>Ga0209952_1000003_pt1 | contig 2593740 bp, 2149 predicted proteins | sample ThiBiot_750_biof_2_FD_183951 | JGI IMG/M metagenome (GOLD analysis project Ga0209952, IMG submission 183951) | Wastewater bioreactor microbial communities from Cape Town, South Africa - Thiocy_cont_750_biof (SPAdes) | ecosystem: Engineered > Bioreactor > Thiocyanate-remediating >...
AACAGTAGATTCACTATAGGCGTTAAGCAGGGGCAAGGCGCTCAAATGCCGCCCTTGCCCCTGCACCCCCATCCCGGCTTCCAGAAACGGAATCAAACATATAGAGAAAATCGCTTAGATAATGGCTGGATCTCGGAAACAACGCGGCCAGCGGCCAATATATCCTGGGCCAGCCCCTCAATGACCGCAATCGACGCAAACTATCTAGGCTCCGCACCGTGGTCGAGTTGTACCCGGAGATTGCATCACCCTGGGCCGGAGAAGATCCTCTTCCAAGCTGTAGCGCTCTCGAGGCTCTCCAGCGGCAGGAACCCTACACCAATCAGGTCCTGGCGGCCAGCGCGTTGGCGATGCTGGCGCGGCTCTTCCGATATGGGACGATCGGGCACCACGGGGCCTTTTACAATGCAGAGACCGGACGCATGCATGTCATGCCGGTCGATCCTGAATTGCGGAGACGCACGCAGCGCCGTTCGCGTGGATTATTAAAGAAATTCCAACCCGAGGCAGCGTAAGGTGATCTCTAAAGGCGGTCACCATGAAGATCAGACTCGACAAGGCGCGTGCGATCGAAGCGAAAGCGATTGTTGCCCGCGCCTTTCGTAACGGCCCTATCGAAGACCTGCATGCGGGCAAGGTTTGCCCGGTGTGCAGCGCCGATCCAAACTACTCCCGAATCTCCGACGCGGAGATGAAAGCTCTCATGAAAGCCGCAGTGAACCAGATCTATAAGCTGCTCTGGCTGCGTGACCATGACATCGATGGTTACGCCGAGGCGGTGGGTCACGGTCATCGTTATTCGCGGCACTGGGACGATCCCGATATTTAGCATCTCGTAGCACCTCTCACATCCCCAATACAGGAAGGTAGAACCATGTTCAAGGAACTGGCGCCGCTGCTCCGGCAGCGGCCTGTCGTTTTGCTGCTCAATCCTCTTGAAGGCGATAGCCTTCGTGTTCTCGTCATGCCCAAGAAGTTGAACGACACGGAAGATGCTGCGCTCGCTACACCTGTCAGCGTGACCGGCACTCCCGAGGAACTCGACGAACAGCTACCGGCGACGCTCTCGCAGTTCGTCGGCGCGCATATCGAGTTAAAGAACACGCTTGAGATCGCGAAGGAAGAGATGGCTGCGGCGGCAAAGACGGCAAGGGCAAAGAACAACTCCAAGACCAGCAATACAGCCACGCCTACATCGAAGGCGGCTGACAAGGTGTCTGCGAATGCTGCCTCAAAGCCTGCCGAGGAAAAGAAGCCCGCTCCCGCAATGACGGCCAACCTCTTCAACTTCGATGAGAGTCCGGCACCTGCCGATGCTCCGAAACCGGCGGAAATTCAGGCTCCGCCAGATGGCAAAGCGACGGATGAAGAGAGTGAGATCCTCGCCGAGATTGACGAGAGCGACCAGCAAAGTACCGCTGTCGAGGATGCGGCGTAAGCAACAAATGCACGGGTGGAGCGCTGTCAGATCCACCTCTGTGCGGTGTGGAGTTTACTCCTCGAAAACACTTCAGACAGCACTTCCAGCGGAGGTCTTCCCATGCGCCTTGCATCGCGTTCCCCGGAAGGCCTCCCGGAGCTTGATATCAACCGGTTTGTGCTTAAACACGGCCGCATGCCATTTCTGAGCGATCCTGTTCCACCATGGCATTATCGCGGATGGCTCCTCTTTCAGGTACAGATGGCCGATAACCACCCAGGTGCAACCGGCCGCTGGGATCATTACCTGCGCACCTTAGAGGCCGGCCATCTGCTTGATGAACCTATCCCTCAGGTGCAATTTGCAGCAACTCCTTCGCCTGCGGGGGTGAAGATGCTCCAAAAGTGTGTCGATCTCCTCGCCTATCGAGAGTCCCACTGGTCCGCCTTCGAGTCTCTCGTCCAATGGCTTGCGTGGGGACTGGCCGTGTCGAGGCGGACACCTCAACTGGAAGAGGCAAGCTCCGAGGCTCTTTATTGCAGCTTCAACTTTGAACAGTTGCTCCTCGAACCTCATGACTACCTGGGACATTTGCTCTCCGAACGGAGAGGCAAAGGCTGGAATCCTCACGCCTATTATCCGACTCCACACGCCGTCTGTGAGTTGATGGCGCAGATAACGTTCGACAAAAGTGATAGTAGTGAGCGCGTCCAAAACGGGAGTGACGATCCACGGCTCCAACTGATCGGTGAACCTGCAGCAGGGACTGGCCGGATGCTCTTGCATGCCAGTAACTTCTCCTATCGACTGTACGGCATGGATATTGATCCGCTGGCTGTAACGATTTGTCTCTGCAACGGTGCTTTCTACGCGCCTTGGCTTGCGTTTCCTTTTCCAGACTCAGTTCTTGGAAATGGCTCGCATCCGGAAGAGGAGCGACCAGACAAGGCAGCGTAATGCCAACGAAGCAGGCTCTGCGTGCGCCCGTCTCATTCATGCTTCGCTCTTCCAATGACACACGTTTTGAATGCTGGGGGATAAGCCAGCAATACTTTATCCCGGAAAGCAGGACCATTGTGCTCAAGCAGCGTATGCAGAGATCTCGCGGGATTTTCATGGGGCTGGAACCTTTGATCGGCAACACTATCTGGAGTGGCGTAGCCTGGGTCGCGGTAGACCGTCATCTGTATGGTTTCCTGGCTGCGATCGTAGTGTTCAAGATTCTCAATGAACTGACCTTGATCCAATATCAACAAAGCTCATAAATGCCTCTTGCTGATGTAAGGGGCGAGGACAGCTTTCGCCTGCGACACTGCATTCTGCCTGCCGGTTGCCGATCATAAATATCGCCGCTACGCCCCTGAGGCCCAAAAGCTTCAGGGTTTTTCTTTGCAGGAGGAAACTATGGGCTGGCTTTACATGAGCTCTATGAAGGGGCATGCGACCCCAAAACAATATCTCGACCACCAACTCACTTACGAGGGCGAGTTTTTCGTGCAGAAGGTCTTAGACTCAGCGGTCGTCTGTATGAGGAGATACTATGCCGCTGTCGAAAAGGTGGAGAAGGATACGGGGGCAAGATGTGTCGTATGCGTCATCTGCCTCGTCAACTTCAATCCCCGCAATAAAGAGGGAATGATCTTTGGATACAAGGACGCCGACGAGACGATGGGGGTATGCCAGACAGACTGTCCCGCGCGCATTCTCGATCTGTTGACAGAAACCGAATCCCAATCGGCGCTCGAATGGCGTGCGGAGTGCCGGCGGCGTCTCGCCAAAGTGCTCCCAAAGGCCGGACAGACGATCGTTCTGAAGGAGCGGATGCGATTCAAAGACGGCAGCTCCCAGTCGAAATTCAAAGTACTGGAACGAAAGGTTCGAGGACGAAAGAGGTTGGTCTTCCACGGGGAACGAGGCGGTTATTACCGGCTCGGCAACCTGAGAGACCTCGATTTCACCATTGAACCAACCCCAGTTTGTCCATCTCAATCCGAGATCGCTGAGACCCTCCCGTTGTTTTAGCGGATTACACCGGCTCGCAGCTTCGCCAATAAGCGACCGCCTGGATGGGTCCCTCTAACCCGGTATCATTCTTCACCCTCCTCATCGAAAGGAAACCACTTCTATGGCTTCTTCCAAGACAATTACCGATGCACCAGCAATGGAGTTCAGCGCGGACCGCGATACGATGCTTGCAGAGGTCACGGCTGCCGCGCGCGTGAGCGAAAGTAAGAGCACGCAACCCATTCTCACCCACCTTCTTCTCGATGCGAGCGGAACCGGAGCCGTTACGATTACCGGCACCGATCTCAACCGGACGATCCGGACAGAGTGCCCCGCGCAGGTCACCACCGCCGGGACCGTGGCTGTGCCGTCACAGAAGTTTCTGAGCTATCTGAAACTTCTTCCATCGGGTCCAGTTCATCTCAAAGGGCTTGCGAACGACCATGTTCAAGTTCATGCCGGCAAATCCAAGACCCGCATGGCGAGCCGCGCAGCCTCCGGATTTCCAACCATCTCCACACCGCCTGCCAATTCTGTACAGCTAAGCAGCCGAGTTCTGAGGACGCTGATCCGCCAGAGCATCTTTGCCGTGGCGACCGCGGACGACCGTCACCTTCTCAAGGCCGCCTTATTGCTACTGCGCCCTGACCGGGCAGGCATGGTTGCGACGGACGGACATCGCCTGTCCTTCGTCGTTGTCCCCGATGATGGCATAGCGGTTCAGGGCGTGCAGAAGTCGCTTCTTCCTCGAGAGTGCCTCACCGATCTGCTCTCCTTGCTGTCCTCAACCAAGGAGGAAGCGGTGTACTTCAGCGAAGACGATGCAACCCTCTACTTCCAGATTGGGCCAAGGCTGTTGAGCGTACGCAAGCTTGTTGGACGTTTTCCGGACTATGAAGCCATCTTGCCGAAGGGTATGCCTAACTCGATGGTGCTCCGTTCCGCCGAACTGATGAGCTCGATTCAACGTGTGCTGGAATTTTCGGACGAGCGTTCTAATGGAGTGAAGTTCCATCTGGCTGACAACACGCTCAAGATCAGCTCTTCCGCTCCAGATCGCGGCGAATCAGAGGAGACGCTGGCCGTCAGTTATAGTGCCGAGCCCATCACTATCGGATTCAACGGCAACTATCTGGTCGAGTTTCTGCGCACCATTGGGGACAAAGGGTCTATGCGATTGTCCCTCAAAGACTCGATCTCGGCAGGCTTGCTTGTGCCCGAGAATTTGAGTGGAGAGTTCCAGCAACAGTATGTCGTCATGCCGATGCGCATCTGAGATCCGCATCGGTGTGACACTTCCAGAAGTTAGGTAGAGCGCACCCGGCTTTCCAACATTCGGAGCCCCTGCAAAGCGACTCGAATTTATCTCCATTGTCATGAGGAGAGATAGAAAACTATGTCAAAAACGAAGCCTCATCCAAAGATCCGTTACGATGGGAACGCGGCCCAGACGTCCGAGGCAGCTTCCAAACATCTTCGCATTGTCCTCGACTTCAGCCTTGATCTCACGCTGCTTCGAAAACAGAAACGTGCGCTGATCGGGATATACGAAGGAGCGACGGTCAGCTATGAACAGGAAGACGCAGCGGAAGGGCTGCTCAATCTCATCGACTTCATCCAGGATTCGATCCTCGAACAAGGACTCGCGACGGAAGAGCAAGTCTTTCCTCGGCTAAGCAAGCAATCTGCGTCGTGAAATGAAGGAGTGACATAAATTCTTATAGGCACTATGAGTTGCTTTCCTCCATTTTACGAACGTACTTTTCAGGCAAGTTAGAGATCACCAGTTTTCAACGCGATACACGCTTCTTTGCCTGAGAACGCTTTGCATCAGTCTTGGCGGGCGTTCCTAATCCTTCAAGAAGCTTGCTGGGACTAACGTCGAAGACGCTAGCAACTCGCAATAAGGAAGGAAGCGACATTCCGCGGTTGCCTTTTTCAAAGGCTTGCCAATGGTTCGTCTTCTAGTCATCAAACCACCGACTCCATCAGCGGCTTAAACATTGAAAGAAACGCCGACTCGGGCACCATTCGCATCACCGAGTCGCGCACCCCGGTAACAATCGGATTGCGCGGACGAATCATCCACATCAGTTGCCGCGATTGTCGCTGAACTCGGTCTACCCTCGTTCTTCGCCTCTGCTCATATCGGCGCAGAGCATCCGGAATGCGTCCCGAAGGTGCACGCGAAAGCTCGTCTGCCAGAACATACGCCGACTCGATGGCCATCGACGCTCCTACCCCGGCCGAGGGCAGAAGCGCATGTGCTGCATCGCCCACCAGCGCAACCCGTCCGTTTGTCCAGCGAGACATGCGCAGATCCAGAAAGTCATCGTGCCAGATCGTCGGATCGGTGCTCGAATTAAGTGCCGCCCTTGCCCACTCCGGAAAGCCGGCAAACATCGCCTCCAGCCGTCCGCGTCGCGTCGCGGCATCATCAGGTGCGGAGCGTGGAGCGCTCGCCGCGGCAAAGCAGCATGGTCTCTCTCGTGAAGGATAGAAACCCATAAACCGCCCCGGCCCGTAGATCTCGCGTGTTTCGCTGCCGATATCGATGCCCGTCCAGAACGCCCATCCGGTAACGCCGTGATACGTGAGCGGCACCTCTCCGAACGCCAGCCGCCGTGTCTCCGACCGCAATCCGTCTGCTCCAATCACCGCATCGTACTCCGCAGTTGTGCCATCGTTGAACGTCACGGCGACACTCTGCTCAGACTGGCGCAGGCCTGTAATGAAGCGGCCAAAATGAATCGGACTCGCTACAGCTTTACGCAGCACATCGATCAGTTCTGCGCGGCCCAGATAAAAATTGTCGCCATACTGCGCAGAGAACTCTCCGAACTTCGCCTGAATCAGGGCGCTCCCATTTGGACGAGCCGCATAGTACATCCCCGGTCGAACACCGATGCGCTCCAGCTCCGAGCGAAGGCCAAGACTGTTCAGCACATTCAGTCCCGCAGGCCATATTCCAAGGACATAACCAACGCCGCCGTAGTTCTTCGCTCGCTCCACAATCTCGGCACGCATTCCGCGCTGCTCCAGCGTCGCGGCAATCGTCAGGCCCGCAATGCCTCCACCTGCGATAAGTATCTTCAGCTCGTTCCCATAACGCATTCCGTCCTCCTTATTTCTTTTTTCCCTGTCCTCTGCGCTTCAGCCCATCGCAGAGCATCTGCGCCGCTTGCGGCCCCAGCGTCTTCCAGTCAACTGTCTTTGGCGAGATCGCCCACACTAGCCCCAGTCCTTCGTAGATACCCAATAGCAGCGTCGCCGCCTGCCTCGGGTCTACGCCATCATCGAGTTCTCCATTGCGGATGCCTTCTTCGATCAGCGGAACAATAATGGCCAGAATTTCGTCGTACATGGTGGCAAGATGCTTGCGCACCTTTCGCTGTCGCAGCGCAACCGCATAAAACTCCAACGCAATCGGCATCAGCCGCGACATCGACTCATAGTCGCGCGAGGTCTGCTCGCCCATTGCCGCCAACCGGTCGAGCACGCTGCCTGCGCGTGCCGCTTCCGCGCGCATCGACTCGATGTTGCGCCGGAATACACGGTCCAGAAGCGCGGCAATAATGTCGTCCTTCTTTTTGAAGTACCAATAGATGGCGCCCTTGCTCAGCCCCGAGCGCTCAGCAATATCATCCATGCGCGCTTCATCAAAGCCACGCTCAGCAAACACATCTTCGGCGGTGTTAAGAATCTGGTCTTTGCGCTCAGCGCTTACATCAGGTCGCGGCGTCATGCATTAATAATAACAGACTGACCAGTCAGTTTACAGTGACAGCAGGGATTTCGACATTTGTTAGTTCTTACTATGTCCGTCGCCGCAATTCGTCTTCAGGTCGAAACCCACGCCCTCAAAATGAATGTCTGAGGCTCAAGATGAGTGGGCTTGCCCGGAGCTGTTCTCTAGCATCCGAATCATCCTCAACCGCATATCATCTTAAAGAGTATGATCGCGGTCGACGCAACCAAATTTCAGGCGGGCAGGGTCTACTTGTGCACGACGCTTGAGAACAATATTCCTTCACGTAGTTCCAATACATGGTTTATCAGGTTCGAGAACCACTCCCATTGGCGAGTAGCCGCAGTCAATTGCATGCGCCCTGGCTTTGTGATTTCGTAAAATTTCGCCTTTCGGTTGTTTTCGGAGGTCCCCCACTCTGATTGAATCCAACCACGCCTCTTAAGACGAATCAGCGAAGCATGTATTGTTCCTTGATTCAGTTGCAGCTCATTGCTGCTTATTTTCTCAATAGAGCGAGCAACCCCGAACCCGTGTTGACGCCCTCCCGCAAGAAATACCTGCAATACCACCAGATCCAGGGTTCCGGGAATCAGGGTGCGTTTGGCCATATCCGATTTAGATAAACGCGTTTCCATCTAGTCCATCAGAGGTATTTACGTGCGATCTAATCGCTTGAAAATAGTCCGAGCGAAATAGCATTTGCTTGAGCGACGTTGCCAGCATCGTTGACGTGCAGATGGTCCCCACTGTCATATGCAGGCAGCAGCTGTGCGGGATGATTCGGGTCACACACCGCCTTGTCGAAATCAATCACGCCATCGAATTCGCCGCTGCTGCGAATCCACATGTTGATCTCTTGACGCGTTTTCTCATTCTCAACACTGTAAAAGCCATCGAAGAAAGGAGCAGGCCAGATTGCGTGCTCGAAGGGAGGAATGGTCGTGCCGATCACACGGATTTCTTGCTTGTGAGCACGAGTGACGATTTGGCGATAACCGCTAATCAGCTGTTGGGAGGTGACTCGTTCGGTCTGAGGGATAAACGATCCGGGAAAGAGAATGTCGTTTACGCCAAGGCCGACAACAACATACTTTACCCCCGCTTGCGCAAGGACATCACGCTCAAAGCGCGCCAGACCGGCTTGGCCAAGAGCTGGTCCATATTGCTCAAATACGGCTCTTAGCGGAGGCGGACCACCCGTCTGTCGCGGGCTTCGATTGTCGCTCAACAATCGATTTCCGATAATTCCTTCATTCAAAATACCCAGTTCCGCTTTGTTGCCTCCAGCTTTTTGTAGCCGCTCTGCAAGCACATCGGGCCAGCGACGGTTGGCGTCCTGAGTGGACCCAACGCCGTCCGTGAGTGAGGATCCCAATGCGATGATTGTGGCTCCATGAGGCATTGCCGCAACGTCCACTCCAGTCAGGAATGGCCAGGACGCAATTGTCCTGGCGACCGGAAACTTTATCTCTGCACTCAAATCTCCGGTTTCAGGCGAGACATAGTTCGTTTGAAAGGCTCTGAGATGGACGGTTGTCGCGTGAGTGCTCTGCGGCAGAAAGATACTGATCGCCAGATCCGAGAGAGCGGGCACGTCAAGTTTCACAGGATCACTTATCAGCATTGATCGCGCGGGAACGGTTGTGGATTTGTGTCCGCTGAAGGTTACTGTTCGGTCTGATCCCGGAACGAGGTCCGCCCCGGTTGCGCGACGTGCGAGATGACCCGCCCCGATCACCAAAGGCTCATCTCCGAAGGTGTTGGAGATCCTAATTCTTACCTTGGTACCACCGGCGCTGGTATGCACGATTAAGCGTAATGTCTGATTGTGAAATGTCTGAACTCGTCCGGGGATTTGAGCCTGGGCAGCGGTTGCCCATGTACCGATCCACCCCTCGTTATTTCCTGCGGTACGTTTACTTAGACCGTGCGATGGCACAATCAAGACGAGAATTGCAAGCATGGTGAGAAGTGCCAAATAGTACCGGCGACAAGGTGCGTTAATACGTGAATGCATAGGTCCTCGCTCTCGCACAGCTTGACGGAATAGTGCAAATCAATTAACCATCGAGAGCCTCTTTTACATCTCCGCAGTTACAATTGCGATCTGTAATCAGCCAACGGATATCGCGATGTCGATGAACGGTCTCGAAATGCAGTCAATGGCTGTTTTCTAGATGAACAATCGGTTCATAATGGACTAAAAGCAAGCAAGTGTTTCGCCAGCGGTGCATTCCAACGGGCAGTATCTGATGGCCAGAATCATGAAAAAATTGTGGTCATTTGGGCGACTGGAGATCGGCTACCGTAACGCTGTCTCTATTTCCGTCTTTTTTATCGTTCCGGCTGCGCTGTCTGTCTTTCAGGTCTATGTCCAATCGAAGCTCGAACAGCACCCGGTAAGATGGCAAGAGTTGGTTTATGCAGGGAGCCACTGGCTCCTCGTTGGCATCTTCACGCCGCTCATCTACCGTCTGGGCAAGCGCTTCCCATTTTCGCGAGCGCGCCTGACCGGCTGGCTTTTCGTCCATTCAGCGGGTGCCCTCGGATTGTGCATCGGCCTAACGTCGCTAGGCTTCTTCATGGCAGCGATGTTGAAGCTTCTTCCCCACTACACCTCTTTGCTGCGTGCCTTTATCCCCTGGATGCTGAGCGGCTTGCCATTTGCAGTGTCCATCTACTTCGCGATCCTTGGCTGCGTCTATGCTTACTCGTATTTCATTGAAGCGAGGAAACGGGAGGCGGATGCGGCACGACTCGAAGCTCAGCTCTCAGAGGCTAGACTGGGCGCTTTGCGTATGCAGCTGAATCCGCACTTCCTGTTCAACAGCCTCAATGCGCTTTCCGTTCTTGTACGAGAGGAAGATACGCAATCCGCTTCTCGCATGCTTGAACTCATCGCCGACGTACTCCGCCAGGTACTCCGCTCTGATCAACCCAATGAAATCCCGCTGTCGGAAGAGATAGCCTTTGTTGCGCAATATCTTGAGATCGAGCAGGTGCGATTTTCCGATCGACTTGATGTCCGGTGGAATATCGAGCAGAGCGCAATGTCTGCTTTTGTGCCCTGCTTTATCATGCAGCCCCTCGTCGAGAACGCAATCAAACATGGCGTGCTCAAAACGGCCGAGTCAGGTGTCATTGATATCTTCGCGAGAGTTAGGGGAGAGCTCTTGGAGCTAAAGGTGCTTGATAACGGAGAAGGGGGCGAGAGGGCCACGAAGACACTCGGTGTTGGCCTATCGAATACGAGAGAACGATTGCACGCGCTTTATGGCGACAGTGCGGGGCTTTCTCTCGATGTTCGACTTGCCGGCGGTGCTGAGGCCACAATTACCTTGCCACTCCGGGTGCAATTGCCATGATTCCCCTTCGTATTCTGATCGTCGATGATGAACCTCTCGGGCGTAGAGCCGTTCGGCAACTTTTACTTGCGCACAATGACTGTGAGGTAGTTGCTGAAGCGCGAAATGGCCGAGAGGCGATCCGGCTGATCGATAACTTAAAACCTGATCTTGTCTTCTTAGACATACAAATGCCCGAGATTGACGGGTTTGCTGTGCTAAGAGCCTTGGCGCCTGCACATTTGCCGTGGGTAATATTTATCACGGCGTATGACACATTCGCTGTACGCGCCTTCGAATCAAACGCGCTTGACTATCTCGTAAAACCGCTTCATGAGACAAGATTCAAAGACGCCTTGGCCAGAGTTCGCGAGAGATGTCGCTCGAAAGAGGCCATCGAGCTTTCGAAACGATTGTCAGCACTCCTTGCTAACGAGCCACCCATTCCTGAGACGCAAATCGAACCTGTGAGACGAATTTTGGTCGGCACAGGCGAGGGAGCAGTAATCCTTGATCTCTCAGAGATTGATTGGATGAGTGCTGAAGACTATTACGTCGCAATTCACTCCCAAGGGCACAAATATCTCGTGCGTGAGTCTCTCTCATCGCTCGAGAGCCGATTGGACCATTCACAATTCCTCCGGGTTCATCGAAAAGTCATTGTTAATTTTGCTCAGATCCAAAAGACAATCGCTCATTCCGAAGACGGCTCATTTTTGCTACTACGCACTGGAGACAAGCTGCCCGTAAGCCGGAGGCATCGCTCGCGGGTCGCAGATGCCCTTCGTCGGCTAAAAACATAGTTGTGCCGCAATGGATGTTAGGGCTTGCCTTCTGGTGATTGCAAATTCAATCTCTGGAAGGAACGATGGTAAAGCGCCGTTTGAGACGAAGAAATGGCCGTTCGTAAAACTGATAAGACAGGTGCGCCACCAGGATCGTAAAAAGGAAGGACAGGATTGTTCCCACTCCGCCACGCCAGCCTATCAGACGAAGCAATTCGCAGAAGCGGGTGAGCCACGTCTTGCCCAGGTGAAAGACAAGGTAGTAGACGAGCTCATGAAAGACATAGAGGCCATAGGAGATGCGGCCAAGGTAGACGACCAATCGCGGCAGAAAGCGCTCCGGCGTGCCCAACAGGCTGAGAAAAAGCAGCGCCGTTCCAACCAGCACGAGTGCCCAGCCGATAGGTGCCTGTAAAACAGTGGACTGCGGCGTATCCGCCTGAACGCCGAAGTGGACCGAGGCGACAAACCAGCATGCAATGGCCCCCACGATGCCGAGTATGCGAAGAACAGGATGCCAGTCAGGAACACGTCCGCGCAGAAAGAGCGAGAGCAACACCCCGGCGGAGAAGAACTGAAACTCGACGAAGCTGTTGGTCCACTGGCTGCTGAAGCCGTGAAAGCCATGCCGCGCATAGACGATCACGCAGATGTACGAGACGGCCATAAGGCCCAGCGAGATAATCTTGAGCCCTTTGCGCCCTCCGAATCGCGCAATCAGCGGAATCACGATGTAGAACTGCTCTTCGACCGAGATGCTCCAAAGCGGATTGACTGGATAGGAGTGAATCCAGCCAAACTTGCATATGTACCAGTTGCCGACGAAGAAGGTGAAGGCAAGCCACGATCTGGGGTCTCTTGGGCCGGCGCTATGAACGAAGTGCCCGAAGAGGACCAGCCCATAGAAGGCGGCAAAGTAGAGAGGCCAGATGCGCAGAATGCGGCGCATGTAGAAGGCGCCGGAATTAATAGTCCCCACCTGGTCTTTTTCACGCATCAGTAATTCTGTGATGAGGAAGGCGCTGAGCAGGAAGAAGACAGGCACACCGAAATCGCCGAGCAGGCAAAGGTTGTAAGCCCAGTAGTGCTGCGCAGGATCAAGGGGAAGAAAGTCCATGCGGTGCACGATGAACACAATCAGAAACGCGAGAAAGCGTAGCGCATCCAGCTCGGGACGATAGTAGCGATTGCTGGCCGTGTGTTGAAGACTTCTCTCTGGCTTGGGTGTGGCGAGAGTCGGAATACGCGTCCCCCCGGCGGGAAAGTGTGCGACATCTTTTTTTGAAAAATAACTATACCACCAGCCCCTCACCTTCACCGCTAATGCCTAAAAAATGGTCTTGACTTTAAGTATCAACAAGCGTTATATCGATTACTGATATACGGGGTGAAACATGGCCAAAGCTCCTAACCAGGTTCCGGACGAGTTGAAGCATCTTTTTCCGCTCACACCTGCGGTGTTTTTTATTCTTTTCGCTCTCGCCGACGGCGAAAAGCATGGGTACGCCATCATGCAGAGTGTTTCTGAGCTTTCCGCCGACCAATTTCGGATGGGTCCCGGCACCCTTTACAGCACGATCCAAAGGCTGGAAGAGATGGAGTTAATTGAAGAGACAGAGGGAACGGGCGAACCGTCTGATCACGAGAGCAGACGAAGATATTACAAGCTGACCAGTATCGGGCGGACGGTTCTTAAGGCGGACATCGGCCGCATGGAGTCTGTGATACGTCTTGCGCGCGAGAGAAAACTTACGCCGAGCACGGCAGGGTGAGGAACAACGCCATGAGCACACTTCAAAGAAGTTGTTCTCTTTACGAAATTTTGCTTTTTGCATATCCGAGCGAATTTCGCCAGCACTTTAGCGACGAGATGAAAGAGACGTTTGTCTATCAAATGAGACGCGAGCGTGGTCGCAGCGGTCTTGCCGGAGCATTTCGGGTCTGGAGTCTCGTCTTTTGGGAGTTGCTTTCTGTGGCAGTCCCCCTTCAGTTACAGAATTCCATCGTGATTGCTACAGCAGCGTCGCTTCTGGGATCGTCTGGCTTGTCAATCTTGTTCTTTCGTGCAGTCGCTCATCATTGCAGTAAATAGCGATTTTTGAACAATACCGGACATGCTTCTGCGCTATGGGGAGAGCTTTGTCTCCGTGGAGGTCGAAATGGAACAACAGATTGAACCGGAACATCAGATCACAAGAAGCGTCTGGATGTATCTAGTCCTCGCATATGGGTTCGCTTGGACCGCATGGATCGTTTCCATCAAGCTGCACGCCTCCGAAGAATTTCTCAATATTGGAACCGCGGGGCCAGCGCTTGCAGCGATGGTGCTCTCATACCGGCGTCATAGCGATCATTCTTACCGGCTCTTGCCACGAAGCCTGACTTTTCTAGCGTTGCTGGCGTCCTGCTGGATTGTGCTCTCGCTCTACTATGCGTGGCGGGTTAGTTCCCATTTATCTTTTCGATTGGATCCCTGGTTGATTATTCCTTCCATTCTGCCAGCGTGGATCATTTCAGGAGTTTTTTCAGGTGACTCAGGAGTGCGCAGCCTTCTGCGGCGGCTTGTGCATCGACCAGACCGCTGGTCGCTCATCGGGTTTCTGCTTTTTCCTGCGATCCTTCTCTTAGGAACGCTTGTCGCCAAGCTGTTGCATCAGCCGCTGGTAAAGCCAATTGGCCACGGATCGATAACAAGCGCGATCGCATTCGGGGTCATATTTTTTCTATATAACTTGCTCTTTGTTGCCGCGCTTGAAGAGCCTGGATGGCGCGGGCTCCTTCTCGACCGTCTCCAGAAGAAACGGTCGCCTCTGGTTGCAAGTGTGCTGGTCTGGTTACCGTGGGCGTTGTGGCACGCACCTCTCGATTACTATCGCCCAGCACGGTTTTCGCTGGCCACGTACCTCGAAATACGCGTCATCTTCCTGATACCCCTTGTCATCATCCTGACATGGCTCTATAACCGGTCTGCCCGATCGATACAGGCAAGTGCGATGTTTCATGCCAGTATGAATACCTTTCCGTTTGTGCTCCCCTACTTCATGGCTGGCTTTGTATTGCTCTTCGTAGTCGCAGGCTACGTCATCGTTGCGGATCGTATGTGGCGGGTTGGTCTCAGCCCTATCGGACAAAACCGGGGAGACATCACGACAATCCGGGGATGAAATTAGCCCGGTTTTGGCAGGAATCTTGTACCGCTTTCTCACGTAAGCTTCGCTCTGGCAGAATTGGATTGCCTATCAGCCCCGAGTGGAAGAGACTGACACGATGAAGGTCCCCTATGCAAAGAAGTGGCAGAAGGAAACCGACAACCTGCGCAAAATCGCACTCGACTGTGATTTGAGGGAGGAGTTGAAGTGGGGCAAGCCCTGCTTCACTTTCCTGAAGAAGAATGTGGTTATCGTCATCCCGCTTAAGGAGTCGTGCGCGCTCGCGTTCTTCAAAGGCGCGCTACTCAAGGACCCGAAGCGCATCCTTCAAAGGGCCGGGGGACACAGCCAGGCAGGACGGTGGATCAAATTCACCTCGGTCAAAGAGATTACGTCTCTGCGGTCAACTCTGACGGATTACATTTATGAGGCCATCGAAATCGAGGAGTCCGGCAAGAAAGTAGAACTCAAGAAAGCTTCTGAGTACGTTGTTCCGGAGGAGTTGCAGGCCAAGCTCAATGAGAACGCGATTCTCAAAGCAGCGTTCGAAGCGCTGACACCAGGTCGGAGAAAGTCTTACATCTTTCACATCTCAAGCGCGAAACAGTCAAAGACCAGGGCTGCGCGGACAGATAAGTGCGTGCCGATGATCCTGAGCGGGCGAGGGTTCAACGAACGTCCGAACTAATATACGCTTCGGGAATACGGCACTAGTCCCATTAGCGCGGTTGCGGTTGGAGCTAAACTTGTAGCGTGATGCCACATCCATCATGGAATGAGAGCTATGCCTTCCGGACAGTTGCCTGGGACACCGGACAACCGGAGCCTCTGCTCGTCGAGTTTGTCACGTCGGGAGCGGTCACACCGGGTCCGGCGCTTGAGATCGGGGCGGGTACTGGCACGAATGCAATTTGGATGGCGGAACGCGGTTTCGACGTGTTTGGAGTCGATGTTTCGCCGCTCGCCGTCGAAAGCGCCCAAGCCAAGATAGAGGGACGCACTCTGAGCTGCCGCTTCGCTGTGTGGGACATTCTCGCCGCGCCTCCGCCCGACGGCTCGTTCCAGTTCGTGTTCGACCGTAGTTACTTTCATGTGTTCGATGAACCAGGCGAGAGACAGCGGCTCGCGTCACAAGTTGCCGGCGCATTGGCATCGGGTGGCTTGTGGCTGAGCTTGATCGGGAGCACTGAAAATCCCCCACGCGAAGTCGGTCCGCCACGCCGCTCGGCGCGGGAGGTCACCCTCGCCATCGAGCCAGTGCTGGAGATCGTCGAGTTGCGATCAGCCGAGTTCCGCGATCACAACACAAAGGCGTAGTTCCGCCTGTCGCGCCGGCGTACGCAGCCCTCCACGCAGCACGATTGAGATTCAGAGGCGAATGCGCTACCGTTCTGGATGAGTGCCAAGTCGCCGAACATCAGATCAAACTGGACTGGCGCTGAGCCGTTGCTAGATGAGTGTATTGCCCTGTTCGCGACAATTGTGACCGGAGCACCCATCGCCAACGCGGTCATGACGACTACCCGAGGCAGAGAGAGGAAGTCAGCACGTTTCATGGAAAGTTTCATGGTCTTCAGCGGTACCGTTTTCAGCGATACCCGAACAGAGGTGGGAACACGAGAACCACCACCGCCGCCCAGGCGGAGAACACCGGCAGGTACGCCATCTGCCATCGCTCCAGAACGGCAAACGAGCTCCTGTGACCGAGGAAGCGCGCGTACAACCACGCCGACCACGTCAGGTTGACGAGCAGAATGATGTTCTCGCCAAGGGCCGCCACCCGGTTGGGCGTGAAGCCAAATTCAGAGATGCGGGCAGCAATCGCATAGAGCGCCACCCCGTCGATCACGAGCGCGCTGACTACGAGCGCCAGTTGCAGACCGTCGAAGAAGTCGGGTGGTGCCTGCGGGTCGCGCGCCGACGCGGCGTACAGTACCAGTCCCACCACGACTGCCAGCAGTAGATCGAAGCCGATCAGCACTTCCCGCCTAACGTTGATTGGGTTGCCCGTCCATGCCATCGTCGCCAGAAAGGCGAGGAACAGCAGCGTGAAGAGCGGCGTGAACAGCCTGGTCAACACCGGCGCCATGTTTTCGATGACGCTTTGCTTCGCCTCCACCAGCCAGGATCCGATGAGGACAGCCCCTGCCGCCCCGCACGGGATCAGCCACCCTGCGACGAACCAGCCGGGGTTCATCCCGATGGCTCTGAACATCATGAACGTAAATAAAATCGCGACGAACCCGCCAAGCGCGATGAGCACGTAGTAGATCGCCAGCTCGCCGGAGAACCGGACGAAGTTCATGCGCCCGCCGTCGTCGAACCATCGGCCCCCGGCATAGGCAAAGCCCACGATGAGCCAGAGAGCGATTGGCAAGTGGAGAGCGGTCAGCATCTCCGTCTCGCTGCCGCTCGGAAAAGGAAACACGTTGGCCAGCACAGCCGCGGCTGCGAAGGCCATCGCAAACCAGAGACCACGGACACGGTCCGATCCGCGCTTCCACAGGAAGTACACGGTGAGCAGCGGAAAGACAAAGAGGCTGGCGTTTTTGGCGTAGAACAGCGGGAATTCCGCGCTCGGGTTGATCCAATGGCCGAAGAGCGCCGGCAGCTTGACGGCGATCGCCGCCGCAACTGCGAGGCCCAGGACGATGAAGAGTTCGTCGCGTCCGGTCTGTGTCGACGCTTCGGTCTCGGGCGTAATCACCAATTGCTTCCACAGCCGCTCGGAATGCGCACGTGCGAACTCGCGCGACAGCTCATCGAGGCTGCCCATGCGCTTGACGGCGACCAGGAATGCTTCATCCCCTGTCAGACCCGCCTCGGTAAGCGCCGCCAGCTGGTGGCGAAGATGTCCCTCGAGTTCCTCCGCATCGGGACGGTAAAGTGCCTGCCGGCGGCGCACGTAGGTCCGCCACTCTGCGATTTGGTCTTCAAGCTGCTGGTCGGCGAATGTCGTCATACGGTGCTTTCCCCCATCCAGATTCCCCGCAGTGTGTCATCGACGGCCTTCCATTGTTGACGCTGCGCAGTAAGCTCCGCCTGGCCTTCTTCCGTGATTCGGTAATACTTCCGCCTGCGGCCAGTCTCGGACGCGTCCCACTTCGCCGCCACATAACCCTGGCGTTCGAGACGATGCAGTACGGGATATAGCATGCCGTCGGTCCATTGCAGGTGTCCGCCTGACAACTCGGCGACGCGCTTGATGATGGCGTAGCCGTAGCTCTCGCCTTCGGCAAGGATGGCGAGTACCAGCGGAGTCGAGGAAGCCGCAACGAGGTCTTTTGCTACATCCATACGTAGAAGTCTTATACATTGCACCTCTATGTATGTCAATCCTGCGCTCATGCCTCGTCTGCACTCAGCGGAACTCGACACTTCGGGCTTGATTCCACAACGGGTGCCGTCCGTATAGACCGGCGTTACCGAATCTTGATGAACGAATGACCACCGAAACGAATCATCAACGCTCCAATCAGGCCGCCGACAAAGATCGACGGACCATGGATATCGGAACGCAATGCTAGGACCAGAACGCCAAAGAGTATCAGCCCACCGCCGAATTTGGCTTGCCAGGCGGGAACTCTTGAAATCATCCAAGCGGCCAAGCCCCCGAGAAGCCCCGCACCAGCAACCGACATGCCGGCGTCGTAAGGTTGCCACATGTAACCCGCGATCTCGCCTGCGAGGCCACCAGCCAAGTAGAGGCTCAGCCAGGCGGCTTTCGTCCACAGTCGCTCACTCAGGATTCCAACGACCAGAAACAGAAAGAACACGGAGAGCGCCTGTGGCCATGGATCCGGCTGGACGAGCAAAGGGCTGAGCAGACGCCACCATTGGTGGGAAAGCGCTACAGGATTGCGCCACAGCAAGAGAAGCAGTGTCGGATATGAGCGTTCCAAACAGCTCAGCTTGGCCGTGATCAAAAAAGCGCTGAGCGTCAGCACTGGAACCGCTCCGAATCGTTCGCGAAATGGTGGTGACGACCTCTGAGCCATCTCTGCTGAGTCTAACTTCACTTCTCTCATGGCTCTCCTGTATTGCTCTTCTGAAACGCGAGCGATCCAATCAACTATTCTGCCGTCTTTACAGGGGTAGTCAATTCGCCCCGTCATTGCCAATGCACCCAGTGAGTCGAACCTGTGTTCGGTCTAATTGCGGAAATGGGAAGCAACTCGAGTAACGCCTTTGCAGATGAACTAAACTTGGAGCGCGATGCCACACCCATCATGGAATGATAGCTACGCCTCGGGACAGCTGCCTTGGGACACGGGGCAACCAGAACCTTTACTCGTGGACTTCGTCACTTCGGGCGCGGTCACGCCATGTCCAGTGCTTGAGATCGGGGCGGGCACTGGCACGAATGCAATTTGGATGGCCGAGCGAGGGTTCGACGTGGTTGGAGTCGATGTCTCGACGCTTGCCGTCGAAAGAGCTCAAGCGAAGATGGCGGGACATACTCTGAGCTGCCGCTTCGCTGAATGGGACGTTCTCACCAAGGCTCCGCCTGACGACTCGTTCCAGTTCGTGTTCGACCGCGGTTGCTTTCATGTGTTTGATGAACCGCACGAGAGACAGCATTTTGCGGCACAAGTCGCTGCCGCACTGATACCCGGAGGCTTGTGGCTGAGCTTGATCGGCAGCACGGAAGGTCCGCCACATGAGGTTGGCCCTCCGCGCCGCTCGGCCCGCGAGGTCACTCTCGCCATCGAAGCAGCGCTGGAGATCGTGGAGTTGCGATCGGCTGAGTTCCGCGACCACAATACAAAGGCGTGGCTCTGCCTGTCACGTCGACGCAAGATGTCGGCGCAGCCGTCCACGGCCTCTGGAGTCTAACTTCTGACTGCGAGTGGACTGATCGAAGCTGCCACGAAACATAATTGTAAAGTCGATAGAATTCCTGATGGATACCTTATCGAGTGGTCCAAGGACAACAATGACCTGGAAGACAATTCGATTGGTTTTGGGGGGCGCGACTCTGATCACAGCTCTTGCTGGGGCTGCGCAGTCGTCTTCTCCGGAGCCCACACCTTTGGGCAAGATGGTTGACCTCGGTGGGTATCGCATTCACCTGAACTGCACAGGAAAGGGGAAGCAGACGGTCGTCCTGTCGCCGGGAGGGGGAGATTTTTCGTTTGCCTGGTACCTCGTACAGCAAAAACTTCAGTTGTCCGCACGGGTGTGCTCGTACGATCGTGCCGGTTACGCATGGAGCGATCCCGGTCCCCAGCCATCGACCTTCAGGCAGGAAGCATATGAGTTGGAACTGGCGCTGAAGCTCTCCGGCGAAAGAGGGCCATACATTCTTGTAGGACATTCACTTGGCGGGTTGGTCGCCGAAACCTTCGCAGAAGGATATCCGGATGAGACAGCGGGTTTGGTTCTGGTCGATGCGCCGGGCCCGGATGATACGTTGGGTTATTTCGGAAAACTGGTTCGTGTTCGAACCCTTGCGCATCGAACGATTCCGCCTGTTCAGACGATGAAGACTAGCCCTCCTGTTCCAATCAGTGATGCGGAGCGCGAGCAGGCCATGAAATACAAAAGCCACAAAATTAGCCCGCCGTATGACCGTCTGCCGGCGGAGATTCAAAAGCTGCAACTATGGGCGCAGCTATTGCCGCCTAAGGTCGCGATCGACGAGAAGACCGATTACATTCCCGAGGAGTTCCAGCTTCTTTACGAGATTCAGCAGTTTGGGCATCCGCTTGGTAGAAAACCGCTCATTACCATGATCGGCATGCAAGGAGCAGGCGAGGAAAAGATCGAAGAAAAAAAGGCGTTTCAGGTCCTTTCAACCAATAGCAAAGTTGTCGAAGTTCAGGATTCCGGTCACGCAATTCACCTTCAAGACCCAGATGCCGTAGTTGCGGCAATTCGCGATGTGATGAACGCGGCCCTTCACCACACTCAGTTGAAAAAATAGCGGGCTGTCGGTTCCGCGATTGTCGACAATGATCGGTTGGCGTCCAGGCTCGCTGAAAGATGAGGATTCCCGACCATTCTTAGGCGATGGGTGCATCACCACCAACGCGCTCATTGCTTGAGGGTTTCAATATCGGGACCGGTAACGGCTCCTCATGAAATCCGCAACAGAAGTCCTGCTCGAGAGAGTGAAGGTGTTTGCGAAGTCCGCTTCAAAGGCAAGAGGCGGGACAGCAAATCCCACCCCTTGCTCGCAAGTCCGCTTGAGCTACTCAGATTTCGCTGTCTGTTTCTGCTTGGCCCATCGCTTCTTCTGGGCATCAGCAATCCTCTTTCTTGCTTCGGGAGACATCGTCCGCTTCCTTGGGGCAACTGTCTTCTTTTCATAAATTGCCCTTTTTGCCCCAGCGGCTTTCTTCACGCTTGCTGTTTTCTTCACTGGTTTAGCCTTGTTCGCTGGGCGACCGGATTTCCTGCCAGGCTTGCCTCTCTTGACTGCGACTCCACCACCCCCTCGATCCTCCTTGAGGAGAGCATCTCGGTGTGTAACCAGGCGTGCCTTCGTTCGCTCCGCTTCGGTGATGATTTTATCCAGCACCACAATCTCTTTGTTCAGCTCAGCCACTGCTGCCGAGATACTCATTCTTCCTCCATGGTTGGAACTAGAGCCAGCCTATCACTCCCGAGAGACTCCATGGATATTTGTCCCTATTGTGGTGATTCCGCATATCTGGATGTGTCAGACGTACTGATTCACACGCGCGAGATAAACCTTGATGCCTGTTGCGAGTGGAATCTTGCTGGATGGATCGACTCCATTCAGAGCTTCAACCGGCGAGAGCGTGCGCAATGGGCACTCGAAGCGACCGGACTCGTCGTCCACGACATTCTTACAAAAGACGGCGCGTTACGCTGGACGTTGCACTATGGTCTGGAAATTGGCGAAGTCATGTTTTCGGACGTTAAGGAGTTCATCCGAGAGCATCATCGCCACTGCGATCCACCCTCCGGCTGGAAATATGGAGCGGCGCTCTTTAATGGGGACGATATGGTGGCTGTCATGGCGGCCGGTCGTCCCGGGTCGCGTCATCTGGATGCGCAAGGCTGCATGGAGATCACAAGGGTCTGCGTGAAGGACATGGAGCCTCATGGTCTTGTGGCCAATGCGTGTTCCATCCTCTATGGGTACGGCTGTCGCGAAGCATTCAAACGAGGCTACAAGCGGGTTGTTACCTACACCAAGAAAGGCGAATCAGGAGCTTCGCTGCGAGCCGCCGGCTTCGCTCCGGTGGCCGTTTCGGACGGCGGAGAATGGGACCGTCCTGGTCGGCCCAGGAGACCCGGACGGAACACGGTTCCGAAGGTTCGATGGGAGCGATGGCAAGGGAAGGTTATTCCTGTACAAAGAAGCTTGCAATTCGAGCCGCCAAATCGCTTATCGATTGCCGCCTAATACGGTGCAAGGATTCAATGTCGGCGAAGTAGGCGAATAAGAGGCGAACGTGACAAAATACAAAGGTGAAGGGCTGAAGAGCAGCGATGATCGTTAATAATGCGGACGGAGAATTCAATCATCTTTTCCGGGGTGGCTCGACATCTCTCTGCAAGCAGGGATCCGAATTGTTGCGCGCATTTGCGGAAGCACGTCCAACGGACCTCTCTTTTCTTCAGGCGGACGACTTGAGCGGCCACTCCAACTCGGCCTTTGTCGGGATCGAGGAGTGGGATGCTCTTGTTCAGCATTATGCGTCCTGTAAACGGTGCAATGTCTAATGCGCTCGTCAAACGCGAAGTATCGGACGTCCGCGATCTGATTGGATTTCGCAAGATCTCGCACATCGACATGGATGCCTTCTACGCATCGGTCGAACAACGCGACAATCCTTCCTTAAAAGGAAAACCGGTTGTCGTCGCCTGGAAAGGCAAACGATCGGTCGTCTGCGCAGCTTCCTATGAAGCGCGGCGCTATGGGGTTCGATCAGCAATGCCCGCCGTTCAGGCCGAACGACTCTGCCCGGACGCGATTTTCCTTCCACCAGACTTTCCGCGTTATCAGGCTGTCTCTCAGGCGATTCGTGAAATATTCCGACGCCACACAGATCTGGTCGAGCCGCTGTCCCTCGATGAAGCCTACCTCGACGTCACGACGAACAAAATGGGCTTGCCAACGGCGACGCTTGTCGCCAAGACAATTCGTCGGCAGATCTGGGAAGAACTGAATCTCACCGCCTCTGCCGGTGTTGCACCTAACAAGTTTCTGGCAAAGATCGCATCGGACTGGAAGAAACCCAACGGCCTTTTCGTCATCCAACCGCATGAGGTTCAAGACTTTCTGATGCCTCTGCCTGTAGGCCGTATTCCCGGCGTCGGCAAGGTCACGGAAGCACGTATGACGCAGGTCGGCATCAAAACTGTCGGTGATACCTTCCGGATGGACATCGAGACCCTTGAGAAGCAATTTGGCCGTTGGGGAACGCGCCTGTACGAACTTGCTCGTGGTATCGATCACAATCCTGTAGTGCCAAATCGCATTCGGAAACAGATCTCCGCGGAAGACACCTTTCAGGAGGATGTTCCACTTGAGGCTTGTGAACCCCACATCCGCAGGCTTGCGGAAAAGGTTTGGACCGCATCCCGTGAGAATGTCCGAGGCGCTCGCACCATTGGATTAAAGCTGAAGACGAAGGAGTTCAACTCGCTCACCCGCAGCTTGACCTTACCCGCGCCACCAACCTCCTACGAGGAGTTCACTCGCGTCGCGCTTGGACTTTGTGATCGGGTGCAACTTGCACCAGGCCAACTCTACCGACTCGTTGGCGTGGGTTTGAGTAACTTCCAAGACGAAGACGTTCCATCCTCGTGTCTATTCTTCGAATAGCTCATTGGTCATGCAAGAGATCAGGGGAGGAATTGCCTCTTGGATCGGCAATACCCAAAAGAGCCGGTGATCACAATAATCCTCAATCGCATCTCACCCATCAGTGTCCTCTAAGAAGAAACCACTGGTAATGACGGAGTGCGAGGTCAAAGTACGCGGCCGTTGGCTTCCATGCACCCTTTACGAAGCTCTCACTGAACGCAGCGAGCTCATGCGCTGCAAATATTGCCACGGCCCAGTACAAGCGTTGAAAGAATCGATCACCGGTGCCCGAGCCCACATTGAACACCTGCAAAGCCACCCAGGTTGTAGATTTCCGGTCACCAAGTTCTGCGGAGTTGAATCCAAACATCCATTGGCACTGAAGTAAATTGTCCCCGTAAAACGCCTTGGTCATCACAAGCAGATCACTGACGGTAGGCCGATATATCATTACTAATCTGGCTCGGTGAGCGTATTGGCGATAATGCGCTCGCTGGCGCCTCTGCGATTTCCGTGATCCGCGCGCAGCTGGTCCGCGGCGTGAACTTCATCACGGTGAGCAACTCGCCATGGAAGGCCGTTAACCTTACTTAATGTGCTTCACGTATTGGAGCGCAGGAACGCCAGCTATTTTGTCGGTGACTTCTTTTGGGCTGTCCGAGATTAACTGCTCTGCTACGCGCTGGGAGGCCCTATTCTGCGCGTCGATGATTGCTTCGATGTAGAACTCAGGTACACGGCGCTTCATCCCAGACGTGAATTCTTTGACCGCTGCGGCGACGATTTCCTTCGCGCGGCCCTGCTTCTGATACCGCCTGGGAACTGCATAGCCAATCTGATAGCAAGGTTTCCCCTCGTAGTGTTGGACCTGGGTAAACATGACCATCGCTGTGACCGTCCTACCCTTCATTCGCGCGAACGTCAACCTTGTCACGCCTTCACCAGGTCTATCGAGATGAAAGAGCAAGTTTCGATCGGTCGCGGAGGAATGCAGATCCGCGGCATTAGCGCGGACCGCCTGCTGGAAGGATCTAAGGGAAAACGATACGTCGGTCACGATATCTCAATTAACGCAAATCAAAGGAGCCCTTCGCAAACCGGAGAACCAACTCTCTTTCACTTGGAGTACCCATCAATGACTTTCAGCGTCCCTTGCTTCCACAGTTCCCAGAGTTTGAATGTCATATAGCAGTCGCGTTCAGTAGACCCCTCATGCGTATCAGGAAACGCGGGGCATTCTGTGTAGTGGCGGTAGTAGGTTCCCGGAAGGTCGCTTCCCCATATCCTGTCGCTCCAACAAATGCTGCGCATGTCACTGTGAACCCCATTCAGAGGAAGATCGCCGACTAGTCCCGCGAATGCACCAAGCTTCTCCAGGTCGTAATTATTGCCATTGAATGTCACGACTTCGTCCGCCACTTGAATCAACCGAATGGCGGTCTGAATCCCGTCATCTCGGTACGGGACGTAGGAGTTCTCCTCAACAGAAAAGACTCCTACGAGATTTATGCCGGTATCAACAATTAACGTTGCCATGATTTACCCGAGTCTCAGTTTCATATGGACTATATCGAGATACCTCGATACTGCTTCGTATTCTGGCATGAGATCAACCTTGTAATGGTCACCCATCTGCTGCCGCCTTCTACATTCGGATTTCTAATCAAGCTCACTCTAAGGTCACGTAATTGCAATTTAGAAGTGATTGCATGATCGGTACCGAGAAACGCCGTTCGCGGAAGTAAAAGCCGTATCCCATCCGTTGGGTCAATGAGTGCACTGTCCTGCTCTCGCCAAGTGAAGATTTGGCTCGCTCGCGATAAGTGAACAGAAGTCGCTTTCCGGTACCCAACCCAACACGCCGTCAGGACCGTAGAACGTTCACGAGTGCGGTAAGCGCCGCAGGCTGTTGCCGCCGGCTGGGGTAATAGATAAAAAAGCCGGGATAGGGCTGGCACCAGTCCTCAAGCACGCGAACGAGCCGACCTTCTCCAAGATATGGAGCCGCATCGTGCTCTGAGACGAATGCCAATCCCACGCCGTCGAGTGCTCCCCGGAACACAAGTTCCAGATCATCCACTACGAGAGGGCCGCTCACGGCAACGGAAAGCTCTTTCTTTCCTTTCTCGAACTCCCATCGATAAAGGCCAGCAGTTCCGTGGCGGAAGTTGATGCAACTGTGCTGTAGCAGATCACGTGGTTCCTTCGGCTTCGGGTGCGACTTGAAGTACTCACGAGAACCGACGATGGCCGGCCGGTGGTCCGGCGACACGCGAACCGCGATCATGTCCTTGGCAATGTATTCACCAAAGTGGATGCCGGCATCGAAGCCGTCGGCGACGATGTCCCGCCGACTGTCATCTGTAGCGACATCGAGTAGGATCTCGGGATATTCCCTGTGCAACCTGCCTAGCTTCGGCGCAACAACAGACGAGATCGCAAGCCGCGGGAGTAATAGCCGAATCCGCCCTGCGGCTCTATGTGTTTGGCCGGAGATCTGAGCTAGCGTATCCTCAACGTCCGTCAGCGCGGGTTTTAGACGGAGAAGCAGCTGTTCCCCTGCCTCAGTGAGCGCGACGCTGCGCGTCGTTCGCGAGAGCAGCCGGACACCGACATCTTCTTCGAGGACACGCATGGCATGGCTGACGGCCGATGGAGAGACGCCCTGACGTTTCGCGGCACGGGTAAAGCTCCGCTCTTCAGCAACGGCCAGGAAGGTTGCAAGCGCGTTTAAGTCCGAAGGCAGCATTTGTGAATTGTACTCACAAGCCCTTGTTGATTTCAGCGGATTGTCAAACGAATTGGAAGGAGTCAATCTAAGAGAGTCGATGTTAGGCGACAGCAGCGAGGAGAGGAGGCCGTCATGCCCCACGTGATTGTGAAGCTCTGGCCTGGAAAGAGCGAGAAGCAGAAAACGCAACTCGCAGAAGAGATCACCCTGAGCGTGATGGGCACGCTCAACTATGAAGAAGAGTCCGTCTCGGTCGCATTCGAGGAGATAGAAGCCGAGGACTGGGCTGCAAAGGTGTACCGGACGGACATTGTCGGAAACGAGGAGAAGCTCTACAAGAAACCCGGTTATACGATGTGAGATTTTTCCGAACGAGAAGAGGAAACAGAATGAAAAACCCATTTGACTTCACAGGCAAGGTAGCGCTCGTCACGGGTGCAGCGTCAGGACTCGGATTTGCAACAGCAAAGGCTTTTGCAGAATCGGGAGCCTCCGTGGCTTTGGCGGATGTGAATGAGAAGGACGTGCAGGCCGCCGCCAAGGAACTGGCTGACAAAGGCTTCAAAGCTCTGCCGATCCGCTGCGACGTCTCGAAGGACGATGAAGTGGAAGCAATGGTCAAGCAGACGTTTGCCAGGTTCGGCCGCCTGGACATAGCGTTCAACAACGCGGGCATTCAGAACGTCCTTGCCGAGACCGCCGATTCACCTCGCGATGACTACGACCGTGTCATGGCGGTCAATCTGCGGGGCGTTTGGAGCTCGATGAAGTTTGAGCTGCAGGTGATGCGGGAACAAGGCAGTGGCGCCATCGTCAACTGTTCTTCTTTGGGAGGTCTTGTTGGGGGCAATCAGCGCGGGACGTATCACGCGGCGAAGCATGGCGTGATCGGTCTCACGAAGAGTGCAGCTCTCGAGTATGCAACTCGCGGCATTCGTGTGAACGCTGTATGCCCCGGTCTCATCCGTACTCCGATGGTCGACAAGATGGAGGCCGGCGGCCAGGGAGAGGCATTGAAAATGATGCGCGAGATGTTCGTTCCCATGCAGCGCGAAGGCCGCCCCGAAGAGATTGCGAACGCCGTTCTGTTCCTGTGCAGCGATGCGGCCAGCTACATCACCGGTCAGTCGATCTCGGTCGATGGTGGCTTCGTCATGCGCTAGAGAGGGAAGCAGATGGGGCAAAGTCCAAATCTGTGAATAGAGCGCCACCTTGGACGGTGCCATGACCGTCGTTTGAGCGGACTTCGCGAGTACGTCTCACATGGAAACAAGCTTTCACGGAAGGAGAAGATATGCGTGGAACAGTTCTTTATGGAACCAAGGACATCCGGTTCGAGGAAGTGCCGGAATCAAAGATCGAAAGTCCTACGGATGCAATCATCCGGATGGCAGCTACATGCGTTTGTGGATCGGACCTTTGGCCATATCGCGGGCTACAGCCGCTGAATGGGGCCACACCCATGGGGCACGAGTACTGCGGCTTTGTAGAAGAGGTCGGCAGTGCGGTGACCTCGGTCAAGCCCGGCCAATTTGTAGTCGGCTCTTTCGCGACCTCCGACAACACTTGCCCTCATTGCCAGTTTGGTTATCAGTCCTCATGCGTGCAGCGTGAGTTCATGACGAGGGCGCAAGCTCCCTATCTCCGCGTGCCATTGGCCGACGGAACACTCGTGGCAACCTCTGACACACCTTCAGACGATCTCGTGCCCAGCCTGCTGGCGGCCTCCGACGTGCTAGGCACGGGCTGGTTCGCTGCCGACGCAGCCAACGTAAAGCTGGGCGCGACCGTCGTGGTCGTGGGTGACGGCGCTGTTGGGCTGCACGGCGTGCTCTCCGCGAAGCAAATGGGAGCGGAGCGAATTATTGCGATGAGCCGCCATGAGACTCGACAGAAACTTGCACGTGAGTTCGGTGCGACCGACATCGTGACAGAACGCGGCGATGAAGGTGTCGCTCGCATAAAGGAATTGACCAACGGCATCGGAGCAGATTCCGTGCTCGAGTGCGTCGGAACTCCGGAGTCGATGCAGCAGGCGATCCGGTCCACGCGGCCGGGTGGTTTTGTGTCGTATGTCGGGGTGCCACACGGCGTTGAACTGGATGGACAGCAACTCTTCTTCTCGCATGTTCATCTGCACGGAGGTCCTGCTCCCGTGCGCCGCTATCTTCCGAAACTGATTGATCTCATCTTGAAGGGCAGCATTCAACCCGGCAAAGTGTTCGATCTTGAGCTGCCGTTGGAGAAGGTAGCGGAGGGCTACGCCGCAATGGATGAGCGGCGAGCCATCAAGGCTCTGCTTCGCCCATAAGTACACCAGCCAAGACCATTCGAATCGACGAAGCATGTCGCCGTTCCAAGGAGAAGCAAATGGAAATTAAGAGAGTTGGCTCGCAGCAATCAGCGAAGGGCCGGCAGACTGGTTCACCGGAACTGTACGAATCGATCCGCTCTTTACCGCGCCCGATCCAGCGCTGGTCGCAGGCGCAAGCGTAACGTTTGAACCGGGAGCACGTACAGCCTGGCACACGCATCCGTTGGGTCAAACCTTGATCGTCACGGCTGGAGCCGGCTGGGTACAGCGGGAAGGCGGATCAGTCGAGGAGATTCGTCCCGGAGATGTGGTCTGGTTCCCACCAAACGAGAAGCACTGGCATGGTGCCACGTCGACGACGGCTATGACCCACATCGCCATCCAGGAGAGGACGGACGGAAAGGTAGTCGACTGGATGGAACAAGTTACTGACGGGCAATATCGCCGCTAGTGAGATGGCTGACTCAACCAGGCAGCCATCCTGATTGCCTCTGAGGTACGGCATCGGTGCGGGGATAAGCGCCGTCAGTGACGATTCTGGATAGACGCTAAATCGCCAACTCGCTTATTGACGCAAGAATTCCTTCCGAGAAGCCGACTTCTGGGGGAGTAATCCTGGCAAGAACTGCGGCTGGCGTGTCGGGTAGTGCACAAGTAGTAATTGCCGAATAGGCGGCCATTCGACCGGAGCGCACCAAGATCAAATCGGGATCTTACAATTTCGGTTCAACGAACAACGTGGAAAGTCCGTCTCCAGCGCGTGTCCGGGAAGAAATGCACCAGAACATGGCCGATCCACGCGAGCTTGTTACCGATTCCTGTTTGTTCAAGTTCTCCATCAGTGGCCTCGAACGACCAATAGTTGAACAGCGGACGGCCAATTATGTTGGCGCGCGGCACGAAGCCCCAGAAGCGCGAGTCCAGGCTGTTGTGCCGGTTGTCGCCCATCATGAAGTACATGCCGGGTGGAACCACCAGGTCGCCGTCGCGCACATAATTTGGGAAGTTCAGAGCCCACGACTCTGTGGACCCATTCGCCTCCGTCGGAGGAACTGCGGGAAAATCATCGAGGAATTCGTTGAAGTTATCCGTCGTCGTCGGCTGCGCAAATCCAACAGGCTGCGCGACGCCATTCACAATCACAATGCCGTTGCGCAGGTGGATATGATCGCCAGGTACGCCAATTAATCTCTTCACCAGGGGAGTGTACTGAGGAGTCCCATCGGCGTCAGTCGCATCAATACCAGACTGATAAACGGGCTTGTAGAACACCACTATGTCGCCGCGCCTCGGCTCGCGGGATCTTATCAGCGGCATCCACGAAGCGGCTGGCATTAGCGTGATCCGGTCGACCACCAGGTGATCACCTATAAGCAGAGTGTTCTTCATCGAGCCTGACGGAATGACGTAGTTCTGAGCTAAGAAGGTCATGATGAACAGGCCCACCACTAGAACTGAACAGATGCTGGCCAGCGTTTCGAAAGGAGTCTCTTCTCGATTGATGTTGGCAGACGCCGCGGGCTCTGTTGGGACAGGAGATCTCTTTCTTGCTGAACTCATCCAAAGGCTCCTCAGGAAGGCTGGCGAGCCCCAGGCGTTCGCAGCGGTCACTTCAAAAGCGATGATTTCATCTATGTTCGACTGTCGTCGGTTTGCGTCTTGACCAGAGTCTATCAAATCCCTGCCGCGTAGAAATCCCCGGATGATTCAGCGTGCGAGCGGTTAGTGGCCGATCCGGAAGTTGCATAGGAGTAAACACTTCCGAGTCATTTTCAGGATCGGTACCGAGAAACGCCGTTCGCGGAAGTAAAAGGCAGTTTGATCCGTTGGGCCAATGAGTGCATTGCCCTGTCGTCCCTAATCGAGATCTCGGGCTTCCCATAGAAGTTCTAGTGGTATATGATCCTCTCCATAGAAGTTCGAGTGGAGAGGTAGATGCGCAAAAGCAGCGAACCGCAGAATGAAATGCTCAAAGGCACCCTGGACATGATGATCCTGCGGACCCTTGTCGGCGGTGATGCCCACGGGCATACGATCGCCAAAATCATTGAGCGCACCTCTGAGGATCTTCTGGAGGTGGAGCAAGGCTCCCTCTATCCGGGCCTGCACAGGCTCGAGGACCGCGGGTGGGTTTCTTCCTATTGGGGTGCGAGCGAGAACAATCGCAAGGCCAAGTTCTACCGATTGACGGCAGAGGGCCGTAAGCAATTGGTTCGCGAAACCAGCCGCTGGCGGCAAATGACGCGGGCGATTGGACTGGTGATGGGCGAAGAGACCCAGGGCTGAGGAGGCGATATGAGCTGGCGCAGGTTCTTTCGACGGGGACAGGCCGACGCTGATATACAGCGCGAAATGGAGTCGTACGTGGAAGAAGAGACGGCGGAGAACGTGGCGCGCGGAATGGAACCCGATGAGGCGCGGCGGCGGGCGCGGGTGAAGCTGGGCAATGCGCAGAGGGTGAGGGAGACAGCGTGGCGGCAGAACTCGATGGGAATTTTGGAGAGCGCGTGGGGGGATCTGCGATACGCGACGCGGTTGCTGCGTCGGACGCCGGGATTCACGGTGACGGCCGTGCTGGTGATGGCACTGGGGATCGGAGCTACGGTGGCGCTGTTCACGGTAGTGCATTCGGTGGTGATGAAGCCGCTACCGTTCCGCAATTCAGGGCGGCTGATGGATATTGCCGAAACGGACACGCACAGCGCGATGCCAGAGCATAATTTCGTTGCCAGCGCGGATTTTTTCGATTGGCAGAAGCAGGCGCGCGGGTTCGAACAGATGGCTCTCTATGGAGAGACGATTTATAGCCTCTCGGGGTCGGCGGGGCAGCTACCAGAGCAGGTAGACGCGCAGGAGACAAGCTGGAACTTGTTTCCGACGCTTGGAGTGGAGGCAGTGTTCGGCCGCTTGTTTACTGCGAGCGATGACAATGCCGAAGCCAACGGGACAGTGGTGATCACATGGGGATTGTGGAAACGGCGATACAGCGGCGATCCGTCTGTGGTAGGGAGGACGATCTTGCTGAACAGCAAACCATATACGGTGATTGGCGTGCTGCCGGCGTGGTTCGCTTATCCGAATGCGAAGGCGCAACTGTGGACGGCGGTGCGGCACGAAGAGACTAAGACGTGGTTCACGAGATCGCATGGCGCGCATAACTTCCAGGTGGTGGGGCGGATCGCGCCTGGTGTTTCGCCAGCTCAGTCGCAGGCCGAGCTGAGTGCAATTCAGGCGCGCATCCGCCAACAATTTCCTGTGGGGCCGATTTCCGACGCTGCGGTGCTGACGCCACTGCTAGAGTCGGAAGTGGGCAAGATCAAACCTGCGCTCTACGTGCTGTTTGCGGCGACCGGATGCCTGCTGCTGATTGCCTGCCTGAATATAGCGAATCTGCTGGTGGCACGAGCCGCCTCACGCCGCAAGGAGTCGGCGATTCGGACCGCGCTGGGCGGGAACCGGTGGCGGCTGATCCGGGAACAGGTGATGGAGAGTCTGCTGCTTTCTCTTGCTGGGGGAGGGCTGGGACTGGTGCTGGCGTGGGGCGTAGTGGAGTGGCTGGTGAAGGTGCGGACAGACCTGCCGCGAGTTTCCTCAATCCAATTGGACGGGGCCGCGATTCTGTTCGGACTGGGAGCAATGACGTTATGCGGGTTGATCGCAGGATTGGTCCCGGCTCTTTCACTGGACGACCGACAGATGCTGAACACATTGCAGGACGCATCGCGTTCGCACGCGGGAAGCAGAGACAAGGTTCGCCTGCGCCGCGCGTTGCTGACAGCGGAGGTGGCGCTGACGATGATTCTGCTGACGTCGGCCGGGCTGCTACTGAAGAGCTATCAGCGGCTGCGCGCGGTGAACCTGGGCTGCGCCACGCACAACGTGCTGACCATGAAGCTGGGATTATCCGAGGCGCGCTATGGAACTCCCACGGAACGGCTGGCATTTTTTGAGCAGCTGTTGGACCGGGTGCGGGCAATGCCGGGCGTGGAGGCGGCCGGGCTGGATACAACCCTGCCGGGGACCGGTCACCAGCGAGACGATGCTTTCACGCTCAAAGAGGCTCCGCCACCAGCGACTGGAACGTATCTCGGCGCCACCGTGCGCATCGTCGATCCGGGCTTTTTCCAGACGATGCAGATCCCGCTGATCCGCGGACGATTCTTCCAGAACAAGGAGCGGCTCAATAACGCGAACGTTGCGATTGTGACACCGGCATTCGCGCACAAGTTTTTTCCCAACTCCGATCCGATTGGGAAACACGTCGACGATGGTAACTTCGATGGTCCGCATGTTTTCGAAATCGTAGGAGTGGTCGGCGATACGCGGGAGACCTTAGCCGGCCAGATGCAGCCGACGATTTATTACCCGCTGTATCGCGGGAGCAACGGGTTTGCTTATCTTGTGATTCGTGGCCGAGGCGATGTGGAGGATTTCGCGCTTCCGGCTCAGAAGATCATTGCGAGCATGGACCCAGATCTGGCTGTGGGTGACATTCTGACGATGGAGCAGATTCTGGGGAAGGCCTCGCTGGATGCGAACTTCAATGCGACATTGCTGGTTTTCTTTGCGTTGCTCTCGCTGGTGCTGGCGGGGGTGGGCATCTTCGGGGTCCTGTCGTACCTGGTGGCGCAGCGAACGCAGGAGATTGGAATTCGGATGGCGTTGGGCGCTCAGCGCGATCGGGTACTAGGGCATGTGTTGCTGGATGGGCTGAAACCTGCACTGATCGGATTAATGCTAGGGCTCGTGGGGAGCGTCGTGGCGGGGCGCCTTATTCGCTCTATGCTGTATGCGACGCGTCCGCTCGATCCTATCGTGTTTGTGTTGGTGAGTGTGGTACTGCTGACGGTGGCGGGTGCAGCGTGCATGGCACCGGCGTGGCGTGCTTCCCGGCTAGATCCGATGCAAGCGCTTCGAACCGAGTAGCACCGACTAAACGGCGGTCGACGCCAAATCGCCGAGGCGCTTATTGAGCGACTCGGGTCAAGAAGTCTGAGGGCTACAGCAGGACCCAAAGCGTGCTCGATTTCGGTGACAGAAGTCGAAACCGTTCCGGTTTGCCTCGACCGTTGAGCAGTAGTCCAGCGAGCTTTCGGTACGTGTTTTGGGCCGCTTCACACCGGCATAATTCGTTCGGTGACATTTCTATCTAACTCGTCCGAACACCACGTAAATTGGAGGAATGAAAATCTCAATTGCCGCCCATAATGGCACATTTCGATTCGGATCTTGCCAGTCGCTCAGAACGTTGGCCCTGCTTGCCAGTTTATCGATAACATTGCGGGCTGCCGAACCGCAAAAGCTTGGGACCATGTTTAATGAGCGTATTGCTCTGACGTGAGTGACCGTGTCAACTCTGCGAGATCGGTAGGGTTGGCTTTCGTAATTGTGGTTGTTTCCCGAGGTCAGAGCGAGCAACAGCCTCAGCAGTTTCATCGCCGGCCTCCTTGTCTCCCGCGCTTCAAGCGCGTCGATAACTTGGAAGCTCAACGCATCCCGCTGGAGACAAGCCTTCTCGTCCCATCTGTTATCGCCGGAAGAGCGCGGTCCATTAGCATTGCCTCGAACGTGTTCGCTGCAGGATTGTCAAGATTCCCTGCAAATTTTTCCCTTTTTGCGGGGATTAGTGAACACTGGAAGCATGACCCCTGTAGGTCAGTCGATTCAGGAGGAACCCTCATGGCAGCTTCCTTGAGCCCAACATCATATCCAGAGTCCAGATGTGTGACAAGCGCCTCTGGCAGGGATGGTAGGAATTACCCAGGCGCTTTCGCTCCGTATTTTGTCATTTCATCCGTGACGGCTGCGCTCGCTCTTGTGACGGCGAGCGAATGTAGTTCCGTGACACACCTCCCATCGCTGCTTTACGGTGTTGTGCTTTGGGGATGGTGGGGTCTGCTTGCAAGTTTTTTTTGGATGATCGGGAGAGAACTTCCATCCATGACGCCGTTTTCTCCCCGTTTTGCGATAGCTCACCTATTCGCCGCTCCGCTGGCGGCATATGTTCATCTCATTCTCCTATGGAGTCTTGGCTACACGGTGGTCGCTGCACAGCGTGCTAGCGTCTTAGAAGCGGACTGGCATCGATTGATTGAACTCAATCGCTTCGGAACCGAGATCCTCATCTACGGCTTCATTGTCGGAGTGATCGGAGCGATCCAGTACCACATCCGTTCTCAACGTGATGCCATCCATTCCTCAGAGTTGCAGAGACAACTGGCTTCGGCTCAGCTACAGGCACTGCAGATGCAGATGGAGCCGCACTTTCTATTCAATACCTTGAACGCGATCACGACGCTGGTGGAGCTTGGACGGCAGCATGAAGCGGCACAAATGTTGACACATCTGAACAATATTCTGAGAACCACGCTGGCCAGAACTACGCCGCAGAAGGTTCCGCTCTCGCAGGAACTTGAAATTGTAGAAGATTATCTCGCCATAGAACGTGTCCGTTTCGCCGACAGACTGCAGTTGGACATCCGTATCGAGCAAGGAGCACTCTCGGGCCTCGTGCCAAGTTTTCTTCTCCAACCCATCGTAGAAAATGCCATTCGGCATGGGATTGCGCATTGTGAAGATCAGGGCGTGATTGAGACCGTGATCCGCCGCGATGGCGCAAGCCTGCACATGCGTATTCGCGATACTGGTCCGGGAGCGCCAGCGTTGAAGCAAGATGGAAACGGTATAGGACTGAAAAACACGAGGGAGCGCCTCCACCACTTCTATCAGGACCGATTTGAGATGACAGCGGCACCTATGGAAGCAGGAGGATTTGAGGTGGCGATCTCCATCCCATACGAAGCATGCGCCTAAAAGCCCTGATTGCCGATGACGAACCTCTGGCGCGAGAGCGTCTGAGACTCTTGTTGGCAAGCGATCCTGATGTCTCAGTCACCTCCGAATGCCGCAACGGTAAGGAGGTGATTGCTGCGCTCAATCACTCCACATTTGATGTGCTTTTCCTGGATATTCAGATGCCCGGCCGAGGCGGCTTCGAAGTCCTGCAAGAAGTCGATGCTGAGAGGAGACCCGCGACCATCTTCGTGACAGCACACAACCAATATGCCGTTCAGGCCTTTGAGGTCAATGCGCTGGATTACCTGACCAAACCTGTCGAGTTGTCTCGCCTCCAGGCAACGCTGGCGCGCGTCAAGGATGGTATCGCATCCCGATCTCCCCTGAATGATCCGCGGCAATGGCAATCCGTGCTTGCGTATCTCGAACGAGCCCTCTCGGCTCGATCCGATTACCCGAAGAGGCTTCTCGTGCCCAACGGGAGTAAAGACATCTTCGTTGCTGTCGATGATATCGACTGGATCGAAGCAGCGGACTACTACGCTTGCCTTCACGTCGGTCCAAAGCGGCACATGATTCGGGAGACCATCAAAGACCTCGCTCAGACGCTCGATCCGCAAAAGTTTGTTCGCATACATCGCTCGGTTATTGTGAATGCCACCAAAGTCTCCGAGATCTTCCGCGAGGGGCGAGGCGAGGGCGTTGTCGTTCTGGTCAACGGGGAGCGCCTCCGCATGAGCAAAGGTGGGTGGCATAGTCTGCTAGCCATCAGCCATAAGTAGGAAGACCGCACCGCTTGCTTGGAACGGTGCTACCGCTATCGTCTTCCCTGCAATATCTATGCGCTTAGCTGCAAATCTCTCGAATTGCGAAACAGATCCCTTGACCCTCATTACGAGGGCAACTATATGTTTGGTCATTTTGGAAGAGCCTGGAGCGCACGAAGATCGGTAGTGCTGTTCGCGTGCATTGTTCTGCTGCATGCGAGGTCTGGTTTGGCGCAGCAGTCTTGCCTCAACGGTATACGTATCGAAGGGATGGTGAACGATCCATCGGGTGCCGCTATCGTTGGAGCTCATATCGGCATACCAGACGGTGAAGAGGCCATCTCAGACGCCACGGGTGCCTTTCTTTTCGCCTGCGTTGCCGGATCTTCCATGCCGCTTCAGATCGAGGCGAAAGGCTTCACGCCAACGACGCTTACAGCCGCAGCACCGGCGGGAAGCACCGCGAGGGTTTCGGCCCGCTTGGCAATCGCGGCCGTGACGACCGATGTCCAGGTGAACGCCAACGCGACCGATGCTCTTGACACGAACAGCGGAGCCGGCACGACAACCCTTAATGAGGACGACATCCGGCAGTTGCCCGACGACCCGGACGATCTTTTGCAGCAGTTGCAACTGCTGGCCTCGACCGGAGGGGGCGCCGCTACCTCCGCGAACGTGGTCGTGGATGGTTTCCAGAATGGAAGCGCGTTACCTCCTAAGAGTTCGATCGCCTCCATCCGCGTCAACCCGGACCCCATCTCGCCCGAGTACGAAAAGCCGGATTCTCAAGGAGGCCGGATCGAGATCACCACGAAGCCGGGCGCGTCCTCGCTTCACGGCGCTCTTTTTCTGACTGATAGCGACGGCAGCTTTAATGCCACTGATCCCTTTTCCGTCACCGTGACCCCAGCTGGAAGGAGGAGATACGGGTTTGAGCTAAGTGGCCCGATTCGGATGAACAAGAGCGGTTTCGCGTTGGCGCTGGAGAAACGCGACATCGATGAATTCAACGTCGTCAATGCACTCCAGCTCGGACCCAATGGTGATCTAGGCCCGAACGGTAACGGCGTTCCTCTCCTCGAGACGGTTCCGGCGGCACAACGGCTCTGGATTGCATCAGCCAGATCCGATGTCCAGCTCGGACCGAAAGATATGGCAACCGTCTCCTATGATGCAAACGTGAACAACCGCACCAACCAGGGAGTCGGCGGCCTCGTGACAGCCGACGCTGGCTACACCAGCAGAGTCGCGGAGTATGATTTGCGCTTTTCGAACACCTATACCGTCAACGCGAACGTGCTCCAGGAGACTCGAATCGGATACACATGGAAACGAACCGATGAGGCGCCGAACTCTTCGAGCCCCTCCCTGCAAGTGGCCGGATACTTTAACAGCGGTGGCGCACCTAGCCAGAATCTCAATGATCGCGAGCGGGACCTGGAGATCGATGACGATGTGATGATTGTGCGGGGAAAGCACCAGATCAAGATCGGTGCCCAGTCCCTTGGCATCTTCGTTCACAACTACAACCCGAATACGTTCAATGGCGCTTATGTCTTTGGCGGCGGGGCTGCTCCTGAGCTTGACAGCAGCGGCAATCCAACCGGGCAGACAGTAACGATTACTCCGCTCGAACAATATCGGCGTGCCCTGGATGACCTGCCAGGCGGGACACCGACTACGTATCAGATCACGATGGGAAACCCACTGGTGCCCTATACCCAATGGAGATTGGGCCTATTCGCTGAAGACACCATCAAGTTGCAGCCACGATTGGCGGTGACGGCCGGTCTTCGTTACAGCTTTCAGACTTCGCCCAGCACCTTTGCGAACTTCGGTCCGAGGCTTGGGCTAGCGTGGTCGCCTGACAGAAAATCGAGCTGGACCCTCCACGCTAGAGCCGGCATCTTCAACATTCCCGTCGACATTGCCGACGCAGACCAGGCTTACCGGCTGAACGGTGTCCGCCAAGCTCAAACGACCGTGTATTCGCCCAGCTATTCCGTTCCCCTGGTGCCGATCGCTGGGTCGGCGCAGGTGGGAACACGCTGGCAGTTCCCGCATGCGTACGAACAAATTCCCGTAGGTGAGCTTGCTGTAGGGCTTGAGCGTGATCTACCCCATCACTGGCATCCAGATGTCTGGTTCACTTGGTCCTCTGCGTGGGGTGATCCGCTGACGGTTAACATCAATGCTCCCTACGTTGCCTCGAGCACTGGGTCGGCGCCCAATCCCATCGCTGCCCTCGATGCGCCGCGCCCCGGAGCGCCGAACTTGAATATCTTCGAGTTTCAGAACTCCGCGCACAACCGTGGCAGCGTCTTCTGGGCTGGAATTGAACAGAAAAGCTATAAGCACTGGACGTTAAACCTCGGACTTTGGAACTGCAACTTTCGATCCAATGGCGGAACGTCGCAACCGATTGGAATCACTCCGCAGTCTACATATTCTAAGCACGGAGAGTATTCACGTCCGGACTGGCAATCAAGTGGCGCTCTTATCGAAAGCGATCTGCGATTTCCGTTCAAGCTTGTCCTTTCCACGCAGGTCTACTGGCACTACGGCACACCCTACAACCTCACGACGGGCGTCGACGCAAACGGTGACGGCACATTTAATGACCGCCCTTCCTTTGCTTCGACTACGGGAAATGGCGATTATCAGACTCCCTTTGGATTAATGACAGTCAACACGGTAAACGGGAACGCTCCACGAAACCTGGGGACGATGCCCGTGATCGTGCATATGTACTCGAACCTGAGTCGCGTCTTCGAGTTCGGAGACAAAGATCACGTGCGGACCCTCACGTTCAATGCCCGAGCCGTTAATTTGCTGAACCACACGAACGTGACCGCCGTCGGGACCGTTGTTTCATCGTCGAGCCTTGGTCAGCCATTGGCGGCTGAGGCCGCCAGGCGGATTGAGCTTGGAACGAGATTCTCGTTTTGACAGAAGAAATCGATGGTTCGCTGCCGATGTGTGAAGGTTCCCTGCAAAATGCTGGCATCCCCTCCTTTAAGAGGTCATGGTAAACGTGGCTCGACATTGGAGGGCAGGATGGCATTAGCGTCATTCTTCAGTCAGACAGGATCGACAGGTGTTCCCTACGTCGTGTCGGAGATCCACGCGTTGCTGGAAAGGCTGGGCCTTCGTCATGGCGTTTCCGTCTCCACAATGTGGGTGTTCTTTTCAGGCTGTGGCCTAGCTGAGTTGCTTTTGAGCTTTTTGGTCTGTACACCGCTCGAGCGGTTCTGGCCTCTCACGACCTGGCCGAAGCGTCATTCCATTGCGGCGGACGTTGCCTATGCGTTGTTTGTTCGAACCGTCTTGTTTCCCCTCATCGCGTTCTTCGAATACGATTGGCTACGTCATACCCTCGATGGCTTCCTGTCTGCACATGGAGCTCCGGTGCCGACGCTTTCATGGCTCTTGCCGTGGCCTCCACTCGCCTTCCTGCTGAGTTTCGCAATACTCGACTTCGCGGACTATTGGCGCCATCGCCTCTCCCATCGATATGGGTGGTGGTACGGCATCCATTCCCTCCACCATGCCGAAGATCAAATGACGTTCTGGTCGGATGACCGGTCGCACATCCTCGAGGACGCGATTACCTATGTATGGCTGATCGCTGTGGGCCTATGCATCGGGGTCCCGTCGATGCAATTCCCATTTCTTATCCTGGGCTTCCGCTTCCTGGGTAGCATCACGCACGCGAACACCAGAGTGAGCTACGGAAGAGTTGGAGAGCGGATCGTCATCTCTCCGCAATTCCACAGAACGCATCATGCTCTGAAAGCTGCAGGCCGACGCAGCTCGAACTATGGAACGGCTCTGCCGTGGTGGGACATGCTGTTTGGTACCGCAAGGTTCCATGACTCAACTGTCGAAACAGGAGACGCTGGTGCCGAGCCGGCACTGGTGAGCGGTTCTTGGGGCGAGCAGCAGGCCGCAGGCTTTCGACGGATGATCCGCTTGGGCCGGCGCGGCAGAGGTTTGCTGGCCGGGAAGAGCGGATCGTGACGGCGGCTATCATCGCGGATTGGACCACCCGGGTCCTCCAGCACGGCGAATTGGGAGCGAGTCAACTCGACGGTTGGGAGATCGAGGCCTACGAACAATACAGCGCGAAGGTCCGCACTCCGGACTATCCATGCTTCTTTGGGCAGGGCGCAGAAGCTCGCGGGGAGATGCTCTATTGCTTTTCAAATAAAGATAACAACGACGACCTTACGGTGAATCTCACCACGTTTGTAAACCTGATCGCCGTTGCGCCCTATGAGCGCTCCAGCTTAGCCGCCTTCTTCGAGCCCGATCCGACGATCTCGAATCATGAATCTTTTGTTACGCGTTTCTGGGAAGTGCTTCAGACTCTTCATGAACACGATCCCCTTCCGGTCGGCACCCGGGCGCCCGATGATCCGCTCTGGGAGTTCTCCTTTCAGCAATGCGAGATGTTCGTCGTGGGCGCCTCGCCAACTTACCAGCGCCGACGCAGCAGAGATCTCGGCCCGGGCATGGTCCTGGTCTTCCAACCAAGATCTCTTTTTATCGATCCAGCTACATTGCAGCCGATCGCGGCTCCCATGCGGCAACGTCTTCACAAGCGCATGTTGGCTTACGACGGAATGCCCGTACATCCGGATATCGGTTTCTATGGGCAATCGACAAACCGCGAGTGGAAGCAGTATGCATTGCCGGATGACAACGAGCCGCTCATGGGGATGTGTCCATTTCACACACGCTTATAGATAAGCACTTCAAGTATCATCAACTGGCCTACAGCTGTTATGACTCGAATCAGACTTGCATCATCCTGCGATTCGCCGCTTCAGACCAGAAATCGTGGTCGAGCAGTTGACCTAGAAATCAAGAGGCTAATACCAACGTCTCATATGCAGGAAAGGGGCTATTGAGATTGCTGAGATCTGTCTGCTAGCTCCGTCGCTGGCAGTGGCCTGGCAGACCTGACTCAACGGAATGCCCATCGAAGGAACGATTACCAATCTACTGGTGCCTTGATCTCCGGCACAAAACTGACACACTGCAAGCGCACTATCGCTCTAAATGCCACTCATCTCTCATCTACGAGTCTTGAACTCGGCTGCACCAAGCAAGGTTCATCATCGTCTGCACGACTTGGCCGATGATCTGAACTTCTTCGGTGTTAAACATCTCCGGAGGCCTACTCTCGCCATATTCGTAGGGAATGATGGTCCATCTACCTCCATTCCCGTCGGTGCTGCACCAACAGCATCGCCTTCCGAGTAGGGTGTTCAGCACAAAAATTGGCCGGTCAGTCTCCTCCATATCCTCACTATTAGTCGGGACCACTTTCCTTTCGCTGTCCACGATGAGGATTGTGCCAGGCAGAACAAATGGGTAGAGAGTTCGGTCTGACACATCGACCTCTATACGTTGATAGCGAACAGAATTCATGAGCGGATCTCCTAGCAATACGGATGGACCGGCTTGCCAGGATTGTAGTCCGGATCCAACATTCTTCCACTCTGAAAGCTCCCCGCGGTTCGCCAAGCATACGCTCAGGAACGACTCACCCGCATCACGGTATTGCCGGAATGCTTCTCCCTCCGTCTCTTCCATCCATCAACAATCAAAGGAAAATCCATGAAGCCATCCGTGCTTGTAGAAGCACTTCTCCTGCTCATCGAACAGCGTGTACCTGTCCACATCTGGGGCGCATGTGGAATCGGCAAGTCCCAGATCGTTGCCCAGGTCGCGAAACGTCTCAGTTGGGACTTCCGCGACATCCGCGCGGTCCAGCTTGATCCAGTCGACCTGCGAGGTCTACCCCGAATTACGGCGAATTGGACCGAGTGGGTGCCCCCCAAATTTCTGCCGACAGAAGGTAAGGGCATCTTGCTCCTCGATGAACTTACGTCTGCACCTCAATTGACTCAGTCGGGCTGCTATCAGCTTGTCCTGGACGGAAAACTTGGAGAGTACGTCCTGCCAGAGGGTTGGATTGTCGTCGCAGCAGGAAATCCGGCCTCCGAACGGGGAGTGCACTTTTCCATGCCGCGGCCGCTGCGCAACCGCTTCGAACACCTTGTGCTTGAACCGGAACCGACGGAGTGGTGCCAATGGGCGATCCAGGGAAACATTCGGAACGAGATCATCGCGCTTCTGCGTTTCAAACCGGACCTATTACACGATTCCGATACAACCACCGATCAGAACGCCTGGCCCACTCCCCGTACCTGGGAGATGGCCTCGAAGATCTTGGATGGTCTCAGCAAGAGATCAATTGCTTTGGATTCCGCCCTGGCATTTGGGATGTTCGAGGGCGCCATCGGACCTGGGGCTGCCGCGGAGCTTGTCGGCTTCCTGCAACTCTTCCGCCAACTTCCATCTATCGACGAGGTTCTCCTCAATCCAGATTCCGCACCCCTGCCGAGCGATCCCTCGTCGCAGATCGCAATTGCGACTGCTCTCGGGCGAGTCCTCAACGATCAGTCCATCACAAAGGGAATGAAGTATCTCAAGCGAATGGCAACAGAGATGAGAGTTCTTGCCATGCGTGACGCAGCTGTTCGGGACCGATCTATCACCCACACCGCTGAATTCATCGAGTTCGGGCTACAACACGCGGAGGTCATTTGATGATTACTCACAAAGCAATGCTGGCGGCTGTTCACATTAGCGTGTGGACGGCCACGAAACATGACCGCAAGGTCAGCCGCGAGGTCGCCGACCAGAATGGCGCCCGCGAGCGCGCTGGCCGTTACAACAAACAGCTCCTGATGGGCGCGAGCAAGCTGGAGGAATTACGTTCGCTTGCCGGCCAGATCCGGCAACACTTCTATAAGGTCACATTGCCATGGTCGGACGAAGGGCTCCGGCTTTTGCCAAGCCACTTCCTCTTTGAGCTTAAAGCGAAGATGCGCAAGTTCGAGCGCGAGTTCAACGAGGGGGTGGAATCGTTCCTTGCTGTATATCCGGCCTACATCCAGGAGGCGCGATCGGAGTTGGGAGGTCTCTTTTGCGAAGAAGACTATCCGTCCGCGGAGAAGCTTCGCGACAAGTTCAATGTAAAACTCGACGTTCTGCCATTTCCGGCGGGCGAGGATTTTCGTGTCGAGATGTCTGCCGAAGAGCAGTCTCGTATGGCCCGCGAGATCGACGCCAATGCGAAAGAGAAGCTCGCCAAGGGAACCGAAGAACTCTGGAAGCGCTTGCGGCAGGTGGTCTCGAACATGGTCGAGCGACTCAACGAGCCAGAATCTCGTTTTCACAAGACGCTCGTTACCAACATCGACGAGCTCGTCTCGGTCCTCCCGCAGCTGAACGTCAACCAGGACCCCGACCTGGAGCGCTTCGCATCTGCGATCCGAGAGCGCCTCTGCGCATATTCCGCGAAGGAGTTAAAGCAAGACAACCTGTTGAGGGCGGTAACAGCGATAGAGGCCGCGGGTATCGTGCGCGAGATCGACGACGTGCTGCAGAGCCGCAGTGCGGAGACTGCCGCGTTTTCCAGGGATCAGGCACAAACCGGGGACATCTTTGCTCACATGTCGGTGTACATGGAGGCACCAGCGGCATGAACGCCAGAACTTCTATCGAGGTCTGCCTCCAAAGAGCGCGGACCTCGCTCCTCCTCGATCATCCATTCTTTGGATGTCTGCTCTTTCGACTGAAGGGCTGTGAGGCTTCGTCGATCGAAACCATGGCTACGGACGGAGTATCTCTCTTCTATAACCCGCAGTTTGTAATGGAACTGACGGCAGCTGAACTGGTTGGCGTGCTGGCCCATGAAGTTCTTCATCCCGCACTCCAGCATCATCTTCGAAGGCGAACACGCTGTCCGAACCGTTGGAACCGCGCCTGCGACTACGCAATCAATCTACTCGTTCTGGACGCTGGCCTGTCTTTGCCGAAGGGAGGCTTGGTAGATGAGCAGTACCGCGGCATGAGCGCGGAGGAGATCTACAACCTGCTCGAAGGCAGCGAGAGTGAGGGTCCGAATGGATCACCTTTGCCCATGAACAATAGCACGGAGAAGGATGGAGAACTTCAAGCTCCGCGCACTCCCGGTGGATTCGGCCAAGTCCTCGATGCTCCCACTCCGGAAGAGAACGAGGGCAAGGGCGCTGAAGAACAGTCAGCGGAATGGAATGTTGCTGTTAGCCGGGCACAAACGATCTCGAAGTTGGCTGGAAAGCTCCCGGCTGGTGTTGCACGGAGCCTCGAGAGTGCGGCGGAAGCCTGCGTTGACTGGCGTGCGCTGTTGCGCCGCGCATGGTCGGATAGCACTCCTTCCGATTACTCGTGGATGCGCCCGAATCGAAGACACATCTGGCAAGGCCTGTACCTGCCAGGTATCCACCGAGAAGGTGTCGGTGAAGTGGTCATCTTCGTCGATTGTTCGGGATCAATCAACGGCCGGCAACTCTCCCTGTTCGAAGCGGAGATCCGTTCCATTCTAGATGGCGAAAGACCGGAAAGGGTCTACGTCGTCTACTTCGACGCGCACGTACACAAGGTTGATTGCTTTGTGCCGGGACAGCCTCTTCGCCTCTTACCACTTGGAGGTGGGGGCACGGACTTCTGCCCTTGCTTCTTATGGGTCGAACAGCAAGGAATACACCCACAACTCCTCGTCTTTCTCACGGACCTATACGGCACGCTTCCAGACGTAGAGCCAAAATTCCCTGTGATCTGGGCCTCCACTGGAGCCAGGTCTGCGCCGTTCGGGCAGATCGTTCCGATGCAAGCTGCTTAAGTCATTTTTCTTCCCAGGCGGCCGACGTCTCGGCCGCCATCCTTTTTTCAAGGAGATACCTATGTCCACTTCTGGATCGAATCCTTCGCTCTTTGAGCTGGATCGTGAGCTGGATCTGCTTCTTGATCAGATTCAGGAGCAGTCCGAAACAAACGCAGAGGGTTGTGTGCCTCCCATGCTCATTGAGCAGTTCCAGTATTTCTGTCACGCATACAACCAGAAGGTCGATCGGATCGGTCACTTCCTCTTGGCTCTGGATGCTCGCGCTGCACATTGCCGGGGCGAAGCCGCCCGGCTCACTGACCGTGCTCGAGTCGCCGAAAACAAAGCGGCAAGAACGAAGAACATGGTCCTGTACTATCTTGAGAGTCGCGGACTCAAGAAGGTGGAGGGGTTGGAAGTCACGCTTAGGAAGCACGCAAATAGTCAGCCCACCTTAGTAATCCACGATGAGACTCAATTACCGCTCACGTATCAACAGGTGGAAGCCAAGGTTCCCGGTTCCTTTTGGCAGAGCCTTCAGGCATATCTACCTGATACGGAGAAGCAGAAACTGAATTCATATGTACAGCATTCTGAACCCAGTGCTTCTTCGATCAAGGCAGCGATTTCAGCGAATGAGTCGGTGCCAGGGGTCGAACTCAAGCGAAACAATCATTTGCGTGTGGAATAAGTTGCTGAGTGGTTGCACTAGCTTAAGAAATAGGTGCCTCGTCCAATGCGAATCGTGGCATGCTTCTAAATGCGGGTGTTCATCAGTGACCATGGATATGCACTCTGTCCATTCTCTTGAGCAACTCATTGCCAGAGCTAAACTATGTCCAAAGGGTCCTTCTCGAGAGCGTCAGTGGAACATGCTGATCGCGAAGCTTCAGCCGATCGCCGCGATCAATTTTGAGCGAGTCGTCAGAGACATGCTGGATTCCAGCGGAGAACGAAGACGAGATGAAGAATCATTCCAGCTATCGAAAAAGGAACTAATTGAGCTTTTGGGAGGATTCGAAGGCATCAAGCGCCTGGAAAGGAATGCTCTGATCTTGACTCATTTGGCTTATCTGCTTCAGCAGGAGTTCCACTTGACGGAGAACATCTCTGAGCAGCAGTTCCTCGATTTTCGCAGTCTGTGGTGGCACGTCGATCGGCTCCGTACATCGACCACAGATCGTCTTGAGGATTCCTTCGACATGTACGGGCGGAATATAGTGATTGAGTATTGTCGAATGGTGCGCCAGCCTTCTCTAGCTCCGTTTGCTGTCAGCCAACAGTAAAAGGAATCCTGTTTGAGGGTGGTGCGGGAACGCCGAAAGTTATTAGGAATTACGAACTATAGAGTCGTTTCGCATTGGAGTCCAAAGTCAATGGCTGTCGAAGAGACTCACTTGCCGATTCGTAATGGGCGACTTTTCGATCAGAGCTGCGCGCATATTTTCCGAAGGAAGGATGCGGAGCAGATGGAACGGCGGCCTGTCGGAAGGGTCTAAATACTCGGCATAGTCACGCGGTTCCAGAAAGGTCGTCATGCGGTCGTGGATATGAGTTAAGTGGAATGCTTAACTCAATCAGGCAAGAATGATCATTCTTTAATTTAATCTCATCAGAATGACTGTGCCGTTCCATGCGAACCATGTACCGAGGGTGCCTAACGGAAGACCGAGGAGCGCGTACCGGAAGACCCGTCGTCCAAAGGGCAAAGGGCTCAGCAAAGCCCCGATGCCAAGCGCCACTAGGCAAACCGTGATATTTGCTCCGATCACATCGCCCAGGGCGATCGCCAGCAATTTGCGAATGGAGGCCGCTATTGCTGTCGCCAGTTCCTCCGGCTCCGCGCCAGCGAGCAGCAAGGCCAGCGCGAAACTGCTGACACCCAATCGCGCCGCGGCGGTAGCTAAGTGCTTGGCAAATGATTCCGCTCCCCATACGATGGCGCCCACACCCACGAGGAGAGCGGTAAGCCACACAAGCGTTCCTCCGATTGCCTCTCAAATCCTTCCTGTCTCTGCGCCACAAAGTGCCTCCTCCGCTGATGCTATCTGGCTCCTTAAGCGAGCTTCAGGCGGCGAAGAGTTTGCGCATTGAGGGCAACGACAATGGTCGAAATACTCATGGCCATCGCGCCCACACTCATTGGGAGATCGATATTCCAGCGGATAAAGAGTCCGGCTGCCACGGGGATGGCGATGAGGTTATATATAGTTGCCCAAAATAGGTTCTGCACCATCTTTCGGTATGTCGCCCGCGATAACTCAATCGCACGAACGACGTCTCGGGGATCACTGCGGACGAGAACAATTCCCGCCGATTCCACGGCAACATCCGTTCCAGCACCTATGGCAATTCCGACGTCTGCTGTCGCGAGCGCTGGTGCATCATTCACACCGTCGCCAACCATTGCCACTTTCTTGCCCCCAGCCTGGAAGCGTTTTACCGCCGACGCCTTATCGGCGGGCAGAACCTGTGCAGCGACCTCATCAATACCGAGTCTGCTCGCAACCGAATCTGCCACTGCTTGTGAATCGCCGGTGATCATTGCTACGCGCACACCGAGCTTGTGCAATGCCTGTATCGCTTTGGCTGACTCTGCTCGAATCTCATCTTCTACCGCAAGGATACCTATCACGCTGTTTTGCTGCATAACGTAAAGCACAGTCTTTCCTTGGGAGGACCACATATTCGCAGTCTTCTCCAACTCTGAAGGAACGGCAGCCTTTGCATCATCAATCAAGTGCGGCCCTCCAATTGCGACAGTTTGTCCGTCGACAGTTGCGCGCGCACCACGCCCCGGCAGCGCCTCGAAATCCGTAGATCGGCTAGAGGTAACACCGCGGTCATGCGCGCCGGAAACAACAGCTTTGGCGATTGGATGTTCCGAGTCCGCTTCTACTCCCGAGGCAAGCGCTAGCACTTGTTGTTCGCTCATGCCAGCATTCACTGCTATTGCTGAAAGAACAGGCGAACCCTTGGTGAGTGTTCCTGTCTTATCAAAGATCACAACATTTAGTTCTCGTGCCCGCTCGAGTGCAAGACGGTCTTTGATGAGCAAGCCGTTCTTCGCGCCAAGAGACGTGGAAATCGCAATGACGAGCGGGATTGCTAGGCCAAGCGCATGCGGACATGCAATCACCAGTACAGTGGCGGTACGGATGAAAGCATGTTCTTTGTCGCCCGTGAACCACCAATAGACCCACGTCAGGATGCCGGATATAAGTGCAACATAGAACAGCAAAGCCGCAGCGCGGTCAGCCAAAGCTTGAGCTCTGGAGCCGGAAGCCTGCGCTGAAGCGACCATCCGCATGATGCCAGAGAGTGCGGTCTGCTCTCCGACCTCCTTAACCTGGACCCGCAGACTTCCGCCGGCAATAACCGTTCCAGCCACCACTGCTGATCTCTCTCCCTTCGAGACCGCCCGAGACTCGCCAGTAATCATGGATTCGTCAACGTCGGCCGTACCTTCGATAATGATTCCGTCGGCAGGCACGCGCGATCCGGGGCGCACTAGTACTACATCACCAGAGCGTAATTCTGAGAGTGGGATTTTCTCAGTGCCTGACTCTGTCACACGCTCGGCACTGTCTGGCAACAGCGCGGCAAGAGCACTGATGGCGCCTTGAGCCTGGGTAATTGCTTTCATCTCCAGCCAATGGCCGAGAATCATGATGGTAATCAGGGTTGCAAGCTCCCACCAGACATCAACCTTGAAGAAGCCAAGCGTCGCCGCGAATGATGCTGTGAAAGCAACGATGATAGCCAGACTGATTAGAGTCATCATGCCGGGACGGCGATCGGAAAGTTCTCTCCATGCGCCCCGAATGAACACACTTCCGCCATAGACAAAGATAATGGTGCCAAGAATTGCGGGAATAAATCGTGATCCTGGAAATGTCGGAGCGTTGTAGCCAAGCCAATGTTCCACCTCAGCCGACCAGAAGACCACTGGAAGGGTGAGAGCCAAACTCAACCAGAATTTCTCTCGGAACGTAGCGACAGAGTGACCAGCGTGCTGGTCATGACCCGTATGAGGACCCGTGTTTCCTACCTGTGAGGCGTGCCCCTCATGCATATCGTGCACGCCCCCATGTTGTCTGTGATCGCCTGTAGCAAGTTTCATCATTCGTCTCCATGAGCCATATCTTCAGAGTCTTAGAGCCAGGGGCGAATTCCATTCGATGACCTCTTCCGCAATCTGCGCGCCGCGTTGCGGAGGCATGAAGTGCGGAATTCCGAAAAAAACTCCATGATTCAACGCGGCGGCAGCCATCGAAGCATAAAAAGCCATGAGAAGGATGTGTGAGGATCAAATGTCGTGCTAGACCGCCCAATACTCCGCACACCTAATGAGTTGTCACCTCACTGAATTGCACGGTGTGTGCCTGAAGAACGCCCTTCATCTTCATGGCATGGATGACGACACGATCACCGATCTTGAGGTCTGCGCGAGTCGCGGCTTTCTTGGCTTTCTCGTAGGTCGTTGTGTCGGCCAATACGACTTCGACGCTTTTCTTGTCTGTGGTCTCGACCGTTACCGATTTATGGCTCAATGCAGTCACGACTCCCATGACGTGGATCATGCCCTCATGGGCGCGCGCTATCAGTGTGATGCAGGAGAGAAGCAAAACTGTAACCAGGATGCGACGTTTCATGACTCATAATTCCTTTCTAGTGGTGAGGTTGTTGTGGTGCAGAAGAGCCGCCGCGCAGGAAATCCTCTTCCTGCTGCTCTTCCTGCCGTTCATCAGGTGATTTAGGATTGAGCTTTTCCATCTCCAGTTCCTCGTCTTGGGTAAGAGAAGGGAGATGACGGATAAACGCGACGAGCTTCCAACTATCAAGATCGCCATCGCCAGGGCCTCCGAATGCGGGCATGCCGCTAAGCCTGACGCCATTCTTGATGGTGTAGTAGAGTTCGCCATCTGACATCTCCTGTGTGTCCTTCTGGCGCATATCCGGCGGCTTCGGATACATGGTCCTTCCGTACATCGTGTCCCCGCTGCCATTGTTGGCATGGCAAGTGGCACAGTGGTCGGCCCAATGCGCCATGCCTTCATGGATCGCCTTGGGAGTGACCGCAACAGGGTTCTTCATCGCCTTGTAGCGCTCTGGGATCGCCACGTCGCGCATAGACATGGCAAGCGATGCTTCTACCCCGCTTGGCTTGTCTCGCGTGCTGAAGCCGCGATGGATAAGGCGGTCAGCCACAAGGATGCAAGCGAAGATGACGAGAAGGATGATGGCCGAAAATGAGATGATGAACTTGCGTCTCATCCTGTTCACTCCTGTGCTCCACCGGCATTCGGCAAGTTAATCGTTGTAGTTGGTGTATCGGTTGACACGGGAGCATGGAGTCCACCGCTCAGCGTATAGTTCTGGAGCGCAATTGCATTCCGCCACACTTCACGGAGAGCCATGACGTAGCCAACCCGCAACTGGAAGAGCGTGCGCTGTGAAACCAGCACCTGGGGATAGGCTTGCGCCATGCTCTGGTACTTCTTCAGATAGAGTTCATAGGCTCGCGTCGAACGGGGGATGAGCTGGGTTTTATAGCGGTCCGCCTCGAATTTCGCAGATTCATACGATTGCGCCAGTGGAGCTGCTGCCTGACGAAGCGACAACTGCTCGCGGAGAAGATCCTGATTTGCACGTTCGATTTCGACCTTTGCAGCCTGAACATTCCCTTGGTTTCGGTTCCAGAGAGGAATGTTGATGCCGGCGCTGGCAAAGCTTTGCGGACCTGTTGCTTTGACAGGTCTCTCGCTGACTTGTTCAAAGTTATATTGCTCGCCAGCACGCAACGTGAGATCGGGAATCGGCTCGCGCTTCGCGTCTTTCAGGCGCGCCTGAGCAACCACAATCTCCTGGTGCGCCCGCTTTACCGTAGGACTGTCAGAGACGACTGACTCAACCATCTGCTCAGCATTCAGGTCGGGTGTCTTCTCTAAATCGCCCTGCAACGGGCTCGCAGGCAAATCGCCTTTGCCCGCAAGCGAAGCAAGGACGCGGAAAGTTTCAAGATAGTGGCGCTGGGCGGTTACGTAGTCCACCTTTGCCTGTTCCGCTTCCACTTCTGTCTGCAGGATGTCTGGCGCGTCCGCCTGTCCCACGTTGGCAAGCTGATGCACCGTTTCGACCGCGTCCAGCGCTATGCCGAGCAATTGCTGCCGGAGATGGACAGTCACCTGAGCAGCCAACGCATCATAAAATGCCTGCTGCACATCAGCGTGAACCCGGTAAGTCTGTTCTTCTACCCCGATCTGCTCAGAGCGGCTTTCCTGTTCATGAATGTTGCGCCGGAGTCCCAGTTTTCCGCCCAGCACGATGGTTTGCTGCACAAAACCGCCGTGTTCTCCGCCACCATAAGAACCGCCGCGAATCTGCTCTCCCTGATAGCCAACAGAAGGATTTGGATATAAACCTGCTTGTCGGGCCTTGGCCTGTGAACGACGTACAAAGGCGCCGGCTTCTTTAAGGGTGGGATTGTTCGCATCGGCCAACTGCGTGAAGTCGTTGAGACTCATAGTCGGCCGCGTGACGACCTCTTTCAGAAGTTCGGGGGCAGGCAGATTGGCCCCCGTCTTGTTTGCAGGGCTTTCTGGTTCCTGCAAAGTCATCGTCGCATGGGTATCCGGACTTTGCGGATTCTGCTGCTGCCCCATCTGCATTCCCGGCATGTTGTTCATGTCCTGGGGCTGATCGTGCTGCATCCCAGGCTTGTTCTGTTTTTGTAGTGGCTGCTGCTTCTTTGCTGGTGTGCAGCCGGGCATGACCATGCCTTCCATGCACGGCATGGATTTCTGTTGGGCGTCTTGTGCAAACACTGCGGCACCGAAAAGGCCCATCATCGCGAATGTAAGAAGTCTCAATTTCATGGCTTTGTTCCTCATCTCAGGCGCGCTCCAGAATGGCGGCATAGGGGTCTTTGGGACGGTTGGCCTTCTTCATGCGAGAAATGACCTCGTCGTATTTCTCGGGCGGCAGCACGCGGACAAATGTCATCATGCCCTGCATGAATCCGCTCCAGCCCGGCTTCAGGCCGTAATTCTCAGGCCGTTCGACAGCCTTATCCATCGCCATCATTGGTCCTTCCATGTAGGCGTCTTGCGGGAAGTTCGGAACATCGTTCGCACTCTTCGCAATGTCTCCTTCCATACCGCCCATTTGCATGTTTCCCATCTCATGCTGCATTCCTGGCATTGCAGCCATGGCTTTCTCTTGAGAAAGGGGGCCGTTGGTTGTCGAAGTGTCGGTCGCGTTGCCAACGCCGCCGAGACCGCGGCCTAGAGTCGGACCGTAATCTTCACCCAGGGGAGCACCGGGTTCCCCTTGAAGCATCCCCATGCCGGTATTCATGTCACCTCCGGCTGGCATTCCTGCCATGCGCGTCATCTTTCCGGTGACAGACGACATCTGGTTCATCATGTGATGGGGCAAGTGGCAGTGAATCATCCAATCTCCGGGATTGTTGGCAACGAATTCCACATTTCGCGCCTGTGCCACACCAACGAGAACCGTGTTCCCAGGCCACCAGGCCGATTCAGGAATGCGGCCTCCTTCTGTGCCTGTGGTGTAAAAGGTGTGGCCGTGCAAATGCATCGGATGGTGGTCCATGCCGAGGTTTACAAAGCGAATTCGCACGCGGTCTCCGAGCCGGACGACGAGAGGAGTGGTTGCCGGACCGGCCTTACCGTTGAAGACGAGCCAGTTGAATTCCATATTCATGGTGTTGGGAACGGTGTTGTTAGGAAGTACTGCATACTCTTGCAAATGAATCAGAAAGTCTTTGTCGCAATGGGGACGATATGGTTCTTTAGGGTGCATGATGAAAGCGCCCAGCATTCCCGCCATCTCCTGCATCGCCATGTGCGAGTGATAGAAGTACGTGCCTTCCTGATGGATGTCGAATTCATAGCTGAACTGCCCTCCAGGTTTTACCGGAGGCTGACTAATTACGGGTTGGCCATCGTTTTGAATCGTGTCTTCGAACCCGTGCCAGTGGATCGAAGTCGATTCAGGCAGATGGTTGTCGAAGACCACCCGCACATGATCGCCTTGATTGACCTGGATCGTGGGCCCTGGTGCGCTTCCGTTGAAACCCCACAGGTCAATGGTTTTCATCGGATGGATCTGCTGCTTTACGACCTCGGCAACAAGATGGAAAACTTTGGTGTTGCCGTCCATTGTGTACGGGAGGTCCCCGACGTCAGTCGTGACGACCGGCATGTTGAAGGCCGGACCGGGATGGGTTTGACGAACCCGCTTGTAGATTTTGGTGTTCTGCTCTGTCTGAGCGAAGGCTTTTGTGGAAGCCAGCCAGGCAGCACCTAATCCCAGTGTGTTCTGGAGAAAGGAACGACGATTACTCATGATGTCCTCAGTTAGATAGGCATTCCGGCATAGGGGAATGCAGCCACAAATGTGAGCCACTGGCGCGAACTGAAGACTGAGTACAGAACAGCACAATCCGGCCCATGACAGAACGCATTGGCGACAGTTGCGCCGGAGCTAGATTCTGAGGGCTACCGTGAGAGGAGGATGAGAATCGACAATGTCCGGAGGAGGAGCCTCGCTGACATAACGAAGAGGAACGATGCCCCCTTCCAAATTCGGAACCGGATGAATCACGGTCCATTTCAGTTGATCGGACTGGAACGCCTTTACAGGAAGGTTCACGCTCGCCACTTGTCTGCAGAGCAGATGGGTGCAATCAGGCGTAGCAGCTAGCTCGACGGCTGATACTCCCGATTCGTCGCGCTTGTTCATGTGCGCGCAATGCATATCGTGGGTATGCATTGCCGTCGCCGCATGATAGGAAGCAGGCTTCATATGACATTCCGACTGGGAAGCTAACGCGGCACAATTCGCATCGCAGACCGCCGCCCACGAGGACGCAGTCAGGAGAATGACTGCCAGCAGCGCCGCGAATGTACTTCTCCACGTCATGGCCACATCATACTCTGTCGCAGGCATTCCCATGAAGGCCGGGACCGCAATGCTCCTCAATGACCGTGATGAAAACCGTGGCCCATAAGATGCATGGAGATAAGTGCGGCCAGTGCGAGGAATCCTATAACAAGCGCAGTGACGATTTGGAGTTTCCGGGGCCTTTCCTGGTTTGGGATCTGGTCATCAAAGCCGGGCAGACTGCCAGCGATGCCCGCCGCCGCGACCTTGTAGCGCAACTCGCGCCGTTTGTCCTCTCCGTATGGGGTGAGCCCCCAGGGCTTGTAGACCGACAGTATGGTAATCACCGACAACACCAGAATGCCAATTCCGGAAGCACGTGCCAGCACAAAACCGACGCTGCCAAGTTCGGCAGTGGGCATCGCTCCCGCCGTGGCCGTCGATACAAGCCTCACGGCCCTTGCCATCGCCGAGAACTGATGCATCAGCAAGACAGCAACAGCAAGTACGGTCAAAATAAATTTGACCAACACCCAGTAGTGCCGGAATAGGCCCCATTGGGTGCAGAGGGACTGGATCAATCCGGTTCCAAGCGCCGCCAGGCTCAGAGGAATGATGCAATAGAGGCAGATCAAGTTCATCGAGAGATAGGCGCCGCGCATCATGGTCGCGTCTCGGCTGACGAGCCCGGCAATACTGAGTATGAAGAATGCGAACGCTGCGCCAATCCAACTCACAGAGAACGTGACGTGTGCGGTGAGGTTCAATTTGCGGAGGCTGGGTGTCATATTTGGACACTTTCTTCATTGGTGGTTTGTCTGCCGCTGAGTGTTTGTGCCCGCAACAGCGCAATGTGGCGGTAGATGAGGTCGGTGCTCCGATTCATGAACTGAGTGATGCCGATGAGTTGTTGCGCGTCGAAATCCTTCAACATGACTGCAACGTCTTTTCGCAAGGGACCGATTACTTCATGGATCGGCGACTGTTTGAGCGCCAGATGGAGTATCTGTCTTCGGCCATCATGCGGGTCAGGTTCGCGGCGCAGATATCCTGCTCGTTCGAGTCTTGCGACGACACCCGTGATTGCACCGGTTGTCAGGCCAGTAACCGCAGCGAGCTCACTGCCTGTCATGTGACCGCGCTCGCGCAACAAATCGAGGCATTTGTAGTCAGTTGGCCCCACTCCCATGCGTTCGGCAATTGCATGATGAAACAACACGACTGCCGTGCTGTGACGACGGGCTAACTTTTCGACGATCTCTTTGGCAAGCTCCCTCTTTTTGAGGATCGATGGCATCCCAAGATTATACTCATAAAATCGCTTAGATGCTAAGCTACTTTTATGTATCACATGAAATCAGCCCGTCTCGATCATTGGGGTAGAAAGAAACTATGCCTGGGCAACGATGGTCAACGTAGTTTATGGCAGGCGAAAGCAAGTCTCATTTCGCCCGGCTGATGGAATCTACAGAAATCGCATCACCAGACACCTTGCCCTTTACTGTGGCATTCTGTCCTGCGAATCTGTCAAACTGCGCTTTGTCGCTTTTCAACGTATAGACCTTATCCCCGCTCGCAAGCGCGAACTCGGCTCCCTGCTTGACGCAGGCGCGCGTGCATTCGGCAGGAGTGGCGTTTTTCATCATGGTGTGGTGTGCGCCACACATCGCATCGGTCACGGTTCCGCTTATGGTTTGTGTTTCCTGCGCGAGTAAGGTCACTGCACTCAGCGCCAGTGCCGCAGTCAGTATGAAATATTTGGTTCGCATTGTTGTATCTCCAATTAAGCAGAAGGTTGAACGGCAGAGCCGTTATTGCTGAAACGAGGAACGAGAGTTCCTCGTTTCAGCGCACGTTCCTTCATCATGACGAAGAAGACAGGCACAAGAATCAAAACGTGAATGGTCGAAGTAATCATGCCGCCAACAATCGGCGCGGCAATCGGCTTCATCACATCCGAGCCGATGCCGGATTCCCATAGGATCGGAACCAGACTGGCGAGGACCGCGCAGACGGTCATCAGCTTTGGCCGGAGACGATGTACAGCCCCTTCAATGGCAGCTTCCTCTATATCTACGTTGGTCAAAGGCTTACCAGCTTGCAATCTGCGTTCGAGCGATTCATGGAGGTAGACCACCATCACCACTCCGGTTTCCACAGCAATACCGAACAGCGCGATGTAGCCAACCGCAACCGCCACGCTAAAGTTGTACTTCAGCAGCCACTGCAGCAGCAGGCCACCACTCATGGCATAGACCGTTGGAAAGATGAGCACGAGTGCTTCGGCAACAGACTTGAACACCAGGTACAGCAACAGAAAGATCAGGAAGAACACGACTGGAAGGATGAGCTGCAACCGTTGTTTCGCCCGCAACTCTAATTGGTACTCTCCCGACCACTGGTACGAGTAGTTTGGAGGCAACGTGAGCTTATCGTGCAAGAGCTTGTCTGCTTTGGCGACGAAACCACCGTAGTCCGCGCTCTTGAGATCGATATAGATGTAGCCAGTGAGCGCACCGTCTTCGTCCCGGATCATCGCCGGGCCATGGCTGAAGGAAATACGCGCTACCTGTCCAAGTGGAATCTGCGCCCCGGAAGGCGTGCCGATCAGAACGCCACGCATTTTGTCGATATTGTCGCGGAAGTCGCGTTGATAACGGACATTGACGGGATAGCGTTCGCGGCCTTCGATGTTCTCTGCGATATTCTCGCCGCCAATGCCTGAAGCAACAGCCGTTTGAATATCCGTGACGGTGAGGCCATAACGTGCGGCCTCCGGCCGGTTGACCTCGACATTGACGTAGAAACCTTGTGCGACTTTTTCCGCAAAGACCGAACGTGTCTCCGGCAGGCTGGAGAGCACATTCTGGATCTGCGACGCGAGTTGCTGAATGCCATTTACATCCGGTCCCTGCACCTTGAGACCCAAAGGTGTCTTAATACCGGTTAATTCCATATCGAGGCGGTTCTCGACTGGCATGGTCCAGGTATTCGACAAGCCGGGAAACTGGAGCTTTTCGTCCATATCCTGAATGAGTTTTTCGTAGGTCATTCCTGTGGGCCATTGCTCGCGCGGTTTAAGCATAACGGTGGTGTCATACATATTGAGCGGTGCATTATCTGTTGCGCTGTCAGAACGCCCAACCGTACCGAAAACGCTGGCGACTTCCGGGAAGCCACGAAGAATCCTGTCCTGCTCATGAAGAAGAACCTTCGCCTGCTCAATCGAGATGCCAGGAAGAGCGGTAGGCATGTACAGCGTGGAGCCTTCAAAGAGGGGAGGCATGAACTGGCTGCCCAGCTTAGTCGCCAATGGTAGCGTTGCAATCAGGAAGATCAGGTTGACAGCGATGGTGAGCCAGCGATGCCGCAGACACCAGCGAAGAATCGGCAGATAGACCGCCTGAGTGACACGCGAGATGGGGTTCGTGCGCTCCGGACGCAGCTTCCCACGAATCAGCATCACCATCAGGACCGGAACCAGCGTGATGGCGAGGATAGAAGACGATCCGACCGCTAAGGTCTTTGTCCAGGCCAGCGGACGGAACATGCGTCCTTCCTGAGCTTCGAGAAGAAACACCGGCAGGAACGATACAACAATAATTAACAGCGAGAAGAACAATGCAGGCCCAACCTGTTTCGCCGCATTGATGAGGATAGTTCTGCGCTCCGATTCCGACACCGGCACCGAGCTGTTCTCCTGGCGGTCTGAGAGATGGCGATAGCCATTCTCGACCATCACAATCGAGGCATCGACAAGCACGCCGATTGCGAGCGCGATGCCTCCCAATGACATGATGTTCGAGGTGACTCCCAGCCAGTACATTGGAATGAAGGCGACGAGCACGGCGATGGGCAGAGCAAGGATGGCGATCAATGCAGACCGGAAGTGGAAGAGGAAAACAATGATGACGACGCTGACGATGATGGCCTCTTCCAACAGGTCCCGTTGCAGGGTCTTGATCGAGGCGTCTATTAGGCCGGAGCGGTCATACCCCGGCATGATGACGACACCCGCAGGAAGCGATGGCGCGATCTCACGGAGCTTCTGCTTGACTCCGTTGATAACATCCAGCGCGTTCATGCCCTGGCGCATGACGATGATGCCGCCGACCGTTTCTCCTTCGCCGTTCCACTCGGCCACTCCTTCGCGGATGTCAGGACCGAAGCTGACCGTTCCCAGATCGCGAAGCAGAACGGGCGTGCCGTTCTTGCTGCCGACAGCAACACTTGCCAGATCATCGAGTGATCGAAGATAGCCAAGACCGCGAATCATGTACTCCGCGCCGCTCAGATCGAGTACCCGTCCGCCAACTTCATTGGTACTTGCCTTCACACGGTCGATAACCGTGGAAAGTGGAATGCCGTAGGCCAGCAGCTTGTTGGGATCGAGTTGCACTTGATACTGGCGAACATAGCCGCCGATACTTGCGACTTCCGCAACGCCGGGAACAGTTTCGAGGGCATAGCGCAACCGCCAGTCCTGAAGGCTACGCAGGTCCGCGAGGCTGTGCTTTCCGCTCTTATCGACGATGGCATACTCGTAGACCCAGCCTGCGCCGGTCGCGTCAGGGCCAATCGAGGGATGCACGTTCTCCGGCAAGCGTCCGCTGATCTGTTGCAGGTATTCGACAACGCGGGAACGTGCCCAATAAAGGTCAGTGCCATCCTGAAAGACCACGTAAACGTAAGAGTCACCGAACATGGTCTGCGCGCGCACTGCTTTGACATGCGGCGCGGCAAGGAGACTGGTCACAATGGGGTATGTCACCTGATCCTCGATCACATCGGGAGGTCGCCCCATCCAGTTGGTGTGAACGACGACCTGAACATCGGAAATATCCGGCAGCGCGTCAAGAGGCATGTGCTGCAACGACCAGATGCCTGCCAGTGTCAGCATCAGAACTGCTGCAAAAACGAGAAAACGGTTGCGTGCGCAGACTTCGATAATTTTGGAAAGCATCACATGCCTCCCGTCGCGTTCACCCGCAACTGTTTTGTGGCGATGATCTGTCTGTTCTTCTGCGTTGTAATCGTCACCTGCCAAGTGCCGCCGGAACCAAGTGCTCCAGTTCCTTCATAGAGACCGTTGCCTTTGTCCGCGAGAGTTGCCGTCGTATTCATCGCGGCCATGCCCATTGCGGGCATCGCCGCCATGTAAAACGTGACTGTCACCGATGCGCCTGTGACCGGCGTGTTTCCCGGCCCGGTCAGCCGAACGCGGAAGATGTTATTGCCTTTGGTCGGCGGATTTGGGTCGGTAGTGAAGTCGATATTGTCTTGTGGTTCGGCAGGAGTAGTAGCAGGCGCATTGTTGCTTCCCGCACCCGGAGGAGGAGGAGCGAATGAGCCTGCTGCCGCCTGTAACTGGCTCTCGGAGTCGATCAGGAAATTTGCCGAAGTGACGATCGATTGATGTGCTTCGAGTCCTTTGAGGACGACAAAGTCGTCTCCCACGCGAGGGCCGACAGCAATCTCCTTCGGTTCGAGGCTTCCATTGCCGTGATTCAAAAAGACGAGCTGCCGCGTTCCCGATTGGAATACTGCTGAGGCAGGCACGACGAGTTGGCGGCCCAGATTGGTCTTCACATCGACGTTGACGAACATGCCCGGCTTCAACTTGAGGCCGGGATTAGCGATTGCCAGGCGCACCCGGACGGTGCGCGTCGCCATGTCCACCTGCGGCAGAATCTCTTCGATCTGCCCAGTGAAGATGCGTCCTGGATATGAGTCCACCGTGATGGAAGCGGCATCTCCGGGCTTCAGCCGCCCAATGTCGTCCTGAAAGATTTGGGCATTCACCCAGACACGTGAGAGATCGGCAACCGTGTACAACCGAGTCGATGGCTCGACATAGAGATTGGGCAGAGCATTACGTTCGGTGATGTATCCCGAAACCGGAGAATAGATGGTGAGGTCGGTGACAGGCTTGCCCGTCTCTTTCAGCCTCGCGATTTCACTCGCCGGAACATCCCACTGCGCTAGACGCTGTTCGGCAGCAGCCGAAAGTGTATCTGCGCCAGCGGCGACACCGTCCACAGTGCTCGACTGAAGCGCCTTCTGGTTCTGCCGCGCGAGAAGGTATTCCTGCTGCGTCGCCACCAGATCGGGACTGTACACGGTGAACAGCGGTTCGCCCTTGCGAACATATTGATACGTTGCATTGGCGAAGACTTTGCGGATATATCCGGGAAAGCGTACCTGCACATAAGAAAGCAGTCGCTCGTCGATATCCACCGTGCCCGTAGCACGGACATCATCGCTCAGTTGCTTGTATTCGACTGTGCCGGTCTTCACACCGATGCTTTGCATCCGCTCCGGGGTAAGTTGTACCGGCACAAGAGCTGCATCCTTCGACTCTGGCATGGACATACCCGGCATGGACGATTCGGGTTTTGCCACATCGGAAGTGGGCCCTGCGGCTACGGGCTGAACCTCGCTGGACATTGGCATTGGGTGAGGCTCATTCTTCAAATGAGAGCGGTAGGCCCAAATCCCCACCAAAACAGCCAGCACCGCTATCCAGACGAGAGAAGTTCTCAGGACATACTTATTCATCGCAGTATCACTCCTGTCAGGGATTCGAGGTGGGCCAACGCCGTCTCATGATCGAGCAGCGTCTCGGCATATTCGAGCTTCAGATTGAGCAGATCGGTGAAGTACGAGAGCACATGCGTGAACTGGTCTTTGTTCGAGGCATAGGCGCTCAAGGTTGCCCGGTAGGCTGCGTCGGATTGAGGAATCAAGCCTTCACGGAACTCCTTCAGTTGCTCCTCATCGCTCGATGCCTGCACATAGAGCTGCTGTGCCTGCGCGAGCTGTTGGGTGAGATGGGAGTCGAGTGTCTTCTGTGATGCGATGAGCTTTTCCTGCGCTTCGGCAATCTCCGCATTGACCCGCTTCTTGCGCGGAAAGCGGACATCGAAGGTGAGCATGTAGTAGTCCCGATACTTCCGGTCGGTGTTCTGATACATATAGCCCAGCTCAAAATCGGGTTTATCTTCGCGTTTTGCGGAGGCTACCTGCGCGTCTTGTCTCCGAATGGCACTCGCATCCACTTGAAGCTGGGGATTGTTTTTCTTCACCAGCGCCAGAAGCTCATCCGAGGTGGCCTTCAGTGGAGATTCCGTAAGGTCTTCCGTAACGATGTCCGGCGATTGCTGATCGCGGTTGAGCAGGCCCTTGAGATGAGCCTCTATCTGCCACATCTGCTGATGGTGCATGGTGATCTCGCGCACGATCTTGGTGCGGTTGAGCTGTGCTTCGAGCACGTCTTGCTGCATTCCCTGGCCAACCTGATAATGCGCGGTCGCATCCTGAATAAGCTGGTCGAGGATAGCTTGATTTTGTCGCAGGATGCCGAGCGTCTGTTGCAGATACGCGAGTTGGAGATAGTCGGCCTTTACCGCGTCAGCAATGCCGCTGCCGATCACTCCGACTTCGGCTTGCTTGGTGTCGGCGTCGCGTTCCGCTACTTGTCCGCGCAGTCGCAGCTTCCCCGGATAGGGCAACTCCTGTGACGCTCCCACGCCGATATAGGCGAAGTCGCTATTGGTGTATCCCGCGAATGGCTTCGGGCTGCCAACGCTGAACTGCTGGTAAGTGAACTTCGGATCAGGCAGCGTCGTAACCTGGGGAGCTATTTGCCTCGCGGCTCGCGCCTCATGACCGGCTGCGGCGAGCTGCGGATTGTTGGCTTGTGCTTCAGCCAGAAGTTGGGACAAAGGGGTAGGCGTGCTTGCACCCGTCTCCTGCCCGAAGGCGGAGAACGTACTGGCAAGCACGAGCGTGGCGGTCCAAAAGACCACGTTCATACTGACTCCAATCTCGATTGCTGTTGAAAACATCACCGGCGCGCAGACATGTATGCCCGCGCCCGGCGAACGCAGAGCGAGAGAGGAGGGCTAGATTCTGAGAATGGAGATCGAACCAGGTGGGGACTGTGGCGGCGAGTAGCCAAGATGCTCGATCCAGCCCGCAGTAGTCAAAACCGGATGAGACCAGTCGGAAATCGCTACCCAAACCGCCGCAATTACGACCGGATGATAGGTTGTCGCTTTTGTATCCAGCGCATTGTCCTGCGCACTCTGAGGAGCGTTTTGGCAACAATCGTGCGACGATTGCATCTCCATCTGCTCACAGTGGTGCTGCATCGTTCGACAGCAGGCTCGCTCCTCGGCATTCATCTGCACGTCGGAAACCATGCAGGCCATCGCCGGGGTCAGGTAGGACACTAGCAATAGCAGCACGATCCCGGATTGGCGAAATGCCTTCATACGAGCACCTCCAGAATAGTCGATCGTAGGATCGGTTTCCAGAGGGATTATCGATTTCGCTTGGCATCTTCAGCAGTGGCTTCAACTTCAAACGGGACAACGGGCCACGGTGAACATGGAAAAATTGTTGAGGCACAATCGCTCATGGCTGCGGCATGTAAACACGAATTTCTGCAGGTTGTGGTCCATGTTCTCTTACCGCAAGGTATAGTCTGTCCAGATCCGGGGAGAAGTATCCTGTTCGCGCGCCCCTTACTGTTTTCATCCGGGCTATTTCACTGTAATGATCGATATCTTGTTGTTTGAAGATCGAGATGTCGCCTTCTCCTCCAATCGCATAAATTCGGTGACGCCGCTGGTCGAAGAAGAGATCGTCACAGTCACCAACCGCTGGAAGGCTGGCAATCCGGTGGCCATTCTCTGTGTCCAACACGATCAATCGTGCGGGAAGCCGCGTCACCACGAATAGCCGATGATCCTGTTCATCGAGTGCCATTGGGAAGTTGGCCAATGGGCCTCCAGTACCCCATGAACTCAACACGGTTCTTGTCTTACGATCTACGACATCAATCTTTCGTGATCCTGGCAGGTTAACGAAGATTCTCGATCCATTCTTCTCAAGCTGAAACGATTCAGGGTGAGCATCCAGTTTGATATCGGCGAGCTTCGTGCCTTTTTGATCGAACTCCCCCAAAGCGCCTCCTCCATAGCCAACCCAAGTGTGGCCGCTTCCCGGGTCATAGCGAAGATTGTCGGCATCGTCGCCATAGGAAATGGAGTTGAGTAGCTTCCATGAAGAGGCATCGAATTCACGGACCGATCCATCCTTACCGTTTGCAACGAAGAGCAGATTCGAGGAAGGAATATAGGCAATACCCTGCGGTTCGTCCAAGCCTGGAATCGTATGAATCAGCTTATTGGCTTTCAGATCAATAACCTCGACTGAATTGTTCCCCAAGGCCGCGACGAAGAGCCGCCGTCCCTTCAAGTCGATGGCCAAGTGATCGATGCGTCCCTGGACATCGGGCATTGCAATCGTCGATTCCAGCTTGAGAGGAACACTTGCGCTTGCCTGAGCGAAAGAGAGCCCAGAGTTAGCTGCGAGGGATAACAGAATGACGCCCAATATAATTTGTTTCATGACTGATCTGCCTCAGAGAGCCTTACCCACAATGGGAGCCGGAAGTATTCCTACCTGTACGTTGAGTGCATAGCGCACGTCCTTTGCAACTTCGGCGGCAACTCCTTGCCGCCAAAAACGTACGAATAGATATTGAGGATGTTCGCCTACCGTGTGATTGCGGACAGATACTATTTCGATCTTTTTTGCGATGAGCGCCTTCAGGAGAGATTGAAGTTCGTCGGGAGTAGCTACGAACTCTCCCTGAGCCAAAGCACGCTTATCCGTTCCGGCAAATGCGATCCAGGTCGCGAACCCCATCTCTCGTCCAATCATTTCGCCATGAAGAAGCCCGTGGCGGCCGATTGTTGCCTTGTATACACCATCCGCCATCGAACCTCTTGTCGATAGGATATTGTTTAGCGGATCAGGGCTGATGGAACTATCGAGCTGCACATCAGGCAAAAAGAACTTTGATGAATGAAGCGTCGCTTCGGAACGAACACGCCTGATCTGAGCGTAAGCGTTGTGGAATGCGATAGCGAGACCTTGAAAGCTCCCCGCTCCTGTCACGTCGAGCGTCTTCAATCGAGGACCAGCGATAACGGAGCAGTCGGCCAGGCCGGTAACCTCCAGACCGTTTTGGAGCGCTGCGGATAACACAGGAGTTACTTCGTCTTCGCGGAGAAGCAATTGGCCGGTTAACAACGCCGGATGATGCACTGCAGAGGTGAATGCCGCCCACGAATTCAAGCCCAGATTTTGGGAGAAGGTCTGATAGTCCTGGACGATGGTCGCATCACCCCTTGGCATGAGGACCTTATAAACGCCTTCGCTATCGATATATGTACCCTTATTCCCCATGATGCGATCAATGGTGGTACGAGCCTGCCCTGGCACCTCTGCAAAGGGCGTTGGCAAAGCCAGAACCAGAAAGGAAATTGCCATCAGACATCCTGTACAAGATCTTCGTCCGGCAATCATCAATAGGGTGGTAGTGCCCCGTTGGATATAAGCAGCAATCGCTGCCGTGATCGACATTTCCAATAGGAAGGTGGACGGTAGACTGCGACAATCTGTGCTCATATTTACCTCCGATCAGGAAGTCATTGCAGTGGTACTCCTTCTCGAACCTCGTCTGACGCGCGCTTGAGAACCCTTTCCCCTGGTTTGATGCTCCCGCGGATGGCAACCTGATCTCCAAAAGCAGCTCCCTTGCGAACGTCGACCCAATGAGCATGTCCGTTCACCGACGTGATGATAAAGGTCCTCTCGGTTGTGGTGACCACACTTGTTGATGGCACCAGCAGTAAAGGCTCCGCTGAACCGACCGGCCAGTCAACAGACGGATACATCCCGGGAGCTAAGGTCCCGTCTTTGTTGTAGGCGTCGAGTTCCACCATCATTGTTCGGCTCTGAGAATCAAGAGCACTTGCGATCCTGGCAATCTTCGCCGTGTATGTCTTTCCCGGTTGCGCTGCGATATGAAAGTTGACGGAAGTTCCACGTACCACATGACCAACATAGGTCTCCGGGACAGGAACGGTGAGACGAAGGTGGTTGATCTGTTGAAGTTTCAGCAACGGCACGCTCGCATTGGCCTGGACTAGCATCCCCGGGTGGACAAATCTGTCTGTAATCTTGCCATCGAACGGAGCCCTGACGCGGAGATAGCCTTCAGTTTCTCTGGCCGCCCGCAATCTCTCCTGCGCTGCACGTATGGCCGCTTTTCGGCTCTGCACAAGCGATTTCGCAGCATCACGCTGCTTTTCAGCCTGCACCAGTTCATTGCCTGCGATGGCACCCGGGGTCTTCGCGGCCTCCTGAAGACGATCGAAGGTACTCTCGACCGCGGCGGCCTCAGCTTCGGCCTGACTTTCATCGGCCTCGGCTTGGTGCAGAGCCGATTCAGCGGCGGCAGTCTGCGCCGTCAACTCAGGCGCGGAGAGTACCACTAACAGCTGGCCGCGCCGGACATTGCTGCCGCGGTCCACGAGCACGCGCTCAATATATCCGGGGACGCGCGCCTCAATATCCGTTTGTAGAAACGGCGCCAGCTCCGCGGGCAGGGTGACAGTCTTCGATGGAGTGCGGCTTTCTACAGTCGCGAACTCCACGCGCTTGGGAGCCTGGGCCAGAGCCGGTAGGCAGAAGAAAAATATTGTCAGAACAAGTCTCTTATGACTGGACATAGTAGCGGCTCTCAGGATCAAGGGGATTCAGGGAATTGGCAGTGACAGAGGCGCGTCGTTGCAGAAGCGCATAGATTGCCGGAAGAACCAGCAGTGTTGTGAAGGTAGAAAAGATCAAACCACCAATAACCGCCCGCCCCAAAGGCGCAGCTTGTGGACCACCCTCACCGAAGCCGATTGCCATGGGGAGCATGCCGCAGATCATGGCGGTGGCAGTCATGAGAATCGCGCGGAAACGGCCAAGAGCGCCAGTATGTGCAGCGGTTTCTGTACCTTCCTCGCGACGCGCCTGTTCGGCAAAGCTGACTAAGAGAATCGAGTTGGCAACGGAGATACCTACGGCCATGATCGCGCCCATGAACGACTGAATATTCAGTGTGGTTCCCGTAAGGAGCAACATCAACACCACGCCACATAGAACACCGGGGATGGTACTTAGAATGGCCAGCGGCAGACGCAGCGATTGGAAGTTTGCCATAAGGAGAAGAAAGATAGATGCGATAGCAAGCAGAAGTCCCACCCGCAACCCAGAGACAGTCTCCTCAAGAGCTGGAACCTCGCCACGGATCATTACTGTAGAACCTTTCGGCGGTGCTTCCATCTTTTTGAGCGCTTGCTGAATTTGCTTCTTCGCATCACCCAGAGTGATGCCGTGCAGATTGGCTGTAAGGCTTACCACACGCTGTCCGCTTAGGCGCTCGATCATTTCTGGCATCGTGCCATACCGCATAGTTGCGACCTGATCGAGTTGGGGTTGCGTCAAGCCATCGCGCATAAGAGGAAGCGACGATAGGGCAGGCAGCCCTTGTGCTCGATTTGGGGGAAGCTGTACTTGAATCTGGAAAGCGTTCCCGGTTCGTGGATCGCGCCAATAGTTCGGTGAGGTAAATCGGGAGGAGCCTGTTGCTGCAACCAAGGAATTGGTTACGTCCGCCATGGTCAGCCCGAACTGTCCGTCATACTGACGATCTACGTTAATGTCCACCGTAGGATATTTCTGCGGCTGAACGACTGAGATATCACGCAGGAAACTCAGCTTATGGAGTTCTGTCTCTATCTTGGCGAGGTAAGCATAGTTCTGATCGAGATCGACGCCTTGCACATCGATCTGTACAGGCGTCGGCGAGCCGAAGCTCATGACTTGCGAGATGATATCTCCCGCTTCAAAGGAGAGTTTTAGATCGGGTAGCTCTTTCTTGAACGCGGCTCTGAGATCTTCTCGTAACTGCTCGTCATTAGGATGCCCAGGACGAAGCTGCACTTGAATCAGAGCTTCTTCTGGACCACTGGTGAAGAGGTGAATCAGGTTGACCGGATAGCTTGACGGCTGCACTCCAACATAGTCTGAAGTGATTTCGATATTCTGCTTGCCAATGGTCTTGCTGATGAGATCGAGGGCGTGCAGGACCATCGGCTCGGTCTCTTCGATACGGGTTCCAACTGGCGCCTTGACGCGCATCCGCAAAACCGGACCATTGACATCGGGAAAGATCTCCGTCCCTAGCCGTGGGGCGGCAAGCAATAGAATGATTGCACACACCGCGAAATAACCAAGGATAACGGGCCGTCTACGCTTCAACGTGTATTCAAGAAAACGGTCATACCGCGCACGAATCCGCCCAAAGAGACCTTCCGTCTCCTCGCGTCGATGCGATTCCTTCATCATCCAGATGGCGAAGACGGGGACCAGGGTGCTCGACAGAAGATAAGAGGCGATCATCGCAAAGCCGACTGCGAGAGAAAGAGGGACAAAGAGTTGACGGCCAACACCACTCATGAAAAAGGAAGGAACAAAAACCGCGAGGACGCAGAGCATGGATAAAAGGCGGGCAAGCACTGTCCGTTTGCAAGCCTCAAGAACCGCTTTAGCGCGAGACACCCCTGGAAGAAGTTGTGTGTGGATATTTTCGATCTCCACAGTGGCTTCGTCTACAAGCACACCTACGGCAAGGGCAAGACCCCCGAGAGTCATGATGTTGATGGTCTGTCCAGTCGCCCAGAGCAGAAGCACCGCAGAAGCTAGAGCAAAGGGAATGTTTGCTACGACGATGATCGCGCCGCGCCAGTCCCGAAGAAAGAGCAGCACAACCAGGCCAGTCAGTATAGCGCCTAAAAGGGCTTCCCGGACCAGGCTGCTGATGGCATTCGACACGTATCCTGACTGATCGAATGCGAGTTGTACATCGACGTCATCGGGAACAACTTTTTTGAAAGCTGGTAATGCCGCTTTTACGGCGCTGATGACTGCAAGTGTAGAGGCGTTAGCCCGCTTCGTCACAGGGATGTAAACCGTGCGACGGCCATCGACATGCGCATAAGCCGTAACGATGTCAGTTCCATTCTCAACTGACCCGATGTCGCGGAGGTAGACGCTCGTACCAGAACCGGGATGAACTGGTGTGTTCATCAGATCATTCAAGTCAGGTCCGAGAGTCGCATTCGTACGCACAATACGATTGAGCGAGCCATCGTATAGATTTCCAGACGGAACGACGACCGTCCCTGTGCTGACAGCAGAGATCGCCTGCTCCGGCGAGATATGGTACTGCTTCAACTTGTCCGGATCGAGCGTAACGACAATCGTTCTCTGGTTGCCGCCAAAAGGCGGAGGAGCGGAGACGCCAGGTAAGGTTGCAAACAGGGGTCTCACTTGATTAAGAGCAATGTTCTGCAGTTCGCCCTGACTATGCGTGGAACTGGTAAAGAGAAGCAGGCCAACCGCTACGCTGCCTGGGTCAAAGCGTGTAATGAAGGGTTGAACGGTTCCCGGAGGCATGAAGGCACGGGCGCGATTAACATATCCAACCGTTTCGGCCATGGCCTGCTGCATGTTGGTGCCTTCGCGAAAGGTCAACTTTAGCAACGCTGCACCCTGTACGCTCTTACTATCGACGGACTGGATGCCTGTGATGTAGAGGAAGTGATACTCGTAGTAGTAGGTAAGAAATCCTTCCATCTGCGCCGGAGTCATGCCGCCATAGGGCTGTGCGACATAGATGACGGGATTGCCAACCTCAGGAAAGATGTCGGTACGCATCCGACCCAATGACATCGTGAATCCAGTTAGGATCGCAATCAGCGCGACGATCACCGAAAGTGGATGACTCAGAGCTGCAAGAACAAGACGCATCGTTTCTACCCAAAACTCACTTGTTAACGGCTTGCAGGAAAGGTTGAATGTTCCCGCGAGCTGCATCGAATTGAAGAAGTGCACGCCACACGTTCAGGCGCGCAATGGAGTCATCGATCTCGGCCTGCACAACCAGTCGCTGAGCCTGAGCCAGGTCATCGATTGGCACAAGCCCCGCCTGATAGCGTGCCTTCGCCTGATCGAAGGCCATATGGGCCGATTTCACTTCGATCGGTGTATTCGCCGCTACTTCGCGTGCAGCACGCAGGGCGGCTTGCGCCTTCGCGAATTGCTCCTGTAAAGCCTTATCAGCCAACTGTTCGTTTGCCTGGTTTGCCCGGAGGGTTGCGGCCTGAGCGGCTTCGCGAGCATGGATACTCGCAAAGTCCATGAAAGGAAAGGTGATGTTGACGCCAGCCGCATAGTTCTGCACGGTGGGTGCGAGCCCGTTTGCTCCCGGCAGTCGATGTCCGTCGACCTCGGCCCCGGAGCCTCGCGCATACGCGGCGCCTTCCACGTTGAACTGCGGAACCCAGCTGCGTTCCGTTGCGCGGAGCTGCGCTGCAGATTGGGCGACGTTTGCCCGCTGCTCTGCCATGACAGGATGATCTGCGGTTTGGAACGGCACCTCCTCGTCGCCGCCAGGAGGCAACTCACTAAGCAATCTTCCAGTGTCAAGTGATGTATTGATGTCGCCGGTGCGCGACAAAAATTTCACTAGCGTGGCTCTGCCGCTTTCATCCGCCTGCCTGGCATAAACGAGCTGGGTTCTCGCCATGGCCAGTTCTGCTTCGATGCGCGACTCGTCAGCGCCTGGCCGCAACTGAGCCGAGGACAAAGCATGGATTGTTCTTAGCAGAACGTCCCAATTGTCGACAGCAGCCGCTGCCGACTTCTCGATCTGTTTTGCTGCGATCAGTGTCAGATATGCGTCGGCGGCTGCAGTAGTAACCTCAAGCTGACTGCGCTGCACACTCGCGTCTGCCTTATCTTTGGCGGCGCGTGCTGCCTTCACATTCGCATGGCGCAGGCCAAAGTCAAAAGGCTGCCAGCTCACCAGCAAACCCGTCGCACTACCCCACACCGAACCACCGTTGTTGCTGCCGATGACAGGACCGGAGATGGAGGGTATCGTGTTCTGCGGCAGGAGGGTGCCGAAGATGTTGTTACGGGTTGCTCGATTCACCTGCGCAAGGCCATCCACGCGAGGGAGATAGGCGGTTCGCGCAAGACGAATATTGGCAACGGACGCATTGAACTCTTCCTGGCTGACGTGGATCTGCGGGTAATCGCGCAGAGCGGATTGGACCACTTCAGTTATCGTCACCGGACCTGTAGCGATAGAAGCTGGCCCTGCTGTCCCGGTCTGTGCCACCGCCGCCGTCGCCCAGGAAAGCACCCAGAACCAGGCCGCTTTTCTTTTCCTGCTTGTTCGGCTGGTACCTACCTGCTCAGTCATGAGTTTCCCATCTCTCCACAATCGCGAGTGCTTAGGGCGTATGACATATCTGTTCCCCGATACCCCTTTGGAATCTCAAGCAGATGTTATAACATCTGCTTGTTATGAATATTACATCAAAAGCGAAGGTTGCTCCATGGCTTCTACTGATTTTCACTCTGCCGTCCAAATACGCCAGCGAGAGGGTGGGGGTATGGCGAAAACTCCAGAAATACGGAACGCTCCCGCTGCGGAATTCCGGCTATGTTTTGCCTAATACGCCAGCCAACCAGGAGCGATTCGAGTGGCTGGCCACAACGATCCGCGGCCTCAAGGGAGAGGCATCTGTGCTGCAGGTCCAGGCCATCGATGACCTTCCCCCCGACGTTCTCAAAGAAAACTTTCGCGAAGAGCGCAAGCCAGACTACACAGCGCTCATTCGTGAGGTGCAACAACTCGAACCCTCTAATCAGGCGTTTTCTAGCCAGCTGGCTCGATTGAAGCGACGTTTTGAAGAAATCATGGAGATCGACTTTTTTGAGAGTTCTCTCCGATCGAAAGCCGAAGAAGCCATTTACAAAGCGGAGCACCCTATAGCCTCGCAGGTAAAGAGCGGAAAATGGAGAGTATCGAAGATGGAATACCGAAGTCGTAGCTGGATTACACGTCCGCGACCCGGAATTGATCGAGTGTCCTCGGCGTGGCTGATTAAGCGGTTTATCGATCCGAAGGCCACTTTCCTTTTTGATGTGAACCCGAACGATCATCCCGAGGCCGTGCCGTTCGATATGTATCAGGACGGCGGCTTCGGTCATGAAGGCAATCACTGCACCTTTGAAACGCTGGCTGCGCGTTTCGGAGTAACGGACAAAAAAGTACGTCTCATCGGACAGACCGTCCATGATGCTGACCTCGATGAAGAAAAATTCGGCCGCACCGAGGGGATCACGATCAACCAGATTCTGAAAGGATGGGCCAAGCAGGACATTCCCGATGACGAACTGCTCAGTCGAGGAATCGATCTGATGGAAGGTCTCTACCATTCGATGACGTGATCCCGCTGCGTAGGAGTCGGAAATTCCATCTGCGAGAAGGTCAAGTGAACGTTGACGCGCAATCCAAATCCAATGAACCGGCTCCTCTGTGGAGCTTTGTCGCTTACTTTCTACGCCTCGGTACATTCGGTTTTGGCGGCCCAATCGCCCTTGCCAGTCGCATGGAAACCGATTTGGTCCACGAGAAGAAATGGATCGAACAAGGAGATTACCTACAAGGGCTGGCGCTTGCTCAATTGGCGCCGGGTCCATTGGCGGCGCAACTAGCGATGTATCTCGGCTATGTGAGAGCCGGTGTGATGGGCGCGTCCTTGGTCGGAATTGCATTCGTCCTGCCATCCTTCCTGATGGTGCTGGCCGTTTCGGCCCTCTATGTCAGGTACGATGGATTGCCGCAACTGCAGGCCGTTTTTTATGGAATTGGGGCCGCGGTCGTTGCCATCATCCTGCGCTCTGTCATAAAACTGGGGCGATCCACACTCAAGCGAGACAAGGTTCTTTGGACAATTGCTACTGTCTTGGCAGTTTCCACTGCGATTACCGGGCGAGAAATCTTCTGGCTGTTTCTCTTAGGAGGCCTTTGCTCGTTGGTCGTCAAAACGGGCGTCTCTAAAATCCCGGCAACACTTTGTTTGATACCTGCCGTCCCCATATCTGTCCAATGGCTCCAAGAAACGCGTTTTCAAGTTTTCTGGTTTTTCCTGAAGTCCAGTCTTTTCGTATTCGGAAGCGGCCTTGCCATCGTGCCATTCCTGCACGGCGGTGTGGTTGAAACCCATCATTGGCTCAACGAACGCCAATTTCTGGACGCGATCGCCGTCGCAATGATCACGCCCGGGCCTGTCGTGATTACAGTTGCCTTCATCGGGTACCTCGTTGATGGTTTACCGGGCGCCGTTCTTGCTGCAGCAGGAGTCTTTGTGCCCGTGTATGTTGTGGTTCTGACTAGCGCGTCGTTTTACAGACGGATATCAAAAAATATTGCGATCCAGGCCTTCGTAAAGGGCGTAACGGCTGCCGCCACAGGAGCCATCGCCGGTTCGGTATTCGTGATTGCCCGTCACTCGATCTATGACGTACAGACCGTGGTCATCTTCGGGTTGACTGCAATCGTGCTTTGGCGGTGGAAGATTCCGGAACCGATCCTTGTGGCCACCTCCGGCGTCATCGGACTGATCCTTTTTTCGGTTTCGCGTTGAGTTTGTCGCTATTGAGTCCGGCCTTTACCCAGTTCGTCGAGAGCAGCTTTGAATCCGGTCGCCAGCGTGTCAGCTCGCCCCCGGCCCCAATAATGCAGGAAGATAATCATGGGTTTCGTATTCGTCATGTGGTGATGGATCGCCACAACCTCCAGACCATGCGCTCGAAGAGCTTTCAGCGTTGGCGTCACCTCCGTTTCCAACATAGCGATGTCGCCTGCGATCACAGCGTCCTGCTCTGTGCCCGCGAATGCCGCCCAGGTATTGAGGCCCATGCGGGCATTGATGGTGGCTCCCATTTCTTTAACGGAAAGATCGTCTCTGCCAACCGTGATCTTGTACACAGCGCCGCTCTGCTCGCCCTCATGCCCGACGATCTTTGCAATCTTTGCAGTATCGAATGCGGGTTTGGGTACAATGCCGCTCGAAGCGGCCGCTGGAGTTGGCGCGCCATGTCCGATCAGATCAAGGGCCGGTTTGATCTCCTTCGCCAGATCAACTGCTTGCCCATGTCCATGGACATGCATGTAAAAGACTCGTGGCTCATCCCAGAAAAAGTGATTGTGAAGCGCGGTCACTTCCAGCCCATGTTCAAGCAGCGCCGACATCACAGGATTGACCTCCTCCTGGGTGAGGACGAGATCTCCCATCAGGACATCGTGGCCACCGTCACCCTTGGTCATTGCAAACCAGCCGCCAAATCCAAATGGAGTCGGCAAGGCGACGCCAGCTACTTTCATGTGCAAGTCATTCCTGGGAATGTTTACTTTCAAAACATTCGCTTTGTAGTCTCCTGATTTGCCCACAATCTTCAAAACCTGCTGATAATCAGGCGGGACTTCCTGAGCGTTGGCGGGATGACCTCCGGATAAAAATCCCGTCACACAAAGCAAAACACCAAATACTTTCGCTATACCTAACTTGCTCATCGTGAACCTCCTGCACGGGAAAGATTGCCTGGTCTACACCAGAAGCCGACGAACATTGTTATATAGAACAGAGCGGTCAAACGCATCTGAAGAGATTCTTACGAATTCCTTAATTTCAGCTTCAGGATCTTGTAGGAAATATTTCAGAAGAAGAATGGGCAACCAGGATTCAAAATATAGGTGAGGCACTATCGTGAAAGTTCTCGTGGTCGAAGACGAACCCAAGGTCGCGGGCGCGCTCAAGGAAGGGCTTGAGGCAGAAGGCTACGACGTTACCCTGGCGCACACCGGTGAAGAAGGGTTTTTTCACGTCAGTACCCATGCCTTTGATCTGATCATTCTGGACATCATGCTTCCTGGACGGGATGGAATCGAAGTTCTGCGGGCTCTTCGACAGCAAGGGTTAAAACTCCCCGTGTTGTTGCTGACCGCAAAGGATGCCGTCGAAGATCGCGTACTTGGCTTGGATGCCGGTGCGGATGATTACTTGGTAAAGCCGTTTGCGTTTGCCGAATTGAGCGCACGAATAAGGGCATTGCTGCGACGCAATAAAGTGGATTCAGAAAACGTAATTAAAGTGGGTGATCTGGAGATTGATTTGGTACGGCGTTCTGTGACCCGCGATTGCCGTCGCGTAGAGCTGACCGCCCGCGAATTCGAACTTCTCGAATATTTGGTGCAAAACCGTGGTCGAGTTGTGACGCGAGAGATGCTGGCTCGCGATGTGTGGAAGGAGACTGCCAGGGCCACGCCGCTCGACAACGTGATCGATGTCCATATTGCGCGGTTGCGCAAAAAAATCGACGACCCGTCCGACCAGAAGCTGCTGCATACCATCCGCGGAGTTGGATTCATGCTGCATGAGGAGCAATCGTGAACCCTCGAACCCGTCGGAGCCTCAGATTCCGGCTCACCACTGTTTACGCCTCGCTTCTCGCGGTTGCTCTTCTTCTCTATGCGGGATGCGTCTCGGTATTCTTCCTGCATAGTCTTCGGGAACAACTGGATCTAAGTCTGGACCGGGATGTAGAAGCCGTTGAAAGCATGCTTACAAGTAGTCCGACCGGCCAGATTAAACCGGACTCCGAGGAAGGTGAGGCTCACGAGGGCAAGTTCCGGCAAGGCTTTCTGCTTGAAGCCTGGTCGTCTGTCGGTTCACTGCTCTATCGGAGCGAGGCTCTCGAAGGACAGCCACTAGGTTCAGCACCTGTCGTGGCCGCAGGCCTCAGTCCGGAGCCGCCAAGATCATTCCGTCTGCCTTCCGGGCTGAGAGTGCGCGCTTTAAGCCGTGTGCACCATCTTTCTAATGGTGATCCTGTTCTGGTCAGGCTTGCAGTTAGCGAAGAATCGCTCTGGCAGGAGTTTTGGGAGATGTCGACGGCCCTTGGCATCATGCTACCCCTCATCCTGTTCGGCGTGGTGATCACGGGATATCTGGTAGCCGCGAAGGCCCTCAAGCCGGTCGACTCGATGGCCAAGCGCGCTGCAGAGATCACTGCCGAGCAATTACACGAGAGACTGAAAATCGACAATCCGGACGACGAGCTTGGTCAACTGGGAGTTGCATTCAATACCACCCTGGCGCGGCTTGAAAACTCTTTTGACCAGTTGCGACGGTTTACTGCCGATGCCTCGCACGAGTTGAGAACCCCTCTGACTGCGATTTGGAGTGTTGGAGAAGTCTCACTTCATAAGCCTGGCGACCAGAAGTATTACCGCGACATCATTGGCAGCATGCTGGAGGAGACGAGTCGGCTCACCAAGCTCGTAGATAGCCTCCTGACAATGTCCCGCGCGGATGCGGGCAGAGTGCAACCGCACCTCACAGAAACCCGCCTTTTCGATCTCGCCACGGAGTCTGCAAATCTGCTCGAAGTGTTGGCCGAGGAAAAGCAACAGACACTCCGCGTAGAAGGCGACGAGACTGTCACAGCGATGGCGGACCGGACGATCCTTCGGCAAGCCCTGATAAATCTTATCGACAATGCCGTGAAGTATTCGCCCGCGAGAGGCGAAATCCGCGTCAGAGTGACGAACAACGAAGGTTTTCCATATATCGAGGTGCAGGACAGTGGACCCGGCATCCCACCCGAACACCGCGAGCGGATATTTGAACGGTTCTACCGCGTGGACAAAGCCAGAACGCGTGCCGAAGGTGGAAGCGGACTGGGTCTTTCGATCGCCCAATGGGCCGTCTCCATAAATAAGGGCTCGATCGAAGTCCAATGCGAGCCGGGTCCAGGCTCAGTCTTTCGTATTCGACTGCCAAAAGCCTCTGCGGCAACAAGCGCAACAATTCATTGAATTGCTCAAATCTTTTCCGAGGTGTAATGCAGGCTCGTGTTCATTCGTGTTTTCTGCTGATATGCATTTTTGCCGGAGTCGCCCCTGCGCAGAACTCCACGCCTCGCCGTGCGATCAGTGGAAGTGTGCAGGACGCAAGTGGTGCCGTCATTCCCGGAGCGCAGATCGTGGTTGCAACACAGGAAGGAAAGGCTGTCGCCAGAGGAACGACCGACGGCACAGGTAATTTCTTTTTTCTCGGTGTTGCCGCGGGCTCTTACATCGTGGATGTAAAAAAGGACGGCTTTAAGGAGATCAAACAGACGACACGAATCGACTCGTCGAACCGTCCACCGATGAGGATAGTCATGCGGGTTGCTGCCGTGAACCAGGAATTACAGGTGAGTGCTTCCGACAGCTCCGCACAGGTGAGCACGGAGATCGCTCAGAACCAGAGCGGCAATACCATCGATCGCAACGCACTCGACCGTTTACCTGTCTTCGACCAGGACTACATTACGACCATGTCCCGCTTCCTCGATGCCGATGCGACGGGCACGAACGGAGTCACGCTTGTCGTCAATGGCGTGGAGGCGAACGGCCCGGGAGTCACCGCCTCCGCGATCCAGAGCGTGAAGATCAATCAAAACCCCTACACTGCTCTCTATTCGAGGCCGGGACGCGCACGGATTGAGATCACAACCAAAGGCGGAACGCCCGAGCTTCATGGTTCAGGAAACTTCCTGTATCGCGATTCGCTTTTCGATGCGACCAATGCTTTTGCGGCGACCAAACCCTCCGAGCAGCGCACTTACTTCGAGGGTTCTCTTACCGGCGCGCTCAGTCACAGCAAGAAGACGACCTTCCTGCTCTCTCTCGACAAGGACAACGACAATCAGCAGGCAATAGTTCTGGCGGCAGGACCCGACGGACCCATCAATGCAAATGTTCCCAATCCGACCCATCACTATTTCATCTCTGGCCGTGTCTTCCACGACTATGGGCAAGGAAATCAGTTCTGGATAGGGTACTCCTACGAGCACCGAATGGTTGCCAATCAGGGAGTAGGTGGAACCGTGCTACCGGAGGCAGGAACGAACACATTGTTCTTCGAGCATGAGATCAATGTCGGCCACCTCTACGTCATCTCGCCCAAAGTCCTCAACCAGCTTCATTTCCTCGTGGGCCATTACGACAGCCAAGTCCACGACCTGAATGAAAATCCTCAGCTCATCGTGTCCGGCGCATTCACAGGGGGAGGTGCGCAGGCCAACTCCCGGCGCACCGAGTACCACTTCGATGGAACCGACATCGTGACGTATACAAGTGGCAAGCAGGAGATTAAATTCGGTGTCGACGTGCCGGACATCAGCCGTCGCGGTTTCGATGATTTCACCAACCAGGTGGGAACGTACTCATTCGCGAGTCTCGCCGACTACACTGCTGCGCAACCATTTTCCTATCTCTTTCAGAGCGGGCAAGGGCATGTCACGTTTCTCGAAAAGACGGTGGCCGGCATTGTTGAGGACACCATTCGTCTCCGGTCCAATCTCTCCATCGCCGCCGGGGTTCGCTACTACTGGCAGAACTACTTTCACGACATCGCCCACAACTTCGCACCCCGGTTGAGCTTCGCCTACGCGCCCACAGCGAAAGGTGGAACGGTAGTTCGCGGAGGGGCAGGTTTCTTCTTTGACCGGACTGGTCCATCCCCGATCTCCGACCTGCTGCACTTCAACGGAGTACTCCTGAAGCGGTTTCTCGTAGATTCACCGAGTTATCCAATCACACCGCCTGAACTGGCCGGAGTTCCGACGAGCGTCGTGGTACTCGACCCGAGGCAGCGTATTCCGTACACGATTCAATATGGAATCGGGATCGAGCAGCAGCTCAATGAACGCAGCTCGATCTTTGTAAACTACATTGGCGCGAGAGGAATCGATCTTTTTCGGTCTGTCGATGTAAATGCTCCGCGACCACCCATCTACGCAGCGCGTCCGAATCCGAATCTCGGGCAGGAGCGGCAGCTACAGTCCGAAGGCTACCAGAAGAGCAACGCGCTGGAAGTTGGCTTCCGTGGGAGACCGGTCAGCTTCTTTACCGGCCAGGTGCGCTATAACCTCGGCAAGACCTATAACAACACCGGCGGCATTACCTATTTTCCGGCAAACAGCTACTTCCCGAACGCCGACTGGTCACGTTCGGACAACGATCAGAGGCATAAATTCGATATGCTTGGAGCCTTTGAAGCTGGGAAGTGGTTCACCTTCGGGACGGCGCTCTCGGCTTATTCAGGAAAACCAGTCAATATCACCACTGGCAATGATGACTTCAATAGCGGCATGGCAAACGCACGGCCTGCTGGAGTCCCACGGAATTCTTTTCATGGCCCTGCGTATCTCGATCTCGATCTAAACCTGTCTCATGACTTCCTACTCACTAAAGCAGGCAACAAAGGACCCGTAGCTTCGCTTTCGATGAATTCGTTTAATGTTCTAAATCATGCCAACGATATGACCTATATCGGAGTGATCGGATCGCCGTTTTTCGGCCATGCCGTTGCCGCCCAGCCTCCCCGGCGTATGCAGCTTGACCTTCAGCTCAAGTTCTGAAGCCAGATTCGTCGAACCGGCATGTAAGATACTTTTGTGCGGCACTTCGTCTCCATTCTGACGGCCCTTATGCTGGCGCTCTCATTTGTGCAAGCGCCTTTTCAGCATTTCCATGAGCATGAGGAGAACAATTGCCATCCGCACGCCGGTTTTTTCCACGTTCATTTTCATCACCCTCAACCGGCTGGCACGAAAACGGAGATCGGTGCCACCAGCCCGGATGATGATGCGGTATTCCAGTCCTGGTACGCCGACGTATCGCACGATCTGACCGTTCCGGTCTTCCTGGCGGTCAGTGTATGCGATTTCCCGGTCGCCGAAAGCTCGGAACCGTATGTGGATCAGCCAATCTCCGGTGGCCACGACCCGCCCCCTCGCTCCCGTACTGCGCCCCGCGCCCCTCCCCTATAGTCCTGTCTCGCTGGTGCACCCGCTGCACAGGTTGCAATAACCTGCGCAGATTTCGAAGGAACGTCGCAACATGTTCCCGAATTGTCGTGGTGCTCGCTCTTCCTATCCGTCATTCTGAACGGACTCAGCGAAATAGCGCAGGTCTTCATGAAACGATTTCTATGGTTTTATCTCCTGACAGGTACTTTCCTGTGGGCACAGGTCTGCCATGCACAGACAAACCTGTCGCTACAGAATGCGGTCAGCTATGCTCTTGCGCATCGCCCGGAACTGCGGGCAGCGAATGCCAAAGTCTCCGCAGCAGAGGATTTGCAGAAGCAGGCAGGTGCACTTCCAAATCCGCGCTTCCTTTTCCGCAAAGAGGACCTTCGATCCGGGACTTCGATCCTGGGAGAGAACTCCCAGACCTATTGGGAAGGCTCGCAGCTTCTTGAGGTCTCCGGGAAGCGCAGCGGGCGTATCGATGTTGCCAAGACGGGCGCGGCACAGAGCCGGTTGCAGGCTGAACTCACCCGCCGCGAGATTGCGCTTGCTGCTCGGCAAGCCTATTGGACTGCAAAGGCTACACAGGCCCTAGCCGATCTTTACCAGCAAGACAGCAAATACTTTGACGAAGTGATCGCCTATCATGCGGCGCGCTTTCACGAAGGCAAGATTGCCGAGGTGGATCTGCTTCGCATCCGCCTGCAAGGACAGCAGATACGGGCTGCGGCGGCCAATGCCGAACTCGATTCCGAAAAAGCACAACTCGCACTAGCCCGCGAGATGAATGCGCCTGCTGACAGTCGATGGACCCTTTCCGATGATCTCGCCAACCTGGAAGAGCCTCAACCGACTCCGTCGGGTTCCGACCCTGCAACTCTGCGGATCGAAGGACAAATTGCCAAGGAAGGCATCGCAGAGGCGCAGGCGCGGACCAGGCTGGAAAGGGCGAACGGGCGTCCCGATCTGCTCTTCACTGGCGGATACAAACGCGATGCCGGAAATCTCGATGCTCCCATCGCAGGAGTGCAGTTCGATCTTCCCTTGTTCAATCGCAATCGGGCGGCGGTCTCGGCTGCAAAAGCGCAGACCGAAGCCGCTCAGGCATCGTATCAGGCCACGAGCAATCAAATCCTTGCTGAGACGGCGCTGGCCCGGCGCGAGTATGACCTTCGTCGCAATCAGTTCGTGAACGTCTTTCGTCCGCTGAGAGATCAGGCCGTTGAAATCTCGAATATCAGTAGAGCGGCTTACCAAGCGGGCGGCCTCGATCTTATCCGCTTTCTCGATGCAGAACGGGCTCGCGTGGATGCGGAGCTGAGTTATGTGCGCGCACTCGAAAGCTATCACCTCAGCGTGGTCGAACTGAACTACACGGAAGGAATGGACTAATGAAGAAAACACACCGAGCCGCGATCACTCTGAGTCTTGCAATGTGTCTCTTTCTCTATGGATGCCGCGATGCAAAAACTCCATCGGGCGAGGCTGGGAATACGCAGCCCAGAGGCCAGCAGGCTGATCAGGTCACCTTGACCCAGCAGGCGCAAACCGAACAACAGATCACAGTTGCTGCCATCGAGATCGGAACGGCAGTCTCGCCGCACCAAGCTAAGGGGCGCATCGCACTTCCCGATAATGCGACCTGGCGCGTTGGCGTTCTCGTTGAGGGGCGAGTCGACCATGTAAATGCCAATCTTGGCGACTATGTGCATCAGGGCCAGGTTCTCGCCTTCATGCACAGTCATGATGTGCATGAGGCGCTTGCAGCCTATGCAAATGCTGTTATAGAACGCACCCGGTTGCAAGACGCCGAGGCACTGGCCGAGAAGAACTACGGGCGCAGCCAGCGGTTATATGCGCTTAAGGCAGAATCGGTCATGCAGGTGGAAGACGCAAAACAGGCACTCGTAAATGCGCAAAGCTCCACACGCGAAGCCGACAACAACGTCCAGATGGAAGCAGCGCATCTGAAGGACACCCTTGGAATCGATCCCCGGCAGATCGGCAATTCCGGCGGTGCGGAGCTTGTCCCCATCAAGGCTCCGGCAAGCGGACGCATCCTGCAAAAGAGCATTACCCCAGGGGCTACGATTTCCCCCTCTACAGATGCTTTCGTAATCGGAGATCTCAGTCGTTTGTGGATGCTGGCTTCGGTCGATGCTGACGTATTATCCCAGTTGCACATCGGCCAGCACGCTACAGTGAGTGTCCCTGACGTTCCAGGGGCAACCTACTCCGGCGCGATCGAAAATTTGGGTCAAGAGTTCGATCCTACGACCCATCTCATTCAGGTCCGCATCGTCATCGCGCATCCTGACACTCGCCTCCGTCCCGAGATGCTGGCCAATGCCGATTTCTCCATAGGTTCCGGCAGACCGACACTCCTGGTCCCGCAGGAGGCCGTTCAGCAGATCAATGGACAGGATGTGGTCTTCGTGCAAGTAGCGCCCGATCGTTTCCGTGTGCAGCCCGTCAAGCTCGGTGAGATCGTACAGGGCAGAATTCGCATTCAGCAGGGCCTGAGTGCTGGCGATAAGGTCATCACGAACGGCAGCTTCATAGCCAAATCGGAACTTCTCAAGGCGACGATCGGAGACTGAACATGTTGAATCGAATCATTGATGCTGCCATCTCCGCGCGCTGGATAGTACTCATTTTCGTTCTGGCACTGATTGGAGCTGGGGCCTATGCCGTCTACACCATGCCTTTGGAGGCATTTCCCGACCTCACTAACAACCAGGTCACCATTGTGACCGACGCTCCCTCCATGCCGCCGACAGAGGTCGAGCAGCTTGTTACTTATCCCATCGAACAGGCCATGATGGGGATGCCCAAGCAGGAGCAGGTGCGTTCCATCTCAAAGCTAGGGCTATCCATCGTCACGGTTGTCTTCGATGACTCCGTTTCGATGTACTTCGGTCGGCAGATGGTGAACGAGCGACTTCAGCAGGCTGCCGATCAATTGCCGAAAGGTATGCAACCGCAGCTTGGCCTTCCTGCAACTGCCTTCGGAGAACTCTTTCAGTACACGCTGAGTGGTCCATACTCGGCTATGCAGCTCAAGGATATTGAGGAATGGCAGATCAAGCGCCAGCTTCGCACTATTCCCGGCGTCAGTGAAATCAATAGCTGGGGCGGCGAGCTAAAGCAATACCAGGTCATTGTCGATCCCGCGCTGCTGAGTCAGTACGGTCTGACGCTACATGACATCGCGCAACGTGTTTCCGAAAATAACGCTAATTTCGGTGGCGGATACATTGAACATAACGACGAGCAATACACCTTACGCGGTGAAGGGCGAGCTCAAAGCCTAGACGACCTACGCAATATTGTCGTGCTTTCGAGCCACGGTGTTCCCGTGATGTTGGGCGATGTGGCAAAGGTGCAGATTGGTGCGGCTCCCAGAAACGGAGCCGTCCTGCGGAATGGCGAGACAATCTCCGGCATGGTCATCATGCTGAAGGGCGAGAACGGCGAACGTGTCATCCATCTGGTCAAACAAAAGATCGGGCAGATGCGCCTACCCGCAGGAGTAAAGATTGTTCCCTTCTACGACCAGTCAACGGTCATCAACAGAACCATCGCTACGGTGAAAAAAAATCTCTTCGAGGGTTTCATTCTCGTCACGGTCATACTCTTTCTATTTCTTCGCAATCTGCGCGCAGCTCTCATCACCGCTTCGATCATTCCACTGGCGATGCTGATCAGCTTCATCAACATGCGTCTCTTCGGCATGAGCGCCAACTTGATGAGTTTGGGAGCCATCGACTTCGGCATGATCGTCGATGGTGCTGTGGTGATGATGGAGAACTCTATTCATCGACTCGAAGAGCACCATGAACGTGAGTCTGGTCTCGACTCGGTTCGCATCGCAGCTCACGAGGTCGCACGTCCGATGGCCTTCGGCGTCATCATCATCATCGGTGTCTATCTGCCCATCTTTTTTTTGCAGGGGCTCGAAGGCCGCATGTTCCATCCGATGGCCTTTACCGTATGCTCGGCACTTTTTGGCGCACTGCTTTTATCTCTCATTGCAATTCCTGTCTTCACTTCATTCGCCTTTTCCAAGGGATTGGCGCGCAGACCTTCCCAGGGAAGATTCGATTGGATGGAGAAACTGGCCGACCATTATCAGCGATGGCTGGCAGCCGCTATCCGGCATCGAAAGTTCACAGTAGGCATCTGTCTTGTTGTTCTCGCCGCAGCACTCGGTTCGCTCAAATTCATCGGCACCGAATTCATGCCCCAGCTCGACGAGGGCTCGATCCTTGTTGAAACTCGCAAGCTGCCAGGCGTCTCGCTCACCGATTCGATTGAGATCAGCAAACGTCTCGAGCAGAAGCTGCGTGCTTTTCCCGAAATCTCTGATGTCGTCATAAAAATCGGACGGCCCGACTTTGCTACCGAAGCGATGGGTATCAATGAAGGGGACACCTACCTTCTTCTGAAACCGATGAGCCAATGGCATCGTTTCCATTCCAAGGGCGAGCTGATCGAGGCGCTCGACAAGACACTGGCGACCTTTCCAGGGCTGGCCTATGACTTCACGCAGCCCATGGCAATGCGCGTCGATGAGACTGTCTCCGGCGTAAAAGCGGACCTCGCCATCAAAATCTTCGGTGATGACTTCGACCAGCTCGATTCGCTGGCCCAGCAGGTGCTTCGTGCAACAGCGCGAGTGCGCGGCGCTGCGGATGCACAGATTCAACTTACCTCGGGCGTGCCCGACCTCACTGTCCGAGTGGTTCGCGCTGCACTTGCCCGTTACGGCCTCAATGTCACGGACGTGGAACAGGCAGTCGAAGCAGGTGCTTCCGGCTCGGTCGTCTCACAGTTCATCGAAGGCCAAAAGCGGTACGACATAGCCCTGCGTCTCCCTGATTCCTATCGTGCTAATCCCGAGGCCATGCAGGACATCGTCCTGCGCTCCTCCGACGGCGCTCAGGTGAAGTTGAGCCAGGTGGCACAGGTGCGAGTGGTCCGCGCCGCGATTGAGATCGACCGCGAGGAGGGCCAGCGGCGAGCCGTTGTTATGTCGAATGTCCGAGGACGCGATTTAGGCTCCTTTGTGAAGGAGGTGCAGGCGAACATCGCCCGCGATGTAAAGATACCAGTCGGCTATTCCATCGAGTATGGCGGCCAATTCGAGAATCAGGAGCGAGCAACAAAGCGGTTGATGCTGATTATTCCAATCGTCGTCTTCCTCATCTACATTTTGCTCTACTTCACCTTCAAATCGTTCAAGCAGGCTCTGCTGGTTGTGGGCAATATTCCATTCGCCCTGGTCGGTGGCATCGCTGCTCTATGGATTCGAGGAATGAATCTGAATCTCTCGGCCTCGGTCGGTTTTATTGCTCTTTTCGGCGTTGCGATGCTGAACGGCGTCGTGCTTGTGAGTGCCATTAACCATGCCCGCGAGGAAGGGCTATCTACCTACGACGCAGTATTCCTGGGTGCGCGGCGACGGCTCCGGCCAGTACTGATGACCGCCTGTGTCGCGAGCTTTGGCTTTTTCCCAATGGCCTTCTCCACTTCGATGGGATCTGAGGTGCAGCGGCCGCTGGCGACCGTTGTTATCGGCGGTCTTGTAACAGCCACGCTGCTCACGCTGATGCTACTGCCCGTCCTGTATGAGTGGATCTTCGAGAAAGAACCAGCCAGATCGGATGGAAATGAAAGTCCGGCAGACCTGAACACGAACCTTTAACGCAGTCTTAGGCTGGGCCGCAGCTCGCGTCGTTTCAAATAGTTACAGATATCGACCTGACGGGAGTGATGCGGGCAGCATTGTTCAATCGATTTGCCCAATCGGCACATTTACTGTTAACGCGTTCCGAACGAGTCAGGGCTTACAAGGTTCGCATTCGGCAGCCGGTTTTCTGCTACGCTCCAAACCGGCTGCCGAGATATTTTTTGTATTGGTCCAAACATTTCTTGCGAAAACTTTGCATTCCACATAAAGCCGATTCACGACCGCATGAGTTCGTTCCTTGAGCCGCGTGATTATGAGGAGTACCTGATGCCAGTTGAGAGGCCACCAATACATCTATTACGCATCCAGCCCGCGAAGAAGATGCAGGCGCGATTGATAAGCGCGGATCCCATTACAAATCGGCAGGTTGGACTGTTCGACAGTCAGTAGCAACGATGAAGCACGTAAAGCGATTCGGCCGTACTCCAATACGAGATAGATCCTCACGGTCTAGAGGTGCTGACGGAATTCCTTGAAACACGCAGCGACTTCTTCCCATGATGGGTAAGCGCCAAAACAAAGAAGCTCGCACTGTTTTGTGTAGGCATCTGCGATCATCACCGCTAATGCGCCCGTCGGGAACAATGCGTCGCTGTTTGAAAATCGCATCCCCTCAGGAAAGTAATAGCTGTTTGGAAAGTGCTCCCGGCTGACCCGGTCATAATCTGTTTTGATTTCCGTATATTCCGTAGATTGGAGCATGGCTAGTACTTCCGGACGCTGAGAAAGCTGAAAGAGATCGTAATAGTGACGTGCATAGCCGCCCAGCTCTCGTCCTTCACGTTTCAGAATCTCGATCTTGCCATGGATCGCGAACATCTTCTCTACGAAGGTTCGGCGGAAATGCAGGAGTCGCATTGGAAATGCGTTCTCGTCTTCGGCCCCAAAGCTGACACCTGATTCTTTGAGGAAGAGGCTGAGGTACGACCGCAGTTCAACAACCTCAGTTGGCTGGCGCCCGCTCGCAGCTCCAGTTTCAAGAAGAATGCGATTTCCACCTCGCCCGGACCGCCATAAAGCTGTGGATAGCTGAAATGGTCGTTGCGGCCGAACCCACCAATTGTCTGGCCCTCCTCTCGCAGATACTCAAGGGCGGGATGCGCAGCGATCGAATCTCGCAGTGCCTTCAACTGTCGATTGATGCCGTTTTTCCCTAGCGGCGGTGTGAACGCCTGAGGATCCAGGAAAATATCGATGTCTTCGGAGAACCGTTGAATCAGGTTCCATCCTTTGGAAAGACTGGTGCCGCCTTTAAAGATTATTTTGTCGCCGGCGACGTTTGCGAGGATGCGCAAAGCCTCGGTGACATAGTAGTCCTTCTCGATAACACCCGGTCGAAACCCCTGATCCTGAAAGTATTCGGCGGCTCGCAGGATAGCTTGGTCAAAGTCGGGATGTTCAAACAGTCTCATGCCGCGGATCCCTTGCCAGCCACTTGCGGGCAGTAGGTAACCCGACGAATCGTCCGAAGTTGAAACGTGACGACGGATTCAACGTTGCTCGCAGCTTCTCAAGTGTAGAAGGTGATGCTTCCAGCGTCTCAGCGAAGGCTCCGAGCAATGCCCGGACCCTTGGAGGTTCTGTCTTGGCGACTGCCAGGAGCTTCTTAAGTCGATGTTCCTTCGAGAGAAGTTTCAGTAAAAGAGAGGTCGTCTCGGCTGGCGAGAACTCACTTGCGTTACCGCCGTTCCGCAATGTGTCCAAAATGGCTGCTTCTATTTCTGAGAGTTCTTTCCATGCTTCGGGGCGTCGGGCGTGAATACGAGTATCCGGTCCAATCAGTTTCCGAGGAAGGCTAAGAGAGTTGGTGGAAACTTCGCCACGCTTTGGCGTCTGCGTTGATAGACCGAGAAGATTTGCTGCCGACGCACCAGAGGGAAAGACCGACTTTGTTCGTTGCGCTAATTGACGAATTGCGATTGGGTTTGGTCGACTCGGCCCAAAAGAGGTTGGCCGCGCCCGGTAGTAGACGCCCTTGCTGATCCGCTGCAGGTCCCCCTTGCGCGCCATTCGTGAAAATTCCTGGGCGACTGCGGGAAATGGCCGATCCCGGAAATCATCCAGACGCCACAGACGTTCTCCGCTTCGCTTGATTCGCGAGCGGATGACGCCGGAGGTTTTCGGATTGGAAGCCGTTCGTTTCACTGTTTTAGAGTCTCAATTTTCAATACCGTAGTCAAGTTTTTTTGCTAAAAAACTTGACAATATAAGGGCGCGGGTGACGTACCGATTAAAGCGTGGATCACGCGGCGCTCCACATCAACATCCAGCATTCGCCCCGATCGGTCGAGCCTCCTAAGAGCACATTCCTTCGATGTCACGCCATTTTTGCTTACTCCATGCACCAACCAAAGTTTTGTTGTTGACCTAGCAGCCAAATCATGGGTCTCGAGGAGTTCGCCTAAGCAACTGAATCTTCATGCCATCTCGGATATCCTCTGCCACTTTGGTTTCCCTACGCACCAAAGTGTCAGATTCTAAATGACTTATGAGTATCTCTTTCTAGTCTCCGCGCAGCGCAACCAGCGCTGTGAAGGAGCACCCGATGAGAACGCTCACTCGGAGTCTAACCCTGGCAGCAATGCTAGTTACAACCGGTGCGGTGTTTGCCCAAACGGCAGGCATCCCCACCGGAACCGATCCCGTTCCACCTCCCACAGTCGGTCACAACACTTCAGCAGCCACCCTGTCACCCATGCTGGAGGTCTCGGAAGACATAGTCCTGTAGCATATGGTCTAAGTGCGACATCTGCCGCTTGGGGGCAGTTCCATGAGCATTTCAGGGCTCCATGACTTTCTCTGGGCGGCAGGTTTCGCTGGTAATTGCGTGTTACTGGCCGTTCTGTGCGGAAGAAAACGTGTCAGTCGTTATCCCGCCTTCACAGCCTTAATTGCCTTTGGAATCCTCAGAACGGCCTGGTTATTCGGGATACGCAACCATTATGGCGATTCCCTCTACAATCACACGTACTGGGTTCTTGCTTTAGCCGACGCAAGCCTTCAACTTGCGCTTATTTACGAGATTGCGAGCAAGGTCTTTCGACCCGGTGGAACGTGGGCTGTCGACGTCCGCGGCAAATTGTTCGTGAGTCTTTTAGGAAGTATTCTCATTGCCGCGCTATTAGGCCATCTGCAACATCCTGAGAGGCGTGATTTAGTCGAGAACCTTGCAATAAGAATTGGGTATTTCTCTGTCGTTCTGAATGCGGAACTCTTTGCCGTCATGGTCGTGGTGTCCTCGGATGCCGGCCTCAATTGGAGGAGCCACATCGCGAGTATCGCAACCGGAATGGCTGTCTATTGTTTTATCGGCATCCTCATTGAGTTGGTCTCCCGCTTCAGTGAAGCCAATACGATGCGGAGCCTCCTCATTTCTCTCCAGTCAATCCGCCAGTGGCTTTACCTTGCTTGTGAAGCGTATTGGAGCTATTCTCTGTGGCATCCAGAGCCATCGCCGCGTGAGATGTCACCTCGGATGGAAGGACAGGTGGCCGCGTTGCGAGAGGCTATCATCAGACGAGATGGTGAATGGAGTAAATAATGAGTGCCCAATTACTGGTTTCGCTTGGAATTTCTGCAATCGTATTTGTTGCACTCCTTTTTGTTACCCTTCGGTACGTCCGAAGGATACGCGAGTCGCGCAAGAGTACGTGGGAGGATCTGATGCAAAGCATTATCCCCGTTGACAGGCATGCAATCGAGACGGTTGCGCTTGATGCGGTGGAACCATCAGGCGAACCTAAACCTAAGGAGCATCCGAGAGAACTCGGTCGCCAGGATATATGGAACCTTCTTGGCGGAATGGATGGGATCAATCGGATCGAAAGCAATTCCCATGTCCTCATAGAGATGGCTGCATATCTTCAGCGATGGCATCCTGAAGCCGCCGAAATTGCGGAGGAACTTCGACTCGAGGCCCGAAGGCTGGAATGGCACGTCGGACGACTGCGCGCTGCGGAGAGCAATCAGTGTCTGGATCTCCATTTCCACTCCTATGGCCAGAGTGCTGCTGTTTCCTACTATCTAATGCTGAAACGTGTCCTGGCTCTTTATCAACATAGTCAAGAAGCACTGTTTGGGGATGTGCAAAAAGCTTTATTGGGTGTGCCTGCGGCGCATTGAACGTGGCTAGATATCGCGAACCTGGCGGTGCTTCGGGCTTTCCATTCCCCAAAATGTGACCTCGCCTATGATTTCGGCCTCACGACCAAGCTTTAAGGGCCTATGCAATGACCTGTGAGGTAGAGTACCTAAGGGATGTTGAACCACCCGTATCATTTGCCCTCCTTCGAGCGAGTCGCACCAGCAGCAGAACATTCCGTCATGGGTTTCGATAAGAAACTTAGGGCGCTCCAATTCGCTAAAGAAGTCGTAGCTCGGAATCGACTTGCATTGCCGATCGACGATCAGCAACGTGCCTGGGCAGATGAGCGGAAAGAGGCAGTAGTCCGTGAGACCCACGATTGCGCGAATATATCTTTTACGATCTTGAAACGGATGCATGCGACTACGCCCATCATTGTCGCGCATGGGACTGATGGATGTTTGATTAGGAATCGATGATTCCGGATAGGCGGACGCCATCAAGACCGCGAGTTTCTCGGCCAGCCTTCCCTCCCGAATCATTTGTGTGAATTCTGGGCCTCCAAGCGGATCGTCCACTAAAAAGCCATTTCGTGGCGGTTTGACTAAATTCCAAAGAGTGTTTGACCCCTTGCTGTAAACTTCCATCATCGATGCGAGTTTTCCCGAAGAAACTGCTGGGATGGGCGTCCCACCGTTCTCAATTTTCGAAATATAACTGGCATCCAAGGCATATTCGGAGTCCCCCCATATCTCTGCAAGTTTTCGGCTCTTTTCCGCAACTTGTCGTGTGGTCCATCCCCAGGCTTCGCGGAAACTACGAAGGATCTTTCCCCGCTGCGGCATCTGGCCTCCTCATTGGCAGAACTGCTACCGAATTCAATTCTGCGAATGCCGAGCCCTTAGCCGTGTATCTGGCAACAAGTCACAAGATGATTGGTTGCCTTTGTCATGACACGATGTGCGACATGGGGGATTGCTTCCACAGAAAAAGGTTAAAGCGATGATAAGGCGGTAGGATTCGAGATGAGATAAGCCACGGCATTTCAACTCGGAGCCAAGATCGCCAGGGGAGGAAAGCATAGGCGGATCCTCCCTAACTGAAGAGTAACGCGAACTTGGGAGTTCTTCGGAGAATCATCCATCTCCCTGTCGAACACGAATCTCATTCGCCATCTGCGTTCGACTCGATTCAACCCTTTAGGCAGGTTCGATTCGGGCAGTCTGCCCGTTCTCGTGCCAGCAAGAATCTATTCCACGCCGCTTAAAAGCTCTGCTGTCGTCATACCGAACGCGCGAGCGAGAGTCTGCAAGGACCGCAAACAGATCTCTTTTCGTCCAAGTTCAAGATCGGAAACATAGTTCTCGTGAATGCCCGCTTCTTCAGCAAGATCAATCTGACGCCATCCACGCGTCGAACGGAGGTCACGGATTCGCTCTCCAAGAGCAATGCAGATATCACTCGCCATCCATACTATCGTGGGGATAAAATGGCAGCTCCATCCACACTATGGAGTGGACAGAACTGAGTTTCGCACTTTGTGAGATCACCGGTTGAACAAATCAACTCCAGCTGCAAATGAGACCACGGCACGATGAAATCGATCCTGCTCGTTGACAAATCACGTGATAACGCTGACTTCGTTGAAGAGATCCTTAAGCGGTATGGCTTCTACGTGGAAGTCGCTGAAAGCGGCATAGCCGCGCAGCGTCTCACGCGAGATATGGAGTTCGATCTTATTCTGATGGATTTTTCTTCTTCAATATTTGATCCGTCTCACGGACCGCGTGACATGGATCAATTGGGGGAGGACCTCGGAAAGAGCACGGGCCTCATTCGAGAACTGCGAGCCAGGCGTGTCACGACCCCTATCATCGTATACACCTCACTGAAAGGCGACTTGTATGAGACTGCGTCTCTGGATGCCGGAGCCGACGACTACATCTTCAAAACTGATAATTATTCGGTACTCCTGGCGCGCCTCAACGCCCACCTTCGAAGGAGGCAGAGAGATCTCGGCAGCGCTTCTGGAGAAGACAGGAGAAACCGTGTTGGCCGATTCGTGATTGATAAGCAGACACGCATCCTCCTTGCGGAGGGAAGGCCAGTTCAACTCACAAACAAAGAAGTCACCCTGCTTGAGCGATTGGCGGCCAATCCTTATCGGATTGTTTCAATTCCAGAGACTCTTGACCATGTGTGGGCCGAAGAGTTGGGGCGCTCTCATGCAGCTCTCGAGGCGTTGATCCAACGTCTCAGAAAAAAGATGAACAAACATCATCTCCCAAACCCTATTCAGACCGTCCGAGGGCAGGGGCTCAAGCTATCGCCGGCTTTGTTGCCTCAACACCATTGCAATGAACTTGGGCAGAAACACAGCAGGCGGCATCTCGCGAGATAACGAAACATTCCATTCTCATCATCCTTCAAAGTGGGTAGTTTGTGGACTGTGGGCAGCATGGCCCAATGAACAAAATCGCGATTAGCCCCTAAGCAGGCGTCATTAGAACAAAAAAGAATAGGTCGGAAACGCTCTCCCCCTTCCTTAATACTTCCGATACGATACTTCATCCCTCCCGCTGGTTCCTATAAGCACCAACGCCAAATCAATGCTTTACGCATGGATATTGGGCCAACATAATTGCTTCTGACAGACGATTAGTTGTTATTTTGTCTGGAATTTTTTGATCAGAGTTGCTGTGACGCATATCACCCGGGCGTAGTGGAGCCGAATGCCTGTGGATAATCTTGGAAAACAGCTTCGAATCGTGCGAGAACGCCTCGGTCTCAGTCTTCGGGACGTCGCTCTGAGATCCATAGAAATTGCTACGATTCGGGGATCTGATCGATACCAGATTTCCGCAAGTTGGCTCGCACGTATCGAAAGCAACCCGGAGCATGAGATCGGAGCGCACCCGCTCATTGCCGTCTTAGCGCTGTATCAGATCACTCTTGAAGAGTTGCTCGCCGTCGATGGCCCTGCCGACATGGAAGAAGATACCCGCGCGCTACCTCGTAATGAAAAGGAGACTACTCTCTTGACGCAAGGAGCAGCGGAAGTAACAGCCCGACGTCTACTTCCTGACGATAGCCATACCAACATTCCGCCAGAGAACACTGAAATGCTGCGTTACGGTGCTGCAAAAAGAAATGGCCGCTTCTTACGCGTGGTTATTGGGCAACAACGGAACTATTTATATCCAATTGTCCCATCGGGAAGCATCGCGCTAATTGACACACATCGGCGGTCATTGGCAGTGAGGGGAGATGTCGAAATAGAGATTGAGCGCCCGATGTTTCTATTAGAGCTTCGCGACGGCCGTTATATTTGCTGCTGGTGCGAGATAGTGGACCGCGATGAATCGCGGGCGATTATCCTCCCTCATCCAACTGGTCGTTGGCGAGCAATCCAGATTCACCTCAAAAAGGACGCGTCCATTCGAGGACAGATTGTAGCTGTTCGAATTCCAGTAGTCAGGGAGGGGGGCTAGGAAGGAGAGCATCACAGGGCAATCATTTAGCACATCAATACTAGGTCATTGTGTATCTGAGACTCTTTGCACCAACAGCCTCTCCGTCCTGACAAAACTTCATGGGGAATCGATCTAAATCTTTAGGTTTATCGTTCCTTGCTATCGCGGCGCTGATTGGGTTGAGCCCGTTGGTCGCATTTCGCAAGAGAAATGAAGGACGCTTGCCAGATACCTCGCAAATCAGCGAACTTCGTCGCGCAGACAAGTTGGCCTGGAACAATCAATGGCTAGAAGCGACGTCGTTGTACAGCGACGTTGAATCCCGGGACACGAAAGAGGGCAATGTTGAAGCGGCGCTTTATGCTCACGTGAGCCAGTATGTTGTTCGAGCTGAATCGGAGCCTCTGCAACCTCTGTTAATCGATTTACAGCAGGATCTGAAACTTCCGATTGCTGCAACCCCTGAATTGCGGCTCAGAATTCTTGTCATTCAGGGCATGCTCGCGACAAATTTCGATGCAGTTCTGGCCAAGAGAGTGTGGAGTGACGTCGAAGTGGAAGCGAGAAAGCAGCACCAGTATCGTCTCATGATGCGGGCGATCGGCGAGCAAGGAATCGCCAATTTCTACCTGGGCGACATTCGATCTGCCAAACGGGAGGTGGTTCGGGCCTGGATTGCTGCAAAGTATCTGCACGATCCTGCCGCACACGTGCGCTATGAGAGCGTATATGGTGCCGGCCTCGTCGAACTCCAGCGATATAAGGAGGCGAACCGTGTTCTTGATAGTGCAATTCGCACGGCAGCATCACACCCGGGCGTTGCATATCCAAGTATTGCCTACAATGCAAAAATAGATGCGCTCCGCGAGGCCCATCGTTATGACGAAGCCTTAGCTCTCGCATCCGAATATCTCAAACGTTTGCCAAGCGATCACTTGGATCCGCATCTGTTCGAGCTCAGACTGAGTAAGGGACAAATATATGAGGACCTTGGCGAATGGAATAAATCTAAAGCTGAATTTGCATCGGCCGTCGACTATGCTCACCACGTCGGATTCTGGCGTGGCGCGATTCAAGCGGGAAACCTCTTAGCCGTCGCCCAACTCCATTCGGGCGCCGATGAAAACGCGCTCAAAGACATTGACGACGCAATCTCGGCCAATGCGCACCTACCCCAAGAGATCTACTCTTTGCCGAAAAGCCTAGCGATTAAAGCATCTATTCTCAATACAATGAAGCAAGAAAATGCTTCAGACCGGCTTTACGCAAGAAGTCTACGCGTGGCTAACATCCTCTTGTCAACCTCCCCCACGCCTAATGTAAAGCGATTACTGATCGGGGACATGCAGCATATCTATACCGGATATTTTGAATCGCTCGTCCAGGCCCGTAAGTTGGGTCCAGCCTTCCAGGTCATTGAGTCCGCTCGAGGTCGGGTGGAAGCCGAGGCGCTCGAAAGTCCCCCGAGAGATCCGTTGCAGCCGAGCGAGGCCGAACTCAAACTGGAGTCTTTGAATGAATCACTTGCGCGAACCGCAGATGGGAATGAACGCAAAGGCATCGATGGGGAGCTGTATGAACTGGAGCTTCAGATCCCTTCGGATTCCCCTCCTAAAACCCTCTCGCATTCTCCAATCTCATTGAAGCAATTGCAACGATCGCTGCAAGGTCGAGAATTAGTTCTCGAATATGTACTGGATGATCCGCGATCGTTTGTCATTGCGATCACGAAATCCAATGCGAAGGTCTATCAATTAATCGGCCGTCAGGAACTCCGCGATCAGATTTTGCGATACAGGCAATCCATCGCCGCGAAGCAAGAAGATCCTACGGATGCGACTCGACTATCCGAGGAGCTACTCGCATCTGTACCTGAGTTCCACTCCAGCCCACATGTGGTGGTCATCCCAGACCAGGAGCTTCATCTTCTGCCATTTGCGGCATTGATGTCCGAGGGACGATACGTGATTGCTACGCATGACATCAGCTACTCCCCATCGTCCACAGTACTGGATCTGTTACGGAAAAAGTCTGGAAAGAGTATGGGGTCTAATCAGTTTCTAGGCGTCGCTCCGTGGACCAACGAAGACGAGTGGTCGTTTCCTCCCACCCGTTTTGGTATGCCTGTGCCCGCGCCGCTGCAAGCGCTTCCCGCATCTCGAACTGAAGTGCAAAATGCCGCGACCGAGTCCAGAGAGAACGCAAGCGTACTCTTCGGGCCTGAAGCAACCGAAACTCAATTCAAGCACCTTAAACTCGGCCAATTCGAGGTGTTGCATCTGGCACTGCATGGATATGCAGACGTCGAATACCCGGACAGATCGTCGCTGATTTTTGCCCCTGAGCCGAAAGGGCCAGATGATGGCCTACTCTCGGTGAGAGAAGTGCGTGGGCTGATCCTTAATGCGCGGTTGGTGACACTATCAGCTTGTGATACAGGGAAGGGGCCGTTCAGTGAGGCTGATGTTGCAAATATGTCCAATGCATTCATCGAAGCCGGAAGCAGGTCCGTTGTCTCCGCACTCTGGAGCGTGGACGATAGTGAGACAGCGCGCATGATGAAGGTGTTCTACGGATACCTTGGCCGAGGAGCCTCAATCTCCGAAGCGCTGCGGCAGAGCCAATACGGTCTACTACAAGATAAACAACCCCCGTATTACTGGGCTCCATTTGAGGTGTCCGGTGATGGGTCGCTCAGGTTATAGACAGGAGAATCGAGACAGTTGACATCATTTCTGGATTACACACAGAAGAAAGAAGTCCTGGATGCGGTATCGGCACGCGTCGAATTGTGCTTGAAAGGGCTAGGCATCTCCTCTAATGAATGGCACGTCAACATTCGCACGTACGATCTGGAAATACTGGCGAGTTCTTCTCGTCAGAACTTTGTGTTTCAGATCAATAAGCTTCTCAAAACGCTCGGACTTTCGCACGTAGGGTTCGAACACGAAGATCTGGACCGTTGTTCCGCTGCAAGAGCAATCTGTGCCACTTACTGCGCTCTCGATACTGCGGAGGGTGAATATTGGGCGTTTCAGGACATACACGAATATGGTCCTGCTTACGACGCCGGAATCCGACCTGGTGATTTGTTCCTCGAGGTTGAATCAGTCGCATTTCGCCCACCGAGCCATCCTGCGTTTCAGATCCCGTCAACTCCAAGTGTGCTCGTGGGCACGCATGGTGATCATCATTTGCTCAAACAGTTGGTCATTCCGAAGCCGCGATCGAAGCGCCTGCTGTCAGCGAGCAAAACACCGCCAGCATTTTCGGAGCCCAAAAACATTGTGTGCGCAAGGACGATTGCCGACGGCGTCGGCTACATCAAGATATCGATGTTTCCCGGCAGCATCGGTATCGATGTTGCCAATGCAATCGAAAAAGCCGTCGACAACCTGGGAGACGTTAGTCGGCTGGTGGTCGATCTGCGAGGCAATGGGGGCGGCGGAGTCGGCTTTATGCGGCTCCTGGACCTGTTGGCAGATCGAGCTTATACCGTGGGAACCTTCTTTCGTAACCCTCATAAAGCCAATGAAGCGCCACATGCCCTCGAAACGTTTGTTTTTGACAGCGTTCCGCATAATAAGTCTCGCTTATTCCCGCTCGCAGCGCGGTTCTTCTTACGCACGCTGTACTGCAAATTGAGTCATAAACATCTTTGTGTTCGCTTGGAGATCCATGGAGGACCGCGACGTCCGTTTCACGGAAGAGTAGCGGTCCTTGTCAATCGGCATACCGCGAGCGCGAGTGAGATGTTCGTCGCCTGTGCTCAGGAACAGAGCCTGGCAACCATTGTTGGCGAACCGACCGCCGGCAGAGTGCGAGGTGGTACAAAGACCCGATTGCCCCATGGGTTTCAACTCATGCTCCCTGCAGGTCAATACCAAACAGCCCACGGCAAGACACTGGAGGGAATCCCCATCTCTCCTGATGTTGAGATCGCTTTCGACCCAATTGCTGCACAGACCGGGAGGGACTTGCAATTAGAACGTGCCATCGAGATCGTGAGTAGCCATTGAGTTGTAGCGGATATCTCACCCCCTCACGGATCGTAATGAGACTGGCGGACGATGACATGCGTTCGTTAAGTCCACAATATCTTCGCTTCCGATTGCTTGTTGTGTCGGCCGATGGAACATATCTCATGACGCTGGGCAACGATACGCCGGTTGCCCTCCAGAGATTCGATTTACGACGAGATGCCCGCTTCGAGCTCCAAATGCATTGCTTTTGGGAACAACAGTGGTCCATTAAAAGTGAAATTATCGACATCATCCCAGGTAGTCATGACGGTGGTCTCGTGATCATCCGTCTTCCATATGCAACACATCGCGTGACCCCCTTTCCCTTCAGACGGCGGCAGTTTCACGAACTGAAAGAAGGGGAACTAGACTCTCAGGAACTGGACGCCGTCCTCCGCTTAAGGGAGGCAGGAGAGACTGGGCGTGGGCGCTTCAGTCGCCTGCGATGGCTCGAAGAGGCACGCACGTGGCTGTCGGAGACCCTGGACATACCGTCTCACTCTTTGACTCTCCTCCAGCACCATGTGAGTGCTGATCGTACCTTGGTCAACGTCAATGGGCCCGCTGGGAAACAATACTGGCTCAAAGGAGGGACCAGTCAGGAGTGCAAGTTATTAGAGATCTTGGCCCAGGAAGCGCCAGATTGCGTGCCTCAAATCGTCGCACACTGTAGCCAACAAAACATGGTGTTGATGGAGCATGCCGGTACTCCACTTGATGTGCGACAAGTCATCACAGATAGTGATGTTTGGAAGATTTCCAGGCAATTTGCGCGGTTACAGCGGATGAGCGCAGACTTCGCTCCAATGTTGCGTCATCCCTTACTCAACCTTCCTGATACGGCTACTCTGCTGCGTAGCTTGTCTCAGGAGCTGCCCCTTGCAGTAGATTCTCTGTCTTCAAGAGACGGGCTGCGCGCTGCCATGGTAACGGTCCAGCGAATTCAAACCATACTCTCGCACCTTGAAAATCTAGCACCCCATTTTTCTGAGTTGGGACTTCCAGAAGTCCTCGTGCATGGAGACTTGCATTCCGGTAATATTCTCATCCAAGACGGGAAACTCGTATTCGTCGATTGGGAGTATGCCCGCCTTGGCACGGCACTCGAGAATGTGGAATACCTCGCTCTGCTCAGACCGGAAACACGGAGCCTGAATCCAGTTCTCGCGGCGTATTCTGACGTGTGGGGAAATAGCCTCACCAGAGCCAGTATCGAGGATGCAATTGTTCTCTGCCGGCCTTTGACTATCGCTTGCCGACTTGGGCGCATTCTCCGCAGAGATAAGAGCGCTTCCCCTCATGTTCTTCAGGTCACAGAGCAGAGTCTCCGAATTATGACGAAGCAACTCGAGCGCAGTTTGGGGGAGGCGCGAAAAGTCATGTCACGCACACATTAAGGATCTTCATTCGATCCGGACGAATGTGTACCACACTCGGCCAGTGGTGATATTTTTCACCCCGACCCAATAACCGCCAACGGGAACATTTTGAAGATTAAAATGTGCATCGATGTGCGATCCAAGGCTGCTGATATCAGGCGCACCTACAAACCTCAGGGGCGCACCGTCCATCGAACGATTCTTTGACAACACGACCTCGTATTTCTCTGCAAGGTCGCCTTGTACTAGCTCGACATGTAAGGTGACTTGCGATTTTGGTATGACAAGCGCTGCTTCAGCACCTCGCTCAACGTTGATGTCCCTCAAAACCAGCTTGGCTACATGCTCCTCGGAAATGTTCTTCCTATGTGCAAAATACCAAGCCGCAGGAACTATCGCAGCAATCAAAAGAACTGCCGCTACGGCAACCCATAATCTCTTGCTTACTTGCAGAGAGGAGGAGCCCCCATTTGCAATGCGCTTCTCTCGTGCCTCACGAAGACGTTTTAGATCTAACGTACACTCGGCGCAATGAAAGATGTGCAGGTCCTTGAGATCGTGAACACTTACCTCCGATGGAGATTCCACAAATCTTTGAAGAACTTCCTCAGACGGACAGCCGCGACGCGTTGGGTTGGGATAGTGCTGTATCGCATTTCGTTCCAAACCCTCGAATAGCAGCCTGTCGTCGTCGTTGTTTACGACGGGTTTTGCCGAATTGTTCAACCCGTTCATCTCCCGCCCGTCAAATTTTTCTGCTTCTTGCGGTTCACGCCAAACTGTTCCGCTAACCTAGATAGCTCACGTTTACAACGCATTCGGATCCCATCCTTAGTGAGGGCTGTTTCTTTAGCGATCTCTTCCCAACTTGAGCGTGCCCCATATCTCATCAACAGCGCATGGCGTATGTCCTCGGGGGTATCCTGTAGTATCGCTTCAAGGTCGACTCGCGCGTCTACCTGTTTAGTGTGGTTCCAAATCGGACTACTCACACGTTCCAGGTCTCCAGAGGTCCCCCATAGACTCAGTTTTGCCTTTTGGCGGTAGGTTCGTCGTACAGCATTCCTGTAGCACCGCATCAGAGTCTGTCGAACGTCCTGTAATGAAGCTTGTTTTTGATCAACAAGAGATTCCTGAGTCTGGAGAATCGCAAGCTCCATCAGTTCGCGTGCATTACTGTCATCGCCTAAGTAAGAGACTGCAATGTCGACTGCATGAGGCCACTCGGACCTCACGGCTTCACGTAAAAGACATGTCAGCCATCGCCCCTGAATCGGGAAGCCCGTTACCCAAAGCAGATCGGAAGGCGTCGGGAGTGCCATAGGATCGATCCTGCACAGAACGTTCGCCCATCGCTCGGGCAACTCTCAAAAAACATAAACCAAATTTCGATCGTTGTATATCCTGTTCGTTTTTTCCATTCTCGATGGCTATAGAGGTGTAAGAGATTTTTTTACGGTCTGGGAAGGCTATGGGAAATACTGTTGCACGTTCAATTCCATCGGAAGAACGCTGGAGTCAAGAAGCGAAGCAGCTTGTAGTGCAAGCCAGAGTCTTATCTGGTGACAAACTTCTCGATCTCTTAGGGCGTCTCCAACGAATGACTGGGCAATCCAAAGATGCGTGCTGGCGCTTTATTCGCCAGCACGGGCTCCGCGGTAAACATGACTATCGTAGATGGAGCCCTGAGGAGTTCGATCAGCTCCGAGAAGAATTAGCGGCCCATTCACTACAAGTCGTCGCCAGGAAACTTGGAAGGAGCCAAGAGTCCATCAGAAGCGTTCTGGCGCGAAATGGGCTTTCCGTTCGCTCGATTCGCTGTGATTTGTTCTCGGTTGAGAGCTTGGCGGCCGCATTGAAGGTAAGCAGGCGTGAGGTCCTGATTTGGATTGAAAGAGGCTGGTTAGAGGAAACTCTCGAGAGGCATGGTAGCCGATCGATCCGTACAATTTCTCCGGATTCCTTAGCGCGGCTTTATCGAAACCATCTCCCTCAACTGATCGAAAGAGGTCTCCCTAATCGAGGGCTTTTTGAAGCATATCTGCAATATTGCTACGTTCCCAAGCATACAACGGGCAGCCAACTTCTCGATGTGAGGCGGGATAAGCGCGAAAGGAAGGCATTCGACTTGTGCCTCCAGCAGCAGGAGGAAGCAATATGAAGGAGCGAGCAGCAGATCTATCGGCAAAGCTTTGTTGCTTATCGGGTTTCATGACCTACGATCTGTTTCTCTTGAGCAACACGCATCTCAATCGTGGATGACGGCGAGCTATGCGCAATCCCTGTTCTCTCGATTGCAGTGGCTAAAAGAATAGACAGATCATTGCCAGGCTAAGCCACTTGATATCAACACGTATCGATACGACACGAGAAGCCCGGAGCAGAATGAAAACGGAAACAGCTTATACTTCTTAGACTCTTTGGCCGCTAGATACATATCGCGATAAGCATCGAGATCATTTTGAAGGTTGACATTTTCTGGCCATACCCAAACAATCATGTTCACCATAAGTGGTAACGGGGTCCGCGGGTTCTCCGCCTTTGGGGAGAAAACGCTGTCTGGCCCGATGTGCCATGGACAATAGAGCGCTCAACTCTCATTTGAGACATTCGCGTGAATACACGCTCATGACGGCAGTCTGCGCTGTTTTGGGTTTTGTCATCTGCGGTCACATCCCATCAGGATGCTGCTTGAGGCATCACGCTTCATGCAGGCAGAAGACGCCAGATAGTGTGCACCTCAGGGTCGAACTATGAGATTTCAGTCTCGCCTCACGGAACTTAGGGATAGAAAAATAAGTTCCGATCCGGCACTAGTTAGGCCCCACCTCCCAGAATGCATTGCCAGACTTCAGCAGGTCGCGCGATAGCTCTGTGCGCAGGCCGCCTAAGGCGTCGCGCCACCGTGATAGGAGCGGACGCGCCGAATCAGTTGTCGATTCCATGAGTAGCCAAGATCGCTGGTCGCTGCCGCTAAGCACTTTAGGGCACGGAGGGGTTCCATGGCTCTTGCCGTATCCGATTCCCACTGGTACGCGCTACAGGTGCGTCCCAATTACGAAATGGTCGTATCAAAGCGACTTAGAGAACTTCAAGTGGAAGAGTACTTGCCCATCCACAGAGGCTCGAAGATTTCTCGTAGAAACAAGTTTAATGAAGGACCGCCGCTCTTCCCGGGCTACGTCTTCTCGTTTCTTAATCTCCAATCTGGTCCCAAGCTGTATGCCGTACCCGGTTTCATACGCATCCTCGGCCACGGAGGGCAGGCGACACCGATCGAAGAACATGAGATCGCGATGGTGCGCTCCATCGCAGACTCTCCTTTACCAGTTGAAGCGATCCCTTATTTCCTTCCCGGCGAGCAGATCAGACTGACGGCAGGACCATTGAAAGGCGTCTCCGGAACCTTTCTTCGATCAGCCAAGGGGAACAAGCTCGTGGTGTCGCTCCCTCTTCTGATGCGCTCGCTCGCCGTGACCGTCCTCTCAGAGTGGGTGATCACAGCCGGATCTCAGTTGGTGAACCAGTAGACGTGCTAGTTCGGTAGCTGCGCGCAATGAACATCATGCCCCTTGGCCATCCTACGCTCGCCTGAATCAAAGGCGACGTCATCCACAAATCAACTAACAGTTCCTGCATAGCCGATCGCAACCATCATGATGCCGACAACGATTTCGGATCTACTGAGCCTTCGCGCCTCCGAACAACCGAGCGCGGTCGCCTATAGCTATTTAGACAATGACGGAGATGAAGAAGCGAGCATTACGTATGCGGATCTCGAGCAACGTTCTCTCGGAATCGCGGAATTGTTACGTATATACGCAAATCCAGGGGATCGGGCTGTCCTGATCTATCCTTCGGGACTTGAGTTTTTGAGCGCTTTTTTCGGCTGCCTCTATGCGCGGGTTATTGCAGTACCACTCCACAGTCCCCGACCTGGGAAGCACAACGACCGTCTCGCCTCGGTTATCTCGAACGCTGACGCGAGTCTTGTACTCACAACATGCGATCTTCTCCCGAAGGTCCGACAGGCCATGCAGGAACACGCCAGTGGGCGGGAGTTCTTTATCGTTACTACGGATGATTTGGACTTGGCACAACTTGTCGGGGCGCGCACTGAGATCATTCGCCAAGACGATTTAGCGTTTCTGCAATACACCTCAGGTTCCACGTCAACGCCAAAAGGTGTCATGGTTAGCCACGGGAATCTGCTAGCAAATCAACGCATGATTCACGATGCGTTTCAAGGAACGCGCGACTCGATCGTTCTGGGCTGGCTGCCGCTTTACCACGATATGGGTTTGATCGGGAACGTGCTGCAAACGCTCTGGATGGGCGCACGCTGCATTCTCATGTCTCCGGCCTCGTTCCTCCATCGGCCCACACAATGGCTTGAGGCAATTTCTAAGTACGGTGCGACAATCAGCGGCGGACCTGACTTCGCATACCGCCTCTGCGCGGAAAAGATCACAGGAGACCTTCCTTCTACGATCAATCTTTCTCATTGGCATGTGGCTTTCAATGGATCCGAACCAATTCGTCCGGGGACGATGGAGCGGTTTGCGGAGCGGTTCGCACCGTGCGGCTTCCGCAGAAATGCGTTCGTGCCTTGCTACGGGTTAGCAGAAGCAACGCTGTTCGTTTCGGGGATCCGAGCGGGGGAGTCGACTGCTCTCTATCGCTTTGATGCCGAGAAGCTACGGAAGAATCTTGCGGTACAGGATGGAATGCTCGCGAACAACCGTGTGCTGGCTGGATCGGGTACCGTTGCGAAAGGCCTCAGAGTGAAGATTGTCGATCCGGAGACTTCAACTCAGGTTGACTTTGGTCGAGTGGGTGAAATCTGGGTGAATGGTGCCTCAGTAGCTCGGGGATACTGGCGCAACCAGCGAGCCACGGAAGAGGTGTTTCACGCGCGCACGGCCAGTTCGGATGCGTTGTTTCTTCGCACGGGAGATCTTGGATTTCGAATGGGAGATGAGCTCTTCGTTACCGGCAGGCTAAAGGACTTGATCATCGTGCGTGGACAGAACCATTATCCCCAGGACATCGAATCGATTGCCGTCGCATCAGATTGGGCGCTCACCGCCAGTATAGGCGCTGCTTTCTCGATAGAGCACGAGGGAGAAAGCCGCGTAGTCCTGGTCCAGGAGATCCCAAGACAGATTGGCTCCTCGGAGGAATTTGGCCGCTTGGAGCGGGCAATCCGCAGAGCGGTTGGCGAGCAAGAAGGAGTCGCTCTCGAGAGAGTGGTCCTCGTCAAGTTCGGAACTATCCCGCGAACGACGAGTGGGAAGGTGCGACGGCAGGCGTGCCGGGAACTTTATCTTAGGGGCAATCTCGAACAACTGAATCACACTGGGGAACGGGATGATGTCTGTGTCATCGATAGCAATGCGGATTCCGCAGGAGCGATCCGTCTTCGGGCGATGTGTAAGTTGGCCGCTGAGATGGCTCAGATCAAACCGGAATACGTGGACCCAACCCATTCTTTGCTAGCCCTTGGCCTCGATTCCCTCATGATGACCAATCTCCGATTTCAGTTTGAGGAACATCTGGCACTCTCGCTTTCGCTGGAGAGCATGCTTTCGGGCAAGACCTTGCGGGAGTTGGCTGCGGAAGCGCAGGAGATCCTCCCGAATCCATCAAACGAAGGATCGAAGACATTGTCCCCTGCGCATGGAGCTCCAGAAGAGTTTCCTCTGTCCATGGGACAGCGGGCAATCTGGTTTCTGCACCTTCTCGCGCCGGAGAGTCCTGCTTACAATCTGTTCTCGGCCTCTCGTATCGACAGGCCATTCGATATTTCGGCCTTACGAAAGGCTTTCCAGATACTGACGGATCGCAATTCACTACTTCGCAGCGTTATCGTGAACTCCGACGGGGGCCCTATCCATCGGCCGCTCCAAGGTCACGAAGTCGACTTCACTGTGGCGGCGGGCGAAGAGTGGAACGACAAAGCGCTTCACGAGTACCTTCAGAAAGAGGCGAATCGTCCATTCAGTCCATCCGAGGCTCCTCCTTTCCGGGTTCATGTCATTCGGCAAGGCGAACGCGGAGATGTCCTACTGGTAACTCTCCATCACCTTCTCGCGGATCTGTCTTCCATATCGATCCTCCTTGAAGACCTGCGCATCGCATACACCGGGCTTCTGAGCGGTAGCGTATCTGACTATCCTGCGCGTCCGCACTACTCGGCTTTCGTGGCGAGTCAGGCGAGAGCGCTCGAAGATGATCTCTGGGCACGGCAGAGGGAGTTCTGGCTCGAGTACCTTCGGGATGCTCAGGTTACTCTTGCTGCACCCTTCGATCGATCTTCCGGTTCCCCCGGCGGAAGTAGCGGAACCGTGCGCTTCAGAATTGGAGAAAAACTCACCGCCCGCATCAAAAAGACAGCTGCTTTATCCAACGTTTCTCTCTACACATTTCTAATGACGGCATTTCAGGCGCTTCTTTTGAGGCTCACCGCACAGGATGATCTTCTCGTCGGCTCAGTGGTTTCCGGACGAAACGATGCGGCCTGGGCTAACACCGTCGGCTACTTCGTCAATCAGATTGTTTTGCGTGCTCGGTGGAATGCAAATTCAACTTTTCTCAATCTCCTTTCGCAAACACAGCAGGACGTATCGAAGGCACTGGAACACCAGAACTATCCGTTCAGCGCGCTGACTGATGACTTCCATACGCTCTACGGATCTCGCGGCGAGCCGCTCACGAAAGTCATGTTCAGCCTTCAATCTGTTGCAAGAAGGAAGGATCGGGGACTCTCGTCGTTCCTCCTGGGACACGATAGAAACTCCCTGCAACTCGGAGAGTTCGAGCTCGACGCGCTGGAGGTCGAAAACGAAGGTGCCCAGTTTGATCTTTCCCTCGTCATCTCCGAAGGCGAGTCCGAACTGATGGGACTCCTGCAGTATCGCTCCGACCTTTTGGAGCGTGAGCTTGTGGAAACTCTGGCGAGGCAATTCGAGCGTGTGCTGAACATTGTTACCACCGATCCGAGCTGCACATTGGAGGAGATCCCTCTTCTGTTGGAAGATGAGTGCGTTCAAGTGCTCGAACGATGGAACGATACAGACGTCCCATACGAAGCGGATGTCACAATCGAGCAGCTCATCGAACGTCAGGCCAATGGAAGCCCCAATATATGCGCAATTCGTGCGCGGGACGGGGAGTTAACCTACGGCGAACTGTCGGCATACTCTACGCGCCTCGCAGAGTTCCTCCGGCAGAAAGGAATCAACGAAGAGACGGTCGTTGGCCTGCACTGCCACCGAACGAAGAACCTTCCGATTGCGATGCTTGCCACTCTGAAATCCGGTGCGACATTTCTTCCTCTTGACCCGGCGCTTCCGCGGGAACGGATCACCTACATGCTCGAACAGACCGCAGCACCAATTGTGCTCAGCGACGAAGCTGACGCCTGGTCTAGTCTCTCTTTCAATCATCAAATCGAAGTTGTCAAAGTAGACGATCCTTCATCCTGGGATCTGAACGGACATCCCGCATCGGGCGCGGCCTTGCCGCTGACTAGCGGGATCGAACGACTGGCCTATGTGATCTTCACGTCAGGCTCAACGGGAAAGCCCAAAGGTGTCATGGTGACGCACCGGAATGTCATCAACTTTTTCAAGGGAATGGATGAACGATTCGATTGCCACTTGGGAGACAAGTTCATCGCGCTCACCAGCATCTCCTTTGATATCTCGATGCTTGAGCTGCTCTGGCCCCTCACCCGCGGTGCTGTCATCGAACTGATCCCCGAACGAGGCCGTCGCGGTGCCTCACTGCTGTCCGTCGACCGTCAGACAAAGAAGGGACCTGCGTTCAGCCTCTTTTATTTTGCTGATGCACAGGAGCAACGAGGGCGAGAGCGTTACAGACTATTACTCGAAGGGGCAAAGTTCGCCGACCGCAACGGTTTTTCCGCAGTCTGGACTCCGGAACGCCACTTCCACCGATTCGGCGGCTCATATCCAAATCCATCACTCACCAGCGCCGCGCTCGCCGCGGTGACGGACCGCATTGCCATCCGGGCGGGGAGCGTAGTGCTCCCTCTCCACGACCCCATTCGCGTGGCGGAAGAGTGGTCCACGATCGACAATCTTTCCGGAGGACGCGCAGGCGTGGCATTTGCCTCCGGATGGCATGTAGATGATTTCGTTCTTGCTCCTGACCGATACGACAATCGACGGGAGATCATGGTCGCAGGGATCGAACGTCTACGGCGTCTTTGGAAAGGAGAATCTGTCGAAGCAGTAAATGGCAGAGGGACGGCGATTCCCATCCATTTATATCCTTCTCCGGTTCAAGCGGAACTTCCCATCTGGATTACTGCCTCAGGAACGTCGGCTACTTTTGATCTTGCGGGAAATCTTGGCGCAAATCTTCTGACACATCTTCTCGGCCAAACCCTCGATGAGGTTGCCGCGAACGTCGAGCGCTATCATGAGGCACTGCAAAAGAACGGCTTCGATCCTACCACCAGACAAGTGACACTTATGTTGCACACCTATCTCGGAGACGACCGAGACACAGTGCGAGAAAGAATCCGAGTGCCGTTTCGCGAGTATCTCAGAACTTCTCTGGGGCTCGTCGAAAAGCTCATCGCGTCCCTCAATCTTCCCGTCGACCTCAAGAATCTGACGCCGAAGGATCTCGATGATCTCCTCGACTTCGCATTCAATCGTTACTGGGAGACGAGCGGCTTATTTGGCACAGTTGAAAGCTGTAAGGAAATCGTAGACCGGATCTCAAAGACAGGAGTCACCGAGATTGCATGTCTTATCGACTTCGGTGTAGATACTGATCTGGTGCTTCAAAGCCTTCCTCTTCTGCGTAGTCTGATGCAGGAGAGTCAACCCGAAGCAACGTCGAGACAACGCGTTTCTTTTGAACTGGACCACGGGCCACAGACATTCCTGCAGTGCACTCCTTCGATGATGAAGCTACTGCTGGCCGAGGGTGACGATAGTCTGCTCGGCATAGTAGACACTCTACTGATTGGAGGCGAACCCTTACCAGGACTTCTCGTGGACAAAGTTCGGGAGCGATACAACTGCCGCATCTTTAATATGTACGGCCCAACAGAGACCACCATTTGGTCCACAATGCAGGAGATGCAGACCGGAGAGCCACCAATTTCAGTCGGTCGACCGATTGCGAATACCCAGTGCTACATTCTCGATCGCCATGACCTTCTGGCTCCATTCGGCGCTATCGGCGAACTGGTGATCGGAGGAGACGGCGTCGCCCGTGGCTATTGGGGGCGCGAAGACCTGACGAAGGAGAGATTCATCTCAGACCGCTTTCGCCCTCGCGAAGGTGCTCGCCTCTATCGGACAGGCGATCTCGCCAGATATCTTCCAAACGGCTGCATCGAAATCCTTGGTCGGACAGATAACCAGGTAAAGATTCGCGGCTTCCGCGTGGAACTTTCGGAGATCGAACTCGCACTTGCCGCTCACCATAACATCCGCGATGTCGCCGTCATCAAGTGGGGTGACGGCGATGATGTTCGTCTGGCTGCGTTTTACGTCGTTGCCGGGGACCGGGCGATTTCCGTAGATGATCTCAGGGCGTACCTCCGTGTGGCGCTGCCGGAGTACATGATCCCTTCCATCTTTATGCCTATCGACAAGATCCCATTGATGACGAGCGGCAAGGTGGACCGGAAGCAGCTCGAACGGTTGGAGCTAACCTCTTATCCTGTTCCGTCGAATGGACACAGACGTCTATCCCTTCCACCAGGACACCTCGAATCTTGTGTGATGGAGATATGGCAAAAGGTCCTCAAGCTCGACGCTGTGGGACTTGATGACAACTTCTTTGATTTAGGTGGACATTCCTTGTTGATGGTACAGGTGCACACCGCACTGACAGAGCGGCTCGGGCACCAATTTCCATTGATCAAATTGTTGGAGAATCCCACGATACGTCAGCTAGCCGGGTCTCTGTCGCCTGACGACGTTAATCCAAACGGCAAGCCGATTCTGCCCGAGGCTGACCGTGCAACATTGCAACGGAAGAGGCTCGATGAGATGCGGAAGAACGCTGTTTCAATGAGGCCCGTTGCGTCATGACCACAGAAAACATACCGTCTCTGAGCGTCGCGATTGTTGGTATGGCCTGCCGATTCCCAGGCGCAGCGAACGTGCGTGAGTTCTGGCAGAACCTCCACAATGGATTCGATTCGATCAGCCATTTCACTGAAGATGAGATGCGATCTTTTGGAGTGAGACCCGACCGCTATCAGTCTCCAGAATTCGTCCGGGCCGCCCCGATCCTCACCGATTCCGACTGCTTCGATGCTAGCTTCTTCGGCTTTGCGCCGAAGGAAGCGGCTCTAATGGATCCGCAACATCGAGTCTTCCTTGAGTGCGCCTGGGAAGCTCTCGAATCGTCCGGATACAAGCCGGATCGAAGCCCCCAGCCTCTCGGCGTGTTCGCTGGGACAAGTCTAAGCAGTTATCTGCTATACAACCTCCTCCCGAACCTGAACGATCCACATGCGGCCGACAGTTTGCAGGCGATGATCGGCAACGACAAGGATTTCCTGGCGACGCGTATCTCCTACAAACTCAATCTTCACGGACCGAGTATCGATGTACAGACGGGGTGCTCGACGTCTCTGGTGGCCGTTCATCTCGCCTGCCAAAGTCTCCTGAGCTACCAGTGCGACATGGCTCTCGCAGGAGGTGTGTCGATCCAGACTCCGCAAAGACGAGGTTACATGTTTCAGCCTGGAGGCCTGTGCTCCTCTGATGGGCGTTGTCGCGCATTCGATGCTTCCGCCGAGGGAACCGTATTTGGCAGCGGAGTAGGGATCGTCGTTCTCAGGCGCCTTGAGGATGCCATTGCAAACCGTGACCACATCGTTGCTGTTATTCGCGGTTCGGCAGTCAATAACGATGGTAGCGGAAAACTAGGATATACCGCCCCGGGCGTTTCGGGCCAGGCAGAGGTTATTCGCGCAGCGCAATCCCTCGCTGGGGTTGACGCGCGATCGGTCACCTATGTTGAGTGCCACGGTACCGCAACACCTCTCGGGGATCCCGCTGAAGTCACAGCTCTAACCAACGCCTTCCGAGCGGTCACCGGTGACAACGGCTTTTGTGCCATAGGATCTGTGAAGACCAACATTGGACATCTCGACGCGGCCGCCGGCGTCGCTGGTCTGATCAAGACTGCCCTCGCCCTGGAAAATGCAGAGCTGCCGCCGAGTCTGCACTTTGAAAACCCAAACCCTCAGATCGACTTTGCCTCGACGCCGTTTTACGTGAATTCGACTTTGAGAGACTGGCCGAATAGAAACGGGCCGCGCCGGGCAGGAGTGAGTTCTTTCGGCATCGGCGGCACTAACGCCCATGTTGTTCTTGAGGAGGCGAACACGAGCCAGTCAATTGAGTCGAGGCGATCCAAACACATCCTGTGCGTCTCCGCCAAGACGTCTCGCGCGCTTGAAGAAGTAACGACGCGAGTGGCAGCCTTCCTCGTTGAGAATCCCCATCTACATCCGGCCGACGTGGCATACACGTTACAAAATGGTCGAAACAGCTTTCGCCACCGGAGAGCAGTCATCTGCGCCAAACTCTCTGACGCGGCTCCGGCATTACGCGGCGACTCGCAAACCTGGAGGGTCACTCAGGATACTGCTGGACGCACTCGCGAAGTCATCTTTATGTTTCCAGGAGGAGGCTCCCAATATCTCCAGATGGGAGCTGGTCTCTATACAACCGAGCCCGTCTTCCAGCGTTACGTCAATGAGTGTTCGAAGATCCTCACTCCGCGTCTCGGTTGCGATCTGCGTGCTCATCTTTTTCCCGAGATCCCATCTTCCGAAGCAACTGAGATCATGCGCGGGACAGAGATCGGCCTTCCCGCGTTGTTCACCATAGAGTATGCCCTGGCCCGCCTCTGGATGGAGTGGGGTCTACAGCCCGCTGCAATGATCGGTCACAGCCTCGGTGAATATACCGCAGCATGTCTATCGGGTGTTCTGAGCCTTGAGGATGCGCTCGGAATTGTCGCAGTCCGGGCGAAGCTCATGAGCCAAATTTCGCATGGAGCCATGCTGAGTGTGCCATTGACCGTGGCGGAGGTGAAGCCATATCTCTCGGCAGATCTCTCGATCGCTGCTGTGAACGGCCCGGCACAGACGGTAGTGTCAGGAACCGTTATGGCAATCGAAAACCTGGAGAGGCTCCTTAAGGGGGAAGAGGTCGAATCTCGGCGGCTACGGATCTCTGTTTCAAGTCACTCCTCGCTGGTTGAACCGATTCTCCCGGAGTTCCAGGCCTTTGTATCAAACCTCAAAACGCATCCTCCAGAGATACCTTATATCTCCAATCTGACCGGGGATTGGATCACGCCAGACCTCATAGACGACCAGCTGTATTGGGTAAAGCATCTTCGCCAGACTGTCCGCTTTCACGATGGCATGGAAGAACTGCTTCGCAAGCCTGACCGCATCTTCCTCGAAGTCGGGCCGGCGAATGCGCTTTCCACTTTGTCTCAAACGTTGACGACGAAGGATCGCGCCGTGATTGCAGTTTCGTCTATGAGACATCCTTACGATCAGGAAACAGATGACACGTTTCTTCACCGTGCCTCGGCTCGGCTCTGGGCGCACGGAGTGGTCGATGATTGGTTGGCGCTCTACCACGAAGAACCACGGGCGCGAGTACCACTACCAACCTACGCATTCGAGCGGCAAAAGCATTGGATCGAACCGCCCTCCGACGACCAGAGCTTAGAACGCCTACTGAATTTTAGGGCGCCGGAGATCAGTTCGTGGTTTTACTCTCCCGGCTGGAGAAGCGTTCCAATGTTGCCAGCAGAGATCGAGATGACCGAAGCGACGCGCACGTGGCTCGTCTTCGCACAGGAGCACCCGATTTGTACCGCATTGGTCGACAAGTTGAGAGAGTCGGGATGCAAAGTCTTCGTTATCGGGGATAGCTCGCGACGGGATTACAAAATCCAAGTCGATTTTAGGATCGATCCACTCGATCAAAACGATTATTCCAGGGTATTTGCCGAAGTCGCGGATCGCGCTTTAGATGGGATATCCATTCTGCATATGTGGAACTTAGTTTCAGACTTCGACTCATTTACAGATGCCGAAAAACTAGAACATGTCACAACATACGGTGTACTCAGTCTCAGCCGGCTGTTGCGCTCTTTCCTCGAAACCGACAGTGGGGCCCAACTCGATATCTCGGTTGTTTCGGATCGGGTCTTTGAGGTGGACGATGCGGACTGGGCGATATCGGAGAAATCCTTGTTAATCGGTCCCTGCCGCGTGATCCCGCAGGAAAATCCTGGAGTCCGTTGCCGTTTGATCGACGTTGGCAATCGATCCCGCAATCAGCTCTCGCTTCTCTCGGCAAGGATCTGGGATGAGTTGTTTACGGCGGACCCCGTTCCAGTCGTAGCCCTCCGTGGAACTCACCGCTGGTCTCCCCACTATCCCGCCTTGCACTTACCTCAGGCTGGAACTTCGCCTTTGCTCCGGGAGAACGGGGTCTATCTTATCTGGGGAGGTACAGGAGAGATAGGGCTGGAGATTGCCCGAAGTCTCCATGAGAACGCCAAAGCCCGCATAGCGATTGTCGCTCGGCATAGCCTTCCTCTCCTCTCAGAAGCGGATCAGGTCCTAGATTCAGAGATAGAGAAAACACTGACTCCGCAGCTCCGTGCTCTCAACCAACTGAAGCACGAGGGCGGCGAGATTCTCACTCTCCGAGGCGATATCGTAAGCGAAGAGTCGGTGCGACGGGTCACTCGCGACGTTCTCGATAAATTTGGTGTTATTCACGGGGTATTTCACCTTGCGGGAGCGACTGGCCAAAGCGTCGTTCACCTCGCCGCCGATGCAGACAAAGAGCAAGTGAATGCAATCACCGAAGCGAAGGTCTACGGAATTCGGAACATCGAGCGCGCGATGGGAGACTGCGACCTTGACTTCGTTGTGCAGTTTTCATCGACCGCCGCGGTATTAGGTGGAGTCGGACTCTCGACCTACGCCGCAGCGAATGCCGCCGCCGAATCGGCAGCCAACGTCCACCGGAGTATCTCGTCCAGGACGAAATGGATCAGCGTGGCATGGGACGCATGGCTCACATCACGCTATGACTCACCTACCGGATTACCGCAGGCGCTTCGAGAGTATGCAGTAAAGCCTGGCGACGCAATGAAAGCTCTAATCCTCCTGTTGCAGAGCGCAGCGGATGGCTCCTTTGTTGTCTCAACCGGAAACATGGAGGCGAGGTATCGACGATCGATCGACCCCGCTCCCGCTGCAAAGAAATCACAACTCAACCCGAGCGATCATGCTCTTAACGAGGATCTCACCCAGGATTCAGGTCAGCAATATGTGCCTCCCGCAAGTGAACTGGAAGAATCAATTGCCCTTGCATGGCAGGAGCATCTCGGCGTTGCTAGAGTGGGCCGGGACGACAAATTCTTCGAGCTCGGTGGGAACTCCCTCCTGGCTCTAAGAATCGTCTCCCGGCTCCGAAAGACGCTTGGAATGGAGATCCCAATCGTCGCGATCTTCGAGGGTGTGAGTGTTAGAGGCATGGCCGAAATTCTCTCTTCGCAAGGCAATAGAGGTGAACAGCTTGGACAGAGCCGTGACAGGGGCTCGGCCCGCAGGCACAGGCAAGAACAGAAAAGTGATGAAGACGTCCTTGTGCCTGGGGTGTAAACCGGTCTATCAGTACTTCGTTCTCTGAGGAACTATTCTATGACGGACATAGCGGTTATCGGGATGGCTGCAAGGCTCCCGGGAGCTTCGAACATCGCTGCCTTTTGGAATAATCTCTGCGAGGGGAAAGACGCCATCCGAGACCTCTCCGAGGAAGACCTCCTCGCATCTGACGTTCATCCTTCGGTTTGGAAACGTGAAAACTATGTCCGCAAAGCCGCGTTCCCTGAAGACGTAGAGTTATTCGATGCGCATTTCTTTGGCTTCACTCCCAGCGAAGCGGCGATCATCGACCCCCAGCATCGCCTTCTGCTCGAATGCGCCTATGAAGCACTAGAAGATGCAGGACAGGATCCGAATCGACATCCAGGGCAGGTCTCCGTCTTTGCCGGGTGCTCTTTGAACACTTATCTGATATCCCATCTGATGAGTATTCCCGATTTGCTCCGACAGATCGACATGGTACAGCTGAATCTAGCCAGCAGCCCGGACTTTTTGGCAACTCGCATCTCATACAAGCTCGGCCTCAAGGGTATGAGTCACACAGTGCAATGCGCATGCTCCACATCGCTCGTCGCTGTTCACCTGGCTTGTCAAAGCCTTTTATCCGGGGAGTCCGACATGGCTCTCGCAGGAGGGGCGGCCCTGAACTTCCATCTTCGGTACGGCTATCCCCATTTTTCAGGGGGGATGTTCTCGGCGACGGGCACCTGCCGCGCATTCGATGTCGAGGCGGACGGCACCGTGTTTGGAAATGGAGCCGGTATGGTCGTCCTTAAACGCTATGAGGACGCTGCGCGAAATCGGGACCAAATCTACGCCGTCATCAAGGGTTCAGCGGTCAATAATGACGGGGCCGCCAAGGTTGGATACACCGCGCCCAGCGTCGAGGGTCAAGCTCTCGCAATTGCCGAAGCGATGGCAAACGCGAATATCTCTCCCGAAGAGATTGGTTATGTCGAGGCTCATGGAACTGGAACTCCACTGGGAGATCCCATCGAGATTGCGGCGCTAGCACGCGCCTATCGAACTCATCGGGCTAACGGCCACCGATGTCTAATTGGCTCGGTAAAGACCAACATCGGCCACCTCGATTGTGCAGCGGGAATATCGGGATTTATCAAGACAGCGCTGATTTTGAGACACGGGCTGATTCCACCTAGCCTGCATTACACAAAGCCGAATCCACACATCGACTTTAGCGGAACTCCGTTTCACGTCAACACTGAGCTACGGGAATGGCCGACCACTCATTGCAGGAGGGCGGCGAGTGTCAGCGCCTTCGGTGTAGGTGGAACCAATGCCCATGTGGTTCTTGAGGCGGTAGCCTCAGAAAACTTTCACCGAAAGGATAACGCTCTCCATCTTCTCATCCATTCTGCTGCTTCGGAGACAGCTCTGGACCGGATAGTCCCCGCGATGAGCGCTCATCTTCTAGCTCAGCCGCACGTGGCCCTCGCAGACGCAGCGTTCACGCTCGCTACGGGGCGAAGACAACTCGCGTGGCGTCATGCCCAGGTCATAGCCTCAACTAACAGCGGCTCCATGACTGACGTTGTGGCTGCTCACCGCTCGCCTGTGAGCATTTCAACTGCTCCTCCCCCGGTCATCCTGATGTTTCCAGGCCAGGGATCGCAAACACTCCACATGGGACATGAGATTTACCGAGCAGAACCGGTCTTCCGGGAAACATTCGATGCCTGCCTCGATCTGTTATCCCGGTTTATGAGTCGGGATCCCCGTTCTCTCATGCACACGAACACAACGGGGGAAGCAGACAAGCTCCTCGACCAGACTGAATACGCGCAGCCTCTGCTCTTCGCATTTGAATATGCGTTAGCCCAGTTGCTGATCAACTGGGGTGTCAAACCAGAGCTGATGATTGGCCACAGCCTCGGCGAATACGTCGCAGCTTCGATTGGGGGAACACTGAATCTGGAAGAGGCGCTCCAGCTGATCACTATTCGGGGACAACTGATGCAATCCACGGAACGAGGTGCCATGCTCAGCGCGCCGTTAGCGGAGACCGAGGCCATGTCGTTCACCAGCGATGCCATCTCTTTGGCTGCTGTAAACGGGCCTTCGCAGAGCGTGTTTTCAGGATCAGAGATTGCAATTGACAGCCTCCATCGTCGACTTGAGGCTGATGGCATCCATTGCAGGCAACTCGCGGTTTCGAGAGCCTTCCACTCCCCGCTGATGGACCCGATTCTCGACGCCTTTCACGAATGCCTCATGGGCATCACCCTTTCCCCTCCGCGCATTTCGTGGATGTCGAACCTTACAGGAACTCTGATCACAGCGGCCCAGGCCGTCGATCCCGCCTATTGGGTAAATCACCTTCGAAACACCGTGCGTTTCCACGAAAACATGAGAGAGGCTCATGCACAATCAGATGCTATCTTTCTCGAAGTCGGACCGCAGCGAGTTCTACAGCAGCTCGCAAACCGGTTTCCACTCGCCTCGAAAAATCAGGTCGCTCTCTCCTCAACGGCAAGTGAAAAGACCGAGTATGCGTCACTTCTGTCGACGCTAGGGTCGCTCTGGGTATGTGGAGTAACAATTGACTGGAATTCGGTCTATGCCAGAAAAGATGTACGTCGTATCTCGCTTCCTACCTACCCGTTTGAGCGGCAACGATGCTGGCTGGAGCGTACAACATCGGCTGAATCGGAATCCGCCGCCTCCGTTCAACAGTCTGCGATCGTTGATGGCTCGAACACCACCGCATCACTTCCAATTACCGTCCACACTCGCCCACGTCTCTCGACGCCCTTCGTTGGGCCCTCGACTCTGACGCAGATTCGCCTCGTATCGATTCTTGAACCTGTGTTCGGCATTCGGCCTCTTGGAATCCGCGACAACTTCTTCGCGCTCGGAGCAGACTCGTTAATGGCTGCGTCCGTCGCATCTCAGCTGAAGGAACACTACGGAATCCAGCTAGAAGTTGTACATCTGTATGAGGCCCTCGATATAGCCAGTCTTGCCGTCACCATAGATGAGATGGTTGCGGAGGCTCACCACGGTACCGCCACTTCCGACGCGCCCCTCCTAATTGCAGGTTCTTCACGAGAGTCATAGAACAGTCTTCGATCTTTTCCAGTCACAGCCACATCCCCAATGCCCATACACGTTTCAACCGAGAACCGTTGGCTCCTTCGAATCTCCAAGAGTGCGAAGCCATCCTTGAGGCTAGTCTGTTTTCCCTTTGCAGGATCTAGCGCGTCGATTTTCAGGCCATGGATTGATCGCCTGCCAGCGGAGGTCGAGGTTCTGGGGGTACAACTTCCTGGCAGAGAGAATCGTCTCCGGGAGCAATATATCCGCAACATGGACGAAATCGTGGAGCATCTCGAGCGTGAGATCGGGCCGGCGCTCGATCCACCATATGTATTTTTTGGCCACAGCCTTGGGTCACTCATCGCCTACGAACTACTCCAGCGATTAGAAGCGACAGGTCGAGGTCGGGCGGAGCTTTTCGTCGCGAGTGGAGCCCCTGCACCACATACATGTATTTCTTCAGGAGAGCCGCTTACGCTAACCAAGGAACAGATTCAACGAGACCTGCGAAAGATTTCTGGTACTGATACCACTCTCCTCGATAATGTCGAACTGATTGCACTTCTGCTTCCGATGTTCCAAGCCGATTTCGAGCTGTACGTCAATTACCGATATCGCGATGCCGCGCCTATTAAAACTCCCATCGTCGTCATCCGCGGAGCTGACGACATCTACATTAGTCACCAACGCCAATTGGAATGGAATCGACATACTCATGGGCAGTTCTTGTTTCATATCGTTCCCGGCGGCCATCACTTCATGATCGATTCATCTGAAGCAGTGCTTGGGCTGATCAATAACTATCTCAAACCAATACTCAGTCGACACATCGGTTGCGGATTGCCCATAGTTCAGGACGCTTGACTCGCCAATCCAGCACTTTCAGAGGCTACCGGCGTTAATTGCTGCATTAGCCGGCGGTTGAGTCCTCCCGCCACCAAGATTTGAGGAGAAGTACATGCCTGACAATGAAACCCTCGACCAAATCTTTGCATGGAATGGAAGCGGTTCGGAGCCCATCGCCATCGTCGGTATGGCCGGACGGTTTCCCATGGCGAAAAATGTGCGCGAATTCTGGATCAAGCTCTACAACGCGGAGGACTGCATTTCTCGACTTTCGCCAGAACAGCTTGAATCGGAGGGCATCGGTTCGGATGTTTACGAGGACCCTGATTATGTTGCTGCGGCCGCGGTGCTCGAGAATGTGGAACAATTTGATGCAGAGTTCTTCGGAATTCCTCCCCGGGAAGCCGAACTCATGGATCCGCAGCATAGAGTTTTTCTGGAATGCTGCTGGGAAGCTCTGGAAGATGCGGGATACGACCCAAGGAGCTGCGGGAATGCGATGGGAGTGTTTGCCGGTGCTCGAACAGACACCTACCTGCTCAACATCTTTTCTCACCCAGGGCTCGTTCAGGCAGTAGGTCCGGTCCACCTGGGACTAGGAAACGATCTAGCGTTTCTCACCAGTCGAGTATCGCACTTCCTCAATCTCACGGGGCCAGCCGTTTCCATTCAAACTGCTTGTTCGACCTCGCTTGTTGCCGTTCATCTCGCTTGTGAAAGCCTCAAGAAACAGCAATGCAATGTCGCGCTGGCCGGTGGAGTCGCCATCAGTGTCCCACATTACGTTGGTTATCGATATGAGGAAGGCTCGCTTCAGTCTCCCGATGGGCGCTGCCGTGCTTTCGATGCCGCAGCCCGTGGGATGGTTTTCGGAAACGGTGCGGGAACTGTCGTCCTCAAGCGGCTCGGTGACGCGCTTGCCAGCCACGATTCCATTTACGCTGTTATTCGCGGCTCAGCCATCAATAACGACGGTTCGGACAAAGCAAGTTTTACAACGCCAAGCGCCCAAGGCCAGATGAACGTCATCCGTGAAGCATTGCGAGTTGCGGATGTGTCACCGGACACCATTGGCTACGTTGAGTGCCACGGCACGGGGACACCGTTGGGCGATGCCATTGAAGTCCGTGCACTCATGAAGGCATTCGGCAAAGGCGCTCCGGGATCTTGCGCAATCGGCTCCGTAAAGACAAATGTGGGACATCTGGACGCGGCTGCGGGGATGTCAGGGCTCATCAAAACGGCGCTTAGCCTAAGGTACCAGACGATTCCGGCCTCACTCTACTATGAGAAACCGAATCCGCAGATCACCCTTCAAGGGACGCGCTTTTATGTCAATTCCGTTACTTCTCGATGGAAGGAAGCAAGCACCCCAAGGAGGGCAGGCGTCAGCGCCTTCGGCGTCGGTGGTACGAATGCCCACCTCATTCTTGAGGAAGCTCCGCCTCTGCCATCCTCGGTAGAAAAAGAAGCTCTACAGATATTGCCTCTCTCTGCTCGATCCGAGGAAGCTCTTCATAGAGTCTGCGGGAACCTGGCTGAGCATCTCCGCAATCTCCCTCAGCTGAACCTTTCCGACGTTGCGTTTACCCTGCAGGAGGGACGCCATCCCTTTGGATTCCGCCATGCGCTGGTCTGCAGCGGGATGAATGATGCAATCACTGCGCTTGACTCGGCTAATAATGGCGTCGGAGTATCTCAGAACTGCTGGGCGGCGACCTCTCCAGTGGTGAGCTTCCTTTTTCCGGGCCAAGGTGCGCAATACCCCGGCATGGGCAGAGATCTCTATGTTAAGGAGCCTATATTCCGGCGGCACATCCGTCAGTGTTCCGATATTCTGTCCCCTTTGCTTGACGTCGATCTTGTGGCCGTTTTGTACGAGACTCCTTCTTCTGAGTCGACACACGACATTGACGTTGGCGAGCCATGGATTGCGCAGCCGGCACTCCTTGCCGTCGAATATGCTCTCGCGAAACTTTGGATCTCCTGGGGAATTGAGCCGGAATCGATGTTTGGACACAGCCTCGGCGAATACGCCGCCGCAGCCCTTGCAGAGGTGATGAGCATTGAGGAAGCACTCCGGCTCATTGCTATAAGAGGGCAGCTTATGCGGCAGATCCTTCCGGGCGCGATGTTGGCAGTCTCGCGATCCGGTGCCTCGATCTCTCCTCGGCTAACTGACGAATTGGCTGTCGCAGCTTTCAACGCGCCTGATCTGTGCACTATCGCGGGAACACCCGATGCCATCAGAGCCTTCGGAACTGAGTTGAAAGCGGAAGGGATCGCTTGTCAGCCTTTGCGGGCATCGCATGCATTTCACAGCTCTCTAGTTGAGCCAGCGATTGAGCCCTTTCTCTCCGAACTTAGAAAAATTCGTCTGAATCCTCCACGAATTCCCTTCATCTCCGGCGTCACCGGGACATGGATTCAGAAAGACGAAGCGCAAAGTCCTGAATACTGGTCCCGGCAAATGCGCCTTCCGGTGCAATTCGACGCCGGTCTTACTGAATTGCTCCGTGGCGAGAACAGAATGCTCCTCGACATCGGACCTGGCCAAACACTACGGGGCCTGGCGCTTCATAAAGATCGGGCTCGCGAAGACCCTCAGGTGTTCGCAGCCATGCCGCCTTCTATTGGCCCAAGCGAACAACGATCAGTTCTGACCGTTCTAACGCAGCTTTGGGAAGTCGGCGTGTCGCTGAAGTGGTCTAGAGTGCGTCAGAGCGAGGCCCAGAGAATATCTCTACCTACATATCCTTTCGAACGCAAGAGGTTCTGGATCGATAGGGCGAAAGGCTTAACTCGGCCAAATCTTACAAGCTCCGATCAACCTCTTGATGCCAGCAGCAATCTGCGTTTCTCAAAGGTTCCGCGGCCGAACCTCAGGAACGTTTATGTTGCGCCACGCAACGATCTGGAGACGACGCTAGCCGGAATCTGGGAGGAGTTCCTTGGCCTTGACCTAGTTGGAATTAATGACGACTTCTTTGAACTGGGCGGCCATTCTCTCCTCGCTACCAAATTAGTTGCTGAGGTTCGCAGCAGAATCGGCGTCGAACTACCTCTTGCCAAGTTGTTTGAAGAGCCGACAATAACACAAATGGCGGAGACCATCCTCGTCTCGAACACGGGCTTCGCTAAGTATTAGTTCAACTCTTTGCACGCTCGGCCGGAGTCCCTCCATCGAGGCGTATCTCATCAATGCACTCTCCCAAATGAAAACTTGTTTGCACCTCCGCAGATCTCACCATGCAGACATATGGTTTGGCGAATGGTAACGCAATACGACTCAAAGGAGATTCGCAATGAGTCCAAGCCAGTGGATTCTAGGACTAGGAGCATCGCACAATGGCTCCGCATGCCTCTTAAGGGATGGAGAACTCTTCGTTGCGATCCAAGAAGAACGCATATCCGGAATAAAGCGCGCGCCAATATGGGCTTGCCTACCAAGTCTCGCTCTCAATTATTGTCTCGAGGCGGCCGACATCACTCCAGAGGATTTGGACGCTATATGCTGCTGTATCTGTTCTCTTCATCCCTTGTCTCATCCAAACAATGATCTATCCACTAATCCCAGGTTACGTACAGCTCGGTTGGGCACCCGCGCGCGCACGATAACTCATCATCTTGGGCATGCAATTAGCGCATTTGGCACCTCTGGATTCACCGATGCCGCAGTCCTGGTAGTGGATGGGTGGGGTTCATTCCTCGAAGATTTGGATCTCGACGAGAGAGCAGCTGTTAGCGACGCGATCGTGGGTCCGAAAGAGACAATCTCCATGTATGAGGCTGAGGGGATTCAGATCAGACCGCTTCTGAAGTACGCTGGCGGTTGGGTGGAAAACCTCGACACCGGAAGTTCGAGCAATGCGGAGGGTATGAGAAGTTTCAACAGTCTGGGCGATATGTTTTCTTCAGTTTCAGATCAGATTTTTGGGGCAAACCTAGATGCGGGAAAAGTGATGGGACTCGCACCATACGGAAAACCCACAATTCCCATCGAGGAGTTTCTCGTAATCGAAGATGGACATCTTCGATTCACGAGCCTAGTCACCCAGCGCTTCCCGCACAATCAAAGATATCCCAACCAATTGCACGAGTACTACAATCTAGCCAGTTCTGTCCAAAGGGCACTTGAGTACGCGATGATGTACCTCGTCCGCCAACTTCGTGCAATCTCGAACAGTGACAACTTGGCGATGGCCGGTGGAGTGGCACTAAACGGAATTACAAATGAGAGGATCGTTCGCGAATCGGGTTTCAAAAATGTCTATATCATTCCCGCGGCGGAGGACAGCGGAACCGCTATCGGTGCTGCACTCTTTGCAGACTGGCAGCTGAATTCTCGGAACCGATACATCCGCTTGACGCGAGATTCACTCGGGCGTTCTTACACATCGGCGACGATAAGAAACGCGATCGAGAGCACGCCTTTCCTGGTTAAGCAAGAAACGAAGAATTCGATCGAAGCAGCAGTTGATCTCCTTTGCGAAGGGAAAATCATTGGTTGGTTCTCGGGGGGGTGCGAATTGGGCCCTAGAGCATTGGGGCAGCGAAGCATCCTCTGTGACGCCCGAGGGGCGGACGCGAAAAACATTCTCAACTCACGAGTGAAGTATCGTGAGGACTTCCGGCCTTTTGCTCCGGTCGTGCTGGCGAACCATGCACCGGAATGGTTCGACCTCGAGGATGTCGAAGTTGAAAGCCCGTTCATGCTGCGCGTAGTGCCTGTACGCGAAGATAAACGCAGTTTGATTCCAGCCGTGGTTCACGTCGACGGAACGGGCCGACTGCAGACTGTCACGAAAGAACTAAATGGAACTTATTATGCAGTTGTAAAACGCTTCTTTGAAAGAACAGGAGTTCCCATTCTGCTAAACACATCTCTCAACACCAGAGGTGAACCTGTCGTTGAGACACCCGAAGATGCACTTTGGTGTTTACTAATGTCGGGTCTTGACGCATGTGTCTTCGACGGATTTGTTGTGACGAAAGAGGCGTCATATCCCCATCCACTCGAACTAGTGCCTGCCTTGATTGGTGATGCGGTTCAGATCGAGCCGAGACCAGACGTGCCCACAGATTTGGTGGTTTCCTGGCAAACGCAATGGGGTGAGGCTGTCTATGCTCTTCCATCGCCGCTTCCTGACCGATACGAGGTTCTAGTGGCTGTCTTGAGAGAGATCGACGGTATTTCGAACGGCTGGACAATTCTGGAGAAGATTAACGGCAAACCTGGTCGAGCACTAGCACCTGAGAGTTTCATTGGTATGCTTGCGCAACTTCGAAGAATGGGGACGATCGCGTTCTGCGTTGACCGCCCGGATCACAGAGTTGCTCTAGCATCCGTTTGAACGCTCTAGGCGCGTTCTAATCTCAAGAAAATTCGACTAGCTCAATCCCTGCCCGTGTCTCCAACTTGTGCACCTCAACTTTCTCCCATTGAAAGCGCTCCACCGATGGCGAAAGCTGAGTATCGGTATCTCGCTGATTGGCAATAATGAGATGACACTGGTCTCAGAATAGGTCTTCTCGCCAATTGCCCCATTCCCAAGATAGTTTCCTCCTGGAACTCTGTTGCTCTCTTCGGAGGCATACGGACGGAACGACTTGCCGTCTTCGAAGTCGTCTCCATTCACCTTTCTAATAGCGAAGACAAAAACGTACAAAATATTTGGAGGCTACCTTGACCAACTTCTCGACCGCGACGCGCCAGCTTATTCTCTTCTTGATATTCCTTAGCCAGGCAGTCGTCATTAGCGTGGCTCAACAGGACACCCAACAGGCAGCTCCTCACTGCTCAAACTCCAGTCTGAATGGCGGATACGGTTTCAGCGTTAACGGGATCACTGCGGGCGGTTTGCAATACTCGCTTGTGGGTCGGTTTGTCGCGGACGGTAAGGGCGGCGTGACAGGCACCAGTACCCAATCTGTGGCCGGTGCGATTTCGCGGCCGACGTTTACCGCAAAATACACAGTAAACGCGGATTGCACTGGAACAACCGATATAACCTTCGATTTTGGCCTGACGACACCGCTTGACTTCATCATCACCGACGATGGCAAGTCAGTTTACATCATCTCTGCAGGCGCTACTGGCAGCCAAGGCGACAATGAGACTGGGACAGCAACCAGACAATTCAACAAACTTCAGCTTCACTAAGAACTCCGCACAATCAAATCGCGCAACTTAAGTGTTCTTCGAAGACAGGGCGGCCTACTGCAGCTCCGCCTTGTCGCATCTCTGCCTCGTTAAGACAAAATCCAGGAAGACACTATAGGAGCTCCATTCTATCGGCCCGATGATTGGGGTTTTATCTCTCAAAGGAGTACGTTATGAAGCGAATTCTAGTGACAGGAGCTGGCGGCTTCATTGGTTCACATTTAGCGAGGCACCTCGTTGAAGAGGGTTTTTGGGTCCGGGGAGTGGATCTCAAGATCCCTGAATTCTCAAAGTCAGATTGCCAGGAATTTCTAGTCGGGGACCTTGGGGATCCTCATACGGCGGATCGCGCTACATCCGAGATTGACGAGATTTACCAATTGGCTGCTGATATGGGGGGAGCAGGGTATATCTTTACCGGCGATCATGATGCCGTGGTTATGCACAATTCAGCAACAATCAACCTTAACGTTCTCGAGTCCGCACGGAAATCAGGCGTTCGCCGCATCTTTTACTCTTCATCGGCTTGCATCTACCCAGAGCGCAACCAGATGGATCCAGGAAATCCGGATTGTTCAGAAGCTTCGGCATATCCGGCGGCACCCGACAGCGAATATGGATGGGAGAAGCTCTTCAGTGAGCGTCTCTATCTCGCTTATGCCAGGAATTTCGGAATCCAAGTTCGCATTGCACGTTTCCATAACATATTCGGTCCAGAGGGAACGTGGACGGGCGGTCGGGAAAAAGCACCTGCCGCAATCTGCCGTAAAGTTGCCGAGGCCGATCCAGGCGGCGAGATAGACATTTGGGGCGACGGCGAACAGACCAGATCCTTTCTCTATATCGTCGACTGCATCGAAGGGGTTCGTCGACTGATGGATTCGGAGTTCGCTGGGCCGGTTAATATTGGCTCGGAAGAGATGGTCACCATCAATTTCCTCGCGGAACTCGTAATGCAAATTGCGGGTAAGCCGCTACGAGTGCGCCATATCCGAGGCCCACTAGGAGTGCGCGGGCGCAATTCCGATAACCGCTTAATCTCCGAAAAGCTCGGTTGGACGCCTTCTCTCCCTCTCCGTGCAGGGCTGGAAGCCACCTACCGCTGGATCGATCAACAAGTACAACTCAATCGAGCACCGACCATGGCTGGTATATCCGAGGATTAAGTCTCAATCCCTTCAATGCAATGTCAAGACAATCCGAATTTAAAACAAACATCATCTCTCATGCGCTTATTGATTACCAATTTCGGAACACGAGGAGATTTCGAACCATTCTTCGCCTTAGCGGGCGAGTTGGAAGCACATCAGCACGAGCCAATTTTTGCCATTCCAGAGTCCGCGGTTTCAATGCTTAAACAATCCGGCTTCCGCTATGCCGTAATTGCCGCTGACGATCCGGAGCTACGCGATAAAATCAATCTCTCATGGTCAACGAATGCTGATGCATACGAAGCGAGCGGACGTATGGCTGAGGAGTTCTCCATCTTGCAATCTTATCTCCCTGCCGCGTTGAAGGAACTTACGAACCTCTCAAGCACAGTTTCTCTTCTCGTTAGCGGCCCGGCGCAACCCTTGGCACGGATTGTTCACGAGACAACGGGAATTCCGTTTGTGTCAATCCAAGTCTCACACTTCGGCGGGAATGGAGGTCCTGCTATCCGCGAAGCGGGAGACAAGCTCGTGAATCCTTTCAGACGCAAGATCGGCCTTCCACCTGTTAAGGATCCGTTTACTACCGGCGCGAATTCACCGCAACTCGCTCTGTACGCCATGAGCCGTCATCTGAGACCTAGACCTGCCACTTGGCCCAGCCACTATCAGATCACCGGATTCTTCTTTTCGGATCCTGCCTACCATCCTCCACCGGAACTAACAAGTTTCCTCAAAGCGGGTGCGCCTCCTGTGGTCGTGACTTTGGGGAGCATGCCTCATCAGTCCCCAGAGGTTCTTCTCAGCATCATTCTCGAGGCGTTGACGCTTTCCGAGAGCAGAGCTCTCATACAGGGATTTGACATTCCTACGGGCGGGTTGCGCGATAACGCGACTGTATGTGGAGTCGGATATCTTCCACACTCGTGGCTATTTCGGTTCGCTAGTTGTGTTGTAACTCATGGGGGCGCCGGCACAGCCGCAGCAGTGTTTCGGTCAGGAGTTCCCGGTGTTTTCATCCCTCACAGCGAAATATATGACCAAAGATATTGGTCTCAGCTCGCCTATGAATATGGGTGTACTGTCCCGGCAATCCCTCTACAGAAACTCGATGCGACTACGCTTGCACACGCAATTATGCAATGTAAAGAAGACCGAGTGCTTCGCAAAAACGCAGTTGACCTTGGGATCAAAATTCGTAGCGAGCGGGGGGTCGACACCGCGAGGCAAATGATCGAAACGATGATCGCAAGTTTTGGCCTATCGTAGGTACTCCGGCAACAACAATCCAGGTGATCGAAGACAACTCCAGATGAAAAGGGAGTTAAATGAACAGCGGAATTTCAATTTCGCGGCGAAAGGTCAACTCATGGTCATAGTTAAACTGATTGGTGGTTTAGGAAACCAAATGTTCCAGTATGCCCTCGGGCGAAGCCTCGCGATCTCTCGCGATGATAGGCTCTTCCTTCACCTCGAAGCATTGTCACCCTCCTTTACGATCAATAGCGCTCCCGAGGCAACGGCACGAAGCTTTGCACTCGATGTTTTCAACATTGAGGCTGATATTACAACTCTTGAAAGGCTTCAGAGCGAACGAGCCAATGTGATCTGGACAATGACAGAGAGTGGGTTTGGATTTTTTTCCGAAGTCTTCTCGGAATGCAAAATCCATCGCAACGTTGGAGTGGTAGGCTGGTGGCAAAGTGAGAAATACTTTCTGGAAAACGCTGAAACTATTAGCAATGATTTCCAGTTTAAAGACAGTTACAAATCGCCTTATCCAGCTTCCATAGCCGAGCAGATTACTCAATCCGATTCGGTTTGTTTGCATATTCGGCGTACGGACGTCCTCAAGGATGAGGACCCCAAGGGACCAGTTGAACTCGGGTACTACGCGCGCGCAATTGAGGCAATACATGAACAACTACCCGGCGCACGCGTGTTTGTGTTCTCGGATGATATTCATTGGTGTAAAGAAGAGCTGTCATTACCGCTCCCGATGACATTTGTTAGTTCTGAGAGTCCGGATCAACTCCATCCAGCAGATGATCTCTATTTGATGTCATTATGTAGACATTTCGTAATCGCCAACAGCACCTACTCATGGTGGGCGGCATGGCTCGCCAAGAATCCTGAGAAAATCGTGATTGCACCGCGGACGTGGTATCGCGCCGATGATCCGGCATTCAAGGGAGACTCGTATCTCACATCCGCGGATTTAGTCCCGAACCGATGGATCCGGGTGTAGTTCGCAAAGATATCGGTTTGCTTTGCACCAGAGAATGCTGGGAAGGCTTGTTACGCCGTGGTCGATCCGGCAGAGCAACTGGCAGTCGCAAGTCGGGAAGCAGTTCGCTCCAAATATCCAGCAAGCCGCAATTGTGTTTCACTACGTGAGCCAGAGCCATTTTGAAGTACCCAGTGATCCTGTCCCGATTCGGCAATACGATAACTACTGTCCGCTACGTCTGTTCGCGTGTTTTGATTGCGGGTCGGCACTCGTGGTCGCCATCAAGTTCTGCCAGCCGATCTTACTCATCTTGACTCTTGCCCCATTGATGAGCGTTAACCAAGCATCTTCGCGGCCTTCTCTCAGGATTTTTGAAACGTATCTGACATTCACGATGGCCGAGCGATGAACTCGAACGAAGCGCTTCGGATCAAGAGTTGCCTCGAGTTGACGAATTGTCTCCCGGAGCATAAACGTCCGGCCACCTATGTGAAGACAAGCATAATCATCAGCTGCCTCAATCCATTCAATGTCCTCAGTCGCAATGAATATTCCTTCCGAGCCGTTCGGGACGAGAAGTCGCTCAGGAAAGGAATTCGTGCTCGGGGAGCCGACCTTCACATGCTGGAGAAGATTATTGAGCTGAGCCTGGACGCTCAATGCAGACTCTGCCGCGATGCGCTTTCTGACTTGTGCGACAGCAGCCTGGAGCCGCTCCGAACTGATAGGCTTAATAAGGTAATCCAGTGCATGCACCTCGAACGCCTGGACTGCAAATGTGTTGTAGGCGGTGACAAATACAGTTAGCGGCATGTGCATTACGCCGACTGCCTCGATCACCTCTAACCCGTTGCTTCCGGGCATTTGGATGTCGAGAAAAACAAGATCGGCGGGCTTCGTCTTCAGAAAAGATACGACTTCATTGCCATTTCGACATTCTTCAATGACCTCGATGTCGGTATAGACGGACAGGAGCTGACGCAGCCTCTTGCGTGCGAGCGGCTCGTCGTCGGCGATGAGAGTCTTCAGGGTCATGCTAGCGCTCGCTCATAGGGAATGATAATAGAGACTTCAAACCCGCCGGATTGTCGGGGGCCTGAAGAAAACTTGTATTTATCAGGATAGAAGTGCGCGAGCCGCTGTTCCGTATTGCGGAGTCCAATTCCGTGCCCTGCGGTTCCTTCGCTTGTCAGGCCGGGCCCATTGTCGCGTACAGATAGATGAAGCATATCTCCATCGCGCTCAGCGGAGGCTTGGATGATTCCGGCATCCAGAAGCGGAGAAATGCCATGACGAATCGCATTTTCAACGATAGGCTGGAGCAAAAAGCATGGGACCATGCTGTCTAGCACATCGGGATCAATTGACATTTCAACGCATAAGCGGTCGGCGAATCGGACCTGTTCGATGGCAAGATAATGTTCTACCACCGCTAACTCCTGAGCTAGAGGTATCTTTTCTGGAGTCTCCCGCACAAGGGTGGACTTAAGAATTTCATTTAGATGCGCGAGGGTGTCGGCCGCTTCCTTTTGGCTTCCGTCTTCGACAAGTGCGGTAATCGCATTCAAGGTGTTGAAGAGAAAATGAGGTTCCATCTGCATTTGCAATGCTTTAAGTTGTGCTTGGGTGAGTTGGCGTTCAACGTCAAGCTTTTGGACTAGAGCTTGTTGTGTCTGCATTCGCGAGTGAAGGAAGGCACATATACCGCTGATGAATCCGTAACTGACAAGTTCCACTCCGAGGCGTTCTATAGTGGTCACTACAAGCGTCCCGTCTACGCGACCCCAGGTGGGCCAATGCCGCCCAGCGAACCAGATGGCGTGCTGAAGGATCGCGAGATGTGCCTTTCCTAAGACATACGAGGCCCCAAGATGAGCCATGATCGTCACCCGTGAAGCCTTCAAGACCACCGGCCAACGGTCCGCGAGATTCCAGAGAGTGAAAGTCACGACAACCCACCAGATCCAATACACACAGCCATAAAGGAGTGAGGGAGCAAAAGAAACGTACGCGTGATGGACGTCTTGATTGCCGTTGGCCTCTCTTGCGGTAATAACCGCCAGAACTCCAGCAATCAGCGAGACCGCGGCGAATGCGACACCAGGCTGAATAGGAAGGATTTTTGCGTCGGCCATTTGTTTGCTCCTCGCAATCCCGTTCTGACCACGATGAGATTTTAGTACTGGTGTGCCCTTGATGTATTCAGCAGTCAAATCACGCCTCACTCGGCATTTCCCAAAGTAGATACCTTGCCAGTTGTTGAATGGGTATCGTAAGGCAATGTAATGCCAATTGGATGCTAATCAGCAGACACCGCAATGAAAAGTCGGATTCGGCGAAATTTGACGGGCCTGCGGTAAACCACCGTTATTTAGCGGCGAACTTAACGTCATTAGGCCGCTGAGCTGAATCCGCTACAGCCATATAGATTCCAAATTTATAATTTTATCGGTCGGCCTGATTGATTCACCGTGCGAAATCGGACTTTCGCCGTTCCCTTCGGTATCTCTGCCTCAAATCACTGGAACCAGTCCATGCATGCCCATGAAATGTTGTCAGCGCGAATGGACATGAGTTTCTACAGACTCGTCCCAGGACTGTCTTATGAGAGCGAATTGGAACGTCACAGCGACTATGTTGGCATTATTTTCATCTGTCGCGGCAATAGGCCAACAACCTTGCACTTCAGGGCTCAGAGTACAAGGAACGATCTCCGATCAGACCGGCGCTGCTATTCCAAGCGCTCGTATACAAGCTGCAGGAACAACCGCAACAACTAACGCAGTAGGGCACTATGAGCTTCCGTGCGTCGGAATTCATGCAATCATTACAGCCCAAGCCAACGGTTTTGCTAAAGGCATAGCTCGGATACCGAGCCATTCAATAGGAAGCGCGCGCATCGACATTCGGCTGGCAGTCGCATCTGTTCAGACAGACGTTCAGGTGAGCGGAGATACAGACACAGACAATGGCGGGGCGACAACGAACCTAGACTCAAAGGCCGTGCAAGGGCTCGCCGATGACCCGGATGACTTCCTGCGTCAGCTTCAAGTGTTGGCGACCGAAGCTGGCGGCGATCCAAATCAGTCGGTCATAATGGTGGACGGCTTCCAGAACCCGAGCGCGCTCCCGCCTAAGAGCTCTATCGCATCGATTCAAATCAACCCGGATCTCTTCTCGGCCAAATATAGGACGCCTTCGTTTTTTGGCGGCGTCATTGAACTTACTACCAAGCCCGGAGCCGGTGCATTTCATGGAGCAGTCTTCTTCACGGATAGCGATGGAATCTTCAATGCCACCGATCCATTCTCTGTTACCGCGACACCTGCTGGCCGGCAGCGATATGGCTTTGAGCTGAGCGGTCCGATTCTCTCAAAGAAGAGCAGCTTTGCGTTGGCGCTCGAAAAACGCGACATTGACGAATTCAATGTAGTGAACGCAGTCACGCTCGACGCAAATAACGGATTAGGACCGGATGGAAACGGCGTCCCGTCTCAGCAGACGGTTTCTGCCCCACAGCGGCTCTGGATTGCGTCGGGGCGTGGAGACTGGCAGGTGACCCCGAGCAACGTGGCCAGTCTTTCGTTCTCCGCAAACGTAAATAATGAAGGTAATCAAGGCATCGGCGGTCTAACGCTCGCGGATGCTGGGTATTCGAGCCTGGTCAGCGAATACGACCTGCGATTCCATAATACGCAGACGCTCAGTCCAAATATCTTGCACGAAACCCACATCGGATATAGCTGGAAACGTACGGAACAGATGCCCCTGTCGGACACTTCTTCCGTACAGGTTTCCGGATACTTTCTGGGCGGAGGTGCAATCAGTCAAAGTTTGAACGATCGAGAAGGTGATCTCGAAGTTGACGAAGATATGACTGTGGTGCATGGGAAGCATACGCTCGCATTTGGCGCCCAATCACTTGGGATTTTCGTGCATGACTACAACCCAAACACATTCAATGGCGCATACGTTTTTGGCGGCGGCAGCGCTCCACTCCTTGATGCGAACAACAATCCAACAGGTCAAACGACGACCATCAGCGCTCTTGAGCAATACCGGCGCGCCGTACATAATCTTCCCGGAGGTTCGCCGACAACCTATCAGGTCACTACGGGGACTCCTTTGGTTTCTCTGAACCAATGGCAAGTTAACCTCTGGGCCCAGGACACGCTGAAGCTCACGCACAACTTTACCGTCGATGCTGGCTTTCGCTACCAGCTTCAGACTTCGCCAGGGACCTTCGCAAACTACAGTCCAAGGTTGGGTATAGCGTGGTCTCCCGGGAAAAAAAAGACCTGGGTATTTCATGCCCGTGCGGGATTCTTTACTCGCGCTGTTGATGCAAGCGATACGACCAATGTCTATCGACTGAATGGAATCTTGCAACAACAGGTCACGGTATATTCGCCAAGTTATAGCGCTCCCCTGACTCCGATTTCGGGATCAGTGCAAATAACTACAACGAATCTATTTTCGCCAGCGCCCTTTCAACCCAAAGCATTTATGACCCATATCGGCATCGAGCACGACTTTCCTCATCATTGGCATGCGAGTGCCAATGCCTTCTTCGGAGAGGATATTAGCAATATCCGCACTGTAAACATCAACGCTCCGTTGGTCCGAAGCTGTACAAGCTGTTCTCCCAACCCCATAGATGCGCTTCAGTCGCCGCGTCCGATCACCCCCGGCGAAAATAGGGTTGAGTATCAGAATTCCGGACACAGCGCTGGCGATGCGGTGTGGTTCAGTATCGATCAGCACAGCTACAAGCGTTTTGGTCTGTCGACTCGATATATGCACGTGACTTTCAAAACCGATACCCGCGGCAATGTGACCCCACAGTCAAGCTACTCGAATGCGGGAGAATCGGGGCGTTCTGATTGGGAGAGAAAGAACGCGCTTATCCTTTTTGGAAACATCAATCTTCCGTATAAGCTTACAGCCACAACCCAATTTGATGTCGGTGGTGGGCTTCCTTATAACATCACGACAGGCACGGACAATAACGGAGACGGGAATTTTACGGACCGGCCCTCGTATGCATCCACTCCCGGGACGGGAGTCTACAAGACCCCCTACGGATTAATGACGACCAACACGGTCAACGGCAACGTTCCCGCCAATCGTGGAACAATGCCGAGTGTGATTCATCTCGACGCGAACTTGAGCCGAGCTTTCACATTGAATCCAAAAGATACGAATCATCCCCGTACACTCACATTTAACGCACGTAGTGCCAACTTACTGAATCACACGAACGTGACGGCCGTGAATACAGTTGTCTCATCCTCAGCTCTTGGACAATCTGTCGCTGCCCAGACAGCTCGAAGGGTCGAGTTGGGAGTGCGATTTACCTTTTGAACTTGTGCCTTAACGCACCAACAGAATCTGAACTGCGAGCTGCTAACACCAAGTCGAGTATGACAGTTCAGGTCCACTTCAAAAGTGATTCACACGTTATTCGTATGGGAACAGCAGGACAGGTACTAGGCAGACCGCAACCGCAATATCAGAGTATCAAACGAGCTGCCACGGATCCCTTTCAGTTGTAAAACCTCCTAACCTTAAGCGAAAACTACGAAAAGTCCCGGGCTATCGCCAAGGCGTGCGCACAGGAAATATCAAGTTCCGACTTCTATCCTTCTTGCAATGTGTATCCACCCAATCTGCAATCAGGCAGTCGCACAATCTAAAAGGGAGAACACAATGGCTTCGCAACCGACGTTTGGACGATACACCGAAATTCCCATCGACAGGATGAGCAAAGAGCAACGCGAGGCATACGAGAAAGTCTCCAACACACCCGGAAGCTTTTTAGGGCCATACAAGATTTGGGCTGAAAATCCGGCGCTGATGAACCTAATGATTCCGATCGGAGTGTATTACAAAGAGCACTTTAGTCTCAACGACGCAGAGCGAGAGATCGCCACAATCCTGGTTGTTTCGAAAATTGGCGTCCCATTTGGAATCTGCAAGCATGAGCAGACCGCAAAGGAAGCGGGTATTCCAGCAGAAAAAGTAGAGAGGATGATCATTGGATTGCCGGTCGTGTTCGACGATCCACGCCAGGACGCAATCTACGAAGTAACGACAGCATTGATCAATTCCCGCTACGTTCCCCTCGGGTTATATAAGCGAGCCGTACAACTCCTCGGCAACAACGGAGTATCTGATGTCACAGTAATTCTCGGATATTACACTATGGTGTCTTACACGTTGGCATTTCATGATGTTCCGTCAAATGCGGAGGGGCTAAAACGCTAATAAACCCTGTCCAGTAAGCTTCCTCCAACGTCACTGCGACATGGCTTCCGCCAAGCACTCCGAGATATGATGCAGAAATCCATTTTCGTGTAAACTACCCCGTCAATTGAACGCATGGGGTATCTACACTGCAGCCGATTTTCGGCTTGCCGATCAGATCTCCAGCGAAGCGGGATACCCGATGCGTCGTCCCGACTGGCAATAATCTTATACGCGCCGTTCTTCTTCTTCGAAGCGCCTCGCCACCAAGCGCTAAGGTTCTTCTTGAACTAGTTCTACTACTCCTGTCCAGCGAGACAAGGCAAGGCCAGTATCGCCATGGCACAGGACTTCTTATGTCTTCTTTGTCACGTTTTCTTGACTAACGAGGTCTTGTAAAACTCTTCTGATTTCACGCTGACTATTGACGATAGACAAACCTAATGCATGAGTAGACAACCATTCATAAAAGAACACCAATAATGAAGACCGTAATTGAGGAAACAAAGATGGTCAGAACAGATCCTTCCCGCCCACACTTAAAAAGCCAAGAGGAATTGCTTCCTCCGCGCGGTATCTATGGCGGCAATACAAAGCGTGGAAAGCTCGTGGCGCTTCTGCGTGGCTATTTTGCGTCGCCCGTGATTGCCACGCTTGGGGAAATGGGTATGGTTGAAAGAATGATGGAGGGTGACTTTTCCGAGTCTGATTGGGAGTCCACTCATCGTGTAGAGATTATCTCTGCTATGTTCCGCTATCTCTACAGCATCGGCCTCTTGATGAAACGGACCACCGGAGAATATGCCCTCACGCCTGATGGACGCACGTCGCTGGGGCGGAACGGTGCCTTTTCCTTGCTGATGTCGTACGCGGAGTATTTCCACGAGTTGCCAACCATGCTCACAGCCCGAGGCGCGAAGCCTTCTGTCAACCGCCGTAGGAACGTCCGCGGAAGCGGACAACTGCACGGCAAGAAATTCTTTCCTGCCGCTTTCGACTTTTTCTCATCCAGCGCGCCTACGGCGATCATCGACCTAGGGTGTGGAGATGGCCGTTTCCTTGCATTGGCCCGAGAGCGATGGACAGATCTCGCCATTTTTGGAGTTGACCTTTCGGAAACTGCCGTTGAACAGACGAGGATGCGTTTGAGTCCTATGATTGGCTCCCGCAGAGTGGCCGCAGTTGCAAATGGATATGATGTTGCGGTCTGGAGTGAAGCAGTTCCGGAGAACGTACGTAGAAGCCCTCAACTCGTTATCTCTATGTGGTTTGTTGGCCATGAGTTCTCTGAGGGGTCGGCAGAAAAAATGGTGGCATTCTTTTCGGAGGTCTATGAGAGATGCCCGCAAGCCAAAGTGATACTTGGAGAGATCAACAATATTCCGGCCGAAATCTTAGCAGAAGACCATGATCTTTCGATCATGCCCGAGTTCTTACTTTTCCATGACCTCTCAGGCCAAGGCGTGTTGTCTTGGAATATGTGGTTGGGAATCCTCAATAAGATCCCGTATATCCTGAAGGCTGACCGGCGCTTCGACGAAGTACGATCAAGTTCGGGAGAGCAAATCCCTGCGAGCTTTATCTGGCTTCTCGAGCCTAAAGCTCCGACACTGCGATGAATGACCACCTCGATCTCAGCCCTATCCTTGGCGAGAGTCGTCGTTTTGTAGCTGTCCGCAGAAGAGCCGGCGTTCGTCAATTAGCTTCATCTGGTCGACCCCAACCACTCGAAAATGCGGATGCCCAAATCGCTACCATCGAGCCTTTCCGAAATAGTGCGGACAAATGGAAAGATGGTGCTCCTGCCTATTGCAATAGGGCATTAGAACGGTGAAACCAAGCGGAATGAAAATGAACATCATTCAAGCATGGTTTGGCAAAACATTTAGCGATGCGGTGGACCAGTTCTTCGCATTGCTGCAGGCATACAACCTGGGCCCCATTCGGAATAGCGAGAGTTCTCCTGCTTGGCTAATAGCTTTAATACAGCTTATCTAATGTCCCCTGTCTCTTCATCTTCGATTCATCTGCTCCTCACCGCCACAGTGGACCCACGGAACTGCGTAGCAGTTAGACGTACAAGTCCCAAAGCAAGGCTGCAAGACTATAAAAAATCATTACGCCGATGGCTTAGAGTTCCGGGAATACAGCATGTTACATTCTGTGAAAACTCTGGATTTGATTTGAACGAGATAAAGGAAATTGCCGCACATGACAACCCCCTAAGAAAATGCGTTACATTCGTCTCATATTGCACCGAGGGGGAAGGGGAGCGTGGCAAAGGCTATGGAGAGATGGGCATTATTCGTCGCTCTCTTGGCGATGGACATTTCACCGAATCCGACCGAGTTGTGAAAGTGAGTGGCCGTTACTTCGTAAAAAATATAGAGGCAATTCTCAATGACGTCGCGGAGTTTAAAACGCACGATATCGTTTCCTGTGTCCCTCATCGGAATTGGGCCAGTAGTGAATGCTTCTGTGCCTCGCCGCGATTTCTAAGCAGGTTTCTTCTTCCCTTAGAGAATGAGATCGATGATTCACGAGGGGAGAGTTTTGAACGGATTCTCGCACGAGCGATCCGGAAAGCTACAGACGAGGGATTTACGCATGCAAATTTTCATCAATCACCCCAGTTGACTGGAATTTCAGGCACGTATGACCTACCGGTCGGCCTGAGTATTGTTCTTGTTCGGTGGGCCTCAAGGCTTCGACGGCTCATTGAATGATTTCAAAGCGCAACGCTTAGCACTTGGTCGCTCTCTATAGCAAAGAGATCACCTGTTGCAGATCCTCTATCGTTTTGTGTGGGCGATAGCAGGTTTGATTCTCAAAGTTAGGTGAATCGATGACTCGCTTAGGGTTTGTCATTCTTTCCCACGATAATCCTCATCAATTGCTGAGATTATGCAATAGCTTGGAGACGATGTTTGGCGGCTGCTCGATCGCATGCCACCACGATTTCGAGCGATCATCTGTTAATATGAGCAAATTCCCTTCTACGGTAACCTTCGTTAATCCTTCGCATCGGACCTTTTGGGGGCACATTTCGTTAGTACATGCCGAACTTGCCGCACTTCGTTTGCTGTACGAGAAATCGGCTCCAGACTGGTTCTATATCCTGAGTGGCTCTGACTATCCTGTACGAGAAGCGTCGCTGATCATGGATGATCTAAATCGCTCGGAGGTAGATGGCTATGTCGTTTCTCAATTGATTCAGAAGCGTGAGGCGATAGCGGAAAGCTCTGAAGAGGTTGAACAATTCGCTACCTGGCATGATGTTGCTCGGCATCGTTATTTAGAGACGATGCTTAAGCCGGACTTCATGAGGGAGATCGAATCCGCATCCGATGTAACGGAGGCCACCCGTCTCTTGCAAGAACGATATAGCTCTATCCTAATACGCGTTCAACGGTTCCTCCCACGAAACCTCAGTTGCTATGCCGGCGATCACTGGATTACTGGTAATCGGACGATTGCGAGCGTCCTGTTATCGGAAAACTCAGTTATCAGTGAGTTGCTTGACTTTTTCCACTTCAGCGCTATCTCTGACGAAGCCATCTATCAGACACTGCTTTGCAATTCTTCTAGTCTTCGGCTCGAAAATCAGAATAGAAGATATGCGGACTGGACCTCAGCAGATGGGCATCCAAAAACTCTTGGCACATCAGATCTACCCGCTATCTGGACTTCAAGGGCTCATTTCGCCCGCAAATTTAATCCAGATACTCCTGTTCTCGATGCACTCGACGTTGCTTTAGGAATCTCGAACGACCGCAGCTCCAAATCTGATGCTCGATGAGCTATGCTTGGTGTCCGCTTGCACGTCACTCGGAAACCCGTGGCGTTTTTCTCGCTGACCGCTCACGACTTCTGATTCTGCTGCCTCAACATTCTGCGACGCGACTGCCTTTCGACCCGCTACTCTTTCGATGCCACCCCGCGTACCTTGTTGCGCAACGAAACAATGTTGGTCTCAGTCGGATCATGACGTCTTGGAGCAAATACATTAATCAGCGAGCTCGTTAACTGTTACCTCCATCTAATAATCATCTGCGAGCAGACTTCAAGACGAAACCTTGTGTACTAAAGATCTTTTATCAAGACCTGGGGGATCAAAGCGATGGGTCCTGTACTGGATTTGTTCGATGCTGCATTTCTCATCAACGCCGACAGAGATAAAGCGAGACTCGATGAAGCTGTTTTAGAACTCGCCCGTGTGGGGATCGAGGCTGAAAGATTCGCCGCCATTACTAATGCCAGGGGGAATGGCAATGTCCGTCCTGAGGAACTAGGTTTAACACAAAGCCATAGCGCCGTCATTGAAACTGCGAGACAAAGAGGGTACACAAGCGTCCTAATTCTAGAAGACGACGTTATCTTTCGCGACGACTTTCATGACCGCTGGGCTTCCATATTTAGTCGAATCCAGCCTCTCACCTATGATCTCCTATATTTTTACGATTGGCACGGAACCGAACAGAACGGCGATCCGCGCTTGGTGAACATTTCAGGAACTCTCTGCACGCACGCATACGCGGTCTCTTCCCGCTATTACGCTACCTACCTGCTAGCTCTGCAAAACTATCAACAACTTGGGGCAGTCGACCAGATACTCCTGCGGCTACCAGCCGAAAAGTGGGCTATTGTTCCCAATCTCGTAGGGCAACGAGGAGGAACATCGACGGTGTACAACTGCGCGAGAAGCCTTCGTTGGTCGGCTGTAGACGGATAGCAAACTTAAGAAGCAACGAGCGCAAGGCAGCCTGTACTAGTCATCGAGCGGAAATGAAACAAGGTTTGCGTATTCTTTTCCGACACATTCTTCGCACGCATTGTAACGGTTATGCACCGCAGACGATTCACGAATGGACGTGAAGGATTTGTGCCTGAATGTTCTATGCCTCCTTCAACCACAATCCTAACTTTCTATGTCATTCGAACATGACAGGAAGGCCCGAATGAAATCAGATTTGTTGGGAAATGAGAAGTGGAGTAAACAGCTTGCCTCTCTGAGGCGCGTCCCAGAAATCTTTCAGGAGTTGTGGCGTGTCAGTCATGGTTTTGTGATTGCTTCGCTTGGGTTACGACTGATGCTGGCGGCTTTTCCTCCACTAACGCTGTTCATCTCGAAACTGTTGATTGATGCCGTCGTCCGGGTACAACATGGACACCGCGAAGATTGGAATCACGTATGGGAAATATTTGTCGCAGAATTTGCTATTTTAGCGCTCGCGGACCTCGTGGGGAAAATTGCGGGTTATACCGATGGCCGACTCAGTGATCTGTTTTCGCATCATCTGAGTCTAAGAATTCTTAATCACGCAAACGCGCTCGATTTGGAATCTCTTGAAAATCCCTTATTCCAAGATCAACTTGAGAGGGCCCGGTCGCAAGTTGCAACCCAGCTTGCTGTCTTGTTCAGTATTGCGCAGTTCGCGCAGAACACGATCGGATTAATTGTATTAATTGGGGCGGTGGCTATCTACGCGCCCTGGCTCGTGCTGCTGCAAGTTATAAGCCTCGCTCCCTTGGCTCTTGCGGAAATGCATTTCGCGGCCGAGATACATCAACTATATCGGAAGCGCACACCGATGCGTCGAGCCATGGAATATCTGATGAACCTCAGTACAAACACCTCAAGCGTTAAGGAAATTAAGGCGTTTCGCCTTGGGACTCATTTTGCTGATGAATACGACAGTCTAGGCACGGAACTCCATGAGGAGAACGCATGTTTCTCCAGGAGACGCAACACCATAGTAGGTTTACTTACTGTAATGGGTACTGCTGCTTACTATGCTGGGTACACTTATCTTGTGTGGCAGGCTGGCCATGGATTGATCACTATCGGTACTCTCTTTTTCCTCGGGGGAAGCTTCCAGCGCAGCAAATGGCTAATGCAGGAGATGTCTATGACACTTTCCCAAACGTTGGATCGGGCACTTCATTTGGGCGACGTATTTGAGTTTTTCCGAGTCGTACCGCAGATCGCCACCAGTGGCAGACGTTTTGAAATTCCAAAACCCATTGAAAAAGGATTCGAATTCAGGAATGTATCTTTTGCATATTCTGGCACATCGACATTGGCCCTTCAACATGTCTCGTTTTCCATTAGACCCGGTGAGACAGTTGCATTAGTGGGCGAAAACGGAGCGGGAAAAACAACAATCACGAAGCTTCTATCTAGGCTCTATGAGCCTACGGAGGGCGCAATCTATTTAGATGGAATTGATTTGCGCGACTACGATCTTGAATCCCTGCAAAGCTCGGTGAGTGTTGTATTTCAAGATTTCGTCCGCTATGAAATGACTGCAGCACGTAATATCGGATACGGCGATCTCGGGTCGATCGCGGATATCGAAAGGCTCTTATCGGCGGCTGAAGCAGGACTCGCTCTACCGATTATCGAGCGTCTACCACGAAAACTCGATCAGATTCTTGGCAAGAAATTTGATGGGGGAGTAGAGCTATCCGGAGGGGAATGGCAAAAGCTTGCGCTCGCGCGTGCCTGTATGCGGAACGCTCAGTTGCTGATACTTGACGAGCCTTCAGCTTCTCTCGATGCGAGGAATGAATTCCTATTGATAGAACACTTCGCCCATTTGACTGCGAACCGAATGGCTGTACTCATCTCCCATCGCCTTCCGGCGGTCCGTATGGCAAACAAGATACTTGTGCTCGATCGAGGCCGTTTAGTTGAGCAGGGGGCGCATGAAGACCTTATCGCGAAAGATGGAGAGTATGCAGCGATGTTCAGGCTTCAAGCATCCGGTTATCAAGAGGACTTCAGATTCGCAAGAACCAATGATCTCGTGTAATCAAAACGGGCCTTAATTCCCACCATTGTCTCGCTGCTATATTTGTGCGTGCCGCAATGATAGAGAATCCGAGGTGCATCTTCTCTTATGGGCATTCCTAATGAGTTTCACTTCATTTTCGGACTGACGGATGATCTTGAAGCACAACATTTTTGCTTTATTCATTACCTCGCCATTGTAATGTGCCATCGAATCAACCATCCGGAAAGGATCAATTTCTATTATGCTTTCGAGCCTTCCGGCATATGGTGGAACCGCGCCCGGCCATATCTGAACCTCATCCGTGTCGCACCTCCTCACGAGATCTTCGGAATTGCTCTGACTCATCCCGCTCACATGGCTGACGTACTACGACTTGAGTTATTGCTTAAACGGGGAGGGATCTATCTCGATATCGATGTACTTTGCCTTCGCCCATTCCGATCTCTTGAGCACTTTGACATGGTCTTAGGTGAGGAACGTGGCGTGGGGTTATGTAATGCTGTAATTCTTGCGAAGCCTAACGCCCCATTTCTCCGCCGTTGGCTAGACACATACAGAACGTTTTCGTCCGAGGACTGGAACAGGCATTCAGTGCGGGTACCCAAGCTGTTAGCCGAACTCCATCCCGACGAGATTCATGTAGTGGATTACAAGAAGTTTTTTTGGCCACTCTACAAGGAGGATCAGTTGCGATCCTTCTTTCTAGGGAGTGGGTCGCGCTATTGCGACGAATCATATTGCGTCCATCTTTGGGCATCCCTCACATGGTCTCATCTGAAAAACATTCAACCTCAAGATATATGGGATAGCAACGCAGAATTCGCGTTGCTGACGAAGCCATACATCGATCCAAGTTGGATCGATTCGAGGATTTCCTAACGGCCGGGTCGTTTCTTCAAACATAGATCTCTATCTTCATCCGACTTGAGAACCGAAGCATCTGGTCTCTAATAGAGGACTTCCTTTAGCTAGACGGCGCGGCCTCGCCGAGAAATAGACGTCCACTCTGAAGAGCTAAGAGCATCTGCCCATTTGGAGCGTTTGAGGCGCGCGAGTCGAAATTGATTGGTCACACGGACGTTTCGCAACAAAAAAAGTGGTCTTGTCCGTAGGACAGCATCAATCAGGTAATCGTCATCGAGGTACTCCTCATCTTGAGGTGGAGGCTCGTTCTCCGCTCTGAAGAGGCGCCCAAAACGACGATTCATATTACCCCCGTTTTCTACGTGGAGGAGTAGCTACATGTCCGTGGATGTTCGCTTATCAGGTCGTCTGGGCAACAATCTGTTTCAATACGCTCTAGGCCGCGTTATAGCTGAGCAACAAGGCCTCGAATTCAACTGCCTGCCGCCCGACAGAGCCGTCATCATGTTTATGGGCCAAGAGGTTGATATTGGACCGCCAGCCACATTGGCGAACCAAATTGAACATTTCCCGAATGCGAGTTTTCATATTCCAGGACGACGCGTCACAGGTCCGATAGAAAATCTTGAAATCGAAAATCGTGGCGACTGGAATGGAGTGACGGTGGATCTTTCAGCGCTACTCGCGGATCGGACCCCAAGACATTTTAAAATACACGGTGGATTTCAGCGCGAGGAGTACTTCACCCCTTTTCGGAATGAGATACGGAAGTGGTTTCGTTTGAAGCGTGCCAAACATCTGCATCGCCTGATGGCGGAAGACGTTGTCGTAAATATTCGCCGAGGATATGATTTTGGGGCGCTGAACCTCACATTATCGATGTCTTATTATCACCACGCCTTAGCCACACTTCGCAATGTGCGCAACATCTACGTTTGTGGAACAGGTATAGATAATCAAGTTCGCGCGTCGTTGGCATGTTTCTCGCCCATTTACTACGACGGTACGCCAATCGATCACTTTCGCTTTATCCAGAGATTTAATCGCATCGTGCTATCAAACAGCACATTTGCATGGTGGGCCGCGTTTCTTTCAGATGCTTCAGAGATTGTTGGACCGCGTTCGCGGCTGCACGACTGCCTGGGTCTAAGCGGGGACGGGACTATAGATCTCGCGATGAAAGAAAGCCGTTACCGGGAGATCGACGTTAGTGCGCGCGCCAAACTGGCTTTCTGCGTACCGGAAGGTGTGGTGTTTGTCAGCGAATCTGGCGGCAGAGAGCAAATTCAAAACCCCCTCGGAAATGCCGTTCCAATCCCAATTGCTTTTTCGCCCTTTAGCCGGTTTATGGAGCATCTCTGTAACAGAGAACCGATTCCTCTGACTCTGATTTTGGAATATTTTTCGGGCGATCAGGGCAAAGCTCGAGACTTTCTCACATGGGCAATGACCTCAAACATCTTGTCGCAAAGCCCGGTGTACTTGGACGGCAACGCTTAAAAGCAAGCTCCCCAAGGCAGCGACGATTCCGGCATCCAGTCCGAAACACAGACTGCAATTGGATATGGTGTGTTGATGCTGTCGCGGGCGGCTACATAGACATTGATAAAACTCGGCTCTGGGCTCCCTGGCATCGCTGCCCTTTGCCGATAGCATTGTTAGCCGCAGATACTTCGCATTGTCTGCACAATAGCGGCGCTCATTTCTCGCATGCAATTACGAAATCCACAACGGTACAACCCACTTAACTCGTCGACAGAACTCAAGCAATTTTATTAACGTCGCAAATCGTGAAGGAACCTACACGTTATGTCCAATCCGGCGCAAACTGAGCTCAAGTCTCTCGATAAACACGAAGTGATCAATGCCTTTCTTTGGCTTCAGGGCCATGTCTTGGAGATGCTTAGCGGTGATCAAGTCGAGTGTCCCTTTTGTGGGGTGAAATTGAGTCGATTCCTCCCACATGGCAAGGCGGCTGAAGCGGCGAGCAAATGGAGAATCATCGGAGCCGGCTCTCGCTCCAACGGTTTGTGCCCGTCATGCTTTTCGATCGATAGGGAACGATTGGTGTATCTGTACTTGTTCCAACATACCACTATTTTTACCCAGCCGAGTCGGGTGTTGCACGTCGCTCCTGAATTACGACTTACCCGATTACTGTCACAACAGACTCAAATCGAGTATACGACTACGGATCTGAACCCTAAAGGAGTTATGGTTCAGGCCGACATCACCGCAATGCCGTTTGAAGACGAAGTATTCGATTTTGTTATTTGCAACCACGTCCTTGAACATATCCCCGACGATAGAGCTGCGATGTCAGAGATATTTAGAGTACTGAAGCGGGAAGGGCGGGCGATATTACAGGTCCCAATCTCTCCTGAGCTATCGACCACATACGAAGATCCGACAATAACCAGTCGCAAGCAGCGCTTAGAGGCATTTGGACAGGACGATCACGTCCGCGTTTATGCAGCGGATTACATAGATCGACTGCGAGACTGTGGTTTTGAGGTTCATGTATACGAGCCACAATCGGAGCTAAAGCCAGAGGTCGTTGCTCGCTTCGGCCTAATTAAAGAGGAACGAGTCATTATTGGCTTCAAGTGAACACGCAACTATTGGAGGTGATCATGAAACAAAGCAAGATCTTTTACTTCGCATCTGATACCAATCTGCCATTTGGGGGGGAGAAGCATACATATGAACACGTCGATATTCTGACTGAAGCGGGCTTCGAGGCTTATGCGCTTCATACTAGACCAGGCTACCGGCACACTTGGTTTGGGAATGCAACGCCCACGATTGATTCTTGTAGGTTCTGGGATATATATGACAGAGATAGGGATTATATTGTGCTACCGGAGTCTATGGGTTCTAAAATACTCGCATTTCCAGGGCGAAAAGTAATCTTTAACAAAAATCTCTATTATGGTTTTCAGATATTCGGTCAGAGTGGCGATGAAGCGTTTGATGCTTACAGAGACGACTCAGTCGTGGCAATCTTCGCAGTGTCTGACCATAACCTCGATCACTTACGATTCTCGTTCCCCGGAGCGAAAGTCTTTAGAATGTGTTTTCATATCGATTCCAACTTGTTTGCCTATGCACCGCTTTCAGAAAAGCAACGCGTGATTGCTTGTGTGTGCAAAGAGAAGGAGCAGCTCGCAATGCTGCGCCAAATGACCATATCGAGAAGCCGTGCTGGTCGTAATGTCATTTCGAACTACCGATGGGTATTGTTGGAAGGATTTAACGAACGGCAAATGGCTCAAGTCCTTCAGTCTGCACTAGTAACAATATCACTCTGTGCAAAGGAGGGCCTGGGTAGAACCTTACTGGAAGCCATGGCTTGCGGATGCCTATCTCTGGGACTGGGAGCAGGTGCCCTTAAGGAATCTCTACCTCAGTCATGTCAATTTGAACCGGAAGATTATATTGCGATGATTGAGCGGATTGAGCAAATTACAGGTGACTTCCCGGACAACATCGGAAGGTGGCAATCACTCTCTGAGGCTGGCAGAAAGAATGCGGAATCCTATACTCGCCTGCGTCAGGAGGAGCACCTTCTGAGTGCTTGGGATCAAATAATGGCCCTGTGACAGGGCTGTATAGATACTGACATGCTTCATACAAGTGCGGGTGCAAAGCGGATATTTTGAAGAAAAGGAAGGCTGAGGATATACGATCACCGGAATGCTCTTTCTGGGGGCACCGAGATCAACACAAAGACCGTGTCGGAGGTAATGGTGAATTCACTGAGCTGCTCGACTCTAAGTATCTGATTACAGTGAGGAGTTCATCCTCGTTCGGCTGATAGCTTCCAAAAGCCCCCCAACATTGGCGCGGGACTTACCCTCACCGTAGATCATTTGAAGGATCAGGCTTCGCTTCTCTGCAAAAGCAGCCCCTGCCTACACCTGCTTCAAGGACTACGCCGATCTGCTGTACACCAGCTTCCGCTTCCCCATCGCACTCTTCTCTAAAGATTTATACAGGTGACTGATGGTCACGATAGTTCCGAAATAGTGGTGCTCATCAGTTTGATAGGACGAGCGTCCATCCAGGAGCAGTCACATCTTCATATTTCCAATATCCCATCGTCGCTTGACAGTCGATATTTATTACTTATCGCGATTTCTTTAACGCGGTCGGAAGACTACCGTGGAAATTCCATCGTCTACCGTCCTGCGATAGGTGTTCGCCGCAAAGTTCTGGCCACCCTGCTTGCTGCGTGGAATGCTTTAGTGCAGAAAGATCGTTCACGGCCGCATGATTTCACCATTGGTGCGTCGACGGTTCGCCGAGGGGTCAAGATGCTCTATCACGAAACAATGTCAAGGAGATTCGCTATGAAGACAATTGGATGTGCCTGCTTGCTCATCGCAGCAATTCAACTTTCGGCGTTTGCCGCTAAGCTAAACGGAACAGATATCACTTTAACGACACCACTGCGTGTCGGATCTGTCGATCTTCCACCAGGAGACTACAGGCTGATATGGGAGGGGCCGGGCGCTGATGAACAAGTTACCTGGCTCGAGCACTACTCTAAAGTCGTTGCGACTAGTCGAGCCACAGCAGTCGAAGCCCACAATGAGGCGACGATCGGTCGGCAAAGAAATCCATTTCAGATAGAATTGGTACAGCAGGGCAAGTATATGGTTTTAAAGGCAATTCGACTGCCGAAGGTAGATTTGGTATTTTGTGAGGTTGAAACAAAAGGGCGATAGAAACTCTGATTGGCCTATCAGGAGGGGATACATGCTTTGCTTGCCTAACACCAGCTTGTTAGGTGATACCACCCTTGCCTGGATTCTCGGGTCAATTCAAGCATCGCTTTGCGCGGCGAGAACTCGCGACATGCCACCGCGGCGCCGCTTTCTTCAATCGTCAATCTTGATCGTATCCAGGAAATCTACCGGGATGGGCAAGGCGAGGGTTCTGTGATCCTCGCAACAGAAGCGAGGCTCAAAATGAGCAGAAGCGGACGTCAAAAGCTCATGGAATCAGGCAGAGCATAGAGTTGTAAAAAGTGTCGAGACTGTGGATGGGAACGATGATGCTGAGATCCATAGCAACGCTCAGATTCCTAAACAAGTTCAATGACTGGACACGCATTGCATACGCAAAACAGCGCTCTCGGAATCTGCCTGGCTCTACCCTGAACGAGGAACATTGCCTCAATCGGGTGAATCCTATCGCAGGAGAACCGATAACAGGAAGTCTGGTCTCCCGTCTCCACCCGAAGTAATCCTGTCATGAAACGATCACTGCGTCTATCGTTGAATGGATTCAGCGTCAACACTTGCGCATTCCGACGGACCATACATGGTTCGCATTGATAAACGAGATGGTGCCAAATTGTTATCGGACCAGTGTGACGGAATTCCTCAGCGACGGCCTGATCATTCCAATGGAGCCAGATATCCCATAATCAACAAGCTGATCGAACATGCATTAGCAGCCAGGCTCACGTCAACTCCACTTTGCGCAGATGCATGGATGTTGTCACGCCAGAGCTTAGCTTCCTGCCACGCGGGGCTCTCAACCTTACTGAACTCGGAAGAACGGGGTCGAGCGGATTCTTTCTTCGTCGAACAAGACAGGCGGGGATTTATTGTCGCAAGAGCTCTTCTCAGGATCCTAATCGCTGCGTACTGCTCTTGCGATCCGAAAGAAGTGGAGTTTCAATATGGGCCATATGGAAAGCCGAAACTTGTCACGCCATCGTATCGATCGCAAGACTTTGGATTCAACATGTCGCATTCTGCTGATTCGGTGGTTATCGCGCTAGTCACTGATGCTGAAATTGGCGTTGATATAGAGGAGTTGAGCGCTGGCAGTAGTCAGTCAGAAGTCATCGCCGATTCGTGTTTGAATGGAGAGGAAGTGCTTCGAATCAAATATCTACCCGTAAGCACTAGGGCACGGACATTACTTCGCTATTGGACCCACAAGGAGGCCAGCCTCAAAGCGATCGGATGTGGCCTTTCTATGTCTCCTCAGAATCTGACTATAATGTTCAAGGATTCTGATCGCTCAGTGATCCTTCGAGCAGATCCCACCGGCAGACAGACTCTTTTCGGGTATGACCTACCGTGCGGTGAAGACTACGTCGGCGCTATCGTTAGCCCTTATCCACTCCCGCAACCGCGATTTTTTCGACTCTAGTATCGGGGGCCACTGCGTTTCCTGCTTTCTCACCTGTGGTGTCCTCCCACTCTCGGCCGCTGCGTTCACAAGCGTAGCGGCCTTTCTTTATTCGCGCCAACACTCAAGTGTCAACGTGAGAGAAGAGCACTCCCGTTGAGACTCAAAAGCGAACCTTTCATTCATCTCAAGAACGTGGTTGTTTCTTGCTCAGACAGGTCATTCGTAGCAAAGTGCGGATTATGTTCGCTTTCTGTGGAATCGTTCAATCGGGAGAGGGGCAAAGCCATGAGTGAGGTATTAAGTCTTTTAACCGCGCTCCGTCGATAATCAGTAACTCTTAGTGCCTAAAATGAAATCGATATTCACAGTGGTCATTACAGTTTTGAAGCGTTCCATCTCGGCGCTTACAGAGCACACCTGTGCCAATAGGAAATGTCTCACATCGACATCCAAATTGGACATTTTATCTATCCAGACGAACGTTCAGTGGAGATTTAAGGGCCGATACCCGGTCAGTCCCCCGTTCGATCGGCAGTGTCGCCCGCCAAAGAAGTTTTTGCGAGCCCGACGTGTGAATGAGAAATATGCAAGGAAACTCCCATTTCGTACTACGAAAGCGTCGGCTTGCTTGTATCAAAACCCCGAACCGTCCCGACACGCATCATCTGTGGGGTAGGGAGAACTCACAGACGACACGAGGTTTGAAGCCCTCTACGCTGGTAAAGGATTCGTGAAAGAAAAGAAGCTATTCCTCGAAGGAATCAGCACCTTCGTTGCAAACTGATGGAACTTGCCCGCAGCCCTTGAGATCGTCTGATCGGGAGATTGCGGGATATGAAGACAGGGCGATTCTGGCTGTCAATATGGCTTCTTGTTGCGGTGACTTCACTGGCGTCGGCTCAGGAGCGTTGCCCAAACGGAATAAGAATAGACGGAACTATCACCGACCCGACCGGAGCCGTGATTACTCATGTGCAGGTGCGTGCGACTAAGGGAGAAACCACTACCACGAACACAGCAGGCCACTATGTGTTGCCGTGCGTTTCGGCAACCTCCACCACTGTCACGGCACACGCTGATGGCTTTTCGAGAGGCACGATCCTGGTGCGTGGTCGCCAAGGCGCGAACGTTCATGTGAACCTGCAACTGGCCGTCTCAGCGGTCCAGACGGATGTTCAGGTCAACGGGGATACAGGCATCGACGCTGATGCTGCCACAATCACCCTGAGCACAAAGGGCGTACAAGGGCTTGTCGACGACCCGGATGATTTTTTGCGCGAACTTGAAGTGCTGGCTTCCGAAGCTGGCGGCGATCCAACTCAGGCGATGGTTATGGTAGATGGTTTCCAGAACCCAAGCGCTCTCCCGCCGAAGAACTCAATTGCTTCGATTCGCATCAATCCCGATCTCTTTTCAGCCAGATATAGGTATCCGCCCTTTTTCGGAGGTGTCATCGAAATTACAACCAAGCCAGGAGCCGACGCTTTTCACGGTGCGGTCTTCTTCACGGACAGCGATGGCATGTTCAATGCCACTGACCCGTTTTCCGTTATAGCGACGCCTGCCGGAAGACGGCGCTACGGCTTTGAACTGAGCGGGCCCATCATCTCAAGAAAAAGCGGCTTTGCACTGGCAGTCGAAAAGCGCGACATTGACGAATTTAATGTGGTGAATGCAGTCACGCTCGACGCAAACGGCGGATTGGGGCCGAATGGAAACGGCGTTCCGTACCAGAAGACGGTTTCCGCTCCACAGCGACTTTGGATTGCGTCGGCGCGTGGCGACTGGCAGGTGACTTCAAGTAATGTAGCCAGTCTTTCGTTCTCTGCGAATGTGAACAATGAGGGCAATCAGGGTGTCGGCGGTCTCACCCTCACTGATGCTGGGTATTCAAGTCTGGTCAGCGAATACGACCTGCGATTCCACAACACGCAGACCATCAACTCGAACATCCTGAACGAAACTCGCATCGGATATAGCTGGAGACGGACAGCACAGACACCAGGGGCGAACGATCCTTCCGTGCAGGTTTCCGGGTACTTCACAGGCGGCGGAGCAACCAGCCAAAACCTGAACGACCGGGAACGCGACCTCGAAGCGGACGACGAAATGACTGTGGTGCATGGAAAGCACACAATCGCTTTCGGCGCCCAATCGTTCGGCATCTTCGTGCATGATTACGACCCAAACACGTTCAATGGTGCATACGTGTTTGGCGGCGGGAGCGCGCCTGTGCTCGATGCGAACAACAACCCAACCAGTCAGACAGAAACGATCAAACCGATCGAGCAATACTGGCGAGCTGTACATAATCTGTCCGGAGGGTCGCCGACGACCTATCAACTAACCACAGGAACGCCGCTGGTCCCACTGACGCAATGGCAGGTTAATCTTTATGTGCAGGACACCCTGAAGCTCACCCAGCACTGGAGCCTCGATACCGGGCTTCGCTATTCCTTACAGACCACACCGGGAAGCTTTGCCAACTACAACCCAAGATTGGGCCTTGCGTGGGCACCCGGCAAAAAGCAAACGTGGGTGTTTCACGCTCGTGCAGGACTCTTTAGTGACCCGGTTCCCCAAACTGACGCAACCGATGTTTATCGGCTGAATGGAATCCTCCAACGGCAGATCACCGTGTATTCACCAGGTTATAGCGATCCCTTAACCCCTGTTTCTGGTTCCGTTAAGGTGGCCACAACCAATCTGTTTTCGCCGAAGATTGTTCAATCCAAAGTCTTTAATTGCTTTATCAACATAGACCATGAGTTCGCTCATCAATGGCATGCCAGCGGCAACTATTTTTGTGGAGGGGCCTATGGTCTCATCCGCACCGTGAACATCAACGCTCCGCTCGTCGTCAGCAGTGTCGGTATCGCTCCAGATCCCACGGCGGCTCTGCTTGCACCGCGACCGATTGCTCCTAACGAGAATCTGATTGAGTATCAAAATTCCGGCCACATATCCGGTAACGCCGCTTGGTTCACGGTTAGCCAGCACAGCTACAAGCGGTTTGGCCTGTCGGCAAGATATTTGTGGAGGAATATGAAATCTGACACTCTGAGCAATCCGGCCCCGCAATCGAGTTATTCAAAAAGGGGAGAATCCGGGCGGCATTATAACTGGTCACAAAACAGCGTCACTCTTTCTGGAAATCTGATTCTTCCATACCAAATTGAAGCTACAACCCAATTTGATTTCTCCAATGGGATTCCCTATAACGTCACCACCGGCACGGACAATAACGGCGATGGAACTTTCACGGATCGGCCTTCGTATGCGTCTGCTCTCGGCCCTGGTGTCTACAAGACGCCCTACGGCCTCATGACCACGAATACCGTCAACGGGAACGTACCAGCCGACGTTGGCACTATGCCGGGCGTGTTTCATCTCGACATAAATCTGAGCCGCGCTTTTGCATTGAACTCCAAGGACAAAAATCATCCTCGCACGCTGACATTCAACGCGCGCAGCGCCAATCTTCTGAACCACACGAATTTGACTGCAGTAAACACCATTCTGTCCTCGGGATCGCTCGGTCAGCCCGTTGCTGCTGAGGCGGCGCGGCGTGTTGAATTGGGTGTGCGGCTTGCATTCTGACGGCGATCTATGGGAATAAAATTCTGTCAGGTTCAGAGGAGAGAGGCATGAGTAGACCGAATTCAGATTCAAGGATTCTTCCGGTGAGACCGGCGGTCGGCTTGGCAGTCGCCTGCTTGATCGCTGGATTCCTTGCGCTCTGGACGGCACAAGAGTGCAATCGCAATCTTGAGCTTCACCGTTTGCAAGGTTCCTTCGCTCCTTCTCTGCTCTATGGCTGCGTGTACTGGATATGGTGGGTTGCCGTGACGTTGGTTCTCTGGACCCTCGCGGATCGATGGCCCGCCGTGTTCAAGCCTTCAGGACTGACAGTCATGGCTCATCTTGGGGCCGCGTGTGTTCTTGCGATTCTGCATCTAGCTCTGCTTAAGCACACCCTCTGGCTCGGCTCGTGGTATTGGCCTGCGTGGGGTCGTCTGTTTCACACAGTTTGGGTGTGGACGCTGGAACGCTTCGGAGTGGAACTTGCCATCTATGGATTTATCGGCGGCGCGTGTGCGTTTTTCCACTCCCGCATGCAGGCACAGCAAAAGCTGGAGATAGAGCGTCAGCTTGCTCAGGCCCAACTCAAGGCACTGCAAATGCAGATAGAGCCTCACTTCCTCTTCAATACGCTGAACGCCTTAGCCAGTCTGGTGGCACAGGGGAGAAATCCAGAGGCATCGAAGACGCTGATTCATCTCAATACCATTCTGCGCACGACGCTCCAACGCCGTACTCCTGAAAAGGTGCCCTTTGTCGAGGAGTTGCGAGTCGTTGAGAGCTATCTCGCAATCCAACAGGTTCGCTTTGCACATCGCCTGAAAGTGAAAATCGAGGCAAGTCCCGAAGCGATGGAGAGTCTTGTGCCTTGCTTTCTTTTGCAGCCTATCGTCGAGAATGCGATTCAGCATGGCATAGAGCCGACGGAGGCTGGCGGCTCCATTGAAACTTGCGTCAAGCGAGTAGGCGATAGGCTCTGGATGCAGGTCTGCGATAGTGGGTCCGGCACGTCTGACTCATCCACGAAGGGACACGGGATCGGTATGCAGAACATCAGAGAACGCCTCGCGTATTTTTACCCCGACGCCTTCGAGTTCGACGCTGGTTCTCGTGAGACGGGCGGTTATCAAGTCACAATTGAGATTCCTTACGAACGGGCAACGGCATGAGCCTTCGCACAGTAGTCGTGGATGATGAGCCACTGGCGCGGCAGTTTCTTACTCTCTTGCTGGCTGATTATGACGATGTGCAGATTGTTGCGGAGTGCGAGAGCGGTCGAGAGGCCATCTCCTACCTGAAGTCGGAACCAGCCGACTTGTTATTTCTCGATGTCCAAATGCCCAAGATCGACGGTTTCGGTGTGATTGAACAGGTGGGGTTACAGCATCTTCCGCCCACCGTTTTTGTGACCGCATATCACGAACACGCAGTCCGAGCATTCGACGTTCACGCCGTTGACTATCTGACAAAACCGGTCGATCCGGAGAGGCTTGCAGCCGCGCTGGAGCATGTTCGCAAGAAGATCGCATCAGAGACCGCCCTACTCACGCAGGAACAGTTCTCAGCCGTGTTAAATGGGCTGCGTGCCCCAAGCACAGAATCAAATTCCTACGCGTCGCGCTTTCTTGTGAAAGATGGAGAAAAGGAAATACTCCTTCCCGTAGAAAAGATCGAATGGATCGAAGCAGCGAGTTATTACTGCTGTCTCCATACGAATGGACACAGGTACATGCTGCGCGAAACCATCACTGAGCTGACCAATAAGCTCGACCCGCAACGCTTTGTGCGCATTCATCGGTCTTCGATTGTCAACCTGGACCATATACGCGAAATCTATCGGGAAGGACACGGAGATGGTTCCATTGTGCTCATCAACGGCCAGAAGCTTAGGATGAGCAAAGTTGGCCGCCAGAAGGTGATTGACCTCGGAAAGGCGTGAATGAACGAGATCAGGACTTCTTGATGAAAGGGTGTTCCGAAGCTGCGTAGGATAGTACGGCTGCCAGACTCAAAGACACTTTCTCGTGCCGTGGTTATTGTCAGGTGGTTGAAGTCGCAGATTCGCTTTCTTTGATTTCGCGGATCTCGATATTCAACGGTCCCTCCTTACCGCATCTAGGGCAGATAAAGAATCCTGTCGTATGCACTCGGCCCGCTCCTTCTTTTCGCCGAAAAGGGCTGTCGCAATGCTGACAAACGTGGATGTGGAGCAACGGGGGTACTCCATTCGTTTCGTGTTCCACTGCTTTGTCTCCTTCCGTGTACGCAAAAGAGCCCACGGAGGCTCCTATAGGTGTCCAATCGTTCCCTTAGCTCGGGCACCCGTCGTTATCACTCGTGGAGCAATATCATCAATTCGCACAATATGCCCGCATTTGCGGCATTGATGAGCATGTTCCCAACGCGCCTGTATCGCACGTTTCATCATGCAGCCACGCTTAGGTTTCGGAGTATCGTTCTCTTTCGGTATTTAGAAAGTGAAATGAGGTAAAGTGGGCGTTTTCACATTAGACATCCTGTTGAACCTGAAGGGGGGCTGCAATCAGTTGCCAGACATCCGTGTGCTTTGATCGTTGGATTTATCGAACGCATATGCACTAATCCTGAATCAAACACGGAATGTTCGTTGGAGCGACCCTCTCTTGTGGCGCGCCACTTCCCATACGATTCCGACAGCAATGCGGAGTCGAGTCGAGACACGTCCTTCGACCGCCACCATTGGGACCCAATTCTTTGTTACCCTCAATGAGGGCCGTGACAGTGTTTGCGGTCTGTACGCTCGACTCTCGATACTTCCTAGTCACCGTTTAGTCACCGGAACCACCCGAAATTGACGATATTCAATGGAAGGAATGGATTCTGGAGAAAGCGTAGAAAGTCCCACCGGCCTTTTGGAATCAGTGATTTGGCATAAAGGCTTGAAAACAGCGCAGGCGCGTAGCTCAGTTGGTTAGAGCGCTACCTTGACACGGTAGGACATACCGAAATATGAGATTCCGGTACGTTGTTCTCCATTGAGTCGAAACCTAGGAAGCCGAAGTTGCGAAACAAGGCTAGCCAGGAGACTTTAGGGGATATCGAGATCGACGGATAATTCCTTATCGAACGGACTTGACGAAGAGTATTTTCGATGCCCGGTCGAGCTTGAAAGAGACAGGAACCCAAGTTCAACTCTTCAAAACTGACCCCGTCAATACTTCCATTTTCTGGCACATCGCTCAACCGTTCTCCAGCATAGCCATTGATCAGCATAGCGCCATTCATGATAACGGCTTCTTGACTCAGCACGACCATTTGGTGGTTGGGGGGCTTTAGATTCGGTTGTGAGCCGCGGCGAGTTGGAATCCTGGGAAACATCGCAATCGCGAGGATGGCTGCCAGCATGATTAAATGCGCGGTTCATTCATTCTTCGCGTAGTAGAGCCAAAGGATCTACGGATAAAGCGCGTTGCGCTGGAAGCCAGATGGCCAATATCCCGATCAGCAGCATGGTTAACACAACTCCAGTCAACACGAGGGGATCGCGCGGCGTGGCCTGATACACGATGAATGACAGCACTCTTGTCGCAGCCAGCCCTAGTAGCAGCCCCATTAGCGAACCAAATGTGAGCAGACGGAAGACGCGCCCCAATGCTGTTTCCAGTACTTCTTTGCGCCGCGCCCCAAGCGCAATACGAATTCCCAGTTCACGCAGTCGATGGCTTACGGAGTACGCTGCAATGCCGAAAATGCCCGTTAGTGCCAATATTGCGCCCAATGCACCAAGCACGCCCAGTGCCATTGAAGCTGCACGCGCCGCAAACAGCGCAGTACCCAGTTCCTTTTCCCATGTATTGATGGTGAAAGGCAACCCAGGGTCCAGCCCGTGCAGTGTGCGTTCCAGTGCTGGCCCCAATTCCTGCGGACTGAGATTCGAGCGGACAAGAATCCATATTGCGTTCGACGGCGTTTGCAAAATTGAGAGGAACATCGCTGGCTTTGGGTCTTCGCTCAAGGTCCCATACTTCCCATCCTCGACCAAACCCACCACCTGCACCCGCGTCCCACCTGCAATCTTGAAAAAGCTGCCGATGTCTTTTCCTTCCGAGCCGAACAGCTTGCGTGCAAATTCCTGATTGACCACTGCTACGCGGGGTGCTTTTTTGCTGTCGTTCCAGTTTAAAGTTCTTCCCCGTAGCAGTGTGGTCCCTGCAGCCTGAAAATAGCCAGGTGAGGCATAATACTCGATGGTCTGCGCCGCCTTGTTGGACATCTTGTAATCCGTCGTGCTGTCTGAAAAGACTGCTGTTTCGCTCCAGCCAAGATTCAGCGGAATCCGGCTTGCGTATCCCGCCGCGGTTACCCCGGGAATCCTCTGAACCGCATCCAGAATGCGTTTCTGCATCATCGGCACTTGGTCACCGCTATAGCCAGCCATATTCAGATCGGTGTTCACCTGCATCGTGTTCTGAGGCACAAAACCGAAGTTGCTCTTAAGCGAGCGCACCATCCCGCGTACCGCTACTAGCGACGAAGTCACGAGCACCGCACATACCGCAATCTGAACTGTCAATAACACATCGCGTAACGTAACGCGTCGCCGCGCGTCCGTGAATTCGAAGGCACCGGCCTTGATGCCCTGATAAGGGTCGGCTTTCAGCACCTGTCGCACCGGCACCATGCCGAAAAGAAGTCCGCTCGCCAGAGCAAGCAGAAGAGACACGATGTAAGTACGCGCATCTGGATGCACCGTTATATTGATGGGCATGTCTGGAATTGGCTGCCATGCGCTAAGCCAGCGCAGGACTACGACACTCGCCGCGAGTCCCATGGCGCCGCCAACCATGGCAACCAGGACTGCCTCCGTCAGTAGTTGGCGCAGAATGCGCCCGCGACTCGAACCTAGCGCCACCCGCAGCGCGATCTCCCGTGAACGATCTGCGGCACGAGCGGAAAACAGGCTGCCAAGATTGGCGCACGCGGCCAGTAGAATCAGCCCGGCAAGAAGCATTAGACCAGCTACAAACGCATGGACCGGTCCGCCTAGCATGTCACCAGCCAATCCTGGGCGCGCCAATGCGAAACTCATGCCTGTGTCTTCTTTCGGATACTCCTTGGCTAACGATGTTGCGATGGAGTTCAGGTTTTCTGTCGCTTGCGCTGGAGTCATGCCGCCCTTCAAGCGCCCAATGACCCACCGCCCCTGGCTTCCACGCTTGTCTAGATTGCTCGATCCTTCAATCTGCTGCTGATTCACAATGGGCGCCCAAAGCGCTGGCGTATAGAACGATTCGGTGCCGCGAAATCCCGGCGGAGCGACCCCAAGAATCGTATAAGTAAACTTGTTTAGTCGAACAGTACGGCCCACCACGCCTTTATTGCTCTGGAAATGGCTCTGCCAAAAGGCATAGCTGAGCACGATGTATGGGGCGCTGTTCGGCCCATTTTCATCTGTACTGTGGAAGAAGCGCCCCAGATATGGATGAATGCCTAATACGTCGAAGTAATTTCCGCTTGCTGTATGCAGCCAGACTGGAGATGGGTTGCCATCTGTATCCAGGCCAGCTGTTGATATTTCGTATGCGATGAGACCGTCGAAGCTTCGATTTCGGTCACGCAAATCGACGTAATCGGGATAGGACATCCCGGGAGAGCGATCCTTTCCAACCTCAACCTGATAGAGGTTTCTCCCCTCGGGAACATTGAGCGGACGCAGCACTAAGCCATACAGGAGGCTAAAGACTATCGCATTCGCTCCTATACACAGTGCCAATGTTAGTATCGCGGTCGCTGTGAATCCTGGCGATTTACGTAGCTGCCTCAGTGCAAAGCGCACGTCTCCCACGATGCTCTCCAAGGTTGGCCACTGCCACACTTCGCGGCTGCGCTCCTCAATCAGAGTCACATTGCCGAACTCTCGTCGAGCGGCGCGTTCGGCTTGGACTCGACTCATGCCACGGTCCATGAGGCTGGTGACTTTTTCATCGATATGTTCGCGTATTGACTCAGAAATCTCGTTGTAGCGACGGTGGCGAGTAAATAATTGTTTGAACCAACGCATTGAGAACTCCTATTCGGATCGCAGGGCCTGTATCGGGTCAACGGCCGCGGCACGGCGTGCAGGCAGCCATGTGCCTACCAGTGCCAGCATTGGGAGGATGCAGCTTACTGCAAAGAATGTAGTTGGATCGCTCGGGGAAATATGAAAAAGAGTGTTCTTTGCCAAATGCCCCGCAAACAAGGCCAATGGAAGCCCGATGGCGATTCCCAGCAGCGCCAGGCCTAATGCCTGACGCAGCACCATACTTGTCACGCTAGCGCGACTGGCCCCCATCGCCATGCGAATGCCGATCTCCTGTGTCCGTTGCGAAATGGCAAAAGAAAGCACTCCATAAATACCGATGAAGCAAAGCAGCAGCGCAGCACAGGCGAACCCCCCGAATAGCCCGAGGGCAAAGCGCGGACCTGCGTAGCCGTACATATTCAGCAGATCGCGAAGCGACATCGCATCGATCACAGGTTGCTCTTTGTCAATATGTCTGACCACGGCACGGACCGGTCCGATGAGGCTGTCAGGAGGAAGGTCGGTTGCAATTACGACAGTATCCATCACCGGGGCTACCGTATACGGCAGAAAGAGGTGAGGATAGTCGCGGGCATAACCGGGATAAGTTGGCAGATCGCTTATTACGCCGACAACCGTAAAGGTGTCATTGGTCAGCTTCTTTCCATCGAATGGCATGAAGTCGGACAATCGTACGGACCGTCCTAACGCGTCTCCATCCGGGAAATAGCGCCTCGCAAAATTTTCGGTCACGACCATGTCATGCGATTGCTCGGAGAGCGCGCGTGCATCGATGAAGTGGCCTTTGAGCATTCTTTGTCCTGAGATACTCAGATAGGCAGGATCGACCAGATGCAGATTGCTGTAGTCTTCACGGCGAACAGGTAGGCTGCCAATCTGGGGATGAGCGCCGTAGCCCCGAAGGAACGGCAGTTCGGTATCTACTGTGGCAGCTTTTACTCCGGGAAGGCGGCGTACCTGTTCCAGGAGCTCTCTAAAGAACTGCCCCTTGCTCTCGGGTGTCGGATATCGTTTCGCATCCAGCGGGATGCGCATCAGCAGTGTCTGATCCGGGAGGAATGCAGTTGGAACGTTTTCCATCGCAATTAGCGAGCGCGCCATGAGTCCTGCGAGGGAGAGCAGGGCCAGCGCCAGGGCAATCTCTGCCACGACAAAGCCATGAAGCCAGTGGCGTTGGGCGCGACTTCCCGATGAGCGCACGGTGTTGAGCGCCGCTGCCAGTCGCGGATGTGCGTTGTGCCATGCTGGCAGCAGCCCGAAAAGAAACACCGTGAGGAGCGCTATCCCCAAAGAAGCCACCAGCACGGGCATATTCAGGGTCACCAATGCTTCATCGGGAATCGCATTCCTGGGCACAAAACGCAATGCGGCCCGCAGGACCACATCTGCGAAGGCGATCGCAACAGGTAATGCAATGACTGCGAGCAGCAAAGATTCCGTCACCGCTTGCCGAACGAGCCGAAGATGCGATGCGCCCACCGCAGAGCGCAGCACAAATTCATGCTCACGTTTGACCGCACGAGCCAGTAGCAGACTGGAGACATTCACACAGCCGATCAGCATCAAAACGAAGACCGCACCCAACAGTAGATATAGCGTCCCAGTAAGCCCGGACTGATACATCTCTTTGAATCGCATTAGTCCCAGTTGTAAGTTCTTGGGGTAACGATGCGGATCCTGTGCGGCGAAGTCCTGAAAGACTGACTGTAGTTCTGCTGTTGCCTGCGCTTCGGTTACTCCTGGCTTCATGCGCCCCAGTAGTGTGAACGAATGCCGTCCCTCAGTCTGATTCACCGAAGCCAGTTCGATCGGCAGATAGAGATCTGCTCCGCGCCACAAAAAACGCGGCGGCAGAATCCCTATGATGATGCGTGGGTGTCCGGCCACTGTGATTGTCCGGCCAACGACGGATGGAGAGCCGCCGAAGTGAGCCTGCCAGTAGCGGTAGCTGATGAGCGCAACCTCTCCATGACCAGGCTGTACGTCGTCTTCGCCGGATGCGCGGCCAAGCATGGGCTGGAGGTCAACGACATCAAAGAGGTTTGGTGTTATGTACGCGCCGCGAACCTGTCGTGCTTCCGCGGTGCTGGTCACCATGATATTGCCGACTGTATAGGCTGTCACGCTGCTGAAGATATTTGTTCCTCGCTCAATCTCAAGAACCTGCTGCGGTGTGTATTCATCCCAATAGCAGTGCGACACTTCCGGTGAGCACAGTTTCGGCGTCGCAAGCGCATCAGTGTTTTTGTAAGGGAACGGATCGATCAGAACGCCATACGCAAGGCTGAAGACGGCCGTCACCGCGCCGATGCAAAGTGCCAGCGTCAGCACGATGACCATCGTGATTGCGGGCGACTTGATAAGCAGCCTCAGAGCATATCGTACGTCGGCCCAGATGCTCTCCAGCCTCGGCCACTGCCACACTTCGCGACTAAGCTCCTCGATGCGCGTAATGTTGCCGAACTCGCGGCGGGCTCTATGCTCCGCTTGCTTCTTTGTCATGCCGCCATCCATCAGGTCGGCAATCTTCTCTTCCAGGTGTTCCCCGATCGATTCGGAAAGCTCGTCATAGCGACGAGTGCGGGAGATCAGTTGTTTCAGCCAGTTCATGATGACCTCTACTCAGTCCGAAGCGCTTTCATTGGATCGATAGATGCTGCACGAATGGATGGAATATACGCTGCCAAAAGTCCAGTCAGCGTAACTGAAATGCAAACGACAGTCAGAACGAGTGGATCATGAGGATCGACGCCGTAGAGTGTCGATTTCAGCACCGATGCAGATACGATCGACGCCGCGACGCCAATTGCGGTTCCTATCAGTAACAGGACAGCGGCATCGTGCAGGATCATTCGCATGACAGTATTTCGCTGAGCACCTAGAGCCAGGCGAACACCGATCTCCCGTGTCCTTCGTGATACGGAATACGCCATCACTCCGTAGAGTCCTACTACGGTCAAAAGAAGTGCTAATCCTGCAAAGGCACCGAGGAGGATCATGGCGAATCGCGGTTGAGCAAGCTGTAGCGAAAATAGCTCGTCCATCGTGCGGACCTGCGTTACTGGAAGGTTAGGGTCCATCGAAGATACAAGCCGCCGTACAGCCGGCTCAAGACTCATGGGGTCCACCGACGTTCGTACTACCGAGCGAAGACAGCACCAGTTCGGTAACTGGCTTGCCGGTAGATAGATTGCTGGCGGCATCTCACGTTGGACGCCAAAGTGCCGGACGTTGCCGACAACGCCGACGATCTCGCGTAACGGTGGCCCTCCGGGCATTCCGTTCAATGCACCAGGTTTCAACTTTTTTCCGAGTACATCCTCGCCTGGAAAATATCGCTTTGCGAAGGCCTCGTTTACGATCATTACCTGTGGCGCTTTCATATCGTCCGAGTCAGTGAAGTCTCGACCTCTAAGCAGCGGTACCTGCAGCGTATGGAAATAATCGGTCGATATAAATGTGAGATCCGCGTTGGGTTGCTGCCCTTTGGGAAGAGGGTGTTCCGGGTCCTCGAAGCTGATCATCGCCAGATCGTACGTCATAGGCAGGTTGTGTACCCCGGCTGCAGACTGGACCCCCGGTAGAGCGCGCAATCTCTCGAAGTATTGCTGATAGAACTGCGAACGCGTGTCCTTGTAGGTGGCATCGGGAAGGTCGAAGGTAAAAGTTAGCAAATGGTCGGGGGTGAATCCCTCATCCATGCGTGTCAATCTTACAAAGCTGGTGATGAGCAGTCCCGCCCCCACGGTCAACACAATCCCTACCGCAACTTGTCCCACGATCACAGACGAGCGCAGCCAGTCATGACTAGGGATGTCTGAATAGCCACCTTCCTTCAACGTCGATACGAGATCTGTCTTCGAGGCAGTCAAGGCGGGAACTATTCCGAAAACTACTCCCGAGAGCAGTGATATCCCCAGCGCAAATCCCAACATCGGCAAGTCCACACCAGCATCGGCTGCCCTGGGTACACTGTCGCCGATCAGCCGAAGCACGGCAGGCGTGCAGGCAAACGCCAGTAGACATCCTGCGATGCCACCTGCAACCCCTAGCAATAGGCTCTCCGCCAGAAGTTGCCGTACAATCCTTGCCCTGTCCGCGCCAAGCGCAGAACGCATGGCGATCTCGCGGTGCCTGTCACGAACTCTAGCCAATAACAGATTGGCGATGTTGCCACAGGCGATGAGAAGCACAAGCATCACGGCGCCTAATACCACCAGAAGCAACGTGCTTGTGTCACCTAGTACCGAAGCTAATTCGCTTTGCACCCAGGCGGAGCTATGGCGAGTGTTTGTTTCGGGGTATTGTTTTGCGAGTCTGGCGGCGATTACCTTCATCTCCTGATCGGCTTGCGCTACTGTTACTCCAGGCTTCAGCCTTCCGACGACGGTCAGGAAATGTGTGCTCCGGTTGGCCGTCAAGGGGCGAATGTCAGTAACGTCGGCGTCAACCGCAAGCGTCGTCCAGAAACTGTTATTTGGCTGTGTGACGGGAAAGCGGAATGTCGCAGGCATCACTCCAATGATGGTGTAAAGATTTCCACCAAGGCTGATGCTGCGACCAAGCACAGATCGGTCTCCGGCAAACTGTGTCTTCCAGAAGGTGTGACTGATCAGGATTACCCGAGAGCCTTGCTTTTCGTCTTCGGGAGAGAACCCGCGTCCTAGTTCAGGGGAGATGCCGAGCGTGGGTACCATCTCCCACGAAACGACCTCGCCATCCAGATGCAGAGGGCGATTCACGCCGGTGAGGGTATCTGATGTGTCGTGATAAGCGAGCAGGTGCTCAAAACTGTGGGCTTGAGTTCGCCAGTCGAAAAAATCCGGATAAGATACGTCGCTGGATTCAAAATGCTGTTCCCCGCTAGCCTTCACCTCAACGAGCCTCTGTGGCTGAGCAAAAGGCAGAGGGCGCAGCATCACTGCATCCACAATGCTGAACACGGTTGTGTTGGCTCCGATGCCGAGCGCTAAAATGACGACCACAACCGTGCTAAAGCCGGGAGCTTTTCGCATCTGCCGAATTGCGTATTTAGCATCTGACAGGATCGATTCCAGCGTTGGCCACTGCCAGACTTCGCGGCTGCATTCCTCAATCTGCGTCACATTGCCGAACTCACGGCGGGCGGTGCGTTCGGCTTGCTCACGCGTCAAGCCGCGATCCATCAAATCGGCAGCTTTTTCGTCTAAGTGCTCGCGGATTGACTGTGAAAGCTCATCGTAGTGACGGTGACGGGTGAAGAACTGTCTGAGCCAATTCATATTGGATACGCCCTATTCCATCTTTCCTATTCATTCCGCAACGCGCGAATCGGGTCTACCGTTGCAGCCCGGTGTATCGGAATCAGCGCGGCGAGAAACCCCACAAGAGCAAACAAGATCACGAATGCCGCGATCAGTGCACCGTCACGTCCAAACTCAATCGCAATGACGCTGGATATCGCTCGACGCAGAAGAGCGATAAGAAGAAGACCGATTCCGACACCGATTCCGAGTAGAATTGCGACTCGCATCATGGTCAGACGTGCAATGAGTCGCCGCGATGCTCCGAGTGCCATCCGCACTCCTATATCCCGTGTCTGGCTTATGACTTCCTGCATCATCAAGCCATAAATACCGACAATGACAAGCAAGACGGCAATAGAAGCAAAGATGCCGAAGACCCAACTCTCCATTCGGTTGTTGATCAGTACGTCGTTGAGTGCCTCGTCCATGGTTTCAGGTGTCTGAAAGGCAACTGTGGGCGCAATGTCATGGAGTGCCTTTCGCAATTCCGGAACGATGCTTTGCGGAGGCACTATCGTGCGGACAAAGAGAGATACGCTGAAGGAACCTGCGTCCTGTTGGTCTTCGATGCTGGACCGGGAGAACGGGAAGTCGATTTCGGGATGGGCGGGCTCCAACGCAAGTTGTCTGGCGTCACCCGCAACTCCGACGATGGCCATATTGTGGCCATTCTTCTGCTCAAATGCTTGCATGAGTGGGTCCTGCCCGCTTGAGAGAGATTCCTTGACCCATGCTTTATTAACGATGACAACAGGCCGGGACCGTGGTGTATCGAGCGAATTAAAATTACGACCGCGCAGGATCGGTAAACCCAACGCAGCATAGTAGCCAGAGGTGACTGATCGGCTTTCAGATACGCGTTCCTCGCCGGGTCGCGTGGGAGTATGGCCTGCGAGGTGCATGCTTGTCTCCGATCCATAACCGAGGGCGGGCGGTTGATCGATAAATCCTGCCGCCTTCACTCCCGGGATGGCATCGACAGATTGTTCCAGCGGCGTCATGAGTTCATTGACATAGTTCCGGCCTTTGTAGTCGCCCGCAGGGATATTGATATTCAAGATCAGCAAGTGGTGCGAATCGAAGCCGATATTGGCTCGCATCATGCGCTGCAGTGTGAGGAGTAATAGACCGGAGAAGACAACGAGCACGAGGGACAGCGTAATCTGCAGAACAACGAATCCGGCGCGTAGTCGATGCTGATGTCGCGCTGTGCCCACTGAAGTTCCTGATTTGAGAGCACGATTTGGGTCTGATTTCACCGCTCGCCATGCTGGAATGAGACCTGCTCCGATGCTGGAGACCAGACTGACTATCAGAGTGCCTGCGATAACGGGAATGTTCAGGTGAACATTCCCGCCGCGCATGAACGCGTGCACCAAGAATGCCTTCATCGTTACGAGCATTCCTTCCGCCAGCAAAAGGCCTGCACCGGCGCCGACCAACCCCAGCATGGCGTTCTCAACAAGAAGCTGACGAACGAGCCGTGTGCGCGCAGCTCCGATAGCTACGCGCAGGGCCATTTCGTGTTCTCTCGTAATCCCTCGGGCCAGGAGCAAGCTCGCAACATTAGCGCAGGCGATAAGAAGAACGGCCAGCACTGCTCCAAGCATGAGCGCAAGTTCTGTTCCTTCTTCTTTCCCCCGCGAGGCCACAGAAATGGGAATAAGATCTGCCGTTCGTCCCTTGTCCGAATCGGGCTTTTCCAGGCCGATCTCGCGCATCACATGCGCCATATCGGCGTTCGCCTGCTGGGTCGAAATTCCGGATCTCGTCCGACCCACTGTCATTAGCCAGTGGTCTCTCCAGGAACCGACCCAGCTCGGCCGAACATGGACCGGTATGTATGCCAGGTTTGGCCTTCCATACGGGAAACGAAATCCAGCCGGCATCACGCCGATGACGACATACGGATCACCGCTTAGATGCACCACTTTTCCGATGACATGGCCGTCGGCATTAAAGGACTGTCGCCATACTTCGTAGCTGAGAACCACGACATTGTTCTTCCCGGGCTGGTCTTCCCCGGGTACAAAGGCTCTGCCTAGCAGCGGCTTCACGCCAAAGACATCGAAGAAGTTGTCAGTCACCTGATTGACGTTGAGATACTGCGTCTGATCGCCGGACTTTAGAGTCATGCCCCAGTAGTCGGCCCATCCAGCAAGAGAGTCGAAAGTCTGGTTCAACTTGCGCATCGCCAGGTATCCCTGCCATGAGCATTTCTGCCAGTAGCCGGAGGAGGAGTAAGTCTGAACGCTGACAATGCGATCGACCCCGTTATACGGGAGCGGACGCAGAATGACAGCGTCGATTACGCTGAAGATAGCTGCCGTAGCACCAATTCCTAATGCCAGAGTTAATACGGTGGTGAGCGTAAACCCCGTGGATTTTCGCAATTGCCGGAAGGCAAATCTTATGTCGAGCCATATATTTTCAAGAGTCGGCCACTGCCACACTTCGCGGCTGCGTTCCTCGATGCGCGTGATGTTGCCGAACTCACGCCGAGCAGCACTCTCTGCCTGCTCCCGTGACATGCCGCGATCCATCAAATCGGCGATCTTTTCGTCGAGGTGCTCGCGAATCGATTCAGAAAGCTCGTCATAGTGATGGCGGCGGGAAAACAGCTGTCTTAGCCAGCCCATATGGACCTCTACTGTTCAGCCAAAGTTAGTACACGGGTAATGCCAGCAAACATCTTCTCGACGCTGGCCAGTTCCTGCTCCAGATGCTTCTTGCCCGCCTCGGTCACTTTAAAGACCCGCACCGGACGATTCCTGGCTGAAAGCCCCATCTCTGTTTCCAGCCAACCGGTCTTCAGCATCCGCTGTAAGGCCGGATAGAGAGAACCCTCCTCGATCTGGAGGTAATCTTCCGAAATGTCTTTAAGCCTTTGGGCGAGCGCATATCCGTGCATCGGCTTCCAACTCAGCGTTTTAAGAATCATCATTTCCAATGCGCCGGGAAAGAGGCCGCGGTATTGAGCCTTCTTCTTCATGTGAGCGACAATAGTAGTTTTAAACAAGTATGTCAAGATTAGTGATTTCAACAGAAGCTGTCCTCCTCGCAGATATTTCTAAAAGCTCATTCTGGCAGTGAACTCGACCCTCCTCGCATAATCTCCTGTCACAGGCGTCGCAAATTGTGCAGTCGCGACAATCCCATCCATCCCCGTGTAATTTGCATGGTTGAGCAAATTGGCGGAGCGAGCCTCAATCTTGAACGTCTGTTGATGTTTTCCGCCAAAGATACCCTCCTTCCATGTGAAGGATCTTCCAAGTGAAAAGTCCAAGTGAAGGGTCGCAGGCATCGTTCCATAGTTTCGTGGAAGGTCGCCATTTACAGATGTGACCGAAAGAAGTCCAAACGGCGTGTTATATACGCCGGAGCCGCTAATTGAGACCTTGCTGGGACGGTCGTTGAACACACCGTCTCCATTGCTGTCTAGCCCGGTGGTTATGTCGTAAGGTGCTCCGCTTGCGACCGAGAGATTGGTTGTCGTAGAGATCGCAAACGGCAGTGTGTACATGAAAACGATGTAGGCACTTTGCTTCGTGGCTCCAGCGGGACGTGCCCAATCTGCCGTCTCTGTGTAGTTGCTCTGTGGAAAAGTGTTTGGCGTGTCGGCGTTCGATCGGAAGCCGTTGTAGAGATAACCGCTGATCAGGTTGAAAGACTTGGCAAAATGCGTCAGGCCAAGATAGGCATATGGGCCTTGAAAACGACCAGTCATGCCGTATTCAAACTGGTTGAGGTTGGGTGTGTAAGGGCGCGGCCCCAACGCCGGATCGCTTGAGTTCACTGGAAGAAGTGGTGAGTTGATATTGCTCGACCGCAGCATATCCCACGCAGAAGAGTAGTAGATGTTCGCGTTTACGGACCATCCGCTCCGAAAGCGATGTTCTAGCCCAAGCTGAGACTGCCAGGATGGAGCTATGCCAACTCCGGGTGCGAAGCTGCGCGTTTGCGCAATCTGCTGGCTAGCATTCGTATTGTTGATCGGACTCGCAAAGTCTGCGCCATAGACCGTAATATTTTGTTGCCGAACACCATTGAGTCGCACCGTTTCAAGGCTTACGCTGGTGGTGATCGGGGAATAAAAGAACCCGCTTCTTGCGTGCAACACCCACGATTGCTTTGGCCCGAAGCCATAGGCGATCCCCAGTCTCGGAGCGAACGTCGCTGGAACATTGGGAGATGTTTGGAGGAAATATCGTAAGCCCCCTGAGAGGTTGACTTGCTTGTTGAGCTTCCAATCATCCTGAACGTACACAGCCGTCGTCCACTGCGTGAGTGGAACGCGCGCATTTCCTGTGGTGAGTGAATAGGCGGTTGCATTCCCACCTGCGAGCCCCAAGAGTGCGCGGCGATACTGCTCAAGCCCGTCAATCACTACGGCTCCGTTCCCCGTCAAATTGGGAGCAATACCTCCAGCGAATGTATACGCTCCGTTGAAGGTGTTTGGATTGCTGCTGTTAATGAAAGCGGCCAACAATTGGATTCCAGCTTTGACCGTATGCTGCTTCTTTGAGATGTAGATGTCATCGTCCCATTCCAGATCATGCTCTTTGGTCTCAAGATGCCCCTGAGTCGAACCGCCGCGTGTAAAAAATCCTGACACCGCCACGGACGGGCCCATTGTGTTCGGAACTTGCTCTGTTGTCTTCCAACTCCATCCGAGTCGAGTTGAATGAAGCAAGGAATTACTCAAGAACTGAGTGTTGGCTGCGCGAAGATCATATTGTTCCAACAGGTTGCCATAGCCTGCTTCTTGGAGCACTGCGCCTCCAACACCCTTGTTCTCCAAGCCATTGCGATTCGCCGCGAAGGACAGGGTAAGGGAGTCTTTATCCCCCGGTTGCCACCCAAGGCAGGCATTTCCAATCCATAGCCGCTGCGGTGTGCTAACGACCTGATTCAGGAGCGAAGGCGATCCTCCTGTCGATAGCACCGTGGCATTCACGACTGCATTCTCGTCTATGGAGCGATGCTCCAAATCAAGCGCGAAGTCGGCATGTTTGTTGGAGAGTAACGGACCTGACAGCTCGAAGCCGGCTCTCATCTTGTCGGCAGGTGTACGGTTTACGGATAACGGATCATTCGCATTCCATATATGGGAACTGAGAGCACCGAAGAGAGCGCCGTGATATTTGTCCTGTCCGCTCTTGGTATAGACCTCAATCCTGCCACCAGCGTAAGGAGGATTGCCATACTCTGCGGAGTACATGTCCGGATTGATTCTGACTTCGCGAATGGCAGATTTTGGGGGCAGCTTTGAAGCACCTTGGAATCCGTCCACTACTATCGTTGCCGTTCCCGGAGCGCCACCCGCGGATGCGGCCAATGTCTGGAGCTGTCGTGCGAGGTCATCGGGATCATCCGCGAATCCTTCCAGGGCCTTAGCATCGAGGACCGGTGATTCGCCGGGAGTTCCGTCACCTTCAGAAGCCGACACATTCAAGTTTTGCTCAACCTCTGCGATGACTAAAGAAGACGTGAGCATCGTTGTCTCTGGATGCTGAATCATCAGCCTCTGATCAAAAGGCCGGAATCCCGGCGCTGTGATCTGCAGTGAATAGGTTCCGTATGGCACGCACTCTAACTTCCAGTTTCCATGTTCGTCCGTGGAGGCGTGCCGTTGTGTCTGAGCACTTTCGATCGCAATCACGGCATCTGATATCAACGCACCCGAAGGATCTTTAACTATTCCCTGAAGAGCACCAGAGCGCGGGCATTGTTGCCCGTTGACAGTCGACGCAAGAGCAATTGCTGCGATGAGAAAAAAGGTCTTCATACAATGCCAACGTAATGTGTCGGCAACGTATGCAACTATCTATTCGTTGAGCAGTCCAATATGGCGGGTGAACGGAACTCGTTCGCGCAGCAGAGACAAACCGGCGCGGCTAGCTGCTGTTGTCATGCTACTTTCGAGATGCAAGAGTGCACCGCGTCCAGATGCTTCCATTCGCACGATGCGACTTACCTGAACGATCGTAGAACGGTGGACCCGTACAAACCGGGCCGAGTCCAAGCGTCGTTCAAACTCCCGCATGGGCACATGGATGAGATGATTGCTTCCACCCGCATACACACGGCAATAGTCGCCTTCTGCGGTAATCAATTCGATATCGCTGACTTTGACGGGTATTGTGATACCGTTCCGTTTCACGAAGAACTGCTCAAGAATGCCCGTACTCTCTGTAGCATCAAGCCGTTCGAGTACCTGTGTTTCTTGTGCATCGCTGTGGCTCCGCGTGCGATAACGCTCCAATGCCCGCGCAACCCTGGCATCATCGAAGGGCTTCAGGAGGTAATCGAATGCTCCCCATTCAAAGGCGTGCACTGCGTACTCATCGAAGGCCGTCGTGAAGATGACAGGGACAGAATGGTTTGCCTTCCGTAGAACTTCCAGGCCGCTGAACCCAGGTATCCTCACGTCGAGAAACAAGAGCGATGGCTCCAAAGTGGAAATGGCATGGAGCGCGGATGGACCATTGTCCGCTTCTGCAACAAGCTCGACATCTTCGTGCAGGGCAAGCGCCGACCGTAGACGTGACAGCGCCAGTGGTTCATCCTCGACGATGAGAGCGCGAATCATCGGAGATCATCCTGTGGCAGTGCGAGGGACACGGTAAATCCTGCAGGTGTGCCTCCCTCTATGTCGAATTGTGCACGTCCCTCATAACAAAGGTTTAGCCGTCGGCTGATATTTCTTAGCCCTATTCCCTTGGTTAGGGAAAGATCGGGAGGCTTTGCATCCCCATTGTCTGTGACGGAAACATATAGAACTCCTTCGCTTTCAGAAGCACAAATAGAGATGTTTCCTCCCTCAATACGAGGAGCGATGCTGTGTTTAATTGCGTTTTCCACCAGCGGTTGTAGCGTGAGCGCGGGAAGCGTGCAATCGAAGCACGATGGAGATATATCCTTTGTCACAGCCAGTCGACTCCCCAAACGAAGGGACTCAAGCGCTAAATACGCTTCAGTAAAGTTGAGTTCCTCAGCAAGGGTCGCTTCGTCTCTAGTAGCCTGAGAATCGACAGACAAGGCGTAGCGCAACATGATGGAAAGGTTTAGAAGAGCTTCTTCTGCTCTACTGGGATCGAGTTTGACAAGGCTCGTAACGGAATGAAGAGCGTTGAACAGAAAATGAGGGTTCAACTGGGAGCGAAGGGCACCCAGTTCGGCGTGAATTCTCAATGTTTCCGCTTCGAGCCGTCTTTGTTGCTCATATTGCGCTTTCCTTTGAGCCGAAATCATGTAGAAAACACCAGCCAATGTGACGTAGATCATGACACCGCTGAACGCCTGCCACTGGACAGCGTAGATTCCCCACGAAGGTATTCTCCAATGTCCATCTGTTACGCCACCGACAGCGGCAAGCCCCAGGAGATTCAAAGCCAGCCAGAGGGATGTATAAATGGCACAAAGAGTAATATGCAGGCTCGCGAGTTGCAAAAATCGTCCTGACCGGTGGATTCGAGATAGGACTATAAAGACCAGCGCGCCAAGAAGAGCCGCAGGCAGGATATTTGCGATGGTTTCGCTGACTGCCAGCAAATTTGGATGACGTTGGACCCGAAAAATGACGTAATAGCTGGCGGCATAAGGAATCCAGGCACAGGCGTAAAGCAACCAGCCACGGACATTCCGGAGAGGCATCATACGCAATCCTTATTTTAAGGATATCGTTCCTCTTCGCTTTAGAAAGTGCCTATTTCGCCAAACAGGCCAAACAGGCGGTCGAATGAGACAGGGCTCTCTACGGGACGCGTAATGGCAGACTCTTGGACCATCACATATTTCTTTTTATAGGCATAGATTTTGCGGAAAATACGAACCGATAAATGATTCAGTTAGCAAATGGACAAAGGCAGAATGAGTGGGAAGGTCGAAGCGTTTGACACAAGCGGAGGTCGCCTTGCGGATACATTCCTCCTGCAAGCGCACGCTCATTCCCTACTTTGGTCTTACTCTTCTCGTAAAGTTCTTGCGGGATCGATTCGCGCAACGCGTAGTGCTGGAATCGTCGCGGCCAGAATGGCAACACCGCCAAGAACGCCGACGACAGATAACAAACTTGGGACGTCATACACGCTCACGCCATACAGAATGCTGCGCATAAGACGGAGTGTTCCGGCGCAGCCTAGCAAGCCAAGCAATAGGCCGGCCACCGCCGGACGCAGGCCAACGCCGGCAACGTGACGAATGGCCTTTCCCAAACTAGATCCGAGAGCTATGCGAATGCCGATCTCACGTGTATGCAGTGCCACAGAGTTCGCCACCAGGCCAAAGATCCCAACCGCACTCAACAAGAGTGCAAGGCCAGCCATCGTTCCGAGCAAAGCTACCTGAATGCGCTGCGAAGCCAGGGTCTGGGCTTGAAGATCGCTCATCGAATAGAACCCGGAAAATGGGAGAGAGGGATCCACATCCGCCAGAGCACGTTGCATTTGTTCAGTGAGGCCGGCTATGGGTTTTGCGGTCCGCACGATCCAACTGGGCTGGAACCAGGTGTGTATCAACGCAAGCTGATCTGGCTGCGTGATCTGCGCGGCCGGAATGTAGACGGTCTCTTCGCTCTGAAGAGGTGCAACGGGGTTCAGCCCCGAGGACAGTTGAACGTCTGCTACTACGCCAACAATCACAGCCTTTGACGGCCCGCTTCGCACGGTCCGCCCCAGCGGGTTCGCGCCATGATAAAACTTCCTCACAAACTTCTCATTGACGATCACTACGTGTTGCGCTGTCGGCCCGTCCGCATCGGTAAACGCGCGCCCTGCCAACAACGGAATTTGCAGGGTCGAAAAGTATCCGGGTGTTGCATAAAGCATATCCGTCGCGGCTTCATGTCCCGCCTCCTTGCCATCGGCTAAGGTAACGGAATCGTTCAGAACCCGCTCGTATGGCAGTGAAAGTCCTACAGCGGCATCCTCAACACCAGGAATGTGCTTCATCGCGCCTATGCTCTCATTGAGCAATGTGCGAAAAGTTGCAGGGTCACGATAGCGCACGTCGTCCAGCGACGCTTTCGCAACCAGCACCCCGTTGGGGTTGAATCCTGCGGGTAACGTCTGCAAATGAATCAGTGTCCGGATAAGCAAACCGCTTGCTGCGAGAAGCATCACCGTCAGTGCAACTTGTCCACCGATCAGCACTTGGCGTACTCCGTGGCGCGCAGTATTGGAACAGGCGTGTCCTCCCATCGATGAGCGGAGGTCTATCCTGCGAACGGCGAGTGCAGGCAACATGCCAAAGAAGACGCTGGTGAACACCGAAATCAAAAGGGTGAACGACAGAACCATGCCGTCGAGGTGAACGCCTGCGACAGGAAGATAACCGACTGGCAGCAACTCAAGCAGGCCGCGCAGCGCTAGAAACGCAAGACCCACACCAGCCGAGCCCCCAAGCAGTGCAAGGAGCAGATTTTCAATCCACAGTTGTCGTTGGATCTGCCAGCGTGACCCGCCAAGGGCGAGCCTTGTTGCCATCTCCTGAGATCGACGGGTGATTCGCACGAGCGTAAGACCGGCGAGATTCGCACAGGCAATTAGCAAGATCAAAGCGGCAGCGGACATTAACCCTATTACCTGAGGCCTGAGTGTCGCCGTCTCGCCACGTTGCAGCGGAACTGTGTAAAAGGAAACTCTGGCGTTAGGGCCGTATCCCTTGGCGAGATTTTGGGCTCCGTCTCTCCAAGCGCGGTTGATCTCGCCATTCGCTTGCTGCCAGGTGGCTCCACTCCGCAACCGCACAATGACTTCGTAGTTTGTCCCGCCTCCCTCGCCGTTGCGGCCGGGCTGAAGCGCCGTATAGAGATCCGCATTCAGAGGCGTCGCAGCAGCCCCAGGTAGCACACCGACAACCACGTACGCGTCGCCTTTCAAACGGATCGTCTGCCCAACGAGGCTGCGGTCTTCCTGAAAGATGTTGTGCCACAGCGCATAGCTCAAGATGACGGCTTTCGGCCCGCTTGGAAGATCCTCCGTATCTGTAAAATTGCGTCCGAGAACGGGATGCAATCCAAGCACATCAAAATAGTGGGCAGAGATTCGTCCGGCATGTACGTAGTCGACATGCGTTCCGGCTTGGAGATTGGCTCCGGAGACGCCACGACTGGAAACGGCGGAGATGAGAGAAGGGACATTGTCGCGCAATTGTTCCCATTGTTCTCCAGTGATCCCGTGTGGCCCATCGTATGCCTCTGTCCCTTGAACATTCCTAAAGATCGTGCCAATTCGCTCTGGGTGTAAATAGGGCAAGCGCTCAAGCATTAGAGCGTTTACGAGGGAGAAGACTGCGGTATTTGCACCGATCGCCAGGGCAAGTGTAACGATGACTGTCAGCGCGAAGCCGGGATGCTGCGATAACTGACGGAAGCCATAGTGCACATCTCTGCAGAAAGACTCGGCCCATGTACCGAGACGCCGGTCACGCACTACCTGTTTCACTTGTTCGATACCTCCAAGCTCCGCTAAAGCCCTTCGGTGAGCCTCTGCCACAGGCATACCAGCAGCAACTTTCTCATCGGTAACCATGTCCACATAGGAACGCAATTCTTCGTCGAGATGGCGATCCAGTGATGCTTTCCGAAAGAGGTTTTTGAACCGAGATGAAATCATCGTCAACATGTCTCTATTCGCGGATTATGTGGCTTCCAACGCACTGTTCATCGCCAGAGAGATCTTCTTCCATTCCTGGGTTTCAACTACCAGTTGCCCCTTACCTGCCTTGGTGAGGCGATAGTACTTTGCGCGGCGGCGATTCTCAGACTCACCCCAGAATGAACTCAGCCAGCCAGCTTCCTCCATGCGATGCAGGGCCGGAAACAGCGAACCCGGTTTCACAAGGAACGTTCCTTGTGTCATCTGTTCGATTCGTCGCGAAATACCCAGGCCATGAAGTTCTGCCGCGCCGAGCGACTTCAGAATAAGGAGATCGAGCGTGCCTTGGAGGAGATTTACCTGCTTAGAATTCATCCCATATTCCTATCGTATGTCTATATGAGTGTGGTCTCATTCCTATAGATTGTCAATAGGTGATCGGCAGATTAAGGCGGTCAGCAAGGCCTTCTGGGAGCAATGGCTTGTCAAAGCAATTTGTTTATTCTGTTCGCAATGCCCGCATTGGATCCACCGCGGCAGCACGCCAGGCCGGCAACAAACATGCGGATATACATACCGCAAGAAGCACGCCAACCGCACCGATACTCAGTACCGGATCATAAGGGCTGATTTGGAAGAGCAGGCTGCCCACAACGCGCGCTGATCCGAACGCCAGTGCGACACCGGCAACCGCACCAATTGCAACTGGCAATAGTCCATCGCGGAGAACGAGCCAATATACGCTCGGCCGCTGTGCACCAAGAGCTAAACGCAAACCTATTTCACGATAACGCTGCGCGACCGAATAAGTGAGAACACCATAGACTCCCAGTCCGGCAAGAAGCAGCGCACTCACGGCAAAGAAGAGCAAAAGGTCCTTCTCGAAACGCTGATTTGCTACCGAATCCGCAACCATACCACTCAGCGTGCGCACCGTTGGAACTGGTACACCACGGTCAACGCTCCAGATGGTTTGCCGGACCATATCTGCCATCTCGGAAGGATCCTGACGCGTCCTGATCACCAACCCGGCCATCGGCTCGACGCGATACCAATATGGAACATAAATCAGCATCGGGTCAGGCTTCGCCAGGGAGACTGTCCGTGCATCGGATACAACTCCCACCACGGTAAACGGCTTTTCGGTCGCGGGGTCTCCTCGACTGAATTGCTGCCCAATAGGATCTTTCCCCGGCCACAGAGAACTGGCCGTTTTTTGCGATACCAACGCCAGATTCTTGCCCCAGTCACTCTCACTGAAGAATCTCCCTGCAATAAGTGGAAGATTAATGGCCGAGAAATATTGAGGGCTGACCGAGCGAAAATTCTCAAGAGGCAATTGCGTAACAGGTCGACTATCTCCGCTAATCCGCGCCATATCTCCCCAACCGCCTCCTGTGAGAGGTAGCACGCTCGTGAAGGCTGCATGTTCTACGCCGGGTAACCTGTTTAAGCGTTGGAGGACATCCCTATAGAACTCTGCACGATGTTGGCGATCGTGATAACCCTCTGATGGCAGCTCGACGGTGGCTGCGATGGTCCGCTCCGTAGTGAATCCGCGATCGACGGCCATCAGCTTTACCAGGCTCGCGGTCAGCAGCCCGGTCATCAATACCAGAGCAACACTTACTGCTGCTTCGATAGCGACCAGAGCACGACGCGCCCGTCGGCTTCGAGGTGATTCACTCGCCAGCCGCGAGTCATTATGCAGAACTTCTTGCGGAGCTGTGCGGGAGACCATGGACGCCGGGGCAGCTCCCGCTGCCAGTGTGGCAAGGGTTGCCAGTAGGAACGCGCATCCTACCCCCGCCCAATCCAAGTGCAGAGCGCCGCGAAAGTCGAGTGCCGGAGGCAAATACCGCTGCATGCTGGGAACGATGCAGGCTGCGAGCAGAACACCCAGTCCGCCTCCCAGCACGGCAAGCACCGCAGTTTCGCGGATTGCCATACGCACCAATTCAGCACGGCTCGCGCCTAATGCGGCTGCCACGGCCATCTGTCGCTTTTGGCTGACAGCGCGAGAGAGCAGTAGATTCGTGACATTCACACAGCCCACCAAAAGCAAGCCCATCACCGCCGCCAGCAGCACCATCAGTGGCTTGCGGTTGCTTCCCACCAACTTTTCCTGGAATGGTGTGATCGCCGCAGAGAGCGTCGCTTTTTCATCCGCAGGCAGATTCGCGGAGATTGTGTGCTGGAGCGCATTTAGCTCCTCGTTTGCCACAGCAACCGATATTCCAGTTTTCAGCCGCGCCAGTCCGAAATAATTCAGATCCCCCATCTCCTCGGCCAGACGCTCTTTCGAAAATGTCAGTGGCACCAGGACTCCGATGGGCAATGGGTGATTCGTAGTGCCAAGGGTGTCCATCGTCTGTATCGAAGGCATGTGAAAGGACTGCGGCATCACTCCAATGACCGAGTAAGGAAACCCATCCAGCGATATGGTCTTGCCCAGAATGCCTGGGTCACCACCGAACTGTTCACGCCAAAGATCATAAGTGAGGATCGCAACATGCTCATGTCCGCGCTGTGCTTCATCGACTGTGAATGTCCTTCCCAGCGCTGGCTGTACCTGGAGCACAGAAAAGATTCCCGGCGTAGCCGACAATGCTTCCACCTGTAGAGGATGTCCAGGCGCGCCCAGTGGGACTGAGAATTGCTGCATGAGCGCCATCGAGTCAAAGCTCTTGTTGTGCTGCTGCCAGAATGTAAAGTGATTTGCACTTACTGGCAGCGTCGGATACAGGTTGCTCCATTCCGCTACCTTCTCTTCAATGGTCACAATCCGATCAGGCTGTGCGAACGGCAGTGGACGCAACATCACGTCATAGACCAGCGTAAAAATCGCTGTTGTGGCACCAATGCCAACTGCAAGCGTCATCATCGCCACAATGCTGAATCCCGGAGACCGCCACAGTTGCCGCAATGCATAACGAGCATCCTGCAAGAGCCGTTCGATCGGTGCCCAGCCCCACGCCTCATGGACGTGTTCCCGAATAAGCGTGGTATTACCAAATGCTCGATAGGCTGCGCGGCGGACCTCATCCGGTGACAACCCATTGTCGCGCTGCTCTTCTTCTTCAAGCTCAAGATCGGAGCGTAGTTCTCGCTCCAGATCAGCATCGCGCTTTCTGGTTTGCCACCATCTCATCTCGGTGCTCCTCCGTAATAAGCCACATCGTCAGTAGTGTGGATTACTCACTCCGTAACGCTCGCATGGGATCGACAGAGGCAGCCCGATAGGCGGGAATCATGGCTGCAGTCGCGGAAACGGCCAGAAGTAGAAGAACGCTTCCACTAATTGCCAACGGGTCCATCACCGGAGTCTGATACAGCAAGCTCCGAACCCAGCGCAGCACCACAAACGAAATCGCTAAACCGGCGGCTGTACCGAACAACACGGGATATGCGGCTTGACGTAGCACCAACCCCACCATGGAACCCTTTCCTGAACCAAGAGCGATGCGGATGCCGAACTCCTGTTGCCTCAGGGAAACGGAATATGCCAGCACGCCATACACTCCAAGCAGCGCCAGCAGCAACGCCGAAATACCAAAGCCGCTCAGCACGATTGCCTGAAAGCGGTCTGTCGCAGCTGATTCGCTCACTTGCTCGTCCATGGATTTGAGGACAGGAATGGCCACCTGTGGATCGACCTGCCACAATACCCGCCGCATCTCGGGAATGAGTACATCGCTCGGTTGCGAACTACGCACCAGAAACGAAAGCGTCCAATGCGTAAACACCCAATACGGTGCATAGGCCATCGCAGCCGTGTCTTTCAGGCCATTAATGCGCGTATCTGCTACAACACCAACAACGGTGAATAAGTGATCACTGTCCGGTGCCAGAGAGCCAATCTTCCTGCCAATAGGGTCTTCGCCGGGAAAAGCTTCCCGCGCGGTTCTTTCCGAGATGAGCGCCACATAGGGGTCGCCACGATCACCTGCCGAGATATTACGACCGGCAACGACCGGAATCCGCATGGTTGGCAAATAATCGGGATCGATGAACCTCACATTAACCAGCGGCTCCTGACCGTCTGGAAGAGGGCGATCCGGGCGGTGCAGGTAGTCCACCCATGTCTCGCCTTTCAGAGGCGTGGCACTGGTGAGTGCCGAAGATTCCACTCCAGGTAATTGCCGCAGAGCTGCGAGTGCACGATCGGCAAACGCCTGCTTTACTGGCTGGGGGTTTTTGGACGAAAAGTCTCCGTATTGTGGTGCGAAGAGATCAACTCCCGCAACCGTTACATGGCTTGCGTCAAAACCACGGTTCTGATGCATCAGGTGTGAAAAGCTCCGCAGCGACAGGGCCGTAACGATCAGCAGAACCACCGTGCAGGTGAGTTGTGCAGCGACCATAATGTTTCTCATACGTTGTCCATCTCGTACATTGGCCGTGCGGGACGAGTTTGTCTGCAAAGCGGCATGCGGAGGTACACGCAAGGAACGTAGCGCAGGCAGAATCCCAAATGCGATGGCTACAAGCATTGATAGCGCAACGGCAAACAGGAGCACTGGTACACTGATGCGCACTTCCTCTAGGCGGGGAATATTCGCTGGCACAAGGGCCAGCAGCATCCGTACACCAAGAAATGCAAGCGCTATCCCTGCCATGCCGCCGATCACCGCAAGAATCAAACTCTCTGTCAGCCGCGCCATGATCTGTCTGCTCCGGCTTGCACCTAAGGCCGCGCGAACCGCCGTCTCATGTTCTGCGCTTACCGCGCGCGCGAACTGCAGATTCGCTAGGTTGACGCACGCAATCAGCAGCACCGCGCCTACCGCTGCAAACAAGAGCCATAACCCTCCTCTCACACCGGAAGCAACATCTTGCGCTAACGGAGCTATCGCAATTCCAAAACGTACCGGGAGGTGCGAGGACACGGTGTAACTACTCAGTAACGCACCAAGCTCTGCGTGTGCCTGCGGAACCGTTACACCTGGATTGAGCCTTGCAATGACGCTATAATTAAAGTTACCCGTGTCGTTCTTCAAATCGCGCTCTGCTGGTACGAATGGCTCGTAGAGCATTACGTTCTGTCCCAATTCCTGAAAGTGGATCTTTGGTGAGAGAGCAACCTGTGGAAAGTGCATGCCCGGTGGCAGCACGCCAATGACAGTATTAGGTTCGCCATTAATGCGCAACGTCTTTCCGATCACATTGGAATCGCCGGAAAAGAACTCGCGCCAGCCTTCGTAACTCAGGACTACGATATGGGCTGCGCCTTTTCGTGCATCCGCGTCGACGAAGTTCCTGCCCAACATAGGCCGCACCCCGAGAAGCCGGAAGAGATTCGGAGAAGTGATGACTGTGCCAACCACGCGCGGATGGTCGCCATTTGGCGAAATGCTCCCGGCACTATGGCGGAAGATTGCGGCATCTTCAAGAGTCTTGGCATTCTCTTTCAGGTAGAGGAAGTGGCGGTAGTTATCTGGGACGATCTCTCGTCCTGAACCAGCTTTATCTTCCGTCTCTCTCACCACAAGAAGGCGGTCGGCATCCCGAAAGGCAAACGGCTTTAAGAGAACTGCATTCACCACGCTGAAGACCGAGGTTGCCGCGCCAATACTTAGAGACAACGTGCATAGAGCTATAACCGCAAAGCCAGGCGATCTTCGCAATTGCCGCATCCCATATCGCAGGTCTTGCCACAACCGCTCGAAGGGCGCCCATCCCCAGGTTTCACGGGTTTTTTCCCTGATCAATGTCACATTGCCGAATGCTCGACTGGCTGCGCGGCGAGCTTCATCCGGTGGCAATCCGTTGTCGCGCTGCTCTTCTTCTTCAAGCTCAAGATCGGAGCGTAGTTCTCGCTCCAGGTCAGCATCGCGCTTTCTGATTTGCCACCATCTCATGTCAGTTCTCCTCGGTAACTGGCCACATGACGCTAGACACCGCTTCTGCCATTTGTTTCCACTTCGATTCCTCGACCACGAGCTGTTTTTTGCCCTTCTCGGTCAGTCGGTAATATTTGAACTCCCGATTTTTGTCCGGCGCTGTTTCCCATTTGGAGGTAACCCAGCCTCTTTGTTCTAAGCGGTGTAACGCCGGATAGAGCGAACCGTGCTGCATTTGTAGAAAATCATTCGTCGTGCGCTGGATATGTTTTCCAATCTGGTGGCCATGAGCAGGACCATAAAGCAGGGTCCGCAGTATCAGCATGTCCAGTGTGCCCTGCAGCAGATTTGCGCGTTGTTGCGCCTTTTCTTTGGTAGAAGACATTCGACCCTCAATCTGGCAACGATGGTAGATATTCGACCATCACTTGTCAATAGCGCCCCCATCATAGGATCTGGAATGCTGACTGCAGGCAAGGCGCTCATGAAACGGTAAGCACACGCTCTCATGGCCGACAAGAGTCAGGGGTATCGGAGCGGATGGTTTCTTCAAAATTGCTCTCAAACGTGATCCTGAAGACAGGCTCGTTTGGTCGTTTGCGTTGGAATGGAACAAGTCACTACGCATTATCGGCTTCTTGGGCGACGACGAGATTGCACGAACTATTTCAGATACCTTGGACGCGCCAAGACCCAGCGATTTGGGGGAAGGGTGGAAGTATCGAGAGGAAGTAGCTCTCCCAGACAAAGATGACGAGTTGTTCCATTGCTGGATCGATGAAGAAGAGTTCGATGGACGTGGCGGCGCGCCGCAGGTCGGCTAACTTTCACAGCTAGACGTCAGGCCAATGAAACAAAGGGTTCTCCCGACGCTCGCCGGATTCCCAAGCAGTCTTCGCACAGACGCAACGAATCAACTCCCCCACCAGGCCTGAACGGCTTCGGAAGATAGTAATCTTGTGCCGGCTCATCTCCACAAACGGAGCAGATGTCTGCACTCTCGAAGGTCTCGATCGCCGCTCGCGTCATCGCGGCCTGAATCGGGTCCCAGACTTCCAAAGCATCAAACCACTCCGCTGAGTGTGGGATCAAATGAACATCTGCCTGCACTTCGAGATGGCCCTGTGCCTGCAGCCATTCTGTCGCCACATCGACTCGCTGATGGTGCAGAAACGCAAGTCGCTCGTAGAGCTCAAGCATCAACTTGTAGTACGTGAGCCCGTAATCAGCAACGAGCCTTCTATAACCGCCCCGATTCACAACATAACGGTTTGGGGCAACCGCTTCGCCCTGGAGAAGACTTCTGCAGTAGCTTTCGAGTCCATCCGTTGGCTCCTGTCGCATGACCTTCAAATCGTATTGCCAAGGATTTTTCTCCTTCTCTATCTGCCAAAGGGTCAGATAGCCAGAAGACGATAGGAGCCCGGAGAACTCCGCGTCCTTCTCAGGATGCCACGCGAGGTAAAGATCGAGATCGTTTAGGGACTGGATGCTGGGGTCGCTCTTTCGTGCTCCGTCCAGCAATGCATTCGTGGCATCTCGCATGAGCTGCGGGATGTCAGCTCGAGTGCTCCAAGACTCCGCTTCGCCCTCTCCTACCGGAACTGTCGCGTTCGGGATCTCTTCAAGGAGCTTGCTACGTTGGAGATCGGCGGGCGAGCAAAAGTTTGCGTTGTCCACTAGCTCAATTCCGGCGGACGAAAAGGCTTGAGCTACAAGCCGAGAACAGAACTGCTTCGTGGACCATTTATCTCTGCGCCCAACTACCGTTTGAATGGCTTCACGCACTGAGTATTGGGTTCCGATGTGACTGCGGGCAAACGTCAGGACACCATCCAACTGTTGCCGTGTGATGCCTGCCCGGAGACGGAGAACGTAGACCGAACAGTCGTTGTCAAAGTGCAGCCTTTGCGTATTCCGCGAATGGACACCTTCGTTGGTCGCGTCAATGACGGAGTGGTCTTCCGCATAAAGCATAGCGTGAGAGACATCGCTTCCCGTCGCTACTCTGATGGTTTTGCTTGTAACAGCCGTCGCCGTCGCAAGCACGATATCTCCGGGATGGAGCACTGACTCATTCAACCGCTTGTAGCCGTGTTCTTGATCTCTCGTCATATCGATGACCTATCTGGCGCTGCGCAGTCTGGCTAAAACGGCCACGGATGTTTTTCGTGGGAGTCAACGCAAGCTTGGCGGGAGCAAAACCACGTTTGACAATGACCGCACCACCAGGGCGGTCCACTATCCTCAAACCCAAGACCGCAGGCAGCGCAAGAACCCGCCGGCATGGGGATCGAAGGAGCAGGAGGCAGCGGTGGACGCGACGAATAGGTAGAGCGCCGAGGGCCGACCATGAACTCTTTGTTGATCTCGTTTTGCTGCAATTGCCATGCGTGTGTGTACTTCCAATCAGAACTACGAGGTGCTTGATCAGGGCAATGGTCACAGTAGTCCGAGCGAAACTCGTCATAGGTGCTATCCAGCGTAGGGCCATGGCGAGTGTACTTGTGAAGGTTGCAATGAATGACTTTCGTTCCCAACGTGGGTAGCTGAAGTTGCTGCGCCAGCAAGAAGTGAAGTAAGCCGGGGCCGGTTCGGCCCAAGGTCAAGAACATGTGGGAGCAAGTTTGTAGTACCCGCGTCGGGTCGAAGTCCGAAATGGCAGCACACACCATCTCAGACAGCGGATTCTCTGCGTCCGAAAGATCGATCCCCAACCCGTAGGCCATGTTCTCGTAAATCTGTTGTTCCGTTGCGATCGACACGTCTTCTTCCACAGGAGACGTGTCGCCCAGGGTCGCTGCCTGACTTGCAATGAGCCCTTGTGCCCATTCACGGATCGGCCTATCAGCGATCATGGCAACTTCGTTCTCCGCCCAGACAACGCACTCTGCACTTCGGTCTCGCGAAAGCATGGCTGCGTTCACAGCAGCACGAGCTCTCTCATTGTCGAGGCCGAAACGCGCGGCGATGGAAGCGGCAAGCTGACACACGCTCAGCACTGAATTGCGAATTGCGTTGGCGGCATCCGGCAAACCGTCAAGGTCGAGGCGATGGATGAGAGTGGCCGCTCCCTCGATGATCCGAAGGAAGGCCAGCGGTAACGCGGATTCATATGGAGTTTTCTGGGAAATGCGAACGAGTCGGAGGAACTGTTCATACTTTCGCCGGACTCTCCCAATGGTCTCTGCCCGGTATAGGCGCAATCTTGCCCGCCACCACACGTCGCCCGTGGACTCATGGACCCGCCTGTTCTGATAGAGTCCCCAGTCTTCCCGCGTCAGCGCATAGAACTCGCCTGCAACACGAGCAATCATTGCGTAAAGCTTCAACTCGGGCGGGCCATTGCGGGTCAGCTCCCGCAGTTTTGAAGCAGTAGCCAGAACTATTGCCAAGTGATCGCCGCGCTCGTCATCCACTGCCCGGACGGCTAACCTCTCGTTCTTTTCTTCGAGGAGCGCCGCGAAGAACTTCATCTCAACGCTTGACTGCGAGGACGACAGCACCACGCGAATGGCTTCTCGCGCATCGCTGAAGTTGCCCGCTTCAGTGCCGGACTGTGCAACCATCAGGTCGAGAGCGTCACTTTTATCGCGCAGTGATTTGCTCAATTCGCCGCGGCCCTCAATCAAAGCCGTTGCAGCAAGAAATGGAATTGTTTCAACTTCCATCATCCGCTGCGATGCTAGCAGTGTCGTAAGCTTTCCCACGACTTCAACCAGAGCCTCGGAGGTAGCGGGAAGTTCATTTGCGACAGGGACCCGCACCGTGAAGGTCTTTGCCGGTGGACTCGCGGTGAGCTTCGTCTTCAGAACTCCGTCCAGCTGAGGCGCGAACCAGAATAGTTTGCCTTTGCTTACATCGGCCTGAACCACAAAGGTAGGCAGACGCAGCTCGCCAGACAGATAGCGGGCATTCCGGGCTTTCAAGTCGACGGATAGGTAGCTGCCGTCCTTCGAATGGCGCGGCCTGACGGTGCTCTTCAACTGAACTATGAACAGCAATCCTGTCGTCTTGCCATCGTGGAAGATCTCGACCTCGAAATCTCGACCGTAATCCTTACCGATCCCGTTTGCCGTCCACTTCAGGCCGGCGACGACGGTATACAGCAGCGCTTCGCCCTGGTCGTCGGTCTCGTGCTGTGTCGGCCTGTCCATTTCATCCCATTGTCAGGCATCGAGCATCAGCAGGACAATAAGCACTGTTCAGCGGGGTAACGTCTTCAGTCGACTCCTGGGCGCTGTAGTACCCTCGTCAGAGCCATGTCCTCGCTGATTTTTAAGACCGAAGAACGTCAAGTGTTTGTCGCAACCGATACGCTCGCAGTCGCGCCTGGTGGTAGGGCGTTGATGTTCACAACGAAGGCCTTGATTGTTCCCCATTTGAGGATGCTCATGGCTGGAACCGGTACAGGAGGATTCCTTGATCGCTGGTTCGTGAAGGTGAATAGTGGCAAGGTCGTCATCGGAATTGAGAATCTGGACTACCACACCCCGAAATCTCTTTCCGATCTCTGGCAGAAATTCAAAGAGGAAATGGACGACTTTCCCGAAGGCCAGAAGACAACCGTTTACCATTATGGCTTCTCCGAAGAGACGGGCGTGATACGGGCATTCGCCTACCGGTCTACAAACGGGTTCGTGAGCGAGCCTCTTGGATACGGGATCGCGATGAAGCCCGAATGCTCGATCCCCGAAAACCTTCAACTCCCCGGCGACATCAAGAGCATGATGGACGAACAGCGTGAGATTCAAAGAGCTTTGCCCGAGAGTCAACGCGTCTACATCGGGGGTGAGATTCAGATACACCATCTGATGGAAGCGGGTTTCAATGTCTACACGTTGGATCGTTTCGATGATTTTGCCTCCGATGCGGTCACAATGTTCAACGCGTTCCGCAAGTAGTGGCGCTAGCGTTCAGATCCCGCAATCCTCGAATTACGGCATATAGAATTGCGGGGTGGAATGGCGATCCAGATTCCCATCATTTCCGCGCGCCGCGAAAGATTGGCTGAGGCTCCAGCTCGCCTCCCCACGCTATCAGAAAATCTATCTCGCCTACTGGAAAGCCAAGACTCATCTTTGGACGGTTGTGATCGCCGGATTGCTTCTGGTAACCGGTTCGATTCTTTTCATCTTCCGTTTCAGACTTGGTGCATACTTCTTGCGCCTCGATCCAGCGGTGCTTCCGCAACTCTGTATCGGTGTGGGCGCCGCTCTCATCGGACTGATAGCAGTTGTGTTCACGCTCAGCTTGTTCGTGATCCAACAGATATCCGATCGGTCGGTTCCGGGAATTCTTAGAGAGTACGCGGCAGATAACATCACTCGTGCCATCTATGCTGCCTTGTCGGTCTTAGCCGTAACCTGCCTTGTCGGCGCTTTGGTTTCGCCGAAACATCATCCCGTCGCTGCATTCTGCTTGCCTGTCTTCTGCGCTGTCATAAGCCTCGTACTTCTTTCCATTCTCTTTGTCAGGGTGGCATTCCTCAGCGACCCCTCCAACATCGTCGCGCACATTTGGAAGACAGCCCATGCCGAAGTCAAGCGCCTACGCGTCGTTCAGGATGAGTTGGTCCGTTTCAACAAGCTGAAGAATGAGACCGACCCGCTCGGCCGCACCGTAGACAACATCGGCGTCACTACGGCGGCTCTTTATGCCAAGGCACCGTTTCTGGCAAAGCGACTTAAGAAGTCTCTTGATGATCTCTACTCCCTGACTCGCCACTTCAGCGCCGAACAGCAATACAGCCTGCTGTACGAGTCAAGCGAGGCCATCATCCACATCCTTCAGCAATACATCGAAGTGCGCGGTTCTAGCCTCAATATGGCGAACAGTACGACAGCGATGATGGGCATCGGAACGGGTTGGGATGGGGTGATCGGAACATCTATGGAGACGTTCGCGGCTTTATTGCGAACGTCTGTCGAGACAGGAGATACGCAGAGAGCGCAGACGCTCATAAAACCCTTAGCGAAGCTGGCTAAGAACAGCGTCCGGACGATGCCATTCAATGCGCCACCCGACGAACATCCTACGGTCGCGTTCATCATTGGATATTTAACAATCGCTGGGAAGCAAGCACTCGGCAAGAAAAACGAAGATGTCATACTCACGCTTAACGACCAGCTCTTGCCCATTGCTGGAGAGTTGGCTGTCGGTGGCTCATTGAGCACACTGCGCTGGCTCATAGAAGAGTGGTCCCAGATCGCGACCATAGCCGTCCTCACGCGGCAACAGACCGCAGCGACCGATACGGCTGAAGCGTTGCTCAAGCTACTGGCCTACGTGATCGAACGTGATGATCTCGGACATTCTGGCCTAGTCAAGACCGTTCGGAATGTCATCTTGAACCTATGCAGGACAGAGGTGACCCTGGCAGCAAAGGGCCAAAGCCTCGGAGCAAGTATGAGCGCATCGCCTGACACGCCGTTGCGGCTCTCGCTTTCTGGCGTAAGTACGGTCTCGTTTCAGTCCCTTCATTCGAAGTTGGTGAACAAGATTGCTGGCTCGTATTCGGAACAGAGGCATGCGATTTGGAGCAGTGCCGTTCACATGCTCGATGAGCTTGATGACGGACTTTGGATGTCATTTGAGAAGATGGGCCTCGCAAGCGCTGCGGGTCAAGAATCCATACTGTTCTATCTCAATCAGTGTGCCTACAGTATCGGAGAGCAACTTTTATGGCTTTGGCAGCGCATCACAACCGCGAATTTGCCTGAGATTGACCTCTATGCGATAGCTGACGGCGAGGAGCGGGTTAAAACTGCTGGACACATTCATCGCCGAGAAGAATACCCTGACCATCTGGAGGAAATGATTCACTGGCACGTCATCGCCTTCTACAGCCGCTGCCGGACGCTTCAGCCAGCTACCGCAAACGATTTGAACCTTCGGGATTGTTTCGCCAGCGCCGTCGCCCTGGCAAAACAGGCTCTTGGGCTTGGACTCACCAAACTCGCTACCGACACTGCTCAAACCATGGGGCGATCTGGAACTGCTGTTCTGGACGCAGGAGGAGTCGGCGGCGTAGTCGAAAGCTGCAGAATGATTTCGGTTTTGCCAGAGCTTGGGCTTGTGGCGCTCCATGAGAATTCGGGAGAGGTACTGACCGCAATCGAAGACGCTCTCAAAGAGTTCATCGCCCACGCTAATGAGCTCATCAAGGATGACCTAGCGGTTTTTCAGAATTGGAGCTCTCCAGTCCGCCTCGTGACTGAAAAATTGGACGAATTGGCTAACGGCACAGATCGGGGCATAAACGGAGTCAGGCTATCAGTATGGAGACCGACCTTCACACGTGATGAGGCGACGACATACCTCCAGATGCTGAGGGAAGTCCTCGCTTGAGCGAGCAGGGCACTGGATGTCGTTGGTCCCCACACTTTGTGAACGAAATGCGATCCGGTGACCATGTACATGGACACCAAATCTGATAAACTCAGTCTTGTTGTGCCGGTGCTCGTCTTGGTGTCCAGTTTGGTGTCCACTTGGTGTCCAAATCACCTCCAAAACTGAGTCCATAGCAGCGACAAGGTAGAAAAGAACGAAACCAGAGAATTCTGCGAAACGCTTGATTCTATGTGACTTTAATCCAAGTTGCTGAAAAGCTTCTTGGGGACGTAGCTCAGTTGGTTAGAGCGCTGCCTTGACACGGTAAAAGCATCAAATCAGAAGAGACCTATTTCAAGCATGGGGACACTCCTGTTTCTGACTGCGTGATTCGGTAAAACCATCCCCGTTCTAGTCTCTCAACTTGCAATCGCGGAAAGTGCGCTCGACCCACCGCTCACGAACAGCCTGTCGACCGGTTAACTTAGAATCGGCATGTCAGGATGGTTGTCCAGGTGGTTGTCCAAACCCACCCAGAAACAACCCAAAACGTTCCAAAATACCTTGCAACGTGCTATAACTCACAACAACCTACGCAGGGCTGAGCCGATTCGTAATCAGTAGGTCAGCGGTTCGACTCCGCTCATCGGCTCCATCCTTTCAATAACTTAGAAGCGTCTCGTACATCTCCCGCAGGACGACTGCGGGAGATGTACGGGAATTGCTCAGTTCGCCACCTTCAATATTTAAAGTGACTTCGAGTGGTTGCTCTTGTTCACAACTGCCGCAACCCGATCCAGGGGAAGGTCTGATTAAGTCTCGGAAGATGTCCTCAGCGGCTAAAGCCGCGTTGCAGTCAAGCTATTTGCGGCATCCTTCGGCTTCGCTCAGGACAGGCTCTAAAGCCGTGCCCTTAACAGAACCGGACTTAATCAGAGGTTTCCTAGGGTTTCTTTGCGACAGACGGAAGGGCAAAGGCGATATATCCCTTCGAGGTTGGGGCAGGCGTCGGTACGCCGCCGGGCGGAATATAGGCTCCTTCCGGGTAGGGCGTGCCGGCTCCGCTGACAGCGAACAGAATGTACTCCCGTCCGTTTGCTTCGTAGACGGCGGGCACTCCCTGCGATCCATTTGGAAGATCTTTGCTGAAGATCAGCTTGCCGGTAGCACTGCTCAAGGCATAGAGCTTTGAATCGTTGCCGGCGAACAGGACCAGACCTCCGGCCGTGGTGACGAAGCCGCTCTTGGGATAGACATTGCCGCGCATCGTGCCGCTCGGACCCGCTTCCGGAACGTCACCATATGGTGTCTGCCATTTGATCTTGCCGGTGTTCAGGTCGTAGGCCGTGATGGTGCTCCATGGTGGCTTGACGATGTAGCCTTCGTTTCCGTAGCCGGTCTTATAACGTGATGGAGGTCCCTCGACATCCTTCGGGTAGGATGGCTCCGTCCTCAGCGTCCTCATCATGGCCTGCATCGAAGGCGTGGGCGCCGAACCGAGAGGTGCAAGGTCGGGCTGTTTCAGGAACGCCATCAGATCGTCCATGGATTTTTCCGGCAGCGAAGAAAACGACGGCATGGTCGCTCTGCCGTTCATGATCGTGTTGTGGGTCGCCTCCGCGCCCAGGCGGCTGACGACCGTGTCGAGGGCGGGGCCGCGATCTCCCTTCAGCTCCGGACCGTGGCAAAGCTGGCAATTCTGCTCATACACCGCACGCCCCATTTGCTCCTGGTTCGGAAAGCGTGGCCGAACTCCCCGCGCAGTGTGCGGGCGAGACGGAATCAGCCCACCCGCATTCGCGGTCGTGGATTCGCCTCCCGGCACCAGCTTCACGATCGAGGGCATGTTCTTCCCTAAAACGTAGACGGTGCCGTTCGTGGGATCCGCACCGGTGCTAAAGAATAATGCGCCACCGTTCACGCTCGGCATGTTGATGGTATCGACGCCGACAGCGGGCGGCGTATAGAAACCGGTTCTCGCTTTCGATAGACGCTCTTTCCACCAGGCGACCTCGTCCGGCCTCATGAATCCTTCGTACATGTCCTTGACGGTCATGCCCTGGCGTGTAAACGGAGGCACTACCGTGGGGAAGGGCTGCGTCTTCGAGGTGATTTCACCAGGAACGTCGCTCTGCGGAACAGGCCGCTCCTCGATGGGCCATAGCGGCTTTCCCGTGACGCGATCGAATACAAAGAGGAAGCCGTTCTTCGAGGCGAGCGCCACCGCGTCGACCATCTTACCGTCGTGCTTTACCGTCACCAACTGGGGAGCAGCATCCGGATCGTAATCCCATACATCGTGATGAACGATCTGGTAATGCCAGAGCTGCTTGCCTGTGCGGGCGTCCAGCGCCAGAAGACAATCTGCATAAAGGTTGTTGCCGGGACGGTCTCCGCCATAGAGTTCATATTTCGCCGATGCCACGGGGAAGTAGGCAATTCCGCGCTTTGGATCAACGGTAATCTCCCCCCAGACGTCTACGCCGCCCATGTATTTATAGGCATCTTTGGGCCAGGTGTCATATCCAAACTCGCCCGGGCGCGGAATGGTATGGAAGACCCACAGCAGCTTGCCCGTGACGACATCGAAGGCGCGAATATCACCTGGAGGCGCCAGGTATCCTTCTCCCGTCGCGCTTCCAAGAAGGATGATGTTCTCAAAGATGCGGCCTGGAGTTCTTGAGGAGAGGGGGCGGGTCGCCCGGTCGATGCCGATCTTGAGGTCCAGTTTGCCGTGATCCGCAAAGGAATCGACCAGCTTGCCTGTCCGTGCATCGAGAGCCTGCAGGAAACCTCCTGAAGAGACGAGCACACGCCGGTCCTTGCGATCCTTGCTCTCCCAATAGTTCGCTCCGCGCATGCCGGCGATCCCGCTAAAGCGGGACGCTGTAGCTCCCGGGGCGGTAAAGGAATGCTCCCACAACTCCTTGCCGGTCGCCGCATTCACCGCCACCAGGGACCCCTTCTTGGCGGCGAAATATGCGATGTTATCGATGACCAGCGGACTGAATGTATAGGTCACGTCATCTCCGGTCGGATAACTCCAGGCAACTTCCAGCTTGTTCACATTGCCGGTATTGATCTGCGTCAACGGCGAATAGTGGGAGCTCTCCGGACCGCCGAGATAGTCGGCCCAGTTGGTCCCAGCCTGCTGCGCATACGACGTGGAGCTGTAGGCGAGCGTGGCGATCACCAGGGCGGCAGAGAACAACCCGGGCCTGCCTTGCTTCGACGCACCGCGGCTGCCGGCGCGTGGATCTGATTTCGGGGACGATGCATGCAATGTGCCTGGGACGTAACGGTCGAGGGCTTCTGCCATCCGTGATGTTTGCGGACCTTCCATGTTTTTCCCTTCCTGGGAGAGAGTGCAATCGCCGAAGCATGTGGGAATGACGCAAGACATCATTCGTACTACGCAACGAGCGAGAGGCTATTCTTTTGGTAGAAGGCACTCTATCACGACTGCGAGAGTGCATGTTTGTAGAAAAATCAGAGAGGCAGGGCCGCGTCGCGCAAGGGACTCGCAATTCATCTCGAAGCGGTCGCTGATCGTATCCGGAATGCTTTTTATCGTTCAGGCACTTGACTGTCACAAATTTCCACGAGTAATATGCTTTGGGAATAACGCAGGCGTATTTGCACAATACGCATGATATCTGGACTGCCGCGACAAAGAACAGAGACCAATCCGATTCTTCCTGGTGTCAATTAATTCCAGAGGAGTGTGCTTTCAGGCTTTCGACGCTGCCGCAGATCCGATCTAAATACTGAAATCAACCGCAGATCCGTTACCAATTTGGAGACCTTTCATGCCGTGTAAATCCTATTTAACGTTGGCACTGTTGGCACTGGCTGGAGCCGTGCCCATGGTGGCTGTCGGGCCGTCGTTTGTTCCGGATGTGACCTTTACCGGCTCCAGTCTTACAGGATGGCACACGGTTGGCAATGCGAAATGGACTGCGGAGAACGGCGAAATTGTAGGCAAGCCGACTGCCGCCAGCGGCGGCTGGCTGGTCCTGGACGAGTCTTATCAGGACGTTGGCGTGTACGTGGAGTATCGCTGCACAGGCGGCTGTCAAGCGGGCGTGTTGTTTCGCGAGACCAAGGGCGACGCCGGCATGAAGGGGACGTTTGTCGATCTGTCCGATCCCCAGATTACAACCTATTCGGTAACGCTGGGCGCCGACGGCGCCATCACTTCGCGCAACAAGGCGAGGAGAGGAGGCGGGCTTGTCCGGTTTACCCCTCCTCCTGATCCGAACGCTCCGGTTAGAAACTACCGTCCCCGGCCTACCGCCGCCGGGCTGCCTTTGACGCCGCCGGACACAAGTCTCAAGGCAGGGGAATGGAACACCGCGGAGATGTTCATGGACGCCAACGTCGTTCGTACCTTTCTGAACGACGGGCGCGAGCATGGCGCCGTCAGCGACGAGACCTATGGACCGTTCGCGCTCTATGTCGGCGGAACCGGCGAAGTCCGGTTCAAGAATGTGAAGTACAAGGATCTCTCCATCAAGTTTCGGCAGCCCGACAAGACCTCGCCAAACTTCCGCAGGCAGATATTGACGGATTTCTTCTACTCCTTCTCCGTCGCGGCCGCGGACTTCAACCACGATGGTGTAGAGGATATCGTTAGCGGGCCCTTTATTTACTATGGGCCCGACTACACCCGGAGCGAAGAGATCTATCCGGCGGAGGCGTTCAACCAGACCTCGGGATTCCCCGGTGACGCCTGGATACAGAGTGCGGCCGACTTCACTGGCGACGGCTGGCCGGATATCATCTCGACGAACTACGGCAGTCTGGGGGTGACGCTGTATGTGAATCCGGGAGCGGACAAGCACCGTCGCTGGGACAAATTTCAAGTGGTGAAAGAGGTGCAGAGCGAGGTGGCGATGCTGCGCGATGTGGATGGCGACGGAAAGCCGGAGATCGTCTACATGGGCGGCGGCCAGGTCCGGTATGCGAAGCCCGACCCCGCTAATCCCACCGGGTCCTGGATTATCAAGAATGTTTCAGAGCCCGGCTACGGCACGGCGCATGGAATCGGCGTAGGCGATATCAACGGCGATGGACGCATGGACATTTTGAATGCTTATGGTTGGTGGGAAGGTCCGAAGGATCCCGCGCACGATACCTGGAAGTATCATCCCGTGGCGTTCGGCCGATATGGCCGCGGCATCATGGGTGGCGCGGTCATGGGCGTCTACGACGTAAACGGCGATGGCCTCCCGGATGTGGTCACCGCGCTCAACGCGCATGGATGGGGACTGGCGTGGTTTGAACAGAAGCGCGATGCGCAGGGGAACATCACCTTCGTCAGGCACATGATCTCGGACGATCTGAACACAAAAGCGGAAAACGCGGGAGGCGTTGTCTTCAGTGAACCGCATGCGTCCGGCTTCGCGGATGTGAACGGCGATGGTATCCCGGACTTCATCGTTGGGAAGCGCTATCTGTCGCATGTGAATACATTTCTCGATCCCGACTCGTTTGGGCAGCCGGTCCTGTATGTGTACAAGACGGTGCGCGATCCCAAGGCTCCGGGTGGCGCCCGCTTTGTACCCGAACTGATCGACAATGAATCGGGAGCGGGTTCGGAGGTTCTGAGCGTCGATCTCAACCATGACGGAGCGGTCGACATCGTTACTCCAACGCGCTTTGGAACCATTGTCTTCTGGGGGAAGCCCGGGGCGGAAGAGAAGCATTGAGCGGACGGTACAGATCCGGGACAAGGCGTTCCGGATCTGTACCTGGAGGTGGACCGCCATCTGGAAGTGAGTGTCTTCGGTTGGGAAGGCGACACGCCGTTGAGGCGGCCATTTCAGCTACTATCGCGCATGTTCAATTTAGATTGGCATTAGCCAAGATCCTCCGCACTTTTTTAGGAGACATTGACAACCTGGTCGCTACTCTGGAGATCTTGCGATCTTCACGTAGCCAGACCTTAGGAATCACAATCTCCGCAAACTCTTCCGTCAATTGCTGGAAGGTCTTATTGCTGACAATGCCTTCAGACCATGAGCGCAGCATCTCGTTGATGCCGGTTGCTCGCAGGATGCGTGTCTTCAACTGGCTCAACTCCTGGGAGAGATGGTCCCGATCATCTCTGCTTAATAGCTCTCCCGCGAGAGTGACGAACTGTTTGGCAGCTTCCCAGTCCTGAAAAAAATCGTTGGCGGCGGTTGCACTGCGAGCGATGTAGGCTCCTGCAAGCAGCCGCTTGTTCTGGGTTTGCTTAGCGAGTTCGATGGCTTCTTCGGAATAAATCCGGGCCAAATTCGCATGCATCGCGGTATCGGGCGACTCTCCTACCTGCTCTTCAGCGCGATCGTTGTGAATTGCTGTTTGCAGAGCGCGGGCGCGCGCCATCAGAATATGGTCTTGTCTTTGCTCCCCGAGTTGAAACGCTTTATCCGCCTCGCCTTCGGCGCGATCGATGTCGCCACTATCCAGATGGAGGTAGCCAGCATTCACGAAGACAGCGCCGGTTCCTGCCTGATGGTGATTGTGGGAGTAAATCTCGCCAGCCTGCTGGAGCAGATCGAGGGCCTGACGGCAGATCGATAGATAACGGGCGTGATGAGCGCCGCTGGCGCGCCCGGCATTGGATTTATTTCTTAAATCAAGCGCCATGAGGCGCTTGACATAGGCAGCGTTGACCAGTGCGCGAGCCAGGTTGGGATGGTGGGTAAAGTGTTCGGAGTAAATGCTCATTGCGCACTCGAAATACGACAGGGCTTTTCCGTATTCTCCAGAGCGACGCACAAACCGGCCGCGCGCGGAGGCGATATTCCCCAGAGAGAGCGCGTGCCCCGTTGTCTTTAGTTCTTCTTCTGATTCGTCAAGAAGGCGCAAAGCCTCTTTTCTCTGTCCGCGCTGGAACAGCATCCAGCTTTCATGAATCTTCATCTCGGCGACCAGTTTGGAAGCTTTAAGATGCGTGGCTAGATTTTTTGCCTCAGTAATGTGGTGGAATGCCAGTTCGTACTCTCCCTGTTTTCTATGGGCGCGTGCTTTCCAGAAATGGGCAAGGCTGCGGATATGCGGATCCAAAACCCCTCCCTCAATCTGAAGGACAAAGTCGAAGATGGGGATCGCACTAACAGCATCTTCCGAAGCAAAGGCTCGATATCCTTCCACCATCCTGAGATTGACATAGTCTTTGAAGAGCAACTGCGAGCGCGGCACTTTTGAAAGGCGTGAGATCAGATCATCGAGAAACGCAATATCGCGGTAGCCAATATCAACCCATTGCGCTACACAGAGGAGATAAGATGCGGCATTGGGATCGGAGTGCTGAAGAGGACCGATGGCTTCACCTAGTTTTTGTAGCCGCAGGAATCCTTCAGGGACGCGCCGATGGATGAGGGCGTCATTTAGCTTGTGCAACAAAACGCTAGATACAGGCATGGAAAGATAGTCTAGGCGATCTCATCCGATTCGGTCTAGGGTCAGATAAATACTGCCCTGTCTGAGCCAGTGTGATTCAAGCGATAAATGGGATGTCATTGCGTGGCGCACAATTGCGTTCTCTGAAATGAACGCGCGGCAGATTTGTCCACTCGCCCGAATTGACCTAGTGCCTATTGATTGCGCGATCTATGCCGCATATTGTCGCATCAGGTTGCTTTTACATACACCAGCTAGCACCGAGCAATGCGCATCGTTGTAAGGGTAAGGAGAGAACTTGGGACATATAGCACCTAAAGAAGCAATCCATTTTCCAGACGAGGCCTACCTCGGCATCGATGAGACTGGTTCTTTGGAACTGGTACAACAACTTCTGGATGGAGATGCGGTAGTTATTAAGCTGGAACGTCACTTTCATCAAGCGGTGACTGCCGGGCAGGCACAGAACTTGATGCTTGTACCTTCCGCAGAAGCTGTGCAGCGGCTAGTTTCAGCCAGAATGACTGCAATCGCTTACAGGATTGAAATGAAAGTCTTTGCTTGTACTGAGGCGCGCAGGGCAGTCGCCGTCACAAACGATAGCGACCTACGTGATCATAAGCACTTGAGTGGACTGACCTCACCGAGCAACGGCCAGGTTTATTGTGGGGGCATCAATGCGGCCATAGAGCGAGCCCTGCTTTACGCTCCTCATGCTGATGTCATCTGCTTCAAGAGTGCCGTGCCGGATACCACCGAGGCCCGGAGATTTGCCGTGGCCATCAGAGCCCTGTTTCCTGAGAAGCAACTCGCGTTTGGCTATTCCCCCAGACCTGATGCCCGGATGTGGAATGAGTTGGACCACGCGGCATTTGAAGCGGAGTTGAGAATCATGGGTTATAGCTATTATTTCTTTACGCAGTTCGGGGTCACGATGTTTCCGCATCTTCCTTCGGAGACTGCCTGGGCCATGTTTGACGACACATCCAGGCCCGCATCGATTGATTTCGGAAATCCCTTGCGTTGGCCAGCCGCGCTCGATTCACGTGCGGAGAGTTGTCATGGCAGGCCTGAGTTGTATCTCACAAAGTAGCGCAACCGGACTTCTTTCCTTCTCTTCTTCCTATTCACAGGTCAAAGAAACGCCAAGCGTATATGGGGCTGTGGGATAGAGAACCACTTTATCGAGTTATGACAGGCCAAATGAACACCAAAGAAAAATATATCTATCGATTTGGTAATCGCACTGTAGATGGCGACGAATCCATGTCTGATCTCCTGGGTGGCAAAGGTGCCGGATTGGCCGGCATGACCAAGCTATCCATACCCGTGCCACCGGGATTCACTATTGGCACTGATGCTTGCCGATATTACTTGCAGCATGGTGTACTTCCCGCGGGCTTTGCGGACGAGTTGAAGTCCGCGATGCATTGGCTGGAGCAGTGTGTCGGCCGCAGGTTCAATGACGAGCAGAATCCGCTGTTGGTCAGCGTACGCTCCGGAGCGGCCATTTCCATGCCAGGCATGATGGATACTATTTTGAATGTCGGCCTGACGCGAAAAGGTGTGGATGGACTTGCAAGAGAGAGTGGATCGCTTCGATTTGCTCTGGATTCGTATCGACGGTTATTGCAGATGATGGGGACCGTGGTTCTGGAGACTCCGAAGGCGGAGTTCGACGCAGTGATGGATTCTGCACTGAAAAGAGAAGATATAGGTTCGGACTCTGAACTCTCGGAGGCGGCTCTCACTGATATTTCCGAATCGTTTCATAAAGCAATCGCGCGTTGTTCGGGAAGAGCATTTCCGGAAGACGCCCAAGAGCAACTCTCTCTGGCAATCAACTCTGTTTTTAAGTCCTGGAGCAATGTGCGAGCCAGAACTTATCGTCGTCTCAATGGCATCTCCGATGAGCTTGGCACCGCGGTTACCGTTCAAGCCATGGTCTTCGGCAATGCAGGATGCCACAGTGGTACGGGCGTCGGCTTCACGCGCAATCCATCAACCGGCAACTCGGAGGTCTTCGGCGAATTTCTCACGAACGCGCAGGGCGAGGACATTGTGGCAGGAACGCGGACCCCGGTACCGATTGCTGCGCTCGCAAGCAGCATGCCGGAAGTGTATGAAGAGTTATCCGCCATCGTTCGGCGCCTGGAGAGCCACTATCGCGATGTGCAGGACTTTGAATTCACCATCGAAAAGGGGAAGTTGTTTCTTCTACAGACTCGATCTGCAAAGCGAAGCGCGATAGCCGCGGTACGCATCGCCGTGGACATGGTTCAAGAGGGATTGATTACAAGGCGGGAGGCCGTGACGCGAATAGAGCCCTCGACCATCCTTGAAATTCTTGCTCCTCAGTTGGATCTGTCGGTGGGCGTTCCGGAGATAATTGCTGTCGGCATTCCCGCATCCTCCGGGGCCGCTGTCGGTAGGATCGTTCTTTCGTCAGATGAAGCTGTACGGATTGCAGCAATGCCGGAGAGCGATCCTGTGATATTGGTCAGCCATGAGACTACGGCCGAGGATATTCATGGGATGGCTGTAGCCGCAGGTTTTTTGACTGCGCGCGGCGGTGCAACCAGCCATGCTGCGGTTGTGGCGCGGGGCATGGGGAAATGCTGCATTACGGGAGCCAAGAGCCTTCTTGTAGATGAAGCCGAAGGGGTATTGCGTATCGGAGACGCAATATACCGCGAAGGCGACTGGATATCGCTAGATGCATCGACGGGGCGCGTATTCGCGGGTAAATTGCCCATGCACTCGGTGGATAACGAGCATCCGGAGTTAGACACGATTCTTGAATGGGCGATCGATCTGAACCACTTGGATGTGCGGGCTAATGCGGACACTCCGGAGGACGCCCGGAGTGCTCGGCTGGCAGGAGCATGTGGGATAGGGTTATGCCGGACAGAACATATGTTCTTCGCTCCGGAGCGTTTGCCGCTTGTCAGGGCAATGATTTTGGCATCAGATCACGATCCCCGACGAGCGGCCCTGAGCAAGTTGCTTCCGATGCAGCAAGCCGACTTTGAAGAGATCTTCCGGGAGATGTCGCCTCTTCCGGTAACGGTTCGGCTTCTTGATCCTCCTTTGCATGAGTTTCTTCCCGCACTCGATGAAATCCATGCCGAAATCGGGCTAGCAAGAGAAGGCGGGAAGCGGGAGGTAATAGAACGGCTCGAATTGCTTTTGAGACGGGTTCGCGAACTTAACGAAATAAACCCCATGATGGGGCATCGCGGCTGCCGGTTGAGTGTGACCTATCCCGAAATGTTGCAGATGCAGGTGCAGGCTATTCTGCAGGCGGCACTCACTGTAAAAAGAGAAGGGCTAAATCCTCAACCCGAGATTATGGTGCCCTTAGTGGGAAGTGCCGAAGAGATGGGTTGGCTGCGGGGCAAGATAGATGAGGTCGCTGGCAGAGTATTTGAGGAACATGCGCTCAGTGTTCGATACCTTGTGGGAACAATGATAGAACTTCCTCGCGCTGCTATATGTGCGGGCGCGATTGCGGAGCATGTCAGCTTCGTCTCATTCGGCACCAATGATCTCACGCAAATGACGTTCGGCTTCTCCCGAGACGATGCAAGTAGCTTTCTGGGCAGCTATCTGGAGCAAGGCCTCCTGAAATCAGATCCTTTCGTAACAATCGACCGGCCGGGAGTTGGAGCTCTGATGAAGATGGCTATCAAGCAATTGAGAAGCATTAACCCTCAAATGAAAGTGGGGGTATGCGGCGAACATGGTGGCGATCCGAGGTCGATAGATTTCTTCGCTTCGTTGGGCGTCGATTACATATCCTGCTCGCCTGCAAGAGTTCCTGTCGCGCAGTTAGCCGTGGCCCAAATTACAGCAAGTGTTTCGATGGAGTCGGAACCTGCGCTCTAGGCTGAGATCGACAAAAGAGGCTTTGTCAGTTAGCAAACGATATTGGGAGATAGGGAAAAGGTCGATGATTACTACGTTTCAACAACACATATCTCTGAAGCAGCAAGAGATCACTTCGGAAGATTCCGCCGCCCTATTGAAGTTGATGTCGGGAATCACGCTTGCCGCAAAGATGATAGAGGCGAAGATTAGGAGAGCAAGCCTGTCGGGACTTGTCGGTGAGGATGGAGGAGTCAACAGCCATGGTGAATCGCAGCAAAAGCTGGATATCTATGCGAATGATGCCCTTATTCATTGCCTAGGAATGCATGACGCTGCGGCCGTCCTTATCTCCGAAGAAAATAATGAACCAATAATATCTGACAAAGCAACTGAAACGAGTAAATACGCCATCTTCTTCGATCCCCTTGACGGATCTTCAAATATCGATGTGAACGTCAATGTCGGAACAATATTTTCGATCTATCGGATTGACCAAAGCGTGGAAGAAATCGTCGGACGACTCACATTGCATCCCGGCATTTGCCAGGTTGCTGCGGGGTATGTGCTTTACGGGCCATCTACGGTACTTGCTTATACGAGTGGAAATGGGGTTCATTTGTTCACTCTCGATCCCACCATCGGCTCATTTGTTTTGAGCGGCGAAAATCTGAAAATGCCGAACAGGGGCAGGTATTACTCGTGCAACGAGGCGAACATCGACGAATTCCCGGCTCATTATGAAGCATATTTAAGCCGGCTACGGACTAGTGATCCAGGCGAAAGCTATAGCTCTCGGTATGTTGGGTCATTGGTAGCGGACTTCCACAGAACACTGCTTCGGGGAGGGATCTTTTTATATCCCCCTACGACCGCTCATCCGGAAGGAAAACTGCGATTACTGTATGAAGCAAGTCCTCTTGCTTTTATCGCAGAGCAGGCGGGAGGAATGGCTATCAACGGAGAGCAATCAATCCTGAGAATCCAGCCGACGAGCGTTCATCAGCGCACTCCTCTCGTCATTGGAGGATGCAGCGAAGTGGAGCTTTTTCTGGTGCATGCCAGCCAGCCGGCATAGCTTTTTGAACGCTTGGTATGAGAACTGATTTCGAGATACTGAGGGCTGTTGAATCGTCCGGCAGACCTTTAGTTGCAAATGGAACACGATAGCGTCAACAACCAATTCCATCCTGGATAGCGTGTCCCTATAAATGTTCGGACCAGTTAGCAGAACCCGATTTGCTAAAGCGGAACACTATTTTTAGGAATTCAGTCATTAAAAATTAGAAATGGTTGACGATGGAATTATTTTGGTGCTAAGGTTCGTCCACTGTACCAATTTCGTCGAGTAGGCCGGTGTCGCCTGCGACGGCGCAAGTTCACAAAATTACATAGAGGAAATGATGGCCACTGTAACTCCGCAGACAAATATCTTAAAGACGCTCGACCGCTCCTTGCCTGCGGGGATCGTTGCTTCTTGCGTGACGCCGTTCTCCGCCGATGGCCAGATCAATTATTCGCAATTGAAGCCGCATGTCGACTGGCTTATCGGAGAGGGTGCTGCCGGGCTTTCGCCGCTTGGAAGTTCCGGCGAGTTTACAGTGCTCGAAGTCGACGATCGTAAGCGCCTTCTGGAAGAGATGATAAAGATCAACGATGGGCGTGCAGCTCTGTGGGCGGGGACTCATCATTACAGTACGCGGACCACGGTTGAGCTATCCAGGCACGCTGCAGAAGCTGGGGCTGATGCTTTGCTGATTGTGCCGCCATACTACATGGCTCCCACGCCGGAACAGGTCATGGACCACTACCGACGGATTGCAGATGCGGTTGATATCCCTATCGTTCTTTATCACAACATTCCTCTGACCTGCGTCGACTTGAAGACGGATCATCTGCTTACGTTGTTCAATGAAGGTGCGATCGCCGCTGTAAAAATGTCAAATCCCGATCCGGACCGTATCTGCGAACTTTTACAGGAAGAAACGAGCGGAGTGCTACGGGTCTATTGCGGACTTGATTCCGTGGCCTTCGAGGGTCTCTGTCATGGAGCGCATGGTTGGATCTCCGGGATTCCGAGCATTGTTCCACGTGCTGCACGTCAACTGTATGAGGCGATCGCAGTTCGAGGGGATCTGATATCGGCACGTGAACAGTGGCGTACGTTATCGAAGTTGATGCGCCTGGAGTTTTCGGCTTATACGCAGCGAGGTAACGGACCACATTGGTTCAGCGTAATGAAGGCCGCATTCAATCTAATTGGGCCTCCGGTAGGTGACCCGGAACCTCCCGTCCAGCCGCTCGGCGCAAAACATCGCGCGGAGCTTATAGAACTTCTTTCTGCCTTGGGATATCAAGTGCAGGGAGAGAGCTAAGACTACTGACTTGAGAAAAGGATGGCTAAAAGTATGATCGCTACGCATCCAAGAATTGGCAGACAGAGCGCAATTGTGACGAAGGTCGAAGCTCCTAAACGGGATCAACAGTTCAGGCTACCTGCTGTTGATCGTGCTATGAGTTTGTTGGAACTCCTGGCTATCTCACGAGAGGGGCTGACACTCTCCGAAGTCAGCCGCAAACTTAGCATCCCCAAGAGCACTACACACTACCTTATTCATACGTTAGCGACTCGCGGCTATGTACAACGAGGAAACAATGGACGCCATTCGCTGGGCCTTCGTTTTGCTGATGTGGCTAGCGCGAGCACGGCCGAGCTGGATCTTGGCGCTCTGGCGACTCCATTTCTCAAACAGATTTCAGCCAGGGTGAATCTCACAGCAACTCTTTCCGTACTCAGAGGTGCAGAGGCGGTAATTATTGGCAAAGCAACCAGTTTTCTGGATGCCGGCGGTGGAGCCTGGGTCGGCCGCCATCTTGACCTTCATTGCACCGCGCAGGGCAAGGCTCTTATTGCCCAGCTAGCAGAAGCGGATCTGAACAAGCTCTTCGGAGGACGGGCGCTCGCACAGTTTACCCCGAAGACAATTGCGACACTCACTGGGTTGAAGACACACCTGGCAGAAGTCCGTTCGAGTGGCTTTGCCGTCAATAATGAAGAGCAGGTTTACGGAGTCAGGGCAGTTGCAGTGCCAATTGTCAATGTTTCGGGTCTAGTTATTGCTGCAATCTCGCTGCGAGGATCTTCAAAACAGATATCACTTTTTCGACTGCCTGAGCTTGGTCAAGAGTTAATTCGCGTATCTCGTGACCTTTCCCTGCAAATGTCCGGGTGCTGACTGGAAGAAGTTACAGATCCGTTTCATGCAGTTAGGAAGCGCTGTCCAAAATAGATTTCATGAAAAATCAATGATTTATAAGGAGATTATCCATGGGAAAGATTTCGCGCCGCGATGCGGGCAAGATTCTGCTGATTGGTTCTACGGGTCTTTTGGCGGAGAGCCGTCAGGCATTAGGCGCCACAAAGACTAAATCTTCGCCACAGAGTTCGACGCAGCGCACTTCACCAGCAACCGGAATGGGAGCACGGGCCGACAATAAGAACTCTAAAGCTGAATGGTCTGATGTTTTCGTGGCAGAGGGCCCTGAGCCTACCATCAGCTATCGAACTGGCTGGGTTGTGTATGAGGAGTCGCTCATCAATGGGCAGTTTGTAGGTAGAGGGTGGAACGGAGCGGGATATATCAATTATTACGATGCCAGAATTATCCCAGGTGAGCATCGGATGCCGGAGGCATTCCGGCTTGAGATCGATGGCCAATTGTTATTGACGGATTGGAAATGGGGAGGTCTGAAGAAAACCTCCTCGGCTGATGGAAGTACGCACGTCACTGTCACTCTGATCAATGAGGTTCGCCCCGTTACGGTTGTTGTCCACACGAAGCTCGATGGAACCGCAATTTTAACACGGTGGCTGGAAGTGACCAATACATCGAAGCAGCCGGCCGCATTAGCTACAGTAAGCCCCTGGAGCGGGGTGATGCGGAAGAATGACGATTGGCAAGAGCATCTGAAAGGGACAGACCTTCCCTTGTACTCTATCGGCTATTTCGAGAATACGACGTGGGGCCATGAAGGTAACTTCCAGTGGCATGATATGCCTCACGCTCGATATAACGTCGATGGGAGATATCGCCGCGACCGATATAGACACCCGATCTTCATGCTTCGCAATAATGCGACCGGCGAATTTTTTATTGGTCAACTAGCGTGGACTGGAGGATACAGCTTCGGTTTTGACCTTAATACAGAGTTAAAGGGCAATGCTGCCGCGCTGACATTTTCTGCAGGTCTCGATGCGCCAGCCCCTATGCGCGTCATCGCTCCTGGAGAAACGGTGACAACGCCGGAGATGCACCTTGGTCTTGTCTATGGTGGTCTTGATGATGCCGTTCAATCCATGCATACACATCTAAGGCGGAGCGTTCTTGCTCCGGCGGCGCGTGGCCGCAGAGTGTGGATCGAGTCTGGCATCGGGCCGGAGATAGAGATCACGACCGAGGAGGTAGAAAATGCAATTGACGAAGCCGCTGAAATTGGCGCCGAAGTTTTTTTTATTGATGCGAGTTGGTACGCAGCGCCGCACAGTAGCTGGTGGACAACTGTAGGAGACTGGGACGAGAATCTGCAGCGCTTTCCGAAGGGATTGAAGTATTTCCGTGAGCGCACGCATGCCGCCGGTATGCTGTGGGGTTTGTGGATGGACGCAGAACGGGTTGGTGATGCAAGCCGACTTGCCAAAGAACATCCGGACTGGCTAGCCATGAATTATAACGGCAAGCGGGAGATGGGCGGATTGCTGGATCTGACGAAGCCTGAAGTCGCAAAGTGGATGGAAGACCAGATCACGAGTGTGATCGAAAAAAACCAGCTCGATTTTTTCAGGTTGGACTTCAATACGGACCTGACCCGTGGGATTAAGACGATGCATAATGGCTACGTGGAAAATGGCTACTGGCGCTATTACGAGGCCCAGTACGCGGTCTACGAACGATTGCGAGCCCGATTCCCCAAAGTAATTTTTGAGAATTGCGCCGGCGGCGGCGGCCGCACTGACATCGGCATCATGCGCCGATTCAACCACACCGATGTCACCGATTGGCAAATCGCTCCTCGCTCCTTCTCGATTACGAATGGAATGACGATGGCGTTGCCGCCGGAGACTGTAGATCGGCTGCTTGGTGGCCAGAATGGACAGTCTGCGGCAGATTACGATTTTCAATCGCGGCTGTTGCTATTCCTTATTCCGAAGGCAGGCTTCTTGTACCCACGAGGAGCCAAGCCCAATCCTCTGTTCATGGCCCGTACCAAGCACTGGATTTCTATCTATAAGTCGTTTGTCCGGCCCTTCATCGAGACCAGTCGCATCTATCATCACACTCCCGAGGTAAGTGGCGTGGAGCCTCAAGGCTGGGGCGTTCTGGAACTCGATTCTGAAGACCGTGCGCGAGGGATCTGTGGACTGTTTCAGCTCGCAGCGCCAACAAAGCCGGAATATCGTCTACGAATGCGCGGTCTGGACGTATCAAAACGTTACAAGGTTACATTCGACAATCTTGGGCAGACGAGCATTGTGGATGGTTTCATCCTGATGGAGCAGGGAATAGTCGTTCGTCTTCCTGGGGCACTGACATCGGAACTGCTTCTATTTGAGGCCGTTTAATTGTGCAGCTTGTAAGCAAGCCATTAATCGAGGATGCTTTAAACATTCTGAGTTGTATTGAAAATCTCCTGCCTCTTCAGCAAGAAGTTGAAGAGGCAGGACGCATCGAGGCTCAAAAGAGGCTGAATCTCAACCATGTCTGAGAGCAGGTTGGAGAGCTGTGACAAATCGGACCGCATTCGAACAGACGCGATCCGCATCGCCTTCTTGAAGCGCTATCGGATCGAAGATTTTCTCTCCGACGCCAACCGCAATTGTTCCCGAAGCAATAAACTCTGCGGCGTTATGTATATCAACACCTGAAGTAGCCACAAAATCAATCTGTGGGAACGGTCCCTTGAGTGCGCGGATGTACTTAGCTCCTCCCACAGACCCACAGGGAAATATCTTCACGAGATCGGCGCCTGCTCGCCACGCAGCCATTGCTTCAGTGGGAGTTAGCGCGCCGGAGATGCACACGACTTCATGCTCCTTTGCTGCTGCAAGTACGGGCAACTCAAGCGAAGGGCTCACGATGAATTCCGCACCGTTCTGAATGGCTGCATGACAGAGCCCTGCATCTAAAACTGTTCCTGCTCCTACTATCAGCTTGCTCCCATAGCGCTCCGTTAACTCCTTAATCGTTTCAATTGCTCCAGGGATGGTCAAGGTGATTTCGATAAGAGGGATCCCCGCTCGTACTACCCCTTCGGCAGCACAGAGAGCGTGCTCACGTGAAGTTACTCGAACAACCGGAAGCAATCCGGTTTGTCGGATTTGCCCTAGAATGTCTGCCTTTGATCTATGAGAATTGACCACCTGTATGCCTCACTCTTCCTTTATGTGACCACTAATCCTTAGAAGGTGCATCGAAGTTAAAGTTCGATTTAAGCTGTTCCACGGCTTCCTCCACCGATCGAGCCTCTCTGGCAAACGATGTGGCAAGCGCCAACAAGCCGAACATGGTGTCTTCCGCTACAGGGCTAAGCCTGGCTTTTGTCTGAAAACGATCCTCAATGATATGACGCAATAAAGGCAATTTATCAGCAAGTCCACCCGAGAAGACGATGTTCGACCATGATCGATCCGGCCATATTCGAAGTGCGCAGGAGTAGTAGTTTTCGGCCATATTCTCAAAAGCAGCTCTGAATAGCGTGCCTACGTTAAAATTGGTCTCGCTGATATTCGTGATCGCGCCGCGATTTCCGCAGGGCCCGCGGAAAAAGGTCAGCTTCGCACTGAGGTCCGTACGATCGACCGCCGCTGCAGCCTGTGCAATATAGGCCCAGGAGTTTTCAAGAGCAATACCGGAGTTGCGCGCTATCTCTTCTAATAAGTCCACCAGAATATTCAGCGATCGCCCTGCCGGAAGATGAGAAAGTGTATTCGTAAACCTCCCATCGAAGAAGGGGCGGGTCTGATAATCTCCCAGCTCCAACGAACTTGTTAGGCGGCTTACCTGAGAACCGGTTGAGATATTGAGTGATAATTCGTGGTCGGTTAACATTGCCCCTACCAAGGCACATTGATAATCGCCAACGGGTGTATAGCAAGGAACCCGTCTTTCACCTATCTGTATAAAACCAACAATATCCCCCGATCGGCGCAGCACAGGCCAACTCATCTTCTCTAATCCCAATTGCTGAATTACATCGGCATGCCATTGCAATGTCCGCAGATTGATTAATTCGTATGCCATAGCATTCGTAATTTCTACTGAGGGTTCTGTTCCACATAGACTGGCAAGAACAAAATCAGGAAGAGAAACCGGAATAGTTCCGGGTTCAAGCAAATCAAGCTCGGACATCTGAAATAGGAAACATAGTGGCGATCCTACCGGCAATTCGTTGCCAAGGTCACGGCGTTGCTCACCTGTGATCCTCTGTTGCAAAACCTCGTAGTAGGATCCGGAACCAGATGGATGAGGAGCGAGCGCTCGCTGGTCGCGCCAACCTAAACAATTTGATCGAACCTCGCCTCGATCATTCATGAGCACCATGCTGTGCATTTGTGCGCACATAGCAATGCCTTCGCATTCTTCTGTCAGATTTACCAGGTCTGTGACGAGATCTCTGACAATATTCAAGATGCGAACGGGGTCAATTTCATATTTGAGAGGATCGAGGCTAGATATCGGAGCCGGGAATGGTACCCGCCGGATATGCTCAAGTTCCGCCCCTCTGATGTTTAGGATGGCCCCTTTGATAAAAGATGTTCCTATATCAATTCCTACAAATGACAAAATTACATTCCTTTCAGGAAAGAGTATGTTTCACATCGAGACAAGCCAATGATCCTGCAATTGATAACTACAAGGAAATTCCTTTTGAAAACGAAAGCCTACACATAATTAAAAGGATGTGGCAACCTCGTGGGCATCGCACGGAAGATACTCATAGCGGGAATTTTGAGAAGAATACGGAAGGAATTTGACGCAAGTATATCCATAACAGCACGGATTTCGACGACATCTGCATTGCTATGAGCATAAGGAGGAAATGAAGCAAGCGATTTTCCTATTTTTCTCTTGCTCCATCATCCCTTGCCAAATTGCTATCAAGCGTCTTTGGTTCAGCGTATTGAACTTTCTTGACAGTGTTATAGCCGCTGACTAGAAGTTTATTTCACGCCATCCTTTACTGGCGCCGCCAGTACTGCTGGTCAGTGAATTATGCGGTGTCACACGAAGTCACCATATGAGATGCCGTTAGAGATAAGAGGCCATTAGTGCAACGCATTGAATTTTTTTGGGGAGATATGAACATGCGCAAGATATATGGATTGCAAAAGCTCATACTGGTGAGCTGCCTATTCTCGTTGATGATGTTGTGCGTACCTCGCACACTGTTAGGGCAAGGCGTCACTGCCGGTTCGATTCAGGGAACGATCACGGATACTTCAGGAGCTGTAATTCCGGGAGCTACTGTCACGATCACGAATGTCGGGACGAACGTGCGCCATACAGTCACGACTCATAGCAGCGGTGACTATGCAGTCGGAAATTTGGCGGTTGCCAGATATCAGGTGAGGGTAGCGATGCCTGGTTTTAGCACCCAGGTGCGCAGTGCCGTTGACGTTTCGGTTGGTCACACTACAGTGCTTGACATCGAGTTGGCTCCAGGGCAAGCCTCGGAGACCGTTACAGTGGAAGCCCATGCCGTCGACGTCACGTTGGACAGGGGCGACCGAAGCACACAAATCGCGGCAGAAACTCTCCAGCAGCTCCCTTTGCAGGTGTCAAGCGCTCCCCGTCAGACTGATTCGTTTATAACGCTGGCGCCGGGCGTAACTGGCGATACTTTTGCGGCCCGAATCAACGGTGCCCCGAATTTTAGCCAAGACTTTTACTATGATGGAATTCCGTATATGAATGCGGATGGTGGCGGTCGGCAGGAGCAGGGAGGCCCGCCGGTCGATGCTGTGGACGAATTTGCGATTAATACTAATGCGTACAGTGCCCAGTACGGCCGCGGATCAGGGTTGCTTAATTTCCATCTCCATAGTGGCGCGAATCGCCTCCATGGTGGAGCCTGGGAGTACCTGCGTAATAATAAGTTTGATGCCTCCGGGTACTACGGTGGAAAAACGAACTCGCAGAAGCAGCATGAATTCGGAGCCAAGTTATCCGGCCCGGTGTATATCCCCAAGCTGTATGACGGTCGCGACAAGACATTCTTTTCGGTTGTGTTCGATTGGTATAAATTTCGCGGCGGCGTTTCGAGCAGCCTTATAACCCTGCCTACCGCGAAGATGCTGACTGGAGATTTTTCGGAGCTTCCCTTTAAGATATATGATCCAGCAACTACCGTCTCAGACGGGGCAGGCGGCCTGGTCCGCCAGGAATTTCCTGGCAATATCATTCCTGCCAGCCGAAAGAGTGTTCTAAGCTCTCCATACTTGGATCTTATGCCTACTGCTACGCGTCCTGGGATTACCGATAATGCTGTCGCAATTCCGGGGAAAAATACTATCAATAACTTCTACCCGTTTGTGAAGATCGATCACAGTATTACTCCTCGATTTATCCTTCATGGTTCCTATTATCAGATCAAGAAGCCTGGAATCACTTCTCCTGTGATCCCGGGACCATTAGGCGCCGGAAATAACTTTGAGAGCGTCTTTTATGAGCCGCGCTTCTCTCTCGACCAGAACTTCTCGGCTAATATCTATAATCAAACGCTTTACTCGATTCAATATACTTCGGGAACGCGTGCGTGGTATCCACTTGTTCCGCAGGGCTTCAGTAGCCCTCTCGCAACCGCCGGTCTGCCATATCCAGCTATTTCTATAGCAGGTATGCCAACGTTTGGGGCTGGTCAAGATAATAACCAGACAAGTGGCGGATGTCAGCCGTGCGCTTTCTTTGCCGATAATTTCAAATGGCAAAAGGGGCGGCATGCACTTAGCTTCGGAACGGAGATACGTTGGGAGGATGAAAGCGACGCCTTCGCTCGAAACATCGGAACCTATTCATTTGGAAGTGCAGCCACAACCCAGCCAAATGCTCCAAATCGCGGAGCGCTGGGATACGGATTTGCCAGTTTCTATCTGGGAACTCTTAGCAACGCAAGCATGACTGGAGGAGCAGCGGTTAGACTGGTAAAGACAGGATATAGAGCATTTTATGCGCAAGACGATATTAAGGTCACTCCAAAGCTTACGGTTAATGTGGGAATGCGCTGGGACTACAGTATTCCTGTGACTGACCCCAATAATGGATTCTCGACCTTCGATCCTACGGTTCCAAATCCCGGTGCCGGCGGGCGACTCGGTTCGATTGTCTTCACCGGTAAGAATGGAGGGGCTTGTATTCCGGACGGAGGGGCTTCTCTCTGTAAGAGTCAAATGGCCGACACGTACTACAACATGTGGCAGCCGCGCTTTGGTTTTGCGTATCGGTGGCATGAGGGAACGGTTATCCGCGGTGGCATTGGGAAATCGAGCCTTCGTGGCGGAGCAAGTACGCTTATGGGACCTATGATTGCCGCAGGCTATCTAACTGGGTTTCAGTATCAGAACACCATGAGCAGCCAGGACGCCGGTATTACACCGCCCGTTCAACTTCGCCCGACTTGGGATGTAGGTGTTCCAAGCGTTGTAGATCCGCCTGTGCGTGATCGTACGCTCGCGAACGGTCAGAGCCTCGATTACATGCAGCCCATTGACGGGAAGAACGGATACGTTACGACATGGAGCTTAACGGTTGAGCAGGAACTCCCCTATAAGATGGTTTTGGAGAGTTCCTATGTGGGCAGTAGCGGCGTCCGGCTTGGTTCTAATTTGCTGAATGCGAATCAAACACCGGCGAAATACCTCAGTCTCGGTTCAGTACTGAGTAAAGACATCAATTCCCCTGAAGCGGTGGCTGCTGGTATTGAGCTTCCTTATCCAGGGTTTCAAGGCACCGTGGCGCAGGCACTCCGGCCGTATCCTCAATACAACGCGATCAATGAAAAGGTCCAGACTCCTGGTCATTCGAGCTATCACTCTTTGCAGGAGCGCCTACAGAAGGGATACTCGAACGGTATGACCTTGCTTGTAACCTATACCTGGTCTAAGACCATAACCGATAGCCTCTCGCAGTTCTCAGGCTTTGGAGCTTATCCCCAGGATACGGCACAACGCAGACGGGAACGGCAGGTTCTCGGCGCGAATGCCGATGGTGCCGGAGGAGCCCACGTTCTCAATATTGCAAGCACTTACGAGCTCCCGATTGGACCTGGGAAGAAGTTTCTGAACCAGAGTCCGATTCTTGGAAGGGTATTGGGTGGATGGGGTGCGTCTGGGGTTCTGACATATTCTCAAGCGGCCCCTCTGCCAATTGGCGGAGGGACGCCCAACCCCATCTTCAATGGTAGTACGCGTCCCAATATCGTACCGGGTGTAAATCAGAAGCTGTACAAGGGAGGCAAATTCAACCCCTACACAGACCGTTATGTAAATCCAACTGCATTTAGCGATGCCGGAGCTTTTGCTCTGGGCAATGCGCCGCCAACGCTTCCGCAGCTTCATGGCTTCATGTTCGCAAACGAAAGTCTCTCGCTTCTGAAGAACACGAAGATTCGCGATACTGCGAATTTAGAACTCCGAATCGATGCGTTCGATGCTTTCAACCGCGTGGTGTTCGGAAGACCAAATATGGACTTCAGCCAAGTTAGTTGCGGAACGACACCATCAGAGAACGGGGCGTGCAACGGGGCATTTGGAAAGGTCAACAGCCAAGCGAATGCTCCACGGCAGGTTCAGTTCGGGGTGAGGCTGAGCTTCTAATCCCGATTGTATTTAGCTTATTCACGATGCCTCCGCCCGTTTCAACGTGCGGAGGCGTTTTATCAGCCTTTTAGTCCGGCCTTTTGATCGAGCCTTTCAATGGGGTGCGACGATTCGGTAGTCTATTCTGCATACACTCTGATTTGTGAAGGGATAAGCAGGGTTTATCTTAGCAATCAAGCGCGAATGGGGAGGGCCTCTTGAAATCCGAAATCATTTTCGCGCTTCTATGTGTGACGCTCACATCGTCCGCTGTTTCGCAACAAGCGGAGGATCGCATTCCGCAGATCTACGCTGCTGCCAAGTCCGAGGAGCAGGCGCACAATTTAGATGCAGCAGTCGAGAAATATAAAGCCATTCTGCGCTTAGATCCGAAATTGGCTGCGGCCTACAATAACCTGGGGAATCTTTATTATCGACAAGGGCGCTTCGAAGAAGCGATCCCTGTGTTGAAACGTGCCTGTGAACTCGTTCCAAATTCGTCTGTCCCACGCGCGCTGCTAGGCCTCTCCTTTTTTCAGAAAGGAGATTTTGCATCTGCTCGCCGCGAACTTGCGTCAGCATTGCGCCTCAATCCCGACGACTCGATTGCCAAGCTATTTCTTGCAAGAAGTCAGGTTGAGCTTGGGGACCTCGCAGGCGCTGTTAAATTGTTGGAGCAGCTTCGGAAAACGGATCCACATAACGTAGAAGCGCTTTATTCGCTGGGTATGGCGTACTCCAGGCTGGCTGAAATGGCTCTTGGAGACATTCAGGCCGTCGACCCAAACTCTTACCTATTGGAATATCTCCTCGGAAAGGCGGCAGAGGCCAAGGGGATAACGGCTGATGCCGTGGAACATTACAAGAAGGCAATCGAGAAAGCGCCCGATGCTTCGGAAGATCTTTACTATAACTATGCACATGCATTGTGGGTAATGGGGGACACTCCAAATGCAGTTGCAGCATATCGGCATGCGCTCTCGCTAAATTCTTATGATTACCGAGCGAACTGGGAAGCTGCGCGTATCATCCTGACGCAAGATCCTCAAGAGGCCTATGCTCTTGCTAATCGATCACTGGAGCTAAAGCCAAATGTCCCGGACGCGCTCGTAGTTCGGGGACGAGCGCTCCTTGCTCTCAAGAGACCGAAAGAAGCTGTTGAGGACCTAAAACGGGCAAGCCTTCTGGATTCGGAAGACGATGCGATTCATTTTCAATTGGCTCGAGCATACAGACAGCTCGGAATGCCTGAAGAAGAGAAGAAGGAAAATACCGTCCTTCTGCAAATGCGGAAAAGTGCTGACGAAGCCATGCGCAAGAAGGTCCAGGGGCATCTGGAGAACCAGTTCCCACAGGACGGCCAGGCGGCTCCGCATTGAAAGGATTTGGGGCCCAATACGGTATTTACCCTGTGATTTCAGGAATAGTGGCTATGTCCTGCTCCGCTACACTGTGGTTCTTTTTGCTGAATTGTTGGAGTCCTCCCATTGCGAATGGCCAATCGGGACGAACCATCGAGTCGATTGAACCTAAATCACAAGGCCCGGTTCTGCCTGTTGAGATGGGCTCGCGGATCTCCGAACTAGCTGTTCGTAAACGATGGAAAGAGGTTGCTGAATCTGCGCAGCGAAAGATATTAGCGGAACCATCCGATCCAGACGGATTCTATTGGCTGGGCACTGCTCGCCTGGAACTTCATGATTCGATAGGGGCAGTCCAGGCTCTTCGATCTGCTCAGGATCTAGGAATGAGCAAATCGATATTGCACGAAAATCTCGGCCGCGCCTATTACAACTTGAATCAATTTATTCTGTTTCAACAGCAAATGGAGGAGGCGTCCAGGCTCGATCCTCGGAGCTTCAAGCCGAATTATTTTCTAGGACTCTATCATTTGGCGATCAGATCGGACGTGGCGACTGCATTAACCTTTTTTGACAAAGCAACGAAACTGGCACCAAACGATTGGAAGAGTCTTTATCAAGAGGGACGTTGCCTGGAACTCGGTGGGAAGTCAAACGAAGCGCTCGAGTACTATGCTCGGGCGATTCGTATCCTGGAGAAAAGCAATGAGCCATTCGGTTGGCCTTTCCAAGCGATGGCTCATTTAATGATTAACCAAGATCCTCAGCAAGCACTTGACTTTGCAAAAAAAGCTGTTGAGCGCGAACCCCACGAATATTCTAACCATCTAACGCTTGCTCAGGTCTATGAGCGCCTTGGAAACATTCCGGAGGCCATAGGTGAAGCAAAAGTAGCGGAGAACCAGAGTCCGAATGCAAATGCGGTACGGTACCTGTTATTTATGCTGTACCGCAAAGCCGGCAATCAGCAGGCCGCGCAAGCGGAATTAGAGGTATTCCAAAAATTAAAGGCAATTTATGGCTCAGAATAGCTTTGGTATCCGATTCTGTCGCCTTATAGTCTTTATGTCCCTTGCTTTTGTGTGCAGTGGATCATCTCTTCAAGCGCAGCTTGGCCTATTGTCGAATCGTAGTCAGGCCCCTCAAGCTAAATCGCAGGTAGAGCTGGATCTTTACCTGAAGATCGTGACTGACACTAGGTCTCAAAGCGTACTGAGGGATTTCAATGATTTCGCGGCTCAATTTCCAAAATCTGATCTGCTTGGCGTCGCATACCAATATCAGATGCATGCCTTTGAAGATCTGGGAGAGTTTGAGGAGATGGTAGAAGCCGGACGGAAAGCCCTTTTGGCAAACCCCGATAACATAAATACGTTATTAACTTTGGCTCCTGCCATTGCGAACCATGCTACCGACGGTAAAGATTCAGCTAAATTGCTTGGGCAGGCGGAAGAATATGCGCGGCGCATTCTGATCGCGGTAAATGAGATTAAACCGCCTCGCCAAATTCCCTTAGAGCAATGGGAGACAACCAAACGAGGGATGCAGTCACGCGCACATGAAGTTCTAGGAGTCGTAGCGGTTGATCGAAATCAACCCGCAATTGCTGCCGATGAATTCAAGACCGCAATTCATCTTGCTCCTGCACCTGAAGGTTCTCAATATTTTCGCTTAGGGATCGCTTGTGCATCTGCAGGAGAGAGAGCCAGAGCAAAAGAATATTTTCTCCAGGCAGTCGAACTGGGCCCAGAGCCCGTCCGCCAACTGGCTCAGAGCGAAATTAGAAAATTAGACGAGAAGAGCACTGCGAAATAACTCTCTTTGGGCTATTACCCAAAAAGTTCTCAAATCATAATCGAGTATGGATCTGGCTGAACCTTCTATTCGATATAGCCAACCTCCTTTAAGAGAGCATTGAAATCAGATGGGAGTGCAGAGGCTGAGCCGTTGGTCATCCTGGCAGTGTGTTGAATAAGGTTCAGAAGTAGACGATCTGCGACAGGATGATCGTCGATATGATCCAGGATTGGAAACGTATTGACGATAAACCGTCCGGTTCCAAATTTATAAGATCCAAGCAGAATACCGGACGCATATCCTCCAGGCGTAGAGTAACCTGTTGCAAATGCCGCGGCGATTACTTCGTCTGGAGTTTCCTGGCCATCAAACAGGGAGTGAGGCAGCATCGGGCCATAGTAGTACCAGTCGAGGAGGCCTCTTCCTTGTAGTCCTTCGAATACTGCATGAGGTTTAGCAACGCACTCCTTATGGTAGAGCCAATCCCAGAATTCATAAATTCTTCCCTTTTTGGCCAGGGGGAGCCATGCTGCGGATTGATCGGGTTTCTTGCCTCGAGCAAAGGCTAAATGAGAGAGAAATATGACTGTGCTCCCCGTCGCCATACGCGCCGCCAAATCCCTCCACTGTGCTGAAGCTGTCTCCGCTTTAGAGAGATCCCCTACGAGGATCAGATTGCAATTCTGTGTCGAGGTGTTTTCGATCAGCGTTACCTTTACTCCGTGCGACTGGAGCCACGACTGTACTTTTTGAGAAAGACCCCAGCCCGCGACCGTATGATTTAACTGAGGCAGAGATGCTGGATCAGTCAAGTGAAACTGCCACGAGGCTTCTGGAGGCGCAAATCCCTTGGATGCATATGGAGTTAATTCGTAATCCCCGCCCACTCCGGTTAGCACTACCTCTTCTTTAAGGACCGGCACTGCGAGGGCTCCATTTGCTCCTTCCGCGATGGAAACTTTGGCTTCTTGCTCCCATGCAGTGCCGTTAGGCCCCCACACGCGAAAATGAACCGGGTAGTTCCCCGGGCGCAGTACGTCTTCATTGGCGAGAACCGCCTCCAGAGTTACAGGACGTCCTGTATAAGTGTGCGTTGGCTCCGCAAACAAGCACCACCGCACCGGTGCCCATCCGTCCTGCATCGCATCGAAAGCTCCTGGCTTCCAGTCACGCCAGAATCTCCAGACTCCCTCTCCGCTCATTGCATGGTCTAGCATGCCTGTTAGATTAAAGCCGCAAATTTTCGGGTTGGAACGGATTATGTTAAAGCCAAGTGTGCGATGACGCGCCATTGCTTGCTGACTTACTCGCAATAGTGTCTCAGGATTGGGATAGACACTATCCATGCCGAATCGCGACCAGTCTGCAATCAAGCGATCTGCCATGGATCGCATCAGCACATAGTCCTCGGCATCTTCCGGTATGCCGGCTTGCTCATACATCTTGGCCTCGTGAAGTACGTCCATCATGCTGCCAATGCCATATTCCGAGAGAAAGACCGGCTTGCCACCCTCGCCGAGGGTGCGCATTATGCGATTCACCTCCGACGATTGCGGGACCCTTGGATATAAATGAAAGTCCCCGATACCAATGCCGGAAGGATATTTTGTTGGAACCTTGGGCCCTCCCGGCGCCTCTTTGCCCCAGGTGAACTCCCATTGCGAGCTACCCGGATTGCTTACCGATCCGATGTCTAGATGGCCATCGAATCGCCCACTGGAAAGGAGGACCAATCGTGTTTCATCAAGCGATCGCACCAGGGACAATGCTGATTGGGCCTCTCGGAAGACTGGCCCATCCTCAGTTTCGTTCAGCATCCCCCAGATGGCGACACAAGGATGATTGCGATCACGCAGAATCATCTCTTTTACAGAATTTTCATACCTCTTCTTCATTTGGAGCGAATCTTTTAATAGCCAACTACCAGAGGATTCTTCGTAAACCAATAATCCCAGTTCATCGCATAGATCGAGCTGATAGGGGTATGGCACGCCGGAGATAAAGCGAACAGCATTAAAGCCGCTGGCCTTTGCATACAGTATGTCGCGCCGAAGCATATCAGCATGACCCGAAGGGGGGACCACCTGCCCAAAGGGAACGTGATTGCCTGTGTGCGTGCAACGCAAAAAGAGACGCTTGCCGTTCATGTGGAAATATCCGTTGACGACGCGGAAATCGCGAAACCCAAAGTATCGGAAATCCTCGAATGCACCATCGATGCCCTCGGCCTCGATGGCGACGCTCAATCGATATAGATGCGGGTCGTCAAGCTGCCATAGCCGATGATCCTTTATTGTGACCTGGTGTTGCACAACCGAATTGCCGGAAGGCATTACCACCTCGATAGAATCTGTCAGGACGGTCTGACCGTTTGCTCTTTCGGTGATAACAAAATGCAGGCGTGCATGAGAAGCCTGTTTCAGGGAGTTGTGCGTAGCCGCCTGAATCTGTACGGAACCTGTCTTCCAGTCAGGGTCGGCATAAAGGTCTGTAAGCCGGACCGCCGGAGTCTGGTAGAGTTCTACCGGAGAGATGATGCCTCCAAAATCGTAGAGGTTACCAGGCTGGTACTTGATAACCTTATTGCGATGAGGCGTTTCCGCAAGAACGATACCATCAATGGCCTCGTTCTTTGGATTAAGGACCCGCACCGACAAATAGTTAGTCGCACCGGGACGAATTGTATCGGTCACATCGAAGGTAAATGGAGTTTCTCCACCTTCATGGGCGCCAAGAGATGTCCCGTTCAGCCACACTTCGGCAAGATAGTCTACAGCATGAAAGCGAAGCAAATACCTGCCCGCCGCAGTATAGGCTAGCAGTTGAGCTGTAAACTCCAGCCAGTACCATGCAACCCCGTGATAGCCGGGGAAGGATTCCTGAATAACGGACGGAACACGCGTCGCTCTGGCCCCCTTCTGAGGTGCGCGAAACCACGATTCTTTCCGGCCGATATTATCAGGGTCAATAGCAATAACCCATCCCGTATCGAGCGTCATCGTCAGAGTCGGGACGCCCCTCCCATCTGAGGCATAGCTCTTCCCGGTCGTTGAAGCATATAGAGTGTTTTTATCAAGAAGGGAGGATGCCAAGGTAAGTCCCGCACCTGCGCGACCTGTAAGTCTTAGAAATTTTCGACGATTCACGATCCATCACCTATGTCATTCGTTTCGATAGCAGCGAAATATATTACGCACGCGAATCTTTGGGATTTAGTCAATCGAAGAGCGTGGTTGTTATACCTAATTCCTGGCCAGCCTGTCGAAGAGACGAGATGACTGGATCTGGCAAAGGTATTCCATTTTTAAGAGCGTTCTCTCTCTTCTCCCATTCGATTTCGCCCGGCATATATATCCGGTCTGAGCCTGTTGCGGTAGGAGCTTGACGAATTTGAAGAATCATGGAGTCGATACGCGTTTTAAAGCTTTCTATTGGTAAGATCGCCTCGATATTAATTGCGATAAACGCTTGACCTAGGTGGGCGCTCTCTTCGGGGTTGAAGACCCAGCTCTTGACCTCGTTCAATATGCCGGCACCCGTCAAGAGGCCAGCCATTACTTCCACCAGCATTGCGATGCCATACCCTTTATGACCCGCCATCGGAATCAATGATCCGGTGGCGGGCCAGTTACTAAGATTCGAAGTAGGTATGCCCTCCGCGTCAGTAACCCAGGTTGATGGAATGGGCTTTCCAAGCGCCTTCATCGTCTTGATCTTGCCATGAGCCGCTGCGCTCAATGCAATGTCCAAAAGGATAGGATGCCCAGTCCCAACAGGAACCGCATAGGCGAAGGGGTTATTGCCGATGGTATGTCCACGCGCTCCAGGAACGACCATATTAGGATCTGCATTGCTCATTGAGATCCCAATCATGTCGCGATTCGCTGCCATATTGGCATAGTAGCCGGCAGCGCCAAAATGACTACTATTTCTAACTCCGCACCATGCAATAGCATTTGTACGAGCTTTTTCGATGGCCAGGTTCATGGCCATGCAGCAACTTGTCATTCCCATTCCGGAATGTCCGTCAATCACAGCCCACGAACCTCCTTCAGAGAGGATCTCCGGTTTGCTGTTGCAATCAATGCCTCCCGCCCGTAGTGCGCGGACATAGTTAACTAGCGCTCCTGTACCATGCGAGAACGTTCCCCAGGTATCAGTCATAACCAGAACCTCGGACACAGTATCGGCATCACTCCGGCTGAGGCCCGCTTTGCTAAGAACTTTAATGCAGTATTTCTTTAACCCTTCAACTGAAACTTGCTTCGGCATTTCACGCTCTCCTATCGAGCAAATCAAATATGAATAAAAGCAACGACGGAATAGAACATGGCATGGAATTACTTCAAACTAACGTTCCGTTCTGGAAAGGTATTCTTTGCCGAAGCGTGCCACTGATTCATTCCGGAAATCAGAAACGAGAGACATCAAGGCGGTCGTTCCCCCATCCAGCGTGATAGTTTGACCTACCATGAAGCTCGATTCATCACAAGAAAGAAATACCGCCAGTCGCGCGACGTCTAATGGTTGCCCGTAGCGCGCTATGGGCACCGTATTATAGGCATCTCGCTTTGCCTGCTCTTCGTTGAACCCCGGAATCGCTTTGTAATAGTTCTCCACCGTAATCCAGCCGGGAGCAATTCCATTAACTCGAACTCCAAGGTGGGCAAGCTCTACACTTAGAGTTCTGGTATGAGCAATAATCGCTCCCTTCGTAGCGGCATAAGCGGAGTGCTCAGGAGCGCCTTGAAGCCCGTGAATAGACGATATATTACATACCGTCCCACCGGAATGCTTCAGCATATCTGCGACGATGCTTTGCGTCAGAAAGAACTGCGCCCGGAAATTGACATTAAATAGCTTGTCAAACTGTTCAGGCCGAATCTTTAAAAAAGGAGCGTTGAAAGTAATGCCAGCATTGTTGACAAGGCAGTCAATGGACCCCATAGTTTCAATTGCTTGATCTGCAAGGGCGACAACATTATTCAGATCATCGAAATCAGCATGAATGACTGCAGCGCGGCGGCCCATAGTCTTGATTTCTTCTGCTATGCTCAACGCGCCATCTCGATGATGGCAGTAGTGGAGGACTACGTCTGCTCCTTCTCGGGCAAATTCGTGCGCGATTTCGCGGCCGATCCCAATATCTGATCCTGTAATAAGGGCATTTCTACCAACCAATCGAAGCTGGCTGCTCATGAATCTCTCCTAACTTTGTGGCAATAACAAATGCAACTATGGAAGCACAATCAATTCCACATAATATTGGCAGGTTATAGTCAAGATTTATAATGTCACGGCTTGCAATAGTTTCAGCGTACCTATACGGAGATAAGCTGCATCACTGTCAATATCTAAGTGAAGGCGTGCAAATCTTTAGATCGCTTAAAGCGATATCAAGATAAATCTGTTTCTATGTAGCTCGTCTTACTGCAAAAAACGTCGAAATATCTCCCGCTACGCTGGAGCAATCAGAATGAATCAAGCTTCAGCCCTCTTGGCCTAACTTTGTAGGTTTGAGCGCTAAAGAATGTCAACAGATTTCAGCTTATTGAACGAGAGGTTGAAGCGCGACCACACAGGGGATAATTATTCTCTACCCAGGTCAATTTCTGCGCCGATCTGTGGAATTAATGGGAGGCCCGCACCTCCGAGACGGGTATAAGTGTCTGCGAACAGTTGCGGATCTAGAGTCTCCTCCTCTGTGCCAGTATTGGTAGCCCATAAGTAATGGTGGATTGGAATGACTACCTCCGATCCCAGGTGCCACGCAAGCAATGCAGCCTCATGAGCATCCATATTTCCGCTGACTCCATTGATGCAAAGCATTGCAACGTTTGGTTTTTGGGTCTTGAGACGTCGCAGTCTGACATCGTATTCGGTATCGCCGCAATGATAAATGGTTAAGGATCCGACCTGTAACAACACTCCCATAGCATCTGGAACGTCCCAGCCCGGAATACCGGCTTCATGGCGTGCCGGTACTGCTTCAATCATCACATTTGCTACTTGTATCTTTTGTCCATGCTGTATTCCCAAAACCTGAGATCGGGGTATTCCCCAGCTCAACGCATGAGATGTAGCGCTTGGAGGCATAATAAATTTGGCATCAGGATTGTTGCGCGCAATAATCGGAATCGAACCGGGATCCAGATGATCTTCATGCCAATGGGTTGAAACCACCGCATGAGCACGAACGTCCTCCGGAGCTATCGGAGCACTAAAGGCGCGGTCCGCTCCGAATATTCCCTTCACGGCATTTGAAAGGTATGGGTCTAAATAGATGACCGTATCACCTGGGTCCTTAAAGGCAAATCCTGAGCCGCCTAACCACCAGCATGATATATGACCTCGAGCGACCCTCTTATCTGCGATTTCTTGAGCTAGACTAACTTTGCTTTCCATTGTCATCTCCCTTTTCATTAGATGTCATCCTGAAGAGCCATAAATTTATGGAAGTTGTCAGTCGCAAATAGGTGTTGCGGCCATATTCGTGCTCTTAGTCGTAGCAGAACACGGTTGAAGAATTGCCATCCTAAATTATTGGGCTGAGCATGTCGTTTGTTTACTCTGCAAAGTATTAAGTCTTCTTCGTCCTATTTGACTATCTGGACTATAGATTAATACGCGTTCAAGTACTTGCTTCGCAGCGTTCTGTCTATTGAGCAAACATTCAGCAAGTGCCAGGTTGATTCCGAGTTGCTCGTTATCTTCGTTGAGAGCAAAAGCCCCTCTCCATAGCGATGCAGCATGCGCAAGTTGCCCCGATTTGGCCAAAAGCATAGCCAAGTTATTAATTGCTTCGACATTGGTCGGCTCGATCGTCAAGGCGCTTTGGGTAAGTTCAATCGCATGATCTGTCTCTCCATTTAATTGAGCTAAATATCCGAGAGAAGAGAGAAGCTTGGTGTCCTGAGAATTTATTTGCAGGGCAGATTGCAGCAGTCGCTGAGTTTTATTTCTCGTAGCGGTATTCCGGTCCACCCCCAAGTTGTAGTATGCCAATGCCAGATCCCGTGCACTCGGATCATTCTGTAGAAATGAAACTAAGTCATCATTCATAGATGGAGTATTTGGTAGACCCGGCAGACCAGGTCGCTGTCGAATACGGTGATCAGTCCATGCAACATGAGGTATATTTTCTGCTTTTCCAGCCGGCATATGGCAACTGGTGCAATCCTGGTTGTTTGGATAATGTGTCGTTAGAAACCTGGGCTGATTATGGCACGCAAGGCACTTAGATCGGTAGAAATTAGCCCGCTCTCTTTTGGATGGGGTGTAATGAGGATCGTGACAACTCATGCAGGACATTGCATCGCCGCTAACCCTCTTACATTTACTAAGGCTCAGTTCCTCAATTTCGCTTACGCCGCGGTCGCTTATGTTTGCGTTAGCATAAACGAAATAAGAAATAAAATCGCTGATGCGATCGCCCGGCATGTAGTTCAGTACAGAACGGCCACGATGCTCAACATTGGTGTCGCCTTCCAAGTGGCAATTAATGCAGACTGAGTCTCTACGCTCGGGATCAAGCTTGACAGGGTTGATGATCGCTGCACGTCCTTTGCTCGCAACATGTTTACTTGCGTCACCATGGCACCGCTCGCAGGTGATGCCGCTATGGAGGAATGGCAAAGTCTGATAGCGGTTTTTCGATCCCCTCTCTTCTTGTTGTACGCCGCTCATATGACAACGCAGACATCCGCTTGTTACCGGCAGAGCGGGAGGCATTGACTGAAAGGAGGCGAGTCCCGGTTTCATATCGTACTCATTACGATTTGCATAGTATGCAACCGGAGACTCGAGGAGGTAACCATTAATGCTGTATAAATAGGTGACGCCAAGGTGCCCCGATCCGAGAAAATAGTCGAGTTCCTTCGAACCATGCAGAGGCAGATTCCCTTCGCGGTCATAGCTAAGCCATAGCGAACCATTCTCGGAAAAAATGTTGTACTTCACGCCCGAGGGAAGATGGTTAAGGCTTCCAGGGATGGCGCGGTCTGAAGCTACTCCGCTGGCATTAGCCATTGGAGTAGCGAGATATTTATGGAAGATTTCATAGTGGCATCCTTCACAGGCTGCATCTGCTTGACGTACGGGTATGGGCGAGGGTGTAGATGCGGACAGATGCTTATTCGCGATGAACACAACCCAAAGCGTTCCGCAGAAGATAAGCACATACTTTGTTCGCACATAACGCATCCGAGCCTGCTCTCAAAAGGAACCGTCGTTACCTTTGGATTTCTTGCGAGAACTCCACTTGCTAACTGGAGAGACTCTTAGCTCGATACCTGCCTGGTGGTGAGTGTATGCCTTGCTCAGAGTTAAATGCGCTAACATCTGCGCCCTTGCAGCATCGGGATCGCGCGCTTGGATAGCATCTAGAATTCGTTCGTGCTCCGAGAGCACCAGTTGAGCATGGTCGCCACGCGCATGAATCAACTGGCCCTTAGCCAGTACCTTCTGCAGGAGATCGATGAACCAGATGAAAACAATATTTCCCGAAGCTACGGCAATATGATGGTGAAACATCTTGTCTCGATTGACAAACTGACGAGTGTTCATCAGAAGCGGTTTCATTGCCTTAAGTTCTGCCCTCATCTTCTCTATATCATTCGCGGTAGCGCGAAGCGCAGCGCAAGCTGCGGATTCTGCCTCCATCGCGCGCCTAGCCTCGTACATCTCTGCAAATGAGTGCCCGCGAAGAGGGACCAAAAGATCCTCTGGATCGCTCAGGATCGTTTCTGCAGCATCGGACAGATAAGCTCCCGAACCATGAATTACATTGAGCACCCCCATGATTTGAAGAGCCATTAGGGCTCGACGTAATGAACCGCGGGAGATATTAAACAGCACAGCTAATTCCCGTTCGGAGGGAAGGCGCTCACCAGGCTTGATGACACCTCGGAGGATGCAGGCTTTGAATTGGCGAACTACATTCTCAGTCAGATCTTCGGCTCTGATCGGACCCATTTCCTGGGCGAGTCGTATCAATGCGGACGATTGGGTTGGTTTTCGTTGGGTCTCTTTCATGGGCATTTCTCGTTTTGAGTGATTATGGGAAGTCCAAGTTCGATCAGCCATCGGGCAAATGAAAGATTAGCATGTGAAATCGCAGCAAGATCATTTATTGCGCTTCTCGAAGAGAGATACCTGTTACGGCAGGTGCGATTATTAGTGCGTTGTTCAATAGGCTGAAATCGATTGACACTTGTAAACGCCGACTCTACAAAGAGAGAACATCTGGTGGGAAGAGGCACCAGCGCTCGAACGGAGTTATTTCTATACCCGTCGGAGCGTAACCCTAATCTTACTGGCTATTTGGTCAACCGAGACGAGATTGCAGCTTTCAAAGAACAAGACGATAAATCAGATGCTATGCACCGTTATAGCCAAAGCGAGTCTATGTGAATAATGCGATCGGTTTTATATTGACTTTGGCGGCAGGTGTCAGCGTTGGCGTCAGCATGTGGCCGCTGAAGTGGGCGAGATTCTGGAAGTGGGAGAATTTTTGGTTTATCTATGCAATTTTCTCGCTGATTATTATGCCTTTTGGCCTCGCGTTTTCTGTGCTTCCACACATGGGCCATGTCTATGCGTCCTTGACGTTTCAGCAGGTTCTACTTCCGTTTAGCCTCGGCATCCTATGGGGCTTCGCCCAACTTGGAGCTGGCATCTGCGTACACCGTCTTGGCCTTGCAGTTGCGGGAGCGGTTCTTAATGGAACGGGTGCGGCTTTTGGAACTATCATTCCACTGGTTTCACTGCATCGCGAAATGCTCTTTCAATCAAACAGCCTGCTGATCATTGCGGGAATTTTCATGATGATATTTGGCGCTGGGTTTTGCGGATGGAGCGGCTATCTTCGCGAATTGGAGGCCAAACAGAAGGGGATTGGCGCAGGCTTTGCTCAGAAAGAAGCTGCCATGCGACAGGCATCTTTCTCTTCGTCGGCTTATCTGCTCACCATTGGGATTGCAATTGGCTCCGGGGTGCTTGCATCTCTTCTAAATGTTGCTCTTGCATATGGCGGAGACATTATGAAGCGGGCGGAGGGCGAAGGTGGTCAGCCCGCTTGGACTCCCTTTGCTGTCTGGCCGATTGCCCTTCTTGGCGGGGCGATCATCAATATTGCATATGCGGCTTACCTGCTTACGAAGAATAAGAGCTGGGGGAACTTCAGTTGCGGGTTCAGGGAAGTGGTAAATCCCGTGATATCTGCCGGGCTATGGATGGCCGGTATTGCAATCTATAGCAGCGGAACAACATTTCTGGGGAGTTTGGGTATTTCGATAGGGTTTGCGGTATTCATGATCTCGGTAATTGTGAGCGGTCAGGCTGCAGGAGTGTTTACCGGCGAATGGAGCCAGATGAAACCTAAAACCTATAGACCCTTTGTTGCGGGTATCGGACTATTGGTTGCGGCGGTGTTGGCAATTGGTTTCTCAAGATATTTTGAGAGCTGATGCCATCCGATTTTCCGCTTATTCAGGGAGAAGGTAGTTAAAAGAATGAGGCAATCTATGAAGAGATCTTCGACAGCGAAGAATGGTTCAAAACTAAAGCAAGACAAGAAAATAGTCTTAGCGCTCTATCGCAAGATGGTGCTGATTCGTGAGTTTGAGATGAAAGCGAAAGAGATCTTCCATAGTGGAAAGATGCCGGGCTTTATCCATATATATGTGGGGGAGGAAGCTGTGGCTGCCGGAGTCTGTGCTCAACTCCATCAGGATGATTATGTCGCTAGCACGCATCGCGGCCACGGACACGCACTGGCGAAAGGGGTAGCGCCGCGAGATGCCATGGCGGAGCTCATGGGAGTTGTGACCGGATGCTCGGGAGGCCGCGGTGGGACCATGCATTTATACGATCCGGAAGTTGGCTTTTTGGGTTCGAATGGCGTAGTGCCTCCCGGGATTCTGATTGCGGCTGGTGCTGGCCTCAGTGCTCAGTTGAGGGGGACCAGCCAGGTTGCAGTCGCATTTTTTGGCGATGGCGGATCAAACAACGGAGCCTTCCACGAGGGCTTGAATCTGGCTGCAGCCTGGGACCTTCCGGTCGTCTTCGTTTGCGAGAACAATTTCTATGCCACGGAAATGCCTTTTTCAGAAACTACAAAAAATACAAATGTCGCGAGTCGGGCTAAGGCTTACGGGATTCCCGGCATTCAGGTCGATGGGAACGATGTAATGGCGGTCTATGAGAAGGCCGGAGAGGCGATTCAGAGAGCGCGAGAAGGGGGCGGCCCCACCCTCATTGAATGTGTGACGTACCGTTGGTTCGGCCACCACGCCGGAGATCCTGGCGTGTCATATCGCACGAAGGAAGAGGTTGCCGAATGGAAGGAGCGCGATCCCATCGGTAAGCTGCGCAATGATTCGATAGCCGCCAGGTTGGCTACTGAAACAGACTTCCAGCGAATCGACGAAGAGATCAAAGATGTGATCGAAGAATCCGCTGATTTTGCTCTTGCCAGCCCGCTCGAAGCCGATAGCACCGCGCTGGATCATGTGTTCTATTCGCCTGCTGAATGAATTTTTGTTGAGAGAAGAGATTAATGCCACAGAAAAATATAAACTCCACTTCTTCCACTGCGTCGTCCACTGCAGACCAGCGAGTGATTACTTACGCCCAGGCTGGAGTAGAGGGTGTGCGCGAAGAAATGCTACGCAATCCCGACATCTTTTATATCGGCCAGGGGATTGGACCGCGAGGCGGTAACTTTCAGCAAAGCCGAGGTCTGTGGCAGGAGTTCGGCCAGGCCAGAGTGCGCGATACCCCTATCGCAGAACGGGCGCAGGCCGGATTTGGCGTGGGAGCCGCGTTAGCCGGAAGTCACCCGATTGTAGATATTGTTTTCATGGACTTTACCCTTGAGGCTATGGGAGAGATTGTCCAGCAAGCCTCGACGATTCACTACATATCAAATGGGAGATTTAAGGTTCCTCTGATGGTGCGAGCTGCCGGTGGAGGAATCCGTAGTACCGGACCTCATCACTCTCATACCTTCTGGTCGTTTTTTGCACATATCCCTGGCCTCAAGGTCGTTGTTCCGTCCACACCTTACGATGTAAAGGGTCTGATCAAGACTGCCCTCCGCGATGAAAATCCGATTATGTTTCTTGAGCATAAGGGGCTCTATGGTACCAAAGGTCATGTGCCGGAGGAAGAGTATCTGATTCCTTTTGGCGAAGCGAATGTAATTCGCTCTGGTGAAGACGTAACGGTAGTCACGCTTGGAAAGATGGTTCAGCGATCGCTGGATGCAGCCGAGGAGCTCCAGCGCAACGGCATATCGGCGGAAGTGATAGATCTGCGAACCCTAGTTCCACTCGATAAGGAGGCGATCCTCAAGTCAATTACCAAAACAGGAAGGCTGGTAGTAGTCGATGAGGCCTACGCGAGCTGTGGCATCTCAGCGGAGGTGGCGGCGATCGTTGCCTTCGAGGCAATCGATCAACTGGATGCGCCGGTCGTTCGCATCTGCACGCTTCCGACGCCGCACTCTTTCAGCCCTTCGACAGACTCATACCTAGTGCCATCTGTAGTGCGAATCGTCGCAGAAGTTTCAGACCTCATGAAAAAAAAGATATGACATTGATTTGTATGCAAAAGACATCGCCTATCGGGCCTTCCATGCAAGGCGCCAAGACTGCAGGAGGGAATCTCTCATGAGCCGTGCTATTACGATGCCGCAACTTGGTCTGACGATGACGGAAGGGTCAGTAAACACCTGGCTGAAGGAGCCCGGCGATGCCATCACCAAGGATGAAGTGATTCTGACCGTAACCACGGACAAGGTGGATATGGATGTTGAATCTCCCGTGGGCGGAACCCTGAAAGAGATTGTCGTCGAGGTAGGGGAAGTTGTCCCGGTTGGTACCCCTCTTGCCTATATAGAGGAAGCTGGCGACAGCACTGAAGATGCAGAACTTCCCATTAAAGATACTTCTCACAAATCAGCATCTGCCCCGACGCCTAAGGCAGTCGCGCCGGCAAAGGCCGAATCGGAGCCTGTAAGCAACTCTGCAAGTAAGTCAGCAGGTTCGCCTGACCGCAGCCTTGTGTCGCCTCGTGCCAGGAGGGTCGCTCGCGAACGCGGCATCGATCTCTCAAAGATCAAAGGCAGCGGCCCTGGCGGCCGTATTGTTGAAGATGATCTTCGCTCTGCGTCAAAGGCAACTCCCAGACAGGTGCAGGATACGGATATCAAAAGGCGTCAGCTTATTGCAGAAAAAATGGTCGAAAGTATTACGACAATCCCCGCCTTTTCTGTATCTGTTGAAGTCAATGCAGAGAACCTCGTTGCGCTCTATGAGAGTCTGAAGGAACCAGTTGGCCGAGCAGCCGGAACAAAGCTAACCTATACGGATCTGTTGCTGAAAGCTCTTGCGGTTTCTCTCACAAAGACGCCCGAGATGAGCAAGCTTTGGGGTGCAGGAGCGATTAGCAGCCCATCGGAAGTCAATCTGGGGCTTGCAGTAGCAACGGAGCGCGGTGTCTCCGCTCCTACCCTGGTTGGCATCGATCGACTCTCGCTGGAACAGATTGCCAGCAGGAGAGGCGAACTCACTGACAAAGCGCGTCAGAGCTGTTTGGTCTTTTCGGATATAGAGGGAGCAGTGGGTACGCTGAGCAATCTTGGCATGTACCGTGTTGATAGCTTCGAAGGCATCATTACTCCGGGCCAGACCTTTATTCTTGCGGTGGGCAAACTGCAAAACCGCCCATGGGTGATGGATGCGGCTCTGGTCGTAAAGCCTACGCTGGTGCTGAACCTGTCCGTAGACCATCGTGTTGCTGATGGCGCAGTGGCAGCAGTGTTTCTTCAGCATATTGCTGAAGTGGTCGAAAATCCTTACCAGATCCTTTGGAATTCCGATGCGCAGACACGCAGGAGTTAATAGCTGATGGCCACATTTTCCAATACAATTGCAGCGTCGATCGTGCCTGAGGGATCGCTGGCTGTCTACTGGCTTTGCCAGGCCGGATTTGCTTTCAAGACGCACGCCGGACAGGTGGTCTATGTCGACCCATATCTCTCTGACGTCGTTGAGCGCGTAGTCGGCTTCAAGCGCATGTCCCTGAGCCCGATCTCTGCAGAAGAGGTTGCTGCAGATCTTATCGTTTGCACACACGAACATCTGGACCATATGGACATCGATGCGCTGCCCGTTATTGCCAGAAACTCGCGCACCCATTTTGCAGGCCCCATCGAATGCCTTAAGGAATTCGAGAAGCTGAATATCCCTGCCGACCGTTGTCACCTTCTCGAAGAGGGGAAAACGACGACTGTAAACGGGGTTGAAATCAAGTCCGTGTATGCAGACCACGGCGAATTGGCTCCGGACGCTCTTGGAACCGTTCTTAACTTCTCAGGGATCAAGGTCTATCACACCGGCGATACGGCCTACCGTCCCGAAGAATTTCAACTGGCAGTCGAAACACGTCCCGACATCTTGTTGCCTTGTATCAATGGTGCGTTTGGCAATATGGACTGGAAGGAAGCAGCTCAGCTAACGCAACTCGTTGCCCCTGCTGTCGTCATCCCTACACATTTCTGGATGTTTGTTGAACAGAACGGTAATCCTTCCAGATTTCTTGATCTCTGCTCCGAGTTGGCTCCGAACGTAAAAGCACTACTCTTGAAGCCGGGCGAAGAATATCTGTTTCAGAAAGCGATATGAGGGTATTGCTGAGTCATATAGCAAACCATCACAACCAGCCTCTTCTAACTTCTATAGTCGTTAACTTAGAGCGAACCCTCTCTTGACCTTCTAACCAAACCGACGTTCTCTCAGATTCATGTATGAAAGGGCTTCTTATCTAAATGCCAACAGCTATTATCAGCGACCATACCTTCCCCTCACTCGATCTGCAGAGAGAGGTATTGGAATCTGCTGCAATTGAATTAGTGGAAACGAATCCAATTTGCGTAACCGAGGACGACGTAATTGAGCGCTGCGGCGCTGCCGATGCCCTTCTGGTGCAATGGGCGCCCATTACACGGCGCGTACTTCAGTCTTTGCCGCATCTGAAAGGCATCGTGCGATATGGCATTGGCGTCAATAATATTGATCTGATTGCGGCAAAGGATTTAGGTATTGGCATCGCCAATATACCAACCTATTGCATCGAAGAGGTTTCCAATCACGCGTTGGCTATGATATTGGGATTGGGAAGAAGAATTCCGCATGATCACTATAGAATCATGCATGGCGAATGGGGCATCGCTCCTTTGCTTCCTATTCCCGCCTTTATCGATATGTCGCTTGGACTTATCGGTTTTGGAACGATTGCCCGTCGTGTTGCTCAGAAGGCCAAATCCTTTGGTTTCCATATCGTCGCATACGATCCTTATGTGAACGATGATCTCTTCACCGAAAATGAGGTGAAGAGGGTTGAACTGGATGTTCTTCTAAGCTCAGCAGACGTCATTTCCTTACACTGTCCCTTGGTCGAGGAGACAACACATCTGATCAACCGCAATACCATTCAGAAGATGAAGAGTGGTGTTGTGCTCGTCAATACTTCTCGCGGGCTGCTCGTCAAAGAATCCGACTTGGTGGAGGCTCTCCACAGCAATCATATCGCGGGTGCTGGATTAGACGTATTTGAAGAGGAGCCGCTAGCCCAAAACAGCACCTTGCGGACCTTGCCGAACGTTATCTTAACCAGCCACGCAGCTTCCGTTTCGACTCGCGCAGTGGATCTGCTGCAAGTAAAGGCAGCAGAATCTGCGCGCGATTTCATTCGTGGCAAACGCCCGGAAAGCGCCTTAGTCTGGCCTGCTACTCTCTAACTATGTACTTGTTGATCTAACTCATACCTATCTAGAAAAAGGTGTTCTTATGAAGTTACTCTCTGTTGTGACTACCGAAGGCCATCGTCTCGCCGCAAAAATCGATTCTGGAGTTTTGATCTTCTCTGATGCAAATAGCTTGCTGTCTGAAAGCGGGAGTTTTTTCCCTCTCACACTCCAAGAAATTTTTGCGTCGGGCAAGGATTTCTTCCAGATTGAATCGCGCCTGCGATCGTTTATCGCTGATCCACGAGTCAGCCAATATGTGCGTCCTGAGAGTGAAATCAAGATAGCCAAGCCATTTACACCTCATAATGTTATCTGCGTTGGTCTCAACTATAAGGACCATGCCGAGGAGAGCAAGATTGCTTCGCCCGAGCAGCCTGTATTGTTTGCGAAATGGACGGGTGCGATGATTGGCCCCAATGACCCGATCATACTTCCGCTGGATACGAAAGAAGTTGACTACGAAGCCGAGCTTGCGGTTGTTATTGGTCGAGAATGCAGCGGAGTCCGGGCCGAGAACGCGCTCGACTATGTAGCCGGCTATACCTGTCTCAACGACGTTAGCGCTAGAGATTTTCAGCGCGGTGACGGTCAATGGGTACGGGCCAAAAGTCAGGATACCTTCGGCCCCTTCGGCCCGTATCTTGTGACGAAGGATGATGTGCCAGACCCTCAGATACTTGGCATCACTTGCTCGGTGAATGGCCGCGTCTTGCAGAACTCAAATACAAGCAAGATGATCTTTAGTGTGAGAGAACTCATCGCGTTTATTTCGCGCGGAGTTACGCTTCGCCCTGGTGATGTGATCAGCACAGGAACCCCGCATGGGGTTGGTTTTGCGCAGAAGCCGCCGGTCTTCCTCAAAGCGGGAGATCAGGTTGTTGTCGAAATCAAAGCTATTGGGCAACTCTCCAATCCGGTAAACGAAAGATAATCGAGTGGTCTTGTCTCTATGAGGGTCACTTCTTTTAATGGAGCGCATAGAGAATGCACGAGCAAGAGAAGGATTTGTAATGAAAGTCGATCTCAAGAATCGGATCGCTTTAGTCACGGGAGGAGCTAGTGGCATTGGACGGTCCATTGCTCTTGCATTAGCTGAGAACGGCGCGCTCGTTGCTGTCAATGATCTCAACAGTGATGAGGAGACCTGTAGTATCATCCGCAAGAGCGGTGGAACGGCAAAGTTTTATCGGGCGGATATATCAAAAGTCGAATCTGTCGAGGCCATGATCGCTGCAGTTGAAAGCGAGATGGGGCCAATTGACATCATGGTGAATAATGCCGGCGTTAATGTTGGCAAGGACAGAGGGCCAGTTCACGAATTCTCAGACGCAGCCTGGCACAGAATCATTAGCGTTGATCTCGATGGCGTTTTTTATTGTTCTCGCGCAGCCTCGACATCGATGATCAAACGCCGCAAAGGCACGATCATTAATATAGGTTCGGTCTTCGGTGTGATCCCTGCGCGCCTTCAGTGTGCCTTTACTGCAGCAAAGGCAGGAATGCTCAACTTTACGCGCTCTCATGCGCTCGAAATTGGACAGTATGGAATCAGGGTGAATGGGGTCGCTCCTGGTTCTATTCTCACCGAAGGAACACGTGATCTCTTCTATAACGCCGACAATAAGGCGAGCGCCGAGGGTCTCATGGAGCACATCCCGCTTGGTAAGCCTGGAGAGACTGATGACATCGCCGCGGCCGTCCTTTATCTCGCATCGGATGACGCCAAATATGTGACTGGTCACGTTCTGGTCGTCGATGGCGGTTGGACCGCAGGCTATTCTCGTGATTGGTAAAACTATAAAATCAGTATGAGGAAGCAACCGTCAAATAACAGTCACAGTGCTGAGAGAGTGCCTATAGCTGATTTACTATAGGCCCCCCCGCACGGCTTACTTATATTAATGTTAAGTTACATCTCCTCACATCGTCATTGCGTATTACCGCCAATAACTACGCGCTTATAGCTTAGTAGCGCAGAGTCGGGCGAATGCCGGAGCGTTATCTTGATTCCCTGATCCATAAGCTCTTTCCCGGATAGATCGCGATGGGTCAAGTCATCGAGATTGCTCACCGAATATTTGGCTCCAGGCTCCAACCCGTGTAGCTTGAATCGCGCAGTTTCATAGGGGCTATGGGAGCGCCTGAATATCTCGATAAAGCCCTCTCCGACTTCGGGACGATCGAACTGCATTGCGGCCCAGACATCATTCGACAGAGTGTAGGAAGTAAGCGGATAAAAGTCGCCATAATAATTCTCCGAAATCGACCGCCACTGTTTGACTAGATTTCGCATTGCATTTGTATCGTTGTCTTTTCGGCGCAGATCCCAGGTTGTAATAATGCCGGGAGTCATCTGGCTCCGAAAAGTATACGGGTCCACGCCGCTGACGCCTGTCCCAAAGTATGGAATCCATTGAGCCATCCCTAGGGTCTGCATTTGCTGGCTAATCGGCTCAACCGCTTCCATCAGATAATCGCTTCGGGTCAGTGGTACTGCGCGTCGAAGCGACTCCACGTCATTGCGTCGTCCGCCGCTTGCACACGAATCCAGAAGCATATTTGGATGACGCCGCCGCAATTCGTCCCAATATGCGAGATATCCCGTGACATAGCGAATCTCGGTGATACCCTCACGATCAGGGGCATCGTTGGCTCGCCAATAATTCAGCGGGTCCATATTAAAGTCTTGACGATAGAGGTCGATGCCTTGCTCGGTAATCACCTTGTCGACGTGGTTGGTCATCCACTCAAGAGCCTGAGGATTCCCGAAGTTGAATAGGCGCCATGCATTATCGTAAAGCTGGTTGCCGGGATTAGGCGGCGGTGTCAGAAGCCACTCAGGATGATGCTCGTATAGCCATGTCCCTTTGGTCACGCGTTCCGGCTCAAACCAAAGAATGGTCTTTACCCCCTTAGAGTGTGCATGATCGCTTACCTCACGTATGCCCTTTGGAAAGCGCGTGGTATCGACCTCCCAGGTTCCGACATTCACCCAGCTTCCGTTGTTCGGATACCAGCCGGCATCCATCCAGAAATAGTCCGGTTTAATGCCCTCTTCGATATACCGGTCGATAAACATGTTTTCATCGCGGGCCGTGGCTTCAGTCATCTCGATATATTCGCGCGATGTATTCGCCGCCATCTGCGGAGGAGGCAACTTACCCCCTGGCCGGGGCATGTTGTGAGCCATCATCCAACGCCTCCACATGTTTTGAGAGCGCCTCCATTCCCCCTTCCAGAACATCAACACCATTCGCGGAGTTCGAACTTCTTCTCCCGGCAAAAGCTTAAAATGAGTCAATTCCTGTCCGGCGCTAACCTCAACACCATTTGCCTTGTCGCGAACAAGTTGGCTCGACCATTGACCTGGCCAGCCCACAACGATGATGACACCTTCACCCGGCCATGCCAGGTTGAAATACGGAAGATCCTTGTTGGAAGGACGGCCACCGTAGCCGCTTAAGGTGTTTCGCGAGTCCTTTCCCAGCAGAGTTTCGTATGGCTCGTAATCGTTCGGGGTAGCTGGAGCTCCTTTGTTATGGTGCAAGAGAAATTCTCCATCCCCATTTCTTTCCAGCCGAGTATCCAGTGCCTGAACTTTCTCGATAATGGGAGTTTCCACATGGCTCGTGTTTTTGAAGTACACCGTCCACTCAACAGCTGGAAAATCGCGATACTCCACGCCAACCAGCCGAACCTCCAGACCCGTTCCCTTATCCTTATAGATTTGAGTATGTTCAGTGCGCAGAGAATCGAGGGAGCGGGAACTGCGCTGTACGCTCCAATCCTTTATTGTTTCCGAGGACTTTTTCCCGCCATACACGAATGAGAAGGGTGGGCTGATCGTGTAATCCGCGCGTAAAGGGCCAATCGGAAGATCATCTATGTTAATCTCGCGCCCGTTGCTCTGGGTTATCTTTGCATCTGCCAAATCGACACTGCCATCTTTCCCGGCAATTCTCAGCGTGAAATCAGTTGCCCCGGCCAGATCGATGTCTACCGGAATTGCCGTTTGGCCTTCGCGCATAGCCGGTGACTGGAACATCTCTTTCCCATGGACCTCTATGGTGACTACGAGGTTGCCTCGCCCAAGGCTGGAGTAGTAGCCGAGGTCATTGCTGTCCACCCCCAACAGCGCACTGAACCGCTTCCCCGGAGTAGAAAGATGTACTTTCATGACACCGTCGGATGGGCAATTGATACCTCGATCAAACAGCCTGTCTGCAATTCTCAGCTTGCGACCTTGGCGAGCATTCCTCTCTGGTACTCCAGATTTCAATTCCGGCAGTAAGTAGCTTGAATCTGGTCGCGGTTTTACCTTTCCGTCAAATTTGGCGGTCACCCAGCGCTCGGTTTCGGTCCTCTCCTGAGGGGTCATCTCCAGCGCTGAGGCACATTGGCAGGCAATCAGGAGCGCGAGAATAGGGATGGTTCGATATAGTCTCATCATATTTTGTAAGTTGTGCTTGTCCTTGAAGATGGGATGTCGCTATCGGTTCAGCCGCGATGTCGAAGTCGTTAATTGCGTAGGACACTTACATACTTCCGCTTCTTCTATTGTCAATACCTGTTCGAAGTATTGAACTCCGATCGAGCATTCAAAAACTACACTTAGGATCTACCTATGAAAATTATCGACATCGAAACCTATGCTGTTAGTGCCGGTTGGAAAAACTGGCTCTTTGTGAAGGTGATAACAGACAGCGACACCTATGGAATTGCAGAGGCGACCATCAACGGCTTTACCTCGACCACAGAGACGGCGGTTCATGAATTGGCCCATTTTGTAATCGGCAAAGACCCCATGCAGGTGAACTCTATTGCCAGCATCATCATCAATACGATTGCCGATGCCGGACATATTCACCGATTGGTTATGGGAGCCATAGAAGTCGCATGTTGGGACATCTTGGGAAAAACCTTAGGAGTGCCGATCTGGCAGCTCCTCGGTGGAAAGCATAGAGATTCCATTCTGGCTTATGCCAACGGCTGGTATCGTACAGAACGCACGCCGGAGCACTTTTTACGAATTGCAGAAACGGTGGTGAAACGGGGATTCAAAGCTCTGAAGCTCGATCCCTTTGGAATGGCGAAAGGCTTCATCGATCATCCGGACACGGAACTGGCCTTCGAGATTCTGCATAGGTTGCGAGAGCACTTTGGTCCAGATCTGAAAATCCTTATCGATGTCCACTCGAGGTTATCTCCCAGCGAATCCTTACGTATCGCTAGCAGGTTGGCCCCACTCAATATCTTCTGGTGGGAGGAGCCGACGACAGGGGAGCGCGAAGAGCTAACGAATGAGATTGCGAGCATCTGCCCAATCCTTGTGGCAACCGGGGAGCAGTTTGATAAGGTGGGGCAGTTCGAGACTCTGGCCCGCGGGAAGTATGTCAGCATCTATCAGCCTGAGCCGATGTCGTTAGGCGGCATTACCAATACGATTGCTGTTGCTAACATCGCTCATGCAAACGGAGCATGGATTGCCCCTCATCAGAGTGGCGGCCCTGTGGCCACGGCAGTATGCCTGCAACTCGCGGCAGTCATTCCCAATTTTCTTATCCAGGAACATTTTGACCCGTTCAATGAGCCGTGGACCAGAGATCTTGTCACATGGACTCCATCCATCGATATGGAAACCGGGCATCTGCCGATTCCCACTGCTCCGGGGCTGGGACTGGATCTGAATATGGACGTCGTGCGAGCGCACCCCTACGATCCAAATGCTTATTTCGACACATCCCGGAAGGGGTGGGAAAAGCGGCTCGGCGTACGCGAAGCTACTGCGTAGCGAGCACTTCTCAATACTCTGGAATCTCCGGCTTGGCTTTCCGGCAAGTCTTCTGTCTTGCGGTTAGCGGATTGGTGAGTTCTTCAGATGCAGGTCGAGCCAGTCCGCAAATGCATCGACATCTTCCTTGGATCTCCAGTAGTCAGGCCAGCCATGGCCTTTGCCTTTGCGCACAATAATCTTGACCTCTGGAGCGCCAAGCTTTTTCGCCTTCGCAGCAAAACTTTCCGATTGTTGTAGCGGCACCACTTCGTCGGCATCACCGTGAATGATAAGCACGGGAGGAAGTTTTGCGCTCATGAAATAGATAGGAGAGATCTGACGCCCGATAACTTGCCTGCCCGGCTCAGTGCTTGCCATAGTGCCGAAGGCACCCACAAGGGGAGACATGGGCCCTCGTCCAACCGCATCCACACCGGGAGCGCCCCAGTTCAGAAAATCAGTAGGAGGAAAGAAGCACCCAACTGCCTGCACCGCGCTGCTCTCTCGCTCGATTGGGTCGGGCGCGTTGGCCGGTCCGGAGCCGCCCTGGGTTGCGATCATGAGAGCTAGCTGGCCGCCGGAACTGGACCCCAGGATGCCAAACCGGTTTCGATCGACGCCATATTGATCTGCATGGTAGCGGATAAACCGAACGGCGCGATGAATATCGAGAACCTCATCCGGAATTGGAAAATAGGGCTGAGAGCCGTGAACCACTGCAAACACGGTATATCCGCGGTCCAGAAACGGCTTGTAGACCTCAGGCGTAACATGAACCATGGTCGTGTCGTCGTGGCTCGAAAGCCAGCCGCCACTGACGATATAAACAATTGCCGCACCGTTCTTCTTTGCCGGCTCAAATACATCAAGCGTGAGCGCCATTCCCGCCTTACGTCCGTAGATGACATCACTTGTCTGCTTCACGTTCTCTCTCATTCTTACGGACTGACAAAAAGCTCCCAGACTCACGAGGGTTACTATAACCAGCGAAGCAAATATTCTTCTTGCCAGGAAGGCAAAAATCTCCGGATTGTCATGCTTGTGAAGACTGGTCACGCGGGAGCTCATGCTATAGCTTTCGCATAGCATGTGGAATCAATTCTGAAGTGTTCAATATCCAGAACGCTTCTTGGATGTCGCGGTTATCTCGTAAAACACAATGATGCTTGTCAGGCGTCGGCGTTCAATAGGCCGAAATGGATTGACACCCTTATAGCTGAACGCCTACAAAGCGGCCAGGCAAACGATTATTCAAGAAGCAAACCCGGCCTCCTTGGGAGATGTAAATGGCTAGATTGCTTTCCTAAAATCCAGTGAGCCGCTTCTCTTTGAGAATGAATCATGAATCGTCTGACACTTGCAAAAAATCTTGAAGCCGTTGGCAAGCCGACGGAAACATGGGAAAGCCCCGACGGCGCGCGCGTATTGGTATTGCCTTACGGGGGACGCGTTCTCGGGTTATTCGCGCCCGGCGATGAGGAGAATTTCTTTTGGACGCATTCATCTCTCGGTCAGATTGATTCCGCGCGCAAGTTCTACGAGGATGCGCATTGGCACAATTCTGGCGGAGAGCGCACTTGGTTGGCGCCAGAAGTAGACTTCTTCTTTCCAGACTATCCCAAGATGGATCGTTACTGGCAGCAACGGGAACTCGATCCGGGGCGCTACCAGGTCTCCCGAAATAATGGGGTACTTAGTTGGAGGAATCGTGCTACTTTAGCAGTATCGCGAACCGGGCAGAAAGTTGACCTCGAGATTACAAAAGCATTGGCCCCCGCGCTGAATCCTCTTCGCTATGACCAGCACGGCAGATGGGAAGACTTGAAATTTGCCGGCTACACTCTGCGTACATCTCTGCAATTGACAGGCGCGGATCGGCCCCCTTACATCGGCATATGGCAACTAGCGCAGATGCCTCACGGCGGCGACATGCTTGTACCGACGATCTTTCAAAGCGAGCCAAAACTTTACATGGGCAAGATCGACGCTGCGGATTTGATCGTCAGCGAGCATCTGGTCCGATATAAGATGCGAGCCCCCGGAGAGCATAAACTCGGCGTTCGCGCCATCGCGCTTACCGGCCGTGCTGGCTACATGTATGGCCATGGAAGAGAGGCCTCTCTGATTATTCGGAATTTCAACGTGAACCCCTCCGGAGAATACGTCGATACTCCATTGCAGGAGCCGGACAATTTTGGCTTCGCCTTTCAGGCTTGCAATGTAAACAGCGGACTTGGAGAATTCAGCGAGCTTGAATACCATGTGCCCGCCATTGGTTCGAGAACCGGTCAGGCTCTTTCCGAAGATGAGTCGCAGCTTTGGGCCTTTCGCGGACCTGAGTCGGTCGTCAGGTCGGTTGCGCAACATCTGCTCACCTCCGAGGTATGAGTCTTTTGAACGAGGGGTGAACGAGTGAAAAGGAGAGAAGCCGTGGAAGGGTTCTCTTGTTTTGTGAAGGTGATAACCCCATTGGATTGTGCAGGCCTATGAAGATCACGCGATTGGAGACGATCTGGTTTGAGGCGATCCCGGATGCGGTGTGGCAGCAGCGATCGCCGCATTCGCGGCAGGCATTGCCGAACAACCTGTGGGTTCAGATTCATACTGACGAAGGCCTGATTGGCCTCGGAGAGACATATTATCTGCCGCGAGCGGTCAATGCGGTAATCCACGATCTCTTCGCCCCGCTTCTATTGGGGCGAGATGCGCTCGATATCGAAAATCACTGGAACAACCTCTTCTCTTTAGCCAGCTTCTGCGGCTACGCGGGCGCGGAGATGCGCGCCATTTCCGCGATTGATATTGCTCTGTGGGATCTGGCAGGACAGTATTCGGAGCAGCCTATCTACAATCTGCTGGGTGGGCGCAATCGCGAAAGTATCTCCGTCTACAACACCTGCGTTGGATTCGGAAAATATCCCGATTACACTGCATGGAGCGAGGGACGCGCCGGCGAGCTTGCGCAGGATCTTTTGAAGCAGGGCATTCGAGCGATGAAGATCTGGCCATTTGATCGATTCGGCACGACTCTCGCTGGGCCCGCGAATCCGCATGGAAGAGTCAGTCTGTGGGGGCAGGACACCGCGGCAGGCACGTTAGGTCATTTCATCAGCGATCAGGAGATTAAGTCCGGCATCGACATTCTGGACGATATTCGTCGCGCCACCGATGGCGCAATGCTGGTGGCGATCGAGGGGCACGCGCGATGGAATCTGCCTAATGCCAGCCGCATAGCGCACGCTCTTGAGCCGTACAACGTGATGTGGCTGGAGGAGATCATGCCTCCGGACAATGTCGAATCATACGTCCGCCTGAAGGCATCTACCAGCGTTCCCATCTGCCAAAGCGAGCGGGCGTTCACGCGATACCGCTTTCGCGAATATATCGAGAGACCGGCTGCGGATGTCATCATGCCGGACCTCTCTTGGGGAGGAGGGTTCACAGAAACACGGAAGATCTGCAGCCTGGCCGATACGTATTACCTGCCCGTTACCTTGCATGACACGATCGGGCCGGTCGCTCTATGGGCCGCCGCGCACATGATGCTGCATGTTCCAAACGCCATGATTCAAGAGATCGTAAGAGGCTATGTGGATGGCTGGTATAACGACGTGCTCACTGAGCCGATCATTCTCGAAGACGGTCAGCTTCGTTTGAATGGCAAGCCGGGGCTAGGGGCTGCGCTCCGCCCGGAACTGCTGACTCGGGCAGGTGTTCACATCGAAGTGACCACTGAAGAACAGATGAGGGAGCGGTCATGATGTCTAGGTTCAAGCTGTCGTTTACAGGAGATTATCTAGACACGGACGGAAGTGTAAAGGTTGGGGATATTGGCCTCGATATGTTGGCCGCAACGGGGTACATCGAAACCTCCTTTTTGCGGGATCAGCAACCGACGCATGGCGACGATACTTACTGGGATAGGCTTTATTCGCTCGAGATCACCCCTCGGCATGTTGCCCAGGCAAACGGGATCGTTATCTTTCGTCCCTGGGTCAAATCGTCGGCATTCCTTAACGGAGCCGAGAATCTGCTGGTTCTGGCACGAGCCGGCGCGGGCTACGACAAGATTGACATCTCAGCATGCACCGCGAACGATGTCGTGGTCTTCAATGCGCCGGATACGCTGACACACTCGACCGCATCAGCGGCATTTACACTGCTGCTCGCGTTGGCAAAAAAGCTCCTTCTGCAGCAGGCGCTGGTGCACTCCGGGCGCTGGGACCGGCAACCGGAGTTTATGGGGGATGACCTGATAGGCAAGACGCTCGGGATCATCGGCCTTGGAAAGACCGGTGCCGAATTGGCCCGCTTGGTCGCTCCCTTTCACATGAATATCGTGTCGTATTCTCCCAGCGCCGATCCACTTCAGGCAGAAGCGCTGGGAGTGCAACTGGTTGATCTCGACTCCCTGCTGTGCGCCAGCGATTTTGTGAGCCTACATTGCCGTCTCGAAGAACGAACCCGTGGAATGCTTGGGAAGCGAGAGCTCTCGTTGCTCAAATCCACGGCGTACCTCATCAATGTTGGGCGGGGGGAACTGATTCACGAGCAATCTCTGATTCAGTTGCTCCGCGAAGAGAAGATAGCTGGAGCCGGCCTCGATGTCTTTGAGACGGAGCCCCTGCCGGTCGATCATTCGCTGCTTGCACTGAAGAACGTTATCCTGACGCCGCACTGGCTGCCCAGTACTCACCGTGCCGCCCATGCCACGCGCGACGTTATCATTCGCAATGTCATTCGAGTCGCCCAGGGACTTGCTCCGCAAAATGTAGTCAACCCAGAGGTGCTTCAACGTTCCGGATTTCGCGCTAAACTGGCGCGGTTCGCGGTTAATCGAACATAGGGATCAATTACAGAGAGCCGGAAGAAGTTTGACGCGGATGCCATGTTAAACATACTTCAATGATCCATTCTCAACAAAAGGAACAAAACAGGATTTACTATGCAATCTCCAGCTTCAGCAATGGATGAAATTCTAATCTCTAAAGAGTTTCTGGCAGACCCATACCCAATCCTGCGTCAGTTGCGCGAGGAAAACCCGATCTATTGGTGCGAGTCTATCGGAGGATGGATCGTAACTCGATACGACGACATGGTGACGACCTTTCGGGATGTAACCAGCTACTCGAACGAGGGTCGCCTGGCAAGGGTCGTGGAGTATCTTCCCTCCGAATCGCGAGCCAGGTTCAAGGCCTTCGAGGATCACTATCGCACCAAGGGGCTTCTGCACTCCGATCCGCCCGATCACACGCGGCTGCGCGCGCTGGTAACAAAGTCCATGACCGCAAGTATGGTGGAAGCCATGCGAGGACGCATTCAGACCATTGTCGACGATCTGGTGAACACTGGGCTCGACAAGGGCGGAATGGACGTTATCGCGGATATTGCTATAGCTCTCCCTTTCGCTGTGCTGGCCAGAATTCTGGGAACCCCGCCGGAAGACCAGCACCTCTTTAAAAAGTGGGCAGACGACCTTCTTTCATTTCAAGGTGTCAACAAGCCCGGAGAAGAGATACTGGAGCGTGCTCAGAAAGCGCTAGTGGAGATTCGTGCATATCTGGCCGACTTAATTATCGAAAAACGGCGTAACCCACGCGAAGACTTGATGAGCCTATTAGTCGTTGCCGAATCGGAAGGGAACCGATTATCTCAGACTGAGCTGATCAACACAGGAATAACTCTGCTCGTGGCCGGTCACGAAACAACAACATCTCTAATCGGCAATGGAATTTACCTGCTTCTCCGGCACACTGATCAGTGGAAGCTTCTTCGGGAAGACCCATCGCTGTTGAACTCTGCCATCGAGGAGATCTTGCGCTATGAGAGCCCGGTTGCTCGTCAACCACGCCTCGTGAAGCAGGATGCGGAGTTAGGCGGCAAGCAGATTCACAAAGGAGATATGGTCTTCCAGATGCTAAATTCGGCAAATCGGGATCCGGCATACTTTATCGATCCCGACCGGTTCGACATTCAGCGGCAGAAGAATCGCCATATTGCCTTTGGCGTAGGAATTCACTTTTGTGTAGGTGCTTACCTCGCTCGCACCGAAGCTCAGGTCGTGTTCAAGACGGTCCTGGACCGGCTGTCCAGCATCCGGCTCGTGGAGGAAAAACCAACATGGGACCTGACGAAACCTAACTCGCGTATGCTGAAGACATTGCCAGTCTTATTCTGAGTCACCCGCTTCGCTGAGATATACGCTTCGCAGGCCGGGACAGTCTAGAACCGATCCATCGGAACGATTCAATAGAATCTCGCTTCATGTTGAGTCTGATTTACCGGTCTCAAACCAGATTACCAAGCCATTCTGTTTGTGTTTCCACTGATGAATGGAATTCTTACGCTGAACCAGCTATTTCGCCTCCGTTCAATAAGCTGAAATGCGTTGACACTCTACGGCGACCTCTATAAGTTTTGGGTCGATGCGATTTGAACCGAGTTATTGTCGAGCATTGTCTTGGATTTTCGTTCTATCTAATTCTCAGTCCGAGTTGCATACGGAGGTACAGCGGTGAGCGCCGATATAGCTGTTTCGCACCCCATACTGGAAAACTGCGGTGGTCTGCCATTCGTCGTCGAGGCGCGCCCAGAAGCGGCCGGCGTGCCGCTTACTGAATTGCTAGACTGGATCACGAATAGCAGTCCATGGCGTGAGGAGCAGTTACACCGTGCGGGCGCGGTCCTGTTCCGGGGCTTTTCCTCGGTCCGCACGGCAGAAGATTTTTCTGCCGTAGCCCAGCGAATGGCGCCGGTCATTCTGGATTACGCTGGGGGCACGACTCCCCGCAGTGCAGTTACGGGAAAAATCGTCACCTCGACGGATGCTCCCCGCCATGTCGTCATTGGGCTCCATCAGGAGATGAGCTACCTTGCTCCTTCGCCGGAGTTTCCCGACCCCACGCCCGACAAAGTGATGTTCTTCTGCGAGACTGCTCCTGGTGGAGGCGGTCAAACTCCGATTGCCGATATGCGTGCAGTTTACAAGAAGCTGCCACGCAAACTGATCGACCGCTTTGAACAAAGGGGTGGCCTGGTTCTGCATAGGAAGCTTCCCACTCAGAAAAAATACGGATTCGAAGTGACATGGGAGACTGCCTTCGGCACTTCGGATCGTGCCGCGATGGAGAACATTGCGAGGAGTAAAGGTTGGTCCATGCAATGGGCGAAGGATGGAGGGCTGGAGGTGACCCATGGTCCGTCGCCTGTAACAAAATCCCATCGCGTGACCGGTGAGCACGTGTGGTTTAACCAGGCTCATTTACTGCATAAATCAGTAGCGCCGTGGACATCGCAATGGCTCGGCCCGGCCCTGCCCCAACGTCTGAAGGCCCGGCTGCTCGAGCCTTTTATTCGTGACCGTTTTTATTATCACTCGACCCATGTCGATGGCTCAGAGATCGCTCTCTCTGATCTGGATAGCATCCGGCGCACGATTGCTCAGGAGACGGTTATGTTCGACTGGCAACGCGGAGACGTGCTCTTGATCGATAACAAGCTGGTCTCTCATGGCCGTCAGCCTTATTCTCCCCCTCGAAAAATTTTTGCAGCTCTGTTAGCGGATGCTTCCAGAAATTAGTCTCCATCCAGCCAGGCAGAGTTTCTACAAACCACAATTACCACAATTGATGAGGGTACTCCCGGAGGGTTCACCACACCATGAAAGTCAACTTGGAAGGAAAATTCGCGCTGGTTACCGGTGCAGCCCGTGGCATAGGACAGGCTATCGCCGATATGCTTACCGCGAACGGTGCCCGGGTTGCCTATGCGGACATTGACGTCGCTACAGTGCAGCAGACCGCTGCCAACAAGCCGGGTGCGTTGGCCGTCGCGATGGACATCAGCAATGAATCTTCTGTGCAATCGGCGATGGCGGAAATTCATAAGCAATTCGGCCGCCTCGATATTCTGGTGAACAATGCCGGTGTCAATACCGCAAAACATCGAGTCAACATCGACCAGTTTCCGCTGGAGGAATGGGAGAGAATCCTGAAGATTGACTTGACCGGCACGTTCCTGGTCAGCCAGGCCGCGTCGCGCATCATGCTGAAACAGCAAGAAGGACGCATCATCAACATCGCCTCCGTTCTGGGAGTTGTACCGGCTCGCCTGCAATGCGCATTTACGTCGGCCAAGGCCGGGGTAGCCCATCTCACCCGTACGCTGGCGATCGAGTTAGGGGAGCACGGAATTCTCGTGAATTGCGTTGCTCCAGGATCAACGCTGACGGAGGGCACCAAGCAGCTTTTCTACAGCGAGAGTGCGTCGGAAAAGGATCGTGCCAAAAGAGTGCTGAGCCACATACCGCTAGGCCGCGCAGGCACGGTGGAAGAGATGGCTCATGCTGTGCTCTTCTTTGCCGCACCGGAGAGTTCATACATCTCGGGGCAAACTCTGTGCGTTGACGGCGGCTGGAGCGCCGGAGGATTTTTCCGCGATTTCTAAGTTAGCTAATCGAGGCAGGGTGAAATGCGAAACAGGTTCGAGATCTTCTCCGATGAGTTTCAACGCATTCTGGGGCCTTCGCCCGAACTCAAGCTACTTGCCTCCGGCTTGAGGTTTGCCGAAGGGGTTTGCTGGGTAAAACGGGCTGGACACCTGATCGTTACCGACTTTCCTAACGATCGAATCATGAAGTGGACCGAAAGCGATGGCATGTCCGTTTTTCGCCAACCTGCCTCCAGGGCCAATGGCGGCACAACTGATCTTGAGGATCGCTTGGTTTCGTGCCTAACGACCGGCCGATCGGTGGTGCGTCTCGAACACGACGGGACTTTGACGACTGTGGCGGACCGTTATCAAGGTGGCCGACTGACCTCTCCCAACGATGTTGTTGTCAAATCCGACGGATCGATCTGGTTTACTGATCCGGACTACGGATTTCTATGTCCCGTTGACTTCGGTCATGGCGACAAACCCGAACAAGATAGAAATCGGGTATATCGGGTAGAGCCTGAAACTGGAGTCATCACAGCGGTGTCGGAAGACTTCGACAAGCCGAATGGGCTGGCATTCTCACCCGATGAGTCGGTACTTTATGTGGGAGATACCGGACGGACACACGGCGAATTCCGGCCTCATCAGGTCATGGCATTTGACGTCACCGAGAATGGCACGGCATTGGCCAATCCGCGCGTCTTTGCGATCATCGAACCCTGGGTGCCCGATGGTTTTCGTGTTGATGTCGATGGGAATTTATACATCACAGCAGGAGATGGGATACAGGTGTTCAATCCTAAGGGTGAGATGCTAGGTAAGATTCTTACGCCTGAGGTGGCAGCGAACTGCTCCTTCGGGATGTCCGACAATCAGACCCTATTTATTGGGGCGACAACTTCGATCTGGAGTATTAAATTGAACACTTCCGGGGCAACCAAATAAAGCGAGCAGGAAGTAGCGTCGAAAGATTCTCTTGCCAAGTTTGGCTTTAAGGAAGCTTTCTCAAAAAGGCCGAACTCGGACTGCAACTCCAGGCTTATTTCCTCGCTCTATAGTCCCGGCATTTGATGGGAAGGGCGCAGCCATTATCAGTGTCACCCCTCCAGCTTAAAACGCTACTGAGTATCTTTGACGCAGCGAAAACCGACTGTACCCGAGCGATCGTAGCTCGGCGCCATTAGCAGTAGCTTGCCATGATTGTCGTTCCTGTATGCCTGGGGGAAATACCAGATGGATCCCTGCGGCTGATAGTAACTCCCTCCACGCAGGATGCCAGCGGCCGTATGCTCGTCCGTATACTCATCGGTCCACTGCCAGACATTGCCTACCAGATCGTCAACGCCAAACGGGCTGGCCCCGGCCGGGTGAGCATCCACATCATCAGGCCCGCGCATCGTGCGCCCCTGATCCGGCACAGGCACGGCCTTCTCGTCCCATGTGTTGCCCCAGGGATACGTCCGGCCATCAGTGCCCTGCGCGGCAAATTGCCACTCCCATTCGTGCGGCAGCCGCTTGCCCGCCCATCGGGCATAGGCACGAGCATCTTCCAGTGAAACCCAGGTCACCGGCTTCCTGTCCCAACCCTTGGGATAGGACCCGTTGCTCCAGTCTTTCAGAAAATTAAGATCGTCCTTCGGATGATAGTGCGACGCATCCAGAAACTTCTTGTACTCCGCATTGGTCACCGGATATTTGTCGATGTAATACGGCTTGATCTCCATCCGATGCTCATGGAAACGTCGTGCCGTGTTCTCCCACGGGTATTGCACATCGACGCCAACGTCATCCGATCCTTCGACCTCGATCCCGTCTACTTTGAAGACATAGCTCCCACCTGCGATGCGAACCATGCCGGCCGGAGAGCCGGTTTCAGCCTTGGTTGGAGCGATCTCGACCAGTTGCTGCGGCAGCGTCTTCCACTCATGCGAATAGTCCGACAAGGGCTTCGCAGTCATCGTTTTCATCCTGGACATCAATTGTCGTATCGACGCATCCGGCTCGCCCGCCGTAGCCAGAACCATTCCGAATCCGTGTGCCTCCAGGGGAAACGAAAGAACAGCTTTGTCGCCTTCCACCTGTGGAGTGAGTTCGACTCCATGGTAAAGATCAAAGTAACGCATCCCCGGTTTGGAGGACACCGTCATCTGCCTTCCCTGCACGTCATACTCGTTGCGGTTCACAATCGTCCAGACCGTTTGATCTTCGTGAGGCCATCTGCTGGCATAGACTCCGTACCGATGCATGGGATAGAGCGGCTCCCATCCCGGGCTCACAAGAAAGGGGGCAACTCCGCGCTCCATCGTTGCCATCCGACGGGTCGCTTCGCCATCCCGCGGTGTGATCCATTCCAGATGCCCCAGACGTTCTCCCAACTCTCCCATCCCTCGCCGTTGAAGAAGGCGTATTGCAAGTCGTTCGTCTTGTCTCGATTCCAGCGGCCCTGAATATTCACCTGATGCCGCGATTCAAGCCAGCGATACCGGTCTACAGTTGGCGCGAATTGGAACTTATACTGTCCCCACGTCAAGACATTCCATGCCAGCGCTTCATCGGAGGGACCATTTTCCGGTTCGAACGCAAGCGGATGCCCGGTCTTGTCGGCAGCCAGTGAAAACGCCAGAGGCACGCCATCCTGTGTATCGCCATTGACGCCGTCCGCGCCAAGTTCCTTCATAAACTCCGCAGTCGCTTGTGGCCATCCCTTGCCGACGTCATGCGTACCTTGGTCCCACATCATGATCGGGAAGAGAACGCGAACGCCCCGGCGATGAAAATCAGCGATCATCTGCCGAACGCCTGCCACCCCGCCGGGCATCGAGCGCACCATGTCCTGCTGGTTCCGATTGTCGATGCCCATGTTGGGGTAGGTCGCCCAGATCAGCACGGCATCGATGCCGCCATAGCGCTTTTCGAGATCGTCGAGATAGCGGTCGACAGTATATTTCCCAGCCGCTCGATCGTAAAAGTAGAGGTCGTGCACCATCATCTGCGGTTGAATAAAGCTCGACTGCGTCCACTTCAGCGCGGGCATCTCGTAGCGTGCTCCGTCATACCCGACCCGGATACGCCGCTCAGTCCGCCAATCCGTCACTGCCTTCAACCAATCCTGATGACTCTTCTCCGTGCATGCAGTATTGCCCCCCTCCCAGGGAAAATGCATCGTCAGACAGGCTGGAGACGGAATCTGTTGCTCGCGCGGCAGGTAGCGAAAATCCTGAGCGATTGCCGATGAAAGCAGGCCTGCTGTCATTAGCACGGTTGATAGGGAGACTATCGACACTCTAGAGTTCATACGTATTTTCATCTCGTTGCATCCTCGCTTCTATCTCGCATTGCGTCCTGCGATTCGAATCTTGTTGCGGCCCAGGCATCCGAGAGTTGCTTCATTTCGACCGCGCCATCATTTGTTCAACCTCCTCCATTCCTGGCATCGAGGGTTGAGCGCCTGCTCGCGTGACTGAGATGGCCGCTGCCGCAGTTGCAAAACGCGCCGCTTCAACCGGTCCCATCTTGAGCATCAACCCCACGGCAAAGGCGCCATTGAAAGCATCGCCGGCGGCAGTCGTGTCGATGGCCCCTGCCGGGAAAGGATCGAGGAACGCCGTCTGTCCTGTGGCGGACGCCAGGTACGCGCCGCGAGAACCCAGCTTGAGGACAACCCCTCTCATTCCATTTCTTAGCAGCCTCTGCGCCATTGGAACAGGGTCAAGCGTATTGGCGACGCCGTTTGAGCGGCCGATAAAGAAAGCGGCTTCGGTCTCGTTCGGAGTGAACCACTCGATATTTTTAAGCAGGTCCAACGGCAATTCCTTGGCCGGCGCGGGATCGAGAATCAACGGGACCTCCTCTCGCGAACAGATCTCCGCGAGATGTCGAACCGTCTCTATCGGGATCTCCAACTGAGTAAGCACGATGCTGGCAGATCGGATGATCTCGATGTTCGCGTCCAGATCCTGTGGAGTCAGCAGAGCATTTGCTCCCGGCGTGATCACGATGCTGTTCTCGCCTTTCTCCGCAACGACGATCATGGCGATGCCGGAAGTTCCCGGAGAGACAGCCACGCCCGCGACGTCAACTCCCGCGCTCTTCAGATTGGCTTTCAGTTGAGCACCGAAGCTATCGTCCCCAAGCCTCCCCACCATGCGCACCGGATACCCGAGGCGAGCGACAGCGACAGCCTGGTTTGCGCCTTTGCCGCCCGGATGAATCCGAAATGATTTTCCGAGGACGGTCTCGCCTTCAATAGGAATTTTCTCCGTATTAGCGACGAGATCGATGTTGATGCTGCCTACGACAACGACTGGCTTTGTGCCCGCAAGCATAACTTCTCCTTAAATATGACTGCAACTCCGTTCCCTAAAAGATCGGAGCAAGGGCGATGGCGGTCAGCCCACATAGAAAAAAGATAAACATCCATACCAGAAACATCCTGGATTGCTGCGAGGCGCTGGCGAATTCTCGCCATACAAAAACGCCCCATGCCGCGGAGATCATGGTCGCGCCCTGTCCTATCGAATACGAAACCGCCGGCCCGACGATATGCGCTCGTGAAGCGACAAAGTTGAGCACAGCGCCCGTGCACCAGATTGCGCCCCCTGCCACTCCCCACAGATGCCACGCGCCACGCGCCTTCCAGTAACCCTCCATTGAGACCGGCTCACTTCCATCGAGAGATTTCCGCATCAGGAGGTAGTTGAACGGGATGGCACAAAGAACCACGCCCAGCACGAAGAAAAGTGTAACGGCATACGGACCCGGAGCGTCATCTCCACTCATCGCCTTTGAGACAAAGGGATAAAAACTACCCATCAGCAGCCCGGCCAGCAGGCTGATCGTTACGCCGCGCCTGGTGAGCGAGCGATGCTCTACTTCCCGAAGACGATATGCGATTGCATCGAACACGATGGCTGCCACCACAAGCGCGATGCCGCCAAACAGCAGCAATGGATTGCCATTGGGCGACAGAATGTAGCTGCTCAGCGCGCCGACTACCAGCGCCAGCCCGATTCCCACCGGGAACGCAACGGCCAGCCCAGCGATCTCAATGGCCGAGACCAACAGCAGGTTGGCAACGTTGAATAGGATTCCGCCTGCCATCGCAAGTAGGACATGCGACATGTTTGCGTGAGAAACGTCTGCAAAGAATGGTCTCCCCGCACTTCCAAAACTTCCGAGGGTCACTCCCAGAAGAAGGGCGCCCGCAATCAGACCGAGAACATAGTCCCAGTAGAAGAGCTGGAATCGGTAGCCGGGACAGATCTTGATGGTATTGGCCCAGGACCCCCAGCAGAGCATGCTGGTGAACATGAACAGGAGAGCAACTGCGTACGTTTCCGGTTGAAACATGGCGTTTTGCTCCTTTTTCTGTTCCGAGCGGTACGATCGATCGAGGGAGACGACGTTGCTCAATTCAAGCCGTATTTTACATAAACGTTTAGTTTTTATTGATAGTGAGAGATTTCAAAATATAGATCAGACAGCTATAAACTTGTAAGAACCTAATTTTTTAGTCAAATCGTCGCTGTCAGTTCAGTAGTTATAGATAAAGGAACGATTCGTTTTATTTTAAACTTTTAGGGAGATATCTATGTGTTTTTGGTCTCAACGCATCGCGGTTGGAGCGATTACTCTTCTACTGTTCTGTTTGCCCACCCCCGGCTCGCTCGCAGGCAACCGCCGTGGATCAGATCTCGGGCACGATTCAGGACTCGACGGGCGCCGCTACACCACAAGCTAAAATCACGGATCTTCAAACTTCCACTGGCTTTTCACGATCAACGGCGAGCGGTTCTGATGGTTCCTATGTACTCAGGAGTCTTCCATTAGGTCCATATCGAATAGAGATCAGCGCCGCCGGAGATCCAAATCAGATAAATAACCGTAGCCTCAATAAGTGGTTTAACACGGCAGCATTCAGCAAGAATCAGCCAGGAACCTATGGGAATGCTGGGCGCGACTCACTTGAAGGGCCAGGTGCTTACCATGTAGACATGGCATTGTTCCGGACCTTCCCCTTCAAAGCTTTTGAAAAGCCTCAGTCTATTCAGTTTCGTGTTGAAGCGTTCAATGCACTCAATCATCCCACATTTAATAATCCGAGTTCTAATCTTAGCTCTTCAAATTTCGGAAAAATACTTGGTGCAGGCGATCCGCGAATTATGCAGGTGGCACTCAAGTATGTTTTCTGAGATAGCTTTTCTAATAATGCCGGAAAGCTGTAGCTAGTTGGCTAATATTGGCGACCTAAAACTGACGTTAAAACTTTGGAGGATCTCTGATGCAGGGTAGATGGTTGGGCTATGGCTTTCGGTGTCTATCGTTCTCTGTAGTCTTGCTGACTACGGGGGCCCAAGCGGCTGAAAGGCCTCACCCCATTCCGGTTGGTCTCGACGCCTACCGGTCGTGGGACCAGTGGGCTCACCAGCGCATTGGAATGCGCACTTACATGCGTAGCACCTATGATCGACGCGGTGGAAATGAAGGTGCGGATGCATCGCATTTTCTATATCAGCTTTCTGACAGCTTCAACGTTACGCTGGACCTGGAGGGGTCTGGGCTACTCCTATTCAGCCGTTACAACCATTGGCACGGGAGCCCTTGGCATTACGTGGTTGATGGGAAAGACCACCTCATACAAGAAAGCAGTACAGCCGACCCGCTTCATCCTGATCCCCATTCTGTTTTTCTTCCTTCTGCACCGTTTCCCAGCCCTCTAAATGAGACTTGGGCGACGACAAGGGGAGCTGATCTGGTCTGGACTCCGATTCCATTTGAAAAGAGCTTTCAAATGGCCTATACCCGGACACATTATGGGACCGGCTACTACATCTATAACCAGTTTGTACCTGGAACGGAGCTATCGCATCCGCTCAAGAGTTGGAATGAGAGTTCGGTGCCTGGCCAGGACGTGCTCAATCTAATCTCCAGAGCTGGCACCGACATTTCGCCAAAGAGCGGCTATAAGCAGACAGGAGGAACGCTAGACGTGCCAGCAAGCGGGTCGATCCTTGCGGCAAATCTAAAGGACAAGGCTACGGTTCGCTCTCTCACCTTTTCTATCCCCGACAACGAGGCCGCCGCCTTCACGAATGTGCATCTGCGCATCACATGGGACGGCAGAAAACAACCATCGATTGATGCGCCGATTGCCCTCTTCTATGGTGCGGGTACCCTTTACAATCGCGACAACCGCGAGTTTTTAGTGAAGGCATTCCCAGTTAACATCCGCTTTGCGAACGGCAGAATTTACTTTGCATGTTATTTCCCGATGCCGTTCTTCCGGTCCGCGCGGATCGAACTCGTAGGTGCAGGCCAGCCCGTCAAGGGAGTCGAATGGGGTGTTCACTACATGCCGCTGGATGCCCCAGAAAATGAGCTTTCCTATTTTCATGCGACCTACAGAGACTTTCCTCATCCTGTGCTCGGAGAAGACATGGTCCTTCTCGATACCCGCAAAACCGAGGGGAATGAAAATTGGTCGGGAAGCTTTATAGGCACCTCATTCATCTTTTCGCACGATGCTGACCTGCGCACGCTAGAAGGTGATCCACGGTTTTTCTTTGATGACAGTCTTACACCACAAGCCCAGGGTACCGGAACTGAAGAATGGGGCGGCGGCGGTGACTATTGGGGTGGTCTAAACATGACCCTCGCTTTTGTGGGACATCCCGTGGGTGCGCGCGATATGAAAGCAGCGGTCAATGAGCAGGACAAGATCGAGTCTGCCTATCGTTTTTTGTTAGCCGATATGATGCCGTTCGGAAAAAATGCGGTTATTCGTCTGGAGCACGGCGGTACGAATGAATCGACACAACACTATGAAACCATAGCTTATTGGTACGGCCTCCCGTCGTCCTCTCTCGTCAAGACCGATCAACTTCAGATAGGCAATGCGTCTGACGAACGGGCCCACGGCTATAGTTCGCCTCAGGCTTCTCAGCCATATACACTCACCTCTCGCTATGAATGGGGCATCGATACCTTGAACGGCAAGGAGATCTATCCGGCAGAGACAGATCGCGGCCGTACAACGACAGGTACATCAGAGTTCAAGCTTCACCTCAACGCCCACAACCTGGGAGTACTTCTCCGGCGCAAGCTCGATTACTCATTCGCGGATCAACGCGCCGAAGTTTTCATAGCAGATAAGTCGAAATCGGTTTGGAAGTTAGCCGGCATATGGTACTTGGCTGGATCAAATACCGTGGTGTACTCAAATCCTAAAAAAGAACTTGGGGCTACAGAGCATATTGTGGAAACATCGAATCGTCGCTTTCGTGACGATGAGTTCCTGATCCCGCGCGAACTTACGCAAGGCAGAAAGGCCATCTGGGTACGGATTAAGTTCACGCCGGTGAATAGACCACTCTATCCTGGATACGCTGTAGGTCAGCGTGCCTGGAGCGAAATAAAGTATACGGCTTACTGTTTTGTCATCCCAAAGAGGAGGAGGTAAGTAGTTTTGGTACGAAGGCGATTCCTCAAGAGGATAGAGATTGCAAATCATGGCTCTCAGCGATAGTAGGTCTCTGAGCAAGGTATGGAATTCAATTATGGGGACGTACGGACCTACACGCCGGGTTCGCAGGGAAGTCTGCCTATTTCTCCAGAGATGCTGCTGTAGGAGCCTTCGAGAACTCTCTTCGGTCTTAGCAACGCTGGAGAATTCCCTAGCTGAGAGGCGGTATGATTAATAGCGGTATTTCTTTGGCAACAAGCTCCTAAACGTTTAGCGAAATTAAATATGAAAAATAAAAATGCGCCGACAATGCGGGACGTGGCTCGTCTGGCGGAAGTCTCAATCGCGACCGTGTCGGCAGTAACAAACGGGACGGCTAACGTCAGTCCCAAGCGCTCGGAGCGAGTTCGCAAAGCCATGGAAGCGCTGGATTACCATCCGGATCAGATTGCTCGAAGTCTAAAGACCGGTCGAACACAAGTCGTTGGAATGATCCTTCCGGACGTGACCAATCCCTTTTACCCTGAAGTTATCGTGGGAGCGGAGGAAGTTGCTCGGGCCGCCCGGTACTCGGTAATACTCTGCAATGCGAATGAAGATCCTGATCAGGAGCAGCAACAACTCAATACGCTTTTCAGTCATCGGGTGGATGGGGTGTTGATTGCATGCTCAGATTCCGCCATTTCCTTTGACCGGCTCATGCGCCGGCGCTTTCCCATTGTCTGCTTTGATCGCATTCCACCTGGATTTCGCGGTGACACGGTATCAACCGATAACTTCCTGGGTGCTCATCAGGCGACTCGTCATTTGATTGATCTGGGGCATAAGCGAATCGCGGTCCTGGCTGGAAGAACCGAACTATCGACTCACTCGGCCCGCCTGGAAGGATACCGCAAGGCCATGCTTTCAGCCCATTTACCCGTGCTTGATGAGCACTGGAAGTTGGTAGGAATGCAAGAACAGGCCGGTTATGAGTTCGGACACCGGCTGTTTCGGTTGCCCCATCCTCCAACTGCGGTGTTCTGCACCAATAATAAGCTGCTCCTGGGCTTCGTAAGGGTGATGAGCGAGGTGGGCGCTCGATGTCCGGAGCAGATCAGCGTGGTGGGTTTTGACGATTTTGCCTGGACGGAGAACTTTCATCCGCGGCTCACAGTCGTGGCTCAACCGGCCCGCGAGCTAGGCCGCCGAGCAATGCAACTGCTCCTTGAAAGGGTTCAGAATAAGGCCGATGAATCTCTGGTGGGTCCGCACCAGGTGGTGTTGAAACCAGAACTGAGGATCAGGGAATCCACAGCGATAATCACTTCGATGCCAAAGCCTTTATGATACTTTCTTTTCAATAGAATGTATTTTCGAAACGATTCGTTTTATTGATAGGGAAGAACTGCTTTCGGGCGACCAATGTCCAAGTCAGGGTCGGCATCGTCGCTCGTGTCGATGCTCATCTTCAAGTCGGTATCGCTTCGCAGTCGATTACTGTTGATGCGTCAGCGCAGACTCTACAGACAGAGCAGGCTGTCATCCATGATGAAGTCGATCAGAAGAGCCTTGAGAACCTTCCCTCATCGAATCGGCAGGAACTACCAGATCTCTCTGAAGACTTTGCTTGGCTATGACGTTACAGGCGGAGGAGCGGTCCGAGGGGCGAATCCTGCCGCGTCATTTCAAGCGAAGGTGAACGGCGTCTCTGTAGAACTCAAAATTTGAGAATTGAGGGCATCGGCGATCAACAGCTTTGTTCAATCGAGTACAGCTTATGTCCCGAGTCTCGACGCCATTCAGTCAGTGCAAGCCCGTGAGTAACAGCCTTTAACTGCGTCCTCGGATTTCGCAGATTATGATTGATATCAATGTGGAAGTCATCCAACCTGCACCTGTACAGACAGTCACCCCCTATGCTAGAACTAGGTTCGGATTTGCAACCATATCTTGCACGACCACAATATAGTCAGATCGCAGGATCAGCGCATGCTGTTTTGCGGTCGTGGGTTCGACCTGTGTCATGAAGATCGCTAAGTTTCGGCTTGGCGCTGCACCGGTATCGAGGTTTTATGCGTAGTTACTCCCGTTATTTTGCTGCCGGTGCGATGTTAATGGCCGTGGCGGTTCTTGTGCTTTGCTTATCTCCTGAATTTACGGCGGTATCTGCTGCGAGGGGTCAAGCACGGGCTCCTTCTTCTTTCAATTCCGGTCAAGTACGTGCTCCGGAAGATCCGGCTGCGGTCGCCCACGGCAAGATGCTCTATGGCATCAACTGCCAGGCGTGCCACGGATCGGACCTGCGCGGCGGCGACATGGGCGGCCCTAACCTTTTGCGCTCGCAGGTTGCACTCACCGACCAGCATGGCGAATTGATTATTCCTATCATTCAAGGTTCACGGAAGGCTCAAGGCATGCCCAACATCGGTTTGAACGATGAAGATGCCGGGGCTGTGGCTGCTTATGTGCGCTCCGTGATCGGCACCATCGGTTCGCAGGGAACTCCCCCGGGGCAGAAAAAAGCTCTCAACATTCTCGTGGGTGATGCGAGTCGCGGACAGGTTTACTTTGCGGCGCACTGTGCCAGTTGCCACTCGGCGACTGGAGATCTGAAGGGTATCGCCAGTGCCTATCCCGAGCCGACTGAACTACAGGCGCTGTGGCTCAGGGGAGGTGCAGGGAATGCGCAGCAACGGACGACCGCTCGTAAGGCTACCGTCGACGTCACGACCGCGCCGGGAAAGAAAGTATCGGGCGAGTTGATCCACATCGACGACTTTCTGGTGACATTGAAACAAAGTGATGAAACGGAACGCACGTTTCTGCGAAAAGGTGCGGTACCGCTTGTGGTAGTGCACGACCCGATGCAGGCACACCGGGACATGTTGCCTCACTATACGGATCATGACATTCACGATTTGACCGCTTATCTGGTGACCCTGAAGTGAAACTTATACACGCGCTCTCGATTGCCTCGCTCGTCTTCTCTTCCGCTCTATCGATTGCTCAGGGAGGAGGCGTTAGCCCGGAAGAACTGCTGAAGCCCTTGAGCAAGCAGTGGCCTACCTACAACGGAGACTACACGGGAAAGCGCTACAGTTCGCTGGCACAGGTGAATCGTCAGACGGTGAAGAATTTGTCGCTCGCATGGCTATCGCAACTGACGCCGGGGGCCGACAGCGCTCCCTCTGACGGCCGTCCGGGCAGGCCTGCGCCGGTCCCATTGATTGTTGGAGGCGAGGGGCCCGGCAACATCAACATTCGCGCAGGCTCCATCAAAGGATCGGTGCTGGCGGTGGACGGCACGCTGTACGTCACCATGCCGGACAATGCCTGGGCGCTGGATGCACGCGATGGGCACCAGTTGTGGCATTATTTCTGGAAGACCAAGGGCGGCACGCACATCGGCAATCGCGGCTTTGGCATGTGGAACGGCTATCTGTTCATGGAGACCCCGGACGACTATCTGGTGTCACTGGACGCCAGGACCGGCAAGGAACGCTGGCACAAGATGATCGCCAACGTGGAGGAGGGCTACTTCGCCACGCCTGCGCCCATCGTGATTGGGAATCATGTGTTGGTAGGCGTAGGGAATGACATCGATTCGCCAGGATTCCTGCAGTCCTTCGACCCGGAGACTGGCGAGTTGCAATGGAAGTTCTACACCGTACCGATGCAAAAGGGCGATCCGGGCGCGGATACGTGGGCAAGCATCGATGCGGCACGACATGGCGGGGCGCAGACGTGGATTACCGGCGCGTATGATCCGGAGACCAAACTGTATATCTTCGGTACCGGCAATCCGACTCCGGCTTACACGACCGGCCTGCGCGGCGACCTGGACAATCTTTTCACATGCTCGCTGATTGCGGTCAATGTGGATACGGGAAAGATGGCGTGGTACTTTCAGACCTCGCCGCATGACATGCACGACTATGACTCGGCTCAGACGCCGGTGTTGTTTGATGGCATGTTCAAGGGCAAGATGCGCAAGATGGTGGCAACCGCGGCGCGCAACGGATACTACTTCACGCTGGACCGGGTAACCGGCGAGCATCTGGTTACCAGCAAATATGGGTTGGATACGAATTGGGCGAACGGTCTTACACCGGCAGGCGGCCCAAAGCGCGATCCCGGCAAGGACGCTACCATTCCAGGCTCTCTGTTCTCCCCCAATTCAAGCGGAACCATCAACTGGCAGCCTGTCGCTTTCTCTCCGGTTACGGGGCTTTTATACACCTATGAGGTGAATAGCTTTTCACTGTTGTATCTCACAGACCCTGACCCGCGTGGCTCTATGGGCTTGGGGGGCAAGGAAGAGGTGCATGTGGGAAACACCGGTAGCTACCTGACAGCCATCGACTACCGTACGGGAGAGGCGCGCTGGCGTCATCGCTTCTATAGCGATGGGATTGGCGGCGGCGGCTTGCTTGCGACGTCTGGAGGGCTAATCTTTTCGGGGGATGGCGCAGGTAGTCTTGTAGCGTTTAATGCCACGGATGGCAAGCCGTTGTGGAATACACGCATCGGGCAAATCACCAATGCGCCACAGACCTTTGAACTGGATGGCCACCAGTATGTGATTTGTGCCTCCGGCGATACGCTGTGGTCTTTTATCTTGCATTAAACGGCAAAAACCATTTTTCTTAAACCCTGTAATAAAAGAGCCTCCCGGTCAGACGGGAGGCTCTTTTGGCATGGTCAAAGCTTTTGATCGCTGGGATTTGCGAGGGAGTTGAAGCGCGAACCCGGCCTCATTTTATTATTTCGTTAAGTGAAGATAAGAAGGGTTTCTATTCAAAAAACTCTGTACACGCATCGGTCATCTGTTGTAGTACTGTTGCACGGACTTCCGCACAGCCCCCTTGTTTCACCGTGCTTGAGGTTTTTCGCCTGCAATGGCCTCTTGTGCATTGTTCGCGGCCACAGGATGGAGCCATAACCGTAACGTGAAGGAGAACATGCCGCTATGAGTTCACACAGTGCAAGCCGCATCATTCTAGATCGTCGCAACTTCCTCCGGAGCGCGGGTGGCGGTCTGGCCGCGGGAGTCTTGCTGGGATCAGCAGCGCCGCAGGTTGAAGCTCAGGGAGGCCCGCAAGCCGCGCCGGAGCCTATCACCCACGCAGGTGCCTTTCGTGAGATGACCGATAAAGAGAAGGTGGCGCGCATCGCTTCTAACAGCTATCCAATCCGCTGGATCTTCAAGAATCGCAGCAATATGGGCGGCGAAGTGGGCGGCGAGGCCACCGTTGCAAAGATGAAGGCGAAGTACGGCGAGATCACGATGCTGGACTTTCCGGCTTTCACGAAAAAGACCTTCCCGGGAGTGACCAAGATGGACATGTGGTCCAGTCTCTTCGGCGATATGGACGACAAAAGCCAGTATGTGACGTCCACGATCATTGGCTACAACGGCAAGCCCCGTCCCGTGATCGAGTTTGATCCATCGACAGCCTCGGGCAAGCAGTGGCTGGAGAAGATGGCAAACGTGCAGGCGAAAGAGGGCGTGTTCTGCCATCACATCTCAAATAACGCGCCGCGGGATATCTGCGATCTGGATGACGGCAAGCGCAAGGCCGGTGTGGAGGTGGCGAAGAAGTGGCTGGATGGCGCGGCCATCCTTGGCGCCAAGTCCATGCGAGTTAATAGCGGTGGGCCACGCATTGCGCCCTGTCCCTTGCCGAATGCCAGTAGCTATCCGAAGAATCCGGAGATCGAGAAGTACCTGGATCAGTGCATTCTGTCATTTAAAGAAATGGCAGAGTACGGAGCGAAGGTCGGCGTGAAGGTGACGCTGGAAAACCACTGGGGCCTGACGGCGAATCCGATCAACATCCGCATCATTATCGAAGAGGTTAACAATGTTTTTTGTGAGGCGAGTCCGGATTTCTGCAACTGGGAGCATAAATATCTGCTCTATCACGCGCTGAACGATCTTGCTCCCTATGCGCATACCACCGTTCACGCGAAGTTCTGGAACCGCTTCGGCGAGCCGGATGTGCAACGCAATGTGCGCATCATGCTGAACAACAACTATACGGGGGTCTTTGCGCTGGAATATGAGGATGGCCCGTGGGATGGTATCGAGGGCGCGCAGTATCTGTATCGCGAAGTCATGGCGGCGTTATAAGCAGCCGCAACCCAGTGAAGCGCGGCCATCTTCTGTACATGGAATGGAATGGTGAACCGCGCTGCATTGCCGAGCTTTAAGGCTGAGTGTATGGTGTATGCACAGCGAGACAGGCATTGACACCGCAGTCGCTTCGAGGAGTTGGCGGCTTACGTCATCTCTCTGTTAAGGAAGGAAAAATTGTTATGGATTTCAGAAACTTTGCCGGCATCGCAAAAGCCTCCAACTCTATCGAGATGTCAGGAAAGAGGATGGCTCTGTGCAGGCGGTTGCTGGGTAGCCTGCTTCTGGTTGCTTTATCTGCCTCCTGCGGCATCGACGTTGGCGCACAAGCCAAACAGAAGACTCCTGGCAATGACTGGATCGAGCTCTTCAACGGCACGGACCTGACCGGATGGACCAAGATTGGCGCCGAAAGCTGGACGGTTGAGGATGGCCTGTTGCATGGGCGCGGCCTCACCAAGGCATACGGCTACCTTGAGACGGACAAGGACTACAAGGATTTTCAGTTGTCGCTGCGTTTCAAGTGCGTAGGCGACGGCAACAGCGGTGTGTTCTTTCATACGGGATTCAAACCGAATTCCGTAGATACGACGCAGGGCATGCAGTTTGAGATTGACTGCACGATGATGCATCACACCGCGGGCGTATACGCCGAAGATGGACGCGGCTGGGTAGTGTGGCCGGCTCCGGAGAACGAAGGCGTGGTTCGCAAGGGGGAGTGGAACGACTACCTGGTGGAGGTCGTGGGGAATCGCTACCGCTCACGCTTGAACGGTGTTCCTATGGTGGACTTCACCGATCCCAAGCCGGGAGCTCCGGATGGAAAGATCGCATTGCAGCTTCATGCCGGCGGTGCAGGAAACATGCAGTTCAAAGATATCTGGATTCGCGACCTTTCTAAGCGCTGACCGCGGGCCGCCGCTCGCAGAACTGAGAGTATAGATGGTCACGTGGAAGAGTTCAGCCAGGTGGTGCTGGTATTCAGTAATGCTTGGCTGCTGCGTGACGGGAGCAATCGCTGCTCACGACGCGATGGCGCAGCCGCCGATCGATACGGCGCACAGTACATGGCGTGAATACGGCGGTGCAGCGGATGGTGCGCAGTATTCCTCGCTGCGCCAAATCAATCGGGCCAATGTAGGCAAGCTGCAGCGTGCGTGGACTTTTTCTACGGGCGACGAGCGCGGGTATGTCTTCAATCCGATGGTCATCGGCCGCACGATGTATGTGCTGGCCCATAACAACTCCGTAGTAGCGCTTGATGCGGCCACAGGGAAGGAGTTGTGGTCACATGCCTTCCATGCGAAGACGCCGCTGATGACGACTCGCGGTCTCAACTATTGGGAGAGTGCGGACAAACGCGATCGCCGTCTGATTCTGTCCGTGGACAATGCGCTCCAGGAGCTTAACGCGGAGACCGGTCAACCTATAGAAAGCTTTGGGACGAACGGTACCGTCGATCTGCGCGAAGGGCTTGGCCGTGACCCGAAGAGCCTGACGCTGGTGCAGTCCTACAACCCGGGGCGAATCTTCGGCGATCTCCTGATCCTCGGTTCTGCAACGAACGAGGAGTATGCGTCAGGCCCCGGTGACATTCGTGCGTATAACGTACTGTCGGGCAAACTGACGTGGACCTTTCACACAATCCCGCATCCGGGTGAACCCGGCTACGAGACGTGGCCGAAGGATGCGTGGAAGACGGTGGGTGGCGCCAATGCCTGGAGCGGCATGGCTCTGGATGAAAAGCGCGGGATGGTCTTTGTGCCCACGGCCAGTCCGAAGTACAACTTCTATGGAGCGAACCGCCCCGGCTCCAACCTGTACGGTGACAGCTTGCTGGCACTGGATGCTCGCACTGGCAAGCTCATCTGGTATTACCAGATGGTTCATCACGACATATGGGATTACGACAATGCTACGACGCCCATGCTCTTGACGGTTCGACACAACGGACGCACTGTGGACGTCGTGGCGCAGGCCACCAAGGTTGGCTTTGTGTGGGTCTTTGAGCGTGAGACGGGCAAGCCGCTTTGGCCGATTCAAGAGCGGCCGGTGCAGAAGTCAAACATGCCCGGGGAGGAGACGTGGCCCACACAACCCTTTCCGACGAAACCGGTACCCTTTGCGCGACAGGCTTTCACGGTGAAGGACCTTAGCCCGTTCCTTGAGCCGGCGGAGCGGGAGATTGTACGCAAGCAGATATTAGCAGCACGCAATGGTGGTCTGTTTACGCCTCCTTCCCTGGTGGACACCATCGAGATGCCTGGCAACAATGGTGGCGCCAACTGGGGGGGCGCTGCTATCGATCCGACAAGTGGGTATTTCTACGTGGTGTCGAAGGACCTGCCAGCCATGCTGAAGTTGACGCTTGCGGCGGAGCCGTTGAAATCAGGTACACCGGAAGTGCGTGGCCGTGCGCTGTTCGAGGCGAACTGCAGCCTATGCCACGGCAGCGATCGCAGGGGCAAGCCACCAGTGATTCCGTCGCTGGTGGATGTGTACGGCCACTTGGCTGATGAGGATATTTTGAAGGTTGTCCGTTATGGCAAGGGGCCGATGCCGGCATTTGCAAAGCTGGGCGATCCAGAGGTAGAGTCGCTGCTCGCCTATCTCAAGCACCCGGATCGCGCACCCGAATCGGGCGCAACTGCTCTGCCGCAGACCAATCCAGTTGCAGTTGATCCGGCCAAAGCCCATTATCGCAGCGGCTTCGGCTTCATGTTTGCGCAGAGCGGTCTGCCTGTCATTGCACCGCCGTGGACTACGCTAACCGCTTATGACCTGAATACCGGCGACATGCGCTGGCAGATTCCCCTTGGTGAAGTTCCGGAACTTGCGGCTCAAGGCTACAAAAATACAGGCTCGCAGTTTCCAAAGGTGAGCCCGGTCGTCACGGCAGGCGGACTGATCTTCACGGGTAGCCGCGATCGCAAGGTGCGCGCGCTGGATTCTCGCACCGGTAAGGTGCTGTGGGTGTCTGAGGTGGACGCGGCCATGGATGGCATGCCGGCGATCTACGAAGTAGATGGGCGAGAATACGTGGTCTTCTGTGCTGCTGCTCGATCGACTACCTACACACACTCCGTGCCTGGGCACCCTGCTTCGCAGTACCCCATTCACGGCGCTTACGTAGCCTTCGCTTTGCCTATGTCTCCCGGCAAGCAGTGATACAACAGCTTTCGATATCCGCAGGCATTCGCTCCCAGCTTTTTAGCTATTCTGTCGCACACGAGGAAGAGATGAATGAATCAGCAAGTTAAGATCCGCCTCGGGTTGATGATGTTTCTCAACTACGTTATCTGGGGAGCGTGGTACGTCACCATCGGGACGTGGCTCTCGACGGCGCGGCATTTCACCGGGCAGCAGGTGGGATTGGTGTACGGCACTACAGCGGTTGGAGCTATTGTGGCTCCTTTCTTTGTGGGGCTTATCGCCGACAAGTTTTTTGCTACGGAGAAACTGCTGGCCACGTTGCATTTTGCAGGAGGCCTGCTGCTCTTTGCGGCATCGCGTCAGCAAAGTTTTTTCGCTGTTTATTCTTTGATGCTGTTGCACTGCCTGTGCTACATGCCTACGCTTGCGCTGACAAATTCTTTATCCTTTCGACTTATTCACAATCCCGGAAAGGAGTTTGGCCCCATTCGCGTGATGGGCACAACCGGCTGGATCTTTATCGGACTCGTCGTTGGCAAGCTGGGGTTGGAAGCCACGCCAATGCCGCTTGTGCTGGGCGCGGGAGCATCCATGCTGATGGCCATCTATTCGCTGACCTTGCCGCATACACCTCCATTGGCACAAGGGGAGAAGTTTTCGGTTGGAAGCTTATTTCCGCGCGAGGCATTGTCTCTGCTGAAGGAGAGATCGATGGCGATCTTTGCGATTGCATCCTTCCTGATCTGCATTCCCCTGACGTTCTACTTCACCTTTACGAACGTCTTTCTTAATGAGTCTGGCGTAAAGAATGCCGCAGGCAAGATGACAGGCGGGCAACTCTCGGAGTTGGTCTGCATGCTTCTGATCCCCTTTTTCTTCCGAAGGCTCGGGGTGAAGTACATGCTGGCGGCGGGAATGCTTGCGTGGGTACTGCGCTATATGCTGTTTGCCTATGGCAACGCGGGAGCAGGAGTGTGGATGTTCTGGGGCGGCATCCTTCTGCATGGCATCTGTTACGACTTCTTTTTTGTTACCGGGCAAATCTACATTGATCGCAAAGCGCCACCGGACTTACGATCCGCGGCTCAGGGGTTGATTGCGTTTATCACGCTGGGGTTGGGGATGTTTGTGGGATCGTGGGTCTCCGGCGTGCTGGTGGATCGTTTTACTCTGACGGCCGTCAATGGCGCAGTGACGCACGATTGGCGGGCAGTGTGGCTTTCCGCTGCCGTCGTTTCTGCCGTTGTGTTGGTGGCCTTTCTGCTGATTTTCTCGGAGAAAGAACGACGTGGGGCTGAGTTTCCTGTATCGGAGCCGATGGCGGGCGCTTCTTTGTAGAGAGGTGGAACTATGACGGAGGGAGCGCGCGCTTAACCTCACGCAGACGCAACCGTAGCTGCGTTTGCGGGTCGGCTTCTCCACTGTTATTTTGCACTTGATCCAGGCTTTACGGTAAGAACCGAGTTGATGCGTTGACGTCTAGATCGAGTCCAGGTACTCGAAAGCCGCGATGGACGCCGCGCTGCGCGGCAACAGCGCAGGCTCGGCATTATTGAAGATGATCTGCGTTGATCCAAGAAAACGAGCCAGGATGTTGTTCTCGATGGCCTGCCGCGTTGCCGTGCGAAAGACGCCGTTGCCAAAGCCTTCCATATCGGTGAAGAGCACGCGCTGAGGATTATTCAACTGAACAAGCGACGCAACGGCAACACCGAGAGCATTGCCCGCAACGCGCAGCAAACGCGTGGCTGTGGGGTTGCCGTGGAGCGCAAGTTCCTCAAGCTCGCGCATGTTGGCGATCGTGAGGCCTGCAGCCTTGGCTGCATCGCGCAGAGCGTGTCCGCCGGCTATCGTGTCCAGGCAACCGTTGCGTCCGCAACGGCATAACACGCCCTTGGGATCGATGGTGATATGCCCGATCTCTCCGGCGCTCCCGTCGTGGCCGCGGTACAACATGCCATTGATGTAGTGGGCAGAACCGATGGTCCGTTCTAAAACAATACTGGAGAAGTGTTCCAGGTCGCGTGCGCGGCCAAAGAATTTTTCGCCTACTGCAACAGCATTGGCATCGTTGTCGATCCATGCGGGTATATGCAGAGCTCTTGCCATCACCTGAGCGATGGGCACATTCTTCCAGTTCAGCGCAGCAGAATAACGGCACAACCCTTCCGCGGCGTTCACGATGCCGGAAACGGCGATGCCCACCCCCTGGACCTTGCTGCGGGGTATCCGGGCTGTGCGCAGCACTTCCTTAAACGCCTTAACTGTAGTTTTCGCGAGTTCAGCCGGTGTTCCGTAAGCGGCCAGGTTATGGCGTTCCAGTACCTTTCCGCGGAGATCCGTAATCACCAGGGGCATATCGGATTCGCCGACCGATATGCCTGCGAAATAGGCATGGGAGGCCTGCAACCTGAGTTGCACCGTGGGACGGCCGCGCCGTCCAGCGGCCTGCGAAGGCAGTTCAACCAGTAAACCTCGCTGTAGAAATGTCTGCGTTACCTCGGTGATGGCCGCGGGACTTACACCTGTGGTTTCGCTCAGTTCAGAGCGAGAAAGCTGTTCGTTGCGCAGCAGTGCGGTAATGACAGCACCGCGTGCGGAACGGAATGGAGGTTTCAGGAGCTTGTCTTTCGCAGGCATGCATGTCCTTTCTACACAATAGGTTTCCGCCTGCCTTGACAAGCTCAAAATATATTGAAAAAAGTACTTGACGCTCGGAAGGATCGTTAATACGATCCACCTACCAAAATGTTCTTCGACATTTTACCGGAGAACGCTTTGAAGTCTGTACCAAAAGTGCATTTATTTTTTTCAGTAAGTGAAGTTATGTACATGAATTTTCTCTTTTGAGAGTCAATCCCAGTTGACCGTAAACGATTTTCATCTGGATTCGAAACCGCTGCCTGCTGCTGTCTACAAAGTTTAAATATGCGCGTTCGTCCTCACTGAAGTCCGTTATGCAGTTCAAGGAGGCTCCAAATGATATATGAATCAAATTTCAGACAATCGTTAGTTGCATATGGACAAACGAGAGATGCACTGGTGCCCATCAGTGCGAGTCGGCTTCTCAAACGTGTGGTTTGTAGTATGGCGTTGGCGGTGGTCGCTGCCATCGCTTGTATGCCTGCGTGGGCGCAGAGTACAACTGCCGATGTAGTGGGCACGGTCATGGACAGCACTGGTGCTGTTGTCCCGGGTGCGACGGTGGAACTGACCAATGTAAATACGCAGGAAAAGCGCGTTGCAACCTCTGGTGCAGGTGGGGAGTACACTTTCACGCTCCTCAAGCCGAGCCATTATTCGTTGACGGTCACAGCGCCGGGATTCAAGGTGTTCAAGGTTAACTCGTTTGCTCTGGCAGCGGGTGACCGTTCTCGACAGGACTCTCGGCTGGATGTCGGCAGCACGGGCGAAGTCGTGACGGTGGATGCGGCGCCACCGGCCCTGCACACGGATACGTCTGCGCTGATCACAACGGTGACCGAGAAGGCGACGCAGGAACTCCCTTTGAATGGCCGAAACTTTATCAATCTGGTGCAGGTCATTCCAGGTGCGACTGAAGGTTTGAATAACGGTCTGGCCAGCGGCAACCGCCCTGATGACCGTCGCCAGACATCGTCGGTTTCCGTCAACGGTCAGGCCGACATGATGAACAACCAGATGGTCGACGGTATAGACAACAACGAGCGTGTCATCGGCTCCCTCGGCGTCCGTCCTTCGGTAGACGCTATTCAGGAAGTCAGCGTGCAGACCAACGCCTTCACCGCTGAGGTGGGGCGCTCCGCCGGTGCTACGGTGAATGTCATCACGAAGTCCGGTACCAACCAGTTCCACGGATCGGTATATGAGTTTTTCCGTAATGATGTGTTGAACGCCAATCCGTACAAGTTTGGCGCCAATATTCCGAAGCCCAAATATCGCCAGAACCAGTTCGGCGGGAGCCTGGGCGGGCCGATCATGAAGGATAAGACCTTCTTTTTTGCCGATTATGAAGGCCTCAACATCGTCCGCAACCTGAACCCGACGACGACCACAGTGCCTACGCTCTTCGAACGCAATAATGTCGGTAATTTCACGGATAATCCGGCGATCAACAAGATTGTGGACCCTGCGAACTTCGATAAGATAGGCCTTCAGTACTTCAACCTGTTCCCGCTGCCGACTAACAATTCAGCCGTCTCGGGCAACTATGTTGGTGCGCCGAGAAACTCGCAGAATAACAAGACGGCCGATGGACGCGCAGACCACCGCTTTGGCAATGGAGATCTTGCATACCTTCGCTACACCTACAATGCCGTCGATACGAATATCGGCAGCCTCTTCCCGCAAGTCACCTCGGCGGCTGGCCCTATCGTTCCCGGTGGAAACTTAGGCAGCTATCCCGGCCCGGCAGTGACACGGGCTCATCAGGCCCAGTTGAACTATATCCATGCCTTTACCCCCAATGTGTTGGTGGAACTGAAGGCCGGCTATACGCTGCTGGACAACGCACAGTATCCGCTGAACTTTGGAAAGGCGATTAACACCGCCATGGGCCAGCCCAACATGAACGTCGACTCTCGCACTGCGGAACTCTCGGCGGTCACCATCAACCAGGGCACCTCCACTACCTTGGGGAACCGGCCGCCCATCATCTACCACGAGAATACCTTTCAGTACGAAGGAACCGTGAGCTACATTCGTGGCAAGCAGTCCATCAAACTCGGCGCCGGCGTCATCCGACGTCAGGACTCTGTCACCCAGACCGACACCGCAAACGGCAACTGGTCCTTTAGCGATTTCTCTACGCTTCTCTCCGGCGACTATATAAATGGCGGTCGTAACAAGATCCTTTACACCCCACACAATCGCACTTGGGAGCCGCACGTTTTTTTCCAGGACGACGTGCACCTCACGTCGAGGCTGACTCTCAATCTCGGTGTTCGTTATGACCTGTTCACGCCGTATACCGAGATCAATAACATCCTGTCGAACTTCGACACGGGGCTCGGACGTATCGTGATCGCGAACCAGGATGGCATCGATGGCCACGGAAATATCCGCACGGACTACAGTAACTTTGCTCCGCGATTTGGCTTCGCCTATACTCCAATCGACAAGACGGTCATCCGCGGCGGCTTCGGCATGACCTACGCTCCCGAGAACACGACATCCGGGTCGGCTCTGGTAAACCAGCCATTCACTGCCACGTGGGGCGCATATACGCCTACCCAGGCTCAGAATGCGGCAATCGCAAACTTGGGATACACACCCGCTGAGGCTGCTCTGTTCCTCAAGTTTGCCGGTGGACTGCCAACTCCCAATCCAAACAGTGCGACGAACCCGAGCGGAAGTATCACGGCCGCACTCGATCCACACTTCAAATCCACCTATATCGAGCAGTTCAATCTGACGGCGGAGCGAGAGTTTGCTGGATTCGTCGGCAGCGTGTCCTATGTCGGACAGTTGGGACGCCATATCGCGTACTACCTGTCTGACTACAACACGCTGGCGCCGCAGTCCTTTATTTACGCAAATCCGAACGACACCACGACCAACACGCCGGCGCTAAGCTCAGCTATCGACCCGAAATACAATGTGCCGTACTCTGTCTCGTATAACTACTATCGGCGCTTCGCCGGCGTGGTGCCGAACGTAACATCCATTCCCTATTACACGAGCAGCGGCATCAGCAACTACCACGCGATGCAGGCTGTCGTGAAGCGTCGCTTCAGCAAGGGACTGGATATGCAACTCGGCTACACGTGGGCTCGTCTGCTCGATGATGCAGAGTCCATCAGCAACAATGGTGGCAACGGCTTTGGCTCATCTGCGGAATTGATCTCGGCGATCGACTACGGCAACGGCAATCTGGATGTGCGTCAGCGCGTGACCGGCACATTCAACTACACTCTTCCCTTCGGTGAGGGCAAGCATGGCCTTACCGGAGCCCTGGTGAAAGGATGGCAGGCTAACGGTCTGTTCGTCTGGAATACGGGCATGCCGTTCTCTGTGACGAACACCATCAATCGCAGTGGTACGCGCCCCAACGCAGGGAATGGCGACCGTGCAAATATGGTTGGCAGCGGCAAAGTATCCAGCCCAAGTGTGAGCCGGTGGTTTAACGTGAACGACTTCGTCTTCCAGAAGGTTGGTACGGTAGGAACCGAGCGCCGCAACCAGCTTTACGGCCCTGGCTTGCAGCGCGTGGACCTCTCGCTGTTCAAAACCTTCGACATCACCGAAAGGCTGAAGTTTGAATTCCGCACGGAGGCATTCAACGTACTCAACACAACGCAGTTTATCAATCCGAACGCGTCGCTCTCACTCACGCCCTGCACGATCACTGCGCCTTGCTCTGGCAACTATCCCGTGGCAGGCTTCCAGCCCGTCTCCACCTTTGGCAGGATCACCTCAACGTCCAACGCCTACAACCCGCGTATCATCCAGTTCGCGGCAAGATTGAAGTTTTGATCTCTCGCAATGGGAGCGGCTCCTTCGGGAGCCGCTTTCTTTTTGAGATGTATATCTTGATGCACAGACATCCCTCATCTGCGAAATATTCCGTTCGGTATCTTTGTAGATGGAAGTCGCTGTCATGCTATACAGAACGGGTGCCATGCCGGTGAATCTGTTTTTTGTGTCATGCAAGGAGTTGCGTTGCAGGAGAGAGATGAGTTGATGAAGGTGGCGCTTCTTGGCTATGGATTCATGGGTGGAGCGCATCTGGCTGCAATGCAGCGCATCGCCGGAGTGGAGGTGAAGGCCGTCTCATCGCGCACCCGCCCGTCTTCGGATGGCCCCTCGCGCGGCAATATGGATCTACAGGCCGGGCCCTTGCCGGATAGCGTAAAGTGGCACGCGGATTGGCGATCGATCCTTGAGGATCCTGAGATTGACATTGTGGACGTGTGCCTGCCTACTGACCTGCATCGCGAGGTGACCCTCGCCGCATTCAGAGCAGGGAAGCATGTGCTTTGCGAGAAGCCGATGGCTTTGAACACCGCCGATTGCGATGAGTTGATCGCTGCGGCAAAGGCGAGTGGATGTGTCTTTATGGTGGGCCAGGTGCTGCGGTTTATGTATCCATACCGCTATGCTGCGAAGTTTCTACAGGAAGTGGGTCGGGGCAATATTGTGCAGTGTGTGTTGCAGCGCAGCACGGGCTATCCGCAGTGGGGTAGCTGGCTCGTACAGGAGGAGCGCAGCGGCGGAGCTATTCTGGATCTGCTGAGTCACGATGTGGATCAGGCGCTTCGCCTTTTCGGTCATCCCCGCTCTGTCCGTGCCAACAGCCTGGGACCGGTGGATACGATGCGCGGCACGCTACGGTATGACGATGGACTTGAAGTCGAAGTAGAAGGGGGCTTCCTTCCTTCGGGTGCTTCCTTCTCCGCAGGGTTTGAAATCCAGACAAAGAACACACTGTTAACCTTTCGCGACAACATGCTGAGTCGAAGAGAAGATGGGAAAGAAGCGATCCCTATCGACATTCCCGAGCACGATCCTTATTTTGACGAGATCGCGTACTTCATTGATTGCTGCCGTCGCAACGCTGCCCCGACGTTGTGTTTGCCGGAGGAATCCGCGCGAGCGGTCGCGATCTCACTGCAACTCAAAGCATCTCGGGATGCCGATGGAAAGGAATTTGGATGGGGCCTTTAAACCCTATGGAGATTGGTCTTCTGGTGTGGGCCGAGGCGACGGCCGAAGAGACGCAGAAGCAGCTCGCAGATTTCGGATTGCGCGTCATTCAGCTCGGTGTGCCGCCCTCGCTGGATTGCATCGCGGCAGCGGAGGACTGGAAGGCAGCCTTGGAGAGGTCTCCGATTCTTATTACCGCTGCGGTGTGCTCCTACGCGGACGAGGACTACTCCAACCTGGCCACGGTGCATGAGTCAGTCGGCTTTACGACAGAGCGATATCGCGCTGAGCGCATCGCGCACACGAAAGAGGTTTCCGGGTTTGCACGAAATCTCGGCGTGGGAGCTGTGTCTTGTCATATCGGCTTCATCCCCGCGGACTCTTCGCAGCGACTCTATCGAGAGCTAGTCGATGTAACCCGAGTGCTGTGCGATGCTGCCGCGGCAAACGAGCAGAACTTTGTGCTTGAAACGGGACAGGAATCCGCGAAAGTATTGCGGGACTTTTTGGGACAGGTAAACAGGCCCAACCTGAAGATCAATTTCGACCCGGCAAATATGATTTTGTACGGATCGGGCGACCCGCTCGAGGCGCTTGCGCTGCTACAGTCGCATGTATTGTCTGTGCACTGCAAGGACGGCCGCGCCCCCATTCCCGGCAGCGGCATGTTGGGGCAGGAGTGCGTTTTGGGAGATGGAGAGGTTGACTTCCCGGGTTTTCTACATCTGTTGAAGCAGATCGGTTATTCAGGTGCGCTGACGATCGAACGAGAAGAGCCAGATCGTGCACAGAAGATTTCAGATATTCACCTTGCAATTGAAAGACTCAGGCAGTGGAAGGAAGCGCAGGCACTCTAGGCCTGTGATCTGTGCCTCTTTGCAAGCCTTTGCGCAAGATTGTGCGGAACTGGGAGTGGACAGACGTACAGAGGGAAGCTGCAATGGGCGTCTCTTATCGCCCTGTACCGCTCGCACGCAGCCCGCTGTTCTCCCGGATTGCGCTCGCTAACTTGTTGAATTGATTGGTGGACCTGATCGGGATCGAACCGATGACCTCTTCCATGCCATGGAGTTGCCAAAAACCTAAATTGTTGACGGCAGCGTGGTTAGAAGACGGCATAACCGGAAAAATCGGCCTAATCGGCGCACTTTGACACCAATTTGACACCAAACTTCAGGGCCGTGGGCTGGGTCGTGGCGGGCCAGCTCACAATCATTTTCCAGATGAGTATCAATTGTACGGCGGTCTGTTCATAACCGCTCATCCCTCAGATGGGGCGCTCCAGATATGCATTCGCAAATGATGGGGCATTCTTGTCGAGTTTCCTGAACCTTTACCGCTGCGACAGATATTCTCTGCTCCACTCCGCCAGAGTGTCGATCAAGCTCAGTGCCGCGAGGCCCCGTGAATTAGACAACGAATATTCCACGTGCGGCAATCGGCCACTCAGGTCAGTCCGGACAACGAGGCCGTCCTTTTCCAACTCGCGGAGATGCTGGGTGAGCATTTTCTTTGATGCCTCGGGAAACATCCTACGTAACTCACTCAAGCGGGCTGGTCCATGCTGAAGGCGGGACAGAATACGCATCTTCCATTTCCCCTGAATGAGATTGATTGCGAATTGAGCCGAGCATCCTTCTCCTCCCTGTACTTTCGTGCGACTAGCGACTCTCTCCTGCCTTTCCCGTCGGCAACTGGCATAGTTCGGTGGGCCTTTGTCAGCTCGTCTTGGCAAATGCGGACTTTGGTTTGTCGAATCACGAAAAGCCTGCTTTGGCGAACTCCAAATCATGTGTCACCGCCCATCAATCCTGAAGGCTCATTCCGCGTGCTGGGACACTCTCGCAATTCTGCCCCGTATCTGTTAAAGGCACTTTCATTTCGTCTTTGGGGCAAGGTAGCGAAAATATTCGTGCGGCGCTCGTCTATACTTTTGGAGTTGAAGTGGTTAACCCATTCGAGACGGTCGCTCACGTATGCAGCCACAAGGTCGCATCTGGCAGGAGCTGACGTGGAGTTGGGCCTATTCGACTGGGCACCCTGCGTCTGATCAGAAGGTGGAAGCCGCTGCGAAGGCAGCTTGGCCCTACGCAGTCCTATGTGCATGGACATACCTGAACGATCACGCCGCTGCCCATGACCTCATGGATCATGCTGTACAAAGCGCGTCCAATTACATTGGGCGTCATCCTGAATCTCCCGATAATAAGCTCAAATGGCATATAAAGAGCGTCCTTAAGCGCCGCGCTCGGCAACAAGGTGAGAAGAAAAGTCGAGAAATTCAATATGGGTCGCTTCGTGATCTGGAATACGTGTATGTTGGTCAGTCAGAGGCAGAGCAAAGAGTCTATGCGACGGAACTTTTCAGGCGACTTTCACCGTTCGCCCAGTCAATCGTAGAGTGGCGCTGGCTGGGTTATTCGTGGAGAAAGATCGCTGAGCACCTCGACATGGACCATACTGCTGTGCGACGTGCTTATTTTCGGGAGATGGAGTTGTTGCTCCACGCTCTCTCCCAATCTGGAGATTCTTCCCAATGTGGCTGAAATTGCCTGGGCTTTCACGCTCCGAAGATCGCTTTGAGACCTGGATTGCGCAGCGCCATCAGGAACACGTGCTCGCAGAGCGGGAAATCTCTGCTGGTCCCTGTCCCGATGAGTCCTTTCTTAAGAGCCTGGCCACTAAGTCCAGACGTATCCAATTATCAGATCCAAGAGTTAACCATGCGGCGAATTGTCACGTTTGCATGACGCGGCTGATGGAATTGCGGCGCGAAACCCATTCGCGCCGGCGACGGCTCGTTCTCACGGTCGCAGTTGCTTCGTGCCTATTGGTTGCCGTCGTGTTCGTCATGCTAGGTCGCCGCAGAGCACGCACGCAGAATCAGATGGCGGAAGTTGCCGCAATTCCTCAAACCGTTAACCTCTGGAACGCTGGAACATTTCGCGGCGATCAACCTAGTCGATTGAAGACTGTTCTGTTGCCTGCCGCACTGGTGAAATTGACAATCATTCTTCCTCGCTATAGCGGAGCGGGGCGATATGATGTAGCCGTGACCCGTGATCAGGCAGGCCAGGACATACTGGCTCACGCCAGCTCAATGGCAATCGGCTCCGGAGATCGAGAACAAGTCTCGGTTTACCTCGATTTGCGGAAATCTCGACCCGGATCTTATTTTCTTTCAACCACTCATGAGCAGGATCAAGCGTCATATTACTACTCTCTCCAAATTAGATAGCCTATTATCGCAACCGGCTTCGACAGAAAGTCATTAAATATGGCTCAAAGCATTATCAAATGGTCGGTTCAACTAGCCCGTTGAATTTGCACGTCACGGGCAGTTTCAATAGCTCGGTCAAGTTGACCATCAAAACTCGCGCTCCTTTGACGCCAGTCAAACTGAATTTGTTCGTCCGGTTCGATGGGTGTTCCTTCAAGAACGGTGCCTTTCCATGTGTAATAGGCCCCGGTCGGCAATGCCAGCCGGTACCCCTGACCCACCTTGACGGAAGTGGCGGAAAGCAGCCTTCCAGCGGTCTTCTCGCCAACTATTCTGGCGAGATTGTTCTCGCGCGCGAACGCAACGATCATTTCGGCGGCGCTCGCGGTATGGCGATCTACTAGAAGAATTGTCCCTCCATGAAATTGCTTGTGGCCCAATTCCTCCGTCTCAAGCACGATAGGAGTTTTGGCGAGCATTGCCGGCGCAAACTGTAATGCCAGCAGCCAGAGTGCTTTCTTGGAAGTCGGGATGCTGCCGAAGCGACGAAACTGTTGTTTTTCGGAATCCAGATTCGGCGTCACGCGGCTTTTAGGAAGTGCGAACCCTACCGGAATCCTGCCGGGCGTGAGCAGACTCATAACACGAAGCGCTCCAATTCCTCCTCCCGTATTCCCGCGAAGGTCGATGATGAGACTGTCTATTTTTCCTAATTTATCGACGGCACGCGAGATTTCGTTTGCAACTTCGACTCCGACCATCCCAGGGAACATCGCGACCTTTAGGTAGCCCAGCCCCTCTCCGAGATGCCGTGATTGAACGAGCGTAGGCTCGACGAAGTGCAGCTTCTTTCCTTTGGGTCGCGCCACATCGACGGCAACGGTGCGCCGCTGATCGTCTTTGCCCACGATGTCCAGAACGGTCTGCTTACCCATCGGGAAGACCGGATGCTCCGGCGGGGTAATCTCCCGGCCATCCACGCTTAGAAGAATGTCTCCAGGCTCAATTCCGGCGATAGATGCGGCACCTCCCGAGTGGACATCCTGAAATATCCAACGCTTTCCGACCAGTGTTTCATCGGCTAGGTAGGTGGCGCTCAATGCGGCTCGGCTCGAAGCTCGTTGAGCGCGGCCATGAAAAAATCCCAGATGAGACGTATGAAGCTCCGCCAGGAGATCGCTCATGGACTGTTCAAATCTATCTGCTGTGTCGGCTCCTTCAATCAATGGCCGGTGGCGCTCCACAGCGTTCAGCCAATTATCGTTCAGTTTTTCCGGGAGATAGAATCGCTTATTCAAAGTGGCTAGTACGTTCTCAAGAATGGTGTGTCGTTCGCGCATGGAAAGCTGGACAGATGATTCCGCTGGGGCAGATTTATCTTTTGTCATTGGATACTCCTTGAAGAAAGATTGCTATCTGGCGCTGAAAATAAACTGCCGTTCGGTTCACCGTTGAGCACGAAGGCCGCCCAATAGTACGGAGGAGAGCCTGAATTCAGCATTTCAAGTTGCGCTTGCCTCAAAGCCTCTGCCTTCTCTTCATGACGGCCGAGATGTTCATAGAAAACGGTCATTAGGTGTGTGGTTGCGTGATCTTCAAGCTCCCAGAATGTGGACACCACACTTTGAGATCCCGCCTCGATGAATGCGTTTACGATATTCGCAGCCCCTTCCTCGCCGATTTGTCCCACACTGGTGTTACAGGCGGAGAGGGTTACGAGGTTGGCATTGAAATGAAGTTTCCTGATCTCCCGAACCTGCAGCAAGCTGTCATCGGTGAGCCCCGGCTCTGGAGCGAAGATAAGGGCTGAACGATCCGAGAACACGGGGTCAACATATCCGTGGAGGGCCAGGTGGACAACTTTGTAGTGGCTAAGCGGAAGACTTTTGAAATTTGTCTCTGTTGCGCGTGACCCCAACAAAACAGTGTTCGGCTTTGGCAGGTCGGACGCAATCGTTTCGACTTCATGCTGGCTCTCTGGCAGAGCGACGAGTTCCTTTCTGTCAGGTCCCGAAACTGCTCTGCGAATGCTTGTAAGAAGTGTGCTCGGGGATGATGAATTGGTTGTCCACGCTGCTACCCCTAGATACGGTAGATCGTCTCTCACCATTTGATTTGTGCGGTGTCTTAGAATGTCGAGCACGGTTCCAGATGGAACCACGGTCACAAGATGTGAGGTCAGAATATAGTGGCCGCCGTTTTCCAGAGCTGAAAAGGGTAGGAGGTGGAGCTTTCCATCAGGTACTACTATCAACGTCTGCTTGTCTTTGAATTCTTGAATTCCACCCAGAAGAGCATTGAAAAGCTGTTGTGCAAGCGCCTGATCGTTCTTTTGTTGCAATATCTCAGACCTGTATCGCATCACCTGTTGCCCCAATATATCTTTCGATGGCAACGTATACCGATGGACAGTTTGATGGGTCACGGCGAGAGCATAGGATTGCGGGCTATCGAGGACATATTCAACAAAGAGTTCAGAAGGGCGAAGATCACGTTGCAGTTGCCTGAGATCCACGGGTTCTGGCGCTGTATCGACTTCCGCTGAATTCGGAGTCAATTGTTGCTCCACCTGATAAATCGCGTCCAGAATGTGGCCTCTAGCGGTCGGTTCATCGGTATTGAGCAATGCAAAATTCAGCTTTGTCAGGCGCTGCTCCATAAGATTCGGATCGTGTGGCGCAATCACCTCGTGATGCGTTAATGCTTGTGCTTCGACTCGACCTCGCGCGCGTTCGATCACATGAAACGCAGCAGCAGTCCTGCCTTGATTGCTCAAAGATGTGAAATATTCCGAGTACACCTCGCTCAAATCGCTCAGGAGTTGGCGTTCGACAGTCGGGGTCGGCACCTTGCTCAGAAGAGCGTCAAGCATATCTGCGCTCTTCTCATATAACTGATTTGACGATTTGATGTTTCCCCTCTTAGCCATAATGTCTGCCTTAATGGCGAGATTCTTAGGAACAAAATACAGCTCATCGGGGATACGCTCGTTTGCCTCGATAGCTTCATTTATCGCGGCTAATGCTGATTCCAACGCTCCTTGATGTAGATACGCCTTTGCGAGCAGACCATCTACCTGAGTCAAGCCGCGCCAATGCGATACCTTTTTTGCATATTGGGCGGACTGTCTGTAGTCGGATACGGCTTGATCCCAATTCCCCATTGCTTCGTAGACTCCAGCTCTGATTTGGTAAACGTCGGCGAGATGTTCGACAAGATGGTATCTGCCTACTCGCTCCATCTCCTCCCCCGCCAACGTCAACGCCTCTTGGCCTTTTCCAAGGCCGCTGAGAGCTCCGATTTTCGCGGTTATGGCAATCGTTGGATAAGCCGCGCCGGGAGTATCTTTGGCGACGTTAATTGCTTCGTTCAGAGGGCCAAGAGCTTCTTTGTATTTGTGAAGTTCCACCAACCCTGTGCCATACATACTTGCATATCGAATATGAGCGGCGGGATCAGCCGTCTTCGCCACTATCCATGCCTTGACCACATCCTTCTTCGCAGTCGCCATGTCTCCAAGGAGAAATGCCGCAATTCCTTGCTCACCGACCGCTCTGGATGCGAGCAGATAATGGTGCCGCCGAAGCGCCAAATTCTCAACTTGAGTCCACGTTTCTCTTGCCATTCCAGAGTCGTAGTTGACTTCGAGCATTCCAAGGATCGTCAGAACGCGAAGCCGCGTTTCAGGATCACGCGCTTCAGGTAATTTCAGATCCTTTATTAGTATCGAGATTTGGGCCGGGATTCCCGCTGAAGATTCGCTGTGAGCAGGCATCTCACTGACCCGCGCATAGAGTGCCCTTGAGAGTTGGTGTTTCTGTGCAAACTGGATTTCCGCTTGTCGGTACAGTGGTTCTGCTGCTATCCAGCTGTTCAGCCACGACATGTCGTCGGCTCGCTTGAGGAGCGCCTCTGGAGAGGCAGGATTCCTCCGGCGGAGGACGTGGCATCCGACAACACTCAACAGGACGGCCAACAGCAAACCGGCAGCAATGCGGAATGGGGGAGGGACAACTCCGCGCATAGCTACTCAGTTAATACCTGCTAATAGTGCCAGAATCTCAAATCCGGGTCAATGTTTATGGCCAGTCCGCGATCAGGTCTACAAAAGCACGGAATCTAGCTTCTATCTCTGTCGCGGAGGTCGCCGGATAGCCAAGCTCATTCGCCAGTGCCTCAAGTTCGGATTGCCATTCCGTCGGAAGTTGGTTAGAAGGAGGAAAGTCGTGAGTGGCCCGCTGAGTGAAAACCTGTTTCGCTGCAAGGCGCACCGCCGTAATATCCAATTTTCCCAACAAATCAACCAACAGGATGTCCAGCACATCGCGGGCACGGCCTTGCGAATATGGTCCCGTACAGGCGTGCAGTTTTTGGGCAACTTGCTCACTCAAATTCAAACAGCGGACCGGAGATGGTATGCGCAATCCCATTGCGGCAAGCCCGGGAATCGCAGGCTCCACAAGATCCACTGCACCCTCTCCCGATGAGCCGAGATCAACTTCGATGGTTTGCCACGCACGGGTTTTAAACCGGACAGCGAGTTCCAAGCGCACAGCGTCCACTTTGTCCATGCTCAATGGCTTGCCCTTTACCTGAAACGTGAAATCGTCGAATCCTAATGCTATTGCATCCTGAAATACCCGAAGTCTTTCCTCGCGTTTGCCAGCAACACCAATATCGATGTCCTTGGTTGCGCGAGCACCTTCAGCAAATCGAAGCTCCATCGCGACGCCACCCTTGAGGTAGTAGTTGGTCAGGACGCCCTCACTCACTGCCCGCTCCAGCACTCCGCAGAGTGCCAGAAAGGAGACCCATCGGCGGAGGCGCTCTTGTGCCAAGCCCTGTTCTCTGGCGACTCGCGCCAGCGTCTTCTCAAGACGTTCAACTGGCCGTGGAGTCATGTACTTTTACCTTGATTCCTTTGATTGACAATGAAAGGCCGTGAGCGGAGCGATTGATGGCCTTGCGAAGGCCATTTGCCTGAGCGGTGCTGAGTAGCCCTTCTCGGAGCGCATCGGTGATGGCCTGCCGGGCGATGTCAGTCCTGCGCGTTGTCGATAAGACGTCCATGATAGAGCGCGTCACGGTCGTGACAGGCATTCCCTCATGCTGGCTGATCTCCGGCACTGTAAGGTCGGCCCGATGAATCATGATCCATTCGGGATGTTCCCGGCGGAGACGGGCGGATTTTGGAACCGTGAGATGCACCCGCGAAGGATTCACATCAGAGATGCCATAGAGGGCCAGCGCCGTCTCATGAGACAGAGCAATGCGCTCTGGTCCATGATGACTTGCTTGTGCCCACAGCACCGCTTCGCGGTATTGTGCGAGCCGGTCTGTCGGATAGTGGGCAATCCGGTAAACGCCTCGGCTCATTCGTTCCAAGCGGCCACGCTGCCTCAACCGAGCAAGCACGGAATCTTGAATTCCCAGGGCGCGTGCTTCTTTAGACGTGAGCAGGCCATCATGTTCTTCAGCGAGTGCGTATAGCTCGTCCATGCGGGTGCGCGGCATAAATACAGTGTGCGGCGGTGGGGGGCGAAATGTCAATATGGTTCCATAATGGAACTATATTGACAGTCCTCAGGACTCCCGAACTCGTCTATCCTAGTTAGCTCAACAACAGTTCTCACCACGCATTGCGCGACTTCCTTCAATGAGCAGAATGGGCAGTGCAGCGAGTGCAGCCACCGAATCTATCCAATGGATGTGGAAGACTGCATTGATCGTCAGGCCAGCCAGCGTAAGTGCCGCGAGATAGGCGCATGTTGCTGATTGAATGGCATCCGCTGCTAAAGCTCGGCTGTTATTTAAAAGCGCTACCTTTCGTTTACCCCAGGCAAGCACTGGCATGATAATGAGTGCCGCTATCGTGATTCCAATTCCAAGGCAACTCGTCTCCGCATGGACACCGCCAATGAGAGACGCCACTGCGGTGAAGCCAACAATGGCCGCTAGCACAAAGAGCAAAATCCCCGCCCACCTCTCAGCGCGTCTTTTGCTGAAAGAGAACGCCGGCATAAATGAAAGGAGTACAACAGTTGCCGAGATTAGCTCCACAAGGCTATCGGAACCAAAGGCCAGAAGAGCTACGCTATGCGCCTGCTGCGCTGAGTAGAGAGACACAGCGGTTTCAACCAGCATCCACACGATAGTAATGCCTTGCAGCCAAACGACTGCTGCTGGCATCGTTACCGGACGATCTTTGTCATGTTTCTTGCTGGTCATAAGCAAATCCAGTTTGGAAGCATCTACATCAACCACTGATTATGTCGAGAATCAAAATACTTAAAAATCCCACAAAGAAAATGGCGGTCGTGGAGGTGGTATCTTCCAGCTTATGCGCCTCCAACAGCAATTCTTCCGTCGCCAGGAAAAGGAGTGCGGCTACTCCGAAGCCAAGTGCCGCAGTGAGGAAAGGCGCTGAAAGATAGTCCAGGATGAAGGCCCCGAGAGCACTACCAATAAGTAAGAAGCACGAAACGCCTGCCGTAATTGTGAAAGCTCTCCAGCGTGAAAGCTGGCGACTTCGCAACTCTCCGATGAGTGCCAATCCAAGGGAAGCCAATTCAAGTGTCAGGGCAACAGTAAGCAGCTTTCCCTGTTTCCTTCCAGCAGCGAATCCTATGGCGATGACAATCCCGTCCAGCAATAGATCAATTCCCGTTGCAGCGATATAGCTTTTCGGGATTGTTAGGGCGGCGTTCTTTGAAGACCCTCCGCTCTCTGTCCGCTTGAGTATCACCAGGACAATAACTGCCAAAGAAAATCCCAGCACAGTTGGAATGGGGGAGCGCCTATGCAGCAACTCGGGAATCAACTCCACAGCAACGGCGGCGACAACCACTCCGGCTGCAAGATGCTGCATGAGGCAGCGAATGCGGTCGCTTTTTTGAGAGAAGACGGCGCAAGCAGCAGCCACAAGCGCCGCCGCCACGGGAAAGAGCGAATAGAGAACGGCGTTCAAGCCTGAACTCCCTTTGCTTCACGCCGTTGTTCTACCCATTTGTAAAGCGTTGGAAGAACCAGCAATGTCAACAACGTGGAAGTTACCAGGCCGCCGATCACGACGGTAGCAAGCGGCCGCTGGACTTCGGCTCCGGCTCCGTGGGAAACGGCCATCGGGATAAATCCGAGACTGGCGACGAGTGCTGTCATCAGGACGGGGCGTAGTCGCGTCAGCGCGCCTTGCTCCACGGCCTCTTCAATAGGACAACCTTTCTGCCTCAGCTCGCGGATATACGTCAGAAGAACAATGCCATTCAGAACCGCAATGCCAAACAGTGCGATGAATCCGACCCCTGCGGAAATACTGAATGGCAATCCGCGCACAAGCAGGGCTAGAATGCCGCCCGTTGCCGCCAGCGGAATGTTCAGGAAGATAAGCAACGCCGGAAAGGTAGCTTGAAAATTGAAATAGAGCAAAACGAAGATGAGCGTCAGCGCAGCAGGCACTACAATCATTAGTCTTTGACTTGCACTTTTAAGCTGCTCGAATTGGCCGCTCCATTCCAATTGGTACCCGCTTGGAATTTTGATCTGGGTGGCGATTGCCTGTTTGGCAGCGCTGACGAAGCTGGCAAGATCACGTCCGCGAACATTTACCTCCACGCTGATCCGTCTCTGACCACCCTCGCGGCTGATTTGCGCTGGGCCATCCTCTTCCTGAATGTCGGCGAGTTGAGCAAGCGGGATGAAATGTCCTTCATTGTCACCTACCCGCAAATTTCCGATTGCTTCATCCGTGGCACGCTGCTGCTCAGGAAAGCGGACCTGCAAAGCGAAGCGTCGATTACCTTCCACTATCTCGCCTACAGTTTTGCCTCCAATAGCTTGAATTGTGTCCAACACATCTGAGGCATCCAGGCCGTGACGTGCAAGTGCATCGCGACGAAGTCGGAGGCGCAAATAAGGCAGACCTGCAACCCGTTCGGCGCGCACATCGGCCGCCCCGGGGATTTTCTGGACAACTGCCGCGATCTGATCGGCCTTCTGCCGCAAGGTGTCCAAGTTATCTCCGAACAGCTTGATTGCAATATCACTGCGCGAACCGCCTTCCATCAATTCCTGCATTCGCATCTGGATTGGCTGCGAAAAGCTGTATACCGCTCCTGGCGCCTCCTCGCCCAACCGTTTCTTCATCGCAGCAATAAGATCGTTTTTGCTGCGTTTCACGGGCCATTGCTCGGTCGGCTTCAACATCACATACACATCGCTCTGGTCGATAGCCATTGGATCGGTGGCAACCTCCGGGCTTCCGGTCCTACTAAAGACGTGAGACACTTCCGGAAATTCACGGAGTACCGTTTCGACAATTTGGTTGCCATGCAACGATTCGGTGATGGAGATTCCCGGAACCCTGTACATCTGTACAAGTATCGAACCCTCATCGAGAGACGGAATAAACACAGCACCCAAAAATGGAATAGCAAACAATGAAGCCAAAAAGATTCCCAGGGCGATGCCGCCAGTCCAAAAGGGTGAGCGTAATGCCCGCTTGAGAGCTGGCCGGTAGAAGTGGTCTGCCTTCCGCATCAGCCAGGTGTGTTCTTTTTTTGGATGCTTGGGAAGCGCATACCAGCCGAGTACAGGCATCACTGTAAGCGCGATGACGAGCGATGCCAAAAGAGCAAACAGGACGGTTACCGCCATGGGCTTGAACATCTTGCCCTCGACGCCGCTCAGTGTCAGGATCGGAACATAAACCAGAACAATAATAAGGACACCGAAGAAGATGGGCTTTGCCACTTCACGCGCGGCAGAACCAAAGACACTTTCCAGATCTTCGTCCGGTTTGCGGTGATGGAGCCGACGCAGGATATTTTCGATGATAACGACCGAACCATCTACAATTAGTCCGAAGTCGAGGGCACCAAGACTCATCAGGTTACCGGAGATATTGGCTTGGACCATGCCAATAAATGCGGCCAGCATGGATAATGGAATCGCAAGTGAAACAATGATGCCGGCCCTGAAGCTACCGAGCAGCAGAAGCAGGACCGCGATGACCAACAAGCCTCCTTCAATCAGGTTTCGAGTGACCGTGTGAATCGTTCGGTTAACGAGATCTGTACGGTCATAAAGTGGCACAATGCGTACACCTGGCGGCAAAGTTTTTTGGATCTCAGCCAAACTGTCTTTTACTCGAATGGCGACGGCCCGGGAATTGTCACCAACCAACATCATGGATACGCCTAAAACAATTTCCCCCTTTCCATCCTCAGTCGCAAATCCATTACGGACCATTGGGGCATACTGGACATTGCCAATGTTCCGTATGAAGATGGGAGTCCCGGTAGGTGAGTTGCCCACCACAATGTTTTCAATATCTGACAGGCTTCCGATCAGTCCCTCTCCGCGGATAAGCGACTGTTGCTCAGAATGTTCAATGTAGGCACCTCCTGAGTTCGCATTATTTTTGGAGAGAGCTTCAATGACACGTCGAAGGGGAATGTGATACCCCGTGAGCTTGTCGTTATCGACTGCCACCTGATATGTCTTGAGTTCTCCTCCCTGGCTGTTCACTTCGACAATGCCTGACACCTGACGCAACTTCGGTGCGATGTCCCAATCGAGAATCGTTCTCAATTCCATCGGACTGCGCCCAGAGCCAGTCACGTTGAATTGATAGATTTCTCCCAGGCCGGTAGAAATGGGTCCCATTTCCGGAACGCCTACGGTGGCTGGAATTGCTTCCTTTGCTTGCGGCAGCCTTTCGTTGACAAGGTTCCTGCAAAAGTAGGTGTCCATGCCGTCCTTAAAGTAGATAGCAACATAGGACAATCCGTACTTCGATGTTGACTGAATGTGCGTGACTCCAGGCAGCCCGCTCATCGCCAGTTCAACAGGAAATGAAATCAGTTGCTCGACTTCCAGTGGAGACAGACTGGGAGCACGCGTGAGAACAAGTACCTGGTTCGGCGTAATGTCTGGCTCGGCGTCCATCGGAAGGTTACGAAGCGAAACGACGCCAAGCACGATGACAAACACAGTAGCTAACAGCACAAGAACACGATAACGAAGGGCGGCTTCAACAAGACGATCCATTAGTCGTTATCCCCCATGCTTCCACCCGCGAGGATGGACTTAAGATGAAACGCTCCTTGTGTCACCACCGGTTCGCCACTGGAAAGTCCACTCACGATTTCGGTCAAGTCGCCAACTGTGGTCCCTTTTTCCACCTCGCGCGCTTCAAATTGAGTAGGCGTTTTGCGGATGAAAACGACATTCTTTCCTTCCACTTCCTGAAGAGCGCTTGTTGGTACTGCTATGGCCCGCTTGCTGAATGTTGTAGGAAGGTCGATATTGGCGAACATATCTGTTTTCAATAGAAACTCAGGGTTTGCCACATCACAGCGAACACGGGCCGTCCTGGTCTGCGGGTCGATCACATCGCTGATGTAAGCGACTCGACCCTGAAAGGAACGATTCGGGTAGGTGTCTACCGTGATGAAAGCGTTCTGCCCAACGCGCACTTTCCCCAGATCCTTTTCGTACACTTCAGCTTGTACCCAGACGTGCGAAAGATTGGCGACCGTGAATACGGGGCGCGCGGCATCCACAACATCTCCAGGTGAGGCTTGCGCCTTGATGACCACACCAGATAAAGGGGCTTTGAGGGAGGTAAGCAGAGTTCCACCGATCTTGTTATCCGACACCCCAAAGCGGCGTAATTTCTGGTGTATGCCTTCTATGACAGCCTGTTGCGAACGGATATTGGCTTCAATTTCATTCTCTGACGCTTTACTCGATTCATAGTCCTTTTCTGCCCCTGCCCCAATATCGGCAAGCCGGCGGCTGCGTCCAGCCTGGCGAGTGGCTGGAATTAACTGCGCCTTCATGCGCTCCAAGTCAGCGCGTGCAGATAGCTCCTGTGCAACCAATTCTCCAGCTTCGACGTTGTCGAAGGTGGCGAGAATCTGTCCTGCTTCAACCCTGTCGCCAACTTTTGCGCGGACTTCCAGGATGCGCCCTTGCGCCAACGGACTCACTAAAGCAACGCGGCTGTCAATCGGCTGAACCGTGCCGGTGACCTTCAGATATTGCGTGAGTTGCTTTACTTCAGCAGGTGAGATAGTCAGCCCAATGTGGTTTTGGGCGGAGATCGTCATATCGACCATATCCGCCTTGCTCGTGGACTGCTCCTGAGAGGAAGATATTTCCTTATCTTCGTTGGTGTGCTTGTTGCAACCGGTTATGGCAAATGTGCCGCATAGAAACAACAAAATTAGGCTCTTCATGGTAGGTTTCCTCCCACAGCACGCTCAATCTCGGCCCTGCTTCGGGCAGCATCAGCTTGCGCGTCGATGTAAGCCAACTGTGTATCGACCAAACGGCGTTGCTCATTGAGAACGTCCAGAAGCCGTAGTTGGCCGAGTTTATACGCTTCGCGGATAACGGAAAGGTTGGCGCTTGACGGACTTAGTACGCCGCTCTGAAGCATCTGCAAGGAATCGGATGCAGTGCGCCAGCGCCGATATGCCGACTCCACTTCTATTGGAATAGTTTTCTCAAGATATTCCTGGTGCAGGCGAGCGCCAGAGGTGCGGGCTGTTGCCGCCTGTACATTGCCGACTCCGCTCCGGCTAGTTCGCAATGGGATGGAAACGCCGAAGCTGAGAATATCAACTTGGTCTCGGATAGGGCTTGGTGCTCCACTGCTGGTCAAGCCGAACAGTCCATCGAATTGGCTGTGCTGCCTGGTATAACCTGCGGACAAAGTCAGGTCCGGTTTGGCGTTCGCCTTTGCAAGTTCTACGCTTGCTGCTTGCTGCTCCTCTTCAAGACGCGCTGTTTTAAGGTCTGCCCGATTCTCCAGCGCTTTTTGTTGCAGTTCATCCAGTCGAAGCGGTGTTGGAGCAGGAAAGATAGCATCCGGAATTAGAGTGCCACTGCTGAAGCCAGCAAGACGGCGCAGCTCAAATTCGGCAGATGTAAGGCGACTCTGAGCACTCATCCGCGAGACTTCGGCTTGACTGACTTCAACCTTGAGCAGCCCCGCTTCGAGTGGAGCAACATCACCTTCTTTGACTCGCGCCTCGGTGAGTCTCAGGGTTTCCTGGTTGAAGGCAATAAGGTCACTGAGGAGCTTGACTTTGTGGCGCTCCGCGATCACCTGGGCATAGGCTGCTTTGATCTCATAGGCAAGTTCCGCAGTTCGCCCCTGTAGTTCGGCTTCCGCCAGACCAACCGAGAACTCGGCGACACGGATGCGCTTCCCGCGCTTTCCGAACGTCTCAATGGGCTGGGAATACTCTCCGCCGTATTGCTCCTCGCCAACTGTGCCGAGCGGCTTCCCAGTTGCCCCATTTAGCCCAAGCGTTGGCGCTGGCCGCACTCCAGCTTGTCGCGCGAGACCCTTCGCCTCTGCGATCCGCTCTCGAACAGCAGCCAAATCCTTATTATTCGCAATCCCTGCTCGCACAATGTCGTCTACCGTAGATACAGTTGACGGCGTTTGCTGTGCTCCCAGCAATGAAGCTGAAAGCAATAGCGCGCACAGAGAGAAGATATGTCTCCCTCGCATACACAACTCCTAGATTATTTTTGAAAACTGAGTTCCAACTGATGTCTAGGAAAGTTGGGGAGGGTGGTCGATAGAAGACGGAGCAAGCAATGGCTGCTCAACGGCTTCTTCGCGGGGAGCCGGAACAGTCAATACCTGAGGGGCAAGTGCGGCTCGCTTTACTACAATGAGATGTGCGCAGCAGCACAGGCAGTTATCACCGGAGGTTGGGCCTTGGTGCTTATGCTGACTCTGCGATTGTGAGACGTAGCAGTCCGAATTAGGCAAAAGGTCACACGCAAACACTTCCACGGCTGTAAACAGCACGAGAAAGATTGCGGTAAGGCGAAGCGCCCTGGACCAAAGACCCATACGTTCATATTGCCACAGATTGGCTCGTTAGAGAGTGATAGTGCCTTTGACCATGACGATAGAAGCCCTTCCCGAGATGACTATGGATAACGATTTCATGCACCGTAAGATCGGCCCAAAGGAACCCATGATCCATTCGGGTTGTCACAGTTCAAGCGTATGCTGCGGTGATGTCGTGACGTCAATATAGTTCCACTATGGAATGATATTGACATAAATGAAGTCCCTGAATTTCTCCACTGTGGGAGTCAATTTGGGAGTCATAGAATGACCAAAAACTGAAATTGGAGAGCAGGCCAGCAAACTTCCTGGAGCTGATTTCCGCGAACCTCGCAACGCAGATGGCAGAATTAGCATAAGACGATGGACACACAGGCGCACTGGGCACAGATCTACGAAACCAAATCTCCTGATGAGACGAGTTGGTACGAGTCTCATTTGCAAACCTCACTCGACTGGATCTCGGATGCGGCCACGGACCATTCTGCTTCGATTATCGACGTTGGAGGCGGAGAATCTACGCTGATAGATGACTTGCTTGTTAGGGGATACAGTGCCCTTACTGTCCTGGATCTGGCGGGCGCGGCAATTAAGAAATCTCAGGATCGCCTCGAACGAGCAGCAAAATCCGTCAATTGGATAGTGGGCGATGTGACAACAATTGCTTTCCCAGTCAACACGTACAACATTTGGCATGACCGGGCGGTCTTCCATTTTCTTACCAATCCCGAACAGCGATTGGCGTATATACGTCAGACTACCTCAGCCCTTAAGATTGGAGGGCAGGTGGTCATGGCAACCTTTGGGCCGCAGGGTCCACAGAAATGCAGCGGGCTTGATACAAATCGTTACGATGCAGAATCGTTGAGCCGCGAAATGGGACCACGGTTTCGCCTGATACGAAGTTCAACCGTACTCCACCACACGCCAAAGGGCACGACACAACAGTTCCTTTATTGCCAGTTCAGCTTTAGTCCTCCTCAGAAAGGAATCACCCCTTGAAATTTCGCTTTCTTCAGATAACCTCCGCCGCGATACTGCTTGCGATCTTGGCTTTATCTGGCACTGTCATGCAGGCACAGCAGGTCCCAACGAAGTCCTCGGCTGTTGCGGACACGACGATTCCCTCCGCGGCACTTGTGCAACCGGCAGAACTCGTGCGGATGCTGCATGGTTCAGAAAAGCCTTTAATACTACAGGTCGGATCGCACGTTCTTTACGCTGAAGCGCATATACCCGGTTCAGAGTATGTGGGGGCCACAGGCACGAGTGCAGGATTGCAGTCACTCCGCGAACGGGTCTCCAGCCTCAGGAAGGACCAGTTCATCGTCCTTTACTGCGGATGCTGTCCCTGGGGTCATTGCCCGAACATCCGGCCGGCTTACGAGCAATTACACGCGCTCGGCTTCACTCAGGTAAAAGCGCTTTATCTGGCTGATAATTTCGGCACGGACTGGGCCGGCAAGGGCTATCCAGTAGCTAAAGGGCGATAAAGGACGATCGATGCAAAGAAACGCTCGAATTGAGATGCCGCGAATGCTGTTGCTGTTTCTCCTAGTGTCTATTGCCTTGTTTGCCGGAAGTTCTCCGCTTGCTGCACAAACAGTTCCTTCGAGAGCAAAAGCGCATCGTGCTGCTCCAAATTTTTCACGTATGGATCTGCGCCACAAGAAGATTGAACTAACTTCATACCGTGGGAAGGTCGTCCTGCTCAACTTCTGGGCAACCTGGTGCGGACCGTGCCTTGTAGAGGTGCCCACCTTTAACGAATGGCAGAACAAGTATGGCTCTAATCAATTTCAGGTGATCGGAATATCGATGGACGACGCAGCTCCGCCAGTGATCTCAACCATCAACAAGTTGAAGCTTAATTACCCGGTGTTGATGGGAGACGAACATCTGGGAGCTGCTTACGGCGGCATTCTCGGCCTTCCGGTTACGTTCCTGATCGACCGCCAGGGAAAGATCAGGGCACGGTATCAGGGAGCCTCTGACCTCACGCGCATCAAAGGAGATATTGAGACGCTTCTCCACACTCGATAACGAAGCCCCCTGACGATAGCATGAGATCGCAGCTATAAATGGCTGGTGGTTTGATTATCTTGATTAGCGAGAAGTGTTCCGCGCCTCAGTTCCCGCTCCTTCATCATGACGAAGAACACAGGGACGAGAATAAGGACGTGAATGGTTGATGTAATCATGCCACCGACAATCGGAGCGGCTATCGGCTTCATCACGTCGGAGCCGATGCCGGACTCCCAAAGGATCGGCGCAAGACTGGCCAGGACGGCGCAAACCGTCATCAGTTTTGGGCGGAGGCGTTGAACAGCCCCTTCGATGGCTGCTGCTTCGATGTCGGCATTCGTCATTTGATGGTTTGACTCGATGCGCTTTTCCAATGCTTCGTGGAGATAGACGACCATCACGACGCCAGTCTCCACTGCGATGCCAAAGAGCGCAATGTAACCAACTGCCACGGCAACGCTGAAATTGTAATGAAGCAGCCATTGCAGCAGTAGTCCGCCGGTCATGGCGTAGATGGTGGGGAAGATCAGCACGAGCGCCTCTGCAACGGAGTGAAAGACAAGATAGAGAAGCAGAAAGATCACCGCGAAAACCACAGGGAGAATCAGCTTGAGACGTTGTTTCGCGCGCTGCTCGAACTGGTACTCTCCCGACCACTGATAGGTGTAGCCCGCAGGCAGCTTTAGCTTTTGTTGGATCTGGTTGTTGGCTTCTGCGACGAAACCTCCATAGTTCGCGTTCTTCAGGTCGATATAAACATAGCCGGTAAGCGCGCCGTCTTCATCGCGAATCATGGCTGGGCCTCTGGAGAAAGAGATGGCCGCCACTTGCCCAAGCGGGATCTGTGCGCCGGTCGGTGTCGCAATGAGAACGCCGCGCATCTGCTCTACATCGTCGCGGAAGTCGCGCTGATAGCGAACATTGATGGGGTAGCGCTCTCGCCCTTCGATGTTCTCGGCGATGTTCTTGCCGCCGATGCCGGAGGAGACGGCTGTCTGGACATCGGCCACGGTCAGACCATAACGGGCAGCCTCCGCACGGTTCACTTCCACATTGACGTAAAAGCCCTGGGCAACTTTTTCAGCAAACGTAGACCGTACCTGCGGCAGCGTGGAGAGAATGGTTTCGATCTGTGAGGCAACCTGCTGAATACCTTCGACACTTGTGCCCTGGACTTTGAGACCGAGCGGAGTTTTGATACCGGTCAGCTCCATGTCAAGGCGGTTTTCGACCGGGCTGGTCCAGGTGTTCGTGAGTCCAGGAAACTGGAGCTTCGCATCCATCTGCTGAATGAGCTTGCCATAGGTCATTCCGGCGGGCCACTGCTCACGCGGCTTCAGCATCAGGGTCGTGTCGTACATGTCGAGCGGCGCGTTATCCGTCGCGCTGTCCGAGCGCCCAACCGTACCGAAGACGCTCACGACTTCAGGGAAGCTGCGGAGGATACGGTCCTGCTCTTGCAACAACACTTCCGCCTGCCCAATCGAGATGCCGGGCAATGCAGTCGGCATATAGAGAGTCGAGCCTTCATATAGAGGCGGCATGAATTGACTGCCGAGATGCAGGCCTAACGGCAGAACGATAACGAGAAACAGCACGTTGGCGGCGATGGTAAGCCAACGATAGCGCAAGCAGAATCGCAGTATCGGCAGATAGATCGCCTGGGTCACGCGCGAGATCGGGTTGGCGCTTTCCGGACGCAGCCGTCCGCGAATCAGCATCACCATCAGGACTGGGACCAGGGTGATGGCAAGAATAGAAGACGATCCAACCGCCAGCGTTTTTGTCCAGGCGAGTGGGCGGAACATGCGGCCTTCCTGCGCTTCGAGCAGGAAGACTGGAAGAAACGACACAACAATAATCAGCAGCGAGAAGAAGAGTGCCGGGCCAACCTGCTTCGCCGCGTTGATGAGGATGGTGCGGCGTTCCGGTTCGCTTACCTGAGTACCGTTTTGCTGTCTTTCGGAGAGATGGCGATAGCCATTTTCAACCATGACGATGGAAGCGTCCACCAATACACCGATGGCCAATGCGATGCCTCCCAGCGACATGATGTTCGACGTCACGCCGAGCAAATACATGGGGATGAACGACACAACGACTGCGATAGGCAACGCGAGGATGGCAATCAGTGCCGAGCGGAAGTGAAACAGAAAGAGAATAATGACGAGGCTGACGATGATGGCTTCTTCCAGAAGATCGCGTTGCAATGTCTGGATCGAGGAGCGAATCAGACCGGACCGGTCGTAGCCGGACATGATTTCGACACCCGGCGGAAGCGACGGCGCAATTTCACGGAGCTTTGTTTTGACTCCATTGATGACGTTCAGGGCATTCATGCCCTGGCGCATCACGATGATGCCGCCGACGGTCTCACCCTCTCCGTTCCATTCGGCGACGCCTTCGCGGATATCAGGTCCGAAGCTGACTGTGCCCAAATCACGCAACAAAACAGGTGTGCCGTTTTTGCTGCCGACTGCAACCAAGGCAAGATCGTCAAGCGAGCGAAGATAGCCAAGACCGCGGATCATATACTCCGCACCGCTCAAATCGAGCAGCCGTCCTCCCACTTCATTCGTGCTGGCCTTTACACGGTCGATAACGGTAGAAAGCGGGATGCCATAAGCGAGCAGTTTATTGGGATCGAGCTGCACCTGGTACTGCTTTACATAGCCGCCGATGCTCGCGACTTCGGCCACTCCCGGCACGGTCTCAAGCGCATAGCGCAGGTGCCAATCCTGCAACGAGCGCAGATCCGCCAGGCTATGGCGATGGCTCTTGTCTACGATCGCGTATTCATAGACCCAACCCGCTCCGGTCGCATCCGGGCCGATCACGGGATGCACTCCTTCCGGCAGGCGCCCGCTGATTTGCTGTAAATATTCAATGACGCGAGAGCGCGCCCAGTAGAGGTCGGTGCCATCCTGAAAGACGATGTACACGTAGGAATCGCCGAACATGGTCTGCGCGCGCACCGCCTTCACATGGGGAGCAGCCAGCATACTGGTGACGATGGGATAGGTGACCTGATCTTCGATCACGTCGGGCGGCTGGCCTGCCCAGTTGGTATGCACAATCACCTGTACATCGGAGATGTCCGGCAGCGCATCCAGCGGAACATGCTGCAACGACCAGATGCCGGCAAGGGTCAGCAACAGGACTGCCGTGAAAACCAAAAAGCGGTTACGGGCGCAGACTTCAATGATGTAGGAGAGCATTTACATGCCTCCTGTCGCGTTGATCCGCAGTTGCTTTGTAGCGAGGATCTGCCCGCTCTTCTGAGCGGTGATAGTCACCTGCCAGGCGCCGCCTGAACCAAGCGAGCCTGTGCCCTCATAAACTCCATTGCCTCTATCGGTCAATTTGCTGGTTGTATTCATGGCGGCCATTCCCATCGCTGGCATTCCGGCCATGTAGAAAGTCACCGTCACATCGGCCCCGGCAACAGGAGCATTGCCTGGTCCCGCCAACTTCACGCGGAAAGTGTTCGTGCCTTTCTGTGGCGGATTGGGATCAGTGGAGAAGTCAATATTGATTTGTGCTGCTGAAGATGCGGCTGATTGTGAAGCATTGCCCGCTCCGGGAGGCGGAGGCACGAATGAACCTGCTGCGGCCTGCAATTGGCTTTCGGAGTCGATGAGAAAATTGGCCGAGGTGACAATCTGTTGATGTCGTTGAAGCCCCTTCAGGACAACAACCTCGTCTCCCGTACGCGGTCCTAGCACAACCTCCTTTGGTTCCAGACTGCCATTGCCATGATCGACAAAGACCAATTGCTTTGTCCCGGTTTGAAAAACTGCGGAGGCAGGGATGACGAGCTGACGGCCCAGCGGCGATTTCAAGTCGCAATTGACATACATGCCCGGCTTTAGTTTCAAGCCGGGGTTGTCAATCACAAGTCGGACACGGACTGTTCTCGTCACAGGATCGACCTGTGGCAGAATCTCATCGACGTTCCCACGGAACGTCCTGCCGGGATAGGAGTCCACCGTGACTTCAACCGGATCACCATGTTTCAATCGTCCAACGTCATCCTGAAAAACCTGCGCGTAGACCCAAATGCGCGAGAGATCGGCGATGGTGTAGAGCCGGGTCGAAGGCTCAATGTACATGTTTGGCAATGCGTTATATTCAGTGACATAACCGGAAACCGGCGAATTGATCGTTAGATTGGTGATCGGTTTTCCAGTGTCTTTGAGTTTTTGTAGTTCACTTTGCGGCACTTCCCATTGCTCAAGGCGCTGTTCGGCAGCGGCGGACAGCGAGGCAGCGCCGGAAGCGACTCCATCCACCGTGCTGCCACTCAAAGACTTCTGATTTTGCCGCGCAAGCAGATACTCCTGCTGTGTCGCAACAAGGTCTGGGCTGTAGACCGTAAAGAGCGGATCACCCTTGCGGACATACAGGTAAGTCGCATTTACAAAGACTTTGCGAATGTAGCCTGGAAAACGAACCTGAACATACGAAATCAGCCGCTCGTCGATGTTCACGGTTCCGGTGGCGCGGATGTCGTCGGTCAGTTGCTTGTACTCGACCGAACCCGTCTTCACGCCGATGCTCTGCATCCGCTCGGGCGAAAGCTGGACGGGCGACAATTGCGTGTCCTGCTTTTGCTGCTGCGCCGGAGACATGCTCGTCGCATTTGAATCAGGGCCAGCCGCAACCGGCTCCGTATCGGAAGACATTGGTGCGCGTTTGGAATTTACCTGCCCTGGTGAACGCGAACGGTAGACGAGCAGACCTGCCACAACGATCAAAATGGCAAGCCATACGAGAGAAGTGCGAACAATATATTTGTTCATCGCAGTGTCGCTCCTGTCAGTGTCTCCAGATGGGCCAGCGTAGTCTCGTGATCGGCGAGTACCTGAGCTTCGTCGAGTTTCAGAGTCAGCACGTTAGTGAAGTACAAAAGTACATGTGTGAACTGGTCGCGATTAGCAGCATAAGCGTTGAGAGTCGCACGGTAAGCGGCATCAGATTGCGGAATCAGACCTTCTCGATATTCCTTCAATAGTTCTTCATCGCTCGTCGCGGTCACATAATTTTGCTTTACCTGAGCAAGCTGCTGTTGCAGATGTGCATCGAGGGTTTCCTTCGTTTGCGCCAGATTCTCGGCAGCCTCCGCAATCTCCGCATCTACGCGCGCCTTCCGGGGAAAACGAACGTTGAAGGTCAGCATGTAATAGTCGCGATACTTCCGGTCGGTGTTCTGGTACATGTAGCCAAGACTGAAGTCGGGTTTGCTTCCACGTTTTGCGGAGGTAAGCGCAGCGTCTTGTTTGCCGACAGAACTGGAATCAATTTGGACTTGCGGGTTGTGTTCCCTCACCATTTGGAGCAGTTCGGCGGAGGTGTAGCGTAATAAGCTTTCGCTCAAGTCCTCGGTCACAATATCTGGCGAGCTTTGATCTCGATGCAACAACCCCTTCAAATGGGCTTCGATCTGTCCCATCTGCTCATGGTGCATGGTGATCTCACGGAGGATCTTTGTGCGCTCCACCTGGGCCTGCAACACCTCCGCCTGCAAACCTTGGCCCACCTCATAATGTGCCGTTGCGTCCTGAATGAGTTGGTCCAAAACATGCCGGTTCTCCATCAGAATGCCAAGCGTCTTTTGCAGATAAGCAAGTTGCAAATAATCCATCTTGACTGCATCAGCAACGCTGGCCGAAGTTGCATCTCGCTCTTTTTCTTTAATATCCGCATCCCTCTGCGCGACCTCGCCTCGTAAACGGAGCTTGCCTGGATACGGCAGTTCCTGCGAAGCGCCAATGCCGATATACGAAAAGTCGCTGTTGGTGTAGCCGGCGAATGGCTTCGGACTGCCGACGCTGAACTGCTGATAAGTGAAGGTCGGGTCGGGCAATGTGCCTACCTGGCGCGGAACTTCCTTGGCCGCTTGCCAGCCATAATCGGCTGCGGCTATCTGAGAGTTGTTATGGCTGGCTTCAGTCAAAAGCTCAGATAACGGCATAGGCGCATCTGGCGAACGCTCTTGTCCAGACGCGGCAGTCACAGCCGCAAGTACAAGCATGGTGGTCAGGCCCCGGACCTTGAACATATAAATCTCCATTCTCAAAATGGTTCGTAATAACTGGCACGAGCAGGCGCGCAACTATACGCCCGTCAGCCAAGCGAAGCCGGAGAAAAGAGATTGCTAGATTCGGAGAATAAAGATTGAGGGAGGTGGAGATTGAGGCAGAGTGCTTGCGGGCCGTTGCGCAGGACTGGACATGGATACCCGTAACGTAAAGAGGATCGCAGGAGGCAGCCCAGCATGTGCGGTCAAATCAGTCTGAATATTTGTGGACTGCGCTTGGACCATTGCATTCCAATGGTCTGCCGTGGGCATTTCTTTCTGGCAGCAGCCGTGCGAAGCTGGCATTCCCATGCTTCCGCACTCGCCCTTCATCTGCTTGCAACAGGCGCGTTCCGCAGGAGTCAGATGTGCGTTCGACAGAGCACAGGCCATGGTTGGAGCCAGTAATGGCAACAACATCGTCAGTATCAGCGCGAATTGGCGCACAGACCTCATGGCAGCTTCAACTGTACATCTGTGCCCAGAATAGTACAAAGTTAAGCGCCGGAGACCCTGGGTATGACGTTGCTTTGCATATCCGACATTCGCGCTCAGTCGTACAGTCAAACACCGAGGACAATTTGCACGTCCACACATATAAGGTGTAAATTCGGCTAGGATGAGGCTTAAAGTCACATGGTCGCTGCTGTTGCTGATGCTGGTGAGCGTTCAGGCGTTTGCTGCGACTTGTGACGTGCGCTGTGGAGCGATGGCACTCAGGGACTCTGCCAGCCAGATGTCCGGCATGGCTGATTGTCAAAGGATGACGTCCCAACGTGCATCCGATCAACAATTCGTGGCCAGCTTAACGTCTTCGCAATCGTGTGACAGCCATATTTGCAAAGACGATTGGACATTCCTTCAGAATTCAGTTGTGCAGGAATTGGGAATCTCAGCGCTCCCTCTGATTCCACTGGGTAACGCCCTAATATCCCTTGAAATTGCGCATCCGTTGCAATTCAAGATAGATCGAAGTCCTCACTCCATCCCGACATTCGATCCCCTCATTTCCAGTCTCCGCGTCTAGTTCTGACCCTCTGCTGCCTCTTGGCAGGGCCGGGCTGGCGCGTAATGCCGTTAACTGGCAGCATATTTCCCGACCCCTCCTTGTAAGGCAACTCTTTTTTGTAAGAAATTCCGCGTCTGCACGTCTACGCAACTAAACGGCCAGCGCCGTCATAAAACTTGCTCGATCCGGGCAAAATCAGTCAGGAGTAGTTATGCAGAAGGACGACAAAACAGAAAGCCGTTGCATTCAGCCTGTCAGCCGCCGCCGTTTCGTTCAGGGGTTGGCCGTCGGTGGAGCGGTCGCGGCCCTCGATTGGAAAGGGTTACCCGCTTTCGGCGAAAGCGCACCCCATACGCCGCCACTTCTTTCCGGGAAACACTTCGATCTGACCATCGACTCTTTGCCCGTGAACTATACGGGGCGCCGTTCCGTAGCCACTGCGGTCAATGGCTCGGTGCCGGGACCTATTTTGAGATGGAAGGAAGGCGATTCGATCACGATAGCAGTGACCAATCGCCTGAAAGAACCAACCTCGATACACTGGCACGCGATACGGCTCCCCGCGGACATGGACGGCGTTCCGGGATTGAGCTTCCCGGGCATAGCACCGGGCGAGACCTTCCTCTACAAATTTCCCGTAGTGCAGAATGGCACAGCCTGGTATCACAGCCATAGCCGGTTTCAAGAACAGATCGGATTGGTTGGCGCGATTATCATCGAGCCGCGCGGGAAGGACCCCATTGAATTTGACCGGGAATATGTTGTGTTTCTTTCCGACTGGACCGACACCAATCCAGAAACACTCTTCAGCAACCTGAAACAGCAGAGCAACTATTACAACTATCATCGCCTCACCTTGCCCAACTTCATCTCCGAGGCGAAGCGGAACGGCCTGGGCCGGACGATTTCCAACCGGTTTATGTGGGCGAAGATGAACATGAGCCCGACCGACATTCTCGATGTAACGGGCACTACCTATACCTACCTGCTGAATGGGAACAACCCGGCCACAAACTGGACTGGCCTATTCAAATCCGGAGAACGAGTCCGTCTTCGCTTCATCAATGGATCTTCAATGACAGCTTTCGATGTACGGATACCCGGCTTGCCGATGACCGTAGTGCAGGCCGATGGCAACGATACTGAGCCGGTCCAAGTGGATGAATTCCGGATCGCTGTCGCCGAAACCTATGACGTGATCGTGCAACCGCAGGACGCTACCGCTTATACCATCTTCGCGCAATCGCAGGATCGCAGCGGATATGCGCGTGGGACGCTCGCCCCAAGAATGGGAATGACAGCAGCAGTTCCTGCGATGGACCCGGTCCCCATGCGCCCAATGTCGGACATGGGCATGGACATGGGCAACATGAAGGGCATGAAAATGGAAGGTATGTCCGGTATGGACATGTCTGGCGTGGATGGAATGACTAAGAAAGACATGCCCGCAGCCGGAAACGGTTCCGGCATGAATATGGATCACTCAAGCATGGAAGGCATGGACATGAACCATATGGACATGAATTCCAATTCGGCCATGCAGGAAAAACAATCTGGAGATCATGCCCACCAGATGATGGGCGGCATGGAAATGGGCAGCAGAGATGGCACAACACCCTTTCCTCAACCGGGACCGAACACCATGCCAATCATGTCCATGTCGATGCCTGAAATGAAAAAGGCTGAAGCAACGCTGAAGCCGTCCAATCCCGTGAAGCTGCATACCGGTCCGCAAGTCGATAACGTGGCGATGCATGTCACCAATCGGCTGAATGATCCCGGCATCGGACTGGAAAACAACGGGAGGCGCGTGTTGACTTACGCAGACCTGCGTGCCCGCTACCGTGGCGTAGATGGTCGACCGCCGACCCGCGAAATAGAGCTGCACCTTTCGGGAAACATGGAACGCTTCATCTGGGGATTCAACGGCGAGAAATTCTCCAGCGCTGAACCGATTGAAATGAAGCTCGGCGAGCGGATACGCATCGTGCTTGTCAATGACACCATGATGGAGCACCCCATCCATCTGCACGGCCTGTGGAGTGAGTTGGAGAATGGGCATGGAGCATTCAATCCATACAAGCACACCATTAGCGTGAAGCCCGCGGAGCGCATGAGCTATCTGGTCAGCGCGGATACACCCGGCCATTGGGCCTTTCATTGTCATCTGCTCTATCACATGGAGGCTGGAATGTTCAGAACGGTGGTGGTCTCATGAGCATCCAAATCAAAGTTAAATATTGCACACTTCAGGCGAAATACTTTTTACTTACCTGCACGATTGCTATCGCAGGACTGCTGTCCTGCTGCATACAGGCGGCAAATGCACAAACGCCGACGCCACAAACCTCCGGCAAAGCGGCCGCCACAATACCGGCAATGGAGCCGCCGGTCATGGACAGTCACATCTTTTCCCATATTCTGCTCGATCAATTCGAGGGCCGCACCAATGGCTCGGATCACGAATTGCGATGGGATGGAGAAGCCTGGATTGGCACGGACATGAACCGGCTGCGGCTCAAATCGGAAGGGATTAGCAACAACAGCACCGTCAGCGATGGCGACCATGAAGCCCTGTATGAGCGACCCATTCCGCATACGCGCTATTTCGATGCGCAGGTTGGTGTCCGTGCCGATCTGGATTCAGGTCCGAGCCGCACCTGGGCCGCAATAGGCATCGAGGGACTGGCGCCTTACTATTTCGAGTTTGCGCCTACTCTTTACATCCGGGACGGCGGTCACGTGGCAGGGCGCATTACAGGCTCCTACGATTTATTGCTTACGCAGCGGTGGATTGTGCAGCCGCAGGCTGAGTTGAACTTTTACAGCAAGGATGACCCTTCGCGTGGGCTAGGCTCTGGCCTTTCGGAGTTGGATACTGGCATCCGCCTGCGATACGAGATCAGCCGCAAGTTCGCTCCCTATATAGGGTTTGCCTATAACGGAAAGTACGGCGGTACAGCCACCTATTCGCGCCAGGCAGGAGAAACCACAAGCGAACCTCGCTTCATATTCGGCCTTCGACTCTGGTACTGAAATGAGGCCATGCCAATTCATCATGATTGGCATGGCCCGTTGATCCCTCTAACTCTCTGCCAGAATAGGACTCCGCCATGAAACGCTCTTTCGTGATTCCTGTGTCGATACTGATCTTCTTTGGTCTGCTTGCAGCAGGAGCATGGCTTTACATGAAGACTGCAATGCACGGCTTCAGCGCTCGTGCAAAGCCATCCCGAACCGAAACCATGCTGGCCACGTATGCCCGCAATACGGCTATGCCGTCGTCTGCAAAGCAGATGAAGAACCCCGTTCGGCTGTCGCCCGATGTGCTCCATGAGGCGATGGCTCATTTCGCGGATCATTGCGCAGTGTGCCACGGGAACAACGGCAGCGGAAATACGATGTTTGGCAACGGCATGTATCCGAAACCCCCGGATCTCAGATTTTCTCGCACTCAGGACCTGACGGATGGGGAGATCTTCTACATCATCGAGAATGGCATTCGGATGTCTGGAATGCCTGCGTTCGGGGGTGCAGATACGGCAGATCAAAGCTGGAAACTCGTGTACTTCATTCGCCATCTTCCTCGCTTGACTCCTGCCGAGGAAGCTCAAATGGAATCTCTCAATCCAAAGAGTCCAGATGAGTTTAGGGAAGAACAGGAAGAGCGAAACTTCTTGAACGGCGAGGCAGAATCGCCGCAACCACAAACCGCAACGCACCATCACTAGGAATTTGGAGAATATATGAAAAAGCTATTCGGAACTATTGTCGCAATAATCCTTATTGCAGGTGTTGCTTACGCTCATGGCGGCATGGAGCACATCATGGGGACTGTCGTAAGCATGACAGACAACTCGATCACGGTTAAAACAATGGCCGGAAAGACCCAGACCGTCAGCACGACCGCGGATACAAAGTACACACAAATGGATAAACCGGTTGCCATGAAGGATCTGAAAGAAGGCGACCGCGTCGTGATCGAAGTAGCGAAGAAAGATGGCAAATTGATCGCTGTTGAGGTTAAGGTCGGCATGGCCGGGATGAAGGGAATGCACGGCGACATGAGCAGAATGAGTATGGACCAAGATGGCGGAGCGATTTTCGCCCCAAAGAACTGCTTCGGGACGAGTCTGCCCGTAGGAACGAGTCCCCTCGTTGCATAGACGTTCAGAGAGACTGTCAAAACCTATCTGAGGCCCCAGGAAGGAGGGAGAACCATTATGCGTAAGTTCATTTTCGGGTTTGTAGCAGGCATTGCTGTTCTTTTATTGGTGGCCTTCTGCTACGTCCGCTTTGGGTTTATAGACCCACGCGCGGACAAAGAAGTTAGCTTGCTTGAAAGCAAGATCGCAATGCCTTCACTGGATGCCGCAGTTGACCGGCGCGCTTCAGAGGCGAAGAATCCAATTCAGCCCACGGATGCCAACCTGACCGCTGGGATGAAGATTTACCAAACAAATTGCGCGAGTTGTCACGGAGACATCCAGCGTCGGCGCGCGCCCCTTGCCGATTCTCTCTATCCCCGCGCACCACAATTCCTTGAGGACGCGCCGGAGATGCCCGAAAGCCAGAACTTCTACATCATCCAACACGGTGTCCGCATGAGCGGAATGCCCGCATGGAAGCAGGCTCTCAGCGAACAGGAAATATGGCAGGTAACCAGTTTCCTAAGCCACATGGACAACTTATCGTCACAGGTATCCGATGCGTGGAAAACAGCCGCTGGTGGTTCGCCGAATGCAAACCCGTCACCCGATGCGAACAAGATGCAAATGAATGACAAGAAGGGCATGAAAATGCCCATGTGACATAAGACGAAGCATCTAAACAAACGCACTCTTCGGAGAACGCTCTTGCTTATTCAGCCCATCGATTATTTTCTTCTCATTTGGTTCATTCTCGCGGCGGGTTCCACCACCTACGTTGCGATAGATCAGTTTCGCAACAACCCCGAGCCAACGGTGATGCGATGGGGCTTCATTCTCATCACGCTCTATATGGGTCCATTTGGGCTGCTTCTATATGTGCTTGCCGACAAAGAACCGAAGCCGGGCACACATGAGCAGTTCATCAAGCCGCTATGGAAACAAGGGATCGGCAGCACCATTCATTGCATAGCGGGAGATGCTACGGGCATTATCGCGGCTGCTGTGATCACAGCCACGCTTGGACTGCCGATGAAGATAGACCTGATTGTTGAGTATCTGGCGGGCTTCTCTTTTGGGCTTTTCATCTTTCAATCCCTGTTCATGCAGAGCATGATGGGCGGGACTTACTGGACAAATGTCCGTAAGTCCTTCCTTCCAGAGTTCATCAGCATGAACTGCATGATGGCGGCAATGGCACCCGTCATGAGCTTGCTTATGATGGGCCGGGACATGCGCGCGATGGAGCCGACGCAACTCATCTTTTGGGGCGTGATGTCGCTCGGAGTTTCGGCTGGCTTCGTTATGGCATACCCGGCAAATGTCTGGATGGTGAAGCGCGGTTTGAAACATGGCCTGATGACAGAACGGAAGCCCGGCTCTAAGTTTGCAAGCGAAGCTCCGGTAGAGATGAAGATAGAGCATCAGGGTAGCCATAAAGGCGGTGCTGAACACCACGAGATGGGGGGAGGAGAAACGACGAGACCTCAACTCCTTGCAGTGGCGGGAGTATCACTTCTTCTACTTATTGCCGGCATAGTGGCACCGGCGAACTTCGTCAATATGTCACTGAGCGCAAAAGACGTTGGCGGGCTGGTAATGCCACGAGGCATGATTATGGACCGCGACACACCAGCCGACGCCATGCGCGATATGTCGTTCGTCAACCCGAAACTGGTCACAGAAACTTACGGAATTGACCAACGAGGTGACCGACCGCTCGAACCCCGTATTGACAATGGGGTTAAGGTATTCGATCTAACTGCCTCGGTCATACGTTGGCACATTCTTCCCAATGTCGCGGTCGATGCCTATGCCTACAATGAGCAGATTCCCGGACCACGATTGCATTTCAAGCAAGGCGATCACGTTCGCATCAACGTTCATAACCACTTGCCGGAAGCAACCACCATTCACTGGCATGGCCTGATCGTCCCGAATCAAATGGACGGCCCCGGAGACATCACACAAAAGCCTATTGCACCAGGACAAAGCTATACCTATGAATTCACCGTAAAGCAATTCGGCACCTACTTTTATCACCCACACTTCCTGCCTGACCGACAGCAGGCCCTTGGACTATACGGAGCAATCATTATTGATCCCGCTAATCCTCAAGATGAGATCAAAGCCGATCATGAATATGTGATTCAGCTTCAAGAGTGGCTGATGCGCGAGGGGCTTACCTATCCAGCGATGTTCATGGAAGGCGGCCTGGCAAATTACTTTACGATCAACGGAAAAGCATACCCTTCAACAGACACGATTCATATGAAGGTGGGAGAGACATTGAAGGTTCGCTTCATTGGAACCAACAATAACTTTGTCCACCCAATGCACATACATGGAGGACCATTCACGGTAGTCGCGAGAGATGGCGAATCTATCCCGGAGTCGGCCCGCTTCGAGGCCGATACCGTGAACGTCGGCCCTGGGCAGCGATACGACGTGATCTGGCCTGCGAGGAAGCCTGGCAAGTGGCTCATCCATTGCCATATTCCTCACCATACTGCGAACAACAACGTCGAGGAACAGGGCGGCGGTGGATTGATGCTGATTATCGACGTGGAGTGACCCACTATGCCAGAACACACAAACAACACGGCGGACGTATCGGTAGATCGAATGGAGCGTATTGCCGCTCTTCGGACCCAATTCCTGAACTTTCTTTCACGCCGCCTGGGCGACAGAGCGACTGCCGAGGATGTTCTTCAATCCGCGTACATCAAGGCACTCGAACATGGCGGGGGAATCCGGAAAGAGCAAAGTACCGTCGCCTGGTTTTATCGCATTCTCCGAAACGCTATTGTGGATCATTACCGCAGGGCCTCCGCCAGGGACAGAGCGGATGCTGACTTTGCAGCTCAAAGTCCGACAGCGTATGAAGCCGAACTGGAGCAAACGGTCTGCGCCTGTATCGAGGACGTAATCCGGGACCTGAAGAGCGACTACCGTGAGGCTATCGAGCGCGTCGATCTGGGAGGCCAGACTGTGGAAGACTTCGCCCGGACGCAGCAAATAACTCCAAACAATGCTTCGGTGCGTCTGTACCGTGCAAGGAAGGCCGTTTCAAAAGAGTTAACGATGCTCTGCGGGACTTGTGCAGAGCATAAGTGCCTGGATTGCAGCTGTCGGCGAAGTCAACTGTAAGATCGCGCTCCCAGATGCGTCAGCAGCAATAGAAGAACAAAAAGGGGGAAACAAATGTGCTGCTGTGACAAACCCACCGTTGATGTAAAAGACCCGGTTTGCGGAATGACGGTTGATCCAACCAGGGCCGCGGGGTCAAGCGAATATCAAGGGACGACCTATTTCTTCTGCTCTGCCAACTGCAAACAGAAGTTCGACACCGCACCCGATCAGTACGTTCAGCCGTCTGGTTGTTGTGCTGCCGCTCCTAAAGCAGAAGTGCAAACCGTCATCGACCCGGTCTGCGGGATGAAAGTCGATCCTGTGAAGGCAGCGGCAAGCGTAGAGCACAACGGAAGAATATTCTATTTTTGCAGCCAGGGGTGTGCGACCAGGTTTCGCGCCAATCCGGAGAAGTATCTTCATCCGCAGACTGCCGCCAAGCCTAAAGCCCGGCCCAGAGATAAAGAGAAGCAGATGGAATATGTCTGCCCGATGGACCCGGAGGTAAGCAAAATCGGGCCGGGTAGCTGTCCGAAATGCGGGATGGCACTGGAGCCTGCTGCGATCAGCGCGCCCGCAACTCGCGTGGAGTACACCTGTCCGATGCATCCAGAAATCGTGCGCTCCGAGCCAGGCAATTGCCCAATATGCGGGATGGCGCTCGAACCTCGCGAGATTACGATGGAAGAAACCAATCCAGAGCTTGCCGATATGAAAAGGCGCTTTTGGATCAGTGTCGCTCTAGCTATCCCCATGCTTGCGCTGATGGTTTCCGAATGGCTGCCATCTAAACCTCTTCAACATCTGCTTTCGGCCAGAACCTGGGCATGGATTGAGTTCGCCCTTGCCACCCCAGTTGTCTTATGGTGCGGCTGGCCGTTCTTCGTCAGGGGCTGGCAATCCGTTGTTAACCGCAGTCTCAATATGTTCAGTTTGATTGCTCTGGGAACAGGAGCTGCCTACCTCTACAGCGTTACGGCGACTGTCGTCCCACAGATTTTTCCCGCCTCATTCCGGATGGCAGACGGCCAGGTCGGTTTGTACTTCGAGCCAGCCGCAGTCATCATCGCTCTTGTTCTATTAGGGCAGGTCATGGAACTGCGTGCCCGGAGCCAGACCAGCAGTGCGATCCGCGCGTTGCTCGGGCTTGCTCCGAAGTTGGCCCGACGCATCAATGAGCAGGGAATTGAAGCAGACGTGCCGCTCGACCAGGTTCAAGTCGGAGATCGGCTGCGCGTTCGACCGGGTGAAAAAGTACCCGTCGATGGCGTTTTGCTTGAGGGCCACAGCTCCGTCGACGAATCGATGGTGAGCGGCGAACCGATACCAGTTGAGAAGGAAGCCGGTGCAAAGGTCATAGGCGGGACGGTGAACAGCACAGGCGGCTTCGTTATGCGTGCGGATCGCGTCGGCGCGGACACGCTCCTCTCTCAGATCGTGAAGATGGTAAGCGAAGCTCAGCGGACGCGCGCACCAATCCAGCGTCTTGCCGACCGCGTTTCTTCCTATTTCGTGCCGGCTGTGATCCTGACGGCTATCCTCACCTTCATTGTTTGGTATTTGGTCGGCCCTCAACCCCGCTTCGCGCACGCTCTGGTCAACGCCGTCGCGGTCCTCATTGTCGCCTGCCCATGTGCCCTCGGCCTCGCTACGCCAATGGCAATTATGGTCGGCACCGGGCGCGGGGCTGGCGCGGGCATTCTCATTCGCAATGCTGAAGCATTGGAACTCTTCGGCAAAGTAAACACGCTTCTGGTGGATAAGACCGGAACGTTGACTGAGGGAAAGCCCACGCTGAACAATGTGGTCCCACAGCCGGGCTTCAATGAAAACGAGTTGCTGCAACTTGTCGCCACTCTTGAGCGTTCGAGTGAGCACCCGCTGGCTGCGGCAATCGTGCGAGGAGCCGAGGCAAGAAAGCTATCGCTAACCGATGTTCAGGGCTTCAGTTCCACAACCGGAAAGGGAGTGCAGGGTACGGTGAATGGCAGGCACGTTGCCGTCGGAAACGCGGAACTGTTTCGCAATCTTTCCATCAATCCCGAACCCCTGATCGCGCAAGCCGAGTCGATGCGAAACGATGGCCAGACCGTGATGATGGTCGCTGTGGACGGCAAAGCGGCGGGACTGGTCAGTGTTCTCGATCCCATCAAAGAATCGACGCAGGAGGCCATTCGGGAGCTGAAAGCAGCCGGTTTGACGATCATCATGATTACGGGCGACAACGCTACGACGGCAAAGGCCGTCGCAGGCCGTCTTGGCATCGAGTTTGAAGCCGACGTTCTGCCTCAAAAGAAGGCCGATGTCGTCAAAGCGCACCAGCAAGACGGATCGATCATCGCGATGGCTGGAGATGGCGTGAACGATGCACCGGCGCTGGCTCAGGCCGACATTGGAATTGCGATGGGGACCGGCACAGACGTAGCAATGGAGGCGGGCGGTATCACCTTATTGAAGGGCGATCTGCGGGGCATTCTCCGTGCTCGTCGCCTAAGTCAGGCCACAATGAGGAATATCCGGCAAAACCTATTTTTCGCATTCATTTATAACGTGGTTGGCGTCCCGGTCGCGGCGGGAGTTCTATATCCCGTATTTGGCCTTTTACTCAGCCCGATGATTGCAGCGGCTGCCATGAGCTTTAGCTCTGTCTCGGTGATTGCCAATTCGCTAAGGCTGCGTACGACGAACATCTAGGTTGCCGACTGTAGCCACTCTTCGTCTGACAAATCCAGCAGCTTGTCGCCTAATTCCAGCACACAACGTGGCCAATGACAGCAGGAATGTAAACGGATGCGCCTATTACTCAGGTCTCCTCATCTTTGCAGTCTCGGCGCGAAACAGGAAAAGAGCGGCAAGACCGAACAGCACTTGAATAGAGCTGAAGATTGCAAAAGCTGCTCCAAAACCGAGCGGGACCGCAGCGCCGAATACCATGCTGCCTAGGCCAAATCCAGTAAACAGCATGAAGACGTTCAGCCCCATCGCCTGTCCGGCCCGCTTGCCTCCCAACTGCGTCACAATTCCGGCAAACAACGGCTGCGTCATGTCATAGCCAAGCGATAGCAGCGTTATAGCGAGTGCCGCCGCGAGGAGCGGCAGATCCAAGATCAGAGCCGCAACCGATAATGCGGCAATTACTAGGCCCAGCGGTATGAGCCAACGCCGTCCCCAGCGGTCCGCCCAACGGCCAATCACCGGCCCCAAAAGAAATCCCGGCACCCCGTAGCCCAGAAGAGAGAGACCAATGCCAATTTCTCCTAGATGATACCGCTGGGCGAAGAAAACGCCGAGCCAAGTGTAGACCCCGGAGTGAAACAGACTATTTAGCAAGACATAGCCGTATGTGCGTGCTCCGCGCGCATTGTCGAGCAGACTACGGTATCCCTTCATCACATCGGTAACAGAGAGGGCCGATGCAATTGTTTGTCTGCTCAGGAGTGGGTTGTACCTGAGCAGTAATCCAAACACGACCACAGACACAGATGCCACGCCGACAAAAAGCATTCGCCAGCCGATGTATGGAGTAAGTATGACTCCAAAGCTGGAACCGAACGCCATTCCGCCTGCCATGGCTCCAAACAACCAGCCTAGAGGCCGTCCGCGTTCCTCGTATGGGAAGAAATCCCCTATAAGCGCCAACGCCAACGGAACAACCCCGCTCGCGCCCAATCCCGTCAAGAACCTCCACCAGAGGATTTGGGGAGCGGAACGCGCCGTCGCTGTAATGAGGGTGAGGAGGATGAATGCGGCCAACGATCCAAGCATGATGCGGCGGCGACCGAGCCGATCGGAAAGCAGTCCATAAAACAGAGTGGATAAACCATACGGGATCATGTAGGCCGGTACCATCAGGCCGATGAATTGCTCAGACACCCCAAATGAATGGGAGAGGCGGGGGATGAGAGGTGCCACCATATAGGCTTGAAAGAAAATCAAGAACGTGGCAGCGGCGAGTGTCTGAATCAACTTTTCACGTTGCGCAGGAGAAATTGAAACGGTAGCTCCGGCCTGATCGAACATGGTGAAGAACTCCGGAGTGAGCGAGTACCGAATGAAGCCCCGGTTAATCAGAACGGCGGAAATTACTGACCCTTCAGGGAAAATATCACTCGCGGGACTCTTGTTTGTTGAGCAAAATTCGCCATGAGGCCGGCGCGGTGTACGGCAACCCGTAAACACCACGTCGTCTCATTTGGCAATGCAGTTTAGAGTTGAACGCCGATTCCAGCAGCACGCAACGCATGTTCTTCCGGTCCACCACCAGAGCAGCATTCGGCGAGTTTGCCGTCTACGACGACAGCAGGAACACTATGGACGCCATAGCGTTTGGCTTTTGCTGCTGCTTCGGGTTGGTGCATGTTATGGACAATAACATCGCATGACCCACAGGCCAGGCTCTGCACGAGTGCAACGGTTTCATCGCACACGCTGCACGCTGCGCTGAAGACTTCCACTTTTCTCTTGTTGACAGCCATTTTATTCTCCTTGAGCGCCCCTAATCCGTGGAACTTCTCCGTTGCGGGGGCGCAGATACAACGGGAAGTCGTTGGCCAACCGTTCCAAACAGAGGCCACGATGAGCAACCCCAATCCGGCGTACAGAACAGGATTGGAAGCTAAAGAAAACTTTCCGAACAGGATGAAACTGGCTGCAAATATTCCCAAAGCAAACGGCACGTATCCGCGCCGTCGGCGTGCGCGGAACCCAAGCATCCCCACAGCCAAAAGAAGAAATGCCGCAGTCATCGGCAGCAAATATGCCGTCGAGATCAGGAAGCCAAGACCTAGCGAAGAAAGCAGCCCCGCATATGCTGGCCAACAGGCCGGACAGGCAACTTTAGGCAGTAACGAGAGTCCAACGCCGGGTACAGCAAGCAGGCTCTGCTTCCAAGTACGTTCGGTCATACAAACTCCTTTCCATCCAGACTTTCGAGGATGGGACAGTTTTTCAAAGGGCCACAACCAGAGCAGTCCTGCGCCATCCGCAAAAGACTTGTGTGAATGGCTTGGAGATGGCGAATCTTCTGTTCAACGTCCGCGATCTTTGCCTGGGTCCGCTTACGAATGTCGGCCTGTGTCGTATGAGCGTCTATGCGCAAGAAAAGCAGGTCCTTGATCTCCTTTAGCGAAAAACCCAGACCCTGAGCGCGCTTGATGAAGCGAATCCGCCACACAGACTCGGACGAAAAGATCCGATATCCAGCTTCGGTACGGGATGAGGGCGCAAGGAGCCCCTGACGCTCGTAGTATCGAATCGTCTGAAGATTTATTCCTGCCTGTTTCGCCACTTCGCTTATGGTCAAACTATCCATGAATCAACGGTAAGCCCTGTACCTAGGTATAGAGTCAAGGCCGAAACGACAAAAACTTAAGAATGCTCGTCAGATCGTCAGAATGGATAAGTTCGGTGGGAGGCCAACCCTTCCTCTTGTCAGCTAAAAGCAACCCCAAGATTCTCTGTCGCTTTGCAAGCTTTTCTCTTTTGGGGTGCCCAAAGGGGATATTTCTCTTTATGAGTCAGTCCGTGAGATCAGCCACTACAACAATGACCCTGCAACTGGATTGGCGGACACTTCATGGACCCATATGAGCAGAAGATACAGCAATCGCCAGCCTTTGGCCGAATCAGAGCTTTGCATTGCACGCACTCATGAAAAAAGCAGCAGGAATCTGAAGGCATCGTCTCCACCGTTTCGTGGCCACAAAGCGGGCATGTTAACCGTGATTCAAGGACAACCTCAGAAGAAGTCATTTTGGCGTCCCATGGTGCAGTGTTGAAGGGAAGCCAGCATTCGTGGTGGCTTTCACTAATGCTGGTGGACTTGCCTTATCGGGGTCGTACTTTACGATTGCAGTCTTGTGATCGTAGTCGACCCTGGCATTCATCACCCCAGGCACTTTTTCAAGAGCTTTCCGAATGGTGATCGAACACATGGAGCAGGTCATGTTCTGCACGTCGAGAACGGCTGTCTGCGGGGTTGCGGCGAAGGTCGTTATTGGCAGGCCGATCAATATACAAGCAAGGAGTTTTCGTATCATAGGTTCCTCAGTGAGAGAAGAGTGGCATCAGCCACGGCACAGCGATGAGGCCGAGCAGCAGCGGTGCGACGATCCAGAAGATGAGCCGCTGAGCGTTTCTGGTGCGATCCGCATCGCAAATTGCTTCTGAATCGCAGCTTTGGGGAACGAAATAGAGCTTTCGGAAGGTGAGCCCGAGGAATAGCAAGACGAGCACGATGAAGACGGGGCGGTATGGCTCCAGGGCTGTAAGGTTGCCGATCCACGCTCCCCCGATTCCCAAGCTCAAAAGCAGAAGCGAACCTACACAACAGACGGACGCTCCGATACTGGCCAGCACTCCGCCGGCGAGGGCGATTTTCGCATTGAAAGGTGATCGCATTTTCAGGCAGCTCTTTTCAACATCACTCTAAAGTCCGTACCATAGTACGGAGTCAAGAGAGATAGATATGAGCAACGACCTGACGATCGGCACGCTGGCAAAACGCAGCGGCGTAAACGTGGAGACGATCCGTTACTACCAGCGCCGTCATCTGCTGCATGAACCATCGAAGCCGCCTGACGGCTATCGCCAGTATTCATTGGAAACGGTGAAACGGGTACGGTTCATCAAAAGGGCTCAAACCCTGGGATTCACTTTGGAAGAGGTCAGCGGATTACTGGGAATTGATGAAAGAAAAGCCTGTCTGGAAACGCGAGAGATTGCGGCGCAGAAATTGACACTCATAGAGCATAAGATCGTCGAACTCTCTAGAATGAAGAAAGCTCTATCCGGTCTGGTGCGCGCTTGCGATATTTCTTCCGGGGGTGAACCATGCCCAATCATTCATCTTCTGATACAGGATTAACATCTTTGATCTCTAACGGGTATCCCACGATCGTTTGAGGACATACCGAATCTAGCTGTTTTGGTACTTCTTGACTTCATTACACTGCGCCTTTGCTTTAAGTAAATCCGAAACTTGAGTCGGAAGATGTGCTGATTTTCAGATCAAGAGCAAGTCGTCTGGATTGTCATTCGTCCCTGCTAGAACAATTCAGAATGCCATCACAAGCCCGTCGGGCGGGCGGGCATAGTCGCTTCTGCGCCTTGTGCAGGAGCAACGCCCAGGGTGGGAAGACGGGCGGACGAAAAAGGGGGTCGGCGGGTTCAAGGACCAAGTGCAACAGATATGTGTAGTGGAATCATAGAAACCGCCGCCGCCGTGCCGTGGGAAAGTGGGAAACGTCCTTTGTTTTCCATCTTTTCCATGGCAGCTTTTAGACATCTCCAGGAGAACATTGATCTTATTTGTTGCACTTCGACCTTGAATCCACCGTCTGCTGTTCGGCAGACCCCAATGACGCTTCCGGTCTCAAGCCGATTTTTTGGCTTTTTGCGGTACAGCTTGTGCTGTGGTTCTTTTTGCCACCTTAACTTTTTCCTTGGCGGAAAACTCCTGTTTCACCTTCAAACCGATGGCATCCACATCCACCTTATATACAGTCGCGGCATCGCGGAGAACCTGCGTTGCATTCTGCCGCGTGGCAGCGTGGATGATGGTGATCTCTACCAGAATGCGGCCGAGTTCGCATTCTTCGGCACGGCGCAGGTAAGCGGTAAACAGCTTCCCGATGGAGTCGCTTTCTTTGGCTTTCTTGATGCCGTGCTGACGGGCGATGATGGCGAGACGGTTTTCATCCAACAATGATGCAAGCCGTTCCACGACAAAAAGCAGGTCGCGCTTCATCAACCGCACCGGAACGGCTGCGGTGATGGCGGCAAGGATGCGAATACCGGTGGTGTTGGCAATCGCCTGTTCTTTACGCTGCTTCTCCTGTTCGGCCTTCCACTTGGAATCATCGGCTATCTGGTGCGGACGCTTTTTGGGATGATGCACGGGGCAATTTGCCTCGGTACATACCTTGCGAAATTCGCCCTTGTCGATGCCATCCGAGATGATGGCTTCGATGGTGTATTTGCAGGTCTTGAACTCCGGTCGGGTAGCCTCTTCTTTGGTCGCGGGCTTCTCTGGCCGTATTTCGATGTACCTGTTGCGCGGAAGTGTGGCGCTGCCTTCCTGCTGCTGGCCGTAGGCCGTGCTGATTTGCACGAGTTTAGGTTTCGCAGCAATGGATTTCGCTACATGCGCGTCCACTTTGGCGTGATAGCAGGTTGGGTCGGTACAGGCATCCTGTTTGCCCATGTCGGAGAACAGGAGCTTGTTGTGTCCTGTCCGCTTCGGGCAATCCACGCAGCTACCTGCCGCTGGCACAAGCTGCGTGTCTCGTTTGTCGAATGGAGCAAGTTTGAGCATGAGAAGAATGTTGCTCTCGATCCAGAATCGCAGTTGACGGACGGGAAGAAGGATACGCGCAGGTTTCTCGCTCCCGCCGCTATAAACTTCTTTGAAACAGGCGGCAAGCGCCTGTTCCTGCTGTTCGGGTAGGAGCTTCGCCAGCAGGAGCGCATGGCCGACGCCGATCTCCTCGCGGTGAAAGGCTTCGACCACGGCGGGCGCAAGCTCGGTCAACTTAAGACGAGCCGCGACGTAAGCCGGACTCTTCCCGGTACGGGCGGCGATTTGTTCGATGCTGTACTTCGGCTCCTCCAGATTCAGCAGAGCGCGAAAACCGCTGGCTTCTTCCATCGGGTGAACATCGCGCCGCATAAGATTTTCAACCAACTGGGCTTCCAAGGTTTCGGCATCGGTGAGATTGACGATACGGACGGGGATGGTCGCGGCTTCGGCCATCTGCGCGGCGCGGTAACGCCTTGCCCCTGCGACGATCTCAAAGCTACGCTCATTCAATGGGCGCACAAGCAAGGGAGAGAGAACCCCCTGAGTGCGGATGCTCTCGGCAAGCTCCTTCAAAGCATCGTTCTCGAAGATGTGGCGGGGGTTAGTGGTGGATTCGGTGAGCAGCGCGAGAGGCAGGTTGCGGTACTCGGTGGCATTGGTGATGGTGGTTTCCATGATGATTGCTCCTTTCGAGCATGGTTAAGAGTTGAATGAATAGAGCGGAGACGCACTGGCTGTATCCGCTCCAAGGGAGCGGACTAGCCACGAATGGCGGCGTCCGTGAAGGCTTCGGCGAAGCCTTGCAAGCTGAGGTTTTTGTTCCACTCGGCGGCGAAGCCTTCGTGTTGCCTGTGCAGGTCGAGAAGTGCGACATAGTGGCCGCGCACGATAGCGCGGGAAAATTGCTCCACTGCCGCGTAATCGTTGCGCCAGTAATAGGGGTCGAGCGTGAGCTTGCCTGCAATGGGTTTCGACAACTCGAAGCACATCTCCGGGTCGCGCATGGGGTCGCCGTTTTGCTTGCCGTAATGCGCGATGGAAATTGCAGGGAGTCCCAGCGGTCCCGGTTCCGGTGTGGCTTCGATAACGAGTGCCATGTAAGGCGGATTCTCAATCTTGAGGTAGAGGCTAGGCCGGAAGCCTCCGGCCTTTTCGAGAATGCGAAGGATGGTTTGCATCACGCCACCTTCGCCAGTTCTGCATCGGGCATCGTCTCAGTGCGGGACGGCTCCAGTGCGGCAAGAATGACGGCAGAGGTTTGCTGGATAACTTCCAAGCTCTCGGCGAGCAGTGAAGCATTGCCGTGGTACAGGTGGATGTAGTCAGCGGATGCGGTTCCGGCCTCTAGCCCTACAGCTTTGCCGATAACAAACGCGATGGCCTCGGCCTCGGTCTCCCGCACAACCTTAGTGGTGGTCGTGCGCCGCTCGGCCTTGTGCAACATCTCATGCGCCAATTCATGCACAAGCGTGGAAAACTCCTCGGCCTTTGACTGTCCGGGAAGCACGGCAATCCTGCCGCCGTAGCTCATGCCAAGCGCGGGCGCGATCTTCTCGGTAAAGACAAGCTCGATGCCCTGCTTCTCGATAAACAGAAGCAAGCGGTCGCGGTTCTCGCCCACATCGCCGCTGACTTCGTGCATGGCGGGAAGCTCCGCGCCGTCGGTCTGGCTGACATCGAAGACATACGCAGCACGGAAACCAACCAAAACAGCGCGGTTCTGTTTAGTGATGTCCTTCTCGGCCTCTTCCTTCGGTTTGCGCTTGATGCCAATAATGGGAGCAAGAATGCGGATGCCCTTTTCGCCCTTTTTGACACGGCGGCCTAGCTGGTTCCACGCATACATCCCAGCTACGCGGGTCGCGTCCGGCTTTTGACGTGCAATTTCGAGGATGTTTCCGAAGCTGTAATTGTGAAAGCGGCTCATAGCGTCGAGGTACGCTGTTAATGCATCACTGTGTCCCGCCTCAAGCTGTTCAATCAGGCTCTTTACATTGGAGGCAATAATCTCTTTCGCTGTCTGCCGTTGCTGCGGCTGTTTGGGTTTTTGAGTGGACTGGTGATCGCGCTTAGTGGCTGTGGTGTTCATGGGTGCTTCCTCCTTGGCATTTGCCTTTGCTTTTCATGCCGTCGCGGCATGTACCTACATGCCGAACGCCTCCTGGCGAAGGCGGGGGTAGCAAGGCGCAATGGGGAGGGGGATCACCCACCCTTGCAATGAAGCGAAGCGAGAATGGAAAGGGCGAAGCGCAGCGGAGGGCTGCACAAGCGAAGCGCGGAAGCCTGGGGATACCCCTTGCGCCGCGCGATCGGGGCAGAGCCCCTTAGCGGCTTTTGCTGTTGTTTTTGCTTTTCAGGGAATTAGGGTCGGCGTTGCGGGCAGGAACAGGCCCGCTGTGGTGGGAAGCGCAAGACGCCATGCGGCTGAAGCAGGGAGGAGACTTCCTCCCCCTGAGCGCAGAGTAAAGATTATCGCGTAGTGGGGGAATACAATAGAAGGTATATTCCTCAGTTGAAAAGCGGCAGTAGTCTTGGAGAGTTAAAGGGCGGAAACTACGGCCAGAAAATCAAAAATCTCCGCGGCGAAGATCTCAGAATGGTACTCACGCGATCACATCATAGGGGCGCATCATGTCATTGGCCTCATGTTCAAGAATGTGGCAATGCCATAGATAACGGCCCGTATATCCCTGGAATGGAACAATGATGCGGGTAACCGTTTCGGGCGGACATTGTAAGACGTCCTTCCATCCCATTTCATGTTCACCTGGCAGTCTCGCAACATCCGTGTAGCGCAAAGTTTCGTTCGCGAGGTAGTCATCAACGGAGAAGTTCCTTCGATCCAATATTTGGAAGCGGACCATGTGAAGATGGATCGGATGCGTATCCTGCGTCAGGTTTGCGAGGCTCCATATCTCCACCGAATTCAGTTTTACGCGCTCTGTCACTGGATCTACCCAATGCTTCCGGTTAAGGAGCATCACCATTGGTTCGCCATTATCTCCGTCGAATTCATTCAAAGTCATAAGACGTGTGGAGGCAGCCCGCGTCTCGTCAATTCGTTCGACCGGATGCAGCACTTTCGGTAATTGACTGTTGTCCGTTACCGCATCTTTGCCAACACGGAATTGCATGAGTTCCAGGCCGTCGCTCTCCAGAACGATGTTCTCGCCACGTGCGCTGCTAAAGTCGACAATCCAGTCAGTCCGCTCGGCGGGAGATAGGACGAGGCGCTTCATAGCGACAGCTGCAGAGAGCAGTCCTTGGTCCGAACCGATGACATAAAAGCTCTGTCCGTTTGATAACGAAAGGGAGAAGAAGCGCGAGTTTGCGGTGTTTGCAATTCGCAGGCGGTATTTCCGGGCTTCAACCTCGTGATATGGCTTAATTTTGCCGTTAACCACCATGGCATCGCCTAGAAATTCCTGCGCCCAAGCGCCTTCATCTGGCGGATTGGGATAGTAAAGCTGGCCTTGGGGATCGAAGCTCCGGTCATAGATGAGAAGCGGTAACTCGTACTTTCCAGATGGCAGATTCAATGCCTTCTCAACTTCATCACGAATCAGATACCAGCCCATGAGACCGGCAAAGACATTAAAGCGGCTAACTCCCATCGCGTGGTCATGTACCCAGAGTCCGGTTGCATCCTGCCGATTGGGATAGAAGCATAGCTTGCTTTTTCCCGTGCCGAACCAGTCCTCTGGATAGCCGTCGCTGATGCTAGGAACGCGCGCGCCGTGCATGTGCGCGACAGTTCGCGTTTCGGGAGCATTCAGCATTCCGTGCATCGGAGGATCAAGCGAAAGAATGTGCTTTGCGGGCAGATCGTTGATCCAATCGATCAGGACACCTTCATTGCTCTGCACGTCGAACAGTACAGGTGCTGACGTGCTTCCATATGCCCACATTCTTGACGAAGGTAAATCGCGGTGCATTTTGCAAGAGATTTCATGAACGCGGATGGAGTAATAAGGTGCATCCGTTGCACCATGCAATTCTGAAGAACGCCGCCCTTTTGTTTTCTGTAATTCCGGCAGCGGCAATGGATCTACGAATGAGGCCAGCTTCATCGCATCCAGTGTTTTTGCGCGACCGGATGCCAGATGAGGCATCTCCATACCACGTCCCAAAGTGTTGCGCGTACTTTGGGCGATGCTCGGAAAGCTGAGTAGCCCGGTCATAGCCAGGCTGCCCTTCTGCATGAGCCTTCTGCGTGTCCATTGCTTCAATGTGCTCTCTACTTCCCGGCTTCCACCGTTCCTTTATCAGGATCAAGGATGAGCTTTCCGGTGTTCTGCGGCTTGCCCTTGCTGAAATCAAACATGCTCAACAGCGACCCAGATTGGGCATCGAATGAGCCTCCACTGATGCGCTTACCGTCGAGATAAAGGTCTTCTATTAGGCGGATGATCGAAGTCTGATCCGTGACATTGTGATCGACGTAATTTGCTTTCGCCCATGGAGAGATGACAATCAAAGGTAGACGCGGACCGAAGCCGCAACGGCCTTGCGCATGTTCGGTCGCAGGATTCACGCCGGGGAGTGCATTCGTTCCATCGCCACATTTCCCGACGCCATTAAGCGCATCCTGAGTTGTCGATGAGCCATTCACTAGTGGCCCCATTCGGTGGTCATACCATCCATCCGAATCATCATAGGCAATGATGACCGCCGTGTGCTCCCACTCTGGTTGCTTTTGCACGAAGTTGAGGATGCCGACAACCCAGCGCTGTTCATCGAGTGGGCTGGAGTAGCCTGAGTGCCCATCCTCAAAGCCCGGGGCTTTGAGATAGCTCACTGTCGGGAAATTGCCTGCCTTTACGGCGTCGAAGAAATCGTGCGCATCGTACTGATGATTCGCACCACCATCCTTGTTCATTCCGACCACTTTTGGCGATGAAGGACGAACATGCTTCAGGTTGGCCGTTGACTTGTAATACTGAAATGGCTGATGAAAGGCGATATAGTCGCGCTTGTTGACCGCCGTCCACTTCGACATGGAAGAACGTCGGCACCCAGTTGTTCCATTCGGATTCACAACACTGAGATCAAAACCGCCCTGGAAAAAACCCCACGACACGTCTCCCTCTGTGAGCAGGTCGCCGATGTTTCGTCCTGTCATATGGACGAGTGCATCTGAGGTACTCGTACAAAGATCCCCGGCAGGTTGCGGGTCCGCAATCATGGTAAATCCACCATTGCCATCCGCCACAATACCGCCTTCGGCATTTTGGTCGTTGACTACACCGTTGGTTTGGCCGGAAGCCAAGTTGATGGCACCCGGAGTTGACGGCCCGAAGTTCGTGCCGAAGAAGCGGTCGCTGATTGCGAAGTGTTGCGCGTAATTCCAATAGGCAGTAACCGTATTGCCGTCGAAGTAGCCCATGGTAAGGCCGCTTGTTGCAAGGATGCCGACATGCTGTCCGGGAATGCGGGGACCATCGGGGCGTCCCACGGATTTGGGAAAGAGATCCATTTTTCCGCCGTTGAAGGCTTGCTGCTCCGCTCCATAGTTATGGCTCTGATCCGCAGTTCCAGCCTGATTCCGGTCCAAACGAAATGGGTTCGTGCGTCCCAATTCATTCCCGGCATTTAGAAAGTTCGGATTCTGTTTCAGCAGCTTCTCTGTGTACCCATCTATCTTCGGTGTTCCCGGTAGTGCCGTAAATTTGGGATCGCCCTTCGGGTTGAGCGCATGGGGATAGGTACCGAAGTAGTGGTCAAATGAGACATTCTCTTGATAGATCACGACGATATGGCGAATTTGTTTTTTAGCAACGTCGAGATCCGACGCATGGACAGATGCCGCCGTCAGTATTCCCACTAGCCCAACCCATGTTCCGCGGCGCATCCACTCCATCCACTTCATATAGTCTCCATCTAACATTTTCTATGATTTGATTGGTGGCGCGACATTGCGCTCACCTAGATTTGAATCGTCATCGCTAATTGTAGTTTGTAATACGATATATCGCACTCGCCCAACTGCTCCGTGCATTAGTTGACCATCGTCGCGTTACTTCGTCCAACAGCTTCAGCGAGGATCAACTCAGCAACACGTCTACGAATGTCATCGCGAATGGTTCGGACCTCATCCAATGGTCGTCCCTTCGGATCAGCAAGAGGCCAATCATCTCGGCGCAATCCTGGCACATAGGGGCATTTATCGCCGCAACCCATCGTCACAAGAAGCTTGGCTTCTCGCGCCAACTCTTCTGTGAGCTTCTGAGGTCTGGCGTTGCTGAGGTCGATGTCGATTTCCTGCATGACCTCCATTACTTCAGGATGTATTCGGAGGCCGGGTTCGGTTCCTGCGGAAATTGCTTGCGCTTTATCGGGATCGGCAAAGTGGTTGAAGAAAGCCGCTGCCATCTGTGAACGACCGGCATTATGAACACAGGCAAAAATTACCTTATACATTTGTCTCCTTAATTCTAGTGCGGCGTAAGAACGTCCTTTGAAGCGGCATTTACAGCGCTGGAGCTCTTTACGAGCAGCAGGCAGGAGAGGCAGCGACACCCGGCTTGATGGCATATACCTTCACGCTCGCCGCCGCGGCGTTGACGTCGTAATCTGAAAGGAGTGTCTTCAGTTCCTGGTGCAGCGAAACGGATGCGTCCGGTAGCGGAGCGCAGCACGATCCCTCAATGACTTGCAGCGAATTGGCAGAATCCATGCCGGGTGAGCAGCAGCCCGTTTGATTCTCTACCTTGGCGTAAGCGTTGAGGTCAGCGCCACTATCCACAATCTGAACATGCTCAAAGCCAGCCGCAAGCAAACCGTTTCGATAGTCCTCAATCTTGATCGCGCCAGCTATACATCCAACATAGGCGGCCATACTTTGAGCGACAGCTTCCGGAAGTTCATACTTCAGCGCGATATCGCTTACAGCAACACGGCCACCTGGCTTGAGAACGCGGGCGATCTCACGAAAGACAGCAGGCTTGTCAGGAGCAAGGTTGAGGACGCAGTTTGAGATGATGCAATCGACCGAAGCATCGGGAAGTGGAATCTGGTCGATGGTGGATTGGTAAAACTCAACGTTAGTATAGCCGCCGGCCTTTGCGTTTACCCGTGCCCTTTCGATCATGCCTGGGGTCATGTCAATGCCGATGGCGCGACCTTCCAGCCCAACCATCTTCGATGCAAGAAATACATCGAGTCCACCGCCCGAGCCCAGGTCCACTACCACCTCTCCACGCTTGATATGAGCTGTCGCCGTGGGATTGCCGCAGGACAAACCCATATTGGCTTCCGCCGGAATGGAGGTCAACTCCTCGGCGGTATAGCCGAATGCCTCCGCTACTGCTTTTACCCCTGCATGATCGCTCGATAAAGTGCTTTCCGCGACAGCTCCGTATTTCGATCGGACCGACTCAAGTATTTGCTCTGCCATTTTCGCCTCCGCAAACATATTTGCAAAGACGACTATATCCCTTGCCAACACATTCGTCAATGCGTATAAGTTAACTCATGGCAGCGAAATCTCCGCAGTTCAATATGGAACGGTTCTTTCAGGCTTTGGGCGACAGCACCCGACTTCGTCTGCTCAATCTCATGGGTGACCAGGAAGTTTGCGTTTGCTACTTCGTAGAGATTCTGGAGCAGTTCCAGCCCAAAATATCTCGGCATCTGGCATATCTTCGCCGTGCAGGCATCGTCGAAGCTCGACGCGAAGGCAAGTGGATGCACTATCGCATCGTCATGCCACCGAACATCGGCGCCGCCCAGGTTCTCCGGCAAACGCTTGCATGGATGAAAGAGGAGCGTGCGATGCAGGCTGACCGGGCACGCCTCTCGAAGGCTTGCTGTAGTCCTGCAAAGTTTGCTGCTCTTCAAGGCGCGCCTCTCCCCGTCCCCATCGATCTCCCCATCGCACCAGAAGCCAAATAGCTATGTCCACTACACCTTATACGCAGGGCCAGATTTGCGCTCCACTTCCACGGAAGAAGCTCTCTTTCCTCGATCGCTTTCTTACTCTATGGATTTTCCTCGCGATGGCAATCGGAGTCGGAATCGGCCACTTCATTCCGGCGTCCGCTGGCTTCGTTAATCGCTTCCAAACCGGAACTACCAATATCCCCATTGCAATCGGGCTCATCATCATGATGTTTCCGCCGTTGGCGAAAGTCCGTTACGAGAAGTTGGGAGAGGTCTTCCGCAACAAGCGTGTCCTCGGCCTATCACTGGTACAGAACTGGATCATCGGGCCAGTTCTGATGTTCCTGCTCGCTATCGTGTTTCTTCACGGCGAGCCCGCCTACATGCGCGGCCTGATCCTGATTGGCATTGCGCGGTGCATCGCGATGGTCCTGGTCTGGAATGAACTGGCGGAGGGAGACACAGATTATGTTGCCGGCCTTGTCGCTATCAATAGCGTATTTCAAGTCCTCTTCTACAGCCTCTATGCCTGGGCATTCCTGACGGTGCTTCCGAAGTGGTTTGGCCTTGAGGGGAGTGTCGTCCAGATTGGCATTGGCCAGATTGCGAAGAGCGTCGGTCTCTATCTCGGGGTTCCGTTTGTTGCTGGCTTCCTCACGCGCTTCGTTCTCATTCGGTTGAAGGGAGAGAAATGGTATCGGACACGTTTTATCCCGCGTGTGAGTCCGCTGACTCTAATTGCGCTGCTGTTTACAATCCTGGTGATGTTCTCTCTCAAGGGTGATCTCATTGTTCGATTGCCTTTAGATGTCGTTCGCATCGCCATCCCGCTGGTTGTCTACTTCCTCATCATGTTCCTGGTGAGCTTCTGGATGGGGAAGCGGCTGGGTGCGAACTACGCGCAATCGGCAACGCTCTCCTTCACTGCGGCGGGTAACAATTTTGAGTTAGCGATTGCGGTGTCGGTCGCGGTTTTCGGCCTGAACTCTGGTGAGGCGTTCGTCGGCGTGGTGGGACCGTTGATAGAAGTTCCGGCACTCATCGGACTTGTCAACGTTGCCTTCTGGATACAGAAGCGTTACTTTGCCTCTGCCAGTAAAGCCTTTGAAGTCCATCCAATCGAGGACGCTCCTTGACCTGACAACTTCAGAGAGAATATCCGACCGCCATATCGTTGGCTTGCGACTTACCAACGCCATGTTCGATGCTCAGTGGAATATTATGTGCCTTTCCGATTTCGACCGCTGAGGTCTTATTCACGTCATGGCTAAGACCAGGGATAAGCGACGCCATATCATTGGTATAGATCTGCGCGTCATGCGACGCGCGGGATATGGAAACATAGGCAAAGCGGCTGTTTATCAGATCAGGGTGGACGTTTGTGTCGATGTTGACAATCACCCGCTCGGCAGTCAGTCCTTGTGAACTGTGCGAAGTCACGGCATAGCCGTGGTCGAAATGGCGCATCCGGTTCGCATCGAAGGAAACAATCTTGTCGCTATCCATGCGGACGGCGATCAACCCGTCTTTTCCAATCTGTTCCACGGTACCGAGATGACGGTTGGCGACACCAAGCTCACGGTTCACCGCGGTGAACTGGAGGCGGTCGCCGAGGGCAAATCCAAGTTCCAACTCCCGGTACGCATTGATGCCTTTGAGGCGATGCGGATTGTAGATAATCTGTTCACCGCTGTTTTTCTCGACCGTTAGAAGGTTTTCAGTAGGGTCGGTTGCGATGACGCGGGCATAGCTGCCAGCCTCAATGCCTAATGCTTTGCTTCCCACGGAATATCGCAGAACGTCGCCTGCCTCATACCTGGATGCCCAGTTTCGGTCCGCCCCGGTCATGTCCTGTCGCGGCACCAACACGCGGATGATTACGTCATCATAATTCAACACGCCTTTGGATTTGAGGTCCTGCCGTACTGCCTGATTCAACTCCCTGCGGGACGCATTGTCGGGTGAAACGATAAGGGTATTGGCCGGGTCTGCCGCATATGCCCTCGCAATTGCATTAACGCGCTCGACAGGATTTGCAATTTCGCTAATACGCCCTTGCTGCTGAAGCATGGCGATTCCAAGGGCGGTTTCGTCACGAGCGAAATATTCGACGACCTGCTTCAACTCAGGATCTTTTTGTCTGACGATGTGATCGAGTCGAGCGGTGTGCATTCCGGCTTCCTGCAATTGCTCGAAAGGGCGTCCTGCCTCCACGCCCTGATGCTGGCGCGTGTCGCCAATGAGCAGGACGCGATCCTGCGGTCCCATTCGATCGAGGAAGTCCTGCATCTGCCGAGTGCTGGCAAGACTCGACTCATCGACGAAATATAAGGTCTTTTGTCCCGCATCTTGCTGTGGAACGCGTGCAAGAAACCCTTGTAATGTACCGGCGGCCACACCTGTGTCGTGTAGCTGCTGAGCGGCGCGTGAAGTGGGGGCCACGCCCGCAACTTCATATCCCTTTGTCTGGGCGGCTTCACGGATCGCGGACAGGGCTGTCGTTTTTCCCGTTCCGGCAAGTCCCTGCAGCCCCTGAACCTTATCGGGAGAAATGAGCACGTCCTCCATGACAGTTCGCTGGGCCTTATTAAGGTGAGCATTCGCGTCTGCGGCATGGATCGCTTCGCCGATGGGCATAATCGGCGCAAGCTGGTTTTGCCCCTCCCGCATCAAACAAACAATCTGGTGTTCCTGAGCAATGGTCTGCCGCGTTGTGAAATGGCGGCTGGAGTCATGCTGATTTGGCAGCATTAACTGAAATTCTCCGGCGTGATGCCTGGCTTCAAAGTTCCTCCGCACGTCGGGATATGTGATCTCGCCCATGCCCCGCCGAAGCGCATCACGGTAAAGCAACCGTTCATCGGTGACGGCTTCGCGCTCGAAGTTTCTATCGCGGGCGAAGGTCACGGCCTCCTGCGCGCGGCGGTCACGATTGGGTTGTGATCTGATGTGCTGCAGAGCCCGTTCCTGCGCGGCTGCGAATACCCGGTCTGCCTGATCGCCGAACTGCGCGGCGAGAGCACGGTGCGCCATGAGTACATCCCGGTCGGAGGCGATTGCTTTCTTATCGCGGGTGGCATGAGCGGCGATCTGTGCCGCTTCCGGACCAACGAAGCCATTGCGTTCGAGATGCTCACGAATCTGTTGGCTACGTGGACTGGAAGCGTCGAGATACTCCTGGGTATATCCCTTGATCTCGGGCGCGCCGCTTCTTCCCGGTGTTATCTCATATCCAAGTTGCGATAGCCGGTACATCAGCTCAGATTGATAAACGGCAGTCGCAAACTGCTGGGACTGGAAGAGACTCTGCGGTTGCACGGCGCGATATTGGCCGTTCTCCCGCTCTGTCATATTAAAGATAACGGCATGGGTATGGAGCTGTGGCGCAGCATAACCGTCCACAGGACGGGCAGTATCGTGCTCGAATTTTGCGGCAACGAATCTTCCTGTTGGTTCTGCCGGGTTGTTACCGCCGATCCGGGCCTGCGTGTACTTCTCCAGTTCCGTAAGCGCGACATTGACAGCTTCTCGGTGGGCCTCCCGCACCCGGTCATCGCCGCCGACAAGAGCCGTCAGCGACACCGATTTGGGCGCGGAGAAAGTCGCATCCCAACCGGCGCGGTGCTCCATCGGAGAAACGCTCTTGCCGTCCGCGGTGTGGTATTCCTTCGCTGGGCGGTGCCGGACCAACTGCTCTTCGGTATTGGGATGCTGGCCCTGGCTGAGCCGTGCGAAATCCTGCGCGGACACCGCTCCGGCCAAGCCAAACTGGTCCGCCAATCTACCCTGCCATTCGCCAACCGCAGCGCCTTTTTGGCTCCAGTAGTTCTGTTCTCTGGCGGTGAATTCTTTGGCGTGGTAGGTTTGGGCCTGCCCGGCATTCAACGGTTTCGAGATGGTCAGCATACATGACCTCAAATCTGCGGACTGTGCCAGAGTTCGCCTTGGCGGCCTACGCTCTGCTCCACTTTTTCTGGCTCTGTGGGCAATGGCGCATCAACTTTACCCAGAGGTAAAGGAGGCTGGATTACAGGTGGCCTTTCGCCCTCACTAGCCTCCTGTTTCGGCTTCCGGTGGATATAGTCGTTGACCAGGCGCTCTACAAATTTCGGCTGCGACGCAGGCACATCTATATAGGGAAAGGAAAAGCGGGCAACATGGTTTCCATATTTAAGAAAAGCCCGCAAATTCTCCAATCCACTGATCTCGGAATCGAGAACCAGCGGCTCGACCTGCCGATCGATGGAAAAATTGCGGCCATCGCGGGAGCCGTCAAAATGGGTCTCGCGCATCCGTTCGATTTCAACCTTGCCGATGGCTTTACTGACCCACTCGGCGGCGTTTGGTTCGGTTGTCTTCAGAAAGATTTTGGTGGCTGGCTGAGAGAGCATGACCTCGGCCAAATGGCCATAGATCACCTCAAGCTGGGCCTTGCCCTGGAACCCCAGCACAATTGGATTCTTTGATTTACGGTTCTCAGTAATAGCTGTATGGAGCTGGGGAAGCTTCTGCAAGGACGCCAATTCATCCAGTACGAACCATGCCGGCCTCTGGTTCTCCTTGGGAGCGGTCAAGAGTCGGAGCACAAGCATGTCAATCCATAGGCTGTGCAAGGGACGAAGCGCCTCCCGTTCCGCTGGCTGGGAGGTAATGAAGATCCATCCTTTCCGCTCTTCGGACCATTCGCGGGCCGTCCACCTGGCCTCAGTTTCCGACTTTTTTGGCAGGAGGCGAAAGCTGTCCGCAACCAAGCCCAGAGAGCCAAGAACCCCCGACCGTTGTTGTGGCGCTCGCGGATCGATCAACGCCGCCAGTTCGGTTCCTTTGACCCGGTGATCGATCTCATCCGGCTTGGACATCCAAGCCACAAGCTCCTGAGGCGACGGCTGGTCCAGTAACAGATGAGCAAAGATCTTTTGCGGGCTTTCAATAAAGAACTCGCCCTTGCGATCGGTCGTCGGCTGAAAGAGCGATGCCGCAATGGTCTTCGCCTCCGCCCAGCGCACCAGTTCCTCCGACGGTCCCCAATATGGGCAACGTTTGTCCAGTGGGTTAAGAACAATATCGCCTCGGTTTTCATCATAGAAACGCTGGATAAACTCGCAGGCCGGATCGTAAATGATGGCGGAATGTCCCCGCGCTTGTATCTGCCGGAGGAGTTGCATGATGATCGTGGTCTTGCCTGTGCCGGTGTCGCCGATGATCTCGATGTGCTGGTCCTCCGCTGCCTGCGGAATCCTTAACATCTCCTTGCAATCATCGGTCTTGATTCCAATACCTGTGCCATGCACAGCGCGGTTGAACTCCCTGGGCGTGACCATTACCGGCCCTTTCAAGCGGCGGCCATATTTGAGTTCCTTGCGACGGCGGATGTCCCTGGGAATGGAGAATGGAAGCTGGAGAACCAGTGCGGCCAACCCAAAGCTCAACGGCAGTGAAAAGCGGGTAAACAGTCCCACATCGTCGTAGATCGCGTGCTTTAGATAGGCGTGGAGCGGTTTGTTTTGATATACCGTCAGCGGACCGCGATACAAATAGGCAAAGCCTGCTTTGGTGGCGGCGGTAGACACCTTTAAGGGCAGCGGTCTGCCCGCTCTCTGCGGTGTGTTGCCAGCCTCTACATCCTGCTCCGTTACCAAAAACGAGCGGCGCTTTCCATCCGAAACGAAGAGCAATTGATACTTGCCGGCTTTATGGATAGAACCGGTAATCTCTGTCTTCAGGTAGAGCGGAAGATAATACTGCTGCAATGGCGTCATTCCGTACGCGAACCGAAGATAGACGAAGAAGCCGGTTGCGATCAATGCCAGAAAGATCGCCCCGTAGGTATAGATGGGCTGCTTCGGCGGCCAGAAGATCGTCTCTTTTCTGCCCCATTTCGTCTCTGCCATACAGTTACTCCTTCCTCTCTGTCGCTCTCTGGGCAAGCACTTCCTGTGCGGCTTTATGCTTGTTGGCTTTCACCTGCCGCATGATCTCCTGGTATTGTTCGGCGCTGATCTTTTCGCCCTGTGCCATGGGAGAAAGTACGTTCGTAAGGAAGAGCTGAAGGCCAACAATTTCCGTCAATAGCCGAGTAGAAGAATCAGCGGCACAGGCGATGTTTATCCATGCGAGTAGCTGTTCTCGCGCCCAATCGCCAATTGTCCGGCCAGCCTTCCACGCCACAGTTTCAAGGGTGACGTACTCCGATTCGGTGAGGCGAACTCCAATCTGCCGGTTGCGTGTGGCAGGGCGTTGCACATCTCTTGCAACCTCCACAGTCAGAGTTTTTGTCGTCATAACTGACCTCCACTTTGCGGTAACAAACGGTATCCATCGTTACCGTTCGTTATCGCGTATTTCTCAATCTATTCATTTCATTGGCAGTAGCATTCGCTATCAATCGGTAGCAAACGCCAACCTGTAAGGGGTGGAGTGTCGAAATAACCCGGTGCGAAGCACCGTCTATACTCCACCACGGATATTAGGTATGAATCATGCCTTCAATACCTGCACGGAATCGCTGGACTCCACCCCGGCAGCAGGCTTCTTATTGGCCTGCTCAACCGCATAGGGGGCAGTCGTGGTCCTACGGATACGAAGAGTGGGCGTCACCTTCTGCGCGTGTGGTGTCTTCAGGAATTCCTGAAAGTCACGGTCCTTACTGAAGACGTAAGCAAGCGCCTGTTCCACAACATCATCAGCCGACGCATGGATGAAAGAAGCGTACTGATCGACCAGGGTTGCAGTCGTGTCCGTGAGCCGGATAGAGGCGCTGAGTTGGCGGGTTTGGATGACTTCAAGTAGTGGCATCTGGATCTCCTTTGGATGAAATCAAATGAGCTTTATGCGCCGGAACCGTAGGTGTTTTGTATGGCGAAGACCGGGTCAATATAGAATGCTTTGGCGTCACGATCGTACCCGCGAAGCGCTATCACTTCGCGAACCATGCGACAGCCTGGTTGGCGCTCGATGTGGACAACGAAATCGACCGCTTCTGCAATTTCGGCTTCGGTGTCGGTGAAGGTCGATTGGGCATGGTTTCGCATGACCAGATTGGCAAAACGATGCAGGGCCTTTTCTGCCGAGTTCGCGTGGATCGTGGCAAGCGAACCGGCATGGCCGGTATTAAAGGAATCGAGTAGCGTACGCGCCTCGATTCCGCGCACTTCGCCAAGGATGATCCGGTCCGGTCTCCAGCGGAGAGCGGACTTCAAAAGATCATCGAAAGAGATATTGGCCTTGAACGTATCTGTCTGGCATTCGACAGCCAGAATATTCGGTTTCTGGATGTGAAGTTCCGATGTATCCTCAATAACAACGATGCGTTCTTGCTCCGGAATGGCATCCGCCAGGATTCGTAAAAGTGTCGTTTTTCCCGTCCCGGTTCCGCCGCTGATAAGCAGCGTCTTTCCGCTGCGAATCTGCTGCGATAAGAACTCCGCAAGCGGCCGCGTCAGCGTGCCGCGAGCGATGAGGTCATTAACCGTATAGTGGCGGCTGGTGAACTTGCGAATCGTAATGGCCGGAGCCGGACGCACAACGGGCGGGATGACAGCCGCCAGGCGGCTCCCATCCGGAAGCTGAACGTGCAGAACCGGATTGTCTTCATCGAGCCGTTTGCCAAGCTGGTTGGCGATCACTTCGAGGCCGGTGCGGAGCTTGCCGGCGTCGAAGGAAATAGCCGTATCGCGGCTGATAATACCCTCCCGTTCATACCACCATGAAGCATCGGGATTGCCCATAATTTCGCTGATGCTGTCATCCAGCAACAGCGGCTCAATCGGGCGAAGGAACGGGAGGATCAACTCAAAACTCATAGCGGCAATCTCCAGCGGTGGAAGCCCGGCAACCCGGGCTTCCGAAGGTGAAGAGGAAAGGGCCTATGCGGCCTCTTCCTCTGTGGAAACATCGTCGTCTTCCGGCGATGCCTTGGCTGCCCGATCCAGCTTCAGAATCGAGCTGACCCGGATTTCCCAGATGGTCTGCTCCGAGTTCGTCTTCTTGCTGTCGTACTTCCGGCTGCGCAGCTCGCCCTCGACCTGGACATGAGCGCCCTTTTTCAGCGTAGCGGCGAACTCTCCGAGCTTGCCGAAGGCGATGCAACGGTGCCATTCGGTGTGCTCGATGTACTTGCCGTTCTTCTTGTAGGAAGATTTGGTTGCCAGCGAGAGAGTGGTCAGGCCGCGGTTGTTGTTGGTGCGAACCTCTGCATCTGCGCCGAGGAATCCGATGAGGGTGACTTTGTTCTGGTACATGGTGGTGATCTCCGTTTCGTTGAATTTCCCGTATCCTGCTCGGGTCACACAGGCGAAGCCAAGCGAGTGGCCCCGGCTCCCAAGGCCGAAGCTCTGCATTTACGGAGGGTCCGTCATAGACGGAAACCGTAACCCGCAGGGTGGCGCAGCCAAAGCAGAAGAGCAAGCCTGCCGCAGGGCGCCGGACAGGCCCGAAGCGTGACCCCGAGCAGAGGACGGGATACGAGGCGGATGAACCCCGAATGCACCGAAGTCATCCTCTCTATCTCGGTGGGTAAGGTCGCCCACACCGTAGCCTTCTTTCGAGCGGCAAAGACTCCCCAGAAGGAAGGCATCGAGCACGCCCCGTTGCTCTTTCGCCAGCTCAGAGGTGCCGTGCTGGGCGCTTGCAGAGACGAGTTGGGCTGTGCAACCGGATTGGCAGCATGATTCAACATCGGAATGACCTCGGATTCTGGTTCTCTAACTGAAGGCCTGGTCGGCTCGGAAACGCACGATCATTAATCCCAGAGGGTTCACGGCCAGCTCATTGTTCTTGACGTTCTCGCGGAAGACATAGGTGACGCTGGCGACCCATCGCTCCCGCTTGAGTTCAGTATGGTCCGCCGGATTTGTGTACACCTTCTCGAACTCGATTCGCGCCGAATAAGGAGACTGCCGCAGGTCGTCAAGAATGACGTTCTTGATCTCCACGTCAACATACGGAAGCGTGGAGTCATTCCGGTATGTCAGGATGACATTGTTCTGGCGTTCCTGCGCGATTACGGCCCGCTGCACATCGCTATTGAGGAAATAGAGCGAGTTCGTTTGGTCCCGCTCGACCGTGAAACGGTTGCGCGAGAAATACAACTCCGCCCAGCGGGAGAGGTAATATTTGTTTTCGGCTTCCTGGGGACGGTATTGGAAGTTGCGGTAATCGATAGCCTCGGCGCGGCCAACATCATTGATCCGAACAATCAATGGATGCATATTGGCGAGCGCTTTCTGGCTCTTGAAAACTAGCGCAGCCAGCATGAGCGAAATTACCGTGAGCGCAAGGATGGTCACTTTCAAATACGTATTTATTACCAGAGGGTCGCCGTACTGCTCCAGATATCGTTCCGCAGCACGGGTGATTTCGGGAGATGCTTTCGTCGTAATGTTCATGAGTTTCTCCGAAGCATTTACGCGCTCTATATACTGCGCAGAAGCGCCACTGTAGCAATGCCCACGCCTCCATCATGTCCTCCGTGACTTCCTGAAAATAACGTCATGGTCATGGCGGGTATTTTGAACAAGATGTAAACGTTGACGAGAACGAGAATGATAAGTCCTGGCAGGTGTGTCACCATCGTGACTGGATCGAGCGAAAACAATGTCGATAAATAAGATGTATAAAGATGGCTCAGAACGCTAAGCGTCGCCGCCGCAATGACTTTGAAAAATGCGAAACCCACGAATGCCTTGAGCCAGCCCCAAAACAGGAAGTCGAGCTTGTCGAAAACAAGAAAAGGTATAAATACTGGCCCGACGAGGCCAATGACCGTCATTCCAATGGCAGCATAGGCGAGTATCGCAACGATGGAAGCACTCAGTAGCGAAATAATGAGCTGCACCACGAAGTAAACAAGCGCGTAATAAGGTGACAATAACGCTTTTGGGATGGCCCCTCCGAGCGGCTTTTCGGCTTGATGGAGCGTATTGAAGATGGTAGTTACACTGTCTTTGCCTATAACGGTAACAAGGCTCTGTGCGCCTCCGTTAATGAAGCCCTTAAGGGAGTAGCCGATGCCGGGAATGCTATTGTCGTAGAACTTCACCATCACGTATGCAAATGTGATGAGCATAAAGAAGCTCAGGAATTTACCCATGTTGAAGCCGGGGCCACCCTGTGCGGAAGCCAATGCTTCCTGTACCCCAAACCATACGAGCATGATGGTGGCCAGAGCGACGCACATATGCAGACCGAGCGCGGTGACGGATGGCGCTGCCGTGGCAGTCAGCGAATCGCAGCCCGTCGTAATTAATCTCAGCAGGTCCATAGCAAACTCCTGGAAACATTGTTTAGTAGCTCAGAGCGTCGGCTGCATGGTTCGTCATAGGTGCAATAACAGTGTTGTAATCACGCTCATAAGCAGCGGCGTCCTGAAACCCAGCCTTCATCGCATCCTGTTGCTGTTTCTGCGTAACAATCTGTTGTAGCGCGATTGCTTGCCGAAGCTGATTGCCTTCCTGCTGCTGCCGGAGTTGGAGAACCATTGCTTGATTGATACGCTGCATCGTGGCCATATCGGTATGTTGAGCTGGGTCCATAGAATGGCTCGCCTGTTCGAGTGCGGTAATGTCCTGTTCGCGCCGTATTTCATTCGATCGCATGGTGCCAAGGGTTTGGAGATTGCTTTCCGTAATCGAATCGCTCAGGTCTGTTGTGGCCCCTTCCGCCGCAATTTGCTGCTGCGCAGAGGGGCTGAGGGAACCATAGTCGGACAGTTCTCTTGTGCGCGGCACACTGGCATATTGATAGGCAGCCTGAGCGTTAGTTCCGGTATTGGCAGTATTGATGACAGCTTGGGAGTTGCCGTAGGTATTCGCGGTACGGTTAAGCGCCGTCCAATACGTGGATGGTGAAACATAGGGCCGATAGAGGTTCGCGGGCGACCTGGCCATTTGTTTAGCAAAATTGTAGGCTGCTATAACGTTCTGAGTCGTTTGAGCAGTAGTGGTATAGAGTTGCCTGGCCTGCATGATCTGCTGGACGGCATGGCCGGATTGCGTGGGATCGAAGACAACCCCTCCAAACTGGGCTTGGGCAGCCACCCCGCTGAGAAGCAACGTTGCAGTAGTAATGGCAAAACATTTCATGTCCGGTTCTCCTTAAATCGCAAAGTAAGGTTCATTTGCTTGTGGCATCGAGAACTTCCTGTTGAAGTTGTTTGGTTTTTGCATCATCGGCCTGGCACTTTGCCGTGCGCTTCGCCTCCTCGGCTGGATCGACATTCGGCTTCGCAGCAGCACTTTTAGCCGCAGTTCCAGGAACATAGTTAAGGGCATCCGCTGCGCCGCTCGTCATTGGATCAACGCAGTCGAGTTGATATTGCTTATAAGCTGCGGCATATTCGGCCTGTAAGCGTTGGAGTTTATCCTGCTTGCTTTCGCATCCAGTCAAAGCAAGGTTTCCGAGGATCAGCCCTATCGAAACCCATGTGGCAGTGTTTTTCATGCAAGCCTCCTATAACGTCTGTGGAATAGTGTGATTCTCATATGCCGGGAGCAACATATCCTGTGTGAAATAGACCTTCACACGATGTCCCTCCCGGATAGTGATATTTGGCGGTATCTGAATAAATCGGTCAAGTATTGTTGTTGCGGACTGGGAGATAGATGCAGACGCTCCATTTGTGAACTGCTGAGAACCAGATCCCGCAAAGGTGCCGCCACCCTGAGCAATTTCGCCCGCTCCGGCAACGATTCCTAATGCAATCGAGGTTCCGAATATTTGGAGATAGTGATTGTTCACTTTATCTTTCAAGCCCTCTTCGCCAATCTGGTCAAGGCCATGAAATTGGTTCAGGTCAACGGAGTAGCCGTCCGGCATAATCATCCGGTGGAAGACAACGGCCATGCGGCGCTGTTGGCCAAATCCAGAGGAACCGATCTTGCGGGCCTCCCCCAACACAATCGTCCCATCTGGGATGAGCACATGCTGGTGATCGTGAGAGTAAACGGGATTGGAGACCAGTACCTTGACCGGGCCGACAGCATCGCCGTCCAACCGATTCATCAGAACAGTGTCCATCGTCAGCCCCTCATAAATCACATAAGGCTGTCCCGCAGCCGAGTCGATATTGACTTCGGGGCCATGCTTAATCGAAGACTGACCGACTGGAACCGGAGTAGGGCTTCCGGCCGCTCGCGGCATAGTCAAGCTGCTGTCCGGCTGCGCTGCAGTCGTATAAGGATTCTGCTGGGAAACGTATTCGTTTGAAGATACAGCTTTATGGGTTGTCAGCTGCGGCGGCTGAGCTTCGGCTCCACGCGAATAGGCGAGGTTCGATGCGAACCGTGCATTGTAGGCAAGCTCGCGCTCTTTGGCAGCGAGTTGCTGGGCCTGCTGTTGCTCAGGGCTAAGTTGAGGTTCACTACTATTCTGCTGCCCATAAGTAGCTGGTGGGCAAGTTTGGCCGGGAGCACAAGGAAGAGCCTGACCTGTAGGGTCATACGCAGCAGCGGCAGATTGCTGGGCGGGCGTCGCACGCGCAATCATAGCCGCATTCGTAGCGGCAGCCGCCTGTTCTTGTTCCTTTAGCTTTTCTGCTTGAAGTTGATTCCTTAAGTCAGCAACATTATTATCCGTGTTGTCCTGCACGGCAGGTTGCGGAGGCTGTCCCTTCGTCGCGTCCTGCTGAGCCGAGGGCTTCTTTCCGCCCGAACTGAAGATTGCGGCAACAATTACAAGCAATGCCGCTCCAAGATAAAGGAACACCTTCAGGTTTTTTCGGAGTACGCCCTTCGGTTCCACGAGGCTGCGACGCAGTTCGGGTAGCTCAAAGATATCCGGGTCTGCCGATGATTTTGTGTTCTGGTCATCCATTTGCTTTAGCCTTTGCGAGAAAATTCCATGCGCTTCTTGCCCAACTCCACATAACCTGAATCCATGATTTTCGGGATGATGTAGGTGCCGTCGCGAAGTTCGTAATTGATAAGATTCGGTTTTCCATCCTTCATTTCGTACACACTGAACTTTTCTGGCGCATTGGTCTTGATATACGTGAACTTTCCGTCATGGTAGATCGACTGAATATCGAAAGGAGCTTCATTCACCTTGTAGTCGTAGTCGAATTTCAGTTGCAACGGATAAGCGCTCTTATACTCATCGACCGCTTGGGTAATGTGAGACTGCACGGCGGCGAGTTCCTGCTTCGACTGCGCCAGTTGAGCGGCAGGAACATACTGCGGAGGCCCTGACGACGCGACGATAGAGGAACGGTCGGCAGGTTCAACGAGCACTTTGAGATCCGGTATAGAAGAGGTTCCAGACACATCCTGCAAGGTGAAACTGTAGATATTGCCCTTGTCAGTAATGAGATTTAAGTTCGAACTGATGCCCGCCTTAGCCGGATGCACGAAGCAGAAGTTTCCCACTACATCGACAACCCAGAAGTCCTTATCGCCGGTAGCCGCTTCCATTATCTTCTCGGTGGGCGGCACCTCAATCAGGGTGGTGTACTTCAGCTTCGCGTGTATCGGCACGATGTCTTGTGAGTGATACTGCACGGTGCGGGCCGAAGTATCCTGCGTAACGGCCACAGCGGAGGTAAGAGCCAGGGTAGCCCCGGCAATGGCGGCGAATGGGCGGTTCATACGGCAGCTCCTTGATGATTAGTGTGAATGGCTTCGGACTCGGACCGGGGCCGGAAAGGAAACTCATACGCAAGGCGACGTAAGCCGTCGGCAATACCGAAGCGCTCGAAATACTCGCGCTTCTTGAGATTGTCGCGGGCGTTGTTGGTTGCCATCCAGTGCGAAATCGAATCGACGTTTAACTGGACTCTCTTGGAAGACTGAGCCTTGCGAATGAGCATCTGGCCGGGTGGAATAAGCCCGGCAATCAGGTCGAGTTCCATATCGTTCAGGTGAAAGGCTTCGCGGTATACATCGCGGTCCATCTCCGGGTTCGCAAGGAAGATTTTCGTCGGACAACTCTCAGACACGATCTGCAACATGCCAGATTCCTGCAATTCTTTAATCGATTGCGTGGCCAAAATCATGGCAGCATTGTGTTTGCGCCAGGTCTTCTGCGCCTGGACGACATAGTTGCGGATCGTCTCATTCTTGATAAACAGCCACGCCTCATCCATCAGGAATGTCTTAAAGGTAGCTAGTTTCTGCGGATCGGCTATCTCATTGCTGGCCCGGTGTAGCACATAGAACAGCAACGGTTCGAGAACCTCCGGTGTGTCGTTCCAGCCGTGAAAATTGAAAGTCTGGAAACGACTAAAAGAAAGCGTATCCTCGACGTTGTCAAAGACAAAACCATACTGACCAGAGCGGGTCCAGCGATGCAGGCGTTCTTTCAGTTCTCCAATGATGTTGGCGAAACTCGATAAGGTGCGCTGCTCCGGCTCCAGCATGTACGTTCGTTCGATAGCATCCCACAGCTTGCGCTCTTCCTTGAAATCCAGCCGATAGCGTTGGTCATTTCCCTCAATGAGCACACGGAAGAAGCTGAAAAGAAATTGCAGGTTCTCCTTGGTGAGCGCTAGCGAAAAGGGATTGATGGTGAAATCTCGCATTTCCTGGCCGACATTCAAGTAGCTGCCGCGAAAGATTGCCGTAAGCGATTGGAAGCCGCTGCCGATATCGAAGATGAACGTGAGCGGCGCGTACTTTTGCGCATTCTGCAATAGGAAACTGCAAAGATAGCTCTTTCCACTCCCCGTCATTCCAAGAATGAGTGTGTGGGCCACCTCGCCGTTGTGCAGATTCAGGAAGTACGGCGTACTATTGTCGGTTTCGAGCACAGCCAGGTACTCCGTGCCGAGGTATGCGTTCGTCTTTTCGCCCGGCAATACCGTGAACAGAAAACTGAGATCGGCGTAATTGGCATTTAGCAGATATAACCTGCGGAGATTCAGCGCATAATTGCCGGGCACAGTGGCAAAGTACGCATTGAGCTGGTTGTATGTCTCGGCAAACAGGTTGCCATCCGCGTTGGTAAAGATGCCTGTGAACTCGCCCACAAGTTGTTCCAATTCCGACTTCACGCGGCTATAGAGAACAATTGTGAGCGAGAAATCGCCTAATGATTGACCATCGCCCAGAGCGCGAAGGCAGTCACCCAGATTTTCAATGTCGGCTTGCTTGGATTCATCCACCAGTACATCACGAGGATTTGTCTGGGTCGCGTCGTTGCCAATTTGTGAGACGAAGCCAGTCTTAGACATATTGAAGTGGCGACGTCGTTTGTTTACTTCCTTGCGGGCCTTGTCTGCCGAAAGCGCCGTCCATTCAGTCACAACATAGAAGTTGGCAGGAATCTTCAGCAGAGTGTCCAATACCAGAGGCCGCGTTTCGGTAATGGCCTCTTTCATCGTAAGCACACGAACGAAGTGATCTCCCACGCGCAGATGATCACGTTCCGCTTCGATATCGGAGTTGACAACTTGGTAATCGAGAAACTGCGTAGAATGTGGCTTGCCCGCAATGCGCCAATCGTCGTAGTTCAGCAGCCGACGAAAGAAGCGCAGTTGGCCTTGCTGTCCTAGCACCTCAATGTGCATAAAGTCAGCGAGTTGCCGTGTGAATCCCTGAGCACGCTGCTCCAGTTTTGCCAGATCGTGTTCAATCTGTGAACGCAGCAAGGTTTTCATACTGCCGCTGATAAATTGCGCCTTAAGTTCACCGATTGCTCCAGCGGGATCACGCACGAGACGAGCGAATGCGGTGCCAAGGCCGGTTTTTGATCGTGCGCCTTCGAGCATAATGCAGTAGAAGATTTCAATTTGGTAAAGGCGGTCGCACTTCGACATAAAGAACTGACGCCGCTGCTCGATGGCAGCTTCCACAATGGGGTCGTCGTACTTGGCAAAAGGAATGTCAGGCCGATTGGATTTGAAGAGATATTGATAGATATGGAAGCCTGGCCCGAAGGACTTCAGTGCCGCTTCCAACCGATTGACGGCATACTCCTGCTCCGCAAAATCCAGGCTTTCGTAGTCAACGCCGGGGACGCGCAACACCATACCCAAATCGCCGCTCTTGGTGAGGAATGCCGTTTCGTTCCAGAAGCCATACAGGTTAATATGGTCATTCAATGATGCCGAGTTCTTCCACGGCTTGATTGCTTTATCGAGTCGCAGCATCAGCGAACCTCCACGCGCGGAATCTGCTGCTTGGCGGCGTCATAGCGGAGTTTGTACCTCTCCGATTTGGCGAGAATACGGAGAAAAGCTGGATCGCTGTTCGTCACCCAATGGCCGAAGACAAATCCTCCCATGAAAACAGCGATGCCCGCCAGAATCGAATCAAAGAGATTGAATGTGCCGACTGCACCGACGCAGACAAAGTAAAACAGAGTACGCTCTACACCCAGGTAAGTGAGAGGTTTATGCAGGCTTTTGAAGACCCGATTTGTACGTCTGGATTGTGGCTTCACGTCTGGCATAAACCCCTCGTTGTGCTCGCTGCAATGGAAGGTTGAGAGTGGATAGGTGAGATGTGCTTACACACCCCAAAGCCAACTCAGGACGTTCACAGCGAGGACGGCAATACCAGTTCCAGCAGCGACGCCAGCCAGCGCTTTTTTCGCGCCTGGCTCGCCGTGCGCAAAGCTGTAGCCCCCCATCACAATCGCGATCAGGCTGGCGACCTTGGCAATTGTTCCGGTAAAGAGGTTTTGTAGTGCGGTAAACCCAGTATCGAATGGCGACCCGCCAACTTGCGCAAAAGCGAGTGCCGGGAAGACAACAAGCATAGTAAATAGAGTGAGGGTTGGAAGAATCCGGAGGTGGGCAATCCTCCGTCGAATAGTGAGTTTGAACTGAGCGATCATCAGTACCTCCAACGGCCAGGTTCTTGCCGTCATGTGTCAGAAGGTAGCGTCGCTAATGCAATTCGTCCAAGACTTCTTATCTATGGTGCAATAGGTCGCGTCTATGGCCATTCCTCGGGCCACGATTATCACTAGCCGAAAAATGCAGTCTTTGATTTTGGCGACGGACCATTAGACGGAAACACATCAGTTGACAATAACAAGGCAGTTCATTCACTGAAATGGAAGAGTGCTTGTATTGCCAATTTTCGATTATGCAAGCAACTCCAGCTGAAGTCCCTTCACATGTTTTCGGCGTGCAGGCCGCTTTAGAGGCTTGCCGTTCCCCAACTTTCGCAAATACCGGACCAAAATTGGAAGCGCTAAGTGCTCCGCATTATTGTGATGTACGAATGCGGTATCGACTGTCCAACGTATCCCCGCAATTGGCCTACCTGTGAGGCCTGGATAAAGCACGGTCCTCTGATCCATCAGAGCTAGACCGCATCCTGCCTGAACCATGAATTGTATGTCGGCTGGTGTTGCTGCCAGGGAGGACACCTTCGGAAGAATTTTGACTTCAGATAACATGTTCATTAAACGAGCATGGGCCGCGGGATGCATTTCCGGATCTCGAAAAATTGTCAATCTCTCTGTGAGCTCTGCTGGCTGGATTTCAATTTCCTCAGCTAGGGGATCGTCAGTTCGCATACAGACAACGAGTGGACTGCACGCGATTTGTTCAAATACCCAATCGTCACCGGTAATCGGCATAGGAAGCAATGCCCCATCCAATGATTTTTCTTCCAATCGATGAAGAATATGCGAGTGATTGCCGCTCGACAATTGCATTTGGCAGTCGGGAAATAAGCGGGCATAGGCATCGCGGAAGGATTGAAGGAGTTCTGGCTGGACGAAGCAGGAGAAGCCGAGCCTCAGAATGGGTATTTCTCCTCGATAAATGGCACGAGCTGCTTTGACGGTCTCCGTTTGTTCTGCCAATGCCGACTCAGCATAGGAAACGATCATCTCTCCTGCGGGTGTACAGTACACGCCCGTACGATCACGAAGGAAAATTGGGAATCCGAGGGTATCCTCAAGGTCTTTGATCTGAGCACTGAGCGAAGGTTGGGCCAGGAATAGACGTTCCGCTGCCCGCGTGAAGTTCCCGGTCTCTGCAACCGCCAGAATGTATTTCAGATGCCTGAACTCTATGAGGACTGACATAGCCCGTGATCCCTCTTTCGGTCGTGCGCAGAAGCCCTTCGCTATATGCTTCTGTGGAAAATCAATCTCAAAATTAAGAGTCGATTGAGAAAACAGCTAATGTCAATCGGGTACTTTTGAGTACCCTGAGCGCTCTTGTCACAACTTTCGCCATAGATGAAATCTTGGTTGCCATAGATAGGAAGTATTGGACGATCCAGGTTGGTCGCATCACACTTGGTCCAGAGGCGCGCGATGCCCGACATCAAACGGGTTGGGTACTCTTCCGAAATTGCTTTCAAGCGAATGCCGAGCACGGGAACGTATCGATTATCTAAAAGCGCCCGATTACCAGGAGGACAAATGTCACAGTCACACGGGCTTCGAGACCTTCGGCTACTGGACAGGTCCATTGCATCTCGCGAGTCTCATCAACAGATGCCCTCATTTGAAGAATTGCAGCGGCCATTTCCAGTTCAGCGCGTAACCCAAATCGATCCTCTCCTTACGGTCGAAGATGTCGCGGAACGGCTCAATGTAACCAAAGATTGGGTATGGGATCACTCATCAAGAAAAGCCCCATATCTTCCCGTGATTCGCGTGGGTGATGGGACACTTCGCTACCGCTCAAGCCAGATCGAAGAGTTTGTCAACGAACGTGAGCGCCTCTCCATTTTGCGAAGGAAACGCCGGTAAAATGGAGGCAGGCCCAATTGTTCCCGCCACAGAACTGAGGGATTGAATGGGTACATCGCACCAACGGGGGTACGTTACCCTTCGCGGTAAGCAGTGGTACGGGTATTTCCGCAAAGTGGTGAATGACCCGACCACTGACGAACAAAAGACCGTTCGCGTTCCGGTCATTCTCGGGCTGAAGTCAAAGATGTCCAAGTTCGAGGCCCGCGAAGCACTGCAACGCGAAATCACAAAACAGATAGGGAAGCCGGGTTCCCCTACCAGAGTCATGAACGACGGCTCTGTCACCTTTGCCTGGTTCGTCAAGAATCGTTTCCTTCCGTTGAAAGAGGCCGTCTGGAAAGAAGAGACGGCTAAAACAAAAACGATTCTGATTCAGTCTGATCTCGTCGATCCGCTCGGGGAGATTCCGCTGGCAAACTTCGACAAGTTCAGCTTGCAGCTTCATTTGAACAAGCTGGCTATAACCCGATCCAAGGACACAGTGTTGCAGATGCGCGCGTACCTTCGAGACATCTTCGCTGAGGCGGTCGATCAGGACTTCCTTACCAAAGACCCTGCGCGCAAAGTGAAGGTGCCCACGCAACTGCGTGAGACTGACACAACAACGCTTACCTGGGATCAGCTCGGCCTTGCTCTTGCAGAACTGACTCTGCGGGATCGCATCCTGCTTGAGTTGGATATGACGAATGCTCTCCGTCCGAGCGAGTTGCTGGCTTTCCGGTGGAAGTGCTTCGACTACGATGCCTGCACGTTGAAGATCATAGAGACCGTCTACAAGGGCAAGATTCGTCCCTGGGGAAAGACAAAAAAGAGTCTCACGGTCATCCATATTCCGCAGAAGCTCGCGGACGATCTGGAGACATGGCGTGTGGAGTGTGAGGAGCGAGCCCGGGAAGCGGCGTCGAAAGATAAGAAGAAGTCGCCGGAGCTGTCGCCGGACGACTTCATCTTCGCCAACGAAGTTGGAGGGTTCCTCGATACCGACAACTTTCGGAAACGAGTGCTTCACAAGCTGGCCCGCAACCTGGGACTGCCGAAGCTGACGTTTCAGGTCATCCGGCGCACGATTGCAACTCTGGCTCAGAAGAAGGGTACAGTCAAGGACGTGCAGGGCGTGATGCGCCACTCACGGACCGCGACGACAACCGATGTCTACATGCAGGAGATTCCCGAGAGCGTGCAGGCGACGGTCAACTCCATTAACCGGGAGCTGAGGAAATCGTCGGAAAAGAATCACCGAAAGACGGTGAAGCCATTGCCGGATGCGGTGACTTTGGGAGGGAAGGTGCTCAAGCACGGCGCTGTGTCTGTGAAGGTGTTTGGAAATTTGACACCAAATGACACCAAGCGGGAAAGGAGGGAGCTTGCAAGTTGTTGAATTATTGGTGGACCTGATCGGGATCGAACCGATGACCTCTTCCATGCCATGGAAGCGCGCTCCCAGCTGCGCCACAGGCCCACTCTCAGGAGGGACTCACTCTATTCTGGAGGAGCCGACGGCATTCGTCAATGTCTTCGGGAACTTATCCGCTATCTACCGGTGTCTAAAGATAATAGGAGCGAGCGAGCGCTCTTCCGCCGCCGGCGCGGTTTTTCACCCGATTTCGTTATTTGCCAGTTGTTTCGTAAACGTCGTAGTGTAAAGGACACCCGAAATGCAGGCGGGCATCGTAATGGGTCATTTAGCGAGCGCGATAGGCATCAGCACCGAAGATGCTGTACTTGTAGCCGATCTCAAAGCCGGCTCCGAGGACGCGTTTGCCATCCTCATCGCCCAGTACCATCAGCCGCTGTACTCGCTGATCGCTCGCAGCCTCGACGACCCTGCCGATGCCGCCGACATCACCCAGGAAGTCTTCATCAAGGTCTTTCGCAATATTCGCAGCTTCCATGGCGACTCCAGCCTGCGCACCTGGCTCTACCGCATCGCCCTGCACGAGGCCTCGAACCAGCGGCGCTGGTGGTCGCGGCACAAAAAGCAGGAAGTCACCATCGATTCGCCCTACGATCACGAAGAAGATGGCAGCGGTGTCACCCTTGGCGCGACACTTGCCGACGAGGGCAACTCCCCCTTCGACAATGTGGCTCAGAACGAGGTCCGCGAGCGCGTCGAAGCCGCTCTCCGGCAGGTTCCGGAGGCCTTCCGCACGGTTCTCGTCCTGCGCGAGATCGAGGGCTTTGCCTACGAAGAGATCGCTGAAATCTTGAACGTCAATCTCGGCACCGTGAAGTCGCGACTCACACGCGGCCGTTCCGCCCTGCGCTCCCTGATCGTTGCTCAGTCGAAGGCAACAGAAAATAACTCTGCATCTTCCTTCGCTATGCCTTCATCCGAAGAGATGGTGACGCAATGATCGAGAACTGTGCAAGGATTCAAGCCTCATTTTCCGGCTACCTCGACGGCGCTGTAACTGGCCGGCAGATGCAGGAGATCGCCCATCATCTCGAGTCCTGCGAAGACTGCAATCGAGAGTTTGAGGCGCTCCGGTCCATGCAGCAGTCGCTCGCGCTGCTGGGACCGGCTAAGGCCCCCGTCGATCTCGGCATGAAGCTTCGCCTCGCCATCTCGCACGAGTATGCCGCGAGAAAGTTCAGTTGGAGGGACAACCTCAGCCTCAAGTGGGACAATACGGTCCGCCCTCTGCTGTTGCAGGTTTCGGCCGGTTTTGCCGGATCGGTGGTGCTCCTCGGAAGCATTGTGCTGCTGCTGAGCATGGTCGCGGCTCCGGAGGCCGTCATGGCCAACGACGAGCCGCTGGGCGCCATTACCACTCCTCATTATCTTTATTCCGCGGTCGCTCCCCGGGCTATTATCACGACGCACGATGTCCCCATCGTCGTTGAGGCTTACGTGAACGAGAATGGGCGCGTCTACGATTACAACGTCGTCTCCGGCACCATGGATGCAACGGTTCAAAGTCAGATCGTCGATCAGCTTGTGATGAGCGTCTTTGAGCCTGCCAGCGTCTTCGGCGCGCCGGTGCGAGGCCGGGTTGTGCTCACCTTTTCCGGGGTTCAGGTCCGCGGATAGCGCGACCGTCGGCACCGGCAAGGTTGCAACCTCTCCCGGTGCTCCCTAACGCATCTCCTCTTTGGGTGTAGAGCGATGCCTCAGGTCTTGACGCCATTCCCCCCAGGAGAGACGGCGCTCGCAGAGGCGGTCCAGTTCACAGGAAGAGAGGAAATGCTCTAAACTCCATGGGAGCGTCGAATTTATCGTGCCTTTGCCAATTACCCCATATTTCCCTCCATCGTCGTCCTGCCGTTCTCCCCGAATCGCGCGGTTGAAGCTGTCGAAGGCCCTCCGTAGCGCGGTTCTGCTCGGTGTGGGATTCGCGTTTGCTCTTTCCGTGCAGGCGCAATCTCAGTCTCAGGAACAGCCGCAGTCTTCTTCCAGTTCCAGCAGCAGTACCCCCGAGCGCTCGGTGCAGGAGTCCACCGGACAGGTCGCCCCGCGCATCGCCCAGCCCGAGGCCGGCGGCTCCGCCGTCACGCTCGAGACCAGCGAGCCGCTCTTCGACATCGCCGTCGCGCTCAACGTCTGCGGCTACGACGCCGACCTGGCCGCCTCCAGCCCGGTGCGCTCGGCCATTCGTAACGAGATCAACGCCGAACTTGCCGCCTCGTCCGAAGCCCGCGCCAGCCGCGATGCCCTCTGCACCTACGTCCGCGAGCATACCCTGGCCGACAGCACCCTCAATCTTGCCCAATACGTTTCGCTGGCACTCTATCTCTTGCCGCCTCCGCAGCTTACAATTACCGTCGACCAGACCCAGCTGCCTCCCGATTCCACTCAGGTCGTCAACATACTTCCTCTGCTGCGCAAGTTCATCGAGGACATTCATCTTCACGTCATCTGGATCGCGCATCGCGCCGATTACGATGATCTCCTCAAGCGCGTCCACGATCCGTTGACCCGCATGGTGCTGAACACCGACATCTACCTGCACATGCCGGTCAGCAGCTACGACGGCCGCCGTTTTCTGGTTCTGCTTGAGCCAATGCTCGCGCCTTCGGCTACCAACGCCCGCATCTACGGCAACGACTATATTGTCGTGGTCTCGCCCTCCGGCGACCCGCTCGGCGCCGTCCACATGGACGAGATCCGCCACACCTATCTTCACTACGAGGTGGAGCCCCTCGTCTACTCTCGCGGCACCGCCATCAAGCGGCTGGTTCCGTTGCTGAAGTCGGTGCAGGATGCCCCCATCGACTTTAACTACAAGTCCGATATCTCGGCCCTGCTGACGGAGTGCCTCATCAAGGCCATCGAGATTCAGACCATGGACACCGGCATCCCGAAGCCAACAAAGCCTGAAGCCTCCGCCAGCCGCGTCGATTTCGGCAAATACACCGACGCCATGACCGCCTACGATCGCGAGGCCGAAGCGGTCCGCCGCCGGAAGGTCGATCTCACCATGCGCCAGGGATGGGTGCTGGTCGATTACTTCTACGGAAAGCTCGTCCAGATGCAGAAGGACGGCATCAGCCTGAAGGAAGACATCGCCGAGATGGTCTACGGCATGGATGTCGAGCGTGAGCGCCACCGGGACGAGCAGATCGCCTTCCTGCCTCGGAGCGCCGACCAGCGCGAGGTCGTCACCCGGGCACCGCGACAGCTTCAGGGGCTTGATCTGGCCGAGATGAAGCTGCTCAAGGGAGACTTCGACGGCGCCGCCGCGCTTGCCAAAGCGGCGCTTGACGATCCCCACGGCGATCACGCCCAGGCTCATTACGTCATGGCCCGCCTCGACCTGATGCAGAGCCGCCCCGACGACGCCATCCAGAACTTTCAGCAGACGCTCAAATTCTCCAAAGACCCGCGCACGCTCGCCTGGTCGCACATCTACCTGGGCCGGCTCTATGACGTTCTCCCCGACCGCCCGAAGGCGCTGGCCGAGTATCACGCCGCCCTGACCGTCCGCGACAGCCAGCCCGACACCAAGGCCGCTGCCGAGTCCGGCCTGAAGCAGCCCTTCGCCGCTCCCCGGGCCGAGCACGAGGCTCCCGAGCCGGACGCTCCGCTCGATCCCAGCGGCAAGGCCGAAAAGGAAGCTTACCGTCCGCCGGCACCCCAATAGGCAACTCTCAGCGCCGTCCCCAAAAACTGGTCCCCCAAATTAAACCGCGTGCCCATGGCCGGATTCTCGGACATGGGCTTGCGGCAAATCCATCGTAACCATTGGCACGGCATGACTTAACTCATTCCTCGCCCCGAGCGGCTGTGATCGTCGTTCTTTTCTGTTGACCTGAAAAGCACGTCTTCCTTTCCCTGCTGTATGCTCTCTTTTCTGATTCCCCCCACTTCGGGGATTGGTCAGACGTTTGCTCAGTCCAGTAAAGTAGGACTCAGAGGGGTGCATGACGACGCGTCGCAAAAAGACCGTACGACCGCCATCCGGCAGTGCGATGTCGAGCTTGTTCGGCTACCGCTTCAGCCGCCCCGAGCTTCTCACCTGGGCTCTCACTCACCGTTCGCTCGCCTATGAGACCAATCCCGACGCCCTGCTCGACCCCGGTTGCGACAACGAGCAGCTCGAGTTCGTCGGCGATGCCGTCCTCGGCCTGGTCGTGGCCGAATCTCTCTTTCGCCGGTTTCCCGGTTCGCGCGAGGGAGAGTTGACCCGGCTTCGCGCCTCGCTCGTCAGCCGCCGCCATCTCGGCGAGGTTGCCGCGCGCATCCAACTTGGAGATCTTCTTCGCCTCGGCCGCGGGGAGGAGCAGAGCGGCGGACGCCAGAAGATTGCGCTTCTGGCCAATGCCATCGAAGCGGTCATCGCCGCACTCTATCTCGACGGTGGCCTCGACGCCGCTCGCGCCTTCATCGAGCGGCACATCATCGATCCCGCCCTGCCCGACCTGCGCGAGGCTATCGAGGCCGGCGATACCTTCAGCGGCGCCATCGGCGACCACAAGTCCGCCCTGCAGGAGCATATGCAGGCAATCGGCGCCGGTCAGCCTCACTATGTGTTGACCGCGCAGAGCGGTCCCGACCACCAGAAGCGCTTTCGCGTCGAAGTTCGCATCGAACAGAATGACGGCACATCGAGGGCGCTGGCCGAATCCGAGGGCACGACCAAGAAACAGGCCCAGCAGGAAGCAGCGCGGATCGCCTTTGAGCGCCTGCTGCTGGAAGAATCCGGGAAAGAATCTAAGAAAGAGAGGGCCAAAGGCAAAGCCCGCTCCAACGGAAAGCTCTTACCGGTCAGGAGTGGAGAGGAGGCGCAGAGTGATCGAGCAGCCCGCAATTGACTCCCCCCCCCCTTCGGACCATTCAATTTCGGCCCATCCCTCGCCGGCTCTTCAGCGCCCGGCCGCCGCAACGCCGGCCCGGCCGGGACCTGTTCTCGTCCGTGCGGCAACGCCTGACCCGCATCAGGGTCAGACCGGAACCCTCTCCGCCCTGCAATCGCTGCTTTCGATCATTGTGATTGCGATCTTCATCATCACCTTCTGCATCCAGCCCGTCCGCATCCCCTCCGCCTCCATGGAACCCTCGCTTCTGGTCGGCGACTTCCTCTTCGTCAACAAGCAGGGCGCGACTCCCGGCCCGTCCAGTTGGCTGCTCCCCGAGACTCCCATCGAGCGGGGGCAGATCATCGTCTTCCACTATCCCATCGACCCTTCCATGAATTTGATCAAGCGCGTTATCGGCGTGCCCGGCGACCACATCAAGCTCCGCAGAGGCCGCGTCTACGTCAACGACCGCATTCTCTCCGAGCCCTATGCGATGTACCTGCCCAGCGCGCCCGACAGCTATCGCGACAACTTTCCCCGGCTGCGGAGCGCCGACCCGGCGGTCAACTCCCGCTGGTGGATCAGGATGCACAGCCTCATCGAGGACGGCGAGCTGGTCGTTCCTCCCGGCGACTACTTCGTCCTCGGCGACAACCGTAACGACAGCGAGGACAGCCGCTACTGGGGCTTCGTTCCGCGTTCGGCCATCGTCGGCCGGCCGTTCCTCATCTACTTCTCGCTGCGGCAGCCCGGCGGCGACGTCCTCGACATGGCCCATGCCCGCGTCTGGCATCATCATCGTTCCAACGCCGTCGACGCCCTCGCCGACTTTGCCCGCTGGGATCGAACCCTGCAAATCGTGAAATAGATTTCCCGCCCCGGCGACGCCCCAATCGGCGATACACTGGCACTTGCAATCTGTGGAGACAGGCATCCTCATGAACACAACCGAATCCGCGCCCGAAGAGACATCGGACCAGCAGGCCCAGCAGACAGAGACCCCTTTGGAATCATTGGCTTCCATCTGTACCGTGCTCGCCGTCGGCCTCTTCGTCATGACCTTCGTCTTTCAGAACTTCGAGATCCCCTCGGCGTCGATGGAAAAGACCCTCCTGATCGGCGACCACGTTCTGGTCGACCGAACTTCGTTTTCGCCGCCTACCAAATGGGCTCCCTTCGTCCACTACCGCGACATCCACCGCGGAGACGTCATCGTCTTCTACAAGCCCAATCCCGAGACCCCCGACCTCTTCCTGGTCAAGCGCGCCATCGGAATCCCCGGCGACCACATTCACCTGCGAAACGGCATCGTCTACCTCAACGGCGTCGCCCAGAACGAGCCGCAGGCGGGCAAACCCTCCTTCGACGGCAATCCCGAGCACGCTTATAACCCCTACCGCGACGACTTTCCCTCCATTCCACCCGGCCCCATGGACGAGGTGACGGCAAGCTGGGCGCTCGAACTTCCCAGCCACATTCAGAACGGCGATCTCGTCGTTCCTCCCGGCAAGATCTTTGCCATGGGCGACAACCGCACCGAGAGTCTCGACGGCCGCTACTGGGGCTTCGTCCCGCGAGAGAACATCGTTGGCCGCCCCCTGTTCGTCTACTGGTCCTTTGAGACGCCCGCCGACCAGATTAACAAGCAGAGCCTCGGCGACCGCCTCAGCTTCATGGGGCATATCATCGTTCACTTCTTCGACGAGACCCGCTGGAAGCGAACCTTCCACATCATTCGATAGGGCGGGAACCGCGCACCGGGTGTAGCAACGTGGAACAATCGTTCATGCAGGAAACCGATCCAATTTACGAGCAGAGCGAAGACCCGTATCCTCCGCGTCCCGGCATCTTCCGCCGCTATCTCTTTCTCTGGGTGGCATTTGCGGTGCTCATCGTGCTTGCGATCGTGCCTCCGCTGTTCACCGTCAACCGCCTGCAGCGCCGCATCGCCACCAGCATCAGCGACAGCCTGGGCCGTCCCGTCCACCTTGACCGCGTCACCCTGAACCTTCTGCCGCTGCCCGGATTCACCCTCGACAACCTGGTCGTCGGCGAAGATCCCGCCTTCGGCTCCGAGCCCATCATCCGGGCAAACTCCGTGCGCGTCACCCTGCGCTTCCGCTCTCTGTGGACCCGGCGCGTCGAGTTCTCGACCATCAGCTTCACCGATCCCAGCGTCAACCTCGTTCATCTGGCCAACGGCAAATGGAACATCGAGAGCATCCTTCTGCAAGCGTCCCATATCGAGGCCGCGCCCACCGCCCAGAAGCGAGCCGGATCGACCCCCCGTTTCCCCTACATCGAGGCCACCGGAGCGCGGCTCAACTTCAAGTTCGGTCAGGAAAAGATTCCGCTCTCCCTCACCAACGCCGACTTCGCCCTCTGGCTGCCGAATCCTCAGCAATGGCACCTTCGCATTAAAGCCAACCCGGCGCGAACCGACACCAACGTCTCCGGCACCGGCACCATCCAGATCGAGGGCACCCTCGGCCGCGCGGCATCGCTGGCCCAGGTGCCGATCCATCTTCAGGGCGAGTGGCGCGACGCTCCTCTGGGCGGCGCAAGCTATGTTTTATTTGGCCGCGACGCCGGCTGGCGCGGCAACATGACGCTGTCGGCGAACGCGCAGGGTACGGTGGGTAACAGCGCGGTAGAGGTCAAGCTCAGTGCCAGCGACGCCCGCCGCGCCGACTTCGTTCCCAAGTCTTCCTTGACCTTCCAGGCGGAGTGCCTCGGCACTGCCGCCAACCTCTTCCACTCCTTCAACAACGTCCGTTGCAGTTGGCCTCCCACAGGATCGTCGGGCACGCAGGTGGTCATGGTCTCCGGCTCGCTGCCGGACATCCGCCAGCTCGACTCGGCGACGGTCAACGTCTCCATCCCCGGCCTTCCCGCCGACCGGCTGCTGACCTGGCTGCATGTTCTCGACCAGCGCTTCCCAGACGACGTCTCGATGGCAGGCACGGTGACGGGAAACCTCTCCTATCATCCCGGCTACTCTCCCGGCCATCACTCCAATCCGCCTGCCCCCGCCTTCTGGGACGGAGCGGTCTTCGTGACCGGAGCGAAGCTGGCGAGCGCCGAGGCCGGGCCGCCGTCGCTTCTGGCCGGCGACATCGCGATCCGCTCCGAGGTCCAGCCCGCGGCTGCCCCCCACGTTCGCGGCCGACGCTCCCCGCCTCCGCCTCCTCCCACAAGTGTTTTTGTGCTGGAGCCGACGGCGCTGGCGCTCGGCGGCAAGGAGCCTGCCACGCTCGAGGGCCGCTTCGACGCCACCGGATATACGCTGCACCTGAGTGGCATGGCGACCCCGGCGCGGCTGCACGCGCTGGCTGCCGCTCTGCCTCAGTTTGGTGAAGGTCTGGCGGAGGCGCTGCCCAAAGACCCCGCATCCGGCCCTGTCCCTAATCCCGCCTCCAACCCCGCGTCGGGTCCTGTCCCCAATCCCGTCCGCACCGATCTGCGCGCTGTTCGCCAGTGGGGCGCGGCACAGGTGTGGACCCAAGCGCCACCTCATCCCGTTGCCCGGCACCCGCACCGAACGCGGCGTCCGTAGCGGATTTTCCGGGAGGGTATAGAGCCGAACGGCCAAGGGCCAACGGCCCGCTGCCATACCAGCATGGGGCAAAGCCCCATGTTCCGTGGGTGATGGATGGAGCAAGGGCTGAAGGCCCGCTCTATCCATTGAGGGAAATGCTCTAGCGAGCCTCTGATTTAAGTCCGGTTTTGTTAAGGGCACGGCTTCAGCCGTGCCATAAGCGATCTGGTTGCAATGCGGCTTTAGCCGCTGAGGGAATATTCGGGAACTTAATTAATCAGACCTTCCCTAGCAGATCGTCAGGCGGGGTGTACTCCGAGTCACTTCTTCGAGGAGTTCGCCTCTACTGTGTCTGGATCACCAGTTTCTTGCTGTGAGTCATCGCGCCCATCTCCGGAACACTGCCGTCGTTGACGATGACCTCGTCGGGCTTGCCCTCGAAGACGACGCGTATCGACGCGCTCGACCTGCCCGCGATGCGCAGGCGCTCGGTGGTGGTCAGCGAGCCCGAGCGCACCGTCACCGGCACTTCGGCGGCGTCGTCTCCGTCGTTGCGGACTTCGACCGCCACCAGCCAGCTTGCCGCCTTTAGCCCCTGCTGCGGCAGCCGCCGCGGCGTTACGTTGACGATGCTCAGATCGGGCAGCCCCCGGTCGCGATAGACCCAGTCGTCGAAGAGCCAGCTCAGGTCCTTGTGCGAGCCCTGCTCAAGAATGTGCTGGAAGAGCTTCGGATCTTCGTCACCCTGGCCGGTTCGGCGATAGTTATGCAGCGCCTGCTTCAGCGCATCGTTGCCGACGACCGAGCGCAGCATCCACAGCACCGCCGCAGCCTTGGTCCGGTAGTAGATCTCGTCGCTCGCCTCGATAAGGCTCTGTCCCTGCTGGCCTGCCCCGGCGCCCGCAGGCGGAGCAGGCTCAGCCAGCGCCAGCGTGTTGACCTGCTGTTGCAGTTGCAGCAGCGCCGCCTCGCGGCCCTTGCTATGCTCCAGCCACAGCAGCGACAGAAACTGCGGCACGCCCTCGTCGAGCCACACATGCGAAGAGCGGAACCAAGCATGGGCCAGCGAGTGCACCAGCGCCGGGGCCAGCGTATCGGCGTCGACGGCGTGCATCGGCGCCACCAGCAGCGCATCGTCCTCAAAGGGCTGCCCGTCATGGTCGATGATGTGCAGCGGTGTCAGCGGCTCCGCGCCGAGCCATTCCTTCAGCAGCGGCTCCACCAGAACGGCGGCAGCACCATAGCTGGGCAGCGTGTCGGGGCGGTCGGTCACCGCGGAGATCAGCCCACCGGCCGCATCGTTGGGGGCTCCGCTGGTGATGAAGAGGCTGGGGGTGCGGAAGCCCAGCGGATGAGCAGGGAACTCCGCCGTGGCGACGCCCGAAAGCGCTGCGGCTTCGAGGCCCGCGCTGCCGCTCACCACCGCCAGCGGCTTGCGCTCGCCGCAGAAGTAAACTGCATCCGGCGCATGGCCGGTGTATTCGACGGTAAGCCGCAGCTGGATCGTCGCCGCCGATTGCCTGAGACGCGTCTGTCCCACAAGCTGAAAGAGCTTCGCCCCGTCGCCCAGAAATACCGGAGCGGACGCCGTGGGATACCACAGCACATTGCCGAAGCCGCGCAGGGATGTGCCGTCCGGCGCGATCTGGTCCCAGTCGGCGGCGAGAGCGCGGTCGGCAGGCGCGCCGATGCGCTCCAGCCGCTTGCCCGACTTCTGAATCTCACCCAAGTAGAACGCGGTCAGCTCGATGCCCGCGCCCGGAGCCAGCGGCTGGGGCAGTGTAACCAGCGCCTCTTTTGCCTGCCCGGTATGATCGGTGTCCGTGTCGACGGCGTGCTGCGCGAAGGCGAGCGGAACGATGCGGTCCCCGCTCCTCATTCCGAAGCTTCCCCAGTTCAGCGAAGACGAGAGTTGCAGCGCCAGCCGCGTCAGCGGTTCGTTTCCGGTATTTCGGATCTTCAGCTTGGCCCGCACCGAGATCTGCGACTGCGCCGGGGTGAGATGGACGTCGAGGTCGTAGCCGGTGAAGGTCAGCGAGTTACGCTCGGCGTCGGTCGGCGTGTCGATCGACTTGGCGGTATGCGTCTTCGGCGCGGCCGGAGGCTTGTCGCTGTTGAAGAGAACCTGGTCCTGCGGCGCGGGTGCATGGGCCGCAGGGGGCGTTGTCTGGGCGATTGCCGGCGGAGCTACTATGAGACAGAGGGCAAGCAGGTGCAGGCGGTTCGGCATTAAAGCAGACGTCAATTTCAAGATCCCAACCCCTTGCGGGCTTTCTGCGGCTTTGGCGCGGGTTTTTCTGATGGCGGACGGCGCTGGCGCATGGCTTCGTACATCACGACAGCCCCGGCGACGGAGACATTGAGCGACGAGACCTGCCCCGCCATGGGAATGCGCAGCAGGTGGTCGCAGGTCTTCTTGACCAGATCGTGCAGCCCCGCGCCCTCCCGGCCGAGCACAAGGACGCAGTCCGTTCTGAAGTCGAACTCCGTGTAGTCCGGCGTTCCGCGCTCGTCGAGCCCCAGCACCCAGACGTGCTTCTGCTTCATCTGTTCGAGCGCGCGGACCAGATTCGTGACGCGGGCGATGCGCACATGCTCCGACGCCCCGGCGGAGGTTTTGGCGACGGTCGCGGTCACGGGAGCGGAGCGGCGCTCCGGCAGGATCACACCGTCCACACCGGCGCCATCGGCGGTGCGCAGCAGAGCGCCCAGGTTGTGCGGGTCTTCGATGCCGTCGAGTGCGAGAAAAAAACGGTGCTGCCCTTCCTGCTTCGGCGCCAACAGGTCTTCGACGCCGAGAAATTGGCGCTCCTTGACGACGGCCAGCACGCCTTGATGGGCGTCCGTCCGTGCAGTGCGGGTAAGCTGGTCGCGCGGTTCGAGCGATACCCGGACTCCGGCCGCGCGGCAGAGCTGAATCAGACGCTCCAGCCGCTCGTCGCGGCGCTCGCGGGCGACGCTGACGTGGTCGAGCCGCCGCGAACCGGAGCGGATGGCCTCCTCGACCGGATGAACGCCATAAAGAACTTCCATGACTCAAGAATACCCGCCCGGACCCACTCTTTCCGGAAACGCCGCCCGCATTGGAAATAATTATGCATGATGTTGAATACAAATAACTTATCCTCTTATGTTTAGGAGGGAGGAGCAAATGCCGGTTCTTTCTTCCATCCCGCTCCTCCGAACAAAAACGTCAGTCCATGCCCGAAATAATCAGCCGTTTAGGATGGAGCATCGGGTAAAGTTGATAGTTGGAGACTCTCCTGCCCGGAAGGAAATCGGAAGCACCTTTGTTTTTATGGACAAGATCGGAAAGAATCGAGTCTTTTTCCAACACGGAAGCGTCAGAAGCAGTGTGCAAGGTGGATCCATCACGTTGACTGCTGCCGCGGTCGCTCAGGTTCAGAGCGAAAACGCGGCGATTGCCCAGGGGCTGAAGAAACAGGACCCCGAGCTGCTCGATCACCTGATCGAGCTCTATCAGCATCGTTTGATGCGCTATCTTCTGTTCCTCACCGGCAAGCGCGAGGTCGCCGAAGACCTCTTCCAGGAGACCTGGATGCGCGTTCTGCTGCGCGGGGCGCAGTACAACGGCAAGGCGCGCTTCGACACCTGGCTGTTCACTATCGCGCGCAACCTGGTCATCGACCTCTCGCGCAAACGCACGATGTCCAGCCTCGACGAGATGAGCGAGGGCAGGGAAGACGACCGCCCCTTCGAGGTCGCCGCTGCCGGGCCCTCTCCGCTCGATCAGTTTCAGCAGCGTGAGGATTGCGCCGAGGTGGGCGAGGTTCTGCTGAAGCTCGAACCTAACTACCGCGAGGTGCTGGTTCTGCGGTTTTACGAAGAACTCTCTCTCGAAGAGATTGCCGGTATTACGCGAGCGCCTCTGTCGACAGTAAAATCGAGGCTCTATCGCGGGCTGGCAGCTTTGAAGCCGGAGGTGGAGCGGCTTCGCGCATTGCGTCCATTGGGGGAGGCGACTATATGAAGAATCTTTTCGAGGAGCGCCTGCGGCATGAAGGCAGCCGCACGCTGACGCGAACCGCTTTGCTGGACGCGAATATGGCTGCGCGCGCTTCGATCGTCAATCGGACGCATCGGGTGGTGCGGGAGCGGGCGAAGAGGTTGGAGTCGCACCGCAACCGGGTTCGCAGCCTATGGATTCCGCTGATGGTCTGTTCGGCATTTCTCGTGATGAGCTGCTATGCGGTATGGACCTTTCTGGACAGCTATGAGCTGATCCCGACAGGCGTACCCGATTCGGGCGAACAGTTCCTGGTGCTGCTGCTCTGGTTTCTCCCGGTTTCGATGGCGCTGCTGGTGACGGTCTGGCTTCGGCGCATGCGCAAACGCCCGGGCGGTGAGGCAGCGTAATGATGCTCTGGAACCAGAAATCGAGTCGATCGCAAGAGACCGCGGCGACTGACGAAGATCAGCTTAGTCTGATACCGGCGTGGTCTGTGATTCTTGCCGTCGTCGTCTTCGTGGCGATCCAGTACCTCTTTCAGGTCTACATGCCGCACCGACGGCACGAGATGCTGCCCATGCGGATTCTGATGGGTTACTCGTGGGGAACCGCCTTTGCGACCTATATTCTGCTGATCGGCTACGTAAGCCGCGACGTGAAGCGGCGCAACATGTCGGCTGGCCTCTGGATGCTGGTGGTGATCGTGATGCCGGGCGGCATCGGTGCCGTCGTCTACTTCCTGCTGCGGCAGCCGCTGATCTCGCGCTGCACGCATTGCGGCACGGAGGTCGCCTCAGATATCCATTTCTGTCCGCAGTGCCAGTTCCAACTGGCCCCAGTCTGCGGCCGCTGCTTTCGCGGCGTCCAGATTACCGATGTCTACTGCACCCAGTGCGGACACGACCTCGCCGAGGACCAGGCTCCGGCACGGCTGCGCGTGTACAGCGACTAGCGCTATTTCCTTAAGTGTAGCTTCCCTTGTTTGTCATTCCCGAAGGGAATCTGCGTTTTGATCGCATCACCAGGGCTACATCCGGAGGAGAACCGCCTCTAGCGCAACAACCCTGTAAAGATATAGATATAGAGAGAGAAAATCGATCTATAGAGAAGAAGGTTCGGCAGCTCTGTTTTCTCTCAGGGAAAACGGTACTCCTCTAAGTTTTTCCACTTCACGGTAACAGGAGAATTGCCCTAACGGCTCGCCATGGCCTTGACTGCAATGATTATCGACGACGAACCGCTGGCGCGGCAGGAGTTGCAGTATCTCCTGGAGCGAGCCGGCGGCGTGGAGATTCTCGCGCAGGCGACCAACGGGATCGAAGCCGTCGATCTCATCCGGCAGCATCAGCCCGACGTCGTCTTTCTCGATGTGCAGATGCCGGGACTGGACGGCTTCGCCGTACTGAAGAAGCTGCTGGACCGCAGGATTCCGCTGCCGCAGGTGGTCTTCGCCACGGCGTTCAACCAATACGCGGTGCGTGCCTTTGAGGTCAACGCGGTGGACTATCTGCTCAAGCCCTTCGATCAGAAGCGGGTGCTGCAGACCATCGAGAAGGCGGAGGCGCGGCTGACGGCGCCGGCGGAGTCGGCCAGCGACGCCAAGCTGGACGCTCTGCTGCGGTTGATGGAAGAGCAGTCGCACGGCGGCAAGTCGCATTCGGGCAAAGTGGTGGTGCGGACGCAGAACCGGCTATTGCTGACGGATCAGAAAGATATCTGCTTCGCCTCGATCGAAGAGGGAACGATCACCGTGGTGACGCCCAAGGTCGAGGGCAACTCGAACTGCCGCACGCTCGAAGAGTTGATGGACCAGCTCGATCCGGCGACTTTCTGGCGGGCGCACCGCTCGTACCTGGTCAATATCCAGCACATCCGCGAGGTCGTGCCGTGGTTCAAATCGAGCTACCAGTTGCGCATGGACGATCCCAACAAGACTGAGATTCCGGTGAGCCGGGCGCAGACCAAACGGCTGCGAGAGCTCTTCAACTTGTAATCTGCAACAAAAAAGCCGCTCTGGAATAGAGCGGCTTTCTGCGGATAGAGCTACTTGAAGCTACTTCGATCCCTCTTTGGGGTGCGAGCCTTCGACAACGAGATGGTTGCTGATGCTGAACGCGCCCGGCGCAGAGTTGGCCTGCATTCCGGCGATCGCGGCATCGGTCTGGTTGAGAACGACGCCGTAGAGGCTCACGTTGCCGTTCTTCACGATGATGTGGATGGCATGGTAGCCGAGCGGCGGATCGGCGGTGATGCCGCCGGCCATGCGGGCGACACTGGCACCGCGACCGACGCCTCCGGCGTTGGCGTTATATTTTCTCAGCGTGGACGCGCTGTAGATGCGGTTGTAGACGGCGGCGCGGACACGGTCGTCGTTGGGCGAATTGGGCAGCACCTCGATTTCGTTGTCCACCGAAGCCACGCCGGGAATGCTCTTGACCACGCGCCCGGCCTCATCCTTGAGCGTTGGCCGCGAAGCGAAACCGTTCAGCGTGATGGTCTTTCCCTTGATCCCGAAGGTGATCCAGTCGAAGACGGCATAGTGGGTCAGGCCGCCCAGCTTGTGCTGGACGTCGTTGATGATGCGGACAGTGTCCTCCTGCGACCAGCTGTTACTGCCGGCGGTGCTCTGCGCGACGATAGGCGCGGCAGCAATCGTAAGACTGAGAAAAGCGGCTGCAATGGTTAAGAACCTGGTACGTGCCATGATCTCTCTCCCTAAAAAATTTAATAAGCGGTTCCGAAGAACGATACCGCGTTGCATCGAAATGCGTCCAGAGAATTAGATGCGTCCCGCACGCTTCTGGGCTACCACCAGGCCCCGGGGAGTCGGCAGAAAGATGCAGGAGAGCAGCCCCTCGGACTCCATCTTGAAGGCGGCGTCACGGACAATCTTGAGGTGCGAACTGGCGTCGTGCATCAGGATAAGCCCGGTCGAGCGCACCTGGGGCAGAAAGCGCTTTACCTCGGCCTCGCGGATGGGCATGTCGCTGTCGGAGAACAGCAGGTCGATGGTGCCGTCCACCTGCATCTCCAGCGACGACTCGTTGCGCAGCTCGATCCACTCCGAAAGCCCGGAGGCCTCGATCTTTTCCTTCGCCTTTGCGAAGACCAGCGGATCGAACTCGCAGCTGATAATTTTTCCGAAGCCGTTTGCCTTCAGCCCCTCGGCGATCCACAGCGTGCTGACGCCGAGGAACGAGCCGGTCTCGACCACCAGTTCCGGCTTGACCGTTGTAATTAGAGTGCGCAGAAATTCGAGCACCTCGGCCTCGGCGGTCATGGAGTCGAACATGTGCCAGCGCTCGGGGCGGGGGCACTCCGGGGTGGCGCGATGGTATTCGGGAAGCAGCGCACCGGCGGCGCGCTCGGCCTGGAGCATCACCTTGTGCTCCTGTTTCAGCTTCTTGCGGAAGAGACCCATGCAGGGATTCTATCTCGGGCCACCCGCGCTTCAGGCGGCAGCTTTCAGAATCTCGTCGAGATCGGCCGAGACCTCGGCGATGGCGTTGACGATGCTGTCGATCTTCTTCAGGTCGTCGATGACCTTCTGGAGTTGCTGGATCGCGAGTTGGATCTTTCCCGTGAGCGCCTGAAACTCAGGGTCGTCGGCCTGGATCGCCGCGGCCACCAGCGCCCGCTGCTGATCGTCGAGATGCTTGCGCATGGCATAGATCTGTTGCCACTTCGCGGGTTGATTGACGAGGTCTGGCTCCATCAGCGTCTGGTCAAGCTGCGTCAGCGTGACGCCGATGGCAGTAACGAGTTGGGTTGGAGTCATCGCGGGCGTCGGCGTCTGGGCTGTCGGTGTCGGAGTCGCGGAGGTTCGGGTCATCGAGTTGCCGCCTTTCCGTTAGCGAGCCTCGGATTCAGTCAGGCTCTGTTAAGGGCACGGCTTCAGCCGTGCTGTAAGTGACTTGCCCGCCATGCGGCTTTAGCCGCTGAGGGAATCTTCGGAGACCTGTTCAGACCTTTCCGTTAGCGGTTGCAGCCGTTGCCTGAACATTGGCCGACAGCGGCTGCACTTCGGCGGCGAAGGATCGTACCGAGGTGACGAGTTCGGCCAGTGACTGCGGCTTGCCCGTCTTCGGCGCGAGGATCAGCGCGACCAGCGCGTCATGGGCCTTCTTGAAGGCGGCGATGGCGGGCGCGGGGTCGGAGTTGGCGACCAGCGCCTGATTGCGGCGGAACTGCTTGATGCGGTCGCTCAGTTGGAGCAGATAGTCCTTGTCCGGCGCGGGCAGGGCGATCTCGCGGTTGTAGTCCGCAAACAGCATCACGCCCTGGGCGCTCTGTGTGCTCTTCTGCCGCTCGTAGATCGCCTTCGACTCGCTGCCGAGAAGGTTGAAGAGCGCGGCCAGCGCGGGATCGTTCTTCTCGATGCTCTTGCGAATTTCCTCATGGGTGCGATGGCGCTCGATGAGGCCGAGAATCTCTCCCGCCGCTCCGGCCGCGGCAGAGATGGGGCCGGCATAGTCGGCGGTGCTGGGAATAAGATGATGCGATGCGGCGGCTGTCTGCCCATCGGTTGCCAGTGTCGAAAAGCTGGCGCTGGCGGCGTTAGCATCGGCGACGATCTGCGCTTCTTCTTTTCCCTGCGCCAGCGTGGCCAGCGCCGTGGTGTAGCTGGCGAGCGCAAGGACGGCGTCCGAGCGCAGCTTGAGTTCGTCCTCGGTGATGACGGCGCGGCCGTCGATCTGCGCGGGACTGAGCTGGCCATGCTCGAAGGCCTGCGAGTCGATGTAGTGCTCGTACTCGACGGTATTGGCATTGGCCAGCAGCGCCTCGAACGACTGGGCGAGCGAGTTGGACGCTTGCTGGAACTGCATGACGACCGGGGTGTAGTCCTGGTCGAGGACGCAGCCGGAGAGCAGCGCCAGGCCGAGAGTAAGCAGCGCCAGGGCGCCGGATCGCCGATATTTGCGGTAGTGCTGCACGTTGCCGGTTGCCTCGTGTTTGACGGAATCGGGGCCCAGAGTCACTATGGTGCACGCGCCCTGTCTTACGCAAGAGAAAACGCTCGCGATCAGGGATGGTACGAGTTCAGGAAGCTGGCGAGCCCGTAGGCGGCGGCAGCGGCAGCCCCGCCGATCAGCGTGGTCTGCACCGCGCTGCGCAGCCATCCGCTGCCGACCAGCTTGCCTTTGAGCGCTCCGAAGACGGCCAGTGCAGCCAGCGTGATAACGACCGACATCCTCAGCGCTTCATGGTGCTGCTCGACCAGCATGTAGGGCAGCAGCGGAACGAAGCCGCCCGCGATGTACGACCCCGCGATGGTGAGCGCCGAACGGTGAGCGCGGTTCGCCGCCGGCTCTTCGAGTCCCAGTTCGAAGCGCATCATGAAGTTGACCCACTGCTTGGGATTCTGTTTGAGCGCGGCCAGCACAGGCGCGGCGCTGGCGCGGTCGACCGAGTACTGCTCGAAGATCTCGTAGATCTCCTCTTCCTCGTCCTCGGTGCGCTCGACGATCTCGCGCTCTTCCCGTTGCCGCTCCGATACATAGTGCTCGGCGTCGCCGCGCGCTGCCAGGTAGCCGCCCAGTCCCATGGCAATCGAACCGGCGGCGATCTCGGCCAGTCCGGCGAGGACGACGATGCGCGAAGAGGCGACCGCACCGGAGAGTCCGGCCGCCAGCGCAAAGGGAACGGTAAGGCCGTCGGCCAGTCCAATGACGATGTCACGCACGACGGCGCTCGACTCGAAGTGGCCTTCGACGTGGTGGGCGTCGCTGCCTTGTCCTTGTCCCGAAGCGGTTTGGTGCATGGAAGTAGTCTAGCTGGTTTCGTTCAGCCGACGGAATCGAGGCGCGGCTTCCGCGAAGTTTTTAGCCGTGCAGAGAGTCTTTCGCCGTGGAATCGCGTCTGTATGAGCACGGCTTTCGATGAACTTCGATCGATCCGCTAGAGCAACGTAGCAGTTGGTGTAGAGTCTGCCGAGCCCTTTGTTTGTCATTCCCGAAGGGAATCTGCGGTTGTCGTTCTCCACACCAACAGCAAATCTGCTCCAGATTTCGGATGTGCACGATGAGACAGCGATTTGGCAGCGAATCACGACGGCCGGGAACGTGGCTGGTTCTCTTTGCGGTGGCTCTGCTCACGGTTTCGGCAATGGCGTTTGCTCAGGATGAGATGCCGGGCGGGATGCAGAATGGACGGGGCGGCGCGTCCTTTGCCGGTGGGCGCATGGTGCGAGGAACGGTCACTGCAGTCGCGCCCGATCGCCTGACGGTGAAGACCGAAGAGGGCGAGGTCTATCAGGTCGTCCTCTCTGACAATACGCGCGTGATGAAGCAGCGCCAGCCGATCAAGGCCGCCGACATCAAGGCAGGCGACGGCGTGGGCGCGATGGGCGTGATGGACGCCCCGGCGAAGACGGTCCACGCCGTGCTCGTAGCCGTGGTCGATGCCGAGCAGGTGCGCAAGGCCCGCGAAGATCTGGGCAAGACCTACATCACCGGAACCGTGACCGCCATCGATATGGATAACGCCCGGCTGACGGTGAAGCGCCCGGATGGCGTCAGCCAGACCATACAGGCCGACGAGGGAACCTCGTTCCGGCGCGGCGGCCGCAGGGCGCAGGCGGCAATGAATGGAAGCCCGATGAATGGAAACGCGGCCACGGCATCCGGCACCAACACCGGCGGCGAGAGCATCACGCTGGCCGACGTAAAGACAGGGGAGATGGTGGGCGGTCAGGGCGCGTTGAAAAACGGCGTCTTTGTGCCCACCGAACTGCGTGTGATGGATATGGCTGCTCGCGGACAGGGACGGCGTCGCGCGGCAGCCAATTCCGCTGCTGCATCGCCGGAGACAAATGCTCCCGCGAGTCCCAGATAAAAATTTGCCGTTCATTTGCCGATTGCGGCCTGATGCCGAGGTGAGGTTCAAGGTGTATACGAGGTCGAGATTTATCCGAAGGACGATGTTGGGCATGGCCATCCTTATGGGAGCCGCGCTGTCCGCCGCGGCGCAGGTGGAGGCCGCGCCTCCGCCCCCCCAGCCGGAGGCAACTTCGCCGCCGGCGATTCAGGCGACCGCCGCTGGCGGGACCATCCGGGGCACGGTCAAGGCGGGCACGGTGCCGTTGCCCGGAGTCGCCGTGACCGCGGCCAACACCCTCACCGGCAAAAAATATGCCACGACGACCGACATCACCGGCTCATTCGCCATGGTGATTCCGCGCAACGGACGATACGTGGTCAAGGCGGAACTGGCGGCCTTCGCCACCGAGACAAAAGAGGTTGTGATCGACAGCAGCAAAGCGGGCGGCAAGACAGAACAGGTTGCCGAGTTTTCCATGCAACTGGCCTCGCGCGTCGCGCAGCAGCAGGAGCAGCAGGCAGGCACCGCTTCAGCTCTGGCCGGAGCGTTGGGTCAGGCGTTAGGTCAGGGCACAGGACAGGGGCGCGGCACGCAGTCCCTCAGCGTCACCGGCGACGGCGATCTGGCCGATGCCAGTGCGGGCTCGGGCATCGTTGGAGCGCAGATGCCTACGCTCTCCGGGCTGGGCAGCGCCGACGACGCGGCGGCGGACTCCGTCACCGTCAGTGGGCAGATGGGCCAGACCAACGGGCTGGCGAACTTCAACGAAGATGAGATTCGCCAGCGTGTCGAAGATGCGGTCGCGCAGGCACGGCAGCGCGGCGGCGCACAGGGAGACGTTGCCGAGGCCGTGGTAGGGATGCTCGGCGGCATGATGGGCGGCGGCGGTCGCGGTGGACGTGGCGGCGGCGGTGGTGGTCGCGGCGGGGGCCGCGGAGGATTTCGCGGCTTCAACCCCACCCAGCCGCACGGCATGGTCTTCTACCAGGGAGGCAACGGCGCCTTGAACGCCGCGCCGTTCTCGGTCGCGCAGGCGCTCGGTGAGGCGGGCGCGCAGGTGGTCAAGCCCGCGTCCATGTCCAATCGTTTCGGCGTCAGCTTTGCCGGATCGCCCTTCATCCCCGGTCTGGTGAAGCCGAGCACCAGGCAGTTCGTCTTCCTCAACGTCACCGGGCAGCGCAACATCAACCCGCTCATTCTTAACGGAACCGTTCCTACGCTGGCCGAGCGCAGCGGAGACTTCTCGGCGCTCATCCACAACGACGGCGGCGTCACCTCCGGTCTGCTCTACGATCCGGCGACCGGCCAGCCCATCCCCGGCAACAATCTCAACCTGGCGCAGACGCCCATCGCGCCGCAGGGACTGGCGCTGCTGAACTACTATCCTGCTCCCAACGTTCCCAACGCGGGCGCGCTCAACAACTATCAGACCGTGACCAACGCCGGTCAGAACTCGACCAGCGCGTCACTGCGCTACGTGCGCAACTTCGGCCAGAGCGGCTTCGGCGGCTTCCGCCGTCAGGCTGCAAACGCGCCCAAGGCATTTCGGCAGAACATCAACTTCAGCGGCAGCTACGCGCACTCGGCCAGCGATCAGCGAAATATCTTCCTCCCGCTCGGCGGGGCCAGCCTCTCGAATGGCTACTCCATCACCGCCGGGTACACCATCGGCTACGGCGCGATCACCAACAATGCCTCCGTCCGCTGGAACCGGTCGCACAGCACCAACCGCAACTACTTCACCGACAGCGCGACCGATCCTCTGACGGGAACGGATATCTCGATTCCAAAGCCGGTCATCGCCTCGGCGCCGGGCATCTACTACGGAATCCCCAGCCTCACCATCTCCGGCTTCACCGGCCTTAACGAGGCAGCGCCGAGCGACTCCATCAGCCAGACCATCTCCTTCTCCGATTCTGTCAGCTACCGGCTCAAGAAGCACAACATGCGCTTCGGCTTCGATGTGCGCCGCGTGCATGCCGACTCGATCGGGGGCGCCAACGGCGTCGGCGCATTCACCTTCACCGGCTATGCGACGCAGAACCCGGCAGAGTCCGCCTGCATGCCATCGTCGACGATCGTCTGCCCGCCGATTGCTGCCAGCGGCTCCGGCTTCGCCGATTTCCTGCTCGGCCTGCCGCAGCAGTCCGCCATCCAGGCCGGAGCCTTCAAGACCTACCTGCGCGCCAACGTCATCGACTGGTACGCGCAGGACGACTGGCGCGCGGCATCGAACCTGACCGTCAACTTCGGCCTGCGCTACGAGTACTTCTCGCCCTACGTGGAGAAGAACAACCGGCTCGTGAATCTCGACCACAACGCCGACTTCTCGCAGGTCGAAGCCGTCGAGCCGGGACAGTCGGGAACCTTCAGCGGCCGCTTTCCCCGGTCGCTCGTTCGTCCCGACCGGGACATGTTCTCGCCGCGGCTCGGCATCGCCTATCGCCCGAAGCTCAGTCTATTCAAGTCGCTGGTCATCCGCGGCGGCTACGGCATCAACTTCAACACCAGCCAGTACGGCACCATTGCGCGGCAGCTCTCGTCGCAGCCTCCGTTCGCGCTCACCCAGACCAACGCGGTGACCACTCCGCAGATTCCCGGCACGGCGGGATGCACGCAGCAGAACATGACGCTGGCCAGCGCCTTCAACTGCTCGACCGTGCCCGTGCAGAATAACTACGCCGCCAACCAGGACTATCGCCTCGGCCATGTGCAGATATGGAACATCGACATCCAGCGCACGCTGCCGATGGGCATCGTCGCCAACATCGGCTACAACGGGGCCAAGGGCGGCGGGCTCGACATCGTTCGCGCGCCCAACCGCACCGCAAACGGCGTCCTGAACCCCTCGGCGCAGGCGTTCAACTATGAGGACTCGCTGGGCTACTCGCGCTTCAACGCGCTCAGCGTCAACCTGCGCAAGCGCCTTCAGAAGGGGGTCTCTCTACAGGCGACGTATCAGTACGGACACTCGATCGACAACGCCTCGTCCATCGGAGGCACGGCCGCGGTGCCCGCGCAGAACGATCTCGACCTCGACGCCGAGGAGGGCAACAGCTCGTTCGACATTCGCCACAAGCTCAAGGGAAGCTGGGTGCTGGAGCTGCCCTTCGGCCCCAACCGCGCCCTGCTGTCGAAGGGCGGCTTCTGGTCGAAGGCGCTCGACGGCTTCTCCTTCTCGGGCGACTACACCTTCGCCACCGGCACGTACTACACGCCGCACTACGTCGCCACCGTCTCCGAGACCTCAAGCGGCAGTAACAACTCGCTGCGCCCCGACCGGGTCTTCTCCGCGCCGATTGCAGGAGAAGGGACGCTCGGGCAGTGGTTCAACAAGGCCGCATTCACCACACCCGCCAACGGCTTCGGCACCGCCTCGCGCGGCTCCATCGAAGGACCGGGAACGGTCTCGGTCGATGCGTCCCTTTCGAGGACCGTACAACTCGGCGATACGCGCTCCTTCGAGGCGAGGGTGACCGCCACCAACGCCTTCAACACGGTGCAGTACTCGGGCATCGACACGACGCTCAACTCGCCGACCTTCGGACAAGTAACCTCGGCGGCTTCGATGCGGCAGCTTACGGTCACGGCGCGTTACAGGTTCTAAAGAAAGAATAGAAAAAGCAGTCAGGTTTATTGAGAAAGAAGAAAAAGCAGCTAGGTTTTACGAAGAAAGAACGAGGAGATATGCGGCGAGCGGCAATAGCGATAGCGGCGATAGCAATGGTCATCGGCACAGCCGCGCCCGGCCTTGCCCAGCAGCAGGCGGCCGATGGCACCTTCACGCTGAAGGTGCAGTCCGACATCGTGCTGACCAACGTCGTGGTGCGCGATAAAAAGACCGGCGAGGTCGTCAAGGGTCTCACCGCCGCCGACTTCACCATCCTCGAAAACGGCAAGCCGCAGAAGATCGCCAGCTTCGACTACCAGAGCGTGGACGAGGCCGCCGTGCTCAACGAGAAGACCACGGTCACCGGGCAGGCCTCGGTCGCCGACCTGCTCAACCGCAACTTCGCCGCCGACCCCGCCGCCCTCAAGAACCATCGCCTGATCGTTATGTTCTTCGATCTCAGCAGCATGCAGCCTGAGGACGTCGACCGCGCCGTGGAGGCGGCTCAGGACTACATCAACAAGAAGATGCAGCCCGCCGATCTGGTCGCGCTGGTCAGCATGTCCACCGCGCTCAACATGGACCAGGACTTCACCTCCGACAAGGCCCTGCTGCTCAAGGGCGTCGGCACGTACAACGGCACCCAGGGTACCGGCTTCGCCAACGGAACTACGGGATCGTCCGAGGGAACGGCGGACGACGCTTCAAGCTTCATCGCCGACGACACCGAGTACAACAGCCTCAACACCGACCGCGAACTCTACGCCATCCGCGAGATCGCAAAGTCGCTCGAGCGCGTCGACGAGCGCAAGAGCATGCTCTACTTCAGCGGCGGCCTCACCCGCAACGGCATCGAAAATCAGGCCAGCATGCGCGCCGCCACCAACGCGGCGGTACGCGCCAACATGGCCATCTACAGCGTCGATTCGCGCGGCCTGCAGGCACTGCCCCCCGTAGGCGATGCCTCGACCGGAAGCCTGCGCGGAACCTCCGCCTACAGCGGCGCGGCCATGCAGAGCCAGCTCGACGCCAACTTCGGCTCGCAGGAAACGCTGGCCACGCTCTCTTCCGACACCGGCGGCAAGGCCTTCTTCGACTCCAACGACTTCGCGCCCGCCTTCCAGCAGATTCAGCACGACACCGAGGCCTACTACATTCTCGGCTTCCACTCCACCAACACCGCCCGCGACGGCAGCTACCGCCGCCTGACGATCAGGCTCAACCGCGCCGACGCGAAGCTGGAGCACGTCGACGCAAAGCTCGACTATCGCCCCGGCTACTACGCGCCCGCCGACTTCAAGCACCAGAAGACCGAGGACCGCGAACAGGCGCTCACCGAGCAGATGCGCAGCGATCTGCCCGCCACCGATGTCGCTGTCTATCTGCAGGCGCTCTACTTCCGGCTGGAGGACAACAAGTTCTTCATCCCGGTCTCGCTGATCGTGCCCGGATCGCAGATCCCCTTCCTCAAGAACGGCGACCGCGACAAGGCCAACATTGATGTGATGGGCGAGGTGAAGAATGCGCAGGGCATCATCGTCGGCAACGTCCGCGACACGGTGAAGCTGGCGCTCGATTCCTCGCAGCAGGTCCAGCGCAGGAACATCCAGTACTCCACCGGATTCACGCTGGCCCCCGGCCGCTATCATCTCAAGTTCGTCGTCCGCGAAAATCAGACCGGGAGGATGGGCAGCTTCGAGACGGATCTCCAGGTGCCCGACCTGCGCAAGAGCCCGCTGAAGCTCAGCTCCATCGTGCTGGCGAGCCAAAGGACGCCGAACACCGCGAAGAAGTCGACCAGCCCGCTGGTGCGCGACGGCATGGAGTGGATTCCGAACATCCCCCACGTCTTCCGCCAGGATCAGCACCTCTATTTTCTGTATGAGGTCTACGACCCGGCGCATCGGCAGGCAGGAGCGGCTGCTCCCGCCGACGCTCCTGGACTCAAGCGGCGCAGCGGAAAGCCGGTGCGCGTGCTTACCAGCATCGAGTTCATGCACAACGGCGTCAAGGTCTACGAGACGCCGCTGGTCGTCGCCGACGCCATCAACATCCCCGACCGCGATGCCGTGGGCTTCCAGTTCGATGTGCCGCTAACCCAATTGAAACCGGGCACCTACATCTGCCAGGTCAACGTGATCGACGATGCCGGCGGCAGCTTCAGCTTCCCTCGGCTGGCCCTGATGGTCCGCCCCCCAACTCCCGCGCTGGCGACTACCGCTGCGACCGCGGCGGCGGCGCAATAGCGCCCTATTGACAGGAGTTTCAGGCAGGCGGATGATTTGAGCGTACCTCGTGGAGGTATGCCATGGGCTATCCAGTCCGTCTTCCTTCCCTTCTCATTCTCCTGACTCTGCTCGTAGCCGGTACCGGCCTTTGTGCCCAGGGACTCCACAGCCACGAACTGGCACGACAGCTTGAACACGAAGATCCGCAGTGGCCGTCGATCCAGGCGCATCTGCCCGATCCCGCCACCGCCTCGCCCCAGCGGCTTGAGATGACCGCCGACGTTCTGCGGGCGCGCCGTTTCCCCGAGAGCGCTCTCGACTACTACGGCTACGCGCTCAAGCGCGGAGCCAACGAGGTCCAGATTCTCAACAAGATTGGCGTAACCCAGTTGGAGATCGGCAATCGCCGCGTCGCGCGCGAGTTCTTCCAGCGCGTCGTCCATCTAAAGAAGAAGAGCGCCGACGGCTGGAACAACCTCGGCGCAGTCGAGTATCTCGAAGGCATGAATGGAAGCGCCATCTCCGACTACAAGCGGGCCATCAAGCTCGACAAAAAGTCGGCGACCTACCACTCCAATCTGGGCACCGTCTACTTTCAGACCAAGGACTTCGACCGCGCCCGCAAGGAGTTCAACATTGCGCTCAAGCTCGACCCAGATATGATGCTGCGCCGCGGCGGCCCCGGCGGAATCACCATGCGCATGCTCACGCCCGCCGACCACGCCCGCTTCTGCTACGAACTCGCGCGGCTCTACGCCGAGAACGGCAATGAAGAGAAGATGCTGCACTACCTCACCACGGCCAGCGAAGGCGGCTTCGATGTGATGGAGGCAATGCGCCACGACGAGATCCTCGAAAAATATCGCAAAGACCCTCGCGTCCTTCTCCTCGTGCATAACGCCGAGGCTTTGCGCACCGGCCATCTCTCCCTCGCCGAAAGCGTGGAGAATCTTCAACCGTTGCCCGCCGCTCCCACTGAACACGAGTGATGACCTGGGGGGCGTGATTAGGCCGTCTGTTAAGGGCACGGCTTCAGCCGTGCCCTAAGCGCGTCGTTTGCAGTGGGGCATTCGAGCTATTTCCCTCAGGCGTAGCTTCTTTGTCTGTCATTCCCGAAGGGAATCTGCGTTTTTCTCGAATCACCGGGGCTTTATCTGGAGGAGAACCGCTTTCGTTGTTGAGGTGTATCCGGATTGAATCAGACCTGACGATACGGGCAGTGGCGGCAGTTGGAGTTGCAGCAGTAGCCGCGCTTCAAGAGATACGCCGCCGTAAAGACGATCCACAGCCCCTCGTAATAAAAATCCTCCGGCCCCAGCCGAGCAGCCGCATCATCTTCCTCACGAGAGTGATCGTCGTCCTGTGGCGGCTCCGGCATGGTTAGCGCATCTTTCCTGTTCTCTGAGACAAAGTAAACAACACATCATCACCCGGAGGACAAACACCACGTCATTAAACGCCCGGCAAAACTGCACGTCATCTCAACCGAAGCAACGGACGGCTTCATCGTCCGTTGCGCAGTGGAGAGACCCCTGTATTTCGCGTCTCCCCCTGCCCTAGAACAGTGCCGGAACGGGCTGCACCGCCGCAGAGGCAGGCAGCAGCGCCGCGGGAACCTCCTCGCCCTCCACATGCACGCTGCCATTGCGATAGACGACCTGCCGACCGGGAATCGCGGCCACGCGCTCGCCGGGGATGACGATGCCCGCAAGGTTGGCCGGGTCGGCGGCTGCCACCGTAATCGTCGCGAGGCACTCGCGGCTGCGAGCCGCGCGCAGCGATTCGACGGCAGCGGGAAGCGCGAACTGTTCGCCGCCGAATCCCGAGACGAAGCGGCCGCCGCGCACCTCGCCCCGCGCCTCCATGCGGCGGAGAATGCCGAGCAGGTCGCGCCACCGAGGAGCGTTCGACTCGCGAGCGAGCAGGTCACGGAAGAGGATGCCGTAGCGCGCCAGCAACATGCGCGCCGCGGACTCGATCGCCGCATCTGTCCGGCGTGCCTGCTCGATCGGCGTCGGCGCGGCATGCACCTCTTCCGACAGCAGCGACCAGCGCCCTGCGGAACTGCGGGCTGTACGCCTCCCCGGAGTCTCGCTCGCAGCCGACTTTCGGCGAGGGTCCATCATGGAGCGCAACTGGTCGAAGCCGTCGGCGGCAGCCAGCCCGGCCGTGGCCAACTCCCACAGCGCGTGCTGCGTCTGCTGTCGCGTCAGGCCCGCGATGCGTTGAATATCGTTGGCAAAGCAGGCCCCGCGCTGCTGGAGCAAACCGCGCACCCCGAGCGCATCGGCGCTAAGCGCCTGTTCGAGCTTGGCCTCTTCAACGCACTGCCGGGCGAGCGCGTGCGGCAGCCACTCGGCGGACTCGCGCATATAAAACGTGATCGGCGCGACGTTGGTGGGGATCACCCGGCGCGGCGCGGCTCCGTCGCCGAGGGCCCACGCCGGATGCGGCGAAACTCGCCCCCAGCCCACCGCGCCCGAAAGGCACAGCGCATCGAGCCAGCGCGAATCGTAGTTGGCCACGCGCGCGGGCAGCAGCGTGCGCTCCCACTCGATGGCCGGAGCCTCAAAGCCTTCGAGTTGATGCAGCGCTTCGAGCACGCCCTCTTCTCCCGCAAGCTGCGTCTGCGGAGCGAGATGCTGCCAGCCCAGCAGCCAGCGCATGTAGACGGCGGGCGTCACCGCCTCGACCTGTTTGCGCAGCGTGCTCAGGGTGCGGCGGTGGATGCGTTGCAGGATGCGGCGCTCGCACCACTCAATCTCGTAATCGGTCGATGGCTTCGGATGCTCGAAGATGCCGCGCATCAGCAGCCCCTGCATCTCCATGGCGAGAAAAGCCTGAAAGACCTCCGCCGGGGCGAGCCCCAGCCGTTCCGAGAAGGCGTTAGCGCTGGTTGGCCCGATGATTTGTAACCATCCCTGAACACATTGCTTCAATGCCTGTTCTTTTGTAACTGTTTCAGTTTCGTTATAGCTCCATAGCGCCGATACATACCCAAGTCGCTCACTGGCCGCCCAGCAGGGAATCCCCGCGCAGTCGATCGTCTGCGCACGACCCGTCCGGGCAAGCCGCTCATAGAACACCGGCCAGTGCCGAGCCTCCCCCGTGTCAAGAACGGCCAGCGGAAGCGCGACCACCGCATGCAGCAGATCGTGAAGCTCGTGCTCGTCGCGGATATCGGGCCGGCACTCGCGGCGCACCTCGTCGATTGCACTCTGATCGAGCTTGCCCGCCTCTTCGAGCACGCTCTCCGGGAGCGATCGCCGCAGCGAGACAGCCCGCGCCCGGCGCTCTTCCAGTCCCGCATCGTCGAGGAAGGCATAGGGATTGGCGTTGATCAGCTCGTGCGCGAACTGCGAAGGCACCGGCGTATCGACGGCGAGACAGCGGATGCTCCCGTCCTTGATCCCGCGCAGAACATCGATCAGCCCTTCGAGATCCATCGCCTCCTGCAGCACGTCCTGCATCACCTCGTCAACCAGCGGATGCGCCGGAATCTGGATATCGCCGACGATGGTCTCAAAGCAGGCAGCGGCCTGGGGAAAGACGCTGGCCATCAGGTCTTCGGACCGCGTGCGCTGAATCTGCGGTGCGATGCGCTTGCCCTTCGAGAAGCGAAGCAGTTGCAGGCTGCGCCCGGCGGCCCAGCGCCAGCGCGTCTTGAAGATCGGTGAGGCAATGGCGGCCTGTTCCAGCAACTCCTTCGCAGTCTGCTCGGTGAGGAACTGGAAGACATCGGCCAGCGGAAAGCTGTGCTGCTCGGCCAGCGAGATGTTGATGCCGTTGTCGGTCGCCGCTGCCTGCAACTCGAAGTTGAAGCCGCGGCAGAAGCGTTTGCGCAGCGCCAGTCCCCAGGCCTTGTTGATGCGGCCGCCGAAGGGCGCGTGCAGGATCAGTTGCATGCCGCCGCCCTCGTCGAAGAAACGCTCGGCGATGATGGTAGTCTTGCTGGGAACGGCTCCCAGCACGGCGCGCCCGCTGACGATGTAGGCGATCAGCTGCTGCGCTCCGCTGGCGCAGACGCCGCACTCCTCCATCAGCCACGCGCTGGCCGCCGCGACTTCAGGTTGCGCCGGAGAGATGTAGCCGGGCGGAACGTTAGGGGTGCGGGCAGAGATCTGCTCGCGCAACTCGCCGACGCCATCGCATAGCACCGCAGTACGCTGCGGCGCTTCGCCAAACCAGAAGGGAAGCGTCGGCGGAGCGCCGTGGGCGTCCTCAACCAGCACCCGCCCGGCGGCCTCGATGCGCTGAATGCGCCAGCTCGTATTGCCCAGCAAAACTACATCGCCGGGGCTGGAGTCGACGGCGAAGTGCTCGTCGAGCGTGGCGATCTGTACGCCCTCGGGCTGCAGGATCACGCTGAACAGCGCGGCGTCTGGAATGCTGCCGCCGTTCGAGATTGCGATCATCCGCGCCCCGCGCCGAGGATGAATCTGCCGTTGGATGCCGTCGCGCAGCAGGTAAGCGCCGTAGCGTCCGCGGCTCGATTCAATTCCTTCATGCAGCAGCGCGATCAGTTCGTCGAAGCGCTCGCGGGTAAGGTCGCGGTACGGATAAGCGCGGCGCAGCGTGTTGAAGAGCGTGTCTTCCTCCCACGATTCCGCCCCGCAGCAGGCGACGATCTGTTGCATCAGCACGTCCATCGGCTGCGGCGGAACTTCGAGCCGGTCCAGTTCTCCGGCGCGCATCTTGCGCACCAGCGCCGCCTGCTCCATCAGGTCGTCGCGAGTCGTCGCGAAGAAGCGCCCCTTGGGCACGGCTCCGCGCCAGTGGCCCGCGCGCCCCACGCGCTGCATGGCGACGGCGACGGCGCGGGTGGTGCTGATCTGGCAGACCAGATCGATATCGCCGATGTCGATGCCGAGTTCGAGCGAGGCCGTGGCGATTAATATCTTTATTTCCCCATTTTTTAATCGCTGCTCGGCGTCGAGCCGCAGATTGCGCGAGAGGCTGCCGTGGTGCGCCGCAACGTTCTCGTTGCCCAGCCGCTCGGCGAGCGCGAACGCGATCTTTTCTACCAGCCGCCGCGTGTTGACGAAGACCAGCGTCGAGCGGTGATGCTCAGCATGCGCCGCCAGCTTGTCGAAGATCTCCTCCCACATCGCGGTGGTGGTGACGGAACCAAGCTCGTCGCTCGGCACTTCGATGGCAATATCCAACTCGCGCCGCTGGCCTACCTGCACGATGCGTGCCGGCCTGCGCGAAGCGTGAACCCCGGTAAGAAAGTTAGCCACCAGTTCAATCGGATTCTGTGTCGCAGACAGCCCGATTCGCAGCGGAGGCGCAGGCTGGCCGGTCACAAATGCTCCCGGAGAAAGCCTGTTCTCGCCGCAGACCAGAGCTTCGAGCCGTTCGAGCGACAGCGCCAGGTGCGCTCCACGCTTGTCATCGGCCACCGCGTGAATTTCATCGACGATGACTGTATTGACGCGGCGCAGATGCTCGCGCGACTTGCCCGCCGTCAGCAGAATGTAGAGCGACTCCGGCGTGGTGACAAGAATATGCGGCGGATTGCGCAGCATGGCGGCGCGCTCTTTGGGCAGCGTGTCGCCGGTACGGACGGCAGTGCGAATCTCGGTCGAGAGATAACCGCGTTCGAGAGCAAGCTGCTGTATCTCGCGCAGTGGAGCATCGAGGTTCTTCTGCACGTCGTTCGAGAGCGCCTTCAGCGGACTGACGTAGACGATCTGCGTGCACGGCGCAAGCGTCCCGGCGATGGCCTGGCGCAGCAGCCGGTCGATGCAGACCAGAAAAGCGGCCAGCGTCTTTCCGCTCCCCGTAGGCGCGGAGATCAACGTCGCCTCGCCCGCCAGAATACTAGGCCAGCCCTGCTCCTGCGGCTCGGTCGCGCTGCCGAATTTACGGACGAACCACTCCGCCGTGACGGGATGCGCCCAGGCCAGAGCGGCGGAGATTTCGGCGGTCGGCATGGGGAGATTGTAGCGCGAATCGATTCGATCTTTGTTCGCCTGTCGCCCGCCCTTTATTCTCTACATGTTACCCGTGCCCACATCGGCGGCGGCAGCGGCGGAGTTGCTCTCGTCGAGATACTGTTCGATCACTTTTTCGAGCGTCCCCTGCGCTGTGAGGATGAAGTCCACGGCGTCGCGCCCCGCTCCCCGCCCCCCCGGATTCGGCGTCGTATAGTGCGCCACGGCCTTGGCCTGCGGACGCGCGTTCGCGGTGGCGATGGCCAACCCGCAGGCGCGCATCACCGGCAGGTCGATCACGTCGTCGCCGACGTAAGCCAGCTCGTCGATGGTGATCCCGGCCTTGGCCAGAATCTCGTTGATAGCGTTCATCTTGTGCGACTGGCCCTGGTAGATGAACTCCAGCTTCAGGTCGTTCGCGCGAATCGCCACCGTCTGCGACTGGCGCTTGGTGATGATGCCGATGCGCAGCCCGCCCAGCCGGGCCAGCGAGATGCCCAGGCCGTCGTGCGCGGCGAAGCCCTTGGCCTCGATGCCACGGCCGTTCGCATCGGGAAGGACGAAGATCTGGCCATCGGTGAGGACGCCATCGACGTCGAAGATAAGAACTTTGATCTTTTTTGCGCGTTGTTCAGCAGTCATTTAACGATGATACCGTGGCCTCCGGGCATAGCACCCTCGCCCCCGGTCAAGGCTCCGTCGTACTTTGTCTTCCGTTGTCCGCGGTTACGCGAAAAGAAGCGGCACTTGCAGACCCTGCACTTCCAGGGGTACAGGCCCACGCACGGTAGTATGGCTCGTTCCCAAAACGTCTTGCGCCGCCCTCGGGTTGTGTCCAGGGAATGGCATTGTTTGCATTCGGGGTTATCGCTGATTCTCGGCATGGCAGCGTTCTCAGAGTTAAACTTATGATCGATCCGTTGGTAGCCTATAACAATGAGCGATACCTTGTCGCATTTTAATGAATCGGGCGACGCCCGCATGGTCGATGTCAGCGCCAAGTCCCCGACGCGCCGCGAGGCAGTCGCATCGGCCTTCGTCGAACTATCCGACGCTGTCCTCGCCGCGCTGCCCCGCAATCCCAAGGGCAATCCGCTGGAGGTCGCCCGCTTCGCCGGCATGCAGGCGGCCAAGCGCACCTCCGATCTGATCCCGATGTGCCATCCGCTGGCCCTGAGCTTCGTCGATGTCAAGGCCACGGTGGTCGCGGGCGGCGTCGCCATCGAGGCCACGGCGGCCACGGTCGCCGGCACCGGCGTCGAGATGGAGGCCATGGTCGCCGCCTCCATCGCCGCGCTCACGGTCTATGACATGACCAAGGCGCTCGACAAGGGCATCCGCATCCGCGAGGTCGTGCTCGTCAGCAAGAGCGGCGGCAAGAGCGGCGACTACCGCCGCTAGATGTGGAGGCTCAAGAGGCTATTTCCTACTCAGGCGTAGCTTCCTTTGTTTGTCCTTTGTTTGTCATTCCCGAAGGGAATCTGCGGTTGCCTTCCTCCACACCAACAGCAAATCTGCTTCGGCGCCCCATTTTTTGTGCGCTCTTTGCGCAAAGAGTGGGAGACCACAGCCTTTCCAAACAATCAAACCGCCGTGGCCAGCGTCACCGCAAAAAGATGCAGCGGGTCCAGCCACGATTGGTCAATCACAAATCCGGCTGGCTTCAGCAGCGCGTCAATCGAATCCGGCGTGAACTTGTAGCTGTTTTCGGTGTGAATCGTCTCGCCGGGCGCGAAGTCGATCGCCAGCGCCGGGGCCGAAGCCGTGGCGGGCAGGTGAACCCGTTGCTTTGCCAGCGAGGCGAGGTGCATCTCGATGCGCGACTGGTCCGCGTTCCACACCGCCCTGTGGTCGAAGGATTCGGGGCGGAAGTCGGCGCCGAGATCGCGGTTCAACCGCGTCAGCACGTTGCGGTTGAAGGCGGCGGTCACGCCCGCATCATCGTCGTAGGCGGCTACCAGCGTGTCGGCGCTCTTGTTCCGGCCTGGACCGAGGTCCGTCCCCAGCAGCAGCTTGTCGCCGGGAAGAAGCTGGGCGCGGATGTTCGCCAGCAGCGCCGCCGCCGCTTGGGGCGAGAAGTTGCCGATGCTCGATCCGATGTACAGCGCCAGCGTGCGCAGCCCCGGCAGCCGATCCAGCGGCAGCGGCTCGCGCGTGTAGTCCGCGACCTGGCAACGGACCGTGACGTCGGGAAAGTTCGCCTCGATATTTTCGCTCGCCGCGGCCAGCGCCGACTCCGACACATCGACCGGCTGATAGACTACCTTGCCCTGCTGGCGGATGGCGGCGGCCAGCAGGATGCCGGTCTTGGTCGCCGTTCCCGCGCCCAGTTCGATCAGCGTCAGCGTCCGGCGCTCGTCGCCTGCGGCCCGTCGCAGAATCTCGTCGGCGTGGGCGCTGAAGATCGAGCGTTCGGTGCGGGTCAGGTAATACTCGGGCAGCTCCGTGATCTGCTCAAAGAGGCGCGATCCCTCCTCGTCGTAAAACAGCCACGCCGAAAGGGTGCGCGGCCGGGCAGTCAGTCCGGCGCGGGCCTCGGCGGCTACTGCGGAGGTCGTGGCGTCAAGGGTTTCTGCGGCGATAGATGGCACTTGGGAGTCTTCCCTCCATTTTCAATGCGGCCGGGCCGCCCGGTTCGTCAAGCTTCGGTGATCAGGTTCAAATCAGTCCATTGGATGCAGCGTGGGCGCTCGACGACTTCGCCAAATCAATAAACCCAGGTGGAACAGCATCTCGACCATCTCTAAACGTCATCTCGACCGGAGCCGCGCGGTCTCATCGCGCGGCGCAGTGGAGAGACCCCTGTATTTCGTTCTTGTCTCACCATTCACAGATACCATCCCATCGTCGAGACAGCCCAAAACTCTATTGCCCCGCATCGGCGGCCAGCCGCAGCCCGGAGAACTGCCAGCGGGTCGCTGGACCGAAGAAGTTGCGATAGGTCGAGCGGATATGCGTGGCCGGCGTCACGCACGAGCCGCCGCGCAGCACCACCTGGCTGGACATGAACTTGCCGTTGTACTCGCCCAGCGCGCCCGGCAGCGGCTTGTAGCCGGGGTAGCCCGAATAGCTCGACTGCGTCCACTCCCACACGTCTCCGAACATCTGTTGCAGCCCCGCGTCATGGATCGCGGGCACAGGATGCAGATCTCCCTTCTCCAGCAGGTTCGCTCCGGCGATGGCGTCCGAGTTCAACTGATCTGCAGCGTACTCCCACTCGAACTCCGTAGGCAGCCGATGACCCGCCCAATGGGCATAGGAGGCGGCCTCGAAGAGGCTGAGGTGGCAGACCGGCGTCTCGCTCAGGTCTTCGAGCGGCTCGAAGCCGCGCATCGTATAGATGCACCAGCCCGATTTGGTAGAGGTGTCCCGCTGCCAGTAGAGCGGCGCCTGCCAGCCCTCGGCGCGCATGGCAGTCCAGCCCTCGGAGAGCCAAAGCTCGGGCCGGTTGTACCCATCCTGCTCGATGAAGGCGAGGTACTCCGCGCAGGTCACCAGCCGGGTCGCCAGCCGAAAGGGCGCGATGTAGGCGGAGTGCCGCGGCGTCTCGTTGTCGAAGGCAAAGGCATCGCAGGCCGTTGGATCGGGCGTCACCCCGATCTCAGTCAGGCCCGGCGCAAAGTCGGCCCACTCCATCGGCGGGGCGATGGCATCGCCTCTCCGCGACTTCGATGCCTCGATATAAGCGGGGTGAAGGGGATTGGTGAAGAGCGCGTGCTTGATGTCGGTGGCGATCAGCTCCTGATGCTGCTGCTCGTGGTTGAGGCCCAGCAGGATGCGGCGGCTGGCCTCGTCTTCGATCGGCGACTGGAGCAGGCGGTCGATCGCCGCATCGACGTGGGCACGGTACGCCAGGATAGCGTCGAGCGGCGGCCGGGAGAAGGAGGCCCGGAGCTTCTTCTCCGGCATCTCGCCCAGCGAGTTGTAGTAGCTGTTGAAGAGCCAGCGGAAGTCCGGGTGGAAGGGCTTGTACCCGGCGACATATTCGCTCAGCACAAAGGTCTCGAAGAACCAGCTCGTATGGGCCAGGTGCCATTTGACTGGACTGGCCTCGGGACACGACTGCACCATCATGTCTTCCGGCGAGAGCGGCTGACAGAGGTGCAGGGTAGCCTGGCGCACGCTGCGGTAGCGGGCCAGAAGAAGGGCAAAAGCTGTAGCAGTTTCGGCGGGGACAGGCATCATCTTTCCCATTCTGGACGGCAGGCGAAACGCTTGCGGGTTATCGTTCGGACACTTGCAGAGCTATTAGCAGCTTTAGATGCAGCTTGCCGGCCATGGGTGACATTCTCCCGGCCAGTCATCTTTTCCGCTTCCAGCGCGTCCGTTCCTCGATTCGCGGATGATTCGCGATTGCGCCCGAGCAGTTATTTTTGTGCGTCCGTAAATTTCCGCCGCCGTCGCACGCAACCCCGTTTATACCTGTTACCATCATACAGTTGGCGAATATCGCCTGCATTCAGGAGCATCACAAATGGCAAACGGAACAGTAAAATGGTTTAACGACGCAAAAGGCTTTGGTTTCATTACCCCGGAAGACGGCGGTGAGGACCTATTCGCGCATTATTCGGCAATCAACTCCAGTGGCTTCAAGTCTCTGCAGGAAGGCCAGCGCGTTACGTTTGACATCACAACCGGGCCCAAAGGCAAGCAGGCTGCCAACATCCAGCCCGCGTAACCAGAGAAACACCATTTCTCCGGTTACATTGCACCAAATGTAACCAGAGACCCAGGCTTTCTCTAGTTACATTGCACTTCCCAGGATCTTTTCAGGATTTCGGATTTTTTTAGAATTTCGGACTTTCAGGATTCAGGATTGTAAGACTGCGATGGCCGCAAGCATGAGCTTGCGGCCATCGCTATTTTCAGCGTAGAAGCACCGAAATCACCTCTCCAGCCATAAACCTGATCTTCTCCGGCGGCAGCACCGCGTAGCAGTTGGCGCGGGCATTCGCAGCCAGATCCCCCGACCCCTGCCAGCCGATGAGCCGCACCATCGAGCGTGCCCTGCCGGGCGTCATGCGAGCCGGAAGGAACCGAGTAAGTCCCTGTTTTCCAAGGACATCCTCGGCCAGCGTCGCCTGCGCGAAGCGCGGCGGCGAGATTCCGGCGCCGGCCATCGCCCGCAGCAGCGGCTCCACAAAGCAGTGAAACGTCACCTGGGTCGAGACCGGATTGCCGGGAAGCCCGAAGAAATACCTCTCTCCCTGACCGCCGCTCGCCGGGAGCCTGCCGAAGACTACCGGCTTGCCCGGCTGCATCCTGACGCCGGTAAAGAAGAACTCGGCCCCCATCGACGCCAGCACCTCTTCGACGAGATCGTACTTGCCCATCGAGACGCCGCCCGAGAGTAAGACAAGGTCGCTCGTCCGGGCCTCGGCGATGAGGCGCTCCAACTCCTCGCGCCGGTCCGGGGCGATGGGCAGACGGTCGGCCTCGCCCCCGGCGCGTGCCACCAGCGCCGCCAGCCCATAAGAGTTCGAGTTCCGGATCTGCTGCTCGTCCGGTGTCGCGTCGAGGTCAACCAACTCGTCGCCGGTCGCTAGGATCGCCACCCTCGGCCTGCGGAAGACGGTCAGCGAGGCGCAGCCGCAGGCGGCGGCCAGCGCGATCTCCGCTGCCTCTACCTCCGTTCCCACGGCCAGCACCGCGTCGCCGGCGCGGGCCTCCCGGCCTCGGGGGACGATGTTCTCTCCCGCGTGGAGGACCCGTTCCGCATTCATGCGAATGGACTTACCCGTCGTTTCCACATGCTCGACCATCGCCACCGCGTCCGCTCCCGGGGGGACCGGGGCACCGGTCATGATCTCGATGGCGCATCCGGGTTCCAGTACGCTTCCGGCCTCATTCAGTCCCTCCCAACGCTCTCCGGCGCGAATCTGCCCGACAACGCGCAGCGGACCGGCGGCGGCCTCGTCCGCACGGACGGCGAAGCCATCGCGGGTGGAGCGGTCGAAGGGCGGCTGATCGCGGTCGGCGACGACCGGAGCGGCCAGTACGCGACCGGCGGACGACAGCAGAGGGACGCTCTCGGTCTTCGGCTCGGCGAAGGCCGCGGCGCGGAGCTGCACCTGCTCAAGCGCTGCATCGAAATCGAGGATAAGACTCAATCGTATGTCCTTTCTCGTGCAAAGAAATGAGCCCCGGCCAGTGTGGACCGGGGCTCTATATGTTTGCAAGGAACTATCGCTTCTTCGGAGCCTTGTAGCTGGACTCGACCTTTGCCCCGATGCCTTCGAGGATGCCCTTGATATCGGCGGCATGAGGCCCATCGGGCGCCAGTTCGAGATACTTCTGGTAGGCCTCGACGCAGCCCGGGGGGGCGACGATCTTCTGCGTCTTGGGATCGACCGTCGCCTTGGGGATCAACGACTGGCCCTTGATGTAGTAGGCGTCGACCCGCTTGGGATCGGCGGCGATGGCCTTGTCAGCGGCGGCACCGGCCTCGTCGAGCTTGCCGGAGTTATAGAACGTCGCAGCCTCGTTGAAGTAGTACATTCCGGCGTTGGCGGGGTCAGCCTTGGCTGCCTCGTCGTAAGCAGCCGTGGCGTCGGCGGCCTTTCCGCCCTTGCTCAGCGCCTGGCCAAGCTGGTTGTAGGCGGCGGCTGCCGTCTGCGGGTTGGGCTTCTTCGAGGCGGCATTGAGATCAATGGCCTTCTTGTAGGAGGTGGCCGCATCGGCGAACTTCTGCTCGATGGCAGGATCGGTAGCCGGAGTTCCGGCGGTCCTGGCTGCCTGGGCAGCGGCGTTGGCTGAGCCGATCTGGGCGTCACCGAGGGCGACCCACAGGATAGGCTCATCCGGCTTGGCCGTGGTGGCCGTCTCCATGGCCTTCATGGATGCGTCGAAGTTGCCCGCCTTGGTGTCGGCGCGCGCCTGGGTCAGAAGCTGGTTCAGGTTTGCGATCTTGGCGTTGGCGGCCATGGCCTCGGAGTTCTTCTTCTTGAACTCTTCGAGCTGCTTGCGCTCGTCGGGAGTCATCTTGTCGATGTACTCCTTGCGGCTCATGTCGAAGTCCACCTGCTTGTCGTCATTGGCGGCGAGCGCGACGTTGTCGTTGAAGTCGATGCTCTTGTTCTCGGAGAAGACGATGACAACATAGTTGCCGGGCGTGATTCCCGAGCCCTTGTAATTACCGCTGGCGTCGATGGGGAAGGTGTAGGCGTACTTGCGGCTGCTCGCGTCCGCACTGCGATCGGTGGTCAGCTTCACATCGCCCTTGGTGATGGGCTGGCCGATGGGGTTATTCACGTGGCCATGAATGCCGGCGGTCTCCTGCGCCATCGAGCGTGTCGGGTGCGCCATGGCGAAGGCGACCAGAAGGGCGAGGGCCAGGGTGCTTGTCTTCTGAATCTTCCACATCTTTAATTCAAGTTGCTTCATCACTTTTCTCTTCTCCTGGCCTCTTTGATGCAGGCGGAAATCGTTGTTCTCGAACTGTTCATGGCACCAGAAACTTTGATGCATTCTTTGCTTCATCCGGCTACGGCATACGGTATCGGGTCTGTCGCCCCGGCGTCGTGAAATGCCCGCAGCCGCAGGACGCAACTCTCGCAGACGCCGCAGGCCACCTTCTCGGCGGAATAACATGACCAACTTACATGGAACGGAGCACCCAATTCAACTCCCAGACGGACGATTTCGCTCTTGCGCAGGCCGATCAGGGGTGTATGGATGCGAATATCGCCCTCTTTGGTGCCGGTCTGGATGAGGCGATTGAAGGCTTCGTAGTAGGCAGGGCGGCAGTCGGGATAGCCGGAGCTGTCCTGCTCGACGGCGCCGATGAAGACGGTCTTCGCGCCCAGCACCTCGGCCCAGCTTACCGCCGCCGACAGAAAATGGGCGTTGCGGAAGGGAACGTAAGTGACTGGAACTTCAACGCCGATGCTGGCCTCGTCGCCCGCGGCGGGCACGGCGATGCCAGGGTCGGTCAGGGCCGAACCGCCTATTTTGCGGAAGAGGTCCATCCTGAGCGGCAGAAGCTCGCGCACGCCGACGATGCGGGCGACGTCCTGGGCTGAGCGGAGTTCGCGGGCCTCGGTCCGCTGGCCATAGCCGAAGTGCAGCGCGTAGACGTCGAAGTCGCGTGCGGCCAGCGTGGCGCAGACGGCGGAGTCCATGCCGCCCGAGAGGCAGACGACGGCTCGGGGACGGGCGGATGCGGTTTCCGAGTCAGATGCTGCCGGTGGGGCGGTCTCAGGTTTTGTTGATTTCGCTATATCAGTGTTTGTCATCAGAGCTATCGGATGCGGCGGCTTCAGCCTCGGATGCGGCTGCCTCGGCCTCCTCCGGGTTGTCTTCGGCTTGTTCGAGGATCTCGCGGGCGGCCTCTTCGTCCCGGCGATGCACCTGGAGACGTGCCCAGAACGCAGGTCCCAGCATATTGTTGCCGTGCTCGCCTTCGAGGAAGGACTCGATGCCGGCCGATTCGAGCGCGCCTCGCGCCATTTGCGCAAAGACGGGTTCGATGAACTCGGCTACGGTGACATACTCTTCCGGGTCTTCCGGATTTCCGACCAGCTTTTCGTTTGTCTCAGTCATCGGGGGTCACTTGCCTTTCATTTGCTCTCGTAGGATTGCAGATGAAAGGTAATCGTACCCCAGAAGAGCTGTGCGCGAATCTGCACCGGCATGTGGCGGGGGTCGTCCGAGTACCAGATCCAGATCTTGCCGCGGTTTTTGACTACGCCCTCGTCGGCGGTGGGCTGGACGCGAATAGTCTGGAAGACTCCGGCGGGTGTCTTGATCTCTTCGCGGGCCTCGACCTTCATGGTGACGGTGACGGTGCGCATGGAGTCGGCCAGGGGGAAGCTGACGGTCTTGCCGACGATCAGCGGCTGCGAGGCGGCGTAGAAGATGGCCGAGAGCGAGTCGGTGACGCAGGCGGGAATCGAGGCGGTCTGCTGCTTGGAGGTGCCTTTGACCAGGTTCTTCTCCACCTGGGTCTGCTTGCCCTGTTCGTAGTTGAAGGCCAGATCGCTCGAAACTTTGCGCCGGCCCTCCTGCAACTGCTTGCTGAAGCCGGTGGAGCAGCCGGTCCTTGTGTCGAAGCCGGACTGGAAGCGGTCGACGACGGGGAAGAGCATGGTGACGGCGCCGACTGAATCGGCGGTGGCGTTGATCTTCTGCACGTTGCCCTCGCGCTCGATGTGGAAGACGGCGGTTCCGGCGGTGAAGACGCGCCAGTCGACGGTATAGCTCAGCATCTCGTGGCTGGGGAAGGTGTAGCCCACGGGCGGCGGTTGCAGCGTGGGAATCGGCGTGGATTGCTGCGCAGGCAGAGACGTTCCGCCGGGCCAGGCCGTCAGCAGAAGGGCGGCAAAGGTGAAGAGGGTCGATCGACGTTTAAACAGAGGCAGCTCGCTGGGTTGAGATGGTTTGAAGATTCTACTGTTTTAAAAACAGCAGGCGAGCCGCCAGCGCCGCATAGATGGCGATGGCACCCATGCTGGCATTGTACTCGCGGTGATGCAGGTAAAGATCGGAGGAGAACCGTCCGGCGGCGTCGCCGGTGGGCGCGGCGGTGAGGCGGGGCAGCAGGCGGGGCACTGTTTGCGCGTACTCGTCGAAGCCGGGGAAGTGTTCGCGCAGGTACTGCTCCTCCGACTGGATGGTGGGCAGGTAGATCACCGCGAACAGCACGGCCAGCACGATGAGGATGATCCAGCTTGCCGAGGCCGCCGCGAAGCCGAAGGCGATCAGCATGGAGCCGAGATAGAGCGGGTTGCGGGTATGCGCGTAGGGGCCGGTGCGGGTCAGCTCGGCGTTCTTGCGGACGTATCCGGCGGCGTAGGCGCGCAGCCACACCCCGGGGACGACCAGTATCAGGCTGGCCAGCATGGTCGTCCAGGTCGGCTCAGCCAGCCAAAGGAAGACTACGGCAAAGATGAATCCGAGGGGGACGCGGATGCGCCGGGCTACCCGTTGCCACTGTGTTCGCTCACTCACTGCTTTACCTTACGCTGTCGCTCGCAGCAGGTCGAACGCGGCGGCGACGACTGCATCGGTCTCGACGTGCATCAGGCCCTCCTCGGTCTCGGCGTAGCGGGTGTGGTCCTTGCGGCTGGAAGGATGGCGCAGGACGCGGGAGTCGGTTCCATACGGCCCGTTGCGCGCCGGATCGGTGGGGCCGAAGAGGGCGACGACGGGGCGGGTGAGCGCCGCCGCAAGATGCAGCGGGCCGGTGTCGCCCGCGATGACAAGGCTGGCGCGGCGGGTGAGCGCGATGAGCTGCCCTACGGTACAGGGAATGACGACTGCCGTTCCGCCGCTGGCATCGACGACCGCGTTGGCCAGGATGTCTCCGGCGACGACCGCGTTGACCAGCGGCAGGTAGCCTGCCTGCGCGAGCTGGGCGGCGACCGCGCCGTAGCGCTCGGCGGGCCACTGCTTGGCTCCCCAGCCGGCGGCGGGCGCGATGATGACGAACTTCTGCGCGGTTGTGTCGGAGAACAGTTGAGAGAGCAGATCGTCGCGCCAGGTCTCGGTGGCGGTGTCGAGGGGCAACTCGATCTTTGCCGGGGCTAAGGGCTCGCCGACGGCTGCGCCGAGAATCTCGCAGGCCTGCTCGATGACGTGCGCCGCGTGCGTTTCGATGTGCTGGCCGTAGAGCCAGCGCGCCTGCTTCTCGCGGGGATGGGCCGGACCGGCAAACTTTGTCGCGCCAGCCAGCCAGCCGATCGCCGACGAGCGGATCGCGCCTTGCAGGTCGACGCAGAGATCGAATTGCTCTGCGCGCAGTTTCCGCCGCAGCGAACGAATCTCGTCCAGCGTTTCGAGAGAGAAGGGACGGCGCTTCCAGTCTCGCGTGGGCACGGGATAGCATCGGTCGATCAATGGCATGGCCGCGCCGCGTACAAGACTGGACGCGCCGCACTCCGATGCGGTGTGGAGCAACTCGCTCCAGACCGGGTCGATTGCCCATCCGATAAACCAGCCGGGATGCCGCTCGCGCAGGGCGGTCACGGCGGGCATGGCGTGGAGGACGTCGCCCATGGCGCCGATGCGCACGATCAGGATGCGGCGAGGACGGTTTTCATCCGGCGGAATCGGGGCCTGCTCGTTCAAGCCGCCATTCTCTCACGGGAGTTGAATTCTGTATCAACGAATTCCACTGCGGCGGTCGAGCCGCGGCACCAGGGAAATCAGCTGGGCGACGGCGTTCGATTCGTCGACCAGGGTCACGGAGAGCCGCGCCACCACGAGCGGCCCCGCCTTCTCCAGTGTCTGCCGCATCTCCGGTGTCAGCTTGACCGCGTCTTTTTCCGTGGTCACGAAGCCGTCGGCGTGCTGCCGCAGCGCCCGCTCCAGCAGTTCGTCGATATCGGCATCCTTATATGGATGGTGATCGGCGAAGGAGATTGTCTCCACCGGGTGGCAGCCATGGGCTCGGAGCATTCCGGTAAAGCCCGCCGGACGCGCAATTCCGCAGAAGGCGAGGGGACGCTTGCAGGGCATCGCCTTGCCTGCCTCTTCCGAATCTCCCGCAACTCCAAAGACAAGACGCCGCCGTATCACCCAGATCGCCGGAGGCTTCTTTCTCTTCCGGGTCAGATCCCGGACGAAACTCCGCAGCCGCTCTGCCTCTTCTTCCCGCAGCAGGATGACATGGGCCTCGCCCAGCGCCGAGAGCGGCTCGCGCAGGTTGCCTGCCGGGAGCAACAGGTCTGTGGTGTCCTCTTCAGTGAGCAGCACGATGTCGAGGTCGCGGGCCAGCTTGCGATGCTGGAAACCGTCGTCAAGCAGATGGACGGCAATCTTTCCCGTAGCCGCGCTTTGCTCGGCCAGCAGGCCGGCCTGATAGCGGTCCGTGCCGACAAAGACAGGCGCGTCCGACCGCTGCGCCAGCAGTACCGGCTCATCGCCGAACCAGGAGGCATCGCCATAGGGCACCACTCGCTCGACCGTCTTCGGAGCGCGTCCAAAACCTCGCGTCAGGATCGACACCTCATATCCCCGCTGCCGCAGCAGGTCGGCCATCATCAGGACCACCGGCGTCTTTCCGGCTCCCCCCGCCGAGACGCTGCCGACACTGATGACCGGGTTCGCCAGCCGTCTCTGCCCGAGCCAGCCCAGCCGGAAGATCAGCCGTTTGACGGTCAGGGCCGTCCCATAGAGGGGCGCCAGCGGCAGCAGCAGCGGCCTGCGAATCTGCTTCACCCGCTCACCGCCCTCTCTTCCAGCAGCGCGGTCAAGGCCTGCACGGTTCGCGCCGTTGCGCCAGCCTGCGCCTCGAAGACCTCGCGCCCCCGCTCTCCCATAGCCCGCGCCTCCATAGCCCGTGCTTCGCCGATCCGATGGATTTGGTTCTCGTCGATAGGATGCAGGAATTGGACGAGCGTCTCGGCAAAGTGGTCAACCGAGACGATTTGCAGGGCATGGTGGGCCAGCAGTACCTCGACAATCTCGCGGAAGTTCTCAAACGATGGGCCGATGATAACGGGCACCGCGAATCGAGCAGGCTCCAGAGGATTATGTCCGCCCGACGGCACCAGGCTGCCGCCGACGAACGCCACCGTGCCCAGCGAATAGACCGCCGCCAGGTCGCCGATCGTGTCCAGCAGAAAGATGCTGCCCGCCTGCACAGGGATGGGCTGCTCGCGAAACTCGCTTGCGCGAACCAGCGTAAATCCACCTGCTTCAATCATTGCAGCGATGGCGGAGAAACGATCCGGATGCCTCGGCGCCAGCACCATCACCGCGCGCGGCTCCGCTGCCAGCACGGCGGCCCACGCAGCGAGCAGAATCTTCTCTTCGCCTTCGAGCGTCGAGCCGCAGACGACGACGCGGACATCCGGCGGCAACTGTGCTCGCAGCATGGCCGCCAGCGGACTCTCGCGGCTCTCGCGCAGGTCGTACTTCAGATTTCCCGTCACATGAATTCGCTCAACGGGAGCGCCGATCTGAGTGAGCCGCTCCGCCGTCTCCGCGCTCTGCGTCAGAAAGAGCGAGATCTTCGCCAGCAGAGGCCGCCACAGCCGTCGCAACATTAAATAACGCGGCAGCGAGCGGTCCGAGACCCGCGCGTTGACCACTGCCATGGGCACGCCCGCTTTGAAGCACTGCTCGATCAGGTTAGGCCAAAGCTCGCTCTCCATCAGAATCAGCAGCCTTGGCCGCAGCACGCGGAGGTATCGTCGCACCGCGAAGGCGAAGTCCAGCGGCAGATAGAAGACCGGAAGCCCGGGCAGCCGCTGCTCGGCCAGCCGTTGCCCGGTCGCCGTGGTCGTCGAGACGGCAACCAGAAGCTCCGGTCGCGCTGACGTCAGCTCGCGAATCAACTGCGCCGCCGCCATCACCTCGCCGACTGAGACCGCGTGGACCCACACCACCTCGCGGCCAGCCCCCACCGCCGTCATTGCCGCGCGCAGATGTTTGGGAACCCATCCCAAACGTCCCGCCAGCCCGGCGCGATAGCGTCCGCTGGTTGCCATGCGCAGCAGCCAGTAAGGCGCGCCCACAATCAGAGCGGCCAGCAGAAGCGCGCTGTAGACCACCATCCCCACTTCGTCTTGTCCTCGCTTTATCTTGTATGCCGGCGAAGCTGATATATCGTCAAAAGGTTATGAGATTCCACCGGCCAGAGTTGCCTCAGGCAATAGTTTCACAGACTCTGCGAGTCGTCGCCACCACCTGCATCCTCGCCGCCTCTGCGCTCGGAGCCAGCCACAAGGCTCCTCCAGTCAAGCCCGCGAACCAGTATGCGGCCTTCGACACGCATCCCAACGAGCACGTCACCATCGGCATCGACCCCTGCAACGATCCGGACAAGTGCAACTTTTTTCGCCTGCCTTATATTCAGCACGGCTTCATCCCGGTGCGTGTCATCATCACCAACGACGGCGATACGGCGCTGACGCTGACAGACGTCCGCATTCAGTTCATCTCCGCCGCCAACGATAAAATTCCCGCCGCCGATCTCGAAGAGATCAACCGCCGCCTCTTCAACCTGAAGAAGAGCATGAACCGGCCGCTGCCCCTGCCGATCCCGATCACCATCCACCACGCGCCGGTCGACAAGAAGATTACCCAGGACGACAACGACTTCGGCTTCCAGAGCACGACCGTCAACCCCCACAGCACGTTGGGCGGCTACCTCTTCTACGATGTTCGCGGCCTCGACGACCCGCCGCTCAAGGGCGCGCAGATCTACGTCAAGATGATCCACTCGCTCGACGGCAAGCACGAGTTGTTTCCCTTTACGATTCCCTTCGACAAGTGGCTGGCGGCGAATCCGCGGTGAGGCGGTTGTTGGTTGTTGGTTGGGGGTTATGATTGCTGGAGATCAACTATCAACCAACATCCAACATGGGTAAATCCTTTCGCGAACTCGAGGTTTGGAAGAAGTCAATCGACCTGACCTCACTGATCTACGAACTCACGGCCGAATTCCCCAGGCACGAAATCTACGGTCTTACCTCCCAGATGCGCCGGGCAGCAGTTTCGGTCGCCAGCAACATTGCCGAAGGTTCAGCACGAGGCACCAGAAGAGATTTCAAGCAGTTCGTCAAGCAAGCCGAAGGAAGCAACTGCGAACTCCAGACCCAACTTACTATCGCCAACCGTCTCCAGTTCGGAGACAGTAAGAAAAATCAGGCAGCGGAGATTCTCTCGATACAAATCGGGAAGATGCTTTCCAGTCTCTCCAGATATCTGACTGCGGATATCCAGGCAAACCGTTCAACGCCCCCGGACCGCCAACTAACAACCAGCAACTAACAACCAGCAACCAATATGCTCAACATCCGCCCTGCCGCTGCCGCCGACGTCCCCCAGATTCTCACCTACATCCGCGACCTCGCCGCCTACGAGCGCGAGCCGGATGCGGTCCTTGCCACCGAGGCCGACCTGCTGCGCGACGGATTTCCTACGAGCCTCGGCGCTACGCCGCGCTTTCACTGTCTGATGGCGGAGCTGAAGCAGGACTGCCACTATATCTCCGTGGGCTTCGCGCTTTACTTCTACAACTACTCGACGTGGCGCGGCCACCACGGCATTCATGTCGAGGACATCTTTGTGCGGCCGGAGTTTCGCGGCAAGGGAATCGGCAAGGCGTTGCTCACGCGGGTCGCCGCCATCGCGGTTGCGGAAGGCTGCCACCGGCTGCAATGGGATGTGCTCGAATGGAACACCCCGGCCATCGGCTTCTACGAGCAGATGGGCGCGAAGATGATGACGGAGTGGCGCATCATGCGCGTCGGCGAGGAAGCGCTGGCGGAGTTTGCCGCACAGGGTAGTTAGGGAGTGATTCGAGCGAGACTCGGATTCTTTTGGGGATGTGTGCCTGAGTGGGCGAAATACGGGGGTCTCTCCACTTCGCTTCGTTCAGGTCGAGATGACGCGGGTTGGTGGTGAGGTGGGGGCCTCTCCAGAGGGGTCTGGGCAATTCGAGCGAGGCGCAGATTCCCTTCGGGAATGACAAACAAAAAGGGCGCGCGGGAGGGACAAACGAAGAAGGCCATCGCCGCCGAAAGGATCTCCGGCGACGACAGCCTCCTAAGGCTATTCATTCAGCGCGACTAAGCCGCGAGCTTGCGCCGCACGACGCCGACCAGGCCGAGGAGTCCAGTCCCCATCAGCATCAGGGAAGCGGGCTCCGGCACGGGAGAGGCGGTAAAGTTGACGCTGGTGCCTTGGAACGGTTCTCCGAAGGTGGTGAGCTTCTGTCCGTTGAGCGAGTCGCCGGCTCCATAGCTCAATCCCAGCGGTCCCGGAAGCACGCCGTTGCTCCACACATCGACGCTGTATCCGCCGTCTACGTTGAACAGCAGGCCGTAGATGTCGAGCGTGCCGCCGCCGAAGGGGTACAGCCCATTGGGATCCGTTGGATCCGGAGGGCATACCGAGGGCGAGTTTCCGCCAGGGTAAAACAGGTTGTCATAGGAGAACCCAAAGCCGTCGGCGGGGCTGCCGGGAGGCACAAAGGTGCCGTCGGCGTTGGTGACGTTCGGCAGGCCGGTGGTCTGCAACCCGGTGATCGTTGCGTTGCTGATGCCCTGGTTTGAGTCCGAGAAGGTGCCGCGGATTCCGGTGACCTGGTACGCGCCGGGAACGCCGGGGACGGTTGCATTGGAGACGTCAAGAACGCCGGAGGCGCTGAGGCCGCCGCCGTTGAACGAGAAGACGTAAGAATCTGCTCTGGCCGAGGGCGTAAAGGCAAGAGTCGCCGCCAATGCTAAAGCCAGCGAAAAGATGCCTAGACGAGATTTAGTTGGGGAAGGCAATGCCTTGACCGATGACGTGCCGAAGCTCATCGACGAAGACGCATGACTGCAGAGCGCACTTTTCATAGTGATCCCTCCTTGGGGACAATACGGGGCCTTGAGTATTCGGGGAGGGGAGACCATCATAGCACTTTCAAACTTCGCTGCAGATTATTGCTGCGGATGCAGTTCCAGCTTCTGCACACGCCAGTTCAGCAGTTCGGCGACGAAGAGCGTGTTCTCCGACGGGCACGCGATCTCGTGAATCCAGCCAAATTGTTTGAGCTGCTTGCCGGTCTCGCCCAGCACGCCCAGCACCTTGCCGTCGAGGCTCAGCTTGTAGATGCGCCCGGGAAAAGCGTCTGACGCGTAGAGCACCTGGTGCGGTCCCGGCGTGATGCAGATCGCCCACGGCGAGCCGGACGCCATCGTCCCGGTCGCATCCTTCGCGGGCTTCTTGCCGATCGCCGGGGTCGCGCCGGCGTAGTCGAACGGCACATCGATGGTGATCTGGCGCAGAAATTTGCCGTTGTCGTCGAAGACCTGGATGCGCCGGTTGCCGCGGTCGGCGACGTAGATGTTTCCCGCCGCGTCCGCCGCGATGCTGTGCGGCGTGTTGAACTGCCCCGGGCCGCTGCCCGGCTCGCCAAACGACATCAGCCACTTGCCGTTCCTGTCCACCTTGGCCACGCGCGAGTTGATGTAGCCGTCGCTGATGTACGTGTTGCCGTCGTTGTCCCAGGTCATGTCCGTGACCTGGCGAAACAGGCCGTCTACCGGCGGCAGCGGCGGCTTCACATGCTTCACCGGCCCGGTGCCCTCGTCGGCGGCCTCCTGCTTGCGCCCGAAGACCATCTTCACGCGGCCCGCAGGATTGAACTCGATCACCATGTCCGACCCTTTGTCGGCCACCCAGATATTGTCCTGGTGATCGACCTTCACCGAGTGCGCGAACGACCACGCATACAGGTTGTGCCCGATCTCGCGGATATAAGTCCCATCGGGCGCGAACTCCAGAAGCTGAGCCGCGCTCGCGCCATAGGCCGGGCCGGTGGTGTTGCTGCGCGAGAAGACGAAGACGTGACCCTTCGAATTCACCGCGACCCCGGCCGTCTCGCCCAGATACATATCGGGCGGCAGCTTCAGAAAATTGGGAACGGAATCGAAAGGGATCTCGGGCACAGCCTGACTCTGCGCGAACAGGCTCAGCGGTGCGGCGAGACAAAGCGTGAGAGCGAGTGCAAAGGGCTTCATGGCGATCTCCTTCAAACGAAGACGAATGTTTTAAATCGCTGCAATTCTACAGAACCCGTCGACCGCCTTCTATAATCGCAAGTGGGGGCAAGACCATATTCAGCATCTTTCGCCGTAGGCGTCGGGGTCGTATTGCGTGCCTGAGCGGATTGGATACTTTGCAGGAAAGCAGGGCACCTTGGCAGGACGAGCCACAAAGCGAATCAAGGTCATCGGCGGAGGGCTGGCCGGTCCCGAAGCGGCGCTCCAGGCAGCGAAATTCGGCTGCGAGGTCGATCTCTTCGAGATGCGTCCCACGCGCTCGACCGAGGCGCACCAGACCAGCGACTTCGCCGAACTCGTCTGCTCCAACTCCCTCAAGTCCGAGTCCGAAAATACCGCGCCCTGGCTGCTGAAGCAGGAGATGCGCCGGGCGGGATCGATCCTGCTGGCCGAGGCGGATGCTGCGGCCGTTCCCGCCGGGCACGCGCTTGCCGTCGACCGCGTCGAGTTCTCCCGCCGCGTCGCCGAGCGCATCGCCGCCGAACCGCGCATTACTGTTCATCGCGAAGAGGTCACGCGTCTGGACGAGACTGACCCGGACGTCATCACTATTCTCGCCAGCGGCCCGCTGACCTCGCCCGTGCTTGCCGCCGAGTTGCAGCGGCTCACCGGCTCTGACTACCTCGCCTTCTACGACAGCATCAGCCCCATCGTCGACGCGAGCACGATCAACATGGAGCGCGTCTACTTCGCCGCCCGCTACGACAAGGGCACCGCCGACTACATCAACTGCCCCTTCACCAAAGAGGAGTATGACGCCTTCCTCGACGCCCTGACGGGTGCCGAGAACGTCGAGTCGAAGGAGTGGGAGAAGCTGCAATACTTCGAGGGCTGCTTGCCCATTGAAGAGACCGCCCGACGCGGCCGCGACACGCTGCGTTTCGGACCGATGAAGCCGGTCGGCCTTACCGATCCCAAGACCGGCCGCTGGCCCTACGCCGTTGTGCAGCTTCGGCAGGAGAACCTCCGCGCCGACAGCTACAACCTCGTCGGCTTTCAGAACCACCTGAAGTTCGGCGAGCAGAATCGCGTCCTCAAACTCATCCCCGGTCTCGAAAACGCGACCTTTCTGCGCTATGGACAGATCCACCGCAACACCTATATCAATGCGCCCACACTGCTGACGGAGACATTGCAGCTCAAGGCGCACCCCAGCGTCATGATCGCGGGGCAGCTCAGCGGAGTCGAAGGCTACACGGAATCGATTGCCTCGGGGATGCTTGCCGGACGCTACGCCGCTGCGCTCGCTCACGGCAATACGCCGACGCCTGCTCCCCGCGCCAGCGCCAACGGCTCGCTCACCCACTACATCACCCATGCCGAGGGGAAAAAGTTCCAGCCCGCCAACATCACTTTTGACCTGCTGATCCCGCTCGAAGAAGAGCTGCGGAAAAAGATCCGCGACAAGAAAGAGCGTCATAGAATTCAGTGTGATCGTGCGCTGGAGGCCTGGGGGGAATGGCTGGACTCACAGCGGAACTGAAAAACGGTACCCCGGATGTAGCCTTGGTGATGCGAACAAAACGCAGATTCCCTTCGGGAATGACAAACAAAGAAGGGCACGCATGAGAGGGAATAGCCCTAAAGCCCCATTTATTCTGTCTTCTTCTTATTCCGCGCTTTGATCTTGAACCAGATCGGGCTTCCGATAAATCCGAAGTTGTCGCGAATCTGGTTGGCGAGGAAGCGCTCGAAAGAGAAGTGCATCTTCACGTCCTTGTCGGTGAAGAGCACGAACGTTGGCGGAGCGACGGCGGCCTGCGTCATGTAGTAGATGCGAATGCGCTTGGCCATCGGGACTGACGCCTTCTGGAAGTCGACCTTTTCGAGGAAGCGGTTCATCTGGCCCGTCGTGACGCGCTTGCGCCGCTCGCGCGAGACTAGCTCAACCTTCTTGAAGACCGACTCGATGTTCCTGCCCTCGGACGCTGAGATAAACAGCAGCGGAGCGTACTCCAGATACTTCAGCGCGTCGCGCACCTGCTGCTCGTAGACCTTGATATCGGCAGGCGGTTTGCCGTCGGTGCGCGCCGTCGTCATCAGATCCCATTTGTTGACCACGATGATGACGCTGCGGCCGCTCTCGTGCGCGTAGCCGCCGATGTTCGCGTCGAGCGCGGTCACGCCTTCGACGGCGTCGATGACCAGCAGCGAGACGTCCGCCGCTTCGAGGTGCTTGCGCGCCATGACGACGGAGAGCTTCTCGGCCATCAGCCTGGTCTTGCCCTTGCGGCGGATTCCAGCCGTATCGACAAAACGGAAACTGTGGCCTCCGCGCTCGACCACCTCGTCGACCGCGTCGCGGGTAGTTCCGGCAATCGGCGAGACGATGGCGCGGTCGGTTCCGGTGAGCGCGTTGAGCAGCGTGCTTTTGCCCACGTTGGGCCGACCGATGATGGCGATCTTCGTCTCCCTTTGCTGATACTCGCCGTGCGAGCGGAGCCTGCGGGCGGGAGGCTGGGGCCCGTCTTCATCTTCTTCCATCTCGTCTTCGGCGGTGAGCATGACTTCGGTCGGCTCTTCGTCGACGTTTTCAGGCGGCAGCGAGGCGAAGACCTCGTCGAGCAGGTCGCCGATGCCGCTGCCGTGTTCGGCCGAGATCGGCAGGACGTTGCGGAAGCCGAGCCGGCGGAAGTTTTCCGCCTGCGCGTACATGGCCTCGGTGTCCATCTTATTGACGGCGAGAAAGACGGGCTTGCCGCCGCGCAGCAGAAGGCGCGCCAGTTCCATGTCGGGCGAAGCGAGTTCGGTGCGTCCGTCGACCACCATCACGATGGAATCGGCCTCTTCGAGCGCGGCCTGGGCCTGGCGGAAGATCTCGCTGGGGATCAGCGCCTCGTCGTCGGGGACGACGCCGCCGGTGTCGACGATGCGCGCGTCGCGTCCAGCCCACTCGATCTCGCCGTAGATGCGGTCGCGAGTGATGCCGGGTTCGTCGCCGACGATGGAGCGGCGCGAGCCGGTGAGCCGGTTGAAGAGCGTCGATTTGCCCACGTTGGGCCGGCCGCAGACGGCGATCAGCGGCAGTTGCAGCGATGCGGGGCTTTCGGTTGCGGTGGAGAGCTGCGCGGCGATGACTTCGGCCTCGTGCCAGCCGTCTTCGCCTATATTTGCGCCGATGTTTTCGCGTCCGGCGACGTTGGAGGAGCGCGGCGTCTGGCGGCCGACGATTCCGTCCGCGGGCCGAGTGCTTTCGGGAGCGCGCAGCGGCTTCTTCGCCTCAAACTCGGGTGAACGCTTCGAGATCAGCTTCGCCTTGGCGGCGGCTGCCTTTTTAGTCGCGAGCACCTTGCGCTTGCGCGGGTCCACGGCTCCCGTGGTGGGAGCGACTCGCGGAGCGCGGCCCTTTTTGGGGCGGGTCTTCGCCTGCCGGTGCTTCTTGCCTAACCGCTTCCTATCGTCTCGTTGCGCCATAATCGTGCCTTCTCCCGGCACCGCAGCGCCATTCTCCATTATAGGGAGGTGGAGGATAGATGCCGCCGTGGATTACGAACAGCCTTCGAGATTACTCGACACCGAAAATACGATAAAGTCTGACCATGCCAGTCGTCTTCCGTTATCGCGGCTTTACGTTCTTCTTTTATTCCAACGAAGGCACGCCACGCGAGCCGGCAGATATTCACGTCGAGAAAGATGATCTGGAAGCGAAATTCTGGCTGAAACCCGAAGTCCGGGTGGCCTACTAATGATGGCTACGACGCCCGCACTCTTCGCGAACTGCTGGAGATCGTCGAAGTCAACAAAGACCGGATCGAGAGGCATGGGATGAGTTCTTCGGCTAGAGCGATGAGAGTGCACTTCGATGCGGACAGCATGTGGGTCGATCTCAGCGACGGCCGCGTCATCGGCGTGCCGCTGGCATGGTTTCCCCGGCTTCTGCACGCCACAGCTGAAAAGCGGGAGCAGGTTCGGATCAGCAGCCGCGGCTTGCATTGGGAAGGGCTGGACGAAGATATCTCCATTGCAGGTCTGCTGGCGGGGCAAGGCGATCAGACGACCAGCCGGGATACGTTTGCAGCTTAGATTGACCATCGGTTGCCAGCCTCATGCCGCAGTCGCAGTGCTTGCGTGAACTTCGAGCACCGTGCCTTCGACCTTCTGAAGATAGGCGACCATTTCAAACAGGTTGCGAGCCTGCGGATTTCCCTCCGGGCTGAGCATCCGCATCAGGCTCTTGGGCGACTTCGAAAGAGCCTGCCCCAAAGCGATGAAGCCCAGGGTTCCGTTGATATATTCACGCAGCACCGACTTGGCCGTCTCCAAATCTCCGGCCACCATGTTGCCCACCGCCTCCCGTAGAAACTCCCGGCGAAAGTCGGGGTCCGCCAGTTGTTCCTTGATCGTCTCTCTAAAGCTCCGTGTGAGTGGCATCTTTCTCCTCCCGCTTTCGTTTCTTGTACTCAGCCCATAGCGCACGGGCTCATCGATGTCCGCTTGCTGCCGCCTCTTGGTGCCGAAAAGTTACCGTATTCCATATGCAATACAGTGGTTATGGCCCTGACGCATGTGCCAGTGTCGAGCTTCACAACCCCAATCCCGGTAAAGGAATCCGGCGCCTAATATCGACGTATTCACTGGCTTCGATCACGGGCAATAGTAACGTATACGTTACCAAATATCAAATCTTTCGTTTGCCGTGTATTTGGCGGTTATCGAAGGAAATACGAATATCATGGACACAGCTCTCAGTGTCTTCCCCAATCCAAATCACGCCGGTCCCTTCGGAGAATCTGCCGAATCTTTACGACTTTTTTTCGCCTGGGGGGACGCTGGCGCGTTCCACGCTGGCCTTCGAGCATCGCAAGGGGCAGTACGAGATGGCGCGCGCCATCGAGAAGGCGTTCAAAGAGAAGCGCCACCTTATTGTCGAAGCTGGGACGGGAACGGGAAAGACGCTGGCCTATCTGCTGCCCGCGCTGCGGTTGGCGCGGGAGAGGCAGCAGCGGGTCATTATTTCGACGGGGACGAAGAATCTTCAGGAGCAACTCTTCTTCAAGGACGTGCCGTTTCTTGAATCGCTGCTGGGGCCGCTGAAGGTCTGCTATATGAAGGGGCGCAATAACTATCTCTGCCGCCACAAGCTCTATGCGCTGCGCGACACTCCTTTACTCAACGGCCTCGAAGAGATCGAGCAATTCCATGTCATCGCCGAATGGGAGAAGACGACCGAGACCGGGGACCGTGCCGAGATCGACGCGCTCCCGGAGTCGTCCGCGCTGTGGGGCAAGCTCGATGCTCGCACCGAGGCCTGCCTGGGCCAGAGCTGCCCGGATTGGGAGCGATGCTTCGTCACCAACATGCGACGCAAGGCGCTTGAGTCGGACATCGTCATCGTCAACCACCATCTCTTCTTCGCCGATTTGAGCATCAAGCAGCAGGCCGCGAACGCGCCCGATGCGGGCATTCTGCCCGAGGCAGCGGTGGTCATCTTCGACGAAGCGCACGAGTTGGAAGAGGTTGCCTCCAACTACTTCGGCATCGGCCTCAGCACGCAGCGCTTCGACGAGCTGACCCGTGACATTGAGACGATGCTCAAGAGCAAGGACGCTTTTTCCTCTTCCATCGTCAATGCCAGCATCACCGTCAAGGAGCGGGCCCACCGTTTTTTTGCCGCTCTGCCGGGCGAAGATTCGCTGGGCGCTCCGGCCGTCGGGAGAATGCCGTTTGACGACCGCGAGGGGTTTCTCGAAGAGAGCGGCGACACCTATACCGCGACGCTGAACGCGCTGACGCGGCTCGAAGGCGAGCTGGAGTGCGTCAAGAACGTCGAGGAGATTCCGGGCCTGCGCAAACGCACTGCCGACATTCGCGCCCATCTGGCGTTTCTGCTGGAGTCGTCGGACCGCAACACGGTCTTCTGGATCGAACGGCGCGCGGCCGGAGGCGTCCGCAATTTCGCGCGCGGCGGAGCGGCTGCCGCCTTTCATACGCATCTTCAAGCGACACCGATCGATGTTTCGGAGCTGCTGAGCACTTCGCTCTTCGACTGCTATTCGAGTGTCATCCTGACCTCAGCCACGCTCACGGTTTCGGGCGGTTTCGACCACATTCGCAGGCGGCTTGGCCTTAGCAGCGCGCGCGAACTGGTTGTGCCCTCGCACTTCAACTACGAGAAGCAGGCGCTGCTCTATCTGCCGCCGAACATGCCCGATCCGCGCGAGCCGGATTTTCCCGAGAAGGCTACGGAACGCATTCGCCGCGTGCTCGAGATCACCAAAGGCCGCGCCTTCTGCCTGTTTACCAGCTACAAACAGATGCGTGAGACACATGACCGCCTGCTCGCTGAACTGCCGTACAAGCTGTTGCTGCATGGGACGGCGCCGCGGCATGTGCTGCTGCAACAGTTTCGCGATACGCCGAATGCGGTGTTGTTCGGGACATCGAGTTTCTGGCAGGGGGTGGACGTGCAGGGCGAGCAACTCAGTTGCGTGATTATCGACCGCCTGCCTTTCGCCGTCCCCAGCGATCCGGTGGTGAAGGCGCGGATGGAGGCGATCGAAGCGCTGGGCGGCAAGCCCTTCTTCGACTACCAGGTGCCCAATGCGGTCATCACGCTGAAGCAGGGCTTCGGCCGCCTGATCCGCTCGCTCGACGACCGCGGCGTGTTGATGCTGCTCGATCCGCGCATCCAGCGCCAGCGCTATGGGCGCATCTTTCTTGAGAGCCTGCCACCGTACCGGCTGACGCAGGAGATTGCGGATGTCGAGCGGTTCTTCGAGTAACCCTCATCGTTTGCCGGAACGAGGCTGGCTTCGCTGAAAGAGTTCGCACCGCTCGAGTAGCGTTCGCCGTAAAATAGAAGCATCCATGGGACGCAACCTCTACATCCTCGCCGGAACGCTGCTGGTCTTCGCAATCGTTTCGTTTGGCGTCTCCTATACCAACATCGCACAGCAGCCGGGCTCTCCGGGCGATACGTCCCTGTGGCGGACGATGGGGCTGGCGCTGTTTTTCGTCAGCATGGTCGTTTCGCTTGCGGCCATTCTGTCGTCGTTGTTCGAGCAGGCGGAACGGCATACCGAGCAGGGTCGGCGCCGGGACCGCGACAAGCGTTAGGGCGGCGTAAACCGGTACAATAAGAAGACGCCGAAAGCCGCGCCACTCCAGCCCCGAAAAATCCAGGCAGCGCGGCCTTGAAGGGATCGTAGAACCATGTTCGAAGTCACTGTGGAAGCGGGTTTTTCCTCCGGCCACTACCTCCGCAACTATCGCGGCAAGTGCGAGAATCCGCACGGCCACAACTACAAAGTCTTTGTTACGCTGATCGGCCCCGACCTCGACGAAGCGGGGCTGCTGCTCGACTTTAAATTGCTTAAGCAGGTGATGCGCCCGGTGGTCAGCTATCTGGACCACCAGATGATCAACGATCTGGAGCCGTTTACGACGGTCAATCCATCGGCCGAAAATCTGGCGCGCTACTTCTATCAGGAGACTGCAAAGCAGCTTCACGAGATGACCGAAGGCCGCGTCCGCATCAAGGACTGCACGCTCTACGAGACCGACACCAGCTTTGCCCGCTACTACGAATAAACCCGCCAGATGCACTTAATCGAACTCTACAAATCGGTTCAGGGCGAATCATCCTTTGCCGGGCTGCCGTGTATCTTCGTCCGCTTCGCGGGTTGCAACCTGCGCTGCGCGTGGTGCGACTCCGAGTACACCTTCACCGGCGGCAGGCCCTTCAGCGAAGATGAGGTGGTTGCCCAGATAGAGGCGCTGGCTCCGTGCCGTCTGATCGAGTTCACTGGCGGCGAGCCGATGTTGCAGGCGAAGGAGTTGATCCCCCTGATGGAGCGGCTGTTGGCCGAGGGCTACACGCTGATGATCGAGACCTCGGGCGAGCGTCCGCTGGCCGAGGTTCCTAAAGCCGTGCATAAGATCGTCGACGTGAAGTGTCCCGGCGCGGGCGCGGCGGCGGGAAGCTTCCGGCGTGAAAATCTCGATGCGCTTACAAAAAACGATGAAGTGAAGTTCGTCATTACCAGTCGTGAAGACTACGACTTCGCCCGCGAGTTTATCGGGCGGCACGAGGTGAACCGCAGGGCAGGCGGCGTTCTGCTGTCGCCGGCATTTCGGAAGTCGCCGAGCCCGGAGCGAACGGCAGAGAACATGGCGCTTGATCCGCGCGATCTGGTGGAGTGGATGCTGGCCGACGGGCTCGACGCGCGGCTCTCCTTGCAGATTCACAAGTTTATCTGGGAGCCGATGAAAAAGGGTGTCTAGTATTCCTGCCGTCAGGTCTCGCCGGTGCTATATTGCTTCCATGCAGCGCTCGAAGGCCACTCCCGCCAGGCTTGCCGGACTCTCGGTATTGGGAACGCTGATTGCGGCAAGCGACTTTGTTGCGATCGTTGCGGTGAAGGCTTACTGGAGTTCTCACCATGTCGGGCATATTTGGAGCGGTCTCTCCGTTCCCGGCTTTGTGTTGATTGCGGTCTTTTGCGGCGGCTACTATCTGATGATTCGATCAGCGAAGAAACTCAGCAATGGCATTAAGGCGGGCCGGTGGACCGAAGCCGAACTGCAACCGGTGCGCAGGTTCTTCGAGGGTCGGGTGATACGGCTGGCTGCCTTTGTTTTGATTGGTATAGGGCTCGTGGCAGCTCTGATCGACGGCTCTTATCCGCATCATGGCTTTATGCTCGGCTTTGGGATCTGCTTTGTGCTGAGCATCGGACTCATGCAGCTTCAGCGCAGCCTGATAAACCCCGTTACGCAGGAGCCGGGGCTGCAGCTCGGTACGTCAGCGCCTCTGGAGTCGACGCATTGGGGTGAGTAATCGTGGACGCGCTCTTTGAGCGCTCTCGGCTGTTATCCCAGTATCTTTCGTACCACCCGCCGCACCGTTTCTGTCACCACGCCGAACAGCGCGTGTGAGGCCATCTCGCCGGTGCGTTCTCCGATGGTCTGCTCTTCCGGTGGAGCAGAGATGCCGATCGCGGGCAGCGCGCCCTCGTGGGTCAGCGAAGCCAGCGCCATGCCGAATCCCGCGCCGTCCTTCGCCGTGGCGGCGGGGTAGAACTCGGCCAGCGCTCCGTAGGCCGCGCCGGTAAGTGCGCCGAAACCCCAGTGGATCGCCTCGACTGCAACCGCTTCTTCGCTCTTCGTCAATTCATGCCCGGCGATCTTCTCCGCTAATGCTGCTTCTGGCTCTCCGTGCGAATGCGTCGAATAGAATTTCTCCGCAATTGCCTTGGCGGCGGTGGCCACGAGCCCGCCGATTAAACCGGCCACCAGGCCCTTGGCCAAGGACTTGCCTAGCTCCTTTTTATGTGTCTCTTCCGTCTTGCTCACCCATCACCTCGATATCGTATTGTCTCGCGTTAAGATGCGCCCTGCCTGCTTCGGGGAAGCCCCGTTCTATTCGGTATAAACGGATGCGGCATTCGTGCCTCGATGAAGTCCCGGCATTGTTTTGCGGAGCACTGCTGTCAGTATCGCCGAGAGCAGCAGATTGAGCAGAAGCGCGGGAACTGCCGCGTACATGGCGTAGGTTTCTCCGAACAGGTGCAGCGGGTAGACAGAGCTTTTGAGACCCAGCGAAACGACCATGCCGGTGCCGGTGACGATTCCAGCCGTCCATCCGGCCAGCAGAGCCCAGGGATGGAGCCAGCGGCTGAACGCCCCGATGACCACGGCGGGGAATAACTGGGCGATCCAGATTCCGCCCAGCAATTGCATGTCGATAGCGTAGGCGACGGGCAGCCGCAGCACAAAGACCAGGGCACCGAACTTGACTACCAGCGAGACTAGCTTGGCCATCCGCGACTCGCCTGCCGGACTAAGAGGCTTGCGGGCAAAGGCTCCATAGAGATTTCGCGTAAACAGGTTGGAGGCGGAGATGGACATGATCGCCGCTGGGACGAGCGCGCCAATCGCTACCGCGGAGAGGCAGAAGCCGGCAAACCACTCCGGAAACATCTTCAGGAAGAGCAGCGGGACGGCTTCGCTGGTGTTCTTCGTCGCTACGCCGGCAGCCAGCGCAATATATCCCAGCAGAGCGATCATTCCCAGCAGAAGGCTATAGGCGGGCAGCATGGCCATGTTTCGCCGGACGACATTGGCGCTTTTGGCGCTCAGCATTGCCGTCGCGGTGTGGGGATAGAGCATCAGAGCCACCGCCGATCCGATGGCCAGGGTGGAGTATGCCATGTACTGTCCCGGCTTGAGGAAGATGGAACCAGCCGGAGTGTGCGTGGCCAGGGCGCGGCTTGCCATCTCGAAGATGTGAGCGTAGCCGCCCAGCTTGATCGGCAGCAGGATCACCGCAGCCAACACCACTACGTAAAGCATCACGTCTTTGACGATGGCGATGACCGCAGGGGCCCTCAGACCGCTCGAATAGGTGTAGGCGGCGAGTATGACGAAGGCGGCAGCCAGCGGCCATTCTCCGTGCACGCCCAGCGCCTCGATGACCACCTGCATCCCCACCAGTTGCAGGGCGATGTATGGCATCAGCGCCATGATGCCGGTGACGGCGATGGCGATCGTCAGCCAGCGATTGCCGTAGTGACCGCTGACGAAGTCGGCCAGAGTGATGTAGCCATGGCGATGGCAGATCTTCCACAACGGGGGCAGCACCACCATCATCAGGGGATAGGTGATGACCACGTAGGGAAGGGCGAAGAATCCCATCGCGCCACCGCCATAGAGCAGAGCGGGCACGGCGATGACGGTGTAGGCGGTGTAGAGGTCGCCGCCGATCAAAAACCATGTGACCCAGGTGCCGAAGCTGCGCCCGGCCAGTCCCCACTCTTCGAGCGAGGCGATGCCCGCCGCCGGTCGCCGCCACCGCGCGGCCCAGAAGCCGATCAGCGTTACCAGTAGGAAGAACAGGCAAAAGACAAACAGCGCCGTCGTATGCAATCGCTCACCCGGTCAGGAAAGTTCTGGAAATGGAGTCAGAGAGCATCTTAGCGTAGATGGTGCCGAGAACTCTGGAGCTGGGAATTGTGGTTCGTGGCTGGGGAACAGTTTGCGTTCCCATGTCCGAGAATCCGGACATGGGGCAGATTTTTTGGAGGGGGAGAGGGTTAGCTCTTGCCGGACTCGCTCCAGTCGTAGATGACGATGCCAAGATCGTTGAGGGTTTTGACCACCGTCTCCATGTTGCGGCGAACCTGGGGCCGCGCGCTGACGGGAACCTCGTGGGCCTCTTCGACGGCGACGACGCGGCCGTATGGCCAGGAACTCTCCGGGATCGCGTTGAGGGCGGCGGGGAGATCGCCGATGCGCACGTTCAGGTCGCGGCGGCGGGCGCCCATGGGGCGGAGCAGACCGCCCTGGCCGAGGGTGCTGGTATTGGCGTCGGCGAGCATTACATGCAGCGTCACCATGCCGCCCTGCACGGTCAGATACGGGTTCTGCCAAAGGTTGAGGCTCTTGATCGCCATGTACCGCGCCTTGGAGGGCGGCGGGATCATGTTCATCTGCTGCTTTGCCTGAGCCGCTTCTTCCTGCTTCTGGGCCTCGATGGCCCGCACTTCGGCCGGACTGGGCGCTGAGGTGCGGGAACAGCCGGAGAGAGCCAGGGGAAGAAGGATGGCGGGGAGGAGAGCTAACGGGAGGATGGATCGTGGTCTGCGCACATAGATCAGCATATCAAGCCGCCTGCTCTGGAGAAAAGCGCCGAAGTACGAAACAGAAAGGCTATTTTGTCTTTTTTCATCCTGTCCACTTATCTGTTTATCTGCCTATTTTTTATCTTCTTATCTGCTTATTTTTACCGTCCTGTCCAGCGCGGTGGGCGCTTCTCAAGAAACGCCGTCGTTCCCTCCGTCTTGTCGGCGGTTCCCGCGAGCCGCCCGAAGATCTCTGCCTCTACCTTCATGGCGTCCTCGATCTCCAGATCGCTGCCGCGCTCGACAGCCTCGATGGTCGCGGCGACGGCGAGGGGAGCCATGGCGACGATGGAAGCGGCCAGCTCGGCGGCTCGCGGCAGCAGACGTTCGGCGGGCACGACCTCGTCGACCAGGCCGATGCGCAGGGCCTCGGCGGCAGGGATCATCTCTCCGGTGAGCAGCAGCCGCAGCGCCGTCGAACGGCCGATGAGCCGCGGCATGCGCTGGGTACCGCCATATCCGGCGATCAGGCCGAGCTTGACCTCGGGCTGCCCCAGACGGGCGGTCTCGACGGCGAGGCGAAGGGTGCAGGCCATGGCCAGCTCGCAGCCTCCGCCGAGCGCGAATCCGTTGATGCAGGCGATGACGGGCTTGCCGCAGGTCTCGATCAGGCGAAAGACGGACTGGCCGCGCCGGGCCTTGGCGTTGCCCGAGGCGGCGTCGGTTGCCGCCAGTTCGTTGATATCGGCTCCGGCGGCGAAGGCTTTCTCACCCGCGCCGGTCACGAGGATGACGCGCACGCCGGAGTCCTGGGACAGGGCGATGAATGCCGCCTCCAACTCGTCGAAGGTTCGGGCATTGAGGGCGTTGAGAACTCCGGGCCGGTTGAGCGTGACGGTTGCGATGGGTCCCTGGACGTCGCAGAGCAGGTTCTCGTAGGTCACGGGCGTCTCCTTAATACTGTTTGGATTCTGTGTTGGTCTTGCATTCATCTTGCATTGGTATCGCAATCCAGAAGATACAATCGAACCTATGATTAAGGGAATCACGGTTGTCAGCGCCGTCTCCTCGGCGGAGACGTTCGACCGGCTTAACAGCCTGCTCGCGGCGCTCGGTTTCGAGCCGGGCAAGGGCTGGGAAGACGCCAAGGGAAGAGGCTCCGCGCATCTTGCACCGCTGGGCAATCTCGAGTTCGTCACGGGAAGGCCGCCCGCGGTTCCACCGCTACTGATCGAGGTGACGCAACTGGATCAGGTTCATGCCGCGGTGCAGAAATGGATGCTGACCAGCTATCGCACGGAAGAGGTCGATGCGCTGCTCTCCGCGCCGGCGCCGACGCACTGGAATAGCCGCTTGTTTACGGTAAAGATTGCGACGGGCGAGGCTGAGGCGCTGACTCTGGGTTTCTGGCAGTCGGAGAATCCGCTCCATGGCAAGCCGGTTGCCATCGAAGGCGATCTGTCGGCCACGGGGATGCGGTTTGCCGTGGTGACGGCACGCTGGAATGCCGTGATTACCGACCGTCTGTTGCAGGGCGCGCTCGATGGTTTGTACCGCAGCGGCGCGGCGAAGGCCGAGGTCGAGATTGTGCGGGTGCCGGGAGCGTGGGAGATTCCCTCGGCGGCGCGCACGCTGGCGGAGTCGAAGCGGTTTGACGCGATTATTACGCTGGGCTGCCTGCTGCGCGGCGAGACGGCGCATTACGAGGCGATCTACAACGAGGTTGCTCGGGGCATCGGCCAGTCGCAACAGGAGACCGGCGTTCCCCATGCCTTTGGCGTGCTGACCTGCGAGACGCTGGAGCAGGCGCTGGACCGGGCAGGCGTGAAGGCCGGAAACAAGGGATTCGAGGCGGCGATTGCGGCCATCGAGATGGTCTCGATTCAAAGGAAACTGGCGGTAAAACAATAATGGGAACGCGCCGCAAGTCTCGTGAGCTGACGATGCAGATGTTGTTTCAGGGCGATCTCGGCAAGCAGAGCCCGGACGAGGTACGCAGGCTGTTCTGGCCCTCGCGGGACGACGTGGACGCGGAGACGCGCGGTTTTGCGGAGGATCTCTACCGCATTGCGACGTCGCGGCAGGCCGAGATCGACGAACTGATCGAGGCCCATGCGCAGAACTGGCGGATCGAGCGGATGCCGGTGGTGGACCGCAACCTGATTCGCGCGGCGGTGGCGGAGATGCTGGGGTTTCCGAATACACCCGCGGCGATCGTCATCAACGAGTCGCTGGAGGTGGGGCGGCTGTATGCGGCTCCGGAGTCGATCCATTTCCTCAATGGCGTGCTGGATGCGATTGCGCGGGACCTTTTGAAGAAGCGTCTGGCCTGAGCGGGGCTGGCGGTAAGCCGCGAAGGCCTGCAATCTACGACTTTATTTTTTTTAGAGCGGTTCTCCTCCAGATGTATTAGTTGGCGATTCGGGCGAAACGCGGATTCCCTTCGGGAATGACAAACAAAGGAAAGCCTTCCGGAATGGAAAACGCCCTGCTGAGGAGCAGGGCATTTTCTATTGCAGCTTGAAGCAGGATGGCGGTTAGGAGATGCTGTTCCTCGGTCTCTGGACGAGCAGGTCGGGGGCGGCGAAGCCTCCGTTGATGCCGGGGAGCTTGGGCAGGATGATCTTTGTCGGACTGTCGGTCAGGGTGTTGCGGTCGATGAGATGTACCGCGTTGTCGCCCGTAGTGCCGATGTAGAAAGTCGTGTTGTCGGAGCTGATGACTCCGGCGACAGGAGCGACGGGAGCGACCGTGGTCGGGGTTGCCGGAGTCGCCGCCAGGAGCGGGATATTGGCGATGGTCCCGGTGCTCGGCGTGTAGTAGGGCAGCACGCCGCCGGTGCCGGTGTAGGTGACGAAGGCGAGGCTGGAGTCCGAGGTCGTATCGATGCCGGTGATCGCAGTCGCGGTGACGCCGGGCAGGGCCAGCGGAGCGCCGGGAGTTACGGTGAACTTCGATCCCGCGGGATCGCAGGGGCCGGTCGGCAGGCCGGGCTGGAGAGAGAGGTCGATCAGGGTATTGGTTGCGGCGGTGGCTCCGAGGATGTGGAGCCCGTCGTTGGTCGCATCCAGGCGGTCGGCCTTGGGGGCGGTGACGCCGGCATCGGGATAGAACTGGTTGGTGGTGACCTGGATGCCGTTCGACGTCGTGGTGGTGGTGACGGGGCACTGGCCGCGCGCCGTGGTGGTGTCTCCGGCGAGAAAGGCTCCGACACTGGGCACAGTAACGGCGACGTCAGTAGCCGGAGCGGTGAGCGCGACCGTGGTCCATCCGGTGACGGTCGAGTGAACGAGCAGTTGATTGGTCGTGGTGGTGATATAGACGGTCTGGCTGTCGGGCGCGTACTCGGCGTGGGTTGCAACGCCGCCAATCTGGGACTGTACGCCGCCGGTTGGGGCATAGAGATAGATCAACTGGCGATTGGGGTCGGTGAGCACGATGCTGGAGTTGTCGGGCGATACCGCCAGCACCTTGCCCATCACGGTCGGATCCTGGGTAGAGAGAGCGTTGGTCAGGGCGTTGAAGGTCATCAGCTCGGTATCGCTGCCCATGTAGATCGACGATCCGTCGTTGCTAATGACCATTGAATTGGGCACGTAGGGCAGGCGAATGGGGGTGCCGATGACGTTGGTGGTGAAGTCCACCGGGACGATATATTGCGACTGGGTGCTGGCGACGTAGAGCGCCGTGCTGCTCTTGCCGGGAGCGGTGACGGTCAACTCATTGGAGACGACCGGCGTGCCGTTGCCGAAGAGGCCGATCTGGTTGAAGGGCGAAGGATTGCAGGAGGGGGGCTGGCAGATGGCGGTGATAGCGGCCGATCCGGGGAAGAGAGGCGTAATGGTGGAGTTGCCGGGGATCGTCGTCGGCGTGGTGGAGACGAACTCGAGCGTGAGGCCGGTCAGGATGGTGCCGTTCTTGTCCTTAACCACGGCATTGAGCGGCTGCGGGTTGTTAGGGTTCACCGAGACCTGGGTGCCCCCGGTGATGGGCACGGTCAGGCTGATCGATGTTGGGGGGCAGGTGGAGAAGAAGCCCGCCGAACTGCCGGCATTGGAGAGGTTGGCGGAGATGATGGTCGATCCCGGGGCCTGTGCGGTGGCGACGCCGTTCTCGTCGATGGTCACGATAGAGCTTGTCTGCGCTGCGTAGGAGAGATGGCCGACCTGGCAACTGATGTTTGCGCCGCTACCGTCGAAGACGCGCGCCGCCAGTTGTCCGGTGGTGCCCTGTGAGAGGCAGGAGTTCGATACGTAGGCGGTGCTGGTGGGCAGGGGCGTGATGCAGCATCCGTTGGCGGGATTGACGGTGCAGCTTGTAGGCGAGGTGGAGTAGGCAGCCGGACTACAGTTGGTCGCCGGGTCGGTCGAACAGTCCGTCGATGGCGCGCCGAGCACGACGCTGGTGACTGTGGGGTGCACGTAGACCGGAAGCGGATTGCTGCTGGCGCCGTCAGCCTCTGCGATGATGTAGGCGGTGCCGCTTTTGTTGGTGGCGTTGCAGGTGGTGTAGTCGGCGATGCCGGCGCCGGAGTTGCGGTTCCATGTGCCCGCGCAGAGCTTTCCCGTGCTTGGGTTTACGTCGGCAATCGTCATGTCGGTGGTGTGGTACTCGAATTTGGCGACGCTGACCGGATTGCTGTTGCAGTCGGTCGCGACAGCCGCGGAGATGGACCCCATGAGACCGTAGTTGAGCGAGACGCCGTAGACCTTGGGCGAGAGGGTAATCGTCGTCACCTGTCCCACAGGAACGCCGGTGTCTCCGCCGTTACAGAATTCTACGGTGGTCTTCTTCGAGCAGCCAGAGACTGATATGCCAAACGGAATCGTAAAAAGTAGAAGAATTACTAAGCCAGCGAACCTACGCATTGAACCTCCCCGTCCAACCGGACCCTCAGTTGAACGGTCTCACCGCACTCTGAATTACCGAAGCACCAGTGTAAAAGGTGCATGGACGGGAAGCAAATGAGGAGGGGCAAGGAAGGAGTAGTGAATATAGAGAATTCCCATCCCGGCGTTAGAACCTGTCCAAAAACTGTAGCAGTTCGGACACAGGATGTTCGATGATCCGTTCAAGAAGAGGGTGCAGAACGGTAACGACGAAATACAGGGGTCTCTCCACTGCGGCGGCAAAAGCGCCGCCTTCGGTCGAGATGACGTGCATTTGGGACTGAATTAAGAAACGGAGGCAGTTGGCGAACCGAGGAGCGGAAAAAGACGTCATCTCGACCGCAGCGCAGCGCAGAGACCCCCTGTATTTTTACCTTCGTCTTCATTTCTACCGAAGCAAATCGGGTGTATAGCTTTCGGACGGTTCTACGGCATCTCTGTCTCGAACCAGTTGAGCGCGCGTTCGAGCACATCGCGGCGATGGTCGGGATCGACGAAACGATGGCCTTCGTCGGGGTAGACGACGAGCCGGGTCTTGATGCCCTGGGCGCGGAGGGCGTGCCAGAACTCGAAGCTCTGCGGGGCGGGGCATTCGCCGTCGCGGTCGCCGACCACCAGCAGGGTTGGAGTCTTCACGTTCTTAATAAAGTTGATGGCGGAGCTTTTGGCGTAGATGGCGGGGTCGTCGTAGACGGACTTGCCGAAGAAGGGGATCATCCACTGGTCAATGGAGTTTTCGCCGTAGTAGCTCTGCCAGTTGCTGATGCCCGCGCCGGCGACGGCCGCCCTGAAGCGCGGGGTCTGGGTGACGGCGAACATGGTCATGAAGCCGCCGTAGCTCCAGCCGGTGATGCCCTCGCGGGATTTATCGATGGGGAAGCGCTTTTCGAGGGTGTCCACTCCGGCGAGGGTGTCGCGCAGGTCGCCGTAGCCGAAGTCGCGGACGTTGGCCCGGGCGAACTTCTCACCCTGGCCGAAGCTACCGTGCGGGTTGGGCATGAAGACGAAGTAGCCGAGAGCGGAGAAGGGAACGCCGCCGTAGCCGACCTCGGGCCAGCGCGGCGTGACCGCGGCGGAGGGGCCGCCGTGGATGTAGACCAGCAGGGGGTACTTCTTCGCGGGATCGTAGTGCGCCGGGTAGAGCAGCCATCCCTGCACGTGGAAGCCTTCGTTGGTCCATTCGATACTTTCAGACTTGCCCCAGAGAGGCCTGAGGCCGTCGTTGACATGGGTGATCTGCCTGAGGTGGTCGAGAGGCCCGGCCCAGACCTCGGTCGCTTTTTCGAAGGAGGTGCGGACGAAGGCAACGTTGCGGGTGTGGGAGGTCGAGATGCTCATGACCAGGTCGCTCGACCAGATGGTCTCGGGCAGGGTGAGGCCGGGTGTGCTGCCGGGGTCGCCTGGGGACTTCAGATTTAACTTCGTGATGTGGGTGCCTCCGCCGACGTGCTCGGTAATGCCGAGAACCTCGGGCGAGATCCAGTGGAGAAAGGCGACGGACGCCGGTCTTCCGGGGGTGATGTCCCGCGGCTCGCCGCCGGTGGCCGGGATGAGGTAGATGTCGCCGCCGGTCGAACCCTGATCGCTCATCAGGCCGCCGATGAAGGCGATCTGTTTGCCGTCGGGCGACCAGCGGGGGACGGCGATCTGGAGATTGTGGAGCTGGCCGGAGACCTGGGTGGTGTCGAGGATCGACTGTGGCGGTGGCGGAGGCTGCGTGGCGGTGGTTGGCTGGACTGTCTGTATATAGAGATGGGCCACCCACCAGTTGTTTTCGCCGGGAGGATTGGCGGCGATGTAGGCCATCTGTCTGGAGTCGGGCGACCAGTCGAACTCGTAGACGTGCAGGTTGGCCGGGGTGACCTGCCGGAGCGCTCCGGTGGCGACGCTGGCCACAGCGATGCGCTGGACCTCCGCGCCCTCTTCGCCGATGACACCGCTCCAGGGCTTCATGGCGGCGAGCGCGCCGGCGGTGCGGGTGGCGTTCTGGACGAAGAGGAAGGCGAGAGAGCGGCCGTCGGGCGACCAGGCGGGCATGTCGATCTCGCCGGTGACGTGGGTGAGCTGGCGGCTCTGACCGGTCTTGCGGGACCAAAGGAAGATCTGCTGCTGGTCGGGGTTGTCTTCACTGGAGGAGCAGGTGGACGCGTAGGCCAGCCATTGGCCGTCGGGCGACCAGGTGGGGCTGTCATAGGAGCAGTCGGTTGCCTCGGCTTCGGTGTGGATGGGGGTCTCTTTTGTGGGATTGTCTATGTCGGTGAGGCGGAGCTGGGAGCCATCGCGGGTTTCGAGCGACCAGGCAACGGTTTTGCCGTCGGGAGAGAGGGCGGCCTGGCTGATATGTTTCGCTTGCCCGATGCTTTGGATTACGGCGCCGATGCGCGCGTCTTGATGGGGCGCGGTGTTCGTCGTCTGGGCCGGGAGCGAGTGGAGGGCAGAGAAAGAGAGGATCAGGACGACGGTCGAAAGACGCAGAGGGAGACGGGCGCAATTCATGCGAAAAGGCTAGCACGGACGATTTAGGAGGCCGGCATCGCTACTCTTTCGATCAGTGGAAGAAATTGAGGTTGACATATCATTCATAGGCATATTATTTATATGCCTATGAATGATATGCCTAAATCTGGAATGCCTTCCGGCGCGCTGGTCATGCTTGTTCTTCGGGTATTGCGATCGGGCCCGATCCACGGCTACGCCATCGCGCAGCGTATTCACGCCTTGTCGACCGAGGTGCTGCAGGTAGAGGAGGGTGTGCTTTATCCGGCGCTGCAAAAGATGCTGCTCAAGGGCTGGGTTACAGCCGAATGGGGCATCTCGGAGACGAACCGCAAAGTGCGCTTCTATTCCCTCACTGCGGCCGGCCGTCAGCAGCTTGATGCCGAGCTCTCCGATTATGGCCGGGTTACCGAGGCCATTCAGGCCATCTTGCGTACTGCCTAAGGAGGCTGTTTGTGGGTACACTCTTCCGCCGTCTGCGTTACCTGTTGAATCGTCGTCAGCTCGATCAGGAGCTCGAGAGCGATATGGACTTTCATCGCGAGATGATGGCGCGGGAGGGGCGAAGAAACTTTGGCAATCCCCTTCTTCTTCGAGAGCAGGCACGCGATGCATGGGGCTGGACCTGGATTGAGCGCTTAGGACAGGACTTGCGTTATGCACTGCGAACGCTGATGCGGTCTCCGGGGTTTACGATGACCGCCGTTCTGGTGCTTGCGATTGGCATTGGCGTGAACGTCACCGCCTTCAGTCTCTTCAACATGATTGCGCTGAAGCCGCTCCCTGTCCGCGATCCGGATTCTCTGGTTCAGTTGCAGAGGCGTTCGCCAGAGATTGTGCAGGGAGAGATGCCCTATCCCTCCGTAGTCTTCTATCGCGATCATGCGAAGACTTTGTCCGCTGTGATGGCGGTGATGGGCGTCCCGCCAATGAATCTCGAGGGCGTCGCGGAGCCGGTGCGTACCAGCTTTGCCTCAGGAAACTACTTCAGCGAGCTGGGAACTCATGCAGCCATGGGCAGGCTCTTCGAGCCGCTCTCGGAAGACAAGCCGGATGCGGCCCCGGTGGCGGTGCTGAGTTACGGTGCGTGGCAGAGACGTTTCGGTGCGGACCCCTCAGTGGTGGGACGAACCATTCGTCTCGGCGGTAAGCCTGCTACCGTGATCGGCATTCTGCCCTCTGCGTTTGCCAGTCTGGGAGGGCAGACCCCCGATGTCTGGCTACCCCTGATGCAACAGCCCTACTTCATCGAAGGCAGCAAGGTGCTGACCGACAGCTCGGCTTCGAGCGTCCGCATGTGGGCGCGGCTGGCTCCGGGCGTTACCGCAAAGATGGCCGAGCAGGAGTTGTTGGCGTTGACCAATGAATTGCGCAAGGAGCACCCCAAGGAGGTCTGGGACAAGGAGTACATCCGTAGTGACCCGGGCGGTCATTTGCAGGTGATCACCCCCGAGATGTATCAGGTCGCGACGATGGTTGCGGTGCTGACCTTGCTGATTCTCGTGGTGGCGTGCGCCAACCTGGGAGGGTTGTTACTGGCGCGCGGCGTTACGAGGGAGCATGAGATGGGAATTCGAATGGCCATCGGCGCCAGCAGGAAGCGCATCTTCCGGCAGTTGTTTACGGAGAGTCTGCTGTTAGCTTCGCTCGGTGCGGTTGCCGGGGTTGCCCTGAGCTATGCGGTGCTGCGTGTGGCCCTTGTCCGGCTCGATGCTCCGCAGTGGCTGAGCCCTGTGCCGGATTGGCGGGTCCTCGCATTTTCGATCAGCGCGGCGCTGGGGGCGGCGATCTTTTTTGGATTGACGCCCGCCTTGCAGATAGCGCGGCAGCGGCAGAGGAAGACGATAGCGCGGCAGGTACTGGTAGGCGCGCAGGTGGCGGCGAGCTGCGTTCTGCTGATTGTGTCAGGGCTGCTGGTGCGAGCCATGCACCGCATGCTCTATACCTCGCCGGGGTTTGGGTACGAACATGTTTTTTCGATTGACCCGCAGCTGGGGGTGCACGGCTATACGGCAAGCTCTGCGCAAGCGTACCTGAGTCAGATGGAGAGTCGATTGAATGCTATGCCTGGGGTGACCTCGGTATCGCTGGTCAAGATGCCGCCTATGGGGCATACCGTTTCGCGCACGGATGGCGAGATTGATGGGCGCCGTGTGGCGATTTATCCGAACTGGGTCGAGCCGGGCTTCTTCCAGACGATGAATATTCCACTTCTGCTGGGGCGCACTCTGCTGCCGGGGGAGAAGAATGCGGTCGTCATCAGTGAATCGTTCGCCCGCAGACAATGGCCGGGGCAGAATCCAATTGGCAAGCAGTTCGACGCCAGCAATCCCGGCAGCCCGCGCGATACGGTTGTGGGGGTTGTCGGAGATGCCCGCCTGAACGCTCTCAACGATGACGATGCGGTTGAGGAATATTGGTCCGCACAAGCAGGGGATATGCCCGGAATGTCGATGGTGGTGAAGATGTCCGGTGCGCCGGAAGACTTCGTCTCGATGACGAAGGTCATTGCAGACAGCCTCGATCCGAAGATCTTTCCGGAGATTCGTCCGCTCAAGAGCCTGTATCAGGCTACGGTATCGACGGTGGAGCGGCTGGCGATGGTGGTGAGCCTGATTGGGCTTGTAGCAGTTCTGCTGGCAGGGATAGGGATCATTGGACTTGTGGCCTACACCGTATCGCAGCGGACCAAGGAGATTGCGATACGGCTGGCATTGGGAGCGGAGCGTGCCGATGTGCTGGCTGCCGTGCTGCGCCAGTTCGCGTTGCCGATGATGATTGGACTCTTGGCAGGCGTTGGCGTGGCGGCAGGCGCATCGAAGGTGCTGCGAAAGGCGCTGTTTGGGGTCAGCAATCTCGATCCCGCAAGTTATGTGGGGGCGGTTGCGGTTCTGATTGGAATCGTAGGCCTCGCCACCCTTCTTCCGGCCAGGCGGGCGTTACGGTTGAATATGGCAAAGGTTCTTCATTATGAGTAGGGAATTGGCAAGCCTCCGAGGTTGCGAATGCGTCTGTCGCAAACCGTGTTTTACTGCATGTTCCATGACTGGAATCGGTCGATCGCCGCTTACGGGAAATTGTTGACGGAATCCCGGGGAATTGCTATTGTTAGAAGGTTCCGCGAGTATCCGGATTGCTCCGTCAGCTAGCTTGGCGGGCAAGGGGTGGAGACATACCCCGCGCAGGAGATTTGAAAGATTCGCCTGCGTTATACTGGATACAAGAGATTTCACCGCAGGACATTCCTCAGTACGATCTGGAGTGTCGTAGTCTGCGGCCTTTCGCAATCGCGCCTGCGACACCCTCCACCCTGGATGGGCTATGCGGGCCGGAACAGCGAAACGGAGTCGGCTCTTCCTTTCTTCCATGGATTCTGGATTTGAGGAAATACGCTCGGCCACCGTCGACTGTTTTCGTCTGGTAATGGTTTTACAGACGCGAAGCAGGGCAGTTCTTCGCACGAGGCGCTTCAGCGTCCTCATTCTTTTTGTGTGTACGGCACAAAAAGGCGAAGTCTCCTGACCTTCGGCGCGCCTGACATGATTTCGCTTCAAGGTATCGCACGCATCAGCAAGGAGTTCCAGTGCCTACGTTCCATCAGCTCGTCAAGCAGGGCCGCACGCCCACCCGTTATAAGACCGCCAGCCCCGCTTTGCAGGGTTCGCCCCAGCGCCGTGGCGTCTGCACCCGCGTCTACACTCAGACCCCCAAGAAGCCGAACTCGGCCCTCCGCAAGGTTGCCCGCGTTCGCCTGACCAATGGGATTGAGGTCACGACCTACATTCCGGGCATCGGCCACAACCTGCAGGAGCACTCGATCGTGTTGATTCGCGGCGGCCGTGTGAAGGATCTGCCGGGTGTCCGGTATCACGTCGTCCGCGGCACGCTCGATGCGGTGGGAGTTGCCAACCGCAAGCAGAGCCGCTCGAAGTACGGCGCCAAGCGTCCGAAGGCCACTGCCAAGTAAACCCTGCGGTTCGCCGCACGAATTTAGATTTCAAGTTCAGGCCTTGAGAAGTCGACGGTCCTGAAGGAAGACGAGAAGAGAAAAGCAATGCCGAGAAAAGGCTATATCGCGAAGCGTGAAGTTGCACCGGACCCGGTGTACAACTCGACTCTGGTTACGAAGTTCGTCAACTCCATGATGTGGGGCGGCAAGAAGTCGACCGCGCAGGGCATCTTCTATACCGCCATGACCAACCTGGAGCAGAAGGGCGGCGACGAGGCTCTGAAGCTGTTCAAGAAGGCGGTTGAGAACTGCAAGCCGCTGCTCGAGGTCAAGAGCCGCCGCGTTGGCGGAGCGAACTACCAGGTGCCGATCGAGGTCAATCCTGAGCGCCGCACCTCGCTGGCGATTCGCTGGCTGGTGACCTATGGCCGCGCGCGGGGCGAGAAGGGCATGGTGGACAAGTTGACCGCCGAACTGCTCGACGCCGCCAATGGCCGCGGCGCCGCGATGAAGAAGAAGGAAGATGTTCACCGCATGGCTGAGGCTAACAAGGCCTTCGCGCATTACCGGTGGTAAAGAAAAGTCTTTTCAGCAAAGAGCCTTTTGTTTGTGCTTTTTAACAGATTTTTACCGCGAGTAAACACTCGCAGATGAGAGATTGATCGTGGCCCGCACTACACCTCTGAATCGTTGCCGGAACATCGGGATTATGGCGCACATCGACGCCGGCAAGACGACGACGACCGAGCGCATCCTGTTCTATACGGGCATCACGCACCGTATCGGCGAGGTGCACGAGGGCACTGCGACCATGGACTGGATGGAGCAGGAGCAGGAGCGCGGCATTACGATCACCTCGGCTGCGACGACCTGCACTTGGAAGAACATCCGCATCAATATCATCGACACGCCCGGTCACGTGGACTTCACGGCCGAGGTGGAGCGTTCGCTGCGCGTGCTCGACGGCGCGGTTGCCTGCTTCGATGCTGTGGCCGGTGTTCAGCCGCAGTCGGAGACGGTGTGGCGTCAGGCCGACAAGTACAAGGTTCCCCGCATCTGTTTCATTAATAAGATGGACAAGGCCGGAGCAGACGCGGTGTATGCGACCTCGACGATCGTCGACCGTCTCGGCGCGCGCGCGGTTCCCATCAATATCCAGATCGGCGCCGAGGCGAAGTTTCTTGGCGTCATCGACCTGGTCACAATGAAGTCGATTCTCTGGCACGACGAGACCATGGGCGCGGAGTACTCGATCGAAGAGATTCCGGCGGACCTGCTCGATAAGGCGAAGGAGGCCCGTCACGCGCTGATCGAGGCGGTTGCCGACAGCGACGACGAGATTCTGAACCTGTTCCTCGAAGGGCAGGAGCCGACCGTCGAACAGTTGAAGGCCGGCATTCGCAAGGCCACCATCGCGATGAATATCTTCCCGGTGCTGTGCGGATCGTCGTTCAAGAACAAGGGCGTGCAGACGCTGCTTGATGCTGTGATCGATTATCTGCCCAGCCCGCTCGATATTCCTCCCATGATCGGCAGCAATCCCGACAACATGGAAGAGAAGATCGTCCGCAAGGCCGACGACAACGATCCGTTTGCCGCGCTGGGCTTCAAGATCATGACCGACCCGTTCGTCGGCCAGCTAATTTTCATCCGTGTCTACTCGGGCCAGCTCAAGACCGGTGACTCGGTGCTGAATCCGCGCACCGGCAAGACGGAACGCATCGGCCGCCTGTTGAAGATGCACGCCAACAAGCGCGAAGAGATTACCGAGATTCTGGCGGGCGATATCTGCGCCGCCGTTGGGCTCAAGAACCTGATCACCGGCGATACGATCTGCACCGAGAAGGCCCCGGTCGTTCTCGAATCGATTGACTTCCCCAAGCCCGTCATCGAGGTTGCGGTTGAGCCGAAGACGAAGGCCGACCAGGAGAAGATGGGCATGGCGCTGGCCAAGCTGGCTCAGGAAGATCCCACCTTCAACGTGCACACGGACATCGACTCCGGGCAGACGATCATCGCCGGCATGGGCGAGTTGCACCTCGAGATCATCGTCGACCGCATGATGCGCGAGTACAAGGTCGAGGCCAACGTCGGCAAGCCGCAGGTTGCTTACCGCGAGACGATCCGCTCGAACTCGGACGCTGAGGGCAAGTACATCCGGCAGACCGGCGGTTCGGGCAACTACGGCCACTGCAAGATTCGCATCAGCCCCAACGAGCCGGGCAAGGGCTACGAGTTTACGAACGACACCAAGGGCGGCGCGATTCCCAAGGAGTACATCAAGCCGATCGACCAGGGCATTCAGGATGCCATGTTGCGCGGCATTCTGGCCGGCTACGAGATGGTCGATATCAAGGTCTCGCTCTACGATGGCAGTTATCACGACGTCGACTCGAACGAAATGGCATTCAAGATCGCCGGCTCGATGGCCTTCAAGGAAGCCGCGAAGAAGGCCAAGCCGGTTCTGCTCGAACCGATGATGGAAGTTGAAGTTACAGTTCCGGAAGAGTACATGGGAACCATCATCGGCGACCTGAACAGCCGACGTGGACGGATCGAAGGTATTGAGATGGTGAGCGGCACGCAGGCCATCAAGGCTATTGTCCCTCTGAGCACGATGTTCGGTTATGCCACGCACATGCGGTCGTCGACGCAGGGCCGCGCGAATTATTCGATGCAGTTCAAGCAGTATGAAGAGGCGCCGCGGTCGGTCTCCGAAGAGATCATTGCCAAGGTGCAGGGCAAGGACAGCAAGTAAGGGCTGCCGCGAGTACAACGGATTTAGCAGTATCAATTTAGAAGCACGAACACGGAGAGAGTCATGGGCAAGGAAAAGTTTGACCGGTCGAAGCCGCACGTAAACGTAGGGACGATCGGGCATATCGATCACGGCAAGACGACGTTGACGGCTGCGATTACGAAGGTGTTGTCGAAGCACAACCCGAAGAACAGCTTTCGTTCGTTCGACATGATCGACAACGCTCCGGAGGAGCGCGAGCGCGGCATCACGATTGCGACCTCGCACGTGGAGTACGAGACGGCGAACCGTCACTACGCGCACGTCGACTGCCCGGGCCACGCCGACTACATCAAGAACATGATCACGGGCGCGGCGCAGATGGACGGCGCGATCCTGGTGGTGGCGGCGACCGACGGTCCGATGCCGCAGACCAAGGAGCACGTTCTGCTGGCGCGCCAGGTTGGCGTTCCTTACATCGTGGTGTTCCTGAACAAGTGCGACGCGGTCGAAGACGCCGAGCTGATCGACCTGGTGGAGATGGAAGTCCGCGAGCTGCTGTCGAAGTACGACTTCCCCGGCGACGATGTTCCTGTGATCCGCGGCTCTGCGCTGGGCGCGCTGAACGGCGAAGCGCAGTGGGAGGCGAAGATCGACGAGCTGATGGATGCGGTGGACAAGAACGTTCCGCAGCCTGACCGCCTGGTCGACCTTCCGTTCCTGATGCCGATCGAAGACATCTTCTCGATCTCGGGCCGCGGCACGGTGGTGACGGGTCGCATCGAGCGCGGCAAGGTGAAGGTTGGCGAGGCCTGCTCGATCGTCGGCTTCCGCGACACGCAGCAGACGGTGTGCACGGGCGTCGAGATGTTCAAGAAGCAGTTGGACGAAGGCCTTGCGGGCGACAATGCGGGCATCCTGCTGCGCGGCATCGCGAAGGAAGACGTGGAGCGCGGGATGGTTCTGGCGAAGCCGGGATCGATTACGCCGCACACGCAGTTCAAGGGCGAGATCTATGTGTTGAGCAAGGAAGAGGGCGGCCGTCATACGCCGTTCTTCAACGGCTATCGCCCGCAGTTCTACTTCCGGACGACGGACGTGACGGGCTCGGCGAAGCTGCCGGAAGGCACGGAGATGGTGATGCCGGGCGACAACATCCAGTTGGAGATCACGCTGCACACTCCGGTGGCCATGGAGAAGGGCTTGCGCTTCGCCATCCGCGAAGGCGGCCGCACCGTCGGCGCGGGAACCATCTCCGAGATCATCAAGTAAAGAAGATTTCGGTAAAGGGATTTAGGGTTCTGTAGTTCAAGATTTTCTGTAGTTCAAGACTAACGAGGGCTGCCGGCAGGTGCAGAAGTTCATCACCGGCAGCGACTCCAAACGATCTTTGAGTAACGCGAAAGAGACTAACCATGGCAGGACAGAGAATCAGAATTCGGTTGAAGGCATATGACTACCGTGTGCTCGACACCTCCACCGGCGAGATCGTCGAGACGGCCAAGCGCACCGGCGCCCAGGTCGCGGGGCCCATTCCGCTGCCGACCATGAAGAATAAATACTGCGTTCTGCGTTCGCCCCACGTCGACAAGAAGTCACGCGAGGCCTTCGAGATTCGTACCCACAAGCGGCTCATCGACATTCTCGAGCCGACCCAGCAGACGGTTGATGCGCTGATGAAGCTCGACCTTCCCGCAGGCGTGGACGTAGAGATCAAGACGGTTCAGAAGTAAAGAGAAAGCTTCTCAGCAGCTTCTTCACTTGTTTCATGTTTTGGCAGCACCAGCCCGGCAGTGCTCGGCAGCAAGCCCGGGCATGATGAGGAAAGGAAATTCAAATGTCAGTAGCAGGGATTCTCGGAAAAAAAATCGGCATGACGCAGATCTTCGACGATCACGGTGACGTTCATCCGGTAACGGTGCTGAAGGCCGGCCCGTGTGTCATCACCCAGCTGAAGACGCTGGCCAAGGACGGCTATGATGCCGCGCAGATCGGCTATGTCGATTTCGTCAAGGCGTCCAAGGTGAACAAGGCCATGACCGGCCACTTCGCCAAGTCGGATGTTCCTCCTGTCCGCGAGATCAGGGAAGTTGCCCTGGAAGCAGTCAAGAATGTTGATGGCGAAGAGGCAGTTACCGTCAAGGCGGGCGACCGTATCCTGGTTGATATCTTCAACGATGAGCGGTTCGTGGACGTGATCGGGACCTCGAAGGGCCGCGGCTTTGCCGGCGTTATCCGCCGCCACGGTTTCGGTGGCGGTCCCAAGTCACACGGCCACATGTTCCAGGTGCAGGGCTCGATCGGTGCATCGTCGTTCCCGTCGCGTGTATTCCCAGGTCAGCGTATGCCCGGCCACATGGGACATGCGCAGATCACGGTTCGCAACCTGCGCATTCGCGGCATCGACCTTGAAGACAATCTTCTGCTGGTCGAGGGTGCTGTTCCCGGGCCGCGTGATGGCTACGTCCTCATCTCCAAGGCCAAGGCGCCGCCGCGCGAGCGTCGCGGTTTTGCCGGTGCCGCAACGAAGGATGCGCTTAAGGCTTCGAAGAAGGCTTCGCCGAAGAAGAAGTAAAGAAGATTCAAACAGAAAGTTCTTTGTTGGGTACTTTCTAAATACAGTTTTGGCCCGCCGCATCGATGGCGGGCATGAAGAGAGAAGAACGATGGCAAACATCAACGTAGTCAATCTCGACGGAAGCAAGGTCGGTGAGTTCGAACTCGCCGATGAGGTCTTCGCGGGCGAGATCAACGACGCGCTCCTTTGGGAGTCGGTCAAGCACTATCGCGCCGCGCTGCGCCAGGGAACTGCCGCCACCAAGAACCGCAAATTGGTCTCGGGCGCGGGCAAGAAGCTCTGGAAGCAGAAGGGAACCGGCCGCGCTCGCGTCGGCTCGATCCGCACTCCGCTCTGGCGCGGCGGCGGCACGGTCCACGGACCCCAGCCGCGCAGCTATGAGTACGCCTTCCCGCAGAAGAAGCTGATGGGCGCGCTGCGCTCGGCCATCGCCGCCAAGATCGCTGAAGGCAAGATCACGGTCGTCGATTCGTTCGAGATTCCCGAGGCGAAGACGAAGCTCTATCGCGCAGCCCTCGACAAACTCGAAGCGGGCAAGACGACGCTGCTGGTCGAGAGCAGCCGCAAGCTCGGCGAGAAGCTCTACCTCGGTTCGCGCAATCTTCAGGGCGTTGAGCTTGTGCTCAGCTCCGAGGTCCACCCCTACGACCTGCTCCGCTACGAGCACGCTGTCTTTTCGAAGGATGCCATCGAGGCGCTTCAGGAGACGCTCAGAAAGTTCGTATCGAAGCGCAAGGCCGCTGCTGCCCAGAAGGAGGTTGCATAAATGCCAACCCTCTACACCGTGATTCGCCGCCCCCTGATTACCGAGAAGGGGATGGGCGTCAAAGAGACCCAGAACACGCTGGTCTTCGAGGTTGCCGTAAAGGCCACCAAGACCGAAGTAAAGCAGGCTGTCGAGACCCTCTTCAAGGTGAAGGTCTCCGGAGTCCGCACCGCAACCGTTGAAGGCAAGGAGCGCCGCCGGGGCAAGTTCACCGGCTACCGCCCCGACTGGAAGAAGGCTTACGTTCGCCTCAAAGAGGGCGAGAAGATGCCGGACTATATCAATAGCCTCTGACGAGGGATCAACAGTCTCTATCGCGAGCTATTTCGCAGTAACAGATTTCAGGAACCGAAGCGTCGCTGAGAGATTCACAAGCGCCGCAGGCAAGGAATAAAGACGATGCCGATCAAATCATTTCGACCGATTACACCATCCCTCCGCTTCGCGACGAAGCTGGTCAACGACGACCTGACGACGGACAAGCCGTACAAGCCGCTGCTCGCCGTCAAGCCGCGTACCGGTGGTCGCAACAATGCCGGCGGACTGACCATTCGCCATCAGGGCGGCGGCCATAAGCAGAAGCTCCGCATCGTGGATTTCAAGCGCGAGAAGTACGGGATTCCGGGCACGGTTGCCACCATCGAGTACGATCCCAACCGCAGCTCGCGCATCGCGCTGATCAGCTATGCCGACGGCGAGAAGCGCTACATTATTCAGCCGATCGGGCTTAAGGTCGGGCAGTCGATCATGAGCGGCCCGGATGCCGATATCCTGGTTGGAAACGCGCTGCCGCTGAAGAACATCCCGATCGGTACGATCGTGCATAACATCGAGCTTCGTCCCGGCAAGGGCGCGCAGATGGCACGTTCGGCCGGCGCGCAGGTCAACCTGATCGCCAAAGAAGGCGACTACGCTCTGCTCAAGCTGCCCTCGGGTGAGACCCGCAAGGTGCTGGTCGAGTGCATGGCGACGGTTGGCCAGGTCGGCAACACCGATCACGAGAACGTCACCATCGGCAAGGCCGGACGCAACCGCTGGAAGGGCATTCGCCCGGCCAACCGCGGTGTCACCATGAACCCGGTCGATCACCCGCACGGCGGCGGCGAAGGCAAGACCTCCGGCGGACGCCACCCGGTCACTCCGTGGGGCCAGCCGACTCGCGGATACAAGACTCGCAACAACAAGCGGACCGACGTATTTATCGTCAATCGCAGGAGTAAGTAAAAGAGCTTTTGTTTATTTTGCAATACCAAGTCTCGCACGCAAGAGATTCGTCGTATCCAGCATCGCAACAAAGAAATTCGGAGCTCAGCACAATGGCACGTTCAGCAAAAAAAGGTCCTTTCATCGACGATCACCTGATGAACAAGATCAACGTCATGAATCAGACCAACGACAAGAAGGTCCTCCGCACCTGGTCCCGCCGGTCCACGATCCACCCGGACTTTGTCGGCCACACCATCGCAGTGCACAACGGCCGCAAGTTTATCCCGGTCTACGTGACGGAGAACATGGTCGGCCACAAACTCGGCGAATTTTCGGCGACCCGCACCTTCAAGGGTCACGCCGGCCGCGCTACTGAGTCCTCCGCACGGCCCAAATAAAGAGAATCGGGCAGAGTTTTCGTTTGTCCTTCAAGGAAGAAGATCATGGCTAAGGCAGCAGCAGAGAAAATCCGAGAGTTCCGCGCAGAGGCGAAGTTCCAGCGCACCAGCCCGCAGAAGGCGAAGCTGGTTCTCGACCTTATCAAGGGCCTGCGCGTAGAGCAGGCGCTCAACACCGTTCACTTCAGCACCAAGCGCATGGCGCCGGTAGTGGAGAAGGTTCTGCGGTCGGCGATTCAGAACGCCAACTACGTCTCGCAGGAGCAGGGTCTCGATGTGGACGTCGACAACCTGTACGTGAAGACCGCGGTCGCCAACGAAGGTCCGCGCATGAAGCGAATCCGGCCTGCCCCGATGGGACGCGCCTTCCGCTATCAGCGCCGGCTCGCGCACATCATCGTCACCGTCGCCGAGAAGGGATCGGTCGCGGCGGGATCCGCGGCTGAGGGTACATCGGTCGCCGCGAAAAAGACCACGAAGAAAGCAGCCGGCAAGACCGCGGCGAAGAAGTCCGCGGGCAAGAAGGCAGCCGCCAGGAAGCCGGCAGTCAAGAAGGCTGCAAAGTAGGCAGTTTCTTGTAAACTTAAAGTTTTGATTCACCGCCCGCCGGCTCAACCGGCAAAGGGCACGGAGTAAGGGAAGATATGGGACAGAAGGTCCATCCGTATGGTTTTCGCCTCGGCATCAACAAGCCGTGGAAGTCACGCTGGTTCGTCGAGCGCGGCTATGACAAGCTGCTGGTCGAGGACGTCAAGCTGAAGGCTGAGCTGCGCGAGAAGCTGAAGGCCGCCGGCGTGAGCTCGGTTGAGGTCGAGCGTCCGGGCAACAAGCTGCGCCTGATCATCCGCACGGCGCGCCCGGGCATCATCATCGGCCGCAAGGGCGCTGAGATCGACAAGCTCAAGGCGGACATCCAGAAGCGCACCAGCCGCGAGGTCTTCATCGATATCCTCGAGGTAAACAAGCCCGAGCTTGACGCTCAGCTGGTGGCCGAGAATATCGCCCTGCAGCTTGAGAAGCGCGTCAGCTTCCGCCGCGCCATGCGCAAGAGCGTGGATTCAGCCCTGCGCTTCGGCTGTAAGGGAATCAAGGTTCGCGTCTCCGGCCGTCTCAACGGCAACGAGATCGCCCGCTCGGAGTGGTATCTCCAGGGCCGTCTGCCGCTGCACACGCTGCGCGCCGACATCGATTACGGCTTCGCCGAGGCGCACACCACCTACGGCATTATCGGCGTCAAGACCTGGGTCTATCGCGGCGATATCTACGAGCAGAAGAAGCGCCGCGACCAGGGCGTAACAACCGGCGCGTTCGCGTCGTAAGGTTTCAGGACGGCGAGAAGATCCTGCCGTCCGTAGAGTTAAAGCGACGGGGCCAGAGCCCCCGAGGGTAAGAGGGTTTTTATATGTTGATGCCAAAGAAGGTCAAGTTTCGCAAACAGCAGCGCGGCCGCATGTGCGGCAAGGCGTGGCGCGGCTCCGATCTCTCGTTCGGCGACTACGGCCTGAAGGTCATGGAGTGCGGCTATATCACCGACCGCCAGATCGAAGCCAGCCGTATCGCGATGACGCGCTTTATCAAGCGCGGCGGTAAAGTTTGGCTCCGCCTGTTCCCGGACAAGCCGATCACCAAGAAGCCCGCCGAAACCCGTATGGGTAAAGGCAAGGGAGCGCCGGACCACTGGGTCTGCGTGGTTCGTCCCGGGCGAATCCTGTTCGAGATGGAAGGCGTCAGTCCGGAGCTTGCTAAAGAGGCTATGCGCCTGGCGGCTCACAAGCTCCCGCTCAAGACCAGCTTCGTCCAGCGTCACGACGTCAAGGCGACGGTTGCGGCCAAGTAGTTTCAGCAGGCGTTTTCAGTAGGCTTTTAGCAGTCAAGGAAAAGACAATGGATTTCGAAAAGATCAGCAACCTCAATGATGACGAGCTCAAGGTTCAGGCGGCGCAGGCCGGCGAGCAGCTCTTCCGCATCCGCTTTCAGAAGACCCTCGGTAACACCGAAGGTCTCAAGAAGCTGAAGACGCTCAAGCTCGACATCGCCCGCATCAAGACCGTCGCTCGTCAGCGCACCCTCGCTGCGGAGAAGGCGGCCGCTCCGGTCCGCGTCAACGAAGCCCCGGCCAAGAGCACCCGCACCGCCCGCAAGAAAGCGAAGAAGGACTAATTCATGGCAGACACAACCAATACCGCAGCCGCAACTTCCGCCGAGGCCCAGCCCTCACGCCGCAATGAGAAGGTCGGCCTCGTCGTCTCGACCAAGATGCAGAAGACGATCGTCGTCGAGATCGAGATGCGCAAGGCGCACCCGAAGTACAAGCGCGTGATGAAATCGAACAAGAAGTTCTACGCGCACGACGAGCAGAACTCGGCCCGCGTCGGCGATGTGGTTCGCATCCGCGAAGCCCGGCCCCTCTCCAAGCTCAAGCGCTGGTCGCTCGAGGAGATCGTTCGCCGCTCCTCGCTCGCGCAGCTTGCCGAAGAGAAGACGGCCGCAGTAGCTGCCGAGGCGAAATAGTCGGGCGCGGGGCCGGCGTGCCCCGTGAACAAGGTTCAGCCGTAACGGGGGATGGCCATAGGCCGTTTCACCCAGGAGAAGAACGATGTCAGTACAAATGAGAACAATGCTTGACGTGGCCGATAATTCCGGTGCGCGCAAGTTGCAGGTGATCCTGCCCCTCGGTGGCGGTCTTGGCCGCAAGGCCGGCCTCGGCGATGTTGTCACCGCGGCGGTCAAGGAAGCTTCCCCCGACGGCACCGTGAAGAAGGGCAAGGTTGTCAAGGCGGTCATCGTCCGCACGCGCAAGGAGTATCGCCGCCGTGACGGAACCTACATCCGCTTCGATCAGAACGCAGCCGTGGTCATCAATGACACCAACGAGCCGGTTGGAACCCGCGTCTTCGGCCCAGTGGCCCGCGAGCTTCGCGAGAAGAAGTTTCTAAAGATCGTCTCACTCGCGCCCGAAGTTATTTAGTTCGAGGTTATTTGTTTCAGCGTCCGGCCTCTGCCGGGCGGCAGCACGCAAGAGGAATTCGATTTACAGCAGACAGCCAAGGCTGAATGCCAGGAGCTAAGTTTTATGGCAGGCATCAAGATCAAGCGCAACGATATCGTCGAAGTGATCGCCGGGAAAGACAAGGGCAAGCGCGGCAAAGTCATCCGCGTCATCGCCGACAGGGACCGTCTCCTGGTCGAGCGGGTCATGATGATCAAGAAGCATCTCAAGCCCAACCCGCAGCGGAACATCCAGGGCGGCATCGCCGAGCAGGAGTCTCCGATTCACGCCTCGAACGTGATGCTGGTCGACGGTGAGGGCAACAAGACCCGCGTCAGCACGCGCGTCGAAGACGGCAGGAAGGTTCGTTTCTCGAAGGCCAGCGGCAACGCCATCCCCGACAAGAAGAAGTAACGGATTCAACCACTCAGTTTCAACGGTTCACCCCACGCATCGGTAGACGGAATCCATCCCACCCCGGCACCGTGGAGAAAGCGAAGAGCAATCATGGCATCACGGTTCAAAGAGAAGTACGAAAAAGAGATCAAGCAGGCGCTTGCCAAGGAATTGAACATCACCAACGCGATGGCGATTCCCAAGCTCGAAAAGATCGTCGTCAACATGGGCCTCGGCGAGGCCACGCAGAACGTCAAGATCATGGATCCGCTGGTCGCCGACCTGGCTGCCATCGCCGGCCAGAAGCCGGTGACGACCAAGGCCAAGAAGTCCATCGCCGCCTTCAAGGTGCGCGAGGGCATGCCCATCGGCGCAATGGTGACCCTGCGCGGCGACAACATGTACGAGTTTCTCGATCGCCTCGTCTCGATCGCCCTTCCCCGTGTCCGCGACTTTCGCGGCGTCTCGTCGAAGAGCTTCGATGGCCGCGGCAACTACACGCTGGGCCTGCGCGACCAGCTCATCTTCGCCGAGATCGACTATGCGAAGGTTGATAAGCTCAAAGGAATGAACGTCACCATCGTCACGACGGCAAAGGACGACAACGGCGCCCGCGCTCTGCTGAAGGGTTTTGGAATGCCCTTCCGCGTTGGAGCCTAGTCATCAGGTTATCCGGGTCGACCACGCTGACCAAGTTTGCAGCATAGCAATAAACAAACAAGTATAGAGAGTAAAAACATGGCAACTACCGCAAAGCGCGTCAAAGACGCAAAGAAGCCGAAGTTCAAGTCCCGCCAGCACAACCGCTGCCAACTCTGCGGCCGCCCGCGCGCGTTCTTGCGTAAGTTCGGCGTCTGCCGTCTCTGCTTCCGCAACCTTGCGCTCAAGGGAGAAATCCCGGGCGTCGTCAAGTCAAGCTGGTAGAATCAAGCTGGTAGAATTAAAATCGTCTACCCGCGTTCGGCCTCGCGCCGCGCGTGTCTTCCAGAGACCTCATTCGAGCCTCGGCTCAGGGTGCAGAAGTCTGGAGGCTTTACCGCAACAAACATTCCCGCTGGTTCTCGTGAGAGACACTCGTCGAGCGAACGGGGAATGAAGGAGAATGAATGAACCTCACCGATCCAGTAGCAGACTTTCTGACTCGCATCCGCAACTCCATCCGTGCGCGCCACCAGAAGCTTGACGTTCCTGCCTCGAAGCTCAAGGCCGAGATTGCCCGCATCCTCAAGGAAGAGGGCTACATCGCGAACTACAAGCCCACGGAAGAGAACGGCCAGAAGGTCATTCGCGTCTATCTCAAGTACGGTCCGAACAACGAGGCCGTCATCCGCGATCTGCAGCGCGTCTCGCGCCCCGGTTGCCGCGTGTATCTCGGCCGCGACGAGATTCGCCGCGTACAGGGCGGACTCGGCATATCCATCATGACTACTCCGAAGGGCGTCATGACCGGTCGCCAGGCGCGCCGCGAAGGTGTCGGCGGCGAGATTCTCTGCGAAGTCTGGTAAAGCAAAATAAACCAGATCTCCGGATCTTTTGTCTTTTCGCATTTTTGAGCTAAAGCTCACCGGCTGCAGTGGAACTTGGCACTCTAAGCGACTCGCAAGCCACAGAAGGAATTGAACAATGTCACGCATTGGCAAAAAGCCGATCCCCATGCCCGCCGGCGTCAAATACACCGTCAACGGCAATACCGTCCTCGTCGAAGGCCCCAAGGGCAAAGTTACCGCGATGCTTCCCGGCGGAATCACGCTCGTCCAAAAGGATGGCAACCTGATTGCCGAACGTCAGGAAGACAAGCAGGCAGCGTTTCACGGGCTTGCCCGCGCACTCGTCTTCAATGCCGTCACTGGAGTGACGACCGGATGGACCAAGGAACTCGATGTCGTCGGCATCGGCTACCGCGTGGAGATGAAGGGTAAGAATATGGTCGTCTTCACTCTCGGCTATTCGCACCCTATCGAGTTTCCGCTGCCCACCGGAATCGACGTCACCATCGACCCCAAGCAGACTCACATTACGGTCTCCGGCATCGATCGCCAGAAGGTCGGCCAGGTTGCAGCGGATATGCGCGCGCTGCGCAAGCCCGATCCTTACAAGAACAAGGGCGTCCGCTATACCGGCGAGAAGCTTAAGAAGAAGGTCGGTAAGACCGGAGCGAAGTAAGACCTCGCGGGGCTGAGGCTGGGAGTTGTCGTTCCTGTCTCCGCCCCGCACAACGCAATAAGACCGAACGTCGTCAGCACTCTGGCGACGCCACTAGGAAGGAAAGCGAATTATGATCAATCCTCGCCAACGCAACGTTATCCGCCAGCGCGTGCATACGCGCATCCGTGAGAAGATGTCCGGAACTGCCGAGCGCCCGCGTCTCAACGTCTATCGCTCGCTCAACCACATCTACACGCAGCTGATCGATGACCTCAACGGCGTTACCATCGCCTCTGCCTCCTCGATGGGGAAGAAGGGCGAAGAGAAGAACTATGGCGGCAATATCGCTGCCGCTGCCGAAGTGGGCAAGCTCATCGCCCAGCGCGCGCAGGAGAAGGGCATCAAGAAGGTTGTCTTCGACCGCGGCGGCTATCTGTACCACGGCCGCGTCAAGGCACTCGCAGATGCTGCCCGCGAAGCTGGACTCGATTTCTAAGGATCAGGCCCCCAAGCGGCGGCCAGAAAGCTGGATGAAGACATTATGGCAATGAAGAAAAGAATCGACGCGAACCGGCTCAATCTGAAAGATGAAGTCGTTTCGATCAATCGCGTCACCAAGGTCGTCAAGGGCGGCAAGAACATGTCGTTCGCCGCTCTGGTCGTCATCGGTGATCCCGGCGAAGGCGTGGTCGGATACGGTTCGGGCAAGGCCAAGGAAGTTCCCCAGGCGATTCGCAAGGGGATCGAAGCGGCCAAGAAGAATCTGCACAAGGTCAACCTTACCGACACCACCATTCCGCACCAGGTGCTGGGACGGTTCGGCGCCGGCCAGGTGATGCTGAAGCCCGCCGCCGAAGGTACCGGCGTCATTGCCGGCAAGACGGTTCGTGCCGTCATGACCGCGGCCGGCGTGCAGAACGTGCTCACCAAATCGCTGGGCACCGCCAACCCGCACAACGTTATCAAGGCCACCTTCGACGCTCTTATCCAGCTTCGCAACAAGGCCGAAGTCGCCGCTCTGCGCGGTAAAGCAGTCGAAGAGCTCTAGCTCTTCGCTCAATAGATTCAGAGGAGCTCCAGTCCAATGGCTGACAATAACGCAACTGCCAAAATCAAGCTGCAATACTTCCGTTCCAAGATCTGCACCCCGGTCAAGCACAAGCTCGTCATCAAGGGCCTGGGCTTTACTCGTCTCAACCAGATCGTCGAGCGCGAAGACACGCCGTCGATTCGCGGCATGGTCGCGAAGGTTCCACATCTGGTCCGCGTCGTCGAGTAGCAACCTGGCGGCGCAACCGTTCTACGCCCACAGGGCCAATCAAATGCGAGTCGGTCAGCCAGCGCGCGGACCGGCGTTAAGCGAGGAAACAATGGCAATTCGCAATCTCTCCAATCTCCGTGCTCCTAAAAAAGCCAATGAAAACAAGAAGCGCGTCGGACGCGGTATGGGCTCCGGCATCGGCAAGACCTCAGGCCGTGGCCACAAGGGTCAGGGATCACGCTCCGGTTCGAGCCTGATGCGCGGCTTCGAAGGCGGCCAGATGCCCCTTCATCGCCGCCTGCCCAAGCGCGGCTTCACCAATATCTTCCGCGTCGAGTACCAGGTTCTCGGCCTCGATCGCATCGCCGAGATCAACGCTGCCTCCAGCGAGACCGAGTTTACCCTCGACAAGATCATCGCCCTCGGTCTTCTGCGCAAGAAGAAGGGTCTTATCAAAGTGCTCAATAACGGCGAGTTGAAGGTTGCCGTCACCGTGCATGCGCACAAGTTTTCCAAGACCGCCCAGGAAGCGATCGAGAAGGCGGGCGGCAAGGCCATCCTCATCGGCTAGGCAGCATTTAGAATGGATGGCAGATGAGGCTTGGTCCTCATCTGCCGGTTCATTCGCAGCAGGTTTCACCCCGAGGTCCACTCTCCGATGTTCGAGAAATTCGCAAACATCTTCCGTATTGCCGATCTGCGCACGCGGGTTCTTTTCACGCTTGCCATGCTGGCTATTTATCGCCTCGGGTCGCACATTCCCACCCCCGGCATCAACGCTGACATGCTGGCCCAGTATTTCAACCAGAACTCCGGCTCGTCGCTCGGGCTGGTCGATCTGTTTTCGGGCGGCAACCTGCGCAAGCTGACGGTCTTCGCTCTCGGCATCATGCCGTACATCACCGCCTCCATCATCTTCCAGTTGCTCACTGTCATCTATGAGCCGCTGGCCAAGCTGCAGAAGGAAGGCGAACTCGGCCGGCGCAAGATCACTCAGTGGACCCGTTACGTCACCATCATGCTGGGCGTCGTCCAGTCCTTTGCAATCGCGCTGACCCTGACCAATACCTCGACCGGCGAATCGATGGTCACCATCTCGAAGGCGCTGTTCATCCCGCTCTGCGTACTGACGCTGACGGCCGGCACAGGCTTCGTCATGTGGCTGGGCGAGCAGATCACCGACCGCGGCATCGGCAACGGCATGAGCCTTCTGATCTTCGCGGGTATCGTCGTGGGCCTGCCTGCCGGTATCGGCGACCTCTGGCAGAACGCCGTTGACCGCACCTGGGGCGCCTTCACCCCGTTCGCTCTTCTCCTGCTGATCGTGGGCATGCTCGCCGTCGTCGCCTTCATCGTCTACGTCGAGAAGTCGGAGCGGCGCATCCCGGTCCAGTATGCCAAACGCATCGTCGGCCGCAAGATGATGGGCGGGCAGTCGACGCATCTTCCGCTGAAGGTCAACTCCGGCGGCGTGATGCCAGTCATCTTCGCCGCATCGATCCTCTCCGCGCCGCTGCTGTTTTCGGGCGCCAGCATCTTTGGATACTCGCTGCACGATTCGCGGTTCTTTGGGCCGCTCTTCCAGGCTCTCGGGCCGGGCGAACCCTGGTATGTTCTCCTCTACTCCGTCTCCATTATTTTCTTTGCGTATTTCTATATCTCCATCGTCTTCCGCCCGGACGACATTGCCGACAATATGCGCAAGTACGGCGGATTTATCCCCGGCATTCGTCCCGGCAAGCGTACTGCGGACTTCATCAACGATGTGCTGACGCGCATCACTCTCGTCGGCGGCGTCTATCTCGTCATCATCTCGCTGATCCCGATGCTTCTTCTCAGCGGTATCCACTTCAACCATCTTTGGCTGATTGGAGGAATGTTCGACCGGATGCCGACGTGGGTCACGAACGGCCTCGGCGTCAATTTCTACTTCGGCGGCACCTCGCTGCTGATCGTGGTTGGCGTGGCGATGGATACGGTGCAACAGATCGAAGCCCAACTGGTCATGCGCCACTACGAGGGCTTCTCTCCGCGGAGCGGCCGCATTCGTGGCCGCAAGAGCTGGTAGGGAAGTGCCGACCTTGACCAGCGATTCGGCAGCACATCATTCTCCGGCCCAGGCAGGCACCACCTTTCTGCCCGGGCCGGTCCTTCTTTTAGGCGCACCCGGAGTCGGCAAGGGTACCCAGGCCCAGCTTCTAATGGCTGAGTTCGGCATCCCGCAGATCTCCACCGGCGACATTCTCCGCGGCAACATCGCTCGTGGGACCGAGTTGGGCAAGGCCGCCAAAGAGTTGATGGACAAGGGGCAACTGGTCCCGGACCAGATCGTCAACGACATGGTGCAGGCACGTCTTGACAACGACGACGTTCACGCCGGTTACATTCTCGATGGCTTTCCTCGCACGCTGGCCCAGGCAACCTGGCTCGACACCCATCTTCCTATCTTCGGCGAGACACCTCCGCTGGTGGCCGTCAACATTCGCGTCGATGAGGCGGAGCTGCTTCGGCGTATCACTGGCCGCCGTACCTGCACCGTCTGCAAGCATATCTACAATATCTACTCGCATCCGCCGGTTAAGCCAGGCGTCTGCGATATCGACGGCAGCACGCTCTCGCAACGCAGCGACGATACGGAGGCCGCCTTCGCCGAACGGATGAAGGCCTACGTCTCCCTGACGGCCCCGGTGATCGAGCATTATCGCGCCAGCAACCGCTTTCGCGAGGTAGACGGCGCGGCTCCCGTGGAAGAGGTCGCTGAAAGCATCGTCTCGGCGCTGAAGTCCTTGCGCCAATCCAAGCACTGAGCTATAAGCCTAAAAATGGCAATACTCATCAAATCGCCCGCAGAGATCGAAAAGATGCGGATCTCCGGCAAGGCTCTCCGCCAGGTCCACGACGCCGTTGCGCCCTTCGTCAAGCCGGGCGCCACCACGATGGACCTCGAGAATGCCGCCGTCCGCAAGATCACCGAGCTTGGCGCCGTAGCCGCCTTTAAGGGCTACCACGGCTATCCCGCGGCCCTTTGCACGTCGATCAACGAGGAAGTGGTTCACGGCATTCCCAATGAAAAGCGCGTCCTCAACGAGGGCGATATCGTCTCGATCGACTGCGGAGTCATCATTGACGGTTTTTACTCGGACGCCGCCGTTACCTACGCGGTCGGCAAGGTTAGCCCCCAGACGCAGAAGCTGCTTGACGTGACGCTTGCCTCGCTGGAGGCGGCAATCCAGCAGTGCCAGGTCGGTGGCCGGCTCTTCGATATTTCCGCGGCAGTACAGGAGTTATGCGAAGCTGAAGGCTTTGGAGTCGTCCGCGACTTCGTCGGCCACGGAATCGGAAAATCCATGCACGAAGATCCCCAGGTTCCCAACTTTGGCCCTGCCGGCAAGGGGCCGAGACTCAAGGCAGGCATGGTTCTGGCCATCGAGCCGATGATCAACGCGGGCGGCCCGGAGGTGCGGGTGCTGAAGGACGGCTGGACCGCCGTGACCGTCGATGGAGGCTATAGCGCCCACTTCGAGCACACCGTAGCCCTCACAAAAGATGGCCCCCGGGTGCTTACCCGTTAGGAGAATGGCCCCGGTTCGGGGTATGATAAGAGATGCTGCGTGCGCAGGCGCGCAGTTGTGTCGAAAGTGGACGTCAACCCACTGAAAAGACTCAGCCGGCGGTTTCGTAAACGCCGGGCAAGAATGGAAATTCAGGGCTCAACCCGGGTTTTCCAAAGGAGATCGTTTGTCGAAGGAAGATGCAATCGAAGTCATGGCAGTCGTCGTCGAGACTCTGCCGAACGCCATGTTCAAGGTCGAGCTTGAGAACAAGCATCAGGCTTTGGCGCACGTCTCCGGACGCATGCGCAAAAACTTCATTCGCATTCTCCCCGGCGACCGTGTCGCGATTGAGCTTAGCCCGTACGATCTCAACCGCGGCCGTATCGTCTATCGCTACAAGTAGAGAATCCTCGGCTGTATCGATCTGGCTGTATCGATTTTATTAAGAGCGCAGCGTGAGCTGTGCTTGTATTGCGCACCATGCCACCGGGGCTTCGGCCACCGGGGCACGACTCAGAAGGGAATCAAATGAAGGTCCGAGCATCAGTAAAGAAGATTTGCGACAAGTGCAAAGTCATCCACCGCCGCGGCGTCGTTCGTGTCATCTGCGAGAACGCCAAGCACAAGCAGCGGCAGGGATAAAGAAAGATAAGCGGAGGCGTATCTCTGCTTACCGAATCCGGCCCCCGCGGGCTAGTTAGCCGAAGTCAAGGCTTGCGTTGAACCCGCCGGACCAGTCGAAAACCATTCACCCGCTCCCCGACAAGTTCCAGGAGCTCAACCGAAAAGGAACCCCATGGCACGTATTGCTGGAGTCGATGTCCCTAATAACAAACAGGCGCGCATCGGTCTCACCTATATCTTCGGCATCGGCGACTCGCGCGCGGCGAAGATTCTCGCAAAGGCCGACGTTGACGCCTTCGCGAAGATCGGAACCCTCGACGAGGACCAGTTGAACCGCATCCGTCAGGTCATCGAAGCAGAGGGCCAGATTGAAGGCGACCTGCGCAAGGATGTCTCGCTCAACATCAAGCGTCTCATCGAAATTCAGTCCTATCGTGGCCTCCGCCATCGCCGCAGCCTGCCCGTCCGCGGCCAGCGCACCCACACCAACGCCCGCACCCGTAAAGGCCCGCGCAAGGGGACCGTTGCCGGCAAGAAGAAAGCGACGAAATAAATGGCGAAGACACAGAACACCAAAGCTGCCGGCAAGGCTGGGAAGAACAAGAAGTTCAAGAAGCGCGAGCGCAAGAACGTTCCATTCGGTCTCGTCTTCATTCAGGCTTCCTTCAACAACACCATCGTCACCATCACCGACCAGGCGGGCAACACGCTTTCCTGGAAGAGCAGCGGCTCGCTCGGCTTCCGCGGCTCCCGCAAGGGAACCCCGTTTGCGGCGCAGCAGGCTGCTGTCGGCGCTGCCAACGCGGCCCGCGATCACGGTCTGCGCTCGGTCGACGTGCGCGTCTCCGGTCCCGGCTCCGGCCGCGAGTCCGCGATCCGCGCTCTCGCCACGGCGGGCATCGAGGTTCGCAGCATCCGCGACGTTACGCCGATGCCGCACAACGGTTGCCGCCCGCCCAAGCGTCGCCGCGTATAAGTAATCGGCTATCGGCTTCCTGAGTCAAAGATGGAAGCCGATAGCCAAAGTTGTTTCAACCGGATCGTGACTGAAGCGCTGCCAGCGTGTAAAGCGATCGACACCCGAAGTCAGGAGATAGAAAGAAATGGCACGTTACACAGGACCCGTCTGCCGCCTCTGCCGCCGCGACGGCACCAAACTCTTCCTCAAGGGAGCCAAGTGCTTCACCGAGAAATGCCCGGTCGAGAAGCGCAACTTCCCTCCCGGCCAGCACGGCCAGTCCAAGAAGCAGAAGAAGGTCGTCGGCTATGGTCTCCAGCTTCGCGAGAAGCAGAAGGCCAAGCGCATCTACTTCACGCTCGAGACCCAGTTCCGCGCCTACTACCAGAAGGCATCCAACCGTACCGGCGTCACGGGCGAACTCCTGCTGCAACAGCTTGAGACCCGTCTCGATAACGTGTGCTATCGTCTCGGCTTTGCCATGAGCCGCCGCCAGGCCCGCCAGATCGTCCGTCACGGACACATCCAGGTCAACGGCCGCAAGGTCAACATCCCGTCCTTCCAGTGCAAGGTCGGCGACGAGATCGCGATCCGCGAAGGCTCGAAGGCTCTGGGGATTCTCGAAGAGTCGAAGAACTTCGCCAGTGGCCAAAGCTCGGTGCAGTGGCTCGACATCAACCGCGACAATCTCTCCGGCAAGGTGCTCGCCCTGCCGAAGCGCGAAGACGTCAACCTGCCCGTCAACGAGCAGCTTATCGTCGAACTTTACAGCAAGTAACTGTAGACGTTACGAAATACTGGGTATTCCGCGTCCGGATCTTCGGGCGCGGGATTTTCCACCGCAGGACTTACAACCTAACCGCAACCGAACCACCCGCCGGTCGCAAAGTGCATCGCGGCCAGGACGGAAAGGAGAAACACATGCTTTGGAGAGGATTCCAAAAACCCAAGCGCCTCGCAGCCGACACCGAAACCCTTACCGATAAGTACGGGAAGTTTTCCGCACAGCCCTTTGAGCGCGGCTTCGGCACCACGATCGGCAACGCTCTTCGCCGCACGCTGCTCTCGTCGATCGAAGGCGCCGCTGTCACCGCTGTTCGCATCGAGGGTGTGCTGCACGAGTTCCAATCGATCACCGGCGTTGTTGAGGATGCGACCGACATCATCCTCAACCTGAAGCAGATTCCCTTCAAGCTCAACGGCGAAGGCCCCAAGGCGCTTTACCTGCGCGCCGACCAGGCCGGCGTTGTCACCTCGGGTTCCATCGAGGCCGACGGCGACGTCGAGATTCTCGACAAGGAAGTCTATATCTGCACCATCTCCGAGGGCGGCAAGATCGACATGGAGATGCGCCTCAAGCGCGGCCGCGGGTACATCTCTGCCGACAAGAACTTCGACAGCGACCTGGGCCTCGGTTTCATTCCCGTCGACTCGGTTCACTCGCCCGTCCGCAAGGTAAATTTTCTCGTTGAGGCTGCCCGCCTTGGTCAGATCACCGACTATGACAAGCTCACAATTGAGATCTGGACCAACGGAACCATTTTGCCCGCCGATGCGCTCGGCCTCTCCGCCAAGCTGCTCAAGGACCACATGACCATCTTCATCAACTTCGAGGAAGAGCTCGAAGCCGGTCACGATGGCCTGCACGACGGCCCGGCGATGCAGAACGACAATCTCAACCGTTCTGTCGAGGAACTTGAGCTTTCTGTGCGCAGCTACAACTGCCTCAAGAACGCCAATATCATTACCATCGGCGAACTGATCCAGAAGACTGAAGCCGAGATGCTCAAGACCAAGAACTTCGGCCGCAAGTCGCTGAACGAGATCAAGGAGATCCTCGCGCAGATGGGCCTCTCGCTGGGCATGAAGATCGACGAGCACGGCAACCCGCAGCCCGGACCGACCTCGGTGCTGCCGGCAGCCACGCTCGCCGCCAGCTTCGGCAACTTCGATGACGACGATGAAGACGAAGATGAGGATGATGACTTCGAGCTTCCCGCCGAGCCGGAGAACTTCTAACAACACGCTTCACCCCGGAGAGATCGCTCAACGGCGATCTCTCCGCATTCCAATCGCAATTCCGACTCACGGCGACAGCCCAGTCGAAGGAGATCAACAAAATGCGCCACCGCAATGCAGGATTCAAATTAGGCCGCAACACCAGCCATCGCCGCGCCATGCTGCGCAACCTCGTCACCTCCATCATCCTGATGGACCGCGTCGAGACCACCATCACCAAGTGCAAGGCCACCCGTCCGCTGGTCGAGAAGATGATTACCCTCGGCAAGCGAGGAGATGTCCACGCCCGTCGCCAGGCTGCTGCCTACCTCATGACGCCTGAAGCGGTGGACCGTCTTTTTGCTACCGTGGCTCCGCGTTACGGAGCACGCAACGGCGGCTATCTTCGTATCGTACGCAGCGGAGCCCGCAAGGGCGACGCCGCCGAGATGGCCTTCATCGAACTGCTCGGCGCAGAGCACGAGTTGAACGAAAAGGCTCAGAAGCGTGCCGATGCCCGCGCCAAGCGACGTGAAGAGCTTGCCAAGCAGATGGAAGAGCAAAATCCCGGCGAAGCTCCCGACCCCAACGCCGAGCCGTAAACCGGCATTGTGATTCAAACGAAAGGCGCACCCGAGAGGATGCGCCTTTTGTCTTGTTCGTTGCCGAGACTCTCTGATGATGCCGGCGATGCGTGATGGCCCCTCGCCCGGCAGGGAAGACTATTCGCGCAAGCCTCCAATCTTTGTGCGAACAGAATAGAGGGAGTGGTGAGTGAGAATGAACAGCGTGCGGTTATCCTTTCCGCCAAAGGCGAGATCGATGGGACGCTCGGGGACTCGAATCGTATCGACCATGTGGCCCGCGGCGTTATAGACATAAATCTGGCCCGCGGCGATAAAGACATTCCCGCCGGCATCCTGGGTAACGCTCTCACCGCCGCGCTCCGCGAAGAGCTTGACATGGGTCAGCGTACCGTCCGGCGCGATACTGGCCGCGTAGGTCTTCTCGCCGGATTCACTGCTGATATAAAACGGATGGCCGGAGACCGCAGGTGCCAGCCCAAAGGCCCGGAGGACATCTGCCATCTTGGTGCCGTAGTAAAGGGCTCCGCTGACGAAGTCTTTGCCCGCCGGAAGAAAGGTCGTTCCGTCTGCTGAGACGTATTGATAAGGCTTCGGGATGGGCACAGCCTTCAGGAAGTCGTTCTCGTTGCGCCAGGTATCCACCGGAAGGATCGCTGTCATGCCCGGTCGCGGGGAGGCAGGCTGCGGCTTGAGCAGAGTGATACGCTCCTCGGGAGAGTCGGGGTTGAAGGTGTACACGGTGCCGTCTCCGTCGTAGGAGACGACCATCAGATTACCGGCCTTATCGAATGCCAGTTGAACAGGGGAGAGCGGGCTGTCGCTGACGATCACCGGATTGTTTCTCTCCGGGGACCAGCGATAGATCCTTTGCCAGTGAGCATCGACGAAATAGAGTTGCCCGGCATGGTCCACGGCGGCGCCGGAGATATTGAAGAACCCTGTGCTGAGCCTTTCCACTTTGGCTCCATCGGCGAGGATCGATGAGTGGGGCGCAGGTTCGGCGGCGGCAACGCCATCAATCGTAAGGGACGCGAACTCGCGGTCTCGAATCTCTACATTGCGCGGAAGCTCGACGATCACCGAGTTGTCGAAGGATACCTTGCTGTCGCTGTAGACGTGGATATTGCGCAGGCGGATGTTATGGGAGTTGGCAATCTTGATTGCATTTGGAAATGGCTGGTAGCTGCTGACGACGCGATAGCTGTGGTAGTTCGCGACGGTAATGTTGTTGGAATCCACGATCGAGAGCGGCAGTGCAAAGGGCCCTTCGCCGCGCTCTTCCTCGGTCTGCAGAGCGTAGATCTGCCAGTTGGAAGCATGGTCTACCTTCATTTCATTGCGGACGTGGTGCTCGCTCGATAACTCGTAGATACGGCCGGAGGTTGAAGTATTGGAGATCGACACGCCGGCCTGCGCGAAGGTGCTTGGAGTCCAGATATCGGCGAATGTCCCACCGCCTCCATCCGTGATCCATAGACTCGGGTACTGGCTGTCCCATCTCCGCTTGATATTGGTGTCGGCGGTATGAGTGTTGTTGTAGATCGTGGCGAACGAGACTCCGGGATAGTTCGTCCCATGGCCTCCGAGAAAACGGACATCGTCCATGAGCGAGTCCTTGCCCGCCATCCACTTCGCGCCTACGGCTCTGCTGTTGATGCCGTTGGTGTAGAGCCCAATCCCGGTTACGATATTCGTTCCGCCGTGCGGCGTCTCCAGCAGAGCCTTCGGCGAGCCTGGCCCCTGGAATGCAGGCGTGGAATCGGGAAGATCGATCTGCGTCGTCGTCGGGCTGAGGCCTATCAATACGGTGTCGGGCTTCAATGCAATTGTGTCGGTCACGATGTAATGTCCCGACGGAATATAAATTGTCCGGTGTTCCGCGATAGCTCTCTTGATCGCGGCTGTGTCGTCGGTCACGCCATCACCCTTTGCGCCGAGTGTGCGCAGATTGACCCACGTATCCTGCGATGGAACCGCCGGGATATCGGACGGCACCTGGGCAGGCAGCGTCTTGAGCGCCTGTGCCTCGTAGGTTGTTTTGATCTCCGGGGTAGCGCCTGTCTCGGCAAAGGTCAGCCCGTGAGTAAAGGTTTTGACGCGATAAATATCCCCGACTCCCGCGACCTTCTTTCCACTCTCTCGAAAGCTGGCGAAGGAAGGAACATGGCGGCAGACGATGTCTTCCAGATTAATCTCGGTTCTGGCATTGTCTTCGTTGCTGATGACGACTGCCGGTCCGCTGATATCTTCGAAGCGAGCGTCTTTCACCCAAAGTTCGTCAGAGTAACCGGGATCGATGGAGATCGCGGTGGGAACGTTTTTGAATTGATCCCGGATGAGCGTAAGCCCAGCTTCATGCTCTTTGATCGCGGCCTGACTTTGCCCCTCGAAGGTAGAGTCGAGAAGTGTGAACTGCCAGCCCGGCGACGGCTTCCGGGTGATAATGCCGTACTGCCCGCCGTAGAAGTGCAGGTCTTCCGCTTCGTTTCCAATGTCGTGCAAGGCTGCAAGGCCGGAGCCGATATGAAAATCCATGTGCGTCAAGAAACAATGCTGTGCCACATGAAAGCGGATGCCGATAGCCGCGGGATTGCCCTCCTGAATCTCGAAGTCAATGTTGCTCATCGCGGAATAGAAGGTGCCTGGGTTCGCGTCGGGAATGAGATCGTTGGGAGGAACGATTCCTTCGATTGGCTCGCCGCGGCGGCGGGCGCGATGGTTCGCCGGATTAGGCCGTCCGCCTGCGAAGAGAACCATGTAGCCGATGCCCTTCTGGAAGCCGGGGGTATCTTTTCCGAGGACGAAGACCGGACGTTTTTGGCCATAGCCGATCAGCCGGATGCCCGGCCACACAAAGATCGTCTTGCTGATGCGATAGCGGCCTTCAGGAATAAACACGATGCCTTGCGTGGTGGTCTCCTGGACCTTGTTGATCGCCTGCTGAATGGCATCGCTATCGTCGGAAATGCCATCGCCGCGCACACCTTGGTCGCCGCGAGTCAGATAGATGGCACTGGGATCGTCGGGCCTTTGTGTGTAGTACGAGGAGGCCCATAAAGGGGCGGCAATCGATGCAATAACAGTGCTCGCTACGATCCATCCAAATTGTCTGAGCGTCATGGGCCATCTTCTTTTTAAATGATTGCCGGCAACCACGATGATTAGAGACAAACGTTTGTCTTTATGTGAATGCGATTGGCGTTAGCAATTAAGCTCCTCCGGCATCACATTCGTCAAGTGTTTCCGAACGGAAGGAACGATTTCGCTGCTGCCAGCGGCAAAGCTGCAAGGTTTAGTTCTATGTTGTCGGGTAAAATCTAGGTTTTAATCCCCAGCGTGCTGTCATGCGCCACCACGCGGTTCTTGCCCGCGCGTTTCGCCGCATAGAGGGCCTCATCGGCCATCTCCACCAACTGGTACCCATCGACCAAAGTGTCGTTGATCGTGGCCATTCCAACGCTGATTGTCAGAGGCGCATAGTCCCATGGTTCGGCCCTCACCTTTGTCATCAACCGCCGCGCCAGACCCAGCGCGCTCTCTTCGCCGCTCTCGGGAAGAAGCACCACAAACTCTTCGCCGCCGTAACGCGCCGGCAGGTCGGGGAGCCGGACGGTCGTGCGCAGAATCATTCCCAACTGGCGCAGCACCTCATCGCCGGCAGGATGACCCCAGCCGTCGTTGATCTTTTTAAAGTCGTCCACATCGATCAGAAGGATGGAAAGCTCCCGCTTGCGCCGCCGCGCCATGGAGAACTCCATGGCCAGCCGCTCTTCGAAGGCCCTGCGATTGCGCAGGCCGGTAAGCTCATCGGTGACAGCCAGCAGGCGGAGCTGATCGTTCGCCCTTTCCAACTCGCGATGATAGCGCTGTAGCTCTGCCTTGTGCGCCACCTCTTCGGAGACATCGACAGCAACGCCGGCCAGCAGAATATTTCCGGAAGAGTCGTGGCAGGGAAACTTGAACGACCTCAGCGATGTGATGGAGCCGTCGGCGCCGCGAATCTGCTCTTCGGTCTCGACCATCTGCCCGCCGGCCATGACTTCGAGATCGTGCTCGCGCACCGAGTTGGTCACGTTCCGCGACCATAACTGTTCATCCGCGCTGCCTAGCCATGCATGCTCGTTCACGCCGAATCGACTGGCAAAGCTTCTGTTGTAAAACAACAATCTGCCGGTGGCATCTTTGATGTAGCTCAGGAAGGGACTTGCATCCATGAATGCGCGAAAGAGCTCCTCGCTGGCCTGTAGCCCCGCAGTGACCTCTTCCTTCTCCTTCAGCGCCTGCTCCAACTCCGTTCGCTGCACCAGCAGTTCGAGCCGGGCGCTTACCTGCTTGCCCAGAACCTCCAGCGTGCGAATCTGGTTTGCATCGAGCGCATGCGGCACGGCATCGAGGACAGACAACGTCCCCATCAGGTCGCCACTCTCGGTCTGTAGCGGAACTCCGGCAAAGAATCGCAGCACCGGATCGCCGTGGATGAGAGGATTCGATGCGAGCGACGAATCGGCCAGCGAATCTCCCACGACGTGTAGCCCACCTCGCTGCACGGTCTGGGTGCAGAAGTAGGACTCACGAGGAGTCTCATTCAGCTTCCATGCTTCAGTTGTCCGAAACCATTGCTGCCGTTCGTCAAGCAGCGTCACCAATCCGACGGATACTCCGCAGATCGTGGTCGCCAGCCGCACCAGCTCTTCGCATTCCCGTTCGGGCCCGGAATCCAATAGCGTTTGCGTCCAGATCGACTTAAGCTCGGCATTTTCTTCCTCTGCTAGCCGCACACTCATCGGTCACCGTATGATCAAATTCAAGAATATCTTCCCTCAAACAGATTTAGCCAGAGGCTTTTCATGTTGCTTACGAGAGTAACCATTGATTTCACCGACTTTGATTACTATTGTTTTAGGTACAGAGGCGCTCCCTCGGGATGCGATTTAAACTGACTACAATCGATAGGCAAGGCCCATTATTGTAAGACGGTTGAACTCGGGGGAAGGACGCCTTGCTGTACGTGCCGAGCCTGAATGCCGATAGCAAAACTAACCGTCGAACTTGAAATTCCCCATGCGCAATCTCTCAAAGACCGCCGCCAGGTGGTCCGCTCCATCAAGGACAAGCTGCGTAACGGCTTCAATCTCTCCATTGCCGAACTCGACGATGGAGTGATCTGGAACCGCGTTACCTTGGGCATCGTCTCCATCTCCTCGTCGGCCGGCTATCTTGCCGGGCAAGTGCAGCAAATTGATGAGGCAGTGCATCGGCTGGCCGCCGGACTGAGCGCGGAAGTCGTTGATTCCTACGTTGAGATATTGTCCGAATGACTCTCCGCTCATAAAAATTCGCGGAAGGTTAGGTCAAACGCTTGAACTTTGATATCCTCAACCGTTCACCCTGTAGAAATATATGCCCGAGCAACGAGCCAGAACGTACCACCGAAATCGAGTCGCCCACACCTTCTCCGAAGAGATTGGGGCGATGCTCGAAGGCGAGCTATCCGATCCCCGTATCGCACCCAGCTATGTCACCGAAGTCGTCCTCGCGCCCGGAGGCAAGTCCGCTCGCGTCTTTGTCGCCGTCCACGGCAGCGAGCAGGAAGAAGTCTCGACGCTCGAAGCACTCACCACCGCCCGCGGTTATATTCGATCGCAGCTTCGCGACCGCATGGGCGTCCGCCACGTTCCCGAACTTAGCTTTGCGATCGACCGTTCGGAAAAAATGACTGGCCGCATGGACGAACTCCTTGGTCGCATGCGCAAACGCGAGAAGAAAGCGGCCCCTTCCATACCATGACGCACGAAACTCAGATTGAAGCGCTTCTCGAAGCCTTCCGCGCCAGCCCCCGGTTCATCCTTACCTCTCATGCCCGGCCCGATGGCGATGCCCTCGGCTCGGTGCTTGCCCTGGCGGAGATTCTCGACCAGCTCGGCCGTCAGACCGATGTCGTCTTCGCCGACCCCATTCCATTGATCTATCGGACCCTGCCGAACATTGAGCGCATCCACCACAAGCCCTCGGCCGCGGACGTTGCCGATCACAGCATCCCCGCCATTCTGCTGGAGTGTGACGGCATCGCACGCACCGGCCTTCTCGGGCTTGAAGATCGCATCCTCATCAACATCGATCATCATGCCAGCGGGCGCAACTTTGCCTCGATCAACTGGATCGACGAGCAGGCCTGCGCCGTGGGGGTGATGGTCTACCGCATCGCTCTCGCCGCCAAGGTCGAGATTACGCCGAGCATGGCCACCTGCCTGTACACCTCGATCCTCTCCGACACCGGAGCCTTTACCTACTCCTGTACTAACGCCAATACCTTTGCCGTCGTTCACGACCTCGCTCTCCGCGGGGCCAGCCCCAGCCAGATCGCCCGCGACATCTACTTCTCCAACCCCGCCAGCAAGATCCGACTGCTGGGAGCGGCACTGTCCAATCTCCAGTGCGATGGCAAGGTGGCCTGGGCCTGGGTCACCAGCCAGGATATGGAGCGCACCGGGGCCGATGCCGAGGACTGCGAGGGAGTCGTCAACTATCTGATCAGCATCGCCGGCGTCGAGTCCGCCGTCTTCCTTCGTGAACTGCCCGGCGCCAACGAGTTTCGCCTCAGCATTCGCAGCAAGGGGAAGCTCGATGTCGCCCGCGTCGCCGAGTCGTTCGGCGGCGGCGGTCATCGCAGTGCCAGCGGATGCACCGTTGGCGGCCCGCTCGATGTTGCCACCGGGCGTATCCTCATCCAACTCCGTGATGGACTCTGTTAGCCTACGTTTGCCTGATCCAATGAGTGATCTTCCACAATCCGCCGCTCCCGGCGCCCGGAGCGAACGCGCACCCATCGCATGGCTTCGCGATATCTGGAAAGGGTTTGCCGCCGAATCGCCGCACGAGTTTCTGGTGCTGTGCGTCGTCACCGGCTTCCTGCTCCTCTACGGCCTGGTGCCCCTGCTCGGCGGCGACCAGCTTGGGCTGGTCGGCGCGGACGAGCCGCGCTACGCACAGATCGCCCGCGAGATGCTCGCGCAGCACAACCAGATCTGCAAGCAGCTCGATACGACGATGGTGCCGCGCAGCCTTAGTCCGAAGGCGATCGACGACTCCTTCCATTGCCTGATCGGCGGAACCATCACGCCGATCCTGTACGGCAAGCCCTGGCTGGAGAAGCCGGCGCTCTACTACTGGCGCGCCATGAGTTTCTTCAAGGAGTTCGGCGTCTCCGACTGGTCGGCGCGGCTGCCCTCGTCCTCCGGAGCCTTTGCGCTCTTCTTCCTCATCTTCCTGCACATGAGGCGATTCCGCCCTGGGGGACATCTCAACGCCGCGCTCATCACCGCCTCCAGCGTCGCCGTCTTCAGCTTCGCCCGCGGCGCGTCGACCGACATGCAACTGGCCGCGCCGTTCTGTATCGGGATGCTCGGCTGGTATGCCTGGTACGAGACCGGGAAGAAGTTCTGGCTCTTCGATCTCTACTTCTTCGGAGCCGCCGCCACCCTTGCTAAAGGTCCGGTTGCGCCCTTTCTCGCGCTGATCATCATTCTTCTCTTTGCCGGCCTGCGCCGCGAGTGGTCGCTGCTCCGCCGTACCATCTGGTTCCCCGGCGTCCTTCTGTACCTGGTGATGGTGCTGCCCTGGTACATCGCGGTGCAAAGGAGCAATCCCGACTTCTACCGCCTCTTCTTCCTCGAACATAATCTCGAGCGGTTCGCCACCAATCGGTATCAGCATCACCAGCCCTTCTGGTTCTACCTTGCGGTGCTTCTGGTTGGCCTGATGCCATGGACCATCATCGCCCTCCGCGCGCTCGTCGATTCGATCGGCGTCTCCATCGCCGAGTGGAAGGTGCGCCACAACCCCCTGCGCTATCTTGGACACTCCCGCGCCGGCGACGCCTTCCCCGAGTTTCTTGTGCTGTGGGCACTCTTTCCCATCGTCTTCTTCTCCTTCTCCGGGTCGAAGCTGCCCGGCTACATCCTGCCCTCGATTCCGCCGCTGACCATCCTCGCCGCCGACTATCTCTACCGCAATCGCCGCGTCGGCCTGCCGCGCTGGCTACTCTGGTCGCACGCCGCCGTCTGCGCCATCCTGGTCTTCGTCCTTGTACTCGCTCCTCAGCATATGAAGTACGAGACGCTGGTGCCCTCCATGCAGTGGCTTCTGATCGCCGGAGGTTCGGCCCTGGCCATCGGCGGCGCCGTGTTTCTCATCATTCGCCGCTGGGGTATTCCGTTGCTGGTCAGCGCGACGTTTATCCCGGTTGTCGCGTCGCTGGTCTTTCTGCTGGGCTACCACGGCAAGGATCTCGACTTCAATTACTCTGCCCGTCCGCTTGCCCGCGAGATTCAGCGGCAGGCTCCCGATGAGAAGGTGCTGGCCCTCTATGAGGTCAAGCGCGACATGGACTACGGTCTCGCCTTCTATCGCAACAGCCCCCTGATCCACTACAACACCGACGGCGTGCCCGCAGGCGAGCATCTGCTCGTCATTCCGGCCAGCAAGACCGCCGAACTTGGCCGCTGGCTTGCTGGACGCGTCTACAAGCCCCTCTTTCTCTATGACACGCAGGGGCTCGAGGTCTATAAGGTCTACGCCAGCCGGTAAACGGGTTCGGAAAAACCATGAATTTCCTATAAGCTCGACGAAAGCCCTTAGCGAACCCGACTCCCCATGCAAGTCGCTACCCAACTCGAAGTTCTCGATATCAGGCACTTTTCCGCGCGCCAGTTGCGGCCTCTGCTCGAGTCCGAGGCCGACGTCTGGCAGCAGCGCCTGCGCTGGAACTATCGCGGCTCGACCGAGCTGCTCCTGCAATACCTCGATTCACACATCCTGCCCGGCTTCGTCGCGCTCGACCGGGGCCGCGTCTGCGGCTTTACCTTCTGCGTCTACGAGGGCAGCAAGGCGGTCGTGGGCGATGCCTACGCGGTCGCCAACGATCGCGAGCAGGCTCTCCACATCACCCACGTCCTGCTGGATCATCTGCTCGACCTGCTGCTGCACTCGCCCGGCATCAACCGCATCGAGTCGCAGTTGCTCATCTATGACGTGGGCTCGATTGACGAGACCTTTCGCCAGGCCGGCTTTAACCTGTACCCGCGTCTCTTCATGGAGTACAACTTCGATCCTGCAGCAGTAGCCGAAGCCATACCCCAGCCCGACCTTCCGAAAGACATCGGGATCAGCCGCTGGTCAGGCGAGTACTACCAGCACGCCGCCGAACTGATCCATGAAGCCTATACCGGCCACATCGACGCTCTTATCAACGACCAGTACTGTTCGCTCCACGGCTCGCTCCGCTTTTTGCACAACATCGTGCGCTTTCCCGGCTGCGGGATCTTCGATGCTCCAAACTCCTGGGTACTCCGCGAAGCGGGAACTGACGCGCTGGCGGGCCTGGTCCTCTGTTCCCGCGTTGCCGAAGAGGTCGGGCACATCACCCAGCTTTGCGTCGCAAAGAACTGGCGCGGTCAGCGCCTGGGAAGGACACTCCTCACGCATTGCATGAGCCAGCTCGCCCAATCGGGCTTCAAGGCCATCACCCTGACCGTGACCGAGGACAATCGGCAGGCTGTCCACCTCTACGAAGACCTTGGCTTCCAGACCCGTCATCGCTTCGAGGCCATGGTCTTCAACAAGCCCTGACAAGCCGCGCCCACCAGACTACTGGGTTCTACGGCAGGCGCTACTCCACGTGATAGTTGGGAGCTTCGCGCGTGATGATGACGTCGTGCACATGGCTTTCGCGCAGCCCGGCATTTGAGATCCGTATGAACCGCGCATTCTTCTGCAGATCGCTAATCGACCCGCATCCCAGATAGCCCATGCCCGACCGCAGCCCGCCAACCAACTGATAGACCATCGCCTCCAACGGCCCGCGATGAGGCACCCGGCCTTCAATTCCTTCCGGAACAAACTTGGACAGCCGGTTCGAAGAACTGGCCTCGCGCGCCGTCAATGACGGACGCTCCGTGCTGGCCGCGTCGTCGATATCTTCCTTGCCCTGGAAGTAGCGCTCGCCCGAGCCCTGCGACATCGCCGACAGCGAACCCATGCCGCGATACGCCTTGAACGATCGGCCCTGGTAGAGAATCGTCTCGCCCGGACTCTCGTCCACGCCGGCAAACAACGAGCCGATCATCACCACGCTCGCGCCCGCCGCAATTGCCTTCGCCACGTCGCCCGAGTACTTGATGCCGCCGTCGGCGATCACCGGGACGCCGCGCTGGCTTGCTGCGCGGTACGCCTCCGAGATGGCGGTAATCTGCGGCATGCCCGCGCCGGTCACCATGCGTGTCGTGCAAATCGAGCCCGGTCCGATGCCGACTTTGATGGCGTCGGCTCCCGCGTCGATCAGCGCCATCGCGCCGTCATAGGTGGCAATGTTACCCGCCAGCAGATCGACGTCCGGGAAGCGCTTCTTCACCTCGGCCACCGCTTCGAGAACCCGTGAAGAGTGTCCATGCGCGGAGTCGATCGCCAGTGCGTCCACTCGAGCCGCCACCAACTCAGCCGCCCGCTCCAGAAAATCGCCTGTCGCACCGATGGCTCCGGCCACCCGCAGCCGCCCCTGGCTGTCTTTCGATGCGTTGGGATACTTCAACTTCTTCTGAATGTCTTTTACCGTGATGAGGCCCTTCAACTCGAAGTCGTCGTTGACTACCAGCAACTTCTCCACTCGGTGCTGGTGGAGGATGTGCTCCGCCTCTTCGAGGGTTGTGCCGACCGGCACCGTGATCAGGTTCTCTTTCGTCATGACCGAATCGATGGTCAGGTCGGTGCGCGAGACGAAGCGGAGATCGCGGTTGGTCAGGATGCCGACCAGCTTCTTGTTCTTGGTCACCGGCACACCCGAGATCTTGTACCGCCGCATCATCTCGAGCGCCGCCGCGATGGTCTGCTCCGGGGCAATGGTCACGGGATCGACGATCATTCCGCTCTCGGAACGCTTCACCTTGTCGATCTCTCCGGCCTGCTGCTCGATGCTCAGGTTGCGATGGACGACGCCCAGCCCCCCCTGTTGTGCCATGGCGATCGCCAGACGCGACTCAGTCACCGTATCCATCGCGGCCGAGATCAGCGGCGTGTTCAGGGTGATGTTCTTTGTCAGTTGCGTCTGTGTGCTGACCTGGGTCGGGATGATGTCGCTATAGGCGGGAACGAGGAGAACGTCATCGAAGGTGAGGGCTTCAGGAACAGGGGAATTGATCATGTTTTTATGTGTCCCGGCAATCGGCGGAGCCTCAGAACCCACGGGATTACACTCGATTGTAGAGTCGCTCCCCGGACAGAGCAAATAGGAACGCGCCGAACCTCTCAATATTTGAAATCTTCCAGCACTCGATGTATCATCACGGTTGACGCTTTTGTTCCGTTGTTCCAAACCGCCGTGTGTGCACCGGCAAATTGACGGAAGAGATGAGTGGGTGAGAACCCACTTTTTATTTGTTTTAAAAACGGCCCAGAAAAACCGCTATGTCACTCAAGCTGGACACAATCCGAGCCACCGCCGAGCGCGTCGCCGCCTCGCACGGCCTCGACCTCGTCGATATCGAGTTCCAGGGCGGGGGCAAGTTCCGGACTTTGCGAATTTTCATTGAAAAAAATGCGCTTGAGCGTGCCCGGCTTGCCGAAACAGCCAACCCCGAGGAGTTGCCCAGAGCGGTCGCGATTGAAACGCTCTCCGGCGTCACCCACGAGGATTGCGCCACCTTCGCCCAGGACTTCGGCACGATTCTCGATGTGGAAGACCTGATCCCCGGAGCCGAATATACGCTCGAAGTCTCCTCTCCGGGCCTTGAGCGCAAGCTGTCCGGGGCCGGAGACTTTAGCCGGTTCCAGGGGAATCTGATTAAGATTCAGACATTTACGCCGATCAACGGCAACCGGCAGTGGCAGGGGCGCCTCACCCGGTTCGCAGACAACACCGCAACCGTCGACCTCTCCGCCGTCAAGCAAAAGGGCAAGGCAAAGAAGGCCGTAACCGGGCAAACCGTCGATATCCCGCTGGCGAATATCGAGAAGGCAAACCTGGTTGCGGAGATCTGAATACCCGCATCAAAGACCATAAGCAGCAATGTAGCCCTGTATTTCCGGGCAGTGAAGGACGAGTGATCCATGGCAAGTGTTTTGTACCAGTCAATTGAGACGTTGAGCCGCGATAAAGGAATCGAGCCCGAGATCGTTGTGGGCGCAGTCGAGGATGCCATTGCGCTTGCCACTCGCAAGTACTACAAAACGCAGGAAAATATGCGCGCCGAGATGGACCGCGACACCGGCGAGATTCGAGCCTATGTCTATAAGACCGTCGTCGAGACGCCGGAACAGGTCGAAGACGATGTCAACCAGCTGACGCTCGAACAGGCCCGCGCTCTTGCGCCCGAGGTCGAGGTCGGCGGCGAACTGCGCTTCTATAAGGACACCACTCCGCTCGGCCGCATCGCCGCGCAGATGGCCAAGCAGGTCATCTTCCAGAAGGTGCGCGAAGCCGAGCGCGATACCGTCTTCAACGAGTACAACCACCGCGCCGGCGAGGTTCTCAACGCGACCGTCAAGCGCCTGGAGCCGATGGACGTGATCTTCGATCTGGGCAAGGCCGAGGCGCGCATGCCCAAGCGCGAGCAGTCGCGGCTGGAGCAGTTTGCCGTCGGCGAGCGCGTCCGCGTCGTTCTGCTGCGCGTCGACCGCGCTGCCAAGGGCCCGCAGGTGATCGTCTCCCGCGCCGCTCCTGCGCTGGTGCAGAACCTCTTCCAGAGCGAAGTGCCGGAGATCTATGACGGCACCGTGACCATTCGCGCCATCGCCCGCGAGGCCGGCGAGCGCACCAAGATCGCCGTTGTCAGCCGCGACAAGGACGTCGACCCGGTCGGCGCCTGCGTCGGCATGAAGGGCATGCGCGTCCAGTCCATCATCCGCGAGCTGCGCGGCGAGAAGATCGACATTATCGAGTTCTCCGAAGAGATCACCACCTTTGCCGAGAAGGCGTTGCAACCGGCGAAGGTCAGCCGCGTCTCGATCGTCGATCTCGCCGACAAGCAGATCGAAGTTATCGTCGATGACACCCAGCTCTCGCTGGCCATCGGCAAGAAGGGCCAGAACGTCCGGCTGGCGGCCAAGTTGCTGCAATGGAAGATCGACATCAAGAGCGAAGAGGAGAAGCGCCAGGAGGTCGAGCAGCAGATGCAGGCTATGTCCGGCGGCCCGGCGACTCCCATCGAGCAGGTCGCCGAGCTGGGCGATGCGGTGCTGGAGAAGCTGATCGCTGCCGGTATCACCACGGTCGAAGGTTTGGCCGACATGACGCCTGAGCAGCTTGAAGAGGTTCCCGGCATCGGCGAAAAGACGGTCGAGAAGATCTCGGTCGCGGTTCGCCATTACTTCGGCCAGTACGAGGAAGGCGAGGAGCGCCCGGTCGTGGCTGCTCCGGCAACGCCGGAAGTCGAGCAAACGGAGGGAGATGCAATGGGAAAAACACCGGAAGCAATTCTTGCCGAGTCAGCGGAGACAGGAACGGCGGAAGAAGTTGACGACGTTTCGGCGGAGGAGATTGCAGACGCTGAGGATGAGGTCAGCGATGCGGTCAGCGATGCCGACGCGCGTGAAGAGCAGATCGAAACAGACAATGACGCTGTGGATACTCTGGTGGATGAGAGCCAGGAGAGCTCCAGTGAAGGCATCGACGAAGGACAAGATCGTGGCTAGCCGGTTGAGCCATGCAACGCAACGACCGCTGAATCGCCCGACAGGCATTTTCAGCGATAATTACAATAAAGATTCCTACCTCAATGAGGCTGATATGAACAGCTAAGGGCGCAGGGAAGCGAAAAGGGACGGATGAGCAAAGTTCGAATCAACGATCTGGCGCGAGAACTGGAAGTAAAGAGCAGGCCGATTCTGGATGCGCTCGAAGCCATCGGAATTACTGGAAAGACGCACTCCAGCTCCATCGAGGCCGATCAGGCCGACAAGGTGCGCAGCTATTTCAACGGCGGAAGCCGTCCTGCGAGCGTCGCCAAGCCCGCCGAGGTTAAGCCGAGGTTTGACCTTTCCAAGGTCTCCAAGCCCGGCGACGCGCTCAAGGCGATCCTCGAGCGTAAACAGGCCGAGGCTGCCGCCAAGGCCGCCCCGCCGCGCCCCAGGGCCGTTGCGGTTCCAGCCGCGGCTACACCGGCCGCTCCTGCCTCTCCGCGAGCCGCTGCTCCTGCCGCTTCGGCGCCGGTAGCGACGCCTGCTCCGCGGCGCATCGTTCCGCAGCCTCGTCAGGCGGCAAATATCGTTGCGCCGGCACCGGCCATTGCCAGCAAGCCGCCGGTCGGCCCGGTGATCGCCCGTCCGGCGGTCGCTGCTGCCGCCGCCGCGGCGCATCCTCCGGTCGTCGTTGTGCCGCCTGCTGCCGTGCCTCCGAGCGCGGCCAAGCCCGCCACGCCGCCAGCCGAAACTGCCGCCGCTCCTGTCGCCGCTGCCGCGACCCCGGTGCCGGCTGTCGAGACCGCACCGCCGGTAGAGACTGCCCCTGCCCCGCCAGTTGAAGCAGTAGCTGCAGTTCCAGCAGCCCCGGCCGCCCCTGCCGGACCTCCGCCGCGCCGCGTCATCATGCCGCAGACGGGACCGCGTCCTATCTACACCGCTCCTCCGGTTGCCCCGGGAACGCCGGCGCGTAGCCGTCCGATCTTCGAGCGGCCTCGTCCCCAGGCCGGTGCTCCGGGCTCGCGCCCGCCGTACACCGCGCCCGGCGCTCGACGCCCCATGCACCCAACCCGTTCTTATCCGGGTGGTCCCGGCGGTCCCGGCGGCGCTCCTGGCCGTCCTGGATTCGCTCCCGGCGGCGCTCGTCCCGGCTTTGGAGCTCGTCCCGGCTTTGGCGCTCGTCCCGGTGCGCCTGGCGCCCCCGGCGCAATGCCGGGCCCCGGCGAGGGCATGCGCCCGGCGGCTCGTCCCGGCCAGCGCCGTGGCGGACAACGCTACGAGAAGACCAAGGAAGGCCCGATGAAGGGCTTCCAGCCGCCATCGCGGTTTGGTGGCGCGCAGATTCCGCGTGAGCCCCTGCCCATTACCAAGACCATCACCGTCACCGAGGGAATTAGCGTCAAGGATCTTGCAGAGAAGCTGGATGTGCGCGGCAAGGATCTGATTGCGACCCTGCTGATGAGGGGCGTCTTTGTCACCGTGAACCAGTCGCTCGAAGGCGAACTGGTCAAGGACGTGGCGCGTCAGTTCGGCGCGGACGCGCAGATCATCACGGTCGAGGAGCAGTTGGAGAACGAGGCCATCGAGGGCTTCCTCGAAGACACCACCGGTATGGTCGAGATCACCCGCTCACCCGTCGTCACGGTCATGGGCCACGTCGACCACGGCAAAACCTCGCTGCTCGACGCCATCCGCTCGACCGAAAGCGACACGGTTGACGTCGCCAGCGGCGAAGCCGGCGGCATCACCCAGCACATCGGCGCCTACAAGGTCAAAATCACCAAGTCCGACTCCCCGGCCTTTGGCCGCGAGATCGTCTTCCTCGATACCCCCGGTCACGAGGCCTTTACCCGCATGCGTGCCCGCGGTGCCAAGGTCACCGACATCGTCGTCGTCGTGGTTGCCGCTGACGACGGCGTTATGCCGCAGACGCTTGAGGCTATCGACCACGCCAAGGCAGCCAATGTCCCGATCATCGTCGCGGTCAACAAGATCGACAAGCCGGACGCGAATCCCACAAAGGTCATCCAGCAGCTTGCCAACCGCGGCCTCCAGCCCTCTAATCAGGGGGGCGACACCGAGTTCGTCGAAGTCTCGGCCAAGAAGCGTCTCAACCTCGATCTTCTGTTGGAGATGATCTGCCTGGTCGCCGATCTCGCCGCGCCCAAGGCGCAGCCCGAACGCCCGGCCGTCGGCACCGTCATCGAAGCCAAGCTCGACCGTGGCCGCGGAGCCGTCGCATCAATCCTCGTCCAGAACGGAACCCTGCATCTCGGCGACAGCTACATCGTCGGCAATACCTTCGGCAAGATTCGCGCCATGTTCGACGACCGTGGCCGCTCCATCGCCGAAGCCGGGCCGTCGACCCCGGTCGAGATCCTCGGCCTCGAAGGCATGCCGGACGCCGGCGACACCTTCCTGGTCATGGCCGACCGCGACAAGGCCAAAGGCATCGCTCAGTACCGCAAGATGAAGGAGCGCGAGGCGCAACTGGCCAAGAGCTCCCGCGTCTCGCTCGAAGGCCTCGCCGAGCAGATCAAGCAGGCCGGTATGAAGGATCTGAACCTGATCCTCAAGGGCGATGTGCAGGGCTCGGTCGAAGTTCTCGCCGACTCACTGCAGCGCATGTCTACCGAGAAGGTCCGCGTCCGCGTGCTGCACTCGAGCGTCGGCGCCATCACCGAGTCCGATGTGCTGCTGGCGTCGGCTTCGAATGCCGTCATCATCGGCTTCAACGTGCGGCCCGACAGGAAGGCTGCCGAGATCGCCGAACGCGAGAATGTCGAGATTCGTCTGCACTCGATCATTTACGAGCTGCAGGACGAGATCACCAAGGCGATGTACGGCCTGCTCGAACCGGTCTACAAGGAGAACTATGCCGGCCGCGCCGAAGTGCTTCAGGTCTTCAAGATCACCAAGGTAGGCCAGATCGCCGGCTGCCGCGTCACCGACGGCCTTATCAAGCGCGATGCACAGGTTCGTGTGCTGCGCGACGGCGAAGAGGTCTGGAAGGGCAAGATCGCCAGCCTCAAGCGCGTCAAGGACGACGTCAGCGAGGTCCGTCAGGGCGTCGAGTGCGGTATCGACCTCGCCGGCTTCAAGGACATCAAGGCCGGCGACATCATCGAGTCCTTTACCACCGAGACGTTGGCTGCCGAACTGGGCCAGAACTCGGCCGCCGCGCGCAAGGCGGAGAAGGCTGCCAAGGAAAAGGCAGCCGCCGAAGCTGCTGCCGCCGCCACCGCGGCAGACTCCGTCAACGCATAGGCTCCAACCAAGACGAGCAAGGGCCGGGATTCGCATCCCGGCCTTTGCTGTCTCCGTGCCATCCCCAAATCCCTTGACACTCCTGATAGCCTTTCGCCATGGACCTCTCGGCTATTCAGGCTGCCCTCCGCGAAGATAAATTGGACGGCTGGCTCTTTTACGATCATCACAACCGCGACCCTCTGGCCTACGCCATCCTCGGCCTCCCCGGCGGACACGTCACCCGTCGCTGGTACTACTTCATCCCCGTGGTCGGGGAGCCAAAAAAGCTCGTCCATCGCATCGAATCCGGCCGCCTCGACGCTCTTCCCGGAGCCAGGGCCGAGTACTCCTCCTGGCAGGAGCTGGAAGCCGGGTTGGAGGCGATGCTGGTCGGGCAGACCTGCATCGCCATGCAGTACTCTCCGCGCAACGCCATCATGTACGTCTCCATGGTCGATGCCGGTACGGTCGAGCTTGTCCGCTCCTTCAAGAAAGAGATCGTCAGCTCCGCCGATCTGGTCAGCCGCTTCGAGGCGGTCCTCACCGATGCGCAGATCGCCACGCACTACGAAGCCCAGCGCAAGCTCGACGCGATTCTCGAAGCAGGCTGGCGCGAGATCGGCTCCCGCGTTCGCGGCAGCTCGTCCGGAACCGACGAGTACGCCATCGTGCAGTTCCTCCAGTCCGCAATTGAGCGCGAAGGCCTCATCACCGAGTTCGGCCCCAACGTTTCGGCTGGCCCCAACTCGGCGGACTCGCACTACGAGCCAACCGCTGCGTCTTCCAAACCCATTCGCTCCGGCGACTTCGTCCTGATCGATATCTGGGCCAAACTCGCCCACGATCCCGAGGCCGTCTGGTACGACATTACCTGGACGGGCGTGGTTGATCGCGAGCCCACCGACCGTGAACGTCTCATCTTCAACACGGTGCGTAACGCCCGCGACGCAGCCATCGCCGTCGTCAAAGATGCCTTTAGCGGCAACACTCCTATCGCCGGCTGGCAGGCCGACGCCGCCTCCCGCGATGTCATCCGTGCCGCGGGCTTTGCCGATTCCTTCACCCACCGGACAGGACACAACATCGGCACCGTGCTGCATGGCAATGGGGCCAACCTCGACAACCTGGAGACGCACGACGAGCGCCTGATTCTGCCGAATACCTGCTTCTCGGTGGAGCCGGGTATCTATTTCCCCGGCGAGTTCGGGGTACGCAGCGAGGTCGACATGATGACACGGACGGGGGCGGCCGAGGTGACGGGAAGAATACAGACGAAGCTGGTTCGGATATAGCTATCAGCGCGTAACTGCTATGATGGCAACTGAAATGGCGAATAACGTACAGGTCCCGGCGCACGCCGCTGGCAGGTCTTCTTCGATGGCGCTTCTGGTGCTGGTTGCCGGTTGGCTGGTTCCGGGCGCAGGGCATCTGCTGCTGGGCAAATGGGTGCGGGGGCTGCTGCTATTCGTGACGCTGGTGCTGATGTTCAGCATCGGCATTGCGCTCAAGGGCAAGATCTACTCGCCGAATACCGGAGAATTGCTGGACATCCTGAACTTTGCCGGCGATCTGGGGACGGGCCTGCTGTATGGCATCGCCAAACTCTTCGACCTCGGCCAGGCTGCGGTAGTCACGGTTTCAGCAGACTATGGGACCAAGTTCATGGTGGTGGCCGGGCTACTCAACGTGATTGCGGCGGTCGATGCGCACTCGCTGGCGACGGGAAGGAAGGCTTCGTGACGATCACGCATTTCAGCGCTGTGCTGCTCTTCTCCCTGTTCATTTCCGTGGTGTTCGGCATTACGCAGCGGTCGGAACCGAAGACGATGATCCGGTTCGGCGTGTTCTGCTTCGGTCTGTTTGTGGTGGGAACGATTGCGGCGAGCTGGCTGATGTGGCTGGTCAAGCATTAGGGAATAGGAACCTGATTTTGTGCGAGGCCGGTCAGGATCGTGCTTTGAGTTGGCGTTCCAGTTTTGCGATCCGGCCAAGTAACTCCTCTTTTTCCAGCCTGGTCTCGTCGATGTCCTGAACGGCGAGCACAGCGCCTACGATGGCGTCATGCTTTCCGCAGACGGGCGCTGCCATGGCCTTGATCCAGGCGCGAGTGCCGTCGCCGCGCCGGTAGAGAATCTCTTCGGCCCGGGTGGGCTGACCGCTGCCGATAGCACGCTCCATGGGATACTCTTCCTGATCGAAGCTGCGCCCATCGGCATGGAACAGGTTTGACCGGCGATAGATGTCGATATTCTCGCCGATAGGGATGGCGCGACGAAAGATTGCCGCCGCGCGGGGATTGCTCATGAGGATGCGTCCGCTGGGCATCTCTGCGATGAGGATGCCGACGGGGACGGCGTCGAAGATGGCCCGCAGAAGAGCCTCGCTTTCGCGAAGGGCGCGCTCGGCCTTCTTCGCGTCATCAATATCTTCAACTGTGCCGTACCAGCGAATGATATTGCCTGAGGCGTCCCGGCGCGGAGAGGCGCGGGAGCGCATCCAGCGCCAGACCCCATCGCCGCGGCCGATGCGGAACTCGACATCGACGGGGTTGCCGCTGCGACGGGAATCCGCCCATATCCGGAGGGTGGGTATGACATCGGCGGGGTGAAGGGCCTTGACCCAGCCTTGGCCGAGCGCCTCTTCCGGCGTCCATCCTGTGGCTGTCTCCCAACGAGGGCCCGCAGTGAGAATCCTGCCCGCCGCATCGCTTGTCCAGGGAATCTGCGGACTCAGCTCAACGGAGTGACGGTAGTGATCCTCGCTCTCGCGGAGCGCTTCTTCCGACAGCTTGCGCTCGGTGATGTCGATGACGACGACGGAGACGCCGACGATCTCGTTGGCCTCGTCGCGGGCGGGATGGTAGGAGAGCAGCAAGGTGCGGAGATGGCCTTGGGCATCCCGCTTTGGGCTGGCGAACTCAAGGCCGTTGAAGACCTCTCCCTGGAGTGCGCGGCGGATATAGGACTCAACCTTTGGGAAGATATCGGGAATAACATCCGAAACGCGTCGACCGAGATGATTGGCGATGGACGCCCCGTTCATCTCGGCGAGGCGCTTGTTGATGCTGATGTAACGCAGGTTCGAGTCGAGGAAACAGAGACCGACGGGAGCGCCGTCGTAGATAGCCTGCAACTGCGCGAGGCGCTGCGCGGGCATGGCTTCGAGATTGGGCAGCGCATCCGACGGAACAGTCCTGCCAAAAAGACTGCCGGGATGCCCCAGCGGTCTGGAAGAGACGAGGCTAGGCAGGTCGGAGGCCGGGACAGGAGGGCCGTAGAGCCAGCCCTGGCCGCAGTCGCAGCCCAGCCAGAGCAGCATGTCAGCCTGGGCGCTGGTCTCGATGCCCTCGGCAATGGTGTTGAGGCCCAGACTGTGGCCCAGGCCGACGACAGCGGCGACAATCTTCCTGCTCTCCCGCGTGTCCGACATCTCGCGGACGAACCGGGCGTCAATCTTGAGTTCGCTGAAGGGCAGAGACTGGAGATGGAGAAGGCTGGAGTAGCCGGTGCCGAAGTCGTCGAGAGCAAGGCGGATGCCGAGGGCCTTCAGATCCTGGGCAATGGCAACCGCCTGATCCATATTGTCGATCAGGGCGCTCTCCGTGATCTCAAGAATGATGCGATCAAGAGGAAAGCCTTCGTGCCGGGCCATTGTCTGAAATTGCTCGGGCAGAGATTTATCGTGGAACTGAATTGCGGAAATATTGATCGAGATGGTGATATCTCCGGCATCGCGAATGGCTGCGGCCGAAGTGAAGACCTTGTGTAACAGCTTTCGCGTGAGCGTGCCGATCAGGCCGATCTCTTCGGCCAGAGGGATAAAGACGTCCGGCGGAATGGTGCCATGGACGGGATGCTGCCAGCGCGCCAATGCTTCAAAGCCGGTGAGCAGGCCGGTACGCAGCTCGACCTGCGGTTGAAAGTAGGGGACGATCTCATCCGTCTCCAATGCCTTGCGCAGGTCGGTCGCGTGGGTGGCTACCATGGCTGGCGAAAGCATACACTCGAACAGGGCTGGAATCCATACAACTCTGATAGAAGATGAGATAGGAGCAGGGGCGCGATGAAGACGGTGAGAACCCAGGAGGCGCAGATGTTTGCGCCGGAGGCAGGAATGAGGCGGCAGGTGCTGGCGCACAACGACGAGTTGATGCTGGTGAGACATTACTTCGAAAAGGGCTGGGTCGGAGCGCGGCATAGCCATCCTCACCATCAGCTTGTGTATGTGGTGAAGGGGGCGCTGCACGTCGAGAGGGAGGGTGAGATCTTCGATGTCTTTGAGGGAGACAGCTTTGTCGTCGACGGAGGCGTGGAACATCAGGCGTCCGCGCTGGAGACATCGGAGGTTCTGGACGTGTTTACGCCGGTGCGCGAGGACTATCGGGATCTGGTGAAGTAGGCGAGGTCAGGGCTTGATGGCGCGGTAGAGGCCGGCGGTGCCGAAGGTGTAGCTGGTCCAGGTGGGATGGGTGAACCCGGCGTCCGCCATGAGCTCGATCATGCGCGACGGGCGGGGGAAGCGGGCTACGGAGTCGGGGAGGTAGGTGTAGGCTGCCGGGTCTCCGGAGATGAGGCCGCCGAAGCGGGGCAGAATCTGCTTGAAGTAGAGGTTGTAGAGCGTTCCGGTGAGGCCGGTGGGTTGGTTGAAGTCGAGGATGCCGATCTGTCCGCCGGGGCGAAGGACGCGGTACAGTTCGGCGAGGCCCGCCTCGTAGTTGCTCAGATTGCGGAAGCCGAAGGCCGAGGTGACGAGGTCGATGGAGTTTTCGGCGATAGGCAGGTGAAGTGCGTCGGCTTCGATGGGGATGATATTGTGCGCGGCGAACTTTTCGGCTCCGCGGGAGAGCATCTGGTGGGAGAAGTCTACGGCGAGGATGGGGGCCGTTGCTGGTTGCTGGTTGCTGGTTGTTGGTTGTTGGTGGGGGCGGTGCTTGAGCAGGGCGAGGGTCATGTCGCCGGTGCCGCAGCAGAGGTCGAGTGCGACGGCTTCGGGGCGCTCGAGGATCGGGCGAAAGGAGCGTGCGGCGCGCGTCCACCACCAGCGATCGATGCCGACGGAGAGGACGTGGTTGAGCAGGTCATACTTCGGCGCGATGGTGTCGAACATCTGCTGGACGTTCGCGGCGGCATCCTGATCGGTGGTGGTGCCGGTGGGGCGGGCTCCGGTGGTGATCTCGTATTCAGGTTTTAGTTCGTTTGTCACAAGAGCTATGGTAGTCGTTGGAAGTTAATTAAGCTGATCTCTACTAGATTGGATTAATCGGATATGGCGGCTTTTGGAACTGCTGACGGCAATACTTTGGATTGGGAGATCCTTCTAAACGGAAGTTTCTCTTTGTATCGGAATCGCCAGTATCTCAAAGAAGATATCCAATGGTTACAACTTCACGGCTATCGCATTTTCAATATGGATTGCACAACATGGAACTCCGAAGATTCAATGCACGAGAGTTTGGAAGAAACGTTGTCATTTCCGGCTTATTATGGGCGAAACTTCAATGCACTCAAAGACTGCCTTTGGGATATTGAGGTTCCCGATGACGGTGGCGTAGCTATCGTCCTCAACTCCTACGATGTGTACGCTAGAGGGGCGGGCTCAGTAAATAGGCAGACAGGGATGCATGATGCCGAGATGATCCTCCACATCCTCGCGGGAGCTTCACGCTATTTTCTTTTATTAGGAAGGCGGTTCATTGTTCTTGCTCAATCAGACGATCCAAGGATGCACTTTGAGGGTCTGGGCAGCGTCGCCACACAATGGAATAGGCGCGAATGGCTCAACAAAGATCGAGAGCTAGGATAATGCTAGTCGTTCGTAATGGTGTGTTCTCGCATCAAGGCGAGCATGGATTCGGTGGCGGCGAGGAGTTCGGGTTGGGTGACGTCGCGGACGATCTTTACGGTGCCGATGCCGGTGGGCAGGATGAAGGAGAGCGTGCCGCTGCGGTTCTTCTTGTCGCTGGCGGTGAGGGCTACGAGCTTTGCTGCGGCTGCCTTGAAGGGCGAGAGCGGCCCGTAGCGGAGAATAAGTGCGATGATGTGGTCGGACTGAGCCTGCGTAATGAGTCCGCGCGACAGGCCGAGGTGTGTCGCGGCGATGGAACCCCAGCCGACGGCTTCGCCATGCAGAAGCTGCTTGTAGCCGGTGGCGGCTTCGATGGCGTGGCCGAGGGTGTGGCCGTAGTTGAGGATCATGCGCAGGCCGGACTCGCGCTCGTCGTTGGCGACGACGTAGGCCTTGACGCGGACGCTGGCGGTGACCACGTGCGCGAGCGCCTTGGCGTCTCCGCTGAGGATTGCGTCGGCGTTCTGCTCCATGTATCTGAAGAGCTTGGGATCGCGGATGATTCCGGCTTTCACCGACTCCTGTAGCCCGGCGCGGAGTTGGGCTGGCGGTAGCGTGGCGAGGATGTCGGTGTCGGCGAGGACGGCGAGGGGGTGATTGAAGCTGCCGACGAGGTTCTTTCCGGCGACAAGGTTGACGCCAGTCTTGCCGCCGATCGAGGAGTCGACCTGGGCGAGCAGCGTGGTAGGGATCTGCACGTAGGGGATGCCGCGCATGTAGATGGCGGCGAGGAAGCCGGTGACGTCGCCTATGACTCCGCCGCCGAAGGCGATGAGCAGCGAGTCGCGGTCGGCTCCGGCAGTGGCCAGTTGCTGGGCGAGCGATTCGACGCTGGCGAGGCGCTTGCGGGTTTCGCCGCTGGGGAGAAAAAGAACGGTGGGCGCCTGCTTGAAGGAAGCGAGAACCTGCTTGTGCCAGAGGCCCCAGATATCGGGCGAGGTGACGATGAAGGGGCGAAAGGCCTTGTCTTTCATCAGCTTGCCGAGGCGCGGCGCAAGCCTGCGCAGCAGGCCTGAGGCGATGGTGATGTCGTAGGCGGCGGAGGGGGTCTTGAGGGCTATGACTGGCACAATGTCTCCATCGTATCGCAGGGGGAGTTGCTGGTTGTTCGTTGCTGGTTGCTGGTAAGGGTGCCAGGGTAGCTGAGAATATGTCCAAAAGCTGCAACCTCGGGTCGAGATGACGTGATTTGCGGGCGGGGCAGCAGCACCGAACTACGACAACTGCAACAATCCAACAACAAACTGCCGGCGACTAAAAACTCTCTAGCAACCGGCACCGGCAATCGCTTCAGCAACGAGCAGCCAGCAACCAGCAACCTGGTATTGCAGTAGCATCGAAGAATGGAACAAGTTGATTTTCTTGTGGTCGGTGCGGGAATTGCCGGGCTGAGCGCGGCAAACTGCCTGTCGAGACTGGGCAGCGTCGTGGTCGTCACCAAGGAAGAGCTGGCGGAGTCGAACACGGCTTACGCACAGGGCGGCATCGCGGTGGCAATGGGCGGCGACGAGGATGTCGCGCTGCACCTCGAAGATACGATGAGCGCGGGCGATGGGCTGGTGAACCGCGAGGCTGCCGCCATGCTGGTGGAGCAGGGGCCGCAACGTGTGGAAGAGCTGCTGGCGTGGGGCACGAAGTTCGACCGCGAGAATGGCGAACTGATGCGGACGCGCGAGGGCGCGCATAGCCTGCCGCGGATTCTGCACGCGAATGGAGACGCGACGGGCAAGGAGATTGCCGTGTCGTTGCTGCGGCATGTGCGCGAGGTGGATTCGATCGAGCTGATGGAGTGGACCACCGGCGTCGATCTGCTGGTGGAGAACGGCCGCGTGACCGGGGCCACGCTGCTCGATGGCGAGGGCGGCGTGCGCGTGGTGCGGGCAAAGGCGGTATTGCTGGCCAGCGGCGGCGCGGGGCAGGTCTACAGCGATACGACCAATCCGGCGGTGGCGACTGGGGACGGCATTGCCATGGCTTACCGCGCCGGCGCCGAGGTCAGCGACATGGAGTTCTACCAGTTTCATCCGACGGCGTTCAGCGCGCCTGGCGCTCCGCGATTTTTGATGAGCGAGGCGCTGCGGGGTGAGGGAGCGTATCTGGTGAATGCGAAGGGCGAGCGCTTTATGGAGCGATATCATCGACTCCTGGAACTGGCTCCCAGAGACGTTGTGGCGCGAGCGATTACGCGCGAAGGCATGGATGGTGAAGTGTATCTGGACATGCGCCACGTAAAGAAGGACTTGCAGGCGCGGTTCCCGGGAATCTCGCGGTTTCTGGCGCAGTATCGGCTGGACCTTGGACGGGATTTGATCCCGGTACGTCCGGCGGCGCACTACATGATGGGCGGTGTGCGGACGGACGTGCACGGACGGACTTCGCTGCCGGGGCTTTATGCCGCGGGCGAGGTAGCCTGTACAGGAGTGCACGGAGCGAACCGGCTGGCCAGTAACTCTCTGCTGGAAGGACTGGTCTTTGGTGTGTTGGCAGCCGAGGCGGTGATCGCCGATGGGAATGAACGGAAGGTTGACGGACAGAGAGCAGACGGTGATCTGGCGGTGGACAGGGCGGCTTCCGGCGGGAGTTCGGTGACGGGAGAGGCGGCTACGGAGCGATGGATCGCGGAGCTGCGCAGCCTGATGTGGAAGTATGCCGGGTTGCTGCGGGACGCGGAGGGATTGCGGCAGGCACAGCGCGGGCTGGATGCGCTGGCGGTGACGATGCCGAGAGGGATATTCCGGCGGGCTTTGGAGGCTCGCAACCTGCATGTGGTCGCGGGGCTGATCGTGACTTCGGCGCTGGGACGGGAGGAGAGCCGTGGAGCACACTACCGCAATGATTTTCCGGAGAGGAACACGGTGGCGCGGCACTCGGCTATGAGGGCGGGGGAATTGACATTTGTAAGTTAAAGAGTTCAGCCCAGTGAACAGGTGTTCTCTGGGCTGAGGGTGATATCAGGGATCTTGGAGTGAATTAGAAGCGGATGAAGAATCCGACTCCCGGCTCGAAGGTTGAGGTGTGGTGCTTGATGGTCAGATAGTTCTGCTGGAAGTCCGGTGCCATAAAGAAGAGCTGGCGGAACTGGGCGCGCAGGCCGAAATGCGAAGATGAGAGCATCTTTTCCACGCCAACGGAATAGTAATAGGTCGCGCGCGCCTGCTCTTGGAGCGACTGGCCGCCGAAGGGCGTGGGACGGAAGGCGATGGAGCCGGCCCCGGCCGAGATGAACGGCTGGAAGCTGAATTTGACCGGCGGATGTACGACATAGCCCAGGGTGTACTCGTTGGCATTAGTCTGGACGCCGCCGGTGTCAGGCGGAGGGGCTCCAAAGGGAGTGAAGTTCTCCGTATAGCGCGCATAACCGTAGTTGCCTTCAAAGCCGACCCAGGGAGTTACGGTATAGCGGATGGTGACCAGCGCGCCGAGCGTGTTGCTGGTTCTGAGGTTTACGGTCGTCGGCTGGGCGTTGATCTGAACCACGCCGCTGCCGGTGCCGTTGTATTCGCCGACTCCGCTGACGCCTACTTCGAGGCGGGAGAGTTGCTTGGAGAGAGCGCTGGATTGGGCTTGTGCGGCAGGTCCCGCCAGAGTTGCGAGCAGGCAAAACAGAACACTCCAGACACAGGACAGGCGGGACACATTCAACATCGAGACGGGACTCCCTTGGATGGCACTTTTAGACGGAACTGACACTGCTTTCAGTTTACCCCGGCAGGTGGGGCGATGACCTTCAGGAAGGCAGGGAATCTTTGGCGATTTCAGCAGACTCGACGGGCTCGACAATCAGGGTAAGGTCTTCAACATCGCGCACCCGAACCGACGCTCCGGCCGGAAGCGAGGCCGGTCCGCGCAGGGATGCCTGCCAGAGTTCGCCGCGGATGGCGACCTGACCGCCTGGAGATAACGGCGTCTGCGCGATGGCGACGGCTCCGAGCATCGCCTGCGGGCCGGTGAGGACCTTGCCGCGACGGGCGCGGAGGGCGATCCAGGCCAGACCGAAGGAGATGGTGCCGAAGCCGATGCCCGCGCCGAGGGCCGTGCCGGTGTGGACCTGCATCTCGGGGATGGGGCCGTTAACGAGCGTGGCCAGCCCGAAGACCAGCGAGATGGTGCCGGCCAGCGCCAGAATGCCGTGGCTGGTGAACTTGGTTTCGAGCACCATCAGCACCACGGCGGCGATCAGCAGAAGGATTGCCGTATGCCGTATGGGGAGCAGGTTCAGGCCGAAGAGGCTGAGCAGGACGAGCAGGGTGCCGAGCGAGCCGGGGATGATGGTTCCGGGAACATTGAATTCGAGATAGATCAGCAGGCCGCCCAGGACGAGCATCAGCACGGCGAGGTTGGGATCGGTCAGCCGGGTGAGCAGGCGTTCGCGCAGGGAGGGCGGGACAAGTGCGACCTTTGCATCGCGGAGATGCAGGGTTGTGGTGCTGCCGTCGAAGCGCTTGATCTGGCGGCCGTCGAGGGAGGCGAGTAGGGACTTGTCGCTGGGGGAGATGAGGTCGATGAGCTTGAGGTTGAGAGCCTCCTCGTCGCTATAAGACTTGGAGTTGCGCACGGCGTCTTCGGCGGCCTGTACGTTGCGACCGCGGCGGGAGACAAAGGAACGGATAAAGGCAGCGGTGTCGTTCTCGATCTTCTGCTTGAGGGTAGCGTCGGGCTGACGGCCTTCGGCGACCGGATGGGAGGCTCCGGCGTTGGTTCCGGGGGCCATGGCGGCGACGTCAGCCGCCTCCAGCAGGAAGAAGCCCGCCGAACCGGCGCGGCTGCCGGTGGGAGAGATATAGATGATGACGGGCACCGGCGAACTCTCGATGGCCTCGACCATGACGCGGGTCGATTCGAGCAGGCCACCGGGAGTGCCGAGGGAGACAAGGACCGCATCGGCGTGGAGACGCGCTGCTTCTTTGAGACCGCGTTGCAGATAGTCAGCTGTGATGGGCTGGACGGTGTCGTGAATCGTGAGCTTGACGACAAGATTAGACTTTGCTGCGTCGGCGGGTGCGGCTTTGGAGGAGAGACAGGCAAGCGCGATGAAGAGAAGGAAGAGGGACTTCAGAGATGTCTTCATGGCATGCGCTGTCCGCGAGCCAGCAGAGCCTGCCGCATGGCCAGCGCCGCCGGGTTTTTAGGGTCGAGCTTGAGGGCGTTGCTTACATCGGCGGCGGAGGCTGACAACTGCTTCGCTTGAAGCTCGATCTTGGCGAGGACAAGATATGCGTCGACGGTGGGCTGGAGCTTGAGCGATCTCTCCGCCTCTTTCCGTGCGTCATCGATGTTCCCGGTGTGGGTGCGCACCTCGGCAAGTCCCGTATGAGCATCTGCGCTCGAGGGGTCGGCGGCGATGGCCGCCTGGAACTCCTGCTCGGCTTCGGGGATAAGGCCCTGGGCAAGATATCCTTTGCCCGACTGAATGTACTCGGTAGCCTGCTGAGCCGGGGGCAGATGGGCGACGCGCATGGCGCGCATCTGGTCCAGTTGAAAGGCCGCCTGCCGGAAGGATGCCTCGGAGTAAGTCCTGCGGATTCGCTCCAGCGGATCGAAGTCGGAGTCGCTGGTGGCCGCGGCTGCTGCCTTGGTGGTCGTGCCGGACTTGTTGGGGGGCGACGAGGTCTGAGGGCGGCGGCCGGAGTTGATGCGGGCCTTCAGGAGCGGTGCCTCGGGGTCGGTCGGCCTGAGCTTCAGGGTGAGATCGACCTCGCGCTGCGCTCCGGAGAAGTCGCCCTGTCGGAGCAGGGCTACAGCGAGGTTGTAGTGGTAGTCCGGGTCGTTGGGGTCGGCGTTGGAGGCGCGTTGAAACAGAGGAACCGCATTGCGTCCCTGTCGGCTGGCGGCCACGCCCTGGTTGTTGACGACTTCGGGAAGAGGGAGGCGGCTGGCGACGAAGGCGAAGGCAGCCTCCGCATCGGCGTACTTTGCCGAGTTGAAACGGGCGAGCCCAAGGTAGAAGCCGGCTTCGAGGGCGCGCCGGTCGCTGTGGGGAACCTTGGCCAGCGTAGCGGCGGCGCGGTCGAAGTCTCCCTGCGCGAACTGCGCCTTGCCCAGCGCGAGCAGTGCGGCGGGATAGTTGGGTGTGATGGCGATCGCCATCTGGAGACGCTTGATCTGTTCCTGCGGCGCGGTCGCGCTGGTGCCGCGAATGTAGTTTTCGAAAGCACTGAGGGGAACGCCTCCCGAGGCTGAGAGAAAGGTCTCCCGGGCGACGTTGAAGTGAGGATCGATGTTGCGGGCGATCTTCCAGGCAATGGAGTTCTCCACATCGAAGAGGCGGGTCAGTTCGCTGGAGTCATCAAGCGGCTGAGAGAGTTGGAGCTTGTCCACATTGAGGACCTGAGCCTGGACAGAGATGCGGTTCTTATCGACGGTGTAACTGCCGACGATGACGAAGTTGGCGTCGAGCGTCTGGGCGATGCGAATTGTGGTGGCGCGAGAGGGCTTGAAGTCGACAGGGAGACCGAGGTGGTCGAGTGCGAACTGGCGGTCGTCGTTGGAGATGGTCAGAAAGCCGGCAGACGAGAGGCGCTGATTCAGCGTGTCGGGGAACGAGTCGCCGATCCAATCGAGGGTGGATTGGCCGGAGCGGTTGTCGAAGGGCAGAACAAGCACGACCCGCCCGATGGCCTCGGCTGGAGCGGCTTCAGCGGCAGCCGGAGCGGTTTGCGCAAGGCCGGGAATGCCTGGCAGGCAGCACAGGATGAGGGCTATCGATAGCCATCTCTCGCGACAGATGGAGCGCAGATTTAACGGTCTCGGCACAGCTACGAGTATATAGAGCGTCAATGCTGCCGGGGCAGAGCGAGGGAAGCGTCGACGATACGGGGAAAACGCAGGACGGCAACCCATTCGCCTTTGCGGTGCGCCTCGAAGACGATCTTGCCGTGCAGCATGGCAGCGGCCTGCGCGGGGCGCATGTCCTGATGGAAGTCGAAGTAGCGGGTGTCTGCGGATTCGTTTCGCTTGCCGAGATTGACGGACCCGGGAGGCGGCGCCCACTTGGTGGAGAAGATCAGAGCGGTATCGTAAGCGCCGGGATCGGCGGCGGCCAGCATGATCTGCGCGGCAGAGAAATCTTTGATTGCTACAGTCTTGATGGGGTGATGGGTGTAGCCGATCTCGGGCCGCGACAGCTCCGAGGTCGCGGGCCAAGCCGTGAGGACGGTGGCCTGAGGATAGCGTTGCTCAATCAGGTGGACGGCCTGCTGGTGCAGGACGATCATGTCGCGATAGGTCAGGTTGTCTTCCGGAGCGAAGGCGTAGGGCGGGTTGATCCAGATACCGGCAAGGAAGGCGACTGTGCTGAGCGCGGCGATGAGCCACCATTGGCGGAGATGCCTGCGCCATATCGACACGCAGAGGAGCAGCACCAGCGGGTACAGGGGCAGCAGGTAGCGGGTGAGCAGCGCACCGCCGAGGATGGAGAAGGCGATCCAGTTGGCCACCAGGATGACGGCAATGGCATGGAGCGCGGAACGGCGAATGTTCTTCGGGGCATCGGGAGTGGTGACCGGGATCAGAATGACGGCGACGGTCGCGAAGACGGGAACGAACAGATTCATGTGCGTCGTCAGGTGCAGCAACCGGTGCCAGAGGCAGAGGGCGATGCGATAGGCGCTGAGGTTGGCGGTCGCGTTGTAGCGAAGGTACTCAGGGTTGCCGAAGATGAAGCCGGTCCGGTGGTAGTGGAAGGCGTACCAGGCCATCAGGGGAAGGATGGGAAAGAGTAGAGCGGCGATCCAACCCAGGGCCTGGGACCTGCGGCGATCGCGGAGAAAGAGGATCGCCTCCCACAGTGCAAGCGCGGCCGGGGTGATGACCGCAGTCTCTTTCGAGAGAGCGGACAGGGCGAAGAGGATGGCCGCGATCAACTGGCGCTTCCGGGTGGTTCGGCCCTCCTCATCCCGGTCGAAGTAGAAGGCCAGCCCCCAGAGGGTAAAGGCGGCGGCGAAGATGTCGGCGTGGGCGAGGGTGCTCTGCGCAAACCAGATGGGATAGATGGCGGTGAGAAAGGTGACGACGGCCGCCGCGGCAGTTCCGGCAAGAGTTTTCGCGAGTTTGTAGATGCCGAGCAGAGCAGAGGCACTGACGATGCAGATGAAGGTGCGGGTGCCGCTGACGACAAATCCCGAGAGATGCCACCATCCGGCCAGCAGGATGGAAGGAAGCGGGGGATGGGCGTTGGTGACGGTGGAGTACGGAATCAGGGTGCCGGTGCGGAAGAAGTCCAGCGCGGCGGGAATGTAGTAGCCGCCTTCGTCCCAGAAATAAGGGAGGCGGAGGAGGGTGAGATGTGAGAGATAAACTGCTGCGAAGAAGAGCGGGAAGAGCATCCAGAGGGGGATGTCGCCGGGTGCCGGTTTGCGATGATCTGCCGGGGTGCGCACGCTCTTATTATGAATCGTCAGAACCTTATCGAAATTAATGGACAGGGCCGTTGGGCTGCGGGGGAACCTGCTCCAGCGTGATCTGTCCGAAGGCCTGCTCGTACTGTGCGAGGTTATGGCCGAGGACGTTCCAAAGGGCCTTGGCCTGCTGCGGGCTGAGGTAGATGCCCTCGAAGTTCTTCACCTGAAGCTCGTCGGGGCTGCTCTGGGTCATGGTGCCGAAGACGAGGAAGAAGTCCCATACGCTCATGCGAACCTGGACGCTGTTGGCGTAGTCCTCGCGGTAGTTCTCGGTGTTGGTGAGCTTGAGTGCGGGTTGGTCGACGGGCTTGTTGGGCTGGCTCATGGGGATCACTCTTGGAACTGCTTTAGTAAAAAGGGGTGGTGCGAAAGGGGGGACTTGAACCCCCACGGATTGCTCCGCCAGATCCTAAGTCTGGTGCGTCTGCCAATTTCGCCACTTTCGCATTTCAGAATCAACTGCATCGATCATGGTGAACGATATCCAGCTAATTGCAGGGATCGTTGCAGCAGGCTTCGCCGCAGGTGCCACATCTGCGGGCTCCCACCATTGCTCTTATGTTAGCACTGCGATCACCCGCAAAATACATCACAATTTTGAGAGGTTATGATAGTGTCGCGCCCTACGGGGCAAAATCTTACCGACGCAGGATTACGATGCACGGCATGGAAATTTTCGGCGGCATGGATATTTGAGAGCCGTATTTTCTGTTCATCCGCGATTGAAACTGTGGGAATTCAATGGGATCTGCGATTCCATGCGGTTATCCCGAATTAAAGATGAGAATTGAGGACACGTTGACTATCTGCATTAAAGGAACGTTGCTGGCGATTGCCTTGATCGGCCAGGGAGTTGCGCTGGCCGCCGGTAAGGACGCCCGGCCCACGGCCACGCCCATCAAACATGTCGTCGTGATCTTCGGCGAGAACATCTCGTTCGATCACTACTTCGGGACGTATCCTAACGCGCTGAATCCGGCGGGCGAGCCTGCGTTTCATGCGAAGCCGGGAACGCCCACGGTCAATGGGCTGACCTCGACGCTTCTGACGCACAATCCAAATTTTCTGAACCGCGAGGTGAACGGAGAAGACGCGGTCAACCCGTTTCGGCTGACGCGGGCGCAGGCGGCGACCGCGGATGAGAACCACGACTATACAGCGGAGCAGCGGGCCTTTCACTCCGGACTGCTGGATTCGTTTCCGAAGTACACCGGGGTGCTGGGGTCACCGAAGGTGAAGAAGCGGCTGGGCAGCGAAAATGCCGACCCCTCCGACCTGTATGCGCACCAGGCCAAGGGGCTGGTGATGGGATACTTCGACGGCAACACCGTGACGGCACTGTGGAACTATGCGCAGCGCTATGCGATGAATGACAATTCGTATGGCTCGACGTTCGGGCCGTCAACGCTGGGCGCCATCGAACTGATCTCGGGCCAGACCAACGGCATCAGCGACAAGATCAATGCCGGAAACACAATCATCGAGGGTGGCGATGGCACTTATACGATGATTGGAGACCCTGAGCCAATCGGCGATGTCTGCTCTACAACAACAGGCGCGCTGGCGAGCCTGGGCGGCAATAACATCGGCAAGATGCTCTCAAAGAGCAACGTGACGTGGGGATGGTTCGAGGGCGGCTTCGACCTGACGAAGACGAATTCCAACGGCACAACGGGATGCCTGCGCAGCACCTATTCGAAGATCGTTCGGCTGACGGTTCACGATTACGTCCCTCATCATGAACCCTTCCAGTATTACGAGGAGACGGCTAACCTGAAGCATGTGCGGCCCACGTCCATCCAGATGATCGGCCACGATGGCGATGCGGCGAACCACCAGTACGACACGGACGATTTTTTTAATGCAGTGAAGGCTGGGAACTTTCCGGCGGTCAGCTTCCTGAAGGCTCCGTCGTATCAGGATGCCCATGCGGGGAACTCCAATCCGCTGGACGAACAGACTTTTGTCGTTCGGGTGATTAATTTTCTGCAGAAGCAGCCGGACTGGAAGAACACTGCCGTTATCCTGGCGTATGACGACTCCGATGGCTGGTACGACCATCAGATGGGGCCGATCGTCAATCAATCGACGACGAAGGCCGATGCGCTGACCGGGCCGGGGCAGTGCGGTGACGGCTCAAATGCTTTGCCGGGACCCCATACCGCACATGCGCAGGGACGGTGCGGCTACGGGCCGCGGCTGCCGCTGATGGTGATCTCCCCTTATGCACGGCAGAACTTCGTGGATCATTCCCTGACCGACCAGACTTCGGTGCTCCGCTTTATCGAGGACAACTGGCTTGGTGGCGAGCGCGTGGGCGGTGGCTCCTTCGATGCCATTGCCGGATCGATCGACGGAATGTTCGACTTCAAGCATTCCAATGCGCGGCCCTACATCCTGAATGAGTCCACCGGCTTGGTGGTAAAGCAGTGATTCAGGGCGCGAACGGATGGCCGCTGAAGAAGGGATGCATTTGATTACCCGCAGATACTTCCTGGGGCAGGCTGGAGCGCTCGCTACCGGACTGCTGCTGACCGAGACGGCCGCCGGCTCGATGGTGCATGAGGCTGTCGCAGTCGGCGCGGAGGTTCTCGGCGAAGGAGCGCTCGCTCCTTTTGTCGATGCGCTTCCGCTTCCGCCGGTGGCGAAGAGCACAGGGACGCGAGCGAATCCGGAGAAGAGCGGCGAGCAGATCCCCTACTACAGGGTGGCGATGCGCGAGATGCGTGTGAAGGTACACCGCGACCTGCCGCCTACGCGCGTCTGGGGCTTCAACAACAGTTCGCCGGGTCCGATCTTCGAGACGCGCAGCGGAGAGCCCCTGCTGGTGGAGTGGGTGAATGAGCTTCCGGCGAAGCACTTTCTGCCGATTGACCACACGCTTGATGGAGCGGGGAATAACGTTCCGGAGGTACGGAGCGTGATTCACCTGCACGGCGGCAGGACGGGTCCGGAGAGCGACGGCTACCCCGAGGACTGGTATGTGCCGGGAAAATCTGCGGTCGCTTTTTATCCGAACCGGCAGGATGCGACGGCGCTGTTCTATCACGACCACGCGATGGGTATTAATCGGCTGAACATCTATGCAGGCCTGCAGGGGATGTTTCTGATTCGCGATGCAGTGGAGGATGCGCTGAATCTTCCCAGCGGCAGGTACGAAGTGCCGCTGCTGATCTGCGACCGCTACCTGCGCAAGGACGGGCAACTGGAGTATCCCATCTCCGCCATACCGGGCAAGCCTTGGGTGCCGGAGGTCTTCGGCAACGTCGTGATGGTGAACGGGAAGGTGATGCCGTATCTCGAAGTGGAGCCGCGAAAGTACCGGCTGCGCATCGTGAATGGATCAAACGGGCGTTTCTACCGGCTGTCGTTTGGCGACGGGCGCGAGTTCCATGTGATCGGCTCGGACCAGGGATTGCTGGAGAGCCCGGTGCCGCTGCGGCGGCTGCAACTGAGTCCGGCAGAACGCGCCGATGTGATCGTAGACTTCAGCGGGCTCGCCGGGCAGCGGATTGTGCTCGGCAGCGATTCGATGCAGATCATGCAGTTTCGCGTGGCGGCGCACGGCGCGCCGGACACGAGCGTGTTGCCGAAGAAGCTGCGGCCTGTCGAGCGCATCGCAGAGGCTGCGGCGGTCAGGACACGGCAACTGACGCTCGATGAGCATCTGAATCTCGCCGACCAGTCAATGGACATGATGCTGAACAACACGCCGTGGCACATGCCCGTGACGGAGAAGCCGGTCATCGATACGACGGAGATCTGGGAGTTTGTCAGTCTGACCGAGGATGCGCATCCCATTCACCTGCACCTGGTCCGCTTTCAGATTCTGGACCGGCAGCGCATCGACACCAACGCGTTCTTCGATGACAGAACCGTGGCGTTCATGGGCGAAGTCGAGCCGGTCGATGCGGCAGAGGCCGGGTGGAAGGACACCGTGCGCGTCGATCCGGGAACGCTGACGCGAATTATTGTTCCATTCCAGGGATTTGCCGGGCGCTATGTCTGGCACTGCCATATTCTTGAGCACGAGGACAACGAGATGATGCGTCCGTACGAGGTCGTCGCTGCTTCCACGCGGGCTTAAATCGATAGGTTTGTCCGGTTATCGGCATTTTCACAGCATCTTATGCCAATTGTCATAGGCGGCAAGAATGCTTACAAGAGATGATTCCTATAGACGAACGACCGCGGCTCGAGTTCAATGCGGTGTCGAGGATTCTTGCTGAAAGCGTCGTTGCAACTCGATGAGAGTGGGCGACGAGCGATATTCGATAGATGTTTGCTCGCTTGTTTCGCTTGGAGTATGGTGGTCTTCGACAAGCTTTAAAACGACTTCAGCCGGTCATTTTACGAAGAGATGCAGTTCGTTTGGACGTTCAGCGGGAAATGAGAGGTCAAGGCGCGCGTGGGTCGCAGAGCATCACAAATCGCTTGTTTGATCGGTAGTTGTCTGTTGTGGGTGACTTGTCCGGCATTTGCGGCGGCAGCCGACGGCTCTTCTGTGACGCCCGGAACCGGGCCTCATTCGACGTCCTATCTTTCCCAGGGTTCTACCAACATCTTTTCTCCTGCTGCGACGCCGTCGCATTGGATCTTCTCGCTGTCGATGTTCGTGCTGGCCATCACGCTGGCGATCTTTCTGATCGTCGCGGGGCTGCTGACCTATGCGCTGATACGCTACCGGCACCACAACCTGGAGACGTACAACGAACCCGCGCAGATCTACGGCAGCAACCAGATTGAGCTTGCCTGGACGGTGGTTCCGGCGCTGATTGTCGTTATGCTATTCCTGACGTCGTCGCGCGTCATCCTTGCCACGCAGGATTCCACCAAGCCCGCGGACGCCGTCGATGTCGTCGTCATCGGACACCAGTTCTGGTGGGAGTATCGCTATCCCAAGCTCGGCATCGTCACCGCGAACGAACTGCATATTCCGATCAGCGATCCGGCGCATCCGACGCCGACTTACCTTGAAATGTCGTCGGCCGATGTTGTTCACAGCTTCTGGGTCCCACGGCTGGCCGGAAAAATGGACGTGATCCCGAATCGCGTGAACACGATGTGGATCGATCCTCCAACGCCGGGCCTTTATCTCGGGCAGTGCAACCAGTTCTGCGGCGTGCAGCACGCCAAGATGCTGCTGCGCGTGTACGCGGACACGCCCGAGGCCTTTGCGGCGTGGGTGGCGGAGCAGAAAAAACCGGCGGTCGAAGATCCGAGCGTCGCCGAAGGGCGCGAGGTCTTTCTGCACAGCGCCTGCGTGAACTGCCATACCGTCTCCGGGACCATGGCGAACGGACGGTTCGGCCCTGACCTGACGCATGTGGCCAGTCGCGACACAATTGCGTCGGGAGCGGTGAACAACAACGCGGACAACATGAAGAAATGGATCGATGACCCCAGCACTTTTAAGCCGGGAGCCTTGATGCCACCGATGCACTTGAACGAACACGATCTCAATGCCGTCACAGCGTACATGATGTCGCTTCATTAATCGGGAGATCGCCCAGGCAGCCCGGATTGCGAACTTGCCGGCCAGATGGACTGAAGAAAGGAAACGATGGCTGATTTCGTGACGAGCCTTCCATCATTAGAAGCGATCGACGCGACGCCGGCGCAGAAGCCGCGGCGGTTGATGACCGAGATTCTGTACGACTGGGTGACGACGGTCGATCACAAGAAGATCGGCCTGATGTATATCGGCTACGCGTTGCTTTTCATGGTGGCGGGCGGCATCGAAGCGCTCATCATGCGGATTCAGCTGGCGGTGCCGCATAATACCTTCGTCTCGCCCGAAGTCTTCAACCGGATGTTTACCATGCATGGGACCACGATGGTCTTCTTCATGGGCATGCCCATCCTGTTCGGGTTCGGAAACTACCTCATCCCTTTAATGATTGGCGCGCGCGACATGGCGTTCCCGCGCCTGAACGCGTTCAGCTTCTGGATATCGGCGCTGGGCGGCCTGCTGCTCTATTACAGCTTCATCGGCGGTTCGGGGCTCTACGGCGCAGGCACCGCTCCCGACGTTGGCTGGTTCGCCTACGCTCCTTTGACTGCGAAGGCCTTCTCGCCGGGACACAGCACGGACTACTGGACGATCAGCATTCTGTTAAGCGGCATCGGCAGTATCGGCACGGCGCTCAATATCGTCGCCACGATTATTTCGATGCGCTGCCCCGGTATGAAGCTGAGCCGGATGCCTCTGCTTCCCTGGCTCTACCTGGTCCTGTCGAACATGGTTTTCATCACCGTCAGCCCCCTGACCGCGGCGCAGATCATGCTGATGTTCGATCGCTACCTAGGCTCGCACTTCTTCGATACGCAGGCTGGCGGCTCCGCGGTTCTCTGGATTCACTTCTTCTGGATCTTCGGGCATCCCGAGGTCTACATCCTGGTGATGCCGGCCTTCGCGTTCATGAATGAGATCATCCCGGTCTTCTCGCGCAAGGCGATCTTCGGCTATCCGGCCATGGTGGCTGCATCGGTCGGCATCGGCTTTGTCAGCATGAGCGTCTGGGCGCACCACATGTTCACGGTCGGCATGGGCGCCGGGGCCAACGTCTTCTTCGTCTTGTCGAGCATGGTCGTCGCGATCCCGACCGGCATCAAGATCTTCAACTGGTTGGCTACCATCTGGGGCGGCAAGGTGCGCTTCGCCACGCCCATGATGTTCAGCGTCGGCTTTCTGTTCCAGTTTTTGATTGCCGGCCTTACCGGCGTTATGCTGGCCGCGGCACCGTTCGACTGGCAGCTCCACAACTCCTATTTTGTGGTGGCTCACTTCCACTATGTTCTGGTCGGTGGAATTCTCTTCGCCTTCTTCGCTGCGTTCTATTACTGGTACCCGAAGGTGACCGGTCGCATGATGAGCGAGCGGCTGGGCAAGTGGCACTTCTGGCTGATGGTGATCGGATTCCACATGACCTTCGACTTCATGCACATCCCCGGCATTCTCGGGATGCCGCGCCGGGTCTACACCTACGAGCCTCGTCCCGGATGGGAGGCACTGAACCTGATCGTCAGCATCGGCGCGCTCTTCCAGGCCGTCGCCATTCTCCTGTTCGTGATCAATCTGATCCGCTCCAACTACAAGGGAGAGATTGCAGGCAACGATCCCTGGGATGCATGGACGCTGGAATGGTCTGTGACTTCGCCGCCTCCGGTTTATAACTTCGCCACCACGCCGGTGGTCTATAGCCGTCGTCCACTCTGGGACATCAAGCACCCGGAAGATCCTGACTGGAACTACGAATGAGAGACTGCCGATGAGCACGATTCCCATCACTCCCGAAGTCGCCGATGAGCCCTGGGTACTGCCCGACAAGGGCACAATCGGCATGGCCTGCCTGATTGTGGCGGAGTCCGCGATCTTTCTGATCTTCGTCGTGGCCTACATCTTCTATATGGGGCAGAGTCTGGGCGGACCGACACCGCAACAGGTGCTCGAACTGCCGATCTTTGTCACCATCTGCCTGTTGTCGAGCAGCCTGACGCTGCACTGGAGCGTTGCGGCGCTGCGAAAGAGCAAAATAGGAGCCTTTACCGCGTGGCTCGCGGCGACCTTCACGCTGGGCACTATTTTTATGGTTGGGACCGGCATGGAGTGGCACCACCTTATCTATGTCGATGGGCTCACGATTCGCACCAATCTCTTCGGCACCACATTCTATTCGCTGGTCGGGCTTCACGCGACCCACGTCATCGTCGGCCTGGCCATGCTGCTGGTGGCGCTCGTCTTTGCTCTGACCGGGCACGTGAAACAGGAGCACGCGCATCGCATGGATGTGCTTTCACTCTATTGGCACTTCGTCGATGCGGTGTGGATCGTCGTCTTCACCGTGGTCTATGTTCTTGGACGGTAACGCCAGAAAGGTACTCGATGTCAGTCGCTGAATCAGAACACGGACAAGAGCACATGGGGACGGTGATCCTGCCTACGCCAACCGCGTGGCCGCTGGTGCTCTCTCTCGGCATCACGCTGCTGCTGGCGGGGCTGTTGACGAATTGGTTCATCAGCGTCCTCGGCGTTGTGCTGATCGTGCCTTCGACGATCGGCTGGTTTCGCGATGTGCTGCCGCACGAGCGCCACGAGAACGTCCCCGTCCACATCAAGGACGAGCCGATATCGACGCGGCGCGTCAACGTAGTTCGCATTCCCATCAGCGAAGACCAGCGCAAGGTTCTACCCTACGAGACCTACACCATCATGGCCGGCGTCAAGGGCGGCATCGCGGGGGGCATCGCCATGATCGTGCCGGCGGCGCTCTACGGCCTTGTCCGCTATCACAGCATTTGGTACTCGGTGAATCTGCTGGCTGCCGGCGGTTTCGTGAGTTGGGGCAACGCCAGCGACGCCTTCCTGTCAAGCTTTCACCTGCAGGGGCTGCTCGCCGCATCCGTCATTCATATCGTTACGTCGCTGCTGGTGGGGCTGCTCTATGGAGCGATGCTCCCGATGTTTCCCTGGAAGCCGATCTTTACCGCGGGCTTTGTCGCTCCATTTCTCTGGACGGGAATTCTCTACAGCGCGCTTGGAGTCATCAGCCCGATTCTCGACCAGCGCATCGACTGGCTGTGGTTCATCCTCTCGCAGATTGCGTTCGGCCTGGTGTGCGGCTTTGTCGTGAACCTGCAGGTCCGGGTGCGAACCGCGCAGTTCCGCGCGCTGCCGTTCACCGTTCGCGCCGGGCTCGAAGGGGCCCACAAGAAAGACGAGAACGAGGAGGACGAATAGTGAGACTCTCCCCTCTTCTTTCTCTGGCAGTCGTCTCGTTGTTGAGCCTCTCCATCTTTGGCTGCGACAGCGCGCCGGGCCGCCCCAAGGCAGGGCCTGAGGTTCCGCGACCTGAACAGGTGCAGGACTTCGCCACGCTCTACAAACAGAATTGCGCTGCCTGCCACGGCGAGAACGGCAGGCAGGGCGCGGCTGTTTCTCTTGCGAATCCCGAATATCTGGCCCTGGCCGGGGAAGACACGCTGCTTCAAGTCACGGCAAAGGGCGTGCCCGGAACGCTGATGCCTGCCTTTGCGCAGAGCGCGGGCGGCATGCTCACCGACCGACAGATTCGCAGCCTCGTTGACGGCATGATCAAGCAGTGGGGCAAGCCCGGCATTCTCGCGGGACAGAATCCGCCGGCTTACGCGGCCACCGGAGCCGGCGATCCACAGCAGGGGCAGCAGGTCTTCGCAACCTATTGTGCTCGCTGCCACGGTGCCGATGGCAGAGGCATGACGGCTAAAGACGCAGGTGCCGCGAAGGCAGAGAAGAGCTTCGGTTCGATCGTCGATCCGTCCTATCTCGCCCTTGTCAGCGATCAGAGTTTGCGCACGACCACCATCGTCGGCGTCCCCGGCGAAGGAATGCCGGATTGGCGCAATGACGTCGCATCCCATGCCATGACCGACAAGGAAGTGACGGATGTCGTGGCCTGGCTGGCCTCGCAGCGGACGCCGTATCCCGGCCAGCCCTATCCAACAGCGCCCGCAGCACAGCAGCACCCGCACTAACTGCAATACGGAGACCTTTGATGAGCGAACACGAGAGCGAGCAACGGACCGGCGATCCGAGACCGGAAGAGAAAAAAATAAGCAGTGATCTCCTGCCTGCATCTCCATCTGCGAACAACACCGCAAATGATCCCAAGGATCATTCCCGGCGGGTCTTCCTGTTCAAGGTTTCCTTGCTGGTCAACGGTGCCGTGGGCGTGGTGCTCGCCGTGCCAATTCTCCGATACCTGCTGGGACCGGTGATCCGGAAGAGTGACAGCTATCATGCCTGGATCACGCTGGGCGATGTGAACGATTTTCCCGAGGGGCAGACGCGGTTGGCGAAGTATCGCAATCCCTCCACCACGCCGTGGGATGGCCAGACGGCGGACATCCCTTGCTGGGTTCGCCGGGTCGCGGGCAACAAGTTTCAGGTCTTTGCCATCAACTGCGCTCATCTCGGCTGTCCGGTACGGTGGTTCTCCGAGTCGAAGCTCTTTCTCTGCCCCTGCCACGGCGGCGCCTACTACGAGGACGGCGAGCGCGCTGCCGGGCCGCCGGAGCGCGGACTCTTCGAGTACAAATACAGGGTGGCGGGAGCCAAGTTGCTGATCAATGCCGGTGAGATGCCCACGCTTTCGACTCCGGCCAGTTCCCAGAGCGCAAGCTTCGTTCCATTAGACAAGGTTGGGTGCTCATCATGCCAGGGCTAGAAAAGCAACGTCCGCGAAAACTCGCCATGGGGCTATACGACTGGTTCGAGCATCGTCTCGGCCTCGGCAAGCCTGCCTTCGAAGCCGCGGCGCATCCGGTTCCGGCGAGCAGCGCAAGCTGGTGGTACGTCTTCGGCAGCGCCGCCACGGTGCTGTTCATGTTGCAGATTGTGACCGGCATTCTGCTCGCGCTGGTCTACACGCCGTCCGCGAGCGAAGCGTGGAACAGTCTCCAGTTTCTCAACGACAAGGTTGCGCTGGGCTGGTTTCTGCGCGCCCTGCATGGATGGGGCTCGGACTTCATGGTCGCCATCGTGCTCATCCACATGGTGCAGGTCTTCATGTTCGGGGCGTACAAGTTTCCCCGCGAACTGACCTGGATCATTGGAGTCTTTCTTCTCATCCTCACCTTGGGAATGGCCTTCACCGGCCAGGTGCTGCGCTTCGATCAGGACGCCTACTGGGGCCTCGGCATCGGCGCTTCCATCATGAGCCGCGTGCCCATCATCGGCGCGCCCATGGTTCATCTGCTGTTGGGCGCTCCCATCATCGGCAGTGCGACGCTCTCGCGCTTCTTCACGCTGCACGTCTTCGTCATTCCTGGCATCCTGCTGGCCGGTGTCGCGCTTCACGTTCTGATGGTGCTGCGGCTTGGCATCAACGAGTGGCCCATGCCGGGGCGCATCGTTCGCAAGAGCACGTACGAGGCGGAGTACCACAAGCTCAACGAAAAAGAGGGCATCGCCTTTGTGCCCGACGGCGCATGGAAGGATGCCATCTTCGCCGCGGCAATTGTTCTGGCGGTGATGGCGTGCGCCTTCTTCTTCGGCCCGTTCGGTCCCACCGGTCAGCCCGATCCCACCATTATTCAGACGGCGCCGAAGCCGGACGCTCCCTTCCTTTGGCTCTTTGCCGTGCTCTCGCTGCTGCCGCCCAGCCTGGAGACGCCGATCATCCTGATCGCTCCCGTGATTATCATCGCGGCGATGCTGCTGCTGCCGCTGGTTGCGGGCGAGGGCGAAAAGCACTGGGCTCGGCGTCCGGTTGCGGTGCTGATGGTCTCGGTCATCGCCGTCTCGCTCGGCATCTTCACCCGGCTTGGCATCACCACACCGTGGAGTCCGGTGATGAACGCGTGGTCGAGCGATGCGATTCCGACGCAGTATCTTCACGAGCGCACACCGCTGGAGCGGCAGGGCGCGCTCGTCTTTCAGAACAAGCAGTGCCGCGACTGTCACGAGGTCGGCGGCCAGGGAGGAAAGAGAGGCCCCGATCTCGATTCCGTGGCAACGCGGCTGACCGAAGACCAGATGGTGCGCCAGGTGTTGCAGGGTGGCGGCAACATGCCTGCCTATGGCAACGCGCTCAATCCATCCGAGACCACGGCGCTGGTCGCCTTCCTCAAGACGCTGCGCGGCAACGATCTGCGGCCCGCTCAGGATGCGTCCCGCGCTCTTGCCGGGTCCAATCCCCCGGAATCGACCGCGACCGGTGAGGAGCGGCCTTCGGGCCAGTCGCACCTGTCGAAGGAAGCGCCGAGGAAACCATAGAAATGCCGCTGTATGGCCGCTGACATCCAGTCAACTATCGCCTCGTGGCAACCGTCTTACTGGCTCTCCGCCTCGGTGCTGCTCTCCTCCGTGGTCTACTGCCGAGGCTGGCTCGCGATCCGCAGAACTCGGCCTGCTCAATTTCCCTTGTGGCGTCTGAATATGTTTCTGCTGGCCATGGCTATTCTGTGGTTGGCCATCGGCTCGCCCATGGACGCATTCGCGGACGTAACGCTGAGTGCGCACATGGTCGAGCATCTGCTGCTCATGTCGGTGGTGCCGCCGCTGGTGTGGCTCTCCAATCCCGTCGTGCCCATGCTGCGCGGATTGCCGCACTGGCTGGTGAAGAGCGGGTTTGGTCCTCTTATCCGAATGCGGCCGCTGCGAAGGTTCACCCACTGGCTCGTCCGCCCGCGCAACGCCTGGATCGTGATGAACGTAATCTTTCTGGGATGGCATGTGCCCGCAGCCTATGACTTCGCGCTGATGTATGAGCGGTGGCACATCGTCGAGCACCTCTGTTTTCTCTTCGGGTCGATGCTCTTCTGGTGGCCGATCATTCGGCCCTGGCCAAACGGCGGCCGCGTCTACACCTGGGGGCTGATCCTGTATCTGCTGTCCGCGGACGTCGTCAACTCGGCGCTCTCCGCGTTCCTCGCCTTCTGCACCCGCCCGATGTACCCGTTTTACCTGACGAAGCCGAACCCGTTCGGGCTCTCGCCGCTCTCCGACCAGGTGATCGGCGCGGTCATCATGTGGGTCTTCGGCTCCTTCGTCTTCCTGATTCCCGCGGTCTACATCACGATCCAGTTGCTCCAGCCGGCTCGGTCCGTATCCGAATCCAAAGATCGTGCGTACCGCACCTGACCGGTCGCAGCACGGAGAGGCTTAGCGCAATACCGACAGCGTGTCGTCGTGCGATGCGTCCGGCGCAACCTCATCGAAGTGCTTGCGGATTCGCGCAGCCGTTGCGGAGTTGACGACGGCTGTCAGCGCATCCGGCCCCGCCTGCCGGATGCCGCGGATGCTGCCGAAGTGTTCGATCAGGCGCTGCCGCGTCCTCGGTCCCACACCCGGGATCTCCAGCAACTCGCTGTCGCGGTCGCGCATCTGCCGCCGTTTGCGGTGGTAGGTCACGGCAAAGCGATGGCTCTCGTCGCGAATCTTCTGTACCAGATGTAGCACGGGAGAGCGGCGGTCGAGCACGACCGGTTCGTCCTCTTGACCGTAGACGTAGATGATCTCCTCGCGCTTGGCGATGGAGGCGAGCGGTTGCAGCGTGACGCCGATCTCTTCGAGCGCGGCATAGGCCGCATGAAGCTGGCCCAGCCCGCCGTCGATCAGGATCAGAGAGGGGAACGGCTTCTTGTCCTCCTGCAATCGCTTGTAACGCCGCTGAATCACCTCGCGCATGCTGGCAAAGTCATCGACGCCGCTTACGGTCTTTACCTGGAACTTGCGATAGGCGGACTTCTTCATGGCGCCGTCTTCCCAGACCACCATGGAAGCCACCGTCTCCGCGCCCTGGATATGCGAGATGTCGAAGCACTCGATTCGCCGCGGCAGCTCCTCCAGCGTCAGCGCGTCCTGCAACGCCTCCTGAATCGCCTTCATCGCCGGTTGCAGCACGCGAAAGCGCTGGTCGTACGACTGCTTCGCGTTCTGACACACCAGGTCTACGAGCGATCGTTTCTCGCCTCGCTGCGGCACCAGAATCTCAACCCGCTTTCCTGTGCGCTCGGAGAGCATCTCCGTCAGAACCGCGCGGTCGGGAAACTCGACCGGCACAAGGACGGAGCGCGGGACGTAGCTCTGATCGAGATAAAGCTGTTTCAGCAGCGCCGAGAAGAACGCCGACGGGCTGAAGCGAGCGCCCGGCTCCGTCACAGCCGTATGCTGGACGATCTCGATGTCTTTGTCATCTTCGCCGATCTCCGGAGCCGTCACCGTGGGGTTCGGCTCCAGCCGCGGAGATGCTTCGACATCTTCCTTCTCAGTGGCATGCTCACTCAGCGCCTCCAATAGAAGCTCCGGCATGTCCTCCCAGAAGAAATCGCGCCGGTCGACGATCTTGCCATGACGCATATGGAAGAGGTTCACCGCGAGCATCTCGTTCTCGTAGTGATAGCCGAAGACGTCCGCGTCCTCGTTGTCCGTCGTGGCGATCCTCTGCTTGTCGTGCATCTGGTGAACGGTGACGATCTGGTCGCGCAGCCGCCCGGCCAACTCGAACTGTTCCGCCTCGGCAGCCTCCTCCATGCGCCGGGTCAGCGAGTGCTCCAACTCGGTCGTTCGCCCTTCGAGAAAGAGCTGCACATCGCGGACGGTCTCTTTGTAGATCTCGGGAGTCGTCAATCCCTCGACGCAGGGCCCCAGGCAGCGTTTGATGTAGTACTGCAGGCACGCTCGCGGATGATAGCGCGACAGGTCGACCTTGCAGCTTGGAATCAGAAAGCTGCGATGGATCAAATCCACCAGCCGATAGGCGAGATTGCCGGGAAAGTACGGCCCAAAGTAAGCCGAGCCATCCTTTCTCAGCCTCCGCGTCACGAACACCTTCGGGTAGCGGTCGTTCATCGTCAGCTTGATATACGGATAGGTCTTGTCGTCGCGCAGCAGAATATTGAAGCGCGGCTTCTTCTGCTTGATGAGGTTGTTCTCGAGCGCCAGCGCCTCGTGCTCGTTGGCGACCGTGATGTACTCCACATCCACGGCCTCGCGCATCAGCGAGCCGGTCTTCGCATTCGCCTGCGATGCCTCCAGAAAATAGGACCGTACCCGCGCGCGCAGATTCTTCGCCTTGCCGACGTAGATGACCTCACCCTCGGCGTTTTTGTAGAGATAACAACCCGGCTGGGTAGGGATGGTTCGAATTTTCTGGTGAAGATCCATGCTGTAAATCGGCCTGAAATCTCAGTGTAGACGCAAAAGCCCGCGCGGCTTGCACACAGGCCACTGGGTAGATTTGACTCACCATTGAATCAAAAGTTCCCGATTTCCCGGCCGCTAATAGAGCCCGCCTCTTGTGTTTCAACTGCATATCCTTGAAATAGAAAGGCTTATTTGTTGTGTTGTTTGGCAGGCCGATTGCACTTCTCTCCGTGTTGAAGATTGCCACAAACAGGAGATGAAACCAATGAGCTCCAATATGCGATTTGATAACCGCACCGCAACGAAAATAAAGTCTGCCTGCACCCTCTTTCTCGCCAGCGCATTTGTTATTGCCTGCACGGTCGGTTGCTCAACCAAGAACTACGTTCGTTCGCAAACAGCGCCGATCGTTCAACAGACCAACGAACTTGATGCCAAGACGGCAGCCGATCATCGCAACATTCTGGATACCGATGAGCGTGCTCAGAAGGGGATCGCCGGCGCTCAGACCGCTGCCGATACCGCGAATCAGCATGCGCTTGCTGCCGGCCAGTCTGCCGATGCGGCAAATCAGTCGGCGCAGGAGGCCTACAACCGCGTCGACAGTCTGACCGGTGTAGTCGCTAACCTGGACAACTACAAGTCGCTCTCGGATGTAAGCGTAACCTTCGGCTTCGATAAGTCCACGCTGACTTCAAAGGACAAGAAGCAACTTGACGCTCTCGCCGCCAACCTTGCCAGCGCTCGCGGCTACATTCTTGAGGTAACCGGCGGCACCGATTCCACGGGCGATGCGAACTACAACTACCAACTCAGCCAGCGCCGCGCCGATGCGGTCGTCAACTACCTGGCGTCTAAGTACAACATCCCGCCGCATAAGTTCTACCTGATCGGCATCGGCAAGGATCAGGAGGTTGCAAGCAACAGCACTGCTGCCGGACGTGCAAAGAATCGCCGGGTCGATATCAGGCTGATGTCGAACATGTCCCAGCAGCAACCTGCTGCTCCGGCTGCACCGAATGGTCAGTTGTAGCTGTTGGTGGAACGATGCTGATGTGAAGGAAGTCTTCCCGACAGAAGATAAAGCGCGCCCTTGTTCAGGGCGCGCTTTTCCTTAATCAAGCCAGCTCTAAGTCCTAAATCTCCAGTAGACAATCGCCATCAGCACCGAAGACGCAATCACCCACGCAAACTGATACCAGTAGAAGAAGGGAAATCCCCAGAGCGCCGGGGTGGCGCGTGCATACATCTGCGGAAAGCAAAGCCCAAGGAACGGCAGCGTGAGCAGCAGCAGCCACCACCGTCGCCGCTTCGTCTCGGTCTTCGTCTCAGCATCGTGTTTTACGTCCTGTGCCATCTGCTCGAAAGCATAACCCAATAACCCGTGGACAGGGAATCGCGCGGGATCGGGTAAAGTGAAGCTATGGCCGCCTCTCTTCCAGAACTTCCAGACTCTGAGCCGCTTCAACCCGCAGCCGGCATGGATGCCCTGGCCGAAGCGGTCGTCATCATGGCTCGCCTGCGCGGGCCCAACGGCTGCCCATGGGATCGCGAGCAGACCTTCGACTCCATCAAGCGGCATACGCTGGAGGAGACCTACGAGGTCTTCGATGCCATCGAGCGCCGCGCCTGGCCTGACCTGAAAGACGAGCTCGGCGACCTTCTGCTTCAGGTTCTCTTCTATGCGCAGATGGCTTCAGAAACCGGATACTTTACCATCGCGGACGTCGCTGCCAATCTGAACGCCAAGCTCATTCGCCGTCATCCGCACATCTTCGGTGACGTGGAGGCGACCGACGCCGACGCGGTGTTGCGCAACTGGGAGCAGATCAAGCGCGCGGAGAAGCAGGCCTCAGGGAAGCCGCAGGATTCAATGCTGGACGACATCCCGCGCACCATGCCGGCGATGCTGGAGGCGGGGAAACTTGGCTCGCGCGCCGCCAAGGTCGGCTTCGACTGGCCCAGCGCCGATGGTCTCTTCGACAAGTTACAGGAAGAGATCGCGGAGCTTCAGGCAGAACTACCGTCCGATGCCGCGAAGCCCGCACCGGCTGCTGCCGAAGAGGAACTTGGTGATCTCCTTTTTACGGCTGTCAATCTCGCTCGCCATCTCAAGCTTGATCCGGAGTCTGCGCTTCGTTCCAGCAATGCAAAATTTCGCCGCCGCTTTGCCGCGATGGAGTCCGAGGCCGGAGGCAGAGATGCACTGGCCGGCCTTACGCCACAGCAACTGGATGAGCTGTGGAACCGCGCAAAAGCCGCGGCGAGTGTGTCGCAAAAGTCATGAACACGCCTCCGCAGCGCGACATTCGCATCGAATCGCTCACCGGCTTCGAGCAGTTTGATCGCTGCGCCGCTCTGCAAGAGGCGGTCTGGGGCAGCGGCGATGGAGATGTTGTCTCACGGCGTATCTTCACCGTGGTGTCGCATCTCGGCGGACAGGTGCTTGGTGCATTCGACGGAGACACACTGGCCGGCTTTGCCTTTGCGCTGCCCGGCTATCGCGACGGCATGGCTTATCTGCACTCGCATATCCTGGCGGTTCTGCCGGACTATCGCAACGCTGGTATTGGACGCTGCCTTAAGTTCGCTCAACGCGATGACGCCATCGCCAGAGGGTTCGATCTGATGGAGTGGACCTTCGATCCGCTGGAGATTAAAAACGCGCATCTGAACATCGCCCGTCTCGGAGCCGTCGTCCGACGCTACCATCCGAATCTGTACGGCTCCTCCTCTTCTCCCTTGCAGGGCGGCCTGCCGACGGACCGGCTCTACGCGGAGTGGTGGCTGCGATCTCCGCGCGTGGTTGGTCTGCTTCGTGGAGAAGCTCTTCCTCCGCAGGCGATTGAACAGCGCATCACCGTCCCACGCGCTATCTATGAGTGGAAGCAGGATCCAGAGCGGCGCAATCTCGCTGAGGCAGTGCAGAGCGGCAACCGGGAGGCCTTTGCATCGGCGTTCGAGCATGGACTGGCCGTGGTCGGCTACGAGTGCGACAGCGAGGGCAACGGCGCTTTCCTTCTGGGCAGATGGGATCAGCGTAGATGAAAATCCCGTGACAATTGTTTATGTTGTAGCCGCCGTTTTCGTCAGACGCGACAATCCAGATAATGCTGAAACTCTCGGGAGACAGGAGCCTCAATGATTAAGATCGATGCGATTCATCTGCGCGAGATTAATATGCCACTCGCCTATCCGTTCGAGACCAGCTTCGGACTCACCACCGGTCGCCGCATTCTCCTGGTCGAGCTCGAATCGGACGGCCTTACCGCCTGGGGCGAGTGTGTTGCCGGTGAACATCCTTACTTCAGCGAAGAGACGATCGACACCGCATGGATCATCACCGAGACGGAACTGGCTCCACGCCTGCTCGACGCGGAGTTGAGCGGCGGAGGCAGTTGCCCACAGCTGTTCCGGCAGGTCCGGGGGCACCGCATGGCCAAGGCCGCAGTGGAGAACGCCGTCTGGGATCTTAAGGCGCAGATCGAGAAGCGCTCTCTCGCGGAGCTTCTCGGCGGCACGCGCAGCGTGATCTCCTGCGGAGTCTCCATCGGCATCCAGCCCTCGGTCGAGCAACTAATGGATAAGATTGCCATCGAACTGGACGTCGGCTATCAGCGCATCAAGCTCAAGTGCAAACCCGGCTGGGATACCAATATCTTCGAGGCCGTACGCGCCCGCTGGCCCGAGATCACACTGAGCTGCGACGCGAACTCCGCCTATCACCGGAGAGACTTTGACCATATCGCCGATTGGGAGCAGTTCAATCTGCTCATGATCGAGCAGCCTCTCTGGTACGACGATTTCTACTTTCACGCCACGCTGCAGAAGCGTCTCAAGACCGCGATCTGCCTCGACGAGTCGATTCGCAACCGTCGCGACGCGCTCGCCGCCATCGCCCTGGAGTCATGCCGCATCATCAATATCAAGGTGGGCCGCGTCGGCGGCTTCAGTGAAGCCATCGCGGTTCACAACGCCGCCGCCGAACGAGGCGTTCCCGTCTGGTGCGGCGGCATGTTGGAGACTGGGATCGGCCGCTCCCACAACATCGCGCTCTCCTCGTTGCCCAACTTCTCGCTTCCGGGGGATGTCTCCGCCTCTCGCCGCTACTGGACCGAGGACATCATCACGCCTGGAGTGTCTGTCAGCAAAAAAGGAGAGATTGCTGTCCCAACCTCCGTCGGCAGCGGCTACAAGGTCGAGCGCGATCGTATCGAGAGGCTGACCGTACGCCGCCAGACCCTGCGTCCCAAGGCACGCGTCACGGTCTGAATGCGCATCACTTCTTCGGCAGCGGCGTATCCAGCAACATGCGCACAGCATCCTGATAAGGGATCGGACCGGGCAGCGTCTCAAACGATCCTGCCTCCACCCTGGTATTGATATTGATCGTCTTCACCAGCAGAGCCCGCACCTTCACCTGCTCGATAAACCGTGTAAAGATCCATCGGTTGCCGCCCGCGTTCGTTTGTTCCAGCATAAGCTGGCCGCCGGGATAGATATGCGCCAGCATGCCCCAGCCGAAGTTGACCGCTCGAAAGATGGTTCCATCCATGCGAACCAGTTGGCGGGTCTTCGCATCGATCCAGACCCGTCCCTTCAACCCCGTCAGAGCCTCTGCGGTGGTCATCGGAGGATTGAACTTCGGGTTAGGCTCGTAGTCGAGCACAACTTCGAGAGCGCCGTTGTTCTTTCCCGTCTGCGGCTGCCCGGGCGTATAGCTGTAGATCATGGCGTCGGGCAACAGGCGCATCATCCGGTCCGCGAGCTTCTTGCCCTCCTCCTCGTGCTGGACGTGTTTGGCATAGTCCGACGGAGACGCGATCATGTCGTTCAGCCGCTGCCGCTCCGCCTTGTCTTCCTCTTCGGTCAGCGCGCGCCCGTCCTTGAGAATCATACGGGCGACGGTGCCGTCCTTACTTTCGATCACGTCTCGCACGTAGTCGTTCTTTACGTCGACCACGTGCATGCGATAGCGCAGGTAAGAGCCCCGATGATGCAGAGCAAGCAGTTCGTTTGCCACTGCATCGACGGCCCACGAACGCGGAGGTTCCGCCAGCGGATTCGCCGCGCTCTCATGGCTGGCGGTCGCCGCTCTCTGCCCCCATGCCGGTATCGGCGGAAGGGCCGTTCCAAGACATAGCGCCAGAACTCCCGCAGCGAGCCAGCCTCGGCCTGGGAGCCGCCGTCGAAGGATTCGTTGCCGCAGCGCGTCAAGCGAAATATCGTCACCTCTGCCGGCCGCGCCTCTCGTCAAACTGAACTCCTTATCCACGGATCGCCTGCTCCGCCATCCTACGTCAGACGTATAAAAGATACTGCAAAGTTTGCTCGTAAGCTGTTGCAAAATTTACCCGGTTTGCCTCTCAACTTGGGCTTGGGTATAGTTCGGGCAAGGCGCAACTCTCAGTCAATCGTGTTCCGAGGAGAATCAAAGCGAATGAATCCAGCAGAAGGTTCCACCGTTATTGGTAAGACAGTCATTATCCGCGGAGAGATCTCCGGCAAGGAAGACCTCTATCTGGACTGCGACACCGAGGGCACCATCAGCCTCCCCGAGAACCGGCTCACCTTGGGACCGGATGCCCGCGTCGTCGCCAATCTCACCGTTCGCGACCTCGTGGTCTTCGGAACCCTTACCGGCAATGTCCAGGCTTCGGGCCGGGTCGATCTGCGCCAGTCCGCGTCCGTCACGGGAGATATCGTCGCCGGCCGGCTCTCCATTGAAGAAAGCGCCATGTTGAAGGGGCGCGTAGAACTGTTGAGGAATGGCGAAACCGCCTCGGCATCGGCTCCGCGACAGGCTTCGCCGGCCTCCACGACAGTCTCCTCCGAGCCGCTCGTGCTGCAGCCGAAGGCCTGACGGAGAGGAAAGCGAGCGAATGCGCAATCTTTTCGGCAGCGATAATACCGGTAATCCCAAAGGTTCAGGAGGCGATCGAACGCCGCGCCACTCCAGCGGATGGAAAGAGTTGCTCAAGCATCTGAGCACGCAGGAATCGCTGCGCGTCCTCGACATCGGCCCCACATCCTCCACCAACATCAACTACATCACCAGCCTGGGCCACAGCATCTATATGGCGAATCTGGTGGAAGAAGCGGCGAAGCCCGAGTGGACCATCCCCGGCAAAGATGGTGCTCCTCCCACTTTTGACGTGGACGGCTTCCTTGCGGTCAACCTCAATTTTTCCGGCCGCATCTTCGACGTGGTCATTCTTTGGGATACGGTGGATTATCTGCCGGAATCCCTGCTGGCGCCCGTCTTCTCGCGTATCCATCAGGTATTGCAGCCCGGTGGCCTCATGCTTGCGTTCTTTCATGCGACGGCGGACCGGGAGACATCCTTCAATCGCTACCATCTCACCGATACCGACGTCATCGAAATGCAGCGCGCCGGGAGCTATCCGCTGCTGAATGTCTTCAGCAACAGGAAGATCGAAAATATGCTGACGGAGTTCAGTAACTATCGCTTCTTTCTGGCGAAGGATAGCTTGCGCGAGGTCATCATTACGCGATAACAAAAAAGCTTTAAAGTAAAAGCGCAAGCGCCGATTGTTACGGCGCTTGCGCTTCCTACTTTAACGGGAGGCCGGAATCTTAGCCCTTCGCGTTCTGCTTTCTACGCTCTGCCCAACGCTTCTTCATGGCATCGGCGATGCGCTTGCGGCCCTCCGGGCTTAGCTTGCGCTTACGCGGTGCTGCGGTCGCAGTCGCCGCCTTCGCGGCAGGCTTGCGGCCCTTGGGACGGCCGGGAGTTTTGCTCGCCGACTGGTGCGTAGCCCCAGCCAGTACGGCACGAGCCTGCTGCAACTTCGATATCTGCGCGTCAATCTCTGCAATGATGCGGCTTACTTCCACGTGTTACCTCCTGTTGACATCGGTCAATCCCATCACTCGGTCAGGATCGTGCGATAACTCGAATGTATGCAATGCCATCTTCGACGATACAGAAGCTACTATCGACATGCAAATTGCTTGATAAGTTGCGCTTCTACTTTTTCGCTTCATCCCTGCGCATGCTATTTGATCGAGAGACTGAAAACCTTGCTTGCTGCTTTCCCTTTGGATGGATGCGAAGATGCTAGACTTCATCTGCGATGCGACTTATTCCACTGCGGCTCTGGCTGCTGGCCGCGCTGTCCGGCATCCTTCAGGTCCTGCCCTTTCCTATCGCCGGCCCTACGCCGCTCTGGCGAACCTCGTTCTGCTGGGTAGCGCTTCTGCCGCTTCTCTGGGCGCTTCTCGGCGAGAGTAAGACGGGAAAGCCGCTTACTTTAAGACAAGGCGCAATCCTCGGCTATGTCTGCGGCTTTGTCTGGTATCTCGGTAACTGCTATTGGATCTACCAGACAATGTATCTCTACGGCGGTCTTGCGGAGCCCGTCGCCGCCGGCATCCTTGTCCTCTTCTGTCTGTATCTCGGCCTCTATCACGCTCTCTTCGCGGCGCTCATCGTCGCTTGCCGCGCCCGCTTCGGCCGGCATATCGCGCTCTTGCTTGTTCCCTTCGCCTGGGTTGCGGTAGAACTGGCTCGCGCCCGCATTACCGGTCTGCCGTGGGACTTACTCGGCGTGGCACAGGTTGACAACCCTTTGCTTACTCGCCTGGCGCCCTTTGCCGGTGTCTATGCGCTCTCCTTTGTCATCGCTGCGGTCAACGCGCTGTGGCTGGTTCGCGTCCGCATTCGGGAGCGTCGTTTTACGCGTCCGCTGCTTACCGGAATCGGCGTTGCCGTCATTGTGCTTTATGTCTTTGCCCTTCGCATCGTGCCCATGCACAAGACATCTCCCGTAACTGCAAGAGCAACTCTTGTGCAGGAAAACCTTGAGGTAGGAGCGGCAGACACTGGCCCTCATTTGTCCGCACAGCAACTGCTCCAGACTTTTTCTGCGTTGAGTCTCAATCCGTCGCGCTCCCGCTGCAATGGAATTCCCGAGCTTTCCTCAACCCGATGCTTCGTGTTCGCGCCTCAGTCCTCGTCTCGCAATGACTATGCTCGAACCTCTGTGGCAACCAGCCTTATCGTGTGGCCTGAGTCGCCCGCGCCCTTTGAAGAGCGCGATCCGCAGTTCCGTGACGCCATGTCAGCGCTCGCACGCGAAGCCCGTGCTCCGGTCATCGTCGGCAACATCGGCATCGACCGCACCGATGCGAACTCCCGCGGTTACAATCTCTTCAACTCGGCGTCGTTCGTTACTCCGGACGGAGACTTCGCCGGGCGTTACGACAAGATGCATCTTGTTCCTTTTGGCGAGTACGTCCCCTTCAAGCCGTTCTTTTTCTTTGCAAAGAACTTGCTCAATGAAGTAGGCACCTTCGACGCCGGTACGCGCCGCGTCGTCTTTACTACCGGGGGCCATACCTACGGCACCTTCATCTGCTACGAGTCCATCTTTGCCAACGAGGTTCGCCAGTATGTTCAGCAGGGTGCGGAAGTGCTCGTCAACATCTCCAACGATGGATGGTACGGCGACACCAGCGCACCCTGGCAGCACCTCAACATGGTTCGCATGAGGGCGATTGAAAACCATCGCTGGATCCTTCGCGCCACCAACACCGGAGTGACTGCCGCCATCGATCCCTACGGCCGCGTCACCGCCGCTGCGCCCCGGCACATCCGCACCGCGCTCCAGGTCGGCTTTGGGTACGAGCACGACGTCACCTTCTATACCGCTCACGGCGACCTCTTCGCCTACCTTTGCGCTCTCGTCACTACCCTCGCTCTTGCCTTCAGTCTGAAACGCAAAATGAACTAAACTTAATCCATATGCTGAGTGACTTGGAATTCACCTACAACCCAGTTCGCGACAAGGTCCGCGACCTGCGGGAGTATCTTTGACTCGGCCCGTCTGCGCCGCGAACTAGCCACAATAGAAGAGAAGACTGCCGACCCCGCTATCTGGGCCGATCCCGCGCGTTCGCAGCCGCTGATGCGCGAGCGCAAGCGTCTTGAAACTCTCCTCGCCGACGACGCCGAACTTGCCCGCCGCTCCGACGACATCGAGGCTTACTTCGAGCTTGCCAAAGAGGGTGAAGACACCGAACCCGACCTCGTCCGCGAGATTCCCGCGCTCATCGAATTCGCCGACAAGCTCGAATCGAAGACCATGCTCTCCGGCGAGACCGACTCGCTCAACGCCATCGTCGTCGTCCATCCCGGCGCGGGCGGCACCGAGTCGCAGGACTGGGCCGAGATGCTGATGCGCATGTACATTCGCTGGGGCGAGCGCCAGAACTTCAAGGTCGAGATCAACGAAGTGCAGGATGGCGACGAAGCCGGCATCAAGTCTGCGACCTTCACCATCAGCGGCGACTTCGCCTTCGGCCTGCTCAGCGGAGAGACGGGGGTTCATCGCTTGGTTCGCATCTCGCCCTTCGACTCCGCCAAGCGCCGCCACACCAGCTTTGCCAGCGTCTTCGTCTCGCCCGAGATTGACGACACCATCGTCATCGACATCAAGCCCGACGACCTGCGTATCGACACCTACCGCTCCGGCGGCAAGGGCGGCCAGCACGTCAATACCACCGACTCCGCCGTCCGCATTACTCACATCCCGACGGGGCTGGTCGCAGGATGTCAGAACGAGCGCAGTCAGCATAAGAATAAAGAGCGGGCGATGAAACTCCTCCGCTCCCGCCTCTACGAGTACGAGCTCGACAAGAAAAAAGCTGTCAGCAAAAAACTCGAAGACTCCAAGCTCGACATCAAGTTCGGTTCTCAGATTCGCAGCTACGTCCTTCAGCCCTACCGCATGGCCAAGGATCTGCGCACCCGCGTCGAAGTTGGCGATGTCGACAAGGTTCTTGACGGCGACCTCGAGCCTTTCATTCGCGGCTACCTGCGCATGAGGCGCGAAGGCAACTTCCCGACGGAGATTGCGGAGGAAGACGACGTTTAGATTCGCCGCTCGTTCTTCAAGCATCCAATTCCATGAAAGAAGAGGAAGGCATGAGCGCATCTACAAATCAAGCCGCGAATCAATCTAAGGATCAATCTTCGGAACTCCTCAAGCAGCTTGTCGCTCTGTTGGATGGCGGACAGGCGCACGCCACCTTCGACGACGCCATCAAGGATTTTCCTGCCGAACTCCGCGGCAAGGTCCCATCCGGCCTGCCCTACTCCGCCTGGCAACTGCTCGAACATATGCGCATCACCCAGCGCGACATTCTCAACTTCAGCGCGCCGCCTACCGGCGGTTACCATCCTATTCAGTGGCCCGATGCCTACTGGCCCAAATCTCCCATGCCTCCGACCGCGCAGTCGTGGGACAGGACCGTATCCGCCATTCGCAAAGACCGTGAGCAGTTCGAGGCCCTTATTCAGAGGCCCGGAGCCGATCTCTTCAAGCCCTTTCTCTGGGGTGATGGCCAGAACCTCCTCCGCGAGGCACTGCTTATTGCCGACCATACGGCCTATCACCTTGGCGAATTGATCGTCCTGCGCCGCTTGCTCGGCATTTGGAGCAAGTAAGAAAGGACCGCAGTGAACGAACCTGAAGTCATCCGCGCCATGCTCGGCAATCCCTCTGCGGCGCCGGTCTCCATTGCGGTCGTCGGCCTCTCCGCCAATCCCGGCAAGCCGAGCCACTATGTTCCCGCCTACATGCAGCAGCAGGGCTACCGCATCCTTCCCGTCAATCCCACGATAGAAACCGCTCTCGGGGAAAAGGCCTACGCGACGCTCGCCGATCTTCCGCTCAAGCCGGATATCGTGAATGTCTTCCGTCTGCCGCAATATATTCCCGCCATCGTCGACGAGATGCTCCAGTTGGGATTCGAAAATCTCTGGGTTCAACTGGGAATTGTCAATCCTGAAGCCGCCGCCCGTGCCGAAGCAGGCGGTATCCGCGTCGTGATGGATCGCTGCATCATGGTCGAGCATCGGCGGCGATAAACATATTTTGGGAAAAATCTGCTGCATCAAGCGTCTAATAAGCAAGAGATCTCACTGAAACCTCATGAAGGCAAGCCTTTTACATTCGGCCTACAATTAATGAATCAGATGAAACTTCGCCAAAATCTGGCTGCTGCCTGTCTCTTCCTCGCCGCCCTGACCGCGCCTGCGCAACTTCCGGTAGTGGGTGATGGAGGCCCCGGCCCGGCGAAAGCCCAGCATCTGACGGTTGAACTGGTCACAGCTTCCTCTACCATCGCTCCCGGAGGAACTCTTCAGGCTGGTCTTGCCTTCACGCTCGACCCCCAATGGCACGTCTATTGGGCCAATGCAGGAGATGCCGGCTTGCCGCCTCGCATCGCCTGGACACTCCCTTCCGCCATCTCTGCCGGGCCTCTGCAGTTTCCTATTCCAACCCGTTTGCCCAATGGCCCGCTGATGGACTTCGGCTATCAGGATGCCGTCATCTTTCCCATCCAGCTCACCGCTGCCAAATCGTTGAAAACGGGGAAGGTTCACCTCGACGCCCAGGTAAGCTGGCTGGTCTGCCGCGAGGTCTGCATCCCTGGCAAAGCTCATCTCGGCCTCGATCTGACGAGCGCTCCGGGCACCCCTGGCCAGCCCACTGGAGCATTGGCGAACGCCCTGAAGCTCATCCCCGGACCGCCGCCTGCCGCCGCAAAATTTACGGTCATCGGCGGTAAATCCGACTTTGTTCTCACTCTGATTACCGGCCAGAAGGAAAATAACGCCGAGTTCTACCCCTTCGACCCGGACGAGATTGTCAACGCCGCGCCGCAGACGATAGAGCCTCTGCCGGACGGCATCCGCCTTCGCGTCAAACGGGCCGAAGACCTCGCCAAACTTCCCGCGCAGCTTCATGGTGTCTTCAAACTAAGCTCGACCGTGGCTTACGATGTCACCGCGCCGGTTACGCCCGGCGAGGTCGCTCCCGCAGTTGGAACCAGTAAGCCCGCGGGCAGCTCCGGCGGCATCACCGTCATTACAGCGATCGGCCTTGCCTTTCTGGGCGGCATCATCCTCAACCTGATGCCCTGCGTCTTTCCCGTGCTCTTCCTCAAGGGGCTGGCGCTGGTGCAGTCCTCGGGCGAAGAACGCAGCCGCCTGCGCAGCCACGGTCTTGTCTACACGCTCGGCATCCTCGTCTCTTTCTGGATCATCGTAGCCGTCCTGCTCGCGCTTCGAGCGGGCGGAGCGCAGGCCGGATGGGGCTTCCAGCTTCAATCGCCTGCATTTATCGCGGTGCTCTCGCTGGGCATCTTCTTCTTTGCGCTCTCGCTTGCCGGTCAGTTCGAGCTTGGTCTCTCCTTCACCAGCGTCGGCGGCAATCTGGCGAAGAAACAGGGCTTTGCCGGCAGCTTCTTTACCGGCGTGCTGGCCACCATCGTTGCCACGCCGTGCACGGCTCCGCTGATGGGCGCGGCCATCGGCTTTGCTCTTGCCCAGCCTTCGGGGATCACCTTTGCCGTCTTTACCGCGCTGGGCCTGGGGCTGGCGACGCCTTACCTTCTGCTCAGCTTCCAGCCCGCATGGACGCGGATTCTCCCACGACCGGGCCAGTGGATGGAGACGCTCAAACAGCTCACCTCCGTGCCGTTGTTCGCCACGGTCATCTGGCTGACATGGCTTTACGGTCGTCTCTACGGCACGACAACCTCGCAGGGGCTGGATCACATGGCCTATCTGCTCGGCGGCTTCCTGCTGATAGCGATTGCCGGATGGGCGCTATCGCGCTGGCCTGCGCGCTGGGGTTCGGCCATTGCCGCGGTCATTCTCGGCGCGGCGGCCATCGCCATGTCGCTCTACACGCCGAAGGACACGACGCTGGTCTGGCAACCGTATTCGCAGCAGGCGCTCGATCAGGCTCGTTCCGACGGGCACCCGGTATTCATCGACTTCACGGCTGCCTGGTGTTTGAGCTGCCAGGTCAACGAGCGTCTGGTGCTGCGCTCCGCCGAGGTGCAGCGGGAGTTTGCCGACCGCAAGATCACCCTGCTGAAGGCCGACTGGACGCAGTATGACCCGGAGATTACGAAGGAACTCGCCTCGCTGCATCGCAGTGGCGTCCCTACCTATGTGATCTATCCGTCAAGTCCGGGCGCTGCCGCCGACGTGTTGCCGGAGCTGCTGACCAAGGAAGTCGTTCTCACGGCTATCGCTCGCAATACTGCGAAATAACATTGGTGTGCGGCGGGCAGGGGCCAACTGCGTCTGGATGATAGCGTTCCGTGACCGACCGTCACGGAACGCTGCTCAGTCTGATCCAGCCGGGTCGGTCCGGTGTTTTTTGCCTGCGAGGAGATGGCGGCGCAGATAAGATCGTTTGCCGCAATTGGCGCACCGAGCCGATACGAAGCCTGCGATAACGAACGGCCAGTCGCCGAACCTGCGGCGAGAACGATGAAAATGAGTACACCTGCAATTCGGGCAGACCAAGGATAAGAGCAAGTTAAACAAGAGAGACTCCAAGCCTGAGGCTATTCCAAGCTTACTCTCGAAAAATGAGAGGCTAAAAAATAGACTCTCGCAGGTTCGAAGTTCTTATCCTAACGTTATCAGTCGCTTGTCCGCTCGATTCTTGCTGAGCTACAGGGCAAGATGAGCAGCGCGGACATCGCCGGCGGTGAAAACGGAGAAAAACGGCGCTCCGGCTGCCGCGGCTTCGATGTTGGCGCGGCCACCCTGCTCGCGGTCAACGAGGCAAAGGACAGCGGCAACGGTCATTCCAGCGTCGCGGGCGGCTTCGATCGCGGTGACGGTCGAGCCGCCGGTGGTACAGACGTCGTCGACGATGACGACCCGTGCCCCTTTTTTCAGGAAGCCTTCGATGCGGCGGCCGGTCCCATGGGATTTTTCCGCCTTGCGGACGAGAAAGCCGTGGATGAGGGCAGGGGCGGGCTCGGAACCGGTCGCGAGTTCGAGCTCGTTTGAAAGTTCGAGCATCTCCTTATGATCGGCGAGAGCCCAGGCGCTGGCGCTGGCGATATTCGAGACCAGCGGATCGGCGCCCATGGTCAGGCCGCCGACGGCCTCGATCCCTTCGGAATGAGGAACCATCTCGCGGATGAGGTCGTAGAGAACCAGACCCGAGAGCCGCCCTCCCTCGGCATGGAGCGTCGTGGTGCGGCAGTCGATGTAGTAGTCCGACTTCTGCCCGCTGGCGAGCGTGAAGTCGCCGAGGCGGAAGGAGAGGGTGGCGATCAGGTTGAGCAGGTCGGTGCGGGCGTCGATGGGCATGGTCTCTTCTGGCATGGTCTCTTGTGACACGATCTCTTCGATTGTAAGTGGTGTTCCAGCGTCAGTGGGCGATGCGCTCGAGGTGACGATAGCCGCCGGTGACGAGGAAGAGGGCGATGAAGACGGAGAGGTTGTAGCAGGCGTGAACCAGCGCGGAGCAGGCTACAGACTTGGTGCGCACCCGGACCAGCGTGAGAAGCAGTGAGACGCAGAAGAGGACGAAGAGCGCTCCCCAGGCGTGTGCCAGTTGCTGGGCGTGGAGCAGGGCAAAGAGGATGCTGGTGACGATGGCGGAAAAGAGCAGGCTGGCGGTGGTGAGGCTGGTGGTGGTCTGCCAGTGTTGCCGGGCAACCGGGGTGCGAGGCAGGCTGAGCCAGTCATAGGCGATGGCGCAGGCCGGCAGCAGAAAGCCGCGAAAGCAGATCTCCTCAAACGCCGGCGCCAGCAGCGTGCCGAAGAGCGTCACCAGCCAGACGTCGGAGGGGGTGCGGAAGAAGTTGTCCATGGGGATGGACTTGGGCATGGGGATCAGCGAGGAGATAGCCTGGACGGTCCAGCCGAGCACAAGGCCAAGCCCGACCAGCTTAAAGAAGTTGCGGCGCAGGGCTGCGAAGTTCCATTGCAGTCCGTCGGAGAACGAGCGGTGCCAGAGCAGGGGAAAGAAGAACCAGGAGACAAGCAGAGTGCTGATATACGTGATCGCCATGGCGGCGACCAGAAGCTTCGGGTGCTGGGTGGCGGCAGCGATCTTTTGCCCGTGGTGCAGCGTGAAGAATCCAAGCAGGACTGCCTGCGACATCAGTAGGACGAGGCCGGAGAAGGCGATGAAGAGAATAGCGTGGCCGAGGTGCGGGATGCGGCGAGGTGTGTAATCCGACGAGTCGTTGGGCGTGTCGGGAAGAAACATCGCGGTCTCGTCCTCCGCGCCGGTAGGACGAAACGAGGGGATGGCCGGGGCTTCGGGTGAGGCCGGCTGGTCGCCGAATGGGATGTTGGGAGGAAGTTCGCTCATGCTTTCTTGGCGCGGGGCGCTGGCCTGGTCTTCGGCGCTTTCTTTGGTTTCGTTTTGGTTTTTGCGGTGGCCTTTGTCTCCGGCTTTGCCGCGCCAGATGAGGGTACTCCGGTTTTCTTCGGTGGAACGATGAATTTGCCGCGCGCGTCTTTTTTGCGGTCGGGAGCGGCGACGATGTTGAGCGGCTGCGAACCGGCGTGGCTGGTGCCGTTGCGGCTGGCAAGCGCCTGTGGCGAGAGGTTGTAGTGGCGGGCAAGGAAGTTTCCGGTATACGAGCCGGCCACAGTGGCAACCTGTTCAGGAGTGCCGTGAGCGATGATGCGGCCGCCATCCTCGCCTCCCTCCGGCCCGAGATCGAGGATATAGTCGGCGTTGCGGATGATGTCGAGATTGTGCTCGATGATGATGACGGTGTTGCCGAGGTCGGTGAGGTGATGGAGCACTTCGAGCAGTTTGCGTACGTCGTCGAAGTGAAGGCCGGTGGTAGGCTCGTCGAGCAGGTAGAGAGTCCGCCCGGTCTGACGTTTGCTGAGTTCGCGGGCCAGCTTCATGCGCTGGGCCTCGCCCCCCGACAGCGTCGTGGCGGACTGGCCGAGATGGATATAGCCGAGGCCGACGTCGACCAGGGTTTGCAGCTTCTGGTTGACGGCGGGAATGTCCTTGAGGATGGGCACAGCGTCTTCAATGGGCAGGTCGAGCAGGTCGGCGATGCTGTAGCCGTTGAACTTGACCGAGAGCGTCTCCTGGTTGTAACGGCGTCCGTTGCAGACCTCGCAAAGAACGTAGACATCGGGCAGAAAGTTCATCTCGATGCGTCGCTGGCCCTCGCCCTGGCAGGCCTCGCATCGCCCGCCCTGCACGTTGAAGGAGAAACGCCCGGGTTTGTAGCCGCGTTCGCGCGACTCGGGCAGCATGGCGAAGAGGTCGCGCATGGCGGTGAAGACGCCGGTATATGTGGCCGGGTTTGAACGCGGTGTGCGGCCGATGGGGGACTGGTCGATACGGATGACCTTGTCGAGTTGGTCGATGCCGACGACGCGGCCATGCTGACCGGGATCTTCGCGGCTTCCGTAGAGATTTTTCGCCAGCGCCCGGTAGAGGATATCGTTGACCAGGGTGGACTTTCCGCTGCCGCTGACCCCGGTGATGACGGTCATGACGCCGAGCGGAAAGTGGGCAGTGACGTTCTGCAGGTTATGCGCCTGCGCGCCCTCGACGGTGACCCAGTTGCCGGTGAGAGGGCGCGGGGCTGGCCGGGCAACGATCTCGATCTTCCCGGCGAGATACTGGCCGGTGATCGACGCCGGGTTGTCTATGATCTGCTGCGGCGTGCCGTCGGCGATGAGGTGGCCGCCATTCCTGCCGGCTCCGGGGCCGAGGTCGAGAACGTAGTCGGCCTTACGGATGGTGTCTTCGTCGTGTTCGACGACGAGGACGGTGTTGCCGAGGTTGCGCAGATCTTCGAGCGCCTGGATGAGTCGCTGGTTATCGCGCTGGTGCAGGCCGATCGAGGGCTCGTCGAGGACATAGAGGACGCCGCGCAGGCGGGAGCCGATCTGCGTGGCGAGTCGGATGCGCTGGCCCTCGCCGCCGGACAGAGTCGCGGCCGAGCGATTGAGCGAGAGATAGCTAAGGCCCACGGCGTTGAGGAACTCCAGCCGTTCGATGATCTCGCGCTGCAGCCGGTCCGCAATGATGCGGTCGCGTCCGGCGAAGTGCATGGTATGAGCGGCCTTCAAAGCGCGCTCGAGCGACAGCCCGGTAAAGTCTGCGATGGACGAACCGTTGATGGTGACGGCGAGCGATTCGGGTCGCAGACGTTTGCCCTGGCAGCGCGGGCAGATCGTCGCGGACATGTACTGCATCATGTACTCGCGATAGCCCTCGGACTTGGTGTCCTCTAGGTTGCGGCGGAGATAGTCGAAGATGCCGTGGAAGCCGGTGCGGCTGGCTTCGGCGCGGGGTGGGCCGTAGAGGAAGAGGTTCTGCTGCTCGGCGGTCAGGTCCTCGAAGGGCTGCTTGAGGTTGATCTTGTACTTTTCGGCTGCGAGCTTGATCAGGCGCAGCAGGTAGGCCGAGCCGGAGCCGGGCCCCATGGCTCCATCGAGCAGAGGCTTCGACCAATCGGTGATGGTCTTGCCGGGATCGAAGTCGTAGATGCTGCCCAGCCCGTGGCACTCCGGGCAGGCTCCGTAGTTTGAGTTGAAGGAGAAGCTGCGCGGCTCTAGCCGGGGAACGTTGATGCCGCAGTCGGGGCAGGCCATCGACGAGGAGTAGAGGGTCTCGTCCTGCTCGCGGTTGGCGCCCTGAATGCCGATCAGGACCAGCCCCTTGGCCATCTGCAACGCCTTGGTGACAGAAGTCTCTAGCCGGCGGGTGTCGTACTTGGGGGCCGCCTTGGCAAGGGCGGCGGTGGTGTTGTCGGGCGGCAGCGGCTTGAGGATGATGCGGTCGACGACGGCCTCGATGGTGTGGTTCTTACGCTTTTCCAGGCGCATCCCCTCGGTCAGCTCGACCATCTCGCCGTCGATGCGGGCGCGGAAGCCCTGCTGGTCGAGCGCCTCCAGCTCTTCGCGGAACTCGCCCTTGCGTCCGCGCACGATGGGAGCATAGACGGTGATGCGCTCACCGGGGGAGAGCGCGGCGACGCGCTCGACGATCTGCTCCGCCGACTGGCGGGTGATGAGGCGGTGGCAGTTAGGGCAGTGCGGCTGCCCGACGCTGGCGTAGAGCAGGCGAAGATAGTCGTAGATCTCGGTAATGGTGCCGACCGTGGAGCGTGGGCTGCGGCTGGTCGTCTTCTGCTCGATGGAGATGGCGGGCGAGAGGCCGTCGATGGCGTCCACGTCGGGGCGCTCCATCTGGTCGAGGAATTGCCGTGCATAGGCGGAGAGGGTCTCGACGTAGCGGCGCTGGCCCTCGGCATAGATGGTGTCAAAGGCGAGCGAGGACTTTCCCGAGCCGGAGAGGCCGGTAACCACGGTGAGCGTGTTGCGCGGGATGTTGACGTTGACGTTGCGCAGGTTGTGCTGGCGCGCTCCGCGGACTGTGATATGCGTGATACCCATGGATGGTTGTGGCCGTAGTGGGCCAAGTCTCTAGGATACGGCATTTGGGTGCGAGACGGTGAGACCGGGGTGCAGGGACGGTGGCAACCCGAAATGGGAAAGATGTATCCGATGGAGCAATAGGATTTTTTTGAGAGACATTGCAAATATCGCCGGATTTGTAACAATGGCGACGTAGGACTTTTCCTGTCGGGGTGCCTTGGCTTGCGTTCAGGTTGGAATCAGGGGTCTTTGTGAATTCGTCGATCGTTTTGATCTGTGCGGTGTTGGCATCGCTGGCTGTCGGTGTCCTGTCGGCATATGGAATCTGTATTGCAATGTTTAATGTATTTCGCATTCACGCCCGCCAGGTGGCGGTGAAGTCTGCGAAGTCGGCGCGTGGAGTGGTGGCTCCAACGCATGTGGCTCAGAGCTAGGCCTCAAACGCCCCCCAATCGCGTTATCTCGATCCACCCCCGACCCAAACCCACGTCATCTCGACCGGAGGCGGCGCTTTTGCCGCCGCAGTGGAGAGACCCCTGTATTTCGTCGTCGCCTGTTCTACCCTCCTCTTTATAGGAACGAAGAACCCCCTGCACCTGAACCCAGAAGCTCTCTGCAAAGAGCCGCTACTGCTGCTGTTGCTGTTGTTGCTGCTGGCGAATGCGCTGCAACTGCTCGAAGATCTGCTGCGGCGTCTTGACGGCGTTGGGAGACTCCGGTGTTCCAGGCCGTGTCCCGCCTGCATTACCCTCTGCATTGGCCGCGGGCGCGGCAGGATGAGGGGGCGGAACCGGATACTCCGGGCGCGCCGGCGGCGGAGGAGCGTATTGAGCCGCTTCACGTTCGGCGCGGGCAGCGGCGTTGGGGTCCGGCGGTGTAGGTCCGCCGTTGCGCGGGGTCAGGATGAGTTCAGCCGGGGTCGCACTGGTGGCCTGTACAAGAAGGACATTGCTGCCGGTGCCGTCCAGCAGGGCGTCGATGATCTTTGAGGGAACATCGGGACCGTATTGGCCGAAGACGCGCTCGTCGACGACAGCTCCTGTAATCTTCATCCCGGTTTTGCCGGCGATCTCCTCAAGAATCTGGTTGAGGCTGGAGTTGTTGGCCGAGACCGTGAGCTTGCCCGCGGTGTAGGTGACCTCGGCGCGATGCGACTGTTGCCGCGAGGTCTCCGTCTGCGGGCCCTGCGCGGTCGCAGAGGCAGAGAACGCGATGCCGAGGCCGAAGACTGCGGCAAGAGCGACGAACCGGATTTTCGCGGACTGGCTCATCTTGACTGGCTCATCTTGACTGGCTCATCTGATTGGTAGGACGCGCCGAGGTGGCGGAAGTTGCTTCCGCGACGGCAATCGTCGCCGGCAATAAGTGTATAAGTCTATCGTGCTGCAACGCTTTCCGTCGCGGCGGTCACTCGGCCCGGACCGGTTGTACTAGACTGTCAGAGACATTCGCGGGGCCTTCCCTGCTGTCGATGAGGCGCGGAAGGGCTATATGGTGGACGGAATGATGAGACTGAGGATTGCGTTGCTGATGGCAGGGCTGCTTTTATCGGGAGCGGCCATGGCCGAGGTCTGCACAACGCAGTCGCAGATGACCCCGGCAGACCGCGACGGGCTGGCGGCCTCGGCACGCGATCTGGCGGCGAAGGTGCAGGCCGGCGATGTAAGCGGTCTTCAGGCGGCGACGGCAGCCGAGTATGCCAATTCCTTCAGCGGAATCGGGAATGTCGTGGCGTCGACGGCCGCGAAGACGAAGGGCGGCACGCCGGTAGTGGAGCAGGTCTACCTGTTGGACGGCACCTCGCTCAAGAAGAACGCGGACGGCTCGATGCCGGAGGCGCAGTTCTTCTGCTCGCTGAACAAGTCGGTGGCCGAGGTGGATTTTCTGATTCCCGGGCTGCTGCCGGGACGCTATGGCTTTGCGATGGTGGACGTGAAGGGCACAGAATCTCCGTGGCGGCTATCTTTTCTGCTGCGGCAGAACTCCTCCCAGGGCCGGTGGGAGTTGGCGGGTTTCTATCCCAAGGCGCTGACGGCGGCGGGCCACGATGGGCTCTGGTACTGGACCGAGGCGCGTGCCATGGCCAAACGCAAGGAACAATGGAATGCCTGGCTCTACTATCTTCAGGCGGAAGACCTGCTGCGGCCCGTCGGCTTTATCCAGAGCAGCCATCTGCAGAAGTTGAAGGAAGAGCAGGCCGCCGCCGCGCCGCCGGCGTTATCGGATGGCATCCGGGCCGACGCTCCGCTGGTGGTCAAGTCCGCGGACGGAACGGAGTTTCGCTTCGTCGGGCTTGGTGTCGATGATTCGCTGGGCGCGGACAAGATTGATGTCACGGCGCATCTGAAGGTCGATCAGCTTGGAGATGCGACTGTCGCGAAGAAGCGCAACAGCGATGCGGCACGCGCGCTTCTGGCCGCGTATCCGGAGTTGCGGAAGGCGTTTCATGGCGTATGGATCATCACTAATGCGGCAGGGCAAAATCCGTATGCGACGGAAGAGGCGATGAACGAGATTCACTAATTGTTGGATTTTTAGGCATGGCAACCTGATTTTGAACGAGCTTTCCGCTGTGGCATGGTTGAATTGGCATCCTACGGATGGAGACAAGAAAGAGAAGGATGGCAGAGATCAAGACATTGAGTGAGGCGATCGAGGGCAGGCGGGCAACGCCCAGCTTCGATAGCGAGCCGATTCCGCCGGAGGACCTGCAGCAGATCCTCGACGCCGGGCTGCACGCGCCCAGCGGATTCAACATGCAGCCGTGGCGGTTCATCGTGGTGCAATCGCCGGAGCAGAAGAAGCGGCTGCGAGCGGCCAGCTTCAACCAGGGCAAGGTCGAGGAGGCCTCTGCCGTGATCGTGGCCTGCGGCGACGCGGATGGCTGGCGCAAAGATCTCGACCTGGTATTGCAGCTTGGACGCGAGGGCGGAATGCCCGAGAGCTATGCGGTGCAGGCGCAGAGCAGCGTCTTCAACTATCTGTCGAGTTTCAGCAGCGACCAGATGCACGGCTGGCTGAACAAGATGGTAATGATCGCCTTCACCCACATGCTGCTGATGGCCGAGGTGATGGGATACGACACCGCCCCCATGGAAGGGTTCGAGCAGGAGAAGGTGCATGAGGTACTGCGCCTGCCGCTGAGCTATTGGGTGGTGGCTCTGCTTGGGATCGGTCACCTGAAGGGGCCTGACAAGTTCAACGGCGGCCGTTTCGACATGGGCCATACCGTATTCGGCGAAGAGTTCGGCAAGCCGCTGAAGTGACCGGCAAGGGAGCGACAGGACGATGAGGCGTGTACTTCGAGCTGGTATCGTTCTGCTGCTGCTGATCTTCGCTGCGGGGATCGTTGTTTACTTCTATCCGGTTCAGTTGGCGGAGCAGGGAGTTCGTCTTCACCTGTGGCGTTCCGGCGTAGAGAGCAAATATATCGACGCCGGCGGCTATCGGATGCACTACTTCGAGGCGTCCCCAAAAGGCGCGGAGGGAACGCCGCTGCTGCTGGTGCATGGGCTGGGTGCGCGCGGCGAGGACTGGGCCGCGATGATTCCCCCCTTGGCCGCCGCGGGCTTCCATGTCTATGCGCCGGATCTGCTGGGATATGGGCGCTCAGCGCGTCCCGACGTGAGCTACTCGATCTCGATGGAGGAGACGGCCGTCGTACAGTTCATGCAGGCGGTCCACCTGAAGCGGGCGGATGTGGGCGGCTGGTCGATGGGCGGCTGGATTGTGTTGAAGCTGGCGCTCGATCATCCCGCGCTGGTCAACCGCCTGGTCGTCTACGACAGCGCCGGCATCTACTTTCCCGCGACGTTCGGCCCGGAATTGTTTACCCCGACCGATACTGCCGGCGTGAGGCGTCTGCTGGCAATGCTCACCCCGCATCCGCAGCCGATGCCGGACTTCATGGCCCGGGCCGCGCTGCGGAAGCTCAAGAAGAATGCCTGGGTCATTCGCCGCAGCATGGCGGCGATGACGGACGGGAGAGATCTGCTGGACTTTCGGTTGGACAACATGCAGCCGCCTACGCTGATTGTCTGGGGAGCGCAGGACGAACTGATTCCGCTGAGTGTAGGCGAGACGATGCATCGCGATATCCCGCACTCAGTATTGAATGTGATGGAGGGCTGCGGGCATCTCGCTCCGGCCACGTGCTCGAAGCCGGTCGTGCGGGGTACGGTCGATTTTCTAAGGGCAGAGCCGCCGATGCAGGGCGGGGAAAAGATCTTTCCCGACGAGTCTTAGAATCGGTTCGGAAACGATGAAAATCTTTCTGTCCGACTCAAACAAACGTCATCTCGACCGAAGCCGCGCGGCCTTATCGCGTGGCGCAGTGGAGAGACCCCTGTATCTCGCCTTTACCCTCGTCATGTTTTGAAATTTTCTTCAGGGACTTCAGTCAGGCTGCCACTGGTAGGCGCCGGGCTGGGGCAATCCGATGTGCGCGAGCACGCGATCGACGAACTGGCGGGCCATCTCGGCGGTACTCTGCGGCCGGTTGTAGAGCGTAGGAATGACCGGGAAGATCACCGCTCCGGCGTCCGAGGCAAGCTGCATGTTGCGCAGGTGGACGCGGTTGAAGGGCGTCTCGCGGACGCAGAGCAGCAGCGGGCGGCGCTCCTTGAGGCAGACGTCGGCGGCGCGCTGGATGAGGTTCGCGGCAAGGCCGTTGGCGATGGCGGCGAGCGTCCCCATGGAGCAGGGCAGGACGATCATGGCGTCGGCAGGGTAGCTGCCGCTGGCGATGTTGGCGCCGATGTCGGTCTCGGGGTGCTGCTGCACCTTCGCGTTCGGCGCACCGATAAGTTTTTCCACAAGGTTGTTGCGGCCGCTTAGCTGCATCTCTTCGGCGAAGACGCGCAGGGCGCTGTCGGAGACAACGAGGTTGACCTTCGCCACGCGGGAGTCGGCTGCAAGGGAGCGGAGAATCTCGGCGGCATAGATGGAGCCGCTGGCTCCGGTAACGGCGAGCGTGATGTTGCGGGCTTCGGGCACGGTTTGATTATCGCCTATAGAAAGATAAGAGGGCCCTCCGCTTCGCGAAGGATGACAAACTCTTTTGGGGAAAGCGGTTACACGCCTCGAAGCGCGTAGGCGATCAGGGTCTGGCCGCGGAGTCCGTGCGCGGCATTGAAGGCTTCGTTGCTGGTCTCTTCCTCGGCGGGAATGGCTGGGTCGAGTTCGCAGGCGGCGATCTCTTCGGTGCTCGCGTGGATGAAGCAAAGCTCGCAGGTGGCAAGGTTTCCTTCTTCGGTGCGCATGGGCGGCCCGAACGTCCGGCAGAGGATGGGGCGATGCTCGTAGAGGTCGCAGGTGCCGTGTTCAAGGTCGAGCACAGGGCACGGCTCGTCGTTGGCGAACTCTTCGAAGAGGATCGCGGCTTCATGGTCCTCATTGAGAATCCCGGTGGCGAGGTCGCCGGGAAACCAGGGGCCGAGGCGTGTAAGCGAGTCTGCCACACGGGCGCGGATGCGGGCTGCGCGTTCGGGGTCAGTTTGGGTGAGAGCTTCAAGGCCTTCGCGGAGACGCGCGCCGTCTTCGTGCGCGATGGGAAAGACGCCGACACAGCATTGCGAGCAGCCGGGCCTGCAAACGAGATGTGCGCCGCCGCGACGGTAAGCGTCGGCTACTGCGGCATCTACGATCTGGATGAGAGATTGGCCCATTTTTGTTTGTCATCCCGTAGCCTTTTTGTTTGTCATTCCGCAGCGAAGCGAAGGAATCTGCGGTTCCAAAGTTGACAATTACCAGTCTGCGGCGAGGTCTTGCCATGTTGGGTTTGAGGCTTCGATGAGGGCCAGCTTCTTGTTGCGGTTCCAGTCCTTCAGTTCTTTTTCGCGGGCGATGGCGTTAAGGACATAGGTGAAGTGCTCGCAGTAGACAAGGCGGTTGATGTTGTAGCGGGCAGTGTATGCGCCGGGGCGGCCTGCGCGGTGTTCGGAGACTCTGCGGGTGATGTTGTTGGTGAAGCCTACATAGAGATCATGGGAACGGCTGGCCATGATATAGACGTAGAAGTGATATTCATGCTGGGGCATCGTGGGAAGGATACCGCGTTGGGGGAGAAGTGCAACCGCAGATTCCTCCGCTTTGCTGCGGAATGACAAACAAAAAGGGTAAGCAACGGTGGGTACGAGGACAGGGGCGATGTCTAATTCGAGGGAGTGTTCAGGACTCTTGCGAAGATCGCATCTACATTGGCCAACTGGCGGTTGTAGTCGAAGGCGCGCGCCAGCTTTTCCGGAGAGAGGCGCGCCGTGATCTCGGGCACTTTGGCGACTTCGTCGCGGAAGACGAGGTCGTTCTTCCATGAGTTCATGGCGTGGCCCTGCACCAGGCGGTAGGCATCTTCACGGCTCATGCCGGACTCGGCAAGATCGAGCAGCAATTGCCCCGAGAAGATCAGCCCTCCGGTCGATTCGAGGTTCTTCAACATCCGTGCCGGGTAGACGAGCAGCTTGTCGATGAGATTCGCGGTCTTCGCCAGCAGGTAGTCGGCGAGGATAGTCGAATCGGGCAGAATGACGCGCTCGGCGGAGGAGTGCGAGATGTCGCGTTCGTGCCACAGGGCTACGTTCTCAAACGCCGTCTGCGCGTTGGCGCGGACAACGCGGGCGAGCCCCGAGATCTGCTCCGAAGTGATGGGGTTCCGCTTGTGCGGCATGGCGCTCGAGCCCTTCTGCTTTTCGGAGAAGAACTCCTCGGCCTCACGGACCTCGGTGCGCTGCAAATGGCGGACTTCGGTGGCGATCTTGTCCAACGTGCTTGCCAGCACGGCGAGCGTAGCGACATAGGCGGCATGAAGGTCGCGCTGGATGACCTGGGTTGCGATGGCGACAGGCTTCAGACCTAACGCAGCGCAGATGGCCTCTTCGTGCTCCGGCTTGAGATGGCCGAAGGTGCCGACCGCGCCTGAGAGCTTGCCGACGCGAAGATCTTCGGCGGCGGCGTCGAAGCGGATGAGGTTGCGCTGCACTTCGGCGTACCAGAGCAATAATTTCAGCCCGAAGGTGCTGGGCTCGGCGTGGACGCCGTGGGTGCGGCCGATGATGGGCGTGTGCTTGAACTCGACGGCGCGACGCTTGAGAACCTCGGACAGCGCGACGATGCCGGCGCGAATGATCGCCGAGGCTTCCTTGAGTTGGAGAGCCTGCGCGGTGTCGACCACGTCGGTCGAGGTGAGGCCATAGTGCAGCCAACGCGAGTGCTCGGGGTTGTTGATGTGCTCGGCGACCGTGGTGGTAAATGCGATGACGTCGTGGCGAACTTCGGCTTCGATCTCGTCGATGCGGGCGACGGTGAAGTTGCCCTTGTCGCGGATGGCGTCGGCGGCGGCCTGCGGGACGAGGCCGAATTTGGCGAGGGCCTGCGAGGCGGCGGCTTCGACAGTGAGCCAGCAGCGGTACTTGTTTTCGTCAGACCAGATTTTTCCCATCGCGGGGCGTGTGTAGCGGGCGATCATAAAATTCCTTGAGTGTTTCCTCGGTTGCGTGGCCGGGTAGAGATTGAAACCGCAGATTCATTTGCTGCGCTACAGAATGACAAAAAAGAGGCGGAGCAACAAAACAAAGCGGTTACGAGTTGCTGACGCCGAACAGGGCTGACATCTCGGCGTGGAGGAAGCCGCGGCCGGGGCGATACGGCTGAATCCATTTGCCGTCGAGGACAAACTGCGGAATGGCGCGCTTGCCGACATTTGCAAGGACCTCATCGGCGGCGCCGGGGGTCTCCTCGATGTCGACTTCTTTGAAGGGGATGTTGTGTTTGGCGAGAAAGCGCTTGGCCTCGCGGCAGTCGCGGCACCATGAGGCCGAGTAGACGGTCAGTTCCATGGCTCTATTTTACCTTTTGCGGCCGCGGCGAGGCCTATTTGCGCTATTGCTCGTGGTAGTTGCGGATAAGGCCGCCGTCGGTGAAGTAGGTGGAACCGGTGACGTAGGCCCCGTCGTCGGAGGCGAGGAACAGGGCTACCGACGATACGTCGTCGACCGTGCCCATGCGCCCCAGCGGGATGTTGGCAAGCAGAGCGTTAAGCTGCTCCTTGTTATTGAGCAGGCTGGCGTTCATAGGCGTGCTGACCGCGCCGGGAGCGATGTTGTTGACGGTGATGCCGAGCGGCCCGAGTTCAACGGCCAGATTGCGCATCAACATGCGCATCGCGCCCTTGGCCGCGCAGTAGGAGGCGAAGTGCGGGAAGACCATGTCTTCATGGACGGAACTGATATTGATGACGCGGCCGGGCTGTTTAGCGTCGCGCAGACGGCGCACAAAGGCCTGGGTGAGGAAGAAGGCGCCGCGCAGGTTGACGTTGAGGACGGCGTCGTAGTCCTTCTCGGTGACGTCCCAGAAGTCGGCGCCGATCTCGATGCCGGCATTGTTAACGAGGATGTCGCAGCGTCCGAACTGCTTGTACGCCTCTTCGATCAGGTTGTGCGTGTCGGCGGTTTTGGTGACGTCGCCCTGAACGGTGATGGCCTTTCCGCCCGCGGCTTCAGCCTTGGCTTTCGTCTCATCCGCGCCTTCGGGATGGTCGAGGTAATTGACGACGACGGTTGCGCCTTCGCCGGCGAAACGAATGGCGATGGCCTGCCCGATGCCTGAACCTGATCCGCTGATGACGGCGACTTTGCCTGCGAGACGACCTGACATGATGTTCTCTTCCTCGATCTCTTGATTTCTACTTCGATTTTGCGCGGGATTTTTGACTCACGCTTTTCTTTGCTGCTTTTTTTGTAGCAGATTTGGCGGATGTATGCGGTTTCCCGGGCTCTTGTTTTTCGATTTTAGCCTTTTGTTTTGCAATGACGGCGGAGAGTTTGTCCTTCGCCTTCTCCAACTCGGCGTGCCGTTCGCTCGAAAGGTTTTTGCCGGCGCGGTTGATGTAGAAGTTCAGCATCCTCATGCCGGAGGCCGGGCCTTTGGGCGAGACTTTTTTCGATGCGAGCGCTTTGGCGATAGCCGAGGCGCTCTGATTGAAGAGGCCCTCGTCGGGATGGGTGGAGTCGGTGTCTACCTTGGCTGACCATTTTTTCTTTGTCGTCATGGGTGCCTTCCCGTTTCGTGAGATGCGGGTGGCAGCCCTGGCTTGACGGCGCTGACGAAAAAAGCTGGTAAGCAGCGTGCCGCACTCGTCGGCGAGCAGGCCAGGGTGGACCTCCACACGGTGATTGAGCCGGGGATGGTTCATGACGGCGAGAACAGAGCCGCAGGCCCCGGCCTTGGGGTCGTCGGCGGCGTAGACGAGGCGAGCGATGCGGGCATGGAGGATGGCTCCGGCGCACATGGCGCAGGGCTCGAGCGTGACGTAGAGGGTGCAATCTTCGAGGCGGTAGTTGGCGAAGGCGCGACCAGCTTCGCGGAGAGCGACGACCTCGGCGTGGGCGCTGGGGTCTGAGTCGCGGAGGACGCGGTTCTGGCCTCGGCCGATGATCTTTCCCTGGTGAACGACGACTGCGCCGACAGGGACTTCACCTGCGGCTTCGGCAAGGTGAGCTTCGGCGATGGCTGCGCGGAGGTAGTCGAGGTCTGCTTCCATCGGGCTACGCGGGCTCCTGCTGGGAGAGGCAGTGGAGGGTCCCAAGGCCCCACACGAGGTCGACGGCGTGGATGCCTACGACATCGCGGTCGGGGAAGCAGGAGGCGATGATGTTGAGGGCGTGGCGGTCGTTTGGGTCGTTGAAGGTGGGGACGAGAACAAGATTGTTGGCGATATAAAAGTTGGCGTAGCTGGCGGGCAGGCGCTGGCCCTCGAAGGTGACGGGCGAAGGCATGGGGAGTTCGACGATCTCGAAGGGCTTGCCGCTCAGGTTACGGGCAGAGCGGACGCGGTCGAGGTTTTCGGCCAGCGGAAGATGGTTCTCGTCGCGGGTGTTGGGCTCGACGGCGGTAAGGATCTTGTTTTCGCCGACGAAGCGGGTGATGTCGTCGACGTGACCGTGCGTGTCGTCTCCGGCGCAGCCGCGATGCAGCCAGATGGTCTGGTCGATGCCGAGGTAGTCGTGGAAGACCTGCTCCAAGTGACGGCGGGTCTCTTCTTCATCGCCGAGGCCGGGGTTGCGCTGCTGGACTTCGCTGAGGAGGCACTCTTCGGTGGTGAGCAGGACGCCCGCGCCGTTGGTGTCGATACTGCCGCCTTCGAGGACGACGCGATGCGGCTTGCCGCTCGGGGCGATAATCTCGGGCTTGAACTGCGGCATGTCGTAATGCTGGGCTACGTGCTGGGGGATCTGGTCGTCGCGATGCCAGTTGTCGTACTTGGCCCAGGCGTTGAACTTCCAGTTGGTGATGGCGATCTCGCCACTGGGGTTCTTAATAAAGATGGGGCCGGAGTCGCGGAGCCAGACGCGGTCGGTGGGCCAGTGGTGGAAGTGCAGGCGGGCGAGGTTGGCTCCGGCACGCTGGAGCAGGCCGGTGGCGCGGCGCTCGGCGGCGAGGTCGTTGACGAGAATGTGCACATCCTCAACGGCGGACAGGTGGCGGACGATCTCGGCGTACACCCAGGGGATAGGCTGGAACTTTCCCGGCCAGTCTTCGGCGTTGTGCGGCCACGCGATCCAGGTGGCAGCGTGGGGAGCCCACTCGGCGGGCATGCGGTAATTCCGGTCGCGCGTCGTCGTCATTGTGTCGTTCCCCGGTAAAGTATATAAAGTCTTCCATTCAGGAGACTTAGGATAGACTGCTAGTCTTTTGTGCTGGAAAAAGGCTTCTATTCAGGGCCGGCTTGCCAAAATCTTCATTTTAAACAGGAGATCCTATCCATGACTGGCGTTTTTCTTTCTCTTATTTAAGTATAGCCGGGACAATATAACTAATCGGCAATCAATATCTTACTTATTTTCAATTGATTACGTTACTTCTGGACTTGACGTGATTTCAAGAGGCGCGCTGGACTTTGATGACGATTCTCAAAAGGCGGAGCGCAGGGACCATGCAATGGCCATGCCGAAGAGAATGTAGGCCGCGCCGATGAACTTCCAGTTCGCGGGAGTGATCTGCTCGAACCACGAAGCGGCTTTTGCGAAGAGGCGGCGGCCGAGAAGCAGGCGATAGAAGGGCAGGACTCTGGCAGGGGCGGCGAGGTGGGCGGCTCCCAGCAGAATGTAAGCGGCGGCGAGGATGAGCAGGAAGAGAGGGATCATTTTTACGACTCGGCAGTCCAGAGGTGAGCATACCTGAGGCGGCCGGGAGAGCGGCTGCTAGGATAGCTCCAGCAACGATTCTTCTCTCTTGCAATCCATAGGAAAGCTGCTCCTTAAAACATGGCGATCGGCGTCGGCGTACCTTCCAGTTCTCAATCGTTCAGCGGCCAGAAGACGGATATTCGAGCGATGAGCATCGCCACGATGCTCTTCTTCATGTGGGGCTTTCTGACGTGCCTCAACGACATCCTCATCCCGCACCTGAAGGCGATCTTCGACCTGAACTATGCGCAGGCGATGATGGTGCAGTTCTGCTTTTTTTCTTCTTACTTTATCTTCGCGCTGCCCTCGGGCAAGCTGGTGGAGTGGGTCGGCTATAAACGGACGATGGTGATCGGGCTGCTGGTGATGGCGGTGGGCGCATTTCTCTTTCTTCCTGCATCGGCGGCGGCATCGTTTGGATTGTTCCTGTCGGCGCTGGTGATTCTGGCAGCGGGCATTACAAGTCTGCAGGTGGCGGCGAACCCGTATGTCGCCCATCTGGGACCGCCGGAGACAGCTTCGGCGCGGCTGAATCTTGCCCAGGCGTTCAACTCATTCGGAACCTTTATTGCGCCGTTCTTCGGGGCCGCGCTGATCCTGACCGCGACCCAGGTCTCCCCGGAGAAGATGAAGACCTTTTCGGCGGAGGCCCTGCAGCACTACCGAATGGTGCAGGCTTCGTCGGTGCGTTTGCCTTACGTGGGGATTGGGGTGGCGTTGGTGCTGCTGGCGGTTGCGTTTGCCGTTCTGAAGATGCCGGCGATGGACTTTACCCAGGATATTCGCCCCGGCGAACTCGCCGAGCAGGCAACTGGCGGCGACAGCATCTGGCGGCACCCGGTGCTGCTGGCAGGTGCGGTAGGAATCTTTGTCTATGTGGGAGCCGAGGTCTCGATTGGCAGCTTCCTGGTCAACTACTTTGCTTTGCCGCAGATCGCGGACTTCACGGAGAAGACGGCAGCGAAGTACGTCTCGCTGTACTGGGGAGGTGCCATGGTGGGGCGGTTTGCCGGCTCGTGGCTGCTGACGAAGGTGAAGACGAGCACGGTGCTGAGTTCGTCGGCTGTGGTGGCCTGCGGTCTGGTGGCGATATCGATCCTGACGCATGGGCATACGGCGATGTGGGCGATTCTCGCGGTGGGCCTGTTCAATTCGGTCATGTTCCCGAGCATCTTTACGGTGGGGTTGTCGGGACTGGGAGCGCTGACCAGCAAGGGCTCAAGCCTGATGGTCGCGGCGATTGTGGGCGGCGCGCTGATTCCGCTGGCCGAGGGACACCTGGCCGATCTGATCGGAGTTCAGCATGCGTTTATGATTCCCGCGATCTGCTATGTGTACATCGCGCTGTTCGGATTTATCGGCGGACGGAAGTCGGAGCGGGAGATTCAGGAGATCGAGGCGGCTCGGGGCGTGGCGTAGAACCTGTCCAGAACCTTGATTTGCGTTGGGTCCTCAGCGATGGAAAGAGGATATGCTTTGCATGGTTATGCTGGTTGTTGCTTCTAGGTAGGCCAAGCCTTCAGGCTTGGCTCTCTCATCGTTGCCATAAGACCGGGGCTTTAGCCCCTGGGGTATGCCTTAGGCCCTAGAGAAGCAGGCTGTTTGGCATTGGGTCGATGCGGTCGGAGTATCTGGTGTGGGCGTGCGGATAGTCTTCGTATTGTTTGCGAGCTGGATTATTTGCTATGTAGAGAAGTTGGTTGCGACAGTCGTCTGCGTCTCTGATGCGATGGTCGTGATATCCGCTGTGCCAGATTTCTCCCGATGATTGACTACGGACGGCAAAGGAGTATCCGCCCTTGATGTACTGCACACACTTTGCTGTCGATTGGTCGATGGCCGGAGTGATGAGGACGTGGACGTGATCGGGCATGACGACGAAGCCGTGGAGTTGGAAGCGGCCTTGATCTCGATGCTGGAAGAGGATCGCGATGAAGAGTTCGGCGTTGGCTGTGCGCTGGAAGTGGCGATGCTGCTGGAAGGTCGAGATGGTGATCGCGTAGGTGCTCTGCGTCTGGCGAATCGTGGCCATGGAGGAAAGCATACCCCAGGGGCTAAAGCCCCTCTCTTGTGGCAGGGCGAGAGAGGGCCAAGCCTGAAGGCTTGGCGTACCTAGAAGCGGTTCGCGCTTTCGCGCGAATGCTATTCATGCGATGAGACCGCATGAATAGCCCTCTGCTTCTATTTGGACAGTCTTCGTAGGAATTCTTCAGCTTCGGATAACTTGTATCCCGTTCGTGTTTGGAATTCGGGCTCACCTAGCTCATCTATCGTTGCTTTGATCACATTGGGACGGACGCCCACTTGGGGAATCGGTTTGCCCATTCGAGCAGCGCGTTCTATTTCTCTCAAACTTACATTTTCCCTCGCGAGTGCGTCCGCGGATACGCCGAGTGCTGTCTCGAAATTTTCAATCGTGAAACCATGAAGAACTTCGTTTAAACATTGCAAGTAGAAGTTCAAATCGTTCTGTGACAATTGCATTGAAGTCTCTAATCCAAAAAGCGCTTGGCGATGCCTTCGTAGGCGTCGATGCGGCGGTCGCGGAGGAAGGGCCAGTGCTGGCGGGTGACTTCGACCAGCTTGGGGTCTAGGTCGGCGTAGAGGATCTCTTCCTGATCGTGGCTGGCCTGGGCGAGGATGCGGCCGAAGGGGTCGGCGATGAAGCTGCCGCCCCAGAACTCGATGCCGGAGGCTGGGGTGTGGTCGCCCGGGCCGTGGAGTTCGACGGTGGCAGGGTTGCCGTCGGCGGCGGGCGCCTTGAATTTGACGTCGCCGTGCTCGTGGCCGACGCGGTTGACGGCGCAGACGAAGACTCCGTTGGCGATGGCATGGGCGCGCTGGGCGGTCTGCCAGGCTTCGTACTGGGCGGTGCCGAACTCCTCTTTTTCGGAAGGGTGCCAGCCGATGGCGGTGGGGAAGAAGAGCGTCTCGGCTCCGCGAAGGGCGGTGAGGCGCGCGCCTTCGGGGTACCACTGGTCCCAGCAGACGAGGGTTCCGATCTTTCCGGCTGATGTAGAGGTAGCTTTGAAGCCGAGGTCGCCGGGGGTGAAGTAGAACTTCTCGTAGTAGAGAGGGTCGTCGGGGATGTGCATCTTGCGGTAGACGTCGGCGATGCGGCCGTCGCGCTCGATGGTGACGGCGGTGTTGTGGTAGATGCCGGGGGCGCGGCGTTCAAAAAGGCTGGCGACGAGGACGACGTTGGCCTCGCGGCAGGCGTGGGTGAGGACGTCGGTCGAAGGTCCGGGGATGGACTCGGCGAGGCCGAAGAGGGCGTGGTCTTCGCGCTGGCAGAAGTATTGGGCGCGGAAGAGCTCGGGCAGGCAGACCAGCGTGGCTCCCCGGCGGGCGGCCTCGTAGACGCGCTCGGCGGCCTTGTCGAGATTGAGCTGGGTGTCCGGGGAGCAGGACATCTGGATGAGGGCGACGCGTTGTTGAGTCGTGTTTTCAGGCATGGGCAATTGTCCTTCATTTTATAAGGAGCGCGGGTGTCTGTCGGCGGCCACGGGCCGAAGAGATTGCCGATCGAGGCCTGCCGTTCATAATCGCCAATTCAGCGCGTAAGTTTGTGAATTCGATCTTTTTTCAGGCGGGGATATCTGATAACGTTGAAGGTGCCGGAGAATCCACGCCGATTCTGCGACACAGGGTCCATGCCGATTCTGCGTCAATCCCACACAGCTTTAAGTCAGTCGCTGACCCCGTGCGGCGGTCCAGCAGCGGTGTGTATTCCATTGCAGAAGGAGTGTTATTTTGAGCGAATTGCGTGTTTTTCTGGAACTTCCGTACGATGAACTTGAGGATCTGAACCTGCAGGCGAAGGATCAGCGCAGGAAGCGCGTTCCCGCCGATGTCATCCAGGAAGAGCGCCTGAAGTACCTTACGGACGAGCGTCGGATCAAGGCTGTCACGGTGCTGTTCAGCGACCTCGAAGGCCGGCTGCACATGCTGGACTACGACAAGAAGTTTCTGGTCAAGAGCTGGGACAACCTGACCTTCGACGGCTCCTCGATCCGCGGCTTTACCGCGCAGCGCGAGAGCGACCTGCGGCTGGCCATCGACTGGAGCGCGTTCTACTGGGCGCCCGCCGATGTCTTCGGCCCGGGCAAAGTCCTGGTCTTCAGCGAAGTGGTGGACAAGAATGGCGGCCTCTACAGCGGCGACATTCGCAGCGTGCTCAAGCAGTTCTCGCAGGAGTGCTTCGACAAGCAGGGCTACACCCTGAACGCCGCCAACGAGATTGAAGGATTCCTCTTCGAGGGTCTGGACGCCGAGCGCAGCTACCACGAGACGGGCCGGTTCGAGTACGTCAACAAGGGCGGCTACTATCACTCGCTGCCCGGCGATCCGCTGCGCGAGTTCATCGACACCACGGCGGAGGTGCAGCGCGCAATGGGCTTCGAGAACGAGAAGGACCATCCCGAGGTTGCGCCTTCGCAGTTCGAGATCAACTACACCTACGGCGAGGTGGTTGCCGCCGCGGACCAGATCCAGATCTACAAGCTGATCTGCCGCCAGGTGGCGACTCAGATGGGCATGACCGCGAGCTTTCTGCCGAAGCCGGTCGTCGGCGTCAACGGAAGCGGTATGCACACCAATGTCTCGGTCACCAAGGGCGGCAAGAACCTGTTCTGGGACGCCAAGGGCGAGGAGAAGATCTCCAAGCTGGCTTGGCAGTTCACGGACCGCATCCTGACGCACGGCAATGACATCTGCCTGCTGCTGAATGCCAGCGTGAATGCCTATCGGCGGCTGGACCCGCACTTCGAGGCTCCCAACCAGATCAAGGCCTCGGCGACCGACCGTGGATCGATGGTCCGCATTCCTATCGGCAACGAGAAGTCTTCCCGCGTCGAGGTTCGCTCGGTCGGACCGGATGCGAATCCTTATCTGGTGCTCTATTCCATCTTCCGCAGCGGCTTGCAGGGTAATACGGCGAAGATCAAGAATCTTCGTCAGGCCGAGCGCTATCTGCCGGACAACATCTACACGGCGCTGGACAACTTCCGCGACTCGGAGTGGACGACGACTCTTCTGGGCGAGGACGTGAAGGCGCGCTACGCCGATCTGAAGCAAGCTTCGGCAGACCGCTGCGCTCGCCTGCTGGGTACGGTCGTCAAGTCGCCCGAGGTTCAGTTCCATCACGACGTTTACAACCAGTTGCTCTGGAACCAGTTCTAGAGAGGTTTCGTATTCATCCGTACCAGGAAGACCCCCGGCAACTCGCCGGGGGTCTTCCTTTGCAGCATTGACTTTGGGGGCTGTCTGCTGCATCCTGCTCGTGTTGCCGCGAGGAGGTTTTGTTGGATACGGAACGCTCTGCAAGCCCGCTTTCTCCTGCCGTCGTGCTTGGCGTCTGCCTGTTGCTGGGGTTGGTGCTGGGCGGATGGGTGCTCGGTTCTCAGATCAAGGCGATCCGGCTGGCCGACCGCTATGTCACCGTCAAGGGGCTGGTGGAGCGGACGGTAAAGTCCGACAGCGCGATCTGGCCGGTCACCTTCAAGGAGGCAGGCAACGAACTGCCGCAGGTCTTTGCCAAGAGCGAGGCCGACAAGGCGGCGGTGCTTAAGTTTTTTGCCGAGCAGGGGATCAAGCCGCAGGAGATTACCGTCGGACAGATTCAGGTGACCGACAAGCTCGCCAATGAATATAGCGGTAACCAGACGGGTCCACGCTATATCGTGCAGCAGACGGTGACGGTGAACTCGTCCGATGTGGACAGAATCGCGAAGGCCGGGCAGAAGACGGCGGAGCTGGTGCAGGCCGGGATCGTGGTGGGCGGCGGATATGGGCAGGGGATCAGCTATAAGTTTGGCGGGTTGAATGCATTGAAGCCGGACATGATTACTGAGGCAACGCGGAATGCGCGGGCCGCGGCGGATCGGTTTGCGGCAGACTCGGGGAGCCAGGTAGGGTCGATCCGCTCGGCCAACCAGGGCGTCTTCTCGATCTCGGCGGCGGACGGGGAGTCGGCAGGAGAGGGCGGAGGCGGGGGTGGATCGTCGCCCGATTCGAGCATGATGAAGAAGGTTCGCGTGGTGGCGACGGTAGACTACTACCTTGTTCGATAAGCGCACCTCTGTTGCAACTCGTATCTTGCGGGTGGTAGCCTTCGTTTAATCTCTCGTGGAGCCAAACTTACATGCAGGCAAGCTATAACGGCATCGCTGTCCCGACGGACGGTCAGGCAATCCAGTACGCAAACGGCACTTATACGGTCCCCGATCATCCGATTATCCCCTTCATCGAAGGCGACGGCACCGGCCGGGATATCTGGAAGGCATCGCAACGGGTCTTCGACGCGGCGGTCGCGAAGGCATACGGCGGCAAGCGGGCAGTTAAATGGTTTGAAGTCTTGGCCGGCGAGAAGGCGTATCGCCAGACGCAGAACTGGCTGCCGGATGAGACGGTCAAGGCCACCATGGATTTTCGCGTCTCTATTAAAGGACCGCTGACGACGCCGGTGGGCGGCGGCATTCGTTCGCTGAACGTGGCGCTGCGGCAGTTGATGGACCTCTACCAGTGCGTGCGTCCGGTGAAGTACTATGCGGGCGTGCCCAGCCCGGTGAAGCATCCGGAGAAGCTCGATGTCGTAATCTTCCGCGAGAACACGGAAGATATCTACGCCGGGATCGAGTTCCGCGAGGGAACGCCCGAGGCAAAGAAGATTATCGACTTCGTGAACGACGAGATGTTGAAGGGCACCAAGAAGAAGGTTCGTCAGGACTCGGGCGTGGGCATAAAGCCGATCTCGATTACCGGCTCGAAGCGACTGGTGCGGGCGGCGATTCAGTACGCGCTCGACAACAATCGCAAGACAGTGACGCTGGTCCACAAGGGCAATATCCAGAAGTTTACCGAGGGCGCGTTCCGCGAGTGGGGCTACGAGGTTGCTTCACAGGAGTTCCGCGAGCAGACGGTGACCGAGCGCGAGAGCTGGATTCTGGGGAATCTTGAAGCGAATCCGAAGCTAACGGCGGAAGAGAACGCCGCGCTGATCGAGCCGGGCATCGAGTTTGCCGCAAAGGAGTTTGGCGAAGGCGTGGTGGCGGAGGTGAAGCAGGTGATCGCCTCGATCGGCGCTTCGCACGGCGGCGGCAAGTGGAAGAACAAGATTCTGATCAACGACCGCATCGCCGACTCGATCTTTCAGCAGATCATTCTGCGGCCTTCGGACTACAGCGTTTTGGCGACGACGAATCTGAACGGCGACTACATCTCGGACGCAGCGGCAGCTCAGGTCGGCGGGTTGGGAATCGCTCCGGGTGGCAACATCGGCGACGGCTATGCCGTCTTCGAGGCGACGCACGGCACGGCTCCGAAGTACGCGGACAAGGACGTCATCAACCCGGGATCGGTGATGCTGTCGGGCGTGATGTTGTTCGACTTCCTTGGGTGGCCGGAGGCGGCGCGGCTGATCGAAAGCTCAATGGAGAAGACGATCGGGCAGAAGTTTGTCACCTACGACTTCGAGCGCGGGATGCAGGGCGCGACCAAGGCAAAGACCAGCGAGTTTGCCAGCCGCATGATTGAGAACATGGGATAAAGAAAAACAAGCAAAAGCAGATCCTTCCGCTGCGGAAGGATGACAAGGTCGTTTTGAGAATAGTTAAGGAGAAAAGATGCGGAAGAAGGTAACGATTGTTGGTTCAGGCAACGTTGGAGCGACGACAGCGCACTGGATTGCGGCGAAGGAGTTAGCTGACGTTGTGCTGCTCGATGTTGTAGAGGGAGTGCCGCAAGGCAAGGGTCTCGATCTGCTGGAGGCGATGCCGATTGAGAAGCGGGACAGCTATATCCTCGGGACCAACGATTATGCCGACACCGCGAACTCCGACGTGGTGGTGATTACGGCAGGGATCGCGCGCAAGCCGGGGATGAGCCGCGACGATCTGTTGAACACGAACTTCAAGATCATGAGCGATGTGGTCTCGAAGGTGGTGGCCGCGTCACCGAACACGATCATCATCGTGGTATCGAATCCGCTGGACGCGATGGCGCAGGCGGCGTTCAAGCAGGCCGGGCTGCCGCGCGAGCGTGTGATCGGCATGGCCGGGGTGCTGGATTCGGCGCGCTTCCGGACCTTTATCGCGCAGGAGTTGAACGTCTCGGTCGAGAACGTCACGGCCTTCGTTCTGGGCGGGCATGGCGACACCATGGTTCCTCTGTCCCGCTACTCGACCGTGGCCGGGATTCCGATTACGGAGCTGATCAAGCCGGAGCGGCTCGCCGAACTGGTGCAGAGGACTCGCGACGGCGGCGCCGAGATTGTGAAGTACCTCAAGACCGGCAGCGCCTTCTATGCGCCGTCGGCTGCCGCGACCGAGATGGTCGAGGCGATTCTGAAGGACAAGAAGAAGATTCTGCCCTGCGCCGCATATCTTCAGGGCGAGTATGGGATCTCGGGCCTGTACGTCGGCGTGCCCTGCAAGCTGGGAGCGAAGGGGCTGGAGCAGATCATCGAGATCAAGCTCACCGCCGAGGAGCAGGCAGGATTGCAGAAGAGCGCGGATTCGGTGAAGGAACTCTGCACCGTGATTGGCGTGGCGTAGTTAGACTTGCACGGATAAGACGAAGGCCCGCTCAGTCGAGCGGGCCTTCATGTTTGAGTCGCAAAAAGACTACGCGACGCGCTCGATGGTGACGGATTCGAGGACCACTGGTGTCTTGGGGCGGTCCATGCCGTCGCGGCTTACCTTGGAGACCTTCTCGACCACATCGTAGCCTTCGACCACTTCGCCGAAGATGGTGTGCTTGCCGGTGAGCCAGCTGGTGTCGGTGACGGTGATGAAGAACTGGCTGCCGTTGGTGTTGGGACCGGCGTTAGCCATGGCGAGTTTGCCGGGCTGCTGGAAGCCGTGCTTCGAGCCCTGCGTCTCGTCGGCGAACTTGTAGCCGGGGCCACCCATGCCGGTGCCTTCGGGGTCGCCGCCCTGGATCATGAACTGCGGGATCACGCGATGAAAAATGGTTCCGTCGTAGAGCTTGTCGCCCTTCTTGCTGCGACTGTTCCACTCCTTGGTTCCTTCGGCGAGGCCGATGAAGTTGGCGACCGTCTGCGGCGCGTCTTTCTCGAACAGCTCACAGACGATGGTTCCTTCGCTGGTTTTGAATGTTGCATAGGTACCGGGCTTGGTTGGCATTTCAGCATTCTCCTCGAATTGGCTTGCGGGTTGATGGAAAAGCGGGGAGCATCTCCGCCGAAATCACGGAGCGCAAAAGATTTATTTTGCCGGGGCAACAGGCGGCGCGGCGGGCGGTGCCGTTGTCGGCGCGGCGGGAGGCGGCGTGGATGGGGCGGCAATGGCAGGCTCCGGCGGCATGGGCTGTCCCTCGCGCACGATCGTGATGTGGTTGATGACGACCGGGGTGAGCGGCTTGTCTCTGGCGTCGCGGGCAACTCGCGCGATCGACGCCTCCAGCAGGACGCTGTGCGCGTCGCATTGGCCGAAGATGGTGTATTTCCCATCCAACTGAGGCATAGCCTCCTCGGTGATGAAGAACTGCGACCCGTTGGTGTTGGGGCCGGAGTTTGCCATGGCCAGCCGGCCTGGCTCGTCGAAGGTCAGCGTGGGGTCGATCTCATCCTGAAACAGGTAGCCGGGATCGCCCATGCCGGTCCCGGTGCGGTCGCCGCCCTGAATCATGAAGCCGGGGATGACGCGATGGAAGGTGGTGCCGTCGTAGTAGGGCTTGTTGTGGACCTTCTTCAGGGTCTTCTCGTCGGTCCAGTCCTTGGAGCCTTCGGCGAGCCCGATGAAGTTGGCCGCTGCAACAGGCGCCTGCTTGTCGTAGAGCTTGCAGGTCAGGCGGCCCATGGTGGTGTCGATAACCACCGTAGGGCCGGTGGGGGCGACGGGAGCTTTTACCTGGCTGGTGGCACTGGGAGCGTCGGGCAGAGAGTCCGCGCTTTGCGCCAGCGCGGGCAGGCTGAACGCCAGGGCAAGTGCGAGATAGTGAAGCTTCATGCGGTGTAAGACTCCAAGCATCAGGCTATCGCAGACGCCGGGTTCGGGCAATCCGGGCGGCTCCTGCATCAACCGCCGCAGATTCACCGAATCGCGATTCCGGCCAATCAATAGTCCACGATTATGCCGGATGCATTGTAAGTGGCTCGATTTATTTGCGATACGTGGTGTCAAATTTTTCTTCGGCAACTCCGCCTCCCCTATTGCCATCTGTCTTAGAAGAGGTGATCTATGGCACACGGTCTGGATTCAACGAAGACGGGAGCACGCCCTTCCCATGAGGCGATCGAGGAGGAGACGTCGGCGACCGAGGCAGGCAAGACCGACGAGGAGAAGCTGGATCATATTGGAATGGAGAGCGCCAAGCGCGCCCAGAACCGGATTCACTCGAACGAAGAGACGACTCCCGGCAACTCCATCTTCTCGAAGTAAACGCTCCATTCGTAAAAGCAGAGTAAAAAGCCCGCCGGGATTCGGCGGGCTTTTTTGATGGGAAGGATCAATTGAACGGCGAACAACTCACCCGGCTTTGCTGAGCAGTCCATGGGGGTCAAGCACGAATTTCTTGGCTACGCCGGAGTCGAACTCCTTGTATCCCGCCGCGGCGTCGCTGAGTGGAATAACCGTTGCATTGACGATCTTTGCGATCGGCAGCCGGTCGTGGAGGATCGCCTGCATCAGTTGGCGATTGTATTTGAGCACCGGCGTTTGCCCGGTATAGAAGCGATGGGATTTTGCCCATCCCAGGCCGAAGCGCATCTTGAGATTGCCCTGCTTGGCGGCCTCGTCCTTCGAGCCGGGATCTTCGGTGACGTAGAGGCCGGGGATGCCGATGCCGCCTGCGGCGCGGACGATGGACATGAGCGAATTGAGAACGGTCGCCGGGGCCTCCTCACCTTTTTTTCCCTGCGCCCTGGCCTCAAAGCCGACGGCGTCCACGGCGGCGTCTACCTCCGGCTTGCCGACGACAGCTTCGATCAGGTCGCCGAGGTTGTCGCTCTTGGTCAGGTCGATGGGAGTGAATCCTACCTTCTTCGCGTGCTTCAGGCGATCGGCGTTCATATCGCCGATCATGACCAGGGCAGCGCCGAGGATCTGTGCCGAGGCTGCCGCCGCGAGCCCAACCGGTCCTGCTCCGGCGATGTAGACGATGGAGCCGACGCCGACGCCTGCCGAGACGGCTCCGTGGAAGCCGGTGGGGAGGATGTCGGAGAGCATGGTCAGATCCCTGATCTTCTCCATGGCCTGGTGCTTGTCGGGGAACTTGATAAGGTTGAAGTCAGCATAGGGCACCATGACGTACTCAGCCTGGCCGCCGACCCATCCGCCCATGTCGACGTAGCCGTAGGCTCCGCCCGCTCGGCCGGGATTGACGTTGAGGCAGACGCCGGTCTGCTGCTCGCGGCAGGTACGGCAGCGGCCGCAGGCGACGTTGAAGGGTACGGTGACCAGGTCGCCGACTTTGAGGTACTCCACGTCGGACCCGGCTTCGATGATCTCGCCGGTGATCTCATGCCCCAGTACCATGCCGGTAGGAGCGGTGGTGCGGCCACGGACCATGTGCTGGTCGGAGCCGCAGATGTTGGTGGCCACGATCTTCAGAATCACGCCATGATTGATCTTTTTGCCGGCTGGATTCTGCATCTTGGGGAAGTCGATGGACTGGACTTCCACCTTGTTTTGACCTAAAAAGACGACTCCGTGGTTTTGTGCCATGCCGATGCCCTCAGCATGGTAAGACTCCTTTTCCCGGCGGCACGTTGCAGCAGAAAGGGAGCGCATGTGCGCTCCCTCGGGTGAATCTCCCTGGGATTGATTAGAAGGCGGCTGCGCCGGCTTCGGCCACAGCGTGATCCTGCACGCCGGAACCGCCGCTAACTCCAATGGCTCCAACCACCTTGCCGTCCTTCTTGATGGGGATGCCTCCGGCGAAGATCATCACCTTGCCGTTGTTGGAGGCATGGATGCCGAAGAACTGGTCGCCCGACTGGGAGTTGGCGCCGAGGTCCTTGGTGGTGATGTCGAAGGCGCGCGAGGTCCAGGCCTTCTTCTGAGCGATGTCGATGGAGCCGAGCCAGGCGTTGGCCATGCGCTCAAAGGCGATGAGGTTGCCGCCTTCGTCGACGACGGCTACGTTCATGGGCTGCTTGAGCTCTTCGGCCTTCTTTTCGGCTGCGGCAATGATGCGGCGGGCGTCTGCGAGTTGGATCATGGAGTACTCCTAAAAAGAATGTGAGATATAGGGATTGGATGCCATTTGAAGCGGGGGTGACTGAACTCGTCGCTGGTTTTAGATGCGAGGAATACTTCGCATACGTTTAGCGCGACGCGTCTGATATGTCAGGCGTCCAATGGTGCAGGCTGCTACGAACAGGGCGAGAAACAACATCGACATGAGCGAAGACCTTTCTGAGCCGAGCAAGGAGATTCGATCTGCCCAATCGGTTGGCTTCTATAGATACTTCTTATTTGCCGTTCGGCGGATGGTGTCTCAACCTCATCTCCCTCTGCCGGTGATTGGTGCGAATGTTGTAGACGAACATATACGTGATGAAGCTGGCGAATACGATCGAGAGCATGAGATAGACAACGTGAATGCCTGACATATCCGGTTAGATGGCGGCAACGGGATTTAAGGAGATTCGACATTTTGAGCAAATTATGGAATGGCGACTGTTTTGGCGAGGGCTTCGAGCAGAGCGCGGAAGGCTCGACCGCGATGGCTGAAGGCGAGTTTGGCGGTGATGTCCAGCTCGGCCATCGTCTTACCGTACTCGAGTAGATAAAAGAGGGGATCGTAGCCGAAGCCGTTGGCGCCTCGGGGAACTGTCAAGATTTGGCCCTCGACGGCGCCTTCGCCGGTCGCAAGGATGCCGCCGTCGCGGGCTGCCGCGATGACGCAACGATAGCGGGCCTGGCGAGATTCCAGGCTGGTGTGGCTAAGCGACTGGAGGAGATAAAGATTGTTACGCTCGTCCGGGGTGGAGGAAGCCGTGCCGGCGAAGCCGTGGTCGCTCGCGTAGCGGGCGGAGTGGACGCCGGGTGCGCCGTCAAGCGCGTCGACCTCGAGACCGGAGTCATCGGCGAGGACGATGGCACCGGGAGCGAGGCGGGAGTAATAGATTGCCTTGAGTTGCGCGTTTCCCTCAAAGGTGGGCTGGTCTTCGAGAGGAGGGGCGATATCGTTGAGGCCGGGAAGCGGAAGGATTGAGGTCTCCGGTGTGGCGACGGCGGCGAAGTCGCGCAGCTTGCCGGGATTTGAAGTGGCAATGTAAAGGGTCATATTTGGTCTGCATCAATATTAATGGAGGCGAAAACGGAGAAAGACCGCGACGCCGGAGGGATGGTGGCCGTAGGTCGGGAGGAGGGACGGCGGCGCGGTGTAGGAGGTGAACTGCACTCCGGGCGCGGCGAGCAGGTGCGGGGCGATCTGGAAGTCGCGGCTGTAGCCGAGGGTGTAGGCCTGGACGTGGCCGATCGGCGATTCCTCGAAATCAGGGGGGAGAGATGTTCCGGGCGGGATGAGGAGTTCGGTGGAGCGTCCGGCGTTCTCGATGCGGGTCCAGAGATAGTTGCGGCTGGCGAACTGGAGCAGAGATTCGGCGAGGTAGCTGTTCTGCGGAGTGGCGGTGTGCGTGCTGTCGTGGGCTAGGGGGCGGGTGCGCCCCCAGAGAAGCGTGCTCGACCAGTTGCCGGAGCGGGTGCCGTCGGGCCGGACGCTGCCGAAGGGCCGGTTGTACATGATGGAGGCGGTCTGGCGCTGCAGGTCTTCGCCGGCGTAGAGAGCTTCGGGGCTGACGATGTGGGCGATGGAGTACTGGCTGCTCCAGTTGGCGGAGGGGGAGAAGGTGAGGCGCGAGGAGTAGCTGTCGATGGCGTGGCCGTTGGCGGAGGGCTGGAACTGCCAGCGCTGCTCCGTGGGTTCGCCGCCGTGGAAGCCGGACTGTTCGAAGCGAAGGCCGCGCCAGGTAATGCCCGCGGTGAGGACGTTGTAGGCGATGTGGGTGGAGTCTTCCTGATGGTGGCCGAGAGCGGCGAGGGGATCTTCGGACGCCGACAGGCGGTGGGGATAGGCGACCGGTCCGATGGCGGGATCGCCGATGGGCGCGGCGTAGAAGCTGAGCAGGGCGCGTTTGCCGAGGCGGATGTCGTAGAGCGCGGCGACCTCCATGAAGAAGTTGTGGGGGTGCTGGCCGTCGATGATGGGTCTACCGAAGGCGGTTTCGCCCTGCTGAAAGAGCAGCGGATATTCGCGGCCGGTGACGGTGGCGGGTTCGAGCGAGAACATGGCTCGCAGGGTAAGCTGGCCGGGGCCAAGTGGTCGCTGGGCCATCGGCATGATCCAGTTGGTGGAGAAGAGCTTGTCGCCTCCGCGCTGCCCTGGAGCGGTGTGCTGCTGGGTCTCGGTGACGAAGGCGGTGCCGTGAAGCATCAGCATCCACGATCCGCGATGCGACATGAGCATGGGCGTCGGCGTCGATGCGGGCTCGATGCTGGTGCCGGAAGAGGCATGATGGAGTTCGGCTTCGATCAGAGTCGTGGGCTGGGGCATGGCGCCCATCTGCATGGATGGCGATTCATGCTGATGAGCGGGGGGATGCTCTTTCATCTTCATACCGGGCATGTCGTGTTGCTGGCCATGGAGGAAGATGGGGAAGAGCGTGAATGCGGAAAGCACGGCAATGACGGTGCGGGGCATGACGATTGTTTCTCCTGTTGGGGCGTGGTCGGCTGGCAGCACGGGAATCGTGCTGCGTGGCGGCAAGGCTCAGGAGTGAAATCAGATGCGAAGTTTGAGGAGAGGCGGCAGCGGGGGCGGCGAGCTTTCGAAAGGAGGCGGCGGCAGGACGGCGCGAGCTTCCAGAATGACGGGGAACGAGTGGATAGTCTGGACTTGAACTGGCTGCTCGACTGCGAAGACAGTTGCCGATGCGGACGGCTGGTGATGGACGGCGCAGCAGGCGGGCACAGGCTGGTTCGCAGGGGCGTGAGTGGGGCAGTCGGTGGAAGGAGCCTTCGCGTGACTGCCCATCGCCATGCAGGACGAGGAACCGAGGAGCATCGTCACAAGGCAGAGAATCGCGGCGAGGCTGTAAATGGCTTGCTTCATTCAATACCGGCCCTGATTGCAGTATAAATCGTGCAGAGCGGCATTGGCGGCTGAGACGCGGAGCGACGGGAGGGCAGGATGGCGACGATCAAGGCGCATACGGAGTATTTGAATCTTCACACAGATAGACGTTACGAGATGGTCCACATTACACCGCGGATTGAAGAAATTGTGCGGCGCAGCGGCATCGTGGATGGCCTTTGTTTTGTATCTCCGATGCATATTACGGCGGCCATTTATGTGAACGACAACGAAGATGGGCTGATCGAGGACATCGGCGCGTGGCTGGAGAAGCTGGCGCCGACGTGGCCGGGATACAAGCATCATCGAACCGGAGAGGACAATGCGGACGCGCATCTGAAGGCGCTGCTGCTGCACCATGAGACGACCTTGCCGGTCACGAAGGGGCGGCTGGACCTGGGGACGTGGCAGCGGATCTTCTATGCGGAGTTTGACGGTCAGCGGAAGAAGCGGGTCATCGTGAAGCTGCTGGGCGTCGCAAAAGAATGATGTCGACGCGGCGGTTCTGCGCGCGGCCCTCTTCGGTGTCGTTGCTGGCCACGGGATGGTACTGGGCGTAGCCGGCGGCGGAGAGATTGGCGGGGTCGATGGGGCCGCGATCGAGCAGCAGGCGCGCGATGGCCGTGGCGCGGGCGGTGGACAGCTCCCAGTTGGTGGCGAACTGCGCGGTGTGGATGGGGACGTTGTCGGTGTGGCCTTCGATGCGCAGCGGACCGCGGGGCAGCATCACGGCGAGGCTCGAAAGCATGGGGATGGAGGCGGCGCGGACCTCGGCCGAGCCGGAGGCAAAGAATCCAGCCTCGTGCAGCGAGATCACGAGGCCTTCGGTGGTGATGCGCATGGTGACGCTGCCGGCGGGGATGCGACCGGCGGCGATCTGCTCGGCGAGGAGCCTGCGCAGATGGGCTTCGGTCTCTTCCGCGGTTTCAACTCTTACGGAGGTGAGGGGAAGCGGCAGCGCGGCAGGGGTCACGGTGGTTGGAGCGCCAGGGTGGTCGGTGAGCGGCGGTGTTCTTGAGTGAGTCTCAAAGACGCCCATGGGAGTAAAGGCTGTCTGCATGGCGGCTGACATATCGAGCTGCTTCTTCTTGTTGGTCTGGCTGGAGGCGAAGAGTACAACAAAGAACGCGAAGAGCAGAGTGATGAAGTCGGCATAAGAGACCAGCCAACGCTCATGGCTGACATGCTCGTGCTTTTTCTTGCGGCTCATACAGCGACGGCCTCGGTGGGTTTGTCCGGCTTGCTGTCGAAGAGAAAGGTGTTGAGCTTGGTCTCGATCATGCGGGGATTCATGCCTTCAAGGATGGAGATGACCCCTTCGAGCATCATCTCCTTGATCATCTGTTCATCGCGCTGGCGAATCTTCAGCTTGCCCGCCGCGGGGAGGAAGACGAGGTTTGCCAGCGCCACACCGTAGATGGTGGCGACGAAGGCGACGGCGATGCCGCGGCCAACCTCGTCAATGTTGCTTAGGTGCTGCATCACCTGGATGAGGCCGATGATGGCCCCGATGATGCCGACGGTGGGCGAATATCCACCGGCAGCCTCAAGCACCTGGGGAAGTTTCTCTTCCATCTCGGTCTTGTTGTCGATCTCCATCTGCATGATCTTGCGGACTTCGCTGGGCTCGGTCCCGTCGATGGCGAGCATCAGGGCCTGCTTCAGAAAGGCGTCTTCGACGGTGGGGAGGTCCTGGTCGAGCGAGACGATGCCGCTTCTCCGCGCTTTATTGGCGAACCTGACGATCTGGGCGACGACGGCGTGACCGTCCGATCCGTCGGAGATGAAGATACGCATGGCGTACTTCATGGCGGAGACGAAGACATTCAGGGGAAATTGCAGCAGGACTGCGCCAACAGTACCGCCCACGACGATCATGGCCGCGGTGGGCTGGGTAATCTGGGAGATGCTTCCTCCTTCCATCATCATGCCGGCCATGATGCCGATGATGGCGAGTGCAATGCCGCCGATGCTGGCGATATCCATAAAAGTTCCTCTTCCGGCAGGGAGCCGCTTAGGCTTCCGACGCTTTGTGCTCGATGTCGCTGGCGATTGCGTGCGCGCTGTGAGCGGCCTTTGCACTGAGCGCGGTTGCGGCCTCGGGCCATGCGGCTGCGAGCGTGCGGGCACGATATTCGAGGGTACGGCGAGAGACTTCGCTGGACGGCTCGAGCACGATCAGCTTTTCTCCGGTAATCAAAGTGAGCACGGTGTCGGGCGCGGACTCGGCGTATTTGATCAGGTCGCAGTTGACTGCGAGATGGCTGCCGTTCAAGCGGGTGAGTTCGATCATGCGATAGATTCCTCGTGGCTTCTGTCTGCTGTCCTCTTTCATCGGCGGAGATGGCGTTGCCAATAGGAGTGTGGGAGTACGCCGCCGGGCAGAAGTAAGTGGGGAAGGGCTAAAGTGCGCGTAAGTCAGGCCGATGAGAGGTGAGAACGCGGATCCTGCCGCGAGGGGAACGGAGTCTCAGGCCTGCTGTCATCGCAGATCGGGGATGCTGGACCGGAAACCTGGACAGGCGTCGCGGCAACTCAAATCGAGCAGCACAGGAGCGTTTCCACATGTCCTTGGGCATTCTTACCAACGTCGCAGCAACATACGCGGAGAACAATCTGAATCAGACTCAGGGCAGTCTTCAGAAGGTTCTTCAACAGCTCTCTTCCGGTTCGCGCATCAACAGCGGCGCGGACGACGCAGCCGGTCTGGCGGTAGCGGACGGCCTGGCGGCCAACGAAGCGGCGCTTACGCAGTCGGCGCAGAACGCGCAGAACGGCGTGGGCCTGTTGCAGACCGCCGACGGCGCGCTCTCGCAGGTGACCAATCTGCTCAACCGCGCGGTCACGCTGGCCACCGAGGCGGCCAACGGAACCTTGACGGCCGGGCAGGTCAGCTCGGCCGATGCGGAGTATCAGAACATTCTGACCGAGATCGGCAACATCGGCAGCACGACGAACTTTAACAGCTCTGCCGTCTTCTCCGCCACTGCAACCAACTTCGTCGTCAGCGACGGCACCACCGCCGGTACCACGACCTTTGCCGATACGATCGGTGTGCTCACAACCGCAAGCATCGGCACGGCAACCGGCGGCGGCGCCGGCGAGGATCTCTCCGCGTCGACCCTGACAGCTGCGGGAGCGGCTGCCGAACTGGCGAAGATCACCACCGCCATCGCCGATGTTGCCAACCAACGCGGCACGATCGGCGCCAACATCAACCAGTTGAATGCAGCGGCCAGCGTGGCCAGTTCGGAGCAGGTGAACCTGTCTGCCGCCGAGAGCAGCATTCGCTCGACCAACTACGGACAGGCGACCAGCGATCTGGCCAAGTTCCAGGTGCTGAGCCAGACCGGCATCAGTGCTCTGGCGCAGGCCAACAGCGTGCAGCAGGAGATCCTGAAGCTGCTGCAATAGTTGCAGGAATGGTGGCTGCTGGAGAGAGGAATCTCCGGCGGCCGCCATTATTTTCGAGCGAGCTTAGTTTCTTCTAATTGGCCGATGCCTTGAATTGGCACGGCGCTTGCTCCTTGCCTATCGGAGCGGAATGGGAACGCAAGATGGCGACAGTCGGCATCAATTTTGGATCGGCAACCAGCGGGCAGGGCTTCGACGTGGCGTCGACCGTTACGCAGATCATGGCCACCGAACAGGCGATTGAGACGCCGTGGAAGAACCAGTTGACCGCGTTGCAGGCGCAGGACGCGGTCTTTACCTCGTTGGGAACGGATCTTTCGACGCTGACGACGACGTTGCAGTCGCTGACCGACTTCAGCGGGGTCTTGTCGGAGAAGCAGGGGTCCAGTTCCGATACGAATCTGCTAAGTCTTACGTCTGCCAATTCGGTGGCGGTGGCGGGCAGCCACACCGTGGTTATCAATTCGCTGGCGCAGACATCGTCGCAGTATTCGGCGACGCTGGCTAATGCCGGCGATACGCTCTCGGGAACGCTGACTATTCAGGTAGGCTCGGGCGCGAGCAATACGGTTACGGTCGACAGCAGCAGTAATACGCTTGCGTCGCTGGCAGCGGCGATTAACCTTGCGGACCTTGGTGTGAGCGCCAGCGTAATCTCCGACAGCTCAGGATCGCGGCTCTCGCTGGTGAGCGGCACAGGCGGCGCGGGCGGAGAGCTTACCGTAACGAGCGGACTCTCCGACGTGACGACCGGCGGCAGCATCGCATTCCAGACCGGGCAGACGGGCAAGGATGCCAGCCTGACGGTCGATGGAGTGAGCCTCAGCAGCGCTTCGAATACGGTGAGTGGAGCGATTCCGGGCGTTACTTTTCAGATGTTGTCCTCCTCTCCGGGGACTCAGGTGCAGGTGCAGATTACGAACGACAACACCGATATCGAGACCGCTGTGGGAAAGCTGGTGGCCGCTTACAACGCGGTCGTCAAAGACCTGAATACGCAGGAGGGGAAAGATTCGAGCGGCAACGCCGAGCCGCTCTTCGGAAGCTCGACGCTGGCGCTGTTGCAGGGGCAACTCTCCGGTGCGTTATTTTCCGGGGCCGCGAGCGGCTCCATCAGCAGCATCACGCAGCTTGGCCTCAGCGTGAACAACGATGGCACGCTGGCGTTAAACGTGGACACGCTGGGCAATGCGCTGAACTCGAACTTCGCCGACGTCACCGGCTTCCTGCAGAACTCGGGCAGCTTTGGCCAGAAGTTTGCCGCTGCGTTGAACAATCTCGGGACCCAGGCGCCGAACGGAGCGATCTATCTGGCGCAGCAGCAGAACAGCGCGCAGGAGGCAGCGCTGAACAAGAGCATTAGTGATGAGGATGCGCGGCTGGCCGATCAGAAGACGGCGCTGACCAACGAACTGAATGCGGCAAACCAGATTCTGCAGTCGATTCCGAGTCAGCTCAATCAGATTGACGAAATTTATAGCGCGGTCACGGGCTATAACACAGGCAGATAAGGCAGCCAGACGAGCGGCCAGACAGGTGATCAGATGCGCGACGAGAGTTATCAGCAGCAGGCTTTAGCGGGAGCGACCGGCGTTGAACTGGTGGTCGCGCTCTACGATGCGGCGATTCGCTTTCTCTACCGGGCGATGCAGTGCGTGGAAGAGCACGACGTTCGCGGCCGGCGCATTGCTGTGAAGAAGGTCGTCGATATCCTGATGTATCTGCAGGCGCGACTGCGTCCCGACGTGGGCGGGAGCGTTGCGGCATCGCTTTCCGATTTTTATGCGGCGATGTTCACCATGACGCTTGAGGCCTCGCAGCTCGAATCGCGGGAGCTGTTCGAAGAGGTGATTGCGTGCGTTCGCAATGTTCGCGATGCGTGGGTGATTGTCGCTCGCGATCCGGAGGCAGGCAGGGTGTTGCCGCGGGAGTTGCGGACGCGGGAAGAGAGATTTGCGCCTGTCGCTGCGGCGCGAACCAATGATGGTGAAGCGATCGGTTCGCGGTGGCTGGCTTAGAGGGTGCCTGATTTAGTTCTCGAAGATTACCTCAGGGGCTAGAGTGGTTCTCCTCCAGATGTACGGGGATGTGAGCAAAACGCAGATTCCCTTCGGGAATGACAAACCAAAAGGGCTAAACCCTGAGCAGATTCTCTTCGGGAATGACAAACAAAAGAAGCTACACCTAAGAGGAAAGATCTCTAGCTAGGTCGTGACGGACAGCTCTTCTTCGAGGCGCTGCTTTTCGCAGAGGCTGGTGTAGTAGCCGTTGCGGGTGAGCAGATCGTCATGCGTCCCGAGCTCCGCGATGCGGCCGTTGACGAGGACGGCGATCTGGTCGGCGTTGCGTGCCGTGGAGATGCGGTGCGAGATGAAGACGGTGGTACGGCTCTCCATGCCTCGCCGCAGGCCGCTGAGGATGCGCTCTTCGGTGTAGGTGTCGACGCTGGCCAGGGCGTCATCGAGAATCAGAATGCGAGGATCGCGGATGACGGCGCGGGCGATGGACGTACGTTGTTTCTGGCCGCCGGAGAGGGTGACTCCGCGCTCGCCGACCATAGTGTCGAAGCCCTTGGGAAACTCAAGAATCTCGGTGCCGATGTGGGCGATGCCGGCGGCGTCTTCGATCTCTTCCATGGTTGCGTCGGGCCTGCCGAACGCGATGTTTTTGCGAATGGTCTCGGAGAAGAGAAAGGTCTCCTGCGGAACGAAGCCGATGCTCTTGCGAAGCCGGGCGAGGGTAAAGTGGCGAACTGGTTGGCGGTCGATGAGAACGGAGCCGGGCGATGCGTCGTGCAGGCGGGGAATGAGGTTAACCAGCGTGGACTTGCCGGAACCGGTGGGGCCGACGATGGCGAGGCTGGTGCCGGCGGGGATGCGGAGATTGATGTCGTGCAGGACAGGCGGCGCGCCGGGGTAGGCGAAGGTGAGGTTGCGGAACTCGATATCGCCGGTGATGGGCGCGTCCGTAGCCGCGGGATCGTCGGCGATGGAAGGTTCTTGCCTGAGCAGTTCTTCGATGCGGACGATCGAAGCCGTGCCGCGCTGGAAGAGGTTGACAACCCAGCCGACGGCGATCATGGGCCAGGTGAGCTGCACCATGTAGACGATGAATGCGGTGAACTGGCCGACCGAGATGCGGTGCTCGACGACCTCGTGGCCGCCGACCAGAAGTGTGATCATCAGCGACAGGCCGAGAACGAATTCGAGCGTCGGCCAGAGCATGGCCATGAGGCGGACGAGATAGAGGCTGCGGCGGATGTACTCGTGGTTGGCGGTCTCGAAGGAGGCGATCTCGGCCTCTTCCTGAACGAAGGCGCGGATGAGACGGGCTCCGGAGAAGTTCTCCTGCGCTTTCGCGGAGATGTCGGAGAACATGGCCTGGATGCGCTCGAAGCGGCGATGGATACGCGCGCCGAAGTACTGGACCAGGACGGAGGCGATGGGAAGCGGGACAAAGGCGCAGAGCGTGAGCTTGGGGCTGATGCGGATCATGAACGGCAGCGCGGCGGCGGTGAAGACGATGGTGTTGGCGCTGTACATGATGGCTGGGCCGAGTAGCTGACGGACGGCGGCGAGGTCGTTGGTGGTACGGGCCATGATGTCGCCGGTGCGATGGGTGTGGAAGTAGCTGGCGGACTGGCGCTCGAGGTTGGCGAAGAGATCGTTGCGGAGGTCGTACTCGATGTCGCGGGAGGCGCCGATGATGACCTCGCGCGTGATGTACAGGAAGACGGCGGCAAAGAACGCGATCACGAGCAGGCGGACTGCGTGGTGGACGACTTTGGCTTCGGTGAGGCCGTGCTGCATGTCGTCGATGGCGCTGCCGATGACGAGCGGGATAAGAATTTTGATGACGTTATAGAGGACGACCGCTACGCCGCCCCAGGCGAGGCTCTTCCAGTATCGCCGGAGGTATGGAAATAGCGGTCTAAGTCGATCGAGCATGATGAGTTATTCTAAGCTGCCTCGAATTTAGACGCGATCAGATGCCCTCCGGATGCGCAGGAGTTTCCGGCTGGGTGCTGGGCGCATCGGCCGGTTTGGTCTCTTCGGCGGGTGACCCTGCAGGAGCGGCCTCGGTGTCAGGCTGGGCGGCGGGAGCAGGCGGCGCGGGAGGCTCGGGCGGAGTGTCGGACATGCTTACGAGCTCGATGTCGAAGATGAGATCGGCTTTAGCGGGAATGACCGGCGGACGACCTGTCTCGCCGTAGGCAAGCTGGTAGGGGATGAAGAGGCGGCGCTTGCCTCCGACGTGCATGCCCTCGAATCCGGTGTCCCAGCCGATGATGACGCGGCGGGCTCCGTAGGGGAAGGTGATGGGCTCGCCGCCGGGATGGTCGTAGGAGGAGTCGAACTTGGTGCCGTCGGTGGTCCAGCCGGTGTAGCGGACGGTGTACCACTTCTGCGGTTCGGCGAGCGGGCCGGTGCCGACGACGGTGTCGATGTACCTGAGCGTGTAGAGAGTTTTGGGGACTCCGGGAACGGCGGGGATGTTGGGGATTGGGGCTGTGGCGGGAGCGACGGTCTTGGCGGGAGCGGTGGCCCGGTGGTGCGTAACCGGGGCTTTGCGGGTGGGGGTCTGGGCGGTCGCGGCCACGGTAGCCGCGAGGATGAGTGCAGGGAGCATCAGCTTCATTGGATATCTCGGGATTTCGGTCAGGCGAGGGTGATGGTGGGGTCGTTGAGGTGTTCGCGCAGCAGGCGCTCGGTGAGGGTCTTCAGGTCTTCTCCAGTTTTGGGGAGGACGAAGGCGTTCGCGGATTCGGACCAGTCGAGCTTGAAGCTAGTGGACACAGCGGAGATCCAGAGTTGGCGGACGGGGGTGTTTGGCGTAAGGACGAACTTGCTGGTGCCGTCTTCGAAGACGATGTTGAGGACGCCGTTATTCTCTTCGGCTTCAAAGGCCTCGGAGTCCTCTTCGGCGGCGATGAGGGACTGCTTGAGGGCTTCGAGGGCGCGGTCAGACTCGCGGCGAAATGTGGCTTCGTCGAGCATGGGTTTAGTTTAGAGCCTGTCGGTTTTTCAAGTACCCCTCCCTCGGTACTTTTATGCAAAGTCTTGATATTACATTGGTTAGCTAGAGGATGGCTCTGTAAAGTATTCATTCTTGGCGGGTTAATTGCAAAGTATTGTTTATAAACGAGTTAGCCCGGCCTTTGGCCGGGCTTCTTTTGATTTGGCTTCTATTCTTATTTTACCAAGCGGAGGGTAACTGGAATGCCGGCTCTATTGGCTTTGTTTTGTTTGGGTTGTGCAGGTTGGGGGCTTGACAGATGGTTTTGCCGGGATTTTTGGATGTCTGGAAAGAGAACAGGCAAAGACAACGGCAACAGATTAGTCGTTTCGCCCTGCGGGCTGCACTCCGGCCTTCGGCAGAGAGGAGGCCGCTTTGCGGCGGCGAATTTAGACGCGAGGCTGAAGCCTCGCTGTACCTAGCTGCAAGGGCAAAGGCAAAGGCAACGGCAACGGCAAAAGCAACGGCAAAAGCAACGGCAAAAGCAGATCCTCCCGCTTTGCGGGAGGATGACAACGTGGGAAAGCGGAGGATGACAACGTGGGTAAAGCGGAAGAGTGACAAGGCAGCGGGAACGGAAGGGGCAAGGGAGAGATGGGGGCGGAATTGGTGGGATGGTGGGACGGATTTTTCCAGATGGTTTACGGCTAGGATGGGAAGATATCCATGGCTGATCTTAAAGTTCTCTCCCCTGAAATTCTTCTTCATATTGCTACTTCGTTAAATGTCCCCATGCGTGGGCTGGTTGCCGTCATTGAATTGCTCAATGAGGGCGGGACCGTGCCTTTTATTGCGCGATACCGCAAGGAGGCTACGGGAAATCTCGACGAGGTGCAGATTCGCGACATCGAGGAGAAGCTGGCTTACTTTCGCGACCTGGTGGCGCGGCGGGAGACGATTCTGGCCTCCATCCTGGAGCAGGGCAAGCTGACCGGTGAGTTAAAGGCGCGCATTGAGGCGACGCTCGACAAGAGTGAACTGGAAGACCTGTATATGCCTTACCGGCCCAAGCGACGGACCAAGGCGACGATCGCTCGCGAGAAGGGGCTGGAGCCGCTGGCGATCTATCTGATGGCGCAGGAGGCGGGCGAGCAGCCGCTGGCGGTGCTGGCTGCCGGTTTTGTGAATGCGGAGAAGGAAGTGAACAGCGTGGAGGAGGCGCTCGAAGGAGCGCGGCACATTGTGGCCGAGATGCTGAGCGAGGACGCCGACCTGCGCAAGGCGCTGCGGCAGTTGATGTTCGACGAAGGCGTGATCGTGAGTCGCAAGGCGATGGACGCGGTCGATGAGCAGGAAAAGTTCAAGATGTACTACGAGTACAGGGAGCCGGTGAAGACGATTCCATCGCATCGGATGCTGGCGGTGCGGCGGGGCGAGAGCGAGTCGGTGCTTTACTTCCTGATTGAGCTGGAGCCGCCGCGGGCGCTGGGGGTGATGCGGGGCCGGGTGCTGCGCCGGGAGGGCGACTGGACGGGACAGCTTGAGTTGGCGATAGAAGATGCGTGGAAGCGGCTGCTGAATCCTTCGATTCAGGGCGAGCTGCGGCTGGAGTTGAAGAAGCGGTCGGATACGGACGCGATTCAGGTGTTCCGGGAGAATCTGCATCATCTGTTGCTGGCTCCTCCGGCGGGACCGATCTCGATACTGGGCATCGATCCGGGGCTGCGGACGGGTTGCAAGGTTGCCGTGGTGGATGAGACGGGCAAGTTTCTGGCGAACGACGTGCTGTATCTGCATACGTCGAAGAACGCCGCCGACGGAGCGGCCAGGGTGCTGGAGAAGTTGCTGGTGGAGCACAACGTGCGCGCGATTGCGATCGGCAATGGGACGGCTTCGCGGGAGACGGATGCGTTTGTGCGGGATTTTCTGCGGGAGCGGCGGCTGGACACTATCTTTTCGGTGACGGTGAGCGAGTCGGGGGCGAGCATCTATTCGGCGTCGGATATTGCGCGGCAGGAGTTTCCCGACCTCGACCTGACGGTGCGGGGGGCGATCTCGATTGCGCGGCGGCTGCAGGACCCGCTATCGGAGCTGGTGAAGGTCGATCCGAAGTCGATTGGGGTAGGACAATATCAGCATGATGTGGACCAGCGGCAGTTGCAGCAGTCGCTGGAGACGGTAATTGAGACGTGCGTGAATCGCGTGGGCGTGGATTTGAATACTTCTTCGTGGACGCTACTGCGATATGTGTCGGGGATTACGGAGCGGACGGCGCTGAATATTGTCAGCTATAGGAATGAACATGGGCAGTTCCGGTCGCGGGCGGAGTTGAATAAGGTCACGGGGATCGGGGCGAAGACGTTTGAACAGGCGGCCGGTTTTCTGCGAATACGGAATGGCGAGAATCCGCTGGATATGACGGCGGTGCATCCGGAGTCGTATGGGGTGGTGGAGGAGATTGCGCGGTCGCTGGATGCGCCGGTGGGCGAACTGATCAGCAGGCCGGAGCTGCTGGCGAAGGTGGATGCCAAGCAGCTTTCGGCGGGGACTTACACGCTGAAGGACATTCTGGAGGAGTTGCGGAAGCCGGGGCGCGATCCGAGGGATAAATTTGTCGCGCCGAGCTTCAGTGAGACGGTGCGGGAGTTCGCCGATGTGCAGCCGGAGATGGTGCTGGAGGGCGTGGTGACGAATGTGACCAAGTTCGGCGCGTTCGTCGATATCGGCGTGCATCAGGATGGGCTGGTACATATCAGCGAACTGTCGAACCGATTCATCAAGGATCCGAGCGAGGCGGTGAAGGCGGGCCAGATTGTGAAGGTGAAGGTGCTGAGCGCGGATGCGAAGTCGAAGCGGATTGCGCTGTCGATGAAGACGCTGATGGGACCGGCACAGAGGGCGCCGAGGGAAGCTGCGAAGAAGCCGGAGATTTCGATGAGCGACAAGCTGAATCTGCTGGCTACAAAGTGGAAGGTCTCGTAGCGGTACCCGGCTGGAGACCGGCCGGAAGCGATTTTCACGAGAGGACCATTGACAGGAACGGAAAATGGGATATCCTTTGCACCATAAGTGGTGCAAGGCTGAGGTAGCCGCGCAACCGGTTGGGCCACGAATGTAAATCGATGGCGCAGTAAAGGGGCTAGCATGACAGCGGATTTGAATCTACTGGATGTCTGGATACCGGAGCAGATGGAGCCGGGAACGTTGTTCGTGCTGGAACAGGCGGGGGATCTAGGCAAGGCCGAGAACCCGTTCTGGGCGGTGCTGGCGTGTCCTTCGTGTGGTGCGCTGGGGTTGATTACGCGGCAGCAGTGCGTTGGCCTGGAATCGATGATCTGCGGTTCGGACGACTGTTCGGCTGAGTATTTTCTTGAAGCGGGACGGATTCGCTATCGCGCTGCCAACTGAGGGATCGTTCAAGGGCAGCAAAAAATACAGTGGTCTCTCCACTGCGCTTCGCTCCGGTCGAGATGACGTACATTTCGGAGCCGCCTTGCTCTGAGAGGATGTTACTCGTGACGCAGGGCGACGACGGGGTCCATGCGCGAGGCGCGAATGGCGGGCAGCAGGCCGGAGACGATGCCGACTACGGCCAGGATGCCGAATGAGATCAGTGCAACGGTTGGCGAAGCGCGCAGGATGATGTCGCCCTCGTGATTGGCGGTCTTGTAGATGTCGGAGTAGAGCGGCATGGGCGGGATCATATAGGCAACCGCGACCGCGATGATCATGCCGAGGATGCCGGCGATGAAGGTAAGGGTGAGGCTCTCCAGCAGGAATTGAGAGAGGATGTCGCGCCGCCGCGCGCCAAGAGCTTTGAGCAGGCCGATCTCGCGAGTTCGCTCGGTGACCGAGACGAGCATGATGTTCATGACGCCGACGCCGCCGACGCCCAGTGTCATGGCGCCGATGATTCCCAGCAGTAGTTCGAGCGCGGTGCTGAACTGCATGATCTCGGCCGAGTCGGCGACCGTGTCCCAGACTCCGAGGGCCTTGTCGTCCTTGGGGTCGAAGTGATGGCGCTGCGCGAGCACGGCGCGAACGGCCTGAATCGCCTTGAGGTGCAGGTCGCCCGAGATGGGCTGGAAGACGATGCTGCCGGGATCGCGCTGATTGCGGAGAAGCCGCATCATGCCGAAGGGGATGAAGGCGTTCTCGTTGTCGGGGCCATTGTTGGACGAGTCCTGAATTTTATTCTGCAGGACGCCGATGACCTGGAAGACGTGACCTTCGATATTAACCGACTCGCCGACGGGGGGATATCCGTTGAACAATTTCTGCGCGGCATGCTGACCGAAGATGACGACCTGGCGGTGGTCGGTGAAGTCCGCCGGCTCGAAGTAGCGGCCTTCAGAGACGTTGAGCCGGCGCATGCCGCCATAGGGATATTCGATCGCCTTGCTTTGAATATTGACGACCTTCGCTCCGTACTTGAAGCTGAAGGCGTCATCGCTCTCGGAACTGACCGCCTTGAGAAAGGGAACGGTATCACGGACGGCCTCGGTGTCGCCGTCGCGGAATTTGATGCGCTGCCCGGCGCGCTCGCCTCCGGCCTGCATACTGGTCTGGCCGCCCCAGACCATGATGACGTTGTCGCCCAGGCCGAGGAAGCCATTCATGACTTCGCGCCCGAGGCTGCGCCCGTAGCTCAACAGCAGAACCACCGTAACCAGTCCCCAGACGATGCCGAGCATGGTGAGGGACGAGCGCAGGCAGTTGCGTAGCAGTGAATCGATGCTCTGACGAATAATCTCACCAAGGTTCATGGCTACTCCGTTCGCAGGCATTCGATGGGGCTGAGGTTGGCGGCGCGCAGGGCCGGATACGTTCCGGCGAAGAGCGTAATGACAGTGAGCGTCGCCAGCGAAGAGATGATGGCAACCGGAGAGATGACCGGGTGCGGCACGAAGTCGGGGAGGGGGATCAGACGCATCAGCAGGCAGGTTCCAACGCCGACGATCAGCCCGGTAGCGCCGCTGACGATAGTAATGATCGCGGACTCGGCGAGAAACTGGCGGCGGATGTCGACAGTGGTCGCTCCCATCGCCTTGCGCACGCCGATCTCGCGGGTTCGTTCGGTGACGGCGACCAGCATGATGTTCATGACGCCGATGCCGCCCAACGCCAGCGTAAGTAAAGCAACCGCGCCAAAGAAGAATGTCATGACCGAGAAGATGCGCTCGGTGAATTTGGCCCCTTGCAACGTGTCCCATACCCACAGGGCTTCCTTGTCTTCGGGGTCGTAGTGGTGGCGTACGGCGATGATGCGCTTCACCTCGTCGAGCGCCTGCTCGTGGAGTTTGGCGGAGACCGGCTGGACGACAATATTGTTGACGAAGCCGCGCTCGATGCCGGGATCGGTTGGCGGAAAGTCGCGGGCCATGGCCGAGTAGGGCGCGAAGAGCTGGGTGTTGTCCGGGCCGCTGCCGTAGCTTCCGTTCTGCTTCTTTTTGGCGAGGACTCCGATGACGGTGTACTCGTAACCGGCCACCATCATCTTTTGCCCGATGACGGGTTTGCCGGGGAAGAGTTGCCGGTTGGCGTCCGCGCCCAGCAGGATGACGCGGCGGCTATTGTCCTCATCCTCCTGGTTCATCAGGCGGCCCTGCTCTACCGTCAGCGAGCGGAAACGCTGGTAGTCCGGCCAGACACCACGGACCGGGCGCGAGGCGGCGTTCCACTGGCTGACCTCGGAGACAGTGCGCCGGATCTCGGGGCTCACGGTTTTGACCAGAGGCGCCTGGTCGCGGATGGCGATGGCGTCATCCACCGTGAGACGGATGTCGCGGCCGGCCGCATAACCGCCTGCCTGCATTCCGGTCTTTCCGCCGAAGATGATGGCGATGTCTGTGCCGATGCTGCGCATGTGTTGTTGCTGGTCGACGTTGAAGCCGATGCCCAGGCCGACGAGCAGGATCACCGAGGTGATGCCCCAGACGATTCCGAACATGGTGAGAAAGCTGCGAAGCTTGTTCGCCCAGAGCGCGGACAGCGTTTGCTTGAAGATCTCTCGTATAGGCATAGCGATTGTCGGCCAGTGAGAACTGATACCTCGTTTCACTTCCATACGCAGCGCTGCCAGTATAAGTTCCAGAAACGATGTAATCCGGGCCGATGCGTTAAGATGGGGGACGAGTCTTCTCGTAAAGTGCCCGGATGGTGAAGTCGGCAGACACAGCGGACTTAAAATCGTAAAAGTTTACGTTATTCATGCCGATATATATCAGATAAATAAAAGACTTAATCGAGCAAGGCAACTCCCTCAAGGCTGACGCAACTCTTACACATTTTTCGTGGTATTCAAGGAGTATGTGGAGGTGATTGCTCATGTACGAATGATTCACAATCCTCGGCGGCAAGGTACACATCTATAGGCGTCCCAATAGCTCAAGCTGGCAGTGCGCGAGTTTTCTAGTGGGAGAGAATCGACGCACAACCACCAAAGAAGACAGTCTCTCGAAGGCGAAAGAGGTTGCCGAGGGCTGGTACTCGCAGCTACGCGGCAAGCTCCGCGATGGAGAGTTGAAGAGTGGCAAGCCGTTTCGCGAGGCCGCGAAGCTCTACCTCCGCGAGTTCGAGCGTCTGAAAGCCCGTCCTCGTCCCGTTGGCGGGCCGGGGCGTAAAGGAAGCCGCAAAGACATGGGTGACTGGCAGCAGCCTGGAGCAACTGACCTTCTGTTTCCAAAATGGTCACGCGATTTGTTCAAAGCCATTCTTGAGGAAGAGAAGTTGCAGGTTGACCGCGAGGGTAACCCGCGAACGGCATATAGCCTGCGTCACACATATATCTGTTTGCGCCTTCTGGAAGGGGCCGACATCTATCAGATCGCCAAGAACTGCCGGACAAGCGTGGAAATGATCGAGAAATATTATGCGTCTCATCTGAAGACACAACTCAATGCTTTGGCCATCAATGTGATGAGGCCACGTCCGAAGAAAGCTGTGTCCAAGAAGGGGCCGCGTAGAGTTGAGGCTCCGCCATTGGCCGATGCAATGTAGTGGCTTATCATGAGTTGTGGCGATTCATGCGGGCGTGGTGAAATCGGCAGACACAGCGGACTTAAGGAAATTGAGTGCCCGCCGGGAAACCGGCGGAGTAGAACTGCTCAAAGTCGGGGAAACCTGTAATGGCAATCCCGAGCCAAGCCCGGAAGCAATTCCGGGAAGGTGTAGAGACTAGACGGGTAGCACCTGCCCCTTGCGTAGGGATGGTGAAGGTATAGTCCAGACCACGAACCCGCCGCTGGCGGGGCGGCGAAAGCCGAAGTGGTATGAAAATCCGCAGACCCTAACAGGTCGTGGGGGTTCAAGTCCCCCCGCCCGCACCAAAACACTCTTCAATCTAGGCCAGGATGAAACCATCCTGGCCTCCGCCACGTCGAGAGTCTGTCTGTACAAAGCGCTCAGAATCAGAACCGTCTTCACGCGGCACAAGGCTCCACTTCCACGCCCATCTGCATTCTTCAAGATTTGAAGTGCTCCGTGACATCCCTGGGGCTTCGTATCCACAGACTTGGACGCGAAACGATGACACTCGTCCAACAGGACGATTTGCTCCGCCAGCGCTTTGAGCTATTGGTAAGCATTCCGGGCATCGCACAGGTGAGCGCGATGCAATTGCTCGCGGAACTGTCTACATTGCCATCAGACCTTACGGTGCGAGAATGGGTCGCACATAACGGCCTTGATCCTGCGCATGAAATCTCAGGAAGCTCTCTAAGGAAGGCGTCTCGTATTAGCCGTGCCGGAATCGTCACCTGAGAAGAGCCCTTTACATGCCCGCGCTGGTCGCATCCCGCTGCGACCCTCACGCAAAGGCCTTTTTCGAAAGCCTGCTGGCTCGAAAGAAAGCGCGACTCCAGGCGCTCATCGCTGTGGCGAGAAAGCTACTGCACGCCATATATGGGATATTTCGAACCGGCTTGAAGTATGAGGGGACGAAGCTATTTCCAAAGATCACTCTACCCTGACCGATCTCCTTCTGGACGTACGTCTTCCACTAATACACGTCTGAGCGATATGGGGACACAAACCATGCCTTATGAGCACATGCCCATGTTGTCGGCAGTTGAGATTTGCCAATCGGACAAAAAATGTTTATCTGAACCAAAGTTTTGCCAGGTCACTTTGAGGAAGCCCTCGTCCACAGAGTCACTCAGATTCAGAGTGTCACCGCAAAGAAGCTGATGATGACAGCGACGGTCGTTATTGCAGCCGCAATCCGCCATCTCCTGATAGTCCCGGTGGAGTGCAGGAGGCGGCTTGCGGCCTTACGACTCTCTGTATTGCCAGAGCTGGAAAATCCTCTGAGAAAGAAGTAGCGTGCGAAAAACTCGGCGGCGATGGCGGTCAATGCCACGACTCCCAGAAAGATGACGGCTGCCACAGGCCGGTTTTGCGGCAGCATGTAACCCGACCAGAGAAGATTGTGCAGCGTGGCGTACGCGACAACGAAGAGGACTGCGAGGCCAACGGTCGCTGTGGCACTGTAAAGGCGGCTCATCGCTTTGCGCAGGCAGCGGGCGGTGGTGGTTGCATGCTCCTCGGTTACGGTGCGGTTGGCGACGAGTGCCGCTCGTTGCTGCGGGTTCGTGAGTTGCTGGTTCAGCTCCGATTGCAGCATCGAGGAAAGCGCCGTATGCAGGGTCCCCTGATTGCGGAAGGGAAGGAATCCCCAGGGAAGATTCAACGTGGAATGAAGCTGCTCAAGATCCTGCGCGAGCAGGTGCCCCACGATGCCTTTGAAGTCGAAGACTCTTGCCTCGGGGCCGTAGCCGCGCAGCAGCAGGCCCTGTCCTGCGCATTCAAGGCGCGCCTGCGTCCGCGACAGCGTGGCCGAATAGGTGCGGCGAAGTTGCGAAGCCGTGATGTCTGGCGCTTTGCTGGTGGCGTTGGCAAGCTGGCAAAAGGTCTGAAAATCCCAGTTTGTAGTTGTCTGCTCGTCTTCTTCGTCGAAATCGCCGGATTGGATGGTGAAGTTGTTCGTGACCTGGCAGGCAGTCTCCGCAATGCGGTGCAGCGCGCCTGTGCCCTTGCAGGAGTTGCAGGTCTGCTCCCCTTTCCCCAGGCAGGAGTTGCAAGTGACTGTGCCGGCCCCATTGCAACTGCAACTGACCGTGCCGCCGCCGTGGCATGCGCCGCAGGCGGTTTCACCGGACTGGCATGAACCGCACCTTTCCCAAACGGTTTCGTATATGGGAAAGGATTGCTGAGTTGCCGAATTGTAGCCCCTCTTCTCAATTTGTCTCGACTGACTGCCGCGTCCACCGCAGTAGCTGCATGTCGTCTTCCCTTTGCCCTGGCATTGGGAGCAATTCGTGCGACCCTTGCCATTGCAGTACGAACAGGTTACCTTGCCGTTGCCATTGCAGGTAGAGCATGTCGTTTTGCCGCGCCCTTTACAGGAGGAGCATTTCCATGTGTAGCCAATACGCGTGATGCCGCTGATGCAGTCGCCGGAGGTGAGCGGCTTGTGTGCGGAAGGGGAGGATTGCGCTTGCCGGTCGCACCAGCTTTGAATCCGTTGCACAACGTTCGAGCGCTCGCCGGAAATTGTCTCGTTGATTGCGCGCTCCATGCCGGACTGCGACCCAGCATCGCGGACCCCGGAAGGTAGTTCCCCTGTGCCGTCGGAGACGCTGGATGAGATGGCATAGGAGGATGTCCAGACGCCCGTGCAGGAAAGGGTCTGCTCGGACTCCTCGTGAAGCTGTACGGAAGAGCGGTCAAAGCGGGTCAACGGCTCAATGAGCGCAACCACCTGATCGAGGACGAGGCTGGAGGTAGAAGTCATGTCAGACGATTATCCATCCTTCGGTTTTGAAAAATATAATCCATGGATTCCCTTCCTCGATGTTTTTCATGTTTCATCCATCCCTGGCTTCTCGTCTTTTCTATGCAGACAATTCACAATTTCGACTGCGAGAACCCACCTCTCCAATTGCACAGGTGGGTTCTCAACATCGAAGTCCAACTGTGGAAGTTCGACGCGGAAGGATTATAGCGTCGGCACGTTCTTATCGGCAGCCTTTTTGTTCTTCTGCACGTTGGCGGCTTTGGCGGCCAGAATCATCTGTCGCGTGGCGGTCACGGTTTTGGTAAACAACGGATTCGATGTCACCACAACCTGCAAACCCGTCAACAATCCCGTTGGCAGGCTCCGACCGTGGCTGTCGAGCGCGTTGGCAAAATTCGTCTTAAGGATCGCCTTCAGGATGGTGTACGGCTCACAATTGGTATTCCAGTGCGGTAGCAGCGCATCGCGACCGATATAGCCGGAGCTTGGTTCCCTAAAGTTCCCCCCACAGGAACGGATTTTTTCCGCACGGGCTTTGGAAACCAGGTTGCCCCCGCCATCGAAAATCCACAAGATGAATATTTCATTGGCGGACGGCGAATCTTCCAGGAGTGACTCCGGGCCATACTTGGCCTGCAATGCGGCGACGGTATTTTTGGCGGTGGGCTGATAATCGATTGCGTAATCCGTCCCGCGGAAGATGGACAGCACCTCCGGCTGCATAGGCTGCAACGTCAAACCCAGAGAGATACTTTCAGTTTCATCCTTTCGCGCCGCTGGCCCCTTGAAGTTCACGCGGCTGGTGAACTCCGTATTCGGCAGATCGGTGAATGCAAAGGGTTGCACCTCGTATTTCACGAGGGCCCGGTTCCGGCTCTGGAGGGCCGCCTGCGCCGCCTGGGGAGTCATGCCAAGCTGAACGCCGCCGATATCCAGCTTGCGGTAGAGCGCCTTCATTGTGGGAGAAGACAAATCCACAGCTGCCGGCGCCGCTGGACTGGCAGCGCCGCTGGAAGCCATTCCGTCCGATGCTGCTGCGGATGGGGAAGATCCCTTCGCGCTGGCTGGCTGCGTCCGGTGCTGCTGCGCCTGCGCATTTCGTTCCGCCTGCTGCACCGACTGTTTCATCTTCTGCCAGACGCTTTGCGCCGAGAGCGCTGGCGTAAGCATCCCGCCTGCCATCATCAAGACCAATATCTGATTTAGGGTTCTCATCATTGTCCTCTCTCATCTCTGCGATTGTTGTGGTGAGTGCGGCGATCGCCCTTCCGCCGCTCACCTGCCGCTCTTGCTTGCATTAATGTTTCCGCGCCGGGCCAACTCCGTTCGGGCAAAGAATTTCGGCAGTGGCGGAGACCATGAAGGCATTGGTCGGCCCATCCTCTCCGACAATCTTCCCCGTGTCCCCATCGGAGCCGAGGCCCCACCGCCAGCGGGTTTTCCCCGCCAAATACTGATCCTGGAAGCGGTTGCCAGTTTTCGGCCACAGGCCCGCGTAGATAAAGTTTTCGCCGTTGGCATCGGTCAGCTTGCCGCGGACGCAGTCCGCGGTGGCCGTGTAGATTTTCCCTGCCTCCTCTTTGAGCGTCTCTTTGGCCTCCTTGTCGCAGTTCGGATGGTCTTCCATCGCATACTGCTCACAGTGGCCCTTGGCGTCCTGATAAGTCACGCGGGCTTTGGCAACCGCGCGCGCGGTACCGATGCCGGACTTTGAAAAAATTGTCGGCGTCATGCATTTTGTACATAGTGAAAGCGCTTCGGCCTTCTGCTTCGGTGCGGATGCCGGATGTGCGCGAAGCGTCCCCAACATAAAGAAACCTATCAGGACCACGGCACCAAACACAAAACTTTGATGAACTCTCATCGTAGCTCTCCTTTAGCTGGTCGCTTTGGCGACCAGGAATTTCTTCACGCTGATAAATGCCAGATAGATTGCCGCCAGCAAGGATACATAGGCGCCCATCCCGATAGAAACCTGCTTCATGATTTCGCTGCGAGCCGCATCCATCATCTCCGTGGGAGCCCCAGCCGTGGCCGACGAAATGGCACTTCGTACCAGCAAGGCCACCAGCAGCATGAACAATAGCGGAAGCAGCCCTCCCAGCACCGCTCGCCTGTCCTTCCAGAAAGTAGAGAGAAAAGGACCGACAAGGGTAATCACGGCAAGCAGTCCGTACAAGCCTGCACTGCCGCCGTCTTTCAAGGTGCCGAGTGCTTCAAAGGCGTTTTTCGCGTTGACAAAAGAGAGAACCCGCCAGAATGTGAAGTCCATTTTTCCGAGAAACCCAGTGTTGATCGAGATAGTGCTTAGAAAGAACCACCCGATAATCAACAGACCCGTGGCGACCAGAGTCGGCATGCCGAAGCGCGCCACCGCCGTAGATGCCAGTGCACCTCCTTTGGCGCGTGCCGCTGCCAGGGCCTGCTCTGCCTGCTCTTTGGCAATCTGAGATTCCGATACTGCTGTGACCGATTTGACGATCCCGTCTTCATTGAGATCGACATCGACGACAAGGCCTGGGCGGGGTGGCGTCTCGGACTGCCACACGCCTTCGAGCGGAAAGGGATACTGCTGTCCTTCAGCTATCAGCAGACCAGGGCCTGCCGATGTATCACGTAGAACTTTGCCTCTTCTCTTCATCATGCGCTCCTTTTCATAGGGAGTGATTCGCAATCGCGAGGCGGTAATACTGGGCTATCGAGTGCTAAAATCTTTTCGTTCCAAAGAGATTGTTTTAGCATTATTCCTCCCCGATAGTTCATTGCAGATCACTCCTACCTCGCTATGCGTGGTTGATCGTGGAGAAACGTCATGTCGTCGGAATTATTTTTGAAAGACCCTGCTGCCGGGAATACGGAAGGAAGGAGCGCCGAGGAGCAAAGGCGCGCTCTCGACCAGGTATTTGCCGCCACATATCAGGAGTTACGCCGGCTGGCATCGAAGATCCGTTCGGATGATCCGTGTGCAACGCTCAGCCCCACCGCTCTCGTCAACGAGGCGTGGTTCAAGCTGGTTGACTATCCGGCTTTAGACCTCAAATCGAAACTTGATTTCAAGCGGCTTGCTGCACATGCCATGCGCCAGTTGCTGATCGAATCGGCGCGTCGCCGGAACGCCGATAAGCGCGGCGGCAATCAGGCCCTCGTTACCTTCGATGAATCTTTGGAATATGCGCCTGCCTGCGCGAGAGATCTGCTCGCTCTGGATGCTGCGCTCGACGCATTGGCTGAACTGAATTCCCGGCAAGCCTTGATGGTCGAGTATAGATTCTTCGGCGGGCTGGAGGTTTCAGAGATAGCCGGACAACTCAACGTTTCAGAAGCCACAGTCTTGCGTGATTGGCGAGCCGCGAAGGCATGGCTAGCCTCGGAACTTCGATCGAGCCACTGAGGGAGAACTCATGAACGCAGCGCAATGGGAAAGAGCTCAAGCAATCTTTCATGAGGCTGTTGACCTACCGTTGGACCAGAGAGGCGCGTATCTGGATTCTGCATGTGGCGGCAATGCTACGCTCAGAGGACGCATCGAAGCCATGCTTGTCGAGGACAGCTCTGTACTCGATGAGAGCGTTGCGAGGGTTGCGAAGGGTTTGTTTTCCGATGCGGTGCCCCTCAAGGACTTTGGTCCCTACAAGATCCTGAGATTGCTTGGCCAGGGGGGCATGGGAGTCGTATATCTCGCCCAGCGCGAAGACCTCGGAAATCAGGTTGCAATCAAGATTCTGCGCGACGCCTGGCTTCATCCATCACGTCGTGAGCGTTTCGACAGCGAACGCAGGGTCCTGGCGCAGCTCAACCATCCCTGCATCGCGCGCCTCTATGATGCCGATACTCTGCCTGACGGAACGCCATGGTTTGTCATGGAGTATGTCGAAGGGATGTCTCTTACGGACTACTGCAAGAGGTACAAGCCCGGTATCGCCAGGAAGTTGCAACTCTTCCGAACCGTTTGCGAGGCCGTACAGCATGCCCACGAACAAGCGATCATTCATCGCGACCTGAAGCCGTCGAACATCTTCGTCAAGAGCGATGGAGCGATTCGCCTGCTCGACTTCGGCATCGCCAAGCAGATCGATAGCCTAGAGCAGCAGGTCGATCAGACGAAGGCTGTTCACAGGATGTTGACGCCTGCCTATGCTTCTCCGGAGCAGGTGCGCGGCAGTCGCATCTCCATCCAGACCGACGTCTATTCGCTTGGAGTCATCCTGTTTGAGCTGCTGACTGACGAACTCCCCTTCGATCTCTCGAACCTGACGCCCGATGAAGCAGCCTCGATCGTTGTAACGCACGACCCTCCGAAACCGTCTGTCGTTGTTCGAAAGAACTCATCGGCAGATTCGCCGAGCGGGCAGTTCCGAAGGGCAGAATGGCCGGAACTGGATGTCCTATGTCTGACCGCGATGCATAAGGACCCAGAACGGCGGTATCGCTCAGTGGAAGCGCTGATCCGCGACATTGACCACTACCGCAACGGAGAACCGCTCGAAGCAAGGCCGGACAACTTTCGCTATCGTGCTCGCAAATTCGTTCGGCGCAATCGACGGATGGTGGCTATTACGAGTGCCGTCGTTCTTCTGCTCGCCGGTGTCCTCGTGTACTCCACGATCAGAATTACGAGAGCCCGCGATAGTGCGCTTGCCGAGGCAGCGCGGACTGCCCGCGTCCAGGCTTTCATGATGAATCTCTTTGAGGGAGGCGATGAGACTGCTGGTCCTTCCGATCAGATGAAGGTTGTGGACTTGGTGGACAAAGGCATTCAGGAAGCGAACGCGCTCAACAGCGCTCCTAAAATACAGGCGGAACTCTATCAGACGCTGGGCAATATAAGCGAGAAACTGGGCCACCTCGATCAGGCGGATTCTCTGTTGCAGCGTTCTCTTCAACAACGCAACGCGCTCTTTGGGCCAGAAAGTCCCGAAGTTGCGGAGAGCCTGGTGGCGCTGAGCCAGTTACGCGCCGATCAGGCACGCTTCCCGGAGGCGGAGCAATTTGCCCGGCAGGCGATAGAAATGGATACCAAGCTGCTGCCGGCGAGCCATCCCGCTACGGCCAGGGCGATTTCACAACTCGGTCTCGTCCTTGAGGACCGCGGCTCCTACGACCAGGCGATTCCCGTGCTCGAACAAGCGGTTCAACTACAGTCTGCGCCTGACGGTGTCGAGGCCGATCTTTCGGCGAGTCTGACCGAACTGGCCAATTGCCATTACTACAGTGGCCATTATGAGATTTCAGACAAACTCAATCATCGTGTGCTGGATATCGACCGCGAACTCTATGGAGATCACCACCCTCAGGTAGCAAACGATCTGATTAATCTCGGAGCGATCCAGCTTGATGAAGGCCATTACGACCAGGCAGAAGAGTATGATCGGCAGGCGCTCGATATCTTTCAGTCCTTCTACGGCAAGGACAACGCGGAGACAGCTTCCGCTATGACGTTATTGGGGCGTGCCCTGGTAACGGATGGGAAATACGCTGATGCTGCTGATATGTTGCAGCAGGCCCTGAACACAGAAGAGCGTGTCTATGGCTCCGTTCATCCGCGTGTCGCTTCGACCCTGAATGAACTTGGGAAAGTCGCGCAGAAGCAAGGAAAACTCGATCTCGCCAAAGCCGACTTCGAGAGAATGGCAGACATTTACCGCAAAGTCTATAACGGCAAACACTATTACATCGGGATCGCCCTCTCAAATCTTGCCGGTGTGTATGTAGACGAGAAGCAGTACGAGCAAGCAGAGAAACTCCTCCGTGAAGCACTTCAACTCTATTCAGAGACCCTGCCGGCGGGCCATCTAAACGTAGGTATCGCCAGAATCCGTCTTGGACGTGTTCTGCTCCTGCAGCACAATTACTCCCAAGCACAAACAGAGACGCAGGCGGGCTACGATATCGTTCAAAAACAAAATGATCCGCCTTCAAGCTGGATACAAAACGCGCGCAAGGATTTGATCGAAGAATATTCCGGTCTCAAGGAACCGCAAAAAGTGCTAGAACTTCAAGCAGCTAGCTCAAGCGCTTCAGAATGAACCCCTTCGACTAGTGTGGAAGGACCGCGTCCAGTATCAATCTTCAAGATTCTCATGAAGTCAGCTATTCGTCTGTTGAATTCCCAACGAATCCTGATTGAGCTAAGTCACCGAGCCGATTATTGAGCCGCGGTCAGCAGACGGAATCAGCTTACGTCGGGACATCTCGGCCCGAGATCAGCAATTTGTCTCGTTCCTGAAGTCATGTCGTGCCTCTGCACAAAAAGAGAAATGTCCCCTCTGGACACCCTAAAGAGAAAAGAAAAGCCTGGACAAGGGAGAGAGAATCTCTGCGGGCCGGTCCTTCCCGCAACGCCTTCCCTATAGTTTCTGTGCGCTGACGCGCGCTGGATAAGGAAACCAAGCCTCCCTGGTGGGCGCTGCCCCCCGCGCGGCGACAAGGGCTTCCCCAATCTTCCGCGCTTCGCTTGTGCAGACCTTCGCTGCGCTCGCCCTCCGCTTTGCTCCGGGTGGGGAGACCCCTCCCTTGCACCTTGCTACCCCCCTTCGCCAGGTGGCGTTCGGCATGTACATGCCGCGTTTCAACGCGGACGTGCAGAAGCAAATGCTGACAAGGAGCAAACACCATGAACACCACAGCAAACACCAAAAGCCTCGACGCCATCACCGAACAGCCTAAGACCGCCCGCGAAGTCAGAACAGTCACCACCAAAACAGTGCGCGAGACAGAGGCCGAGGCCGTTGCCTTTGTTGTGGGCAAGGCGGTTGGTTTGGTGACGGGCACGGCGTCCGCCGACTACATCCACCTGTACCACGGGAAACACCTCTCTGCTCGCGGAATCGCTTGAAGTCATCCAGAAGACGGCGGCGGTCATTCTTGCCGCGTTAGAGCCGCCCATCGCGGAAGAGGAAATCGCTTCACCCATTGCCCCGGAACTTGCGGAGGTGGCAGCGTGAAGACCATTCTCAACATCCTCAAGAAAGCCGGAGGCTGGCGACCCAACCTCTATGTCAGAATTGAAAACACGTCTGCCGTTGGTGATTGAGGCAGTGGATGAGTCAGGCCCGCTAGGACTTCGTGCTCACTCTGTCTGTCACTACGGCGAACAGAATGGCGATGCCATGCGCGACCCCGAAATGTGTTTCGAGCTTGGCTTCGCGGGAGGTCCACACCTGATTCCGTACTTTCGGCGCAATGATTTTGTTGCCGTGGAGCAGGTCTCACGCGCCATCATTCGTGACCACTATGTAGCCCTTCTCGAATTGCAGAAGCAGCATGAGAAGTTTGCGGAGACGTGGGACAACAATCTGCGTTTGCAGGGTTACGAAGAAGCCTTCACGAACAAGTGCATTCTCGGCTAAACAAGGAGTCTCGGTGAGGTCGCGAACCTGCGGCCTCACTGTTTTCTGGCGCGCTCATCGCGCGGCAGGGAGAAACCCGCTCGGTTTCTCCCTGCACCCGTTTCCGGCTCCGTTCGTCGGCTGCGCGGCAGGAGTCAAGTTCCTCCTCCTGCACCTCTCCCTTGCGAGATATGCAGGTCGACACAGCGGACTTAAAATCGTATAAGTCAATAGCATTATTCCTTATAACTATAAGATAAATAAAGACTTATAGCGGTGAGGCAGTACCCCCATGACAGACACAACCCTTACACATTTTTTGTGATATTCAAGAAGTGTGCGGAGGTCATCGCTCATGTCCGAACGGTTCACGATCCTCGGTGGCAAGGTCCACATCTACAGGCGTCCCAATAGCTCAAGCTGGCAGTGTGCGAGCTTTCTGGCCGGGAAGAATCGACGCACAACCACCAAAGAAGACAGCCTCTCGAAGGCAAAGGAAGTCGCAGAAGATTGGTATTTGCAACTACGCGGCAAGCTCCGCGACGGCGAGCTGAAAAACGGAAAATTGTTCCGCGAAGCCGCGAAGTTGTACCTGCGCGAATTCGACATCATGACGCAGGGACAGCGGAGCGCGACCTATGCGCGCGGACAGCACGCCCGGACAAACGGACACTTGGTTCCATTCTTCGGCAGCATGGTTCTTCCAGAGATTACCGCTGGCAAGATCAATGAATACCGCATCCATCGCCTCGAAGAGTGCAAGGTGCAGCGTGGCAAGCCGCCCGCGCATAACACCATGCACCAGGAGATCGTGACGTTGCGCCAGATTTTCAAGACGGCTCTGCGCCACGGATGGATCGACCATCTGCCGGATTTGTCCGCGCCGTATCGCGCATCGGCAAAAATCTCTCATCGAGCATGGTTCTCGCCGGAAGAGTACAAGCAGCTTTACGAGGCGACGCGAAAACGCGCGCATGATCCCAAGCAGCCCCGTTTTCGTTGGGAAGCGGAGCAACTTCACGACTATGTTCTGTTCTCCGCCAATACTGGCCTACGTCCCGACGAGGCAATGCGTCTTGAGTTTCGCGATGTCACGGTAGTCGAAGACGAGGGCAGCGGCCAAACCATCCTAGAGATCGAAGTACGTGGAAAGCGAGGCGTTGGCTATTGCAAGAGCACGGCGGGTGCCGTGCATCCGTTCGAGCGGTTGAAGACCCGGACACGACCCAATGGTGGACCGGGAAGGTCAGGTAGTCGTACCGCATCCATAGCCAAGGGCGAGTGGCACGAGCCCGACCCTACCGATCTTCTGTTCCCGAAATGGCCGCGCGATTTATTCAACGCAGTTCTTGATGAAGAAAAGCTTCGCACTGATCGCGACGGTAGGCCGCGAACGGCCTATAGCCTGCGCCACACGTACATTTGCCTGCGCCTGCTCGAAGGCGCCGACATCTATCAGATCGCCAAGAACTGTCGGACAAGCGTGGAGATGATTGAGAAATACTACGCGGCCCATCTAAAGACACGACTCGATGCTTCCGCTATCAACATCATGAGGCCGCGTCCGAAGAACAAGGCGACTTCGAAGAAAGGCCCTGGCAGTGTGAAAGCCGTTCGCTTGGCTGAAGAAGCGTAGACCGTCATTGCTTGCTTTATGATGGGTTGTGGCCAATTGCCCGCGGGCGTGGTGAAATCGGCAGACACAGCGGACTTAAGGAATTGAGTGCCCGCCAGGGAAACCGGCGGAGTAGAACTGCTCAAAGTCGGGGAAACCTTAACTGGCAATCCCGAGCCAAGCCCGGATATTTTCGGGAAGGTGTAGAGACTAGATGGGCAGCACCTAAACCTCTCGCGAGGAATGGTGAAGGGATAGTCCAGACCACGAACTCGCGTAGCGAGGCGGCGAAAGCCGAAGTGGTATGAAAATCCGCAGACCCTAAACAGGTCGTGGGGGTTCAAGTCCCCCCGCCCGCACCACATCCTCTTCTTAAGTGGGCCAGGATGGAACCATCCTGGCGTGTTTTGGGGCCGGAACCGGCCCGCTTCGGCCCGGCACCGGGCCGGCACTGTAAGGCGCTTGCATACGAACGTATGAAGTTTCCGAAAAGCCGATTTCATAGGCATCCACAGTCAACCTCGCCCATTGGACAGGTGGTGCTAAATGATCTAATGTTCGGCGGCCAGACGCTGCAAGGCTCATGGGATGGTTCTGGGCGGGGAATCGTGGCAATATCGCGGCGAGGCGCTCAAAGGGTGGTGTAAAACATTTCAACTGCAATTATTCGCAATATGTGTGAATAATGACAGATGGACAGTTTTTCCAAACCGCAATTGCCGAAAGGCCGTGCGCAACTCGCCACCGTTCTGAGCGCCGCCGGTGACATTGTCCATGTCAGTGATGTCGAGCGCATCCTGCAACTCTCCCGCGCCGAGGCCGCCAAGAGGCTATCCCGGTGGATGACGCAGGGTTGGCTTCACCGCGTCGGCATGGGGGCCTACGTGCCGGTCGCCATCGATACGCTCGGCGCGGACCAGGTGCTGACCGATCCATGGGTTCTCGTGCCCGCGCTGTTTTCGCCTGGCTATGTCGGCGGTCGCACGGCGGCGGAGCACTGGGACCTGACGGAGCAGATATTCAAGGACATTGTCGTGGTGACGGCCAAGGCGCTGCGCCAGACCCATCAGGTCAGGCACGGCGCTGTGTTCACGCTGCAGCATACGCCCGCAGAGAAGATCTTCGGTACCAAGACGGTCTGGCGGCACCGCAGCCGCGTACTCGTCTCTGACGTGCACCGCACGGTCATCGACATGCTCGATCAGCCGGGTCTCGGCGGCGGCATCCAGCACGTCGCCGATTGCCTCGCGACCTATCTCTCGCGCACGGACCGCAACGATACACTGCTCATCCAGTACGCCGACCGGCTCGGCAATGGCGCTGTCTTCAAACGCCTCGGGTTCCTTGCCGAGCGCAGCGGAAACGCCGGTCAGATTGCGCAGGACTGCCTCTCGCGCCTGACGACCGGCGTCGCCAAGCTCGATAGTGCGCTCGGCGGGCAACAGCGGCTCGTCGCACGGTGGCGGTTACGTATTCCTGTAAGCTGGATGGCGGCCAAGTAGACATGATCGACCGCCGAGAAATACTGGATACCTCCAGCCGTGTTTCACTCAACCCCCACGTCGTCGAGAAGGACTACGTTCTCGGTTGGGTGCTGGCCGGCATCTATGCGCACGAAGAACTAGCGGATAGCTGGTTGTTCAAGGGCGGCACCTGTCTCAAGAAATGCTTTTTCGAGACCTACCGCTTTTCTGAAGACCTCGATTTCACGCTGCGCGATGAAAGCCACATCGAGGAAGAGTTTCTGCGCACAGTGTTCGGCGAAATCGGTGCCTGGATATACGAAGAAACCGGCATCGAGATGCCGGCCGAGAAACAAGACTTCGATATCTTCGTCAATCCGCGCGGTAGCCTCTCATGTCAGGGAAAGCTCAGCTATGCGGGTCCGGTCTCGCCGCGCACTGGCGGATGGCCTCGCATCAAGCTCGACCTGACCGCCACGGAGCGCGTCGTGCTCCCGCCGGTGCGTGTGCCGATCTTTCATCCCTATACCGACGCGCCGCAGGACGGCATCGAGGTGCTGGCGTATGACTACGTCGAGGCGTTCGCCGAGAAATTTCGCGCCCTCGCTGAGCGGACGCGACCGCGCGATCTTTACGACGTGGTCAACCTCTATCGCAACACGGAGTCGCGGCCGGATGCCGCCGCCTTCCGGGGCGTGCTGCAGCAAAAGTGCGAATTCAAGGGTATCGCCATGCCGCAGCTCGCGGACCTCATGCTGCACAGAGGCGATGTCGAGGCAGGCTGGAAGACGATGCTTGACCATCAATTGCCGGCGCTGTTGCCTGTCGATTCTTTTTGGGACGAACTGCCCGCGATTTTCGACTGGCTACATGGCGTTGCCATTGCCGCGCCGCTTGCTCCATTCCCAATCGCCGGTACAGTCGTGCGCGAGCGCATTCTCACTGTGTCGGGTGGCTTCAGCGGTCAGTCCTTCGTCGAAACGATCCGCTTTGCCGCCGCAAACAGGCTACGCATTGACCTGCAATATCGTGACCTCAAGGGCGCGGTGACGACGCGCACCGTCGAGCCTTATTCGTTCCGGCGGTCCTCGGCTGGCGATGTTCGCCTGATGGCGACGCAGGAGATCGATGGCGCGCCGCGCAGCTTCCTGATCGGCGGCATTCTGGGCGTGAGCGTGACGCAGCGAACCTTTGTCCCGCGTTACCCGATTGAGCTGACGCCGACCGGCCCGGTTGTCATTCCGCAGAGTTTCAGCATCGCCGCCTCGCGAGCGCCACGGCGTCAGGTCCGGCGGGCGGTGCGCACGGGGCCGACCTACATCTATCGCTGTTCGGTCTGCGGCAAGGAATTTTCCCGCAAGACCCACGATTCGACTCTTAGGCCGCACAAGAATAAATCGGGTTGGGGCTGTTACGGCCGGCACGGCATTTATGTCCGTACGAAATACTAGGAACAGTAGACCGGGCGTGTCTCTGACGGGTTAGGGCTCTACACGCTGATCCTGTAATATTCCACCATGCCGAAATTGAAGCGGTTGCTTTGGTCTGGCTTCCTGTTTTTCGTTGTTGCGCTTGTCGCCGTCTACGGTGCTGACTTCACTTGGCGGCAGGTCTTGGTTGGCGGCCTTGCCATGCTGATCTTTCACTACGCCGACAAGCAGTTTGGCGCGGCTTTCACAAACAACCGCCCCTTCACCCGATATCAGTTTGCAATTAGCGTCACGAACCTTGGTGGGGCGCTGCAGGCGGCCGGCCTTTATGCGGATGAGCTGCCAGCCATGCCTTCGATCTACGAGGGCATGAGCGGCAAAGGCGGGATGGTGTTCACATGGTTGGAGCCGGAACTGTTTTTCATCAACACGACCAATCAGTTTGAATCTCACCTGGACTTCTTTATCGACGTACCGGCCGACGGCTCGCGCAAATCCGAAAGACCGCTTGAGCTTTCCGACACGCTCGAAATGCGCATGACCGCCGAAGCCTACGAGCTGGTGCTGTTGACGCGGGAACAACGCTATTGCTGGCCGCAAACGACGCGGGGTAGCGGTGTGGTGCTGTTTCGCTTGCCCTATACGTTCTGGAAGGAGATGCAAGGTGATCCTTACGAGGCCGGGAAGCACGACAAGGTGAAGGCCATCTTGTCTGGCGCTGGCCTCACCTATTGGGCTGACAGCGAGGTTTCGAGCGCATGGGAGTACAAGAACGAATACGGCACGTTTCGATGGTGGGATGTGTAGCGAGGGTGTAGGCGGTTTCCGCTTCAGGGAACTCATCTTCCAGCCCCCGCTGAGCGTGAAACACGTGTAAACCCTCCGCCGCAATTGACTTTCCCGAACTATCGCGCGACTATCGAACGAAATGGCTGTGGAAGGGAGGCTGCAGCACCTGATGAGGTGAAAGAGATGAAGGATGTTTACCCGCAAGCCACAATCACGCCGTTCCGTACTGCCCAGGATGTGTCGTACCGCTATAGAGTCGAAGTGGATGGACTGCAGCCGCACATGTGGGCCAACATCGGCGATTATGACAGTCAAGAGGACGCGGTCGCATCGTTCACGCCGCCGCTTTGCATCGAGTACGAGCTAGAGGCTCTGCAGGCGCTCCGGGACGGCAAGAAAATTGAGTTCAGCTTGGAAGGTGCCTTGTCGCTGTAAGTCACGTCTGACGAGGACCTCAAGTATGGCTGAAATCAGCCCGACAAGCCGCTGCAACGAGTTCTCAGGCAAGCAATGAGATGCGTCATCCTCAGCCATGATGTGACTAAGGCTTCCACGACCCATTTATCGACCTCCGAGCTCTGATAATTGGCGCTTTAAGCAACGGTGGTAAGACGCCGGACCTTGTACGAGCCTTGCACCCGAGCACGCGGATTCGATGGAGTTCCGATCGACACTGCTCAGCGCGCTTAGGTCGGGCGTGTCTGGAGACCGTCCAAGTTCTTCAAGTTGAGTATTGAGACACCGATGGTAAGCGGCAGCGCCTTGTACGAGCCTAGCGCCCGAACAGGCGGACTCGATCGACGCTCGATCAACATTGCTCAGTTTGCTCAGATCAGGCATGCCTGGGTGATGTGCAAGTTCTTCAAGCTGAGTATTGAGACACCGATGGTAAGCGGCAGCGCCTTGTACGAGCCTAGCGCCTGAGCAAGCGGACTCGATTGAGTCGCGGTCGGAAGCTGACAAGTCGGAAATATCGTAAGTTGCGGGTACGGTTCGCGCTTGAGCACGCATCCGGGATAAATCAAATAAAGTACACCCAGTCATTCCGGTGACCTGCCCTTGAACCCGCTGTGCATCTGCCGAATAGCGACCTGAAAGTGCCACGGCAGTGAATCCCGGTGGCTGAGAAATCCATCTTTGCGGCTTAAATTCAAAACGGCCATCGGGATCCGCCGTCACAGCTCCCGAGTACGAACCCTCTGGGAAGTGATTACCCCCAGGTACAGGATAAAAATCAAAGATGCCCGAAAGTCCTCCGTCCGCTGATTCCGCGATCGTCAGAGTTAGTCCGGTAATTCCCTGCGCACAGGTGTATTTCCCCACCCAACTTCCGCTCAAGGATTTTCGCAACGGAGCTTCGGCTTCCACCTGCGCTGCCGTTTCGGATGTCCCAGGTGACGCCGCTAAAGGTGCAGCAGTCGAGCTGGATTGTTGCACGCCATCTTGTAGGCGTGATTGCTGAGCGGTTTGAAAAGAATGTAGAGATGGTGCAACCTTTTCCGGCCCACTTTTCGTAGCAATCTGTTGAGCGTCCGAACGAGGAGGTGGCTGCGCCCGATCAGGCGTCTCCGAAGTGCGTGGGGCAGAAACAGACACGGCAGCATTTCGGGTGTCCATTTTAGTGATGTCATAATTCCATCGCAAACCACCTTGAGGATGGTTGGGAAAGTAAAAGTTTGCGAACCCTGAAGTTTGGCCTGGCTCCGCGTCCAAGAAATCGTCCTCTTCTTCCTCCCCAATGCTTTTGCAGTCAGACGGAGGTGAGGGATCGAACGTTCCAGAGTGATAGGTGATGCCATATGAGGTATGTGACGACGGCATTTCCGCGCTCGGGCAATCAAAAATGCGAATCTTAATTCTTATGAAAGAAACTTCTGCGGTCGAATTATTCTGGACGTCCCCGCTAAAGTTAAATGCGGAAGGGTACTTTTCATTCGAATTCCCGCTCACCGTCGTATCCGAAAGGCTTCCGTTGATAATCTTGACTTGCGACATCTGGGCGGTCGTTGCTGAATGGTCGTCTGGGCCTCGAAAGTGAGTATCTCGATTCATGTTCGTGATCTTCCCAACGAAAAGAACAAGCACAATGATGCCAATCGTGGCCCAAAGCTGCTGTTTTGGACTTATGCGCAGCGCAAAAAGTAGTCGGCTTATTTGGCGTTGATAAAGGCAGGCGACCCCGAACAGTAAAGCCGTAGCCAAGAGGAACGTGAATGCGCTGCCGCCGGTGGACGACGATGTCCAAAATGCATCGACCGCACCGAAAGCAAAAATGCTCCCAATAAAAGCGAAAAGCAATCGCTGGCCTTGGTTCAATCGGGATGTAAATGCTTGACTGGGGGACTGCGTAGGCACATTTGTAGCGGTAGAAGATTTCGACGCTGCCTGACGCTGCTGGGAAGTGGAATGGGGCGTTTGTGCCGAGCGCGCACCTGCCCTTGAAGTACTTTGCGACGTGGAAGCGGCCTGCGGCCCTTGCTGGCTAGCATTCGCAGGTGGCGGAGCCGTAGATTGCGAAGTCGGCGCCCCACTGGCCGGCGTCCGAGAACTACGGTACGAGGCGAGCTGAAGATCATATAAATTGCGCTTCTCGCGATTCGAGAGAACTGTATAGGCTTCGTTGATTTCTTTGGACTTTTCGTCAGCTTGGCGCTGCCAATATGCAGGAGCATTCGCGAGGCGATCAGGATGAACCTCGCGGATCAAACGAAGGTAGGCGGTTTTGATCTCCGCCGCCGATGCGGTTTCCGAAATGTCGAGGAGCGAATAGTAGGTTTCGTCAGGCATTGTTCAACCTAGAGGCCAAGAATTCGATATATCAAAGCACCTAGTTTGCGCTGTTTGCCACTCTTTGTAAGTGGTATGCCAATTCTACGTGACAGTGTTGAAAGCATGCCAGAAATGCCTAAAAGTCGCCGAATGGAGAACCCGCCGCAGTTCATCGGGCGGCTCCCAATAAAAGCCGCGTCGCCTGTCCAATCGAGGTCCGGATGTCTTGGGCTCCAACATGCAAAGCAAGTTCCTTGCGCGTAGCCAATTGATCGAGAAATGCCTTATCAGCATCATCGGTTCCAATACAGATAATCTCGATACCCCTGTGTTTCAACATTGCCGCAGACCGGAGAGCATCTTCACACGAGTTCGGCTGTCCATCGGTAACGACCACCACCGCAGCAAGCTCTTTGAACTTGCCAGAGAGGTCGAGACCGGCGGCCAAATTAGTAGTGCCCCCGACAATTCCGACTCGCACCGCAGCGATCTTTTTTTCAAAGGCGGCACTCTGCACTGTGGGATCGCATACCATCGCGGCCCTATCGGCGAATACGGCAAGCCCCGTCGCATATCCGTTTTTTGTCGCCGATTTGGAAAAGTCGATTGCGCCGTTCTTTGCTTGGGACATCTTATCCCCGGTCATACTTCCAGAAGTGTCGATAAGAAGCAGCACATCTTTGATCAACGACATCTCGGGCGTTTGATTTTCAGTGGTGCCCTTTAGGCACAAGCGGCCCTGATCGTTTAAACGAAGCAAAGGCATCGAAAGCCTCTCAAATATGGACGTGGACTGCCTACCAAGTGTAGAGGAAAAGTCCAGTGCGGCATAGCAAACATCGAGCAGCTCTAACGAATCATTGCGGCATAGCGCCATGAGGATGTTGGAGGGAGGAGGTGTCCTCCCTGTCTGCGGCCGCACTGCGTCCTCCGCCACCCACCTCAAGCGGGCCTGTTCCTGCCCGCAACGCCGCCCCTGAAAATCATGTGCGCTGTCGCGCACGAATAAGGAAACCAGACCTTCGCTGAGGGCTCCGCCCTGGCGCGGCGCAAGGGGTTTCCCCAGTCTTCCGCGCTGCGCTTGTGCAGACCTCCGCTGCGCTTCGCCCTTTCCGTTCCAGCTTCGCTTCCTCTCCAAGGGTGGGAGATTCCCCACCCCATTGCGCCTTGCCGCCCCGCCTTCGCCAGGAGGCGTTCGGCATGTAGGTACATGCCACGCATGGCATGAAAAGCAACGGCAAAAGCCGAGGAGGAAACACCCATGAAGCGCATTGCAAACACAACCACCATCCAACCATCCACACCCAAACCACAAACGGCGAAAGAAGTAATCGCCGCCAATGTTAAAGCCCTTATCGAACAGCTTGAAGCAGGACACAGCGATGCACTCACGGCATACCTGAACGCCATGAGCCGATTCCACAATTACAGCTTTGGCAACATTCTCGAAATCGCACGGCAGAAGCCGTGCGCTACGCGGGTGGCTGGCTTGTATGCGTGGAATCAGCTTGGTCGCAGGGTGAAGAAGGGCGAGAAGGGCATTCGCATCCTCGCCCCCATCATCGGGATTCAGCGCAAGCCGAAGGAAGAAGCGGAGAAGGACATCACCAAACAGAATCGCCCTGTCTTGGTTGGGTTCCGTTCGGCCTATGTCTTCGATGTCAGCCAGACCGACGGCGCAGAGCTTCCAGCCATACGCGAGATTGGCGGCGACGTTGGCGAGAACCGCAACCGTCTGCTGACGTTCATCGAGCGGCAAGGCATCGAGCTTGTCTTTACTGAGCGCATCGCTCCTGCGTTGGGCATGAGCTATGGGGGCAGGATTGCGGTATTGCCCGGTCAGTCGAAGGCCGAAGAGTTTTCGACCCTCGTACACGAACTGGCGCACGAGATGTTGCACAAGGCCGAACGCCGCACGGCAACGACAAAAGTTGTCCGTGAGACGGAGGCCGAGGCCATCGCGTTCGTTGTGGGTAAGGCCGTAGAGCTGGAAACCGGAACTGCCTCCGCCGACTACATCCACCTGTACCACGGCAACGCCTCGCTTCTGGCCGAAAGCCTTGAAGTCATCCAGCAAACCTCCGCCGTCATCCTTGCCGCCTTAGAGCCGACCGTCGTGGAGGCGACTGCTGCGGAGTCCGAAGCTCTCGCAGTTGCCAGCTAAACCCGCTCTGTTTACGAGCGGGCGAAGCAAGCCTGTCCGCTCTTTTCCCCCAACGTGCGCCTAACCGCTCGAAAGGAGCAATCGTCATGGATACCGACATCACCAATGCCACCGAGTACCGCAACCTGCCTCTCGCGTTGCTCACCGAATCCACCACCAACCCCCGCCGCATCTTCGAGGAGAGCGGTTTGCAGGAGTTGGCCGAAACCATCCGCAGCCAGGGCGTTCTCTCGCCGTTGCTCGTTCGCCCGTTGAACGAGCGCAGCTTTGAGATTGTCTTTGGTGCACGGCGTTATCGCGCCGCGCAGATGGCTGAGGCTGAAACCGTCCCTGTCCGCATCAAGCAGATGTCCGATGCCGAAGTGTTGGAGGCGCAACTTATCGAAAACCTCCAGCGCCGCGACGTTCACCCGATGGAGGAGGCACAAGGCTTCAAGGCGCTTCTCGACTTGGAGGAACCGAAGTACAGCATCGAGCAGATCGCGGCGAAGGTGGGCAAAGCGCCGGCTTACGTCGCCCAACGCTTGAAGTTGACCGAGCTGGGCGAGGCTGCGGTCGAAGCCTTCTACCGCGAGGAGATCGGCGTGGGCCATGCGCTGTTGCTAGCGAAGCTGCCAGCCGACCGTCAGGAGGAAGCTCTTAAGGCTTGCTTTCGCGAGGATTGGAGCGCGAGTGCTGACCGAAAGGCCAAGCGCATCCTGCTACCCGTCCGCAACCTGCAGGTGTGGGTTGAGCAGAACGTCTTGCTCATTCTCAAAGATGCGCCGTTCGATAAGAGGGACGCGCATCTCGTCGCCATCGCCGGGAGTTGCGTGGACTGCCCCAAACGGACAGGGCACAACAAGCTCCTGTTTTCCGACCTTGGCAAGCAGGACGCTTGCACCGACCCAAGCTGCCATCAGGCGAAGGTGGACGCGCACCTTGCCAAGACCATCGCGGCCAAGCCCAAGCTCGTTCAAATCAGCACGGCCTACGGCAAGCCGGAAGAGGGTAGCTCAGTCCTGCCACGCAGCCAGTATGTTGCGATTCAGGAGGAGAAACCGAAAGACAAGGGCGAGGCGAAACGGCCTCAGTTCAAGACCTGCAAGTTCACCACCGAGGCCATCGTCGCGGACGGCGAAGGAAAGGGTGAGATTCACAAGGTCTGCGCCAATCCCGCTTGCCCCGTCCACCACCAGAAGAAGCAGCCGAGCAAGCCGGATGCTTCGTTCAAAGCACGGCAGGAGAAAGAACGCCGTGAGGCTGCGATTGCCAACACCACAGGCATCCGCATCCTTGCTGCCATCACCGCAGCCGTTCCGGTGCGGTTGATGAAGCGCGACCTGCTATTTGTCACCGAGCGGCTGGCCGCTGTGCTGGACGAAAACCGTCTGACCGTAATCGCCCGTCAGCACGGCATCAAGAAGGCGAAGGACAGCGACTCCATCACGAAGCTGTTTCTTGCCTACCTCCGCCGTGCCGAAGAGAGCGCGTTGGGGAGCGTGTTGGTAGAACTGACCATCGTTCTCTCTGCCACGCGCAGCAATTCCGCAAACGTCCTCCGCGATGCCGCCGCAGCGTACAAGGTGAACACAGATGCTATCGCTCTCACGGTCAAGCAGGAGTTCGCTGCCAAGGAAAAGGCGAGGACACAGAAGAAGGCTCCGGCGAATACTGCGGCGGCCAAACTGAAAAAGACGGCCTAGAGAACAGGCCGTCTCGCTTAGGGGTCTGCACTAGCAGACCCCATTTTTGCGCCCGTCTTTCCCGCCCTGGGCGTTGCTCCTGCAAGAACGGCAGGAGCAGCTATGCCCACCCACCCGACGGGCTTAAGCCGACAAAAATGATAACTGGCGGCACATCTGCGATAAACTGACACCCACCCTGATACATGAAAATTGAGCGATCCAGAAATGGCTGGGCATAATGGCTGCGAATGTCAATTTACTACCCGGAATCAGAGAATCGGTTGCATCCGCATTAGCTCAAATGCGGGTTAAACTATTGGATTTGACGGGCAGAAATCGACTCATTAATTTCAAGCACACGCCTGGAAGATCACTGCAATTTGTTGAGGGTCAGCCAACAGATGTGTATCAGAGACTTGTCGAAGCAAACAACAATCTCACCATCAGCATTTTAGGGTTACCTGAGCCCTCAGAGCGTGATTGGATAGAGCAAAACGGACGTCTTCAACGACCAGACCTGAAAGAATGGGCCAAAGCACAAGGCATCCCGACCTCATTTGAAATGCCGGTAACTGGTGGAGCTAGGGGCGGCGCACATCTCCGAGCGCTCATGTACCCCGATGATCTGGCGAAGCATTGCCGAAAAATTGAGCGCGAAGCCGCATCTGCTATCGAAGAAACCGGCGCAAATATGCTGTTTCTCGTCTTGGGATTCCTGGAGTTCCCCGATCAACGAGACAGTGACAGATCATATCAAGCACCATTGATCAGTATTCCCGTATCGTTCCGCAAGTGGCTTGTGGCTGGCATACAGCAGTTCTCTCTTCAATTCACCGGCGACGACATTTCGGAAAATTTATCACTTCGGGAAAAGCTGCGTAACGACTACGGTCTTGCCGTACCGGAGCTTGACGAAGACCAAATTGACGTTGAAGGGTATTTCAACGCCATCCAAAGCGTGATTGAAAATAAGCCGGGGTTCTCCATCAAGCGCCGGGTTTCGCTCTGCTTACTGAGTTTCAACAATATGCTGTTGGTGAGAGACCTCGATCCGGCCAAATGGCCGCAGGATGGCGACGCAAATGGTTTGGTAGACCATCCCATTGTTCGTGAAGTATTTCAGGGGTCTTCCGATGAGACACGGTCGGGGCTTTCTCTCTCCGAAGATCACCCGGTCGAAGAAGGTCCCGGAGCCGAGATTCCTCTAGTGTACGACGCTGATAGTTCACAGCACAGCGCTCTCGTCGATGCGATTGCCCTCAAGAAGAACCTCGTCATTGAAGGCCCTCCGGGAACCGGCAAGTCGCAGACCATTACGAATCTCATCGCCGCTAGTCTGGCGAATGGGAAGAAAGTATTATTCGTTGCCGAAAAGTTGGCTGCCCTTCAAGTCGTACAGAATCGTTTAGAGATGGCCGGCTTGGATGCATACGTGCTCGAACTCCACAGCAATAAGACAAGCAAGAAATGGGTACTCGAAGAGATTTCAAAGCGGATCACTCATCAGACAACAATGCCTTCTGATCTCCACAGAATGCAGAAGCAACTCGAATTGCATCGCGGAGACCTCAAGGCGTATGTCGATCTGATCAATTCGGCAGCACATAATTCATTTGGCCTCACACTCCATCAGGTCATGTGGCGCGCGGAGAAACATCGCAGCACGATCGCGAGCGAAGAGGCTTTTCTCAGTCAAATCGTCGTTGCAGACGCAACACAAATCTCTGAATTTGAACTCAACCGCCGGATAGATTGCCTTAAACATCTCAGTGCGCAGTACGAGATCGTTGGCGGGTTCGATGAGCAATGCACCTTCTGGGGGTTTTTCCCTGAGCGTCTCATTCCCGGCGATGAAGTGCATCTTGCAAATACCTTCCGATCCTCGCTCGAGTGGTTGCCCGCGTTTAATGCAGGCGCAGATGCACTCGCGGGAATTGTTGGAGGCTGCGTTCACAATCTATCTCTCGATACCGGACTCGCACAAATCGATGTGTTGTCGCAGGTGTTGGACACGGTAAATCGCAATCTGCCGCTGCATCTGATTCCAGGCTTCTTTGCTGACGACGCCACTGGCACGAGAGCCAAACAAGCGATCCTTGGTTTTGAAAAGCAGGTTATTGCGTTCCACGCGGCACACAGTGTCGTAACCATGGCACTCGGGCGCGAACCGGTCATCACGCGAGGGGACCTAGAGGAACTACACGCACTTCAACATGCTGCTCATGGCCTCGGTGTTGAACTTGGCGCGCTGCCGTCGTTAAGAATGCTCCATCAAGAACATTGTGAGGCATCAAGCAAGCTCAAAACGGCCATTACCGCCATCGCAGCATTCGCTGGTACCAAGAACATTCCGTTTCTCGGTACGCGCCAGAAGCTCGATCAGTTATCGAGCTTGACCACCCTGATATTTGAAGCCCCCGATTTGAACTTTAGTCTGCAAACGCCCGGATTGACGCGCGGCGGAGCTGTACCTGCGATGGAGCGTCTCTTGGCGCTACAGACCGAATGGGTTGAGCTTGAGCGCGAACTGAATGCAAAACTGTATCTTGATGCTCTGCCGCCAGAAGGCGACATCAAACAAGCCATATTGACACTTCGTGAGGGTGATGCATGGTATAGGTTTCTTCAGAGTCGCTGGCGCAATGCTGTTCGCCTGCATAAATCCATTCACCGAAGCAAGAAACGAATGTCGGGACGCGAGCGCCTTGCCGAGCTTGAAAAGCTCATCGCTCTCTCTGGTCTAAAGGAACAATGGCAATCAGACTCAGCGTGGGCGCAGTATTTAGGTCATGCTGCACCATCGTCTATGCCGTCACTGACCGAATACGTGGCGCTTGCGAAATGGAATCAGGGGGTCACACTGGCATCAGAAGAATTTGAAGTGAACGTAATTGATCTCGTCACGTTCACGGGAGATCAAGCACGAGCGCTGCGTCGTGAATTCTCTCCGTTGAAGGCCCATCTTGCCGCAGCACTTTCAGTACTTGATAGTTTCAACACTACGTTTCCGAGACTGAATGAACACGCGCAAGCACATTCGGTGCAAATGGTGCTCGACAATGTTGACCGCTTTATCGAAGCACTCGGTGCGCAGCTTGATTGGCTCAAAGGGGTGTCCCATAACCATGCGCGTTACGATGAGGTGGCCGTCAGCTGCGAGGCAGCGCTGGAGCGCGCCGAGCTGAAATCAGCCATCGACGAAAACAGCACGGTAAGAACCTTGCTCGGCGATCTCTATGCCGGGGTGAATACCAACTGCGCTCCTGCCGTCGAAGCGTTGGAGTTTGGACAATCAATTGATAGCCTGAATGTTTCAACGCAGATCAAAACTGTACTCAGAACGAACCCACCGCTTGAAACCTGCGAATCAATCAAACGGGCCCTGGATGCCATTTGCGCGGGATTGAAGCAAACGCAATCGCTGTCCGATGAATTGGGGCGATTCGGTTCAATCGATGTCTCCGCATGGGTTGGGAAATCGTCCATCGATGACCTGCAAGTATTCACCGGAGCACTCACACTCGCACTCAAAAATGCCCTCGATGACATCGATGCCCTCATACCGTGGACTCACTACCTTGCCCGAAGAACCGAGGCTCGCGATTGCGGTCTTACCGAGTTTATGGAACTGCTCGAACGCAAGCGCCTCAAGTCAACAGAACTGGCAGATGCTTACGCCTATTGCGTTTACAGTACGGCGATTCGTGAAGCCTTTCGCCATATTCCCCAGCTCGGGCGGTTCACCGGTCTGCAGCACAACCAGATCAGAGAAGAATTCAAGCGATTAGACAAGCAGATTATTGGGTTGCGTGGGAAAGCGATTGCTTATGAGTGTGGTCGTGCTACCGTCCCACTCAACGGAAGAAACGGCGCACGGGTTGATGACAAAACCGAAATGGTATTGCTGAATTATCTGATGCCGCAGCAACGACCGCGTATGACTGTTCGCAAAATGATGATGCGCGCTGGCAAATCGATCCAAGCCCTCAAGCCATGCTTCATGATGGGGCCTCAAGCAGTTGCTCAGTATTTGACACCGGGAGCAATAACGTTCGATGTAGTCATTATGGACGAAGCCTCACAGCTCAAGCCCGAAGAAGCCATTGGCGCGGTTGCTCGTGGCGGTCAACTGGTCGTGGTTGGCGATCCCAAACAGCTCCCACCTACGTCATTTTTCTCACGCATGACACAAGCAGGCGACGATGAGGAACAATTCTCGACTACAGATGCCGAGAGTATTCTTGATGTGTGTTCATCGCACTTCAAGCCGACACGTTCTCTCCGCTGGCATTATCGCTCACAGCATCACTCGTTGATTGCTTTCTCTAACCATCACTTCTATCGCAATCTCGTGATATTCCCTTCGCCGTATGGTCAAGGGGGAAAGTTGGGGGTGCGCGCAGTTTATCTGGCTGATGCAATCTACGAGAATCAGACTAACTTCCGTGAAGCGAAGCGTGTCGTTGATGCCGTAGTCGAACACATCGCAAACCGCCCCAGCGAATCTCTAGGTGTCGTTACACTCAATATCAAGCAGCGCGACCTGATTGCAGAACTACTGGAAGAACGTCTTGCGTCGATACGAGGAGCCGACGAGTACAAGAAGCATTGGACTACTGAAGGACAACCACTGTTCGTCAAGAATCTTGAAAACGTTCAAGGTGACGAGCGTGATGCCATCATCATCTCAACCACGTTTGGAAAGCCCGTCGGATCAAGTGCGGTCAGGCAGAATTTCGGCCCCATCAGTCGTCAAGGCGGCTGGCGGCGCTTGAACGTATTGTTTACGCGTGCCAAGAAGTCCATTGCAATCTATACATCATTGCGCCCTGAAGACATTGTGTTAGATGGGACAACCCCCGAGGGCACTAAAGTCCTGCGGCATTACCTCGAATACGCAAGGACCGGATCGCTGAGCGTGACTGAGGAATCAGGCCGCGAACCTGACAGCGACTTTGAAATATCTGTGATGGAGTTGCTGCGGCTCAAAAACTACGCAGTTACGCCACAACTTGGGGTGGCAGGCTATCGCATCGATATTGCTGTGAAGCACCCAGACGCGCCTGGCTCGTACCTCGCGGCGATTGAATGCGATGGTGCTACCTATCACTCAGCACTTTCCGTGCGAGATAGAGACCGTATCCGCCAAGAAATTCTCGAATCGCTGGGATGGCGCGGGCGGATATGGCGTATTTGGTCGACCGATTGGTTCAGAACACCACGGCAAGAGTCTGAAAAGCTGGTGAGCTTCCTCGCAGACTTACGCGAGCGATGGACACCGGAGCACTTCGCTGGTGAAGCATGGATTGAGGAGGGCCAGCATAGCCAATCCACACCAAATGCGGTCGTGAATGATGCCGTCATTACGCAAACCGAAGAAGAGCGAAGCTCTGTCATTTCAGCATTGATTGATTCAGAAGACGATCCTGCCGTCGAGGTTGAGGATTTTGTGCGCTATGTTGACATCAAGAAGCCCGAAGATGTGTTATCCGTGCAAATCACAAACGGTATCGATGACTTTGCCAACGGCACTGTGCATAAGCTGAAGCCTCTCGCACAAGCATTGCTCGGTGCCGTTGTTGGTGATGAAGTGACACTGCACTTAGTAGGGGCGGTGCCGAGAGTTTTCAAAATAATTGCTATCGAAAAAATGAAGAAGTGATTGCGGACGTATCGACAGTTGCCCAACCCGACGAAGAAATCTAGGCGCTATCGGTTGAACGATATCTATGAGGACATGCTGAAAGGGAAAGCAGTTAATCTGGATAGAACAATTGACACTTGATGATTGTTGCGTTCAAGTAGAATTTACCGCAGTAAAATTGAGAATCGCATCGCGCTGCAATCTTATGAAAAAGGTTGGCAACTCCTTCGAGCTGTACGCGACCGACTTGGTCGGATACCTGTATTGCCGCCACCTCATGGTGTTGGATCGCGCGGTCGCCGAAGGTGTTTTAGCGAAGCCGAAGGTCTGGGATCCTCTCTTGCAAATCCTTTCGCAACGGGGCTCGGCGCATGAACGAGACTATGTCGAGCACTTAACAGCGGCAGGGCTGGATATGGTCCGCATCGACGGCATCGACGTTACCGTTGATGCCGTCGGCGAGACACTTGATGCTATGCGCCGCGGTACTGCTGTAATCATCCAAGCGGCTTTGTCGCACCAAGGCTGGAGCGGGCGCGCCGATATTCTGCGTCGAGTTGAGGTACGGAGTTCTCTGGGTGATTGGTCCTATGAGGCGATAGATACAAAATTAGCCCGCGAGACGAAAGCGGGGACTATTCTCCAGCTCTGTCTCTATTCTGAACTGCTCGGTCAATTTCAAGGTCTTCCACCGGAATATATGCATGTCGTTGCACCTTGGACGGCGTTTCAGCCACAGCAATATCGGTTCGCTGACTACGCTGCATACTTTCGCAAGGTCAAGCGCGCTCTGGCCATGACCATGACCGAACAGGCACCAGATGATACCTATCCTGATCCAATCGAACATTGCGATATCTGTCGATGGAGAGAGGCCTGCGACATGCGCCGGCGCGACGACGATCATCTTAGCCTTGTGGCGGGGATGTCGAAGCTCCAGATCAATGAGCTGAAGGCGCGCGGCATAGGGACAGTTAAAAGCGTGGCAGATATGCCATTGCCCCTCGACTGGAAACCCACTCGCGGGTCGATCGATTCCTACACACGTGTCCGCGAGCAGGCACGGATCGTGGTTGAGGCCCGCGAGGCAGGCGTTGGCAGATTTGAGCTGCTGCCAGTAGAAGCAGGTTTCGGGTTTACTCGCCTTCCCATGCCATCAGGGGGAGACATATTCTTCGACCTTGAAGGCGATCCCTTTGTCGGTGAGCACGGCCTCGAATATCTGTTCGGCTATCTGTTCAAGGATGCACAGGTTGCGCTTGTCTACGAGGGGGACTGGGCTTTCACGCGCTCCGAGGAGAAGCAGGCATTTGAGAAGTTCGTGGATTTCGTCATGGCGCGTTGGGTGCAATTTCCAGACCTGCACATCTATCATTACGCGCCCTATGAACCAGCGGCTTTGAAGCGCATAATGGGCCGCTATGCGACACGTGAGGAAGAAATAGACCAGATGTTGCGTGCTGGGCTATTTGTTGATCTCTATCAGATCGTGCGACGGAGTCTCCGCGCAAGTGTCGAGAGCTATTCGATCAAACAGCTAGAGCCGTTTTACGAATTTGAGCGCGAGAAGCCCCTTGCCGATGCAAACGTGGCGCTTGTCAATCTCCAGGCTAGCCTAGAACTCGGCGATACTCCGTCGATTTCGGACGACATCAAAACCGCGGTGAAGGCATACAACGAAGATGATTGTCGCTCCACATCGGGCTTGCGGGATTGGCTTGAAACACTGCGTTCCAGGCAGATCGCCAATGGAAATGACGTACCACGCCCAGTACCCGGCGATGGTGCGCCTAATGAGAAGGTCACAGACTGGCTAGTCAAGATTAGCGCGCTGATCGAAAGGCTAACAGCCGATATCCCGGCTGACCCAGAAGAGCGGAACCAAGATCAGCAAGCCCGTTGGGTATTGGCTAATATCCTCGACTGGCACCGTAGGGAAGAAAAGGCAGTGTGGTGGGAATATTTTCGCTTGGCTGATCTATCAGTGGAGGACTTGCTGGAGGAGCGCGCTGGACTCTCAGGTCTCATCTTTATGAGCGTGGCTGGAGGCACCGCAAAGGCGCCGATACATCGCTACCAGTTTCCCCCGCAGGAGACCGACCTGCGCGGAGGCGAAGACCTCCGGAATCTCGGCGGCGGCAAGCTTGGGAATGTAGAGGCAATCTCCTTCGACGACAAGACCGTTGATATCAAGAAACGACAGGATACCGCTGGCCTGCATCCTCAGGCCGTGTTCGCGCATACCTATGTGGGTGCTCAGGTGATGGCTGATGCGTTAGTGCGAATAGGGGAATACGTCGCCGACAATGGTCTTCGTGGCGAAGGGCCTTATCAGGCGGCCCGCGATCTATTACTCAGGGAGAGCCCACGCATAGGCGGACAATCCCTCCATCGCGAACAGGAAACAACTGTCGAGGCCGCTGTCCGGCTGTGCGAGCATCTAGTCGGCGGCATCCTTCCGATTCAGGGGCCGCCCGGGGCCGGTAAGACCTTCACCGGCGCACGAATGATTTGCGAGTTGGCGCGTCGCGGAAAGAAAGTCGGCATAACGGCCAATAGCCACAAGGTAATTCGCCACCTGATTGACTCGACGATCAAAGCGGCCGATGAGCTGGGGATCGGGCTGCAATGCTGTCAGAAGGCCGACGAAATCGGAGCTCCACAGCACCGACTTTCCTTCGCCAAGAGAAGTGAAGATTTGATCGCCGCACTGGGGAACGGCACGGCTATTGGTGGTGGAACAGCTTGGCTTTGGTCCCGGCCGGATGCTTTCGAGGCTCTTGATGTGCTCTTCGTGGATGAAGCTGCGCAAATGTCGCTCGCCAATGTGCTCGCAATTTCGCAAGCGGCGAAAACGGTTGTGCTGATTGGTGACCCTCAACAGCTTGACCAACCGATGCAAGGTAGTCACCCAGAGGGAACCGACGTGTCGGCACTCGACCACATTCTGGATGGAGGGCATACCATCCCTCCGGACAAAGGTCTATTCCTCGAAGAGACCTGGCGGCTGCACCCCACCATCTGCGCCTACACATCCGAGCTTTTCTATGATGGAAAGCTCCGCTCAAGAGATGGGCTCGAACAACAGTTCATAAAGGGACCAGGGCCAATAAACGGGGCAGGCCTCTATTTCCTGCCTGTCACACACAGCGGGAATCAGAATTGCTCGCCCGAAGAGGCGCAAGCGATTGGCGATCTGGTAAAGGCGATTCTCGCCGGCAACACCACTTGGGTTGATCGCGAAGGGTTAGAGAAGCCGATCACGCTTGAAGATATCTTGATCATCACGCCCTACAATGCGCAGGTCTTCGAGATACAACAATGCCTTCGGGGTGCGCGAGTTGGCACAGTGGACAAATTCCAGGGTCAGGAAGCGCCGGTGGCTATCTATTCGACCGCAACATCGAGCCATGCGGATGCGCCGCGTGGGATGGAATTTCTTTACAGCCTCAACCGGCTCAATGTCGCTACATCCCGCGCTAAATGCGTATCAATTCTGGTGGGTTCGCCACAAATCTTTGAAGCGGAGTGCCGCACACCGCGCCAGATTCAACTGGCAAACGCCTTTTGCCGGTATATAGAGATGGCGCACTTGCTCGCGCCGATCAGCCCGTAGACGGGTCGATTGTGCGACAGAGCATCGATTCCTCCGCCCCTCTTCCCGCCCTGACCGTCGCTCCACCCACCCGACGGGCTGCTGCGCGCCTGGGGCGCCCAGTGTGCTGGTGCCGTAGTGTTCGCCATTGTAGATGCCATGACCGCCGGTGGCATAAAACTCGCGCTGCTGCGCAGCGGATGCAAGCTGACACGTCATCCCCAACGGGGAACTGCTGGGCTACCGGAAGTTTACGGCGGTCTACGCGCTTGTTTTCTGCAACTTGCGTTTCCGTGTTCCCCGGCGTAAACGCCGCGTTTACGGGAATGCAGCCAATGTGTTCACCGATGTGAACACATTGATACGTTGGCCTTTAGAAGAAACCGCCTGGAACCAGGGTTGCATCGAATACCAGAGGAACGTAAGTCCATGCCGGGGTAATTTGCCGTGTCCACCCCTGATTCGAAAACGCCTTCGCTGATTCCTCCAGCGGCTCCCGCCGCTCGGTCGTCTGAGACTTTTCGTGCTCGATCCGTTGCCACCCGCCTCACCGAGGCCGAGTTTGCCGAGGTAGACGCGGCCGCCGGTAGCGCGGGAAAGAAGACCGCCGAGTGGCTGCGCGAAGCGGCACTCGCCCAGGCTCGGTCCGCTCCGGACGAGAGGACCGACCCAATTCTGCTGGCCGAACTGATGGCAATGCGTACCCTTTTGCTGAACCTCTTTTCGGCGGCTTCCAAGGGGCCGTTGACCGATGAATCGCTCCGCAAGATGCTGGCCTACGCCGACTCCATTAAGCAGCAGAAGGCCGATGAGTTTCTGGCGAAACTCAGAGCCGGAAACGGAGCCAAACCTCCCAGGGATACGCCATGAAGCCCATGGGCTTTCCCAGTCGGTTTCGCTGGTGGATTGTGGCCGTTCTGGCAGTCCTCTTGGGCTTGCCTGTGCTGCCTATTGCGGCGTGGTTCGCATGGGATATGCCGCCACTCCACAAGTGGTATTTGATGGCGTATCTGGACAGCACAGAGAGAGCCAAAGAACCGGGTGCAACCACCGATGTCCGATGGTTATTCAAGACGGCTCCGGGTCGGCAACATATCCTCGTCACCGACCGGGATGTGGTTTCCTCCAGCGATCGTAAGCAGCTAGTTCAACTTTCCCAAAGCGCTATCAACGACGGCTGGCGCGGCGTCGAGATGAGTCCTCCCCAAAAGGTCAATTCGATTGAGCTGAAGGAGTTCCTGCAGGATGACTTCTACAACGGTAATGGCTTTTGGCAGGTGATGGAGGAGCCCGCCGCTGAAGCATTTGGATTTCTGTTGATTGCGATTGTGCCGGCGCTCGCCCTCAAAGGAAAGTTTGCCAGTAGAGCGAAGCGGGAACAGCGCCATGGACGCCGCACGAAAGGGCCTGAGCTGCTTTCCCTTCTTCGCTGGAATCGCCGCACAAAGGCCGACGGTATTCAGTTCCAATTGCGGAGCGAGAATACGTGGCTAAATCATCTCGGCAAATTCTTGCCCGGATGGGCGAATCCCAGCTTTCGTATCCGCCGCGATCTCGAAGCGAGTCACATACTTTTGATGGGCGATACCGGCAGCGGCAAGTCCTCCGTGATCCGGCAGATTCTTCGCCAGATTGTCCAGCGGGGAGAGACGGCCATCGTCTATGACCCGGCGATGGAGTTCACGCCGGAGTTCTACTCACCGGAGCGCGGCGATCTCATCCTTAATCCACTCGATACACGGTGTCCCTATTGGGGCCTTGGCGACGAGATTACCCGCGATGAAACTGCGATGACCATTGCCGCCGCGTTCCTGCCAGAGAAGGAGTATGAAAAGGAGTTCTTTATAGATGGCCCACGCCGGATACTGGCCCATCTACTTAAGAGGAAGCCGCAGCCCAGAGACATCCTCAGGCTGATGTCGAATCCGTCGCAGATAGAGGCATCGGTACAGGGAACACCGCTTGCCGCTTTGCTTGATCCTGCTGCACCGGCCCAGCGCTCCGGTGTCCTGGCAAGTCTGAATATGGTTGCCGACAGTTTGGAGTTGCTGCCGGAGTGGGAGCATACGAGGCCGACGTTCGCAACGAGGGAGTGGTACGACGAACGGAAGCGCTGGGTCTTTTTGACTTCGCAATCTTCCTATCGCGAGAAGATTCTGCCGCTCCATTCGGTCTGGCTTGACCTCTTCATTCTGCGAATGATGGGTTACTGCGACGACCCGCATGTAAAGCCTGTCTGGTTTGTCCTCGATGAGCTTGCCAGTCTCAACAAATTGCCCCAGCTTCACACCGCTGTTACTGAGAATAGGAAGCACGGAAACCCTGTTGTCATGGGCTTCCAAGGCCGCAGTCAATTGGAGAAGCGATACGGCCAGGATGCCGAGACCATGCTCTCCCAGCCAGCGACCAAAATCTTTTTCAAGACCTCTGAGCCGCGGGCGGCGAAATGGATCTCGGAAGCCATCGGTGAGATCGAAGTAGAGAGACTTAAAGAGTCGCGCAGTATGGGACTGCTTCGCAGCAAAAAGTCGTTCACAATGGAGATTGCCACCAAGCCTCTTGTCATGCCGTCCGAGATCGCTGGTCTTGAGCCATTGCACGGCTATATCAAACAGGGAAATCTGGTGGTGCCTGCCCAGTTCCCATATTTGAAATCTAAGGTGAAGCAACTGGGATTCATCGAGCGGACAATCCCGCTCCCTACCCCTAGAATCGTCCCGCAATCTGTCCCCCTCGCCATTCCCACAACCCCAGCTGCGGATCAGCTTGAAGTGCCCAAAAAGCCGGTAAAGAATCAGGCCGCTTTCGCGCCTTTCTCCAAACAGCGTGCAGTGAATGAAAAGATTTCAGAGTGGGATGAATCGGAGTGGATCGAATAGCAAAGCAGAGCTTCGTCATCGCTACTTTTTGCTTAGCTTCCCATAAAGCCGGCTTGCGGGTACTGATCCGATCGTCGACAAGTGAATCGGCGTTTCTACTCTACCAATTCTCCGAACTGAAACTACGCTAGGATATGGGCCCCCGAACGACTATCATGACAGCGAAGCCTCAATCACCAACGAGCCATACGAAAGCGGTATCCCGGAGAACCGATCAATGATTGAGCCGAGTCGCGAATTTTACGTGTATGTCTATTACGACCCCCGCAATCTCCAGCCATTTTACGTTGGCAAAGGCAAGGGCAAGAGGCTGCTCTCCCACGGGTCCGATCCGCAGGATACAAAGAAGACGGCCACGATACGTGCAATTAAAGCTGCAGGGTTGGAGCCGACCATCCGAGTCATCGCTAAGGATCTAACCGAAGAGCAGGCTTTTCTTGTTGAGAAGACGCTGCTTTGGAACAGCCGCGGATTATCGAATACTGCCACAGGCTATTTTAAGAGAAACTTTAGGCCCGACAACACCCTTCATCGCGCTCTGCCCGGTTTCGATTTCAGCAATCAGATTTATTATTTCAACGTCGGCCATGGGCCACATCGGCTCTGGGAGGAAAATGTTCAGTACGGCTACGTTAGCGCGGGGCAGGCCAAAAAATACAGAGATGAGATTCTCCGTTTGCACACTGGCGACTTGATCGTTGCGCGGGTGAACAAAGCCGGGTATGTCGGGGTGGGGCGGGTGGTATCAGAACCGGTGCCAGCACATTCTTTCCTCGTGCCAAGGTGCGCGGCAACTAAGTCAGCGCGCGGGAAACCACTAACGCAATTTGTCCTTGAGGCGAGAATAAAGGACAACATCGAGGATGAACTGAAGTGCGAGTGGATGGCGGGTGTTGAATGGCTAAAGACCACGACTCGCGATGAGGCATATTGGAAAGCACGATTCGGGTTATACGCACCGCGCGGTGTGACCTGCGGCTCTCTAGCTCGCCAGCTGAAAACGGTCAAATACATTGAGCAGGTCTTTGATGTGAGGTTTGAAGAGCTAGTATCGCTTCGGGACGCGGCCGCCGCGAAAGGGTAATCACGATGAAAGTTTCCGACTATTATGCTGAACTCCATGTGGCAGGGCGCCTCGCGGACGCAGGATGGGATATCTACTTTCCTCACCGTGACAAGGGATTTGACTTCGTCATATCTAAAGTTGTGAACGGGACACCGATCCTACGCCCCGTGCAGGTCAAGGGCAAATATCCAAGCGGAGAGAAGACCGATAAGAATGTGTATGGATACGTCGGAAAGCTCACGCAGACGCACCCGGAAATGGTCTTGGCGATTCCTTACTTCTCCGCGTCGTCGCCCGATACGCCGGTCTATATCGCTTTCATGCCGTGGGCGTCCGTCAAGCCACACGCGCGTGGCTTTCACTGCCAACCTGCCACATACCGTGGCGGGGAGCCAAGACCACGACGCGAATTTGGAAAGTTCTTCGACGAGGGAGGAATTAAGCGATTGGACTCCTTAGCTTGGAAAAGTGACACTATCGCCTCCTAGTTCGCGATCCCCTTGTCGCCCGCCTTGCTACCCCAGTTCAATAGGCCCCTCGTCCAACCCGTGCATGATTCTCGGTTGACGACAAGAGAACACTCATTCAGCTTGTGTTTAGGGCCTCCGAGGATTAGTAAACCGAGAGGCGCTTCCCGGACGCGATTTCACGGCGATATTGATGCGCGGCATTTGCTGAACATTGCGAACGGATGCGAACTTGATTAGCCAGGTCTAAAATTCATATGGGCGGTGATATTCCTGCCGCCCGTAGTTTGGGTTCTCGCCGATGTTGACCATCTCCAAATCGCTCTCCGCAGGGCAAGCACGGACGTATCATTCGCGCGAGTTCACTTCTGAGCGGCAAAACTATTGGAGCCGCGACCCGCAGGTTCATAGTGAGTGGGGGGGCAAGCTCGCGCAGGAGTGGGATCTTGAGGGTGAAGTCGGCTCCGAACACTTTGCTCGACTAAGCGAAGGCCGGCATCCTGAGAGCGGCGTGCAACTCGTCAAGCACCAGTCCGCCAAAACCTATACCAACGAATACGGCAAGGAGATCACCAGCGTCGAACATCGCGCCGGTTGGGATGCCACATTCTCAGCGCCAAAGTCTGTTTCCCTCACCGCTCTTGTCGGAGGAGATGATCGTGTGCGCGAGGCGCACCGCGAGAGCGTCCGCGTTGCTCTCGGCGAACTGGAGCGGTATACCCAGGCCCGCATCGGAAACGTCCATGCACCGGAGACTACCGGCAAGTTCATCGCCGCTACCTTCGAGCATGACACCGCTCGCCCGGTCGAGGGCTATGCAGCGCCGCAACTTCACACCCACGCCGTGATCTTCAATGTGACAGAACGCGAGAACGGCCAGACCCGCGCTCTCCAGGAGCGCAGCCTCTTCCAATCTCAACACTATGCGACCAGCGTGTATCGTTCCGAACTTGCCGTACGGTTGCAGGGTCTTGGATATGAGATCGAGCGCGGCAAGCATGGTCAACCGGAGATTAAGGGTTACACCCAGGAGTATCTTGACGCATCGAGTCCGCGTCGCGAACAGATCAAGAACCATCTGCAGGAGATCGGTAGAGAGGGTGCGGGTGCAGCACAGGTTGCAGCACACCGTACTCGTGACAACAAAGAACTGCTCTCGCCAGACGAGGTGTTGCAACGGCACCGCGATTTAGCAGCACAGTACGGTCATCAGGCAGATCGCGTGGTGGCGCAAGCGCGAGAGCAGGCACACCACTATACCCAGAATCCCGACAAGACAGTCCAGCACTCCGTAACCTATTCGCGCAATTCTGTATTCGAGCGGTCGGCTGTGCAGGATGAGCGGGCCATTCTGCAAGCCGCGATAGATCGCAGCATGGGGCAAGCTACATACGGCCAGGTGCGGCATGAGTTTGACCAGCGAGTGTTGCGGGGCGAGTTTCGTGAAGTCGAACGTGCTGAGGGCAGAGCGGCGCCGCAGTACACGACTGCCGAGATGATCCGCATGGAGAAGGAAATTGTCGGCCAGATGCAGAGAGGCAATGAGCGCGGCTTTGAAGATCCTATGTTGGTAGCGCCTTCCTTGCGGATTGCCACGGGAGATCGACACCCAGAGTTGAGTCCGGCGCAACGAAGCGCGGTCGATGACATATTCGTGAGCCGCGAGAAGATCATTGGGTTGGATGGCATCGCCGGCGCTGGTAAGACAACGACGCTGGCTGTTGTGCGCGAGGGCGCGGAAGCACAGGGATATACAGTCGAAGGATTCGCGCCGACATCTCGCGCAGCGCATAAGCTCGCTGAGGCCGGTATCGAGACTTCGACGCTCCAGCGCCATCTTGCCAAAGGAGAGCAGCCGGACACCGGCGAGAAGAAATTGTATGTCCTCGACGAATCTTCGCTTGCTTCGACTCGTCAGATGCACGAGTTTGTCGAACGGCTCCATCCGAATGACCGGGTCCTATTGGTGGGTGATACACGCCAGCATGAGGCCGTTGAAGCTGGCCGCCCGTTCGCGCAGCTTCAGGAAGCAGGGATGCGAACAGCGAAGTTGGAAGAGATTGTTCGACAACGTGACCCGGAGCTGAAGCAAGCCGTGGAGCAGTTGGCACAAGGTCAGGTTGGAGCCGCAATTGAGAGCTTGGATCATCAGGGTCGCGTACATGAAGTGAAAGGCCATGAAGAACGTATCGCGGCTATTGCCCGCGAGTATGCCAGGTCGCCTGAGAATACGCTGGTCGTCTCGTCCGACAATCGTTCGCGTACCGAGATCAACGAACAGATTCACCGTGAACTGCAATCGCGTGGGGTGGTAAGTCAACAGGAACACACGATACCAACGCTTGTTGCACGACAGGAGATGACCGGAGCGGATCGCGCTTGGGCGCAGCAGTATCAAGCGAACGATATTGTGCGCTACTCGCGGTCGTCGAAGGAGACTGGCATCGGTAAGGGCGAATACACCCGCGTTAAGAGCGTCGATGCGCCGAATAATCTTCTGACAGTCGCGCGCGTAGACGGCACGGAACGCACCTACGATCCGCAACGCCAGAAGGGCGTCACGGTCTACCGCGAACAGGAAAAGACTTTCTCGACGGGCGACCGCATTCAGTTCACCGCGCCGAACTCAGACCTCAGAGTCGCCAATAGAGAGTTGGGAACAATAGAGAGCATTGCGTCGGATGGAGCGATGCGATTGAAACTGGATAGCGGACGCGAGATGAACTTCGATCCGCAACGTCATCCGCATCTCGATCACGGCTACGCCGTGACGAGCCACTCTAGCCAGGGCCAGACTGCAGATCGTGTCCTCATTCATGTAGACACAGATCTTGGCCCCAAAGACTTGCTCAATAGCCGCATGGCTTATGTGGCCGTCTCGCGCGGTCAGTACGACGCGCAGATATTCACCAGTAACCGGGAGAAACTACCCGCCGCGCTTGGGCACGATGTCTCGCACCAGAGCGCCCATTCGCCGGAACGAAAGCCGCCGCAGCGCGAGCTTGCCGAGGCTCCCAAGCAGGAAAAGAGCCAGGGCATGGATATTGGATTGGGCCTCTGAAAGCGCCCAAACAATGTGCGGTTCAACTCCATGCTGTCCTATACTCAATCGGCCGATGTCACCGAGCCTTCCTCCGGACTGTGGTAAAAACCGTCATGCCCCAATATCGCTTTACATATGCCTGCGAGACTTCCCTGCGGTGTGAAAAGGATGTTCAGCTTCAGAGCAAAGGAATGGAGATCACCTTAGCCTCTCCTGAAGCTGATTGGATGCGCGCAACTCTAACTATTGAGGCTTCCTCATGGAAAGACGCAGACGTCAATGCCCAGCCTGCTTTGCAGGCTGTTCTCGACGCACTGTCCTTTGCAACAGGTGCACCCATGTTGATTTCGCACTGGGAACTAATCCTTAAAGACGAAACAGGTTCGGCGCAGCGACACGCTCTTGTCTGTGAAAGGAGCAAACAGCCGGCGAGGGCAATGCTAACGCAACAAGGAATCGAAGAGGCACAGAGCATTTTGTCGGCGTCAAACCCTCCAGAACTGGAACTATGTTGGCATCGCTACGCTCTTCAACGAGAGTTGGTTCTGGACCGCTTCGTTTTCCAATGGCTTGCATTTGAACGCCTTGCAGGAACTCACCAAGTGGAATCAAGATGTCCAAGTTGTGGACTCGCCGTGTCTCACTGCGGGAAGCTTCTGACTCATTCAGGTTCGGACAGAGACAATGGGTTTGCTTTGCTGTCCAAATCGGATTCGGAATTGACAGAGGCGGTTTTCAAAAAGGAGATATGGGGACATGATCGAAATTCGGTCTTCCATGGGAGTAAATATCCCAGGCCCGAATTGCTGAAACGGCTGCAATCTTTATCGCCGAAACTCCGACGGGCATGTGAGATCGAAATCAGCGCTCGCTGCGGCGTGGCAGACAATCAACGGCCGACCGGCAGCAACGAACTCAACTTTTATAAATACAACATGTTCGAATGGAACTCGGCACATCCCGAAGATGCTTTCGCGAGAGATTTCCCACAAGCAGCGATACAGGAGCAATTTGCTGGGATGAAGATGGGTGAAGTACGCATGAGGCCCTTGGACAGCTCCACCTTTGTGCTCTTGGACTTTGCAAAAGATTCGGCAACATGGTGAACCAAGATTTCAATGAGTTCAAGAGCATGGACAAAATGACCGGCGGATATATATTGCGGTGCGGGTTCTGTTAAAAGAAAGAGTACCTCGCCAGGAAAAAAACGCATAATTTACACATAAAATTGCACAGTCCACAATTGATGGCGCGTAAGTTATTATTTATTAGTAGTTTACTGGCAGACACAGCGGACTTAAAATCCGCAGACCTTAATCGGTCGTGGGGGTTCAAGTCCCCTCCGGGCACCAGCGCTGCCGCTAAGCGATGAATGCTTCTGGTGTGGAGCCATGCCGATAGGGCGCATACCAATTATGCTGCTTCGACCACTTCGTTTCGTATTTTGCGTTTTGCGGCCCCGTGGGAAGACTATCCTGACAGCGAATCGTCCACATGAGCAACTCAGACATTAGGCGCGCCTGTTCTGCGGCGGCAGACGGATGTCCGAAAAGATTCTTCAACTCACAGGGATCCGATGCAAGATGGTAAAGCTGGCCGTAGCCCATCATGTCGTAGATGAGCTTCCAGTCGCCCATCCGGACCATCTTCATGTTGCCGCTTTGGGTAACTTTGTTCAGTTCGTCCCAGGAAGAAGACTCCTGCTGCTTACGTTCGGCGATGGTGTAAGGGATATGGTCGGACTTCTCATAGTAAAGTCCGCCCACTCCAACGCCGGAGTAGATGCTGCGGAACTCTTCGCGAGGATAATCCTTGCCTTGAAGCAGCGGCCACAGACTTCTTCCCTGAACACCATGTGGAATCTCTGCTCCCATCACCTCGCATAGAGTCGGCATCACATCGGCCATGGAGACGAAGGCCGAGGTGGAGACGCTGGACGGCTTGATCCCATAGCCGGACCATACCATGGGGATTCGTGTAAGCGATTCCGGCAGGCCGACGCCCTTGCGGCCGAGACCATAGTCCATCAAATAGTCACCGTGATCGGCGAGGTAGACGATCACAGTGTTCTTAAGGACGTCCTTCTGCTTCATGTGATTCACTAATCGTGTTAGCTGGTCATCGAGGAGGCGCAGCATCCCCAGATAGTTGGATTTGTAGCGCCGCCATTTTTCTTCCGTCAGCGGGAAGGCGTCTTGTTGCAGGCCATACAGCCACTGTGCACGGTATCCCAGGTCTTTCAGTGCCTCAGGTCCGGCGCAGCGGCCGGGCACCTGTTCGGGCGGAAACATATTCCAGTATGGGGCAGGGACCTGCTCAGGATCGTGAGGCTCGGGGAATCCTACCTGAAGGATAAAAGGTTGGCTGCCAGACTGGTCCATGAATTCAATGGCGTCCGAGACAATGCGGTAGGGAATCTGCGTCTCAAGAGGGAAGGGAGTAGGTTCCTCGGCGACGTTGAATGCAAGTTTTTTTAGCCATGCTTCGTATTCGGCGATTTCTTTTGGGGCATTGGGTGCTTTATATCCTCCACCGTGCATGTATTCTCGCCAGAAATCGAGGCGCTCGGGTTTCAGATAAGTATGGTTTTTCCCTGCGAGCCCGGTTCGGTATCCCTGATCTTTAGCAACCTGGTAGATATCTTTCTCGAAGAAAGCGAGCTCCGGATCGAGATTCATGCGGACACGATGCGCCTCAGGCCAGCGTCCGGTCAGCATGCTAATTCGGCTGGGAACGCAGAGGGGTGTCGTCGCATAGGCGCGATCGAAGGCGATACCCTCGTCTGAGAGAGCATCGAGGGTTGGGCTGGTGTCCAATGGATAGCCTGCGCGCCTGGACAGACCGGCGCGATGCTGGTCTGAGACGACAAAGATGATATTGGGTTTGGCTGCGCGTATCGGCTCGGCAGAAGCTGCTATCGCGTGTCGTTCTAAAGCTGGAACTGCTGCACCGATCATGCCAAGAGATGCGGTCTTAAGAAAATTTCTGCGTTCCATGAGCAATTGTCCCTGTGGTCTGCAACCAACATACCGTCTTCAATCACTGATGATAAATGGATTGCGCTGCAATACTGGACTTATTACGAGTCGCGCAGAATGGAGGAAATTGGATTTAAAATCCACCGACATTAACCGGTCGCGGGACAAGCCCTCCAGAGGCCATAGTAATGCCGCAGAAGTTATGGTCGGCAGATCGCAATTGATTGTAGGGAGGCTAGTCTTTCTACCGACAGCAGAAATCTCTCGTTCGAGCGTTTCCGGCTGTTGGAAGAGGCTGTTCGAGGTGGATTTATTGTTGAACAACTCTTTCCAGGGGAAGCTCTGATTAAGTTCCCCGAAGATTCCCCTCCGTGGCTAAAGCCTCATGCAGATAGGCCATTTATGGCATCCTTCGACTTCGCTCAGGACAGGCTCAGAAGCTGTGCCCTAAAAAAACGGAGTTAACCAAAGGCTTCCTAGACAGATGAAATGGGCTCCGCTGGAACTTTTGCCGCCTGTTTCAGGTTGACCAGCTTCAAGGCAAAATCGCCGAAGTGACGGACTAAACTTCCACCTGTAGGAGAGAAGTAGATGACGCAAGCCAGAAGATAAATAACGCTTTTGATCTCCCGGTGCTTTATTGAATAACGCAGATGCTTTAACAGCGGGGCGCCCAGAGCCGCGCGAATCTGCTTCGACAAGCGCCGGTTAGACATCTCCCGTATTGTGGCGCGGAATTCCAACGCGTGCGAGAAGTTCCACATGGCAATCGTTGGAGTTCCAAACATTCCATGGAGGATGGCTGATTGCTCAGGGCTGAGGTCACGAAGCTGCGCTCTCCGGGCGATAATCTCTACCATGCGCATGTCTTTTGCCGCCAGATCCCAGAGATCTCTTCGTCCAACGATGACACATCGCTGAAGCAGTGCTGTAACTTGATCATCTTCACTCGATAGATCGCGAGCGCCTGGTAAAAATTCTTCGAGAGCATACAGCGAATAAATGGATTTGAAAATCCGCTGGTTGAACCCATGCCAAACTGCTGCGTTATCCTGCGCCTTAATCCGTAGAGTCGAGGAGCCGCGCACTCCTGAATGCTGCCGCTGGCTGAATACGAGACCATCGATTCGCTTTCCCCGGAACCTCCGTACCAGGCGAAGCAACATTTCGTAGTCCTGAGTTCGAATGAACTCTTCGTTGAAAGCTCCCGCCTGCTCATAGCACCTTTTTCGAACCAGCATATTCGATTGAAAGATCAGGCATCGCTGCATCAATACGAGGGAGAGCATATCGTCATCGGGTGGATGAGAATCTCGCGGCTCGATCAGGACATTCCCCGAGGCCGATACTCGAAAGGCGTTATGGCCACCATAGGAGAATTCGCACTCCGGACTGCATTCCAGGCCCGCCACGAGCCGTTCGATGCAATCTCTCATCGCAATATCATCGTCGTCGAGAATATAAATCAGCTCATTCGAAACATTCTTCAGTGCCAGATTAAGGGCTGCCGACTTGCCCCTGTTCGCTTGTCGGAGATAGATGATTTGCGAAGAGACTTTGGCAACGACCTCTGCCGTGTCGTCCGTCGATCCATCATCCACAACAATGATCTCGTCCGGAGGCGTGGTTTGCGCGAGGAGGCTCGCGAGCGCCTCCTTTAGAAACGTGCTGCGATTATAGGTGGGGATAATAGCAGTTACGCCGGAAGCGGGTGGCATGGCCTAAGTCCGTCCATTCGAAGATTAAGATCCTTGGCCCAGGCAGGCAAGACGGGCATCGACGTTCAACCGAGAAGATTAATTCACTTGAATAACACAAAAGTTGTATCACAAATGCTTCTCAATTGTCTTGACGTTTTTAATTATGTGTGAATTGTATGACGGGAATACGAAAAATTGCAGGCCGCAGGTTAGTTATAAAATCAATCTTTTAAATAAAACGGAAACCTGACGCTTACTCATCGTTGATGACCGGCGGTGGTCTATGGCAGGACAGATGACTCGACAGGCTTCCATTTCATACCGGTTTTCGCCGTTGCGGCATGCTCATTTTCTCCTGCTGGAGCGTATGATTTTGCTGTGGGTCCAACTAAAAAGGAGAATGGTTGATGCGGATTGGAATGTTGACTGGCGGTGGAGATTGTCCCGGATTGAATGCCGTGATTCGTGCCGCGGTGCGCAAGGGAATTCTTCACCACGGTGATGAATTTATTGGATTTATGGAGGGATGGCGAGGAGTCATCGAAGATGTGACGATGCCGCTGACGCTGGAGACGACCTCCGGCATCCTGCAAAAGGGGGGAACAATCCTGCGGTCTTCACGGACGAATGTGAAGAAGATTGAGGGCGGTTTTGAGAAGTGTGTTGAGACCATCAAACGGAATAAGCTGGACGCTCTGATCGCGCTGGGCGGCGACGATACGCAGTCCATCAGCCTGGCGCTGAGCGAGCGCGGCGTAAAGTGCGTTGGCGTTCCCAAGACCATCGACAACGATCTGAGCGGGACCGATGCCTGCTTCGGCTTTGATACGGCGGTCATGATTGCCACCGAGGCGGTGGACCGACTGCACTCGACTGCGGAGTCGCACAACCGCGTGCTCGTCTGCGAGGTGATGGGACGCGATGCGGGCTGGATCGCGATCACCTCCGGGATCGCCGGCGGCGCGGACGTCATTCTGGTGCCCGAGGTTCCCATCGATATCGAGGAGACCTGCCGGCTGATCAAGTATCGCTACGAGCATGGGAAGAAGTTTGCGATTGTAGTGGTAGCCGAGGGCGCGAAGTTTCCCGAGGGCGCCGTGGCCACCCACGATACCTCGCTGGACTCGTTCGGCCATCCGCGTCTGAGCGGTATCGGGCAGACGCTCGCCGAGGAGATCGAGAAGCGTACCGGCTACGAGACTCGCAGCGTGAACCTGGGTCATACGCAGCGCGGCGGTACGCCGACGGCCTATGACCGGATGCTGGCGACGCGCTATGGCGTGGCCGCAATCGATCTGGTCCATGCGGGCAAGTTCGGTCGCCTGGTCGTACTGCGCGGAACCCAGATCTCGGACATTCCCATCGCGGATGCCATCGCCAAGACGAGAACCGTTGGTCAGGACCTGCTGGATGTGGCAAAGAGCTTGCAGCCTCTCAAGAAGGGTTAATACCGCGGTACAAGATGATTTAAGAAAGCCCCGGAGCTTCTTCCGGGGCTTTTTCCTTGGATCGAGAAGTGTGGTCCGGGGCTTCTATAGCTGCTTGCGCCTTCCGGCGGCGGATAGTTTGAGGGAATGGAACTCCCGGCTATAATGAGTCATCGAAGCGGGAGTAGCTCAATGGTAGAGTAGCGGCTTCCCAAGCCGTTGGTTGCGGGTTCGATCCCCGTCTCCCGCTCCAGATTCCACATGTTATTCAATTGGTTTTTCAATCCTTAAGATCAGAACGGCCCTCCTTGAAAGGAGAGCCGTTGTATGAGAAAACCAGGTGCAGTCGATGCGTTAAGGCTTCACCGCAGCGAGGGTCGTCTTTTGCGAAGCCGCCAGATGATCTTCCAGCGCCTGCGCTGCGGGTAAGTAGCCGATTGCCTTGGCGATCTGCGGATCCCACTGAGCGCGGACTTTCAGACCCTCGAGTTGGCCGAACTGCGAAGTGAACAACTCGCTCTTGATGCTCTCCTTCACCCAGTCCGCCGCTCCAGCGATATCGGCATCGGTATAGTCGATCTTTTGCGACTGTAGGAAGTTCTTGAAGTTCTGAAGGATAGCGTCATCGACCACAAAGTCCTTGCTGACCGTGTGGGTGGCGAGATAGTACTTGCTGAAGTTAAAGAAGGCGTAGTTGCGGAGCAGGTTGCTCTGGAAGGGGGTGGCCTTGAGTTCCGGGATCTTCTCGTCCGGCGTGATGCCGCCGCCGCCGTAGACGGTCCGGCCTGAGTCGGTGAGCTTGACTTCGAGATTACTCTTGTCCGCCTTGAGCGCGTCGTCGCGAACGTAGTAGTAGTCGTAGAGCGAGACGCCGTTGTAGTTGCGCTGGATCAGGCGGCCTGACGGTGTGTAGTAGTGATAGGTGGTCAGAGCGAGGCCGGTATTCTCGCTGAGCTGGAAGACGGTCTGGACGAGTCCCTTGCCGAAGGTGGTCTCACCGACGATCAGGGCGCGGTCGTGGTCCTGCAACGCGCCGGAGACGATCTCAGCCGCGGAGGCGGTATTGCGGTTGACGAGGACAACGATGGGATACTTTTTGCCCTCTTCGCCGTGAGATACGCGATAGACCTGGTCAGGGAAGGCTCGACCCTTCTGCGAGACGACGATCTGGCCTTTTTGGAGGAACTTGTCGGCCATGTTGACGGCTTCGTTCAGCAGGCCGCCGGGATTGCTGCGCAGGTCGATGACGAGGCCGTTGATGTTGCCGAATTTATCCAGCGCGTCGCCTACTTCGCGACTGGTCGTCTCCATAAAGTTGGTGACGTGCATGTAACCGATGCCGGGGCGGATCATAAAGGCCAGATCGACCGAGGGACGAGAGACCTCGTCGCGGATCAGGTCGAAGACCAGAGGCTTGGCCGAGCCCTCGCGATCCATTGTCACCGAAACGTGGGTTCCGCGCGGCCCCTTTAATAGGTTGGCGACGGCCAGAGAATCCATGCCGTCGGTCGATTTATCGTCGACCTTCTTGATGACGTCGCCGGGGCGGATGCCGGCTTTATACGCGGGGGTACCCTCGAAGGGAGTCAGGACGACGATCTTCAGCCCATTCTTGGCCGTGGCATCCGGCTGCGGCTGAATGGACATGCCCACGCCGTAGTACTTGCCGTGCTGGTCCTCGCGCATCTGGGCGAAGGCCTTGGGATCGTAGAAGTTAGAGTGCGGATCGAGGGTGTGCAGCATCCCCGGGATGGCGCCGTCGTAGATGGCCTTGTCAACCTTGTCGGAATCGAGATGCTCCGCGTAGTTCTGCTCGACCATGGCGTAGACGTTGGTAAAGGAGTGGAGCGAGTCGCGGAGGGTGGATTCATCGCTGGCCGACTGGGCCGCGACCTTCTGGTTGATGAATGTGCCGAGCACGGCGCAGGTGGCCAGAAAAAGCGTGACGATGAAGAGTGCGCGACGGGTGCGGGGTGCCATTGGCTTGGATAACCTCAAAAAAGGGGGAAACAGTGCTCAATTCCATGCACGGAGATGCATCGTATCGGCGCGCCCTCTTTGGACGGAGTATAGCATCGGCGGGTGAGCGGCGGCTTGCCGGAAAAGGGCATTCGCTAGTTAGGTGCGGGGCAGTTAGAATGATGAACGGATACCGTCCTCTGTTTTGGCAAGTCAAAACAGGCAGGGAGGCAGTCTTGTGCGATGGATTTCGATGGACTTGCGGCGGGGCAAAATTAGAGCCGCAGAACGCTGATAACTGAAGATACGAGTGACGATGACTTTTAGAATTTCGCAGTTTGCGATGGTGTTCGGGTTGGGTTTGCTGACATTGCAGGGAGCGGCCCAGGCGCCGCGGTATCAGAGCCCCCTCGACGTTCAGGCGCCGGAGCCGCAACTGACGCTCCCCTCTCCCGCTCCGATTACGCCGAATGGCACCGTGGTGGAGGATGTGATCGCTCGCGTGAACGATCAGATCATCAATCGAAGCGACGTCGAACGGGCGATGCAGGAGCTGGCCCGCGAGGACCAGCAGAGTCATGCCACGCCTGAAGAGGCGGCAGACCGGCGGAAGAATCTGCTGCGTGACATGATCGATAAGCAGCTCCTGCTGTCCAAGGGCAAGGAATTGGGGCTAAACGCCGACGCCGAAGTCGTCCGGCGGTTGGACGAGATTCGGAAACAGAACCATCTGGATTCCATGGAGGCTCTCGAAAAGGCGGCGGCGCAGCAGGGCGTCTCTTTTGAGGATTTCAAGGCGAATATTCGCGACAGCATCATCACGCAGCAGGTTGTACGCGACGAGGTGGGCCGTCGTCTGCAGATGACGCAGGGGAAGGAACAGGCTTACTACGAGGCTCACAAGCAGGATTTTGCCCAGCCGGAGCAGGTAAGGCTGAGCGAGATTCTTATTCCCACTCCGACCGATGCGAACGAAGAAGTAATCGCGCAGGCCAAGGCAAAGGCCGAAGACGTTGCCGCGAAGATCAAGGCAGGCGGCAAGTTCGACGATCTTGCCAAGCAGTATTCCGGCGGCTCGACGGCGGCTCAGGGCGGCGATCTGGGTACATACAAACGGGGGGCACTGGCGAAGGTTCTGGAAGATCAGACATTCAGCCTTCAACCCGGAGGAGTAACAGCGCCGATTCAAACTCGCCAGGGGTTCGTGATCCTCAAGGTGACCGAACATCAGGCAGCGGGCACGCCTCCGCTCAAGGATATTGAGCCGCAGGTGCAGGAAGCGATGTACATGCAGCAGTTGCAGCCTGCGCTGCGCGCTTATCTGACCAAGCTGCGCGAAGAGGCGTACATCGACATTGCAACGGGATTCGTGGACTCCGGAGCCAGCCCGAACGAGACCAAGCCGGTGTTCTCGGCGTATGCTCCCCCAGCCCCGAAGAAGAAGAAAGTACAGCAGAAAGAGCGGTTTGTTCATTCCGGCGGACGTCTCGCAGCGGCAACCAAGGCTCCGGCCGCCGCTGCGGCAACCCCTGTGGCTGCGGTTGCGACTGCGAGCAATAGCAAGAAGAGATCCAAGCCCAGGAAGATCAAGCGTGAGAAAGTTCGTTTCGGCCAGGCTCCCCGGCAAGCCCTGCCCCCCGGACCGCAGGAGACTGCTGTTGGCGGCGATGTAGGCGCTGGAGCTTCGTCGGCCAGCGAGATTCCGGGTGGCTCGACCGCTCCGGGAGCGGCAATGACGTCGATTGGGGATGAGGAGAACGCGCAGAACGCCGATGTGAATCCGCTGACGCCGGTCGAGCCTAAGGCCAAGAAGACACGCTTCGCGGAGCGCGAGAACATCGTCATCGCCGAGAAGAAAGCCGCCAAGGAGAGAAAGATAAAGGAAAAAGCTGTGGCTACGCCGGAGCCGATGTCCGCCGAGGAGAAGGCCACCCAGAAGGCTCAGGCAGCTCCGATGGGCCTGAACGGGGATACGGCAAAGAAGAAGAAAAAGGTGAAGGTCAAGGGAGCGCCGAAGGAGCGCCTGCAGGATCGTCCCAGCACGCCGGAGGCTGCTCCGCCTCCGCCCGCGCCTACGGTTAACCCCGCGCTCGGTCAAGGTCCGTTGGGGCCCGCTGCGCCACCTCCGCCGACCACCCCGGCACCAGCAGCGCCGGCAACTCCTCCGAGCAACTAACTGCGGCGGGAAAGTAACGGTCTACAACGACGCGAGGGCTCCGGCCCTCGCGTCGTTGCTTTTGGGCAATCGATTATTCGCCCCGGCGGGGTATTCTGATGGGCATGAAAGACTTTTTTATTGCCGATGCCGCCAGATTCGAGAACACGACGGTGACATCGTATTTTGCCCTGTCCTCGCTGTCGGTGCGGGAGAAGAAACAGGGCGGCCAGTATCTGGCGCTCACGCTGACGGACAAGACCGGCGCGATGGAAGCGCGTATGTGGGATGAGGTCGCCGACGCGTTGGCAAGCTGCTCCGAGGGCTGCTATGTGAAGGTGCAGGGGCAGATCAGCAAATATCAGGGCAAGTTCCAGATCACTTTGCAGAAGATGCGCAACGCGGCGGAGAGTGAGATCGACCCTGCCGACTATCTGCCCGCGACACGCTTCGACGTGGATGAGATGTGGACTGAACTTCGCGGCTATGTCGCCCAGTTCACGAACCCGGATCTCAAGCGGCTCGTCTTCTCCTTTTTGGACGATGAGGCCATTGCAGCGGCCTACCGGGCCGCGCCGGCGGCGAAGCGACTGCACCATGCCTGGCTTGGCGGCCTGCTGGAGCATGTGGTCACCCTGGTCCGCGTATGCCTGGCGACGGCCCCCTTCTACCCTGAAGTTGACCCCGACCTGCTGGTAACCGGCGCCATTCTGCACGACATCGGCAAGACACGCGAACTGCACTGGAAGAACAGTTTCGGCTATACCCTCGAAGGCCAGATGATCGGCCACATCAGCATCGCGCAGGGAATGCTGATCGAGAAGGTGAGGGAACTGGAGCCTTTTCCCGACAAGCTGCGCCTGCTGGTGGAGCACATGATTCTCAGTCACCACGGCAAGTACGAGTTCGGCTCTCCCAAGCTGCCCATGACGCCCGAGGCGCTGCTGCTGAATGTGCTCGACGACCTCGAAGCCAAGATGCAGGTGCTGCGCAATGAGTTCGCCGCCGCCGCTGCCAGCGGAAAAGGCAGCGCCGAGATGACGGAGTGGGTGCGCAGCATGGAGCGCCCCCTGTTCGACTCGCGGAGCTATTTAAAGGATTGAGCATGGGGAAAATGGAGCCTTATTGGGGTTGCCCGCGGACATCGGATTAAATCCGGCCGGCATCTGAATCAATCAGATGTTTGAAATGTCGATCATTCGGGAGAGATTATGCCGACGATCACTAAAGCTGACGCGCTTTCTCATAAACTCCAGGAGGGGTTGACTCACGAACTGGAGTCCTATCATGGCCCGTCGTTCGAGTTGCGCTTCTGGGACCATACTGGTTCTCACTACGGTTCGGGGACGCCTCTTTTTACCATCACGGTCAAATCGCTGGAGGTGCTCAAAGCGATTCTGTGGGATCCCGATGAGATCTCCCTGGGGGATGCCTTTGTGAAAGGCGACCTGGAGGTAGAGGGCGATATCTTTGCGATGTTTCAGTTCGCCGACTTCGTCTTCAGCAACGCCCATGGGGTCGAAACTCCTTCCTGCGCCCGGCGCCTTGCCATCTCAGCCACGAAGGGCTTTCGGCATCTGGAATATGCGATTAATGAGATGTTTGTCCATAGCCTGCGCCGGGACAGGCGCGCCATCTCGTTTCACTACGACAAGCCGCCCGAGTTCTTTGCCCCCTGGCTCGGCCCGTCGATGGTGTACTCCTGCGCCTACTTCCGCCACAACTCCGACAGCCTGGAAGAGGCGCAGCGAAACAAGCTCGACCTGATCTGCCGTAAGCTGCGCCTCCGTCGCGGCGAGGAGATGCTGGATATCGGTTGCGGCTGGGGTAGCCTTGTTCTCCACGCGGCGAAGTACTATGGCGTCCATGCCACCGGGATCACCCTGAGCGAGCGGCAGTTTGCCTTCGCTCAGCAGCGCATCGCCCAGGACGGGCTCGAGGCCGAGTGCGAGGTCAGGCTTTGCGACTACCGGCAAATCCCGGATGAGACGCCGTCCTTCGACAAGATCGCGAGCGTCGGCATGTTCGAGCACGTCGGCAGGCAGAATCTGGGCACTTACTTTGACACCGTCAAAAGACTGTTGAGGCCCGGCGGAGCCTTTCTGAACCATGGGATCGTCTCGTCTCTCGACGAGGACCGGAAGCAGGGGCCGTCCTTTATCCGAAAGTACGTCTTTCCCGACACCGCGCTGGCCACGCTTCCAGCGGTTACCAGCGAGGCCGAGCACGCAGGGTTTGAACTGCGCGATGTCGAATGCCTCCGCGAGCACTATGAGCGCACGTTGCATAACTGGGTCGACCGGCTGGAGCGCTGCAAACGGGACCTGCTCAAATATGTCGACCTGGATACCTATCGCGTCTGGCGGCTTTACATGGCGGGATCCGCCGAAGCCTTTCGGCAGGCCAAGATCAGCATCTACCAGATTCTGCTCCTGGACCCGAGGAACGGAGGGCACATGGAACCGCGCACACGAGAAGATTGGCTGCTCGATCGGCATGGCCAGTTAGTCGATGCACACTGAACTTCCACCCTCACTCTACTGGCTGTCCAGTCAACGACAGCGTCTGACCAGGAAGCCTATATCAGGGCATGATTCCTACAGGGAAATCGCTCTATCTTGGGAGCAGCCATGGTCCTGTGGCTGTCACAAGAAGCAGTCCCAGACCAAGGAAAACAACAATCCCAACCAGAAAAGCGATGACAACAATCAGGAAGTTGCCTTCGTCGTGAAAGGTATGGGCGGCGGTGACGTCTCCGAGTTCGTGTGAAGTGTTCATATGATTAGGATACAACCCGTCTGCCAGAAGAAGAAGTACCGACTGATGAGTTTTATTCGTCGCGTCCCGGGCGTGACATCAGATCGCGGATTGCGTCCTTAGGAGCTTTGTTGTGGTGGAGGATGGCGTCCATCTGCTCGGTGATGGGCATCTCGACGCCGTAGCGTGCAGCCAGGCCAAGCGCGGCAGTCGTGCTCTGGACGCCTTCGGCGACCTTGCCGTTCAGACCTGAGAGGATGTCGGGGAGTCGGCGGCCCTTGCCAAGCTCGATGCCAACCGAGCGGTTCCGCGAGAGATTGCCGGTGCAGGTAAGGATCAGGTCGCCGACGCCGGAGAGTCCGGCAAGCGTCTGGCGGCGGCCTCCGCAGGCTACGGCGAGCCGCGTCATCTCGGCAATACCGCGGGTAATCAGGGCGGCGGCGGAGTTATGCCCGAGGTTGAGTCCATGGACGACCCCGGAGGAAAGGGCGATCACATTCTTCAGAGCGCCGCCTAGCTCGACGCCGGGGACATCGTCGTTCGTGTAGATGCGCAGCGAGGGTGAAGAGAATTCGTGCTGGATGGTCTGTGCCAGGGTAGGAATGCCGGCGGCGACGACGATGGCTGTCGGATATCCCTGGGCGACCTCCTGAGCGAACGACGGCCCGCTCAGCACGGCGCACGGATTGCCGGTCACCGAGGCGATTACCTGGGACATGCGCAGGTAGCTGGCCTCTTCCAGTCCCTTCGAGGCGCTGAGAACGATCTGGTCGCGGGTCAGTAGCGGGGCGATATGGCTGATAACTCCGCGCAGATGCTGCGACGGTGTGGCGCATAGAAGGATGTCGGCCTCGAAGATGGCGCCGGGAAGGTCGGAGGTCACTTGGACATCTGCCGGCAGGGTAAAGCCGGGGAGGTATGGGAGGTTCTCTCCCATGTCACTGAGTTGCTCGGCCAACGGGACGGAGTGGGCCCAAAGGACGATCTCATGGCCGCCGCGGCGGGCGAGCGAAAGGGCGAGGGCCGTCCCCCACGCTCCTGCACCAAGAATGGCGATACGGCTCATGCTGCCACCTTGCGCGCACCGAAGCGATTCTCGGTGCCGGCGAGCAGGCGCCGGATATTCTGGTGGTGCTTCACGATGATGAGCAGCGGAATGAAGAGAAATCCGGCGATCACAATTGGCGTCCTGTAGGGCACGAAGTGGAAGGCGAAGAGAGGGAATGACGCCGCGGCAATAATCGAGGCCAGAGAGACGTAACGGCTGAGAGCAAAGACGACGACGAAGACCGCAAGCGTGGCGAGCGCCGATGCCGGCGTAAGCGCAAGGAAGACGCCGAGTGCGCTGGCGACGCCTTTGCCACCGTGAAAGCCCAGCCAGACCGGGAAGCAGTGGCCCAGAATTGCCGCAACTGCTGCCGCCACAGCCAGATCGTAGCTGGCGGGCGCGATGTGCTGCGCGATCCTGACCGCCGCGAAGGCTTTGCCGAGATCGAGCAGAAGGGTGGCAATGGCCAGCCCCTTGGCTCCGGAGCGCGCCACGTTGGTGGCTCCGATATTGCCGCTACCGGTGGCGCGAATATCCTGTTTGCGAAAGATTTTGACCAGGACATAGCCAAACGGTATGGAGCCAAGGAGATAAGCCAGCGGGATGGAGATGATCCAGGGGGTCATTGTCTTCTCGATGAGTCTATCAAGGCTGGTACAAGGCTAGTTTAGAGGAGGTTGCGGCGGATAAGTTCAAGCGCGTGCTGGCTGGCCCAGTATCGGATGCGTTCCCGGTTGCCGGTAAGGTTGATCTCCTTGACCTGCGTCTGCCTGCCGTCGGCGATGCCGATGTAGACCCGTCCGATCGGCTTTTGTGCATCGGGACCGGAGGTTCCGCCGCCGGGGCCGGCAAGTCCGGTGATGGAGACGCCGATCGAGGCTCCGGTGCGGGCGCGGATACCTTCGGCGAGCCCGCGTGCCACCTCTTCGCTGACCGCTCCCTTCTCGTCGATAGTCTCTTTGGGAACGCCGGTCATAATCGTCTTCAATTCTGGCGTGTAGACGACTGCGCCGCCGATGAAGGCGCTCGAACTATTGGGGACGGCGGTTAGCCGCTCGGCCAGCAGGCCGCCGGTACAGCTTTCGGCGGTGGCGAGGGTGAGATGCCGCATCCCCAGCATCAGCAGCACCACCTCTTCGAGGCTTTCGCCTTGTCCGGAGAAGATGGCGTCATCCATCTCGCGTTCGATCTCTTCGGTCACCTCGTCGACGCGGGTCCGGGCCTCGGCAAGCGTAGCTTTGGCGGAGAGAAAGTGCAGTTGAATCTCGGCGTGACCGGCGAGGATGGTAGTCTCGACGTCGGCATATCGCTTGTAAATAGGAGCGGTGCGGGCATCGACCTGCGACTCCGGGATCAGTGCCATGCGGAGCGTCCGGCGAGCGAGATGGCGCGGCGGAAGATGGCCGGCGAGGCAGTGCTCGCAGGTCTCGTCGAAGAGGGGTTTCAACTCGCTGGGTGGGCCGGGCAGAAGAATGATGATCTTGCGGTGGGTCTGGCCGTCGGCGCCAGTAACGGTGGTGTCGAGGAACTGGCCGGGAGCGCTGCCGTTCTTATTTTCGAGCAGCATGGCTCCGTCGAGGATGTCGGCCTGCTTGGCATTGTTCAGCGGCATCACGATTTGGCGCGCGGCATAGCGCTTGTAGAGGGCGGTGAGGACGGCGGGGTCGCGACGCAGTCCGATGCCGAGCGCGGCAGCCGCGGCTTCGCGGGTCAGGTCGTCTTCGGTGGGCCCGAGACCTCCGGAGAAAACGATGATGTCGGCACGTTCGATGGCGATCTTCGCCGCGCTGGTGAGGTGTCCCAGGTTGTCGCCGACGATGGTCTTGAAGGCCACTTCGACGCCAAGATCGTTGAGCGCGGCGGTCAGATAAAGGGAGTTGGTGTCCTGCCGGTGAGGGGTGAGCATCTCGGAGCCGACAGCGATAATCTCAGCGATCATGATTTAGAGGGAGTGCGTCCAGCAGGTGCCTTTCCTCTTTAGATGGTAGCGGTTTCGTTCCGGTTTGCGCCAGACTCGGAAGGAATGTCTCGAAGTCGCGTTCTTCTGCGACGTTGCCAGTCGATAACCAGATTCTTGACAACTATTCCGCAGTGGACTAAACAGGTGTGGGTTAGCCCTATGCTCGATATTCGCAATATCTCCAAGCGTTACTCCGGTATCCCTGCGGTAGAGAATGTGAGCTTCTGCGCGCGTGCCGGGGAGGTAACCGGCTATCTTGGGCCGAACGGTTCGGGCAAGTCCACCACCATAAAGATGATCACCGGACTGATCGCGATGGACTCGGGGTCGATTCTGTTTGACGGCAAGCCGATTCACAGTGACCTGATGGCCTATAAGCAGCGCCTCGGCTATGTGCCGGAAGAGCCGTACCTGTACACGCATCTGAGCGGTGCGGAGTATCTGGTCATGGTGGCTCAGTTGCGCAATCTCGCGCCCAGACTGGCCAGTGAGCGCATCGATGGGTTGCTGCGGGCGTTCGCGCTCTACGATGACCGGCACGTGGCGATCTCTGCGTATTCCAAGGGGATGCGGCAGAAGGTTCTGCTGGCGGCGGCATTGCTGCACAATCCCGATCTGGTTCTGCTGGACGAGCCATTTTCCGGGCTCGATGTTGGTTCCTCCCTCATTCTGCGGAGCTTGATCGAGGAGCTTGCCGCCCGTGGCAAGGTGGTTCTGTTCAGCTCGCATGAGTTGGAGACGGTAGAGCGAATATCCTCGCGTATCGTGATTCTGCATCGCGGCAGGATCGTGGCCGACGACTCGATTGAGGGACTGCGGACGCTGATGTCTCTGCCAACCCTCGAAGGTATCTTCTCGCAGCTTGCGGTCCAGCAGGATACGACGGCGATCTCGAAGCAGATTGCGGATCTCATTCATGCGTAAGCCCTTGAGCATGGAGAGGCGTCAGTTCCGCGTGCTCTATCGCACGTTTCTGATGCGCGTCATCGATCTGGAACTGCTGTCGGCAGACGCGGACACCAGCAGATTGCTCGCGCAGTTTGCCGCATTGTTTGCCGGAATGAGCTTCCTGTTCACCTTTTGGATAATCGCGTCCGGAGGCGCATTACCGCGAGATTTCCTCTGGTTGATGGAACACTTCCTGATTGCGACGACGATGGTGGTAGTCGGCTTGTTCTCCGTCCTATGCTGGGATTCCATCTTTCCCGACCGGCGCGATGTTCTGGTGCTCGCCCCGCTGCCAGTCCGCGCAAGAACGCTCTTTCGTGCCAAGATCGCGGCGTTGATCTCCGCGCTGAGTCTCTCCGTCCTCTCCCTGAACAGCATCAGCGGCTTGATCTGGCCGTTCCTCTTTTCTGCAACGAACGAGGGCGGCCTCCTGGGCATCCTCCATGCGCTGGCGGCCTACTGGGCCACGATGATTCTGGCTGGATTATTTATGTTCTGCTGCGTGCTGGGAGTGCAGGGGGCAGCCTCGCAGCTTTTGCCTCGCCAGCACTTCTTGCGCCTGTCAGCCCTGTTGCAGATAGCTGTATTCTTTTTGTTCTTCGGCGTATACATCCTTGAGCCGTCGCTTGAAACGCCCAGAGCCCTGACCGCGCCAGAGAATCAGCGGCTGCTGGCATGGTTGCCATCGTATTGGTTTCTGGGTCTGTTTCAGCAGCTCAACGGCTCGATGTTTCCAGCGTTCGCCCCTTTGGTAAGGCGAGCGTGGGAGGGGCTCGCGGTCGCACTCTTCGGCGGTATGGCATCAATCCTCATGGCCTATTTCCGAACCATGGGGAAGATCGTCGAAGATCCCGATATTGTGCCGGGAGCGCATCGGGCCAACTGGTCGCCGCGATTTGGAACGCTGCTGCAAACCTCCGTAGTGCTGTTCAGCGTCCGTACGCTATTGCGCAGCCGGCAGCATCGGGTCCTGCTCTCCTTTTGTCTTGGAAGCGGGCTTGCCATCGTGCTGGCTTACGTGAAAACCGCACTGGACCTGCAGAGACTTCTACACAGGGCAACCGGTGGGGCGGCCGATGTCTCCTTCTTCGTGGCAAGCCTGTGGGCAATGTGTTTTGCGATATTAGGAGTTCGTTTCGTGATCTCCATGCCTCACATGCTGCGGGCAAACTGGATCTTTCGGATGACCGAGATTCATAGCGTAACGGCATATCTCGCGGCGATCCGAAGATCGTTATGGGTGCTGGCCGTGACGCCCGTCTGGCTGTTTTTTTGTATCTTCTTTCTTCTCCGCTGGCCTGCCTGGCCGATCGTGGGCCATCTTGTCCTGCTTGGACTCGTTGGCGCGATCGTCGTCGAACTCAGCCTCTACGGCTTCCACAAACTTCCCTTCACCTGCTCCTGGCTACCCGGCCAGCCGAAGGTACGCCTCGTCTCCTGGGGCTGCCTGCTTGTGTTGGTTCCTCCCATCGCCGGGGGACTTGAAAAGCGAAGGCTCGATCAGCCTTTGGGCTACGTCTGCATGTTCGTTCTTCTTGCTTGCATCGCCGCTTATGTGCGATGGCGCACAGTTGCTTCGGCGAGATCAGCGGAGGGACTGATCTTTGAAGAAGAGTACCGGCCTGAGTTGTTCTCGTTGAATCTCCCGCGGAACGAGAGCATCCCACTGCCTCTTTCCGCGGATGTGGAGCGTTCAGGTATCTGTTAGAAACTTCGCTGCAGCGGCGGCACGGTCTTTAGAGTGCGATCGTGCCGCCGCCACAGCTTTAGAGGTGAGGCGCCCAACCCTTTTCGTACTCGCGGCCCCAGCCCTTCATGGCTTCGCTGTCGTTGAGGATGTGGCCATTTTGTGGGTTCAGCTTCAACTCGCGGTTCACTTCCCAGGCGATGTTCGAGAGTTGAAGCATGGTGACGGAGATGTTACCTGAGGCGATAGGCTGGTTGAGTTTTTCGCCGGTACGGATGGCGGCGATGAAGTTAGCGAAGTGGAGGTCCGTCATGTTGTCGGCGCCGGTAAGGTCGGCGGAAGAGGCCGCCTTGCCTTCCTTGACCTCGCTGGTCTTCTTTCCGTTGAGGTCGTAAACCTCATAGCCGGCGGGGTCGAGGATGACGCTGCCGGTGGTTCCGACGATGACCGCGCCGCGGTCACGGTTGTAGAGCTTCATCCCGTTGCAGCTCTGGTCGTGCCAGGAGATCATCTTGTCGTCGTACACGAAGCTGGTGTCCAGGGTGTCGTAGAACTGCCAGTCGTCCTTGAACTGGTAGCGGCCTCCGGCGGCGGTGATGCGGTTGGGAAGATCGACCCCGAGCGCCCAGCGGCAGACATCGACTTCGTGGGTTCCATTATTGAGAGCTTCGCCGGTACCCCAGATTCTGAACCAGTGCCAGTTGTAAGGTTGGACGTTGTCCTTGTACGGCTGGCGCGGGGCCGGACCTTGCCAGAGATCCCAGTCGAGAACAGCGGGGACGGGAGCTACCTTTCCGACGCCGATGGACTTGCGGGTGTTGCTGTACCATGCCTTGCCGTAGTAGGCGCGGCCTACGAGGCCGTCTTGAATTTTCTTGACGACATCGATGTAAATGGGCGAAGAGCGGCGCTGAGTACCCATCTGGACATGCTTGCCATACTTGCGCTGGGCTTCGACGAGCAAAGCGCCCTCGGCGGGGTTGTGGCTGCAAGGCTTTTCGACGTAGACGTGCTTGCCTGCCTGAAGCCCGGCGATGGCCATCGGTGCATGCCAGTGGTCGGGCGTGGCGATGGTGATGGCGTCCACGTCTTTGGAGGTAAGGATGTTGCGGAAGTCCTTGTCGGTGGCAGGGGCATAGCCGAGGCTGGTCTGGACCCGGCCCGCGAACTTTTTGAGGGTGTTGCTGTCGACATCGCAGACGTGAGTGATTCTCGCGTGCTGCTGGTTTGCCTTGAGCGACGCGAGGTGGGCGTAGGCGCGGCTGTGGAGGCCGATGACCGCAAAGTTGAGGCGATCGTTGGCTCCGAGGATCTGGGCATAGCTTTTTGCGGTCGAGCCGACGGCGAGGCCCGCCGCTCCTACTGCAAGGGTATCGAGAAATTCACGTCGAGAGATCACATCTCCTCCTTGGGAGTTATTGCCGGCGACCGGTAAAAACCGAATCCCGGCGCTACCCGGTCGCGGGATAACTTTACACGAGTGGGGAAGGTTGGTTCAAAGTAAAAACAAAAGATCGCCTGGCTACCTTCTCTATACACGGACTGTGGAGATTGAGAGAACGGCCGATTATTGGGTGCTGTTGCCGGTGCGCCCTATTCGCCTTTTAACAGGGCGGAGGGCTGAAGTCCGCGAAGGACGCGGACAGGGAAGAGGGCAGCCAGGGCGGCGATGGCGACGTTGAGCAGAAGGACCAGCGGAAGAACGGAGAGTCGAGGCAGCGTCGCCGTATGGAAGTTGACCTGGCTGATGGCCCAGGCGGCGGCGGACCCCGCGACGTAGCCAAGGACAACCCCGGCGATCGCAATCGCAAGCGCCTCCAGCAGGAACATGGCCATGAGCTGAGTCTGCGATCCGCCGAGCGCTTTCATCAGGGCGAAGTCGCGGCGGCGCTCCAGCACGCTGGCCGAAAGGGTAGCGAGAACGCTTACAGCCACGGTGAGGGCGATGAGCAGGACGGCCCCGTACATGAGCGAGTGGGTGCGGTCGACGATGCGGGACTCGCCTTCGACGAGTTGGCGCACGGGCTGGATCTGCAGGGCGGGGAACTGGCTGCGCAGGCGGGTCAGGGCCGCTTCCACGGCGGCGGCCCCGCCGGGAATCTGAACCTCAATGACGGTAGGTCCGATGCCCGTCCATTGGGTGAAGGCGGCCAGGGGAATGTAGATGCGGCTGTCTTCGTCACCGCCGGTCTTGAGGCGGCCCGCGCCGGCGAGAGTAACGGCTTTGCCGGCGTAGGTAAGTTCTACAGCGTGTTCATCAGCTACAAAGTTAGCGGCGCGCTCGCCGAGGAGTGCGGCGTTGGGCGCGGTGGGCCACTGGGGGAGTTGCCACCAGGAATCAAGACGCCGGACGGCTGCGAAGTCGGTTCCCGCGACGACGACTGAAGTTCCGCGGTCGGTAGTAGCCACGGCATAGGCGAAGGGCGCGACAAGGGCATCGGGACCTGCGGCCTTCTGGACGGCTGCGAGCGTTCCAGGCGGAAGGGCTACGCCTGTTCCCGACGACGCAGGGACCGTGACCACGACGTTGGCGCCGAAGTTGCGGAACTCCTTATGGAGCTTCGCGTTGAGATCGGCGTAGAGGGTGAGCAGAGCGGTAACTACAGCGGCGGAGACGGTAAGCGCGACCAGCGCGGAGAAGCTGCGGGCGCGGCGGTGGACCAGCGAGCGGCGCAACATGCCGATGAAGCTAAGCTGTGGCTTGTGTGTTGTCCGATGGGTCATGCGTCCGCCCGGAGGATGGTGGATGGGTCCATTTCAAGCGCTGTCCGGATGGATGGCGTGCTTCCGGCGATGGCGACGGCCAGCGCCAGCGCGACGACGACGGGAAGGAGGACGGGGATAAGCACAGGGCCGACGGAGGCTGCGCCGTCGCCTGCGAAGATGCTGGCTCCCAGCCAGGCGGCGAGGCCGGAGCCCAGAAGGTAGCCGACAGCTCCCGCGAAGACGGCAAGCAGGCCGGTCTCGGCATAGAAAAGAAAGGCAATAGCGCCTTTGCTGGCTCCGAGCGAGCGCATCAGGCCGATCTCTCGTTGCCGTTCGAGAATGGCGGTGGCCATGGCCGCGCTGACGGCGAATCCGGCGGCAAGCAAGGCTGCTGCGCTGATGAGCCACATCAGGCCACTGATACGTTCGAGCACATTGCCTTCGTTTTGCTCGACGCGGCGGACCTGATCGGCCTGGGCTCCGGGGATGGCCTCGCGAATCTGGTAGGCGATGGAGTTGGCGTAGGGGCGGCAGTACCAGATCTCGTGCTGCTGCGGCGAGAGCGTGTCGGGATCTTTGCGGGCGAAGGCGTCTTCAGGCTTGGTGCGGGCGCTAACGTCGACGCGGGAGACGGCGTCGGGCAGGTTGGCCAGCCTTTGCGCGGTTTCGAGGGGGAGAAGAACTCGCTTGTCCATGGCGTCTCCGGTGGAGACAAGGCCCGTGATCTTCAGAGTGGTGTCGCCGGTCTGGAGGCTGTCGCCGATGTGCAGACCGGTGGCGGCTCCGGCTACGGCTTCGCCTGGAGTTGCGGGCCACGCGCCGGTGAGCTTCCACCAGGGGTGCATGACGGGCGCGCCGGTGGTGATGCTGCTTTCGCCGTTAGCCAGTTTGTGATGGAACCACAAGCCCGTCGCCTGAATCTGCTGGCCGTCAGCCAGCTTCAGGGAGATGGGGAGTTCGGGAGAGACGCCGGTGATGTTGTTGGCCCAGAAGATGCTTTTGAGTTTAGGCAGGTCGCTGGCCTTGAGGTATGCGCCGCCAGTAGAGGGTTTGATGTCCACACCGCCGATCTTCACGTCGAGCAGGTCGGCTTTCGGGGTAATAACGATGTTGGCTCCGTAGACAGCCAGCTCTTTGTGAATGCGGTCGCCGACGGTGGTGGCGAGGGCGAGCATCGCGGTGACGGCGGTTGTCCCGAGCAGGATGGCGAGTCCGGCGAGCGCCTTGCGGCGGCGCTGGCGGCGGAAGCTTTCCCATAGAAGCCGGAAGAACATTAGAGTAGCGACCTCATCGCTCGAAGACCGGTGCGAGCGCGCGCAGATCGGCCGCCTGGATGACGACCTCGCCGCCGCCGATCGAGGATTTCAAGGGGATGGGATTGCAGCCTCCCGGCTGACCCATCGACTGGGGCACCAGCGGCGAAGCGCACATCTTGCAGGTAATTCCCTGGCTGCTGATGTAAAAGCCGACCGGGCCGCAGATGTGGCAGGCGTCGGCGACCGAGACGATGTTGCCGTCGGGCTTCTTGTAGAGGAGAAAGCGGACTTCGGCGCTGCCGCCTTTGCCGTCGTCGATATGCACGCCGTAGCGGTGGAGCTGGTTATCGGTGATCTGCGAGGTGGGAACGATAGCCTGGCTGCCGACGAGCGTGACCGAGGTTGTCGGTGAGAGGGCGGTAGTGCTCTTGGCGTAGATGAACTCTGCCGTCGAGAGGAAGATGAAGACGAAGCTGGTGACGACGACGGCGTACATCCACATCTTCTCGCGGCGCTGGGTCCACTCGGCACGGCGCTTGTCGGCAGCAGTGGCGGTGGAGGCAAGTTCGATAGGGGTACGGCGCTTGTATTCGAGCAGCATCATCAGCCCGGCGAGCGCAAGCATGGTGACGAAGAAGAAGAGGTCATTGCGGACGATGGGGCCGATGAGGCGCATCTCGGTGGTGCTGGAGGGGAGAACGCCGTTTTCGCTCAGTTCGTGCAGGCCGCTCACCACGAGCTGGAAGGTCACGAAGTAGAGGATGACGGTGGTGACGCGGAAGAAGCGCTGCAGGTTGATCTTGACGCTGCCTCGGATGAAGAGCACGCCGAAGACGACGGCGACGGCGACGCCGAGCAAGGTCCCGGTGAAGCTAAGAAGCTCGGTGGAGTTGAGGGTGACGGCGGAGAGGATCAGGACGGTCTCAACCCCTTCGCGCAAAACCAGCAGAAAGACGAAGAGAAAGAGGCCGATGCGGGAGACGCCGTCTTCTCCGCCGGTGAATCTGGCTACTTTAGTCTCGATCTCGCCCTTCATGGAGCGCGCGGTCTTGTGCATGAACCAGATCATGCTGACGACGAAGACAGCGGCGGCGAGCATCACCCAGCCTTCGATGATGTCGGAGTTGAAGTTGAGATGGGCAACCAGCAGGGCCACGCCGATGCTGGCGACGATGGCGGTTCCCAGGGCCCAGAAGACGACGCGCTTCAGCTCGTGGCGGCCGATCTTGGCGAGATAGGCGAAGACGATCCCGACGATCAGCGCCGCTTCGACCCCCTCGCGGAGGGTAATGATAAATGCCTGCAACATAAGGTCTTTCTCTTCCCCGAGAGACTTTCCGCAAGGCTTTCCGCGAGCGCTTGAAGGCTGGTCCCGATGCTGTCCGGACGAGACCAGGATCGGCCATCGTTCCTGCATCCAGTCTAATGCGGACTAAATTGGTCGTCAATTAGGACGCTGGAATCTGGGACTTCAGAGTGAGAATGTGGAGGGGGATATGGTGCGCCCGGAGCGATTCGAACGCCCGACCTACTGGTTCGTAGCCAGTTGCTCTATCCATCTGAGCTACGGGCGCACATTGCGTTTGGATGCAACTCTCTAAAGATATCGGAATTCAGCGGCTGGGGCAACCGCCGAAAAGGAGAGATTTCATGGTGCGCCCGGAGAGATTCGAACTCCCGACCCTTTGGTTCGAAGCCAAATGCTCTATCCAACTGAGCTACGGGCGCGTGGTGAAGGTGTCCAACATAGTCGATTCGCAGATTGATGGCAAATGGGCAGCTATTGGGCTGCTGCCGCGGCCGGCTCCGGCTCGGGGAGCGTGAACATGGGCATGGCTTCGACGATGTCGAGCCCGGCGCGGCGCAGAAGCTGGTGAATGTTCGACTCACTGAGCCGGGTGGCATCGTACTCGACGCGGACCGTCTTCTCGTCTTCGCGAAACTCGATGCGGCGGACGCCGTAGACTTCGCGGACTTTGGCAATGGCAAGGGTAGCCGCCTCGGTGGGGCGCGCTCCATAGCGGTAGATGACGTCAAGCTGGGTCATAAGACGATGATAGCAGTGGTGTCCGAAGAAGCGAGCTTTATCCGTAAAATCGAAGATATGGGAATTTCTCTGGTCGAGGGCACATTTTCCGGGCTCATCTTCGATTGCGACGGAACGCTGGTGGACACGGCTCCCGCTCATTTCGCGGCGCTACAGGAGGGGCTTACGCCGCATGGGCTGACCATGGCAAAGGAATGGTATTACCCTCGGGGCGGCCTTACACCGGATGCGTTGATGGATGAGTATGAGGCGCTGCTTGGAGTCGCCGTGCCTCGCGAGGATATCTTTGCGCGGTACACGGTCGCGTTTCAGGCGGGAGTGCGGCATCTGCGGGAGGTTACGGTGATTGCCGAGATTGCCCGCGAGTGGCACGGAAGGGTGCCGATGGCGGTCGCCTCGAATGGACACCGGGAGAACGTCGAGGCCAGTCTTACGGTTACGAAGCTGCGACCGCTGTTCGACCTGATCGTGGCGGCGGAAGATGTCGAGCACGGCAAGCCCGCGCCTGACGTGTTTCTGGAGGCGGCGCGCCGGATGGGCGTTGCGGCGGCCGGCTGCGTGGTCTTTGAAGACACCGATGAAGGGTTGGACGGCGCCCGCAGGGCAGGGATGCGGGCAATCGATATCCGGCAATACTTTGCGCCGCAGCGATGAGACGCGAGGCTACAGCTTTTTCAGGTAGGTGATGATCTCGGGACTGGTCCAGTCCTGCGCCGAGACGAATTTGCGGCGGAGGATCCCGTTCTTATCGATGACGTAGCTCTCGGGAATCTGCAGGGTTCCGTAGAGATGGTTGATGCGCAGGGTCGGGTCGCGGACGGTGAGGAAGTCGATGTGATTTTTAGCCAGGAAGCGATTGTAGACGCCTTCGTCTTCGTCCTGGCTGATGGCGATGATGACGACGTCGGGCATCTCGTTATGAAGCTGGATGAGGCTGGGCAGTTCGAGGATGCACGGAGGGCACCAGGTCGCCCACAGATTGAGGATGACGGTGTGGCCGCGATACTTGCTGAGTTCAATCGTTTGAGTTCTGTCGCTTACAGTGAAGTTCGGCGCAACCGTGCCGATCCGTTGAGGATGGCTGCCGCGATCGCACCCGGCGGTCAGCAACATCGAGAGAACGACACCTGCCCAGACTATTCGCACATTACGCTCCACTTCCTATAATACGAAGTCGTGAACCCAAGCGACCATTCTGCCGAATTGAAAATTGTGCCTGTTGACCTGGAACTGTCGGTCGTCATTCCGGCGCGAAACGAAGACAAGGCGCTTCGCGGATGCCTGGCAACGCTGGTCAACCAGTCGGAGCTGGCGTTTGAGCTGGGCGCGCAGTGGGAGATCATTGTCGTGAATGATGACTCCAGCGACGGAACCCGGTCGATTGCAGACGCAGTTGCCGCTGCAAATTCCGGCGTGACCGTGCTCGATGCTCCCCTGCTCAACCCCGGGGATGGCTCGACAGGAAAATCAGCCGCCTGCTGGGCCGGAGCGCAGATCGCGCGAGGGAAGCGGCTGCTGTTCACCGATGCGGACACGTTGCACGAGCCGGGCGATCTTTCACGGTCGCTGCACGAGGCGGACAAGTACAAGGCGGCGCTGCTGTCGTACTCGCCGCGGCAGATCGTGAAGGGGTTCTGGCAGCGATCGGTCATGCCGCTGGTGTTCTCGGAGTTGGCCAGCGTGTATCCGATGAAGCAGGTCAACGATCCGGAGCGGAGCCTGGCTGCGGCGAATGGCCAGTTTGTGCTGGTGGACAGGGATGCCTATTTCGCGGTGGGTGGACATGGGGCTCTGGGAGCGACGGTGCTCGAGGATGTCGCGCTGGCGCGCAATATCAAAGACGATGGCCGGACGATCCGGTTTCGCTATGCTCCCGATGCGCTGCTCACGCGCATGTACCGGACGACGGCGGAGATGATGGAAGGGTGGAGAAAGAATCTCGCGCTGCTGTTTCCACGGCCGATCTATCTGGCGGCGTGGAGGGTGCTCGATGTGCTGCTCTTCTTTGGCCTCCCCGGCCTGGCTGTAGGAATGGTTTGGTTGCAGCCGTGGCAGCGCGGCGTGATCTGGTTGATCTGGTTGCGGACACTGTGGCGTTTCTATTCGCGGGTAGCGCGATCGCATTTTCCTGCATCTGATGTGGTTGTCTCCATACTCGGGGTTCCGCTGTTTATTTACCTGCTGGTACGCAGCGTAGTGGATCATCGCGTGAATAAGTCGGTGAGGTGGAAAGGCCGAACCTATCCCGGCGGATAAGCGCAGCAGAGGGTAATCAAGAGGAAGGGCCTCGGCCTTGGCGCGGATATGATTAACGTTTGTAACCGCGTTGTCGCGCAACGCGTCTAATGGGTGAGAAACGATGATCCTGCTTACACGAAAAGCCGAGTTTTCCTCCGCACATTTCTACTGGAATGATGCGTGGTCCGAGGAGGAGAACCGGCGTGTCTTCGGCAAGTGTGCAAATCGCAACGGCCACGGTCACAATTACACGCTGGAGGTTACGGTTGCGGGCGAAGTCGATCCTGTCTCCGGGTTTGTCGTTGACCTGAAGCAGTTGAAGGATATTCTCGAGCGCGAGGTGGTCAGCGTCTACGATCACCGCCATCTGAATCTGGAAGTGCCGGAGTTCGCCAAAGCGATTCCGACGACGGAGAACATCGCCATTGCCATCTGGCAGCGGTTAGAGGGAAAAATCCCAAACGCGAAGCTGCATCGGGTCCGTGTATATGAGATGCCAGACCTCTTCGCGGACTTCTATGGTGAGCGATGAAAGCATATCTTTCACGGCGATATCATTTCCCGGCCTCGCATCGTCTCCATAGCGATGCCTACGATGCCGAGCAAAACCGTGCCGTGTTCGGCAAGTGCAACCATCCGCACGGTCATGGGCACAACTACGCTGTGCAGGTTACGGTGAGCGGCGAGGTCGACCCCGAGACCGGCATGGTCTGCAATCTTGCCGATCTCGATGCCTTTGCGCAGGCGAATCTGCTCGACCGCTTTGACCACACAAACTTGAATCTGCTCGATTGCTTCCGCGAATCGGTTTCGACGACGGAGAATCTAACGATTGAGATTCACCGCATCTTTCGCGGCTTTACCGCTGCCCACCTGGAGCGGGTACATGTCGAAGAGACGAGCAACAACTCCTTCGACTATGCGGGCAATGTAGATCTCCGCTTCATCTAAAAGGAAGGTTCCCATGGCAAGCGCATCCGCTACACTCGATTCCACACTGCTTGAAACTACTTCGACGCAGGAGCTGTATCGCGAACTGCTGCGCCGCATGGGGGAAGACCCCGAGCGCGACGGCCTGCTGAAGACGCCTGAGCGCCTGGAGAAGGCAATGAGCTTTCTGACCCGGGGTTACGCCATGGACGTCACCGAAGTTCTGCACGATGCTTTGTTCGATGTGGACTACGACGAGATGGTCATTGTGAAGGACATCGAATTTTACTCGCAGTGCGAGCACCATCTGCTGCCGTTCTTCGGCAAGGCGCATATCGCCTATGTGCCCAATGGCAAGGTGATCGGGTTGAGCAAGATTCCGCGGCTGGTTGACGTCTTCGCGCGCCGGTTGCAGGTGCAGGAGCGGCTGACGCGGGAGGTGGGCGAGGCGATCCAGGAGGCGATCAATCCGCAGGGCGTCGCGGTGATTCTGGAGGCGCAGCACCTCTGTATGATGATGCGCGGAGTGGAGAAGCAGCATTCGTCCACCGTAACCTCGGCAATGATCGGCGTGTTTAAGACGCAGCTTCAGACGCGGAACGAGTTTTTGTCGCTGGTGCGACGCCAGGGCAGCGGCCTTTAGCAAACAGGCCTTAGCAAATAGACTGGGAGATGAATGAACGGTCTTCTGGTATTGGACAAGCCCTCGGGGCTTACATCGCATGACTTAGTCTCGATTGTTCGCCGCGCCACCGGCGAAAAATCCATCGGACATCTTGGCACGCTTGACCCCATGGCCACGGGAGTTCTGCCGCTCCTGCTGGGCAAGTACACCCGGCTGGCGCAGTTCTTCGGGCAGGCGGAAAAGTATTATGAGGGGTCCATCCGCTTCGGTTTTGCGACAGACACCTTCGACGCTGAGGGAGCGCCTGTCTCCGACCCGAAGCCTCTGACGCATTCGCTCGAAGAGCTTCGGGAGTTGAGCCTCAGGTTCCGCGGCGAGATCGACCAGGTGCCTCCTATCTATTCGGCCAAGAAGATCAATGGCGTTGCCGCGCACAAACTCGCTCGCGCAGGAGTTGAAGTCACGGTAAAGCCGGCGCGGATTACGATCCACGATTTCAAGCTGCTGGGCTTACAGGCCGAGGTTGCGGCGTTTGAGATGCATGTCTCTGCCGGGGGGTATGTTCGCTCCGTGGCTCATGAGTTGGGACAGCTTGCCGGATGCGGAGCGCATCTCGCGTCGCTGCGTCGGACGCGGGCTGGTGCGTTTACGCTGAACGATGCGGTGACGGTGGATCAATTGAAACAGGCGTCTGGCCCGGCAGAGATCGAGTCTCTGCTGCCTCATCCGCGGACGCTATTGCCGGAGATGCCTTCGGTGACGGTGGATGAACGAATGGCGGGGCGACTGCGAAATGGAATGCAGGTGAACCTGCCGGAGTTCTCACCGGCTCCGCTGGTGAAGGTGTTTACCAGCCCGACCGATCTGCTGGCCATTGCGCGGCGCGTGGCGGGAACGCTGATGCAGCCGATCGTCGTGATGGGATAGGGCGCTTACTTCTTCAATAAGGGCAATACCAGGGGCAGGATATTCTCGGCGACGATCTTGTTGCCGGCGGCTGTCGCGTGGGTGCGGTCCGCCTGCATCATGCCGTCGACGCCATACACGCCCTTGAGGAGAAATGGCAGCATCGGCACGTTATATTTTCTTGCGAGCACGGTGTAGGTCGCATCGAACTGCCGGATGTAGTCGGGACCGTAGTCCGGCGGCAGGCTGATTCCAGCGAGTGCTACCTTCGCTCCGCCGGCCTTGAGCGTGGCGATGATCTTGTCGAGGTTGGCGCGCGTATCCCGGATGGGCAGGCCGCGAAGGCCGTCGTTGCCTCCGAATTCGACGACGACGACCGCGGGCTTGAGCGCGAGGATGTGGCCGAGCCGCGCGACGCCGTCCTTGGTGGTATTGCCGCTGATGCCCTCGTTGACGACACGATAGTCGTAGCCGCGCGCGTTGAGATCGGCTTGAAGGTAATCGGGATAGCTCTCGCCGGGGCCTGTCCCCAGCCCTGCGGTGAGGCTGTCGCCGAAGCAGATTAAGACGGGGCGGTTGTCCGGCTTTGTTGCGGCGACCGGAACTACGGCTTGCGCCTGCGGCTGCGTCACGGCGGCTGATTCGGTGGCTGCGGATTGCTGCGAGTGATGATCGGATCTGCACCCGCACATTCCCATCGTTACAGCCGTTACTATGAGGAGAACTTCTATCTGCCGCATACGTACAACGTTATCAGGAGGAGTCAGTCGAGGTGAACACAGCAGAAGCTAGGACCGCTCCCATGATCGAGGTGGAAGGACTGCGCAAATCGATCCGCAATGGGACGCGGACGGTGGACATTCTGAAGGGGCTGGACTTCGAGATTCCGAAGGGGCAGTTCGCCGCTATTATGGGCGCGTCGGGGAGCGGGAAGTCGACACTGCTCGGCCTGCTGGCCGGACTTGATTCTCCCAGCTCCGGTGAGGTGCGGCTGAATGGGATTGCCATCAGCTATCTGCCCGAAGACAAGCTGGCGCAGGTTCGCGGAAAGACCATCGGGTTCGTCTTTCAGTCGTATCAGTTGATCCCGACGCTGACCGCTCTTGAAAACGTTCTGCTGCCGTATGAGCTGAATGTCGATGGATCCGATGCGAAGGCTGGACAGTCGCGTGCCCGTGAGTTGCTGGCCAGCGTTGGCCTGGGCGACCGGTTCGGTCACTATCCCGTGCAACTCTCCGGAGGCGAACAACAGCGGGTTGCATTGGCGCGGGCATTTATTCTGCGGCCTCCAATCGTGCTGGCCGACGAGCCTACGGGGAACCTGGACAGCACCAACGGCGCGCATGTGCTCGATTTGCTGCTGAACCTGAACCGCACCGAAGGAACGACGCTGGTGCTGGTGACGCACGATGCCGTGCTGGCTGCGTATGCCGACCGGCGGATTACGCTGCGGGATGGCCTCATCGTCTCCGACGAGACAGTCCCGGCAGGCGGCGCGGCAGAGCTGCGTCAGGGCTCCGCCGTGACGGAAGCGGGGGCAGAGTAGCGATGGCGAGCCTCTCCTATCGCTCTGCCATCAAGATTGCCGCCCGCGAGATGCGCTCGTCGCGAGGCAAGTTTTTCTTTGTCGTCCTGTCGGTTGCAATTGGAGTCGCCGCTCTGACCGGCGTTCGCGGATTTTCCTCGTCCTTCCGTGCAACGCTTCTCTTGCGCGCACGTAGCATCATGGCAGCCGACGTCTCGGCGAGGATGTTCGAGCAGCCGACGCCGGAGCAGCAGAAGGGGCTCGATGCCATCGCCGCCGAGGGCGTGGAGATGACGCCCATCACCGAACTGCTGTCGATGGCGAGTTCACCGAAGACGCTCGATCCTCTACTGGTTTCGATCAAGGCCGTTGATCCTGCGATGTATCCGTTCTATGGGACGGTCGAACTTGCCCCTGCGGCGGCGCTGAAGAATGTTTTGAAGCCCGACACCGTCGTCGTAGCCGATGACCTGCTGGTGCGCCTGCACCTGAAGGTCGGTGACGAACTCAAGATTGGAACGCGCCAGTTTCGCATCGCCTCCGTGGTGGTGAACGAGCCCGACCGGCTGTCGGGGAATTTTGCCGCCGGTCCGCGCGTGCTGATCTCACGCGAGGGGCTGGACGCGAGCGGGCTGCTTGCTCCGGGCAGCCACGCGGGACAGCGATATCTCTTCAAGCTGCCCGCGCGGCGCGACGGCAGCGCGATACCGGATTCGGCGGTGTCGGCATTCAGCGAGCGCCTGGAAAAGCTGTTGCCCGAGGCTCGCGTGATCGACTATCGCGAGACGAATCCGGCGCTGACACGAGGACTCGACCGCGCGACGAGCCTGCTTTCCCTGATGAGCCTGGTCGCGCTGGTGCTGGGCGCAATCGGAGTCGGCATGGCGATGCGAGCGCACCTGCAGCAACGGCTGGACACCATCGCGATCATGAAGTCCCTGGGTGCTCGCTCCGGGCAGATCATGAAGATCTACCTTCTGCAGACGCTGCTGCTGGGGCTGCTGGGAGGGGTGCTCGGCGTTGCGCTCGGCGTCGGCGTACAGATGGCGTTTCCGCATTTTCTGGCGAAGCTGCTCCAGATGCAGACCGAAGTGCATCTGCAGGCGCAGACGGTACTGATCGGCCTGGGAGCGGGTGTGCTGACGACGCTGCTGTTCACGTTGCCTCCGCTGCTCGACATTCGCGGAGTCCGCCCGATTCTGATTCTTCGCCGCGCGGTCGAGGAGAACGACGATCCGTTCGTTACGGCGGCGTTGCGCAAGCTGCGCAAGAATCTGGCTCAGATCGGCGCTGCTCTCCTGATTCTTGCCGGGCTTGCGGGCATCGCGGCGACGCTGAGCGATTCAGCTACGGTAGGCAAGGTCTTCTCTCTGGGCTTGGTGGCTGTACTGGCGGTATTGGTCGCGTCGTCGGCGCTGGTGCTGGCCGGATTGCGCCGGTTTCTGGAGCGGACGCGATTGAGCCTGCCTTCCCCGATGCGACATGGGCTGGCGAATCTCTATCGTCCGGGAAATCCTTCGGCGGCTCTGCTGGCCGCATTGGGACTCGGCGTGATGCAGATCATGGCGGTTTATTTCGTGCAGCAATCCGTTGTCAGGGAGTTGCATATCTCGAGCGCGCCAAATCTTCCCAATGTCTTTCTGATCGATATCACCCCGGATGAGATCAATGGCGTGCGCACCCTGATCAAGGCGCAGCCCAGCGTGACCGCTCCGGCGGAGATGATGCCGGTGGTCTCCTCGCGCATTATCGACATTGACGGCGTGCCGGCAAATCAGGCCAGGCTGAAAAACTTTCCCAAGCGGATGCTGCAATCCGTCTCGCTCACCTGGTCTGCGGATCTGCCGCCGGGCACAAGTGCGGTTGCAGGCAAGTGGTGGCAGAAAGATGAGAAGCAACCGGTCGTCGCCGTGAGCCAGCGCGACGCAGAGCGCCTTGGGGTGAAGGTTGGATCGCATATCACCTTCGCTGCGCAGGACCAACGCTTCACCGCAAAAGTGGTTGCGCTGACGAAGGCAGATGGACAACACGCGTATTCGCGAGCCTCGTTCATCCTGCCGCAGACGGCACTGGCCGGTCTGCCGGTGGTCTGGTATGGCGGCGTCCATGCCGATCCGGCGCGTGTGGGCGAACTGCAGCGGGCGCTTTATCGAGCCTATCCAACGGTGACGGTTATCAATGTCGCGCAGGCGCTCGAGACGGTTCGCTCGGTCGTCATCCAGATCACTTACGTGATTCAGTTCCTTGCGGCGTTCTCGATCTTCGCGGGAATCCTCATCCTCGCCAGCAGCATTGCCGGAACGCGATACCGGCGCATTAAGGAAGTGGTGGTTCTGAAGACGCTGGGAGCCACGCGGCGGCAGATCGCGACCATCTTTTCGATTGAGTTCGCGGTGCTGGGACTGGTTGCGGGCGTGGTCGGCATTATCTTTGCCAATGTAATTGCCAAGGTCCTGCTGCATCGCATGGACGTAGTCTTTCATTGGCAGTGGGGCTGGTCGTTCGTCGCGCTCCTGGCGACAGCGGCTCTGACTGTAACGACCGGGTGGGTGGCCAGTCATCGGATCCTTGGCCAGAAGCCGTTGGAAGTGCTGCGCGACGAATAGATCAGGATGGCGGCAGGGAGGTAGGCGTGCCCGCCTGTCGGCCCGCTAACATGTGGAACAATTTTTCTATTGACATTCATTGGCTGAGTCTCGTAGATTCCTTCTCAACTCGCGGTCAAATCGGAAGCGGTCTGCTTCGCCGGGAAATTTCGATATCTGGCGGTTCATGTCGACTTCTGACCTTTTGGCTTATCTCCTCCAGGCGGGCAGACTGCGGCTTCCAGCATCTGCCCGCTCCTTTTTCTGATTGCAAACTCGCCTATGGGAGGTAGGGAATGAGCCGTTTCGGCTGGAAATATGGCGCGGTTATACCAGTGCTGCTGTTGAGCTTTGGCCTACAGGAGATTCACGCGCAGCAGGTATCGTACGAGCATGCGACCGCCAAACAACTGGCCGGGATCGCCAAGGATAATTCACGGCACTTTGGCGACGATCCCGATCACCCCGGTCCGCTTGCCAAGGATCTGTCCTATGGGATTGCTCCGGCACCGGTCGGCAAGGCCATGCGCAAGGTCGCCGACTGGCAGCTTGAGCGGTCGCAGCCTTACTTCGACCGGATATGGACGTGGAGCGTCCTGTACAGCGGCTTTATGGCTGCCTCGGAGTCGCTCAACGATCCGAAGTATCGCGACGCTATGATGGCGATGGGCGCGAAGTTCGACTGGCGGCTGCGGTCGCATCTGCCTAACGCCGACGACCAGAGCATCGGCCAGACCTATCTTGAGCTTTATCTGCTGAAAAAAGATCCGGCGATGATGCAGCCGACGAGAGATGAATTGGATGCTGTACTGGCCGCACCGCGGATGTCGACGATTCCCGGCAAGGAGCTGCCCTGGTGGTGGTGCGATGCATTGTTCATGGCGCCGCCGGTGTGGGCGCGGATGTATGCGGCGACCGGCGACCGGAAGTATCTCTCCTACCTCGACGAGGAGTGGTGGAAGACTTCGGACCTGCTGTACGACACTACCGAGCATCTGTATGCGCGGGACGCCAGCTACCTGACCAGGAAAGAGGCGAATGGGCAGAAGATGTTCTGGGGGCGGGGAAATGGATGGGTCATGGGCGGAATTGCCCGAACGCTCGAATACCTTCCCAAGGACGATGCGGCGCGTCCGAAGTACGTGAAGCAGTTGCAGGAGATGTCGGCGCGGGTCGCCTCGCTGCAGGGCAAGGACGGGATGTGGCGCTCCGGCCTGCTCGATCAAAGCAACTATGCCCTGCCCGAGATGTCGGGATCGGCGCTGATGACTTACGCGCTGGCCTGGGGTGTCAACAACGGGATATTGGACAGGAAGGTCTATCGTCCGGTGATCCAGAAGGCTTGGGCGGGCATGCTGCATCACGTGTACGCGGATGGCCGGCTGGGCTGCATTCAGCAGACGGGCGCGGAGCCTGCTCCTTTCAAGGCATCTGCAAGCTACACCTATGGCGTGGGCGCGTTTCTGTTGGCAGGAAGCGAGATTCGGCGGATGGAGGGCAATTCTTCCGTAGGTAAACGCGTACATTGAAGCCGTCTCTGGTTGTAGGATGAGTATGTCTTGCAATTTAGAACGTGCGGAAGTGGTCGATGAAGGTGGATGAAGTAGGGACGCTGCGAGTACACAGGCAGCGGTTCAACGGCGATGGCCGGGCATTTGCGGCACCTGCGCGTGTGAATCTCATCGGCGAGCACACGGACTATACGGGCGGCCTGGTGATGCCGATGGCAATCGACTTTGCCACCGTCGCGGTGATCAGTTCGCGGGACGACGGGCGAGCCGTATTTTATTCAGTGAACTTTGACGAGGAGATCTCCTTCGACATCGCGTCGCTTGGGCGAAGTCCGCGTGGCCATTGGAGCGATTATCCGCTGGGAGTGGTGTGGAGCCTGGCGCAGGAGGGCATCGCGGTTAGCGGGTTCAGCATGAGCCTGGCGGGCAATGTTCCCGTCGGAGCAGGGCTGAGTTCGTCCGCGTCGCTCGAAGTTGCAGCGGCGATGGCGCTGTTATCGCATGCGGGCAAGGAGCTTCCTTTGCAGACGGTGGCCAAGCTCTGCCGCCGGACGGAGAATGAGTTTGTCGGCGCCAAGAGCGGCATCATGGACCAGTTTGTGGTGGCCGGCGCCGTGGCCGGGAGGGTGATGATGCTCGACTGCCGGTCGCTGGAGTTCGAACTGCTACCGCTGCCAGATGAAGTCCGTGTCGTCGTCTGCAACTCCATGGTGAAGCATGAGGTGGCAACGGGCGAGTATGGCGAGCGCAGCGATGAGGTCGAGGCGGGACAGGCAGTTTTGCGACGCGAGCGCCCGGGAATTGAGCTACTGCGCGATGCGACCCTGGCGGACCTTGAGGCTTGCAAAGACAAGATGAGCGCGGCCAGCTTTGCTCGCTGTAGGCATATCATCTCCGAGAATGCACGGGTGTTCGAAGCCCGGGCAGCCTTGTTGCGCGGAGACGTCAAGCGGTTTGGCGCGTTGATGATAGAGGCTCATGCGAGTGTGCGCGACGACTTTGCGGCCAGTTGCCCCGAGGTGGATACGCTGGTTGAGATCGCGGTGCGGCAGCCGGGCTGCTTTGGGGCACGGATTACCGGCGGCGGCTTCGGCGGATGCACGGTGAACCTGGTCGAGGCGGAGAGGGCGGAAGCGTTCGTGGAGGCTTTGCGCCGGGAGTATAAGGCGGGTTTGGGTATCTCCGCCGACTGCTTCGTCTGCGCTCCGTCCGATGGAGCGTTCGCGATGGCGGCGAAAGGCGGTGTGCAGTGAATCCATTGGCTCAGAAGAATCCTCATCGCCGCTATAACCCGCTGAGGCAGGATTGGGTGCTGGTCTCGCCGAATCGAACGCAGCGGCCGTGGCAGGGGCAGATGGAAAAGCCTGTGGTTGCGCCGGCACTGACCTACGATCCGAACTGCTACCTGTGTCCCGGCAATACGCGGGCGGGCGGAGCGCGAACGGACAAGTACACCAGCACCTACGTCTTCGAAAATGACTATGCGGCATTGAAGCTGGATGCTCCGCGATTTTCGAGCGATGAGGGCGACAAGGGCATTCTGGTCGCGGAAGGGGAGAGCGGGATCTGCCGTGTGATCTGCTTCTCGCCCCGGCATGACCTGACTCTGGCGAAGATGGCGGTTTCAGAGATTCGGACAGTGGTCGACGTTTGGGCGGAACAGTATCGGGAACTGGGCGCGCGCGACGATATTTCCTATATTCAAGTGTTCGAGAATCGCGGCGCGATGATGGGCGCGAGCAACCCCCATCCGCACGGACAGATCTGGGCGAGCCTTTCGATCCCGAATGAGGTGGTCGCCGAGGCGAAGGGGCAGAGGTCTTACTTTGAAGAGAGAGGCTGCTGCCTGCTCTGCGCCTACCGGGAGATGGAAGTCAGGCTCCAGGAGCGGGTGGTGACGGCGAATGCGAGTTTTATTGCCGTCGTCCCGTACTGGGCAGTGTGGCCGTTCGAGGTGATGATTCTGCCGCTGCGGCATATCGCCGATCTGGAGGCGATGACGGATACCGAGCGGGACGACTTCGCGGCGATGTTGCAGTCGGTGACTTCAACCTATGACAGGGTCTTCGATACGCCCTTCCCGTATTCGATGGGGCTGCATCCCCGGCCCTGTGACGGGAGCGAGCATCCCCACTGGCATTTCCATGCGCACTTCTATCCACCGCTGCTGCGCTCGGCCACAATCCGGAAGTTCATGGTGGGATATGAGCTTTTAGGATCGCCGCAACGGGATATCACGGCAGAGAGCGCGGCGGAGACACTGCGCCAGGCGGCATCGCGGTCGAGTTGAGGGATACCCCCTGGGTACTTTATGCCCAAAATATTCATTTCAAAAGTTTAGAAGGCTTGATTTCTAAAGTATTCATTTCAGATACTTTATACTTAGGGTTTTCTTTCTAAACGAGTTAGGCCCGGCTTGTAGCCGGGCCTTTTGCTTTTTTCATGCTGATTTAATTATAGCGAGTCGAGTGGAACTAATGGCCTATTTCCCAGCTTATTTCCTGGGCTGGAAGCAGTTTGTTTTGTGTTGGTTAGTCCGACGGATTGGAAATTGCACGGGCATCGGGGCTTGACAAGAGAGTACATGGGGCTTCACCCCATGCTGGTATAGAACTCGCCGCTGGCGCTAAAGCGATTCCCCCGATGGTGTGTAGGCACCCCGAACCGCAGATTCCTCCGCTTTGCCGCGGAATGACAAATAAAAAGGAAGCAAAACTCTACCCCAATGGGCATTTTGCGCTGGTTTCCGGACAGGCTTCTAGGCGCGGAGGTTGTCTGCTCGCCAGTTGATAATGGCCTGTTTGATGGCCTTGGGCCCGAGGTTCTGGGTGAGGGCGCGGCGGGCGAGGGCAGGGAGCTCGGCGTCGGAGGCAAAGCGCAGGGCGATGAGCTGGGCGGTGGTGAACTCGTTGATGTGCGCCTGCTCGTTCGCGGGTAGCAGGGAGGCGAGGCGAAGGCGCTCTTCGAGGCGGATGACGCGATCCTGAACCTTGACGGCCTGCATCCTGCCGACGAGCGCCATGAGGATAAGGGCGATCGACATGACGATCCACCAGTGGAAGAGATATCTGTGCTCCGGGTAATGGTGGACGGTGTCGTAGATGGAGAAGATGAGATTGAAGACAAGGATCGGCATCAGGACGAAGTGGAAGAGGGGGAAGCGGCGGGTGTGATTCGCGTAGCTTTGGGCGGTCGGCATGGGAATCCTTTCAGCGATGAGGGCGGCAGACGCATAAGGCCCGTGGGTCGAGGGAACGAATCAGCATATCATTCGGCTGCTGCTCAGCCTTTTCGGAAGGCATCGGGGATGTGCGAGGCGCAAGCGCTGTGGGACTAGGATGGGGAGGGGGAGTTTTTTAAGGAGAATCCAATGGCAGAGAAAGTTGCGCTTGTTCCGCCGTTCACGCGGGAGATTGCGGTTCGGAAGGTACGCGGTGCCGAAGATGGATGGAATTCACGGGATGCCGAGCGGGTTGCATTGGCCTATAGCGTCGACAGTCGATGGAGGAATCGTTCGGAGTTCGTTACCGGCAGGGCGGCGATCATCGAGTTTCTGAAACGCAAGTGGGCGAAGGAGTTGGAGTACCGGCTGATTAAAGAGGTTTGGGCGTTCGATGTGGACCGGATCGCGGTGCGGTTTGCGTATGAGTCGCGTGACCCGTCGGGGCAGTGGTTCCGTTCCTACGGAAACGAGAACTGGGAGTTCGATGAAGCGGGGCTGATGAAGGTTCGCCACGCCAGCATCAACGATGTGCCGATCAAGGAGTCGGAGCGGCTGTTCCACTGGCCGCTCGGCCGCCGCCCGGACGATCATCCGGGATTGAGCGAGTTGGGACTGTAGATTTCGCTCGGGATGACGGCCTAATGGAGCATAGCCGTCACGGCGTCCTGTGTGGCTTTGAGGTAGTTGCCGTAGCCGACGACTACCGTGGAGCCGACCAGCAGGAAGAGGCCCGCGCTGACGAGCCATCGGGTGCGAAGGCTGGTGCCGCGCCACTCCTTGAGGGCAAGTCCCCATAGGGTGGCGAAGATGATGATCGAGGCCATGTGCAGGGTCCAACTGGAGAAGTCGTACTTGCCCATCTTGGTCTGCCCCATCGAGTAGAAGAAGAACTGGAAGTACCAGATGACTCCGGCCATGGCGGCAAAAATATAGTTGGCGATCAGTGTCTTCGGCGCGAGGCGGTCGAAGGTTGACTCGTCGAGCGGGTCGAAGTCGACCAGGGTGTCGCCGGAGGAGTGCGAGGCGCGCATGGGGTTGGTGCCGGGCGCGCCGAAGAACTGTTTGACGGAGCTGTTCTTGACGATCAGCACAGCGGACCAGATGAAGTTGGTAAGGAAGCCTCCCCAGAGAACGACGATGAGGATGGGCAGATTCTGCCAGAGGTCGAGGCGGTGGTTGGCGAGCAACTCGGTCTTGGCGATGTCGCCGATCGGCTTGCCCGCGGCCAGACCGAAGGCGAAGAAGCTGCTCATGATGCCGGCGAAGATGGCCACGGCAATGCCTTTGGCGAAGGAAAAGTCGGATTCGCCTGCCTCGGCTTTCTCTTCAGGAGTGGTCTCCTGCTCTTTCGACCAGCCCGCGGCTCCATTGACCGCGACGGCGACGATGCAGATGGCGACGCCGAGCAGGATGATTTGCCCGGAGGTCTCGTGCATGATGGTGTGGATCTGTCCGGAGTAGATCGGCGGGATCAGTGTGCCGAAGGCGGTGCAGAGTCCCAGCGCGATGGCGTAGCCGAGAGCGATGCCGAGGTAGCGGATGGCAAGCCCGAAGGTCAGGCCGCCGATGCCCCAAAGCGCGCCGAAGACGAAGGCATACAGGCAGTCGGAAGGGTGGGTGGCGTAGGCGTTGTGCAGGATGCCGGCGAGGTTGGGCACGAAGATCCAGGCCAGGACGATGGGAGCGACGATCCAGGCGGCGAAGCCCTGAATGAGCCAATAAATCTCCCACGACCAACGCTTGATGGCGCGGAAGGGGATGAAGTTGGTCGCGGAGGCGAAGCCGCCGATCCAGTGATAAATGACGCCGATAAACGGATTGGTTCCCACGCGGGCCTCGTTGGTGGTGCAATGATAGTGGTTGTGCTGTGCCGGTATTATCCTACCTGACGCGATTTGCGTTGGGGAAATATACTCTCTATTGAATTTAATGCGCTGGCCGATGCGGCCGGAGGTTTGGCTCTGCGAGTTTCGCTATTCATTACCTGCTATAACGACACGCTGTTTCCTGAGACGGGCAAATCCGTTGTGAAGGTGCTGGAACGGCTGGGGCACACGGTGGAGTTTCCTGCCGGGCAGACCTGCTGCGGGCAGATGCACTACAACACCGGATATCAGGCCGAGGCGATGCCGTTAGTGCAGCGCTTTGTCGATCAGTTCCGCGATGCGGAGGCCGTGGTGGTGCCGTCCTCTTCCTGCGTCACCATGATGAAGGACCACTATCCGAAGATGGCCGAGGAGATTGGCGACGCAAAGCTGATGGCGGATGTCGATGCGCTGCTGCCGAGGGTGTTTGAGTTTTCGGAGTTTCTGACGCGGCGGTTGGGTCTGGAGGATGTGGGAGCCTACTATCCGCATCGCGTGACGTACCACGCAAGCTGCCACGGGCTGCGGAATCTCGGATTAGGCGATGGGCCGCAGCGGCTGCTCAGGGCGGTGCGAGGAATCGAACTGGTCGATCTTGAGGGGCTGGAGCAGTGCTGCGGATTCGGCGGCACCTTTGCCGTGAAGAATGCCGATGTATCGAGCGCGATGCTGGCGGAGAAGACGACGGCTGTGCTGAATACAGGTGCCGAGGTCTGCACGGCTTGCGACAATAGCTGCCTGATGCATATTCAGGGTGGCTTGCACCGGCAGCGAGCGGGGGTGAAGACGGTGCATCTGGCGGAGATTCTGGCCGGGGAAGAGACGGTGCGGCGATGAGCGGCGTGGCGTTGGACCCGAAGACAGCGGCGGCATTTCCCATCGCGGCCAGGACGGCGCTGGGCGATACGCAGATGCGCAAGAACGTTCGCCATGCCACCGAGGTGATTCAGGCCAAGCGGGCGCGCGTGGTTGCCGAGATGCCGGACTGGCAGCAGTTGCGCGAGGCGGGTAAGCAGATTCGTCAGCACACGATGGAGCATCTGGACTATTACCTGCAGGAGTTTGAGGCCAACTGCACGCGGGCGGGCGGGGTGGTGCACTGGGCGCGGGATGCGGAGGAAGCTCGACGGATCGTTGTCGAACTGGTGAAGGCCAGCGGCTCCGATGAGGTTATCAAGATCAAGTCGATGACCACCGAGGAGATTCAACTGAATGCGGCGCTGGAGCGTGCCGGAGTTCATGCCTACGAGACTGACCTGGCGGAACTGATTATTCAGCTTGGAGAGGACCAGCCCTCGCATATCGTTGTGCCGGCGCTGCACAAGAACCGGCAGCAGATTCGGGAGATCTTCAAACGGAGGATGAACCTGCCGGAGCTGGGCGAGACGCCGCAGGATCTGGCCGACGCGGCGCGGATGTTTCTGCGCGAGAAGTTCCTGCGCGTGAAGACAGGTGTAAGTGGAGCCAACTTCCTGATCGCCGAGACGGGCGGTGTCTGCATCGTCGAGAGCGAGGGCAATGGGCGCATGTGTCTGACGCTGCCGGAGACGCTGATTACGATCGCGGGAATCGATAAGGTTGTGCCGCGGTTTGAGGATCTTGAGGTGCTATTGCAATTGCTTCCCCGGTCGGCCACCGGCGAGCGCATGAATCCCTATAACTCGATCTGGACCGGTGTTCGCGAGGGCGATGGCCCACAGACATTTCATGTGGTGCTGATGGACAACGCACGGACGGAGATTCTGGCGGACAAGGATGGCCGAAATACGCTGAACTGCATTCGCTGCGGAGCCTGCCTGAATGTCTGCCCGGTCTACCGGCAGACGGGCGGTCAAGCCTATGGCAGCGTGTATGCCGGTCCGATCGGCGCGATCCTGACGCCGCAGTTGCAGGAGATGCATCATGCGGAGAGCCTGCCGTTTGCCTCTTCACTGTGCGGCGCCTGCTATGAGGTTTGCCCGGTGAAGATCAATATCCCCGAGGTGCTGATCCATCTGCGCGGCAAGGTGGTGCAACAGAAGACAGCAGGGGTGTCGGGCCTGTTCGACGTGGAAGCCGTGGCGATGAAGGCCATGGGAATGATCTTCAAGAGCGAGCGGCGGTTCCGGGCGGCGCAGCGGCTGGGCCGTATGTCGGAGACTCCGCTGGTGCGCAAGGACGGGCAGGGCGTGGGATGGATTAGCTGGCTGCCGGGAATGCTCGGCGGGTGGACCCAGGTGAGGGATCTGCAGGAGATGCCGAAGGAGACTTTCCGGGATTGGTGGGAGAAGCGAGGGAAGCATGGGAAGTGAGGCGATAACGGCGATCTCTGCATCGGCGAGAGCCGAGGTCTTGCGGCGGATCAGGCTGGCGAAGGGCGGGACTTCGGATGCGAATGCCGCGCGGACGGGTTGGAGCAACGTAGTTCGGCAGTATCGTCGGGAGACTGCGCAGGCAGCGAGCGCGACGCTGGAGATGTTCGAAGACCGGTTGCGGGATTACGACGCCCATGTCGAGCGGGTTGTTCCTGCGGAGGTTGCCGGGGCGGTGGCGAAGATGATCGCAGGGCGCGGAAAGCGGCGGATGGTGATTCCATCCGGTCTCCCGGCTGAGTGGCTCCCGCCGGGGCTTGAGTTTGTGGTGGATGATGGAATGAGCGCCGTGGAGCTTGATGCGTTCGACGGTGTTATGACAGGCTCGACGGTCGCGATTGCGGAGACCGGGACCGTGGTATTGCAAAATGCCGCCGGACAGGGACGGCGGGCGATAACGCTGGTGCCGGACTATCACCTATGTGTCGTCAATGCGGCGGATGTGGTGGAGACAGTTCCAGAGGCGATGGAGCGGTTGCGCGCGACCTCCGGGCTGGCAACAACCTTTTTTTCCGGGCCTTCGGCGACGGCGGATATTGAGATGACAAGGATCAAGGGAGTGCATGGACCGAGGCATCTCGATGTTGTCCTGATGACATAAATTGCTTCGGAAATCCCTTTGACAAACGCAGGCGCAAGGTGCAGTCTTTGTATGTTTCAATAGAGAGTATATTTCTACTTTTAATGGATTCTGAGTTTGAAGGGATTTGGCAATGACAACAAATGGTGCAGGTACGGCGGAAAGAGACGCGGAGAAGGTATGGAGCGCGCTGGATAGCTTTCGCATCGAAGTACCTTCGTGGGGATTCGCTAACACAGGAACGAGATTTGGAAAATTCGTGCAGGGGGGCGCAGCTACGTCGACGGAAGAGAAGTTCGCCGATGCATCGCAGGTCAACCAACTGACTGGTGCAAGCCCTACTGTCGCTCTGCATGTGCTGTGGGATCTTCCGGGTGGAAAGGCCGACGTTCCGGCGATTCAGGCGCTCGAGAAGAAGTACGGGGTGAAGTCGGGTGGCATCAACCCCAACCTGTTTCAGGATGCGGAATATAAATATGGCTCCATTGCAAACCCCAGCAAGGAGATTCGCGGCCTTGCGTTGAAGCACCTGCTGGATTCGGTCGAGATCGGCAAGGCTCTCGGCTCGAAGGACGTTTCGCTGTGGATTGCCGATGGCTCCAGCTATCCGGGGTCGCAGAGCGTGCGCCGGCGCATTGAGTGGATGCGCGAGGTTCTTGGCGCGACCCATGCGGCGCTTGGACCGGATCAACGGATGCTGGTGGAGTACAAGCCTTTCGAGCCGTACTTTTATCACACCGACATCGCGGACTGGGGCATGGCGCTTGATCTGGCGCGCAACGCCGGTCCCAAGGCCAAGGTGCTGGTGGATACCGGGCATCATTATCAGGGAACGAACATCGAGCAGGTTGTAGCGTGGCTCCTGCACCTTGGAGAACTGGGCGGCTTTCACTTCAATGACCGCAAGTATGCGGACGACGATCTGACGCTGGGCTCGATCGATCCTTATCAGTTGTTCCGCATCTTCCACGAGATCGTGAGCGCCGGTGCGAAAGAGCGCGAAGGAATCGCTTTTATGATCGACCAGAGCCACAACCTCAAGGGCAAGGTCGAAGCGATGGTGCAGTCAGTGGTAACGGCGCAGGAGCTCTATGCGAAGGCTTCGCTGATTGATCAGGAGAAGCTGGTGGAGTTGCAGGATTCCTGCCGTCTGGTCGAAGCGGAGGAGTGCTTCCGGTCGGCCTTCTGGCAGGATGTCCGGCCTCTCGTCCGCGAGTGGCGCATCGCACGCGGACTGCCTGCCGATCCGCTGAAGGCGCTGGCCGAGAACGGTTACGTGGAGAAGATCACGAAAGAACGCGGGAGCAGGAACGCGCGCAGCGTCTCCACTTATGCGTGACAGGATTTGTGGATTGGTTCAGGAGCAGGTCGAAGGATGACAGGGTTTTGCGGGGTGGGGATATACACCCCACCCATCGCAAACTGCGCGATGAATGGGGCACCCCTTCTTTTGTGGCCAGGCTGAGAGTGACAGGCAACGACGCCAGAAGAGGCTACGGGCTGTCTTGCTATTCGTAGCGTAGGGCGACGACGGGATCAATTTTGGTCGCACGGTAGGCGGGAAACCATGCCGCGATGAGTGTCACGACTGCGATCGTCAGGATGGCCGAGAGAAAGGTCAGCGGATCTGAAGGACTCAGGCCGAAGAGTTGGGACTGGATGGTGCGGCTGGCGGCCAGCGTTGCGGGAATCCCGATGGCAATTCCTATGGCGAGCAGAAACAGCGATTCCCTGAGGATCATCCAGAGCACGCCGTTGGGCTGGGAACCGAGCGCCAGGCGAATTCCGATCTCGTTAGTGCGGCGAACGACGTTGTAGCTCATGACGCCATACAGTCCGATGCAGGCCAGCGAAAGGGCAAGCAGCGAGAAGAACACGGAGAGTTGTGAGATGAGCTTTTCTCGATCCATAAGGTGATCTAGTTGCTGGCCCATAGTTTTTACCTGGAGGATGGGCAGATTGGGGTCTATCTCGGCGAGGGCTCCGCGGACCGCCGTTGTAAGTTTGGCGGGATCACCTCCGGTGCGCAGCGCAATCCAATAGGCGTAGTTATCGTCTTCCGTGAGTTGCATGACAGGGAGGTAGGCCATGCGCTCGGGTTGTACCTTGCGAGGGCTGTTGTATTTGGCGTCGCGGACGATGCCGGCGATCTCCCATTCGCCTTTGACGCTGGGATCAGCGACGGTGAAGCGGCGGCCGATGGCGTCGCCATGGGGAAAGAAGTGGTTGGCCAGCGTCTGGTTGACGATGACGACTTTAGGCGAGGTCGCCGTGTCCTGGGATTCGATGGGACGGCCTTGAACCATGGGGATCCCCATGGTCTCGAAGAAGCGAGGGCCGACGCGGTTAAGCAGCGTGCTGGTGTCTTCGCCTGGTATAGGAGTGTGACCCTTGATAGAGATAGGTGAGATCCAGTTGCCGGGGTTGATGGCGGGCACGCCCGAGATGGTCGCGGACTTTACGCCAGGGAGAGCGTCGAGGCGGCCGAGGATCCTTTCATAGAGGCCGTTGAGCTGGGCGGCTTTGTATCCGGCGAACTTAGGGTTGAAGTTTACGAGCAAGACATTGGTGCGGTTGAAGCCGAAGTCCTGATCTTCGAGGTTATGGAGGGTGCGCACAAAGAGGCCGGCTACGGCGAGCAGCACCAGAGACAGCACCACCTGCGAGGTGACGAGGATGTTGGGAAGAAGGCGGCTGGAGCGCCCTCCGGAACTTGATGCGGTGCGGGCGTTTGAGGTGAGAGTCGGGGTTGCGCTGATGCGCGAAATGCGCAACGCAGGTGCGATGCCAAAGAGCAGAGCCGTCAGTACGCAGAGACCGAAGGTAAAGGCGAGAACGCGCAAGTCGGGGGTGGCGGAGAGCGCGGTGTGGCCGACTGCGATCCCGGCTACGACGAAGCGGATGAGGAGACGGGTTCCCCAGAAGGCGAGGATCAGGCCGAATGCACCGCCCATGAAGGAGAGCAGCAGAGTTTCCGTAAGAATCTGGCGAACGATGAGGGAGCGGCTGGAGCCGAGCGCGAGACGAATGGAGAACTCTCGTTCACGCGCAGCGGCCTTGGCGAGGAGGAAGTTAGTGAGGTTGGCGCAGGCGATGAGAAGGACGAGGATGACGACGCCCATGAGAATGTGCAGGGGCTGCTGGTAGCTGTTGCGCATGTTGGAGATGCCGTTTTCGCCGGGGAGAAGCTCGACAAAAGTTTTCTGTATCTGCTGGCTGGCCTCGGCGCTGAGCGGATGGGGTTCGTGGTCCCTGAGATATTGCTGGGCCTGAGCGGTGACCCATGCCTGGGCCTGCTTCATATTTGCGTCCGGTTTGCGGCGGCCCATGAAGTGCAGCCATTGGAGGCCGTTCGGCGCCAGCAGGGTGGGCTGTTGCATCACTTCAGCCTGCATGGTCAGAGGGAGCCACATATCCGGAGACACTGCGTCGAGATCCACACCGTAGAACTTCGCGGGCATGACTCCGACGACGGTGAAGGGCTGGCCATTGATGGTGATTGCGCTGCCGATGACGGCGGGATCGGCAGAAAGTGTCTGCTGCCAATAGCGGTAGCTGATGACAGCGACGGGGTTGCGCCCGGGCGATTGCGTGTCGGAAGGAAGGAGGGAACGGCCGAGTAGAGGCTCGGCGCCAAGGACGCTGAAGAAGTTGCCGGTGACGAGATGGCTGATGGCCTGGGTAGCTGTGCCGGTGGAGGTGGCAGCGGATCTGACGCTGACCATGGTGGGAAAGCTGGCGAAGGCGGTAATCCCCTGGAAGAAGGTTTGTTGATGCTGGAGCTGCTGGTAGAAGTCGTAAGGAAACAGGTCCATGGAACCGTTTGGGATTCCGGCAATACGTCCGCCGCCGACCTCCTTGCCGAAGGCTACGAGGCTCTGCGGATCGGTGACCGGCAGTGACTTCAACATGAGGTTGTTGATGAGGGTGAAGATAGAAGTGTTGGCGCCGATGCCGAGGGCCAGCGAAAGGATGGCGACGGCGGTGAAGCCGGGGCTCTTAGCCATCATGCGCAGGCTGAAGCGGATGTCCTGCCAGATATTTTCGGCAGTGGACTCCCAACCGGAGGCGCGGACTTTGTGCTTTACGGTCTCTGTGCTGCCCATCTCGATACAGGCAGCACGCCGGGCCTGCTCGTGGCTCATGCCGCGGCGCAACTTTTCCTGCGTGGAAGCTTCCTGAAACGCCCGCAGTTCTTCGTCCATGTCGCGACTCCGCTGCTGCTTGTGGAAGAGCGCTCTGATTCCGCCGATGAGACTTTGCATGAATGGCATAAGGGACTCCGTCAGGCTTCGAGGATTCTGGTGATGGCCGCCAGCTGCCGGCCCCATTGCTGGGTCTCTTCCTTGAGAGCTTTGCGGCCCTGGTCGGTAAGCAGGTAATACTTGGCGCGTCGATTGTTCTCGGTGGCCCGCCAGTCTGCCTTGATGCGCGCGGCACGTTCGAGGCGGCTGAGAGCGGGGAAGAGCGAGCCCGGATTGACGCAAAAGACACCATCGCTGATCTGCTCGATGCGAAGGGCAATGCCGTAGCCGTGCATGGGTTCGAGGGCGAGGGTTTTGAGAATCAGCATCTCAAGTGTTCCCTGGATGAGATCGCTGGGTTTGCCGGCCATGTGTTCTCCTCTTGATTGTCTAGAGGTACATCGGTTTCCACTAGATTGTCAAGAGGAGAGGGCAATTTCTTGGTGGATTCTCGCCTGGTCGCTGAATTTCATTAACGAAACTCGGTTCCTTTGTCGCATAATGGAGCGGCTGAGTGGTTACTCCTCAGATGGGAGACGAATGCCGGTACGGAAGACGACAAAGAGGCTTTATCTGATTCCAGTGCTGTCGAAAGCGCTGGATATTCTTGAACTTCTGCAGGAAGAAAACCAACCGATGACGCTTGAAGCGATTCATCGGAAGACCAAGATCTCGAAGACCACGGTCTATCGCATTCTGAAGACGTTTGTGCATCGCGGATACCTTTCGCAGTCGCCCGACGGGCTCTACCGGCAGGTGACACGGCCCAAGAAGATGCGATTCGGCTTTGCCGGGCAGAGCGCCGATATGCCGTTTTCCAACGAGGTGACGGAGAGCCTGAAGGAAGCAGCAGCTTCGGTAGGCGTCGACTTGATGATTCTCGATAACTGCTACGATGCCGCCACCGCATTGCGGAATGCCGACGAGTTTGTCCGCAGCAAGGTGGACCTGGTGATCGAGTTCCAGGTTGAGCAGGAGATCGCGCCGATGATCGGCGACAAGATCGCCGAGGCCAACATTCCCCTGATCGCCATCGACATTCCTCATCCCCACGCCACGTATTTTGGAGTGGACAACTACCGTGTCGGCATTGAAGCGGGAGAGGCGCTAGCTGCCCACGCGCTGGCGAACTGGGAGGGCAAGGTCGATTGGGTGCTTGGCCTGGATCTGGCGGAGGCCGGGCCGCTGGTGCAGAGCCGCATTACCGGCGCGTTCGAGGGAGTGCGCAGCGGAATTCCCGATCTCCCCGTGGAGTTGTTTGTCCGCATGGACGCTCGCGGAATGCGCGAGCACAGCAAGAAGCTCGTTGCGGACTTCCTGCAGCGGCACCCCAAGGACAAGCGCATTCTTGTCACCGCGGCGACGGACTCGAGCGCTTTGGGCGCAGTCGATGCCGTCCGTGAGCTGAAACGCGAGAAACAGGTCGTGGTGGTCGGGCAGGATTGCATTGCCGAAGCAATTATCGAGATGCGCAAGGACCGGTCACCGCTGATTGGGTCGGTGTCGCACGAGGCCGGCTCCTATGGCCCGAGCCTTGTGCATCTTGGGTTGCAGCTATTGCGCGGCCAGACCGTGCCGCCATACAACTATGTCGCGCACAAGATCGTAACCCGCAAGATGCTCGAATAGGCCATTTGCCTCATGTAGAGTTTTTGATGCCGGCGCCAGGACTTGCCGCGGCAACTGTTTCGTATAAGAAACAGTTGCCGTATTGACGTCATCTATGGAATGATAGTTGGGCAAATAGATCGAGCGAAGAGGTCAGCATGGCGACGAAGAGTGGACTGCGGTTTCTTGAGGACCGCTGGGATGATGCGGTTGCGGCAAAGCTGGATGAGCCGGAGTTGTTGCGCTATCGGTCGAACCTTCTGGGGTCGGATCTGAGAATTACCAACTTCGGCGGAGGTAACACGAGCTCGAAGCTGGCTCAGGTCGACCCTCTGGACGGCGCGACCAGGCAGGTTCTGTGGGTGAAGGGCAGCGGCGGCGATTTGGGCAGCATCAAGCGGTCGGGCTTTGCGACGCCGTATCTCGACAAGCTGCTGGCGCTCGAAAAGACCTATCGCGGCGTCGAATTCGAAGACGAAATGGTCGACATGTATCCGCTGTGCACCTTCGGGCACAACCCGGTGGCGGCTTCGATCGATACGTCTCTGCATGGCTATCTGCCGTTTCCGCACGTAGACCATCTGCACCCGGACTGGGGGATCGCTCTGGCGGCCTCGGCCAACGGCAAGATCAAGATGGAGGAGTTCAACAAGGAGTTTGGCCACAAGCTGGTATGGCTGCCCTGGCAGCGCCCCGGTTTCGAACTGGGCATGATGCTGCGCAAGATCGTCGCGGAGACGCCAGGCTGCGACGGCGTTGTGCTGGGCGGGCATGGACTGTTCACCTGGGGCAATACCCAGCGCGAAAGCTACCTCAACACCATCACCATCATCGATCAGCTTGGACAGTTTATTGAGCGTCACGCCGGTGCATCCGGTCACAAGGTCTTTGGTGGAGGCAAGGTGAAGAGCCGGGAGGACCGCGCCGAGATTGCGCTGCGCATGATGCCGCATCTTCGTGGTGTGGTGTCGCGCAAACAGCGCTGGATCGGAAGCTACTCGGATCTGCCGCAGGTCCTGAATTTTGTGAATTCGGAGCAGGCAGAGAAACTGGCGCATCTGGGGACGAGCTGTCCGGACCACTTTATCCGCACCAAGATTCGCCCGATGTTTATCAAGTGGAACCCGGCCGGCGATCCGGCGGAGTTGAAGGAACTGGTGGAGACATCGCTTGAGACCTATCGCGCTGAGTATGCGGAGTATTACAAGAAGCACGCACTGAAGGATTCTCCCGCGCTGCGCGATGCCAGCCCGACGGTCGTGCTGGTGCCGGGCGTAGGCATGTTCAGCTTTGGCAAGAACAAGACCGAATCGCGCATTACCGGCGAGTTCTATACCAACGCGATTGGCGTGATGCAGGGCGCAGGTGCATTGGGTGCCGGAGTGGACTGCAAGGAGATTCCGCAGGCTGGTCCAGCAGCTTCAGCCGATCAATTCACCGTCTACTCGAACTATGTCGCGCTACCTCCGAGCGAGGCCTTCCGCATTGAATACTGGAAGCTCGAAGAGGCGAAGATTCGCCGCCAGCCTGCCGAGAAGGAACTGAGCCGCAGGGTAGCACTGATCGTCGGTGGAGGCAGCGGCATCGGTCGCGAGGTTGCGTTGCTGGCGGCCGGGCGCGGAGCGCATGTGGTGATTGCTGACCGCGACGTCAAGGGCGCGGAAGCCGTCGCCGAGGAGACGAAGGCGATTGCTGGCAAGGAAGCTGTGAGTTGGGTCAGCATCGATATCCGCGACCGCAAGACGATTCGCGCCGCGCTCGACGCGACGATCAAGCAGTTTGGCGGCATCGATATTCTCATCAATACGGCCGCCCTGTTCCCATCCTCTCCTGACGGCGTGATCAGCGATGCGCAGTGGGCGTTGACGCTGGAGGTGAACGTCACGGCCAACTATCTGTTGGCCGACGAGGCTTCCAAGGTATTCGCGGAGCAGGGCATCGACGCCAGCATGGTGCTCACCAGTTCGGCCAATGCTGTTGTGGCCAAGCGCGGCAGCGAGGCCTACGACGTCAGTAAGGCCGCGTTGAGCCATCTGGTGCGTGAGCTTGCGATTTCGCTCTCACCGAAGGTCCGGGTGAACGGTATTTCGCCGGCGACCGTGGTGAAGGGCTCGACGATGTTTCCGCGTGACCGTGTCATTGCCTCGCTCAAAAAATACAAGCTGCCGTTCGATGAGAAAGACACCGATGATGGCCTGCGCAACGAACTGGCGAAGTTCTATGCAACGCGTACGCTGACCCATCAGCCCATCGATCCGAAGGACTGCGCGCAGGCGATCATGTTTCTCGCCGGGCCTCTCGCCCGCTGCACGACCGGCCACCTGATCCCGGTCGACGGTGGATTGACCGAGGCCTATCTGAGATGAAGCGACGGGCAGAGCCGGCGCTGGTTCCGGCCGATACACGAGCTTCGGTTGCGGTGGATCTGGGAGCGGAGAGTTGCCGGGTTTCGCTGCTGCGATGGGTGGAAGGCCATCCGATGATCTCGCTGGTTCACCGGTTTGCGAACGCTCCGCGAGAGATCGACGGTGGTCTGCGCTGGGATCTGGCGATGATCGAGGTCGGTCTCGACGAGGGACTGCGGCGCTGCGCCGGGATTGCAACCGAAGGCATTCGCTCGATTGCCGTCGACGGCTGGGCGGTTGATTATGTGCGCGTGGACGCGGAGGGGCGACCCTTGGCCGATCCCTTCTGCTATCGCGATGAACGAACGGTGAAGTCAGAGCGATCGCTGCACCGGAGGATCAGTCCGGACAGGCTGCGGGAGCTGACCGGCGTGCAGTTACTGCGGATCAACACGGTCTATCAGCTCCATGCGGATCGCTTGCAGAAACTGGACGAAGGGCGACAGTGGCTGAACCTGCCGGAGTATATTCTGTCGCGCTGGGGCGGTGCGCGGGTGGCCGAGCATACGAATGCGACGCACACGGCGATGGTCGAGCTCTACAACCGCGAATGGTGCCGCGAGATCTTCACTGCAGCGCAGCTCGATCTGGCCTGCGCGCCCAAGCTTGTCCCTCCGGGAACCGAACTGGGCAAACTGAGCGGACCTCTCGCGGAGTTGCCGGCGCTGCGTGATACGGTATTGATCGCCCCGGCATGTCACGATACTGCTTCGGCGATTGCCGGAATTCCGGCGACAGGAAACGATTGGGCCTACATTAGCTCGGGGACATGGTCTCTGGTAGGAACACTGGTTGAGCAGCCGCGAAATGGAAAAGACGCCGCGGATGAGAACTTTACGAATCTTGGCGCGGTGGGCGACAGAATCTGTTTCCACAAGAATGTAAACGGCATGTGGCTGATCAAGCAGTGCATCGACTACTGGGCGCAGGAGATGACGTCAGATGGACGCGTCTGGGGAGTGACCGAACTGGTCGCAGCCGCAGAAAAAGTAACGAAGCCGCATGGCGTGCTTGATGTAGACGACCCGGATCTAATGCTCGCGGGGCGGATGCCGCAGCGCATCAATGCACAGCGTATCCGTCGCGGTCTGGAGCCTCTCGACGAGAGCCCGGAGAACGCTCCGGCGTTTGCCAGCCTGATCTTTCATAGCTTGGCGGCGAGATATGCGAAGGTGCTGGACCGCGCGGCGCTCTACGGCGGCAAGAAGCTCAAGCGGCTGTTTATCGTGGGCGGAGCCAGTCAGAACGAGTTCCTCAATCGCCTGACCCATGAGGCCACTGGGCTGGAGGTGCTGCGCGGAGCGGCGGAGAGTTCGACGGTGGGGAACTTCGCGGTGCAGATGGCGGTGCTCGAGGGTAGCCGCGATGCAGTCACCGGCGTTTACGCGGAGCAGGTTTCGCGGTGGGCCGGGGTGTTTGTCGTAGCCCTGGAGAGGGCTTAGAGGCGCGATTTCATAGCGTAGGACGCAAAGCACCGTGATTCTGCGTGAAGAATCCGGTGCTTTTCCTTTTTGCGTCTACTCCGTAGTTCTTTTTGCGTTCAGCGCCAACCCAAACCACAGTCAACAACCTCAAAGATAAACAGGTGGTTACGTCCTCCGCGTCAACCGCATTCCTGTTTTTAATCGGGGAGTAGTCTAATCAAGCAGCTTCGGGGAGCCGTTTATGGACGGCTGGCAAAATCACTTAAAAGGAGAAAATATGCAGCTCGGGATGGTTGGACTGGGAAGAATGGGAGCGAACATGGTTCGGCGGCTGACACGAAGCGGCCACGAGTGCGTGGTCTTCGATATGTCGCCCAAGGCCGTCGAGGAACTGGCAAAGGAGAAGGGAGTCACCGGCTTCTCGTCCCTTGCCGATTTCGTCGGCAAGCTCTCCAAGCCTCGCGCGATCTGGATGATGATTCCGGCTGGAGTCGTCGAGAAATCCGTTGCGGAGATCACTCCTCTTCTCGAAGCGGACGACATTCTGATCGATGGTGGCAACTCCTATTATGTTGACGACATCCGTCGCGCCAAGGAACTGATGCCCAAAGGAATTCACTATCTGGATGTGGGAACCAGCGGCGGTGTATGGGGGCTGGAGCGTGGCTACTGCATGATGATCGGCGGACCGAAGGTCGCGGTCGAGCGTCTCGACCCTATCTTCAAGGCCATCGCGCCCGGCATCGGCAGCATTCCTCGCACTGCCGGGTATGACAAGGTCGGAGGTACCGCCGAGCAGGGCTATCTGCATTGCGGCGAGAGCGGTGGGGGCCACTTCGTCAAGATGGTGCACAACGGCATCGAGTACGGCATGATGGCTGCCTATGCAGAGGGGCTTGGCGTGCTCAAGGCCGCCAACGTTGGCAAGCAGAGCGGAGACGTGGATGCCGAGACGACTCCGCTGCGCGATCCCGAGCGCTATCAATACGATTTCAATCTGACCGAAGTTTCGGAAGTGTGGCGGCGGGGCAGCGTCATCGCCTCCTGGCTGCTCGACCTGACCGCGACCGCGCTCGCAGAAGATCCTGCGCTCTCGAAGTTCGGCGGCCGAGTCTCGGACTCGGGCGAAGGACGTTGGACGGTGAAGGCCGCCATCGACGAGGGAGTGCCGGTCCCAGTTCTGACCACCGCGCTCTACGAGCGATTCGAGTCGCGAGGACAGGCGGAGTTTTCCGATAAACTTTTGTCGGCCATGCGCTACGAGTTCGGCGGCCATCTTGAGAAGCCGGCCGCCAAGTAACCTTGCACACTCGAAACAGGAGAGATGAAAAATATGGATCAACAGCACTCCGACGCGCTGGTCTTCTTCGGCGCTACCGGCGATCTTGCGTACAAGAAGATCTTTCCGGCTTTGCAATCGATGGTCAAGCGCGGCGACCTCGATGTCCCGGTCATCGGCGTGGCCAAGGCCGGATGGAACCTCGATCAGCTCAAGGCGCGCGCCAAGGACAGCCTCGAACAGCACGGTGGCCTCAATGCGGCGGCATGGCAGAAGCTCAACTCGCTGCTGCGCTACGTCGATGGCGACTATGCCGACGCTGCCACCTTCGCCGCCGTGCGCAAGGAACTCGGCTCGGCGGAGAGACCGGCGCATTATCTTGCAATTCCGCCATCGCTCTTTGAGAAAGTCGTCGAGCAGTTGGTGAAGTCCGGCTGCTCGAAGGGAGCGCGCATGATCGTCGAAAAGCCCTTCGGCCACGATCTGGCCTCCGCGCAGGAGCTGAATCGAATCCTGCTCTCCGCCTTTCCCGAGTCATCCATCTTCCGCATCGACCACTATCTGGCAAAGGGTCCGGTCCACGCCATGGTCGCCTTCCGCTTCTCCAACTCCTTCCTTGAGCCGTTGTGGAACCGCAACTACATCGAGAGCGTTCAGTTCACCATGGCCGAGAACTTCGGCGTCCAGGGACGAGGTTCGTTCTACGACCAGACCGGTGCGATACGCGATGTGGTGCAGAACCACATCTTCCAGGTGATGTGCAATCTCGCCATGGAGTGCCCGGCGCGGCGGGACAGCGAATCCATGCGCGATGAGAAGGTTAAAGTCCTGAAGGCAATTCCAGCGATCGAGCCGAAGAACCTGGTCCGCGGCCAGTTTCGCGGCTATCTCGACGAAAAAGGCGTCGCGCCGAACTCGAAGGTCGAGACCTTCGCCGCGCTCAAGCTGGAGATCAACTCCTGGCGCTGGGACGGCGTGCCGTTCTACATTCGCGCGGGAAAGAACATGCCCGTGACCTGCATGGAGGTGATGGCGCGCCTGCGCAAGCCGCCGACGACTAACATGACCGAACCCGATACGCCGCAGAACTACATGCGCTTTCGTGTCAGCCCGGAGATGACGGTCGCCATGGCGGTTTCGGTTGCTCCGCTGTCCGGGACCGGCAAGCGCGAGGCCGTGGAGATGGTTGCCAGCCGCCATCCGCGCCCCGAAGAGATGGAGGCCTACGAGCGCGTGCTGGGCGATGCCATGGCCGGCGACGCGACGCTGTTCGCCCGACAGGACTACGTCGAGGAGGCCTGGCGAATCGTCGATCCGGTGTTGAAGGCAGAGATGCCTGTCTATCCCTACGAGCCGCAGACCTGGGGCCCGAAGGAGGTTGACCAAAGGGTCGTTCCTCCCGGAGGTTGGGACGAGCCCAGCGGAGATGAGCCGGAGGACTTCCGCATCGTCGGACAGCAGCCGGAGCAACCAGAGAAGACGGTCTAGTTGACTTTTACTTCCGGCGAATCTCGCTGAACGCGCTACTTCGGTTCGCCGTAGGAGGATTTTAATATCGGGCGGCAGCGTGGCGTAGCTGTAGCTGGGGGCTTCAATATATACACCTGCCTTGGATGAGAGCGCGGGGCATTATTTCTGCTCCTGAGCTACGAGGTGGATGGTGCCGAGAATGCCCGAAGAGATAGGCACAACTTTGTTGAGGTCCTGCATCTGAAAGCGGTCGCCGTACTTGGCGATGAGCGGCTTATAGTCGTGCGGCGGCAGCGCCGACCAGGCATTGAGGGCGGTGTTATAGACACGAATCTCGATCCGGTTCTCGCCGGACTTGAGATATGGAGTGACGTTCAACTTATAGGGTGGGTGCCAGAGCGATCCGGCACGCTTGCCGTTGATGAAGACGATGGCGGCTTCGCGGACAGGCGGCTCATACCACGCGTGCATTCCGGGGCCGGTGCGGGTGATGCGCGGGTTGGGGATGCCACTGTGATTGGGTGCGGAGCGGTTAATCGTTCCGGCAGGCGGAGTGATTGGAGCGCCACCGTCTACCTGGAGATAGGTGGGCGCCGTCGGGGTTGAGCTCAGGTTGAAGTCGCGGGTGTAGACGGCCTCGCCGGAGTAGTGCTTCGTATCGTCGCTGGCGATCCAATCGGTGAGCGTGGCCTCGGATCTGGTCTTGCCGGTTGCGGCGAAGCGGACCTGCCAGTTGTCGCTGAGGTCTGCGAGTTGGGTGGTGGTGGCAGTAGAAGGTGCGGGGGACTTGGACTTATTGCTGAAGACAAAGATGCGCGACTCGTAGGGCGCGAGGTGGAGCGCCACGTCAGCAGAAGGGGTGCTGGTAGCGGTACCGTTGTCAGGGTTCCACTGCTCACCGAACTTGTGCGCGGTGGCGAAGGTGGCAGTAGTCTCGACCGCGTGATTGCTGGTGTTCGCGACAAAGTAGATGTCGGAAGCGGAGAGTTTGCGGCGAATGAAGCCGATCTCGGCGTTGTCGGACGTGAGCACGAAGTCGGGCTTGGCTGCCTTGTGCAAAGCCGCTGCGAGCGCCGAGTCGTCGGGGACGAGGCTGCCCTTGGTTGCGTCGAAGAGTTGGTGGGAGAGGCTCGTGATCTCGGTCGTCGTCTTGCCCTCGGGATTAATGGAAGGTGCCCGGCCTATGGCGATAACCTTGCCTCCCAACTTGGCCCAGGCACTGACCTTGCGCAGTGTCTCGGCGGGGATGCGGTCGGTAGGCGGAAGGACGAGGATCTGGTGGGTACCGAGGCCGACAGAGTCGATGGCGTCGGCGTCGATATAGTCGACGTTGTATCCGGCGGAGAGAATGGCGGACATCAGTTCCGGTGTGACGATCTTGTTCATCGCGGCGGTGACGCTGTCCTGTGCGGGCGAAAATGCAGCCCAGACATCGTCGGTCGGCAGAAGAATGGCGACCTGGTTCGCGGGCTTGCCCTGTCGCAGCAGGTAGCTGATGCCGCCGATGTAACGAGTGACATCAGGCATCACCGGATGCCAGGGATTGTGGTCGTTGAAGACAGCCGCGGCGTAGAGCGACCAGCCGGGCTCGCCTACCTGCGGCGCGGAGTAGGGCCAGCCATGGAAGATAAGCTGGTTTTCGCCCATGATGAAGTCGATGTCGGCCTCGGCCTTCATATCGAGCGGGGTGGCGCGGAAGACCGGGGAGTGCAGCCAGGTAAAGGTCTCCCCGGAGGTTACGTCATTGCCGAAGACATGATTGGCCGAGGTGGCCCAACGCAGAGTAGAGAAGGCGCGCCATTGCGGACCCTCTCCTTCAGGCAGTCCAGCGAGGCGCTGGCTGGAGAAGGAGACGGCAGGCTGACCATAGGTCTGCGACCGAAATTTAGTGCGGTGGGCGATGGCCCAGTTGTTGATCTGGGTAAGGTAGTTTTCGTCAACCAGTTCGGTGAGAGTCTTACCCCAGTCATGGCGGACTTTTTCCGCCTCGGGAGTGCCTCCGGCTACCAACTCGGGCAGGTGCGGCAGGAGATCGTAGCCGCGGCGCTTTTTGAACTCGGCCGGGAGATTGGGGGTCCAATTGGAGCCGTAGGCTTCGAGCGAGTCGGAGAAGATGGCGTAAGGCGGCGTCGATCCGAAGGCGCTGAGCAGAGGCTCGCCGACGGATTTAAGGTGGTTGGCGACCGCCCGATGGCTGAAGGGATCGAGCACCCAGCCTTCAGCTCCTACAGCGGCGCGCTTGACCACCTGGCCGGTATGGCCGTCGATAAAGAAGAGCGCCACGCGTGGGGCAGATGCGGGTGCGATACGGGTGGTATCGGCAGCGGGCAGAGTTGTGGCGGTGGCCGCGTCCCAGTGTTTGGGCTCCCCGTTGACGACGGAGACGGAGATGATGGACTCGCCGTCGGCCAGCTTGAGTTTAGGCAGGGTGGTCGCGTTGGCGGGGAGCGGGATCTCGGCCACGCGGAGGTGGCGCGCGGCCTCGTCGAGAGTCGTGGCGGGACCGCCATAGGGCCAGCCGCTGCCCAGGGTGACATCGATGCGCAGGCCGAGCTTGCGGCCTTCGGTCTGTGCATAGCGCACGCAGTCGAGAAACTCCGGCGAGAGGAAGGGGAGATTTTTAAGTCCCTTGGCCGGATCGTCGAGCACCTGCGGATAGACGAAGGCCATCTCCGCGCCGCCGATGTTGTCGGCCTTCATCTGGTGAAGCTCGCGCAGGATCTCGGGCTTTTCGACGGCGGTGCCGAACCACCACCAGCGCACCATGGGCTTGGCCGCGTTGGGCGGATTTAAGAAGTTCTGGCGAATGGACTGGACCGAGGTTTGGGCAAGGGCAGGAGTGGGCGCTGCGCAGGTAAAAGCCGTCGCCAGCAGGGCGAGCGTGGTGATGCAGTGAACCTGGCGTGGTGTCTGGAAGGGCATCGAGCTACTCCTGTTTCTTCGTGCTTTGGTCGGCGACGGGGCCGTTGAGAATCGGTTGGGACATACCGGCGACATGAGGACGCTCGGATTGCGGCGCGAGATCGAAGACGACGATCTGATTGCTGCCTTTATGGAGCCACGGTCCGGGCACATAGAGCGTCTGCCAATAGGCGCGGGGGATGCGCTCGTAGTGGAGTTCACCGGAGAGGACTTTGAAAGGCTTGCCGTCTAGAGCAAAGTGATCTCCCTGCGTAGTGAAGACGTGCTTCGCGGGAATCGCTTTCTGAGCGCAGAGGGGGAGGGAGCAGAGGACGAGCAGGCAGGCAAGGAGGGTTGGTTTCATGGTTTGGAAGGGATTATGGATAACGGAGCCAAGTTAGTTCATTTGGTGGAATGTTTCAAGGGTGGATTATAACGGCAGACGCCCATGTCCGGTAAGTCCGAACATGGGCGCTCTCTGCTTCAGGGAGGGGAATCAAGGACGGACAGGCGGAGATGCGGGTTAGTCAGGGACCTGCCAGCCCACCGCGGTCTGGGCCAGTGTGGCGGCGCCGGTGGCCTTGCCGCTGGTCATCTCGGCCATCGCGGGGAAGGCTGCAAGAACGTTGGCAGATTTGGCCCAGACCGGAATCTCCTGCATGGAGTAGTGGTATGTGACCTGGGTCTGCTTGAAGCCGTTGACAACGACCGGTGGGGTGGAGCTATCGATGGTGTTGATAACGCGATGCCCGTAGCAGAAGCGCGGTGCATAGCGGGCTCCAACTTTATTAACCGTGTAGCGGTTGACGTGGATGGCCGATTCAATGGTCTTGTCGAGCAGCTTCGAGGCGACCAGCGTGTCCATTTGCGCGGTCTCCTTGCGGTCGCTGGTCTCGTAGGGGAAGCGCATGTTGGAGAACAGGCAGTCGGGGTGATCGGCGAAGTGCTTGTTGAGGCCCTGGATAAAATTTTCCGGGGTAGGGGCTGACTTGGAGCTGCAACCGACGGCAGGGAAGAGGATGGCGCAGGCAAGGGCGTACTTCAATAGTGTGGATGGAGTCATAGGTCTTGGGTCTTCCTCAGTTACATTCTGTGTTGGATGCGCGTTTGAGCCAGGATGTCGCCGTTTTGTATCTGCTTCAGGCGAATTTGAATGATCCTAGTTGGCCGCGACGGGTGCAGGCTCGGGCAGGGGTTGGTGGGCAGTGGACATGGTCTGAATGATGCTCAGCTCTGCCTGAACCTTCGCCCACCTTTTGCGGTTCTTCTTTGTGCTGATGGGAGCGTCGGGGTCGGCGTAGTAGTCGGCGATATTCTGCCGGAGCCGGTCGGGCACGGGCTGGCTGGGCTTGCGGGTGAGGACGTCGAGGAGCCTGGCGTAGGTCTGGTCGGTGAGGCGATAGCCGCCGGGCTTTACCCTGGCGCCGGTGTCGAGGTCGAGGTCGGGGACCAGCGAGGCCACAGAGTCGAAATGGGAGAGAGCATAGCGTAGGCGGTCGATGGAGTCCTTGAGGCTCTTGGCGTAGAGAAGCTGGGTCTGGACATGGGGGCCGCGAATGGCGGCGTCCGAGAGCGGACCGATGCGGGGCAGGATGAAGAGGACGCAGGCCAGCAGGTGGGTGCCGATGCCCGGGCTCTTGCGGTACTGGTCCCATCCATTCTCGAACTCGGACTGGGCGAGGTCCTTGCGCAGGGCATCGGAGGCTGGGTTGGGCACATCGGGTGGAAAGCTGTTCTTGTGCAGAACTACTTCGGCGTAGGCGATGCGGGGCAGGAAACTGCGAATGGCGAAGTGGTACCCGGTGAGCACGGGCTTTCTGTGACCGATGACGTCGTAGAGGTCGATGCCGTAGGTCTGGAAGAAGGCGCGGCGCAGCAGGGGGATGGGGACTTCGAGGCCGACGTGCTTGAGATAAGCGGAGGGAGCGAAGCGGCGCTTGCTGATCTCGTTGACGTCGAAGGCGAACTCGGTACGGACGTGGGCGTGCTCGTCCTTGTCGTAGGCGACGATGGGGCCGTATTTTTTGGCGAGCTTGGGGAATTCGATGCCGACGGCCTCATTGACCGCCTCGGAGTGGCCGATGATGTCGCCGATGTAGTGGGAGAGAGCTCCGATGGCGAAGGCGAGTTCGTCGGCGTTGTGGGCGTTGTCGATGAGGCTGAGAACGAAGTCTCCGGGGCGAACGTAGTGGGTGAGGTCGCTGAGGAAGGAGTTGCCGAAGGGATAGTAGCCAAGGTCCTGAATAGCGCAGCCGCCGTAGGCATAGGCGTGGGCCTCCTGAATCTGCGCCTCGGTGAGATTGGGATAGCGCTGGAGCAGGAGCGGCCGGATGGACTGTTTCCAGGCAAGGTCGATGAGCTGCTCGTGTGTCTGGACGGAGTAGGCGCGTCCAAATACGGAAAAGGCGAACAGGAAGAGTGCGAGCGCGAGAGTTCCGGCGCGGAGATGAGTGCGATGCGCTCGACGCGGGGGCATGAAGTCAGGATAACCGCTGGCGGGGCAGGAGCGGGAGCGGCCCGCTCGTGAACGGGTATCTATGATGGAAGGATGAGGGGCAGGGAGTGGGGTGGTCTGGGATGAAAGAGCGTGAGCGGACCTGGGCAGTTTGCTTCTTCGTCGTCGCGGCGGGAGCCGCGTTCCTCCTGTCGCAGCGGCATCAGCAGGCGAAGGCGGGCGGAATAGCGCCGGTGGAGATGCGGCAGGCTGCTCCCGACATGGTGATGGAACAGATGGGCGGCGGTGACTGGCGGTTGCGTGACCATCGCGGGCAGGTGGTGCTGATTAATCTCTGGGCAACCTGGTGCGGGCCTTGCCGGGAGGAGACTCCGGGGCTGGTACGACTCTATCGAGAGATGGAGCCGCAGGGGCTGGAGGTGGTGGGGCTATCGCTGGACGTGAGTGGAAGGGACAAGGTGCGCGCGTTCGCGCAAGAGTTTGATGTGCCCTATCCGATCACGTTTCCGGAGCCGATGTCGCAGTTGGCGGATACGGTGCAGGGTGTGCCTACAACCATCCTGGTGGATAGGCAGGGACGCGTGGCGAAGACATACGTGGGCGCGGTCCGCGAGGGCGTCTTCAGAGAAGATGTGGAGACACTGCTGGGGGAAAGTTGAGACTTGGGGTACAGATCTCAATGCCCCCTCACTAGGCGAGATTGAGCTGCCACGAGACTCCGTAGCGGTCGCTTACCCATGCGAACTTTCGGCTGAAGCCATACTCCCCGAGCGGCATGAGAGCATTGCCATTGGCAAGGAGCGCGGAGGTGACACGATTGATCTCGTCTTCGGATTCGCACTCGACAAAGAGCGAGATAGCCGGAGTGAACGTGAAGCCGTGCTTGATGATGCTGTCAATGCACAGGATCGTCAGGCCCCGGAGGGAGAAACTCGCTTTCATCACCGAGCCCTCCGCACCGGGCTGGCCGGGGCCGTAGCGGACGATGTCGAGGACCTCTGCTCCGGGGAAGAGGGAGACGTAGAAGTTCATCGCCTCCTCAGCCTTGCCTTCGAACATGAGAAAGGGATGAATTTTTGCGTCTGCCATGGTTCGCTCCTTCACGATGGATGTGCCGGGTTCAGGTAGAGCTGCTAAGAATCATATTCGAGAATCCCTCGATGCGAAAGATTCCGCGTTAGACCTGTGGAACCTTCATCACGTTGGTGGTGGCGGCAGGAATGGGAGTTGCGGGCAGGTGGAAGCCGGGTTGCGAATCGGGATGGGCCGGATCGAAGTTACCTGCGTCTTTGGTGAGGATTTTTTTGAGCGGCAGGTTGTCCCGGCAGATGCCCCGGACGATGCACCGTGCCAATTCGTAGGCTCCGTAGCTGTTGAAGTGGGTGTCGTCGCTGATGGCCTTGGTCTGGTTAGGGTATGCGTCGGCGGGAAAGTGCACGAAGGCCTTTTGGATTAAATTAATGGGCTCCGGTGAGCCAGAGCATATAGGGATAGAAGAGAAGGAAGAGGATCATGAAGATAGACAGCAGATCCATGTAGAGCATAAGCAGCACTCCAGCGTGATAGAGGTCCCAACGCGGATGGCTGACGCAACGGTAAGTGTCGGCGCTCCCGACGAGTGCAACGAGGGCGGGGATCAGAATCAGTATGGATGGCTTGGTATCGGGAAAGCCGGAGAGAAGATACGCGGCCGCGAGGCTGGTAAGGACGAGGATGCTGCCGCGCAGGGGCGAAGGTCTTCGCGGATTGAGGATGCGGAATCTCACGTTGTCAGGGAAGTAGCTATCTATCTATAAGGATAGGCTATGACCTGAGAATCAGGCTATGACCGCAGACGCAGGCTGCTGCGCAAAAGGAAGACAGGTACTTTCGCGGAAGTTCAAGCATGCAGGGCTACTTTTGCGTCAATTTGGCCGCCTCGAAGCGACTACTCGGGCTTGTCTTCCGCTGTCAGGATCTGGAGGCAGAGCGGGCGTTCCAGCATGCAGTCCATGCGGGCTATAGCGGTCATCGCCTTTTCGAGAGTCGAGGTAAGGCTGGGCTCGGTGGTGATGACGAAGGGGAGACGATGCTTAGGATGGCCCGGCCGCTGCAGCAGCGAGTCGATGTTCGCGCCGACCTTGGCTAGTGCGCCGGCGATGGAGGAGACGATGCCGGGCTTGTCGTCCACGACGAAGCGGAGATAGTGGGGGGCCACGAATTCGCTGCTGACGGAACGCCTGCGCACAGGCAATGCTACCGATCCGCAGTTCTGCGCGACGGCGAGCAGGTCGGAGACCACGGCCACGGCCGTAGGCTCGCCGCCCGCGCCGTGACCGGAGAAGACGACATCTCCGCCGAATCGCCCGCTGGCGACGACCATATTCTGCGTGCCGTGTGACCAGGCCATGGGCGAAGTCAGCGGGATGAGCATGGGAGCCACGCGGGCCTGAACGACGCTGCCGTCACGCTGAGCGCGGGAGACCTGACGGATGGTGCAGTTCAGCTCTTTCGCATAGCTGAAGTCGATGGCTTCAATCGTGGCGATCGATTGTGTAGAGACGGCGTCGGGATCGAGTTCGGCGTGGAGCGCGATGCGCGAGAGGATGCAGAGCTTGGCTCGGGCATCGAATCCATCGACATCGGCGGAGGGGTCGCCTTCGGCGTATCCAAGCTGCTGTGCGTCGGCGAGAACGGTGGCGTAGTCGGCCCCGCTCTCCATGCGGTTGAGGATGTAGTTGCAGGTGCCGTTGAGGATGCCGCTCAGCCGCGCAATCTGGTCACCGCCAAGCCCCTGCGACATGCCCGGAATGACGGGAACTCCCCCCGCGACAGCGGCCCCGTAGGTCAGATGAACCTTGTGCAGGGCCGCCAGTTTTGCGAGGCCGGCGCCGCGATAGGCGATGAGCTGCTTGTTTGCCGTCACGACTGATTTGCCGGAGGCGAGCGCGCGGCGCAGCCAGCCTTCCACCGGATTGAGGCCGCCCATCAGCTCGACGACGATATCAACGTTCGATTGGAGGATGTCGTCGATGTTCTCCGTCCATACGACGGAGGCGGGAACGGCTTTGGCTGCGTCCGAGGTCCGCTTGCGCTCGACTGAGCGATTAAAGATGTGGGTCAGCTGTAGGCCGGGAAACTTCGAGGCGGCAAGCACTCTTGCCACAGAGCTGCCGACGGTGCCGAATCCAAGCAGGGCCACCTTCACCGTTGCGCACGCATTTTTTTTCTTCAGGGCCGATTTCTTTTTCGTTGCCATATTCAATAGTCGATTCTGCCGGCGTACATGCGCCATGCTTCAAAGTTTGAGATTGCCTCCTGCCGCAACAGGTTCGCTGATGGGATACTGCGCTGATTGGCCGGACGCTTGATCTCTTCGTAGAGAAAAGCATCGTCGAAGCCGGCTGCGGCTGCATCCGCCGAGGTGTTGCCGTAGAAGATCGCGTCGCAATGGGACCAGTAGATCGCAGCCAGGCACATGGGGCAGGGCTCGCAGCTGGTGTAGACTTCGCAGCCGCTGAGATCGAAGGTCGAGAGCGCGGTGGCGGCATTGCGGAGTGCTACGACTTCGGCGTGCGCGGTCGGATCGGTAGTGGCGGTTACAAGATTCGTGCCGCTTGCGACGATCTCACCCGACTTCACGATGACCGCGCCGAAGGGGCCGCCGCGCCCGGAGACGACATTCTCCGTCGCCAGGGCGATCGCCTTTTCCATGAAGATTGGGTTGCCCTGCATTCGGCTCAGCATCCTTATTTCAGTTTCCGTAATTGGTACGGACAGAGTGACGGATACTCAAATTATGGCACATGCGTTGGCGCTCCTTGCTACTCTCGCGTTAGAGTAGACGCTGATTGAACCATGGCCATTGAATCGATCAATCCCGCGAACGGCAAGCTCCTGCGCTGCTTCGAGCCGCTCACTGGAGAAGCCATCCGTGAGAAGATCGCGCTGGCCGCCGAGGCGTTTCGCGACTATCAGGCGGTTCCGTTGGAACATCGCGCTCTCTGTATGCGCAAGCTGGCGGCGATTCTCGAAGAAGAAAGCGAAGAACTGGCGACGGTCATTACCGAGGAGATGGGCAAGCCTCTGCGCACGGCGCGGCAGGAGGTGCTCAAGTGCGCGACCGGCTGTCGCTACTACCTCGAGAATGCCGCCCGGATACTTACCCCGGAGTCCATTTCGACCGAGGCGAGCGAGAGTTATGTTCGCTGGGATCCGCTAGGCATAGTGCTCGCCGTGATGCCGTGGAACTTTCCCTTTTGGCAGGTCTTTCGTTTTATTGCTCCGGCGTTGATGGCCGGGAATGTCGGATTGCTGAAGCATGCGTCCAATGTGCCGCAATGCGCGATTGCCATTGAATCGCTGGTGCGCCGGGCGGGATTTCTGCGCGGGACGTTCCAGTCATTGCTGATCGAATCGCGACACGTGGAGTCGGTGCTGGGCGACGAGCGCATTGCGGCGGTGACGCTGACCGGCAGCGAACCGGCAGGCCGTGCAGTGGCGGCGCAGGCTGGCTGGCTGATCAAGAAATCAGTACTGGAACTGGGCGGCAGCGATCCGTTCATCGTGATGCCGTCTGCCGACCTCGACGCTGCCGTCGAGGTGGCGGTTCGCGCGCGATGCGTCAACAATGGTCAGTCGTGCATCGCGGCCAAACGCTTTCTGGTCGCCGACGAGATCTACGACGAGTTTGAATCCCGCTTCGTCGCTGGCATGGAGGCGATGCGTGTCGGCGACCCGATGAAGGATACGACCGACATCGGTCCACTGGCGACGGCGGCTATCGTAGAGGAACTGGCGGCGCAGGTGCAGGCAGCAGTTCAGGCCGGTGCGCGCGTTCTGACCGGAGGCTCACGCATGGTCGGCGAGGGCAACTACTTCGAGCCGACGGTGCTGGCCGGGGTACCGCGAAGCTGCGCAGTGTATCGCGAGGAACTCTTCGGCCCGGTGGCAATGATCTTTCGGGTTGCGGATCTGGACGAGGCAATTACGCTGGCGAATGACACTAGTTTCGGGCTGGGAGCGTCAGTATGGACGCGGAACGCGGCCGAGCAGCAGCGTCTGGTCACGGAACTGCAAAGCGGCGCGGTCTTCGTCAATGCGATGGTTGCAAGCGATCCGCGACTTCCGTTCGGGGGCATTAAACATTCGGGCTATGGCCGCGAGCTCTCTGCTGCAGGAATGCGGGAGTTCCTGAATGCAAAGACGGTACTCGTCTCGTAACTGAAGACAGGCACTATTTGCTTGGAGAGCATAAAAAAGAGGCGTGGCCGCATTGGGCCACGCCTCTTTGGGTTGGGTGAGTTAGAAATTGACCGACATGTTGAGTGAGATACGGCGGAGCGACGAGCTGCTGGTATACGGATTGCCAGCCAGCTGGGTGGCGCGTCCGAACAGCTTCTGCGAGGTCAGGGTCGCATTCGGCGTGGCATAGTCGGCGTTGTTGAAGAGGTTCTGAACCTGTGCCGAGAAGGTCAGGTTGTACTTCTTGCCGGTGTTGCTCGCGCCGCGGAATCCGCCACGGCCGCCCCCGCGTCTGCCGCCTCCCGGACCGCCGGGGCCGCCTCCCTGAGCCTGGGTTCCCGTGGAGGGACCGAAGCCGAAGGTCTTTGAGGCGCGGAGATTAGTGGTGAACAAAGCCGGTCCGGTGCAGTAGTTGATCGGGATCGGTGCCTGGCCGGCGGCTGGGGTGACGAAGCTGCCGCAGCCTGCAATGGTGTTCGACCCCGGCTGGCCGGCAGGAATCCCATTGGCAGCTCCGAAGGCCGGCCGGTCGTTGAAGATGCTGTCGCCATTCAGGTCGCGGCCCAGGGTCACGTTGAACGGGGTTCCCGAAGAGGCGACGATGAAGGGGCTGAGCGAGATATTATGCGGCAGCGTGACATTGCCGCCGAGGAAGAGCCGGTTGCGCCGATCGAAGACAGCGCGGCCGTAGTCTGCGCCGATGTTGTAGGGCTGAGATGGGAAAGAGTTGATGCCGCCGGTGTCCGACTTGGCGAAGTTGAGCACGTAGTACCCGAAGAGCGAGAGTACTTTCTGGCGGACATTGAAGTTTGCGATCAGCTCGTTCTGACGATAGACGCCGGCAGACTCATACTCCTTCTGGACGATCGGCGCCTCGCCTGGAGCGGGTGGGGTCGGATAGATGAAATTGCCGTCTGCATCCTGGCCGGTCGGAGCATTGATGTTCTGGCTGAGGAATTGGTGCACGCCGCGCGTATTGAGATAGTTCACCGACAGCGTCGCGCCGCGGAAGAGCTGCTGGTCGGCCCCGATGGCAAACTCCATGGAGTAAGGAGTGCGCAGCGTGGCAGACGGGGAGACGGTGGAGTTTCCATTCGGTGTTCCTGCCGTGCAACCTTCCAGATGAGTTGGGGAGCAGGTTGCCGTGTCGGGATGAGCCAGGATGGTCTGGATCTGGTTCTTGCCGTTCAACTGGACGGTGGTCAGGATGCTGTCGAGTTGATAGCGGTCGTAGAAGATGCCGAATCCGCCGCGGATCACGGTCTTGGGAGCGTTCTTGCCACGACCGACGCCGTAGGCGAACGACAGCCGGGGAGCGATGTCGTGGTGGTCGCCGATGCGGTTCTGCGTCTCGTAGCGAATGCCATAGCTCAGGGTGAGGTTCGGCATCGGCTTCCAGTCGTCCTCGGCGTAGACCCCAAGGTCCACCATGGTCGCGTTCACGGAAGGATTAAGGATATTCGTGATGCTGAACTGGCTGGCCTGCTGGTTCTCATACGAAGAAACGGTAGCGGAATCGGCCGCAGCCGGGCACTCCGATGACAACAGGCAGTTGTAGGTGAAGCTGCCGTTGCTGCCGGCGTCGGAGGTCTGCGCATCGCGCGTGGAGCGCAGGCGACCGCCGAACCGGATGAAGTGTTTTTTCAGTTGGATGGAGGTGTAGTTGTGCAACTCAAAGTGAGTCTGGTTGTCGGAGTTGGTGCCGGAGTTGGAGCCGCCGTCGGTGAAGTTGCCCTGGACGATGATCGAGGGCGCCTTGCTGTGCGGCGTCTGCGAGCTGTGGTCGCGCTCGTACTCGAACCGGGTTTCATTGATGATGCGCGAACTGACGACCTGCGTGTCGGTCATCTGCAGCGTGATTTCGGAGCTGCTGGTGTCGTAGCCGGTGCTGGGCAGACTGAGGTTGCCGATGCCCTGGTTGGCGCGATCGGACTGCTCATAGCGGAACCGCGTCATCAGCGTGTTCTTCTCGCCCAGTTGCAGGTCGATGCGCGGACTGATATCAGTGCGGACGTTCGGGGTCGGGTTGGCGAACTGGAAGGAGCAGGAGGTCTGCCCTGCTGCGCAGTTTCCCATCGATGGCAGTACCGTGGCGTTGACGATGGAGTTGTCCTGAATCGAGCGGTGCGATCCGCCTATGTTGAACGAGGCATTTGAGGCGAGAGGTCCAGTGATGTTCCCGAACATGAAGATGGTGTGATAGGGCGGCTGGGTGATGGGTGTCTGCCCCGGGCTGATATTGGCATTCAGCAGAGGATTGCCGCTGTTGAATGACGAGGTGTTTCCTGACAGATTGAAGAAACCGTGTAATTTGTCGGTGCCCGGCTTGGTAAAGATCTGGACGCGGCCATAGCCGAGGCGGTCAAATTCCGCCGAGAAGGGGTTCTGGTTGATGCGGATCTCGCGGATCGAGGACTTGGGTGGCAATTGGCCCCCGGTAAATCCGTCGACGTAGATCTGGCCGCCGTTGGGGCCTGCGGAAGGACCGGCCAGAGCAGTCAACTCAGAGGAGAGTTCGTCCGGGTCGTCCGAAAGGGCGTCGAGATCTTTTCCTTTGATGACGGTGGAACTGGCATTGCTGTCGGCGTCGACGCTGACCTGCGCCGATTGCGCCGTTACCTGCACCTCCTGCGCCTGCGCCTCGATGGACATCTTCACGTCGAGCGTGATCGACTGGCCTGCAGTCACCTTTTCTCCCATTTTGACGAAGGAAGCGAAGCCCGGCATGGTCACCGTGACGGAGTAGGTTCCGGCGGGAACATTGTGTACCACATAGGTTCCGTCGCTCTGCGACTGGGTGATGATCGCCTTGCCGGACGCCGGAGTCAGCGTAACGGTCGCGCCCGGGATGACGGCCTCATCGGGATCGGCAACCGTGCCTTGCACCGTAGCGCCCTTCTGCTGGGCACTGGCAACCATCGGCACGAATGCGAATGAAAAAAGTACAACAAATCTCAAGGTTGAGCGAAATGACATTACAACTCCTAAAGGAAGATACGTCTGTTGCAGTTTGCGAAACTATTGCTGTTGATCGTTGCCATTGCCTCCGCCGGCATCGGGCGTATCTCCGCCAACATTCCACGGAGAGATGGACATCGAGGATGCGCCGGGCGCGGCGAGGATCGGTTCGACGCCCGAGAGCAGGGTTACAGCGGTGACCTCAGAGCTGCCGGGAGCGAGTTGCGAGGCCACAATCATGACGGCGTCGCCCGTTTTTAGTTCGGCCAGAGTCTCGGTGGGTAGTTTGTTCAACATCTGCGACAGGTCCATGCCGGCAGAGCGCGTCTGCCCCGCGCCTCCCCGGGGACCGGCGCCGTTCGCAGGGGTGGCAGCGTTCGATTGCGCCTCAGGCCGGGCACTCTCGGCGTTGCCTCCGCCGTGGGCACCTGCTCCGCCGCGGGCTTGCGCGGCGAACCGTGCTGCAACCTGGGGCGGAAGCTTGCGTACGTCGGAGTCTGTCGTAACCTTGACGGTCATCATTCGCTTGGTGGCCAGATCCTTCAGCGTAAAGGTTCCATTGGCAGCATCGAGGGTCGCGATGGTGCCTGCCAGATGCAGGAACGAGCCGCTCACGATGGTCTCGGCCTGGATAGAGAGACCGTCCTCCGACTTGGTCCCCAGAACACGCACCTGGTCGCCGGGATGAACCTCCGCCAGTGTGCTCGGTTTCGCATCCTCAAACTTGACGGAGGCACCGGAGTAGCGGCGAAACGTGGTGGCGGGCGTGGTATGGACCTCGATCTTCTTTGTGCCGATCGCGACTGTCAGAGTTCCCGTTGCCTCATCGACCGCGCCGACCAGGCCTCCGGTGCCGCGCTTCTGCCAGTCCGCTTCCTCTTTTGCGCGCTGTTGGGCGATATCCTGTGCCTTCATCAGGATGACGCGAGAGGCGGTGAAGGATGCGGCATCGTCACCGGCCTTTCCGGAGATCAGAATTCTGTCGCCGGGGGCGATGCCGCCCAGTGTGATGGTCTCCGCCGACTTGAGATCCTTGCTGCCGGGCGCCAGTTGCAGAATGCGCGCGCCTGCGGCCACCGTAACGGCGACCTGCTGGCCGGCGTCAGTGGCAAAGGTGATGGTCGAGCCGGAGATTGACTTGACTGTCCCGATCTTCGGCGCGGCAGCCGCGGCGGCGGGCGCCTGAGCGGCGGCTGTAGCCATTCTCGCAGCGGGCAGTAGCAGGCTTGCACCCAGCACCGACGCGCAGAAGATTCCAGGCTTTGTAAACATTGTGGCCGTCCTTAGATTTGTCACAAAATATCGATGTCAGCCGGGGGGAACTGAGAAGCCGTCTGTCACTAAAGAAGACGAATCAGCAACTTAAAAGTTTCCGGATTGAATTGCCAATTCGCTCACTGGAATATACGGAGCCATGGCGAAAATAGCGGGTGGAGATTAAATCAACCTTAATCAGTCGATTAACCCCATTGTAAAGGGTCGGGCGAAGCAGCCGATCAGGCAATTTTCGCGTCAGTGGCCCTGTTTTTCGATCTTCTCGCAAGAGAGAATGGCCACGCTGTCGGGGGGCAGCAGCACCTTTTCCTCTGTGACCTCGATGCCGTCCCGTGAGGCGAGCAGTAAAGGATATTGTCCCGGATTCTCAAGCTCTGCCGGAGCTTCCCCCAGATTGCACATTACCCTGATCTGGCTCCGGTCCATGATGAGCCATCGCTTGCTCTCGTCGAAACGGACCTTCACATGGCCCATATCGCCGTCGTTCAGGGAAGGGGAATCCCGGCGCAGCCGGATGAGTTGCCGGAACCACTCCAGCATCTCGCCGTGTCCACCCTCGTGGATCTCGTCCCAGTTCAGCTTGGACCGCTCGAAGGTCTCCGTCTTCTCGGGATCGGGGATCACAGCGGGATTCCAGCCAAAGGCGGCGAACTCGCGCTTGCGGCCTTCGAGCACGGCTTTGGCCATCGCTGGGTCGTCGTGGTCGGCGAAGTACTGAAAGGGGCTTGAGGCGGCAAACTCTTCGCCTTGAAAGATCATGGGGACGAACGGAGCCGTCAGCGCGATCGCTGATGCGACCCGGGCACGATTCATGCCGACAATATGCTCCAGCCGGTCGCCGATGGCGCGGTTTCCCACCTGGTCGTGATTCTGAATGAAACCGATAAAGTGATGGCCGGAGAGTCCATTGACAGGGCGGCCGTGGACGCGGCTGCGATAGCGGGAGTAAATCCCGTCATAGACGAAGACGGAGGTCAGAGCCTTGGCCAGCTTCTCGAAGGAGCCAAAGTCGGTGTAGTAGCCTCTGCCCTCATCTTCTTTATGTAAAACGGTGAACAGCGCGTGATGGAAGTCATCGCTCCACTGCGCGTCCATGCCGTAGCCACCCGCCTCGCGCGGCTTTACCATGCGCGGATCGTTGAGATCGCTCTCGGCGATGAGTACCAGCCTGCGTTCGAGCATCGACGACAGGATTTCGACCTCGATGGATAGCTGCTCCATGAAGTGAATCGCCGACCGGTCGATGAACTCGTGCACGGCATCGAGACGCAGCCCATCTACATGGTAGTCGCGCATCCACATCAGGGCGTTGTCGCAGAAGAAGCGGCGCACCTGGTCGCTGCCCACATCTTCGAAGTTGACGGCGTCGCCCCAGGGAGTGCAGTGACGGCTGGTCAGGTAGGGGCCGAACTTCGTGGTGTAGTTGCCGACCGGACCGAAGTGGTTGTAGACCACGTCGATCAGGACGGCAAGACCGCGGGTGTGGCAGGCGTCGACGAACCTCTTGAGGCCATCGGGGCCGCCGTAGAGATCGTTCACCGCGAACAGGGCGACGCCGTCGTAGCCCCAGCCGTGCTTGCCGGGAAACTCGACGATAGGCATCAGCTCAATATGGGTGATGCCCAGTTCGAAGAGATAGCCGAGCCTCTCGATCGCAGCGTCAAAGGTTCCGGCCGTGGTGAACGTGCCGATGTGCAACTCGTAGATGACAGCGCCGGAGAGCGGCGGACCCTGCCAGTGGATGTCGCTCCAGTCAAAGGATTTGTGGTCGTAGACCCGTGATGGTCCGTGAACGCCGTGAGGCTGCCACAGGCCGCGCGGATCGGAATAGGGCTTGGGGTCGTCGTCGAGCAGAAAGGCGTAGTCGGTGCCGCTGCCGGCTTCCTCGACGGCTGCCTTCCACCATCCAGCGTGGTCCGGGCCAGTCATGGGATGCAGCGCATCGCCAATCTTGACGGCCATCTTCGCCGCTCCGGGCGCCCAGACATTAAACTCATGCATCGTTTCGCTCCTGGAGTTGTCCGGCGTTGCCGGTTCGATCGGTAGTGTCGGCATGATCTTTTCGGACGAGCAGGGCAACGGGAAAATCGTTCAACAGACTTTTGATGGGAGTCTTGCCGCCACGCACCGTTAAGCCGGTCAGGCGATTAGTCCATGTGCCCCCTGGCAGCACCACCGTAGTCTCGCGCCACGCGCCGCCCAGCTTCGCGGTGAGGCGCGGTACGACGACAGCCACCGAATCGCCGCGCAGATAGGCAATCGCATGATCGCTTCTTGAGCCTTCCGTATCCAGCGGCGTGTAAGCCGCGTCGGACCTGAACCACTCCGGCCTCTCGCGCCGCAACTGAAGCGCCTGGTGGACGAGCCACATCTTGGGTAGACCCTCGTCGGCGCGGGACATGATCTTCGCCGCTACGTCAGGTCCATCCATCTTCTTCAGGTCGGCGAGCAGGCGGCGACGCAGATCGTAGTCCACCGGCCTGCGGTTGTCGGGGTCGACCAGGCTCAGGTCCCAAAGCTCCGTTCCCTGGTAAGTATCCGGCACTCCCGGCGCCGTGTATTTCAGCAGCGTCTGCGCCAGGGAGTTCACGCGGCCTGCACCTTTCACCCTGTCGACGAACTGTTCCAGGTCGCGCAGGAAGGGAGGATGCGTGAGCGTATCCCCGATGAATTTGTGGAGCGCATCTTCAAACGGTTTGTTGTTGGCTGTCCAACTCGTCTGCAACTTGGCTTCGCGCGTGGCTTTGAGCATGTACTGCTGTGCGCGTTCTACGCTCAGCGGCCACGCTCCGATTAAGGTTTGATAAAAGAGGTACTCGGTATTGCGATCGGGCATGATGGAAGAGCCGGAGCGCCCGGTGCGGAAGGCGCTGTTCATGCGCGACCAGCGATGAATGGCGGCGCTGAAGCGGCCGGGCATCTCGGAGAGAACGGAGATGCGGGCGCGGACGTCTTCGCTGCGCTTGGTGTCGTGGGTGGAGAGAGTCGTCATCGTCAGCGGATGCGTGGCCTGCATCTTCAGGCAATAGTCGTGAAACTCCGCCGTGCTGATGCCGTTGCGGCCAGGATCGCCGCCGACCTCATTCATGGAGGAGAGGCGGTTATAGCAGTACAGCGCCGTGTCCTCGACGCCCTTGGCCATCACCGGGCCGGTAAACTGCTGGAAGCGAAGAAGAAACTCGCTCTCCTGCTTGCCTGTCACCTTCATGGTGAGGATGTCGCGCAGAAAATCGAAGAGGCCTGTGCCGATATCCTGACGTTCCTGCTTGGCATACTCGATCGCCCGTGCAATGTACTCCTTGTCCTCCTCGGTGATCTCGTCGCGCGCAGGCACGACGTAGGTGCGATAGATGGCGAAACAGGCCGCGACCTCGCGAATGGTCCGGCGCATCTCGGCGCGGGTGTAGTCACGCTGGTTGCGGTTGGCCTCGCAGATCTCGACAAAGATACTGGTCAGGCGATTGACGTCGCTGCCCAGCCCCTCCTGCGTTACGGCGACTTTCTTGTCGTGCGCGATCGCGGGAAAATTCGTCAGTTGTCCGGCAAATTCGCGGCCCAAAAATGACTGGTAAATTTTGTCCAGCTCACCCATTCCCTGCGGCGAAATCAGCACACCGGCGGCGACGTTGAGAAAGTCATAACCGGTTGTCCCCTGTATGGGCCAACTCTCGCGGAGGAACTCCTCCGGTTCGAGAATCTTTTCGCCGACGATCCATGCTTCGGGGGCGCGCTCACGCAGCCGGGTCAGATATTCCAGGGGATCGCGCAAGCCGTCGGGATGATCAATGCGAATGCCGTCGAGCACACCCTGCTGCAGCCACTCCAGAACCAGCGCATGCGTCTCCTCGAAGACATGCTCCCGCTCCACGCGCAGCCCGATCAGCGTGTTCACGTCGAAGAAGCGGCGATACCCGAGTTGCTGGTCCGCTGTCTTCCAGTAGGAGAGGCGATAGTTCTGCTGATTGAGAAAGTCGTCGAGGGCATCGAGATTGCTGTTCAACTCGGCCAGCGATCGATCGATTGCCGAGCAGGCTTCGGGCTCTTCGGCGCATAGCCGCCGCAGCATGGTCAGCAACACGACCTTATCGCGATGCCGCGCAAGAATCGTTCGGCGATCAATGTATTCGGGAGCAGGCAGGCGCCCGAATGATGCGGCTAGAAAGCTCAACGTATCGCTTTTGGCGTACTCCGCCGCTCGGGCAAGGATGACAGGCAGCGAAGGCGGCGCTACAGGAAAGGTCTGGCCGGAGCACTCGACCTGAAACGTGTTGTCGTGGCGCACGACTTTGATGCCGCCAGATTGCAGTACAAGACCGTACTGGTCGCCGAGCACCGGAGCCAGAACCTTGTCGCGCAGCCGCTCTTCCTGCGGCTGCCAGTCGATGTCGAAGAACGAGGCGTAGCGACTCGATGGGCCATTCTCCAGCACATCCCACCAGTAGCGGTTCTCCTTGCCGAGAGACATGTGATTGGGCACAACATCGAGAACCTGTCCGAGCCCGACCTCATTGAGCTTTCTGCAGAAGCGGTCATGCCCCGCGGCTCCGCCCAGCTCCTGATTTACTTTCTGATGATCGACGACATCATATCCATGCGTGCTTCCGGGGGCCGCCTGAAGATAGGGGGAACAGTACACATGCGAGATGCCGAGCGCGGAGAGATATTCGACGATGCTCGCAGCATCATCGAAAGTAAAATTTTGATGTAATTGCAGACGGTAAGTAGAACAGGGAATACGCAACATCACCCTCAAATGTAATCAAATTATTAAGGCCAGCTATAGCTGGCAGCCTCTGGTTAGAGGGCAAAAACAGTCGATCCGGTTGTATCGTGCAATCCTATTTCTTGCTTTGCTCCGGAACCCACAGGCCGGAGAGGGCATACGCGGCGTGGATCAATGCAATGTGGGTCAGCGCCTGTGGGAAATTACCGACCTGGCGCTTACTGGCCGGGTCATACTCTTCGGCTAAAAGTCCAACGTCGTTCCGTAAATCCAGCAGACGCTCATAGAGAGCAATCGCGTCATCCCTGCGCCCGATGAGGCACAGGTTGGTCACCATCCAGAAGCTGCAGGCGAGAAAGACTCCTTCACCGCCGGCAAGACCGTCATCAGTCGTCCTGGTGTCGTAGCGCTGCACGAAGCCATTCTTTATCAGGGTGCGTTCAATTGCCTCCACGGTGCCGCGAATGCGCGGGTCGGCGGGAGGCAGGAATCCTACCATCGCAATCCTCAGACACGACGCGTCGAGTTGCTTCGAACCATAGGACTGCACGAAGCTGTTCAGCTTCTTATTGAAGCCCTTCTCGCAGACCTGTTTATGGATCTGATCGCGCACCTTGCGCCAGTGGGCAACATTGCCGTTGCCGTCGTAGCGCTCGTGATGCTTGATGGCGCGGTCGAGCGCTACCCAGGCCATCACCTTCGAGTAGGTAAAGTGCTGCCGCCTGCCTCTTGTCTCCCATATCCCCTCATCCGGCTTTTGCCATACGCTGCAAAGATGGTTGATGAGAGAGGCCTGCAGAGAAGTCGCTGGAACGCGAAGGCCTTCCTCGGCTTCCGGTGTCTCCGAAAGCGTCTCCGCCACCTCCCCGAAGACGTCCAGTTGAAATTGATCGACGGCGGCATTGCCGATGCGCACAGGCCGGGAATGCTTGTAGCCGGGCAGCCACGACGCCTCCCACTCGATGATCTGCCGCTCTCCCCAGATGCCGTAGATGGTCTGTACCTGGCCGGGAGCGCCGGCAATGGCCCGCAGCAGCCACATGCGCCAGGCGATGGCCTCTTCTTCATATCCTGCCCGCATCAGTACCATCAGCGTGAAGGCGGTGTCGCGCAGCCAGCAATAGCGATAGTCCCAGTTGCGAGGTCCGCCGATCTTCTCGGGCAGCGAGGTGGTGATCGCGGCAACGATTCCGCCGGAGGGTCTGTAAGTCAGCGCCTTCAGCGTAATCAGCGACCGCTCGATAGCCTCTTTGTATGGGCCGTTATAGGTATTGCGCTGCGTCCAGTCGGTCCATAGCCTCTGGGTTTCGGCCAGAGCACGCGCCGGTGGAACCTCGGGTGGCACATCGGAGAGCGAAGAGAGTGTCGTCAGCGTGAATGTCACCGTCTCGTGGGCTCTGACCGTAAAGTCGCTCACCGTCGTCATCTTTTCGCCACGCAGCGGAGCCTTGGTTTGCAGTACCACCATGTCGCGGCCGGCAACGGCGCGTAATTCACCATTTGTGCTGGTGACCCACGGTATCGTGCGGCCATAGTCGAAGCGGATGGCGAGGTTCATCCGCATGGCGACCTCGCCGCGAATGCCTCGCACGATGCGGACGAGACTGGAGTTCTCGTCGCGTGGCGGCATGAAGTCCGTGATGCACACTACGCCGTCCGGAGTCTCGAAGGTAGTATCGACCACCAGCGTATGCGGCTTATACTGCCGACGAGTCGCAGTTACCCTTCCTGCCGGAGCGATCTTCCAGAATCCATGTTCCCGCGTTCCCAGCAACGCCGCAAAACACGCCCCGGAGGAGAATGTGGGCCAGCACAGCCAGTCGATCGAGCCTTCGCGCGAGACCAGCGCCGCCGTCTCACAATCGCCAATCAGGCAGTAGTCCTCAATTGCGGCGGCGTGGAGAGGGGCCTTTTTCTTCTTTTCTCGCTCTGCCATTCGTCCTCATCTCTGTTCGGCCGGCTTGCGATGCAACAGCAACGAACACGGTCCAATCCGCATCTCTCTTAAGAAGCAGTTGGCCCATAAACGGTAGGATGCATACAGCAACAATTTATTGAAACGAAATGCGAACGTCCATAAAGTTTTCCGGAATTGAGTTGAATGAAACCTGTTGAAGGCCGCAAGCGAGTCATCATTGAAGAGGTTCAACCACAAGTAGGTTGCGGCCGCTATCCCGTCAAGCGGACGCTGGGCGATAGCGTCACGGTGTCCGCTGCCATATTTGCCGACGGTCACGATCATGTTGCGGGGCGCCTGTTATTCCGCCACGAAAGCGAGAGCGGCTGGCGCTCCACGCCGATGATCGCGCTTACGAACGATCTGTGGACGGCGACGTTTACGGTGGACAAACTCGGAGCATGGCACTACACGCTCGAGGCCTGGGTCGATCACTTCGGCACATGGTGCAGTGATCTTCAGAAGCGCCTTGCAGCCCAGAACGATCCTGCGGCAAGCTCGGTAGCCGGCCCACAGGATATCCCCTTGGCTCTGCGCACCGGCGCGTCTCTGCTGGAAAGCGTGAAAGCGCGAGCTAAGGGTGAGGACGCCAGGCTTCTGGATCAGATTCTTGTCTCGCTGCGCTGGATGGCAGATCAAAAGACGAAGCTCTACGAATATCCGACCTGCGACGATGTTACTAAGCTCGTCAACGAGTATCCCGACCTTTCCCGCGCCACACGATACCATCAGGACCTTTCTCTCTGGGTCGACCGCGAGCGCGCTCGCTACTCGACGTGGTACGAGCTGTTTCCGCGATCCACATCTCCCGATCCCAGTCGCCACGGCACCTTTGCGGACGTGGAGACGCTTCTTCCTGACATCGCCGCGATGGGCTTCGACGTACTTTACCTTCCGCCGATCCATCCCATCGGGAATGCCTTTCGCAAAGGCCCCAATAACAATGTAGCGTCGACTAAAGGGGATCCCGGCAGCCCGTGGGCCATCGGCTCGAATGAGGGTGGCCACACCGCGATTCATCGCCAGCTTGGCACGCTCGCCGAGTTTGAGCGTCTGGCCGCTGCATCGCACGCGCACGGCATGGAGATTGCGCTCGATATCGCCTTCCAGTGCTCGCCAGACCATCCCTGGGTCAGCGAACATCCTGTCTGGTTCACCAAGCGCCCGGACGGCTCCATCCAGTACGCCGAAAATCCACCCAAGAAGTATCAGGATATCTATCCGCTGAACTTTGAGTCTTCTGACTGGGCCTCGCTCTGGCAGGCTTTGCACGGCGTCTTCGCTTACTGGATCGAACACGGCGTTCGCATCTTTCGTGTCGATAATCCGCACACCAAGGCGCTGCCGTTCTGGGAGTGGTGCATCGCGGAGATTCACAAGCAGCATCCGGACGTCATCTTTCTGGCCGAGGCGTTCACCCGTCCTCACGTGATGTATTCGCTGGCCAAGGCTGGTTTCACGCAGTCCTATACCTACTTCACATGGCGCAACACCAGCACCGAACTGCAGCAATACTTCGAGGAGATCACCAGGCCGCCGGTTACTGATTTCTTCCGCCCCAATCTCTGGCCCAACACGCCCGACATTCTGCACGCGACACTTCAGAACGGCGGTCGTCCCGCGTTCATGCAACGGCTGATCCTCGCCGCGACGCTGGGCGCGAACTACGGCATCTATGGCCCTGCCTTCGAGCTGGGCGAGAACCTGCCCGCGAAGCCCGGCAGTGAAGAATACCTCGACAGCGAGAAGTACGAGATCCGCCGCTGGGACCGGGCAGCGCATCACAGTCTTGCTCCCCTGATCACACGCCTCAATCAGATTCGCCGCGAGAATTCCGCTCTGCAAAGCGACGGCTCGCTGCACTTTCATCCTGCCGATAGCCCGCATATTCTCTGCTACAGCAAGGTCGCCGCGGGCAATCTCATCCTCGTCGCCATCAACCTCGATCCCACTCAGGAACAGGGAGGATGGATCGATCTCGACCTGAAACATCTCGCCATCGCGCACGGCCAGCCTTTCGATGTGGAAGACCTTCTTACCGGAAAGCATTATCAGTGGCATGGCCGCAGCAACTATGTCGCGCTGCGCCCCGACGTGATGCCCGCGCATATCTTCCGCATCACGCGCGAGTCCGGAGCCGAAATTGATACTAAGCTGATCCCAGCACCTGCAGCCGCGGAGATATTCGAGTGAAGAAAGCCAGCAGCGCCACCGATCCCTTGTGGTACAAGGACGCGATCATCTACGAGTTGCACGTCCGCGCCTTCGCCGACTCCGACGGCGACGGCATCGGCGACTTTGGCGGCCTGCTCTCACGGCTGGACTACCTGCAGGAGCTTGGCGTCACCTGCATCTGGCTGCTGCCCTTCTTTCCCTCGCCCCTGCGCGACGACGGCTACGACATCGCCAACTATGTCGACGTGAACCCCAGCTACGGCACCATCGACGACTTCAAACAGGTCCTCGATGCAGCTCATCAGCGCGGTATGCAGGTGATGATCGAGCTGGTCATCAATCACACCTCCGATCAGCATCCCTGGTTCCAGGCCGCGCGTCTCGCGCCTCCGGGTTCTGCGGAGCGCAACTTCTACGTCTGGACCGATGACGACTGTCTCTACAAGGACGCTCGTATCATCTTCACCGATACGGAGAAATCCAACTGGACATGGGACGAGACGGCCAAGGCCTTTTACTGGCACCGCTTCTTCTCGCACCAGCCTGACCTTAACTACGACAACCCCGCTGTTCTCGAAGAGGTGCTCAAGGCAATGCGCTTCTGGCTCGATATGGGCGTGGATGCGTTGCGCATGGATGCGATTCCTTACCTCGTCGAACGCGACGGCACCAGTTGCGAAAATCTTCCCGAGACTCACGTCGTCATCAAGGCCATCCGTGCCGCCATCGATGCGGACTACGCCAACCGCCTCATTCTGGCAGAGGCCAATCAGTGGCCCGCCGATGTGCGTCCCTACTTCGGTGACGGCGACGAGTGCCACATGGCTTTCCACTTTCCTCTGATGCCGCGCATCTACATGGCACTCCGCCAGGAGGATCGCCTACCCATCACCGACATCATGGCGCAGACGCCGGAGATTCCGGACAACTGCCAGTGGGGACTCTTCCTGCGTAACCACGACGAGCTAACGCTGGAGATGGTCACCAACGACGAGCGCGACTACATGTACCTTGCTTATTCGGCTGACCCGCGCATGAGGATCAATGTCGGAATCCGCCGCCGGCTCGCGCCGCTGCTCGACAACAATCGCCATCGCATCGAGCTGCTCAACTCGCTGCTGTTCAGCTTTCCCGGCACGCCCATTCTTTACTACGGCGACGAGATCGGCATGGGCGACAACATCTACCTTGGCGACCGCAACGGCGTCCGCACGCCCATGCAGTGGACCTCGGACCGCAATGCCGGATTCTCCCGCGCCGTTCCCGCCAGGCTCTTCGCGCCCGTCATTATGGACCCCATCTGGGGCTATCAGGCAGTGAATGTCGAGGCTCAGCAGTCCGATCAGTCCTCGCTGTTGCACTGGACGCGCAACATGATCGCGTTGCGCAAGCTGTTCCAGGTCTTCGGGCGCGGTACGCTCGAATTCCTCAACCCGGAGAACCGCAAGGTCCTCGCCTACATCCGCAGCTACGATCGCGGTGACGGCGGTCCGCCGGAGACCGTCCTGTGCGTCGCCAACCTCTCTCGCTTCGCCCAGCCGGTTTCGCTCGATCTCACGCAGTTCACCGGCATGGTCCCGGTTGAGATGCTCGGCTACGTGCCCTTCCCATCCATCACCGCTCAGCCCTATGCGATCACTCTCTCGCCCTACTCCTTCCTCTGGCTCGAACTCCAGCCTGCCGCCGAGGCTCCCGAGCCCATAGCCATTCAGGACGGCGAGCGTACGCTCGAACTCCTCTCCCCTACGCTTGACGGCCTGCTCACCGGCACGGGCCTCGAACTTCTTCAACAGATTCTGCCGAACTATCTGACCCATCAGCGCTGGTTCGGCGCAAAGTCACGCACCATCAAAACCGTCTGCGTTCTCGATTGGGTTCAGCTCCCCAACATTCACGCTGCCTTGGTTTTTCTCGAACTCACCTATGAGAACGCTGCCGAGGGCGAAGCGAAAGACGTTTACCAACTCCCGCTCACTATCTCCACCGGCGAAGACGCGGAAAACATCCATGCCGCCGCGCCGGGCAGCATTATCGCGACCCTCACCACGCCCACAGGGCCTGCCGTCCTGCACGATGCCGTGGCTCGCGAAGATCTCCGCCAGGCGCTGCTCGATCTCATCGCCGACGATGCGAAACTCCCAACTCAAGACGGCATGATCGAAAGCCGCAAGAGTTCCGCCTTTGCAGCCGCTCGCGGCGAGGGCCCGCTCCCTGCGCGCATTGGTTCAGCGGAGCAGTCGAATACCTCCATCCTCTACGATGCCAGACTCATCATGAAGCTCTTCCGTCGCCTTCAGCCCGGAGAGAATCCCGACACCGAGATCGGCCGCTTCCTCACCGAGCGCGCTGACTTCCCGCGCATCGCTCCCTTCCTCGGCGATATCCGCCTTACCGCGGAGAACTCCGAGCCGATCACTGTTGCCATGCTTCAGGGCCTGGTTGAAAACGAGGGCGATGGCTGGCAGTGGACGCTCGACGAACTCTCTCGCTTCTACGAAGGCATCGCCACTCATCCGGCGCCGCAGGATACCGGCAAGCAGCCATCCTTCCTTGATCCCATGACCAGGGAGGTGGAGAGCGAAGCGCACAAGTTCGCGCGGGAACATGCGGGCCTCTATCTCGATGCGGCCGCTCTGCTCGGCCGCCGCACCGCCGAGATGCACCTTGCTCTCGCCACCCCGACCGACGATCCGGCATTCACAGCCGAAGCCTTCAGCGTGGCCGATCTCGAAGCCGATGCCACCCGCATCGACGCCCAGATCGTCCGTACCCTCGACGCGCTCAAGCGCGGGATGTCGCAGCTTGCCGACGACGCCACTGTTGACAGTGCTGCCCTCATCCTCAGCCGCCGCATCAATCTCTTTGCTCGTTCCAACGCCATCACTGCGTCTCCTGCCGCCGACTGTGGCCAGCGCATTCGCATCCACGGCGACTACCATCTCGGCCAGGTGCTGCGCTCGCGCGGCGACTACGTCATCCTCGACTTCGAAGGCGAGCCCGCTCGCTCGCTGGTGGAACGCCGTGCCAAGCAATCACCGCTCAAGGATGTAGCTGGAATGCTGCGTTCATTCAGCTACGCGGCCTACGCGGGGCTCAATGCCTTTACCCAGCGCCGCCCCCCCAACAACGAAGCGGAAGCGCGCAACCTCGAGGCCTGGGCCCGGCTGTGGCAGAACGTCGTCTCTGCCGAATATCTGCGTGCCTATCGTCAGGCGGTGCACGTCAATCCAAGCCTTACTCCCCAGCCTGCGGAGGCACAGCGCCTGCTGGAGGCATACCTTCTCGAAAAGTCGCTCTATGAGCTACTCTACGAACTCAACAACCGCCCTGCCTGGGTGCGCATCCCGCTCGCAGGCATCCTCTCTCTCCCGCGCGAATTAGACTTGCCGTAACCGAGAAAGCTCATACAGCACGATGGCCTCCACTTCAACCAACATCGACGCCTCCACGCAACCGGCTCCCGCGGTCGAGACAGGCCGCCTTCTCGTCAGCCTGCCTCTGCTTGCCAACGGGGAACTCCACGCTACTCTGGCGAACCTTGCTGCGGCCTTTCCGGAGAGAACCATTCTTGTGGCTACGCCGTCGTCGCTTGAGGGATCAGCGAGCCCGGCGCCGGACACGCTTCATCTTCTTGCCTATACGCCGACGGCAGCTTCTGCCATCTCCTGGATCCTTACCGCGGCCGACTACGTTAATGCCTTCCGTCTCGCGGAAGAGAATCAAGCCACTGCCTGCCTTCTTCTCGGAGCCGAGTCGCAGTCGATTGCACCCGAGGCCCTTCGCGCCCTCGCCGAGTCCGTTCTCCATGCCGACGCCGACCTCGCGATCGCCCATTACGACACCGGGCTGCGCGAACTCCTCGTTAACTCCGGTATCCTTTACCCGGTCAGCCGGGCCTTGTTCGCGGCGCGCCCGCGTTTTCCCCTTGCCATCGATCTCGCTCTTTCGCTGCGTATGGCGGGCAAACTTGCAGCCACGGCGCAGAAGTTCATCTCGCTCAATCAAAATGACGCTCTGATCTGGCCGGTTGCGGAAGCCGCCTCGGTGAACTACACCATCGCGGAGATAGAGATTGGTCCCCGCACCATGCCGCAGCCCGCGGCATCCGATCTAAATTCGCTGCTCGCTCAGATCGCCGGGTCGCTCTTCGCCGAAGTCGATGCCAAGGCCGCTTTCTGGCAGCGCGCCCGCGGAACTCAGCCCGCGCGCCTGTTTCCCCTGTCCGCGCTTCCGGCCGAAGCCGCCGACATCACTCCCATGCTCGACGCCTTCCGCCTCGCCTACACCAACCTGCACGGCATCTGGTCGCTGGTCCTGCCGCCCAACTCGTTGCTCGGCCTCAAGCGGCTCTCCATCATGCCCGCCGAGAGCTTCCACATGCCAGACAACCTCTGGGCGCGCATCGTTTACGACTTTATCCTCGCCTACCGCCTGCGCACTATCAACCGCGGTCATCTGCTCGGCGCGCTCACACCCCTTTACCTTGCCTGGGTCGCCTCTCATCTGGTGCTCGTCAGAAGTGGAACAGCGCCGGAAAAACACATTCAGGATCTCGCCGCGGCTTTTGAGACCGACAAGCCCTATCTCGTGTCGCGATGGCGCTGGCCCGACCGTTTCAACCCCTAGGCATTGGCCATGAAAGAGATTCTTACCGGCACCGTATCAGAAGGTCCGCAACATCTGTAACGACGTAAGGAGAAGACCCCATGTGGCAACAAGTTCACGACTCGCTCAGCCAATCCGCTCACCGAGTGCTCTTTAAACTCGCCAGCTTCCTTCCCGGCCTCGTCGCCCTTCTTGTCGCTGTCCTTGTGCTTGCGCTGATCGGGGCTGCTGTTGCCGCATTGCTGCGCCGCATCCTCACCTCTGCCAAATTCGACGAGCGCATGGCCCGCAACTCCCCGGACGCGATCTCCGACTGGTCACCCTCGGGCAGCCCCACGCTGCTGGTTGCGCGCGTTGCCTTCTGGGTCTGCGTTGCGCTGGGCTTCATCATCGGCATCTCTGCCTTCGATGCATCGTCGAACGGTTCGCAGATCTCCACCTTCCTGCTCCCCTATCTGACCCACTCCATCGGCGCTATCGTTCTACTCATCATCGGCAATCTCGTCGCCCGCTTTCTCGAACGCTCCGTGCTTATTGGAGCCGTCAATGCACGCCTGCAATACGCGCGTTTTCTTTCACTCGGCATTAAATGGCTGGTGCTGGTGCTGACCGCGGCGATGATCCTCGACCATCTTGAGATCGGCGGCGCCATTGTCGAGCTGGCTTTCGGCATTCTCTTCGGCGGCATCGTGCTTACGCTCGCCCTCGCCGTTGGCCTTGGCTCTCGTGACATCGTCAGCCGCTCGCTCGAAAAGAATGTCGAGCGCACCGAGTCTGCGCCCGACGCCGACTCGCCCGCCCAGCCGGAGACCCTGCGCCACTTCTAAGCAGTGTTTTATGAGCCGATTCAGTAAGCCGGTCCGGAGAGCAGGCTCCGCTTTGTCGACTCATAGAAGCCGTAGATTGCTACGCAACTGAATCCAGTTGCCGGAACGATATAGCCCAGCGCGATGCTGCCTGTGTTCCGCGCGATCAGTCCCATGATCGGCGGAAAGATCGCTCCGCCGACGATTGCCATTACCAGCAGCGAGCCGCCGATCTTGGTGTTGCGTCCCAGCCCCTTCAACCCCAGGGCAAAGATCGTTGGATACATGATCGACAGAAAGAATCCGCTCGCCACCACGCCCCACGCCCCAATCAGACCGGGCCGAGAGACCGCAACCACCATCAACAGCGCATTCGCGATGCCATAGAAGCCCAGCATCCGGCTGGGCCGTATGAACCGCATCAGCGGCGTCGAAACGAACCTCCCCGCGGCCATCGCAATCAGCGTTGCCAGCAGATAGAACGCAGCCGTCCGTTCACTCACCGGCGTGTACTGCTTCATATACGGAATCAGACTGCTCCACGATGAGATCTGCGCACCGACGTTGCAGAAGTTGGCGATCACCGCAATCCAGATCGCCGGAATCTTCAGCAGCTCTGCGAAACTGCCATGATCCTCGCCCTCGCCTTCGTGCTCGGACTGCATGACGGGAAATTTGGTCCGGGAGAGAATGAAGGCGCATAGCAGAACCACCGCGCCGAAGATCAAATAGGTTGGTACCACGCGCATCAGTTCGGTATGCAGATAGGGCTGGTAAGTTCCCGCCAACTTCATCGCCGCAATCTGTGCAGCATTCGGCTCAATGCCCGAGAAGATGAAGTACGTCCCGATCAGCACGCCGACAATCGTTCCCGGAGGGTTGAATGCCTGCGAAAAGTTCAGCCGCTGCTCCGACGTGTGCGGGTCGCCGAACTGCGCGATGAACGGGTTTGCCGCCGTCTCCAGCACCGACGCTCCGCTGCCCACCGTAAACAGCGCGACCAGGAACAGAGAGTACTGATGGCTCACCGCCGCCGGCCAGAACAGCACCATGCCCGAGCCGAAGATGACCAGGCCGGTCACCATCCCCGCCTTGTACCCCCACTTCCGCATCAGCAGCGCCGCGGGAATCGCCATGCAGAAGTATCCGAAGAAGTTGGCGGTCTGCACTAGTTGCGCGCTGAACTGCGACAACTGGAAGGATTTTCTGAACTGCTGCACCAGGATGTCCGTCAGATTATTGGACATGCCCCAAAGAAAAAACAGCACTGTTACCAGGACAAACGGAAGCATGTGTCCAACAGGGAACACGGGATGCTTTTTGCCATCGTCTATCTTCGCATTGCTGCTTACCGGCGTTGAAATCTGCATTCCCAATCCCTCAATCTCTGAACTCTAAACTTCCACCATGATCTTCGTGAACTTGCCGGGGGCATCGCTCCACTCGCCGAGCATCCGCGCCGCCTCTTCCATCGGCACCACCGCGCTGACCGCATCTTCCACGGGAAACCGTCCTGCTTCGAGCATCCGTATCACCTCGCGGAAGTCTTCCGGTAACGCATTTCTGCTGCCCAGAATATCCAACTCTTTCTGAACGAACAGCCGCGTCTTGTACGCCACCGGCTCCTTTGCATACCCGATATAGACGACTCGCCCCGTAAACGAGACCTCTTCAACCGCAGAGCGAAAGGTCTGAGGCAGCCCGATCGCCTCGATCATCACGTCCGGCCCGCGCCCGCCTGTAATGGCCGTCAATCGCTCGTGCAGGTCCTCATTCTTCGCGTGAATCAGATGCTTCGCGCCCGCCTTCCGCGCGATCTCGAGCTTCGCATCGTCCATGTCAATGGCGATGGTCTCCGCCCCGCGAAACGCCGAGGAGGCGATAGCTCCCAGCCCCACGCCGCCGCATCCAAACACGGCGACAGCATCCTCTGCCGCGACGCGTCCACGCGCCGCGGCATGAAACCCAACCGTCAGCGGCTCCACCAGGCACAGTTCCTTGATCGAGAGCTTCGCCGCATACAATTTCTCGGCAGGAACGCTGATGTACTCGGTCATCGCCCCATCGCGCTGCACGCCCATGGTCTCGTTGAACTGGCATGCATTTACCCGGCCTCGGAGGCACGACGGGCACCTCCCGCAGCTGGTGTAGGGAGAGATCGTCACCATCGTGCCCGCCGCCAGGTCGCCTCCAGCTTCCACTACCTCGGCTGCCACCTCGTGCCCCGGTATGCGTGGAAAGGTCACCATCGCATTCCGTCCACGAAATGTATTGAGGTCGGTCCCGCACATTCCCACCATCTTCACTCGCAGCAGAGCCTCGCCCGGCTCTGCTGCGATATCCGGGACCTCCTGAACCGCCGCGGCTCCCGGCCCTTCCATGCGAAATGCCCTCATCGACAACTCTCCTCAAATTTTTCAAATAGAAAAGTAATATTTCACCAATTACTCTAACCCATACACGGCAGTCGCCGTGGTGCCAAAGACGGCGGCCTGCTCGTCAGAACTGAATCCGGCGAAGTATTGGCGTAACACCTCAAACCACCGCCCGTATCCGCTCGCCACCAGGCACACCGGCCAATCCGATCCGGCCATCAGGCGTCCGGCTCCAAACGCCTCCACCGCTACGTCGAGATATGGCCGCAGCGACTCCGGCGTCCACGCGCTCCAGTCTGCCTCCGTCACCATTCCCGATACCTTGCAGCACACGTTCTCTCGTTGGCCCAACTCGCGCATCCGCGCCGCCCACGGCTCCAGCGCTGCTTCGCGGATCAGCGGCTTGGCCATGTGGTCCAACACAAAGGGCTGGTCTGGATGCTCGTCCACAAAATCAATCGCCTGCGGCAGATGCCGCTCATAGATCAGGATCTCGTAGACCAGACCGCTGCCGAGCATGGTGCGAATCCCCGAGTTGAAGTCTTCGCGCAGAATATAGTTTTCGTCCTTCTCCGCCTGAATCACATGCCGAAGCCCCTTCAGCTTCGGCCGGTGCTCGAACTCCTCCATCACCCCGGGAAAATCCTCCCCGGCAATCGGAGCCCAACCCACTACACCGCGAATGGCCTCGCACTCATCGGCCATCTGCAGCAGCCAGCGCGTCTCATCCATCGTCTGACGGGCCTGCACCGCAATAGTGCCGTCGATTCTCGCAGCAGTTAGCTCGCGCATCAGATCCTGCGGCAAAAAGTCCCTCCGCAGTGTCGCCATCTCGTCATCGATCCAACCATATTCTTCCGGCGAATATCGCCAGAGATGGTGGTGCGCATCAATCCTCTCAGCCACTCTTGTCTTCTCCTCTATAAATTTGTTTAACGATAACTGTACCGTAATAAATATCAGTCCAGTTTATCCCGCCGGTCTCCACCCGCCATGGAGAGAAGCCGGATCAACGACGAACCGCCCAGGCCATGCCATCGGGTCCGGCGCCGACCTGGATGTGACCGGTCACGGTTAACGACTTGAGGTCGATGACCGCGACATAGTTGTCCGGGGCGCAGGCGACAAACGCCCGCGTGCCGTCCGGCTGCACCAGAACGCCGCCGGAGCCATGCCCGATGGGGATACGCTTGATCACCTTGCGTGTGCTCGCATCCAGAACAGCCAGGATCGGTCCGCTTGATACCAGAACATGCTTGCCGTCTGGAGTGAACTTGAGCCGGTTGGCTCCAGGAAGGTTGGCGGCGACCGTCTGCACCACCTTCTTCTCCTGGAAATTAATGATGGAGATGGTGCCGTCCTTCGCGTTCGCTACCCAGATTTCCTTCTCGTCGGGAGATACATCGAAGCCCTCGGAACCGTTGCCCACGCGCACCACCGTCTGATTCCAATCAGAACTCATGCCACGAGATCCACTCGCTGGACCGGGCGTGCGCACAGGCGCCTTATCGATGATGCTCACCGTCCCGGAGATGACGTTCGTGGCGACGATTCGCTGCGCGTCCCGGGAGACATAGATCATGTGAATGCGATTCTGTCCTGTCCCGAGAATCCAGTCGACCTTATTCGTCGCGGGGTCGTAGCGAGCAACCGCCTTGGCGACCTCCGAGGTGAACCAGACCTTGCCCTGGGCAAACGCCAGCCCATGCGGCCCTCGCAGCGGGCCCAGGTCAACCGTCCGAAGCGGCTTATCGGTCCGGAGATCAACGACCGTAAGCGTGTTGTACGCGCCGAAGCCGTAGTTCGAGACGAATGCAGTGGAGCCATCGTCCGAGGCGATGACCTCGTGAGGATCGTTGCCGACAGGCACTTTGGCGACGACTTTCAGACTGGAAGCGTCGACGACGTTAAGGCTGTGCGCCTGCTTGGAGAGGACCAGCAGGGAAGCCGAAGACCTACCTTGCCCACCCTGGCCAAAGAGTAGCCCGGAGAGGCAAAGACAGGCGACAGGAACGGCGGCGCGGAAGAGAGCTTTCATCCGTTGAGCCTAACTCCAAATCTGAGAAGAACGCCAGAGATTTAGGGGACTGCACCCCTCAAAAAGATCGTCTTGCAGAATCCGTACCTGCCGATTATCCAGCGCATCTCAGTATCAGGAGATTCCTCCTATGCCGTCTAAAAAAGCCAACTCCCGTCCCGCCGTTTCCCGTCCAGCCTCGCAAAGCCGCTTTATCTTGCCCGGCAGCGAAAAGCCTTCTCTTCCCGAGCCTTCGCGGCAAAAGCCTGCACCTCCCTCCGGCCGCCTCACCGTTTCGGTCGTTGTGCGCTGCAAGCATCCTCTCAAAGCCGCCAACTGTCTCGGCAAGGAGCGCCTCACCCGTACCCGGTTCCGTCAACTCCACGGACCCGATCCCAACGCTCTCAAACTCCTCCGTGCCTTCGCCAGGGAGTATGGCCTCGCCGTCCAGCCTGGCACTCCGCGGCCGGGGAGTTGCATCGTCAAGCTCACCGGGACCGTTGCCGCCATGCAGCGGGCCTTCGGCATCGCTCTCATCCACAATACCGACGAGGCAGCCACGTACCGTGTCCGCCAGGGCAACATCACTCTCCCCACCGAACTCTCCGGCCACGTCGAAGCCGTGCTCGGTCTCGACAACCGCCCTCAGGCCCAGCCACACTTTCGCATCGCCGGACAGCCGGGCAATCTCGCCGCCCGCATCGCACAGAATGGCGGCCTGGCAACTCCCCAGGCCAATATCCGGCCCAGCGCGCAGGCAGGTACTTCATACACTCCCGTTCAGATAGCCCAGCTCTATCAATTTCCGGCAAATGCCGACGCCGCCGGTCAGACGATCGGTATCCTCGAACTGGGGGGAGGCTACCGCACCGCCGACCTCACCGCCTACTTCAAATCCCTCGGCCGAAAGGCTCCCAAAGTCACCGCCGTCTCCGTTGACGGAGCCAAAAACAGCCCATCGGACATTAATAGCGCCGACGGCGAAGTGATGCTGGACATCGAGATCGCCGCCGCCGTGGCTCCCGGAGCCAACATCGCGGTCTACTTCGCTCCCAACACCGATCAGGGCTTCCTCGATGGCCTCGACACCGCCATCCATGACACCACGAACAATCCAGGCGTCATCTCCATCAGTTGGGGAGCGGCGGAGGCCAACTGGACCCAGCAGGCCATGTCCGCGCTCGATTCCGCCTGCCAGTCCGCCGCCGCCCTGGGCATCTCCGTCACCGTCGCCGCCGGGGACAACGGCTCGACCGACGGCGGCACCGACGACAACGTGGACTTTCCCTCTTCCAGCCCCCACGTCCTCGCCTGCGGTGGAACCAGGCTCACGGGCAGCGGAGCCATTATTAGCAGCGAAGTCGTCTGGAATGAACAGGCCAGTGGTGAAGGCGCTACCGGCGGCGGGGTCAGCAATGTCTTTCCGCTGCCCACCTGGCAGGCGAACGCCAATGTCCCCAAGCCCACCAATGCTAAGGGCGGCCGTGGCGTCCCAGATGTCTCCGGCAATGCGGATCCCGCAACTGGCTACTCGGTTCGCGTTGACGGCCAGACCCTGGTCGTCGGCGGCACCAGCGCCGTAGCCCCGCTCTGGGCTGGACTCATCGCCGTCGCCAATCAGCAGAACAAAAAGACTGTAGGCCTCCTCCAGCCGCAGATCTATGCCGCCAAAGCCAAATCCGGCTTCCGCGACATCACTCAGGGCAACAACGGGAGCTTCAAAGCAGGTCCAGGATGGGATGCCTGCACCGGCCTCGGCTCCCCCATCACAACCTCGCTGATCCCTTTTCTGGCGACCACATCTGCTCCAATCAAGAAGCCAAAGCCAAAACCGAAGCCGAAGCCGAAGCCAAAACCAAAGCCGAAGAAAAAGCCATCGAAAAAACATTGATATCTTTTGCGAAGGGCAGGGCAATACAGTTTCGTAACCCAAACCGCCGACCCCATCGATCCGGAGAATAAAAAAGGCCCAGCATATTCGCTGGGCCTAGCCATTTCCAATAAAACATCTTCGCGTCTGCTGCGGGGGAGGATCAACCTCATTCAGGCAGCAGGCTGGCTTTTAAGGAACCTCAGATCAGGTCCGGTTCTGTTAAGGGCACGCTTTAGCCGTGCCGCAAGTGGCTTGACTGCAACACGGCTTTAGCCGCTGAGGGCATCTCCCGAGACTCAGACCTTCGTTAGTACTTCGGCAGTGACGTGTCGATTCTGTCAGCCCATGCCGTGATGCCGCCTTTGACATTTGTTACCTTCTTGAAGCCCAACTGCTTCAGCGCGAGTGCGGCCTTCTGGCTGCGGTTGCCGGACTTGCAATGAATGACGATCTCGCGGTCCTTGTACTCGGCCAGTTCACCGGCGCGGCGCTCGATCTCGCCGAGCGGGATCAGAGGCACACCGATATTGACGATCTGGTACTCGTGCGGCTCGCGGACGTCGAGCACGAAGATATCTTCCTTATCGTCGAGCTTCTGCTTCAGCGTCTCCACCGAGATCTGCGGGATGCCGTCGACGCAGGGCAGGTCAGCGACCGCCTTGTCGCGCGCCACTTCGAGCGGGCCAACCGAGGTCGGCTTCTCGATGCCGCAGAACTGGTCGTAGTCGATCAACTCCGTGAGCGTGGGATTCGCGCTGCAGACCGGGCACTCGGGATTCTTGCGCAGCTTGAGCGTGCGGAAGTTCATGCCCAGCGCATCGACCAGCAGCAGGCGGCCGATCAAGGGTTCGCCGATGCCGAGAATCAGCTTGATGGTCTCGGTGGCCTGGATCACGCCAAGCAGGCCGGGCAGAATGCCCAGCACGCCACCCTCGGCGCAGGACGGAACCAGTCCCGGCGGTGGCGGCTCGGGATAGAGGCAGCGATAGCACGGTCCCTGCTCGGTGCCGAAGACGCTGGCCTGCCCCTCGAAGCGGTAGATCGAGGCATAGGCATTCGGCTTGCCCAGCAGAACGCAGGCGTCGTTGACCAGGTAGCGGGTCTGGAAGTTGTCGGTACCGTCGGCGATCACGTCGTAATCCTTGAGGATGTCGAGCGCATTTTCGCTGGTCAGCATCACGTTGTGCTTAATGACGTTCAGGTCCGGGTTGAGGCCCTTGAGCATCAACTCGGCCGAGTCGTTCTTCAACATGCCGACCGTTCGGGTCGAGTGGATGATCTGGCGCTGCAGGTTGCTGGTATCGACGACGTCGAAGTCCACCAGTCCGATGGTGCCCACGCCTGCTGCAGCGAGATAGAGCGCCAGCGGCGCGCCCAGCCCGCCGGTCCCGATACACAGAACCTTGGCAGCCTTGAGCTTGCGCTGCCCATCCATGCCGACCTCCGGCAGGATCAGGTGGCGGGAGTAGCGGGAGATCTCGTCGTTCGTAAGCTTGGGTAGTTCCAGTTGTTCGATGGTTGCGGTCTCGGTTGGCATGGTTCCTGTCCTTCGTGACTTTTTGTGGTCGTTGTTAATTCTAGATGCTCGGGTCGTCTGAACGGCTCACGGAGCCGGACAGCAACGGACGGTGAAGCCCGCGGAGAGACTCCGCGTGACTCGGAAGATATTGTATCGATGAGCTTTACGGGGTAACTGGAGCAAGCCTGAGTGAGTCAGGCGCTCGCCAACATGTCGTTGGGGTCAACAGTTTTTGCCGCCGGCGATGGAGGGAATGATGGTGAGTTCGTCGCTGTCCTTGACGGTGGTGGCTTCCTTGCCATCAAGATAGCGGATGTCGTCGTCGTTCAGGTAGACGTTGACGAAAGAGCGGAGCTTGCCTTCATTGGTGAACAGGTGCTGTTTCAACTCCGGATAGCTGGCTGTTAGCTGCTGAAAGACTGCGTTGACGGTTGCGCCGTCGACCGAGACGGTTTCGAGGCCGCCCGTGTAGGTGCGCAACGGTGTGGGTATATGAATGTTCATGCTTGACCTTTCTTGTTGTTCGCCGCTGCTTCGGCAATTTCAATCTCGATGCTCTCGTCTTCGAACTTCTTGTTGTCCTCCGCCGTGCCGCTCAGAAGGAAGGAGTTGGTCACCGCAGCCTTGCCCTTCTCCACGCTGGTGATGATGTAGGAGCAGCCCAGCCAGTGGGCCTCGGCGAAGTCGGTCGGCGACCACTGCGCGGGGTGGTCGGGGTGCGAGTGGTAGAAGCCCACGATATCGAGGCCCAGGCCACGCGCCTGCCGCTGAATCTTGACCAGCTCCTGCGGCGCGATGTTGTACCGGTTGTGGGCGGAGTCGGTGCGGGTATTGCCGGCGCGAACGATCTCCCGGACGATGTTTCCCTCCGGCTCGCTTTTGCCCAGCAGGACGCCGCAGCACTCGTGCGGGTACGTCTCTTCGCCATGCTTGCGCAGAGCTTCGTAGTCGACAAATTGAATTTGCAGCACGTCCCTTAGTCCTCCTGCCAGAAGCGTTCGCTCATGTATTTTTCAGCCGAATCGCAAAGAATGGTCACGATGACGGCTTCACGCTCCGCTTTGGCTTCCTGCTCGCCAATCCGGAGCGCGGCGGCGACGGCCGCGGCGGCGGAGATTCCGACGAGGATTCCCTGGTTGCGCGCGAGCCCTTTCACCATTTTATAGGCATCCTCGGTCGGCATATCGATATTGGCGTCAGCCAGCTCCGGATCGTAGATGCGCGGCACGATTGCCGTGGCCATGTGCTTGAGCCCTTCGAGGCCGTTAAACGGCGAGTCCGGCTGCATGGAAATGCACCGAATGGAGGGATTCAGCTCGCGCAGGCGGCGGCTGGTGCCCATAAAGGTGCCGCTGGTGCCGAGCCCGGCGACGAAGTGGGTGACCCGGCCTTCGGTCTGCTCCCAGATCTCGTTGGCGGTCGTGCGATAGTGGGCCTTCCAGTTCTCCTCGTTGGAGTACTGGTCGGCGTAGTAATACTTGTCCGGCTCGGTTGCGGCCATCTCGCGGGCCTTGCGGATGGCGCCGTCGGAGCCGTCTGCGGGGTTGGTCCAGATCACCTCGGCGCCGTAGGCCGCGAGGTAACGCTTGCGCTCGGGCGAGACGTTGGACGGCATGCAGAGGGTCACGGAAAAGTCCAGTGCCGCGCCCAGCATGGAGTAGGCGATGCCGGTATTTCCGCTGGTGGCGTCCAGTAATCCGCGGCTGGCCGTCAGCAATCCGCGGCGCCGCGCGTCGGTCACGATGGCCGAGGCTGCGCGGTCTTTGACGGAGCCGCCGGGATTGTTCCACTCGGCTTTGCCGAGGATCTGGATGCCGGGAAGATGCGAGGAGAGGCGCTCCAAACGGACCAGGGGCGTATTGCCGATGCGTTGGAGAATGCTGGTGCCGATCGATTTGGTGGACGTGATCATTATTTCCGTATCGTGCCCGCGCTCGCCGCAAGAGCGCGGATTGTAGGAGGAGACCGGATGTGCGACAGTTAAGATGAGTCTAACTTATGGCAAAGAAAAGCCCGCAACGAAGCTTCAACGACGTCCTCTCCCTCTTGGGCGGTCAACGATTTGATGTAGCGCCTGCGCAGGAGGGTGCAAAGCGCGCCCCCAACGCATTTCAGGTCCGCAAATATGGCTGTGCCGCCGAGATTGCCGCCGCACCCGACGGATCGGTGATGATGTTGTCGCATCCCGGCTGGGTGCTCAACGGCGAGATCTCCCGGCTGCTCGACAAGGGCTACCAGAAATTTCTCAAGACCAGCCATCTGGAGATTCCGGCGACTGCCGACAAGCTGCGTGCCATCCATCAGTTCAGCGAAGAGCTGAACGAGGCGACCGGCGCGACCAGCCTCTACAACCAGTCGCTGGGGACGACCAGCGATGTCTACATGTACGACCGTCTAAAGGGCCGGGGATAGGTCAACTCTACATCGAGTTGAACAGGCTCTCAGGGAGCGGGCTTGCCCTCAGCCTCATGCTGTAGTTCTTCGTAGAGCTGGTCGCCGACGGCCTTGTGGGTGGCGGTCGAGGGATGTCCCGAATGGTAATAAAAGTGGGTGCCGGGGCTGGCGCAGGGCGTCGGGTCCTCATGGTGAATCCTACGTCCGGCGCAGGCGTCCGTGGTGTTCTCGATGCCGTACTTTGAGGGATGAAGCATCACCTCGTCATAAAAGGGACCCCAGTGACTGAGAGTGATCTCTGCCCCGGCAAGTTGCGGTGCGAGATCCCCGGGGATGCGGGCCAGCACCGGGTTGAGCCGTTTGCCCACCGCGCTGAAGGCCGGAATCGTCGTCGGCAGCAGCGCGACCGCAAATCGCCTCGCACCCAGATCGTAAAGCGTCCTGATCTCGCCGGTCAGGTTGGCCACGGTCGTTTCGCTGGGGAGATTTCTGTCGTTGAGACCGCCTGCGAAATAGAAGAGAGTGCTCGCCGGATCGAAGGCAATGGCGTGAGATTTGACCTTCGCGGCAAAGTCGTCGACCTGATTTCTCATGCCGTAACCGAGCAGCACGCCTTCGACTTGCTTGCCCAGTCCGCTTCCGGTCTGGGCACCGCTGATGGCAAAATCGATGCTTTTGCCGGCGATGTCGGCGGCGTTGGACGGCACCAGGTCAAAGCCGAGGCGTTGGGCCAGATAGGCGACCGCCGTGGGACCGTTTCCGTCAAGGTATCCTTCGCCGATATCCGAATAGCTGTCGCCGAAGACGTACATCCGGTGGACCTGATGGATGGGCGCGGGCTTTGTTGTTTGAGCGACCGCAGGCGATAGCAGAGCGCTGCAAGCAAGAACGATCGTGAGTCCATGATTCCACAGCGCGACATGAAGATCCCCTGCACAAAGGTATTTGAAACAAGGCAAGTATTCCCGAGAGAGCGCCAATCGCGCAACCAACCTCATCCGAATTGCATGCATGTGGACCTTAGCAATGAGCTACCTTGACCAAACCCCTATCGCAGCCGGTTCTGCTCGCGCTGCAACTCCCGGTAGGCCTCGCTCTTGCCGATCCCTCGCTCCCGCGCAACGCGCTTCAGCGCGTCCTTCTCCGCGAGATTCTCCGCCTGGATTAGCCTCGCTACCTCGGCGGCGATGCTCGATCCCGGGGGCGAAGCTCCTTCCGCCTGAACGGCAGGAGCAAACAACAGAACCATCTCGCCGCGAATGACGGCGCGGCCGGCGAGTTCGGCGCGCAGCTCACCGACCGTCCCACGCAGAAACTCTTCATGCAACTTGGTCAACTCGCGGGCGACGACCACGTGCTGCGCCGCACCGAAGACAACCTCCATATCCGCGAGCGTATCCGCGATGCGATGCGGAGCCTCGTAGAAGATATGGGTCCGGCCGTCGCGGGCAAGCTCTTCGAGCGCTGTTCTGCGCTGTCCTGCCTTGGACGGAAGAAATCCGTGGAAGGTGAAACCCTCGCCGGGCAGACCGCTGGCGATCAGGGCGCTGATTGCGGCATTCGCTCCCGGCACCGGAAACACGGCGATGCCCGCGGCGATGGCGGCGGCGGCAATCTGGCCGCCGGGGTCGGCGATGCCCGGCGTTCCCGCGTCGCTGACCACGGCGATGCGAGCGCCTTGTTTCAACTCGGCCAGCAACTCGTCGGCGCGGGGCCCTTCATTGTGCATGTGGTAGCTGACCGTGGGGGTGCGGATCTCGAAGTGGTTGAGCAGCTTCTGCGTCTGCCGGGTGTCCTCGCAGGCGATGCGGTCCGCGCTGCGCAGAATGCGGAGCGCGCGCAGGGTGATGTCTTCAAGGTTGCCGATGGGAGTGGCCACCAGATAGAGCCCCGGAGCCAGAGGCGTATCGGGCATCTATTCCACCGGCTGCCGCAGCCTGCGGCGCTGGTTCAGAAGCCCAAGGGCATGGTTCAGGTTCTGCGGCGTGATGATGCCGACAATGCGATCGCCTTCGAGGATCGGCACCATCTGCGCGACCTGCCCGCTCATAATGCGGCGCAGCGTCTTCACCAGCGAGTCGTCCGGCTGCGCGGTCTGGAAGGAGCGTGTCATCACCCCCTGCACATATCCGTTGCCGTCGCTCTGCAGCGCGTCCACGATACCCTGGCGCGAGACGGCGCCAACGAGATTGGCTCCGCGCACCACTGGAAAGACGTCCTGCAGCGTATGTACCGAGCGTTGCAGCGCATCCTCAAGCGTGTCCGAGGCGGAGAGCATGCTGAACTCGGTCAGCATTACGTCGCGCATCTTTACCGCGTCGGTATCGTTTTGCAGCAGGATGCCCTGATCCTCCATGTGCGAGCCGATCAGCACAAAGCCGCCGATCATGATAAGCCAGATATTGCTGATCGCCAGCCCGCCCAAGATCAGACCGATTGCGATCATCTGCCCCAACCCTGTGGACGCGCGCGAGCCCTTCAGGATGCCGTTCTTGGCGAACCCGCCGCGAAACAGGCGGCCGCCGTCCAGCGGAGAAGCGGGTAGCAGATTGACCAGTCCGAGCAAAAGATTGATCCACACCGCCGAGCGCAGCAGGTGGGGTAACGTGATCCACGGACGCTCCAGCAGGTTGATCCCCGGTGTCACCGTCAGTACGATCGCCGCCAGCAGCAGACCGAAACCGATGTTCGCCAGCGGTCCCACCAGCGCCAGCCGCTTCTGCACATCGGGCGATGAGGCGCGTTCGGTCGACTCGGGATTGGCGAAGACCATCAGACCACCGGTCGGCAGCAACAGCAGGCTGCGCAGTTCCAGGCCGAACCACGCCGCCGCGATGGCGCGGGCGATCTCGCGGACGACTACAGCCAGCAATAGCAGCAGCCACAGCGCGAAGCCTCGTCCGCCGGTCGAGCCCACCACCGAGCCGTAACTGAGAGCGATGCCCAGCAACAGCAAAAAGAAGGTGTGGATACGAAGATCCACGCCGAGAACCCTGCCGATTGGAAAGGACCACCCACGCATGACTCTCATTGTATGCGCTGGCCTCGGTCGGCCGTATACCATCGGAAGATGCGCGTTATCGCAGGCACATACCGGTCCCGCCCGCTGGCGGCCCCGCGCGGATTAGGGACGCGGCCCACCAGCGACCGGCTGCGCGAGACCCTCTTCAACATCCTTGCGCCGCGCCTCGAAGGGTGCCGTTTCGTGGACCTCTATGCCGGCACCGGCGCGGTCGGCATCGAAGCCATCAGCCGCGGCGCGGCGCATGTCTGGTTCGCCGAAAACGCCGACCCCGCGCTCGCCTCGCTCCGGGCCAATCTCGCGGCGCTGAAGATTACCCAAGGCTTCACGCTGGAGCCGCGCGGCGTGGGCGCGATGTTGCAGCGGTTGGCCAAACTCAAAGAGCCGGTGGACATCGTCTTCCTCGATCCGCCCTACGAGGCTGAGGCCGAGTACGCGAACACGCTTCAATTTCTGGGCAGCGCCCGCGGACGCGAGATGCTGGCACCGGATGCACTGGTGATCGCCGAACACAGCAAAAAAACGGCACTCGCCGCCCGCTACGGCGCACTCGAACACACTCGCCTACTGAAGCAGGGCGACGCGGCGCTCAGCTTCTTTGGCTTCCCGGCGGCGGAGTAAAGCCTCCGCCCTGGTGCTTGCCGGTAAGCAGATCGACGGTGAACTCGACCTCTTTGTCGGTCATCAGGTTCCAACCGAAGCCGCGCAGCGTATCGCCATCGATCCCGGTAATGCGCAACCCCTCCCAGCTCAGCCTCTCCGTCTCCCAGGCCAGGCCATGCTCTCCCCACGCCACCAGCGCGTGGAAGCCGATAAAGAGCAGCAGCCGCTGCGGTATCAGCACCTGCACCTCGACCACCGGCTTCAGCGAGATGTGCGTGCACTGATCCGGACGCGTGGTGTCGACGACATACGCATAGCCGCCCGCAACCGCGCACATCTCGTCCGGGTTGGGGCAGGAGAAGAGCCCGGTCGGCATGGCCGGATCGGTGAATCCCAGCGCGCAGGTCGCCAAAAACATGCCGCCCGCCCAGGGAACCACTAGGAGGCGGAAGGCTCCGCGAGCCAGCGCCTGCTCCTCACCGGGAACCTTCATGGGATAGGTGTGGCGGCGAATCGGGCCAATCAGCGGCAGTTTCTTGAGTGCCTCGGCATTCCAGTTCCGGGTAAAGGCTGTCGCCTCGGTGCTCTCCGTCATTGCACCGCGTCCAGAGCCTGCGCCATATCTTCGATCAGGTCTTCAACCGCCTCGCAGCCCGCGCTCATGCGGATAAAGCCCTCGCTGACGGCGTCTCCTCCCCAGCGGGCGCGGCGTTCGGCCGTGGTGGTGATGCCGCCGAAGCTGGTTGCCTCGGTCAGCAGCTTTGATTTAGAGAGAAACGTCTCCGCGGCAGCGCGGTCGCGCAACACAAAGCTGAGCACTGCCCCGAAGTAACGCATCTGACCTGCCGCAATCGCATGGCCGGGATGCGTCGGCAGGCCGGGATAAAGGACGCTCTCGACCTCAGGCCGCGTCGTCAGAAACTCTGCGATGCGCTGGGCGTTCTCGCAGCTTCGTTGGAGCCGCAGGGGAAGCGTCGCGATCGAGCGCAGCCCCAGCCACGCCTCCATCGGGCCTAGAACGCCTCCCGTCAGCGTGCGCCACTGGTCGATCTTTGCCCGCAGTTCGGGATTGCGGACGGCGACGTGACCCAGCAGGATATCGCTGTGGCCGGTCATGGACTTGGCGTCGGAGGCGATGGAGAAGTCGGCACCGAGCGCCAGCGGACGCTGGCCGAGCGGCGTAGACGTGGTGTTGTCGACCGCCACCAGCGCACCGGCGCGATGGGCAGCCTCGCACAGGGCGGAGATATCGCAGATCTCCATCGTAGGGTTGCTGGGCGACTCCAGCCACAGCAGCTTCGCCCCGTCCAGAAGCGCAGCCTGCGCGTTGTTGGCAGTGGGTGCAGTGCGCAGTTCGATACCCATCTTGGTGAAATACTCCTGCACTAGGACGCGGGTCGCAAAATAGGCGTTCGAGGGTAGGACCACGGCGTCTCCCGGCCGCAGCACCGCCCCGAAGACTGCCGTGCAGGCGGCCATGCCGGAGGCGAAGACCAGTGCGCTCGCCTGGTAGCCGGGGCCACGGTCCGAGCCGGACTCCGAACTGGACTCCATCTGCCCGATGGCCCGCTCCAGCTCCGTCCAGGTCGGGTTGTGCGACCGGGCATAGGTGTAAGGAGCCTCCGAGGGGTCTCCCGGCGTGTGGTAGGGCGCGGCAAAGACCGGGCCGGAGTGCAGCGGCTCGCCCGGCACTGCGGGAGTCAGGCTCGAACGGATGATCTTGGTGGAATCGCGCATTGATTTCAGAGGGTAAATGACGCCTAATGGCGGGAAAAGTGCTCCCATCCCTGCGGCTCCAGTGTAGCGCGGCTGCCGTCGGGAGCCAGCAGGGTCATCAGCGGCTGTTTCGCCCGTTTGGGGATGAATCGTCCGATGCGGGTGATGGGCACGCCTGCAATTTCGCGGGGCATCCGAACCGACGCCGGAGCGGCAAAAAGCAGTTCATAGTCCTCGCCGCCATGAAGGGCTGCGTTCAGGGCGCCCGCCTCCAGCCTGCGGGCGAGCGGATGCAGCGGGATCGCCGCCCGCTCGACCTCGGCAGCGAGGCCTGAGGCACGGCAGAGATGGGCCAGATCCGTCGACAGGCCATCACTTACATCGATGCAGGCGGTCGCCAGCTTACGCCGCAGCAGAGTCCGTCCCGTAGCGATGCGTGGCTGGGGAAAGAGGTGGGGATGGCCAATCAGGGAAGCTGCCCGCGTTCTGCGGGCGGGACCGGAGAGCATTGCCCCCAACTCTGCTGCCGCTCCGCCCAGCGAGCCTGTGACGTAAAGTGAGTCGCCCGGCTTCGCTCCCGACCTGCGCATAGATCGGCCGACAGGGGCGCTCCCCAGCAGAATGATATCGGCGAGGATAAGATTGGCCGGCGACTCGGCCGTATCGCCGCCCGCGAGGCCGACCGAGTGAAGTTTGGCTAATTTCTGTAAACCATTGAAAAATCTAGTGATCCATCCCTGTCCCTGCGATTTGGCGAGCAGATCGGAAGGCACGGCCAGCGAGAGGAAGGCGGCCATGGGAACAGCCCCCATGGAGGCCAGGTCGCTCAGGCCTCGAGCCAGGCAGCGATGGCCCACCGATTCGGGCGAGTGAAGGTCGCGGCGGAAGTGCCGGTTCTCGAGGGTAAAGTCCGTGGTGACCAGCATCTCCGAGCCCGACGGGGGACGCAGGATAGCGCAGTCGTCGCCGATGCCCAGCGCGACTGCCCGGTCTTGGGACGCAGTTGCGGTGAAAGCGCGGCGGATCTGCTCGATCAGTTCCAGCTCTCTCATGCTCTTTGCAGCATATACAGATCGTGGGCAGGCAGGGGAATGATAGCGAAAAAGTGGTATGGAAGTGGTAGATTAGTGGTTAACTCCCCAGTTGTGCCGCACCGGGTTGTTTGTTAAGCTTTGTAGAACGCCCAGCAGGAACTGCAATTTCTGAATGCCGATTAGTTAAGCTCATTTGCTCAGCTCAATCGTGAAGTGTGAAAAGTCCTTCGGATTGCGATAGAAATCGGGCCAAAAACCTAAGTCTGGATCGGCCATTGAGCATTAAGAAGCGTTATTACATCATGTTCGTCAGCCGTGACGAAGACGGGGGCCTGAAAAAGGTTCCGGTGCCGCTTCATTATGCATATATCTTCGTGGCCGCCGCGGTCATCGGCATGTTTACGATCACGGGGATGGCGGGATCGTACTCGCGGATGCTGATCAAGACGGCGCACTTCAACCAGTTGCGGCAGGACCACAACTCCCTGCAAAAGGACTACGCTCACCTGGAGAAGACGGCGCACGAGAAGGATGTGGAAGCGGCGTCGCTCGGCTCGCTCGCCAGCGAAGTCTCCGCTCTCTATGGCCTGACGGCAAGCAAGCTGGCGATCCCGATGGGCAAAGTCACCGGCGACTCCGCTCGCAAATCGAAGCGCCGGGGCAAGTCGTCGGGTGCCGAAGAGGTTGCCAACACTCCTTTGACCGAGACTGCCAATGGGCTGACCAGCGAGACCTACTACAAGTCGCTCGAATCCTTCTACGCGCTGCGCAACTCGGCAATGAGCGGATCGGTGACGCGGGCGCTGTCCGGCATCAACTCCCCCGGCTATAACCCGGGCGGCAACCTGGGCGACGTCACCGACGCAGGAAATCTTCAACTGGCCTCCTATGCCCCGTCGCTGTGGCCGATCATGGGCCGCATCACCAGCAGCTTCGGCGAGCGTGAAGACCCGATCACCGGCAATGGAGAGGGCGAGTTTCACAAGGGTATCGACATTTCAGCACCCAACGGCACCCCGGTGCGGGTGACGGCCGACGGTGTCGTCAAGTCTGCCGGCATGGTGAACGGCTACGGTCGCGAGGTGGTGGTCGATCACGGTCACGGCGTTGCCACCTGCTACGCCCACATGTCCGCCTTTGCCGTGGTCGCTGGCCAGACGGTGATTCGCGGACAGGTCATCGGATACGTCGGTCACAGCGGCCGGGTCACCGGGCCGCATCTTCACTACGAGGTCCGCATCCGCAATACGCCGGTCAATCCGCACCGCTACATGCGAGTGACGATGGCGACTCTGGGCAACGACACCGCCGGAAGCTAGGCGAATCGGTGGAAGTGAGAGTTTAGTTTCAAATTGAAATAAGTCAGGGATCGCATTGTCGCGATCCCTGATCTCGTTTTGCGGTTTGCGGCTACTCTTCATGCGCCAGCTTCCCGCCGTCCGGCCCAACCTGGATCTCACCGTGCCTGGTCCCTTTGAGGGTTGTGGCCTCGTAGGCGACCAGCTTGCCCTGCTTCGTGAGCGACTCGACCTTGGTAATCTTCGCGCTTCCGGCCCTTATCAGCAGGGACGCCTGAACGCCGGCCGGAAGCGAGTTGAAGGCAACCTCCTCCTCGATCTCGTTGAGGGTGCCGTCGGCTGCAATCTCAATGTCTCTGGAATGGCCGTCGACCACCATCTCGGCTTCGTACACCTTCTTCCCGTGTTCGCGATCCGTCGAAAAGCTTTTGACGGTAGCGCCCTGGGAATGTGCCTGGACGGTCCTTTCGACCGCGGGCGGCAGAGCGGATCGGTCGATTTTCTTTTCCTGCGCAACGGCGCAGACGGTAAGGGCGAGGACTGAGGCGGTGAGCAGTGGATGGCTGAGACGGTTCATAGTGAGCTCCTGTGCGCGGTGTGCGCTGAAGAGCATCGTTGTCCATGCGGCTTAACCGCTGCTGAAGAAAGGATTAAGCCTCGCTTAAGGCCTCAGGGCAAAGAAGGAGGACCACTGTGTGTGCCAGCGTCTTCAAGAGATCGAGGCTCGCCTGTTGGCCAGCGGATGATGCGGTGACTTCATCGGGGTGGAGCACTCGAGGGGGCCGCTGTGATCTGCTTAAGTAGATCGAGCGGGATGGTGCCGGTGAGCACGGTGCGGTCCTTGTGGTGGTCGATCTTGAGCGACGCGATCAGGCTGCGAAAGGCGACGTCGGCGGGGAAGGTCGGCTGTCCCTGCTGAATCGACCGGTAGAGGCCGAGCAGGTTAGTCAACGCCTCGGCGGACTGGGCTGCGTCAGCCTCGGAAGGGGAGATCTCCTCGATGCGCAGATGGAGCGCGCTCACGTAGCGCAGGCTGGCGACGAAGGTGGTGTCCTCGGGTAGAGGAAGCCGCATGCCGAGGATCGAGATATAGCCACGGTCGGAGAAAGGGAGGCCGATATGGCCGATAGCCCACGCGCTGGCCAGCAGCGGCACATCGTGGTATCGCGCCGAGAGCAGGGAAGATCCGGAGAAGGGAGACGCCGCCGCGCGGTGACGATCGAGGATCGAGTGAATCTGCTCGGTCGTCGGCATGTTCGAGGCGGCGATGCTGTCGTAGTCCAGTTGGGCGACGCGAAGCTCGCGAACGGCATGAGTCTTCGGGTCAGGCTCGCCGACGGGAATGGTGAAGATCTTATGCCCGTCGTAAGACTCCTCTGCCGTTGCGATGGTGGCTAGATAGCCGGCCAGCCGGGTGCCGTCGAAACGGCCCTCGAAGACCTCGGAGTAGCCGACCGGGCCGTTGGGTCCGGTGGGATCGTCCATGCGGTGGAGCGCGAAGGCGGCCACGTCGAGGTCGCGCTCGGGCACGATGCCGGTGGCGTCGACGAAGTGCTGGTAATCGGGGCTGCGCGCAATCCTGGCGCGGTCAAAGTGCGTCGCCAGGCGCAGCGGCTTGAGGTTGACGTAGACGATGGCGTCGGACTCCGGCAGCAGCCGCGCGGCCTCCGGCGGCGCGGCCTTGCGCAGCAAAATCGCGAGGGCCAGCGCGGCGATCAGAGCCAGTGCAATCAGAAGCGAGTAGCGAGTCGATTTGCGCATCCACCTAAGTTTCTACTCTGTCTCAGTTCATGCGGCAATGTTTTCAGCGAGTTCGTCTTTCTGCAGGTTCGTTCTATCTACGAGCGAGCCCCTCTCACCTGATGAGAGAATGAAGGTGCAGCAATGAAAACAGGCAGGGAAAGGTAGATTTTGAAGCTGAAATTACCCGCAGGATCCTTCAAGGCATATCTGTTCGATTGTGATGGCACCATCGCCGATTCCATGCCGCTTCATTACATCGCTTGGCGAAACGTGCTGGCAGAGTGGGATTGCGAATTTGGGGAAGAGATCTTCTATGCGTGGGGTGGAATGCCGGTCGCGGAGATTATCTCTACGTTGAACCAGCGGCACGGGCTAAAGATGCCGGTCGAGACCGTCTCCCAGCGCAAGGAGGAGCTTTACTTTGCGACTCTTTCCGAACTGAAGGCTGTTCCGGAGGTGCTCGAGCATATCGAAGACCAGTACGGCCGGATCCCCTTTGCTGTTGTCTCGGGAAGCACGCGGGACTCTGTCGTTGCATCGCTTGAATCGCTTGCGATTCTCGACCGGTTCGATACCCTGGTCTGCGCCGGAGACTACGAGAGGAGCAAGCCCGATCCCGAGCCCTTTCTGACGGCGGCGCGCCGCCTGGGAGTCGCGCCGGAATCCTGCCTCGTCTTCGAGGACACCGACATGGGTGTACAGGCCGCGACAGCCGCCGGAATGGCCTCCGTAAAGGTTCCTCCTCCCTGGGAGAGGGTTTCGATTTGACGGTGCCGCCGCAGCGGAGAGGACACGTTGCGACCTCCCTCCAGCTATGCTAAAGTTACGACTGCGGCGCACTCTGCGCGGGCACTGCTGCGCGTTCCGCAGCCGGGCTTACAGGGGGCGGATTCAAGCTTCAAAACAGGGCTGTTTGGGCTGGCGTAGCTCAGCTGGTAGAGCATCTGATTTGTAATCAGAGGGTCGGGGGTTCAAGTCCCTTCGCCAGCTCCAGTTTCAGGCAGCATAGATGGAAAGAAGTGGTAGAAGGACAGATTTGGTTGTACTGCTTGCCGTTCTGGTCATGCAGGCCTCCCGAGACTTCTTCAAGGTTGAAGCGCCCCGTTCGATTCGCGGCATGGGATCGGCACGGAATCGTTTGACGGGCCTGATGGGTTGAGATGAGGGTTGTGTTCGGAAAGGTCTTGCGGGATGTGCACAGGTGGCCGAGTGGTTAATGGCAGCAGACTGTAAATCTGCCGCGTTATGCGCTACGGAGGTTCGAATCCTCCCCTGTGCACCACTAGTTTGAGTTGTACGAGTGGAGTGTTGAAACGTTGTGGATCTGAGCCCTGCCGGCAGCGGAAGAATGTGGATTGCGCTTTCTGTCGTCGGGGTGTTGGCTGTGCTGATCTGGCTGACGATGGAGCCGGGAAAGTATCGCTCGTTGACATGGGTCTTTATGGGGTATTTTGCATTTCGCATCCTGCTGGGGCGGTATCGTTCGCGGTAGGATTGTAAAGAGGTTTCAGGCAAAAGAAGTCTTTTGAAATTTCTTTGCTTGAAGGATTTTTTGTAAGGCTGGCGTAGCTCAGTGGTAGAGCACTCCCTTGGTAAGGGAGAGGTCGAGAGTTCAAGCCTCTCCGTCAGCTCCAGAGATTGTGTACGCGGTCCGAAAGATGGGCCGGTTTTTTGAGGCAGGGCGGGAGTAACTCAGTGGTAGAGTCACAGCCTTCCAAGCTGTTGGTCGCGGGTTCGATTCCCGTCTCCCGCTCCAATACGTTGAAGGCGATTGCATAGGGATTGGCACGAAACCATGTACATGTTCAAGAAAGCCGAGCTTGCCGCCGATGATCCGGGATTGTTCGGTGCTGTGAAGACGGCGATCGACTCCGTATTTGCTTCGGGCCGTATCGCTGATTTCCTGGGGTCAGTTGCATCTGCGGGATTGCGGGTTCGGGACTTTGAATCAGTGATTCATAAGGGGCTGCTGGGTTCTTCTGCCGCCGGCGAGTTTGCTCAACTTGGCCCCAGCGATCAGGGCCAGCTTCGCGAACTCTATCTCTCCAGCCTGGAGCGCGTCGAGCCGAAGTTGCGGCAGAAGTTCTTCAAGCTGTACGCGTACTACTGAGCCGGTAAAGTTTATTTTCGATTTGTTTTTCTATATCGCCGGTCCAAAACGCCGGCCAACACGAGGAGACGAGAGTCATGGGCAAGGAAAAGTTTGACCGGTCGAAGCCGCACGTAAACGTAGGGACGATCGGGCATATCGATCACGGCAAGACGACGTTGACGGCTGCGATTACGAAGGTGTTGTCGAAGCACAACCCGAAGAACAGCTTTCGTTCGTTCGACATGATCGACAACGCTCCGGAGGAGCGCGAGCGCGGCATCACGATTGCGACCTCGCACGTGGAGTACGAGACGGCGAACCGTCACTACGCGCACGTCGACTGCCCGGGCCACGCCGACTACATCAAGAACATGATCACGGGCGCGGCGCAGATGGACGGCGCGATCCTGGTGGTGGCGGCGACCGACGGTCCGATGCCGCAGACCAAGGAGCACGTTCTGCTGGCGCGCCAGGTTGGCGTTCCTTACATCGTGGTGTTCCTGAACAAGTGCGACGCGGTCGAAGACGCCGAGCTGATCGACCTGGTGGAGATGGAAGTCCGCGAGCTGCTGTCGAAGTACGACTTCCCCGGCGACGATGTTCCTGTGATCCGCGGCTCTGCGCTGGGCGCGCTGAACGGCGAAGCGCAGTGGGAGGCGAAGATCGACGAGCTGATGGATGCGGTGGACAAGAACGTTCCGCAGCCTGACCGCCTGGTCGACCTTCCGTTCCTGATGCCGATCGAAGACATCTTCTCGATCTCGGGCCGCGGCACGGTGGTGACGGGTCGCATCGAGCGCGGCAAGGTGAAGGTTGGCGAGGCCTGCTCGATCGTCGGCTTCCGCGACACGCAGCAGACGGTGTGCACGGGCGTCGAGATGTTCAAGAAGCAGTTGGACGAAGGCCTTGCGGGCGACAACGCGGGCATCCTGTTGCGCGGCATCGCGAAGGAAGATGTGGAGCGGGGCATGGTTCTGGCGAAGCCGGGATCGATTACGCCGCACACGCAGTTCAAGGGCGAGATCTATGTGTTGAGCAAGGAAGAGGGCGGTCGTCATACGCCGTTCTTCAACGGCTATCGCCCGCAGTTCTACTTCCGGACGACGGACGTGACGGGCTCGGCGAAGCTGCCGGAAGGCACGGAGATGGTGATGCCGGGCGACAACATTCAACTGGAGATCACGCTGCATACTCCGGTGGCCATGGAGAAGGGCTTGCGCTTCGCCATCCGCGAAGGCGGCCGCACCGTCGGCGCGGGAACCATCTCCGAGATCATCAAGTAAAGAAGATTTCGGTAAAGGGATTTAGGGTTTTGTAGTTCCGAGTTTTAACGCCTCAGGTCCGGAGGCAGGCAAGCCAGCCTCCGGACTCGTGGCTTTCGTTCAAAATAAATGGTTTAGCGGCAGCAGCATGAAGTTTCCGCGAAATCGGTTAGGATAGAAAGATGCGTGAAATCATTACATTGCAATGCCCCGAGTGCAAGAACAGGAACTACTCGACGACAAAGAACAAGAAGACGACCACGGGCCGGCTTGAGTTCTCGAAGTTCTGCAATACCTGCCGCAAGCACACGGATCACAAAGAGACCAAGTAAGAGCAGCTTTTTAGCCGCTAGCTTTTAGCCCTTAGCTAATGGCTAAAAGCTAAGAGTTAGCCGCACCCGGGGGAGTAAGCTCAACGGTTAAACTGTCGGTCTCCAAAACCGAACTTCTCGGTTCGAATCCGAGCTCCCCCGCCAGTTTTCCCGGCTTTCGAATCCGGGTGCAAGATCAGAATTCAGCAGCACGAAGATTGAGGCAGTACGATGGCCAAGACGATAGCAGTAGCGGAACAGACAACCACCGGGGTGCAGTCGCTCAAAGCACAGCCCGCACGCTTCCTTGCGTTTCTGAAGGAAGTGCGCAGCGAGATGCGCAAGGTCTGGTGGCCGGGATGGCCCGAAGTCCAGACGACGACGGTCGTGGTTCTGATCACCGTCTTCATCTTCGCGGGCTACTTCTGGCTGGTGGACAACATCATCGGCCGCGCGATTGAGTCATTGCTCCACGCGCTGACGGGAAGTTAGGCGAGTTTCCGGCACACCGGCAGCACCTTAGTAGAGAGAAGCAGACGATGCGCGAAGAAGGCACAACGATGGCAACAGAAGACCAGAATCCGGAAGAGCAGAATCCCGTAGCAGCGGGGAGCGAACCCTCCGCGGAGAATACGGGGGAGCAGCTTGCTCCGCCGGTGAATGAGAACTTCAAGTGGTACATCATTCACGCCTACTCCGGCTTCGAGCGCAAGGTGCGCGAGTCGCTCGAGAGCCGCATCTCGGCCTTCGGCCTGCAAAACAAGATTGGTCGCATCATGATTCCGACCGAGCCGGTCACCGAGTTGCGCAACGGCAAGAAATACACCATCGAGCGCGTCTTTCTGCCCGGCTACGTCCTGGTCGAGATGGATCTCGACAACGACCTCTGGCACGTTATCAAGAACACGCCGCGCGTCACCGGCTTCCTCGGCACCGGCGACAACCCGGTCGCGCTCTCCGAGCAGGAGGTCAGCTCCATCCTCTTCCGCTCCGACGTCTCCAAGGACAAGCCGGCGCTGAAGGTTAAGTTCGACAAGGGCGAGCAGGTCCGCATCAACGAGGGCCCATTCGCCAACTTCACCGGAGCCGTCGACGAGGTCAACGAAGACAAGCAGACATTGAAGGTCATGGTCAGCATCTTTGGCCGTTCCACCCCGGTCGAGATCGAGTTCTCCAAGGTGGACAAGATTACCGAATAAGCATCTCTTCCGCGACTGTGCGGAAGGGCGAGTTTTTAGATTCACCCATTTCAGCAGCAGGCCTCAGCCGGCCGCTAGAAGCATAAAGAGGATTTACCGCAATGGCACCGAAGAAGATCACTGGATACGTCAAGCTTCAGATCATGGCCGGCAAGGCCACTCCCGCGCCGCCCGTCGGCCCCGCGCTCGGTCAGGCGCAGGTCAACATCATGGAGTTCTGCAAGCAGTTCAACGACCGCACCAAGGCTCCCGACCTGGCCGGACTCACGATCCCCGTGGTCATCAGCGTCTACGCCGACCGCACCTTTAGCTTCGTCACCAAGACGCCCCCGGCTCCGGTGTTGCTGCTCAAGGCCGCAGGCATCGCCAAGGGTTCCGGCACTCCCAACAAGGAGAAGCTGGGCAAGGTTACGGAGAAGCAGATTCTCGCCATCGCCACACAGAAGATGCCGGACATGAACGCAGCGACCGTCGAGGCAGCGGCGAAGACCATCCGCGGCACAGCTCGCTCGATGGGCATCGAAGTCGTCGCTTAAGCACCTGTAAACTGCGTTTCAAATCAAAGAGGGCACCAAAGGCTCGTTGCAGTCGACTGCAACGAGCCTTTGGTGCCCTCTTTTTCAGCACTTTTTCCCAGCAGAAATGAAATATAGCTAGGCAAAGAGTCTCTGTTGCCGACCTGTGCCTATGCTCATCGGTGGCATGCGCGCCGCGTTGACGATCCGCGAGGTCAACTCATCCCGCGGGCGTTGCGACAAGCCGTGCAGGCGACGGGCAGCTTCGACCATGGCCGCCAGCTTGCGGCGATAGGGCGGCGCGGCAAAGTCCGCATGGGCGAACCTTGCCGCGTAGTCCTCCTCCAGCGCAGGGAAGTGTTCGCGAACGAAGCTCAGATAGGTTGGACGCGAGCACGGCTTGAGGAAGAGTGGGTTGGCAGCCAGAAAATTCGCACCGACTGCCGCTGCTCGGCGCGCCATCTCGTTGAGCGCCTCTTGCGTATCGGTAATTCCAGGTAGCAGCGGACAGCAGAGGATTCCCGTTCGTATCCCCGCGTCGCGCAGCCGCCGGACCGCCTGAAAGCGAAGGTCCGGGCGTGGCGCGCGCGGCTCCAGCAGCCGAGCCAGCTCCGCGTCGGGCGTGGTGATAGTGAGGTGGACGGTCAGCGTGTTGCGGCGGGCGATCTCGGTCAGCAGGTCGATGTCGCGAGCTATCAGGGTTGACTTGGTCACGATGCCGAGGTGATAGCCCTGCCTGTGCGCGAAGACTTCGAGCAGGCTGCGCGTAATCTCGGCCCGTCGTTCGATCGGCTGGTAGGGGTCGGTGGCCGTGCCCAGGGCGATCTCGTCGGCGGGGTCGATCTTTCTCAGCTCCTGCTCCAGCAGCCAGGCGGCGTGCTGCTTCACGAAGATGAGCCGCTCGAAGGCCAGCGGGTCGCGCAGCTCCATGAACTCGTGCGTGTAGCGGGCATAGCAGTACTTGCAGCCGAACTCGCAGCCCCGGTAGGGATTGATGCTCCAGGCCAGCCAGCGCAGGCGTTTCGAGGTCGACTTGTTGAGGATGCTGCGCACATTTAGCGCTTTAAATTCAATGAGATGGCCGTCGTCGGCGTGCTCGGCCTCGGCGGCGAGCCGGGCGATGCCGACAGGTTGCGGAAGGACGGGGAAGAGGGTCGCTTCGGAAGCCTTTTGAGTGGAGATTATTTTCGCCATTTGTTCGCCTAAAAATAGCTACATTAGCCCCATCCATTTGCCGTGTCAAATGGAAAAATCACATCTCGTTCAACGATCTTTTGACCGAATTTAGCCAACAGTAGGCTGGTAGGTATTGAACCCGGCATTCTTCATGCCGCGCTGTGCCTCCGGGTTTTTCATGAAGGTCTCCCAGACGAAGGCGGACCGCGCGTTCTCGGCCATCAGCATGGTGATGCCGGTATCGATGCCGATGACGTCGGTGTCGTACCACTTCTTGAGCGGATTGAAGGCATCGACGAAGCCGTAGCGGCACCAGGCATTGGGATAGTTCTTCCTGATGTTTTTGAGCACGCGCAGCGTAGCGTCGGGCAGAAAGGGCAGCGAGCCCCCGGTCGCCGCCGGCACCACCGTGCCATCGATCGGCCCCATCGCCGGCGGTCCGCCCCACACCACGTAGCCCTTGTCGGAGTCCGACGCGGTGATGCCCCACAGATCGTTCGTATAGTCGGGGAAGATCTTGCCCAGTTCGATGCAGAAGCGGCGATGCACGTCGGTGGCAATGGCCGAGTTCTGGAAGTAGTCGGCGTACTTGTCCTTCTTGCGGCGGAAGTCGAACCAGGCCTGCGAGTACTGGTGTACGAACAGAGGCGCGAACGAGCCGATGTAGCGCAGCCCGTCGTACTCGAAGGTGGTGCGCTTCCATGCCGTCCACGCCTCCGGCCGCAGCGGGTGCGAGGAGGAGCCGAGGCCGAGCAGGTACATCATCATCAGCTCGCTGTAGTAGTCCCATTTAGAGGAGAGGAAGCCGAACTCCGGCGTCCATCCCATCGGCAGCAGCGTCGTGTCCTCCGACAGCCAGGTCCAGTCCACGCGGTTGAAGATAGCGCTCGAAAGCCCGTTGACGCCGCGATCGTTAAAGTGCTGCCGGCAGGTGAGGATGCCGCAGAGCAGAATGGCGGTGTCGACCGACGAGATCTCCGAGTCCCAGATGCGCTCGCCCGTGTTGATGTCGGCGAAGTGATAGAAGAAGCCGCGATGCGTCGGCAGCTTCTTCCACAGGTACAGCAGCGTGTTGACGACACGCAGGCGCGCCTCGTTGTAAGGAATGTAGCCGCGCTTCGCCGCTATGCAGATAGCGGTGAGGCCGAAGCCGGTCGATGCGATGCTGCCGACGACGCTGGTGTCCTTGGTGCGGACGTTGGCGCGATCCTTGATGAGCCCGGTCTCCGGATTGGCCTGCTCCCAGAAGAAGAGGAAGCTGGCGCGCTCGATCTCATCGAGAAATTGATCGTCCTCAGGCGACAGCGCGCTGGGTGTCGTGGGCGGCGGCGCGGCGGGACCGGTATGAGGCTTGCCCGGCTGCTCCGGGACAGCCTGTGGTTTCGCCTGTTGCGGTGGTGGCACGGCTTGTCGTGGTGGCGACGGCTGCTGCGGTCGCCGCGCTGTGGCCTGGGCCAGCAGTGGAAGCGCGCTCCATTGCGTCAGCGGAAGACCCAGCGAGACACTGGCCATCTGACGAAGCAGTCTTCGCCTCGAATCGAGGCCGGCGCGCGAGCGCATCGTTCCTTCCAGGCGCTTCCGATTTATCTCGTCGTTCTCATCCACGCTCATTCATCTCTTCCAATTTCTTTTGCGCTCCGCTTCGAAATTTCGATGCGCAATCCGTTCACACGAGTTTAGATGCACGCCGTGAGCAATAATAGTCGTTGGGCAGCGCACCGAACAGATTGCGCGTCCAATTCACTTGCCGGTGCGGAATGAAGCATAAAGCGCTTATCTGGATCATCGTCGCGATTGCAGTCGCCGTGGCTTTGGCTGCCGTGATGGTTCATGTCTACATGAAGAGGCCCACCGCCATCCGGCGCTCCATCCCCATCGAAGGCGCCGTCATCCGACGCGATGCGGACAGCCACAAGGAACTGCCCATCGAGGACGTCGCCGTCACAGCGTCCGATGGCGTCGTCAGCGCCCAGACGCGCTCCGACGCCTCGGGATACTTCAAGGTCGTCCTCGAAAGGCAGGTGTGGTCGGGGCAGCCCATCGTTGTCCGCTTCGAGCATCCGGAGTATCAGCCCGCCGAGTTTCGCCTGCCGGGAAGCCGATTGCAGGTCGACGACAACCTGCACGTGGTCGCCATGATTCCGCTACCCGAGCCGGAGAAGCCCGGCCCCGTTCGCAAGGAGTCGGTCGTCTCGAATATCCGCGTCCGCTACACCATCAACTCCCGTACCGAGTCGAATGTGGGCAGCGCGGTCAAGACCTTCCAGGTCGTCAACAAGGGCAACGTCCCCTGCGCCGAGCATTCTCTCTGTTCGCCCGATGGAAAGTGGAAGGCGGCGACGGGATCGGCGTCGCTCGATGCCGGACACGACAACGCCTTCGGTAATGTGCGCGCCTCCTGTATCGCGGGGCCCTGCCCGTTCACGAAGATCGATCCGAGCGGCTTCGAGCATGGCGGTCAGCACATCAGCGTCTCCGCGCTGAACTGGTCCGACACGGCAACCTTTCTGCTGGAGGCCGAGGTCTTCCATACCGCGATCAGCTCGAACGTGCGCGAGTCGTACCCGGTCGTCTTCGGTCGCACGCTGAACTTCACCCTGCCGCCCACGCAGGAGGGCGTCAGCCTGGAGGCGGATCTGGACGGCGCGCCGATGGTCTTTCCCCTGGGGCCGAACCTCTATCTCAGCTGGGCCAACTGCACCGCCCGCACCGACGCCGGCAAAGACAAGACCACCGTCTATCGCTGCGAGTTGAAACCCGGATACCGCTTCTGATCTTCTGGGATTGCCGTCGGTCTTCAGGCCTCCACCAACCCATAGCGCCGCTGCCATTGATGTTTCAGTCTCGCCCAGACTGCCTCGGTCTCTTCGTGTGAAATTGCAGGATCAGGCTGTTCTGCGAATCGGGCAGCCTCTTTCTTTGCCATCTCCAGCACGGCGCGGTCGCGTATAAGGTTGGCGACGCGAAACTCCGGCAGCCCGGCCTGGCGTGTGCCGAAGAACTCTCCCGGCCCACGCTGTTGGAGATCAAGCTCTGCCAGTTCAAAGCCGTTCTGCGTGCGCACCATTGCATCGAGTCGAGCCTCGGCCTGCTCGCTTACCTTGCCGCCCGTCATCAGGATGCAGTAGCTCTTCGCCGCGCCGCGCCCCACGCGTCCGCGCAGTTGGTGCATCTGCGCCAGGCCGAACCGCTCCGCATGTTCGATCACCATCACCGAGGCATTCGGCACGTCGACGCCTACTTCGATGACAGTTGTGGCGATCAGCACATCGGTATCGCCCCGCTGAAACCGACGCATGGCCACCTCTTTGTCATCCGCGCCCAACCGTCCATGCAGCAATCCCAACCGCAGACCAGCCAATGCTCCATTGCGTAACTCTTCATACATATCGGCCGCTGCCCGCAGAGCCTTCTTTGGTTCAAATAGTTTTTCCGTCTTCGCGGGCTTTACCTTTTTCCTGCTCAGTGGAGTTTTTTTATCCTGAGCAGAGGTTTTGCGTCGCAAAGATGCAGTCGAAGAACCTGGGGATTTTTTCGCGGTGGCATCTTCTTCCGGCTCTTGATCCTGCGCGAAATCCAGCTCCGGCTGATCGTCCTTCGCGCCTTCGATCACCGGGTAGACGATGTAAGCCTGCCGCCCCTGCGCCACCTGTTTGCGCACAAACTCCCAGACATCGCCGGCCCGCTCCTCGCTTGTTCTTCGCGTAACAATCGGCGTTCGTCCCGGCGGCAGCTCGTCGATCACGCTGACATCGAGATCGCCGTACAAGGTCAGCGCCAGCGTGCGCGGAATCGGAGTCGCCGTCATCACCAGCACATCGGGATCGAGTGCGGTGTCCTTCTTCATCAGACGAAACCGCTGCTGCACGCCGAATCGATGCTGCTCGTCCACGATCACGAGGCCAAGATTCTCAAAGTCGACCTTGTCTTCGATCAGCGCATGGGTTCCAACCGTCAGCGCCGTCTCGCCGCGAAAGATTCTCCCTCGCGCCTCGCGCTTTGTCGCCTCATCGAGCGATCCGGTCAGCAGCGTCACCTTGTACGGCTTGCCGGTTCGCGGCGACAGCACACTGCCGAGCAGCTTCTTTGCAGACAGATAATGTTGCGTCGCCAATATCTCCGTTGGAGCCATTAGCGCCACCTGATATCCGTTTTCAATCGCCACCAGCGCCGCCTGCATGGCGACGATCGTCTTGCCCGATCCCACATCGCCCTGCAACAGACGCCGCATCGGCTGCGCCTTACGCATGTCGGTGGCAATCTCTCCCAGCACACGCTTCTGCGCGGCGGTCGGATGAAAGGGAAGCACCTGCTTGATCGCCTCGCGAACTTTGACATTGGTTGCAAAGGCCGTGCCCTCGCGCTCGCGCATACGGCGCCGCTTCAACTCCAGACCGAGTTCGAGGTAGAACAGCTCCTCGAAGATCAGCCGCCGATGCCCCGGAGTCGCCGCCGACATCAACTCCGTCATTGGCGTCCCAGCTTCGGGAAAGTGAATGGAGCGCAGCGCCTCCATCCTTCCCGGCAGCTTCAGCCGCTGCAATAGTGCCGGAGGCAGCGTCTCCGAAACCGCGCCCGTCTGCTGTTCCAGCTCTTCGAAGATTCCCCATAGCACTCGCCGCAGCCAGCGCGAGGTCAGCTTCGCACCCCAGGCCGTCGTGCCGCCGAGAAACTCGTATACCGGGACGATCCGCCCCATCTCCAGCCGCACGAACTCCGCCTCCGGGCCATCCTTCGTAGGCAGGATCTCAAACTGCGGCTGAATCATCTTGAATTTGCCGGCGCTCGAGCGCGACGCCTCGACCCGCCCATAGAGCGCCACCATCTGTCCAACGTGAAATTTGTCGCGCAGATATTCGCCGTGGAACCACATGCACTTCACCGTGCTCAGACCCTGGCCCACGGTCATCTCGAACAGGGGCATGCTGCGCGTCCTGAGCAGAACCGTGCCGCGCACCTCGCCGATGACGCTGGCCATGGCTCCCGCCGTGAGGCTGCTGATCGGCAGCGGATTCAACCTGTCCTCGTAACGAAATGGCAGGTGATAGAGCAGGTCTTCGACCGTCTCCACCCCGCGCCGGGCCAGCGCCTCGGCGACGCGCTCTCCCACGCGCTTCACAAACTTGATTGGAGTCGACAGTTCCAGCACAAACCGATGCTACCAAGAAGCCGGATATCTATCGCATACCGATCATCGGCCACGCGGAATAGCCCTCGAATCTCCCTGCTAAACTTGAGATTAAGAGAATCTATGCCCATCGTCGAACTCCAGAAAGTCCGCAAGGTCTACGACACCAAAGTCGCCGTCAACGACATCAGCTTCAATATCGAACCCGGCACCATGTTCGGTCTCCTCGGCCCCAATGGGTCGGGCAAGACTTCGACCATCCGCATGATGATCGGCATCACCGTGCCCGACGCGGGATCGATCAGCCTCTTCGGTCAGCCGTTTACGCGCAAGAATCTCCATCGCGTCGGCTACCTGCCCGAGGAGCGCGGCCTCTACAAGAAGATGAAGGTCATGGACCAGCTCATCTTTCTGGGCCAGCTTCACGGCCTCGATGCGGCCACTGCGAGCAAACGCTCGTATGAATGGTGCGAGCGTCTGGGCATCATGGCCTCCATCGGCAAAAAGACAGAAGAGCTCTCCAAAGGAATGCAGCAGAAGATTCAGTTCATCTCCACGCTGCTGCATGAGCCCGAACTGATTATCATGGACGAGCCCTTCAGCGGCCTCGATCCTGTCAACGCCTCCATCCTCCAGGACACGCTCGTCGATCTCCGCGGCCAGGGACGAACCATCCTCTTCTCAACCCACCGCATGGACCAGATCGAGAAGCTCTGCGACGCCATCTCGCTGATCCACAACGGCAACCTCGTCCTCTCCGGAGGCATGCGCGAGATCAAGTCCCGCTATCCCAACAATCGTGTCCAGATGACGTTTGAAGGCGATGCTTCGTTCCTCGAACACCCTTCGGTCGAAACGGCAAAGAACTACAGCGGCCGAGCCGAGATCAAGCTGCGTGATGGCGACGATGGGCAGGCGTTGCTCGCCGTCGCCGTAGGCAAAGCGCGCATCTCGCGCTTTGAAGTCATCGAGCCCACCCTCGAAGAGATCTTTATCGAAACAGTTGGAGGCAATGTCGATGCATAACGTCTGGCTCATCGCAAAGCGCGAATATCTGGAACGCGTACGCACCAAGGCCTTCATCTTTTCGACCATTCTGATTCCTCTGCTGATGGGCGGAGGCATTATCTTCGAGGTCGTCGCCAGCACGCACACCAAATCCATTCCGCACATTGCCATCGTCTCAGGGGACCAGCAACTTGCCACCGATCTTCAGGCTGAGCTTGAAAACGGACAGGAGACAAAGATGATCGTCGATGTCATCTCGCCTCCGGCCAGCGACACCCGCTCGATTCTGGACAGTGAGCTTGCCAGTAAGAGCCTCGACGGCTATCTCTGGGTCACTCCGCCGGCGCAGCCAGACGCCCGTCCCTCCTTTGCCTATACTCCAAGGTCTACCCGCGACAAGGCGACCAAAGAGACCGTTGACGCTGCTTTGCAGAATGTCCTTCTGCACGAGCGCCTCGCCCACAATGGCATGGGTTCCTCCGATGTCGCTTCGCTGATGCAGCCCGTCCAAGTGGATACCACGCAGGCAGGCAAGGCGGCAGACACTACCTCCAGCTATATTGCGACTGCCATCCTCTTCTTCCTGATGTACATGGTCATCATGCTCTACGGCATGAACGTCGCGCGGTCGATCATCGAAGAAAAGACGTCGCGGGTCTTCGAGGTTCTGCTGGCGACCATCCGGCCCGAAGAGATGATGGCCGGCAAGATGCTCGGCGTCGGCTCGGTAGGGCTCACGCAGGTCGGCATCTGGCTGGCGACCGCGATCCTGCTGACCAGCACCTCCGTAGTCTCGTCGATGATGGGCGGCAACGCGCACGTCTCGTTAAGCGCGGTGGAGCTTATCTTCTTCGTTGTCTACTTTGTCCTCGGATTTCTGCTCTATGCCAGCATCGCCGCCGCTCTCGGCGCCATGACTAACTCGGAGCAGGAACTCCAACAACTCAACATGTTTCTGGTCATGCCCCTGGCGGCTTGCTTCTTTGCTGCTGGCCTGGTGGTGACCAACCCTGGCTCAACCTTCTCGGTCATTATGTCGCTGATTCCGTTCTGCACGCCCTTGCTGATGTACCTACGTATCTCGCTGGCGATGCCTCCGGTATGGCAGATCGGCCTGTCCATCGCACTGATGCTGGCGACCATCTACGCGATCCTTTGGGTAGCCAGCCGCATCTACCGGGTGGGCATCCTGATGTATGGAAAAAAACCCACGCTGCCCGAAGTCCTTCGGTGGCTGAAATACAGCTAAAGCATTTTTCTGTAGGTGTGGTGCAGGGACACGACTTCAATGGGCGTTTTCCGCAATGGAAACGACGCTGAACGCCGTCTTGGGATTCTCCTCAACAGGGACAATACTCTACACGATCTCGTCGCCGGCTTCGGCGGGGCGACGAGGCGCTTGTCGCAACAGGCGGCCAAGCGTCTTTCGTGTCGCTCCCTGCGAGCGCTGTTCAAAGAAACTGGCGGCGGTCTCCACCACGCCGATCTTCTGGGCGACAGCGACCGAGATCCATTGGTTCAGCGAAACGCCATCCTCTTTTGCCAATCGCTGGGCAGCGTTCTTGATCGAGGCGGGCAACTTCAGTGGGTAGGTGGAACGGCTCATTGGCTCATCTCCTTGACTGCTTCTGCCGGGCTGAGGATACGAAGCCTGAAGTCTCGTAAGACGGGAAGAAAATCTTTCCGGTTATGAGTGACAAGGGCATCGGCTCTTCCATTCATTGCTGCTTCCAGCACCATCTCGTCATTTGCATCGCGCAACTGAGGCCGCCAGCGAAAATGAACCTCAACCGGTTCAATCAGGCTGGCCAGATCCCGCATAAGAAGTTCAAGATCACGGGTACTGATTCCATGCGCCTTGCGCTGTTCAGGCCGGGAAAGAACATCCTCGTACTCCAGAAACAACGCTGGCGTCGCGAGCAGGATGAATCGTCCTTCGTCGGCCATCTGCAGCAGACGATTGCTGGCTCCCGACCCGCTCCGAAATGCTGCCACCACCACGGAAGTGTCCAGCACCAGTCTCATCTTTAGACATCCTATACGATGTCTCCTTAAGAAGGAAGCAAGCCGTTCTCTTCGCTGGCAGCGGGTCCCCAAGTAAACTCATTTTCGTGCACCAGACTTTTACCCTGAAGCAGCGCATCGCCCTCGCCATCGTTCCGCGCATCGCGAGCGCGGTGATCTGCTGCCTTGGGGTTACCCTTCGCTACGAAGATGTCACCGACCCCGACACTCTCCCCGGCTACGACACTCCGCCGCCCGCCGTCTACGCCTTCTGGCATCGCTGCCTGCTGGCCTCCGCGTGGCGCTTCCGCAATCACGGCGTGACCATCCTCATCAGCCGCAGCTTCGACGGCGAACTGGTCGCCCGCACCGTCGAGCGCCTCGGCTTCGTCGCCATTCGCGGCTCAAGTTCTCGCGATGGCGCCGCAGGCCTGCGCAACCTGCAACGCGCCTACCTCGCCGGCAACTACTGCGCCATCACCGCCGATGGCCCGCGAGGACCCGCTCAGATTGCCAAGCCGGGAGTCATCCAACTGGCCAAACTCGTTGACACCACCATCGGAGCCTTCTACGTCCATCCTCACCGGGCCTGGCAGGCGAAATCATGGGACCGCCTCCTCATCCCCAAGCCCTTCTCCCGCGTCACTGTCGCGTGGACTGCCCGCGTCCCCGCCGAGCAGGCCGCCGTCCAGGCTGCCCTTGACCACTCTGTCGAACTCGCCCAATCCAACTAATTTGGATGCCTCCTGCCCGGATTCCCGGACATCGGAGATCGCGCGAAGCACGATCCTCTTTCCCCAATCCTGACGCAACTAAAATAGAACCAGTGCGTGTCTCCGACTTCCATTTCGATCTTCCCGAAGAGCTCATCGCCCAATCGCCGCCACCGGTTCGCGGCACCAGTCGCATGCTCTACCTCGGCCGCCAGACGGGAGAATATCGCGACGACTTCTTTCGCAATCTCCCCGATATCCTCCGCCCCGGTGACCTGCTCATCCTCAACGACAGCCGCGTCATTCCTGCCCGCCTTTATGCCACCCGCGCCGGACTGCACACGCAGCAAGGCTCCCCGCTTCCCAGCGGACGCATCGAAGTCCTGCTCACCGAGCATCTCGGCGGCGAAGACTGGTCAGCGCTCGTCCGCCCCAGCCGCAAGGTTGAACCCGGCGAGCATCTTCACTTTCACGCTCCCGGCGAAACCGAGCCGCTGCTCACCGCCGAAATTCTCGCTGCCGGAGAGTTCGGCGAACGCACCCTCCGCTTCGCCCCTACGCCTGACTTTCAGGCCGTCCTCGAAAAGATCGGTCACATGCCGCTGCCCCCGTACATCCACCGTAGCGACAGCCTCGAAGACCGCGAGCGCTACCAGACCGTGTATTCCCAAGAGCCCGGATCAGCCGCCGCCCCCACCGCCGGACTCCACTTCACGCCGGAGATTCTCGCTCAACTCAGGCAAAGCGGCGTCCAGATTGAAACCATCACCCTCCACGTCGGACTCGGAACCTTCCAGCCTGTCCGAGCCAAAGACCTCGCCGACATCCACCTCCACGCCGAGCACTACACGCTCCCTGCCGCCACCGCCACCTCGATCAACGCCGCGCTGGCAGAGGGTCGCCGCATCATCGCCGCCGGAACAACCACCACCCGTACCCTCGAACACTGCGCGCACCTGACCTCGACCGCACCCTTCGAGCCGCATACCGGACTCCGACTTCACCCGCACACCGGATCGACCGAAATCTTCATCAGCCCTGGCCACAAATTCCGCGTCGTCAGCGGCCTGCTCACCAACTTCCACCTGCCGCAATCCACGCTATTGATGCTGGTCAGCGCCTTCGCCGGACGGGAAGCAGTGCTCGCCGCCTACGCCCACGCCGTCCGCGAGCGCTACCGCTTCTTTTCCTACGGCGACTGCATGTTGCTTCTCTAACCTGCCACCAATCCAGCCCAACGCGCTACCATCAAACCACCATGCCCGACGCAAAAAATCCCGCCGAAAAACCGCCCATCTACCTCCTCGACAGCATGGCCTTCATCTTTCGCGCCTACCACGCCATGCAGCGCCAGCGCCCTATGTCCACGCGCACCGGCATCCCCACCGCGGCGACGTATGTCTTCGTCAACATGATTAATAAGCTGCGCAAGGACTTTCAGCCGCACTACCTCGCCGCGGTATACGACCTCTCCGGCCCCGTCTTCCGCGATGAGCGCGCCAAGGAGATGAAGGGTGTCAAAAAGTTCAACATCAAGACGCAGCAGTTCGAGGTTATCGACTACGCGGGCTACAAGGCCAACCGCACCGAGATGCCGCAGGACCTCGCCCAGCAGCTCCCCTTCATTCGCCGTGCCCTCGAAGCCTTCCGCATTCCCATCCTCAGCTACGAGGGCTTCGAGGCCGACGACGTTATCGGCACGCTCTCCTGCAAACTCTCAGAGCAGGGCCACAAGGTCTTCGTCGTTTCCTCCGACAAGGACATGATGCAGCTCGTCAATAACAGCGTCTCCATCCTCAACCCGACCAAGGACAACCTCATCCTCAACCCCGCTGGAGTCGAGAACATCCTCGGAGTGCCGCCCGAGCGAGTCATCGACGTCATGGCCCTGCGCGGCGACGCCATCGACAACATCCCCGGAGCACCCGGCATCGGCGACAAGGGCTCCGTCGAACTCATACAGCAGTTCGGCACCGTCGAAGCCGCGCTTGACCGCGCCGATGAAGTCAAACGTAAAACGTATCGCGAATCGTTACAAAATAATCGCGACAATATTCTCCTCTCGAAAGAGCTGGTCACCATCCACACGGGCGTCCCTATCGACTACAGCATCGACGAGATGCGCACTCAGCCGCCGGACAACGTTGCCTGCCGCGAACTCTTCTCCGAGCTCGAATTCACCACCCTGCTCAAAGACCTGGCCCCGGCTGTCGACAATACTCCCGTCATCTACAACACCAGGCCTACAAACGATCAAATCGCTGCTCTCCTCGCCGAAGCCCGCACCATCGACTCCGCCACAGGCAACCCCCACGGCCTCGCCCTTGCCATCTTCGAGGACGCCCGCGCCGTCGCCGAGGAGATCGCCGTCGAGCCCGGCGAAGAATCCGTCGAATCCGAGCCGCCACCCGCCGAAAATCTCTCTCTCTTCAGCGCTTCCGCCTCCGATGCCCGGGTGCCCCATCCATCGCAGTCTCACCGCGATGGGTGGGATGTAAAACTATCGGAGGACCCAGCCTGCAAGCTCGGCCTCGCCGTCGACTCCACGACTGCGATCGAAGTCTCTCTCGACGCTTCCGGCATCAAGCAAGCTCTCCTCGATCCCGGCCTGCCCAAAGACGTCCACGACCTCAAAGCCGTCCACCGCGCCCTCCAACCCCACGGCATCATGCTCGTCGGCATCCGAAACGATGTTATGCTCCTTAGCTATCTCGTTAACCCGACGCACGGGTCGCATACGCTTGCTGACGTCACCGCCCGCTTCACCAACCGTGCACTCGCGCAGGTGACAAAAGGGGTCGTCTCCGAAGACCTGCTGCCCGAGGCCGCCAATGCGGTTCAGCGGCTTGCCCCGATCCTCCGCGCCGAGATTGAAACGTCAAAAGTTACAAACGTTTACGACACCATCGATCTTCCGCTCGTCCCTGTCCTTCTGCGTATGGAGCAGGCCGGCGTCCGCATCGACCCCAACGTCCTCACCGAGATGTCCAACCGTCTCGCCATCGAGATCGACGATCTTGCCGAGCGCATTTATAAAGAGGCAGGCACGGCCATGGGCAGCGACTCGCCTCACCGATTCAACATCAACTCCCCCAAGCAACTCGGCGATGTCCTCTTCAACAAGATGAACCTCCCGAAGCCCATGAAGTACGGCAAGGGCAAGGTCGTCTCCACCGCGCAGGACGTTCTCGAAGAACTGGCAGAAAACCACACCACACCCGCGCTAGTCCTCGAATACCGGCAGCTCGCCAAGCTCAAGAACACTTACCTCGACCAACTCCCCAACCTTGCCGACCGCGAGGGCCGCATTCACACCACCTTTAATCAGGTAGGCACCGCCACCGGCCGTCTCTCGTCCACCAATCCCAACCTGCAAAATATCCCCGTCCGTACCGCCGTAGGCCGCGAGATTCGCGCCGCTTTCATCGCCGCGCCGGGCAATGTTCTTATGTCCGCGGACTACTCGCAGATCGAACTCCGCCTCATGGCTCACTTCTCACAGGACCCGCTGCTGCTCGACGCCTACCGCACCGGCAAGGACATCCACACTCTCACCGCCGCCGAGGTCTTCGGCGTCGACGCCGCGACGATGGACAAGGAGACGCGCAACCGCGCCAAGGCCGTCAACTTCGGCATCGTCTATGGGATATCGCCCTTTGGACTGGCCGCGCAGCTCAACATCGACCAGAAGACCGCGAAGCAATACATTGAGACGTACTTCGAGCGCTACGCCGGCGTCCGCCGCTTCATCGACGAGACGCTCGAAACCGTCCGCCGCGATCAGGCCGTTCGCACCCAGTTCGGACGCATCCGCCCCATTCCCGATATCCAGTCGCGCAACCCCAACATGCGCGGCTTTGCCGAACGCACGGCGGTCAATACGCCGCTGCAAGGCACGGCAGCAGACCTCATCAAGCTGGCCATGCTCCGCATCGACCAGGCACTCCGCGACCGCAGGCTCAAGTCGCAGATGACGCTCCAGGTCCACGACGAACTGCTCTTCGACGTTGTCCCCGAAGAGTCCGATGAGCTTCAGCAGTTGGTCAAAGACGAGATGGAGCACGTCGCCGAATTCTCGGTCCCGATCATCGCCGAGGTAGGCATAGGCCAGAACTGGCGCGACATTAAATAAATCGTGACCCCCCGTTTCGCATATCTGCTCTAAGATTCTTCCATGCGATCGTTCCCTTATCTCCTCGTGTCGGCGTTCATTGTTCTAGCCGCCAGCGCCTCCGCGCAGCAGCCCACCCTTCTGCTCTGGCCCAACGGTAATCCCGAGCCATCGAACGTCGTCGGCCCCGAGATCGATCCCACCACCGACGCCAACCGCATCGTCTCGGGCAAGGCCGTAATCCGTGTCACCAACGTCAGCAAGCCCAGCCTGACCGTTTACTCGCCGCCGCCAGCGAAGCGCACCGGAGCCGCGGCGCTCGTCTTTCCCGGCGGAGCCTACATTCGTCTCTCCTACAGCCTCGAAGGCACCGAGGTCTGTAGCTGGCTCAACTCCATCGGCGTTACCTGTGTTCTGGTCAAGTACCGTGTGCCTGAGGCCGCCCACTACCCGGAAAATACCGAAGACCTCGAAGACGCGCAACAGGCCATGCGCATCACGCGTGCCCATGCTGCCCAATGGCACATCGATCCCCATCGTATCGGCGTCATCGGCTTCTCCGCCGGAGCGCATCTCGCCGTTGCGCTCAGCACTCACCCCGATTTCCAAGGCAAGAACATTCCGCCTTCCACCATCGACGCGCGCCCCAACTTCCAGATGGTCATCTATCCCGGCTGGCTCAGCGGTCCCGGAGGCAAGGTCGCGCCCTCGCTCCAACCTACAGCCGATACCCCTCCCACCTTTCTCCTGCAAGCAGAGAACGACTACACCGCCCACGTCGAAAATTCGCTCATCTACTTTCAGGCGCTCAAGGATGCCAGAGTGCCCGCCGAACTTCACCTCTTCACCCAGGGAGGTCACGGCTTCGGCCTTCGCCCGACCGATCTGCCCATCTCCCGCTGGCCCACGCTTGCTGAGACGTGGCTGCATACCATCCACATCCTGGGTCCGCCGGCTCCGGTAGGCCGTCCCTGAATTTGCATTGCGGGATCGAATTATCTATACCTTGTTGGACCTTAGTTGGCGAATACATTAGCGAATTGGACAAGACTATGAACAAGAGAGAATTCCTCAAGACCTCCGGAGCCTTCCTCACCGGTACCATGCTCTCCCGCATCGCCCCCGCCGAGCAGGCGGCTGGGCAGTCAGACCACGGCGCCGCCGGACAATCGGACCATGTTGCGATCGACTCAGCCGGGCACCGAACCAACTGGTCCGGCAATCTCCAGTACCACACCGACCGCCTGTACCTCCCGAAGAATGTGCAGGAGGTTCAGGAGGCAGTGAAGAGCTGCAATAAGCTCAGGGCTCTCGGCGCTCACCACTCCTTCAATACCATCGCCGACAGCAGGTTCAACCAGATCTCGGTCAAGGCTCTCGATCAGATGTCGGTCGACGCCAAGGCCCGCACCATTACCGTCGGCGGTGGTGTCACCTACGGCCAGTTCGCTCCGCATCTCGACAAGCAGGGCTTTGCCGTCCAGAACCTTGCGTCGCTTCCTCACGTCTCGGTCGCGGGAGCCTGTGCCACCGCCACCCACGGCTCCGGCAACAGGAACGGCAACCTTGCCACCGCCGTCTCCGCCATGGAGATCGTCACCGCCGACGGCAACATCGTTCATCTCTCCCGTGAAAAGGATGGCGATCAGTTCCTCGGCGCTGCTGTCGCTTTGGGCGGCCTCGGCGTCGTCACCAGCACCACGCTCGATGTGATCCCGACCTTCGAGATGGCGCAGGTCGTCTACGAAAACCTCTCGTTCGACCAGTTGGAGCACAACCTCGACGCCATCTTCGGCAGCGCCTACAGCGTCAGCCTCTTCACCGACTGGCAGAAGAATCGGGCTACCCAGGTCTGGATCAAGAGCCGCCTCAAGCCCGGCGGCAAGGCCGATATGCCCGAGCTCTTCTACGGAGCTACCCGCGCCACAAAGAAGCTCCATCCCATCACCGGCGCTTCGGCGGTCAACTGTACCGAGCAGCAGGGCATTCCCGGCCCATGGTACGAGCGCATGCCACACTTCCGCATGAACTTTATCCCCAGCAGTGGAGCGGAGCTGCAAACCGAATACTTTGTCCCCCGTGAAAAAGGCTACGCGGCCATCCGCGCCGTCGAGCAGTTGCGCGATCAGATTACGCCGCACCTCTTCGTCACCGAGTTTCGCACTATTGCCGCCGACAATATCTGGATGAGTACCTGCCACCATCGCGACGCCATGACCATTCACTTCACCTGGAAGCCGGAGTGGCCGGCGGTCAAGAAGATTCTGCCGCTGATCGAAGCCAAGCTGGCTCCCTTCGATGCCCGCCCGCACTGGGCGAAGATGTTCACCATGCCGCCCTCGCGGATCCATCAGCTCTACGAAAAGCTGCCCGACTACCAGGCCATGCTCAAGCGCTACGATCCCAACGGCAAGTTCCGCAACGACTTCCTCAACACCAACATCTACGGAGCCTGAGCAGAGTTTTTACGCGGAGTCGGCGACAAAGCCGACTCCGCTAAATCGTTTCTGTGGTAAGTTGGGCAGCGGAGAAAAACCGATGCCTTCGCTGCGACTGAACTCTGCCTTCGCGTCTTTTGCCACGCTCCTGCTCTTTTCCCTTCCCGCCATGGCCGCAAATCCGCTTCAGGTCAAAACCGATAAAGGCAAGGTTGAAGGCGCCTACACCGCCGATCAGCAGGTCATCGCCTTTAAGGGCATTCCCTACGCCGCTCCTCCGGTCGGCAATCTTCGCTGGAAACCTCCGATGCCCGCGGCAAAATGGAAAGGCGTCCGCCCCGCAAAGGACTTCGGCTCGCACTGTGTCCAGACCGGCGGCTACCCCGACATGGTCTTCCACGACCCCGGCCCCAGCGAGGACTGCCTCACCCTTAACGTCTGGACCCCAGCCAATGCCAAACCCGACAGCCATCTCCCGGTCATGGTCTGGATCTACGGCGGCGGCTTCACCACCGGTGGCACCTCGGAGAAGCGCCAGGACGGCCAGTTTCTCGCGCATCGCAACGTCGTCATCGTCTCCATGAACTATCGTCTCGGCATCTTCGGCTTCTTTGTCCATCCCGAACTCACCGCCGAATCGCCCCATCATGCCTCCGGCAACTATGGCCTCATGGACCAGGCCGCCGCGCTCGAATGGGTTAAGCACAACATCGGCGCCTTCGGCGGAGATCCCTCCAACATCACGATCTTCGGCGAGTCGGCAGGCTCCTTCGCCGTCAGTACCCTCATGGCCTCGCCGCTAACCAAAGGCCTCATCTCGAAGGCCATCGGCGAGAGCGGCGGCGCGTTCTACAGTGGTGGCCTCGGCTATCAGCCCCGCGAAGTCCTCGAACAGCGCAATGTTCAGTTCGCGCGGACCGCCTTCGGCACCTCGCAACTGGCTGACTTGCGCAAGCTCTCCGCCGACGATCTGGTCAAGGCCGCCATGGCGAAGACCGATCCCCGTCCGCCGCGCTTCGGCCCCGATATCGACGGCTACTTCCTGCCCGACTCCGTACCGGATATCTATGCCGCAGGGAAACAGGCTCATGTCCCTCTGCTCGCCGGGTGGAACGCCGACGAGGTTCGTGCCTCGGTTCTGTTCGCCAAACCGCCTGTCACCGCCGCCAGCTTTACCGCGCAGGCCGAGAAGGAGTTCGGTGCCCGTGCGAAGGACTTTCTCGCCGTCTATCCCGCAACGACGGATGAGGTGGCGAAGACCTCCGCCGGAGACTTCGCCAGCGACCGCTTCATCGCCTTCTCCACCTGGCGCTGGATTGAGGCGCATATTCAGACCGGCGACGCGCCCACCTACCGCTATTTCTTCACCCTAGGCTCGCCTGGCGACAAGAACCACCCTGCTGCCATCGGGGCCTTCCACTCCGACGACATAGAGTACGTCTTCGGCACGCTCGACTCCCGCCCCGAGGCGGTTTGGCGGCCCGAGGACCGCAAGCTCTCCGACCAGATCGGCCAGTACTGGACCAACTTCGCCCGCACCGGCGACCCCAACGGCCCCGGCCTTCCTGCCTGGCCGACCTGCACTCCGGCGGACCAGTGGCAGGTAATGTATCTGAACGCCAACCCCGAAGCCAAACCCGACGCCTACCGCGCCCGCTACCTCTTCCTTGATCAGGTCTGGGGCAAACCGGCGCACTAATCTTTAGGGATGGTCTGAATGAAATCAGTCTCTGCTAAGGGCACGGCTCCAGCCGTGCCGTAGTGACCTGCCTGCCCAGACCTCTTAGGTGTGCTGCTTAGCCGGATAGAGGAAGACCCCGGAAATCAGACACCCAACTCGGCGCGAATCGCGTTGGCGATTGTGTCTGCGTGGTGGCGCATCAGCGGTTCGGATTCGGCCTCAATCATTACCCGCGCCAGCGCCTCGGTGCCGCTGTAGCGGATGACGACCCGGCCCGAGTCGGCCAGCTCCCGCTCAGCATCGCGGATGGCGGCGGCGACGCTGTCGATCGTCTCGAGCGGCCTCTTCTCCCGCACCTTGACGTTGACGATCACCTGCGGAAAGACCTTGAGGTCGGCAACGAGTTCAGCCAGAGATTTGCCGCTGCGGTGAACCGTGTCGAGCACCAGCAGCGCTGTCAGAAGGCCATCGCCGGTAGTGCTGCGACCGTTGAAGATGATGTGGCCGGACTGCTCGCCGCCCAGCGCGGCTCCGGTCGACAGCATCTGTTCGAGGACGTACTTGTCGCCGACGTTGGCGCGGAGCATCTGGATGCCGCTGCGCTTCAGTGCCGCTTCGAGCCCCATGTTCGACATTGTGGTGGCGACGACGGTCGAGTTCGTAAGCAGTCCGCGCATCTGCAGATCGCGCGCTGCGAGCAGAAGCACGGCATCTCCGTTGACGACGTTGCCGTTCTCGTCGGCGAACAGGGCGCGGTCGGCGTCGCCGTCGAAGGTGATGCCGATGGAGGCCTTCTGGGCGGCGACCTCGGCAGCGACCACGCTGGGATGCAGCGCGCCGCAGGATTCATTGATGTTACGGCCATCCGGGCCGGCGTGAGTGATGATGACTTCGCCTCCGCCGTTGCTGTTCAGCAGGGCGAATAACTCGGGGGCAACCGAGGAGGCGGCTCCGTTGGCGCAGTCGACGACGACGCATTTGCCATCGAGCGAGAGATCGGGAACGGCGGCAAGCAGGAAGCGGATGTACTCGGCGCGGTCGGCGTCGTTGACAGGAGGAGGCGTATCCGAGGTTCCGTTGGTGGAAGTCTCAGCGGCAGAGCTTTCAAGTTGGCGAAAGATCTCAGTCTCGATTGCCATCTCGGTCGCATCGGGCAGCTTGTAGCCGTCCGGGCCGAAGACCTTGATGCCGTTGTCCTGCCAGGGATTGTGCGAGGCGGAGATGACAATGCCGGCGGCGAAGCCATGCGTGTGGGTCAGGAAGGCGATGGCAGGCGTCGTGATGACGCCCGCGTTCTCGACCGTGGCTCCCCCCGCACAGAGACCGGCAGTGAGCGTGGCCGCAATCCAGTTGCCGGATTCCCGCGTGTCCATGCCCAGAAGAACCCTCGGCGATGTGCCGAGATGATGCGCGAGCGCCAGGCCGATGGCATGGATGGTGCGCGGGTCGAGAGGCGGCTGGCCCGCGATGCCGCGAATGCCGTCGGTTCCAAAGAGCTTCTTCATGAGTTGCTGGTCTCCGTAATGCGATTGTCCATTTTTAACTTCTCGATTTATTGTCTTTCTTTTTCTTATTGTCTTTCTTTATTGTCCAACACTTTTGCCGTCACGGTGCCCTGCGCAAGGCGGGCGCGGACGGTTTCACCCGGCGCAGTCTCTGCCGCGGAGCGAAGCAGCGTGCCATCTTCGGCGTAGACAAGAGCGTAGCCTCGGGATAAAACCGCGAGCGGCGAGAGCGCGTCGAGTCGAGTTGTGGCGTGGTTGAGGCGAGCCTGATTCGCGGAGATTGCCCGCGCCGAGGTGTGGTGCAGCCGCTCGGTCGCGGCCTGCAGGCGGCGCTGTGCGGCGGCGATGCGGACGGCAATGTTCTGGCGGCGGAGGCGCTCATTTAGCGTAGCAAGGCGCTGCGTGTTGAGGCGAATTCGGCGGCCGCCCGCAGCTTCGAGCCGCAGGCTTAGTTCGTCGATGCGCTGGTCGCGGCGGCTGACGGCATCGCGCAGGCGATTGAGGACGGACTCCGACGACAGCCGCGCATAACGCTGGCGGGCGTGCATCAGGTGGAACCGCCCGGCGCGATGAACCCGGGCAGCCAGCGCCTCGATGCGCTCGCCGATGCGGTGCTGAGCGGCGGTGACCAACTCGGCGGCGGCCGAAGGAGTCGGCGCGCGCAGGTCCGCAACGAAGTCGGCGATGGTGAAGTCGGTCTCGTGTCCGATGGCGGAGACGACGGGAATTGCAGAGGCTGCGATGGCGCGGGCCAGCGCCTCATCGTTGAAGCCGGAGAGGTCCTCGATCGAACCTCCGCCCCGCGCAAGGATGATGATGTCGACCAGTTCGGGATGGTTATTGAAGTAGCGGATTCCGGCGGCAACCGTGGTGCAGCAGTTGGTCCCCTGCATCGTCGCCGGATAGACCAGCAGGTTCAGCCTGGCATGGCGGCGGCGCGCAACGGTGACGATGTCGCGGATGACGGCTCCCGTGGGCGAGGTGATGACTCCGACGCATCGGGGAAAGGCCGGAAGAGTACGTTTGCGGTCGGCGTCGAAGAGGCCTTCAGCCAGCAGTTGGGCCTTGAGCTGTTCAAAGGCAAGCTGGAGCGCACCGGCTCCGCGCGGCTCCAGTGTCTCGGCGATCAGTTGGAGCTGTCCCCGGCTCTCATAGATGGAGATGCGTCCCCGAACCAGAACCGCGAGCCCATCCGCCGGGCGGAAGCGGAGCAGCTGCGCCTGCCGGCGAAAGAGCACGATGGGAAGCTGCGCTTCGCCGTCTTTCAGCGTGAAGTAGACGTGGCCCGACGGCGCTGCGCGATAGTTGGAGATCTCCCCCTCGACCCATAGGTCGGGGTAGCCGCCTTCGACCTGCTGGCGGATGTCGATCACCAAATCGCGGACAGTCCAGATGCGGCGGGCCGTGGGCAGGAGGGGGAGAGTTTCCCCTTGTCGGCTCTTCTTCTGCTCACCGCTTCCCGAGGCGCCACCCGCGCTCCTATCCTCCGAAGCCGGACGAGGGACAACCGGCAACTCCGGTTCAGGATTGAAGAGCAGGTCAGCCTGCACCGGCCTACGCTTCGCAGAGCGCGACTTACCCCGGCCTGCGCGCAGGCTTGCCAGGGTCGGGGAGGAGGCGTCTTTCTCGGTCACATTGCCGAGTCTAGATCAAATTGCCCTCGGTATCGAGTGAGTGATCCGCGTCAGCGTCAGCGGCCGAGAATCTTGCTAGCGGCGGAAGTGGCCAATCAGCCAGAGCAGAAAGCTGAGGATCGCGCTCAACAAGAGGCACGTGACCAGCGGAAAGGATACGGACCAGCCCTTGCCGCGCCAGTTGAAGTCGCCGGGAAGCCGGCCCAGCGGGATGTTGAGCCGGTTCAGGCCGAGCACGATCAAACCCGCGAAGACGAGCAGGAGACCAAGGAAGATCAGAATACGGGCAAGGTCCGACATCGAAACAGTCTAGCTTGCAGTGGCCAGTATGCTGGTGGCTTCGCGGAGAAGGTCTGTGGGCTGGCAGGGTTTGGTGAGAATGCCGACAGGGCGGGCGAGTCTACTGGATTGCTCGCGCACGTTCTTGAGGTTGGAATAGAAACCGGTGAGGACGATGATGCGGCAGGAGGGAAGTTCACGGGTGACGTCGCAGACCAGCGCGAGGCCGTCCCGGCCGGGCATGGTGACGTCGCAAAGAAGCAGGTCGGGATGAAAGGTGCGTGCGGCTACGAGGGCCTGATCTGCGGAGTAGGCGGTCTGTGCCTGAAAGCCGCTCTTCGCGAAGATCAGGGTAAGGGTATCGGCAACCAGACGATCGTCGTCAACGACTAGAACTCGCTGCATGGGCGACCTCCCTTAGACTCGCTTCTATATGCAAGCGGATGCCTACACCTTAGGCCGGAGCCACGGTTTTGTCCAATGAATATCCGATTATTATCGGAACGATAAGCGGGAGGCACAGAGTGGCCTCCCGCGTGTAGAACGACGATTTGCGTCATCGTTACTGCTGTGGCGCTGCCGGGGCGGCAGAAGGATTCAGCTTCTGGGCGGCGATCATGCCGACCGTGCCCTTTTCGTCCTTGTCCTTGAGCTTGGCGTAGATTTTCTTTGCTTCCTCGGGCTTGCCCTGGGCCTCGTACATCTCGGCCAACTGAAGTTGCGCGAGACCGGCCGGCACGGAGGTTGTCGGCTTTGCCGTCAGCTCGTTGTAAAGAGCGATAGCCTGGGAGTCGCGCGAGGTCTGGCGGTAAAGGTTGGCGAGCGAGAGCTTGGCGAGTGAGGCGAGTTCGCTGTTCCAGCCGCTGGCCACCTGCTTCAGCGTGCTCTCGGCGGCAGCATTGTCGCCGGCTTCGATATAGGTGAGGCCGCCAAAGTAGCGGGCCGTCTTTCCGTCGGGCATCATGCTGTACTTATCGGCCGCGGCCATGAAAAGCTTATTGGCTGCCTTGGCCCGCTCGGAGACCGAAGGGAAGGTCTTGACGCCCGGAGGCACGGGCTGGCCGGGGTTGGCGAGCGGCGTCTGGTACTCCTGCATGGCGCTGCCGAAGGCTACCGAGGCGGCATTGGAACGGCTGTTATAGACGACGAAACCGCCGATGACAAGGACCAGGAGCGCGACAAGGATGGAGCCTGCGACGATAACAGTGTGGCGGTTTTCGCTGGCCCACTCCAGGCCGTGCTGCGTGGTGTCGATGAACTGGTCGTGCTTGAGGGCTTGCTTGGTCTGCTGATCCACTGTGTTGGCTCTTCCTTTGGCTCGGGGCGGTCGAGCCGCTCTGAGAGAACTGGTTGCGCGAATACCCGGCGCAGAGCTTTAAGTCTATCAGCGGCGATAGCCGTTGCGGCGGTTTGCCCGCTTCTTCGCCATTTTTTGTGAATTTCGAGCCTCTTCGCCGGAAAGGGAGGCCCGGAGCCGGCTTCTCCTTGCCCATCCCCTCACCGTGAACTAATCTAGAACCAGTTATGTACGAAGACTTTAAAGTGACCGACCGCTGGACCGGAGAAGAACTTCACTGCAAGTGGAAGGGAACCGTCGTGGCCATTGCCACGCGCCACGCCGACGCGACCGACATTCGCTTCTCTGTCAACGGCAAACCCGTCTGGATCGCCATGCCCAACCTCGCCTGGGTGGAGCAGAAACGCCGCACCGGCTACGTCATTACCGACTACCTCGCCGCGCAGACCGCCGGACGCTACCTGAAGCACGCCATCGAATCCGGCTACGACAACGGGCGCGAGATGTACACCATGACCGTCGACGAGGTGCTCGAACACGCCAACGCGGTGGTCAAGGAAGCGGGTCGAACCGATAACCTGCCCAGCCTCCCCGTCATCAACGAGAACGTGCAGCCGGAACTGGAGCTGGGGCGTCTTCCTGCCGACAACCAGGGGCCTGTGCAAAACCCGCCGGACCACATGGTCCTCTAACAGGCAAATTCCATTAGTATGGTCTGTCATTATCTGGTGAAAGGCCGCGTTCAGGGTGTAGGCTTCCGCTGGTTTGTTCAGCGCGAGGCCTCCGAGATCGGTCTGCGCGGCTGGGTCCGCAACACCGACGAAGGTCATGTGGAAGTGGTTGCGGCAGGCGAACCGGAGGATCTGGCGGAGCTGAGCCAGTCGTTGAAAAAAGGATCGCGCGGAAGCCGCGTTGATGCCGTCATTGAACACGAGCTGGCCGAGAGCGAAGGCGCAAATCTCGGCAAGTTCGATATCGAAGGAGCCTGGTAGAAGACGATGTCCCATAACTGTGAACCGCTGAAGGCGCTCGTGCGCACCGTCCCCGATTTTCCCAAGCCGGGAATCCTCTTCTACGACATAACGACGCTGCTGAAAGACAAGGCAGGCTTCGCCCAAATGATCGACGCCTTTGCCGCCTATTACATCGGCAAGGACATCGATCTTGTGCTTGGCATCGAAGCGCGCGGCTTCATCTTCGGACCGGCGCTGGCCTATCGCCTCAACGCGGGCTTCGTTCCTGTCCGCAAGCCGAAGAAGCTGCCCGCCAAGGCAGCCCGTGTGACCTACGACCTCGAGTATGGGACCGACTCGCTCGAGATTCATCTCGATGCCATCCAGCCCGGCCAGCGAGTCATTATCGTCGATGATCTATTGGCGACCGGCGGCACCATGCAGGCCACCGTGCAACTGGTGCGCCAGCTCGGCGGCGACATTGCGGGCCTTGGCTTTGCGGTCGAGCTCGATTTTCTCAAGGGCCGCGAGAAGTTTCAGGAATACGACGTCATGAGCCTGCTGCACTACGACGAATAATTCGGCGACGTCTGATTTGAAAGGTGCTGCAACCCGGAGCGCTGCATGACTTTCTCAATTGGCAGGTATTTGATTGCAGGTGCATTGCTGATTCCTTTCGGAAGATTACACGCGGAAAATCACGCAGCAATCGCTGCGCGATTGCAAAGTGCGGATAATGCAAACGTATTGGACGATGCGACGCTGCAGCCATGGCATCTGAAGGTGAGCTTCCAACTTTTTGATGCGAAGGGCAAACCAACGGAACAAGGAACCCTGGAAGAATGGTGGGCCGGGCAGGACAAGGATAAGCGCATCTTCACCAGCCCTTCTTACACGGCCACCGAGATTCAAACCAAAGATGGTCTTTATAGAAGTACTGGGGTTGGTGCAGTGCCTGAAAGGTTGGATATAGTGCGCCAACAGGTTGTGCATCCTATGCCGAGCAAAGAGGATGAAGCTGGGGCGAAGCCTGTACTGCGCCGCTGGAACTTTGGAAAGGTCCAACTCGACTGCATCATGCTGAGTCTCCCAATTGAAGATGGAACACCTGCACCTCTCGGCCTTTTTCCGACCTACTGTCTCGGCCACGATAAAGATACGCTGCGAGCGAGTTTTAACTTCGGTTCGTTGGTGATTATGCGTAACAGCCTTGGTGTATTTCAATCGCGTACTGTCGCAACCGACATTACGGCGATGATGAACAATGTAACCGTCCTGAGTTCCCACGTTGAGAAGTTAGAGGGCATGGCTCTGCCAGATGCCGACTTTTTGCCCGGAACCGGATTAAAAAAATACCAGATATCGTTCATGTTAGTTCCGAAAAGGCGCGAGGGCCCCTATGGAGATTAAGCAATGTGGATCCGCATTACCCCGCAGGCGCAAGTGCGCGACATGCAACGGGCACTGTTGCGATGCGTGCCTTAATAGGCACTGATGGACAGATTTACAAGTTGAGATTGCTCTCGGTTCCGGATTCGGATTTGGCCATCGCAGCACTGACAGCTGTCCGTCAATGGACATTTAAGCCGTACCTTATGAATGGCGAGCCTGTACCAATCGGTGTCAAGATTGAAGTGGATTTCACGATGAGTAATTAGTTTCCTGCATCGGATGCAATGAAATCGATTGGAGAAAGAAAAACAATGAAGTCTCATGGATACGCCGCACACGATAAGAAGTCACCACTGGTTCCATTCGACTTCGACCGCAGAGAGCCCGGCCCGAACGACGTCGTCGTAGAGATCGACTATTGCGGCATCTGCCACTCCGACATTCACCAGGTCAGGGACGAGTGGGGAGGGTCGATCTATCCCATGGTGCCCGGCCACGAGATCGTCGGCCACGTGACTGCCGTTGGCGCGTCGGTGACGAAGTTCAAGAAGGGCGACCTGGCCGGTGTCGGTGTCATGGTTGACTCCTGCCGCATCTGCGAGAACTGCAGGGCCGAGGCGCAGCCCTACTGCGTCAAGGGGATGGTGGGAACCTACAACGCACGCGACTACAAGGGCGAACTCACCTTCGGCGGCTACTCGAACAACATCGTTATTGACGAGAAGTACACCTTCACCCTCTCTCCGAAGCTGAACCTGGCCGCCGTCGCGCCGCTGCTCTGCGCCGGGATTACGACCTATTCGCCGCTGCGCCACTGGAAGGCAGGCAAGGGAAAAAAGGTGGGCGTCGTCGGCCTTGGCGGTCTGGGACACATGGCCCTGAAGTTCGCCCACTCCTTCGGCGCGCACGTCGTCCAGTTCACGACCTCGGAGAGCAAGATCGAGGACGCAAAGAAGCTGGGAGCCGATGACGTCGTCATTACGAAAGATGCCAACGCGCTGGCGAAGCACGCGGGCAGCTTCGACTTCATCCTCGACTGCGTATCCGCCGAGCATGACATTAATAGCTACCTCAACCTGCTGCGGCTCGATGGAACGCTGTGCTCGGTCGGGCTGCCGGAGCAGCCGTTGTCCATCGCTCCGTTTGCGATCCTCGCGAATCGGCGCTCGCTGTCAGGCTCAATGGTCGGCGGCATGGCCGAGACGCAGGAGATGCTCGATTACTGTGCCGAACACGGCATCGTCTCTGACATTGAGATGACGTCGTTCGACAAGCTGCCTGAAGCCTACGAGCGTGTCATCAAGGGCGACATCAAATACCGCTTCGTCCTCGATCTTGCGACGCTGCCCTCGTAGTCAAGGGCAGCGTACTGGCCGTCTTACGCCCGGCTCATGTAAGCGCCTTCGGCGGTGTCCACGCGAATCTTCTCGCCCTCGTTGATGAAGGGGGGAACCTGTACCACCAGTCCGGTCTCCAGCTTGGCGGGCTTGGTGACGGAAGACGCCGTGGCCGATTTGATTCCCGGCTCCGTCTCCACCACGGTCATCTCGACCACCAGAGGAAGTTCGATGCCCACGGGCTTGCCATCGTGGAAGCTCACGGCAATGGTCAGGTTCGGCAGCAGATAATCCACCGCGTCGCCCAGCATCTCGCGCTTCAGCATGGTCTGCTCGAAGTTTTCGTCCATGAAATAGTAATCGTCGCCATCGTTGTACAGGTACTCCATCTTGACCTCGTCGACGATGACGCGATCGATCGGGTCAGGCGAGCGGAAGCGCTCGACGAACATGGCGCCGGTGCGGACGTTGCGCAGCTTCGCCTGGATGAAGGCGCGGAGGTTGCCCGGCGTGCGGTGCTCGACCGAGAAGACAAGATGAAGCTCGTCTTTGAACTTGATAATCATGCCCGGTCGCATCTGCGTGGCGGGAATCGACATAGAAAAAACCCCTGATTCTAAGCTTGGATTTGGAAGTGGCTGAATCGGCATGACATCGCCGCCGGAATACCCACAACCTTTTAATTGTAGCGCAGCGAGCAGCCCGTCCGTCCCTCAGCCGCGGCCGAAGATCCGCTTGAAGAAGCGCCCAATCCAGTGCGCGACATCTGACGAGTGCGGCGATGCCGGAGGTTCGGCCGATGGCGCTGCCGCCGCATCGGGAGATGGTGGCGCCGCAGGAGACGCCGCTGGCTGTGGACTCTGCGCGGCCTCAGGCGCTGTCCTCTCCGGCGCATTTGCCGGAGCAGCCGCCGGAGCAGCACCGCTCGCAGCCGCGTCATAGCTCAGGGTCGTGGCAACCTGCGCGTGCACGACGCCCGCCGGAGCCTTCGGAACGGCAGGAGTCGGAGCAAGGCCCGCACTGACTGCGGCAGGGAAGGGATGCTCCTCTTCAGCCGGTTTGCCTTCAACTGGTTTGCTTGCGATTGAAGCAGGCTTGGCGGAAGCGATGGCCGCGTCTGCCAGCGATACACCAGCTGCCGCCGGGCAGCCGCAGGGAGAGCTTTCGTTATCGACGACCTGCTTCAGGTTGCCATGCTCGAACAGAACATGCTGCCCCGGCCGCAAGTTGTAGCTCGACTCCCCAAACGTGTCCGAGATATTGAGCACGGGCGCGTTGCCGCCGCGATTATCAACGCAGGTGTCGCCGTCCTTCGTCACCCCCAGCCGCAGGTCCAGCGGTCCGGGAGCTGCGACGCCGAATCGCAGGTCGGGAGTCATGATGACGTCGCTGGCGGTCGCCGCCATTCTCAGCTCAATCGCTCCTCGGTCGAGCGAAAGCATCAGCGGGGTTGCGCCCGCCGCCGCCTTTCCCGAGGTGATGTGCAAACCGCTGGTGGCGCAGACCAGCACGTTGCCGCCCCGGTCAAGCGATATATCCGCCGAGTGATCCTTTGCGGTGACGGTGCTGTTGCTCACCAGGACCGCCCGTCCGTTCGTCACCGAGAGATTGCCTGTGACCACAGCGTCCCCGACAGCCACGCTGCCGACAGGTTGCTGCGCCTGCACCGCTCCACCCAGTACCGCAAACAGAAAGACCGCCCGGAGCTTCATCGTCACCACTTTACATCTTGAGGAAATTTGCAATGATCTGCTTGCCATGCTCGGTCAGAACGCTCTCGGGGTGGAACTGCACGCCTTCGATGGGGAACTCGCGATGCCGCAGCGCCATGATGGTCTCGCCGTCCACGGTCCGCGCCGAGACCTCCAGTTCCTCCGGCAGCCCCTCTTCAGCGACGATCAGAGAGTGATAGCGCGTGCAGGTCATCGCCGACGGAATGCCCTTGAAGATCGTCCTGCCATCGTGCTCGACCTCGCTGGTCTTGCCGTGCATCAGCTTGGGCGCGCGCACCACATTGCCGCCAAAGGCCGCGCCAATGGCCTGGTGTCCCAGGCAGACCCCGAGGATCGGAACCCGGCGGCCCTTCTTCGCGAAGTGGCGGATCAGGTCGATGCTGATGCCTGCGTCCTGCGGTGTGCACGGCCCCGGCGAGATCAGGATGCGATCCGGCCTCAGCGCCTCCACCTCGGCGGGCGTCAGCTCGTCGTTGCGGCGGATGACCATCTCCGCGCCCAGCTCACCCATGTACTGCACCAGGTTGTAGGTAAAAGAGTCGTAGTTGTCGAGAACGAAGACCATAGCAGTAACTTCGATTTTACGCTTGCGCCGGTCGCATTGGGGAAGGCCGCGAGGCAACGGCATTGCCATCCCGGGTCTCTAACGCTCAGGTGACGCGAATGCTCCTGCCCTCGAAACGCTGGAAACACTTTACTGCCATGGCTTTGATCGGCGATGGCGTCATGGCTGTCGTTTGTCCCCGCTCCGATGCCCTCGCCTGGGAGCGCGGCCCGAAGTCGTGGCGGCGCCTGATGCGGAAGTTGCAGGACCATCCCACACTGACGCGCGCTATCGGCGCGGTGCAGATCATCGGCGGCATCTGCTGGGTGCTGCATCACGAAGAGGAAGACTAGAGATCCTCTGATTAAATCAGGTTCTGTTAAGGGCACGGCTTCAGCCGTGTCATCCGCTTCCCCCGCCGTGCGGCTTTAGCCGCTGAGGGACTGCTCAGGGGGACTATCCAAACCTTCCTTAGCTCTTCCGCGCTCGTTCAATCGCCCTGACCACTGCCTGCGCCTTGTTGCGGCACTCCTCGAACTCGTTCTCGGGTACGGAGTCGGCCACCAGCCCGGCCCCAGCCTGGATGTGACCCTTTTCTCCGTTCATGAATAGCGTGCGGATAGCGATGCAGGAGTCGAGGTTGCCGTTGAAGTCCGCGTACAGAATGCTGCCGCCGTAGACGCCGCGCCGGGTTGGTTCCAGCTCTTCGATGATCTCCATGGCGCGAATTTTGGGCGCTCCGCTAAGCGTTCCGGCAGGGAAGCAGGAGCGGAAGGCGTCGATGGGCGCGAGACCGGCACGGAGCTTGCCTTCGAGCGTGCTGACCAGGTGCATGACGTGGCTGTACTTCTCCACGTACATCAGGTCCCTGACCTTGACCGAACCGTACTCGCTGACGCGGCCCACGTCGTTCCGCCCCAGGTCGACCAGCATGATGTGCTCTGCGACCTCCTTCTTGTCGGAGCGAAGATCGGCCTCGAACGCGGCATCCTCGGCCTCGTCGGCGCTGCGCGGGCGAGTCCCCGCGATGGGTCGGTACTCGACCTCGCGGCCATGCACGCGCACCAGCAGTTCGGGCGAAGAGCCGACGATGTGCGCAGGCCCGGATTTTTTCCCGGACTTCTTTTCAGCCGCCGAGTCCATTCCAAAGCGCAGGTAATACATATACGGCGACGGATTCACGATGCGCAGCGCGCGGTAGATGTCGAACGCATCGACACCCGGCACGCAGTCGAAGCGTTGCGAGAGCACGCACTGGAAGACGTCGCCGGCAGCGATGTATTCCTTGGTCTTCCGGACCGACTTCAAAAACGTCGCCTTCGGCGTCTGCGGCACCAACGCCAGTTTTCCGGTAGCCCTCTTCTTTCGCTTCGTGGGCAGCGCATTGGCCAGCCGTCGCTCCATCCGGTTCAGGCGGCGGACGGCGCGCTGGTATGCGCCCTCGCGCGCCTCGCGGGTCAGGTCCACGGTAGCGATCAGGTGAATCTCTTTCTTCACATGATCGAAGGCCAGAACCTGGTCGAAGAACATCAGGCAGGCGTCGGGAACCCCGAGGTCGTCCTTGGCGAGCGACGGCAGCTTCTCGATCTGGCGAACCACATCATAGGCAAAAAATCCTACCGCCCCGGCGGTAAACGGCGGCAGGCCGGGGAGCTGCGCCGGGGTATGGCCGCTCAGCGCGCGTTTCAGCTCGTCGAAGATGTCGCCGGTAAAGGTGCGCTGGCGGCGGCCTTCGTGCAGGGTGATCTGATCCCCGCGCGAGACCAGCTTCTTGTACGGCTCAATGCCGATGAAGGTATATCGGCCAACGTGCTTGCCGCCCTCGACCGACTCCAGCAGAAACGCCTCCGGCTCTTCGGCGGCAATGCGCAGAAAGGCCGACACCGGCGTCTCAAGGTCCGCCGTCACCGTGCGGTAGACAGGGACGAGGGTGTGCTTGCGGCTCAACTTCAGGAAGTCACTGGCAGAGGGCAGGGAATTGGCGTCTACGGTCGGCATGGCTGTCTCCATGATAACTGCGGCCCCTCTCGCATCTTTGTCGAAACCAGCGTCTAACCGTTGTGTTTGTTGCGCCGCCTCGCCGCTCGAGCCTATACTCCTCGGGTTTGGTCGCAAATCGACCGGCCGGACACGCGCCTCTGCCCGTGACGATAGGCAGGACGGCGGCCGGAGCGACTTGAAGCAGCAACGCAGAAAGGGATGCCGATTATGCCGAATCTTACCCTTGAGCAGGAGATGAACCCCTGGCTGGCGCAGGAGGCTCGCTTCGATATCGCCGCGCAGAAGCTTAATCTCGATCCCGGCATCACGAAGGTGCTCCGCCTGCCCGTCCGCGAGATCACCGTCTATATTCCCGTCGGCATGGACGACGGCTCCATCGAGGTCTTCACCGGCTACCGCGTCCAGCACTCCATCGCCCGCGGTCCGGGCAAGGGCGGCGTGCGCTACTCGCCCTCGGTCTCGCTCGACGAGGTGCGGGCGCTGGCCAGTTGGATGACCTGGAAATGCGCCGTCGTCAACATCCCCTTCGGCGGAGCCAAGGGCGGCATCGTCTGCGACCCAGGCAAGATGTCGCAGGCCGAACTGGAACGCATGACCCGCCGCTATACCGCCGAATTGATGGAGTTTATCGGCCCGGAGAAGGACGTTCCCGCGCCCGACATGGGCACCGGCGAGCAGACCATGGCGTGGATCATGGACACCTACTCCATGCACACGCGGCAGACCTGCACGGCGGTGGTCACGGGCAAGCCGGTCAACCTCGGCGGCTCGCGCGGTCGGCGCGAGGCGACGGGACGCGGCATCTCCGTCGTCTGCGACGAGGCGCTCAAACATCTCGGCCTGTCTATTGATAATTGCCGCGTTATTGTGCAGGGCTTCGGCAACGTCGGTTCCAATGCCGCTCGTATCCTCGCCGCGAAGGGATACCGGATCGTCGGCATCGCCGAGTACGACGGCGGCCTCTACAACGCCAATGGCATCGACATCTCCGCTCTGGCTGAACATCGCAAACAGGCGGGCACTGTCAACGGTTTCCGCGACGCGGAGGCCACCGACAAGGACGAGCTTCTGACTCGCGCCTGCGAGATCCTCATTCCGGCGGCGACCGAGAACGTTATCACCAGCCGCAACGCTGACCGGCTACGCTGCCGCATCCTCTGCGAAGGCGCGAACGGCCCGACGACGACCGTGGCGGACGACATCCTCGCGGACAAGCACATCTTCGTCATCCCCGATATCCTGGCCAATGCCGGGGGCGTCACCACCAGCTACTTCGAGTGGGTGCAGGACCGCATGGGCTACTTCTGGACCGAGGACGAGGTGAATCAGCGGCTCGACCGCATCATGACCGACAGCTTCCGCGATGTGCTCGCCTACGCCAAGACTCATGGCGTCCACAACCGCATCGCCGCGTATATGCTCGCGGTCGACCGCGTGGCCTATACGACCCGGCAGCGCGGCATGTATGCCTAGCCGCGGCTAAGGCACCTTCACATGCAGCACCACTCTGGCGGCGACGATGCTCGCGGTCACTCCGGTCGATGTGCCGATGACTTTGATCGTATAGTCGCCGGGCCGGGTACCAAGGTCGGTGCAGTTTCCGCATCCGGACAACGCCGCGATGCCACAGACCGCAACAATCGCCAGAAGTCCTTTGAATGTCCATCGCCGGCGGCGCGGCAGCAGCAGCAGCAGCAGGCCCGCGAGCGCCGGCCCGGCGAAGGGCACTCCCGCGCTGCTCGAAGAGGCCGCATTCATCGCGCAGTCGTGCGGCGCCATGGTGCTGATCTCAAGACTGGTCGTTCCGCCGCTGGCCGGCAGCGTAGCCGTGCCGAAGGTACAGGCGGACTCCGAGGGCAGCCCGGAGCACGAGAGCGCGACCGGCTCCATCGACCCGGCCTGCGGAGCCACCGTCACCGTCAGATTCACCGTGCTTCCGGTAACCACCGCAGGAGTGCCGCTCACGGTCACGGTAAAAGGAGCATCCCCCGCGCTCGTCGCATCGTTGACCGTCTCCGCCAGCGGTGCGGAGGAACTCGCCGCCGCGGTCGCGCTGCCCGCGTATTTTGCGGTGATGGAGTGGCTGCCAGATCCCAGCGCAGCAGTGCTCAAGCTCGCCGTGCCCGAGCCGTTCAGCATTGCCGTGCCCAGTTGCGTGCTGTTGTCCATGAATATCACTGATCCCGCAGGTGCCGGCGTCTGCCCCGCCGCCTTGACCGTGGCGGAAAAGGTCACGCTTTCGCCGGTAATTGCCGGGTTGGAGGAACTGGCGAGGCTTACCGTGGTTACATCGGGCACGACGACGACCGGCACAGCGTTCGAGGCGGAGCCGAGGTGCCCTCCATCTCCCGAGTACACCGCCGTCACCAGGTGCGTCCCGACCGCAAATCCGGTCCCGGCGCTGGGTGGGCAACTGGCGGTTTGCGTCACCGGGATGGTGCATATATTTGTCGCACCGTCGAAGAAGCTGACCGTCCCCGACAGCAGGCTTCCGTCGCTTGCGCTGACCACGGCATACCCGGCGACCACCTCGCCATAGGAGATAGTGCTGGGCGTCGTGACCGTCAGCACAACATTGGTAGCGATGCCGGTCGTGGCAAGCGCCGCAGGAAGAAATATCGCCGTAAGCGCGAGCAATGCAATCGCTTTGAGGGTGAGGCTTCGCATCGGCATAAGGAGAGCGCTCGAAATACTCCGGGGCAACCTCTGGGGAATACTCCCGGCCAAACTCTTGGGTAGTCGCAGGGCCGCTGTGTCCACCTTCCCTCTCTATCGGCGCTTCGAGCCGGAAGCGAGAGTAGGGCTTGAAAGCAGGGAATTTATTCTGGGCCGGGATCGCCGCTATTCGCTGTAGCTTTTCCGTCGAACCTTCCCGCTGAAGCTTCCGGCGGAACCATTCAACCCGGCATTCAGGCCAGTGCCGCCCCGGATGTGTCAGAATTACTATCATCGGGGTGGTGTACCTTGCCTGCGATGAGCACGACTGACTGCGCATGAATCTGCCCAATTCCATCACGATGAGCCGCGTTGCCTGCGTGCCGCTTCTGATCTGGATTCTCTCGCCCGCATTTCCCTGGACGGGTGGCCACGGAGCCGTGGGCCTGCGCGGCGGCGAGCAGGAGGTGATTGCCTCCGTCGTCTTCATCCTGGCCAGCATCACCGACGGACTCGACGGCTACCTCGCGCGCAAGCGCAACCAGATCACAACCATGGGCATGCTGCTCGATCCGCTGGCCGACAAGCTGATGGTCTCGGCCGCGTTCATCATCCTGGTGGCCTACAACCCGAGCGTCGTCCCGCCGTGGATCGCCGTGCTCGTCATTGGCCGCGAGTTCCTCGTCTCCGGCCTGCGCTCGATTGCCGCCACCGAGGGCTTCACCATCCAGGCCAGCGAGATCGGCAAGCTCAAAACCGTCATCCAGATCGTCTCCGTCGTCGCCGCCATTCTGGCGCACCGCTGGGACTACTGGCTCTGGTTTCCAAGCTGGGGAGGCGGCTTCGTTATCGGCGTCCGCTTTATCGCCATCACGGCCATTTATTGGATGGTGATCGTCTCCATCATCTCGGCCATCGACTACTTTGTCGGCTTCTGGAAGAAGATCGACCACGCCAGCGACACCCGCCGCAAACGCCGGAGCTTCGTGCTCAACCGCAAGGCAAAGCAGGCTCCGCCGAGCGAAAATCCTTCGCGCATCTCCTGAGGCTGTAAATTCTGAAGCTGCAAGATTCGCGCTGCCGGTTATTGCAGAATAGGCACTCCGTTCAGATGATCGGCAATCCTCGCCTTCCACTCCGCCGGACCGGTGTTGTGCACACTTGTCCCCTTGGCGTCGACGGCCACGGTCACCGGCATATCCCGCACGTCGAACTCGTAAATCGCCTCCATGCCGAGGTCTTCAAACGCCAGCACCCGCGAACTCTTGATCGCCTTGGAGACCAGATAAGCAGCGCCGCCGACCGCCATCAGGTAGACCGCCTCGTTATCGCGGATCGCCTCGATGGCGGCGGGTCCGCGCTCGGCCTTGCCGACCATGCCGAGCAGACCTGTTGCTTCGAGCATCTGCCGCGTGAACTTGTCCATGCGCGTCGCCGTCGTGGGACCGGCCGGGCCAACAGCCTCTTCGCGCACCGCATCCACCGGGCCGACGTAGTAGATGAAGCGGTTGGTAAAGTCCACCGGCAGCTTCTCGCCGCGGTTCAGCATGTCCGTCATGCGCTTGTGCGCGGCGTCGCGTCCCGTCAGCAGTTTGCCCGAGAGCAGAACCACCTCGCCCGGCTTCCACGTCTTCACCTCGTCGCGGGTGACGGCGTCGAGGTTCACGCGGCGGGCGCTGCGGACGTCGTAGCTCAGTTTCGGCCACGCATCGAGCGGCGGCGGATCGAGCATGACCGAGCCCGAGCCATCCAGTTGAAAATGCGCGTGGCGCGTGGCGGCGCAGTTGGGAATCATCGCCACCGGCAGATTCGCTGCGTGGGTCGGGTAGTCGAGAATCTTCACGTCGAGCACCGTCGTCAGCCCGCCCAGCCCCTGCGCTCCAATGCCGAGCTGGTTGACGCGGTCGTACAGTTCGATGCGCAGTTCTTCAATCTTCGTCTTCGCTCCGCGCGCCTTCAGCTCCTGCATGTCGATAGGGTCCATCAGCGATTGTTTAGCCAGCAGCATCGCCTTCTCCGCCGTCCCGCCGATGCCGATGCCGAGCATCCCCGGCGGACACCAGCCCGCTCCCATCGTCGGTACCGTCTTCAGCACCCAGTCGACGATTGAGTCCGACGGATTCAGCATCACAAACTTCGACTTCGCCTCCGAACCTCCGCCCTTGGCAGCGACGATCACATCCACTTCGCCGCCCTTGACGAGTGAAACTTCGACGACGCAGGGCGTATTGTCACGCGTATTCTTTCGCGTAAACGCCGGGTCGGCCAGAATGCTGCCGCGCAGCTTGTTGTCGGGGTCGAGATAGGCCTTGCGCACGCCCGCGTCGCACATCTCCTGTAGATTCAATGTGGCAGGCCCACCATCCGGCCCCTGCCAGACGACCTCCATCCCCACCTTCAAAAAGATGGTCACAATGCCGGTGTCCTGGCAGATGGGCCGATGCCCCTCGGCACACATGCGCGAGTTGATGAGGATCTGCGCCATCGCATCCTTGGCCGCGCGGCTCTCCTCCATCTCATAGGCCCGCGCCAGATTCTCGATGTAATCCACCGGATGGTAGTAGCTGATGTACTGCAGAGCGTCGGCTACGCTCTGGATAAAATCGTCCTGCTTGATGATGGCCATAATGTTCTCTCGATATTGATTCTAGGATGTCTGACATACTGTTGTCCTTCCTATCGTTCCAGTGGATGGCCGCATCCTATGTTTAGAGAAGAGATTCATGACTGAAACCCGCACCGAAACCGACTCCCTCGGACCCGTCGAAGTTCCCGCCTCCGCACTCTACGGAGCGCAGACCACCCGCGCCGTCGCGAACTTTCCCATCAGTGGCCTTCGCGCCAGCCCCTTCCTCATCAGCGCATTGGCGATGATCAAACAAGCTGCCGCCGAGGCCAACCAATCCCTTGGTCTCATCACCCCGGAGCAGGGAAGCGCCATCCAGCAGGTGGCGCAGGAGATTATCGACGGCCGGCACCACGACCACTTCGTCGTCGACGTCTTTCAGGCAGGAGCCGGCGTCAGCCTGCACATGAACGCCAACGAAGTCATCGCCAACCGCGCCGGTCAAATCCTCGGAGCGCCACTCGGCGACTACAAAAAAGTCCATCCCAACGACCACGTCAACTACGGCCAGTCGACCAACGACGTCTTCCCAACGGCCATGCGCCTCAGCGCACTGCTGGCGCTCGAAGACCTCGATCCTGTGCTCGGCGATCTCGCCGGCAGCTTCGCGGCCAAGGCTGCCGAGTTCAAGGACATCCTCAAATCCGGCCGCACCCACATGCAGGATGCCGTGCCCATCACACTGGGGCAGGAGTTCGCGGCCTACGCCGTGGCCATCCGCAAGTGCCATCAGCACATTGCCCGCACCGCCGAAGACCTGCATGCACTTGGTCTGGGAGGCTCCGCCGTCGGCACCGGCCTCAACACTCATCCGGACTACCGCGAGCGAGCCATCGCCAATCTCAGCCGCATCTCCGGCCTCGAACTGAGGCCAGCCGAAGACCTGCGCTACGCCATGCAGTCGAACGCTGCGATGGCCAACATCTCCGCCGCCCTGCGCACGCTCGCGCTCGAAGTCATCCGCATCTCGAACGACCTCCGCCTACTATCGAGCGGCCCCAACACCGGCTTCAACGAGATTCACCTCCCCAGTCTGCAACCCGGTTCGAGCATTATGCCGGGCAAGGTCAACCCCGTGCTGCCGGAACTTGCCGCCATGGTCGGCTTCCAGGTCATCGGCAACGATACGGCCACCGCCTATGCCGTTCAGGCCGGGCAGCTTGAGCTGAACGTGATGATGCCTGCGATGGCTCACAACACGCTGCAATCCATCACCATCCTGACCACCATGCTCCGTCAGTTGGACCAACACTGCATCCGCGGCATCACGGCGAATCAAGACCGCTGCGCCTTCTATGCCGGCAGCACCATCGCGCTGGCTACGGCGCTCAACCCCTACATCGGCTATGCGAAGGCAGCGGTACTGGTGAAGGAATCCGTCGCCTCGGGCCGCTCCATCGTCGATCTCGCCCGCGAGCAGAAGCTGCTCACCGAAGACCAGATCAGCGAGATCCTCGACCCCAAAAACATGACGGAACCGCACGCCGGAAAGTCCTGACCGACTGCGGTTCCGCCATCTTTTCCAATTAAGTCCGCTGCCGGAGCGATGCTTATTTATTTCTTCCGAAGCGATAGACCAGGCCGATATTAAAGCCGGCGTTGTTCTGAATCGTGTTGCCGAACGTCGTCCCCACGTAGGTCGGCGTGATACGGGCCGCCAGGTTGGGATAGAAGTTGTAGTCCAGGTTGAGGCCGACCGAGAACGCCGCGTTATAGCCGGACTCCCATGTGCCCAGCAGCGACGAGGGGATCGTCTTCGATCCGCCGTCGAACTTGCCCAGCCCTACGCCGCCCACGGCAAAGACGCTCGCCGCCATCTTCTCCTTGGCATAGAACCGATAGGTCGGGCCAGCCATGAAGGTGTACTCCGAGATCTGCGGATCGAATTTGAGGTAGGGATTGGTGTCGATCTTGGCGCGGCCATAAGCGCCGCGGATATCGCCCACAATGCCGAACTTCGGGCTCAGATAGCGGGTTGTGCTCACCCAGAAGCTGACCTCGTTGTTCTTCTGCAGGTTCTCGCCCGAGCGGAAGCGCAGGTATCCACCGCCACCGCCAACCTCCCAGCTGTGGGAGTAGGTGTCCTTGACGATCCGGGCAATACGAGCCTGGCGGTTTGCGTTCGTCTCCCGCCGGTGCCGCCGTGTGGACTGCGCCTGTGCGATTCCTGCTCCACTGGTCAAAAAGGCCGCCAGCAACATAACCGTTACACACTTTTCCTTCGACTTGAAACCGAACATCAAATATTACTCCCGCAGAAGCTGCGCTTTGCTATTGTTGGAACTCGGGACATGCTGCGCGGACGACCGGCAGCAGCCATCCCTTATTAGAACATCCGCCGCCCTTCCGGTGGCGGCCGCAGGCAAAGGAGATTGGTGCGATGGCGAAAAAAAGTGGCGGCAGCGGCTTCGGCAAGTTCTTTCTGGGATTCATCCTCGGCATTGCCGCCGTTGCCGCGGGCCTGTTCCTCTACCTCCACTTCGGGCCGCTTCCGGTGGCCGTAGCCGACAAGCCTTTTCCGTATGAGAAGCAGATCGTCAGATTGCCCCTGCACGCCCGCATCGACAGCGAGCTCAAAACCCCGCCCTTCGGCATCAGCGAAGACGTCTTCGAGTCCGGAGCCCATGTCTATCGCAACCAGTGCGCCAGCTGCCACGGCACCCCCGGTCATGACGTCGCCTCGGCTAAATATATGTATCCAGGCGCTCCCCAGCTTTGGAAGAAGCATGGCAAATCCGGTGTTGTCGGTGTCAGCGACGATGCGGCCGGTGAAACCTACTGGCGAGTCGCCAACGGCATCCGACTCTCCGGCATGCCTGCCTTCAACCACATCCTCACCGACACGCAGATGTGGCAGGTCAGCCTGCTGTTGAAGAACGCCGACCAGCAACTGCCGTTGCCGGTGATGCAGATTTTGACGAAGTAGGCGCGCAACCGGCCGGGTGTCCCACGCCCCGCCTCCGGGACGTGGGGTTCGATCGGCTTCCCGGTTTATTTCAGGTTGTAGATGATCGACGTGACGAACTGGAAGCTGTTCTTTTTGTAGCCTTCAGGCGGCATATTGAGGTAGTTGTCCGTGGCATTCAGGCCCAGGCTGATCCGCTTGTAGGCAGGAATCGCCAGGCCGGCGGCGGCAACTGCCGAGTATGCATCAGGATTGTTGAACGCCGGCAGAATGCTGGCGCTCTGGGTGAACAGGATCTTGCCCGGCAGACTGCGATGGTAGGCTTCACCGAAGGTAGCGCCGATCAGGTTCTGGCTGGGTACGCTCGGGTTGTCGATCGTAATCGGGTCAGGTTGGATGAAAGACTGCATTTCGTAGTGTATGTCTCCCTTCAGATCGAACTCCTGCACCGGAGTGAGGAGGACAGTCCAGCCGAAACCACCGCCATAGACCTGCTGCAGATTCAAGCCCTGGGCGAAGTTATGGTCGTAGGAGAGGTCGCCCAGCGCATAAAAACGGGGGGTCAAGTAGATGTCATGCTCCGCGTCGGCGTGGAAGATACTGGTCTTCGCCTCGGAGGGAGGGCTCGGAGGATTCGTCTGCGGAATGACGGGCTGGGTCAACTTGCCGTAGCTCTCGAGCAGGTTGAGCGTGGTCCGCGTCTTCGGCGGCAGGTACGTCACCGTGGGAATCGCCCGCAGCAGCGAAACGCCTGCCGTAAAGCTGGTGCCGGTCTGGGTCGAGCGGATCAGCGTCGCTCCCCCCGAGACAGTGCCGTTCCATCCATGAAAAAGGTTTGGATGATGCAGCACTTCCTGGTCATAGGTCGCTTTGTCGACGATAAAGGCCAGGTTCTTCGTCTGAACCTCTTCGGGAGCGCCAGACGGCTTGGTCACCGTCACGGTACCGTCCGCGTAGGTAATCTTTCCCGGTTCGCGAGCAATTTTCGAAGGCTTCTCGTCCTTTTTGATGACGGCAAAGTTGTTGTTGGAACGCAACTCCTTCACCTTGCTCAGGGGAACCGTAATCTCGCCGGCTATATCGCTCTTGAAGACAATGCTGTCACCCACCCCGCGCTCGATGGTTCCGGTCAGTTGGTCGCCGTTGGTAAATACAAGAACGTCAGGCTCGGGCTTGCTCTGCGCGGCTGCCATGGCTCCCTGGGTAAGAAGGCCTGCCCCAAGGCAGAACACCATGAGACTCCAGATGCTTCGTTTCGCGGTAAGGACGGGTAGATAAGATCGATTCATCTATTAAAAATAACGCAGTTACAGTTCTTTAGCCCTCGCGCGCGAACTTCCATTTTGATGGGATAGGAATGTCTTTTGCGCAGGCTTCAGCGCCGCAAATGGAAGATTCAGCAGACGCACCAGCGTTGTTTCCGCCCGAGGCAAGCGGCTGTCGCTTCCTGTCCAAAACTCTCTTTTGAAGCAGATCTTAATCTGTAAATCATCTGAAATGAATTATTTACTGAATAATATCGTAAGTGTAATGGATTCATCATCTTACGGGTCGATCGCAACCTTCGGTGCCGGCGCCGGAAAGGGTGAGATCTCCACTCCTGGAACCAAAGTTCCATATGGAGCGCAGATTCTTCCGTTCGGCCGCTCTATCGATTCAATACTTTAGCCAAACGATCAAGAAATTCTTGCCAATCGTCTTCCAATAGGCATACTATCCGTTTCGAACTTGGTTGGGTTCGCTAATCGCGCACCTCCCGGGTCAAAAAATCATTTGCGAAATGGATAGTTCCTCATCAACTTTTCCGTACAGTATGGATCCCATAACCCAACTTCCTGACGGGGCGGTTAGACCCCTCAGCGCGCAAGAGGAAGGTAAAAACTATGGCATGGTACGCCTATTGCATCGCAGAACGACAGTCTTTTCCGGAACTCTGCCGTCATCGTCGCCCGATGCCCCTCACCGGGGTCTCCGGCCTCTTCGGTAATCAGACGTTTCTCTTTCCCGCCAGTGACCTGGCCGTTATCGTCTCCGAGCATAGCGCCCAGGACCATGAACGGCTCGACCAGCAAGCAGCCAGGGACCATGCCCGCGTCATCGCGGACTGCTTCAAGCTCTCCACTGTCCTGCCCTTCCGCTTCGGTACGACCTTTCAGGACGACGACGCCCTTCGCCGCTCCGTCCGCTCTAACCAGCGACATTTTCAGGCCAACGTCGAACGTCTCCGCGGCAAAGCCGAGATGCACCTCAAAGTCCTCGTGGACGATACCTGCCCCGGCAACTCGGCCCGCGACATGACCGTCGGTCAGCAGTACCTGACCAGCCTCCGCGAGAGCGCCAGCCGCCAGCGGGAGCGCCAGTCCAAGGCCCGCGCTCTTTCCGTCCAGATGCACCGCATGTTCCTTCCCATCGCCGAAGAGATCACCTGCAAGCGCATGGAGTCCGGCAAGATGCTTCTGGATATCGCCCATCTGATCGACAACAAGACGGTCGAACGCTACCAGAACAAGTACTCCTCCGCCACCCTGCAGTTGAAGGAGTGCAGCATGCAGCTCTCCGGCCCTTGGCCTCCTTATCACTTTGTCCAGCGTTCCAGCACGCAGCAGCAGTATTCTGCTTAGATTCTGCTACCGTCAACTGCCCCATTTTCTATGCTATATCGAAGAAAATGGGGCAGTTCTGTGTCTGCGGGACTACCTTTGGCGGATAGCGGGCATCGGAAAGTAGTGGAGAATGCCTGCCTCAGGTCCGCAAATCTCAGCAGATCGTTGACGATGCAGACGACGCATTCTGAAACTCCACTGGAACCCCAGGAGAGAACATGAACCGTACGATCCGAAGTTCTTCCGCGCGGGCCTTGTCCGTGCTTTTATCTGCCGGTGTCGCCCTGTCTGCGATGCCTGCTGCCTTCGCTCAAACCACGACCACGACCACCACGACGCAGACCGTCAGTCCCACCCAGGACTCAACCACCATCACAAAGAAGAACGGGGTCTACTTCTACCAGGTCAATGTCGTCCATCGTGACCTTGACGCGGTGAATTACTTCCACCGCAGCGGCAGCACCAAGATCGGCTTCCGGGGAACCTCGCTTCTACCCAAGGCCAAAGGCGAAGCCAGGGTACAGAGCGAGCGCGGCCGCATCACCATCGACGCCAACTTCAAGGGCCTGACGCCGGCCAACGGCTTCGGCCCCGGCTATCTGACCTACGTCCTTTGGGCGATCACGCCCGACGGCCGTGCCACCAACCTTGGAGAGGTGCTTCCATCCGGCAAGAAGAATAATATCCATGTGACGACTTCACTCCAGTCCTTTGGCATGATCGTCACCGCGGAGCCATACTACGCCGTCACCGAACCGAGCGACGTGGTCATTCTGCAGAATGACGTTCTCGAGAACAAGACCAACGGCGTTATCGAAAAGGTGAACGCGCATTACGCCCTGCTGCCGCGCGGCTTCTATGCGCCTACCTCGGGCTCCGATACCAATGACAATCCCATTACCCGGGACGAGAAGGCTCCGCTCGAGCTTTACCAGGCATACAACGCGGTTCGTATCGCCCAGGTCCATGGAGCCGACAAGTACGCCACCGACATCCTGAACGAGGCCAAACAGGATCTGAAGAATGCTGCCGACATCAACAGCAACAAACACGGCGACCGGAAGATGGAGATCACCTTTGCCCGTCAGGCCGTTCAGCGCTCCGAAGACGCAAGGCTGCTGACCCTGCGCAAGAAGGAGGACGAGCGCCAGTTGAACGCGCAGCGCGCCGCCGAGCAGTCCAAACTGGCCGCGCAGAAGTCGCAGTTGCAGGCGCAACAGGCCCAGATGCAGGCCCAGCAGGCGCAGCTTGAGGCAGAACGTGCCCAAGCAGCCAAAGCCAAGGCGGACGCCGAGGCGGCAGAGGCCCGCGCCCGTGCGGCCGAAGCCAGCAAGAGCGCGGAGAATGCGAACGCCGTTCGCGAGCGCCTGCGCGGCCAGTTGAACAGCGTGCTCGCCACCAGCGAGACCGCACGCGGCCTCATCGTCAATATGTCGGACGTGCTCTTCGATACCGGCAAGTATTCGCTGAAGCCGGATACCAAGATCAGCCTCGCCAAGGTGTCTGGAATCCTCCAGGCCTATCCGGGGCTGAAGCTCCAGGTCGAGGGCTATACCGACAGCGTGGGCAGCGACCAGATGAATCAGAAGCTGTCGGAAAACCGCGCCGATGCGGTCAGGCAGTTCCTGATCAGCCAGGGCGTGCAGCAGAACAACATCACCTCGACCGGCTACGGCAAGAATAATCCGGTCGCGGACAACAGTACGTCCAAGGGACGGGCTCAGAACCGCCGCGTGCAGCTTGTCGTCTCCGGCGATGCTATCGGCGTCAAGGAATCCGCGCCAGAGGCCGATACGGCAGCTCCTGCTCCACCGCAGCCGCCCGCGGCTACGGGAACTGCGAATCCGCCCGAACAATAGCGCTGGAGGGCGAAGTGCCGCTGTCTGCGGCATTTCGCCTTCTGTTTCATAAGATGTAGAGTTTTTTGTCCCGGCGGCCTTTGCCTACACGGATGCGGCAATCTTTGGCCGATACAGCCAGATACCGGAAGAACAGCCTACATGTGAATCGTCCAACCCAGCTCGGAGAGCTTCTCTTCGATATCGGCCAGTGCCAGCTCAAGTGCAGAACGGCGGTGCGGGTTCGACGTCCGCTCCGAGAGCACGCGCTCGCGCTGCAACTCCAGTTCCTGTAGCTGGCGCTTGTGCTCGGCTGCCTTGGCATGGAGGGCTGCTGGGCTGGGTCGAGGCTCAACGGCCTGAGATTGTTGTTCTTCCACGGATTTACTCTCCCATCCTCGCGACATATTACTCATTCTACGCCGCCTGATGTTAAGGGATGGATAGTTTTGCCGTGCGGGCGCCGCATCCAGACCTCCGGATAGCGTTGCGTCGAGAGCACAGAGAACGCGAAGGGATGGCAAGAATGCGTTCTTCCATCGGTGATCGCGCGTGAGAACTACTCCTCGACGCCCGTCCGTTTCGCGCGTAGATCCTCTGCAATCAGTTGCCCGTGGAAGCGTCCGTTTTCGATGAAGATCTCGTTGGTGCGCTCGCCCGCGACGATCACGCCGGCCAGGTAGATCCCCGGAACGTTGCTTTCGAGCGTCGCCGGATCGCACACCGGGCAGCGGTCGTTTGCCTCGTCGAGTTGCACGCCCAGCCGCTCGATAAACTCGAAGTCCGGATGATAACCGGTCAGGGCGAAGACAAAGTGGTTGGGAATCGTCAGCGGGCCATTCGGAGTCTCGATGGTGACGTTATCCTCCGAGATATTGGCGACCGTGCTGTTGAAGTGGGCGGTGATCTCGCCGTTCTTGATGCGGTTGTTGATGTCAGGGAGGATCCAGTACTTGACGTGGCGGTGCATCTCCGCGCCGCGATGCACCAGCGTCACCCGCGCGCCGTGCCGCCACAGGTCGAGCGCCGCAATTGCCGCCGAGTTCTTGCCGCCGATCACAAGCACGTCGAGGTCATAGAACGGATGCGGCTCGTGGTAGTAGTGCCGCACCTTGTGCAACTCTTCACCGGCGATGCCGAGGTAGTTAGGAAGATCGTAGTAGCCGATGGCGATCACGAGCTTTCGCGCGCGATGCTCTGTCTTACGACCAAAACGGTCAACGGTATGAACGATGAAGTCGCCGTCGCCGCCCTCGACTTTTTCGACGGTCTCGTACTGGCGAACGTCCAGCCGATAGTGTTCGGCCACCTTGCGGTAGTATTCGAGCGCTTCGTTGCGGTTGGGCTTCTGGTTCGGACTGGAAAACGGCATGTTGCCGATCTCGAGCAGCTCCGGCGTAGTGAAGAAGGTCATGTGCGCGGGATAGTGGAACAGCGAGTTGCAGAGACAGCCCTTGTCCACCAGTCGCGCGGAGAAACCCGCACGCTGCGCCTCGATAGCGCAGGCCAGCCCGGTTGGTCCCGCGCCAACGACAAGCAGATCAACCTTGTCGATCCCAGCTACCTCTCCAGCTTCCACTTCAACCGCACCGTCGCTCATTCCTTCATCTTACTGAAGTGCAGGTGCGGACCGCTCTCACCGAAAGCGTTGCGTCGACGCTACGGGTTGAGCACGACCAGCTTGCGCGCAATGGCGAAGAGAGCAAGCTCCAGCCGCGTCGATACGCCGGTCTTGTCGAAGATGTTGGAGAGATGCCGCTTTACCGTCTCCTCGCTGATGGCGAACTGCCTGGCGACATCGCGATTGCTGCACCCCTCGACGATGCAGGTGGTCACCTCGAGTTCGCGCGGGGTCAGGCCATAGGTCTTGCGCTCCGGTTCCGCGGCGGCCTTGTTCATCAGCTCATTGAGCGCCGTGACCAGGTTCGCGACCCGCGCGCCGCCAATCCAGTAATCGCCCGAGAGCACAGCGCGCACCGAGGTCGCAAGATCGCTGGCGACGGCGTCCTTGAGCAGGATTCCGCGAGCGCCAATCTGTAGCGCCTCGATCACCTGTTGCGTCGAAATCGTGCTGGTCAGCATGATGATCTTGACCCGCGGCGACTTGTCCATGATGGCGCGCATGGCCTCCAGTCCCGGTAGTCGCGGCATCTGCAGATCGAGCAGAAGAATATCGGGCTCAAGTTCAAGGGTCTGGGTGATGGCGACGTCGCCGTCTTCAGCCTCGCCTACGACCTCGAAATCCGGCTCCTCTTCGAGCATGTTCCGGACACCGATGCGCACAACCGGATGATCGTCTGCAACCACGACGCGAATCGATGAAGCAGAAATGACCGGGTCTTCAGTTTTTCTATTTTTCAGTACTGTGCTCATCACGCATATCCTCCTCCGAACTTCCTGCTCCGCTATCGGCGTTGCGTGCGACCAGAATACGATGCAATCGTGAACAAGCAACCCTCAATTCATTAAGAGAAGCTACATGATTAGCGTCGATTCCGCCTTCTTCCAATAAGGCCGCCCGATTTTGCAGCTCGATGGCACCGAGCATACCGGCGCTGCCCTTGATGGCGTGCGCATCTTTTCTATACGCAACGCTATCACTATAGGATGCGGATCGCAGCATGCAGGTCATTCGCTGTTCCACATCGGCGAGGCACAGGTCATAGAGCTGCTTCAATCGCTCTTTCCGCATCGAGGCCGCAAGCTTATTGTAAATAGCTTGATCCAGTACGGTTGCATTGTCGTGAACAGATGTATCCAGAGCCTTCGTATCGTTGCCGTGCGCGGCAATCGCTCGTGATAATTCCTCCATTGTGAAAGGCTTGAGCAGAAATCCATTGAAGCCATCGGCACTCCCGGCGCCCGGCACGCTTCCACTCATTGCCAGCAGCATCGTGGATGCCCCGCATATCCGGCGCAGTTCCCTCGCCAGAGTGTCGCCTGCGATTCCCGGCATCTGCAGGTCGGCGAGCACCACGGACGGCGGCGAATCCGGCGCTGCGTTCAACTGCTTTAGCGCCGCATCGCCTGAATCCGCCGTCTTGACCGCGTAACCGGCGTTCTCCAGCAACAGGGCAAGCACCTCGCGGCTGAGAGCGTCGTCATCCACAACAAGAATTGGTAACCGCTCGATCTCGTTCTTCATGCCGCGCAAAGAGTATCAATTCAGAGATTCAAGTGCCAATCGAGGGCTCGATGCAGGTAAAGTAGTGCCCATGGGGCAGGAGGATCAAATCGCGCCGGAACATCACGATGCGGAGCTTGCGTCGTTGTCCGCTCGCGTCGAAATTCTGGAGCGCGAGATCGCCGAACTTCGCGAGACTTCGAAGGGGAAACGCCGCAGCTTCAAACCGGGCAAGACGGTTGCGGCCTCCTCTTCGAGTGCGGGAACTTCGACCGCGGGAACCGGCGCTCCCAGACCGTCGCTCGAAGACCGCATCGGCTCGCAGCTCTTCAGCCGCATCGGCATCGTCGCCCTGCTGATCGGCGCGACGTGGTTCCTCAAGCTGGCGATGGACAATCACTGGATCGGCCCGCTGGGTCGCATCGTGGTCGGCCTCGTCGCCGGAGCCGGTCTGGTGGTCTGGTCGGAGCGTTTCCGCCGCCAGGGATTCAATGCCTTCTCGTGGTCGCTCAAGGCCATCGGCAGCGGCATTCTCTATCTGTCGTTGTGGGCAGCGTTTCAGCTTTACCATCTTCTGCCCGCCGGAGTGGCGCTCGCCGCGATGATCCTGGTGACGGCGTGGAACGCTTTCATGGCCTGGTCGCAGAACAGCGAGATCCTCGCCGCGTATGCGCTGGCGGGCGGGCTGGCCACGCCGCTGCTGCTCTCGACAGGCGGCAACCACGAGAAATTTCTCTTCACCTATATCTTCGCCATCGATCTCGCCACCGTTCTGCTCATCCGGCTCAAGCCGTGGCCGAGGCTGCTGCTGGGAGCGTTTCCCGCGACGGTTGCATACTTCATCGGCTGGTACGTCGGGTTCAACGCGCCGGAGTATCTCGCGATCACGGTCTTCTTCGTTGCACTCTTCTTCTCCGTCTTCGCTTCGGTGCCGATCGTCCGGCGACAAGAATCAGCGACTGCGGGTGCATTCCGCATCACGGAGATCTTTCTTCCGTTGGCCAACGCCACCTTTGCCTCGCTTGCTCTCTACACCCTTTTGCAGGATGCCGGCCATCATCCCTGCTCGCCCTGGCTGATGGTGGCCTTCGCCGCGGTGTATCTCGGCCTGATGCGGCTGCCGCAGACGGCCATCGCTTCGGCGGTGCACCTTTCGCTTGCTGTTGTCTTTCTCACGATTGCAATTCCGTTGAAGGCCAGCGGCCGCTGGATCACCGTCGGCTGGCTGGCGGAGGCGATCGCGCTGCTCTGGGCGTCGGGGCGGCTTGAAATCTCCGAGCGCGATTCTGCCGAAGCCGGAGGCTATCGCATCCTGCGCTGGCTGGCCGCGGCGGCGCTGACACTGGGGTTCTGCGGTCTGCTGGTGCAGCCGCTCTGGTTCGGCAAGCCGGTTGACACGGCCTTCGTCAACGCCCGCTTTGCGACGGCGCTCTTCGGCATTGCCGTCTTCGCCGGCGCAGCGTGGCTCTCGTTGCATACTCGGCAGGCCGGCGAGGGTGAGCCGTCCTGGCGGCACATCGCGGGAGCCTCGATCATCGCGCTCAACCTGGTGGCGATCATCGCCTGCGTGCGCGAGCTCAACACCTTCTGGAGCGGCGTCTCGGCGCATCCCAATGCGGAATTGCGGAAGGCGCTCGCTGTCTCGGCCTTCCTGATGGTCTATGGTGCCCTGCTTCTCGCGGTTGGCTTCTGGAAGCGCTCTGCATTCATCCGCTGGCAGGCGCTTGTTCTGCTGGTGTACACCATCGCGAAGACCTTTCTTTATGACATGCGTAATCTCAGCCAGGGCTATCGTGTCGCCAGCTTCCTTGCTCTGGGAGCGCTGCTGATGGCCGTCAGCTTCGCCTACCAGAAGGACTGGCTGGCGCTGCGCGAGCCCGAAAATTCTGTCCCCCACGAAGGAGGCGAACGATGAAGTCCGCACTTCTGGCGCTGCTGCTGATCTGGCAGGCGGCGGCACCGGTTCCTCCTTCTCAGTCGCCCGAGACAGTCCAGCAATACTCCCGATATCGGCGAACGATTGCGCTCGATGGGGGTGCCGGACAAACCTGCGTCGTCATCGACGCGCAGGTCTTCCCTCATGCTGCGGCGTCGCTCAAGGACCTGCGTCTGTATCAGAACGTGAACGGGCAAGGAGCGCACGAGCTTCCCTACGCCATCACGCTCAGCGAGCCTGTGCAGCCCGAGAGCGACACCGCACAGGTGCTGAACCTCGGCGCGCGCGGACACAGCATCGTCTTCGATCTACAGATGCCCGACCGCCCCTACACCGACGTCAACATCGACCTTGCCGGACAGGACTACCTGGCCACGGCCACCATCACCGGACTCGACAGTCTGCGCTCGCCCAATGCAACCCGTCTGGGAGAGTTCACGCTCTTCGACCTGACCTCGCAGCATCTCTCACGCAGCACAACGCTGCATCTGCAGGAATCCAGCTTCCCTTATCTCCACGTCGTCTTGACAGCATCGCCTGTGCCCGGCACGCGCGGCTTCACCGCATCGCCCGCGATGGTCAAGGGAGCCACCGTGCCGCCCAGCCGCGAGGCACAGTCGCTCTACACCGTCTCCGCCGAGACCACGAGCGTCCAGCAGCAAGGCCGTCAGACCGTCGCCACCTTCACGTTGCCCGAACGAGTTCCGGTGGAGCGAGTCAGCTTTGACCTTGCTCCATCCTTCAAGGCCAACTTCAGCCGCGACGTCCGCATCTCCGACCACCCCGAAGGGACGCCGGAGTCAGCCGCGGAGACGATCACCGGAACCATCCTCCGCGTCCATCTCACCCAGGCGGGCCGCGAGATTCGCCAGCAGCAACTGAGCGTCCCGGCGACGCTGGGCGCGAACATGCAGGGCGGGGCGAGCGTCAAGGTCGCCATCGATAACGGCGACGATCCTCCGCTGCCGGTCACCGCCGTCCGGTTGGAGATGCGCCAGCGTAAGCTATGTTTCTCCGCGCCGTCGGCGCAGCCGGTGACGCTCTTCTACGGCGATACCGGCCTCACCGCTCCGCAGTACGACTATGCGCGGCTCTTCTCCGCGACCGCCGGTACGCGTTCAGCGCAGTTGGGGCCGGAACAGCTTAATCCCACCTATCGCCCTCGCCCCGACACGCGCGCCCTGACCGAGCGCTATCCCGATATCCTCTGGATCGCGCTGCTGGCCGTGATCTGCATTCTCGCAGTAGTCGCGCTGCGCTCGGCCCGCACCATCCACCGCTAAGGAAAATTCCCCGCAACAAATGGGTGCCCCACGTTCCGCTTCTGGAACGTGGGATGAATGACCGCACCGCTGTACCAACGAAAGAACTTCAGCGCACCGCCGCATCCACTTCATTCAGCCAGTCCGCCGATTTGAGCAGTTCGCGCGGCTTCGAGCCATCCGCCGGACCGACCAGACCATCGTTGTACATCATGTCGATCAGATGGGCGGCGCGGCCATAGCCGATGCGCAGACGGCGTTGCAGTAGGGAAGTGCTGGCCTTGCCGAACTCGAAGACCAGACGCACCGCGTCATCGTACATCGGATCGTCGGCTTCGCCATCCGAACCTCCGCTGCCATCCTTATCCGCTTCATCCTTCGGCCCTTCAAGGAAGCCCTGGACGTACTCGGCCTCGCCCTGCGCCTTCCAGAAGGCGGTGACGTCAGAGATCTCTTTTTCGGTGACGAAGGGCGCGTGAAGCCGCTGCACGCGGCTGGTTCCCGGCGGCAGGTAGAGCATATCGCCTCGCCCCAACAGGCTCTCGGCGCCGTTCGAGTCGATGATCGTCCGCGAGTCGACCTTGGTCGCCAGGCGAAAGCTCATGCGCGTCGGCACGTTGGCCTTGATGAGTCCGGTGATGACGTCGACCGAGGGCCGCTGCGTGGCCAGGATCAGGTGGATGCCGACGGCCCGCGCCATCTGTGCCAGCCGCGTGATCGACTCTTCCACGTTGGAGCGGTCGAGCATCATCAGGTCGGCCAACTCGTCGATGATGATGATGATGTACGGCAGCGGCTCCTGGTTCACGTCCTCGAATAGATAGTCGCTGCCATTGTCGAAGAGCTTGTTGAACTGGTCGATATTGCGGACATGGTTGGCGGCCAGCAGTTTCAATCGCCGTTCCATCTCGCGCACGGCGTTGCGCAGCGCATTGGCTGCCAGCTTCGCCTCGGTGATGATCGGCGTGAACAGGTGAGGGATTCCCTCGTACATCCCCAGTTCAACGCGCTTCGGATCGACGAGGATCATCCTCACCTGCTCGGGCGTGTTCCTGAATAGAACGCTCATGATCATCGCGTTGATCGCGACCGATTTGCCCGATCCCGTCGAGCCGGCGATCAGCACATGGGGCATCGAAGCCAGATCGGCGGTGACGATCCGGCCATTGATGTCCTTGCCCAGCGCCAGGGCCAGCCTGCCCTTGGTCTGCGCGTACCGTTCGGACTCGATCACATCGCGCAGCCAGATGGTCTCGCGCTCGTGGTTCGGGACCTGGATGCCGACCGTGCTCTTGCCCGCCATCCGCTCGATCAGGATGGATTCGGCGGCCATTGCCAGGCAAAGATCGTCGGCGAGACCGGTGATGCGCGCCACCTTAACTCCTGCCTCGGGGCGGAATTCAAACGTCGTCACCACCGGACCGGGATTGATCTGCGTCACCTGACCGTTGACGCCGAACTCGGCGGACTTCTCGACCAGAATACGAGCCTCTTCGCGGAGAGTGTCTTCGCGCACGATAGCCTGCTCTTCGCTGCGGTGCAGCAGGGAAGAGGGCGGCAGCTTGTATCCGCGCACGCTCTTGGGCACGATCGTCACCGGGCGGACGTCGGCATCGGCGCGCTTGCCGAAGGAAATATCGCCTTCAGGCGTAGCCGAGGACGGGGTGGCGGCGAATGGCGCCATGCGGGGATCTTCAGTTTTCTTCGCCGCTCGGATCGGAGTTGCACCCGCTTCCGGCTCGGGCGCAAATCCTGCCCGGCGTTCTCTCCGAAATGGCTCGTCCTCAAGCGAACGGGAGGGAGCCGCAGCCCTAGCCAACTGATCGGCGTAAGGAGCGGCAGCGGCAGCCGCTGTACTCAGAGAGGTCACCGGAGGCGCGTCGACCAGCGTGCGCGGCATGGCCTGCCACATCGACCCCGGCTCCGCGCTGTCCTCATCGTGCGGTGTCAGTGAAATAGCTTCGTTCCGCTTCCTTCGCCCCCACCAGCCGAACAATCCACCCAGCAGCGTACTGTTCTCGCCCCGATTCGCTTTGCGTTCGGCCTGTTCGTGTGCACGCTGCGCCTTCAGTTCCGCCTGCTCGCGTTTGCTGCCATAGGCTTCCTTCGCGGCGGCGGCGCTGGCATCCCTGCGCTTACCCCGCCAGCGCATCCAGCGCTCCCACAGCGATTGCGGAAGGGAGAAGTGAATCAATCCCCACTCCCGCGCCGTATTGAAGGTGAAGGTCGTGGCCAGGTAGAGCGACATCGCCACCATCAACGCCACCACGATGCAGGCGCCGGGCAGGTTCAGGTACTCGACCATCACATCGGCCAGCAGGCGCCCGGTCACGCCTTCGATCGGCAGAGCGTGCCGCCACAGAATGTGTCCGGGCAGCAGCGCGATCGCGGTAGGCGCAAAGATCACCCACATTCCCAGCCCGAGACTCTTGGCCAATGGAGAGCCCGCGGGCCGCGACCACATCCAGCACAGTCCCAGCCGTCCCAGCACCAGCGGCAGGAAAAAGGCCGCAATTCCAATCATTTGCAGCAGGGCGTCAGCCAGGTAAGCACCGGCCAGACCGGCCCAGTTGTGCGCAGGGCGCCCGGTTGCATAGGCGCCCACCGTGTTGAAGGAAGGGTCGGAGGGCGTATAGGTCACCAGCGCGAGCATCAGCAGCCCGGCGGCAACCAGAACGGTCATCCCGATGATCTCGTTCAGCCGGCGGTTGCGGGTTGGCGTCGAAACCAGTCTCAGGGTCTTCATCAGGGTGTGCGCAGCCTCTCCTGCACCGGCGCGAGCGTCTCTGCACACCGGGCGGTCTGCAAGGCCGTTAACCACCAGAGCATCTTCGATTATCCCAAAGTTAGTCCGGCGCGAGCGAACAAAACTGGAAAACCTGCCGTCGGGGTATCTGGATGCAAACCCACGGGCCGGAATGCGCATCTATTCCTTTCATACTCACCGGCGGGTGCAGAAGCCCGGCGGTCCTTAGGAAACGGTTGGGCGGGGGCGCGGGTTTTTCGCGATTTCCTCCGCTTGCCGCCGGCGAAGGAGAATCGCAGACAGCCGGCGGACCCTGCTCGAACCGAATAAGCCGATCTTTTAGTCACCCTTTGCAACCTGCGTGAGAGATCTGAGGAAACCATGTTCAGCGATTCCGGCAAGCAGAACGAGATGGAGCGCGTTCTGCGCTCAGTCATCAACACTCTCCACGACAGTCAGAAGGGCTTTGCCGATATCGGCGATCACCTTGAGGATCAAACACTTAAGCGCTACTTCCTTGCCGAGTCACTCAAGCGAGCCAGCTTCCGCGGTGATCTCGAAGAGACGCTTCACCAGAACGGCGTTCACGACATCGACGAGGACGGCACCGCTGCCGGCACGCTCAGCCGCGTCTGGGCAGACCTCAAAGTTAAGCTAGGCGGCGGCGACCACACCCTGCTGGAGACAGCGGAGAGCGCCGAAGATGAAGCCAAGAAAGCCTACGCCGACGCGCTCGATCAGGATCTGCCGCTGCCCATTCGCGAACTGCTGGCCGACCAGCAGGCCCACGTCCTCACCTCGCACGATTACGTGCGCAGTCACCGCGATGCGCTCGCGAAAAAATAGAACGCACCCTAAAGATGCATAGGTCCATAGTGCAGATAGAACACCACTGCCGAGGCCACGAGGCAATAGATTCCGAACAGGTACCAGCGGCCCTGTTCGAGCCAGCTGCTCAGCCACTTCAGCGCGACCAGCCCGGCGAGAAACGCGAACACCATGCCCAGCAGGCTTGTCATCATGCTGCTATGCAGATCGATCGGCGTGCCCGCCGCAGCCGCCGCGTGCGAGGACTTCAGCAGCCGCAGAATCTCCTTGCCGACCGCCGCTGGTGTCAGGATTACAGCCAGCGCGAAGCTGAACCGCTCTGCCCGATCCTTGTTCGCCCCGGTCAGCATTCCGGCCGAGATCGTCGCGCCCGACCGCGAGAATCCGCGAAACGGCAGACACAGCCCCTGGACCGCGCCGATCCATCCCGCCTGGCGCATGGTCACATTGTCGCCATAGACGCGACCGCGCGTGTCCGTCCCCCGGTTCTCGAGCAAGCCGGCGACTAGAATCAGGATTCCCGCCGCAGCCAGCGCAGGTGCGATCAGGTCCAGCCGTCCGAACAGGGACTCGATCTCGCCCCCGGTCACGCCCGCAAAGGCCGTCTTCTCGATGACCTTGATAAGGGGATAGCCAACCAGCGCCGTCAGAAACGAGGCCCAGATGGCGCGGATGGCGAAGCGCTTGAACGAGTCCGAGCTTGAAAAGTACGTCCTCATCCACTGCTTCCAGAAGTAGACGATGACGGCGAACATCGTGCCCGTATGCAGCATTACCAGCAGCAGCGTCATCGGCGGCGACGAGGGGTCCAGACCCAGCAGCTTCTCGGCAACCACGACGTGGGCGGAACTCGATACCGGCAGAAGCTCGGCCAGGCCCTGCACAATGGCAAGAACAATCACTTGGAAGATCGGCATTGCTCTATCCTAAATGCCCTCTTGGCCGCCCGGCGCACCGCCTTGCGGCGACAGCATCTTCTCGAACACCGCCCAGATTTTAATCTGCCGAAAGCCCTCGCGCAGATAGAATCGGTGCGCTCCTTCGCGCGACATGCGCGAGGTCACCCGCAGCACGGCGACGCCCTGTTCTCTGCTCCACCTCTCAACCTCGGCGCACAGCCGCTTGCCGATCCCGAGGCCGCGCCGCTCCTCGCGCACGACCAGGCCGCTGATGAAGCAACAAGGCGGCGACTGAAGTTCGCGCAGAATCGCAGCTTCAATCCACCCGGCGATCTTCGCGCCCGCCTCTGTCTTCAGGCAGGCAACAAAGGCAATCTGCCGTTCCGGGCAAGAGGACAGCTCCGCGATATGTGCGTCGACCGCTTCAACCGATACTTCATAACCGAGCTGCCCGCTGAGTTCCGCGACCGCACCGGCATCTCCGCGCGCAATGGGGCGCACCGTCAACGATGGTGTGCCTGAACCGCAAATGGAAGAACCGTTCATAGCGGCATCCTCGCATGGATCACTTGGAGCCTGTTTAAATATCGCTGCAAAATCATTTCCGACGTCTTCACCTCAAACGCACGTCATCTCGACCGAAGCTGCGCGGCTTCATCGTGCGGCGCAGCGGAGAGACCCCTGTATTGCGCCCTCGTTCCAGCCGTCATCTCACAGGCTCCGTCAGCGATCCCACGCCGGTCAATCGCGGTCGTTCCCAAAGATTGGGATCCCCTGCTGCACCTTGTAAGCGATACTGGCCGCGCGCGCCGCCTCATCCGTCTCGGGATACCTCTGCTTCAACTCCTGCGCCAGCGAAGCTACCCGCTGGCCCGCCTGGTCGGCGCGCTTCTTGTTGTCCTGAACCGTGTACATTGTTACCGCGACGCCCTGGCGATAGGTCGCGTTGTAGAGCGCCTCGGCTGCCTTGGGGCTGTCGGGGTACTTCTGCGCATACTTCTCGTACAGGCCGGACTCCATCTCCGGACACTTCGGCAGTCCCTGCCAATCGCCGCAGAGCTTGTTGTCGAGCAGATCGTATGCCGCCAGCAATGCAAACTTGCTGCCGGGATACTGCTTCATCACCTTCTTCATCTCGCCTTCGTAGATCTGCGGCCGCAGATAGGCCTCCTGCTCCTTCGCGCTGGGCAGCGTGCTGATGTCGCTCTTCTCCAGTTGCCAGCGGATATCCGCCGCTCGCCACGCCGCCTTGGCCGCCAGCGGCGACTGGGGATAGTAGTTCGCGGCCCGCTCATACAGCAGATGCGCCGTCATCGCCGCGCCCTTGGGCGCATGGGGCTGCTGCGCCTGGGCCTCGAAATTTGCCGCCGCGCCATACAGGATCGCATCGCCACCCGGCGTCGCCGGTCCGACTACGCCCTTGTCCCGAATCCATCCCGAGGCCGGAGTCACGGTGTCGCTGTCGTCGGTAAACTCGGGCTTATTCTCATCGCTGGTGTCTTCGACGTCGGTGTTGGCGAAGACCTGAATCCACGGCCCGCTCCGCTCCACCACAACGGCCTCGTGCCCCGGCGTAATCACGGAGATCTTCTGCGCGTTGGCATCCGCGGTGACGTAGACGTTGGCCTCGTGCAGCACCGTGACCCGCGCGGCGCGGTCATACCCCGAGCCGTTGTTCCCGGGCTTCTGCGCCGCGAGAGCGCCGGAGGCAGCCAGGAAAGCTATCGCGCAGCAGACAGAAGACTTCAGCAAAGAGTCGTGCATAAATGATCGTCCCTCATCCCTTATGGATTAGACGTCGTATGGCGCAAGGATAAATAGAGGAGATTCAAAAAAAATACATTGTGTTCTCCGAAAAAGAGAGCACAATAGCGCCTGACGAAGATCGTCTCTTCACCATATCTGATTGTGCTTCAGAAGCGATTCGGAGGCTTGCATGAGATCGTCCCGATCCCTTGGTATCCTGAACCTCGTTCTGCTTGTAGCTGTTCTGGCCTGCCCGGCGTCTGCGTCGGCCCAGTCTTCGTCCCCCCAGCCCGCGACTCCCGTCGCCACGGCGCCAGCCACGGCAACCGAGCCCGGCAAGGCAGCGATCCAACAGGCGAATCCACCCGCAGACGCTGCAGCGAGCCAGAAAGCAAACCAGACAGTGAGCCCTCGCCCCCCGCTCTCGCGGACGACGAGGATCCTCGCCCTGGTAGCGGGTGCCGTCGTCACCTTTCTGCTCTACTTTCTGCTCTCCGGCCTGCATCCGCTCGAACTCATTGTCGGCGAGGACAACCGCTACAGCAACTCGAAGTTTCAGGTAGCGCTCTGGTTCTTCGTCCTCATCGCCACCTATATTGCGACCTTCGGCCTCCGGGCCTTCGCCGGCGTCATCGGCCAGATCGGCATTCCCGAGCATCTTCTTCTGCTCAGCGGCATGAGCGCCTTCACCTACGCCGCTGCCAAGGGAATCACCACCAGCAAGGTAAACGACGCGCAGGCGCAGGGAATTGCAGACCCGAAGAACACGGCGGCATCGCCCTCTCTGCTCCGCAATCTCACCCACGACGACGGCGTGGCTCCCGTCGCCGCCGAGCCCGCTGTTCCCGGAGCGCCGCTCCATCTCCTCCGTGCGGGACGGCTGCCCTCGCTCGACCTGGGCGACGCACAGATGGTCATCGTCACCCTGCTGGCGGTGGCAGTCTATATCTATATCGTCCTGCACTTCATGGGCATTCCCGACAAGCTTTACGCTCCCACGGCGAGTCTGCCGGACGTAGACAGCACTATCCTGAGCGTCTTCGGCCTCGGCCAGGGCGCATACATCACAAAGAAGGCCGTAGGCAATGTGGGGCAATCCTAGATCGCTTCGAGCCGCGCCCGCAGCTCCGGCTCCAGGTTTCCTCCGCTCAAAATCACGGCGACCTTCCGCACCCTGGGCAGTTCGTTAGCATGGTAGAGAGCCGCCGCCAGAGCCACCGCGCCGCTGGGCTCCGGGACCAGCTTCGTCGCCGCCAGCATCACGCGCATCGCCGATAGAATCTCTTCTTCGCTGACCGTCACAATTCCGTCCACAAACTCCATCACATGCTCGAAGTTCAGCGCGCCCATGCTCTGCGTCCGCAGCCCGTCGCCGATCGTCCGTGACGTCTTCTCCGCCGGCCACTTCACCAGCCGCTTCGCATCGAAGCTCTCCTTCGCGTCCGCCGCCAACTCCGGCTCCGCGCCCCAGACCTGAACATCCGGCGCGCTCAGCTTCACTGCCGTCGCCGTGCCGCTCAACAGGCCGCCGCCGCTCACCGGCGCGACGATCAGGTCGACGTTCGGCAACTGCTCCAGAATCTCCAGCCCGCACGTCGCCTGTCCGGCGATGATCGCGCGATGGTCATAGGGCGGAATGATGGTGTAGCCGAACTGCGCGGCAAGCTCCTCGGCTTTAGCTTGCCGTTCCGACGAAGCCGGTCCCACCATCACGATCTCCGCTCCCAGCGCCTTCGTCGCTGCCTTCTTCATCTCCGGAGCGTTGTCCGGCATCACGATCACGGCCTTCGCTCCCAGCGCTCGCGCCGCATACGCGACGCCCTGGGCGTGGTTTCCGCTGGAGTAGGTAATCACGCCGCGCCCGAGCTTCTCCGGCGGCAGCTGCGCCACCATGTTGTAAGCGCCGCGCAGCTTGAAGCTCCCAATTGGCTGCTCGCTCTCGGCCTTGATATAGATGTCGAACTCCGGTTCCGCGGCGACGGCCTGCTTCAACCGCGCTCTCTCGATTCGATAGAGAGCGGACCGCACCGCGACCCCTGCAAGCCTCTCCTTCGCCGCGCGTATCTCATCCAGCGTTACCAGATCACTCATTCCTGCCCTCAGCCATAAATACCGCCCTCAAAAGATCCGTCCCAGCCCGAAGTACCACTTGTAATGGTCCTTGCCTCCAACGCTGCCGCCGCCGTAGAGCGGCCCTACCAGCGTCTTGAGGACGACGATCGCCGTGCCGTCGTTGGGCAGCGACGGCGTGAACGAATTTCCGCCGAAGACCTTGCCCAACTCATAAAATCCGCCAGCGTAGATCGCGTCGCCGAAGATAGGATTGAGATGCGTCAGCCGCACCAGGTATCCCGCCTGCCCCAGAACATAGTCGCTGCCCAGCAGCTCTCCGCGACTGTACGCCGTCAAGCGCAGCGGACCGCCCAGCGAAAATCCGGCGAGCCCGAGGTTCTCCGCGCCGAAGCTCGTCCCTCCGCTGCCCACGCCAAACAGGATGCCGCGTTTTCCCACCGGGATAAAGTGCTCCATCTGCCCGTTTAATTGCGTGACCCCGCCCTTCGCATTAGGGCGCTCCGTGTAGTAGCCGAGATTAGTCCTCACGGCCGAGCCCTTCGTCGGCAGCATCACTTCATCCTGCCCCAGGTATTGAAACCGCACCGAGGTCACCAGCGGTGTCAGCTTGAACTCCTGATTCTGAGGGATCGGCGACCCGACCGTGCGCCTCTCCTCGAACCACTGAAAATCCTCACCCGCACGCAACTCCGTCCTTGCATTGAACTGGTATCCGATGTCCGCGCCCAGCCCGTTCCTGCGCTGCTTGAACTGCGCCAGTTGGCTGGTGCCTTCAAAGTAGGCCGTCTCCGTATTCGTGACATACAGGCGCGGAGCGACGAACCAGTGCGAGCCTGCCTCGAACGGCTTGAAGAGTTCAGCGGTAATGCCCGCCACCGGCCCCACCGTCCCATCCAGCCGCAGCTCCGAACCCGGCCCTGCAAGGTCGAGGAACGTCGCCCGCAGCCCCGCTCCAAGCTGAAAGTCATTGGAGTTGTTGGAGAGCAGCGTCAGCCCGACATTCAGAAACGGTGGCGCATAGTCCTTCAGTCTCGGCCGTATCAGCAGTCCCGGTTTGCCGTTCTCAGCGACCATATTGTAGTTGATGATCGCGTACGTCCCTGTCCCTTCGAGATCGGCGATACTCTTCTCGATCTCCGTGGTATCGATCGGCTTGTTGACATACTTCTTGAATGCAGCCGCTACGACAGATTGTCTTGCCCCCTGCATCCCGTAGACATCGATAAACTGCGGCTCCGGCAGTTTCGTACGCTTCCGCGACTCCCTCTGCGCGATGTAGGCCTTCCAGTCCGCGTCATTGAGAGCGTATTTTTCGAGCGCGGAGGCGTCGGCTTCGGCGGCCTTTTCGCCCTGCGGGATGATCTCGGTGCTCTTGTCAAAATCGGTCGCGCCGAACTTGCTCACGTCCGCCTTGATCAGAACATCGGCGTTCGCCATGCTGGCCTTCTCGTTGGCCGCCACCATGATCGACACATTTCTGCCCGCCACCGCCAGCGGAGAGCTCAGGCTCTCCGGCTTCACCGGTCCCGTGTCCAGATACACCGCGATCACGATGTCGGCGCCCATCGCCCGCGCCACGTCTACCGGAAGATTGTCCACCGCCGCGCCGTCCGAATAGATCTCGTTCCCATGATGGACGGGCGCGAACATGCCCGGAATCGACATCGTCGCCCGCATCGCCTGCGCCAGCGATCCATCCTCGAAGACGTGCTTGGTGCCGGTCGTCAACTCGGTCGCCACGCAGCGGAAGGGAATCGGCAGGTCGTCGAAGCTCTTCAGGTCCCAGTAAGGAATCAGCGTCCGGTCGAAGAGCAGCCCCACCGCGGCGCCCGAGTTCAGCCCGTTGGGAACGCTGATTCCATGCTTGAGCCCCAGCTCCACCCGGTTCGGATACGCGAGCTTGTCTTCCTTCCTGCGATAGCTCAGCGCCTGAAACGGAATCTGGCCGCTCAGCACGCCCGGCCAATGGATGTCGCTGACAAAGTCCTTGATGTCGTCCGGGCTGTTGCCCGCCGCGTAAAGGCCGCCCACCAGCCCGCCCATGCTGGTCCCGGCCACGTAGTCCACCGGAATGTGGTGCGCCTCCAGCCACTCGATCGCGCCGATGTGAGCGAAGCCCAGCGCTCCGCCTCCTTCCAGCACCAGCCCGATGGTAGGCCGCTTCGGCGGTTCGATCTTCGGCTTCTGCGCCACCGCCGCGGAGAGTCCCGATGCCAACACCGCACCGCTGAACCCCAGAAGAATTCTCCAGCGCAGGCCATAGTTCGAAAGAGAGATCATCTGCCAATCAATCTATCAGTAACAGCTATCCAAATGGACGGGATGCAGGTGCCGCTCACGGTTCCGCTCTCTCATCGCGAATGGGATCGATCTGTTGTACTGACCATCGCATTCGCTCTGCTCAAAACAGAAGGCGCCCCGCGAAGGGCGCCCTCTTCGGTCTTTGCAGAAAAGCGTCAGATCTCCAGAATCACCGGCATAATCAGCGGCCGCCGACTGGTGCTCTTCTGGATATACCGCTTCAGATCCGTGCGGATCTTTTCCTTGATGACCCCATAGTCGGCCTTCTCCTCCGAACTGGAGTTATCGAGCGTCCGCTGCACGATCTGTCGCGCCTCGGGAATCAAGCCTTCCTCGGCAACCGCCATGCCCCGCATCACAATCTCCGGCAGGGTATCGACCAGACCGGTGCTCTTGTTGATAGCGATGATCGGCAGCACGATGCCGTCTTCGCTCAGATGCTTGCGATCGCGGATCACCAGGTCTTCGACGACCTCGTTCGAGGCCCCGCCCGAGTCGATGCACACCCGGCCCACCGTCACCTTGCCTGTCTTGGCGGCAGAGTTCTTGTCCACCTCCAGAACGTCGCCGTCCTCCAGCAGAATCGTCTTCTCCACCACCCCCATCGACCCCGCAAGCTCGATATGACGCTTCAGGTGGCGATAGTCGCCATGCACCGGGATGAAGAACTTCGGGCGGACGAGGTTAATCATCAGCCGCAGCTCTTCCTGGCTTCCATGCCCGCTGACGTGGATCAGCCCAGCGGTGCCGTCGTCATAGATCACCCTGGCGTCGCGCCGTTCCAGATGGTCGATCACGCGATAGATGGACTTCTCATTGCCCGGAATCACCCGCGAACTCATCAGCACGGTGTCACCCGCGTCGATGTGCGCGAACTTGTGGTTGTTCAGCGCGGCCCGGCTCAGCGCGCTCATCGGCTCGCCCTGCGTCCCGCTGATCATGATGCACAGCTTGTTCGCCGGATGGTCCTTGATGTGGCCGGGATTAATGACCAGCCCCTGCGGCAGGTCGAGATAGCCCAGGTCCTGCGCAATCTCGGTCGAGTTGTCGAGCGACCGCCCGATGATCGCGACCTTGCGCCCATGCTGGTGCGCCAGCTCCATCGCCAGGCGAATGCGATGGATCGACGAGGAGAAGCAACTGAAGAACACCTTCTTCTTTGCCTGTCCGAAGATCTCGTCCAGCCGCGGCCGTACGGCGCGTTCGCTCGGCGTGTAGCCGCTCCGGTCCACGTTGGTCGAGTCCTGCAATAGCGCCAGAACGCCCTGCTTGCCCAACTCGGCAAACGCATGAAGATCGAACGGCTTGCCGTCCGGCGGCGAAAGGTCCACCTTGAAGTCGCCCGTATGCAGCACCACGCCCACCGGCGTATGGATGGCCAGCGCCACGCAGTCCACCAGCGAGTGCGTCACCCGGATGGGCATGATCGAGAACGGCCCCAGCGTAAACCGCTTGCCGGGAATCATCTCGTTCAGGTCGGCGTCGTCCAGCAGCCGATGCTCTTCGAGCTTGCCTTCGACGTATGCCAGTGTGAACTCGGTCCCATACACCGGGACATTCAATTCGGAGAGAATCCAGGGCAGGCCGCCGATGTGGTCTTCGTGCCCGTGGGTCAAAAGGATCGCGCGAACCTTGTCGCGGTTTTCAGTCAAATAGCTGATATCGGGGACAACAATGTCCACACCCAGCAACTCTTCTTCAGGAAACATCAGACCGGCGTCGATGACGATCATGTCATCCTGCCAGCGGAGGACCATGCAGTTCATCCCGAACTCGCCAAGGCCCCCCAGCGGAATCAGCTTCAATTTATCTTGTGCCATCAACCTCTCATCTTAGCATCGGCGCTCTATCCCACTGAAAACACAACCGTAACATCCGAGAGCGCTAAGGCACAGCTACAGCTTAGTTTCATGCCATGTTAAAGAGCACAACTTCAGTTTGGGTTCACGCATTGTTAAGGGCACGGCTTCAGCCGTGCCATAAGTGCTCTGCCTGCAATGCGGCTTTAGCCGCTGAGGGCAATCTCCACAGTCCTAATCAGACCTTCGCCTAATAACCCGCAAACTCCTCCGTGCGGATGTCGTCTTCATCGACTGTTGCCTCGATCAACATCTTGCGCATGGCGGCGACCATCGCCGGCGGCCCCGCGATGTAATAGATCGGACCATGCAGATCGGGCAGCGTCCGCGACAGCATGGCGCCGTCGATCTTACCCCGCTCACCCGTCCACGCCTGCACTGACTTCTCCATATCCGTCATGGTGGGGACGAAGCGAAAGTTCGGATTAGCCTTCTCGAACTCGCCCAGCGCATCGAGGAAGGGAGCGTCCTCCGGCCTGTGGTTGGCGTAGAAGAGATAGAGCCGGTGCGGCAGCTTCTCGTGCGCCGCCTGTCCGAGGATGCTCATGAACGGTGTAATCCCAATGCCCCCGGCCAGAAAGACGCCCGGCTTGGACGCGTTCTTGTGCAGTGTCAGCGAGCCGCCGGGGTTTTCGACCTTGACCTCGGTGCCCAGGGGCACGGTCTTGAGCACGCGCTTGAAGGCGGTGTCGCGCATCCGGGTTGCAACCGCCAGATGATCTTCAAACGGCGCGCTGATGATCGAGAAGGTGCGGATATTCCCCTCGCCGTCGGTCTCCGGCGGATCGAGCACGGTGACATCCATGGCCTGCCCGGCGCGAAACTCGAAGCCGGCGGGCTTGTCGAAGTAAAACGCCATGGTGCCCTCGGCGACCTGTTGGCGATTCTTCAGCTTTACCATCTGGGCGGTTAAACTTTCAGTCGACATGAAACCTCCTGCTATTGATTAGATGCCGTGGCGCCGCGAGCGTTACGCCGCGCCTGCGATCCCCGCGAAAAAGACCACCCTATGCCGTTGTCTTTGGCAGCGTCAATGCGGAGCAGAATGCCCACTGGCGTGTGGAGCAGAACGTCCATAGGTGTTTCCTTTTTGTCATTCCCGAAGGGAATCTGCGTTTGGGGCGGCACCGATACCCCTTTTGGGAACACCGCCCCCAGCTTTCACTCTTGGAACCTGTCCAGAAAACTACGTCATCTCGACCGGAGCGAAGCGGAGCGGAGAGACCCCTGTATTCGCCTTTGTTCGTTTTATATCGGTCGTAAGGCACTCTTCAAAATTGGAACCGCACATGGAGGAAAGGCAAGATACAGGGGTCTCTCCACTGCGGCGTCAAAAGCGGCCGCCTTCGGTCGAGATGACGTGAGTCCGGGGTATTAAGAGAGTGGGCAAGAGTAAACACATAATTTTGGACAGAGTCTGAGACGCAGACGGTTACAAAAGCTGTATGGCATTTAGTACACTTTGCCTATGAACTTCGCCCTTCAAGAGATGCCGCTTCCCCTTCGCTTCCGGCCGGCGACGCCGATGAGCGACGAGGAATTGATGCGCTTCTCTGCGGCCAACGAAGTTCTGCGTGTGGAACGCGATGCCAATGGAGAGATTCTCGTGATGACGCCCGCAGGCAGCAGGACCAGCAAGATTAACATGCGTATCGGCCGATTGCTCGATGAATGGGCCGAGGCCGATGGCCGTGGCGTTGCGTTCGATTCGAATGGAGGCTTCACGCTTCCTGACGGCTCCATGCGCGCTGCCGATGCGGCCTGGGTTGCCCTGCCACGATGGAAGGCGCTCAGCGATGCCGACCAGTCAAGGTATGCGCCCCTCTGCCCGGACTTTGTCATCGAACTGCGCTCGCCGACCGACAGCCTCTCTGAACTCAGGGAGAAGATGCAGCAGTGGATCGCCAACGGCGCGCAACTGGCGTGGCTGATCGACCCGATTGAGCGTGCCGTGTCCATCTATCGGCCGGGCGAGGAGCCTGAGGTGCATCAGTATCCGACCTCGGTTCAGGGCAATGGGGTCATGGCTGGGTTTGAGTTGGTGATGGCGCGGATTTGGGATTGATAGCCAAGTCGCGGAGTGAAGTGGTCAGTTGATGGCTTGTTGCTATTTTTGGAATGGCTAAATTCATAATGCACACGAGTCAGTAAATTTCACACGAACATTTAGCACGCCAATTGTGATTCACCTGAAATTGGAGGAGGGAGGATGATGAGTGGCGTAAAAATTATGGGGTTGTCCTTTATAGGATTACTTGTTGGCTGTAATCGTCCTTATCAAAGATTTATTCCCATTGGAGACAATACGTCAATCGCTCTTGACACGAAAACTGGACAACAATGTTGGACAGAGCCTAAGAAAAGTGACTTGGTTCCACAAATCAAGGAAATGAAGGGAGTTTTCTGCGTAGACCTTTACAGAAATTCAAGATAACCGGCTACCAACCCATTGCGTTTTGACATACTGCGAGTAAATCGCCATACTTATAAAAGCGTCTCAACCTCCAGTTGAGGCCAGTCGAGAACCACGCCCGGAGGCAGCATCTCCAGAGGGGTGGGAGACGAGGGAAAATGGCAAGGAAGCTCTCCAAGAATCTGACGAAGGCGCGCGCGCTCGTAGAGCCCCGTCCTTACGTTCTGGCGGACGCAGTTCCGCTCCTGCAAAAGGCAAAGTACGCGAAGTTCGACGAGACCGTCGACCTGACGATGCGTCTTGGCGTCGATCCCCGGCACGCCGACCAGATGGTCCGCGGCACCGTGGTTCTGCCGCACGGCCTGGGCAAGACGAAGATCGTAGCCGTCATCGCCTCGGGCGACAAGGTTCGCGATGCAGAGGTCGCCGGCGCTGAGTTCTTCGGTGGCGAAGAGCTGGTCGAGAAGATTCAGAAAGAAGGCTGGACCGCCTTCGACGCCCTGATCGCCACGCCGGACATGATGAAGTCCGTCGGCCGTCTGGGCAAGGTGCTCGGCCCCAAGGGCCTGATGCCCAACCCCAAGACCGGCACCGTCACCACCGACGTCGCCGCCGCGGTCAAAGAGATCAAGGCCGGTAAGGTCGAGTTCCGCACCGACAAGACGGCGCTGGTTCACGTTCCCGTCGGCAAGCTGTCGTTCGATCCGCAGAAGCTGATCGACAACGCGACGACCGTCATCTCGAGCGTGGTCAAGGCCAAGCCGTCGGCGGCCAAGGGCAGGTACATCAAGGGCGTGACCCTCAGCTCGACGATGGGTCCCGGCATCCAGCTCGACTACGCAGCCGCCGAGGCGGCAGGCAAGGCCTAGGCAATATTTTAGTTTTGCTAAATTTTTAGAGCACCAAGCCCCTTCTGGCCGCGTAAGCGAGGAGCGGGGCAGCGAAAGCGAAGAGGATTCAGTTATGGCATTGACCAGGGCAGTAAAGACGGACAAGGTTAAGAAGCTGGCGGGCGATCTCGAGGGTTCCACCTCGGCGATCATCGGCACCTTTGCCGGCCTCACCGCGTCGAAGGACTTTGAGCTGCGCAAGGCGGTTCGCGGCGCCGGCGGAAGCTATCACGTCGTCAAGAACAAGCTGGCCGCGCGTGCCAGCCAGGGAACGAAGATCGAGGCCGCGTTGCAGGGTCTCAAGGGCGTCAACTCGGTGGCTTACACCTCGGGCGACCCGGTCGCGCTGGCCAAGGCTCTTTCGACATGGGTCAAGGACAACGCCGAGTTCACCTTCAAGCTGGGCATCATCGACGGCAAGGTGATCGACGTTCGCGAGATCGCCGAACTGGCGACCATGCCGGGCAAGGAAGAGCTCTTCTCGAAGCTCCTCTTCCTGATTCAGTCTCCCGCGCAGCGTCTGGCCACCGTCATCAACGCGACCGGCCGCGACCTCGCCGTCGTCATCAATCAGGGCGTCGAGAAGGAAAAATTCGCGGCTTCCGAGGCTCCGGCAGCGCCCGCAGTCGAGGCTCCGGCCGCAGCGGCTCCTGAAGCAGCGGCACCGGCAGCAGAGCCCGCAGCGCCAGAGGCTGATAAGGTCGCCGAGGCGCACGTAGTTGAGTCGGCGGCGGGCGAGCAGCCCTCCGGCGCGGAGCAGCCGGAGAACTCCACCGCGTCGCAGGGTGGTGAAGCGGCAACCTCGGACCCCGTCGAAGGATAGCGGGCAACAAGTTTCGCCTGAGCTTTATCGGGTGCGCTGGTCTGGGCGCAACGGAAACCCGATGAGGAGCAGGCAACCGGAGCGCAGCAGGGCTTCGGCAAGGCAATCGGCAGTTAGATACTAAAGTTCAGATTCAATTGGAGATAGAAAATGGCAGACATTCAGCAGTTGGAAGATTCCATCGTTAGCCTCAGCCTCCTAGAGGCGTCGGCTCTGGTCAAGAAGCTCGAAGAGCGTCTCGGCGTTTCGGCAGCAGCGGCAGTTGCGGCAGCCCCTGCGGGCGGCGGCGCGGCAGCAGCGGCACCGGCCGAAGAGAAGACTGAGTTCACCGTCGTCCTGAAGGATGCCGGCGCGAATAAGATCAACACCATCAAGGCTGTACGCGAAGTCACCGCCCTTGGCCTGAAGGAAGCCAAGGACCTGGTCGACGGCGCTCCCAAGGCCTTGAAGGAGAACATTTCGAAAGATGATGCGGCCGCCATTGCGAAGAAGTTTGAAGGCGTCGCCACTGTCGAAATCAAGTAATTGGCCACCAACTTGCACGCAGAGACGGAACGCGCTATCCTTTATAAGGATTAGAGAAGGTTCGTTCCGCCTCGGCGTGCTGTTCGGCGGACGGTAGCATTCGGCGAAGTCAGCGGTAATCCGGCTTATCCTGCGCAGGCGCAGGCTAGGGAGCCGGCCATTATGAGCTTCGAGCGGCAGAAGCGCATAGTGCCATGGGTCAAGCGAGCGCAGCAACTTTGGGGCACGGCGAGCCTCAAACGGCGGCAGGCATTTACACCACAACGACAGAAACAGTGCACAAGTCGACCTTTGCGCTCATGGGACACGCTGTCCCTTCGAGCGCTTTTCCGCGTTTATCCGCGTCTCCGTTTCTTGCTCAGGCGCAGGCATCGGCACGCGTTCTTTATAGCAGCTTCTTCCATCGGCGAACAGTGAAAGTTTCTTGAGTTTTTCAGAGTTCGATTGAGTGCCGAAGGTTGTATGCGGCAAGACATTCTGCGCACGGGGCATGCGGCATCGAGGGCCGCAGTATCCGAAAAGACGTCAGCAGGCAATCGAAAGACGTCAGCAATTGCGCAAGCAGAACCAAACCCCGGAGGGCCGTACCCAACCCTCCCCTCGCGAGCGTTGACCGGCCTTCCGGTGCGGCAGTCAAAGCTTGGCGGGGACCTCGAAGGTAAGTATTCAGGAGAGAGCATGTCTGGTCAGTCCAACAACAGCGAAATGCGCGCGATCCGTAGCCGTCTCGATTTTTCGAAGATCCCAACCGCCATCCAGATTCCCAACCTCATCGAGGTGCAGCGCCGCAGCTACGAGCGCTTCCTGCAGATGGACAAGCTGCCCCAGGAGCGCGAGGACAACGGCCTGCAGTCGGTCTTTACCTCGGTCTTCCCCATCACCGACTTTCGCAACGTGTCGGAGCTGGAGTTCGTCGATTTCTCGATCGGCAACTGGGAGTGCAAGTGCGGCTACCTCAAGGGTCTCAATCACCTGCGCACCGCCTGCTCGCACTGCGGTCACATGGTCATCACAGACCCCTTCCATCCCGGCGATGTGCTGTGCAACTTCTGCGGAACCTACAACAAGAACACCCCCGACTTCTGCACCAAGTGCGGCGACCCCGTCGGCCTGCAACTGAAGTATGACCAGGCGGAGTGCGAAGAGCGCGGCATGACCTACTCCGCCCCGCTCAAGGTCACCATTCGCCTCAAGATCTACGACAAGGACCCCGAGACCGGCGTCAAGAGCCTGCGTGACATGAAGGAGCAGGAGGTCTTCTTCGGCGACATTCCGCTGATGAGCCAGAACGGCACCTTCATCGTCAACGGGACTGAGCGCGTTATCGTCTCGCAGCTCCACCGCTCGCCCGGCGTCTTCTTCGAGACGGCGAACAACCGCAGCTACTTCCTCGGCAAGATCATCCCTTACCGCGGTAGCTGGGTCGAGTTCGAGTACGACCAGAAGAACACGCTCTACGTCCGCATCGATCGCAAGCGCAAGTTCCTCGGCACGATCTTCCTGCGCGCTCTCGGCCTGCGCACCGACGAAGAGATCCTCAAGACCTTCTATACGGTCGACACCATCAGTGTGAAGGACGGCAAGCTCGGCTGGAAGGTCGCGTCCGAAGACGCGCCGACCAACCTGCAGGGCACTCGTCCCGCCGTTGCCATCACCGTCAAGGGTGAGGAGATCGCTCCCGCCACCCGCAAGATCTCCGCGCACTCGCTCCGTGGGCTGCGCAGCCACAAGATCGGCGAGGTCGAGGTGGAGACCTCGGAGTTCGACGGCGCCATGACCGCCGCCGACATCGTCGACATGACCACGGGTGAGTTGCTCTACGAGGCCAACCAGGAGCTGACCACCGACAAGCTGCACAAGATCCTCCAGTCCGGCGTCACCAGCTTCGAGGTCTTCTTCCCCGAGCGCGACGACGTGGGCAACATCATCACCAACACCCTGCGCCGCGACTCCGTGCGCAAGCCTGAGGAAGCTCTCATCGAGATCTACCGCAAGCTGCGTCCCGGCGACCCGCCGACGCTCGACACCGCGACCGCGCTCTTCGAGGGCATGTTCTTCGATTCGCGCAAGTATGACTTCTCGCGCGTGGGCCGGCTCAAGTTCAACATCAAGCTCTACGAGAACCAGGACCCTACCGGTCTCGACCATCGCACCCTGACCCCCGAGGACTTCTACGGGACCATCCGTTATCTGCTCAAGCTGCGCAAGAACATTGGCGTGGTCGACGACATCGATCATCTCGGCAACCGCCGCGTCCGTGCCGTCGGCGAACTGATGGAGAACCAGTTCCGCATCGGCCTGGTCCGCATGGAGCGCGCCATCAAGGAGAAGATGTCGGTCTACCAGGAGATGTCGACGGCGATGCCGCACGACCTCATCAACGCCAAGCCTGTCATGGCCGCCATCCGCGAGTTCTTCGGCTCCTCGCAGCTCTCGCAGTTCATGGACCAGACCAACCCGCTGTCGGAGATCACGCACAAGCGCCGCCTCTCCGCCCTCGGGCCCGGCGGTCTGTCCCGTGAGCGCGCCGGCTTTGAAGTCCGCGACGTGCACCCGACTCACTACGGCCGCATCTGCCCGATCGAGACGCCGGAAGGCCCGAACATCGGCCTCATCTCGTCGCTCTCCTGCTTCGCGCGCATTAACGAATACGGCTTCATCGAGAGCCCCTACCGCCGCGTCAAGGACGGCCGCGCGCTCGACTACGTCTCTGTCGTCAACGCCGGCGAGTCCGGCTTGCGCCAGGGCGATTCGCTCGAGATTGGCGAGGCCCGCAAGCTGAACGGGCAGTTGAAGAAGGACAAGAAGCGCACCATGGACCTTGCCCCCTTCAGCTTCTATCTCTCGGCCTGGGAAGAGGACCGGCACACCATCGCGCAGGCCAACATCGAACTGGACGAGAAGCTGAACATCGTTCAGGACGTGGTCGATGCCCGCCGCCAGGGCAACTTCGTCCTCGTGAACAAGGCCGAGGTGGACTACGTTGACGTCTCGCCCAAGCAGCTTGTCTCGGTCGCCGCATCGCTGGTTCCGTTCCTCGAGCACGACGACGCCAACCGCGCTCTGATGGGCGCGAACATGCAGCGGCAGTCCGTTCCTCTGCTGGTCGCCGAGGCTCCGTTCGTCGGAACCGGAATGGAGGGCGTCACCGCCCGCGACTCCGGCGCCGTCATCCTGGCCAAGCGCAACGGCATCATCGACTCGGTCGACTCCGAGCGCATCATCGTGCGCGTCGAAGGCGAGCACCACCCCACGCAACTCTCGCGCGAGGTCGGCTCCGATATCTATCAGCTCACCAAGTTCAAGCGCTCCAACCAGAACACCTGCATCAACCAGAAGCCGATCGTCCGCAGGGGCGACCGCGTGGTCAAGGGGCAGGTGATCGCCGACGGTCCCTGCACCGAGCAGGGCGAACTCGGCCTTGGCCGTAACGTGCTGGTGGCCTTCATGCCGTGGCGCGGTTACAACTTCGAGGACGCGATCCTGATCTCGGAGAAGCTGGTCCGCGAGGACTACTACACCTCGATCCACATCGAGGAGTTTGAGATCGAAGCCCGCGACACCAAGCTCGGACCGGAAGAGATCACGCGCGATATTCCCAACGTCAGCGAGCACGCCTTGCGTGACCTCGACGAGTCGGGCATCATCCGCATCGGCGCCAAGATCGGCCACAACGACATCCTCGTCGGCAAGGTCACGCCCAAGGGCGAGACCCAGTTGACGCCGGAAGAGAAGCTTCTCCGCGCCATCTTCGGCGAAAAGGCCGGCGACGTTCGCGACGCCTCGCTCACCTGCCCCCCGGGCATCGAGGGCACGGTCGTCGACGTCCGCATCTTCTCCCGTAAAGGGCAGGAGAAGGACGAGCGCGCCAAGCAGATCGAGCAGGAGATGGTCGAGAAGCTGGAGCGCAACCTCGCCGACGAGATCCGTATTCTCACCGACGAGCGCCTCAAACGCCTCGAAGGGATTCTCGGCGCGAAGGAAGTCCTCGCCGACCTGCACGACGAGCGCACCAACAAGAAGCTGCTCAGCAAGGGCGACATTCTCGACCGCGACACCATCGAGCTGATCTCGACCCGCAATCTCAAGCGCATCCGCTACGCCGACAAGGACCCCCGCGTCAACGAGCAGATCGACGAGATCGAGGAGATGACCTCGCGCCAGATCGATGTTCTGCGCAAGATCACCAACGAGAAGATCGGAAAGATGCAGAAGGGCGACGAGCTCTCGCCCGGCGTCATCAAGATGGTCAAGGTCTACATCGCCATGAAGCGGCGCCTCTCGGTCGGGGACAAGATGGCCGGCCGTCACGGCAACAAGGGTGTCGTCTCGCGCATTCTGCCGGAAGAGGACATGCCGTATCTTCCCGATGGAACGCCGGTCGAGATCGTTCTCAACCCGCTTGGCGTGCCTTCCCGTATGAACGTCGGTCAGATCCTCGAAACCCACCTCGGATGGGCGGCCCACGAACTCGGCAAGCAGGTTTCCGAGCTCGCAGCCACCTACAAGGAGGCCAGCGAGGTTCGCGAGCTGTTCAAGGCGCGCTTCGCCGGCACTGCCGCCCTCAACCAGCTTCTCGACCTCGACGATGAACAGACACTGCGCGTCGCCGCCGGCATGAAGCGCGGTATCTGGTTCGGCACCGCGGTCTTCGACGGCGCGCGCGAGTCGGAGATCAAGGCTCTGCTCCAGTCCGCAGGCCTGCCCAGCTCCGGCAAGACACTGCTGCACGACGGCATGACGGGCGAAGAGTTCGAACAGCCCGCCACGGTCGGCTACATCTACATGCTCAAGCTGTCGCACCTGGTCGACGACAAGATCCACGCTCGCTCCATCGGGCCGTACTCGCTCATCACCCAGCAGCCGCTGGGCGGCAAGGCGCAGTTCGGCGGACAGCGCTTCGGCGAGATGGAGGTCTGGGCGCTCGAAGCCTACGGCGCGGCCTACATCCTGCAGGAACTGCTCACCGCCAAGTCCGACGACGTCTTCGGCCGTACCAAGATCTACGAGGCCATCGTCAAGGGCGAAGCAGCCATCGAGCCGGGCGTGCCCGAGTCGTTCAACGTCCTCATCCGCGAGCTACAGTCGCTCTGCCTCGATGTGGAACTGATCAAGCTGGCCGACCAGAAGAAACACGCGCTGCCCGAGATCGCCGCGGCCGACTAACGCACTACAGCCCGGGGAGGACACTGCGTACTCTCCCCGGGCGCCGCTTCGGCGGCAAGACAATCGAAAGAAGAGCAACAGCACCAGAACCACAGGCCACGCGATGCGCCCGAAGTCATCGCAGAGAAGATTTAGCAACCGCAGCCAATCGCTGCAACTGCATGAGCAGAAAACAAGGGAGACGCAAATATGTTCCGCTCCAGCCCCTTCGAACTGACCGGTCCCATCGCCGACTTCGACGCCATCAAGATCCAGCTCGCCAGCCCCGAGAAGATCCGCAGCTGGTCGCACGGCGAGGTCACCAAGCCCGAGACCATCAACTACCGCACCTTCAAGCCCGAGCGCGACGGCCTGTTCTGCGCCCGCATCTTCGGGCCCATTACTGACTGGGAGTGCCTCTGCGGCAAGTACAAGCGCATGAAGCACCGCGGCGTCATCTGCGACAAGTGCGGCGTCGAGGTCACCCTCTCGAAGGTCCGCCGCGAGCGCCTCGGCCACATCGAGCTTGCCAGCCCCTGCTCGCATGTCTGGTTCTTCAAGGGCCTGCCCTCGCGCATCGGCCACCTGCTCGACATCAGCCTGCGTGAACTCGAAGCCGTCCTCTACTTTGAGTCTTATGTCGTTGTCGATCCCGGCGACGCGCCAGTCAAGGAGCGCGAGGTCATCAAGGACGAGACTAAGTTCCGCGAGCTCGATCAGCAGTATCGTCCTTCCGGCTTCAAGGCCATGATGGGCGCCGAAGCCATCAAGGAACTGCTCAAGCGCGTTGAGATCAACGAGCTTGCCATCGAACTGCGCGAGCGCATGAAGAGCGAGACCTCGCTGCAGAAGCGGCTCAAGTACTCCAAGCGCCTCAAGATCGTCGAGGCCTTCCGCAAGTCCGACAACCTGCCGCAGTGGATGATTCTCGACGTGATCCCGGTCATCCCACCCGAGCTTCGCCCGCTGGTGCCGCTCGACGGCGGCCGCTTCGCCACGTCCGACCTCAACGATCTTTATCGCCGCGTCATCAACCGTAACAACCGCCTCAAGAAGCTGATGGACCTGCACGCTCCCGAGGTCATCGTCCGCAACGAGAAGCGCATGTTGCAGGAGGCTGTCGATGCTCTGTTCGACAACGGCCGCCGCGGCCGCGTGCTTCGCGGCGCCAACAATCGCCCGCTCAAGTCGCTCTCCGATACCCTCAAGGGCAAGCAGGGCCGCTTCCGCCAAAACCTTCTCGGCAAGCGAGTCGACTACTCCGGCCGTTCGGTCATCGTCGTCGGCCCCGAGCTGAAGCTGCACCAGTGCGGCCTGCCTAAGAAGATGGCGCTCGAACTCTTCAAGCCCTTCATCTATCACCGGCTCGAACAGACCGGCCACTGCACCACCATCAAGCAGGCCAAAGAGATGGTCGAGATGCAGGACCCCATCGTCTGGGACATCCTCGAAGAGGTCATCAAGGACCACCCTGTCCTGCTCAACCGCGCTCCGACCCTCCACCGTCTCGGCATCCAGGCGTTTGAGCCGGTGCTCGTCGAAGGCAAGGCGATCAAGATCCATCCGCTTGTCTGCACCGCCTTCAACGCGGACTTCGACGGCGACCAGATGGCCGTCCATATCCCGCTCTCGCCCGAGGCCCAGATCGAGGCCAGCGTGCTGATGCTCGCCTCGCACAACATCCTCTCGCCCGCCAGCGGCCAGCCCATCACGGTGCCGACGCAGGACCTTGTCCTCGGCATCTACTACCTCACCAAGTCGAAGATCAACGCCAAGGGCGAAGGCCGCGTCTTCGCCAATATCGAAGAAGTGCTGATGGCGCTTGAAGCCAGGCAGGTCGAGACGCTCACCCCGATCCGTCTGCGCTACACCGGTCCCGTCCTCGACATGACCAATGCCTACGACGATCAGGATCTCACCCACACCGAGCCGGTCGAGTTCAACAAGCAGTTCATCTCGACCACGGTCGGCCGCGCCATCCTCAACGACGCGCTTCCCGAGGGCATGCCCTATGTCAACGGCTTGCTCAAGAAGAAGGGAATTGGACAGCTCGTCAACTACTGCTATCTGAACCTCGGCCTCGAGACCACCGTCAAGACGCTCGACAGGATCAAGGACCTGGGCTTCAAGTACGCCACCCAGTCCGGCCTCTCCGTCGGCCTCGACGACATGGTCATTCCCGACTCCAAGTACACCGTCGTCGGCGATGCCGAAAAGCAGGTCATCAACGTCCAGAAGCAGTACCTCGACGGCGCTATCACCAACGGCGAGCGCAATAACAAGGTCATTCAGATGTGGTCGACCGTCACCGAGCGCGTTGCTGACGACATGTTCAACAACATGAAGCAGCAGGATCGCGACGGCGTCATGAACCCGATCTACATCATGGCCGACTCCGGCGCCCGCGGTTCGAAGCAGCAGATCCGCCAGCTCTCCGGCATGCGCGGTCTGATGGCCAAGCCCTCGGGCGAGATCATCGAGACCCCCATCACGGCGAACTTCCGCGAAGGCCTCACCGTTCTCCAGTACTTCATCTCCACCCACGGAGCGCGCAAGGGCCTTGCCGATACCGCGCTCAAGACCGCCGACTCGGGCTACCTTACCCGCCGCCTGGTCGACGTGGCGCAGGATGTCATCATCTCGCACCACGACTGCGGCACGGTCGAAGGCATCTATGTAACTCCAATTATCGAAGCGGGAGAGACCATCGAGCCTCTGCGCGACCGCATCATCGGCCGCGTCTCGCTCGAGAAGCTGAAGGACTTCGAAGGCAAGACCATCGTTGAAGTCAACCAGGAGATCGACGAAGACCTAGCCTCCGCCATCCAGGCCGCCGGCATCGAGCGCGTCAAGATCCGCTCCGTGCTTACCTGCGAGTCCAAGCGTGGCGTCTGCATCCTCTGCTACGGCCGCAACCTCGGCTCCGGCAAGATGGTGGAGATGGGCGAAGCCGTCGGCGTCATCGCGGCGCAGTCCATCGGCGAGCCGGGCACCCAGCTCACCATGCGTACCTTCCACATCGGCGGAACCGCTAGCCGCGTCTCGGACGCCTCGCACATCGAGTCCAAGAACGCCGGCACCGTGCGCTTCATCAACCTGGTCACCGTCCGCAGCAAGGACGGCAGCCTGGTCGCCATGAACCGCAACGGTTCGATCGCCGTCGTCGACGACAAGGGCCGCGAGAAAGAGCGCTACTCCATCGTCTACGGCGCCAAGCTCAAGGTCGAAGAGGGTGCCAAGGTCGTCGTCGGCGACAAGATCGGCGAGTGGGACCCGTACACCTTCTCTCTGCTCACCGAGATCGCCGGAACCGTTCACTTCAAGGACCTGCAGGAAGGCGTCACTCTCAACGAGGAAGTCGACGAGGTCACCGGTCTCAGCCGCCTGGTCGTCGCCGACTCGCCCGACGAGAAGCGCCAGCCCGCCATTCTCGTCAACGCCAGCGGCACGCTCGCAGAGCAGAAGGGGAGCAAGAAGCGCTACCTCATGCCATCCCGCGCTCACCTGATGGTGGTCGACGGCGACGAGGTCTTCCCCGGCGACATCCTTGCCAAGATCCCGCGCGAAACCACGCGCACCAAGGACATCACCGGCGGTCTGCCGCGCGTCGTCGAACTCTTCGAAGCGCGCAAGCCGCGCGACCCTGCGATCATCTCGAAGATCGACGGCGTCGTCCGCTTCGGCGATGTCTCCAAGGGACAGCGCAAGGTCTACGTCACCGCCGACAACGGGCAGGAAGAGGAGTACAGCGTTCCCCGCGGTATCTACGTCAACGTGCAGGAGGGCGAACGCCTTCGCGCCGGCGACGCTCTGATCGACGGTCCCCGCAACCCGCACGACATTCTGGAAGTCCTCGGCGAGCGTGCTCTCCAGCAGTACCTCGTCAATGAGATCCAGGAGGTCTACCGGCTGCAGGGCGTGGCCATCTCCGACAAGCACATCGAAACCATCGTTCGCCAGATGCTTCGCTGGGTCAAGATCGAAGAGGTCGGCGACACCAGCTTCCTCGTCGACCAGCAGACGGACCGCTTCCGCTTCAACGCGGAGAACCAGCGCGTCCTCATGGAAGGTGGCCGTCCCGCCATCGGCCGCTCGCTTCTGCTCGGCATCACCAAAGCCTCGCTCTCGACCGACAGCTTCATCTCGGCCGCCAGCTTCCAGGAGACCACCCGCGTCCTTACAGAGGCTTCGATCAACGGCTCTGTCGACACGCTGCGCGGCCTCAAGGAAAACGTCATCGTCGGCCGCCTCATCCCCGCCGGCACCGGAATGGAGTACTACCGCAACGTCCAGCTCTCACCCGAGCTTGAGGAAGCGGCAGCCCAGGTCCAGGCCGAGGTTCAGGAAGCCCACGATGCCGAAGAGCGCGAACTCGAACAGATGCGCATGGAAGGCGAACAAGAAGAAATGGCCGCCGAGTAGCACCTCGTGCCGTTCTCGACGCTTCGCGTAAAACCTTAAACTACAGCAACAAAGATGGGCGGACTCGAAAGAGTCCGCCCCTTGGTTTTTCCCCGGAGCATACCGGGTAATAACCTAACCCCTACACAAAAACTGTTAGAAATTTCTTTTCTGATCGACTACCTAAGTGTGAAAAGAATTGATTCCATGCCGACCGATACGAAGAGTCAGGATGACTTGTATGAGGAAGCGGTGGAACAATTCGGCTCTTCCGTCGAAAGGCTCACGCGAGCCTACGAGGCCGATCCGGAAAGGCGCAGAGACCTAAGTCAGGACATTCATTTTCAACTATGGCGCAGCTTCCAGCGGTACGATGCCCGATGTTCACTGCGGACATGGGTCTATCGCGTTGCACACAATGTCGCCGCATCTCATGTTCTTCGTGAACGCAGGGTGCTCTCGAACCTTGTAAGCCTGGAAGAGCTTGAGCTAATTCCTGACAAGCAACAAGGCCAGTTTGCTGCGGACCAACAGAGAAATCTGGAACAGCTATCGCTGCTGATTCAGCGACTCAAACCGCTGGATCGCCAGGTCATCATTTCCTATCTCGAAGGTCTGGATGCCGTATCAACAGGAAAGATCACCGGCCTATCTCCCGCTAACGTAGCGATGAAAATAAATCGGATCAAAGCTATTCTGCGCCGGTTTTATGAAGGAGGTCATCATGCAAGATAACTCCTCAAACAAGGACCCGAGGGAGATTTGGCAAAGCCAGCCAGCGGAGACATCGAGATTGACACCGGAAGAGATTCGACAGAGAGCAAAGAAGCTGCAAGGAAAGACTCGCCGGGTATTGCTCGGATGGATAACAGTATCGCTTCTAATTGTGGGGATCTCTGTTTTCGGGATGGTGTGGATACACAGTCCATTAGTCCGAACAATATTCGCATTCAGCATTACCTGGAGCGTGGCTGGTCAATTTTTCGTAAACAGAAGAAGGCGGTCTTCCATGCTGTCCGAAGAAGTTCTGCCTGACACCGGCCTCAACTCCTATCGGATGGAGGTCGAGCGCAAGCGTTACATCTCGACTCACTTTTTGTTATGTATCTTCGGACCATCGGTTCTTGCAATCGGCACCCTGGCGGTGCAATTGGTGAGCTTCGCAAGAACCCGAGGATCAATTTCCCATACCGCCCCCTTTTTGACCATGTTGGCAATTTGGATTGTGGGCGTATTCGTTATCAGGATGAGGGATCAAAGAGAACTCAAGCGTGAGATCGATGAATTGATACAGCTTGAAAATGCTAACGGATGACGCCCGAGAGCGTGGCCGAGTACTTCGCCCTTGGATGGCTACGAATGATCAGGTGCCCCATCCTTCGCGCATTTGCGGGGGGGGGAGTGTAGCCATTTGGCCTCCCGCAGCTCTCATCTTGCAACAACAAAACCACTTCCGCGAGATTTTTCAGGGGTAATAATATACTTGACAAATCAAGTGTGATTCTCTAGACTTCGTTACATGAGCAAGGGAATGACATTACAGCAAGCCATCATCCACTTCAGCGATGCCGACAACTGCATCAAGTACATGGTTGATCTGCGCTGGCCGGACGGTGTGGTGGTATGCCCCACCTGTGGCCGGAACGATGTGTCGTGGCTCTCCAATCAGCGCAAATGGCAGTGCAAGTCCAACCACGCCAAGCGTCAGTTCTCGGCTAAGGTTGGCACCATTTTCGAGGACTCTCCCCTCGGCTTGGACAAGTGGATTCTCGCCTCATGGATGATTGCCAACTGCAAAAACGGTGTGAGCAGCTATGAGATTGCCCGCAACATCGGCGTCACTCAAAAGTCAGCCTGGTTCATGCTTCACCGGATGCGTTTAGTGATGGACACGACCGAAACAGATGCCAAGCTCGGCGGCTCTGAGGGTGGCCCTGTGGAGGTTGATGAGGCTTTCGTAGGTGGTGAGCCTAAGAACTGGCATAACAGCAAGCGCATTGCCCATCACAAAGCTGTACGGTCGGAACGTGTTCGCACCTATCAGAACGCTTTCACTCACAAGACTGCCGTAATCGGGATGCTTGACCGTGAGAGCCGCCAGATTCGCGCCAAGGTTGTGCCGAACGTGCGCCGCGAGACTTTGCAGAATGAGATTTTGGACATTATCGAGTTTGGTTCAAAGGTGTATACCGACCAAGCCGTGACGTACAAGAGCCTGAAAGACAAGTATGTTCATGACACCGTGAACCATGCGAATCAGTATGTGAACGGACAGGTTCACACCAACAGTATCGAAAACTTCTGGTCACTGATGAAGCGGAACCTTAAAGGCACATACGTTGCGGTCGAACCGTTCCACCTAGACCGCTATCTGGCCGAACAATGCTTCCGTTTCAATACCAGCCGCACTCACAACGATGAGACGCGCTGCGCTAAACTTTTCTCGCAGGTACTTGGCAAGCGTTTGACGTATGCTGAACTGACGGGGAAGGAGGCGGGGGCGAGTTTCTAAGCCTTTGCTTCGGAAGAGACAGGGACGCGGGAAGAGGTCTTAGCCCGCTTCTCCGCTTCCAACTTTCTCATAAGTTCCGCACGAGGTACGGCAACAAGCCGCCTCATAAAATTCGTTGTTCTGGCGAACTCCCCCGCATCATCCTTGCCGGGAATCGGGTTGGTCGCACGAGCCTTCATCTAGCCGCATGATACCACGCGGCGGAAAGGTGAAGTCGTGTCAAAGTTCTGCGAATCCTCCGACTACATCAACCGTGTACTGCAACAACTCCAGCAGACCAGGAGTCGCCGGTTGGATTTTCCGCTTACCGAAGTCCCTAAACGCTATACACGGCTGCAATACGCCATAGCCCTTAAAGTGGAATGCGATTTTGGCGGGGTCAAGTTCGGGATGTGCCCTCTCATAACTTTCGATGATGGGCTTCATCTCGTTCGGGAGCAAGCGGATACCTGCGTTCAGGCAGAGCAGGAGCTCTCGATGCTTATCGATAATGTCGAAGTCATGGATGAGCCAGAGGGGATCGTCCATAGGATCGGCGGCGTTATACGGTTGAAGCCGTTCGATCAAAACCCGAACATCGGAATTCGTAATCTTCTGTATCTTTCCCTCAAATCTGGTAACGTCTCCTTTATCAATAGGCTTTTTGCAGAAGACCGGAAAATCAACCGGCATCTTGTTTATTTGAGGGCCAGTGGAGAAATGCCAAACGATGTGGTCAAAGCAGGATCGCAGGTGATGGACAATCTCACCCGCGAGCACACTGAACTTTGGTGGAATGACGCAATTCTTATGGTACTCAATCGCCTTAGAAAAGTTCTCAAAGTCGTTCTCTGGGATAGCGGGGTAGTCGCCTTCATTGAAGAACCGCTCGATTTCAGCATTGAGATTAAGGATGTTCTCTTCGGCCCGGACGACCTTCTCAGCAATTCCAGCAAACGGATGAGTGGGATCGTCGTGCCAAGCCATGCGCAATCATAGCAGTTGATTCGCCAAGTAAGTTATTACCTTTTCAGGCGTGAGCTGTCCTTCCACTTCTCCAGCTAAATTCAGCTTCTGCCTCGTTTAAGGATTAAATGACAGAACCGGCCCAGCCGGTGACTGGGATAAAACTATTCCGCTTTATGTGCAAACTTATGCGATGTAACGGTTGCCTGACGTAAAAAAAATAGACTAACTTATTCCTTCTATGGGACCTACGGTGCGGGCTTTTCCACAATAGATTGGCACGACACCTGCGTATAGATAGGTCGAGAAAAATTCTCGCACGCTCACTTCTATTGCATTTTGCTCGTGGAGGATATCTATGTTAAAGCGCCTGGCCATTCTACTTGCTCTGGCTGTCGGCACGGCTACCGTTGCCCATGCAGATTCTATTAGCGGATACTTTTCCGCGAATGGGACTGATTCTTTTACCCCAAACAGCATCACCTTTGATAGTGCACAGGTCGCGGGCGCGATTGGTGGCACCTTCGCCAGTTATCTGGTGGATGGCGCCGTCATCAATTTCCTGCCCGGTCCGCTGCCCTATGCCAACGGAATGAATACGCCTCCCAATCCCCCTTACACCACGGGATCGGTGCCGCTGTTCAATACGTCAGGCGGGGGCGCAACCTTCACCTTCAACATGACCGACTATGACGCCCATTACATCAATGATGGAAGTCTCGGTTGCAGCAGCGGCAGCACCTGCCTGAATGTCACCGGCGACGGCTTCTTCACCTCAACGGGTTCGCTCGTTGGAGAGTCCGGCCCGGCCACGTTCACGTTCACCTCGCAATACGTAAATGGCCAGCCTCTGGCCAGCCTCACCTCCTTCTCCGCATCCGCATCCGCATCGCCGTCCGCAGTTCCTGAGCCGGCTTCGCTCGCTCTGTTCGGCACTGGTCTGCTGGGAGTCGTAGGTCTGGCACGTCGCAAGTTCCACGTGTAACTATGCGCTTTGTCAAAACGGGAGCCGATTCGGCTCCCGTTTTTTTTTGTCGATCGGAACTGTTGATTAAGTCCGGGTTTGTTAAGGACACGGCTTCAGCCGTGTCGAAGATGCTTCGTTTGCCGTGGGGCTTTAGCCCCTGGGGTACGCTTTCGTTCTATCCAAACCTTTTTCCGCAGCCTGTTCAGTTGCTGAGGGAATGTTTGAAGACTTAATCAGACCTTCCCCGGAGCCATTCTCTCTCAGGTGTAGCTTGCTTTGTTTGTCATTCCCGAAGGGAAACCGCGTTTCTCCCGAATCACCAGGCACTACATCTGGAGGAGAACCCATTCCGTGGATGTCTCATGCCTACCATTGCAGCAGAAGCAGCTCCGAGCAGAAGGCCGGGCCCATGGCGCCCATCATGCTGTAGCAGCCGGGGCTTCCGGGCCGGTTCAACAGGAAGTCCTGCATCACCGTGAGAACCGAAGCGGAGGAGAGGTTTCCCCGCTGGCGAAGGCTGTTCCATGAAGCGGACAAAGCGTGCGGCGGCAGCTTAAGGCTGCTCTCCATCGCTTTGAGAACTTTCGGTCCTCCGCTATGGAAGATGAAGCTGCAGATCTGCCCCATGCTCAGGTTGTTGTCCGCGAGGAAGGCCTCCACGGTGCCGCGAAGTTCGGTGTTCACCAACTGAGGAACGTCGGCCGAGAGAACGATATTGAATCCGCTCTCGTTGATGTTCCACCCCATCAGGTGTTCCGTGTCGGGGTAGTAGGTGGAGCGGGTATCCAGCACGCGTGGGCACGGGCGCTGGACGCTCGTAGGCTCTTCCGCAAGCGCCGTCTCCTCCCCGGCAACCACCACCGCTGCCGCCCCGTCGCCGAACAGCCCGCAGGCAACGACATTCGCCATGGAGGAGTCGTTCTCCTGCCAGGTAAGCGAGCAAAGCTCGACCGAGAGCAGAAGCGCGTACTGCTTGGGAAAGGCGCGTACATAGTCGATTGCGCGGGAGATTCCTGCGGCTCCGGCAACACAGCCCAGGCCGAAGATCGGGACGCGCTTGACATGGCGTGGAAAGCCCATTCGGTTGGCGAGACGGGCATCGATGCTCGGGCAGGCAATGCCTGTGACGGAGGTGAAGAAGATCGCCGAGATATCCGACGGAGTCAGCCCAACCTGGTCGAGCGCTCTCTCGATGGCCTGCTGGCCAAGTTCAAGAGCTCCCTTGATCCACAGGTCGTTAGTCGGGCCGAAGCCGGACAGCGTGCCCAGAGTATCGAGCGGAAACATGATATGGCGGAAATCTACGCCGCAGTTGGAGTGGAGACGATTCATAATGCCAGGGGTCACCAATTTGTCCTGCATCCTCTCTTCGAGAGCTTCGGTGATGACGGCCTGGGGATAACGATGAACAGGAAATGCTGTTCCTACAGATGCAATACGCATGGTTGAGCAACCTCCATGGGGAGCTGGGGAAATGAATGCAGTGCCGAAGGCGAGCCATCAGCAAGTTAATCTTGAGCAGAAGGGGAGCAAATCTGTGGGGCGGGCTGGGGAGACTGCATTCCAGTGCACAGGGGAGGCCATGTTAGGGCTAACAGGCCTAGTATAGATCAATCAGAGGTTGCCCGCGGATACAACTTTTGTACGTTTTTGTGAGTATTTCGCATGGTGGAGCCATACCTTCACCAGGGATTCTGGCCACAACTGATCCAGCATCCCAACTGATCGGGTGCCCCATCCTTCGCGCACTTACGAAAAGTGAGTGTAAATGATCTGGTTGAGAGATCGGGTATTTCTCGGCTGCATTCCAGCACATAACTCCACAAAAGTAGACCGCTTACAGCGCCTCGGCGCCGCCCAACCGCCGCTTGCGAAACGAGGCGACCTTGTTGCGATTGCCGCACATCGCCGGGCTGCACCACCTGCGGTGTTGCGACCGGGTGCGGTCGTAGAACCAGAGGACGCACTCGTCGTTTTCGCAGTGCTTGATCCGGTCGAAGTCGCCCGAAACCATCAGCTCGGCCGTGGACTCCATCAGCGGTGCCAGGAACTGTTCGGGTGTGCGTGTCTCCCAGTCCAGGCGCCGCTCCAGGCGCAGGCGTCCGTCCTTGTCCGGAACCATCATCGGATAGCTTCGGGTCAGAGAGGCAAAGGCGTTCAGGACGCTCGGGTTCTGCTCCCCTCGCTTCCGCCTCTCCACCTCGGTTCGGATCGCCATTCGCAGGTTGCGCGCCGTCTCCAGCAGATCCGTCGGCTTAAGTTTCGCTGCGGCGGCCGCGTCGACGGGCCAGCCGGCGCGGGCCAGCCAGCGCCGGACATCGGCGTCGCTCTGGAGCAGGTCCACCAGTTCGCCATCGACGCGGACGACCGTATTCAGGAAGTCCAGCACGGGATGATCGCCCACCTTTGGCATTTCGATGGGTTTTACAGGCACTTTTGCCTCCGGCATGGGTCTTGCCTCCGTAAATTTTTATGTAACCAGTGTATCTTCCTTTCTCTGGTTACATCTCATCAAATGTAACCAGAGAAGATATGTTTCTCTGGTTACATCCATCTTCGCAACACAGAAAAGGAAAATCCCATGACTGAGACAGCACGTGTTCCCGTTACCTCCATCCGCCGTATAAAAGCCGACGGAATCAACGTCTTCTACCGTGAAGCCGGTCCCGCCGACGCTCCGGTCGTGCTGCTCCTGCACGGCTTCCCAACCTCGTCATTTCAGTATCGCGAGCTGATTCCGCGGCTCGCCGGCCGCTATCGCGTCATCGCGCCGGACCTGCCCGGCTTCGGTTTTACCGAGGTTCCGCCGGAGCGCAATTACAAGTACAGCTTCGAAGCGATCGCGAAGACGATCGAGGCGTTTACCGATGCGCTGGGCCTCAAGCACTATGCGCTCTATGTCTTCGATTACGGCGCTCCTACCGGGCTTCGCCTGGCGCTGGCGCACCCGGAGCGTGTCACCGCTATCGTCTCGCAGAACGGCAATGCCTATGAGGAGGGTCTGGGAGACGCATGGGAGCCGATTCAAAAATACTGGCGCGATCCTACGCCCGAGAACCGCGAGGCCCTGCGCCCGGTCCTGAGCCTGGAGGGAATTCGCTGGCAGTACACCTATGGCGTGCCTGACGCCGACGCCATCGCGCCCGAAGGATACACACTCGACGCTGCGCTGATCGAGCGGCCGGGGAACGCCGATATCCAGCTCGACCTCTTCCTCGACTACGCCAACAATGTGAAGCTCTACCCAGCCTTCCAGGAATACTTCCGTAAGGCAAAGCCGCCGCTGCTCGCTATCTGGGGCAGGAACGATCCGTTCTTCATCCCGCCGGGGGCCGAGGCTTTCAGGCGCGACAATCCGAATGCGACGGTTCAGATTCTGGAGACGGGGCACTTCGCGCTGGAGAGCCACGTGGAGGAGATTGCGGCCCGGATGCAGGAGTTTATGGAGGGAGTTGTCGCCTGAGTTCCGGAGTCCGTTGGTCAAATGTATGCGGCTGAAACCCACGTCCGAGAATCCGGACGTGGGCACCGGGCGTGATTTGGAGGAAGAATGCCTCTAAATTTTTCTCCAAATCGCACGGAAGCTGGAGTATGCTTTCCGCACCATTTGGAACCCAACCGGCGCGCCCGGTAAATCACGGAGGAACTTCTATGTTTCATCTGCTGTGGACGGCGATCATTGGTCTTGTTGTCGGCGCTCTTGCCAAGCTCATCATTCCCGGCAAGGAGCCGGGCGGCATCTTCATCACGATGCTGATCGGCATCGCCGGGGCGTTTCTTGGGACATGGATCGGCCGCGCGATCGGGCACTATCAGCCAGGTCAATCGGCGGGTTTCATCATGTCTCTGGTGGGCGCACTTATTCTGCTGGGGATCTACCATCTGATCAAGCGCAGCAGCAGCAGCGCGGCCTGACGCTCTCCGCGCGGCTGCGGGGGGGAGCGCCTCTCTGGTGGGCGCAGAGGTTGCCGCGGTGATTCCCACGTCCGAGAATCCGGACGTGGGGCACCCGGACTTGTGAAGTCCTGAGCTGCGAGAGATGGACTGATTTATATGTGTTGAATATTCGCGAGGTAGGTGCTGAGGTTGGCGTCGTAGGAGTGGACGGCGGCGGCGAAGTTTCTTGCAGGGACGGGCAGTCCCAGGAAGTTGCCCTGCGCCATATCGCACTTCCTGCGTAGCAGGAAGCGCAACTGCTCGTCGGTCTCGATGCCTTCGGCTACGACTTTGATGTTGAGGCCGTGCGACATGGCGATGATGGTCCTGACGACCGCCGCCGCGTTCAGGTCGGTCTCCGCCTGACGCACGAAGCTCTGATCGATCTTCAGCCGGTCCACCTGGTATTGCAGCAGGTAGGAGAAGCTGCAAAAGCCGGTGCCGAAGTCGTCGATAGAAATTCTCGCGCCCAGTTCGCGAATCTTCTGCAACTTGTTGAGGTTCTCGGTGGAGTTGACCATCAACATGCCTTCGGTGATCTCGATTTCCAGGCTCGTGGCGGCCAGGCCGCTCTTGGCCAGCGAGTGTTCGATGACCTGCAGTAGATTCTTCTGCTGAAACTGCCGCGGCGACAGGTTGATGGAGACGGTCAGATCCATGCCCAGCTCGTCCTGAAGAGCCTTGCCCTCGCAGCACGAGGTAAGGAAGGCCCATTCGCCGATGGGCACGATCAGGCCGGTCTCTTCGGCCAGCGGGATGAACTGCGCCGGAGCGATGCTGCCCATGCGGGGATGAGTCCAGCGCAGCAGCGCCTCCATGCCGGTGACGAAGCCGGTGGTGAGCGAGACCTGCGGCTGGTAGTGCAGCTCCATCTCGCCGTTGGCGATGGCATGGCGCAGGGCGTGCTCCATCATCAGGCGGTCGGTGGTCTCCTTCAGCATGTCTTCGCTGAAGATCTGGTGCTGGTTGCGGCCGTCGTCCTTGGCCGCGTACATGGCCGCGTCGGCGCGCTTGAACAGGTGCTTCACATCGGTGGCGAAGTCGGGATAGATGCAGACGCCGACACTGGCCGTCACCTTGACGAGTTGTTCGTCGACAGCAATCTCGGGTGCGAGCTTGAGGACCAGGTTGGCGGCGCATTGGTCGACGTCGGCGATGGTGGTGATGTCGGGCATGACGACGACGAACTCGTCGCCGCCGGCTCGGGCAACGATGTCGGTGCTGCGTACGGAGCGGCGGATGCGGTTGGCGGCCTCGATCAGGATCTGATCTCCCGAGGTGTGGCCCAGCGAATCGTTGATGCGCTTGAAGTGATCGAGGTCGAGCATGAAGACGGCGACCTTGGTGCCGTAGCGGCGCGCGCGTTCGACCGCCTCGACCGTCTTGTCGCGGAGCAGGGCGCGGCCCATGAGGCCGGTGAGCGGATCGTGCGTCGCCAAGTGGGTTACGTATTCGAGCATCTGCTTACGCTCGGTGATGTCGAAGGCGATGCCGACGAAACCGGTTACCTCGCCGGCATCGGTGCGGACGGCGCGCATGGCGAGATTGATGGGGGTGCGCGCGCCGTCCTGCCGCAGCAGCGTCCACTCCTGCTCTTCCATGCCGCCGGCGGCGACTCCGGCAGTCAGGATCTGGAAGAGGTCCTGTTCGGTGCCATCCACAGTTCGTTCCTTTTCGACTGTCGCCAGCAACTCTGCCTCGTCGTGCAGAATGGTCAATGGGGCTTTGCCGACCAGTTCTTCGCGGTCGTAGCCGGAGAGCTTCTCTGCGGCCACGTTCATCGCGGTGATCATGCCGGTGGTGTTGGTGGCGATGATGCTGAAGGGAGCGTTCTGGAAGACCGAGTCGGTGAATTCGAGCAGGTGTTCGTAACGCGTTTGCGTGGCCCTGGTCTCGCTGACATCGTGGCAGTTTACCGCGACGCCGTCGCCGATTCTGGTGACCTGGAAGCGGATCCAGGCGGCATCAACTTTGGGATTCGAGACGAAGAGCTCTTCGCAGAGCGACTCGCCCGTCGTCGCAACCCTGCAATACAACTCGAAGATGCGGTCGTCGTCGCCGGGAGTCAGGATGGTAGAGCGCAGTTGCCCCAGCAACTCTGTCCGCGGCCTGTGCAGCACCTTTTCGATATTCGCGTTCAGGTATTCGAAGCGGAAGTCGACGATCTCGCCGGAACGGGCACGCACGCACTCGAGGATCATGAAGGCGTCAAGGCTGGTTTCGGCCGCGGCCAGAAATTTTGAGTAGGCCTCTTTGCCGGCCTTACGCTCAACCTCACGATCGTGTTGCTGCCACAGAGACCACAAGCCGAAGAGGGTTCCCAGAATCGCCAGGAGGATAGCGAAGAAGGACACAAAACCATGGTGCCCATTCAGGTGCCAAAGCACCGCGACGGCGAGGCATGCTGAGATTGCGAGCAGACCGAAGTTCCGGGCCCGTGGCTGCGAGAAGATCCAAGACGTCAAGCCAAACCCCTTAGGGAGGAGAATACAACTCAAAGGTAAATGTTACTTGTCAGTTACGAGAGTAACTTGGAAATAGTGGGTTTGAACCTTATTTCTACGATTATTTTCGAAATGTATCCTTTGTGTGATCCCCAAGCCGTTTAACTCCGAAATAAGGCTTGTCCAGACGTTGATTTCATTGATTCAGGGTGCATATTCCGGACTGCGGAATCTGGTGGGTGCTTTGGCAAAATCCTGCTTGGCGTCGCTGTTCCCGGGAACTTATGGGCATATAGAATGGCGCACATGACGAATGGCAACAACCCGAGTCGCGGCAATCGGCCCATTCGTGCGAGCTTCAACGGGATCGTCATCGCGATCCTGGCAGCGGTGGCGGTCGCCATGTTGCTGACCATTGCCTTTGTGATGTTCAAAGGAAAGAAGATGAAGGTGATGCACAAGAGTGAAGCAGCGCAGGTCTTGAACCCGCTCCACGCACGAACTGCGGGCGGCGCTCGCATCGCGGGCCGTTTGCGAGCATCCTATTTATAGCTGCCTTTATAGTTGCCGCAGCAACCAAGGAAGTAATCTCATGGTTCTTAAATCCGTCTTTCGTGCCGCAGTCGTTCGTCTTTTGACGCCGGCTGTTGCGTTTGCGCTTGTCGCCGGCGCACTGGCTGTCAGTTCGCCGGTTTCTGCTGCCGGGCAGTCGATGCAGCCCTTCATCAAGAAGAACATCTACCCGGAGACGGCGAACCCGACCGTCGACATCGCCGCCGCGCTCAAGAAGGCGCGGGTTGAGCACAAGCGCGTCATCCTCGATTTTGGCGGAGACTGGTGCGGCGATTGCCAGGTGTTGTATATCTACCTCCACGACAAGATCAATGCGCCGCTGGTGGCGAAGCATTTTGTCATTGTGCCGATCTTCATCGGGCAGATGGACCGCAACCTCGACGTGGCGAAGAAGTACAGCGTTCCGGTAACGAAGGGGGTTCCCGCGCTGGCGGTGCTCGATGCCCACGGCAAGCTGCTGTACTCGCAGCAGACCGGGCAGTTCGGGCACATGAGCAGCATGAGCAGCAAATCGGTCACCGAGTTTCTGAACCGCTGGAAGGCCTGATCCGGCGCGCGCTTCGGCGCTCAACCCGTACCCTGGCGGCTGCCCATCTTGAGAAGACTTCTCCGCATCTCCACCGTCTTCCATCGCACGCTGGTCAGCGTGGTCAAGCACGACTGCTTCAACGTCGCGCAGTCGGCGGCCTATTCGGCGATGATCTCGCTGTTTCCGGCGCTGATTATCGCCGCCGCTTTTGTGGGTTTCCTGCCGTATACGGCTCCGCTGCGCTATCAACTAGCGCTGGTGTTCAACCGGATTCTGCCGTCGGATGTGACCCCCCTGCTGGAGGGCTACTTTGCCACCACGCGCCATAGTCCCACCTCGATCCAGGCATTCATCGTGGGCGTGGCGGTGAGCGCGACCGGGGCTTCGAGCGTCATCGTCACCTTCATGGAGGGCTTTCGTCGTGCCCACGGCCTGTCGCGGGACTGCTGGAGCTTCTGGCAGCGCCGTCTGCGCGCGTTTGTGCTGGTCCCGCTCTCGCTGATCCCTCTAGCGGTCGCCAGCCTGCTGATCGTCTTCGGGCACTTCATCGCCGGGTGGGTGGTCATGCACCTGATGCTTGAGGCACGCACACCGGTGTACCTGATTTCGCTGATTGCACGCTGGGTCATCGCGCTGACCGGCAGCGTCGGCCTGATTGCGCTGATCTACCATATGGGCACGCCGATGCGGCAGCCATGGAGGCGGACGATCCCGGGCGCGGTGGTGGCTACGGCGATGTGGTTTCTCTCGACTCTGGCCTTTGGCCTCTACGTCACCCGCTTCGCCAACTACGCGCATATCTACGGCTCGCTGGGGGCCGGGATCGCGCTGCTGTTCTGGCTTTACCTCATCTCGTTGAGCGTGTTGTGCGGAGCCGAGTTCAATGCGCAGTGCGATGCGCATTTTTTTGGGCAGGATGAGACGCATTCAACCGTTTCAAGCGCACAGACTCCCGCATCCGGGTAAAATTGCCACGGATAGAAAAACTCACTGGTCATACCTTCGCGGGTCATCCGCAGGGGTTAGAAAGAATGCGGCAAAGCAATTTCATGAATACTTCCCTGAATCCAATCTCGAACCTTCCTCCCATTGCTGGAACTGAACGTACCCGCCGCGCCAAGATTGTCGCTACCCTGGGCCCTGCCTGCAGCACTCCCGAGATATTCCGCCAGCTGGTTCGCGCGGGACTCGATGTCGCCCGGCTGAACTTCTCGCACGGAACGCACGAGCAGAAGGCGGAGCTGATCCGCATGGTCCGCACCGTGTCCAAGCAGGAGGGCAAGCCCATCTGCATCCTCGCCGACCTACAAGGGCCGAAGATTCGTACCGGCAAGCTGAAGGGCCACAAGCCGGTGCAACTGGTTGCGGGCAAGCGCTTTACCATTACACCGCGCGAGATCGAGGGTACCGCCGCGCTGGTGGGAACGACCTTCAAGACCCTCGCTGAAAATCTGGAGCCGGGCTCGCGCATCCTGCTCTCCGACGGCCTGATCGAGCTGCGCGTCGAGCAGGTCAAGGGCGGCGACGTGGTCTGCGAGATCATCAACGGGGGCACTCTGGGCGAGAACAAGGGCATCAACCTGCCCGGCATCCCGGTCAAGGTGCCATCGCTGACAGAGAAGGACGAGGAGGACCTGGTCTTTGCCATCGGGCAGGGAGTCGATACGGTTGCGGTCTCGTTTGTGCGCACCGCCGACGATGTTCGCCATGTGAAGAACCGCCTGGCGGCGCTGAAGTCCGATGCGTGGGTCATCGCCAAACTGGAGAAGCCGCAGGCGATCGAGCATCTCGACAGCATTCTTGAAGTGACCGACGCCATCATGGTGGCGCGCGGCGACCTCGGCGTCGAGGTTCCGCCGGAGAAGGTTCCGGCGATTCAGAAGCACATCATCCGCCGCGCGGCGGAGTATCGCAAGCCGGTCATCACGGCGACGCAGATGCTCGAATCGATGATCGACAATCCGCGGCCGACCCGCGCCGAGGCCTCGGACGTAGCCAACGCTATCTATGACGGGACGGACTCGGTAATGCTCTCGGCTGAGTCCGCCGCAGGTAAGTATCCGGTGGAGGCGGTGGCGATGATGGCCAAGATCGTCATCGAGACCGAACACCAGATCCGCATCGACCCGAGGCCAGGGCTGTCGCATCCGGCCAGCGTCCGGCTGTCGATCGCCGAGACCATCTGCGAGTGCATGTCGCACGCGGCGGATGATCTCGACGTGGCCGCCATCGCTATCTTTACCGAGACGGGCATGACGGCGCGGCTGCTCTCGAAGTATCACCCGGACCCGCCGATCTTCGCGTTATCGCCGTACGAGAACGTGATCAACCGCTTGATGCTGTTGTGGGGAACCTATCCTATCCTGTGCGACCGCATCCGCGACACCGACAAGCTGGTGAGTATGGCCGAGGAGATTCTCGAAAGCGGCGGCCATGTTCATCCGCGGCAGATCGTGGGCATCGTGGCGGGAACGCGCACCAAGTCCGGCGCCACCAACTTCATGCGGCTGCACATGGTGGGCGACCGCGATACGGAAGTTGCTGGGGCGAAAAAGAAAAAGAAGAAGTAGTAGAGAACCGAAGTGCCTGACGATTAAAATTGTTGGGAAATGAAGAAGGCCCGGAGAAGATCTCTCCGGGCCTTTCTTTGTTGTGCGAGTTGCCGGTTTATTTATAGGCCTTCGCGAAAGCGTCGGCTGCCTGGTTCATCTGCTCTGCCGTAATGGCGTGCGAAGCGATGATGACGCGGAAGCGGAAGGTCGCGCTTTTGCCCTTATCGATGGTGAAGTTCAGCGGCGGCTGCTTGGGGTCGAAGATATGCCGTCCGAGCGGGTTGGCTGCGAACAGTCCGTATCCACGAGCGTGCCAGTAGGTCGGATAATCGGGATTCTTCGGGTTGTCGATGATCGCGATGGTCTCCGTCTTGCCGTCGGTGTTGCCGGTCAGCTCGCACCAGCGTCCGCGGGTCGACCAGACCTTATCGCCCTTGACGCCTTCGCTGGTGAGATAGACGCCGGTCGCGCCCGCGGTATCGCCGGCAGCAACCCGGGTGGGACGACCGCTGGCATCGGCGAAGATGCCGCCCTTCTCCGTTGGAGACTCAAGAAAATGCGCAACGCGGATGCCGAGCACACCTTCCTTGTCATCCTTGAAGACGACCTGTTCGAGCGCGTGCAGGGTAGTGATGCGATCAATGACGCGGTCATCGCCCTGCTTGGAGAAGACGAAGCGCGTGGTTTCGCGAATGATCGGCTGGTTTTTTCCGGTGATCCAGACCGACTCCACGACGAGATCGCCCTTATTGGGCCCGCTCTTGGTGGAGACGATCTTCTCGTGATGGATGCTGCCCATCTTGTCGTGGTTTTCCGGCTTGATGGCGTTGGAGTTGTTCCAGAAGTCGAAGCCGTTCACGTTGCCGTAGTTGAACCACATGCCGACGTGGTGAGGGTGGTCGACGCGCTCTCCCTTGCGGGGTTCGAGCGGGTATCCACGGCTCACCGTCACGCCGTCGGGGGCGATGAGGGGATAGAGAACGGCCTTCTTCATGTTCTCCGGCCACAGATACGAGGTGAACGGCTTGCCGTCGATGGTGACATCGACGCGCCGCTGCGCCTGGTCGGCGGTGACCTTGACCCCTGCTCCCGCGTCTTTCGCGAGGGCAGGGGCTGCGCTACCAAATCCGACCATTGCCATCATGCCGCACACCAACCACTTATACAGGGACTTTGCCTCCTGCCTATACATGAACCTTGCCTCCCGCGAGAACCTGCTGCGTCTTGTCGTCGAAGGTGACCTTCTGGCCGGTTTGAATGGCGGCGATGTTCATGCACAGAGCGATGGAGTGGCTGTAGCCGGCTTCGATGTCGGCGTTGGGCGTCTTGCGGGAACGGACGCACTCCATCCAGTTGCGGACGTTGGCCGAGGTCTCGTTGTCGACGTGAGTGCCGGCGCCGGTCTCCATCGACGTCGCCTTCTCCACCAACGAGAAGCTGGGCAGGAGGTTGGCCTGCATCTTCATCTGAGCCGCCATCCGCGCCGTGAGGCCGCCGGTGGGAGTAACGGTCTGCTTGGACATGTCGAGCATGCCGCCGTTGGAGTAGTAGAGCTCCTTGACGCCGCCGGCCGAGTTGGTGAAGCGCGAGGTGTACTGCACCTGGAAGCCCTTGGTGAGATCGTCGAGCGGGCCGTAGTCGAAGACCGCCGTCATGGTGTCCCAGTTCTTGCGGCCGTCCTTCCACAGGTAGATGCCGCCGTTGGCGACGACGCTGCGCGGGTGCGGCAGGCCGGTGAACCAGTGAACGGTGTCGATCTGGTGGACGAGCCACTGGTCGGGAATGCCCGAGGAGTAGGGCCAGAAGAGGCGGAACTCAAGATACTTGCGCGCGTCGAAGGGCTCGTGCGGACGATTCATCAGGTAGCGCTTCCAGTCGGTGTCCTGCTCCTTGAGCAGAGGCACAACGTCGGGGCGGCGCCAGCGTCCGGGCTGGTTGACGTTCCAGGTCATCTCGACCATGACGATGTCGCCGAACTTGCCTGACTTGATGTATTCGGCGGCCTTCATGTAGCTGGGCGTGCTGCGGCGCTGGGTGCCGACTTGCACGATCTTGCCAGTCTTGTGGACGGCGGCGCGGAACTTGCGGGCGTCATCCATGGTGTGCGCGGTTGGCTTCTCGACGTAGGCGTCGCGGCCGGCGTTGACTGCCTCGACGCCGTGGAGAGCGTGCTGGAAGTCGGCGGTCGCGATCATGACCGCGTCCACGTCCTTGCGGGCGTAAAGCTCGTCATTATTGCGCACCGCGACGACTGGGCTGCCGGTGATCTTCTGGATGTAGGTCGCGCCCTCGTCGCGGCGCCGATTCCAGATGTCCGAGACGGCGACGATCTCGAAGTTCGTGTCCTTGGAATTGGCGTGGAAGGCGGGGATCAGGGCGCCCTTCATGCGGTCGCCGCAGCCGACGATGCCTACCTTCACCCGGTCGTTTGCGCCAATGATCTTCGCGTAGCTCGTCGCATTCCACGAGACGGCTGTCGCCGCGATCGCCGTGCTTCCTATCTTCATGAAATCTCTTCGGTTCGTGTCCTGCGTTGCCATGCGTCTCTCCTCCATGTGGTCATACCGCGTCTCCAGTCAGTGCGCCTAAAATTCTTCGCCAGACTGCCAGCGCAGTGTACACAACTTGCAAGTGGTCTGGCCACTATGAACTTTTCGTTCGCGATTCTAAGCGTTTTCGGAGGGAGAGCTAAAAGCCTTAACTTCCGTGAAAAGGCAGCTCCGTCGGCCTCCCGAAAAATAAAACCCCACCTCTTGAGAGAGGCGGGGATGGCGGATACGTCTGCCATAAAACTTGATGAGGGCTGGGCATTGATCATTCCACAAACAGCTTCGGGACTATGCGCCGAAGGCGAGGTCGACCAGCGTCTTCTCCTCCATGTCGTGAGCCTTCGCCGATCCGGTGGCCGGAGTCGCGCTGGGGCTGCGCTTGACGCTCAATACGGCGCGGTCGCCGGCCAGACGCCGCAGCAGAGGCATCACGTAGAACAAGGCTCCCATGTTGGCAGGCTCTTCCTGTACCCAGACGATCTCTTCGGCTCCGGGATGCTGATCGAGCGCGGCCTGTAGCTCGATCTCGGGCCAGGGGTGAAGCTGTTCGACGAAGATGATGCCGACGCTCATGTCCTTGCGCTTCGCCCGCTCCATGCGCAGGTTGTGGCCGATCTTGCCGCTGCAGACGAGCAGGCGGCGCGGGTTGACGGTCTCGTTGTCGGGCAGAACATTCTGGAATCGCTCGCGCGAGAACTCGGCCAGCGGTGACGAGGCGTCGGGGTGCCGCAACATGCTCTTGGGCGTGAAGACGATCAGCGGCTTGCGCCACGGACGCAGCGCCTGGCGGCGCAGCAGGTGGAAGTACTGGGCCGCGGTCGAGGGCTGGCAGATCTGGATATTGTCGTTGGCGGCCAGTTGCAGATAGCGCTCGATGCGCGCGCTGGAGTGCTCGGGGCCTTGTCCCTCGTATCCGTGGGGCAGCAGCATGACGATGCCGGAGAGCAGACCCCACTTCACCTCGCTCGACGCGATGAACTGGTCGATGATGATCTGCGCACCGTTGGCGAAGTCGCCGAACTGCGCCTCCCAGAGCACGAGCGCCTCGGGATAGTCACGGGCGAAGCCGTACTCGAAGCCGAGCACCGCAGCCTCGGAGAGAAGAGAGTTGTAGACCTCGAAGTGTGCCTGTCCCTTGCTGAGATGGGCGAGCGGAATGTACTTCACCTCGGTCTCGGTGTCGACCATGACGGCGTGGCGCTGGTTGAAGGTGCCGCGCTGCGAGTCCTGCCCGCTGAGACGGACGGGCGTGCCTGTCTCCAGCAGCGAGGCGTAGGCGACCAGTTCGGCCATGCCGTAGTCGAAGGGCCGCGAGCCCGCGCCCATCTCGGCACGTTGCTCGAAGAGCTTTTTCACCTTGGGATGAATATGGAAATCGTCCGGATACTTGGTTACGGCGAGCGCAAGCTCATTCACACGCTCGCTGGGCAACCCGGTGGGGACATCGTCCTCCGGCTCCAATTCGCAGCCCTTATAAGGGCTCCAGTAATCGGGTAGCTCGCGCAACAGCGGCACATGCTCGGCCTTGGTCGCCACCTTTTGGTCGTCGAGGAACTCCTGTTGAACCCGATGAGCCTCGTCCGCCGGATCGACGCCGATCCGCTGGGCATAAAGCTGATACAGCGGCGGATGGTTTTTGATAATGGCGTAGCGGCGTGGCTGCGTCACTGTCGGGTCGTCCACCTCGCTGTGGCCGTGGCGTCGATAGCCTATCAGGTCGACGACGATGTCGGAGTGGAAGCGGTCGCGGTACTCCGCAGCGAGGGCGGCTATGCGGACGACGGCGTCCGGGTCCTCTGCATTGACGTGGAAGATGGGAATAGGAAGGCGCTTGGCGATGTCCGACGAAAAGCGCGAGGAGTTTGACTCCTCGGGAGACGCCGTAAAGCCGAGCAGGTTGTTGACGATGACATGCACGGTGCCGCCGACGTTGTAGCCGTGCAGCGTCGCCATGTTCAACGATTCGGCAAGGATGCCCTGACCGGCGAATGCGGCGTCGCCGTGGATGATCAGCGGAAGGACGGCATTCTTTCCGTCCTTGCCGATGCGCTCCTGCTTGGCGCGGGCGCGGCCCAGCACGACGGGATCAACGGCTTCGAGGTGGCTGGGGTTGGAGGCAAGGTGCAGTGCGATTGTCTTACCGTCGGGCGAGCGATACTCGCCGGTGGCGCCGATGTGGTACTTGACGTCTCCTCCGCCCATGGTGCTGCGGGGATCGACGTCCTCAAACTTGGTGAAGATCTCGGTGGCGCTGCGGCCGATGGTGTTGGTCATCACGTTGAGGCGTCCGCGATGGCTCATGCCGAAGACAGCTTTGGTGATGCCAAGGTTGGCGCTGACGGCGAGGACGCGATCGAGGAACGGGATGAGGACAGTGAGGCCTTCGAGCGAGAAGCGTTTGGTGCCGAGATAGCGCGACTGGATGACCTGCTCGAAGAGGTCGGCGCGGATGAGCTGGGTGAGGATCAGCTTCTGGTCGGCGGCGGGAGGCGGCTGCTCGATGCGCTCCTGGAGCCACTGCCGCTGCTCCGGGTTGACGATATGCATGAACTCGGAGGCGATGGTGCCGCAGTAGAATTTGCGGGCTTCGGCAGCAGCTTCGCCCTCGGGCACAGCGGTCGGGAAGGGCTCGGGGGGGAGGTATTGGCCGAGCGGATCGAGAGAGGCCTGGAGGTATCCCCAGCGGCGGAAGATGTCGAAGACGGCTTCGCGGTCAGCTTGTTCTAGCGCGGGAGCCGGTGGGGTCATTGCCCCTGCCTTGGTGGCCATTGCGTCCTCACTTCAGGTCTATTTCGCGAGAGTCAATCGCATACCTCTCTCTATGTTAGACCTTTCAATCATAGTTCAGGTGCAGGGGATTTGAGCTTGTATCCGGGGTGACTATAAAGAGGCATGGCCATGTAAGTCACGGGGGAACGCAGCTCACGTTCCCTCTCAAAGGAAGCGTGTGGTGGAGTCTTTATGCCGTTGGTACAAGTATCCGTAACTCATTGACTTACGCGAGCCGGCGCAAAGGTGTGCTTCTCGCTTCCGCGAGGAGTCGCAGAGCATGGCGCTCTCTTTGAAATGAGGTAGTGGGCATCCGTTCGCGAAGGCAAAATATACGGCGAATATCGCACCTTGGTCGCGATCGTTCGCGGTTACGATGAAGCAATGGTGGGTGCGGCTTCGAATATCCGGAAGGCTTCAAGCGTCCTGATTCTGGTAGTGACGCTGGGCTGGTGGACGCCGGGTGTATGGGCGCAGGCAACAGCTTCCGATCAGGTGGCCTTCGCGCAGCCGCTGCCGGATATCGACGTCGGCCAGTTGATGCATGAGGTTGAGGCGCGGCAGAAGGCCGCAGAGGCGATCGAGAAGGATTATCTGTACCACGCCGTGGATAGGGTCGAACAACTGGACCGGCAGGGCAAGGTGAAGAAGACGCAGACGAAGGAGTATGACGTCTTCTGGATGGAGGGCGTGCCGGTCCGCAAGCTGACCAGGAAAGACGGGAGAGCGCTGAGCGCGGACGAGCAGAGGAAGGAGAGCGAGCGCATCGACAAGGCCGTGAAGAAGGCCAGGGAGAAGCGGGCGAAGGCCGAAGCCAAAGGGGAGGTGACCGATCCGAATGGAGACGAGGAGGTCACGGTCTCGCGGCTGCTGGAACTGGGCCGCTTCGGCAATGCGCGCAGGGTGACGCTCGACGGGCGCAGGACGATTGCGGTGGACTTTACCGGCGATCCGAAGGCGGAGACGCGGAACCGGATGGAGGCAGTCATCCGCGACACGGCGGGAACGGTCTGGGTGGACGAGCAGGATCTGGCGCTGGCGAGGGTCGAAGGGCACTTTCTGAAGAGCTTCAAGATCGGTGCGGGGCTGGTGGTGAACATCGAGAAGGGCACGAGCTTTTCGATGGTGCAGCGGAAGGTGAATGGTGAGGTGTGGCTGCCGGAGCGGATCGAGGGGCGCGGAGCAGCGCGAGCGTTTCTGCTGTTCAGCTTCAGGGGAAACTTTCGCGAGATCGACTCGGATTACCGGAAGTTCAAGGTGACGACGACGATTCTGCCGGGGATGGGAAAGGTGGAAGAGGAGAAGTGAAACGGCAGAGAAACGGAGGGCAGTTGGCCAGTCCGATTCTCTGCCGTTTGTCTACGACAGTGATGCGTGGTGAGGCGGGTTTAGACTCCCAAGCGACGGCGAACCAGACCGGCGACGCCGAGCAGGCCGCTGCCGAGGAGAACGAAGCTGCTGGGCTCGGGGGTCTGGGCGAGGTCTCCGAGACGTCCGGAGAGCACGGCGGGAGAGCCGTTCACCTCAGCATAGAGAAGCTGGAAGGGAACAAGGCCGGTGCCATCCGGGCCGACGACAAACGACGAAGGAATCGAAGCCGTGGGATTGCCCGAATCGATGACCTGTACCCCATTGATGTAGAGGAACATGCCGTCGTCATGGTGGATGGTGTAGGTCCCGGGAGCCAGATTGAGATAGCCGGTGAATTCGAAGACGGTGTTGTCCAGCGAATTACCGGCAACGCCGGCGCCGGAGAGGAAGTTGACCGTATCGCCGCCGGAGGTGAGGAAGGTGCCGATCGTGTAGGTGCCATTTCCGGTAACGCCGCTCAGGTTGAAGATGTCACCGGCATTGCTCAAAGTGAAGGTGGCGGAGGCGGGACCAGAGGGAGCGGTGGGAGAGAGAGGATTTGGATAGTGGCTGGCACCCTCCCAGACGGAACCGTTGATGGTGCTGGCATGGGCGGCCCCTGTTACGGCGAGAAATGCCGCCAGGCAAGGAATAGCAAGTAAAGTGCGTGTCTTCAATTTCATGATGCCTCACAGTTGAGATCTGAGAATCTTGTTTTGGTCCTGGGGACCCTGACGCACGATCAAGCAAGCAAGGTTATGGCCATATCGTTCCGGCCGGGGATGTTTTCGGCAATCGGCTATCCGTCAATAGTTAGCTGGAATTTTGTAGGAGGAAGCGGTCTTTTGGGAGTGGGGTGCTGTGCAAAACTATGCTGACTTCTAAGCATTTCATTTCCGCGTCTTGTTACAGGAGGTGAAATAAATTGCTCATTTGGCGGGGGTTGAGACTGAGGCGGGTCAGAAGTGGCCGGTGATCTCTTTGGCGTAGATCTGGTGGGTAGTGCGTGGCGGCTCGGGGCCGCGGTGAAGGGCGCGGACGCGCTCGCGGATCTGCTCGTCGGCGGCGGTGACGCGCTCGCGGGAGCGGAGGTAGTCGAGCCATGACTCCATGACGAAGGTCTCGTTGAGGTGCTCGGGGTCGGTGGCGTCGCGGTAGATGCCCCAACGGATGGCACCGTCGCGGAGGCGGACGCCGCGCAGGTCGTGGATGGCGCGGGTGAACTCGGCGTAGCTCTCGGCGGGGATGCGGTAGTCGACGGAGATGCGGACGGGGCCGGCGTAGTTGAGGTCGTCGGCGGGTTCGGAGTCCATGGTGGGAAAGGGGATGGGCTGGGGCGCTGGGCGCTTCCACTTGTAGGGGGTGTGATCGGGAACGGGGCCTTGCAGGATGTGGAAGCGGCGAACGATGGGGAGCGTAAGAACGAGTCCCCCGGCGGCGATGGCGAGGGAGATGGGGGTGGAGATGTGCTCGGCGAGCGCTCCCCAAAGGACGGAGCCAAGCGCCATGCCGCCCTGAAAGGTCATCAGGTAAGTGCCGAGCGCGCGGGCCTGCACCCAGGCGGGGACGGCGAGCTGGACCGAGGTATTGAGAGTGGAGAGCGTGCTGGTCCAGGCAAAGCCTGAGAACATGAGGGTAATGATGATGAGCCAGGAGTGGTGGGCGAAGGCGAGGATGAGCAGGGTGACGACGTTGTAGAGGGTGGCGGCGGCGATGATACGGTCGGCGGAGAAGCGGCGGCGGACGCGGGGCAGGGTGGTGGCTCCGACGAGCGCGCCGACGCCGAGCGAGCCGTTGAGGATGCCGTAGCCGAGGGCTCCCTGATGGAGGACATGGCTGGCGACGACGGCGAGCAGCGCCCAGATGGCGGAGACGAAGAAGGCGAAGGTGAAGGTGCGGACGAGCGAGGAGCGCAGATCGGGGGAGTAGCGGACGTAGCGGATGCCGGAGCGGATAGAGGCTGCGATGCGTTCGGAGGGCAACGTGGACTTGAAGAGCGGAACGCGCTTCCAGTTGACCAGTACCCAGATGACTGCGGCGTAGGAGACGGCATTGAGCAGAAAGACCGAGCCTGCGCCGGTGTCGATGCGCTGGAAGGCGGCGACCATGAGACCGCCGAGCGCGGGGCCGACGGCGCGGGCGAGGTTGTTGCCGGCGGAGTTGATGGAGACGGTGTCGGGGATCAGCTCGCGAGGAACCAGTTCGGGGATGATGGCCTGCCATGCCGGATTGTTCATGGCAGATCCGATGTTGAGCATGAAGGTGAGCGCGAGCAGCGTCCACGGAGAGACGTAGCCCAGGAAGGTGAGGATGGCGAGGACGCCGACCGAGGTGAGCATCCACGCCTGCCAGAAGATGAGCAGCTTGCGGCGATCGAAGATGTCGGCGGTGGCACCGGCGAGCAGGCCGAGGATGAGCACGGGAAGGCTGGCCGCGGTCTGCATGAGGGCGATGAGCAGAGGCGAGGCCGTCAGCGAGGTCATGAACCAGGTGCCGGCGGTGTCCTGCATCCAGGTGCCGACCGAGGAGATGGTGCTGGCGATCCAGCGGTCGCGGAAGAGCGGGATGCGCAGCGGTTCGAAGCCGCTGGGGCTTTGAGATGGGGGAGTCGCGGGACCGGCGTTGGGAGCTTCGAAGGGCATCGTGCGCTTGGGTTAGTTTACGGGCTGCCGGTTGAGAGCAGGTGGGGGGGAGGGGAGGAAAGAACAAGTAAGTGCAACAGAAGGCTTCGGCTGATGGCGAAGAGTGGAAGGATTTGGAGGATGCCGGAGAACGGAGAAGCCTCCCCGGACTGTGCCGGAGAGGCTTTTGGTTGCAGCATCGTGTTTGAGCGAGAGTTAGAAGAGCAACTTGAGCCCGAACTGAACCTGGCGGGAGCTGGTGGCGGTGGAGGTGATGACGCCGGCGGTGGGGCTGGCGACGACGGGGGCGGTCTGGTTGGCGACACTGCCCTGGCTGGGGCCGGAGGAGAAGACGACCGGGTTAGGCGTGGCAAAGTTGGTGTGGTTGAGGACGTTGAAGAACTCGGCGCGGAACTGAGCGTTGAGGCGCTCGCCGAGCTTGGTGGATTTGTGGAGCGAGAGGTCGAGGTTGGCGAGGTTGGGGCCGACCAGGGTATCGCGGCCGAGGTTGCCGAAGGTTCCGTAGGCGGGTGCGCTGAAGGCGGACGCGTCGAAGAACTGGGTCGGCGTGTCCGGATAGAGCTTGCCGTGGAAGTCGGGATTGATGTTGGGTCGCACGGGATTGCGGGTGTCTCCGCTGCCGGTGGGGTTGTAACCGAGCTGCGGCGAGAAGGGGAAGCCGGACTGGATGGCCGCGATGGCGCTGAGGGTCCAGCCGCTAACGGCGTGGTTGACCAAGGGAGTGAGGTTGGCCCCGATGCGGTGGTTTGCGCCGAAGGGAAGATCGTAGGTCCCGTTAATGGCGACGAGGTGACGAACGTCGCTGGCCGACGGGCCGTAGTCGTAATCGGGCTCCGCCGGATACATGGTGTACGCGGGAGTGTTGGCGCTGACGCTGGTGTTCCAGGCCGAGCCATTGTCAAGGTTCTTCGACCAGGTGTAGTTGCCGCGGAACTGGAAGCCGTTGGCGAAGCTGCGGTGCAGGTCGAGCTCGAGAGCGTGGTAGTTGCTGATTCCCTGGGAGACCCAAGAGGTGGTGTTGGCTACAAGCGGATTGGCCTTCGTGGTGGTATGGAAGAAGACTGTGCCTGCAGCCAGCGTGGCGGGGCAGGCGGGATTGGGGCAGGTGACGGGGATGGGCTCGTTGAGGTCCTGCGAGAGGATCTGGTGGTAGCCGTGGGAGCCGATATAGCTGACGGTAAGAGAGGTGTTGGGAGCGATCTGCTGCTCGACGCGGAGATCCCAGCTCAGCACGGTGGGGGTATGGATGTCGGGCTGGACGCTGGAGGGAGAGACGAGCGAGCTGGCCGAGGGCTTGGTGTCGGCGGTGATGTGGAGGTCGGAGACGTGCACGTTCGAGAGCGAGAGCGTGGTGTTGTAGGGCGCGGACTGGTCGAGGCGGTAGTCGAGGTTATCGAGCAGGGAGCGGTGGACGCCGAAGCCGGCGCGGAGAGAGGTCTTGCCGTTACCGCGGATGTCCCAGGCGAGGCCGACGCGCGGTTCGGGGAGGAACTTGGCGCGGTTGGTGGAGAGAGCCGCGGTGCCGATGGTGGGGTTGGTGTCAATCACGCCGTTGGTGAAGGCGTAGTTGGAGGCACGGCCCTGGACCTCGTTGAAGCCGTTGGTGGACTCGAAGCGGAAGCCGACGCGGACTTCGAGACGGGGGGTGAAGTGGATGGTGTCCTCTAGGTAGCCTGCGCCCATGAGCGAGCGCCAGCCTAGCTCGGTGGGGTTGGGGACGACGGTGAAGGTCTTCACTGTTCCCTGCAGGAAGGTGGCGAGCGAGGCGAAGGAGGCCTGGCCGTACTGGTTCTGGGCGAGGTTGTCGTTCGATTGCAGGCGCTGAAGCCAGACGCCGGCTTCGATCTGGTGGCGGCCCCGGCTCCAGAAGACGTGGTCGTCGAAGGTGAAGAGATTGCGGGTGGTGGCGTTGTCGGAGCCTACGTTGGCTCCGGCGCCGGTGATCTGAGATGACCCGTTGCTGGCGGTCGAGCCCGCGATGACGATGGCTCCGATGGGCTTGCCGGCGACCCAGCCGGGGATGGATTGGTTGATCTCGGGCGGGGTGGTCCCGAGGAAGTAGAAGGAGGCGCGGGAGAAGCCGAAGCGGGCGGTGTTGAGTAGTTGCGGCGAGAAGACGTGCTGCTCCTGTGCGCTGAGGACCTGCTCGCGGAGACTTTCGTCGATCAGGGAAAAGGGGTTTTGCGTGGGTGTGTTGGCGGTGGAGTCGTCGATGGTGTAGACGGCGAAGAAAAGATCTTTGGGGCTGATGTTGTAGTCGAAGCGGGTGGTGCCGAAGTCTTCGCGGATGTGTTGTATGGGGCTGGAGTAGGCGATGGCGATGCCTGAGCCCAACTCCGGTCCGTTGGCGACCGGCCACAGGGCGAGCAGAGGTTGGACGCTGGGTGCGGCGGCGGCGCGGCTGGCGTCGTCGGGGACGAGGGTGACGTCGGAGAGACCGAGGTTCTGACGGTAGCCCTCGTAGTTGGCGAAGAGCAGGAGCTTGTCCTTGCGGATGGGGCCGCCGAGCGAACCGCCGAAGTTGTTGCGCTGGAAGGTCGGGATCTTTGCCCGGTCGAAGTAGTTGCGGGCGTCGAGGGCGGAGTTGCGGATGAATTCGTAGGCTGAGCCGTGGAGTTTATTTGTGCCTGAAGCGGTTACGATTGAGATTTGCGCGCCCTGGCGCTTGCCATAGCTGGAGGAGTAGGTGTCGCTGACGACGTTGAACTCGCGTACGGCATCGACGCCGAGCAGTTGGCCGCTGGTGCCGCCGGGGGTGACGTTGATGAGCGATGCGCCGGTGTACTCGATGCCGTTGAGCAGGAAGAGATTGTCCTGGGGACGGCGGCCCGAGATGGCGAACATGTTGCCGACCGAGGAGTTCGACGTGCCGATAGTGCCGGAGCGCTGGCCTGTGTAGTTGACGACGCCGGGGTTGAGGGTGATGAGCTGATCGTAGCTGCGGCCGTTGAGGGGAAGCTGCTTGATCTGGCGCTCGTCGACGAGGCCGGAGGTCTGCTGGGTGGAGGTATTGACGACCGAGGGCGTGTCCTCGACCGTGACCTGTTGCGCAACGGAGTCGAGCGCGAGGGAGAGGTCGATCTGCTTGCTCTGGCCCACGGTGAGCGGAATACCGGCGCGGTGAGCGGCGCTGAAGCCGGGAAGCTGCGCGGTGACGGTGTAGGTGCCGACGGGGATGGAGGGCGCGGAGTAGCGTCCGTCGGGAGTGGTGGTGAGGCGGCGCTCGCTGCCGGTCTCGTCGTTGTGGACGAGAACCTGGGCGTTGGCGAGGGCGGCTCCGGTGGTGTCGGTGACGGTGCCGGAGAGGGTTCCGCCGACGATCTGCGCGTGGGCGGTGATGGTGATGAAGAGGGACAAAAGGATAGCGGCGGGCGTGAGCCTCTTAATGACGAAGTGGTTCATGGGGTCTCCGAAAGATAGGTGGAGGCACTCCTCGTTCGCTGGTACGGGTGCGAGGGTGCGAGTTCTTCTTGTGTGCTTTTTTTAGGAGAGCTGGTTCTTGCTTAGGCGCAACAACGACAGCTTGGTGGGGTGGTGGGACGCATGGCGGAGGGAGAGTCTGCATCCCACCCATCGCGATGAGACTGCGATGAATGGGGCACCCGGCTTGATGTGGTGGTGTGACGAGGGTTTACATTCCCCCCTTCGCGATAAGACTGCGAAGGATGGGACACCGGGCTAAAGAGAGGGCCGGTCATTTGGCGACCCCGTACTCGAAGCTCCAGTAGACGAGGCCGAGGGTGACGAGAGCGATGAAGATTTCGCCGAGGATGCCGACGATGAGAGGACGCCAGCCCTGGCCGACGAGGTCTTTGAGATTGGTGCGAAGGCCGACCCCGGCGAAGGCGGGAAGGAAGGCCCAACGGGAGAGATTGGAAAGGCTGGTGAGTTGACCGTGGGTGAAGAATCCGGAGGTGGCCAGAACGGAGATAGCCACGAAGCCGAGGACGAACTTGGGGAACTTCTGCCAGAGGAAGAGAGCCTTGTTTTCGACCACGGCTGCCTGCCCCTGGGCCGCCCAGTAGACGGCATAGCCGAGGACGACGAAGCCGAGGAAGGAGGAACGCGCGGTCTTGGCGAGGACGGCGAAGCGGCCGCCGACGTCGCCGTAGATGGCGCCGGTGACGGTGGCTTCGGCGGTGTTGTCGACGGCGAGGCCGGCCCAGATGCCGTAGGACTGCTGGCTCATGTGCAGGGCGTGGCCGATGGCGGGAAAGGTGAACAGCGCGATGGCCCCAAGGGTGAGGATGGAGGCCATGGCGGTGGAGGTGTCCTCTTCGCTGGAGTCGATGGCTCCCTGGGTGGCCATGATGGCGGTGACGCCGCAGACGCTGCTGCCGATCGAGAGCAGGCTGGTGAGCTTGGGCGGAAGCTTGAAGACGCGCCCGAGCAGTGTCATGACGGAGAGCGAGAGGATGAGTTCGATGGCGACCAGGCCGAGCGTCTTGCCGCCGATGTGGAAGAGATCCTGCATGAGGAAGCGGGCGCCGATGAGCACGATGCCCAGCTTGAGCCAAAGCTCGTAGGTGGCGACGCCGGGGCGGAAGATGCGGTTGACGCCGAAGGTGTTGCCGATGACGAGGCCGAGGATGATGGCCCAGAGCACGTATTCGATGTGGGGCAGAGGCCATCCGGGATGGCGTGTCTGCAAGAGTCCGGTGGTATGGGTGAGTAGCTTGCCCAATAGACCAACGCCGAAGAGCAACGCCATGCCGGGGATCGTCCTGACGAAGCGCGTGGCAGGGGAGGATACCGGACTGGCGGTCGGGTTGGGTAAGGTATGCGCGGACATTTTTTAGCGACTGGAGGCTGGAGGGCCGTGCTCTGGATCAGAAGGGGATGGAAGGAAGAAGGTTGAAGCGGATGAGGATGGCGAGAGCGAGGGCGATGCTGACGGCGATCAGGTCCACGTTGATGGACAGACGATTCGCTGCCTCGGGTCTCGATGGTATCTGCTCCTGGACATCCTGGAAGTTCTGAAGATCCTGGTGAATCTGGGGAGTTGCCATGGTGAAGTCTCCTGCATTTCGTTCGCAAAAAAGAAAAACCCACGTATCGCGCTTGGCGCTGATACGTGGGTTCCTGAGGTGTCTAAGCCTAGATTTCTAATCTTCTAGAGTTCGCTTAGGTGAGGAAAGATCCAACGCAGCAGCCGTCGCCCATACAACAGAGGCAACAGGTACAAGCTGCGATGTGCATCGATCCCATGGATTGAGGATAGAGGGTTTGAAGCTCCTCGTCAAGGAGCCCCCACCTCTATTTGGTCGACTTGAAGGCTAGTATGCGGTGAGCTTGACACGGATCATGGCGCCCTCCGGGGGCAGACGGAAGCCGAAGAACGTCTCGTCGCCATTGAGCAGGCGGGTTGTCTTCCATTGTCCATCGACAAACGTACCTTCTTCTACGCGAAGGAATTGAGCGTTTTGTGCTTTGCTTCCCGGGACGGGACGAAAGTCGGCGCGGGCATCGAAGCCGATGATGATGAATTCGTCGGGCGCCAGTTCGGCGACCAGCGCTCGGCCGCTCATATGGGGGGTCTGGGTGCCGAAGGTGCCGCCGTATTCGGGATGCGGGTTGCCGAACTGAATGAGAACGTCAAATTTTGAAGAGTGGATGAGGTGTTCCGTCAGGTATTGCTCTTCTACCGCGGCGTGCAGCTTGCCGGTTCCCTGCAGGGACGCGATGAGAGGAATGGCGGGTGTGAGCAGGCGAAAGTCGTCAGTGAGGGGCTGGGCGATGGGTTTTACCTTGGCTCCGTCAAGAACCATGTCAAGGCCGAAGGGAGCGTAGCCGAGCGAATCGTAGTCGCCGAGGGCGTAGAAGATGTTGGAGGCGAAGCGCGGACCGCCGGTTTCGGGGACGAGGAGCGGGTTGTCGGGGCGGTGGTAGCCTGCGAGGATAGCGCGATAGTTCACGTAGTCGAGCAGGTAGTTGTCCGGCGCTACGGCATCGAGAGAGGGCGTCATCGCCTTCCAGAGATCGAGCATGTTGAGCGTGCCGCCGCCGCTGGGATAGGCCTCTCCGGGCTGCATGAAGTTCTTCTGCCGACGCAGCCAGACATTGGCGTAGAGGGGGAGAGGATATTCCTTTTTGCCTGCTTCGGCGACGGCGTTGACGTAGCGCGAGACATAATAGGCCGCGAACGTTTCATTGGCTTCGGGGCCGAAGACCTCTGCCCATGTGCCGGGCTTCTTATGCAGCGCCTGGAGGACCGGGGTGGGCACCGGGCCGGCGAACTTCGCTTCGGCGGCAGGGGAGTAGTCGCGGTCGGTAAAGAGCGAGCCGGACTCGTTCTCCACCTGCACCATGATGACGGTGTGCTGCTCGCCGTCCACTTCTTTGAGGTGCTTCATGAGAGCAGCAAAGGCAGTGCGGTCGGCGTTGAGATTGTTTTCGCTGAGCGGAGTGAGAACGCGAACCGGCAAGTGTCCCCGGTCAAGCATGTGCGGGAAGCGGACAGGGTCGGATTTTATCCAGTCCGGGGCGTAGTCCATGGTGCCGTTCTTCCAGGTGCCGAACCAGAGCATGACGAGATGGAGATTGTGAGCGCGAGCGGACTTGATGATCTGGTCGAAGGTATCGAAGTGAAACTCGCCTTCTTTGGGCTCAATGTCTTCCCAGTAGGCAGGAACTTCTACGGTATTGAGGCCGAGGGCCGTGGCTCCGGGCAGCAGGGATTCGAACTGCGCCGGCCAACCGCTGGAGTTGCCGACCTGGGCGCCCAGGACGATGTAGGGTTTGCCGTCAACCATGAGAGTGTACTTGTCTGCATGGCGGACGATTTGCGGCATAGTGGCGGCGCCGGCGCTGGCGGCGAGAAGAAGAGTGGTGAGCAGGATCGGTATCTTCATTGGGGTCCGAATCTCGTTTTTATGGGATATGAAAACAGTTACATTTTGTCTGGCGCGAAGGTTAATGCAGGATCGAGGCAGATGCAAGCGCGGAGAAAATTCAATAGACGGAGGGGGTTTAAAAGGGGAAACCCACGCAGCGCGGTGGGGGCTGTTGCGTGGGTATTCCTGTAAAGCAACGAAGTGGGTGGACTTCGTTATGACTGACTCGACCCGAAGGGAGTCTTGCCACTTCTTTAGGGTAAGGCGAAAGGGTAGCCGCGTCAAGGAAGATTTGGAATGGAGGGAAGTGGCTGATTTTATTCGGAATTATTCCCGGATGGGTTGTCCCCGGCGCGGACCGGAACGGATTCCCCGGACTGGAGATTCGGGCCGGGGAATCCGCGTATGGAGGGGGCGTGTCAGAGGCGGCAGATGAGCAGTTCGCGCTCGTAGATCATCTCCGGGGGGAGATGATCGTGTAGCAGAAGGAAGAGCTCTTCGTGGTCCATGACCTCGTGCCTCCATTGCTTGCGGTCGACCTTCTGAAGTTCGTCGTAGGTCTCGCGGGGAAAGTCGAGGCCAGTCCAGTCGATGTCGTCGTAGTGAGGCGTCCAGCCGATGGGAGTCTCCTTGCCCAGGGCGCGGCCGTGAGCGCGGTCGACGATCCAGCGGAGGACGCGCATGTTCTCGCTGAAGCCGGGCCAGAGGAACTTGCCGTCGGCGTCCTTGCGGAACCAGTTGACGTGGAAGATGCGCGGGGTAGTTGAGAGGCTGCGCTGCATGCGCAGCCAGTGACGGAAGTAGTCGCCCATGTGGTAGCCGCAGAAGGGCAGCATGGCCATGGGATCGCGGCGGACCTTGCCGGTGGCTCCGGCGGCGGCGGCGGTGGTCTCCGAGCCCATGGTGGCCCCAATGTAGACGCCCGCGGACCAGTTGAAGGCCTGGTAGACGAGCGGCATGGTGGTGGCGCGGCGGCCTCCGAAGACGATGGCGGAGATGGGGACGCCGTCCGGAGCTTCCCAATCGGGGTCGATGGTGGGGCACTGGCTGGCCGGGGCGGTGAAGCGTCCGTTGGGATGGGCGGCGGGCTGGCCAGTCTTTTTGCCGATGGCCGGGGTCCACTTGTTGCCGCGCCAGTCGAGGCACTCGGCGGGGGGCTTGTCGGTCATGCCCTCCCACCAGACGCCGCCCTCGGGGGTGAGCGCGACGTTGGTGAAGATAGTGTTTCTGGCCAGCGTCGCCATGGCGTTGGGGTTGGTTTTGACACTGGTTCCCGGAGCGACGCCGAAGAAGCCGGCCTCGGGATTGATGGCGCGAAGCTGACCGCTGGCGTCAGGCTTAATCCATGCGATGTCGTCGCCGATGGTCCAGACCTTCCAGCCGTCGAAGCCCCTGGGCGGAATCATCATGGCAAAGTTGGTCTTGCCGCAAGCGGAGGGAAAGGCGGCGGCGACGTAGGTCTTCTCGTGGGTGGGAGATTCGACGCCGAGGATGAGCATGTGCTCGGCCATCCAACCTTCGTCGCGGGCGATGTTGGAGGCGATGCGCAGGGCGAAGCACTTTTTGCCGAGCAGGGCGTTGCCGCCGTAGCCGGAGCCGTAGGACCAGATCTCGCGGGTCTCGGGAAAGTGGACGATGTATTTGGTGTCGTTGCAGGGCCAGGGAACGTCCTTCTCTCCCGGCGCGAGAGGAGCGCCAACGGAATGCAGGCAGGGGACGACGCGCTTGATGTCCTTATCGATCTCGGCGAAGACGGGAGCGCCGATGCGGGCCATGATGCGCATGTTGACGACGGCATAGGCGGAGTCGGTGAGTTGGACGCCGATCTGCGACATGGGTGAGCCGACCGGTCCCATGCTGAAGGGCATGACGTACATGGTGCGGCCCTTCATGCTGCCTCGGAAGACCTGCTTGAGCTTGCGGCGCATGGTGAAGGGATCTTCCCAGTTGTTGGTGGGGCCGGCATTGTCTTTGGAGAGGGAGCAGATGAAGGTGCGGTCCTCGACTCTTGCCACATCGTTGGGAGCCGAGCGCGCGTAGAAGCAGCCGGGCCAGAGCTTTTCGTTGAGCGGAAAGAAGGTTCCGGCTTCGACGAGGGTGTCGCAGAGCCGCTCGTACTCTTTCTGGGAGCCGTCGATCCAATGGATGTGATCCGGCTGGGTGAGGTCGGCCATCTTTTCGACCCAGCGGATGAGGTGCTTGTTGGTGGTGAGCGGAGTGGCGGCGGGGATGGTCTTCATAGGCGCGGGGGCTCCTTTGGAGTACCCATGGTTCACCTATTGAAGTAGGGGTGTCAATGTCTATCGCACAAATGTTCGTTTATCGAACTGTAATGCTGCGCGGCTTCGGTCGCGTGTCAAGAGGAGATGGCTTCGTCGACGGGGTTGGCGCGGGCGCGCCAGAAGTCGAGCAGTGTGTCGGCGACGGTGAAGACGACGGGCCCCAGGATGATGCCGGGAATGCCGAAGGCGGCGATGCCGCCGAGGATGGAGAGCAGGATGGCGGCGGTATGAGCGCGCAGGCGGGTGCCGACCAGGATGGGGTAGAGGAAGTTGTCGATGGTGCTGACGATAACGCCTCCCCAGACGGCGAGCAGCGCGGCCTTGCCCCAGTGGCCGGAGAGCCCAAGGTAGATGGCGATGGGGACCCAGACGAGGAAGGAGCCGAAGGCGGGAATCATTGCGACGGCGACGGTAGTGAAGCCCCACAGGACGGCACCGGGCACGCCGAGAACCCAGAAGGCGAGGCCGGCGAGGATGCCCTGCACCGCGGCGATGACCATACGGCCGAGGGCGGTGGCGTAGATGGTGTCGCCGACTTTGTGGAGGAGATCGGCGGTCTCGTCGTCGCGGAGCGGAAGGACGGAGCGGAGGTAGGAGAGTATAAGCTCGCGGTCGCGGAAAAAGAAGAAGAGCAGGAAGAGCATGACCACAATCTGCGTGATGACCCGGAAGGAGTTTCCGAGCAGGCCGGCGACCTTGCTGCCGAGATAACTGCCGACGGTCTGGGTAGCGTGATTGAGGTCGATGGAGTCGGTGATGGACTCGACTCGCGCGGCGATGGCGGGATGACTGCCGAGGAATTCGCTGAACTTCTGCTGGTTGCCGTCGTCGCGCATGGCGTGGACGGCCGCGACGACCTGCTGACCGAGGTCCTGCGCAAGGAAGAAGCTGGGGATGATGACGGCGAGGATGACGAGGATGAGGCCAACTGTGGCACAGACGTTGCCGTTGCGAATCTTTGAGGCCAGCCAGTCATAGGGGTGCACGGTGATGACGGCCAGAACAGTGGCTCCGAGGATGGCCGTCAGGAAGGGGCGAAGGACGAAGGCGCAGGCGACCACGGCGCTGAACGTCAGAAGAAAGAGGGCGATTTGCTTCCAGGGTGTTTCCTTGCGGCTGGCTGGCATTGGGCTTCTGCTCCGTGGGACGGCGGCGTAAGTGGATCACAAGTAGGATGCGAGCGCGCTTGCCTTGAACGAATTGGTCCGAGCGAATTGAGCTGCGCTGAACCGCTTAAGGCGCGGTGACGACTCCGACGGCAGAGTCGGCGCAGCCGTAGTAGAGGAACCATTTGTCGTGGAAACGGACAAGGCCTTCGGCGAAGGTGGTTCCGGCGACGTATTGTCCGGTCTTTTCGTAAGGCTTTTCGGGCTTGAGCACGGGGGCTTCGGTGCGGGTGATGAGGTGGGCGGGATCTTTCGCGTCAAAGAGGGCTTCGCCCGCGGCGTAGGCGTTGGCTCCCAGAGCTGGGTCGCCGTGGGCAGGATCATTTTTTCCGTTATAGAGGACGACGATGCCGGCAGAGGTCAGCACGGGGGGTGGGCCGGTCTCGGGGAAGCCGCTGTCGAAGTGGCCGGGCCGCCGGGTGAGGACTTCGATGGGAGCGCCGGTTGCGTTCTCGACGGGGGTCCAGTGGATGAGGTCGGGGGACGTGGCGAGATGGATGGCGCCCTCGCCCCAGTACATCCAGTACTTGCCGTTGATGCGGGCGGCGACGAGGCGGTCGCCTGCGAGGCGGGTGACGATTCCGCCGGACTTGTACTTCAGGGCGTCGTACTTTCCGTTCGCGGCTCCGAGGAAGGCGGGGCCGTATTTGGTCCAGTGTTGGAGATCCTTCGAGGTGGCGATGCCGATGGAGTAAGTGACGCGGTTCCACTGGGTATAGGTGAGGACGTAGGTGCCGTCCTCGCTCTGGACGAGGCGCGGATCTTCGACGCCTCCGGGCCACTCGCGGGACTTCTGCGCGTCATTGGCGGGATAGAAGACCGGCTCGGGGAGGCGGGTGAAGTGGATGCCGTCGTCGCTGGAGGCGAGGCCGAGGCGCGAGGTGTGCAGGCCGATCTGCATGGCGCCGGTGTCGTCTTCGGCGCGGTAGAGAACGATGATTTTTCCGTCGCGGACGATGGCGGCGGGGTTGAAGGTGTGGAGCGCCTCCCAGTGGACCGGGGCCTTGCGGATGGGGTCGTTGAAGAGGGTGGCTTTGTCGGGGGAGATGACGGGGCCGCCGGTGGGACGGGTGAAGGGGCCGATCTGCCAGTGCGCTGGCCGGGCTGCTCCAAGCAAGGTGAGGAGCGCAAGAATGCCGCCGATTTTGAGGACTCGCTGACGGTTCGTCATAGTGCAGTTACTTTATCTCAATTTGTATCCGTAGCGGGGTAAGATGGTGCTGCCGAATCCACTCATGCAAGGAGAGCGCGATGGCCAAGAAGATCATCATCTGCACGGATGGGACGTGGAATTCGCCGCATGGAATCGGGGCGTTTGCCAACGACACGAATGTTCGCAAGATATATTGCGCGCTGGCCGAGACTCCGGACCAGATGCGCTACTACGACAGCGGTGTGGGCACCGATGGAACGCCGATCGATCACTTTACCGGCGGCGCCATGGGCGAGGGACTGTTTGAAAAGGTGCAGGACGGGTATGAGTTCATCGCCTATGTGTGGGACCCGGGCGACGAGATCTATATCTTCGGGTTCAGCCGGGGAGCGTACACGGCGCGGAGCCTCGGCGGGATGCTGGCAGGGTTCGGAGTTCCGAACAAGAACTTCGACAACATGACGGTGCAGAAGGTCTTCAACGCCTACCGCGAGACCGACCCGGCGGTGCGGACGGGGATGAAGGCGGACCTTCATGCGGAGTACGATCTGGCTCCAGCGCACGTCCGCATGATCGGCGTATGGGATACGGTGGGATCGCTGGGAGTTCCGGGAATGCTGTTCAACATGCTGCACCAGAAGAAGTACGGCTTTCTGGACACGCAACTGCATCCCTGCGTCCAGAATGCTTACCATGCGGTGTGCATTGATGAGCGGCGGGCGCAGTTTCAGCCGACGCTGTGGTCGAATCTGGATGGCACGATGCGGGCCAACGACGACCAGGTGCAGCAGGTGTGGTTTTCGGGCGTGCATTCGGATATCGGCGGCGGCTACGACGAGTGCAAGCTGTCGGAGATTTCGCTGAGCTGGATGATGAAGAAGGCGGTCCAGTGCGGGCTGGTCTTCAGCGAAGAGGCGATGGAGAAGTACCGCTATATCGATCCGAAGGACTCGCTGGGGCAGGCGCATGACGAGTGGAAGATGGTGCCGTGGGGCATCCCCGAGCACAGGGTGATTCCGGACTATGCGGTGATGGCAAACACGGTGCAGATGAGGCTGTCCGCGATAAAGGAGTACCGTCCGGAGAATCTTTCGGTGACCGACGAAGGGATGCTCAAGGGATATGGGGTCGAGGATATTCTGAGCGACAACTGAAGATCCGTTCGGAACTGCGTCTCGCTGTTGCCTGGGTAAAGATCGGCGAGGTTCGGTAAAAGATGCAGTGGCCTTTCCACTCCGCTGCGCTTCGGTCGAGATGGCGTAGCTTTTGCTCTTCAATCTCCACGAGACTATGCAGGTTGAGAGCGGATCGTGATTCGACGACACACTCGCAGGAAGAGCGTGAGGGCATGGTCGCGTCGTCGTACATAATGGAAGACGCATTTGTGTGCGAGGAGAAAGATGCCTTCAATGGATGGTTCTATGCAGACGGGCGGATCAAGCCGCACTGGTTGGCGGCTTATGCTTGCGGGCGTTGCGGCGTGCGGTCTTTTTCTGGCGTTACCGAGTCAAGCGATCGGTCAGGAGCATGACCTCTCGGGCGTGACGGTTGCGCAGACGGCTCAGGGCTTCGCGGCGAAGATCGGCAACGAGAGTTTACAGGTTACGGTTTGTGGAGACGACGTGATTCATGTGGTCGCCGGGCCGGGTGACCCTTCGGCCAGTTCGCCGCACCAGCCCTGGATGCTCGAGGCGGCCAAGGCATGTCCGGGGGCGGCATTTCATCTTGTGAAGGGTGCTGAGAGCGCGAGCCTGACGACCGCCGCGCTGAAGGTGGAGTTTTCGCTCAAGAGGGGCAACCTGACCTTCAGTGATCTTCAGGGCCACTCGCTGCTGCGCGAGTTGAATCGCGAACCGCGCACCTACGAGAAGGCCGAGGTGAATGGAGAGACGGCGTATCACGTCACTGACCGCTTTTCGCCGGATAGGATGGAGGGATTGTACGGCTTGGGCCAGCATCAGAGCGGCGTCTTCAACTACCGGGGCAGCACGGTCGAGTTGGGACAGAACAATACCGATGTCGCGATCCCGCTGCTGGTTTCGAGCAAGGGCTACGCCGTGATGTGGAACACGGCCTCGCTGACTTACGTTGACAACCGCTTCCCGAGTGAGCTTTCGTTCAGCACGCTGGCGGGAGATGCAGTCGATTACTACTTTATTTATGGCCCGGAGATGGACCAGGTGGTCCATCAGTATCGCAGCCTGACCGGGCATACGCCGCTGTTTCCGAAGTGGGCTTACGGCTTCTTTCAATCGAAGGACCGGTATGTGTCGCAGCAGGAGGTGCTCGATGTGGCGAAGCGCTACCGGGCGGAGCATATTCCCATCGACGGCATTGTGCAGGACTGGTTCTGGTGGCAGAAGGAGGGTGACCCGGTCTTCAACAAGAACTTCCCCGACGTGCGCGGCGAGTTGAAGACGCTGCACGACGAGCACTTTCACGCCATGCTGTCGGTTTGGGGACTCTTCGATACCGGCTCGGAGAACTACAAGAAGATGACGGCGGATCGCTTCATGATCGGCGATGCGCATGTCTACGATGCGACCAATCCCAAGGCTCGGGAGTTCTATTGGAACAATCTTGCGGGCAAGCTCTTCGATATGGGCTGGGATGCGTTCTGGCTGGACAGCGCCGAGCCGGAGGAGGCGTGGCCGCACATGGGCGACGCGATTCTGCGCGACAAGCAGTTGTCGATCGGCAGCGGTGCGCGCTACACCAATATCTTTCCCCTGGCGCATACGGGCGGCGTCTCGGAGCACTGGCGGCAGACGACCGATCAGAAGAGGGTATTTCTGCTGACGAGGTCAGCGTTTCTGGGGCAGCAGCGAAACGGCACGACGACATGGTCGGGCGATATTTACAGCACGTACATGAATCTGCAGCGACAGATTCCGGCTGGGCTGAACTTTGCGCTCTCGGGCAATCCCTACTGGACGACCGACATTGGAGGGTACTTTCAGCCGTTCGAACGGCCGGCGAACGATCCGGCGTATCAGAAGCTGTATGCGCGGTGGTTCGAGTTCGGGACCTTCTGTCCGATCTTCCGGACGCATGGGCATCGCGATCACAACGAGATGTGGACCTACGACAAGGTCGAGCCGATACTGCTGGAGTACGACAAACTGCGCTACCGGCTGATGCCGTATATCTACTCGCTGGCCTGGCGCGTGACCAACGAGGACTACACCATCCAGCGGCCGCTGGTGATGGACTGGCGCAAGGATGAAAAGACGTGGAATATTGGCGACCAGTTCATGTTCGGGCCCGCGCTGATGGTCAATCCAGTGACGAAGGAGGATGCGACGCGGCGGGAAGTGTATCTGCCTGCGTCACCTGTCTGGTATGACTTCTGGACGGGTGACGCGGTTGCGGGCGGTCGTGACATCGAGGCAGATGCGCCGCTCAGCCGGATTCCGGTGTATGTGCGCGCGGGTTCGATTGTTCCCATGGGGCCGGAGATCGAGTATGCCGACGAGAAGCCGGCCGGGCCAATTGAACTGCGCGTGTATGCAGGCGCGGACGGCAGCTTCAGCCTCTATGACGACGAGGGCAACAACTACGACTACCGGAAGGGTGTCCATAGCGTGATCCCGATTCGCTGGAACGAGGCGGCGAAGACGCTGACGATTGGAGATCGCGAGGGTGAGTATCCGGGGATGCCAAAGGAGCGGACCTTCAACATTGTTTGGGTGGGACGGAACCACGGCGCGGGCGAAGGGGTGGCGCCGAAGCCGGATCGGACGGTTCGCTATTCGGGGAAGGCGGTTACGGTGCGGCGTTCGGGCGCGGGTGCCTGAAGTTGATGGCGGAGGGAAGAGAGGTGGAAGCCAACGTCCTGAAGTGCCGGACGTGAGGCACCCGGATCATTGCTACTGCTTGGCTTTCCAGGGATCGTGCAGGTAGCCGGTGATGCAGGCGTCGGTTCCGAAGCCGGCTCGGGTGGTGCGCTGCAGCGATTGCTGGAAGAGGTAGGGTGAGACGACGCCCTCGGCAAAGGGGAGCGATTGCGGGCCGAGTTCGGTCTCGGAGTAGAAGAGGATGGCCTTGTCGACGAGGTCATGGGTGAGAAATTCGCCGTTGAGGCAGGAGCCGCACTCAAGCAGGAGGCTGACGATATCGCGGGCTGCAAGTGTTTCGAGGACTGTGGGGAGGCTGATATGGCCGGATTGCGCAGGGAGGGATTGGACTTCGGCTCCGGCCTTGCGGAGTGCATCGGCTTTTTCTGTGGGCGCGGTGGGGGCGGTCAGGACCAGGAGGTCTGATGCAGTGCCGCGGGCGCTATCCGCGGAGCGGACTAGCTGCGAGTCGAGCGGGATGCGGAGGTGGGCATCGAGAACGATGCGGAGCAGCGGGCGGCGGCGAACGAGACCGCCGGGGCCGAGGATGCCGCTGCGGTCGGTGAGGGCTGGGTCGTCGGCGAGAACGGTACCGATGCCGGTGAGGATAGCGTCGGAGGCGTGGCGGAGACGCTGGACCTCGGCGCGGGCGGCGGGGCCGGTGAGCCAGTGGGGCTGGTTGAGGGTGCGGGTCTCGGCTGCGGGAGCGAGGTAGCCGTCGACCGAGAGTGCGGCCTTGAGGGTGACGAAGGGCGTGTGGGACTGGATGAAGTGCGCGAAGGCGTCGTTGAGGTCGCGGGCGGGTTGCTGGAGAACTCCGAGCGTGACTTCGATTCCGGCGGCGCGAAGTCGGGCGATGCCCTGGCCGCTGACCTTCGGGTTAGGGTCTTCGGTAGCGATGACGACTCGGCTGACGTGGGCGGCGATGAGGGCGTCGGCGCAGGGGCCGGTGCGTCCGTGGTGGGAGCAGGGTTCGAGAGTGACGAAGGCGGTGGCTCCTGCGGGGTCGATGCCGCGCTGGCGGGCCTGATTGAGGGCGGCGATCTCGGCGTGGTCGCGGTTGGCGTAGAGGTGGGCGCCTTCGGCGAAGATTTTTCCGTCGCGCACGAGGACGCAGCCGACCTGCGGGTTAGGCGAGGCGAGGGCTACCGTCTCGAGGGCGAGATCGAGGGCTCGCTGCATGAAGGCTTCGTCGTGTGGTGCGCTGGCCATGCCTTTTACGAGGATAGCTTGTGGGCTCAATTTGTTGCCGCAACGAGAGTTGGACCTGAGGTTTTGAACTGAGTTGTCATGGTAATGCGGATAAAAACTGGTCTCCTAAATATTTAGGTTGACAGGAATGCAGAACGATCCTAGACTCCTATTTGTTTAGGAGACGCCATGGTTGGCCGCAAAAAAGGTTCCGATTCGCTCACGCCTCTCGAACTCCAGATCATGCAGGTGCTTTGGAGCGAGGGGCCGAGCAATGTGCTGCATGTGAAGAAGAGCCTGTTGCCGAACACAGAGCTTGCCTACAACACCGTGCAGACGATGCTCAACATCCTCCATCGCAAGGGCAGGGTGCGGCGCACGCTGGAGGGGCGCGCCTATGTCTATTGCACGGTCGCTTCCAGGGAGACGGTGCTGGGGCAGGCAGTGCGCGATCTGGTGGAGCGCATGTTCGGAGGATCGTCTGAAGAACTGGTCATGAGCCTGGTCAAAAGCCGCCAGGTCGATCTGGAGCGGATTGCAGACCTGGGCCGGAAGATAGCGGCGCAGGAGAAAGGAGAAGAGGATGAGTAACCTCTCCGGTTTTGTCGTCTCTTATCTGGTCAACGCTGTTTGGGAGGTCGTCCTGATTGCCGGTGCGGGATGGCTGGTGAGCCGGATGGTCAAGAGAGTTGGCCCGCAGGCGGAGCATGTCGTCTGGGTCTCCACGCTGGGACTTGCGACCGTTATGCCTGCGCTTCCTTTGCTTCGGTGGTTGCTGGCGTTGCTATACGTTCCTCATGCGGGCGGCGGAAGCTCTTCGATTACCGTTGCTGCCGCTCAGGGCGGCGGCCTGCTTTCGCGAAATGTTTATACGCTACCTGAGATGGCTGTCGTAATTTTGCTGTCGTTCTATTTTGGCGCAGTGATCTACTTTGCGGTACGGCTTGCGTGGTCATTGCGTTCAACGGTACGGCTGGTGAGGCAGGCGCGTCCGCTTTCTCTGACGATGGAGCAGGAAGACGTATGGAGCAGATGCAAACGGGTGTTTTCGCTGGATTCGGCCCGGATGCTTGGCTCTTCGCGTATTGCGGGGCCGGTGACACTGGGGCTGCGAGAGCCGATGCTGCTGGTACCGAGTGACTTTGCCGCGGAGTGTACAACGCAGGACCTGCTGGCTGCGCTGGCACATGAGTGTGCGCATATGAAGCGTCGCGATTTTCAGAAGAACCTCTTCTACGAGATTGCAAGCCTGCTGCTCGTTTTCCATCCTGTGGTGTGGATGTTGAAGTCGTACATCGCGCAGACGCGCGAGATGATCTGCGATGGCATGGCCACGGACGGGCTGATCGATTCGCACAGATATACGGAATCTCTGCTACGGCTCGCGACCATGGTCGCTGTGGGCTCGCGAGCTTATCCCTCTCACGCCATCGGGATCTTCGATGCCAACATTCTGGAGAAGCGAATCATGATGATGAATCTTAAGAAGCCGCGCGTCAGCTCTGCTTTGAAGTATGGTCTGGTTATTCCGGCAACTGTGTTTCTGCTCTCGGTGGCGGTGGGCGGCGCGGCGATGGCTGTGGTGATTGAACCGACGCCCTCTGTGCAGGCAGCGGATCAGGCGCAACCGTATGGGCAGGTCTATAAGATTGGCAAAGATGTGAAAGCGCCTGTGTTGATCTCGTCTATAGAGCCTCAGTTTCCTGAGGCTGAGCGAGGAAAGAAGGACAAGTTTGAAGGAGCTTGTCTTGTTGGCTTTGTGGTGGACTCATCAGGAGCAGTTCGTGACGTTCACATCAAACACTCGCTCCGTCCTGACTTTGATGCGAAGGCAGTGGAGGCTGTTGAACAGTACCGCTTCAAGCCTGCCATGCGGGCAAATGAGCCAGTGGCGGTGGCATTGAATGTTGAGGTGGACTTCGTGAGGCGCTGAATATCGATGGAGACATGGCACAGCATGAGGGCTTTTGTGGCTCGTGCTGCGTTTTTCGGTCCAGAGAGATGAGCTAGCAGAAAGGGCAAGTGCGAAAGGCGAAATACAAGGGTTTCTCCACTGCGCTTCGCTCCGGTCGTGGTGACGTGAATGTGTGGTGCTTCGACAAGATGACGTAGATGGGAGTGGGCTACGGACGATGGCGTAGTTTTGTGCGGAGTTGGTTTTAGTTTTACAGGGTGCGCTTGAAGAGCGACGTTGCGATCAAGAGGGAGACGATGCCGAATGTGAGCAGGAAGAGGATGTCGGGGTAGATGGCGGTGAAGCCGCCGTCTTTGAGCAGGATCGCCTTGAGGCCGTGGACGGCGTAGGTGAAGGGATCGACGTTGGCGATCACGCGCAGCCAGGGGGGGAGGCCGGAGACCGGCGAGATGGCTCCGCTGGGGAAGAAGAGCAGCGTGTTGAGGACGCCGAACATGGCGCGCGGGACGAGCGGGTCTTCGACGCGCACCATCATAAGGAACATCATGCCGTTGAAGGCGACCGAGGTAGCGACGATGAGCAGCGAGAGCTGGATCAGCGCCATGGGGTTGAAGATGGCTCCGATGCCGGCGAAGAGCGAACCGATGACGGTGAGGCAGACGCCGGAGAGGATCGCCTTGATGGAACCGGCGAGGTTAAGGCCCATGACCAGTTCGAGCCGGGTGATGGGAGTGACGAGGTAACCCTCGTGGACGCCGCGAGCCTTGTCGTCGATGTACAACATGCCGCCGCCGATCATGACGGCGACGTACATGGCCAGCGCGATAGAACCGGCGAGCAGGTACTTCATGTACTCGACGTAAGGGTAGAGCTCGACGATCTTGAGAGCGATTTTCTGGACCACGAGCGGCTGAATGATGGGAGCGTTGAGGGCTTCGACGAGCGACTGCATCTCGGCTTCGAGGCTGGCGCTCATGACCTGGTCGCTGTTGTCGACGACCAGGCCGATGGTGGGCGAATCGCCGGCGAGGACGCGGCGGGAATATTGTTTGGGGATGATGACGGCGCCGTCGATCTTGCCGGTACGGACGTCTTCGCGGGCCTGCACTTCGTTGTCGTAAGGGATGGTGGTGAAGGTACGGATGTTGGCGGCGATGGCGTCGAAGGCTTCGTGGATCTTGAGTGCCTGCGAGCCGCGGTCGTGATCGACGACGCCCATGCGAGCGTTGCGGATCTTGCCGCCGAAGGCGTGGCCGAGGATAAGCAACTGCACCAGCGGCAGGGTCATCGAGACCATCATGAGCGCGGGCGAGCGGAAGAACTTGCGCATCTCGCGCTCGACGATTGCCATCATTCGGTTCATGGCTGCGTCCTGTTCATGGCTGCATTCCTGGCCGGGGAGGCATAACGAAGGCGGCGGCCTTGACCTGTTCGTCGCGAAGCGCGCGTCCGGTGTAGTGGACGAAGACGTCGTCGAGGGTGGTGTTCTGGACGCTGAGGGACTTGATGGTTTCGCCGCGGCCGGCGGTCATCTCGACCAACTGCGTGGTGGTGAGTGAGCCGCTGGAGGTGAGGATGCGGTACATGCCCGCGCTTTGCGATTCGACCGAGGTGACGCCGGCAAGCTGCCGGAGGCGTTCGGGCCACTCGGGAGACTCGTTGGCGAACTGGGCCTCGACGACGTTGGCTCCGGGGACATTGGCTTTGAGCGCCATGGGAGTGTCGAGGGCGACGAGCTTGCCGTGATCGACGATAGCGATGCGGTCGCAGAGACGGTCGGCCTCGTCCATGTAGTGCGTGGTGATGAGCATGGTGAGGTGATGCTTATTCTTGAGGTTGTTGAGCATCTCCCAGACGGCGACGCGGGAGACGGGATCAAGCCCGGTGGTGGGTTCGTCGAGAAAGAAGATGCGCGGGTTATGGACGAGGCCGCGGGCGATCTCGAGACGGCGGCGCATGCCTCCGGAGAGGGTCTTGGTCTGCGCGTTGCGCCACTTGGTGAGGTCTACGGCTTCGAGAAGCTCGTTAATGTTTTGCTCGCGCCGGGCTTTGGGAACGTCGTAGAGCTTGGCGTAGATGGAGAGGTTTTCTTCGACGGTGAGATCGATGTCGCTGGTAAGCGCCTGGGGGATGACGCCGATCATGCGGCGGACGGCGTCGGAGTCGCGGGAGACGTCGTGACCGGCGATGATGGCCTTGCCCTCGGTAACGGGAATGAGCGTGGTCATCATACGGATGAGTGTGCTTTTTCCGGCGCCATTGGGGCCGAGCAAACCGAAGATCTCGCCGTCCGCGACGTCGAAGGTGATGCCTTTGACGGCTTCAAAATCACCGTAGCGTTTGACGATGTTTTGCACGGCTATCGCCGGTTGGTCTGAGCGCGGGGTCATTGCTTCACCAGCCTGCTCTTCGGGATGTAGACCTCGGCGGTCATGCCGGGAACGTACTTCATGCCGGGGTTGTCGATGAGGAGTTTGAGCTGGATGGTCTTGATGTCACGCTTGCGGCGGCTGACGTCGCGCTGAGTGGCGAAGTCGGCTTCAGCGGATTTGTTGATGACTTTGCCTTGAATAGTTTCTCCGCTGGGCATGACGACGCGAAGACTGTCGCCCAACTGGACGGCGTCAGCCTCGGTCTCGGGAAGGGGAGCATAGACCCAGGTCTGGGTGAGGTCGGTGATGGTGACGATGGGGGTTCCGGGGGAGACGACTTCGCCTTGCCGGGCGGCGCGCACGTTGATCTTGCCGGAGATGGGAGCGACGACGTTGGCGTAGCTGAGTTCGACCTGAGCCTGATTGAGCAGGGCCTTTGCGTTTTGCACTTCGCTGCGGGTGGAGGCGACGGTCTTGGCCGCGGCCTGCGCCTGAAGGGTGTTGGCCCTGGCGAGCTTGAGCGAGGCTTCGGCGGCGGCGACGCTTTGCCGGGCGGCGTCCACGGCGGCCTGCGCGGCATGCAGGGAGGTGGCGGCTTCTTCGCTCGCCTGCTGGCTCATGACGCCTTGTTTGGCGAGGGCGACGGTACGGTTGCTGTCGGCGGCCTGGTGCTGGTACTGCGCCTGGGCCTGCAGGAGTGAGGCCTGCGCCACCTGCACCTGCGCCTGCGCGTTGGCCACCTGGCTGGTGGTGCTGCCCTGGGTCTGCTGCTGCGTGTCCTGGGTCTGCTGCAACTTGAAGTGCTGGCTGGCGGCGGTAGCCTCGGCTGCGTTGCGGGCGGCGGCGAGGTCGTCGCTCTGGATGGTGGCGATGAGTTCGCCAGCCGTGACGGAGTCGCCCTCGTCGACGGTGAGCTGCTGAATGCGGCCGGGGATGCGGGAGCTGACGACGACTTCGTTGGCATCGACGGTGCCGATGAGCTGAAGGTCAGTCGAACGTTCGGTCGAAAGAAAATACCAGCAGAACGAGACGATCAGCAGGATGCCCATCAGGATGAGGATGCGGTTACGGGCGTTCATAGATTCTTCTCCAGGCAGGCGGGTTGCGGACTTCAGGCATGGGCATGGCGGCGAGGACGCGGCGAACGAGCTTCGCTCCGTGGGTGCGGTCGACGAACAGGGCATTGCCGAGAAACTGCACGGCGGCCTTGCGGCGGAGCGCGATGTGCGCGGGGTCGAAGGGTTCAACGGAGAGCGAGAGGCGCATCATGGGAGCGCTCATGAAGTAGAAGACGTTGGAGCCGTAGGAGGAGTAGACCACCTGCATCCAGTCGACGTTGCATAGCTCGCCGGAACGAATACCCTGTCGGACCGCCTGCTGTATTTTTTTGAGAAGCGGCGCAAAGGCTTTGCCTGCAAGGTGGGGGATCGCCGTGCTCTTGCCGTGGTGGAAGCGCACCATCTCCTGCTGCATGAAGCTCTGGAACTCGTGCTGGGTAAGGATGCGGTCAAAGTGGTTGAGGGCGAGGCGGAGGAGGTGCTCGCCGGGAGTGCATTGGGTATCGAGCACAGCGAGGGTGTTCTGCATGACCCGGTCGATGACTTCTTCAAAGGCCGCGGCGTAGAGCGATTCCTTGTTCTTGAAGTAGTAGTAGAGGAGAGCCTTGTTGACCTTTGCCGAGGCGGCGATGGTGTCGGTGCGCGCGCCGGCGAGGCCGTGGGCGCTGAACTCGCGGAGAGCGGCGGCGAGGATTCTTTCGCGGGCCTGGTCGGGAGAGGTTGGGTTGAGTGTCTTCGCCATTGATTAACCGGTTAGTTAAAACTATAACGCACTTTGCCGCTTTCCCGAAAGTGGGTGGAAATCAGTCGAGCAGGGTGTCGATGAAGGTTGCGCTGTCGAAGGGGAGGATGTCTTCCATCTTTTCGCCGACTCCGGCATAGACGACGGGGAGCTTGAGTTCGGTGGCGATGGCGAGGACGATGCCGCCCTTGGCGGTGCCGTCGAGCTTGGTGAGGACGATGCCGGTGACGCGGGCGGCTTCGGTGAAGAGGCGGGCTTGCTGGAGGCCGTTCTGGCCTGTAGTCGCATCCATGACCAGAAGCGTTTGGTGAGGTGCGCCGGGCACCAGCTTTTCGGCGGTGCGGCGCATCTTGTCGAGCTCCTTCATCAGATCGGTCTTCGTGTGGAGACGGCCGGCGGTGTCGACGATGAGGACTTCGGTGCCCCGGGCCTTGGCGGCGGAGCAGGCGTCGTAGAGAGCGGCGCTGGGATCTCCGCCTTGTTTCGTCTTAATGAGGGGGACGTCGGAGCGCTGGGCCCACACCTCCAACTGCTCGATGGCGGCGGCGCGAAAGGTGTCGGCAGCACAGAGCAGGACGGTGCGGCCCTGCGCGCGGAAGAGGGCGGCAAGCTTGCCGGTGGTGGTGGTCTTGCCTGTGCCGTTGACGCCGACCATCATGATGACTTCGGGGGGAGTGCTGGGGTGGCGAACGGGATGGGCGACGCCGTCGAGGATTTGCTTGAGCTCGGACTTGAGGAGCTGCTTGAGCTCGTCGCCGCCTCCGATGCCGGTGCGGAGGGCGCGCTGGCGGAGGTTTTCAAGCACGATGGCAGTGGTGGGCGCCCCGAGGTCGGCGGCGAGCAGGACGGGTTCGAGGCCGGTGAAGGTGGACTCGTCGACCTCGCGGGTGAGGGCGATGACAGAGCCAATGGATTCGGTGAAGGACTCGCGGGTGCGGGTGACCGCCTGCTTCATGCGGTCGAAGAAGCCGCGTTTCTGCTCAGCCGGTTCGAGGGTAGACGCAGCCTCCGGGGTGGTGGGCTGGTCGGGTTGCTGCTGAGGTTGGTCGCGTTTGCCGAAGAGAGAAAATGCCATGCTGATGCTAGTTTAGCAATGGCCGGGAGAGCCGGTCGTCGTCGAGGCGATTGCTCCTGAATTCGTCCATCAATTTTGTGCTGTGGTCTGGGTTGGAGTCTGGGCTGTGGCGATGGGATAGCCTTGCCATAGATATTCGAGTGCCTCGGGCAGCGTTTGTTGTTTTACGGCGCGGTCGGTGTGTCCTGCGTTGCGGGCGAAGACAAACTGGTAGTGATAGCCCTTGGCTGCCAGCACCCTGGCCATATTTTCGTTGGCGACGACCCAATCGTGCATGTGATCGCGCATGGCATTCGGATTGAAGAGGTCTCGGTCGCCCACCTCCATCCAGATGCGCAGCGGTTTGGCCGGACTGTTGGGGATGAGGCGCTCATGAAACTCCCACGCCCCGTGAGGGCTCCCCGGATTCGAGGGCCACTGCTGGTTCACGTAAGTGCCCGAGTAGGTAAGAACGCGATGATAAAGCTCCGGGTGATACCACGCCATGATCAAGGCGCAGGAGCCTCCGGAACTGCCTCCCATGGTTGCGCGGCCTTCGGGATCGCTCGTCAGTTTCACGTGATACTTTGCTTCCACGAGAGGCAACACTTCGTTCTCGACGAACTCGGCATAGCGGCCGGACATGGTGTCATATTCCAGACCGCGCTCGCTGCCCTGGGCATCGCCGCTGCCGTTGCCGATGGAGATGGCGATCATGACGGGCACGCGGCGCTCGGCGATCAGATAGTCCAGTGCAGTGAACAACGCCCGGTCGGGGCCGTCTGCGCCTACGATGAAGGGCGCGGCCGTGCCGGGGACGTATTGCCGGGGAACGTAGACCGCCACATGTCGGGTGTAGGGTGCGGGATGGCTGGTGGTGACGACCAGTTTGGCGGGGTCGGTAGGGTCGGGGGTGCCAAAGGTGCCGGCTTCGCGCGCGATGCCGGGATAGATCTTGCTGTCAGCCGAGCTCATGGTGAACTCGTAGACCGCTCCCTGCGGCACGCCTTCATGTACGGACATTTCGGGTGCCGGGTTGTGGGTGGGGCCGATGATGAAATTGCCATCGACATTTGCAGGTGCATTGGCGCCGTCGGGCAACTCTTTGGCCGCGACATAACCGGCGGTGTGCGGATCGCGGGTGGGCGGGGTTGGGCGTGCCGGGTGAGTCGTTTCCGGGTGAGTCGTTGCCGGCGGAGCCGGGGCTACCGATTGGGCCACAGCCGGGGTTATGCCGGCCGTCAGGCTGATCGTGAATAGGATGCTCAGAGGACGGAGCATTGGCAACTCCTTCTGGTGTATCTCAGTTCTGTTCTATGCGAGCACGATGCGATGATGTCAGTCGAGGAAATATATCACCGATGCGGGATCGCGGAGCATGATTGCGTCAGATGCCGATCCGGATATTTGGGTGCAATCCCGTGTTAATCCTGCTCTAATGAGGCTGCTTTACCTTCCTGTCGGGCCTGTCAGTGAAAATCTGCATTACGAAAGCGTGGCTTATGCGTGCCAGACGGTTTCTTCCCGCCTTAGTTTTTTATGGTCTCTTTGTAATGATGGCGTTTCCGGCTCGATCGCAGGACGTTCTGACTCCCGTGGTTGCGTCGCCATTGCGGCCTACGGCGTATGCGGTTCAGGGGACGGACAATAAGCTGCACCTCGTCTATGAGCTTGTCATTACGAATACGGGGAGCGCGCCGGCGACGATTGAGAAGCTCGAAGTGGTGAGCGGGGATGATCCCGCGAAGGTTCTTGCCAGCTTCGATGGCGAATCACTGCACGCCCGCCTGCGTGCCACGGGACGCGGGAACGAAGCGGCATCGCCGATCGAATCAAGCGGGAGCCGTCTTTTTCTGGTGGACTTTACCATGGAGAAGGACAGCCATCTTCCCGCGACCCTGCTGCATCGCTTTCACCTGCTGGCCACGGGGCCTCCGGGTTCGCCGAGGGATAAGACGGTGCCGTACACGTACACGATCGCTCCGATCAGCGTGAGCACGGACATAACCGAGCTTGGACCGCCGCTCGAAGGCAAAGGATGGGTTGCTTTCAACGGGTGCTGCGAACCGACCGGGGTGCACCGCGGCGCTGCGCTCTCCGTCAACGGTCAGATCCGTTTCGCGCAGCGTTTCGCGATCGACTGGATGCTGCTCTATCCCGATGCCAGAATCTTCCATGGCGACGGCAAGAGCGTGAACGACTATGCAGGCTATGGCGCCAAGGTCATCGCCGTGGCGGACGGCACCGTTGTCGATACCCTTGCGAATCTGGACAACCAGGTTCCCGGAACGTTGCCCGATCCGAAGACCATCACCATCCAGAACGTCGACGGCAACCATATTGTGCTGGACCTGGGGAACGGCAAGTATGCCTTCTACGCCCATTTGCAGAAGAATTCACTGCTTGTGTCCAAGGGCGATCATGTGAAGCGCGGGCAGGTGCTTGCCTTGCTTGGCAATACCGGCAACACCTCCGCTCCTCATCTGCACTTTCACCTGATGGACGGCACTTCGGTGCTTGGGTCATCGGGCCTGCCCTATGTGATCGATCATTTCGCGGTGGCGGGTCAACTTCCCGCCGCGCAGTTCGAGGCGAACGGGATTGATGGAGATTGGAGCAAGGATCTGTCGGCTCATCCATCCAGCAGGAGGTCGGAGTTTCCGCTCGATCTGACGGTGGCCGATTTTTAGCCGAGGTATTGAGCGGGCAGTTGCGGAATGCCGTGAGGTTCGGGCCGAGTTCGATTCATGGGCAGGTTCAGCGGAGGTGAGGATGGCCGTCAACGAAGAGGATCTAAATCGCGGTCTGGAGGATCTGAGGTCGTCAGACCGTGATCGCCAGAACAAGGCGTTTCACTTTTTTATCGAAGCCACCGGCGAGCCTGTCGATTGGGCCTACAGGGTGTGGGGCGATTTGATGGAACTGCTGAGGAACGGAGACAACCGGCAGCGGGCGATCGCAGCGCAGGTACTGTGCAATCTGGCGAAGAGCGATCCGAAGAATCGAATGAGGAAGGATCTCGGCGCGCTGCTGGAGGTCACCAGAGATGAGCGCTTCGTGACCGCGCGTCATTGCATGCAGTCGCTTTGGAAGGTTGGAGTTACAGGAGCGAGTCAAAGGAAGGCGCTGGTTGAAGGGCTGACGGGGCGGTTCAAGGAATGTATCTCGGAAAAGAACTGCACGCTGATTCGATACGACATTCTGGAGAGCCTGCGGCGCGTCTATGATGCTGTAGCGGACGAGAAGGTGCGGACGACGGCGCTCGCGTTGATTGACATGGAGCAGGACCAGAGATACAGGAAGAAGTACATGACTCTGTGGCGCGACAAGGCGTGACGGCAGATATCTGTCTGCGCGTTATTTTAAGAAATTCTGAAAATCCTTCTATTCAATCGTATTAGTTCGCGATCAATGGTAGGATGATGGCCTCGCGGGAACGGGTGCCGCAGACGCAGTCAAATCCTTGCGTTGCGCTTCGTTTGCGGAGACATTGCCCCGGAGAATCAGGGACCCAAGGCCATCATGCAGATTAAATCGCTCGGAATCTCGCTCAGCGTCCTCGCCATCACCCTTGCGCCGGCCTTCGCGCAGCAGCAGAGCTACCCGTTTCGCGACACCTCGCTCTCCGCCGAGAAGCGCATCGACAATATTCTGTCGTTGATGACGACGGAAGAGAAGATCGACTTTCTCAGCACCGATACCTCGGTCAAGCGGCTCGGCATTCCCAGCTTCGGCAGCTCCGAGGGCATTCACGGCGTGGTGCAGCGCGAGCAGAAGGGCGGTCCGTATGCGCACCCGGCCATTCCGACGACACAGTTTCCGCAGCCGCCGGGGATGGGCGAGACCTGGGACCCGGCCATCGTGCGGGAGGCGGCTGGCGTCGAAGGGCACGAGGCGCGGTTTATCTCGCAGACGGCCAAGTACCATCACCCCATCCTTATGTTGTGGGGGCCGCAGGCTGACCTGGCCCGCGATCCGCGCTGGGGTCGCAGCGAAGAGGTGTACGGGGAGGATCCCTTCTTTAACGGCACCATGGTCACGGCCTTCGTTCACGGGTTGCAGGGCAATGATCCGCACTACTGGCAGGCGGCGTCGCTGCTGAAGCACTTTCTTGCCAACAGCAACGAGAAAGACCGCACGAAGACGTCATCGAACTTCGACCAGCGGCTGTTCTGGGAGTACTACTCCGTCCCCTTCCGCATGGGATTCCTCGATGGCGGCGCCAAGGCGGTGATGGCCTCGTACAACGCATGGAACGGGATTCACATGGCGGTGAACCCGGTGCTGAAAGATGTTCTTGTAAAGAAGTGGGGCGTCGATATTCTCTCCAGCGACGGCGGCGCGGTGCGGGCTCTGGTCAAGGACTCGAAGAGCTTCCCCAACCAGCAGGCGGCGGTGGTGGCGTGTCTGAAGGCCGGGATCAACCAGTTTCTCGATACTTATAAAGACGAGACGCGCGCCGCGCTCAAGGACGGCTCCATCACCGTGGCCGATCTCGACGCGCTGGTGCGGCCCAAGCTGCGCATTACGCTGAAGCTGGGCCTGCTCGATCCGCCTTCGATGGTTCCTTACTCCAGCGTAAAGGATGCGCCGGAGCCGTGGACGACGGAGGCTGATACCTCGGTGTCCAGAAAGATTGCGCTTGAGTCGGTCGTCCTGCTGAAGAACGAGAAGGCTACGCTGCCGCTCGACAGGAAGACGCTGAAATCGATTGCGGTGATCGGGCCGCTGGCCAACTCGGTCCATTGGGACTGGTACGGCGGCACGCCTCCTTATACGGTGACGCCACTGGAGGGAATCAAGAAGATCGTAGCTCCCGCGACCAAGGTGATCTATGCTGCCGATGAGACCGGTAACGCCGCGGTGAACGCTGCGCGCAAGGCCGAGGTCGCCGTGGTCTTCGTCGGCAATGATCCGACCTGTGGTCCTGACATGGCGCATGACTGGACCGGCAACGGCACCCTTCCATGCACGGTGCCGAGCGACGGCCGCGAGGGGCGCGACCGGGATAGCATCGACCTCGGCCAGCAGGAGCAACTGGTCAAGCAGGTCTACGAGGTCAATCCGCACACCGTCGTCGTGCTGATCTCAAGCTTTCCCTTCGCCATCAACTGGACGCAGGCGAATGTTCCGGCCATCCTGCACATGGCGCACTCCTCGCAGGACGAGGGCACGGCTATTGCGCAGGTGCTCTTCGGTGACTACAACCCCGGCGGCCACCTGGTGACGACGTGGCCGAAGTCGGTCGATCAACTGCCGGCCATGATGGACTACAACATCCGCGATGGGCGCACCTATATGTACTTCAAGGGCGAGCCGCTCTATCCGTTCGGCTACGGGCTGAGCTATACCACCTTTAAGTTCTCGAACCTCAAGCCCAGCACAACGCGCCTTGCCAAGGACGGCAAGCTTACCGTTGCAGTGGACGTAACGAATACGGGGACGCGCGCAGGCGACGCGGTGGTTCAGCTTTACGTGCAACATATGAAGTCGAAGGTCTCGCGACCGCGGGAGGAATTGGAGGGATTCCAGCGCGTGACCCTTCAGCCGAGCCAGACGAAGACGGTCGAGATTCCTCTGGACGCGCAGCAGCTTGCCTACTGGAATGAACGCCAGTCGAAGTTCGTGGTTGAGTCGGAGCCGGTAAAGCTGATGGTCGGCGACTCGTCGGCGGACATCAAGCTCAACGCTACGATTCAGGTTCCCTGAGACCGACCGCATCCTCAGAGTGGCAGGCGTGCTTTGAGGATGTTGCACTGCTAAAGTTAAGATATGCCTGTTTCTGTTGCTCCTTACGGACATTTCTTGTTTGCGCCTACGCAGCGGATCCACTTTATCGGGATCGGCGGGATTGGGATGAGCGGGATCGCGGAGATCCTGCTGACGATGGGGTATTCGGTCTCGGGCAGTGATCTGCGACGGAGCGCGGTGACGGAACGGCTGGTGGGGCTGGGGGCGCGGGTGTTCGAGGGCCACGCGGCGGCGAATGCGGCGGCCAGCGATGTGGTGGTGACCAGCTCGGCAGTATCTTCTGCGAACCCTGAGGTGATGGAGGCGCGGGCGCGGAAGATTCCAGTGATTCAACGGGCGGAGATGCTGGCGGAGTTGATGCGGCTGAAGTACGGCATCGCCGTGGCCGGGATGCATGGCAAGACGACGACTACCTCAATGATTGCGGCGGTGCTGGCGGGCGGAGGGCTTGACCCGACCGTGGTCGTGGGCGGCCGGGTGGATTCGCTGGGGTCGAATGCGCGACTGGGAAACTCGCAGTATCTGGTGGCCGAGGCGGATGAGAGCGACCGATCATTTCTGAAGCTGTCGCCGGTGCTGGGCGTAGTGACGAATCTCGACCGCGAGCACATGGACTGCTATTCGGACATGGCGGATGTCGAGGGCGTGTTCGTCGAGTTTATGGATCGGGTACCGTTTTATGGAGCAACGACGGCCTGCATCGACAATGAGTTGCTGCGGGCGGTGCTGCCGAAGGTTCGGCGCAAGGTCTATACCTATGGGACGAGCGAGGATGCGGACTTCAGGGTGGAGATGATCGAGAGGGAAGATGGGTGCCATTCCCGGTTCGAGGTGAACTATAAAGGGCTGGTGATGGGGCCGTTCCGGCTGCATGTTCCCGGCAGGCACAATGTGCTGAATGCGACGGCGGCGGTGGCGGTAGGGGTGCAGCTGGGAGTGGCTCCGGAGCAGATTGCCGTGGGCCTGGACAGCTTTCGCGGGGTCGACCGGCGCTTTCAGATCAGAGGCGTGGCGGGTGGAGTGACGGTGGTCGACGACTATGGACATCATCCGACGGAGATTAAAGCCACGCTGCAGGCAGCGCGGGAGTGCGGCTATGGGCGGGTGCTGGTGCTGTTTCAGCCGCACCGGTTTACGCGGACGCGGGATCTGATGGCGGATTTTGCCGGGGCGTTTGGGGATGCGGACGTGGTTCAGGTGCTGGATATCTATGCGGCCAGCGAGGAGCCGATCGAGGGGGTGGATGCCGGGGCGCTGGTGAAAACGATCGGGCGCGCGGGAGTGGGATATGCCGGGTCGATGGCTGACGGAGTCGAAGCGCTGGTGCGGGAGGCGCGGAAGGGCGATGTGGTGCTGACCCTGGGAGCGGGAAGCGTGTCTCATGCAGCAGGCGCGATTCTGGAGAGCCTCCAGGCGCATGGGTGAGTTCCTGAAAGGGTACATACGAAAGAAGATGGGTAAGGATGAGGTGGGGACGGGTTATATTCAGGGTGGCGATTCTCGCGGCCTTGCTCAGGCTTGCGATATAGCGATGGACCTTCGAAACGCGGGGCAGCGGTGCTAGAGGCGCCGGAGCAGGATTATGCCCGCGAACCAGCGATGCCGCGACGGACGTCTGCGGCACCGAAGAGAAAGCTACGCCGCGATCTCAGTGAAGATTTTGCCGATGACTTTCCCGACGATGATGATGGTCCGGCGGGTCGTCGGCAGCGTGGAGTAAAACTGCGGCTGCGCTGGGGGCTGCCGAGGACGAAGTGGGGAAGAATTGCTGCCGCGCTGGGACTGATGCTTGTGGCCGGGACCTGCGCCGGGGCTCTGTGGCTGGCTCGGGACATGGTGATGCGCGATCCGAGATTTTTCATCCCGTCTGCGTCATCGATTGAGATTCAGGGCAACCAGCATCTGACGCGGGACGAACTGGTCAATATCTTTGGGCAGGATGTGGAGCGGAATATCTTCCATGTTTCGCTGGCCGAGCGGCGGGCGCAGTTGCAGCGTCTGCCGTGGGTGCAGCAGGCGACGGTGATGCGGCTGCTGCCGAACCACCTGCGGGTTTTGATTGTAGAGCGAACGCCGGTGGCGTTTGTGCGGCAGGGGAGCAGGATTGGGCTCGTGGATGCCAGTGGCGTGCTGCTGGATATGCCGCTGCACGGCGAAGGCAACGCGCACTACTCGTTTCCCGTGGTGACGGGCATTCTGGCTAGCGATCCGGCATCGACGCGGGCGGCGAGGATGAAGATATTTGCCCAGTTCACGACCGATCTGGATAGCTCGGGGGAGAAGATCTCGCAGAAGTTGAGCGAGGTGGATCTTTCCAACCCGGAAGATGTGAGAGCGCTGATTCCGGACCAGGGCAAGGATGTGCTGGTGCACTTCGGGGATAAGGATTTTCTGAGCCGCTACCGGAAGTACGAGGAGCATCTGGCGGAGTGGCGCTCGCAGTATCCCACGCTGTGGTCGGTGGACATGCGCTATGAACGGCAGGTCGTGCTGGAGATGCAGCCGGGGACTTCGGGGGCATCGGGCACATCGGGTCCTGGCGCGGCAACTGCCCCGGCCCCTGGTGCGGGCACAGCCGCTGTTTCGGCAGCGCAGCCGGTGGCGAAGCCGGCAGTCAAGGCCCAGGCTCCGGCGGCGAAGAGGGCAGCGGCCTCGAAGCGGAAGCCGGCGGCAAAGGCCAGGCCGCGCAAGGTGACTACGAAGGCTCATCCGCACGCGACGCGGCGGTCTGCGGGAAGTTCCCATTATCATTCTTCACAGGCGGTCCATCCGTGAACCAGAGACAGGAAAACTTGATTACCGTGGTGGATGCGGGCAGCACCAAGAGCTGTGTGCTGGTGGCGGAGCTGCTGGACGGTGTGCTGCGCTACCGGGGGCATGGCGTTGAGCCGTCGCGGGGAATGCGGAAGGGCTTGATCGCGGAGCTGGGACCGGCGGCGGAGGCAATCAATCGAGCCGCATTGACGGCAGAGCGCACGGCCAAGGCGGTGATCGAGACCGCCGTTGTCGGCATTGGCGGCACGCATGTTCGCGGGGTGAACTCGCGGGGCGGCATCAGCATGGGCAGCCGGATGCGCGAGATCACGCGGGAAGAGGTGCGGGCTGCTGTGGATCGTGCGCGGAGTGTCGCTCTGCCTCCGGACCGCGAGGTTCTGCATCTGCTGCCGCAGGAGTTTATCCTCGACGACCAGGCCGGCATTCATGACCCGGTGGGCATGGTGGGTAACAAGCTGGAGGTTAATCTGCACCTGTCGACGTGTTCGGGCGGCGTGGCGCAGAGTGTGATTACCTGCGCGAATCGGGCAGGGCTTGAGGTGCTGGACACGGTCTATGAGGGGATCGCGGCGGCAGAGTCGGTGCTGAGCGCCGACGAGCGCGAGCTTGGCGTCTGCATCGCCGATATCGGATCGAGCACAACGGAGCTGGCGGTGTACTTCGAGGGAGCGATTGCGCATACGGCGGTGCTGCCGATTGGTGGCGATCACTTTACCAACGATCTTGCCGTAGGGCTCCACGTGACGGTCGACGAGGCGGAGGAACTGAAGAAGATCTATGGGCACTGCGTGGTGACAGCGGTGCCGCAGTTGAATGAGATTGAGGTGGGCGGGAATCTGGCGTACTCGGGCGGACAGCCGGCGCGGCTGGTGCGGCAGAGGTTTCTGGCGGAGATTCTGGAGCCGCGGGCGCGGGAGCTGTTTACCATGCTGCGGGACAATCTGCGCAACGGCGGCGTGCTGGAGGCGTTGGGCGCGGGGTGTGTGCTGACCGGCGGCGGCGCGAACCTTGTTGGCCTGTTGGATAATGCGGAGAGCTTGCTGCGGGTTCCGGCGCGGATAGGGTTCCCGGTGCCGCTGTCGCGAATGCCGGACGAACTGGCCAGGCCGGAGTTTGCTGCGGTGATCGGGATGCTGCTCTACACGCACCGGACGCAGGTACGGAAGGCCAGCGAAGAGCAGGGGTTGAAGGCGAAGTTGAAGGCCATCTTTGCAGGGAGCTTTTGACGGGCGAAGTCTGAGTGGCATCTCTCCGATAGAAGTCGGAAGCTCGTAAGGGATGGAGCGTTCGAGAGGATTTCGGAACCATAGTTGGTTCACGGTGGAAAACGTGAGGATCGTGCCGGTTTTGAGATGTAAGAATTGGAAAAGTAAATGGTTTTGAGGGGTAATTGCGACGATGCCGAATCTGCCTGACGACGATATCCGAATTCACTATCACGAAGAGCTTCCGCGCGGGGCGAAGATCAAGGTGATTGGCGTGGGCGGCGGCGGCAACAACGCCGTGAACCGCATGATCTCGGCCAATGTCGAGGGCGTCGAGTTTATTGCGGCGAACACGGATGTGCAGGCGTTGCAGACCTCGAATGCGGCGGTGAAGCTGCAACTGGGCGTTAAGCTGACGAGCGGCCTGGGCGCGGGATCGAATCCGGACGTGGGGCGGCGAGCGGCGCTGGAGGATTCGGACAAGATTATCGAATCGCTCGAAGGCGCGGACATGGTGTTTGTAACCGCGGGGCTGGGCGGTGGTACGGGGACGGGAGCGGCGCCGGTGATCGCTTCGCTGGCCAGCGAGATGGGCGCGTTGACGGTTGCGGTGGTGACGCGGCCCTTCGCGTTTGAAGGCAAGCGACGGATGATGCAGGCCGAGCGCGGTATGCAGGAGCTGCTGGAGTCGGTTGATACGCTGATTGTGATTCCGAATGAGAAGCTGCTGGCCGTGGCCAAGGACGCAGGGTTCTTCGAGAGCTTCCGGATTGCGGACGATGTTCTGCGACAGGGGGTGCAGGGAATCTCGGACATTATTACGATTCCCGGCGTGATCAACCGCGACTTCGCCGATGTGAAGACGACGATGGCAGGAATGGGCTATGCGGTGATGGGGACGGCGCAGCGCTCGGGCCAGAACCGGGCAGTGGAGGCAGCGATGGCGGCGATGGCTTCGCCGTTGCTTGAGTCGGGAGCTATCGATGGTGCGCGCGGAATTCTGATTAATATCACCGGATCGAGCAGCCTGAAGCTGAGCGAGGTCAACGAAGCGTCGGGGATCATTCAGAGCGCGGCGCACGAGGATGCGAACATCATCTTCGGCGCGGTGCAGGATGAGACGATGGGCGACGAGGTGAAGATTACCGTGATCGCCACGGGGTTTAAACAGCAGGAGATGCCGCAGCGGCGGGAGCGGATGCTGGCCGAGGCGACGTTGCCGACGATGCGCTATGACGTGCCGATTCAGGCGCGGATACCGCTGTCACGCACGATCGCGCCGCGTTTTGCGAGTGAGGGGGAAGCCCCGGTGTTGGACCGGGCAGATTTCGAAGCGGAGGCGATTGCCGAGGGAGAGAGTTCTCCCGCAGGGATGGAAGCGACGGCTCCTCCTGAGCTGGTGCCGGTGCCGGCTTCGGTGTTCGATGACGCATTCTTCCGCAACTCTTCGGATGGAGACGAGGTTGAAGGCAACTGCGAGGAGTCGTATTCGGAGCGGATCAGAGAGGCGAATCACTTTTCTGCACCGGCCCGCGTCCAAGTTGATACTGTTTGTGCAGGCGAATCGGGAGTCACGGATGCAGTTGTGCGTGGGCCGGCTTTCGCGGGCGTAGCGCCGGCCGAAGAGGCGGAATCCGACGAGTTGGATATACCGGCATTTCTGCGGCGAGGCAATTGAGGGAGCGAACAGAGGGTGAGAGGATTCTTAAGATGTCCTCCAGCGAGTGGCTGGTCAATTGCAATAAGCAGCGGTATGGTTGAGCAGTGGAAGAGATGAAGAAATAGAAACAGGGTCCCTCTTATGTCGAGATTTGCAAGACTGTCTATAGCCGTCGTTTTGTGCCTTGGGTTATGCGCTGGAGCTTACGCTGAGCCGACGACAAAACTCACGAAACGCCACAGTGCAGAGACAGTCCATGCCACCGCCAGGACAACGCGGGCGAAGACGACAAAGAAGACGGCAAAGACTTCGACAAAAGCAAGAAAGCGTACAACAACGGCTGCACGCAAGTCGACTTCCCATACGACAGCTAAAAAGGCTTCGGTCAAAACTCGTTCGGCGACGGCAACCAGCGTTTCCAAACATCGGCGCGGACGTCGCTCACGTTCGGTGCTGGCGGTTCGGCGTACTCGCCGCGGCCATGCTGAGAGGTTTACGGCAAGCTCATACGCGGACAATCTGACGCTGGGAGATGTGACGGCAGGCGAGGACCCGGTGGTGCGCGCGGCTGCGATTGAAGCGCTTGGAAATATGAATGGGACGGCAGTGGCGATTGATCCGGACAATGGCCGGATTCTCGCGATGGTGAACCAGAAGCTGGCGTTGTCGCGCGGCGCTGAGCCCTGCTCGACGATCAAGCTGACGGTCGCGCTGGCGGCGCTTGAGGAAGGGATTATCACCAAGGATACGCCGGTGAATATGGGGCATGGCTATAAGGTCGATCTGACCTATGCGCTGGCGAAGTCCATCAATCCTTATTTTGAGGTGCTGGGCAGAACGCTTGGGTTCGAGCGGGTGAAGCACTATGCGAACCAGTTCGGCCTGGGCGAGTTGGCCGGATATCACATTCAGGGTGAGCAGTTAGGAGTGTATCCCGACCATGAGTTGCCGGCGAAGCTTGGCGGCGTGGGCAGAATGTGTTCGTTCGGCGAGAGTATCTCCATGACTCCTTTGCAGCTTGGCGCGATTGTATCCGCGATTGCGAATGGAGGAACGCTCTACTACCTGCAGCATCCGGAGACGCCGGAAGAAGTTGCAACCTTTGTGCCTCGGGTGAAGCGGACATTGAACATCGCTCCGATTATTCCCGAGATCGTTCCCGGCATGGCGGGAGCGGTGGGTAGTTCGTATGGAACGGCCCGGTCGCTGCGGACGACGTTCAACGAGTTTCCTGTGATGGGAAAGACGGGAACCTGCTCGAACGACGGGACGCGCTTCGGCTGGTTTGCGTCGTATGCGAACACGCCCAGCGGGCGGATCGTGACGGTCTTCTTTCTTGAAGGCGGACGGCCTACGTTTGGCCCCAAGGCAGCTGCGTTGACGGGCCAGTTCTATCGTTCGCTGTGGGACAAGAGCTACTTTGTGGCGAAGACAACATCGCTTGAGACAGGCAGCTTGCGCTGAGCGGGAGACACTTAAACTCAAGCTCACTGTGCTAGAAGCCGGCGTAGATAGAAATGGAAAAAGTCATCGGAGCTTGAGTTCAGGCAGGCCTGGACATTCGCCTTGCCTGTGCCCGGAAGAGTCATGCCGCGGTCATCGATACGCAGCTGCATTGGCGTTGTCGGGCAAAGAGAAGGATCCACCGCGTACGCCACCGTCATAGCGTCGAAGAGCGTGGGCGTTTGGGCTCCCCACTGCTGGTAAAGGATCGCGAGTTGATCGGTCAAACGCGAGCCGTGCCGGAACACAAGCGGGCGTTTTACCTCGTCGAGCTTCAGCTGCGTGGCATCGAGCGGCATCATAAAAATGGGCACGCCGGAGGCGAAGAGCTTACGCGCGGAGGAGATATCGCATTTGATGTTCCACTCCGGCTCTGGTCCGTGGTCCGGCTTGTAGCCCAGATCGTTGTAGCCGCGGTGAATGGACCCTCCCATCATCACGACTCGCTTGAGCTTGCGAAAGGTTGCGGGATCGCGATCGATCATTGCGCCGATATTGCTGAGCGGACCGATAGCGATGAGCGTGATCTCGCCGGGGGATTCGCGGATGCGATCAAGGGTTGTCGCGACAGCATCCGGATAGGGGCTGGACGGCTCGGCCTGTTGCTCGGCATAGCGGCGCTGCGTGAAACTTCCTTTGCCGGGCGTGGAAATCCCCTGCGCCAGGGGGATATGCGGTTCGCCGGCATCGTGGAGAAAACGGTCCAGCAGCTTCGCTCGCAGATGCGTGTCGCCATACGCGGAGTTGATCTGGAGAATCTGCAACTCGGGGCTGCGAAGTGCGAGTGCCAAGGCGAAGGCATCGTCGATGTCGTCGCCGGCGTCGGTGTCGATGATGATCTTCTGCTTTGCTGTTTGGGGCTGCGCAACAGTGATGCGTGACCCGGCAAAGAACAGGAAGAGGGCTGCTGCCGAGATCGCACACCTGAGAAAACCAGCCTGCGTGAGCGCGTGAAACATGATGGGGAGATTTAGGAAAATTCCGCGAGGCATGGGCAGGCTCGTTCGAGGGTTGGCATCGGTCGGTTGCAGGAAAGCTCCTTTTGCGCGAGCCGTCAAGCCTGTCCGCGCATGGCCCAGATAGTGTAACGCTGGTGATGGTTCCTGCTCAGGTCTCTCCAGAGGAAGCGGGCTAACTCAGTGAGACAGCGCCAGCAATAGCATCGGCTTCGACAAGCTTGATTTCGCGTAGACCGCGCAGGGAGTTGCAAAGGTAGATGGTCTCTGCCGATGCGAGGTCTTGCATCGTCAAGATCATCTCCTTCGCGGAGCGGTCTGTTTCAAGCAGGTGGCGACGAAAGATGCCGGGCAAGACTCCGGAGCTAAGCGGCGGTGTCAGAAGTTCACCTGCTTTGCGGATGAAGATATTGCTGATGGCTCCTTCCGTGACCTCGTCTCTCTCGTTGAAGAAGATCACCTCGTCGAAGCCTTCTGCACGGCACCGCATAAACTCCGATTGGTATAGCTCTCGATGCGTCGTTTTGTGGCGGAGAAAGAAATCTTTCGAAGAAGTGCGTTCGGCCGAGAGGAGTGCGCGGCCTACCGTGTCCGGGGTATCCGGCGCGTATTTTGAATGTTCAATGGAGAAAGCTCCTTGTTCGTTAAGAAGCAGCCGCACGCGATAAAGTTCTTCCGGCTCGAAGAGCGTGGAGAGAGCGAGGAGATGGGAAGTGATCGCAACGCGATCGAACGAAAAATTGAAGTAGGACGCGGAGGCCTCTATGCGATCCAGGTGCATAGCGAGGCGGCAAAATTCTCCATTCCACAGCATCGTCTCGATCAAGTGGAAGTCGGGCCGGGAACGGACCAGAAACTCTGCTTTCAATAAGCATTCGTTGTACTCGTCGTGAGGGTTGGAATCGGCGACGATGCCGCCGCCTACGCCCATATGTGCGTGACCCTCATCCAAATCTATGGTGCGTATGGCTACGTTGAAGGTGGAGGAGCCGTCAGGCGACATGTATCCGATGGAACCGGTGTAGACGCCGCGGGGAGTATTTTCCAGTTCGCAGATGATCTGCATGGTGCGAATCTTTGGCGCGCCGGTGATGGAGCCACTGGGAAACATGCCCTTGAAGATGTCGTAATACGTCAGACCGGGACGAAGCGTGCCCGACACGGTTGAGGTCATCTGCAAAAGAGTCTCGTACCTCTCAATGGAGAAGATGTCGTCAACATGCACGCTGCCCATGGTGCAGACACGGCCAAGGTCGTTGCGCAGCAGATCGACGATCATGACATGCTCGCAACGGTTCTTTTCGTCGTTCTGCAATCGAATGGCGGCCTGCGCGTCTTCGGCGGCATCGAGACCGCGATCCATGGTGCCCTTCATGGGACGAGTGATGATTTTGCCTTGCTCTATGCGGAAGAATAACTCCGGCGAGAGCGAGAGAATATAGCGGCCAGCCACGTTTAAAAACGCGCTATAGGAGACGGGCTGTTGGCGCAGCAGGTTTGCAAACGCCGTGCCCGGGTTGCTTTCTGTGGTGACGTTGACCTTGTTTGTGAAGTTAACCTGGTAGGTCTCGCCTGCGAGGATGTACTCCTTAATCCGTTCGATCTTCTCGGAGTAATCCTCCTCCGAGATATTGAGAGCAACATTGTCCGTAAAGGGGATTGAGGGTGCCTGTGCGCTGTGCTCGGACAGATATGGAGAAGAGTCGCCATAGAAGCAGCCTGTCTCATGGTCGAAGATCCGAGGCTTTTGATAGATGCCAAACCATGCCAGAGGGAGACTCTGGGGAGTGAATGCAGCTTGCTTGAATCGCTCGAAGTGATAGCCGCATTCATAGCTGAGAAATCCGGCGGCATAGAAACCGCCAGCGAGTGCCTGCTCAATCTGGCGAAAAAGGTTTGGGATCTCATCGAGCGCATCGACTCGGATCGTCTCGACTGGATCGAGGAAGAGCAAGCTTCGCTTGTTGGAGGAATCGAAGCGGGAGGTCTGAAGCAGGACGGAATCCGGACGAGCGGCAACCAGGGCGTGCCATTGCTGCGGAAGCGGATGCCATTTATTCACGCGATCTCCATTGAGTCGACGCAGCAGAGGAACGGTCGCAAACTGCTGCAAGCTATCCCATTATTTCAGGATTAGAAGATTGTTCGCGCTGATTGTCCAACCCTGAAGGGTTTGCCTATTGTGGTAGCGACACCCCGGGAGCCAGAAGGAACGGCCCGGAGATGATCGGAAGATGCCCTGGGCATTACTCTTACAACTCCCATCAATGACACCGTTGATATTGTTACCGAGTTGCTTGGGCATGAGGAGCCGTTCTCACGTCACACGGTACCATCAAAATTATTATCTGCAAGCGAAAGGGGATGAAGTCTGGTCTTCTGGCGGGAATCCAGGAGGGGCGTATTCGGTTTCAGATCACAATGCGAAGATCTTCTCAATGGCGCGGCATATCACTCCGGCACGTTCGGGTTCATTACCCTTACCAGTCCCGGCCGATATCAGATATCCGGCCGCAATCTCCTTCGGTGAGGTAGCACCGCAGCAGGCCGCAGAAGACTGCCATGCTTGCGCCGATGATCATGAACCAGATTCCATGTAGAAGCTTGCCGCTGAAGTAAGGGATAAGAAAGATAACGACTCCCGCGTACATCAGAATGTTAAGTACCCAGCGCCATGTTTTTTTTGTCATGACCCTAACCCTCCCCCGGCAAAGAACGCCTCCACACTATCATTTTTTCCTCACCGTGCGACAGTCCGCCTTCGGGTGCCCGTCGACGCCGGTGGCATAGAGCGTGACGCCACGCGCTCCGGCGTCCCACCAGATATACCGGGCAGCCGCGTAGCGCGCGCCCGAACCGGAGACTACGTTCGTGAAGATGAGCTTCTTTCCATGGAGAGGGAGGACGGCCAGGTGGTTGTCACCGGCATTCAGATATTCGACGGTAAAAGCCCCGGAAGGAAGGCCGAGAGCGACACCTTCTGCGCCGCAATCGAAGGTCGCTTGAATCCGCGTGATCTCGACGCCCGGCAGGGAAACGGTAAGGTCTTCGGCCGGGCATGCTACAGCCATTCCCGACAGCAGTATTGCTCCGGCAATTAGAGACACATACCGCATGCGCAATCCCTCTTGCACACCATGCTATGCCGAAATCGTCCGCCTTTCCACCAACAGCAGGTGCTCCATTACTAGAACCGTATCCCTTTTCTGATTGACGGCCTCGAGCGACTCGGCGACGATCCCGTGGTTTGGACGCTTTGCACGCAGCTTTGGTCTGCTTGATCGGCACTTTCACTCGAATCGCGTCGTTGATTGGCCTCCGGTCGAAGTCTGCCGCCGAACCGGAGCGACTCATATCGTTTACATTCTTATCAACCACGGAAGATCGTCAGCACATGTTGCTTTGCCGGCCGGATGCATGAAGTTCTGACGAACAAAGACTTTGCCTCGATCGACCTGCCGACGCAGGGGATTGCCGTGGTGATGGACGAAGGAAGATTATGAAGAATACGCGTCGCCAGTTTCTCCGCAATACCGCCATCGCCACAACCGCGGCCACCTTGCCGCATCTCGTCTTTGCCGCGCAGGACGAGGCGGCTCCCTTCCGCACGCCGTACAAATATCCAAAGCTCATCCTTAAAGCCACCGGCAGGAAAGGTGACTTCGACGAGCGCAGCATCGACGATCCTATAGTCTTCCATGCAAATGGAGCTTTCTACATGCTCTACATCGGATGGGACGGCATCGGCTACCAGACCGGTCTGGCTAGCTCCACCGACTTGCTTCATTGGAAACGTGTCGCGCTGGTCGCCCCGCGCGATCCTGCGTCAAAGTTCACGAAGTACAACATTGCACTCAGCTCTATCCTGCGCAATAAACACCTTCGCTCGAACGGCGAGGCTATCAAGGTCAATGGACGCTATCTCGGAGCGTGGAACGCCTATCCCAGCGCGGGCTATGAAGAGGGTGCTGCCGTCATCGGCCTGGCGTGGTCCGACGATCTGCTGCACTGGGAGCTGACCGACCCGATTCTCTATCCGCAGGATGGTGCGCCGTGGGAGCACGGCGGTCTCTATCGTCCAGACCTCATGCTCGACCGAGGAACCTACTACCTCTACTACAACGCCAAAACCGATATGCTGCCACAGTCCGTCGGTGGAGGCTGGCATGAGCAGACCGGAGTCGCCACGTCGCGCGACCTCAAGACCTGGACACGCTACGCCGGCAATCCTGTTCTCCGCAACGGATCTCGAGGCAGCGCCACGTATCCCGCTTCCAACCCTATACACGCCACGCAGCCGCCCACTCCCGATGCCCGCGACAGCCGTTTCGCGTCGAATCCCTTTGTCGTGCAGAATGGCAGCGACTTCGCCATGTTCTACTTCGGCTTCAGGTATCAACAGCCGGGACGGGCCTGCGAGATGCTCGCGCTCGGCGCCGATCCCTACACCTTTGTGAAAGTCCCTGAGATCCTTATCGACACTGGAGCGCCCGGCAGCATCGATGAGACCTATGCGCACAAGCCCTCCGTCATCACTCACGAAGGCGTACTCTATCATTTCTACTGCGCTGTCTCCGGCAAGTGGCCCAACGAGACCCGGGGCATCGCCGTCGCCCGTTCCAAGCCCTGGTAATGCGGCGCAACTACCGCACACTGAACCGCTAGTTCCCCGAAGCTACGCGGCCAACTAGCATCTCGATGCTGGCTATGCCTGCGGCCCCCTATCCATGGCTCACCAAAAAGGCGCATACTACGTCCAATAGTGTTGGGCTGCGTGTGCAGACGAAGACCGCGGCTCACCCAGGAGAATCTCCCATGCGACCCGTCACGCAACTTGCCCTGGCCGCCCTTCTCGCTCTTTCTCCAACTGGCTTTGCGCAGGTTCAGCATCAGAGTCCGACGTCGTCTAAACTGCCGACTACGTCGCCTATTCCCGGCAAGCCCACGGCTACTCCTGAAGAGAGTAAAGCTGCGGCCGCAGTAGCTGCAAGTAAGAGCGACTCGCTTCCGTCGCCCGGCGAGGACCTCGATCCGCACATCAAAAAAGGCAGCGAAGACGACGTCAGCGCGATCGGCACCCGCGACATCGGAGGCCGTGGTCTGGGCAACTGGTACTCCACCGACTGGGAGATACGCAACGGCAAGCAGTATTCGATGGAGATTGAAAAATCCGCTCACATGGTGACCGATCCGGTCATCAACGAGTACGTCAACCGAGTCGGCCAGAACATCGTGAAGAATTCGGACTGCAAAGTCCCCTTCACCATCAAGATCATTGACTCCGATGAGATCAATGCCATGGCGCTTCCTGGCGGCTTCTTCTACGTCAACAGCGGCCTCATCATGGCCGCTGACGAGGAGGCGGAACTCGCTGGGGTGATGGCGCATGAGATCGCCCACGTCTGCGCTCACCACGCCGCCCGCCAGATGACCCGCATGAACTACATGCAGATCGGCTCCGTCCCGCTGATTATCTTCGCTCAGGGATCATGGACTGGCTACGGTATCTACGAGGCATCGCAACTCGCCATCCCGGTTACCTTCCTCCAGTTCTCGCGCAACTTCGAGGGAGAAGCGGACTGGCTGGGGCTGCAATACATGTACAAGGCCGGCTACGATCCACAGGCCTTCATCCAGTTCTTCGAGAAGCTGGACGCGCTCGAGAAGCACAAGCCCGGCACTTTGGCCAAGGTCTTCTCCGACCATCCCCAGACCCCGGATCGTATCGCCCGCTCCGAAGAGGAGATCGCCACTATCATGCCGCCGCGGCCTGACTACATCGTCACAACCAGCGAGTTCGACGATGTGAAGGCACGCCTTGCCCGCATTGAGAACAAGCGCAAGCTCAATAACAAGGAAAACGGCAACAAGCCCACGTTGCGTCGCGTTGGCGGCTCCAATAACGATCCTAATAACCCGAACTCCACCGGCGACGACCGACCGACACTGAGTCGGCGCGATTAGGCAGAGCGATGCATCGTCGGCACCCACGTTCTATTTCCCGGACTTGGGTGCCGGAATGTTTATGGCCGTAACACGATAAAATGGCGTTATGACCACAAGGAAGACCACCGGCTACACCGAAGACCACGCCAAGTCCGGCCTCGATGCTAAATTTCCCGCGATCGAAACCTGGCCGAACCAGTTTAAGGCCTACGAGATTCTTGTCGACGATCCCGAGTTCACCAGCGTCTGCCCCAAGACGGGCCTGCCCGACTTCGGCCGCATCACCATCCTCTACATGCCGCGCAAGAGCTGCCTCGAACTCAAGTCGCTCAAGGAATATCTCTTCACTTACCGCAATCTCGGAATTTTTCAGGAGAACATTGTCAACCAGATGCTCGACGATGTGGTCAAAGCCTGTAACCCGGTGTGGGCGAAGGTGGTTGGCGACTTCCGGCCCCGCGGCGGCATCTCTACCATCGTCGAAGCCTTCTATCCTCGTCCTAAAAACTCCAAGGGGCCGTTGAAATAGATTGATTCTTCTTGCTTTCGATTCTCTGCTTCAGATGCGAAGGAATATCTTCCTTCGATACATCCAGAACAGAATGGACCAGTAGAGCAGCAGGGTCACGATGCCAAAGATGAGTGGCGCCAGGCCCGTTCCGAATAGCTGAAAGACGCGATAGCCGAGATGGATGTGCAGGTTGCGGCGAATGGACTCACCGAATAAGTCCGCGATCAGATAAGCCGCAATCGAGTTCATGCCGACAACCACCAGCGGGAAGGCCCATCGGCGATGGGATTTTACGTCGATGATCCAGGAGAGCGCTGCCAGAAAGTAGAAACAGACTCCGCCGCTGAACAGCGTCCACGCCGGCGTCCAGATGCGCTTCACAATAGGGCAAATTCCCGTCACGTGAAGAAGGAGTGCCGATGCGATCAGCAGCGTTCCAACCACGACAAAGCGCTTGACCGGAATCTTCGGCGCTGCCGAACGATACCATTCGCCCGCGCGCAGCCCGAGCAGCATCGTTCCCAGCGTGGGGATGAAACTCAACGTAAGATAACCGCCGCTGTTGTAGGCAAAGCGCGATGCGCGTGGAAGTAGATTAAGGAACCAGAGGTCGAATGCCTGACCGAGGTTGCTGTTTTTGTTCCAGTGCGCGGCGAATCCGCTGAAGTTGTGGTGCCAGTCGGCGGGTACACCAACGGCAGCATAGTTGAAGCCCGCTCCGGGAGCCGGATAAAGAGCCCATGCCAGCCAATAACCGAAGAGAATAGTGCCCAGCGCAGTCCATTGCCACTTCGGCCGGCAATAGGCCAGCAGGAATGCAAACGTGTATCCCAGCCCGATCTGGGTAAGCGTGTCTTCAAAGGTGAAGTAGGTTTGGTCGCTATGCTGGGAGCGAAGAAAGATGCCGAGCGCAATCAGAATCAGACTCCGCCATAGAGTGTGCGCCAGTTGCTTTCCAAAGCTCTGCCCTTTGCGGATACGGCTGTGGATGGAATACGGAAGCGCAACCCCGACCAGAAATGTAAACCCGGGCTGAATGGTGTCGTGCAGGCTCATCCCCGCCCATTCCACATGCGTCTGGTTGTAGGCAAGGATATGCCAGAAGAGGTTGCCGGGAAAGGCATGCGCTACGGTGGCAAAGTTCAGCACCTCGCCCATCATCAGAAGCATGACCAGCCCGCGGTACGCATCCACGGCAACATTCCGCGCCGGTGCCGCGATCTCCTGTTTTTCCATCGAGGGCGCTTCCGTTCCGGCGTTGACGATCATCGTTTGCATTCAGTTCTCCCGATTGCTGCCGACCCCCATCCCGCAGTACGCCGGCTGCGATCGACGAAGTTCGGAAGCGTTCGTAAGGTAGCACATATTGGATATGTGTATATAAATACGAAAGAAAAATACGAATAACGAAATGAAAACGTATCATAGCGAAGGCGAAGTGTAGTATAACGATTCGACAAAACCTCTGTTAGAAAATCTTGGATCGACAAGGAGTGAGCCTCGGTGACAAAGAAGCTCACAATCAGGAGAGAGCATGAAAAATGAATTGCCCGATACGCCGGAAGGCCTGTCACGTAGGAATTTCCTTCGACTCGGCGGCATGACAGCGGTTGGCCTCAGCCTTCAGCAGCAACTGCACGCACAGCCTCCGAAGTCGAAGGCAGCCAGCATGATCGGAATACAGTTTGCCCCGGTCAATCCCAGGATCGGTATGATCGGCGTCGGCGGAAGGGGGACCAGCCTGCTAAAAAATCTGCTCGCCGCGGACGCCCGGATTCTCGCCATCTGCGATGTCGTGCGGGAGAAGGCTGAGTTTGCGCAGGCGCTGGTGGTAAAGGCCGGGCAGAAGTCTCCCGAACTTTACACCAAGGGCGATCACGACTTCGAGTCGCTGGCCGGCAGGGACGATCTGGACCTCGTCATCATCGCGACGCCCTGGGATTGGCATGTGCAGATGGCGGTGGCCGCGATGACTCATGGCAAACATGCCGCCGTCGAGGTGCCCGCAGCGACATCGCTGGAAGATTGCTGGAAGCTGGTTGATACCTCCGAACACACGCGGCGGCACTGCATGATGCTCGAAAACTGCTGCTACGGATATAACGAGACCCTGATCCTGAGGATGGTTCACGAAGGCCTCTTCGGCGACCTTCTTTATGGAGAGGGCGCCTATCTTCACGATCTTCGCGAGGAACTTTTCTCCGACAAGGGCGAAGGTCTGTGGCGCCGGACCGTTCATACCCAGCGAAACGGCAATCTTTACCCGACACATGGTCTGGGGCCGGTCGCGAATTACATGGGTATCCAGCGCGGAGACCGATTCGACTACCTCGTCTCCATGAGCACACCGCAGCGCGGCCTCGATGAGTATCGCAAGGCGCACGTGCCGCGTTCCGATCCCCGATGGTCTGAGCGCTACATTACCGGCGATCTGAACACTTCGCTCATCAAGACTGCCAACGGTCTTACGGTCACGCTCAAAAACGAGACGGTCAATCCTCATCCTTACAGTCGCGTGAATGTGATCGCCGGTACGAAAGGCGTCTTTGCCGATTATCCGCCGCGTATCTACTTTGACGGCCAGGCCGGAGACGAAGCCTGGGCCGGTATCGACTCGTGGAAGGAACACCAGCATCCGCTCTGGAAGCGGGAGGGAGAGATTGCGCAGAAACTCGGAGGCCATGGAGGGATGGACTACCTTATGCTGTACCGGCTGCTGCAATGCATGCGCGAAGGCCTGGTTCCGGATATGGATGTATATGATGCCGCTGCCTGGTCCGCGCCCGGACCGCTGAGCGTGCTCTCGGTGGCGCAGGGAAGCGCGCCGATGAAGTTTCCCGACTTCACACGTGGAAAATGGCACGAGCGCTCGGCATCGCAGATTGCAACGCAGACTTAGCGGGTAGTCGCGGCCGGAAATCTTTACCTCGCAAGATTTGGCTATGAGCCGACCAAACTCGATATAGCGGCCCTGTCCAGAATTTCTCTGGACAGGGCCATTTTTATCCGATAAGTTATTGTGTACGATGTACACATATAGGCGCCACGACGAGATCGCTCTTGTCTGCGGGTTGTAGAACGCAGGAGAAGGAGACAAGGATGAATATGTTCGAGTCCATGCTGAACGAGTTCAATCAGGAAGCGGCGGTTACAAAAAAAGTTCTGGAGCGGGTTCCGGTTGACAAACTGGCCTGGAAGCCGCATCCAAAATCGATGTCGCTTGGTCAACTGGCGTTACATATTGCGACGGTCCCTGGCAATCTGGCCTTCATCACGCAGTCGGACGTATTTGATGCCTCGCAAAACAACTTCACCCCGCCGTGCCCGAAAGACACTGAAGAGATAAACGCTGCGCTTGAACAAAGCATCCTCAAGGTGGAAGAGACTCTCAAAGCAGCAACGGAAGAGACAGCGCAAGGCCACTGGCATTTGATGTTCGGAGACAAAGAGCTCATGAGCACACCGCGAATCAACGTGTGGCGGTCGATCATGTTGAATCACTGGTACCACCATCGAGGGCAACTCGCAGTCTATCTGCGGCTCCTTGATATCCGGGTTCCTTCGATCTACGGCCCAAGTGCGGACGAGAATCCGTTTTCTTAGGCGAAGGCCAGAACCCGCATCGAGGAATGCAATTGAAGCGAAAGATGAATCAAGAGTTTTACAAGATGAGGTGATTCCCATGAGTGCGCTCGAAAGCTATCCACGCATTACACCGTTTCTCTGGTTCGACTCGAACGCCGAAGAGGCCGTCGAATTTTATCTCACCGTCTTTGAGAACTCACGCAGGCTCGACGAGCTTCGTCCAGCCGGGGACGGTTCCGCGTCAAAAAGCAAGCCGCTGACCATAGCGTTTGAACTCGATGGCCAGATATTTACCGCGCTGAACGGCGGCCCCATGTTCCACTTCACGGAAGCGGTCTCGTTTGTCATTCGCTGCGACTCGCAGCAGCAGGTGGATCATTACTGGTCCAGGCTCTCTGCCGGTGGCAGCGAGGGCCAGTGCGGCTGGCTCAAGGACAAGTTCGGCCTTTCCTGGCAGGTCGTACCTGCTCGCCTGTCCGAACTCATCCGGCATCCCAGGGCGATGGAAGCCATGCTCCAGATGAAGAAGCTGGACATCGCCCAACTCGAACGTGCCGCACAGGAATAACATTCCGGGAAGTCGGGCATCGACTGTAATTGGTGTATTCTCATTGGGATCATGCGTATCCAATTTTTGAACTCTCTCGCGTTCGCAACTCTGATTGCTGTTGCCGTTCCGCTCCTTGCGCAACAGCCTGCCGCGCCGAAGCATCAGGACACGGAAGTGTATGAGCCTGTGCCTCCCATTGTGACTCCGGGCGCTACCGATGCCGCGCCTCCTTCCGATGCCATCGTCCTGTTCGACGGGAAGAACCTCGACCAGTGGGTGTCGAATAAGGACAAGTCCCCGGCCAAATGGATCGTCGCTGACGGTATCCTGACCGTGAACAAGAAGGCCGGCAACATCGAAACCAAGCAGACGTTCAAGGACTACCAACTCCACATCGAATGGAGGATTCCCAAGAACATCACCGGCAGCGACCAGGCGCGCGGAAATAGCGGTGTCTTTCTGGCCTCCACCGGGCCGGGCGATGATGGCTACGAGTTGCAGGTTCTTGATTCTTACAACAACAAGACCTACGTCAACGGGCAGGCCGGCAGCATCTACAAGCAGGGTATTCCGCTGGCGAACCCGGCCCGCAAGCCGGGAGAGTGGCAGAGCTACGATGTGGTGTGGACCGCGCCGAGGTTCAAGTCTGATGGTTCGCTCGAAACGCCAGCCTATGTCACCGTCTTCTTCAATGGGGTGCTGGTGCAGAATCACTTCGAACTGAAGGGACAGACGCTCTATATCGGCAAGCCCTTCTACAAGAAGTACGACCGTGCGCCGATCAAACTGCAGGCGCATGGCGATCACAGCGAACCGATCAGCTTCCGGAATATCTGGGTCAGGGAACTCAAGTAGTATGCAGGCGATCTGACCGATCGCCTTGGCCCATTCTTGAAAGAGGGGATAAACGGTTCGGCATTCGCCGGACCGTTTTATTTTTTATCTGTGCTATGTTTTCTACCTCTCGAAATCGATGCTCTGACCTTTATTTTGAGTAGTTTGTGCGCTGTGGGGTGACGGAAGGTTACCTCGCATGCAAGCGCTATAGCCGAAGGAGTGCGATCCGCTGCTATTCTTCCCCAGATGGCTTCTGCGACCAAACCTAGTCCGAACGCTGCCTCTGTAGCCGGAGCCACAACGGCTCTAGTCCTTCTCACCGCGCTCAATTTCGTCAACTATATTGACCGCTACATCCTGCCCGGCGTGCAGGAGCAGATTAAGCATGAGTTCCACACCACCGATGCCCAGATCGGCTCGCTCACCCTCTGGTTCATGCTCGCCTACATGTTCACCTCGCCGATCACTGGCTGGCTAGGTGACCGTTTTCCGCGCAAGCCCATGATCGTCATCGCCGCCCTCTTTTGGAGCGGCATCAACTTCTTCACCGCTTCGGTCCAGTCTTATGACTCGCTCAATCTTCGTCACGCCGCGCTTGGTATCGGTGAGGCCAGCTTCGGGATTTTCGCCCCGGCCATCCTCGCCGACTTCTACCCCGAAGATCAGCGCAACCGCGTTCTCACGATCTTCAATGTTGCTATTCCTGTGGGCGCAGCGCTGGGTTACCTCATCGGCGGTACGGTAGGAGAGCATCATGGCTGGCGCATGTCCTTCATCGTCTCCGCCGTTCCCGGAGTCGTTATCGCTCTGCTGATCGCTCTCTTCATGAAGGAGCCCGCGCGAGGAGCCAGCCAGCGCGAGAAGGCCAAACTGGAGAAGGATACGGTTCTTACTCTGCTTCGGAACAAGGCCTATCTCGCCTCAATCCTCGGCTATGCTGCGGTCACCTTCTCGCTGGGCGGCATCTCGTGGTGGATGCCTTCCTTCCTCCAGCGCGTCGATGGCCGTAGCGAATCTTCCGCCGCCTATGTCATGGGAGCCATCACCGTCGTCACCGGTCTGCTCGGCACCATCACCGGCGGAACCATCGCGCAGAAGTGGTCGCGCAAGAACTCCAAGGCTCTCTATCTTGTCCCGGCATGGAGCGCTCTGCTCGCCGTGCCTCCTGCGCTGGTCTGCTTCTTCGGCCCGCGCTCTATGACGTTGCCCGCTCTTGCTGCCGCCGTCTTCCTCATCTTCCTCGGGACCGGTCCAGTCAACGCGGCGACTGTCAACGCCGTCCGCCCGGAGATTCGCGCCACCGCGCTCGCCGGTCAGCTCTTTATTATCCACGCTCTCGGCGATGCCATCTCTCCGCGTGTCATCGGCAGCATCAGCGACCGCAGCAACCTCAATACCGGCCTTGGAGCCACTCTCATTACCCTGATCCTTGCGGCCATCATCTTCTTCGTCGGGTCGAGATACGCTCCCGAGCTTCACTCTTCCGAAGTTCAAGCAGCGGCATGAACTCCCCGCACTTTCTTCCGTACCTGGCATGGCTGGTAGCCATTGCCTGGGTCTGGAAGGCCGTCGATGCCGCGCGTGGCCTATCGCTCATCCCCGACATCACCTTGCCGGAATACGATGTGACTCCCGAAGGAGAACCATCGCTCATCGTCATTGTTCCAGCCCGGAATGAGGCCGTCGACATCGCCGCCTGCCTTCAGTCGCTGCTGCAACAGGACTGCGCCAACCTCCGGATTATCGCCGTCGACGACCGCTCCACCGATGCAACCGGCGCGATCATGGAAGCCCTTGCCGCCGAACACCCGGGCAAGCTCCAAGTCCTGCACGTCACCGAACTTCCCTCCGGCTGGCTGGGCAAGACGCATGCCATGTCCTTCGCCGCTCATCACGCGACTTCTGACTACCTCCTCTTCACCGATGGCGACATCCTCTTCCGCCCCGATGCTTGTCGCCGCTGTCTCGCGCAGGCCGTCGCCAGCAATGCCGATCACTTCGTTACGCTTCCTACTCCCACCATTAAGTCTCGCGGCGAAGGGATGCTGCTTGGCTTCCTCCAGGTCCTCGGTCTTTGGCCAACGCGTCCCTGGCGTGCCGACGATCCCAGTGCAACCCGAGACTTCGTCGGCATCGGAGCCTTCTGTCTTTTACGTGCCTCAGCCTATCGACAGCTTGGCGGCTTCGAAGCCTTCCGCATGGAGATCCTCGAAGACCTGACGCTTGCTCGCCGCGTCAAACTGATGGGCCTGCGACAGCGCGTCGCTGTCTCCCCCGGTCTCATTCGGGTACATTGGGCTCCGGGAGCTTTAGGAGTGGTTGGGGTGATGACGAAGAATCTCTTCGCCGTCTTCCGCTTCCATATCTCATTTCTGCTGATCGCCTGCGCATGGATAGCTCTCTTCTACCTTGCCCCAATCGCATTTCTGGCATGGTCCGCGACTCGTATTCCTGCCATCATCACCCTCGCAGCCATTTTCCTGCTCTATCGCCTCGCTGGACGCCTCAGCGGAATTTCGACCTGGTATGCGACCCTCTTCCCGGTGAGTGCGGCTCTCTTCCTCTACGGTTTGCTGCGCTCCATGGTCATCACGCTCACGCAGGGAGGAGTCACCTGGCGTGGCACTTTCTATCCGCTGGCCGAACTCCGCAGCAAAAAGCCTCTCAGCTAAGAGAGGCTCTTTGAATCGGAGATGAGGAGGAGTTAAACTTCGACCAGAACCTTGCCATACCGCTTCTCGACGTACTCATCCAGAATGACCTGAAACTCTTCGACGATACGGTCGCCTTTGAGTGTCGTGAACAGCTTCCCATCCACATACACCGGAGCCTTCGGCTCTTCAAACGTTCCCGGCAGCGAGATCCCAATGTTCGCGTGTTTCGACTCGCCCGGCCCATTCACGATGCAGCCCATCACGGCCAGCTTTAGCTCTTCTACGCCGGGGTAGACCTTCTTCCACTCCGGCATCTGCGCAACAAGGTATCCCTGAATTCGCTCTGCAAGTTCCTGGAAGTAGGTCGAAGTCGTTCGGCCGCAGCCGGGGCAACTGGTCACCTGCGGCATGAAGCTGCGAATACCCAGCGATTGCAGGATCTGCTGTGCGCATCGCACCTCTTCGCTGCGGTCGCCTCCCGGAGTCGGCGTCAGGCTCACCCGGATGGTGTCTCCAATTCCGGCCAGCAGCAAAGGCGCAAGCCCAGCGGTGGAGGCCACAACGCCTTTCATTCCCATCCCGGCTTCGGTCAGGCCAAGATGCAGGGCATAGTCGCAACGCCCGGCTAACTCCGTATAGACATCAATCAGGTCGCGAACGCCCGAGACCTTCGCGCTGAGGATGATCTGGTCGCGCCGCAGACCGTACCGCTCCGCCGCCGCTCCATTGTCCAGTGCCGAGACGACCATCGCCTCCATCATCACGTCGCGCGCGGGCAGGGGATCGGTGAGCTTCGAGTTCTCGTCCATCATCCTGGTCAGCAGCGCCTGGTCGAGCGATCCCCAGTTGACACCGATTCGTACCGGCTTCTGATGCTTGACCGCGACCTCGACCATGGTGCGGAAGTTGTCGTCGTCCTTGCGGCCGATGGAGCAGTTGCCGGGGTTGATCCTGTACTTGGCCAGCGCCTCGGCGGTATCGGGGTACTTGGCCAGCAACTGGTGCCCGTTGTAGTGGAAGTCCCCGATGATCGGCGTCGTCCAGCCCTTCTTCGCGATGCCTTCGACGATGTAGGGAACTGCCTTGGCCGCCTCGTCGTTATTGACGGTCACCCTCACCATCTCGGAGCCTGCCCGCGCCAGTGCCGCGACCTGTTGTACGGTCGATTCAACGTCCGCCGTGTCCGTGTTGGTCATCGACTGCACTACGACCGGCGCATCCGAGCCAACGCGAATTCCGCCGATATTTACCGTTACCGCACGCCGACGCTGTATCTCTGGCATAAATTCTCCATCTACAAGTTTATCATCGGACCGTGCCAAAACCTCGCGATACACTGTCATAGCGATACGCATCGCGATCCTCCGAGGATCGGTTGCCTTCTGTACTGCCTCCATCTTGGCCCGGTAGCTCAGTTGCATAGAGCAGCGCACTCCTAACGCGAAGGTCGCAGGTTGGACTCCTGCCCGGGCCACCAACTACCCCCTGACAATTGAATTAGATAGCGGGCTGGCGAGGATCTATCGAATGGAAACGCCCGACGGCATCAGGAAAGCGATGGGCCACTGTTCCTGCCCCTGGCTTACCAGCGCGGCCCAGTCTAACGTGGTGCCAGTGCTTGCCGGCAATATCTTTACAGTGGGATCGATCTGCTGAAATCGAATCGCCAGAGCATGAGCCTCGCCGGTTGCGGCAAGCGTCAGTGGTAGATGTGTCTGTCGATTCCGGCTACGGATGAAGAGTTCGGCAATTTTGATATCGTCCATCATCTGCAGAAAATAGGGTCGTCCGGTCAGCAAGGAATTGTAGACGTAATCGGCCAGCACGCTCGACAGAGGACTGACGTAAGCCTGATGGATGTCACCTTTGACGAGGTCCGGATCGTCCGAGGACCGAGCACGGTAGTTCATGCGGTTTTCGCCCAATCCGCGAAAGTCTAACGAATAGACTTCGTAACCGCCGTTCAGCAGTCGAGCTATCTGCGGCCAATCTTTGTCAGTAGCTTTGCCGTCGGAGTTGAACCAAAGCGCAATCCCCTTGGTAGAGCTCTTGTCGGTGTAAAAGTGGAGCAACGGCATCTGCAGGTAAGTGCTGTGGTGAAGCACATAGCGGTCGATATGCACCGCGCCTGCCGTGCTCGTTCCGCGAGCCTCCCAGCGCAGTTCCCGCTCCGGGGCAGAGCCTTCATAGCGACTGACCGCCCAGGTATCAATCGCGGGGTTCTGCTCGCTGCGGTAGAGTTCGGCCAGCGTTTTATGGGAGAAGTGCGAGGTTTCGGCGGCATATTTTGCGATCAAGCGAAGCAGAGGCTTGGCATGGGGATAGTCGACCGAGACCTGACCGCTCTTTGTTACCAGCAACTCCGCATCGGGGAAAGGAGTGACCGCGGGAAGACCGTGCCGCACCGGCATGTGGTTGAAGCGGTCAAGAAAGGTCAGGGCCGCTTCCTGATTTTTCAGCGAGTATTGATGCTCGTTGTAGCTCTCGGCGAAGCCGATGCGGTCGCCGTGCCCGAAGCGCTCGTAAAAGGTACGGACTTCGGCGTACGACTTGTGTGCGCCCTGCACCGGGAAGAAGTCGAGCGCGGCAGTTGCCACCATCACCGCGCGCGGGTACATCATCAGCAAAAGTCCGGCGTGATCGACTCCCTTCGAAATGGAGCCGTAGAGATCCTGTTCGGGATCGCTGTCGGGATCGACGAAGATGCGGTTTTCGACCCGCATAGGGAGCGCGGTGATATAGCAGGAGGGAATAATGACCTTGATGCGTTCGTCCAGCGCGCCCAGTAGGGCGGTCTGGAAGCCACCGCCGCTGCTGCCCGTAAGGCTGATTCGTTGGGCATCGACGTCCGGTCGGGTGAGCAGGTAGTCCACGGCGCGGATGCCGTCCCAGACCTCCCACCGGGCGAGGTTCGCTCCGGCAAGGTAGGCAAGATTTCCCAGTACGGCGTGTTCCGCGCAGATCAGGTTGTAACGGCTCTTCTTCGTCTTCGCATCCCAGAATTGGCTGCGCTCACCCTGGCCGACGGGGTCCCAACTGATAACGAGGTAGCCGCGTTCGACCAGCCTCTCGCAGATGTCCTGATAATAGATCTTTCCCTTGGGCGAGTGACCTGCCGCCACAAGGACGGCGGGGTGCACCTTGGCACCGTTCTCGGGCACGTAGACGAGAGCCGTAACGTAGAAACCGGGGAGGCTCTGATAGAGGAGCTTTTCGACATGGAAACCCTTACCCGATACCCGGCCCGTGATGGTGGCGTGCAGATCGGTCTTCTCCGCGGGAAGGCCGCCGATCATCTCCAGCAGGGATGCCTTTAGCTCGGAGCGCAGATGGAGAAGATCGGCCTCGCTCCTGACTTCTGACCAGCGGGCCCGCCGGAGCGCATCCTGATGCCAGGCAAGGTTGGTTTGATAGAGCAGGTAAGGCGTGATCTGCGGGCCTTCGGGGTCCGGTGGTGCCAGAACGCGGAAGTCTTCAGCCGGAGGTGCGTCCTGCTGCAACAGGGAGCCCGGCCCCTGAGGCTGCTGAACAGTCTGTGCGTTGGCAGCCGGGAGTGGAAGGGAGGTAATTCCAGAAGCAGCGACAGCAAGGCAAACGAGACTCTTCAAACTGAACATTCCCTATCTCCTATGGACCCGTTCCGGGCAGAGCACCATGATACTTTCTTTTATTATCTTTTTATTACGATTAGTTTAGAATAATTTCCCTGAAGCAAAATCCCACGGAGTGAACATGATTATCAAAATATTTCCATCCAAAGCTGCGCTGGCACAGGAAGCGGCCAATCAGGCGGCTGCCACTATTCGCGACGCCATCGCACAGCGCGGCGAGGCGCGCATCATTGCGGCTACCGGCGCTTCGCAGTTCGAGTTTCTCGATGCGCTTACCAAGGTCTCCGGTATCGACTGGAAGCGCGTGGAGATGTTTCACCTCGACGAGTATGTCGGCGTCACCGAGGAGAATCCAGCCAGCTTCTGCAAATATCTGAGAGAGCGCCTGATCGATAAAGTCGGCATCGGAAAGTACCATCTGCTCGATGGAACGCAGCCTCCGGCGGAGGTTATTGCACGTGTAAGCGCCGAGATTCGCAAGGCTCCCATCGATATTGCATTTGCGGGCGTAGGAGAGAATGGGCATCTCGCATTTAATGATCCGCCGGCAGACTTCGACACTGAAGAGGCGTATATCGTTGCCGATCTGGACGAGGATTGCCGCAGGCAGCAGCTTGGCGAGGGCTGGTTTCCGACGCTGGCGGACGTTCCCCGGCAGGCGCTCTCCATGTCGGTCAAGCAATTGATGAAGGCAAAGCAGATTATCGTGATTGCTCCGGATGCACGAAAGGCGAAGGCTATCAAGGCCTGCTTCGAAGGCGGTGTCAGTCCGTCGGCTCCGTCGTCGATCCTGCAGCGTCATGCGGATACGACGATCTACCTGGATAAAGAATCGGCGGCGCTGCTTTCTCCAGCGGCGATCGAAAAGTATAGCGGCTGAAGCTGTAAGCTCCGGGGAGCGGACGCAATCTACTCCTCGGAGAAGCCGTTAGCGAGTGGCGAGCACAGCTTTCAGCCACAGGTACGCCATCAGCCGGTGATAAGGCTCAGTCCTGTGAATCCCGTCCATGCAGGGGAAGGATGCATGGTTTGGCGCGGCATCGAGAATGGCGCGGGCCGGCAGGATCTCGACTCCCAGGCCTTTGGCAAGCGCGTCCGTCTGCGGTGGAGTGGGCTCGCCTGGGGTGATGGGGTCTTCCACGTCATCGAACATGAGGACACGAGCGCCGGCAGCGCGGAAGCCCTTGGCCATGGCCTTGAGGGCCTCTTCATCGGCAGGTCCCCGGTCAGTCAGGACGAGAAGCACAACATCAGGCTTCCACGCCAGAGTGTCGGCATAGTAGTTGCGGTAAGCCCGGGAGTACGTCAGGCCGCCGGCCGACCACTGCCGAAACTGCACTCGCGGGTTTTCCTGCGCGAACATCGTGGTCACGATGGGGACAAAGGATGAGGGCGAAGACCAGTGCTGATCCATGGTGAAGGAGTGGCCGATGATAGCGATCTTCTCTGCCGGCATGGCCTTCATCGCCGGAATGAGCTTGGCAATCTTCGGTTCAGCCAGCAACTCTTTGGCGACCGTATTCCTGTCCCGGATGTGCAGATTCTTTTCGCCCCAGTTCCAGATCTTGCGCCCGGCGATCTGCCACGCCGGCACGGAGAGATCGACTGGGGAGGCGCAGGACTTGCCCGCCAGCTTGTGTGCCGCTGCAAGGAAATCCGCATCGCTGCCCGGCAACCCAAGCTGGCCTACATACACCGGCAGTTTGAGCGCTATGTAAAAGCGGTAGAGATCCTGCAAAAGGTCTCCATCGCGCTCCAGTTCGAGGACTGTTTGATAGAGATTTGCGACAGAGCGGATTTTTTCTCTGGGTTGTCCTGGCGCTTCCGTCTCCAGGTAACGCGTGAAGACGTTGACGGGGAGATCGGGCGACAGCGTCAGCCCGGCATTGAGCAAGGGCTCCAGGTCTTTGGAGGGATCGAAGGTGTTGTGAGCTTGGTTAGCCCATTGCACCACCTGGGCTGTCGGTTCAGCCAGCAGGGATTTCTGGTGTTCGACCAGCTTCTGCAAGGTGGCTGCGTCGGGGACGGTCTCCGGATAACATACGCTCGGCGCACTGCCTGCCTTCCGTGCGAGCATGATCTGGTAGGCCTGAACGGCGATGATATTTGCCTCGACCAGTTGCGCACGCCGCGAAAGGGAAGACTGTTTGTCCGGCGATGGTGAACTCAGCGATCTCGCGGCAGCCGAGGATGCACCCGGCAGGCACGCAATGATCACTACGATTGCGGCAGATCGAAGAGAATGGCGGACATCTGCTGATTTAATTCGATTCTGTAGCTTCATGAGTTGTCCTCGGGCCTGTGCGGGGATTGACAAAACAGGTAGACTTGACGGAAAGTAAGCAAAAGAAATTTATCACAATAAAAAATAACAAAGCAATGCGATTGATAGATAACCGGTCATTCTGATGGATGGTCCTGTTGCCGCTGAATTCTAAGCGGGCGTAATGACGAAGTGAGGTCTATGAAGACAATTTCTGCCTGTGTAGTGGTGCTTGCGGGAACCCTGGCCGTGGCATGCGGATCCGTTGCGGCTCAAGTGAAGGTGTGGCAGGGCAGCATGACCTTGCCGACCTACGAAGAGGGACAGCCTGATCCCAACCCGCCCTTCGATACGTATGCGACCAACCAGTTCAATTATCCCTACACAATTAGAAAAAATCTGACCGGCCAGAAGAAGGAGCACACCTGGCGCGCGGTGTTTCTTGAGAACAAGTACCTGAAGTGCTCTGTGCTGCCCGATATCGGAGGCCATCTCTATACCTGTATCGATAAGATCAGTGGCCAGCCGATGTTCTATGCGAACCCTTCGATCAAGAAAGCGCAGATCGGTTATCGCGGAGCCTGGGCGGCGTTCGGTATCGAGTACAACTTCCCGGTCTCGCACAACTGGGTATCGATGTCGCCGGTCGATTTTTCCTTTGCCACGCATCCGGATGGCAGCGCGTCGGTCACGGTGGGAAATATCGACCGCGTGTACGGGATGCAATGGGGCGTCGAGGTCATTCTCCGTCCAGACTCGACGCTGCTGGAAGAGCGGGTTACGCTCTATAACCGCAGTGACGTGCGCCATCGCTACTATTGGTGGAACAACGCCGGCATCCGCGTCTGGGACGACTCGCATATCGAGTACCCCATGAAATTCACGGCCTCACACGGCTTCACGGAGGTCACTCACTGGCCGGTCGACGCGGATGGGAAGGATCTGAGCATCATCAAGAATCAGACCGATGGCCCTGTGTCGCTCTTTATTCATGGAAGCCATGAGCCCTTCATGGGCATCTGGCACCCGAAGACTCAGACAGGCATCGTTCATTACGCCGAATACAGCAAGTTGCCGGCAAAGAAGATCTGGTCGTGGGGAACGGACGCCGCCGGTCTGGGCTGGAGGAAGGCTCTCTCCGACAACGACAGCGCCTATGTCGAGGTGCAGGCCGGACTCTTTCGCAATCAGGAGACCTATGCGTTTCTCAATCCCGGTCAAGTGATTCGTTTTAACGAGTACTGGATGCCTGTGCGCGGCACGGGCGGCATCTCGCGCGCGAACAAAATCGGTGTCGTCTTTATCAAGGCGCATGGTTCGGAAGCTTCTGCGGCATTGAATGTCAATGAGGATATTCCTGGAGCACAGATTCGTTTGAGCCAGGATGGGCAGACTCTCTGGAGCGGAACTGCGGATCTGGCTCCGGAGAAGATGTGGTCGCATTCGGTGACGGTGAAGGATCAGTCCGCGAAGGTTACTTTTGAGTTGAAAGATCGTAATGGAAAGATGCTGCTGAAGCAGACCGACGGCCAATATGATTGGGATCCGGACTCGACGATTAAAGTTGGTCCTCAGCACATCTACCGCACTCCCGATCCGGCGGACAGAACGGAAGACGACTGGATCAAGCTTGGCACGGACCAGGAATTGAACGGCAAGACTGTGCTTGCGCTGGCGACCTATAAGGAAGCACTGGGGAAATATCCGGGCAGCCTCACCTTGCAGACCGCCGAGGGAAGGCTGGCAGCGTCGTTGCAGCACTATGCCGAAGCAAAGAAATTGCTGAAGGCAGTGCAGAAACAGGACACGCCCGACGCCGAGGTTGCCTACTATCTCGGCATCGCCGAAGATGGCCTGGGACAGGAACGCGAGGCTCAGACCGACTATGAAGTGGCGTATCGCCAGACTGAGTTTCGCTCCCGCGCTGCTGCAAGGATTGGAGCGTTGCTGGCCCGGCAAGGAAATCTGCACAAGGCACAGTCGTTTCTGAAGGACGCTGTGGAAGCGGCTCCGCTCGATATCCGCGTCAAGGAGCAACTGGAGGCTGTCACGCGAGCAAGCGGCGATACTGCCGAGGCAGACCGGCTGGCGCATCTCGATCTGGCAACGAATCCGATGAGCGACTTTCTCAAAGAGGAGACCGGCGCGCCGGATCTGCCTCACCTGGCGGCCGATCCCTATCGGGTTCTGCGAGTGGCCACCGAGTATATGAACCTTGGACTCTACCGGAACGCTCTGACGGTGCTGGCACGAGATTACCCCGAGGTTCCTACGGATCGCAGCGAGCCGGGGTCAGTGCTGCCGCAGCGGCATCCGCTGGTTCTTTATTACGTCGCTTACTGCAAGGCAAAGCTGGGCAAGGGCGCGAGTGCGGACTGGAAGGCAGGAGAGCGGCTTTCAACGAGCCTGGTCTTTCCATCGTCGGCGATGGACCGGACTGTGCTTGAGGCGGCGCTTGCTGCCAACAAAGATGATGCGACCGCGCATTACCTTCTGGGGACGCTGCTCTTCTCGAAGGCGCAGTATGACGAGGGCATCGCGCATTGGACGGAGACAAAGCGCCTGACGCCGAAGATTCCTGTGCTCGACGCCGATCTGGGGAAGGCGTGGCTTCACCTCAAAAATGATCCGCAGCGTGCGCTTGCGGCGTTTCATGACGGCACGGAGAACGATCCGTCAAATGCAGAAATCTATGTAGGCCTGGATGCGGCGATGAGCCTCGAAGGCGTTCCAGCGAAAGAACGGGCTGCCGCGCTTGGGCGTTATCCATCGGTTCAGAGCGATGCTGCGGCACCGGCCGCCATGCCGGCGAACCTGGTTTATCAGCTTGCCCTGACGCGAGCGGAAGCAGGGGAGTTCGACCAGGCGCTGGCGCTCTTCAAAGACCGCTTTTTCCCCAGCGAGGAAAGCGGAGTCAGCGCGACTCAGGTTGTCTTCGAGATCAAACTGATGCAGGCTGAAGCTCAGGCCCGCGCTGGAAGGTGCGCCGATGCGTTGGCGTTTCTTGCAGCAGAACATCCCGGCCTCAACGTGAATGGAGCAGTCGCGGGAGCCTATGTGAGAATGGCTGCCGTCGCCAAGGCCTGCAAGCAGCCTGAGCAATCCGAGCAATTACTTCGGAAAGCCGCAGCGAGCAAGAGCGGGGCAGATTCCGCGTGGGCAGCCAGGGCGGAGGAGTTGCTGGGCTCCTATGATGCCGCAGAACAGCAGAAGAAGCTCGAAGCATCACTGGCAAATGCGCAGCGTCAAACGAATACCAGCTCCTATACAGGTTGGTGGTGGTACAACATCGGTACGATGCAAGGTGCTCTCCATCACCAGGAGCAGGCGAAAGAGGCATTCCGTAAGGCATTCCTGCTTCCCGACAGCCTGATGTCTCACCATCTGGCCCGTGCCGCGATGGAAGAATCCATCCACTAAAAGTAGAAGCGGTTCCTTCAGAGATATCTTCTGAAGGGGCCGCTACATAATCTGCCAGGAAGATCCATGGCTGCACCTGACCGTGTAGAGGTCAGACAGTATGGACTCGCATACGGCTTGCGGCGGGAAAAGTGGTAGCGCCGGATTGAATTTGAACGACGCCGTGGGTGTTGGCGCGAATTTGTCGCGAGAGAATGGGAACGCCGGGCGCGACGGCATCGCCGGTTGCAAGATTACTGCCGGCGAGCTCAAGGTCGTAGATGCGATCCGGCTCCAGACCTCCGAGCCAAAGCGTATGGCAGGGAAACGCGGGCAGCGTTGCCTCCACGTAATCGAGTTGAGCATCCTGCGCCGGGAACAATGCGGCAACGCCGGCTTCTCCGGTGATGGCACACCCGGCTCCGGCAATGCCGTCGCCGCGAAGCAACTCGACGCGCAGCCGTCCGGTCTTTCCGCGATCGCCGATCTCGAACACATGCAGAAAGTGATCTTCCAATTGCGGCTGAGCTGGCGATACCTCAATCCGCCATGCTCCGGGAACCACGTTGCGGCGATTGGATCGCTCGATTCTATTGGTCTCGTTGCCCCAGAATGCCTTCCACATCGCCAGCTCTTCAGGATCGGTCGGAAGCGGTCCGCCCTCCGCAGGTTCAAGCGGCCAGTTGCGGCCGGTTCCCCAGGCTCCACCCTTGGCATCGCCCGGCGTCCAGAACTCGTGCCCTGCGCCGCCGCGCCGTGCCGTGACATGCTTTGCGGGAAGCAGCGTGTGAACCAGAATCTCTCCCTCGCCCTCTTGCAGCCGAAACTGGCCGGCATTGCCGAAGCTCTCTTCGCCGTTCGCGGACGGCGTTCCCTTTCCCTCGACCCATGGCATGTTTACGCCGTGTAGCAGCCAGGTCTTGCGGAACGCTGGGTCCGTGCTGACGACGCGGTCGAAGACCAGCAGCGCATCCATGCCGGGAAGGTAGAGCAACTGTCGCGTAAAGCAACGGAGCTTATGCGGCGAGTAAGCGTGAGTCGCATCGCCCAGAGCGTAGTGATATCCACCTCGGCCATCGGGGGAGTCCACATTGTCGACGATCTTCAGATGACCGATATCCCAGATGTCGCGCGTCTTCTCCCAATCCTCCAGGCTGCGGACGGAGTTCCAGAAGCGTGAAGAGTCCATGCGCTGGCCGCCGTCGTTGGCCGCCTGTACAACGTTCTCTGACCAGAAGAAGTGTTCTTTCGGATCGTAGATGAGCATGGTGTTGTGCGCAATCGTGCGCCGATAGTAGTTCAGGTAGTGTGGGCTCTCGGACTCGGTGTAATCCGCTCCGCTGTCGATGGCAAGATAGCCGCGGTGGAAGATGGTGAAGTGATTGCGATCCAGATGCTGATGCTTGGCTAGATAAGGTCCGCAGTCGAACTCGATGCGCGTTGCATTCGCGTTCCACTCTTTGCGGAAGACCACCTGATCGACGCCGGGGAAATAGTGGTATCGCGGAAGCTCCGCCGGCTGTGTCACAGAGGGGTTGCGCGGCATGACATCGAGATCGTTCCAGAGAAAATCGAGGACGGGCAAGGCCCACTTCTTTACCGCGAAGCCGCTATCTCGGAGCAGCCACGCAGCATACGGATTCTTGAAGCGATTGACAGCGTATCCCAGCACCGCGGTGTCGCGATCGTCGAGGATCGGGTACTCATTATCTCCCTCGCGCGAAGGCGTTCCATCCGGCAGCAATTTGTAGAGGTAGGTATCGGAAAAGCTCCGGTAAACCCCAAAGCGCAGCGCGGGATCGACGCCGGTAGTAGTGCGTTGCAACTCGGCGAGCATGGCCATGGGGACGTATGAGATCCGCATGTAGTCCATCGACTCGTGGTAGCTGCCCTTGGGCGAGACCAGATTCGATACCTGAAGAATATTCTGAAAGGCGCGAGCCGACTTGTCCCTTAGATCTTCGACGCGTGCGTCGTGCGGTCGGCGTTTGGCGACAGCGCATATCGCGAACGTTGTCAGGCCGAGAAAGCGTGTCGTGTAGTTGTGGTACGACGCCTGTTCGGGGTGTTGCAGGTCGGGCGTTGCGGCTGTGGCGATAGCGCCGTCGAGTAGCTGCTGCGCCACGCGATCTTTCAACGCTGCGTCGAAGTCCGGATGCTCATACAGCCAGTCAAAGGTGAGGGCCCAGTTGGCAAATGTCAACCACGCATGCGAGCCGGGCTTCGGCGGCGCTGTGCGGCGCATCTCGGCAAGCGATTTTTGCGCGAACGCATTCTGTCCCGTCACCAGCCAGGAGATTGCGTTTCCTGCGATATCGTCGGAAGGCCGCCGCCCCGCTGCGTAACGCATGCGTAGAATATCGAGTCCGCAGAACGGATCGTTGGCAGCCAGTAGCATGGACGGCCCGCTCTTAGCCTGGGCGAAGGAGTTGCGCGAGAAGGCAAAGGCAGCCGTTGCCGCAAGCATCTGAGAAAACTGGCGGCGTGAGAACTGAGGCTGTGAAATCGGCGAATTGGACGAGGGGATGTTCATAATTTCGAGTCAACCAATGGCGCGGTATCGCGCGCAGATCGTCCGCCACCCGGCACAAACCAGAGCGATATGGCTACGGCCAGGGTGATGGCGCTGAAGGAAAGAATCGTCGCGCGCGCGCCCGGAGGGTTGGGTATCAAAAGGAGCAGCGATGCGAGACCAATGCCCGCTACGGCGCGGCTGAGAAAACGGAAGACCGGGCGGCTGAAGTCCCGGACATCACGAATCTCAGCAGGATCGATGGGAGTGTCGAGCTTCTTGAAGAGACGAGCGCGACCCGGCGACTCCTCACCGTCAAACAGCATGCTCAGAAAGAAGACTGCGAAGGCCGAAGGCACAACGAAGGCGATCTGCTCGATGAATGTCCATTTAAACACAAACTCACCGAGCATCCCCATGCCAAGCCCGGTAACGAAGGTCAGCATCCCGGACCACCAGGGAGCGCGCCGGAAGACGAGTCCCAGCAAAGCTGGCGGCCCATAGGAGATAGAGATCAAAGTATTGAAAACCATCATGACCTCGAAGATGCTTTCGCCGCGAGAGGCCATCATGACGGCCAGAATCGTGGTGACCCCGCCTACCAGCAGCGTCATGATGGCGCCGACGATCAGCAACTCGCGCTCGCCTGCACGTGGACGGAAGAGCGTTTGATAGATGTCCTTCGACAGAATCGCGGACTTTACGTTGAAGTTCGCTGACAGGTTTGCCATCGTCGCGCTGAACATCGCGGCCAGCATGATGCCGATCAGTCCATGCGGAAGGAAGGTAAGACTGGCGGCAACGTAGGACGCTTCATTTGGATTGGCGAGATGCGGCCAGATGGCGTGCAGATTGGGGTAGAGAACACGCATGACCATCGGAGGAATAAACCAGAGGAACGCTCCAAGGAAGAAGAGTCCGGTGCATAGCAACGCCGCGCGCTTGGCGGCGCGCTCGTTCTCGACGCTGAAGTATCGCTGCGCCATGGCGCCGGTGTTGTAGCCGAACGATACCATCACAGTCCAGCAGACAAGATAGATCCATCCAAATTCACCGTGAAGATGAATTGTCTTCATTGCCGGTGGCAAAGCATGGACAAGGCCGGAGATGCCGCCGACCTGCATCAGGGAAGCCGCCGCCAGGACGATGCAGAACGGCAGCAGGATGGATGCCTGGAGAAAGTCCGCGACGACGACCGCCCATAGCCCGCCAAGAACGCTGTACGAGAGAATGATGGCCCCGGTAATGAGGATAGTAGCCGCGATGGAGAACTGGCATGCTGTTGAGACAAACAGGCTGAGCCCATAAAGCATGGTGGCGCTGGTAAAAAGCTGGAAGACGATGGTCGCCCACGAGAAGGTCTGGTGTGTCGCCGGACCGAAGCGGTCCGAGAGATACTCCATCACGGTGGTGATGCGCGTGCGCCGCCAGCGCGAGGCAAAGATGTAGTAGCCGAGCAGAAAGCTCAATCCATTCCCGACATAGAGGCCGATGACCGCGATCCCCGAACTGTAGGCGACGCCCGCGCCTCCGGTAAAGGTCCACGCGCTGAAGCCGGACATGAAGGAGCTCAGCCCCGCGACCAGCCATGGAATTCGGCTTCCTCCGCGAAAGTACTCGGATGCCGTGCTGTTGAAGCGCATGACATAGAGCCCGACACCAATCATCAAGAGGATGTAGCAGAGAATAACCGCATAGTCGGTGATGTTGGCTACAGGCATGACCTTTACTTTCGTTTACTAGCTTATGCGGTGTCAAGTAATACTTTCGGAAGTAAAACGAAAGACAATGACTCTCGCTTCGTGCTATCCTCAGCAGGATTTATGACGAAGCCGATCATTGCCGTTCTAGCTGGAGAAGAACTCTTTGCGTCGTTTTTTGACCACCGTCGAAGAGCGCGCTTAAGTAGAATTTCGCGATGGGCCCTGTCTCCAATCCACGCCTATGACGCCGGGGCAATCTCCAGCCTTGCTGGGGCAGACGCATTGATCACGACGTGGGACAGCCCCTATCTCTCTACAGAGACGATGAAGCAACTAGGGTCCGTGCAGATCATTGCCCATTGCGGTGGCGAGGTGAAAAAGCGGTTCGACAGACCGTTGTTTCGCAAGCTGGTCATCGTAAATACGCCGGAGCCGATGGCGAAGCCAACGGCGGAGATGGGTGCGGCCTTTCTTCTCTACGCCGCCCGGAATATCGATCACTACCGCGCTGCGCTGCGTAAAAGATCGAATCAAATCTATAAGGATGTACACCTCACTGGTGGAGGAACGGAGTCTCTGCTCGGGCGAGAAGTGGGCATGATCGGCTTTGGCCGCATCGGGCGCACCCTGGTCGAGATGCTGCGCGGCTTCGACGTCCGGTGGCGGGTCTATGATCCGTTTGCGCTCAGAGAGCTTGCGGCTGGGCTGCCTGTAAAGTTCGATTCGCTCAACTCTGTATTGAAGCGAAGTTCGCTATTGATGGTGACTGCGGCAGCCACGGAAAAGACGAGGAACCTGCTGAATCGCGAACGCCTGGGGCTGCTGCCGAACGGGGCAACCGTCATCAATATCGCACGGGGCAGTCTGATCGATCTCGCTGCCTTGACTCAGGAGGTAAAGAGCGGGCGTCTGCGTTGTGCGCTGGACGTGACCGATCCGGAGGAACCGCTGCCGGTCGGGCACCCCTTGCGAACGCTTCCTGGAGCAATCGTGACGCCGCATCTGGGTGGCGGCGGACAGCGTACCCGTGGGGAGATGGCCGATGCTGCTATGGATGAACTGTGCCGCTTCTTCAGTGGCAAACCAGTCGAACACCGCGTCACCACAAGCATGTTGAGCCGGATGACATGATGAAGACAAGTTTTTCGACGCTCGCCTGCCCGGATTGGAATTTGTCCGAGGTGCTTGCTGCAGCAGAGAAATACGGCTACGACGGCGTAGAGTTACGCGTCATCTCTCGCGAGCTTGATCTTTGGAAGCTGCCGGAGTTCCATGGATCCGCGCTTGCGGCCACTCGCGCAGCGGTTGAAGATCATGGCCTTGTCGTCGCGGGCCTCGGCAGCAGTGCCTGCTTTCACTCTCCCGACGCACAGGAGCGGGAACGCAATCTGGACTCCGCGCTGCGTATGGCCGAGGTCGCAGCGGGGCTTGGTGCCCCGGCTATTCGCGTCTTCGGCGATCGAATTCAGACAGGTTGCACGCGCGAGCAAACGACTTCATGGATTGCGGAGTCGCTCACGCAGCTGGCAGGTCGGCTGAAACCCGATGGAGTTCAGGTCTGGCTGGAGACGCACGGCGATTTTGCGTCCGCGGCGGACGTGAGCGAAATTTTTGCACAACTTAACAGCGCAGAAGTTGGGATCATCTGGGATCCTGCCAATGCGTTCGAGCAGAACGGCGAAGCGCCGCTCATTCTGCCGCCGATGGCAACTCGTATCCGGCATGTTCATTTGAAGGACTTGACGCGAGACGTGCAAGGCCTGTCTCACTACACACCCACCGGTGAAGGTGACTTTCCATTCGACACTATATTCACTTTGCTCGCCGGGATAGATTTCGACGCCTTCGTTTCCTTCGAGTGGGAGAAGCTCTGGCATCCTGAACTTGCTGGCCCCGAGGTAGCTCTTCCCCACTTCCTCCATTGGTGGAAGAGCAGGGAGGTAGCTTAGTGGTCGGCACCGTGCGAACGATGAAGCCGGACGATGTTGCCTCCGCAATGGAACTGTCCATCGCCGCGAACTGGAATCAGACGCCGGAAGACTGGTATCGCATTATGCAACTTTCCCCGGGTGGCTGCCGCTGTATCGAAGATGGCGGAAAGATCGTTGCTTCTGCATCGCTTCTCCCGTTTGGAATGCAATTGGCATGGATTGGCATGGTTCTTACACGGCCTGAATACCGGCGGCAGGGCCTTGCAAGGCGGTTGATGGAAGATGCAATAGCCACGGCGGAGCGCAGCAGCATACGCGCCCTTAAGCTCGATGCAACCGACGAAGGGCGTCCTCTCTACGAGAGTCTCGGCTTCGTCGTTGAAGAAGTCGTGGAACGCTGGGGTCGCGACAGCGGCGAGTTTCTTGCGGCGCAGGAAAAGCCTGATTTGGGCGGGGATGATTCGAGCAAGGTGTGCGCTGCTCTTCTCGCTCAGGATCGCGCGGCGTTCGGCGTGGATCGTGGGGAACTGCTGGAGGCACTGTCTGCAGCAGGCCGATGCAATGCTTCAGAGAATGGGTACGCGTTGTCGCGTCCGGGAAGGGTGGCACGGTATGTAGGCCCTTGTGTTGCGAACTCCGAGGAGGAGGCACGTCGATTAGTTGCCGCTCATCTCGATGTGGAGGCGCGCGACCACTGTCACTGGTATTGGGATCTGCTCCCTGCAAACCCGGGAGCAGTGCGCGTGGCAACAAGGTTTGGCTTCACGTGTCGCCGCAGCCTCTGGCGTATGCGCCGCGGAGAATCAATAAAGAACAACGATGCCATGGTCTATGCCATTGCAGGATTTGAGTTGGGGTGAGATGAAGATCAAAGATCAACAGCAGTTGGAAGAACGGATGTCGCGCCCGACCGAGGCCGATATTGAGGCCATGCGCGCGATGGAAGGCGATGTCCTTATCCTCGGCGTCGGCGGCAAGATGGGACCCACCCTGGCGCAGTTGATCCGGCGCTCAGCAGATGCCGCGGAGAAGAAGATACGCGTGATGGGCGTGGCCCGGTTCAGCGATAAGACCATTCCCGATGCGCTGCGATCGCACGGCGTCGAGCCGATCGCCTGTGATCTGTTGGAGCCCGAAAAGTTGGCGAAGCTGCCTGATGCCGAGAACGTCATCTTCATGGCCGCGCGGAAGTTCGGCACCACAGGCTCTGAACATCTCAGTTGGGCGATCAACACGCAGTTGCCCGCGCTGGTGGCGGATCGTTATCACGATTCGCGGATTGTCTGTTTTTCGAGCGGCAATGTCTATCCGCTTGTTCCTGTCGTGCAGGGTGGAGCGACCGAGAAGACGCTTGTCGCACCGCAGGGCGAGTACGCGCAGTCAGTCCTTGGCCGCGAGCGCATCTTCGAACATGCATCCTATCGATGGGGAACGAGAGTTGCCTTGCTACGGCTCAACTATGCGATTGACCTTCGCTACGGTGTCCTTGTCGATATCGCTCGCGCTGTGTTTGAGAGGCGTCCTATCGACTTGCGCATGCCTCTGGTCAATGTCATCTGGCAGGGCGATGCGAACTCCGTATGCATGCGCTCCCTCGCACATTGCGCTTCGCCTGCATTCATTCTCAATCTGACTGGACCCGAGACCTTAAGCACGCGCTGGATCGCCGAGCAGTTCGCGGAGCGCTTTGGACGCGAAGCGTCATTTGCTGGAGAGGAGTCGCAATCCGCGCTGCTCAACAACGCAGCGAAGTGCCATCGGCTCTTCGGCTATCCTACCGTGACGCCGGAAGAGATGATCGACTGGATCGCTCAGTGGATTGCCGCAGGCGGCGCTCTCAGCAATAAGCCCACGCATTTTCAGACACGGGACGGGAGGTTCTGATGAATATTCGCGAAAGGCTTGCGGAAGGCCTTGTCATTCCCGCCCACCCGCTCGCGCTGACCTCGGCCCGCAAGCTCGACGAGCGTCGGCAGAGAGCATTAACTCGCTACTATCTCGCGGCGTGCGCTGGTGGAGTCGCCGTTGGAGTCCACACGACGCAGTTTGCGATTCGCGATCCAAAGGTCGGTCTCTATCGTCCTGTGCTCGAACTTGCGATGGAAGAGGCTTCCAGAAAAGATGTTGTGAAGATCGCAGGCGTCAGCGGTCCTCGACCTCAGGCCATCAAAGAAGCGGAACTGGCGCGCTCGCTGGGCTATGACGCCGCTCTGCTCAGCCTTGGCGGATTGAATGATCTCAACACCGGTCAACTCGTAGATCACGCGAAGGCGATAGCGGAGATCATTCCGGTGATCGGCTTTTATCTTCAGCCCTCGGTTGGTGGAAGACTGCTGTCGTATGAGTTCTGGCGCGAGTTCTCGAAGATCGAAAACGTGGTTGCCATCAAGATGGCTCCCTTCAATCGCTACCAGACCATCGATGTTTTGCGCGGTGTGATCGATTCCGGACGTGCCAAGGACATATCGCTCTACACCGGTAACGATGACAGCATTCTTATCGATCTTCTCACCCAATGGAACTTCGGTGGAGAGACCCTGCGTATTGTCGGCGGTCTGCTGGGGCACTGGGCAGTGTGGACCAGTAAAGCGGTCGGACACCTCGCGCTCGCCAAGCAGAGCGGGGCAGAGATTTCTAGCGATTTGTTGACGCTCGCGCAGCAAATTACAGATGCCAACGCCGCGTTCTTCGATCCCTCTCATGCATTTGCCGGCTGTATCGCCGGTATTCATGAGGTACTGCGCAGGCAAGGGCTTCTCGAAGGCATCTGGTGCCTCGATAAAAACGAGGCTCTCTCTCCGGGGCAGAGTGCAGAGATCGACCGCGTCAGCAATGCCTATCCGCACCTCTCCGACGACGACTTTGTGCGCCAACATCTCGATGAGTGGCTGCGCTGAGAGGAAGCAATCCTTGTGTCATCGCAGATGAATAACAATCCGGCTAGAAAGCGTTCGCTGCGCTGGTGGATCGGCGCCATGCTCTTCGCCTCCACTGCAATCAACTATATGGATCGGCAGACCCTCTCTCTGCTGGCGCCATATCTCAAGGTTACCTACCACTGGACGAACACCGACTATGCCAACCTCGTCGTTGCATTTCGCGTCGCTTATGCAATCGGCCAGACCGTCTGTGGCCGCTGGATGGATCGCATTGGAACGCGTCTCGGCATTACCTTCACCGTTTTTTTTTACTCCATTGCTTCCATCCTGACGCCACTGGCAAACGGGCTCCTCAGCTTCATGGGTTTTCGTCTCATGCTGGGCTTCGGAGAGTCGGCAAACTGGCCAGCTGCCACTAAGGTGGTCTCGGAGTGGTTCCCTGCGAAAGAGCGGGCCCTGGCAACGGCGTTCTTCGATAGCGGCTCCTCGATTGGCGGAGCGATCTCTCCTTTTCTCGTGTTGTGGATCTACTTTCGATGGGGTTGGCGGCCTGCATTTATCGTGCCCGGCATTCTCGGCCTTCTGTGGTTAATACTCTGGCGCAAATTTTATTATTCTCCGGAGGAGCATCCACGTATCTCTGCCAGCGAATTGGAGATGCTGCGCCAGGAAAAGCTGACGGACGGCTCATCCGTCGTCACTGAAAAGGCGCGTTGGCGCGATCTTTTGCGCCTGCCGCAGACCTGGGGTGTGATTGCCGCTCGCGCCTTTACCGATCCAGTCTGGTACTTCGTCACAGACTGGTTTCCCATCTATCTGGTGGCGAAGGGAATCGATCTTAGAAACGGCCTCATCGCAATCTGGGTTCCGTTCCTGGCTGCCGATCTGGGAAACTTCGCCGGCGGCGCGGCGTCCGGCTTTCTGATCCGCCGAGGCTGGCCGCTCGGCAAGGCACGCAAGGCTATGGTTGTCGCCGGCGGCTGCGGCACCATGCTGCTGATCCCCACCGTCTTCACGCAGAATCTATGGCTCATTACCTTGCTCTTCGCGCTGGCAACTTTCTCCTATGCTTGCTTCAGCACGATCGCAAATGTGCTTCCATCGGATCTGTATAACAGCAACGCCGTCGCCACGGTGAGCGGTCTGAGCGGCACGGGCTCAGGAATCGGAACGATCATCGCCATGGAAGCAGTAGGCTATTTCTCCGACGCGCGCATCGCGGACAAAGGCCACGTCTTCGATCCCATCGTGATCGCCAGCGGCATCATTCCGGTCATCGGTATGCTGCTCGTTCTCCTGCTGGTGCGTAACTCGAAGGCGACGCGTAAAGGCCTGGTCCGGCCCATTTGAAATGTCGCGCTACTGAGTGAATAAGCCCAGGTCTACGCCCTCGGCCATGGCGCGTAATCCAGCCTCGTTCGGATGCAGATGGTCGCCACTGTCGTAGGCGGGCAAGAAGCGGGTGGGATGAGACGGATCGCGGGTGATTCTGTCGAAATCGGCAACGCCATCCAGGCTCTTGCTGGAGCGGATCCATTCGTTGATCGCTATTCGCATCTTCTCCCCTTCGGGCGAGGCGTACTTGCAATTCTCGTAGGGCGTTATCGTAGCGCCAATCACTTTAATTCCATGAGCGTGAGCGCGTACCGCAATCTGCTCGAGCGCCCGGATCAGGCTCTGTGCCGTGTCCGCTGGATCGCTGGGAGAAGCGGAGACGATGTGGCCGATGTCGTTGATGCCCTCCAGCACGATGAGGTATTTGACTCCCGCCTGCGCCAGTACGTCGCGGTCGAGTCGCCGCAGTGCACTTTCGCCACCGTCGCCATCACGGAGGAGGCGGTTTCCATTAATGCCCGCATTCAGAACCCCCATTCCAGAGAGCGTTTTGTCTGCCTGGATGCGCCGGGCCAGAATGTCAGGCCATCGACCGTTCTTATTTGGTTTGCTGGCTGCGCCATCGGTAATGCTGTCGCCGAGAGCAACCACAACTCCGCTCGCCGTGGACTTGCCATCGGTCTCGACCGCGACACCCTTGATAAAGTACCAGGACGAAACCTGCGTTGGATTCGGCAAAGTCCGTGCGTCAATTACATTCCCCGCCGCTTTGTAGTTCGTCTGTAGAGCGTAAGAATGCACCGTGGACTGACTGATCGTCTGTACGGGAAGGAAGAGACTCACGGCCACATCCGCCGCGACTGGCAGCTTCAAGTCGACGGGATCGCTCACCATTAAGGCGCCGGCCGGAAGCGTTACGGATGCTTGTCCGCCGAAGCTCAGGCTCTTTGCCGCAGATGGCTCAATTGCGCCGTTGCCCGTGCTGATTGCAATCGTTGCCGCGCTGACAGTCAGAGGCTCAAGTCCGAATTCGTTGGTCAGAATAACGCGGACCAAATTTCCGCCAATGGAGGTATGAACGATCTCGCGAAAGGTGGTTCCGTCAGTTCCGGCGACTGGCGTCGTATTCGGCTGAGCTTCGGGCGATGCGGCCCAGGTACCTATCCATTGTCCGGAAGGCGGGGCAGCCGCTTGTGCTGCGTAAGAGGCTCCGAAAGAGCAAAGCAATAGAAAAAGGAAACCTCGAACTGCACCCGTACCACGCTTCATCCCTGCTCCTCCTGTTGCTCGCGGTCCTCTCTTGCCGGTAGGGAGCCTCTTCCGCGGCGGCTCAGACGACCGTCACTTCGATGCCCGCGTCTCGAATCGCTTTCACGTCTTCGTCGGAGAGATTGCTATCCGTGATGACATGATCGATGGCAGATGCGCCGACAATCAACGACAGGCTCCTGCGATTGAATTTGCTGGAGTCGCAGACCGCGACTACCTTCTCCGACGCTCTTACCATGGCTCGGTTTACCCGTGCTTCCAGTACATTCGGCGTCGTCAGGCCGATCTTTGTGTCGAAGCCGTCAACACCGAGAAATACAATGTCCGCATGCATCTCTTTCAGCACATCCTCCGCAAGCGGGCCTACAACTGAAAGCGAATTCTTACGCAGCGCTCCACCGGTGAGAATAATCTCGAAATCGCTTCGCGACAGATCCGCGGCAATGTTCAGGGCGTTCGTAATGATTGTCAGATGCCGAAAGGATGAAAGCGCGCGAGCAATCTCGGTTGTTGTCGTGCCTGAATCGAGGATGATGCATTGGCCTTCCGAAACCATGGCCGCCGCGGCGTTGGCGATCCTGACCTTCTCTTCGTGATGCAATTCTTCCTTTTCCTGGATTGTGGGATCAGATAAAGCGCCCGCCTGCGCTGGTAGCGCGCCCCCATGCGTTCTTACCAGAAGGTCCTTGGACTGCAGATAATCGAGGTCTTTTCGTATGGTGATCTTCGAGAGAGAGAGATCGGTTGAAAGCTCATCGACCAGCACCCGGCCGTGTTTCTGAATCAAAGACAGAATATGTTGACGCCGTTCTTCAATCAACATCGGCGGCTGGGACTTCGTTCGCTTCATCGACTTGCCTCCGTGCGCACAACTCTCGTCCGCCGCAAGGGCATAATTCTCCCCCGAAAATAGCGTCAGTTGAACGCGGCACCCTTGATGGGCTATCAGACGAAGTGTAGCAAAACTAGCAAAACTTAAAGCGATAAGCAGGAAACACTTGCCCCGGTTCTTTGTCCAGTATTGCGGTTTGGTCAGACAGCCTTGCGGAACTTCGGATCGTCCATCGGCTTTACCTCAACTGAGATCGAGCCGTCCGCATTAATCGGCTGCTCACATGCCCAGGCAATCGGTTTCAATACTCCCGGCCTCAATTCGATCTCGGCCGTCAGGTGGACTTTGCCAACATAACCCTTGGGCAAAAGGAAGGAGCCCATGCGCAGGCCGCCTCCGTGCGGATATCCGGCATCGAGCGAGCCTCGCAGCTTGAAGGTGCCGTTCGGGCTCGCGATCTGCAACCACAGCACTCCAGGAACTCCGGCAACGCCGCGATTCGAGACGCAAACGATTAGCTCCGAGGTCCCCGAGCGCTTCCGCTGCCACACCCATGACGGTCTCAGTCGGTAGCCCAGGCTTATCTGCAAACGTTCGAAGCCGCGAGGAAAGCGTTCGTTATAGCTGGCCAGATTCGCTGTCTCCGTCCATAGCGACCAGTAGTTAGCCTTCACATCGAGCACATGCAGCATGTTATTTTCCATCGCGTTTACGCCGGCTGCATCCACTGGCAGCGTCGCCGCGTCATACTTGCGATACGCTCCGTCTTCGAGAATGGCAGCCAGCCACGGCGGCCGATTAGCCAGTTCTTCAATCTGGATAGGCTCTTCCACGCGAATGCTGTCGGAGCGAACCCACGCACCGCCGCGCACCGCTATTTCGATAGCCTCTCGATTGCCCGTATCGCTGATATCCGGCTGCGTATTCATTGCCAGCGGTGTCTTCTTCCAGATGTCCAACTGCGTGCGAATCATTGCGTTGAGAGTGCGTTGCGCTGTGGCAAAGTCGGGAAAGGTGTTCGTGTTGCCTCCAAAGTGTCCCTCTCCCCAGAATCCGACATGCATCATGTCGACCCATTCGATCAGGGGATCTCCGTCAAAACGGGCTGCGAGCAGTTGGTTCAATTCCTTCAGAGCCTTCAGGTACTCAGGATGGTCATATTGCGGCTCCATCCAAACGTCGGTTCCTCTCCCCGTGCGAGTGGCATCCGGCCGGTGGCTCAGCTTGACCATCGGAATGCGAGAGCGCAAAAACTCAGGCATCGCAAATTGCTGGGGTTGGTACACCGTGTTCGAGGACTGGATGCGGAAGGCCACACGCAGCCCATGCCGTTTCGCGGCCGCCAACGTCAGGTCCCAGACCGGGTCCAGGTCCAGCCGCCCTTCCTGCTTCTGCACGTTGCGCCAATCGCAGCGGATATAGAGCACATCGACGAAGGGCAGGCTTGCCATTTTTTCGACGTGATCTTCCAGCGTCTGCCGCCCCTCGCGCACGGCGATCGATGGCCCCCCCTCCTCCCACGTATACCCCACAAGGCCCAGCCCGGGATTGTGCAGCGGCTTCTCCGACGGGGTTGTAAACAGCACCGTTTGCCAGCCCTGATCCTGGTCGATATCGAACGGCCCCTGGTTCAGCTGTCCCTTCGCTGCAAAGAATGATCCAAAATCATATCCCTGCCAGAGATGCTTCGGATTACCGTGATTCTTCGGGCTAGCGGCAAAGGCATGTAACTTCGGAACCGGCAACAAGGGAAGCATTGCCGCACTCTTCAATAGATCCCTGCGTTTCATAGGGGGCCCTTCCTTACAGATGGAGTCCGAGGTAAAGTATTTCCATGTGACGTAACAAAAAGAAATTTAGCGAAATATAAAGAAATACGCAAGTGCTGTCCAAGCACGCCGAAAGGAAGAATCGTTTGCCTCTTCGAATCGCACACATCGGCGCCGGTGAGTGGAGCCGCTACGCTCACGGGCCAGCCTTGGAGCGCCTGGCCGCGCAATCGGTCGTCTCGCTGGAACTAATATGCGATCTGCAAATAGAACGCGCTCGCCAATTCCGCGACCTGTTCCGCTATCGCCTCGCATCGGACAACATCCACGCGAGCCTGGCCGAGGCCCGGCCCGATGTTATCGTCTGTACGGTTCAGCCTGCGGCGACTGCTGCGCTGGTGAAATCTCTGCTGCCGCTCGGAATTCCGCTATTCATCGAGAAGCCTCCCGGAGTATCCCTCGCCGAAGCGACCTCGCTGGCCGCCGCCTCTATCGTCGCTAACGTCCCCACGTTTGTAGCCTTCAATCGCCGCTCGATTCCGTCGATCGTCCGGCTCAAACAGTGGGCGGCACAGCATGCAGTCCGTTTCGCGCGGGTAGAGATGCTGCGGACCAATCGCCTCGAACCTGACTTTGCCATCGCCACAGGAATTCACGTCCTCGACGCGCTTCGTTTTCTCATGGGAGATCCGAACTCCATTGCAGTAACACCTTACCTTCGAGACAACTCCGCAGCCTGCGATTATTCGGTGCGGCTGGTCTTTCCCAACTCAGCCGTCGCCGAGATTTCGATGATGCTGAATACGGGGCTGCGCCGCGAATCCTACTTCCTCAGTGCGCAGGGCGCCACAGCAGAGGCTGTGCTCGGTTCGGCTTATAGCTCGCCGCTGTGCTATCAGGGGGATCGTGAGTGGTCCGAAGAGCGGATCGTCAGCGAAAATCCACTTGCCAACGACCCGCAGATTGATGGCGGATTTATTGGAGAGTACGAAGCGTTCTTCCGCGCACTGGCAGAGAGCGAGCCGTCGCCATGTTCGCTGAGCGACGCCGCTCGTTCCATGCAATTGGCGGAGGCAGTCCTGACTCGTTATTCCGGGCCCCTTCCACCTCTGCCTTTCTCATAAGCAGCCGCGAATTACTGTATCAATGTCCCGGCTCAAGCTCCGGCGTCGCAATGTCAGGCCTGCGCTGATCGCCGCTGGCAGCGCCATGCCAGACGCCACCGCCGAAGGTGGCGATATAGACCATCCCCGGGTTTTCAGGATCGGGCATCACTCTGTGACCCCATTTGAAGTTGTATCCCGAAATGCGGTTCCAGTGCTCTCCACGGTCGATCGAGTGCCACGCCGAGGACTCAAATCCCGACGCATACAGGTTGTCCGGATTTCGTGGGTCAATGGTGACGTCATAGACGTGCTGGTCACGATGCAGCACATTTTTCCAGTTCTTCCCTCCATCCGTCGAGAGGAATATTCCTCCGCCGACACCGTGCATTCCCGTTGCCCTGGTCCACGCCGCCAGATAAAGACGGTTTGGATCGTGCGGATCGATCGCCAGTCCATTCGGCCCATTCACCTCTGCCGGCAGCTTCACCGGCGTCCACGACTCGGCGCCGTCAGTCGACTTGTAGAGTGCCCCATCGCCGCCGGTGCCGATGCTTCCATTCTCGCTGCGGCGCGCAATCACAACATAGAGTGTGCCGTCTTCAGCACGAGCCAGCCGCCATGCCAGGGGCTCGTTTTGCACGATCCCGTGATTCTTCAAGGCCCAGGTAACGCCATCATCCGTGCTCTTGTAGACGCCACGTCCCATTGCGGCGGCCCAGAGAGTTCTTTTGCCCACTGGGCTCGACGGATCGAGCAGAATGTGAGTCGGCGCCGTCTCCGGCATTCCTGCGTTGGAAGGCTTCCAGGTGCGTCCTCCATCCACGCTCACGCAGATTCCTCCCCGATACTTCGTCACAGGGGTCGTCCGCCACATCTTTGGCCGAGGCAGGTCATGCGTCGCGCTCATTGCGCCCCACATCTTGCCTTGAACCTTAGGATCGAAGGTGACCCAATAGGTCGTGTTGATCCACTTTTCCGGAACGCCCCGAACCGAATGGATCCATGAGCGGCCGCCATCCTCGCTGCGAAACAGGCCGATATCGGTCGTTGGAATGAACCTTCGGCCCGGGTTGAATGGATCGAAGAGATACCCATAATTTGTAGTTACATCGAGACCGGTGCTGGTCCACCCCCCGCCCTCGACTCTTCTGGAATAGGCGGCATTCCAGTTCGCTCCACCATCGGCCGTGATCATTGTGCGGCCGAAGTCGGTGCCGTAGGCCAGTTCCGCATCCTGATCCGCCACGCCGAGCCCCAGCGGATTCTCTCCCCACTCCGGACCGTACTCCTGCGACAGCCATGCATCATGGATGTTCGGAGAAGAGGTCTTGTCCTCTTTCCACACCAGTTTCCAGGTACGCCCACTATCCCGCGTCCGCGCGACGCCCATCCATATCTTTCCGTCAATCTGAAGATGGCTGTACGACGCATAGGCAGATTCAGGATGATTTAGGCTGGTCGCGATTGCACGGGCCTTCGCGCCGCTTCCCGGCAATGCAGCCGAAGTCCAGGAGACTCCGCCGTCCTTCGATAAAAATATTCCTGCATCGGAGCTGGCGTAGAGCGTCATCCCGCGCTGAGCGGAGAATCCCGCACTCACGTCATTAAAGACAACACCCTTAGGTCCCGGTCGATTCTGCCACTTGCCGCGATAACGAACTGTGATCTCCATCTTCCCGGCGATATAAAGATCGCGGTCGCTCTTATTGGATTGGGGATCGATCCAGATCTGCTGGGGAGCCTCCTCCAGGTCCTGAGCCTTCGTCCATGTTTTGCCGTTATCCGAGGAAAGAAACACAGCCGCCTTGCCATCCTTGACGGCTCCCGCGACGAGTGTCTTGGAATCATCCGGATCGATCGCCAGCGCAACGACCTGTCCCATCGGATTTGGCTCGGCGACAATCGTCTCGTCCGCATGGTCCGAACTCATGCGAATCCCGCGGATCGTCGAAGGCTGGGGCCACAGCAGCTTCCATGACACGCCATCGTCGGTGCTGCGCCACAGTCCCTCTGTGGCTGCATAGATCGTGCGGGACTCTACCGGATCGAAGACGAAGAACCTGACCGGCCCGCGAAGGTTGAACATCCGCCATGAATGGCCACCGTCGTGGGTGATGTAGGAACCCGTCATATCGCAGGCGACCAGTGCTTCCTTCGCATCGTGCGGGCTGATTGTCGCGTGGAACATCGCGCCGCCGCCGCCGGGTCCTACAACCGTGAAGCTGCTCGCGAACGTTGCCGGACGGGCGAAGCAGAACGCCACAGCAAGCCCAATAGTGGTTACGATTATTTTGCTTATCTTTTTATTTTGCATGTTTAGTTGTTCTACCGTAGTCGTTTCTAATCCCTCGGCTTAAGGATCGTCAAGCACAACCGCTCTTCGATTTGAGGAGAGTGCTTGAGACGCGGCAGGCTGTGGCTGATGGCGATGATCCGGGAGCTATACATTGTTTTCGGATCAAACAAGTCTCTATAGATATCTTTTATTCGGGCGCCCTCGAAAAAGCTGCCCAGCAACAGTCCCATTTGAAATAACTTCCGTATTATTCCTTTATGTGAGTTTTTTGTTTGCTTTGTCTTCGTTCATTGTGGTATCACTTTTAGCCAACAGTAAAAGCAAGGGGAGATTTTATGAAATCACGAATCCTCACATCACTCGTAGTCGTTCTTATTCTGGGTCTTGGGGCCGGCACGCTCAATCTATTCGCGCAAGGTACGGACTTGGGAACGATCCGCGGAACTGTCACCGACTCCAGTGGCGCTGTGATTCCGGACGCGCAGGTCGAGATCATGGATTTGGACACCCGCACCTCGCAGAAGGCCACAACCAACGGCCATGGCGACTATCAGGCTGCCGCTCTGCAAGCCGGCCACTATCAGGTGACCGTGACGGCCAGCGGCTTTGCTCCATCCGTCGTCAAAGGCATCGTGCTTACCGGCTCCGACGTCGTGGGCGCGAATGCCGTCCTGCGCGCCGCAGCCAGCGTCACGAGCGTGGAAGTCTCGTCCGCTGCCCCGCTCATCGACACGCAGGACCAGACGCTCAGCCAAAACATCAGCTCCCGCGCCATCATCGACCTTCCTCGTGACAGTCGAGACATCTACTCGTTCCTGTATATCAATCCCAACATCACCCAGAGCAATGCTCCGGGCGAGTACAAGTTCATTGGAGCGCAGAGCTATGGCGCCAGTTTTTCGGTCGATGGCCAGCGCACCAATGGCGGCATCTTCGGCTCGGTGACGGCCAGCCAGCCTTCTCTTGAGGCGGTAGGCGATCTGAATGTCATGTCCAACGCTTTCAGCGCGGAGTACGCCGGCATTGCCAACATACGCGTCACTACCAAGCGCGGTGGGGCAGACTACCATGGCTCTATTTTCTACAACAACAAGAACTCCGCCCTCTCCACCTGGACGCTTGCCGACAAGGACACTCTGTTCGGCTATGCGCCCACCTTCGATCAGCCTACCTTCAACAAGCCCCGTTTCAATATCACGGATTTCGGAGGCTCGGTTGGCGGTCCTATCCCGAAGGTGAAGAACACCTGGTTCTTCGTCGCTTATGAGCACAACTCATCGATTCTGCCGTCCAGCTCTACCTCCACCCGGATCCCGCATCCGAGTCTCCTTGCCGGCGATTTCTCCCTGATGAACCCCTCGGCGAGACCGGATGTCGGCTCAGCCGTCCTGACTCCCGATGAGATCGCAAACGACACGGTCGGTGGCCTCGGTCTGAAGTTCAATCAGATTCCTCAACGTCTCTTGAATCCCGTCACGACAAAACTCCTCGATCTTTATTTCCCCAAGATCGGTTCGTCTGCTGGAATCAATGCTTCCACGGGAGCTGTTGGACCGCACTACACCGCCAACTATCCCGGCCACACTGGCCAGCACGAGGGGACGCTGCGCATCGACCACAACTTCACCGAGAATGACCGCGTCTACGGCGTTTACCACGCCTCGTCGCAAAACATTGCGACCAGCCCTGTGGTCGGCGTTTTCACCGGCCTCGGCCTCAGCCAGACGGAACGCCGCAATAACACGGTCTCACTCTCTTACACGCATATCTTCTCTCCCAATATCGTCAATGAGGCTCGCGGCGGATTCAATAAGCAGCATCTCTACACGCACAGCAACACCACGCTCACCGGCTTTCTCTCCAGCATCGGCTTCTCGGATGCGGATATTGCCGCCTACGGCGCCATCGTCGGACCGAGCGAGTTGACTACTTACGGCCATCTCGCCGTGACCCTCGGTAGCGGCTCCTCCGCCTTCCAGGCCTTCAGCAACGGCGGCCGCAACACCGACCGTCCGGCGGACCAGGACCTCATCACCTTCGGCGACACCCTGAACTGGACCATTGGCCGCCACAGCCTGAAGATCGGCGGTGACTTTGTACGTAATCAGGCCGTCGATGGATTCGCCGTAAATCGCGGCAATGTGCGCGGTCTGGTCACCTACACAGGAACCGGTGCCAATGCTCTTGCGCGCTTCCTGCAGGGAGATGCGGCAAATTCTGTCTCCTACGTCAACCTGCCCCGTCCCGCCATGGACGTCTATAACTGGGAGACCGGGTACTTTGTTCAGGACGACTTCCGTCTCAACTCCCGGCTTACGCTGAACCTCGGCATGCGCTACGACCTCATCACCCCATTCGTAGACAAGAATGACCTGATGGCCAATTTGGATCCTAACTACGTCAATCCCGATACCGGTCAGATAGGCCGTTTTGTCATCCCTTCGACAAAGACGCTGAAGTACCTCGATCCAAATATTGTCAACTTTGGCTATGTTCTTGCCGATCAGTCTGGCCTGGGCATTGGCAGAGGCTTGCTGCGGACCTATAAGAACGGCTTCGGACCGCGCGTTGGGTTGGCCTTTCAACTTAATGATAAGACGGTACTTCGTGGAGGCTGGGGTCTCTACTACCCCACCTCGGCTGCTCAGGGCATCCGCGACCCGCTTGCAACCAATACCTTCAACCAGGCCCGCACGAAGAGGCCGCCAACTTCCACGTCCCCTGTGGGCACCCCCCCGCTTAGCGGCTGGCCGGTTGGTGGAGAAACCGTTGGCACCAGCCCGCTTTCGGGCGGACTCGTCGCAGGCTTCGGTGGTGCACCATCGGCCAACTACGTTCCGTTCGACCTCAAAAACCCTCGCGTTCAGCAGTGGAACGCGACCATTGAGCGGGAGATGCCTTGGCAGTCCTCCCTTCGCTTCTCTTATGTAGGCGCGCACCAGTCAGGCCAGATTATCGGCCGCGACCTCAATATGATTCCGCCCAGCGATAGCCCCTTCGGCACAACCACAGGTGGGGATGGTTCCATTCCTTGCGATCCAAGCGGTAATTTCAATCCCGATAACACCTGCGACTACTCGGATGCAGACAAGGCGCGGCTTAAGATTCCGGCGCTTGGCGATTACGTCACCGGCTTTGGTAATGTTGGCCATAGCTTAACCAGTTCATTTCAGGCACAGGCGCAACGACAGACCAGCGGTTTTGTCTTTAGTGTTGCCTACACCTTTCAGGACCAGAATTCGTCTGGAATCGACATGGGGAATAGCAGCCTGGGAGGAGATGCCTACAACCCATTCTCACCCGACTACGGCCCGGACTCATGGGTCTCTCGTCACCGTGTCGTAGCCTATGGCATCTTCGATCTGCCCTTCGGGACGGGTAAGCGCTACGCTTCGTCTGTGTCCAGATGGACGGATGCAATCATTGGCGGCTGGCAGGCTTCTACTAACCTCTTCTTCAAGACCGGTGTAGGCTTCACTCCATTCTATGTCTGTGGCGACTGTGACCCAGTGCTCCCCGGCAACGTTGCCTCAGGAACGCTAGACGCGGTCGGAGACTTAAACGCGACTTCGGTGCGTGCCGTAATGAACGGCAATCCTCGTGGTGGAGCGGCGTCGGGGTACTTCTGGAATCCTGACGCCTTCAGCCTGCCGAGTATGGGTGCAGACCTGTACACGCAGGCTGGAGTTGCCGGCCGCAATTCCATGTATGGTCCATCTACGTATGGAGTCAATCTTGGCGTGCACAAGACCTTCCGCGTCAACGAGCGCATTGGGATTCAACTGGGAGCAGATGTTAACAACATCTTCAACCATCCCATGCTCTCTCCGGATTCGGACTTTGGCGGCGGCTGCGAGGGATGCTTTGCCAATCTCGGAACCTTCACGCTCAATGTGGATCAATCAACCCCGGTGACGCCGGGCCATCAGCCCAGGATCCTGCCGATAGACCCCAAGGATGGTGATCAGTATTCCCCCAACTCAGACTTTGGGCATCTCTACCAGAGCTTCGAGCAGGAGGGCATCGACAGTAACCGCTCCATCCGCTTGAGAGGCCGCATCACCTTCTAAGCGGGAAGGCTGTCTACAACAACAAGAGGCTGGCGGAGATATTCCGCCAGCCTCTCTCTTTTGCTCATTTATATGTTCGACGTGAATCGGCCTCGATTCTGACTACTTTTTCATCACCAGTTCAAGCTGCCCAAATCGTTCCGGAGTATGAAAGGCGGCGGTCATAGGAGGCTTCCAGGTAATGGATTTGTGTCTGTCAGGCGGTCCCTGGCTGCGGAAGAGATTTGCTCGAAAGATGGTTCCCGCCGCTGGAGTTCGCTGGTCGATCGCGGCGAAAGGAATGCGCATCGCGGCATACCAGATCTTTGTCTTCCGATCGATGCGGGCAGCCACCTCAAACCCGGAGTTCCATGTCCATCCGACCGTGTGGTCGGGAAGATCCAGATTGATATCCAGATCGACCCACTCTGCCTGCGGTGAAACCTCGAACTCTTTATACCGTCGGATATTTTTGAAATCGGACCCGATAAAGATCTCTGCAACATCCCAGTTCCAAAGCTCGTTGGTCTCCGCTGTCGTTACGGGCGAAGGGTTCAGATACAACTCCTCGTAGGGACACGTATAGAGCAGATAGAGACTGCCCTTCGTCCAACGCGAGCGCACTTCTGTGCGGTAGCCGGGAATGATCTTTCCCTGCGTATCCATTTCGGCATAAACCGGAGCCGCGCCACGCCAGAACGGCGAGCGCGGATTCGTGTCCAGTGAGACGTCCTTTGCCGCATAAACGCTCCTGAACGCCCCAGAACCCGCGCTTTGTCCCTGTGCAATTCCAGTCATCGCAAGCAGGCACAGCGCTACCAGGCTGTTGTTCATCAATCGAGTTCCTCCATCCTTTGACGCACTGTCTTTATACCGTGATATGCAGTTCGCGAGCGGCGTTCCCGTTGTAGACCTTGCGCAGAATCTGTTCCTCCAGATTGACGCCATAGATCTGCCAGCGTCCCTGTGGCGGAGTCTTCGCGGGAGCGTAGTTGAAGTACTCGTCGTCCGTCTCCAGAAACCGGTAGTAGATCTCATAGAGCTTGTCGTTGAAGACCTGTTGCGGATACGAGTCGCCATGAGGAATGGCATCGGTCCCGAACAGAATTCTGTCCTGATACTTCTCGAAGAAAGCGCGAGCTGTACGAGGCTGACGCCCCAGCTCGCCAATGCGAGCCGCGATATCCACGTTCATGTTGTCGAAGCGAGTCAGATTCTCCGAGACGTTGGCCAGATTCTCCGCGAAGTTGCCCACGTGAAGAACAATGAACCGTGTCTTCGGATGTCGCGCGATGACGCGGTTTCGCGCTTCAATCAGCTCTGCATTGCTGGGAAAATCCTTTCCGTAAAAGGACCAGTCCGGATGGTTGTTCAGTTCTTCATAGCGCTCGTTGAAGCGGTCTGTCGGCGTGAAAAAGGCGACCGGGTCAGAGATGTGGATCGCAACCGGCATGTTCAGTTGCGCGCAGGCATCCCACATTGGATCGAATCGTCGGTCGTCGATCTTTACCAGCTTGCCCGACGTGATGTTCTCTCTCAGGTAGAGTCCCAGGGCCTTGAGGATCTTAAGCCCCCTGGCGCCATCCTTGTGCGCCTGGGCAATCGCATCCGCCTGTAGTTTTGGGTAGTTGGGTTCGAGCAACAGAGAGTAGGAGGGCTCCGTAAATGTGTAGAAACGATCGGGGAACTGCCGGTCATATTTTTCTACCGTGTTCTTGAGCCCTACGCCGTATCCGCCCGTGAGGTTGACCATGGAGCGAATGTGCTTCCTGTCCATCACCTGAAGCAACTCTGCCGGCGGAGCCACATAGATTCGTTCGGGGGCCAATTCGACTCCATTCTTCGATTTGGTGGAGAAGGAGATATGCGTATGGATGTCGATCACAGGAAAGCGCGGAGTCGGCACATGCGTCTCCTTTACCTGAAGCATGCTCCTCGGTTCATAATCGGCGATATCCAGAGGTTTGGGTTGCGGCTTCGCGTCTCCCGGCATGGTCTTTACCTCAGCCGCGAAAGCAGGGAGAATCCCCGCGTGGGTCGCTGCTCCAGCAATTAGTCCCATTCCTGTTGTGCTCAATAGCTGACGGCGATTCATAATCGGTCCATCTCCTCTTTCCTCAAATTTCAGATAACATCCCGCCGTCCTGGGCAGGCTTCCTTACGCTCACAAGCGTAGCACTGGAGAGGTTCTTTGTGCTTACTTTTATTTCGCTTATGATCGTTTTCCATTAGGAGAAGACGTGTGCAGTTTACGGCTCCGATCACCCATACGGCCCGCATTTATCAGCGATAAATAAGGTAATATTCATGTTGGAGCACAGAGCCTTTCAAAGCCCCACGGGCAATTTCCCGGAAACGGGTGTTCAGACCCACAGTTTTTCACGTAAAGAGAAACAAGAAATAATTAAACGATACAAATAATTAAGTAATCCAAGGGAAGCTATTCGTGGAAGATGAGACAGGCAGCCTGCTCCAGCCGCAGCTTAAGCGATCGCTGAAGCTGTGGCATCTCATTGTCTACGGCATCATCATCATCCAGCCCACGGCCCCGATGGGTATCTATGGCGTCGTCAGCAATATTGCCCGCGGCCATGTAGTCGTTACCATCCTCATCGCCATGGTGGCGATGCTGTTCACCGCAATTAGTTACGGACGGATGGCCCGTGTCTATCCCCGCGCCGGGTCCGCCTTTAGTTATGTCTCTGAAGAACTCAATCCCAAGGCCGGCTATGTCGTCGGCTGGGCGATGCTGATGGACTACATTCTCAACCCCATCATCTGCATCATCTGGTGCAGCCAGGCGGCTCGCAACATTGTTCCCGACATCCCCTTTGCGTTCTGGATGATCGCCTTTGTTCTGCTCAGCACCTTTCTCAATACACGCGGTATTCAGACCTCCGGTCGAGTCAACGCCGCTCTCTCCATCGTCATGAGTTTGGTCGTTCTCCTCTTCCTCGGTGAGGGCTTCCGATATATCTTCTCTACTGTTCATCCCACAGCGCGCGATCTATTCCGGCCTTTCTACGACCCATCGACCTTTTCTACCTCTACTCTCTTTCAGGGAACCTCGGTCGCCGTTCTCACCTATATCGGTTTTGACGGAATCTCGACCATGGCCGAAGAGGTGGAGAATCCTCGCCGCAACATCCTGCTGGCGACTGTCTTCACCTGCCTGATCATCGGCATCTTATCTATGGTGGAGGTCTATGTGGCGCAGGTCGTCTGGCCGGCTACTACTCCATTTCCCGCCTCCATGGTGGACACCGCATTTGTTCACGTCGCCGCCCGCGTAGGCGGCACCTTTCTGTTTCAGTTGCTCAACGCAACCCTTCTGGTTGCGAATCTGGGATCGGCCATCGCCGCGCAGTTCGGTGCGTCCAGACTGATGTACAGCATGGGAAGGGATCATTCACTGCCGCCGAGGATCTTTGGCGCAGTCGATCGCAGACATCGTGTTCCGCGGAATAACGTGCTGATCGTCGGAGCGATTGCGGTGGCGGGTGGCTTTTTGCTCAGCTATCAGCAGGGAGCCGAACTGCTCAACTTCGGAGCTTTCATCGCGTTCATGGGCGTCAATGCCGCGGCTCTGGTCCACTATAAGTTCCGCTCGAAGGAGAAGGTAGCGTTTCCGTTCCTTATCCCAGCATTGGGAATTCTTGTCTGCGCCTTCATCTGGATCCATCTCAGCCATAGCGCCCAGATTCTCGGCACACTCTGGGTCTGTGTTGGACTGATCGTGGCGTGGCTCATGCATCGACGCAAGAGGTCCACTCTTCAAGCGCAATAGATAGGGGTAGATGCTGCTCAGGAGATCGGCTTGCTGCGCACCTTGGAGACGGTCTCCCATTGGGCACGCTGACACCGTTGCGGAGGCAGGCCCTTTAGAACCTGTTCCAGGTCATCAACGACCATGTGGCCCATCCATGGCCAGATCTCCGGAATGTTGCCCGCGCGATGCGCCTGCAGCAGTGTATTGGGCGTGGAGCGAGCGCGGTGACCAGCGGGAATCGGCTCTTCCGGCCACACGTCGATAGCCACCCGAATGTGTCCGGAGGCGGCAGCATCGAGCAGTTCGTCGAAGTTCACGATGCCTGCCCGGCTTGCGAGAACGACGACGGAGCCGGGGGCCATGCTGTTGAAGTAAGTGCCGTCAATCTTCCCGGCATTTTCGGTGGTTGTAGCAGCCAGCAGAAAGACCACGGACGAGCGGCGAAAACATTCGTCCAGTGAAGCCGGAGTAACGCCGGCTTCGCGCAGGACGGTCGGATGAATCCAGGGATCGCAAACAAGGATCTCTCCACCAAACATCTTGACCAGCGGCAGAAGGGCATGGCCCAGGTTGCCGAATCCGACCAGGCTCATAGTTTTTCCGGAGAGCAGAAAAGAGTCGTAGTTGTCGCCTTCGCCATAGAGCGTCTCCCGTCCTGCGCGAATGGCCGCATCGGCCTCGTGGATACGCCGTGCCGACGCCAGCGCCATTCCCAACGCCATCTCCGCCACAGGCTTTGCGAAGACCGGGCCGGTGGACAAAACCGGGATGCCCCGACGATGACACTCCAGGTAGTCGATGTTGGGCAGGAAGTTACTCTCGACGTTAAAGACCACCTTCAGCTTCTGCGCCCGGTCAAGCCGTTCTTTGGACAGGGCTGACTGGCCGATCAGGGCAACCGCCTCGGGAAGATACCGATCGATGTGTTCATCGCTAGCCGGCGATCCGTCGTGCCAGATGACTTCGCCAAGAGATTCGAGACGGGCCTTCGTTGCTGCGTCGAATATCAGGTCTACCGGACGAGGATGCGGGTCCAGCAGAATCAGCGGACGAGAGTTTGTTGTGCCGGGCATGTGAGTGTGTAGCGATCCTTTCCGAAATCTTACGAGTCAGAACGTGCAGTCCTTCATCCGCGCTGATTACTGTTTACCGGAGTTCGAGCCGTCACCGCGACAAGCGCTGCTGTAGGACTCCAGCACAGTTCGAATGCTCGCGATCGTCAACTCAGCCGGATCGTTTCGCAGTCTTCCTTCGCGCATTGCCTCATATTCGCGCGGACAATACTGGCTTAGGAGAGTCTCGGGAATCGTCGTCTGATGCAGATTTCGCATCAGGCGCGTGACGGCAGCTTCGGCCTCCGGACGTCCCCAGTAATAGCGAATGCGGTCGCTGTAGCTATAGACGCGCAGCAATCGCTGCTGCTCTGCGCTTCCGCGATAGTACTTCTGCCAGTTCTCGGGATGAGCCAGCATGATCTCTTCCATCGTCTCTACCAGATGGGACTGCTCCGCCTCCGGCACCAGTTCCCGCTCGATGGCGGCCAGCGCGTAGAGCATCTCCCGCAGCGCAAACGTCAACGCAGGCCCGACCTTCAGGATCGCGAAGCCATCACGGACCAGTTCCTTGTAGGCTTGCGGCTTCTGGTAATCGCTGGAGTGTGCCTCCATCACCAGTTCCGGGTGGGCTTGTAGAAATTCTTGCAAATGGCCCGCTTTTGCGGCGTCATAGTCGACAACGCTATCGTGATCGAACTCCACGCCCGGCTGCACGACCACCGCGATCACGCGCTGCCATGCAGCGTCCAATCCCGCATCGTGGAAGGCTTTGCGATGAACCGACAGCGTATGCTCGACTGCCTCCCGCGTTGTTACCTCCAGCGTGTTGAGAGCATGGCTTGCTCCACCCGGCGTTGGAACCTCGGTTCCGATCACGTAGACCACCGGCGCCAGTCCCAGCCGTGCTCGCGCCGACTCAGCCGCGCTGCACAATGCGGCGGCGCGTCCTGCCATCACTTCATCGGGAACGATTGCCGCATCGTCGGCACAACGCATGCTGGCGTCGAGATGAATCTTGGTGAATCCTGCCTCGATGTACAGTCGAACCATCTCCTCTGCATACTGCATCGCTGTGCTGGCGTCGAGCTGCTGCCAGGGATTGGGGCCCAAATGATCTCCGCCAAGAATCAAACGGCTGCGGTCGAAGCCGATCTCCTGTGCAATGTCATAAACGTAATCGCGAAACATCGCGGGAGTCATGCCGGTGTAGCCTCCGGCTTGGTTCACCTGATTCGACGTCGCTTCCAGCAGCAGATGCGTGCCGTCTGCGCCAGCTTGCCGCATGGCGGCCTCGATCACCCGGGGATGCGCGGAGCATACCGAATAGATGCCGCGCCGGCCTCGGGACTCACGAAGAAACACCTGCAAATTGTCGGACACCGAATCACCTCACGTCGTTGTAGGAATTACCTGTGCCGTCCTAGGCATAGATGGCAAACTTCTCGACCACCCTGCTGATTAGCCCGTTGGGGCTGGGCGTATCCGGTTTCAAGCCGCGCTCAATCGAAGAGAACAAGCCAAGCATCTGGCTGAAGATCACGTCTACCGCGGGACGGTACGCATCTTCAATGGCATCGAACGCGGCGCAGTGGAGGCTGTAATCGGCTGCGGCATCGTTACCTCCAATCGACACAATGGTGCGCACCGCCTGTTTGGCCCGAATTTCACTTAGAAGATCGGCATCGTATTTGCGGCGTCGTGCGTCAGTAGAAAGAAATCCGGTAAGAAGCGTCTCCGTATTCAACGAAGACATGGGCCCATGCCGCAGTCCCAGTGTCGTCTCATACATAGTCTGTATGCCTCCACTGGTCAACTCCAGCAGCTTCAGCGCGGACTCGCGGGCAGTTGCGCTGAGCGCGCCAGCCCCTACAAAACAAGCTCTCTGATAGCTCTGCCGCGCCAGGCTATATGCCAGTTGAGACCCCTCTTCGAGGACGTACTCCGCGGCCGCCGTCATGCGATCCAGCGTAGGCTCGAAGGATTCCTTTTCCCATAAACGCGCAAGTTCCTGGCCGAAGACCACCATGTTGGTAAACGAACTCGTCATGGCAAGGCTGCGGTCGTTAACTGCGGCATCGAGCAGCATGGCGAAGCAGTTCTTACTCTCGCGAGCTAGCTTCACCATGCGGCCGTTGGCATTGCAGCTCACGACGAGATGCCTGATTCTCGGACTCGAAGCCAGCGCCTGCTCAAGCACCGCAACTCCCTCCGGACTGTCGCCGGATCGGGAAAACGAGATCCACAGATAATCGCGGTCAGGGATCACGAGATCGTCGCGGTTGGTCAGCAGATCTGTGCTCGCGACGGTTGAGACTTCGCAGCCCCAGCATCTCCGTAGCAGATGCTCGATAGCGCGGCCGATGTAATCGGAGGTTCCCGCTCCCACCAGGTAGATAGTCCACCGTTCGGCGTGGGCCTGTTCCAGGAAGCGGACGAGTTCAGGTCGCGCTTCTTTAAAGAGCCGGTGCGTCGTGTGCCATGTCGCCGGCTGCTGCGCGATCTCGGCGGGAGTGTAAAGGAGTCCACGCTCCTGCTTTTCAGATTGGGGTAGGGCCAGGAGACGGGAAAGTGGATTCACTGTGCTGTTTCCTCAGATCAAGTTATAAAAAGAAACAATAAGAAGGTAAAGTAAACCATTTATCGCTGCCATTTGCAAGCGACAGAATTTAGAATGGGGCGTCGCCTACTCGTTGTCCATGGAGTTGTATTCTCATAATATCCAAAAAACTTGCATATATGCTACCAATTTCGTGCATCGATCCGGCTAGGGCACATCTCCATTTTTTGCCTCGACAAACCCGCAAAAGGAAAGCTAAGGTAATCAACAGGGGGCAATCCGGCTGTTATGAAGTCTTTTGATATCGCGATCGCGGGGGAACTGAATCTCGACCTTATTCTGTACGGCCTTCCAGCGGAGATGCCGATGGAAAGAGAACTGCTTGCCAGCGGCTTCCGTGCAACGCTGGGAAGCTCCTCGGCGATCGTGGCGCACAATGCCGCGGCCCTGGGAGCGCGGGTAGAGTTCACCACGTTGATCGGAACCGACGACTTTGGCCGCATCGCTCTCGATCGTCTGGGAGCGGCGGGGGTAGACACCTCGCATGCGGCGAGACACGATACCATCTCGACCGGCGTGACCCTTCTCCTGCCGCACGGCGACCAACGCCACATCCTTACCTATCCGGGAACGATTGCCGAACTGACGGTTGCTTCTCTCGATTTCGATTTCCTGGCACAGGCGCGCCACTTTCATCTTTCGTCGCTTTATTTGCAGCGCGGCCTTCATGCCGGCTTGCCCGATCTTCTCCATCGCCTGAAACATGTCGGCCTCACCGTTTCGCTGGATACAAACGACGACCCTGAGGATCGCTGGGGTTCCCCTCTGGCAGAGGTTCTGCGCTACGTCGACGTCTTTCTTCCCAGCGAAGATGAGCTCTGCCGGATGACAGGATGCGCGAATCTTGACCAGGCCGTACAGGCACTTCCGACAAAAGTGCCCGCCGTGGTGGTCAAGCGCGGTTCCCGTGGCGCACGCGTTTATATGCAGAGCGACATACATAGCGACGCAATCCAGAGCAACGCAGCCAGACAGAGGGACGTCATCGACATTGCTCCGCTCAGTGTGGTGCCGGTGGACACCATTGGGGCCGGGGACAGCTTCGATGCAGGCTTTCTCCGTGCCTATCTCCTGTCGAAAGACATCGTTACCTGTGCCCGCGCCGGCAATATCACCGGCGCCCTCTCGACGCAAGCCGCGGGCGGGACAGAGGCCTTTCGCGATTCAACACAACGCGAGAGCTTTCTGAGGAAGCATCGATTCTTTGAACTGCTTTCATAAATGGCTGCCAATCATTGTCCAGGGGGCGAGGAGGCAAAGGGCACTTGCCAAATCAGGAAGAGAAGGCGCAATCTTGATGCATCTGAGGTGCTGCCATGGCACTGCGCAAGCACAGATGGTCTCTCGTTATAGGCGTTATCGGTTGTTTGCTGTTTCTGACTGCCGCCGTCCACAGCCAGGTCTTCGTGGTAGGCGAAAAGACGGCTACCGACCAACTCTCCACCGAATTCACTCCTACCCATCTCTCGCTTCCCGATTCACGGATGACCGAACGCGGCCGCCGCGAACTGGTTCGCATGCTGGTGGCGGAGCAGGGATTCGCACATCGCGCCCTGCCCATGGGGGCGAATCTGACCCTCCGAGCCAATGGGCCGGTTGAGCCCAGCGCTGCCGCTTATCGGGAGTTGATCTACAAAAAGGGTACGTCCGCGGCCCCCGGCGACCGCGTCGTCGTCACGGCTTTGGACATCAAGGGCGACCGCATCATCCTCGATTTGAACGGCGGACCCTACGTCAAGCATCGCTTTCTGCGGCACATCCAGCTCAACGACAATCCGATCGCCCCGGACTATGGCGAACAGGCCACCGGCTCTCGCGTCACCCTGGTCTTCAACGGCCCTGTTCCCGAGATCTCTGCTCCCGAAGTCAAATCCCTGCTGGCGCCGCTCATCGATTTCGGAGTGAAGACCACCGAGGAGGCCTATGCGAATACCCTTCCCGCTCCGCTGAAGGATGCGGTCAACGCGCATGAGGTTCTCGTGGGCATGAATCATCGCATGGTGCTGGCGGCGATGGGGCAGCCGGAGCGCAAGGTTCGCGAGCAACCCAGCGGCGACCCGAATGGAGCGCCGTACGAGGAGTGGATCTATGGCCATCAGCCACAGACGGTCCACTTTGTCCGTTTCGTGGGCGACCGCGTAACGGTTGTTGAGATCGCGGAACTTGGCAAGCCTCTTGAGATTCATAACAAGGACGAGATGGCCGGCTACAACCCCCCGGCTCCCACGCGCGAGATTGCGATGGGCGACCAGCAGCCCGGTGCGGGGAGCGGGCAGGCTCCGCCCCCCACGTTGCGCAAACCGGGAGAGGCGGCGCCTCCGGGAGGCGAGGGCAAAGTTCAGTTTCCGACCGCCAGAATCCCGGCTCCCCCGGCGACCGGGATTCCTGCCGCGACTCCGATGCCGGACCCCAGGATGGGCCCGCAGACGGCTCCGCATCTTTTTTAGAGCTTCGGTCGTGTAAACTCTTCAGAGAGCCTCAATCGCAGTCCTTCTCCTCCGATTCCTGCCGCGGCCCGTCCCGGACAATCCTGAGAAGTTCCGGATGATGTCGACACTGCCTGCCATAAGAACGGCGGTCTCCCGGCCATCCAGCGCGCGAGCCGAAACATTCGTACCAGGGAGAGCAAGCATTATGGCGAAGATTGCCAAGACCGGCGACCGTAAAAAGGTCATGGACACTAACAAGAGCACGGATTGTCCGAAGTGCTCCAAACCGACCCGTATCGTCAAGCGCGTCAAGGACCGTGAGCGCGGCATTCCCGGCGGAGTCTATATCTCCTGCTCGGCGTGCGATTTCTTCGAAAAGCTCTAAAATTCTTCAGGTAGAAGCTGATTTCACCGATAACGATTGATAACAAAGAGCCCGATTCTTCGGGCTCTTTGCTGCGTGCGCACCCTGTTTGATGTGGACAGGATCTTTATTTTTATAGGGACTATTACTTTTCCTTCAAAAATCCGGATCCGTACCTCCTTTTCCATGTGCAGATGCGTCGAACCAAAGTCGTACAAAAATTTACGACACGATACTTGACGACGGTCTGTTGCGAAGGGCAGACTCTACAACTGGAAAGCAGGAAAACGCTTTATGACGACAGGTTCAACCGCAGTTATCGCCCCGGCCTCAAGTTTTGCCTCCTTACCCCGCTTTGATCGCCCGACCTTCCTGATGTGCGCTCCAGAGTGGTATGACGTCAACTACGTCATCAATCCCTGGATGGCGGGAAACCTCCATCAATCCTCGCGCGACGCGGCATTCGCCCAATGGAAGACGCTGCACCAGCATATGCAGCAGATCGCCGACGTGCGCCTGCTTCACGCGCGTCAGGGATCGCCGGACATGACCTTTGTGGGACATACAGCGGTGGTTCAGCACGGCGTGGCAACGATTTCGAGCTTTGCTCACACCCAACGCCAGACCGAGGAGCAGCACCTGCGGCGATGGTTCCGGGACACTGGCTTCCTGGTGTGGGATACCCCACGCGAGACGGCCTTCGAGGGCGAAGGAGATGCGGTCTTCAACGCGACCGGAGATCATCTGTGGGCGGCGCATGGCTCACGAACCTGCAAACAAAGCCATCGCCATCTCGCCGATGCCTGGCACACGCCGGTGACCTCGCTGAAGCTGGTCGACCCGCGCTTCTTTCATCTGGACCTTTGTTTTGTGCCTCTGAGCGGGGGAGAACTGCTCTACTTCCCCGAGGCATTCGACGCAGACTCGCTGGCGAAGATCGAAGCAGCCTACGATGCGGATAAAAGGATTGTTGTCAGCGAGTTAGAGGCCGTTCAATTCGGCTGCAATGTGATCAACGTGGGCCGTCACATTCTGATGGGCAAGGTTGACAGCGACTTGGCGCAGCGTCTGAAGAATTACCGCTATAACGTGACAGAACTGGATCTGAGCGAGTTTATTCTCGGCGGTGGATCGGCTAAGTCGCTGGTCTTGCGGTTGAGTGACATGGCCGTCACCCATGCTGTAAGAGCCTGATCTCGTATAGTTTGTAGCCCCTGCTCCGTGGCGTTCCGGCTGCGGTTCAGGGGCTTTTTTAGTTCGCTTCGGCGATCTCTTCAAGGATGGATTTCGCCGCCTGGGCGGGATTGGCTGCACGAGTGATGGGGCGGCCGACGACCAGCATCGAGGCCCCGCGCTCAATGGCTGAACGGGGGGTAGCGACGCGTTTCTGATCGCCAACCTCGCTGCCGCTCGGTCGGATTCCGGGGATCACCAGAAGGGCCTCTCTGCCAAGCTCCGCGCGTAATGCGCCGATCTCTTCGGCGGAGCAGACCAAACCATCGACTCCAGCATGTTTGGCCAGACGGGCGAGACGAAGAACCTGCTCGGCGGGAGAAGCTGAAACGCCTACGGCGGCCAGTTCGGCAGCATCCATGCTGGTCAGGACGGTGACGGCCAGCAGCCGGGGAGCGCCTGGTGCGGCTGCTGCCTCGGCTGCCGCGGACATCATGGCGGGGCCACCGGCGGCATGGATCGTCAGCAGGGATGCCCCAGCCTGGGTGGCGGACCGGACCGCTCCGGCGACCGTATTGGGAATGTCATGGAGTTTGAGATCGAGGAAGATGTTGAAGCCGCGGCCGCGCAGGGTTTCGATCAGGCTGTTGCCGGCGGCGTAATAAAGCTCCATGCCCACCTTGAACCAGAGGCAGCTTCCATCCAGGCGATCCACAAGGTCGAGCGCGAGCTTGGCGGAAGGGAAGTCGAGGGCGACGGCAAGGCGGTCTTTTGGCTGGAGAGGGGCAGATTTGCTTGAATGTTCCACGGAATCAGTCTAACTGGCGGGAGTGTAGATTCCCATGTCTGGGAATCCGGATGTGGACACCCGGTTTAGCCGGAGGTGACTAATTAAGTCGCTGGAGACGGGCGATCAGCTTTTCAGCGAGAGGCTCTCCCGATTCGGTCCAGAGCAGGCGGCTGCTGATGCCGCAGTTCTTTTCGACGGAGAGGGTAAAGGCCAGCAGCATCTCGACGTTCTGCTGAATATGCTGCTGGGCGACTTCATCCAGCTCAGCTTCTTCGAGCGTGTCGTCCATGACCCACGGAGTGTCCAGGCCGAAGTCGATGCGGATGTGGCCGTTCTGTTCGTAGGTGGCGTCGTCGAAGTTGGGACCGAAGCCGAGGATGCGAACGGTGGCAGGCTGGAGCTTCCAGAGGGTGTCGAGTACCGTGGCGGGGTCGGCGTCGTCTCCGGGCTCGGGCATCCAGAGTCGCCACTTCATTTCGAACTCATAGGCCATATCGTCGTGGAGTTGCTCGGTAGCCTCGGCCACGGCGTTCTCGATGATGGAGGCCTCGGAGTCTTCGGCGCGGTCGTCGTTGACATAAATACGCTGATAGCTGGGCGCTTCGGTGAAGTTGATGGGATAGACGCTGGCGGCAGCCACGCGCTTGCCCTCCGGGCCGCCGCTGATGAGCGCAAACTGGCGCAGCACAGAGACCAGCGCGGCGGGCAACGCCTCGAAGCGGAAGTTTGGAAACCAGAGGCTGAGGTAGAGCTGATCGGCCATGAGAGATAGTTTATAGGGACCAGGAGGCAGATGGCGCGGAATGAGAAGATAGAGTGGGCGGATTGATGCGTATTTCCATGTCGATTGAGAGGCTGAGAATCTGGTTGCTGGTGGGCGCGGGCCTGCTGGTGCTGGTGATCGTTTCCTTCCTCGGCTACGCCCACTATCGGACTCACCGCTTTTTGACGGAGCTGCCGGGCAAACTGGGTGTCGACGTGACGCGAGAGACGAATGCGTTCACCTATTCACAATCTCTCGGCGGCAAGACCATCTATACGATCCATGCGGCTAAGGCTGTCGAACACAGGAATGGGAAGTACACCCTGCACGACGTTGGGATTGTGCTCTACGGACGTACCTCGGACCGGGCCGACCGCATCTACGGCAGCGAGTTCGAGTACGATCCTAAGGCGGGAGTGGCGAAGGCGATGGGTGAGGTCCACCTCGATCTGGAAGCTCCCGCTCCGGCGGACGCCCAGGGTAAACGGGAGTATGCGGCGGGCAAGGAGCCTGCAAGCGGCGAGCGGGCCGATGCTCGGCTGATTCATGTGAAGACCAGCGGGCTGGTGTTCATGCAGAAGCTGGGAGTGGTGGCGACTGACAAGGAGATTGACTTTGAGTATGGCGGCTTGACCGGTCATGCAGTGGGGGCCGACTACAGTTCGGATACTGGTGTGGTGGTGCTGCATTCGGCGGTGGAGGTCGTGGGATTGCAGCGGGGGCAGCCGGCGACATTGACGGCGACCCGGGCGGAACTGGACAGGCCGGACAAGCAGGTAACCCTGACGCAGGCGAAGTATGTGCTGGTGGGAGGAGCGCGCGCGGAGTCGGGGCAGACAGTTGCGGCACAGCGAATGGTGGTGCATCTGCGCGACGACGGCTCAGCGGAGCGGATGGAGGCCGAGGGCGCGGTGACGCTGACCGACGGCGATGGCGGGCGAGTCGTCGCTCCGCGAGGCAATGTCTTGCTCAATGCGGAGAGCCGTCCGCAATCGGCGGTGTTGACGGGTGGGTTGCGGTACGTGGCAGACAGTCCATTGCGCCAGGCGCAGGGAGAGGCGTCCGATGGCAAAGCTGTGTTTGATCGAGCAGGCAAACTCCAGCATGTGACGTTGACGGGCGCGGTCAAGCTGCACGAACGACTTCGCTCTGCCGATGCTGCCGATGGGGCGTGGAGCGAGCGTGATCTGAAAGCGAAGACAGTGGAGCTTGCCCTGGCATCTGATCCTGCGGGCAAGGCACAGTTGCAGGATGCGAAGGCCGGCGGAGACGCTCATCTGAAGGTAGTGAGTTCTACCGGCAAGTCCGGCCATGCGGCAACAACCAGCAGCGACTTGAGCGCGGATACGCTGACCGCACACTTCGCTCCGGTAGCAGGCGCACAGCGGTTGGCAGTGGTCCATGGATTGGGACATACGTCGCTGCGGAGGGTCAATGCGGCGGGCGTGGTGAGCACAAGTTCGGGCGACACGCTTGAGGCCCGCTTCAAGCCCGGGACGAACTCTGCCGGACGTCCAGGGGATGAGATTTCGGCTGCAGTACAGGAAGGCAATGTAGTGATAACGCAGATGCCGGTAAAGAAGCCGGGAGATGCGAACGCACCGCAGGAAGAAAAGGCGACAGCAGCCCGAGCCATCTACGATGGCGCGACGCAGAAGCTGACCTTAACGGGTAAGGTGCAGATTACAGATGCGGGCAGCATGCTGTGGGCAGACCGGGTTGCGGTGGAGCAGAAGTCGGGCGATGCCGAAGCGGATGGCACGGTGAAGGCCAGTTATATATTGAGCGGGAAGGGAAGCGAGCCGGTGCATGTGCTGGCGGCGCGTGCTGCGTTGAAGCATGATTCGGGGCAGGCGATCTTCTACGGAGCAGCGGGGAAACCGGCGCGGCTTTGGCAGGGCGCGTCGCAGGTGGAAGCTCCGGTGCTGCAGTTCGAACAGAAGCAAAAGCGGCTGGTGGCGCGAGGAGCCGGCCAGGGCACGGCTATGGCCGTGCATACGGTGCTGGTGAGTGGAGGCTCTGCAAAGGACGCCTCGGAAAAGCCCGGGACACAGAAGGCGCAGGTGGTGCGTGTGGCCAGCCGGGAGTTGACCTATTCCGACGTGACTCGCCAGGCGGAATTTACCGGAGGGGTGCAGGTCGAAAGCGCGGACGGCAGCATGAGAGGGCAGCAGGCCGTGGTCTATTTGCAGACGCCCGCGAAGGCTAGCGCGGCTAATGCGGCGGGGACGAAGGCACACTTAGATTCAGCCCCGGGTTCGGCTCCGAACGGGTTCATGGAAGGCAGCGTGGAGAGGATTGTCGCGACGGGTCAGATTGAGATTGAGCAGCCGGGGCGGCATGCTACCGGAACACGGGCGGTTTATACGGCGAGCGATGGCATGTTCGTGATGACGGGGACGGCGGCGGCTCCCCCCAGGATTGTCGATGAAGCGCGGGGGACGGTGACGGGTACATCGCTGCGATTCCATGCGGCGGATGAGAGCATCGTAGTTTCTAATAGTGCTCATGGATCTGACGAAGCCGAAAGCAAACAGAGGGTGCGCACGGAGACGCGGGTGAAAAAGGAGCGATGAAGACTCTATCGACGGAGGAGATCGGCAAGTCGTATGGCGGCCGCCAGGTGGTGCGGGGCGTAAGCCTGCAGATCGAGCAGGGAGAGGTTGTAGGCCTGCTGGGACCGAATGGCGCGGGAAAGACGACGAGCTTCTACATTATCGTCGGGCTGGTGCGTCCCGATGCGGGGCGGGTGCTGGTCAGCGGCGAAGACATCAGCCGCTTGCCGATGTACCTGAGGGCGCGGAACCATGGCATCAGCTACCTGCCGCAGGAGCCGTCGATCTTTCGCAAGCTGACGGTGCAGGACAACATCCTGGCAGTGCTGGAGGCGCAGCAGTTGAGCTGGGAGACCCGCCGGACGCGTACCGAGCGGCTGATCGACCAGTTGAACCTGGGCCATATCCGCAAGACGCGAGGCTACGCGTTGAGCGGCGGCGAGCGACGGCGTGTGGAGATAGCGCGGTGTCTGGCGATTGAACCGGCGTTCATCCTGCTTGATGAGCCGTTCTCGGGTATCGACCCGATCGCGGTCCTGGACCTGCAGGAGATCATCTTCGGGTTGAAGAGGAGCGGGATCGGCGTTTTAATCACGGACCATAACGTCAGGGAGACGTTGTCGGTCACGGACCGGGCCTACATTATTAATGAGGGCAGAATCTTTCGCGCGGGAACGCCGGGCGAACTGGGGAGCGATCCCGAGGTACGGCGGATTTACCTGGGTGAAAATTTCTCCATGAGCTAGAACGATACAACTTCTGTTGTAATGCTGGAGCACGTGGGTGCGGCACGTACAGCCCTGGCAGAGTTAAACTTACAGCCAGAACAGGACGGGACGTGTAGACTGTGGCCAACCGCGGTTGCCTTGGCATTGTGCGTGTTTGAGAAAGTGGAACGCTAACTGCTCGCGCGGAGTTTGAAATGATTGAGAGAAGGAAAGGTTAAGATTTGCTGCTACAGCCCAAGCTGAATATGAAGGTCTCGCAACGCCAGGTGCTGACGCCCGGGCTGGTGCAGATGGTCAGTGTGCTTGCACTGAACAAGCTTGAGTTGAAGGAGATGATCAACACCGAGATGGTAGAAAATCCGGTGCTGGAAGAGCTTGAGGATACAGCGGTCTCGCTCGAAGAGCGGTCTGGAATCGAAGGCGATCGGGAGCGCTCGGCCGAGGAAGTCGCGGCGGAGAGCGAGCGGGCGGAGAAGGATCCGTTCGACGAGATCGACTTCGGCAGCTATTTTCAGGACTATCTCGACCCGGGGTTCCGCACGGCGTCAAACTTCGAGGAGTACGACAAGCCGTCGTTTGAGAATTTTCTGTCGCAGCCGAGCACGCTCAGCGATCATCTGGCGTGGCAGCTTGGCTCGCTGACGCTGACGCCGGAGGTCCGGTCGGCTGCAGAACTGGTGGTAGGAAACCTCGACGAAAACGGCTACCTTACCGCAACCGATGAAGAGCTTGCCGATGGCCTGGCAGAGATAGAGGATCCGGCTGCCATTCATCCGATTCCGTTTGAGCGCGGCGCGAAGACGAAGTCGTCTCCGACTCCCCCTCTGATGCCGTCAAACGGCGCTTCCAATGGCGTGGCGGACGAGGAGACGATAGAGCTCGCCGCTGCTGCCGAAGGCAAGGACCAGGGGCGCGAGGCCTTGCTGGCGGTGATTCGGGAGGCGCGATCGATCGTCAGCTTCCTCGATCCGGTGGGTGTCGGCGCGCGTGATCTTCGCGAATGCCTGTTGATTCAAATTAGCGCGCAGCAGGGCGAGGCATCGATGGTGCTGCATCGGCGGCAGGAGTCGACAGCCGAAGACGGCGCACTCCAAGATGACGAGGACGATGCCGCGGCTGAAAAAGCGCACCCGGCTGCCGAGGATACCGGACGGGGAGATGTCTTCAGCATTGCGACGCACATCGTGGCCCATTGCCTCGCTCTCCTGCAGAAGAAGGACATGCGCGAATTGACGCGGACATGCGGTCGCACGGCAGAGGAGGTTCATGCGGCGGTCGAGTTTATACGGACGCTCGATCCTCGCCCCGGGCAACGCTACAACCAGAGCGAGGCGCGGTTGATCGAACCGGATGTGGCTTTCGTCAAGCGCGACGACAAGTATGTCGTGCTGATGAACGAAGAGGACATGCCTGCGCTTCGCCTGAACCAGGGTTACCGGAAGATGTTGCAGCAGAAGCAGACGGAAAAGGAAGTGAAGGAGTATGTCAAGGAGCGCTACAAATCGGCGATTCAACTGCTGCGGAATATCGAGCAGCGGAAGAACACGATTGTGCGCACTTGCGACGTGATCGTGCGACGGCAGACGGAGTTTCTGGAGCATGGCGTCAATTCCCTGAAGCCGATGATGATCAAGGAGGTCGCCGAGGAGATCGGGGTGCATCCTTCAACGGTGAGCCGCGCGGTGGCGAACAAATATGTGCATACGCCGCAAGGCGTGTTTGAGCTTCGCTTCTTCTTTTCCGAAGGTGTGAATGGACCCGAGGGTGGAGACCTGCCGCTGGTGCTGTTGAAACGCAAGGTCAAGAAGCTGATTGAGGAAGAAGACGAGCGCAAGCCGTTTACGGACGACCAACTGGCGGCTGAGTTGCAGCGGCAGGGTATCCGGGTGACGCGAAGGACGGTTGCCAAATACCGCGAGGACATGCAGATTCCCAGTACGCACCAACGTCGTGTACGCTAACCTGCATCGTACAGAGACGAGGTAATCCCATGGACGTCGAGTACACCGGAAGACAGGCAAGCGTCACAAAGAAGTACAAAGCGCAGACAGAGGTCGGGCTGGCGCGGATTGTAAAGATCGTGGGCAATGCGGGTAGCGCGCATGTGACCTTATCCAGAGACAAGTACCGGTTTATCGCCGAAATTACAGTACAGACAAAAAGCCTGAAGCTGGTGGCAACCTGCGAGTCGACCGAGATGGCGACCGCCCTGCGCGACGCCCTGGCCAAGATCGAGCAGCAGGCCATTCGGCGCAAGAAGAAAAAGGTATCGATCAAGCGGCGGGGCAAGTCCGGCGTAGCGATCGCCGGTGAGGAGGAGGCAGAGGCCTCTGGAGAGATTGCGAAGCCGGCAGCCGAGAAGATTGCGGTGAAGGCCAGCAAGGGGCGAAAGACGGTGCCGATGCTCGTCCATTCGTTCCCGTCTCACTCTCCTTTATCGGAGCCGCACGTCGCGCGATCGACGGACGGTGTGGCCCTCCGGCCGATGTCGCTCGAAGAGGCCGTGAAAGAGGCCGCGTTCCGCGACCGCGATGTCTTCGTCTTCCGCGACCATGGCGGCCGTGCGATGGTGTTGCACCGCAAGCGCGATGGCAAGATGGAACTGATCGAGGTGCCGTAGAGGCGGCGCGCAGGCAGGTTTTGCGCGGCAATGCTAGGATTTGTCCATGCCACGCAAGACCTCGAAAAAAACTGCCAAGGCCGTCTCCGGACCGGTAAGCAAGGGCGAGCTTGTGATTCTGACGGGATTGTCAGGCTCGGGAAAGCTCTCTGCGCTAAAGGCCTTTGAGGATCTTGGCTTCTATTCTGTCGATAACCTGCCACTGGAGCTGGTGCCTCAGTTTGCCGATCTGGTGCGCCAGTCTCCGGAGATCGAGCGCGCCGCGCTGGTAGTAGACGTGCGCGAGGGGATTCGGCTGGACGAGTTTCCGCAGATCCTCAAGAAGGTGCGCAAGGTGCTGCCGACCCGCGTCCTGTTTTTGGAGGCCAGCGAGGATGCGCTGATCCGGCGCTTCTCCGAGACGCGGCGGCCGCATCCGATGGGCCGGACAGATACTGTCGTCAAATCGATCCGGGCAGAGAGAAAGCGGCTGGACCCGATCCGAAACGTCGCAGATATCGTGCTGGATACGACGAAGTTCAACGTGCATGAGCTTCGCGCTCATATCAACGCGCAGTTCGAGCGCGACGAGACCGACCAGAACCTGACCATCTCCTCGAACAGCTTCGGCTTCAAGAATGGAGTGCCGTCGGACGCCGACCTGGTCTTCGATGTGCGATTTTTACCCAACCCGCACTTTGTGCCGGAGTTCCGCAAGCTGACGGGACGGCATCCGAAGGTCGCCAAGTATGTTCGGCAATTTCCGCAGACCGCGGAGTTTCTGGACAAGACGACCGACATGCTGAAGTTTCTTTTGCCGCACTACATCAAGGAAGGCAAGAGCTACCTGACCGTGGCCTTTGGCTGCACCGGGGGGCAGCATCGGTCGGTATTTATTGCGGAAGAGATGAAGAAGCGGCTGGTCGCCGAGGGTTACCGCGTGAAGACCGCGCACCGGGACATGCCGCGCTAAAGACAGATAGCCGATCACGTTAGGAAGATGGCCAATAGAATAGTGAGATGCCGAGTGTAATGAGGATGGTCGGGAGAGTGGCAGCGTGAGACGTATCTGGCGGTTGCTGCTCTATGTGCAGCCCTATGCGCTGTATTCACTGCTCTCCGTGTTGTTGATGGCCGTCGTGGGCGCGATGGCGGCGTTTCGTCTGCTGCTGGTCAAGCCCATCTTCGACAATGTCTTGAGTCCGAATGCATCGGCGAACATTCTTGTCTTCAAAGTGCCGCATTTGGGATGGTCGCTCGACCTGAATTTCCTTGTTCCCAGCCACTTTCACAATGCATGGGACGTTGTCGCCTACGCGCTGGTGGTTTCGGCTCTGTTGAAGTCGGTCTGTGACTATGCGGGAACGTATCTCGTGAACTACGCCGGGTTCGGGATGATTACGGACCTGCGCAACGATCTCTACGATGCCATTCTGCGGCGCTCCATCGCATTTTTTCAGAAGCACACGACCGGCACACTGCTTTCGACGCTGATCAATGACATTGAGCGCGTACAGTTCGCGATGTCGTCGGTCTTGAGCGATTTCCTGCAACAGTTCTTCACCTTGCTTTTTACGATCGGCGTGGTGGTGGTGGTCGGCGGCAAACTGGCATGGGTGCTGCTGCTCTTTGTGCCGATTGTGATCTCGTCGGCCCGGCGCATCGGTCGCGGCGTGCGGCATACGACGCGCAAAGGGCAAGACAAACTGGCCGAGATTCAGAACATCCTGCACGAGACGATTACCGGAAACCGCATCGTCAAGGCGTTCGGCATGGAGTTGTGGGAGACAACCCGTTTTCGCAAGGCCGCGACGCGGCTCTTTCAGGCGAACCTTAAGTCGGTAAGCGTACAGGCCATCAGCTCGCCCTTGATGGATGCGTTGGGATCGGTGGGCATTGCGTTGCTGCTCTATCTGGGAAGGCAGCGAATCGTTCACGGCGGCATGACGGCCGGCTCGTTCGTCACCTTTCTTATCGCGGTGTTTACGCTCTATGATCCGGTGCGAAAGTTCGCGCTCTTCTATAACAGCTTCCAGCAGGCTCTGGGAGCAAGCGAAGACATCTTCGAATTCATGGACGCACAGGACGATGTGCAGGAGAAAAAACATGCGCATGTCCTCAAGGGATTCAGCAAAGAGATTTGTTTTGAAGATGTGGGCTTTGCGTATGAAACCGAGGGAGAAAGCAAGCAGGTGCTGCAGGGCATCAGCTTCTCGGTTCATCCCGGCGAGGTGCTTGCGTTCGTGGGACCGAGCGGCGCGGGTAAGTCTTCGCTGGTCAACCTGATTCCGCGCTTCTTCGATGTAAACGAGGGACGGATCACGCTGGACGGATTCGATCTTCGCGATGTGACCATTGCCTCCCTGCGCAAGCAGATCGGCAAGGTGACGCAGGAGACCGTGCTGTTCAACGATACGGTGCGCAACAATATCGCCTACGGCCAGCCGGATGTTCCTTTGAGCAAGGTGGAAGAGGCGGCGCGCATGGCGCTGGCGCACGATTTCATCATGAACATGCCCGAAGGGTATAACACCAGGATTGGCGAGAAGGGCGTTCGCCTGAGCGGGGGCGAACGGCAGCGGCTTGCCATCGCACGTGCAATTCTGAAGAATGCGCCAATCCTGATTCTCGATGAGGCGACCTCTGCGCTGGACATGGAGAGCGAGCATCTGGTGCAAGCCGCGCTGGCCAATCTGATGCACGGGCGAACAGTGTTTGTGATCGCGCATCGTCTTTCCACCGTTCGCCGGGCTACGCGAATCGCGGTGATCGAGAACGGACAGATTACGGAGATGGGAACGCATGAAGAGTTGTTGATGCAATCGGGTACCTACCGGCGGCTCCACGACCTGCAATTCAGCGACGAAGAGTTGAATAGCATGGGGAGCGGCGAGGTTGCCCCTGCGGCGGCAGAGTTGGAGGGCACTGCATGAGTGCGATTTATTCGATGACCGGGTATGCAAATCTGCGCGGTTCGGTGAGGGAGGAGCTCGGGTTTACGCTGACCATCAAGAGCGTGAATCACCGGTTTCTCGATCTGCAATTCCGTCTGCCGTCATCCTGCGACGGGCTGGAGATCCAGTTGCGACGCATGTTGAAGGAGAGGCTGCGGCGCGGTCACGTTGACTTGACCTTGCAGTTGGAGCGGAAGGCAAATGTTCAGATCCAGTTGAATGCCGGCCTGCTGGACGCTTACGTCAAGGCGTTTCGCGAGGCCTCGGCGCTCCATGGATTGACCGGCGAGCCGGATATGAATACTCTGCTGCGACTCCCCGGCCTGATGAGCGCCGAGAGCAGCGTGAACGAAGAGGCGATGCAGGGGCTGGAGCAGGCAGTTCTGCCGCTGGTCGACGATCTGGTCGCCAGGTTGAACGAAGTTCGGGCGCAAGAGGGTGCGGCACTGGCAGCAGAGTTGCGCGCATCGATGTCGCGGTTGCTGACCTTCGCAACGGAGGTCGCGGAGTTGCGCAGCGGCGTGCGCGAGGCCTTGTTTGAACGTCTGCGGGCGCGGCTGGCCGAACTGATGCAGGGCACCTCGGTGAGCGAGGAGCGCCTGCTCGCGGAGGCGGCAGTGCTGGCTGAGAAGAGCGATGTCGAAGAGGAGATCGTGCGTCTGCGGACTCATGTCGATCACTTCACCGCGCTTCTGGACGCGGGTGGAGAACTGGGCAAACGATTGGATTTTCTATTGCAGGAGCTGAACCGCGAGGCTAACACAATGCTGTCCAAGACCAGCGGAGCGTCGGGCGGCAACAGCTTGCGCATCACCGAACTGGGACTGGAGATGAAGGCGGAGATCGAGAAGGCGCGGGAACAGGTTCAGAATCTCGAATAGAAACAGCGTGCAGGTACACTGCACGGATACCGTATAGGCAGGGTGTTACGAACGGATGGCAGGCATACTTTTTATTATTTCGGCTCCTTCGGGCTCAGGCAAATCAACGCTGGTGACCCAGTTGCGAACCTTGGTTGAAGGGCTGGACTTTTCCATCTCCTATACGACGCGTGCGCCTCGCGGCTCGGAGGAGAACGGGCGCGAATACCACTTCACCAGCCGCGAGGAGTTTGAGCGGATGGTCGCCGCTGGCGACTTTCTGGAATGGGCCGAAGTCTTCGGAAACTATTATGGAACGGCGGTATCGGCGCTGGGGCATGCGAAGGCTGCAGGCAAGGATCTGCTGCTGGACATCGATGTGCAGGGTGCGCTGCAGGTAATGAAGAAGCTGCCGGAGGCGGTGTCGATCTTCATCCTGCCGCCCAGTCCGGAGGTATTGGAGATGCGTTTGCGCAACCGCAGCGAGGCAGAGCACATGACCTCGGAGGCGGTGATCGAAGGCAGGCTGGCCGAGGCGCGGAACGAGTTAAAACGACTTACGGAATATAAATATGCGCTGGTGAACGACGTTCTCGACCAGGCGGTGGCGGAGATGCGCGCCATTGTTTTGTTCGAACGCGGAGTGCGGGATGGGGTGCAGGCGGTGGCGGCCAGTTGCAGAACGGATGCGGCTTCACCTCGGCTCAGCAGCGCTCTGAGCACTTTTGGAGGATAATGGACGGGTTATCCACTACGAATTGTATGGGACATTGTGCTGTGCTGAGGTAGATTCTGTTTACGGGGTGAGACGCATGACGATTGAGAATGCTTTCCACAACAAATACAGCCTGGTCAAAGGGGCGGCGCGGCGTGCACGTCAGTTGCAGTCGGGCGCTTCTCCATTGATCGTTCCGAAGTCGATGAAGGCCTGCCGCGTGGCCCAGGAAGAGATCGAGCAGGGGCATGTGAAGTTTGTGCTGCCGGAGAAGGTCGTCGAGCCGACACTCGATCACCTGGTTTAGCCCGCGCGCGATAGCATAGAGCCATGGCAGTCGATGCGGAGCAGCAACTGCGGGCGTACGTCGAATACTTCCGCGATCTGGGGATTCACGATTTCTATCGCCGTGGCGAGCCGGGTGCGATCGAAGCGGCTGAAGTGATTGCTGCTGTGTCGTCCGCTTCGCCGCAGCCGCCTCCGATTGTCCTGGAGCCTGCGCCTGTCCTGGTTGCCGCCTCGGCGCCCCACCATCCCCAGGAGGGGGTTATTCCCAAGCCATTCAGTTTCAACGATCTTGCTCCCGTGCCGCAGGTCCGGGTCGCTGTGTCCGCCCGCCCGGGGGCGTTGCAGGCGATCCGCGATGAGATCGCAGATTGCACTCGATGCCCGCTGGCCTATGCAGGGCGGCGGAATATCGTCTTCGGCGAAGGTGATGCCAGTGCGCGGCTAATGTTCGTGGGCGAGGGACCGGGAGCTGACGAGGATGCATCGGGGCGTCCCTTCGTGGGCAAGGCGGGGCAGCTTTTGAATAACATGATCGCCGCGATGGGGCTGCAGCGGGAAGAGGTCTACATTGCCAATATCGTCAAGTGCCGGCCGCCGGCGAACCGGGTGCCGGAGCCGGTAGAGGCCAATACCTGCGCACAGTTTCTGGTGAAGCAGATCGATGTGGTACAACCGGAGGTCGTTGTGGCGCTGGGGTCCACGGCGGCGACATATCTGCTCGGCGTGAAGCAGTCGCTGGCCTCACTGCGAGGACACTGGCATAGCTGTCGTGGAGCGAAGCTGGCGGTGACCTACCATCCTGCGTTTCTGCTGCGCGATCCCCGGCAGAAGGGCGAGGCGTGGAAGGACCTGCAAAGGGTGATGGCGGAGATGGGGCTGAAGGCCCCTGCCAAGAAATAACGGTTTTCTTTAAGGCGCGGTTTGCGGTGGTGGGATGCGGACCGTATTGGCGCGGCAGGTGCGGATAGGGCCGCAGGCGATAGGCCGGAGGGTCTTGTCCATGCAGACCTCGACGGCGGTGAGATAGTTGTTGCCGCAACTAAGCGCAAGGCTGTCGCGGGGAAAGGCGGGATTGGACCGCGTGAAAAGGTTGAGAATCTGTCCCGGTGGCATCGATATCTGGCGTTGCAGTGTGGATAGCTCGGCAGGAATGCTGACCGAGTTCACCGCCTTGCGGGCGAGCGTGAAGAAGGCATCGGGGCCGAGGCCGGAGCAGGTGCCGTGAGTCTTCCACTCATGGCGAAGCAGACCGGGATCAGGATAGATATCGCTGAATGTGGCTGGGTTTTGCGGTCCGGGCTCGGTCGAGCAGTTCTCCGGGTAGCTTCCGCTGGTGTTCTGGGGCCAGAGGCCGTGCAGGGTAAAGGCGCGGTGCTGGGCGCATTCAGCGGCGGTGGGATGACTGTGGCAAAACTCCGGCGACCAGGAGAGGTTCAGAAGGTAATAGTCGAAGGTCTGAGTGTTTGCCGCTTGAGAGCCGGAATCCTGTTGCCGGGATGCCGATTGAAGGGTGGAAGACGGCTGCGCTGAAGGGTTGGACGTATTGCAGCCAAGAGCCAGAAACAGAAGGAAGGTTGCAAGAGTGGCTGAATTCTTCATGTTAGGCTCGACCTCGGGCGCTGGACTTTATTGAGTCTAAGCCATCGATATCAGTCATTGCGAAGCAATCACGGTTTATGATGTCGAGCGGGAGAAGGACTCATTATGAACAGGCTTAAGGGAAAACGTGCCTTGATTACAGGAGGCACCAGCGGTATCGGCCTTGAGACGGCCCGAGCGTTTTTTCGCGAAGGAGCACGTCTGGCGGTTACAGGAACCAATCCGGCCAGGCTCGACGCCGCGCGTACAGAACTCGGAAGCGATGTGCTCGTCCTTTCCTCCGATGCTGGCGATCCGGCTGCTCAGAAGGCTGTTGCCGAGACGGTTCGCCATGCCTTTGGCGGCCTCGATGTCTTGTTCCTCAATGCCGGAATCGCTGAGCTGCGGCCGGTCGAGCAGTGGGATGAAGCTGCTTTCGATCGTTCCGTGGCGTTGAACCTGAAAGGCCCGTTCTTTCTGATTCAGGCGCTGCTGCCGATCCTGGGCAATCCTGCTTCGATCGTAATCAACGCGTCGGTCAACGCACATATAGGCATGCCGAACACAAGCGTCTACGGTGCCACCAAGGCCGCGATCCTCTCGCTGGCCAGGACGCTATCGGGCGAACTGGTCTCACGAGGCATCCGGGTGAACGCCATCAGTCCGGGACCGATTGCCACGCCGCTTTACAGCAAACTGGGGCTGTCCGAGACCGATCTCAAGACGGTGTCGGCTTCCATCCAAAGCCAGGTCCCGCTTGGCCGGTTCGGCCAGCCGAGCGAGATTGCGAGCGCCGCCGTCTTTCTGGCCTCGGACGAATCCGCGTTCACGGTGGGCAGCGAAATCCTGATTGATGGCGGTATGTCTCTCTGAAGTGAGCGCATCATGAGTCGTCGCAACTGGACATCTGCCCCCGAATGACATAACTTTCTGCTGGCAGCGGAACGATAATATTTTGCGTCGCGAAAAGAGATTGAACTGAAGATGACAAGTCTGAATCGTAGGAGTTTTCTTAAAGCGGCAGGCGTAGCAGCCGCCGGATCAGGGCTGCATATGCTTGCACAGGCTCCGCAGCAAGCCGGGCAAACCGTATCGCCCAACGACCATATCCAGATCGCTCTGATCGGTGCCGGGGGCCAGGGCCAGGGTGATACCAAGAACGCCGTTCAGGTGCCGGGCGTAAAACTGGTCGCCGTCGCCGATTGCTATGACGGCCGGCTGGCGCACTCGAAAGAGCTCTGGGGTAGCGATGTGTTTACGACGCGCGACTACCGCGAGGTTCTGGCGCGCAAGGATATCGACGCCGTCATCATCGCCACGCCCGACCACTGGCACAAGCAGGCGGCGGTCGATTCCATGAAGGCGGGCAAGGACGTCTATTGCGAGAAGCCGATGATCCATCTCTACTCCGATGGTCCGGAGATCATTGCGACGGCGAACTCGACCAAGCGCATCATCCAGATCGGCAGCCAGCGCGTTAGCTCCATCGTCTATGCAAAGGCAAAGGAACTGCTCGCTTCGGGCGCAATCGGCAAGCTGAACATGGTGTCGGCGCACTGGGACCGCAACTCCGCCATCGGTGCCTGGGACTATACCGTTCCCTTGGACGCGAGCCCCGAGACCTGCGACTGGCCGCGCTTTCTGGGGACGGCGCCGAAGATCCCCTTCAACGCCGAGCAATTCTTCCAGTGGAGAAAGTGGAAGGCCTACGGCAGCGGCGTAGCCGGCGACCTCTTCGTCCACCTCTTCAGCGGAACGCACTTTATCACCAACTCGCTCGGCCCGACCAGGGCCATGGCGACCGGCGGTCTGCGCTTCTGGAAGGATGGCCGCAACGTCCCTGACGTGATGGTGGCGCTGTTCGACTATGAGGAGGGCTTCAACCTCAGCCTGCGCGTCAACTTCGTCAACGGCGGCTCGGAGAGCGAGGGTCTGCTCTTTACCGGCTCGGAGGGAACCATCGAGATCGCTGGCAATTCCGTTACGGTGAATCGCGTGCCGCGCGAGAAGGAGCCGGGCTACACGGTCAGCACCTTTACCGAAGCGATGCAGAAGCGGTATCTCGACCAGTATCGGGAGAAATATCCGATTGAGCATCCCGTGGGCCCGCCGCCGGTTGGCGTCGAGAGGTATGTCGCGCCTAAAGGCTACAGCGACAGCTACGACCACTTCCACAACTTCTTCAACTCCGTGCGCTCGCGCAAGCCAGTTGTGGAAGACGCTGAGTTCGGATTCCGCGCTGCCGGGGCGGCGTTGTTGAGCAACCTCAGCATGGAAAAGGAAAAGATCGTCCAGTGGAATCCGCAGGCGATGAAATTGGCGTAACGGTATCTTTGCCATCAGCCTCTTGTTGGTAACTTCACCTTCAGAGGTTGTATTCAGGTTTTTATGAGAATCTCCGCTCTTGTTCTCGTTCTCTTCTTCTTGATGGGCGCAGGCGTTGCTTCTGCGCAGAGCCGTGGCACTGCCAGGGAGGTTCTCAAGTCCACCCCCGGCAATGGCCCCGGCGGCAGTCCGCGCACTGCGTTTCTGACGCATCGGCTGGGGACGGATCATGCCGAGGCGATTACCACGCTCGATATGAATGGGGATGGCTTCGACGATCTGCTGAGTGGAGCGTACTGGTACGAGAATCCAGGCGCACACGGCGGAGAATGGAAGCGGCATCAGTACCGGACGGTCGGGATTCATGAGGAGTTCGTCAACGACTGCGCCGAGTGGACGATTGATGTGAATCACGATGGCGCTCCCGACGTGGTGACCACCGGATGGATCACGAACGGACTCTGGTGGTACGAGAATCCGAAGAAGACGGGAGTGATGTGGCAGAAGCACCTGATCGCTGACAGCTACGACACCGAAGGTGGCGTGATGGCCGACATCAATGGCGACGGCAAACCCGACGTCGCGGTGGCGCATTACAACCACTCGGGCATCCTTTGGGTCGATTTTTCGGGCGCTCAGCCTAAGGTGCATCACGTCGGGGGCAAAGAGCAGGATGGTCACGGCATCGGGGTTGCCGATATCGACGGCGATGGCAAGGCAGACATCCTTACCCCTTACGGATGGTTCCAGAATGTCGATGCCGATCACGACAAGTGGGTGTGGCACGGGGACTGGAAGCTCGGCGAGACCGGATTTCCGATTATTGGCTATGACGTAAACAATGACGGCAAGCTGGATCTCATCTACGGGCAGGGCCACAGCTACGGTCTTTACTGGCTGGAGCAGGCGGGCACGTCTGCGCATCGGATCTGGACGCGGCACACCATCGACGAATCTTTTTCGCAGTCGCATGCGCTGAAGCTGGTCGATCTCGACGGCGACGGCGAGCCTGAACTGGTGACGGGGAAGCGGTATCGCGGGCACTCGGGGGGCGATGCGGGGTCATACGATCCGGCGGTCATCTATGCATACAGGATCGATCGTAAGACGGGGACTTTTACGCGCACCGCGATCTCGGTGAATGGCACCGCGGGCATTGGAACGCAGGTGATTGCGGAAGACCTGGACCACGATGGCGATACTGACCTTGCAACTGCCGGCAAGATGGGCGTGCACTTTATCGAGAATCTGAAGATCAACAAGAATGTCCCCAAAGCGACCCGCGAGGCGCAGCGGCCGATCGAACGCAACTGGCCATTTCCTGGTGAAGGACCAGAGGTCGAACAGGAGAACGGTCCGCGTTAACAGCGGAGTTGTCCCGGTTCCATTAGGCTGGAGGGATGCCCCTGTTCTGCGATGTTGCGCTTCCGGTGCCGCTCGACCAGACGTTTACCTATGTGACGAATGGGGTCTCGCCCGTGGTGGGCGCGCGGGTGTTGGTGCCGTTCAGTGGACAACGGTTGATGGGTGTGGTCGTTCGGGTGCATCAGGATGCGCCGGCCGATGGATTTGAGGTCAAGCCAATCCAGCAGGTGCTCGACAATACAGCGCTGCTCCCGGATGAACTGATGAAGCTCGCAGGGTGGATCGCCCAATACTATGTGGCTCCGCTGGGCGAGGTGCTGCGCGGGATGCTGCCCCTGGCCGCCGAGGTGAAGCGTCACTTCGTCTACCGGATCGCGGAGCCGGGGCGGAAGGTGCTTTACGAGGGGGCGTCAAGGGGGTCTTCGCGGCGGTCGAAGCTGTCGCCGGAAGAGCAGAATCGCGAGTACGCGGTGCTGAACTATCTGGAGGGCGGTGAGCAGGCGAAGATGTCGGCGCTGCGGTCGGCGACGGGAGCGAACAAGTCCCTGCTGGAAGGCATGGTCAGGAAGAAGTGGCTGGTGCGCGAGGCGGTCGCCGAAGAGCGCGATGCGCGGCGTCTTGAGAAGGTGGCGGTGCTGGTGGAGGCCCGTCTGCCGAAACTGAATGAGAATCAGACCGCGATTCTTGCCGAACTGGCCGCGGTCGGTGGCCGGATGCGCGTGCGCGATCTGCGGCAGACTTTGGCCGGGGTGCCGGAATCGACGCTGGGCACGCTGGTGAAGCGCGGACTGGTGACGATTGAAGAAGTCGTCGGGGACTTTCACATGGGTAGCGTGGGGCTGCCGCATGGGAAAAAGTATGCGCACGAGCACGCGCTCAACGAGGCGCAGATGGAGGCCGTGGGCACGATTGCGGCGGCGATGGCGAAAGGCGGTTTTGCGCCGCATCTGCTGTACGGGGTGACGGGATCGGGAAAGACAGCGGTTTACTTTGCCGCCATGCAGCGGGCGCTCGACGCAGGCAAGTCCGCGCTGCTGCTGGTGCCCGAGATCGGCCTGACCCCGGCGATGACAGGACAATTAGTGGCGGCGTTTGGCGGCGAAGTGGCGCTGCTGCACTCGCAGTTGACGCCGGACGAGCGCGCCGAGCAGTGGCATCGCATTCGCCGAGGTGAAGCGCGAGTCGCCGTGGGGACGCGGTCGGCGGTCTTCGCGCCAATGGCGAAGCTGGGGCTGATCATTGTCGATGAAGAACACGACAGCAGCTATAAGCAGGAGGAGACGCCGCGCTATCACGGCCGCGATGTCGCTGTGATGCGCGCCAAATTCAACGATGCGGCGGTGGTGCTGGGGTCGGCCACGCCTTCGCTCGAAAGCTGGTCGAATGCGGAGAAGGGACGCTACACACGGGTCGAGATGAGACAGCGGGTAGCGGATCGTCCTCTCCCCGGGGTGGAATTGGTCGATATGCGTGCGGAGTTCCGGGAGACGGGACAGGAGCAGATCTTTTCGCGCAGGCTGGTGGAGGAGACCCAGGCTACGCTCGACCGGGGCGAACAGGCCATCATTCTGCTGAATCGGCGCGGCTACTCGTTTGTGGTCATGTGCCGAAGCTGTGGCGAGAAGATCGAATGCGAGAACTGCGCGATCTCGATGACCTACCACAAGCCGGTAACGGGCGATGTGGCCCAGCCGGGGCAGCGGCTGGAGTGCCACTACTGCGGCTTCAGGCGGTCGGTGCCGAAGGTCTGCCCGAAGTGCGAGAGCGAGCACCTCTATTTTCTGGGCGCCGGCTCTCAGCAGGGCGAGGAAAGGCTCCAGGAGCTGTTCCCAACGGCGCGGATCGGCCGCATGGACCGCGACACGGTGCGGGGGCGCAGCGATATGGAGCGGCTGCTGTCACGGCTCCATGCCGGGGAGATCAACCTGCTGGTGGGCACGCAGATGATCGCCAAGGGGCATGACATTCACGGCGTGACGCTGGTCGGGGTGGTCGGCGCCGACTTCGCGCTGGGACTGCCCGACTTCCGAGCGGCAGAACGGGTCTTCCAGTTGCTCACGCAGGTTTCGGGCCGGGCCGGGCGGGGCGAGCTACCCGGCAAGGTGCTGGTGCAGACCTACCATCCGGACCACTATGCGATCCAGTTTTCGGCGCTGCACGACTATCCCGGGTTCGTAGCCAAGGAGATGAACTATCGCCGGTGGATGCACTATCCACCCCATGCCGTGCTGGCGAACGTGCTGATCCAGAGCGAGAAGCTGGAGGAGGCTACCGCCTGGTCGGCGGGGCTGGGACGCTGGTTCCAGCAGACGCGGCTGGACAAAATTCGCGTGCTGGGGCCGGCGGCGGCACCGATCGTGCGACTGAAGCGAATCTATCGCTATCACTTTGTGCTGAAGGCGGAACGGCGTCAGGCTCTGGGCCAGGCGTTACGCGCCATGCTGGCGTTCGCCCAGGCGCAGGGAATCTCGCGTCGCAACCTGGTTGTCGACGTGGATGCCGTGCATCTGATGTGATGGAACGGTTGGAGACCGGTTATTCCAGCAGGTGGAGCTCTTTGCCTGGCTTGAAGCGGACTGCTTTTCCGGGCGCGATGGTGACTTCGGCGCCTGTCCTCGGATTGCGTCCGATGCCGGTCTTTCTCGGTTTTACGGTGAAGACGCCGAAGCCGCGCAGTTCGATGCGGTCGCCGGCGATCAGGTTTTGTTTCATGCTATCGAAGATGGCGTCCACAGCAGCCTCTGCTTTTGTCCTTGGCAGACCGGTACGCTCAACAACCCTTTGTATAAGATCTTGCTTAATCATTTGGGGCCGCCGTCCTTGGGCTGTAATTTTTTCACAAAATAAATCTACTGACCGGGTTTAGTACCGTGATGGTAGAAAGTCATGGGGAGATTGTCAATGTAAGATCGCTCCCGTAAGATGAAGAATCTAATGAGACAACGAAAAGAGGCTGGCTCCGGCCCATGAGTTGCCTCAAACTGTCATATTAGAGACTCGAATCGGAAGACGAAGGGAAGCAGACCAGAGTGGCCATTAAAAGCGACCGCTGGATTCGCCGGCAGGCGATCGAGCACGGCATGATTTCTCCGTTCAGCGAAAAACAGGTCCGCGAGGGCGTGATCTCCTATGGGCTGTCGTCCTATGGATATGACCTGCGGGTCTCGGACGAGTTCAAGATATTCACCAACGTGAACAGTGCGATCATCGACCCCAAGGCCTTCGACGAGCGGTCGTTCGTGAGTGTCCAGTCCGACAGCGTGATCGTGCCGCCGAACTCGTTCGCGCTAGCGCGATCGATCGAATACTTCAAGATTCCCCGCGATGTGCTGACCATCTGCGTCGGCAAGTCGACCTATGCGCGCTGCGGAATCATCGTCAACGTCACCCCCTTCGAGCCGGAGTGGGAGGGATATGTGACGCTGGAGATCTCGAACACAACCCCTCTGCCTGCCCGGATCTACGCCAACGAGGGGCTGTGCCAGATACTTTTCTTCCAGTCCGACGAGGTGTGCGAGGTCAGTTACGCGGATCGCAAGGGCAAGTATCAGAACCAGCAGGGTATTGTTCTGCCGAAACTTTAAACCCGGCACGGTCCGGATTTGCTGATTTGTTTTACTGTTTCGCTTGCCTGCCGATATTTTGCCTGCCGATAACGTTGAGTAGTGAAGGCTTTGGGGCGATGAACGAGACAATTGCTGGCGGACATCTACGCATGGGACTGATTGCAACGGACCCATTGCGAATTCTCGGGTTGCAGACGATTTTTTCCGATCACCGTGCCGAAGTAATTCCGCTCTCCGTGCCGGGCGCACTGGATGCCTCCGGGGTGTCGCTGATCCTGATCGACGCTGCCTGTACCGACCACCTCTTCGAACTTATGGCCACCTTTCGCCGTACGCGCCCTCACCTGCGCCTGATTGTCATCGGCGAGGTTGAGGACCACGACTACATCCAGCGCGTCATCGGAGCGGGCGCGAAGGGCTATCTGACCCATGCCGCGAAGGAGAGCGAGATCAAGCTGGCGATCGAGATCGTGCAGGACGACTCCGTGTGGGCTCCGCGCAAGGTGCTGGCTCGTCTGCTGGCATCATCTGCCGAGGCGGAGAGCGCCAATGCGTCCAACCCTCCCAAATTTACCGGAAGGGAGCGCCAGGTGCTTCGCCTCCTTGTCGGAGGCAGTCCGAACCGCGAGATCGGACAGGCTCTCGGCATCGACGCCGTCACGGTAAAGGCCCATGTGGGCAGAATTATGCGCAAGGTCGGTGTTGAAAACCGTATTGCGCTGACTGTGGAAACCCTGAATCGCAACCTGCTGGACAGTTGATCGGCTGTGCATGATTCTCTAGGTACTTTTTAGTACACAACACTATGTACTTTTTAGTACACAACAATTGCTCAAAGGTATACATACCTTCGTACCGTTGTGATGCGCGTGGATGTGCGTCAGAGTGTCTGAAGCAACACAGACCTGGGAGAGGGGTTGTAGAGAGCGTGTCAGGGGGTGACCTTTGGCGCTATCTCTACAACCCCCATTTTTTGTGTGTCTTGTGATGCGATCTCTGCTAAGGTACAACTCGGCTTTCATTCGGCCCATCTCATCGAAGTGTTGCAAGCGGCCATTTAAAATTCAGGTTTGGAAAGTGAAAGGCATAAAAACTATGAAGCGGATATCAGTGATTGCATGTGGATTGGCCATTGTGGCAAGTTCCGTAGCTTACGGCGCGACGGACAAGGCAAAGTTGACGGAACGGCTGACGGATGCAAAGAATGTTGTCACCCAGATCATGGCGACACCGGACAAGGGAATTCCGCAGAGCATTCTGGCAGGTGCCTCCTGCGTGGTGGTGGTCCCGAGCTACAAGAAGGCCGCCTTTGTTGTTGGCGCGCAGTATGGCCAGGGTGTTGCCACCTGCCGCACGCCCAAGGGTTGGAGCGCGCCGGTATTCGTCCAGCTTGCGGGAGGCAGCTTCGGCTTCCAGATCGGCGGACAGGCGACGGACCTGGTGCTTGTAGCCATGAACCAGCAGGGTCTTCAGGACATGCTGAAGAACAAGTTCAAGATTGGCGGAGATGCCGCGGCGTCGGCTGGCCCGGTGGGCAGAAATGCCCAGGCCGGTACCGACTGGAAGCTCAATGCCGAGTTCCTGACCTATTCGCGGAGCAAGGGCCTGTTTGCCGGCATCAACCTCGATGGCACGGTGCTTTCGCAGAACCAGGACGACACCCGGACGATGTACGGCACGGATATCCCTTACGAGACGATCCTCAAGGGCAACCAGGCGACCCCGGCAGCAGCTCGGCCCTTCGTCCGGACGGTAGCTCATTACTTCGTTACCTCGAAGGCTGCCCGGTAATCCCAGGTCGTTATAACGGGTAGGGCTACGCGGGGCGACCATCTGGTCGCCCCGCGTTTTTTGCGCGCAGAGAATCTCGAATCAGGTTCGGACTAGTAGACTGGACGCTTGAGCCAGGATCAGCAACATTCGCGGCAGGATACCGCCAATCCAGATGCCGCCACTCTCCAGGAGTGGGCAGAATTTTGTGTGGTCCGCGCCATCGTCTTCTCCATTGGGATTCTTCCCCGCGCGTTGGCGCGAACATTGGGCGCGGCTATTGGATGGCTTGCATTTCACGGATTGGGGCGGCTGCGTAAAGCGGGGTTGCGGAATTTGGAACTGGCATTTCCGGACAAGACTGCATCCGAACGCGAAGCCATTCTGCGCAAGGTCTATCGCAATCTCGGGTACCTGCTGGCGGAGTTCTGCAAGATGCCGCGCTATACGGCAGAGCTCGCGGGCCGGTTCATCCGCTACGACGGTCTGGATCATTACCTCGAAGCGCGGGAGCGGGGCAAGGGCGTCCTGGTGCTGACCGGCCATCTGGGAGCCTGGGAGCTGTCCAGCTTCTATCATTCGCTGATGGGATATCCCATGGGGATGGTGATCCGGCGGCTGGACAACCCGTTGGTTGATGCGTTCGTGAACCGTATTCGCTGCCTGCACGGCAACCGCGTGGTACACAAGGACGACTTTGCCCGTGGGCTGATCGCCTCCATGAGGGCCGGCGAGACGGTTGGGATACTGATGGATACGAATATGACGCCACCGCAAGGGGTGTTCGTTCCATTCTTCGGTATTGAAGCATGCACAGCATCAGGCATGGCGCGAATCGCGCGCAAGACAGGCGCCGCAGTGGTTCCCGGCTTTCTTCTGTGGGCGGAGCGGGAGCAAAAATATGTTCTGCGATTTGGAGAGGCATTGAACCTGGTTCATACTGCTGATTCTGAAGCAGATGCGACCACCAATACAGCACTGTTTACAGCCGTGCTTGAACGATATATACGGAGCTATCCCGAGCAGTGGCTGTGGATGCACCGGCGCTGGAAGACGCGGCCGCCGGGAGAGGCAGGGATCTACTGATGGCGAAGAGAAGTGAGGTTGCCGATTGGCTTGGATTGAGTTTGCCTACGAGGGACGGGGAGATCACCGCAGTTTCAAGCATCGCGGCGGCAACAGAGCATTCGGTAGTCTTTGCCATGGATGCTGCGGCGCTGGCAGACGCCCTGGGATCGAAGGCCGGAGTCATTCTTGCTGGTAAGTCGCTGAAAATAGATCATGTTGAAGAGGATTCCCGGGTCTGGACGGTCGAGGATCCCCGGTACGCCTTTGCGCTCGTCGCCAAACACCTGAAGGGGAAGGAGTTCGAGGTAGGAGTTCACCCTTCGGCCATCGTGGGCAAAGGGGTGGAGATCGGCGAACGAACCGGCATCGGGCCGGGCGTGGTGCTGGGCGATGGGGTTCGCATCGGCCGAGATTGTCATATTCTGGCGAGAGTCACGATATATGCCGGAACCGTGCTCGGAGATCGCGTCGTAGTTCAGGCGGGCGCGGTGCTCGGCTCCACGGGGTTCGGCTATGCACGCCATGCGGAGAGCGGAGAATATGTGCTCTTCCCGCAACAGGGGACTTTGTGTGTTGAGGATGACGTTGAGATTGGAGCCAACTCGACGATCGACCGCGGGGCGCTGGGGGAGACGCGGATCGGGCGCGGGACGAAGATCGACAACCTGGTGCACATCGGTCATAACTGCGTGATCGGAAAGAACGTAATCATCGCGGCGCAGACTGGGATCTCAGGGTCGAGCGTGGTCGAGGATGGTGCCATTCTAGGTGGGCAGGTCGGCATCGGCGAGCACGCCACCGTGGGCGCTGGCGTGATTCTTGGAGGCGGGGCCGGGGTCCTGAGCGGAAAGAAGATGCGCGGGCCGGGGCAGGTCTTCTGGGGCCGTCCGGCGCGGCCTCTGAAGGAGTATCTTCGTGACCTGGCCCGTCTACGGAAGGGGTAGCCGGGACACGGGGCGGCATGGTGAAGCGATGGCAATCGTAGTAATCGGCGGACACAGCCGGAACATCGGCAAGACGAGCGTGATGGCCGGGCTGATCGCGGCGCTGCCGCAGAGGCGGTGGACGGCCTTCAAGATCACGCAGTTCGGCCACGGCGTCTGCTCGGCCAACGGCGAGCCCTGCGACTGTGAGACGGCGGACCATGCCGTCGCCATCAGCGAGGAGCGGGATAGGGCCAGTGGAACGGATTCAGCACGCTATCTGGCGGCGGGCGCGGTACGGTCGTTCTGGGTACGAACACGGCAAGGGCAGTTGAACGAGGCAATGCCGCGAATTCGCAAGGAACTGGAGCGGGCCGAGAATGCGGTGATCGAATCGAACAGCATCCTGCGTTTTCTACGCCCGGATATTTACCTGAGCGTGCTCGACCCGGCGGTGCAGGACTTCAAGGAGTCGGCGCGGCTCTATCTGGACCGGGCCGACGCCGTTCTGGTACCCGAGGGAGTGTTGGGCCGCCCCGAATGGAAGGGTGTCTCGCTGAAGCTGGTGGCGGGAACGCCGGTGCTGGCCATGCGGCCTCCGCTCTATGTCACCGACGAGGTGGTGAACTTCGTAGCGGCGCGGCTGGGTCGAGGCGATACCTCGGCGGCCTGAATCGAAGCTCAAAGACCTTGCCGCATAAATGTGAATTCAGGATTCACTGACGCCTGTCTCGTTCGAGACAGGAATCGAGCGACCAGCCGTTATAGCGCCGCAGAAATAGCAGTGCCGCATAGGCCAGCGCATAGGTCAGCTGCAGGCCGGTTACGGGCCAGTTCTGTTCCAGCGATGATCCGAAGGTCAGCACCATGATCAGGATGCTTGCCGCGACCAGCGCTGCGCGCGTCCGCAGCCCGATCAGCAGCAGCAGGCCCAGCAGGGCTTCGATCGCAGGCAGCGACATGGCGAACGTCCAGACGCTGCTCGCGGGCAGGGGAGTGTGCGCGAACTGCGCCGTCACCTTCTCCGCGAATGCCGTCGGCCCCGCAAGCAGGCGGCTCACCCCATGCATCATCAGGTTCAGTCCAACCACCATCCGCAGCAGAGCGTAGGCCAGCCGGCGGTCTCTCTGATCGAGCGCGCTCTCCATCATTCCTCCCTCCGCATCGCCGCGGGCGCAAAACCATCTATTCTTGAAGAAGTAAAACCAATCTGTTGATCAAAGAATAAGATGCCACCTTTTCTTGAACTGACTCATGTAAACGTAGCTCGCGGCGACAACCTGGTTCTCCACGATATCAACCTCAGCGTTAACACCGGAGAGCACATCGCCATCCTTGGTCCCAACGGCTGCGGCAAGTCCACCCTCATCAAGACCATCACCTGCGAGTGCTATCCCTTTGTCTCTTCGGACCCGGCCCAGCCGGAGACGAAGGTCAGCATCTTTGGCCGCGAACGCTGGGACCTCACCGAACTCAAGAAACGCCTCGGTGTCGTCTCCGCCGAACTTCCCGGCAAGCCGACACTGCACACCACGGGCCGTGACGCTGTGCTGACGGGCTTCTTCTCGAGCAGCACTCTCTGGCCCAATCTCACCGTTACTCCGGCGATGCGAGAGCGTGCCGACGAGGTGCTTGAACTGATCGACGGCGTCAAACTCGTCGACAAGCCGGTCGGCGAGATGTCTGCCGGGCAGCAGCGGCGCATCATGATCGGCCGCGCTCTGGTAGGTTCGTCGCAGATGCTGCTGCTCGATGAGCCATCGAACGCGCTTGACCTCAACGCGCAGCGCGAGCTTCGCGGCCTGCTGCGCAAGCTGGCCCAGCAGGGAACCGGCATCCTGCTCATCACGCATCACATCGCCGATATCATCCCCGAGATCCACCGAATTCTGCTGCTGCGCGACGGCCGCATTATCGGCGACGGCCCCAAGCAAGAGCTGCTCACCGCTCCCACTCTCAGCGACCTCTTTCAGACTGAGGTTCAACTCACGCAGAAGGACGGCTTCCACCACGCATGGTAGTCGATGCAATACAGCCTAACGATTAATCGCTTGTCCGCGTCTTACCATTTGTTATGCTTACCCCCACGCTAGGCTTCCAGCGGAGGTGATGGTTGAACCGAAACAGAAGAAGCGGGCCCAAGCTCTCTCTCGCCGTCCTTATCCTCGCCTTCGCGGCCGGCGCCGTGCAGGCGCAGCCTGCGGCCACGGTGAAGAAGGTCACCTTTCAAGGAATCATGGGCCAAAGCAGGGTCGGGTTGACGCTCGTTGTCAACGCAGCCAATGTCATCACCGGCGGCCATTACTTCTTTGCCGACGATCTGAAGGACATCCCTCTGAAGGCGGGCACGCAAGGCACGGGACTCATCCTCTACGGGCCTGACGGCGGACAGATGGCGCTGCGCTTCAAAGGGAGCGGCAGCGACACCGGCCAGGCGCTTACGCTCGAGAACAGCACGGGAATGGAAGGCCGATGGATGAAGGGCGACAGCTCGTATCCCATCAAGTTGCAGATGGAGGGCATGTCTGAAGGCCTCCCGGACGCCCGCTGGTACCAGGACGTCACCAGCGAGAGCGACGCCGCCTTTGAGAATCGCGTGCAATGCTTCACCAGGGCGGCACTGGCCGGAGACAAGGCCGCAACCGCCCGCTACGTTGATTTTCCGCTGCGCGTCAATCACAATGGCAAGTCCAGCACCATCGCCTCCGCAGCGGAGTTGTCGGCCCGGTGGAAGCGCGTCTTCACCCCCGCCTGTCTCGACGCCATCCGGAAAGCGGTGCCGCACGACATGTTCGTTCGCAACGGACAGGCCATGCTGGGCGACGGCGTCGTCTGGTTCGGCCCGAAGGGCGCGGCGGCCATCAATGTGCCGTAAAACGGGACGGGCGGACGATCTCCCTGCTGTTTACAGCGCCACCATCCCCGCAGCCTTATAGATCCGCTGCATGCACTGCATGTCGCGCAATCCTTCTTCACCTGGAGTCTTCGGCGTCTTGTTTTCAAGGATGCATTGGGTGAAGTGATCCGTCTCGCGGGTAAATTGTTTTGGGTCGCGTTCTGTGTTCGGCTCGTCGAGCACGGTCGGCGGCGTACCCCTCTCGCTGCGGTAGTTTGCCTGTAACCGAATCCCCTGGTAGCCGTAAGATCCCACCTCCAGCCAGCCCTTCGATCCGGTCACGCGATAGTAGCTCTTCAGGTTCGCGCCGTAGCTGGTGCTGCAACTGGCTACGATCCCTGAAGGAAATTTGGTTGTCCAGACCATATTCTCTTCCACGGTATCGAAGCGCCCATCGTGATCGATGGTCGACACGGACGCTGTAAAGCTCTCCGGCTCCTCCCCGGTCAGGTAGCGAGTCGCGTTCAGGCAATAGATGCCGACATCGAGCATCGGTCCACCGCCGCTCATCGGCTTGTTCAGCCTCCACTCGCCGGCAGTTTCGTAGAAGCCGTTAGCGCCCTCGATCACCTGCACCTTGCCCAGCGCGCCCTGCCGAATCAACTCAATCGCTCGCAGATTGGTCGGCTCATACTGCAACCGGTAGGCGATCATCAACTTCACATTCGCGGTCTTGCAGGCGGCGATCATATCCTCGGCATCGCTGACCGAGGTTGACATCGGCTTCTCGCAGAAGACGTGCTTGCCCGCCTTCGCCGAACGGATGGTGTATTCGGCGTGCATGCTGTTGGGTAGCGCAACGTAGACAGCGTCGATGCTCTTGTTGTCGCGCATCCGGTCCATGTCTTCGTAGCTGTAGATCGAGCTTTTGGGCACACCAAGCCGGGCCGCGAACTTCTCTGCCTTGTCCCGGTGGCCGCTCACCAGTCCGGTGATTTTGGAGGTAGAGGAGGCCTGCACTCCGCCGATGAAGTGATCTGCAATTCGTCCCAGCCCGATCACGCAATAGCCGATCCTGCGGTTTGCATCCTGTGCCTCCAACCTCGCTGCGGGCAACATCTGTGCCGCAAACCCCATTGCCCCCAGCCTGGAAAACTCTCGCCGTGAAAGCTTCATTTCAATACCCTCGCTTACGTCATTGCGCTTCTAAACAGATTTAGAGAATCCTATACTGCTTCCCCAAAATATCCCAGAGCCAAGTCACAAACAGCAAAAGGCCCCGGAGCGATCCGGGGCCTTTGCCTGCTCAAAAAGCAGCAGTTTTTTAGTACATGCCGTCCATGCCGCCGCCGTGTCCGCCGCCCGCGGGAGCTTCCTTCTTCTCAGGAATCTCCGAGATCATGGCCTCGGTGGTGAGCATCAACCCGGCGATGGAAGCCGAGTTCTGCAGTGCGGTGCGTGTCACCTTCGTGGGATCGATGACGCCGGCCTTCACCAGGTCCTCGTAGGCGCCAGTTCCGGCGTTGTAGCCGAAGTTGTGCTCCTTCGAGTCGTGGATCTTGCCGATCACCACGGCGCCTTCTTCACCCGCGTTGGAGACGATCATGCGCAGCGGTTCTTCGATGGCGCGTCGGATGATCGATGCACCGATCTTCTCGTCGCCTTCGAGACTCTTGATGAGCTCATCGACTGCCTTGGTGCAGCGAACCAGCGCCACGCCGCCGCCGGGGACGATGCCTTCCTCCACCGCCGCGCGGGTTGCATGCATGGCATCCTCGACACGAGCTTTCTTCTCCTTCATTTCGGTCTCGGTGGCCGCGCCAACCTTGATGACGGCAACGCCGCCAACCAACTTGGCAAGCCGCTCCTGCAGCTTTTCACGGTCGTAGTCGGAGGTGGTCTTGTCGACCTGAGCGCGGATCTCCTTCACCCGTCCCTCGATGTCGCCGTCCTTGCCGCCGCCATCGACGATGGTGGTGTTGTCCTTGTCGATCGTCACCCGCTTGGCGGTGCCCAGATCCTCTACCTTGACGCCCTCCAGCTTGATGCCGAGGTCTTCGGTGATGGCCTTGCCGCCGGTCAGGATAGCGATATCCTGCAGCATCGCCTTGCGGCGATCGCCGAAGCCGGGAGCCTTGACCGCAGCCACGTTCAACGTGCCGCGCAGCTTGTTGACCACCAGGGTCGCCAGCGCCTCACCGTCCACGTCCTCGGCGATGATGACGAGGGGCTTGGCGGTGCGGGCAATCTGCTCGAGCAGGGGCAGAAGGTCCTTCATCGAGGAGATCTTCTTCTCATAGATGAGGATGTAGGGGTTCTCAAGGGCGACTTCCATGCGCTCGGCATCGGTCACGAAGTAAGGTGAGAGGTAGCCGCGATCGAACTGCATTCCCTCGACCACATCCAACTGCGTCTCCATGGTGCGCGACTCTTCAACGGTGATAACGCCGTCCTTGCCGACCTTCTTCATCGCTTCGGCGATAATGACGCCGATCTGCGAGTCGGAGTTGGCGGAGATGGTGCCGACCTGGGCAATCATATCGCCGGTAACCGGCTTCGACAGCTTGCTGAGTGCGCCGCCCTGGGGAACTCCATCCTCATCGCGCTTGCCGATGATGGCCTCGACCGCCTTGTCGATGCCGCGCTTGAGCGCCATCGGGTTTGCACCGGCGGCAACCGTCTTGACGCCCTCGCGGTAGATGGCCTGAGCCAGAACCGTCGCGGTGGTGGTGCCGTCGCCGGCGACATCGGAGGTCTTCGAAGCCACTTCGCGGACCATCTGCGCGCCCATGTTCTCGAGCGAATCCTTCAGCTCGATCTCCTTGGCCACGGTAACGCCGTCCTTGGTGATGGTCGGCGAGCCGAACTTCTTCTCGATGACGACATTACGGCCCTTCGGACCGAGGGTCACCTTCACCGCGTCGGCCAGAATGTTGACCCCACGCAGGATTGCCTGACGTGAATCTTCTCCATGCAGAATCTGCTTTGCCATTGTGTTGCTCCTGTCACCGGCTTAATGCCGGTCAAAGTGTTTGAATGAGGCGCCCTAAGCGCCGATTTTGTCGCGAAGCGGCGTCTGCCGCACGCAGTGCCTACTTGAGGATGCCGAGGACTTCTTCTTCGCGCATGATCAGAAACTCTTCGCCGTCCAGCTTGATCTCCGTGCCGGAGTACTTGCCGAACAGGATCTTGTCGCCTGCCTTGACATCGAGCGGGAAGACCTTGCCCTCGTCGTTCGACTTGCCCTTGCCCACGGAGAGGACTTCGCCCTCTTGCGGCTTCTCTTTTGCGGAGTCCGGAATGATGATGCCGCCACGAATGCTTTCGCCCTCTTCAACACGGCGGACCAGAATACGATCGTGCAGCGGTGTAAATGATGTCTTTGCCATTGCCTACATCTCCTAGTTGCAATTTAGCTACGATTTGGCGAACGGCATACCGTTCGCGGTTGTATTGCGCGAGATACACAAGGGAGCGTTCCTTTGCGGATATCGCGAAAATTGTTGGAAATTGGCCCTTGCCGGAGCGCGAACCGTTCGTTAGCACTCTAGCCTTCCGATTGCTAACATAGGCCAGCGCCGGTATGACTGTCAACTCGCTTCAGTGAAATATGAGTGAAAGTCACGCAAGGTTGCCGCTTCTGCTGCGCGACGCCTCCGAGGTTCACTGTTTTTGCTTCAGTCGTCGTAAAATAGCGCCATGTCGTTTCGTCGTTTGGTTTGGTCCCAGCCCGTTCTTGCCCTGTGCATCGTGCTCCTGATGTCGAGCCTGGCGTTTGGCCAGTACCGCGGCCGCAAGTACAAGGCTCCGCCGCCCACCTCGCGCATCGAGGTGCAGGTGCTCAAGAAGTTCACCGGCAAGCCCATTCCTAACGCCGCCGTTGTCTTCAACCCAACGAGAGACGGCAAGGACCTGGGAAGCCTCGAGGTTAAGACAGATCCCGAGGGCAAGGCGGTCGTCGACATCATCCCCATTGGCAGCACGGTTCTCGTGCAGGTCATTGCCAGCGGCCTGTCGACCTTCGGTCAGGATTACCTGATCGATGGGCCAACCAAGGAGATCACCATCGAGATGCTGCGGCCGCAGGAGCAGGTCTCGGCTTATGTCGATAACAGCGGCAAGGCTGCCATCCGGAAGCCCGGTGTGCAGGAGCCGATACGACCCAAACCCCCGGTTCAGCCCACCGCAAACCCTGTGCCGCAGCCATAGTGGCGGCTATCGTGTCAGACATCGTAATGGATAAGCCTCTGGCAGGAAAGACGGTGCTTGTCACCGGTGCGGCCAAACGCATCGGCAGGGCCATTGCGCTCGACCTGGCCGGGAGCGGAGCAAACGTAGCGATCACCTATCTCGGCTCGCAGGTTGAGGCTGAAGACACGGTTCGTGTGCTCGCCGACCGAGACGTAGAGGCCTTTGCAGTCCGTTGCGAACTGCGCGATCCGGAGAGCATTGAGCAGATGGTCGCAGCCGTTGCCGAAGAGTTTGGTCGCATCGACGTGCTGGTCAACAACGCCGGACGCTTCGAGTCGGAGGCGCTTGAAGATATCTCCGTCGAGCAATGGGATGCCATGTTTGCCACCAACACCCGCGCGCCCTTCCTGGTCGCCAGGGCGGCTTACTCCCACCTGAAGGCGGCAAAGGGACGCATCATCAACATCGGCTCGCTTGGCGGCCTGCATCCCTGGTCGACACATGCCCACTACTGCACCTCGAAGGCTGCACTCCACATGCTCTCGAAGACCATGGCCAAGGCCTGGGCGCCGGAGATCAGCGTCAACTGCGTCGCGCCAGGCATGATCGAGCAGGGAGAGATCGGCGAGGCCTACGAGCACTTCGCCCACAAGACCCCCATGCAGCGCAACGGGACCGTCGAAGACGTGGCTGCGGCAGTCCGGTTCTTTGCCACGGCTCCCCACTTCATCACCGGCCAGTTGATCGCCGTCGACGGCGGGCTCGCCCTCTAGCAAGGAGGTATGGGCTGAGCCGTCAGCCCATACGCTCCATCAGTCTCTGCCACCAGTTCTTCTCTTTGAACTTCTCATAGAGGTTGAGCGGCTCAAGCTGTTGCGGCATGGGCTTTCCAGTAAAGGCTGCGAGCGGATTGGAGACGCACAGAAGATGAGCGTAATCCGGGCCATACTTCTTTGCGACGGCCTCGAAGGCCTCGCGCATCAGCGGCGGCCGCGAGGTTGTATTGTGCGCGTCTGTGGCGAGGAAGTTTACCCACCGGTTCGCCAGAAGCTCATGCGCCATCTTCTCCGCCCGCTTGCCCATGCGGCCTACCACCGAGCCCGCTGTCACCTGGACGAGTACACCGCCGCGCAGCCAGTCGAGAAGCCGCGACTGGTCCCCCTGCAAGGTTCGATTGCGCTCCGGATGGGTCAGGATCGGGGTCAGACCGGTGATCTGCATCTGGTAAAAAACTTCGGTCAGACCTGCGGGAATGCCGTAGTCGGGAATTTCTACCAGCAAATAGCCGAGGCCGTTAATGCTGAATCGGGTAGGTTCTTTTTGTGACTGCTCGATGTTGTCGTAAGACATGTGGAAGTCGCAGCCGCGGCCCAGCTTTAGCGCGATCTGCTCCTTGTCCAGCAGGTGCTGCAACTCCGTAATTTTGGCGTCGATCACCTCAGGCACGTAGTCGTACTGGCCGTTCGCATGGGGGGTGCAGACAATGTGCGTGATGCCATCGTCGGCAGCCATCCGCGCCATGGCGACGGAGGTTTCGACGGTAGGTGCACCATCGTCGAGATCCCACAGAAGGTGATGGTGGATGTCAATCATCGCTAGCTAGGTTACCATCGTACCGGCGGAAGTGGTTACTACGAAGTCGCCAGCGACTGAGCCAGTGATTGAGCCATCGACTGGAAGATCAGTAACCCATCCGCTGATCCCAGCAGGTTCTCGCTTGATCGGTCCGGATGCGGCATCATGCCCAGGACATTACGCCCTTCGCTGAGTACACCGGCGATGTTTTCAAGCGATCCGTTGGGATTCGCAGCGGCAGTTACGGCTCCGTCGGCAGTGGTGTAACGGAAGGCGATGCGATTTTGCTGCTTCAACTGTGCAAGCGTCTCTGCGTCGCAGAAGTAGTTACCTTCCATGTGGCCGATGGGCATCTGTAGTACCTGCCCTTTGGAGAGGCCGTGAGTAAAGGGAGAATCGACCGTCTCCGTACGCAGATAGGTCTGCTTGCAGATGTAGTGCTGGCTGGCGTTGCGCATCAGCGCTCCGGGCAGAAGGCCGGCTTCGCACAGGATCTGAAAGCCGTTGCAGATACCGAGTACAAGGCCACCCTTCTTAGCGAAGCGGCTGACGGCTTGCATCACCGGGGCGAAGCGGGCGATGGCGCCCGTGCGCAGGTAATCGCCGTAGGCGAAGCCTCCGGGCACAAGGATGGCATCGCATCCCTGAAGGTCTTCAGATGCGTGCCAGAGATAGGTAACGGGCTGTTGCGCAATCGCCTCGACGACATGATGAGTGTCGTGGTCGCAGTTGGAGCCGGGGAAGACCAGAACGCCAAACTTCATAGGTTAAGGATAGCATCCGTCCTGATCGTATTTGCAGCAGGTCAGACGGGCGCGTAGATAGCAAAGCCGCGTGGGGGAGCGGGAAATTCGGCGTTGCCGTCGCCGTCGGTGGTGCGTTCGTTCGGCAGGGCCGTATCGTGGCCGTCCCAGGCGATGGGCGCAAACTTCTGGTTCTTCCACTGTGTCTTGACCGACGTGCCCGACCATTGATTGCCCAGGTTATTCAATACATAGACCAGGCCGGGCTGCTCGGTATCGTCGTCCTTCCAGCCGACGCGCTGCATGATGTAGAGGTCGGGGTCGGCGTGAAGGATCTGGGAGTCTCCTCCGGCATACTTCAGGTGCGCCTGGATCAAGGCGTCGATGCCGTTCGGCGTTCCCGGACGCGCAAGGCCGTTGTTGTAGTAGTCGTACCAGAAGATGCAAGGGTAGCCCTCGTGCACCATGATGAAGGAGTAGGCCATCATCTTGTCGTTGACGATGGCGTTGTCGCCCATGTCGTGGTTGTCGACGAAGGTAGCGGCATGCATGGGCCGCTTCATGACGACCGCGCCGTCGTCGGTCAGGTTGCGCAGGTCATAGCTTGGGGTATCGCAGACATCCTTCAGCTTGTACCGCAGAGGAAAATCGAAGGCGGAGATCTGGTTGTCGGTAAGCGCGTTGACCTTGTCAATCCAGGCATTGACATCTTCCGCGCCCGACCAGTACTCGCCGACGACATAGGGCATGAACTCGTTGCCGTCTTTCACGTAGCGGTACTTCGAGAGGATGCCGATCATCCATGCGGCAAGGCCTTTGACGAAGTCGAAGCGGAAGCCGTCGAAACCCAGATCTTCGATCAGCATGCGCGCATAGTCGAACATCGCGGTGTAGACGACAGGATTGCGATGGCAGAGGTGGGGAAAGCCGGCGTAGTTCTCTTCGTCCGGCATCATGACCCGCTCATAACGGCTGGGATGAAAGCAATTCCAGTCGCGGGGAAAATGGCCGCTTTTGGGGTTGAACTTCGTCCAGCGCTTCTGGCCGTCGAGAGGGTTTACCTCTTCTTCGTCCGCGCCGGAGTTGTGGTTGATGACCATGTCGGCGTAGAGGCCGATTCCGTGCTCATGAGCTTTTGCGATCAGGGCTTCGAGTTCGGCGCGATTGCCGAAGAGCGTCTTGACGCCGCCCTTCTGGTCGAAGTCTCCAAGGTCGAAGTAGTCATACGGGTCATAGCCCATCGACTGGTTGCTGGAGGCTTTGGAGACCGGCGGCAGCCACAGGGCATTAATGCCCGCCTTGCCCAGGTCTTCTACCTTTTCTGAAATGAAGTTCCACCACTCGCCTTCCTTCTTTTCCTGTTTGGGAGCATCCCAGTAGAAAGCCTGCATCATGACTGCCATCGGCGTATCTCCTCTTCGCGTTCGCTGACAGGAGCAGCCATCCATCTGGCGATGCGTTTTCTATCCGGCGAGTCTGCGCTATAGTTCTTTGCAACAAACCAGAATGACTGTTTTTTGCAAACGAGTCAGAACGAGTCCTGTCGCAACAGGTCAGATGCATCCTATAAGGACGAGGTTGGAATGGAACCAGGCAACGGACGACCGGTTTCGCCGATAAAGACTGCGGGCGGCGCATTGCTGAACTGGTGGCGGGCGGCGACGCTGGACGCACTGATCGTCGGCATACTCTGGCTGATCGGGCTGGAGCTGATTCGCGTGCCCTATGCGCCGCTGTGGGCATTGCTTGGCGGCATTCTGCAGATTGTCCCCACGTTCGGCGGCATGATCGCGCTGATCGGCCCCGTGCTGGCCGTTGCTTTCAGCGGACATGACGAGTGGAGGCTGGGTCTTGTCCTCGGACTCTACGGTGTAATCGTGATCCTCGAAGGGCTGGTGATCGGGCCTTACGTCCTGCATCGGACGACGAAGGTTCCATGGTGGGCGGCCTTTCTGGGACCCATCGTGCTGGGCATCATCATCCCCTTCTGGGGAGTGCTGCTGGCGCCGCCTTTGCTGGCGGTGATCTACGCCTTCCGAAGGCCAAAGACGTAAAGCAATTCTCCTGTAGGTGTATAGGGAAGGGTTAGAAGTATTGGCCGTTTTCTCTCAAGGAAAACGGCACTCCTCGGTATTTTCCACTTCACAGTAACAGGAGAATTGCTCTAAGCGAAGGATTTACGCAGGCAGGCAGGCGGTGGGTTCAGTGACTCTGAATGTCTCCGACGGGGCGACGACGCGGCAGCAGTTGCGTCCTGCGTGCTTGGCTTCGTAGAGCGCGGCGTCAACGCGGGAGAGAAGGGAATCGGCCGGCTCGAAGGGAACCGCCTGGGTGATTCCAATGCTGACGGTGAGGGGGAAGCCGTTCTTTGCCGTCGCAAGAGCGCGGATTGCCTGTTGAAAACGCTCGACCACCCTCTGCGCGTCCTGGCAGGAGGCCTGGGGAAGGATGAGGAGAAACTCGTCTCCACCGTAGCGCCCGAGGAAGTCGTAGTTCCGCAGGTTCGACGAGATGGCGAGAGCGACCTGGCGCAGGGCCTTGTCGCCGGCGGCATGACCGTGGGTGTCGTTGATTGCCTTGAAAAGATCGATATCAACGAGTGCGACGGATGGGCCGACGCCGCTGCGCTTGGCGCAGCCAAGCTCGATGGCGAGCTTCTGCTCGATGCCGCGGCGGTTGAGCGCGCCAGAAACGACATCTTCGAACGACTGGTTTTCGAGTACGGCCATCAGTTCGCCACTCAGCATGAGCAGGAAGCATAGGCCCATGATGCAGACGAAGATGACGTTGAAGACAAGGGTCGATGTCTGCAACGCGTCCTGCTCCAGAAATACCTGGGGAGCTCCGTTTAACAGGATGATGCCGATCCGGGTCAGGCCGAAGAAGGCATAGAGGCCCATGAAGATGGCAAAGGTCCGGATGAAAGTCCGCCCGGAGGATTGGCGGAAGAGTTCGACCGCGATGAGAGAGCGTATCAGGAAGAAGGTCAGCCCGGCTACAAGGAAGCGTGGGATGAGACGGTTGTGACTAAGGGTGAAGTAGGCCTGTAGAGCCGTAGAGAGAGCAATAATAACCCACAGAAGGTGAGCCTTGCGAGGGCTTTGCAAGAAGCGCAGCGTCCCTTGATAAAAAAGGGCGAAGGCGGTAAAGGCGAGGCCGTTGGCAAGGACGACCGAGGCAAGATCGGAGATGTGGCCCCGCGCGACGAACAGCGAACATGCAACCATGCTGGCGCAGAAGCCGAGCGAAAAGGTCCCTGCACCGCGCAGGCGGGGGTACATGCGCTTCATCCCAAGGAAGACGAGAGCGAAAACCCCACCGAGCAGAATCTGGCAACCAAGGAGCGTGCGATTATCAATCCAAGACAGCAAAGGCATTGCGTGCGACCTTTGTCGAAAATATAACTGCAGGGCAGTATGAAAAGTAAAGAACTAAAGTGGCAACAGGTAAAAAAGGACGGTTTTTAGGACAAGGTGAGCCAGTCGTATTGCTCGTCGGTAAGGGGGACGACGGAGAGGCGGAACTGGCGGAAGAGAGTGGAGCCCTTGAAGATCGCGGCTTCGCGAATCTCCGCGAGCGTCTTCTCATGCTTCAGGCGCTTGACCGGCTTGATGCGGACATTGGGGTTTTTGGGATCGATGCCCTCCACCGAGACGACTTTGGCGGTGCCGATGGCCGCCTTGCCAACGTTGGAGTGATAAATGACCAGCTTCTCGCCCTTCTTCATGTTCCGGAGATAAAGCAGAGCCTGGTTGTTGGTAATGCCGTCCCATGTAGTCTCACCGTCGCGTAGGAGATCGTCGTAGGAGTACTTATCGGGCTCCGTTTTGAGTAGGTACGGCATAGGGAACTCCTGAATGCTAACTAATTCGGGAATGAGTCGGAAACTTTCCTGATCTCTAGGCCTAACGACAGGATTTAACAGGCCTTTGATTAAAGCCGACTTAAAAACTGGAGCAGATCGCGAGTAAGATGCTCACGCCCGCGAGTTTGCAAGCGTGAGACTGGGGGCGTAACTGGCCATGCGGATCGGGATGCGCCTACCCCATCGGGTGAAAGCTTACCAGCAATGTGACGAAGAGCAATCCGAAGACGATGACCAACAGAGGGAACCAACGATCCAGCCAGGACTCTGACTTGTTTGACGAACTCATCTATACATTCTCCTTTATCACTTCTAAATCTAACTGAGAACCGAGGTCGCACTCAATCGGTTGCTGTGTTTGTGTCTGCAAAAGCACGAAAAAGTATCGCGTATTTCGCTTTGGATCCCTGTTCTCAGCCGCCGAGATCGAGGAGGTGGACCTCGGCGAGAGGCTGGCCGAGGAAGCTGGTGCCGAGGCGCTGGAATTTTTCGATAGAGTCGGTGGCATAGAAGCGGCAGGTCGCGGGATTGCCGGCGTGGTTGGGGGCGAAGTGCTCGGCGACGCGGGCGGCGGTGGCGGCGGCGGAGTCGATGACCGTCATGGGGTGGTTCATCTGGGCGAGCGTGCGCTCGATCAGAGGCTGGAGCAGAGGGTAGTGGGTGCAGCCGAGTAGCAGGGTGTCGGCATCGGGCGCCTCGGCGAAGGCTTCGGCGAGGTAGATGCGGAGGACTTCAGCGGTGACGTGGTGGTCGATCCAGCCCTCTTCGACGAGGGGGACAAGAAGAGGGCAGGCCTTTTCGGTAACGCCGAGGCCCAGCGAGGTAAGCGCCTCGGCGTAGGCGTGGGACTGGGTAGTGGCTACGGTGGCGAGGACAAGCACGCTGCGGGAAGATTCTTTACGGGCGGCTTCGGCTCCCGGCTGGATAACGCCGACGACGGGGATGGAGAGGGCCTGCTCGATCTCCGGCAGCGCGAGGGCGCTGGCGGTGTTGCAGGCGACACAGAGGAGGTCGGCACCTTGTTCTTCAAGGAACTTCGCGCTGGAGACGGCGTAACGGGCGATGGTCTCGCGGGACTTGGAGCCGTAGGGCAGCCGCGCCGTGTCGCCGAGATAGATGTACTTCGCCCCGGGAATCAGGGGAAGCAGAGCGCCGAGGACGGTGAGACCTCCGAAGCCGGAGTCGAAGACGCCGATGGTGGGATTGGGAGGGAGAATGAGGGGCTTTGCGGTCATGGCTGAGGGGTGTCCGTTATTTTTTTGGTGTTTTCGGTCGGGGTGGCGGCGGTGGCGGAATAGACGCGGGTAAGGTCGGCGTGGCCGGCGAGGGTGTCGCGGGGCTCGCCATCGACCAGGAAGCGAACCTCTGTGACCTGAGGAAAGGCCGAGTGAAGGGTGGCGATGAGCGAGAGCAGGGTGAGGGTCTCCGCCTGGATGCCGGAGGGGTGACTTTCGACGAAGGAGCTGTGGAGATTGACGATGGCCAACTGGCCCGTGGATTTGGCGGGATGAGAAGGGCGGGACTTGTCCTGCGAGGGAAGGCCGGTGGCTGGGCTGAGTGCATTGCGAGGAGTCGGCGTTGCGAGGGGCAGGTTGATAAAGAAGACGTCGTCGACGGTTGGGCCGCTTTGGAGCGGATGAGTAGAGGTGGGAAGGGAATACTGAGCCAGCAGGTATTCGAGCAGGGCGCGGGCGCGGAGGGTAGGATCCTGGGGCAGGGCAAGCTCACGCTGGTCGGCGGCGAGCGAACCGTCCGCGTCATTGGCGAGGTAGAGGGTGATCTCCTGGGTGCTGGCGGTGGTGGGCGCGGCAATAGGGGTGGCGTCGTTGAGCGCGGTAAGACGCTGGTGCGCCTGGCGGCAGCCGTGGATCAGAAAGCTGGCCATCAGCACGATTCCGGCGATAAGGCTCCAGAAGAGGATGCGCTGGTAGCGGGGGATCATCGGCCGGCTCCGGCGAGGTTGGCGGTGCGCCAGTCGGTCAGCGCGGCTACGATGGCCTCGGCAATGTGCTGTTGATAGGCGGAGTCGGAGACAGGGGTAGGACTGGAGCTGGGGTCAGCCAGAGGAGCGATCTCGATGGCGATCGCTGGGCAGGTGAGGTTATCAAGCGGGCGGACTGAGGCGCGCGCCGAGGTGGCTGGAAGCCTGGCTTGGATCAGGGCAGAGCGGATGGCGACGGCGATGAGGCGGCCGTCGGCAACGGAGGCGGCCTGCGCGGTATCCCAGTGGAGGACGTGGGTCGGATGGGCAGGCGGAGTGAGGGCGGAGGTAAAGAGGTGGACTCCGGTGCCGCTGCCGGTGGCATGGAGAGTGAGGCAGACGGCGGCGCGGGCGTGATTGGCGATCTCGGCGCGCTGGTCAGTGGTGAAGAGAGTGGAAGGATCGGAGGTGCGAGTCGAGATAACCGCAAAGTCGGCGGCGGTAAGCAGGGCGCGAAGGCGGTTATTGAAGGCGAGCGTGATGTCCTTCTCAAGCAGGTTGCCTGGCAGATGTGCCCCGGTGTCGGGGCCGCCATGGGCAGGGTCGAGCAGGATGAGCGTGCGGGGTGGGGCTGGTGGAGTGGGCTTGGGCTGGGGCGTGAAGGGGACCATCAACGGCGGCTTTGCGGGCGACGGCGAGGCTGGAGGTTGGGTTTGCGCCAGGGCCAGAGGCGCGAAGCTGCTGAGGAGGAGCAGGATAGCGACGACGAATTGCTTCCGGGGAGGAGTCAATGGGATCGGTATGGCAACTCGTTGATTGTAATTGGTGGGGAGTGCAGGAAGCGTTGTGGGGATTGATTCGTCCATGCGGCAATGAATGGAGATCAATTTGCCGCGTGATGGCTCGGGCCATGAATGCATACCCCTTTGCTTGTGATGAGTACCCCACGTCCGGAAGTCCGGACGTGGGGTACTCAGATTGCCTGGGCTGGTGGATTAGTCGAGGGCGTAGATGGCCAGACCGCTCAGGAGTTTGGGGTAGAAGTCGGTGGACTTCTGCGGCATGACGTCCATGGAGAGCGAGACGTCCTTGAGCTGATCGAGGGTGATGGGCTTGATAAGGAAGGCGATATCGGCTTCGCCGTTGGCGACCAGCCCAACTGCTTCGTCGGCCTCGCGGATATAGCGGATGTTACCCAGTTTGGTGATGGAATCGGTGGTCAGGCCAAGGATGCGCTCGAGCACGAGGGAGTGAAGCTGAACGACGTCGAGCTGGGCCTGGCGGGCGGGGATTCCGGCCAGCTCCTTGGCGACGACATCCTTTTTGGCGGTCAGCAGGTAGTTGCCGTCTCCGGTAGCGGCGACGAAGGCTACGCCGGGGGTTTTAGCGAGGATGCCGATGTCGGGAGAGTCGAGTTCCTTGACGTCGAAGAAGGCTGAGGCTTTGGTGATAAAGTCGGGCGAACTGAACTCGGGAATGTCGTAGACCACGCGGTGTGTCGGCAGGATGGTAATGCCGGGCGCCTCCATATTGACGAAGGTCATCATCATGGCCGCCTCGGGGAAGGGAGGGGTAGGGAGATGACTGTGGGCAAGCTTTGAGCTTTCGCCCATGGGCGGGTAGGGCTGATCGAGCGGCAGCTTGAGCTGCGCCGAGCGCTCCTTGGCATAGGCAACCGAGGTCTCGTAGCGGTGATGGCCGTCGGCGATGATGAGCTTCTTGTCAGCCATGGCGGTGACGATGAGGTTGATGAGGTTGGGATCGGTGAGTTTCCAGACCTTGTGGACGACGCCGTACTCGTCGGTGATAGCGAGATCGGCGGGGGTGGCGTCGCCGACCTGCTTGCCGTCGGTGCCCCCGTACTTGCCGTCATTACCGAAGATGAGCTTTTCGGCAGTGAAGGCCGGGTCGGAGTAGAGCATGTAGATCTGCTCACAGTAGGCGCGAGTGGCCTTGAAGAGGCTCAGGCGGTCGGACTTGTGCTTGGGAAAGGTCTGCTCGTGGCGGTAGATGACCTTGTCGGCGTAGTCGTAGAGGTGGCCGAGGGCGATGAAGCCGCGGCGCTCGCGAACCTCGTTGGTGTGGGGGACGGTGTAGGTCTGCGAGTAGCCGTAGAGAGCGGGCTCTCCCTCTTCGGCAAGGATGCGCTCTTTGCGCCAATTGCGGAGGGTCTCGGCGGCGCGGGTGTAGCAGTTTTCCTCGTCCGTATCGGTGGGGAACTGCTTGCCCAGGATGACGCGGATGAGGTTATAGGGGCTGGCTTCGTAGTAACGCTGCTGCATGGCCGGGGTGATCTTGTCGTAAGGCTGGGTGACGACGTCCTCCATCTTGACGCGAGAGGTGTCGTAACGAAGGGCGCGGAAGGGGTAGATGCGGGCCATGCTTTTTGTTTTCTCCAGATAAATGAGGTATTCAGTCATTGTACGGGTGTTGGGCGAATTGGGGACTCCGCGGCGGCGGACAGCGGTTCCGCAGCCTGCGACGCCGAGCGGAAAATGACGACGCGGGGTAACGAATGATTTTGAGATAGCGTCTATTCTCCTTGAGGTCTTTGCGGAAGGCGGCTGCCCCCGTTTCATTTGAGATTTGAAGGAGTATGGTGGAAGATTCCTTCCTGGTCGCGCGGAGGGTTCGGGTGCTCTTTATGCGGGATATGGCTCAGAAGCGGGGATGGCGGCGTATAGGACGGCTGCTCGCCGTTTTGGCACTGTGCGCGATCTGCTGGGGGGAGGTGGGCATAGCGCAGGAGAATCCTCTGGGCGAGGTGCACACGCAAGCTCCGCCACCCGCCGCGAAGACACCTGAGGATCTGAAGCCGGTGATCGAGGGCGCGGGCAATGTGGCGGCTCATGCGACGTCGAACCGGAACGCGCGGATACGGGTGGATGTGAACCTCGTGCTCGTTCCGGCGACGGTGACCGATCCGATGAACCGGCTGGTGACGGGGCTGGAGAAGGAGAACTTCCAGGTCTTCGACAACAATACAGGGCAGGTCATCAAGAGCTTCGCGACCGATGACGCTCCGGTTTCGATTGGGGTCGTCTTCGATCTGAGCGGGAGCATGTCGTCGAAGTTCATACGGGCGCAGAAGGCGCTAATGGAGTTTCTGCGGACCTCAAACCCTCTGGACGAGTTTTTTGTGGTGGGATTCAATGACCGGCCGGCGGTGATTGTGGACTATACCTCGCAGGTCGACGATGTCGAGGCGCGGATGGTGATGCTGAAGCCGGAGAAGCGGACGGCGCTGATCGATGCAGTCTACCTGGCCGTAGACAAGCTGAAGGATGCAAAGTACGACCGCAAAGCGCTTCTGATCATCTCCGACGGGGGCGACAACCGGAGCCGCTACACGGAAGGCGAATTGCGGCGGGCGGTGCGGGAGAGCGATGTGCAGATCTACGCCATCGGCATCTTCGATATGTATGCGCCGACTCCCGAGGAGCAGACGGGACCTCTGCTGTTGGCGGATATGTGCGACGTGACCGGCGGCCGGATGTTCCGGGTGATGGATGTTGGGGAGCTGGGAGATATCGCTACCCGAATCAGCGCGGAGCTGCGCAACGAATATGTGATCGGGTATACGCCCTCGGAGATGAAGCGGGATGGGAACTGGCGTAAATTGAAGATACGATTGGTTCCACCGCCGGGGCTTCCCCCGCTGACGGTGCACAATCGCCAGGGGTACTATGCACCTTCGGAGTAGGGGGTTTTGGGCGCTGGCGCTGGCGGCGGGGATGTGGATGCCAGGGGCGAGCGCGGTGAGCGCGTGGGCACAGACGGCAGGGGCTGGGCAACGGGCGGCTTCAACGCAGCCGCAGGCCGCGATTCAACCGCCGTCGCTGACAGTAGACCGCGATCCGGTGCCGTCGCCCGATCCGGAGACGCCGGCCACGCCGGCTACGGAGGCTCCGCAGGGGCTTCCCCAGGGAACGATTCAGAAGGGCGCGGGCGGCAGGTACACCCTGCGCGAAGACGCCTATGAAGTTCGGCTGAACGCGACCGTCGTGGACAATAGCGGGCGCTCCATTCAGACGTTGACCAAGGATGACTTCCGTGTGTATGAGGACGGGGTTCCTCAGACGATTGCGTCGTTCCGGCACGAAGACCTGCCGGTTTCACTCGGCATCCTGATCGACAGCTCCGGCTCGATGTACGACAAGCGCGTGGCGGTGGAAGAGGCTTCGCTGGACCTGGTGAAGCTTTCGAACCCCGCCGACGAGGCGTTCGTGGTGGACTTCTCGTGGGAGGCGTTCATCGACCAGGACTTTACCAGCGATATCACCAAGCTGCAGAAGGGGTTGGACTATATCAAGTCGAGCGGCGGGACGGCGCTTTATGACGCGCTGGTGGCGTCCGCCGACTATACGGCAAAGAACGCGAAGCATCCCAAGCAGGTGCTGCTGGTGATTACGGACGGTGAGGACAACGCTTCGACCGCGACGCTGGAGCAGACGATCCGCAGGATTCAGGATATCGACGGGCCGGTGATCTACAGCATCGGGCTGCTCTTCGGGCAGGATACGGATAAGCGCGAGGCGCGTCATGCGCGCCGGGTTCTGGAGTCGCTGTCGGAGGAGACCGGCGGCGTGGCCTACTTCCCGAAGTCAGTGAAGGACGTGGACGCGATTGCGGCGGAGGTGGCGAAGGACATTCGGACGCAGTACACCATCGCCTATCGTTCGACCAAGTCTCCGGAACTGGGCGGCTACAGGCAGGTGCATGTGGAAGCGAAGGCGAAGGGGATGGGAAAACTGTCGGTGCGGACGCGGGCGGGCTACTTCCCGAAGGTGGCAAAGGCCGATGGCACGAGTTCAGCGAATTCAAATGCAGCAGCCCCGGCGGACCCGGGGAAGCAGCCGCAGTAATGCGCGTGGCAGACAATGTCGTCGACCTGGTGGGGCGGACGCCGATGGTGCGGTTGGGGCGGCTGAGCCCGCCGGGCGGTGCTGAGATATGGGCCAAACTGGAATTTCTGAATCCGGGCGGCAGCATCAAGGATCGTGCCGCACTAGGAATCGTTCTGGACGCGGAGCGGCGGGGAGTCCTGCGGGCCGGTTCGACGATCGTTGAGGCGACGGCGGGAAATACCGGCGTGGGGCTGGCGCTGATCGGCGTCAACCGCAGATACAAGGTGATGCTGTACGTGCCGGAGGGGTTTGCCGAGGAGAAGTGCATCCTGATGCGAGGGCTGGGCGCGACGGTGGTTCGCACACCGGAGGCCGAAGGGATTGCAGGGGCAATTCGACGAGCATTGCAATTTGAGCGGGAGACCGAGGGAGCATTCGCCGCGCTGCAGTTCGAGAATCCGGCGAATCCGGACTTCCATGAGCAGACCACGGCGGCGGAGATATGGGAGCAGATGGGAGGTCGCGTCGATGCGTGGGTCGCCGGAGTTGGATCGGCGGGAACCTTTACCGGAGTCGCCCGGTTCTTAAAGAAGCGGCGGCCGTCGGTGGTCAATGTCGCCGTAGAACCGCAGGGAAGCGTGTTGCAGGGAGGTTTACCGGGACGCCACAAGGTCGAGGGAATCGGCGTGTCGTTTGTGCCGGTCACCTTCGACCGTAACGTATGCGACCGAATTATCAAGGTAATGGATGACTCCGCGTTTGCGATGGTGAAACGACTGGCGGCGGAAGAGGGAATCTTTGCGGGGTCGAGCGCCGGGGCCATGGTGTATGCGGCGGTGGAAATTGCCCAGGAACTGGGCGCGGGAAAGCGGGTGGTAACCGTGATTCCGGATTCAGCGGAACGGTATTTAAGTAAGGGAATCCTTGAGTGAAGAGTTTTCAGGGAGAGGGAGTGAAGGCGGATGGCTGAGGCGAAGAAGCACGGATTTGCGACGCGGGCGATCCACGACGGGCAGGCGCCGGATGAGTTGACGGGTGCCGTGAATGTGCCGATCTACCTGACTTCGACGTATCAGCAGGAAGAGATTGGCAGGAACAAAGGATATGAATATGCGCGGTTGACGAACCCGACGCGCGACGCGCTGGAGGAGAGCTTGTGCTCGCTCGAAGGCGGGACGAGCGCACATGCGTTTGCCAGCGGCATGGCTGCGATTACGGCGATGTGCACCATGATGAAGATGGGCGACCATGTGGTGTGCTCGGACAACGTCTATGGTGGGACGGCGCGGATGTTCGACAAGGTAATGGCGAACTATGGGCTAACCTTCACCTATGTTGATACCAGCGAGGCGGAGAAGGTAGCGGCGGCAATTCGACCGGAGACGAAGCTGGTGCATATTGAGACGCCTACCAATCCGATGATGGGGATTACGGATATTCGCGCGGTGGCTGACATCTGCCATGCGCATGGCGTGGAGTTGAGCGTCGATAACACCTTTCTGTCGCCCTATTTACAGCAGCCAATCGCGCTGGGCGCGGATATCGTCATGCATTCGACGACCAAGTTCCTCAATGGACACTCTGACGGCCTGGGCGGCGTTCTGGTCTGCACGAAGCCGGAGCAGGCGGAGCGCTTCCGGTTTGTGCAGAAGTGCACGGGCGGGATTTTGTCGCCGTTCGAGAGCTATCTGCTGCTACGCGGGGTCAAGACACTGGCCGTTCGAATGAAACAGCATGATGCCAATGGTCGGGCGGTTGCCAACTTCCTGAATGGGCACAGGGCGGTGAAGCGGGTCTTCTATCCGGGGCTGGCGGAACATCCGCAGCACGAGCTGGCGAAGCGTCAGCAGAGCGGATTTGGGTCGATGCTCTCGATGGACCTGGGCACGCTGGAGCGGGCGAATCTCTTTGCGAAGTCGCTCGGGCTGTGCTATCTGGCAGAGAGCCTGGGCGGGGTCGAGACGCTCATCTGCCACCCGGCCAGCATGACTCACGCGGCGATAGGTGCCGAAGGACGAGCGCGGCTGGGCATCACCGATGGGCTGATCCGCGTCAGCGTCGGGATTGAAGATGTGGAGGACATTGTGGCCGATCTGGGGCAGGCGTTAGCCCGGCTGGGTTAAATCGAGGTGTCCAGAGAGCAGAGTGCCTATGTCTTCTTTAGCTTCAGCGCTAAAGTCCCCTCAGGATTAAGTACTTCTATTTCTTGGGCATGGAGAGTAAGCGATATCGATGCCTGCATTTCGTGAAATTACTCGGGATTATGGTTGAACCACTTTCGCAACTCGCTGCTTGAGGTTGATCCTTCAATCTAGTCCTGGCGATTGCTGCGCCTGCCGCCCCTAATGATCCTTCTGGTTCTTGCAGCCGCACGATTCACGAACGACCAATTTCACGGGGAGGACCGTTCTGATGGTGGAAGTCGAGGCTTCACTCTTGATCTTTTGCAGCAGCAGGCGTGCAGAGGTGCGCCCGAGTTCCGCCGCGGGTTGACGCACGGTCGTTACGGGAGGCTTCAGCAGGGTGTAGAAGTCAACATCGTCGAAGCCGACCAGAGCCACGTCCCTGGGTACCTCGATCCTGAGAGCTCGGAGGGTCTTGATGACGCAGATGGTACAGGCGTTGTTTGCCGTAAACAACGCATCGGGGCGGTCCGCCGAGTCGAAAAGCGCCGATAAAACACTCTTTGCGGTTGCTTCATTCGACAACATCAGCTTTTTTGGGGAAAGCTTTTCCTGTCGCATGCGCTCTTCATAGCCTGCGATGCGCTCTCGAACCGGCCGCAGGTGGGAGTTCATCACAAGACAAACGATCTTTTTGTGGCCATGACCGATGAGGTGTTCCACTGCCATCCGCGCCCCGACACGGTTTTCGACCTCGACCGAGTCGGTGAGAACCGCTTCGGAGGGGCGATCGATGGTGACAATGGGAGTTGATCCCGAAGCCAATCTTTTCAGGTACTTGCTGTGGCTGTCTGCCGGGACAAGCAGAATGCCGTCGACTGGGTGGCTCGCCATCTCTTCGACCTGTGCTTCCTCAATGGAGGAGGTGCCATTGGACGCTGCCAGCCAGACTAGGTAGCCGGCCTGACGCGCGGTGTCCTGAATGGCGTGACTGACGACGGAAAAGAAGCTGTCCGCGAGATCGGGGACGATCAGGCCGATGGATTTTGACGACTGCCCTGTCAGGATGCGGGCGGCGCGATTGGGACGATATCCCAACTGCCGTATCGCTGCGTGAACCTTTTTTGCTGTTTCGGCGGCCACATAGGGGTGGCCGTTAATCGTTCGGGAGACGGTCATCGGACCGACTCCGGCAGCCCGTGCCACGTCGTCCAGGGTTGCTTTTTTGCTAGGGGGTGTCTTGCGCACAGGAGCCTTTTGACAATGTTTTATGAGAGGGCTAACACAGCATTCACAATACTAAACTTAGATTTCAACAGCTAAATGATTATTTTTTCATTGACATGGGGTGCTCCATCGGGCGAACATGATGCTCGTTGTGGTAACGCAATCATACGATAGTTAACATGCACTAAAATTTTGGAGGCAGGGATGAAGAAAAAGTGGTTCGATGGCCGTCTCACGCTGCTGTTTGCCATGCTCTGCGCATTTGCGCTTGTGGCTCCGGTATTAGCTCAATCAGATAGTTCGTCGATCTCAGGCACGGTCACCGACTCGTCGGGCGCTGTGCTTCCCAATGCGAAGATCACAGTTCATAACAACGCAACCGGCGCTGATCGTTCCCTTACCAGCAGCCAGGGCGGCGATTTTACCCTGACTAATCTTCCCTCGGGCGACTACAACATTCGTGCCGAGGCCGACGGCTTTCAGACGACGACGCTGACCAACGTGCATCTCGATCCGAGCATCGGTCGGCGTATCGATATCGCCCTGAAAGTCGGCACGGCCTCAACCGAGGTCAATGTCGTGGCTGGCGCCAACACCGTGCAGACGGAGAGCGGATCGGTCGGACAGCTCATTACCCAACAGCAGGTCAAGAGCATTCAGCTCAATGGACGCAACCCTATTTACCTCTCCCAGCTTGAGCCTGGCGTTGTGCGTGGCCAGTCGATGGCAGCCTTCAACTTTGGTCTCGACAACGGCATCAACGTCAATGGCGCGCGCTCTCAGGAGAGCGTAATCACCTACGACGGTGCGCCGATGGTGCGTACCCGCTCCAACGGCACCAGCGTTGGCGTCGCCGATGTGGATTCGACGTCTCAGATTCAGGTGCTGACCACCAGCTACCCGGCCGAGTATGGTCGTACTTCAGGCGGCCAGATCCGTATGATTCCCAAGAGCGGTACGAGCGACTTTCACGGCAGCGTCTTCGAGTACTTCCGCAATACTGCCCTGAACGCCAACACCTGGGCCCGCAACAACTCGGGTACCAAGCGGCAGGGCTTCCACTACAACCAGTTTGGCTGGAACCTGAATGGCCCCCTCTTCATTCCTGGCCACTTCAACAAGGATCATAAGAAGCTCTTCTTCCTGGTTGGACAGGAATGGACGCGGTACAACCACGACGATCTCTCTCAGCAGAAGGTTCCAACGGCGCTGATGCGCACGGGCAACTTCAGTGAACTGCTCGGACCCAACATCTTCTACAGCAAGCCCGTGCAGCTTGTGAACCCGAATACGGGTCTGGCCTGCCCTAACAACGACTTCAGCGACGGGAAGTGCGGTATTGCCCTCAGTCCCAACGGAATCGGATTGCTCAATGCCTATCCTCTGCCATCGGCGGCGCAAACCTCAACCAATAACTGGATTGACTCGGCACCCTACACCGAGAAGCAGCGCAAAGACTCCGTCGTCATCGACTTTGTTCCCACCGAGGCGCATCACTTCCGCTTCAGCCTGCTGAACTACAACTACGACGACTACGAGCCGCACTTCGGCAACTTCAACCTCAATCCTCGTATCTTCCACCGTCCGAACCAGATCGGTGTCTTCCACTACACCTGGACTGTCAGCCCCACGATGGTCAACGATGCTTATGTCTCGGGCGCGGCGGACCACGTCACCATCGGCATCGACACCTCGTCGGGCCGCTACGACCGTACCAAGTACGGTATCAACTATCCTTACCTTTATGGGGCCGCAAGCAAGGTGGTTCCCAACAAGATTCCGACCGTTCAGCTCAACAACTTTGGAACGCTTGACGGCGGTCCGTATCCCTCGCGCTCCGGCGGCATCGTCTATGACTTTGGTGACACCCTCACCAAGGTCTGGGGCAACCACACGATCAAGATTGGCGGTCTGTGGGAGTATGCCGGTGAGAACAACTATGACCAGATCAGCGTAGACAATACGCGGCCCGGTACGACCAACAATCAGAACGGCTTGTTCGTCTTTACCGATAACCGCGGCGGTGGCCCGACGACCAAGGCGGGCATAGCGAACGTGGCACTCGGTCTCTTTGACACTTATGGCGAGATCGGTACGCGCTCCTACACGCTGTTCCGAGGCAACATGTTCGAGGGCTTCGCGCAGGACCAGTGGCGCGTCAACCCGAAGCTCGTGCTCGAGTACGGCATTCGCTACAGCGTCATGACTCCGTACCATGCGCTCTGGGGCAACCAGGCCTTCTTCAGCGAGAAGGACTATGATCCATCGCTTGCTCCTACGGTGGATCCCACCACGGGCTTCCTCACCGGCGGAGATCCTCTGAACGGCGTCGTTATCCCGGGCAGCGGCTTTCCCAGCAAGGCAAAGGGACATGTGCCCGATGCCATCCTCGAGAATGGCTACAAGCGTCTCTTCCGCGGGTATAGCACAGGCTACTCTCCCACCGTCTACAGCGACATTCAGCCGCGCTTCGGCTTTGCCTACCAGGTGACGCCGGGTACGGTCATCCGCGCCGGTGTCGGCCGCTACGTGCAGCGTCTCGGTATCAGCGATACGGTTCACGTTGGCGGCAACGCTCCGTTCCAGCCCGCGTCGAACGTTACCCTCGGCAGTGTCGACAACCCGGGCGGCGTAGGCATCAACTCCACCCCGCTCGCCTTCACCTCTCACTCCTACACGTATCCCAGCCCCGAAGCCTGGGGATGGAACCTGACCATGGAGCAGGAGTTCCAGAAGATCGGCGTCTTTACCCTGAGCTACGTTGGCCGTCGCGGCTACCATCTCGAGCAGTTGGCGAATGTCAACCAGTTGCCGCTGGGAACCAGGAATCTCCCGGAAAACAAGGGTATCAACCCGGATGCGCTGCGTCCATACAAGGGCTACTCCACCATTATTGAAGCCCAGAATACGGGTGGATCGAACTATCACTCCCTGCAGGCAAACCTGAAGCGGCGTCTTAACCACGGCTTCCTCTTCGGAGTCGCCTACACCTGGTCGAAGAGCCTTGATTATGGATCGTCGAACGGCTTCAGCATCCCCAACGCAGCCAGCAACGCTGCCATGTATGGACCGAGCGACTTCGACACCCGCCATGTGCTGGTAACGAACTACGTCTGGGACATTCCGTACGGCACTCACGCCAGCAATCCGTTGGTTCGCACTCTCGTTGGCGACTGGCAGTTCTCCGGAACCATCCAGGCACAGTCAGGCCGTCCGCAGAGCGTCACGCGGAACCTCGACCAGGCTGGAGTCGGGCCGGGTTCGGGCAACCAGTTCTACATCCTCAATCACAACCCGGCCCTGCCTCACAAGTTCTCTGGCGGCAAGACTTCGGACCAGTGGTATGAGGGAGTAGGGTCGACCGCGTGGTCGCCCGCGCCGCTCAGCACCTTTGCTCCGCGTGGAATGCGTGGTAAGGTCTACGGTCCCGGCTTCAACAGCTTCAGCGCCGCACTCCAGAAGGGATTCCACATCATTCCGAGCCACGAAAATCATCAATTGATCTTCAAGGCAGAAGCCTTCAACTACCTCAACCACCCCAACTGGGATAACCCCGACAACAACCCGACCAGCAGAACCTTTGGTCAGGTTACCGGAAAGGGCGGTACCTACTCGTCTGAACGGCAACTACAGTTCAGCCTGCGGTATGCGTTCTAACGTCATACTCCGATGCGGCTTGCCTGATGCTAGGCAAGCCGCATTTTTTCTGAATGATGAGATTCCACACAAGCCTGAATGTGTGGATTTTTTCTTTTAAGACTGTTGTTTGCGTAGATATCCGAAAGAACGATTCGTGTCATTTTGTTTCATGCGTGGGTTCAGCCCAAACTCAGGGGGAATGGCGACTTCTTGACCCCTCCATGTCCGATAGTGAGTCACAGCATCGCAGTGTCTCGCAGGAGTAGGGACGTGGCCTTCCGATTACGAGGAAAATAAGGCACACTGGTACACCACAGGGAAAAGGAGACTGCCATGGTCTACGGGAGAGGGATGTTACTGCTGGGCGCTGCCTCGATACTGCTGGCGGGCGGAGGAGGTAGGAGCCTGCACCTATCTACGGAAAACGGCTTGAGTGCCGCGCAAGTGCATTCGGCCTCCAGCATGTCGGCTGTGCCGCTCAAGGTGGAGAAACTGGACCCGGCGCTGGATCAGATCATTCCCGCCGACGCGAGACTGCAACAGGTCGCCGACGGCTTCAAATGGACCGAAGGCCCTGTCTGGATTTCCTCCGGGTATCTTCTCTTTGCGGAGATTTCGAGCAACAGCATCCGCAAGCTGACTCCGGATGGCCATGTCAGCATCTTCATGCAGCCCAGCGGATACAAAGGGACTGCACCCTACGGCGGACCCGAGCCGGGATCGAACGGGATGACCCTCGACCGGCGCGGTCGCCTCACGGTGGCCGGCCATGCGCAGCGTGACGTGTGGCGGTTAGAGTCGCTCGATCCCCATGCCCAGGTCACGATTCTGGCCGACAGCTATCAGGGCAAAAAGCTCAATAGCCCGAACGATCTCGTGTACAGGTCTGACGGGTCGCTTTATTTCACCGATCCCCCCTACGGTCTGCGCACCCAGAGCGATAAAGATCCGGCAAAGGAGTTGAACTTTAATGGTGTCTACCGGATACCCGGAGCAGCAGCGCAGAAGCCGGGGAGTGAACCGCATCGTTCGCAGCTCCAGCTTTTAATTAAAGATCTCCCGCGGCCCAACGGTATCGCTTTCTCGCCGGATGAGAAGTTTCTCTATGTCGATAGCTCAGGGCCTGAAAAGCTATGGATGCGCTATCCGGTTAGGACGGACGGTTCTCTTGGCGCGGGCAAGGTTTTCTTTGACGCAAGCTCCGATACCAGGCCAGGTGGCCCGGACGGAATCAAGATCGATGTAAAGGGAAATGTCTATAGCACCGGCCCCGGAGGGATCTGGATCTTTTCTCCTAACGGCAAGCACCTGGGGACGATTTTGCTGCCGGCAGTCGCTGGGAACTTTGCCTGGGGCGGAGCCGATCACCGAACGCTCTACATCACGATGGGGAGCAGCGTGCAACGGGTTCAATTGAAGATCGCGGGCCTTCGCGCACGCTAGGCGCGCTCGAAACCGATTCTCGTTTGAGTAAGCCTTGGAGGGAATATGAGTCGAATCAGATTTGAGACATGGGTATTGTTTGCGGCCTTTTTGGGCAGCACGCTGGCCCTGGCTGCCGGTCCCCGTCAGTGGCAGAGCGGCAAGCTGATGGATACCGAGCAGCAGAAGGTGACGGAAGGAAGCACCACAACCTACCATACGGACAGCGAAACAAAGTACAAAAATGGCAAGACCAATCATTCTAAGGATGCAACGGCGAGGACGACCGACGATGTGGATACCTATGAGGTCTATACCATCCTGGGACCGGACAAGACCTATGTCGCTCGCGAAAAGCTTCTGTTTCCATGGTCAAAGCCGGCGAATGTCACGGTCGGGGCCGAGATCAAATTTGCCGTTGAAGGCAAGCGTCTTTATATCCTGGGCGACGATCAGAAAGAGCACAAGGCCTCCGTTGTAAAGATTAGCGTCAACCAGAAGGAATAGGTCGTAGCGTTCCCCCGGCGCGAGAATTGAATCTGGAGTTCGGGGATTTACCTGCGAACGCGGTATACCGTCCGGACTTCGGTTCGGTGGTAGAAAGGAGACATGTCCGATTCGAGCCTCACGCCGGAGATGGCTTCGATCCTCACTGAGGTTCGCCGGTTGGCCGTCACCGCTTCGTCGCTCGAATCTCTGCAGAAGGGGATTGCGGAAATCATCTCCCAGCGACTTTCTTATTACAGTTGGACCGGGTTTTACATGCTGGACGCGAACGATCCCGGCATGCTGCTCCTCGGGCCCTTCGTCGGCGATCCAACTCCGCATGTGCGTATTCCCGTGAGTGAAGGCATCTGCGGAGCGGCAGTTGCCTCGGGAGAGACGGTGGTCGTTGATGACGTCAACGCAGATCCCCGCTATCTCTCATGCTCCATCGAGACCAAATCCGAGATTGTCGTCCCCATCTATGCGCATGACACCGTGGTCGGCGAGATCGATATCGACAGTCACCGCATCGCCGCATTCGGTCAAGTGGATCGCTCCTTCCTCGAAGAGGTAGCTCGGGTAATTGGGAGCTATATGGAACGACATTTCGGTAAGGTTCTCAAGGGCTGAACGAGATACTGTCCACCGGGCTTCGCAGCCGGGTCTCTTCCCGATTCTTGATATAATTTTGGCGTCCCTGACAAGATTCGAACTTGTGTTCTCGCCCTGAAAAGGCGGTGTCCTGGGCCGGTCTAGACGACAGGGACGTTAATGATTGCTGGAGTCGCAACCTGCTTTCGACGCTATCAATATAGATGGCTTGTGTCAAAAAAGCGCGACAGCGAATCGATGCCAGGATCGTGAGGCATTTTGCCGATCAGAAGCCCTCGATCTTTGCCTGAAGAGGTCGAGAGAAGTCCGAATGGGCCAGTTTGCTTACGGGTTATTTCGATCCGGATATGAGTTTAGTGAAGATTGAACCTTCGCGGACCATGGACTCATCTAAAATTGAACCTCATAGTGTTGTTGCCTAATCAAACACCTAACGCATCTGCGTTTATCAGCTTGGATGCGAGCCTTTTAGGCAGGCCTTTGCAATTGCCGTTTTTTAGATTGAAGGAGAAACACTGTGTCTTTGACTTTGAGTTCTCGCCGCATTCTGCGGCTCGCCATATGCGCGGGCATCTGCCTCTCTTTTGCAGGATGCAAATCCGCTCCGCCTCCTGCTGCCGCCGCTCCCCAGGCGATGCCGGTCAAGGTCGCTCCGGTAACCCTGGCCGCGGTTCCAAATACTGATACCTACGTTGCTACCATCAAGAGCCGCCGTTCGGCGACGATGCAGCCCCAGGTAGACGGGAATATCACCCGTATCTACGTCAAGTCGGGCGATGCCGTCAAAGCCGGCCAGGTGTTGATGCAGATCGACCCGCTCAAGCAGCTTGCCACGGTTCAGCAGCAGCAGGGAACCGAGGCGCAGAAGAAGGCGGTCTATCAGTACAACCAGGGAGAGGTAGAGCGGCAGCGCAAGCTGTTTGAGGCGGGAGTCACGTCCAAGCAGGCCTACGACCAGGCCGTGCAGGCGTATCAAAACTCCAAGGGAGATTTTGACTCTTCGGTGGCGCAGACCAACACGCAGAAGCAACAACTGGCCTACTATCAGATTCGCGCTCCTTTCGCCGGCATCGTCGGCGACATCCCTGTGCATCTCGGAGATTATGTCTCCGCTACAACGATGCTTACGACGGTAGACGAGAACGCCGACCTGGAAGCGTACATCTATGTTCCCGCCGAACGAGAGAGCGAGGTCAAGAGAGGCCTGCCCGTCGAGATTCTCGACGCGGATGGAACCGCGATCGTCAAAACGTCCATCGACTTCCTCTCCCCGCAGGTTGACAACAGTTTGCAGGGCATTCTGGTCAAGGCCAGGGTGCCGCGGACGTCGCAGCGTCTCCGCAACGGTCAGTTGGTGAAAGCGCGGATCACATGGAACAGCAAGCCCGTTCCCACGGTTCCCGTGCTTGCGGTCACGCGCGTCGGGGGCCAGGCTTTCGTCTATCTTGCCACCGCTAAGGGCGACGGGTACTCGGCCCACCAGGTTCCAGTCAGCCTGGGCGAGACCCAGGGTAATACCTATCCCGTACTCAGCGGCCTCAACCCCGGAGATCGCGTCATTATCTCCGGCCTGCAGTTTCTACAGGAAGGTGCCCCCGTCAAGCCCATGGGCTAAGGCGAGCGCTTGAAGTCTGTCATGATCCGGGCGCTCTCTTTGCGCGTCGCCCGGTCTCACGCTGCATCCCGGGCAGCAGCCCCGGCCAGAGGTAAACCTTGTTCGTTGACTTTTTCATTCGCCGCCCGATCTTCGCTACGGTTTGCGCTCTTCTGATCATCCTTGCCGGTGCTATCGTCATCCCGTCGTTGCCGATTGCGCTCTATCCGCAACTGGCGCCGCCGCAGGTCACGGTTTCGAGCGTCTACATTGGAGCCAACGCGCAGGCTGTCGAATCCGCCGTCACCATTCCGCTGGAAGAGTCCATCAACGGCGTCGAGGGAATGCGCTACATTACCTCGACGAGCGGCAACGATGGAAGCAGCACCATCACGGTCACCTTCCAGACAGGGTACGACCTGAACATTGCGGCGGTTGACGTTCAAAACAGAGTCGCCAGCGCCCAAGGCGTTCTTCCGCAGACCGTCAAGAACACCGGCGTCAGCATCATCAAGGCCAACCCCAGCTTCATCTTCGCCGCCGGCTTCTACTCGGACAACAACCGCTACTCGCAGGAGTTCATCTCCAACTACCTTGACCTCTATGTCAAGGATCCGATCAAGCGCATCAGCGGCGTCGGCGATGTCAGAATCTTCGGCGAACGCAAATATGCCATGCGGATCTGGCTCGACCCAGTCAAACTGGCAGCGCGCCAGCTTACCGCCTCCGATGTTGTCAGTGCATTGCAGGAGCAGAACGTCGAGGTCGCCGCCGGCGCCATCGGACAACAGCCTTCGGATCCGAAACAGAACTTCCAGATAGCGGTTCGCGTCGTCGGCCGTCTCAGTACACCGGAAGAGTTCAACAACATTATTCTCAAGAACACCTCTGCTGGTATCGTCCAACTTAAAGACGTAGGACGAGCCGAGATTGGGGCCGAAACTTACGCCAGTAGCCTTAAATACTCCGGCCAACCTGCTATTGGTATCGGTGTCCAGCAATTGACCAACGCCAACGCGCTTAGTGTCGATGAATTGGCCAAGGCTGAGCTGAAGAACCTGTCGAAATCGTTCCCACCCGGCCTGCATTATGTGATTGCCTTCGATTCAACCACGGTTGTCGGCGACTCGATTCACGAGGTGCTGGTCACTCTTGCCGAAGCCATCATCATTGTCATCATCGTTATCTTCCTCTTCCTGCTTGACTGGAGAGCCACCATCATTCCCGCGGTTACCATTCCCGTGGCGCTGGTCGGAACCTTCTTTTTCATTAAGATCTTCGGCTTTTCCATCAATTCGCTAACTCTCTTTGGCATTACGCTGGCTACAGGCCTGGTCGTTGACGACGCTATCGTTGTGATCGAGAACGTGCAGCGCCATATCGGCGAGGGCGACAGCGACCCGCATCATGCCACCTCGAACGCTATGGCCGAAGTCACCAGCGCGGTCATCGCCACGTCCCTGGTGCTCATCTCCGTCTTTGTGCCGGTCAGCTTCTTCCCCGGCACCACGGGAATTCTCTATAAGCAATTTTCGCTGACCATTGCTTTCTCCATTGCGATCTCGGCATTCAATGCGCTCACGCTTTCGCCCGCGCTCGCAGCAATCCTGCTTCGCGGCGAAGAGGCCAAATACAAGCTCTTCGAGTGGACACATATCCCGGCGTTGGCAAATGGTTACAGCCGGTTGGCCCACGGCATCGACCATTCGATCGATAGCGTGTCCAGGGCCTATGGCCGCGTCATTCATTACGGCCTGCGCATCCGCTATCTGCTTCTGCTGGTCTTTATCGCAGTGCTCGGCGCTACAGCCTACATGTATCAGCATGTTCCGACTGCCTTTGTCCCATCGGAGGATCAGGGCTATTTCATCATGCAGGTACTCGCTCCGCAGGGCGCGTCGCTGACGTATACGACGAAGCTGGCGGATCAGGCGCAGGCCATTCTTGCTCAGGATAAGGACGTTCAGGGCTCCTTCTCGGTGATGGGTTTCGGCTTCAGCGGAAATTCACCCAATCAGGGCCTCATCTTCGTGCCTCTCATTCCGCAGTCCAAGCGGCTCGAGAAAGGCCACGCCGTCACCGACGTGATTGCCCGGCTTACGCCAAAGCTTTATGGCATTCCCGGAGGCATCGTCGCCGCTTTCGAGCCTCCCGCCATCCAGGGTATCGGCAGCTTCGGCGGATTCCAGTTCGAGTTGCAGGACCAGGGCCGCAACACGCTGGCCGACCTTGACAATGTCGCGCACCAGATCGTCGGCGCCGGACGCGACCCGCACTCGGGGCTCACCGGTCTCTACACCTCATTTACAGCCAATGACCCTCAGCTTCTGGTGAAGATCGACCGCGAGAAGGCCAAGTCCATGGGCGTTCCCTTCAATCAGATCTCGGATGCGCTCGGCGTCTATATGGGATCGGCGTATGTCAACGACTTCGACTTCAATAACCGTTCCTATCGCGTCTATGTTCAGGCGGACGCGCCCTTCCGGCAGACAGCGGCTAATATTCACCAGTTCTACGTCCGCTCGAACACCGGGCAGATGATCTCGCTGGATAACCTGGTTTCGATTGAACAGAGTTCAGGCCCGCAGACGATCAGTCACTACAATCTCTTCCGCTCTGCCGAGATTCTGGGTTCATCCGCCCCGGGCCTCTCCTCGATGGAAGGCATCGAGGCCATGCAGAAGCTGGCCGAGAAACACATGCTGCAGGGCATGAAGTATGAGTGGTCAGGCCTTGCTCTTGAAGAGGTCGAGGCCAGCGGCAAAGCGGTAATCATCTTCGGCCTTGGCATTCTGGTGGTCTATCTCACCCTCGCGGCCCTGTATGAGAGCTTCGCGCTGCCCTTTATCATTCTGCTTGCCGTACCGACAGCAGTTCTCGGAGCCCTGGGCTTCATTGCCGCAAGGGGGTTGTCCGACGACGTCTATGTCCAGATTGGGCTGGTCATGCTGATCGGGCTTTCGGCGAAGAACTCGATTCTGATCGTCGAGTTTGCCGAGCAGATTCGCGCGAAGGGGGCCTCCATCACCGAGGCCGCCATCCAGGCCAGCGAACTGCGTCTGCGTCCGATCCTGATGACCAGCTTCGCCTTCATCCTCGGCGTTCTGCCGCTGGTCTTCGCTACCGGCGCCGGCAAGTTGGGCCGCCACTCTGTAGGAACGGCGATCGTGGGTGGAATGTTCGTCTCTACAATCCTCAACCTCTTCTTCATCCCTGTGCTCTATGTCATTCTACAGACGCTGCTTATTCGCTTCTCGAAACACAAGTCTCCGTCCGATGGCGAATTGCCTCCGCCTGAAGTTGCAGCCTGATCCTGGATTTTCTGCAAGCAAGTGAATCCCCCCTGCGTCCTGTTTCCGAGACGCAGGGGATTCATTTGCTCATCTGTAGAGGCAGGCCTGTTCGAGTTCCAGCAGATTTGCGGAGCGCCTAAAGCTTCGCCAGCGCTGCAAGCACATCGACCGGCTCAGGCCGGACGCGGAAGTCGGCGTACGCTTCCGCAAAGGCGATCGTCCCGTCCTGCCGGATGACGAAGACCGCAGGCAGCGGCAGCCGCCAGCTAGCCTCTGTGGCGTTGTGATAGCTGAGCCCGGCGTTGTTGTAGGGGATATTGACGAGGATGCTCTGGTAGTAGCGCCGGTGTTCCTGGGGGATGGTATAGGCAACGCCAAACTCTTCGGCCACCGTTGCATCCGGATCGGAGAGCAGAGGGAAGGGCAGTTCGTGCTGCTGAATCGTGAAATCGTTGTGGCGCAGCGTCTGCGGCGAAATAGCGACGAACAATGCGCCCAGCTTCCGAACTTCCGGATAAAGATCCCGCCAGGTTTCAAGTTCGGTGACGCAGTAGGGACACCATCGCCCGCGAAAAAAGTTGATAACCAGAGGCCCCAGCGCAAGCAGGTCGCTTGAGTTCAGAGGCTTGCGGCTGCGCGTGTCCTGCAGGGCGAAGCCGGGAGCGGGGCTGCCTGGCTTTAGGATGCGGTCTTCGATGCCGGTGTTGAAGAGGTCAGCGGTAGCCTTCTCCGAGATCGCAAGTCGTTCCGGCTGTACGAGCCTGCGGGTATTTTGCGTAATGTGATCGAGCTGGTCCTGAAGAGAGTTGGCCACAGAGTCCATTATCGCAGCCGCCGCTGCCGGGCGTCACATTGCGCCCAGCAGTTTGACCAGCCGCTCAAAGCCCTCTTCGCGCGCCTTTTTATTTGCCGGCGTCGGGTCCGGAGCCTCGCCCGCGCGCATGAAGCCGTGGCCTGCGCCGTCGTAGATGACGGGTTCATATTTTTTATGGGCTGCCTTCATCGCCTCGGTAGTGGCGGGAACGGTCGCGCTGATGCGGGCGTCGTTGCCTGCGTAGAATCCATAAACGGGTGCGGTGATGGCTGCGAGGTCAGATGGCGCTGGACCGTAGAAGACGAAAGCTGCGTTGAGGCCATGGCGATGGGCGGCGAAGGCAAAGGATTTGCCGCCTCCCCAGCAGAAGCCAGCCACTGCCAGCTTGCCGTTGGCTGAAGGAATCGTCTTTGCATAGTCGGCTGCCGCGTCGAGGTCGGCATTGACCTCATCCGGATTAAGCCCGGAGACAGCCTTGGTCGCGTCGTTCTGGCTGGTAAACGAGCTGAAGTCGCCACCGTTGGGCCCGTGGCCGGAGAGCAGGTCGGGCGCGATGACGATGTATCCCGCGGCCGCGATCTCGTCGGCCATCTCTCTGGCCCAGTCGGTCAGGCCGAAGATCTCGTGGATAAGGATGACCACCGGAGCCTTCCGGCTCACCTCGGGATAGGCGACGAAGGCCTGAACCGTGCGCCCATCATGTTTCAGCGCGACGTATTCGTGATGGCGGGGGGAGGCGTCGAGGCGGGCTTTGGCCCAGTCCTGGGCCTGGGCGGCAAGGGGAAGCAGAAGGAGAACGGCGAAAATTTTAAACGCGGCATGTCGCATGGGGGGAGTGTAGCCCCCATCTCAATTGCCCGGCAAGACTTTAAGGCAAACGGCGGTGGGTCCGTATGAATTCAAACGGACCTACTGCCAGACAAGCCCCTCTCACACGGTAGTGAGCTTGAGAGTGATGCCGATATCGGCAGTCTGCGGACGGCTGGCCGGGAGGGTTACCCGAAGGCCGGATGCTTCCTGCCTGAACTTCATGTGGCCATCCCGTCCGAGCATCGAAACTCCGGTGATCTTTGCCGGATGCTGCGGGCTGGAGTTGCCGAGCGATGAAATCACGGCTTCTCCGTTCGGCCAGCCCTGAACAAACGCATAGATGACGGAGCCTTTGGTGGTGAAACGGACGTCTTCCGCCGTAAGGTCGGGCTTTTTGCCCTCGTTGGGATCGAATTCCTTGCCATTAGAGGCGATGACAACCTTGGTGGATGGGCCTTCGCCATAGATCTTCCAGGGCCGCGTCCCGTAGATGCCCTCGCTGTTGACGGCCATCCAGCCGGTGATGCCGTTGAGAGTGACCATCTCCTCAGCGTCCAGTTCGCCCGAGTTGGGCAGCGGGAAGTTCAGCAGCAGGTTGCCGTTCTTGCTGACGATATCGACCATCAGGTCGATGACCTTTTTCGCGGTCTTGTACTTGATGCCGCGCTTGTAGTGCCACTGCCCGATGCAGGTGTCGGTCTGCCATGGGGTGGGGGAGATGTCGTCGAGGACGCCGCGCTCGCGGTCAAGAGCGCAGGTTCCGGTCGTGCAGTCGCTGGCTGTCTTGCTGTTATAGACGGCTTCGACCTTGCCGCCATGTTTGGAGGCGCTGAGGTTGTAGAGATTGGCGAGAAGGGATAGCCCATACTCGTCGAAGGGAATGCCGCCGTCGGTATAGAGCAGGTCGGGCTGGTGCTGATCGACCAGGTCCTTGATGCGGTTGAAGTATTGCTGCTTCCACCATGAGGGCGCGACGCGGCCCATGGCCTTTGCGGTCTTGGCGAAGTCGGCGGGCATGCCGGAGTAGTCGTGATAGAGGTCTTTGTACGCGGGAAGAACACCGTCGTACGCGACTCCGGCAAGAGGTCCGGTCGAGTCGCAGGTATGGGACGGCGCGAGCCAGTCGAAGGAGTTCGACAGGTGCTCGCTTACGCCGAAGCGCAGACCACGCTTGCGCGCCGCAACCTTCCACTCGCCTACGATGTCGCGCCTGGGGCCGATAGCCTTGGCATTCCACCGAGGCTGGTATTTCGAGTTCCACATGTCGTAGTTGTCGTGGTGGACACCCATCGAGAAGAAATATTTAGCCCCGGCTTTGACGTAGAGATCCATCAGATGTTCGGGGTCCCAGCGTGCTCCCTTGAACTGGGGGATGAGATCCTTGTACCCGACCTTCGAGGGGTGGCCATAGGTTTCGACGTGGTAGTTGTATTGAGGAGAACCCTGGATATACATGTTGCGGGCGTACCAGTCGCCGTCTTCCACTCCCGACTGCGGCCCCCAATGGGACCAGATGCCGAACTTGGCATCGGCAAACCAGGCGGGGATGCGGTAGCCGGCGAGCGACGCGCGCGCCCCTTTGAAGGGGCCGGAAGCGATGGGAAGGCTCGGAGCCGACTGCGCGAACGAAGGCCGTAAGGCCAGCGATGGAGCGGTGGCAGCAAGAAGTTGCAGGGCTCTGCGGCGGCTGATTTCCATAGAGGGCAATTCTCCAGGGGATTGGTTTACCGAGCAAAGTTAACGTTTTAGATTGAGAAATGCAAGCATCGGGCAGTAGAGAGTGGAAAAGTTATCTGCTTCGAAGGTCCATTTTGATAGGGTAGTCTTCAGGTCTGCTGGAGGGTGTGGATGGTTGAGATGCCGATGATTGCGAAGGGTGACGACGAGCTTTATCTGTTGCCGGGAATGGCGAATCGTCATGGGTTGGTGGCGGGTGCGACGGGGACGGGCAAGACTGTGACCTTGCAGGTAATGGCTGAGGCGTTGAGCTCGATCGGTGTACCGGTCTTCGCGGCGGATGTGAAGGGCGACCTTTCGGGGATCAGCCAGCCGGGGAAGAGTTCCCCAAAGTTCGACGAGCGGGTGAAGCTGTTGGGGCTGGGCGAGGTGAAGTTCGCCGGTTGCCCCGTGGTGTTCTGGGATGTCTTCGGCAAGCAGGGGCATCCGGTGAGAGCCACCGTGAGCGAGATGGGACCGCTGCTTCTCAGCCGGATTCTGAACCTGAACGACACGCAGTCGGGCGTGCTTACTCTGGTCTTCAAGATCGCCGACGACAGCGGCCTGCTGCTGCTCGACATGAAGGATCTACAGGCCATGTTGCGGCATGTGGGCGAAGCGGCAAAGGAGTACCAGACGCAGTACGGAAATATCTCGGCGGCCAGCATCGGAGCGATTCAGCGCGGGCTGGTCGCCCTGGAGCAGCAGGGTGGGGAAGCATTCTTTGGCGAGCCCGCGTTGAATATTGAAGACCTGTTGCAGGTAGACGCGAAGGGGCAGGGCGTGGTGAATATCCTCGCGGCGGACCAATTGATGCAGTCGCCCCAGCTTTATGCCACGTTCCTGCTCTGGCTGATGAGCGAACTGTTCGAGAAGCTGCCCGAGGTTGGCGATCTGGAGAAGCCGAAGCTGGTGTTCTTCTTCGACGAGGCGCACCTGCTGTTCAACGATCTGCCTTCTGTTTTGCAGAATAGGATTGAACAGGTGGTGCGGCTGATCCGGTCCAAAGGGGTAGGCGTGTATTTTGTGACGCAGAATCCGATCGACGTGCCCGATACGGTGCTGAGCCAGCTGGGGAATCGGGTGCAACATGCGCTGCGCGCTTTTTCGCCGCGCGATCAGAAGGCAGTCAAGGCTGCGGCGCAGACCTTCAGGACGAATCCGAAGCTGGATGTCGAGACCGTAATCACGCAACTCGGCGTGGGCGAGGCGCTGGTCTCCTTTCTGGAGGAGAAGGGAACGCCGGGAATCGTGGAGCGGGCGATGGTATGTCCCCCGCATAGCCAGATCGGGCCGATTACACCGGAGCAGAGGGAGGCAATTATCAAAGGCTCTGTCGTGGCGGGAGTCTACGAGGCGGCGGTGGATCGCGAGTCGGCCTACGAGCGATTGAAGAGCAAGGCTGCCGGGGCGGCAACTCCGGCTCAGGTGGCGGCTTCAGGCGGCGGATCTGGTTGGCTGGGTAGTTTAGAGGCAGCGGCAGGATCGGTGCTGGGTGGCTCGGGGAGCGGCCGTCGCGGAGATACGCTGGTTCAGGCGATGGCAAAGAGCGCGGCGCGAACGATGGGAAGTACCGTCGGGCGGCAGATTATTCGGGGAGTTCTGGGATCATTACTGGGAAGTAGCAGAAGATAGGCTCTTAAGCCCATTCTTCGAACAGCGGTCGAAGAATGGGCCTAAGCTCATATAACTTTGAGCAGAAGCAGGATGAGAACGATGAGCAGGATCAGGCTGATTCCGCCACCGCCGTAATAACCGAGTCCTGGGCCCAGACGATAGCCGCCAAAACCGAACACCAGAATCAAGATAATCAGAATAATGAGCATTGCACATCTCCGTGACGGCGAAGGTTCGCTCGCTGAAAGTGAGATGCAGTTTTTGCGGTATGTGCAACGAACGATTACAAATTATCGATTGAGCAACTCTGCTTCCGCGAAGCTGGGCCGAGTGTAAGCGAGGCCTGCCTTGAAGTTGACGGCGATGCGCTCGGAGCGGGCGATGATGGAAGCAGCGTGTTCGGGTGTCATCACCTCATGTGCTGTTTCCGCGAAGAGACCCAGCCAAACGGTAAAGTGGCTGGGTTCGAGCGGAAGCGGAATCTGCAGGTGCGTCATCATCGGATCGCCCTTGTAGCGTCCGGTGGTAAGCATGACGGTCGACCAGAAGTTCTTGAGTTTGGCGAGGTGTTCGGGCCAGTCTTTGACGAGTGCGTTGAAGATGGGGCCAATCTCGGGATCGACCTGAACTTTGGCGTAAAAGCGGTCGACGAGATCGCTGATCTCTTCTTCGGTAACTTTCTCGGTGCTCATGCTGTCTAGTTTAAAGGGGAGAGGCCGATTGCGCCTATGACTTAAGTTTGGAGGTGCCCCCTCCCCCCGTACTCAAGTCCTAAAGTATTCGAAGTAAATGCTTTAAGTCCGGACCTTGGGTATACCCGAAGAGGCGAGCTACGGCTCGCACTTAACCATCCCCCCGGTGTCCGGAGGATGGTTAAGTCAAGTTTCGTGCGATGGATTACTGCTCCTGAACGATGCCTGCGGCGTTGTCGTGCATGCGGTTGGTGGCGGCTGCGTCGGTGTTGAGTTGCGCGTTCTGCATGACGCGGATGGCGGCGGTGGCGCTGAAGGCAATCTCGGACGATTGAACCGTCGCCGCTGCTCCTGGGGCGAGCGCGACAGCGGCGTTGGCCAGACCGCCCTTGGTGCCGGCGTATTTGATGACAGTGTTCCGGAGAATGTTCTTCGGGCTCTTGGATTGGAAGTAGATGCCGTCCCAGAAGCCGGGGGCCTCTTCCCCGCCGGTAAAAGTGATGGGATGAGTTGCAGTGCCTTCAGCGGTGAGAGAGCCGTTCTCATTGACGTTGATGCCGAAGCCTTCGTGGAATTCGAGGCGAGCGCCGGGTTCGATGGTGAGGTGAGCCTTGATCTCGGGAGTGCCTTCGAGTCGGTAGGGAACGGCGAGAGCGTGCCAGGTGGCGTCTTCCTCGATCTCTGCGTCGTTGAAGTGGATCAGGACGTAATTGTGCGCGTTATTGGCGAAGGTGGTGGCGGCGTCCAGCGCCGCGGCATCGCCGGCCTTGATGCTGAGGGGAATATTGTCACCTTCGAAGTGGTTGGCTTCGAAGTGGCTGAGGGTGCCGCGCTGGAGGACATTGAGTCCGACGCTCGCCGCGTTGCGGATAGTGGTGTGGTCGATGGAGAGGCGGGCGCCGACGCCGACCTGAACGGCCCCTTCATCGCTGCTGCCCTTCTGTCCGGCATCTTCTACGGTGACATAACTGAGATGGTTTCGAGGACTGTTGGAGCCGATGCGCAGGCCGGTCCAATAACCGGGAGCGTGCTCCCTACCGCGGAGAACGATAGGCTTGTCGGCAGTGCCGACGGCGTTGATGAAGCCTCCGTTTTCAAAGGAAAGCGCCGAGTCTTCGCCGAAGGAGATGGTGGTGCCGGGATTGATGGTGAGCGGCGCGGAGACGGAGGCGAAGGTGTTGATGATGTAGCAGGGCTCGGTAAGAATGAGCGGCTGGCGAAACTGCGCGTCGGTGAGGGTGTGGCAGGGAGGAGGGGTTCTGCGTGCGGCATGAGGAGGTGCAATGAGGAGAGCAATGGCGAAGAACGGTAAGAGCATGGACCCGCTTTCTGGTTTGGGATGAAAGGCTGCTGATGTTCAGCGCTCGATTATCTGATGAGGGAATTGCCGCTGGGTTTGTTTAGAGACGAGATTAAAACTCAGCTAAGTGAGGCGGCACCAGGATTTGATGGAAGGAATTTTCTAAGCGTGCATCTTCCCATGAGATCACTTACTTCGCCCGGGGATGTGTCTCGTCATAAACCCGCTGCACCTGTCCCACGGTCAACTGCGTATATCGCTGTGTCGTCGATAACCGCTCGTGACCCAGCATCTCCTGAATTGAGCGCAGATCGGCACCTTCCTCCAGCATGTGCGTGCCAAAGGCATGGCGTAGCGTATGCGGATGCACATCCGCTGCCAGCCCACGGCTCAGGGCGATGGCCTTCACGATTCTGCCCACGCTTCGCGTCGTCAACCGGCAATCTCCCCGCATGCGCAAATTCGTCAGCAACGGCCCATCATGCACCAGACCACCTTTGCCTGCGGCTATCAGCTTCGCTTCGCGCAGCGGAAGATAAATTCTCAAAGCCGCGGCTGCTTCATCGCCCAGCGGAACCAGCCGCTCCTTCTTTCCCTTGCCTCGCACCAGCACAGCGTCGTCCCTCCACTTCACGCTGCCCATATTCAGACCCACCAGCTCCGAGTTGCGAATCCCGCAGCCATAGAGCAGCTCGAAGATCACCCGGTCACGCTCCGGCCACGCCGCCGCTTCAGCCGCCTCCTGCTTGCCCGGCTTTTCCAGGGAATCGAGCACACGGTTGACCTCTTCCATGCTCGGCACCCGGGGCAGATGCAGTGGCCGCTTCGGCGTGCTTACCAGCAGTGCCGGATTCTGCGCCACTTTTCCCTCCTTCGCCAGCCATTTGAACCACGACCGTATCGCCGCCAGTGCCCGCGCCGCACTCGCCTTGGTCAGCCCACGCTCATACAGCACGCCAAGGTACGCGCGAATATGCAGATGCTCCACCGCCGCAATGCGCACATCCTTGCCCAGCGTCTCATTCAGATAAGCAGCAAACCCGCGCACCTCCCGCGCATACGCCCGCACCGTATGCTCCGACGCGCCGCGCTCATTCGCGAGCATCGCCAGAAATCCCTCAGCTAGTCCATCGAAACTGAAGTTGTCTGTCTTCACGCAATTGGCGCTCCTTTGCGACGTTTTCTAAACTTAGCAATGGCGATAGCCACTAGAGCAAAAAGAATCCAATTGAAAAGAACGATAAGTACTGGATTCGGATCATGAATATTTGACACCATGGCAGATAGGAGTGCCCCGCCAAATCCGATTAGCCCAAATACACCCAGAAACCAAGAGCAGGGCCCATCTTCATTGCAGATACCTATCCACGGCAAAACTGACAGTACAGCCAGACAACCAGAGATGGCCCAGATCCAAATTAACGTCCTCGACTGAAGTTTAGGCGTCAACTCCCAGCCTCTTCTTCCCCCTCGGATGATGCTCCCGATGCACCGCTTTCAAATGCCCCAGCGCCACATGCGTATACACCTGAGTTGTCGCAATATCCGCATGCCCCAGCAGCGTCTGCACGCTTCTCAAATCCGCGCCATGCTCTACCATGTGCGTCGCACAACTATGCCGCAGCATGTGCGGACTCGCCTTCGTCCCCACCACAGACGCGCTTCGCACCATCTCCCAAACCCACTGCCGCGTCAGCGCCTTTCCCCGCACGCTCAAAAATAGCGCCCGCGATAACGTCCCGCGTCGCACCAACCCCGGTCGCCCCAGAGACAGATACCGCTCCAGCGCTTCCACCGCACTTCGCCCCAACGGAACGATCCGTTCCTTATCGCCCTTGCCGCGCACCTGCGCCCGAGCCTGATCGAGATGCAGGTCCTCCACCCCCAGCGCGCAGATCTCTCCCACGCGCAGCCCACCCGCATACAGCAGCTCAAGAATCGCGTGATCGCGCAGCGCCAGTCCGTCCGCATCCGCGACCCTCGCAGCCGCGCCCGCCCGTTCCAGCATCTCGCCTACCTCGCCTTCGGCAAGCGACTTCGGCAGCACCTTCCAGCTCGCAGGAGTCTCGATATTGACAGTCGGATCATGATCGATCCGCTTATCCATTAATAGCCAGCGATAAAACCCCCGTAGCGCGCTCAACTTTCGGGCAATCGACCTCGACTCGACTCCATGGCTCCGCAGACTCTCCATGAATCCGCTCACGTCCCCTTGCGCGGCCGACACCAGTACCCCGTTTCGGCCTTCAAGGTGCTCCGCAAACTGCTCCAGATCGCGCTGGTAGGCCTCGCAGCTCGCAGGCCGCAGCCCTTTTTCGACACGCAGATACGCAACAAACTCCCGCACCGTCTGTGCGTTGCCCGCAACCTGAACCTCTGTTTGCATAGCCTCATTATCCCCCTGAAATCCCCTCCGAAATCCGCCGGAACCCACCTAGCCATCACCACCCTCGCCACTCCTCAAAATAGAAAGAATCCAGGCGAGTGCGCCATGCTTTGCATCCTTACCGCGAAGGTTGGGGTTGCACACTTTCACCGGTCTCCGCGCTGATAAACTCAAAGCAGTCATGTTTGAAAACCTAAGCGACAAACTCCAGCGATCTTTCAAGACTCTCCGCGGCCAGGGCACCCTCACCGAAGAGAACATCTCCGACGCCCTGCGCGAGATTCGCCTTGCCCTGCTCGAATCCGACGTCAACCTCGACGTTGTGACCGAACTGATCGAGCACATCCGCGCCCGCGCCCTCGGCGAGCAGGTCGCCACCGCGCTCTCGCCCTCCGAGCAGATCGTCAAGATCGTGCATGACGAGTTGGTCAACGTCCTCGGCAAGGACACGGCCCGCTTCCAGAAGTCCTCGCAACCGCCCTCGGTCATCCTGATGGCCGGCCTGCAAGGGTCGGGTAAAACCACGACCAGCGGCAAGCTCGCCCAGTGGCTCAAAAAAGCGGGGCACCGGCCCATGCTCGTCTCGGTCGACGTCTACCGTCCCGCCGCGCGCGAGCAGCTAGCCATCGTCGCCGCCTCCATCAATGCGCAGCTCTACAAGGGCGACACCAAGGGCGAGCCGGCCGACTCCAAACTCGTCGAGCGCCTGGCGAAAGAGGCTAAGCGCGAAGCCGCCAACTATGGCTGCGACATTCTTATCGTCGATACTGCCGGCCGCAACCACATCGACGACGCGCTCATGGCCGAGATGGCCGCGCTCAAAAAGCTCCTCAACCCCAGCGAGATCCTCTTCGTCGCCGACGCCATGACCGGCCAGGACGCCGTCAACTCCGCCAAGGCCTTCAACGACCACCTCGCCATCACCGGAGCCGTCCTCACCAAGATGGACGGCGACGCCCGCGGCGGCGCTGCGCTCTCCATCCGCCACGTCACGGGAGCGCCCATCAAGTTTCTCGGCACCGGCGAAAAGCCCGACGCCTTCGAGCCCTTCCACCCCGACCGCATCGTCAGCCGCATCATGGGTCACGGCGACATCGCGACCCTGCTCGAACGCGCCGAAGAGCGTCTCGACCGCGGCAAAGCCGAGCAGTTCGCCAAGAAGGCTCTCTCCGGCGACGGCTTCTCGCTCGACGACTTCCGCGAGCAGTTGCGTCAAATTAAAAAGATGGGCAGCATGAAGTCGATCCTCAAGATGCTACCCTCGGTTGGCCCCTTCGCGGGCATGCAGCAGGCCGCCGAAAATGTGGACGAAGGCCAGTTCAACCGCGTCGAATCCATCATCAACTCGATGACGAACAAGGAGCGCCACAACCACGAGCTGATCAACGGCAGCCGCCGCAAGCGCATCGCTGCCGGTTCGGGCACGACGGTCCAGGACGTCAACAACCTGCTCCGCCAGTACGGCCAGATGCGGAAGATGTTCAAAACCATGGGCTCAGGCGGCGGCATCAAAGCCCAGCAACGCATGATGAGCCAAATGCAGCAAAAACAACGCTTCGGCAGATAGGCCGATCACGGCAACTTCTGCTTCCTCTTACGTATCGCGCTAATAGAACTCCTATATATATACTTCATGGGTCCGTAATTGAGGGGCCAGAAGATGGGAAGTTTTTGTTTTTTAATAGTTTTAGTACTAATTAGCTTCTGCCAGCATTCCGTCGCTCAACCAGCTACAACCAATGATGCCTCCATGCGTCGCGTTGCAGAAGCAGGTCGATCGATAAAAGCCATAAGTGCGAATATCACGCTCTCCTGGAATACGAATGGAGAACTCAGAAAAACATCAGGACGCGTTCTGCTACAGAAGCCGAATTATGCTGTCCTAAAGCTTTCAGGTGACTACGAACTGCGCTTACTCGTGTCCGACGGGAAGAGTATCTATACATACAACAACGAGAAAACGTACACGAAAGGTAGTACGGCATCCGATGGAAACAACATCGCCGCTCCGTGGTGGAGTTTGCCTATCCGCTTCTTCTTTACACAGACCTTCAATCCGTTTGGCAAAAACGATGACCCTGCAACGAAATTGCATTGGGTTGGCATTCAAAAAATTAGTGGGAAAGCCTATAGCGTAGTCACAGTCAAGAGCGCGAACCCCATGCCTTACGAAGCGACACTCTTCTTCAGTCAGGACGGAGTTCTTGAACGCTCCACTGTAAGAGTGGTGTATAGCTCCTCTCGGACTACAACTTTTGACGCACAACTGAGCAACATTCAAATCAATCCATCTATCAGTCGTAGTTCCTTTCTCATCGCTCCGACACCGAATACAATGCTCGAAACAAAACACCCCAAAAGCGACATCCTTGACATCGGCGACTTAGTCCCCGAGTTTCGACTACCAACGGAAACTGGTGTAGATTGGTCACTCTTAAAAGAAAGGAAGCATGCGAAGCTCACCTTGATCAACTTCTGGTACCTGAACTGCGCGCCTTGTATGCTCGAGTTTCCTGATCTTGAGAAGCTGTATCAACAAGCGCACGCACGAGGGTTTAATATAGTTGCCATCGACAAGTCTGACTCCGCCACCGCAATCGCCAAGTACGCCCAACGCGCTCATCTCACATTTCCTCTTGTAATGGGCGGGGAAGAACGCCGAGGTAGCATTTTCCAGCGATACCACGTTAGCGCCTTTCCAACCTCATACCTCATCGATGCGAAGGGTCGGATAGTCTGGAGAAGTTTGGGACCAAACAGCGAAGACCTTCGCGCAGAACTGATCAAACGCGGCATGTTAAATAACTGAGCCTCAGCCCGAGTACCTATCCTCGCACCCGTGTACCCTCATTCCTCGCAGCCGGGTGCCCCCATATCTCGATTCTGAGATGTTGGCATTCGCGCCCCGCGCGAACCCGATATTCTAAAATCGCCCCATGCCGCTCGGCCTAAAGCGATACCAACAAGAAGGCGACGACCACTTCATCACCTTCAGTTGCCACCACCGCAAACCCTACCTCAACACTCCGGCCTCAAGAGACATCTTCCTCGACTCTCTCGAGGGCATCCGCGTCCACTACTAATTCGAAGTCCTCGGCTACGTCGGCATGCCCAAACACATTCGCCTGCTCCCGGCGATCCACCTGTGTTGTAATCATCCGAGATCTAGCGAAGTGACATCCATGGAACCTAACGCGCACGCTCCACGGTCAACGACGCAGACGCTCCTGCTATCTTCCGGCTTTGGCGGCCTCCTCTTTGTCGCTGCCTTTCTGCTCCTCGGGAGCTTCGCGCACCCTTACAATCCGGTACGAGACACCATCAGCGCGCTGGAACTTACCTCTCTCGGTCTGGCCCAGCGGCTCAACTTCGTCATCTTCGGCCTTCTGCTCGTCGCCTTCGCCTTCGCGCTGCGCACGGAGCTACATACGGGCCGCGGCGCGCGTCTCATCCCGCTCTTCCAGTTCATCTCGGGTATCGCCGTCATCGGCGACGGCCTCTTTATCCACGATCCCCTTCATCTCATCTACGACCTGATCGCCTTCAACGCAACGCTTGTCTTCCTTTTGCTCTTTGCCTGGCGCTTCTGGCCTGACGCTCGCTGGAAATCCTGGGCGTACTACTCCATTGCCACCGCGCTGCTGATGATGGCCTTTCTCACCGCCTTCGGACTCGCCAATCATCCCGGCGGCGGACCGGCTGGAGTCATGGAAAAACTCGCTACCGTCACCCGGACATTATGGTCCGTACTCCTGACCTCCAAACTTCTTCGCGGCGCTCGCCTGTAGCAGCGGATGGGTAGCCAGCGTCCGGCTTGTTTCTAGTGTGCAGCCGAGGCTTTGCCGGGTGCGCGAACGTGGCGGATGAGGAGGACCAGCGGGGCAGCGGCGAGAGTGACCCAGCCGATGATGTGAAAGCAGTCCATGAACGCGAGGAGCTTCGTCTGGTGTTCGAGCTGGGTGTAGTAGTAGAGCGTGGCGGCGTGAGCCGCGTCGAAGGAAGAGTAGCCATGCTCGCGAAGGTAGTCGGTCATGGTGCGGATGGCCTGCTGCAAGGGGAAGGATGATGAAGTCAGATTGGCTCCGACGATGGTCTGGTGAAAGTTCTGCCGCCGCTCGCTCATCGCGGTGACAAACGCGATGCCGAAGCTGCCGCCCCAGTTGCGAAAGAAGTTGGTAAGGCTGGAGGCGCGGTTGTTCTGGCCCGGCTGGAGTTGGGAGTAGGCGATGACGCTGAGGGGGACGAAGAAGAATGCATAGCCGAGCCCCTGAAAGCCGCGGGCCAGCGCATAGTGCGCGTAGTTGGTCTGAAGGTTGAAGCCGCTGTAGAAGAACATCGATGCGGCTACGGTGACGACGCTGATGCCGAGCAGAATGCGCGGATGAACGATGCCGCGCTGTACGAGTTGAGCGCCGGCCGGCGCAAGCAGCGTGATGACGAAAGCTCCGGGCCCGAGAACCAGCCCGGCGTCGATCGCACGATAGCCATAGAGCGATTGCAGCAACTGTGGAATCATGGTGGTGGTGGCGAAGAGACCGAAGCCGAAGAGAAAGTAGAAGCCCGATGCGATGCCAAAGTTGCGGTTGGCCAGCAGGTGAAGGTCGATGATGGGATCGTCGTGGTGGAGCTCCCAATAGATGGCGAACGACCACGCGACGACGCCGATGGCGAACATCCAGCAGATGAAGCTGCTTCCGAACCAGTCGTCGATCTGGCCGCGGTCGAGCATGATCTCAAGCGCCATGGAGCCGATACCGATCAGCAGGATGCCGATGGCGTCGATGCGGAGTTTGCCGCCCCGGCGCGCGGTGGCGCGCTCGGCTTTGAACTCCGGGGGATCGTGGACGAAGCGGCTGGTGAGATAGAGCGAGAGCAAGCCGATAGGGATGTTGATGAAAAAGATCCAGCGCCAGTTGTAGTTGTCCGTGATCCAACCGCCGAGGACGGGGCCGATTGCGGGCGCGGTGACGATCGCGACCGTGTAGAGAGCGAAGGCAGAGGCTCGCTGGGCCGGCGGAAAGGTGTCGACAAGGATGGCCTGCTCGACCGGAGCCAAACCGCCGCCGCCGATACCTTGCAGGATGCGGGCGATGAGGATGATGCCGAGGCTGGGCGCGATGCCGCAGAAGAAAGAGGTGAGGGTAAACAGCGCGACGCAGGCCATGTAGTAGTTCTTGCGGCCAAAGACCCGGCTGAGCCACGCGGACATGGGAAGGACGACGGCGTTGGCGACGAGATAGGTGGTCAGAATCCAGGTGACCTCGTCGAAGCTGCGGCCGAGGCCGCCGGCGATATAGGGCAGCGAGACATTGGCGATGGAGGTATCGAGCAACTCCATGAAGGTCGCCAGCGTAACCGTCAGCGCGATTACCCAGGGATTAATGGTCTTGGGGGAGCGGCGCGGGGAGCGCTTCAGTACGGCCGGTTCGGGAATCGCAGTGAGGGTAGCCATAAATGAGACCAATCGGTTTCATTTATTTCGATGCGAAGGGTATGAAAAAGAACCAAAAGGTCTCTTATTTTCTATTGCGGCGGGGCGGGAGTTTTGCGGAGCGCATTTTTTCGGAGTCCGGAACCCTGCGGACCTGGGTTTCGAGGTAGGTTTCGAGGTGATTGCGAGCGTTGCGCAAGGCGGTATCGTTGCGCTCAATGCGGCTGAGGACCATCCCGCCTTCGAGACTGCCTATAATGTGGCTGGCGACGGCTTCGGGATCGAGATGGGGGTTGATCGTGCCCTGCGCGATCCCTTCCTCAACGATTTTGCGGAGCATAGCCTGCCAGTCGCGAAGGGCCTTGAAGACGCGCTCGCGCAGAATCGGATTGCCGTCGTCTGAGTCGACGGCTGTGTTGAGCAGAGGACAACCGCCGGCGATGGTGGAGCGCGTTCCGAATCGATCTATATGCTGTTTGAGCCGGTCGACAGGGTCGGCGATGGCGCCCAGGCCATAGTTGCGGAACGCGGAGGCAGTAGCCCAGGCGAAGTCGAAGGCCTCGGCGGCCAACTCTTCCTTGCTCTCGAAGTGGCGGTAGATGCCGCCTTTTTCGAGCCCGGTGGCCTCCATAATGTCATTGAGGGAGCAGCCGCTGTAGCCATGCTGGTTGAACAAGGGGGCGGATTGGGCGATGATGCGCTGCCGGGTTGCTTCGCCTTTGCTCATGGGGCCTCCGCGCGATTGAAACCGTATGGTCTCTAAAGCGTAGCATTAAGGATGGTCCGGCTTAGCGGTTGGATTCACCGGGCTCAAGACGGATGTGGGTAGGCTGATTGCGATCCACGGTGAGGATGCCGTCCTTCCAGTGAAGTTCGGCTACCTGAATGACCGTGCGGGAGCTGGAGTGGGGAAGGGACGCATCGTTGTCCGGGCCGGACTGGTGAGTGAAATAGAAGAGATAGCCGCGCTGCCCGCTAAGGATGACATCGGCATGATGGCCGAGGGTGCGGTCGGTGGGCAGGGTTCCCGGGGTGCCGAGAAGATTGTCGGGCTGGCGCTGCCAATGGGTTGCATCGGTGGAGTGGTAGACGCCGAGGCCATGCCAGGCATCGACGATCATCCAGTATTCGTTATGCCAGCGGAAGACGATGGGGCCTTCGCTGGAACGGTCGGTGATGGCGGCTCCGCGGGGTGTCCAGGTGTTGAGGTCGGGGCTGTCGGCGAAGTGGATGTGGCTATGGTCGCGCTCGTCCTTGTACCAGAGCCGCCAGGTGCCGTCTGGGAGATGGAAGACGCAGGGGTCGATGACGCGATCGGAGGCGAGATCGAGCTTTGAGACGAACTTCCAGTGCTCGAGGTCGGGGCTGGTGAGGTGGATGATAAAGCGAGGCGCGTTCCAGTCGTGGAAGGTTCCGGGCACGATGGTGAGGAACATGTGGTAGGCGCCCTTTATGTGGATGATGGCGGGCGCCCATTGGGTATAGTCGGGCTTTCCGTAGGGAATGTCGGCGATGCCATGATATTTCCACGTGGCGCCATGATCGCTGGAGGTGGCGATGCCGATGCGGGTCTGGTGGAGCCACGAGACGTCTTTGGGATCGGCCGGGGTCTGATCGGCGCGGCGGTTGGTATAGAACATCCACCATTGCTTCTTAGCCTGGTTCCAGATTAGGGTGGGGTCGGCGGCACCGTCGTGGACAGGATCGCGAAAGAGGGGCTTAGGGGCTACGTCTCCCTGCGACGTCTGGGCATGGGTGGGGAGAGCGGCGCAGAAAGCGAAGAGGATCGCGAACACAAAAGTCCGGGGGATGGCTTTGGCGATGGCGGGGCGAGAAATGAGCATGGAAGACCACTCTAGCATCGCGTTACGGTCATCGGCACAGAGCTGATGCTAGTAGAGGGGAATGGCAGGGTCGATGGCGCGAGACCAGTAGTCGATGCCTCCGGCGAGGGATTGGGCGTGGTCGAAGCCCTGGTTGCGCAGCCACATGGTTACGTTCAGAGAGCGCGCTCCGTGATGGCAGAGGACTACGATAGGTGCGTCGGGGTCGAGTTCCCGATGAGCGCGGGAGGTGACTTCCCCCATGGGCATCAGCAGCGAGTTGGGCAGGCTGGCGGTCTCAAACTCCCACGGCTCGCGGACGTCGAGCAGGACGGGCGGGTTGGGCTGCTGGAGCCGCTGGGCGAAGGCTTCGGCGGAGATCTCGGGTTCAAGCATACTTCCAAGCATAGCTTTTATCCGGATTTCAGGAGAGGGCGGAACCAGCGATGCCTGCACGTAAGCTCGGAGTTCTTTGGAGGTTACCCAAGTTTTGCCGGAAACAGGGGAGTTTTGGGGTAAGACCCCAACTTTGTTAGGGCTGAGGCAGATACACTGAGGGGTGGCGTGCATCCAAGAACTTATCGATGCAAGAGATGAAAGCGCGTGAAAGGTCGGGTATGAGTTCGGAAAAAGTGTTGATTGTTGAGGATGAGGTTCATGCGCGAACCGGCCTGACGGAGTTGATCGAGAGTTGGGGCTACCGGGCGGAGTGCGCGGCGGACGGCATGGAAGGCCTGGAGAGGGCCATGGAGTGGGCTCCGGCGATTATCGTGACGGATCTGAAGATGCCGCGGATGGATGGCATGGAACTGCTGAACCGCATTGGCGAACTGCCGCAGCGGATCGCGGTAGTGATGCTGACGGCGCAGGGCTCGATTGAGTCGGCCGTGGAAGCGATGCGGATGGGCGCGTACGACTACATCCCCAAGCCGGTCGATCCGGTGCGGTTGAGAACGATTCTGCATAACGCGACGCGGCAGCGCGAGGCGGATGTGGAACTGGAGGCGACGCGGCGGCAGTTGCGGGATACCGGGGTGCTGGGGCCGCTGGTGGGATCGTCTCCGCAGATGAAGGATATCTTCACGATGATCGAGCGGGTGGCGCCGTCCAATGTCTCGGTGCTGGTGACGGGTGAGAGCGGGACGGGCAAGGAGCTGGTGGCGCGGGCGCTGCACGATCTCAGCTCCCGGCGGCTCAAGCCGTTTGTGGCGGTCAACTGCGCGGCGATTCCTGAGACGCTGATCGAGAGCGAGATCTTCGGGCACGAGAAGGGCGCGTTTACAGGCGCGCTGGAGCGCAGGTCAGGATGTTTTGAGTTGGCCGAAGAGGGAACGCTGCTGCTTGATGAGATTGGCGAGATGCCGGCGGGGACGCAGGCGAAGCTGCTGCGGGTGCTCGAAGACAGAAAGTTGCGACGTCTGGGCAGCAAGGTCGAGACGCCGGTGGACGTGCGGGTGGTGGCGGCGACGAACAAGGATCCGGAGAAGGCGGTAGCGAACGGGGAGTTGCGCGGCGATCTCTATTACCGGCTGAATGTCTTCAATATCCAGATGCCTCCGTTGCGGGACCATCTGATGGACGTTTCGGCGATTGCCGAGAAGATGATCGACGACATGAATGAGCGGCACCACTGCACGGTTGCCGGCCTGAAGGATGCGCTGATCAACAAGATGGAGGGATACCAATGGCCCGGCAATGTGCGCGAACTGCGCAACACGATCGAGCGGGCGGTGATTCTGGCGGGCACCGGGATGCTGGGCGTCGAGCATCTGCCGCCGCACTTCGGCGAGCCTGGGTTTGCACCGCCGCCGAACAAGGTGGTTCGCAGCGTTCCTGGTGAAGTGGGAGAGGCCGGCGCTTCGAGCGAGGTGCAGCGGTACCTGGAGGAGAAGAATACGGTGCGGGTCGAGGTGGGGACGACGGTCGACGAAGCGGAGCGACAGCTGATTCTGAAGACGCTCTCTTCGACGCACAATAATAAGACCAAGGCCGCGGAGATTCTGGGCATCAGTTCGAAGACGTTGCAGAACAAGTTGAAGGAATATCAGAATACGGCTGCGGTGGTCACGGAGTAAGGATGCGGCTGAAGACGAAGCTGGTGGTATCGGCTACCGGGTTGACGTTCGCGATCGTTGTAGTGTTGTCGGGGCTGTTTGTCAGCGAGTTGCTGCGGCAGAGGGTGGAGCAGACGGCGGCGGCGAACGACATGCTGGCGCGCGAGGTTGTGCTGATGACACGGCAGGCGGTAGAGGCCGGGCTACACGCGAATCCTCCGCTGGACCGGACCGACGAGGCGCTTCATGCGGCAGTGACCGGCGCTTTGCAGAGCCAGAAGGCGCTGGCCGACGTGATGAATGCAATCGTCCGCTACTCGCCCACGGTGCAAGATGTCAGCGTAACGGACGCGCAGGGGCTGACGCTGGTAAGCACGGATCCGGATGCGCTGAACGAACCGGCGCCCTATAGGATGAGCCTGCAGAGCGTGCAGCAGGGAAGTATCGCTCACCAGACGAAGGTGGTGTTCGGCCAGCCGCGCGTGCTCGACATCAAGCAATCGCTGGACCGGAACGGGGCGCCGTTTTTGATCGTGCATGTCGGAGTGCGGTCCACCTTTCTGCGGGCTTCTTACGAGCCGTGGCTGCGGGCGGCGCTGATCTTCGCTCTGCTGGCGGCGCTTGCGGCGATGATCGCGGCAGCTTTGCTGGCAAACCTGGCATTGCAGCCGATCGAGGTGATCAGCCGGCGGCTGGAGAGTTTGACGAGCGCCGACCGCGATGCTTCGCCACGAGCGCTGGAGAAGGGCGAGGGAAACGATGCGGTGGTGCGGGTGACCAGGACCATCGATCGGCTGGGGCAGCAGATTCGCATCACGGAGGAGGGATACACAGCGTTACAGGCGAATCTGGCCCAGATGCTGGATACGCTGCGGGATGGAGTGCTGATGTTTACCGCCGATGAACGGGCAGTCATGGTCTCGGACGCGGTCGCATACTTCCTCAACAAGTCTGAAAGCGAACTGGTGGGCAAGCGGCTGGAAGAGATCTTCGATCAGGAGACTGCGCTGGGAGCGGCGGTGCTGCGGGCATTTGCGAGCGGCGGACAGGTGAGCGCCGCGAATGTCACGCTCGAAGACGGGCGGCAGGTGCAGATCTCGCTGGACAGGATTGATGATGGCCTGGGCGGGGGCAGCAACATGGGAACGCTGCTGACGCTGCGGGATACGGAGTCCGCGGTGCAACTGGGGCAGGAACTGGAGGTAGCGCGGAGGCTGGCGGCGATTGGACGGCTGACTGCGGGAGTCGGGCACGAGGTAAAGAATCCGATCAATGCAATGGTGGTTCACCTGGAGTTGCTGCGAGGCAAGCTGGCCGGCGGAGATGTTGCGGCGCTGGCCGGAGCGCAGCGTCATGTGGATATTCTGGCGGGAGAGATGCAGCGGCTGGACCGGGTTGTGCAAACACTTGCAGATTTTTCGCGGCCCATGGAACTTCATCTGAGCGAAAAGGATCTGCGACAGGTAGTCGGCGCGGTCACCGAGTTGACAGCGGCAGAGATGCAGGAGAATGGGGTGCAGGTGGTGGTGCAAACTCCGGCCGAGCCGGTGGTGGTGCGGGTCGATGCGGAGTTGATGCGGCAGGCGTTATTGAACTTGATGCTGAATGGGATGCAGGCGATGACTTCCGGGGGTAGGATGCAAGTGACGATACGTCGAGAGCATCCGTTTGCAGTGGTCGAGGTGGCGGATGAAGGAGAAGGTATACCTGCGGAGCTGTTACCGCGTATCTTCGAACTATACTTCACCACAAAAGCGAAGGGCAGTGGAATCGGTCTGGCAACGACGTATCGCATTCTGCAGATGCATGGCGGAGCGATGGACGTGAAGTCGATTGCCGATGCCAGTTCACCGGAGCGGGGCACGACGTTTACGTTGCGATTGCCGATTGCGTCGGGAGCAGGGGTGGAGGGACGCAAGGCTGTCACCACGGGAGCCAGTCAAAAAGGAATGGGAGAGCGCGTTTGAAAGGGCACGGTTACATGGCGCGAAGACTGGCCGCAGCGGTGGTGTGCATCGCGTTGACGTGCGGATTGAGCGGCTGTCTGCATTCACGCAAGAGGCCGAAGGTCCCTGTGTTGCCGGCTGTGCTGGTGCCCATCGCACTGGAGGCCTTGCCTCCTTCGGCGGAGCCGCCAATGATTGCGCCATCGGAGGTGACGTTGCCGCCAACTCCCATTGCTGCTGCTGCGGCGTCTCCCCGGCGGGAGCGGCGGCGAATTGCGCCAAAGCCTGCGACCACGCCTGAAGAGGCAACTCCGGAGCCGATGCCGGATACTGTTGCGATCGGGGAACTGACGGCTGGAGGAGCGACGAATCCGCAGGCCCAGCAGGAAGCGACGGAATTGATTGGCTCCATTCAGAAGCGACTGAATGCTCTTTCGGCGCAGACGGTGCGCCGGCAGCGGGCACAGGTCAACAGGGTGCGTAACTTCTGGAGCCAGGCGAAGGATGCTCTGAACTCCGGCGACACCGAAGGCGCGAAGACACTGGCGACCAAGGCGAAGCTGCTTCTGGACGACATGGAGAAGCTGGGCGGCCGGGGAGAGTAATCTTCCCCGGCGCCGCCTTTGGATTTTAGCTCTGCATCATCATTAACTTCAGGCGGGGTGATTCCGGGGAGTCTCTTTGCCTCAAGCCTCGGCGCCGTGGCACTTCTTATACTTTTTGCCTGAGCCGCAGGGGCACTCGTCGTTGCGGCCAACCTTTTCGCCTGTTCGCCGCGGGGTCGCTCCATTGGTCTCTGCTCCGGCGCTGCTGGCCGCACGCGCAAGGTCGAGCTCGCGTTTCTTCTTTCTCTGGAACTCGCGCTCCAGCGCGTCGATGGTCGTAGAAGGTGCGCGTGTCGGGATGGGAACAGGAGCATGTCCCGACTGGCCCGGAAGCGCGTTCGGATCGGCGTTCAGCGCGGGGCGCTGGGACTGGGCGATCTGCAACTGCTCGGCGGTTTCGATGGGCGTGCCGTCGGGGCCGATAATCTGCATACGGAAGAGATGGCGCGCCGTGTCTTCCTGGAAGCGCAGCATCATGGCCTCGAACATCTCGAACGACTCTTTCTTGTAGGCGACCAGCGGATCCTGCTGGGCGTAACCGCGGAGCCCGATGCCCTCCTTGAGGTGGTCCATGGCAAGGAGGTGATCCTTCCACAGACCATCGAGGACCGAGAGCATGACGATGCGCTCGTGGTAGCGCATCTGCGGAGCGCCGAGAATCTGCTCCTTGATCTCGTAGCGCCCGCGAAGCTTCTCGAAGATGGTCTCGCCCAGTTCGTGGCGGGTCAGTTCAGCGGTATCGATCTCGCTTTCGAGCCGGGCACCGAAAATGTCGTAGATCTGGGCGAAGAGCGCGTCGAGCTTCCACTCCTCGGCATGGGCCTTTTCGGGCGTATGCTCGTCGAGCAGATTGGAGAGGATCGTAGAGACGTAATCGTCGGTGATGAGCTGCTTCTGGTCGACGCCGCCCATAAGCTGGCGGCGCAGGCCATAGACAGCCTCACGCTGCTTGTTCATGACGTCGTCGTACTCGAGGACGTGCTTGCGCGACTCGAAGTTCTGGCTCTCGACGGCCTCCTGCGCGGAGGCGATGCGCTTGGAGATCATGCGGCTCTCGATGGGGACGCCCTCCTCCATGCCGAGGCGCTGGAGCAGGGTGGAGACCCACTCACGGGCGAAGATGCGCATGAGATCGTCTTCGAGGGAGAGGAAGAACCGCGACGAGCCGGGGTCGCCCTGGCGACCGGCGCGGCCGCGAAGTTGGTTGTCCACGCGGCGTGACTCGTGACGCTCCGTGCCGAGGATATGAAGGCCGCCGGCCGCGATGACTTCATCGTGCTCTTTGCTGGCAACTGCCTCGTGCGCGGCCGTGGCTGTATCCCATGCTTCCTGGGAGGTTTCGAACTCCTGCCCCGCGTAATAGAAGCGGATCATGCCGGGTCCGGCAACCGGAGAGATGGTCCCCTCGGCGGCGGAGACGGCGCGGGCCTGATTCTTGCGAACGAGATCCTGGCGGGTCATGAACTCAGCGTTGCCGCCGAGCAGGATGTCGGTGCCGCGGCCGGCCATGTTGGTGGCGATGGTGACCATGCCGAGGCGTCCGGCCTGGGCGACGATCTCAGCTTCCTTCTCGTGGAATTTGGCGTTGAGCACAACGTGGCGAACCGCCTTGCGCTTGAGGATGTCGCTGAGAAGCTCCGATTTCTCGATACTTGTGGTGCCGACCAGCACGGGCTGCTTGTTCTCGTGGAGCTTGGCGATCTCGTCGGCCACGGCGAAGTACTTTTCCTTCGTGGTGCGGAAGACGACGTCAGAGTTTTCGATGCGCAGCATGGGACGGTTGGTGGGAATGACAACGATATCCAGCTTGTAGATCTTCCCGAACTCCGAGGCCTCGGTCTCGGCGGTACCGGTCATGCCGGAGAGCTTCTTGTACATGCGGAAATAATTCTGGAAAGTGATAGTGGCAAGGGTCTGGTCTTCCTTGCGGATATCGACGCCTTCCTTGGCTTCGACGGCTTGATGCAGGCCATCGGACCAGCGGCGGCCGGGCATAAGGCGGCCGGTGAACTCGTCGACGATGATGACCTCGCCCTCTTTGACGACGTACTCGACGTCGCGCTTGTAGAGGCTGTGGGCTTTGACAGCGACTTCGACGTGATGCTTGAGGTCCCAGTTCTCGGGGTCGGCAATATTGCCGATGCCGAGCAGCTTCTCGATCTTTTCCCAGCCTTCATCCGTAATCGTGACAGCGCGGGCCTTTTCGTCGATCACATAATCGCCGGTGTAGGTCTTGGTGTCGATGGTCTCGGTCATCTCTCCCTCTTCGAGGGAAGGGATGATGACGTTGACGCGGGTGTACTTGTCCGTCGTCTGGTCGGTCGGGCCGCTGATAATGAGCGGGGTGCGAGCCTCGTCGATGAGGATCGAGTCGACCTCGTCGACGATGCAGTAGTAGTTGCCGCGCTGGACCTGATCCGCCAGTTCGAACTTCATGTTGTCGCGCAGATAGTCGAAGCCGAACTCGTTATTCGTGCCGTAGGTGATATCGGCCCCGTAGGCCTCGCGACGCTGCTGATCGTCGAGATCGTGGACGATGACGCCGACGGTGAGCCCGAGGAAGCCGTAGATCTTGCCCATCCATTCGGCGTCGCGTTTGGCGAGGTAGTCGTTGACGGTGACGACGTGGACGCCGCGGCTGGCCAGCGCGTTGAGATAGCAGGGAAGCGTGGCGACGAGCGTTTTGCCTTCACCGGTCTTCATCTCGGCGATCTTGCCGTCGTGGAGGACGATGCCGCCGATCATCTGGACGTCGAAGTGGCGCATCTGCACGGTGCGCTTGCCTGCTTCGCGGACGACGGCGAATGCCTCGGGCAGGATGTCGTCGAGGGCGGACTTCTCGGCCTCAAGAGTCGCCTTCTCGGCGTCATCATCGTCGGGATCGATCTTGGCGGCAGCAACGGCGTCGGCGATACGCTGCCGGAACTCGACGGTCTTGGCGCGCAGTTCGTCATCGGAGAGCGCCTGAATCGAGGCCTCGAGGTCATTGATCTTCTTAACAGTTGGCAGAAGGCGCTTTACAGCGCGCTCGTTGCTGGTGCCAAATACTTTTGCGAAAGCTTTATCGAGCAAACTAGTGTCCTTCGGGGTACATTTTTCCCCTAATGACTAGTGTAAATGGTTCGTGTGCGATGTTGGGCCGGAGACGCCCGCTTACCTGCCTTTAAGGTAGGCTGCCAACGGAGAGTGAGCGTCGCGCAGCGCGATGGCCACGGACTGGGCGTTGAGTTCGGCACCCTCCGCGCTGGTGTGGGTGTGGTCGATGGGGAAGAGCAGGGCGGTCTTCTCCGGGCCCTCGGCTTCGAGCCGGTCGGCCTCGACGGTGGCCATGTCCACAAAGGCAACGTGCTCGGTGGCGGCCAACTGGCGAAGTTCGGCGTCGTAGCCCATGTCGCGCTCGATATGAGGCTTGCCGTCGGGACCGTTCTTCCAGATATTCCGGATGGTGAGGGAGAGCAGGATCGGCGTAGCCTTTTTGGCCCGGATATCGGCGATGTATTTGCGCATATACCAGCCGTACGTGTGGACCGTTTCGCTATGGCCGTCGGGGAGGGTAACGTCCCTGGTTTCTTCGCCGAGTCCCTTGAGGGAGCCGCGGGCCTTGGGCCCGTGGAGGCTGCCGCCATCGTTGTGCCCCATCTGCAGAAGAACATAATCGCCTGGCTTGATCTCGGTGAGCACATGGTCCCAGGAGCCTTCGTTGATGAAGGTGCGGCTGCTGCGGCCGGCGCGAGCGCGGTTGGCGACGTTGATCCGGGTGGTGTCGAAGTAGTGGGCGAAGTGGTCTCCCCAGCCGAGGTCGGCCTGATTGCGGGCGGTGGAGTCGCCGACGATGAAGACAGTGGGGAGAGCAGGATTGAGAGGAACGGCCTGCGCAGCGGAGGTCTGGGGAGGCGTAATGGGCGGCTGGGTCGAAGTCTGGGCGAAGACGGTGGCGGCGGCGAGCAGCAGAATGGCGGAGTAGCGATTTCGCGCGAATTGGAGCGACTTGATCTGGAGCATGGCGGTAAGACTGTAGGACGACACCCAAAGTTTCAATAGGAATAGAGTTTTTATGGGCTATTGGTTGTTCCGCCGAGATTGTGAGATGGATTTGGCCTGAAATGGCGTACGCTGGCGATGCCTTCAAGCTCATTCCATAGGACGTGACGATGTTGAGTTATGTACAAAGCACCCTGCTGATCCTTGTCTCGGTTGCCATGGCGCTGTTTCTGGTGGCGGTTCTCAACCGCGTCTGGCCGATGGAGAATCGCAAGATTATCAACGACGTCAATGCATGGCAGATGGGGGTTCTGGGAACGACCTACGGCGTGATCCTGGGCTTCATGCTCTTTACGGTGTGGTCGGACTTTCGGATGGCAGAGGTCGATGTGGCGCTGGAGGCGGCTTCACTGCTGAATGTGCACCATATCGCAGCGGGATTGCCAGGGGCGCAGAGAGAAGCGATGGCGGATCTTACGCTGAAATATGCCAATGCGGCGGTAAGCGAAGAGTGGCCGGCGATGCAAATGCAGCGCGAGAGCCACGCAGGAGGAGCGATATTGGAGCAGATGTGGCAGGTGATGATCGCGGCTCAGGCGAAGACTTCCAACGAAACTACCGCGATTGATCACCTGACCAGCGCGTTGGCCAGTCTGGCTGAGCGGCGGAGACTACGCCAGGAACAATATGAGAACCGGTTGCCGGGCATCCTTTGGGTTCTGTTGATTGTGGGCGGAATGGCGACGGTAATCTCTTCGTGCCTGCTCGGCAACGACAAGAAGTGGCTGCATTATTGCCAGGTCATGGCGTTGTCCTTTGTCATCGTCGCCACGCTTGCCGCCATCGCGGATCTTGCCCGGCCATTTGAAGGCGCGGTCTCCGTCTCGCCCGCTCCCATGCAACGATTGGTGACGATTATGCAGGCCGGGGATATCCGATAGGCAGAGTTCAGTCTGGCAGGGGGATCAGTCTCGCGTAGCGTGGAAGCGAAGCCGGATATAGTCCGCACTCCAGTTGCCGTCGGCGTCGCGGAGAATCGGCGACAGCAGAGCAATGGTTCGGCTGAGGGCGGTGGCCCGGTCCGACGGATTCAGCCGGTCGAGAATCCCATTGCGAAAGGTGTTGAGCCAGGAGTCCATGCCGTTGGGCAAAGGGGTGGGGCGGGGAATGAGGTCGATCGACTGTACGGTGAAGCCGACGGCTTGAAGCCGGCGGCGGTAGACGGCGGGCGACGGGAAGAAGCTGGCCGCCGCTGCCTCGGCATCAATATCAAAGCTGGCGAGGACGGACTGGAGCGCGGTGCGGATGGCGGCGATGTTGCCCTGGCCGCCCATCTCGGCGACGAAGCGTCCGCCGGTGCGCAGGGCTTGATAGACGCGGGCTAGGCTGGCGCGCTGGTTGTCCGCGGGTATCCAGTGGAGGGCAGCATTTGAGAAGACGGCGTCGAACTGGCCGTCGTAGGGCAGCGCGTCGGCGGTATGGAGGTCGACGTTGAGCCCTCGCCGGCGAGCGGCTGCGACCATCGAGGGAGAGGCATCGACTCCCGTAACATGGGCGCCGGTGGCTGCAAGCTGCTCGGTGAGAGCGCCATCGCCGCAGCCGAGGTCAAGGATGCGCTCGCCGGGCTGGGGAGCCAGCAACTCGACGACTCCCGCGGCGAGGGTGGCGACGAAGCGTCCGTTGGCGGCGTAGGCAGCGGTATTCCATGTTTGGCCGGTGGCAGGCGGTGCGGGCTGGTTGCTCATGTATATATTGTTCAACATTTTGTGTTTCAGGTGTTGGCTTTGAACAGGGAGGTGGGGGGACAGCTTGATCTCTGCCAAGGGCAATCCTCGAAGACGATTGCGCTTCAATATACTTATGCTTTGCTCTGCCCTTTGGAGGGCAGAGAAAGAAGCAGCGGATCGGGAGGATGTGGGATGGCGGATCAAGCAAAGGCGGCAGTTGAGTTTGCTCAGAAAAATGGAGAGCGCTTTGTCGAGGAGTTGAAGGCGTTATTGCGGATACCTTCGATCTCCACGCTACCGGAACATGCGGGCGATGTACGGCGGGCGGCTGAGTTTGTTGCCGCAGAGCTGAAACGCATCGGCATGGAGCACGTTCGACTGATCGAGACCGCCACTGCGGAGCGTCCCGGTGGGCATCCGCTGGTCTACGCAGACTGGTTGAACGGAGCGCCTGCAGCCGATGGAAAGCCTGCGCCGACAGTGCTTTGCTATGGGCACTACGATGTGCAGCCGCCTGATCCTCTCGACGAGTGGAAGTCACCGCCGTTTGAACCGGCGGAGCGGGAGGGGAATCTCTATGCCCGCGGTGCTGTCGACGATAAAGGCCAGATGTGGATGCATGTAAAGGCGCTGGAGGCTCTGATGGAGACCGGCGGAGGGAAGCTGCCGGTCAACGTGCGGGTCATCGTCGAAGGAGAAGAAGAGGTTGGCGGAGAGGGAATCGCGGATTTTGTACGGGAGCATGGCGACCAGTTGCGGGCGGACGTGGCGCTGGTCTCCGATACGGAGATGTTCGCAGCCGATCTGCCGACGCTGTGTGTGGGATTGCGGGGAATGATCTATACAGAGATCGAGGCGCGGGGAGCGCGGACGGACCTGCACTCCGGGATGTACGGCGGGGCGGCGCCGAATCCTTTCGTGGCTCTGGCGCAGGTGATTGCGAAGCTGAAGGATGCGGATGGAAAGATTCTCATTCCGGGCTTCTACGACAAGGTGCAGAAGCCTTCTGATGCCGAGTTGACGGCATGGAAGGCGCTGCCGTTCGACGAGGAGCACTACCGCGAGACCGAGGTGGGATCCATTGCGCTGACTGGGGAGCCGGGATACAGCGTTCTGGAGCGAACCTGGGCGCGGCCGACGCTGGACGTGCATGGGATGCCAGGCGGGTTTACCGGCGCGGGGGCGAAGACCGTGATTCCGGCCAGGGCAGTAGCGAAGGTGAGCATGCGGCTGGTTCCGGATATGACGCCGGCGGAGAGCTTTGCGCAATATAGGGCTTATGTGGAGTCGATCTGTCCGAAGGGGATTGTGCTTGAGGTCCGGCTGATTCATTCCGGTGACGCTATCGTGGTGAGCACGGATAATCGGTATATTCAGGCAGCCACGGGGGCGATGCATGAGGTCTTCGGCAAGGAGACCGTCTTCGTGCGCGGGGGCGGCTCCATCCCGATTGTGGGGGACTTCGAGCGCGAGCTGAAGATTCCCACGGTGATGATGGGGTTCGGACTGCCGGACGACAATCTGCATGCACCGAATGAAAAGTTTCACCTGGCCAACTTTCATCGCGGGATCGAGTCGATTGTGCGATTCTTTGTACGGCTGGGAGGCTGATGAAAGCTCAAACTGCTCCCGACCTGAACGGCTATGTGCTGGCGGGAGGAAAAAGCTCGCGTATGGGAGAGGACAAGGCCCTGTTGAAGCTGGCTGGCAAGCCTCTGGTGCTGCGTGCGGTGCAGAAGCTGCAACTCGTCTGCCAGGAAGTCAATATTCTCGGAAGTCGCCAGGAATTAGAAATTTATGCCCCCTTAGTTCGAGACTTACATGAGGGTTGTGGTCCTCTGGGCGGGATGGAGGCGGCGTTTGTTCACTCATCTGAGGATCGCTCATCGACGGACTGGAATCTCTTTATGGCGGTCGACATGCCGTTCCTGCCGACGAGGTTTCTGGAAGGGTGGGTACGGACGGTGACCGTGCAGAAGAGTGCGAGGTTGGCTATGTTCATTGTGGATGGCAGACCGCAACCCGCTCTTTGTCTGCTACATAGGGATGTTGCGCCGTATGTATGCGATGCTGTGGCGAGAGGGGAGTTCAAGCTGCTCCGGGTGCTGGAGTCAGCGGCGAAGGATCTGGCTTTGGAGCAACAAACCGAGTTGGAGGCAGTTTTTCTCAATTCATCGCTGGAAACGGAAGTTTTTTTGGACCAGGGCGGGTCATGGATGGGATGGACGCCGACGGAAGAGCAATGGGCGACACGGCATCTCTGGTTTGCGAATCTTAATACGCCGGAAGACTTCGCGGCGGCTCAGGCGCTTGAAGGGGCGTTGGAGTAACAAAAAATACGAGGCCGATGCATAGCAATGGCGCAGACACGCATCAGATGGGTAGATGAGAACCTGAAGGTAAGGATGACGTGGCCGGAATTTGAGGGCAGAGAGCACGAATGGCGGAAGCAGAACTGGGAAGCGAACAGGATCCAAGAAAAAAGGAACCGAGAGCGGTCGAGAAGACTGATCGGGACGGGTCTGCGCATGTGTCCGATTCCGGAGATGAGGAGACTTCGGAGGAGGAGTTGTTGACCTCTGAGGTGTCGGCCGATGTGGCGCCGGTCGTCGAAGAGTTTATGGAGCAGGCGGCGCAGCAGAATGAGGCTGCCGCGGATGCTGTGCCAGATATCAGAAACAAGCCAGGTTCCTATATCTCTTTCGAGCATGTGCACAAATCGTTTGGCGACTTCGTGGTGCTGGATGACGTCAGCTTCTGCGTGAACCCGGGCGAGACGCTGTGCATTATGGGACGCAGCGGCGTGGGTAAGTCGGTGTCGCTGCAACTGCTGCTGGGCTTTCTCAAACCGGACAAGGGAATTATTCGCGTGGCGGGAGAGGACATCTGCGGGCTCAACGAGCGAGAGTTGCAGGAGGTTCGGCGCAAGGTGACGATGGTATTTCAAAATGGGGCGCTCTTCGACTCGATCACGGTGGGAGAGAATGTGGCTTTTCCACTGCGGGAGCGCGGGGAACTAGCCGAGGAGCAGATCTTACAGGTTGTAAAGGGGTTATTGGAGATGGTCGGGGTCGCCGGGATGGAGGATCTGTTGCCTTCCGATCTATCGACGGGGATGAAGCGCTCGGTGGCGATTGCCCGGGCACTGGCAGCCCAGCCGGAGGCCGTCCTCTACGACGAGCCGACGACGATGGTCGATCCATTGATGGCGCACTTGTTAGGAAATTTGATCGAGCGACTGAAGCAGCAATTGCATCTCACCAGTATCGTGGTGACCCACGATACAAGGTTCGCAAAGAAACTTGCCGACCGGGTTGTCCTGTTGCACGGTGGCAAAGCTCACTTTTTTGGAACGATGGAGGAGATGGAGCAGAGCCATGATCCGATATTGCAGGAGTTTCTTGCCCTGGACGAACTGACGGTGCCGGTTTGATCATCGGGATTGTTTCAGTCCGGAGATTTATTCAATGATATGAGCAATTTAGCTTAATGATGTTGCAAAATTTTGCAAGTTTTTCATTGCTATGTGATGCATTGCCAAGTATGCTTAAAGATGTAGCCTTTTCTCCAACCAGCGTCTGCTTCCTTATGAATCTATTTGGTTTATCTGGAACCTGGCGTTTTGATCCTGTTTTTTCTTCTATTGGGATTGGATATTCATTCGCTTGTAAAACTGCCTTAGGGGATTTCTGGCATCTTACCCACTGTGACTCCCCAGAAGTTTGTTCACAGTAGAGAGACGCTTGTAATGGCGACACCAGATTATTTACAACAGGTTATTGTTTCGGCGAGAGCTCGGGCTACGCGTGACAAACGTGTGTACTCCACCCGTTTTGGAATATTCCGCCGCCCTTCGATGACCAGTGCCGTTTGGGCATCGCTGGACATTCTGACTGTAGCCGTGGCGACGGTACTGGCATTGCGCATCCGTGTGTCGCTGCCGCATGGCATTGCCGCGCTCCATGTTGTTCCCTACCTGATTACGGCTGAACCACGGTCCATATTTCTGTATATCGGCTGGTTTCTTGCTTGCCTTATCTTCCTGACACGATCGTACGGGCTCTATGGTCCCATCCAGAACCGCAGTGGGTTGCACGAGATGAGAATGACGGTTCAGGCAGCTTTGACCTCGGGGTTGCTCCTGTGCGGCGCGTTGTATTTGTTCAGCGGGGTGGCCATCTCCCGGATCGTCGTTGCACTGGTGGTGGTTTTCTCGGCCATATTGCTGACGGTACGCCGAGGCATCTGGCGATGGATGGCCTATAACCGGTTTCGGGATGGGATTGAGACCCGGAATGTGCTGATCGTGGGTGCCGGGAGAGTCGGATATGCCCTGCGCAACCACCTCGAATCCCTGCGGCACCTGGGATTTCGGTTTAAGGGGTTTGTAGCTCTCACTGAACGCGAGGCCGAGTCGGGCGACGCTGAGATGATTGGGGACGTCCGCAATTGCCTGTCGCTGGCTCGCTCGCTCTTCGTGGATGAGATCTTCTTCTCCGTGCCTGCCGACAAGAAGTTGGTGATCGGAATGGTGGAAGAGGCGCGAGCGGCGGGAATCGATGTCCGCGTGGTTCCGGATATGTATGACGGTCTGGCGTGGAATGCCCCGGTCGAGTATATCGGCCAGTTTCCAACGATCCCGCTGCATCGGCGAGACTTCCCGATGGGAGCGTTCCTGCTGAAGCGTGGTCTGGATATTGCGCTGGCTTCGTTTGCGCTGCTGATAACCTCGCCCATTATGCTGGCCATTGCTATCGCGGTCCGCTTGGACTCCAAGGGGTCCATCTTCTACGGAGCGGAGCGGATCGGACGGAAGGGAAGGACGTTTTCCTGCTACAAGTTCCGTACGATGGTGCAGAATGCCGACCAGTTGAAGGCCGATCTGGCTCATATGAACGAGCGGGACGGCATTCTCTTCAAGATCGCCAACGATCCGCGGATTACCCGGGTCGGGGGGATTTTGCGGAAGTACTCTTTAGATGAACTACCCCAGTTTTATAACGTATTACGTGGCGACATGAGCCTGGTAGGGCCCCGGCCTCCGATGGCAGCCGAGGTGGAGCAGTATGACCTGGCACATCTGCGCCGGCTGGATGTGCTGCCGGGCATTACCGGGCTGTGGCAGGTAGAGGCGCGGCAGGACCCGTCGTTCGACAGTTACATCTCACTGGACACAGCTTATGTGGAAAACTGGACACTTTGGCTCGACCTGAAGATTCTGGCGCGGACGGTGCACGTCGTATTGAGCGGAACGGGAACCTAGTAGACTAAAGGCCGTGAAGATAGCTCTCGCGCAGATTAATCCGACGGTCGGAGACTTCTCCGGAAACGCAAAAAAGATTGTTGAATATGCTGCTCGTGCCCAGTATGAGGGCGCGGATGTTGTGGTTTTCCCGGAGCTTGCGGTGTGCGGGTACCCTCCGGCCGATCTTCTGGAGAAGGACTCTTTTATCGCCAGGGCTGAGCGGACGGTGGATGAGATCGCGGGATGGACGGCGGAGAGCGGGCGTCCGGCGATACTTTTAGGCACGGTGATGAAGACTGCGGCATCCGTGGGCAAACGGGTGCGGAACGTGGCGGTCTTGCTGCGTGATGGCCGGGTGAGTTTCACACAGCAGAAGATGTTGCTGCCGTTTTATGACGTCTTCGACGAGCAACGTTATTTTGAGCCTGCCGCCGAACAGACCCTGACGAGTCTGGGGGGACAGCCGCTGGCGATTACGATCTGTGAGGATGCCTGGAACGACAAGGGCTTCTGGGCGCGTCCGATGTACCAGGTTGATCCGGTAGAGACTTTGATGGGGGAGTGGGGAGCCCAGGAAGAGGGTTTGGCCGGGCGGCAGCGGATCATACTGAATATCTCGGCGTCGCCATACTGGCAGGGCAAGTCGCAGGTGCGGCAGAAGATGCTGTCCGCGCTGGCGGTGCGGCATGGCGCGTATGTTGCCATGGTCAATCAGGTTGGCGGCAACGATGGCCTGGTGTTCGATGGGGCGTCGCTGGTGATTGGGCCGAAGGGAAATGTAGCGGTGTGGGGCGCTTCGTTTGCCGAGGATCTGCTGGTTTTTGATACGGATACCGATGCGCAGGTGGGAAGTGGTGCTGCGAGCGGTCCGGTGCTTGACGAGGTGGAGGAGGTCTGGAAGGCACTCGTCCTGGGAACGCGCGATTACGTGCAGAAGTGCGGGTTCTCGAAGGTGATGGTTGGGCTTAGCGGTGGAATCGATTCGGCACTGGTGGCGGCGATTGCGGTCGAGGCGCTGGGGGCGGAAAACGTGCTTGGCGTGGGGATGCCGAGCGAATACTCGTCGCTGGGGTCGATTGGGGATGCGCGGGCACTGGCGAAGAATCTAGGGGTGAGATTCGAACTGCTGCCGATCCATGATGTTTTTGCGCAGTATCAGAGCGTGTTGCGGCCTCTATTTGAGGGGACTCCCTTTGGGCTGGCTGAAGAGAACCTGCAGGCGCGTATTCGGGGGGCGCTCCTGATGGCGCTGTCGAACAAGTTCGGTTCACTGGTGCTGACGACGGGCAACAAGAGCGAGATGTCGACGGGATACTGCACGCTCTATGGCGACATGGTGGGCGGCCTGGCGGTGATTGGCGACGTGATGAAGACGAAGGTCTATGCGCTGAGCCGGTATGTGAATCGGAAGCGCGAGGTGATTCCGTGGGCGACGATCGAGAAGCCGCCTTCAGCGGAGCTGCGGCCGGAGCAGCAGGATACGGACTCTCTGCCGCCGTACGAGGTGCTGGATCCGATCCTCGAAGCGTATGTGGAACGGTATTGCTCCGCGGAGCAGATTGCTGACGAGCAGGACGTAGACGTTGCCCTGGTGCGGTCAGTCTTACAATTGGTGGAGCGCAGCGAATACAAGCGGCAGCAGGCGGCGCCGGTGCTGAAGGTGACGAAAAAATCGTTTGGGACCGGGCGTCGGTTTCCCATAGCGGTCAAGGTTCAGGTGTAATAGAAATGCTGCGCGCGTAGAGCGGCGGCGGAGGAAGGGATTCTTTGAAGATTTCAAAACTCATGTTGGCAGGATTGGCGTCGGTGCTCAGCGTTGCGGTAGCCGCGGGAGCGCAGACAGGGACGACAGGTACAGCGGCGACGCCGGCTCAGACGGGTACGACCGCGCCCAAAGCGGCAGCGCCCGCGCCTGCGCAGAAGGCGACGACGCCGGCTCCGCTGCATTTGAATGACCTGGGACAGATGAGCAGGCCGGATCCGTTCCCTCCGGTGAATCCCAAATACTTTACCGCGGCCACGCCCACGGTGGATACGGTGAATTCCTTTTTGAAGTCGCTCTGGGGGTATGACTCCAATCGTATCTGGCGGGTAGAGGCCATCCAGAAGACCCAAGCACCGGGCGTAAGCAAGGTCATCGTCTTTGTGTCGGACAAGACGGCGAATGCGAAGGTTCAGTCATCGGCATTTTTTGTGACGCCGGATGGCACCCACGCCATCGCCGGAGACGGGGTCATTCCGTTTGGCGCGAATCCCTTTGCTGAAATTCGCAAGACGCTGGAGACGAGGGCTGACGGAGCAGCGCGGGGCGCGGCCGGCAAGGATTTCCTGATGGTTGAGTTTGCCGACCTGCAGTGCCCGCACTGCAAGGAAGCGCAGGGCACGATGGATCAGCTGATGAAGGACTTCCCCAATGCGCGATTCGTCTTCCAGAGCTTCCCGTTGACGCAACTGCACCCGTTCGCGTTCAAGGCGGCGGCGTATGGATATTGCGTCGAGAAGCAGAAGAACGGCGCCTTCTTTACCTATGCCGCTGCTGTGTTCGATAAGCAGGAGGCTCTGACGGCGGAGACGGGCGACGCGACGTTGAAGGACGCCGTAACCAAGGCGGGCCTCGATCCGGCGGCGATCGACGCCTGCGCGGCGACCCAGGCGACCAAGGACGAGGTGAATAATTCCATCAAGCTGGCAGAAGAAATCGGCGTGAACGAGACGCCGATGCTAGCGGTGAACGGGCATTTGTTGCCGATTGGAAATACCAAGCTGTCCTACGAGACGCTGAAGAAGATCGTGGAGTATCAGGCACAGATGGATGGTGTGAATCCAGGAACACCGACTGCTTCAGTTGCCAAGTAGTCTCAGAACCGAATCACAGAAGAAGCGCACCTCGCTGCTGGAGGTGCGTTCTTCATTTAACGTGGTTCTTCTCCAGAGGTAGCCTTGGTGATGTGAAAAACCACAGATTCTCTTCGGAAACAAGGGGAGCTACACCTGAGAGAAAAACGCATCCCGCTCTGGGGTGCGTTCTTCTTTTCTAAAGACAAGCTTCAATCAGGCGAAGATCACGGTCTTGTTGGCGTAGGAGAGGATGCGGTAGCCGAGGTGCCAGCGGACGGCGCGAGAGAGCACAAGGCGCTCAAGGTCGCGGCCCTTCTGGATGAGATCGGGAAGCTGGTCGTTTTGTGAGATGCGGGTGACGTCCTGCTCGATGATGGGGCCTTCATCGAGAGCCTCGGTGACGTAGTGGCTGGTGGCCCCGATCAGCTTGACTCCGCGGGCGAAGGCGGCGTGGTAGGGACGGGCTCCGGTAAATGCGGGCAGGAAGGAGTGATGCACATTGATGATGCGCTGGGGGTAGGTGCGCACGAACTTTGGCGACAGAACCTGCATGTAGCGCGCAAGCACGACGACGTCGATTGAATTCTCTGCCAATAGCGCAAGTTGGCTCGTCTCCACCTGGTTCTTGTTGGAGGCGTTGACGGGAAGGTAGTGGAAGGGAATCTTGTAAAAATCGGCAAGGGGCCTGGCGGCTTCGTGATTGCTGACGATGAACGAGAGATTGCAGGGCAACTCCCCGGTCTGGTGACGGTGAAGCAGGTCGGCCAGGCAGTGGAGATAGTGCGAGACGAAGATGGCGACGTTCTGGGGCGGATTGGCAAAGGTGAGGCGCCAGTTCATCTTCAACTGTTCGGCGAGGGGAGCGAAGGCTGCGTGAAAGCGCGCCTCGTCGCAGCAGGCCTCGTCGGTGGCGAACTCAATACGCATGAAAAAGAGGCCAAGCTCGACGTCCTGATGTTGGTCGGCATTGAGGATGTTGGCGTCGTATTGCTGAACGAGGAAGTTGGCGATGGCGGCGACGAGGCCTTTGCGATCGGGGCAGTCGATGAGAAGAACGGCGGTCTTGGACATGGCGCTGATATCAATTAGAGCATCTTTTCGGTCGACGCCGGGCACGGTCCTTCCCATGCTGCTGGCGGCACCGGTCTTCTGCCGAACGATACCGCCGCTGCATTGGAGTTGCTATTTGTGTGACTTGACAGGCTTCTTCATCTTGAGTGCCGCGGCATCGAACGTGGTGACCTGGGCGGCCATCAGGCCGTCGTGAGTCTCGTAGGCGTCGGCGCCGCGATACGGCTCGGCGAGGAAGGGAGCTTCCGCGCGCCATTGAACGTTGATGGTGTCGCCGACGATGAAGATATGCTCCGCAGTGATCTTGAGGCCGCAGGTGCCGCCTTCCGAAGGAGGTTTGACGACCTGGGCAAACATTCTGCCGAGAGCTGCGCGGCCGCGGACGACCTGGCCGTTAGGACCGAAGAACTCGACGTTCTCCGGAAACTGCGCCATCAGGCGCGGCCAGTTACAGGAACTGAAGGCGGCCATGTGTTCTTCAACGACCTTTGCGGGAGTGGGCTGCCGTTTGAGCGGCGGCATGGATTGAGCCAGCATCGGCGCAGCGGTCGCAAGGGCAAGCCCGAGCAGGCCGGAGGTGCGGAGAAAAGAGGGAAGAGTCGGTGTGCGGTTCATGCGAGCCAGAATATCGCAGAGTGGGATTATTGGGGAAACCTGGGGCAGGGCCGGAATTGTCGCGCAGGCAGGCAGACCAACTTTCATGGAACTGAAACGGAATAGTTGAATTGCTTCCTTAGCCCACCTGCAAAATCGCTGCCGAATAGCCCGGTACTGTTGTCTCTTGCACTGTCTTAGCCAACTCTTCTCTTTCGAATCGAACGCCTTCCTTTGCGCTGAGAGAGGGGCCGCGAAGCGTCCATCGTTGCGTCGGCTGCGACGATTGCAGTCGTTGCGGCAACTCGATAGATATTTGCCGAGCGCTCTTGTTCACGATTGCCAGCTTTGCCTGTTTGCCTCTTGTTCCCAGATATGCTGTGACATTCGCGCTGGTCTTCAGCGCGCAGGGCGCGACCCTGAATCCGGCAAACTGCTGGGCGAACTGCATGCCGTAGTACATCGGTCTCGGCTTTGCAGGCGAATTGTCGCTGCTCTCGATCGGCGTATAAAAACCTGTTCCGCCGCCATGCAGATTGACTCCCACAAATCCCGCACAGGCGACATGCAGCATGTAATCGGCTACCCATAGGGCCGAGGCGTAAGCGTTGCTTACACCATCCTTGCCACCTCCGAAGCATGAGTTGCCCTCATCCATGCGATAGGGCGTTCCCCCGGCTGCCTCGCTGGCGACTCTTACCCCTGCAATCTGTTCTTCGAGGCTCGGATTGACCTTCTGCAGCAGGCGCTCTGCTGTCATGCTCGGATCGCTCGCAGGTCCCATCGCATAGAAGTGGCTGGTCAGCATCACGGCATCGCCCTTCGTGCGCCGGGCGTACTCCCGGACCCATGTATCCACGTTGCCTTCGGTATCCGGGCCTGCGAACGGCGCATGGGGCACGCTTGCCCTTACAGTTTTGACCCATGTCTCATACTCGGTGAAGTATCGGTTGAAGTCATATCCCTTCGCACGAAAGAACGGGTCTTCGCCAAAGCCATCCGCTTCGTTGCCGACGACAAACGCCATCAGCCTGTCGCCTATCGCAGCAGACACAGCCGCGGCTTCATCTGCTGCACGCGCCGCACTGCCGCATGCGAAGTTGAATCCGTAGATCAGATTCCAGTTCACCGCATCGAGAAAGCCGCGAAGATTCGTAATAGCCTTCCTCGTAATCATGCCCTTTTTGTTCCGCTGAACCGTTGGGTCCACCAAGGGCCACTCCCAGTAGTCTTCAATGCCATGGCGCACGCCGCGCATCTGCTTCGGATCGTTAAGCCCGACGCCCTCCCAGGGAGTGATATTGCTCAGGTGGCCGCCCAACCTTAGGACACCGTGCGAACTAAGCTCACGAAATCGGCGAATCAACTCTGTATTGCGCGGGGAGAAATACTCAGCGTTGTAAAGCTGGCCCATCTCGTAGCTCAAGCCGGTAAAGTCCAGAGGCATGAGGCGAGGCTTTACGAGCGGCTCTCCGATTCGTATCGCAGTTGCGGACTGTGCTCGGCCCGTTCGCCCCAGGGCTAATTCCATAGCGGCGGTAGAGGCTGCGAGAGAGACAAAGCTGCGTCGATTCAATATCTCCTCCAGTCCGGTCACGAGAGATGTCAATAGATCAGTTTCAATGAAAATTGGATCTGGCGCGAGTTTCCTGCGGTTTTGCTGATGATGCCGAACCCGGCGCCTTCGAGCGTATTTGCGGGAAGTCCCATGGTCACGATGTTGAAGAGGTTGAAGAACTCCGAACGAAACTGTACGTTGATGAGTTCCGATCCGCTCTTTCGCCTGCCAAATGGCGTGTCCTTGATGAAGGCGAAGTCATAGTTATAGAAGGCCGGCCCGCGAAATGTGTTTCTGCCAAGAGTGCCGAAGCGGCCTTTGTTCGGCCCCGTGCCATTGGGCAGATTGATGGGGATCGAGAAGTAAGAGGCATTGTTCTCGCCCAGGCCGAAGTAGTCTTCCCGGATCTTTCTTGAGGTGGAGAGGTGAGGTTTCGCGATCTGATCGGGGCGATCGGCGCCGTTTGAGCCCGCGCCTGTCTGTTGAACACCGGAGTAGACCGTGAACGGTGAGCCACTTGTGAGCGTTGCGATGCCGAGGATCTGCCATCCGGCGGTTGCCTTGCGATTGGCTCTGCTGAGAAGCCCCCAGTATTCGACATGGAGATCCTGAACCGCGCTCAGGGTGAATGCCTGTCCTACATCGAACGTTGCCGGGCCTTTTTCGGGATGAGTGTCGAAGGGGTTCTGCGGGTAGGCCTGGGCCACCGCGCCGGTTGCTCCGAGGCCACCGGAGACGGAACTGGTGTCGTCGATCGCCTTACCCCAGGTGTAGCTGGCCTGAAGGGCGGGGCCGCCGTGGGCTACGTTTCCGGAGAGAGAGGCCTGCAGCGCGTGATAGGTCGAGTGGGCCGTCGCCGTGATGACGTTCTCGAGCCCGAAACCGCCGATTACATTGCCGGAAGAATCGAACTCCGTATGGCGGGCGAATTCAGGGCCCGCGCCGGGATAAGCATTGGGAAAGCTTGTGCGCGGCAGCTTGACTCCCGCCGTTCCGACATAGTTCACATCCGCGGTTAGCGTCCCGAACGCCTTCTCCAGCCCGGCCGTCCAAGTATACAGAGAGGCATTTCCGAAAGACCGATCAATCCCGCTCAGGCCGAGAGGGCTCACAACGTGGCTTGGAGTCAGCGCTGCAACGTCCTTCTGGTAGCGATCGATATCGAGCACTGTGTTCGGCGCGACATCCTTGGTATTGCCGCCGGCAAAGATGTCCACGCCTGCCGGCGTGTATGCGCGGGGTAACTGTGACGGCATAATCTGAAAGCCGAACGGCACCGGCGCGCCCTTTGCCGCAGTTAGCCGGGGATAGACGGTAAAAGGCGTGGAGCCAGTCAGGAAATTGTCCTGCCAGATGTTTGGCGGAATGACCGTGATCGCGCCGCCCGCATGAAACTGCAACAGTTGCGAGGCGCGCCACGTCAACTGCACCCGCGGCCCCCAGCCATTGAGATTTGTCTTGTAGCCCGGCTGCGGGTTAACGACGTATTGCTGCGTATCGCCTGTATTCAGAAAGCCTGCTGTTCGCTTTGCACGCTCGGCGATCGGCGTATAGATCTCCCAGCGGATGCCATAGTCGAGGAGAAAATGGTCGTTCAGCTTCCAGCTATCCTGCGCGTAGATCGCTCCCGCGTTGCGATTGATGGCCGCCACTCCGATGTGTTCTCCGTTGGAGAAATAGCTTGGCGCAATGGCAACGGTGTAGACGAAGGGGCTTCCCGAGAGCAGCCCCGTCAGCGTATCCGGCAGGGGATCGCCGATGTGGATGTCGTGAGTGCCGCTTAGCGATGCAATATCCGACCTGGCGTAGGCTGTACCGCCGCCGAAGTCGTATTCGCCGTTCGGACTGGTGCCGTAGTAAGTCGTGTCCCGGTTCAAGCGAACTTCGCCGCCAAATTTAAGGTTATGACGTGCCGATGTTATCGTGAAGTGCTGTTGAGCCTGGAACAGGTTGCCGTACGCCGTCATGACCGATCCGCCGGGGGAATTGAACGCTTCAAAGGATCCGTCGCTGAATTTCAAGGCCGGATCGGTCCGGTTCGGTGTGGGGAAAGAGGGCGTGCTGCGCGTGACGCTCACGGACGATTCCATTGTGAAGTGAGGCGATACGGTGCGGGTAAAGTTGATCGCCAGATTTCTTTGCTTGTCGATGTACTGCACTCCAAAGGAGGGATCGATGGCAGTCTGGTCAGGATTCGTTGTAGGTCCTGTCAGGTTGTTGAAGTTGAACCTCACAAAGAGGTGGTTTCTGTCGGAGAGATTGTGATCCAGCCGGATAGAGAACTGATCCGCATTGGTAACAACCTTCGACGAAGTCGCATAGGTATGCGCCCCAAAAGAACCCGTTGGGAGATTGGGCAATGGATACCGTGCCAGAATTTTGGCGATGCCGGGATCAACCGGAACGATCAACGTATCGCCGGGATATGCCGTCGTGTCTCTACCATCGCGCTCCTCCGCTGTCGGCACTGGAAAGACCTGGGTTGTTCCGAGAACCTGCCGAAATCCCTGATATTGTCCGAAGTAGTATGTCTTTCCGCGCCCATCGTACAGGCCGGGTATTCGCACCGGACCGCCGTTGGTGAAGCCGAACTCGTTGCGGCGAAATGGCGGAATCCGTTCCGGATGCTCCGCCGACGCGTGGTCAAAGTAGTTGCGAGCATCGAACGCAGAGTTTCTGACAAACTCGAAGATCGACCCATGAAATCCGCTGCTGCCTGACCGGGTGATGATGTTTGTGAAGCCAGCCGCGCCTCGGCCGATCTCGGCGGGCATCCAGCCGGAACTGGAGCGAATCTCTTCAACCGCGTCGACGTTGAAGTTAGAGAAAGTCGAGCCGCCCATCTCGGGATCGCTGATATCTGCTCCATCCATTGCAAACACGGCTTCGACGCCGCGCTGCCCATTAATGGCAAACTGTTGCGTGAAGTTGGTGGCGCCGTTCGTATCTGTCATGGTTCCAGCGGCGAGCAGCAACAACTGACTGAAGTCGCGTTTGTTTAATGGAAGCTCGCTCACGGTTTGACTTGAGAGCGCCTCGCCGCCAGTTGCCGCATGTTGTTCCGTCAGCGGGCCGACGGAGAGGGTTTGCTGATCGGAGAGCGTAAGGACAACGGCCGATGCAGCGCCCGACAGGTTCATGGGCTGAGCGTATCGGACGGTGTGACGATCTACTTCGACCGAGAGATGGTAAAGTCCGGCAGGGATTCCTTCGAATCGAAAGTGCCCGTCGTCGCCCGTGGTGGCATCGATGTCTTCGTTCTTTCCTTTGAGATGAACGATAGCACCATGCAGCGGCGCACCTGAGGTATTACGCAAGATTCCTCGCCAAATGATTGGTACAGCGCCTTGTGCCATGGTGCGCGTCGGAACCAAGAAAAAAGCGGATAAGAACGCTATCGTCAGGCCTCTGGAGGGCCATCGAAACCAGAAATGTGTAATGACCAGTCTTCGCGCTTGCAGCATTACGAAGTGTCCTTCGTTTGGAAGTATTTTAGTTGTTCTATATTACCTATCCCTTGTAACACTTAATTCGAGGTGCGTTCGCCATCACGCGTGGAGACTTAGGCGAGCGGCCTTACAATGAAATTGTCTGAGCGGAGGGCCGACAGCGGCCGCAGCAAAGGTATAGTGGCATTCAGGAATATGAATAACCGATCTGCCAACATTCCCTATTTAGCCGACATTGCGACATCTGCCGCTCTTGATGCCTGCGAGATGCGCTCGTTGCAGATGAGAATCGGCAAGCAATTTTGCAGAGTGCTGGCTGCCGCCATGGTCCTTGTGATCTTGCTGCTTCCGGCAGCGGTCGCGCAGCAAGTATCTCCAAAGTATTTTGGCGGAGCACACATACAAGGGACGGTTATTAGCGTCGACGGAAAGCCGGTAAGCGAAGCCACAGTTAGTCTCGAAAAGAAGGGCTCTCCGGATATTGTCGAGACAAAGACGAATGCCACTGGTGGCTTTGAGTTTTCGTCGCTCTCAAGCGGAAGCTATCGGTTAAGCGCAAAGAAATCGGGATTGCATAGCCACCCCGCTGAGGTGATGGCCTCCGCGGGAAAGAGTTCAGAAAAGGTCAGCCTGGTCCTCCAGGATACTGAGTCGCCTCCGGGTTCCGGTGCGTCTTCGGCAACTGGAGCGCCAGTCATGGAATTCACCGACAAGCCGAACTTTACCATTGCGGGTGTTACCGACTGGACCGCAGTCGGTGGCCATGGATCGGATTCCGCGTTGCGAACGAGTGAATCACTCGCCAGCGAGACTGCTGCGCTTAAGCCTGAAGACGCCGGTCAAAAGGCAGCAGGCAGTTCCGAGGAAAAGAAATCTGAGAGACAACTGCGTGCGGGACTCGCGAGCGATCCCCACAGCTTCAATGCAAATCATCTGCTTGGAAGATTTTATCTCCGTACCGATCGATATTCAGAAGCTATTCCGCTGTTGGAGAGTGCCTATCGGATTGATCCGTCCGATGGGGGGAATCAATATGATCTGGCGCTGGCATACGAAGGAAGCGGTGACCTCGTGCAGGCTCGCAAGCGCGTTAGTGAATTATTAGCAAAGCATCCCAGCGCCGATTTGCATCGACTTGCGGGTAAGTTGGACGAGAAGTCAGGCGATCCTCTGTCCGCTGTCAACGAATATGCGATGGCGGCAGAACTTGATCCGAGCGAGCAGAACTACTTTGAATGGGGCTCTGAGTTACTTCTCCATCGTGCTGTCTGGCAGGCGCAGGAGGTCTTTCGCAAGGGAGCGAATGCCTATCCCAAATCTGAGAGAATGCTGATGGCGCTCGGCACCGCACTCTTTGCCGGCGCTCGCTATGAAGAGGCGGCCCTTCGCCTGTGCGACGCTTCTGACCTGAATCCCGCGGACTCCAATCCCTACATCTTTTTGGGAAAGATCGAGATGGCTGCGCCTAATGCTTTAGCATGCGTTCAGCCCAGGCTGTATCGCTTTGTGCAGGAACAGCCCGGAAGTTCCACCGCCAACTACTTGTACGCGATGTCAATCCTGAAGCATCAGGAACAGTCGCCTGACAAACAGGCGGTGCAACACGCAGTAGCTTTGCTGACGAAGGCGGTGACGATTGATTCCAAGTGCAGTGAGGCCTACCTGCAACTCGGAATTATTTCTGCATCGCAGAGCGACCAGGACAAGGCAATTGGTTTTTACGAGAAGGCAATCGAAGCGAATCCCCAACTTGCCGATGCCTACTACCGGCTGGGAGCGGCTTATGACCGGACCGGTCAATCGGCAAAGGCAAAACGAGAGTTCGGGCTTCACGACCAAATTAAGCGACAACAAGCAGAAGACACTGAACGGCAGCGGCGAGAGATCAAACAGTTTCTGATCGTTCAGCCGGGAAAGACTGCCGGCCAAGGAGTTAAGTGAGAGAACAAGCCGGTTCGCCCGCTCGGCAGAGGAACGCTACGTCGATTTTGGCTTGAAGGAAGCAACGATGCCATCGCCTTCGCGAATCGTGAGTATCTGGTTTGCCTTGACCTTGGCGAATTTTTCGACCTTTTGTGTCGTTGGCCACTTCACTTCAATCAGGTCCACGATCTCCGCCTTTCCAATGCCGAAGTGAAGCCGCAAGTCGCTTTGTGACATGACGCTGGTGCCGCTGTGCACCTCGTCCATCTGGATATGTTTTCCGGTGATGACCCTCGCGCGCGCGCCGATCGCCGTGCGATTGCATTTAGTCCCGACCAGCTTGATCTTGATCCAGTTCTGCTTATTGCCTCCGTCATTGCGAAGAAGCGAGGGCAGATCGTTCAGATTGAGCACCAGCGCATCCATATTGCCGTTGTTGTTGTAGTCTCCAAAGGCCGCGCCACGGCTGGAAAAATGCTCGCTGATTCCCGGACCCATCTCCGCGGAGACATCCTTGAAGGTGCCATTGCCAAGATTTTTGTACACTAGTCGCGGATTTTTGAATGACTCGCCGAAGTTATAGCGATCGACCTCCGGGTATACGTGTCCATTGACCTGAAGGATGTCCTTCCATCCGTCGTTGTCGTAGTCGATGAATCCGCACCCCCATGCCACATAGCGGTTGTTGACTGCAATGCCTGAAGGAGAGGTTACATCGGTAAAAGTCCCGTCGCCGTTGTTGTGGTACAGGTTGCAGGTGTCATCCACGAAGTTGGTCTTGAAGATGTCGAACCATCCGTCGCAATCATAGTCGGCCACAGCGACACCCATGCCGGCCTGCTCGTGCCCATCGTTGTTGTAGGCGCAACCTGCCATCACCGCAATATCGGTGAAGGTGCCGTCGTGATTGTTCTTGAAGAGAATGCTCGGCTCCGAGTCGACGGCAATGTAAATGTCGGGCCATCCATCGTTGTCAAAATCGTAGGACACGGGCGTGATCGAGTAGCGCGGACCGGGTTTCAAAATCCCCGATCGCTCGGAGACATCGGTAAAAGTTCCGTCGCCATTGTTGTGATAGAGAAGGTTGTCGCCGCCCGGAAGACCTCGTGGTCCGCACATGATCGGGACGCCCTTCCACTGGCAGTAACTCGTCTCGTTTGCAGGAGGGATCGTATTTGGATCCAGCTTGATGTAGTTGCATACGAACAGATCGAGATGGCCGTCGCGGTCATAGTCGAGAAAAGTGCAGCCTGATCCCCAACGCCCTTTTTCCTGGTAGAGTCCGGCCTTACGGGTCACATCCGTGAAGGTGCCGTTTCCGTTGTTGCGAAAGAGGATGTTGTGTCCCCAGAAGCAGCAGAACAAGTCGTCCCATCCATCGTTGTCATAGTCGCCCACGCAGACGCCGGTCTGCCATCCGGTAATCCCCAGCCCTGACTTCTCTGTTACATCGCTAAATGTGCCGTCGCGATTGTTCTTGTACAGGTGCGATATTGGCGCTTTCCCAGGCGGCCATGTCGTATCGAGCCGGTTGCCATTCGTGAGATAGATATCCAGCCACCCATCGTTGTCGTAGTCGAAGAAAGCCACCCCGCTTCCTTTAGTCTCGATGATGGACCGCTTGTGCTCAATGCCACCCCAGACGTTGGGGACGTTGAGACCGGCTTGCTGAGCCACATCCACAAAATGAACCTCGGATCCAGTTGATGCCGAAGTCGCCGCTTCCACTGTTAGCGGGTACTTCCATCTCCACAGCGGAGTTGTCAGTGCATCCGTCAATGCACCGCCAAGTACAAAGAGGGAAGACCCAAGGAAGCGCCGGCGCGGAAAGATCATAGGTGAGAGCCATTATAGCGACAGAATTCCGTTTCGCAGAAGACGCCTCGAGTTCAACGATTCATGGCAATTCTGTTCCGGCGGGGAGCTGCTGACGTCGGTTTTTCTTCAGAGCCCCGAGAGCAAGTTGCGGCGTTCGTTTGCGCCAGACTCACCATTCAGTGGAGTCTTTTATAGCGTTTTGTCGGCAAGATAGAGTGCAATTTGAAGCAATTGCATCTTCTTCGAATTCGACAACGGTTCGTCGCCGGTTGGAGCAGTTACAGGAGCTTGCGCCAGGGTCTCTTCAATCCGGGTTACATTCAGACCTCTTCGTGCGCTGCTGTTCTTGAATCGATCCAATACCTCTTTGGCCTTGGCTATCTGACCGGTTTGATAGTAGAAAACGCCCAGCGTCGAATAGCTTCCCGGCCACTCCGGCAACATCTCCACGGCGCGCTCCAATTGAGTGGCCGCGTCCGAAGTATTGCCTTCCAGCGCCGAAGTCAATCCCAGTCCCCATATGATCTTTCCCGATCCCGGGATACGGGTTTGACCTTTCAAAAGCGTTTGCTTCGCGGCCGCGATATTATTTTCGCGAAACTGCAGAAGCGCCAGCGAAAGATAGTCCCGGTCATTGTCAGGATTGCGGGCGATGGCACTGCGGTATATCTCCTCGGCTCGCGCAGAATCGCCCTGACGGGCGTAAATATCTCCCAGCAAAGCAAGGTAGGAGTCGTCCTTCTGACCTTGCGGTGAAACCTGCATGGCAGCATCCAGCGCATTCTTATAAAGCCCTTTGTGGAAGTATGCATTCGCAAGATCGAAACTGATATCGTCCGATCCAGGTGTGGCCTGCTGTGCTGCCTGGAAGTGCTGTATAGCAGCGTCATAGAAGCCGTATCGAGCTAACAGAACGCCGGTCCCCGTCAGGGTTCGGGAGTCTCCTGGCCGCGCTTTGTCGAGCTGCGCGATTGTGCTTTCGGCGTCTTCAACTTTGCCGGCCTTTAGATAGGCCTCAGCCAGCGCGTACAAGACTTCAGGCTGATCGGGATGCAACTTGAGCTGCGCGACTAATTCAGTGATGTCCTGTTGAGCGCGCGCCTTTGGAGCCAGCGCCGAGCGGCTATTTAGGTAATCGAAGAGGTGCTCATAAGGATGCGACGTGGCGGAAGCGTCTTTGGAGAGAGCTTGAAACTGGGCCATGTCCCGCTCCGCTGCTGCGGTCTGATGCAGGCTCTTTTCTGCCATCGCCAACTTGTAGTATCCGGTCGCCGGGCTGCTGCTCACTTTCACATATCGTCTCAGCAACACTGCCGCTTCAGAAAATTTCTTGCTTTCCATGCGAAGGTTCGCCAGTTCCAGCAGCGCCTCGGGATAGTCAGGATCGGACCGGAGAACCTTGAGGAAGATGGCTTCCGCTCCCACAGAATTTCCCTGCAACTTTGCGATATAGCCGAGTTGGAATGAACAGAAATTATTGTGGGGCTCCAGCTTGAGCCCATTTTGGAAATCCTGTCTGGCATCGTCAAACCTTCCCAGACGAATGTTTGAAAGTCCGAGAAAGGAATTGGCCCGCGCCGAAGGCTCGGCTTTAATCAGCTTGTTGAAGGTCTCGATGGATTTGTTGATTTTTTCTGACCTGAAATAACTCTCGCCCAGAGCTGAGAGAAGATCGGAGCGGTCCGGTGCCACTTTCAGGGCCTCTTCCAACAGCGGTATCGCATCTTCGTAATATTTTTGCGACATGCTGATCTCGGCCATGAGATAGAGGATGTTCGGATTTCCGGGCGTCGCCTTATTGGCTCGAACCAACAAATCCAGCGCATCCAGAGGCCGCGATTCATTTCTGTAAACCTGCGCCAGCAGATATTGCGTCTCCGTGGATTCGGGCTTCAGTTTGAGTGCGCGGGCTAGCGCAAGCTCTGCCTTGGCATTGTCGCCACCCAGGAGCGATGCCTCCCCGAGATTGAAGAGGATCTCAAAGGTTTGCGGCTTCAATGCATCTGCTTTTTCCAACTCAAGCTGGGCGGCCTTGTACTGTTTTTCCGAGGCAAGCAGGACGCCAAGGGAAAAATGCAGCTGAACGTCATCTTTGTTCTCCGCTGACAAGCGAGTTGCCAGCCGCAGCGCCTCTGCCGTTCGCTTACTTTGCAGGTAGGCCCGAATCAGATTGAGATTTGTTTCGAGGCTGGCGGGGTGGACACGCTCAAACCGTACAATCGCCTCGGCCGGCGATCCCTTATCCAACAGAAGCAGGCCGAGATTGTAGTTTGCATCCCGATTTTCCGGGTCGAGCCGCAGAACCGTCCGGAACTCTTTCTCGGCCAGGCTAAGCTGCTTGTCGGCCAGGTAGACATTGCCGAGGTTATTGTGGGTCTTGGTGGAGTTGGGAGCAAGCTTTAGCGCTTTGTGAAATGCATCGAGAGCATTTGGATAATTGCGCTCTTCGCTCTCGATAATGCCCAGCAGATTGTAGCCTTCAACGGAGGGGCTGTGCTGAAGCTCGTCGAGCGTCATGGCCTTCGCCTCTTCAAGACGGCCCTGATGGACGAGTGCTTCCTCCTGTTGCAGACTTGCAGGAGGCTGTGAAGAGGGTCGCTGTGCCACGCACGCGATGGGAACCAAGAAGGCTAGAAAGAGGGCGAGCGTGCCGGTTGCACGCCTTAACTCTATGGCGACTGTCGGCTCGCTCGGAGCTGCGGCGTGAAGCTCCTGCTGTCTTCGTAGCTTCGAATAATCAGACAGCATGGTCATCGCAATATATCCATTGCCTGTTTTGCCCGCAAATTCTGAGGCTGTACGCGCAGCAGGCCCACTAAAACCCCTCTCGCTTTGTCCTTGTTGCCTTGTATCGCATAGAGGCGGGCAAGGTTGAGGTAGGCCTGATCATTATTTGGTACAAGCCTGATTCCGGTCTTGAACTGCTCTTCAGCCTTTTCGTAGTTCTGTAGCCGCACGTAGACAATGCCAAGATTGTTCAAGGCTTCGGAATATGCTGGGCGAAGCTCGATTGCTTTCTGCAAATAGCCTGCTGCGCGCGGTAGTTGATTCTGTTGAGCGTAAAGCATGCCGAGGCTGTAATTCACTTCGGGATCATCGGGTTGAATTCCGAGCGCCTGACTCAGGCACTCCTCTGCCTTCGTGAAATCTCCCTTCCGTCGATAGACATTGCCTAGATTCAAGAGAGCGATCTCATAACCCGGTCGAAGCTGCAGGGCCCGCTGAAAATTTTCTACGGCCTGGTCGGGATGGCCTTCCTGCGCAGAGATCATTCCCAGGTTATTCCATGCTTCCGGGTAGTTGGGGCGAAGCTTCAAGGTCTGTTCCAGATAGCGGCGCGCCTGTTCGAGATCGTTCCTGCGCAGGTTGAGCGTCCCCAGGTTGTAGTACCCCTCCGGGTCATCGGGTTTGGAGGCAATCACCTGCTGGAAAGACTCTGCCGCCTGATCGAGATAACCATGCTGGAACAGCGCCACGCCATAGGTAAAGTCGTTGCGTTGGAAGGAGCCCTGGTAGAGTTGGCCCTTGAATGGAATCGCCCGCTGCACTCGTTCGGCAACCGTTGTGGGAGCGGTTCTCACATCCTCCAGCACACGCGCAGGATCGATGGAGCCCTGGTAAATCTTGACGATCATCCCGTCCTTGTCCAACAGGAGGGACGTAGGTAGTGCCAGATCTCTGCGGCGGTCGAATAGATAGCGATAGATGATGTTGTAGATGCCGGCGATCTCTTCCGTTGCGAAGACAACAGGAAAGGAAAGCCGCTCCCCGGTTGCCATCGACCGCGCGGCAGCAATATCGGCCGGGTCGTCGATGTTCACCGCAACAATATCCAGATAGCCAGCCGTAAACGCAGATCGATGTTGGTGGAGTTGTCTCAACTGCTCGCGGCAGAGGGGCGCTGTCGTAGCCCAGAAGTTGAGCAGGACGAAGCCGCCTTTAAACTGGCGAAGCTCCCGTGTATTGCCTGCAAGGTCCGGCAATGAAAAGTCGGGGGCTTTCAATGGTGCAATCAGCCACGTCTCGGCATGAGCCGGTAGGGGATCCAGCGTCGGCGGTGGCTCCGCTTGCGCATAGGACTTAGGCGCCGAAGCGAAGGCTTTGGCCACGAACAAGTGGTTGCCTTCTTCAATCTCAATACGGTGATTCGCGGGCAGCGACTCAAATTGTTGCGTAAGCCCGCTTGGCCAGCGCACCGTTGCCTTCAATGTGCCTTCCGGCTTGCCCAATCCGAAGAAGACTTCCTTGGAGTGTTGCGCCAGAAAACCGGAGCCCGCCTGTAGATATTTTGTCTGGCGAAGAGTGCCCGCCTCTACCGTGATGGCGGCTCCGATCGCATCGCGATTGCTCTTGTGTCCCCGCAATCGGAATGCGATGGAGTCGCCCAGATGTTTCATCGCATTGTGCAGAATTCTCAACTGAGGAGCATTCCGGCTTTTGAGAATCACCTCCAGCCGTCCATCATGGTCGATATCGGCGAGCGCAAAGGAGCGGCTGTCCTCAAGAAAATCCAGCCCCGTAACGCCGGAGACCTCGGAAAAGGTGCCATCGCGATTGTTCGCGAGCATGACATTCCTTTCGTAGGCGTTCCATGAACTGTCCGATCGGATCAACTCATTGATGGCATTCCATCCGTGCTCGTAGGCCAGTGAAGCCGTGCCGTCCTCGGGCGATTTTGCTACCACCTGCCGCCAGAAAAAGCTCGCGATATCGTTCCGGTCGACAGCAGAGATGTATCCGTTTGTGACATAGAGGTCGGAGTAGCCGTCATGATCGAAGTCCCAGAAGTCCGCGGACCACGACCATCGGCCCATCGCCACTCCAGCCTGCTGACCGATGTTCTGAAACTTTCCATTACCATCGTTGCGATAGAGGGCATTCCCTCGTGCGTGCCGCTGGTAGAGTGCGCGGATGTTCTGCGGTGCAGCCTGGTGAAACTGCGCCTGCTCCGAAACCCTCTGTCCGGCGGCCTCCCACATGCTTGTGATGTAGATGTCCTGCCGTCCGTCGTTATTGAAGTCAGACCAGCAGGCGCTCATTCCGGCGCCCACATCTTCGATGCGAGACTCCTTTGAAGCGACGGTAAATGTTCCATCTCCGTTGTTGCGATACAACTGAGAGCTGCCGAAGTCGTTCGCGATGGTCAGATCGGGGTGACCGTTGGAGTTTGAGTCTCCCCAGGCGCACGCAAAACTGTACCGGTCGTTTTCTACGTTCAAACCCGCGGCATCAGTCTTTTCTACAAAGTGCCCATTGCCTTCGTTATGCAAGAGGCAATTCGGGGGTCCATTGCGGGCATCGTAATAGGGAACCGGATAGTGATACTGGTCCAGCCCCAGATAGTACATATACGTGCAGAAGAAGATGTCGAGACGACCGTCGCCATCGTAGTCGGCGATTGCTGCATGAGTGAACGTTCCTTGAGGCGCGCGCGCAAATTTGAAGGCATCGCGCTTGAGCGAAAAGGTCCCGTCTCCCTGATTCACAAAGAGCAGGGGACCACTGCCGCAGACGACCAGAAGGTCTTGGAGTCCTCTGTTGTCGAAGTCGGCAAACAGGGCGCACGCCGCATTATCGAGCGCGCCCACACCGGCCTTCTCGGTGACATCCTCAAAGGTGCCATCGCCACGGTTGCGGTAAAGGCGGTTCGGCAGCCCCGCCGGCTGACAGACGTAGAAATCATCGAACCCATCGTTGTCATAATCGCCTGCTGCTACGCCGTTATTGCCGTAGACATCCATTCCGCAGGCACCGTCCAGAACGGTTCGCCAATAGTCCACGCCGCGAAGCATCTGGCTCTTGTACGACTCGGTCCCACCCAGGGCTTGAGCAGTTACGTCAAGAAATGTAGTTTGATCCCCGACGCTGAGTATTTCTTCGCTCGCCTCCCATCTCTGAACCTTCCAGTTTTCCGATTCCTTTTCCTTGCGTGTCCATTCGGTTCGCCAGGATCCCACGCGCTCCTCCCGCCGGGCGTCGCTACGGAGAGCGACGATATCGTATCGAATCTGCAGTTCGACTGTCAGGGGAGTACTGGCGATCTCATTGATCGCATAGATCTCGAACTCCGCGGTTTCAACCTTTGAGACGGGTCCCAGCCAGGTTTGAAACTCCTTGAGAAATTGCTCGACCCCTGAAGGCGTTGCTGCGCCGAACTGCCTTTTGGTAACGTCGATGCCGTATCCGGAGCGTACCGGGACTTCCTTGACAGGGCGGAGCGATGAGGCTTCGAGCGTGGTGGAGACCAGCTTCGACAAGTCTGAATGGTCGTGGGCGGATCGTCGGAGAGACTGACTCCATTGGCTCAGGAGCGAATCGATCTCGAAGGCATATTTCTCGGTCTGGTAACTATCCGAGCCGGGAGCTACCAGACGAAGGACATCGGCCAAAGAAGACTGAGCTGGATAGTGAGGCTTGAAACGGATGTCGTTGTATAGAAAGGTGGACTGTTCGGCCGAGAGACCCCGGGAAGACGCAAACAGGAAGCTGGACCCGAAAAGAGGAGCCGAACGGAGCAGGAGAGGGGCAAATCCAATGCTCTTGAGGAGCGCCCGTCGGGACAGCAGCGACTTTTCATTGCTTTGATCTGACATGGACTCTTCAAGAGATCGGGAAGAAGGAGAGTTTTCGCAGAATATCACCTGCTGTATACCGGCAGATGCTCATGAGTTGCTTGGCGGTAACTGCTTGTACAGGCTGTCTTAGTAGGTGGGTTGGCGATCTAGGACATTTAATGGGGTCTGGACTCAAACTTTTGATTGACTTGGATTTCGTTATGTACTAATGTTTGCAATCGTCGAAGCTGTAACCGATTACACCGTATTCAAACGTTGAAGTGAACCTCCCGGCATGAAAGATCTGATTAGAAGAAGAATGGGTTGGACGGAAGAAAGGTGACGAAATTGAAGAATATTTGGATGGCTATGGATCGCAACGCTCTCGGTTGGCTAAGAAAATATGGGTGCCTCTCGCTTGCATGTTTGTGCTTTCTCCTCGTCTCGTCAGAATATGCGGCAGCGCAGGTAGATCAAGGAGCGATCACCGGAACTGTTTCAGATACCACCGGCGCTGTTGTGCCTGGTGCGGTCGTTACCCTGGTGAATACGGACGTGGGTCTGAGCCTCAAGAACACAACGGACAGCGGCGGTGTGTACACCTTTTCCCCCATCAGAATTGGACACTATTCGGTTACCGTCACCGCCCCCGGCTTTGCGAAGACGACCCAGCAGAACATCTCGGTCAACGTCGCGCAGCGTCTTCAGGTAAACGTTGAGCTCAAGCTGGGCTCCGAGAACGAAACCGTCGAAGTAACCACGGCTCCGCCGCAACTACAGACGGCAGACGCGGCTGTGGGGCAGGTCATCACCGAGCGCAGCGTCAACAACCTTCCACTCAATGGCCGCAACTTTACCTTTCTCGCCCAACTCGGCGCTGGTACGCAGACGCCCCAGGCGGATACGCGGGGCAATGCGGCTTCCGGCGCCTTCTCAGCGAACGGCCTGCGTCCTTCGCAGAATAACTACCTGCTCGACGGTATCGACAACAACTCCAATGCAGTTGACTTCCTGAACGGCACGAACTTCATCGTTCTTCCCCCGGTGGACGCGATTCAGGAGTTCAAGGTTCAGACCGCGGACTTCAGCGCGGAACTGGGCCGTTCCGCCGGCGCTGTTCTCAATGCGACCATCAAGTCCGGCACCAACAGTTTCCACGGCGCCGCATGGGAGTTCTTCCGTAACGACAAGCTTGACGCTGCTGACTGGTTTGAAAAGCAGAAAAAGGGCATCCTGCGTCAGAATCAGTTTGGCGCTTCAATTGGCGGTCCAATCATCAGGAACAAGATCTTCTTCTTCGGCGACTATGAGGGTACCCGGCGCGTCCAAGGCACGGTCTCAAATGGAACAGTTCCGACTCTGAGGGAGGTGAACAGCAATTTTCAGGACCTTTCCGACTTAATCACAGCGCAAAACGGTAAGACGCAAGCAGACAATCTTGGTCGAATTATCCCGCAAGGGACGGTTCTCGATCCTGCAACGACGAGGTTGGTTACAGTCGGCACTGTCGATCCCGTGAGCGGAATTACACCGGACCCGGCAAAAGGGGGAAAGACTGGCTATGTGCGCGATCCATTCGGAACCTGTCCTGCAAGTAGCCTAACTTTCGTCGGTGGCACCTGCGGCTTGAATCAACTTCCATCTGGCCGGCTAGATCCCGTTGCCCTCAAACTGCTCAGCCTCTATCCAAAACCGACCGACACCTCGCTCACTTCGAACTTTACATCGAGCCCTCATTTGTTCGAGCATCGCAATGCATTTGATACTCGCGTTGACGTTAACCCCACTCAGAAAGACCAGGTATTTTTCCGCTTCAGCTATGTAGACGATCCGCAATATATACCTGGCATCTTTGGAGGCATCGCCGACGGAGGCGGATTCCAGCAGGGCATCCAGACCGCTAAGTCGAATCAGTCAGCCTTTGGATACACGCACGTCTTCACGCCGACGACGATTAATGTATTGCGCGTCGGCTTCAATCATCTTCACACCACCCGCTTTGGACCTGAGGGCAATACGAACGGTATTCCGGACCAGTTCGGAATTCAAGGTATTCCACAGTTTGCTGGAAACGGTGGCCTTCCTACGATGACAATTGGTGGACTGGCGACTCTCGGAAGCAACTCCTTCCTGCCCTCCGACGAGATCAGTCAGACGCTCCAGATCACGGATGACTTTACCAAGATCTGGCACTCCCACAGCTTCAAGGGGGGGATCGAATCCCAGCATGTAAAGTTCTCGACTCTTCAGCCCGGCTATTCGCGTGGCAGCTTTGACTTCAACGGTCAATATACCGATATTCCTCAGAAAAACAATGGCGGAACAGGAATCGCGCAGTTCTTGATTCTCCCGCAAGCGGCAACCGTTCCCAATGGAGTCGATTACTCCGGCGGCTCCAACTCGATCAATGCTTCCAATGTCAACAAGACCTATGACGCGCGAATATACTTCGCGTCGTACCTTCAGGATGACTGGAAGGTCACTCCCAAGTTGACACTCAATCTCGGCCTGCGCTGGGATTACTTCGGCCCGATCAACGAGACCAACGGCGGTCAGGCTAACTTTGTCCCATCAGGGCCTCCCAACGGAGTTCCGACTTTCCTCATTCCTGCCACGGGCAAGGACGACAGGACTCTGTCAACCAGCTTCGTTACTTTGTTGGCGAAGGATGGGATTAAACTGGAGCAGACCGACAAATACGGTCAGGGACTGGTGCAGACACAAAAGAGCAACTTTGCACCGCGTGTCGGTTTCGCATATCAGGTCAATCCGAAGGTGGTTGTACGCGGCGGTGTTGGTCTCTTCTACAACGCATTTGAAAATCAGGGATATGGCCCGAACATTGGGGAAAACTATCCCTTCGTCTTCAATTTCGGTTATACGCCAGTGGCTCCTACCGGTAGCCCCAATGGCCTGTCAGATGTTTTGCCAATCAGCTATAACACCCCATGGGCTGGTTGCTCCACTGCGGGACCTGGTAACACCGCAACTATGAGTGCGGGTCTCTCCTGCGTGGCATTTACGCCTTCGGCGGTAAACGCTTCAAACCTGGGACTACAGGGTCTTCAATTCGCCTATCAAACCCCGCTTACTTTGAGCACAAATATTACGGTCCAATACGCGCTGACGCATAGCCTGTCTCTCCAGGCGGCCTATGTAATGACTCAGGGCAGTAACCTTCAGCAGGGGCTCGGCGCAAACAACGTGACCGCTATCCTGCCCGCAGGCACGAATACAAAAGATCCGACGATCGCAGGGACAGTACCTTTCCCCGATTTCTCAGGTGGAAGTTACCAGGCAACGGTCGGGCAGAGTAACTATAACGGGTTGCAGACGAAGATCGAACAACAGTACTCGAACGGTCTCTCCTTCCTGTTCGCCTATACCTACTCCAAGACACTCTCGGACGCGGGCGACCTGCTGAATGGAGGAAGCGTAAGCGGGCTTCGCGCGGCTTCCGTGCCTGGTCTGGGGCCCATGTTCGATTGGGGCCTGGCTAACTTCGATATCCGGCAAGTACTGCACTTCAGCGGAGGATACGAACTTCCGATTGGCAAGAACAAGCGCTTCCTCGGGACCTCCAGCAGGGCGGTCGATGCCGTTGTTGGAGGATGGTCTGCAAACTGGATTGCCACGCTTCAGGGCGGCCAACCTCTCAGCCTTAGCAACTGTCCCACTGCGACAACTGCGGGAACCACATGCCGCGACGTCCGTGTCGCAGGTCAGGATCCGAAACTTGGCCGTTACATGGACTCGCAAAATAAGCCGAACTGGATTGGGAATGCCAAGGCTTTCAATCAACCGTGCCAGATCGGAACAGATCCTGATACTAAGAAGCTAATTGTTCTTCCTACTCCGGAAGGCTGCATCCCTTATGGAACAGGTAGTGCGGCCCTTGGATTCGCGGGACCGGTCACAACAGGACCCGGATTCCGCCGCCTGGACTTCTCGTTGTTCAAGGCAATTCAGCTCAATGACCGGTTCTCCATGCAGTTCCGGACCGAGTTCTTCAATATCCTCAACCATCCGAACTTCAATGCTCCGAACTTCGGCGGCAATGGAGTAGTAGCGGTCTCCGGTTCCGGTAACTTCAACAGTAATAGTTTCGGTGAGATTGGGTCCACGCGCGATGCTCCCTACGACCCGCGGCAGATTCAGTTCGCACTCAAGCTGTATTACTAAGGCAGGATGAAGACGCCCCGGAAAGGCACACTCGCAAGGTGCCTCTCCGGGGCTTATCATTTTGTAGATCGCTTTCTTTACGCGGCGATCCCGGAGGCGAACTGTGAGCAGGAGGGCTTGGTGTCGGCGCGCGATGCTTTGTTCTTTATTGGCCTGGGCAGCATTTGCGGCGGCTGAAGGCAGTCCACAGCAAAAGCTGGATCGTCAATTTCAATCTGCAGTGGCGCAGTACAACGCAGGACAGTTCGCAGAGGCGGCAACTCAACTCGAAGGTCTATTGCCTCACGTCCCCAACAACTTTGAAGTTCAGGAACTTCTCGGTATGGTCTACGCCTCAATGTCGCAAGATGCAAAGGCTGTCATCCATCTCGAAGCGGCGGTGCGATTGAAGCCAGACTCCGCGGCTGCGAGGACCAATCTGGCGGCAAGCCTCTCGCGCTCAGGGAAGTCTGAATTGGCAGGGGAGCAGCTCCGAAAAGCGCTCGCGCTTAAGCCCCATGACTACACCGCCAATCACAATCTGGGAGAGTTCTATATTAAGTCCGGAAAAATTGCAGAGGGACGTCCTCTGCTCGAACGGGCACAGCAAATCGATCCCTCATCATACGACAATGGCTATGATCTAGCGATGGCCGATCTCCTCACCGGGCAGCTTGCCGAGGGAAGGAAAATTGTCGAGGATCTGCTGAAGGAAAAGAACACAGCAGAACTTCATAACCTGCTAGGCCAGATTGAAGAGAAAGATGGAAAGTTTGTCGCGGCGGTAAACGAATTTGCGGCTGCCGCTCACGCGGATCCCAGTGAGGAGAACCTGTTCGACTGGGGAAGCGAACTTCTTCTGCATCGCACCTACGAACCCGCGATCGAAGTCTTCCGTGCGGCTGCCCAGCGCTACCCTACTTCGCCGCGGCTGTCGATTGGGCTGGGCATGGCGCTTTATGCACGTGGCCTGTATGAGGATGCGGTGAAAGCGCTGCTTACTGCTGCTGATTTAAATCCCTCTGACCCTCGCTGCTACCTCTTTCTCTCCAAAGCGTACGATAGTTCTCCGAGCCAGGCAGATGAAGTGATCCAGAGGTTCAAGCGTTACGCCGGTCTTGAACCCAATAATGCTTTGGCGCAATATTATTACGCGATGAGCTTATGGAAGGGAAAGCGGTCTGAAGGTGCGGGCCCGGATCTGCTAGAGGTCGAGTCTCTGCTCAAAAAAGCGATAGCGATTAATAGCTCGATTCCCGAAGCTCACATGCAACTGGGCAACCTGTATGTTGGCAGGCATCAGTATGAGCAATCGATTCCTGAATATCGTCGCGCACTTGAACTGAACCCAAATCTCCCAGAGGCTCACTACCGCCTGGGAACGGACTATGTTCATCTAGGCCAAAAGGACCGCGCGCAGACCGAGTTTGCCGTTTATCAGAAGCTCAGGGCACAACACATGGCCGAAGTTGATAAAGAGCGGGCCGAGGTTCAGCAGTTTGTCTACTCATCCAAGAACTCACCTTCTGCCAAGCCTTGACTATGCAGGTCAGTTGATGCCGGTGAATACAGTAGACAACTCTCAAAAGAGGAGTAGCAGCAGGGAGATCTTGATGAAGCAATCATTTCGCGATACATCTGCGGCGCGAGTTTCAGAGAGGGGGGCGCTCTCACCTGAGGAGATAGCGCGCCATCTTGGCCGCACCCGGCGAGACTTTCTGCGGGACGCGGCGGGAATGGCGCTGGGCGCCTCGCTTATGGGAGCAAGTCCTTTTGTCCACGCAGCGACTGCTGTAAAGAAGCGGAAAGTTATTGTCATTACTTTTGGCGGTGGCGCCAGGGATCAGGAGACCTTCGCGCCGGAAGGGCAGATCAATATTCCGCACATGCTCGATGAACTCATTCCACAGTCGAGCTTCTTTACGCAGGTCACAAACCATGGGATTCTTGGACACTATGTCGCGACAGCAAGTCTTGCAACGGGGGTCTATGAGACTTTCAATAATTTCTCCGCAGTCCCGCCGGAACACCCTACAGTATTTGAATATTTTCGCAAGGACCTCAAGCGTCCTGTTTCGGATGCATGGGTGGTTGCGCCAAGCAACGGATTTAACCGGATCGGCGAGAGCGATTGTCGCTCCTACGGCTCGGGACTCGGAGCGAGAGTAATTCTGCCAAAGCATCTGCTGAGCGCGGCAAGCTCCGGATCGAATACGGACTATGGACACCTCCTTCGCGACAACTACGAAACCCCGCTCTACGCTCCGCAAATCGGAGGCGGAGAGTTTGAATTGCAGCAGTTGGAGAAGATCCTGAAGCTTTCAGTCAACGACTTCATGTCGCATGCGCGGAGATTGTCAAGCCCAGACGAACTCTCGGTGTTTATTGCCCGACAGCTGATGCGACAGGAATCGCCCAGTCTTCTATGGATCACGATGCACGACATCGATATTGCACACTCCGGAGCCTACTCACTCTATGTCGATGCGATCCGCCGTACGGATCGGCTCTGCGCGGAACTCTGGAAAGCCGTTCAGGAGGAGCCGGAATATGCCGGCAATACAACGATCCTCATCCTGCCAGATTTTGGACGGGATGCAGATCAGGACTCGGGTGGGAATGGATTTCAGCACCACCGTACTGGGGATCCAGCCTCCCGTACCACCTGGATGATGGTGCTCGGGGCCGGTGTTCGCCCTGGAGTTATCTACGACAGCCCGGTGCAGTCTATCGATCTGGTCCCAAGCATAGGAGCGATCATGGGATTCTCGGCTGCGCAAGCGCAAGGCAAACCGATTAAGGAACTGCTTTAATTTTTATGCTGCCACACGACCTCAAAGCCGATCAGTTCGCCGGATACCCTCCTCAGGCAAGGAAGCTGGCTGTAGCCAATCTGGCAGTGCTTCAGCAGCTTCCTTTGAGCCTTCTTCCTGGTCTGCTGCGGGAACTGATAGAGTATGACTTCAAGTTCCCGGCAGAACGCGCGGAGATTGACAAGGAGCTCGCCAGCCTTGGCTCACTGTCCTCCGCTCAGATTAACGAATGGGTTCATCCGTTCTCTGCGGTGTCCCTCTCTTCCAAACTGGAGCGGCTCGACTGGGTCAACCACCCTGCCCAGTTTGTCGAACAGGAATCGGCATATCTCTGGAGCACTCACCAACTCGATGCCTTTCGCAAGGCCGCGATCGACTATGGCGATCGAGTTCAGGCCGCCGCTTCTGCCGAGCCGCTTCCAGTGCGCAGACTCGGGATTGCAGTGATTGGACAGGGAGTCGCCTCCAATGACACACCCCTATTTCGTAACTTGCGCGCGCACGGAACCTACTTTGGGCAGGTCAAGCCGGAGGGCGGTCTCGAACTGCTCCTCGCCGCGGTTGAAGCGCGGGCGAAGTCATATCCCGTCTCGTATGGTCATTGGTATGTTGATGGAGGTCAGGCAGCGCGGCAAACTCCGTCACTCACGAACGTGTGCTATCAGGCTCTGGAACCCGTACGTGCCAACCTGCTCAAATACATGCAGTCCGAAATTGCACGCCCAGGCATGGGGCCCGAAGAGCTACGCTCAAGTCTGGCGCGGCTACTGCCCTCCGATCTCGGCATGGACAAGGCAGGGGATGCGACTCTGGATCGCTTTCAGGTGAAGCTGTTCACCGAAGGTTCGGGCACACAAATCTTCAGTACGACGTTTGCTCAGTGGGCAACTCGCGAGGCGCTGCGCCGTGCCCAGCCGCTTACTCTGTTGGTGCGCTTCGCACCTCGACAAAGGCAGAGGCCGATGAACGAATTGCTCTCTAATGATAATGCGAGTCCAGAACCTGACCTTGTGGGTTCTCTGGTCGATGCGGACATGGCAGCCTATTATCATTGGATCAACCAGCAGCGGTTGGCGGGAGCAGCGCAGTCATCCTTCCTGGTATGGTTCGAAGGTCACAATCAGGCACTCGTGATCGCTCCATCCCTGCCCCGAGGGGTACAGTCAGAGACGGCCATGGACCTCAAAGGACTGCTTTCGCTGGCCGCGAGTTGAAAAGGAAACTCGTTTGGCAAACGCCGATTTAGGTTGTGAAGCTTAAGCCGAAATTGATCTCTGCTCTTTTGAGCGGTAGCAAATAAGAGTGTATGTAATAGTGGTGTGATTCAGCCAATTTCATCTAGCGAAATAAGAGCCAGGCTGTAGGCTTCACTGTCGTGTGTTTTCTGAACCGGTGGTCGTTTCAGGCGAGGCTCCTGTTTGTCGGCACCATCCTCTCCATATCTCGAATGGGGAAGCAGATATTTCACCCGCAGCAATGTCATGCTGCCAGCTTGCAAACGATTACAAGTGGTGGATTTGAAATAGTTTCCTGTTCTTTTAAATGAGACGATTGATCGATAAGAATTTACCTTGACATAGCGCATATTGCGTCAGTAATATTCTCGCGAAATGAGACGTCTCATCAAGCTCAGATCCTTCGCGCTTCCTCTCTGGCGAGGCACAATTCATGGGATCACAACCACAGGTTCTTCTTGGAACTTGAGCGACTTTGGAGGCTTCATCGATGAATATCTCACCTACTTGGGATAGAAGCGTGCGGAACGCGTCTAAGCCCGGCTGGAACCGTATAGCAAAGACGATGGGCGATGCGGCGTTCCATACTGCACGCCGCATCTCGCTCGCGCTCCTGATGGGGGCAATGCCTCTCGTCGCGATCAACCTGATGACTCTCTCTGCGCACGGCCAGGCAAACTCCAACTCAGCCGCCGTGGGCAAGGTGACGGACGCGACAGGTGCTGTCATCTCCGGTGCGTCAGTGCATGTGATCAACAACGCAACCGGTGCCGAGCGTATCGCGACGACCAACGACAACGGCGATTGGTCTATCCCAAACCTGCCGCCTGCAAGCTACCGCGTGCGAATCGAGAAGCAAGGGTTTAAGACTAGCCAAATTCCTGCGCTCGACGTGGAAATCGGCAAGACAGCCAATGGCTCCATGGTGCTGGGCGTTGGCGAAACGAGTGAAACGGTGGAAGTGAGCACCTTGCCGCCGCAGTTACAGACTCAGGAAGCGACGGTTGGCCAGGTTATCAACCAGAAGCAGATCAGCGACCTGCCATTGAATGGCCGTAACGTGCTCCAACTTGCGACACTTGCCCCGGGCGTCTCTCCGGCGCAGACAGGACAGACGGGAAGCCCCGGACGTTTCGGTACCCGTAGCCTGTTCATCACCGTCGATGGCGGTCGCGGAAGCTCCACCAACTATGTGCTGGATGGAACCTATATTCGTTCCGTTCGCTTCAACAACATGTCGTTACAGCCGGATGTCGATGCCTTGCAGGAGTTCAACCTGCTGCGCAACTCTTTTTCAGTTGAATACGGCCAGGGGCAGTCGGTTGTTTCCATGGTCACGAAGTCTGGATCCAACTCGGTCCACGGCTCCGCATATGAGTTTGCACGCAATAGCGCGCTCGACGCTCGTAATTACTTTGCAACCACAGGAGCCAAGCCGGAATTTCGACGTCATCAGTATGGCGGCACTGTTGGCTTCCCGATCAAGAAAGACAAGCTGTTCCTCTTCGGAGGTTACGAAGGCCTTCGCACGAGCCGCCAGACTCCGATCTATGCCTACTACCCGACGCAGGCGCAGCTTGGAACGCCGGCTCCGGACAACCTGGTGGCGCAGGTGATCAATCCGACCATTCCGGTTGTGACATCGACTGTCGGTATTTATCCTGGCGGAAATAATTATGTCGCGAACCAGACGACCACGGATAACTATGACGAGTACACGATTCGCGCGGATCAGACGCTGTCCTCACGCAACTCGCTCTTTGAGCGGTATGTCGATTTCAACTCTAACCAGTTTCTGCCGACAGTTCAGGGCGGTATCAATAACACGCTGATTGGCCGTAACGGCGTTATCGGGCATACGTTTCTCCTCACGTCGAACATCGTGAACGAGATGCGACTGGGTTATAACGAGTACTTCAACTTCGAGAATGGCGTTGGCTATAAGCCGGGCACGAACTACGCCTCAATGGAAGGGCTGAAGTTTGTCACCGGACTCACCGACCCAACGCAGTTCGGTCGCGCGAGTGTCGCCATCACCGGTTTCACCACGATATCCGATCCCGTCACCAACCAGGGCGGCAACGAAAATATCATCAGCTTTGGCGATTCGCTCAGCTTCGTCAAAGGCAAACATACGCTGAAGGTAGGATTCCAGTTCCAGAATCGTCGTGTGATCCTGCTCGCTGACAACAATGCTACGGGTTCGTTTACCTTTGGCCCATGCTCCTCTAATCCCACCGGGGCGTGCGATCCTGCCAATAAGATCAACCCCGCAACGAGCAAACTCTATACCGCGCTCGAAAACTACCAACGCGGCTATTGCACCTCGGGCTGCAACGGCAACTTCGGTACAACGCGCGGCCACTATCGCGACAACACCTACGCTGCATTCATCAGCGACATATGGCAGATGGGACACGGCCTGACGATCAATGCCGGCCTGCGCTGGGAGTACACCGCTCCCTTCGTAGAGCAGAACGGTCTGGAAGGCACCCTGGATCCTACGACCGGAAAGATCAAATACAGCAAGGTTCCTTCTTTCATTCCATCAGCGTTTCTGCCCTACGTCGTCACGGACTCCACGTATAGCCCGGGCATCGTCAAGCCGCACAAAAAGGGATTTGGTCCACGCGTCGGCATCTCGTATGAGGGCCGTCCTGGAACAGTCTTTCGCGTAGGCGGCGGCGTCTACTTCGAGAACATTAATACCAATGAGTTGCAGTTCACTCGATATGCCGCACCGCTGTACTATCAGCAGTCGCTCAGCAACAAGTTCGTGAAAGACCTGTTCCCGGATCCGACGCTTGGATCGGCGGGCCTGCCTGCTCCATTCTCGGTACGGCCTAACAATGCCGCGCCTTACACCATGGAGTGGACCGCCAGTGTTCAGCAGGATCTTGGCCACGGACTCATCCTCGAACTGGCATACACGGCCAGTGCGACCCGTAAGCTCTGGAAACGGTACGACCAGAATATGGATCTTCTCCATCCCGGGTTGGACTCGAACGGCGGCAGCAACACGGACAATGTGGGGGTTCGGCCCTTCCCCGCATTTCAGCATGGCATCCTCACCACAGCAACCGCGGCCACGGCAAACTTCAACGGCGGCTCGGCCAAAGTAGAGAAGCGCTCCAAGCACAATGGGCTCTTCTTTCTGGCGAGCTATCAATGGTCGAAGAACCTGGACAACAACTCAGGTGAGGTGGAAGCGAACGACACGGCCTACTCGACTGACTTTGCTTTTGATCACTCCTATGCTCGCTTCGATGTTCGTCATCGCGCTGTCATCAGCGGCGGCTACGAACTTCCGTTCGGCAAGGGACACAGCATGCTGCAGAATGGCATCGGCAATGTGGTCGCCGGTGGATGGTCGCTTCAGCCTGCCGTTCAACTCCGTACGGGATATCCGTTCTCTCCCTCTCGCTCGGGTGTCTCCTTTGGCACCTATACTCCTGGCCGTGTGAATCTGGCGCCTGGACGTACTCTAAAGAGCGCGTTCAAGGACAATCCTTCCATCAATAGCTGGTTTGATCCGACAGCTTTTGTGGACCCGGGCGGGTCCGTACAGGGTAATGTAACCCGCAACACGCTTCGTGGACCGGGTACGGCCCAGGTGGACCTCTCGGCGATCAAGACCTTCCACATCTACGATCGGCTCAATGCGCAGTTCCGGGCGGAGGCCTATAACATCATCAACCACGGTATTTTCTCGCAGCCGGCAGCGAACATCTCATCCACCAGCAGCGTGGGAAAGATATCCTCTACCTCAGCTGACAACCGCAGCATCCAACTCGCAGTGAAGGTGCTGTTCTAGCAGAAGGGCAGGCGCGTCACAATGCCCGCTCGCCTTGGAAACTGAAAACTCAAGAAGCTAATTTCGATATGGGGTTGACCTTGCGTCAACCCCATTCGAGTCTTTACGATGACTCATCATGTTCAGTCGGCTGCTTTTAGGTATCTCTGTTTCGACCTTACTCACAGTTGCTGGTGCGCTTGCTCAACGGTCCCCGGTCGATCTGGTCAATCCACTCATCGGAACGGGTGGAGAGGGACAGACATTTCCGGCAACAGGCGTTCCATTCGGAATGACGCAATGGACTCCGCAGACGCGTGAGGGAGAAACGAAGTGCATTGCCCCGTACTATGTGGCAGATAACCGGATACAGGGATTTCGGGGCAGCCATTTCTTGAGCGGTTCATGCACTCAGGACTACGGCAGTGTCACGTTGATGCCGCTGCTGAGCGATAAAAAGCTGGCCGATGTGGCGCGTTCCTCGGCTTTTAATCGAACGTCTGAAGTGATCCATCCCTATAAATATGAGGTGGAACTGGCTGACACCGGTATTCATGCCGAGATCACAGGAACAACCCGTTCAGGAATGATGCGCTTTCGCTATCCAGCGAAGAAGCCTGCGTGGATCGTTATTGAAAACAATGCATTGCGAGGCGGCGGCTTCGTTCAGATTGACGTGACGCGGCAAGAGATTACCGGCGCGAACCCAGTTCATCGCCTCTATGCCGGCAATGGCAAGCCTGCAGGATTCTCCGGGTACTTCGTGATTGAGTTCGATCGTCCATTCAAAGTTGGCGGGACGTGGAGCGGAGAGAAACGTTCGGAGGGATCGACCCGGCAGGATGCATCAGACGGTACGCCTGGCGCCTATGTTTCCTTCGATTTGTCGGCTGACAGGATTGTGACGGCGAGGATCGGAACTTCGTTTACCAGCATCGATGAGGCGCGCCGCAATCTGAGAGCCGAGATTCCCAACTGGGACTTCGATGGGGTCGCGAATCAATCACGCGAGAGTTGGAATAGCTTGCTCAACCGAATTCAGGCGGGGGGCAACTCGCCGGATAAGACGATCTTCTACACAGCACTCTATCATTCACTCCTGCTGCCGCGTGTCTTCAGCGATCGCAGTGGAGCGTATCCCCGGTTCGCCGGCGGACAGTCAATTGAGCATGCAGACGGTTTTACATACTACGATGATTTTTCGGTGTGGGATACCTTTCGAGCGCTACACCCCATGTTGACCTTTCTCGATCCCGATCGAGAACTGGATATGATCAAGTCCCTGCTGGCAAAGGGAGAGCAGGGGGGATTTCTCCCTATATTTCCAGCATGGAACAGCTACACGTCCGAGATGGTTGGAGACCACGTCGATGCAATTATCGCTGACGCCTATGTGAAAGGAATTCGCGGCTTCGATGCTGAGGCAGCCTATCGCCTGATGCGCAAGAACGCGACCGAAGTGCCGAATCACGAGTTGTACGTGGATGGCAGAGGAAGACGCAGCCTGACTTCATACCTGAAATATGGATATATACCGCTGGAAGATCATGTCGTTGACGCCTTCCACGGGAATGAACAGGTCTCGCGCACTCTGGAATATGCCTATGACGACTTTCTGGTAGGTAAGATGGCCGGATGGCTGGGGCACAAAGCCGATGCGAAGTTGTTTGCGAAGCGCGGACAGAACTACCGCAAGGTTATTGATCCTGTGACTGGGTTTGCCCGGGGGCGGCATGAGGATGGGAGTTGGGCAACGCCATTTGATCCTGCCGGGAAATACACATACATCACGGAAGGATTGCCGTTTCAGTACACGTTTTTCGTGCCACAGGACATTCCTGGATTGATCGAAGCGGTTCACGGGCGGCAGGCCTTTGTAAAGAAACTTGACGATCTGTTTGCCGGAGGCTACTACAACCATGGCAACGAGCCGAGCCATCACATCGCCTATCTTTATAATTTCGCCGGCCATCCTGAAAAGACGCAGCTGCATGTTCATCAAATTATGGAAAGGGACTACCATAACAGCCCTGATGGCTTGGCAGGGAATGACGACGCAGGCCAGATGTCGGCCTGGTACGTGATATCGGCGCTGGGCTTTTATGCGGTCACGCCCGGAACTCCCAATTACGAGATCGGCACACCGCACTTTGATGATGTCTCATTGGCGTTGCCGGTAGGAAAGACTCTCCACATTGTGGCCAAGGGTGCGGAGTCGGGTAAGTTCTATATTCGCTCAATCCGACTGAATGGCGAGCTGCTTCATAGGCATTTCCTTCGTCATGAAGAGATTATTGGCGGCGGAGAGTTGGTCTTTGAAATGTCATCGCAACCGACCAATACCGCAAAGGAGTGAGAGTGTGCATCGCCCGGCGGATTGTAGGGATGATTTGCACTCTGTAGGTCTTGCTGCCGTCCGCGTGGCTGAGATCAAGCCACACGTTTCCAGAGAAACGCTGATCACTTGTGGGCGGAGACTACATAGGAAGCAGCCATCATTAGGAGCCTTAATAATTGATTGAGAGAGGCGGAAGCGCATCGCTTTAGCGAAGATTCGCTATCGCGGCTCGCCGTACCCCTTCGTTAGTACTTCCGGCAGCTTTCTGATAGTGCTCGCGCGCTTCGCTCAGCGCACCTCGCCGAATCAGCATTTGGGCCAGCCCGAGGTCGGCGCGGCCATCGGAGCTATTATGTTCGAGTGCGAGCCGGAACTGAGTCTCGGCCTGGGCATATGATCCCTGTGCGGCGAATGAATTTCCCAAGCCGAGATAGGCATCGCCCGATCCTGGATCGAGTTGGATGGCCTGAAGGTACTGTTCCCGAGCGGTAGCGAAGCTCCTGTGTTCCGCCAACACATCACCGAGGTCGACATGGAGCAGTGCGGATTTAGGGTCGAGGCGCACCGCCTGCTGGAGCGCGGCGACAGCCTTATCGAATGAGCCTGTCATTCCCAGCAATAGTCCATAGCTGTGATATGCCGCAACGTAAGAGGGGTTGTTTTCGATTGCCTTTTTAAATTCAAAGGTAGCCTGTGTGTAGTCGCTATTACCCGCCAACAGGTTGCCGAGATTGTTGTGCGCCTCGGCAAGATCGGGCTGAATTCGAATGGCTTCGCGAAACGCTGCCTCGGCGGCCTGGGCGTTATTGTCCCGAAGCCAGGCCATCCCCATCAGGTTGTCGGCGTCTGCGAGATCGGGATTGATGCCGAGCGCCTGCCCCAGCACACGACGCGCATCTGCGGATCGATCCGCTTGCAGGTAGAGGTTCCCCAGATTGGTGAGTGCTGCGGTATCGGGGGGCTGCGACCTGGCGGCCTGCTCGCCAATCTCGATGGCTCGCGGCAGGTTGCCGGTGCGAGCCAGCGCCACCGACATCTCGCGCAATGCGGGATGGAAATCCTTGCGTTGTTCAAGTGCTTTCTCAAACCACTGAATTGCTTGTGTATTCTCTCCGGTCTTTGAGTACGCTTTGCCAAGCTCGAGGTAGAATTCGGGATTGCTGGGCTTGCGTATTTCAATTGCACGCTGAAGCCGCGCAATGCCTGGCTTTAAGTTAGAGTCGTGCGCCACCTGTGCGATGGCAAGGTACAACTCGCCATCGCGAACGGGGGTCTCTGCATCCGGGTAGTATGGAACAACCTCGCCGCGATAGACAGCAACCGACTCCTTAAGAGGTGCCAGCAGATCGCGTTTGGGTTTAATCCGCTGGATATAATGATCGGTCATTACGACATGCACGACATCATCGGTGCGCCGCTTCCACATGTGGCAGTCCAGACAGGTCGAACGGCTGGCGGTTGCAGTCAACGCCGGTTTATGAGGCCCCGTGTGGCAACCTGCGCATACGGCCACGTAATGTTTAACAGCCTGCTCGCCGCGCGGCGCCTGATGCGGATTATGACAGGTGATGCAGGTCATCTGACTGTTGCGAAAGCATGCGGATTTGCGGAGGCGATACGCTTGGTGTGCGACCTCAAAGCGGTCGTCGAAGCCGGTTCCCGATTGATGATCGAAGGTCAACTCGTAGTCGGAGAGGGGTTCACCTGGGCGGTAGGAAAATGGCTTGCGGTCATAGCGCCGTATAGCGTTGGGTAGAGGGGAGCTGGTCGTCTCGAGGTGGCACTCCATGCAGACTTCCATCTGCCGGTCGCGTCCGAGCCGGGCGGGATTCACGATCGCCGCTCGGATATCGTTCAGGGTCTTTCCCGGAGTCCTGACGGTGTCAACATGCGCCTGTCCCGGCCCATGGCATCTCTGACAGCCAATGCCTTCGGGGAGGTTCTCTCCAAAGATGGCTTCCCCGTTGGTTGAAGAGGGTTGCTGCTCCGGATAGCCGTTGTGGCAGAACATGCAGTCGTTACCGATAGCGCGCCTGAAGTCCTGTTGACCAGCGTGGTCATATCCCGGGCTCATGGCCCAGTAGCCGCCCATCTCGCTGTACCAGCTTACCGGAAGCTCAATGAGCTTTCCTTCACTGGTGCGGTGCAGGTAGGTTCGGGCATGGTTTCCCGAACCGATGACAAAATCAATCTGTTTTTCTTCTCGATTGGTCTGCTTCCCATCGAACCCGATCTGATAGCGGCTTTCGTAGAACTTGCCGTCGCGTTCCAGCATTGTGTAATAGCGATCGGACGGCTTGTGATACAGAGTATCGTGCGTCGTGAAGTCTTCGACACCCTCTCCGTTCGCGATGCGGTGAAACGATCGGCCCATTCCCGTCAGCCGGTAGCTGGCTGCAATGTCAGCATGACAGCCAGCGCAGACCGCTGGGTCGGCATAGCCGGAGGTAGCCTTGACGACAGAGTGTGGACGCCGCGATGGTCGCCAGACATAGAAACTGCCCGCGCTTAATAATGCCAGGCTCACGAAGCCAATTGCAGCGACAAGCATGGAGCGTCGGCGGCGTTGCGGCACGGGAGTTGCAATGCGAAGATCGGGCTTCTTGTTCATGATGAGAATGCGCTGCAACGCCTCCTTGCAACTTCATGAACCAGCGATTATGCGGGAAACTCAATATCGTCGAAGAACTTATAGTTGCTGAGATCGGCGGGTGGAGCAAAGAAGCAGGCGACCTTCATCTGCACATTGCCGGAGTTCTGTAGCATGTGGATGCTTCCCTGGGGAAAGAGGACGGCACAGCCCTGGGTAACCGGTTCGACGACACCGTCGATCATGACACGGCCATTGCCCTGGACGATATAGATGATCTCTTCGCCATTGGGATGGGAGTGAGCCGGGCGCACGGTCTGGCCAGGGTCGACTTCGATCACGCACATGGTGCAATGCTGCGAGTTGACGTTCTCTTTTGTGATGACCCAGCGCAGATCTCTGCCAGGCAGGTCGAGAGCCTCGATACTGTACTCGTGGACGATGGGTAGCTTCATGGCGGGTATCCTTCCTTCTCTCAAAATAAAAGCTATTTCCGGGCAGCGATTGTGTTGCGGACGGTATCCGCAATTGCAGAGGCGGTAAGCCCAAAGGCAGCGACCAGCTCATCATAGGTCGCGGAGTGAATGAATTGCGGCTTGCCTTCAACATTGAGCGTGTTAATTGTTACAACCCGATCAAGCCCGGAGAGACTCTCCGAAGTGCGATTGCGATAGAGAACTTTGAGGAAGTTCTGCCAGAGATAACCATTGTTCTGCTCGGCAAAGATCAACGGCTTGCCTGAGGCGTAGAGCTGAAGCAGGAGGTCTTCATCGACCGATGGCATATCCACGACGGATATAGCCAGTCCATCCTTCCCACAAAGATCTGCTGAAGCAAGAGCCTCATGGACTCCGCGGCCGCTGCTGACGACGATGGCAACGTCGGAATCGCTCTGGCGCAAGATGTGGCCCTTGCCGAAAGTGAAAGTGTAGTCCTTGTCATAGAGCACGGCGGAACCTGTCCTCATGACGCGGACATAGACGAGGCCGCGGTTGCCATCCATAATCCACTTCATGATGGAGAGCATCTGCTGTGGGCAGGAGACATCGATGATCTTGAGTTGGCCGACGGCATCGAAGGTTGTGATGTCGTCGTTGCCCATGTGGGTAGCGCCGTTGGTGCGCGTCTCGAAGTTGGCTGCGGTGGCGAGGAAGGTGAGGTCAAGGCCGTGTCCTTCGCTGAGCCAGCCATCCGCCGCCTGAATTGCTTCAAGGCGTTCCTGCTGGCCGACGGCGATGCGGCGCATTACCTGCCAATTGAAGAAGGGGCAGAAGGTGCTGACCCAGGTGTTGCTGCCAAGAGCGGCAAACGCTTCTCCGATCAGCATCATGTTGGCTTCGGCAACGCCGACGTTGAGGGCGCGGTGTTGATCCACGGCCGCAATGCCGGCTTCAAGGCCGCTCGTCGAGGCCAGGTCGGAGTCGATGGAGACAACGGAAGTGTCCTGGGCGAAGACCTTCATCCCGGCCGTGATGATCTCTGCCGCACTATATGACTTCTTGGGATCGAGCTTAGGCAGGCGATCCGCATCGTACTGGATTCTCTTGTCGCGACGGGGGACGCGCTTCGTCAGCACGGGACCGATGACAGAAGCAAGGGGTTGGCGTTTGGAGTTGTTCTCGTCGATCTCAAGGTGCATCTGACGTACGGCTTCAAATAACAGGCTGCGAATTGCTTCACCCTGATCCGCCTGAGAGAGGCGATCGACATAGTGGAGGAACTCGGCGACGCGGCCGGAGCGCTGGTTGTTCTGGAGCGCCAATTCCTGGACGATGAGAGCCTCGGAGGTCGTGACTTTATGCTTGTTCATAAAGTCGGAAAAAGCTCCGTAGCCCTTCGTAGTGTTGCAGATGATCGCTGTGGGCTTGCCGTTGCGAGCGCCAAAGCGGAAGTTCTCTAGCGCTGCGTCTACGCCGTCGTACTGCGTGGCATCGACATTGTGCGCGATCCAGCCGAAGGAGCGAAAGACCTCATCGAGCGCGGGCATGGGGAAGAGCATGCGATTGTGGATGTCGAGTTGCCCGTTGTTGCGGTCGACCAGAACGCAGAGGTTATCCAGATGATTCTGGCCGGCATACATGATGGTCTCCCACACGGAGCCTTCCTGCAATTCGCCGTCGCCGGTCATGCAATAGGAGTCGAAGCGTGGATTGGTGCGGCCGGCAATGGCAAACCCCTGCGCAACTCCGATGCCTTGCCCCATGGGGCCGGTAGCGATGTGGATGCCGGGAAGGATAGGACCCGGGTGACCGTTCAGAATGCTCTCATGAGAACGCGAGTTGCGAAGTACCTTTTCATCGAAGTAGCCAAGTTCGGCATAGATGGATGCGAGCGCGGCGACCGCATGGCCTTTGCTCAGCGTGAACATATCCTGCCCACGTTCGGTCGGGTCTTCGATATTGAGACGAAGAAAGCCTCCATAGAAGAGCGCGACCAAAGGTATAGTCGCCGAGAAGGCTCCGCCGGAGTGGAGCCCGTGGTCGACAGCATCGCGGCTTTGCCCGAGTGTGAGGATGCGTATGTCCGAGTCTTTAATGGCGAGCAGCTTGAGAATCCCATTGCGAACGAGTTGGTCACGGTGTAAAAAGAGTTCTCGGTCAATATTGCGGTGGATTGCGGTGGTCGAAGTGGCGGTCATCTTACTCCCAAACGACAAAACTGAATTTAATTTTTAGTGTCGCGAATCGTCGCTTATGCGTATTGTGCAATTTATATTGCTGATTGTGCGAAAGTATAAGCTTCAGAAAATCCGATCGTCAACCTACATTCTGCATTCGCCCGCCTCTTTCGTGCTGAGCGGTGCCTTATGGGGATGTGTGCAAGAATTGCCAGGTACCGGAGCAACGGGCCGCGGCGCGGCGAAGAACGAAGGCGGGTAGAGAATGCGGGTTGCAATCATCGGTGGAACAGGGCATATCGGAAGCTACTTGACGCCGCGGCTGGTGGAAGCAGGGCATTCTGTTGTCTGCGTCAGCAGAGGGCTGAAGGAGCCTTATCGCAAGCATGCTGCATGGAAGATGATTGAGCGCGCAGAGATCGACAGAACGGCGGAGGAGGCTGCCGGCACGTTCGGCGAGAGCATCGCGAGACTCGACGCGCAGGTGGTGATCGACCTGACCTGCTACAGGCTCGAGAGTGCGGAGCAACTTGTAGAAGGGCTGCATAGGCGGACCGAGCATCTTCTGCACTGCGGAACCATCTGGGTGCATGGACCGAGTGTCGAGGTGCCGACCACGGAGGAGGAGGCGCGCAGAGCCTTCGGGGATTACGGCGAGAAAAAAGCCGCTATCGAGGCATACCTGTTACGCGAGGCGAGAAGGTCGGCGCTGCCGGTGACAATTCTGCATCCGGGACATCTGGTGGGGGCAGGCTGGACCCCGGTCAATCCCGTGGGCAACTTCAATCCTGAAGTATTCTCGATCTTGCTGCGGGGCAGAAAGATTCAATTGCCCAACATTGGGATGGAGACCGTGCATCATGTTCATGCCGACGATGTCGCGCAGAGTTTTGTGAGAGCGATGGCACGGCGAAGCGTGTCTGTGGGCGAGAGCTTCCACGTCGTTTCACCCGCGGCATTGACGCTGCGAGGCTATGCGGAGCGCATCGGCACGTCATTCGGGCGTCCGGCGCAGATAGAATTTCTGCCATGGGAGGAGTGGCGAAAGGGCGTTTCGGAGAAGGATGCCGCGGTAACCTGGGATCACATTGCGCATTCGCCGAACTGCAGTATCGCCAAGGCCCGCAAACTGCTTGGGTATGAACCACGCTACACGTCGGTGGAGGCAGTGCGCGAATCGGTTGGCTGGCTGATGGAACAAGGGATAGTTCGCGCAGAGGCGATCTGATCCCTTGTTCCATTAACAGGCTAGAACTTGCGCGACCACTCCTTCGGCCAGCGCTCGATGACAACCTTTTTGTCGGTATAGAACTCGATAGCGTCCTTGCCCTGGCCGTGCAACACTCCCATGAAGCTGTCCCGCCAGCCACTGAACGGAAAGTAGGCCATGGGAGCGGCGACACCGATATTGACGCCGATATTTCCGGCCTGAACCTCGTAGCGGAACTTGCGAGCTGCTGCGCCACTCGAGGTGAAGATCGCGGCCGAATTGCCGAAAGAACTCCGTGACAGAAGTTCGATGGCATCGTCGAGTGTGTTCGACTCGTTGACGGTGAGCACAGGCCCAAAGATCTCAGTTGAAGTGAGAGGGTTCGATGCCGCGATGCCGCTGAGGATTGTGGGCGCGATGAAGTTGCCGACATCGCCAGCCACCTTACGTCCGTCGAGCAACACCTTCCCTCCGTCCTGCAGGCCCTTGTCGACGAGATTGAGGATACGCGACTTGCTGTCTGCAGTGATGACCGGCCCCATCTGCACTCCTTCTTCAAGGCCGTTTCCGGTGCGGATGTTGGAGGCCATATCGACGACGGCTTCCTTGAACTTCTTGGCCACATCGCCGACGGCGACGGCGACCGAAACGGCGAGGCATCGCTGGCCGGCGCAACCGAAGGCGCTGTCGTTGACGATCTTCGCGGTCATTTCAAGATCGGCATCCGGCATCACAACAACATAATTTTTTGCTCCGCCCTGGCACTGAACGCGCTTTCCATGGAGTGAGCCTTCAGCATAGATATATTTGGCTACGGGTGTGGAGCCGACAAAGCTGATGGCGCGTACATCCGGATGATGCAGGAAGGTGTCGACGACAGGCTTTCCACCCACCACAAGGTTGCAGACGCCGGCAGGCAGGCCGGACTCATGTAGAAGCTCGAAGATCAGGCGAGCCGTCAGCGGCACGCGCTCAGAGGGCTTGAGAATGAAGGTGTTTCCTGTTGCGATCGCATACGGAAGAAACCACAGAGGGATCATGGAAGGAAAGTTGAACGGGGTAATCGCGACGGTGACGCCGAGCGGCTGGCGAATCATGATCTCGTCGATTCCGCTGGAGACATCTTCGAGATTGTAGCCCTGCATCAGCGTAGGGATGCCGCATGCTACTTCGACATTTTCGATGCCGCGCTGCAACTCGGCATAAGCTTCGGCAAATGTCTTCCCGTTTTCCTGCGTCGTCAGACGTGCGATGTCCTTGGCGCGCGCAAGCAAAAGCTCGCGAAAACGGAAGAGGTACTGGATGCGATTCTGCGGAGGAGTTCGGCGCCATGCGGGATAGGCGGCCAGAGCAGCAGCAACGGCGGCATCGGCGTCAGCCGGTCCGGCAAGTCCGACCTGAGCGACCAACTCCCCGGTGGCGGGATTGATGATATCGAGAGGCGTGGAGGTTTTGCTGGTTTGCCAGGCCCCGCCGATATAGTTTGCATCGAGAGTTGCCGTTTGTGGTGTCATTTTTTCGTCTCCTTAAACAGTTAGTAATGTTGCGGAACGTGATCCTTTGCCGGCGCGGCTATGGTTGGCGCACGTTATAGGATGGCGTCGTTCCAATGCACCATCGGCAAACCAGGTGCAGGTGCGCGAAAATAGGGGATTCGCTGGCCCTTCAAGGAGCCGATGTAGATCGTCTGCAGGTCGGACCCGCCAAAAGTGACGCTCGCCATCCATGGTGCGATGCCCCGTCCAGTAGTGAATAAAACCTCTTCGTTGACTTGATTCTGGAAGAAGGCCTTTTCAAGGTCATCCACTTTCTTCGAATCTCCTTCGTCGAGTAACAGGCGGAGATCGCCCTGCGGCGTCAGCGCAAAGAGCTTGTCGGAGTAGACCATCGTTCCCCAAAGGTTGCCAAGACTATCGAAGGCGATGCCGTCAGGCCATGCCCCTTTCCCCAAGCTAGACGGGCCGAAGATCTCCCGTTCTCCGAGCGAGCCATCGTCATTCACGCGCAGCCTGCTGATGCAGCCGCCTGTCGTTTCGGCGACGTATAGATACTCCTCCCGCGCGTCCATGCGAATCTCGTTGGTGAAGTGAAAACCTTCGGCCACGATGCGGAACTTACCGTCGATATACCTGGCGATGTAGCCATCGGGAAGATCCGGGCGAAGCGCGTGCATCCAATTTTTGATCTTCGTCGAAATCGTGATCCAGATACGATCCTTAGAATCGCGAAGCACGAAATTCACTTTTCCGATCGGCTCGCCTTCAATGCTGTCTGCCAGTACCTTTGAATCTCCGTTGCGGGTCATGATCTCGAGGCGATCTGTGCCGAAGTTCGAGATCAGAATGTCGCCATTGCGGGCAAAGGCGAGGCCATTCGGCAGAGTGCCTTCAAGGTACCGGGTCGCTTCACTGGCTACTTCTTCGAAGTGGCCGGAGAGGTTCTGCGTGATGATCTGCTGGTCGCCGTTGGGAGCAATTCGGACGATGCCGCCACGGGCATCGGCAGCCCATAGGTCGCCGTTGCGTTCAGCTAAAATGCACTCGGGACGTTGCAAACCATCGCCGATATATTGAATAGCACTCTTGTCGATACCGAAGTCGAGAAGCGGATTGGCCATTGCGTCGAACCTTGTCCTATAACGGCCTGCATGAGACGAGTCAGAAGACCCGGAGCCGTTGAGATACATATTGCGTAATACGCAATTTAGATTGCAAGGCTAACACATTCGACTAACAACTGACCAGCCCATGGAAGTAAGAATTTTTATAGTCTGGGTAAAGATAATGGAGAAACAGCGATCGCTGTTTCTCCATCGAAAAATCAGTCCATATCGTCTGTCTTGTGTTCCGGACTACTCAGCAGGACGCCAATATCGTTGGCGACTTTACAGACTTGCCGCGAGTACTGGGGATAGAGATCCTTGGTGAATCGGGAAGATGGCGCGGAGACGCCGATGGAACCGACGATAACATTGTTCTGGATGCGGATCGGAGCGGCAACGCACCGGATCTCTTCCTGATACTCAGCCTCATCGGTGGAGAATCCACGTTTTTTGATGGCGAGGCAATCCTTGACCAAAGCCGGGATGCTCGTGATAGTGCTCTTGGTATATTTCTGTAACGGACCGGAGCCGAACTGCGCCTTCAGATCGCGTTCCGTTGCATCGGCAAGCAGAGCTTTCCCGTGCGCGGTGCAATACAACGGGACAAGCTCTCCCGTCTGTCCGGCGACGGCGATCACATGGTTGGCATGAGCCGAATCGATAAAGAGTGCGCTCTTGCCCTCGCGAATGGCAAGGTGCGCGGTCTCGTTAAGCTGGTTCGCCAGTAACTTCAGTTCCTGATGAGCAACTTTGACCAGCATATTGCTCCAGTCGTACTGATGGGACAGGGTCCACATCGACGATCCAAGAATATAGTCCTTGCGACCTGGAGGACAGGAAAGAAAGCCGCGTCGTCTCAGCGTCTGTGCCAGGCGAAAGGCACTGCTGCGGTCGATGCTGAGCAACTCCGCCAATTCACCCAGAGAAATGGGCTGCTTGGAGAGAGCGACGGCCTGAAGAATCGTAAGGCCTCGGTCGAGGCTCTGAATAAATGGGACTTGAGGGGCCTTCTTAGGTGGCATATATCTGAGATTACACCCGGAATCTCACTCCAATCGATTTCAAATAGGATTGACTTTCGGCAGCCAGGGTTTCAGGGGGCGTGGGCGAGGGATTTCTTGGGTTATTATCGAGCTCGACCATGATCATACCGCTGATCTTTCGACCTGCCAGCAGATCGAGAATGGCGGGAACATTGACCTCTCCCTGACCCAGCGGGCAGTAACCAAGGAGGTGATCGTCCTTTCCATTGAAGTCCTTGAGGTGCATGTGCTGGACGAGGGGAAGGTAATCCCTGACGACCTTGACGGCGTCCGCGCCGCCTTTCGTCAGTTGTCCTACGTCAGGACCGAACTTCAGGTGACTTGTATCAATCGCATCGAGTGTAGCGTAGGTCTCATCTCTGGTCTCGACACAAGTGCCGGTGTGCTGATGCAGGACCGGAGTAATGCCCTGATCGGAGATCGCCTTCGACACTTCGTTCAGGGTGGAGACTATGTTTGCCTTGTGAGCAGCGTAATCGTAGCTGGATCGGTTTACCTGGTTTGGCCCCAGGACGAAGATTCTTCCTTTATACCTTTTGATCAACTTTGCCCAGGCAACCGCTTTCGTTATCTGCTCCTGTCGCTTGCCGGGATCGGTAAGGTTCAAGGTGCAGTAGCCGGAAATCAATGGGATTCTGCTTTTTTTGAGAATTGGCTCGAGGCCGCCCTTTGGTTCCCATTCGTCCAAAACGGTGCCAAAGGTCTCAAAGCCGTGGAACCCCAACTTGGCAGTTCCTCGAATGGCATCGTCTACCTGAGAGTTCATCCAGGTGATCCCCGTATAGCCGACCTGGATGTGACGAGCCTTTTGGGCAAATAAAGAGCTCGGCAACGCGGTGGAAGCTGCCGCAGCCAGAGTGGACTGAATGAGGAATGAGCGGCGGGTGGTGGTATTGTGCAAGGTGGAATTCTCCAGTTTGATTTTGCAAAGGCAAATTAGAGATCGACGTACAGAGCCTGCTGGTATCGGATCTGCTATTTGAAAGGTACAATTCTTATATTGCGCGATATGCAAAGTGCAGTGCGTTCATCGCAATAACTGTGCAATGCGATGAATGCCTTTGTCAAGCACGAAATCCCCGTTTAGCCATTTGATGCAGGCAATAGCGGGCTGCTACTCCGCTCGAATTTTGCTGAGGAGGCAATAAGTCGTAAGAATTCTGCTCCAGTTCTAATTGCTTGACGATGATGGATTCGACAGATACTATTCGTATGCTTGCAGCATACGCAATTTAAATATCTTTTTATGCAATAGCTTCCCGACGCAAAGCCGAAGGAAATATATAGATACAAGGCGGCTTACGGGATGGCCTCGACAAACCGCGATCCTCGGAAGAATGGAAAGGAATGGAACACCATGGATTATTCCAGTTTTGGTCTTAAAGACAAAGTCGCAATTGTAACCGGCGCATCGCAGGGCATAGGAAGAGCGATCGCCATCGGTTTGGCACAGGCGGGAGCTCACGTGGTTCTGGCGAAGCACCCCAGCCCTCAGATGGAAGAGATTCATGCCGTGCAGGCGGAGATTGAAGCTTTAGGGCGCAAGGCGATGATTGTGCCGACAGACGTGTCTGACGTCTCTCAGGTTCGAGCCCTGATGGATAGAGCGAAGTCTGAGTTTGGGAGCATCGACATCCTTGTAAACAATGCCGGCTGGACGGGCACAACGGATGCGCTGGACGTGACCGAGGAAGAGTACGACAAAACCATGGACGCTTCGTTGAAGAGTGTCTTTTTTGCCTGCCAGGCCGCAGCCCGGGTGATGCTTCCCCAGGGCGGTGGACGCATCATTAATATTGGCTCGAACTTCGGTGAGATTGCCTTCAAAAAGAGGTCTGTGTATGCCGCTGCCAAGGCGGGTGTGCATCATCTCTCCCGCGCGCTCTCGCTGGAGTGGGCTCATGCAGGAGTGCTGGTGAACGTCGTGGCGCCTTGCATTACCGAGACTACGTCACGAAAGAACATCCTGGAGCGCCCCGGCTACAAGGAGTGGGCGACGCAGGAGATGATTCCTCGTGGGCGATGGAATCAGCCGGAGGATCTTGTAGGAGCAGTCTTGTTTCTGTCGAGCAGTATGTCGGACATGGTGGTTGGACACGTACTCATGGTGGATGGCGGGTGGACGCTTCATTAGAGTTGATTTTCAAAGATTGATCCATTCAAGCGCGGATGGAGCAACGTCAGACCTAATCAATAGTTGAAAGGATAGACATGGGGCTTCAAGGCAAGATTGCAATCGTAACGGGTGCGGGGCAGGGGATCGGAAGAGGGATTGCGGAAGTCTTTGCCGAACAGGGCGCGGATCTCGTAATTAACGATATCGTTTGCTCAAAAGGGCTGGATGAGCTTGCTGCGTGGATTCGGGACAAGGGGCGGCGCGTTGTCGCTGTTCAGGGCGATGTCTCACAGCGCGCGGACGTTGAGCGCATCTTCGATCGTGCCTGGGCAGAGCTTGGGCCGGCAGATATCCTGGTGAATAATGCTGGAATTGAGACGATAGTCCCTTTTCTTGAATTGAGCGACGAGCAGTGGCGCGATGTCACCGACACCAATCTGAAAAGCGAATGGATGTGCTGCCAAAGCTTCTGTCGACGGATTATTAGCGATGGTCGCAAGGGCTCAATCGTAAACATTGGTTCCATTCAGGCTGCCAGGGTGTTGCCGGGGAGAACTCACTACGCGCCCAGCAAGCTTGCAGTCGAGGCGCTCACGCGCAATGTCTCTGCCGAGGTAGGGGCACACGGAATCCGCGTGAACTGCATTCATCCTGGACTCATCGATACACCGATGATCAGTTGGGTCATGCAGAGTGAAGAGCTGTTGCCTCAGGTTGTGGCTCAGATCTCCCTGGGGCGCCCTGGCCAGCCGCGAGAGATCGGGAACGTCGCGGCGTTTCTGGTGTCGGACGAAGCCGCATATGTCACCGGGCAGGCCCTCTACGTCGATGGCGGCTGGGTAGGCAAGTAAGCCTCCTGCGGCAAAGTAAAACGATACAGCGGATACGAGAGAGGCTTATGAACGGCCCCTCGTATCCGCTGTATCTATTAAATGCGTAGGTAGAAATGCATTGCAAAAAAAGAAACCGACTGAAGGGTTCTTAGTTCGGCGTCTGCTTGCTGCTGTCTACTTCTTGGCGGGGTTAGCATGTTGTCGACAATCACAGGATTGAAGCCGAATCGAAAGCCGTCATTCCCGCCAGGGTAGAACCAGACCTGCCGCAATTAGGCAACATTGGCCTTATTGATCTGCTTGAGACCGGAGTATTGCGCAGAATCCATACCTCCGGAGTAGCCGCTCCAGGCTGTATAGGGCGCGCGGGCTGGAGCAGCAGTCGCATAGGCCGGCAGCGGTCTCGGGTAGTGACGGACTGAGGCTGCTCCTCCCAGGGCAAGGAGAGGGAAAACTGATACGCCACTGTGTTGTACGAACTTGTTTATCGCTCTTTTCAAATCAATTAGTTAAAAATAGAAGGCCCCTCCGACAGACTCTGTCGACGGGGCCTTCTATGGTTAGAAGTTGATTCGACCAGCCACCTGTAGTAGTCGAGGTTCATTCGTCTGTCTCGTAATCTGACCGACGTTCGCATTGCCGATCGATGTGTTCGGATTACCAAACTGGACACGATTGAAAAGGTTGAAGGATTCGATACGGAGTTGTAGAACAAGCTTCTCTGTAAGGTGAGTGTCCTTGAACAGCGCGAGATCGAAGTTCGCTATTCCGGGGCCTCGCAGAGTGTTATCTGTGCGAGACTCGTTTCCAAAGGAGAAGACCGTAGCGGGCGCAGCAAAGCATGCCTTGTTGAAGTATGGATTTGAGATCGATCCGCCACTCGAAATATCGCCGAGCCGCTTTTGAATCGGTCCGCCAATTGATTTCGAGCATCCCTGCACGACATCCGGCCGCGTACTGCCCGTTGTAGCGTAGTTGCCGATGTTGTTCTGCGACATCGTCAGACCCAGCGGGTATCCTTCCTGGAACGTGGTGACTCCGTTGAATCCAAATCCGCTGACCAGTTTGTCGGCGAGGCCGGATACATTGGCGAGGAATCGCTGATTGCGGCCAAATGGAAGCGAATAGACATAGCTCACGACCAGGCGCTGACGAGAGTCGAAGCTAGACAGAGAATACTCGCGCGAGAGGTCATTGAGATTCTGATACCCCGCAGATCCAGTCGCCGAATCGAGCCACGAAGTCAACGTCTCTGCATTGGCCATCAGCTTGGAGAAGGTATAGGAGCCGAGGAGGACGCCGCCCTTGGGGAAGCGCTTCTCAACCTTCATTTGAAGTGCATTGTAGTTACTGAATCCCCGGTAGGCGCCGGTATTGGTGATGCTGCCGTACTGCGGATAGGGGCGCAGCAACTGGTTCTGAGAGACGGTTGGGTTCTGTAGTGTTCCCTGCGAGATCTTGCCATAGAAGGGGTTTGCCACTTTGACGGTCAGGAAACACTTTGTGCTCAGGTTGGACGTCGGCCCAACGCAGTTGGAGTCAGCCGCTGCCTGCTTCAGGTATGTCTCTGAAACCTGATTGATGCCGACACTCATTGGGAGATTGGAGCCATGCAGGCCCGCATAGGCCACTTCCAGCGCTATGCCTTTCGGCAGTTGCCTCTGGACCGCGAAGTTCCACTGGTATGTTGCTCCATTCTCTTCATCCGCATATACGGCGTTCGCGTTTCCGCCCAGTAGAGTCTGCTGATAGCTGGGATCGCGGCCCGGCGCTCCCAGCAAGCCCATCGGGTAAGGATCGTCAAGAGTTGTTGCCGGTGTCGCGTTGCTATCGGTGGAAACAACCTGCACGTTGTTCACATAGTTGATACCGGACTGCACGGGCGATTCCGGGAACTGCAGGTCGGAGGGGATTACAAATTTGCCCCATCCAGCGCGGATAACCGTGTTGTCGTTCAGGCGGTACGCGAGACCAAGCCGAGGCGAGAAGTTGGTGAAATGCTCGTTGCGCATTCCCACCGCCGGATGCTCCGGTGTGCCCACCAGATCAAACGCTCCCGTTACCGGCTTGCCATTAATACTCACAGCTCCCAGCACCGGATTGACCTCAGTAGGATTGAATGTCGAGATGCGCCTTGTGCGCTCCCGATAGACGCCTGGAATCTCGTACCGCAGTCCGAGCGTGAGAGTCAGCTTGTTGGTGACGAGCCAATTATCCGAGAGGTAATAGCCTTGATAGTAGATCGTTGAGAAGGTGGATGGCGCAATCTGCACCGTACCGGTCGCAGCGTATCCCAGCAGGAAGGACGCGAACGGATTGCCGGTTCCCGATGCGCTCGATGGATTCTTTCCAGTGAAGATGTTGTCGAATCCAAAGACACCGCCAGGCGAGTTGTTCTGGAAGTACTGCTCTTCCAGGCGCCGCAGGTCCGCACCAAACTTCAGCGTATGCTTGCCGATTGTTTTGGAGAGGGACGGAGCGATAACGTAGTTATTGTTGATGGACTTGAGCAGTCCGGTGGAGACCTGGTTGTAGGTCGGGTTGGACATAGTGATGGTCGGAACGGTGGTCGATGGCGTCAGGTTGTTCAGCGGCGCAATATCGCCGAAGTACGACGGGAAGCCAAGCTGAGTTTCATCGTAGCCAAGCGTTCCGGGGGTGCGCTTGTAGTTCCATCTGGTGAACGAGACTCGGATATCGCCGATCGTCGTCGGATTGAAGACGTAGGTATCGCCTACAACCGTCTGATTGGTTGAAAATGCTTCCGGCGAAATAGGATCTCCCGAAAAGAGACCATTGCCATAGGTGTTCGAGGCGATGTTCTTTGAGTTCCACCGCGTGTAGCGGGTGAAGAGACGCTGCTTGTCACTGACCGTAAAGTCCACACGACCGGTGTACTGATCGTTCTGGCCGCCTGCGCTGCCATATTTGACGAAGTTCTGGGTTAGACCGCCATTGGTGGGTGCAGCCCAATAGGGAAACGCAATAAGATTCTTGGCAACTTTGCTGAAACGATCCTGCGGGATGATATTGCCGGCAAAGCGGGCACGAGTTGCGCCCGGGTCGCAGGCGGCAGCTCCATTGACTCCGCACGGTGTCAGCGGATCGTAGATTGGAGTGGACAACGCGGAGAAATCACCCTGTCGCATGGCAAGGGTCGGCACAGTGTAATTAAACAAGGGGCCCTGTGACTGACGGTAGCCCTGGTAATCAAAGAACGCGAAGAGCCTGTCTCGCCAGACTGGGAAACCAATGTTCCCTCCAAATTGATTCTGATGATAAGGGCTGCGAGCCAGCCATTTGGTCGGATCCGCATTGTGTTTAGAGAAGTATGGAGTCGCATTCAAAGCTGTATTGCGCAGATACTCGTATACCGTACCGTGGATGTTATTGCTGCCGGACTTGGTGGCCATATTGATAACGCCACCCGTATACATGCCATACTCTGCCGTGTTGTTGTTTGTTTGCACGCGAAACTCTTGTACGGAGTCCTGTGAGGGGACCAGAATGGTGGCATTGCCATACGAAACGTTCACTGGTGCGCCATCTACCAGTGTCGAACTCTGGTTTGCCGTACCCCCACCGATCTGATAATTACCGGCGGCAAATACATTTTGACCGGTCAGGTTGCCCGAGGAGCTTCCTTGCGGCACAACACCCGGGACAAGCCCGACCAGTGCCAGCACATTCCTGCCGTTCAGTGGAATCTCGGAGACCGCCTTTCCCTGGACGACCTGGCCAAGAGCGGCATTTTCAGACTGTATCAGCGGGGCCTGTGACGTAACCGTCACCTGCTCACTTACTTCACCAACGGTCATGGCGACGTCGATACGAGTCGATTGCGCTACTTGGACATCGACCGGGGTACGAGTATAGCGCTTGAATCCCGGGCTTTCGACTGTAACCGTGTAGGCGCCGGGCGATAGCGACAAGAGCTGATAGTCGCCGGATTCCCCCGTTGTAACAGCACGCTTGACTTGAGTCCCGTCATTGGTCACGGTGACCGTTGCGTTTGATACGCTGGCCCCGCTCGCGTCAGTTACGGTACCGACAACCGAACCGAAGATACTCTGCGCCCATGTTGGAGATGTGAGCGCAAAGAGGCTGAACATAATTAGAGAGATCGTCCGCAAGGCGGATCTGTAAGTGGGCATTGCTCCTCCGTCAAACACATTTACCATTTAGCGCAAATCATAATGCGTATTGTGCAATGGAATTGGTGATGGCGGCAACACTATCATCCGTGTTCTACGGAAGTCAAGAAGGAATTAATCACCTTCCAGGCAGGATCAGAATTTCGTCATTTAATGCCAATATCCGCCACTTTTGAGAGAGTGAAAGGGAGTTGCTCATCGCCCAATTGTGACCATTTAGACGTGCTTTCGTATGCGGTTAGCGCCCAAAAAAATCAAAAAGCGGCCTGGCATCGTAGAAATTGAAAAGTGTTACGACGGCAGACAATTTTCACCTCATATGGAAGTGAAAATGCCCTGTATTTTTCTCCTACCAGTTGTGGATGAGCGCCGTAACCGGATGTGCTCTTCGCGAGGCATCTACTATTTCTATCGTTGCATATAGTGCATTGCATGTTGCGTTAATATCTTAGGATGATAGCACGGCGTTTAAAAGGGAGAAGAGAGCCCGGCATGACGTCTTCGCCCTTCCCGATGGGCAGTCTCTATAAGGCGGGGCGAATCCATCTCTTATGACCACCGATATCGGTATTGAAGGACGAATTAAGCACGTCCAGGATGTCCGTGCGAAGCATGTGGGCATCATGGGAGGACTCGTGGAAGCACCCTGGAAACCTGCGTTTTGCTGGACGCCGGAGCTGGTGTCGGGGCGCTATTATCTGCGTTCCTTGATCGTCTATTTACTGCTGGCGCTCGCAAAACCGGTCCAGGTCACGATTTAGTTCGAGCACATTGACTCGCGGTTCACCGAGAACGCCAAATTGCCGCCCTTGTGTATGCTTCGCGATGAGCGTGCGTAGGGCAGCCTGGTCTATATGCCGTGCCTGAGCGACCCGTGCAATCTGAAACTCAGCGGCAGCAGGAGTTATGTCGGGGTCTAAGCCCGAACCGGAGGCAGTCACAAGATCCACCGGAACTTCGTCAGAGGAGTTGGCCTGTTCCGCCGCGACAGAAGCGGCGATACGGTCTAGGAGCTTCTTGCTCGTTGGACCAAGATTTGACCCACCGGAACTTGAGGCGTCGTAGCCGTTACCGGCTGCCGATGGCCGAGAATGAAAATACGACGGACCTGTAAACGGCTGACCGATGATTCGTGAACCAACGATCACGCCGTTTTGCCGAAGAATCTGGCCGTTTGCCTTGTCAGGGAAGAGAAGCTGTGCCACGCCTGTCACTGCGTAGGGATACGCAATCCCAAAGATGACGGTAGTGACGAGTGTGTAGACGAAAGCAATGACGATTTGACGACGCATAGACTGGTCCTCTAGGCCAAATGGAGTGCAGTAATAACGATGTCGATTAGCTTTATGCCGACGAACGGCACAACGATACCGCCGATTCCATACAAGATTAGGTTTCGACGTAAGAGCGCTTCGGCTGGCATGGCGCGATAGCGTACACCGCGCAGAGCCAGAGGAATCAATGCGATGATGATGAGAGCATTGAAGATGACTGCCGATAGAACGGCGGAGTGGGCATTCTTCAGATGCATGACGTTGAGCACGGTGAGCACAGGAAAGACTCCCGCGAACATCGCTGGGATGATGGCGAAGTATTTCGCTACATCGTTTGCGATAGAGAACGTGGTCAGTGCGCCGCGAGTCATGAGAAGCTGCTTCCCGATGCCCACGATCTCAATCAGCTTGGTTGGATTCGAATCGAGGTCCACCATGTTCCCCGCCTCTTTTGCCGCCTGTGTCCCGGTATTCATAGCAACACCAACGTCTGCTTGAGCGAGAGCAGGCGCGTCATTCGTACCGTCGCCGGTCATTGCAACCAGTTTGCCGTTACTCTGCTCACGGCGGATGAGGTCCATCTTGTCTTTTGGCTTTGCCTGCGCCAGAAAGTCATCGACACCGGCCTCCCGAGCGATCGCAGCCGCTGTGAGCGGGTTGTCGCCAGTTATCATGATGGTTCGAATGCCCATGGCGCGGAGTTGGTCGAATCGCTCTTTCATTCCTCCTTTGACTACATCTTTCAGGTGAATCACGCCGAGCGCGCGATTGTTCTCCGCAACGACAAGGGGGGTCCCGCCAGTCCTGGCGATCTGTTCAACAGTCTGGTTTACCTGAACCGGCAAGTCGCCGCCATGTTCTCGTAGATACGCCGCAATGGCATCTGCGGCACCCTTGCGGATGATGCGACCTTCGCGGTTCACTCCAGACATGCGCGTAGTCGCCGAAAATGGAACAAATTCGGCTTGCATCTCGCTTAGCTCTCGGCCCCGCAAACCATATTTTTCTTTTGCCAATACGACGATGCTTCGACCCTCTGGAGTTTCGTCTGGGAGCGACGAGAGTTGTGCTGCATCGGCTAGCTCTTCCGGGCGGACGCCGGGCGCGGGAACGAATTCCGTGGCTTGCCGATTGCCCAACGTGATGGTGCCGGTTTTGTCCAGCAAGAGTGTATTTACATCCCCCGCAGCTTCGACCGCGCGGCCCGACATTGCCAGGACATTGTGTTGAACGAGTCGATCCATTCCCGCAATACCGATTGCGGAAAGCAGGCCACCAATCGTTGTGGGAATCAGGCAGACCAATAAGGCTATGAGTACGAATACTGATTGAGGCGCTGTCGAATAGATAGCGATCGGCTGCAAGGTAACAACTGCCAAGAGAAAAATAATAGTTAGACCGGCCAGGAGGATATTCAGCGCAATCTCATTTGGAGTCTTTTGGCGTTCAGCTCCTTCAACGAGAGCGATCATGCGATCAAGAAACGTCTCGCCGGGGTTCGAAGAGATCTCGACCTTAATGTGATCCGAAAGAACACGAGTGCCGCCAGTAACTGCGGAGCGATCTCCACCGGCCTCTCGGATGACGGGCGCGGATTCTCCGGTGATTGCAGATTCGTCGACCGTGGCGACGCCTTCAATCACCTCACCGTCTCCTGGGATCATGGAACCGGCCACAACGACGACAATATCGCCTGCACGTAGCGCCGAGCTGGGGACTTCTTCCGTTTTGCCGTTCTCTTTGACTCGAATTGCGGTCGTATCGGACTTTGCCTTGCGCAATGAGTCAGCCTGAGCTTTACCCCTTCCCTCGGCCATCGCCTCAGCGAAGTTTGCAAAGAGAACCGTAAACCAGAGCCAAAGAGTAATCTGCAAATCAAAACGCAGAGAGCCATGATGGGAAATGAGGTCCCTGAACAGATATAGAGAGGTAATTGCACTCCCGATTTCAACGACGAACATGACCGGATTCTTCATCATGGCGCGCGGATTCAACTTGACGATTGAATCGACCAACGCCCGCTGAAAGATTGTCCGATCCCATAAACCGCGTTTGCTTATGTTTGCCATCTAGAAAGCCTTTCCAGCGTGAAGCAGCAGGTGTTCCAGAATCGGCCCTAGAGACAAAGCCGGGAAGAAGGTCAATGCGCCGACGATAAGAACAACGCCGACTAGGAGAGCGGTAAAGAGTGGGGTATGTACCGGGAATGTGCCCGATGATGCTGGCACAAGGTTTTTTCGTGCGAGGTTTCCTGCAAGAGCAAGCATCGGAACGATCATTAAGAAACGTCCGATCAGCATGGCCGCCCCCAGGGAGAGGTTGTACCAGTGCGTATTCGCATTTAGACCGGCAAAAGCGGAGCCATTGTTAGCGGTTGTTGAGGTGTACGCGTAGAGAATCTCTGTAAGCCCATGCGGGCCACTGTTCCCCAGGAATGCCAGGCCGAGATGCGGCATCATCAAGGCAATAGCGCTGAATCCCAAAATTGAGAGAGGGAAGATCAGAACGTAGAGCATCGCCATCTTGATATCGAAGGATTCAATCTTCTTTCCCAGATATTCGGGGGTTCGACCGACCATAAGTCCAGCAATAAATACAGAGAGGATGACGAAAATCAGCATCCCATAAAGGCCCGCGCCAACTCCTCCGAACACGACTTCGCCTAGCATCATATTGATGAGTGTGACCATCCCACCAAGCGGCATGAACGAGTCGTGCATGGAGTTAACGGCTCCGCAGCTCGCGTCCGTTGTGATGCTGGCAAACAATGCGGAGTCCGCGATTCCAAAACGAACTTCCTTTCCCTCCATATTTCCACCGGGTTGTAAAGAAGAGGGTTTTTGATTTACATGCAGTGTGGCTGTCTGGAGAAGCGGATTGGCTTGCGACTCAGCGTAATAAGTGGTCGTGACTCCGGCGAAGAATAAGACGGACATAGCCGCAAACACGGCCCATCCGTGAGCTGGAGCCCGTGTCATTTTTCCCAACATGGCGGTCAGACCGGCAGGAATAAGGAAGATGGCAAACATCTCTAGAAAATTAGAGAAAGGGGTCGGATTTTCATAAGGATGAGCGCTGTTCGCGTTGAAGAAGCCACCACCATTGGTCCCCAGCATTTTAGGGGCTTCCTGAGAAGCCACAGGCCCCTGGGCGATCGTTTGAGTGGTGATGGTCTGAGTTGTGGGATTTCCATCGCTCCCGATCGTAGTGATGGCTTGAGGCTGAACGAGCTTTGCTTGGACGTATGGATGGAAGTTCTGCACAACGCCTTGCGACACGAGCAACAACGCCCAAATGAAGCACATCGGGAGAAGAACCCAGAGACATGCACGAGTCACGTCTACCCAGAAATTGCCCAGCGTCTTCGACTCATTTCTACAAATTCCTCGCACAAAGGCAACAGCGACAGCGATACCCGTCGCAGCGGAGAGAAAATTGTGATAGGCAAGCGCGGCCATTTGGGTCAAATAACTGACAGTGGTTTCCGGAATATATGACTGCCAGTTGGTATTTGTTGTAAAAGAAATGGCCGTATTCAAGGCGAGATCTGGAGCTACACCTGGGAAGTGTTGTGGGTTCAATGGAAGATACTGCTGTAACCGTTGGAGTGCGTATGTAAGAAGGAGGCTGATAAGGCTTAACCAAAGCATGGATGTCGCGTATTCGGTCCAGCGCATCTCCTGGCCCTCATCAATACCAACCACCCGATAGATAAGGCGCTCGACTGGACGGAAGAGAATGTCCATGAACGTCTTTTCATGGGCAAACACCTTGGCCATATAAACTCCGAGCGGCTTTGCGCTGACTAAGAGCGCCCCGAAAAATAGAAAAATTTGTATCCAGCCATTGGCTGTCATTTCGGACACTCCTCGTTAGAAGTTTTCAGGTTTCAGCAGCGCATAAAATAGATAAACGAACAGAAGCGCTACAACGATCAAAAGAGCGATCCCCTCACTCATGGCTCCGCCTTCTCATTGAGGTGAACGCATCCGAAAACGTATGCGATGGATAGCAGGAAAAAGAGCACTGCTCCGACGACACAGCCGATATCCCACATGGCATTAGCTTTCTTGCCTCGTTATTTTTACGGGGCGGCGAGAGTATTTGAGTTTTGAGCGGACACGTGCGCGCAGTTCTGTGACCGAACACATTTTCTCGACGCAGCGAATCCCGCGCGAGTCAGTGTTCGGGCCAACAGAGGAGTGCGAAAGTTGAGGCCGCGAAATGCTTTGATGAATCCAGAAGCCGTTTCATTGACAATCACGAAGTCGGGATACCACGCCTTTAATGCTGTCAAGGCTGCTTCGCTGGTATTGCTGAAGCGCATCTGAAAACCGTCAGCCACGAGGCTAGTGCCGATCTCTCTATGATCAGAAGAGGCTCCGGCGATCAATATTTTTTGTGCGTTTGCTTTGTTGTTTCGCATATCATTCGCGGCTCACAGTTGACTGAGTGCGATTACACGCGACAATCACCTAACAAGAGCGAAACAAGTTCATATGAAATCCATATGAGACTAGGATCTGTCGCCGGAGATGATATGTAGATCGACGTGGGGTGCTTCCGCCATAAATTTATGAATCGCTAGGTGATACATATAGCTCCTGAAGCCTTGTGTTGCAGACCTTCCCACAAATACTTGCGTGATGCGCTCTTCACGAACGAAGGACGCAGTTGAGAGAGCGGTATCATCGCCGCTGAGTTCAACGATTTTTGCTCCGAGGTCTCTTGCAAAAGCGAGGCTCGTGCTAAGCGCGCGTGCTCCTTCTGGGGTCACATCACGAGGGCTCTTGACGTGGAGTACGTAGAGGTCTGCATTCAGAAGGTTGGCCAGGCGCGCTCCCCGGGCTATCAAGTCCAGTGCCTGCGGCCCGACGCTGACGCAAACAGCAACCTTTTCCGCAATCGCCCACTGGCTGCCTAATTTGTGTCGCTTTACATATTCGTGGAGACTCCGATCCACAGCACGGGCCACTTGCTGGAGAGCAAGTTCACGAAGAGCAATGAGATTGCCGGCACGGAAAAAGTTCGCCAACGAACGTTCTGCCCGCTCTTGAGGATAGATATCGCCTCGGCGCATTCGCGTGATAAGCGCCTCTGGGGTGAGGTCCGCAATCACAATCTCATCGGCTTTATTCAGCACCCAATCTGGGACCTGCTCTCGAACGACAATGCCGGTGAGCGCCTGAACCTTTGGCGTTAGACTCTCGACGTGCTGGATATTGACCGTGCTGAGAACATCAATGCAGTTCTCAAGCAGCAACATCACATCCTCATATCTCTTCTGGAAACGGCTTCCTTCGATATTGGTATGAGCAAGCTCATCAACCAGTGCAATTTGTGGTGTGCGAGCCAAAATGGCATCAACATCCATCTCTGAGAAGGTGTGGCCTTTGTACTCAATATCGCGCTGCGGTACTCGCTCCAGCTTGGACGCAAGCTCCGCTGTACCCGCTCTCCCGTGAGTGTTAACTACTCCGATGATGACATCTTCGCCTCTGCTCCTGCGGCGAATGCCCTCGCTGAGCATACTGTAAGTCTTGCCGACTCCAGGGGCATATCCTAGAAAAATCTTGAAGCGCCCGCGACACTTCTCTGCCTCAGCTTCCAGTAACCATTCTTCCGGAGTTTTTGTGTGATTCACCATTTGAGGTGGCCCTTATTAAACGCCCGGTGCTGCGCCATCTAATTGGAACGTCAAGATAGATAACAAAGTCATAACAAAACCGTATGGATACCATGACGACTTCTCACGCTTCTTCTTCGACCGGTGTGAATCGGTACCCGACCCAGGGATCGGTGAGCAGATAGCGAGGATGGTTCGGATCAGGCTCAATCTTTTTCCGGAGCGCTGCGACCACAACCCGAAGGTATTCCGGTTGGTGGGTAGTATGTGCGCCCCAAACAGATTTGATAACGAAGGAGTGAGTCAATACGCGATCTGCGTTTCGAAGGAAAAATACCAACAATTCATACTCTCTCGGCGTCAAACGAACCTCAACGTCCCGGATCATCACTTGGCGGGTAAGCAGATTGACCGAAAAATCGCCTATGTCCAACATCTTTTGATCGACAGCAGGCATCGCGAAAGTTTGGATGAGATCCAATCGGCGGAGAGCGGTTCTCACCCGCGCAAGAAGCTCATCAATGCTGAAAGGTTTTGTGACATAATCATCTGCTCCCGCATCGAGAGCCGCAATTTTGGAGGTTATATCCTCCTGGACGGAGAGAAGAATAATCGGGATGGATGAAAACGCACGAACTCGCCTGCACAATTCGATTCCATCCATTTCGGGCATAGCCAGATCGGTGATAATCAATTCCGGCCCCCAGTCTTCCAACACCTGCAAGCCGGAGATCCCATCCTGTGCGGTGCGGACATCGTATCCATTCGCGAGAAAACTGGCGCGTAAGGTACGTGTAATTGACGATTCATCGTCCACAACCAGGACTTTTCTGCGTTTCATACTGACATCCTGTGAGACCATCATTCTTCCTCACGAATGGGAATGCGAAAGAGCAGCGTAGCTCCCTTGCCACGAGCCTCCTGTGCAACCCAGATTGCGCCGTTATGAGCCTCTACAATGGCTTTGGCAATCGACAGCCCGACTCCCAGCCCACCAGGTGCATGAAAACGGACATCTTCGCCACGATAGAACTTCTCGAAGACACGAGCCGCATCCTGTTCGGGGATGCCGACTCCTTGGTCGTGAACCGAAACTTCGATGTCTTCACCCTCTTCCCTGGCGCGAATGGTGATTGTTGAACTGTCCGGCGAATACTTCCGGGCATTGTCCAAAAGAGTATAGATGACCTCTGACAACGCACGCGCATCGATGTGCATGAGCGGAAGGGTATCGGGCACCTCGACGACTACGTGGTGCCGTTTGAGGAGATTTTCGGCTCTCTTGATCGCCGCATTTGCAACGTCACGGAGGGAACTCCATGTGGCCGTTAGCATTAGATTTCCGGCCTCGATTCTGGCTAGCTCGACAAAACTACTGATCAATTGATCGAGATGCAGGCTCTCCTCATCGACCAGCGCGATCAATTCTCCGCTTAGCTCTGCACCAATGTCCTGGCCCGCTCTCCCCGCTTTGCGGAGGGTGGTCGCGGCTGCACGAATCGAAGTGAGAGGTGTCCGGAGATCGTGCGTAACAGCATCCAACAGCGCCGACTTCATCAGTTCACTCCTCTTGATTGCCTCGGCTTGGCTCGTGATCTCAAAGGCAGACTGTAGCTCGCGATAGAGCCGTTCCGCTTCCTGCCGAGAGCGTTCTGCTTCGGTTGCGCGCCGCCGGACCCTCGCGGAGAGCTGGCCGGTCACAACCGCGGTTATGGAGAATGCAGCAAGTGCTACCCAGTTCTGTGGGTTCTGGATAGTCAAGGTTAATGTCGGCGGCAGGAAGAAGAAGTTATAGCCCAACACAGCAACCACGCAAGCCACGAGTGCTGGACGGCTGCCTAGATAAATCGAAATGAAGAGCACTCCGAGAAGCAGTGCAAACCCGATTGTCGTGACGTTGATGGAATCTTTGAGCGGGACGAGAACAAGAACAAGCACCGACGCAAATCCAATGGAAACTGCCGTCCGCACTGCCATGTTTTTTTGCGAAATGGATTTGAGTGGATTGGTCATCGAAAGCTGTCCCGACGCTCTCCTCTTATTGTATGGAACCACAGGGCTCGCATAAACAAATCTTCCACCCCATTCGCGCGTGCCTTCGCATGTAGATGGTGGCGCGGCCTATGCGAATTTCCAATTCACTCCGCGGTCATCCTTTGCAACACGCCGAGAATACTTCTCGGATCGAGACGGCTTGTTCAGCGGTACAACACAAGCGTTAAAGGAAGTTACGGGAACCTATACGCATCATCTGGGCGATGGTTTTGAAACGCTGATTGAGTTCATGTGTGCGTTCATTACGGAAAGAAGACTTTGAAGATCGAGTACACACCATGGGTCTATAACCAGCCCAAGCCCACACCTAACGGCGCTCGACTGCCGATCCACAAGGAGCGGCGGGCCGCAGCCGGGAAGTACAGTTCCATCGGCTGGCATACGTTCCCACACGTACCGTTCGTGGCTGGACGAGACCGGAGCGCCTAGGAAGTTGCAACAGGAGTTGATGCGTCACGCCTCCATCCAGACGACAATGAACATCTATGGACAGGCCATGTCGTCATCCAAGAGAGAAGTGAATGGAAAGGTTGTAGAGATGGTGCTCAAGCCAGTAAAAGCGAGCGCCTAAAACCATGATTTTTCTTATTGGGAGTTTATGGGAGTCTGTCGGTAGCACCGGATTCCCGTAAATTATTGATTCTTTGGTTGCGGGGGTAGGATTTGAACCTACGACCTTTGGGTTATGAGTGGCGGTAGAAACGTAGTTTCAACGAGTTGCACGGCCTGATCGGTAGTGTAACAGAGTCGTAAGTTGTTGAAAGTACATTAGGGGTTTTCTTATCCGGGGTTGGTTTGGGGTTGAAGACGCCAGAGGTATTGGATTCTCAACCCCACGAGAGAGACCACTGCGATACCAAAACGATACGTTGACGAGCCCTACAGCGGACTTTATTCTGGTTTGTAGAGGTGACGTCTATGTCGGCTTCCCCTGCATTCGCGAGTGCCGATCTCACTTTGTTCAATCCAGCATCGGGCCGACTCGACGCCGCGTGTATCGCACGCGAACTCAATCTCCCGGTAGGAACAATCGCCGAAGCAATTGGACGCAAGGCTCCCAGCGTCCGCAAGCATCCAGATGCTTCTAGCCTGCAGTCGGACCTCCGTCGCATCTACCGCATTTGGGTTTCCGTAGTGGACCTCTATGCCGGGAATAAAACTAACGCTCGCATTTTTCTGAATGCGCCCAATAAGCATCTTGCGAACCAGGCCCCGGTCGAGTTCATCGAGAACGGAGATCTAAGGCCGCTCGAAGCTTTTGTCCAAGCCATCAGTGAGCGGCAGTCGGCTTGATTGGAATCGCCTCGGAGGCCTGGCTCAAGGCTTCCCCGTTTGGATGAGGAAACTGCATAGGAAATGAGAAAGAGAACGCACAATCCGAAACGGGAGATCAGCCCCATGTCTGACAAAAAGTCCCTGAGTGCTCTTGCGAAGAGGATCAGATACGTCGGAAGTCCGTTTCATAAACGCAACCCAGGCGATTTTGGACTTGTTCCGCCAGCGCAACCACGGCCAGACAAGACCCTATGCGATGGCGTCCAAATCTTCGAGCGTCAAGTTGCACAGAATCTTCTGGAGGAAGGCGTGAAAGCCGGTTTGGTTTCGGTGCAGCGAAGGGGCGACTTCCCGCAGAACATCTGGACGGTGTCCCCCGGTGGCATCGCTTTGGAGGCACAACTGGATAATGCTGACCGGGGTACGTATCATGGATATCCAATGGGAGATGGCGATCCTTTTGCGAAGAAAGTTCAAGAGCGATGGGAACAACGCCTCAAATGATGAACGATACATTTTCCATTTCGGTTGAAGAATGGCTCGGGCCAGGAAGCGGCAGTTCCGTCGAACATGCCACGACTGCGGAGATTTCTATCAACGTGCGAGACTATTGCGCGACGCAGGTTGAAGATTTTGTCTCGAAAACGGTTCGATCAACGATTCGTGTTTCCGCTGAGCCTTTCGCTAAATGGCTACTCGCAAACTGGTGGAGACTGAAATGCGAGACAGAGCCCGTCTTCGCTAACGTCTCTCATGACTGGGCGATGTCTCACTCCATGTCCGCCATCGGCAATGGATACGTCTGGCCCGATCTGGTGTTCAGGGGGTCAGACGGCCTGCAGATGTCTGTGAACTGCAAAAGGCATATCTCTTCGGTCAGCGACAAATTCTCTCCAGTTCGGTTTCTGAATAGCTTTCAGACCACAATCTCAATCTCAGATTTTGAAACCAGTGTGCGCTCCTTTATCGAGACTGTTTTAGCGCGACTGGCGGCCTCGGGTATTCGCAAGAGCGATCTTCACGACCTCTGGGACGATTTGAGTGCGGAATGGTCCAATCCAAAATACGCATCGCATCGAAAATTAGAGGCTCTTTTGGGGCTTGAGCCCGACCAAGATGACACACTTGTTTCCTCCGCTTTGAAATGGGGCAAGCAGTTCGGCTCTAACGCGTTGGAGGAAATTGCAGCAGAGTCAAATGGCCGTGAGCTCACGGAAGTACTTAAGCAAGCGAAGTCCTTAGCTGATAAGACGAAAACATTCGCCGACATCAACGGAGCCAGGACTCTTGCTGCTGGCAACGACATCCCTTCAAACAATGCCCCATGGCAACACGCCCAAGCAATGGCCTATGCGCTTAGGAAAAAATGGGGATTCGCCAACGCGCCGATTTCAGATGAGGACCTGGCTGATCGCCTGAGCCTCAATGTATCCAAGCTCAGAGAGACGAGCTCCGATGCTCCTTTTTCATTTGGAGTCAGGGGGGCGGCCGGGGGCAAACTTGGCTTCTTATTGAATCGCCCCCATAAGGAAGGCAGGCGTTTCGATACAGCCCGCCTGATCGGTGATTTTATTGCTTTCGATCGCGACGAAAGAATCATTCCGGCTACCAATACCGTCACGACGAGACAGAAGTTCCAGCGGGCATTCGCTGCGGAGTTTCTGTGCCCGTCCATGATGATTAAAGAGCAATATTCCGATATAGATCAGCGTTCGATCGGTAAGGTAGTCGACGAGATATCCAATGACTATGGCGTCTCTGAACAAGTAGTGGTCCATCACATGGAGAATCGGCAGGTTCTTTCCCATGCGATGTTCGAGTCTTCACTTCTCTTGGCTTGAGCGAGAAGTCCATCGCTGATCTGTCATGTGAAGGGCAGATCAGCATGAGGAAGTGCCACTGATTAGCAATCGAGAAGCGCCCTAATAGGGCTAACGCAAATCCCATCCGAACAAATCAGATTGAATGAGATTGGGATGTGCCCGCGTCGGCGCTATTCCTATGTGTTCGTGCCGCCTCAGATCCACTATTCCGACACCTCTACCTAATCTTGATTGTTCTCAGCCGGGAGTTACGAAGGCTCTCTTATTCTTCCGTTGAATAAGAGAGCCTTCGTCATTTATTGGACACGCTCCGCCGAACAGTCCTACGTTGGCGCATATCGCAACCGTTTCCCGGTTGAATGAGGTGCCCAATGAAGATCAAACTCCGGTTCAATTCGCGGCTCGCCAATCGGTGGGCTGAACGCTTTTCCAAAGAACGGCTCAGCCACGCTGCGCGAGTACTGGCACCAACGCTTCTCGCGCTTTCACTTACAACCGTTGCTCACGCCCAAGGAACGATGGATTTCTCTGGCGCGCAAACGCTCATGGGAACGTTCAAAACTTTTGCCATGTATGCCGGGGCCGTCATTTGCCTTGGCGGACTGATTTTCGCCGGCATCCGCATGATGTCCGGACGGTTTCAGGACGCTATTCCCGGACTCTTCGGTGCGCTTTTTGGTGCCGGGGTTCTCGGCTGGGGAGCTGGCTGGATCGGCTCGCTTACCGGGCAGTCGATGTAGGAGGTGACATCGACTATGACTCGGCGAGGAGAACCGCAGGCAATCAATCAAGCGCTGAATCGTCCGAGGGCCAAACTTGGCCTCGACCTCACAGCATGGATGGCGATCGTATTCGTCTGCATTGCGGTTTTCCTCGTTGGGTTTCGCCTATTGGCGATGATGGCCTTTCCCACGCTGGCGATTGGCGCGTGGCTCATCATCCGCAAACACCCAAAGATGTTCCAACTCTGGGGCCTGAGCCTGAGCCAGAAGAGCTACTATGACCCACGCAAATACTGAGCAGGCAAAATCCGTTCCGTGGTTCGCTAAGGCAGGCGCGGCGTGCAGCATCGTTCCGATTGCCCGCTTCGTGAGCGACCATATCTTCGCTCTGAAAGGCGGCGGATACGGATGCCTCTTTCAGCTCTCCGGTCTGGACGAGGAAGGGTTGACTGACCAGGAGTTGGAATCGCAACTCCGCATGATCGAAGGTGCATTGCGCGGACTGCCGGAAGGGGCCTGCCTTACGCAATACACGCGCGTCCGTTCTGGATTCGAGTTGCCGCGCGATTCACAATGCCCAAACCCTGTGACGAAGGTGTTTGTTGAAGATCGTCTTAGCTTTCTTGAAGGGTCAGCTGCGTTTCGCAGGATAGACCTGCATTGGTGCCTCACGCTGGAGCCTTCAAAGGCGAAAGCCTTCGAGCGCAAGCCGCAGGAGAATACCGCCGCCACGTCGCGGATGCTCGCAGAGTTGGAGAAGACGGCGGCGCTGCTCGCCGGAAATCTTGGAAGTTCAATCGGACTGCGCCTGCTCGACAAGCAGGGTGCGTTCCAATTCTTCAGCTATCTCTTCAACCTACAAGACTGGGCAGAATGGGGACAGCTTCGTATCGACTCAGGCGTGGACCGCCAGATCGTACAGGCCCCTGTCGCCTGGGAGAGCGACCACCTCCGCATCGGTAGACGTTTCGTGCAGATGTATTCGTTGAAGACGACGCCAGAAGCATCGCGTCCGTGCCTCTTCGCCGATCTTCTCAAGCTCGATTGCGATAGTATCCTCTGCTCTACCTGGCGACCCAAATCCACCTCCACCGCCCGCCATGAGATCGACCAGCAGGAAAAGTTCATCAGCTTCTTCAAGGTCGGTGTGCTCTCACGCGTGATGGCTGGCAAGGACACGGCTTCGCTCGATACCGGCGCTGGCGCTAAAGCTGCAAACGTCGCAGTTGATGACCTCAGTGAAGTGATTCGCGCGCTCGATAAGAAAGCCCAGGGTGAATATTCACTTCGCCTGCTTGTAGCAGCCAAGAGTGTTGCCGAACTTCACAGTATCGCTCCCACTGTGCATCGGGTCTTTGTCGAAGCGCGCGCACAGATCATGGAAGAGACGCTCGGCAATCTCTCCGCGTTCTACGCCATGTTTCCTGGCAACGGGAAGTTCAATGTCTTCCCGATGTGGCTGGGAGAAGATCATCATGCTCGCCTCTCATCCATCTTCGCGCCGAGCCTGGGTCATCCCCATTCAGAAGACTTGGACAGCGAATATCTGAACGTCTTCGAGACAAGGACTGGCACACCGTTCTTTCAGGATGCGTATGTGGACGGCGTGCGCGTCATGCTCATCCTCGGCCCTACAGGGTCGGGCAAATCAGTGCATGGCAACATGGCGATTGCCCACGAGCAGAAATACGGCGGCTTTACCTACATCTTCGATATCGGAGGATCGTATGAAAGTGTCGTAGAGCTTTACGGTGGTCGTGTAGATCGCATCGGGAAAGACGGCCCGCGCGTGAATCCGTTCGCGCTGGAGCCCACCGAAAGCAACATCCAGTTCCTCTACAGCTTCATCAAGCTGTTGCTTACAAACGGTGGAGCGGAACTGGAACCGGAAGACGACGACGTGATCCACAAGGCTGTGCAGGATATGTACCTGCTTGATCCTGCGAACCGGCGTCTTTCCAACTTATATCTGCCGAAGAAGCTCGATAGATACCTATCAAAGTGGGTTGGTCGAGGCATCTACAGCGCAATATTTGACAACGCAGAGGACAATCTTTCGCTTTCGCGTCTCCAGTGCTTCGATTTCCAAGGAGTCAACAACGCTCAGTATGCCGACCTGATTGAGCCCCTAATGGTATGGATTCTCCGGCGCATCAACGATGTTCTCTTCAACCCGGTCAATCTCGGCATCCCGAAGCACATCCTGATTGAAGAGATCTTCTCTTCGATGAAGAACCGGCAACTACTTGAGGCCGCGCTCGCCTCCATTAAGACCGTTCGGAAAAATCTTGGTGGCGTCACGATGATTGGTCAGTCTGCGGAAGACCTTGGGGCGAACGCGGATTCCATCGTGAACTCCTGCACATCGTTCCTCTTCCTGCGTGATGCGACGTTCAACCGGAGACGCTACGCCGAACTGTTCAAGATGAACGAACAGCAGCTCACTCTCTTCGAGAGCTTGCAAGACCGCGAGGCACTATATATGCGTCGCGACGGACTCACCAAGGTTGTTCGCCTGAATCTTGACCGTCGCAGCTATGCGACGTTCTCCACCAAACCTAAGGATCGGGTGCGCCGCTCCCGCCTTATCGCCAAGTACGGACTTACCGAGGGCATCACGCGTTTTGCCCAGGGTGAGACGGAATAGCAATTCCAAAAGAGGACAAACCCATGAAGCCACCGATCCCCATCGCCGTTGCCCTCCACCTTGCGCTGGCCTCCGCATCTCTGAACGCGGCGGGGCCAGGGCATCCGCTCCAGCCTAATGCTCCCCGAACGGTAACGGTGTCGGAGTCACAGACTCCGCCCGTGGTCCGCGCGGGACTTCTCCAATCCACGTTGATTGTCCTTCCAGCCGAAGAGAAGGTAGCCAACGTCTTCGCCGGGGACACGGTGGATTGGGTCTTTGATGGCGGGCACGTCGCGTCGCGTTTTATCAGCGTGAAGCCGAAGACGGCAAACGGATCGACGGATATTCATATTGTGTCGGACCACGGCAATGAATACACCCTGCAATTACGAGAGGTTTCCGCAGACGACGATACGCACTACGACTCGAAAGTGCTCATCGAGCCCGGCGACAAGGCGGCCAAGGACAAGCTGGTACAGTTGCCCGTCTTTGTGCCGGCCGCAGACCTCGACAAGGCCAGACAGGATGCCGCTGCCGCCCAGGCTGCACAGGCGACCATCCTAAAAGCCGAACAGAGCAAAGAGGAGACCTACCGGAGCCAGTATCCCGGCTCGCTTCACTTCGATTACGTCTGGGATGAGAAGAAAGCCAAACAACTTGGCCTGCAGCAAATCTGGCATGACGACAAGTTCACCTACCTGCGCGGCCAATTCCAGGAGACGCCTGCGCTCTATGAGGTGAAAGACAAAAAGCCATCTCTCATCAACTTCGACTTCTCCAATGGCCTCTACACAGTGCCGAAGGAGGTTGACGACGGCTATCTCGCCATCGGCAAGCAGCGTTTGGACTTCCATCGCGCCACAGAGGGGAGGTAACCATGCTGGAGCCGAACGAACCAATTCTTTCCACCGTGCCGGAGCAGCCTGAATCGAAACCGCCGCTGCGCAAAGGTATGCCGGTCGTGATCGCTCTCGTAGTCATCGTCGCCTTGATCGGCATTGCGAATATCTCCAGCCTCTTGAGCGGCAGCAAGAAGGCAGCTCCCGCCAGTTCTCTCACGATGAATCCGACGACGCCGAATGCCCAACAGGTATCGAGTTTCGAGACACAGCAACGGATGCAAGCGCAGCACGACGCCGAGGAGCGCCAGCGGCAACAAGCGCTCGCTGCCGCCATGCAGCAACTCCAGCAAGAACAGAGCGTGCCGGGTCCAGAGTCAACGGCTACGCCGCAGATGACAGCCGCGCAGCGTTCGGCCATCTATGGTGACAGCCCAAATGCTCCCCAACATACCTCGAATGTCTCCGAGGCCCAGGCGGAGGCGAAACAGAAACGTCTCGCGATCGAGAAACAGCAGCAGGACGCACTCAATAGCGATACGGTGGCGATTGATTTTTCGCACGCGGGCACTTCAGCCTCGCCCACCGTTGTGCAGTCGGAGAAGCAGACTGCTACCGAAATGACTAAAGGCGAAGATACCTCTGGCAAGCCAGCCTCCGTTGATGCGGCATCCTTGCAGGCAGGCAAGGCCAATCCGATGGGGCAGTATCCCTTCGATGAATACCAAGGACGCCTCTATCGGATCTTTGAAGGCAATGTTCTGGAGGGTGTCGTCACCAACCACATCGACGGTGGACTTTCTGGACCCATCCTCGTGATGCTGACGACGGACTATTACTCCCACGACCATCAACAGTTGTTGATGCCTCAGGGGACACGGCTCATCGGCACCGTGCAGAGCGTTGGCAATGCCCAGCAGCGGAAGATGTTTGTTACCTTTCATCGTGCCGTGTGTCCGGATGGCTTTTCTCTCGACTTCGACAAATATCTCGGTCTCGACCAGATCGGCACCACCGGCCTCGCCACCAAGGTTGACCACGGCTACCTCCTGGCGTTTGGGGCCGCCGCCGCCATCGGCGGCCTTGGCGGCCTTGCCCAGATCGGCAACAGCGGTACAGTGCTTGATCCCTCTACGCAGATTCGGAATGGCATCTCCGAACAGACCTCGGCAGAAGGCGAACAGGTGCTCAACCATTTCCTGAACCGGCTTCCGGTCATCACGCTCAAAGAAGGCTCGCGCGCCCGCGTATATATCGGACGCGACATCCTCATCCCGTCCTACGCTGAACATCGCGTCGACCCCACGCTCTAGCTGAGGTGCCCTGTAATGAATGATTGCTATCAACACCTGCTGAGTAAGGCGCGCGACGCAAAGCGTGACGGGCACGGAGCGTGGACCGTGCAGTCCACCGGCGAGCGAGTAGCGGTTGCGCTCGTTCTCAGTCGAGCTGATTGGCTCGCAGAGATGGACTACTCCATCGCGGAAGCTATCGAGCGCACCGGACCTGAGTGGGTTGCCCTGATCCCCCAGGTCGCCCGGCAGCTTGCCGACGAGGAGGACTGAAATCGTCATGCGCATCCATACCATTTCTCGAACCGAAACTCTGGGAACGGTAGTTGCCATTGTGCTTGTAGTTGCCCTGGTTGCCACCTCCACCGGGCGCGATGCGTTGGCATGGGTTTACCTCCAGTCCACCGAAGCCATCCAGCGTAGCGTTCATCTTCCGTTTCCCTTGGACAGGTTAGACCCGACCTGCCCTCAGTGCATGTAGTTCAACCCAACCGCAGGAGGAAACATGAAAGTGAATCGCAAGAATCGCAAATGGATCATCGCGAGCGCTGCGTTACTGCTTACAGCGACTCCGAGCTTCGCTCTGTTCGGAATCGGCGATATCGTCTTTGATCCCACCAGCTATGCCAGTCTGGTGTCTCAACTCACCACAATCGAGTCGCAGTACAACATGCTCAAAAACAACGTCGAACACTTCTCGCTGAAGCAGCAGTGGCAAACAACGTTGACAGCACTGAAGAACGTGAATGTCGCCAATATGTTTGGTGAAACGAACGGCATGACGATTGCGTTCAACACCAATTCAGCAACAGCTTCCAGCACGGCATGGAAGACTGCCACAACCCCGGTTAGCACCAACGTAACGACATACTTCCAAGGACAGTCTCTAGGAAGCCCTCAGATGTCTCAACTCGCAATGATCGAGATGTCCGACTCAATCTCGCCCGATTGCATCACTGCGGTAGGTGCTTATCGCGCCGCTCGGACGCAAAACACAGCCGCCAACTCCAGCCTGACAGCTAGCCAGCTTGACGGTAGTAGCACGACCAACAGTGAGGTGCAGCAACTCAACCTGCTCAACGCCGCTGAGGCCCAGAAGATGTCCGAGATGCAGAATCAGGGCGCGATGCAGGCTTGCCTAGCTTCTCAGATGGCCGTGACAAACATGGAGCGTCGCAACGCCGCCGCGACTGACCTCAACACAGCCGCTTTCGTTCAACAGCAACACGCGACCAACGACATGAGTGCCGCGAACGAAAGCAACACATGGCAGACCTACTTGCCCTAACAGGACGATCCCATGCTGAAACTGCTCAACACGAAGTTGCTGATTGCCATTCTTGCGGTGCTGGCTACCATCGCCAGCGCCGCACTTTATCAACGCCACGAGGCCGCAAAGGCCGCGGCCATTCTTGAACAGCAGCAACGCGACGCCGAGCAGCGCAAGAAGGAAGACGAGGCGTTCCGTAAGAAGGTCGGGGAAGACAAGACGAAGCACAACGCCGCTGCTGGTAATGAAGGCAAGACCTGGAAGAGCTACCTTCCATAAACCCTTTGGGAGAAACCCACATGAGCGTCGCCATTGTTCTCGCACAAGCACTGCCGTCCGCAAGCTCGGGTATGGACTGGCTGTATCAGTTCACCAACAACCTGACGAACCTTACGACGCAGAACGGCGGCGCGCTGACCCAGCTCGGATTGACGGAATTGAGCGCCATAGCACTCTTTACGCTCATCAGCATGGTCATCAACTGGAATACAAGCGGTATGACACTACGCTTCCACACGCAGCCAGTTCGCGCCGGCGACCTGACCAACTTCCTGCTCAAGCTGATCGTCTGCTGCCTACTAGAGAACTACTGGGTGAACCCATTCCCCGGTGCGAGCTTCGGGATCAATCACTTCTTTTCGTACATCGCTCAGGCAATGGTCGCAGCTTTCGATCAGCACTCGCTTGACCAACTCTTGCAACTCTTGAAGACAGCCGGTGACGGGACCACGATGCCATCGTTTACTGCGCCCGTACAGATCCTCTGCTATGTATTGGTGCAAATCATGCTCGGCCTCGCATCCGCCATCCTGTTCGTCATCAACTGCAGCGCCTTCATCCTCTATGGAGTTACGGCACTCTTCGGGCCCGTCTTTATCCCGCTGCTGATGACACAGAGCTTCAAAGCCAAATTCTTTCAGTTCCTCGATGTGCTCATCAGCTTCGCGATGATTCGCGCGGTGGCCGCAGCCTTCATCTATGTGTGGGCCGGATTCATGAACGGATTCCTTCAGCAGACGTTCAACGGCAACTATTCGATGGATATGTGGATCGCGAATTTAATACCTTGCTTGATGGTTTTCGTCGCGTTCATCATCAATATGTTGTTCATTCCGAGCATGACACAAGCCATCTTTGGCGGAGCCGCCGGACTTGTATCAGCAACCACGAAGACTGCCGGGGGAGCTGTCGGAACGATAGCGATGATGTCAGGAGGGGGATGAGATGTGGGAGTTCCTAACAGGCTTTTTCTTTGCACGGGCGACCGGGCTGTCGAGGTACATTCGCCCGCTACTCTTCCTGTTTCTAATGGGAGTCGTGATTGCAGGATTTATCTATGCCGCCGTCGTCTTCAAAGCAGTCTCGGAAAGGAGCAACAGCCATCATGTCCACGCACACAGTACCCATTGACCGTGCGCTTACCCCGAAGCAATCAGCGCTCGCCGACCAGATCGGGAATGAGGTCTATTCGGCGCACTATGCAGAGCGCAAAGCCTACCGTCTCATAATTAGCTGCGGAACCTTCTTGCTCTGCGGATCGATGTGGCTGAACTTTTCCCTGGCCCATCGACCAATCGCTAATCGTTATATCCGCATCGACGAAATGGGACGAGCACAGGCGATTCAATATACCGACCTCAACTACAGTCCTCGTGAAGGCGAAGTGAGGACGTACCTGACGGATTGGGCGAACTATCGCTACACCATCAATCGGGATGTGATTGCGAAGAAGTATCCGCTCAACTATTACTTCCTGTCAGGGCCGCTTGCTTCGCAGCTCATGGGGGCTGACAACCAGAACCATCTCGCCTCTCAAGTCACCGGCGGCCAGGTCGAATCGAGCGACGTTCAGGTTCGTAATGTCACCATTACGGCGATGTCAGAGGAGATGGTACAAGGCGTCCGCATCGCACGCGGAACAGCGCTCGTGACCTTTGACAAGGTCTTCTCCCAAGAACACTCGCATGAGCCACGGACGGAGCATTGGTTGCTCTCCGTGACCTACTACCTGAATCCCAAGCAGGTCAGCGATCAGGCGAAGATTTACCCGCAGTATGAGTTCATCAACCCTTTGGGATTGACCATCACAGAGTTCCACGAAAACCGGGTCTCCGTGGACATTGTTGCGCCAGGTTCTACCGGTACGACTCCCAATGCCATCCCCCAGCCCGTTACCGGAGCGACGCGATGAGTTTTGAACTCATACTCCCGTTCTTTCCCGACGAACTGCGGGCACTCCTGCTTGACTCGTCTATCTCCGACTTGATGATTAATGGGACGACTGGAGTCTTTGCGGATAAGGGAGGCGTGGTCGAGCATATTCCGCTTTCGGCTCCCTACACAAATGATCGCCTCCAAGCGGCCATTGAGCGTGTAGCCCGCATCCTTGGGCAAGACCTAACCCACCAGAATCCCATTCTCAACACGAGGATGCCGGACGGCTCGCGTGTCGCCGTCGTCGGCTCTCCGTCTTCGATCAATGGCCCCACCCTTACCGTTCGCAAATTCAATCGCTGGTTTACCAGCGACGATCTTGTAGCTGCCGGTAGCTTTCCGTCCCTCGTTCGCGACGACGTAGTGAACTTGATCCAGAAGCGGAAGAACGGCATCATCAGCGGCGGGACAGGCTCAGGCAAGTCGACGCTAATGAAGGCCCTTCTTGACCATGTTCCGATGCACGAGCGACTCGTTGTCATCGAGCAACCTGCTGAACTGAAGATCGCTCATCCCAACGCCGTTCGCTGGGAGGCAGTCGCCGCCATCCCCGGCCAGGTTGCGATCACGCCGAGTCAGTTGGTGGCGGCAGCTCTCCGTCACCGTCCCGACCGCATTATCATGGGAGAAATCCGCGACGAATGCGGCTACGACTTGCTCCAGGCCATGAACACCGGGCATGGGGGAACGCTCTCGACATTGCACGCGGACTCCGCTCTAGATGCGCTGGATAGGCTGGCTGACATGGCCCTGAGTGCAAGAACCAATTTAGACCAGGCGTTTGTCCGATCGCAGACCGGAAAAGCCGTGGACTTTGTCCTGCATTGCGAGCGCGATACCAAGGGCCGCCGAAGAGTTAGGGAGCTGATTACCGTCTCCGGCTACAGCCACGCCGGACAGTCCTTCGTCACCGAGGAGGTCTATCGTGCCTCCGACGCCTGACGCGCGAGCGTTCAGCTAACAAATTCAATCCGAACTGAGGTTGCTTCCATGCTTCTCCATGCGGCTCATGTAGCTGTACAGCCCAACTCGTCTCTGAATGCGCCCAGCGTGGCAATCCCTGTTGCCGTCCAGAAGAGGTGCAGATGCCATTCAGCGTGCTCAGGCCGTTCCCTTGTAGAGGTAGGGGCTCCGTCCGTTGGCATGGTATTCAGCCCGGCTTTGCGTCGCGGGAAGCTTCGGGAATCTTTTGGTTCATATGAGTGTCTACCGGTTCGTATCCCGTCCTCTTCTCGGGATCACGCTTCGGGGCCTTACCGGCGCCCTGCGGCACGGCGTCGTTCTGCTTTCTCGGCACCTCCCAGAACAAGTTTGAAAGCCGCGGCAAAGTGCGCCGCACAAACTTCTTCCGGGCCCACACCAAGAAAGCACTCCTTGGCACTTGGGAGCCGGGCCCACTCGCTCGCTTCGCTAAGTGTGACCCGAGCAGGATACGGGAAATTCAACGAAACGGAGATCACCACCATGTACCAGAACAAAGCAATCCTTATGGGCTTCCTCGGCAGCGACGCGGAAGTACGCACCGGCAAGAACGACCAGAAGTTCACCACGTTTTCCATCGCCACCAAGACCTCATACAAGAGCAAAGAAACCGGCGAGTACGTCTCGCATACCGAATGGCATCGCTGCATCGTCTTCGGCAAGTTCAGCGAGTTTGCCGCCACGCTCAAGAAGGGCGCGCACATCCAGGTCGAGGGCGAGATTCGCCACATCGAGTACACGCCGAAGAAGGCAAAGAAGCCGGTTCGCACTGACAGCGTTCGGGTGACTTCGATCCTCAAGCTGGACCGGGCTGAGAAGGCTACCCCGGAAGAGCTTGAGGCGGAGCCAGTGACGACGGACGATGACATCCCGTTCTAAGGGTGTCACCACAGCTTGGGAGTCCGGCATAAGCCGGACTTCTTCGGCTGCTAAACCCTGGGTACCACGGTCGCATTGATAGACCAGATGGAGGGGATTCAATGAATGAAATAGCCCACGACTTTCTCGCCCGTTGCTTTGCACCGGGCTCGACGATTGCTCTACTGCTACGCACGGAGGCACCACCAAAGACCCAGCAGCGTGTGGTGACCTTGGAACAGGCCCTCGCGCCGCGCTATCTCGGATGGCTCACGCACGAGAACCATAACGGCGCGAATGTTTACGTCGCAGCTAATCCATTGCGCCACGGCAGCCGCAAGCGCACCAAAGACAACGTCGCTTCTGTTTCTCATTTGTATCTCGATATCGACGAGGATGGGGATGCTCGTCTCGCTACGCTTAGAGCGTCGGAGTACGTGCCGATTCCGACCGCCATCCTCTCGACATCTTCCGGCAAGTATCAGGTGCTCTGGCGCGTCGAAGGGTTCGATTTCGACACACAGGAAATCACTTTGAAGCAACTGACGATTGCATTCGGCGGCGACCCTGCCTGCACCGATTGCAACCGAGTACTCCGCATCCCCGGTTTTCTCAATCGGAAGTATTCTCCCGCTCACTGCGTCACGGTCGAATACCCCTCTGACGCGATAAGGTATCCGTCGGACTTTCGCCTGCCGGAAGAGGGTCCGCTCCCCACACTACCGATTCGCGGTAACGCGCGGCGTTCTACCCCTCATAAGGACAGCCATTCGGAACAAGATTGGGCGTGGGCTTGTCACGAACTTGCCCAAGGCAAAGACGCCGCCAAGCTGACGCACGAGCTGGCTTTGCGTCGTGCTGATAAACCGAATCCCGTCTACTACGCCCAGCGGACTGTTGACATTGCATCCGCTCGTCAATGGTTTCTTGAAGGCGCTCCAATAGGCGACGTAATAACGATGCTTTCAGAGCGTCGCCGCTTTGAGCTTCCCTCCGCACTTTGCTCCACGCGTGCTCGGGAGATCGCGGCCACCGCACAGCGGATGGTTGCTCGTAGAAAGCTTGCCTGATTCCACCACCAAAGGAGAACCCAATGCCACTACTTGAAGTCACCCAAACCCGCCACGTTAGCGCTTCTATTCGACTCACGGACTCTACCGCCACCCAAATCGACCAGTATGCCTCTTTCATTCGAGCATCCGCCGACGATGTCGTCGAGCAAGCGGTCTCTTATGTCTTCTCCAAGGATCGCGACTTCCAGGAGTTCCTAAAGTCGCCCGAAGCGCAGCGCATTACGCCGACACTTCGTGTTCGTCGCGGCAACGGAAATGATGTGGCCGAGCAGGGGAAAAAGTCCGCTGCACCGGCATCATCGCCAACACAAACGCCTGCATCTGCGGCGGGATCGAAGGCATGATCCCGCGCCTACATCTGTGGCTGAGCCACAGCGGTGCTGCGCACCGGAAGAATTGCGACACTCCATCCCTCGCAGGGTTGCGTTTGGAACCGATTTGGTTCCAAGGGGAAACATACAGAAAACAAGTGGCTTGCCGCCGAGGGCAAATTCACGCGGTTCCATTTGGAACCGCGCCCGAAATTGGCCTCAAAAGGATCAGCGATGCTTTCACCCACCTCTGAAATCGAAGGCCGCCTCCAGCGGCTTAAGGGACGCGAAACTCGCACGCAGAGCATCGCCACGCGTTTTACCCCCAGTGAAGAAAGAGCGTTATTGCAGGTTGCCGCAAGCTGCGGAAAGAACCTCCGCGAATGGGCGCGGGAAGTTCTATTGGACGCCGCGAACGGACAGCAACACGGCGATGGCGCGCCGTTGTTTGCCGAAGTGCAAGCCCTACGCCTCCTGCTCATCAACACCCTTGAGCCGTTGCTGCGGGGCGAAAAGATGACACCGGAGCAGTTCAAGGAAATGCTCCGGTACGTGAAAACCAATAAGCGCAAAGCGGCCGCAGACATGCTCGCCAGCTATGCGGAAGGGACAACAGAACAGCCATGACCGACACACAATGGGGACGCAAAGAAACCATCGTCCGTCCGCCTCACTATCCCGTCTATAGCTTCGGAGCCGTGTTCGTTGCGCTCGTGGTGACCGTGCTTTGCGTCTACCTCCACCTCGCCTTTGTCATGACGCTGCTCGAACGCTATTACCTCTCCTGCTATGCCGAAACGGGGTTCCTCGGCACCATGCGTCAGAGCAGCGAGTACCAGCTTGTTACGGTAGCCGACCGCCAGCATCACGCCCGGCCTGTCACCGAAGCCGATGTGCAGCCAGGCTCAACGCCGCAGCTAATCGGCAAGCCCATACCCTTGGCGCTATCCCCAGCGGCCCATGCCTCCGGCATCGTTTTTCTGTATCGGGGAGCGAAGGTTTCCTACATGAACCGCCCGCTTCATGACTACCTTCGTCGCTTCGTTTATGACGGCGATTCGCTCTTGGCTATCTTCCGCATACCGCTCTGGTCAGGGCTTGCTGTGTTTCTACTTCAGCTTCCATTCGCCGTCCGCAAAGACGTTCGGCGACTGAAAGAAATGAAATATGGACGGCTCCTCAAAGGCCCGGTCTTGGTCTCTCCAACTGGTTTCAACAAAGCCATCCAAGGCGATGGCGTCGGATTCAAAACCACCGAGTCGAAGCACCTCATGCGTATCCCGCAACGCGCCGAAGGACAGCACATCGAGATCATGGGCGATACCGGCGCGGGCAAGTCCCGGCTGGTCATGCAGCTACTCGTACAGATCAAGGAGCGCGGTCATTCCGCCATCGTGTATGACCCGGCCTGCGAGTTCGTACAACGGTTCTACGATGCCGGTCGCGGCGACATTATTTTGAATCCGCTGGATGCGCGGTGCCGCTATTGGGGACCGTCCGAAGAGCTGCGCCGCCGTGCCGAAGCCAGGGCCATTGCCGCGTCACTGTATCAGCCGACCACTGATAAGAAGGGCGAGTTCTTCACCGAAACTCCGCAGAAAATCTTTGCCCATCTCTTGACCTTCGGCCCTACGCCGCAGGAGTTAGTGGAGTGGATGGCGAACCCCGACGAGGTAGACCGCCGCGTCCAAAACACGGAGATGGCGATGATGATTGCGAAGGGTGCGCAGCAGCAACGGAACGGCGTCCTGGCCTCACTCGGTTTAATCGCCGATAGCCTGCGAATGCTTCCACGGAAAGAGAAGGCTGCGAGTCATTGGACCGCGACCGAATGGGCAGACCACCGCACAGGATGGATTTTCCTTACGTCGAAGCCCAGCGAACGCGAGGCCCTGCGTCCGCTGCACAGTCTATGGATTGATCTGCTGGTATTGCGTCTCTTGAATGAGCCGAAAGAGAGCCAACGTCCCGTCTGGTTCGTGCTGGACGAGTTGGCGAGTCTGCAACGTCTGCCGCAGTTGCATACTGCGATCACAGAGAACAGAAAGGCGAAGAACCCGCTCATCCTCGGCTTTCAGGGCAAGGCCCAGCTTGAGATGATCTACGGTCACCTAGCTGAGGTCATGCTGTCCCAGCCGGCGACCAAGATATTTCTAAAAACCACGGAGCCGAAGGCCGCCGAGTGGATGTCGAACGCTATCGGCAAAGTTGAGATCGAGCGGCTGCGGGAGACACACTCCACCGGCTTACGGGCAGGCAACAATTTCAGCGTGGAGCGCCAGGTCGAACCCTTGGTGCTTGACTCGGAAATATCCGGACTCCCTGACAGGCACGCCTTTCTGAAATTGGGTAACCACGTAGCCAGATTCTCATTTGCCTATCACGACATCCCCGCCACCCAGCCCGCGTTTGTGCCGCGTCCGCTGGACGACGACGACCTTACCTTCGATCCAAAGACGCTCACGAAGAAGCCCGCGAAGTTTGCCGTTGTAACGGCAACCGCCGTTCCCGACGATAACGAAGACGAGCCGGTCGAGACAGGATTCTCGTTGGGAGATTAGCCATGTTGACGATCTCTAAACCGCTGTCCGCGACGCAGGCGCAGACCTACCACGCCAAGGAGTTCACGTCTGCCGAGCAGAATTATTGGAAGCAAGACGACCGGACCTTGGGCGAGTGGCATGGCAAGCTGGCCCAAAAGTTGGGCCTCACAGGGGCCGTAAGTGAGGAACACTTTGCGCGGCTCGCGGACGGCCAACATCCTCATACTGCTGAGCAGCTTGTACGTCATCGCGTCGTCCAGGAGTACGAAGGTGCGGATGGGAAGGCAGTTGCGCCGGTAGAACATCGTGCCGGTTGGGACGCCACATTCTCCGCGCCTAAGTCGGTTTCACTCACAGCACTCGTCGGTGGGGATGACCGGGTGAGGGATGCTCACCGGGAAGCGGTCAACGTCGCTTTGAGCGAACTGGAAAGGTACACGCAAGCCCGCATCGGCGGCAACCACGCTGCCGAAACCACCGGTGAGTTCATCGCTGCGAAGTTCGAGCATGACACTGCGCGTCCCGTAGACGGTTACGCCGCGCCGCAGCTCCACACACACGCCGTCATCTTCAATGTCGCCATGCGCGACGACGGACAGACGCGGGCCTTGCAGGAGCGCGGCCTGTTTGAGTCACAGCAGTTTGCCACCGCCGTATATCAGTCTGAATTGACGTATCGGCTCCGCAACCTCGGTTACGAAATTGAAGCGGGACGCAGTGGCGCACCGGAGATTAGAGGCTACACACAGGAGTACCTTGACGCCTCCAGCCCCCGCAGCCAGCAGATACGCGAGCATCTGGAAAAGACCGGGTATCAGGGGCCGGAGGCCGCGCAGATCGCCGCGCACTCTACCCGTGACCGCAAAGAAATTCACTCGCCCGCCGAGGTGCTGGCCGCTCACCGGCAGATCGCCTCCGAGTTCGGCAACCAGGCAGACAGAGTTGTCATGGAAGCACAGAGGCGTGGTCAGGAATATGCGCCCGAGCATAACCGGGATAGTCTGCAACAGGCTGCACTGCAGGCTGTCACCTATGCCCGCGACCGCAGCTTTGAGCGCGAGGCGGTCACCGACGAACGCGAGCTTTACCGCGATGCGTTGCGGCGTGGCATGAGTGAAACGACGTACTCACAAGTTCGCGCCGGGTTCGAGGCTCGTATTGCCGCAGGTGAGTTTCAGCTTGTGCCCGGACAAAAGCACGACTCAGGCCGGAGCTTCACGACCGCCGAAACGATCAGCGCCGAGAAAGAAATCCTGCGCCGGATGCAACAGGGGCAGGGTCGCGCCGAGCAGATCATGCCCATACAAGCTGCCGTCGCCCATACCGAAAAACAGCAGCATTTCAATGCCGGGCAGCGGTCTGCCGCCGAGGAGATTCTGACCTCGCGCGATGTCGTGCAAGGGCTGGAGGGACGGGCCGGTGTCGGGAAAACGACCCTTTTGAAATCGGTTCGTGAAGCAGCCGAAATACGCGGCTATATCGTCGAAGGCTTTGCTCCGACATCCCGGGCCGCCAACCAGCTCCGCGACGCCGGTATCTCTGCCGACACCCTCCAAGGTTTCCTTGTCCGTCCAGGCCAGTCGAACCCAGACCGTCATCTTTACATGGTTGATGAATCCAGTCTTGCCAGTACGAAACAGGTCCGCGACTTCCTGGCCAAACTGGAATCAAGCGACCGCGTGTTGTTCATCGGAGACACCCGCCAGCATCAGGGCGTCGAAGCGGGCAAACCTTTCGAGCAGTTGGTCAATGCCGGGATGAAGACCACCCAGCTTGACCAGATCGTGCGTCAACGAGCAGCCCCGGAACTGCTTCAAGCGGTCGAGCATCTGTCGCGCGGCGAAGTTGCGGAGGGGATCACCCTGTTGGAGCAACAGGGTCGCGTTACGGAGATCGCCGATCCGCACCAGCGTATCGCGGCGATTGCGCGAAGCTACGCCGCCAACCCGGACAACACCATCGTCGTCTCTCCCGATAACGCGTCGCGCCGTCAGATCAATCAGGCCGTGCGCTCCGAATTACAGGCCCTCGGCACAGTAGCCGCAGAAGATCATGCAATGCGCGTGCTCGCGCCGCGTTCCGATATGACCGGAGCTGATCGTACCTGGGCCGCTCGCTACGCCGTGAATGACGTACTCTACTATCCGCGCGGGAGTCAGGACATTGGCATCGAAAAGCAAAGCTATACAAAGGTCGTTGCTACCCAACCCAAAGACAACCTGCTGACCGTTCAAAAAGAGGACGGAAAAACTGTCACCTACAACCCTGCGCGGTTATACGGCGTGACCGCCTACCGCGAGTTGGAACGGGAGTTTGCGGTGGGCGACCGTCTGTCGTTCACGGCACCGGATCGAAGGTTGGGCGTCGCTAACCGCGATATCGGCACAGTTGAGAACATCGGTCACGATGGGCAGCTTGCCGTACGCATGGACAACGGGAAAGCGTTTGAGTTCGATGCCCATGAAATGCGGCACTTCGACCACGGCTATGCCGTCACTAGCCATAGTTCCCAAGGACTCACCGCAGACCGAGTAATCGTCAATATCGACACCGATACACACCGGGATTTGATTAATAGCCGATTTGCCTATGTATCGCTCTCGCGAGCATCCCAGGACGCGCAAATTTATACCAACGACGCTATCGCACTCGCACAGAACCTCAGCCATACTGTGTCAAAGGTATCTGCACTTGACCATGAAATAGTCGGAGTTTCGCCAAGCATAGGATCTGAACAGCCTGCCGCACTAAAACAAAACTCCATCGCGGATTCTGGGCTGGCGTTGTAGTCGGGCGGCGCCTGGTGCGAGGTCACAACCCTGCAGAGTTGAGTTCGCCTGACAGCCATGCGCTTGTACTCCTAATCGAGTGGCTCAGAACATTGAGCGAAGATCGATGGCCGCGCAATACGATCCGTACGAATCGCAGCCGCCTTCACATCCAAACATTGGATACGACTGGTCGCATTGATATGATAGAGTCGGACGTCTCCGCTATCCTCTGAAATCATTTTATGGCCGCGCAGTGGCAGAGGTATGTTATTGAGAGCATTGGATTTATATTCCGGCATCGGTGGATGGAGCTTAGGCCTCCAGTCTGCCGGAATCAATGTCGTAGGTTCCTACGAGATATGGCCGGAGGCCGTAGCCACGTACAACGCGAACCTCTCTAAACGACGGCGGCCAGCCGACGTGAGAACACTCGATCTGGCGATCCTTCCCAAAGATATTGATTTGGTTGTTGGGAGCCCGCCATGCACGGAATTCTCTTTTTCCAATAAAGGGGGCGGCGGAAACCTTGTTGAGGGACTCAAGGATATTGTCAGGTTTCTGGAGATCGTCAGATTCTTAAAGCCGAAATACTGGGTTCTGGAGAATGTCCCGCGTACGGCCCTCGTGATTGAGCAAGGACTCAAGACAGAGGGGCATCCACTATATCGGTTTAGAAGCCTGAAACCCCAGATAAAGGTAATAGACTTCTCGAGGTTTGGCCTTCCCCAATCGAGGCGCAGGTGTCTGGTAGGCAACTTTCCATTTGAAGTCTTGGATACCTATGCAGCGCTTATGAGTAAGCGCTCTCTAGGTCACGTTCTCTCAAGTCTCGTGGCAAGCGATAAGGTGACCGATCCTGTGTGGGGATGCTCGATATCAGGAGTGGCTTTGACCGAGATGGAGCCCGAACCGCCGTTGGATGATGAACAACTTCGTATGAACAGAGAGGCTAAGCGCTTTCATCCTGTCTACAACGACATGCCGTTTCCGGATCGGCTTGATTCGCCATCGAGGACAGTAACCGCTACTTGCACGCGAGTTTCCCGCGAAAGCATTGTGATCCGAGACCATCTCGATGGAGGTCTTCGACGGCTGACGGTTCGCGAACGTGCCTCGCTCCAGGGTTTTCCGGTCACGTACCAATTCATTGCGAAAAGTCACTCGACGAAAGTCAAAATGATCGGAAACGCCGTACCTCCCCTATTCTCATTTTTCGTGGGAATGGCGAGCCGCGAAAAGTCCCTTAACTTCGTCAGGGCAAAACTGCAGAAACTCGCAAAGACTGGTTTGCAAGAAAGACCTGTTACAACCCTATCTCCAACACCAACCCACAGTGTTTCGGACAGATTCCCTGTGACGAGACGCTTTCGTGCCGCGCTTCCCGGACTCCGATTTAAGAGTGGGATGCGCTTCGAACTCGCCAACGAGTTCAATACTTCTGAGATGCGATGGCGGGTCAGATTCTTCTTCGGCCCATCCAAAGACATTAAGACAGTAGACCTGAACCGTGACCTATTACGTTCAATAAGGACTAAGGTCGCGTTTCGACCCGTCCTTTCGGCTCTGAATGAAACCCTTTCAGCGGTAGAGACCTTCCTGTTGGATCTTCCTCCCGAGATCATTCAGCAGTCATGGACGCGAAGGTCTGAGGCTACCGGCCCGTATCAAATCGTCGATCTTTTAGGGTTGGCGGCGGCCGACTTGGGCACGATCTTTGAATTGGTCGATTCACCGGCAATTATCGAACTTTCGTTGAAGCTCTGTGGCTCGAATGTCGGAACCTATTCTCAAGGCAATGAAAAGATTGCGCGCAATGCGAAACAGCTGATAGCTGGCTTCTTGATCGGTTGCGTCTTCAATCAGACCATATGCGCCAAGTGGAAGAGTCTATCTCAGAAACCCGATCTGCAAGCCTCCAGGGTCGCTTCACAGGCAATACTTCAGGCCGAAGTGCAAAGAGTGCTTTCCGTCAATCCAGTTGGATTAGAAGGCGCGCAGATACTGCACCTAGCGGGAGGTGTAGCCTGAATGTTTCAAGACAGTCTGCCTTTTGATTCCGAAAGTTGGAATGCTCAGAGCGCTTCGGTAGCGACTGCTTCAGACAATGAGCTCGCTGTCGCGCTCGTCGAGCTTGCTGATACGATCGTCGAAGAAATTGACGGCTCCGAGTCAGATCCCGAGCTGCCTGCCAGTGAATTGCGCGGGGAGCTTACCGCCAAGGTCTTGAATACCCTTCGTGCTGATGCAGCAAGAAGTGACGGCATAATCAGTCGAGAAGATTTGGAACGCCAGTGCTTTCGGCGTAGTTTGACAGTTATTGAGTGTCTATACGTCGAGTCCGAACTTCTGGCCGCCGGGGTTCTGGTGGGTGAACCGAGCATCGATGACGCCACACCAATCGACTCAGAACTACCTTCGGCGGCCCGTCGATCTCAGAACTCAGGACGGTTTCTCGATGAGGTTCAAGAGCGCGAACTCGGAAGAAAGATTCAGCTCTTCCTCCGTGCAAAAATGTCCAACGAGGTTGCGCCCCAAGAGCAGTTGAATCGAATTGCATCGGAAGCAATCGATGCGAAGGCCGCCTTTGTCGAAACAAACATTAGATGGCTTCGGCAAACCTCGTCCCGTTTTGCGCGGACTAAACACCTGACCGAAGAAGACTTATTTCAGGAGGGTGTTTTCGGACTCATCCGAGCTACTGAGCTTTGGGACCCCGAACGAGGTTTTCGGTTCAAAACTTACGCTGGATGGTGGGTCAGTCAAAAGATGCATCGTGCCATCGCTGATAGTGATAGAACAGTTCGTCTACCGGTGCATGTGGTCGAAAAGATAAAGCGCATTCGCAAAGTGTCCCGCATCCTTGCTATGCGGAATGGAGAAGAGCCAGGTATCAATCTATTGGCCTCTACTCTTGGCATGACCAATGAAAGTCTCGCCGAGCTGATGTGGACTGTCAATGCGACAGACTGTTTGGACGGAGACGCGCCCCTGTCGGATGCTGCAGACAGTGACGGCAACACCACGCTATTCAATCTAGTCCGGGATGAGCAGACTTCATCGCCTTTCGATCTTACCTACAAGAGAGAATTGAAGAGAATCATCAAACAAAGACTGAGCAAACGAGAAGCGCGAGTGATCATATTGCGGTTTGGATTTGGACCGAACGGCGAGCATACCCTCGAAGAAGTGGGAGAGAAGTACAAACTGACCAGAGAGCGAATCCGACAGATTGAGAAAAAGGCTTTGGAGAAGTTGAAGCCGATACTCGTGAAAGTTGTTTACGAAAAGGCAATAGATCATGGCGGCGTATTTCGGACTTGGGGCGGATGAGCCCGATGAGCATTCTGAAAAAGTTGTGGCCAAATATCTCAAGGGGCTACCTGCCCCATGGATTGCCATTCATCACGTCAGTTGGCAAGGTCTGAGAGATGGCCGACAGGGAGATGGAGAAGCGGACTTTGTTCTCATCCACCCCCAACATGGGATTCTGGTCCTTGAAGTTAAGGGTGGTGGAGTGCATTTGGAATCGGGACGTTGGTGTTCCACGGATCGATTCGGCCATGTACACGCGATCAAGAACCCATACGAGCAAGCAATCGCGTCCAAGTACGCCCTCATAGAATGGCTTTCGGCGTTCAAGTTTGCGTCTAAACTCCGGGTTGGACATGCTGTGGTCTTTCCGCACCACCAACAATTGCCCAATCTAGGCCCCGCCGCAACACCGGCTATCTCTCTCACGCTGCCTGAACTAGAGAAGGTAGAGGATTCGATACTAAGATGCATACGACATTGGCGGCTGACCGCAACCTTGTCATCCAGTGAACTCCGACTTCTCGTCGACGCTCTTGCGCCAACGGTGGAAATTCATCGAAAGCTTTCCACGGATTCCGCAGAAGCGGATGGTCGAATTCTGACGCTGACTGCCGAACAGGTTGCAGTGTTTGCAGGTCTTCGGGCTTCCCGCGGAGGACTCGTAGTCGGCGGGGCCGGAACAGGCAAAACTGTCCTCGCGATTGCTCGCGCACAGCAACTTGCGCGGGACGGTTTTAAGACTTTGCTCGTATGCTTCAACGAACTATTGGGCGAACAGCTTTCTCGATCCTTGGCAGGAAGTGCCGGATTGACCGCGATGACCTATCACAGTCTGTGCATGAGAGAAGCTTCTAGGTCCGGGTTGCGGATTCCCACTACTTTGACTGAAAGCTGGTGGGCAGAAGAGGCGCCTAACGCTCTGGTTCAGGCCTGCATTGAAATCCCGAATGTCTACGATGCAATCGTCGTAGATGAGGGGCAAGACTTCTCGCCTCTGTGGCTAGATTCTTTGCGGATGATCTTACGCGAGGACGGACAAGCGCCTTTCTTCGTTTTTGCAGATCCTCGGCAGGATATTTGGAAGCGGCATTGGCTCCAAGAGGAAGCTTTTAGCTTCGCATGGGAATTGACATTAAATTTGCGGAACACGGAGCCCATAGCAAGGAAGGTCGCAAGCACTTTGGGAGCCGAGTGCTTTCCGACCGGCACAGCCGGTCCCAAGCCGCGTTGGAAAAATCCAGTTCAAGAGAAGCTCAACGAGGGCGATGTTCTAGATACTTTGCAAGAACTCATCGATGAGGGATTCAGCTCGGGCAGCCTAATAGTATTGACGACCTCCGCAAAAACCTGCAAGGCTTTGCGAGAACGAACGATGGGTTCCTTCTCGCTCGGCAAATGGGGAGGGAAAGGCCTGGCGGTAGAGACGATTCAAAGATTTAAAGGTCTCGAATCCCAAGCGGTAGTCTTGGTTCTTGAGGACCACAATACCCAAGAACTACAACTCCTTGCTTACGTGGGGATGAGTCGGGCTCGAACCGTTCTCACAGTAATAGGGAACGACCAACAGCGGCTAGCTCTCCGCTGGTAATAGATTCACTCAAGCGAAATCGAAGTAACCAAATCCACCAGCCAGGACAGTTCGCGACAAGGCAGTGTTAAAGAGACGGCACGACGGCTCTCCGAGGTGGAGACATACTGCACAAGCAGAACCGTTGTCCGCGCATCCGGGATCCAAAGCGCAACGTTGCTCATCCAAAACTAGGCCTTCGAGAAGTAGGTGCAATTCGGTCTCGAAAAGCGCCTGAAGGCCTCCGAGTACGAAATCACCTTTCGCCGGCGCGTAAACAAAAAAACCAAATGCGAAAGGAAGAACCAATTCGCACAGGCTGCTCCGTTCAATACCTGCATACAGAGCGGCTCGACGAATGAGCGCATGCGCGTAGGAATGAACGAGGCGCAGGACGGAATCGGAAAGAGGCACACCATCAACCTCAGCGTGCGCCGACTGCAAAATTGCAACGGAGGCGGTTGTGTCATCTGTTACATTAGGCAGTTCAAATCCTCTGCTGCGCAGCCATGCATGGATACGCAGGGGGGCCAATCTGACGAACAGAGCCTCCGTTTGTGCCAGGTCACCATACAAGATGTAATCGCCGTTTGTTTCCCGGTAGGTCCTAAGCCTAGCAGCCCCCGGCGCTACGGTGCCGCGTGTGTAGCCGTATTGAGCGGTTAGTACAGGAAAGCGATCAATAAGCTCTATGCGATCAAGCCCAGCAGAGCGCAGCGCTTCGGGATAACGCTCATCGTAGAGCGACTGTAACGCAGGGGATTCGGACGTCTTGCGGAGATCAGAGACCGTCTGACGGCTATCAAAGGTTGCTAGGGCAATCTGTCTCGCCTGAAGTTCAGCCTCTAATCTAATGTCCGCGGATATGTTGGTTAACAAAACTGGTTGATGCTCTTGAGTCGGCATCGCCGCGATCATCGCCGTGATGACGTTCTCATCGAAACCGCGTGCCTGCAAGAGCTTACGTATCGACTCGGGATCATTCGTCGCCTTGGATTCAGTCAGGCGTCGTTCCTGCATCCCCGCGAGCAACCAGTCAAGCGCTCTTGCTCCGCCACCGGCCAATTCGACTTGACTCAAGACCTCACGGCGCGCGGGGTTTATCAAAACAACGCTCCTTGCCTTGAATACAGTGCCCGACCTATGGACCGTAAAAGATAGCGTTCCCCCCGCATCGCAGTCACAAGCCGCGCCAAAGCCGCGATCAATCTTTTCTTTGCAGATTGGGCAGTAAAAAATCAGCTCAGCGGCGGAAGCGGTACCTGGAAACTTTACCGCACGTTGCTGATGTGTCGGGCACTTCCTCACATAAGGCGTCTTCAGAGAGCCACAGGCCTCGTGGTAACCGACAAACGGCAGCTGACCTCGTGCAGATGATGATCCGCACTGGCACTTTCCAGACGGAGTATCGTGAAGCCGGTGGCAGGATCTACATAGGTAAAGCTTCGGAAATCGTTCGCACCAGATGCCTTGTTCTCGATTAAGTGATTTGACCCTCAAGCCTTTTTGGCGTCTTAGATCTGCCACGAAATCGCCATCACGACCCTGTTCGGCCCAAGATGAAGCAGAGCGGATCAATTCGTCCCGAAGCGCGGTGAGATCAATGCCCGATATAGTTATCGGATCATTCCAGCGTTTCACCTTCCAAATTCCGCCCGAAGCATCAACTGTTTGTTCTGGAAGGTGGTTAAAAAGAATCTGGGATGCGCTTCTAGCCTCTCTCATCGTTCGCTATCCCCTTTGATGAATACTTGTTCTTCAACATCTCTCAATGAAGTCATCGCGTTCCCTGTGGGAGATAGCTCCGATATGAACCGAGTGTCACCTGTAGGCTCCACTAAGTTCCTTCTGAACCCTTCAAACCAAGCCTTGAGTTGCTCGGAAAGCATTTCATCTTCATCTGACATGCCGATCGCTCTAGCAATTTGTTTCATGTCTTTTTCCAGGAGGTCTGGCGTCTTGCTGAGCAGTTCATTGAAGCTACGTCTCATAGCGAGTGACTTATTCGCTTCTGGTTCGTGTATGAGAAGAACCCGTGCCAGTTCCAATCCTGCAACCGTCCGCTCAAGAACTCGACGGCTCTTCCTCGTGATGGGGATCGGCTCTACAAAACGATCGCCATGCAGAACGAATTCTCGAAAAGATCTGTAGAGACTGGCATCTCTTTCGCGAGTCATCTTAGGAACGACAATCACCAGTGCCGGCCATTGCCTTCCCACACGAGCTGTCGCCTGAATGAACTCGGCCACGCCAAGCGGAAATGCGAGCATCAACATCACATTGAGGCGATTGATGTCTACTCCGTGCGACATCATGGAAGACGCTGCGACCAAATGCAGTCGATCCTCGAACTGTTCTTCCGGTGACTCCAAACGAGCTAGCGTTTTCCTCACTTCTTCAAAAGGCGTTTTGCCTGTCAGTGTCGCAACTCTGGGCGGGGGAGAAAGCTCCGCGTACTGGGTTTCAGAGGAACGCACAACGGCGTCTATGTCCTGAAGCGTATTACCGTAAACCACATTAGTCCCATACAAGTTGACGAGGAAGTCGCGATAGCGCTCATCGATTGCTAGAGCAGAACATACCGCAGAGGCATCTCCTATGAGTTTTCTGACCGCGAGTTGCAGCGAAACGATTATCCGATCTGCAACGAACTCAACCGTTAGACTCCGAGGGGCTAGAGCAATGTATTGACGCATGAGCACGGGAGAGTCTGAGGTCCAGAAGCCGGCTCCTTCTCTCGGCGGCGGTTGCGGGAAAACTCGAGCTTGCCGCTGATACAGCACCTCAACTTGCTTCTTATAACCGGAGAGCGTCGCAGAGGATGCGAGAATCTTCGGCTTCCGATCACTCAACTCAAACTGAAGCACATCGAGCGCACCTTCGTAGTGTGCGTCCACCGCACCTAAACTGTCTCGGAGTAAATGAAGTTCATCTTGGAGGCGAAAGCTAGGGGCGAAAAGAGTCTTATCAAACGGTAATGGCAGAGCGCCTGTTGATCGGCAATCCGGAACAAGACAACCCGTCGGAGCATCTCTGCGAATCGCATATGTATAGCCGTGTCCCTTCTTGGGACAGAGCCCCCACGGAGAACCAACCAATCCCCGCATGCCCGTCTGACGTGCGATATTAGCGGCCTTGTCAAGCGTTCCGATTACTATCGTCGGTAAAAAGCGCCAGATTTCATGATCGACAACATAGAGAGGCAAGATGCGAGAGCTGTTTGGGCATTGTGAATTTGAGCACTCGTGCAAGAGTCTCCATGTTGTCCGATCGAAACGAGTGGAGACTGACTTCAGCCGACAGTAGGGACAGTCCTCAAGGAGCAGATACGGGTTGACTTGGTCGTCCAGTTTATCCGCATCTTCTTCTTCCTCGCCCCCATCTTTTTTCACCCGATTTGGGGTCGCAGCCCCACCCACCAGAAACCCAAGTGAAAAGGGATCGCCGTCAATTCGTTCCTGTTCGCGGACTATTTCGGCGCCAGCGATAGCGTTTGCAAATCTTTGCGTTTGCTGCAAAGACAGCATTCTGAGAGGAAAGCGAGACCAAGCGGTGATACCTGAAAGTTTGCCTCGGAGACGATCGAGAAACGCAGCGGTTATCAAGAGCCCGAGATATGTTTCTGTCTTTCCACCACCAGTGGCAAACCATACTACGTCCACAATCTCAGTCTCTGTCTTCGTCTCAACTAGACACTTCAAGTTCGCGAGCAGGAACGCAAATTGAAACGGCCGCCAAGCATCATACTTGCCCCTTGAGGCGTGTGCCATCGCCTTGTTCATAAGGGAGAAGGCACGATGCAATCCTTGATCTTCTTCGAGCAACTGTCTACCGTGAACGATTCTTGCGAACTCAGACTGGAATTCGCTAGATCCAAGAGATGCTTCGTCGCGCATTTCCGTCGACCAGTTCTCATCCGATGCACGTTTATCGAGAGCTTCGTTAGACCATTGAAATCCCGACCAATCGCCTAATGCGGCGATCATTGCGTCTGCGGATGGGAGCGGATTCATCGCCAGAGTGTCGAATCTTAAATCAGGGGCAGTTTGGCTCGATGCCCAATACTCCGGCCTAAACCGGGCTCTGTGTGGTGCATCAGATGTGGCGAAAACGCCGTTTGACAGCTTGACTCCACAATTGATTCCAAACGCGTCAACGCGTCTGTCGAATCTGAAGCTGTCCGGCAACGCCTCTAGCGCGAAAGGAGTTGATTGGAAATGTTCTACGTGCAGGCTGCACTCGAATAGCCTTCCCGAAGCAAAAGCGTCTACCTCCTGTCCTGTATTTACTACGGTTACTTCCACGGCTCGTGCTACGTTGTTTTTACCGGTTATCCTGACGCGAATTTCGGCACTCAAACCGTCTGCCCCGCTCGCTTCTCTGAGTTTCGCGTTTAGGACATCTGCACCGTGAATCGTTTCACCGAGCACATTTTCGACAGTCAAAGAGACGCTTATCGGTTCAACCCGCAGCTTGTCCCACTTCCAAGGAAGGTCTCGTTTACCTTCGGATTTGGTTCTTTTCCAAAGGCTAAAGCAGACTGTCACCTGGAAAGCCCAGGGCCCGGATGTAGCAGGTTTAAGTCTCAGACCGATGGCACAAGGTTCCAAGCGATCGTTACGTTCATCAGGTAAAGTCACGAAGTCTTTTGGCCCTAGTCGCCCGAGCCAAAAACGGCCGATAGGGTTCACTTCGGAGAATGAGATTTCGTCGCCGCGACCATCCAGCACGACACTCTCTTCCAGCCATGAGACAAAACGTTCGGCAGCTCGGTGTTTATCCTCATCCGAATCGGTAAATGCAATGAAATTCTTCTGCATGTGGGCTGACCTTTTGTCTCGCATCTTCCGCAGGAATCTACTTGTGCGGCCCGCGAAGTGACGAAACAAGAATAACCTGCTGTCCCCCTCGGAGGGTGGCTCTAGGGCAACTAGTGGGTATTTGGACGAAGCGGGTTGTCTGTGCAGAGTAGCTGCACAGGGATTGCGAAGCAGCTTACAGGGGGGAGGCAACCGGAGGCGATTCTCCAAAATAAGCGGAGGTCCAAAGTCATCGGTGCCCGATCTGATCCTGCACCTACTTTAGGGCAGAGCACTCATCGAGCACACAATGGGCACATTCAGGATTAGTCTTAGAAGCACTTCCGATAGGCATGTCTCTATCAGCATAAAGGTGGAACTCTCAATGGAAGTCATGCGACCGCATCTCGACATCGTTAAGCGCTAGTACATGCACGGCTGACGCTCTCACGTTGATAACGCCGTCTTGATTCTGGAGCGTGCCATCGACGCGGAGAAACTTTCCCCGCGTCACGGTGATGCGGTTTCGTTCATAGAGTTGAGGATTGATGATGGCGTTCGAGATGCCCGTTTCATCTTCAAGGCTAAGGAAGATAAAGCCCTCGGCTGTGCCCGGACGCTGCCGCGCAATCACCGCCCCCGCGATGCGGGCATAGGTTCCGTCTGGTATCCCGCGCAGGCTTGCGGCCGGCAGCACACCGGCGGCGTTCATTTCTGCCCGGTGATACGCCATTGGGTGCGGGCCAAGCGTCACCCCTGTACTGTCAAAATCAGCAACCAACCGCTCTTCGGTTGTCATGGGTCGTAGAGGAGCGGCTGCTTGCAGTTCATGCTCGTCCCGAACGTGCTCGAAGAGCGGCCCAGCGGACTGTCCCGCACGTTCTGCGTTCCAAAGAGCGGTGCGCCGGTGATGCTTCTCTCCGGTCCAGTTGAACGCTCCGGCTTTCGCCAAAAGCGTCAGCTCCGCCTTGTTGATCGACGGGACGCGGCGGCGAAGATCGTACTCCGAGGAGAACGGCCCATCCATCAAGCGGGCGTCGGTGATGGCGTCCGCTACTCTCTGCCGCAATCCCTTCACATACTTCATCCCCATGCGGACGACATAGCGACCGGCATATCTGCCGCGTTCATGCTCGCTTAGCTCTTCCAGCGTGCAGAACCAATCAGACCGCTGCACGTCGATAGGCACGATCTTGACGCCGTGCCGCTTTGCATCGTTTGCAATGGTGGCAGGCGAGTAGAAACCCATCGGCTGATTGTTGAAGAGAGCGCATGTATACGCCGCAGGGTAGTGATAGCGCGTGTAGGCGCTTGAATACGCGATGGAGGCGAAGCTGTGCGCGTGGGATTCGGGAAACATAAACTCCTTCACGGTAGCGAGTACACGCATCACCTCCTCCTGTGCTGCCGCACTAAATCCGTTTGCGGTCATACCTTCGTGCAGCCGTGTCTTTAATCCGGAAATGATGGATTCCGAGCGTTTGCCTCCCATCGCCTTGCGCAGCTCCTCGGCTTCGCCGCCTGTGAGGTTCGCCGCGACCATCCCAATCTTCATCACCTGTTCCTGAAACAGAGGCACGCCGAGCGTTCGTTCCAGAAACGGCTTGAACGATGGATGAAGATAGGTAACGGGTTCTCTACCGAGCCTGCGGGCGATATAAGGATTGACGAACTTTCCCGTCACGGGGCCAGGGCGGATAATGGCAACCTGCATGGACAGGTCAGCAAAGCACTTTGGCTTAGTGCGGGGCAGTGCAGACATCTGGGCCCGGCTCTCAATCTGAAACAGGCCAACGGTATCCGCTTGCTGAATGCTCTCGTACACCGCGTCATCTTGCGGAAGCTGCGCGTAGTCGAGTTGCTCGCCGTAATACTGCGGAACAAGGTAAGCCGCATCCTTGAGCACGGCAAGCATCCCAAGCCCAAGAAGATCCACTTTGATGATGCCCATGTCCGAACAATCGTCTTTATCCCATTGCACAACCGTCCGCCCTGGCATCGTTGCGCGTTCGATCGGCACGACCGAATCAAGATGCCCCTGGCAGATGACCATACCCCCGGAATGCTGACCGAGGTTGCGGGGCAGATGCAATACATCGCCGCACTTCTGAAGGTAGTGGGCAATTCGCCGGTGCTTCATATCGAGGCCGGCTGCCTTGAAGCTGTTTTCGAGAGTATCGCTCGGAGCCTTCCATTCCCATGCGCTCATAAGACTGGCGAGTTTTGCCGCCGTCTCCTGATCGAAGCCAAGAGCCTTGCCGACTTCCCGTGAAGCGGACCGGCTGCGGAAAGTGATGACGTTCGCCGTCATGGCGGCCCCCAACTCACCGTAACGTTGATACACGTATTGAATCGCGTGCTCGCGGTCAGTATCGCTGGGCAGATCGAGGTCGATGTCCGGCCACTCGCCGCGCTCTTCTGAAAGAAACCGCTCAAAGAGCAGGTCCAGTCCAACCGAATCGACGATGGTGATTTCGAGCGCGTAGCAGACAACACTATTCGCTGCCGAGCCACGCCCTTGAATCAAAATGCCATTGTCCTTGCAGAAGCAGACAACGTCCCACACGATAAGAAAGTATCCAGCCAACCCCAACTTTTCGATAAGCCGCAGCTCGCGTTCCGCTTGCCGCCTGGCTTTCTCATAAAGCGCCGGATCATTCTTGGGAAGATAGCGGCGGCGCATACCCTCATCCACGCGCTTGCGGAGAAACGAATCCATCGTCTCTCCATCGGGCACGGGATACGCCGGGAACTCGTATCCGAGTCCGGTCATCTGAAATTGCAGACGTTCCGACAACTCGCGAGTGTTGGCAATGGCTTCGGGATAGTCGTAGAAAAGCCGGTGCATCTCTACTGCTGTATGCAAGTGCCGCTCCGCATTGCGGCTCAGGAGACGCCCAGCTGTATCGAGGGTCTTGCGATGGCGGATGCACGTAAAGATGTCGAGCACTTCACGCTCATACGGAGTGCCATAACTGACACCGCCCGTCGCCAGCAGCGGCAGGTTCAGCGAACGCGCAATACGGATCGCCGCACGGTTACGATGCTCCTCCTCGCGGTCAAAGTGGCGCTGCAATTCGACGTAGACATTGCCGGAACCGAAGAGTTGTACCAACGTTTCTACAGCATGGTGTGCGGCGTCGTAACCGCCGCGAGCCAATGCCGCAGCCAGCGGGCCTTCGATGCCACCCGTCAGACATACCAGACCCTTGCTGTACTCTCCCACGTCCGCAACCGCCGCCGCGCCTTCGGCCTTCGTTGTCTCGCGTAGCTTGAACTGCGTAAGCAGTCGCGAAAGGTTCTGGTAGCCGAGGCGTGACTCAGCTAGGAGCGGCAAGCGTACAGGCTCAGCAGGAAGCTGATGGGGCAGATACGGGGCAGGTTGAAGGCGTTGGCCCAGGTCGCTTACCGCAACCTCCGCGCCGATGTGCGCTCGCACCCCGCGTCGTTGTCCTTCCATGTGAAAGCGGGCTGCGCCATAAAGACCGTTGCGGTCGAGCAGAGCCATCGCCGGCATCTCCAGATGCGCCGCTTGTTGCATCAGGAACTCCGGCATGGTGGCACCTTCGAGGAAGCTGAAAGCCGACCGCGCGTGCAGTTCCACGTAGTCAGTCATACGTTCCCTGCAAGTACCAGCAGCGGGAGCGCGGATCGAAGGCGATACGGCAAAGCCGTTCGATAGTGCCATTTTCGAGTCGGACATCCCACTCTTCGCGACACCAGTTGGCCTCCGACCACCACTGTCCGCTCACGCGTACCGGACCGGCAGCATCGCGGACAGCATAAGCGGTTCCATCCCAAAAGACCTGCACAGGTGCATGGTTCGCAAGTTCAACACCGACCATGTGCGGTGGACGCGAGACGCGCAGAGCTACGGGAGTCGAGAGTGACTGCCTCTCGCTTCGACGCGGAGACGGCGGCTCGAACGAGACCATGCGAAAGGCGTTCGGTCGATGATCGTCCGTCAACTCCGGCGAACCGACTCGTTGCTCTCCCAAGAGCTTTCGCATTCGGGCGAGCATCACTTCGAGCTGTCCCGGCTCCGGCGCTTGCGGCAGAAAAAGTCCATGCTGTGCCCGGTATGGCGCTGCTGATTGCGCGTGCAGTTCCAAACCCACAATCCCTGCGCTCGGAGGATGCGTCTCCAGATCGAGTTGAATGAGCTTGAGCAGGGTCGCCGTATCCTGCAACGGCAATGCAGGACGAACGGCGCGCTGATGCTGTGCACCGCCGTCGAGACGTAGCACGACCCGGAGCGCGGCGATGGCCCGTGCCTTCCCGCGAACACGCTCCAGCAACGCCGTCGTCATGCGGGAGAGCAGAAACAGCAGACGTTCCAATTCCTCTACCGGAAAGTCCAGTTCCATCCGCTCCACCAGACCGGCTTCGAAGCTCGGTTCTATCGGGAACATCAAGTGCGGCCATGTACCGCACGCGAGAGAATGCAGTTTCTTTCCCTCCTGACCGAGCCGTGCAATTAAATCTGCCTCTTCTAGCGCGGCCAGTTCCGCACACGTGCGAATGCCCCAGGCCGCAAAGGTCGCTTCATGCTCCGGTGCAAGGTGTAGCGCCGCGACAGGGAGTTGGCCAATCGTTTGCGCCTCGCAGCCGGGCGGCACAATGGAGACGCCCGTCCTGACACATGCAAGCGACACAGCCGCGTGAAAGTTCTCCGCGACGGCAATGTTCACAAGAAAGCCCGCCGTCATCACACTTCGTCGTAATTTGTTCGCAAGCTCCGCAGCATCGCCGTACAGGAGATCCATGCCGCGAATATCAAGCGCATACGTGCCGGGCCGCTCTTCGACCGACTCGATACGGGGCGAGAACATGCACGCGACATGGTGAAGAGTGGCATGGGCCGTATGCTCATGCTCGATAACGCGGCGGAGCGCGACGACTTCCGAGAATGTTTCGGCCTGTAGCCGAGTCATGCCGATCTCGACACCCTGAGAACGCGCTGCACGGTTGGCCGCAAAAACCATCTCGGTTGGCGGCTCCCCATCGAGCACTACAAACGGTCTCTTCCTCAACTCCGGGCGCTGATGCGCCGCGGCCTGTGCGAAGAAGTTCGATGGATGGAGAACGGCGTACATTACCGCACCCTCGACCAAAGCGTCTCCGCCGACCAGCTCACGCGCTGTGCCGGCTTGCGATGCAGGAGCAGCGAGCCTTCGTTGCGATTGCGTTCTCGCGCGAATTGGTAACGCTGTCGCTCGAACAACGGAGTCTCGCCCTGGCTACTGAATGGCACAACCGCAGCCGGTTCACAGCGAAGGGATAACGTCGCGCAACTGCTCGCGCAAGGAGATTGCGTCAGAAACACCAGCGCCGTCCGGGCATGTTCTGCTGCCAGTCGAAAGCGATACCACGTTGCCAGCGGTATCCGCATCGTGTGCTGCGGCAGTACATCGCTCATATCAAGCACAATCGCTGCGAAGCCTCCCGTTTGCAGCAAAAGATCGGTGGCTTTGAGGGCTTGCCCCAGCCGTGACCACGGCTTTTCGGTGAGTTTCTGTCTGCGCTCTGCCGATATCCGGAGCCAGAGCATCCGCCGCAACTCGACGCCCGCCGCCGTCGCCGATTCCGGCGACAAGGCATCGTTCACATCCACCCAGGCGCAGGCGTTGCCGAGCTGCGTCACGTTCGCCAGAGTGGACAGGGCAAACGATGTTTTGCCGGTGGACGCCGCGCCGCTTACCTCCGTGATGCTATTGCGCGGAATGCCGCCGCCGAGTATCGCATCGACCTCGGCTATGCTCGTCGAGAACAGCTCCGGGGCCTGCTTGATCTTGAGCGTGAGGGCGGCGGGCACGCGCTGCGCCAGCGTAGTCTCGACCTGTACGCGGATGGCGGCAGCGGAACTCATGTTCGCTTTATATTCGCCTATTAGGAGGGCTCCGCGTCAAATCACTTCTGCCTCTGCCTTTGTGCAAAATCTTGTAAGTGACTGAAGAGTAAGGAGAAAATATCGAAATGCCGATGTCGGCGAAAATGGGATATGCCCCTCGATCCACTGAAAGTCGATATCGCCTCACGAATCAGCGCGCGATTCTTGAACATGCGCCAACCGAGTCCTCGAAAGCCGCTCGCGGTTCTAGTTCGAGATGCCGGGATTCTTGATGAAATGGAGTTTCGCAGCTTGGTGCGAGTTGAGAACAATCGCACAGAATACTTTCCGACTCTCGGTACTTTCGCCATCCTCAACGAGGATGACGAGAAGTACGTTCGGGCAAGAGGCGGTGTCCTCAAGGTATTGCACACCCTGATTAACCTCTACGAAGTCGACGAGCCATCTACGCAGTATTCCCGTGAGCAGTTCCTCGAACGTATTCGACAACGCTACGATTCCGTCGACCCCGACGAGATCGATCTTGGGCTCTACCTTGTGTCTGGAGAGTTTGGCGCCATTCAGTCGTTTGGTCGATCCGCGGATGGCACACAAGTTGCCTCGTTCACTATTGCCGAAACTGTGTTGAAAATCGCCGATCCGCTTGCAGCATGGAATCAACGAGTGGCCATTGCAAGAAATAACGCGTCCGCTCCCGCTGCTACGTTTGAAGCGGCTGCGAGAATACGGTTCGAGGACGCCGTTTCTGAAATCTATGATCCAGCGATTCAAGACAATCGCGCATTGGTGAAGCAATATGAGAATGCGGGTATCGCGGAAGCGGGAAACTTTGCCCGTCGTGCCGCGGACGATGTGCTGAAGGGGTTTCGCATTATCGAAGAGATTTTCAAGTCGATTTATCTCGCCCCGTTCAGCGATCGTTTGGAGCCGTCAATGGAACTGCTCTTGAGGCAGATTCTTGAGACTACCTTTATCGAACAAACATCGCGGGCGGAGGGCGTTGCTCGGAACCTCTGTATGTCCTTCATCGCTCCGCTTTCAGATCGTTTCGGCACAATCGAGGGAAACATCAAAGACACGGGGAACAAGATGAAGGAACGCCTAAGCAATGCAATCACGCTCCAGGCGATGCAGGGGTTCGCACTTGAGACATCTCAAGACGATGTGGAGGATGACGCGACAGAACTGGAAGTTTCTGGATCTGCCAAGAGCCCTAATGTGTTTATCTCTTACGCCTGGGAATCGGAGGAACTCAAGAGATGGGTCCTTGAATTCGCTCGACATCTGCGCGGTGACGGAATCGACGTGACGCTCGACCGCTGGCACCTCGGCCTCGGAGACAACAGGTTTCAGTTTATGGAAAGAGCGGTCACGCGTTCCGCATTCGTTCTCGTGATCTGCACTCCGACCTATACCGAAAAATCAGAGGGACGCACAGGTGGAGTCGGTTACGAATCCAACATCATCACCAGCAGCATCGCGGAGAAAGCTGGCAAGCAGAAATTCATCCCCGTACTCCGCTCAGGAGACTGGTCGCAGTCTGTCCCTGTCTGGCTCAAGTTTGCAGTCGGATGCGACCTGCGTGGCAATCCTTATTCGCCAGAGCACTTCAAAGATTTGCTGAAAACGCTACATCGGAAGAAGGCCGACGCGCCGGCTCTCGGCCCGGTTCCATCTTTTGATGATGAGGCGGAATCGCAGATCGTCAATACCGATGAGCGCATCGAGTTGGAGGAGTCGTCTTCACCGTTTCTACAACTGCCAGACGAGTTGAGCGTGAAGGAACACGAACTTCTCGATGCGGCGACGAATGACCCCGATGAGCAAATTACTTACCGCAGATCCAACGGCAAAGAAATCCTCCAGGCAAACGGAAAGTCCTTCCTCGAATCCGCCAACCGTCGAACGCGAGCTGCATGGTTGGCTGCGTTCCGAGCGCTCCAACAGCGTGGTTTGATCGAAGTCTCATGGGAAGATCGCACCGCCTACCATGTCACTGACAGTGGGTATAGGGCGTCTGACGGTCTTGGCAAATTTAAGCGTTGGAAGACGAACGAGATATTGCTTCGGGCTCTATACATGAATGCAAACCCAGACTCGATCGTCATCAAATGCTCTGGAGTTGTTGAGGTGCCCCCAACCTTCTATGCCGACAACGTAGGAGCGGATGGTCACATTATGCGTAGTCTCAAACAGGATCGCTCCCTTTGCGTAGAAGGTGTCGAGCAAGGTGTGACGGACAGCCTTCGGTGGAAGCCAACGGATGTTTCTTTTACCAACGACGAAACAGGTGAGCTCGTGGAGTTTCGTGTCCGCGGACTACGTTCGGCTGAACCTGGGTCGCTTCTTCTTGAGACTAACGGCTGACGTCGCTGGGCTGGATCGGAGACCGTCAGGTATACTTGCTATACCGCAATCATCTTAGACTTTGTCACCGTTGTCGGGCCGAAGGTTCCGGTATCCTCTGAAGCCGCGCGAAACAAGCAGCTCAATCATGGCTTCCGCTTCCTTCCGCGCCATCTCTCCGTCCCCTAAGGCTTCCTTCAGAATGCTGTCCAAGTGTTGGTTCCAGCCATGTATAGCCCAACCGTCACGGTCTTCTTCAAAGAGCACATGTACGACCCGGACTGCCTCATAGGGATATTTGGTGGACAGCCGGGCTAGGGCTTCAACCACTGCAAAATCGGGTCGCAATGACCGTGCTCGCTCTAGGATCGGCAGCGCTTGTTCGATAGCCCAGGCTTCTGGAAACTTCCCACAGGCCAGCCACCAGCCGAAGGTCGCCAACTCGTCAGCTTCTTCTTGGGTGCTGGTTTTGAGCACCTCCATCCTGCTCTCCCACAGCCGCATGAACCGCACCTGCATCTCGTCTGACAGAGACGCGCCCTCTTGGATCAGACTCCAGCCGATATCACCGAGCGCTTGGCCTCTGAGCTTAACGCTCGCTGATCCAAAAAATTGCTGTAGCAGCGGATCGTCAAGTTCAATGACGCCATATCCGTAGTACTGCATAAGGTGACTCGCCAAGGTGCGTTCGTTCTCGGCTACAGAATCATCGCCCTTTTGAAGCGAATGAATCGCTAGCAGGTAACGCTTGCGCGTTGCGGGTAGAGTCTCGCGCACCGGCCCACAAAATTGGAGATATGAATTCCAACCGAACCGATCAAGCGTCTTTTCCTCTTTCGTCCCGTCCTTGCCTGGGAACAACTTTGGAATCACGGATAAAAACCACTCAAGGTCAAGCCAAGCCAGAGTGCGGAATTGCATCCCGAACATCTCACGAACAGCCGCCGATGGGTCTTGGGCGGCATCAAGCTTTTGCTCCAGTACCTCGAACACTGGGCCCAACTGTGCAGGCGTAGAGTCTGACTCAGGCGTAGCAAGTTTGATCCACCGCCCGTAGCGGATCATGGCTTCCACCCCCACGGGCCGAGGTGTGTTCAAGGCAAATGAGCCGTAGCGGCTAGATTCTTTCTTATATTCAACTTCGTCTTCGATAGTTGGGCGTGGCAAGAAGCAGACTGCGCGGGTAGCAGGAAATAGCTCAGCGGCTCGTATCAGTTCGAGGCGTCCTTCCTGAAGGAACAAATCTGTCAGAAAGCGTGCCGCCGACATGTGTGCCCAATTCCAGGTGGCCTCCCTGTTCCAACCCTCTTGCTTGTCTTCCATGAGAGCGTCGGTATTCTCGGCTACCCACTGTACCGCTCTCGCAACGGCATACACGTCGAAAGACTTTTCTGTCTTGAGCGCGCCAGCGAAGGCATCGAGTAGCGCCGTGATGTAAACAGGATCAAGTTCAGTCGTCAGAAAACTGTCCAGCACTTCGCTCGCGTGTTGCGGGTCGTCTGTTACCCATTCCCGCAGGGTATTCGCAACTCCCGCGCGGGAAGGTTGCTCAAAGGGTAAGCCCGTGGAAGGTGGCGTCCACTCCTTCAGGTACTTCAGCAACGCTTCTGTAGACATTCCCTGGAAGGATTCGAGACTAGTGGGACTATGATCCTGAATCTGCCGAATACCTCCGCTCCGGAAGCGGGGCCGTGGTGCTTCATACTTCTCAAGTAGGCGATTCAGTTCTGTGACGTGTGGCTCGTCCAGCATCGCCGCGAGCGGATGCAGCCACTCAAGCTGCCAGCGTTCGATAATGACCGTTTTCTCTTGTTCCACATTCTCAGGGCGGACCCGGTGCGTGAGGTGGTACGCATAAGACGCCGGGTCGGGGCCTTGGTCGATCCGTTCCACGATCTCGTTTAAGACATCCTTTGGAAGGGCCGGCGCGTGCTTCTTCAACAGCTCTGTAAACTCGGGATTCTGCGAGGCGCGTGCATAGCGTGAGGGCTCGTTGAGAAAACGTGCCGTCGCATCGGCGTCTGCATGGGCAGCATGGAGGAGCGTGTAAGCGCGGAGCCGATCAAAGATCAGCCATGTATATGGTTCGAGAGCACGCAGGATCTGTTGCGAATGATCCACCGGTTGCTCGTTGAGAACTTTAATCGCACCTATGAGCGCGCTCACTGTCTCATGCAGGGGTTCGTAATGGGAGCTGTGCTCCAGGTGGGGTCGCCAGATCGTCGAATAGTCATCCGACTTGTCCTGTTGGTTGCTGCTGTGAATTGTGACGGCCCGGTTCAGATTTTCTGCAAGAGCGGCCAGGAAACCATCGGGAATGGTTAGCGATAGCGGTTCGGTGACCCTTCTGAGGAATAGTTGTGACCATACCGGTTCCAGCTTCGCCAAGGGATCAGGAGCAGGTTTCCAGTCAATGGTGCTGCCGTCTTCGGCTTCGATTGGAACGCCTGCTCGCTTGTCCGCAGGTGCTCGGACTTCCAGCACTGCTGAAGCTAGCCCGAGGGCAGATTGCGGTTCTCCCCCCGTTGCCAGATACTCCACAAGGGCTGCAGCCTTTTCCGGGTAGAGAAGAATGAGGGATGTCTCTTGCCGCACCCACTTCGTTTCTTCGAGAGCAAGGTCTTTAGCCAGCCCCCGCGGCAGCTTCTGGGCAATCTCCACCAGCAGCCGGTGAACGATATGGTTATCGCTCGTGAAGCAAAGAGGCCGAATTGCCGCAGCGACCTTCTCAGGGGCAATGTCCGCCATGCGCAAGAGATACTCCCCTTCCGGCCAGGAAGGGAACCGATACATGTTGCCGATACGCTCGACGCCGGGTGGGTGATCGAAGCGCCCACGTTGCGCCAGCGGCTCGATCCACGAAGGGCTGGTCAGCTTCTCGAAGAAATACTGATAGTTTCCGCCGCTCTTTTGTATGAGTTCGAGGGCTTTGTCTACCTGTGCGTCAGTCGGCATCTTCACCCTCCTCTATCAATGCGTCGATCTCATCCAAATCACTGACAGGACGCGGTTGCAGTCGTCGCAACAAGATGTCTTCGACCGCGTATAGCTTGGCTACCAAATCATCCCGCTCTGCACGCTGGATATTGTGTGCTACCCGCTTAAAGTATCCGTCCGATTCCATCCATTCGGAAATCTCGTCAGCGACCACATCGGAAGGCAGCGCCGGACCTGGGCCTGCTAGCTGTGTGAGCATCAACGCGGTCTTTTTCCGGTTCTCTCCTCGATTGTTGTCCGACCACTCGAAAAAATCGTTGAGGGCTTCGATCAGGGTGTCTGAGACGCCTGATGGCTGACTGGTTGGACCAGGCGCCAGTTGATTGGTCCTTTTCAAAGCCTGGAACGCATCCTTCACTGGGACGAGGCGTTGTTTCATCCCGTCCCCAAACACGACCTTTTCGCCGGTCATCCGAAGGCAGTGCGCAATCAACTCGCGGAAAGCGTGAGCCGACAACTGAAAGCGATAGGGGTTGGTATCGTCAGCGAATGCGCGCAGGCCGCCAGCGTAGATTTCGGCGATGAGCGGATCACGACGACCCAATTGATCGAGAAGCACGCCTTGCTCTTGCCGAAGAAACATATCACCTTCGCTCTATGTCCCAACCCATCCGCCGTGATGTTCTGACGCGACACTGCACAGCAGCACCATTGTAGACAAACGACCTGCTGTTCTCGGTAAACACCGACAGAGTACGCAATCGAGGGAAACAGCCCAAGCGCTCTTCATCTGGGGGAGGAGCTACGCTCCTCACCTGCCTTCAGCCGTTTCACGTCTTCCGTCACCCACCACAGCGGCCTGTTCCTGCCGCAACGCGACCCTGAGAATCCTGTGCGTTGGCGCGCACGAATGCGGTTGACAAGCCTTCGCTAAGGGGCTCTGCCCCGATCGCGCTCTCCAAGGCCGTTCGCCCTCCGGGTTTTGGCTCCCCCGCTGCGCGGTCCCCCCAAAAAGCTGCGCTCGAAGACCTTTCCGTTTGCTACCCCCGCCTTCGCCAGGAGGCGTTCGGCATGTACATGCCGCGTTTCAACGCGGACGTGCGAAAGCAAAAGCCGACAAAGGAGCAAAAGCGATGAAAAAGACCGATACCAAGAACAGGCCGAGTATCTATCAGACCGTTACCGACCGCATCCTCTCCAGCCTCAAGGCTGGCGTGATTCCGTGGGAAAAGCCGTGGAAGACCCCACGGTTTACAGGCGGGCCATTCCCGTGCAACTTCTCCACCGGCAAACCCTACCGGGGTATCAATGTTCTCTTGCTGTGGTCGAGCGACTACAGCTCTCCGTTCTGGCTCACGTTCAAGCAGGCGCAGGACTTGAAAGGCCACGTCCGCAAGGGCGAACGCGGTACGCCGATTGTCTTTTACAAGCAGCTTCCCGAACCTGCCGAGAGGGACGGCAAAGGGAACGAGGAAGACGAACGCGCCCCGTTTCTTCTCTGCCATTACACCGTGTTCAACGTGGAGCAGTGCGACGGCCTCACGCTGCCCGAGATCGAGCAGCCCACGACCGCGCCGGAGATCGACGAAGACGAATTCTGCGAAGGCATTGTGACCGCATGGGAGAACCGCCCTGACTTACATCTGACCAGCCCCAGCGAATACCGAGCCTACTACCGGCCAAGCACGGACTCTGTACACATGCCCGCGCGGAGCCGCTTTGTGGATGCGCCCCACTACTACAGCACCCTCTTTCATGAGCTAGTCCACAGTACCGGCCACGAAAGCCGCCTCAACCGCACCTTTGGCGACAACTTCGGCGATGAGCTTTACAGCAAGGAAGAGTTGGTTGCGGAGATGGGCGCGGCCTTCCTTTGCGCCATCGCTGGCATTGCGAACGAACACACCGACCGTAACACCACCGCCTACATCCAGAACTGGATTTCCAAGCTGGAGGAAGATAACCGCCTTGTCATCCATGCCGCCGCCAATGCCCAACGCGCTGCCGATTGCATCCTTGGCGGTAGCTTCGAGGCGACGAGCCAGACAGTGGAGCGTACAGAAGAAGCAGAGTCTTTGGGGGTGGCAGCGTGAAGACCATCCTTGCCATTCTCGTGAAGGCCGGAGGTTGGCGTCCTGACCTCTACCTCAAGATCGAAAACCCGCCCTACATGGAACTCGTCATTGAGGCCGTGGACGAGTCCGGCCCTTGCGGTCTGCCTGCGCTGTCCGTCGCACACTACGGAGAACAGAACGGCGACCTGATGCGTGACCCGGAGATGTGCTTTGAGCTTGGCTTCGCCGGTGGCGCACACCTGAACCCATTCTATTGGCGCAATGACTATGTGGGCATCGAGCAGTGGAGCCGCTTCATTCAAGAGAGCAACTACTGCTTTCACACGCAGCTTCACGAGCAGCACACACAGTTTGCGAAGACGTGGGACAACAACCTGCGTGTACAGGGCTTCGCGGAAGTTTTCACGGACAAGTGCATTGTCGGCTAGTCCGCTCCTCTTGGAGCGGACGCCCGAATTGTGCCGCTCCCCGCTATTCACCCCCAACCGCTCGAAAGGAGCACACCATCATGCAGACCATAGCGATCACCCCCAACGCCGTTCCGCAGGAAGTCTCTCTCTCCCTCTTGATTGAGTCAGCCACCAATCCCCGCCAGCACTTCGAGGAAGACGACCTCAACGAATTGGCGGAAACCATTCGCAAGTCCGGCGTCTATCAGGCCATCCTCGCCCGTCCCAAGGATGACCGCTTGGAAATCGTGTTTGGCGCACGGCGTTATCGGGCCTCGCAACTGGCAGGGAAGGAAACCATTCCCGTGCTTGTCCGTGAGATGAGCGATGTCGAAGTGCTGGAGGCACAGCTTGTCGAAAATCTCCAGCGTCGCGATGTACACCCGATGGAGGAGGCCGAAGGCTATAAACGCCTCCTCGCGCTGGCCGAGCCAACGTATACCGTCGAGCAGATCGCCGCGAAGGTAGGCAAGACGCCCGGTTACATCGCTACGCGGTTGAAGCTGACTGACTTGTGCGATGACGTTGCCGCCGCGTTCTACCAGAACCACGTCGGCGTCGGTCATGCGCTCCTGCTGGCGAAACTGCCCGCAGAGATGCAGACCCTTGGACTGACTGCCTGCTTCAAAGAGGTGTACACCGGAGCAGGCGACAAGCCAGCTCCGATTCTTCTGCCTGTTCGCAATCTGCGTTTCTGGATTGAGACGAACGTGTTGCTTCTGTTGAAGGACGCACCCTTCGACAAGCGCAATGCCGACCTCGTTCCCGCTGCTGGGAGTTGCGTGGACTGCCCCAAGCGGACAGGACAGAACAAGCTCCTGTTTGCCGACCTGGGCAAGCAGGATGCCTGCACTGACCCCGGTTGCTATCAGGCGAAGGTACAGGCGCACATCGCGGCTGCGGTCGCAGCGAAACCGCAGCTCGTACAAATCAGCACGTCGTACCGCGCACAAGCCGAAGACAGCACCATTCTGTCGCGCAACAAGTACGTTTGCATCCGCGAGGACAAGCCCAAGGACAAGGTGCAGGCCAAACAACCTGAGTTCAAGACCTGCAAAGACACCATTACCGCCATCATTGCGGACGGAGAAGGCCAAGGCACCATGCAGAAGGTCTGCACGAACCCCATCTGCCGGGTGCATCATCCCAAGGACGAAGAGCGGACACAGGACGAGGCCAGCCGTGCGAAGTGGAAGGCCGAGCAGGAGAAGCAGCGCCGCGAGGAGGCCATCGCCAATACCACCGGCCTCCGCGTGCTGTCTGCCATCGGCTCCGCTGTGCCGGTACGGTTGCTCAAGCGTGACCTGCTTTTCGTCGCAGAGCGGCTGATGTCTCTGATGGAAGAGAACCGCGTCGAGGCGTTGGCCCGGCAGCACGGCATTCGCCAGAAGCGCGACGATGGAGGCATCAAGAAGACTCTGACCGCTTACCTTCGCCGTGCGGATGAAGGCACCCTCTCCCGGCTGTTGGTAGAAGCAAGCATTCTGCTGGCAGCTTCACGCGGCAACGCCACGACGATCCTCAAGGATGCCGCCGCTGTGTACAAGGTGGACACCGAAGCCATCGGCCTGGAGGTCAAGCAGGAATTCGCAGCCAAGGAAAAGGCGAAGAAAGAGACCAAGCCATCGGCTCCCGGAACGGTGAAGAGCCGCAAGGCAGCCTAACCAATTTGGGGAGCCGTGAGGCTCCCCAAATTTTGCTGTTATCGCGGCTCCGCGCCGGGCGGCAGGACGACGTTCCGAGGCTGTTACGAAACTCCTCAAAGGTGCGGTATAGCGTCCATGCAATAGGCGTAGAGGCCGGCGAGATGAAAACTCATCCCGGTTTGTATCAGCGGCGCGCCGGTGTCGTCACCACCTCCGGCTCCATTCGGGTGGACCACTAAGCCGTCAGGAGGCCTTTTTCTTCTTCTTCGCCGCCCCGACGAACGGTTTCTTGGCGGCCTGAGCCATCCACGAAATCACCTGGTCTTCGTCGAGCTCGTCCATGGCAGTCAATTCGACGCCGCGGGTGGCTTTGCCCATTCCGATCGGCGTCACCGGAGGTTCTGGTTGCAGTTCGTTCCCTCGGATAAACATCAGCTTCAGATGACCGACAAAGGCGCCGGAAGAGAAGCACCACCCATCGGGTACGCCATAGTAAGCCATTCCCCATTTCACAGCGCGTTTGAGGTCCGGCAGTGCCTTGGTGGCCAAGGCATCGACACGTTTGGCGATGCTCTTCTGCGGTTCGGGAAGGCTCTCGATATAAGCAAATACCGGCTTGTCGCCTTCGGCCGCTTTCGCGGGACTCGCCTTGCCGGTCATCGCGACCAGAAGCCCGGCACTTTTTGCCTGCGGCGTTCTCGTGTTCTTTTTTTCTGTCATGGCTCGACCAATCTAATTCGTGATGCGGCAATCGAAGCCCCAATCTTTGGGAAGCTCGGTTTGCCAGCGGAGGTGATCCAGGGTTTCGCCGCTGACATGACGCAGCGGAATCCGTTGAAGCGGATCGGACACGTGGACGAAATTGCGAAGGCTGCACTATCCGGTTGAACCGGGGATGTCGAAATGAGCGGGAACGCCGAGCCGCTCCAGATCCTCGAACGGGGTGTCAGAGTAGATTAAGAATTGATCCTCTCCGAAAGGCTCTACATGGAAAGTTTCGAGCGTGACGCCTTCGACCCTTGTTCCCTCATTTAGGTGGTCGCAGAAGAACTCAACCGTGGCCGTGCCTTCGAACCTCCAGGCCTCTTCCCGGTTCCGGCAGAACCAGAACGTGGTCGGGTTGATCCGTGGCTCGCACTTGCACACATACGACCTGGACATACAGGCCTCCCCATTGACAATACGGTAACTCTATGGTACCATTGTTCTTAGTGGGCTTGTAGTTCAGCGGGAGAACGACGGTCTGTATCAAATCCGCAGGCCAAAAAAAACCGTGCGGCGTGGGTTCGAATCCCATCAAGTCCACCAAGAAGTTTAAAGCCTGCGGTGCGAAAGCCCTCCTAACGGAGGGCTTTCGCTGTATTTGGGGTAAGGCGCAGAGTATAGGAGGCGTGATGGTAACTGAAGTGATGTGCGTAGCACCAGGCTGTAGGCTGCAAAATCAAGAAATCCCTACGACGGTGTTGTACTTCGCAAAGGTCGCTCCGCTTGACGGCCCTTACGAATGTCCGGAGTGCCACAGGCAGATGAAGGTCGTCGCCCGCGTTCTCGCAAGCTATAAGTCGGGTGCAGGTGCTAAGCCCGGCCCACGCCGCACGACTACGGCATCGTCGAAGCCAGTAGGCAAGAAGCCGCAGAAGAAGTTTTCTATCAAAGTCTCCAATCCGATGCTCGGCCAGCGCAAATTGTCCAAGAAGGCAGCACCGAAGGAGCCAGGGCCACGCAAGCTCGGACCCGACAAATAAGCTACGGTCTTTTCGTTGCGGTACGGACTATCTCGTCCCGCAGTTCCTTGTACGCATTCCCGAGCTTCTTTGCGTCCATGGTCTGAGAGTGATACTGCACCGCCGCGCTCCATCGGTTCTCGATATTGAGCGCTTGCACGTCAGGGGCGATGAATATCCGATCGCGGATCACCCGGAAGCTGTTCGATTGGGCCTCGACGATCGTTCGCTCTTCCTCGCCCGAAAGCGCTCTCGCAGGATAGATCTTGAGCGACACTCGGAGAGATTCGGCGAGCGCTGTCAGGAGTTCATGCCATTCCTCATTTCGTTTGTCGCGCAACCATTGCTCACGTTGCCAGGAGCGCGTGAGAAAGTGTCCGAGGAGGATGCCTACTATCGGGCCGACCGCCGCCCATATCCCTAATGCAATCGTCAGCCTTTGCATGGCCGCTCCCTGTGGATTGACACTTTTCCAAGCAATTGTATGCTGAAGGTATTCCCCCTACGGCACTTTCCACTTCATCTAATGCCAGCTAAGGCGAACCGGAATAGAATGGTTTCTTCCGGTTGGTCCCCTCCCTATGTTCCAAGTAACGGCTCGCGACGTTTTATCTCTGACCGATGAGGATCTCCGCACGGCAATCGCTTTGACCGCCGAAGCTGAAGCACGTCGATATGGCTTTGCGAGCACGTCCATTACATGGAGCGGCGACCAACGCGCTAACGATGGCGGCGTTGATGTTCAAGCCAAGTTATCCTCTGCCCCGACTCTAGGCATGACCATCCCGCGAAGTTTTACCGCATTCCAGGCAAAAGCTGAGAAGATGCCTGTTTCGAAGATCACTAAGGAGATGCGACCCAAAGGGATCGTGCGTGCGATTTTCAAAGAGCTGGCCGATGCGCGCGGGGCCTACGTAATCATCAGTTCCAAGGAGAGCCTGAGCAAAACAGCTCTGGCGGAGCGCGTGAAAGCGATGCGCGCAGCCGTGCACGATGTGCCTGGTCAGCGGGATCTTCATCTCGACTTTTTTGATAGCGGAGCTCTTGCTACATGGATTCGAGGTTATGCAGGTCCGAGTGTGTGGGTTCTCGAGAAGGTCGGGCGACGTCTTAGCAATTGGAAACCGTTTGCAGCATGGGCTTACGCGAAAGAAGGAGTCGAGGCTCCTTACCTCATAGATGAGCAAGTTCGCGTCCACGTTCCCGATACTAATCCGGAAACTGACTTCGACGCCCTCGTTGCGCTGGAGAAGATTCGGGCACGACTCGCCGAAGATAAGGCCTCTGTGCGAATCGTCGGGCTCTCTGGTGTAGGCAAGACCCGCTTCGCGCAGGCACTGTTCGATGCCAGAGTCGGCAGCAATGCTCTGGACCATACACTCGCTGTCTATACCGATGTTGGCCATGACCCCGATCCAGAACCCAACTCGTTGATCTCCGACCTGATCATCGCTGGAACGCGGGCCATCGTTATCGTCGACAACTGTCGGCCTGCAGTTCACAGAAAACTCTCGGCCACTGTTGCGGACCGTGCGAGCAAGGTTAGCTTGGTCACGATCGAGTATGACGTGCGTGACGATGAATTTGAAGACACCGACGTCTTCGAATTGAACGCTGCGTCCGAGTCTCTCGTTGAACAGCTGCTTGCGCAGCGCTTTCCAGCTCTGTCTCATTCGGATATTCATACGATTGCGAAGATGGCTGGCGGGAATCTCCGTATCGCTATCGTCATCGCTTCAAGTGGCGGGCGATCGGGGTCATTCGCTTCGCTGAAGAGCGACGAACTAATGGATCGGCTCTTTTACCAGAAGAATGAGGTAGACCCGGATTTACGGCGTGCCGGTCACGTCCTTTCGCTACCGTATTCGTTCAGCGTCGAAAATCCGGAGTTGGAAAATAGCGAACTTGCGTTTCTCGCCGAGCTTGCCGAAACGAGCGTTTCGCGTCTCTACGAGCACGCCCGCATTCTACGAGACAGAGACTTGATTCAGCAGCGCGGTATGTTTCGGGCTTTACTCCCTCCAGGAATTTCTAATCGCTTGGCGCAAGTAGGCCTAGAACGCATTCCAGCAGAACGAGCCCGCGACTGGCTGGCAAGGATCCCCTTTCGTTTGCTGAAGAGCGTTGCTCACAGACTCAGCTTCTTGGACGGAATACCTGAAGCTGAGCAGATTGCCGACGAGTGGTTGTCGCCGGGGGGGCTTGTAGGATCTCCAGACCAACTGACGGAGGACCTTCAGCAAATCTTTCTCTACGTCGCCCCCCTGCGTCCGGCTTTGGCGTCAGAATGCTTGGAGCGCGCCTTTATGAATATGGACGATGCACAGACGGCGAGGTTGTGCGCACCCTACATAGATTTCCTACAGTGGCTCGCTCACGATGCCAGGGTCTTTGGTCCCTGCGTAACCCTCTTAATCCGAGTTCGGGCAGGTACGGAGCGCAAGTCGGATTCGAAATTACTTCACGATCAGTTCTTCCATTTATTCCAGGCCTACTTATCAGGAACGCATGCGACAGTAGAGCAGCGCATCGCGATCCTCGAATCTCTCCTGCTTCAACCAAGTCGCTCGGCGCGATTTGCCATAGGCATTGCGGGACTGAAGTCTCTACTGAAGTCACGCGACTTTACGGGCAGCGACTGGCGTTTCGGAACGTCGTCACGAGATTACGGGTTATGGCCACAGGGTGAGGGGTTTCGGCACTGGTTTCGAATGACGCTTGCGTTTTGCGAACGTCTTGACAGACGCGGCGGCGAGCTGGGCGTACAGGTGCGTGCGGCCGTTGCCGAAGAACTACGGGATCTCTGGCTCTGTGAGGCCGTGTACCCCGAGCTTCAATCGCTAGCAAAGAGCTTTTCGAAGCGACGCTTCTGGCCGGAAGGCTGGATCGCAGCAAATTCGATCGGACGATGGAGAGGAGACGAACTCACAAAGAGTTCTCAAGCCGCACTCCCGCGTCTCGTATCCGCACTGCGACCCAACACTTTGGAAGATCGCGCTCTTACGTTCGCGCAGCGGAAGATGCAAACCCTGTATTTCGAGATGCAGGACTACGAGGAAGACTACACGGCCGTTGAACGGCGAGTCTCTGACGAGGGGGTAAAGCTTGGCGGCGAACTCGCGTCAGACCTCGAAACACTTCGCGCCGTGCTGCCAGCTTTATTGAATCGGGAAATGTTCGTCCCGGTTCATTCGCTAGCAGCCGGTCTCGCAGGAAAGCTGCGAAACCCGGCCAGCGTTTGGGCGTTGTTGCATTGTTCCTATCTCGAGCTTAGTGAAGATGAACGGAAGCCGGAGTTGTTGGCTGTCTTCTTATCGTCTCTACAAAAGAAAAGAGCAACGTTTGTCGAGACAGCTTTGGAGAAGCTGTCTCACGACCCTGAATTTGCGCCTGACTTCCCACGTATCCAGTGCGCCGTCATTCCGGGACCGAAGGGCGTTGCGCGCCTTATTCAATCGATGAAGTCCGACACGGTGGCCTCATCCAGCTATGAGGCCATCGCGAACGTTAGTGATTGTCTGACCGACAAAGAGTTCGGGAAACTATTTCGCCCTTTGGCAAAGCGCCCAGGGGGATTCGATGCATGTCTTCATTTGATTTGGCTCCGACTCGCTCGGATGAAAACCCAGCCGTCGAAACCGACGACTGGCTTGAAGACGCTTGGTCGAGACTTGCTTCTGCAGTGGGATTGTTCCCCGCATGGCTCGATGATGGATTACCAGCTCGCCGAAGTGGTTGAGAAGTGCATGCCCAGCCTCGGAAGCGAAAAGGTCGCATATGAACTCTGTACCCGGTGTTCGAAGAAGGCACACATGAGCCTCTTCTTCCTCGACCAGTATCCGCGGCTGTTTACTGCGCTAATGAAGGTTCATCCAGAAGACACTTTGAGCGGTCTGCTTGACAGCGGGTCGAAACTCCAGCGTCGGGGGAGTGCGCGACGTCGGAACCACGAGTCCGGCTCGCTGTTTGCAGCATTGCCAGAGAAAGCTGTCATCGATTGGTGCGAGAAGGGCAAACCCGGTCGATACGTTCTGATGGCTTCTGTTATCGATGCCATCAGCGAAGGGGACAAAGGCGATACCGCATGGCAACCGCTGGCGCTAGCAATTCTAGCGAAGGCGCGGGGTAAGGAAAAGGTGCTGGCCGCGTACTTCCATCAATTCCGGCCGATGAGTTGGAGCGGATCGCGCGCTTCGATCATGGAGCGCCGTCTCGGGCTTTTTGACGACCTCCTGCTGATGCCAAAGCTAAACCGGTATTACCCCTACATCCAGAACGAAAAGGCCAATTTCTTGATTGACATTGAACGAGATCGCGTCCTCGATAAGCGGTTGCATGGCTCGGGTGCCGCGACTTTCGAGTAAAGATGAAATCTGAAACAACTGCAGCTTCTCTTCGATACCGGTGACAATATCGAGGTGTTTCGCAGGAACGTTGAAGCTTTGCACGTGGATCTGACGCTGCTCGATATGGTGGTCATAACGCACGCGCACGGCGATCACACTTCGGGCCTTCGCTATGTCCTGGGTAAGAATCCCAAGGTGAAGCTATACGTCCCCGACGATCCATACTTCACCGGGACCGTGCTTCCGCCGGCTTTCCTGACCACCGACGCTCGACCAGAACTGCGGCCCAAAATGCGCTACTCCGTGGAGACCATAGGCAGGAATCGAAGGGATGGGCACGTGGACAGACACGAATCTGACTCTCGTCGCGGAATCCATGAGTATTGGGCCACACATGCGCCTTGTTTCACTCATCTCCGAGAAGCTGGCCTTCAAGGGATTGCGCGAGATATCGCTGGTATTGGACACGCTGGCAGACCAGGTCGTTTTTTGTGGGATGTTCGCATCCAGGCATTGAGCGAATCATGGAGGCTGCCACAGCGGCTGCACCGGACAGGCCTGTTTCAATGCTTGTAGGCGGGCTGCATCTGCTGCAGGACTCACCTGAGCAGGTCGAGGCGACTTTGGATGTCCTCGCAGACAACTACCGCATTCGGACGATGAGCATCGGACACTGCTCAGGGGAACTTACCTTCATGAGGGTTCAGCAGAGGGGGAAAGATCAAATGCTCTACGCGGGACTAGGTGAGACCATTGCGTTCTAAAGACTCTTCAGTTCTGCGAAGAGGGCCTCGACCTTCTTTCGCTGTCGCGGTGCCTGTCTGTACTCCGGTGTAGTTCGGAGATCCTGAGCTCGCTGCCGAGCTGCTTCGTTCATGTGGATGGCAAGATACCGGAACGGTCCAGTCGTGCGCGTCGGGGAATCGATCGACGACGAGCGTCAGTTCGTTGGATGTCGTCCATTCTCGATCTTTTCTCTTAAAAGAGTGAGTCCATATTTTATAGCTGCCTGGCTTCAACTCTCCGTAGAGGCAGTGCGACGTCAGGTGCGGTGTTCGCGATCGTTGATGCGGAGGCCCCGCCTCTGCGTCTCTTCCTCGGCAATACCGAGCTTCCGCGTGTGCACGACGTATACAAGGCGCGCATTGCAGAGTGGGAAGAGTGGACCGAAGTTTTCAAACTCGGCACAGGGTGAACCGACGCAGGGCGTTGGTTCTCGCTAACTGTGTTCCGTCACATCGGTCTGCGCAGGGGTTCGGCTGCGCAGGCCGATCTACACAAGCACGTTCAGCGATCGCTATAAGCGGCGCGGGCGTCCTGGAACCGTTGGACCGATTTAGCGACCCACAGCCATAGAGGAGCAATGTTCTCAAGCATTTCGCTACCGAGCGGCGTCATCGCGTACTCCACCCGAGGTGGGACTTCGGCAAAGACTTTTCTCGTGATGAGCCCGTCGCGTTCTAGGCCTCGAAGCGTCTTCGTCAGAGACTTCTGACTGACCCCTTCGACCTGCTCCATGATGCGCGAGAAGCGCATGGGGCGGGCTTGTTCAGCGATTACACTCATCGTCCACAAGGACCACTTGTCCGAGATGCATGTCACCATCTCACGCGTCAGCGCATCCTCTTCATCCGTAAGCGAGTCACAGAACTCTTTGATTTGCGCCCAGCCAAAATCCGATTTCTTGCCTGTTTTCTTCATTTGTTACCTTGAGGTAAGTACACGCCAAAAAGGTGCCTTATTGCAAACTTATACTGGCAGCCCAATACTAATCTCATGACGAAGAAGTGGACCGCCGAAGGCATCCCATCACAAGCTGGGCGCAGAGTTTTGATCACGGGAGCCAATAGCGGCATCGGGTTTGAGGCAGCTCTGGAACTGGCACGGAAGGGTGCCGAGGTCATTCTTCCAGCAAGAACGCAGGCGAAGGCAGACGATGCCGCTTCACGCATTGTGCAGCAGGTGCCGACTGCGAAGGTGCATACGGAGATTCTTGATCTTGCGGCGCTTGCTTCGGTGCGTTCCTTCGCGCAGCGCGTCGCGCAGAAGTTTCCGGGTCAATCGCTTGATCTGCTGATTAATAATGCGGATGTGATGGCTCTCCCAAAGCGTGACATGACGGAAGACGGTTTCGAGCGGCAGTTTGCGACGAACTATCTTGGGCCGTTTGCTCTGACGGGGCTGCTGCTTCCATCGATTAAGGTGAAGCAGGGTTCGCGCGTGGTGACGCTCTCGAGCGGCGTGAGTCATCAGGGTACGATTCGCTTCGACAACTTGCAGAGCGAACAGGTTTATAAGCCGATGTTCCAGGCCTATGCGCAGTCAAAGCTGGCGGACCTGATCTTTTCGCAGGAGTTGCAACGAAGGCTGACTGCGGTGGGATCCCCGATCTTGAGCACGTCTGCGCATCCGGGATACGCGGTGACGAATCTTCAGACGGGAGATTTGGGCATTGGAATCAGCCTGATGATGAAGCTGATGAAGCCGTTCTTCTCGCAGGATGCAGCACATGGAGCGTTGCCAACGCTCTTTGCCGCGACTGCACGGGAGGCCGTTGCGGGCGGCTTCTACGGCCCGGATGGTATGGGCGAGCTGACGGGATTTCCTAAGGCAGTGGCGCTGGCAAAGGGGGCTTTGGATTTGGTCACGGCGAATCGGCTTTGGCAGGAGTCTGAGCGGCTGACGGGTGTGAGTTACAGCGATCTTCATGTCGCTGGTGAGTTCCGCTCATGAGTGATTTGATTCGCGACTATTATCTCGGTGAAAGGGCGACGGCACTTCTGGCGATGTCGCTCGGGATGATGCTTCTTCTCAGTTCTATCGTCTTGTTTCGGATTTCCCGTCGCGTCACTGTGCAACGCGGCATGGCGTATGTCTTGCTCGTTGCCGGACTCTTCTTTGCCTTGAGTGGAGGTGGCTATGGCTACGTGGTCCAGCAGCGCATGCACGCCCATGAAATAAAAGCTCGTGTAGGCAGCGAGACGAGAGAAGCAGAGGTTGTTCGCATGGAGAGCGTTCTGAAGTCGAGTTACAGCGGTGCGCTGCGCATGTTCACAACGCTGCTCTGCGCGGGTCTCCTTGTCGCATGTTTTTCGAAGGGCTTTCCTGTTCGTCAAGGAGTTGCGGTGGGGCTGATCGTGTTTGGATTGGTGGGCCACACGACGGAGGCCCTCTCGATGCGGAAAAATCGTGACTACCTCAAACGCGTTCGAGAATACCAGCCAATCGAGGCAGGAGCCCCGGCAGTCCCGCATCTTTAATTTCCATTGCTTGGATGGCGCGATGACTGCGTGCTTTCGGAGCAGCGCCATAGGCTCTCACAAGTCGGCTTCCCGTCAGCGGCAGAATGGCGATCTGCGAGCTTCGTAAGAGGTTCTTTCCCCCTTCCTGCACTTTTCCTTTTACTGTCTGCCGCGCTCATATGATGAGAGCGTGTTCTTAGGGCCAACGTGAATTGATAGACTCGCCGTATGGCGCTCCCCTTCGACTCCCAGCCAGACCTTTCCGGCGGTCGGCTCCGAATTAGACCATTACTATCGAATGATCTCGAAGATCTATACCTTGCGGCAAGTGCTCCGGAGATATGGGCGGGCCACCCTTCGACGGATCGATACCGACGAGAGGTTTTCGAACCTTATGCGAGAACGCTCCTAGAAAGTGGAGGAACGCTTGTAATCATCGACCGTGCCGAGAATCGCATCATCGGTTGCTCTCGGTACTACGTGTCGCCGGATCAACCTGAAAGCATCTCCATTGGCTTTACTTTTCTACATCACAGCCGCTGGGGCGGCGGTACGAACTTCGAACTGAAACGGCTTATGCTAGACCACGCCTTCTTAACCTTTTCCGAGGTCTGGTTCCACATATCTCCAATAAACGTTCGCTCACAACATGCAACCAAGAAACTTGGTGCAGAATACATTGGGAATGCGGTTCTCGACCTTTCCGGTCAGCCGAGCCATTGGATGTGCTTTCGTCTTTCAAAGAAAGCTTGGGAGTTGACGTGCCACGATCGTTCATGGTCAAGCGAGTCGGCTGCTCGGAAGTAATCCCAAAAACTGCAGTTCCTAGCATTCTGAGCACTAGTTCAGAGCAAAACGTTGAGTCGACAATAGGAAGTCTACCGAACGGCCCGTTCGGTTTCATGTAAAGATTTGTCGCTTGAAAAGCTCTTCCGAAACGAATATAGCGTCCGACATTTCTTTACAGAAGCGGCAGCATCGAGGCAGAGCACATCTGGGTCTATCTGAATGGAAACGGTCACCACGAAGAGTGCTTTTGTGGTGATGCACTCCAATCCAATTCGGAGCATTTGATATGAAGAAATTATTCATCACGTTAGCAGGAGCCGCTGCCCTCATTTCGTCTACAGCATGGTCTCAAGTTGTCGTGCGTGTGGGTCCACCTCGAGTGATCGTTGAAAGACCAGTCCCGCGTCCAGGACCACGATATGTCTGGTTGCCTGGTTACTATCGCTGGGGAGGCGTCCGGTATGTGTGGGTTCCAGGAAAATATGAGATTCCGCCTCGCCCTGGCGTGGTCTGGGTCGCTCCTCGCTGGGTTCAACGGAATGGTTCCTGGGTATTCGTCGAAGGGTTCTGGCGTTAAGTCAGTCCCTCCCAGCACTATGGTTAGCTGGTGGAAGGCGGAGTTGTATCTGAAAACCACCACCGGGCAGGTTCTGGGCTGCGATTGTTCCACCGTACAACGTCGCAATTCTCTTACTGATGGAGAGGCCCAGACCTGCGCCACCTTGCTTGTGAGAGTTCTGAGAGGCGATTCGAAAGAACGGGTCGAAGATCTGCTCCAGAGCCTCTTCAGGGACACCAGTGCCTTCGTCTGTCGTGGTGATGGCGATCATCGAGCCCCGGAAGTTGGAGACATCTGCAATATTCACTTCCACAACTCCGGTTCCGGGTGAATGTTTTAGCGCGTTGCGCACAACATTCTCAATACAACTGTGTAGCAAACCCGTGTCTCCCGAAATATAACGGTCGAACACGCCTGTCTGAACGACCGTCTTCGCCTCAGCCGCACCTTCAAACGATGCATCCTTAACAATTTGCTGTATCAACCGGCCGATATGAACTGGTTCGCGTCTTGAGTGTTTATCTGAGGCATCAATCCGAGCAAGCGTCAGTAAATCGGAGATCATCGTCTCCAATGTCTTGATGTCGGCCTGCATACGCGCTGCCGCAGTGAGATCACCACGCTGGACCAGTTCTGCCGAGACAGTTAGCCGCGCCAGGGGCGAGCGCAGTTCGTGGGATATATCACGGAGTAATAGCTTTTGCTGCTCAAGCAAAAGCTGGACCCGGTCCGCCATGCGATCAAAATCATGGGCCAGAGATGCAAGCTCGTCGGTACGACCCGCGAGTGCGGGTGAGGCACGTGCCGTTAGATCGCCGCTGGCGATGTCCATCGCAGTTCTCTGCAAGCTTCTGATCGGCTTCGTAATGCTTCGAGCAAGGAGACCGCAGAGAGCCGCCGAAATGATCAACACAAATACTGTTCGAAACGGACCTTTTTCAGTATCCACATAGTTGCCGAACATTTTCACTTGCGGCACTTGGGCAATAAAGAAGTAGACGTGATTGCCATGCGACTGCCTGACAACTCCAAGCCAGGGAGAGTCGAAGGAGTATTCGGAACGCTTCTCAGATCGAGCTCTGGCCAGTAAATCTACAGCACCAGGTGGGATTGGACTCGCGGCTGCATCAGAATCATCCACGAGAAGAACGGCAGATGTGAGCGCATCACTTTTTACGTCTAAGAGATATTCATTGAGCCTTTTCGAGCCACCCTCTTCGTACGCATCGATTGCAGTCTTCGCATAGAGATCCAGCGAATGCATGAGCCATCGGTGGGAGAGCGGGCGTGCATTGGTCGCAGCTGTAATGACAGCTAAACTCAACAGCACGAGTGCGGAAACCAACCAAAATGTGAGGAACACGCGAAGAAAGAGGCTACGCATGTGCCAATCCCGTATAGCAGTATCCCAGGTGGCGAATACTGCGAATTCGATCCGTATCCCCTGCCTGGGCACCTAGCTTTCGGCGCAGACTACTAATATGGTTGTCGATTGCCCGGTCTGTGACACCAACGGGACGGCCTAAGACCTGTTCGGTAAGCTCATCGCGAGTGACACACTCGCCACTACGGCGAACTAAGGCCAATAAGATATCGAACTCTGCCGCAGTCAGAACAACCTCTTCTCCATCACGTAGTACCCGTCTCTTCGAGACTTCAATCTTCAAGTCTCCCGCTAAGAGGGTGTCTCTCTTGCCGCCAACTCGGCGACGAAGGACAGCACGAATGCGCGCAACGAGTTCCCCCGGGACGAATGGCTTGGGAATGTAGTCATCGGCGCCACTTTCCAAGCCTGCAATGCGATCGCCGGCATCCCCTCGCGCAGTGAGCATGATGACAGGGACATCAGAACGGTCTCGGATCTTCTTTAGAAGAACGCGCCCATCGCCATCGGGAAGCATGACATCGAGAACAACGAGATCGTACCGCTTTGATTTCAGTTCGGACTTTCCTGTCGCAATGTTGTGGGCGGAGGTAATGGCAATTTCATCCATTGCCAGAAGGCGCGTGAGCGATTCACAAAGCTCGGTATCGTCGTCTACGAGAAGGATCGAGCTGCTCATTGTGGCCATCTGAATTTATCCTTTCCCTCGAATCAGAGCTCTTGCTCTTTCGAGATTGCCTTCGCAACAAAAACGAGCCTGTTGCCAAAGGGATCAATGACTGTCAATATCCTGCCCCAATTCGTGTCTTCAATGCCAGGTCTCATATACGGATTTTGTCGCTCCGTCAGCTCTTGATGCAGCGCATCAAGGCCGTCGATCTCGATGAACACCTTCGTTCCCGGCGTCCCATCTCCATAATGTTCCGATAAGACCAGAGTTGTGTCATCACGTTTCACTTCCATGATGGAAGGGCCACCATCCTCGGGGCGATGTTCCCAGTTCAACTGAAATGCAAGCCAATCGAGGTAGAACGCTTTTGCAAGATGATTGTTGAAAATGCGAAGTGCAGGACGAGCAGGGTTCATAGCCATAGAACAAGCTCCAGTTCGGTAAAGTGTGCATGATTCTTGGCACAAATTCAGTATGCCGGAGGTCGTATTAGATACGTTGGCGCGGACAAAACTTTACACGCTATCGTGCGCCTTCGCAGCCGTCTTTGACCTAGATTGGATCAAGGAGGAACTATGAAGTCGAATATCTTGTCCGTAGCTTGTCTAGCATTTGTTGTCGCCACTGGCGCATCCTACGCAGTTGGACAGCAGCCAACCCCACCACCTGCGAATCAACCTGTTCCGAGCGAATCCGTTCCAACGACTACGGGCGGCTGGCCAACCCCCGAAGAAACTGTGACCCGGATGAGCAGCAAACTGAACCTTACTGATGATCAAAAAGCCAAGATCACTCCGATCATCGCCGACCGCCAAACGCAGATGAGAGCAGTGATGGCCGATACCTCAGGCCGCCGGATGCAGAAGGCGAGAAAAGCAAAATCGATTATGTCCGATAGCGACAAGAAGATTGAGGCGATACTCACTAGTGATCAGAAGAAGACCTACGCACAGATGAAGGAACAAACGAAGGAGCAGTTGCAAGCGCGTAGACAACAAAATGCAGGCGGCAACATGCAGTAGTTGCGAGGGCTTGTGCTAATTGAGACGGGTGAGCCGCTTCACTGGAACGCCGTCACTCCAGGTTCCCATATCAAGAACGCCCGGGTCCTGAAAGAGGCGGTTCCCCTCGCCTCCGAACGCTGCATCCATGAGCCTGTCGAGCAGTCTCCAAGTCCCCATGTAGTCCAACGCGTCGACAACACCGATATCGACCGTGTTTCTACTGAACGAAGCCTTGGTTGGCTCCTTCGCAAACGTACCGTCGGAATTCAGCACTGCAGACGGTGTGTAGTGGTTCGCGACTAATGCAGGCGAACCGTGATCATCACTGTGAAGCATAAAGAGCGCCTTGTCCGAAGCAGAAACCGAGGTGGATTCGTGCAGAATTCGTTCTCCGTCGAAAGTCCCAACCGAAGTATCGTCTTGCCCAACCAGAATGAGCATCAACGTGTCGGACGGAAGCGTGCTTAAGTCGGCCAGGGGAACCGAAGCTACCCCCCCGCGTTGACTATCTCCCGGCTCCACGGACATCAGAGCCTTCATCCTGGGTAGACCCTCGACAACTGCTCTGGCCGCGATTCCAGCTGCGACCATTCCGCCAGCCGAATGGCCTGCGACGACGACGCGGTCAAGATCGGGACGAACGCTGTAGTTCCCAGATTCCAGGACTCGCAAGCCAGCTTTCACCCCAGCGAGCGCATTCGGCAAGGCCTGACGCGTCGGTGTCAGAGGGTTGTCCTGATAGTTGGGCCATAGGACGATGTTTCCTCGCATGACAAGATGATTGATCCACGCCTGGTATCCGCGTGGAGGGATGGCCGCCCATCCGTGACACAAGATGATGACAGGTGCTTTGCTTGGGCTTGGATCGGCCGGAAGGAATAGCCATCCCCCTTGGCCGCCGTCTGCAATCTTTACGGTGACGATGGAGTGAGAAGTGGTTTCGCTACTTCCAGGGCCATGCTGCGGCTGAGATGGCTGCCTTGGCTTTGCGACATTGTTTGTACCCTCTTGGCCTAACGCTCCCACGGCTATCAGCAGGAAGAGTGTCGCTGCGCCACCAAACCGTTGTTTCTTGTTCATCGCTTCCTACCTCATTTCGCGTCGTTTTCGAACCACTTGACACCCGTCAATAGTTGCCGATTGCGAAGAGTTTGTGGGTAAAGATTTGTAGCCCCGCGTCCGAGGCAAACTTTACATATCCATACATTTGAAACAGCGACATGCAACTGGGAGTTGCGTTCCAATGAATGCACGGCTTGGTTCCGTGACTTTCTAAATCGAGGTAAAACATGATCTCTCAAGCCAAACTTAGCCTTGCCATCGCAGGCATCCTTCTCTGCACGAGCATGGCCCCCGCACAAATTACCCGTGGAAGAACTCGTATCGGACCCCGCGGAGGCACGCGTTCCGTGACCCAAACACGAGGGAACGGGCAGGTCTCCGGCACGCGTGAAGCGACCGGCCCCAATGGAGCTAGTTACACAAATCAGAGGGCGATGTCTGACGGGCACTACACGGACACTCGAACGATGACCGGACCAAACGGCGCTACTCGGACCTCTCAGAAATCTGCCCAGAACGGGGAGTTGACGAGTACAAAGACAGCGACGGGGCCGAATGGCGCAACGTACACCAATCAGCGGACCGCCGGGAATGGACAGTACACAGACACCCGCACCGCAACCGGGCCAAACGGTGCGACGTATACATCGCAGCGCTCGGCCGAGCCTGGGCAGCTCAATACCACCAAGACAGCTGTAGGTCCCAATGGAGGTGTTTACACCGATCAGCGAAGTGTTTCCAACGGCCAGGTGAACAATGTTCGAACTGTCACACCTCCGCCGCAGCCCTAACCCAACTGGGGCTGCGATTCGCAAAGATCGCAGCCTCATTAAGCTTGCGAATAATCCAGTCCACGACAAGATCTTGGACTATCGGCTGTTCTCTATGAACGTCTTGACCCAAGGAGCGTAGAACAAAATGCTAACGAATCGCTCGATGCCGGAATGTACGGTCATACCGGTTCTTTCGTATCCCGACGTCAACCAAGCCATCGATTGGCTGTGCAAGGCATTTGGGTTTAGCCTCCGCCTAAGAATTGGAGACCATCGTGCTCAGCTTGCGATCAATGATGGTGCGATCGTCATCACGAAGGAACATGCGTCCTCAGCTAGAGCAGCAGGCTCGGTGATGGTACGGGTGGAGGATGTGCATCGGCATAGCGTAGTTGCTATAGGTCACGGAGCTCGCTTGATTTCTCCACCAGCGGATTATCCATACGGTGAGCGACAGTATACGGTCGAAGACATTGCAGGACATCGCTGGACTTTCTCGCAGACTCTATCCGACACCGATCCGGAAGAGTGGGGCGGCTCAGCAGCGAAGAGATAGGCACCAGCAGCCTCCATTACCTCGTCAGGCATCAAGAAGCGTTGAGCAACGCAGGCACAGCTGCGCGGATGATCGCGTTCATGACTTCTATCCGTTCGTCGCGCTGTCATGGACGGTCTGCAACCGACCAAGTCTTCAGTGAACGAATCCCGATGCCAGATCAGCGTTGCGCCGTTTTTCATGATCGAGTCGGACATTGCGAGTTCCGACAATTCTTGACATAACTCCGATTCGATTCGGGTTTCTCCGATTGGTGCGGTGATTCACCCCCCGTGCACTGAGAAAGGGTTGGATCATGCACCTTTTTCAATTGCACGATCCATATCGAGAAAACCAACTGACAGAGATTTTGCGAAAGCCGAAATGTCTGAACGGTTCCTAATCGGAGGACAAAAACACTATGCGTATACGTGGCTTCATCGCCCCCCTATTTTTAAATTTTGCTCTATTCGCGCTGGCTGGTTGCGGAAGCTCAAGCGATCAGCCGACCCCACCACCCGGCGGCAGTTTCAGCAATATCAATCTAAATGGCACTTATGTAGTTTCGTTTTCTGGGTACGACACCAGTAACGGATACGGAAGTTATTTTTCAGTTCTCGGAAGCGTTACAGCCAACGGCAGCGGTGGTTTTACGAACGGCACAATCGATATCGATGATCCCGCGTTGGGTTCCGCCTTGCGAACTAATTATGCCTTCACACATCTGTCGACAACCGGGACCTACAACGTCACACCTGATGGCAGAGGCACTGGCAACATCTCCGTTTCAATCAACGGTACGAATGTTCAATTCGGTCTCGATTTCGTTCTTACATCGAACTCGCACGGTTCCATCAGTCGTTTCGATAACTACGGGAGCGGCAGCGGCTCTATCGACCTGCAAAGCGCGAATCTCGCACAAAGCAGTCTCGCCGGTTCTTATGCGTTCGGGTTTAATGGAGTTGATTCGACCGTAGTCAATTCTCTGTCGACGGTTGGCGCCTTCACTCTAGATGGGAACGGTCAGGTGACAGCGGGACAGCAGGATTTCGGCGACAACGGGAACTCGAGGGGACTGAGAAATCTCCCCATCAGCGGTTCCGTTCTTGTGGGGGTGCCCGGCTCGTCTCAACTTACGACAAGCGCCTTCGGATTCGGGACACTGCATTTCGACGTATGGGCGATCGATTCCACCCATTTGAAATTCATCGAAACCGACTCCGTCGGCTATATGGAAGGCGATGCGATTTCTTCAACAGGGCATACTTCTTTCCCATCTGGCCCACTGGTGCTTGCTCTTTCCGGAGAGGACGTCTCTGAAGGGCCGTTTGCCGCCGGCGGCCTGCTCATGTCGGACGGAACAGGCCAGATCACTTCCGGGCTGGAAGACATCAACGACCAGGGAATCGTCGCGGAAGCACCAAGCGTTACCGGAAGCTTTTCATCAAGCGGGCCACGCACTGTGCTGACACTTAATGGGATCTATAACGGCATTCTGACGAACAACACACTCGGTGCAGCAAGCTATACGTTCGCCGCTTATCCATACGATGGAGGCGCATTCCTGCTCGAAGCCGACAATGGCGCAGGCTCCACCTTCGGAATTTCCGGCGGCAATCTCTATGTTCAGAGCGCGACCTCGATAGAAGCCTCTCAGGGCTACGGATTGAATCTCTCTGGCGTCAATGGCAATGGAGAGGTCGACTCGATCGCTCAATTTACGACGTCGGGAAGCACCATGTCCGGACTTTACGATGCGAATAATCTTGGCTATTTGGTTGCCGGCGCGAGTCTCGGAACCGGAAGCTACTCGATCAATTCAAACGGTCGCGGCTCACTCTCATTTCCCGGCTTGCAGGTAAATGCAAATTCTTATATCCCCGCGCTTAATGCGACGATTTACGTCCTCGATAGTTCCACTGCGCTCCTCTTGGAAACGGACTCGAGCCAGCTGTCAATCGGGACGATTCAACTCCAGAACCCCCCGAGCGGATCTTCCATGGCCCAACTTTCAACTGCACGCCCGCAATTCACCATTGTGAATCCGGTATTGGCAGCCCATGGTTCGGTTCATTTGAAGCGCTAGGAAGAAGTGGTCTCGCCGACCAGGCGAGACCACTTCAAACGATATCTTCGATCATGAGTAGCGAAGGTAGATGACCCGTCCAGCAAATCCGTGTTTAGACGAGACAACAGATGGGTCTTTCGCGATGTTCGCAAATACAAGGTAATCAAATCACGCGAGCTTCAGACAGTCTCTAATACTCTCTTGAGACTTTCGAGGTCACGATGTATCGCCCCTCTCATCATGGAGAATACGGGAGCCAGGAAGATGTATCTGAAACGAAGCGTAAAGTGGGCAGCGCATGTAATCCATGCACCTTCCGGAGCTGGATCAACTTTGAAGCGCCATTCAGCTCGCTTGAAGTATCTGGCGTTGCCATCTGAGCTGGTCAACTGCACCGTAGCTCCCTCTACCGGGTCAGCTTTGCTGACGCGGTACGACATCTTCCCACGCTTTGTATCGGTACCTCGTTTATCCACGATGCCAAATGTGGAAAACTCGAAGCCAACTCCAGGCACGGTATCGGGGTTCTGGCACACGCTTCCTACGCCACGATCCCATTGAGGAACATTCGAGTAATCGCTCAGATAGCTCCACACCTCTTCAGGTGTTCGCGAAACTAGAATTCTCGTTTCTAAGTGCATGTAGCCTCCCTTCAGGAGCCACCCAACATTGGCACGTCGGTATCGAATACACCGGTTTCAATCGTGTCGCCGTGTTTCATTTGCACGATGATCCGATAAAGGCCCGGCGATGGAAAGCCATAGGGAAAGGAGACGGTATTAGGCAGCCCATTGCTGACCATATCCATCCCAGGCATTGTTCCCATATCGATCGCAGTCGAATGGCTCTGATCGTTCTTTGAGGCATTGGAGTTTGCGATATCCATTGCGGCCATTGCCATCGTGCCACCGGGGTGCACATGAGCAAAGACACTCCCATCGGATTTTACGAAGGCAGCATGGCCAAGCATCCCCATGTAAAGGGCAATATCGCGAGGTGGTCTCCCCTCCGGGTCCAGGAGTTCGAATCGAAGTGTCTCAGGCTTTCTCGGAATCTGTGGCGCAGGGGTCTTCCAGATCATGGTGTAACCATCCGGAAGCTTGAAACGCTGCTCCTCCGAGCTCTGTTTCGTGTCACCCGCCCCAGACTGTCGCTTCCGAGCGGCAGCGCCAGAGATAATCGGAAGCGCTTTACCTTCGGCGTCGTCGCCGCGTAGTGGAAGCCCGTGGACTGGCGGAACAGTCAGTTCAGAGACCATGGTCTCGGGAAAGCCACTGGCATGGACCACATCCGCGTAGAGCCGATAGTCGCCGGCAGGCATGGATGGCAATGCAAGCCGAAATTCCCCGCCGCCGGTCGGTTGAGGATGCAAATGAAAGAGGACGTCCATATCCGGCCACCGGAGCGCATAGAGATGCATCTCGTGATTGTGATCGGGAATGAAATCGTCCATACTTCGTTGACGAAGCCAGCCGGGATCGCGCAGCTTTAGATCAAGGATATTTCCGTCTTCTAAAGCAGAGGCCATTTGCAGAGGTCTATAGATGTTGCCGGCATACTCCGCTGCATCGACCGTCCACCAGTGATCTCCAAAAACAACGGCCACCACCAGTGCGAGCGATGCGATTGCCATGGCAATGCGGCCTCGCTTTGTGTCTGTAGCCGAGCTAGTCTGTCCCGGTTTCAGCATCGCTTTGCTTGATGCAGCACCCACGATACCCACCATGCCTAACAAAAGAGCTATTCCAAGAATCGCAAGCAGTGTTCCAAGATCCTTATGCATTGACTGCGTGACAGTAGCGGTTGCGGGCAACGGGATAGACAAGGTTCCTTCTCCGTTCTTGCCATTGACCACGAAGCGAACCTGCCACGACCCAGCACCCATAATCCAAAGGTGGCCTGTGAAGAACTGAACATCTTTCGATGGCTTCTGCATGGTGTCAGGGACCGGAGGGTGCTTCGCAGCTTCCCCAGTCAAAGGCGTCGGAGTGATCGTGATGTTATCAACTCCCGGCGATTCTGTTCGTACTTCAATCTCTGCAACACCCGGGATTACGAGCGGCGGGCGCAGCACGACCGACATCTTGTAGGGACCCGCTTGTCCCTCAGCGTAAACGTCGGGACTACCCACATGGGCGTATCCGGATGTTGCTGAAGACAAAATCAAAATACAAGGCAACCATTTCAATCTCTTCATCGCTGTATCTTTCGCATCCAGTCACCGACAGTTAGTCCGAGCCACACGCTGATCGCGGCACATATCGTCGATAGTGCGAGGCCTTTTATAAGCATGGAAGGCTGATCGCCGCGAATGAATTGGCGGAGCACGACTGGTGCCCATGGAGGTACGGAGAATGGGTGAGAACCTGTGGCGAAGAATCGGTTATTGGATGCGGGGGTCATGAGAAAGCTGGCAAAAGGCCACTCAACCGCCAACAGGCTAAAGACAAACAGAGGCCCGCTGAGCGCAGCTGCCCACAGCTTGCCGAGACTTCCTACTCTCGTCCAGAAAAGATCCAGCAGGATCGCTGGAACAAGCAGAAGCATAGGAAATTGTGGAGGGACGAAATGTGTGACCGGCTGATAGACGGGTCCCAGTTTCGGTTCAGCCGGAAATAGCGGCAGGATCAGGATGAATGCAATAACAGACGCGATGTAGATGACCGCGATCGATGTGGCTGCCCATTTGTATCGCGAAGCTCTCGACGTTGCCGCAAAACACACCGGAACGCCGATGCTTAGAGCAATGTAGGGAAGGGAGGTATGAAGTAGGACGTCGCGCGTGAATTCCATACAAAAAAACATGACGGACATGAGCAAAACACTGGAGAGATACAACACCAGCTTTCGCAATCGCGAAAAGAGTATTGGCTGGCCTTCAGCACGGTTCAAGGCGGACATGATGAGCAGCAATGCCCCAGCCTCGATCGCTACATCGCCTAGTATCAACAAAGTATGAGGAGGGCTGACAATCTTCACATCTAGCCCATAGGCGTTATGCCACCAGTTATCGAACGGTGCAGAGGTCAACATCGCGAGCCCGCCCCATGCAGCTAGAAATGCACCGAGAGGGCCACTGAGACCCATGACCTGTACAGACGTTGCAATCAATTCCGTGGGTCGCTGAAACGTAGCCTTGAGGATCAAGTATCCACACGCGATGCCCGCCAGGACACCACAGAGGTAAATTGCAATGTGCGCCGGCGTCCAGAAAGTGTCTCGACCGATCGATTGATGCCAGGACACATCCCATCTCCCACCGATCGATGCTGAAGTCACAGCGAGCGTCAAGCACCACGAGTACCATGGAATATCCCCCTCACGTTTCGAGGCATACCTAATGGGTTCCGCAACAGTTGCCATGTCTGCTCCTACGATTGGAAATCCCAATCAATTCCGTTCGTATCTCAAGGATACGAACGGGGAGACTGACCTGCGCATTTCGCTTTGTCAAGTTTTGTCGTGCCGGCAATTTGGAACAGTGCTTCGACCTGTATGGTTCATATCTTGAGGTCTTGCCCCAAATTGATCTGTTCGACGGAGAATGGCGCCTTCTCAACCTCATCAGCGCCCTCGCGTACAGGCAATAACTCCTCGATAGCCCAGAAACGCATGGATGGATCGATTTTTGCGTGAGTGATCAACAACTTTTATATTGGGGTCTGTCGCGCTGCGGCTGAGGTCAAGCGGCTTCGCTAAAGTCGGCTTCTGGAAAGTGGATTGGATAGTTCCCCTGAATGTGTTTGCTGTCGAGAAAGTGCCACTTGATGACAACAGGCCAATGCACTTATTCAGACGAGGGTGTAGTTCAAAGCCGGGTTCCGGACGGATGATCGGCTAACCGGAAATTAGACTACATCAACAGAGTGACTACCTGATTTGGAGAGGGTAGTAGTAGGACGCCTGATCCTGCTCATGGGTCGTTGAAAGGAAATAAGACCCCGGTTGGGATTCCCGCAGGTCGAGATAGACGGAGACTTCTTTTCGATCTCCCGGGCCGATTGCCGCTCCGTTGCCATGGGCCAGGAAGTCACGACCTTCCTTATCGCGGGTCACGGCTATGTCATATCGGCCGGGTTCGCTATAGCGGGGAAGGATGATTGTTATCTTCACGAGCGCAGCGGGCAACAACACAGCCTGCAGCTGACCAGGCTGCTCCCCGCGAAATGTTCCGGCATTCCAAAGATCCACGGTTCGGGGAATTGCAGTCATGCGCGCCACCTGCTGCTGCGTGCTTGCTCCACGGCGACTCAGTACAAAAAACCCGACGGCGATCAGTAGGCAAGAGGCAATTGCGACTGTCAGTGCCAGTCGTCTCCGTTGCGAATTATCTTCGCGCCGGAATTCCAGTAACCGGCTCATGCAAATGGGACAATTCGCTGCATGATCGACTCTTGGGTCTGATAGTTGTATATGTCGGGATTTTCTTGCCAAGCTCTTGAGAAAGGCTTCATCGGGACAAGGACCGGCAGCAGTTGCGCTCCCGGCGAGCACGCACTCCTGATGCCGCTGCGCAATCCAGGCTTCAAAACGATCTTCACGGCCTGAAAGGTTAGTCAGTTTTAGCCACATTGTGAGGGATCTCCAGGTTGAGAGAGAGCGTGGAGCAACGACTCGACCTCCCGGAAGTAGGCACGTCGCACAACAGTATGGTCCATGTCGAGATCTTCAGCGATCTTCCTCCACGAATATCCTAACCAACGCCATCGCACGATTGATTGGGCAAATGGCGAAAGCTTCGCAAACAGTTCGTTCGCGTAGATCCTTTGCTCTACCGCTGGTTGACCAACATACAGGTTCTCCAGACCGAGCAACGATCCGTATTGAACTTCTCGACTCTTCTTCGCTGCTAGTTGTCGGGCTCGACGCTTGATAACGCTCTTTACGCGCTGCGAGAGTGTTCTGTCTGGACAGTCCGGATGCCGACCGATGTAGCCGGAGACGTTCTGCACAGCACGATCCATGAGGTCATGGGCTGCGGCTTGATCGTTCAGGTAGGTCCAGGCACAAAGAACCGCATAAGGCCATGCTGCCTTGGCAGCGGCCTCCAGTCTCTGATCAGACGCAGGGTGCCCGGTCGAATAGGCCCAACTCCACGTCAGCTCTTGCCAGATGCGACCATGTGGCTGCATACGTGAGCGACCGTCTCGAATGGGTTAACCACTTCTACCCGAAAAGTATAGACCACGGTGACACGAATTTATTGTTGCTCATTTGCCCCAAAGGCAGAATAGAAGTGCCTTTAGTAGATATGGGACAGATTGCTCTTGTCTCATTTAGGGTCTATCGGCGGTGAAATATGCTTGTGAGTACACCAGAACAGCCTCATTGTGATTCGACAACGAATCGAGGTTGGCAAGGCTTAAAACAGGTGGATGAGGACCAAACGAATTCTGCCAGCACCAAACAAAAGAGCCAAAAGCAAGTCGCGAATCGTGCACAGAATGCAAGAGAATGCTCGGCTCAATTCGCAATCACCCTCATTCAGGGTAAATGGAAGACGCGGATTCTGTCCCAGCTTCAGCATGGCCCAACTCGCTTGAGTCAGTTGCGCAGGATGTTTCCCGAGGCATCGAAGAAAATGCTCACCCAGCATCTCCGCGAATTGGAAAGAGACGGCCTCGTTGTACGGATCGATCTCAGTAGTCGATTGCGGCATGTGGAGTATTCCTTATCTCCACTGGGCCTTGCTGCATTGAGTTTGATAGAGGTATTGACGAATTGGGGTAGGGAGTATCTGCGTTACTAGCAAATCCGCCAGAATGCGTCCGGAAATCAGTCGAAGTCGGGGGTCGCCCAAAACTAAAAAATCTAAGGAAGGCTTCATATTGTCGGCAACTCCCAGCAATGCAGTCCAGACTTTCGCTTTGCACATCGTAGATAGCCGTTTTGATAGTGTTTGCTCATTCTCGAAACCCCTCCTGTTGCGAGGTAATGAACGTCAAGTCTCAGGGGCTTCTACAAGATACAGGCGACAAGGGGAAGTACGACTCAGATTGTCAGAGTGATCCTTCATGGGCAGTATCGTCAAAGGACTTTCTAAAGGGGGTGTTCTATTTGTATGAACATAACAGCCCACAAGAACGGTAGACGTGAAGTAGTTTGCTCATAATTCCAGGAAGTATTATCAGTGTTCGACGTAATGATTACTGGAGGCGTCCTTCGTGAATCGGACAATTCTCGGGGAGATCGCAAGTCTCCAAAGGACCACTGGAGTGGTCCGGTAGAATGCGTACCCGAAACGCAGCGTCAAGTAGACCTCACCGGCGTGTCTCTCGCGGTCGTCGATCCTCTACGACTTCTTACACACAAACGGCGCGACATGAAAACTCACTCCCACACATGCTAACTTCGGTGCATTCCTTAAGAAGTTGATCGCTGTTGGAATTGGTTCTAGAATCTCCTAAAAGTCATCCTTTGTCCCTCGTGCTCCGTGCGCACCATCTAAAGCCAACAAGCCTACGATGTCATGGGAGGATTATTGTGCAGCTTTCGGGCTACTTCCTCGACCGCCTTCGCGAAGATGGAGAGTTCACTCTATACCGGGCACACCCGAAGCAAAGAGAACTGACCTCCGTGCTTCTGTTGGTGCCAGCCTCAACGCGGCCCGGCCCGGAGACGCTCAAAAAGATCGATTACGAATACTCATGGAGGAGTGAACTGGCCCGGACCGTGCGGCGTCAGGCCGTTGCAGAGCGAGGTGTTCAGATATCGCTGGTACTTGAAGATACTGGCTGCGAAACTCTTGATTCGATTCCTTTGGTCATGAATATTCCAGGGTTCCAAACAACTGACCCCGGATCGGCCATGCTGGACATTCAACGACATCCGAAACAATCGACCGGCTTCGTAAGGTTCCTTGCTCGGAACACAACCCGTCAAAAGAGATTCGGCTTCTGGCTCTACTGTTGGCTCCTATTTCTCTGCGTCCCCCTTTACGGGATCGACCGCGATCGCACACTCGACCAGCTCTATCACACAGGCTGGACCTATGCCGAAGGAGCACCGGGCCAAGTAAATGCGTTGGCCCAAACCACGGATGGCTATTTGTGGCTAGGGACTGCAACCGGATTGTTCCGTTTCGATGGAATTCGATTTCAGCCCTACATATCGCAATCCGGAAAGACCTTTCCACAACGCAGTGTGATTTCTCTGTTCGCCGTACCAGATGGAGGCTTATGGGTGGGCTATCGGTACGGAGGGGTTAGCTTCATCAACAATGGGACGGTGACCAACTACGGAAAGGAGCAGGGGCTTCCTGCCCATCCGGTGTCAGCCTTCGCACGTGACCGGAAAGGTGCGATTTGGATAGCAGCGGGGGAGGATGGTCTGGCCCGACTGGAAGGCTCACGCTGGAGAAAGGTTGGATCTGATTTGGGGTTCGAAGGTGTAGCGTACACCGTTTTCGTGGATCATAGAGGCACTGTTTGGGTGGGGACGGCGACAAGCGTCGAATATCTTGTGGAGGGCGCCCACCATTTTAAGGTGGCTGCAAAGGGCCTCGTACTTGTCAAAAACTTTGCTGAGTCGTCCGACGGTACATTATGGATGGCAGAACTGGGCTATGGGGTGAGACCTGTTTCGTTGCCGGGAAAAAGGGCAGGGCCGGCAATTTTCGTAGGATCTCAGGCAGTCACATTTGACCATCAAGGAAGTCTTTGGATTACCTCGCTGGGAAGCGGAATCCGCAGGGTCCCGTATCCGGAATATCTCCATCAACTGCAGAAGAGAGGCCCCTCTGCCTGGCAATTCCATAATTCTGAGGTGCAGGGGTTCAGCGAAAAGGATGGTCTAACAAGCGACTTCATAAATTGCGTTCTGCAGGACCGCGAGGGCAATATCTGGTTCGGTACGAGCGCAGGATTAGACCGATTCCGGCAGAGCCCTGTGGTCTCGGTCCCTCTTCAGCCAATTTCGTATCGCGGGGCTCTACCGATCCCAGCGTTGCACTCCTTTACAACAAACGCGCTGGTAGCAGGCGACGACGGAGCGATTTGGGCTGCGGGTATGGGGCCTAAGCTTCTGCTGAAGGTTCAGAAGGGCAGAATCCTGACCCAACTGCGCGACCGGATGGTGGACTCCGCCTATCGAGATCCGAAAGGCCTTGTCTGGCTCGCGACGTCGTGGTCTTCGTTCTGCCACTCCGACGTATGTTTGGACGCGATTGGTTTGAAGCAACGAGCGATCATGTACAGGAACCATGGCGCTGTACCTGCTGGGCACGGGCTGATACTGCGCCAACTCGATCTGCCAACAGGAGATGGGATCGGTCGAAGTGTGCAATCGCACGTGAAAGCAATCACTCAGGACGGGTTGGGTAGGTTATGGATATCCATGGAGTCAGGAACTTTTCGACTAGAAAGGTCCGGTTGGACCAGCCTCGCGAGCCTCGGTGGCCCACGGGGCACCGCAACTTCAGAGTTTACTGATTCAGAAGGACGTATCTGGTTCGGATTCGCTAATACGGTTGCGATGCTGGATGAAGATAGAGTCAGGATTTTTTCTGGCAAAGACGGCGTTCAGATAGGGGCCGTCACGTCTATCCAGAGCAAAGGGACAAAGATCTGGATTGGTGGAGAGTTCGGTCTGGAATTCTTTGATGGCAGCCATTTTCAGCCGGTGAATCCATCAAATGGCAGTGTCTTCGGAGGTATTTCCGGAATCGTTGCCGTTCCAGAAGACGGGCTATGGTTTTCCGAAAATCGGGAAATCATTCACATTCCTGAAGCTCAGCTTCGAGACTTGAGCTCTGACAAAGTGAAATTCGAGAGCTTCGGTTTGCTGGATGGGTTGACCGCAGATCTTAGGGGTTCCCTCGCCTCACCGTCAGCCGTTCAAACAACGGACGGCCGCATTTGGTTTGCCACAACCAAGGGGTTCGCTTGGATCGATCCCAGGCGAATCATACGGAACACAGTTCCACCGACAGTGTTCATTGAGTCTGTTACTGCTAATGGCAGGAAATACAACACCTCCACATCTTTGAGGTTGCCGTCCCGAATTGCAAATTTACAAATCTCCTATACGGCCCCAAGTCTCACGATTCCTGAGCGGGTTCGCTTTCGCTACAAGCTCGAAGGACAAGACAAGGAATGGCAGGATGCAGGAACGCGCCGGGAGGCTTTCTACACGAACCTCGATCCGGGATCTTATCAGTTCCATGTGATCGCGTGTAACAACGACGGGGTCTGGAACGACACAGGCGTATCTGTCGATTTCTCGATCGCCCCCGTCTACTATCAGACCCGTTGGTTCCGCGCGCTGTGCTTGGCGTTTTTCATGGTACTGATCTGGCTACTCTATCGACTGCGGGTCCGCAACGCCGAGCAGCGTTACCTCGAACGCAATCGCGCGGCAGAAGCGCTTGCGGCGCGGGCAGCGATATCTCTTGAGAATACGCGGCTCTATCGAGATCTTGAAGAACGTGACCGGAAGATCCGGCGCTTGGTCGATTCGAATATTATCGGGATCGTCATCTGGGATCTCGACGGGCGGGTTATTGATGCCAACGACGCGTTTCTCCATATGGTTCAGTACGAGCGGAAGGATCTGCAAGGAGGTCTTCGCTGGTTCGACATCACCCCTCCGGAATGGCAAGAGGCGCACGCTCGCTACGAGGCGGAAGAACTTAAAGCAACCGGCATGATGCAAGCCCGTGAGAAAGAGTATTTCAGGAAGGACGGCAGCCGTGTTCCTGTGCTGATCGGAGCAGCTTGCTTCGAAGGCCAGCCCGACCAAGGAGTTGCCTACATTGTCGATTTGACAAAACAAAAGCGCGCTGAGGAAGCTCTGCGGCGTAGCGAAGCTTATCTAGCCGAAGCGCAGAGACAAACCCATACAGGAAGTTGTGCCATTGGTGGCAAAAGCCGCGAGATCATCTACTGGTCGGACGAGATGTTCCGACTTTTTGGCTTTGATCCAGATCAGGGTGTGCCCCTCTGGAACCAATGGGTGCAGCGGATACACCCAGAAGACCGCGACAGGTTCAAGATGGCAGGGGATAGGATGTTTGGCGAAAAAGTGCACTGCGACGTCGAGTTTAGAATCGTGAAACCCGATGGAACAGTTAAACACGTTCATGGTATCGGCCACCCTGTCTTGAGTCCTACCGGAGAGCTTCTTCAAGTGGTCGGTACGATGGTCGACGTTACGGAGAGCAAGCAGGCCAAAGAAGCGCGTGATCGGGTGCGCCAGCTAGAGGCGGATCTGGCACATACCATCCGTGTAAGCACGATGGGCGAGCTGACCGCCTCGCTGGCACACGAAATCAAGCAGCCGATTGGGGCGGCGGTCACAAATGCGCAATCGTGCTTACGATTAATCGATCGCCTTGAGCCCGACCTGCCGGAAGCGCGAGAAGCTGCTTTGGAAATGATCAAAGACGCCAGACGTGCAGCCGAGATCATTGATCGTGTCCGGCTGCTGTTCCAAAAAGGTTCCTCTCAATTGGAAACGATTGATCTAAACCAAGTGATCGAAGAGATGGTCATTATGATGGGTGAGGAAGCAAATCAGCATGCAGTGACCATTCGCACCGAGCTTGCGCAGGGGATCCCTAATGTAATGGCAGACCGTGTGCAGTTGCAACAAGCATTGATGAATCTCATGCTCAATGCTATTGAGGCGATGCAGGGTAAGGGTGGTGAGCTCAGGGTAGAATCGCAGTTAGCCCTGGATGGTCAACTGCTAATCTCAGTGAGTGATACCGGAGTGGGACTACCTATCGAGAATTTAGATAACATTTTCAACGCGTTCTTCACCACAAAGCCTCGCGGCACGGGTCTGGGATTGGCGATTACTCGCTCCGTAATCCAGTCGCATGGTGGCCACATTTGGGTTACCGTAAACTCCGGAGGAGGGGCGACGTTTCAGTTTACGCTGCCCATTAGGGAGGCAGCCTCCGAATGATCTCCGCCGATTCACCTATTGTATTGATCGTCGACGATGATGCTCGCATGCGCGCGGCGACGCAGCGCCTGTTGAAGACAGTAGGTCTGGATTCCGAGTCGTTTGCTACCCCGGAGGAATTTCTACAGCATAACCGTCCAAATGCTCCCTGCTGCCTCATCTTGGATCTACGGCTTCCCGGAATGAGCGGGTTGGAGATCCAGAGAAAATTAATTGACATGGGAGTGCAAATCCCTATCATTTTCATCACTGGCCATGCAGACATCCCAGTGACTGTGAAAGCGATGAAGTCAGGAGCAGTGGAATTTCTGACTAAGCCTTTTCGCGATCAGGACCTCATAGATGCGATTCAAGAAGCCCTACGGCGTGACATAGAAATGAGGCAACAGCAGAGCGAGATTGCGGAATTGAAGGAACGCTATGCGAGGTTGACGGCGCGAGAGCGCGAGGTAATGCTTCTTATTGTTTCTGGCATGCTCACAAAGCAGATTGCCTCGAAACTTGGCACGACCGAAGTCACTGCGGCCGTCCATCGTGGGCAGGTGATGCACAAGATGCAAGCCAACTCGCCCGCCGAACTGGGAAGAATGGCAGAAAAGCTTAAGCTGCCGGCTATCGTTTAGCTTTGGATCGCTAATCGCCGCAACCTCTCCTATGGCCATTTAAAGGGTTCCTTATACATACATATCAGTGCCTCTATCACAATCAATAATTGCATTGTGCGCCGAGCGAGTCGATCCTGTATGTGTATGGCCACAGAGAGGAAGGGAAAAATGGTTGCCGTTATCGAGGACGACGAATCGTACCGCGCCGCCGTGCAGCGTTTGCTGAAATCGGCAGGTTTTTCAGTGCAATCGTTTGGCTCCGCTGAGGCTTTCTTAAACTCTGGCCAGCAACACGAAACTGGGTGTCTGATCTCCGATATAAGAATGCCGGGGATGTCAGGATTAGAGCTCCAGTCCAAACTGAACTCTGATCATTGTCGGATTCCGACAATTTTCATCACCGCACATGGCGACGAAAAGATGCGACTGCAGGCTATGCGAGGCGGTGCAGTGAAATTTCTCACGAAGCCTTTTGACGACGAAACTCTACTTGAGGCTGTTCGAGTGGCCCTGACAAATTGAGGGCAGATCCCTGTTAGCGGTACAGTTCAGTAGGAGGCATTTGTGGTCTCTCTGGAGACACCTCGGTGTGGTGAACAAGGCGAAAGAGACCGCGAATTTGCCCAAATTGTAGGTAGTAGCACTGCTCTGGAATCTGTACTCGCCGAAGTCGAGCGTGTGGCACCAACTGATTCCACCGTGCTGGTCCTTGGAGAAACCGGTACCGGCAAGGAGTTGATCGCGCGTGCTATTCACAATATAAGCTCACGCTGCGGACACCCCTTCGTGAAGTTGAACTGCGCGGCCATTCCCTTCGACCTGTTGGAGAGTGAGCTGTTTGGGCACGAGAAAGGTGCCTTTACCGGGGCCGTAGCACAAAGAGTAGGCCGTTTCGAAATGGCGGACACCGGCACGCTCTTCCTGGACGAAATAGGGGACTTACCACTTGCCCTGCAACCGAAACTCTTGCGCGTTTTGCAGGAACAAGAGTTCGAGCGACTGGGAAGCGGGCGTACACATCGCATCAACATTCGTCTTGTGGCCGCCACTCATCGCGACCTGACCCATATGGTCGCGCGCGACGAATTCCGCAGCGATCTTTACTACCGGCTGAATGTATTTCCTGTCCACATACCGCCTTTGAGGGAGCGACGAGATGACATACGTCAGCTGATCCTGCACTTCGTAGAGGTATTCTCCCGGCGCATGGGGAAGCGGATTGAGCAGATACCAGAAACAACAATGAATGCATTCTCTACATACCATTGGCCCGGCAATGTGCGTGAACTCCAGAACCTGGTTGAACGCGCAGTGATCCGATCGGACAACGGAGTGCTCCCAAATCCCCTCTCAGCATCACGGGCCTCTAGTGACTCTGTCCTCAAACTCGAAGCGGATCTCCTGCCTCTTGAGGAGTCCGGCAGGAGAATAGAACCGGGAGCTATACCCGAGGCGCAGTCCACGGATTCACTCGAGAATATACAACGCCAACACATTTTGCGGGTACTCGATAGAACTTCCTGGGTGATCAGCGGACCCAACGGCGCAGGGGCCATCCTCAATGTCCATCCCAACACACTTCGCAGTTTGATGAACAGGCTAGGGATTCGGCCCCAAGCGCCGCCACGTACTCGACGTGGCCACGAATTTCCCCAGACGACACATGATGCGTGTCCGGGATAAGGCCAACCTCTAGTTTGGCACGCTTGCGACGATCCGCTATGACCACGGCCCCAATATATTCAGTTGCCATCTTCTGGAATTGGCCATCGAGTAAAAACCTGCGCGAAGCACATCCGACCTGGCATGCCGATGACGAACGCCTGTGTGGCAAGCTTCAATGGCAAGATTCCATAACGAGTGCTTGAATACTGGCGGGTTCTGAAACTTTTTCGATGCGCCGGAATCGGCACCAGGCATAAATTTCACCAGGCCTCACTCCGCGCTGAGATACAAACACCGAACTAGTTCGCGGAGCGGTAGCTATGCCACATTTTGCACAGGACTTGCGATCCACGATATGTCGTGAACTAGAAGGCACGGAATTGGTGGATGACGAAATATCGGGTCCACCCTTCACTCGTTCCAACGTTCTCTCACGCTAAGCCTCTTTGTTCTACGTAGATTCGCAATAAGTACCCAATCGGTCACTTTGGCAATCCGTGTGCATTCCTGTACGGCAACAGGGGATGAAAATTCAGCAGTTCTTAACACAAGTGAAGCAAGGGATGAATGGGATTCTTCCGATGAAGTAGGGCTCGGCGGACGGATCAGTAACCACAACTTGAGAAGTAAACACTCACCTCCGAGAGATTCTCGGACTTAACGTGCTCGATTGCGAGCGTTACGAAAGGACAATCATGAAAATCGTAGTCATTGGCGGTACTGGACTCATTGGATCGAAACTTGTGAAAAAGCTTCAGGAGCACGGGCACGAAGCCGTGGCCGCATCGCCCAATACCGGTGTCAACAGCATTACCGGAGAGGGACTGGCCGAAGCGCTGAAGGGTGCATCGGTGGTCGTTGACGTATCGAACTCTCCCTCCTGGGAGGACGCCGCGGTGATGAAGTTCTTCGAAACATCGACTCGTAACCTCCTCTCTTATGAAGCGGCCGCAAGTGTGGGACATCACGTTGCGTTGTCGGTGGTGGGAACAGAACGGCTGTCCGAAAGCGGTTACTTCAGAGCAAAGATTGCTCAGGAGAAGCTGATCAAAAGCTCACCTGTTCCTTATTCGATTGTTCACGCGACGCAGTTCTTCGAGTTCCTCAAGGGTCTCGCTGACATTTCCGTCGTCGACGGCAAGGTGCATTTGCCACCTGTTCTTTTCCAGCCGATGGCTGCCGACGATGTCGCGGCTGGCGTAGGCAGGATCGCGGTGGGCCAGCCGGTAAATGGCACCGTCGAAATAGCAGGGCCGGAACAGTTTCGTGTGGATGAACTAGTCAAGCGGCGATTAGCTGCACTCAAAGATCCTCGCGAAGTCATCGCTGATCCAAACGCGCTTTACGCTGGGGCAAAGCTCAGTGAGAGAACGCTGGTTCCGGGCAATAACGCACGACTCGGCGAGATCCGTTTCGAAACCTGGCTCACTCAGTCAGGGGCACAAATTCCCAGTGCGCATCCTCAGCCCACGGGCGTTGCAGAGGTGACCAAGGAAAGAGAGAGCCAAAAAACAGCTAGCTGATATCACCATCGCGGATGCTTTTGGTGAGCGGGGTATGACAAGCACAACTCGCCTTTAGTTTGTTGGAGTCACGTGGCCGGCAAGACGGAAACCACACTATTGGCTGCGTGCCCAACAATAACTCGTACGGCGCTAGGCGTAATCGCGAAGCGCCGACGATACACACGACGCATTGAAGTGGCGATGATCAAACGAAAGGTTAATCTATGACATTCACAAAAGTAATTTTGGCATTGGCATGTCTAATGCCCACCACAATTCTGGCACAGGAAGCAAAGGTGACGCAGCTCATGTCGAAAGACCTGACAAGAATTCCTGGTAAAGAAGGTCTGATGCTCACCGTGGAATATCCGCCGGGCAGTTCGGACCCAATACATCGCCACAATGCATATGGGTTCATTTATGTGTTGGAAGGCTCGATCGTGATGCAGGTGAGAGGCGGAAAACAAGTGACTTTGACGCCAGGTCAAACCTTCTACGAAGGCCCAGATGATGTCCACATCGTTGGCCGGAATGCAAGCAAAACCAAGCCAGCTAAATTTGTCGTGTTCTTTGTTAAGGACAAAGGCGCTCCCATACTGATGCCCGCTAAGTAGAACCACAAACGCGAGTAGCTATGTTTGAAAAAGAGCGAAGGAGAAATTCATATGAGCACGATCACAGTGAAGGATGGCACGACAATCTACTACAAAGACTGGGGCAAGGGCCCGGTCGTTACGTTTTCACACGGATGGCCGTTGAATTCCGATGCATGGGACGAGCAAATGCTTTTCCTGGTCCAGAATGGATTCCGCGTGGTCGCACACGACAGGCGAGGGCATGGCAGGTCGAGCCAGGCTTCGTGCGGAAACGACATGGATGGATACGCCGATGATCTTGCGGCGGTCATTGAGGCACTTGACCTCAGAAATGTCACTCTTGTAGGTCACTCAACTGGCGGGGGCGAAGTTGCGCGCTACATTGGACGTCACGGTACAAAGCGAGTGGCCGCAGCTGTCCTGATCGCCGCTGTGCCTCCGATACTGGTAAAGTCCGTCGCCAATCCTGAGGGTATCCCGATCGAAGTGTTCGACGGATTGCGAAGCGGTCTTACCAAAGACCGTTCGCAGTTCTACAAAGACTTTGCCATGCCATTCTACGGTGCTAATCGGCCTGGTGCGAGCGTCTCGCAGGGGATGCTGGAGCAGTTCTGGTTATGGAGCATGCAGGGCGGTCTCAAGAATATCTACGACAGCATCAAGGCGTTCTCAGAGACCGACTTCACTGAAGATCTCAAGAATTTCGATGTTCCAACACTGGTGATGCACGGTGAGGACGACCAGATCGTCCCGATAAACGATTCCGCAAAGAAATCAGTGAGGCTGATTAACGGCGCCAAGGCACTCTACTATCCAGGCAAACCACATGGCCTGACTTCGACGGATGCGGACCAGGTCAACGCGGACTTGCTGAAATTCGTGAAGTCCGTTCGAGAAGATCGCGAGGCAGCCTGAACGTTTATGAAGTCTTATGTTTGAAGCTTGTGCGCTGCCACGCAGGAGGAACGGAGTTTTCGCGATTTCTTCCGCTTATCACCAACGAAGGAGAATCGCAGTCAGTTGGTGGACTCTGGGTGTGTGGCGCATAAGGAAACATTCGTGAATCAAGTCAAACGAACCTCGACAGAGGTTCGGCGGAAATGATCCGGGGTACTGCGGTGCCATCGATCACACCTGATGGGTGAAGCTGCTACTTCCATCGAAGTGTACGTAAGTAAAAGAAAGGGCGCGAGAGTAGGAGATCAATCATGACGCAATCAGTGGACGGTGATAAGCGACGATTGACTGAATCTAAGACATCAGGACTGCGACCTGTAGCATCTGCTTTCCTTCGGCTTGCACTGGGAGCCGGCCTTCTTTCTGCCGTTGCTGACCGATTGGGGTTCTGGGGACCTCCAGGAACCTCTCTGGTTTCGTGGGGCAACTTTCAGAATTTCCTGCTCTACACCGCCAAGCTCAATCCCTGGTGCCCAGGCGCATGTCTTCCATTGCTCGGAGTAGTCGTGACTATCGCTGAGGCTGCACTGGGCATACTCCTAATACTGGGCTTCGTAACACGGATGGCAGGATTGCTGACTGGGATGATCACACTGGCATTCGCTGCGGCAATGACGCTCGTACTCGGAGTTCATGCGCCGCTGAACTACTCGGCCTTCGTCTTCGCGGCAGCGTCGTTTCTTCTTGCATGCCAGGTTCCCGACCCGCTGAGCATAGACAGATTTCGCGAATTAAAGAGTCTGCACAAAGAACGAACAGAGGAATTACTCGCGAACTGAAAAACCAAATTTTCGCGAAAAACATGACTATCTCTTCGGGATTGGAATGACGGCACACCCAGACACTTTGTCTTGAATTGTGAACTATATCCGCACCGCAATAGAAGAGGTTACTAATGGCCACTTATTCAGGTACCAATTACGCTAAGAAAGACATCATTAGTGCAGTTGCCCATGTGCTGTGCGAAGAACGAGCAACGGTCACTAATATCGAATCGGCTGTTGACAAAGCAGGGATTGATCGGGACGACGTCATCGCCAAGTTCGGATCGATGCACGGTCTTATCCTGGAAATGGTCTCCGACCTGTCGGGGGCACTTACACAGCCCTTGGAAGACCGCGCAACGGATCGAACAGTACGAGATGTACTGATTGACTTCGGAAATCGGCTTGCCAATGCCTATTCTGTCTCACATCTAATCGCTCTCTATCGGATTGCGTTGACCGAGGCCACTCGCCATTCGGGCATAGGAAGAAAATTTTTCAAGAGAGGCCCTGGAAAGCTCACCAAGTGTCTCGCACAGTATCTGGAATTTTCAGCCCGGCGATTCAGCCAGATTCCAATAGACAATCCGAAGCGCGTCGCGGAAACGTTTCTTAGCCTGCTCGGAGACAATGTTGAATTATTCGATGCAATGGCTTCTACAAGAACTTCAGCTGCCAAGGATCACGGCGATGCCGTAATTGAAGCTGTAGAGCTCTTTTGTCACGGCATCGTAACGGGAGGGCCCTCATGCAGACTCTTGTAAGCAAATTGCTTTCACGACCCAGGTTTATATCGAGACGAGCTCCGAAGTCTCACATTGCCGGCGTTCCAGATGAGTTGGCCATAGAGATAGATCACAACGGTTCCCCTATTACCAAGAGACCATCCGAGTGGTTCGTATGTTTCGTGCCCGGGCTGCAGAAACAATGGTGGCACGGGTTTACCAACCCGAGGCATAAACACGTTTTTGCGCTAAAGATGATCGGAGGCGGCCAATGGCTCATCTTCGAACCATGGTGGAATCGAATTATGGTGACCGTCCTTGGCATGGATGAGGCGGTGAAGTTTTTGCGCTGGGGTGCCCTGGGTAGCATCTTGAAGGTTACGGAAAGAATACCGGGCGACGGAAGCCAGGCGCGCGGATGGGCAAATTGCGCTGTGCAGATCTCGTTGATGCTTGGTAGGTCGTATTGGACGTGGACGCCACATGGGCTGTATAAGCGGCTCTCAGCAGAGGATGGCGTCGAACCGGTTAACCTGGCTGACTTTCTTGAAGAGAAATTGATCTCGACGGCGCAGAGAGCAGCCGTGAAAAGTTTGGGAGACGTTTCCGCGCTCACCAAGCTCTCGCCCGAAGCTGCTTTCATGGAACTCGGAAAGCGAATTTCCAAGATCATGTTTTCTCTGAGTTCTCTAAGTCTCTACCGTTTCGCTGTATCTGAGGCGCCACGCTTCCCAGCTGCGGCAGAGGCCTTCTTTACGCACGGACCGCATCAGGCGGGGGCCTCGGTTAAGGCGCTCATTTCACATTTTTGTGGGCGAGGACAGTTCCGTCACTGTGATCAGGAGAGAACCTCACGAGCCTTTCTTTCCATGTTGCGAGGGAACCTCTATATGGAGATTGCTTTGGGGTGTCGAACCGAACCCAATGAAAGAGATTTGGAGTCACGCACTAAATCTGTGGTCGAAGCCTTTCTCCGTGGGGAAGTCTTTCTCCACGGGCCAGAAGGATTGCCTGTAAGACCTTTGAAGAACCGCCGAGAGGAAGAGGAAATGTTTGCGACCGTGAATGAAAAGAACAGGCTCGGACTGCTCGCGCACGTCGAGGAAACTGAAACGCCAGCGGAACTTGCGAGCTGACTTAATCCTTACAGGGTTAGTTAGCGATCGTCCCGTAGATTCGCCACCAGTTTGTCACACTCAAACAGTGCATTGGATCCGAACCTTCATGCGAGGGAGATATGTATGGCAGATAAGAAGACAGCAATCGTTACCGGAGCGTCACGGGGCATTGGCGCAGAATTGGTTGAGGCCTTCCTGAACGAAGGCTATAACGTCGTCGCAACGTCTCGTCACGTCAGTCAATCGTGGACTGCTTCACCAAGCTTGCTTCTCGTTGATGGCGATATCGGCAAGGAGGAGACTGCTGTCAAAACCGTCGAAACTGCGATCAAGCACTTCGATACCATCGATGTTCTGGTGAACAATGCAGGCATCTTCCGTGGCCGGCCGTTCACGGAGTTTACTACCGAGGACTTCAATGCCCTGGTGTCGACCAATCTACTGGGCTTCCTCTACATCACCCAGCTTACTGTGAAGCAGATGCTGAGACAGAAATATGGGAACGTTGTGACCATCACCGCATCTTCTGCCGATCAGCCAATCGCAGGCATAAATGGCTCGGTTGCAATGATCACCAAGGGAGGCCTGAATACGATTGTCCGGAGTCTCGCAATCGAGTATGCAAAAGAAGGCATCCGCTTCAACGCCGTCGCTCCAGGCATTGTGGACACGCCGATGCACACAAACGATTCCAAGGATTTTCTCAAGACGTTGCAGCCTATGGGAAAGATCGGAAGCATAAAAGATATCGCTGATGCCGTTCTCTACCTGTCACAGGCGAATCAGGTAACCGGCGAAGTGCTCCACGTAGATGGTGGTGCTCATGCAGGCCGTTGGTAGGTGACAGACAGATCGCCCGCATCATGGTGAGGACTGATATGAAAAGAATTGTTATTGTAGGCGGTGGATATGCGGGGTTCTATACGGCGCTCGGGCTGGAAAGAAAGCTAATTAGGAGCGATGAGGCTGAGGTGATTTTGATAGATCCTCGCCCGTACATGACCTATCAGCCCTTTCTTCCCGAGGTCCTGGCAGGCTCCATTGAGCCGCGGGATGCTCTCGTCTCTTTGCGGAAGAATCTGCCGCGAACGCGCGTGATATCGGGTTCCGTTGTTCAAATAACTCATGCAGATAAAGCGGTGATTGTGCGGCCGTATGCTGGGGATGACTATGCTCTAAGCTATGACGTCATCGTGGTGACGGCGGGAGTTGTCACGCGTACGTTTCCTGTCGCCGGACTCAAGCAGGGAGCAATTGGACTCAAGCACGTGGAGGAAGCCATCGCTATCCGCAATCGGCTCATCGCTTCCTTCGACCGGGCCGCTGCTGAATTGACAGTTGGGCCTCAACGCAGGCGTCTTCTCACGGCGATCGTTGTTGGCGGTGGCTTTACCGGTGTCGAAGGATTTGGCGAACTCCTTTCTCTTGCAGAATGTTTGTTGCCCTACTATCCAGAATTGAAACGAGAAGACCTCGATCTTCGATTGGTGCAGGCGTCTAATCGAATATTGCCAGAGGTATCCGAGAGAACTGCGGCTCGCGTCCTAAAGTCGCTTGAACGTCGAGGTGCGCAGGTTCATCTGAACACACAAGTCGTTTCAGCGGTGAATGGCCGTGTAGTGTTGTCGACGGGTGAGCAATTCGATACTAATGTCATCGTTTGGGCCGCTGGCAACGGCGCCAATCCTATCATCGCCAAACACACGGATCTTCCCGTTGACTCTCGAGGTTTTCTGATCGTCCGTGCTGACCTCCGTGTGGGCACGGAAGATCTGTTGATCAGGGATGCCTGGGGAGCGGGAGACGACGCGAGTGTTCCAGATCTCTCTGCAGATTCGCCGACCGGTAGAGTTGTTGCGAACGCGCAAAACGCGGTGCGGCAAGGGCGCCTTCTAGCCGCCAACATTGTGGCGTCTCTTCGTGGGAGATCAGCGAGACAATATGTTCACCGTAATCTAGGAACAATTGCGACGCTCGGTGTGGGGAGTGGTGCCTTCCAGTCAGGGCGCGTAGGATTTACCGGCTTCGTCGCTTGGTTGATCCATCGGGCCTATCATGTCTATGCAGTTCCAACATGGGAGCGGAAAGTGCGTGTATTGACTGGTTGGTGCATCAGCGCACTGTTTGGCCGTGACATTGTCTCGATTGAAGATGAACAGCATCCGCGAGCGGCTTTTGTACGAGCCGGAATCCCCGAACATCACACAACGTTTATGTGTGATGAGAGCACCACAAACGAAGTGGTGAACACTGCATAAATCGCAAATTGAAGACCGACCTCGTCACACATATTTCACTGTTCCGTCCTCACATTGGCCGTTCTATATCTCACGGAACAAGATGATCGTTCGCATGTTCTCCGTGACGATGAAGTCCGCATGTCGACAAATTTCGTGTCCTTGGATCGCCGCTTTATTGCCGCGGTGATTGCTCGACTTCACGCCCAAATATCCGATCCTTTAGCAGACTGAGCGCTGGGAATGGGCTTCGAGCTTGTGGATCTGCGCGTCCATACGATGATTTCGACGTGCACCATCGAGCAAATTCAACCCCACACCTCAATTGTTTCGTTCATTGCGACACCCGCCACTATTCTAAGTTCTAAACACGATATGTCGTGACTCAAAAGCTGTCACCATGGCTGGATAACGACATATCGGTAGTTGCCTGGAATGGTTCGGACATCCCATCACGGTAAGTACCTTGTGTTGTATGCGGTTTAGCTACTAACAGCATTTCGCCTTGATTTGGCAGGGCGTGTGCATCCCTTACTGTCGAAAGCAAATGAATTCGGAAGTCTGCGGACAACAAGGAACGCAAGCGATACCAAGCCGGAGAAAATTCGCCCGGTTCTCCAGAGGACAAAGACGTTCCGGTGCTGGTGCCCGCCAAATAACCCACAAATCGCGGGTAGTTATGGATCGGTCAGATATGAATCAGGAAACTAAAAACCGGACAAGGCAATGGTTGCTCAGAGGAAATCTCCGGGTTGCACTCTTGCTTATCACCTTCGGAGCGCAGATTCACTTGGCAAAGGCGCAGAATAAACAATTCAGTGGCGCGCACATCCAACCTGCAATGCTGGCGAATGCACCTTTCAGCAGGCTGAAGCTTACACTGGCCGGAGCTGTTGATCTGGCGCTCAAGCAGAATCTCGACATCCAGATAGCCAATATCGAAACCGCGAGTAAACAGCAGGATCGTTTGATCTCGCGCTCGGAGTTGCTTCCACATGTGAGCTTTGATGCGGACGACGCTATCACGCGATACAACACGAAGGCCCAGCTAGGTATCCAGCCCTCAATTATTCCCCATGAAGTCGGCCCGTACCAGTCCATTCACGTCGGACCAACATTCTCAACTCCGATTTTCGATCTGACTCTGATTCGTCAATACCAAGCGAGCGGACACCGTTTGCTCGCAACGCGCGCCGATGAGCAAACAGTCCACGAAGGTACTGTCCTGCTGGCTGTTAGCGAATACATGGCGCATCTTCGCGCGCTCGCCAGCATCACCGCTGCTGAGTCGCGCGTAGAGCTGGCCGACCGGCTGGCGCATCAGGCGCAAGACCTGCTAAACGATGGTGTAGCGAGCAAGATTGACGTGTCGCGGGCTCAAGTACGGCTCAGAGAAGAGAAACAAGTGTTGGTTGATGACCAGCGTGATGCGGAGACTACTCTCTATGCGCTGAAGCGCATCCTGAACGTTCCAGACGGCGAGCAGGTCGAGTTCGCTGACCAGCAAAACTTTTTTTCGACACCTTCGCTCGATGTTTCCGATCCGCTGTCAACCGCGCTTGAACAACGCCCCGAATTGCACGCTCTGTCTGAGAGCATCAAGGCGGCTGAATCGGCACACAAAGCGGCTGTGGCGGAATCCATGCCGAATCTGACCTTTGAGGGGAGATGGAATGAGCAGGGGCAGACGTTCAGCACGCTGACTCCCGGATATGAATATCGATTCAATGTGAGGATTCCCATCTTCACCGGCGGACGGCTTAGCGCCGAGAGGAAGAGCACGGCACTGGCAGAGCAACGGACGCAGAAACAACTCGCCCAGGAACGGAATCTAGTAACCGAGCAGGTGCGCGATGGGCAGGTTGCGTTACAAGCAGCCTTGCACCAGGTGGAGCTTGGCCGACAGGAAGTGCAACTGGCCAATGAGGAAGTCTCGCTTTCGCAAGGGCGCTTTCAGTCGGGCGTAAGCGACAACATTGAGGTCACGACCGCGCAGGATGCGCTTGCTCGAGCGAACGACACGGAAATTGGCGCGCTGTTCCATTACAACATCGCACGTGCGCAGCTCGCGCGCGCAATTGGCAGTGTAGAGCGGACCTATACCCACCCCTAATACATACATATTTGATAGAGGACAAGGCCATGAGTGAAGCGGTTTTAGAACCACCCATTGAAGAATCAGCCATAGCACCTGAGCTGCCGAAGCCCGGCGGGATCGCCGGAAGGAAAAAGGCCCTGCTGATCTGGGGAGGGGCCGCTGTTCTGGTCGTGTTACTCGGCCTGGGCGTTCGATACATCTTCTGGTCTGCACATCATGAGACAACAGATGATGCCTATCTGGCAGGACATCTGCACCCAATCAGCGCCCGCATCACGGGCACCGTGCAGCAAGTGCTGATTAACGACAACCAGCATGTAGTTGAAGGGCAGACACTGGTCATCCTTGATCCTAACGACTACAAGGTGAGACTGGAGCAGGCCAAGGCTGCTCTGGATGCGGCAAGCCGCCGAGCCGATACCGCGGAGGCCGCGATCCGATCAACATCACAATCGGCAACCGCGCAAACCACCCAGGCTCAAGGTTCAATCGGCGAAGCCAAAGCATCTATTCAAGCCGCGAAGGCAGCTGTCACGGCTGCAGAAGCAGGAGTACCCCGTGCACATGCCCAGCTGCAGGAGGCTAATGCGACCTTGCAACGCGAGGAGACCGATCTTCATAGATATCAGGATCTTTACTCGAAGGAACAGGTTTCAAGACAAACCCTCGATCACCAGCGAGCGAGTTATCAGGTGGCATTGGCTGGACAAGCCGCTGCCCAGGACCAAGTAAGACAGGCGCAGGCACAGCTGGTCGCAGCACGGCAAGGCGTTGTTCGCACCGAAGCCCAATTGACGAACTCAGAAGGAGGGTTGCAGTCTGCCCAGGCTACCGTACTGGAAGCGCGCGTGCGGGAAGGTCAGTTTGCAATCGCACAAGCTGCAGTGGCACAAGCAGAAGCTTCTCTGCAGAACGCGAAGCTGCAGCTTTCCTACACGATTATCAAGGCGCCCGTAAGCGGTCGTATCGGCAGAAAGTCGGTGGAAGCTGGTCAACGTGTACAGATAGGCCAGCCCTTAATGGCTGTTGTCGAAGATCATCCATGGGTGGTGGCCAATTTTAAGGAAACTCAATTGGCGAAGATGCGTGCCGGTCAACACGTCGAAGTGCTGATTGATACGTTTCCCAAGCACAAATTCTATGGACATGTGGATAGCCTCGCTCCGGGCTCCGGCAACGAGTTCGCGCTGTTGCCTCCGGACAATGCCACGGGCAACTTCACCAAGATCGTGCAGCGAATTCCTGTCAAGGTCGTGCTCGATGACGATAGTGTGCGCGGCTATGAAAACCTGCTCTCGCCCGGCATGTCATCGGTTGTTACTGTGACCACGCGATAAGGAAGAACGCCCATGGCAACCACAACAATGAATCCGGCGATGGCTGCAGGAAACCTCACGACAGAAGCTACCGATCGTGTGTCGTTGAAAACCTGGCTATGTGTTATCGGAGTTCTTCTTGGCTGTTTTCTGGCAGTGCTCAACATCATCGTTACAAACTCCTCATTGCGTGACATTGCAGGAACGCTGGCAGCCAGCTCGGATGAGATTTCATGGGTGCCAACTTCGTATCTGGTTGCAGAGATCGTGGTGATCCCGCTGACCGCGTGGCTTTCTGCCGCGTTCTCACTGAAGAAATATCTTCTGGTGAACTCAATCTTATTTCTCTTTTTTTCTGTTTGTTGCGGACAGGCGCGCTCTCTGGATCTGATGATCCTCTTTCGCGTCATGCAAGGTTTCACAGGGGGCGTACTTATTCCCCTTTCCTTCGACGTGATCCTCACATATCTACCGCCATCGAAGCAATCGATTGGCATGGCCCTGTTTACCGTCACGGCAACTTTCGCTCCTGCCATAGGGCCGCTCGTCGGTGGGTGGTTGACGGACAATTACGGATGGCCATTCATCTTTTACATGAACGTCATTCCCGGAGTGCTGATGATCGCAGCTGTCTGCTTCACCATGGAAAAGCAGCCCATGGACCTGGGCCTGCTGAAAAAAGGTGACTGGTGGGGAATTCTCACGATGGCGATCGGCCTTGCTGCATTCGAAATCGTGCTCGAAGACGGAAATCGGAAAGATTGGTTCGGCGATCCGGGCATTACGAAGCTGGCCTTGACTGCCGCGATCTTCATTCCCGCTTTCATCATCATTGAGTTGCGAAAGAAAGAGCCGCTTGTCGATCTCCGCCTCTTTGCGCGTAGGAACTTCGGGCTCGGCAGTATTGTGAATGTGGTCCTTGGAATTGGCCTTTATGGCGTCGTATTTATCCTGCCCTTATATCTGGGGCAAATGCACGGTTACAACGCATCCCAGATCGGAACGGTCATAATTTGGCTTGGCCTTCCGCAGCTCCTTGTCATCCCCCTCATACCGAAGTTGATGCAACATGTCGATACGCGAATCATTATTGGCATCGGGGTTCTTTTCTTTGGAGGAAGCTCATTCCTTACTGCTCATCTCGACTCTAATTTTGCGGGGCCGCAGTTCTATATCCCGCTTATCATCCGTGCACTAGGCCAGCCTCTCATCATGGTTCCTCTTTCCGCTGTCACCACGTCCGGCATGGCCAAAGGACGGGAAAGCGGGGCGGCATCGGCGCTCTTTAACATGATGCGCAATATAGGCGGATCGATCGGGATCGCCGGACTGTCCACACTGCTTTCTGTAAGAGAGCGGTTCCATTCCGAGCGGATCGGAGAATCAGTGACGGTCTATTCAGGTGCCGTCCAGGAGCGGATCCAACACTCAGCAGCTTACTTCCTCTCTCAGGGTAGTGATTCGTATTCAGCCAATATGCGCGCGATCGGCGCTATTGGCGGTGCGGTCCGCCGACAAGCATTTCTGCTCGCCTATAGCGATTGCTTCCTGGTCCTGGGCTGCGTATTGCTCGCAAGTGCGGGTGCTCTGTTCTTTATGAGAAAGACGAAAATGTCAGGCGCAGTAGGAGGGCATTAAGGTGGCCGTCATACCCCGGACCGTTATTGCCCCATTCTCTGACTCGAACACTCTGGAGGAAGGCGCGTTGGAGAGAGAACAGAGCGCTGGAGTCAGGGATACGAGTATCGCGGCATCTTCGGAGGTCTTCTGTCGAGACGACTTTCGAGAGGATGAGATATCAAAGTTGCCAGCCAGCACCAGAGTGTCAGAATCTGCCTTCTGTGATGAATTTAAGCCGAAAGAAGAGCTCGTCTCGGATTTTCTGAAACGTCGCCATGCCATCTGGATGCACTGGTTTGAGAGCGAGATCAAGACAAGACACGAAGCCACCGGAGGCGGTCTAGAGATTATTGCTGATGTTTTACAGAAGGGGTTTGAAGATCCGAAATGTTTTGGTTTTGCCTTCATCAATATCCTTACTGAAGGCGGCGGCTTCGACAATGAACCTGTCGCAATCGCGAGAGAGCAGAAGGAACATTTGAGACAGTTTATTGAGCAGTTGGCCGTAAAAATGGGTCTCCAATATCCGGGTAGGACCGCATCTGCGGCTGTTCCTGTAATCGAACGAGCAATCGTGCGCACTCTGATGACAGGAAGCCTGGAGGAGGCTCAGACTGCACGGCTACTCTTTCAGTGTCTTCAGCACGCGTGAGTGAATGAACGCACCATCGTTCCCGGAGAGGATGCGAGGTTCGGTAAGTTCGATTCGAAGATTGAGAAGAAAGGAAAAAACAATGGCGATCGAAAGCAATAGCGACAAAGTGATTCCAACATCTAACGATTCTTACTACGAAAAACGTGCAAGTAAAGAGGAGATATGCCTTGAGGAAACGGAAGAAGAGCTGCGTTCAGAATTGATCTCGGATACGCCGCAGAACGTTCGTCCACAACCAGACGAAGCTTCAGGGGCTTGATGCAGCATTCGAATCGCATTGAGAAGCCGCAGGCAAGTCTATTTCAGGAATGAGGATCACGAGAGATGTCGCTTCAACTCACAACCGGGCGCATTGCCACATTCTCTGACGGTGTGATTGCTGTCATTATCACCGTCATGGTGCTTGATCTTAAAGTTCCAGCACGCGATCTGCCGGATCTGGAAGGTCTGCGCAAGGTGCTCCCGCTGCTCATGATCTACGCTCTAAGCTTTGTGGAAGTTGGCATCTATTGGGTCAATCATCACTACATGATTGATGATGTGGAACAGGTCAGTCACAGCCTGCTCTGGGCCAACCTGGTTTTTCTATTCACACTGTCCCTGATCCCATTCGGAACCGCGTGGGTCGGCGAACGCGGTCTTACTCCATTCGCGCTGTCGCTCTATTTAGTCTGTTGTGCACTCCCAACTGTTTCTTGGATTGTTCTCTCGATCGTGGTTCGACACCGAACTCATATTCCTCTTGCCGGCAGTCCGGTAAAGCAGCTAACTTCAGCAGCCCTTTATGTCGGAGTCATTCCGGTTTCGTACCACTCGCTTACGGCCGCGATGTTGATGCTTGCTGCCGTTGCGGTTTTATGGCTTATCCCACCAAAACGGGTTCTTGAAATGACCCAGGAAAAAAGCAAGGAGCTGTAAACCTGACTGTTACGACATCTCGCCATTCAATTACCTATCGACGAATGCCGACTGCGATTTGCTTGAGTTGGGATCACCTTCTCGTGACACGGGAGTTAAAGTTCGAAGCCAAGGTGGGCTGATCCCCCGCAGACCAGCCCGTACCCACTTGATAGCGCCATTGGCTTTGTGGCATTTTTGTGGCAAATACCGCCGATTAGACCGGTTTTGCCGGTTTTGCCGACCGATAACTCTTTTACCGCCTATAATTTGATTTAGGATGGGCACCTTCACACGGTGGAAGTCGTAGGTTCGAATCCTGCTGTGCCCACCATAGAATCAACGACTTAAAAGATTTGCACCCGGCGACTTTTAGGCGACAATCGAATCATCACGACGAAATATCGCGAGGGCTTCTGGTCAGTTAGTGTTCCGACTCCTGGGATCTCGGGAATTCGGGGGTCGTCCAGAATTTGAACGGCCGATGCGGGGCCAAAGTGTGTCCAGTCCTGAAGCACCCAAACCACCTTCTTATCGTGCGTACTCTAGGCCAACTGCGGACCGTGATGGCGACCGCCTCGCGAGCAGATGATGGTGTTCCCGTTAGCCAGTCCCGTCGCAGACAGCGAGTTTTGATAGTTGTATTGCGGAGGGAGATCGCGGGGGTGATTTGCCAAACGGTTACAACAAGCTGTTTCTGGTCGACAAAGGCAAGATCATCTGGACGTATTCAACCGGATCGGGCAACGAGTACGACGACGTATGGATGCTTTCCAACGGCAATGTGCATCCACAGCGTACATCCGCAATTCCGGAACGTACGGTATACGGCACAAAGAACTTACCTGGTGCCCTTCCTGACCATGGCAAGGTCGTCGAATACGATAAGAACTCGGTGTCCATAATCTGCAAAGGTGTTCCTATCTGGCCAGTCTCCGGGTATAGTAAACGACGAATAATCGTAGTGGTATGACATTCGAGGCTAACCTGACGGCGCTCCTCCCCGCTGATCCATAAAAAGGCTTCATTTCGCAGGGTGGCAAGTTCTGGTCCAATGTTAAAAATCGACCAGTCTGTGAACTGTGTTCGGAATGTGCGCGACATACTTTGCAGTTATTCTTTCCACAACTGCCGAAGTCATTTCAGTACTGTCACCAAACGTCTCCCGGCAGAACGCTTTCATACAAAAATTTACCAATGAGAGGGGCGAATCATGACTCATGACGAAGCTGTTTTGAAGGCTCAGGAGATTGCCAGTCGCGTGCTGACGCCATCCGCCGGGCAAAACGATAAGGCGGGACGATTCTCCACGGAGGCTATCGAGGCGCTTGGTGAGTCTGGATTGCTCGGGCTGCTGCTGCCCGCGGAGTTTGGCGGCTCCGGGGCAGGTCCCCGGACGTTTGCCGTTGTGACGGCGACGCTTGCCGAGGCGGATGCTTCCGCCGCCATGGTCTATCTGATGCACATCCTCGGTACCGCGACGATGTTGGCAGCGCGCCCGAGCGCGGCTCGGGCACTCGCTCCCATACTGCGGGAGATTGGCGCGGGCCGGCATCTATCCACTCTCGCCTTCAGTGAGGCCGGCTCGCGCAGCCACTTCTGGGCACCGGTATCCCGCGCACATCGGAATGGAAACGGCGTGCGCATAAGCGCCCGCAAATCATGGGTGACGAGCGCTGGTCATGCGCAGAGCTATGTCGTCTCTGCGCTTGCGCCTGAAGGGGTGGGACCTACCGATTCGACACTCTATCTTCTTGTGGCGGAGACAGGCGGCTTTTCTGTCGCGGGGCCCTGGGACGGTTTGGGGCTTCGGGCCAACGCCTCTGCGCCGGTTGCGCTGGACGGCTGCGAGGTCGCAATGGATCTTCAGCTTACGGATGACGGCGCGGGCTTTCCGGCCATGCTCAACGTGGTGCTCCCGCTGTTTTGTCTGGGGACGGCAGCTGTGGCGTTGGGACTGTGCCGAGCAGCAGTTGCTGGAACTGCGACGCACCTCAAGAGCGCGAGATTCGAGCATCTCGGTCAGAGCCTCGGGGAGAGCCTGCCTACCTTGCGCGCGCAACTCGCGACCATGCAGATTGATACTGACGGGCTGTCGGCACGCATCGATGATTTGATCGAGCATCTTGAAACGCCGCGCGAGGCGACCATGCTGCGCGTGCTTGAGACCAAAGCGGCCGCAGGCGAGATGGCGATCAGCGTTACCTCGACTGCAATGCGCGTTTGCGGCGGTGCCGCGTTCTCAAAGCATCTAAGCATCGAACGCCTGTTCCGCGATGCGCACGCGGGCGCTGTCATGGCGCCAACGGGCGACGTTCTGCGCGAGTTCATCGGGAAGTCGCTTTTGGGAATGCCGCTCTTCTGAGGCCAGACGCCTGCGAAAGTGGGAGAGAATGTTTATCAGAAGACGTTGAGGGGAGCAGTGGAGGCTTATGAGCAAAACGATCTGGGTCGGGGCCGTCGCATACGATCCCAAAGTGGTTACGATTTGGGAGGGGATGCGGCGCTATTTTCACGAGGAAGCGGATCTTCCCGTCGAGGTTGTACTCTTTCAGAGCTACGAGGCGCAGGTCCTCGCGCTGCTTGCCCAACCGGGCGATGCGGTGCCGCGGATCGATATTGCCTGGAACACAAATCTTGCCTACCTGCAGACCGATGAGTGGAGCGGGCATGCCTGTCGTGCGATCGCTATGCGCGACACCGATCTCGGCTGGATGACGAAAATCGTCGCGGTCAGCGGAGGCCCCATTTCTACGCTTGCGGATTTGAAAGATCGAACGCTGGCGCTTGGCAGCCGAGACAGCGGACACGCGGCGATTCTTCCCGTTCATTTTTTGGAGCAACAAAGCATGCGCGAGGGAAGGGACTACCGGACGCTGCGCTTCGACAGCGACGTAGGCAAACATGGCGATACTGGAGCCAGCGAAGTGGAAGTGGTCCGCGCCGTGCTCGACGGGCGCGCCGACGCCGGTGCAATCGGCAGCCCTTTCTGGAACACGGTGCGCAACGAGCACCTGGTGCCCGAAGGCGGCCTGCGTGAGATATGGTCCTCTCCGGCCTACAACCATTGCATGTTCACCGCGAGGCCTGATCTCGATCACGAACAGGAGCGCCGCTTTGCCGAAGCGCTCTTGGCCATGAACTACGACAACCCGGCTCATCGCCCCATACTCGACGCCGAAGGACTGCAGCGTTGGCTGCCGCCTCATGTTGATGGTTACACTGCATTGCGGCAGGCTGCTGCGCAGCAGGGATTCTTTGCCAAGTCGACCTGAGAGATGAAGCAGTCTGGGATTAGCCAACTGCGAGTTTGCTGCCAGCTTGCGAATGGTCAGGCGCAGTTAAAGATTCTTGCCAGCTTATTTGCGTGTTCGCCTTCGCGGTCGAAGGCGCGGCGGACAGCCGCGAAGGCCTCGAAAAGAGGAAAGATGTCGTGCGTAACCAGCAGATCGGTATCCGCTGCTCCAACCGGATGCCAGTACACACCCTCGGCAGTAATGGTGACTTCCGGCACCAGATCAGCCCGGGTAACGGCATCTCCTTCGCTGGCAGCGCCACGCAGCACGATCCGGCGTATGACCCGGTCTTCGGGCTCAATCCTCTCCTCGTCGAGGAATTGACGGAACTCCTCGGCCTCGGCCTCGGTCGAGACGGTCGCCGCCAGTCGCACACGAAAGCCCATGGAACGAGCGCGCTTGATCCCTTCGCGCGCGCGCGCCCATGTGCCGGGTCCGCGATGAAGGTCGTGCAGCTTTGGCGTCGCGCTATCCAGGCTGATTTGCAGGGCGATCCGATCGCGAGGCAACGTCTGCAAGCTCTCCGCGCGCCGTCCCACAAAGAGCATTCCGTTGGTCAGGACCGTGGTCGGGGCGGCTCCTGCGCAAGCGGCGAGAAGGTCGCCGATGTACTCCAGCAGAAATGGCTCGCCTCCGGTCACAAAGATCTCTTTAACGCCGAGTTCCGAAGCTTCGCGAGCGATCTGCTGTACACGCGCGAGCCCTAGTTCCCGTCGCGGCGCGGCGGGCGACGAATGCACACAGCAGTAGTCGCAATGCAGGTTGCAGTCAAAATTTGCGTAGAGCCAGAGCCGCGAGCCCACCGGCCGAGTCTCTGCGAGGGATATCGGAACAGCGCCGCACCGAAAGACCCACCGGGCGCGGCCTCTGTCAACTGCTGCTTCCAGCAGCGGATTCCCGGTGAACCGGCACCAGGTTTCCAACTCAGAGCCAAGGCTCTCTTCGTCACCGACGACCGCGACCAGATCGCCCGATCGGCTGCGGCGCAGCACATCGATCAACTCGGGTAACAGGCCCGATGCGAACGTCTTCCGCCCAATGTCGAGATCGATGTCTGCCTTCATCGGAGTGTGTGCAATTCGCCGTTTCGAGCACCGAGAGACAGCTTTATCCTGCGACTTATTGCGCCTTGATCCATGTATTCGAGCCTGTCAGTTTGACCGACACGTCAGAAAGAAAGATGTGCAGGGGTTTGCCATCGGCAGTGCCACGGTGCTCCGTTGATATAACAAGAGGGCCAGCCTTCTTGTAGCCCGCCCACGTCGCAATGACGACGCTGGGTTTCTTGGGCCCTCCGCGGTGGTAGACCATTTGCTGAACGCGGTTACTTTTGTTGACGTAGAGATTCCACGTGTCGCCAGGCGTGTAACCACCAGCCTCCTCAGGATATTTCACCGACACTAGCCTGGCCGAGCCAGTGCCAATTGGCAGTTTATGCATGCCTTGATCGGTCACGGTAGCGCTGGTGTCCCAATAAGCATGGAAGGGGAACAGAAGCCAATAGTTATCATTGACGAAAGCCGGTGCGATTTCATTCTTAACCTTGTCTGGCTGGCTGTTCAACTGGGAGCTTATGTAAGTAACCTTAACCGGCTTGCCGTCTTTATCCTTTCCCTCGTAGGAGACCTTGCCCGTCTTGGGCTCCCATTCCCACGCGTGAGCAAGTTTGAAGACTCCGGGAATTTCACCATTCCACGTATAACGGATTGCTTCAATCTTCCCATAGGAATCGAGGCCATAGGTCTTGGCGATCTGTTCGAGAATTGGCGGACGCTGCTGCGCCTGCGCCTGCGCCCAGGAACTGGGAACAAGGACCAGGATGGCAAGAGCCAGAAGACGAATCGTCGAACAACAGTTCGATCGTGTCATAGAAGCCTCCCTCTTTAGATTGTACGGGTGTTGTAAGGATGACCAGAGCGACAGCATACTCTTTATCCTGATGAAACGCCAGAGTATTTGCGCTTTCTCTTCCGGTACAACCAGATCATGGTGGCGATTGCCACGCATCCGTATTCCAGCGGCATGACCCAGCCAGGGAGCGGCCCCCAGGGATGACCAAGTGTGCGCAGGTGCCAGTTGATGTACACGGGGATAACGCTCACAGTCCAAATGATGATCGGCAGGGTCGAGGTCGACATCAGAAATGGCAGCAGCCAGAGAAGGTACCACGGGAATACAGCGGGGGCGCACAAAAGAGATACTGCCATGGGCCATGCAAATACCTCCGGAGACCACTCCGGCGATGCCCTTCTTAGCCAGATTGCTGTTGCCACCCCGGCGAGCACGGCCAGCCCAGCCAGCAACTGCGGAGGCGCTACTCGATCGAGTGCCGCAAATACAGGACCATTAAAGCGCCAACTCTGCACATACCTGCCAAGTGAGCCGACCGGAAAGTAGCCGTGATGAATAAATGGCAGATACAGTAACCCGAACACGGCTGCCGCCAGTGCAGCGTCGCGAATGCGAACCCGCTTCCAGTAGAGGGGCAAGAGCACGATCGGCAGAAATTTCGCGGCTATAGACAGCCCAAGTGCGACGGCCGCAGTCGCCCGCCATCGACGCCCGAGCGCAGCGACGGACACGAGCAGCAAGAGTGCGCCAACAATATCGATGTGACCGCTTCCCGCCACCTCAACCGCCAGCAAGGGGTTCCAGGCGTATGCCAGAACCAGGTGCGCTCCATGCCCCCTGCAACGCAGCACATCGAGCAATACGAGAACGATTGCCAGATCGCAGATTACAAATGCCACTCTCAGCGCAAATGTAGATTCGTGAATGGCAGTTACGGCGCGGAAGAAGAGCTGCGCCCCCGCTGGATATGGGCTCGGTAGATCCGAGTTGTTCAAGTTGCGGGTTTCCGGGGTATGCAGCCCCTTAGCGGCGGGATCGCTGGGAATGACGATATATGGGTTATAGCCAAGCCTTTGCAGGTGTCCATCCCAAACATATCGATGAATATCATCGTCTGCGCCCGAGGGCACTCGAAGAAATGCAATGTGCCACGCGGCACTCAGGGCGAGCCCAATGACGACAACGCGCCGGGGGAATCCTGGCCTGGCGAAAAACTCACGGACCGCCAGGAGGTACGCGATGCACGCAAGCGTCAAAGATGCCATGAAGTACGGTCCACCCCTGTCGCCGAAGTTGCGCGAGCAGATAATGAGCGCCACGCACACCGTGGCGCCGAGCAGGTACACTCTCCACGCGGGAGTGATCTTCACAATTCTCCTGTGCTCTTCCGTGATTGTGCCGTCGCAAGCTCCCACTCTTCGAGCCACCGTGCCGTGCGTGGCGCTCTTGCCGGAGCCAGACGCAACTCCGCTGTCAGCCGGCTCAGGTCTTCCGCTACATCCACATCGTAAAAAGGCGCTGCAAAACCTACAGAAAGCGCAAGAGCCTGTGTGCTCGACAGGAGTGTTTCCAGCGCGCTGCTGGTGCCCATTCCGTCGTGTGCGAACAGAGTAGGATGAGAAGCCTTTGCCCCTACGAGATAGTAGCCTCCATCGTGCGTAGGTCCCACGACCATGTCCCGCGTGGCCAGCATCTCGAATGCGTCTTCGAGAATGGAACGCGGCAGATGTGGGCTGTCGCTGTTGAAGGCGATGACACGTCGTTGAGGAGCTTCCGTGAAGTGCGCAAACACTGAGGTGAGTCCTGCGGCAAGACCTTCACCAGTCTGTGCAACGACGCTCACTTTGTCGCTTGCCAACTGAGCCAGCTCGTTTACGTCCGCGCGCGGACACATGATGGCAACTTCCACATTGTCCAATGACCGCGCCAGCGCTAACGTGTCGTCCAGAAGACAGCGATAAAACGCGGTGACGGCCTGGAGAGGAAGGCTCGGGGTCAAGCGGGTCTTCACCGCGCCCGGCCTCGGCGCTTTCGCCATGATGACCAGCACACGGTCGCTACCTGACGAACTAGCCACCGTCTCGCTCGAAGACTTCATTGATCCGCCCTACGAGCGCCGTGAGGGCCTCGTTCTTCGGTGCCGGAAATGGTAGCACACGATCAAGCTGAGAATGAACCAGCCCGCGCCGACCGTGCCCTTGAGCGTACCGCTGATCTTCGATCTTCCGATACGCGGGTAGTAGCTCACCGGAACTTCAACCACGCGGAATCCTGCCAGAGTGCCTTTGAGGATCATCTCGACCGCCCAGCCGTAGGTGGTCTCTTCGAGGGCGAGCGCGCGCAGCACCTCTGCGCGGCCAGCGCGAAACGGGCCGAGATCACTGATCTCCAGTCCATAGAGAACTCGGATCAGGCGGGCGGCGAGACGATTGCCAAACGCCTGGTGCCAGGGCATTGCCACAGCAGAACGTCGCTTCCGCAGGCGGGAGCCGAGCGTGATGTCTGCCCGTCCCTCGGTGATCGGCGCTAAGAGGATCGGCAGTTCAGAGGGTCGATCGCTGTAGTCGCCATCAAGGAACACAACCACGTCAGGGGAATTTGCCGCAGCCAGTCCGGTGAGGCAGGCTCGCCCGTATCCGCGGCGCGGTTCCGTTAAGACGCGAGCTCCCATTCTTGCGGCGATCTCGAGCGTCCCGTCAGTCGAGTTGCTGTCGACAACGATCACCTCCGTCGTGAGATCGGATGGGAGATCCGCTAAGACGCGCTGAATAGCCTGCGCTTCATTATAGGTGGGGATGATGACGGACACTCGCACGTGAGCTTGCTCCGATCACCACCAGGGAGAAGATGGCCATCGTTGCGACAACCACGCGTCAATGCCCCATCTTCGGCCTGCATGTCCCACAGCAAGTCCGAGCGATGCGAGCACCGGAACCAGCAGTTCCCAGATCCACGAGGTGCCCCACTCCGAGATCCAAAGGCTGCCGAGAAACAGAAAGGCCACAAATGCAGCCGGTCGGGTAAGCAAACCGATAACGAGCAGTATCCCGAGAGAGATCTCGGTCATGCCTTGTATGGGAGCAGCCACTGCGGAATGGCTTGCCATCAGACCCATCACCGCCTTCCACGCGGCAGGCGAATGGCTTGCCTTGATGTAGTAGTCAATCAGGCCCGCGTAACCCGCCGCAGTGTAAAGGCCCTTTCCCATGTTCTCAAAAAAGACCCACACGAACATTGCGCCAATCGTCACACGGACCAGCGCCAACCCGTTTGCCGCTTCGGATTGGTTGATCACCTTGAGAGCCGGGTTTGCGTTCGTCGTCATTGTCACTCCTATGCCAGTTTGCGAGGCCGGACGCGAGAAGCTTCGACGACCACGACTCCACTCTCCTGGGAGGTTCCGTCACGATCACCGTTTCTACTTTTCCATGTTGAACCCCTGTCGCCTTTCTCGCAAGTTTGCGAAATCGCCAGGTGCTCCGGCAAAGGAGAAACGATGGACCGGGATTCGAAGTTAGTTCATCAGCACCATCAGGGGGAACGGCTCCGGCAGATGGCATCGAGCTAATCAGGAAGCGGTTGCCATCTGGCGAGATGGCATATTGGAACAGCACGATGGGGAGGTTATTAGGTTGATGTTGGCTGCTCTGGCCTCCATGGACGCCGGAGCAAGAGGATTAAGCGATGGCTACGACCTCTGCCCACACGTTGCGGCAGAAATGCGTCATGCAGTGCTGCCATTTGGCTTCGGGATAGAATTAGGCGAAGTTTTCCACGACGCGGTCGCCTTCTGAAGCGTCAGTTGACTGGTCAGAAGCTGATTTATCGTTACTTCCGAGGAGCCGACCTCTCATTACCAATGCTTATGCAAAGCGAAGCAGGCCACCTGCTTTTATTTCGTCGTGCTGCACCGTGCCGCCGGGCAACCGTTTGCCGTTGAGTGAGGTCCGTATTGAGTTGCCGCCCTTGTAGGCATTTTCTACAACGAGCGTCTTACCGCTCGGTAGATGAACCGTGGCTCTGGCGAAGAGCGGAGCGCCGAGAATGTATTCGGGTTTGCCCGGGCACAGGGGGTAGAAGCCAAGCGAGCTGAGGATGTACCAGGCAGCCATGGAACCGGTGTCCTCATCGCCTGCAAACAGATCCGGAGTATAAAGATCGTCCATCACGTGCCTGGTCCAGTAAGCCGTACGGTCTTGCCGGCCCGCCACCGTAAAGACGTACAGGATGTGGTGCGAGGGCTGGTTGCTGTGCGCGTACTGTCCGAAGTCGACTGCCGCCATCTCAGACATCTCATGAATCTCGCTGCTGTAGGATCCGGTATCGAAGTCGGGGGGCATCTTGATCATCTTGTCGAGTTCGGCGGCGACCTTCTCCTTGCCGCCCATCGCCTCGATCAATTCAGGCATGGCATGGGGCGCGTCGAAGCGATGCTGATACGCCGCACCCTCGACATAAGGATTGCCCCAACGAATCGGGCTGAACGGCTCCAGATACTTGCCATCCGAATTCTTCCCGCGGAAGAAGCCCACACTCGGATCAAAAATATTGCGCCAGTTTTCGGAGCGCTTCATGAACATGGCGTAGTCATCGGCCTTGCCCAGCGCCCGCGCAACCTGCGCGATGCAGAAGTCGCCGTAGGCAGCGTCGACCGTCTCTGCGGCTGCCTGGTCGACTTTGTCCGTGGGATCATAGCCGAACTTCAGATATTCTTCGATGCCGCGACGTCCATAGCCTGCGTCTGGATTGCCGGGCTGGGTCGCGTGCTTCCTCAGACCCTCGTAGGCTGTAGCCATATCAAAACCCTTGATGCCTTTTGCGGCTGCCTCTCCGAAGGGCGAATCGATCAGGCTGCCGGTCATGCAGGCGCGATAGCCCGGGCATGGAAACTGGGGCAGCCATCCGCCCTCCTTGTAGGCATTCACCCACGCCTGCAGAATCTCCCCAAGGCGGTCGGGGAAGAGGATAGTCATCATGGGATACCAGGCGCGATAGACGTCCCAGTAACCGTGGTCCGCGTACATCACGCCGGGCACAACCTTCCCGTTGTAGGGACTGCGGTGGTGCATTGCACCACTAGCGTCGAGCTCATGCCACATGCGCGGAAACAACAGCGTGCGATACAGGCACGAGTAAAAGGTGCGCTGCTGCTGCTCGCTCGCACCTTCAGGCTCGATGCGCTTCAAGTGTTCATTCCATACCTTCTCTGCCTCGGCGCGCAGTGCCGTGACGGGCTTGGCGCCGAGTTCGAGATGCAGGTTGTGCTCTGCCTGCTCGAAGGAGATAAACGAGGTCGCTATACGTGCATCGACAGAGCGAACGTTGTCCGCAAAGGTTAGATGGGTGGTGCGATGGTCCTTTTGATCCTTGTGCTCAAGCGTTGTCCACGGCTCGGAGAACTGCAAAACGTAGAAGCAGGCGAAGTCATTCGGTACGCCGCCCGAGTTCGCCGTCGAGCGGAAGCGGACGGTGCGTTGCGGCGCATCGGGCTCCGGCATCGGCGGGTTGTCCCCGGGCACATCGAAGACGAAGCCGGGCGTCTGCTTATAGGTATAGTTTGCGTGGATCAGTGCTCCGCGTTCCGTCGGCACCAGTTCGGCGTCGATGCCGTAACGCAGCAGCCTCATCGCCATCGTGTGAGGCGACAGGATCGAATCCTCCGGGCGGTACGAACTGGAACGCGAACCGTACTCCAGGTTGGGTGCGCCTGATATCGGCAGAAAGGTTGCATGGCCGTAGTCGCCCAGCCAGGGGCTCAACTGGTGCGTCGACCGAAATCCCTGGATGCGCCGCTGCCCGGGCTGAAACATCCATGGCGTGTTCGGTGTGGTCTGCAGCGTCCAGTGCGCCATGCCGAACGGACGCGCTGCGATCGGCAGCGTATTTCCGCGCGAGAAATACCGCGTCGAGTCTGTTCCCTGCAAGATGCTGACCAGCGTGACCGGGCTCGCGATTCGCTCATCCTTCGTCGATGCATGTTGCGTGACCGTGGGTGTCTCGGCTTCCATACTGATCGCAGCAGGCGTTATCGCTGCCGCAGCGGCCAGTCCGGTTGACTTGAGAAAGGAACGACGGCTGGTTTCCAAAGGATTCTTACTCACGGATCACGCTGTTTCTCCTGTACTTTGCGGCACGCTCGCGGGCGAGCCTCATTCAGGCGTCTGTAGAACTCACTCGATTGTAAGCGCCTGAGAGGAGCGCAAACATTTTAAGGTCGATCGGTGCTTGGTAAGGGCGTTCCTTCCCACAGTGCGTGGACGGTTGCATGCTCAAGCTCGTTGCGAAATCTGTTGTATGTACCGCCCTGTGAGTTCGATTGCTGCAAAATAGTCTATCTTCCAAGAGACGATGGTGTACGGTGTTGTTTCAAGATGTGGAGAAGCTATGTCCTCGATCGAACGCAGGTCCTTTCTTAAATTGCTGGCTGCTACAGGTATCGCATCGACGTTGAGCCCGGAATATGTTTGCGCGCAGCAGAAGCAAACATCTGGAAAAAGCAGAATGTACGCACCGGCCAGAATCGTCAATGAATACTACGAATTCCTGGCAGGTGAGCGAGCCGCGCTGGCTACGCCTCCGACAACAGTTGCAATCGACTCACTTGGCGTTCGCTTGAAAAGTGGGCCAGGTGAACACAAAGTATCCGTAGGAGAAGTCGTGAATGGATGGCATCTGCTCGCCGTCATTGACATGAACGGTGTGCCAACCGCCGTCTTTGAAAAGCATGTTACACATCGAGGTGCAATCGCATTCGTTACTGTTGGACGCGGAACGATCGCGCTTATACCGAAATTTATTGGCGATTTGTCGAGAATTCGTCCTCGTCCGATTACGGCTCCTGCGGATGCCCAGCTACGCCGGCCTGCAAAATATATTCCCGGCCCGGATTTACCGGGAGAATATGTTCTGAATTCTACCGAGGACCCTTGTTATGAAAATGTCGCGGCGTTAGGGGCAGAATATATCGGATGGACATTGGTTGCCAACGAGCAAGGAGGGCCTCAGCGCTCTCTTTTTCTCGAACCGGATGGTACCTCCCGTGAGTTGAACAATGAGCCGCCCCAGGCATCCTGGGCTCCCGATGAATTAGGTCCTGTATTCGATCCGAAAGGTTTCTTCCCAAACGACAACGTTCATCTTTGGAAGTATGAGAAGGGATTCAGTAAGCGGACATTGCTCGGAGGCTATACGCCAATAGCAGATACCGGTGTATGGAATGAACAATACCAATGCGGTTATGAAGCGATGGTTCTCTTGCCGGACGGCTTGGATGCAAGGCCCATTGCCCGCGTGCGGATCATGATTCCGGAAGATCAGGTTTCGTCCGGTATGAATGTCTATCGTGACGGACAAAATCGCGCTTTTATCGATCGGTATATGAACGGAAACGCACATTCTTTCTTCAATGCGCTTGCAGGAGTATGGAATCGATGGAACACGTTCTTCGAAGAGTCAATGCCGGTGACAATTCCCGACGAGTGGCTGCGCGATAGTGCTCGGGCCGGCATCATGTTATCGCGATGTAGCTACCGCGGGCTTGAGCCAACTTACCAGATTGGGGAGGGAGCCTATACAAAGATTCCGGAGCGGAGTCACGCGTTGTTTCCTGTCGCCCAGTATGAGTTTATCTGGGCACAACAACTGTGGAACCTGACGGCATCGAGCGACGAATACTTTCAGTTTTATTTGGATAAGTACGTACTGCCGGACGGAAATTTTCTTTACAACGTGCAGGATCAGGTAGAGGCTCCTCTCAATGTGGGCCTATTCCTCTCAAACTCGGCGCGCGGCTACTTCTACAGGCGTGATTTACAGGTGTTTATAAAAAGGCTTCCTGTATTGGGGAGAATGGCCGATTACGTCCTTCGCCGCTACGAGTACTCCAAGCAAAGGTTTTCCCCCAGCGATGCTCGCTACGGTTTGATTTGGGGATCGCCAGAGGCCGATCTCGGCGATCCTTTGAATGATTATCCTGACTCGCATCCTTTCTACTATCAGAACGCCGCTGGTGTGTGGAGAGGCATGCACGATCATGCTCGTGCTTTAGCGGCTGCAGCAGTCGCCGATCCCGCACTTAGCAGCGAAGCAGTGCGATTTACCACGATTGCTGCCGAGATGAGGTTGAACATTCAACGATCACTGGAGAAGACTCTTGCAGCGCTAAGTCCGGAGATGAAGGCTGCTGGGATTACCCCATTCACTCCGGAAGATACTCATCGCGATCCCAGGCATCTACTCAGCTATGAAAATCATCGCTTTATGCAGGACTGGTTCCTCGCTGACTGGGGCGATCAGGCGCTTGATCGGGGTCATCTTAAGCATAGATCGATCGCAGGGATGGAACTTATAGGTCTGCATATAGATGGAGTGGAGCAAAGGACCTCGAATTTCATGGAGCATGGAACGCTCGCGGTCAAGATTCGGCAAGAGGATTATCGCTCCTTCCTACTTACTCTCTATGGTCTAGTCTGCTATGCCGCCGATTCTGGAAATCGTTACTCTCCTGAAGACGCTCTCATTCCCGGCGGCTATGCAGGAGAGGGAAACAAATACGGATGGTCTGCAGTTATCAATTCTGTCTTACAGCCCGCGCTGGGGCTTCGTTGGTTGCTCTGCTATGAAGAGAGTGATGCCCAGGTGTGCCATCTACAGAAGGCCGCACCAAGCCATTGGTTTAAGGCAGGCGAAAAGATCATAGTAGAGCGTTGTCCAACGCGTTTCGGTACTCTTGGCTGGCAGACCGAGTCAGTGTCGAACCATCAATGGCATGTGACCGTCCGTCTCCCTGAAAAGTTTGAGGGGGTGCTAAAAATTCATATTCATCCGATAGACGGAAAGCCAATTACAACGACTTCTATCGGAACGATTGATAGAAGCTGCGTCATACTCAGCGCGAACGACCTGTCGAATCAACGTACCCTCGAAATCAAAATTGCGTGATTTGTGATGGCAAGTTACCGATAATCAGTTCGGTCTTGCCGCGCTTGAAAACTACCGCACCCTACTTTATGTTGTGAGCGGTCAAGTATTTTGCCGTCCGGAACCGGATATCTGGAAGGATCAGTGCCGTCAACTTAAGTCCGCACCATTCGCAGGCGCTCGTTATCTTTCGCGCGAAAACGGCGGTATCGGTTAAGAAGGGATTGAGGTCCGCGGGCTCGGAGAAAGACAAGATTGCCTTCGAAGCGCTTTTCCTCGATGATGGCTCCGCCTTCGAGCGAGGCGAGGATGGCGCCTTCCGATTGCGGAAGACGAAAACTCAATTCGACGAGCGGGTCGACCACGAGCGCGGCATCAATCGCAAGCAGGAGTTGTTCAAGCCCAGTCCGATGAAGCCCGGAGACGGGGATTGCTTCGCGCTCGCTGGGGAGATGGGCGAGGTCCTGTGCCGGGACCAGATCGATCTTGTTCAGCACCTGGATAACGGGCTTGGCCGAGACGGCAAGCTCGGCTAATACTTTTTCAACCTGGGCCTTCTGCTCTTCACGGATCGGGCTCGCAGCGTCCTGGACGTGGAGAAGAATCTCGGCACGCTCGACCTCTTCGAGCGTGGCGCGGAAGCTTGTAACCAGCGTGGGGGGAAGATTGCGGATAAAGCCAACCGTGTCCGAGAGCAGGATCTTGCGGCGGGAAGGGAGCTGCAACTGTCGAAGCTTGGGGTCGAGGGTCGCAAACATGCGCGCCGATTCGAGCACTCCGGCCTCGGTGAGGGCATTGAAGAGCGTGCTCTTTCCGGCGTTGGTATAGCCGACAAGGGCAACTACAGGGACAGGGACAGCCTCGCGGCGTTGCCGTTGCTGATGTCGAATGCGGCGGACGTTGTCGAGCTGGTTCTTGATGTGGTCGATGCGAAGGTTGATCTTGCGGCGATCGGTCTCGAGCTGGGTCTCGCCTGGACCGCGAGTTCCGATGCCGCCGCCAAGCTGAGACATGGCGCGGCCGCGTCCAGCGAGTCGGGGCAGCTGGTATTGGAGCTGCGCAAGCTCTACCTGGAGCTGGCCTTCGCTGGTTTTGGCATGGCGCGCGAAGATGTCGAGAATGAGTTGCGAGCGGTCGATGACGTGGCAGGGAAGCCGGGCCTCGATGTTGCGTAGCTGCGAAGGGGAGAGGTCGTGGTCGAACAGGACAAGCGAGGCGTTGGTCGAAGCGACGACCTCGACAATCTCATCGAGTTTGCCCTGGCCTACAAGGCTGGAGGGATCGGGCTTCTGGCGGCGCTGGACGAGGGTTGCGGCAATAGTCGCGCCGGCAGACCGGGCAAGCTCTTCGAACTCTGCGCGGCTGGCGTCGAGGTCGAGGGTGGAGGACGCATGGTTGGGAAGGTCTTCGTCGCCTGCCGTGACCGCAGCCGCAGTACGGGCCAGTCGAGCGGCTGCGGTAAGCTGCTGGCGCTTGCGCATCTCTCCGGTGAACTCGACCACGACAATTACGGCAAGTTCCTGCTGCGTTTGCGAGGTGCGGAGTTCGCGGGCAAGCAACGCCGCATCCTGGGCCTGACTCGCTTCGACGAGACTGCGTCGGACTGTCTTTCCGCGGTTCCGGCGTGATGGTGCTTGATCCGGGATCGCTTCAGGTAAAACCTTCTTGCTGGCCAAAGTGATCTCAATTCAGGGCCGGAATTCCAGCCACTCTCTCAATGATACTGAAGCAGTCTATCGAGCCCATGTGCGCGGGCTGGGCGAGCGAAGGCGATTTTTCAATGAGCATTACAACTGCCGAAATTGAACACAGTGCTCTTCGCGCTATCTCCGCTCGAGATACCGATCTGCGAGTTGTGCCTGGACGCAGCAAAAACATAGCGGTCAGCGTTTGCTGAAGAGCAGAGCGTCGCCATCTGCCATGGAGATGAGTTTGTCGTTGGGATAGATCGAGTCGACGTTTTCTTTCGTGATGAGCCGATGTTTCACGAAGGTTGCCGGCGGAACATCCTTGCCTTGCAGCTTATCCAGCGCAAGCGAGATGACGGCCTCGCCATACTGCTCGGGAAAATAACTGACCGATCCTACCAGACGAGAGTTGGTGCGGCGAAGTTCGCGCCGAGCCTCGATACTTGCATTTTGACCAACCGCCAGGCAGTGCTCCTCGCGTCCGGCTTCTTCAAAGGCGCGCAACGCGCCGAGGCAACTTGGGTCGTTCATGCCGCCGATCAGGACACGGCTGGCCTTGCTCTTGCGAAGATGCTTGCGCATCACGTCGAGGCTGACCTCGTATCGTCCGTTTCCGTTGATGAAGCGAACTCGCTGGTCAGGAATTTTAGGCAGAACCTCGCGAACTCCGGCAAGAATCCCGGTAAGCCGCGAACGCGGCAGCGGGCCGGCCATGGGTAGTTCGAGCAGAATCACTTCGTCGACAAAACCACCCCATCGGTGAAGGCAGGCCTGTGCCAGAGCGTGCCCGCCGATCAGGCCTGCGCGGTAGTTGTTTGCGCCGTAGTAATGTGCTCCGGGATGAGGGATATCGATGGCGATGATTGGGATATCGGCCTCGATGAGTTTCGAGGCGACGATGGAGGCGCTTTGCTGATTGGTCTGGAACTCGATCACCAGATCGACGTGCTCGCGCACGAACATCTCCGCATTCCGTACCGCAGCTTTAGGACTGTAGCGATTGCTGAGCACCAGAAGGTCGACACCGGCATCGTAGGCGCTGCTGCGAATACTCTCGGAGACCAATCGGGAGAAAGAGAACTCTTCGCTTTGCGAGGCGTAACCAAGGCGGAACTTCTTGGGGCGCCACTGCTTCACGACAAGCTGATAGCTGTTCTTCTCGCGACGTTCCAGCATTCCACACTCGACCAGAGTCACTAACATGCGATAAGCGGTAGGCTTGCTAAGCTCGCTGCGAGTCGAGATCTCGTTCAGGGACAGGGTCGCTTTATTACTGTCGAAGCACTTGAGGATGGTGCATGCGCGCGTGACGGACTGGATGGTGTAATCGGCGTTTCCGGCCTTCTTCAGAACAGCTTTCCGGGCTCGCTTCACTCTGTCCTCCTTGTGTCGTCATGAATCGTTGCGATCCCGTATTTCATAAAATGAAATATCTTCTCTCGACGTATGTTCAGCCGCCGCGAGGGGCGACAATCCAAAGTATTTCCATAAAAATCAGTAAACAAGCCACAATTGCAAGAACTTGCAAGGTTCATCGATCATACATGGATTTCGAGGAGCGAAATAAGATAGATTGTCTAATTTTTCTCGCCAGAATTCTTTCTCAGAGTCTATTCTGCGCTCCATCTATAGACTTCCTGTCATTCAGAGGCCAACATGCAGAAGCTCAGAACGAAACTGCTCGCAAGGAGAAGAGAATGTATAGACCGTTGAAGTGGTTTTTATCCGGATTCGTTGCCGCTCTGGTTTGCTCCTGCGCTGTCGGAGCGCAGGAGACTGCAAAGCCCGATGAGGTCAAGGTCGACTGGGCAAAGGTCATTCAAGCTTCGCAGTCGACGCCGACTCTTCAGGTGGTTGTGAACCCGCAGCTTCTTCGCGGCGCCAAGCTGCATGACGGATCCTTTGCCGCGCTGCACATGCTGGGAGCAGATTATGTGCGCTATGTCCCGTGGCTCCCTTATCCCCGGCAGGCTGTGGCGGAGTTGAGCGCGCCGGCCAACGGCAAGACGTCGTGGGACTTCACGCATATCGATCCCACCTTCGAAGACTTTATGAAAGCGACGGACGGGCATTCCGTCATCATTAATTTCAGCACGATTCCAGCGTGGATGTACAAAACGGATAAGCCCGTTACCTTTCCTGACGATCCCAACCAGGTCTTTTGGCATTACACGCAGGGAACAGAGCTGCGCGACCCCTCGATGAAAGAGGTGTCGGACTATTTTGCGCGGCTGCTGAGCTGGTATACCAAGGGCGGCTTTACCGACGAATACGGCAAACGATGGGAGTCAGGGCATCATTACAAGATCGCTTACTGGGAAGTACTGAATGAGATCGAATTCGAGCACCACTGGACCCCGCAGGAGTACACAAAGTTCTATGACTCGGTGACGGCGGCCATGCGAAAGGTCGACCCGAATATCAAGTTTGTCGGCCTGGCGCTCGCCGCCCCGAGCAAGCATCCGGAGATGTTCGAGTATTTCCTGAATCCGGCGAATCACCGGAAGGGCGCTCCGCTGGACTTTATCAGCTATCACTTCTACGCATCGCCGTCGCCGGACCAGACCCTTGACGACTGGCAGTACACCTTCTTCGATCAGGCTGAGGGATTTCTCAATACGGTGCGTTATGTGGAGCAGATTCGCAAGCGCCTGTCTCCGTCGACGAAGACCGACCTCGATGAACTGGGAGTCATTCTGCCGGAGGATGGCAAGGAGATAAATCACCCGGGCTACGTTGCCAAACCCGAGCCGCAGAACTATTGGAACCTCGACGGCGCGATGTATGCCTATATCTATGAAGAGACTGCAAAGATGGGAATTGATGTGCTGGGAGAATCGCAGTTGGTCGGCTATCCGTCGCAGTATCCCAGCGTAAGCATGATGAACTACAACACCGCCGAGCCAAATCCGCGGTTCTGGGTTCTGAAGTTGCTGAAAGATCATTTTGGCCCGGGAGACAAGCTGGTCGAGACGACAAACCCGAACGGGTCACTCTCCGTACAGGCGTTTGAAACGAGTCATGGCAAGTCTCTACTGGTGATCAATAAACGCAATCACGCCGAGCAGATAACACTACCGGCAGACGCTGACGGAGCGTCCGTATCCCTGGTGGCGCCATCCACCGGCGACCATGCGCCGGCACAGGAAACCCTGCATGGCCGCACCCTCTCGTTGCAGCCATTTGAAGTAGCTGTCCTGCAGTACAAGTGATGGATCGAGGAGGGGCAGCGTGGAACGAATCGCCTTCCAGCTACGGATCAAGGCAGGGAAGACCGAGGAATATGACGAGGCGCATCGGCACGTTTGGCCGGAACTGCTCCGAGAGCTGGAGTCGTTCGGGGTCTCGGAGTACTCGATCTTTCGACGTAACCAGCAATTGTTTCTCTATATGCATGTGGCCGATTATGACGAACTAACGAAGCGTCTCGAAGCCAGCGACGTGAATCTCCGCTGGCAGGAGACGATGGCTCCGCTGTTTGAGCCGGTGCCCGATCTGCGGCCCGGCGAGTCGCAGGCCATGATGACGGAGGTCTTCTTCATGAGGGGAAGTGCTAAAACATCCGGCAGAAACGCAAGAGAAGAAGGACAATGAACAGCGAGTACAAGCATCTGCGCGTAGGGCTGATGGGGCTGGGGCTGGAGGCTTACTGGGAGCAGTTCGATGGGCTGGAGGCGCGGCTGCTGGGATATTTATTCGAGGTCGAAGAACGAATTGCCGGACCGTCGCGCGTCGTCTTCAACCTTGGCCTTGTCGATACACCGCCGAAGGCTGTCGCGGCCGGGCACGACTGCCGGCGAAATTATATCGATATTCTTCTGGTTTATGTGACGACCTATGCACTGTCGGCGACAGTGCTGCCGGTCATCCTGCGGGCGAAGGTCCCGGTCATCTTATTGAACCTGCAGCCCGCTCCCGCGATGGAGTATGAGCGTTTCAACAGGATGACCAGCCGTACCGCCATGACCGGAGAGTGGCTTGCGCATTGCAGCTCCTGCCCCATGCCTGAGATTGCGAATGTGCTTAAGCGGCTGGGCAAGCCTTTTCATCAAGTGACCGGCATGTTACATGACGATCCGCAATGTTGGAGCCAGGTGGAGGAGTGGCTGCGCGCAGCCGAGGTCGTCCATGCACTCACGCATAGCCGGCTTGGCCTGATGGGGCACTATTACAGCGGAATGCTCGATATTGCGACTGACCTGGTGCAAATCAGCGGACGTTTTGGCATCCACGTAGAGATGCTGGAGGTCGATGAACTCAGCGAGCTGCGAAGAGATGTCGCAGCGGATGCGATTCAGACCAAGCTCGACGACTTCAGCAATTTCTTTGAGGTTGGGCCGGACTGCCCTGCGGACGAACTCTCCCGCGCCGCGCAAACCGCCGTGGCTCTCGACCGGTTTATCGAGACGAACGATCTGGATGTCATGGCCTACTACTACAAGGGAAGTGGCGTCCCAGAGAATGAAGACTCCATGAGCTCGATCATTCTGGGAACGTCCATGCTGACCGGAAGAGGCATACCCGTAGCGGGCGAGTACGAGGTGAAGAATGCCATCGCCATGAAGATCATGGATCTTTTAGGGGTGGGCGGCTCCTTTACGGAGTACTACGCGATGGACTTCGACGCCGATCTCATCTTGATGGGGCATGACGGGCCGGGGCACGTTGGCATTGCGCAGGACAAGATCAAGGTGCGGCCATTGCAGGTCTATCACGGCAAGGTAGGGAAGGGGCTCTCCGTTGAGATGTCCGTGAAGCACGGCCCGGTGACGCTGCTCTCCGTCGTCGAAGACCGGGATCGAGGCTTTCAGTTGCTGGTTGCAGAGGGCGAGAGCGTGGCCGGCGAGATCCTCGAGATTGGCAATACAAACAGCCGCTATCGTTTTCCCCAGGGTGCGCGGCGTTTTGTAGAGCAATGGAACTCGTATGGACCGGCCCATCACTGCGCCATCGGCATCGGACATATTGCAGGGCAGATCGAAAAAATAGCAGCGTTGCTGGAACTTGGTTTTGTTCAGGTATAGTCGGGCCTCTTCAGAATGGTTTTGCGAATTATCTTTCGTTTCCCAGGAGGAGATCAGTATGTCACCCATTACAGAAACAAGAATCCTCATGAAGTATCACGTCAATGAGAGCAGAACGGAAAGAGCAAGGGAACTGCAACCGAAGCTGGATCGCGAATATATCGTTCCTGTCTTATTAAAATCCGTACAGGTGCTGGACCTACTCGGAGATGTTCCGGATGGGCTGCGCATCGAGCAGATTCATCAGATCACCGGAATTGCGAAGACGACCGTTTATCGCATCGTCCGGACCCTGGTCGTGAGCGGACACCTGCATCACGGAGGGAATGGCGCCTATGCGATAACAAGGAGAACCGCCCCTGGATTTGATTTTTCTTCCTATTCTGCCAATCTGCCTGCGTAGATAACAGGTCACGCTCCACGGGAATGAGTATGATTCGTCGGGGAGGCCTTATGAAAAGGATGCAGTCTACCTGGGAAATTCGCCGGGCCATTCAGGCGCTTGCTATCGTCTCTGTCTTTTCCTCGATCGCGTGGGGAGCAGCCTCGGTTGACAACCGGCCAACCGCGCTCAAGTGTGATGCGCTGGTTGAGCCCCTGGGGATCGATACGGCCAATCCCATCCTCTCGTGGCAGCTAAGGGACAAAGCGCAGGGTGCCAGGCAGACCGCCTACGAGATTCTTGTTTCAAGCAAGCCCGGCGCAGGCACGAAGGCTGACGTCTGGGACAGCGGCCGGGTGGAATCCGGGCAGTCGGTGGATGTCGCGTATGCCGGTCCTCGCCTGGAGGCTGAAACGCGGTATTACTGGCGCGTCAAGGTCTGGGGCAAGGATGGCAAGCCTTATCCCGTAAGTGCGGCAAGCTGGTGGGAGATGGGTCTGCTCACGCAGAGTGCCTGGAAGGCAAAGTGGATCAGCTATGAGTCGCCGGAGCTGCATAGCATTCGTGAGTCGGGAGCGATCTGGATTACCAACGCCGCCGTTCCGGGCTTCAAGTCTCCCGGGGATACGCATCACGATTTTCGTTTCCGATTCAACTTAGATCAAACGGTGAAACGGGCCGTCCTCTATACAACGGGAGAAGATACGGCAGCAGCCTGGGTGAATGGGAAGCAGGTCTTAGAGGCACAGCCGCTTGCACCGTGGAAACAGATGCCCTGGGGCACTTATGTCAGCAGGGAAGTAACTTCGGATCTTCAGGAAGGATCGAACCAGCTTGCCATCGGCATAACCCACTTCGACACACAGAGCGGTCGACAGACGCAGGTTGAAACACAGACGCCCATGAGCATGTGCCTCTATCTGGTCATGGCCGACAACTCGGTAAAGGTGCTTACAAGTGCCTCCAGCGGCTGGAAGGCAGCCCTCAACGCAGAGGGCGATTGGTTTTCGAAGCAGTTCGACGACAACGCATGGAAAAACGCAGAGCCGTTTAAGCCGAAGCCTGCCGAGGCCGGCGGCACTCCCTTAGGACTTCCGTGGCCGACCGGGCCTGTGACTCTGCTTCGCCACAGCTTTGCCGAGTCGAAGCCCATCGTTTCGGCGCGTCTCTATGCAACCGCATTGGGCGCTTACAAATTTCATATCAACGGCAAGGCTGTCGGCGACCAGATCCTCGCGCCCGGATGGATGGACTTTCGCGAGCATGTCCCATATCAGGTGTACGACGTGACATCGCAGATCGTGCAGGGAGGAAACGCCATTGCCGCCTATCTCGCGCCCGGCTGGTACAGCACGCCTCTCATGTGGTTTCGACAGGGCAATAACTATGGAGCTACTCCTCCTGCCTTGATGGCACAGCTTCGTATTGAGCACTCCGATGGCTCCGTGGAGTGGATTCGTACAGACGCAGACTGGAAGGCCGACCTGTCTGCAATTCTCACTGCTGAGATCTATGACGGCGAGACCTACGATGCGCGGCGCGTCCAGCGGGGCTGGGATACGGCATCGTTCTCGGATGCAGAATGGAAGCCTGTGAGCGTCATCAAGCCCAATGAGCCCCGGATTGTCGCTCAATACTTCCAGCCCATTCGTGAAGAGAAGGTGATGACGGCAAAGAGCATCAGCAGCCCGGCTCCTGGTGTGTATATCTACGACTTCGGCCAGAACCTCGCTGGTGTGCCCCGCGTGCATGTCTCGGGACATCGGGGCCAGGACATTAAGCTGCGGTTCGCCGAGGTGCTCAATCCGGACGGAACGATGTACGTCGAAAACCTGCGGACGGCCAAGGCGACCGACCACTTCATCCTCGCTGGAAACGACGGAGCGAGCGGAGAGACCTATCAGCCGCAGTTCACCTATCACGGCTTCCGCTACGTGGAGGTCACCGGGCTTGATGCAAAGCCAACGCTGAATGCCATCAAGGTCGTCGTCTTCCATACCGACGCGCCGTTCACTTCACAGTTTGAGACCGGGAACAAGATGGTCAATCAGTTGTGGAGCAATATCCTCTGGGGACAGCGGTCGAACTTCATCGGTGTCCCCACCGATTGTCCGCAGCGCGACGAGCGCCTGGGATGGACCGCGGATGCACAGGTATTCTGGCGCACTGCTGCGTACAACATGGACCTCGACGCCTTCACCCGGAAATTCGCCGGCGACATGCGAGGGACGCAGGCAGGCACGCCCATGTATGGGATCTTCGCCCCGGGGACAAGCACGCCTAATCCAGGCTTCGGAACCGGCTGGAGCGACGCCGGCATCATCATCCCCTGGACCGGCTGGATACAGAGTGGAGACAAGCGCATCATCGAGCAAAACTGGGATGCGATGGAGAAGTATCTCGCAGCGATCCTGAAGCAGAATCCCAACCATCTCTGGAGAAATGGATTCGGCATCCCATTTGGCGATTGGCTGACGCCCACGCAGACGACACCGGAAGACCTGATCGCCACGGCATATTGGGCCTATGACGCTTCTTTGATGAAGCAGATGGCTGATGCGACGGGGCGCTCTGCCAAGTCGGTGGAGTATGGGAAGCTCTTCGAAGAGATCAAGGCCGCATTTGCCAAGGCATACATCCGTTCCGATGGCTTTGTCGGCACCGTCGATCACTATCCGAGCATTCCTCCGCCGACGATCTCTCCGGAGGCGCAATCTAACAACTCAAAATCAGTTGTCGAAACTCAGACGGGGTATGTCCTCGCGCTTCACATGAATCTGGTTCCGACTCAGTTGCGCGCGGCCGCCGCCGAAAAGCTCGTCCAAAAGATTAAAGACAATCACTGGTTACTGGGAACAGGGTTCCTGGGTACTCCATACCTATTGGAGGTCCTTTCCGACACGGGCCATAGCGATGTCGCATACAGGCTGCTACTGAATACAGAGTATCCGTCATGGGGATACCTTGTGGATCATGGCGCAACGACAATGTGGGAGCGTTGGAACGGCGACCAGATGCGCGGCGATCCCAGCATGAACTCCTATAACCACTATGCCTATGGAGCGGTCGCAGAGTGGATGTACCGTTATGCAGCCGGGATCGATACAGTCGCCGGCGATCCGGGCTTCCACACCATCTATCTTCGCCCTAGCTTTGACTCAAGGCTCGGCAGTCTCGCATTTACTTATGACTCTCCATACGGCGCCGTAATATCGAAATGGAAAGTCACTGGTTCTGATGTGGCATGGAACCTGACCATTCCTCCAAACTCGACAGGGCTGCTGCCGTCGGACTTAGTTGAGGCCTATTCGATGACGCTGCGTGGCCAATCGCTCGACAGAAGTCGCGAGGTACTTTCTAAGTCGGGTTCTTACATCCTGCCGGCAGGCTCCTATTCTTTCAAGGCATCGATGAAGCGGGGGCGCCCATAGGTGGTCTGACCTTGGAGATGTAATAATCCACCGTCTGATGCTACCTAATCCTTTTCTGCATCAGCCCACTTCTGCAATAGAAATGAGCCGGTAAAGCACTATGCTCCAGTGCCGCCGGCCATTTTCGTTAATGCGGACCATGACCAGTCGTCGTCTTGGTTCAGCTTGACGATAGCAAACCTGCGCAATGGTCGGACAGCTTTTATCTCAATGGATGCGCGGTGGTTAGAGCGCTTACGTCATTGCCATCCTTCTTTATCTGTCAATAGAAAAACTATTTTTAAATCTTGACACCGCATTCGAGCGGGGCTATCGTTGCGCCGTCGCTAAATCGCTGACAGGGCTTGTAAGTTATGGGCCATCTGAGTTGTCCCTGTCATTCGATGATACGAAGATGTCCCGGAGCCTAGCTTGTTAGATCCAGTGCGAATATGCCAATAGGGGAATTTGCAGTTAGTTGCAGACTTAGGGACGCTTCGCCAACCCCCGGTCATTGGGGTGGTTTGCAACGTAACACGAAGATATCGCTGTAGCAGCCCGACGCTGAGTAACTCGACTTATATTTCAGGAGGTTCCACTATGCGGTCTGGCGTAGCAATAACAAAAACAACACAGGCAAGATCGATGCATTTCAGTTTGCTTCAAAGATCAATTCAGGCGACGCTCTTTGTATTCGCGCTGCTTCTGGCTTCTGGCAGACTCTATGCCCAGGCGGGAGCAACCGGAACCATCCTGGGAACGGTGACTGATAGCACCGGCGCGATGATTCCGAATGCGACCGTGACCGTGAAGAACACAGCGACCGGCGCTACTGTTCGTACCGTCACCAGTTCTTCCGGCGACTACCAGGCCTCGTCGCTCAATCCGGGAAGCTATTCGGTGTCGGCGGAGATGGCAGGATTTCAAAAGTCCGTGACCAGTTCATTCACGCTCGCGGTCGATCAGAAGGTTCGTGTCAATGTTTCCCTGAACCCTGGGGATGTCACCCAGACCGTGGAAGTGCAAGCTCAGGGGTTGACTTTGGATACGGATAGCTCCGCCATTGGGCAACTCGTAAGTCAGAGGCAGGTCGCGGCGCTCCCGCTCAACGGGCGTAACTTTATGCAGCTCTTGTTACTCGGCGCTGGGGCGGTTACGGTAGGTGGGGAGCAGGGCACGATGCGGCAGGGCTCGGGCAACGCAATCAGTATCAATGGAGCCCGGCCTGAGTCGAATAACTACACGCTGGACGGTTTGATTAACACGGACACGGCACTTGTAACTCCAGCGGTGATCCTCTCGCAGGATGCGATTCAGGAGTTCAAGGTTGAGAGCGGCAGCTATCCCGCGGAGTTTGGTTTTAGCGCGAACCAGATCAACCTTATCAGTAAGAGCGGCACGAACACTCTTCACGGGTCCATCTTTGAGTTCAACCGTAACGACGCGTTTGATGCAAAGCCCTTTCCAACGGCAGCCGACTATCAGGCAGGCGTGCCCACCTCACTGCCAAAACTGCGCCAGAATCAGTTTGGGTTCGTTGCCGCCGGCCCGGTTTATATTCCCAAGATCTATGACGGACGAAATAGAACCTTCTGGATGGCCAACTACGAGGGCTGGCGCATTACTAACGGGACGATCTCAAAGGCATCCGTGCCAAATTCCGCGATCCTGACCGGCGACTTCTCCCAGGAGCCTTTACCGGCACATGGAACTCCTGAGTGCACAGTCAGGCAGGCTTCAACGCAGAACTGCCTTCCCATTGATCCGCTTACCGGCCAGCCATTTCCCAACAACAAGATTCCCGCGAGCCGCATTACCTCGCGATTGGCGATCGCGGCCATCGCGGCGGGTTACTGGCCGACTCCGAATGCAGGCGCAGCCAATGCCGCTCCCGGTACAGTCAACTTTGTGAAGTCCGTCGGATTGCCCTTGACGACCAACCAGCAGACCTATCGCGTGGATCAGACGCTGGGCAAGTTCGGTCAGATCTTTGGCCGCTATACCTACTCGACGTACCAGAACAGCAGCCTTGGCTCAACATCGCTCGACTATGGACTGGCAACGCAGTATGAAAAGCAGAAGAACTGGGCAATTTCCCACACTATCAATTTCGGTGGGACAAGCACCAATAACTTCCGATTCGGCTATCTCGATGCCTCGGCTCCGCAGGGAGCAACGACGCCGCCTCAGTCCTTCGTCGATTCGCTGGGACTGAGTGGCACATTCCAGAAGTTTGGACCGCTTCAGTTGACTTACCCCAACATTGGTATGAGTCAGTATGGAGGCACAGGAGGTCCGGTGAATGCCTACACAGGCTCCGATCAACCGGCCTGGGAGTTCGCCGATTCCTACACATGGGTGAAAGGAAGGAACACCTTTGGCTTCGGCGCTGACTATCGCCGCTGGCGGCTGATTCGTAACCTCGATGACGACTTCCTTGGCGACTATAACTTCCGTGCCGATACTCTTGCAAACAACTCGGTCAGTTGCGATCCGGATCACGGCGGCAATGCCAATGGCAACTGCGGCACGGGCAATGCAGTCGCCGATATGTTGCTTGGCTATTACAGTGGTGCAGCTGGTTTTGTCCCGGGACCTTTCAGCCCGACGGATCAGGCTGGAAATCCGCAGACGCACATCTTCAGTTATTTCGCTCCCTATGCTCAGGATGACATCAAGGTGACCCAGAGGCTGACCTTGAATATCGGAATGCGCTGGGACTACCGTGCCGCAGCCTACGAGGAGCACAACCACTTCTTCTGGCTCGACACGCAGAACAAGCAAGGCGGCCTGTGCTACGCCGACAAGACTCTATCGACCAATGGAGTCGCCGATGGAGTCGGTTTGGACGGCGTGACGAAGATCTTGCGATATTGCGGCTCGAACGTTCCTCATCCCGGCTCGAAGACTCCCTTTGCGCCGCGATTCGGCTTTGCGTACCGGTTAGGAGATAAGACCGTCATTCGCGGCGGTTACGGAATCTTCTGGGATTCCTCCGAGGGGCGTGAGATCGATAACTCGGGCGACATTTATCCTTACGCTATCCGCAACAATCTCACCCCGGCTTCGAATCCCGCTGCCAACAAGCTGACCAACAACCTGTTTCCAAGCTTCACGAATCTGGGGCCATTTCCGGTCTCTACCCTGACGTTTCTCGCGGTGATCGAGTCGGACAATCCGCTCAACCCCTACGTCCAACAGCGCTCCCTCTCCATTCAGCGCTCGCTGGCAAGGGATACGACGTTGGAACTGAACTACATCGGAAGCAAGGGAACCCATCTTTTGAACCGTCGTCAGATTGCTCAACCCCTCGCGATCCCGGCGGAGAGCCTGGCGTTTTGTCAGGAACAGGATAGTAGCGGCAATTATGTCAATCGAAAGGTAGCTCCGTGTACCCCAAACTCGCGGTTACCTTATCCAAACTTTACCGGCGATTACATCAATAGCGATTGGCACGGCTATTCGAACTACAACGCGGTTAACGCAAAGTTCGAGCATCGCACCAATACGCTTGCAGTTACCGCGGTCTATACCTGGGCAAAGAGCATGGACGACAAGTCGGCTGCGGCTGGAGTTGGCGCCAGCGGCGCAGGCTACCAGGGCTTCATGGACAACCACAACCCACAGTTGGATTATGGCCCGTCGGACTTCGATGTGAATCAGCGCTTTGTTGCGAGCTACGTCTATGACCTTCCCATCGGTCGCGGCAAAAAGGTGATGGGTGGAGTCAACCGGGCTACCGACCTTTTGGTTGGAGGTTGGGAACTGACCGGCATTACTACATTCCAGACCGGATTTCCCTTTGGCATCAATGCAGCCGATCCGCTTGGCTACACCGGCAGCATTGCGCCGAGGGCGAGCTATACCCCCGGTTGCAATATCCATAGCGGCTTGACGCAGAAGTTCCAGAGATTGAACATGTCCTGCTTCTACCAGTCAGCGCCTGGCGTGTATGGCAATACCGGCCGTAACTTCCTTCGTCAGCCGGGCATCAACAACTTCGACGTTGGGGTTGCAAAGAGTCTGGCGATCACCGACCAGGTGAGGTTTGCTGTTCGTCTGGACACCTTCAATACCTTCAATCATCACCAATACGCGATCAATGTAGGCGGACTGGCTACCGGAGGATCGGGCGGCGGCTCTTCCATCAGCAATGGGCTGGGGGATTCGCTGGGAGGGAAAATTACCAGTTCGTCTCCAGGCAGGATCATTCAATTGAGCGGCAAGCTGACGTTCTAGCCCATTGCTCCGGCAACTGCAAAAAGCCCATTGCCAGCGCAATGGGCTTCTTGCAGGCAGCGGAGAAGTGTACGTGACCTTACTAGGCAATCCTCGAGCGATCATGAAATCAAATCCTGTTCCCGGTAGATTCAGCTCTTTTGTCTTATGCGCATTATTCGCATGCGCTCCAATTCTCTTCGCGCAGCAGGCATCCACCGATCTCCAGCAAGGCTTCCAGAGTCCTCCCGAAAGTGCGCGTCCGCGTGTCTGGTGGCATTGGATGAACGGCAACATCACTAAGGAGGGAATCGACCTCGATCTTGAGTGGATGAAGCGAATCGGCATCGGAGGCTTCCAGAACTTTGATGCCGCGCTGGGAACTCCCCAGGTTGTTCCAAAACGCCTTGTCTATATGACTCCCGGATGGAAGGACGCCTTCTTATTTACGACGCACAAGGCTGACACGCTTGGGTTGGAGATGGCCATCGCCGGATCGCCCGGGTGGAGCGAGAGCGGCGGTCCCTGGGTCAAACCGTATCAGGCAATGAAGAAGCTCGTCTGGAGTGAGACCGCCGTCGACGGAGGCCGGCCCTTCCATGGGGTCTTGCCGTCGCCGCCGAAGCAGACGGGGCCGTTCGGCGATCTGGCGCAGGCCGATCTGATGGGTGCATTGGGAGGAGCGAAGGCTCCTCGACCGGTGGATTTCGGCGCCGACAGCGTTGTGATCGCGTTCCGTACTCCCGCGGATGAATTCTCAATGGCGCAATTGAAACCCACGGTGACGACCAGCGCCGGACCGGAAGCGAATGCGTCGTTGTTATGGGACGGCGATCTCAACCACTCGATCGCATTTCCTGCCGCCGCTCCGGGGGAGAAGAGTTGGGTCCAGTTTGAATTTGCGAAGCCTCAGTCCATGCAGGCAGTCACCCTTGCCATGGGAGGACCCGGCAATCCACTGGCTCAGTTTCAGCCGGAGACCGGGCAGGGACCGGTGCTCGAGAAGAGTGACGACGGGATCACGTTTCAGGAGGTGGTTCGTCTCCCGACGGCAGGTGCCGTGCAGCACACCATGTCGTTTGCACCTGCAACTGCGCGCTTCTTCCGGCTCACGTTTCTTGAGCCGCCCCCCGCGAAGGCACAGCCAGGCGACATCGATCTCAGCCAGTTCGGTATCAACGCTCCCAAGGGACCTCCGATGCACCGGATCGCCGAACTTGTCCTGCACACCGGCGCCCGGGTCAATCGATTTGAGGAGAAGGCGGCCTTCGCCACGTTGCCGGACAACTACAGCGCCGCGACGCCGAAGCCGTCTGCCGGGTCGGCAATTCCGGTGGATGACGTCATCAATCTCACCTCGAAGATGCAGAAGGACGGCACGCTCGACTGGATGCCTCCCCCCGGTCGCTGGACGGTTCTGCGGATGGGCTACTCTCTGACCGGCATCACGAATCATCCAGCCTCGCCCGAAGCGACCGGGCCGGAGGTGGACAAGCTGAACGCCGGTTATGTGAAGGACTACTTCGACAACTATCTCGATCAATATAAGTCCGCAACCGGCGGCATGATGGGCAAGCGCGGTCTCGAATATGTCGTCAACGACAGCTGGGAGGCCGGCACCGAGAACTGGACGAACGATATGATCCCGGAGTTCGTCAAACGCCGCGGCTACGACCCCGTGCCGTGGATGCCGGTGCTGACCGGACGCATCGTCGGCAGCGCAGCCGATAGCGATCGTTTTCTCTGGGACTTTCGCAGAACGCTCGCGGAGCTTCTTGCCGAAAATCACTACGGCACGCTCGCGGCGGAGTTACACGCTCGCGGAATGGGGCAGTACGGCGAATCGCATGAAGAAGGCCGCGCTACCATCGGCGATGGCATGGAGATGAAGCGTTATGTCGACGTGCCCATGGGCGCAATGTGGGTACAAAGGCCCGGTGTCAACGCTGACCTGCTTGGGTACGACGCCGATATCCGGGAGTCTGCTTCGGTCGCCCATATCTGGGGACAGAATCTGGTTGCGGCGGAGTCGATGACCGCCGCCAGCAATCCCTGGGGCTGGTCGCCGAACACGCTCAAACCCACTGCTGACAAGGAACTCGCCGAGGGGCTCAATCGCTTTGTGATTCATACCTCGGTTCACCAGCCGCTGATTGGAAAGGCTCCCGGGCTTGCCCTCGGACCCTTCGGCCAATGGTTCACACGCAACGAGACCTGGGCAGAACAGGCGACGCCATGGATCACCTATCTTGCTCGCAGCTCCTATCTATTGCAGCAGGGAAAGTTTGTCGCCGCCATCGCATACTTCTACGGCGAAGACAGCAATATAACGGCGATCTTCGGCAGCCGCGCCCCGGATGTTCCCCCCGGCTATAACTTCGACTATGTCAACGCGGACGCTCTCGAACACAAACTCAGCGTGCACGACGGCGCGCTGCTGACGGACAGTGGCATGAGCTATCGCGTCCTTGTCCTCGATCGGAATAGCGCTCACATGTCATTGCCGGTTCTCCGCAGATTGCAGACCCTGGTGCATGATGGGGCCACCATCATTGGCAAGCGGCCCATCGGCGACCCAAGCCTCGCTGACGACCAGGCCGCGTTCCACGCCATCGTCGAGGACCTTTGGGGAAGCAGCGACGAGGACCGCAGCGTGGGCAAAGGACGAGTCTTGCAGCAGGGAAGTGTGGCAGACGCCTTGCAGCAGGCGAAGGTCGCGCCCGACTTTACCTTCACAAAGTCTCGCCCTGAGAGCGAAGTACTCTTTGTCCATCGCCGAACGCCGGTTGCCGACCTCTATTACATCGACAACCGAACCGACCAGCCGGAGTCCATCGACGCCAGTTTTGCGATCACCGGCAAAGCCGCGGAGCTGTGGCACGCCGACACCGGCAAGTCTGAGCCCGCGTCCTACGACATTGCGGACGGCCGCACGACAGTGCCGCTTCGCCTTGATCCTTATGGCACTGTCTTCGTGGTCTTCCGTCATGCCGCGAAGCAAACCTCCCGCCATCTTCCCGTAGTTCGCGAGACAGCAATCGCGTCGGTCGACGGCGCATGGGATCTTACCTTTGAGAAGGGTAAGGGAGCGCCCGACTCCGTCAAGTTACAGCACCTCACCTCGTGGTCCGATAACTCCGATCCCGGTATCCGCTACTTCTCCGGCCACGGCACCTATACCACCCACGTCAATCTCCCGGCATCGTCCTTCAAGCCGGGAGACAGTCTGTGGCTCGACCTCGGCACCGTAGACGATCTCGCCGAGGTGACAGTGAATGGAAGATCCCTCGGCATCGCCTGGAAGTCTCCCTATCGCGTCGATGCCACCAGTGCGCTTCATCCCGGCGACAATCTGTTGCAGATTCGGGTCGTCAATCTGTGGGTCAATCGGCTGATCGGAGATCAGCAACCCAATGCGAAGCAGTACACTTTCACCGTGCGCAATCCTTACAAGGCGACATCGCCGCTTCTGCCGTCCGGCCTGCTCGGACCGGTGCGGCTATTACGCGAAGAGCACGTACAGGAGGCCGGGACCGCTGAATGAAATTTCGCTCCATCGCTATTGCGGCTCTCGCCTTCTTGCTGCTTCCTTCCTGCATTCCGGCCCAGCAGAGCAGTATGCAGAGCGACTACGCCACCGCACAGCGGGCGCTGGCCTCGGGCGACGTTGATGGCGCACTCAAAATCTTCGAGCAGCTAAGCCGCGCCAACCCCTCCATCGCCGAGATCCACGCCACCATCGGAGTTATTCGCTTTCAGAAAGGTGACTATGCCGCCGCTCTCAAGGAGCTTGATCAGGCGAAACGGCTCAAGCCCACCCTGCCCAGGCTCGATGGTCTCATCGCCATGTCTCAGGCCGAGATGGGAGACTTCAAACAGGCGCTGCCCGTGCTCGAAGAGACCTTCCGTACAGCAAAGGATGAGCCGGTAAAGCGCATGAGCGGCCTGCAACTCGAACGCGCTTACACCGCCTTGCAACAGGACGACAAGGCGGTCACGGTGGCGCTCGAACTCCAGCGCCTCTTTCCCTCCGACCCCGAGGTGCTTTATCACAATGGACGCATCTTCGGGAACTTCGCCTTTCTCACCATGCAGAAGCTCGCCACCGTGGCGCCCGACTCCATCTGGCGTCAGCAGGCTGCTGCCGAGGCCTACGAGAGCCAGGGCTCGCTCGATCAGGCCATCGCTGCCTATCGCCATATCCTGACCCTCGATCCGAACCACCGCGGCATCCACTATCGCATTGGCCGCTGCCTGCGCGAGCGGGAGCGCCACTCGCATCATCCGGAAGATCTGGTCAGCGCAATGGCGGAGTTTCAGCAGGAGCTGAAGCTCAATCCGGACAACGCCAACGCCTCCTACGAGATTGGAGAGCTCCATCGCCTTGCCGGAGAAAACGCAACTGCAAAGACTTACTTTGAAGCTGCGCTGAAGATCTATCCCGACTTCCCCGAAGCCAATCTGGGCCTGGCTACCGTCCTCTCGTCCCTGGGACAGCCTGCCAAAGCGTTGCCGTATCTGAAGCTGGCGATCAAAAATGATCCCAACGACGAAGCCTCGTGGTATCGGCTGTCGCTTGCAGAACGCTCGCTCGGCCACAAGGCGGAGCAGGAAGCCGCCATGAAGGAGTTCCTGAGAATCCACAAGAATCAACAAGCCGAACTGCTTGGCCCGATGCATGACGTCAGCAGGCAGGAGATTCAGCCGGACACTCCATAACCGGCTCGCTTGAGAGCGAAGAAGATCGAGGCATTCGCTTCTAACGTACTTATCCACCATCACTTGCGCGCGGTCTATCTACCCTTATCCAGCTGCGGCCCTCTCCGTCTGCGTCGCAGGGCCTGAAGATTGCCGACCTCCATCCCCGGAGGGGAGTCCTCCCGTGTCGCCGCATGTTTTCTTATTGCACATAATTTTTCTATTGACATACGTTTCCTCGTTTGTAAATAATCGGTCTCGCATCCGAAGACTGCCATAGTGCCCTCTCGTCTTTCCGAAAACGCTCCTTTTGACGTTTTCTGAGATGTGGCCCTTGGCTTCTTCGTAGGCGTGGTCGTACCACATGTATCCGGCTCCACGCTCGAGCCGGCAGCATTTGAGTTAAATATCCCAAAAATACCTATCGGGGGCTGTCATGCAATCCAGAAAAGATTTACCCCAGTTTGTTCATTTTCAATTTTTGAAATTGTTTCTATCCGCAGCGGTCCTTTTTTGTCTTGCAATGACTCCAGCGGTAATGACCGCACAGACCGCGGGTGAGGGAACCATTCAGGGCACCGTCACCGACGGCACAGGCGCTGCCGTCCCCAATGCCACGATTACGGCAACCAATGTCGGCACCAATGTCACCACGGTGCGCACCTCGACCGCTGCCGGCCTCTTCAATATCTCGCCCCTGCCGCCGGGAAGGTACTCAGTAAAGATTGAGGCCTCCGGCTTCAAGACCATGGAACAGTCCAATCTCGTGGTCAACGCGCTGCAGGTACTAACCTTCAACCCTGCCCTGGCGATCGGCGAGACCAGCGAGACGGTCATGGTGACTGCCGCGCCTCCCATCCTGAACCAGTCGAACGCGACTCTCGGTCTCACCATCGAGAATGAGACTTATTCCAACCTTCCGCTCCAGATGAACAATGCGCAGCGCGATCCGACATCCTTCGGCTCGCTCACTCCCGGCGCACAGGGCGGCTCCCGCCTGCCGGTCATCGGCGGTACAGGCAATTATCTAGGGCAACTCTATCTCGACGGTATGCCCGCGCAGACCGTCAGTCAGCAGGGCGACAACCGACTGGTCGGACAGGCGGTCAGCGTCGAAGCCGTCGACCAGTTCCAGATCGTCACCAGCACACCTCCGGCCGAGTACTCCGGCGCCGGTGCCGAGAACTTCACCATGAAGTCCGGCACTCTCAAATATCACGGTCAGGTCTCCGACTTCGTGCGAAACACCATCTTCGACGCCTGGTCGTTCACCTCCAAGGCCGCGACGGTCAAGAACTCCGCAGGCGAAACGGTTCAAGCTCCGAAGCCGGTGGAGCATCAGAACGAGCTTTCGCTCTCCTTCGGCGGTCCTATCCCGTTGACGCGCAAGAAGGGCTTCTTCTTCGTCGCTTTTGACAAGTTTCACTCTCGCCGGGGCGTTAATCCTTCGCTGTTCACGGTTCCAACCGCGCAGATGCGTGCAGGCGATTTCTCCCAACTGGGTGCAGATCCTTTTCTCTACGACCCCACATCGACCACCTGCTCCGGCGGAACCTGCACTCGTACGCCGTTCCAGGGTATGAAGAATGGTGTGCCGACTTATAACGTCATCCCCGACAGCTATCTCTCGCCGATCTCCCAGAAGATGCAGTCGTTTCTGCCCGACCCGAGCAACGATGCCCTGGTCAACAACTACTTCGGCGGCGCGCCGAGCGGCTTCGACAACCACGTCATCGACTGGCGCGTGGACTACGATGTGAGCGCCAAGCAGCGAATCTCAACCATCGGTGCCATGGGCAGCGTCAAATATGTGAATAACTACGGCACGCCTTTCCTGCCCCTGCCTTACACGGGCGGCGATCTGGCGCAGATATCCCCCAAGGTCTTCGACGTCGAGGACACTTACACCTTCAGCCCGCGCCTGGTAAACCAGTTGAAGTACGGCTACACTCGCTTCTTCCAGAACATCCAGAACGCCACCCAGGGCATCACGCAATATGAGGCGGGCACGATGGGGATTACCAATCTCCCCGCCGGTCAGGCAGGCGAGGAGTTCCCCGGTGCTGCCTTCGGCGCCACCGGCAAGTATGCCGCGGCTGCTCCCACGACTCAATGGACCAGCAACAGCAACGCCGCGAGCACACAGCTCACCACGCCGAACAACTATGCCCTCGTCGACAACCTGCAGTGGACCAAGGGCCGTCATGCGATCACCCTCGGCATCAGCATCCAGTGGCAGCAGATCAACAACGCCAATCCCGCCACCTACACCGGGGTGCTCAGCCTCGCCTATAACCCTTACTCGACGGCGAACTTCTCCGGCAACGCTCTCACCACGAATACCGGCTACTCCTATGCCAGCTACCTGCTCGGTGCCGTGGGCGGAACGCCTTCCATCGGCCTCCAGCCCATCAGCGAGCTGGGCGGGCGCTATCGGCCCATCGCTCCGTATATCGAAGACAGCTTCAAGGTCAATTCCAAGCTGACCCTGAGTCTGGGGCTCCGCTGGGATTACCTGCCGCCGTACCGCGAGGTCAAGGATCACTGGACCTTTATGAATCCCGATCTGACCAACGCGATTACGGGAACTCCCGGTATGTTGCAGTTCGCCGGCAACTACGGCGGTCCGGGCGTCAGTTGCGGCTGCCGGACTCCGGTCAAGACCTACTGGAAGAACTGGGGACCGCGCATCGGCCTGGCCTATTCGGTCAACGACAAGACGGTCATTCGCGCCGGCTTCGCTACCGTCTATTCGCAGGGCGGCGGTGTTGGCGGTCGCGGCGGTGCCTTCCAGGGCACCGGCCAGACTGGCTTCAACATGACGGCCACCGGCCCGGACGAGATCACCTCGGGCGCAGCCGCCAATCCGTCGTTCTACCTCAACAACGGCCCCTACTTCACCAGCATCGGCCAGGCCAACACGTCTCTGTTCGGGGCGGGTTATGCCTATCCCTCCGCACCAACGCCCGGTGTCGCAGCGCAGGTCCTGAATACCGGCAACTATTTGAATAGCTCCGGAAAATTCGTGACCGCTAACAGCGTTGCCTATGCCGATCCGTACTATTCGGGCCGCGCGCCGCAGTTCACCTTCTATAACTTCGGCTTCGAGCGGGCCATCACTCCGGACATGACCCTGGGCGTCAACTATGTCGGCAACCAGAGCCACTTTCTGATTAATTCCACTACCAGCGGCTCCAACCCCCGCGGTTACTGGACGAACCAGCTCAATCCGGCGTACCTCGCCTCTTTGGGCGGGGTTACGGACAGCACCGGCAAACTTCCCATCCTCAACGCGCCTGCGACTCCGGCAAACGTAGCCAAGGCCATGGCCGCGGTTCCCGGCCTCTCGATCCCGCAGTTCTTCCAGGATGCTGCTGCTGTCAACAATACAGCCACCATCTCGCAGGGACTGGTTGCCTTTCCGCAGTACAAGGGCGTCTCCGATACCTGGGGCGCGAATGTGGGCAACTTCAGCTACAACTCGCTGCAGATCGTTCTGCAACAGCGGCTGGCGCATGGCTTGACCTTCAACATCAACTACACCTACTCGAAGAACATCGGCGATGACGGCACCTTCCGCAGCGGCTTCAACATTCCCGCCGCGGCTCTCTCCGGAGGAACGAAGGACTGGCATCAAAACCGCATCGATCGCTCCTGGACACGGATCTCGACTCCGCAGAGCCTTCATGCCTTCGGCGTTTGGAAGCTGCCCTTCGGCAGAAACGGTATCGGAGCCAACTCCTGGCTGGTCCGCAATCTGGCGGGCGGCTGGCAGTTCTCCGGCATCTACACCTACTCTTCCGGCACTCCCGTTGCCGTCGTCTCCAGCCAATGCACCACCGGCTTCGGCAGCTCGGCGACTCTGCCGGGACAAGGGCAGTGCATGCCCGACATCAACACCTCGTTCAACTCCAAGACGGCCCGCATCAATGGCAGCTATGGCTCAGGTCCGGGTGGCTTCACTGCCGCGAACCTTGGCAAGGTGGCCTACATCGATAAGGGCGCCTTCGCAACGCCGAAGACGATCTCTGCTCCCGGGACCAGCGTGGCGCAGTACCTCATCGGCAATGCGCCTCGTACCCGCGCCTGGAACCTCAACAATCCCAGCACCTACAACATCGATGCCGCGCTGCGCCGCAGCTTTGAACTGCCGAAGAGCATGTCCATCGAGTTGGAGGCAGACTGCCTGAACGTCACCAACAAGGTGACCTTTGGCAGCCCCAATGCTACGTGGGGAGGCAGTTCTTTCGGTACCATCAGCAGCGCGTCCAGCAATGCACGCGACTTCCAGTTTGCCGGCCACTTCAAGTTCTAGCCGACTGGAACCATCAACCCCGAGAGCCGCCGGCCATTCCCGCTGGCGGCTCTCGCGCGTTCAGGGAAGGGACTCGGACGCCGCAGGTTGGCCCTGAACCGGATCAACGAATTGACAGTTCGCCCTTTATTTCATACGGTGTTTGTGTCCGGTATCTGAATTTAATCGGTGTATTCAATCGAATTAGCGCAAAGCGGATCGATGGATACGCGCCGATGACGCCGTTCACCGGGCTAAATTGGAAGCATCGTTACAGGGAAAATCGCGGGCTATTCAAGGAGACATGTGCGCCATACTCGGAAATTAGGATTGCTTTCTGCTTCGCTGTTCGCTCTTTGCCTCACTCAACTCGCTCCGGCGCAGGGGTCGGCCAGCTCGACGATGCCTCCCCCGCCTCCCCACGCGAAGCAGATTCACCTGAAGCATGTTCTCGTCATCGGCGAGACCAAGGGATTCGAGCACGACTCAGTCCCCGATGCCATGGCGGCCATCTATCAGATGGGTCACGACAGCGGTCTATGGGATACGACTATCCGCACTGACACCGAACTGCTCACCAAGAAGGACCTGGGTAGAAACGCGAAGAACCTCAACTACTTCGACCTCATCGTCTTTGCCAGCACCACCGGCGAACTGGATATGGATCAAAGTCAGAAGAAGGACATGATGTCCTTTATCAAGGAAGACGGAAAGGGCTTTGTCGGAATTCACGCTGCGCTCGACACCAATTACACCTGGCCTGAGTACGGCGAGATGATCGGCGGCTGGTTCGATCAGCACCCCTGGATGACCTTCAATGCGCCCATCATTAATGAGGACCCTTCCTTCCCGGCCGTCCGGCACTTTCCCGCCGCCTTCGTGAAATACGACGAGATCTATCAGCCCAAGGACTGGTCGCGCGACAAGGTCAATGTTCTTCTCAGCCTCGACGCAACCAAGCTGAACTACGCGAACAACCCCCGCATTCACCGTGCAGACCACGATTTCCCCGTAGCCTGGTCGAAGATGTACGGCAAGGGTCGCGTCTTCTACTCGACGCTGGGTCACACGGAGGAGTCGTGGAACGATCCCGATATCCGCAAGATGTACTTTGAAGCGATCAAATGGGCGCTCGGCATGACGGAGGGCAGCACGGCATCTCATCCGCGTCCCGCCGGGCAGCCTGGCAAGTAGCAGAGCCTATATAGTTAGACTCTGTAAACATACGATCGCGATGCCGTCAGTATTCTGCTTCCGTGTGCGAGCATAGTCTTCACCCATGTTTTCCAAGAATGGGAAGATTGTGCCGTCCGAGGTTGCTCTAACCCGTCGGCAGATGAGGATTTTTATGAAGAAGAAGTTGGGAATGGGCCTGGTTGGCCCGGGATTTATCGCAGAGCACCACATCGACGCTGTCCGCAGGCTGGGCGATGTCGAGGTCGTAGCCCTCGCCGGTTCGAGCGAGCAGTCGGCAGCCCGCAAGGCCGCCGCTTACAAGGTGGATCGCTCCTACGGCGACTACAAGGATCTGATCGCCGATCCCGATGTGCAGGTGATTCACAACACCACGCCCAACCATCTGCATCTTCCCGTATCGATGGCGGCGCTCGCCGCGGGCAAGCACGTCATCTCCGACAAGCCATTGGCGCTCAACTCCGAAGAGGGCCGCAAGCTGCGGGATGCCGCTCTTGCCGCCGGAGTCGCCCATGTCGTCACCTTCAACTATCGCGGCAACCCGCTCGTGCAGCAGGCCCGCTCCATGGTCGTCAACGGCGATACCGAGGGCGTGGCCTTTGTCCACGGATACTATCTTCAGGATTGGATGACCGATCCCAACGTTTATTCCTGGCGTTCCGATCCCGCCCGAGGCGGTGCCAGCTCGGCGCTTGGCGACATCGGCTCGCACTGGTGCGATCTAGCCGAGCACATGTCCGGGCTGAAGATAGACTCCGTCCTCGCCGATCTCACGACCGTGGTCCCCGTCCGCTACTCCTCCGGAGCTTCGGCCGAGGCATTCTCGCAGGATCGCTCCGGCGAGCGCACCCCCATCGACATCGTCAGCGAAGATCTCGCCAGCGTGCTGCTTCGCTTCGAAGGCGGCGCGAAAGGAACGTTCTCCGTCGGTCAGGTACTGCCCGGCCACAAGAACGATCTGCAGCTGGAGGTCAATGGACGCCGTCTCTCGCTCAAGTGGCGACAGGAAGAGCAGAACGAGCTGTGGATCGGTCATCACGACCGGCCTAACGAGATGATGGCCAAGGATCCTTCGCTGGTGCTGCCGGAGGTTCGCCGCTATGTCCATCTCCCCGGCGGCCATCAGGAGTCATGGGCCGACGCCTTCCTGAACGTCATTCGCGATGCCTATGACTGGATTCGCGCAGGCGGCACTCCGCAGTCGAAGCCCGCGCCGCTGGCAACCTTTGCCGACGGCTACCGTTCCACCTGCATCGTCGAAGCCATGCTCCGCAGCCACGCAGCCGGCGGCGTGTGGGAGAAGGTTCATTATGTAGCCTGATCGAACGTAACGAATTGCCGGATCAACTTGCCTTGCCGGTTTAGACAAGATTCAGATAGATATATGTGAGGAGCAAACAGCATGAGACTTGGAGTATTCACACCGTTATTGAGCCAGCTTTCCTTTGACGCTGTGCTGGGAAAGTTGACGTCGCTCGGCATTAATACGGTGGAGTTGGGAACAGGGAACTTTCCCGGCGACGCACATTGCAAGTTGTCCATGCTGGACGACGCCTCCGCGCTCAAGGAGTTCCAGCAGACGCTCGAGCGCCACAAGGTCAGCATCAGCGCCTTGAGCTGCCACGGAAACTCGCTGCACCCCGACAAGGCCCAGGCGGCGCAGGCGCAGGAGGTAAACCGGAAGACGATCCTGCTCGCCGAAAAGCTCGGCGTCAAGACCATCGTCGACTTCTCCGGATGCCCCGGCAGCTCCGCCAAATCCGCCTCGCCCAACTGGGTAACCTGCCCCTGGCCCCCGGAGTACCTCGAAATCCTCGCCTGGCAGTGGAAGGAAGTCGTCGAGCCCTTCTGGATCGAGCGGGCAAAGTTTGCCGAACAGCACGGCGTCCGGGTCGCGATCGAGATGCATCCCGGTTTCGTCGCCTACAGCCCGGAGACGATGCTGCGCCTCCGCGCCGCCGCCGGTCCTTCCATCGGCTGCAACTACGACCCCAGCCACATGTTCTGGCAGAATATCGACCCCATCGCGGCGATCCGGGTCCTGGGCGATGCCATCTTCCACGTACATGCCAAGGATACGCAGATGTACCCGTCCAACCTGCCGAAGACTGGCGTCCTCGACACCAAGCCCTACACCGACGAGCGCAATCGCGGCTGGATCTTCCGTACCTGCGGCTTTGGCCACGGAGCCGAGTGGTGGAAGGAGTTCGTCTCTACGCTCCGCATGTACGGATACGACGATGTGCTCTCGATCGAGCACGAGGACAGCCTCCTCTCGCCGGATGAAGGCCTGACCAAGGCAGCCGATTTCCTGAATGAGATTGTGTTGAAGGAAAAGCCGACGGCGGCATGGTGGGTGTAGTAGCCATTGCAGCGAAAAGCAATTTGAGTGAGACTGGATCGGGCGATACTGGATCGGGCGATACCGAAACGAGATCGACTAACATATTGAGATTTTTGAATCGACGGGGTTCCTGACGGACGCTATGAAAAAAATACCGGTAATCGCAATCACAACACTGGCGATGATCTTTGCCGCCTCTCGCGGCGGACTGACGCCGACCTATGCAGCGTCCGCGCAGCCCGCGGCTGCCCCCGCAGGGCAGGCCTCCGGAACAGACGCCGGAGCCGCGGTCTTCAAGCAGCACTGCGCGGTCTGTCATGGCGCGAATCGTCAGGGAACACCTCCGACATTTCCTTCCCTGATCGGCGTCGGCCAGCGGCTGACTCCTGCCCAGGAAGAGACCATGATCCACCAGGGCAAGGGAATTATGCCTGCCTTCCCCCAGATCAAGGGGCAGGAGTTGGCTTCGTTGCTCCACTTCCTCAACGATAGCGATGCAGCTCCGGCTGCAAAGCCGGTAGCAGCAGTGCAGCCGCCTTCGGCCTCCGCGATACATGCCGCGCCGGGCACGGTACGGGCCGGCAGCGCGCTTTTTCAGCAGAACTGCGCCTTTTGCCACGGCCGTGATGCCGCCGGCGGAGAGAGCGGTCCTGACCTCACGCGTTCCAAGCTCGTCGCGACAGATCGACAGGGCACGAAGATCGCGGAGGTGGTTCGCAATGGGCGAACCGATGGCGACAAGAAGATGCCGGCCTTCAAGTTCTCCGACGATCAGATAGCGGGCCTGGTCGCTTTCATCCATGACGAGACCCGGAAGGCGAACGCCAAGCCCGGCGGACGTCGCGGAGTTGATGTCGCGGATCTCCAGACTGGCAATGCCGCTGCCGGAAAACAATACTTCGAAGGCCCCGGAGGGTGCACGAAGTGCCACTCCGCCGCGGGCGATCTGGCCCACGTCGCCTCGCGCTACGAAGGTCTGCAACTGGAGATGCGGATGCTCTATCCGCGTGGAGCTAAATCGACGGTTGCCGTCACGCTCCCCTCGGGAGAGAAGTTCGATGGCACCCTCGCCTATCGCGATGAGTTCACCATCGGCCTGATCGACAAGACCGGGCAGTACCGGTCCTGGCCAACCGCTACGGTCAAGTACTCTGTCGATTCTCCGGCCGATGCTCACGTCGCTCAGTTCCCGAAGTACACCGACGCGGACATTCATAATCTGATGGCATATATCCAGACGCTGAAATAGGCGCTTCGATCTGCGCTTCGGAAGCATTGACGTGGAAAGGTTTTGTCACAACATGCGGCTCGTAAAAAACGTTTTCTCTTTTGTTGCCGTGGCGGCCGCGATCCTCGCAATCGCACCCCTTGCGAATGCGCAGAACCTTACCTCTGCCGGGCTTCTGAAGCCGACAGCCGACAGTTGGCCCACCTACCACGGGGACTACACCGGCCGCCGTCATAGCTCCCTGACCCAGATCACAAAGGAGAACGTTCAGAATCTCGGTCTTGCGTGGGCCTTTCAGACCAACCAGGGCGCGGCCATCAAGTCTTCGCCGCTGGTGGTCGACGGCGTGATGTACTTCACCGTTCCCGACAACGTCTGGGCGGTGGACGCGCATACCGGCCACCAGATCTGGCACTATGAATATCCGCCCAACAAGGGACTTCATATCGGCCAACGCGGCATCGGCATGTACAAGGGCTGGCTGTACTTCATGACGCCGGACGCCCACATGGTCTCTCTCAACGCGAAGGACGGCACTGTTCGTTGGAACATAGTCGTCGCCGATGTCAACCTCGGCTATTGGACGTCGATGGCACCGCTAATCGTCGGCAACCATGTCCTCGCCGGCGTCTCCGGCGACTTCGACAATCTGCGCGGCTATCTCAAGGCGATCGATCCTGAGACCGGCAAGACCCAGTGGACCTGGTACGCCACCGAGCCGGTCGGAACTCCCAATAAGGCGAGCGGCGGCAATACCTGGATGACGGGAACCTACGATCCCGAACTCAACCTCATCTACTGGGGCACAGGCAATCCTACGCCCGTGCTCAAGGGCACACCCCGTCCCGGCGACAATCTCTATACCTGCAGCATCGTAGCCCTGAACCCGGACACGGGAAAGCTTGCGTGGGCGTTCCAGGTCTCTCCCCACGATACCCACGACTGGGACGCCGCCGAGGTTCCTGTACTGGTCGACGCGGACTTCAACGGCAAGCCCCGCAAGATGCTCATGCAGGCCTCGCGTAACGGTTACTTCTTCGTGCTTGACCGGACCAACGGGAAAAGCCTGCTCACCACCCCCTTCGGCCCGGTGAACTGGTCTCTCGGCATCGACAAGCAGGGCCGCCCCATTCCCAATCCGGAGAAGGAGCCAGCGCCGGACGGTCGCCTGATCGCGCCCGATGAGGGCGGCCTCACCAACTTCCGCTCCCCCAGCTTTGACCCCAAGACCGGCCTCTTCATCGTCAGCGCTCGTCCCAGTTGGAGTATCTACTTCGCCAAGCCCGCGGACGGCACCTACGGCTGGGCCGGCGCCGACTACGGCGTCTGGGGCAAGGGTGTCATCAAGGCGATCGATTACAAGACCGGAAAGACTCGCTGGAGCCATGAGATCGGCCAGGGATCAAGCACAGGCGTCCTGACCACGGCCACCGGTGTCACCTTCACCGGAGACGCCGAAGGAAATCTTCTCGCCCTCGACACCGCGAATGGCAAGACACTCTGGCACTCCGGAACCGGGTCGCAGATCGCAACCTCTCCCATCACCTACGAGCTCGATGGCCGCCAGTATGTGGTCACGGGCAGCGGCGGTGTACTATTTGCGTGGGCGTTGCCGGACGCGCATCGCTGAGTTTTTCCGGACAAGCCGCAGAAGAGTGACAAACATTCGGGAGATACTTTCCGTCGCAGCGCATCTCGCATTACACTTACCGAGCCAACTATGTCCATCATCTCTCGTCGCCGATTGATTCAAAACGCCGTGGCAGGCTCCGTCCTTGCCTCCGGTCTGCCCAAGGCCTTCGCTCAGGATGACGCCCCTATTCAGCGGAAGAACCGCATTCACCAGTCGGTCTGCCGTTGGTGCTACCCGAAGGTCTCGCTCGAAGACCTGTGCGCCTACTCCGCGCATATCGGCCTCAAAGCCATCGATCTGCTCAAGCCGGAGGAGTACACCATCCCCCAGCGCTACGGCCTCATCTGCAGCATGGGATACGCCGGGGCGGGAGATATTCCCCATGGCCTCAATCGTCTGGAAAACCACGCCATGATCGAAGCGGCCTTCCGCGAAAATATCCCACTGGCCGCCAAGGCCGGCGTGCCCAACGTCATCACCTTCTCCGGCAACCGCAACGGCATGTCCGACGAGGAGGGCGCGCGCAATTCGGTCATCGGCCTCAACCGCGTCAAGAAGATCGCCGAAGACCACAACGTCACCATCTGCGTGGAACTGCTCAACAGCAAGGTCAACCACAAGGACTACATGTGCGACCACACCGCATGGGGCGTCAACGTCATGCAGCAGGTGAACTCGCCCCACGTCAAGCTGCTCTACGACATCTACCACATGCAGATCATGGAAGGCGACATCATCCGGACCATCCAGGACAACATCCAGTGGCTCGGCCACTTCCACACCGGAGGCGTTCCCGGCCGCCACGAGCTCGACGACACCCAGGAGGTGCAATGGGACGGCGTCATGCGCGGCATCGTGGCCACGGGATTCAACGGCTATGTCGCGCATGAGTTCGTGCCCGCACGCGATCCCCTTACCTCTCTGCGCCAGGCAGCCGACCTATGTGACGTTTAACGCCGCGACTGATCGAGCGGTAGGGCGATCGGCTTGGCTTGCTCGAAGGATTGGCGTAGAAAAAACAGATGAAGATTCTGACGGCTGAGGAGATGCAGGCGACAGACCGCCGGACGGCAGAAGCGTTCGGCATTCCGCTGGCATCGTTGATGGAGCATGCCGGCGCGGCGGTGGCAGTGTTCTGCCTGCGCCAGTATCCGGCAGCACAGCGAATCACGGTCCTCTGCGGCAAGGGAAACAATGGTGGCGATGGTCTCGTCGCCGCTCGCCTGCTCACGGATGCGGGTAGGGACGTGCGCGTGGCTCTGTTTGCCCACGGGAACGATCTGCGCGGAGAAGCGGCCGCTGCTCTCGCCCGCTTGCAGCGCGAGGCTCCCACCGTCGCGCTCGTCGAAGTTCTCGATGCAGAAGGCATACCCGATGTGCTGAATGCAGCCGATCTGTGCATCGACGCCGTTCTGGGAACAGGATTCAAGCCGCCTCTGCGCGGCCTCGCTATTGCCGTTCGTGATCTCCTCAACGGCGTCGGCGTCCCTGTAGTCGCGGTCGATCTGCCATCGGGATGGGACGCGGATTCGCTCGATCAGACGATGGAAGAAGCCTTCCGAGCCGACGCCGTCGTCACTTTCACGGCTCCGAAGCTGGCGCATGTCTTCGGCCATCTGACGGCGGAGACGTCTGGGCCAGTCGTGCTCGCGGAGATCGGATCGCCTGATGAAGCGGTGCAGTCGAAGGCCGCGCTGACCTGGACAGGAAGCTCGAAGTCGCTGGCGGAGCAGCCCCGCGCCGTCAACACCAACAAGGGAAAATTCGGGCACGTTCTCATCGCCGGCGGAAGCTGGGGCAAGGCCGGTGCTCCCGCCATGGCATCGCTGGCTGCACTTCGGTCGGGAGCCGGTCTGGTGACGGCGGCCGTCGTCGACAGCATCGTCGCCATCGTTGCCGGCATCGCTCCGGAGCTGATGGTGTCTCCTCTCAAAGAGAGCGGAAGGGAAGTCTCGCTGGTCAACCTCGAACCTGAGCGGCTCGATCGCCTGATGAAAGGGATCACCGTCCTCGCGGTGGGGCCGGGGTTGGGAACAGCAGGCGATGCCTCGGAGTTCGCGCGGCAGGTAGTTTCGCGGACGAGCGTGCCTGTGGTCATCGATGCCGACGGCCTGAACGCCTTCGCCGGGAAGGCGGAGTTGTTGCAAGGCAAAGGCCGGACGATGGTCCTGACACCGCACCCCGGCGAGATGGCGCGGCTAGCCGGGATGACCGTCAAAGAGGTCGAGTCGGATCGCATCGGCCTGGCGCGGCGGTGTGCTGTCGAGCATCAGGTGACTCTGGTGCTGAAGGGATGGCGGACGCTGGTAGCGCATCCCGATGGCCGCGTCGCGGTCAACACAACGGGCAATCCCTCCATGGCCAAGGGCGGCAGCGGCGATATCCTGACCGGCATCGTAGCCGCCATGTTGGCGCAGTTTCCCGATGATGTGGCGCGTGCGGTCGAGGCCGCGGTCTATCTCCACGGGCTGGCCGGAGATTTTGCGGCTCACGCCATGGACGAACATACCGTTCTCGCAACCGATACGGTTACACATCTGTCGGATGCGTTCCGGTATCGGGTAAAAGATGCCGACGGCCTGACATGGATCTGCGGCTTGAACCGGCATGAGTCGAAAAAACATAGAATGGAAGAATGAAAGAGAAGTTGCGCGAGAAGCGGTTCAGAACGAGGTCGGTAGCCGGTACGCTGGCGTTGGGAGAGACGATAGCGGAGATTCTCCGGCCTCCCAAATTGGTGATCCTCTCAGGCGAGGTCGGCGCGGGCAAGACGACGCTGGTCAAGGGAATCGCGGCCGCGCTGGGCGCGGCCTTCGAGGACGACGTCACCAGCCCGACCTTCACCCTCGTGCACGAGTACGAAGGGCCGACCATCCATCTCTTCCATCTCGACCTCTACCGGCTGGAGACCGAAGAGCAGATCGCCGTCCTCGGTCTCGAGGAGATGATCTCCGAGCCCAATGCGCTCGTATTGGTGGAGTGGGGCGAGCGCTTCGAGAGCGTCGTCAACCTGGCCGACGCGGAGATTGTCATGGAACACGGCGAAGGCGACGAGCGGGGCATGATCGTACGCTGGAGAGATGAGTGAACCTGCTTCCGGCGAGATCTTCATGGTCTTTCGTACGCCGTCGCTGTCGCGAGACAAGAGTATCGTGACTGAGAGGAGGCTTGCCATGAGGAAAGTATTTTGGCCGGTTCTATTTCTTCTGATGCTGGCTGCTGTAATGGCCTCGCCGGCGCGCTTGCGGGCTTTGGATAAACCGGAGGCCGCGGCGCAGAAGGCAGCCGAATCGTGGCTGGTTCTCACCGATGCCGGGAAGTATGCGGAGAGCTGGAACACCGCTTCGAGAATGTTCAAAGCGGGAGTCACCGAGGAGCAGTGGCAGAGCGCGATGCACCGGTACCGCGATCCGCTGGGAGCGGTAAAGTCGCGCAAGCTGAGTAGCGCGACCCCTCGAAAGTCCTTGCCCGGAGTTCCCGACGGAGACTACGTGGTCTTTCGTTTCGCTTCGAGCTTCGAGCACAAGCAGGCCGCAACGGAGACAGTGACCGAGCAGATGGAAAAGGACGGAAGCTGGCGAATTGCTGGGTACTTCATCCAGTAGCGGGCCTGCTGGACCGCCCCATATACCGGTAGATCGCGCACTCTTCGTCGCCGGTAGATCCGTACTCTTCCTGTTGCGCGATGGCCGCAAGGTCCGCCGCGTGATCCTCCGGCGACATGGCGACCGAGCCGGCGAAAAGACCGCTAAACGCCGGATGCTCGTCAAGAACGGTGCGGCACTCGGCGTTGACATAGAGAAGGTCGAGCATCCCCGGCCGCTTTGCGAACTGCGTCTCGATGCGGCGCAGCAACCGCTTCAACACCGGCGCTTCGAAGGGGTGGAAGAGGAAGGCCAGCGTCGGCGTCCGGGGAAAGTCGAAGGTCAGTGCATCCTCTTCAATGAGCCGCGCCGGCGCCAATCGCGATGCCGTGCTGTCGGTAGCATGGCTCGCGCTCCAGTGATCGAGATTCTGCCGGGCGACGGCAGCCATGGCGGGGTTCAACTCGATGCCGATGACCTCGCGGAACGGCAGTTGGCTGGCCACCAGCATGGCTCGGCCCTTGCCTGCGCCGATATCGACGAAGGTGTACTCGTGAATGGGACAGGGTGGCGGCGTCTCGCGCCACAGCTTGATCAGCCTGCGCAGAATGCTGGGTGCGACGCCGTAGTAGGCCGTCACATGCTCATCGTTAGGGTGGCCGGTGACGAGATTGGCGGCAGGAACAAGCCCACTGGTCTCCACTCCGTAAATCTGATCGAAGGGATGGATCGGGACGGCGGTCGCTTTCAGCAGATCGCGTGGACGAATGGGAGTGATCTTTGCAGGCATGGCTCAGGGAACCTCTGATTAAGTCCGGTTCTGTTAAGGGTACGGCTTTAGCCGTGCCGCGAGTGGCTTGACTGCAACACGGCTTTAGCCGCTGAGGGCATCTTCTGATACTTAATCAAACCTTCCTCAGAGAATCTCGATCAATCCGGGATTGCTGTCGAGACCCAGCATTCTGCGTCCATCCGGTGTGATGTGATTCGGCGTCCATCGCGGAGTGTCGAGAATCGTGACCGCCGTCGTGCCCACGGCTTCGAGTCCCGCCAGTCGGTTGACGATCTGGGCGCGGGTCTGCGCCTCGGTCGCTTCGCTGGGATTGGTAAGAATCAGGGCAATCTTAACGATGTGCTTTTGCGGCACCCCGGCAATGCCCGTTCCCGGCGCGTCAAGATCGTGCTCGATGGCGATCGAGCGAATCAGTCCGAGATCGACGACATTACAGCGTAACTCGGGATCGTAGCAATCACGAAGAGCGTCAAGAACTTCGGCTTCGGTGAGCATTTAGTGTTTGCGCTCGACGAGATAGTTTGCCAGCGCCTTCAACGAGTCGGCCGCAGCTCCAAACGGCTCCAGCGCGGCGAAGGCGTCCGCGATCAGCTCTTCGGCGTCCTTCAGCGATCGCTCGATGCCATAGACCGCGGGCCACGTCGCCTTGATGCTGGCCGTATCCTTGCCGGCGGTCTTGCCCAGCTGCGCCGAGTCCTGCGTCATGTCGAGCACATCGTCCACGATCTGAAAGGCAAGCCCCGCCTTTTCGCCGAAGGTGCGCAGCCGGGCGATGGTGTCGGTCGAGGCCTCGGTGCGAGTCATGCCCATGCCATACAGCCCACCGGCGACGATGCTCACCGTGATCAGAGCCCCGGTCTTGGCGCGGTGGATCGACTCGACCAGATCAGCGGTCGGCGGCTTACCCTCCGATTCGATATCGACGACCTGCCCGCCGATCATGCCCGGGGGCAGCGCGGTCTCGAGGTCGCCCACCCGTCCTACGCCCGTTCCCACCGCGACAGCGACTTCGCGGAGAATTGCTACCGTCGCCGACGGCGGCGAGGGCAGGGAGGCGATCGCCTGAAAGGCCAGCGTCTGCAGCGCATCGCCCGCAAGGATGGCGATTGCCTCGCCAAAGGCGACATGGCATGTAGGCTGGCCGCGGCGCAGATCGTCGTTGTCCAGCGCCGGAAGATCGTCATGGATCAGCGAGTAGGTGTGCAGCATCTCGACCGCCGCGCCCAGGTCGGCCGCGCCTTCGGGAATTCCGGTCCCGCTTTTGGCAATCTCCGCCCCGCCGCCGGTCATCCGCGCCGCCTCCATGCACAGAATCGGCCGCAGTCGCTTGCCTCCGGCAAAGGTACTGTGTCGCATGGCCCGGTGAATGGAATGAGGCAGCGTGTCAGTCGAGGGCAGAAGGCGTTCAAGGGCCGCGTCGGTAAGCTGCGCGCCGGAGAGAAGCAGGGTTTGCACGGTTGAATCCATCAAGGCTTGATGATAAATCAGACAGCCCCTCGCCGGGCGTGCCGCGGCTTATCGGCCCATCACCTCGACGATCTGCGAATCCGGCTTCGTCCACGCCTTCGCCCCGGTCGAACTCAGCTTACCGCTCGCATCCGACCAGTGCAGATGCGTGATCTCGTCGGCGCCCTTCTCATAGTCGTAAGTCGTGCCATCGTCGCTGTAGAGCTGGAAGTCGCCATCCGCCCCGGGATAGACCCGGACCTTCGCGATCGCCTGCTTCTCGTTTGTGCTCTCCACCGGCACGCCCAGCGGAAGAATCGATCCCGCCCGCACAAACAGCGGCAGCGTATCGATCGGCGCGGCCACGGTGATCGTCTGGCCGCCATGCACCCGCTCGTTGGTCCAGAAGTTATACCAGTCCGTTCCCGCAGGCAGATAAACCTTGCGGCTCGTCGCTCCCTGCTCCGTCACCGGAGCCACCAGAAACGCGGGCCCGAACATGTACTCGTCCCCGATATTCGCCACCCGCTCATCCTGCGGAAAGTCCATGAACAGCCCGCGCATGAACGGAGCGCCGGTCTGGTGCGTCCTGTACCCCAGCGAATAGATGTAGGGCATCAGCTCGTAACGCAGCCGCAGGTACTTCTCCAGAATCGGCTCGGCCTGCTTGCCGTACGACCACACCTCGTTGTGCTTCCGGCTCCCGTGGCTGCGGAAGTTCGGCTGAAACGCCCCGTACTCGAACCACCGCGTATAAAGCTCCGGATAGTCGTCGTAGTGGCCGACATTATCCCGCGCATCCGACGGATCGAGCAGCGGCGGATGTTCCGGCTTATGCACCGCCGGCAGATACTGCCACCCTCCAATGTCGGTGCTCCAGTACGGCATTCCCGACGCTACAAAATTAATTCCCGTCGGCACCTGCCGCTTCAACGTATCCCAGTTCGGCGCAATGTCGGACGACCAGAAGATCGCGCCGTTATGCTGCGCTCCCAGATACGCATCGCGCGCCAGGATCAGCGCCCGCGTCTTCAGATCGCTGCGAAAACCGTTGTAAAAGGCAGCGGTATGAAACAGCGGATAGATATTGAAGAACTCCGTCCCCGGCCCCACGTGAAAGTAGCTCCCGTTCGGAGGCAGGTCCGGCTCCGTCTCGTCAGCCCAGAAAGAGTCGAAGCCCTTCTTCACGAAGTTGTCGCGCACCGTCCCCCAGTACCACTTCGCCGCCGCCGGATTGGTCGTATCGATGTCTGATCCCGCGCGATCATAGGGCAGGCCGTTCGTTGGCGTCCCGTCGGCGAGGTGCATGAACCAGCCGTTCTTCAGGATCATGTTGTAGAACCGCGAGCCCTTCACGAAGCGCGGCCATACGCTGATCATGCTGTGAAATCCCATCGCATGAAGCTGCCGGTTCATCTCCGCCGGATCAGGCCACTTCACCGGGTCCATGTCCATCTGGCCCATCTTGGTGTAGTAGAACCAGTCCACCACCATCACGTCCGCCGGAAGATGCCGCTCGCGATAGCCCTTCGCCACATCCAGCACCTCCTTCTGCGACGTATACCGCTGCTTGCATTGGATATATCCGTAAGCCGACTTCGGCAGCATCGGCGTCGATCCGGTCAACAGCCGGTAGCCCTCATAGATCTCGTCGTACGTCTTCCCCGCAATGACAAAGAAAGAAACCCTCTGCCCCACGTCCGAGGTCCAGCGCGTCTGGTCGTTGAACCCGAACGCAACCGTCGTCCGCGAAGGATTGTCCCACATCAGACCGTATCCATAATTTGTAACCACAAAGGGAACGCATACGCTTTGCCCGGCAGGCGCGTTATAGTCATGCGCGCATCGGACCACATGCCCTCGCCGGTCCATATACCCTTCCTGGTTCTGCCCTAGACCGTAGTAGTGCTCGTCTTTTGGAGAATGGAACGTCGCTCCCACCTGAAAGAACGGCGCATCGGTCGGCCTGCGGTCATACAGAATGTCGGCGTTACCGTCCTTGTGGTTTGGCACCGACATCTGCCATCCCTGCATATCCAGAAGCTGCTTTCCCTCCGGCGTCCTGATCGAGATCCCCACCCCCGGCGTCGATCCATTAAAGAATTTGGCGATATCCGCCGACGTCCCGGTCGGCGTGTAGTGCCGGTACGGGCTCACCGTCACCACCATGCGCGACGACTTCAAAACGTCGCCGCCCTCTTCGCTCTCCCGCGTCCAGCCGCTCGACGCCGGATGAGCCACGATGCCGTACCCCGGCCCCCGCTCCGCATCGTCCTTGCGCAGACTCAGCGTCACCCGAACGATGTTAGGCGCGTAAGGCTCCACCACCACCGTAGCCTCGGCCCGGCTCAACTCCATCTTCTCCTGCGCCTGCATCACGCCACCGGCGATCACGGTCAGCGCCAGTACGCCGCACGCCGCCAACAGAACTTTTTTGAAGCACGATGGAACCAGACCTTCGTTCGACAGTGACTGCATCTCTTTTAATCTCACCTTCGTTAATTTTCTGCCGCCGGCTACCCGCACGCGAACACTCCCTCCCGCAACCGGAAAAGTTCACTCATCGGGAACGAGCTATTGTAGCGAAATATAAGAATAAAGCGTTTTAGCGGAGTCGCGGCCCGACTGTCAAATCCATTTCATAAAACGTCATCTCGACCGGAGCAGCGCACGGTCTCATCGTGCGTTGCGTAGTGGAGAGACCCCTGTATTTGCCTGTCATCTGACGGCAGAGTCTCAAATGACCTGTAAAAACCACACGCTTCCTCTCCCGCCGGATCGCATCGTTTTTAGTCCAAACCCTATAGCTTCGCGCTCCGCAGCCGCAGCGAGTTGGCAATCACAGAAACCGAACTCAAGCTCATCGCCGCCGCCGCGATCATCGGGCTCAGCAGCAGACCGAACGCCGGATACAGGATACCAGCCGCCACCGGTACTCCCACCGTGTTGTAGATAAACGCAAAGAAAAGATTCTGCCGGATGTTGCCCATCGTGCGTTGACTCAGATGCCTCGCCTTCACGATGCCGCGCAGATCGCCGCCGACCAGAGTGATTCCACCGGCAGCGATAGCCACATCCGTCCCCGTCCCCATCGCGATACCGACGTTCGCCTGCGCCAGCGCCGGAGCATCGTTGACGCCGTCTCCCGCCATCGCAACGATCTTTCCCTCGGCCTGCAATCTCTTCACTGCCTCAGCCTTTTTTCCCGGCAGCACATCGGCCTCGTGCTCGATGCCGAACTTCGCCGCGACCGCTGCCGCCGTCGTAGGGTTGTCGCCCGTCACCATTACCACGCGAAGCCCGTCCTTCTTCAACTGTCGAATCGCCTCCAGCGCCGACTCCTTCACCGGGTCCGCCACCGCAACCACTCCAGCCAACCGGCCGTCGCTCGCCACCAGCATCACGGTCTGGCCCTCGGCACGCATCTGTTCCGCCCGCGCCTCCAACGCGCCATCCTTCGCCCCCAGAGCATCCATCATGGCGCGGTTGCCCACTCCGATCCGCCTTCCCGCAACGATCCCCGATACTCCCTGCCCGGTCACCGATTGAAAGTCCGTAACCGCCGCTAACTCAATCCCTCTCTCCGCGGCCCCGGCGAGGATGGCCGAAGCCAGCGGATGCTCGCTCGCCTTCTCCACGCTGGCGATATCGCCGAGCAACTGCCTCTCGTCGAAGCCCTCAGCCGCAATCACTGCCGTCAGCCTCGGCTTGCCCACGGTCAGAGTGCCCGTCTTGTCCACCACCAGCGTATCGACCTTCTCAAACGTCTCCAGCGTCTCCGCGTCCTTGATAAGGATGCCCTCATGCGCCCCGCGCCCCGTCCCTACCATGATCGACATCGGTGTCGCCAGCCCCAACGCGCACGGGCAGGCGATAATCAGCACTGCCACGGCGTTCACCAGCGCATGGGCATAGCGCGGCTCGGGACCAAGGAATGCCCACGCCAGAAACGTAATCACTGCTACCGCAAGAACCGCAGGCACAAAATAGGATGCAATCCTGTCCGCGAGCCTCTGGATCGGTGCCTTGGTCCGCTGCGCTTCACCGACCATCTTCACAATCTGCGCCAGCAGCGTATCCGCTCCCACCCGTTCGGCCCGGAAGACAAGGCTCCCCGTACCGTTGATCGTGCCGCCCGTCACCCAGTCTCCGGCGGCCTTTTCAACCGGTATCGGCTCGCCCGTCACCATCGCCTCGTCGACCGAGCTTCGCCCTTCGAGCACCGTCCCGTCCGTCGCCACCTTCTCGCCGGGACGAACGCGAATACGATCTCCCACCCGGATCTCGTTCAACTCGACATCCGCCTCCGTTCCATCGCCGGCGATACGGCGCGCCGTCTTCGGAGCCAGTTCGAGCAGCGCCCGAATGGCGCTCCCGGTCATGCTGCGAGCGCGCAGTTCCAGCACCTGTCCCAGCAGCACCAGCACAATAATGACCGCCGCTGCCTCGAAGTACAGCCCCACGCCGCCCGATGCGTCGCGGAACGAGGCAGGGAAGACCTCCGGCGTCGCCACGGCAACCATGCTATATAGATAAGCCGCGCCCGTGCCGATCGCGATCAGCGTAAACATATTCAGGCTGCGATGAATGATCGATGCCCATGCCCGCTCGAAGAACGGCCATCCCGCCCACAGCACCACCGGCGTCGCCAGCGCAAACTCCAGCCAGCCCGACCCATGGCCGAGAATGCGTTGCAGCGGATTCCCCGGCATCAGGTGCGAGACCATGATCGCCATCAGTGGAAGCGTCAGAACAACCCCGATCCAGAATCGCCGAGTCATGTCGTCCAACTCGTGATTGGGCGCGTCGCCGGTTACATCGACCGGCTCCAGCGCCATGCCGCAGATAGGGCAACTGCCGGGACCGTTCTGCCGAATCTCCGGATGCATTGGGCAGGTGTACTCACCCCCTGCCGGAGCAGCCGCCGGCTTCGGCACGGCGCTCTGCGATCCGTCATACTTCTGCGGCTCCGCTTCGAACTTCTTCAGGCACGACTGCCCGCAGAAATACCACGTCCTGCCCGCATGTTCCGTCTTCCACTTGGCATCTTCCGGCACCACCTTCATACCGCAGACCGGATCGGTCACCGTCTTCATAGAGAGTTGCTGTTCCTGGGTCGGCATTTATTCCTCGCTTCAAATATGCAGACGTTCGATGCCCTGAACTATTACACACCTTCCCTCCCCACGGCCCATGCACCTCTCAAACTCTACGTCGCCAAAGCAAACGCCATCTCAACCAAAGCAAACGTCATCTGGATCAATACAAACGTCATCTCGACCGAAGCCGCGCAGCTTCATCGCGCGGCGCAGCGGAGAGACCCCTGTATTTCGTCTTTATCTCTGCCTTACATTCCCCAAAAATCCTATGTCAAACTCTCCACCACATCCTCCGCATAGTGTTCGGACAGCAGCGCGCGCCCGCCCGCTCCCACCCAGGTCTTCACCCATCGTCGGGAGACGACGCGCAACAGCATCAGAACCAGAAAGGCCAGCGCCGCATAAGCGATAAATCCCACCGAGTAAGAGCCGGTATGCTGCTTCGACTGGCCGAGCAGATTGGGCAGAATGCCGCCGCCGAGAGCGCCGATCTCGCCGATCATGCCGCCCGCCACCGCCGTTGTGACCGGCCAGCGCAGCGGCACCAGTTGGAAGGTCGCTCCATTGCCCGCGCCTAGGGCAGCGAAGCACAGCATGAAGAGAATCGTCGTGACCACCAGCGATGGCGACGCGATGAGGCCAAAGAGTCCCGCGATGACAATCAGAAAGACGACCGACAGCGTCGTAATGCCGCCGATGCGGTCGGCAAACCAGCCGCCGAGCACACGCGTTGCGCTACCGGTCAAAGTCGCGAGCACGGTAAGACTGCCGGCCTCGATCTTGCTGACGTGAAATTGCTTCACGAAGAACGACGGCAGAAACGTGGCCAGCCCGATGAAGCCTCCGAAGGTGATGATGTACACGAGATTGAAGGCCCAGCCGTCCTTCTCCCACAGGCACTTGAGATGCTCGCCGAGGCTCTGGTGCTCGATGTCCGGCGGCTCCTTGGCGAAGACGATCATGACGATCAGCGGCAGCATCATCATCGCCGCGGCAAAGCCGTAGACGTGCTGCCAGCCGTAATGCGTAGCGAGGCGGGGAGCGAAGAGCGCGGCCACCGCAGTCCCACTATTGCCCGCTCCGGCGATGCCCATGGCAAGACCCTTGTACTGCTTCGGAAACCAGCCCGAGCCCAGCGAGAGCGCAACCCCGAAGCTGGCTCCCGCAATGCCCAGCAGAACGCCCATGGCAAGAACGTCATGGAAGGTTTTGACAAAGAAAAATCCGTAGAGCAGCGCGACAACGATAGCCGACATCTCGACGATGGCCGCGTTCTTTCTGCCGATATACTGCGAGACCACGCCGAGCGGAAAGCGCATGAACGCACCGGCCAGCGTGGGAACCGAGACCATGAGGCCGACCTGGCCCTGGGTCAGGTGGAACTGTTCGGAGATGAACGGCCCCATCACGCCGTTCAGCACCCAGACAGCAAAGCTGAAGTCGAAGTAGAGAAAGGCGGCAAGCAGAGTGGGCGGATGTCCGGACTTCATGAATGACTTGAGATTTGCCATGGAAGCTCCTCTGTAAGTGTTGGTTATGGATCAGGTTATGGTTCTGGAGAACTTCTCGATCCGGACGGCGCACTGCTTAAAGTTAGGTTCGCGCGAGATGGGATCGAAGGCTCCCAGCGTGACCAGGTTGGAGTTCGTCTCGGCGAAGTGGAAGGGCATAAAGACCTGCCCCGGCGCGACGATGCCGGTGATCCTCAGCTCGATGTCTCTCACCGTGCTGCGCCGCGAGACAACGTTGACGCGATCATGCGGACGAAGTTCCAGCCTGGCGGCGTCGATGGGATTCATCTCCAGCCAGGCGTTCGGCACCATGTTGTCGAGCATCTTCACCTCCGCCGTCTTGGTGCGGGTGTGCCAGTGCTCGACGGTGCGGCCGGTGTTGAAGATCAGGTCGTACTCCTCATTCGGCTGCTCGACGAAGGGCAGGCAGGGAACGCTGTAGAGAGCAGCCTTGCCGGTAGCGGTAGGGAATACGCCGTCTGCGTACAGGCGGTCGCCGCCCCATTGTGCGCCGCCTTCGTCTTCAAGCTGCTGCCATGTGAACTTGCTGTAGTCGCACATCCGGCCCTCGGAGACACGCTGCCACTCCCTGAAGGCATCGTGCGTCGATTGCCAGCCGGGATATAGCTCCTCTCTCACGCCGAGCTTCTCTGCGAGCGCAAGGAAGATATCGAAGTCGGTGCGCGCCTCGCCCGGCGGTACAACCACGGGGTTGACCTTGCTGACGCGGCGCTCGGAGTTGGTGTAGGTTCCTTCCTTCTCGCCCCAGATGGCAGCCGGAAGAACAAGGTGCGCAAATTCGCTGGTAGGCGTGGGATGAAAGCCATCCTGCACAACCAGAAAATCGACGCTCTCAAGCGCCTGCACCAGCACGGAATAGTTGGGAAACGAGACGACGGGATTGGTGGCGATGAACCACAGCGCCTTAACTTTGCCATTGACAGCGGCCTCGATAATATCCGGGTAGGCGAGACCGCGAGCCGTGGGAATGCGGTTGGCGTCGATATTCCAGATGCGGGCAAGGTCTTCGCGGTCCTGCGGCTTCTCGAATTTGCGGTAGCCCGGCAGCGCCGAGGTGAAGCTGCTCTCGCGGCTGCCCATGGCGTTGCACTGACCGGTAATGGAGAAAGGCGCGGCTCCGGCGCGTCCAATGTTGCCGGTGATGAGCGAAAGGTTGTTGATCGCGGTGACAGTAGCCGCGCCCTGCGTGGAGTGGTTGACGCCCATGGTCCAGCCGATGAAGGCAGCCTTCGCCTTGCCGTAGAGATACGCGGTATTAATGATGGTCTCTTCGCTGAGGCCGGTGACTTGGGCAACATGCTCGGGCGTGAACTCCGCAACAAAGGCAGCGAACTCTTCGAAGCCGGTGGTATGCCGCTCTATATAGTCTCGGTCGATGTGTCCGTCGCGAATAAGCAGATGCGCGATGCCGTTCAGCAGGGCGATATCTCCGCGCGGCTTGATGGGGAGATGAATGTCCGCCATCATGGCCGTCTTGGTCACGCGCGGATCGACGACGATCACGGTGGAGTCGGGGTTGTTGATGCGATTGCGTTCGAGACGCTGGCAGAGAATCGGATGGTTGTCGGCGATGTTCGCGCCGATCAGCAGAATGACATCGGCGGTCTCCATGTCGGCATACGAACCGGGCGGCCCGTCGCTGCCGAAGGTAAGTTTGTAGCCTGAAACGGCGGAGGCCATGCACAGCGTCGTGTTGCCGTCGTAGTTGCGGCTGCCGAAGCCAAGCTGAACCAGCTTGCCCAGCGTGTAGAACTCTTCCGTGACAAGCTGGCCCGTGCTGATGACGCCGAGCGCATCGTTGCCGTATCTTCGCTGAACGACAGAGATCTTTTCAATCATCACGGTAAGGGCTTCGTCCCACGAGACCGGAACGAGCTTGCCATTCTTGCGCAGCAGCGGTAGCTTGGCGCGGCCGGGAGCATCGAGGATGTGGTGTTCGCTCAGGCCCTTGGGGCAGAGCTTGCCGCGATTGACAGGATGATCGGGATTGCCGCGCACGGTGACGGCTTTGTTGTCCTTGACGCCCACCAGCATGCCGCAGCCGACCGAGCAGTAGCCGCACGTCGTCTTCACCCAGCGGTCGGCGACGCGCGTCGCGGCGATGTGGCCGAAGCGCGGATCGTGCTCGAAGGTGTACTCGGATTGGCGGGTGTCGATGCCGAGAGCCCGGCGGATGCGTGTCCACATGATCAGTGCGCTCCCCCGCGAGTGAAGGTAAGTGCCATGTTGAGCGGAACCACGGAGACGAAGAAGAGATAGCGGGCAAGGATGACCGCGGCAACTGCGGCGAGCGTGGCGAAGGTGAATGCTCCGCACAAAGGGAGCAACCCGGCGGCGGCGGGCAGGGCAAAGGAGGCAATGACGACAGGTCGAAGATCCTGTGTGTTCATCAGCGCCGCTGCGGCGCGGTCTTCAAAGAGGCTCGAACGATTAAGGCGAACGAGCCTGACGGTCTGGTTCGCAATCCACGCAACGGCGGCGAGACCCGGCAGCCAATGCGGATACGTTGCCGTCGCCTGTAGGTGAAACGGTTGCAGCAGCGCAAGTCGGCTGAACGCACCAGCGATCCGGTCAAGAGTCACAGGTAGCGTCGAGCCGATAAGCAGGCCGCTGAGAAGAAAGTCGATGGGAGTATGCGCCATATTCCAAGCCGGGCGGGCAGGCACGAGATAGATGTACGCGCTGGCAATCGTACCGGCGATGCCAAGCGCAACGGCCATCCAGCCGATAGCCGCGAGTAGTGGAGGTGCAAGCACGATCAGTCTGAGATGTTGCAGCCACACGGCAAATGTGAAGGCAGCGATGGCGCAGAAGAAGAGACCGAAGAGCAGAACCTCGCGGCTGAGCCACGAGCGCCGCCACATCTTCATCGCTCGCCAGGCGTAGGCCGGACGGCCCAGGTGGAAGACGGAGATATTGAGCGCGATGCTGGTGATAACGAGGAGCAGAGCCAGCAGCATCGGCTGCGCGCCGTCAAAGAGCAGTGCAAAGAGCAGCGAGCCGGTGACCGACTGGATCAGCGTCGTCATAAAGACGAGCGACAGGTGCGCATGCTCCGGCTGGATGCGCCCTGTGTCGACGCGCTCAAGCTGCGTTGTGCTGTTGAGAGGAAGTGTAATGCGCGTCGTCGAGATAGTGTGGCCGGCGGCGGGCATGCCGGGAGATTCAGCGGCAGCGTAGTCCACGCGCCACGCGGCGGTGTTCACAATCTCGATCTCGATGGCAGCCTCGGGGCAGGAGTTGACGCACGCCGGCTCGCGCCCGTCGGTCAGGCGCCCGTGGCACATGTCGCACTTGCCGACGACACCGCGCTCGGCATTGAACTGCGGAACCGAGTAGGGGCAGTTCCACACACAGTACTGGCAGCCGATACAGGCAGTGGCGGAGTGGAGAACGATTCCGGTGACGGGGTCTTTGGTGTACGCATCGACCGGACAGCCCTTGACGCACTCGGCGTCGAGGCAGTGGTTGCAGCCCATGGAGAGATAGTGTCGAAGCGTGTTGGGATAGGTGCCGCCTTCAATCTCGCCGACACGGCGCCAATGAATGTCGGCGGGGTTGCCGTTCTGCTCGTTGCACGCAATCTCGCAGGAGCGGCAGCCGATGCACTTGGTCATGTCGAAGTGGAAGCGGTACTGCTCTCCGGCTTCGAGCGAGCGCGAGGGAATAAGCGATGTGACGACTGTCGCCACCGGCGCGGAGGGTTGACCGAGGTCGGCAAAGGCCATGCGCACGATGGACTCGGCGGTGGCCGACTCTGCGAGTTCCTGCAGGGGTAGAGACACGGGTGCCCTCCTTTCGTCGAGGTGATGTACAGCCTTTGTTCAGAGTTGGAGAACCTCTGATTGAGCCGGTTCTGTTAAGGGCACATCTTCAGCCGTGCCGAAGGTGATTGCCATTTATGCGTCTTTAGAGACCGCGAACAACTCTGGTTCCGTCGAAGAAAAACTCTAGTTTGGTTGAAACAACTCTGGATCTGTTAAAGGAAAACTCTGGTTCGATTTGCGGAAACAACTCTGGTTCTGTTAAGGGCACGGCTTCAGCCGTGCCATCAGTGCGTCACTTTCAATGGGGGCTTTAGCCCCTGAGGGCATGTTGGGAAACACAATCTAGTCTTCCCTAGTACACGTCGCGGTGATAGCGGTGGTCGTCCTTGAGCGTCTGGACGTATTCGGTTGCGGCTTCCGCGTCGAGGCGGCCCTGTTTTTCTACGATGGCGTGCAGCGTGGCATCGACATCCTTGGCCATGCGGGCGGCGTCGCCGCAGACATAGATGCTGGCGCCCTCCTCCAGCCATGACCAGAACAGCGGCGCCTGTTCGAGCATCCTGTCCTGCACGTAGACCTTGTGCTCCTGGTCGCGCGAGAAGGCGAGATCGAGGCGGCTGAGGTGCTTGTCCTTCACCATGGACTCAAGTTCGTCGCGGTAAAGAAAGTCAGTGGCCGCGCTGCGTTCGCCGAAGAAGAGCCAGTTCTTTCCCGTGGCGGAGAGTGCGCGGCGCTGGTGCAGAAAGGCGCGGAAGGGCGCGATGCCTGTGCCGGGACCGATCATGATGATGGGCGCGTCGTTCTGCCGGGGCAGGCGGAACTTCTTGTTCGGTTGAATATAGATAGGGCGCCGTTCGCCTGTATTGGTGCGGTCGGCGAGCAGGGTGGAGCATACGCCGCCGCGCTCGCGATTGTGCGCGCGATAGCGGACGACGGCGACAGTCGTGTGAACCTCGCCCGCGTGCGCATAGGGGCTCGACGAGATGGAGTAGAGGCGCGGCGCGAGCTTCGGCAGCATGGCGACCAGGTCGGCGGGGTCGTGCAGCACGCCGGGATAGTCGTGCAGCAGATCGACCAGTCCGCGATCGTAGGTGTATTTTTCGAGATGCGCCTGCTGCTCGGGAACCAGCAGGCCGAACAGCGGCTTGCAGTTGCCGATGGTGGCGTAGGCCTCGATCATCCTGCGGGTGAGTCGTGTGATCTGTAGATGGTTGGTGAGAGCGTCGACGAGCGTGGTCGCGCCGGATTTAGGGAGCTGCACAGGCGCCTGGGGACTGAAGTTCAGCATGGTAATGATGTCATCGACAAGCTGGCGATCGTTCTCGGGAACAACGCCGCAGGCATCTCCGGCCTCGTACTTCAGGTTCGAGTCGGCGATGGAGAAGGCCATGTGCAGCGTCAGCTTACTCGAAACCTCGCGGGTGAGCGGGTGCTTGTCCACAAGCGGCGCAAGAAATGGATTGTCGCGCGTGTAGGTAGATGTACTGCTTTCGGCCGCAATGGTTTTGACAGAAGCCGCAGTCACCTTAGCCGGTACCGCAGCGTTCTTCGGCGGCCGCGTGGAGACGATGGACTCGAGGCGCGAGTACAGGTTCTGCTTCCAGCCTGCGAAACCTTCGTCGAGGTCGACATCGCAATCGATGCGCTCGCACAGACGCACGGCGCCGAGCGAGTCCAGCTTGTGATCGAGGTCGATGCCGAACTTGCAGAAGTGTTCGTAGTGCGAGTCGCCGAGAGCGAGCACGGCGTAGGAGAGATCCTGATAGCGAGGGAAGTGCTCGACGCAGAGCTTCTCGTAGAAGGGCTTCACCGCATCGGGCGCGTCGCCGTCGCCGTAAGTGCTGGCGATAAGGATGGCGTAGCGCTCCTCGGCGAGCGCGGCCGGCGTGTAGCCTTCGAGCGAGATGAGCGAGGCGATGTGGCCTTTGGACTTCAACTCTTTGGCGACCTTGCGAGCGAGGCCTTCCGAGGTTCCGGACTGCGAGGCATAGAGAACCGCAATCTTCAGCGACAGCGCAGCCTCGGCGACGACCGCAGGCTGCGCCGAGGAGAAGATGCCCGCGAGGAAGCCGTTGAGCCACGCGCGCTGATCGTCATTGAAGGGCGCATTGTCGGGGATGTAGGGCACGAGCGTCGAAAGATTGGCGGTCTGTGTCGTCATACAAGCTCCTTGATTGCGCAGAAGGACTGAAGTTCGGCGATGGAGTGCCGCCGTGTGAAACCGAGGAACGTCTCCTCCTCATGGCGTCGCGTGGTGTAAGAGTCGAAGAGTTGCTCCATGACCGGCGGAAGATCGCTGAATTTAATTGCTGGAATCAGCTCGCGCGCGATGCTCTGGTCGCTATCCGAGCCGCCGCCGATAACGACCTGGTAGCCCTCCTCGCCGCCGACCTTGACGCCCATCAGCCCAATGTCGCCGACGTAGTGCTGCGCGCAGGAGTGAGGGCAGCCGGTAACGTGCAGGTTGACGGGCTGCACGATGTTGAAGCGGTTATCGAGCAGCCGGGCCAGCGTCACCGCGTGCGTCTTGGTATCGGTCGCGGCATAACGGCAGCCCTTGTTTCCTGTGCACGCGACGGTTCCGCTCATCACGGTACCGGCCTCGAAGGAAAGCCCGGCAGCGAGGATCGCCGCCTTCGCCGCTTCTAGCTTCGCCGTGGGAATGTTGGGGAGGATCAGGTTCTGCCAGACGGTAAGCCGCACTTCGCCCGTGCCGCAACTCTCCGCGATCTCCGCAACAGCAAGCATCTGATCGACGGGCAGACGACCAACGGGCACCGAGACGCCAATGTAGTGGAGACCGGGCTGCGACTGCGGATGCACGCCGATGTGCCCGGCGCGGTCGATGGGCCTGCGCGGCTCGCATGCCGACGCAGGCACGCGGATGAGCGGGAAGGCAAGCAGTTTTTCTGCTTTGGCGACAAACTTTTCGGTACCCCATCTGTCGACGAGATATTTGAGGCGCGCCTTCTTGCGGTCGGTGCGGTCGCCGCGTTCGGCGAAGACACGGATCATGGCTGCCGCTACGGCGACGGTCTGGTCGGGGTGCAGAAGCACTCCGCAGTCGGTGGCAAACTGTTTGTGCCCGGTGATGCCGCACAGCAGCACGCGGAAGTAGACTCCGGCGGGAATGCCGTGGCCGTCGTTGACCTGCACAGCGACGAAGCCGATATCGTTGGTGTCGGCCAGCACGCTGATGGAGCCTCCGCCATCGAATGCCACGTTGAACTTGCGCGGCAGGCCATACATATCGCGCGAGTTGAGTATGTAGCGGTTGAGCGCGTCGGCCAGCGGAGCCACGTCGTACAGCTCTTCCGGATCGATACCGGTGACAGGAGATGCGGTGATGTTGCGAATGTTGTCCGCGCCCGAACCGCGCGAAGTCATGCCGAGGTCCTGCACCTTTGACAACACGCGGACGATATCTTTGGGCTGAAACTCGCGTATCTGAACGTTGCTGCGCGTGGTCAGGTCGGCGCGTCCGCAGCCCCAGTCGGCAGCCATCTGTGCGAGGCCGCGAAGCTGGTGTGCGCTGAGGATGCCGCCGGGCACGCGCAGGCGAAGCATAAATGAGTCCTGCGCCGGAGCGACGTAGAAGAGGCCGTGAAATTTGAAGCGGAAGAGATCGTCAGGCGCAGGCGCCTTGTCTTCATTGGCGTGCGCGACGAGCTTCTCCCAGATGTCGAGCGCGTTCTCTTCCTGCTTCCAGCGCTCCTCCCTGCACAGCTCGGAGAGCGGAGTGCCGAACCACATCGGCTCCGCCTCCTCGGCAGCTTGATTGGCTGCACCGGAGGTTGCACTGTTGGCGATCTGACCGCCCGCAGTTTGGCCGGCGAAGGGCATGACGCCGCGCTGCGCCACGCCCGCGAAGAAGCCCTGCAGGTACTGTTGCTGAGCGATGGAAAACCCCGGCATGTCGATCAGGGCTGTGTTGTTCTGCGTTTCCATGCTGAATCTCCTTGTGCGACTTCCAGTGCGTGAGGACTGAAAGTTACAGGTGCGCAATCCGGACAGGTGCGGCCAGAAACAGTGCCCAGATACGGTGCCAGATAAACATCGCGTTGCGACAAGCTCAAAGGGCGATGGATTCAAGGCTCGTCAGGGAGCATGAAATTTGTAAGTGGAGTTTCAGCCCGGAACACGGCATGGTGCCGGACTCGCTGCCGAAGGACTCAGAGCGGTAGCTCTTCGGGGGCCTTCGATGAACTGATCGTACTGCGTGCTTTGCGAGACTGCAAGAGGCTGGCGCGCAATTGCGGGGTATAAACAAAAAATCGATGCACCGCAAAAGCTTTCGTTATAGGGCTCGTCATTTCTTGCTCTGTTGCGGGCCGCAATGCTACAAACCTGTAACAACTCCCATAAATTACAGGCACCTCGACGTGCCGCCCGGCCTGAACCGGATCCAACCATCGTTGCTCTCCGCCTGAGCAAACTACGCCAATCTGTCATCCATCCGCGGCCTCTTCGAGCCGGATGCATCCCTGTTCCTCAAAGGTGCCGGTTTGCAATTCGACGACGGCCGCATTCACAAGGGAGAAATAAATGAGACTTCTTATTCTGATCGTTCTTTTTATGGCGGAAGCGCTCTGCGGCTCGATGAGTGTCGCACAGAAGAACTTTTTTGCTCAGTGGCAGGACAGGGTGCGAAAGACATCTTCCCAACAGCCGGGCTGGGCAGTGCCGGTGGTCACGCCGTCGTCCGGCATCGTGCAACTGGCTCGCGTCGATGTGCTGCATCAATGGGCTTCGACCGGCTCTTCGACGTGGAACTACGGCAACAGCAAGGGCTTCAACTTCATCCCGTACTACAGGACGGAGATTGACGTAAACCTTCCGCCGTATGTTCAACACAACAGCCCGAAGGCGGCAGACGGCGCAGGCGACTTTTCGATGGTGCTGAAGTATCGTCCGTTCGCCGGAAACGCGGAGGGGGGAAATTACTCGACGGCCTTCCAGATCGCGGCGACCGGAGCGACGGGAAGCTATAAGAACGGAACCGCGAGAGCCACCATCAATCCGACGCTGATCGTAGGCAAGGGGTTCGGCAGGTTCGATATTCAGTCGAGCCTGGGAGGCACCTTGCCGGTCGGCTCGGTTCACGCAATTGGAAGAACGATTGTATGGAATACCGTCGCGCAGTATCAGGTGGGCAAGATCTTCTGGCCCGAGATCGAGGTGAACTCGAACTTCTACCACCTGGGGCCGAACGATGGAAAGAATCAGACCTTCATCACGCCGGGCCTGATGGTGAGCAGGATCAAGCTGCGCAGAGACCCGACGGACAGGCTGGGGCTGGTATTTGGCGGAGGCATGCAGATCGCTACCTCGACCTTCCATGCCTATAACCACGGCCTCGTATTGACTGGCCGGCTTACGTTTTAGCGAAAGAAAAAGGGCGATTTTATTAGCGGCTTTGTGATTGTCGATACAAAGCCGCTAAAATTATGGATAACAGCCCGGCTCAAAGACGTTCGCAATCGCAGTTCGGGCTGGGGGAGATGAATGACTCACGCGAGCTTTGACGGACTGCGGGTTCTATCGCTTGAATCGCGACGCGCAAAAGAGGTCGCGAAGCTGATCCGCACCTATGGCGGCGAGCCATTTGTCGTACCCGCCATGCGCGAGGCGTCTCTCGAATCCAACGAGCAGGCGCTGGCCTTTGCCGAGGGCCTGCTGCACGGGAAGTTCGATCTGGTCATCTTTCTGACCGGAGTCGGCATTCGCTCGCTGCTGGAGATCGTTGAGACGAAATACAAGCGCGAGGAATTTCTCGAAGCGCTGCGCTCGGTCAGCATTGGAGCGCGCGGACCCAAGCCGGTTGCCGCTCTCAAGGATTTGAAGGTGCCGGTGACGGTGACGGCGCCCGAGCCCAATACCTGGCGCGAGATGATGCACGCGCTCGAGGCAGAGTTTGGCGAGCGCCTGGGCGGGATGCGGGTAGCGGTGCAAGAGTACGGCGCGTCGAACCCCGAATTTCTTTCGGAACTGACGGTAAAGTGCGGCGAGGTCACCAAGGTTCCCGTCTACCAGTGGGCGCTGCCCGAGGATATAGGGCCGCTGCGTGAGTGCGTTCTGGGCGTGGCCAACGCCAGTGTCGACGTAGTGTTGTTCATGACGGCCGTGCAGGTCATTCATCTCTTCCAGGTAGCCGAAGAGATGAGCCTGCGCGAAGAACTGGCGGCCGGCCTGCGCTCGATGGTGGTGGTCTCAATTGGGCCGACGACGTCGGAAGAACTGGCTCACTACGGCATCACTCCGGACTTCGAGCCGTCGCATCCGAAGATGGGCTTTCTGGTCAACGAGGCAGCACAGTACTCCGGCAAGATTCTGGAGCGGAAACGAAGCGGCAACACGAACGCGACACCGCCTACTCCCGCGAAGGCGACTGAGCCTCCATCGAAAGTACGCCGCGTCGCTCCGTCGACGCCGAACATGGCTGGATTCCGCGATGGCCTGACCTCGATCGACTTTCTGCATGAGATCAGCAGCCGGCTGGCGGCGGCGGACTCCTTCCATGTGGTACTCGGCAGCATCGTCGACTTCGTGACGACGGTGATCCCCTGCGACTCGTGCTTTATCTATGTCATGGAGAATGACAAGCTCGTTCTTCGCGCCTCGAAGAATCCCCACGCCGATCTGGTGGACAACCTCGGGATGCATCTGGGGCAGGGAATTACCGGCTGGGTGGCCGAACACCGCGAGCCGGTGTCGATCGTCTCCGGAGCATCGAACGACCCGCGATTCGTCATGTTCCGCAACCTGCCCGAGGACCACTTCGAGGCGATCCTGTGCACGCCCATCCTCTGCGCGAGCAAGGTGGTCGGCGTCATCAATCTACAGCACCAGATGAGCTATCAACATACTGCCAACGAGATTCGTTTGCTCTCGATGCTTGGATTTCTGGTAGGCGCGGAGATCGAGCGCACACGTCTGGAGACGGAAAATCTGCAACTGGCCGGACGGCTGGAGACGCGCAAGGCGGTCGATCGGGCCAAGGGAATTCTTCAGCGCGATCTGGCGATGAGCGAGGACGAGGCCTATCGCACCATGCAGCGCGAGAGCCGCCAGCGACGCATCTCCATGCGCGAGATCGCCGACGCCATTGTGCTGGGCGACGATCTGAAGAAGTCGCAGACGGCCGCCGAACAACGATAACCTTCGCCGTTTTCTTGCTTGTCATTCCCGAAGGTAATCCGCGTTTCGCTCGAATCGCCAAGCCCCCTCTGGAACAGAACCGCTCGAAACGCATGTCATCTTGACCGAAGGCCTGAAGGGCCGCAACGGAGAGACCCCTGTATTGCCATTTGCCGAACCCGCGCTTTGTCCATGATGCGGAGGCTCGATTCAAGCCTTGCGAACGCCCCCGCCCGAGAGTTGATCGAGCAGCCGTTCCCGTTCTTCGGCCAGCACCGCTTCCACAGGCCCCTGCTGCAGGACTCGACCATCGGCGAACTTGATGACCTCGGCTCCCAACTGAAATGCCTCGCCCACGTCGTGAGTCACCGACAGCACCGGGGTGTGCGTCTCGGCGAGCCAACTCCGCAGGTCCCGCAGCAGATCGTCGCGCAAGCGAAGGTCCAGCCCGGCGAACGGCTCGTCGAGCAGCAGCAGACCGCTGCCGCCCAGCGTCGTCGCCGACGCGGCGGCGCGAGCTACCGCCGTTCGCTGCCGCTCTCCTCCCGAGAGCTTCCACGGCATCGTCTCCGCCAGCCTCTCCAGATGAAACCGCTGCAAGGTTTCATCGACGACTTCCATGGCGGCGGGTGGAACGCCGTAAGCGATGTTCTCCTGCACCGTCATATTGGGGAAGAGCGTCGCTACCTGTGCGGCGAGCCGGACGCCGCGCCGATGCGCGGGCATATAGATCCCTTCGGTGCGATCGAACAAGACCCTGGCCGGCGCGAATCCCAGAACGATTCGCCCTGTCGCCGGACGCATCAGGCCGGCGATCGCCCGCAGCACCGTCGTCTTTCCGCTGCCCGATGGGCCAAACAGGACCGTCCACGGCCGGGTCAGCTCGAAGGCCGCATCGAAGGCGAGCGTGCCCTGCCGATGCTGCATCGTGAGACTCAGGTGCGTCGGCTCAGACAAGTTCACCTCGCCCCAGCCCGCTGCCGCGCCGCGAATAGATCACAATTAATGCCGCCAGCGAGATAATCACCAACGCCAGCGCCGTCCGGTTGGCGGCGGCGTAGTTGAAGTCCTGCACCTGATCGTAGAGCGAGATGGAGAGCGTCTGCGTCGCGCCGGGGATGTTGCCGCCCAGCATCAGCACCACGCCAAACTCGCCCACCGTGTGCGTGAACGCCAGCACCGCGCTGGTCAGCAGGGAGCCGCGCGTCAAGGGCATCACCACGGTGCGAAAGGTTCGCCACGGCGAAGCTCCCAGGCCCGCCGCCGCTTCTGTATATCCGCGGTCCACCGATCCGAATCCCGCCACCAGCGGCTGCACCGCGAAGGGCAGGCTATAGATCACCGATCCCACCAGCAGGCCGGAGAAGCTGAATGCCAGCGAGTGTCCGAAGAGACGGATCAGCAGCCGCCCCGGAGCCGTCAACGGCCCGAGCATCACCAGCAGATAGAATCCCACCACGGTTGGCGGCAGCACCAGCGGCAACGCGACCAGCGCCTGTACGACGGCCCGCCCCGCGCCTCTGCCCGAGGCGATCCACCACGCCAGCGGAAGCCCGGCCACCAGCAGAATCGCAGTGGTGCCGGCAGCCAGTCGCAACGTCAGCCAAAGCGCCTCAAAATCCATACAGCGCCAGTCTACCGTTTTAGGGCTCGCAATCCCGGGCGGGTTCAGATTGAAGAGAGAGAAATGCTGCCGGGTGAGCTTGCGTCTCTATTTTGAAGCATCAATTTTCGGCAGGTTGGAGCAAAAAAGTTTGCGAATTTTAGCATAAATTTGTCAATTGTTCCACGTGGAACATTCGGTGGTGGGTCAGGTCCAATTATTTCGGTAAGGTTTTCCACTCGCCATATGGCGATACCGAATATGGCGAAGCCACGTTGAAGGCGAATCCCGTCACACGGTAATCGTCTGCTTTACTTCGCTTGTTCAAATTATCCTGAATGAGTTGCATTGTCTGTTGCTGTGTCATGATGAAGAACTGGTTCGGTTCATTTTGAGGCACATAGGCAAGCACGTAGTACAGGTCTTCCCGTTGAAGCTTTCGGTTGATAAGCCAGGGATTCTTCCGATATAGCCCCTTCACATCTACGAGGAACATTTTTTTCGCTATCGGACTAACGACCATGAGATCTGCAACGGGTGTCGTATGTCCAGAGGTGAAGGCAACCTCATAGCCTCGCTTGCACAGCTCGCTTGCTACAGCAAATTGTGCAGCCCACTGGGTTTGGTGGCCCCGATCCTTTATGCCAGTCGATTTCACCGCAGTCGACAATCCTTGATTCTTCATGGGAGCCATCGTACGCTCACCTTGCCAGGGGACGAATGCCGGCCCCTTTGCCGAATTTCAGGGGGACCGGCGTATCTTTTCGAGCCTGAATGAAGCATCAAACAGGCAACAGCGAAATACAGAGGTCTCTCCACTTCGCTTCGCTCCGGTCGAGATGGCGTGGCCTTGTGGAGTGGCGGCACAAAAAGGAAGATCGGATTATCTCACCGCCGCCAGCCCCAGGTTGCTGAGGTTTCCCTGTACGGCGGGTGTCAATAGCCAGTCGAGGAAGGCGTGCGCGTCGGCGCGTTTGTCTGACTTTGCCATCACCACGGCGCACTGCCGCAGCTCCGGGTAGACGGTGGGCACTCGAACGTAGGTTCCAATCTGCTTGAAGTGCTCCGTGCTTGCGGCGGTCAATGAGATCAGGCCAAGCTGCGCGTTCCCGGACTCGGCGAACTGTGCCGCCTGGGCGATGTTCTCGGCGACCACCAGCTTTGCCGAGACCTGATCGTAGATCTTCAGCTTTTTCAGCGCGGCCACCGCTGCACGGCCATAGGGAGCGTGAAGCTCGTTGGCGATGGCGATACGCTTCACGCGCGGGTCGGTCAGGCGATCCATGCTGAGCGGCTGCAAGGGAGAGTCCTTGCGCGCCCACAGGACGAGCGCGCCCTTCGCATAAGCGACCGGAGCCTTCATATCTGCCAGCCCGGCGGCGACGACTTTTTCCGGGAAGACGAAATCTGCCGCGAGGAAGATGTCCATCGGCGCGCCGTTCAGAATCTGCGTGGTCAATGTTGCGGAGGAACCGTAGCTGACCACCAGCTTGATTCCGGTGGCGTGCTCATAGGCCGTGGCCAGGGTCGGCATCACCGGTTGCAGGTCGGCCGCCGCCGCTACATGCAGCTCCTTCTGTGCCTGCGCTGTCCCTGCTACGAAGAACCCGCTTAGCACGGTCAGACAGATAAGTAGCTTAAAAGCGGTCCAGAAACTGTGCTTGCCTGTGAGGGAGCGGTGCTGGCATGAGGGGAAAAGCGAAATACAGGGGTCTCTCCACTGCGCCGCGCGATAAAGCCGCGCGGCTCCGGTCGAGATGACGTGTGTTTGGGTTGGGCAAGAGATTTTTTTATAGTTTATGGAGAGGTTCTTCTTCATCTTTGGCTCGCTCCGCTCGATTACGGTAACCTAGAGAGAACAATGAAAGCTGCAACTCATAATCTTAGATGTACAGAGTGCGGGGCCGTGATTACCGGCGACGCCGTTAACAGCATATTCCGCTGCCCGGACTGCAACGGCCTCTACGACGTCATCTATCCCTGGTCGCCGAACGGCTCGACCGCGATCTCGAACGACAATCTGCCCAATGCCAGCGCGCTTCGCTGGCTCTGGCAGGAGCGCCGCACTTCGACCCTGCCGGTCGATCAAAGCGGCGTCTGGCGCTTCCGCGACCTGCTTCCCATCGTCGAAGACCCGGAAAATATCGTTACCCTGCGTGAGGGCAACACGCCGCTCTACGAGATGCCGCGCTGCGCCAAGGCCGTCGGCCTGGACTGGCTGCTGGCCAAGCATCAGGGCATGAATCCGACCGGCTCCTTTAAAGATACCGGCATGACGGCAGCGCTTTCGGTCGCCGCCGACCGCAAGTTCGAGTGGGTCGCCTGCGCGTCGACGGGCAATACCTCGGCTGCCATGGCCGCTTATGCCGCCCGCGCCGGGCTGCGCTGCATCGTCTTTATTCCCGAGGGCAAGATCGCGTGGGGCAAGCTCTCGCAGTCGATGGACTACGGCGCGTTCACGGTTCAGCTCAAGACGGACTTCGATGGCTGCGTCCGCATTCTTACGGATCTGGTAACGCGCTTTCCTATCTACCTGCTCAACTCGGTGAATCCTTATCGCCTTGAAGGGCAGAAGACGCCCGCCTTCGAGATTCTCGAACAGCTCGACTGGCAGGTGCCCGACCATATCATCGTTCCCGGCGGCAACCTGGCAAACTCCTCCGCGCTGGGCAAGGGCTTCATCGAGATGCACCGGCTTGGGCTGATCCAACGGATTCCGAAGGTCAGCATTATTCAGGCCGAGGGTGCTAATCCTCTTTACCGCTGGTTCATTGATGAGAACCGCGTGATGCGGCCGGTCAAGGCCGACACCCGAGCCACGGCGATCCGCATTGGCAATCCCGCCTCGTGGCGCAAGGCTGCTAACGTCATCGACGCGCTCGGGGGTTGGTGTGAGCAGGTCTCAGAGCAGGAGATTGCTCTGGCGAAGGCCCAGATCGGCGCGGAGGGAATCGGCTGCGAACCGGCATCGGCCGTCACCTTTGCGGGGCTGAAGAAGCTGGTTGCGCTGGGGAAGGTTCAGCGCGAGGAACGCACCGTTCTGATTTTGACCGGGCATACACTCAAGGACTCGCAGTACACCATCGACTACCATCGCGGGGAACTGTTGACCGAGGCCGAGAAGGCGCAGATCGGCGAGGCAGATCAGGCCCGGCATGAGGCTTTGCGAAAGCCTCCGATCGTCCTCGAAGCCGACTCCGATGTCGTCCTTCATGCGCTTGAATCGCACATGAAGATGACCCAGCACGTATGACGGCGACTGCGAGCCCTCTGCATCTTCGCCTGCCGGCGACCTCGGCCAACCTCGGCCCGGGCTTCGACGCCCTGGGGCTGGCGATGGCGTTTTATCTCACCATCGACGCCGTGGCTGCGGACGACTTTCATATTGAGGCAAGGGGACGGAACGCCGATCTTTGCGGCGACGCCGGCAACAGCCTGATTCTCACGACTTATGCCAGCGTGCTAGGGGCGAACGGTCGTCCGGTCACACCGCTTCATCTTGACCTCGACAATCAAATTCCGCTGGGAATGGGCTGCGGCTCGAGCGCGGCTGCGCTGCTGACCGGGGTTCTGCTGGCCGATCATTTCGGGGATATTGGCTGGACGGACCAGCAGATTCTTGAAGAAGCCTGCCGCCGCGAGGGGCATCCGGACAATGTCGCTGCCTGTTTCTTGGGCGGGATGACGGCTTCATCCGAAGTTGAAGGCCATGTTGTTACAGCTACTTGCGGTAAGAACCTCGCGTGGAGCTTCTTTGTTGCGCTGCCGTCGGCCAGTCTTGCAACGGAAAAGGCGCGGGCGCTGCTGCCGCCGAGCTATAGCCGGGCCGATGCGGTTGCGAATGTGCAGAATACGGCGCTGCTGGTCTCCGCGTTCGCGCTCGACCGCGGCGACCTGCTGCGCACGGCGATGCAGGACCGCATCCACCAGCCTTACCGGATGGAGGCCTGTCCGCTGCTGCCCCGTCTGCTGCCGCTGGCTGGAAGTCGCGGTGTGCTTGGAGTTGCCCTGAGCGGGGCAGGGCCGTCGGTGCTCGTGATCGCGGAGAGCGGCGCGGCCGATGCTTTACCCGGCATCATTCGAGCGGCTGCGGGCGATCCCGGGCTGGAGATCATCCAGACTACGATTGCCGGGGGCGCTTTCGTTCAGAGGTAACAACCGGGTAATCTCTCAATGAGTTACCTAAGATTTCTTTACCTTTTGCCGATTCGCCCGTAACTTATCCCCTGTGGGCAGTTCTGGGGAGGGCTGCTACGCCGCCCGTTGACCTCTTTCATTAGAGGTCCGGGCGTTTGCTTTTGGGGGTGGCTTTTGTGGGGGCCCTTCGACCGGTCTGAAACTCTCCGTGCCCTTCAGCATCTATTATTGTGAAGGCTACTTTAGAACGGCAGAACACCCCGGAGGGAAGTACATGGCAGGACAGTTCATAACGAATATCAACGATGCATCCTTTGAAAAAGAGGTCCTTCAGTCGGACCAACCCGTACTGGTCGATTTCTGGGCCGCGTGGTGTGGCCCCTGTCGCGCGCTTGGCCCGATCGTCGATGAGGTTGCTAACTCTTATCAGGGCAAGCTCAAGGTGATGAAGATGGACGTCGACGCCAACACCGCGACGCCCGCGCGTTACGGCATCCGCGGCATTCCCGCGCTGCTGATCTTCAAGGGCGGACAGGTCGCCGAACAGATCGTGGGTTACGTTCCCAAGGAGACCATCGACAAGTCGGTGCTCAAGGTCCTCGCCTAAGTTTGGATTTTGTGTGTGGCCCGGCCCGGAGAGCCTCCTCTCCGGGCTGTTTCTTTTTGCTGCGTTGTCTCAGCTTTGCAGTCAGGTGGCGGCACGGCTGAAGATCCGTGGCGTGAAGGATCGTACCTCAGGGGCTAAAGCCCCACGGCAAACAAAGCACTTTCGACACGGCTGAAGCCGTGTCCTTAAACAAAACAGAGGCAACGGCCGCACATCTGAAGCGGCGTTCTTAAGGTGGTTCCTCCAGAGGTAGCCTTGGCGAGTCGAGCTAAACGCGGATTCCCTTCGGGAATGACAACAAAGAAGGTTGCACGAGGATTCCCTTCGGGAATGACAACAAAGAAGGCTACACGAGGCTTTCCTTCGGGAATGACAAACAAGGAAGGCTAAAGATTTCAAGGGGCGGACAACGGGCCGTCCTGCCGTACACTTTCCTTAATGCCCGAATGGATGCTCTTCCGCACGATCTTGGTGGCCTTTTTTATTCTGGCCAACAGCTTCTTCGTCGCCGCTGAGTTCGCTCTCGTCAGCGTCCGCGAGACGCGCATCCAGCAATTAATCGCGCTGGGGAGGCCCGGCGCCCGCACCGCGCTTCAGCTCAAGCACAATATTGACGAGTTTCTTCCGGCCGTGCAGTTCGGCGTTACGCTGGCCGCGCTCGCACTGGGCTGGATCGGCGAGCCTGCCGTCGCGCAGATGATTCTTCAGTTCGCCCACAGATGGGTCAGCGTTCTTCCCGCGCATGCGGTCATCTATGCCCACACCATCGCCGTGATTATCGCGTTCGCGCTGATTACCTACCTGGAAGTGCTGCTCGGGGAGTTGGTTCCCAAATCGCTGGCGTTGCAGCGGGCGGAGCGCATCGCGCTTGCCGTCGCCGGGCCGATGGACGTCTTTATCCGCATCACGCGGCCGGCGGTGAAGCTGATGAACCACTCCGCCGCGCTGGTGCTGAAGCTCTTTCGCGCTCCGCTGCATGGCGAAGGAGCCGTACACTCGCCGGAAGAGATCAAGCTCATCGCCACGGCCACGCGCCGCATGGGGCTGCTGCCTGCCTTTCAGGAGGAGATCATCCATCGCGCCATCGAATTGAACCACGTGATCGTTCGCGAGATCATGACGCCGCGGGGAAAGATCTTTTCGCTGCCCGCCGACCTCGCCGTGGAACAGGCCAGCGCGCGCATCGTCGAGGAGCAGCACTCGCGCATTCCCATCTATGATCCCGCGGGAGGGCCGGAGAATATCATCGGCATCGTCTACTCGAAGGACATCTCGCGGCTGATGCACTTTCGCAGCGTGGCGCTGGCGCTGGGAGGCAAGGGCGAGTCCGGCCTGACGCTGCGCCAGGTGATGCACCGGCTGACGGTGGTGCCTGAGACCAAGCTCGCCGTCGAACTGCTACAGGAGTTTCAGGAGCGGCGGCGGCAGATGGCCATCGTCGTCGACGAGTTTGGATCAACCGTCGGGATCGTGACTGCCGAGGATGCGTTGGAGCAGATCGTCGGCGAGTTGGAGGACGAGTTCGACATCGCACCGCGCAGCCATCTGCTGAGTTCGACCGGGGCCATGTCTCTGGAGGGAAGCACCAATCTGCGCGATCTAAGCACGCAGCTTCACTGGGAGTTTCCCCGCGAGGCGGGAGTCGAGACGCTGGCAGGATTCATCCTCGCCCACCTCGGACACATTCCCACGGTGGGCGAGAGTGTAGAGGACAACGGCCGCCGCTACACGGTTGCGGAGATGGCTGGACGCCGCATCAATCGCGTCACTGTTCAGACCCACGCGCCCGCCGACGCGCTTGAATCCGAAGGCGGGGAAGCGACGGCATGAAGCCCGCCCTGTGGAATCCTGTCCGCCGAATTCTGCTCACGCTGCCGGTGATCTGGGTGGTGGTGTCGGTGGTCTTTCTGCTGATTCATCTGGTGCCCGGCGACCCGATTGTGCAGATGCTGGGCGAGGGTGCGAATGCCGCCGACATCTCGGCGCTGCGGCACGCTTACGGCTTCGACGCGCCGCTGGGCGAGCAGTATGTACATTATTGGCGCGGGATTTTTCACGGCGATCTTGGCCAGTCGCTGCGGCTTCACGACTCGGTGACGCACCTTGTGCTGCAACGCTATCCGTACACGCTGGCGCTGACGCTGGCCGCCCTCATCATTGGCATAGGATTCTCGGTTCCAGCAGGGATATTCTCGGCGCTGCATCCCAACCGCTGGCAGGATCGCGTGCTCGGCGTTGTGTCGCTGGCGGGGCTCTCGTTTCCTAACTTTGCCCTTGGGCCTATTTTGATTCTGGTGTTCTCCATTTATTTTGGCTGGCTGCCGGTCTCGACCGCGGGGACTGGCGGCGTAGGCGAGTTTCTGCTGCATCTGATTCTGCCGGCGATTACGCTGGGCCTGGGGCTGGCGGCGATCCTCACGCGCATGGTTCGCACGGCGATGCTTGAGGAACTGGGGCAGGACTACATCCGCACGGCGCGCGCGAAGGGACTGGGCGAGAACAGGATTGTCTATCGACACGCGCTGCGCAATGCGCTGATTCCGGTGCTGACTGTTGTTGGTTTGCAATTCGGTTCGCTGCTGTCGGGGGCTATTGTTACGGAGACGATCTTCAGTTGGCCGGGCATTGGCCGGCTTACGCTGTCGGCGATCTCGAATCGCGACTATGCGCTGGTGCAGGGGTGCATCCTCGCCGTGGGGCTGACTTACGTCGCTATCAATCTTCTTACCGACGTCGCGTATACGATTGCCAATCCGCGCATGCGCAGCCAGTAACGATTATGGAAGCAGATCGACGATTCGGGCTTCCAGCAACTAAACAGGCTAGCGTACCTCAGGGGCTAAAGCCCCATGGTAAACGAAGCACTTATGGCACGGCTGAAGCCGTGCCCTTAACAAAACCGGACTTAATCAAAGGTTTCCTAAGAGAGCAACTCTACGATTCGGGCTTCCAGCTTTTCTTTTGACAAGGTCACGAGAGCTACTGTTACCGGCAGATTGAACCGCCGCGGGCCGGCGCTGCCGGGATTCAGGAACATCACGCCGTCCCGGGAGTGGACGGAGGGCTTGTGCGAATGACCGCTGACCACCGCCGCAACCTCGGCGACGACGGGATTGATATCCAGATCGGTGACCGAATGCACCAGGTAAAACAGCCTTCCGCCGAGCTCGACGGCATCGGTTGGCGGAAGGTCGGCGCAGTCTCCCCAGGAATCGACGTTGCCGCGAATCGCCGTTACCGGGGCGATCTTTTCGAGCGTGTCGAGAATGCTTGGGTCGCCAACGTCTCCGGCATGAAGAATGTGCTCGACTCCGGCCAGCGCGGTGAGCGCTTCGGGCCGCAGCAGTCCGTGCGTATCGGAGATGACGCCGATGAGCATCGCGATCAGGCCAGCCGCAGGCTTTGGAGCGAGGCATAGTGCCGGCTCTGTTTGGAGTCGTGGCTGCGGTCGGGATCGATCTTCAACTCCATCACCGTCACCCCGTCGAGCGCCACGGTATAGTCTTCGATCTCTTCGGTCGATCCACCTGGACTGAAGGTGAATTGCTGGCGTACGACCTCGCGCAGTTCTGCCACTGTACCCGCGTAGATGGCAAATTCCTGCGACCGCTCCGCCTCGCGCTCGATGAAGTGCAACTGAATGCGGTGGATTGCGAGAGGCTCATCGAAGTGCAGCCGAATGATCTGAGGCCCGGTGGCCGAGGCTCGCCAGCCTGTCGACTCGGTTCTGTCCAGCGCATGTTCGATGGGAAAGGCCTCGTCTTCGGAGGTGATTTCGACGCGCGCAATCCGCTCGAGATCGCGCCAGAGATCCGGAATGGGAGTTGACGCCACGGGCGAAGGTGAAACGATACTCTTACGCATAAACGCTTCCAAGCCTCAGATCTCAGCATATCCGATTATCCGCAGAGTGGGCGAAGTGGCGGCATGTGGGATTGTATGCACGGCAAAGAGGAAATACAGGGGTCTCTCCACTGCGCCACGCGATGATACCGCGCGGCTCCGGTCGAGATGACGTCGTTTGTGGGTTGGCCGAGATGGCGTGGTTTATGGGGTGGTCGAGGCGCTATAGGCCCGTTTCCATCTTCGTCCGCGGATCGAGGTAATCGCGCAGCGCGTCTCCGATGAAGTTGAAAGACAGTACGCAAAGCATCACCGCCACTGCGGGAAAGAAGACCAGGTGGGGCGAGTCGAAGAGATGCGAGCGCGCGTCGTTGAGCATCGAGCCCCAGCTTGCCGCCGGGGGCGGAACTCCCAGCCCGAGGAAGCTGAGCGTAGCCTCGGCGAGCACGGCGCCGGCCATGCCGATGGCTCCCTGCACGATCAGCGGCTGAACGATGTTGGGCAGGATGTGTCGCCAGAGCAGGCGCAGGTCGGAGGCCCCAAGCGCACGCGCTGCCTCCACAAACTCGCGTTCCTTGACCGCCATGACCTGTCCGCGCACGAGCCGCGCATAGCCGACCCAGCCGGAGATGGCGAGCGCCAGAATGACGTTGGCGAGTCCCGGCCCCATAAAGGCGACGAATGCAATTGCCAGCAGAATTCCGGGCAGCGACATGAAGGCGTTGGTCACGTAGATGTTGAGGATGGTGTCGGTGATGCCGCCGTAGAAGCCTGCGAGGCATCCGGCGACCAGCCCTACTGCCAGCGACAGGCCCACGACGCTGACGGCGACGATCATGGAGATGCGCGCGCCGAAGATGGTGCGCGAGAGAATGTCCCGGCCCAGCTCGTCGGTGCCGAACCAGTGCGCCGCGCTCGGTCCCATCAGGCGGCTGGCCAGGTTTAACTGTGCGGGATCGTACGGGGCCAGCCACGGCGCGAACAGTGCGCAGACCAGGAACAGCGCCAGCAGGACAATCCCCAGCGCAGCCAGCGGCTGCTGCTTCGAGCGTTGCAGCAGGCTGGTCTTTGCGGTAATTACGTCAGCGTCCATTGAATCTCAGCATGAGGCTTGAGGGCATATTGGCGCAAGGGCACAGAGTAATTTGTTGCCTTAAAGCAACAATGCAGCTTTTGACTTCATCGGCGCAGCGGCAAAGAAATAAATACAGGGGTCTCTCCACTGCGGCCCTGCGGGCCTTCGGTCGAGATGACGTTTATAAAGGTTGCCCGGTCGAGATGACGTTTTCATGAGGACTGCTCTAGTCGAGTCAGAGTTTTCGGAGCTTCCGGACAGCTTCCCAAAGGTAAAATCGAATCAAAGCACAAAGAAGGCATTCTAATTTCGGCCATAAAGGAACAGTTTGCGAATACTGATCTACGGGCTTAACTATGCTCCGGAGCTGACCGGCATCGGCAAGTATACCGGCGAGATGTCCTCATGGCTGGCCTCACGAGGGCACGAGGTTCGCGTGGTGACCGCTCCGCCGTACTATCCGGCATGGAGCATCCGCGAGGACTATCGCGGCAGGCTCTACCGCACGGAGAAGATTGTGGGCGAGCCGATCGTCTATCGCACGCCGCTCTACGTCCCGGCGAAGCCTACCGGCCTCAAACGCATGGCGCACCTCTTCTCATTTATGCTGGGCAGCCTACCGGTGATGCTTCGCCAGATATTCTGGAAGCCTCAGATCGTCTTTACCGTAGAGCCTACGTTTTTTGGCGCGCCGCTGGCGCTGCTGGTGGCGCAGGCCGCCGAGTCGGCTTCGTGGCTCCACGTGCAGGACTTCGAGGTGGACGCTGCCTTCGACCTTGGCCTGCTGCCGGCGAAAGGACCGGTGCATGCGCTCGCGCTTGGACTGGAGGAGTTCTTCACGCAGTCGTTTACGCGCGTCTCCAGCATCTCGCACAAGATGGTCGAACGCGCTCTGGGCAAGGGCGTTCCTGTAGCTCGCACGATTCTTTTTCCTAACTGGGTGGACGTCGATGCTATCCGGCCTCAACCGCTGGGAGCTTCCAACAGCTTCCGGGAGGAGCTTGGGCTGGAGGAGAAGATCGTCATTCTCTACTCCGGCAATATGGGCGCGAAACAGGGGCTCGAATTGCTTGCGCCTCTGGCTGAGGCGTTTGAGAACGACGGTCGCGTTCACTTTCTCTTCTGCGGGGACGGAGCGTTTCGTCCGCAGCTTGAGACGCTGGTAGGCCATCGCCCCAACGTGACGCTGCTGCCGTTGCAGCCTTTTGCGCGGCTGAACGATCTCTTGAACGCTGCCGATATTCACCTGTTGCCGCAGCGTGCCGGAGCCGCCGATCTGGTGATGCCTTCGAAACTGACCGGGATGCTCTCAAGCGGGCGGCCCGTGATTGCTACCGCCGATGCGGGCACGCAGGTGGCGCATGTTGTCGAGGGCTGCGGGCTGGTGGTTCCTGCCGAGGACGCGCTGGCGCTCAATGCTGCGGTGCAGCGGCTTATCGATGATGAATCGCTACGGCGACAGTTGGGTGAAGCGGCCCGGGTCTATGCTGTCGAGCATCTGGGGAAAGAACAGGTGCTGGAAGAGTTCGAGCGCAATTTGCGGATGCTTGTTCAAGGGTAGATTTCTGTTTGAGGGATCTGTCTTCGACCGTGCCCTCAGCGGTTAATGCCGGAATTAATTGGAAGTTTCCAAAGGCGAAGGCGAAATACAGGGGTCTCTCCACTTCGCTTCGCTCCGGTCGAGATGACGTGATTTTAGGAGGGAGCGCGATTAGGGGTTGGCGACGAAGCGGTAGCCGATGCCGCGCACGGTGAGCAGGTGCTGGGGGTTGGAGGGGTCGTCCTCGATGTAGCGGCGCAGGCGGACGATGAAGTTGTCGATGGCGCGGGTATCGGTGTCCTCGTGGACCTGCCAGACCTGTTCGAGGATGTCCTTGCGCGGCACGATCTGGCCCTCGCGGTCGGTGAGGTAGCGGAGCAGGTCGGCCTCCATGAGCGTGAGATGCGTGGTGCGATTGGGCGCGACCAGCTCCAGCAGGTCGAAGCGTATGCTGCGGTGGTCGAAGATGTACTCGTCCGGAGGAGCCTCGGGCGGTTTGACCTCGTTCTGCCACGCGGCGCGGCGCAGCAGCGACTTGAGGCGCACAAGGAGGATGCTGAGGTCAAAGGGCTTGGGGAGGTAGTCGTCCGCGCCCGCCTCGATGCCTTCGAGGATGTCCTCGGGACGGGTGCGCGCCGTTAGCATCAGGACCGGGGTGAAGCGTCCGGCCTGGCGCATGGCGCGCACGATGTCGAAGCCGTCGGTGCCGGGCAGCATGCAGTCGAGAACGATGGCGGCGATGTTGTCCTGTGTATGCAGAAGATAATCGAGCGCGGCATCGCCGTCGGACTCGTGATGGGTGACGTAGCCTTCGGCCTGGAGATTGAAGAGCAGCCCTTGCGCGAGGTGCTCTTCGTCTTCGACGACGGCAATGAGTGGAGCAGTGGATTCGCTCGGGGATTCGTTCATGGATTCGCTCATGGAAGTTCGGGGCCTGTCGCGGGCGCGGCAAGAGGCAGCGTAAAGGTGACGGTGGTGCCGAGGCCGGGGCCGGGGCTGGATGCCTTGACGTGGCCGCTGTGCTGGCGGACGATGTTGCGCACGAGGAAGAGGCCGAGGCCGGTGCCCCTGATCCTGGCCGTCGAGCGGCCGGGCACGCGATAGAAGCGGCGGAAGATGCGCTTGTCCTGATTCTCCGGAAGGCCCATGCCGCGGTCCGCGATGCGCAGCGTCATCGAGTTGGGGCGCGCGATGGCCAGCGAGCAGCGGACATGCACGCCGTCGGGCGAGTACTTTACCGCGTTGTCGAGCACATTGATGATGGCGGTGCGCAGGTCTTCGGCGATGCCGAGAACGCGCAGAGGCGCGTCTTCGGGGGCGGCATCGAGGGTGATGCTTTCAGGAGCGAGATGGTATCGCTGTAGCGTGACCTGGATGCAGTCGGCGAGCAGAGGCTCGATCTCGACAAGGGTGCGGTTTTGCTGGCGATGGCGCTGACCCAGTTCGCCGGCCTTGAGCACCTGTTCGACGGTGGCGAGCAGACGGTCCGAGTCGGCGAGCATGATCTTGTAGAACTGCTGTCGCTGCTCTTCTTCGACGGGACGCCGCTGTAGCGTTTCAAGGTAAAGCCGCGTCGAGGCGATTGGGGTCTTAAGCTCGTGGCTGACGGCGTTCAGGAAGGAGTCCTGCCGCTCGTTGCGTCGGATCTCGCGCACCAGAAAGACGGTGTTGAGCACAACGCCTGCGATCAGCAGGCTGAAGAGGATGACGCCGACGACCGCCAATGCAACGGCGCGGTCGTTGAGGATGATCCAGCCGAAGCTGAGTCCCACCGAGAGGCCGACGAGCAACGCGCCCAGCGTGATGAAGAAGGCGATAGCTCCGCGGCGTCGGTTAATATTCATGAGCGTTGCTGAAAGTATAGCGGGGCGAGGCGATGTGCCGGAGCGGGAGCTTCTCCTTTTGGAATTGCCGCTCCGGTTTTGAACATTCCCTCAGGGGCTAAAGCCCCATTGCGAACAGAGCGCTTGCGGCACGGCTAAAGCCGTGCCCTTAACAGAACCGGGTTTAATCAGAGGCTCCCCTAGCGGCCGACCTGGAACTCGGCGCGGCAGCCTTTATCGACCCAAAGGCCGCGGCGGTCAACGCCCCAGGTCTGATTCTGAATGCAGGCGGATCCGCTGATCTGGCGCGTCATTCCGACACGGTTGCGATTGATGCCATTAGGCAGGGAGCAGTAATTCCTGCGGCCATCGTCGGAGGAGCAGGTAATGATCTGCGAGCGGGATTGACCTCTCCACATCCCCGAACCGTTGCCGCCACGGCTGGCGAACTCGGCGCGGCAGCCTTTGTCGACCCAGAGGCCGCGGCGGTCGACACCCCAGGTCTGCCCCTGAACGCAGGGGGAGCCGCTGATCTGACGCGTCATTGCGATGCTGTTGGGATTGACGCCGGTCGGGATTCCGCAATAATTCCTGCGGCCGTTATCGGAGGAGCAGGTAATGATCTGTGCCTGCTGCTGCTGCCATGGCCGTCCCTGGGTGCCTCCGCCCGTGAAGAACTCGGCGCGGCAGCCGCGGTCGACCCAGACGCCGCGGCGATCATAGCCCCAGGTCTGCCCCTGAATGCAGGCCGAGCCGCTGATCTGACGGCTCATCTGGACGCCTCGGCTGGTGTCGATGTTGCAGTAGTGGCGATTGCCGTCGTTGGAGGAGCAGGTAATGGTCTGGCCGCCCTGGTTGTAGCCCTGAAAGGCCGCCGCGGCCGGTGCTGCGGCGGCTGGGGTTGGAAGACATGCGGCGCAAAGGGTAAAGATCGCTGCGATCAGAAGTGACTTCGTTATGCGTGTCATCGTGCCTCTTTTTCGTGGAGAAATTTTATCTCTGGCGAGATCAATCCTGCTGCCGTAGGGTTAGATACGATTTCCGCCGAAAAGGATACTCTGCACGACCGCGCTTAACAAGCAAAAGGCGCGGAGTTTCGCGCCTTTTGCTTGTTGAATGATGCCGGATCTGGTGTCGCGAGCGGTTCTCTTCCCGAAGCCGCCTTGATGATGCGAGCAAAACGCAGATTCCCTTCGGGAATGACTAACCAAAGAAAGCTGCACCTCAGGAGATTCCCTTCGGGATGACAAACCAAAGCAGAGGAGTCCTGTAAGAGTTCAGGCGCCTGCCGGTTTGGGATCGTGCGGATCGAACTTGGCGATCTGGATCTTCTTCGCGAGGCCTATCTTCGAGAGCAGCCAGATGCCGTAGTAGTTCACGTCAAACTCGTACCAGGCAAGGCCGTGACGCGCGCTGACCGGGTGGGCGTGGTGGTTGTTGTGCCAGCCCTCGCCGCCGGTGAGCAGAGCGACCCACCAGTTGTTGCGGGAGTCGTCCTTGGTCTGGAAGCGGCGCTTGCCCCACATGTGCGTGGCGGAGTTGACCAGCCACGTGGCATGGAGGCCGACCGTGACGCGCAGGAAGGTGCCCCAGAGGATCATGCTGATGCCGCCCATCACGCTGTGCGTGGCGAGGCCGCCGATAACGCCGAGCAGGATTCCGGAGATGGTCAGGGGAACCCAGTGATATTTACTGAGCCAGACGTGCACGGGATCGCGGGTCAGGTCGGGAGCATAGCGTCCCAGCAGAGCAGTCTCGGAGTGCAGGGCGCGTCCGGAGAGAATCCAGCCGGCATGTGCCCACCAGCTTCCGTCGTGCGGAGTGTGGGGGTCGCCCTCATCATCGGAGTTCTGATGGTGAACGCGGTGCGTGGCCACCCAGAAGATCGGGCCGCCCTCGAGCGCGAGCGTTCCGCACATCGTCAGGAAGTACTCGACCCACTTGGGTGTCTTGTAGCCGCGATGCGTCAACAGGCGGTGATAGGCCATGCCGATGCCGACGTTGATGGCAAAGAAATACATGACGGCGAACGCAAGCAGATTTTTCCAGCTAAAGAAGAACAGCGCTGCGATGGCGCCGACGTGGAACAGGCCCATGGCGATGGTGGTGATCCAGTTGATGCGGCCTTGCTGATAAGCGCGGCCCATGCGGAGGTCTTGCTTCACCTTCTGACGGACTTCGGCGACGGCGGGGATGACGCGGGGATGAGCAGCGGCGGCCGCTTGGGTCGTCGTCGTTTCTTCGGGAGTAAGCATGGGTGTCATGGGTGCAATCAGTCCTTTTTACTGCTGATTTCAACGCTATCAGTGTTGGAGCGCACTGGTTGTAAGACTTTTGTAATGCACCCCATATCGCACCGATTTCGTCTGTAAAAGTTTTGTAATGCTGCCTGAACGCTGTGGTTGTAAGGTGTATGGATGATGCGAGCCAATGTATTTGCGGTTGCAACGATGATGATGGGTGCAGTAGCCGTTTGGGGGCAGGCGATTGACCTGCCCAGCAGCAAGGTAATCGTGAAGCCCGTGCCGGGAAGCCCGCAGCGGCTCAACAGCCTTCCGATTTCGATGGCCGTGTCACCGGACGGCCGCTATGTGGTTACCGTGAACGCGGGCTATGGAACATTCGAGTCCGGATACATGCAGTCGCTGGCGGTGATGGACACCGAGACCGGCAAGGTTGCCGACTTTCCCGACGACCGCACGCTGGTAGGGGCGCAGCAGACGCTCTATTCGGGCCTGGCCTTCAGCCGCGACGGGCGGCACATTTTTGCCAGCATGGGCTCGACTACCGATCCCACTGGCGAGCGTGCCGACGATACCGGCAACGGCGTCGTCGTGTACGGCTTCAGCGACGGAAAGATCGTCCGCGAGCGCATGATCAAGATTCCCTTGCAGCAGTTGGCAGGCGCGCGCCGGACCATGCTGGTTGGGGGGATCGAGGGCGATAAGGGGATTCCATTTCCGGCGGCGATTGCCGTGGTGGGCAGCGCCGGCGCTGAAAAACTTCTGATCGCGGACAATCTCTCCGACGACGTACTGCTGATCGATGCAGCCACCGGCGCCGCCCTGAAGCGCTTTGACCTGTCGGAGAGCGATGCCGTGCCTTCGACCTATCCTGTGGCCCTGGCCGTTTCGACGGATGGCTCGCGTGCATTTGTCGCGCTGTGGAACGCGTCCGAGGTGGTAGAGCTGGACCTCAAGCGCGGTGTCGTCGGCCGCAAGCTCGCGCTGCTGAAGCCGAGCGTGGCCACCGCGCCGGGAACGCATCCCTGCGCACTGGTGATCTCTCCCGACGGGCAGACGATGTATGTCGCCCTCTCGAACCGCGATGCCGTGGCGGCAGTCAACGTGAAGGCGAACCAGTTCTCGGTGAAGGGTTACTTCGATACGCGGCTGCCGCGCCAGAGTTACTTCGGCGCGGAGCCGGAGGCGCTGGCCCTCAGCGCGGATGGCCGCCGCCTCTATGCCGCCAATCTCGGCTCGGACGCGGTTGCCGTGATGGATACCGCGAAGCTGACGGCGCGCGCGGCGAAGAAGGGAATGGTGGAGCCGATCGGTTTCGTGCCCACGGAGTGGCAGCCGATGAGCATGGCCGTCACGCGGGGCAAGCTCTACCTTGCGACGGCGAAGGGGAAGGGGACCGGGCCAAACAAGGCTCCGCAGCGGAGGACGGAGCAGACCGACGCTGCGAAGAAGTTGCAAGGAGCCACTACCTACATCGCAACCCTGCTATACGGTTCGATGGTGTCGCTGGACATGACTGTGATGGAGAAAGACCTGCCGCGATGGACGGCAGAGGTGATCGACTCCAACCGCATGAAGGCGGCGCAGCAGAAGATTCAGTTCGCCAACGGCTCGGCTTCGGGCGCGGGGCCGATCAAGCACGTGATCTACATCATCAAGGAGAACCGCACCTACGATCAGTTGTTCGGCGACCTCCGGCAGGACGGCAAGCCAGTCGGCAACGGCGACCCCAGCCTGACCATGTATGGCGCGGACATTACGCCCAACCAGCATCGGATGGCGCTCCAGTTCGGCGTGATCGACAATTTCTATGATTCGGGCGAAGTCTCCGGGCAAGGGCACGTCTGGTCGAACGCCGCCATCGGCACCGACTACCTGGAGAAGACGTGGGAGCAGAACTATCGCAGTGGCCAGCGGACCTATGACTTTGAAGGCATGGTGGCGGACGGCTATCCCATTCTGCAGAACATCCCCGACGTCAACGAGCCGTCGAGCGGATATATGTGGGGCAACCTCGCGGCCCACGGCAAGACTCTCTATCACTTCGGCGAGTACATCTCCTCGACCTTCTGCGACGAGAAAAACGCCATGAAAACCATTAATTCGCAGCAGGGAGCGATGTCCGGCGCGACCAAAGTTTGCGTGCCGAAGGAGATCGAGCCGGGCGGGAAGATTCCCGAGGTCTGGGGCGGCGGGGTGAACAAGTGGCCATGGGCGATTCCCCTGCTCGCGCGCAATGTGGCCACCAAGCCCGAACTGGTAGGTCACTTTGCGGAGGAGCAGCCGGACTTCAACCTGCGCATCCCCGACCAGATTCGCGTCGAGGTGTTTCTGCGGCACTTCAATCAGTGGGTCGCCGACCGCAAGGCAGGCAAGGACACCATGCCCAACTTTGTGCTGCTGCGGATGCCCGACGATCACACGGCGGGGACGACGCCCGGCGGACCGACTCCGAGATCTTCCGTTGCCGACAACGATCTGGCCATTGGCCGTGCGGTCGATGCGGTTTCGCACTCCGAGTATTGGAACGATACGGCGTTCTTCATCCTGGAAGACGATGCGCAGAATGGCGGCGACCACGTGGACGCGCATCGCAGCATGGCGTTGGTCATCAGCAAATATGCTCCCCGGGCGGCGGATGGCAAGGCGTTTGTCGACAGCCGCTTCTACACGACAGTTTCCATGGTGCGGACGATGGAGATGGTGCTTGGGCTTCCGCCAATGAATAATAACGACGCCTTCAGCAGCGCGATGACGCCCGAATTTACCGGGCCCGGAGACCAGCCCCCTTTCACGGCGGATTATGTGAATCGTGACAATGGACTGATCTATACCGCCAACAAGAAGACCGCTCCCGGAGCGCAGGAGAGCATGAAGATGGACTTTCGCCACGCCGACCGCGCCGATGCGGCGAAGTTGAACGTTATCCTGTGGAAGGACGCGATGGGCGACCGGCCGGTTCCGGCGGTTCTGCTCCACCCTGTCAAATCCAAAGAGGATGACGACGACTAGAGCAAGTATCCTGTAGGTGTATGGAGAGAGTTCAGAGTCATGGCTGTTTTCTTTAAAAGAAAAACGGCGCTCCTCGGCATTTTCTGCTTCACAGTAACAGGAGGATTGCCTTAGATGACGAGCTTGAAGGTATCAGCGCCCTTTCGTTTGAAGCCGTGGTTCAGCGAGCGTGTCTGGGGCAAAAGCGATCTGCGACCGTGGTACGAGTCGACCGGAACCGACGCGGCCGTCGGCGAGGCATGGCTGACCGGCCCTGCGTGCGTGGTCGAGACGGGCACTTTCGCCGGGCGAATGCTCGCGGATATCTCAGCGGAGATCGGCGGCGAGTTTCCCCTGCTGGTCAAGATTCTCTTTCCCAACGACAAGCTCTCGGTCCAGGTGCATCCCAACGACGCGCAGGCCCGGGCTGTGGGAGAGGCCCGCGGCAAGACAGAGTGCTGGTACGTGCTCGAAGCCGAGCCCGGCGCGGCCGTCTCGCTGGGACTGAAGGGCGGAGCGGGCGCGGACGAAGTTGCCGCTGCTGTTGCCGATGGAACTTTGGAAGAGCTGCTGGAGCAGGTGCCGGTCTCCGTGGGCGATATGATCTTCGTCGATGCCGGGACGGTCCACGCCATCGGGCCTGGCGTGGTGCTGCTTGAAACCCAGCAGACCAGCGACATTACCTATCGGCTCTACGATTATGGGCGGCCTCGCGAGTTGCATCTGGAACGGGGGCTGGCCGTCATCAAGGCAAAGACAGACGCGGGCAAGGTCGAGCCGCGAACCATGGATGGCTTCGTGCGCCTGATCGAGCAGAAGTATTTCACGGTGGACCGCTTTGATGTTCCCTTCGGTGAGACCGTCATCGATATCGACGGTCCAACCTGTCTCGTCGGCCTCTCCGGCAATGGGACTGTAAGGAATGACAGCGGCGCGGCAGGGCTGAAGCGAGGACAGGCAATTGTGCTGGCCTCGGGATCGCAGAGTGTGATTGTGGATGCCGCGGAGAGGCTCTCCTTCATGCGATGCGCAGCTCCGCCACGATGATTGAGATGGAACGGAATCCTGTTCACTCTCAAGAGCGATTGCACGAATGGCATAGAGTCTTTCCGGTTCAACGAAGAGATGAAATACAGGGGGCTCTCCACTGCGCAACGAACGATAAAACTGTCCGTTGCTTCGGTCGAGATGACGTGCTTCTTTTGGTCACAGAAATACTGAAATGCTTTATAGCTCCCGCAAAAAAGATCAACGCAAAAATACGCTCAGCTCATTGGCTGCGTTACGCAGATGCGGGAGAAACCTCGTTTGCATATCCATTGCCGTCATCCGCTGGGCGTTGCCGCTGAGGTTGATCGTTGCCACGGCTCGTCCCGATGGCGAGTACACCGGCACCGCCAGCGATCGCAGCCCCACCTCATATTCCTGGTCGCAGATGGCGTAGCCGCTGCGTCGTATATTGCGCAGATGCAGCCGCAGCTTCTCGAGCGAGTTCACAGTCCGCGTCGTAAACGGCGTCAGCACCACTTTGGACAGGTAGCTCTCCAACTGGTCGGCGGGCAGATACGCCAGCAGGACTCGCCCCATGCTGGTGCAGTACGCCGGCAGGCGGCTGCCGATGTGCAGGTCCACGGCCATCACGCGGCTGACCGTGGTGCGCGCGATGTAGACGATGTCTTCGCCATCGAGCGTCGCCACGGAGAAGGACTCACGCAGCGCCGACGACATGCGTTCGAGGATGGGCTGGGCCGCGCTCGAAAGCGTGTTGGACGCCGTATAGGTATGGGAGAGCGTCAACATGCGCGGCCGCAGCGAATAGCGCGAGCCGTCTTCGGCGCCGGCGAAACCGAGCTTCGTCAGGGTATAGAGACAGCGACGCACGGCAGCTCGCGAGAGGCCGGTCCTGATGCTGAGTTGAGAGATGGTCATCTGCGGAGACTGCTGCGTGAAGGCCTGGATGACGATGAGGCCGCGCGCCAGGGAGGTCATGAAGTTCGGGTCGCCGGTATAGACATCGAGTGAAGCGGCGGGGGTCGTTTTCGGCGCGTCGGGAAGAGAAACAGGCGCGTTCAGTGTAAGAGGAGGCGCGGAGGGAGAGGCGACGAGAGCCATGCGAGATCCTTTCCATGCCGGCGGTCGCGGGGAAAGGCAGGGGCGATAGCCGGACTATCTATACGATAAACGCACATTTCTTCCAGCGCAAGAGGATGCCAGGGAAACAGGCGCTGTGAGAAGATACACCCGTGAACATTCAATCTTCTCTTCCCGACGATTTAGTGCGTGGTCTGCAGGCAGCACAGGCGGACTGGAAGGCTAACAACAAGCCGGCGCGCCTCTGGGCGAAGGATGCCAGCCTCTGGACCAATGACGACGAGGGCAAGTGGCTCGGCTGGCTGGATATCGTGGAGCGCGAGCAGGCGGACCTTGCGACGCTGACTGCGTTGAGCCAGGACGTGAAGGCCGCAGGGTTCGAACATGCGCTTCTTCTGGGGATGGGCGGGTCGAGCCTGTGTCCCGAGGTGCTCTCGCTGACCTATGGCAAGCAGGCGGGCTATCCATCGTTGCACATTGTGGACTCCACCGATCCTGCGCAGGTGCTGGCCGCGGAGAAGGCTGTCGATCTGACGAAGACCGTCTGCATTGTGGCGAGCAAGTCGGGATCGACGCTGGAGCCGAATATTCTGAAGGACTATTTCTTCGAGCAGATGAAGAAGGCTGTAGGCGCCGACAAGGCTGGAAGCCACTTCATCGCCATCACCGATCCGGGCAGCAAGATGGAGCAGGTGGCGAAGGCGGACGGTTTTCGACATACCTACTACGGCGATCCCGCGATTGGTGGGCGGTTCTCCGCGCTGTCGAAGTTCGGGCTGGTTCCGGCGGCTGTAGCGGGGCTCGATCTAGAGCGATTTTTGGCGTCGGCCGCAAGCGGCGTCGCGGCTGCCAAGACGCCGGACGTGGAGACGAATGCGGCGGCTACCCTGGGCCTGATTCTCGGAACTGCGCACAACTCCGGGCGGAACAAGATCACCTTCTTCACATCGCCGGAGATCTTTGACCTCGGCGCATGGCTGGAGCAGTTGATTGCCGAGTCGACCGGAAAGCTGGGCAAAGGAATTACGCCGGTCGATCGCGAGACCATCGGCGCGCCGTCGGTCTATGGCGACGACCGCGTGTTCGCCTATATTCGGCTGAAGGGCGGCGACAACGCCGCGCTCGATGCCGGGGTTGCGGCTCTGGAGAAGGCAGGCCAGCCTGTCGTCCGGTTTGAGATTGAGGATGTCTACGGTCTGCCCGCGCAGTTCTTTACCTGGGAGTTTGCAGTCGCGGTTGCAGGCAGCGTGATGGGCATCAACACTTTCAATCAGCCGGATGTCGAGGCGGCGAAGGTGGCGACGCGCGCGCTGACCGATGCCTACGCCAAGACCGGCAAATTGGAGGAGCATACACCGCTGGTCGAGACGGATGGCATCAAGGTCTTTGCGGACGCGAAGTACGCCGCGACGCTGGGCAAGCAGGCGGATGTGGCGGGTTATATCAAGGCTCACCTGGCGCAGATCAAGGCGCACGATTACTTTGCGACGCTGGCTTACATCCAGAACAACGCCGCGCATGAGAGCGAGATTCAGAGCTTCCGCATGAAGGTGCGCGATAGGAAAAAGGTAGCGACCTGTCTCGGGTTCGGGCCGCGGTTTTTGCATTCGACCGGGCAGGACTATAAGGGCGGGCCGAATACAGGAGTGTTTCTGCAGATCACCGCGGATCATGCTGTCGATGTTGCGATTCCGGGAGCGAAGTATACCTTTGGCGTGGTTATCGACGCACAGGCGGCGGGAGATCTTACCGTACTCGAAGAACGTGGACGGCGAGCCCTGCGAGTTCATCTTGGCAAGGATGTCGCGGCGGGATTGAAGAAGTTAGATGGGTTAGTTTCCAGCGCGTTGGCATAAGTAAGATCCACTAAGTTACATTCCCGGATTGATATTGCGTGCTTATGTTTTCATGCAGTATCGTCCGGGTTTTTATTCATTAAACTCAGCATAATCATTCATGTTGACTTAGTTGTTATCGACCTGCGAAGCTCATCTCTGGAGATAATTCGATGAGCTTTATCACAGGTTCGACTTACGATGATTCATTAACTTCGACTTACAATCCGCACGGGCCCGTTCTTACTTCTTTTCTGATGTGCGCTCCCACGCTCTATGACGTGACCTATGTCATCAATCCGTGGATGGCGGGCAACGTTCATAGCTCCTCGCGGGAGAAGGCCGCAGAGCAGTGGCGGCATCTCTATGAAGCGGTGACACAGCTTGCAGACGTCGTTCTCGTCGAGCCGCTGCCGGGCCTGCCCGACATGGTCTTTACCGCCAATGCGGGTCTCGAACGAGATGGGACGGTCGTTCTCAGCAGGTTCTTCCACCCTGAGCGTCAGGGCGAAGAGCCGCACTTTCGCCGATGGTTCCAGCAGGCCGGATACAAGGTCGTGAGCCTTCCGCGCGAAACTCCCTTTGAAGGCGAGGGCGATGCGCTCTTCGCAAAAGACGGCTCCTGTCTGTGGGCAGGCTATGGACAGCGTACTCATCCAGCGAGTCATACAGTGCTGCGCGAGGCATGGAAGATCGAGGTCGCTTCGCTTCATCTGATCGATCCGCGCTTCTACCATCTGGATACCTGCTTTGCGCCGCTGGATGGCGGCTATGTCATGTACTATCCGCAGGCCTTCGACGGCGCTTCCGTTAAGAAGATCGAAGCCTTCTATCCGGAGAGGAAGCGCCTTATTGTTGCGGAAGCTGACGCCGTGCGGTTCGCCTGTAATGTGATTAATGTGGGCCGTACCGTGATCCTTAACAAGGTCAGCGGAGAATTGGGCGGCCAACTCAGATCGAAGGGCTTTCAAGTTGTCGAGGTGGCTCTCAGCGAGTTTCTCAAAGCGGGCGGGGCTGCAAAGTGCCTGGTGATGGGGCTGAGCGGGGCGATCGACTGAAGTCGTTGGCCGCTACGCCGTGAGTTTGATCCCTACACTCGCCAGCATGTCTTTCGTGATTCGTTGTTTCAGTGATGGCATCGACTTCCATGGGTCGGCCTTCAATCGGACTTTCCACTCGTCAAAGTCCGCTACACGAAAGACCGGCCGCTGCGGCAACTTCAGATCTGTCCACTTGAGCGGCAGAGAGACAGGGCCTCCTGTCCTTGCTCGCGGTGAGAATGGAGCTACCGAGGTAGCCCCGCGCTCATTGCGCAGATAGTCCAGATAGATCTTTCCTTTGCGGGCTGCCTTCGTCATCTTTGTCAGATAGAGTTCAGGATGCGATTTCTCCATGGCACTTACAAACCCATGCGCAAACTCCTTGAGGTCGGCCCACCCCAGTTCCGGCGCAATGGGCGCGACGACGTGCAGGCCTTTGCCTCCCGTTGTCTTCAAAAAGCTTTCGAGGCCAATCGCCTTGAGGCGCTTTCGCACCTCGGCGGCTGCTTCCGTCAAAACATGCCATCCCAGTTCCTCGTCAGGATCGAGGTCGAAGATCAACCGGTCGGCATGTTCGAGATCTTCATTCCGCGAGCCCCAGGGATGCACTTCCAGCACGCCCATCTGCGCCAGGCCCGCCAGCGCCTCCGCGGTTGAAAGCGTAATGTAGGGCTCGACCTTTCCACTTTTGTCCGCTACATCGACACTGCCGACTCCTTCAGGCAGCGCATGGCTTGCGTGCTTCTGATAGAAGCATGGCTTTCCCGCTCCCTCGGGGCATCGAACCAGGCTCAGCGGCCTGTCGGCAATATGCGGCAGCATCTCCGATGCGACAGTCCAGTAATAGTCGGCAAGCATCTGCTTGGTGAGCCCTGATTCAGCGTCCAGTATCTTCTCCGGATGTGTCAGCCGGGTCGGCGCGTGTCGCATCGACGCCGGATTCTTTGCCGCTCCCTGCTGCTTCACCCGGTACGCGGCACGTGCGCTTACGGGAGAATTATGCACTGAAGCTTTCTTCTCATCGTTCTTGGGACGAGGTGCGATGGTAGCCTCCTCGCGGACTACTTCTTCCGCATTCTTGTCTTCACGCACGCCGAGAAACGCTGCCTGCCGAATCAGGTTGTCCGCGGTCCAGGTGGCGAACCGCACCTGAACAACAAGCTTCGGCTCGACCCAATTGGCTCCGCGTCTTGTGTCGACAGGGGTTTTCGCGAAGGGCATTGCAGTCTGGACCAAGCTCTCCAGTTTGTCCCGAAGCAGCTTGTGCGTCTTCTGCGTGAATCCTGTCCCTGTCCGCCCCGCATAGACCAGCTTGCCTTCATTGTAGTAACCGAGCAGCAGCGCGCCGACGCCGTGAATTCCATTCGATGGCAGCGTGAATCCGCCGACGACAAACTCCTGTTCATGCAGGCACTTCATCTTGAGCCAGTCGCTGCCGCGCCCTGAGGCATAGCGCCCCGTCGCTTTCTTGGAGATGATGCCTTCGGCGTGCAACTCGCACGCTTTGCGAAATAGCTCGCCGCCGTCTGTCTCCAGATGCTCGCTCAACCGCAATACGTCGTTGTCCGCTTCGGCCAGCACGCCGCCCAGCATCTCCTTTCGTTGACGCAGCGGAAGCTCACGCACGTTATGCCCGTCCACATGCAGAAGGTCGAAGCAGAAGTAGGTGAGCATGTTCTTCGTGCCATTCTGAAATGCTGCCTGTAAGTCGGCAAAGCTCGTCGTTCCATTTTCCGCGAGTACGACAACCTCGCCGTCGAGCGTAACTTTATCCACCGCGAGCTTTGCCACTTCATTCGCGACCGCGCGAACCCGTGCCGTCCAATCCAATCCCTTCCGCGTCAGCATCTGTACGCCGGAGCCGTCTTTGCGTGCCTGCATCCGGTAGCCGTCGAGCTTCAACTCATGCAGCCAACCCTCGCCCGCAGGGGGCGATATGGACTGCAAGGCCAGCTGAGGAGTGACAAATTCCGGCTGGCTTTCTTTCGGCAACTCGCGCAAGCTATTTTCAAAGGCGCTGACCGTCATGGCGCGTTTCTTTGTTGCTGAAGGGCCGCGCCGATTTTGAGAGGGCAGAGCGTCAGATGGCTTGCCCGCCTGTCTGTACCAGGCCTTTCCCTTCGCCGTATCCTTCGAGTTCCAGACGTGGTCTTCGTTGCGGGCAATCTGCTCGATGGTACGTCCCGTGACCACGCTGTCGGGCTCTTCCACGGTCACACAGGGGTCGTCCTTGCCGCGCTCGAAGTCGTCATGTTCCTTGATAAGCAGCCAATTCGGCTTGCGCTCGTTCGCGGCCTTTCCGCCCATGCGGACGAGCGCCCATTTGCCCTTGATCTTTGTGCCATACATGACGAACTTCAGGCTGCCGTCGCGTAATCCCTTGTCTACATCCTGGCCCGGCTGCGGCTCCCATGTTCCCTGATCCCACAGCATCACGGTGCCGCCGCCGTACTGCCCCGCTGGGATGATGCCTTCGAAGCCGCCATACTCCATCGGGTGATCTTCCACCTGGACGGCCAGCCGCTTGTCGCCGGTAAAGTAGCTCGGGCCCTTCGCCACCGCCCAGCTTTTAAGGACTCCATTCCACCCCAGCCGAAAGTCGTAGTGCAGATGCGAGGCAGCGTGCTTCTGAATGCAGAACGGAAGCCCTTCCGTCTTGTGCTTCCTCTTGCCGCTCGCGCCGCTCGGCTCTGCCGTGACATGGAAGTCACGCATCGACCGGTATCGCGCCAACTGCTCATCGACGGCGTCCGCGGCTTTGCCAAAGTGCGGGGCCATTATTTTTTTGGTTGCCGCCTTTGCAGGGTTCTTCTTTGCAGTTGACTTCCGGGCTGTAGTCTTCCTGACTGGCTTTTTCGCTGCTGCCATCCTGCCTCCGCTCGATTCAGCCAGCTAGGCCGACTTACGCTTCCTGCCGGTTGCAGGAGGCTTCACCAGGGAGATTCCTTCCTTTTGAACTCCTTTAGCTTGATCGCCTTTAACGGAGGCCGCAGGCTTCTTCTTCGTCACCGACACTTCTTCGCCGCTCACGCTCTTTCGCAGGGCATCCATCAGGTTGATGACCTTGCCGCGCTTCGGCGTTGCAGACTCTTCCTTGGGTATTGAGGCATGGTTGACCTTCGCCTCTACCAGTTCCTTCAGGGCAGCTTCGTATCCATCGGCAAATTTACCGGGATCGAACTTCGCGGCCTTCTTCTTGATGAGGGTTTCTGCGAGTTCAAGAGAGTCCTCATTGATCGCAACTTTCTTGATCTCGCTGAAGTACTCGGCTGGATCGCGCAGCTCTTCCTGATAGCGCATGGTGTAGGCCATCATGCCGGGAAGTTTGTCGTCAGCTGGAGCGGTGATTGCGAGCACATGCTCCCGCCCGCTGAATGCGATCTTGCCCAACGCGGCCTTCTTCGTCTTCTGCAGCGCCTTGCGCACCACGGCGAAGGCCTCGGCCTGCACATCATTTTCGGGGACGACGAAGTAGGGCTTTTCCAGGTACTCCGGCTCCAGTTCGTCGATCCCTACAAACTGGGTTACCTCGATGGTGTGCTTGGAGGGCACGCGCAACTGCTCGATCTCGCTGGGCTCGATGGTGACGTACTGCCCCTTGGTGTACTCGTAGCCCTTGACGATCTCGTCCTTTTCGACCGGAGCGGCAGCGTCGTTGGGAGCGTCTTCGACTGCGGAAGAGAGCACCTTCTGGTGGCGTATGCGCTCGCCTGTTTTACGGCTTATCTGGTGAAAACGAATCTCGCTTTTGGCTTCGGTGGCGACATAGAGCTTTACGCCAAACGACACCAGCGATATCTGAATCTGCCCGGACCAATAGGGACGCGCCAAAGGGAACCTCGCAAGGCGGAGAACTCCGCCTTCACTTGGATTCGTTGTGGGCCGTCAAAGATGCCAGATGAATGCCGGGATTTACACCGGGATTCAGACTAATCCGGTAACTCGGAGCCTTCGACTCCAAATCGCAGGCCGACCTTGCCGGCGGTCGAGAACTGAACGTCGACCGCGTCGCCCGCCGCAGCCAGCTCAACTCCGGTCCAGCTTCCCGTGGTGATCCACTCGCCGCGCCGGATGCCACCGGTTCGCGCCGCGCCTTCATTGGCGAGGAAGGGAAGCAGGCGCAGGAGATCGCCCGAGGTGTTCGAGCCGGTGCGCTCCACCCGTACCGCACCATCAATGGCCAGGGTGACGCGCTCCTGCGAGAAGTCGATGCGTTGCCAGTCGGGGCAGGCCGGTCCGTAGACGAAGCCGCCATGCATCTGCATATCGCCTATCATGGACAGGCGCGCAACCTTGGTCGGGTCAGCGAACGCACTCTCGAGCACTTCAATCGCCGGGTGACAGCTTTCGATTGCGCCCAGAACCTCTTCGCGCGTGTAGGGGGTCTTCTTTGCAGGCAGATCCTCTCCGATCAGAAAGGCGATCTCCGCCTCCAGGCCGCGGTAGCGGTGCGTATGCCCGCGCATCTCGCATCCGCTGCAGGAGATCCACGCCAGCGGCATGGGCGCGAACATGGGGGTGGCATCGGCCGACGGAGCGCCGACCTTCCATCCGCCGATGGCCTCATAGGCGAGCGCCATCCTGTCCTGCACGCAGTAAGCCTCTTCCATGGTCTGCGGCTGCAGATCGGCGGGAAGATCCATGATCGGTTTGTTGGTCCTGCGTGCGTCGAGCAGCCTGTCCGCTGCGTCAAACATCTGCCGTTGCTGAGCGCCGGTTATCATGCAGACCAGTTTGCACCAATTCACCCTATCTTGTCTTGTTTCAGTAGGAGTGTAGCCATATCGGCCGGATGTCATCTAATCATTGTGGGCAGGGAGTTGTGTGAGGTGGATTGACTGCATTCGGTTATCCGGCAGGGTTTTCCGTCGTCAAATTCAGGGAGACGCATCTAAAACGGCGGTCCGGACGTACTCTAGGTAGCAGTAACTTGCGGCATCGGGAGCCTCCAGCCGCAAGGGAAGGGAACAGCGTCATGATTCTGCGCGACTCCAACTCGCTTGGCCCCAGCATTCCCTCCTCCGACATTACGCCGAAGGAAGCGTTCGAACAGCATCGGCGGGATCGCCGCCGCTTCCTCACCGGAGCGGCCGCCCTGGGGGCCGGGGCCATCGCTGCTACCCGGTTTTCCGGCCTCTTCGATCCCGACCGGGAGGTTCATGCCGCGACGCAGCTCCAGACGGTCCCCAGCAAGTACACCGTTCCCGACGCGCAGACGCCTATCGGTAAAGCTACGCATTACAACAACTTCTATGAGTTCGGCACGGAGAAATCCGATCCGGCGCGCAACGCCCATACCCTGCGCACCCGTCCCTGGACGGTGAAGGTCGATGGACTGGTGAAGAAGCCCCAGACTCTCGATATCGACGCCATCATGCGCTATCGGCCCATCGAAAGCCGCGTCTATCGCCATCGCTGTGTCGAGGCGTGGTCGATGGTGATTCCATGGGACGGCTACTCGCTGTCGGAACTCATCAACTTCTGCGAGCCCCTGCCCAGCGCTAAGTATGTGGAGTTCACGACGCTGCTCGATCGCAAACAGATGCCTGACCTGCCTGGCGGCTTCGACTGGCCTTATACCGAAGGCCTGCGCATGGATGAGGCGATGAATCCGCTCGCCCTGCTCACCTTCGGCTGCTACGGGCAGGACCTGCCCAATCAGAACGGGGCGCCCATCCGCGTGATTCTTCCGTGGAAGTATGGATTCAAGAGCTGCAAATCCATCGTCAAGATCAGCTTCAAGAAAAATCAGCCGGACACGCTTTGGAATGAGATGGCCCCGCGGGAGTACGGCTTTTATTCCAACGTCAATCCCCATGTCGATCATCCCCGCTGGAGCCAGGCCCGGGAGCGCCGCATCGACTCCAGCGCCTTTCCCCGCACCATTCCCACACTGATGTTCAATGGCTATGGAGATCAGGTGGCCAGCCTTTATGCCGGCATGGACCTCAAAAAGTATTACTGATTTGCCGCACAGTTTTTCCAATTGCTTTATTTGTATTTTTTATTGCTAGGCCAAAGGTTCTTTCCAGGCTACGCCCTCCAAACCGGACCCGAATCTCGGAATCCGGAGAAGAGGGCGTAGCAGAGTTCAACATCCCGATCAATCATCCCCATAAACGATCCCCGATCAACCATCTATGTCAAAACGATCCATCGCCGCGCTCAAGGTTCTGCTCCATCTGCTTTGCCTTGCTCCCTTCGCTTACCTGCTTCACCTGTACCGGAGCGGCGCCCTCGCTCTCGACCCCGACCCGGTCAACTACATCACCCACTTCACCGGCAACTGGACGCTCTACCTTCTGCTTGCGACGCTGGCCATTACCCCGCTTCGCCGTCTCTCCACACGAATCGGTTTTATCGTCCGCTTCCGCCGTATGATCGGCCTCTATGCGTTCTTCTATGCGACGCTGCACCTGGCAACCTACATCTTTCTCTTCTCCGGGTATGACGTGATTACGGCCCTGGCCGGCATCCGCGCGGATCATCCCGGCGAGATTGTCACGCAATGGAAGCTGATATGGCCGAGCATCGCGGACGATCTACTGAAGCGCCGCTTCATCCAGGTGGGACTCTTCGCCTGGGTGATTCTCTTTGCACTTGCCGTGACCTCGCCCGCGTTCATCATGCGCGCCATGGGCGGCAAAAACTGGCGGCGGCTTCACAGCCTCATCTATGTTGCCGCTATCGCGGGAGTGATCCACTACTGGTGGCTGGTCAAGACCGGCGTCCGCACTCCGTGGAAGGACACGGCGGTTCTGGCGGTCTTGCTGATGGCGCGGGTCGCCTACACTGCAGCCAAGCGTCGCCGCAAACCTGCGCCTGCCCGGACGGATGCTGTTATCAGCGGTAGATAGCCGCAGGTTACGGATGGCCGTCTCTATTTCATTGAAGAACATGGACGAATCAGGCTGCGCGCCGTAGAATCGTCTGCGAATCCCTTCCTCATTCCATCCCTGCGTCGAAAGGCAGTCCATGACATCTCCCGCTTCAGCTCCTGTTACGCCTGAACGAATTATGCAGTTTGCCTGGTCCTATATTCCGCCTCTGGCGCTTGAAGCGGCCATCAAGCACCGCGTCTTCGACGTTCTCGACGAAGGCCCCAAAGATCTCGAGCAGGTGCACGAGGCTACCGGCGCCTCTCAGCGCGGTCTGGCGGTCCTGATGAACATGCTCGTTGGCCTTAACTTCCTTGCGAAGGACGATCAGGGCGTCTACTCGCTGGCGCCGGAGAGCGCCGCGTTCCTGGTCAGCACCAAGCCCGGATTTCAGGGTGGCATCCTTCGCCACACCAGCCGGCAGTTGATCCCTAATTGGCTGCACCTCACCGAGGTCGTCGCTACCGGCAAGCCTGTCTCGGCTGTGAACCAGCAAGGCGAAGGCAGCGACTTCTTTCAGCAATTTGTTACCGACATCTTTCCCATGTCCTATCCCGCGGCGCAGGTACTGGCCGGTCATCTGAATCTCGGTGCGCTGCAAAGTTCCAGTGCTCTCGATCTCGCCGCAGGGTCCGGCGTCTGGGGCATTGCGCTTGCGCAGAGCGCTCCCAATCTCCACGTCACCGCCGTCGATTGGCCGGATGTTCTGCCAGTGACGCGGAAGACAGCCGCGAAGTTCGGCGTCGACGACCGCTTCTCCTTTGTCGCCGGAGATCTGCTCGAAGCCGACTTCGGCACCGGGCACACCGTCGCTACCCTTGGGCATATTCTTCACAGCGAAGGCGAGCAGCGCAGCCGGGCTTTGCTGGCCAAGACCTTCAAGGCGCTGGCTCCGGGCGGAACCATCGCCATCGCCGAGTTCCTCGTCAACGCGGATCGCCGAGGGCCGGTTATGGGGCTGTTCTTCGCCGGCAATATGCTTGTCAATACCGAACAGGGCGGTACCTACTCTTTTGAGGAGATCAGCGCATGGCTGACGGAAGCGGGCTTTGAGAATCCGCGCACTCTGCAAGCGCCGGGGCCGTCTCCGCTTATTCTCGCCACCAGGCCTTCGTAGCCTGGCGGCGAGTTTTTGCATCTCATCTTAGGTCGTTTCGCAGTGGCTGGAAGGACCAGATGAACGGTAAAGAAAATGAGTTGCGCTGTGCCACGTCGAAAGACCGGTTTGGCCATTTCGCCGCAAGTGCTTCTACCTGTCTCGGCTCGCGCTGGGCCTTCGCTACCGCGATCGCCGTCATCCTGGTCTGGGCGATCACAGGCCCCATCTACCACTATTCGGACACATGGCAGCTTCTCATCAACACGGGCACGACGATCGTCACCTTTCTGATGGTATTTCTGATCCAGAACACCCAGAATCGCGATGCGCGCGCCATCAACCTGAAGCTCGATGAGCTGATTCACTCCATTTCCACCGCGAAGAATCAGATGATCAACATTGAACATCTATCCGACGAAGATCTGGATTTGATCGCTGAGAAATATAAGCTGATTCAATCCGAGCCGGATGCCCCGCCGCAGACTGAAGACGCTAAGGAAACAACCGCTCCTTAACCCATTCCTGATCTCTCCTCGAAAACAGGAAGCGGTCGTGGAGCCGCTCCTCGCGGTTGATCCAGAACTCGATGCGCTCCGGTCGCAGGACATATCCGTGCCAGTTATCAGGTCGGGGGATGATCTCGGGATAGCGTTCGGCAGCCGCCCGAACCGACTTCTCCAGAGCCTCGCGGCTGAGCAGCGGTCTGCTCTGCAACGAAGCCACGGCCCCAAGCTGGCTTCCACGCGCCCGGCTATGGAAGTAAGCGTCGGACTCGGTATCCGGCAGCGAGGTGACATTGCCTTCCACCCGAACCTGTCGGCGCAGCGACTTCCAGTGGAAGCACATCGCCGCTCGCGGATTCTCGGCCAGTTCTATGCCCTTGCGGCTCTCGGCATTCGTGTAGAACGCGAATCCGCGCTCGTCGAGACCCTTCAGCAAGACCATGCGCACACTGGGCGCGGCATCTGCCGTGGCGGTCGCCAGCGCCACCGCGTTGGGATCGTTCGGCTCGGCCACCTCGGCCTCGCGCAGCCATGCGCGAAACAGCGGAATCGGGTCCGTGGCCGCCTCCACGTCTTTGGAAATCGCACCTGGGTTCATCGTCTGCACCGGGAGAGTTACCCCTCCAGTCCTGCGAAGAGGTCTGTCTCCTGCCGGGCAGGCTGCGTTCCCGCCGCCGCGATCAGCGTGTAGAACTCCTCCACGCCGAACTTTTCGAAGAGCTCCTTTGTCTGCTCGACGAGCGGAACCTGCGAGGCGTGCTGCCGGAAGGCCTCTGCCTTGCGCGCCTGCACGGAACGGATATCGAGCGTGACGGTCCAGGGCGCGGGCTTCGGCTCCTGCCTCCCCGGGATGAAGAAGTTTGTAGTCAGGTAAAAGAGCCGCTGCGGGCTGTACACCGCGCCCAGTTCGGGATAGCGCTTCGACTGCCCCGACCAGTGAAACGCCGCCGTCGTCAGCATGGAGACGAGCATATGGTCGGGATGCGTATTCAGTCCGCCGTCTCCGCCGAACGTAATTACGACGTCGGGTTGAAATTGCCGTATTCGTTCCACCAGCCGTCCCGCGGCCTTTGAGAAATCGACTGTCACCAGCTTGCCGTCCTGATAGTCCAGTACCTCATGTCGGGTGATGCCAAGCGTCTTGCACGACGCGGCAAACTCCTCGCGCCGCATCTTTCCCAACTCTTCGCCGGAGGCGGCTCCGGCCCGGTACGAGCCAGCCTGCCCATCGGTCAGGCAGATCACATAAGTCTCGATTCCTCGATCCGCGGCCAGCGCCAGCGCTCCGCCAAATCCGAAACACTCATCATCCGGGTGTGCGATAACGCACATCAATTTCAAGCCCACTCTGCCCCCTCTTCCAATTCGAAATCGTCAAACAACAACTCACTCGCAACCTTCTCTTCGAGAGCTGTGTTTCGGTCGACCGCGCGTACCGGCGCGAACGTTCGCCGGTGCAGGGCGCAGGGGCCATGCTCGGCCAGCGCCCGCCGATGCTCCGGCGTTCCATATCCCTTGTGAGAAGCCAGACCGTAACCGGGATGCACCAGGTCGAGGTCGCGCATCAGTGCGTCGCGATGCACCTTGGCCACCACGGAAGCGGCGGCAATTGAAAGGCTCAGCGCGTCTCCGTAGATCAACTTGGTCTGCCTGCAGGGATGATCCAGCCGCATGGCGTCGATCAGCAGATGATCGGGAGCCACCTGCAGGCCCTGAACGGCGGCCAGCATCGCCATCCGCGTCGCCTGATAGATGTTCACCCGGTCGATGGTGGCCGCGTCGATCTCGGCGACGCAGACTGCAATTGCCATCCGCCGGATGCGCTTATTCAAAATTTCGCGCTGCTCGCGGGTAAGTTGCTTGGAGTCGGTCAGCCCAGCTCGGGCCAGTCCGCTCAGGCGTTCGGGAAGAATCACCGCAGCAGCCACAACCGGGCCAAACAGAGCGCCTCGTCCTACCTCGTCGACCCCCGCAATGCTGCGAAAGCCGTGGTAGCGCAGAGCCTGTTCCGGCGCATCGCTGCAGACAAGTTGTTTGAGCATCCGCTGCTTCGCAGTCGCCGCGGTAACTGTCTTCGAGATTCGGATCGACGCAACAGAGGCCATACGCTTCAACACGAGTGTATAACCACCGCACAAAACGAAGCCACGACCGGAGTCGTGGCTCTGTGTAAAACATCTTGTGTACGACGAAGGGAAGAGAATCGCCTACTTGACGCGCTCGACCTCGCGCAGACGGGCAGCCTTGCCGCGCAGGGCGCGCAGGTAAAACAGCTTCGAGCGGCGAACTTCGTAGGAGCGAACCTTGGTGACCTTATCGACGACCTTGGAGTTGTACGGGAAGATGCGCTCGACGCCCTGACCGAAGCTCATCTTGCGAACGGTGAAGGTGCCCTGGACTCCCCGGCGGCAAGCAATCACCATGCCTTCAAAGGCCTGCAGGCGCTCTTTCTCGCCCTCGCGGATCTTCACTTGTACGCGGACGGTATCGCCAGGGGCAAACTCGGGTAGATCGGTCCGCTCCAACTTGGCGGCCAGCTTCTGCATGATGGGATTGATCGACATGACAACTTTCCTGTTTTTGGACTAGAGCTTTTAGTGTACACGAAAAGCGCCCTCTAAGTCCCTATTCACGCCCATTTTCCAAGTTCAGGCGAAGCTCCGCGAGCATCTCCCGGTCTTCGTCGCTGATCGCGATTCGATCGAGCAGGTCGGGCCGGTTCCTGAGCGTCTTGCCCAGTGCCATCCGCCGCCGCCATCGCCGGATCGCCTCATGATCGCCGCCTCGCAGAGCCTCAGGAATCGACACGCCGCGAAACTCCGCCGGCCTCGTATAGTGCGGGTAATCGAGCAGCCCGCCGGCTCCGTAGGTGCTGCGGGGAACTCCATCGGCCGATGCACCCTCCTGCGGCGCGTCATCGGCTCCGAAGCTCTCGAAACGGGAAGAGTCGGGATTTCCGAGCGCCCCCGGCAGCAGCCGGACCACGGTATCGACGATCACGGCGGCCGCCAGCTCGCCGCCCGAGAGAACATAATCGCCGATCGAGATCTCGCGGTCGCACAGCATCTCGTTGACCCGCTCGTCCACGCCTTCGTAACGTCCGCAGATCATAACGATCCGGTCCGTGGCCGCTAGTTCCTGTGCGATTGACTGTGTAAACGGTCGTCCCTGCGCCGAGAGCAGGATGACCGTCTCCTGCTTGGGCTGCCGCTCTAACTTGGGAGCGACGTCCAGCGAAGTAACCGCATCGAAGAGCGGCTCCGGCTTGAGGACCATGCCCTCGCCGCCGCCGAAGGGGCGGTCGTCCACCGTCCGGTGCCGGTCATGTGTAAAGTTGCGCAGGTCATGGGTGGCCACTTCGACCAGCCCTGCCTTGCGGGCGCGGCTAAGAATCCCATAGTCCAGGGGGCTGTCGAAGAATCCGGGGAAGATGGTGATGATATCGAAGCGCATAGGGGAGTCAGTTCCGTGCCAGTCTGTATCAGTCTGCACCAAGCCTATCGCGTAGGCTCCTCCGGAGCATCTTCGTCGCCAGTCGCGCCCGGAGTGCGATTCACGTCCACCAGACCTTTCGGAAGGGTCATCTCGACACGCTTCGCCTTGGTGTCCACACGGATCAGGAATGCCTTTGCGAAGGGAATGAGGATATCTTCGCCATCGCCGGAGGTAACCTCGAGCAGGGGAGCGGCCTCCTCCAGCCGTCGCGAACCGTCCGCCGTGGTGGGGAATTGAACGTCGACGATGACGCCAATCGCCACCGTGCTGTCGTAGACGGTGCAGCCGATCAGTTCGCTGGTGTACACGGCGTCCTCGTCGAGGGGCATGCGGTCTTCGCCGCGCACCAGCACATCGAGCCCGGCCAGACCTTCTGCCTGGGTAATGCTGTCTACGCCCGCGAACTGCAGCACGATGCGCCCCTGGTTCTTGCCCACTGGCAGCCAGAACGACACGACCTCCGCAGAACGCGCCTGTTCTTCCAGGCCATCGAAGCCTGAGGGCGCAAGAGATACCTGTTTATGTTCTCGGAATCGATCGGGAAAGTCGGTGAACAACTCCGCGAGCAGCTCGCCCTTACGGCCCTGAGGCCGCAGCAGGTGCGCCAGCACGATCCACGAAGCCGGTTGTGCCGTCATAGGCCCGATACTGCCCGCATCGTGTCAGGACGCTCCGTTCTCTTCGACGATGTCCAGAGAAAATCGCCGTTTGAGCTTCATGCTGGCCGCGCTGAGCACTGTGCGTACCGAACGCGCCGTTCTGCCCTGCTTGCCGATCACCTTGCCTACGTCGCTGGGTGCGACATGCAGCCGCAGCAGCACACCCTCGCCGTCCTGGATGACCTCGACGGCAACCTCGTCCGGCTTGTCTACCAACGCACGAGCAAGCTCGGCCACGAGTCCGCTCATTTGCTTCTCGGAATGGTCACCTGATGCCAATTGCACGGCTTCTTCCATATACACACACCTCTTGGGAGTCACGATGAAACGCTCCTACTCAAACCTCTTGTCTCGTCTGATGCGAGATCTTTCAGGTTTGGGTTGAAACGAGCGCAACCTCGGTCGACAGGCAAGCCTGGACACGAACCCAGAGCATTTGCCGAGCCTTTGCACCGCCGATCCAACGGCGATGCAATAGAGAAAGTCTACGTGAGTATGTACAGGATGCGATATAGAAGGAATCGATTGCGTCAAGAATCTTTGGGAACCTTTACGATGTTCCCAAAGATTCAGGAGACTGGTGACCTGAGCCTAAACTGCGCCGGGCTAAGCCGCGGTTGCGGTTTCAGCCGCCGCCGGAGCCTGTGCGAGCAGCTTGCCCACGCGGTCCGACAACTGTGCTCCATTGCCCACCCAGTAGTCGATGCGGTCGCGCTTCAGATCGACCGTCGCCGGGTTCGTGCGCGGATTGTAGGTGCCCACGACTTCAACCGACCGGCCATTGCGGGCGCGATCCTTTTCAATAACAACGACGCGGTAGTGGGGTTGCTTACGCGCTCCAACGCGCGCCAAACGGATCATCAACACTAGGAATGCCTTTCAAGAGCTTTGATTTTGAGCAAACGTCCGCGCCCTTCACGGCGAGCAGATCGATAGGTCCCAACAACTAAGTATGGCCGAAAATCCGGCTTTTCGCAATGTCCTGCCGCCTCTTTTCACGTGACCGCCGCTTTCCCCGGCTCCGGAGAATCCTGCCTCATCGTCTGTCTACAATAGAGACAGCCGAATGAACCGCGAATATCACAAATGGTTGTCGCCTGCCCTTGGACGGGAGATGGAGCTGCTTGTCTTTGGGCACGCCGGAATTCCCGCACTCGCCTTTCCCACCTCCTGCGGGCGCTTCTTCGACTTTGAGAACTTCGGCATGGTCGGCGCCGTTCAGGGCAAGATCGAGCGCGGCCATCTCCAGCTTTTCTGCGTGGATACGGTCGATGCGGAGAGTTGGTACAACCGCACCGTCATTCCCCGGGCGCGGGTCGCCCGCCACCTCCGCTACGAGCGCTATCTGCTCGACGAAGTCGTTCCTTTTGTGCGATATCGAAACGACCTGCCGAGCATCTCCGCGGTCGGGTGCAGCTTTGGCGGCTACCATGCCCTGAACCTTGCCCTGCGGAATCCGGGCATCTTTACCAGGATTTTGTCGATGGGAGGAGCGTTCGACCCGTCGCGCTTCCTCTCCGGCTACTACGACCAGGACTGCTACTTCAACCTGCCCACCCACTACATGCCGAATATGCGCGATGGCCGCTATCTCGACCTCTATCGCCGCAATACGTGCATCCTCGCCACGGCCGTCAACGATATGTGCCGCGAGGTCAACCAGCAGATGGCCCATATCCTGCACGGCGCGGAGATTCCGTGCCGGCTCGATGTGTGGGGCGACAACGCCGGTCATGACTGGGCGACGTGGCAGCGAATGATGCAGGCGTACCTATAAAAAAGAGAGATTTCAACATAAAAAGCGAGAAGGTCGGGACGGCACTCGCAGGTTAAGGAGAATGATTTGAAGAAGATAGGCGTTTTGTTCGGGGTGGAAAATACCTTCCCCAGCGCTTTGGTCGATTGCATCAATTCGATGGAAGTCGATGATGTGCGGGCCGAGTTCGTCCATGTCGGCGGTGTTCGCATGGACGAACCCTCGGGTTATGCCGTCATCGTCGACCGCATCTCGCACGAGATGCCGTTCTACCGCGCGTGGCTCAAGAGTGCCATGCTGGCCGGCACCGAGGTCATCAACAATTCTTTCTGGTCGTCCGCCGACGACAAGTTCTTCAACTATGCCCTGGCCGCAAAGCTCGGCGTCGCCGTGCCTCGGACGGTGTTGTTGCCGCACAAGCAGTTTCCTCCGCAGATCAATACTCGTTCCGTCCGTAACCTCGAATATCCCCTCGACTGGGACGGCATCTTCGAGCACGTCGGCTTTCCCGCCTTCCTGAAGCCCTATAACGGCGGCGGCGGACGGGACGTCTTCGAGGTCCGCAATCGCGACGAGTTCTTCCATGCTTACGACCAGAGCGGCGATCTCTGCATGACCCTTCAGACCGCGATCAAGCATCAGGAGTACTTTCGCTGCTTCGTCGTCGGCCAGTCCGAGGTGCGCGTCATGACCTACGATCCGGCCAAGCCCTACGGGCAGTCCTACGATCTCGACCCCCCGAGCTGCGATCCGGAACTTCTGCGACGCATGGAGCGGGATGCGGTTACGCTCTGCCAGGCTCTCGGCTACGACCTGAACACCGTCGAGTTTGCCGTCGAAGGGGGCATTCCCTACGCCATCGATTTCATGAACCCGGTTCCGGACGCCGATCTGCACTCGGTCGGCGAGCCCCACTTCCGCTGGATCGTCGAGGCCATGGCAAGACTGGCGGTAAAGAAGGCGCAGGCCGCATCTCCTACGAATGGCGCTTGTCTGCCTGAGATGCCCTGGGCTGCATTTCTCGCCGGTGCTCCTGCAAAGAAGACAAAGGCTAAATCCGTCTCCAAAAAGACCGCGGTAAAGAGCGCGGCAAAGAAGCGCAAACCGGCCGGGAGCCGACCCTGAGAAGCTGTTTCAAAACTTCATGGCGAGTGATGCTTATGCGTCGCCGAAGCAGCCCAGGGCAAGAAATACAGGGTCTCTCCACTACTGCGGCAAAAGCGCCGCCTCCGGTCGAGATGACGTGCTTCTTTGGGGCTGCGGGCCGTCGTTCCGAAGAAACCTCTGGAGGAGCGCAAGACGGGTGCGATAGACTCCTGTATGTTAGCTAACGGGCCCAGGTACGGTCGTGGAGCCCGGTGAAGGAGGATGAGTGAGCCAGCGGTCCAAGCCGATTGGAGATAATCCAGTTCGTAACGCAGTGCGTTTTCCTATGAGACTGGCTATTCACATCCACACCGATGACGGTGAGATCGAAGCTGTGACCGAGAATATCTCGGCAAACGGTCTGCTTTTTGTCAGCGAACACCTTCCCGATGTTGACAGCAAAATTGAGTTCACCATCGCCATGCCCTCAGCCGTTATGGGATCCGCTACCGACGTGACCATCCATTGCAGGGGACGTGTTGTACGCCACTCTCTACAGAACTCCGAGAAAAAGGCCGCTGCCGTGATCGACGAATACTTTCTAAAGGCCTGATTTTATGACGGTTGTACATTTCGACAAAACCCGACCCCAAGAGGAAGCACCGGACGATGGCGCGCTGGAGGAGAGCGCTGGCCAATCCGGCATCCGCGTCATCCTGGCCGATTCCCAGGCCATCTATCGCGTTGGAATCCGAAAGATCTTTGCCCTCGAAGACGATATTCGCGTCGTGGCGCAGGTAGAAAATCTGACCAATCTTTATCTCGCCTTGCAGCGGTATCCTACGGATGTGGTGGTTCTCGAAGGACAGTTGATCGCAGGCACCATCGACGCTATTCCGGAACTGGTGCGCAAGGCGCCGGACGCGAAGCTGATTGTCCAGGTTACCGAAACCGACGAATCGAATACGGTCGAGCTCTACCGCAGAGGCGTGCGCGGTGTGGTTCCGCGTTCGATCTCTCCCGACCTTCTGGTCAAGTGCGTCCGCAAGATCGCGGACGGCGAGACCTGGATCGACAACCAGTCCATTAGCTGGGTTATTGAGGCCTACCGCGCGCAGGCCACCACGCTGACCGACCCCAAGGTTCAGCCCAAGCTGTCGAAGAAAGAACTGGCGATTATCAGTTGCATCACGCGCGGAATGCGGAATAAAGAGATCGCCTATCAGATTGGAACGACGGAACAGGTTATCAAGAACTATCTTCGCAAGGTCTATGACAAGCTGGGCGTCTCCGACCGGCTGGAGCTTGCGCTCTATTGCCTGCATCATGAGCTGTTGAAGAAATATACGCAGGAACTGAACGGCACGGCAGCCACGACCGAGCCTTCGCAACCGCTGCGGGCGAAGATGTAAGCGAGCGACATCGATCAAACGCCGCTCGCTGCGGTTGTTTACTTTTGTTTGTCGATCTCCACGTCGATCGTGAACTTTACATCGTTGCCGACAACGACACCCGGAGTATTCGGCGCGAAGTTGAAATCGCTTCGCTTCAACAGGCCCGTGGCCGAGAAGCCGCTGCGAACCTTCCCATCCTTGCCGGTCTCAGGCGCGCTCGGTCCGTCCATGTCGAAGGTGACGCTCCTGGTCACGCTGTTCAGGGTCAGGTCGCCGGTGAGCTGGAGTTTGCCGTTGGATCGGCTCAGCGAGGTCGACTTGAAGGTTATCTGCGGGTATTTTTCAATGTCGAAGAAGTGAGGCGACTTCAGATCCTTGTCGCGGGCCGCGACCCCGGTCCAGACCGTGGTGGTGTCAATGGTCGCCTCGACGGTGGATTTGGTGATGTCTGCATCATTAAGGACGATGGTGCCTTTGACGCCAGTGAGCGAGCCATGGACGTTGCTGACACCCATATGGCGGACCTGGAACTGGACGCTGGAGTGGTTGGGGTCGATGGACCAGGTAGAGGTCTGGGCCTGAATCGTAGCTCCGGCGAGAGTGAGCCCGGCCACGGCCATAGTCAATAGGAGTCTGCTGCGCATAATTTTTCCCTCGTGCTTTTTAGAGAAGACGGTTGCTGCCTGAAGTTCTGAACTGCGGCATGCGGTAAAGAGTGCTACCAAAGTAGCAGATAACAGCTGAGTGCAATAGAGCGGGCGGCGAGCGCGTCTTCACTGCAAAGAAATTGCTTTTGTGTGCATCTATTCGCAAACATGCAAAGTTTTGCTTACAAAAGCGAACTCGGTGGGTACGAAAGGCGGCTTTGTGGGCTGCTGCGGCGGAGATAGTATGCGATTTCTCCCTATAAATAGTAGAAAGTAAGCATTTTGGGTGTATGGCCTTCTGATTGCTTCATTCAGGGCGAGCGACATTTCGCTCAAGGGCTCTGATCATGCGTCGTCGATTGTTCTTACTCCTGGTCATCGTGCTTCTGATCACTGGATCAGCAACGGGCGTTCACGCATCGACGGATTGTCAGCGCTGGTTCATCGCATACAAGCATGAACTGGCGCAGTCGCAGGCTGCAAAGCGCCTGCGCGCGGCCAGGGCCCGAGCACGCCGTTATGCACGCATGAAACTGGCCGGATACGTCAAGCCCAAGCCTGTCGTCAAGCACCGCCCTCGCCGCCGTGCACATCCTCGTCCGAGAATGACTCGGGAAGAGCTTCTGCGCCGCCTTGACCTGGCCTGCGGCGTCCTGCCGGAGAGAGAGTCAGATCAGCCGATCATCAGGGAGGAGACGATCGCGGACTTCCTTCCGCATCGTCCCCTGGGCTACGTTCCGCTGGTTCCCTCCGACAACGAACCGCTGCTCGCCTACAATGAGCCGCCTTCTTTGCCGGGGGCAGACAGACCTGTACCGGACGGACCTCCCGGCGGCGGCTATCCCGGCGTCCCCAGCTTCTTCCTGCCTCCGGGGCCTCCGCCTCCACCGTCCACGCCACCGATCACCCCGGTTCCCGAGCCGGAGAGCCTTGTTCTTTTGCTGACGGGGCTGGCCGGCGGCGCGGCAGTGATACGGAGGAAGATTCAGGCGTCGCGTTCTTAGGGGAGGTTTGATTAAGTCCTGAACATTCCCTCAGCGGCTAAAGCTGTTCCCCTTCATGTGTAGTCATGCAAGCCCGGAAGAGACGCAGATTCCCTTCGGGAATGACAACAAAACAGGGCAAACATGATCCGATAAAGAGTTACACCTGTAGGAGAATTGCTCTAAGGAGGGTCTAGTCCCCGAACATTCCCTCAGCGGCTAAAGCCGCATTGCAGACAAGTCATTTATGGCATCCTTCGGCTTCGCTCAGGACAGGCTCTGAAGTCGTGCTCTTAACAAAACCGGACTTAATCAGAGGTTCTTTAGAGTATTTTTCCTGTAGACAGGGGTCCCGAAGGTCAGCGGACCTGGATCGCCTTGCCCACCAGCAGGATCACCGGCGCCGGGCCAATGGCGTCGTTCTCGATCGAGCCGAGCGTCGCGGCGTGGACGTGCTCGGCGGAAGTGCTGGCCTTGGATACGGCGACGCATGGCGTCTCGGGCGCAATGCCGGAGCCGATCAGGTCATCGGCCAGCGACCTGAAGTTGCGTCCCGGCATGTAGATGACCAATGTCGCATCCTGGGGAAACATGCCCGCCCATTGCGGCGTGAGTTGCACCTTTCCCGCTGCGTGGTGGGCGGTGGCAAAGATGAGCTTCGATGCCGAGCTGCGGTCGGTGAGCGGCGTTTTGAGCGCCGCGGCCACGGCAAATCCAGTGGTAATGCCGGGGACGATCTCGAAGGGAATACCAGCCTCGGAGAGCGCCTGGATCTCTTCTCCGGCGCGGCCGAAGATCAGCGGATCGCCCGATTTGAGCCGCAGAACCGATCTGCCCGCCCGAGCACCTTCGAGCATGAGAACGTGAATCTCTGTCTGGGTAATGCGCGGCTGGCCACAGCGCTTGCCTACCGGGATGATCTCCGCGCCCTGGTGCGCGAGGTCAAGAATCTCGCTCGATACAAGGTCATCGGGAAGTATCAGGTCGGCAGTTTCAAGCAGGCGGACAGTACGCACCGTAAGGTAGTCCGGCTCTCCCGGACCCGCGCCGGCAAGATAGACGTGACCGGGTTGAGCCGGGGCCGAGACGGTCCTTTTTGGCGCAATCGCGGTCTCGTCGGGTGCGCTCACGCCTTGTCCTTGGATGAATCCCCGGCTGAATCTCTGGCTGGATTGAGTTTGGCGTGCTCCCGGGCCAGCAGGCGCGACGGGCAATTATCGTAGCCGCAGACCTCGCGCTCGGCAAGCTGGTGTAGCAGCCATCTTCGTTCGTCGTTGAGAGGCTCGGCAGCAACCACCTCGCGGCGCAGATTGCCGAGATCGGTCAGCCACTCTCCGGCGTCGAGCGGAAGCTGCGCGTTGATCTCCTTGCGAAGCTTCTGCGCCAGGGCCGGGCTGGCGCCCGCGGTGGAGATGGCGATTTGAAGATCGCCGCGCCGGACGACGGAAGGGAAGTAGAAGTCGCAGAAGGGAGGATCGTCGACGGCGTTGCACAGTACGCCCTTCTCCGTTGCCTCTCGAAAGACGGCGCGATTGACTGCGGGCACGTTGGTGGCCGCCACGACGAGGAAGCTTCCTGTAAGGTCGCCTTCGGCGTAGGGGCGCTGATGGTATTGAATCTCCCCGGCCGCGGCGAGGCTGCGGATGCGCTCGCTGGCCTCGGGCGCAATGACCGTAATCTCGGCGTTTGCAGCCCTCAGCGACTCGATCTTCGATTCGGCGAGATGGCCTGCGCCGATGACGGTGCAGGGACGGGCGGCGAGTTTGAGGAAGATAGGAAAGAGAGACATAGGTCTTGCTTCGATGATAGCGAAGGCACGGGCGTGCTCACGGAACCCGTGCTGCCCATGCCGCCGCTTCATCTGATATCGGCTATAAGCCCTGCTTACTCGCCTGCCGCGAGGCGGCCTGCTCCTACCGGGGGAGCGTCGCGCTCGACCGGATCGATGGCCTCGCCGTTGAGTACCGTGCGAAGCGAAGCGTCGTCGGTGCGGGCAAAGTAGGCGCGGAGATCTTCCTCCGGCTGACGGTCGGCGAGATAGGCGCGCAACAGGCGCTCGATGGCGTCGGGAACATCCTCGGCCGCGGCGCGATAACCCAACGGACGCGAGGTGGCGGCGTACTTACCGATGGCTCCGCCGACGCAGAACTGAAAGGCGTCGACGAGCTTGCCGTCCTTCTTCATCTTCTTGCCTTCGAGGCCGATGTCGGCGAGCCAGTGCTGGCCGCAGGAGTTGGTGCAGCCGGTGACGTGGAGCTTGATCTGCTGATCAAATCCGGGGAGCCGCTCTTCCATCTCGCCTACGACCCACTTGGCGAAGCCCTTGGTCTCGGTGATGGCAAGCTTGCAGAACTCGGTGCCGGTGCAGGCGATGGCACCGCGCCAGAAGGACGAGACGTCTACCTGTAGTCCCAGTGTGTTCAACTCGACGACGAGAGCGGCGGTCTTCTCATTGGGCACGTTGGGGATGAGGATGTTCTGCATGATGGTGGTGCGAAGTTCGCCGTTACCGTACTTGTCGGCGAGATTGGCGAGTTGCAGAAGCTGATCGCCGGTGAGGCGTCCGGTGATGACGCTGGCACCGACCGAGGAGAGGCCGGGCTCGCGCTGCGGGTTGATGCCGATGTGGTCGCGGTAGATGTCGGCGGGGATGTTCTCATCCTCGTGAGCCGAGGGGATCAGCTTGTAGCCGAGCTTCTCTTCGAGGACTTCAAGATAGGACTCCGGGGTCCAGCCGAAGCGGAGGAAGAGGTACTTGGAGCGGGCACGCATGCGGTGTTCGCGCAGAATGTCTGCGTCGCGGAAGATCTCGGCGGAGGCGCGGATGACCTCAAAGGCCTGCTCCTGGCGGATGAAGGCAGGGATGCGGGTCGCCAGAAATGGCTCGGTGGAAAGGCCGCCGCCGACACGCAGCGTATAGCCAACCTCTTCCTTGCCGTCGACAACATGCTTGATAGCGGTCAGCGCGACGTCGTTGACCTCGGGGTAGTTGCACCACAGCGGGCAACCGGTGACGGAGATCTTGAACTTGCGCGGCAGGTTGTGGAAGGCGTTATTGGAGCTGAGTTCGTGGACCACGCGGCGCGCCAGGGGAGAGGCGTCGATCAGCTCATCGTGATTGTGGCCGGCCAGCGGGCAGCCGGTGACGTTGCGAACGACGTCGCCGCAGGCACCCTTGGGGGAGATGCCCATCTTGACCAGGGAGTCGACGATCTCCGGGATGGCCTCGATGGTGAGCCAGTGCAACTGCAGATTCTGCCGGGTGGTGATGTCGATGTTGTTGCGAGCGTACTTTTTGGTGATGTCGCTGATGCCGCGAAGCTGTTCGCTGGTGAGCAGACCGTTAGGCAGCGCCAGGCGCATCATGAAGAACTCGGTGGCTTTGCCCTCGCCGCCCTTGCCGCCGGCCAGACCGTTGCCGTCGCCCTGCGAATAGATACCCCACCAGCGGAAGTAGAGCGCCCACTCTTCGGGGATCGAGCCGTGGCCGTCCCGCGCGAACTGGCGAATCTCGTCAAAGGATTCCCAGGGATTTTTGGCTGCCTTCAGGCGCTCGGTCTTCTGGGCTTTGGTTTCTTTGACAATCGGTACTACGGGTTCGGCGGGGGTTGGCATGTGTGGAGATATCCTTTTTAGTGTGGAGCATAAACAAGAAGAGCCCACTGAGTTTGTGGGCGCTTATGACTTTGCTGAAATGTTCGGGACTTGTTGAATCAGTCTACGAAGCGGGGCAAAGGCGAAGGCGCACGGAGTCGCAACAACACATGCAACAACGGTTTGCGCGAAATATCGCCATTGGTATTAGGATAATCTCCGGTCTGTTCCGCGTCAAGGGAAAAACGGTCTTAAGCTTTTTTGGCCTTTTTATTGCATTTCACCATGATGGCCGTGTGCAGGCGTTCGCGGAGTTCCCCGGAGAGCTCGTAGATCTCGTTGTCGCGATAGACCTCGATGGTCTGCCGGGTAGTGTTCAGGACCACCTCACAGTGGCTGCACCCGGCGGTATGGGCGCGAACCTCTTCGAGCAGTTCGGGGCTGATCTGGCCGTCGAAGTAGTCGGTAAGCTGGCTGAGAAAGTCGGTGCAGGTCATGCGGGACGACCCTCCTTTTTCTGGAAGTACCGGCTGAGGCGCTCGCGCAACTGGAGCCGGGCGCGCAGCAATCGCGATTTGACTGCCGGTACGCTCAAGCCAAGTGCCTCCGCAGTCTCTTCCGTGGAGAGGTTTTCGATGTCGCGCAGGGTGAAGACGGTGCGGAAGCCGGGGGGAAGTCCCTGAATCGTCTTGCGCAGGATCTCGGCAAGCTCGGCCTGGTTGTAGTTCTGCTCGGGATTGGGCCGCCACTCGGCGAAGTCGCGAGGGATGGCTCCGTCTTCGGTCTGGACGTCGGCGTCCATGGAGACGGTCTTGCTGGTCTTGCGCTTGCGCAGCCGCATAAGGCTCTCGTTGACCGCGATGCGGACCAGCCAGGTCGAGAACTTCGAGTTGCCCTGAAACTGCTCCAGCTTCTCGTAGGCCTTGAGGAATGCGTCCTGCGTAATGTCTTCGGCGTCTTCACGGTTCTGAGTAATATGCTGCGCTACCCGGAAGATCTGGCGTTCGTACTGCCGCACAAGCTGCTCGAAAGCAGCCGTGTCCCCCTCCTTGGCGCGCGCTACAAGCGCCACATCGGGGTGAATCTCTTCCGTCGCTGGGGATTGGATGGCTGGCATGTGCAGAAAGGTTCGGAAACAAAGAACCAACTCCTGTCAGAGTCGGCGCTTCTATTCATAGTAAATGCACTTGAAAGGGAGAGCAATGCAGACACACCAGCAAATACTGGTGTCCGGCGTTTCCTGTCGGGAGGACGTCTCTTGCGGCACACCTGAGGGCGAGTGACGAAAGAGACGTGGTTTCGTCACTATGGTGTACCTGTGTTGGTTCCGCTCACGCCTCGATGTTCCGGATGGGGACTCGCGCAGCTTAGAGTAAACGTAGATGGGAATAAAGAGCGGGTTGATAGCGAATTGATACTGCGTACTTGGTTCAGAGGTTCGATAGCGGTTGTGGCCGGCGCTTTGCTGGCCGGCACGATGATGGTCCCCGGTCGGGACGCGGATGCGCAGACGGCTAAATCGTCCAGCCACTCCAAAACTGCTAAAAAGTCGACAGCCAGGGCGACCGGCAAGAAGGCTCCTGCGAGACAAAGTAAGAGCGTGAAGAAGACAGCGTCCCGATCGACCACGAAGAAGAGGTCTTCCGCAAAGAAATCCACGTCGAAAAAATCTACGGCCAGGAAGACGACTACCCGGCGAAAGCATCGCCCTGCTCCACGAGCGACCGCCGAGAGCATTAAGCTCACCAGCGCATTCCGGGCGTCGGAGCGATTGCGGCCCATGGCGCAGCAGTTGGCTGCGACCCGCTCTCCCGCCGCGTATCGCGGAGTTGAGAGCTATGCCCACCAGCATCCGGGCGAGGGAGCCGCCGCCGCGTACCTCGCGCTGGGACACGCTTACGTGCTCGACCACAAGTACGACGACGCGGCCAGCGCCTATCGCCAGGCGGCAAAGAGCGGCAAGGCGCTCGACGACTATGCCGACTATCTCGGAGCACAGGCCTTGTTGCAGGCGAACCGTGGAGCCGACGCATCTGCGCTGCTCGACCACTTCGCCAACCGCCATCCGGCAAGTATCTTCGTCTCCGACGCGCCGGTGCTGCTGGCCAACACCTATCTGCAGCAGCTCAATCCGCAGGCGGCGTTGAAGGTGCTGCTGCCGCTCGGAGATACGCCGCAGGCCTCGCACGTCGGCTTCCGCTATGCGCTGGGCCGGGCCTACCAGATGTCGAACGACGCGACCCGCGCCGCTGCGATCTACCGCGGGATCTATCTCAAAGAACCCCTCAGCCCCGAGGCGGGGCAGGCGCGCACCCAGTTGCAGGCGATGGGGGTGCCGCTGACGGCGGCCGAGCGCAAAGCTCACGCCGACCAGCTCTTCAACGCGAAACAATATTCGGCGGCTGCCGGCGAGTATCAGGCCATCGCGCAGAACAGCACCGGCCTCAGCGCGGCCGATCTCGACGCGCTGAAGGTCTACTCCGCGGTCTGCGATATGAAGCTGAAGCGCATCAGCCGCAAGCAGGTCGAGCAGTTGCCGAATCTTGCGGGCGACAGTGGCGCGCTCAAGCTATACATGCTGTCGGAGCTGTCGCGTAACGAGAACGACGAGGACGGCCACGATGCTCTGATCGCCCAGATGGTCGAGCGCTATCCTGCCAGCCGCTGGCTGGAGGAGGCGCTCTACTCGGGCGGCAACATGTACCTGCTCAAGCACAACGCAAAAGAGGCGACCTATCACTATTCGCTGTTGGTGAAGCTGTTTCCGAACAGTGTCTATGCGCCTTCCGCGCACTGGCGCGCGGCGTGGATGAACTATCGGCTGCGCAACTACGCCGAAGCTGCGCGATTGATGGACGAGCAGATCAGGATGTATCCCGCCGGAGCCGAGGTTTCGAGCGCCCTGTACTGGCGCGGGCGCATCTATGAAGACGAGGAGCACAACTTCGGCCAGGCGGTGAACTACTATCGCACGCTCGCGGAGACCTATCCCAACTACTACGACGCGGGGCTGGCCCGGCAGCGTCTTGCCGTGTTGAAGGCGCAGGTGCCCGCGCCACCCGCGCCGACGCTGAGCTCGGTGCCCGCCGCGCAGGTGCCGGAGTTGACTGGCGAGCTGCCGGAGAATGAGCCTCACCTCATCAAGGCGCGGCTGCTGGCCAATGCCGCTCTGAACGAGTACATCGGGCCGGAGATTCAGGCGAGTCCGACTGCGAACGAATGGGGAGCGCTGGCAGAGGCCGAGATCTATGCCTCCTACGGCGAGTACACGCGGTCAGTGCAGTCGATGAAGCACAGCGACATCTCGTTCTATGCGCTGCCGATCGACCAGGTTCCGAAGGTCTATTGGCATCTCCTGTTCCCGCAGCCCTACTGGGCCGACCTGGTCGCGCAATCGAAGAAGAATGGGCTGGACCCGTATTTTGTGGCATCGCTGATCCGGCAGGAGTCGGAGTTCAACGCTGGAGCAGTCAGTCGCGCTCATGCGTATGGTCTGATGCAACTGCTGCCATCAGTGGGAAAATCGATGGCGAGAAAAGAGAAGATCAGGCACTTCAAGACGAGCGATCTGCTGAACCCGAAGATCAACCTTGAGCTGGGCACGGCGAACCTGAAGCAGGTGCTGGACCGGTTCGGCGGGCAGGCCGAATATGCGCTGGCCGCGTACAATGCAGGCGATACGCCGGTTCGGCGCTGGATGTCGAGCAACGATTACAAGGACATCCCGGAGTTTGTCCAGTCCATCCCTTACTCAGAGACGAGGAACTATGTTCAGGCGGTTCTGCGCAACCGGGAGATGTACAGGGTTCTGTATCCGGGCAAGTGAGCGGGGTGCTCGTCGGAGAGCTTAGTGCTTCTCGGGCTTGTCGTGCTTCTCGTGGGGATAATGTGTGGGGATCACCCCGGCCTGTAGCTTAACCAGCTCCGGCTGGGCGAACCGGCTGGGTCCAAGCACCGCGACCCTGGGCAGAACACCGCGCGCCATCGCCACTTCGTCGCAGGCATAGAGTCGCGGGCAGTTCTGGCAATCCTTGTAGATCTTGTCCGGCAGGGTAGTACGGTCGACCATCCGAAAGCCGTAGTGAAAGAAGAAATCGGGGATGCGGGTGAAGAGACTGACACAGACGACGCCCTGATCCTCGGCTTCGGCCAGCAGCGCCCGCAGTATCTTGCCGCCCGCGCCCTGTCCCTTGGCCTCCGGCTTCATGACGATGGAGCGAACCTCGGCCAGATGCGGCCCGTAAAGATGCAGTGCGCCGCAGCCGAGAAAGACTCCGCTCTCGGATTCGGCGACGGTGAAGTCGCGGACGTTCTCGCAGATCTCGGCGTAGCTCCGGCGCAGCAGCGTCCCATCGCCGGAGAGAGAGTTCACCAGATCGAAGATATGAACGGCATCCTGCAATTTGGCTTTGCGTACCGTCGCTCCACCTACGCGGGGACGCGACGATGACGTCGAATCACTTACCGGCGCCAGTGGACTAAACACGGACATTATTGGTTCTCCCTAACCTCTCCTGCTTCGGCTTCGAGGCGCTGGCGGGTGTCTATCAGGGCCTGTCTGACCCGGTGTCGTGCCGTCCCGCCGATGACGTCGTGGCAATCGAGGGTTGCTTCTAGAGTAACCGATTCGTAGAAGTCTTCGCTGAACTCAGGACCGAACTGGTTAAGTTCGGCGAGGGTGAGGTCGTTGAGTTCGCGTCCGGTTTCGAGAGCGAAACGGACGGCGTGGCCGATCTTCTCGTGCGCTTTGCGAAAGGGAACGCCCTTGTGCGTAAGGTAAGTCGCGGCGGCCATCGCGTTGAGATAACCGGCGGTTGCGGCAGCCTTCATGCGATCGTAGCGGAAGCGCAGGGAGGTGGTGAAGGCGGGAAGCAGCCTGAGGATGCCAAGCGTCGTTTCGGCGGCATCGAAGACCGGCTCCTGACCTTCCTGGAGGTCCTTGTTGTAGGCGAGGGGCAGGCCCTTGAGGAGCAGGGTGAGCGTCGCGGACGCGCCGAAGAGCCGGGCGGATTTGCCGCGAAGGAGCTCGGTGAGGTCGGGGTTCTTCTTCTGCGGCATCGCGCTCGAGCCGGTGGAGAAGGCTTCGGGCAGGTCGAGGAAGCCGAACTCGGCGGTGGAGAAGAGAGTGAGCTCTTCGGCAAAGCGGGAGATGTGCATGCCGAGAAGCGAGAGCGTCTGGGTGAACTCGATGGCGAAGTCGCGGTCGCTTGTGGCGTCCATGCTGTTGGCCGTCGGTGCATCAAAGTCCAGCGCTTTTGTTGCAATCGTCCTGTCGAGGGCGAGGGTTGCGCCGGCGATGGCTCCGGAGCCGAGAGGGCAGCGGCTCAAGCGCGCCTTCGCGTCTTCGAGGCGGGAGAGGTCGCGCTCGATCATGCCGACATAGGAGAGCAGCCAGTGGGCGACGAGGACAGGCTCCGCACGCTGGAGGTGGGTGTAGGAGGACATGACGGCTTCGCCCGCCTGCTCGGCCAGCGTGACGAGGGCGAGCGCCCACTGGCGAAGGCCGGAGAGGATGCGATCGGCGGAGTCGCGGACGTAGAGCCGCATGTCGGTGGCGATCTGCTCGTTGCGGCTGCGGCCGGTGTGGAGCTTGAGGGCGAGGTCGCCGATCTGCTTTGTGAGTTCGAGCTCGACGAAGTGATGGATGTCTTCGGCTTGCTCGTTACCGGCGATGTCTTCGAGTTTGGCTACGGCTCGGAGGCCCTGTTCCATCACGAGAAGCTCTTCGCCGGTGAGGATGCCGGCGGCCGCGATGGCGCGGGCGTGCGCGATGCTGGCTTCGACCTCGTAGGGGAGGAGGCGATAGTCGAAGGGGAAGGAGCGCTGCCATTCCTCGAACTTTTCGTTGAGGGGTTCGCGGAAACGGCCGGACCACATTTTGGTGGGTTGGTTTGACATTTCTCTCCAGATTTACAAACTGCCTAATGGCTAGCTCTACTGATTTCCTTCTCGGACTCAATGCTGTAAAGCACGCGATACGGTGGCGGCGTGTAATGTTTGTTTGGCCAAAAGTCGATAGAATCGGCAAATCGCTTTCCATCGTAGTCGCCACCTGCATGAAGTCTCACACAAGCTCCACTAACGTGCGGGGTTGGTTCGTACACGACTGATTCGATGCACGTCAGCACATAAGTGATCCGGCTTCCCGTGCGCCTAGTATCCACATAGCCCTCAATGGTGAATTCCCTTGAACTGCACTTTTGCGGATCGCAGTCCGTGAGATCTTCTTGACGAACCGAGGTGACATGGAAAGTGATTGGGGTCCCCTCTGTTCCGTCATTGGTGTTCTCGACGTTCGGCCTCTGAGGAGCTTGAGCAAAGCTGAAAATGGCGGAAGTTAAGAAGAGAAAGATAACAAGGCGATGCATGCACTTCTTCCTTTCTAACGTGCGGTCCGGGCGGCTGGTTGGGGGTTGCACATTCGCTTACGTCTTCCTTGGACATTGGTGATGGTTCGGGCGAAACGCGGATTCCCTTCGGGAATGACAAGCAAGGGAGGACTGCTCGTTTTAATTTGTTGTCATTCCCGAAGGGAATCTGCGTTTGCAGATTGCAGCGCGGGCACAGGTTCCTCGGGAAATAGCTCTTCCCAGGTCGGGTTCGTCGATTCGATCAACGCAATTTTCTGCGCTCGTGTCCAGTGCTTGAGTTCTGTTTCTCGGGTGAGCGCGTTGTTGATGTACTGGTAGCGCTCGAAATATACGAGCCGGGTGATCTTGTAGCGGGCGGTAAAGGTGCCCGGCTTTTGCCTTCGGTGTTGAGTGACGCGGACGCGGAGGTCGTTAGTGACTCCAATGTAGAGGATATGTGAGCGATTGGAGAGGATGTAGACGAAGAACTCGTAGTCGTCACGTCTTTTCATGGGTGCTCTCCGGGTTGCCTTCGTGCTGCTTTGGGGAACGCAGATTCCCTTCGGGAATGACAAACAAATAGAAACCTTCTTAGGAGGTTGCGTTACTCCTGTTTCCTACTGCTGTTGAGTTGCGGCATCTCGGAGCCTTTGCTGAGCTTGATGAGGCCGGTTTGGGCGTAGGTTAGCAGCTTGGCGCGGGTGTCGGTGATGTCGAGGTTGCGCATGGTGAGCTGGCCGACGCGGTCGCGGGGAGAGAAGGCGGACTCGCCCTTTTCCATAGTCAGGCGCTCGGGGTGGAACGTTAAGTTGGGCGAGTCGGTGTTAAGGATCGTGTAGTCGTTGCCGCGGCGCAGTTCAAGGGTGACTTCGCCGGTGACAGGCTTGGCGACCCAGCGCTGCGCGGCTTCGCGGAGCATGATGGCCTGGGGATCGAACCAGCGGCCCTGGTAGAGGAGGCGGCCGAGCTTGCGGCCGTTGTCGCGGTACTGCTCGATGGTGTCCTCGTTGTGGATGCCGGTGACCAGGCGCTCGTAGGCGATGAATAAGAGAGCAAGCCCGGGGGCCTCGTAGATGCCGCGGCTCTTGGCCTCGATGATGCGGTTTTCGATCTGGTCGCTCATGCCGAGGCCGTGGCGGCCGCCGATCGCGTTGGCTTCGAGCATCAGGGCTACGGGGTCGGGGAACTCCTTGCCGTTGAGTGCGACAGGGAAGCCCTCTTCGAAGCGGACGGTGATCTCTTCGCGCTTGACCTCGACGTCGTCGCGCCAGGAGGCGACGCCCATAATCGGAGCGACGATCTTCATGCTGGTCGAGAGGTGCTCGAGGTCCTTGGCCTCGTGCGTGCCGCCGAGGATGTTGGAGTCGGTCGAGTAGGCCTTCTCGGAGGACATCTTGTAGGCGAAGCCGGACTTCTGCATGAAGGCCGACATCTCGGCGCGGCCGCCAAGCTCGTCGATGAAGGCGGCATCGAGCCAGGGTTTGTAAACCTTCAACTCCGGGTTGACGAGCAGGCCGTAGCGATAGAAGCGCTCGATGTCGTTGCCCTTGAAGGTCGAGCCGTCGCCCCAGATGTTGACGTCGTCTTCCTTCATCGCCGTCACCAGCATGGTGCCGGTGACAGCCCTGCCGATGGGGGTTGTGTTGAAGTAGGTGACGCCGGCCGTGGTGATGTGGAACGCACCGGACTGGAGCGCGGCGATGCCCTCGCGAACGAGCGGACCGCGGCAGTCGATGAGACGGGCCTTCTCGGCGCCGTACTCGAGCGCTTTGCGCGGGATCTCGTCGTAGTCGGCCTCGTCAGGCTGACCGAGATTGGCGGTGTACGCGTACGGCAGCGCGCCCTTCTGCTTCATCCAGTGAAGCGCGGCGCTGGTGTCGAGCCCGCCCGAGAAGGCGATGCCAACCTTTTGACCGGCGGGCAGAGATTCGAGAATGACAGACATAGTGATGCAGACCTCAATGTTGGAGCGGATGCGCCGGGTAATTTAGGCGGTGGTGCGCTTGCGGGCCTGAATCCCGCGGCTGCGGCTGTTGGAGGTACGCTTCGCTCCTCCGAGGAGCATCAGCAGAAGTGCCTTTTGCGCGTGCATGCGGTTTTCCGCCTGGTCGAAGACGAGCGACTGCGGGCCGTCGAGCACCGCGTCGGTCACCTCGGCGTTGCGATGCGCCGGCAGGCAGTGCATGAAGACCGCGTCGGGCTGCGCACGGGCCATCATCTCCTCGTTGATCTGGTAGGGCTTGAAGATGGGCGCGCGCTTGGTGGCCTCGTGCTCGAAGCCCATGCTGGTGCAGACGTCGGTGTAGATGGCGTCGACGCCCGTGACCGCCTTGACGGGATCGTGCATCAGCGTGATGCTGCCGCCGGTCGACTCACTGATCTCGATAGCCTTGTGGATGATCTCGAGCTTGGGCGCGAAGCCCTTGGGCGAGGCCACGATGCAGTGCGCGCCCAGTTGCGCGGCGGTGAGCATCAGCGAATGGCAGACGTTGTTGCCGTCGCCCACATAGGCGAAGCGCAGACCCTCGGCAGAGCCGAACCGCTCTTCGAGCGTGAAGAAGTCGGCGATTGCCTGGCAGGGATGTTCGAGGTCCGAGAGCGCGTTGATGACGGGAACCTTGGAGCAGGCGGCCATCTCGGTGATGGTGTCGTGCGCATAGGTGCGAAGGACGATGATGTTCATCCAGCGCTCGAGATTGCGGGCCATGTCGGCCAGAGACTCGCGCTCGCCGAGCGGCGATTGCGTCTGGTCGACGAAGATGGCGTTGCCGCCCAGGGTGTTGATCGCCGCCTCGAAGGTCAGCCGCGTTCGCAGCGATGCCTTCTCGAAGAACATCACCATCTGGCGGGCATCGAGCGCGTGGCGGAAGTCTTCCGGGTTGGCCTTGACCGCGTGGGCCAGCTCCATGACCGCGGCCATCTCCTGCACCGTCAGATCGGCGATGGAGCAGAGATCGCGGCCGCTCAAACGCTTGGCGGCTTCGCTGAAGGCGGTATCGGACTGGATGCCCAGAGTTGCGGTCGCCTTGCGCGGCGAGGTCTCTTCGCTCTCCGGGGGCTTCGGGTTCATCATGACGGTTTTGCTACCCATGGGCTTGTTCTCCTGCCGATGCGGTTCCGGCATAGGCTGTAAGGTCTTTCAAAATTTCATCGAGCGCATTGACCGCGATCTCGACATGTTTCCGTTCCAGGATGAAGGGCGGAAGGAAGCGAAGCACCGTCTCGCTGGTCCGGTTGATGATGATGCGGCGCTCCATCATCTGCGCGGCGGCCTGTTTGGCCAGCTCTGCCGAGTTCAGTTCGAGGCCCAGCATCAGGCCCATCCCGCGAACGTCGATGACGCAGTCGTGGCGTGTCGCCAGCCACTGCAGCTTCGATTTAAAGAACTCGCCAACCTCGCGTATGTGTGCCAGCATATCTTGCCGCTGCATGGTGTCGAGGACGGCGATGGCCACGGCGCAGGCCAGCGGACCGCCGCCGAAGGTGGTGCCGTGCTGGCCGGGCGTGAAGCCGAGCGCAGCCTCATCGGTGCAGAGCATCGCGCCCATGGGAATGCCGCCGGCTATCGGCTTGGCAATCGTGGTGATGTCGGGCAGAATGCCGTAGTGCTGATAGGCAAACCACTCTCCCGTGCGTCCCAGGCCGCTCTGAATCTCGTCGGCCAGCAGCAGCGCACCGGTCGAGTCGCACAGTTCTCGCGCGGCGGCGAAGAACTCCTGCGAGATCGGATGGATGCCGCCCTCTCCCTGAAGCGCCTCAATGCAGATGCCGCAGACCTCGGAAGAGAACTTTGCCTTCAGATCAGCGATGTCGTTGAAGCGTACGAACTCGACGCCTGGCATGACCGGGCCGAACGGCTCGCGGTACTTCTCCTTGTGCGTGGTCGCAACCGAGCCCATGGTGCGCCCATGGAAGCTGTGTTCGAGCGCAAGGAACTTCGTGCCGATCTGCCGTCCTTTTTCGCGCAGAAGCCGCGCATGAGAGCGGGCCAGCTTCAACCCGGCCTCCCAGGCTTCGGTGCCGCTGTTGCAGAAGAAGACGCGGTCGAGACCGCTGATCTCGGTTAAACGCAGAGCGAGATTTGCTGTGCCCTCGTGGAAGAAGAGGTTCGACGTATGCAGAAGACGCGTGCTTTGGCGCAGGATGGCTTCTTCGATCACCGGATTCGAGTAACCGAGCGCGGAGACGCCGATGCCGCTCAGAAGATCGAGATAGTCGCTGCCCTCTTCGTCGCGCAGATAGACGCCCTGCCCGCTGACAAAGAGAATAGGGGTGCGTTCATAAGTATGGAGAAGCAGTTTGCTCTCCGCCGCCTGTATGGATGCAAGCTTCATGCGACCATGACCTCCGTTCCATCGTTGACCCGTGTGGAGCAGAGGTCGGGGAGCAGCCCCGCGGCCTCCGCAGGCAGAATGCGAACCCGCTTGACCCCATGCGTCAGGGCGCGGCGGCAGGCGTTCAACTTCGGCAACATGCCGCCGAAGACGACCTGCTGCTTTTCAAGCGCGGGAATCTGCGCCAGCGTGAGCCAGCGCATCACATTGCCGTCCGCGCCTTTGACTCCCGGCACATCGGTCAGGAAGACGAGCGTGTCGGCGTGGGTGCAGACGGCGCAGGCCGCGGCCATCTCGTCGGCGTTGATGTTGTAGTACTCGCCGTCGAATCCGAGAGCGATCGAAGAGATGACGGGAACCGCGCCCATGGTCCAGATGGCTTCGAGCCAACGCGGATCGGCGGCCGCAATCTCGCCGACGAAGCCGAGGTCGGGGTTGGTCTTTTTCTTGCGTGCGCGAAAGACGTGACCGTCGCCGCCGGAGAGGCCGACGGCAGCCTGCCCGTGCGATCCGATGGCGGCAACCAGCGATTTATTGACGCGCCCGGCAAGCACCATCAGAGCGGCGTCGCGCGTCTCGGCATCGGTGACGCGCAGGCCGGAGATGAACTCGCTCTTCTTGCCCATCAGCGCCAGGGTGCGCGTCAGTTGAACGCCGCCGCCGTGGACCACTGCCACCTGATTCCCGTCGGCGACGAGATCGGCGATGGCCTTGCCGCAGCCGTGGAGTATCTCCGGATTCTCAAGGGCCGCACCGCCTAGTTTGACGACAAATCTCACAGCAAGCCCTCCTGCTCTTTCCAGCCGCACATCAGGTTCAGGTTCTGCACTGCCTGACCGGACGCGCCCTTCAAAAGATTGTCGAGACACGCGACCATCACCAGCCGCTTGCCGTCGGCGGCAAGCTCGAAGCCGATATCGCAGTAGTTGGTGCGGACCACATGCTGAATCTGGGGCAACTGCGGCGTCGGATAGAGCCGCACCATGGGACTGTCGCGATAGAAATCCGCGAGGACAGCGGAAATGTCCGCAGGTTCCGCAGCAACCTTCAGCTTCAGGTAGATGGTGGTCAGAATTCCGCGCGGAATCGGCAACAGGTGCGGCGTGAACTGAATCTGATCGGCGGTGACATGAAGCTGCTCAACCAACTCGCCCCCATGACGATGGCCGAAGACGTTGTACGCGGAGAGGTTGTCGGCGGCGTACATGAAGTGCGTCTTCGCGGTGGGCGCTTTGCCTGCGCCGCTGACGCCCGACTTTGCATCGCAGATGATGCCCCGGCCGAGATCGACCAGGCCGGCCTGTAGCAGGGGAACGAGCGCAAGAATCGCGGAGGTCGGATAGCAGCCGGGGTTGGCGACCAGCCGGGCGCTGCGGATGGCGTCGCGATGCAGCTCCGGGCAGCCGTAGACCGCCTCGTCCTGCAACGCGGCAGCGACCTTCGGGTCGGCATCCTTCAGCCGATAGACATCGCGGTTGCGGGCATCGTGCAACCTCCATGCGCCGCTGAGGTCGATCACCTTGATGCCTCGCTCGATAGCTTGGGGCGCCCATTCACGCGACTGCTCGTGCGGCGTCGCCAGGAAGAGTACGTCAATTCCCGCGTCCACAATACGGCTCCAACTGAAAGGGATGACGGGGTTCGCCCCAGCGCCGGCCGCCGTTGTCAGGTGCGGGTGCAGATCTTCGAGCGAGGTCGAGGAGTCAACCTCCGCTTCGCCTGCGCGGCCAAGAAAGACCGGTTTGGTCCCGGCCAGCGCCGGATGATGCAGCAGCAGGCGCGCCAGTTCGCCGCCCGCATAGCCGCTTACGCCAGCCACGGCAATGCGAGGCGGCTGCGTGTGCGCGGTCGCCACCGAGTGGGCGGAGGTAGCTTCCGAGGGTGTCTGTGTTTCGAGGTTAGCCAATATACCCTTCAATTCGTGCTTTGATTGTTTTTGCCTGCTGGCTGTCCGGGCAGATGATCAGCACATTGTCATCTCCGGCAATCGTTCCCACGACCTCCGGCCAGTCTTCGTAATCGATGCCCGCCGCAATCGGCTGGGCGCTTCCTGTCGTTGTTACTAGGATAAGGAGATTTGCCGCCTGGCGCACCTCGATGCCGAAGCTTTCAAGTACTTCGCGGATTCCCGGCAGCGCATCTTCGCCCGATTCTTCGCCGCCGGGCAAGGAATAGCCCTGTGGCCCTTTGGACAGCCGCAGCTCGCGAATGTCCCGTGAGAGCGTGGCCTGAGTGACATGAAAGCCTCGTCCGGCAAGTTTTTTTCGCAGGTCGTCCTGGCTGGCGACGGTGCTGTTGCCCAGCAGGTCTCGAATGACGGCATGGCGTTGTTGTTTCATGATGAGTGCTTGCCCCACTGCTGTGGTGACCTCGTCTGGTATCGCAATCTTCGCAACCGGTACCGGCGAATAGTTCTGTATCCCTACCTACTTTTTCAGGTCACGCCGTTGTGTATAAATATACATCATCGTGTATATTTATACATATTGCGCCTGCGTTGTCTCTGCGGCGAGTCCAAAAAGGAAGGTATTTCCAGCGACATTTGCCGGTCGCTGGACGTATAGTGAAGCATGGAACGGATTCCCTCAAATTTGCTGGCCTCTGCTTTTTCAACCCCTGAGAATCTCCCTCCCCGGAACCTGACATCCCTGTCTTTGGGCTCCCAGCCATCTTTGATCGATGAGCGCTTCGACCACGACTCCTGCGGAGTCGGCTTCGTGGCGAAGCTGGACGCGAAGCCTTCGCATGGGATTTTGGAGCAGGCCCTGACCGCGCTGAGCCGCCTGTCGCATCGTGGCGCGACCGCCGCGGACGGAAAGAGCAGCGACGGCGTCGGTGTGTTGACGGCCGTTCCCCGGACTTTTCTGTTGCAGGCTGCGGGTATTGAGTTGGACGAGAAGGAGTTGCTCGGCGTAGGGATGCTGCTGCTCCCGTTGGAAGAGACGCGCGCCGAAGAATTACTGGAGCGATGCCTGACCACTCACGATTTGAAGGTGCTTTGTTGGCGCGACGTGCCGATCTGTACGGAGTGGCTTGGTGAGGAAGCCCTCAGCACGATGCCGAAGATTCGGCAGGTTCTGGTTGTAGACTCGCCGCGAGCCGAGGCGGGGACGATGGAGCGAAGGCTCTATCTGGCGCGGAAGCAGTTTGAGCGTGCTCATGAGCGCGGGGATGTTACCGGGTATGTCGCCTCGCTCTCCTCGCAGACGATCACCTACAAGGCCATGGTCGCCGGCAGTTTCCTTTCAAAGTTCTATCCCGACCTCGCTTCCGAGCAGTACGTTACTCCCTTCGCGATCTTCCATCAGCGCTATGCGACCAACACCCTGCCTACCTGGCATCGTGCGCAGCCGGGCCGCAAACTGGGCCACAACGGCGAGATCAACACCGTCTGGGGCAACCGCGCGCGCATGGCATCGCGGGACTCTACCCTGCCGGTCGAATGCAAGCCGGTCCTGACCGAGGGCGGTACCGATTCGACCAGCCTCGATGAGGCCATCGAACTGCTCTCGCAGAATGGCAGAACCCTAGCCGAGGCAGTCCGAATGCTGCTTCCGCCCGCGGTCGTAGGCAAGCAGACCTCTCCGTTCCTGCGTTACCACATGGATTGCGCCGAGCCATGGGATGGTCCGGCGGCGCTGGCCTTCAGCGATGGCCGCGTGGTTGGAGCCGCGCTGGACCGCAACGGGCTGCGGCCGTGCCGCTTTGCCGTGACCAGCGATGGCCTGGTGGTCGCCGGATCGGAGATCGGCCTCGTCGACCTCGATCCGGATGTTGTTACGCACAGCGGCCGCCTGGGACCGGGCGAGATGCTCCTGGTTGACCTGGAAAACCATAAGCTGTACGAGAACGAAGCGCTCCTGCGGCTGTTTGACGAGGGCGCGACTTACGCCAAGCTGGTCGAGGAGACGCCGCTCGATTCGCTGCCGGTGACGCCAATCGACGCTGCCGCGCTTGCCGCCTCCCAGCGCGGGTTCGGGTATACCCGCGAAGACGTGAAGATGATCCTGCAGCCGATGGCCGCTAATGGTAAGGATGCTGTGTGGTCGATGGGCGACGATACTCCGCTGGCCTTTCTGGCAAAGGTGCCGCGTCCCGTATACGCCTACTTCCGGCAGCGGTTCGCTCAGGTGACCAATCCGGCGATCGATCCTCTGCGCGAGGCCTGCGTCGTCTCTCTGCACACCCAGCTTGGGCCGTGGGCGCATCTTCTGGATAAGAACTCGCCGCTGCCGGGGCTTTCGCTGCCCTCCCCGCTGTTGTCGCTGGGGCAGGTTGAGGCGCTGCGCAAGCGTCAGCATGGCCATGCCGACGAGTTGAGCTTTGCCGAGATTCAGTGCGTCTTCAGGCCGGAGATCTCGCTGGTTCAGGCGCTGGATGAAGTCTGCATGAAGGCTGTGCAACTGGTGCGCAACGGCGCTCGCATTCTCCTGCTGTCGGATCGTTCGGCGAGCCCCGAGCGTCTGCCGGTTCCCATGGCGATGGTGACCGGAGCGGTCCACCAGGCGCTGGTACTGGCCGGGTTGCGCACGCTTGCCGGAATCGCAGTTGAGGCGGGCGATTGCCGCGACATTCACCATGCTGCTGTTTTGATCGGCTATGGCGCAGGCGTCGTCTGCCCGTGGCTCGCGCTTGAAACGGCGTTGAGCGTGGCTCCTGCAGGAACCGATGCCGCGGAGTATGAGCAGAAGATGCTCCATGCGCTCGACGCGGGACTGGCCAAGGTCATGTCGAAGATGGGAATCTCGGTCGTCTCCAGCTATCGCGGCGCACACCTGTTCGATATTCTCGGGCTGCATTCGAGCGTCGTAGATCGTTGCTTCCTCGACACGCCCGCGCCGCTCTCCGGCATCGGGTTTGCCGAGATCGACCGCCAGCTCCGCCAGATGTGGCATGCAGAGGATGCCGCTGCTCCGGCCGCAGACCTGCCGGACTATGGCTGGGTGCGTTTCCGCAAGAATACGGTCTCCGAGTCGCATGTCTGGCAGCCACCCAACGTCAAGGCGCTGCAGTCGGTCGTCGGCACGGCGCACAATGTTCCGCTGACGTCGGACCCGACGGGCGCTTTCGCCACCTTTACCCACGATGTTCTGGAGCGCGATCCGGCAGTGCTGCGCGACCTGCTGAACATCCGTCCCGCAGGACCGTCGCGCCCTGTGAGCGAGGTTGAGGCTGCGAGCAGTCTTTGCAAGCGGTTCATCTCAAGCGCCATGTCGCTGGGCTCGTTGAGCCCGGAGGCGCACCAGACGATTACGGAAGGGATGAACCTGCTCGGAGGCCGCTCGAACACCGGCGAAGGCGGCGAAGATCCCGCCGTCTACAAGATCGACTCAGCCGATGGCGGAAAGATTCACGTTGAGGCTGAACTGGCCATGGAGGCGCAGACGAATGGCGGCGGCGTGGCAGTTGCGGTGGTTGCCGCCGCGGTCGCGGCCCCTGCCGTCCATACGTCGCTGAACAACAAGATCAAGCAGATCGCATCGGGACGTTTCGGTGTGACTGCCGAGTATCTGGCCCATGCCGAAGAGATCGAGATCAAGGTAGCCCAGGGCGCGAAGCCCGGCGAGGGCGGCCAGTTGCCCGCGCACAAGGTGACCGGAATGATCGCCCGGCTGCGCCACGCTCAGCCCGGCGTATCGCTGATCTCGCCGCCGCCGCATCACGATATCTACTCGATTGAGGACCTGGCGCAACTGATCTATGACCTGAAGCGCGTGAACCCGAAGGCTGCGGTCGGCGTCAAACTGGTATCCGGTTGCGGCGTCGGCACGGTTGCTGCCGGTGTTGCCAAGGCCTACGCGGACTTCATCGTGATCGCCGGCAATGTGGGCGGTACGGGCGCTGCGGCTTTGTCGAGCATTAAATATGCCGGCAATCCATGGGAGCTTGGGCTGGCAGAGGCGCAACAGGTGCTGATGCAGAACGGGATGCGCGGCCGCGTCCGGTTGCGCACTGACGGCGGCCTGGCGACGGCGCACGACATCCTGATTGCGGCGCTGCTCGGCGCGGACGAATACGCCTTCGGTACGGCGGTGCTGGTGGTGCTGGGCTGCGACATGGCCCGGCAGTGCCATCTGAACACCTGTCCCACGGGCATCGCAACCCAGAATCCGAAGCTGCGGGCGAAGTTCCGCGGCAAGCCGGAGCACGTGGTCCGGTTCTTCGAGGAGCTTTCGTCCGATCTGCAGCAACTGCTGGCGTTCTACGGATTCTCCTCGCTCGACGAGGCGATCGGGAGGACCGATCTGCTGGAGCAGGTTCGGTTCGACGGCAACCTTGATCTTCAGCCGATGCTGGCCAAGGTCTCGGAAGGCGCAAGCCGGTGGATGGGAATCCGCAACGATCAGCCCATGGTCGGAGTTCCGCTCGACGAGGCATGGGTTGAGCCTGCGCTTGAGGCTACGGAACAAGGAAAGCCTTACGTCGTCGAATCCAAAGTCGCCAACAGCGACCGGTCGATAGGCTCCCGGTTGGCCGGAGAGTTGGTGCTGCGCCGCGCGCAGCGTGATTTCCCCTCGGATATCACCTTCAATCTGCAGGGAACCGCGGGCCAGTCCTTCGGCGCCTTCGCCGCGGATGGGATGAAACTGGTGCTCGACGGGCAGGCCAACGACTTTGTCGGCAAGGGACTCTCCGGCGCCGAGATCGTCATTCGCGCCTGTGGTCTGGCAGCCAAGGACAGCGGGCAGCATGTGATCCTGGGCAACGTCGCCTTGTACGGAGCGACATCCGGCAAGCTGTTCGCAGCAGGCCGGGCCGGTGAGCGGTTCGCGGTCCGCAACTCGGGCGCGATTGCCGTGATCGAAGGAGTTGGAGACCACGGCTGCGAGTATATGACGGGCGGCGTAGTGGCGGTTCTGGGCCGCGTCGGAATGAACTTTGGCGCAGGCATGACGGGCGGATTGGCGTGGGTCTACGACGCCGACGGCTCCTTCGTGTCCGACGAGAGGTATCATCCGGAATTTATTACAGCGGAAGGGTTTAATTCGGTTGAGCCGGAGTCGCAGGAGTCGCTGAGATCGCTGATCGCCGCTCACGCCGAGCAATCTGCGAGCGGCCTGGCGAAGGCGATGCTGGCAGATTGGCCGAAGCAGGCTGCGGCATTCGTTCGGCTGACGCCTGTCCCCCAAGTCTAAGTCTCTTCCATTTGAGTGGCGTCTTTTCGGGCCGGTCTTCTTCGGGAGACCGGCCATTCTCTTTGGATCAGCAAAAAAAATGTGGAAAAGAAGGCTCATGCATAAAGATGCAGATCTCTATATAAATCGGAATTCATTCTTGGCAACGCAGGGTTCGCTTCAATAAAGTGGCCTAGCCTCAGGTTTTCTGAGCGGGACGACTGAAGGGCAGATAGAGATGAATGTGGAACTGAAAAAGATCGATGAAGTTTCAGGCGCGGGAGGCGAGAAATATCAGCGCATCCTTGATGCTGCGGTGGAGGTGATTGCCGAGCGGGGATACTTCAACTCCCCGGTCAGCGCGATTGCCAAGCGTGCCGGCGTGGCCGACGGCACCATCTATCTCTACTTCAAGAGCAAGGACGATGTTCTGCGCACGGCAATCGACTCGACCTTTGAAAAGTTCTACCGGAAGGTCGTCGATGCGTTTGTGACGCTCGATGCGCCGCGAGAGCAGCTTGAGTACATCGCGCAGGTCCATCTGGAGAGCCACTCGGTCAACCGCAGCATGGCGGTGCTGATGCAGACCGAGATGCGGCAGAGCGCGAAGTTCATCGAGGAGTTTTCGCACCACCACCTGGTCAAATACATCCAGATGGTTCGCGAGGTGGTGCGGCGAGGGCAGGAGCAGGGAATCTTTCGCAAAGATATTTCAGATGGCGTGGTGGCGCATTGCATGTTCGGGGCGATCGATGAGCTGCTGAGTTCGGCGGTGTTTACCGGGCGGGAGTACGACGCCAGGAACACGGCATCTCAGGTAATCGATGTGCTGCTGAACGGGATTGCGGCGGGGAAATAGAGATAGCCGGTGATCGCTCCTGAAGGCGATTCCTGCTCCGCAATGTACGATGCAAGTGTCCGTTTTCCAGTAAAGCGCAACGGATTGAAACTTCAATGGTTGAGGCGGCAGGCATGTTTGATCTGGCAACGTTGAACGATGTGATGGCGCGGGCTACGGGACGCGGTGACCGTCCTGTGATGAGGTGGCAGGACGGGGATGGCACGTGGAAGCCGATCTCGTCGGTCGAACTGTATGGGCGGGTGCGTGCCCTGGCCGATATCTTTCGCGGCTGGGGGCTGGTGAAGGGAGACCGCGTGGTGATTCTGTCGGAGAATCGCTGGGAGTGGGCGGTGACGGACTTTGCCACGCTGGCGACTGGCGGCGTCGATGTGCCTCTCTATCCGACGCTGACCGCCGAGCATGTGGGCTACATGCTGCGGGATTCGGGGGCAAAAGTCGCGGTTCTCTCCTCGAAGGAGCAGTACGAGAAGTTGGTGGCCGCGGGCGATCTGCCGGAGCTGGAGCATGTGGTGGTGATGGATACCGGCGACTTCGGCAACGCGGAGAGCTTCGCCGCTCTGATGCAGAGCGCGCCGGCGAAGCAGCAGCGCGATGCAGAGTTCGACACGATGGCGAAGCAGGCTCAGGCCGACGACTTGGCGACGATCATCTATACCTCGGGCACGACAGGCGAGCCCAAAGGCGTAATGCTGACGCACGGCAATCTGGCCAGCAATCTGAACGTCTCGACCGATCCGTTTGGATTCAATGAGACAGACAGTTGCATCTCGTTTCTGCCCTTGTCGCATGTGACGGCGCGTCACGTGGACTATGCGCTGATGTGCAATCAGGCGACGCTGGCCTATTGCCCGAAGTTCGATCTGCTGCCGGCGGCGATGAAGGCACTGAAGCCGACGATCTTTGTGGCGGTGCCGAGGGTCTACGAGAAGATCCGGCAGGCGGTAGAAGGCAAATCCGCCGCATCGCCGGTGAAGTCGAAGATTCTGAGCTGGGCGCTGGCCCGTGGGAAGGCGCATCGGCCGAAGACGCTGGAGGGGATTGCCCCCTGGGGGCTGGGCTGGAAGCTGGCCGACAAGCTGGTCTTCGGCAAGATTCGCGAGGCGTTCGGCGGACGGGTGCAGGTCTTCATCTCGGGCGGCGCTCCGCTGGGAATGGATACGGCGGGGTGGTTCGCCGATGCGGGGATTCGCATCTTCGAGGGTTATGGGCTGACGGAGACTTCGCCGGTGATCGCGCTCAATTACCCGAAGGCGCACCGGATCGGGACCGTGGGCAAGGCGCTGCCCAATGTGGAGTGCCGGTTTGCCGAGGACGGCGAACTGGAGGTGCGCGGGCCGTCGATCTTTCCGGGGTATTGGAAGAAGGAGAAGGAGACGGCGGAGGTCTTTGCCGGCGGCGGATGGTTCCGGACCGGAGATATCGGAAATCTGGACGGCGATGGCTTCCTGTCGATCACGGACAGGAAGAAGGAGTTGATCAAGACCAGCGGAGGAAAGCTGATTCCGCCGCAGCCGATTGAGAATAAGCTGAAGGCGAATTCGCTGGTGGCGCAGGCCGCGATGGTGGGTGACAAGCACAAGTTCGCCTGCGTTCTGCTATCGCCTAACTTTGCCGCGCTGGAAGCGTGGGCGAATGGGCAGGGAATCGCGGCGGGCGACCGTGCCGCGCTCGTGAAGGATCCGAAGGTGGTGAAGCTCTATCAGGAGATTGTGGACAAGGTGAATGCCGAACTGCCGAGCTACGAGAGCATGAAGCGCATGAGCGTGGTGGCTGATGAGTGGTCGATTGAAGAGGGCGAGTTGACTCCGAGCATGAAGCTGAAGCGCCGCGTCGTGGAGAAGAAGTACGCGAAGGAAATTGCGGAGTTCTATGCCGATGAGGCTACGTCGAAGGTGCGGTAAAGCAAGAAATTGAGGTGGGCCTTCGTTACGATGCAAGTGGAATTCATCTACGGCGGCGGTTCATATCGTGCCTCTTTTGCATGCAGGTTCACCGGCAAAGAAAGGGACACAGAATCAGGACTCGATTACTTCGGGGCAAGGTACTACAGCAGCAGCATGGGAAGATGGATGTCGCCAGACTGGAGCGCCAAAGCGGAACCCGTGCCATACAGCAAGCTGTACGATCCGCAGACGCTGAACCTGTATGGGTATCTGACCAATAATCCGCTCTCTCGTGTTGACCCCGATGGCCATGGTCCCTTGTGGGACAAGTTCAAAGCAGTTTTCTATGGGAAAGCCAGTGCTGGACCGGGAGTCGGTACGGAGCTGAAAGCGACGAAATATGCCAAAGTCGAGATCGGTGCTAAGACTCAAATAGAAGTTCGTGGAAGCTCCAGCGGGGTCGATGTTACCGCCAAAGCGGTTGCAGAGGCCAAGGTGACAGTCGGAAGATCGTCCGCTGGAGCATCTGTGGAGGCCGACAAACAGCTAGTCAAGAACGGGAATGCTGACCCGCAACCGACGACCGTAACCGGTAATGTCGGAATCAACTCTGCCACCGCAGGCCCGAACGAAATCGGAGTTGAGGGTCACGTAGGCGCAGTGGGGGTGGAGGTTGGAGTCGATGTGGACAAGGCAAAAGAGTTCGGAGCTGCGGTAGGCGATAGCGTGAACGCCGCTGGTCAATACATCTTGAATGCAGTGACGCCAAGTTCAAATGCATCTCCCTCGGCTCCCGGAGCGCCAGGCGGCAACCCGCTGTCCATACCCCTGCCATCCCCTCAGCCACAGTGAAGGAGCCAATATGACCCGATATCTCCTAGGAGACCGTTATAGAGTCCCAAAGGCTGTGCTGATCCTGGTCGCTTCTTGGATGGCCGCACTAGCTTTAGTCACTGTCATCCTGCTTCTCATCTGGGTAGCTGGAGCGTGGATGCCCAGTCACAGTCAAGGATGGTCTCCTTGGATTTCGATACCCGTAGGGCTATTGGGGGCATACGCGGCGCTCGGAGCCGTGTGTCTCTACGTCACGATGTGGGGGTACTGGATAGTTGTTGAGCGGTCTTCTACCGGTGTTCGTATCGGGTGGTTTTTAGCTCTGCTCTTCGGTGTTCATTACGGAGCGCTGGCCTATGCTGTGTACGTTTGGAAACGGAAGCTGCGACCGATCTCCACGAGCCCGAGCCTCGAAATAGGAGATGTGCCGCGTCCATCGAAAGACCACCATGCTGCGCATGGGATTTAAGGGGACACGTCACCCCCGAATGGGAGCTGTGGAGCAACCTGAAGTTCCCTGGCGGGAACGTGTGTGGGATGAGCGGGCTACAGCCACAAGGCGCGAAAATGCTGGTGTTTACAGGTTGCTGTGCGTGAACGTCTGTGGAATCAGCAGCTAAGAGGAAAAACCGGCCTTCGGTGGTGGTTCGGTGTAAACGCTGCGGTTGCTGTGCGTGAACGTGTTGAAGATGCAGGGCCGGGCATCGGTGGCCGAAATACCCTTCGCTCCAGCGTCCGTCAAGGCTCTGCGCTGCGCTCCGACACCGCTGGGCGCGGCACTGCGTGGCCCTGACCGGCCCCTCCGCTGCGGTGATGGCCGGTCATGAGGAGCATGCCTGCTCCCCGGTTCTTGAAAGAACCGAGCGGCTCAAGAAGAAGGAGATGCACCATTTCTTCCTGGGGTCGATATTGCATGGGCCTATCTGAAGGTGCGGTAGGCTGGAGGCATGGCAGATTCGGTGAAGAAGCGGATTGGAGTGCATGTCGGGACGGCGGGCGGGTGCTGGACAGCGGTGGAGCGGGCGGTAGCGGCGGGGGCGAACACGTTCCAGATGTTCTCCGCCAGCCCGCGCATGTGGAAGGCGTCGCCGGTGAAGCCGGAGGATGCGGCAAAGATGCTGGCGCTGCGGGAGAAGTATGATGTGGGGCCGGTGGCGATCCATGCAAGTTATCTGATCAATCTGTGCAGCCAGACGGAGAGCGTTCGCGAGAACTCGACGGCGGCGTTTCGCGGCGAGGTGGAGCGCGCACTGGCTCTGGGTGCGGAGTACCTGGTGCTGCATCCGGGCAGTTGGAAGGGGCTGACGCGAGAGCAGGGTTTGACGCTTGCGGCGCAGTCGATTGAGCGGGCGATTGACGGCATCGACTTTGCGGGGAAGAACTTCAAAATTCTGATCGAAAATACGGCGGGCGCGGAGTTCTCGCTGGGCGGCAAGCTGGAGCAGGTGGCGGAGCTGGTCGAATGCCTGAAGCCTTGCGCCCCGGTGGCGGTGTGTCTTGATACCTGCCATGTGCATGTTGCGGGGTACGATATTGTTTCGGCGGACGGCTACATCGAGACGATGAAGGTGGTGGAGTCGACCGTCGGCTTCGACGCGGTGAAGGTGTGGCACTCGAACGATGCCAAGGCGGCGATGGGCTCGAAGCTCGACCGGCATGAACATATCGGCGAAGGGACGATTGGAGCGGAGGCCTTTCGACGCCTGCTGCACGATATCCGGTTTTCCCATGCCGCGTTTATCGCAGAGACGCCGGTCGACGCACCGGGAGACGAGGCGCGAAATGTCGGCGTGCTGCGAACGCTGGCCGCTGGGTGAGTCAGCAGTTGCGGCTTATTGCGCTTGACTCAGCAGCGCAGTTGAGACAGCCTTTTGCGGCGGCAGTTTGGCTCGGATCAGCGCTTCCACCTGATTCCACACGCGCGGATCGTTCTCGATCTCGATGTGCGGTCCCATGAAAAGGCGGGCGTACCAGGGATATTGATCGCAGTCGACGGGGTTGTCCTTGTAGTCGAAGCGGTAGTTTCCGAGAATCTCGGTGCTTGCCGGATCGGCGGCGCGAATGGTGGCGCGGCCGTGGAGAAGCCCGTCGAGTTGATAGAAATTCACCGCCTGCGCCACGTTTGCCGGAATGCGCGGATCTCCGGCGCCGATCTTAGAGACGCGATCGACGAGGATGGCCAGTAGCACGGGGATTCCGGCGGTTTGGAGCTGCCGCGCCATGGTGACTGTCTCCGACGCTCCCCAGCTGTGTCCGTAGAGGATAATCTGCGCGTGTTGTTTTTCTGCCGGACTCATCGCTCCGTCGTGGTTTGCGTCCAGCAGCCGCTCGATCTCCTTGAATGCCCTGTCGCCGTGCGAGTTCTGAAATACCTGCGCGTACACTCCTTCCGGATGATTCTGGCGAAGATGCGCGGCAAGCTGAACCTCGCGGTGCACGGCGTTGTTCTTCTTGACGTGGCCTCCCAGGAATCCGATGACGATGACAGGAGGAGTTGCCGGAGCTTGCGCTACCGGAACTTTGACCGAAGGGAGCGTGTCGGCCGTGATTCCTATCGTTGGTCGGGGCGGAAGGGCTGCGGCAGCCTGCTCCTGGCGCGGCATCGCCGTGCAAGGCAAAGAGCCGAAGACGACGAAGACGCAGGAGGCGAGCGTTGAGAGCAAAAGCATCCTGCGCGCTCGGGGAGAGCGAAAGCACAGGCCTGTGGGACCGGGATCGAAAGATTTCAAGGGCATAACCTTCCCTGGATATCTCCGTCGTCACCTGCCGACGACGATTGCCGGTTGAGGATTTCGGAGATTGCAGGCTCACTTCCGCAAGAGTGTAGTCCCTTTATCCAAAGAATGGCGAAAGTTGACAAAGATATCGTCATTTTGACGGCGGGCGCTGCAATTCGATTGCCTCGCTGCGCAGTCGGTTCTAAGATTGCCATGCAGTTTCGGGCCTGCTTTTAAAGCGACATGCGTTGGGAATGAGGACGCCGCCATGAAAGTGCTGAAAGCGACTGGAATCTTAGCCGGGGGCGCGCTCGCCGCCTTTGCGGCCATCAAAGTTCTGCGCAGCCCGCGATGCAAACGCCGATTGGCGGAGATCTACAACCGAACCAGTGTGGCGATCGATCAGGGAGTGGGGTGGCCCGCGCTGCCGGTGCCCGCGGCCCTGGGGGTGCTGGCCGGGGTGAGAAACACGCTGCGCGAGACAAACCTTGTTGACACCAACACGCCGGGCGCGGCGACGGGAACTCCGCCGGTCTACCCCAATGTGGTGACGGCGCGCACGCCCGACGGCACGTTCAACGATCTGAAGTGCCCTTTCATGGGCAGCGCGGGCACGCGGTTTGGACGCAATGTACCGCTCAACGAGACCTGGCAGGAGAAGCAGCCTGACCTGATGACTCCGAGTCCCCGCGTGGTGAGCCTGGAACTGATGACGCGCAACGAGTTCACCCCGGCGACGACGCTGAACTTGCTGGCCGCGGCATGGCTTCAGTTTCAGATTCGCGACTGGTTCAGCCACGGCAAGAGCATCAAGGAGGACTCCTGGCAGGTTCCGCTGGCTCCGAACGACACCTGGCACGAAGACCCCATGAGGATTCTGCGTACCGCGCCCGATCCTACACGGACGGCGGCAGACGATGGCACGCCGCTGACCTATATCAACACGGAGACTCCGTGGTGGGACGGCTCGCAGCTTTACGGAAGCACTCCGGACTACCAGGCGAAGGTGCGGACCGGAGTCGATGGCAAGATCTACATCGGCAAGGACCATCTGGTCCATCCCGACCCGAATGCGCTGGTGCAGTTGCAATCGTTTGCGCTGGTGGGATGGTGGGTAGGACTCGAACTTTTCTATACGTTGTTCACGCTGGAGCACAACGCCATCTGCGACCGGCTGAAGCAGGAGTATCCGGAGTGGGGCGATAACGATCTGTTTGAACATGCGCGCCTCATCAACGGAGCAATCATCGCGAAGATCCATACGGTGGAGTGGACCACAGCTATTCTCGGTCATCCGGTACTCCAGATCGCCATGCGGGCGAACTGGTGGGGTCTGGCCGGCGAGCGGATCAAGAACCTGTTTGGCAGGCTCAGCGGAAGCGAACTGGTGAGCGGCATTCCGGGGTCGGAGACCGACCACTTCGGGGTTCCGTACTCGCTGACCGAGGAGTTCGTGGCGGTGTACCGTATGCATCCGTTGATTCCGGACGACATCACCTTCTGGTCGCGGGAGACGGGCGAGGTTCTGCAAAAGCTCAACTTCCAGAAGATCGCAGGCAACGACGCGCAGAATATCTGCGACAACATTCACATCGAAGACCTGTTCTATTCGTTCGGGCTGATGAATCCGGGGGCTGTTGTGCTGCATAACTACCCGAAGGCGTTGCAGCACTTCGAGAGGCCTGACGGGATTCTGATGGATATCGCGGCGCACGATATCATGCGCTGCCGCGAATTGGGAGTTCCGCGTTACACCCGCTTCCGCGAGCTGCTGCATCTGCGGCCTGTGACGACGTTTGAGGAACTTACCGACAATCCCGAGTGGCGCGAGGAGATTCGGCGCGTCTACAACAACGACATCGACAAGGTCGACCTGATCGTAGGGCTGTTCGCGGAGAAACCGCCCAAGGGATTCGGCTTCAGCGATACCGCCTTCCGCATCTTTGTGCTGATGGCATCGCGGCGGCTGAACAGCGACCGCTTCTTTACCACCGACTTTACGGAGGACGTCTACAGCAAGGTAGGCATGGACTGGATCGCGGACAGCACACTTTCGACGGTGCTGCTGCGCCATTTCCCGTCGCTGGCTCCTGCGCTGAACGGGGTCAACAACGCCTTTGCCCCCTGGAAGGCCAAAGGGGCGCAGACATAGAGCTGCCGGCAATCCGGCGGGAAGATTGGAGCAAAGGGCGCGAACCTCAACAGGGGAGCGTCCTTTTCTTTACAATCAAGGTCTATGCCAGAGATACAGACTAACGACACCGAGAAGCAGGCCCGGTACAACCCTGCGGAGATCGAGCCCCGGTGGCAGCAGCAGTGGGACGCCGATGCCTCGCTGTACGCCGCCGAGGGACACGACTCCGGCAAGCCGAAGTACTACTGCATCGAGATGCTGCCCTATCCGAGCGGCAAGCTGCACATGGGACACGTGCGGAACTACTCCATCGGCGACGCGCTGGCCAGGCATATGTGGATGCGCGGCTACAACGTGCTGCATCCGATGGGGTGGGACGCATTCGGGCTGCCGGCGGAGAACGCCGCGCTGAAGAACAATACGCCGCCGCGCGACTGGACGCTGGCCAACATCGCCGCCATGCGCACGCAGATGCAGCGCATGGGGCTGAGCTACGACTGGGCCACCGAGGTAACGACTTGCCTGCCCGAATACTACCGCTGGAACCAGTGGTTCTTCCTGAAGATGTACACGGCCGGGCTGGCCTACCGGAAGAAGAGCAAGGTGAACTGGTGCCCGGAGTGCCAGACCGTGCTTGCCAATGAACAGGTGGTCGATGGCCGCTGCTGGCGGCACGAGGACACGATCGTCGAACAGCGCGATCTGACGCAATGGTTCCTGCGGATCACGAAGTACTCCGATGAACTGCTGGACGGATTGGAGAAGCTGGACGGCTGGCCGGACAAGGTCCGCACCATGCAGCGAAACTGGATCGGGCGCAGCGAAGGCGCCTTGATCGACTTTGCCGTGGCAGGAAGGGAAGAGGAAGAGGCCGCGAAGATTACGGTTTTCACCACGCGCGTCGATACTATTCTCGGAGCGACCTCGGTTCAGCTTGCTCCCGAGCATGCCGTGGCCAGGGCCTTCGCCGCCGAGGATGCTGAACTCTCCGCAAAGATTGAAGAGCTGCTAACGCAGCAGACCCGCGCTCGCGAGGCGGGAGACGTTGGCGCGATTGAGAAGCATGGCATCGATACGGGACGGTTCGCCGTCAATCCGTTTAACGGCGAGCGCGTGCCCATCTGGGTGGCCAACTACATTCTGGCCGATTATGGCACCGGCGCGATCATGAGCGTACCGGCACACGACGAGCGGGACTTCGAGTTCGCCGAGAAATATGGTTTGGCCATCAAGCAGGTTGTGGCTCCCAGGGTAAATGCGGAGAAGGTGGAACTGCCCTACACGGCGGAAGAGGATGCCGTGCTCATCGATTCGGGCGGATGGACAGGGGAGAGTTGCGTTGAAGCGCAACAGAAGATGGCCGGGTTTGCGAAGGCTAATGGATTTGGCACTGCGACGGTCACATATCGCCTGAAGGACTGGGGCGTGAGCCGCCAGCGCTATTGGGGAACGCCGATCCCGATGGTCTATTGCGAGAACGGACATGACAGCCCTGAGCCGGGAATGCCGGCTGTGGAGCCGGGCGGTGTGGTTCCTCTGCCCGAGAGCGCGCTGCCCGTGTTGCTGCCGCCGCAGGTGGATATCACCCAGCAGGGCGGCTCGCCCCTTGGCCGCGTGCCGGAGTTTGTGCAGACAATGTGCCCGGTCTGCGGCGGTCCCGCGCGGCGGGAGACGGACACGATGGACACGTTCGTCGATTCAAGCTGGTACTTCTACCGCTACACGGACGCGAAGAACTCTGCCGCTCCGTTTGCCAGCGAGAAGGCGAACTACTGGTTCCCGATCGATCAATATATCGGCGGCGTCGAGCACGCGATCTTGCACTTGATTTATTCGCGGTTCTGGACCAAGGTGATGCGCGATCTCGGGCTGATTAAAAATGATGAGCCCGCGGCTCGGTTGTTTACCCAGGGCATGGTCATCAAAGACGGCGCGAAGATGTCGAAGTCGAAGGGCAACGTAGTCTCGCCCGACGACATGATCGCCCGCTATGGAGCGGACGCGACGCGGATGTACGCTCTGTTCGCCGTGCCTCCGGACAAGGATCTGGAGTGGCAGGAAGACGGAGTCGCGGGAATCAGCCGGTTTTTGAGCAGGGTCTATCGGCTGGTCGCGAAGTATGGTGCGGGAGAAGTGGCCGCGCGCGATGGCGCAGCTTCGGCGGTCGAGCAGAAGCTGCTGCGCAAGCTGCACCAGACAATTGCAAAGATCACGCTCGATTTCAGCGGCCGCTGGCACTTCAACACCTCCATCGCCGCCACCATGGAACTTGTCAACGAGATCGTTTCGGCTGAGGCTGCGATTGATGCCGGTGAAGTCTCTGCCGCGGCGGTCAACGAGGTGCTTCGCAATCTCGTGCTTCTGCTCGCGCCCTTCGCTCCGTTTATAGCGGCGGAGCTGTGGCAGCAACTGGGCGGCGATGGCGTGGTCTTCCGCGTTCCGTGGCCGGTGGCCGACGAGGCGTTGCTGCACGAAGACGAGATCGAGATTCCCGTGCAGATGAACGGCAAGCTGGTGAATGTCGTGACCGTCCCTGTCGGCAGCCAGGAGGGCGTGGTGAAGGCCGCCGCCCTGGCCGATGCGAAGGTCGCGGCCCGGGTTGCAGGCAAGACCGTGGTAAAAGTGATCGTCGTACCGGGCAAACTGGTGAATCTGGTGGTGAAGTAGTGGAGACGTCACCGCAGGACGGTGTTGCGGTCAGTGCTAGGCGCGTGCCCGGAACGCAGTCGTTCGTGCAGGTCATGTCGAAGTGCTGGAGGCAGCCTTCGTGGACGCTGCTGGAGATCCTGTGGCGCTGGGCATATGGCATTCCGGTGCTGTTCATCCTCTGGTACGAGGGAACGCGGATTCTGAAGGCGGTACCGCTCAATACGAAGGCGCTGGAGTCGATGTCCCTGGTCGATACCATGGGCGCGGCGAAGACGCTGGATGGGGCGATGAGGCTTCTGCTGCCGCCGGTGCTGGACGTTGCGAAGTGGCTTGCGCCGCTGCTGATCGTCGCATGGGTTGTTGTCTCATCGTTGGGAAGGACGGCAGTGCTGCGGCGGGTCGATCCCCGGCTGCATGCGCGGCCGGGAACATTCATGGCACTGCAGGCAGTGCGGGTAATCGCGCTGCTGGGCAGCTTTGCCGCGTGGTTTGCAGGCATGCAGTGGGCATCGAGGCTGACGATAGCCGCTCCCATTGCTGCTGGAAACGAGCCCAATCTCGTGGGCTACTTTTCGCTGGTGATTGTAGGAACGCTGGGTATCTTCTCCCTCTGGGCGATAGTGAGTTGGGGGCTGAGCATGGCTCCACTGATGGCCATGCTGCGCAACCTTGGGGCAGGCGGCAGTTTCAGAGCGGCGTTCGGACTCGGTCCCCTGAGGTCCAAGCTGATGGAGATCAACCTTGTGATGGGCATCGTCAAGATCATCCTGATCGCGCTGGCAACAGTGTTTTCATCCACTCCGCTGCCGTTTCAGGCAGTAGCGACGCCGGCATTTCTGGCCTGGTGGTGGGCCGCTGTGTCGGTGGTGTATTTTGTGGCGTCGGATTTCTTTCACGTGGCCCGGCTGGTAGCTTATCTTGAGCTTTGGCGCGCTTCCGAGAGGTCTTCCGCGGAGTAGCGGAGCGCCATTTACACTGGGTAGGTGGATACCTCAACGATCGTCATTCTGGATTTTGGGTCGCAATACACGCAATTGATTGCGCGGCGTATTCGGGAATTTAACGTCTTTTCCGTCGTTCTGCCCTGCACGGCGTCGCTCGACCGCGTGAAGGGGCTGAGGCCTGCGGGTATCATCCTTTCGGGCGGTCCCTGCTCGGTCTACGACGCGGATGCACCGGCGGCCGATCCCGCCGTGCTGGCGCTGGGGGTGCCGGTGCTCGGCATCTGCTACGGGCTGCAATTCGTGGTGCATCATCTTGGCGGAAAGGTTCAGGCGGCGGCAGCGCGCGAGTACGGCCACGCCGAGGTGACAGTCGTAGCGGAGACGCCGCTCTTTCGCGGCCTGCCGCAGACGCTTGAGGTCTGGATGTCGCATGGTGACGAGGCGTTGAAGCTGCCTGCGGGCTTCTCCTTGACGGCGAAGACGGCGAACGCCGTCGCCGGTATCGCGGACGAGGCGCGGCGCATCTGGGCGGTGCAGTTTCATCCCGAGGTTGCCCATACGCGGCAGGGAATGGAGTTGCTGAAGAACTTCTGCATCGACATCTGCGAAGCCCGGCAGGACTGGACGCCGGAGCACTTTATCCAGGCTACGGTAGCGCGAGTGCGCGAGCAGGTGGGCGAAGGCCATGCGATCTGCGGGCTGAGCGGTGGTGTCGATTCCTCGGTTGCGGCGGTGCTGGTGGCGAAGGCGATCGGCGACAGGCTGACCTGCATCTTCGTCAATAACGGCGTGCTGCGCAAGGATGAGTTTGCGAAGGTCCAGAAGACCATGCGCGAGGAACTCGGCCTCAAGGTCGTCGCGGTGGATTCGTCGGAACGCTTCCTGTCGAAGCTGGCCGGCGTGACCGACCCGGAGAAGAAGCGCAAGGTGATCGGCAACGAGTTCATCGCCGTCTTCGACGACGAGGCCAAAAAAATCTTCGAAACTGAAAAGCACGACGGCCAGGACATTGCCTGGCTGGTGCAGGGAACGCTCTATCCCGACGTGATCGAGTCGTCGAGCGTGCATGGCCCGTCGCACACGATCAAGAGCCACCATAACGTCGGCGGCCTTCCTGCGGACATGAAGCTGAAGCTGATCGAACCCCTGCGCGATCTGTTCAAGGACGAAGTCCGGCGGATTGGCCGCGATCTGGGCATGCCGGACGAGATTCTGGAGCGCCAGCCGTTTCCCGGTCCGGGGCTGGCGGTGCGGATTCTGGGCGAGGTCACGGCGGAGCGCGTTGCCATCCTGCAGGAAGCCGATCAGATCGTGGTTGACGAGATCAAGAAAGCGGGACTCTACCGCAAGGTCTGGCAGAGCTTCGCGGTCCTGTTGCCGGTCAAAAGTGTCGGCGTAATGGGCGATCAACGAACCTACGCCAATACCTGCGCGGTGCGAGCGGTCGAGAGCGAGGATGGCATGACGGCGGACTGGGCGCCGTTGCCCTACGAGGTATTGCGGACGATATCGAGCCGAATCGTGAGCGAGGTTCGCGGCATCAATCGCGTGGTGTATGACATCACGTCGAAGCCGCCGGGAACCATCGAGTGGGAATAGACGATCCAGAGACAGAAACGCCGCGGCTATTTGACGCGGCGTTTCTATCTCTTCATTGTTTTGTGAAGTTTAGAACAAAGTAGCAGTTGGTGTAGAGCTTACCGAGCCCTTTGTTTGTCATTCCCGAAGGGAATCTGCGGTTACCTCCATCCACAACCAACAGCAAATCTGCTTTAGCCGAGCTCTTCCAGGCTCTTGGCGCCGAACTTGAGGTACCACGGGCTGGCGCTCTTCAAGGCCGCGTTGACGTTGTTGATGTTCTCGACGCCCTTGGTTTCGAGCCACTCCTTGAAGGCATCGGGTCCCTGCTTGGCATAGATGGCGATGCCGTCCTTCCATGTGGCGCGGCCGCAGAGAACGCCGTTGTACTTCGTGCCGGACTCGCCTGCCAGCTCCAGCGTCTCGATGAAGACCGGGTTGGAGACACCCGCCGAGAGGTAGATGAAGGGCTTGTGAGTCATTGCTTCGGCGTCGCGGAAGTGCTGCAGGGCCTCCGCGCGGGTGTAGGCCTTTTCGCCCTTGAAGGACCTGGTGCCTTCGACGAACTCCATCACGATGGGAACTTCGACCTTGAGGACATCCACGTTGTAGCGTTCCTTGCCGAACTCGGCCATGGCTCCGGAGACGATCTCGGGCTTCTTCTTCGCATAGGCGACGGACTTCTCATCGCCACCCTGGGCGTCGTAGCCGACAAACTCGAGGAAGAAAGGAATGTCATGGGTGAGGCACTCGTCGCCGATGCGCTCGATCCATGCCTGCTTGAGGTCGTTGATCGCAGACTTCTCGAAGGGGGTGTAGTAAAGCAGGATCTTGATGCAATCCGCGCCGGCTTCCTTCAGCCGGCGAACGCTCCATACATCGAGCAGGTCGGGCAGACGGCCCGCGGTGGTGGCATCATAGCCGGTCTTCTCATAGGCAAGCAGCAAACCCTTGCCGTTGCGGTGCTTGGAGGCCGGGAGGCCGTACTCGGGGTCGAGCAGGATGGCGGAAGCATGGCGGGTAAGAACCTCGGTGACAAGCGTCTTGAATATTTCAAGATCGTGGCCGTCGGCGGCGGATCCGCGCTCTTTGGCGAGGGACTTCTGAAGGGAGCCACGCTGGTCCATCGCCGCGGCGGCGATGACACCGCGCGCGTCCGAGACGGCTTTCAGTCCTGCAAGCTTACCTGAGGTCAACTTCGACATTTCTTTCATTCTCCTGTGCTTTTACGGTTTGTTTGTACGAGTGTCATTTTACACAGGGTTGGAACCGAGCCCTGCGTCAATAGCATGTTTGGCCTCTATCTCTTTGCCGTTCAGCGCTGTGCCAGCAGGTCGAGAAAGGTGAAAAACTCCGGGAACGAGATGGCTGCGGACTCCGCGCCCTGAATCTCGGTATCCCCGATGGCGCGCAGCGCGGCGATCGAGAACGCCATCGCGATGCGGTGGTCGCTACCCGAGTCGATCTGAGCGCCGTGAAGCTGCTGGTTGCCGGGGATGGTGAGGCCGTCTTCCTGCTCGGTCAGTTCGGCTCCCATAGCCTTGAGATTCTTTGCCACCAGCGCGATGCGGTCCGACTCCTTGATGCGCAGTTCCCTGGCGTCGCGGATGCGGATGCCGTCGCGGGTATAGGGAGCGATGGCGGCGATGACGGGAATCTCGTCGATGACCTGCGCGGAGAGCGCCCCGGCGATCTCGATGCCCTTGAAGCCGCCCGGAACGGTGTTCACCTGGATGGTGCCGATGAGTTCGCCGTGATGTTCTTCAACGTTGAGCACTTTAATCTTTCCGCCCAGCCCGGTGACGACGTCGAGCAGAGCGGCGCGTGTGGGATTCATGCCGATGGAGTCGAGAATAAGGTTCGAGTCGGGGAAGAGCAGCGCCGCGCACAGGAAGAACGCAGCCGAAGAGAGGTCGCCGGGAACGGTGGCGCCGATGGCCTTGAGCTTCTGCCCACCGGGGATGCTGAGCTTGTTGCCCTCTCGCCTGAGCGTCGCGCCAAAGGCCTGAAGCGCCTGTTCGGAGTGATCGCGGGTGCGGACCGACTCGTTGAGACTGGTGGTCCCCTCGGCCTGGAGCCCGGCGAAGAGCACGGCAGTCTTGACCTGCGCCGAGGGGATCGGCGTGTCGAAGTCGATGGCGGTCAGCGGACCGCCGATGATCGTCATCGGAGCATGTCCGCCCACGGCCCCGTCGCCGCCGGTGAGATGAATCTCCGCCCCCATCTGCGAAAGCGGCTTGCGGATGCGCTCCATGGGCCGCAGCGTCAGCGATTCGTCGCCGATCAACGTGAAGGTATGCGGATGCGGCGCGACCAGGCCAGCCAGCATGCGCATCGTTGAGCCGGAGTTGCCGCAGTCCAGCGAATGTTCCGGTTGGCGAAAGGCACCGGCAGTACCGGTGACTTCGATGGTCTTGTCCTCTTTTTTGACGACGGTCGCGCCGAGCGCCTCCATGCAGGCGAGCGAGGAGTGCGGATCGGCTCCGGTCGAGAAGTTGGAGAGGCGGGTCGTGCCTTCGGCGAGGCCGGCGAGCAGGGCGTAGCGGTGGGAGATGGACTTATCTCCAGGCAGGGTAAGCGAGCCTTGCAGGGTGCGGGCGGGACGAACGGTTTGAGTGGACATTTAGTTCTAGTTTAGGGCATCAGGCTTGCGCCGGGAACAGATACGCCTCCCCGTGGGTTGCAAGCCCGGATATCTGTCTTATCGCCGCGCGTTGATGGGATAGGTTTATGCCAGCACCGAGATCGGCTGAAACGATCTCTGTGCTTCCGGCTTTGCATCGACAGGCGAGGAGCTTTCGTCCTGAGTCGGTATGAAGACGCGGAAGACCGTCCCTCCCGTGTTCCCCCGGCCGGCCGCTCGGCTGCGCACGCGGATGTTTCCATGATGCTTCGCGATGATCTCATTGGAGATCCACAAGCCGAGACCCGTTCCGGTGATTCCCTTGGTGGAAAAGAACGGCTCGAAGATGCGGCTCAGTGTTGCCTCGTCCATGCCGGTGCCATTGTCGGACACTGTCACCGCGATGCCTCTTTTCCCCGATCGCCAGCTACGCGCGGACGCGGTGCGGAGCACAATATGTCCGCCGTTGGGAAGCGCGTCCATCGCGTTGCCGATCAGGTTGGCGAGCACCTGGCGTATCTCGCCGCCCTGGGAGACGATCGACGCGGTAGCCCGAAACTGGCGAACGACTTCAATCTGCTGGCCGTGCATGCGCGATTCCAGCAAGGCAAAGACGGTCTCAATCAGCTCATGCACATCGGTCTGCACGGAGTAGCTCGATCCCCGGTAAAAACGCAGCGTCTGCACGGTGATCTGAGCCACCCTGTCCAGTTCATTCTGCGCAAGCTGGATATAGCCGCGCGACTCCTCGGGAAGATCTGTCTGCGCGGCCAGAAAGAGGCAGTTGATGACCGCTTCGAGAGGGTTGTTGATCTCATGCGCTACCGAAGCGGCAAAACGCCCCGCCACGGCCAGCTTTTCGGTGCGGCGAAGAATCTCTTCGCTCTTCTTCTGCAAGGAGAGATCGGCGATGAAGGCAGCCATCTGGCGATCTTCGCTGTCGGCCGTCGGGTTTAAAAACGCGATTCCGATCAGGACGGTGATCTTCTCTCCGCTCATCGTCGTGCACACAGTCTCGAAGGGCTCTCCCGCCGAGAGTTCACGGCCGAGCGCGTCGCGCCGCGCCTCCGACAGCGACGGGCAGAGCCTGTCGAGCGTCAGCGCTCCCGACACGATGTCATTGGCCGAGCAATGAAGCAACAGCTCCATCGCGCGGTTGGCGTAGACAATTTGGCCACTGGCTTCGCTGATCAGCAAACCCAGCGGCATCGCCTCGACCAGCCGGTGAAATCGCGCCTCGCTGGCCAGCAGGGCGGCCTCGGCGGCCAGCTTGATGCGGCGGCCTGAAGCTTCTTTCAGTTCGCGCTCGATTGCCGGAACCAGCCGCGTCAGGTTCTGCTTGGCGACATAGTCGTGCGCCCCTGCCCGCATCGAATCGACCGCCGTCTCCTCCGAGACCGCGCCCGACATCATGATGAAGGGAATATCCAGTCCGGAGGCCTTCAACAATTGCAAAGCCTCGGGCCCGCTGAAGTTGGGCAGGTTGTAGTCAGCCAGCACGATATCCGGCAAGGCTTCCTTTTGTAGCGCAGCCCGCATCTCGTCAGCGGTCTCGACTCGAGTGATCCGCGGCACGAACCCATGACGGCTCAGATGCCTTTCCAGCAGGAAAGCGTCGTCGTCATTGTCTTCGACGAGAAGGACGTTCAAGTCGTGCGGTTCTAGTTCTGCGGTGGACATTCGTTCAGTACCAGCCAATACATTCCGAGCTGACGCGTTGCCTCCGCGAAGTCGCTGAAGTTGACCGGCTTGCGGATATAGCTGTTAACGCCCAACTGGTAGCTGCGAACCATATCGCGCTCTTCGTCCGACGAAGTAAGCACGACCACCGGCAGCAATTGGGTGCTGGTGCATTCGCGAATGCGGCGCAGCACCTCCAAACCATCAATCTTCGGCAGTTTCAGGTCAAGCAGGACAACCTGGGGGATCGGATTCTCGCCACACAGCAGAGCGATCGCCTCTTCGCCGTCGCGGGCGACACGAACCTCATTCGCGATATTCGACTTCTTCAGCGCGCGAATCGTCAGAAGTTCATGATCGGGATCGTCTTCGACCAGCAGGATGAGCTTGGAGCTGTCCGTCATGGGATTCATCCTAGCGTAAACCAGAAGGTTGCGCCATAATCGACCGCGCTGTCGGCCCAGATGCGTCCATGATGCCGATGCACGACACGCGCCACGGTGGCCAGGCCGATGCCCGAGCCCTTGAAATCCTTGTCCCCGTGCAGGCGGTTGAAGGCGTTGAACAGCTTATCGGCATAGTGCATGTCGAATCCCGCACCGTTGTCGCGGACGAACCACGCTTTTTGCTCTGGGGCCCAGCCAAAATCGACGACGGCCCGGGGGCGCTTCGAACTGAACTTGACGGCGTTTCCCAGCAGGTTTTCCAGGCCGATATGCAGCAGCCTCGGGTCGGCAAAGACGCGCAAGCCAGGCTCGATGTGGATGGTCAGGTCGACGGAGTGGTTCTGCTCCTTCAGGTCGGCAGCGATCGACTCTGCCATCTCGCTCAGGTCAAAGTCTTCTCGTACCAGTTCGGTGCGGGTAATGCGCGAAAGTTGTAACAGCGCGTCAATCAACAGTCCCATGCGCTGAACGGCGCTTCTCACCCGGCGGATGTAATCCTTGCCGGCGTCGTCCACCACTCCGGCATAATCTTCTTCGAGCGCCAGGCTGAAGCCGTCGATCGTGCGCAGAGGAGCCCGCAGATCGTGCGAGACCGAGTAGCTGAAGGCCTCCAGTTCGTGGTTGATCGTAACCAGTTCGGTGGTGCGAAGCTGCACCCGTTCCTCGAGCGTGGCATTGAGCGCTCGCACCTCGTCGGCACTCTTCTCCGCCTCTGCCCGGGCCACGGCCAATCGCTCCGCGTCCCGCTCCGAAGCCACCCGCATCTCCCGCTCGCGAACGAAATAACGAAGCATCAGGACAAGCAGAAGAAAGTCGAGGCAACTGGCCAGCGCGAGCGTGTAGCGCGCCTGGCGGCCGCTCGACTTCGTGGCGGCAGTGCGCTGTTCCAGAAGTCTATGTTGCTCCACCTCCATTCTGTCGGCGATGCGGCGCAGGTTGTCCATCGCCGCCTTGCCGTTTCCGCTCAGGATCAGCGCATGACTGCTATCGCTGCCTCCGCTGCGGCGTAGCTCGACGCCTCGCTCCAACAGGTCAAGCCGCCGATCGATCGCCGTCCGCATCTCCACGAGGTTTGCCTGCTGGGCAGGATCGTTCGAGGTGAGAGAGCGGAATAGGTCGAGATCTGCCGGCAGTTGCCGTCTTGCCGAGAGGTACGGCTCAAGATATTGCTCGTCGCCGGTAATAAGGTACCCCCGATTGCCAGTCTCGGCGTCCTTGACCAAACCCATGATGCGCTCTACCTGGTTGATCGATTGCCACGTGTGGTCCACCATCTGTTGACTGTCCGTCAGCGAGTCGATGGCCCGGATCGCGACCCAGGTGTTCAGGCCGACGACGACGAGAGCGGCGAGCAGCAGAACGGGAACGAATAGGTGGTTGACCTTGGTCTTCATGGTGTCGACTTATTCTACGTGCCGTCTGCGCCGCTGTTGACTACAGCCCTCGCTCCACCATCGCTACCAGCATCTGCCCGATCTCCTGTTTCTGCGCCGGTTCCAGACTGCGCAGCGGCCCGTCGATCATCAGCATCGCCAGCCCATGCACCGCGGACCAGGCCAGAAACTCTGCCCCCATCCGGCGTTCTGGCGGCAGAATCTTAGCCTCGACCATCTCGTCCAGCGCCGCCGTGAGCTGCTGAAAGGGAGTCAGCCCGCTCTCGCCTGCCGACGCCGGACTGGCTGCAAGCTCAAGATCGCCCGGAACAGAGAATGCTGTCCGAAACAGTCCCGGCTCAGCCTGCGCAAATCGAAGGTAGCCAGTCCCCACCGCGCATAGACGAGCGCGGGCTGCTGCCGAAGCATCCTTGCGGTCTCCCATGGCGGCCTGTTCCGCTTCCATTGCGCTTGCCAGCAGCGACATGGCGGCCTCCGATACGGCCTGCACCAGAGCCTGACGGTCGGCAAAGTGCCGGTACGCCGCATTGGGAACTACGCCTGCACGGCGAGTAACTTCCCGTAATACAACGGCATCGGGACCGCCAGCGCGCGCCAGTTCAAGGCCGGAGGAGACCAGGGCGCGATACAGATCGCCATGACGGTAGGTCGTTCTTTTGGGCCGCTTCGCCGGGGTCTTTGCCATGATGTGAATATTTAACTCTGATGTGGACAGGATACACAATTTTATGTCATTGTGTACGGTATCCACATTAGTGTGGCGCATCTCATATCTCATCCAAGCGGGGTTACAGCAAATGAAAATCCTTGTTGTCGTGGCGCGAATCCTGCTCGGCCTCATCTTCTTCGTTTTCGGCCTGAACGCCTTCGTTCCATTTATCCATGGGGCACCTCCCACCACTGGCTTTGCCGGAGCCTTCATCAGCGCTATGATCGGCTCGCACTTTGTCCTCTTTGTAGGGGCGTTCCAGTTGATCGGGGGCGTTCTCCTGCTGAGCAATCGCTTCCTGCCTTTGGGGCTGGCACTGCTGGCCCCGGTCATCGCAAACATCCTCGCGTATCACATTGCCATGCAACCCTCCGGCCTGCCGCCGGGAATCTTCGCCGCTGTGCTGTGGGCCTTCCTCGCATGGAAATTACGCGCCTACTTTGCTCCTCTCTTTGTTCAAAAGGCAGAGATGAGCTAAACAAGTCTCGAACACTCACCCAAATCTCAAAAAAGGAGCAACTCTATGAAACTGAATCCATATCTTTTGTTCGGCGGCAACTGTAAAGCGGCGTTCACGTTTTACGAGAAGCTGTTTGGCGGCAAGATCGAAATGATGATGACCCACGCGGATGCTCCGGCAGAGCATCAGGTGTCGGCGGAGTGGCGCGACAAGATCCTTCATGCGGCTCTGTCGTTCTCTGGCGGGATACTGATGGCGTCTGACGCTCCTCCGGGCCACTTTGAAAAGCCGCAGGGATTTTCCCTATCGATCGCGATCGACGACCCGGCGGAGGCCGAGCGCATCTTCAATGCGCTCTCGGAGAAGGGCAAGATAACGATGCCGTTCGGCCAGACCTTCTGGGCTTACCGCTTCGGCATGCTGACCGACCAGTTCGGCATCCCATGGATGATCAACTGCGAAAAGGCCGCGTAGTTTTTTGAAAGACGATGCCGCTGCCAGGGCTTACTCCCTGGTATCGGCATCATTCATGCAGGAGCATCGTTATCCGGCAACGAACTGGCGCTTCCGTAAGTCACCTTCCTCGGGTGACGAAAGAGTTGCACGGCAAAATGACAAAAAGGCGGGACGGGCAGTACACTCGTCCGGTCAGTTTTGACAGCGCGGTCGGCGTCATCTGCTGACATCGGAATTTCTGGGCTCTGTCGTTCCTTCTGTCCTTGGAGATGCGCAATGACGATGACAAAGTTGAGCGGCAGTCTTGCTGCTCTGTTGCTGGTTGCCTGTTCTGCCGCCGCCCACGCCGACTTTACCTATACCGAGACGACCCAGATCACGGGCGGCTCGATTCTCAAGATCATGAAGGTGGCAGGCGCTTTCAGTAAGGCGGCGCGCCAGGCCGGCGAACCCATCGTTTCGACGGTCATCGTCAAAGGCAACCGCATGACGCGAGTTGGGCCGCAGCGCACCGAGATCATCGACCTCGACGGCGAAACCATCACCAGCATCGACCACGAAAAACGGCAATACACCGTAATGACCTTCGAGCAGATGCGTCAGCAGATCGAAAAGGCCATGCAGAAGGCGAAGGAAGAGCAGAAGACAAAATCTCCCGAGCAGGACGCTGCTGCTTCAAATACGGACGTCAAATTCAACGTGCATGTGCGCGATACCGGAGCGACCAAAGATGTTGCCGGACTAAACGCGAATGAGTCGATCCTGACCATGGCGATGGATGCCACCGACAAGACAACAGGGCGGACCGGTTCGATGGCGATCACGAACGATCTCTGGCTCGCGCCTGAGATTTCCGGCTACGACGAAGTCAAGGACTTCTACCGCCGTTATGCCGAGAAGATGAAGATGGTCTTCACCGGTGCGCTCAACCCGGCCATGCTGGCGCAGTACCCGGGTGCGGGGCAGGGAATGGCCGACATGATGAAAGAGATGTCGAAGCTCAAGGGCGTTCCCGTGCTCCAGGTGATGCGCATGGGAACGACGGCCGATGGAGCGCCGCTGCCCGCAGCCTCCGAGGCTCCGCTTCCGGCGAGCGACGGTCCCGCCATGCCGAGCGCGGGCGATGTTGCCCAGGACGCCGCGCAACAATCGGCTGCCTCGGCGATTGCCAGCAAAATGGGCTCGCTGGGAGGGCTGGCCGGTGGTTTTGGCGGCTTTGGACATAAGAAAAAGAAGGCCGAACCGAAGCCGGACCCCGAGCCGGAACAGGCTGCCGCTCCTGCAACTGCGGCGGTGCTGATTGAATCGAACACACAACTGTCAGGCTTCTCGCAGGCGGCCGCGGACGAGTCCAAGTTCGATATTCCCGCCGGCTACAAGCAGGTTCAGCCGAAGAACCTTGACTAAAGATGGAAGCGGCAGAGACAGCGGCTATTTTTTGTTCTGGTTAACTGCGACAGCAGGCGCGGCCTCGTCTTCAAGCTCGTCCTCGACCCGGAGAAAGCGGCGGATGTAACGGAGCGGCTCGTCTGAAACGGCCAGCTCGCGCAGGTGGTAACGCCAGGCGTCGTCCCTTGTGCTGCGCCGCGTATAGGCCTTGCGCTTGACCGTGCCGATGGTTCCATCCGCCATCCTGCGCGTAAAGGTCTGCGTTGGGACCTGGAAGGTCATCAACTCGCCGCCCTTCCAAAAGGTCGAGGCGAACTCATGCGAGAACAGCAGCGCGTAGTAACGCTTCTCGGCGGAGACCATCTCGACCGCATGGTGCGAGTTCTGCCATGGCAGGCCAAGGCTGCCCGTGTACCACTTACGAAACTCAAACCCGTTGGCACGAGCCTGGCTGATCAGCAGTTGCAGCAGTTGAAACCTGGTCATAATGTCCGTTCAATTCAAACAGCGTTCGGCAACCTGACCGAAGTACAGGCGTCCAACTGTATAGTTTACGTTGACGGTACGTCCAATCCATAGAGGTGTGCTTTGCCTCTGCAACCCGAAGCCCCAAGTGACTTCCTGGAATCGATGACCCCAAAGCGACGCTCCATTGCAATTCTTATTCTTCTTGTGTTCGCCCTTGCCTCCGGTGCCGGCGCGCAGGCCTACCGTCCTGCCGATCATACCGACCCCATCAACCTCACGCCGCTCGTCCGCGAAGCCCGCAACCACTTCTACAATCTCGACTACGACGGCGCCTTGAGCCGGTTTGAGACCGTGATGAAGCAAAATCCGCAGAGTGCCATGGCCGTCGACTACGTGCTCACGACCGTCATCTTCCGCGAACTTTATCACCAGGATCTGCTCGACACCACCTATTATGCGCACGACAGTTTTCTCAGCTCCAAACGTGACGTTCCCGTGCCCGAGGCCACGCGCCAGCGCATCGAAGACCTAACCGACCACGCCATCGACCTCTGCGACAAGCAGATCGACGCCAACCCCCAGGATGCCAACGCTTACTTCGCTCGCGGCTACGCTCGTGGGATGCATGCAGCCTTTATTACCCTCGTGGACCACAGCTTCATCTCCGCCGCTCACCAGGGACTTTCGGCTCGCAACGACAGTGAGCGTGCCCTTAAGATCGATCCCGGTTATGCCGACGCAAAGATGGCCGTAGGCATTCAGCAGTTCGCCGTGGCCAGCCTGCCCCGCATCCTGCGCATTATGGTCGGCATCGCCGGAGTCAACGGCAATAAGGAAAAAGGACTTCAGTTGCTCCGCGAGTCCGCGGCGCACGGCATTGTTACTCCGATCGAATCGCGCACCGCTCTCTCTCTCTTCCTCCGCCACGACGCCCGTTATCCCGAGGCCCTCAAAGTGCAGCGCGGCCTCGCCGAAGAGTTTCCCCACGACTATCTCTTCCGTCTCGAAGTCGCCAATCTCACCAAGGACGAGGGCAACGGGCCTGCCGCCATCGCCGAGTACGAGGCTATTCTGGCCGACGCCCGCAAGCCCGGCTACTTCTTCGATCCGCGGCTCCACATGACCTACTTCGGACTCGCCGATACCCAGCGCGGGCAGAACGACATCGCCGATGCCGCGAAGAACTACCTTCAGGCCGCCGCGCAGCCCAGTTGCAGCGACTGGCTCCGCCGCCGCGCCCAGCTTAATGCCGGTCAGATGTTCGACCTGCTCCACAATCGTGCCGAAGCCATTAAGCAATACCAGCAGGCCAGCGCAGGCGGGGGAGACCAATCCCAGGCCGATGCCGCTCACAAGTACCTCAAAACCCCTTACACGGGCAAATAAAACGGCCGCGGGTGTGGCAAAATAGAGTTCGCTGCGATTAGAGCAATTCTCCTGTTGCCATGAAGTGGGAAATTCCGAGGAGTGCCGTTTTCCTTGAAAGAAAACGGCCAGAACTTCGAAGCTTCCCCCGTACACTGACAGGAGAATTACTTTCGCCGTCCTTTGGAGGACTCCCATGTTCTGTAGCCATTGCGGAAAGCCAATCGAATCGTCATCTCGCTTCTGTCCGGCCTGCGGAGCCACTGTTCCATCGGCCGCGTCACCTTTTACTGCCGACGCCTATCGCCCGGCCACTCCGTTGACCCGGCCTCGAGCCCCGCGCATGATCGCCGGAGTCTGCTCCGGGTTTGCGCTGCACTATGGCTGGGATCTCAACCTGGTTCGCGTCATCACCGCCCTGTTCATCATTCTTACCGGCGTCGGTGCCCTGGCCTATATCGCTGCCTGGATCATCATTCCCGAAGCCCCCTACGCGCTTCCTATAAAGAGCACCTAGTTTGTCCAAAAAAATCGCGCCGCAGCCAAGCCCTCGCCCCTTCGTCTATCGCAACCGCACCCTCCACTGCGACGGAGCCGATCTTTCCACCCTTGCGGTTGACCACGGCACGCCTCTCTATATCTACTCCGCGCAGCAGATCTCCGCTCGCTTTCAACTTTTCGAAAAAGCTTTTCAGGGTCAGCCTCATACCATCTGCTACGCCGTCAAAGCTAACTCGTCGCTGGCCATCCTGCGCCTGCTCGCCGAGCAGGGAGCAGGCTTCGACATCGTCTCCGGCGGTGAACTGGAGCGGGTCCGCAAGGCCCATAAAGCAGCTTTGTCCAGGGTCGTCTTCTCGGGCGTGGGCAAGCAGGTCTGGGAGATCGACGCCGCGCTCAAGGCCAACATCCTGCTCTTCAACGTCGAGTCGGAGGCCGAGTTATATTTGCTCGCCGCCCGTGCCGAATCTCTCCGCATCCGCGCCCGATTCGCTCTCCGCGTCAATCCCGACGTCTTCGCCGATACTCATCCCTACATCTCCACCGGCCTGAGCGAGCACAAGTTCGGCATCGACATCAAGGCCGCCCGCGAGATCTATCGCAAGGCGGCCAAGTTGAAGTGGCTCGATGCCGCGGGCGTCAGCGTCCATATCGGCTCGCAGATTCGCAAGGTCGATCCCTTTGCCGCGGCCACGGCTCGCGTCGCTGCCCTTATCGCCGACCTGAAGAAAGACGGTCATAACATTCGCTACATCGACGCCGGCGGCGGTCTCGGCATCGACTACGGAACCACCGCTTTCAACCCTGCGCAACAGGTCCAGAAGTATGCAGCTGCCCTGACCAAAGGCCTCGCCAGCGAATCCGCTCATCTTGTCATCGAACCGGGACGCTTTATCGTGGCCCAAGCCGGGGGGCTGCTCACTCGCGTCCTGTTCGTCAAGAAGAACGGCTCCAAGACCTTCGTCATCACCGATGCGGGGATGAACGACCTGATCCGGCCCTCGCTCTACCACGCTCACCACGAGATTCTTCCGGTCAAGCAGCCTCGGGCTGCGGCTGCCTCGATCACGGCGGACATTGTTGGCCCTGTCTGCGAGTCCGGCGATTTTTTCGCCCGCGACCGTGTGCTCTCCGCAGTCAAACCCGGTGATCTGGTGCTGATCCTCGATGCCGGAGCCTACGGCATGAGCCTGACCAGCAACTACAACACCCGCCCGCGCCCGGCCGAGGTTCTGGTCAGCGATGACAAGGTGAAACTGATCCGCCGTCGCGAGACGATGCGTGATCTTCTTGCTCCCGAAGTTCTGGGCTAGCAGCTTTTGTGTTGTCGAAGGACCGCTCGGGCAGTCGCGTGGAAGGCAGATGGTGGGCCGTCCACGGTAAAACCCTCGATATATCCGTAGGCTCGCGCTAAAGCCTTCATTGCAAAGAGGAGAGCGATCCGCGATCCGGACCTATTATTTAACTCTCTATTTCAATTATAGAGCGCGGGAGCTAACTCGTCGGCACTGCTGATGTTGCTTCGTATCTTATAGTTAGAGGACTTGGCGTCTTGACAACAGTCTCTGGCCGGGCTCTCAGGCAGGCAAAGAGCGGCGGTAACCGCCCGCTGCAATCTTATGAGGCCAACATGCTAAAATCGAACGTCGCGTGAGCGCGCCGATCGTCGCAGCCCCGCACAAAACCACGATTGAGGTAGTACATGTCCGGCCATTCAAAATGGGCCACCATCAAGCATAAGAAGGGCGCGCTCGACGCCAAGCGCGGCAAGATCTTCACCCGTCTGATCAAGGAAATCACCATCGCTGCCAAGACCGGCGGCGGAGGCGATCCGGACGGCAATCCCCGCCTGCGCGGCGCCATTGTCGCGGCCAAGGCCGAGAATATGCCGGCGGAGAACATCAAGCGGGCCATCCAGCGCGGCACCGGCGAGCTTGAAGGCGTCTCCTATGAGGAGATTACCTATGAAGGCTACGGTCCCGGCGGCGTGGCGCTGATCGTCGAAGTGCTGACCGACAACAAGAACCGAGCCGTCAGCGAGATTCGTCACGCCTTCAGCAAGAACGGCGGCAACCTCGGCGCGGAGGGTGCGGTCGCCTGGATGTTTACCACGAAGGGGGTCATCTCTGTTGCGAAGTCCGACGTCGGTGAAGATAAGCTCACCGAGATTGTGCTCGATGCCGGAGCCGAAGACCTGAGCGACCAGGGTGAGAGCTGGGAGGTCCTCTGCGACCCCAAGGACTTCGAGGCAGTCACCGAAGCGCTGAAGGCTGCCAAGATCACACCGGAGCACGCCGAGGTCACGAAGATCTCCTCGACCTATACCAAGCTCGAAGGCTCGCAGGCCAACGCTATGATCCGGCTGCTCGAAACTCTTGAAGATCTCGACGACACGCAAAACGTCTACTCCAACTTCGACATGGACGAAGCTACCGTGGCGAACGCCGGACAATAGCCCAAGCGGTCCATTACTGACAAGAGGCCGCCGGCGACGGCGGCCTTTCTTCTGTCCACAGAGCGTATTCACATATTCATCGGAGCTACATGAGCAAGAAACTTCGCGGCGTTGTAAAGCCTTCCGTCTGGGCACTGGCACTGGTGCTCTCCATTCACCTTGCCGCTGCACAGTCTCCAGCGGCAAATTCTGGTGCGAATCCCTTCCATGACGACTCGGTCAAGCGTCCGCTGGAACTGGGCGTTCTCGTCCAGAGCGGCGTCGGTTTGACGGAGGATCGCAACAGCTTCAAGTTTCTGATGGCCGGAGTTCATGCGGGGAAGGTTCTTACCGGCAACTTTCTGCCCGGCCCGCTCCACGGCAACTTCGAGTACGCCGTTGAAGCCTTCCCGTTCTGGCAGTCTTACACGCCGAAGTTTCAGCGCGCGCAGTGCAGGGCCGTCCCCGGCTCGCCCGATCTCTCCTGCACGCCGCTCTATACCGTCGGCGGCACGTTCTCCGGCGTCTCCATCACTCCCATCATCCTCCGCTGGAACTTTACCGGCAGCCGGCGCATCTCACCATGGATACAGGGCGCTGGAGGAGTTCTTTGGACCAACCACAAATACCCGGCTTTCGGAGGGCTCCCTCTCAGTCTCGCCAACGACGGTCCCAACTCAGATGCCAGCGTGTGGAACTTTACCCCGCAGATGGGCGTCGGGTTTCACTATTTCGTGCGCCCGCGTCGCTCGATCGATTTCAGCGCCAACGCAGTGCATATCTCTTCGGCCTCGCTCGGAGACAAGAACCCCGGTGTCAATGCCAGCGTCCAATTCTCTATCGGCTATACCTGGTGGAAGTAAGACGGCCCTATGAACTCTGACGCCATCATCGAGTGTGTACCAAACTTTTCAGAAGGAACTGACGAGGCAAAGGTCGGCAGGATCGTCGCTGCGATGCAGCTCGAAGGCGTCAGCCTTCTCGACTGGTCGCTCGACAGGGCTCACAACCGTTCCGTTGTCACTATTGCGGGGCCACCGGCAGCGGTGATCGCGGCGGCCGTCAAATCGGTCGGCAAAGCAGCGGAACTGATTAACCTCACCAAGCAGAAAGGCGTCCATCCCCGCATCGGCGCTGCGGACGTTGTTCCCTTCATCCCGGTCAGCGGCATCTCGATGGCGGAGTGCGCGGTTCTGGCGCGGCAGGCGGGGCTGTTGATCTGGCGGACCTACGGCGTTCCGGTTTACTTCTACGGCGCTGCTGCCGCCCGGCCCGACCGCGTCCAGCTTGAAGATGTGCGCCGAGGCCAGTTCGAAGGCCTGCGCGAGGCTGTCCGTCGCGAGGCCGCCCGCCGCCCCGATATCGGTGGCCCCGAACTTCACGAAACTGCCGGGGCATCGGTAGTTGGAGCACGCAGCTTTCTCATCGCGTACAACATTCATCTCCACCAGCCGGATATCTCGGCGGCTCGCGCTATCGCCCGTGAGATTCGCGCCTCCAACGGAGGTCTCCAGGGCGTCAAGGCCATCGGCGTCGTCGCGAACGGCCGCGCGCAGGTGAGTATGAACATCACCGATTTCCGTGCCACGCCGATGCGCCAGATTCATTCGACGGTTGAGCATCTCGCCCAGGGGCACGGCGTCCTCATCGACGATGCCGAGTTGATCGGCCTCATCCCCGAGGAGGCCTACGAGCCCGATTCAGAGTGGGTCAGCCAGATCACGGGCTTCGATCCCGCTCTCAAGGTTCTGGAGCGCCGCCTGGAGCAGCCTCTCGCCTGGCCTGCCGACTGATGTAAAGTGAAAGTGTGCAGGTGCAAGGTCTCGGCCTTGTTAAACGGGAAGCCGGTGAGATTCCGGCACTGACTCGCAGCGGTGATGGGAACGAACAACGCACGGCCTCGGGCCACGCACTGTTCTCGAAGAGAATGGGAAGCGGCGTTCAGTAGGTAGCCCAAAGTCCGAAGACCGGCCCGCCGCCACCACCGCGGAAGAGGCCTTGTGCCTCCCACCGCGGCTGCGCTGAAGGACGCCGATCTCGAGTCTGGATCGAGCTGCCAAAGCCCCTTGTCTTTGCCACGGCAAGATAAGCGGGAACTGCGCACGGGTGGTTCCTTCGTTTCACAGGAGAGGAACCCGAATGTCATCAACGTCATCGCCTTCACCATTCACCGCAAACCTGGGATATCCCCGCATCGGCCGTCATCGTGAGTTGAAGTTCGCGCTCGAAGATTTCTGGCGTGGCAGCCTTGCAGAAGCAGATCTGCTGGCAACGGCAAAGACCTTGAGGCAGCAGAACTGGCAACTGCAAAAAGACGCCGGTCTCGACGTCATCCCCAGCAATGACTTTTCGTTCTACGATCAGGTGCTCGACGCGATGGTTCTGGTCGGAGCAACGCCAGCGCGCTTCGGCTCCGGACCGGTCACGCTTGCCCGCTACTTTCAGATGGCTCGCAACAGCAACGAACAGACCGCCATGGAGATGACCAAGTGGTTCGATACCAACTATCACTATCTCGTTCCCGAGTGGAGCGACGATCTCGCCTTCACGCCCGACACGACCAAGCTGCTTGCCGAGTTTGCCGAGGCCAAAGAGCTTGGTGTGGTTACGAGGCCGGTGCTGATCGGTCCGATCACCTTGCTGCTGCTGGGCAAGGCGGTCGATAACATCGACCCTCTCGACCTGTTACCGCGGCTTCTTGCGACCTATCGCAAGGTGCTCGGCGACCTTGTCGAGGCTGGAGCTGAATGGGTGCAGATCGATGAGCCTGCGCTTATCATCGATCTTCCCGCGGGCTATGCGGAGGCTTTCCGCGCGGCGTATGCGGAGTTTTCCGGCATTCCGCTGAAGCTGATGCTGACGACCTACTTCGGTGGTCTTGGCGATAATTTAGAACTCGCATGCTCGCTGGGTACGGCGGGGTTGCACATCGACGCCGTCCGCGCTCCGGGGCAGGTGGCCGCAGTCGTCGGCAAGTTACAGCCGCGGCAGATGCTTAGCCTTGGCTGCATCGACGGGCGCAACATCTGGATTGCCGATCTTGACGCGCTGCAGAAGGTGATTGCTCCTGTCATCGCGAAGATCGGTGCAGAGCGGGTGCAGCTTGCACCATCCTGTTCACTGCTGCATGTTCCTTATGACACTGCCGACGAAGATAAGTTGGACCTGCGCGTCCGTAGCTGGCTCAGCTTCGCTCAGCAGAAGGTAGAAGAACTTGTTCAGCTGGCAAAGGGACCGGAGGCTGCTGCCGAGGTATTTGCAGAAAACCGCCACCGTCATCAGGACCGCCTTGCAGCGGAGAGCAGCACCAACAAAGCAGTGCGCCAGCGACTGACGACTCTGGGCGACGCGGACTTTCGGCGTACATCCGCTTACAGGAAGCGCGTAGGCGTTCAGCGCGAGGAGCTTGGGCTGCCGCTTCTGCCAACGACGACCATCGGCTCGTTTCCGCAGACGCAGGATATTCGCAAGCAGAGAGCGGCGCACAAGAAGGGCACGATCTCCGCTGCGGTGTACAACGATTTCCTGAAGCAGAAGACCGAGGAGTGCATTCGCCGGCAGGAGGAGATCGGGCTCGATGTTCTTGTGCATGGCGAGTTCGAGCGCAACGATATGGTCGAATACTTCGGCGAGCATCTTGCCGGGTTCGCCTTCACCTCCAACGGCTGGGTGCAGAGTTACGGCTCGCGCTGCGTCAAGCCTCCCATCATCTATGGCGATGTCTCCCGCGCTCGCGCGATTACGGTGGAGTGGAGCAGCTACGCCAGTTCGCTCACCAAGCGGCCGATGAAGGGGATGCTGACCGGTCCCATCACCATCCTGCAATGGTCGTTCGTCCGCAACGATATTCCCGAGCGGGAGGTGGCATGGCAACTGGCGCTTGCGCTTCGGGATGAGGTTCAGGATCTGGAGGCGGCGGGCATTCGCATCATCCAGGTGGACGAGCCTGCGCTGCGCGAAGGGCTGCCGCTGCGCCGGTCCGACTGGCCGGAGTATCTGGACTGGTCGGTCAAAGCGTTTCGGCTGGCGACCTCGGGCGTAAAGGACGGCACCCAGATTCATACCCACATGTGCTACTGCCAGTTCGAGGACATTCTGCCGTCGATCGCGGCGCTCGATGCCGACGTGATCTCGATGGAGACGGCCCGCTCGCGGATGGAGATGCTGCACGCGTTCAAGCGGCATGGTTATCCGAACGAGATCGGCCCCGGTATCTATGACATTCATTCGCCGCGAGTTCCGGCGAAGGAGGAGATGGTGGGGCTGCTGCGGCTCGCTCTCGACGTGCTTCGTCCGGAACAGGTTTGGGTCAACCCGGACTGCGGTCTCAAGACAAGAGCGTGGCCGGAGACGATCGAAGCGCTTACGAATCTTTGTCAGGCCGCCGCCGAGGTGCGCGCCGGTTTCGCCAAATAAAAGGCGCGTCATCGAGGTCCGGAGATTTGTTCGGGCCTCGGTGCCGCAGAAGCATCCATTTTGCAGGTTTAGCGCAACCTTCCTTCTTTCTGTACGTCCTAAGTGGGAGCCCGGTTTACTTGCTTCTCGCCGTGTTTCACGGAAGAATAGAAGGGTTAGAGTGTTTTTCTCGTATTGCAGCGTGGACGTGTTTCGGGAAACGCCGTTTCCCGATGAGAAGCGGCAAAAGATATCCCGCACTCTGTCTGTATACACAGAAAAATACCCTGACCGTAAAACCGGCAGCTAAGGAGCTTTTCATTGCGCATCCAGTACCGTCACCTCCTCCCCATCGCAGTTCTGGCGCTCTCCGCTACGTTTTCGCAGGCGGCTGAGCTTTCCAGCGACGGCAAGGCTGCCATTCCCAGAGACGTTCAGCAACTGATCGTCGTCGACTATCGCGCTATGCAGAACTCGACCGCGGCGATGGACCTCAAGGAGCGGGTTCTGCCGCCGGAGCTGAAGCGTCTGGAGACTGCGCTGAAGAACGCCAAGCTGAATGTCGACAAGGATGCTGACGTGCTCGCCTTCGCCGCCTTTCGTGATTCGGGCGCGGAGGGAACCAAGATCGTCGGCATCGCGCAGGGACAGTTTCAGACGCAGGCCATCCTCGCCGGCTTTGCCAAGAGCAAGACCAAGCCCCTGGTCGTTCGCAACAACAACATCTATCCCATGGGCTCGGCCGGGATGAGCGTTGCCTTCCTGAACCAGACGACGATGGTCTTTGGCGACCGGTCGGCGGTGAAATCGGCGCTCGATGCCCGCGACGGCATCATCCCCAATTTTCTCTCTAACGGAGAGATGGTCAACGAGATGAAGGCGGTGGACCAGCGCGCCATCTGGAGCCTGCTCGATGCCAAGGGGACCCAGACGATGATGAAGAGCGTCCTGGGTGATGCGGCGCAACTGACCGATTACGACACCGTCCGCAACCGCATGAAGAGTTCGCGCTACACCATGGACTTCGACAACGGCGTCAAGTTCGATCTGGCCGTGGTCATGTCCGACACGCTGACCGCTGCCACCTGCGCCACGTTGATGAAGGGCATGGTCATCATGAAGAAGACCTCAGGCTCTCCGCTGGAGAAAACGGCGCTTGACCGGACGACGATCGACTCCAACTCCGGAACTCTGACGGTGGACTACTCTTCCTCCGACAGCGAGTTTGCCAGCTTGCTGACCTCGTCGTTGTTCCAGTCTGTCGTTAAGTAATCAGTCTATGTCATAGAAAACAAATAGTTATCTTCGAAAAGGCTCAGCCATCGCGGCTGGGCCTTTTCCATGACGGGGCAGTGGACCTCGCAGAGATAAGGGGACGTTTGAATCTTTTCCTTGATGTGAAGCATCTTTATATCAAGCTATGTCAAAACGTGAACATCTCGAAACTGAAACCGACACCAGCGGGGTACATCTCTGGCTGGTTCTCTGGAAGGCGACTCGCTCGCTGGAGGCTCATGCGCACAGGAACATCCAGGGGTTCGGCATGGGGCAGAGCGATTTTGGGGTTCTCGAAGCGCTGCTGCACCGAGGGCCGTTGAGCGTAAAGGAGCTGGGAGCGAAGGTGCTGCTGACCAGCGGCTCCATGACGGCTGCCGTGGATCGGCTGGCCGATCGCGGACTGGTGGCACGGCAGGACGATGCGCACGATCGCCGGTCGCGGATTATTCACCTGACCGATGCCGGGAGGGAGTTGATCGAGAAGGCGTTTGCCGAGCATTGTGTCGCGATGGAAAAAGCCGTGGAAGGGTTTCCGGCGGAGGAGCGTTCGGTGCTGCTTCGTTCTCTGCGCCGGCTAGGGCGGACGGCAGAAGACAGATTTTGAGGTTGATAGAGGGAAGTTGGCGTTTGAAAGACGCCGGAAGGAGTAGATCATGGCAGGACAGAAAAAAGTGCTGGGCACATACGGTGCAGGATCGAACCACTGGGTGGGAGACGGCTTCCCGGTAAGAAATCTCTTCCCGTCGAACGGCCTCGAAGCAGAGGTCAACCCGTTTCTGATGCTCGACTATGCAGGACCGACACTGTTCAAACCGTCGGGCAAGACTCCCGGCGTCGGTCAGCATCCGCACCGCGGCTTCGAGACGGTCACGATTGCCTATCAGGGAGCGGTTGCGCATCGCGATTCTTCGGGAAATGCGGGCGTCATCTATCCCGGCGACGTGCAGTGGATGACGGCGGCCTCGGGAGTGGTGCATGAAGAGATGCACGAGCAGGAGTTCGCGCGGAAGGGCGGAATCTTCGAGATGGTGCAGCTTTGGGTGAACCTGCCCAAGGCCGACAAGATGTCGAAGCCGGGCTATCAGGCGATTACAAAAGAGCAGATTCCGGTGGTGAAGTTTGCCTCCGGCGGACATGCCCGCGTGATCGCCGGTGAGCTGAACGGGACGAGAGGACCCGCTCATACCTTTACCGAGATCAACGTGTTTGACGTGATTTTGAAGGCGGGCGAGCGCGTCGAGATCGCTCTGCCGGAAGGTCACCAGGCGGCGATTGTACTCAGGAAGGGCGATGTTTCGCTCAATGGCGGGAGCGCCCTGACCGGCGAAGCGCGGATTGCGACGCTGGGCGTATCGGGAGCGAGCGTCACCATCGAAGCGAAACAGGACTCGACTCTGCTTGTACTGAGTGGAGAACCGATCAACGAACCCGTCGCCAGCTATGGGCCGTTCGTGATGAATACTCGCGAAGAGCTGGTGCAGGCGATGGAGGACTACAAGGCAGGGAAGATGGGGCGGTTGCAGTAAGGATTGCCTGAATGAAAGCGACTGCGGATGACACGGATCAGCATGGAGGAGGGATGGTTTGGCTCGTGCTGATCGGTGTTATCCGTGGTCAATTTTAAAATTGCATTTAGGACAAGGTCTGATTAAGACTCGGGAGATGCCCTCAGCGGCTAAAGCCGCATTGCCGGCAAGTCACTTAAGGCATCCTTCGGCTTCGCTCAGGACAGGCTCTGAAGTCGTGCCCTTAACAGAACCGGACTTAATCAGAGGTTCCTTAGAAGGCCAACAGGATACCGAAGACGTTGCCTTGAAAGGAATAGGTGCGGCTGAACTTCGTGCCGAACTTGCCTTCAAGGCCGATGAGTCCTTCGCGCGTCACCGCGGGAACGGAGATCAGACAGGACGCCTGCGGGTGTTCGAGCTTGTTCTTCCACCCGCCGGCGATCATGTTGCACAGCTCGCCGATGGCGTCGTCGACCATGGGATCGCAGGGCTGGGAGACGGCGCCCAGCAGCGCCTCAGCGGTGACCTCGGCGGTAGCCTGGCTGGCGTAGAGGATGCATTCGCCGGTGATGGCGCCCGTGAACTGGATGCGCGCCATGATTCTGCCGTCGACGATGGTGACGTCTCCGTCGAGCGGGTCGCAGCTTCGCTCGAGCATCATCTCGAAGACCTCGGAGACGGCGGTGTCGAGGCGGTTCACGATTTCATTCTGCGGAGTAGCGTTTTCGGTTGCCGGCATGGGGCCTCATAGTGGTTCTGAATTTGGATTAGGGGTTACGTTCGCGGCGCGAATTTTCAGATCTTCTTTATTTCAGGCGACACGCAGCAGGGGCAGAACGCGGGCCTTCACCTGTTCGGCGGTGAAAGGCTTGCAGATATAGCCCTGCGCTCCGGCAGAGATGGCCCGAAGGACCAGCGGCTCGCTGCCTTCGGTCGTGATCATGACGACGGGGACGCCGACTGCGAGCTTCTCGTCGCGGCGCTGCTCCAGAAACTGGAGGCCGTCCATGATGGGCATGTTGATGTCGCTGAGGATCAGGGACAGCGGATGGGGCTTGCCGCCATCGTCGCGCAGGGCCTGGAGTGCTTCCTCGCCGTTTGAGGCCTGCAGGACCTCAGTCAGTTCGAGCCCGGCCTGGCGCAGCGCCCGTTCGATCACCTTCCTCATCACTGCCGAGTCATCAATAATTAAAGCTCGCAACCCACCCTCCGGTCTTCTGTGTCGATCTCTAGCCTGTATCGGCGGTCTGTCGGCAATCTTGAGCAGCGTGATTAACGTCTTCTAACCGATTGCCTTCCTGCTTCGGCCACCGACCTGCATCAGCACTGGCATGGACAGCGGCTTATATGCGGCATATACGGGGTTGCTGGCGCGCACACAGGCGCTCGATACCGCAGCCAACAACCTGGCAAACGCGGGAACGAACGGCTTTCGGGCACAGCGCGACTACTTCAGCGGCGTGCTGGCCGGGGGCATGGACCAGGATGCCTCGGCTGGCGTGTCGCAGGTAGGCCAGTCAGTCAATGGCTTCGGCATTCTGGGCGGCGACCTGCTCGACATGGGACAGGGGCAACTGGCGACGACCGGCAATCCTCTGGACTTCGCCTTGCAAGGGCAGGGATTCTTTGCGATTCAGACGAAGAACGGCATTCGCTATACGCGTGATGGAGCTTTTTTGCGGTCGTCCACCGGTGTGCTTGAGACCGGCCAGGGGGAACCGGTGCTCGATGTCAACCAGAAGGCAATCACGATCCCGACTGGAGAGGTGCATGTAGGGCCGGACGGAAACATCTCGGTTACGACTCCCGATGGCACGGCACTGGTGGGGCAGGTGGGCGTCTTCGATTTTGCCGACAGGAGTGCGCTGATCGCCGAGGGAACGAATCGTTTTGCGGCAGACGGCGTGAAGCCGGTCGCGAGCGATGCCACCGTGGTTCAGGGATCGGTCGAGGGATCGAACGAGGACGCCATTCACGGCACGATGCAACTGGTCCTGGTGCAGAGGCAGGCGGAGATGATGCAGAAGGCGCTAAGCGTCTTCGATAACAGTTTCGACAAGGTTGCGGCGGAAGATCTGCCGCGCGTATGACAAATCCATTGAGTGCCCCTGCTTCTTTAAGCACGGGGCGCTCGATCAACTTGAAGGGACGGAACCGGCGATGATTCGTGCGTTATATACGGCGGCGAGCGGCATGAGCGCGCAGCAGGCCAACCTGGATACGGTGGCGAACAATCTGGCCAACTCGGCGACCGCCGGCTTCCGCGAGCGACGATTGCAGTTTGAGGACATGATCTATCAGAACGTAATCGTTCCGGGGTCGCCCGAGAGTCCGCAGACGGACTCGGCGGGATTGCAGATTGGGCTGGGAACGAAGTCGGCGGCAGCCGAGATGATCATGAAGCAGGGAGACTTCAACAATACCTCGAATCCGTTGGACGTCGCGATTCAAGGGACGGGCTTCTTCCAGATATCGCGGCCGGATGGAACGCTGGCTTATACCCGAGCGGGCAACTTTCATCTGACCAACCAGGGGATGCTGGTGACTTCGGAGGGAGACACGCTGCTGCCCGCGATCTCGATTCCATCGAATGCGACCGACATCACCATCTCGCAATATGGTGTGGTCTCGGCGAAGATTCCCGGACAGACGACGCCGGCGCAGTTGGGAACGATTCAACTGGCGACCTTCGCCAATCCGGGTGGGTTGAACTCGATTGGCGGAAATTTACTGACGCAGACGGAGGCATCGGGCAATCCCATTACCGACACGCCGGGCGGAACCAGCGGGATGGGCACGCTACAGCAGGGATATCTCGAAAACTCGAATGTCGATGTGGTCGCCGAGTTCGTGCAAATGATCCTGGCGCAGCGCGCCTATGAGAGCAACTCCAAGGTAGTTCATGTCGCCGACGACATGTATTCGCAGATCAACGGGCTGATTCGATAGGGGAGCCATGAGCAAGAACCATAACTCGTGGAGTAGAGCTTTCTTCTGCTGGACGGCAGCGCTGATCCTGCCGTGTTCGACGCATGTCTCCTTCGCGCAGACCGGTTGCGCAAAGACTCCGGCTGCTGCGATGCAACGGTTCCGGGCGGCCTCTTCGGTACCCGCGAATACGGAAGGCCCGGGGTATCGCGTGACAGGGATTCGCCCGGACCCCGTGCTGGGACAGACCTGGGTGAGCATCGCAAACTGCGAGCATCCAGACTGGCCTGAGGCCTCGTTTCGCGTGGAGGGATTCGACGGCGTATCGTCGCGGCGGGTGGAGAGGGCGCGGGCAGATCTGTTTCCCTCGGTCCCGGTGGTCCGCGCAGGAGATATTGTTCGGCTCTGGCGGCAGGAAGATCTGCTGCGCATTGAAGTCACCGGAGTCGCGGAGCAAAGCGGCGGCATCGGCAAGATGATCCGGGTGCGGTTGTTGCGGCGAAGCATGGATGACGGACCGAAGGACGAAGAGTTGACGGGCATCGTTCGCGGGCCGTCGGATGTGGAGATGTTGCCATGAACCATCCCGGATGGACCGGCTTGAGCGGGAGTGAGAGGCCGTGGGTGGGCGTGGGTAAGGGGCTGATCGCGTCGACACCGCTGAGCCCGCGTCCGCGGAAGAGCGGAGGAATGGGGCCATTTGTTGCCGGTGTAGTCGTCACGCTACTGTTGCTGCTAGCTGCTTGTTGCGTCCATGCGCAGGTACATGCGTTGAAGAAGGTGATGGAGCCAAAGCCAAATGTGGCGGAGGCCTCGCTGGACTCTTATCTGGAACGGGTACGGGCGGCAAACTCGAATGGCCAGCCGGAGCCGGGATCGATCTGGTCCGATAGCGGGCGGCTGACGCGCATGAACGCGGATGTGCGCGCGATGCGGCCGCACGATCTGATCTCGGTGGTGGTGGAAGAAAATCTTGCCGCATCGACGGATGGGACGGTGAAGAATACGCGGGCGTCGAACGCGACCTCGGGGATCTCCGGCCTAATCGGGACGCTGCACGCGGCCAACGCGCTGCAGAATCTGATTACCCAGAATTCGGCGGCGGGCCTGAATGCGCAGGGAACAAGCGCGACCAACTCCAGCCTGAGCACGGTCTTCGGCGGGCAGGTGGTTGCTGTGCTCCCCAATGGAATTCTTGTAATCGAGGCGGCGCGACAGGTCGAGTTCAGCCAGCAGACACAGACGATCATCCTACGCGGACTGGTGCGGCCAGAAGATATCTCACAACAGAACCAGGTGCTTTCAACCGCTATCTCAAGCCTTGAGCTTGAGGTGACAGGGAAGGGAATTATCAACGACTATACCCATCGCCAGAATGCGCTCGTACGGCTTCTGCAACGGATATTGGTTTTCTAGTGGAGGCTCTGTGACGGTTGAGATGAGGGGATGGATGCGGCGACGGAGAGCCGGAGAAAAGCTGGTTTGCGGGGGGATACTGCTGGCGGGGATGCTGACGCTGACGGGTGTGGGATTTGCAGCGGATGCTCCGGCGGCGACACAGCGCGAGGCGCGGGTCAAGGACATCGCCTCGATTGAGGGGATTCGCGACAATCAACTGGTGGGCTACGGGATCGTGGTGGGGTTGCAGGGGACCGGCGATACCCAGCAGACGACCTTTCCCACACAGACGCTGGCGGCGACACTGCTGCGCATGGGCGTCAGCGTGCCCGCGACGTCGATCCGTGTACAGAATCTGGCAGCTGTGTTTGTGGCGGCGACGCTGCCGCCGTTTTCGCGGCCGGGTACAAAGCTCGATGTCACGGTCTCTTCCGCGGGAGACGCGAGGAGTCTCGAAGGCGGCTTGCTCCTGATGACTCCGCTCTATGGCGCGGACGGCAAGATCTATGCGCAGGCGCAGGGGCCGCTGGTGGTGGGTGGATACTCTGTCAGCGTGAATGGGAATACCAGGCAGTACAACCATCCCAATACGGCGCGAGTTCCGTTTGGAGCGATGGTGGAGCGCGGGGTGCCGCTCGATCTTGAGGGGAAGAACAAGTTTTCACTGCTGTTGAACGACGCGGACTTTCGGACTGCGGAGGCGGTATCGCAGGCGATCAATCATGAACTGGGCCGGACGGTCGCTCATGCGCTCGACAGCAGGGAGATCGATCTTGCGGTGATGCAGGGAGAGGATGTTCCTGCGCTGCTTGCGCAGGTGGAGTCGGTCGAGGTGCCGGTCTTTCCACGGGCCAAGGTGGTGGTCAACGAGCGGACGGGGACGGTCGTGATCGGAGGGACCGTGGTTCTGCAACCGGTTTCGATCCTGCACGGCGGGCTGGCGATCAATGTGGTGAGCCAGTTCGAGGTATCGCAGCCGAATCCATTTTCTTCGGGATCGACCCAGGTGGTGCAGCAGACGCAGGTCAATGCGCGGGATAAACCGGTCAGCCGTATCGAACTCAAGCAGGGCGCGACCGTGGATGACCTGGTACGGAGCCTGCAGACCATTGGGGCTTCGGCGCGCGACGTGATCTCGATTTTGCAGGCGATGAAGTCCGCGGGCGCACTCGAAGCGGAGATTGAGGTGCTATGAAGATATTGCCGAATACAACGACCCAAGCGGCTCCCGCGATAGCGGCGGCGAAGCAGGCCAAACTGGTTCAGGCTGCCCAGCAGTTTGAAGCGATGCTGCTGCAGCAGATGCTGAAGCCCATGCGCTCGGGGCAGGATAGCTGGGGCGGCGATGGCGGCGGCAGCCTCGATAGCTCCGGGAACTCTGGCAGTTCGGATAGCTCCATGGACACGATCAGCAGCTTTGGAACCGAGGCCGTGGCCACTGCTATCTCCAAAGGTGGAGGATTTGGCATTGCCAAACAGGTGATTCGGCAGGTCACGCTTGAACATCAGCGCAATACGGAAAAAGAAGCAACCGGGTACTAAAGTTTGCCGGAGATGCGCCGATCTATTCATGTAGATGGAGGGAACTATGAGTTACACCAATGGAGTTGGGGGCTTGCAACAGCTACTCAGCTCGATGACATCCAAGGCGACGCAACCGGCGGAACCGGCAAGCCTGCCGCGCCAGAGCGGTGCTGCGGCTGCGCATTCGAGCGGAGAGAACCGCGTCGACCAGACGAGTCTGAGTTCTGCGAGCGGGTTGATCGCGCACGCTCTCGAAGGCTCCGATGTCCGGACGGAGAAGGTAACTGCTTTGCAACAGGCCATTGCTTCGGGAAGCTATCGTGTGTCGTCGGCAGATGTGGCCGACAAGATGATTCCGTCCCTGTTGGAGTAACGATGGCAAGCGATCACGCCCTTGTGGAAGTTATGGACGAGACCATCAGCGCGCTTCGTGTGCTGGATCTAAATCGGCTTGAAACGCTGGAGCGACGGATCGCCGTATTGGCCGGCGTGAGGCTTGTTGTCGATCAGTCAGGGATGGATTTGATTCGGACTAAAAGAGATGTACTCGAAGGTGTCCTGCACAATAGCGCATCGAATCTGAGCGCACTTAACCGCCTGTACGGAAGAGATACGAGAGACCGATGGGAACACTCAGCTCGTTGATGGACCTATCCCGCGAGGCGTTGATGGCAGACCAGGCCGCGCTCAATGTAACCGCAGGCAATGTGGCGAACCAGAATACGCCGGGCTACACGCGACAGGTCGTAAGCTGGCAGCAGACCGATGCCGTGACCCTGAGCGGACAGGTCTACAGCACGGGGATTACCTCCACGGCACTATCGCAGCGGAGCCGGATTCTGGAGCAGCGGGTACAGCAGCAGACCCAGACGCATGCCCAGAGCGGCGCGCTCGAATCGGCGTTGCAGCAGGTGGAGAATATCTTCGGCCTGACCTCGTCGGCGACGTCGGTCAGTCTGACGGCGCTGGGCTCGGCAACCGATGCCTTCTTCAACTCGTTTTCAGCGCTCGAAGCCAACCCGTCCGATGCGGCGACGCGGCAGGGCGTACTGGCGGCAGCGAACAATCTGGTGTCCGTCTTCAACTCCTCCGCGAGCCAGCTTGCGCAGGTAGCGTCGGGACTGAACCGGCAGATTGTGAGTGTCACCGGACAGATCAACACCTTGACGGCGACGATCGCATCGCTGAACCGGCAGATTGCTCATACCGATCCGCAGACCGATGCTGGCGTGCTCGAAGATCAGCGGCAGTATGCCATCACGCAGTTGTCACAGTATGTCGGCCTGGATCAGATGACGACGGAGGCAAACGGCATTACGCTGACGACCTCGAACGGCGCACTGCTGGTGAGCGGTAGCCAGTCCTATGCGATGAACACGACACTGGCGGCGGGGACCATTCATGTGCTTGCCGGAGGTGGCGGGCAGGATGTGACCTCCGGACTGACGGGTGGGCAACTGGGCGGAATTCTTGAGGCGAGAGATCAGAAGCTGCCGGGATATGCGAGCGCGCTCGATAGCCTTGCCTATGGAATCGGGACTGCGGTGAATGCGCAGAATGCGCTGGGAGTGGATGGCAGTGGCAACCCGGGCACGGCGATCTTCACTCTTCCTCCCACCGCGGCGGGCGCGGCGGCATCGATCCAGGTGGCGACGAGCGATCCCCAGGCAGTTGCGGTGGCTGCTCCCGGTGAAGGATCGGCGGGCAACAGCAATGCGATTGCGCTGGCAGAGCTTGCGACGGCAAACCTTGTGGGAACACAGACGGCAACAGGATTTCTGGCCTCGTTTCTCGGCCAGATCGGCAACGACACGGCTGGAGCGGCTACAAATAACACAGTGCAGCAGGCCACGCTGACGCAGCTTACAAGCCAGAGGAATGCGCTTTCGGGAGTCTCGCTGGACGAGGAAGCATCGAATCTGACGCAGTATCAGCGCTCGTATGAGGCGGCGGCGAAGGTCTTTTCGATCGTCAATACGATTATGGCGAGCGCACTTAATCTCGGCGTGGAGACGACGGTTGCGTAGAGTGGTAGCTAGAACGGGCCTTCTCCAGATGTAGCCTTGGCGGTGCGAGCAAGGCGCAGATTCCCTTCGGGAATGACAAACAAAGGCTTTGGCTGAATTAATGGCGGCTTCAAATATCAGATCAGGAGCGTTCGATGAGAGTCGATCCGAATTATGTCAGCAATCTCGCTTCAGCGCTTGACCAATCCACCAGCGCCGAGGCCGCGCTTACTAACCAGCTTTCGAGCGGGCTGCGGGTCACGTCATTACAGGACGATCCGGCGGCGGTGGCGCAGAGTACCTTGATGGCAAGCTCGATTGCCAAAGACGACACCTTCGTCCAGACGGCCGCGGGGCAGGCATCCTTGTTGCAGGTTGCCGATTCGACGTTGGGCGAAGTCGTGACGCAGGTGACCTCCGCTCTGTCGCTGGCGGTGCAGGGAAGCAATGGAACGATGAACGCTGCGAACCTCGCCACCATCACGGCGCAGTTGGGCGGCATTCGCGATCAAGTCCTGTCGCTGGCGAACACAAGTTATCTGGGGCAGGCACTCTTTGCCGGCAGCCAGGGGTCGGTTACGCCTTTTACGCTCGATACCTCGACCGTTCCCGCTACTACGATCTATGCGGGCGATGCAAAGTTGCAATCGATCGAAACTCCGAGCGGGCAGAAGATACAGACGAATCTTGTGGGATCGGATGTATTCGGTTCGGGAAGTTCAGGGGTTTTGGGAGCGTTGAACCAGTTGATCGCCGACTTTTCGACGGGTGCCTCTACTGCTGCCGTTACGACGGACAGCGCTGTGCTGACCACAGCACTTGGCCAGTTGACGGCGCAACGCAGCATATTGGATAGCTCACTGAGCAGATTGCAGGCGACCAGTACCTATGCGCAGGCGGAAGCCACGCAGCTCAAGGTACAGCAGGGAAGCCTGGTAGCCGCGGACACTGTCTCCGTGGCCACCCAGTTGAAGTCCGCTGAGGTGCAGAACCAGGCACTGATGAGTGTGATGAGCGCCTTGCAGAAGACGAGCTTGTTCGACTACCTGCAATAGCAGAGTTCGTTCGTGATTCAGCCAGCGATGGCGGGCCGGGAGTTCATCGCGTCGCGGATCAGCTTCTGCGTTGCCTTCAACTCTTCTCCGGCAAGCTCAAGGCGAGGTGCGCGCACGCGGGCGCTACCTACGCCTAGCTCCTGCTGTACGAGTTTAATAAGCTGAATGAACTTGGGCACGGTGTCGAGGCGGAGCAGGGGCAGAAACCAGCGATAGATTTCGAAGGCCTCTTTCGCGCGGCCTTCCATGGCGTAGTTGAACAAAGCTACGGATTCGACGGGCAGCGCGTTGACCAGACCGGCGACCCATCCGGTGGCTCCGACGGAGATGGCCTCGACGATAGCGTCGTCGACACCGACAAAGATCTTCAATCGTTTGTCGTCGATGGCGCGTATGGCCGCCACGCGGCGAACGTCGGTGCTCGATTCCTTGACGGCGTGGAGATTGGCGTGCGCGGCGGCGAGTTCGTGAATCTGCTCAGGAACGAAGTCGGTTCCGTAGGCAACGGGGTTGTTGTAAAGCATGCAACTGAGCGGAGTCGCGTCGAAGATCGCGCCCATGTGCGCGCGGGTCTCGCGCCAGTCGCTGCGGTAGACGTAGGGTGGAAGCACCATGAGGCCGGAACAGCCTGTATCGGCGGCGGCCTTCGCCAGGGCCACGGATTCGGCGGTCGAGAGCGACGAGATGGCGGCGACGACCGGAGAACGGCCTTCGGCGGCGGTGACCATGCTTTTAAGAATGGCAACTTTCTCATCGAATGCAAGCGTGGGGGCTTCGCCGAGCGAGCCGAGCGCGACGATGCCGGTGCAGCCCTTTTCAAGCAGCCATTGCGCGTGCTTGATCATGAAGGCGTGATCGACCTGGAGGTCTTCGTCGAAGGGAGTGGTGATTGCAGGCATTACGCCGGACCAGTTCATGGTGTCTCCTGAGTGTTCGAGGTGGCTGAGTTGAGGGGAGCCTCCAGCGATGCAAGGCTTGCGATGCGGACGGGAAGAAGAGGCGGGCGCACGGAATCCGCGTTCCAGCCCAGAAGAAAGTGCGTGGCCGTGCCGCAGATGCGTCCCTGGCAGGGGCCCATGCCGCAGCGGGTGTGCAGCTTGGCGGCGCGCCATGAGTGGTGTTGTTTCAATGAGCCATAGGGGACGTCTTCGCAGCGGCAGACGAGCGTTGTCTCCTGCGGCAGTTCTTTAAGTTCAGAACGCAGCGCAAACGCAGCGGCGAGACGGTCGGCGAAGTGAGAGGCTCTACGCTTTTTATCGAGCAGCAGGCGGGCCTCTTTGTCTTGACCGGCGCCGGCAAGTCCGGCGATCTGTCCCTCGATGAGCGAAAGTTCGAGGCCGCCGATTCCTGTCGGCTCTCCGGCGCAGAAGATATTTGATATTGAGGTGCGCTGGAGTTCGTCGACGGCGACGTTATCTGCTTCTATCCGGCATCCCAGCATGGCCGCAAGCTCTGTGTTGGGGACGAGGTGGAATCCGCAGGCGAGGTAGTCGCAGGATATCTGCTGCTTCTCTCCGTGGTGCAGGATAGTCACGGAGCGGAGGATGCCGTCACCGTCTGCTTCCACGGGCCATGCGCTTGTGTGAAAAGGAACATCGAGGGTTGCGGCTTTATAGCGAAGTCCCTGCATGATCTTTGCCGGGTCGGCGGCGAGCCCGAGGGCAAAAGGCGCGAGCTGTCGGAGAGATGCCTGTTCGCAGATGCAGACGACAATAGCTTCTGCCGCTCTGAGGGTAGCGGCTACGGCCAGCAGCAGAGGGCCGCTACCGGCGAGGACGATACGCTTGCCGGCTACGGGCAGGCCGCCTTTGACCATGGCCTGGATTGCGCCGACGCCCATGACGTTGGGCAGCGTCCACCCTGGAAAAGGAAGAAAGCGTTCGCGTGCGCCGGTGGCGATGATGAGATTGTCGTAGTGCAAATGGACGGTTCCGCCTTGACGCTCGGCGCGCACGATGCCGGCTTCGGGTTGATCGAAGACGGACCAGCCCTGAAGCCGCGTGGCTGAGGTTGCGGTGAGTCTTCTGTACCACTCGGACGCTCCGTCGCCGTGCGAGGTGTCGGGCGTCGACTGTCCACGCAGGCTGCGCCAGATCTGGCCGCCGGGGTTTGGATTGTCATCGATGATTCCCACGCGATGACCGGCTTCGGCTGCACAGGTAGCAGCGGCGATTCCCGCGGGACCGCTGCCGACGATGAGGGTCTGGAAGCGATGCGCGAGGTGAGATTGAGTTGTCATTGCGTGCGGATATCCATGGCGGGCTCGCACAGGAGCTGGCAGGTGCGGCTGTGGGCGATGCCGTTGACGGTGGCGCGGCACTCGAAGCAGATGCCCATGGCGCAGAGCGGCCCGCGTGGTTCGCCGGTGACGGAGGTTCGGCAGTTCAGGCCGGCCAGTGCGATGGCGACGGCCACCGTCGATCCGGCTGCAACCGTTATCGACTGCTGGTCGATGGTGATCTGGATCTGCTCAGGCCTCATCTGTTCAGACATGGATCGCCTCGTCTGAAAGATAGGAAGAGGGAAGACGGGAGGGCAGGTAGGGCGCGAGTGGAATCGTCGTGGGACGCGAGAGCAGATGATCGGCCAGCAACCGTGCCGTACCCAGGGATGTGGTAATGCCGAGACCCTCATGTCCGGTGGCGAGAAAGACGGTGGGATCTTCCGTCGGGCCGATGAGAGGAAGCTTGTCGGGCGTGGCCGCGCGGAAGCCGGACCAGATGCGCAGGGCAGAGAGGGAAGGGAGGCCGGGCATGTAGAGCGCGGCGCGTTCGATCATTGCGGCAACGATCTTGTGATCGACGCTGGTGTCTTCGGAGTCGGAGTCAAACTGGCGAGAGGAGCCGATGAGCAACTGTCCGGTCTTTCTGGGCTGTACGTTGAAGGCGACCGAATCGCCGGTGGAAGAGTGCGCGCTTTTGAGATAGCCTAATTCGACCAATTGATGATGCAGGTAGCCGGGATAGCGGTCGGTGATGATGAGGTGTCCCTTGCGCGGCTTGACCTGAAGTCCGGGCGTCAATGCAGGGGCGAGCGAGCCGGTGGCGTTGACGATAATTTTTGCCTGGAGGGCCGTTCCGTCCTTGAGGGTTACTTGGCCATGAGCTGCACTGATGACCGTATGTCCGAGGAGGAGGGTCGCTCCGTGGCGCTGGGCCTGTTCGACGAGATACCCCGCGGCGCAGGGCGGATAGAGCACCGCATCGTGGGGGACGAGGAGGCCGCCGGCGAGTGGCCGAGCCAGATTAGGCTCGGCCTCGGCGAGTGCATTGCTGTCCAGCACCTCGGCCTCAATTCCTTCCGCTGTGTAGTAAGCGAGTTTGCGGTGGACCTCGTCCATTTCTTCTTCGTCGCGAGCCACCCAGATGGTGCCGCAGGCATGGTATTCAACAGAAGCCGGAAGCTCCGGGGACAACCGGGTCCACAGAGAGCGTGAGTAGCCGGTGAGCGCAAGCTGCGCGGGGGAATCGTCCATGGCAACGACGTGGCCCATTCCGGCGGCGGTGGCCCCGCTGCCGATCGTATCGCGTTCGACGATAGCGACGCGCATTCCGGCGCGGGCACACTCCAGGGCGCATGCAGCTCCAACAATGCCTGCGCCGAGAATTACCGCGTCGTAGCTCGTGGTCACTTCCTTATCCCCATGCAGAATGGATCGCTCGGGTCGAGCAGCAGGGTAGCCTCGGCGGTAACATGAGCCGAACCGGTAATGCTCGGGATGACGTTGCCGTTCTGCAGGCGGAAACTGCCTTTGAAGACCGAACCGAGAATTCCGCTCTGCGTCCATATCTCGCCGGGAGCGAGTTTTCCGTCCGCGTAGAGACAGGCAATCTTCGCGCTGGTTCCTGTCCCGCAGGGCGAGCGGTCGTAGGCCTTGCCGGGACATAATACGAAGTTCGTGCTGTCGATGCCGGGTGTGTCAGAAGGTGAGAAGAGTTCGATGTGGTCGATCTCTTCGCCGTTGCTGCCGGTGATGCCTTGTGCGGCGAGCGATTTTTTGATTGCCCAGGTGTGCTCCGTCAGATCATCAACGTTTTTCAGCGAGAGCGTCATCTCATGATCCTCGACGAGATAGAACCAGTTGCCTCCCCAGGCGATGTCTCCCGTTACCTGGCCGTATCCGGGCACATTCACGGAGATGGAGTGGCCGGTGCGATAGCTGGGGACATTCTCGACGGTCACTTCGCCTGAGGGATGAAGTGTGGCGGAGACGATGCCGACAGGAGTCTCGATGCGATGGGTGCCGGGAGAGATTCTGCCGAGATGGGCCAGCGAGACGATAAGGCCAATGGTGCCATGGCCGCACATGCCCAGGTAACCGACGTTGTTGAAGAAGATAGCGCCGGCGGCGCAGGTGGTATCGACCGGGTCGCAGAGGAGCGCACCCACGATGACATCGGAGCCGCGAGGTTCGTTCACGACGGCCGTCCGGAAGTCGTCGTGGAGACGCTGAAAGCATTCCAGTCGTTCGGCAAGGGGACCGCTGCCGAGGTCGGGACCGCCCGCGAGGACGAGTCGCGTAGGCTCCCCAGCGGTGTGGGAGTCAAGGACGGAGATGCGAATTAGAGGTTTGTTTGCTTTCATCTACAATGTCGACAATTATGAATACATCAATAGATACTACAATAGACAAAAATTTGCATGGAAAGTTTTCTGTCGTTCAGACTGCGCGTCGGGTATTGAATCATTTAGGCTAGGGCTGTCCTTATCGACGCGTAAAAGCGGCGCCTTAATCATTTTAGAGGACCGGGTTTCCGAACACATGCCAACAGCGTCTCGTATCGCCCCTGGAAAAAAATCCGCGAAGTCACCAAAATCCCCCAAAGCCGAGCATGGAACCAGCCTCCGCATCGCCTTTCAGGAGATACGGGAGTTGATCGTACATGGAAAGCTGTCTCCCGGTACGTGGATCGTTGAAGGCGATCTGGCAAAGCACCTGGGGATGAGCCGAACGCCGGTGCGTGGGGCGTTGCACTGGCTGCAGCGCGAAGGTTATGTTCACGAGCACAAGAATGTCAGCAAATCGCGGATGTTCGTGGCTCCGCTGACCAAGGACGATGCCAGCGAACTCTATTCGATCATCGCCCGGGTGGAGGGAATGGCGGGGCGGCAGGTTGCCAGCCTGCCCAAGGCCGAGCGGTTGGCGATTGCGGAAAAGCTTACGCTGTTTAACCGGCAGTTGGGCGATATCGTGAAGGCGGGTCCGGCAGCAGCGGGAGGCATCTTCGATCTCGACCAGAGCTTTCACCGGACGATTGTGTCGGCGGGAGCGGGACCGAGGCTGACGGTGCTCCACGGGGCAATCGAACCGCAGGCCGAGCGCTACTGGCGGCTTTACTCCAGTTCCATCATTAACGACCTGCATTACTCTCTTGAAGAGCACGAAAAGATTATTGCCGGGATCATCGAAGGCGATGGCAACCGGATCGAACGCGGCCTCAAAGAGAATTGGGAGAACGGTTCGCAGCGGCTGGCACGCGTGATCGATATGTTCGGTGAGCGCGGTAGCTGGTAGGCTGCCCGCGGGCGAAATCTATACAAAGACAATATGTGCGGCGGGCAATGCTGCTAAATCCGGCCGCCGTCGATGATGTGGCTCTGGTTGGTGATGGCGGAGCTGTCGTCCGCAGCCAGAAAGAGCAGCAGCCGCGAGACTTCCTCGGGCAGGATGTAACGTTTGAGAGACTGCACCCGAAAGAGTTCCTGCTCGTGTGCCGGAGTCATATAGAGCCGCTGCTGCTTCTCGGTGAGGATGGAGCCGGGAAGGACGCAGTTGACGCGGATGTTGTGGGGACCGAGATCGTGCGCCATGGAGCGCGTCATGCCGATGATGGCAGACTTGGCGGCGATATAGACAGAAAGATTCGTGGTGGGAATCATCCACGAGATCGAGCTCATGTTGATGATGGAGCCGCCGCCGGCTGCTTTCATGGCTGGCGCGACTGCCTGCGCGGCGAAGAACTGGTGGCGAAGATTGACAGCCATTCCCATATCCCAGGAGGCCGGGGTGACGTCTTCGAAGCGGTGGCGTTCGTCGTTGGCGGCGTTGTTGATGAGGACGCGCGGCGCGCCTAACTGCGCGGCAATAGCTGCTATCGCGGATTGTAGGCCATCGATATCGGTGAGATCGCAGTGCAGGAAGAGAGGCTTGTGCGGGCAGCGCTGGGCGAGGTCGTCGATCAGCGTCAGGGCGGGAGCGTCGGAGACATCGAGGAAGGCTACCTGCGCGCCTTGCAATGCAAATTGTTCAACTGTGGCTGCGCCGATGCCGGTGGCTCCGCCGGTGACGAGGACGACCTGATCGATGAGGCTGGGGTAGGTGGCGTAGATGGAAGGCTGGCTCATGGATTTTGTAATTAATGAAGCAGAGGTGGAAGTTTGTCGGAGACTCCGAAGAGGAAGATCGTTCCAAGGATAAGACTATAGGCGGCGGTCAGCGAGGTGACGACGGCCTGGACGCGGGGGCGGTTAGTGGTCGAGGCAAAGATGCCCGAAGCGGAGGCGGTCATCAGAGTATTCATTAGCAGCAGGCCTACGATGAAGCTCAGTAACCCGATGAAGCCCCGGCTGGTGCCGCCGAGGTTGGCTGCAAGAAGGAAGAGGAGAAGTTGTGATGGGGTTTCGGCGCCGAGGCCATGAATGATGCCGACTACAAAGACGGAACTTTGGTTGTATTGGAAGGCGAAGGGCTCAGGCTGTAGAGCGGCAGGGTCATAGAGGCGACGCACGCGCCAGCCGGTGTAGCGCGCTCCGGAGATAAGCAGGGCGATGCGGCTGCGGGGGATGTGGTGATGATGCGCTGTGCCGGGCTTGCGCCGAAGGAACATGACAAGGACGTAGATGGCGAGAACGATGAGGGTAGCGCCGACCAGGCGCTCGCTGATAGCGTCCATGTGCGGCGGGAGGGAGAGGTGAAGGAAGATGACGGCGGAGCCGAGGATGGCGACGGTGAGGGCGTGGCCGAGAGCATAGAGCAGGCCAAGTCGCATGCCTTCGCGCCAGTTGCGCTGAACGCTGGTGATATCGGAGATCGCGGCCAGATGATCGTAGTCGAATCCGTGGCGCAGGCCAAGGAGAAGACAGGAGACGAGTGCAAGCTCAAGCGTGGTCGACATGCTGGTTCCAAGGTACGGTTCCGCGCCGCCGCTTGCAAGGGCGTGATGGATCGAGATGCTTGTTAACAATAGAATGGGTTTTGTAGCGAACGGAGAATCGGGAGAATCGATGGATCTGCGGAAGGCGATGCGGGAAGCGGTTGCGCCGAGGCCGAAGACAGCGCGGCCGATCATATTGGTGGGTGCGGGAGGGATTGCTCATGACGCTCATCTTCCGGCCTACAGGAAGGCGGGATTTCCAGTTGTCGCGATTGTGGATAAAGACCGTGGGAGAGCCGAGGCGCTGGCGAAGGAGTTTGCAATACCTTTCGTCGCGGGAACGATCGCCGAGGCGATCGCCTATGCTCCTAAAGATGCGGTGTTCGATTGCGCGGTTCCTGCACCGTCGCTGACTACGGTGCTACCGCAGTTGCCGGATGGAGCTGCGGTGCTGATACAGAAGCCGATGGGAGAGACGCTGGCCGAGGCCACGGAGATTCTGAAGATCTGCCGCAATAAAGGGCTGACGGCGGCGGTGAACTTCCAGCTGCGCTGGGCTCCGAATATGCTGGCAGCGCGCGCCCTCTATGAAACTGGTGCGCTGGGTGAGTTGCACGACATGGAGGTTTCTCTAAGCTGCCACATGCCATGGGAGCTGTGGAGTTTTTTGAAGACTGCTCCGCGGCTGGAGATTCTCTATCACTCGATTCATTATGTCGATCTGATGCGAAGCTGGTTCGGGAATCCGTTGGGAGTCTATGCAAAGACGATCAAGAGCCCGCGCACGGCCGACCTGGCGGCGACCAAGAGCGTGATTACATTCGACTATGGCGAGGACAAGCGTGTGTTCATCGCGACTACCCATAGCCATGATTTCGACCCGAAGATGCAGCGCAGCTTTGTGCAATGGGAAGGGATGGAGGGAGCGATGCGCGCGCAGATGGGGGTCAATCTGAACTATCCCGTAGGACTGCCCGACAACCTGGAGTACATCGTTCGCGGTAATGCGGGATGGAGCGAGGAGCCCGTGAGCGGGAACTGGTTTCCCGACGCCTTCATGGGGTCGATGGGCTCGCTTCAGGCTTATGTACAGGGAGAGGCGGAGACGCTTCCGACTGGTGTGGAAGATGCCATCGATACGATGCGCACGGTCGAGGCTGCCTATATCTCGAGCAGACGGGGTGGGGTAGAGCTGCCGGAGCTTGATCTGTAAACAAGCAAAGTCCACCTCGGCAGGGATTGAAAGTCTGCCCGAGATGGACCTGAGAACCGTAGAGCTAACGGCTCATCCAGCCTCCGTCCACGGTGATGACAGTTCCGGTGACGTAGTCGCTGGCGCTGGAACTGAGGAAGAGAGCCGCGCCGGCGAGGTCATGAGGTTGTCCCCAGCGCGCGGCGGGGATACGTTCGAGGATCTGGCGGCTGCGGACTTCGTCGGCCCGCAGCGCTTCGGTGTTTACCGTGTCAAAGTAGCCGGGAGCGATGGCGTTAACCTGTATGCCTTTAGGCGCCCATTCATTGGCCAGAGCCTTGGTGAGCTGCGCCACGCCGCCTTTGCTGGAGGCATAGGCGGGGACGCGGATGCCTCCCTGGAAGCTGAGCAACGAGGCGATATTGACGATTTTGCCGACGTTCTTTCCCGGCGCACTGCGCGAGATCATATCGCGGGCCGCGAACTGCGAAAGCTGGAAGACGCTGGTGAGGTTGACTTGCAGGACCTGCTGCCAGTCTTCGAGCAGCGTATCTTCAGCGGCGTTTCGGTGAATGGTTCCCGCGTTGTTGATGAGGATGTCGACGCGGCCGAACTTCTGCATGACCTGGGTAAACAGTGTTTCGGCTGCCGTAGTGCTGGAGAGGTCGGCTTGGAAGGCTTCGGCGCGGCCTCCGGCTGCGGTGATAGCGGCGGCGGTTTCATCGGCGGGACGGCGGTTGCCGTGTACGGCCACAGCGGCTCCCGCTTGAGAGAGGGCGGTGGCGATGGCCGCGCCGAGGCCGCTGGCGGCTCCCGTAACGAGGGCTACTTTGTTGTCGAGACGAAAGAGGTCGAGGATATTTTGCATGATTAAGCCCAATGTACCGGTGGCCGGGGAGGCAGGGCAAATGAGAGCCTTCTGTTGCAGTCAGGGCGTTTGGGATAAGCCGGCTGGGAGCCCTCAGCGGGACTGTGTCGTTTTCCCTTGATTTCGCTTGCGAAATCTAAAGGAAGAGGCCTAAGATGCTGATCCAAAGGAGGCTTCTATGGGATCCTTGGGCTTACCTGCTTCAATCGACGAATCCAAACTACATGCCTTCATGGGCAAAGCCGTGGGCGATATGGGAGCCGCCATGCACGCCGTTCTTGTGGTGCTCGGCGACAGGCTGGGCTTGTACAAAGCCATGGGCGATATGCAGCCGGTTACTCCCGCCGAACTGGCCGCCCGTACCGGGACCAGCGAGCGCTATGTGCGAGAGTGGTTGAACGCGAATGCGGCCAGCGGATATCTAACCTATGATGCGGCGACCGCGAGTTATACCCTTCCACCCGAGCAGGCGCTGGCGTTGGCGGTGGAGAACAGCCCGGCGTTTCTTCCCGGCGCATTTCAGATCATCTCTTCCTGCTTCAACGATGAAAGCAAGATCGAGGATGCATTTCGTACCGGCAAGGGGGTTGGGTGGCACGAGCACCATCACGACCTGTTCCATGGAACGGAGCGTTTCTTCCGCCCCGGCTATATCGCGAACCTGACATCGAGTTGGATTCCCGCGCTGGAGGGGGTCGAAAAGAAGCTCCGGGCTGGGGCGAAGGTTGCCGACATCGGCTGCGGCCTTGGTTCGTCGACCATCCTGATGGCGAAGGCGTATCCAAAGTCCGAGTTTTTTGGATTCGATTATCACGACGGCTCGATTGAACTTGCCCGCAGTGAAGCGAAGCGCGAAGGTGTGGAGGATCGGCTCCACTTCGAGGTGGCGTCTGCGAAGAATTATCCGGGGGACGGCTACGACTTTGTAGCCTGCTTCGACTGCCTGCACGACATGGGCGATCCGGTAGGTGCGGCTGCGCATGTTCACTCCTCGCTGAAGAGCGACGGTACCTGGATGATCGTCGAGCCGTTTGCGGAGGACTCGACGACGGCGAATTTCAATCCCGTGGGGCGGATGTTCTATTCGGCTTCGACGCTGCTTTGCGTGCCTGCCTCTATATCGCAGGAGGTGGGGTTGGCGCTGGGCGCGCAGGCCGGAGAGAAGCGGATCGGCGACGTGGTGAGCTCGGGCGGCTTCCGGCACTTCCGGCGAGCGACGCAGACGCCCTTTAATCTGGTCTTCGAAGCAAAGCCTTAGGAACTTCGTCCGGCCGCAGTTGACGGTGCACTCTGCGTTTCGTATGGTGGGGATGCTCCACCGAGGATACGAATGCGTCAACTGGTCTGGGTTGTTGGAATCGTTACATTAGCGGCGTGCTCGATTGTTCCGCCGATATCGGCGCAAGGGATGAAAGCTCAGGCCAGTGCCGCAGCCGATCTTTTGACGCCGGGCGATCTCGCTCGGCTTGGCGCAGAGCAGCTTGCCGCAGCCGCGAAGAGTCCAACCGGAACTGCCTCCGTAACACTGGCGACCTATCCCGGTCATAAGACGATGCTCATCGCGCGGACGAAAGACGGCATTGCCGAGGTTCATGCGAACTATGCGGACTTTCTGATCGTGCTCGAGGGCGAGGGAACGGAACTGGTGGGAGGAAAGGTTGTCGAACCCAAGGCGCAGGCGGATGGAGAGACGCGCGGACTGCGCGTGGAAGGAGCCACGTCGCATCCTCTGCGCAAGGGCGATGTGATTCATATTCCCGCAGGGATACCTCATCAGACGCTTCTGGCTCGGGGGCAGAGCATGACCGTCTATGCGATCAAGGTGGCGACGCCCGATGGCTTCGCGGCTGCAAAGTAGCGGGGTTACGCGGCGATGAAATACTTTCTTGGCCTGGACATTGGCGGCACCAAGACTGCCTGCGCGCTGGCGGACGAGCAAAAGATCCTCGCCCGCGCCCGGGCGGGCAGCGCAAAGGTGCTTCGCGTAGACAAGGACGAAGCTGCCGGAAATCTGCGGCAGGTTTTAGATACGGTGTCCGCGGAGAGCGGCGTGGCGCTTGGCGATATCGCGGCGTCCTGCATCGGGACCGCGGGTATTGCGGTTGCCGACGTGACGAATTGGCTGCGCGAGCAGATGGCGAGCCGCGTGGGGGGTACGCTGACGCTGGTGGGAGACGAGATCATCACGCTCGATGCGGCGTTTCCGGGCGAGCCGGGCGTGATCGTCATTGCCGGGACAGGTTCGAATGTCATTGGCCGGAGTCGCAGCGGATGGACGACCAGCGCCGGCGGATGGGGTCCGGCGATCAGCGATGAAGGCTCGGGAAGCAACCTCGGCCAACGGGCGCTGCGAGGCGTTTTTTCTGCGATCGATGCGGGAGAAGAACCCCTGTTGCTTCGCCGCGTGCTTGATCATCTCGGCTTGCAAGCCAGGGAAGATCTGGTCGGTGTTGCAAATGCGCTCGACTTCTCCTTCGCATCTCTGATGCCCGTTATCGTGCGGGCGGCGCAGGACGGCGACCGCGTAGCGCGGGAGACACTGCAGCGCGGCGGAGAGGTACTGGCAAGGCTTGTAATGCACGTCATCGGCAGACTTGCCAAGGCGGAGCCCGGCATCGAGAAGGGGCTGAAGATTGCTTCGACCGGCTCCATTCTGGCGCACGTCGAGGAGGTCTCCGGCGCGATGCGGCGAAAGTTGCTGGAGGTTTATCCTCAACTGGAGTTCGTGCCGGGAACGGTCGATCCGCTCGATGGCGCAATCTATCGCGCGCGTCGTTTTTACGCGGAGAAAGCAGAGCCGCAATCCGCGCCGAGATAAGACTCGTGCAGAATGCGGCTCGGGGGGCTAAGTGCGCTTACGCGCTTTCGAGCTTCAGCGACGGCGGAATATCAGCGGGATTCGTGCCGAATTCGAGGTTAGGCTGGCTGCCCAACGTGAATTCAATTTTGGCTCCTTTGACGATATCGCGATGATTGAACCATGACCGTGTGTACGGCTTGCCGTTAAAGGTGACGGACTGGATGTACTGGTCCGACGGTGCGGCGCGATGGGCGACGATCTCAAGCCGCTTGCCCTTGCCGAGCTGGAGCGTGACATTGTCGAACAGCGGCGTGCCGAAGATGTAGTTGCCGCTGACCGGATCGACAGGATAGAAGCCCATGGCACTCATGATGTACCAGGCCGACATCTGGCCGACGTCTTCATTGCCCTGAAGACCGTCGGGCAGAGGCTTATACATGGTCTCCATCAGCATACGGATGCGCTGCTGTGTCTTGTGCGGCTCCCCGGCGTAGACGTAAAGGTAGGCGATGTGGTGCGATGGTTCGTTGCCCTGCGCATACTGTCCGACGAGGCCTGCGATGTCGGGCGGGGCATCGGGCGGCAACACGGTTGGCTGATCGAATAGCTCGTCGAGCTTGGCGAGGAACGGTTTCTGCCCGCCCATCAGTTCAATCAGCCCGGCGGCATCATGCTGAACGCCGAAGGTTGTCTGCCAGGAGTTGGACTCGGTAAAGTCGCGCCACTTCTTGGTGGTGCCCATCTCGATGGGGCTGAAGTTCGGCGCCCATTCTCCGTTGTCCAGTTTGGGCCGCGCGAAGTTGATCTTCGTATCGTAGTAGTTGCGATAGTTGAGCGAGCGCTCGGACAGCATCTTCGCGTCGTCGGCATGGCCCAGCTTCTTTGCTACATGCGCGATCGACCAGTCGTCGTAGCAGTACTCGAAGCCCTTGCTGACGGACTCCTCTTCGAGATCGCAAGGGATGTAGTGCTTCGAGCGGTAGTAACCGAGGCCGCGATAGTCGTCGACCATGGCGCGCTTCATCATGCATTGGTAGCCGCGTGCGTAGTCGATGCCGGTGAAGCCCTTATTGCAGGCTTCGGCGATAACGGCGGCCGAGTGATAGCCGGTCATCGTCCCGGTCTCGGTGCCTTGCAGCGGCCATACCGGCATTCCCGCGGGGCTCTGCTCGGCCATGCGGATCAACGCGTTGCCGAAGTCCGGCACACGCTCGGGAATCATCAGCGTGTATAGAGGATGCGCCGCCCGGAAGGTGTCCCAGAGCGAGAAGGTCGTGTAGTTGCGCTGACCGGGCTCGAGCTTATGGTTCTGCTTGTCCATGCCGCGATAGCTGCCGTCGACGTCGTCGAAGAGCACCGGACCCAGCGACGCATGGTAGAGCGCTGCGTAGAAGACGCGCTGATGATCCTCGTTGTCGGTTGTGATGTGGATGCGCGAGAGTTGCTGATTCCATTTCTCGCGGGCATTGCGGCGAACCTGCTCGAAGTTCCATTCCGGCAGTTCGACTTTCAGGTTATTTCCGGCGGACTTCGCGCTGACACCGGAGATGCCCGTCTTCACGCAGATGATCGGGTTATGCGTCAGATCGAAGAAAAGAACGCATTTGAGCGACTTGCCCGTAAGCGGCTGCGAACCGGCCTGAACCTCGGCGTCATCCTTGTAAAAAGCGATGCGCGTCGGCCTCTGCGAGAACTGCATGGTGAAGTAAGCCTCGCGCCCGTCTCCCCAAGCCTTGGTGGTGCGCCCTCCAGCGAGGGTGTCGGGAGCGATGCGTTCGAGCGATGCGGAGACGACAGTCGGCTTGGCGTTCGCCTGGTAGCCGTGCTCGAGATCGACGAGGATGTGCCCGCTCTTCGTGCCGGAGGGGAAGGTGTAGCGGTGCAGGCCGGTGCGCTCGGTAGCGGTCAACTCGGCGCGAATACCGTAGTCCTTGAGCAGGACAGAGTAGTATCCCGGTTCGGCGTGCTCGTCCTTGTGGTCGAAGCGCGAGCGATAGCCTTCATCGGGATTGCTTCGCGGGCCGGGGACAAGCTTCGATTCGCCGGTTCCTGGCATCACGAGAAAGTCGAGCAGGTCACCGCAGCCGGTTCCACTCAGGTGCGTGTGGCTGAAGCCCATGATGGAGGTGTCGGAGGCGTGGTATCCGGAGCACCAGTCCCAGCCGTCGTTGTAGGTGTCCGGGCTAAGCTGGACTGCGCCGAACGGTACGACCGCGCCGGGGAAGCAATGGCCGTGACCGCCGGTCCCGATGGTGACATCGACCAGAGAGGCGGGATCTCCGGCTACTCCGGAAGGCCCGGAGTGGGGAATCAGCTTGCCGAATGCAGTGGTTCCGGTAGCGCTAACGGCACAAGCGGCAGAGACGCCACCGAGGAAAGTTCTTCTTGAAATCACGGGAACTCCGTCCATTGAGATTGAGCATTGCCACTGTAGGGTATGACGAAACGGCGAGGGAATGGATGCTCGCGGCAGAACTCTTTGCCGGTTCCGAGTCTACACCGCCGAAGCAGGATCTGGCATTTTGGGGAGAAGCGATCTGATAGCGCTACCTGCCGGAGGTTGAGCTGCCGTTGAAGATCTGAAACTCGCGGATCGCCGCAGTTCCAGAGGTCGATATCAAATTGAGGCGAACGCGCTGCGTGGTGCAGGCAGGGAAGATATCGATCTTCTTGTGCCCGATGGCGTGAGCGCGGACGAGCGGCTTCCATCGGCCATTCTGCCAGGCTTCGATGGCATAGTCTTCCACGTGCTGGCCCTCGTTGAGCCTCTCCATGGTGACGGCGCGGTCGAAGGTGACGGGCTTGTCGAAGCGGACCTCAAGGATGCCGTGCAGCGGAGGAGCTACCCAGAAGGTGTCAGGGTCGTTGTCGACGGCGTCGTGTTCGGAGAGGGTGCTGTGGCCGTGCTCGGCGACCAGATTGTAGCCATAGATGCGGTGGAGGGCTTCGCCGAATTCGTGCAGCCGCTTGACGTCCGCGGCGGGGAGTTGCCCGGTATCGTCCGGGGCGAGTCCCAGCATAAGCTGCGCGCCGCGTCCGACCGTTTTTGTATAGATATCCAGCAACTCGTCTACCGAGCGCAGTGTGGACTCATCGTTCGGGTGCCAGAACCAATGGCCGCGATGCAGCGGCGTATCGGCCTCGACCGGACGCCAGCGCAGAAATCCGGATCGGTCGACGACGTTCCAGTTCTCGAAGGTGACTTCACCGCGCTCGTTGCCGACCCAGCGCAGGTCGGCGTTTTTATAGAGCGCGACGTCGGCAAAGACCATTGTGTTCGGCTGATAGGTGCGCAACTCGTTGATGATGGCGTCGAAGTCGTAGGTGCGCCCTGCGCTGCCCGCGCCATCGATCCAGAACTCGGTCAGCGGACCGTAATGGGTGGCGAGTTCATCAAGTTGGGCGAGGTAGTACTTGTCGTAGGCTTTGGGGTCCGGGTAGCGCTTGTCGTGCCGGTCCCACGGAGAGAGATAGACGCCGAAGCCCAGTCCCGCCTTGTGCGCGGAGTCGGAGGCCATGCGGACGAGGTCGCCTTTACCATCGAGCCACGGACTGTTTTTGACGCTGTAGTCGGTCTGCTTTGTGGGCCACAGCGCGAAGCCGTCGTGATGTTTTGCCACCAGTACGGCGTATCGCGCTCCCCCGGCCTTGGCGGCTTCCATCCATTGGTCGGTATCGACGTGAGTTGGACGAAAGACCGATGGCGAGGCGGTGCCGTCACCCCATTCGCGATTCAAAAAGGTATTGGTGCCGAAGTGGAAGATGACGCCGATCTCAAGGTCCTGCCACTCGACCTGGGCAGGGCTGGGCTTGATGTCGACAAAGTTCTGCGCGACGGCGGGGGAGAGCAATGCCAGACAAGCCAGCGCCACAACCGCGTGACAGAGGAGGGATTGCCGGGTTGGCCTTATGGATAGAGCTTGATTGCACATATTAGGCCTGCCTACTATTCCTGTACCGCGTTTACCAATGAAGTGAGCGGGTCGATGAAGGTGAAGCGCACGACAGCGGACGGCTTTTTAGCGGTTTCGATCTCCGACAGCTTGCCGGCCTTCCATCCGGCAGGAGCCTTCGCTCCCGTCGAGAGGAGATGGATGGCTTCGGCTGCGGTCTTCGCCAGCCCCGGAAGCTGCTCAGCCCGTGTTTGCGCTTCGGCCAGCAGTGGCGAGTGCTTCATCTGCTGTTCGACGGCAGGCACGGAGTTGGAGACGCCCTCGAACCACTGATTCAGGGCAGCCTGATCTGCTGTGTCGGACTGTGGGGCTTTAAGGAAGCTCTGGGTAAGCTTTGCGATCCTGTAACGCGAAGGCGGATCGGGACGCACCGCATCGACGAAGCGATTGAGGACGGTAAGTTGCGAGGTCCGCTGCTCCTGATAACGATCGTGAAAGCTGACCGGTTCAAAGGCAGAGGCGAAGGTCCGAAGCTGGTCGATATTCTGCGTTCCGGCAAGGGAGCGTAGGGCGGCATCCTCATGGCTCAGATGGCGCAGGCCGAGGCCTTCGAGCTGGATGGAGACCACGTTGAGACGACGATACATGTCGTCCACGTCGGTCACGTTCTCCGGAGACCAGAAGCGCTCGGCAATAGCAGCCGTTCGCGGCCAGATTCGAGAGTCGATGGTGTGCTCGTCGAGTTGTTCGGCCCACATGCAGACCTCGCCGCCGAGGACGCGCTTTCGCTGTTCCGGTGTCAGGGGGGAACTGGACGGCAGAGGATCAGCAAGGTAATGCGTTGCCGCCGGCTTCATCGCATCGAGGTAGTAAGGCGCGGAGAGAATACCCTGGTATCCCTGCTCCGCCCCCTTCGCCAGCGAGGCCTCGCCGCGCCAGGACTGGATGACGATGTCCTTGGGCAGCGCGGGATTAAGGATCTCATCCCAGCCAACCATGTGCTTGTGCAGGCCGGTGAGAATCTTCAGTACTCGGGTGTTGAAGTAAGCCTGGAGCGCGGGGGAGTCCTTGAGATGGTGCGCCTTCATGAAGGCCAGGATGCGCGGATTCGTCTTCCAATCGGGGGCTGGAGTTTCGTCGCCGCCGATGTGCATATAGGCGTCGGGAAAGAGAGTAGCCATCTCGCCGAGGAAGCGCGCGATGAACTGGTAGGTCTCCTCACGTGTCGGGTCGAGGGCAAAGGGAGCGATGCCGAACTGGGTGCGGACGGCGGGTGGAGGTGTGCCGCTGGCGAGTTTGGGATAGGCTACCTGCCATGCCGTGCTGTGGCCGGGCATCTCAAACTCCGGGACGACGCGAATGCCGCGTGCGCGGGCGTAAGCGACCAGGTCCTTGGCGTCTTGCTGCGTGTAGAAAAGGCCGTTCGAGCCAATGCCGGTGAGCCGCGGGTAGAGCTTGCTCTCAATGCGGAAGCCCTGGTCTTCTGTCAGGTGCCAGTGGAAGACATTTAGCTTGACCGCGGCCATGCCGTCGATCGTGCGCTTGAGGACATCCATCGGCTCGAAGTGGCGTCCGCAGTCGACCATCAGGCCGCGCCATCGGAAGCGGGGCGAATCCTTGATCGATACCAGCGGCAGCACATAGTCACTCCCAGAAGGCTGCACCAGCTGCACGAGCGTTTCGAGTCCGTGCATAGCTCCCACAACGGTCGCGGCCTCGATGCGCGCGCCCGAGGACGTCACGGCAAGGGAGTAAGACTCGTCTTCGTCGATGGACTGAATCTTCTCGCCCGCTCCCTGCACCGCCAACGTTAATTGAGCCTCGGTTCCGGCAGGCGCGGCCTTTGCCGGGAGAGGAACTCCTGTCCTTTGTCGTATCTGCAGCAGTGCACGATGGATAGCGCCATCGAGCCGCGGATCGTCGAAATGCGTCGCGGCAGCACGAAACTCGGGCGTCAGCACAAAGCCGCCGTCGGTCGCCGTTAGGCTGGCCGGCCGCGGCATCAGGTTATTGGTGAAGGTAACGCTAGATGGACTCATTTGGCTGAAGGAAACGGAAGACGCCAGAATTACGGTTACGGCTGCGATGGACGACAAAGACGATGACAGGGATGCAGGCCAGAAGCGAATCTTCATGGGGTACGTTTCCTCGCCTCCAAGGTAACTCATCTCTCTATAGAAAGGTAGAAACGGGAAAGAAAGGCAGATAAAGAGAAGCGCCCCGGCAATCTACCGAGGTTATGTTTGCAGTTGCCAGAGCTCGGTGATGAGCATGCCTGAAAACGAAGGATGACAGGCAGTGCGGACCAGCCCAGCCTCGCTCAAGGCCTCGGCATGGTTAGGCAGGCGGTTGGTACGAAGGCCAGTCAGAATGCGGAAGGCAAGGTAGAGCCCACGGACAAGGATGAGGGCGGGAAGGCGCATCGGACCGGACGGGATGCGGAAGTCGGAGACGACCCAAAGGGCTCCGGGAGCGAGTGATCGTCTGATGCGAATAACGAGCGCGTCGAGGCTGGGCTCATCGAGGCAATCGAGAAAAAAGTGAGTGACGATCAGATCATAGGGGCCAACCGGCCTGAAGGCGAGCGCGTCGATGTGATGAGTTTCAAGACGGGCAGCGGCATCGAGCGTTCTGGACGCGCAACGCCGACGAAGCAGGCGAAGCATAGCCGAGCTGCTATCGATGGCGTCGGCATGAATATCGGGAGCGGCTGCCATCAGTTCGGCCAGAAATCGTCCGTCGCCGTCGCCGAGGACGAGGGCTTTCTTTTGATCCCGCAGATGGGGGAGAAAGTGGAGACGGCAGCGCTCAAGACGGCCGCCAAGAGTAAGGTATTCGAGCCAGCGATAGGGGCGGGCTATGAAGTTGAAGTTGGCATGAGGTTTCATCGGTAGAGAAAAGGGATAAGGAGGATGGGCGTCAGCAGCGCTAGATCCGCGGCAGCACGTAGAGTCAGAGCCGGGATGCGGTGACGGCGATGGTGCAGCAGCATCAGGAAGATCGCGGAGAGGGTGGTAGCGAGGGCAATCGACCATGGAGCGTGGTGATCGAGAAGCGCAAGCAGAGTTCCAGTCACGGCGATGGCTTTTGCAAAGAAAGGAAGATGGCGGAGAGCGAACCGAGTAGTTGCATGGGCAGGGTGCTCACCGGAAGTAGAAACGTGCTGCGAGTCGTGTTCCCACGCATAGATGAAGAGGCAGTTAAGGCTACAGAGGGTGGCAAAGAGTATTGCCGGAAGCAGCAGGGCGAGGCGCAGTCCCGGCTGGCGGGCGACGGTTGGGATGAAGGTGGCGGCGGCGAAGAAGATGCCGACGGCGATCTCTTTGGGGAAGCGGTGGGCGCTGCGGGTAGCGTGGATCAGGATGAAGTATCCGAAGAGCAGGCCGCCAAGAATGAGATAGAGGTGGACGGCTTCTGTGGTGAGGCGGAGCAGAAGTGGTGCGAGCGCCACCGAAGTCAGAAGAATGCCCGCGACGAACGCTGTGCGATGGCGATGGTGAAAGTAGTGACGCGCTTCGAGGTGCGGTTCACTCCGGCTCTGGCTGTCGAGCGAGCGAGTGTCCAGCAGACGGTCGGCGGCATAGAGCATCCAGACGGCGAAGAACATCGCGAGGGTAGAAGAAAGAGGCAGCCGGATGTGGTTGGCGGCGGCGATGAACCAGATCCAGAGCGATGCTACCGTCGGGGCATCGAGCGAGAGGAGATGCCATAGCTCGAAGAGCGATCGCCGGCTTGTGGCGCGAGCTTTTTGGGCTGTAACCGGCCTGGGAGACGTCGAGGTTGGCGATGCAAGTGCCACACTTCTATTTTAGGCGCGAAGAGTGCATGCAGGCCTGGAGGCTCATTGCCTGCGAACGGTCTCGCCATAAAATAAACAGCTATGCGGTGGCGGTGTTGGGACCGCGAGCTTCCGTCGCCTCAGCAGGAATTTTAGCGGGGCGGGATTCGCGAGATTCATGCGCTCCGGCTATCCACAGGCCGGGATCGATGTCGGGGAAGACGCTGTCGCGGTGTTCGATCTCGGCCAGGCGGGATTCCTGGGCTGTGGTGATGGACCCGTTGGATTCGAACGCCTGCCAGATGGCTTTGACTTCATTGAACTGATCGTTGTGGGTGAGGAAGCGAATCTCCGCGTAGTCACGCGCCGCTCCGGTGGTGATGAGGAACTGCCAGTCGGACGATTCGAGCAGTAGAAGTTCGCGGCAGAGCTGCTGCATGATGCGTTTGCCGAGAGCGCTGTCACGCCAGCTTCCGGCGGTGCAGACCTCCCGGGTGTAGAGTTCGGCGGGATAGATGTGCGTGTAGGTCCACGAAGTCTCGGGGTTCATCCAGACGTGGTTGTTGCCCTCGGCTCCCCAGGAGCCTTCGTGCATGGCGATGAAGCCCGCGCGAGGGTAGCGGTCGAGATATTCCGCGCAACTGATGAGCTGGATGCGGGTGTCGTAGTCGTGCAGGGTGCGGGCCACGGCTTCGAGCCAAAGGACGCCTTCAAACCACCAGTGGCCAAAGAGCTCGGCGTCGAAGGGCGAGCAGAGAATCGGCGGGATAGAGTCGTTGAAGCCCGATTGCAGTGCTTCCCATACCAGGTGAACGTAGTTCGCTGCGTGAGACTTGACGCGCTCGGCGGCTTCCTTGGGATAGTAGGGCTGCTTGTCCCCCATATCCACCTTGGAGCCAGTGACGCGCCAGTAGCGATGGCCGCCGGGCCAGCGCTTCTTGTGAAAGTCGAGATAGGTGCCGTCGCCGGGGTAGCCGGAGTCGCCCGACCATACCTGGACGCCGGTACGGGGGTCGCGAGGGAAGATCGTCGTAGCGTAACGCTTGTCGTACGGGCCATCCACGTAATAGGGCTGGTAGAGGCGACGGTAGTCGTGATGCGTCATCTCCTCGGAGATCTCGTCGATGGGCACACCGCCGTTGAGCAGTTCATACGGCGAGGGGACACGGTGCGATTCCTCGACGAGATGGGTATCGACGAAGAAGAACTCGATGCCCGACTCGGAGAGCGCCTGCTCCACGCCGATGCGATCGAAGCCTGGAGGCGTGGGCGAACCGTCGGCGTTGGCAACGGGATAGTTCCAGAAACCTGCCGGGCGGTAGCCGCATTCAGGAGCCCAGATGCCCTTCGGCGCCGAGCCGATGTGACGGGTATGGGTGGCAACCGCGGTGCGAACCTGGGCGCGGACGCTCTCATCAGTTCCCAGCAGCGGCATGTAGCCATGGGTAGCGCCGCAGGTGATGATGTCGATCAGGCCGATGTCGTTGAAGTGGCGAAAGCCTTTGATGATGCTCTGGTCAAAATCGTTGAAGTCTTCGAGCGCCTGCGAGAAGAAGCGATGCCAGAAGCGCGCCGTCTCGGCATAGTGAGCCTCGCCTGTCTGGGTGAAGAAGGCCTCGTCCTCCTGGGCGGCGACGATCTTGCGGCCCAGATATTTAGGAAACTCCGCGATGAAGACGGGGTGCGAGAGCTGTTCGAGCAGAATGGGGGAGAGATTGAGATTGCAGTTAAAGCGGACGTTATCGCGCTCGAGGTTCTTGAGCATGCGCAGCAGCGGCAGGTAAGTCTCGGCGGCAGCCTCGTGGAGCCACTCCATGCCATGCGGCCACGTGCCGTGATTGACGACGTAAGGCAAATGGGCGTGCAGGGTGAAGGTGAGGAAACCTGCTGGACCCATATTGTTGCTGGACGGTGCTTTGGGCGTTGCCTTCGTCAAGACGGTGTACCTCGAAAGAAGCCTATTTCTTTGGGTAAAAACAGCATCCTGCGCATTTTTCTGGCCGCTGATACCGAGTTTACACGATGGATGAGAGCCAAAATCTCCATTCTGAGGCGGCGGCAATCCCAAAAGCCCTTGTCGAATCTCTTGCCGATGGGGGCCGTCGACTATTGGTGATACCCCTCCCGCTGGTTCAGAGTTGGGTTGGCCGGTGCATTTCGGTTGTTGCCGGTGGAGACGCGGAGCGCGATGGCGTTGGTGAGACGGAAGCGGATCAGGCTCTCCGAGGGAATCTGAACCTGCTCTCCCTTGGTGACGGCGTTGGCTCCGGCTCCGAGACCGCCGCCTGCCGCTGCTCCAATGGCGGCGCCCTTGCCACCGCCGAAGATGCCTCCGAGGATGGCTCCGACCGCTGCGCCGCCACCCACCTTCTCAGCCGTATTCTTGCCACGTCCCTTTCCCTGCACGCTGTAGGGCTCGGTGGCCAGGGAGACGTTCCCGCTGCGATTCCTCAGGCTTGTCAGCTCGATGCTGAGCAAAGAGTTGCCTTTGAAGTGAGCCGCCTCTTGCACGGTATCGACGCGGCCGGAGACTGCGGCTCCCTGGGGGATGGCGACAGCGCCATCGATGATGATGTCGGTTGCGACCGTGCCGCTGAAGCTGTCGCCCTGCTGGGTGGTAGCGCTGTCCAGTGTTTGGGTTATGCGAATCGGGAGGGTTGTTCCCGCCGGCACGGTGACGTCGCGAAAGGCCGGAACCGGCGGTGGCGGAGGAGCCGCAGGCGCTGGCGGAGGGGTGGCCTGGGCGCGCTCAATGGGAGCGGGAGGAGGCACGCGCTCGATCGGAGCAGGCGAATGTTTAACCTGCTCTATACGCGGCTTGGGAGCGGGCTTCTTTCTCTCTGCCGTGCGCACCGGCTCCGGTGCGGGTGCAGGTGCGGTCGCAACGGGTGTTGGAGCGGGCTGCTGGACGACCAGATTGTTGACGACCGTTCTGAGGCCAGCCACCTGGGCGGCGTCCGAGGCCGCGAGCGAGCGGGCTGCCTCATTACTGACCGTGCCGTTGAGGGTTGCTACACCGTTTTCAACCGACGTCTGGATCGATTCCGGCTTGAGGGCGCTGTCGGCGGCGATGCGGCTTTGCAGCGCAGAACTCAGGGCCGCATCGTCAGGCGCCGGTGCCGCGGCTTTTTTGCAGCCGCCGATACCGAAGGCCAGGGTAAGAAGGGCAGCGAACGTGATGGCGCGCGATGAAGAGAGGATACGGTAGGCGTACATGTGACCTCGGTGTGCGGTAGAACTGCTTCAAATACTGTAACTGACCTTATAGCTATCAGATGCTTCGGCCGGCTCGGAGGCTGTACGAATCAGAATGCTTTGACTGACCCACGGAGATGCCGGCTTCGCTGAGTATGACGAATGCTATCGCAAAAGGAAAACCGCGGCGAAGCGGGAGTGGCTGCAGTACGGGCGCGCAACCTATTCCACCGGGAGGGCATCTTCCCTAAAATGATACCGAGCATGCGCGCAGGGCTGTGTGCAAGGATAGTCTGGAGTTTTCGACAACCATCGCAGGTTCGGCCTGGGGTGTAGCTTAGGGTATAAAAGCTGAGAGCTATTTCCGTTGATTTTGAGTGACTTTGTATTGACCCATGGATTCATGGGAGAGGAGAGAGAAGATATGTCTGACAACGACAACAGCGTAGGCGGATTGGGATGGTTTCTGGCAGGTCTGGGCGTAGGCGCCCTTGTCGGAGTGCTGTACGCGCCGAAGGCCGGTAAAGAGACCCGGGAAGACATCATGGCCAGTGCGCTGGATGCAAAGGAGAAGGCAGCGGTCCTGGCCCAGCAGGGCAAGGAACATGCCGCCGATCTGGCGCAGCAGGGCAAGCAGCAGGTGGGTGAGTATGTCGATCGCGGCAAGGAGTACTATGATCGCGGTCGTACCCAATGGGCTGAGTATGTCGAAAAGGGCAAGGGGCTGATACAGGAGCAGCAAGGCAAGGTTTCCGCCGCGATCGATGCCGGCAAAGATGCCTATGCGACGACCACGCATGAGCCGGCCAAGTCGTAGTCCTTCAGAGACCTGATGTTTCCTCCAAGGCCAGGTTTCAAATTCTGTGGTGATTGAAAGAGAGGCTGCATGGTAGCGGCACAAATTGTTATGTCAGGCATGTGGCTGCAGGATGTGGACTCGATCTCATCGGGTAACTCCAGGCTGCTCATGATCTTTGTGGGTATGGTTGCCTTGGCGATGGTGGTTCAGGCTATCGCACTCATCATGCTGGCCGTGGGCGCGGCCAAGGCGCGCAAACGGACGATGGCGATGGTCGAGGAGATTCGGGCGAAGGCGATGCCCGCCATCGACAGCACGCAGGAGTTCGTGAAGAACTACGCGCCGAAGCTGATGACGCTCGCCGAGAACCTTGCCGAGACCAGCAACGTCGTTCGCGGCAGCGCAGAGGACTTCAATACGACGCTGGCCGACCTGAACAACAAGACGCGCGTGCAGGCAGCGCGGTTGGACGATATTGTAAGTTCAGTCCTTGCCAGCACAGCATCGGCGGTCAGTGCGGTGGATCGCGGTATCCGCAGCCCGGTGCGCAAGTTTAACGGCTTTTTGAATGGGCTGCGCGCCGGATGCGATGTGCTGGCCGGCCGTGTGAAGGACTTCGGCAGTCCCAGCCGGACAAGCCGGGCCTACCGGGAACGGGGCTATCCGGAAGATGATGTCGACCTGGAGTAAGTAAAAACCTGCGGCTAATAGATCCAGCCACCCCCGACCACCTCGTCTTCCTGATAGAAGACGGCGGCCTGGCCGGGGGTGATTGCACGTTGGGGATCGTCGAAGACGGCTGTGACGGTGTTGTCTGGCGCAGGGCTGAGGGTTGCCGGCGCAGGCATGTGGCGGTGGCGAACCTTAATGGTGACCCGGATGTCCTCGGTCAAACCGGGGATAGAGATCCAGTTGAGGCGGTTGGCGCGAAGCTCGCGGGACATGAGTTGATCGTTCGAGCCGACGGTGACCTGATGGCTGTCCGGATGGATAGCGAGCACGTAGAGCGGATCGGGCGAGGTAAGGCCCAGCCCCTTGCGCTGGCCGACGGTAAAGCTCTGAATGCCTTCGTGATGGCCGATGACCTCGCCCGATGAGGAGACGAGTTCTCCTGAAGAGTCGGGGAGATCTTCGCCCTGCTCGTCGAGGTAGGCCCGGAGGAAGGCGTTGTAGTCGCCGCCGGGGATGAAGCAGATCTCCTGCGAGTCGGGCTTGGCGGCTACATCGAGGCCGGCGTCGGACGCCATCTCGCGGACCGCGGGCTTCTTCATCTCGCCGAGAGGGAAGAGGGTGCGGGAGAGTTGCTCCTGCGTGAGACCGAAGAGGAAGTAGGTCTGGTCCTTGGTGTAGTCGGCGGGGCGGGAGAGAATCCAGCGGCCTCGGGCCTCGTCGAAGCGATTGCGGGCGTAGTGGCCGGTGGCGATGCGGTCGGCGCCGATCTGGCGGGCGGTGATCAGAAGCTGGTCGAACTTCAGATGGTTGTTGCAGAGGGTGCAGGGAATCGGGGTGCGCCCGGCCAGGTACTCGGCGACAAAGGGCTTGACTACATCGGCCTCGAAGCGGTCCTGCTGGTTGATGAGGTAGTAGGGAATGCCTAATTGCTCGGCGACGTGGCGGGCGTCGTACACGTCGTCGATAGAGCAGCAACGTCCGCGGACCGCCTCGGGCATGCCCTCGTGGCCGGCAAGGCGGCGCTGGTTCCAGAGCTGGAGGGTAAGGCCGACGAGCGTGTACCCCTGCGAGCGCAGCAGCGCGGCGACGGCGGAGGAGTCGACTCCTCCGGACATGGCAACGGCAATGGTCTCCTGTGCGGGCATTCTGCTTCTATTTTCGCAGATATCGAGCGGAGAGGCCGGTCAGGAGCGTTGTGCGAGGTCTTTGCGGAAGAATCCGTTGAGTTCTGCGAAGGGGGTGGCATCGTCCAGCCCGGACAAGTTGTTCTCCGCGGCGATCTCGCGTGCAGCGTGGATGAACCCGGTCCATGCGGCGCGCGCCAGCGCCGAACCGACGCTGATGCGCCGGACTCCGATCTCGGCCAGCTCGGGAATCTTCAGTCCTTTGCCGGAGGAGAGAAGGACGTTGATCGGCCTGGGGTGAACCGCCTTGACGATGGCTTCGATGTCGGTACGTGTGGCCGCGCCGGGGGCGTAAAGCACGTCTGCCCCGGCTTCAGCGAAGGCTTCAAGACGGCGGATGGATTCTCGTAGCGGATCAGGATGGCCGACGAGATAGCACTCGGCCCTGGCAACTAGCAGAACGCCGCTGCCGGAGGTCTCGATTGCAGCCTTCGCCGCCTTGATTCGCTCGATCGCGAGGGGCAGATCGTAGAGCGGCTCCTCGTGATCGCCGGTTGAGTCTTCGATAGAGAGGCCGGCGACGCCGGTCTCGACGCAGAGGCGAACATTTTCGGCGACAGCCTCCGGTTTGTGGGCGTAGCCGGATTCAAAGTCGGCGTTGACGGGGAGATCGACCGACGCGACGATGTCGGCGATGTGCTCGAGAACCGCATCGCGAGAAACGGCCCAGGCCGCGTCAGGCAGGCCGCGCGAAAATGCAAAACCGGCGCTGGTTGTCGCCAGTGCATTGAAGCCGAGGCCACGAAGATATCGTGCGGAACCGACGTCCCAGGGATTGGGGATGACGAAACAACCGCTCTGGTGGAGCTTATGGAATTCGGCCCTGCGTGCGGTGAAATCGGTCATCGTTACTCCTTTGGAGGGCATTCTCTGTAACTGAAAGCATACGAAGTCTCGATGAGAAAGACCAACGGGAGGTCAGCTTCCAGCAATATCCGGATTTGAGAGGCTTCCGGCAACAGTTTGAACGACAGAGAGTCAGGTCGAGCTTAGAGGGCAGGTCTTCCTCCTTCGCCTGTTTCTATTTATGGGGAGTTGGAGGAGACTGATTTACAGGAAAGATGCGGTCGAAGAGAGGTTGGCGTGAAGTCTGGAAGACAGATTCCGGATTGGCTGAGACCGCAGCTTTGTCGCGAGTGGGCCTGTCTGCTGCTGCTTTTGTCAGGAGCGCTTACGGCGCTCGCAGGGCCGCCATTTCAAACCGATGATCCAGAGCCGGTTGATTTCCATCACTTCGAGATGTATGCCTTTGCGCTCTCAGACAGCTCCCACGGAGGGACTTCGTTGTCGGTTCCGGCGTATGAAGTGAACTGGGGTGCGGCGCCGAATCTGCAACTGCATCTGGTGGTGCCGCTGACGGCGAACATTCCATCGGATGGCAGTGGGACGAACTACGGGATCGGCGATACGGAAGTGGGCGCGAAGTATCGCTTTGTGAAAGAGACGAAGCGAGTGCCGCAGATCGGGATCTTTCCCTTTGTGGAACTGCCCACCGGCAGCGCCGACCGGGGATTGGGAGTCGGTACGACCTGGTATCGATTGCCAGTGTGGATACAGAAGAGCTGGGGACCCGGGGAGGTATGGACGAGTTACGGTGGTGGAGGAGCGGTCGTCGTGCCTGAGTCGGGATACAAAAACTATCCGTTCGCCGGATGGCTTGTGCAGCGACAGTTAAACAAAAAACTTATGTTGGGGATGGAAGTGTTTGGGCATGGGGCTCTGGGCGAGTCGGCGGCCAGCACGCGTTATTCGACGATGGCTGATCTGGGAGGATCGTATGAGTTCAAGCCGGGGTTCGACCTTCTGTTTGCCGCGGGAAGGACGATCGCCGGCCAACCGGAGACTTACAGTTATCTGGCGCTTTACTGGACGTGGGGCAAAGATGCCAAGGGCGGCGCTCCGGCGGGAATGCTCGGAAGTATCCATCTGCGTCCGGTTGTCTCCGGCAAGCCCTTCTAAAGCGCTTGCAGACACAATGTACCTAGGAAAAATCAATTCTTCGTCTGCGGCGAAGGATAACAATATTTGGGTATCGTTTTCTCTATTTCATAGGTTTAGCTGCTTTGGGTCCACGCTGGCTTGAGATCAGGCGTCTGGAGTGAAATTCTATATACCGGAGGAATAACTTGTGCTTCGTCCACCTCTTCCAGAGTTATTTGCGGTTGCGCTGATCCTTCTTTCTCCTGCTGTATTTGCCCAAAAGGAAGCCGCTCCAACCCGTCAGGCCAAGGTGGCTATCGAGCAACAGGTGCCAAATCGAAGTCTCGATCTAACTCAAATAGAGTCTTTACCCGGCCTGCCCGCGGCGACGGTGATGGGAGATGCGGTTTGTTCGAGCGATGGCAGTATCTTCGAGCAAGTCTATGGTGTTGCAGATAAGCCGGAGGTAGCCTTTTTCCCTGTAATCTATTCGGTCTCGGAGCAGCGGGAGGTAAAGAAGATTAGCCTGCCGATGCCGAAAGGTTATAAGCAGTTAGTTCTGGGAAGCTTCTTTCCGGCAGAGAGCCGGGTTGTGGGTTTGATCGAGGCCTCCCAGCCGACCGATTCAGCGACGCCTCTGCGCAATGGAGAACTGGCGGTTTTTCTGGCGACTGCGGACCGCGATGGCGACCGGCAGAGGATTGTCAGGCTGGACCTCGCGTTTGAGCCGATGAAGGCGGCTCTCTTCGAGTCGGGAGAATTTCTGGTTTTAGGCAACGATCGCGCCAACATGAAGCCGGTACTGGCGATCGTCCACGAAGATGGTACGTTGGATCGAATTCTGGACCTCGACACCAGAACTTATGACGAATCTCACGATTTGGACCGGATCTACGAGCGCAGGACGGCCGATTCGAACACAAGCGCACTTCGGCGGCTTATGATTGGCGCTCTCTCCGCGGCGGAATTTATTCCGTGGGGCAAGGAGGTTCTGCTGGTGCAGCGGGGCTCGAAGCTCCCGGTGTATCGTTTCGACGACTCCGGCGAACTGGGGGCTGTGACGATCAAGCCGCCGGATGGATTCCTGCTGGATGCGATCCTGGGTTCGAGCGAGAAGGATACATGGGTGGTCTCGACGAAGGGGGCCAATTCCTTCGAGAAGGTGGCGACGGGAGGAGTAGTTGAGAATGCGCCGCAGCATCTGTTCGAGGTGAACCCGCGCACCGGCGAGGTGATCGATCAATTATCGGTCAAGGGGCCACAGCCGGGTCAGGTGTCTTGTGCCGCGGATGGCCGACTTGCCGCTATTTACTATGGGTTACCGCAGCAGGCGAATGTTCCCGTTCAACTGGGGTATGCCTCCGCGCCGCGTTACGGAAGGTCTGATTAAGTCCTAAACATTCCCTCAGCGGCTAAAGCCGCATTGCAGACAAATAGCTTATGGCACGACTGAAGTCGTGCCCTTAACAAAACCGGACTTAATCAGAGGTTCCTTAGAGCAGATTTGCTGTTGGTGTGGAGGAAGGCAACCGCAGATTCCCTTCGGGAATGACAAACAAAGGGCTCGGCAGACTCTATACCAACTGCTACTTTGCTCTAGTTGGTCATTTTTTGGCGAACGAACGGACCAGAATCACCATGTTCCAGATGCCGTCCGGCTTAAGGCGGTCACCTTCGCCGGTCATCTGGCCTTTGCCGTTCTTGATGATGTAGAAGAGTTCTCCGTCGGTCATATCTTTGAGTACCGCCGGGTCGGTGTAGTCCTTGAGGGTGAGCTTGGAATCGACGGCGAGGTCGCCCTTGCCGTTGCCGTTCTCTCCGTGACACATGGCGCAGTCGTATCCGTACATCTTCTTTACCTGGGCCTGGGATTCGGGAGTCGGCTTCACGGGGTTGACCAGAGTTTTGGCGTCAGCGGGCATTGCCGGCTGGGCTGGAGTGGCCGGGGCTGGCTTCGCGGCCGGAGGGACGGGTGCGGTTGCCGGTTGTTGGGGCAGGAAAACGAAGAGCAGTAACGCAGAGAGCGTGAACAAAGGCTGCAACATACGAGCCTCCTGTCTTGTCGCACGAATCCTATGCCTCGGCGAGGTCGATGGAAAGCCTTATTTTTCAAGCAAGGAGAACTTTATTCGCGGCAGGAAGCACAGTGACCTCCCAGAACGTTACTTCGGCTCCGTCTGGTGGAGAAAGTCGACGAGGTAGTCCTTCCAGACAGCCGCCTGGGTGTGGGTGCCGTGGCCGCGGGTGGCGTCGGAGATGGGGATGAGGATGAACTTTGCGTGCGGCATGCGCTTGACCATCTGCTCGGCGATGCCAAGCTCGGGCGGGTTGATGTAGTCGTCGGCGGAGTTGATCCAGAGCACAGGCGCGGTGATGGTGCCGAGGCGGGCGCTGGGGTCGTAGTTGCGGGAGGCGTCCATGTAGTAGATGAAGTTGTTGGCGTCGGTGTTGGCGGTGGTGCGTGAGAGATAGCTGTCGGCGTATTTTTCGGCGGCGGCGCGGGTGGGCGCGGCTTTCTGCATCTGGAGAGGGCTGGAGCCCATGACCAGCAGCATCTCGTTGGCGGCGCGGAGGCCTACTGTGGGTTCGGTGGCATATTCGCCGTTCTTCCACGCGGGATCGTTCTTGACGTTCTCGATGGCCATGTAGCGCATCATGCGGTTGCGTCCGGCGATCTCGACAGGGAGGCAGGCCATGGGCATGAGCGCGTCGGCGAAGCCGGGGTAGGTCTCACCCCAGACGAAGGACTGCATGCAGCCCATGGAGGTGCCGAAGATGAGGCGGAGGTGATCGACATGGAGGCCCTCGGTGAGCATGGCGTGCTGGCTGGCGACCATGTCGTCGTAGTCGTAGTGAGGGAAGCGCATGTGCAGGCCGTCGCTGGGCTTGCTGGACTGGCCGTGGCCGATGTCGTCGGGCAGGATGAGGTAAAACTTCGTAATGTCGAGGGGCTGGCCGGGGCCGAAGAGGATGTTGGAAAACTGCGGCGCGAGCAGCGAGTGCGCGCTGCCTCCCGTGCCGTGGAGCAGAAGGACGGCGTTGTCGACGAAGCCGGCGGCGTTCCGGTGGGGCTGGCCGAGGGTGAGGTAGTGGAGGTGGAGAACGGGAATGCTCTCGCCGTCTTTGAAGCGGAAGTTGGGAATGTCGAAAGAGCCGTCCTGCGTGGGCCAGGCGACGGCGCTAGGAGGCGCCTGCGCGGCTGGCGTCGACATGGTCTGGGCGGAGGCGGCGATGGCGCAGGAAAGGAGGATGGCAGCAATTGCGAGGCGCATAGTGGTTCCTCGGATGTTGCTGCCATTTGAATTCAAAGATGGTGGAAGGGCAAGGGAATGCCCTCTTAGGGAAGGTCTGATTCAGTCTCCGAGCATTCCCTCAGCGGCTAAAGCCGTATTGCAGACAGGTCACTTGTCACTTATGGCATCCTTCGACTCTGCTCAGGACAGGCTCTGAAGCCGTGCCCTTATCAAAGCCGGACTTAATCAGAGGTTCCTTAGAAATTCCGGCTGGATGAAAGGTGACACATCCAGCCGGACGATTACCGGCTACGATTTTGCCAGGGCGGACTCGATGGCGGAGACGATGGCGGGATCGTCGGGCACCATCTCGGGAGAGAAGCGGGCGATGACATTGCCCTGCCGGTCGGCGAGAAACTTCTCGAAGTTCCAGAGAATGCCCGGCTCGGGATTGGTGGTGGAATTGTGCTTGCTCTGGAGGAAGCCGTTGAGATTCTCGCGCAGGGCCGCGCGACCGTTGCCCGTGGCCTTGGGCTGGGCGGCAATGAGAGCCTTGTAGAGGGGGTGGGTCTCCGGGCCGGTGACGGCGATCTTCGAGAACATGGGAAAGTCGACTCCGAAGGTGCTGCGGCAGAAGGTCTGAATCTCGTCGTCGGTGCCCGGTTCCTGGCCGCCGAAGTCGTTGGCGGGGAATCCGGCGACGACGAGTCCCGCGTCTTTAAAGCGGGCATAGAGCTTTTCGAGAGCATCGTACTGAGGCGTTAGCCCGCACTTGGAGGCGACGTTGACGATGAGCAGAACCTTGCCGCGATAGCCGGCGAGTGACGCTTCCGCGCCGGTAATGCGGTGGAGCGGGATGTCATAGAGGGATACGGACATGAGGTCTCCTGATATCTGGATCTTAGCTTCAGTGTCGATTATAGAAGTTGAGTAGCCCGGCGACGGGCAGGCAGGCTCGCGCATTATACTTCGAGGCGAAAGATGCGAATTTCTCTTGACGGAGGCATTACTATACAAAGGCGATGTCCTTTGTAGACTCCCTTTTGGGGAAGCCGTTAGCAACCAGTGAAGAGCACTCCGAGCGTATCGGCGTCGCTGCTGGGGTTCCGATCTTTGGCCTGGATGCGCTGACGAGCGCGGCGTATGGGCCAGAGGCGGCGATGACGCTGCTGATTCCACTGGGATTGGCGGGACTTGAGTATATTGTTCCGATTGTCTCGGCGGTTTTGATCCTGCTGGGAATCGTGTTCTTCAGCTATCTGCAGACGATTGCCGCTTATCCCAACGGCGGCGGATCCTATACCGTCGCGAATGAAAATCTGGGGATTGGCCCGGCTCTGCTGGCCGCCGCGGCGCTGATGATCGACTACATCCTGACGGCGGCGGTGGGCATCTCAGCCGGCGTCAATGCCTTGACCTCGGCCATCCCCAGCCTGCAGCCGGACACCGTGCTGATCTGTTTAGTGATTCTGGCGATTCTGACCATTGTGAATCTGCGAGGAGTGAAGGAAGCCGGAGCGGCATTCATTGTGCCGACCTTCATGTTTGTCGGAACGCTGCTGGTGGTGATCGGCTTCGGCGTTTATCACACTATTTTGTCCGGTGGCCATCCGATCCCGGTGGCTGCGCCTCCGCCGGCGTTGCCCTCGACGGTGAAGTATCTGGGAATCTGGCTGCTGCTCAAGTCGTTCTCGAATGGATGCGCTGCCATGACCGGCGTTGAGGCTGTATCGAATGGCGTGAACGCATTCGCGGAGCCTCGGGCAAGAAAGGCCCAGACCTCCCTGGCCATCATTATTGTGATGCTCGCTGTGCTGCTGTTTGGAATTACGTATCTGGCCCGGGCCTATGGCATTACGGCGATGGAGCCGGATGCGCACCACTACCAGACGGTGGTGAGCATCCTGACGACCGCGGTTTTTGGCCGCGGGTGGTTTTATTACCTGACCATGGGGTCGATCCTGGCGGCTTTATCCATCAGCGCCAACACGGCATTTGCCGGATTTCCGCGACTGGCCCGGGCGATTGCCGCCAATGAGTACCTGCCGCATGTGTTTCTGTTGCGCGGCCGTCGCCTGCTGTTCTCGCATGGCATCTACGCGCTCACCGCATTTACCGCGATTATTCTCTTCCTGTTCGATGGCGTTACGGACAAGCTGATCCCGCTTTATGCGATTGGCGCTTTCATCGCGTTCACCCTGTCGCAGGCCGGGATGGTTGTGCACTGGAAGAAGCAGGAGGGCGGTTATAAGAAACATTGGTGGCACATGTTCGTCAACGGCTTTGGGGCATTGGCAACGGGCCTGACCACGCTGGTTGTGCTGGTCACGAAGTTTACCTCCGGTGCCTGGGTGACGGCGCTTCTGATACCGCTGCTGATCCTTATCATGATTGGGGTGAAGCGGCACTATACGCGTGTAAAGCGAGAGATGAAGGATATGACTCCGCTGAACCTGGTGAACCTGGAGCAGCCCATTGTGGTGATTCCGATGGCTCGGTGGGATCGGGTTACGGAGAAGGCGATGCGGTTTGGCCTGTTGCTCTCCCCGGAGATCAAGGTCGTGCACATCCACTCCGATGACGAAATCGACGGAGATGAAGGCCTGGATGGAGTCTGGGCGGAGAAGGTGCTGGCTCCAATCAGAAAAGAAGGCTTGAAGGATCCGGAACTGGTGACGATACCGTCGAACTACAGGTTCGTTCTTTCCCCGCTGATGGAATATATTTTGCAATTGGAAGATGAGAATCCGGGACGGAAGGTCGCGGTTATCCTTCCGGAGATGGTGGTGGCGCACTGGTGGGAGAACGCGCTGCATGGGCAGCGAGTCCAGTTGCTGAAGTTCATGTTGCTGTTGAGGGGAAATCAGCGAATTGTCATCGTAAACATTCCCTGGTACCTCTGAGGAAGAGCAGAGAATCGTTACGATCGACACATCGATCAGAGACTCAACCGGCGAGAGCCGGTTCTGTCTTTTTGTACGTTGGGCTTAGATCACGGAGGCGGGCTACAGCGGTGGGGACCAGTGCGAGCGCCTGTTCGACTTCTTCTTCGGTCGTCAACTTGGAGAGAGAGAAGCGAATGCTGGCGCGCGCACGGGCCGGGGAGAGGCCCATGGAGGTGAGGACATGCGAAGGTTCGGTGGCTCCCGACTGGCAGGCGGAGCCTCCGCTGACGGAGAGGCCCTTCAGGTCGAGCGCGATGACGAGTGCCTCGGCCTCGACATGATCAAAGTAGAGGTTGCTGGTGTTTGAGACGCGGGGCGCGCCGTCGCCGTTGACGCCGCACTCTTCTACTTGAGAGAGAATGCCTTGCTCAAGGCGGTCGCGGAGGGCGGCGAGATGCGCAGGGCCGTTTGCCGAAGAGTCTTCGGCGAGCCACTGCCGCGCCAGTTCGGCGGCCTTGCCGAGACCGACAATGCCCGCCACGTTCTCCGTTCCGGCGCGGCGCTGGCGCTCATGGGGGCCGCCGTGCAGCATGGGAGCGAGCCGGACGTTGCGGCGGACGTAGAGAACGCCGATACCCTTTGGGCCATGAATTTTGTGGCCGGACAAGGTGAGCAGGTCAATTTCCCTAAGCGGGCCGCGCGGGCTGAGATCGAGCGGCAGCTTGCCTGCGGCCTGGACGGCATCGGCATGGAAGAGCGCCCCGGCGGCGTGGGCGATGCGGGCGAGTTCGGCGATTGGCTGGATGACGCCGGTCTCGTTATTGGCAAAGATGATGCTGACCAGTTTTGTATTGGGGCGAATCGCCGCTTCGAGCGCCGCGGGTTCGATGAGCCCCTGCGGTGTGCAGGGAAGAAAGGTGACGTCGATGTTCTGTGCCGAGAGCGATTGCGCGGCGTGAAGGACGGCGTCATGCTCGATGGACGAGGTGATGAGATGAGGCTTCTCGCCCGAGGCGGAAGATTCGGCGGAGAGGACGCCGAAGAGGGCGAGGTTGTCGCTTTCGGTGCCGCCGGAGGTGAAGACGACCTCGGAGGTACGGCAGTGTAAAAATCCGGCGACGGCGGCACGGGCCTGGTCGACAGCCGCGCGAGCGTACTGACCCTGCTGATGGATGGAACTGGCATTGCCGAAGTGTTCGATCCAGAAGGGACGCATCGCCTCGAAGACTTCGGGGAGAAGAGGCGTGGTAGCGTTCGCGTCCATGTAGATATGGCGCATGAAGCTATTTTACTGCGAATGGGGACGCTGTATGCAGTCCAGCCGGGTCCTACCGCTCGGCGATGGGAACGTAGGGCGAGGGGTAGGCAGGGCCGATGTAGTCGGCGCGCGGACGGATGAGGCGGTTGTCGTCATGCTGCTCGATGACGTGGGCGGCCCACCCGGCGATGCGGCTGATGGCGAAGATCGGGGTGAAGAGGTCGATGTCGATGCCGAGGGTGGTGTAGGTCGAGGCGGAGTAGAAGTCGACGTTGGCGTTGAGCTTCTTCTGCTCCTTGACGAAGAGTTCGATCTTGCGCGACATGTCGAACCACTTGGTGTTGCCCGCGGCGCGGCCCAGCTCCTCAGACATCCGGCGGAGATGAGTGGCTCGCGGGTCTTCGGTGTGATAGACGCGGTGGCCGAAGCCGGAGATCTTCTTCTTCTCGGCAAACATCTGTTTGACGTGCTCGATGGGATCGACGCCAGCCTCGTCGATGGCATAGAGCAGGCGCATGGTGGCTTCGTTGGCTCCGCCGTGTAGAGGCCCTTTGAGCGCGCCGAGCGCACCGGTGATGGCGGAGTGAATGTCGGCCAGGGTCGCGGCGATGACGCGTGCGGCGAAGGTGCTGGCGTTGAGTTCGTGATCGGCGTGAAGGATCAACGCAATGTCAAGGGCGCGGGTGGCGGTCTCGGAGGGCTTTTCTCCGTTCAGCATCCAGAGGAAGTTTGCCGCGTGCGACAGCTTGTGGTCCGGCTCGATGACCGGCTTGCCCTTGCGAATGCGGTCGAAGGCGGCAACAATCATCGCAATCTGCGAGGTAAGGCGGAAGGATTTGCGAATGTTGGCGTCGTGGGTGTTCTCGGCCTCGTCGGCGTCGTAGATGCTGAGCAGGGAGACGGCGGTGCGCAGCACCTGCATGGGAGTCGCGCTGGCGGGGACGCTGTGCAGAAGCTCGAGGACCCTGGGGTTGAGCTGGCGTCCGGCGGTCAGTTGGGCGGCAAAGCCGGCAAGCTCGGAGGTGGTAGGAAGCTTGCCATTCCAAAGAAGATAGGCAGTCTCTTCAAAGGTAGAGCGCTGCGCGAGTTCGTGGATGTCGATACCGCGATAGGAAAGCACACCGGCGTCGCCGTCGATAAAGCAGATGGAAGAACTGGTGGCGACGATGCCTTCCAGGCCTTTAGGAGCGACGGCAGGAGACGGGAGCGGCTTTTCCGAAGTGGTAAACATTACATCGTTTATAGCGCAGCGATGAAAGGGTTGTCACGGCAGGATGCGCGAATATCGGCATTATTGTGCGATGGGAGAGGAAGGGAGCGGGCGCGATGGCGAGTAGTCGGCCAAGTCGATGGAAGGGCTTTCGCCGGCGAGAAGTTGCGCCATAACGTGCGCGGTCGCCGGGGTGAGGAGAATGCCGTTGCGATAGTGTCCGGCGGCGACGAATTGGTTGCGGCTTTCGGGCATGGCGCCGAGGAAGGGCAGCCCATCGGGGCTGGAGGGACGGAGGCCGGCCCAGGCTTCCAGTTGTCGCGCTTCGGACAGAACGGGCAAGAAGGCGTTGGCCAGTGACCGAAGATGGGCTATGTCTTTGGAGTGGACAGTCTTGTCGAACCCGGCGTCTTCGATCGTCGCGCCGATGATGGCACGGCCTGCGTGGGGGCCGGTGGTTCGGGGAACGATGTACATGCCGTGAGTGCGGAGGACGAGATGGAGCGGGAGCGAAGGTGGAAGCGCGACTGCCAGCATCTGTCCCTTTCTGGGCGCAATGGCAAGGCCGGGAGCGAGTGAAGACTGGGAGGCCCAGGCTCCGGTGCAGTTGATAAAGCGCGCTGCGTGGAAGGCGCCCGTGGAGGTCTGCACTTCCACGGAGTCTCCGACGGATTGCACGGAGAGAACGCGAGTGCCGGTACGGAGGTCGATCGAGGTGGCCCGGACCGCGGTGAGGACGGCTTCGGCGAGATGGCGGGGATCGAGGCTGCGTTCGTCAATGAGCGTGAAGTGCCGGTTGTTGGAAGTCAGTTGAGGCAGGGCATCGGCCAGCGCTTCAGTAGAAAGCTCGTTCGATGGAGGAGCAAGGTGCGCCTGGAGGGTGGCGCTGGTGTGGAAGGGAACGCGGATACCGGAGAGTTCGTCAAGGCGGTCGAGAAAGGCGGGGTAGAGCGAGAGGCTCAGGTCGGAGAGCTTGCGCAGTGCCGCCGGGTTGTCGGGATCGCTGGCGGCGAGCATTCCCGCGGCGGCGGTGGAAGCTTCCGAGAGAGGTTGTCCCTGTTCGAGGACCGTGACGCTGAGGCCCCGGCGATGGAGTTCAAGAGCGAGCGAGAGGCCGATGACGCCGCCTCCTGCAATGCAAATATCGAGGTCGTGCATACAACCAGTTTAGTGCGATTCGGAAAGTGGCGCGGCGAAAGGACTGGTCAGAGGGGGCCAAGTTTGAGAGACTGACGAGCAGCTTGTTTTGAATCAGCCGGTTGAAGTGAATCGAAGGGCAGCGTACGAGGAGAATGCGATGAGCGAAGAAGGATACGTGGAACAACGATCAATGTCGGGAGCATTTATTGCTGTCGTCGCGGTGGCATTACTGGCCGCGCTTGGTTCGCTGGTGTGGTGCTACGGCCTGCAGAACCATCTCAAGGTCGCGGAGCAGAAGTTGGCAACAGCCGACAAGAAAAACGCTGACCTTGCGGAGGAGCTGGATGCGACGAACGCCCGGCTGCGGGCGACCAGCGAGACGCTGGGGCAGAGCGTCGGCATCGCGCAGAAGCAGATCGAGACGCGGGCACAGAGCATCCTCGCGGCGCAGGCGGCGGCGACGACGAGACTGGAGCAGGAGCAGGCGGCAAACAAGAAGCAGATCGGCGCGGTATCGAACGATGTAGCCAGCGTGAAGACGGATGTCGGCGGCGTAAAGACGGACGTGGCGACGACCCGATCCGACCTGGAGGCGACCAAGTCGCAGCTAAACCGGGTGGTGGGCGATGCCGGCGTGATGAGCGGCCTGATCGCGACCAATCACAGCGAACTCGAAATTCTCAAGCACAAGGGTGATCGCAACTACTTCGAGTTCACCTTGAAGAAGGGCGAGAAGCCGTTGCTGTTGTCGACGATCAAGATTCAATTGAAGAAGGTGAACCAGAAGCACTCGCGGTATACGCTGAACGTGAGCGCGGACGACCGCAACATCGAGAAGAAGGACAAGAATCTCGACGAGCCGGTGCAGTTCTATACAGGCAAGACGCCGGTGCTGTACGAACTGGTGGTCAACGACATTCAGAAGAACAGCGTGTCCGGTTATCTCTCGACGCCGAAGGGGCCGGGGCAGCCTGCCGGGCAATAGCGATTACATGCAAACGTAGAACGGGGGACGCTTCATAAGCGTCCCCCGTTTCTATTTGCCTGTTGATTTCTACTTCTTTTTTGCGGCTTTCTTCGCCGGCTTCTTTGCTGCTTTTGTGGCTGCCTTTTTCGTTGCCATTTGTCTATTCTCCCTATTGATTAGACATCGCTGCTGCAACAAGCTGCATTGCAGCTAACGAAGGTATAGATTCACTGAAATTTACTGTCAAGAAAAATCGATGTGTTTGCGAAATTTTTTTTGCGCATGAGCCGTAACGGTTCGCGCGAAGAGGAGCGGAATCGGCGCTCGAAAAGTTCGAGATGGCTCGATTCGATCTCGCGTTCAGCACTCGATGATGTTGAGAGCGAGACCGGCGAGGGATGTCTCCTTGTAGCGCGACTGCATATCGAGACCGGTTTGATACATCGTCGCAATCACCTGGTCGAGCGAAAGTTTGTGACCGCCGGTCTCATGCATCGCCATGCGGGCAGCGTTGATTGCCTTGACCGCGCCCATACCGTTGCGTTCGATGCAGGGTATCTGGACGAGGCCGCCGATGGGATCGCAGGTCATGCCGAGGTTGTGCTCCATGGCGATCTCGGCGGCGTGTTCGATCTCGGCGTTCGTTCCGTTGAGGGCAGCGACGAGGCCCCCGGCAGCCATCGAGCAGGCGACGCCTACTTCGCCCTGGCAGCCAACCTCGGCGCCGGAGATGCTGGCATTCTCTTTGTAGAGGATGCCGATGGCGGCGGCGGTGAGAAAGTAGCGGATGAGGCCCGCCTCGTCTGCGCCGTCGATGAAGCGCATGTAATAGTGGGCGAGGGCGGGAATTACCCCGGCGGCTCCGTTGGTGGGCGCGGTGACAACTCTTCCTCCGGCCGCGTTCTCCTCGTTGACGGCCATGGCATAGATCGTGACCCAGTCGAGCGGGGCGAGCGGGTCTTTGGAGCCTTCGGTCTCAAGCCTGCGGGCAAGGCGTGGAGCGCGGCGGCGGACGTTCAAGCCTCCGGGCAGGATGCCTTCGGTCGCAATACCGCGCGCGGTGCAGGACTGCATGACGCGCCATAGAGTGAGAATGCTGGCTTTGATCTTTTGCTCGGGGGCGGCTTCGCTCGATAGCGGTGTGTCTGGAGCCGGACGGTTGATGGAGATGGAGGGATCGCCGAGGAGAGCGACTTCGTTGGCCAGGAGAAGCTCGGCGATGGTCAGATTGTTGGCGTCCGCATTGGCGAGAAGTTCAGCCGCGCTGCGGAACGGATAGGGAACGGACCGAGTGCCGGCGGATGTGCCGGCCGCGCGTTCTGCCTGGAACTCGCCGTCGGAGAGGATGAAGCCTCCGCCGACGGAGTAAAAGATTTCTTCGGATAGCAGCGCATGGGCATCGTCGAAGGCGGAGAAGCGCATTCCGTTGGGATGGGTAGGATCGGCGGGATTGGGGTACATCTGGTTGCGATGGAAGAGGAGATGTTTTCCTTCGGCGAAGGGAATCTCGTGAAGATCGAGAAGATAGAGCGTTCCGGTGGAACGGATGGCGGCGAGATAGGTATCGATCAGTTCGGGATCGATCGTATCGGGCGCTTCGCCGAGCAGCCCGAGCAGAATGGCGCGGTCGGTGCCGTGGCCGGCTCCGGTGAGCGCAAGCGAGCCATAGAGATCGACGCGGACCGCTGCCGTGTTTGTGAGCAAACCTGAAGCGTCAAGCGAACGGGCGAAGCGGAGAGCCGCGCGCATGGGGCCGACCGTGTGCGAACTGGAGGGACCGATACCGATCTTAAAGAGCTCAAAGAGACTGGTGTTCACGGTTTATCACCCTCCAAGTCATTCTAGTCGCGTATTTATCTATAGAATGCGGTGAAGAGTATCGGGACATCCGCCGGAATATTGGCGTATCTGATGTTCCTTTGCTTGTACCGTCCCTACACTCTCGCAGAGCGTTTTGGGGATCGTTACATTTCAATGCAGGCGGGAATCTATGAGTCTTTGGCAAAAAGTCGATGAGCGATTCAGAATCGCGAACTCTCTGATGTGGGCTGCGGACTCTACCCGGCCGGCGATGGAGATCGTTTATCGGGAGCTGTTTTTGAGGGACCTATCCCGGCTTGGGTTGGAGGATTTGTATTACCCGGTTGGATCGGCGGCGAACCACAGCTTGTTGTATTTGATTGCGAGGTGCTTTACAGAACTGCCGGTGAGCCGTGTCCTTGAGATGGGAGCGGGACAGTCCAGCATCCTGATGAGCCAACTCAACGATCGCCTGAAGAAGGAAGCGGTCCTTACCACGGTGGAACATGATCCGCAGTGGGCCGCCAGAATTCAGGGTCAGGTGAAGCATCGGGTACAGACTGCGGCCCTTGTGCCGAAGACGATAGCCGGCCACAGCATCTCTCACTATGGCGGCGAATACTTTGATTCGTCGGCACTCTATGACTTTGTGCTCGTCGATGGTCCTCCTGCCCACGGCAGCAAGGATATGGCGCTGAATCGAATTGGCGCTGTCGAGCTTCTCGAAAAGAATCTGGCGGAGAGCTTTGTCCTCATTGTCGACGATGCGGAGCGGCGTGGTGAGGACGTGCTGGTCGAGCTGATCCGCCGGAAGCTCCGAAAGGATGGCCGCGATTTTAGGGAGACTGCTATTATGGCTGCGAAGCAGCAGCATGTCTTTGCCGCAGGCCATTGTTCAGGCGCCGTATTTTTCTGATCGCTATCGAGCAACGCGAAATAGCGACGGGAGTTTGTCATCATTGTGTCCCGAAGGTACGGGGCAGGGTATCCATTGTTTTTTTAACTGCCTCATGGATCCATCAGGCTTAAGAGAATGCTCTTTACGGCTCGCAGCGCAGCAGTCTATGGAATTGACGCACACATCATCGATGTAGAGGTCGATTTCTCCGGCGTCAAGCTGGACAAGGAACTGTTCAATACCGTAGGCCTGCCGGATGCGGCGGTGCGCGAGAGCCGCGACCGGGTACGATCGGCGATCAAGAACTCCGGGTTCGACATTCCGCCGACACGGATCACCATTAATCTCGCTCCGGCAGATCTGAAGAAAGAAGGCTCGGGGTTCGATCTTCCCATTGCGATCGGCATCCTGGGCGCCTATGGCGCGCTCCACATTAAAGACCTGAGCGATTTTCTGCTGGTGGGAGAACTGGGACTGGACGGAAGCCTGCGAGCGGTGCAGGGAATGCTCCCGATCGCGGTTGCGGCGCGAGCGAAGGGGATACCCAATCTCGTCATCCCGGCAAGCAACGCGCGTGAGGCAGCGGTGGTCGAGGGGGTGAACGTCTACCCGGTCAAGAGCCTGCTCGAAGTGCGCGAGCTGCTTAACGCTGCGGCCTTTGGCACGGTGACCGCAGTGCCGCTGAAGGTAGAGACGGCGAATCTGTTGAATGAGATGCAGCATTTCCCGTTCGACTTCAAGGATGTGCGCGGCCAGCATGTGGCGAAGCGGGCGCTGGAGGTAGCGGCCGCGGGCGGACACAATATCCTGATGATCGGTCCGCCGGGGTCGGGCAAGACGATGCTGGCCAAGCGGTTGCCTTCGATCCTCTCCCCGCTGCGGTTTGAGGAGGCGCTGGAGACGACGAAGATTCATTCCGTGGCCGGGGTGCTCGATGCGGAGCAGGGACTGGTGACGCACAGGCCGTTCCGGTCGCCGCACCATACCATCTCCGATGCGGGACTGATCGGCGGCGGGATGATGCCTCGGCCGGGCGAGGTTTCGCTGGCGCACAATGGTCTGCTCTTTCTGGACGAGTTGCCGGAGTTCCCCCGGAACGTTCTGGAGGTGATGAGGCAGCCGCTTGAGGATGGGATGGTGACGATTGCGCGGGCAGCGATGAGTCTGAGCTTTCCCGCGCGATTCATGCTGGCCGCGGCGATGAACCCCTGTCCGTGCGGATACTTCAACGACAAGTCTCGGGAGTGCATGTGTACACCGCCGATGATTCAGCGATATGTCTCCAAGGTCTCCGGGCCGCTGCTGGATCGGATCGATATCCATATAGAGGTTCCGGCAGTGCAGTATAAGGAGTTGCGCGGTGGCGCGGCGGCGGAGGGGTCGGAGGAGATACGGAATCGGGTTCTTGCCGCCAGGGAGTTGCAGCATGAACGGTTCAGCGAGGCCGGTGAGCGGACGAACGGCTCGGCAAAGGTCGCCTCGCGGCAGATCTTCGCCAACTCGCAGATGAACACCCGGCAGATCCGTACCTATTGCGAGTTGTCGTCGGAGGCGGAGCGCCTGTTGGAACGCGCAATGCAGCAGCAGGGGTTAAGCGCGCGGGCTCATGATCGGATACTGAAGGTAGCGCGGACCATTGCGGACCTGGGCAGAGATCAGGATATCGGAGTCAAACATATTGCTGAAGCCATCCAATACCGCACTTTAGACAGAAGCTACTGGTCGTAGGAGCGATTAATGGAGCGGAGCTATAAGTCAAGCAGAAAATCCCATTTATGGGATATTGCAGGCCTCAGCTTCCCAAAAAAAGTATTGACCTGAGGCTCCAGACCATTTACTTTGCTATTGGGTCGAGTCGCTCCGGGCTGTCGAAAGAGGTTTCCCGGGAGAGCAGGGGTGGTCGCCGAGAGGTCAAGGTTTCCCAGAGATTCTGGTTGGTTTTCTGTTTCACGCCAAGGCGCAGACTGCGCTGAATCGCAAGGAAAGATTCTGGTTTGCTAGAGTTGCGGCTTTTAGGCCGGAGGGTAGAGGCTTCGTCTATAAGTGACTGTAGTACATTGCTTAATCGTTACATGTGGACATAAGAAGAGTCCTATTCGGGGTCTTTAGCGTCTAACTAAAACGAGAGTGCTTGAGTTGTGGTTTTGGGATTTGTGTAAGTAATTGGATAATTTCGGATTGGTGAGCACTATCAGGAAGCTTACGCCGATAGAAAAAATGAAGAGGAGAACTATGCGCTCAGATCTTATATTTGGAGCACTCACACACGTGAACAACCGTTACGAGCTATGTCAACTGGCGTCGAAGGCGACGCGTAAGCTGCACAAGCCTAATACGCGGTTGCAGGACACGACCAATGAGGTGCTGGATCGTTTCAAGGATACGATTCCGATGAACGAGTCAGATGATTCTGTTGTGAAGAAGGTAGAAGTGCAGGAACGCCGCGCTGCATAGCGCGGCGCGTCTTGCCAACATTTAACCGATTACCCGCCTTATAACCCCATCCGCAATATCGCTTTTATACCTCTGGCCTTCCGCACGACCCCCCGTCAGGCAGATCCCGCCTCCGTTTCAAACAATCCCTCCTTATTAAATCAAATTCCAGGTAAAACATGACTATTTCTGAGTTGAAAGAACACAATATTGCGGAGCTGGGCAAGCTTGCGCGTGGTCTCGATATCGCGGGCACCAGCGGCCTGCGCAAACAGGATCTTATCTTCAAGATTCTTCAGGCGCAGAGCGAGAAGGAAGGGCACATCTTCGCCGAAGGCGTGCTGGAGATCCTGCCCGACGGCTATGGCTTCCTCCGCTCCCCCGATTACAACTATCTGCCCGGCCCGGACGATATCTACGTCTCCCCATCGCAGATTCGCAAGTTCGACCTGAAGACCGGCGACACCATCAGCGGAAATGTGCGTCCGCCGCATGAGGGCGAAAAGTACTTTGCCCTGGTCAAGATCGAGGCCATCAACTTCGAGTCGCCCGAAGAGACGCGCAACAAGATACTGTTCGACAACCTGACACCACTCTATGCCGAGGAGCGGGTCAAGATGGAGACGGTGCGCGAGCACATCTCCGGCCGGGTGATGGACCTGCTGACGCCGATGGGTAAGGGGCAGCGCGGGTTGATCGTCGCTCCTCCCCGAACCGGCAAGACGATGCTGTTGCAGTCAATCGCGAATAGCATCACTACCAATCATCCCGAGATTGTGCTGATCGTCCTGCTGATCGATGAGCGCCCGGAAGAAGTCACGGACATGCAGCGCAGCGTTAAAGGCGAAGTCATCAGCTCCACCTTCGACGAGCCGGCAGCCCGCCACGTACAGGTCGCCGAGATGGTGATCGAAAAGGCGAAGCGGCTGGTCGAGCACAAGCGCGATGTTGTCATCCTGCTGGACTCGATTACCCGTCTGGCGCGCGCCTACAACACTATTGTTCCGCCGTCGGGCAAGGTGCTCTCAGGCGGTGTCGATTCAAACGCGCTGCAAAGGCCGAAGCGGTTCTTCGGCGCGGCCCGCAATATCGAAGAGGGTGGGTCGTTGACCATTATCGCCACGGCTCTCGTCGATACCGGTTCCCGCATGGACGAGGTCATCTTCGAAGAGTTCAAGGGCACCGGCAACATGGAAGTCATTCTGGACCGCAAATTGGTAGACAAGCGCGTCTTCCCGGCCATCGACATTCAGCGCTCCGGCACTCGTAAGGAAGAGCTGTTGATTCCGAAGGAAGATCTGCAACGCGTCTGGATCCTGCGCAAGGTCTTGAACCCGCTTTCGCCGGTCGAAGCGATGGAGTTGCTCACCGACAAGCTGGCGAAGACACGGAACAACCAGGAGTTCCTGCACAATATGAGTTCCATCTGACAACGGCATCTACACCGAATAAATAAAAGCGCAGCCTCCGGGCTGCGCTTTTTGTCTCGCATAAAGCCTTGGCTAGTAGCCGTTGGCGAGGAGATATTCTTCGGTCAGGATAAAGTGCTCCGGCTGTTGCTGCCGCTCGGCATACTTGGCGAGAACGTCAACCTCGATGTTGAGCGGAGCGCCAACGGCAAGCGTGTGCAGGCTGGTGGCGGCATAGGTATGAGGGATGATGGCTACCTCGACCTCGTTACCCTGGAGTGCGGCAACGGTGAGGCTGATGCCCTCGATGGTGATCGATCCCTTTTCGACGACGTAGGTCAGCAGCTCTTCGGGGATGGCGATGCGCAGACGCCAGTCGGTAGCGGGAGACTCGGGGTGGATAGGGTCGAGCGCGAGCAGGGTTCCGGTGCCGTCGACGTGACCCTGGACGACGTGGCCGCCGAGCGGCGATCCGGCAGGCGTGGGAAGCTCCAGATTGACGACGGAGTTGGGCTGGAGGCGGGAGAGTGTTGTGCGGGCGATGGTCTCGGCTGCGAGATCGGCGGAGAAGCGCGGCGGAAAAGCATGAGGCTCGATCGACAGCGCGGTGAGGCAGACGCCGCTGACCGAGATGCTGTCTCCGCTGTTGAGGCGCGAGGCGAGCATGGGAGCGGCGACGGTGATGCGTGTTGCCCCCGAGGTTGGCGTGATGGCGAGGATGGTTCCGGTGGTCTCGATCAATCCGGTGAACATGGATATAGGTTACAGCGGTTTATGGACCGGATTGGCGCAGAGTGAGTCGGAGGGAGGGCAGTCGGCCCGTATTTCCTCCCCCACCGGCGGCTTACCGCTTCGCGTTGATTTACAATCAGACCTTGAGCATGGCCAAACACCAGCATCATGGCGGGAGCAGTTTTGCATTTAGCAAGAATTGAGTCAGAAGCAAACACACAGCCACACGGACCGTGCCCCTCGCGGCGTGTATCGCGGTCCGGCGCTCGGTCTACAGCCCGGTTCATCGTCCGATTCGCTCTGGCTGCCGTTACTTCGGCATCGCTGATCGGATGCGGCAACACCTATCGGCCTGTCGTCACCGCCATCAACCCGGTGGGGCCCGCGGGCCAGCCGCAGAAGTTTGCCGTCGCGATCTCAACGACGGGGCCGACGACACCGGGACTGGTGACCTTCGTCGATGTCTCGGGCGATACGGTTCTCATCACGGCGACGATTGGAGTGGACCCTTATTATCTGGTTCTCAATGGGGATAGCAGCACGACAGCCACTACCGGCTATACGCTGAACCGCGACACCACGGTCAACAGCTTCGACATCTCCACCTCTTTGCTGAGCAGCCAGGTTCTTCAGACCACGCTGCTGGCGGGGGCGACCCCGGTCAGCATCTTTCCCCAGGGCGCGTATACCTATATCGCGGAGCCCGGCCGGAACCAGATTGCGACGCTCCAGGGAACTCCTCCCGTGCTGAAGCAGGAGTTTCCCGTCGAGAACCCTATCTACGTCGTAGGCGTCTCCAAGGCTCCGCGCATCTACGCCACAGGTTCGGACAGCGCGGGAAACGGCCAGGTCTGGCCGTTCGACACGGTCAACAATCTTCCTGACGGCACCGTCATTCCGGTTGGCAAAGATCCGGTCTATGGCGTGATGACGGCTGACTACAAGCGCGCTTTTATTCTCAACAAGGGCGATGGCACGGTCAGCGTCATCAACTCGCAGACTAACCAGTTGGATGTGCTGCCGGCGGGCAAGACCAATCCCATCTCAGTCGGCACGGCTCCGCTGTGGGCTGACTTCGCGCCGAGCCGCAACGAGCTGGTCGTAGCCAATGCAGGGGATGGAACGACGCCGGGATCTGTGAGCATTATCAGCATTCCGCTCTGCTCGGCGACCTCGCTGCCCGGCAATCCAAACTGCGATGCCACCAATCCAGTGGATGCCAACGGCTTTGGCACGGTGCTCGCCACGGTTCCGGTGGGTGTCAATCCGCAGATGGTTGGCGTGTTGCAGGATGGCACGCGGGCCTATGTCGTGAATCAGGCTGACAGCACCGTCTCGGTCATCAACCTGAACACCAACACAGTAACCGCCGTGATTCCGGTGCCCGCCACCGTTCATCCAAACTACATTGCCGTTACCACCGGCACGCCGACGGGGAAGGTCTACGTTACGTCTCCGGAGTCGACCAATATGACAGTCATTCGTACCGACACGGACTCCGTCGATACGGTTATTCCTCTCCAGGGTAAGGGCGTATCCGTCCGGGTTACGGTTCCATAACCGCCTTCCTGACCGCTTCATTACCGATACAAATTGAGTGCCCCATGTCCTGAAGATTCGGGACATGGGGCACTTGATTGTTTGAGGCTTTCGGCAACGAGCGGAGGAGCTACTTCAGGATCTGCGTCAGCGGCTTGCCCTGAATGTCGCCAAGGGAGAGGTGAAGGAGATGCGCGATGGTCGGAGCGATATCGACGTTCGGAAACGCCGGGATCTCGCCCGTTTGCCGGATGCCGGGGCCCGCTGCAATGAAGATGGCCTGCATCAGCGGCACGGTATTTGGATAGCCGTGCGATCCGATCTCTTTCGTATCGGTTACAAAGCTGCCGGTATCGCCGCCGCTGAAGGCGTAGTCGTCGGCGGCATAGAGAAGCAGATCGGGGGCCTGATCGCTTTCAGACGGTGTTGGCCAGCCCTGCTTCGCCGCTTCGCTGGGAGTCAGCGCAGCGCGAATTCCGGGCTTGCCTGAGAAGAGAGACTTCAGCGCGGCTCTCGATGCGTCCGTGGCATGTTGTTGAAAGACGAGGGCAAAACCGCCGTCAGGCATGCAAAAGGCGGGGCTGACCTCTGTAGGCGATTGAAGTCCGGCCTGCTTGAGCAGGACGTTCGGGTGAATTTGCTGATGGACGCTTTGCTGGCCATGGTCGGAGACGATGAGGAACGTGGTGCGGTCGAAGTCGCCCGCTGCACGTACCGCGTCGACGATATCCTTCACGCGGTCGTCGAGGAAGGCGATGGTGTTGCGGCCGGAATCGTTGCCGAAGCCGGTCTTATGCTCAATGCCGTCGAGCGCGAGCAGGTGGAGGAGCAGCAGATCCGGATGATGCTTCTCAATGATATCGATGGCGGCGCGAGTGTAGATCCGGTCGCGCCATGCCTGCGATGGCTTGTTGAAGTGGGCTAACTCATCGGCGGTGACGACTCCCTGCGCTTCGAGATCGTGCTCGATCAGGCCGTCGAGATGGGGACGCTCGGAGAAGCGCCAGGTGATGCTCTTGGCATCTCCAATGGCTACCCAGTCCACCTCGGCGGTCGTGAGGCCAGCCTCATGCGCGGCGTCATAGACGGTGGGTACGGCGACGAGGCGCGACTTAGGAGCCTCGGCGTCTACCTTGGGCGGAGTTGTGGTGCGCTGGTTGACGATGAGCCCGTTGACGAGGACGTGGTGCCGGCCGGCATCGACCCCGGTGATCATGGCGGTATGGTTCGGCCATGTGACGGTGGGATTGATGGGCTGCATGGACGTCGCATAGGCGCCCTGCTTCATAAGCGCATGGAGCGTCGGGGCCGGTAGTTGCGGGTCGTGCAGGCTGGCTGCCCCGAAGGCGTCAAGACTGATGACGATAACTTTGGGGCCATGCTTTGAGGTTTGCTGCGCGCAGAGCGGGAGAAGACTCGTGAAGACAATTGCAGCGGCGGCACACCGAAGCAAGCCGGGAAATGAAGTCATCCGTGGGAATACTCCTTTGAAGATGTCTATGCGCCGACCATGATGATCGGCATGGTCGGCGTTTGCGAGCCTCCCTCGTTTTCGATGGTGACTCCGAACGCCTTGGCCTCGACTCCCTTGGGGATTGGCGGCATAATGACGCTGGCGTTGCCGCGCTCGTCGGGATGGAAGATGCCGGCGGGCATGGGATCGCTACCGCTGGCGGGAATCAGCCACAGCTCATAGACCTTGGCGGGCTGAAGCGGAGCCATATTATTCGCCTGGAAGAGCAGCGTGCCCTTCTCCGCGACATAGATCGCCCTGCCCTGGGGAACGGGCGCAGCCTTGGCCATGGTGAGCGTCACGCGCATGGCGTTGCGATCGGTCATGGCGTCCATGACCTGTTGAGCAGTCACGGCCTCGGTCGAAAGCTGGGCGATCTGGGTATTCTGCTCGTCGCTGGACCCGCGCAGCGTCTCGCGCTGGAGATACAGGTTGCCGGAGGTAACGGCTAGACCGGCGGCCAGCGCCCAGCCCACCCAGGGAAAGACCTTGCCCACAAAACTCCGCTTGGGGAGATCGTCCGCGGTGAGAGGTGACCGGTTGCCAGATCCGCGAATCGGAAGCTCGGGCTCCACTTCGGCCTGTGGCGCGGGGGCTGGGGGAAGGGTCTTTTTCTCGAGTGCCACCTGTTGCAGCAGACGCTCTCGCGCCTCTGCGGGCGGCGATTGCAGATCGACGGTGTGGGCGTAGATAGCGACGTCGCCCTGGACCTCCGCCAGTTCACGGCGGCAGTCCGGGCAATTCTCAAGATGAGCCGCGGCGGCGCGGGCGTCCTCCGGGGGGAGCAATTGCATGGCAAACAGCACCAGGTCGTCGCGCTCGATATGTCCGGCCATGTTCATGCTGTGAATGCCTTTCTCAACGTCGTCAGCGCGCTGCGTATTCTTGTCTTGACCGTGCCCAGAGGGTCACCTGTCATCTCGGCGATCTCGGAGTGGGTAAGGCCGTCGAAGAAGGCCATCTCCAGGGTCTTGCGCTGCTCCGCGGGGAGTTGCTGGATCACGCCCCTCGCCTTCTCCATCATGTTGTTGCGCTCGGCCTCGTCGGCCAAATTGTAGTCCGAGGCCGGCGCGATGTCGTCAATGTCCTCTGTGGGCCGTTTTCGGCGCAGCGCGTCGATGGAGCGGTTGCGCGAGACGACGGCGAGCCAGCCGCCCAGGCTTCCCCGGCTTGCAACGAATCGATCGGGATTGCGCCAGACCTGCATGAAGATTTCCTGTAGAACGTCTTCGGCGGCAGCCGGATCGCGCAACACGCGCAGGGCAACGGAGTACACAATCTTCGAGTAGCGGTCGAACAACGACGCCATGGCATATTCGTCGCCGTTGCGCACCAGCGCAAGCAAGGCTGCATCATCGGGCACCGATGGCGGTGGCGGGTTGACGATCTGCGATTCTCTATACATGGAACGCACCTGACTCCGCAGCGGATTGCACGTCTGCGCAATATCCGCGGGCGGTTCGGGGGCCCGTCACTTGTACCGGGGTTGGCTTCATTACAGATGCAACTTTACCTGAAATTGCATCGAGGCGGTTATCCATCCGGGCTCCGTTCCAGCATGTAGGCTTATGAGGTAGATGCAAAAGATGACGGAGATTAACAAGTCGAGGGCCGAGAAAGTTCGTTTGGACAAGCTGCTGGTCGATCGCGGCCATGCCGCCTCGCGGGAGCGGGCGCAGGCGCTGATCCTCGCGGGCCGGGTGCTGGTCGATGAGCAGCGCGTCGACAAGCCGGGAACGGCGGTGCGCGGGGAGGTCTCAATTCGGCTGCTGGGCTCCGACCTGAAATACGTCAGCCGGGGCGGACTGAAGCTGGAGCAGGCCCTGGCGCACTGGCAGATTGTGCTGGAGGGAGCGGCCTGCGTCGATATCGGAGCGTCCACGGGTGGGTTTACGGACTGCATGTTGCAGAGTGGGGCCATCAGCGTGCTGGCCGTCGATACCGGCTATGGACAGATTGCACAGAAGCTGCGCGACGATCCGCGAGTGACGCTGCGAGAACGGACCAATGCCCGGCTTCTGGAGCGCGGAGAACTGCTCGGGGGCGATGCGGTGCCGACCTTCTTCGCGATGGACGTCTCTTTTATCTCGGTGACGCTTGTTCTTCCGGCGGTTCTGGGGGCGCTTTCGACGGTGCAGCAGCGATGGCAGGGCACCGGCGTGATCTTAGTCAAGCCACAGTTTGAGGCGGGCCGCGCGCATGTGGGCAAGGGAGGCATCGTTCGCGACGACGGTGCGCGGCGTCTGGCGGTCGAGCGCGTTCGAGAGTGTGTGATCGAGCAGGGGGGCAGCGGGGTGGATGTCATCGATTCGCCCATTCTCGGGATGGAAGGGAACCACGAATACTTACTCCGTGCGAACTTTGGGGTGCGGGAAATCTCGTAGGTTCAATGGCGAACTGCCATTACACTAGACGACATGCCCCTTGCCGCGATTGTTTCCAAGCCGCAGAAGCCGGAGCTTGCCGGGATTCTGCACGAACTTGTCACCTGGCTTGATGGCCATGGCTATCGGTACATTCTGGACCCGGACAGCGCCGCCTATCTTGGCTCGGCGGAGGCGATTGAGCGGCCGGAGATGCCGGGACACAAGCCGAACCTGGTGATCGTGCTGGGTGGGGATGGGACTTTGCTTGCCGCGGCGCGAGCTTTTGCGCGAACGACGACACCGATCCTTTCGGTCAACCTGGGGTCGTTGGGATTCCTTACGGAGATTCCCCTGGGCGATCTCTATGCAACGCTTCAGGCTTGGTGCACAGGTTGCGCCGGCGTCGAGGTTCGGGCGATGATGCATGCGCAGCTCCACCGCGGCGGCAAACTGCTGCACGAGTGGGATGCGCTGAACGATGTGGTCGTGTCCAAGGGCACTATCGCCCGGATGGCAGACTTTACCATCGAGATCGATGAGCAGTTCGTCGCGAAGTTTCGCGCAGACGGGGTCATCGTGGCCACGCCTACGGGATCGACCGCCTACAACCTTGCCGCGAATGGGCCGATTGTCATGCCCAACGTCAACGCGATGCTGGTTACCCCAATCTGCCCGCACCTGTTGACGCTAAGGCCTATCGTCGTGCCTGGGGATTCGTCTGTAAGCATTCATATTGAAGGGGTTCCGAATCAGACCTACCTGACGGTGGATGGACAGGAGGCTGTCGAACTGCTGCTCGGGGATACGGTTCATTGCTGCCGGTCTCAATACAGCGTGCGGCTGCTGCGGCAGCACCCGAACGGTGTCTTCAATGTGCTGCGGTCGAAGTTGAAGTGGGGTGAGCGGTAGAGGTTGTTGCGGCGAGAGCTATTTCCTCTCGGAGTAGCTTTCCTTGTTTGTCATTCCCGAAGGGAATCCGCGTTTTGCTCGAATCACCAAGGCTACATCCACAGGAAAAATGTTCTAGCGCTTCAGGGTGACGACCTGCGAGCCGATGGGATGGCAGAAGACCTTGCCGTGGCTCAGAGCGATCTTGCGCTGGGCGAGCGCAGCCATCTCCGGGTCGTGAGTGACCATGACGATGGTGTGGCCGTTGCGATGGAGATCCTGCAGCAGCTCGGCGACGATGGTTTGGTTGGCGGCATCGAGGTTGCCGGTGGGTTCGTCGGCCAGGAGGATGGGCGGGTTGTTGATGAGGGCGCGGGCGATGCAGACGCGCTGCTGTTCACCGCCGGAGAGTTCACTGGGGAGATGTTCCGCGCGGGCGGCAAGACCGACATGAGCAAGCGCAGCGCGAGCTTCGGTCTCGTCCGTCATGGAGTGGAAGTATTGGGCCAGCATGACGTTTTCCAGAGCAGAGAGATAGGGAATGAGGTGGAACTGCTGAAAGATGAAGCCGATCTTGTCGGCGCGGAAGCGGTCGAGCTCGGCGGCGGTCATGGTGGCGACGTCGATGCCGTCGATGCGAAGCACGCCGGAGGTTGGACGGTCGAGGCAGCCAACGAGGTTGACGAGGGTGGACTTGCCCGATCCCGAGGGGCCGGTGATGGCGACCCATTCGCCGGCGACGATGCTGAAGGTAGCGTGATCGAGTGCGCGGACGGCTCCAGCACGGCCCGCATACTCGCGCGTAACTCCGTTCAGGGAGATGACGGCACAGTCGGGACGGGTTTCAAGTTCGGACAGGGATGAAGCGGTGGGGTCGGTCATTGGGCTGCTTTCATTTTAGGGGATTCGAAGGGTGAAGCGAGCTGATGGAGGGATAGACGCTAGTGATTCCGAGACGTGGATGTTGGAAGAGGGAAGGGGGCTTACAAGCGGTCGGCTGATTTCCCCAAAGGAATAATTTCCCAGTAGCACCTCGATGGGTGTATAAAGTCTTTCGCGACCCGAGATGTCGTACCAATTGTCTCGACGGCGCGTGTGCCATTCGACTGGGTCATCGTGCTGTGCCCATCGCCAATGGCGATTTCACGGCTCTCCGCCGTTCCAAGGAGCACCTTGCTGATGTATCGCTTTTTTCGTCTCGCTCTATCCACGCTCGCTCTCTCTGCCGTTATAGCCCCGCTCGCGCTTGCCCAGAGCCTGCCGACCTCGTGGGTGGACAAGGACACCGGGCATCGGATATTCCGCGTTACCAATGAACCGGGCTCTTCCGGCTTCTACTTCAATGTCAATGCGTATACGCCTGATGGCAAGGAGATGGTCTACAACGCGCCGGATGGAATTCATGTCATGGACCTTGCCACGCGCAAGACCAAACTGCTGGTCCCGAATCCTCCGCATGGAACGAATGTGGCCGATGCGCGCACTTTTCGGACGGGAGTGCATGCAATCGTCGTGGGCGCCAAAACTCCGAGCGTCTTCTTCTCCAAGTTCGATGCCGCGACCAAGACGAGTTCGGTCTACTCCGCCAACGTGTATACGGGGGCGGTCAAAAAACTGGCGACTTTGCCCCCGCGCGCGAACGTCGTTACGATCAATGCCGATGAGACGCTGGCCGCCGGAACCTACATTGAAGGCAAGGGAGAGGACTACGGAGCGCGTCGCGTGAACCCTCCAGGAGTCAAGCCGGGCTTTCTGGTGCAGCCTCAGAACAAGGGACAGATGATGGAGCAGCGTCTCGCAGCGCGGCTTCCCCTGGTGCTGTTCACCATCAATCTACAGACGGGCAAGATGACCACGCTGCTGCACAGCACCGATTGGATCAACCATTTGCTCTTCTCGCCGACCGATCCGACCTTGCTGATGTATTGCCACGAAGGACCGTGGCAGAAGGTCGACCGCATCTGGATGATCCACACCGATGGGACCCACAACACGCTGATTCATAAGCGCACCATGGCGATGGAGATCGCCGGACACGAGTTCTGGGGGCTGGACGGTAAGACGATCTGGTACGACTGGCAGTACCCCAAGGGCGAAGACTTCTTCCTTGCCGGCTACAACCTGGAGACGCATAAGCGAACTGCCTTCCACATGCAGCGGAACGAATGGTCGATTCACTTCAACCTCACCAGGGACCTCGACATCTTCACCGGCGACGGCGGCGATCCCGGCCAGGTGGCGAAGGCGAAGGATGGCGAGTGGATTGAACTCTTCCATCCGGAGATGCTGAAGGTCACCGGTATCAACCAACCGGATTTCTGGCAGCCGGGAGTCTTCCACTCTGAACATCTGGTGAACATGTCTCACCACAACTACCGGCTGGAGCCGAACGTCCGCTTCTCGCCGGATAAGAAGATGGTGTTCTTTACCAGCAATATGTTCGGTGACAGCTATGTCTTCGGTGTCGAAGTGGCCAAGGCAGTAAACCCGCCGGCATCGGAGGTTCATTCCACGCCTGAGTTGGCGAAGAAGTTCAATCCTGTCGATCCGACGCCGCTGCATACGCCTCCTCCCGCAGCTAAATAGGAATGTTTTTCCGATCCGGGCGCGTCGAGGCATTTCCCGGCGCGCCCGGCTATTTCCGTCAGCAGACTCAATGTTTAGCCTCAGGGGTTTTTATGCATCTTTCTGCCCGCTTTCTTGCCATTGCCTCCGCATGTTGTATGGCTATGCCGCTTGTGGCGCAATTCAATCTGCCTAAATCCTGGGTCGACAAGGATACCGGCCATCGCATCTTCCGGCTCACGGATGAGGCTGGATCGTCCGGCTTCTATTTCAACGTCAATGCCTACTCTCCCGACGGCAAGCTGATGGCCTACAGCGCGCCCGACGGCATCCACGTGCTGGAGCTTGCCACGAGGAAGACGCGGCTGCTGGTGCCGAATCCGCCGCGCCCGGCCGATGCTCCGGCAGGCGGCAGAGGCTACTTTCGCGGCGGTGTTCACGCCATCGTCGTTGGGAGAAAGACCAACAGCGTCTTCTTCTCGAAGTTCGACGCGGCGAGCAATGCGACGACGCTGTACAAGGCGGATATGTACACGGGCAAGGTGACGAAGCTGGTGACGCTGCCTCCGCGCGTCGGCGTTTCGACGATCAATGCCGACGAGACGCTGGGCGTGGGCAGCTACGCAGAGACAGCAGCCGGGGCGGCGCAGGAGTATGGGCGGCGCAATCGTGCTCCGGCCGCGAATGCGAAGCAGGCTCCGCGACAGGCCGGCAATCTTGTTCAGGCCGAGGACAAGCAACAGATGATGGAGCGCCGTCTCGCGGCGCACATTCCGGTGGTGCTCTTCAAAATCGACCTCCAGAGCGGCAAGATCACTCCGCTGCTCCACTCGACCGACTGGATCGGGCACATGCTCTTTTCGCCCACCGATCCCACATTGCTGATGTACTGCCACGAAGGGCCATGGCATAAGGTGGACCGCGTGTGGATGATTCATACCGACGGCACCCACAATACGCTGATCCACAAGCGCACCATGGCGATGGAGATTGCCGGGCACGAGTTCTGGGGACTGGACGGCCGAACGATCTGGTACGACTGGCAGTTTCCCAAGGGGCAGGACTTCTTTCTTGCGGGTTACAATCTCCAGACGCATAGACGCACCGCCTTTCACATGCAACGGAACGAATGGTCGATTCACTTCAATCTGACCCAGGATCTTGATCTATTTACGGGCGATGGCGGCGACTCCGGGCAGGTGGCGCGCTCGCACGATGGCACATGGATCGAGCTCTTCCATCCGGAGATGCTGAAGGTCACCGGGATCAATCAACCGGATTTCTGGCAGCCCGGCGTCTTTCACTCCGAGCATCTGGTGAACATGGCGCACCACAACTATCGTCTGGAGCCGAACGTGCGCTTTTCGCCGGACAAGAAGCTGGTGATCTTTACCAGCAACATGTTCGGGCCGAGTTATGTGTTTGGGGTTGAGGTGGAGAAGGCGACGAACGCTCCGGCCTCTGATGTACGCTCCACGCCTGAATTGGCGAAGGAGTTCAACCCGGTCGACCCGACGCCTACGCCCGACGATAAGTGATTGCATCGAAGGCAGGCGTGCCGAATCATGGTGCGCCCGCCTTCGAGTTTGGACCGCAAATCGCGCGAGGCCATTCAGGGCGGATCGATATTCGTGTAATCTGGGCGGACTGCCATTCCACACGATTGGACCGCCCCACTGACACCGGATACGACATCGAGAGAAGAGATTCGCGTACAGCGCAGGCGCTGGCGCATCGCCTGGCTGCTGGGAATCGGAGTCCTGGTCAACTACTTTGACCGGGTGAACCTGTCGGTCTCGCACGAGGCGCTGATCGAGACCTTTGGCATCTCCGCGGTGACCTTCGGCTATCTTTCGGGTGCCTATAACTGGACCTATGCAATGTGCCAGTTGCCGATCGGCGTGCTGCTGGACAAGTGCGGCGTCAAACGCGTTGGACGCATCGGCATCTTTCTGTGGAGCGTTGCCTCGTTCGCTGCTGCGGTGACGCCGAACCTGGCTGGTTTTTTTGGGGCAAGGCTGCTGCTGGGAGTGGGAGAAGCACCGACGTTTCCGGCCAACGCCAAGGCTGTCGGCTATTGGTTTCCGGACAAGGAGCGGAGCTTTGCGACGGCGATCTTCGACTCGGCAGCGAAGTTCTCTTCAGCGATTGGCGTACCGCTGATCGGCATCTTGCTGCTGAAGGTGGGCTGGCGCTGGAGCTTTGCCGTTACCGGCCTGATCAGCTTGATCTATTTCTTCTACTTCTGGAAGGTCTATCGCGATCCGCAGGACGATCCGGCATTGACCGAGGCCGAGCGAAGACACATCGAGCAGGACGCCAAGCCCTTGACTGTGGACGATAGGCTGACGGGGAATGCATCGCTGGGCTATCTGATCAAGCAGCGGAAGGTGCTCGGGCTGGCGATTGGCTTCGGCTCGTACAACTACGTCTTCTATCTGCTGCTGACGTGGCTGCCAAGTTATCTCTCTTCGGCGCTGCATATCGACCTGCTGCACTCGTTCCTCTATACCGGAGTGCCGTGGCTGGTGGCGACGGCAGGTGACCTGTTGGTTGGCGGGTGGTTGGTGGATACGCTGATTCACCGGGGATGGAACGCGAACACGGTGCGCAAGGTGATTCTGATCGGCGGCACGGCGATGGGGCTGGGAATTCTTGGAGCTGCGCACGCACATTCGGCCACGCGAGCGATTATCTGGATCAGCATCTCGATCGGAGGCTTGTCGGCAGCGGCTCCGGTGGGATGGTCGATTCCTTCGCTGATCGCACCCCGGCACAGCGTGGGCAAGGTCGGCGGCATCATGAACTTTTCCAACCAGATCTCAGGAATCGCCGCACCGATTATTACCGGCTACGTGGTGGCGGCGACGCAGTCGTTTGCCTGGGCATTCGGCGTGTCGGCGGTGTACCTGTTGATCGGCATTGCGGCATACATCTTCATGCTGGGACGGATCGAGCCGGTGGCTCCGGAGCCGCAGCGGGGCTGATGGGATAGGGGATTGCCGGTGCGGCGGAAGGTGGAATACAGGGAGTCTTCCCACTGCGCCGTGCAATAAAGCTGCACGGCTTCGGTCGAGATGCCGTGTGCGTTGATGCGTAAGGGAATAGCGGTAACGGTTACAGGGTTGCGCGCATGGCTCCGGTGGAGATGCCCCCGTCGATCAGCAGTGTCTGCCCGGTCATGTAACGGCTCGACTCCGAGGCAAGGAAGACGACGGCTCCGTCGAGGTCCTGCGGCGCGCCGGGACGCTTTACGGGAATGCGGTCCTTGAGGTATTCGACCCACTTCTCATTTTCGTAGAGGACTGTGTTCTGCTTGGTATGGAACCAGCCGGGGGCGAGGCAGTTGACAGTGATGCCGTGCTTGCCCCAGTCGTCGGCGAGGCTCATGGTGAGCTGGCGAATGCCGCCACGGCTGGCGCCGTAGGGCGCGAGGCCGGCGTAGCCGAAGACGCTGGTGACCGAACCGATGTTGATGATGCGGCCGTAGCCGAAGGGGACCATGCGGCGCGCCATCTGCTGGGCGACGAAGAAGCTGCCGCGCAGGTTGGTGTCGAGGACAAGGTTCCAGTCGTCCCAGGTGACGTCGAGTGCGGGCTTGCGTACGTTGCAGCCGGCGTTGTTGACCAGAATGTGAATCTGGCTGCAGGCGGCTTCGGCGGCGGCGGCCATGCGCTCGATGCTGCCCTGGTCGCGGACGTCGAGCGCGAGCGGGATGGCTTTGCGGCCGAGGGCCTCGATCTCGGGAAGGAAGGGGGTAAGGTCTTCGACGCGGCGGCTGGTGAGGATGAGGTCGGCGCCGGCGGCGGCGAGGGCGCGGGCGAAGTACTGGCCGAGGCCGCGGCTGGCCCCGGTGATGAGAGCGGTCTGTCCGGTGAGGTCGAAGAGGTGATTGGGCATTTGGGGATTAGCCATTATTGAGCTGCGCTTTCGCTTGATTGGACCGCACCTTCACGTGGGTCGAGGACGATCTTCATCAGGTTGGGCTCATGGGAGTAGAGGCGCTCAAACCAACTGGGCCCGTCGGTCAAGGGAGCGACGGCGGTGATGAGTGGGCCGACCTTGATCTTGCCTTCGGCGATCAGTTGCATCGCCTGCGGATATTCGCCGTTGGAGGCGCAGGAGCCTTGCAGCCGGATCTGGCGGGAGACGACCTTTTGCAGGTGGATGGTGACTTCGGGCGTGATGTTGCCGACCAGCGTGACGGTGCCTCCCTTGCGCACGCAATCGATGGCCGAGGTAACGGTCTCGTTGCGGCCTACGGCTTCGAGGACGACATCGACGCCACGGCCTTCGGTGAGGCGAAGGACTTCAGTTTGCAGGTCGGCTCCGGAGAGCAGCAGGGTCTGGTCGGCTCCGAGATCGGCGGCGAGTTTAAGGCGAGTGGCGTCGATGTCGGCGACGAAGACGCGGGAGCAGCCGGCGGCGCGAGCGGACTGGAGCAGCAGAAGGCCAATCATGCCGGCGCCGATGACCAGAGCGGTTTCGCCACCCTTAACCTCGGAGACGCCAACTCCGTGGAGGGCGACGGAGACGGCTTCGAGCATGGCGGCTTCGGCAAAAGAGAGGGCAGAGGGTAGCGAGTAGAGGATTCGTTCGGGAACGGTGACGTACTCGGCGAAGGCGCCGTGGCGTCTGAATTCACCGCAGGAGACGCCGACGACCTGGCGGTTGTCGCAGAGGTTGAACTCGCCGCGGCGGCAGAAGCCGCAAGTGCCGCAGTAGACGGTGGAGTCGAAGGTGACGCGGTTGCCGGGGGCAAATCCCTTGACTGCCGAGCCAACGGCGGTGACGATGCCCGCAGCCTCATGACCCATGACGATGGGAGGAATGCGTCGTCCGGTGGAGCCGTCGTATCCATGCACGTCGCTGCCGCAGATGCCGCATGCGGCGACCTGGACGAGGACCTCGTCGGGGCCGGGAACAGGCTGGGGAAGGTCCTGGAGTTCAAGGTGTTTGTATTCGGAGAGCAGCATTGCCTTCATGTTGACGGAGACCTTTCAGGTAAAACTTTAGGCTTATTCGATGGTAACTCCATCTCCATGGTTTAGGTTGTTGTTCAGGTTATGCACCGGATGGAATCGGAATGGAGAACGACGATTTGCCTTGAGCGTAGTACAGTTCAAAGGCGCTGATCGTGAATGGCTTTCCTTTGGGGAGATAGAGCCGGACGTAGCGTGCGCGAAAGGCGGGTACATCCCGGGTGATCCGTACAAGCGGAATCGCATAATAGTGCTCCAGCGCGAACTCTGCGTTCGTTACCGAATCCACTTCTGTCCAGGCAAAGCCGTTGTCGCTCTTCAGCAGCTTGAAGCTGGAAGGCCGGTATGCGGAGTCCGCGGTCTGAGCGACGAACACATAACGATCCAGCATGTAGCTGTTTTCCAGGTCCAGCTGAAGCCAGTCGTCTCCGGAAGAGAAGACGTCGTCGGCGGGCATGGTGAATGCAGTGTTCAGGTTCCCGTCGACGGCATCGAAGGGACGATAGTGAGACACGAGCACTTTGGACCGTGCGTACTTGTGCAACGCGAGGTTTCGGTTGCCGGGCTGATTGGGTTGCCATACTGGGGGGACGCTCTCGGTGAAGGTGATGACCGGGTCCCAGGTGACTTTGCCGGAGTTTGCGGGGGCAGTGCTCGCGGCGAGACCCTTTTTGCCGGCCATAAAGATCACAGCGTCTCCCTGGATGACAGTGCGCCGCAAGTCGTGGGAGAGTTTCTGTCCGGCGATCAGGGGCTTGTCCGGCCAGATCGTTTCTCCGTTTACGGAGATGCCGGCGACAAAGTTGTTATCGCTTTGCGGATCGGCCACGACTACGCCTTCTATGCGGACGGTTCCACCGTGGGGAGCTATCCATTTGCGAACAGCGTGCGAGTTGCCGGGAACCAGGTAGTTGCCGCCGACGGCGCAATCTCCGCTGCCGGACCAGTACAGGCGGGGATGGGCTTCATCTGTGAGGAAGGTGAGATCGCTGTACTCGGTCCCGTTCCATTGCTGGTAGTGCCAGTTGTTCTTTCCCATGAGACCGCTGAATCCTGCTGAAGCTTTGTAGCTTTCGGCGGAGTATTCAAACGCGATGTGATTGACTGTGGCTGCGGTGGCTTTGGGATTCTTCTGGCCTGTGACCACGATTTTGATGGTGTGCTTTGCAGTGGGAGAGAGGCCTGTTCGGATGTAGACGAATTGCTCATAGCTGGTACTTTGCGGGCTGTAACAATCGACGGTCTTGCGCAAGGCTCCATCGAGGTAGATTTCAGCCTTGCCGCTGTGCGGGGAGCAGAGGGCTCGCCAGTAAACTGCGTCTCCCTGAAAAGAGAACTCGACGCTGCTGTTGCGTGTGGCGCTCTGACTGCTCTGGCCTTCGTAAGAGGCAGGGTTGGCTTGATCGATCCAGGATCCCGTGTACTTCATCTCGGGGCTTTGCGAGCCTACGATCTTCGTGACCCGCCCCAGCATCGGGTCCGACGACTCGGGATGAGGTTCGAACATGTAGCGGGGTTGCAGATTCATCGTGGTGGTCTTGCCGGGAGACAGCTTGATATCCATGCGGTCGAAACTATTGTTCGCAAAGTATGAATAGAAGCGGAAGGAATCGCTGGAGACATCAGCAACGCCGGTGCCGTCTGAATTGATGAGATTCATGAACCCGAACGGGGCCTCGGGGCAGTACCCCCACACCCAATCCTGCTTGCCCAGATCGGTACAGGAGCCGATAAAGATGCCGTCGATATTGTCGTGGGTAGGTGGGTCCTGGTTAGCAAGGAACATACATATATAGCGATTGAGAGGGGTGGAGTAGGTGATGCCCCAAAGGTGGCTGGGAGCTACGGTTGAGGATTTGCCGCCCAGCGCGGGCTCGTCCCACGTGCCATTGTAGAAATACTTCCATTTCCCCGGGGCCATCTTGTCGGTGATGGAGCAGCGGGCTGCACGTGAGTTCCATCGCCGGATATTGCTCTCTCGCGACGTCCAGGCATCGTCGGGGAAGACGTAAAAATAGCCGTCGCGCTTGTCTACATAAAATCCGAAATCGGCTACGCCGATGCCATAGCCGGATCCGGAGAATTTAAAGAAATCGGGCGCGTAGTAGTAGTTCTCCGAGGTAATAATGTCGCCCTCGTAGTGCCAGGTCTTTCCCTGGTCCGTGCTGGTTCCGAGGGCGATTTTGCGGGAACCCGGAAAGGTGCGCCGAATGCCATCCTGTTCGACGTGCATGGGAGCATATAACTTTTGCTCCGACTCGTCGTACCACATACCGCCTAGAAACCAACAGGCCGTCATGCCGTCGGGATAGGTGCCGTCCTCGACTCGCGTCATGTGGTCGATATCGGGACCTTTGAAACGCGCGACGGTACCCAGGTTGATGATCCATTGGCTGCGGAACTCCCATAGCTCGTTGCCCATGCGGACAAAGACCTGACAGTTATCGGGATTGAGTTGATGTGAGAAGTCGAGACCTTCGGGCCTTGGCGCGGAAGAGCGGGCGATCGAATAAGAAAAAGGGAGCGTAACCTCTCCGGCGGCGTATTCGTAGGCACCGTCCGTGGCGGCAGTGCGGTGAGCGGGAATGGCCATAGCACTTGCTCCGGCAGGAAGAATGGCGCTCGCCAGCCCTAGCTGGCCGGAGATGCGGAGGAACTCGCGGCGAGACCACTCCGTTGCCTGCGGATGGAATTCGGATTCGTTATCTTGATTAATCATTGCGTGTGCTCACCTTCTTAAATTGTCGGCGCATGGCTATAACCGGAGAGATCCGCTTAGCTATGGCGATAGGGAATGGAGTTAGCTTCGAGGCGGTTTAGGCAGGACATTCAGATGGATGTCCTGAGTTTTTCGCAAGGAGAATAGATTCGCCGCCCGCTCAATTCAGATAACTTGTAGAGCCAGCTATTGCCAGTGTCAACGAAGTTCAAGGAATTGAACTGGATTGATGAGCGCGAACGAAGCGGATTATTTGCGCTTGGCTGCTTTGATGCGGGTGATCTCGTCCATGCGTTGGGCGAGGAGTTTTTCGCGGCCCTCGTTGGTGGGCTGGTAGTAGCGGCGTCCGGCGAGCGAGGAGGGCAGGCACTCCATATCGGCGACACGGCCTTCGACATCGTGGGCGTACTGGTAGTCCTTGCCGTAGTCGAGGCTCTTCATCAGCTTGGTGGGAGCGTTGCGCAGATGGAGAGGAACGGGTTCTGCCGCCGTGGCCTCGATGTCGGCCTTGACCGCGCTGTAGGCGGTGTAGACAGCGTTCGATTTGGGGGCGAGTGCGAGATATACGACGGCCTGCGCCAGAGCCAGGCCGCCTTCGGGCTGGCCGAGGAAGTGCATGGCGTCCTTGGCGGAGAGGCAGAGATTGAGGGCCTCGGGTGAGGCGAGGCCGATGTCTTCGACCGCCATGCGCACGATGCGGCGGGCGCAGTACATGGGGTCTTCGCCGGCTTCGAGCATGCGGCCCAGCCAATAGAGCGCGGCGTCGGGGTCGGAGTTGCGCACGCTCTTGTGCAGGGCGGAGATGATGTCGTAGTGCTGCTCGCCCTTCTTGTCGTAGAGCAGGACGCGGCGCTGCATGGCTTCGGAGGCGAGAGCTTTGGTGATGACGCGCTCTTTGCGGCCTTCAACCAGCTTGGCGGCTACGTCGAGAGCATTAAGAGCGTTGCGGGCGTCGCCGCTGGAGTAGGAGGCGATGGTGGAGAGGGCATCTTCGTTGGCGGTTAGTCCTGAGGCTCCGAGGCCGCGCTTGTCGTCGGTCAGGGCGCGTTGGAGGAGGGCGACGATCTGGTCTTCGGTGAGCGCGAGCAGGGTGTAGACGCGGCAGCGCGAGAGCAGGGCGGCGATGATCTCGAAGGAGGGATTTTCCGTGGTCGCGCCGATCAGGCGGATGGTGCCGCGTTCGACATAAGGGAGAAAAGCATCCTGCTGGGCCTTGTTGAAGCGGTGAATCTCGTCGACGAAGAGAATGGTTCGCGAACCGAAGCCGGCAGCCTTTTCAGCCTCGGCCATAACCTGCTTGATCTCCTTGATGCCGGAGAGGACGGCGGAGAACTCGATGAAACTGGCCTGGGTCATGCGCGCGATGATCTTGGCCAGCGTGGTCTTGCCGGTGCCGGGAGGACCCCAGAAGATCATCGATGTGGCGTCGTCGGCCTCGATGGCCAGACGAAGCGGCTTGCCTGGACCGAGGAGCTGGTTCTGCCCGACATACTCGTCGAGCGTCTGGGGGCGCATGCGCTCGGCGAGTGGAGACTGGCGATTGTGCGTCGATGCGGTGGCAAGTGGCGAGGCGTCGAAGAGGCTCATGGCTGACTCCTGCGTCGACTTCTTTGACGTGAGGCTTCGTAGAGCAGAAGCGATCCGGCGATCGCAGCGTTGAGGCTTTCAACCGGGCCGGGGCAGGGAATGGTGACGTGCTTGTCAGCCATCTCCATCCACTCCGCTGTCAATCCCGCGCCTTCGTTGCCGATGAGCAGGGCAGTTGGTCCGGAGAGGTCGATCTTTTGCGCATCGGTGGGGTTGAAATCGTCGGAACCGACGGCGGCGAGCAGCCTGATGCCGTGCGGCTTCAAAGCGGCGACTTCGGCAGCGATAGCGGCTACGACCGGCATACGAAAGATGCTGCCGACGCTGGCGCGGATGGCCTTCTGGTTCCAGGCACTCACGGTTCCGGGCGTGGTGAGGACGCCGGTTGCACCGAAGGCTTCGGCGGAGCGCACGAGGGTTCCGAGATTTCCGGGATCCTGCAGGCCGGCGGCGACGAGAATGAGTGGCGTGCCATGGAGAACGGCTTCAATGTTTGGAATAACTGGGGCGAGGAGAGCAGCGATACCCTGAGGCGACTGAGTCTCGACGGCGCCGGCAAAGACTTCGTCGGTGAGGGTAAGCACCTCGACGCCGCGGGGAACGATGGAGGGAACGGAGCGGCGCTCACTGACAAATACGGTCTTGAGCACCATGCCGCTGCGCAGTGCTTCGGTGAGGAGATGATCGCCTTCGATCGCGACCAAGCCGCCGCTGAGACGCGCCTGACCGGCAAAGGCAGCACGCAACTGCTTGACGCGGCTGTTGGACCGGCTGGTAACGATCAAGGAGGTCGCGTTCTTTCCAGAGAGGGGCATCAAGGCAAATCTTACGCTGTCGGCGGGCATCTCCGGGAGGCGAAGGCGCGTCAATGCGAAATGGTCGGTGCTGATATCCTGATGCAGGCTTGCGGCTTTCGCGCCGTATCCAACGTATCCCCAACGTAATTCGGCCAGACGGCTGAACACCAGGCATAGGAGCCTAGATTTTGACGGCTGAAACGCTCCGCATCCATCCCGATGAACCTGAACCAGAACTGATTCGCCAGGTTGTCGGCAGCTTGAACTGCGGCCATGTCGTCGCATTGCCGACGGATACCTTTTATGGCCTTGCTGTCGATCCGGTGAATCTGAAGGCTGTGGACCGCATCTACGATCTGAAGACGCGCGCGCGGCACAAACCGCTTTCTCTGCTGATCGCCGAGGTCTCCCAGGCGTATGAGATTGCGCGGCAGCTCGACTCGGCGTTTGACCGGCTGGCAGAGAAGTTCTGGCCGGGGCCACTGACGATCATTGTCCGGGCAGGATCCAAACTGCCGCTTCGGGTGACGGCCAACACGGGCAACGTGGCGCTTCGCGTGCCGGAGGCGGCGATCTCCCGTGCGGTGGTAGCCGCACTGGGGCTGCCGATTACCGCGACCTCGGCGAACCTGCAGGGGCATCCCGAATGCACCTACGCCAACTGCGTGCGCCAGCAACTGGGCGAAAAGATACCACTGATCGTCGATGGCGGCCCGACGGCTCGCTCGACGCCGACGACTATCGTCGATCTGTCGGGCGGGGGCAGTTCCTGGATGATCCTTCGCGAGGGCGCTATACCGACGCATGAGATCGCGCTTACGCTGCAACGGTGAGATTCGCCGATGGCGACGAGCAGAGATTCTCCCGCTTGACGGCCGCTTGCCGTAAACTCATCTTTCACTGCCGATGATCGTTTCCTCGTCCAATCTGAGCCATGGTCGCCGCTCCTCTGCCGGCCGTACGTTCTGGCGCGTGCTGCTCACGTTCGTCCTGCTGGGCACGCTGGGGTGGTTTGCCTGGGTAGCACAGCAGATCGCCGAGGTCGCCAGCCTGGACCAGGCGCAGCCCGCTGACGCGATCGCGGTCTTTGGCGCGGCGGAGTATCGTGGACATCCTTCCCCGGTGTTTCATGCGCGACTCGATCATGCTGTGGACCTCTACCGCAAGCAGATCGCGCCCCGGGTAATCACGCTTGGCGGCGGTGGCGACAAGGATTCGGGCCATACCGAGGGAGGAGTGGGACGCGACTATCTGCTGGCCAATGGCATTCCCTTCGGCAACATCATCGCGGAGACTCGTTCGACCGATACCGAACAGCAGGTGCAGCGGCTTGCCGCGATTGCGCGGGAGAACAACCTGCAATCGATCGTGGTGGTCAGCGATGGGACACACCTGTTCCGCATCCGCGAGCTTTGCCGAAATGCGGGATTGCGCGTCTATACTTCACCGCGCCCGGCGCTGGGAAACATCAGCGACTACGACCTGGCAAAACGGTATCTTCACGAGATATTGGGATACACGGCGATGCGGCTGCACCTGGATGAAGGGTGGCTGCGGGACTGGCAGGATTAAACCTTATTGCCGACGGAGACGTGCCTGTACTGGGGCGAATAGCCGAGTTGCCGGGCGTAGTTGAGTATGCGCTCGAAGTCGAGGCTAATCGTCGCTCCGGCCTTCTGCGTGACCTCGTCCTCGATGGGCAGGTCGAAGTCGTCTGCGCCGTACCGGAGTCCGTCGAGGGCACGCTCGTTCTGGGTGAGAACGGAGGTGCGAATGCGCGGGATGTTGTCCAGATAGATCCGGCTGAGAGCGAGATGGCGCAGATACTCGGCGGTGGTGATCTCGATGCCGCCGATCTGGGTGAAGTAGGGCTTGAATGTCCAGCAGAGAAAGCTGGCCAGGCCGCCGGTCTCGTCCTGGAAGCGGCGGGTGCGCTCAAGGTGCTCGATGCGTTCGTCGAGCGTCTCGTCGAAGCCGATCACCATAGTGGCCGTAGTCTTGAGCCCGGCATCGAGGATCGCTTTTTGTGCGAGGAAGTACTCGGCGACCGTGTACTTGAACTTGGAGTGGCGGGCGCGGAAGTCTTCAGTGAGGATCTCCGAGCCTCCGCCGGTAATCCAGCGCACGCCGGCTTCTTTCAGGCGGGCTGCCGCGTCGGCGTAGGAGAGTTTGGCGTGGTCGGCGAGGTAGAGGAACTCGGCGATGGTGAGAGCGTAGAACTCGATGGAGTCGCCGTAGCGGGCGCGGATTGCGGCGAAGAGATCGCAGTAGTAGCTCAGGGGAAGCTGGGGATTAAAGCCGCCGTTGAAGGCTGCAAGGTCGCCACCGAGAACGAGCAGTTCATCGAGCTTAGCGAAGACCTGTTCCTGACTGAGCACGTAGCCGCCGGAGACGCCGGGAAGTTTGTAGAAGGCGCAGTAGTCGCACTGGGCGACACAGACGTTGGTGTAGTTGATAATACGCATCACCATGTAGGTGCAGGCGTCTGCCGCATGGAAGCGGCTGCGAACGACAGCGGCGAGCGAGCATAGCTCGGCATCGGTGGCGTTCTTCCATAGCCAGCGGGCGTCGGCGGCGTCGATGCGCAGGCCCTGGCTGACCTTTGCAGTAATTTCTGCGAGTTGGCCGACAGGAAGAGCGATGCCGTTGCCCATAGCTTTTATTGTATTGCCATGCTCGGATGGGGACGAATTCAGTATTGCAGAATAGGGAGGACAGCGAGCAGCGAGGCGGGTAAGATGGCGGCATGAAGAGATTGAGCAGTTGTGTTCTTGGCGTTGCAGGCGTCGTGCTTGCGGCGATGACAACGATGGCGGCTGTGGCTCAGGGAACGCAGGCTCCGGCGCAACCGGAAGGCGCTGCGCTCTCGTCCTCGCGGGCGTTTCCACTGGAGCAGATGGCGGTGAGGAAGACGGCAAATGGCGGGGAGAGCCGCAATATCGTTCGCGGCGTGCTGAAGACCGGAGAAGGGGTGGCGCTGCACGAGTCGGTACTGCCGGTTGGATTGTCGCCGAATGCGGGCCATGCGATCCAGCACTCGGAGTTCATCGTGGTGAGCGAGGGGACGCTGGAGTTCGAGCATGACGGCAAGTCAGAGACGGTGGGTCCGGGTGGAGTGATCTACGTCGCCTATGGAACATTCCACAAAGTGAAGAATGTGGGCAAGGTGCCGGCGAAGTATGTCGTGGTTGCGATTGGCGGGGACACAAAGAAGTAACGAAAGACTGGGCAGGACGAGGTGCACGGCCCCCCTTGCGATTGGGAGCCGTCGGCATGATCTTCGCGTAAACAGCGGTGATGCGCCACCAAAGTTGTAGAAAATTTCGCTAATGATTCTTGCTCCTCCTGCTACCGTCTACATGAGCAAATCTGCTCGTAAAGAGGAATTTCGCCATGTACCGCAGTCTCGTTCTTCTCGTCTCCTTCGTTCTCTTCGGTTCCGGGTACGCCATCCAGGCCAGTACGATTACGGCGGGCGTCTACAATCTCAACAGCGCTTACGTCAACGGCTCGGCCATCACCGGCACGGTCACCCTGAACAGCGCGGGCAAGGCGACGGCTGCCGACCTCACCTACAACAATCCGAGCTTCAGCAATCCTGGCCTTCCGCGCTTCAATCTGGTCTCGATATCGAATGTCTATAACGGATTGAGCCAGAATTACCTGACATCGGCGAGCAATGCCGGCCAGATTGCGTTCTATTTCAATACGCTTGCCGACTCCAATGGGTATCTCAATCTCTGCATTGGCAATGCGCAGTGCGGAACGTCCGCGGGAACAGTCGACCCTTCGTCGCTCCAGCTTTATGGCTTTTACAATAGCTCGACCGGAAGCAATCTTGGCCTCCCAGCTACCAACCTCAGCGGTGGATACCTGTCTCAAGTGAAGGATTCCGCAACGGCGGTGACGCCGGAGCCCAGGTCGCTGTGGCTGCTGGGCACGGGCATGATCGGGTTTGCAGTGGTGTTCCGCTTCGTCAAGTCATAACAGGTCTTGGCGTTCGATCGCGGCATGCACTGTGATTGGCGAAGGGTGTATTCGTCGCGTAAGATGTCGGCATGAAAAATTTGAATCGTCGTGATCTTTGTGTTGCCCTCTCGGCCTTTGCGGCGATGGGCAGCGTGGCAGCCGGAGCGCAGACAGGCAGCGCGGAGGGCGCGACGCTGTCGCACTCCGAGATCTTTCCGTTCGACAAGCTTCCCGTGAAGCACTCGGCCAACGGCGGCGAGAGCCGCGCCGTGATCCATGGGACACTGCCGACAGGAGAGTATGTCGAGTCGCACGAGACCACCCTGCCGGCAGGGAAGATGCCGCACAAGCCGCACCGGCACAGCCACTCGGAGTTTCTGCTGATCCGCGAGGGGACGCTGGAGGTCGATTCCGACGGGAAGAAGGGGCAGATCGGGCCAGGGGCGGTGGTCTTTACCGCGTCAAACGTGATGCACAGCCTGAAAAACGTCGGCACCACTCCGGCGCGGTACTTTGTCGTCGCTGTCGGCAAGCAGACCCCACCGAAGTTTACCTAGGCCTGCACCGATGAGCACAGATGGAATCGCCCGGAGGTATTTCTCGGGGCAGGCTGTCTTTCTAAATGGCCCTAGCTGGTCAGGCTCGCGCGGTCGCGTCTGATTGCTACGAATGCGGCGAAACCGAGAATGCCTGTGGCCAGGAGAGTCAAACTGGAAGGCTCTGGAGTTATCGCCGTTGCGGTTTGAGGTGTAATGGTCAGCGTATAGGGCAGGGAAGGCCCTGTTTGCAGGGAGCCTGGGGACAGGCCCGCTCCCATCAGATCGTAGGTGCCGGGAAGAAAGGTTGCTACGATGTCCATCGGATTGAATGGATCGGATGAAGGTACATAAGCGACGCTGACGAGTTGAGGGCCCTGGAACAGAATGGCGGAATATCCGAAGATCGATTCGGGGACATCGAGTTGGAGAGTGCCTATTTGAGAAGGGATGGCGTCATACTGTCCAAATAATGTGTAGCCGGGGACGTTGTCGATGGTAGCGATGGCGGTGGCAAAGAAAAACTCTACGCTTGGATCATTGGCGAAGGTGGTCGTGGAGGGAAGAGAGTAGGAGATGGTATGGCCGCCGCCGGTGAGGAGGAAGTTGTCAATCGCATCGGCGCGAGCGGCGAGAGGAAGGATAAGGACTGAGGCGAGAAGAAGGATGCTGCAGAGAGGTTTAGGCATGATCGGTCTCCTGCGTGCTTGTGCAAGCAGATTGCGCTTTTTATGATGGGCGCGTCAAGTAAAGCTCCGTGGAAATAGAGATGCGCCTGGGCCGGTACGTGTCCGCTACTGACCCAGGTGCTTGTTTGGGAATAGGTGGGCTATTTGAGACGGGAGCCCAGGGCGATCTCTTCGCCGAAGGTGGCGAGGATGGGCTTGCCGTCTTCGCCGTGCGAGGCGGCAAGCAACATGCCATGGGATTCGAGACCGCGCATCTTGCGGGGGGCGAGGTTGGCAATGACGACGATGTTGCGGCCGATCAACTCCTCCGGCGTGTACCACTGGGCGATGCCGGAGAGAATCTGGCGCTTCTCGTAGCCGAGATCGACTTCGAGGCGGAGAAGCTTATCGGCCTTGGGGATGCGCTCGGCGAGGACGATGCGCGCGACGCGAAGGTCGATCTTGACGAAGTCGTCGATTGCGATCTGCGGGGTGTCGGGCGCGGCGGCAGTGTCGGCGATGGGATGCGTGGTCTCGGCGATTGGATTCAATGCCGGAGTAGCAGAGGCCGAGGAGATGGGCGCCTCGCGGAACTCGGTGTGCTCGCGGGCGGGCTTGTCGACGCTGTTGTTGACCTGGGGAAGTCCGGCGGGTTGAGCGGGCTTAGGGGCGTTGTTCTGTTCCATGTCGGTCATTGTCTGGATGAGTTCCTTGGGTGCTCGGGGAAAGATGGGGGCGAGGGGGCCGAGTTTGGTGCCGGGTTTGAGGCCACCCCACTTCAGGTCTTTGAGTTCGCCGTTGCGGGCTGCGAGTTCGATGTCGCCGAGGCCTAGTTGGGCCCAGACTTTGGCGGTGGCGTAAGGCATTATCGGGTGGAGGAGGGCGGTGATGATGCGGATTGCCTCGAATGCTCCTCGTAGGGTGTGCCTCGCTTTTTGCTGATCCTCTAGATGTTTGGATTTTGCTAGTTTCCAAGGCGTATTTTTAGTGATTGCGCTATCTGTTACGGATACAAGATTCATGATGTTGGCGCAAATGAGAGTGAGAAGACCATTTTTATATTGCTCAGCGATCAAAGGCACAACTGTCAAGAAATATGACCACGGATCATTTTGAGCTTCGAGGTCTTCTGGAACGATTCCGGCGAAATTCTGATGAATCAGGTTCAGCGTACGGCTGACCAGGTTGCCGTAGCCATTGGCTAGGTCACTGTTGTAGCGCTGGACTAGGGAGTCGAAGCTGAAGCTGCCGTCCTGTCCGAAGGGGATTTCGCGGAGCAGGAAGTAGCGGAGGACGTCGGAGGCGAAGAGGTCTTGCTCGTGCTTCCACTCTTCGGACGAAGAAAGGCGTACCTCAGCGGCTAAAGCCGCTCCTTCGGAGGTTTGTTGCAGCACGGCTGAAGCCGTGCCCTTAACAAGGCTATTGGCTTCGGCGGCCTTGGGCAGGAGGGTGCCGAAGGCGTCGAGGATGGTTTCGGTGCGGACGATGTTGCCGCGAGACTTCGACATCTTCGATTCTTCGAAGAGTAGCCAGCCGTGGGCGGTGATGGCCTTTGGGAGCCAATCTTTGGCCCATTGACGATGTACTTCGAAAGGTACTTCTTCGGGCTTCTTACTATCTGTCGCGGGATTTAATGCCAACAGAAACGCAGGCCAGTAGACGCAGTGGAAGCGGATGATCTCTTTGCCGACGAGGTGGAGATCGGCAGGCCAGTATTTTTCAAACTTCGCTTGATCGGCGGGATCGTCTGAGCCGTAGCCGATGGCGGTCATGTAGTTGGCGAGGGCATCGAGCCAGACGTAGACGACGTGGTCTTTCTCTGTCTGGGGATCGCGGGGGACGGGGATGCCCCACTTGAAGCTGCTGCGTGAGATGCTGAGGTCTTTGAGTGATCCGGGGACGTAATTATGCCCCGCCGTCGACTTATCTATTTTTCCCTCTTCTCTTGCAATCTCTGCCGGGTCCCATGAGTCGCGACCCGCTGCCAAGGTCTCCCTGCCTGCCCGAACCTCTCGGTCATAGACTTCTGTTATTTCGGCAGAGAAATTGCCGCGCAAGAAACTGAGGACTTCGTTTTTGCGAACATCTGGTTGGATGGCGAGTTCGCCGCTCTCGATCAGGTCGATGAGGGGGCGCTGGTACTCGGAGAGGCGGAAGAAGTAGTTCTCTTCGGTGACGGTCTCGGTGGGCTTGCCGTCGGGGCCGATGGTGCCGGGAGGGCCTTCGACGAACATCTCTTCGCCCACGCTGTACTGTCCGGTGTAGGTGCTGAGGTAGATCTTGTCACGGTCGCGGAGAAGCTGCCAGAGCTTCTGCACGCCTTTTTTGTGGCGCTCTTCGGTGGTGCGGATGTAGTCGTCGTTAGTGATGCCCATGCGCTTCCAGAGCGATTCGAACTGGGCGGAGACCTGATCGGCGAACTGCTGCGGCGGGATTCCGGCGGCGGTGGCGCTGCGCTCGATCTTCTGGCCGTGCTCGTCGGTTCCGGTGAGGAAGAAGGTGTCTTCGCCCAGGAGGCGGTGGCGGCGCGCGATGACATCGGCGGCGATGGTGGTGTAGGCGTGGCCGATGTGCGGGCGCGCGTTCACGTAGTAGATCGGCGTGGTGAGGTAGAACTTTTTCTGTGTGTCAGACATGGTGGGGGCCAAAGCCTAGTCTAGCAGGGACAGGGGTCGGAGTTCTGTGGAGCTTCTCGCTGACATTACAGCGGTTCTCCTCTTCTCAGAGCGAAAGAGGGCATTTGTAGTCCACGTCCGAGATAAGAGACGTGGGCAACCCTGCTTATGGATTTTGCTGGTGGGACGTGGGAGCGGACTTTTCGGGCACCGCGCCGGCGGAGTGAGTCACGTCTTCCTGATCCAGTTCGAGCTTCTGGGCGTCGCTGGCGAGCTTGAGGTGCTGCTCCATGGTGAGGCGGGCCTGGGTGGGGTTGTGGGAGCGGATGGCGCGGTAGATCTCGCGGTGCATCTCGGCGGACTCTTTGAGGTCCTGCGTGTTCTGCACGGTCTTGCTGCGATGCCGGTAGAGGTCGGCGGTGATGGTCTCCATAAGCGCGCCGAGGATGGGATTGCCGGAGGCGCGGGCGATGGTGCGATGGAAACGGACGTCGTGGATGAGATATTCGCGAGGATCGGCGAGCGCGGCGTACATCTCGGCGACTTCTTCGGCGAGTTCGGCGATGTGCTCGTCGGTGGCCCGCTCGGCGGCGAGCGCGGCGATGCTGGCTTCGAGGACGATGCGAGCTTCGAACATCTGCCAGGGAAGGAAGCCGTGGAGGGCGCCGAGGACGGAGAGCGAACTGGAATCGAGCGCGGGCGGCCCGGAGGAGACGAAGGTTCCGGCACCGTGGCGGCTTTTGAGCACGCCCATGGCGGAGAGAAAGCCGATACCGGCGCGCAGACTGGAGCGGCTGATCTTGAGCTTACGGGCCAGTTCGCGCTCAGGGGGCAGACGGTCTCCGGGGTGCACCTCGCCTTTGGCAATGAGGCTGCGAACGTGCTCGACGACCTGCATGGTCAACTGGCTGTGGCCGGTCGCTTCATCGTCTACTGCTTTTTTCACTCTGAACGTGGCTCCTTGCGCTTAAGTGAAAGAAGAGTAACACGAGGTAATACCAGTTGGCCGCAAAATGTAACTGGCCGCCCGGACATTGGGTCAGGGCGGCCAGGGATCAGAGGTTAGTGAAGCGTTCGATCAGGCGGTTTTGGCTGCGCCGAGCCGCGGAACCAGTAGTTGGAAGATCACCAGCGCAGTGACATAGGCGAAGGCAGCGAGGACGAAGATAAACATCGGGTGCAGCGAGAAGAAGTGGGAGACGATCCAGGTGAACACCGCTCCGCCGGCCGCTCCCACGGCTCCTCCGATGCCGACCACGGTGCTAATGGAGGTGGAGGGGAACATGTCGGTGGGGGTGGAGAAGAGGTTCGCCGACCAACCTTGGTGAGCGGCAGTCGCCAGGCAGAAGATTCCGATGGCTGGCCACGCATTGGTTGGAAACAGAACGCCCATGTGAGGCACAAGCATGATGGGCATGACGCAGAGAGCGCAGATAAGCAGAGCGATCTTGCGTCCGGCATTGACGCCGTAGCCGCGATTCATCAGGAAGCCGGAGAGCCATCCGCCGGCGATGGAGCCAACGCTGGCGAAGGCGTAGATGACGATGAGCGGATACTTCACATGGTTGAGGTCGAGCCCATAGTTGTCGTTGAGAAACTTGGGAAGATAGAAAAGATAGAACCACCAGATGGGGTCTGTGAGTCCCTTGCCGAGGGAGAAGGCGTAGAAGCCGCGATGCCGGAGGAGGATGGGAAAGAGCGAGCCTCCTTTGGTGACGGGAGCAAGATCGACCTGAGTCTGGGTGGCGCCGCGGCGGAGCCTGTTGTACGGAAACACCATCCAGAGGGCCAGCCAGACGAGGCCCATGAGACCGGTGACGATGAAGGCCGCCTCCCAGCCGTAGAGGTTGGTGATGAAGGCGATGAGAATGGGCGCGACAAAGAAAGACGCGTTAGTGCCGGAGTTGAAGAGCCCGGTGGCGAAGGCGCGCTCCTCCGAGGGGAACCATTCGGTGGTGGCCTTGATGGCGGCGGGGAAGTTGCCGCTTTCGCCGAGGCCGAGCACGATGCGGGCGATGCAGAAGCCGAGAACGCTGGTGACGAAGGCGTGCCCGATCGCCGCAAGGCTCCAGACCAGGATGGCAATGGCGTATCCGGTCTTGGTACCCAGCTTATCGATAACGCGCCCGGCGAAGAGGAAGCCGACGCCATAGGCGATCTGGAACCAGATAACGATGCGGCCGTAGTTGATGTTGTAGGCGGCCTGATGAGCGGCGTCGATCCCTGGGATCCAGCCCATGAAGTGAAGGTGAAGCAGCGGCTCGATCAGCGAGAAGACTGAGCGATCGATGTAATTGATGGTCGTTGCGAAGAAGAGCAGGCCGCAGACAGCCCAGCGGATGTTGGACTTGGGCGGAGCAGAAGAGGTGAAGCCCGAGTCTGACAGGCTGGCAGAATTGTTCGACATTCAGGAGGTCTCCGGCGACAATGTTGGTCTGACCACTTTCCCGCGAAAGTATAGGATTCAGCAGGAGCTGTCAGAAGCGTCGAGGTTGAGGATAGCTGTTGCTGGGCTACCTATGTCAAGGTACGGACATTTTTGGGGTTTGTACATGACAAAACCGGGGAGTGAGATCAAATCTTGGGAGGCTGTAATGAAATGGCTCCAGTGGTGCGGATCGGTGGCGGTCGTTATGGCTTTGGCGTGTGGGATGGCGGAAGGCCGACGGCCGCAGACGATCACGGTGGGCACGTCGGAAGCGGACTTCACTTCGATTCAAGAGGCCGTCAATGCGGCTCCGCAGACAGGCGCGGTGATACGGATACAGCCGGGCGTCTATCGCGAGGTGGTGCATGTGGACAAGCCGAAGGTCCAGCTTCGGGGCGAGGGGAACGATCCTGCGAAGGTGGTGCTGGTGTATGGAAACAGCGCGGCATCGACTTGCGGGACTTCGTGCTCGGCGACGCTGTTCGTGACCGGCGATGATTTCTTCGCCGGCGGGATGACGATTGCCAATGACTATAGTGAACACTCGGATGTGCCTTCGCAGGCGGTGGCGGTGAAGGTAACAGGGGATCGCGCTGTCTTTCGCAAGGTGCGGCTGCTGGGCGCACAGGATACGCTCTATGCCGCAAGTGATCGATGCATGGACGGACGATCTCCCTGTACGGTGAAGCGGCAATATTTCACCGACTGCTACATCGAGGGGCATGTAGATTTCATCTTCGGCGACGCCAGGGCTGTCTTTGATCACTGCGAGATTCACAGCATTCCACACATCGCGGGTGGGTATCTGACGGCACAGAGCCGGAGCAATCCGGAACAGGATTCGGGCTATGTCTTCAACCACTGCACTCTGACCGCCGATCCGGGAGTGAGGAATATCTATCTGGGCAGGCCCTGGCGCGACTACTCCACGGTGATCTTCATGAATACGAAGATGGGATCGCATATTGCTGCGGCGGGCTGGTCGGAGTGGAAGGGCGCTCCTGTGCCAAGGTTGCAGACAGCAACCTATGCGGAGTTCCATTCAAGCGGACCGGGAGCGAATCCGGCGGCACGGGAGAAGTGGTCGAAGCAGCTTACAGAGGCGGAGGCTAAGAAATATGAAACCAAGGCATTTCTGGCAGGAGCGGATGGGTGGGATCCTACGAAGGTGAAGTAGAAACTCCTCACGATCTGCGGAAGCAGATGTATCAGCAAGAGTTCGAGCGGATTTCTGAGTGGTCGTTGATAACATCGATTCGACATGACGAAACTCTTCAAATTTGCCTCAGTGCTTCTTTGTTGTTCCTCCTTCGCTGTTGCGCAGCCACTCGGTTTTCTTCACAAGGGAAACACCCTGCTGTTTCAGGGTGATTCAATTACGGATGGCGGCCGGCAGCGCACAGGGAGCGACTACAACCACATCATGGGGCAGGACTATGCCTATATTCTGGCCGCCGAGATTGGTTCCAGGTACCCGGAGCGAGGCCTCATCTTCGTCAATCGCGGCATCAGCGGGGACCGCGTGATCGAACTGGCGGCGCGATGGCAGAAGGACACGCTCGATCTGAAGCCGAACCTGCTCAGCATTCTGGTGGGGATCAACGACACGCTAGGCCGCGGGCCGAGGAGCGAGACGATCGAAGAGTATGAGAGGACCTACGACAAACTGTTAGCCGATACGATTTCGGCGCTTCCGGGAACGAGGATCGTGCTGGGTGAGCCGTTTCTGCTCCCCGTGGGCAAGCACAAGGACGACTACGCGACAGAGATGGTCGAGGTGAAGAAGAGGCAGGCTGTGGTTGAGCGGTTAGCGGCCAGGTATCATCTGCCGATTGTTCTTTATCAGGATGCATTTGACGCTGCGCGCGCAAAGGCTCCCGCGGACCACTGGAGCTGGGATGGAGTTCATCCGACCTATGCGGGACATGGCCTGATGGCGCAGGAATGGCTGCGAACGGTCGATGCCTTCTGGCCTTCGGATACGAAGTGATGCGGTAGATGGATTTGGACGGAATGCGCATGGGGAACGTCGCCGCTCCCCATTGCTTATCTATTTTGAAGTGTTGAGCACGAGGACTGTGGCGATGGGGTCCAGCGCCTTTTCAGGGAGGTGAACGTCCAAGCTATTACCGCTGCGGGTCAGCTTGAGCGGCTTGCGAGACTTGTCGGCCAGCAGGTAGGCTCCGGTGACTTTGCGGGGAATCTCGTCGAGGTGGAAGGTCCCACTCGATGGCCAGTTGAAGATAGAGACGTAAATCTTGTTCGCTGTCGTGGTGGAGCGCCAATCCCAGGCGGGAATGAACTTGGGATTCCCCTTCTTGTCCTTTTCCGTGGTACTGAAGGCGCCGGCCTCGGCTCCGAAGAGTGTGGGCTGGGTGCCGTAGACGGCCTCTCCGTTGACGTCGATCCACTTGCCCATCTCGCGCAGACGTTCAACCTCCGGAGCGGGAACGATGCCGTGGGAGTCGGGGCCGATGTTGAGCAGATAGTTGCCGCCCTTGCTGGCGATGTCGATGAGGTTGCGGAGCAGGGTCTCGGTGGATTTGAAGTTGTCGTCGTAAGACTTGTAGCCCCAGGTATCGTTCATGGTCATACAGGCTTCCCAGTCCTCGCCGGGGTAGCCCTTGGCGGGGATGAACTGCTCGGGGGTCTCGGTGTCGCCTTTGTAGCCGCCGCCGAGACGATTGTTCCAGATAAGGTTGGGATGCTGGTTGAGGAGAGTGACGATCTCTCCGGCAAGTTCCGGCGTCATGTCCTTGGTGGGCGTGTCGAACCAGATGACGACGGGGAAGTCACCATAGTTGGTGAGCAGCTCTTTCATCTGCGGGATAGCCTTCTTGTGCAGGTACGTGGCGAAGTCGCCGTTTTGGGCCGGGTCCCAGTGGAAGGTGGGAGGTTGGTGATCGCCGGTTTTGAGCGCGGCTCCTCCGGGTGCGGTCCAGTCCTGGTCCTGTGAGTAATAAAAGCCCAGCTTGACGCCCTGCTTTTTGCACTCCTCGGCGAGTTCGCGGAGAGGGTCCCGTTTGAAGGGGGTGGCATCGACAATGTTGAACGGATCGGCCTTGGAGTTGAACATGGCGAAGCCGTCATGGTGCTTGGAGGTGATGACAATGTACTTCTGCCCTGCGGCCTTGGCCAGGGCGACGATATCGTGTGCGTTGAAGCCGGTGGGATTGAATTTGGGCGCGAGGGCCTTGTAGTCGGCAACGGGGATCGAAGCCCGGTTCATGATCCATTCGCCGATGCCGGGAATCCGCTTGCCGTCCCAGGTGCCTGCGGGAATGGAGTAAAGGCCCCAATGGATGAACATGCCGAAGCGGGCGGCGCGCCACCAAGCCATGCGGGCATCGCGCTGAGCGCGAGTCTCTTTGTCCTGAACCGCCTTGACCGGATGGGCCTCGGAGGTTTCGATGCGGTGGCCTTCGGTCTGGGCAAGCACGCTGGGGGCGAGCAGGAGGGTGGAGAGGCCGGTTGAGAAGGTGCGACGATTCAGGTTCATAGAGAATCCTTGGGGTGAAGTGATGACTGAGGAATTGTATGTGAAAAAGTTATAGTGTAGGTGAAAAATTGAAATTGGCGCCGAAAAGTGGCCTGGTCGGGGTGAACAGAGGAAAGGCAAAAGCAGAAGCCTAGCACCGGAACTGTCTTGGTGGCACCGTTTACTGGCCGGGAAGGTATCATCGCTGACGTGAATGAATTTAGTGATATCGAGGGACCGATGGCGGGGCCGCGCTCGATCGGGGCGGGTGGGCTTAAGTTGGATCATCTTGGCGTGGCAGTAAAGAGCATCGCGGCGGCGCGGGGCTTTTATGAAGCATTGGGTCTGGCGGTGAGCCATGAAGAGACCATAGAGCGCGAGAAGGTGAAGACGGCGATGCTGCCCCTGGGGGAGAGCCGGATTGAGCTGCTGGAGGCGACGGAGGAAGACTCGGTGGTCGGGAGGTTTGTGGCGAGGCGGGGCGAAGGTTTGCACCATGTTGCCGTGCGCGTCGATGCGGTGGATGCGATGTTCGAGCGGTTGACCGCACAGGGAGTGAGGCTGGCGAGCGATTCGGTTCGGGTGGGAGTGGGCGGGCATCGGTATTTCTTCGTCCACCCGGCAAGCACGGGTGGCGTTCTCGTTGAAATAGTGGGAGATGCAGCCAGGGAAGGGAAGTAATGCGGCTTTTGTTGATGGATACATGCGGAAGCGAGGGCAGCGTTGTATTGGCCGATACGGAGTTGATCGAGCGGATTGTGGCGGCGGAGTCGTTGCCGGGGCGGACGGCTTCGGAGCGCCTGGTACCTGCGGTGCGGCGGGTGATGGAGAGTTGCGGTTGGAGATTGGGTGAGTTGGCTGCGGTTGTGGTGGTGCATGGGCCGGGATCATTTACGGGCGTGCGCGTTGGGTTGAGCGCAGCGAAAGGGTTGAGCGAGGCAGGGGGAGTTCCGCTGATTGCTGTGTCGCGGCTGGCGCTGCTTGCCGCCGTAGCAGAGGGAGATCCGGTTCATGCTGTGCTCGATGCGGGACGGGGAGAGTTTTACTACGGGAGATATTCGGGGCACCGATGCCCGCAAGAGTCACTGCTGATGAGAGATCAAGTGGCCGTTGCGGCAGAGGGCGGTACAGTGGCGGTCTGCGAGGCGAAGGTCGCCGAGGCTCTGGCAGAACTGAAACCGCGTGTGGTTGCGGAACCGGGCGCAGCGGATGCGTTACCGTTTGCGGTTGAACGTGCGGCGGCGAAGAACTTCGATGATGCGGCTGTGCTCGACGCAAACTATCTGCGGCGGACGGATGCGGAGATCTTTACCAAGCCGAAGAGTTCAGTGCGATGACCGCGGTCCGCATTCGGGTTGGCGCGGTGGAGGATTTGCAGGAGGTGCTTGCCCTGGAACGGGGTACAGCGGAGGCTCCGCACTGGGGCGAGAACGAGTATGCCGCGATGATTGGAGGGAAGGAGGCCGGCTACGTCCGGCGGCGTTTGCTGATTGCGGAGGCCGAAGGCGCGCTGGTTGGATTTGCGGTGGGAAAAGTGGCGGGCGACATGGCTGAGTTGGAGAGCGTTGCGGTCGAATCGCGAGCGAGGCGCAGGGGAACTGGACGCATGCTCTGCAAGAGCGTGATCGACTGGAGCAGGCAGCAGGGAGCGGCGGCGATCGAGTTGGAGGTTCGATCGGCGAGCAGCGGTGCAATTGCCTTGTACCAGGAACTGGGTTTTGTCGCGGTGGGGCAGCGTCAGGGATATTACCGTGAGCCATCGGACGATGCGGTGCTGATGCGGCTACATTTAGCGGATTGTGCATAACTTGCTTTTGCAATCGCCCGAGAGGCTGTGTTAGCGTGTAGGCCAATCGGTGAGCTGTCGTCTGATCTTGGGGGTAATTCATTCATGCAGACCGCAAAGTTTACGGAGCTACCTAATTCCAACGTCATTCCATCCGTCTATCGACTGGAGCAGGAGCACGGTTTATATGCCCGCAGGCTGGAGACGCTGCGGGCAAAGTTGTTTCTGACCGAGGACGAGAAGATGGAAGAGGTGCGGCTTAAGAAATTGAAGCTGAGCTTGAAAGATGAGATAGAACGGCTTCGCAGACCGGGTGCTACGGTTTCTGAGCACTGAAAGAGATTCGCCAAGAGTGGGTGGCCGGATCGACACAGAGTGGAAGTGTGCGTGGCCTATAATCAAACCTACTTATGGTTCGAGATGGATTCTATTATGCGATAGGCCTCGGCGCGGTGGCGGTGGTGCTTTGGTGGCTGGCCATGCCGATTGCACTGGTGGTGTTGCCGATCATATTGGCAGCATTCTTTCTATGGTTCTTTCGCGATCCCAACCGCATCATTCCTCAGGCGCCGGGGCAGATCGTCTCCCCGGGAGACGGGATTGTTACCGAGGCTGAGTGGATTGAGACGACGAGTGGCAGCCGGTTGCGGCTCAGCATCTTTCTAAACGTCTTCGATGTGCATGTGAACCGCTCTCCGGTGAGTGGGACGGTTAAGGTCGTCGAATTTCGTCCGGGAGAGTTTCTGAACGCGATGAAGCCGGAATCGGTACTCCACAACGAGCAGACGCTGGTTGTGATCGACGCGGGCGACTACGATGTCAGCTTCAAGCAGATTGCGGGCCTGCTGGCACGTCGGATCGTATGTAATGTGAAGGCGGGTGACCGGGTGGAGCGCGGCCAGCGAGTCGGCTTGATCAAGTTCGGATCGCGCGTGGATGTTTTGCTGCCGGCGGAGGCGGAGTTGAGAGTAAAGACGGGCATGAGGGTGCGGGCCGGGTCTTCCGTGCTCGCCGTGATTGCTCAAACAGACGGCAAGCCGATTGATTCGGCGTCAGTGGTGGCCTGATGGGTGGCGAGGCGTTCGAGGGAACGCAAAGAGACACGGGCGCCAAGGTGAGACGCCAACCGAGCCGGGGAATGTATGTGCTGCCTTCGCTGTTCACCGCAGGCAATATTGCCGCGGGATATTATGCGATCATCCAGAGCATTCAGGGGTCGGTGACGGAGCCGTGGCACTTCGACCGGGCAGCGCTGGCTATCGGGTTTGCCATCCTCTTCGATGGGCTTGACGGACGAATCGCCCGGATGACGAATACGACGAGCGACTTTGGCAAAGAACTCGATTCGCTGGCCGACGTGATTACATTTGGAGTTGCTCCCAGCCTGCTGGCCTATATCTGGGGAGTGCGCATGCTACCGGAGATGGCAAATTCCGCGTTGCGCGGACAGATTCTCCATCTGGGTGTATTCGTCTGCTTCATTTTTTTGATCTGCGGGGCGACCCGGCTGGCGCGGTTCAACATCAGTATCAATCCGCAGCCGCGGAATCCGGGACGTCCTGGGCATAAATATTTTGTAGGAATGCCTATTCCAGCGGGCGCCGGCGTTATCTGCGCGGTGGTTCATTGCTTTGGCGGAAGTCCCATCGTGAGCCCGGCGATTGCTGCAGTGTGGCTTTGCCTGATCGCGTTCACCGGCTTCCTGATGGTGAGCAATTGGCGCTTCTGGAGCGGCAAGGAGATCAGCCTGGGGGGTCGCCATCCCTTCCAACTGGTTGCGGTGATTGCAGTGGCGGGCGCGCTGATCGTGCTGTACTCGCAGTACATGCTGATCGCCATCGCGCTCGGCTATCTGGTTTCGGGAGTAGTGGCGAGATTGGCTTACTCGTGGAGCAGGGAACGGCGGCACCACTCTGCCGAAGCGCGGTAAGCGGATCGCTCTAACGGCGGTTTGCTGAAAAGGAATTCAGAGCATACATGGCACATGAGATGTACAGGATCGGAATTGTCGGGGCGTCGTCGCTGGTGGGAAAAGAACTAAGCGACGAACTGGCTGAGTCTCTGCTGGCCGCCTCCAGTTTTGTGTTGCTGGACGATGAGGATGCCGCAGGCCAGATTACTGCGACAGGCGACGAGGCGACCTTCATTCAGCGGCTGGAAGCGTCTTCGTTCGATAGGATGGATTTTGTCTTCTTTGCGGGAAGCGCGGAGGTGACGAAGGCGCATTGGCAGAATGCTCGCCAGGCTGGAGCCAGTATCGTCGATCTTACCTATGCGCTCGAGGGGGAGAAAGAGGTTCCGGCGAGGGCTCCCTGGGTTACCGAGATATCGTTATCGAGTGCACCGCAGGATGGGTCGGAGCCGAATCTCAACACGCCCGCTGTTGTGGCAGCGCACCCTGCGGCGCTTATGCTCGCCCTGGCGGCAGCAAGGCTTCAGTCCAAGCTGCCATTGAGAAGCATGGCGGCGACCGTGATGCAACCGGCGTCGGAGGGTGGGCCGCTGGCGATGGATGAGTTGCATCAGCAGACCGTGAATCTGTTGTCGTTCCAGACGCTGCCGCGCGAGCAGTATGACGCTCAGGTGGCGTTTAACCTGCTTCCTTCACTCGGCGAGGCGGCGAAGGTGAAGCTGGGAGTGGCGGAGAATAGAATCCGCGAGCACTATGCCGCAATCTCGGGCGGCTCGCTGCCGCTGCTGGCTTTGCAGGTGGTGCAGGCGCCAGTGTTTCACGGCTATGTGGCGTCGATGCTGGTGGAGGTTGCAGGGTCTGCGACTGTCGAGCAGGTAGAAGCCGCATTAGCCGGCGGCCATTTCGACCTGGTAAGCGGAGAGTCCGATCCGCCGAGCAATCTGAGCGCAGCCGGGCAGGAAGACATTATGGTCCGCGTGCGCGAAGAGGCCGGCGGCAATGGATCAAGCCGATTCTGGCTGTGGCTGGCTGCGGATAACCTGAAGCTGGCGGCTTTGAATGCGATTGCCTGCGCGACGGAATTGAGTCGATTCCGCCCTATGGGGAAGGTGCAGTAGACGCTGCGTTATTGCTTTTGCGGTGAAGCAGGAGCGGCTTTCTGTCTGGATCGCGTCAGCAGGTCGCTCATCTGCAGATAAACGCCATTGGTCCAGCCGAAGCCGATGGCGTTGCTCGTGTAGCCTGCGGCAACTTCCACGTTGGCGGAGCCGCTGACCACGTTGTACTTTTCGCGGATGGTGCCATCATGCAGAAAGTTTTTCAAAATAGTCTGCGAGAACTCATTCGCAATTCTTGAGGCGTCGTTGGCGAATCCGTACTGCGCGAGGCCTTTGATTGCGAGCCAGTTGGTGGGTGCCCAGCCAAAGGGCAGATCCCACTGGACCCCGGTGTCGGTGTCGCTCGTGGCTAGCCCTCCGGAGCGCTCAAAGAGTGAGAGATGCCGCTCTGTCGCCTTTGCCTGTTGGGGACTGGCGAGTCCGGCCCATAGAGGATAAAAAGCCGTGATGTAGTCGTAGGTCGAACGTCTGTGCGTGGTGAAGTCGTAGTCGAGGAACATGCCTGCGGCGGAGTCCCAGAGATATTTGTTCATGGCGCTGCGTCGGGCGGCGGCGCGGCGATTCCATTCAGCGGCTCCCTTCGCATCTCCGAGCAGGGTTGCGAAATAGGCCATGTCGCGTTCGTACTTGTAGAGAAGGCTATTGAGACAGACGGGCGCATAATGATCCGTCGATCCGCTGAAAGGGCCGAAGCGGAAACTGGTGTCGAAGCCCGATTCGCGCATGGCGCGGTCGCCGCTGTAGAACGCTTTGTTGAGACGATGGCCATTGACGTAGGCGCGTGCGCAGACTTTGGATGCAGTGATATCGCAGCTTGTCTTTGCCAACTCGGCAGCCTGGACCTTCGTGGGATGTTCAGGTGCGTCGACGAGATAGCCGGTGTGAATATTGGGATGTGCGAGCAGCCAGCGAATCACGTTGGAGTAGTAGTTGCTGTCGTCGGCCATCTCAGGAACGGGGCCTTCGCCGATGTCCTTGTAGCGGGCGAGTCCCGTGTCTCCAGCGCGATGGATGGGCGAAGTCCAGAGGGCGTAGTCGCGTTGAGCATAGCTGTATGCTTTGGCGAGCCATGCCTTCGAGAGTGGTTTGCCGTCCGGGTGCTCGTAGACCTCGCGGATCATGGAAGTGAGAAATGGAGGCTGTGAGCGAGTGAAGAAGTAGGTGCGGTTGGCGTTGAGAATAGCGCCGTAGTTCTCGATCTCGTAAAAAAAGTTTTCGACCATACCCCGAGCCAGATCGGAGTTGTGATCGTGCACGAGGCCAAGGATGATGAAGTAGCTGTCCCACCCATACATCTCGTTGAAGCGGCCGCCGGGAACGACGTAGCGATTGGGCAGATAAAGAAGGCCCTCCTTGGGAATCTCGCTGACCTTCACATCGCCCATGTGAGTAATCTTTCGCGGCAGCCTGCGCACCTCGACGTTGCATAGTTTCTGCATGGCGGCGACCGGGGCGGGCGTCGCTGCGCTGGCGGGAAGGTAGAGGATGGGGGTAGTCGTGACTTTGGGGTCGGCCAACGATTTGCAGTCGCTCATGGAGCGGGAGAGGCTGTCCCAACCGTTGTGGATATAGTTGAGGATCTTTGCATTCGAAGTTGCGCCGTCGGCAGGTGTTTGCGAACCTGCGCTGCCGGCCAGAAGAGTTGCAGCAGTGAGCAGCGAGATGCTGATTCGGAGGAGAAGTTTCATGGACGGCACTGGGGTGTTTCGATTGCTGGTGGTTGGCTTGGACGGAAGCATAGAATCTCTCCGATTTTAGTGCTGCGGTACAGTGATGGGCTGTTGGCGGATTTCCGTGCCACAGAGTTTCCTGATGCAGGAGTTTTGCTCTGCTATGTAAATTGCAGATGCTCTGTACTGAGTTTTCGTTGGCAGGTAATGTTAAGTGGTGATTTGGAATTAGGCGTTGAGCATGAAATGTAGGTGGCGGGCGAGATGACAAAATCAGAGATGCGTATTGGAATCGACCTTGGCGGCACAAAGATCGAGGCCCTGGCGATCGATAGTCAGGGGAGGGAATTGACAAGGCATCGGATCGACACGCCGCGAGAGGATTACGAGGCCACGATTGCGGCTATGGCTGGCCTGGTCCACCGCATCGAGCAGGAGACAGGCAACATGGGAGCCGTGGGCGCAGGAATTCCCGGCAGCGTTTCAAGCCTGACGGGGCTGGTGAAGAATGCAAATTCGACATGGTTGAATGGAAAGCCGCTGGACCGTGACCTGAGCCTTGCGCTGAATCGCGAGGTGCGGGTGGCCAATGACGCAAACTGCCTTGCCGTGTCCGAGGCTACGGATGGAGCGGCGGCAGGAAAGAGAGTGGTCTTCGGCGTGATTCTGGGGACGGGATGCGGCGGCGGAGTAGCCATTGATGGCCGCCTCCACACCGGGCCGAATGGCGTCGGCGGCGAATGGGGGCACAATCCGCTTCCCTGGGCACGAGGCGATGAGCTTCCCGGACCGGAGTGCTACTGTGGCCAGCGAGGATGCCTGGAGACATGGATTTCAGGAACGGGCGTGTCGCAGGATCACAAAAGGGTGACGGGCAAGGAGCAGACCACGCATGAAATCATGGAGGCTTACAAGGCCGGTGACGCGGACGCGGTAGCGACGGTCGAGCGCTTTGTGGATCGCCTGACGAGAGGCCTGGCTCACATCATCAATATGCTCGACCCCGACATCTTTGTCTTTGGCGGAGGGCTTTCGAAGGCCGAACATCTCTATCGCGAGATCCCTGAACGGCTACCGCGATACGTCTTCGGCCGGGAAGCGGCCACGCCCATCGTGCCGGCCCGGTATGGGGATTCGAGCGGAGTAAGAGGCGCGGCCTGGCTCTGGTCTGCCAAATAAAGAGGATTCAAAGAGAAGAGGCAAGAGGATTAGCTTTCGACGTATATCTCTGGAAGACAAACTCCCTGCGACCGAAATTTCTTCCGTCGGTGATACATGGGATGTTTTGTTGATAGTGAGGCCCGTATCTGCCTAGACTTGTACCTGTTCGAACAATGCAGGATCGATACAGGAGAAATCATGCAAAAGCGCACACTAGGAAAAAGCGGCCTCGAAGTCTCAGCACTTGGCCTCGGTTGCATGGGCTTGAGTTTCGGCCTCGGGCCCGCCATGGAAAAGTCAGAATCCATCAAACTCATCCGCAGCGCTGTCGAGCGCGGTGTCACTTTCTTTGACACCGCCGAAGTGTACGGGCCCTTCGTCAATGAAGAGATTGTTGGCGAAGCCCTCGCTCCATTCCGTAAAGACGTCGTCATCGCCACCAAGTTCGGTTTTGAACCCGACCCCAATAATGATGGCAAGTGGACTTCGCTCAACAGCCGTCCCGACCACATTAGACAGGTCGTCGAAGCCTCGCTCAAGCGTCTGCAAACCGACACCATCGATCTCCTCTATCAGCACCGCGTTGACAAGATCACTCCCATCGAAGAGACTGCGGGCGCCGTCAAAGACCTCATTGCCGTGGGGAAGGTAAAGCACTTCGGGCTTTCCGAAGCGGGCGCACAAACCATCCGTCGCGCCCACGCCGTGCAGCCCGTCACGGCCTTACAAAGCGAATACTCCCTCTTCTGGCGTGAGCCCGAAGCTTCCGTTATGCCCACGCTTGAAGAACTGGGCATCGGCTTCGTCCCCTTCAGCCCTCTCGGCAAAGGCTTCCTCACCGGCAAAATTGACGCATCCACCAAGTTCGACAGCACCGACTTTCGCGCTATCGTGCCGCGCTTCAGTGAAGAAAATCGCAAAGCAAATCAGGCGCTCGTCGAGGTAATCACCAGCTTCGCAGAGCAGAAGAAAGCCACACCCGCGCAAATAGCACTCGCATGGCTGCTCGCTAAGAAGCCATGGATCGTTCCAATTCCAGGCACAACCAAGCTCTCGCGACTCGAAGAAAATCTTGGTAGCGTAACCATCGAACTCACCACAGAAGATGTGCGCACGCTCGAAGAAACTTCCTCCGCAATCAAGGTCAAAGGTGAGCGCTACCCCGCAACGCACGCGAAGCTGATCGACCGCTAACCCCGACCGACGGAGATCTATGATGACAATGTTCATGTTCCATGAGTCCCATCAAACGGCTTCCCGAGCCAACGCTAGCCGCGGAGGCAATTTGACGAAGTCTGATGAAGTTTAGGAGAGGAGGTCTTGCAAGTGCTTGATAAACTTGGCTCCTGAGGTAGGACTCGAACCTACAACCCTTCGGTTAACAGCCGAATGCTCTGCCATTGAGCTACTCAGGAATGCATCTGTGACGCACGTTTTGGGGCGACGCGCTGCGCTAAAGCATTTATAACAAAAGCGAATGCACCGGTCAATCACGCGCTGAATAATAAGGAGCTTTGCTGGTTCTAAAGTGTATAGTCCCATCCTTATGATGGCTAGCTGGCACTCTCATGCAACCAGAACAATCTATAGTTATTTTCTACAGATGTGGGTTCGTCCGCATTGGGGAGAAAATTCTCTTCGCACGGTACCAACCATCGCCGTGAGCGCCGGTTACGACGACTATGCTGCGATGATGGCAGCCCGATGGCTGACTCAACCAAAGCGAAAGTCCGCAATATCATGAGCAGCTAGAAAACCCCGCCTGAACGAGGGTTTTCTGGCTACTCATGAATGAGTTTAGGCGTTTGCGGGTGCTGGCCGGATCGGGATCTCTGCGCGCAGTGCTTCGAGACGCTCTTGAAGATGCTTTTGCAGTGCCGCATGTTCAGGCTTTCCATAAAGATTCTGCGTCTCCTTCGGATCAGACTGCAAGTCGTAAACCTCATACTCCTGCGGTTCCATGATGTAGTGGATCAGCTTATATCGTTCGGTGCGAATACCGCGGCAGGGGCGCACTGCCTCCGGATTCGGCCATTCGAAGTACTCGTAGTACCACTCCTCGCGGAACGACGAGTCTGCCGCCTTTGCCAGCGGGAGTACACTCTTTCCCTGCATGTGCGCGGGAATCGGAACCCCTGCAAGGTCAAGGAAGGTTGGAGCAAGATCAGTATCGAGGATCATTTCGTCACGAACTGTTCCTGCAGGAATACGCTTCGGATAGCGCATCATGAGGGGCACGCGGATGGAGGGCTCGTGCATCAACCGCTTGTCGAAGAGTCGCCACTCCCCAAGGAAAAATCCATGGTCGGAACCTTGAACGATAGCGGTGTCATCGAGAATGTTCTTCTTCTCAAGGTAGTTGAGAACACGTCCAATATTTTCATCCACAGCAACCAGCCCGGCATAGTAGTCCTTCACCACTCCCTCCAACGATCCGCAGGCGGTATGCGAGGGCGTCGTGCCGATCTTGTTCTCGGCTGCCGCAAAACTCTTCGGCTTTCCCGGATAACCCTTGAGGTCGTCATCGAAGGTGGCAGGCTTCGGAATCACGGTCTCGCGATAGAGGTCGAGATGGCGTCGCGGCCGGAAGAACGGCTCATGTGGAGCGACAAACCATACCAATAGGCAAAAGGGCTTGTCGCCGCGGTCTTCCTCCAGCCAGGCCAGAGCACGGTCTACGGTGAGGTCGTCGGGATACACGTTGTGATATTGCTTCTGGGGCCCGATCTTGCCTTTGCGCCCCTCTTTGAAGAATGGATCGGCATAGTTATTGCCCGGGTCGTTGTGGCCGAAATAGTAATCCCAATAGCGCTCTTCAACTCCGTTGCGGACGTGTACTTTTCCCAGGATGGCGACTTCGTAGCCAGCCTCATGAAGAATATCCGTGAAAATCGGGATGTCGGAGGGCAGGGGAACATTTGGGTGTTCGTTCGACAGCGCTCCGGTGGAATTGGAATACATGCCGGTGAGCGCCGTTGCACGCGCCGGTGCGCAGAGGGCGTTGGTGCAGAATGCGTTCCGAAAGCGTATGCCCTCCCGTCCAATCCGGTCATGATTGGGTGTCTTCAAAATCTGATTTCCCGCGATAGAGAGAGCATCGGCACGCTGACCTTCGCCGAAGAAGAAGATAAGGTTCGGGCGTTTTGGCTTTGTCTCTGCTGATGCAACAGTCGTGCCCACCGAAGAGGCGAGCACTGTACCAGCGACCGCCAATGAACCTTGCAGGAAGTCGCGCCGCGTGGTTCCATTTGATGATCCTCTTTGCGTTGTGGGTATGGAGGCTAAAGTATCTTCTTCGTTCGAGATCGACATAATAACTATTTCTCCGAGGATGAAAGTGTATAGACAGCAGGTTCCTGTTAGAAAGAGAACTTAAGTTTGAAAAGCAATATTACGTGGATGGAGAGCTGAGGCGATCTTCCCAAAGGTGGCAGAGCCAACAGGTGTGCGCATTGAGGGCGTTGTTGGCGAAGATATCGTAGAGATCGCCATGGTATTGATCGCCACCCGAGCAGGTAACGACATTAACCTGCTCGTAGCCAAAGGAGCGCGAAGGCCACTCCTCCGGTGGATGGGCCACGCTTTGGCTCCTGACCACCTACCCTTAAATATTTGACGGCGCCCGAGGTCGGCATTACCAGCCATCACCTTCAAAACGTGCATCAGAAAAATGTCTTCACAACGTCAACGACTTCGTATTCAGGATTCAACACCGGCAGACATCTCCACTTGTCGAAGGTCAAGCACGGATGCGAGATATCGAACCCGATCATGTCACCTACACGAATCTCATCTCCCTCCGCAATCTGAAGATAGGCATGCTGGTCCATCATCTTGGTAAGCTGCCAACCCGCTGGAACTGCCACGGGAGCGGCAGCTCCCGGCCGATAACGCAGAACAGGCGTGGGAAGGCCCGCATCGAACGCGGCGTCCCGCTTTCCAAGGGCCACAATGGCGCGCTCTTCTTCCGGAACAGATTGAACGTAGGCCCACAGTTGCAGCGCCGGCTGCAGGCTTGAGTGCATCGCCTTCGCGATGGGATTGCGTTTGAGAATCTCCTGCTGCGCCTCGCGATAGATGCCGACATCGTGGGTCAGATAGCATCCTGGCCGCAGCACCACATCGACGGAATCTCCCAGTTCGGCCTTGGAGAAGACGTCGGCGACCACGTCGTACCAGGCAGAGCCCGCCCCTGAAAGCAAAATGCGCTGGCGGCCAAATCGCTTTTCCAGAGCCAGTTTGCGCGTAATATCTACAGCACGTTGCAGGAAACCGCGAATCGAATCCTCATCCTTCAGCACGCCCTCGTAGACCTCTATTCCGCAGAGAACCACTTGTTCGCGCTGGGCGTCAAGGGCAGTCAAAACTGATTGCAGCTGCTCCTCATCACGAACGCCTGTTCGCCCACCTTCCACTCCCAGCTCAATCAGCACCCGCAACCGTTGTCCTTTTTCACGATAGAACTTGCCGAGCTGTTCCACCTGTTCTACCGAATCAACCAGGCAATAAAAATCGAATCCTTCGTCTTCGAGCAGCCTCGATATGATCTCCATATTTGGCCTGCCCACCAGTTGATTCGCCATCAGGACACGGCGCACGCCATGGTGATAGGCAACTGACACCTGCTGCACAGTCGCCAAGGTAATACCCCACGCACCGCCCTTCAGTTGCAGATCAAACAGCTTGGGTGCCATGGTCGTCTTGCCGTGGGGTGCAAGCTTCACTCCATAGGTGGTGATGAATTGCTGCATCCAGTGCAGGTTGTGCATCAGCTTTTCCTGGTACAGAACAGCCGTTGGAAGGCTTAGATCCTCTCGTAGCAAATTCCATCCCAACCTCGCAATCTCCTTCGGTTCAAGCGAGTGCTCGAAGGCCCCCAACCCTTTGTTCAGAGGCGCAATACGCAAATCAGGCATGGAAATCTCGGCCACAGTTTTTCTCTCTGTCATCAAGCAAACCTCAAGAAAGTCACAGGATAGCAACGGTTACGATCCAGGTATTCTGACGCGCCGCTGAATGTTTCCTGTAGAAAGATAGTATGCCTCTCTGCGATACGCTTATTCGCAACGCGCACATTATGGATGGGAGCAGCGGCGAACCCTCGGTCGGCGACGTAGCCATCGAAGGTAGACACATCTGTGACGTCGGGAGCGCTTCCGACTACGACGCGCAACAGGTCATAGACGGCAGCGGTCACGTCCTCGCTCCCGGCTTTATCGATGTTCATACACACGATGATACAAACGTGATCCGCACTCCGGACATGCTGCCGAAGCTGTCGCAAGGAGTCACGACAGTCATCGTCGGCAACTGCGGTATCAGCGCTGCGCCCGTGCAACTCGCCGGCGTCCCTCCTGATCCCATGAACCTTTTAGGAACTGCGGACGTCTTCCGTTATCCGACATTCCACTCCTATGTTGAAGCAATCCAGCAGGCGCAGCCCGCGGTCAATGTAGCAGCCCTGGTCGGCCACACGTCCCTGCGCAACAATCACATGGATCGCCTTGACCGCGCCGCAACCGCAGCGGAGATCGAGCGGATGCAGGCGCAGTTGAGCGAAGCTCTGGACAACGGGGCATTGGGCCTGAGTTCAGGCCTGGCCTACTTGTCCGCCAATGCGGCACCGACAGAAGAAGTTCTGGCATTGGTAGGGATGCTCGCGGCAGCCGGTGCAATTTACACCACGCACATGCGCACCGAGACTGAAGGAATCCTCGATGCAATGAACGAAGCCTTTCGTATCGGCCGTCAAGCCTCTGTGCCCGTTGTCATCTCTCATCTCAAGTGCGCCGGCATCGCGAACTGGGGCCGTAGCGGAGAAGTATTGCACGCATTGGACGAAGCCCGCGCCGCTCAGCCAGTGGGATGCGATTGCTATCCCTACGCAGCGGGCTCAAGCACGCTCGATCTCCGCCAGGTCGATGAGCGCGTCGAGATCATGATCACATGGTGTGAACCGCATCCGGAGATGGCAGGCCGAACGCTCGCACAAATCGCAACAAGCTGGAGCGTCGAACAGATAGAGGCTGCCCGCCGCCTGCAGCCGGCGGGCGCCATCTACCACAGCATCTCTGAAGAGGACATGCGGCGCATCCTCACGCATCCCGCAACCATGATCGGCTCCGACGGCCTGCCCAATGATCCGCTGCCCCATCCGCGGCTTTGGGGAACCTTTCCTCGCGTGCTCGGCCGCTACAGCCGCGAGTTAAAGCTGTTTCCTATGACAATGGCTGTCCATAAAATGACAGGCATGCCGGCCGCGCGGTTTGGACTGGCCGATCGAGGATTAATTAAGCAAGGCTACTGCGCTGATCTTGTGCTCTTCAACCCGGAGACAGTACGCGACACCGCAACATTTATCAGCCCGATCAGCCCAGCGGAAGGGATCGCTGCCGTCTGGGTCAATGGTGTGTTGTCATATCGAGAGGGCGCTTCGACCGGTCAGCGAGGCGGCAGATTTCTGCCACGCCAGTCACCACAGATCTAAGTGTCAACTTTATGAGCGAAGCAAAGGAGCAGACAATGAGCATCAAGCGGTATGGCGTAGAGGGTGGTAAGGGAACCGGTGGCCAACATCTGCCATTTTCCCGCGCAGTCGAGGCAAATGGATGGCTATACGTCTCCGGTCAGGTCCCCATGGTCAACGGCGAAGTCGTTGTTGGAAACATCATCGTCCAGTCGCATCAGGCCATTCGCAATGTCCTGGCGATATTGCAGGAGGCCGGCTACGGACCGGAGCACATCGTCCGCTGCGGAGTGTGGCTTGACGATGCTCGCGACTTTCAATCCTTCAACGGAGTCTTTCGTGAATACTTTGGAGAGAATCCGCCTGCACGCGCCTGTGTCGTTTCGAGCATGGTGGTCGATTGCAAGGTGGAGATCGACTGCGTCGCCTATAAAGAACCTACAGCCTGACGCCTATCAACCCCTCGTAAGACTTATTTTGATCAGGAAAAATTCGGTGGTTTCAACTTTATGATCGACCATCATGCGATGTTTCTGCTTGTCTCGGCATCCGTTGCGGTCATCTCGCTTATTCTGCTGATTGCTGTCTGCAAGCTGAATCCCTTCATCGTACTGTTCCTCACCTCGCTTGCGTTGGCGATGGCCACTGGCATGCCGATGCATGCAATTGTGCAGTCCTTTGAAGCTGGACTCAGCGGCACCATGGGGCATATCGCGATTGTGGTGGCGCTCGGCACCATGCTCGGCAAAATGATGGCTGAGTCCGGGGGCGCCGACCGCATCGCGTATACGCTGATCCGCCTCTTCGGCGAAAAGCGTATCCACTGGGCCATGATGGTGATCGGCTTTGTGGTGGGCCTGCCGGTCTTCTTCGAAGTCGGCTTCGTGCTTCTCATCCCCATTGTGTTTACGGTTGCCAGGCGCACTCGCACCTCGCTGATACTGGTAGGCCTCCCGCTTGTTGCCGGACTCTCTGTGGTCCATGGATTGGTACCCCCACATCCAGCGCCACTTGCCGCAGTATCAATTTATAACGCCGATATGGGGCGCACCATCTTCTACGCTCTATTGGTTGCCATTCCTACTGTAGTGATCGCCGGGCCGCTCTATGCGAAGTTCATCGCCCCCCGAATTCACCTCGACCTGGACAACCCCATGGCTGCGGAGTTCGTCGATGACGGTGAAGAACGCAACCTTCCCAGCTTTAGCCTTACGCTGGCGACTATATTGCTACCCGTTGCATTGATGTTGCTCGGGAGCTGGGCCGATACGCTGTCGCGACCTAAAAGCGCCTTCAATGGCGGCCTGCATCTTCTGGGGAATGCCGACATCTCACTCCTCTTCGGCGTCCTTGTAAGTTTCATCACGCTCGGCAAGATGCGCGGTTTCAATCGCGAGGCAATCCTCAAATTCTCCAACGAATGCCTTGCACCTACAGCCACTATTACCTTGCTAGTAGGTGCCGGTGGCGGCTTCGGCCGCATCCTGCAGGATAGCGGCGTCTCTCAAGCGATCGTTGAGGTTGCTCTCCACACTCACATGCCGATTCTTGTCCTCGCCTGGACAGTGGCCGCGCTGATTCGCCTGTCCACCGGTTCCGCCACCGTGGCCATGACCACAGCGGCTGGCATCGTAGCTCCCATAGTCATGCATACTCCAGGCACACGGCCTGAGCTCTTGGTAGTTGCCACTGGTGCCGGGTCGCTCTTCTTCTCCCACGTCAATGATGGTGGCTTCTGGCTGGTCAAGGAGTACTTCAACATGAGCGTCGCGGACACGATCAAAACCTGGTCTGTCTGCGAGACCATCATCTCGATCATCGCCTTGCTGTTGACGATGGCTCTATCCCTGGCAACCTGATTTGCGCATAAAACAGATTTTGATCCATCGACAGAGGAGGAAAATAAGTGGCCGAAGATTTCGTCAAGCGGGCCAGCATGAATGAGGCTCTTTCACGACGCGGATTCCTGAAAGGCGCTGCGGCCCTTTCGATAGCCTCTACTGTCCCGGCCGTTGCGCAAGGTTCTAAGGGAGGCTCGTACAACGGTAAAACCTTCGCCTATGTAGGCTGCTACACAGGCGCAGTTGGCGACGGCAGCAACGGAAACGGCATTTATCTGTTTGAGATGGATTCGCAGACCGGAGCATTATCACCGCTCAAGCTTGCTGCCGAAATAGGCAGCCCATCGTGGCTCTCTCTTCATCCTTCCGGGCGATACCTTTATGCGGCCAACGAGGTCACCAACTTTGACGGCACCAGCGGATCGGTAAGTGCTTATGCTGTTGACCGCGTCAGCGGCGATCTGCGATTCCTCAATACAGTCAGTTCAGAGGGCGGTGGGCCGGCGTATCTATCGGCCGACGCCGACGGAAAGTATGTCTTCGTTGCAAACTATGCCGGCGGAAGCATCGCGGTACTCCCCATCCTTCCCAATGGCTCCCTCGCGCACGCTTGCGATGTCCACCGCGATAGCGGATCGGTGGGAAGCACAACGCCAACCAATGCGCCGCCAGGCAGCTTTGCATGGAGCGGTCACGACGCTCCCCATGCACACATGATTCAAGCCGATCCGAAGAACCGCTTCGTCCTGCACACCGATCTTGGACAAGACCGGATCTACGTGCATCGCTTTGACCAGAGCAACGGCAAGTTATCCCCTGCGGCCACTCCTTTCATCTCCCTCCCCACGGGAGACGGTCCTCGCCACTTCGTATTTCATCCCAACGGCCGCTGGCTCTACTCCATTCAGGAAGAGGCCTCCACGCTGGTTTTTTTCCACTACGATCCCTCTACTGGCTCGCTCACCTCTCAGCAGACGATCTCGACTCTGCCTCCTGGCTTTACTGGCACCAGCTTCGCCTCCGGCGTCAGAGTATCGGCTGACGGACGCTTTCTCTACGCCGCCAATCGACTGCACGATACCATCGCCATCTTTTCAATTGAGAGCGATGGCAGATTGAAGTCTCTCGGCGAAATCTCCACCATGGGCGACTACCCAAGCCAGTTCAACATCGATCCCAGCGGAAAGTTTTTATACGCCTGCAATCGCAAAAGCGACGTCGTTACATCCTTCTTTATCAACCGCGATACAGGGCTGCTCACCTTTACAGGCCACTACACTCCCGTTGGAAGCGCGAGTTGCATCGTCTTCCTCGCATAAGCAAAAGGTTATTTGGGCATGGGCATCGATACAGCCTTGCCGGCGCCACGTTCGGCAATCCAGAGCGTATCGCCCGCGGGCTCGACGGCGGTCGGTGTTTTGAGTCCTTCCTTGAGGACCGTGACGCTCGCCTTGTCTCCATGGATAGTGAGGGCGGTGATCTTGCCGCTGCCGTTTTCGGCAAGGAAGAGCTTGCCGTTCGCCGCGCGCATGCCGTCCGGACCCTTGACCGGCTGGTCCATCCAGATATCGACCGGTTGCCCCGGCTTACCGTTTGCGCCGACCGGGATGCGGTAGAGGTTGTTCGTGAACACGTTGTTTACATAGAGCGTGCCGTCGAGGAAGGTAATGCCGTCGATGCCTACCAGCGTCCGATGCTCCAGATAGAGTTCCGCAGTGGAGGCGCCCGCCGGCAGCCTGTAGATCTTTCCGTTTGCGGTGTCGCTTATATAGAGCGCCTTATCCGGTCCAATCGAAAAATCATTGCATATAGTGTTGTCCCCCGGGAGGTCCCAGCGTATCTTCGGCGCGCCGGTGGAGAGGTCGAAGCTTCTCAGAGCGGTGTGCCGCCGCGCCGGAGTGCTGCCCGGAACCGGGGTCAGTTGACAGGCCCACAGCGTGTTCGTGGAGGCATCCGCCAGTACGCCGAAGAAAAACGTTCCCGGGCCTTCAGTGCTGGCGTCGATAAATTTCTCGGCGGTAGTGGAACCGGAGCGCACCTTGTAGATAAGCGGCGTGCTGGCGCTGCCGACGATCAACACTCCATCCGGCGCGACAGTCAGGCTCTCCGGCTGCGATTTCGCATCGCCGATTAGGATGTCGGCCGCGAAGGCGGCTTGCGCAAAGCTCATGACGAGAGCAATGCAGATGGCAAAGCGTCGAGCATTCGAAAAGCACATAGTCGGATCTCCCTAGTAAATTGAGCAACCAAAAGAAGTAATGGGAACTGTGTTGAATTGACCAGCCCAGTATACGAAATGAGACGTTAGTAGGCTTGAGGAAGTTATGAAACTTGACTCTTAAGTGTGTAGAGAGGGAACCTGAATGGGGGTGTCAATGAAACCGATTTCATCAATCTCCGCGAGCCGCCGCCGTTTTCTCAAGCGGGCAGGCGCCGCGGCTCTGGCTACGTTGCCGGTTAGTAGTCGTACTGCCCGTGCCATCTCAACGACACTTTCTTCCGCGAACACCGCGCATTCCGAAGATACGATTAGAAATCGCGCACCGCTCGCACCGAACGCCTTCTACGCGCTTCCCCTTGGCTCTGTTCGCCCTACCGGCTGGCTGCGCAGCCAGTTACAGATCCAGGCCAGCGGCCTCGGCGGGCATCTCGATGAGACCTGGCCTGACGTCGGCAGCAACAGCGCCTGGCTCGGCGGCACAGGAGAGGCATGGGAGCGCGGCCCGTACTTCCTCGACGGTCTTTTACCGCTCGCCTATCTCCTGGACGACGCGCGGCTCAAAGCCAAGGCTCAGAAGTTTATTGACTGGACACTGTCCAATCAGGCTGCGAACGGAATGATTGGCCCCCACAGCAATGACGATTGGTGGCCGCGAATGGTCATGCTGAAAGCTTTGGTTCAATATCAGGAAGCAACTGGCGATCCGCGCGTTATTCCATTGCTCTCGCGCTATTTTGCGTATCAATTGAAAAATCTGCCTACGCGGCCTTTGCGAGACTGGGGAAAGTTTCGTTGGCAGGACAACGTTCTTGTGGTGATATGGCTCTACAATCGCACCGGCGACGCAAAGCTGCTTGACCTGGCCCACATCCTTCAGCAGCAGGGTTTTGACTGGAAGGCGAATTTTGCCGACTTCAAATACACGCAGCGCACGACGCCCGAATCCATCGGCCTCAAATCTGGCGGTGGATTGAAGGATCATGCTCTCGCGACCCACGGCGTAAATAACGGTCAGGCGATTAAGGCCACTCCAGTCTGGTCGGTTGTGTCCAACGACGAAAGCGACCGGCAGGGAATTCATCAGATGCTCGCGGCGCTCGATAAATACCACGGCCTTCCCAACGGCATGTTTTCCTGTGACGAGCACCTTGCGGGGCTGAATCCATCGCAGGGAACGGAGCTGTGCACCGTCGTCGAGACCATGTTCTCCCTGGAGCAGTCGCTGGCCATTCTCGGCGATGCATCCCTGGGCGATCGCCTGGAGCGCATTGCCTTCAACGCTCTGCCCGGAACTTTCACCGATGACATGTGGGCTCACCAATACGATCAGCAGCCCAATCAGGTCGAGAGTAGCCTCCACCGCAGGCCATGGACGACCAACGGTCCCGAGTCGAATCTCTTCGGCCTTGAACCGAACTTCGGCTGCTGTACCGCAAACTTTCATCAGGGCTGGCCAAAGTTCGCCGCAAGCCTTTGGATGGCATCGCACGATGGCGGTCTGGTTGCGGCAGCATATTCTCCCTGCGAAGTCAGAACAAAGGTAAACGGCACGGCAGTTCATATTGCGGAAGAGACCGAGTATCCGTTTCGAGAAACAGTACGAATCGCCATCAATCCGTCTGCACCGGTTATGTTTCCGCTGCGTCTTCGTATTCCAGCATGGGCCGATGGCGCAACGATACGCATCAACGGTAGCCTCCATCCCGGCACAACGGCTGGCGGCTTTACCAGGATCGAGCGCACCTGGAAGTCCGGAGATATTGTTGAGTTGAAGTTTCCCCTCTCTCCAAGGGTGCTATCGGGATATAAGGATTCAATCTCGGTCGAGCGTGGTCCGCTGGTCTTCTCCTATCCCATCGGCGAAAGCTGGGTGAAGTTGCAGGACAGGGGAATGACGGCAGACTGGCAGGTCTTTCCTTCTACGTCATGGAACTATGCGCTTGCTGTCACCAGCAACGAATCGAGTAAGCTTCCCGTTCAGGAATCGCCCGTCGGCACATCGCCCTTCAGCCTGAAGGGGACGCCGGTAAAGCTGAAAGTAAATGCGCGGAAGCTCCCGGGGTGGCGTGCCGGCGACGGCGCTGCCGATCCAGTGCCGCAAAGCCCGGTTACCAGCGCAGAGAATGAAGAACAATTGACACTGGTACCTTATGCCGCAGCGAAGTTGCGGATTACCGCTTTTCCGCGGTTGAAACCTAATCCAGAGTCTTAACTTCGTTATTGTCTTCTGGAATAGCTTAAGCCAATTCACAACGCCGCATTTGTTTTCTTAAGGTGACTATGTTGTACTTGTGGCCTTGTGTAAGCGGTTGCGCATGGATTTCTATCTGCCTGTGAGGTTCGACGCAGTGATCCAACACTTATCCAGAAACTTTATTCTTGTGGCATGTATCGCAGCTTCGGCAAGCGTCTGTGCCTTTGGCCAATCTGTCCCTCTGGTCTTATCGTCGCCCAATCAGCAGCTGGAGATGCGATTTGCCGTCGTACCCGCGAAGGGCGAATCCGGCAATACCGGCAAATTGGTCTACTCTCTGACCTTTCATGGCAAGCAGGTTCTTGACGACTCGGGACTCGCCCTCGAATTAGAAGGGCAGCCACCGCTCGGTTCCGCTGTGAGTATCGTGGGCAGCAGCGCCGGCGATGGCACGGATGACTACACACTGCTCAACGCAAAGACCAGCAAGGTGCATGACGCATACAAGAGCCTGACCGTGCGCGTCAGCGAGAGCGGCGGTCTTCATCGGCTGATGACAATCGAAGCTCGCGCTTATAACGATGGCGTTGCATTCCGTTATCTTTTGCCCAAACAGGAATCGATCAAGCAGGTGCGCCTCAAACAGGAGGACACCGAGTTTCGCCTGAGCGCCGACGCCATCAACTGGGCGCTCGAACTGCCAAACTATCGCAGCAGTTACGAGAGTGAATATGTGAGGCTCGCGACCTCGGCTCTCAGCAACCAGGGCGGCGTTGCCAGCCATATTCTCGTCGGCCTGCCCCTGTTGACGCACGAACCCGGCACTGCATGGCTGGCATTGACCGAAGCGGATCTCGAAGGCAATAGCGGCATGTACGTCACCAATCCATCCGGAAGCTGGGCCGGCCATTGGTTCGTCTCGAAGCTCGCTCCGCATATTGATAACGCGGATATCGCGGTGGACAGTGCGCTGCCATATCACAGCGCCTGGCGCGTTCTCATGGTGGCGGACGATCCGGGACGCCTCATTGAATCGAATCTCGTCTACGACTTGAATCCCGCGAATCGCCTTCAGGACACAAGCTGGATTCATCCTGGTAAGGCATCGTGGAACTGGTGGAGCGGCGATATCGGTGCGGATGGCAAGCCCGCTTTTACAACCGAAAACATGAAGCACTATGTCGATTTCGCTGCGCAGTGCGGCTTCCCCTACATGCTGCTCGACGCCGGATGGTCAAAGGGCCGCGACATCACCAGCATGAATGGCAAGATCGACGTGCCCGAACTGGTACGTTATGCCGCCACAAAAAACGTGAAGGTGTGGATATGGCTTTACTCCGAATCAGTGATGGAGCAGATGAAAGAGGCCTTTCCCCTCTATGAAAAATGGGGAGTGGCTGGCGTCAAGATCGACTTCATCAACCGCGATGATCAGAAGGGAATTCAGTTCTACTACGACGTTGCGCGCGCAGCGGCGGAGCACCATCTGATGGTCGACTTTCACGGTGCCACGAAGCCCTGGGGGTTGGAGCGCACCTATCCCAACGTCCTCAGCTATGAAGCGGTCCTGGGCATGGAGCAGTCCAAGGCGGGCCATCGCGACAGCCCGGTGGATCGTTCTGTCTTTCCCTTCACGCGTCTTCTCGCGGGACCGATGGACTACACTCCCGGCGGCTTCAACAATGTCACCGAGGACAATTTCGTCGCACGTGACACCAGCCCCATGGTGATGGGTACGCGCGCGCAGCAGTTGGCGTTGTATGTGATCTATCAGACGCCGTTCCAGATGGTCTCCGACAGCCCGCAGGCCTACGCCGGGCAGCCTGCCTTTCAGTTTATTAAAGATGTACCTGCGGCCTGGGATGCGACACGCGCCTTGAATGGCAGCCCGGGCGATTTCGTTACCATCGTCCGCCGTCATGGCAGCGAGTGGTATCTAGGCAGCATGACCAATTGGACGCCACGCACCTTGCAGGTGCCACTCAGTTTTCTCGGCGCCGGCGCGTACACGGCTGAGATCTACGAAGATGCCAAAGACGCGGGCACCAATCCAAAGCACGTCACCATCCGCAGGCAGACGGTACATAGCGGGCAGACGCTCACCTTGAATCTGGCGGCGGGCGGCGGTTGCGCGATCCGGTTTATCCCGGTGGCAAAGCCATAGCTCCTCGTATCGTTCCGATCGTTGCATCGAAATGTTGGATGAAAGTGAAGCTGCACAACGCGGGCGATTCGAGAGCCTCCGCCGATGTATCGTACAAGAGTCAGTCCGCAAATTTGGGAGCCAGTCATGAAAAAGATGCATGCCGAACTGTTCGTATCCTCACGCCGCAGGCATTCAGGGTTTAGCCTGGCCCAGCTCTGCATTCTCGCTCTGCTGCTTTGCCTCACTGGGTTCATCACGCCGGTAGCACATGCGGCTCCTGCTCCCGCATCGATCCGCTACGATGCCGCCACCCGCGTCTTCCGTATCGATGCGGCAGGCACAACGTACGTTCTCGGGGTCAACGAGCACCAGCAGCTCCAGTCTCTCTACTGGGGACCGCGCCTGGGTGCCGGTGATAGTTTCCCTCAGGCCAAGGCGATGCCCGAAGCGGCTTCGTTCGATCTCCCCGTCACCACAACACCGCACGAGTTTGTCGGATGGGGCGGCGGTCTCTATGTCGAGCCCGACCTCAAGATCACCTTTCCCGATGGCAACCGCGACCTCGCCCTCAAGTACGTCTCGCATAAGATCGACGGCAACAAGCTCGATATCGTGATGAAGGATATCTCGCGCGAGGTCTATGTCACGCTGCAATACCAGGCCGATGCCGAGACCGGCATCCTGCGCCGCTCCGCCGAGATCGAGAACCGTACCGATGCGCCGTTCACCATCGAGCAGGCTGCGGCGGCGACCTGGAACCTGCCTCGCGGCACAGACTATCGCCTGCGCTATCTCACCGGGCGTTGGGGCGCGGAGTGGAGCGTACAGCAGCAGCCGATCCATCCCGGCAAGACTGTGCTCGAAAGCCGCCGCGGCACTACCGGCGCGCAGAACAACCCATGGTTTGCCATCGATCGCGAGGGCGGTAACGATCAGGAGGCCGGCGGCGTCTGGTTCGGCGCTCTCGGCTGGAGCGGGTCGTGGCAGATCAGCGTCGAGCAGGACCAGTTGCAGCAGGTGCGCGTCACCGGCGGCTTCAACTCCTTCGACTTCGGCTATCGCCTTCAGAAAGGCGAGCATCTTCAGACGCCCTACTTTTACGGCGGGTATTCCAGCCACGGCATCGGCGGAGCTTCGCGACTACTGCACCGCTTCGAGATCGATTCGGTGCTGCCTCACGCGCCCCATCCGAAGTTGCGCCCGGTCCTCTACAACTCATGGGAGGCAACCGGATTTAACGTAAATGAATCCGGCCAGATGGAGCTTGCCGAAAAGGCTGCCAGCATCGGCGTCGAGCGCTTCGTAATGGACGATGGCTGGTTCGGCCAGCGCAAGGACGATCACGCGGGCCTAGGCGACTGGTACGTCAATCCGCAAAAATTTCCTCATGGCCTCAAGCCGCTCATCGACAAGGTTCACTCTCTCCACATGGACTTCGGCCTGTGGGTCGAGCCGGAGATGGTGAACCCGGACAGCGACCTCTATCGCAAACATCCCGACTGGGTGCTGAACTTCACCGGCCGTCCGCGCACGGAGGCCCGGAATCAGTTAGTGCTGAATCTGGCACGCCCGGATGTGCGCGCCTACGTCTTCAACTTTCTCGACAAGCTCCTCAACGAAAACGACATTGCCTTCCTCAAGTGGGACTACAACCGCAACTGGTCCGAGCCCGGCTGGCCTGCCGTGGCTCCGGAAGATCAGAAGAAGGTCTACGTCGACTTCATTCGCAACCTCTACTCAATCCTCGCGGAGCTGCGCGCAAAGCATCCGAGTGTCGAGATTGAAAGCTGCTCCGGCGGCGCGGGCCGCGTGGACCTCGGCATCCTGGGGCTGACCGACGAGGTCTGGACCTCTGACAATACCGACGCCTACGACCGTCTCCTCATCCAGAACGGCTTCACCTACGCCTACACTCCCGGCGTAATGATGGCCTGGGTGACGGACTCGCCCACATGGGTGAACCAGCGCACGCTTTCGCTCGAATACCGTTTTCTCTCCTCGATGCAGGGTTCGCTCGGCATCGGAGCCAACCTTAGCAAGTGGACCCCCGAAGACTTTGCCACAGCGAAGAAGATGGTGGCGCAGTACAAGTCGATCCGCGAAACGGTGCAGCGCGGCTCGCTTTACCGTCTTATCACGCCCGAGAACAACAGCGAGCAGTCGGTAACAGAATCCGTCTCGCGCGATGGCAGCCAGGCTGTCACCTTTGCCTTTCTGCACTCCAGCCGCGAGGGGTACCCCTTCCCGCGAATCTATCTGCGTGGACTGGACGCGGACGCGACCTATCGCCTCTCCACGCTTGACGGAAAATTGGCACCCGATACACCGGCCTCGGCCAGCGGAGCCTATTGGATGCACCGCGGCGTCGATGCTCAACTGCGCGGCGACTTCCGGGCCGCGGCATTTACCCTGGAGCGGGTTGGAGGCGGAACAGCAGAGAAGTAGACATGTGCTCTGTCAACGGTAATGGAACTCAGGCATTGGGAATCTCGTCCAATGCCTGAGCCGCGAAGAAGCGCATGGACTAACATGCACCAGTGAAAGTAGTATTTCAAAATATCCATGAGTCTCTTCCAGCGCGTTATAAAAATCAGCCTCTATCGCGGCGTACTTGCCCTTGCCGCAGCCTTGCTTTGTATCTCGGCGACAAGCGCCCTCTTCGCCCAACCTTCTTCTTCCATCCCCGAAGAGATCGAGTGGACCTGGGAGGTACGCCCGCCGCATCCCGATCCGAAGCTGCCCAATGTACTCCTGCTCGGCGATTCCATCACTCGCAACTATTTCCCCGAGGTCAAAAAGGATCTCACCGGTGTCGCGAACGTCTATCTCATGTCCTCGTCGACCTCCGTTGGCGATCCGCGCCTGCCACGCCAGATCGTCGAGTTCTCCACCATGATGCAGGTGTCCTTTCAGGTCGTGCACTTCAACAATGGCATGCACGGCTGGCGCTATACCGAAGCGCAGTACAAGGCTGCGTTTCCCGGCTTTCTGCGCTCTGTCCGCAAGCTGGTTAAGAGTCCCGCGACACTTGTCTGGGCGACCACAACGCCCGTACGGTCGGACGCCGCCAGTGGCGCTACCAATGCACGAGTCAATGAGCGCAACGCCATCGCCGCCCCTCTGGTGAAGGTCGCGAAGATCGCCGTCGACGACCAGCACGCGCTCATGATGCAGCACGGCGATCTTCATCAGGACTCCGTCCACTTCAATCCGACCGGCGCCAATCTGCAGGGCGATCAGGCAGCCGAAACGATCAAGGCTGCCCTTGCGCGAATCCACAAGTAAATATCGTTGTTTCCACTGCCTTGCTTGTTCCTTCTTCGATCGCCCCCATCTTCGGGTGCCCCATCCATTGCGCTTTTTGCAATGGGTGGGAAGTAGATATAGGCCACTTGCCGGGTGCCGTATTTATGGCGCTTTTTGCGATGGGTGGGACGCAAATAGAGTCCAGCCAATATCGCCACGCGTCGTTCTGTGCCGGCGAACCATCCAATAGAAATGATGAAAGACGATCGGAGCCTGTATCTGTCGGTGCTCGACCAGTCGCCGGTTCCGGCGGGAAGTGCACCGTCGCAGGCCCTCCAGAATTCAATCGAGCTTGCCCGTCACGTCGACCGTCTCGGCTACCGCCGCTTCTGGATGTCGGAGCACCACGCCATGGACACGCTGGCCTGCACCGCGCCCGAGATCATGCTGGCTCGCATCGGCGCCGAGACACAGCAGATCCGCATCGGTTCCGGCGGCATCATGCTGCCGCACTATACCCCCCTCAAGGTGGCGGAGGTCTTCCGCACCCTCCACGCCCTCTATCCCGGCAGGATCGATCTCGGCATCGGCCGTGCTCCCGGCGGTGGCCCCATGGAGGCGCTGGCTCTCAAGCGCGACCGCAACACGAAGATGCTCGACGATTTCCCCGACCAGGTCTCCGAACTGCTCGCCTTTCTCGACCGTGAATTTCCCGCGAACCACCCCTTTGCCCGCATCCGGGTTGCGCCCGACGCTCCCGGTGGTCCCGATGTCTGGATGCTCGGCTCCAGTATGTGGAGTTCCGCTGCCGCCGCTGAGTTCGGCCTGCCCTATGCCTTTGCCCACTTCTTCAGCGGAGAGATGGTTCGCGCAGCAATCGAAGCCTACCGGCGGCGGTTTGTGCCCAGTCGGTACCGTTCCCAGCCTGAGGCGATGGCTGCCGTTGGCGTCATCTGTGCCGAAACCCAGGAAGAGGCCGACTTTCTGGCGTCGAGTGTTCGCCTGTTGCAGTGGCGCATTCGACAGGGAGACCGCAGCCCCGTCGCCTCGCCCGAGGATGCCCTTCGGGAACTGCATTCTTTTGGTATCCAGTCGCCGGAACCCGGAGAATGGCCCCGCTACTTCGTCGGTACCCCTTCGAAAGTGAAGGCCGATCTGGAGGCAATGGCCGCCGCTCTGGGAATCGACGAGATCGTCGTCAACACCATCGTCTGGGATCATGCGACACGATTGCGGAGCTATCAGCTTTTGGCCGAGGCATTCGACCTGCACCCGGCGCCCCCGCAATTTAGTTTATGACTAAACTAAATTGCCTCAAAAACCTCTATTTTTAGTTTGTCAACTAAACTATTAAATATCTGGACTATTGAGATATTCAATTATTTAGTATCCGGGAAAAGCCGGATATCTTCCACATTTCGATAGTGTTCGGCATAGTCCATCCCATACCCGACGACGAACTGGTTCGGTATCCGGAACCCCACATAATCGGCATCGATCGGCACCAGCCGCCGCTCCGGCTTATCCAGACAGGTGGCGATCTTCAGTGAGGCCGGCCTGTGCTGCAACATCATGCCGCGCAGGTAGCTCAGCGTAAGTCCTGTATCAAGAATATCTTCCACCAGAATCACTTCTTTCCCTTCAATCGGGTTGTCGATATCTTTGATGAGCTTGACCGCTCCGCTCGAAACCGTGCCCCGTCCGTAACTGGACACCGCTACAAAATCAAAGGTGTTATCCACCTCGATAGACCGGGCCAGATCGGCCAGAAAGATGGCCGCGCCTTTCAATACGCCAATCAGGACGATCGATTTGCCGGAGTAATCGGCAGAGATCTGCGCGCCAAGCTGGCTGACGCGTTCGGAAATCTCGGCCTTCGAGAAGAGAACTTCCATCTCCGAGGCAGGGGGAAAGACAGGTGTGCTAGTGGGCATAGACGTCAGAGTAGCGCGAAACGGGGCGCAAGCGAAAGGGTAGCTATACTTAAAATCAGCGAGGCGTATGTACCCCTATATCAATATTGGCCCCCTGCATCTGGGAACCTTTGGATTACTGTTGTGGCTGGCAGCCGTGGTTGGAACGATCGTTCTGCACAAGAACTTTGTCCGCAACCGCGTCAATGCGGATGCCCTGAGTGTGGTGGCATTCGTTGTCATCGCCGGCATCATCGGCGCAAAGGCCTGGCATGAACTGGAAAATGTCGCTGACCTTCGTGCGGCGATGCAGCAGATCGTAGCTCCGGGCTGGGGCCATCCACTCGACATCCTGGTCGATTTTCTGCACTGGTTTCAAGCCGGATTTGCCTGGTTTGGCGGCCTCGTCGCCGGAATCGCCATGCTGATGTGGCAGGGCCGCGCAGCCAAGCCGGGAGGCGCTACCGGCTGGCTGGCCTCGATCCGTATGCTCGATCTGGCCACCCCTGCCGCGGCAATCGGCTACGGCGTCGGCAGAATCGGTTGCCTTACCTCCGGCGACGGCGATTATGGCATCAATACGACCCTGCCCTGGGGCGTCCACATGGCGAAAAACGCGCTCGTTCCACCCAATCCGCCAAACGCGCTGGTGCAGCCCACCCCGGTCTACGAACTGCTCTTTGGCCTGGCGCTCGCATGGTTACTGTGGCAGCTTGGCCGCAAAGTCCGCCCTATCGGCTGGCTGACAGGGTTCTATCTTGTTCTCAGCGGCCTCGGCAGGTTTCTGGTCGAGTTTGTCCGCATCAATCCCCGGCTCTACTGGGGCATGAGCAACGCCCAGGTGGCCGCAATTGGGTCGATCATCGTTGGTGCAATAGTGATGTTGGTGGCATGGCGGCGCTCGGCTGTCACCGCTCCGGTGGTTCAAATCAGCTCGTAGATGCTTAAAAGAGCGTGCCCCATGTCCACCCTTGGGACATGGGGCACCTGCCCGTCTTTTACTTCTACCCTCTATTTGGAAAACTGCTTTAGCTTCGCGCCATCTCTTCTCGAACAGGCTCCTGTGGAGCGGCAAAGAAGTACTGCGAGATCAATCCTCCGATGATGCCGCCCAGTATAGGTGCCACCCAGAAGAGCCATAGCTGGCTTATCGCCCAGCCGCCGACAAACAGCGCCGGTGCTGTGCTGCGCGCCGGGTTCACTGAGGTATTGGTGATCGGGATGCTGATCAGATGGATCAGCGTCAGGCAGAGTCCGATAGCGATCGGTGCAAACCCTTTGGGCGCCCGTTCATCCGTGGAGCCGTGAATGACGAGCAGGAAAAACGCCGTCAGCACGACCTCGGCGATAAAGCATGACTCCAGCGAGTAACCCCCGGGGGAGTGAGCTCCGTAGCCGTTCGAGGCGAAGCCTCCCGCCAGGCTGAATCCCTCTTTCCCGCGAGCAATCAGATACAGCACTCCCGAGGCAGCGATTCCGCCGGCAACCTGGGCGACGACGTACGGCAGCAGGTCACGGAGCGGGAACCGCTTGCCGACCACCAGTCCCACCGAGACCGCGGGGTTGAGATGGCAGCCTGAGATATGGCCGATGGCGAATGCCATAGTCAGCAGCGTGAGACCAAAGGCTAACGCGACTCCGACAAAGCCAATGCCGAGCGATGGGAACGCCGCCGCGACGACTGCGCTTCCGCAGCCCCCGAAGACAAGCCAGAATGTACCGAAGAACTCTGCTGCTGCACGTTTCGACAGGGGCATGGTAAGAACCTCTCTCTGATTATTTTTTTGATAGTAGGCCGGTTGTTCTGAACTCTCCACGACAGAGCGTTTTGAGGTCGCGAAATCGTAGCATGTGGAGATGGTCGCTTGAGAAGAAAATCGGAAAGTTTTGAGTTTAAGCAATTTAAATGCCGAATTTCGCAACTCAATCGCTCCTTCGCGTGTCTAACATCTGTATCGCGAAGAGTCAGCGTATGATTAAAACAGTGTCAAAATATTCAATTGTCGTGCCGTTTCACAACGAAGAGGAGAACGTCACCACCCTCTACGACCGCCTCAAAGCCGTTATGGAGCACATCGGCGACCCTTTCGAACTCGTCTTTGTGGACGATGGTTCTCGTGATCGCACCTATCGCTTGCTTGAGGAGATAGCCGCGGTCGACAGCCGTGTCCTCGTCGTCAAGCTTCGGCGCAACTTCGGCCAGACCTCCGCCCTTGCCGCCGGCTTCGACCACGCCTCGGGCGAGTTCATTCTTGCCATGGATGGCGACCTCCAGCACGATCCCGACGAGATTCCAAACTTTCTTGCCAAGCTCGAAGAGGGCTACGACGTCGTCAGCGGCTGGCGCTCTCACCGCGGCGACAACTTCATCATGCGGCGCATCCCGTCGCGGGCTGCCAACTGGCTTATGGCCACCCTCAGCGGCGTCAACATTCATGACTTCGGCACCACCTACAAGGCCTATCGCCGCGAGGTCATCCAGAACATCCCTCTCTACGGCGAGATGCACCGTTTCATCCCCGCCCTGGCGTCCTGGTACGGCGCGAGCATCTGCGAGATTCCCATCTCCAACCCTGCCCGCGAGTTCGGTAAGAGCCACTATGGCATCTCCCGCACCTTCCGCGTCTTCTTCGATCTGCTCACGATCCGCTTTCTTTTGAAGTACATGACCCGCCCGCTCCACTTCTTCGGCACCATCGGGGCGCTGGGAATGGCTACCGGCTCCGGCCTGGCCCTCTGGCTTTTAGCCCTCAAACTCCTCACCAGTCAGCACGTGATGGAGCTACATGGTCCCATCTTTGTCATTGCCGGAATTCTCATTCTCGCCGGCATTCAGATGATGGGCATCGGTCTTCTCGGGGAGCTTCAGGTGCGCCACTTCTACACCGCCTCGCAGCGCGCTCCCTATGCTGTAGACCGCATTATCCGGCTTCGCTCCGAGGAGAGCCTTCTCCAGTAGCCGTCAGGGCTGCTCCGGCGGCTGCTCCTCAATCTGCCGCTCCTGTTGAGCCTCTTTCTCGGCATCTTTAAACGAGGTTTTATCGATCTTCTTTTCGTCGAGCGCCTCGTCCACAAGCGGGTCGGTCAACTGCTTGAAGTGGTCTGCAAACTGCCGTATGCATTCAGCCTGTGCCGCTGGCCGGACGGTCCTTTCAGCCTCCTGCCGAAGCAATGTCTCCAGCCTCACCGTCGCTCCCAGCCGGTAGGGCACGACCTTGAACGAGCCCGGGTCGCGCAGTTCAAAGACATCCTCCTGCAGCCCCGTCTCCCCTGCGATCAATCCCACGCTTGCCGTCGCATAGGATTGCCGCGCGCATACCGCCACGATCTCCACGGAAGCTTTCTCCGCCAGGGCGGCGGAGTCCCTGGCGGCGTCGGAATGCTCGGCTACCGGTTTGTCGGCGGCCTTTTTCCCCCGGCATCCCAGAATCGATGCACATAGACCGGCGCATAACAATCCGGTCCATAACACGACTGTCCGCCGATAACTCAGCCCAAACCGCATCCGTACACCTCAGCGAGGAGCCTCTTCCAACCACTCCTTCGGATATCTACACATTATGCGTTACCCGCAAATCCGAAGAAAAGATTACGCAAAAAATCATCGTGCCCGTCTCACGCATCCAACTCATTATGCAAGCCATCCAGATTCTCGCCACCGGCGGCCCCGAAGCCCTCACTCTCCGCGATCTGCCCACTCCAACTCCCGGTCCCGATGAAGCGCTTATCCGCCTCGAAGCCTCCGGCGTCAACTTCATCGACATTTACTTCCGCGAAGGCCGTTATCCGGCCAAACTCCCCTATACGCTTGGGCAGGAAGCCGCCGGAACCGTCGTTTCTGTGGGTAAGAGAGTCACTGCTGTAAAGGTCGGCGACCGGGTGGCCTGGTGCGGTGTCCCAGGAACCTACGCCCAGTTGGCCGTCGCCCCCGCCGATCGCCTCGTCCAGATCCCCGAATCCGTCACCTTCCAGCAGGCTGCCGGAGCCATGCTTCAGGGCATGACCGCCCACTATCTCGCTCACTCTGCCTATTCCATCCGTCCCGGTGACGAAGTCCTTATCCACGCCGGGGCCGGCGGTGTCGGCCTCCTCCTCACCCAGATGGCGAAGTCTCTCGGAGCCCGCGTCTTTACCACTGTCTCCAACGACGAGAAGGCGGCCCTCTCCCACGCCGCCGGAGCCGACGAAGTCATCCTCTACACCCAGGAGGACTTCGCCGCGAAGATCAAAAAGCAGTCCCCCAAAGGCCTTCACGCCGTCTACGATTCGGTCGGCAAGTCTACCTTCGACAAATCCCTCGAAGTCCTCCGCCCTCGCGGCACTCTCGTCCTCTTCGGAGGCTCCAGCGGAGCCGTTCCCCCCTTCGACCTCATCAAGCTCTCCGCCCTCGGCTCGCTCTACATCACCCGGCCTACGCTCAGGGACTACATTGCCACTCGCGAAGACCTTGAACTCCGCGCTACCGCCGTCCTCAATGCCATTGCCGGTGGCACACTTAAACTTCGCCTCGAACACACTTACCCGCTGGCCGATGCCGCCCACGCCCACCGCGACCTCGAATCGCGTCGCACGACCGGCAAGCTCCTCCTAATTCCATAGAGAAGCAGACCGCAGGCGGCGGATCGAATGAGTTCGCAGCCGATATTCGCTTGATTTTGACTTCCGCCACCCAGTGCCTCAAACTTAAACATCGCTCATTTTTTCCTGCGGCATGGCATCGAACCGCTGTCCGTTCACCCCTACTCTTTGTCCCGATTCGGAATGCTCGGGAAGCGCGGTGAGATTCCGCCACTGCCCCGCAACTGTGATTCGCGCACGCAGCCGCACGATTGCTGCGTGAATGTTCGCCTGAGGTCTCCCACTGACGCGATCCGGCGCCGGGAAGGGAAACGACCAGCATCAACGGCCATCATGCATCGCGTCAGTCAGGAGACCGGTTCCGTCTGCGCACATCAACCACACTCCCGAGGGGGGAGTGTAGGAGCTTCACTCATGTCTGTACCACTGCGCCGTTCAGCGGCCGCGTCTTTCACCCGTGTGTTGACCGCACTGGCCGCCATCCTGCTTCTCAGTACGCCCTTTGCTCGCGCCGTCATCGTTCGCGGCACCGTTACCGATCCGCTCGGCGCAACCGTTGCCGGAGCCCGTGTTCAGCTGATCCAGGGCCAGACCGTCGCAGCCTTCGCCTTCACCGGCGCCGACGGTTCCTTCGAGATTCGCAGCACCGCTCCCGGCCGCTTCCTTCTGCTCACCTCAGCCCGTACCTTCACGCCCAATATCGGCCAGAACTTCTACGGTGGTCGCACCGACATCGTCACCCGCAATGTCACCCTTGAGATTGCCGCCGTCACCACCGCCGTCACCGTGACGGCCACCGGAATCCCCACGCCCATCCAGCAGGTCAGCTCCCCGGTTACCCTTATTCCATTCTCCGACCTCGCTACCCGCGTCGGCATCGTCGATGATCTTCGCCAATCTCCCGGCGTAGCTGCCGTCCAATCCGGTCAGTACGGCGGAGCCACCTCGCTCTTCGTTCGCGGCGGAAACTCGACCGCCAACAAGGTTCTTGTCGACGGCATCACCGCCGAAGACATCGGCGGCGTCTTCGACTTCGGCAACGTCGCCAGCACCGCGCTTGCGGGCATCGAGTTCTATCGCGGCCCCAACAGCGTGCTCTACGGCTCCGACGCCGGAGCCTCTGTCGTCAGCCTCAATACACCGCGTGGCAGCGCGCTCCGTCCCGTGCTCAACTACTCCGGTGACGCCGGCAACTTCCACACCTACCGCAACGAAGTCACCCTCAGCGGAGCCCATAACCGGCTCGACTACTACGGTGCCTTCTCCCGCTTTGACAGCTCCAACGCCATACCTCAAGACAAGTTCCACGCCGCTACCTCTGCGGTCAATCTCGGATACAACCTCACTGCCAACACCCAGGCCCGCTTCACCCTGCGCAATGCGGTCTCGGCTATCGGCGTCCCCGGCCCGCGCGACTTCTTCGCTCTCTCTAATGTAGGCAAGCAGGGCGACCAGGATATTTACTCCGGCCTCACCCTCGAAAACCGCACCCTCGAAGGCAGATGGCACAATCTGGTCCGTTACGGCATCGCCCGCAAGCGCGAGCAAGCCTTCCAGTTCTATCCCGTCGGCTACGTCACCGACGACGGCTTTGGAGACCTCACCTACTACGGCGACACGGTCACCATTCGCGGAGCCAACGGCTACAGCGCCACCGGTCGCGCCGCCATGGGTTACGGAGACATCTACCCCACCCGGCAGGATCAGGTCTCCAACCGCGACGAACTCTACTATCAGTCTGACTACACCTTCAGCCGCCACCTCACCGCTCTTCTCGGTTTCCGCTACGAGGACGAGCGCGGTGCCTTCGTCTCTACCGGGTTCTTTCCCTCAGACCGCAAGATTCAGCGCACCAACTTCCAATACACCCTCCAATTTCAGGGCGACATTAAAAATCGCCTCTTCTACTCTCTTGGCGGAGCGGTCGAACGGAACCATCTCTATGGAACCGCCGGGACTCCGCGCATCGGCCTCGCCTATGTTCCCGTGCGGCCAGGGTCGCGCTTCTTCCGGGGCACAAAGCTACGCGCCAACTTTGCTACCGGGGTCCAGGAGCCAAGCCTTCTTATCCAGTTCAACAGCCTCTACGGGCAGCTTCTCGACGCCGGGAACACGGCAGCCATCGACGCCTACCACGTCAAGCCGATCAACGCACTCCGCTCCCGCACCTACGACTTCGGCATCGATCAGAACATCTTCGGCCAGAAGCTCATCCTCAAGGCGGGTTACTTCCACAACATCTTCGACCACCAGATCGATTACATCGACAAGGGAACCCTGCAAAATGTCTTCGGCATTCAATCCAGCGTCGCTAAACTCTACGGAGCGGAGCTGAACACCCTCGCCTTCCGTGCCCAGGGGCTCGAGACCGAACTGCAATTCCAGCCCGTCACCCGCATCTTCCTGCGCGGCGGCTATACCTACCTTGCCTCCGTGGTCCTTCAGTCTTTCTCTACAGACGCCGTCGCCAATGGCACTGCGGCTACCAATCCCAACCTTCCCGGCGTTCCCATCGGCTCCAGCTATCCGCTGATCGGCGCACGTCCCTTCCGGCGTCCACCTCACACCGGCTTCTTTGCCGTTCAGTATGCCGGAAGCAAGTTCAGCGCGGCGCTGAAGGGAAACATGGTCAGCCGCAGCGACGACTCCACCTTCCTCACCTACTCCGACTTCAACGGCGGCAACACTCTCCTGCTTCCCAACCATGATCTCGACTTCGGCTACACCAGGCTCGACGCGAACCTTCTCTACACGGTCAACCACCATGTAACGGCCTTCACTCAACTCGACAATCTTTTGGGACAGCAGCACACCGGCCCCATCGGCTATCCCGGTCTTCCCTTTACCTTCCGTGCCGGGCTCAAGCTAAGAATCGGCGGCAATTAATAGATCAGCATGGATTGAAGAACCCTTATTTTGGAGAGGGAATAGGGGTTCTTCTCTAATGCGGGAGCTCCTCTTACATCGAAGTCCGGCCATCGACAGCTTTTACTGTGAAATCCTGAGGCTGACGGTTCGGAAGAGGAGGAGGGGTGCTTCATAGTAGTCTCGGAGAGGTTCGCCTACCGGCGATTTCATCCGTCTAAAGATTGGAAGGGAAATACCATGACCCGCTCTCTCCTCGCCTTGACCCTCCTTGCCGCTGCCGCTGTCACAACTCAGGCCCAGCAGGAAGGCCCCACCGCTACCCAGGCTCTTGTCGTCGTCAGCTCCAAAACTCCCGCTGTCCCTACCGCGAACGACCTCGTCCTCAAGGTCAACAACCGCCAGACGGATATCGAGAGTCTCGTTCCCGTTCGCGCCAGCGGGGCCCAGGTAGCCATCCTGATCGATGACGGTCTTCGCATCAGCGTCGCGCGTGAACTCGGCAGCATCCGGGACTTTATCAAAGGTCTGCGCCCCGGAACCGAGGTTTTCGTCGGCTACATGCAGAATGGCCGCGTGATCCCCGGCCAGAACTTCACCACCGACTACGATGCTGCCGCCCAGAGTCTTCGTATCCCGGTCGGCTCTCCCGGCCTGAGCGCCAGCCCTTACTTTTGCCTCTCGGACTTCGTGAAGAAATGGCCCGAAGACTCAAACTCCCGCATGACGCCGAAGGCGCGCTTCGTGCTGATGATCACCAACGGTGTTGACCCCTACAACGGCAGCACCAGCCTGATGAACCAGAACAGCCCATACGTCGACGCTGCGATCTTCGACTCTCAGCGAGCTGGAGTCGCCGTCTATTCCGTGTACTTCTCCGACGCCGGCATTCGCGGCGGACGCGCCAGCTTCAGCGGACAGAGCTACCTCTCCCAGGTCGCCGAGGCAACCGGCGGAACAGCCTATTACCAGGGCATCGGCAATCCTGTATCGATGGAGCCATATCTCAAGCAATTTCAGAAGGCTATATCGGAAACCTATATTGCTACTTTCACTGCGCCCGGGGAGAAAAATCTGGTACAGCTCAAAGTCTCCACGAAGCTGCCCAAAACCAAACTCCACGCGCCTGCTCAAGTCCGTCCCGGCACTCAACTCCAATAAGCTGAAGATGCCCTGTCACTTTGTCACACCTCGGATTAGCGAGGCCTGGGTGCCGTCCATTCCACTCCAGACAACATAGAGGTCGCCGTCCGCCGAGAGGCTGGCTGTCGGATGGCGTTCCCCGGATGTATCGGTGGGAACGCGAGTGGTGGCCGAGATGCGGCCCCGGGTGTCAATGCGGAACGCGAATGGCGTGATGCTGTTCCAGTCACCGTGCTCCGTTGCCTGGCGTCCAGAAAAGACGACGGCAATCGTACCGTCGTCTGCCATCGAAAGGTAGGGGTGGTTGGCGCCTTCGATGCCGTCACTGACTGAGATCTCTTTGGAAAATGTCTGGCCGCCATCGTGCGATGCAGTCAGCCGAATTCCGGGTCGCCTGCCCGCGGCGGTATACCAGGCGACAATGAGCTTGCTACCCTGAACCGCCGCAACCGGCCCGGATTCAGGACAGCCGAAGAGCTTCCAGTGGTCGTCGGCGACGCGGACCGGCGGCCCGAAGTGCTCGCCGTGATCGGTCGAGCTCGAGACGGCGATGTCCCGTTCGTTATCTCCATAGACATGACGATAGGCAACATACACTTTGCCGTCGGCAGCGATGGCAACCGAAGGACGGCAGCACGGGCAGGCCAGCGTCGCCACCTTCACATTACGGTGAAACGTGGCTCCGTGATCGGTGGAGCGGGCGAGGTAGACATTGAAGGTTCCGGTTGAGGCCGAGGTGTTGTCGCGGCCGTCGAGCCATGCCGCGTAGACATCTCCGTTAGGAGCGACGGCGAGAGTGGCGAAGCCGGCATAGGACTTGTCCGTCGCCGGCTTGTCAGTGATGACGGTCGCTACCGGCGGCTGACCACCCATCCCCGAAGATCGCGCAACAAGAAGCTGGGTTCCTTCGTCGCCATTCCTCTGCTGCCAGAGCGCGAAGGCATACATCCCTCGCGCAGCCAACTGCGGAGCATTCTCGGCGGAGGTGGTCACACTGCTGCCGGGCGAGCTGAGCGTGGTCGGCGGCATCCAGTGCTCGCCGCCGTCGTGGGACATCCGCAGCGTAAGCGCGGAGTCCTCAACGGAGAGCAGATAGAGCCCGCCGGCGACAGTGGCCGCGACGATGGGCCTTTTGGCATTGATACCAAGCGAGCGGGGATGCTGCTCAAAGGTAAAAGCCTGGTGTCGTGTCTGAGTAAGCTGTCGCGTGTGCTGCCAGGCAAGAAAGCCGATGACTGGCAGCAACACGACGGCAAGAGCGATTGCAATGGAGCGATAGATCGTACTTCGTGTCATTGCGTTCCTTAAGACTACAAATGAAGCAAGAGCGCTAGAAAGTGATACGAGCGGCCAGTTGAACCTGTCTCGGATCGCCAACTGCGGTTGGGCGGCCAAAGCTGGGATTGGCTGCGTTGGGATAAGCACCGGCTCCGAAGGTCCCGTTGGGAATGAGGTCGTTGCGGTGGTTGAGCGCGTTGAATGCTTCGGCGATGGTCTCAAGGCGGAAGCGCTCGCCGAGGGGGAAGGTCCGGCTAAGCCGGGCATTCATATTAAAAGAGTCGAAGCCGACTCCGGCGTTACGTCCGATGACGGTTCCGGGCAGAGCCTGCGTGCAATTGGCCACGCCTGGAACGCAGGGACGCAGTGTTGTGCCTTGAATACTATTGGTGCCCGTGGTGACGTTGAACGGCAACGGAGAATAGTACTGGAGCATGGTGCTGAGAAGAAAACCGCTGGAGAGATGGCTCCAGAGTCCGTGCGATGGGTTCATCGGGCTATGGATGGTTCCGTCGAAGACCAGGCGGTTGCGCTGATCGTCGTCGGAGAGGCTGCGGTCCTGGGCGATATTGAAGTTGTTGATCGGGGAGCTGAAGAAGTATTCGCCAACGTCGTCGATCGCCTTCGACCAGTTGTAGGAGACGCGATAAGAGCCCCAGTTCGTGGGCTTCTGCCGGAACGAGACGGTAAGGCCGTTATAGTACGAATCTCCGGCAGACTGGTACTGCTTGTTGTTGCCGTAAGCGGAGTTGGGACGGCAGCCGTTGTTGTTGCCGCTGGCGACGCAGGTCGGGGTGTTCTGGTTGATGGAGGCCAGCAGATGCAGACCGCGCAGATGCTGATAGCCGATGCTGAGAGCGCTGTATGCGCCGAGTTGCTGTTCTATTTCAAGGCTGGCCTGTTCGGAGTAAGCGTTTTGAATGTGTGGATCCATGGTTGTGAAGTTGACCAGGACGCCGTTAGGAAGGGTATTGAGGATGAGTGGAAAGGTGGGAGCCCCGGTCTGCGTCGGTGAAACGCTGACCGTGACGAAGGTATTGCCGTCGATGTTGGTGGTATTGCCGCTGGATTGAAGCGCGTTCGAGAGTGGACGCAGCGGAACACGGTCGTAGAAGAGGCCGAAGCTGCCTCGAAGAATGGTAGTTCGACGAGTAAAGGGTGACCAGGCGAAGCCGAATCTCGGCGAGATATTGTTGGTGTCGGTCGCTATGGATTTGAGGAGCTGCAGATCGTAGCGGATTCCGGCGTTGAGCGTCAGCGACGGGCTGACCTTCCACTCATCCTGCGCGTAGATGCCGAGGTTGGGATTGGTCTGGGGCACGATGGGATTGCCGAAGGATTGCGTGTATCCGGAGTTGTTGTACGTGCCATTGAGAAAATTGGTGAGCGAAGAGAACGAATAGCTTCCGCGGTTGGACATAGGGAAGGTGATGGTGAGGTCGTTGAACAGAAAGTCCGCGCCGGCCCGGAGTGAGTGCGGTCCAGCCTGATGGGAGAGGTTGTCGATGACCTCGTAGAGATAGTCGAAGCGGCCCGTCGGGGAGTAGGAGAGTTTCCCGAAGGTGGCGACGCCGGAGATGCTGACCGCAGGCCCCGCGGCATCGTTGGGCAGCGCCGTCAGGTTGCTTCGCGTGAACTGGCCGCGAGTCTCATTCACAGTTGTGGGATTGATGGTGAAGATATTGCTGACGGCAATGGTCTGGTCGAGATCGTGGAGCCCCGCAGCGGCACTGACGGCGCTCAGGCCGCCGACGCCACGCGAGTTCTGGCTGTCGACGTCATAGAGGCTGTAGCGAAGGCTCAACTCGTCACGATCATTAACGTGGTGATCGACCTTCGCGAAGAAGTTGTTCGTGTGGACAGGATTGGAGTAGAGGCCAGTGGAGATCTTCGGGCCCTGATAGCCGATGGCCTGTAGTCGGCTGTTGATCGCGGCGACATTAGCCGGGGCGATGGTGATAAGGCCGGACTGGTTGAGTTGCTTGCGCTCGAAGTTGGCGAAGTAGAAGGTACGGTTGCGCAGGATCGGACCCGAGAGGCTGGCTCCGTATTGTGCCTGTGTGATGGGGAGCTTGTTGTGCGAGAGCGCGTTGTTTGCGTTGAGGCGCTGGTTGCGAAGGTATCCATAGAGGCTGCCATGAAGCGCGTTGGTGCCGCTCTTGGTGACCATGTTGATGTAGCCGCCAAGCGCGCGGCCAAACTCAGCCTGGCCACCGGAGGTGACCACCTGAAACTCGCGGACGGTATCGAGTCCATAGAAGGTTCCGGTTAAACCGGCTGCATCGTCATTGGCGGAGAGGCCGTCGACGACGAAGCTGTTGGAGAAGTTGCGCTGGCTGCCGATGGAGATTCCCTGGCCGGGAACGGCAGAGGTCTCAGCGAAGAGTTGGGTGCTGGCGGTGTTGGTGGGAGAGACGCCGGGGACAAGCAGCGCAAGGTCGAGAAAATTTCGGCCGAGCAGGGACAGGTTCCGAATCTCGTGCGGAGAGATGGTGTTGGCGATCTCGCTGCGATTGGTCTCAAGAAGCGCGGGACGGCTGGATACGTTGACGGAGGTCTGCGTGCCTGCGAGCGCGAGCGGGATTTGCAGGTCGAAGTCCGCGCCGACGGTAAGAGTGACCTTGTGATCGGTTGCGGCAAAGCCGGGCTGTTCGACATGAACGTCATAGGGCCCGAGCGCGAGATAAGGGAAGCGGAAGCGGCCGTCCTTGCCGGTGGAGGTGGAGCGGGAGATATTGGTGGCAGTTTGTGTGGCGGTGATCTGTGCATTGGCGACAACCGCGCCCGATGGATCGGTTACGCGCCCGCTGAGAGAGGCGTTGTTGACGGTTTGCTGCGCGCAGGCCGTCGAAATGACGGCAAAGCTAAAGGCGATGACTGCAAGGTGATGCTTGAGAAGCGGCACTGATTCCTCCGAGGGTTCGAGTGCGTCGCGCATTCTTTTGCGGCGCGCAGCACGGTCTATTTCCTTGGTTCAGGAGCGGGAGGGAATCAGTGACGGAGGTCCGCGCTTTTGGTGGGAGTTGTCAAAAAGATTTCTGTGAATCGTCTCGGTGCGCACTGGGCTGGCCGAGGCGGTGACGATCTCTGAGATAAGGCCGGTTTGAGCTTCGTGCAGGACAAAAGGAAGATTGACAGCTGCGGGAGTAGCGAGATTGTAGGGGCATCGATCGCGCAGGCTCGCGGTTCTATCTTGAGAAGCATTTCCGGAATCACGCTCCAGAGTCCTGGCCATCATGCAGTGATGCTTGCCGTCGCGCCGGCAGCACACAGGCACGTCCGCGTCCGTCGTTGACGCCGCGAAGAGCGGCGAGACCAACGGCAGCGTAAACAGCAGCAACAGCGAGATGGAGATGAATCGGCGCACGAGCGGCCTGTGATGCAGCAATGACTAAAAAGTAGCGTTCAGCCCGAAGAGACCGACTGCGATTCAATGCACCGCCCCGCCTGCGATGGAGATGAAATCGCGGAGGTAGGAGAAGTGCGTCGAGCCGGTTGTTTAGAGGTTAGGCTGTCGGTGCGGGAGGGCCGCGCTTCTGCCATGCCGTATCGAGATCGATCCGGACGTGGGTATAGGAGGTCAGCTTGATGACGGGATCATCGACGGTCTCCACAAGAAGTCCGGCAACTGTGTGAAGCCGTGCGTCGTTGTGCCGGACCAGGGTCGCCGCTCCCGGATAGAAGGGGCACTTCATCGGGGTGGAGAACGCTGTTGTTTGTTGCGCGGCGATGCCCGTCCGCTGCATCTTCATCGCGCAGTGATGGGCTCCATTGCGTCGGCAGCAGGCCGGCAGATTCGCCTCCGAGTTCGCGGAGAGCGCGAACAGCGGTGCTGCCAGCGGAAAGCTGAGGAGCAGCAGAAGCGAAAGTGCCAGAAGACGTCGCACACTGCGATTGTAGTCGATGTAGAGTTCCTTGCTGCCGCGCACAGGGCGGGAGAGAAAGATTTCTATCGCGCGAAGCACGTTTATCGATCAGGTTCGAGCGAAAGACAGACTGCGCCAACAGGATTAAAATCCTAAGATGAAGATCAAATCTCTTAACATCTGTTTGCTGGGAATCATGGCGCTGGGGCTCGCGGGAGCGGCACGCGCGCAGACGGCGATCTACGGCGAGTTTACCGCTGCCAAGATCAGCGCCGCGCACACGCCCTGGATGTATGGGCCGACGTTTGGTTTGTACCATGACTCCGGCCACGGTCTGCTGGCTACCGGGCTCGATGTTCGCGGAACGTTCGCAGGCCGGGGAGACACCAGTGGATCGAATTCGAGCCAGACCCTCGATACCTTGATGGGCGGTGTGCGGCTCGCGGTTACGCCGCATGTTCTGCCCATCAAGCCCTACGGAGAGGTGCTGGGAGGACTCGGGCATCTGAAGGCGGGGCAGGGCTCGGCGCGGACTTCGTCGACCAAGTTCGCGTATCAGTTTATTGGTGGCGTGGACTTTACGATCCTGCCCCGGGTGGACTGGCGGGTGGCGGAGTTCAGCTATGGCCGGCTCGCCGGGCTGGGAGACAGCTTTGCGCCAAAGACGCTGAGCACGGGAATCGTGTTCCGGCTGCCGTGAGGGCAATTTGGGATAGCGCGGGAATAGATTGTGTAGAAGGGGATTAACCTTTTATCATAGAAGGATGAGTGAGGTCTTGGAGCAGGAAGCTAAAGCGGCGCCCGCACATTCGGCGAGGTACACACGGAACAATCCGTTCTATTCGACGGTGACCGTCAATGATTTGCTAACGGCCGAGGGGTCGGAAAAAGAGACTCGTCATGTGGAACTGACACTTGACGATGGGATGACCTATACGCCCGGGGACGCGGTCGGAATTATTCCGGAGAACCGCCCTGAGGCAGTGGAAGTGGTGTTGAAGGCGCTTGGATACAAAGGAGACGAGCGTGTTCTGGACCACTACAAGGTTGAGATCAGCCTGGAGGAGGCTCTGCGGACACGGCTGGGGATTGGCAAGCTGGCGCGCGGTTGTGTGACCCAGTTTGCCAAATTGGCTCCCGATGTCGATGGGCTGAAGGCATTGGTGGGACCGGAGAACAAGCCCAGGGCAGAGGAATATTGCTGGGGACGAGAGTTCGTGGACTTGGTGACGGACTTTCCCGGCGTCCTCAAGAATCCGCAGGAGTTGTTCAACGTGTTGCAGCGACTGACGCCGAGGATGTACTCGATCGCGTCGAGCCAGGCGATGCACAAGGACAATGTGCAGACCACGGTGCGCGTGATCCGGTATGAGTCGCATGGACGCGAGCGACAGGGCGTAGCCAGCGGGCATCTCGGCGACCGCGCAGGCGTTGGCGCGAATATGCCGATCTTCCTTCATGCCAATGGCAACTTCCGGTTGCCGGAGGATACCTCGGCTCCGGTGATCATGATCGGACCGGGTACGGGGATTGCGCCGTTTCGCGCTTTTCTGGAAGAGCGGCAGGCGCAGGGAGCACCCGGCGACAACTGGCTTTTCTTCGGAGAGCAGAGGGCCGCGCTCGATTTCCTCTACAAGGATCAGCTCCACGAGATGCGTAAGAATGGTGTGTTGACCCATCTGGACACGGCGTTTTCTCGTGACCAGGCAAAGAAGGTCTACGTTCAGGACCGCATGCAGGAGAAGGCCGCTGAATTGTACCGATGGCTGGAGCGCGGTGCCTACTTCTACGTCTGTGGCGACGCGACGCGCATGGCAAAGGACGTGGAATTGGCGCTGCTGGATGTGATCGCCAAGGGATCAAACTGCACACTGGAGCACGCCAATGAATATCTGGCGGCGATGAAGAAGCAGAAGCGGTATCAGCGGGACGTCTACTAGACATCGTTGCCATCGTTGCCGCAAACGATACAGGCCAGCCTCTTAAGGAGGCTGGCTCGTCTTTTAGGAGCTGATAAAGGCCGGTTGCGTTCAGGGCACTGGTTCAGCCGTGCCATGAGTACTGTGTTTGCAGAGGGCTTTAGCCCCTGAGGTGCGGTTTTTCTGTTGAGAGCGGTTCTCTTCCAGATGGAGTCTCTGTCACTTGAGCAACACGCGGATTCCCTTCGGGAATGACAAGCAAAGGAAGCTATAGCAGAGCCGATGCTTTAGATCGCGAGATCGTCTCGCATGGCCTCCATTTCAGATAATGCCTGCTGATTTTTGGTGCGGGTGGCGGCGTCGATGCCATCGCGCAGGCGGACGGCGGCTTCCTCGGTGCGGTCCAGCTTGATCAGCGTCTGCGCCGACATCTGGTACGCGGGAACATAGTCGGCATTGAGCTTAATCAGCGTGTCGAACTCGGCCAGGGCTGTGTCGGTTTTTCCTTCGGCGGCATACGCCATGGCCAGGCCGTAGCGGGTGAAAGCGTCGGTGGGGTTCTGTTCGAGAATCTGGGTGAAGAGGGCGATCTTGTCCATAGAGTGATGGTGCGGCGTTCAGGGCCGAATTGGCAAGTGGCGATGCGATTGAAGTTGTGCGAATCTCGCAGGGCAAAGCCGACTGAAGTCAGAGCGGCAGACCGCGGCCACGTTTAGACTGGTAGATGATGAGCGATACAGTTTTAGAGCGAACGGTCGAGGAGTCGCAGTCGGAGCGGAGCGAGATCATCTTTCCGGCGGACGCAAATGCGCTGGGAAATCTGTTCGGCGGGCGGCTGATGCAGTTCATTGACCTGGTAGGGGCCGTGGCCGCCAGTCGGCATGCGCGAGTCCCCGTGGTAACGGCTTCGATGGACCATCTGGACTTTGTGGCCCCGGTGCGGGTAGGCGAGTTGCTGATTCTAAAGGCGAGTGTCAATCGGGCATTTAAAACCAGCATGGAAGTCGGGGTAAGGGCCATGGTGGAGGATGTTCGTGGGCAGCGGCTCCGACACGTATCTTCGGCATATCTGACATACGTTGCAGTGGACGCGGATGGTGCGGGAATCGGGGTCCCAAGGATTGTTGCGGAGACAGAGCATCAGAAGCGTCGCTATGAAGAGGCCGGCCGGCGTCGCGAGCTTCGCGGGGAAGAGACGACCCGCAAGAGAGAGATGCGGATGTCATTAGGAGAGGGATGGCATCTTTAATGACTGTTTCCGCTTGATCGGTGGCCACGGACGTGTTTGACGCAAGGAATGTTGGTTCGGAATAGGAGAGGGATATGGGACACGCAGGAGCAGGAATGCCGCAGGGGCCGAAGCCTTTGCCGGGTGTGGAGTATGTAATCGCTGTCGGCAGCGGCAAGGGCGGTGTGGGCAAGACGACAGTGGCGGTGAATCTTGCGGTTGCTTTGGGCAAGCTGGGTTATAAAGTCGGCCTGCTGGACGCCGATATCTATGGGCCGAACGTTCCGACCATGATGGGCGTATCGCGGCAGCCCAATATTATCGGCGAGAACCGGATCGATCCCGTTCTCTCCCATGGGGTGAAGTTCATCTCGGTGGGACTGATCTCGCCGGGCGACAAGCCGATGGTGATGCGCGGGCCGATGCTGCATCAGATCATCCGCCAGTTCCTGCAGCAGGTGGAGTGGGGCGACCTCGATTTTCTGATCGTCGATCTGCCTCCGGGAACGGGCGACGTGGTGATCTCGCTGGTGCAGACGGTTCCCTTGACCGGAGCCGTTGTTGTCTCGACCGGATCGAGCGTCGCCTTGGAGGATGCGCGCAAGGCTCTGGAGATGTTCCACCAGGTAAAGGTCGAGGTGATGGGCATGGTGGAGAACATGTCGCAGATGACGCTGCCCAGTGGAGAGGTGATCGACGTCTTCGGCGCGGGGGGAACGGAGCGGACGACGGCGCAGTTCGGTCTGGACTTTCTCGGATCGGTAGAGCTTGACCCATCGATCCGCGAGGGCGGCGACAGAGGACTGCCGATTGCGCTGGCGGGGCAGGAGTCCGGCAAGTCGAAGGCATTCTATGAGATGGCAAAGAAGGTCGCGGCCAAGGCCCGGGATATTGCCGACAAGAGCGAGGATGTGCTTGAGATCAGCTAGTTGACGGCTGGCGTAGAGTTAAGCAACGGTGGGAGGCGGCAGCGATGGCAGATGCGGAGCGGGTTACGGCGCGGCAGAGAGCTATTCTGACAGCTGTCGTCGAGAGCTATATCGAAACCGGCGAACCCGTAGGCTCGGGCACGATTGCGCGACTGCAGCGGGGCGATGTCTCGGGCATGAGTCCGGCGACGATTCGGAATGAGATGGCGGAACTTGCCGACGAGGGGTTGCTGGAGCAGCCGCATACGTCCGCAGGCAGAGTGCCGACGGCGCGAGCCTTCAGGATGTATGTGGAGCAGTTGAGCGGCGGCGCGAATCCCCGGATCGGAGCCGCACTGCTGCCGGCAAGGTCACGCCGGCAGATCGATTCGAGCTTCGTGGGCCTGGCCGGGATGCAGGCGGTGCTGGAGCGAACCTCGCATGTGCTGGCGACGTTGTCGAGCGGTGTGGGCGTAGCCATCGCCGCCGCGGCAGAGGGAGAGATGCTGGAGCATGTGCATTTCTCGCGGCTGGCTCCGGCGCGAGTGCTGGCCGTGATGGTGACGCGGAGCGGAATGGTGCGCGACCGGGTGTTGTCACTGGATCGAGACTTGACGCTGATCGAGTTGGAGACGGCGGCGAATTTTTTGAATGAGAACTTCCGCGGATGGAGTGTAGAGCGGGTTCGCGCCGAGATCGCGCGGATGCTGGAGCAGGAGCGGAGCGAGTACCAGCGGTTGCTGAATGCGGTGCAGCAGCTTTGGGGTAAGGCCGTTCCCGAGAGCGACGTGCCGGTGCAGGCGATCTATGTGGACGGCGTGGCTAATCTGCTGGGCAGTCAGGGCATAGGAGGCAATGAGGACCGGGAGCGGCTGCGGGAGGTGTTGGCCGCCCTGGAGGAGAAACAGCGGTTGATCGAGTTGCTCAATGCCTACATCGATACCCGGCAGGAGAGCGTCCGGGTGATCTTCGACCTGGAGGAACAGGCCCCGGAGATGGCGGGACTGGTGCTGATTGCGGCTCCGGCGCGAATGGGCAACGAGAGCCGGGGTACCGTCGGAGTGATCGGATCCAAGCGAATGCATTACGAGAACACTATGAACGCGGTGGGATATATTGCGCAGGTGTTCGATCGGATGCTGCATCCAATAGAGTGAGGGTCGACGGCGGCCTTGATGCTGTACGAAGATGTTGAAGAGACTTCCGGCGCAGCATCGGGTTTGGCATGAGCAGGTTTTTGACGGTGGGGCGGATGATGGCGGAGCGGCAGTGGGATCGGCTCGCGCGATGGGCCCGGATGGGCAACAATAGAAGAGGGAACAATATGAGGAGACACGAACACATGCAGGATGAAGTTACGGTAGAGGCTGTGCAGGAAGGCGAAGTTGTACCTGGCGCGGCGGCGGAAGCTGTCGTCGAGATGCCTGCCTCCCAGACAGAATTGGAGCAGGTCAAGGGCGAGCGCGACCAGTTGCTCGACCGTCTGGCGCGGTTGCAGGCCGAGTTTGAGAACTTCCGGAAACGCGAGGCCAAAGAGCGCGCGGATGCCCGCGATTATGTCGTATCCAACACGGTCGAGCCGTTTCTGGGTGTGATGGACAACTTCCAGTTGGCGTTGAAGGCAGATGGCACCGCCGAACAGTTAAGGAGCGGAGTCGGACTGATTCTAAAGCAGATGGAGGATGCTCTGCGGGGGATGAATGTGCTTCCGGTGGAAGCGGTGGGAACCCAGTTCGACCCCCGAATCCACGAGGCGATGGGCAGCATCGAAACCAAAGAGTTCCCCGATCACCAGGTGCTGGAGGAGATTCGCCGGGGCTACAAGATCCGCGAGAAACTGCTTCGTCCCGCGCTGGTGCGAATCGCGGCAAATGCGGACCAGGTGACAGACTAGTGCAGCCGCGATGAAATTCGAGCCTATTCTTAGGGCAAGGCGATAATAGAAGAGAGATTAGTGGAATGAGTGCGACGGCAAACGTGACGAAGATCGATTACTACGAAGTGTTGAGTGTCTCGCGGGATGCGAGCGACCAGGAACTGAAGACAGCGTACCGGAAGCTGGCGATGCAATATCACCCGGACCGCAATCCGGATGATCCATCGGCGGAGGAGCGGTTCAAGGAGTGCAGCGAGGCTTACCAGGTGCTGAGCGACCCGGACAAGCGCGCGGCCTATGACCGTTACGGCCATGCGGCATTCAACGGCGGCGGCCCCGCTGCGGGTGGCAATCCCTTTGGCGGCGCGCAGGATCTCGGGGACATCTTCGGTGACATCTTTGGCGAGATGTTCAACATGGGTGGCGGCGGCAATCGCAAGGCTTCGCGGGTGCAGCGTGGGCGTGACCTGCGCTACGACATGACGCTGGAGTTCGAGGAGGCGGTCTTCGGCAAGGAGAAGGAGGTCACCATCCGCCGGATGGAAGTCTGCGTTGACTGCAAGGGATCGGGTGCGGCCAGGGGCAAGGCTCCTGTGACCTGTACGCAGTGCGGCGGGCGCGGACAGCAGCGGTTTCAGCAGGGCTTCTTTTCCGTGGCGAGGACGTGCTCAGTCTGCGGCGGCACGGGAACGCTGATCGTCGATCCCTGCCAGACCTGTCGTGGAGAGACCCGGGTACAGAAGGAGCACAGTATTCTGGTCAAGGTTCCCGCTGGCGTCGAACAGGACACGCGCATCCGCTATCAGGGCGAAGGTGAGGCCGGAAAGTTTGCCGGACCGGCAGGGGACCTCTACGTTGTGCTGAACGTCAAGGCGCACAAGTTCTTCGAGCGCGACGGCGACGATCTGCACTGCGTGATGCCGATCTCGTTTCCGCAGGCGGCGCTGGGGACGGAACTCGATATTCAGACGCTCGACGGGCCTTCGACAATCAAGGTTCCTGAAGGGACGCAGAGCGGCAAGGAGTTCAAGCTGAAGGGCAAGGGTGTGCCTCATCTGAATTCTTACGGCAAGGGCGATTTAATCGTCGAGATTCGGGTGCAGACGCCGGGCAAGCTTACCAAGTCGCAGAAAGAGTTGCTGCGGCAGTTGAGCGAGACAATGGTGGTAGAAAATACGCCGACCTCGCGGGGGCTGTTCAGCAAGGTCAAGGAGATCTTCAGCTAGAGATATCTGAGAGACTCATCGGCCGCAGATTATACGAATAGGCGAACAGATGTTCGCGTCTTCTATTCGCATAATCTGCGGCCACATATTTTAAGTCAGGTGTGACGATGCGATGGCGATAGCCGCGATGGCTGCGGTCTCGGCACGCAGGATGCGGGGGCCGAGCGTGACCGGCTGCCAGTTGTGCTGAACGAAGAGAGCCATCTCTTCCGGGGTCCATCCGCCTTCGGGACCGATGGCCAGCGCGACGGACTCATCGCCCGCTTGCCGTGCGGAGGAAGCCAGTACTTTGGCCAGCGCGGTAGCCTGTTCCGTCTCCGAGAGAAGAATGCGGACTGGACTCACCTCCTGTTCGAGGGCAGATTTGAGCAGGGTGGGTTCAGCGATCTCCGGGATCGTGGTGCGCCGGGACTGTTTTGATGCCTCAAGTGCAATGCGGCGCCAGCGGTCGGCTCGTTTCGCGGCAGCCTGAGCGAGATGCTTCTCCGTGCGCCGGGCGAGGATGGGAGTCATTCGCGAGACGCCCAACTCGGTAGCCTTTTCGATAGCCCATTCCATGTGGTCGAACTTGAAGACAGCGAGCAGGAGATGCAGAGGAAGGGCAGAGTCCGACTCCAACTCTTCATGGAGGGTGAAGGCGACTTCATCTTCGGAGACGCGGATAACCTCCGCGCGATGGAGGAATCCTCCGGCGACGACATCGAAGATCTGCCCAGGCTCGGCCCGGAGGACGCGAGCGAGATGAACTGCCTGATCGCCGGTCAGAGTGGCGGTATCAGAGGTCCAATGATCGGCAATCCAGCGGCGGCGTGTCATGGCTGGTCAAAGTTGGTGGAGATTGCCGAGGCATTCAAGGGGATAGAGACGGGAAAGGCTCCCTGGTGGTAGAGGTCCACGTGAAGAACTGCGGACTTGCGATGGTTCCACACGTCTTCGGTAACCGGGAACTGCAAAAGAACCATTCCCTCGGCGGATGCGCCGGGCGCGATAAGCGTATCCCGAACGAGCGGCTTCGATGCCATCGACTCCAGCGCGGGGAAGGAAGTAAAGATGTTTGGCAGATCCTTCTCTTCGGCTGCGCTGGAGGTGATCTTCTGATCGTCCGCGGTGGTCAGAGTAGCGGTGAAGTCTTTAAGAATCAAAGGCAGGTGCAGAGGATCGTCGACGCGAAGGTTAGTGAGCACGTAGAGATTATCCTCGGTTTTGTCACTGCCTACGACGATTGAGTCGGACTTGAAGACGGTATGCGTGGGAAACAGGGAGGTATGCGAGAGGGTCAGGTTGACCGTCCGGGACGGGGTATAGCGGATAACCAGGGCGATGGCGATACCGAGCAGCAGAAACGCGATCAGTACAGGAGCCAACAGGTTACGGCGTGCGGGTTGTGCAAATTTTAAGTCGGTCACTAGAAAGAGGATAGCAAGGGTGAATTATGGAAAGGCGGAATATTTTCCCGTCTAAACTACACGAAAGTATGCAATACCTTTGGTTGGGCTAACTTCGCTCCTTCTGAACAGCGTACTCGTCAAGCAGAACGCTGATGAGCGCCGCAGTGGGGACGGCGACCAGCGCCCCGACCACTCCGGCCAGCGCGGTCCCGCAGATCAGGGCGATGAGCACGGTGAGTCCCATGAGGTTGACGCTGGATCGCATGATGCGCGGAATGAGATAGGCATTCTCGATGTTGACGTAGATAACGTAGAAGATGAGGACGCCGGCTAATTTGCTCCAGGAATCGATCGCGGCTACGCCGGCGACGAGGATCATGGTGATGATGCCGCCGGCGATCGGGATGATATTGAACAGTCCCATCAGGACGCCGAGAAGAAAGAAATAGCGGACGTGCAGGATGCCGAAGACGATGGTGCTGGATACTCCGAGGATGAGCATCAACAGGCCCTGCCCGAAGAGCCATTTGCTGATCTTGCGTTCGGCCCGGTGGAGGGCGTTGTCCAGGCGGGCGCGCTGCTGGCGAGGGAAGAGAGAGAGAAAGAAGCTGTACGCGTATTCGCCTTCGAGCATGAAATAGATGCATAGGAAAGCGGCGGTGAGGATGTCGAAGACATGGGATAGCCAGGTGGGAAGAGAGGTGAAGAGGTAGCTGGCGGTGGAGGTGAGCGTGCCTTCGGCGCGTTGGATTACAGAATCAACATTGAATCTGGAGGCAAAGGGGAGCCGGTTGATTCGGTCGATGGTTGCGGGAATTCGCTCGGGAAGGTCGGTCGAAAACCGGCGAAGATCGCTGAGAACCGGAGGCAGACCGAACGTCAGAAACAGGGTGAGACAAAGAATGGCGGCGGCGATGAGAATAATGATGGCGACGGTGCGAGAGGGGCGATAACCTCGAATCTCGAATTTGGTAATGCGGAGGACGAGGGGAGTCAGAACCACGGCAAAGAGCGCGCTGACGTAAATAATCTCCAGCTCTTTGGCGAGCTGCCAGGCGATGTAGAGCGCGAGGAAGATGCCGACACAGAAGAGGATGTGGCCTCGTACCGCTCTGCGGGATTGCTTTTCGCCGGGGCTTGGATCGAGCATCGAGGTGGCCAGCACATTTCTCCAGTCAATTCCTGACGCGTTAGATGCAGATAGTATGCCCTGCGGCGGCTCAAGGAAGACAGTATGGAGCCTGGTTCAGCGCGGCGATCAGAGTGGTGACAGTCTGATCCGGAGTAAGCGCAGCGGTATCGACGGTGAGACGGGCGAGGCGGAGATAGAGGGGGTGACGGGCGGCGAAGCGAAGCTGTGCGGCCTCGGGATCTTCGAGCACGGGACGGGCGATGTTCTGCAACATGCAGCGGTCGAAGAGGGTGGGGAAGGGCGCGTCCAGGAAGATGGTGAACGTTGCCGGAGTTTGTTCGAGCAACAGGCGATTGGTAAGGCCCTCCGGCGTTCCGCCGCCGAGCGCGAGGACGGTGTTGGGGCGTCCGAGAGCCGAGGCGAGCGCCGTAGATTCGAGGCGGCGGAAGTGAGCTTCGCCATGACGCTCGAAAAGTTGGGGAATGGTGGCCCCGGCGCGTTGTTCCAGATGGGCATCGAGATCGAGGAAGGTCCAGCCGAGACGCAGGGCGAGGATGCGCCCGATCGTCGATTTGCCGGCGCCCATGAACCCGGTGAGGACGAGGCGGCGAAGATGGGCAGGGATGATGAGTTCGCCGGACGGCTTTAAAACCGGCTCGGCCAGCGTATCTGCTTCATTGGGTGTCATAACTTCTCCTTTTTAGTGTAGTACGTCTGTTTTCTGGTCGATAGAGTTGGAAGCAAACATGCAAAAGCCGCAACCTTTTGGGTTGCGGCTCGGGAAGTTCGAGGACTCTGAAGGTGGATGAGGTTCAGAGAGTCATGCGAGTGCTCCGCCGGGCCGCACAAAAGGGCCAGTAGCGGAAGGTAAAGCTGACGGTCTGGAGACGGCTCGACATGCTGGATAGAAGATACACCGGATGCCGAGCCGTCGCAAGTCCTTTATGAGTGAGATGGATTCTGGCCGGCTTCGTCAGTTCGGTCCGAGTTGAGGCCTTCCTGGATCTTCTTCCAGACGTTGTCGCTAGGCTCGTGCGTGGGTTGAAGCAGGAGACTGGCCTGATCGGCGATGTACTGCAGGTCCCGCACCAGGGCCGAACAGTTTTCGCAGGTCTTCAGATGGGCGACAAGACAGGGATCTTCGGGTTCACCGCTGCCGCCCGAGGCGAAGAGATCCGGCAGTTGCTCCTGGAACTCCGCGCAAGAAATGGTGGCAGGCGGTTTCGGATTCGAATTCTGCGAAGTCATTTGGCGGCCTCCTTGAGGCCCGCTTGCCGGATAGACTGCTCGGGTTGACGAAGCAGTTCGCGAAGCTTAAGTCGTGCCTTGTGTAGCTGGGATTTACTGTTTCCGGTTGAGCATTCGAGCATAGTCGCAATTTCATTATGCTCGAAACCCTCGACATCGTGAAGGACGAATACCATGCGGTAGCCGGGCGGCAGGGAAGCCACGGCCCGTTCCAGAGCGACGCGGTCGACCGAACCGGTCAACTGTGGATCGCGGCTGCCGAAGTCGCGCTTCGGCGCATCGTCATCCGACGGATTGATGGTCTCTTCGAGAGAGACGAGGTTCAGGCCCTTTTTGCGCAGATGCATAAGGACGAGATTAACGGTGAGGCGATGCAGCCAGGTGGAGAAGGCCGACTCGCCGCGAAAGCTGCCGATCTTGCGGAACAGGTGCAGGAAGGCTTCCTGGGTCATGTCCTCGGCTTCGGAGACATTGCCCAGCATGCGCAGGCAAAGGGTGTACACGCGGCGCTTGTGAAGCGCGTAAAGCTTGGAAAACGCTTCGGCATCACCTGCCTTCGCGCTCTCGATCGCTTCAGCTTCGCCGGCAATAGGTGGATTTCGTTTAAAGAGGCTGGGACCCGGCTTGATTTCAGTCATTCGTAGGCCTTGCTGCTCCATAGGCTAAAAACTCCGGAACTTGTTCGTGCAACGCTATCCTTTCGTCTGCCAGAAGACTGCTGCAAAACGAAGATGCTCTCATGGTTTCTTTCGTTTGACTGGAAAGCTTGCTCAAAGGTTGTGTCTGCCTCTTGATATAGCGGATTCCAAAGGGTTTCGGAAATTATGATCCAATGAACCGGGCGTAGAGGGATCGCGCCACGGTGATGTCGGTTGTGCCCTGAACAATGGCGCGGCCATCGGCGAACAGGGTGAGGGTGTGGGGCGAGCGCTCGAAGCGGAGAAGCAGGTCGTTGAAGCGGACATTGCCGTGAGGAGCCAGGCGGTCGCGCATGGCGGCGAAGTCTACCGGGCGATGATGCTCGTGGATCTGAACAGAGTTGCGTCCGCAGAGCGTGATGTGAGGGCGGCCTTCACCGGCAAGATGGGTGAAGTGACGCTGGCCGCAGACGGCGCAGTCTGGCCGTGGCCGGGCGGTCGATATCTCCGATCTTTCGCTGGTCCACAGATCGAAGGAGAGCAGAGAGCGGCGCATGAGATTGGGCTGGCCGGTGAGGAACTTAAGGGCTTCAGTGACCTGAATGGAGGCGGCGAAGTTGACGGCAGTAGCAAGGATGCCGGAGGTATCGCAGGTCTCGACCGGGCCGCTGGGCGGCTTGGGAAAGATGCAGGCAAGGCAGGCTGTGGGATTTGCCGCGCCGGGCAGGACGTTCATGGTGGCGGCGTAGGCTCCAATGGCCGCGGCGTAGATCCAGGGTCTGGACTGCTGAACGGCGTAGTCATTAAGCAGATAGCGGGTTTCGAAGTTGTCCGTGGCGTCGAGGATGAGGTCGGCAGAGCCGAGAAGTTCGGCTATGTTGGCGGGAACAAGATCGGCAATGTGCGCCTGGACGGTGACAGCGGAGTTGAACAGGGCGATCTTGCGTCGCGCCGCCTCTGCCTTGGGGAGAGATTCAAGCGCGTCGGCCTCGTCGAAGAGAACCTGGCGCTGAAGATTGGAGGGCTCGACAAAGTCGCGGTCGATCAGGGCGAGAGTGCCTACGCCGGCTCGGGCGAGCAACGAGGCCGATGCGGCTCCCGTTGCGCCGACGCCGATGACGGCGACATGAGCCGAGCCGAGCCGCTGCTGGCCAGCGGCTCCAATGCCCGGAAAGAGGATTTGACGGGAGTAGCGCTCCTGGTCGGCGATCAAAGTGTGAGGGACGTGTTGGCCTGGAGTCTCGGACATGGGAAATGTGTTGCCACGCGTAAAAAATGGTCTGCTCTTTCGTAGTATAGGGAATGCGTGGATGGTTGACAGGGTCGACCGACCCGGTATGGCGTTTGAGCATCCAACTTTGCCAGACGGCCTGCTTGTTGTGATGACGGCTGTGGCGCAAGGTCAATATTGTTTCAGTTGGGTACAAAGAGGAAATGGCGGGGTGTGCTTGTCGGGGCAGACTAAGGGAGGACGTGCGGCATGGTTCCGGGTGACAGCAGCACGCGCCGCCTCAGCCCGATGGGCGGGAGTGTTCGTCATGCTGTGCGGCTTTGCGTCCGCACAGGCAGTTCCAGTTCCGGTTCCACCCTTGGCAAACGGGGCACAGGCGCCCGCGGCGCATTCAGGCGCGACGAAGGTACCGCAGGCCGCCGGGGCTGTGTCGCCGGCACCGGAACAGGCACGGCCAGATCTGGACACGTCGCTGGCGGATATCGGTCCGGGATTGTCTACAAGTGTCTGGGACTGGAAGGGGTTGCGTGTCGACAAGATTGAATTTGCCGGGGTGACTTTTGATGCGACCGACAGGCTGCCCGGACAACTGGAGCAGAAAACGGGAGAGCCTTTCGATCCGCAGAAGGTCCGCCAAAGTCTGCGCCGGCTATTTGACAGCGGACGCTATCGCGACATCGAAGTGCGCGGAGTGCGGCAGGGCGATGGCATGACGCTGATCTTTGCCGGCTCACCCCGGTATTACGTTGGGCGCGTAACGATTGAAGGCGTAAAGAGCGATCGGCTTAGCTCCCTGCTGGAGTATGCAACGAAGCTGAGCCCGGGAACGGCGTTGACGCGGTCCGCGGTTCCAGGGGGCACGGATGGAATCATTCAGACGCTGGCGCAGCAGGGATTCTATGAGCCGAAGGTATCGGTTAATACGGTGACCGATGACGTGGGGAATCAGGTCAATGTTACTTATACAGTTAGCATCGGCCCCCAGGCTCGCATTGGACAGGTGCAGTTGGAAGGGGATGATCCCGGGATGACGGTGGAGGAGTTCAAAAAGAAAGGAAAGTTGAAGACCGGAAAGAAGGTAAACCGGGAGACGACCAGCAACGCCCTGACGCGACTGCGGTCGCAATACCAGAAGAAGGACCGGCTGGAGGCGGTGGTCACACTGCAGAAGCAGAGCTATGTGAAGCCGAGAAGGCAGCTGGACTACGAGTTTCATGCCGATCAGGGGCCGGAGGTCAAGGTGCTCGTCGAGGGGGCAAAGATCTCCAAAAGCCGACTCCACCTCCTGGTGCCGATATTTGAAGAGGGAACGATCGACAATGACCTCTTGAACGAAGGCGTCTACAACATTCGCGACTACTTGCAGCAGAAGGGATACTTCGACGCCACGGTCAAGGTTCAGGTAACTGGAGATCATTCTAAGGCGGAGCAGGTTGTGTTTGCGGTTGATCGCGGTGAGAAACATAAGGTTCTGGCCGTCAATATCGATGGCAACCAATATTTCTCCGACGATCTGCTCCGGGAGAGGATGAGGGTGCAGAAGGCCAACGCCTATATGCGCAGCGGGCGGTATAGTCCCTCGCTTGTCGCCGGAGACGTCAACTCCATCGAAGCCCTCTATCGCTCCAACGGGTTCGATCAGGCAAAGGTGACGACGGATGTGACCGATGTCGACAAGGGCTCAAACGGCAAGCCGCTTAAGACGGCTCAGATTCGTGTGAGGTACACGATTGCCGAGGGAAAGCAGCAGAAGTTTGGATCGATCGACCTCAACGGCGTCGATCCCAGCCGCACAAAGGAACTTCGGAGTTTGATGAACTCCCAGCAGGGACAACCTTTTTCGCTGATCACGCTCTCCGGCGACCGCGACGCCGTGCTGGGATATTACCTGAGCCACGGCTTCGATCAGGCGAGAGTGGAGATCAGGCAGGAGAAGGACTCGGCCGACGCGACGAAGGTCAATGTTGCCTTGAACGTAACCGAGGGGCCGCAGGTCTTCATCAACCATGTGCTCTTGTCCGGCATCGAGAAGACCAAGCCGGAGGTCGTCCAGAAGAGAATCCTGGTGCATCCGGGCGATCCGCTTGACCAGAGCGCCTTGCTCGAGACACAGAGGAGCCTCTACAACACGGCTCTGTTCAACGAGGTTGTCGCAACAGTGCAGAATCCTGCCGGCGACGCGCCCACAAAGAACGTATTGGTTCAGTTGACGGAAGCCAAACGTTGGAATGTGACCTATGGCTTCGGCCTGGAGGCGCAGACGGGAACGCCGAGGCGCGGCCAGGTATCGGAGGCTTCCTGCATTCAGCTCGGCAATCCCAATTGCAACGAAGGACTTTCGCCAGAAGGAAGGACCGGTGTCAGCCCCAGGGTCTCGATCGACGTATCGAGAATCAATCTGAGAGGAACCGAGGACTCGCTGACGCTGCACGGATCCTATGGGCTGCTGGAAGAGATTGGTACCCTTACCTTTCAGAATCCCCATCTGTTTGGAGCGAAAAATATGTCCGCGAGTCTGTCCGGCGGCTACTCCAATGTGCAGGACATCACAACGTTCGCGTCTTCGACCCTGCAGGGCGACTTTCGCGTCACGCAAAAGGTGAAGCGAGCCGACACGTTCATCTACGGCTTTCAATACCGCCGAGTCAAGGTCAATAATCTGCAAGTGTCGGCGGACCTGATCCCGCTGCTCTCTCTGCCGGTTCGCGTAGGCGGTCCGGGAGTGACGTGGTTTCACGACACGCGCTCGCCCAGCCCGCTGGATGCGGCAAAGGGGTCTTATACAACGATCCAGACGTTCGTTGCATCCTCGAAGTTCGGATCGCAGACCGACTTCTACAAGGTCGATGGGACGAACTCGACCTACTACCAGTTTGGCAAGCAGAAGTATGTACTGGCGCGGAGCACGCGCATCGGCTACGAACGCGCCGCCGGGGAGAATCCGAATGCGGGCAGCGATGTCTGCAAGGGGGACCTGCTCACCACGAATCCCAGTTGCGACGCCGTTCCTCTACCCGAGCGCTTGTACGCGGGTGGCGCGAACTCACATCGGGGCTTTGGAATCAATGGAGCAGGTCCGCGAGACCTCCAGACCGGATTTCCTGTGGGCGGCAAGGCGGTGTTCGTCAATTCGCTTGAGTTGCGCCTGCCACCTCCGACGCTGCCCTATGTCGGCAACAACGTCAGCTTTGTCATCTTTCACGACATGGGCAACGTGTTCCAGAATCCCAGCGACATGTTCCCCAGCTTTCTCAACTTTCATCAGCCGGACAGAGAGACCTGCTCGGATGTGTCACAGAAAATAGGGACGTGCAGCTTCAATTATTTTTCCCATGCTGTTGGGCTGGGCGCGCGCTATAAGACGCCGGTCGGGCCGGTTCGCGTTGACTTCAGCTATAACCTGAATCCTCCGGTCTATCCGGTTATTGCCGACTTCAACAACAATCCTCCGCATGTCGGACAAGCGGGCCACTTCAACTTCTTTTTCAGCATCGGGCAAAGTTTCTAAATGACCTTGACGGCACACAATGCGGGCTGGCGGCTGTTGCAGGGCGGAGTGCTGATGATCGCGGCTGTCCTCGTGCCGACGCGTTCGCTCTGGTCGCAGCAGCCCACGGTGCCGCTGGGGCCTCCTTCAACACTGCCCGGCGCGGGGCAGGGAGCGGTGCTCGACCGCGTGGTCGCGGTGGTGAACGGCGACCTGATTCTGGAGAGCGATATCGATGAGGAGCTGCGCTTTGAATCGATCCAGCCCTATCGCACAGCAAATGGGGAACAGTCTCGCGAACGCACCGTTCGCCGCCTCATTGACAGAACCCTGATTCTGCAACAGGCGGAGATGGAGCCGGAAGAGACCGATGTCTCGGACAAGGAACTGGACGCTCAGTTGGCAACGGTTCGCCGGGATATCCCGGCCTGCAAGCAGTATCACTGCGAGACCGATGCCGGGTGGCAGAAGTATGTGGGCGATCGCGGCTTCACCGTAAAGGAGTTTCGAGAGCGGTGGCGGCAGCGGATGCAGTTGTTGAAGTTCATCGAGGTGCGTTTTCGCAACGGCATCCGTATATCGGATGACGACATCAAGAATTATTTCGAGAAGACGATGCTGCCGGAGTACGCAAAGCGGCATGTCACGCCACCGAAGCTGGAGACGGTATCTCCACGCATTGAAGAAGTGCTGTTGCAGCAGCAGGTGGGAAACCTGCTGCGAGACTGGTTGAAGTCGCTGCGAGCCCAGGGTCGGGTGCGAATCATGCGGGCCGATGAGGTGGCACCGTGAGCGACGCAGAGAAGAGGCCGGCGCCGGAGAGTCTCCCCGAGAAGATTGAAGAAAAACTTGCCTTGGTGAAGCGCTCCCTCGGTAGCAGGGTGGCGCACATCATCGCATGGATCTTCGCGGGGATCAGCGTACTTCTGCTGCTCCTCGTCGGAACGTTTGCATGGTATTCGACTACGGCAGACTTCAATCGGCGTGTGGGGGGGGCAGTCGTCAACCTGCTCGAGAACGCGACCGGGGGGCGGGTGGAGCTGGGCAAGATCAGCTTCAATATGTGGCATCTTGCAGTCGAAGCCAATGGCCTGGTGATTCATGGACTGGAAGGGCCGGGAGAGGCTCCCTATCTCTCTGCGGACAAGATCCAGGCGAGGGTGAAGATTCTCAGCTTCTTCTCGCACGCTGCAGGAACCGGTGTCGCATCGCATATCAGCTTGAGCTACCTGCGCGTCGATCATCCCCAGGTGCATCTGATCATCGACAAAGACGGGAAGACGAACCAGCCCGTGCCGAAGCATCCCAGCACAAGTAATAAACCTGTAATCGACACGCTGCTGGACCTCAAGGCAGGGCAGGTTGAACTGGCGAACGGCGTATTCCTTTTGAATGATCGCGCCATCCCCTTTGACCTTGCCGCGCGCGATCTCGATGCAGAGGTTCACTACATTGCATCGAGCGACCGCTACGGCGCTACAGTCGATCTGAAGGATCTTCGGACCAGGATGGGCAAGGAGCCGGAGGCAAACTCCACCCTGCATGTCGAAGCCGAGGTAGGACGGAACGCCGCTGAGTTGAAGAAGCTGGTGCTGAACACGGGGACGGCTTCCCGCATCGAAGCCAACGCAAGTCTTCAGGACTTTGCGCATCCGGAGTGGAAGGCGAGTGTCGAAGGCAAGCTGGAGCTGAAACAGATCGCTGTATTGAGTGGTGTTGACGGCCTGAAGGCGGGCACGGTAGACCTCAATCTGAAAGGACACAGTTGCGATATCTCTCCTGCGGTCGCTCAAAAGCGGCCGAAGTTCTGGGAGCGGCTTCATCCCCGGTCCGGCGCGAAGCCGAGCACCAAGGTGCTGCCGCCCGATCCTGACTGTGTTGCGGGATATCTTCTGGTCGGCTCGGCAAAGATATACAAGGCCGCCTATCGCGACGAGTACGTCCGTCTGCACGACGTGGACGGCAGCGCCCAGTTGCACATTACGCCGACGGACCTGCTGTTGACGACCATCACCGGCTATTTGCCGGGTGGCGGCAGCGCCTCCGGCGATCTGCGCATCACGAACTGGCTGGGCGAGGTGCCAAAGGATGCCCCCGAGGCTTCTCCAACGACCAGGGCAGCCGTGACCACGGCGAATACCACCGCCAAGACAGTTGGCGCGAAGCCTCCGGTAACCGGGAAGGCCGTCCTGCCCACGGTGCAGCCTGCCCACGCTTACCTAGTGGCGAAGATGAACAGAATTCCGCTCCGCACCATCATGGATGTAACCGCCCCGGAGAACTACGGCGATCTTGGCTTCGACACGGCCGTGAGCGGCCCGGTGAAGATGGAGTGGGGAGGTTCGGCCAAGGACATTGCCGATACCGTCGTTGCCGATGGGACTCTGACGTTTGCCCCAACCGGGGTGCGGCGCAAGGGCGCCCTATCCAATATTCCAGTGACGGGACAGGCTCAGGCGCATTACTCCGGGAGCAACGAGACGGTCCAGATTCAGCGCCTGACCTTGCAGACGCCACAGTCGGACATTGATGCCAGCGGAATCCTTGGAGTCAATATAGGAGACCCGCTCACGGCACTTCGCGTCGATACGACGGTTCGCGATCTGGGCGAGTACAACCAGTTGCTGCTGACTCTCGGCCTGGAGGGCAATGGGAAGAAAGGCGCGGCCGCAATCCCGGTCGTTCTGCACGGCGCGCTTCAGTTCAATGGAACGGCGCGAGGGCCGATCCTCGATCTTGATGTAAAGGGCCATCTCGAAGCCGCGAACGTCGAAGCGAAGATCGGTACCACGGACGCGCTGATCGATTCCGTGGTTGCCGATGCCGAGTATTCGCCCAACTCAGGGCTGATCGTCGCAACCTCGACGATCAAGCGCGGAACGGCAGTGCTGAACGTGACCGGCGCCCTGAAGCCGAGGAAGGCCGCCTCCCATCGCGGTGTCGCCACCTACCTGTGGGATGGAGGCATGGCCATTGACGCCAATGCGCAACTGGAAAATGGCGAACTGACGAATCTGCTGGAGATCACAGGGCAGCAACAGAAGATCCCGGTAACCGGAACGGTTGCGCTGAACGCGCATGTCACGGGAACGCTGAAAGACATGAACGGCAATGGTCATGTCTCACTCCTGAAGGGCATCGCTTACGGTGAGCCTTACGACTCTGCCATAGCCAACCTGGAGGTTCATGAGCAGGATATCGAGGCGACCAACGTCGTTCTAAAGCTGCATGGCATGCAGATCGCCGGCAATGGCGGCTATGACATAGCCAGCGAGCGCCTCCACGGTCATATCGAAGGACAGAATCTGGTCCTGTCCAAATTTCAGACCGTCCAACAGGCAAACTCAGGCATCGATGGCGTCTTGAGCATGGTCGCCGACGCGAATGGCACTCTGAAAGAGCCTCAACTAAAGGCGAATGCGAAGCTGTCGAACGTCACCTTGAAGGGGCAGGCTCTTGGTGAAGCTGTCGCCGAGGCGCATAGCCAGGGCAAGGCGATGTACCTTACCGCCAACTCGACGCTGCTTGGCGCAAAGCTGAATGCGACCGGGCAGGTGCAGTTGGTCGATAACTACGAGGCCCAGGCAAAGCTGACCATAGCGGGCCTTGACATCGGCAAGCCTCTGGCGATGTTCGGCACGTCGAATATCAAGGCGCAGTCATCCATCAACGGCGTGGTGACCGTCAATGGACCATTGAAGACTCCGAAGGCACTGAGCGGAGCTGTCGAACTGAACAATGTCGACGTGAAGCTGCAAGGGATTGAGCTAAAGGATGCGGAACCGCTGCGTGCCAGCCTGCGCGATGGGATCGCAACCCTCGACCAGGTTCATATCACCGGACAGGATACAGACCTGAAGATGAGCGGCACAGCCCAGTTGTTTGGAGCAACCGATCCCAAGGGCGGCAAGCTGAATATGAAGGGAAGCGGTAACGTCAGCATGGCGTTGCTGCAGAACTTCCATCCCGACATCCTCTCAAGCGGGAAGGTTGAGTTCACCGTCGCCGCGGGTGGGCAGGTGAAGAATCCCTCGCTTACCGGCAGGGTGAAGTTTGATAACGTGAATCTGGCGATGGACGGGATTCCGAATGGCCTGAACAAGATGAACGGGACGCTCGTCTTCAACGAAGACCGTCTGCAGGTCGAGAGTCTGACGGCGACTACCGGCGGCGGCCAGTTGAAGATTGGCGGCTACCTCCGTTACCGCAACGGTCTCTACGCCGATCTCACGGCCACCGGCGACGCAGTCCGCGTGCGGTTGTATGGGCTGAGCGGGACGGCTACAGCCAAGCTCCGGCTACAGGGCTCGTCAAACAGCGCGCTGCTCAGCGGAAGCATTTTATTGACGCGCTTTGGAATCGGTGCCGATGTCGATCTGGCGGCCTTCGCCTCGGCCGGGGGAGTCAGCGCGCCGCCGGACCCCAATGCCTTGTCCAATAAAATTCGGCTTGAAGTCCGGGTCACCAGTTCTCCCCAACTCGACTTTCAGAACTCCTACGCGAAACTGGCGGGAACGGTGGACCTGACGATTCGCGGCACGGTGGCGACGCCCTCCGTGCTGGGACGGATTCAGATCACCGACGGCAATGCGACATTCGCGGGGACAAAATATCAGTTGCAGCGTGGCGACATCTACTTTACCAATCCCGTCCGGATCGATCCCATCATCGATGTTGATGCCACCGCTCAGGTCGAGAACTACGACATTACCATCGGCCTGCACGGAACCATGACCAATCTCAAGCCGACCTATCGCTCCGAGCCGCCGTTGAGCGAGACGGACGTCTTCGCGCTGCTGGCGCTTGGGCGAACCCAGGAAGAGGCGCAGATCTACCAGGAGAAGCAGGCGCAGGCGGGAACCGATCCGACGACCAGCGCGCTGCTCGGCGGTGCTCTGAACGCGACCGTGAGCAACCGCGTGGAGAAGCTGTTCGGAGTCGGAAGCGTGAAGATCGACCCCGCGTTCGTGGGCACGCTGGGAAACTCAGCGGCAAGGATTACCGTTCAGCAGCAGCTATCGAAACAGGTCACAGCCACGTTTGCCACGAACGTGAACAGCTCGGCGCAACAGCTGATGCAGCTTCAATACGACCTGAATCACAATATGTCGATCGTCGTGACCCGCGACGAGTCGGGCGTCTTCAGCATTGTGTATAAGCTGCGGCAAAGGTATCGTTAGATTCGGTCCGGATAGTTGAGGCGGGTTTGTGGGGAGGGAAGTTCGATGTCAACGATCAAAGACATAAAGTTTTTGAGCCTGATCGGGTTATCGTGTGTGCTGATCCTGCTGGTCTTCGGCACACCTGTCAAAGGCGTTGCTCAGAGTCCCTCGGCTGCCGCTGCCAGCAGCGACAACGACGTGCAGATTCAGGCCGACGTGGCCAAAGCCCTGGATAACAAGAGATTTAAAGATGTCACGAGCTCGGTGCAGGACGGCATCGTCACACTGCACGGCACGGTGCGGGTCTACAGCGACAAGCAGGATGCCGACAAGCGGGCGCACCGGCGCAAGAACGTGAAGGGTGTCCAGAACCTGATTGAGGTTGCCGGCCCGCCGGTCGAAGACGCAACGCTGCGCAACAAGTTATCGGAGAAGCTGGCCTACGACCGCGTTGGCTACGGGACGACGGCCTTCAATGCGCTGACGATCGGGGTTCAGAATGGCGTCGTCACGCTGGGCGGAACGGCCTATGGGCCAGTCGACCGGGATTCGGCAGTCGGCCTCGTGTCCAACTATCCCGGGGTTAAGGATGTGGTGGACAACATCAGCGTCGCGCCCGTCTCTCCGATGGATGACCGCATCCGCCTGGCCGAAGCGCGGGCCATCTATGGCGCGGCGCAACTGAACAAGTACGCGCTCGATCCGGCGAAGCCTATTCGGATTACCGTCGTCAATGGAAACGTCACTCTCTCGGGTGTAGTCGACAGCCAGGCTGACAAGGACATCGCGAATATACAAGCGAGAGGCGTCTCCGGAGTCTTCAAAGTCACCAACAACCTTCAGGTAGCCGGCTCTTCCCAGGAGCGGTAGCGCGTCTTTTATACGATTCGAGGCTGTGCTGTGACCCGGCGCAGCCTCAACTCTTTTACGATGGTGCTATGACCTCGTTGTGGAAGAGCACTGTCGTCACCCTTGAGATGATCAAGTGGGAACACTCGATCTTTGCCCTGCCGTTCGCCCTGACCGGTGCGGTGCTGGCGGCAAATGGCTGGCCTGCGCTGCGGGTGCTGGGCTGGATCATCGTTTGCATGGTCGCGGCGCGGTCGGCTGCGATGGCCTTCAACCGGCTCGCCGATGCCCGGCTTGACGCGGCAAATCCCCGGACCGCCATGAGGGCACTTCCGGCCGGTGCCCTGAGTGAAAGATTTGTCGCCGGCTTTGTGGTGGTATCAATCGGCGTCTTTGTGCTTGGGGCGTGGATGCTGAACCCGCTGACTCTCAAACTGTCTCCCGTCGCGCTTGCCGTCGTGCTGCTGTACAGCTATATGAAACGAGTGACGCGATGGTCGCATCTGGTGCTGGGACTGGCGCTCGGCATCGCTCCGGCGGCGGCATGGATTGCAGTAAATGGAAGTTTTGACGTGCGCATCGTGGTGCTGACCGGCGCGGTGCTGCTCTGGGTTGGCGGCTTCGACGTCCTCTATGCCTGTCAGGACTTCGAACACGATCGCAAGGTGGGGCTCAACAGCGTGCCGCAGGCCTTTGGGATCGATGCGGCGTTCTGGATCGCCCGAGGAATGCATCTGGGCATGTTGTTCCTGCTCGGCTGGCTGATCGTGCTTTTTGGCCTCGGGAAGGTAGCGGTGATCGGAGTCGCGCTGGTCGCTATCCTGCTGCTTTATGAGCATTCGATCATCTCGCCGCGAGATATGCGCAGGATGAATGCTGCATTTTTTACCCTCAACGGGATCATCTCGGTGGTCTTTTTCGTCTTTGTCGCGGCGGATGTTCTCCTCAGGCGATAGGGAGCCGCAAAAAACCCGCCGGATCGGCGGGTTTTCTCGTTGCATATTCGAATTTGCCGGCGACGGTTAGTGGACCTGACGGATATCGTCATGCCCTTCATGTTTGATATAGTCCAGCTTGGCGTTGATCTTGTCCTTGACGTTCTGCGCGGTCGACGTAATCTTTTCGCGGACGTCATGGGCCTTGTGTTCGCTGCGCTGCTTCAGTTCCGCGTTTTCAGCGTTGGATCGTGCGCGGGCATCGTCGCTCACTGAAGCCGCTGTATCCTTCGCGTTGCCCCAGGCTTCTTTCGCGGCGCCTTTTACCTGCTGGGCTGCTCCGGAGTTGGCCAGCTTCTGGTCTCCTACGGCTTCGCCGACCTTCTCTTTCACCTTGCCGGCAACCTGGTCGAGTTTTCCTGTGACTTTACTCTTGTTCATTCGATGACTCCATTCTTCTTTGTTGGCCGAATCTCTATCGTCGGCGGCTAGAGCGTTTTTCCTGTAGGTGTATTGCGGGGCCACGCTTTCAATGGGCGTTTTCCCCAATGAAAGCGCTGCTGAATGCCCATCTCGGGATGACCTTCAACAGAAAAAACGCGGCTAAAGGGCTCGTCTGCCGGACATGAGGTTGAAGATCAGAACGATAATGGCGAGAACCAGAAGGATGTGAATCCAGCCCCCGAGGGTATAGCTGCTTACCAGACCTACGATCCAGAGGATGAAGAGGATAATGGTGATAGTCCAAAGCATTTGTCGTTCTCCTGATGATGTCCTGTAGGTTTGAATTTTTGCCGGTCGCAATCGTTGCTGCGGCAATTGGCCTTCCTGTTGTAAGTTGCCGTGTGGTACGGCGAGGTTGCCAGAGGGTAATAAAATACGGGTTTGCGGGGGGAATCGGATTTGAAGATTGCAATTCAGGGTGAGATGGGATCGAACAGCCACATGGCCGCTCTCGCGATGCTGGGCAAGGTCGAGATCGTTCCGTGTAACGTCTCGGCCGAAGTGATGGCGAAGGTGCTTTCGAGAGAGGTCGATGGTGCCGTCCTCCCCATCGAGAACAGCCTCCACGGGTCGGTCGCCGAGCACTATGACCTGCTTCTCGAACTCCCCGTGCGCATCGAGCGTGAGAGCCTGATGCATATTCGCCACAACCTGATCGCCATGCCTGGAGTCCCGATGGAAGACATTCGCCGGGTGATGTCCCATCCGGTGGCTTTGTCGCAGTGCCGCCATTTTCTGGCTGCTCATCCGGAGTTCGAAGTGGTGTCGTTCTACGACACTGCCGGAAGCGTGAAGCACCTGATGTCCGCCGGATTACGAGATGTAGGCGGGCTTGCCCCTGAGCTTGCCGCCGCTGAATATGGCGCGGAGGTTCTCATGGCCGGGGTTGAGGACCATGCCGAAAATTACACCCGCTTCCACCTCATCCGCCGGGACGATGCTCCGCAGCCGGACGAACTCACGGTGGTTGCCGACAAGATGAGTCTGGCGTTCGCCATCGAGCACAGGCCGGGGACGCTGGTTGCCGCCCTCGAACGGCTGGCAGCCGCTGGCGTGGATTTGACCAAGATTGAGTCTCGCCCGGTGCCGGGAAGTCCCTGGGAGTATGTGTTTTACGTGGATATTCGGTTCGATCAGCCCGAAAAGGCCGCGTCCGCCGTGTCTTCGCTGCGCGACCACTGCCGAATGGTCAAAGTTCTGGGACGCTATCCGGCTGCCTAGTTTTTATATTTATTGCCATACCTATCTCCCGCGGCATCTCAACAATGGGATGGGATGACTTATTGACCGCGCCTGTTGAGCCGATGACAAAGGCAGGGAGGCGCACGTCCAAAAGATGGGCGATTGGGGCAAGTGCGACCAACCAACATGCTGCCGCATCCAATATGAGAAAATCTGATAGAGGTGCACTCAATGCCGAACGACTTCGTTAGTGTAATTCAGCCCAAGGCTGCGAAATCTACTGAAAATAAAGGGGAAGAGGAGAGCAGATCTCGTCCGCTCCCGGTCCTGCCTGTCCGGGACACGGTTCTGTTCCCGCACGCAGTGCTCCCTCTCACCGTTGGCCGTGAAAGTTCCATCCAGCTGATCCAATCCCTTGGCGAAGAGAAGACCATCCTTGTGGTGGCCCAGAGAGATGCGCGCCAGGACGCGCCTCAGAATGCCGATCTCTATGCTATTGGAACCCGTGCCACCGTCCACAAAGTCGTGAAGATGCCTAACCAGAGCCTCTTTGTGTTCACCGAGGGCAACGAGCGAGTCCATCTGGGTGAGTTCTCTCAGTTGACCCCCTTCATGATGGCCGAATGCGAGACGATCACGGAGATCGAGCCCAAGGTCTCTCCGGAGGCCGAGGCGCTGCTCAGGAACGTCGTCAGCCAGTTCCAGCAGATTGTGACCTCCTCGCCGACCCTGTCGGACGACCTGCAGACGATTGCCATCAACATCGAAGAGCCGGGCCGTCTGACCGACTTCATCGCTTCTTCCTTGCCATTTCTGACCACGACGGACAAGCAGGAACTGCTCGAAACCCCGGATATCTCGGCCCGGCTGGAGCGCATCAACAAGCATCTCGCGAAGGAGCTTGAGGTTCAGCAGCTTCGCAACAAGATCCAGAGCGAGGTTCAGGATTCCGTCCAGCAGTCGCAGCGCGACTACTACCTCCGCGAGCAGATGAAGGCCATCCAGAAGGAGTTGGGCGACCTCGACGACTCGCAGAAAGATATCGCCGAGCTGAAGGAGAAGATCGAAAACGCCGGAATGCCGGAAGAGGTCAAAAAGGATGCTCTCAAAGAACTTGGCCGCCTGAGCCGGATGAATGCCATGGCTGCCGACTACAGCCTGACGCGCAACTACGTCGAGTGGCTCGCCGTCCTGCCCTGGGCGAAGAGCTCCGGCAGCGAGATCGACATCGCCAAGGCCAAGGAGATCCTCGACACCGATCACTACGGCCTGCAGAAGGTCAAGGATCGTATCCTCGACTACCTCTCCGTTCGCCGGCTGAAGCCGGACATGAAGGGGCCGATTCTGTGTTTCGTCGGACCTCCGGGCGTGGGCAAGACCTCGCTCGGCCGCAGCATCGCGCGTGCTCTTGGCCGTAAATTCTCTCGCATCTCGCTTGGCGGCATGCATGACGAGGCAGAGATTCGCGGCCACCGCCGGACCTACATCGGTGCGCTTCCCGGCCAGATCATCCAGAACCTGAAGCGCGTCGAGACCAACGACCCCGTCTTTATGCTCGACGAGATCGACAAGCTGGGCCGCGACTTCCGTGGTGATCCGGCCAGCGCTCTGCTGGAGACGCTGGACCCGGAGCAGAACAACACGTTCCGCGACAACTATCTCGATCAGCCGTTTGACCTCTCGAAGGTGCTTTTCATCTGCACGGCGAACCAGCTCGACACGGTTCCCGCGCCCTTGCTCGACCGCATGGAGATCATCGAACTGACTGGCTATACCGAGGAGGAGAAGGTTAACATCGCTGAGCGCTACCTGATTCCGCGTCAGATTAAAGAAAACGGCATCAGCCCCGAGATGGTAGAGTTCCCGACCGATAGTGTGCACTTGATCTCGCGGCACTACACCCGCGAGGCCGGAGTCCGCAAGCTCGAACAACTTATCGGAACGGTCTGCCGCAAGGTAGCCCGCCGGGTCGCCGAAGGCAAGACGGAGAAGGTGATTATCACCTCGGAGATCGTCCACGAGTTCCTTGGCGGCATCAAGGTTCGCGTCGACACGGAGATCGCCGAGCGCACCAAGCGGGCGGGCGTCGCTGTCGGCCTGGCATGGACGGCGGCAGGCGGTGACGTGCTCTTCATCGAAGCGAACCGGATGAAGGGCAAGGGCGGCTTCACCATCACCGGCCAGATCGGCGACGTGATGAAGGAGAGCATGCAGGCCGCGCTCACCTGGGTCCGCTCGAACGCTGCGTCGCTCGGCCTCGATGAGGACTTCACCAAGGACACCGACCTGCACATTCACGTGCCTGCGGGAGCGATCCCCAAGGACGGCCCGTCGGCCGGCGTGACCATGGCAACGGCGCTGGTCAGCCTGTTGACGGACACCCCTGTGCATCCGCTGACGGCGATGACGGGCGAGATTACGCTCAGCGGCAATGTCCTGCCGGTTGGCGGAATAAAGGAGAAGTTCCTCGCCGCCAAACGTGCCGGTGTTCGCGACGTCATCATGCCGACGGAGTGCAAGCAGCAGGTGGATGAAGACCTCACGCCCGAGCAAACAGAGGGCGTCACGATCCACTACGCCTCGCACATCGAGGACGTGCTGGCCGTCGCGCTGCCTCACACGAGGCGCGAGGCAGTCCAGGACGAGCAGGTCCGCGAAGAGGTGCTGCAAGAAGCTGTCTAAGCCTTGGCACGAATCAAACTGGAGCGGCTCCTGCAATGGAGCCGCTCGTTTCTTTTGCAAAGGAGGGTTGCAGGGTGATGACGATCGGCCATTCGACGCTGCCGCTCGAAGTCTTCATACAGGCGCTCAAGGACAATGGCTGCCGCCGGCTGATCGATGTCAGAAGCATTCCGCGCTCTCGCCATAACCCGCAATTCGAGCAGCCTGCGCTCTTTGCGGCGCTTGAGGTAGAGGGTATCTCTGCCATCTGGCGAAAGGAACTCGGCGGCCGCAGGCATACCCGCAAGGACAGCATCAACCGCGGCTGGCGCAACGCGAGCTTCCGCGGCTACGCGGACTACATGCAGACACCGGAGTTCGCCGCGCAGATCGACTGGCTAATGGCACTCCCTCATCTCAACGCGACCGTCGTCATGTGTGCCGAGGCCGTTCCCTGGCGCTGCCATCGCTCCCTGATCGGCGATGCCGTGCTTGCACGCGGCGGCAGCGTAGATGACATCTTCGTTCCCTCAACGGGCAAGAGCTTTCGCAAACCGCATGAGTTGACGAATTTTGCCCGCATCGAGGGCCAGCGCGTCTGGTACCCGTCTCCGGAAGAGGAAGCGAATCCGCGTCTGTTCGACTAAACTCGATGGCGCGGTATGCTACCGATATGCGCGTCAACGTACTCTATTTCGGGACCTTGAAGGATCTATTCGCGCTCCCGCACGAGCCTCTGGACGTGCCCGACGGAGCGACGGTCGAAACCACTCTCAGCCTTTTGCGCGCCCGGACGTCTAAGCAGAGCGAGGTCTGGAGGGCGCTGGCGGTGGCGGTCAATCGGGAGTATGCCGGTCCGGCAACGGTGCTGCACGAGGGCGACGAGGTTGCTCTGCTGCCTCCTGTAAGCGGAGGGACGCAAGGCAGGTGCGAGAGATGAGAGTGGAGCTAGGCACAGCGATCATTCCCTCGGCTCAGGTCCTTGAAGAGATGAAGGGATCGACCGACGGAGCGGTCTGCGTCTTCGACGGAATCGTCCGCGATAACACATGCGGAAGGATGACTCTCTTTCTCGACTACGAGGCTTATGAAGAGATGGCTCTCAGCCAGATGCGCGTCCTCGCCGCCGAAGCGCTCACAAGGTTCCCCATCCGCGATGTGGCCCTGCTGCATCGCCTGGGACGTCTCGAAGTCGGGGAGACAAGCGTACTGATCGTCGTTGCCTCGGCGCATCGCGGCGCGGCCTTTGACGCCTGCCGGTGGCTGATCGATACGTTGAAGAAGACCGTGCCCATCTGGAAGAAAGAGCATTTCGCTGATGGGGTGGTCTGGGCCGCGGGCGAGCCCTTTCCCGATGAGATCGTAGCCGCCAGAGAGACGAGGGAGACGCACGAATGAAGCTCGCCGCGTTTCTGCTTGCCGCCGCGCTGCTGCCTCAGGCTCCCATTGAGCGGAGACCGCCGCCGCAGGTGCCGACCATTAAGGTCGAGACCCGTTTGGTCAACGTCGCGGTCAATGTTGTCGACGCCAATGGCGCTCCCGTAGCCGGGTTCAGTCGCGACGACTTCGAGATCAGCGAGGACGGCAAGCCGCAGAAGATAGCGTTCTTCGAGAAGGAGTCCTCGACGCCGCTCTCGATTGTGCTCGCCATCGACGCCAGCGAAAGCGTGCTGGGGGACGAGCGGCTGGAGAAGGACGCCGCCAAGCACTTCGTCAATGCGCTTCTGCGCGACCAGGACGAACTCGATCTGATGGACTTCTCCGACACAGTTCGCGAGATCGTGCCGTTCACCAACCAGAAGAAACTGATTGAGCGCGGTCTGAACCGGTTGGAGCGCGGCAATGAAACCGCCCTCTACGACGCGATCTACCTGGGCTCGCAGCGTCTTGCTGAGACTCGCGCCGATGCCGGGCGGCGGCGTGTCCTGGTGCTGATTACCGACGGCGGAGACACCAAGGGCTCGCGCTACCAGCAGGCGCTGGAGCAGGCGCAGCGTGCCGGGGCCATGGTCTACTCGCTCATCATCGTCCCCATCGCCGCCGATGCCGGACGAAATACCGGCGGCGAACACGCACTTATCCAGATGGCGCACGATACCGGCGGCAGATACTACTACGTGGAGGATCCGAAGGATCTGAGGCCCGCGTTCGCGCATGTGTCTGACGATCTGCGTACGCAGTACGTGCTCGGGTACTATGCTCCGAAGGGTGGCCGGGACTCCTCATTTCGAGCGATCAAGGTGCAGATGAAGGATCCCTCCCTGCGCGGCAAATATTCTCTGCGCTACCGCACCGGGTACTATTCGGATGCGCGGTAGTCTTAGACTTGAAGAGATTGAATTGAGAGGTGCCCCCTGTGAATAAATTTGAGTTTGCCCACGTTGCGGACGGAATTGCACGGCAGGCCGGTTCATTGCTGCGGAAGTTCTATGAGAAGGGCGTTGCGACCGAGTACAAGGGCGACGTCGATCTGGTCACCGAAGCTGACCGCTCCAGCGAACAGCTCATCCGCGAAAAGCTCAAGGCAGCCTTTCCCGCGCACGGCGTCTATGGCGAAGAGGGAACCCGCGACCAACTGGAGAGCGAGTATCGCTGGTATGTCGATCCGCTCGACGGCACCACCAACTTTGCTCATGGCTTTCCCGCCTTCTGTGTCATCCTCGGTCTGGAGCATCGTCCCGCGGGGCTGGCTGCCGACGCGGACGGCGAGATGGTCGCCGGGGTTATCTACGATCCGCTGCGCAACGAGATGTTCTCGGCGGAGCGGGGCAAGGGAGCCTTTCTGAATGGGCGGGCCATCCACGTCTCGAAGACGAAGACCTTGCAGGAGTCGCTGACCGCGACCGGTTTCCCCAGCCAGAAGCGTCATGCGAGCCCAAACGTTCATCTCTACCAGCAGATCACGCTGCGCTCTCACGGCGTTCGCCGGGCGGGTTCGGCGGGCCTCGACCTGGCTTACGTGGCCTGCGGACGGCTGGACGGCTTCTGGGAGTTCAACCTGAATCCCTGGGACACCTCCGCCGGAGTTCTAATGGTCGAAGAGGCGGGCGGCACCGTGACTCACTTCGACGGCGGCAAGTTCACGCTCGACAGCCGCGAGGTGCTGGCCACGAACAAGCTGATTCTGCCTGAGGTAACGCACGTCTTCACAGAGATGTTCGCCGGCCGCGACCTCACGCCGATTCCGACACCGGCGGAGTTCGCGGCGCGACGAGCTGAAGCAGCCGCAAATAGCTAGCTGTTACCGCGCTCTCTGTGCGGTGATCGAAGCCCGCAACGTTTCCGCGTGTAAGGATGCGGAATCTGCTGGTAGAATTAAATCTCGCGGCAAGATTTTTCAGGTTTGAGGAGAGAAGAGGCTTTATGGCTTACGTGATTGCGGAACCGTGCATTGGTACAAAAGATACGGCTTGCGTCGATGCTTGTCCGGTGGATTGCATCCACCCGAAGAAGGATGAGGACGGCCACGCTGACTCAGACCAGTTGTTCATCGATCCGGTGGAGTGTATCGATTGCGGAGCCTGTGTGCCCGTCTGTCCCGTGTCGGCCATCTACGCCGGAGACGATCTGCCGGAGAAGTGGGATAGCTATCGCGAGAAGAATGCGGCCCACTTCGGACGCTAGTTTTCCCGGAACAGATTCCCTTAACGCGCGCGGCCATAGGCTGCGCGCTTTGTTTTGCATCGGAATGGACAAGCGCGGATGATACAGCGGCAGGGAGAGGCGATCGTGCTGCGGGTGTGGCCCTTCCAGGAGGCGGACCTTTTGGTCAGCCTCTTCACTCGCGAGCAGGGAAGAGTCAAAGGAGTGGCCCGCCACGCCCTGCGCTCGCGTCGCCGGTTCGGCGGTGCACTGGAGCCGATGACCCACGTTCGCGCTACCTACACGGAGAGGCCCCGGCAGGAGCTCGTCCGCCTCGATGCCTTTGAGATTCTCTCCTCCCCGCTGAGCCGACCCATCGACTACGCCCGAACCGCCGGACTGCAACTGGTCGCCGAGGTGCTGGAGGAGGCGCTCCCGGAGCAGGCCCCCGAGGATGCCGTCTTCCGGCTGGCGCTGGCCGTGCTGGAGCAGATTCAGGTAGGCCGCGTCTCGGTTCCAATCACTTACTTCGCTCTCTGGATGAACCGGCTGATGGGCTGGATGCCCGAGCTTGGCCACTGCGTCGTCTGCGGGCTGGACCTGCGCGGCGGCACGGTCTGGTACTCGGCTACAAGCGACGGCGTTACCTGCCCGGACGACCGCCGGACGGAGAGCATGGCGCTCCCGGCGGAGGCGGTGACGATGGCGGGACAGATATTCCGAGGCAAGATTCAGGAGCTGGCAAAGGAACAATGGCAAAAGGGACCGCTCGCAAATCTCCAGCGGTTTGCTCTCGACACGCTGGAGCGTCATCTTGAACGGAGGCTGGCAAGCGCGCGTACGCTGTCGCGAATCGGACGAAACTCGTTGCCTCAGAGGCCGCGAAGCGAGCCCTGAATCCGTTTATGGGTCAGGACTCGCCGAGAGGATGTTATTTAAGGCTTTGTCACCTTCAGATTGGTGACCGTTCCCTCGGTGTTATGGGCGAAGCGAATCCCATAGACGCCGTCGGTGGACTTCAGCTTTCCAGCCGTGACCACCTCGTCCTTGGTGTAGGTCGCCACCACGGTGCCGTTGATCGAGCACTCCACCTGGCCGCCCTTCACCGACATGGCGATCTCCTGGGTGACCGGCTGGCCCGGCCCGGCGGCCTTGTGCACGGCATCCGATTCGCCGCCGCGCCGCCCGTTCATCTGGAACGGCTCCGGGCCGAATCCGCGCACAATGAAGTTGCCGTTTCCGTAGGCCGCGCAGTAGAGGTAACTCTCTTGCGCCGTCCCCATATCGTTGCCGGCGATCACGATACCGTAGGGATGCGGATGGCTGTTCAGGTTCATGTACTTCGGCTCGTTGAAGGTCGCACTCACGGTGTAGTCGCCGGACGCCTTGTTGGCAGGGTTCCAGTACGTCACCGCCGGACCGGTTATGACGGAGAGTACGTTACCCTTCTTCGTGAGTTTTGCATCCTTGATCGTCTGTCCCGCCTTGGCTGCATTGGCGTCAATCGTTCCTGTCCAGCCGGGCGCGCTGATGCCGCCACCCGCGATGGAGCGCGAGGTCTCTGCCGGAGCTTTGGCCGGGGCCTGCGCATAGACCAGCGCCGGGGTGAGCAGTGCGAAGGCGACAGTAAGAGTAGAACCGTGAAGGAGGCGCATGGAGAAGTCCTTTCAAAGACGAAGTCATCGGCAAACGGAATTATAAGAGTTTTTGTGTCGCCGCATGTGAAAGTTGAAGACGTGCCCATTTTTCGTGAACGAGCCGGCATCTTCCTCGTTCGTCCCCTAACGCCGCCCCAGGGTCCAGAGATGGTTCAGAGGACCGCGTCCCTTGCCTAGCCCCGGAGCCGTTCGTATCGCCTCGGCCACATAAAGCTTCGCCCCGATTGCAGCCTCGTAGGCCGACTTGCCCTGGACCAGCCCGCTGAGCAGAGCGCTCGAAAGCGCACAGCCTGTTCCATGGGTCGAGGTGGAATCGATCCGCACCCCCGGCAGCCACCATGTTCCTCCGTTTGCCGATAGCAGGAAGTCGTCGGGCGGGTCCAGATGCCCACCGGTAGCCAGAATATTAAGATGCTCGTGCGACGCCTGGAGCAATCGGGCAGCCCCCGGCAGGTCTCCGCGCTCTCGGACCGATCTCCCGGTCAGGATTCCTAGCTCGTCCAGATTTGGCGTAACCCAGTCGACCAGCGGCAACAATCGCTCGCTAAGTAATTTTATTCCATCATCATAGAGGAGTTCGTGTCCTGAACTGGATCGTAAGACGGGGTCGAGAACCACTGGAACCCGTTCCTGCTGATGCCTCAGTTGCTCCAGAAAACCGGCCACGGCGGCAACGGTCTCCCCGGTGGCCAGCATCCCAATCTTTATGCCCTCTGCCGGGAGGTCCGCCTGCAGGCAATCGAGCGTAGCCCGCACCGTCTCCGGTCGTACCGGATGGGCTGCCTGCACTCCAGTCGTCGATTGCACCGTAAGACTGGTGATGCAGGAGGTCCCAAACAGACCATGCGCGGCGAAGACCATCAGGTCTGCCGTCGCACCGGCTCCGGAGGAGGGGTCAAGTCCGGCAATCGTCAAAACGGTCTTCACTGTCTTCCTTTTTGCGGGATAACCCTTAAAATCTGCCTTTTTTTACATTTTTACGAAAAAATCCAGCTTACCGCTGAATATGCCAAAAAGCTGTAAATCGAGCGTAAAAATAGCCTGATTTGGGCGGATAAAGAGTTATTCTAAGCCAGAATTCTTTAGCACACCGGCCCCTGTTCGAGCAAGCCTGATTTTCTGTTAAGTGGTTGCTGGCGTTTGACTTGCCTGGTTCAACCCAAGACAATAATGACTGGAGCCAATTGCATGAAGATGATTCCTTCCAAAATACGCGACCGCAAGGTCACTATGATGAAAGGCGGAGTTGCCATCATAACGCTGGTGCTTGCCCTGGGTGCAGGCGCGTCTGCCAGCGATCCGGCTCCGCCCGTCAAGAAGCCTGATTCCAAGCAAGCAAAACACACCAAAGCGCGGCACTGGTTTCAGGTCGGAACAGCCTCCTGGTATGGCCGCCACTTCCAGGGCCGCACCACGGCCAACGGCGAATCCTACAACATGTTCGCCCTTACCTGCGCGCATCGCAGCCTTCCTATGGGGAGTTGGATCAGGGTAACTAACCTTCGCAACCACAAGTCGATCTTCGTCCGGGTCAATGACCGTGGACCGGTCCCCGAAAACCGTGTCGTCGACCTGTCCTATGCCGCAGCCCATGCCGTCGGCATCCGCGGTATCGGGAAGGTGAAGCTCGAAGCCGTTCGTGGTGGGGATCCCGAGATGGCAAAGGAACTGGTAGCCCAGCTCCGCATCCCCCTGCTCTCCGTGGCCGGCGAATAGCCTCCCTGCTGCTATCCCGCCACCACAATCTCTGAAAGATCGGCGATCCGCCGAATATCGTCCACGATTGCAGCCAGCAGCACCAGTCTGGACTGGCGAACGGCAGGATCGGGGTCGAGCACCATGACCTCCTCGAAGAACTTATCGACATGAGGCCGCAAGGTGGCGATCGTCTCCAGCGCGGCAACATAGTCGCTTCGGCCCAGCAATTCGGTGACGCGAAGACGCGCGCCCTGAGCCTCATCCGCAAGCACCGCCTGCGCCGGATGGAGCGCAACTCCTTCTGAATGAGTCGCCTCGTCCGGCTCGCCGCTCCCTTCTGACTGGTGGAGGATGTTCTTCATCCGTTTGAACGCGGCCGAAACCGCGGCGAAGTCGTCCGATCCGCGCACGGCCGTTACCGCCTCGGCCCGGGCCACGGCATCCCGAACATCGTCAGCCCCGGCAGCGAGCACGGCCTTTACAACGTCATAGGCCTGCCCACGGGCCTCACGCAGGTAGAACTCCAGCCGTTCAGCCAGAAACCCGCGAACCTTCTCCGCCAGAGTGTCGTTCTGTCCGCAGGCGGCCGACGCGACTTCGCCAAGCGTCAGCGGCAGAGCAACCGCCGTCTCTGCCAGAATCTTCACTATGCCATTGGCAGCCCTGCGCAGGGCGAATGGATCCTTCGAGCCGGTAGGCTCCATCCCCAGCCCAAACATTCCGGCGATGGTATCTGCCTTGTCGGCGATGGCGAGCACCGCTCCCTCCGGGGTTCGAGGAACGGAGTCTTCCATGGAGACTGGCTTGTACTGGTCATAGATGGCGTCGGCGGTCGCCGCGCCGAATCCTTGCGCCCGCGCGTACAGTCCCCCCACAACACCCTGCAACTCGGTAAATTCCTTCACCAGCTCGCTGGTCAGGTCTGCCTTGGCGAGCAAGGCTGCCTCGTCCAGAGCCACAGGATTCAGCTCGCACCTGCGCTCGAGCGCCAGACCGGCAAGTGCGGAGGCAAGCTTCCTCACCCGGGTCGTCTTGGCGGCATAGCTTCCCAGGTCTTTCTGGAAGGTGACGTTCTTCAGCAGATCCACACGGTCTTTGAGAGAGAGCCGCTGGTCGAACTCCCAGAAGAACCGGGCATCGTTGAACCGCGCCCGCAGAACCCGCTCGTTTCCATGCCGGATGATGGCCAGCCCGGCCTCATCCGTCTCGGTATTCAGCACGGCAAGGAAGTACGGCGCCAGCTTGCCATCTTTGTCCTCGACGGCGAAGTACTTCTGGTGGTCGCGCATCACCGTGACCAGAACCTCTTCCGGCAGCGTCAGATACTCGGCCTCGAACCCTCCCAGAACGACCGAAGGCCACTCCGTAAGCTGGGTCACCGTCTCCACCAGAGCCTCGTCCTCGCGCCAACGCAGCCCGGGGACCGTCCGGGTGACCTTGTCCAGCGCCTTGCGGATCTTCTGCCGCCGCACCTCCACATCGGCGACGACGAAGCTCTTCTCAAGCGCCTGTTCGTACTCGCCCGGCGATTTGAGCCTGATTGGCTTTTCGCCAAACAGGACGCGGTGGCCATAGGTCACGTCGCCGGCTTCATAACCGCCGAAGCTGACGTTTACCGGCTTCGACCCCAGCAGCGCCAGCAGCCACCGCACCGGCCGCACGAACCGCTCCGGCCGTCCCGCTCGCCAGTACATATTCTTTGCCCAGTAGATTCCGGCCAACTCTTTTGGAAGCTCTTCAGCAATCACCTCGGTGGCACTGCGTCCCTGCCGGATCGAGGTCGCTGCCAGATATTCGCCCTTGGGCGTCGCAATCGTCTTCAAGGCATCAATGGCTATGCCCGCCTTTTTGGCGAAGGCCGCTGCCGCAGCCGTCGGGGCTCCGTCCTTATAAGCCACCTTCACCGAAGGACCCACCAGATCCTCAGTGATATCTTCCTGCTGCTCCGCCACATTCGCCACCCAGACGGCCAAACGGCGCGGAGTGGCGAAGCTCCGGCTCGCCGCTCCGGCGGCTACCAGGCGCTCCCGTTCCAGCATCGCTACCGCGCGGCGCTCCAACTCCGCCTGCGCTCCGGCGATCATCCGCGCCGGAATTTCCTCTAAACCGATCTCAAACAAAAACTCCGCCATAATCGTCCTTACTTTTTCGCCAGCTCGCTGATCTGTTGTCCCTGCGCCGCGTAAATCCGGGCGACACCCACTACCAGCGTCCGTATCCGGGCCATGACGCCGACTCGCTCGGTCACCGAGATGGCGCCGCGGGCATCCAGCAGATTGAAGACGTGAGAGCACTTGAGCGCCAACTCGTAGGCTCCCAGCACAGGAAAGCGCTTCAGCTTCAAGGCATCCATCTTTTCGAAGGTCTTAGCCTCTTCCAACAGGTGCAGGCACTCCGCTTCGTAGAGGTTCAGATGCTCCCATAGCTTGGTAACATCTGCATAATCAAAGCTATACGCCGAAAACTGCTCCTCTTCCGCGAGCCTCATCTCTCTATACGTCACCTTGCGGCCCGTATCCGGTTCGACTGCCCAGACAATGTCGTAGATGGAGTCGACATCCTGCAGGAATCCGGCGATCCGCTCCAGCCCGTAGGTGATCTCGCCGCAGATCGGGTCGAGGTCCATGCCGCCGCATTGCTGGAAGTAGGTGAACTGCGTAATCTCCAGGCCGTCGAGCATGACCTGCCAGCCCACACCCCACGCGCCGCCGACGGGCCACTCCCAGTTATCCTCTTCAAACTTGATATCGTGCTGGCTGAGGTCGATACCAATCGCTGTGAGCGACTCAAGGTAAAGCTCCTGAATGCGAACCGGTGGCGGTTTCAGGATTACCTGCAACTGCGTGTGGCGAAAGAGCCGGTTGGGATTTTCGCCGTAGCGGCCGTCCGCCGGACGCCGCGACGGCTGAGCGTAGGCAATGCGCACCGGCTTGGGTCCAAGCACACGCAGAAAGGTATCGGGCGACATGGTGCCCGCGCCAACCTCTACGTCATATGGCTGTTGCAGCACACACCCCTGATCGGCCCAGAAGCGCTGCAAGGTAAACAAAAGCTCCTGAAATGTATGCGCTGCCTTCTTTTCAGCAATGGCCTGCATGAGTTCCTTTTTCAATGGATAAGTAGTGATTTGATTCTAAACGCAAGAAATTGGAGAGCGGGGCATCGCGCTCTATTCTCTTGCGGGGATGACTTGACCAATGCGCGGCCTGCAACGCGCTCCGGAGATCTGTTTACAGTTATTTGCTACCCTTGAAATGTCATGTCGCTTACGCTCGTTCTCAATGGTCAGTCCCGCACTTTTGCCGCGCTCACGCAGCCAGCCACGCTGGATCAGATCGTTGCCGAACTGGGGTTGCAGGGCGACCGCGTGGCGGTGGAGCATAACGGAGCCATCGTTCCACGAACGGCCTGGCCCGAGACGCCGGTGTCGGCTGGAGACGCGCTGGAGGTCGTCCATTTTGTGGGCGGCGGATATTAGCGAGTAAAAGCTAGACTTTCCCGGTGAGATTCCGGAGCAGGCTCTCCCAGTCGTCTCCGTACTTCTGCCAGCCGCCCAGTTGGTGAACGCGCTGCAGTGCCGCTTCGCTCATTCTCTGTTGCAGGGCACGGTCTTCGGCCAGTCGCTGCATTCGGTCAGTGATTGCAGCCGGATCGCGGATGGGAACGACAAAGCCTTCGACGCCCTCGGTGAAGAGGTCTTCTGCGCCAGTATTGGTTGTTGCGATGATAGGGCAGCCGCAGGCAAGAGCTTGTCCCTGGACCAGAGCCATGCCTTCGTCCAGGCTGGGCATGACCATTACATGGCTACGGCTCATCCACTCCTTCAACTTGACCTGCGGTACGGTGCCGGTAAAGGTGACGGAGTCCTGCGGCAGCTTTTCGAGCACGCTTTTCATATAAGGGAGAACGCCGCCGATCACGGTGAGGTGTTTGTTGGGCACGCGAAGGTCTGCGAACGCCTGCAGCAGGTAGGGGAATCCCTTGGGCAGGCTGATTCTGCCGACGTACAGCACCTCAAACCGGTCGGACGGAGGATCGCCGACCTTCTGAAAGCGGTCAAGCAGGACGCCGTAAGGCAGTGTGTGGATCTTCTTCGCAGCGATGCCGCGGTCTATATAGGTGCGACGGGAATAGGTTGATGGTACCGTGATGGCGTCAGCGGTATTGTAGATAGCCTCTTCCCGTGCGAGATCGCGGGGATCGTCCTTCGAACCCTCGGCGATGCCCCAGCGGAGATGTTCCTCTTCAATCAACTCCGCGCGGTAGCGGATGTGGGTCGAGCCGCGATCGCAGATGAATTTGCCGCCGCGCTGCTGGACGAGTCGTCCGGTCTTCAGACCGGCTCCGGAGATGGCGATGAAGGCGTCGCAGGGAGGGATCCGGCGGAGGGTCCACTCATCGAAGGCCAACGCATTCGCGTAGCCGATCTGGTCATAAAGCCACTGATTGCGAATGCCGCGGCGGTGCAGCAGAATCTCGGGCACATGGAACCAGGGAAATGTTTCAACCCTGCTGTGCGCCAATCCCTCCCGCTTGAGGCGCTGCCAGGGAAACGTGGAATAAATCGTCTCCAGATGGCCTCGGCGCTCGAGTTCGCGGGCCAGTTCAAAGTGGTGAAAGACGCCAAAGACAGCCTGGACAATTCGCATGAGGACTCGGAAGGGAGGATTTAGACGATCTTACCAAAGGGGGAACAAGGCAGGATGAAAGGTATACATGCCGGCATCCGTCAGCTTTGCCGCTTCAGCAGAACAAGCGTAGCGAGGAAGAGGGCGCATCCGGCGCCCCCCATGAGGAGGATGGCGTGGCGGTAGGCGCGGCGGGTCGCGGGTGGAGTGGAGGCGGCGTTGTCGCGGCATTGCGTGCATCCCTGTGCAAGGGCGGGTACGGGACTGAGGACAGCGAAGAGCAGGCACGCCGCGAGTGCCAGCCGCTTCATTGGAAGAAGACCAGCAGGACAAACAGGAAGATCCAGAAGAGCCCCATGGAGTGCCAGTACCAGGAGGCGCAATCGACCATGATCTGGCGGCTTTCGAGCGAGCGCGAAACATACAGGCCGATCAGCGTGGCAATGAGGCCGAAGACGCCGAAGACGAGGTGGATGCCGTGGACGCCCGTGATCAGGTAGAAGAAATGGCTGCTGGGATTGGAGAGAAAGAAGACGTGTTGCAGCGCCAGTTGCTCCCATGCAATCCACTGTCCTACCAGGAAGATGGTGCCGAGGACAGCGGTGACGGCGACCCAGGGAATAGCGCGGCGGGTGATAGGCTTGCCCAGGCCGAGCCACTCATCCATGGCATCGACTTCGTGGAACATGCGCCGGCGGGCGATCTCCATGGTGATGGAGCTGAGGATCAGGACGAGGGTGTTGAGCCAAAGGATGGGCGGAATGGTCGTGGCAGACCACTCATTGATGTAGTTGTTGTAAGCGTCGAAGTGGCCGGTGGACTGGTTGACGAAGAAGCTGCTGACGATGGCGACGAAGAACATCATGTCGCTGGCAAGGGCGAAAAAGATACCCATGCGATAGCGGACCAGCCGCTCGCGGGGCCCGTGATTGCCCCGGGGACGGTCTCCCCAGTTGTCGTTATCCCCACCGCCGCCAGTGCGCTTATCGGTAGGCGGACGCCTGCCTGAACCGTTGTCGTGGTCTTCGACGTGACGCCTCGGCTTGGGTTCGGTACGGATTGGCGTGATGGTCGATGGCATGGCACCCTTTCATCGCACGCGCTCGGGCCGCTTGAGATTAGCTTACTCCGGTTTGATGTCCGGATTGGTATCGGCGCTCCATTGCGGCAGGAATAATTCGCCGCCTGGAGTGGGTCGGTATTCGCACGGCTGGCGATAAACGACGGTAGCCTCCTCCAATGCTTCGGCGGGCGCGTTCGGATGCAGTGCTGGATGCCATTCGAGCGTGGTGGCTCGCCATGGGTTCGGCGGAGCGGAACGGCCCTTGCGAAGCGAGTGAAACAGGTTGACGAAGAAGACAAGCTGGACTGTCGAGAGGACGATCGCCGACCAGGTGATGAAGCGGTTGAGCGGAAGGGTTCCGGCGAGGAGTTGGCCGGCGGCGTTGGCGACGCCCGAGAGCTGCGCATAGTGACGGGGTTCGCCCATCAGCCCGGTGATATGCATGGGCAAAAAGGTCGCGTAGGCTCCGACGAGCGTTCCCCAGAAGTGCAGGCGGCCGAGCGACTCGGACATCATCCGTCCGGTCATCAGGGGGAACCAGTAGTAGGTAGCGGCGAAGAGGCCGAAGACGGCGGCCATCGCCATGATGAGGTGGAAGTGAGCGACGACGAAGAAGGTGTTGTGCAGGTATTCGTCGAGAATGGGCTGGGCAAGGACAGGACCGCTGAGGCCGCCGGTGATGAACAGCGAGATGAATCCGATAGAAAAGAGCATCGCCGTCGTATAGCTGGGGCGACTGCGCCAGACGGTCGCCAGCCAGCTCAGGACCTTTGCCGACGCCGGAATTGCGATGGCCATGGTCGATACGGCGAAGGCGGAGGCGGCAAAGGGGTTGAGCCCGGCGACGAACATGTGATGTCCCCAGAGCAGGATGCCGAGGAAGCCGATCAGCAGCGTAGTGACGATCATCGTCCGGTAGGCAAAGACGCGGCGACGGCTGAAGTTGGCTAGCAGCATCGAGGTCAGGCCGAGACCGGGGAGAATGGAGATATAGACCTCGGGATGTCCGAAGAACCAGAAGAGATGCAGCCAGAGCAGGGGTGATCCGTTGCCGGGATGCCCGCCGGAGTGAATGACGCCGCTGACGAGATCTCCGGCAGGGACGAAGAAGCCGGTTCCGGCGTGGCGGTCGCAGAACAGCAGCAACAGCGCGGCGAGCAGTACCGAAAAGGCAATGACGCTGAGCAGCGCTGCTGTGAACCAGCCCCAGACGGTGAGCGGCATGCGGCCCCATGTCATGCCTTCGCAGCGGAATTTAATGATGGTGACAAGGATATTGATAGCCCCGATGGTCGAGGCGATGGCGAAGACGGCGATGCTCGCCAGCCAGAGATCCATGCCGAGTCCCTGGCCGGGACCGGCACCGGCGACGGCACTGAAGGGAGGATAGGCCGTCCAGCCGGAGATGGCGCTGCCGCCGGGAACGAAGGTCGAACTGAGTAGAATGACGAGCGCGACCGCGGTGAGCCAGAAGCTGACAGCATTGGCCACCGGAAAGGCCATGCGCCGAGCGCCGATCTGGGCGGGGAGGATGAGATTCCCAAAGCCTGCCTGCGGCGCCGTCGTCAGCACGAAGAACAGCATGATGGTGCCGTGAATCGTGACCATGGCGAGATAGTCTTCAGGCAGGATGGGGCCGTAGAAGGGAAGGACGCGGTCAGGCCAGACGAGGTGGATCCTCATCAGCAGCGAGAGGATTGCACCGATGGTGACGGAGGTCAGCGCGAGGATGAGGTATTCGATGCCGATGATGCGGTGATCGGTGGTGAAGATGCGCCGTCGCAGACTGGGCATTGTGGCGACGGGTTCTGACAATTTATCAGGGCGCGGAGTCATGGCTGCACCGCCCTTTGCCTTGCGGCGAGCCACGTTGCGAACTCGCTGGGGGGCAGAACGCGGAGGTTGGCGTTCATGCGGTAGTGGCCCAGGCCGCAGACCTGGGTGCAGAGGATGGCGTAGGTTCCGGGGACCTTCGGCGTGAAGTGGACGTGGATGGTCATGCCGGGGATGGCGTCCTGCTTGAGCCTCATCTCGGGAACGGAGAATCCGTGGATGACGTCCAGCGAGTCAATGCGAAGGTCCACCTGACGGTTCGCAGGCAGGACCAGTTCGGAGGCGACGACGTCGTCCGCGCCGTGAGGGTCGGCGGGGTCGATGCCCAGCGGATTGCCGGCCCCCGCGTCCACCAGTTGCGGCCGGGTGATGCCGAAGGTGTAATCCGTTCCGGGATAGCGAAAGTACCAGGCAAACTGCTCGCCGACGACCTGCACTTGGAGCGCGGTGGGCTCGGCTCCTGTATAGCGGGCGGCAGCCCAGAGGCGTTCGGCCCGGACGCTGAGAAAGATGAAGAGCAGTGCCAGCGCCGCCAGGGGAAGGTATTCGATGAGCCAGTTCTTTGCCTCGGGGCGGCGGCGGGCGATGAGGCCGATGAAGAGAATGAGATGGGCAAGCACGGCGAGGGCGAGGATGATCCAGAGGTTCAGCAGCAGATGATGGTCGATGGCCGGTCCGTGGGCGGACGCATCAAATGGGAGCAGAGACGCAGCGGGAAGCAGCGACGCGGCCTGGAGGGCAAGATCCACGTCTCAGGATATCGCGTGCATCTCGACCCTCTTCTGATCGGTGCGATATTCGAAAGAGACGGCAGAGCGCGGGATGTTAAGCTAGACCATCCATGAACCTCAAGATTGCAGCGATTCGTTCCGGTACGGACCCGCTGGGCAAGCTGCCGGAGGCCGCGTTTCATCGCTGGCTGGAGACACCGCTGGGCTGCCCGAAGTGCGATGTGACCTACAACCTGGTTGTCGATTGGGACCGAGCCGCCGACCGCTGGTTCGCTGAGAGTTCCCGTCCTCTTATCACGCTTCTACGAAAAGCGATCTTCATGGGGCACAGCACTGATCATCGCGTGACGCACTTCGAGACGGAGGGCGTTGTGGTCAAGAGCTTTACTGCGGCGGATCGCAGGGAGGTTTCTCCGAAAAAATCCTCCTAAGCGCGAGCCGATGAGTACCAAAAAGATGGAACGGCTTTCTGATAACGTCGAAGACATCGTGAGAGGTAAAAGGAGAGGTGGACGCTATGCAATGTACGCATCTCGATCAGATTCGAAATGTGAAGCCTTCGGCGAAGGGGTGTGAAGATTGCCTGAAGATTGGCGGCAGGTGGGTGCATCTGCGGATGTGCCTGATCTGCGGCCATGTTGGATGCTGCGATTCGTCTCCGAATCGTCATGCGACGAAACACTTTCACGCGACCGGCCATCCCATCATGCGATCGGTGGAGCCTGGCGAAGACTGGGGTTGGTGCTTCGTCGATGAGATGGAAGTGGATGTCGATTGAACGCGACCCGTATGTGGCTTCATCCGAAGTCTGTCTGAAGATTTGCTATGCTTGGCATACATTTCTTGAAGAGAGCGAGTATTCCATTCCATGCCAGAAGAAGCAGTCAAGATCACCGTACGCTGCAACGGCCCTTTGCGGGTAGAAGGACATATCGTATTAACCGATGCGGATGGCAAGGAGTGGGACCTGACGGGCAAGCCGGCGATCTCGCTTTGCCGTTGCGGCGCGAGCGCGAATCGCCCGTTCTGCGATGGCTCGCACAACAAGATCGGCTTTCAGTGTTCGGCCAGTCCTGTGCTTCTCACCTAACCAGGTAAAACCGCGTGATCGAGAGTCCGTTCGTTCTTCAGCGGAAGGGACCGTGACTGGATTTGCGCATCTTGTGATCAAGATGGAGATTCGATGAAGATTCGCGGCTATCTTGGGGTAAAGCTTGCCGGGATTGTCCTGGCATCCACGCTGGTTGCGTGGGCGGGCCAGGCACCGCAGGCGCCTGTCGCTACGCCTGCGGTATCGGCGGCCCCACAGACTCTCGACCAATATGTGGGGCAGTATCGAGAACCGGCAGAACCGGATACGGTCGATTCGGTCTACCTCGACGGCGGCAAGCTCTACATTGAGAGCGAGCGAACGGCGCGGATGGAACTGCGCCCCGAGTCCCCGGACCACTTCGACACACCCGGATCGCAGTTGCGCATGGAATTTCTGCGCGATGCGAAGGGGAAGATCACCAGCCTGAAGATGATCTACGGGCCGGACGTTGCATGGAGCCTGGAGCGCTTCAGCGACGTCGGCATCCGGCTCAATCATTCTCGCCCCTATTCAAGCAGGGAAGTGATGATCCCGATGCGCGACGGGATCAGGCTTCATGCCGTGATCCTGCGGCCGGAAGGGTCGGAGAAGAGTGGGGAGGCGCTGCCGTTTCTGATGCAGCGAACGCCTTACGGCACGGATGCGAACAACTCCGAGAGTGTGAACGGCAATAAGCCGGAGCTGGCGGAAAGCGGATATATCTTTGTATTCGAGGATATTCGCGGGCGATATCAGTCCGAGGGCAAGTTCGTGATGAACCGCCCTATCGTCGCGCACAAGACCATCCACGACGTGGACGAGACGACGGACACGCGCGACACCATCGACTGGCTCTTGAAGAATGTTCCGAACAACGACGGCCGCGTCGGCGTGATGGGAGTCTCCTACCCGGGATTTCTGGCGATGATGGCGGGAATCGACGCACATCCGGCAGTGAAGGCGATCTCTCCGCAGGCTCCCATGACCGATGTCTGGATGGGAGACGATTTCTTTCACAACGGCGCGTTTCGCGAGTCGTATGGATTCGACTATGTCCAGCAGTTGGAGGGACAGAAGACGGACAAGCCGGTGGAGGACAAGGAGGATATCTACGACTTCTTCCTGCATCACGTGAACTTTGCCGGAGCAGCGAAGTTCGCGCATATGAGCAAGCTGCCGACGGCGAAGGCCTTCCTGACGCAGCCGTCCTATACCGAGTTCTGGCAGAGGATGGCGGTACAGCCGCATCTGACGAAGGTGGAAGTTCCCACACTTGAGGTCGGTGGCTGGTGGGATCAGGAGGATATGTGGGGAACCCAGGCGCAGTATGCTGCCCTGAATCCGCACGATACGAAGCACGAGGTCTTTTTAGTGCTCGGGCCCTGGAATCACGGAGGATGGAACTGGACGTTGAGACACCTGGGAGCGATCGACTTTGGAGCGGCCACGGGGGGGCAGTATCGCAAGACCATCGAGGCTCCATTCTTTGAGAAGTATCTGAAAGATCGTCCGGGGTTCGACCTGAAGGATACGGCGAGTTTCCGTACAGGTATCGACCGGTGGGAGCGCTATGACGTGTGGCCGCCGAAGAAGGGATTTCGAGACGCGAAGATGTATCTGACCGCGGGGGGCGGCCTCAGTTTTTCAGCGCCCGCGGCCGGAGTTGCAGACGGAGGAGTTGCGGCGAAGTATGTCTCCGATCCGGCAAACCCGATTCCTTACCGTCACCGGCCCATTCAGCCGACCTATGGCAAGGGATCGAAGTGGAGGACGTGGCTGGTGGAAGATCAACGCTTCGTAAGCAGCCGCAAAGACCTGGCGAACTTCTCCACTCCGGTTCTCGATCACGACGTGACCGTGACGGGCGATGTGATGGCCGATCTATTCGCATCGACGACAGGAAGCGATGCGGACTGGGTGGTAAAGCTCATCGACGTGTATCCCGATAACGCGGAAGGGGAGATGGCTGGATATCAGTTGATGATTGCGGACGAGATCTTTCGCGGGCGCTATGTGAAGAGCTTCGAAAAGCCGGAGGCCCTGGTGCCGGGGAAGGTGACTGAATTCAAGTGGAGCCTGCATGGGGTGGACCATACTTTTCTGAAGGGACACAGAATCATGGTGGAGGTACAGTCGAGCTGGTTTCCGCTGTACGACAGGAACCCACAGACCTTTGTGCCAAACATCATGAGGGCTTCGAAGAAGGCCTATAAGGCCGAGACAATGACGATCTATGGGTCGGTGCAGTATCCTTCGCATCTGGAATTTTCTGTTCCCGCGCAGTGACGCTGCCTTTGCACTGAGGGTAGGTGGTTGGGAGGAGTGGCATGATTCGAAAGATCAGCAGCCGCGAGGTCTACCGGAATCCCTGGACCCGCGTGCGCGAGGACGTGATTGAGCGGTCGAACGGCGAGCGGGGAATCTACGGGGTCGTCGTTAAAGACCCCTCGGCGATCATTATTCCTCTGGAGAAGATAGGGGAAAACGAGTTTGTTTACTTGATTGAACAGTTTCGCTATACCGTCGGTGGGCGGTTCTGTGAGTTTCCTCAGGGTGGATGGGAGATGGCGGAGGTGGATGCGGAAGAGATGGCGCGAGGGGAGCTGCGCGAGGAGACTGGCCTGCGCGCCGAGAGGATGACCCATCTTTCCACCTGGCAGATCGCCTATGGGGTTATGAGCCAGAAGCAGCATGTATTTCTGGCGGAGGGTCTGACGATGGGGACGGCCGAACCGGACGCGGAAGAGCATGATCTGATCGTGCGGCGGGTGAGCGTCGGTGAATTTGAGCAGATGGTTCTGGATAACGTGATCGTGGACAGTTGCTCTATCGCGGCCTGGGGGCTTTACCGCATGTGGCGAGAGCGGCAAGCTGCGGCATGATTCTTCCGCCGGTAAAAATCGTTCGCGCTGAAACGGATTTCCCGGTACATTGGAGGCCGTGACCGGAGGCGGTTTGGGCCGTGTCATGGTGCGCTTGCGATAAAGAAATGGCGGCGCCTGGAGAATTGAAATGGCGGTTGAGGCAAAGTCGTCGCCGGCGGCTCGCGAAGGAGCGGTGACCCGGGTCAAACCCGGTAGACTGATGTCGCTCGATCTGCTGCGCGGGCTCACCATCGGCTTCATGATTCTGGTGAACGACAATGGCAGCAGCGCGGCTTATGCGCAGCTCAAGCACTCGGTGTGGAACGGCTTTACGTTCACGGACCTGGTCTTTCCAACCTTCCTGTTTCTCGTCGGCATCTCGACGGTGCTTTCGACCGCGTCGCGGCTGGCGCGGGGAGACAGCAGGCAATCGCTCTTTCTGCATACGCTTCGACGCGCTGTGATCCTCTTTCTGCTGGGACTGCTGGTCAACAGCTTTCCGCACTTTCACTGGCATACGCTGCGGTTTTACGGAGTACTGCCGAGGATTGCGATCTGCTACTTCATCGCGGCTTCGTTGTATCTCCTCACCCCGAAGTGGCGCAATTATGCCGCGCTTGCAGTCGCTCTGCTGGTCGGCTATTGGGCGCTGATGCGATTCGTTCCCGTGCCGGGCTTTGGAACCCCGGGGCGCGATGTTCCGCTGCTTGACCCGGATCGCAACCTGGTCGCATGGCTGGACCGGCATATCTTTGCCGCCTCGCACCTCTATGAGAAGACACGCGACCCCGAAGGCCTGCTCAGCACGCTGCCCGCGCTGGCGACAACCCTGATCGGTCTGCTCACCGGCATCTGGCTGCGAACGCAGCGGAGGTTGAACGAGAAGATAGGCGGCATTGCCGTTGCCGGTGTCAGTTGCCTGTTGCTGGGCTGGCTCTGGAACTTCTCTTTCCCCATCAACAAGAAGCTGTGGACGAGTTCGTTCGTTCTATTCGCGGTGGGGTTGAGCCTTTTGCTGCTGGCGCTTTCCATCTGGATATTCGATGGACGGACGGCAGAGGAGGCGAAGGGGAGCACGCCGTCTCTGCTCTTCACTCCGTTGCTGGTCTTCGGGACAAACGCGATTACGGCCTATGTCTTCTCCGAACTGCTGGCATCAACGTTCGGAAATATCTTTATCCATCCCCGCATGAATCTCCATCATTGGCTCTACGACACCATCCTTGGCGTCGTGCCCAATCCGGCGTTTGCTTCACTGCTCTATTCGCTGGGATTCGTCGCGGTGTGCTGGATACCGGTGTACTGGCTCTATCGGCGGCGAATCTTTATCAAAATCTAGAAAAGCGAGGGACGAGCGGATGCGCCCAGCAGGACATTGCTGATGGTTGCGGCGGTATGGTGTCCCTCGTTGCCTCCCCAGGAGAAGAGTAGAGACACGACGGGTAGCCCTCCGGCGTGGACGGTGAGGCCCGCGGTGAAGGTATGGCTGAGGTGGTCGAAGGCGATGTCACCGCGGTTCATGCCGACCTTGCCTTCGTCGATGGAGAAGAGGAAGCCCGCGGGCAGCTTGCCGAGGGAGTGTTCGAAGGTCCCTCGCAGAAGCAGAAGGTTGGGCGCGCGGAAGCGGTAGTCGGGGTAGCTGGCGAGGAGGGGTTGGCCGTTGAGGTCAGAGCCGCCGATGGTGGGGTCGAAGTAGAAGGGAACCACGCTGCTTGCGTTGGCGATGGAGCCTGTCATCAACAGACGGACGCCGATGGAACCTTCGAGATTCTGTGTGAGCGAGACGCGCGGGCAGGCGGCAGTGGTGGAACTCGTGGAGCAACTGTCGGGCCCGTTCTGGTCGCGCGCCGCAGTGAGGCGGACGTTGCGATAGAGAGGGAATTCGTGTCCGAGATCGGCGGTCCAGCGACGGAAGGAGTAGTGCGAGTCGGATGGCGCGATGAACTGCTGAAACTTGAAGAGATAATTAAGCCGGAGAGAGTCGCGAAAGAGCGAAGGTCGGAGGCGGAGACCTTCACCGGCCTGAAGAAAGCCGGGTTGGCGGGCGAGGCCGGGAGCGGTGGCCTCCGTGTACAGAGCTTCGATGGAAGGACTCGATTCGCCATTGTTGCCGCGCAGGGAAGGGATGCGGCCGTTGAACTCGCCGAGCAGCGAGAGTCCGGCCTTGCCTGCCAGCGGGATGATGGCACTGGCCCCGGCGATGGTCTGGGTGAGGCCGAAGACGCTGCGATCGGCGGCGAGCGTGTTGGGGCCGAGGCCATAGTAGTAGATGCGGTTGAGCGAGGTGGTCTCGGCGTAGAGATTGAAGAGCGGCGCGGTGCGATAGAGGGGCGCAGATTTTTTTGGACCAGAGGCTCCAGGGAAGACGACGACGATCTTGCCGCCCGGCTGGCGATAGGCCTTCATGTAGGCACCGGCCCGCCAGGAGCCATTACCGCTGGCCACGGCATCTAGGTTCCAGTTGAGCCGCCACTCATTGGCAAAGTTCTTGTGCTCGACGAAGGCAAGACCGGCAGCGATGCCATTCTGCGGGGCAATGCTGCCGACGGCGATGTGCATGGGCTGGCCGGTTGCCAGAGTCTGCGCGCAACTGGCGATGCTGCCGAGCTTGAAACTTTTACACGCTTGCAGCTCTTCGGCTTCGCGACGAAAGTCGGAATGGATGCGGCTCTCATTGCCGGACTGCGGCAGCGCGGGCAATACTGCCAGACCGAAGGTGGCGAAGAGGAGGAGTGAGCGCGCTACGGCGATCATGATCTCTTCCTCGGATGTTTAGCGGGAGCATGCTTTTTTGCGTGGGACTTCTTTGGAACGGCGGATGTAGTCTTGGCGGTTCCGCGCGATTGGCGGGTTTGCTTATGGTGTGATTTAGGTGCCGATCTTCGGGCGGGTGTGGAATCCGGTTTTTTGGGAGGAGCGGCGACGATGGGAACGGGGGCTTGCCGCACAGCGGCGGGGTCGCGGAGAGCTGTCGTCATCTCGGCGATGTATTGGGCAGCGGCGGCTTCGGTGGTGAGATCGTGCGGAGAGAACTTTGTCGGCAGATTGAGTTGCAACTTGTGTTCGAGATGCTGAAAGTGTCTGATCTGCGATTTGACGAGATCGGAGATCGGTCGATTCTTCCGGAAGGCTTGCGGCGAGGGAGCGGGGACGCGAATGATGGCCATGGAAGCGGCTCCTGTTATTCGAACTCGAAGCTGGGGCAGTCCTCTTCGCTTCGCATCGTCTTGAGCGAGAGCTGGTCGAGGAAGGTATTGGCCGTTTTCTCTCGGGGAGAGCGCGCATCATAGGCACCGAGGAAGAAGTCGGTAACGGTGGCGGGGATGGACGCGTGCTCGAAGACATCATTGATGACGGAGCCTTTTTGCACCCACGGAGAGATGAGAATAGCCGGGACGCGGACGCCGAGACGATCGAAGTGGAAGGAGTCGAGCGTGCCCGTATCCTTCGGCTGGGCAACGAAGCCGTCGGGCGTGCAGGGGGGCGGGGAGACGTGGTCGTAGATGCCGCCGTGCTCGTCGTAGACGATCAGAAGGGCGGTGCTGGCCCATAGTTGGGGATTACTGCGAATCTTGTTGTAGACGGTGGCGATGAACTGCTCGCCTGCGCGGACGTCATGGTCGGGATGCTGGTCGCAGGCGATGGCCTCGCCGCTGCCGTCGGGGGCGTCATGGTCTGTGTAGTTGGGCTCAATAAAGCAATAGTCGGGAAGCGCGTTCTGATCGCAGGCGCGGAGAAAGTCGGGGAAGGTGCCGAAGAGGCTCGGCTCGTTCTGCAGAAGGTTGACGACCTCCATGGTCGAGCTAGCCTGGTCGTAATAGAAGAGCTTGACCGTATTGTTGGCCGCGAGCAAGCGCTCGTAGATGCTCTTATATTGCTTGCCGACGTAGAACAGGTCCATGCTCACCTGGCCGAACGAGGTTCCGTAGTGAGCGAAGGCGCGGTTGCAGATCGTTGGGCCGGGAATGGAGGAGAACCAGCGGTTGAAGACGGCAAACTCAGTTGCCAATGTAGAAAGGACAGGCAGCTTGTCGGGAGTGAAGTAGTAGAGGATCTTATGCGAGTGGCCGACGTTCTGCTGCTGGTTGTAGTAGCTGCGAACGAAGCCCTGCATGGAGGGCGGCAGCGGCGGGCCTTTGGCGGGATCGCCGAAGATCTGGAGATTGACGGCGGCGAAGTGATGATTGGGGTCGGGATCGAGCTGGCTCTGGTATTCGGCAAGCGGAAGGACGGGAACCTGCGCTCCGGTGGTGTCCGGATTGGACTCGTTGCCGGTCAACCCGTCGATGGCGGAGTTTTGCGCTTTGAGCCCACCGAGCATGTGATCGAAGGAGCGGTTCTCCATCATCAGTACGACGACGTGCTTGAGTTTCTTGATTCCGGGTTTGGATCGGTCAGGTGTCATAACGTTGGCATTGATGGGGGACGAAGTTCAACAAGTATGCTGTCAGATAAATATTTTGTCCACAAAAAAGGAAAAAATGGAAAAGATAGTGTCGGTGTTTTTCGAGGCTGCCAAGGGTGGCGGCGCAGAACGTATCCACCGGTTTTTGCATCTGAAAGATGGAGCTGAGAATCTCGATTGAGGAAAGAAGAAGCAAGTGGACGATCGCGGAAAGATAACGCACAAGCGCGGGGTTTGGGGGTGGATTGCCGTATCAGGTTTGATCGCCGTCATCGTGCTGGTGATCGTAGCGGACATCATGCTCCGTCGAGCAGGCCCGATCATCCAAGGGCGCGTGGTTGAGACACTGAGCACAAAATTTCATAGCAGGGTCGATCTGGACAAGTTTGACGTATCCGTTTTGAAGGGGCTGGAGGTCTCCGGCGACGGGCTGCGGATCTTTCCCCCGGACGATGTCGTGGCTGCCGGAGCGACGAAGCCGCTGATCTCGCTGGCTCATTTTTCATTTCATGCGGCTTTGTCCGGATTATTTCTCAAGCCGATGCATGTGGGGACCGTGCGCGTGAGCGGGCTGGCAATCAATATCCCCCCGCGCGAGATGAGGCAGCAATCGCAAGGCCCAAAGCGGAAGATGGGGAAGATCAAGATCGTGGTCGACGAGATCGTCTGCGACGACTCAAAGCTGGTGATTGGAACGGCCAAGCCGGATAAGGATCCGAAGGTCTTCGAACTGAAGCGGATCGTCATGCATAACGTGGGCCCGAACAGCCCATGGAAGTACGACGCTACGCTGGTCAACGCGATTCCGCGAGGGGATATCCACTCCATAGGAACATTCGGGCCGTGGAATACGGAGAGTCCCGGCGACTCGTCGGTGACGGGGCACTACACCTTTGACCACGCGGATCTGGGAACAATTAAAGGCATCGGGGGAATACTCTCGTCGGTCGGCGACTTCAAGGGGCAGTTGAATCGAATCGAGGTGAATGGCACGACGGAGACTCCGGATTTCTCCATCGACACCGCGAACCATCCGATGCCGCTGCACACGAAATTTCATGCAATTGTCGATGGCACCAGCGGCGACACCTATCTGCAGCCGGTCGAGGCGAAGCTGGGAGAGACCGAGTTTTCAAGCAGCGGCGAGGTGGTGAACGTAAAAGGGAAGGGCCACATCATTGATCTGGAAACCAATGTGCCGGATGGCAGGATTCAGGATTTTCTGCAACTCGCAGTAAAGACGGAGCCTGCGGTGATGACCGGCCGGGTGGCGATGAAGGCCAGGGTGCATATCCGTCCGGGCAAGGAGCGTGTCCTGCAGAAACTGGGGATCAAGGGAGCGTTTACGCTGCGAGAGATTCACTTTACCAATCCAAAGGTAGAAGACAAGGTGGACATGCTGAGTCTGCGCGCGCAGGGCGATCCGAAGAAGGCCAAGCCGGGCGCCGAGGATGTGCACTCCCATATGCAGGGAGATTTTGTGATGGAGAACGCGAGCCTGCGCTTCAGCAAGCTGAAGTACTCTCTGCCTGGAGCTTCGATAACCCTCAGCGGTGTGTACTCGCTCGACGGCAAGCAGTTCGACTTTGCCGGCAAGGTGCGAACGGAGGCGAAGCTGTCTGAGATGGTGGCGTCAAAGTGGAAGTCGTTGCTGCTGAAACCGGTCAATCCCTTCTTCAGCAAGGATGGTGCGGGGGCCGTCATCCCGGTGAAGGTGACCGGAACCCAGAGCGCTCCAAAGTTCGGGCTGGATATCGGTAAATAAGGTAAAAGAAAAGGCCGTCTCTCGTTCTTCATTGGAGCAGGGAGCTGCCCGGCAGAGAAACGCTACTTCGATAGGAGTATGACCCCGGCGCAGACGAACAGCGCGGCAAGCCAGCGGCGACGGTCCACGTTTTCGTGCAGGAAGATCTTTGCGGCGGCGGCGTTGCCGATAAAGGTAAGCGACGCGCTGGCAGGGGCTGCGAGCGAGACATCGACCTTGCTCAGGGTGAACAGAAGCGAGAAGAAGCTGAGCGCCATGGAGAGAACGCCGAGCAGAAACATCTTGCTGCCGATGACCGCTTTGATTGCTCCCAGGATGCCGGAGTGGGCGCGAATGTCGTCGAGGTCGCCGATGCGGCGCATGGCTCCCGCGGTGAGAACGTCGCCGGCGATGGCGGTAAGGGCAACGGTCAGGATCGTTGCCCAGGTCTCGAAGGTGCCCGCGTGGGGCGTCACGGGTGTCATTGGGCGTCGTCCGCGTGCGGGTGTTCGGTAAGCGATGGGCCATTGGCGACGAAGCCCACGCCGCAGACGATCAGGATGATGCCTGCCCATCGGTAGGCGGAGATATGTTCGTGCAGCCAGAAGCGCGAGAGCAGAGCGACGACCACGTAGCCGAAGGCGGTCGAAGGCAGCACAAAGGTCAGATCAGCCCAACTGAGCGCGGTCAGGTAGCTGGCGAAGAATCCAAGCAGCAGCACAATGCCGCCGATCACCCACGGATTCCTGAGCGCAATAAACAGCGTTCCCAGATGATGCAGCGAGACCGGTCCAACCTGGGTCATACCATGAGACAGAAGCGTGTCTCCGACCGATGCGGTAAGCATGACAGCGAGCAGGATGAGGTAACGCTGCGGGGATAAGGTATGCTTCATTGTCTTGAGATCGATGCGAAAGAAGATTGACTCAGGTCAGATCGTTCAACAAAAAGGCGGCCAGCATCGCGGGATGCCGACCGCCTCGGATTGAAATTGACTAAGCGTTCATGCTGACGGATTCCTGCTCCTTGGCGGCGTTGGCTTCCCTGACTGCCTTCACTGCCTTGTTGCGCTGGGAGCGAAGCTTCATAAAAGACTTGGCCTCCCCGTACAAACGGGGCACGTCGCGGTTGACGATTGCCTGCCAGACGACGCGGAAGGCTGCCTTGGGGCGGAAGTAATATTCGTCGTAGAACTTGTGAACCATCTCCATGACGTACTCGACCGGAAGGCCAGGATATTCAATGTGCGCCATCTGGTGGCCGCCGTCGTCGGACATGGCCTCGTTGGTAATGAAGCCGTTCTCCTTGGCGAAGTCGAAGAACTCCGTGCCGGGGAAGGCGTGGGCGATGGAGACCTGGATGGTCTCGCAGTCGATCCGCTTGGCAAAGTCGATGGTGTTGCGGATTGATTCCTTCGTCTCGCCCGGGAGGCCGAGAATAAAGTCGCCGTGGATGACGAGCCCGAGCTTGTGGCAGTCGCGGGTGAAATCGAGCGCGCGCTGAACCGTAGCGCCCTTCTTGATGTTCTTGAGGATCTGCGGATCGCCCGACTCGTAGCCGACGATCAGCAGCCGGCAACCGGCTTCTTTCATCGCCTTCAATGTGTCGTAGTCGGTGGTGACGCGCGAGGTACAGGACCAGGTCAGGCCCAGCGGCTTCAGCTTTTCACAAAGCTCAATGGTGCGCGCCTTCTGGATGTTGAAGGTATCGTCATCGAAGAAGAACTCCTTGACGTTGGGGAAGAGTTCCTTGGCCTGCTTCATCTCTGCGGCGACATCATCGGTCGACCGCTTGCGCCATGCGTGGCCGGAGAGCGTCTGCGGCCAGAGGCAGAAGGTGCACTGCGCCGGGCAGCCGCGAGTGGAGTAGAGCGCAATGTATGGATGCAGAAGAAAAGGGACGTTGTACTTGGTGACGTCGAGGTCGCGCTTGTAGATCTCGGTGGCCCAGGGCATCTCATCGAGCTGCTCGGGGGTGACCTGCGGCCGGTCGGGATTGTGGAGGATCTTGCCGGTCTCTTTATCCTTATAGCTGACGCCGAGAATCTCGTTGAGAGGCTTGCCGTTGGCAAATTCGACGACAGAGAAGTCGAATTCGCGGCGGCAGATAAAGTCGATCGCCGGGCACTCGTTGAGTGCCTTGTCGGGCGAGGTCGTCACCGGAGGGCCGACGAAGGCGATCTTGATATTGGGATAGGTCTGCTTGATGACTTCGGCCATCTTCTGGTCGCCGGTCCAGCCCATGGTGCTGGTGAACAGGACGAGGAACTCGTAGTCCTTGAGGATTTCGACGACCTCCTGCCACTTGATATGGTGCGGCGGAGCATCGAGCAGGCGAGACCCTTCGAGCATGCCGGCTGGATAGGTGAGCCAGACGGGATACCAGTAAGATTCGATCTCGCGGGTGGCAGGCCAGCGGGAGCTGGCACCACCGTCAAACTTCTCAAAGGAGGGCGGGTTCAGAAAGAGTGTCTTCAGTGGCATATTAATAACCTAAGTTTACCATTTTGATAAGGGCTATGAAGGTTTTTCTGTGGTTCTATCTGTGGTTCGCTCCTTGTAAATCAATCAGATAGAAGAATCAGAGACAAATAGGCATCGACCCTACTCCGGTTTGAGGGTGGCCGAAGGCAGCACCGGGGACTGCGCAGGTACGGCCGACCTGACCCAGTCTTCGAGTTGACCGGTCTGACGTAGCAGGCTGATCTCAGCCTTCCGCATCTCGAAATCCGCATCGAGCACCTTCAAAAACTTCTCGCGCTCCGCGATACGCGAGGTCTGCTCGTCCTTGGGGGTCATTTGCGGGGCGGACGAATTTCCGCTGCCCGAGTTTAATTGCACCAGAAGGACATCGAGTTGCTGCTTCGCAAGCTGCTGATCGAGGCTGGCGACCTCGGCACGCGCTGCCAGTTCCGCCGTGGCATGGCGTATCTTCTGCCGGCCTTCTAAAAACTGGTCGCGGGCCAGATCCGCCTCGTGCTGCGCATGGACGGCGTCGGCCGCCGAAGCGCGAGCCTTGGCACGATGTCCGGCGTCGAAGACCGGCAGCGTGATCTGGATGCCGACTCCAAAGTTGTTGTGCTGAAAGTTGCGGTAGTAGAGGTCGTAGTTGTTGAACTTCGCAAAGCGATTGTATTGGGCCGCGAAGGTTATCTGCGGTCTCCATAGATAGTGCGCGTCGCCGTAAGCGATCTGCTGCTTGGAACGGGCCGTGGCATAAGCGGACGCGACCTGGGGGCTGTCCGGCATGGCGGCCGCCGTCGATGAGACTGTGGAGTCCGTGGAAGGCGGCGCGAATTGAGGAATGCTGTCGCTGACCACTCCCAGGCCCTTCTGCGGCAGGCTGATCAGCAGCGCCAGGTGGGCCTGGTCCTCTGCCGCCTGATCCTCGGCGCGCAGTCTTGCCAGCTTGATCTGTGCGGCGGAGAGGCGCGCTCCGGTCAGGTTAATGGGCGTATCCTGTCCGGCGTTCAGCCGCTCCTCGATAATTTCGATGAGCCGTGACGCGAAGCCTGCCTGCTCGGTCAGCGCGGCCTGCCGCTGAGTGTCCCTATCGAGGGCCATGTAGGTAAGCGCCACGTCCTCCGTGACGGCCAGTTGCGCGTCTTTCAGCGCCAGGTTTGCGGCATCGAGCGCGAAGCGGGAGCCGCGTATATAGTTTCGCTGCGAAAAGTTGAAGACCAGCGATTGCGCCGTGAAATTGAAGACGGAAGGCTGCCCGATCGGGAAGCCGTAGGAGTAGCCAAGTCCGGAGCCGCCGGCGACGCTGGGAAGATAGACATCGCGAGCTTCGTCGAGCGAGGCCTTCGCCTTGGCCACATCGGCCTGCGCCATCAATACCTTGGGATTGCTCTTGAGCGCCAGACCAACGGCGGTGGAAAAAGAGATCTGCGCTGCGGCCGGCAGCCCGGCAGCGGCAAACGCAAAGCAAGCGGTAAGAAGAAGGCGAAGACGACTCATACGTCCGGGGGGATTCCTTCGAGATGGGCTATCTACCATGGTATCGCTCTTTCCTTCAGGAACCCTGCATTGCTTTGCGGGCGGGCGCATAGCTGCGGGCCAGACTCGCCGCCGCGGCATACTCGCGTCGCGCACCGGCAGCGTCGCCGTGCCGGGAGAGTAGATCGCCCAGTTGGATGTGGACTTTGAATGCCGGCGCGCCGTCCGATTTCGCCGAAGAGGCAAGGTACTGGCGAAGCAGATCCTCGGCGAGTTGCGGGGAACGGTTCATTGTCGTCAGAATACTTGCCGCGTCGACGAGCGTGGCGTCTTTCCGGTGATCGGCCTCTACTCCCGCCAGCAGCGCTTCAATCGCTTTTTCAGGCTGATGCCGGCTCTGATAAAAATGTCCAAGATCGATATAAGCCTCGGGCATCCGTCCGGCCTGCACGGCCTTTTGGAACTCTGCCTCTGCCGTTGCCGGGTCCTTGCTTTCGTTTGCAATCAGCGCCCGAAGGCGGTGGGCCTGCGACGGGAAGCGAGGCTCCATGCGGCTTGCCAGATCGCGCGCCTTATCGAGACCTCCGCCGACAATGGCCGGGGCCTGCACATAGTATTCGCCAAGATCGCTCATCGCCTGGACATTTGTAGGGTCAAGCTGCACGGCGCGCTCAAAGGCGGCACGCACCTTGCGGGCGAAGGAAAACGCTATAAGAGGATTCGCTCGTGAGGCTTTCATACCGTAGGCGCGCCCCAGCCACATCTGGGTATTGCTGTTGCCGGGATCGATCGAGGCTGACAACTCACACTCACGGATGGCGGCGTCGGCAATCTCCTGCGCGTAATAAACGCGGCAGAGTAGTTGATGGGATTCGGCGTCTCCCGGCTGCGCTGACAAAGACTGCTGCAAGACATGGCGCGCTTCATCAACTCGTCCCTGCTGCAAAAGCGTGTTGGCCTGGGTGCCCTCGGCAGACAGGCGGATGCCGGAGAGAAGGACAAAAAGCAGCGCAATGCAGATCACGCCGAGCTTGAAAGAAGGCTTAAAGGAAGACCTGAAAGAAGACTTGGAAAACATGGCTATTCGACGACTTTGACGGCAAGCCCATTGGAAAGATCGCGGTTACTGCTGGTCGCGCTTAAAGCAACCGTATCCTTCTCGGTGAGACCGCCGGTGATCTCCACCCGGGTCAGGTTGACTACGCCAACCTGGACCGGGGTGACCACAAGCTTGTTATTGATGACGCGGTAGACGAAATCGCGCGCTCCCTCCGTGTGCAGCGCCTCGCGGGGGATGCTCAGCACGTTAAACCGCTGTTGCGTCGTGACCGTCACCGTTACATTCGTGTTAGGGAGCAGATCGCCGTTGGCATCGTCCACGGCAATGATGCACTCCCCGACACTCCGCGTTCCATAGGAGATCACCGTTGTTGGGACACGACTGACGTGTCCATGCCAAGTCTTGTCAGGCTTGGCATCCCAGACGATCTTGACTCCCTGGCCAACCACCAGCTTGCCGATCTCCGGCTCGTCGAAGTAGGCGCGTATCTGGACCTTGTTGAGGTCGGCGACATCCACAAGATCTTCACCGGCTTGCACGAAATCGTATTGAGAGACGGGAATGGAGTAGACCGACCCGGCCAGTGGTGAACGGATATTCGCGTTGGCATAACCATTCTGCGCCGCGGCCAGTCCGGCGCGAGCGTCGGAGAGTTGCGCCTCGGCACGCGCACGGTCGGGAGTGCTGTATCGCTGCGTGCTCCGCATCTGGATATTCTGAAGAGCATTGTCCATCGACTGGAGCCGTTGCTCCGCCGAAGCCACTTCACTGGCCGACGCCGCGCCTTTCTGCTGAAGCTGCTTCAATGCGGCGAGATTCTTTGCAGCCTGTTCCTGCTGAGCCTTTCCACGGCTCAGATCGCCGGACAGAGCAATTCTTTCATCCTGCGATCCGCCCTGCTCGATATCGTGCAACGAGGCCTGTGCAGCGCGGAGGGCAGACTTCGCCGAAGCGACTCGCGCCAGCGCATCGGCGTCGTCCATTTGCAACAGAAGTTCGCCGGACTTCACCTTTTGCCCAACCTTGACATAAATTTTAGCGACGACTCCGGGAGCCGCCGCATGAGCGCGGAAGTCCTTGATCGGCTCGACTTTTCCATTCGTTGGAACAGAGCTGACCAGGTTTTGATGGTTGACCGCGGCCGCGCGAATATCCACCACATCGCGCGTGAACGAGCGGACGACCAGCACCGCAAGCAACAGCGCGCCGAGCAGGATGCCTGTCAGCGCAAGGGGACTAAGGCGTCTTGTATCGGTTGTCGGCATGAATGAATTTTCAGTATATAAGACGCCCATGCACTGAAAACGGAGCAGAATGTTTTGTGCTGCCGCGAAAGGTGTATAGCTGGATGCGGGGTATTCAGCTTGGCTTAAGGTCGATCAATTCAAGCTCCAGACCGGGGAACTGAGGGTTGTCTCCGGCCTTCAACCGATAGGCGATATCCACGGTCGATCCGCGATGCAGGGCGAGTTCCTCACATCGCCGCGCCCAGTTGGAATTGCGGCTCCAGCCCAGGGCGCTGAGCCGTACCGCTCCGTCGCCATTCTGGAGTTGCAGGCAGACATGCTTCTCTTTGATCAGGCGCACATCGCTCGCAAGAGTTACTCCCCGGGTTACAAATACGGGCTCCCGATTGCCGATGCCGAAGGGGCCGCACCGATTCATCCACTCAAAGAATCCCGCCGTCAGGTCTTCGAGCGAGACCTCGGCGTCGTACTCCAGCGCAGGCGCAAGCATCGTCGGAGTCAGCATTGACGCTCCATAGCTTTGCATTCGCTCCCGCAGGATTCCAACCCGTTCTGATGGCAGAGAGAAGCCCACGGCATGAGCGTGCCCTCCAAACCGCGTGAACAAGCCACCGTCAACGGCGTGAACTGCGGTCAACGCATCCAGCAGATGAAAGCCCGCAACCGACCGCCCGGAGCCATGGGCATAGCCGTCTTCGTGCGTAAGCACAAGCGCAGGCCGTCCCGTCCGGTCGACGATCCTCGATGCCAGGATTCCCAGCACCCCGCGGTGCCACTCCGGATCGTCGAGCACGATGCATTCACACGGGAACTCTCCATCCTGCCCTCGCAGCGAAGCAAGTTGCGCCTCGATCGCATCGAGCGCCTGCGCCTCTGTCGCCCGCCGCTCGTCGTTTAATCGATTGAGTTTTTCGGCAAGTTCGGCGGCTCGCCCGGTGTCTCGTGTCAGGAATAGCTCAACCACGTCGCTCGCGATGTCCATCCGTCCCGCTGCGTTAATTCGGGGGGCGAGGCGAAAGCCAACCTCGGTTGACGTGGGTGGCCGGCTTGCCGGAATCTTCGCCACCTGCATTAAGGCCCGTAACCCCGGCTGAACCGGGTTCCGAAGCGCCTGCAATCCCAGCGCCGCAATGACGCGGTTCTCTCCTTCGAGCGGCACCGAATCCGCGATGGTGGCAATCGCAACCAGCTTCAGAAAGGAAGGAATCAGTTTGCGCCGCAGCTTCGCATGTTCTTCTTCCGTCGTAGCGGCCGCGGCCAGAATCGCATGAGCCAGCTTGAATGCGACCCCCGCTCCACACAGCGATTTAAAGGGATAGCCGCAGCCTTCCTGCGCCGGGTTGATCACCGCCAGCGCCTCCGGAACACCAGCCACGTCGTCGGGCAGGTGATGGTCGGTGACGATCAGATCCAGCCCCAGGGCCTTCGCCTCTTCCGCCGCGGCAAACGCCCGGATTCCGGTATCGACGCTGATGACCAGCCGGACGCCCGAAGCAGCCGCAGCGCCGAGGACGCTCGTCTGCATCCCATATCCTTCGCGCAGCCTATGGGGCACGTGGTAGGTTACCTTCGCCGGGCGGTCTTTAGCTGCGATCCGCTCGATCGCGGTCTTGAGCAACACCGTCGCGGTGGTGCCGTCCACGTCATAGTCGCCATAGATGAGAATGGGCTCGCCATCCCGGACTGCCTGCTCGATCCGTGCAACCGCCACGGACATCCCCAGCATCAACAGAGGGTCGATCAGGTCGTCGAGAGAAGGGTTGAAGAAGCTCTGTGCCGCGCCCACATTGGTGATGCCGCGGGAGACGAGTATTGCGGCAATCGCCGGCGGACATCCCATCGCATCCGCGAGCGTGTTTACCTCGCCTGAGTCAGACGTATAGGTAGTCCATTCCGGTCGAAGCCCAGCCTGGGCAGAGATCATCGTGCTGTCTACTCGTCGCTGTCGCGGTCATCCAGAACGATGCCGCCAAGGTCAGACGCCGTCTCCAACAGGTCCTGAAAACGGTCATACCACTCGGTTGCGACCTCAAAGACGAACATGACGCCCTGGTGCGCGAAGCCAAGCTGTAGGTACCCCACCTTGCCGACGTAGTTGACCAGGTACTCTGCATCGTCGAAGTCGATGGCCTCGTCGTCGGGAAAGCTCTGATCGCGAAGCTGCTCCAGCAGGATTGCGACATCGGACTTCTCCAGCACCACCTCGCTCATGGTTACAAAGGGCGCGCCCGCCGCCTTCGCGTGCTCGACGAAGTCTTTCCATCCGTCCGGGTTCTCTTCCTCGAACAGAACGGTCGGGACGTCTTCCGTAATATAGGCATTAAACCGGCGCATGCCGTGCCCGGCGATGAACGCCACCATGTCGTCTTTGAGCGAGATAAGATTGTCAGGTTGCATCGATTTCACAATTGTCTCAGAAAGCCCTGTGCGCCGCACACAGAGCGGTTCAAAAGCATCAAAACGGAGAGACGCAAAAGCAGTAGACGGAAAGAAGGGCTCCCGTGCCGGAATTTCAACACCACCTCTTTATCTGTACGAACGAGCGCGACAAGGACGCATCCCGCCCCAGTTGCCTGCCTCAAGGCGGCAAAAAGCTTAAGTCCGCCTTCAAGGACGCTGTGAAGGATGCGGGCCTCAAGCACCTGGTTCGCGCCAACGAGTCCGGCTGTCTCGACCAGTGCGAGCATGGCCCCGTGGTCGTCGTCTATCCCGAGGCGGTCTGGTACGGCTTCGTCAAGCTGGAAGACGTGGACGAGATCGTTTCCGAGCATCTTCTGCATGGCCGTCCCGTGGAGCGACTTCGCCTGCCGGGAACCTGCCTCAATACCGAGCATTGCCCGCATAAGCCCGCTCCGAAACATAAGTGAGAGTTCATCGCCGCCTGAGCGCAAGTCATAGACACGCATGATATATTCGAAGGAAAGTCAATGATTTTTTCTAAAGATTACGTTGGATATCTGGCGCGCCAGACCCTCAGGCATCTTGTTGCCGAGAAGATGATCGAAACCGCCAAGCCCGCCATCCTCGACGAGCGGGTGACGGCCGCCATGATCGAAGAGCTTGCCCTTGAAGATCGCATCAACGACGAGGTTCGCGTCATTCTCGAAGCCTTTCAGGATGACATGATCAAGACCGGCGCAAGCTATCCGGAGATGTTCAAGAAGGTAAAAAACGAGCTTGCCCGCAAGTACAAGGCGGTGCTGTGAGAATCTCGCGCGACAAACTCAACAAACTGGCCCATACCGTGGCCGACACTCTTGCTGAAATCCCCGAGTGCGATTTTCTCGAAGATCGCAATACCATCCGCCAGGAAGCCCGCAAGGCGCTCGAAAAGCTTCTTCTCGAAGAGACTAAGATCGACGCGGCTGCCCGCCTGAAGATCGCCTCGCAGCGCAAGATCATTCTTGAGGGTTCGCAGGAGTGGGACATTCTGTACCGCAAGTACTACAACGACGAGGTCAAAAAGCTGGGGCTTTAGTCACCCGGCAGCGTCCTCAATCGCAGTCTGAACTGATATACTCAACTCATCGCAAACGGGACTTTTCTCTCGTGTTTCGGCGTCATGGTGTAACTGGTTAACACGCCGCCCTCTCAAGGCGGAGAGTCCGGGTTCGAGCCCCGGTGACGCTACCAAATCTACTTGCGATCCCGTTTCGGCGCCATGGTGTAACTGGTTAACACGCGGCCCTTTCAAGGCTGAGAGTACGGGTTCGATCCCCGTTGGCGCTACCAAACCCCTCAAGATCTAGCCTCCAGTCACGGGCGATATACTGTCTAAGTGAGCAAGACTTTCTATATCGAAACATTCGGCTGCCAGATGAACGCGCATGACTCGGAAAAGGTCATCGGCACGCTCGAGCATGAGGGCTACGTCCGCGTCCAGGACGAAGCCGACGCCGGACTGATTCTCTACAACACCTGCTCGATTCGCGACAAAGCCGAACAGAAGGTCTTTCACCGTCTCAACGAATATAAAAAGCTCAAGGGCGAAGGCAAGAAGTTTGCCGTCCTCGGCTGCGTCGCCCAGCAGGAGGGCAACCACATCTTCGAGAAGGCGCCCTACGTCTCGCTCGTCTCCGGCTCCGCGTCCTATCGCAACCTTCCGCAGATGCTCGCTCGCCTCGAAGCCGGGGAAGAGCGCATCACCGGCCTTGACGACCGCCAGACCGACGAGACCTTCGAGACTCCCTTTATCGCCCGTACCAATCCTCATCGCGGCTACATCACCATCATCGAAGGCTGCGACAAGTTCTGCGCCTACTGCGTCGTTCCATATACGCGGGGCAAGGAGCGCAGCCGCACGGCAAAGTCTGTGCTTGACGAGGCAATTCGCATGGCCGACTCCGGCTATACGGAGATCCAGCTTCTCGGCCAGAACGTCAACTCGTATCACGACCCCTCGGCGAAGATGACCTTCGCCGAACTGCTCGCCGCGGTCGGCAGCATTCCGGGCATCCGCCGCGTCCGCTTCACGACGTCGCATCCCCGCGACTTCACCAAAGACATTGTTGACGCCATCGACGCCGTTCCCACGCTCTGCGACCACGTCCATCTTCCAGTTCAGAGTGGATCGACCGCTATCCTTCACGCCATGGCCCGCGAGTACACTCGCGACTGGTACCTGGAGCGCATCGCCTGGATCAAGGCCGCTCGGCGTGCCATCAGCATTACATCGGACATCATCGTGGGCTTTCCCGGCGAGACGGAAGAGGATCTCGAACAGACAGCTAGCCTGCTCGACGAGGTCGGCTACGACGCTATCTTTGCCTTCAAGTACTCGCCCCGCCCCAACACCCCGGCACTGACGATGGCCGACTCTATCCCGGACGAGGTCAAGGCCAGCCGGCTCCAGATCCTCCTCGATCGCCAAAGGATCATCCAGCGCGTGAACTATGAGCGCCATTTAGGTGAAGTAATGGAGCTTATGGTTGAAGGCCACAATCGCCAACGTAATCAAGTCATCGGCCGCAGCAGCCAGAACAAGACGGTGAACTTCACCACCGATCAGCCGATTCTCCCCGCGCCGGGCAGCTATGTCTCTGTCCGTATCACGCAGACCTTCCCCAACAGCCTGCTCGGCGAAGCCTTGGTGAACTGATGAAGCCCCACGACCAGTCCGCGACTCAGCAACCCGCCGATACCGGCTCTCAAGCCGAGGTCGAGATGCAGATTCGCGGCCTGATGATGGACCCCGTCACCAACATGCCCATCGTTGTCCTCAAGGACGTGGCCAGCGACCTTGTCCTCCCCATCTGGGTCGGCATCTTTGAAGCGAATGCGATTGCGTTGGAGTTGGAGAAGACTGCGACTCCGCGACCCATGACGCACGATCTTCTGCAGAACCTCGCCCGCGGCCTCAACGCGCAGGTCAATAAGGTAGTCGTCTCCGAGCTGCGCGATGACACCTTTTACGCCGTCATCTGGATGGATCATGCCGGAGAGACGGTCACGCTCGATGCCCGTCCCTCCGACGCCATCGCGTTGGCGCTGCGTTGGGACTGCCCCATCTACGTCAACCGCGATGTGCTCGAGAACTCAAAGCAGGCCGCCAGCGGCGCGCAGACCGTCAACGCTGACGAGATGCGGCGATGGCTCGAAAATCTCAACGACGACGACATGGGCCGCTACAAGATGTAGGGAATCACGGGGAGAGCAACAGGGAATGTCCTTGAAAAAGAACCTGGTGAATCTCTCTGCCGTCGCCATCACGGCATCGGAGCGCATCCTGCGCGGAGGGCGCATGACAACCGCCCCGGACGAGGCCCGGCATGTCCTCATCCTCGAATACCTGCTTCCACTGGGTTGCTGTGTTCACCTGACGCCTGTCTACGAAGCGATCAAGCTTGCGCGCCCGGAGGCTACGATATCGGTGGCCACGCGTGGACTGGGACTGGCGCTGCTGCGTCATAATCCCTCAGTCGATCACCTCATCGAGACGCCTGACGCCTTACGCGATACCTTCGCGGGGGCAAAGACGCTGCGGGCGTGGTTGCGCCAACGAGGCCTGCGCCCTGACTGTACCTTGACCGGAGCGTCCGACCAGCGCACTCGCATCGCTTTGTTAGCTCTGTTGGCGGGCGCAGGATGGCGCGGCGGCTTTACTCTCGCTCCGGGACTCTACCGTTACCCATTGACGTATCAAAAGAGCCTCAGTCTGATCGATAACAATCTAAGGCTCGCAGAACTCACGGGTTGCAAGATTGGACACATGGAGCCTCGTGTCTTTTTCTCCAGAGCCGATGCGGCTGCCGCCGAGGCTTTGGCGCGGGAGGCCAATCCTCTGGGCAAGCCGCTCGTCATTATGGTGACGCAGAACAGCGGCGGCCAGAGCACCGGCTGGCACAGTGATCGCTTTGTGAAGGTTATCCGCCACGCGCACGATGCGCTCGGCTGTGCGGTCGCGTATGTCGGCACCGCAGCGGACGCGGATGCCATTGAACGGCTGCATCAGGCTGCCGGAGGCATCGGCACATCGCTGGCGGGAAGGACGACGGTGACGGAGTTGGCAGCACTGCTTGCGGGCAGTGACGCGGCCGTCTCGCTGGATACGGGCACCATGCATATCGGACGAGCGGTCGGCCTTCCGATGGTGGTCATCGGTCCGTCATGGCAGAAGCCGCTGGAGTGGCTACCTCTGAACGCCGCCAACGTCAGGATCCTGCGCGGCACGGATCGTAACGACATCCCCAGCGGTTACCAGCTTGACGAGGTGCAGGCGACGGATGTGATCGCCGCACTGACGGAACTGCTGGAGGCCTATCCTCCCGATCCGCTGGAGAGAACGAAACGTCTCCAGGCGAGTATCTCGGATACGGACCACTGGAAGGACCGGGATGGCTCTAGTTGATCGTGATCGAGCCGGAGCCGGTGTTGGCACGGATCGAAGGGCCGCCGCCGTTGACCGTGCCGGTGACGTGGTGCTTGTTGATCTCGCCCCGAATGGCGATGGGCTGCGCGGTACGGATCGAGCCGGAGCCTGTACTGGCGTTGAGGGTGTAGTGAGCGGAGTTCCCCAGTGCAAGCTGAATCGAGCCCGAGCCGGTATCGAGCTTCCAGTCGGCGGTGGGTTGGCCGCTTGCTTTAATGCTTCCTGAGCCGGTGCCTGCCTTGAGGCCGCCGGAGAGTCCGCTCAATTGAATGGAGCCGGAGCCCGTCTGGGCGCGAACATCGCCGCTCGCGGTCTGCTGGAGATAGATACTTCCGGAGCCGGTCTGGAGGTCAGCCGGTCCATGAATGCCCTCGGCGCGGACTGTGCCTGACCCGGATGTGGCCTTGAGGCTGGCTCCTACGTCCTGAATCTGGACAGAGCCGGAGCCAGTAGTGGCATTGATACTGGAGGCTCTGGGAAGCGAGATATCGTAGTCGATAGCAATGTTGCTGTAGAGGTCGCCGTTGTGACGCTCGGGACCGATAACGATGCTATTGCCGTTCTGAACAATGGGCGGGTGGTTGGCGATCTGCTCGACACGGGAGCTGCTGTCGCCGCTGAACCACGAATTGTTGGCATGAACGTGACCGACGATGTGAATCTGTGAGTCGGAGCCGGGACTGAGGTGGATATAGCCGGAGCCGGTGGCGACCGAGACATTGGGCGCTGCGGCAACATTGAGCGTGCGTTCGAAGGTTTTGGTGAAGGGCTTGTCGGCAGCGAAGGCGGCGGTCACTGCGAGTGCAAGAGCGGCGGTGGTGAGAATACGGATGTTCATGAGGTCGAGTCCCTTATAAGTTGTTATTGCTGGAGGATGACTGTCTCGCCGGATTTGAGTCCGGAGAGAAGCTCGGTCTTGGTTCCGTTCGAGATCCCGGCCTTGATGGCCACTTTGCGGCGGCCATTCTTCTGCTTTGAATCGGGGACTTCGACAAAGGCGTTGCGGTTCTTGTCGTAGATGACGGCCTGCTCGGGAACGGTGAGCGCGTTCTTGTGCTCTTCAAGGATGATCTCGGCGTTGGCGGTCATGTTGGTCTTAAGCTCGCCGCCGGGATTGTCGATGGAGACGCGAACCTCGAAGGTGGTGACATTATCCTTCTCGACGCCGAGCGGCGCGATCTTGGTTACCTTGCCGTAGAAGGTTTTGTCCTTGAAGGATTCAACCTTGATCCGCGCGGGCTGGCCCATATAGACCTTGCCGATGTCGGACTCGTCGACCTTGCCCTGGACATAGACCTTGGTGGTGTCGCCGATGGTCATGACCAGCGTGGCCGTGGAACCAAGGACGAGGATCGAGCTGACCGCATCGCCGACCTCGACGTCGCGGGAGAGCACGACGCCATCCATGGGAGAGGTGATGATGGTGTAACTGAGCTGCTCTTCCAGTTGCTTAAGAGACGCCTGAGCCTGCGCAACCTGTGCCTGCGCCTGGTGAAGCTTCGAGTCGTCGACGGCGATCTGGGCGACAGCCTTATCGCGGGTATTGCTGGCGAAGAGATACTTCTGCTGCGCATCGTCAAGCGATTGCTTGGAGACGACGCCCTCTTTGGTCATCTGCAGGGCGCGCTCGTAGGTGTGCTTGTACATGGGCAGATCGGGAGCTTCGGCGCTGACCTTGTCGTATTTAATAGCAGCCGAGGCGGCGCGGGAGTTGGAGATTGCGGCGTTCAACTGGGCGCGCTGGGCAGCGACCTGCGCGAGAATCTCGATTTGGTCGAGCTGTGCGAGAACCTGTCCCTGGTGGACATGAGCATTGATGTCAACGTTGAGTTTGGTGACGATACCCGAGGCCTTGGACTTGACCTCGACCTTGGTGATGGGCTGGACCTTGCCGGTGGCAACCACCGAGCGGGCGATGTCTCCGCGTTCGACCTTCGCGAGTTGCGAAGGATCGAGCTTTACGTCACTGCCGCTGGTAAAGGCGGTGATACCGAGAATAATGGCGACGATCAGGACGGAGGTCCCGCCCCAGATCCAGAGTCTGCGTCTGCCTTTGCGCTGTGTCGCCACTTGATTGCTCCGAGAGTGCCGGTTGGTCTGAAATGCTAAACGTCTCGGAGGTGTTTACGCATGAGATTTGGATTTGGTTCCGTCGGCGGTGAAAAGTTGTCGGGCGATTGTTGCGGGATGAGCTTCTGACTCCCGGACAGTAGGAAAGCCGGGCGAAAGAGATCGGAAGTTCCTGCTGCGATTGCGATTCCGATGCAGGGGTCAGGCGTACTTGCGAAGCACGCCCAGGACTTTGCCCTGGATGCTGACGTTGGCGGCGGGCGCATAGATGGGCGCCATCTCGGTATTGGAGGGCTGAAGCCGAATCATGCTGCCTTCGCGATAGAAGCGCTTCAAGGTGGCGTCAGCGCCATCGATGAGGGCGACGATGATCTCTCCCTCGCGGGCGGTGCGGGTGCGCTCAACCAGCACATAGTCACCCGAGACGATGTGCTCGTCGCGCATGGAGTCGCCGCGGACCTCAAGGGCGAAGACCTCGCGATTGCCGATGATGTCATTGAGCGAGATACTCTCGGCGGTCTCGATGGCCTCCACAGGCTGCCCGGCAGCAATGCGGCCAAGCAGGGGAAGGCGATCAGCACCTTTCTTGCCGCTGCGCGCGGGAAGAACGTCGATGGAACGGCTGCGATTGTGGGCGCGTTGCAGCAGCCCCTTGTTCTGCAGGTTGGTGATGTGTTTATGCACGGTGGCCAGCGAACTGAGGCCCAGGCCGCTGGCGATCTCCTCGTAGGACGGAGAGTAGCCGTTCTTCTGCGTGAAGCCGGAGAGAAAATCGATGACCTCTTTTTGCCGCCGCGTGATAGCCATGCCGAAATTGTAGCGAATAAAAAGCGAATTGCAACAGCTTTTGTCGATTCTTTCTTTTTTGACCGTTATGAATGAGTAACCTCGGTGGTTCGCGATTCCCATTTTGAAATTGGCTTATGCAAAAACATTCACAGCCGTCTTGTCATGCCGGACGCGATCAACCATGGTGGTTACACGCCGTCGGAAGATGCGAACGGCGATCAGAAGTTGGGAGACGCGAATGCAGGTATTGATCGTTGAAGATGATGCGGCCTTGGGATCGTTTCTACAGAAGGGGATGAAGCTGGAAGGCCATGATGTGACGCTGGTCACCGATGGGGAGGCGGCGCTGCTCCACGCAGAGGAGAACAGGCCGGACCTGATGGTGCTCGACCTGAGCCTTCCGCGAAAGGACGGAACGGAGGTGCTGGCCGAGATGCAGGGCCGGTTCGACGAGACGGCGGTGCTGGTGCTGACCGGCCGGAGCCAGGTGGAGGAGCGCGTCAAGTGCCTCAACCTGGGCGCGGACGATTGCCTGCTGAAGCCGTTCAGCTTTCACGAGCTTACCGCGCGATGCCGGGCGCTGCTCCGGCGGCGCGAACAGTTCGCCGATCCGATGCTGCGGCACGGCGAGGTCGAACTCAACCGGATGGATCGCAGGGTGACGCGCAGCGGAAGCCCGGTCGAGCTGACGGTCAAGGAGTTCAACCTGCTGGAGTTTTTAATGCTGCGCCGAGGCCGGTGTTGCAGCCGCAGCGAGTTGCTGCGGGAGGTCTGGCACATGTCGCCCGATGCGGGGACGAATGTGGTGGACGTCTACATCAACTATCTGCGCAAGAAGCTGAGCGCGGACGAGGATATCGAGCAAGGCTACACCGTCATCGAGACGGTGCGGGGCGAGGGATACCAGATGGGCAGCGCGCGCAAGCTGCCGCAGCGGGCCGAAGGATTTTCGCGCCGAACGGTCTTCGCCAGTGCGTAGCGGGCCTCCGTTAGCCGAAGCGAGCCTGGCGGAGCGGATGGACGATGCTCTGCATGGGCTCTGCCAGCCGTTGACCGTGCTGCAATGCAGGCTCGCCATGGGCGAACTGGCGGGCGGCGAGTTGGTCGGCGGTATGGACACGCTGCGGCAGGCCATCGCCGATGCGCTGGTGGAGTGTACACGGGTCAACCTGGCAGTTGGCCTGATGCGGGAGATGTTGCAGCACGAGTTGCAGATGGATCGAGATCAGCAGGAAAGGACGAGGTGAATTGTTATGGAAACAGGTCGGGAGACATTGACAGGGATAGGCTCTGCTGACGCCGCGGTTGCGCGGACAGTCGTATTGGCGAGCGCGGATGTGGAGTTGCGGCAGAGATTGCGGCGGTCGCTGACGGGGCTGCGATGGCAGGTGAGGGAGGCGACCGGTGGCGCGGAGGCGATGGCACAGTTGGAAGCTTCGCGCCCGGAGGCGCTTCTGGTCGATAGCTGGCTGCCGGATCTGGAGGTCGGCGAGTTCGCGGGGCAGGTGCGATCGATGTATCCGGCGATGGAACTGCTGCGCGTCGACGGCGGCGTCGACAGCGGGGCGCGAAGTCCCAGGAGGAATGAACTGCTGCATGCGCTGCGCGAGGCGCAGGAGTCTCCGCTCAACGATACGGCGGCATGGAGGTCGGCTCCGGCAGCCGTGCCCCGGGTGGCGAACAGGGCGCCGTCTGTGGTGAAGGACTTCGATCAGGAGGCTGCGCGGCGAGCGCTCTCGGTTCTGCTGGGACGCGAAGAGCCCTCACGAAGGGAGAGTGTCACGGAGATTCGGACGGAGGAGCGCGTGCTGCTGCCGGAGTTGGTGGGCGCGAGCGCACCGATGCGGGAGTTGGCGCGGCTGATCCGGCTGGTGGCTCCGCGATCGACCACGGTGCTGATCGAAGGGGAGACGGGGACGGGCAAAGAGGTTGTGGCCCAGGCGCTGCACCGGCTGAGCGAGCGGGCAGGGAAGCCGTTTGCCGTGCTGAACTGCGCCGCCATCCCGGAGGCGCTGTTGGAGGCGGAGTTGTTCGGGCACACGCGAGGAGCGTTTACCGGAGCGGTGCAGTCGCGGACGGGAAGAATCGAGGCGGCGCATGGAGGAACGCTCTTTCTCGACGAGATCGGCGAGATGCCGCTGGCGCTCCAGGCCAAGATGTTGCGCTTCCTCGAGTGCGGCGAGTTGCAGCGCGTCGGCGACAACGAGACGATGCGCGTCGATGTCCGCGTCATCGCGGCGACGCATCAGCCTTTATTGCAGAGGGCCGAGGAGCGGACGTTCCGGCTCGATCTGTACCATCGGCTCGCGGTCTTTCCCATCGAGGTACCGGCGCTGCGCGACCGGATGGAGGATATCGGCCAGCTCGCCGAACATTTTCTCGAAAAGATGGGCCACGAGATGCCGCGCAAGCGGCTGAGTGTCGAAGCCGAGGCAAGGCTGCATGAACATCACTGGCCGGGGAATGTGCGCGAACTGATGCATGTACTCGAACGGGGGGCGATTCTCTCCGGCGATCGGATGGAGATTGGCGCCGAAGAGATTCGCTATCGCCGGGCCTCGCGAGCCTAAGGCTCAAGTAATACCGCAATCGGCCGATTGATAAGAGCGCTCTCATCCGAGGGCGCTTTTGTTTGGGTGTTGAACTGCATGGGTAATCGCGTGGAGGTGAAGACATGGAAGTGACAACCCCGCTGAGCGATGCGCTAAATCGCTATCTCGATCTGACCAGCGAGCAGATGAAGCTGACGGCCAGCAACATGGCCAACGTCGATACCCCGGGATACAGGGCCACGGGCTTTGACTTTGAGCAGGCATTCGCCCGCGAGATGAACAGCAGCCCCGACGCGAACTTCAGCGCAGGCGAGCCGGTCGTCGAGGTCGATGGCCTGGTGTCGCGGCCGGACGGCAACGATGTCTCGATGGACCGCGAGGGTATGCAACTGGCCAAGTCGCAACTGCAGTTCCGGCTCGGCGTCGAGCTGCTGAAGCAGCAGTTCACCAACGTGATGGATGCGATTCACGCGGAGGCGAAGTAGGCCATGAATCTCTTTGGCGTGATGGATGTAAGCGCGTCGGCACTGAAGGCCGAGCGGATCCGGGCCGAGGTGGTCGCCTCGAATATGGCGAACGCCGAGACGACGCGGACGCCCGAAGGCGGCCCGTATCAGCGGCATCATGTCGTGTTCGAGTCCGAGGGCGGCAGCAGCAGCTTTGGGCACTCGCTGATCAGTCAGATGAATGGCGGCGCGTTCGGCGGCGGATTCAACGAAGGTCTGACAGGCGGCCTGGCAAGCGGTCTGCCGGGCAGCGTGACGGCGGCCAACGCCACCCCCGGTGGGGTTGCGGTGACCGGCGTCATCACCGACGAGAGCGCACCGTTGCGCCGATACGATCCCGAGCATCCCGATGCCGGGCCGGACGGCTTTGTTGCCTATCCCGACATTAATCCTCTCACTGAGATGGTGGATCTGATGGGAGCGACGCGGTCGTACGGAATGAACGCCTCGGCGGTTCAGGCGGAGAAGAACATGGTCACATCTTCGCTGGATATTTTGAAGTAGAGCAGGCAACGGAGGGATAGAAGACATGATGGACCCGGGAGCAATAGCGGGAGTAATGAAGGGCGTGCAGGGAGTCGCCGGAACGGACGGATTTCTCGACGCGGCGATGAACGCGAGTGCAGGCACAGCGGCGTCAGCCGCGTCGGTTCCTTTTGCCGGAATGTTTCAGACCATGGTCGAGCAGACCAGCGATCTCGACAAGAAGGCGTCGCAGGCGGTCACCGGCCTGCTCAGCGGGCAGGGCGTAGAGATCCATGACGCGATGATCGCGACGCAGAAGGCGGACATGGCCTTCGAGTTGGCGTTGCAGGTACGCAACAAGGCAGTCGGCGCGTACCAGCAGATGATGGGCATGCAGTTCTAGACAATCGGAAGAGATGCTGAGGCGAGATGGCGGAGACGGAACAGGCAGGGCTACAGCGGGCTGGGCAGAGCAGCTCCGACGCGCCCGGCGGAGGAGCAGCCGGGAGGGCGATGGCCATGGTGTCGGCGTTGCGCGACCGGCTGATAGAGATGCCGTCGGCGAAGCGCACCTGGCTGATTGCATCGGCCGCGTTTCTGGCGGCGATATGTGTCGGAATGATGTGGTTTGCTCAGCGCCCGGATTGGAAGGTGCTGTTCAGCGGGCTCGATGGAAGGGACACGCAGCAGGTGTCGCAGGAGCTTGCCGCCGCCGGAATTCCCTTTGAGACGGGGACCGATGGGTCGAGTATCGAGGTTCCGGCAGACACGCTGGACAAGGCACGGATGGAGGTCGCGGCGAAGGGCATGCCGCAGAGCGGACGCCTGGGCTTCGAGCTCTTCGACAAGCCCAACTGGGTCGGCAGCGAGTTCGATGAGCGGGTGAATTATCAGCGTGCGCTCGAGGGAGAGTTGGAGCACACCATTGAAACGCTGGGTGTCGTACAGTCTGCGCGGGTGCATCTGGTACTGCCGCAGCCAAGCCTGTTTGCCACCGAGGAGAAAGCCGCGAAGGCATCCGTTGTGCTCAAGCTACGACGTCCGGTCGTCGATCCGGAGCAGGCCGATGCCATTCGCAGCCTGGTGGCAGGCGCGGTCGAGAATCTAAGCCCCGACCAGGTGACGCTGGTCGACGCGGATGGGCGGGCAAACCTCAAGCCCCGGTCCAACGATGCCGGCAGGGAAGAGGAAGAGCAGGCGATGGAAGCGAAGCTGGTCGCGATGCTGGAGCCGCTTGCCGGACGCGACAACGTGCGCGCGACCGTGAATGTGAGTTATGAGGATGGCAGCGAGGAGCGCACGGACGAGGTCTACGACCCCAGCCAGACGGCGACGCTGAGCATGCAGAAGAGCGAACAGGTCTCGGCGCTGCCGGTGCAGCCTGTCGGCGTTCCGGGAACGGCCAGCAACTCTCCGGCCGGCGCACCTGCAGGATCGGTGGCAGGATCGCAGGCTGCGGCTGCTCCGGGAACGCCGCCGCTGTTGCAAAAGCAGGCGCTGCCGGTCTATCCGCAACAGGGCAGTGGACGAGACCAGAGCATTCACGAAGAGAACGGAACCTATGGCGTCACCAAGCACCTGCTGCATTCGGAAGAAGGACCGGGAAGAGTGCGGAGAATTACCGCCGCAGTCGTGGTGAACGACCGCTCCATGACCGAGGGCGCAGGCAAGCTGGAGCACACCGTCTGGAAGCCGAGGAGCGCGGAGGAGATGCGCCGGCTGGAACAACTGGCCCAGGCGGCCGTGGGCTACGATCCCCGGCGCGGCGACCAGGTGGTGATGGAGAACATCAGCTTCAGCACGAACTCTCCGCAGAGGAAACCCCCGGTAATGGAGAGAGTTCTCGAAGGCGCTCGTTCCCTGATGAACTCGCAGCCGGGATTGATGCGAACAGCAGCGATAGGAATCTGCGGGCTTCTGCTGATTCTCTTTGTGCTTCGGCCGATAGCGCGGCAGATGACCGATACCCTGCGCGAGCCGCCCTTGCTGACCTCGGGCGCGAACCTCGGCACGGTTCTGGGCAAGGAGCAGGAGAGGATGCTGCCGCCTGAGCCCGATTGGAGGCCCGAAGAAGAGGAGGCGATGACGTCTTTGCCGGTCATGACCAGGGCGCAGCGCCAGCAGCAGGGCATCTTCGAGCATGTGTCGGAACATATCCGGCGCGATCCGGCGCAGAGCACGCGGCTGATCGAGGGATGGATCGGATCGTCCGAGGAGGGTAAGTGATGGGGGCAACGATGCAGATGAGAGGAGCGGAGGCAATGCGGCAGAATCCGTTATTGCTGCCCGCTGAATCGGGATTCGCACCGGCGGAGATACCGGGGCTGCGCAAGGCCGCGATCCTGATGGTGGCGCTCGGCGACGATCTGGCGAAGACGCTGTTTCAGAGCCTGTCGGATACCGACGTGCGGCGGGTGACCGACGAGATCACGCGCCTGGGAGAAGTACCTGCGCAGCAGTTGACGCAGGTCATGACGGAATTTTATGGGTTGCTCGAGACGCAGCAATACATGGTGCGCGGCGGCCCGGAGTATGCGCTCAAGCTGTTGACGGAGGCGTTCGGCGCGAGCAAGGCAGAGGATCTGCTCGCTCAGGTCAAGCGAGTCCGCGAACGCGCCAACGGAGATATGGCGATCCTGCAGAAGATGGAGCCGCAGCATCTGAGCAAGTTTCTCGAGAACGAACATCCACAGACAATTGCGCTGGTACTAGCGCATCTCGATGCCAAGCGTGGGTCGGCGGTGCTGATGAGTCTGCATGGGCAACTGCGGGTGGATGTGGTGCGGCGACTGGCGGAGATGCGGCAGTTCTCGGCGGAGATGGCGCAGACGGTCGCGCTGGTACTGCATAAGCGCATGGAAGGCGCTGGCTCGGGCGGTAGAAAGTCCTACTCCGGATTCAAGGCGGTAGCCGAGTTGCTGAACCGGCTGGACCAGATCGAGAGCAAGGGCATCCTCGAAGAGATCGAGCACGATGAGCCGCAGCTTGCCATCGGGATCAGAAACCTGATGTTCACGTTCGAAGACCTGGTCACGGTTCCGCCGGAGAGTATTCGGGAGTTCATCGCTGCCGCCGACAAGAAGGTGCTGGCGATGGCCTTGAAGGGCGGGCGCGACAACGTCAAGGCGCATCTGTTCCGCGCGATGAGTTCGCGCGCAGTCGATATGTTGAAGGAGGACATGGAGGTGATGGGGCCGGTGCGAATGCGGGACGTAAGTCATGCGCAACAGGAGTTGCTCGGGTTGGCGCGGCAGCTTGAAAGCGAAGGCCGGATGATTCTGAAGATGGAGGTCGACGATGATATCGCCGTCTGATTCGGTGAGCGATCCTGTGCTGGCGGGAATGCCCGCCCGGCTGCCGAACGGAGCGCCGCAACCGGCGAAGGTATCTCGGCTCAAGTTCCACGCGCTAGAGCACGGGGTAGACGAGTCCCTGCAGGATACCGATTCCAGATCGAGTCTGTCTGAAGAGGAGGCGTCCCGGCGAGACGAGGTTGCCGCTCTCAAAGAGCAACTGCAAAGGCAGACGCAGCAGAGTGCTGCGGAGATCGAGACTGCGGAGTGGAAGGCCAGGGCTGCTGCAAGGATGGATTGGGAAGAAGAGTTGGACAGCCGGCTCGCCTTGGAGCGTGCCCGGGTCTCGCATGCCTGCTATGCCTTCGCGAAGGAGCGAGCGGGCTACTTTGCCGAAGTCGAAAGAGAGGTGGTCAAGCTGGCGTTGGCGATCGCCGCTCGCGTGCTGCATCGCGAGGCAAACTTCGATCCTCTATTGCTGGCTGCGACGGTGCGGGTCGCGCTCGAGAAGATATCCGATAGCAGTGCAACGATCCTGCGGGTGCCCCCGATTGAGATAGAGGGGTGGCAAAAGATGTTTGTTGCGGGAACAAAGCCCGTGGTCGAACTGGTTGCCGATGAGAGCCTGCAGCCGGGAGACTGTGTCCTTGAGACGCACGTCGGGCAAGTAGAGTTAGGGGTAAGCGCCCAACTGGAAGAGATCGAAAGGGGATTCTTCGATCTTCTCAATCAGAGGCCCGCATGATGCTTGCGGCGCAGGATGTAGCGTCCGCCACGACTGGCATGCTGGAGCCCTATTTCGCGCGGCTGGCGGCGCACCCTGCGTGGCGATGGAGCGGGTGCGTGGTCGAGGCGAACGGGCAGACCGTGGAGGCCGAAGGTCCGCTCTGTTCGGTGGGAGAGTGTTGCGAGATTCTCGATGGAGCGGGGCACAGGCACCGTGCCGAGGTTATTGGTTTCAGCGGGCGGCATGTGGTAGCGATGCCGCTCGAAGCGACCGAGGGCATTCGCTACGGCGATTCTCTGACGGCGATGGGGATTGCCCCGGGCATTGCAGTCGGGGAAGAGATGGCTGGCCGTATCGTCAACGCCCTGGGTATGCCGCTCGACGGATTGTCGGCGCCAAGAGTATTGGAAGTGTGGCCGCTCGACGGCGCGGTGCCGCACCCCATGGAGCGAGAGCCGATACGCGAGCCGTTACAGACAGGCCTGCGGGTTCTCGATGGAATGTTGACGGTAGGCCGTGGTCAGCGCATCGGCATCTTCGGTGGATCGGGCGTGGGCAAAAGCACGCTGATCGGGATGATGACACGCAATACGGCGGCCGACCTCACTGTGGTTGGGCTGGTGGGCGAGCGCGGCCGCGAGGTGCGGGAGTTTGTCGAAGACTCACTGGGCGAGGAAGGCCGGAAGCGGGCAGTCGTGCTGGTTTCGACCTCCGACCAGAGCCCTCTGCTGAGGATGCGGGCGGCGATGGCGGCGACGGCAGTTGCCGAGTTTTACGCTGCGCGAGGCAGGCATGTGCTGCTGGTGCTCGATTCGTTGACGCGCTATGCCATGGCCGCGCGGGAGGTTGGGCTGGCTGCGGGAGAGCCTCCGGCGAGCAAGGGCTATACGCCGTCGGTCTTCAGCCGGTTGGCGAAGCTGGTCGAGCGGGCGGGAAACTTTCGCAACGGGAGCATTACGGCGTTCTATACCGTGCTGATGGAGGGAGACGATCAGCAGGATCCCGTGGTCGATGCGGCGCGGTCGCTGCTCGACGGGCACGTCGTCCTGTCGCGATCGATGGCAACCGCGGGATGGTATCCACCGGTCGACATCCTGGATTCGTTGAGCCGATTGATGCCGGTGGTAACGACACCCGAGCACAAGGCCAAGGCCGCGACCGTTCGGAGGCTTCTGTCGTCGTATGCGCGATCTGAAGACCTGATTCGCATTGGAGCCTACAAGGCTGGAACGGACGAAGAATTGGATCGGGCGATACGGGCGATGCCATTACTGCGGGAGTTTCTTGAGCAGGGAAGCGAGGAAAGCGCCACGATGGAAGAGACCGTCTCGCAACTCAAGACGATGGCGCTCTAGCGATGAAGTCGCGCCTCGAGGGGCTGAAGCGTCTTGTCTCCCTCTATGGGGGCGTCGAAGAGATGCACTCGACAGAGTTGCAGAGGAGAACGGCAGCGGTTCGCGAGGCCTAGCGGGCCATTGCATCCCAGCAGAGCGTGCTACGCAGATCGGCTTCGTGCGCCCACTCCGAACTCACCACCGGAGATCGCGTGGGATGGAAGTCTGTCCAGGTGCAGCGTGAGATTGCGGAGTGGAAGCAGGAGCGTCTCGAACAGGTCCGTGTGGAACGCGAGCGCTCGAACGAGGAAGCCAGAAGCCGCTATCTCGCGAGCCGCTTAAGAAGCGAGCAGGTAAAGCATCTGGTCGAGCGAGCGGCGGCACAGACAGCGATCGAGGCCGGGCGGCGAACGCAGGCTGGCCTCGACGACCGGTTTCTCTTGCGGAAGAGGTGGACGGACGCGCGGCAAGAGCCGGACGCGGCCGCGGAGATGAAAGTTTCCTAATGGAGTCCACAGCTCGCATGGCATCTCAAATGCACTTCCCGCATAGGACGAAAAGGGGAGAGACATGCTGACGACGGCAGTGAGTCTAGTGTCAATCGGCGCCGAGCCGGCAAATTCGCATCCTGTTTCCTCCGAGCAAATCAATACGGAGAGCGGCTTGTTCGCGAATGCCTTTGATGAAAAAGTCGCATCCGCAGGCGAGGCGCAGCCGAAGATCGCCGATGCTAAAGTCTCACAAAATATGAAGGACGGCAAAAGTTCTGCTGCCGCGCAGCATCCTCACGGATCGGCTGACAGCACAACAGGCGCAAAAAAAGGTGTGGGCATTCCGATACAGGGCGAACTCAAGGACGCTGCATCTGCGCGTGATAGCAAGGATCAGAATACGAAGGGGGCAACTGCCTTGCTGAGCGGAGCCAAGGCCGCTGCATCCGAGGCCGCGGAGCCGCAGAAGAGTAAATCGAAGGCGAACACAAGCGCCGTCCCTAAGGCATCGGTGAACGCTCCGGTAGAGGCTCCGCTCGACGATTCTTTGGATGTTCCGGATAACCGGGTTACTGCCGGAAACGTTCCGTTCACAGGACAGACGAGTTCGACCTCGGAGGCCGATGCGCCGCGGACCGAGGCGAGCGATGGAACTGCCGCTCCTGCGACAGATGCTTCGACCTCGGCGGGTCTGCTTCAGGCCGGCCATGGCCAGAAGGTGGGGGCGCCGGATCAGAAAGAGTTGGAGATAGCCGATCCGGAGACATCAAGCAAAGTGGCGGTGAAAGAACAGGGTGACGTCGGCAAAACAGGCAAGCCCTCGAAGCCGGAGAAAAAAGACGAGAAGGCTGCCGTATCGGCAGGGAATGCCGCTGGAATCGAAGCACAGATACAGATGACGATGACTGTCCCGGCGATCGCAGCCTCCAGCGACGGCCAACCGAACAAGCCGAATGAGGTCGTGGACGATACTGTTTCTGCTGCGCCGACCTCCGCTTCTGGGATAACACTAGGAAAAAGTGGACGATTAGGTGCGGCCGGGAACAACAGCAAGGTTCCCATCAGCACGGCCAAAACCGATGCAGCAGCCGCAAAAGATGCAACTGCAACCGCGCCTGGCGATCCCGCATCCCTGAAGGCGACACCTGACCCAGCCAAGGCCGCAGCACGTCCTTCCGCTTCTGTAATCGGATCCGACACAAAAGGACAGGGTGATGTGACGGCGGTCTCACCGCTCGCGACTCACTCCGACGGAGGCGTTGCGGGAACTGTTGCCGGAGTTATGGCAGGCACCACAGCAGCGCAGACCGTTGTGTCGAAGCCGCAGACTGAGGCGGCGGCATCCTCTGCGGGAGCGATGCAGGCCGGTGCACCGACTGGCCCCGGCGCTCTTGGCGGCAGCCAGGTCGATGCAGCGCCCAAAACTTTGATGGCATCGCCGACTACGCTCGAGGTGGGCGTTCCCAATGGAACTCATGGATGGCTGAAGATTCGTGCGGAGATGACGAGCGGCGGGGTGGTCGATGCGTCCCTGTCGACATCCTCGCCCTCGGGGCAGGAGATGCTGCACCGGGAACTGCCTTCGTTGACGACGTATCTGCAGAACGAGCATGTCGCCGTTAATACAGTTGTGGTTCAACCCGCGGCGGCTGCCGGAGCGGACTTCCGCGGGCTCGCGGGCGGCATGAACGGTGATGGACGCGGACAGGCGCAAAGCGGCGGCCAGGGAGGAGAGAGGAGACAGGAGACGGCAGGCGCCGTGCTGAATCACGCGGAGAGTGTGAGGTCTTATGTCCACGTGCCGGGAATTGGAGGGGACGATCTATTGTCAACCGCGTCGTATGCGGGCGGCGGAAGTTGGTTAAGCGTGCGGGCTTGAGCAGGTGTGTTCGATCTGCGCGAGTCAGGCTTGAGACAAATCAGTGAATGACCGGGCGAGAATGACCGGATTAGGGAGAGTGAAGATGAGCGGAGTATTGATGAATTCGATCACAGCAGCAGGATCGGCGGCGGCCAGGGTTGCATCGGCGCTGGCGCGGCCGCGAGCGGCGTCGAACGCATCGGCAAAGGATGCGCAGGCGACAGGAGATTCGGGGTCGCCTGGCGGGTCAACGAACAGCACGGCGAGCGGGGCGACGATCACCTCCAACGATTTTCTGACGCTGCTGGTCAGCGAGTTGAAGAATCAGGATCCGACGCAGCCCACCGACCCCAATGCTTACATCCAGCAGTTGGTCGGCGTCAACAGCCTGCAGCAGTTGATCTCGATCAATCAGGAACTGGCGCCGCTGACCACATCTACTTCCAGTACCGGAAGCTAGGAGCGGCGACAGCGCAGGAACAAGAGAGCCTCGGCCTCGTGTCTGGCAGACGGCAATAACGAAATATCTACTTCGAAGTAATCAAGGAGAACGGCGATGGGATCATTTTCAACTGCACTGAGCGGGTTGAGCGCGGATTCGGTGGCGCTGAACACGATTGGAAACAATCTGGCAAACCTCAACACGACAGCCTTCAAAAAGCAGACGACCAATTTTGAAGATCTCTTCTATCAGCAGATCGGGCAAAACGGCGCCAATGATGCATTGCAGGTCGGTGTCGGCACAAAGGTGGCGAGCACGGCGACAAGCTATCTGCAGGGGAGCATTAATCCGACGGGAAACTCCACCGACATGGCAATCAGCGGCGACGGCTTCTTCGTTGTCCAGCAAAACGGCGTCCAGTCGTTGACCCGTGCGGGCGACTTTCAGCTCGACTCCAGCGGCAACCTGATCACGACGGAGGGCGAGAACGTGATGGGCTACAGGGCGGTCAATGGAGTCATCAGCGGCAGCAGTTCGCTGTCGTCGCTCACTTTGCCGACCGGCTCGACGGAGGCGGCCAAGGCAACGCAGAACTTCTCTCTGACGGCCAATCTTAATGCAGGAGCGGCCGTTGGAACGCCTTTCGCCACCTCGGTGCAGGTGTACGATTCGCTTGGCCAGACACACCAGGCGACGATCTCGTTTACGAAGACTGCCGCCAACACCTGGGACTACAACGTGACGCTGCCTCCCGGCGACTTCACCGGCGCGGCCACCAACAACACCGGAACGATGACCTTCGATTCGACCGGAAAGCTGGTGAGTCCGACCGGCACACTTGCTGCGATTACCTTTCCGGGCCTACCCAACGGCGCCAGCGACCTCAGCTTCAACTGGAACCTGGACGATGCCGCCGGCAATCCGACCATCTCGCAGACGACGGCGGCCTCGGCCGGCAGCGCCAGCAATCAGGACGGCTTCACCAGCGGCGTCTACAACGGCTTCACTGTCGATTCGAGCGGCGTCATCACGGCCAACTACAGCAACGAACAGAAGCTGGTTGTCGGCCAGGTAGCGATTGCGACGGTCGCAAACAACCAGGGCCTGATCGTCACCGGTAACAACAACTACATGACCACCGCGTCCTCGGGTCAGGCAAACATCGGTGTAGCCGGAACCGGCTCGCGCGGCGGCATCACGGGTGACGCGCTGGAGCTGTCGAACGTGGACATCTCGTCCGAATTCGCCAACCTTATCGTGGCGCAGCGCGCCTTCGAGGCAAACTCGAAGACGGTAACCACCTTTGACACGGTGACGCAAGACACGCTCGCCATGATCCGGTAGGTTACTAATCTGACGGCTTATGGTGCGGTAGATAAGCGAATCAAGCAGCATCGGGCGCGAGGCCGGAAGGCGGACCTCGCGCCCGGTCGTATTACCCGCGCCGTTCGAGCAGCAGGCTCACATCGTCTCCGAAAGTGCGGCAAGACAATCAATTCTGAAGATTTGCTAATATCCGAGTCCTGCCCGCTGGTCATCGAGGTGCAATACCTCCTGGCATCATGGCTACTTCTACCCCGGTTGTTGACAAGGTTTCTGCCGCTCCGGCTACAGCTCCTGCTGGCCCCGTCCCGGCTCAACTCCCCGTCGCGTGGCTTCTGCTCTCTGTGTCAATTGGCGCGGTAATAGCCTCTTTGGGAATGGGCGGCTTCCTCTACTATCTTGTGCGCTCCGGGCGGCTGACGACACAGGCAGCCTCCGTTTCCAGAGTGAAATCGGCCGCGCAAATTTCCACCCGCCTGATAGCGCTCGATCCCTTGCTGGTCAATCTGGCAGATCCGGGCGGAACTGCTTACCTGCGATTGTCGCTGGTGTTGCGCGTGGCTGATGCTTCCGCGAACAAAGCAGACGACGCCAAGGCAGCCAAAGATGACGAAGGGGAGGTGGATGCTGTCCGCGACACGGCGCTGGCTGTGCTCGGCCGGCAGACCTCCGATTCCTTGCTGGCGCTCGATGGCAAGGACCGGCTGAAGTCCGAACTGCGGAGATCCCTGGCACAACGCAACCCGAAGCTGAAGGTCACGGATCTGTTCTTCACCGACTTTTTGGTCCAGCGATAGCGAATACGCCGACTCGACAGAAACAAGATCAATCCACGCAGAAGTTGGAGAAGTGATGGCAGAGACAGAATTGACCGTGCAGACGACAATAACGCCCGCGGCACAGGCAAAACCGATTCCAGAGATCCCATCGATGGCCAATGTTGAAGACCATCCAGCATGGCCCACCTTGTCGCGGCTCCCGGTGACGATGACTGCGCAGATTGCCCTGAGCCGGTTCAAGGTGAGGAATCTGCTGGGGCTCACCCCGGGACAGGTATTCGAGAGCGTCTCGCCGGATACCGAGGATGTCCCCTTGTGGTCAGGCGGTGTGCAGCTCGGCTGGACAGAGTTCGAGGTGGTGGATCAGAAGATCGCTCTCCGCCTGACTCGGCTGGCCTAGCAGTTCTCCCGTAACGACGAGGCAGAGAAGGAGTGGAGCGATAGATGCAGCTTTTAGAGGGCAGGCAGGTGACACAAAAAGTGCAGACCTCAACCTCGCCGGGCGGTCTTGCCGGATGGATGCTGGAGGCCCTGCGGCGATTGCGCCGCGAATCACAGCCCAAGGCGCGGTTGATGCATCTGGTCGAAACACTGCCGCTTGGCGGGAAGAGGCAGCTCATGCTGGTGAGCTGCGGAGAAGAGCATTTTCTGGTGGGCTGTGGATCGGAGAGCCTGGAGACGATTGTGCGCGTACGATCTCTCGCGCGATCGAAGGACATGCGCGAGGCCTCCGAGAGAAAGCCGAGCGGAAGATGCGGTTAGCGCGCGCGATGTGCCAGCTTGGGTTGGCGCTGCTACTCCTGGCGATGCCATGGTCGATTGCCGACGCGCAACCGATGGGAGGCACGCAAATGGTCGCTGCCCTCGTTGCGCCAACGCTATTAAGCGCAAGCCATGCTCCGCAGGCAGAACGAGGAAGGACCGCGAATCGCAAAAACGGCAGCCGCCAGGACTCAACTTTTTTGGCAGCGCCGTCGCCAAAGGGGAAGGATTCCATCACGCAGGCCATCGAGGCCAATCGCAGTGTCCCGTGGTCGATTGTGCTCGGGCTTACGTTGCTGACGCTCCTGCCCGCGATCCTGTTGTCGATCACGCCGATGGTGCGGCTGCTGGTGGTCTTTCATTTTTTGCGGCAGGCACTGGGAACACAGACCGCTCCGTCGAACCAGATCCTGATGGGCCTCGCGCTGATGATGACCTGGTTCCTGATGCAGCCCGTCCTTCTGCAGGTAGAGCAGACGGCGATCGTGCCCTATCAGGCCGGAACGATATCGGGTATGGAGGCAATGGATCGTGGCCTCGTCCCGGTCAAGCATTACATGCTGCGCTACGCGCGCGAAAAAGATCTGGCGGTCTTTGCTGCGGCGGGGATGGCCACGCGGCCGCAGTCGCGCGACGATCTTCCCATTCAGGTGGTCATTCCTGCCTACATCCTCAGCGAGCTGAAGGCCGGATTTCAGATCGGCGCGGTCTTGTTCCTTCCGTTTCTTCTGGTTGATCTTGTGGTCGCCAGCGTGACGACCTCCGTAGGCATGATGCAACTGCCGCCGGTCGTCATCTCTACGCCGTTGAAGATTCTGCTGTTTGTGATGGTCGATGGATGGAACCTGCTCGCCCATCAATTGATTAAAAGTTTCTGAGTTGTGCTTATGACGAGTTGCTCTTCGATTGGAGGCAAAGTGGGACCGGACCAGACAGTGGAGGTGATGCGCAAGGTGCTGATGGAGTCGATGCTGCTCAGCGCGCCGCTGCTGGTGTCGGCGTGTCTCATCAGCCTCGTTGTAAGCCTGTTGCAGACGCTGACCAGCGTGCAGGAACAGACCCTGACCATTGTGCCGAGGCTGGTCGTCGTCTTCGTTGTCACCATGGCGACGCTGCCATGGATGGTGCATCGGCTGGTGAGCTTCACGGTGCGCATGTTCACCGACTTCCACCGGTATCTGGGATAAGGACGGCAATGAACAGCGATGCGAGCACGTTCGTTCGGGATTGGCCGCAGTTTTTGACGGCGGCCGTGCTGGTGATGATCCGTCTAAGCGGGCTGATGGTCTTTGCTCCGCTGTTCTCATCGGCGGCGATTGCGCCTCGCATTAAGGCTGGATTCGTCATTGCGATGACCGTCCTGCTCGCGCCTGCGGTAGCCGCGGTACCGAATGCGAGAGTTACGCTCGACGTGAAGTCGATCCTCGGCGAACTCGGCGTAGGGCTGGTCTTTGGCTTGTCGCTGATGCTGCTCAACGAGGCGCTTACCTTTGCCGGCACCTTGCTGGGCATCCAGTTCAGCTTCTCACTGGTGAATCTGATGGACCCCAATTCAATGATCGACACGCCGGTGCTCGGCCAGATGCTCGGCTGGCTGGGAGTGCTCGTCATCATCGGCGCGGGGTTGGACCGCAGCCTGCTGGCCGCGCTGGTACGCAGCTTCAGCACCGTCCCTGTAGGCCAGGCCGTGATCGAGGCGAAGACCGGCGCCGCGCTGGCGATGATGGCGGGCGGAATCTTCCTCGCGGGCCTGCAGCTTGCAGCTCCGGTCATCGCAGCCACGCTCGCCGTAGAGGTCGTGATTGCGCTGGTAAGCCGGTTGTCGCCGCAGCTTCCGGCGATGGTGATGAGCATTCCTCTTAAAACCATGGTCGCCTATGTCGTCCTCATCGGCAGCCTGGCCGTATGGCCGGGATGGATCGAGCGCCACTTCACCGCGCTGCTCGATGCGGCAGGAAGGCTGATGGCGACCGTATGAGCGAGAAGGGCACCGAGCAGGCAACACCGCAGCGACGGAAGAAGGCAAAGGAAAAAGGTGACAGCGTTCACAGCCGCGAGCTGCTCTCCGCCATGGCCATGCTGGGCGGTGTGCTGGCGCTGGGAGCCATGGCGCACGGATTCGTCTCCAGTTGGGACCAGGTCTACGTGGAGAGCCTGCGCACCGCGACCGTAGCCGAGGTCAATGACGAGCGCGGCTGGAACGAGGCCATTCGAAAGATGCTCGAACCGGCCATACTTCCCGTGGGCCTTGTGCTCGCCGCCAGCTTCGCCGGAGTTCTGGCCGCCGGAGTCGCACAGGTAGGCGGCGTCGAGATTCACCCCTCCGCCATCGAGCCCAAGTTTTCAAAGCTGAATCCGGTCACCAACGCGGGGCATCTCTTCGGCCTGCAGGCCGTGAGCAGGTCGAAGGAGGCGCAGTTGAGAATGAAAGAGCTGCTCGGACAGTCGAAGATTGGAGCGCTCCTGCAGTTTCCGCAGATGCGGCTGCGCGCCAGTGAGATCGCTGCGCTGACACCTGGCACCGTTCTGCGGCTGCCGCTGCCCAACACCCGCCCCGCTGAGTTGCGGCTGGGCGGTCTGCGCTTCGGTGAGGCAAACCCAGTGCGTATCGGAGAGCACCGAGGCGCGCAGCTTTACCATGCAATGAACTATGCGACGAATCATGCAACGACCTTGGAGCAGCAGGAGAAGCACGCCGTTCCACCCCTGAGCACAAGCGAAGAACCCATACCCCTGAGCGTGAACTAAGCGAGGTGAAGCAGATGGACAATGTGATCAATGCCAACGAGGCAGCCCGGGCCGAGGCCATCGGCGTTTTATCCGATATTGAGCTGGAGGCAACCCTCCAGTTCGGTTCGCGCGAGATGCCCTTGCGTGAGGTACTCGAACTTGGACCGGGAGACGTTGTGGAGCTTGACCGTCATGTCTCCGAACCCGTCGATCTCGTAATCGGCGACCGGATCGTGGCGCGTGGAGAGGTCGTGATCGTCAGCGGCAACTTCGCGCTGCGGATTTCGGAGGTGGCGGCGCCGCAACTACGATTGGAGAGCATCCGATGCCTTTTCTAGAGAGAAAGATCGACAACGCAGCAGCCAGTGCGCTCCTCTTTGAGGGAGACCGCTACCTCTCTTCGGATGAAATCGGATTGCCCGCTTCGATGGCCGAGACGCAGCGGCGGCTTTGCGGAAACGCGGAGTGCGCGGGCGGTTGGACAAGGCCATGGAAGAGCCGCCGCCGACCCGTCTTCGAGGGGCAGTGGGGATGCAGCGGACGGTGTGTGCTTGCAATGGTGCGCTCCGCTCTTCATCGTGAGACCGGCGACGCATCCATCTCCGGATCGGCCGCTCCCCATCGGCACAGGGTTCCCCTCGGCCTGCTCCTCCTGGCCCAGGGCTGGATCACGCAGCAGCAGTTGCGGCAGGCGCTGGAGGCGCAGCGGCAGGCCGGCACAGGGCGGATCGGCGAGTGGCTGATCTCCCGGTGCGGCCTCGAACCGGAGCAGATTACTCGCGGCCTCGGCATGCAATGGAATTGCCCTGCGCTCTCCGCCGAGGGATTCTCCCCCGAGTCGATGGCGCTGGTCATGCCCGGAGTCTTCGCCGAGGAGTTCGGAATGCTGCCTCTGCGCATCGCCGCCGGACGCATCCTCTATCTCGCCTTCACGGATGGCCTCGATGCTTCGGCTGCCCGCGCTGTCGAACAGATGTCCGGGCTCAAGTGCGAGAGCGGCATCTTGAACGAAGCCGAGTTCGGCACGGCGCGAAGCAGGCTGCTCGAGTGCGAGTCGGTCGAGGCCGGGTTCGAGTCAGCCTCGGATACAGATTCGCTGGCCGGTCGAATCACAGCCATCATCGAGCAGAAGCAGCCGACCGCCTCCCGTCTGGTGAGGATGCATCAGTATTACTGGCTGCGGCTGTGGCTGGAGAAGGGAACCGCCGGACCGTCGGGCAATCTGCCGGTGAGCGCGGAGGACATGAGGGACTACGTCTTCGCCCTTGGGAACAAGACATAGTCAGAGCAATCTTTTCTCAGGAGCAGCATCCCCCTCTCAGGGGTAGTATCCGTTGCTTGTCATTCCCGAAGGAATCCGCGTTTTGCCTCGAATCATCAAGGCCGCCCCCGAACGAGAACCGTCTTGGCTGCGCAAATAGACCGCAACAAAAAAGAGAGCCGCAATGGCTCTCTTTTTGTTGCGACGGATTTCGTTACTGCGCGACGAAAGTTGCCGAGGTGGCAGAGGAGGTCGATGCGGATTCGGTCGTACCCGAATTCAGCGTCGCGCGGTCGCCCTCGTGATCCGGACCGAGGCCCAGCTTGATGATGGCGCGAGAATCCGGAACCAGCTTGGTCTGCCAGCCGTTGTCCGCCTGAAACTTCTGCATCGCGGCTGAGGTATCGGAGTCCCAGTGACCGGAGGGAACCGTAAGGTAGCCGGACTTGACCAGCGCGGCTTGAATCTGCGCGGCGCGGCTGTCGTCGATGGAACGCTGGCCCAGGGTCTTCTTGACCGGACGCGCGGAACGCTTGTGACTGCGGCTCGAGGTCTTGTGGTGAGCCGTAGGGCCGCGGCGCGCATGAATCACGGCTACACCGGGAACGGCGGTAGCGAGTGCGAGTCCGGAACACAGGACGAGTTGAGCAAACCTCATGGAACAGAACCTCAACGTTCAGTATGGAATAGACGGATGCGCTGTCTCTATTCGTGTGTGATCAGGGTATCCCGAGAGTAACCCTCGCGCAATAGGAATGATATTCCGAAAGCTGGGAAGTTTTGACGCGCCTGTGAAGAATAATCCCGAGCACGTCCCCATTTCGGGAAGGCCTTTGAGAAGGTCTACTTCGGCAAAAAGAGGGGGGCACCGAGACCGGTGCCCCCTCTCGCGAACCGCAGCCTGTCTCTATGGCAACGTACCGCCCACGTAGGTGTTGCCGGAGTTCTTCTGTAGCGGTGAATGGATGACAAAGACCACGTCGTCCTTCGACTTCAAGGTCGAGACGATGGCCCTGTAGCTCGCTTCGTCGGTGACAGGCTTCTTGTTGATCTCGGTGATGATCGCGCCCTTGCCCAGGGCGATCTCGTCGGCGAAGGAGCCCGGGCGAACCGTGGTCACGATCACGCCCTTGCTGATCCCCGTTCGCGAAGCGATGGCCGGAGGAATAGTCGAGACCGTGATCCCGAGCGTCGTCTTGCCTGCATCGGAGGTCGCCGGTCCGGAATCATCGTCGTCTCCGCCCCCGGCAAGCTCAGCGTAGGTCTTGGCGCGGTCTCCAATCACGACATCGGCCACAGCCTTCTTCCCGTCGCGAAGGTAGCCCAGCTTGACAGTGGAACCGACCTTCCGGGCAGAGATGTCGTTGACCAGGTCGTCGCCGCCCTTGATGTCGCGACCGTCGATAGAGATGATGGCGTCGCCCGGCTTGATGCCGGCCTTGGCCGCGCCGCCGGTCGGCGTCACCGTGCTGACGATCACGCCGCTCGAGATGCCGTACATGCGGTTGACCGCGGAGCTGACCCCGGACTGGAAGCTGATGCCGATCGATCCGCGCACCACTTTATGTTCCGGCCCGATCAGCATGTTGTAGATCTTGGCGATGGTGTTGGACGGCATCGCGAATCCAAGCCCCACCGATCCCATCGACTGGGTATAGATCGCCGTATTCATGCCGACCACCTGCCCAGCCATATTGACCAGCGGCCCGCCGGAGTTGCCGGGGTTGATCGAGGCGTCCGTCTGGATGAAACGCTGAAACTGCGACTGCGAAAGACCGTTAGGCCCACGCTCGTCGATGGAACGATCCTTGGCGGAGATGATGCCGGCAGTCACCGTCTGAGACAGGCTGAAAGGGCTGCCGATGGCAAGCACCCAGTCGCCAACCTGCGCGCCGTCGGAGTTGCCGAGCTTGATGGTGGGGAGTGGCTTGTCCGTGTCGATCTTGATGACAGCGATGTCGGTGTCCTTGTCGACGCCGATCACATGCGCCGGCCGTCCTTCGTTGCCAACCTGGTTGTCCGGGTCGGTCGAAAGCTTGACGAAGATCTTGTCCGCCTTGTCGACTACGTGATTGTTGGTAATGATGTAGCCTCGGGGATCGACGATGAAGCCCGATCCGAGAGCCCGCCGCTCCGCGCCCGCTACGCCGTCACCGTCGTCGGGTCCGCCCTGGCCGCCGAAGAAGCGGTTGAAGAAGTCCTGCATATCGCCCTGCTGGCTGTCATCGCCATCGTCCGGGCTTTGCTGCATGCCGCGCCGGTTGCGCCGGTTCGCGGTGGGCTTAGGAATCTCCTCGGTATTGATGTTGACCACCGCGGGCCCGACTTCCTTGACGATCTGCGCGAAACCGTTGGACAGCGTCACAGGGGAGGGAATGACGATGGGCTTGGCGTCCGAGGTGTCGACGCTCTGTTCCTTGCCGCTCACGTTCTGCGTAATCACGGAGCCGACCAGAATACCGATCGAAAGGGTGGCAAGAAGTGTAAATGTCGTGGTGAGACGGTGGGCGCGCATGCGGTCAAGCAGGCTTGGAGAAGGGTTGTTTCGTATATCCATATATTAAGTCTGACCTCTATTTCGTGCATTCCGTTGTGCCTGGCCTGAAGGTCGGCGAGAACTTGAGTATAGCCAATTTGGCCGTGAAGCCTGTCTTCTTAGAGTATTTCCGGTACTTTCCGGTTGTTTAGACGCACACAACCGCCAAAGGTGGTCCGAACTCGCCATCTCGGCTGAAGCCACGCCGTTTACGGTAGGCGCGGTCCCACCCTCGGCCCTACAGCCACAAGAAAACGTCATCTCACCGGAGACGTGCGGTCTTATCACGCGGCGCAGTGGAGAGACCCCTGTATTTATCTTCCCCCAGCGGAACTTTATTTTAGCCGTCGAGGAGCCAGGTAATGTTAAGGACTTAAATCAGCCCTCCTGTAAAGTCAGCCAAAATCCTTCGCCGCACTCCGGGTCACGTCAAGCAGGGTCAGCAGGACACGCCGAAGGGCCGTCTCCCGTCCGGTCGGGTCATACCACTCCTGAAGCGTATGGATGCCTCCCCCCGAGCCTCCTGTCCCCATCGCGATCGCCGGAATTCCCTTGGAAAGAGGAATATTGGCGTCGGTGGATCCAAGCCGGATCTCGGTCCGCAGCGTAAGGTGACGGTCCACGGCGCGCAGCGTGTCGAGGAGAGGCGAGTCATCCGGCAGGACGGCAGCCGGGCGGTTGCCTATATTTTCCATCGTGATCCTTGCCGCTCTAGCCGCGCTCTTTTTCGCTGGAGAAGCGGGCAACAGGCCGTCGCAGATCCGGCGGACGGCGGCTTCAGCGGCGATCAGTTGGGCAGGATCGGTGGAGCGCAGATCGAGCAGCACCGTGGCCGTCTCCGGAATGGAGTTGATCGAGGTGCCGCCAGCGATATGCCCGGCGTTGAGGGTCGTGAGAGGATCGCGGGACAGCTCGATATCAGCGATCGCGACCAGCGCCCGGCCCAGGAGGAAGATCGGATTCGGCGTCCCCGCGTCGATCCAGGAGTGACCGCCGGGGCCGCTGACCTCGATGCGCAGCCGTGTGCTCCCGAGCGCGCGCGTGACCACGGTATTGGTGCCGCCTCCTTCAAGCGCGATGGCGGCGGCGATGCGGTCGCGGTAGCGGCCTTGTTCGAAGAGGTGCCTCATCCCGCGCAGATCGCCCTGACCCTCTTCGCCCACGTTGGCGGCAAAGAGGATCGGAATGGGCGGCGCGATCCTGGCATAGCGAAGGGCTGCGGCGAGAGCCAGCAGCGCGGTCAGCCCGGCGGCGTTGTCGCAGATGCCGGGAGCGTAGATCCGGGGACCGTCCTTCGCAAGGCGCGGCTCGCAGTTAGTCCCCTCGGGAAAGACCGTGTCAAGGTGAGCGGAGAGCAGGATGCACGGCGAATCTGCCCGCAGAGCCTCCGCGGACCCCAACTCGGCCAGCGCATTGCCTTCCTCGTCCAGATGAACATTGCCCAGGCCAAGCTCGACGAAGCGGTCGAGGAACCAGTCAGCCCGGGCAGCCTCCCCGAAGGGCGGCGCGGGGATGCCGACCATCTCCATCTGCCACTGCCGGAGCTGAGGCTGGTGCAGATGCAGCCAGTGAAAGGCGCGATGCACCGCGGTCAATTCGGCAAGCCGGGTGATGCGTTGATGGGCGGCGGCGGACATCAGTATTCCACCTCGATTAGAAAGAGCCCGCTCGCTGGAGCCGTCGGTCCGGCAGCGGAGCGGTTGCTCTCGGAGAGGATCGCAGGGATGGAATCCGCCGGTAGGCGCCCGCGGCCGACCTCGACAAAGGTGCCGACGAGGTTGCGAACCATGTGGTGCAGAAAACCGCTGCCGGTAACGCGGTAGACCAGCAAGCCATCCCGCTCGCGCCATGTTGTGTGGTAGATCGTACGGATGCTGCCCGTCGTGTCGCCCGGGTCCGAAGCATCCCCTTCCTCGCGATTACGGGTGGCGAGATCCGGATCGACGGCGGCAAACGAGGAAAAATCATGTGTGCCGAGAACGTCGGCGGCAGCCTGCTCCAACGCTGTCAGATCGAGCGCAAACGGGCAGGCCCACACGAAGGGCGCGAGCATCGGCGAGCAGATGCTGCCGATAGGATGGATGCGGTACTCGTAAGTCTTGCGCACGGCGCTGTGGCGAGCGTGGAAGCGGTCCGGAGCGTGCTCGATCGAAAGAACTCGGATGCTCGCCGGAAGGGCATGGTTGAGCGCGCGATGAAAGTTGGCCGGGGGAATGGAGCCGTCGAGGGAAAAAGTAGCAACCTGGCCCAGCGCATGGACCCCGGCATCGGTGCGTCCGGAGCCCTGCGGCAGAACGGACTCCCCGGTAATGCGGCGGACGGCCTCGGCCAGCGTCCCCTGGACGGTCGAGAGGCCGGGCTGAACCTGCCAGCCATGGAAGGGGGTGCCATCGTAGGCGAGAATGGTTTTCCAGAGATGCATGTTGCTTTTCTGGACGGTATCACGGAGAGCGTTTGCGACAAAGCCAGGGCGAAACTCAGGGGAAAGGGAACAAAAGCAGGCAACGAGGCAAAGCCCCGGGAAGTGCTCAGAGATTGGCGCGGCGATTGGTATACTTGGCGAGGTTGCAGCTCCCGGGGAAGATTTTGATGCGGTCGTTGGGAACGAAGCGGCAAGGGGATGCGTATCACTGCCATGCCCGGTCTGCTGAATAAGGGCCGATGGCTTTCTTTAAGAATCGTGCAGGACGAGAGGCGCGTCTTAATTAGATTGGAAAACGTTGATGCGTGAGGGCAGCCCGGTGGAAGTTTCGGGATTGCTGTGAGTTGAAGAACTCCGGGGAATAAGCTGTGCCGTCACTGCAGCGCCGGAAAAGAAGCTAATGGAGAGTTGGAGAGCCATCGTGAGATTAAGGGATATGCAGGCGGCAGTAAGCATCGGACTGTTGCTGATGAGTACGAATATGCAACCGGCATTGGCGCAGCAGACCAATCCTACCGCGCCGGCCACGCCGCAGACGGTGGTCAACGATACGACCGGGCAGCCCGGCCTGCCACAGGCGCCGCAGCCCAAACTGACCGAACCGCTCTATCTGCGCAGTGCCAGCCACGACTACTCGAAGCCGAAGAGCCACTTCTGGAACCCGATTGCCCCCTACACGTCAACCGACGTTCCTTTACCTCGGCTGGGAAATACGCCCAACCTGGACGGCCTGCTGCGCAACGGCAAGATCTATCTCAGTCTCTCGGATGCCGTCATGCTGGCGCTTGAGAACAACTACGACATCGCCATCTCGCGGATCAACCTAGACATCGCCGACACCGATATCCTCCGTGCCAAAGCAGGCACCTCGTTGCGCGGCGCGCCGGCTGGCGTGGTGACCAACACGCTGGGAGGAACCAGCACGACGGTTACGTCGAGCGGAGGGCCGGCCGGGCCCGGTGGAACCTCGGCAGGCGCGGGCGGAGCCGGTGCCGGAGCTTCCGGCCTGGTCCTGAGCACCAACGGCGGCGGACCGGCCCCGGAACTGCGCGACCCCGTGCTGACCGGCACGATCCAGTACGAGAACCTGAAGCAGAAGCAGAGCAATACTCTGTTCAGCGGCGGCCTTCCCCAGTTGACGACCGATACCGGGACCTTCAACTTTGGCTACCAGCAGGGCTTCGTTACCGGAACCGCGCTGAATGTGGCGTTCAATAATACTCGCGTCACCACGCAGAACCCGTTTTCCACCTACAGCCCGCAACTGAACTCCAGCTTCAAGGCCACCGTGACGCAGCATCTTCTGCAGGGATTCGGCCGGGGCATCAACGGACGTTTCGTGATTCAGGCAAAGAACGACCGCCGCATCACCGACTCGGCCTTCCGCCAGCAGCTTCTTTATACCGTCAACCAGGTGGAGAACATCTACTGGGGTCTGGTGAGCGCCTATGAAGACGAGCAGGCCAAGGAACGGGCGCTGGCGCAGAGCACGCAGCTCACAGCGGACAACCGCAAGCAGTTGGAGATCGGAACGCTGGCTCCTCTCGACGTGGTGAACTCGGACTCCGCCGTGGCGAGCGACAAGCAGGCCCTGGTCGCCTCGCAGTCGAACCTGGAGTATCAACAGTTGATTATGAAGCAGGCGATCGCCCGAAACCTGAACGATCCCGAGCTCTCGAACGCTCCCGTCATTCCGACGGATCGTGTCAGCCTGGACCGCCTGCCCGAAGAAGACACCTCGGTCGAAGAGTTGGTGAAGCAGGCTTACACCAACAACCCTCAGATCGAACAGGCCGTGCTGGCGATGAAGAACAACGAGATCACCATCAAGGCTGAGAAAAATGGTCTGCTGCCCCAGATCGACGCCTATGCGTTCTACGGCGGCAGCGGTCTGGGCGGCGCGCAGAATCCTAAACAGATCTGCGATTTCAGCAATCCTTCTGCACCTTGCCCCCCCATCGCTCCCATCAGCTATCGAAATACCTTCGGAAGCCTGTTCGACAGCTCCAGCCCGGACAAGGGCGTTGGCGTCAATATCACCATCAACCTGCGCAACCGCGTAGCCCAGGCCGATCAGGCCCGCTCGCAGATGGAGTACCGGCAGTCGCAGATGCGCCTCCAGCAGCTCTACACGCAGGTCCGCATCAACGTCATCAACAGCCAGTACGCGCTGACCAACGACCGCGCTCAGGTAAAGGCAGCCGAGGCCGGACGCGACTATGCTCTGCAGAGTCTGGACGCGGAGCAGAAGAAGTACAAGCTGGGCGCATCGACTTCGGCTAACGTGCTGCAACAGGAGAGAAATCTCGCGGCGGCGGAGAATACGCTCATCTCCGATACGGCAGCTTATGCCAAGGACCGGGCGGCGTTGTCGCAGCTTCTATCGAACACGCTGGACAAATACGGCATCAGCATCCAGGACGCGGCTCGAGGCGAACTGTCGCAGGCTCCGGTGATCCCCGGCCTGACGGCTCCGAAGGAACCGGCCACGGCCAAACCCATCGTCGTCGGTCCCAATCCTCCGGCACAATAAAAACGTTCATCGCTTCCATAGCAAAAAAAGAGGCCGCTTCTTCAAGGAGCGGCCTCTTATTTATTGGATTCGCTTCTACGAGCGCGTAAGGAATTTGCGCCGCGTCACGCCTGCCAGGCCGAGGATGCCGGTACCCAGCAGAATAAAGCTAGCCGGTTCAGGCGTCGCCGCCGTGGAGAGTTCGAAGCTGACAGGGACGGTCTGGGTGAAGTTGTCCTCATCATTGAGGAACGCGAAGTATCCGGTACCGTCGTTGAAGATATTTACCTGGTAGGTGTCCGGCCCATTCACCTCGCCGAAACTGAATCCGTGCGCGTCGAGCGTCGGCGTGGCAGTGGGGAAGAGCATATTGTCGTTTCCGTTGAAGCCGCCGGGAGCGATCAGGTTGGTGACACCCGTGCCGGTGATATTCGTGATGATGTAGTCGCTTCCGCTGGTCAGGGTAGCAGTAAGCGTTCCGGCTCCGCTGAACGGACCGGAGGAGCCTATTGCGGAAAAGTTGAAGGTATCGGCATGAGCCGCGACAGGAATCGCCAGGGCACCGAGAACAACTAGGGATAAGAGCGGGGAATAGCGCATGGAAGACCTCATGGATTGGAGTTCTGGAGCGCGTGCTGATCCATGAGATGCCGCCACACATATGCAAAATATCGGTAAATTCAGGACAGAATATTCCACTTTGTGCCTTATTCGGCAGGCAATGACGCCTGGACTGAGAATAAATTTCCTCATCTCGATGTGGTGATGGCAAAGCGCGTCACCAGGATAGAAGCTCTATGGCAGAAGCCGCATTGAAACAACGCTTTGCTTTCAGTGCTCTAGACTTGAGGGATGAGTGAAAACAAGAACTCCCTCGAACAAGCGGCTTCGGCCTATCTGCGCTCGGCGATGCACCAGCCGGTGGACTGGCAGCAGTGGGGCGAAGCGGCGTTCGCGCAGGCCCAGGCCGAGGACAAGCCGATCCTGCTCGACATCGGCGCAGTGTGGTGCCATTGGTGCCACGTCATGGACCGCGAGTCCTACGAGAACGAGGAGACGGCGAAGGTCATCAACGAGCACTTCGTTCCGGTCAAGGTCGACCGCGACGAGCGTCCCGACGTGGACTCGCGCTATCAGGCAGCCGTAGCCGCCATCAGCGGGCAGGGCGGATGGCCGTTGACGGCGTTCCTCACTCCCGATGGCAAGCCCTACTTCGGTGGCACCTACTTTCCCCCGCAGGATCAGCACGGCCGTCCCGGCTTCCAGCGCGTGCTGCTCACCATGGCCGAGGTCTTCGAGAAGCAGCGCGGCGAGGTGAACGACTCTGCCGCCAGCGTCATCGCCGCCATCGAGCATAACGAGTCGTTCATGGGCGGCGCTTCCGATCCCGGCCCCGGCCTGGTCGCCAAGCTCGTCGAGTCGGCGCTCAAGCAGTTCGACCCACGGTCCGGCGGCTTCGGCTCGCAGCCCAAGTTCCCGCACTCGGGAGCGATCGATCTTCTGCTGGACGTCGCCTCGCGCGGTGAAGGCAACGAGGCTGCAAAGACCGCCGCTCTGGTAACGCTCGAAAAGATGTCGCGGGGAGGCATCTACGACCATCTCGCCGGCGGCTTCCATCGCTACTCGGTCGACGAACGCTGGGTGGTGCCGCACTTCGAGAAGATGTCCTACGACAACAGCGAACTGCTCAAGAACTACGTCCACGCCTACCAGACCTTCGTCCAGCCGGAGTCCGCGCGCGTCGCGCGGGAGATGGTCCGGTGGATCGACGAGTGGCTGAGCGACCGCGAGCACGGCGGCTTCTACGCCTCGCAGGACGCCGACGATTCGCTCGACGACGACGGCGACTACTTCACCTGGACCCGCGACGAGGCTGCCGCGGCATTGACGCCCGAAGAGATGGCCATCGCCTCCGCCTACTACGACATCGGCGAGATCGGCGACATGCACCACAACCCGGCGAAGAACGTCCTGCACATCCGCGTAACCCTCGAAGCGGTGGCCAAGGCCAACGGCGTAAGCGTTGAGTCAGCGCAGGCTCTGCTCGCCTCCGCGAAGAAGAAGCTCTACGCGGCACGGCTGGCGCGGCCGACTCCCTACGTCGACAAGACGGTCTACGTCAGTTGGAACGGCATGATGATCTCTGCCTATCTCGAAGCTGCTCGTGTCCTCGACCTGCCGGAAGCGAAGGCCTTCGCGCTGAAGTCTCTCGACCGCGTGCTGCGTGAGGCTTGGGACGCAGACAAAGGCATGGCTCACGTGGTCGCCTACGGCGAAGCCGGTGGCAGCGCCGCTCGCGTCGCCGGCGTGCTCGATGACTATGTCTTCGTCGGCCACGCCGCGCTCGACGCCTGGGAGGCGACCGGCGAGATGCGCTACTACACAGCCGCCGAGCAGATCGCCGCCAGCGCCATCACGCGCTTCTACGACCAGACCGGCCACGCCTTCTTCGACACCGAGGCTCCGGCCGAAGGCGAGCAGCGCCTCGGTGCCCTGGTCGCGCGACGCAAACCCCTGCAGGATTCGCCCACGCCCGCCGCGAACTCCGTGGCGGCAGCCCTGCTGCTGCGTGTCGCCGCACTTAATGAGGTGGAAGACTACGCCGTCAAGGCGCTCGAAACGCTCGAAACCTTTGCCGGAGTCGTGGAGCACTTCGGGCTCTACGTCGCCAGCTACGGACTGGCTCTGCAACGGCTCCTGCTGGGCACGGTCCAGGTCTGCATCATCGGCGGCGACGACGAGGCACGACAGCTCGAGACCGCGGCCTTGGCACGATACGCCGTCAACAAGAGCGTCATCCGTCTGCGCCGGGACCAGCTCAGCTCGCTTCCGCCCGCGCTGGCCGAGACCCTGCCGCACCTGCCGGGAATCGACGGCACCGGCAGCATTGCCGTCCTCTGTACCGGTCGAGGCTGCCTGCCCCCGGCGCGAACCGTCGACGAACTCACCGAGGCCATGAGCAAAACGCTGTAGCTGGAGTTACCGAGCCCTTTGTTTGTCATTCCCGAAGGGAATCTGCGGTTGCCTTCCTCCACACCAACAGCAAATCTGCCCTAATGAGGCGCTGCGCAGAAACAACTCTTCCCGCAGCGCCTCATCCGGCTCGATCAAAGCGTCCGCTCCCTATGCGAGCGTCGACAGGAACTCTTCGAGACGTTTGAAGCTCGCATCCACGCCTTCCTTCATTCCAGACTTCAGCGCCATATCGCGAGACTCTTTCGTCGGGAACAGCTTGGTGTTCGTGATCGTTGTCTTGCCATCCTTCTCGGTCAGGACAAGCGTATTGATCGTCTCCGGCCCATAACCTCCCCAGGACTCGGTGGAGACGATCCGTTCGGGCGGCAGCACTTCCTTGTACACACCGCTCATCCCCATCTCTTTCCCATCGGAGCTGCGCCAGACAAACCGCCACGCTCCGCCCGTACGCAGATCGATCTCGCAGACGGGCATGGTCCAGCCCTCCGGCCCAAGCATCCATTGCGGGAGATATTTCGGTGTAGTCCATGCCTCGAAGACGAGCTTGCGTGGAGCGTCGAAGACCCGTGTCATCACGATCTCGAGATCCGTGGGCGTGGTCAGTTGGAAGGTCTCTGCGTTGTTCATCTGCGATTCTCCTTAATGAAACTTCTGGTTGAGTCCGGTTTTGTTAAGGACACGGCTTCAGCCGTGCCACAAGTGCTTCGTTTGCAATGGGGCTTTAGCCCCTGAGGTACGCTTTCGTTACATCCGAACCCTTCTTCCGCAGCCTGTTTAGCCGCTGAGGAAATGTTCGGAAATTTAATCGGACCTCCTCTATCATTTTTTAGGTGTGTGCTTCTTGTGTTTAACCTGTGCCGCCTTCATGGTGTCGAGCAGGGCATCAAGCCGCCGGAAGTTGCCCTCCCATAACTGGCGGTAGTTCTCCAGCCATTCGGTTGCCTCCGCAAGCGGCGCTGCTTCTATCCGCCGCGGCCTGCGCTGCGCATCCTGGCCGCGCGAGATCAGGCCGGCTCTCTCCAGTACCTTCAAGTGCTTGGAGATCGCCGGCTGGCTCATGGCAAACGGTTCGGCCAGTTCCATAACGGAGGCCTCGCCCAGCGCAAGCTGCGCCAGGATGGCCCGCCGCGTCGGATCGGCAAGTGCTGCGAACGTCATGTCAAGATGGGCAGAAGTCATCATAAAATCACCGTACAGTTATATAACTTATAAGTTATATAATGAAGTCCAAGACGAATGTCAAGACTTTCAGCAAACTATTTTTCAGGCGAAGCGCAAAAGACGCTCTCACGCGCCGATCGTCGGTGCAGCCGGTGGCGCAGTAGGGTCTGCCTTCTGCTGCATGATGAGCATGTTGGAAGAGACGCCCAGCGGGATGCCTTCTTTCTCGAAGGCAAGGATGATGCGTCGGCGCAGCTCCCGGAGCACCGGGTCGCGCTGGTTGGCGCGCACGCGGAGGTTCACCGGATAGATCACCTCGCGGCCATTGATCTTATCCACGCCAAGGATATCGGGATCGGCGATGATCACCTGCTTGAACGCAGAGTCATGGCGCACCTCGGCTGCGACCTTGCGCAGCAGCGCCATCACCCTGTCGGGATTGGCGCTCGCATCCACGCTGACCGGCAGGGAGGCGACAGAGTAGTCGCGCGAAAAGTTGGCGACCGAGGCAATCTGGCTGTTCGGGATCACATAGAGCGTTCCATCCCCGTCACGGAGCCGGGTAAGCCGCAGAGTGAGGTCCTCGACCGTCCCTTTGAGCCCGGCGATCGTGACGACCTCCCCCACGTTGTACTGGTCTTCCACCAGGATAAAGATGCCGTTGATCATGTCCTTGAAGATCGATTGCGCGCCCAGGCCGATCCCGACCCCGACCACGCCCGCGGAGGCCAGCAGCGGTGTCAGGTTGATATTGAACAGAGACAGGATGTGCAGAAGAACGATGAATCCGATCAAGCCGTACGACGTCGCCCGTACGATCGCCGCCACGGTGCGAAGCTGGGCCGCGCGCTGCGAATTGCCAACCTGCTTATCGGCTCTTCGACGTAACCTGTTGACGAAGATGGCGATGATGCGTTGCAAAGTGAAGGCGATCACAAGCACAACGACAAGGCGCGGCAGGTCATTCGCCACAAATTGAATCACGAAGTTGTGCCAGTTGCGTTCCAGAACCTTTGAAAGATATTCGTATTGCATGGGCGCAGGCGGGGAGAGCATGATTGAGGCGTCTCGCTTTCGTGAATGCTTCTAGAACAGAATGCTTGAGCTTCTTCCAGGATGCAATTCTCCGCAAAGCGGAATCGAGGTGCGTTATGAAAATACTTTGTTCAGCCCTTATGGGGATGGGATTGATGGTGGGAACTTTCGGGCTTCTCGCAGCCCCGGCCGCGGCGCAGTTGTCGTCGCAACCGTTCCCCCCGCAGCGTCAGCCTCCGGGGCAACTCGGGCGTCCCGGTCAGGACGAGCCGCCGACCGCCTTGCCGGACCCCTCGATCGCGCAGCGGCAGGCGCGTTTGCGAAACAACGACCGCCAGCAGCGCCTCGTTGCCGACACCGATAAGCTACTCGTTTTGGCGACGGAGTTGAAGCAGGACGTCTCCAAAACTAACCAGAACGTTCTCTCTGTGGATGTCATTAAAAAGGCCGAGGAGATCGAAAAGCTGGCTCACAGCGTCAAGGAACGGATGAAGGGCTGAGGGTGCGTAGCCACCAATCCCACGCCCGAGGGTAGCCTTGTGAGCACCCGGCTCACTCGCTGAAGGCGGGGGTAAAGAATTACAATTCCTGATGTTGACCGCTAAAAGATCGAGGCAGAGATGGCACCGCAAAGTCTGAAGGAGATTGAGGTTCTGGAAGCCGGTACACCGGCCTCCAGCGCGGAGCATGAACTGACAGACCAGCAGTGGATCGAGTTCTACCGCCTGATGTACCTCTCGCGGCGAACCGACGACCGCGAGATCGTGCTCAAGCGGCAGCAGAAGATCTTCTTTCAGGTATCCTGCGCAGGCCACGAGGCGCTGCTGGTGGCGGCGGGCATGGCCATGCGCCCCGGTTACGACTGGTTCTACCCCTACTATCGCGACCGCGCCATCTGTCTTGCCCTTGGCAACACGGTGGAGGACCAGCTTCTGCAATCGGTAGGCGCAGCCGACGATCCCGCCAGCGGCGGCCGCCAAATGCCCTCGCACTGGGCCAGCAGCAAGCTGAACATCGTCACCTCGTCCTCCTCGACCGCGACCCAGTGCCTCCATGCCATCGGCTGCGCCGAGGCGGGCCGCTACTTCGCGAAGTACCCCGAGGCCGCCGCCAGGCATGACGGCGATTATCGCCAGTTCAAAGACGTTAAATTTCATGGAGACGAAGTCGTCTTCCTCTCCATTGGAGAAGGTGCAACCAGTCAGGGAGAGTTCTGGGAGTCGCTCAACACGGCGAGCAATCAGAAGCTTCCCGTCGTCTATGTCATCGAGGACAACGAGTACGCCATCTCCACCCCGGTCGAGACCAACACCCCCGGCGGCAACATCTCGCGTCTCGTCGCCAACTTTCCCAACTTCCACTTTGCCGAGATCGACGGTACTGATGCTGTTGCCAGCTACAAGGCCATGGCCGAGGCCGTAGCCTACTGCCGCGCCGGGAACGGACCCGCGCTGGTGCACGGCCACGTCATCCGCCCCTATTCGCACTCCCTCAGCGACGATGAGCGTCTCTACCGCGCCGCCGACGAACTCGAGGCCGATGCCCTGCGCGATCCCATCTCGCGGATGCAGATGTGGCTGCTGCGCGAGGGCATCCTCGACGAGGAGGGCATCAACCGCCTCGAGCGCAAGGTCGACGAAGAGGTGCAGCGCGCCGCCGACAAGGCTGTCGCCGCGAAGCTGCCGACGGCAGGCTCGATCCTGCGCCACGTCTACTCCGAAGACCTCACCCCCATGGACGCCCGCTTCGACACCGAGCCGGCCGTCACCGCGGACACCTCCGAGCGCACCATGGCCGACCTCATCAACCGCTGCCTCAAAGACGAGATGCGCCGCGACCCGCGCATCGTCGTCTTCGGCGAAGACGTCGCCGACGCCAGCCGAGAAGAGGCCTTGCGCGCCGGCAAGGTCAAGGGCAAGGGCGGCGTCTTCAAGCTCACCGCCGGCCTGCAGACCGAGTTCGGCAGCGACCGCGTCTGGAACTCTCCGCTCGCCGAAGCCAACATCGTCGGCCGCGCCATCGGTATGGCCGAGCGCGGCCTCAAGCCGGTCGTCGAGATCCAGTTCTTCGATTACATCTGGCCGGCCATGCACCAGATGCGCAACGAGCTGGCGCTGATTCGCTGGCGTTCCAACAACGTCTTCAGCTCGCCCCTGGTCATCCGTGTGCCTATCGGCGGATACCTGACCGGCGGCTCGATCTATCACTCGCAGTCCGGCGAGAGCATCTTCACCCACACCCCCGGCGTGCGCGTCGTGATGCCCTCGAATGCGCTCGATGCCATGGGCATGTTGCGGACGGCGATCCGCTGCGATGACCCCGTCCTCTTCCTCGAGCACAAGCGCCTCTACCGCGAAACCTACGGCCGCGCCGCCTATCCGGGACCGGATTTCTGCATCCCCTTCGGCAAGGCGCAGATCGTTCGCCCGGGCAAGGACATGACCGTCATCACCTACGGCGCCGTGGTGCCGCGTGCGTTACAGGCGGCACAGAAGCTGCATCGCGAGAAGGGCATCGACGTTGAGCTGATCGACCTGCGCAGCCTCGCCCCCTACGACTGGGAGGCCATCGCCGAGAGCGTGCGCAAGACCAGCCGCGTCCTCGTCGCGCACGAGGACATGCTCAGCTGGGGATACGGCGCCGAGATCGCCGCGCGCATCGGCGACGAGCTCTTTCACGACCTCGACGCTCCCGTGCGCCGCGTAGGAGCGATGGACGTCTTCGTCGCCTATCAGCCGCAGCTCGAGGATGTCATCCTCCCCCAGCCGGAGCGCCTCTTCCGCGCCATGGAAGAGTTGGCAGCTTTCTAGCGCTATTTCGTCCGCTGCGCACCCCTGTATTCCTACCTTCCCAAAAAGCGATCACCAAGAATGAAGGAAGTTAGAGGCATCCGTCAGTCTAAAAGTTGCAGATAAACCCAAAGAAATCGGCCTCTATTGTTTTCGGGATATCAAAATTTTGAATCTACGAAATGGTGGAAAACGTGGACAACTTTTTAGTTGTTCCCGCGTCTTATGAAGTGTAGTCAGCAGTTGCCGGACTTTCACTTCCCTCGGTCACGGCTTCCCAAATCCGCAAGGCCAATACCTACCGTAAACGTAAGGCCCCCACAGCATCGGGGGCCTTCACTCCGTCTGGGCTCTTTCGTTCTACCGTTCTCCCGCTCTTTAGGAAAAACCGATCTTCCGATCCAGCGACAGCGCCCCCGCGCCATAGAAAAGCAGCATGATCGCAATCGCGGCCAGGTCCGCAATGTAGTTGTACATGCCGAAGCCGTGATGGATGCCCACCAGAAACAGCGCCGTCAGCATGTTGATGGCGATCATTCCCGCGGCAAACCGCGTGAACAGCCCCAGGATCACCAGAATGCCGCCCGCAAACTCGGTGAATGCCGAGACGTAGCCCAGCCAGTAGGGAAGTCCCATCACGACAACGCTATGCACGAACCGGTCGAGCGCGGCGTGGCTGGAGACCTTCTGATATCCGTGGACCACGACCGAGAGACCGAGAGCCAGCCGCAGCAGAAGCGCTCCCCAGGGCTGAAGGTTGTTGAGAAATCTTGTCATAAAATTCTTTCCTCGAAAGAGTTTAGAAGGTCGTCGTGGGTTTAAAGAGATTTATCGAGCCGCTGTAGCAGAGATTGCCGATTGCGGAAGATAGCGGTCAAAAAAATGGACAAGGACCTCGGCATCAGGAGTCTTTTCCGAAGTCCCGGTCTCGGCAGTGACTTTGGGGCCGGCCGCGCTACGAAACGCGGTCTTCATCTGACCCGATGACTCGGGGCCGGCGATCAGCAGCTTGGGTGTGCGCAGCGTCTCCAGCGGTTTGGCCATCGGAAAGTCTTCGTGGAAGAGCATGCCCACCGGAATGAACCTGGAGCGCGAGTCGCGGCGAACCGTATCCATCAGGTCGGCGTTGGGCGCGTCGAGGATGAGGGCCGAAACCGTGGCATGAGATTGTGCCAGACGAGTTGCAAGCGAGGCTCCAACCCCGGTTCCGTAAAGCACGATCCGCTCTGGCGGGACGCCTCGCGACTGGGTCAGATACTGCCAGGCGGAGTCGGCATCCTCAGTCATCCTCTGTTGGCTGGGGTGGACCTTGGCGCTCTGGCCGTAGCCCCGGTAGTCGAAGGCGAAGACGTTGATGCCGAGCGTATGCAGCAGCCCGAGCGTGGGCGTCGAATCGGCCAGCGAACCGTCGCCCGCAGGCAGAAAGAGCACGGTCGCCTCGTGAAACCGCCCTTGCGGAACTGCCGGAATCCACCACCCCGTTAGCTTGGGGATGGCGTCGCTGCCGGGCGCAAAGTGGACCGCCTCGAAGGCAGCGCCTTCGATCGACGCAGGCGCGGTGGCCGTTCGCGCAGGGTGCAGAACGATCTGCCACTGTCCCTGGTAGAAGAGGAAGCAGAGCGCAAGGTAGCCGCACACAAACGCCAAGGCCAGGGTTACGCCGATGGCCTTCGCCAGCCAGACCGGGTCGACGGTCTCGGGCTGGGGCGACGCCTCGGAACGACGTCTGGACGCTTTGGGATGGGGGCGGGGCATGAGAGCTGCTCTAAGAACTTTAGCATCTGCAAAACACAGATTTAAACCATCACAGAACGTATCCGATAACCCCAGACGCACGTCATCTCGACCAACTTCCCTCGATCCTCTTTCAATCTGCTACAAACACACGTCATCTCGACCGAAGCCACGCGGCTTCATCGCGTCGCGGAGTGGAGAGACCCCTGTATTTCGCCGTTGTCCGTACAGCAGTCAATAGGAGTTTTTAGACAGCGTCTTAGGGACTTGTATGTGTGACCTGTGCCACTGCCGGATCAACCGAGGGGGCCGCTTTATGTCGTCCCACGCTGCGGCTCCAAAGCATGAACGGTCTTTCCACGGCTATGTAAAATCCCCACGATAAGACGATCGCCGTCGGAAGATACAAGAGGAAGAATACTGGGTGACTTACCTTTTCCATGAGCAACACGGTCATGCTGAACAGCACAGTTCCGTGCACGAGGTAGAGGCTGTAGGAGATGCGTCCTAAAAAAGCTGGAGCGGCAGAGTTGAGTATCCGGCGAGCTGAATGAGAATTTAGCCCAACGATGAGCAGTCCGGCCGCTCCAATTGCCACCGGCATATCTCCCAGGTGCCACAGTGGTCCAATGCCGGCAAGATGCCGACCACCGAAGTACAACAAAAGCGATGTGAGCATAAACGCTCCACATTGGAATGGAGCAAGCCTCTTGTACCTCTCGCTCAGGCCTTCAAGGTTCTTCGCCAGAAGGATTCCAACAAGAAATATTCCAGCATACTCAAACGTCACAAGAAATTTATGATCTCCAACATGGACCCCAAGGATGGTGCAAATGCCGATCAGTAGGAGCGTGTACCTTGCCTTCAGTTTGTTGCTGCGAGGAACAGCAGGGGAAATATGAGAGAGATCCTCATCTCGTAAACCAGGGACCAAAAGGCGGTGTTGTACCGGTTATAGTTGTAATCCCCGATGAAGAGCAGATGCTGAATGACGCTATGAAGGTCCACCGGAGCTGACCACGTTCCCGCCCGCCAGCCGGATACACCGAGTTGACTGTGCCATAGAGAACAGCCGGCAAGAGCTAGCGCCAGGGCCGCCAGGTAAGGGCCATAGATACGAAGGACGCGACGACGAACGAATATCGGGTAAGGTCGGTTCTTGCCTCTCAAGAACGGGAGACTGAGCACGAACCCGCTCAAAAGAAAGAAGTAGATGACGGATTCATGTCCAGAGATGAAGGGGGACAAGATAACAGCAGCTACACCTGTTCCCGTCAGGAGGGAAGGGTAAAACATATGAGTGTAATGGTGAAACAACACCACTAGCGCGGCGATGCCGCGCATTGAGTCCAATTCGTGAAATCTGCGTCCCTCGCCTTCAGGGTTTTGTAGCAGCAGAGAAGTCTTCAAGTCGTGCCCTAAGTTTCAGTGCTCATCATTTGTGCGAGCCAAGCATATACCTTCTGTTTCAGAAAAAATATGTCGCATCGTCCGCGCACCGAATCCTTTGCAGGCGGCGTGTACGGCTTGATTTGTGACGACTGTTATCTGCCTTTGCTCAACCTGCTGCCACTGGATGCAGCAGCCCTTCGAGCCCCTGCCGCCGCATCTCGCGCTCGAAATCCTCGTGCCGGCCGTACTGGATGGCCTGCATTCCGGCTGCGTGCGCGGCCTCGATATTCTCTGCCTTGTCGTCGATAAAGAGAATCGCGCCCGGGTCCGTGGCAAGTCCCTCTGCGGCACTCCGGTAGATGGCCGCCTCGGGCTTGGCCAGCTTCAGCGAGTAGGACCAAACGCAGTGGTCGAAGCCGCCGATCCAGGCGAACTTCGCCTTCAGACCCTCGGCCATGGCGTCGCCGATGTTGGAGAGGATGCCGGTGCGAATCCGCGCCCGCTGCAGCCGCTCGGCCCACTCGACCATGGGAGTGTTCAGGCGCGACCAGAGGTTGACGTCGGCGACGATCAGATCGGCGATCTGCGCTGGCGTCAGGACGGTTTTGGAGCCAATGGCGATCTGTTGCCAGTAGCTCTGGCCAGTGTAGGTGCCGCGGTCGTACTCGTGGCGATAAGCCCAGTATTCGCGGTGCAGATCGGCGTCGGAGAGGCCGCTGATGGCCAGCATCTGCTGCCAGACAACGGGGTCGGCAGGCAGGGAGAGAACCTGGCCGAAGTCGAAGAGGACTGCTTTAATCGGTGTCATAAAGGCGGAATTGCTTCATTTTAGGGCATCGCAGCCATGTAACGTTTGAAACATGCTTTCTCTGGTTACACAGGGCCAAATGTAACCAGTGAAGACTGATTTCTCTGGTTACAACAGCAAAAACCGATCCCAATCGCAGGCGCTACCGATTTAGCATGGAGGGGTGAACTTTCGGTTTTCTGCGCGGACAGGATGGAACCTCGGCGAGAGCAAATTCGCGGCAACGATCCGAGAGATGCGCGCCTCCGGCCATCCGCTTTACGATCTAACCGTATCCAATCCAACCATTTGCGGCTTCAACTATAACGAATCGACTTGGCTGGCGCCGCTATGCGACTCTAAAGCGTTGGTTTACGATCCCGACCCGTGCGGGATGCGATCAGTTCGTGAAGCCGTCGCCGCTTATTACAGCGACCACGGCGCGGCGGTCGATCCCGATGCATTGGTGTTAACCACCAGCACCAGCGAGGGTTACAGCTATCTCTTCCGCCTGCTCTGCGATGCCGGCGACGAGGTGCTGGCAGCACAGCCGAGCTATCCGCTCTTCGACTTTCTCGCCGACCTCGACGACGTGAAGCTGCGGTCTTATCCGCTGTTCTACGACTATGGCTGGTGGATCGACTTCGCCGAACTGGAGCGCCGCATCAACCCACGCACAAGGGCCATCGTGATCGTCCATCCGAACAACCCGACCGGGCACGGAACTAAAGTATTGGAAAGGAATAGGTTGCAGGAGATCTGCCAGCGGCACGGGCTGGCCCTGATCGTGGACGAGGTCTTTCTGGATTACTCTCTACAACGCTCAGACACCGAGGAACTGGTCAGCTTCGCCGTCGGTCCGCACCCGGTTCCGACCTTCGCTCTGAGCGGGATGAGCAAGATTGCCGGCCTGCCGCAGATGAAGGCCGCATGGATCGCCGGGTTCGGACCGGAGGCCGTTCTGCGCGAGGCGATGGCGCGGCTGGAGATGATCGCCGATACCTTCCTGTCGATGAACGCTCCGGTGCAACTGGCGCTGCCCACCTGGCTGCAACTGAGGAAGGGAATTCAGGAGCAGATTCGGGAGCGCGTTCGGGTGAATCTGGCCTGTGCCGAAGCGAGCGGCGTGGAGGTGCTTCGGGTGGAGGCTGGGTGGTGCGCGATTCTTCGGTTGCCGCAGGGGCGCAGCGATCTGGCGGAGGCGCTGCTGAGGGAGTGCTGCGTTGTGGTGCATCCGGGGGCGTTCTATGGGATCGCCGAGGAGGGACGAATCGTGGTGAGCCTGATCGGTCCGGCAGATGACTTTGCTGAGGGGATGAGGCGGATCGCCGGCTTTGCGAAGGAATCAACTAAGTAACTAGTTGGTGATTCCATATCAAGTAGTGGATGGCATTATATCTATAAAGTATTCATTTATATAAGGAATGGATTAGAGTCTCTTTCTTCTCCAATGGTAGTTCCGTGGCCGTGGCCGGGGATGACCGTGACCTCATCCGGCAGCGGGAGCAGGGAATCTCGAATGGATTGGAGCAGCTTCCGGGTGTTGCCGCCGGGGAGATCGGTGCGGCCGACCGAGCCCGCGAAGAGGGTGTCTCCGGCGAGCAGGAGTTTCTGCTGCGGCAGATAGAGGCAGACGCTGCCCTCGGTATGTCCGGGGGTGTGGAGGATGGAGCCGGTGAGTCCGGCGATGGAGACGGTCTGGCCATCTTCGAGGCTGGCATCGGGCGGCGCGACCTCCGGGGTAGGGATGCTGAGCCATCCGGCCTGAATGTCCATCATTTTGACCAGCGGCAGGTCGTTCTGGTTGTAGAGGATGGGCGCTCCGGTGACGCGCTTGAGGCTCTGCGCTCCGGCGATATGGTCGATGTGGGCGTGGGTAATGATGATCTGCTTGACGGTGAGATTGTGCCTTTTGAGGGCGCTGACGATACGGGAGATATCGTCGCCGGGATCGACCACGATGGCTTCACGCGAGTCTTCATCGCCGAGGATGGAGCAGTTGCACTGGAGCGGGCCGACGATCAGGATTTCGTGGATCATGGATCAAGGGTACAGGGAGGCTTGAAGGGAATGAAAATGCGCAGGCTATGATGGCCTGCGCATGGATGAAGCCGGAGACGATTTGCCGACTACTTCTTAGGGGTCGTCTGGGTAACGGGGTGGCTGGAGCCGGAGAGGACGGAGTGGTCGCCGCTGCTGCGGGAGAGCATGACCGTCAGCGCTATGGAGGTGACCATGAAGACGACTGCCGACCAGGCGGTGAGCTTGGTGAGGAGGGTAGCCGAGCCGCGAGGACCGAAGGCCGTCTGCGACCCCTGGCCGCCGAAGGCTCCGGCGAGGTCGGCGGAACTGCCCTGTTGCAGCAGGATGATCGCAACCAGGAAGAAGGAGACGATGACGTGGATGACAATGACGAAGTAGAGCATGGAAGTGGCTTGATAACCTTCTTGACGCGAAATGTGGGGGTTGGCGCGAGAGGCGGGAGTTCAACCCCTGCCGTACAAAGTTCGTACCGGAACCTGACATTGAGTGTATCATCGGGCGTCGCAGAGCCCCAACTGTTTCAGTTGCCTGGGCAGGTACGGCACGAGCCGGCAGGAAGGCCTGCGCTGGAAACGGAGCGGCTCGGCGGGGGCCGCTTTGGTTACTGCTTTGGAGTCTCGCCGATTCGGTCGAGATCGGCGATGATCTCGGGAGGCAGTTGCAATATCGCTGCCTTGAGGTTTTCGCGGAGATGTCCTACAGACGATGTTCCGGGAATCAGCAGAATGTTGGGGGAGCGCTGAAGCAGCCACGCAAGCGCGACCTGCATGGGTGTGCTGTCGAGTGAGGTTGCCGCCGTGTCGAGTGCCGACGACTGTAACGGAGTGAATCCTCCGAGCGGGAAGAACGGCACATAGGCGATACCTTGGCCCGCGAGGCCGTCGATCAGGTTGTCGTCGCTTCGGTGGGCCACGTTGTAGAAGTTCTGCACACAGACGATTTCGGAGATAGCCTGTGCCTCGGCCAGTTGTTTGGAGTTGACGTTGCTGAGGCCGAGATGACGGATGAGCCCTTGCTGCTTTAGTTCGGCGAGCACGGTGAAGGGCGCTTCGATCGATCCCTCCTCCGGCCCGGTGATTCCTCCGACCCGCAGATTGACGACATCGAGAGCGTCGAGGCCAAGGTTGCGGAGATTGTCGTGAACGGCGTCGATCAACTCCTGCCGCGAGAGAGCATGAATCCACGACTTGTCTTCGCCGCGGCGAGCGCCCACCTTGGTGACGATCACGAGGCCGTCCGCGTAGGGATGGAGCGCCTGTTTGATCAGTTGATTGGTGACATGCGGACCATAGAAATCGCTGGTGTCGATATGGTTGACGCCGGCTTCGATGGCCTCGCGCAGAACGGCAAGCGCGCCGTCAACGTCACGGGGCGGTCCCCACACCTGCGGACCGGCAAGCTGCATGGCGCCATAGCCCATGCGGTTGACGGTCGTCGAGGTGTTGGGGAGGGTGAAGGTGCCGCCGAGGTTTGCCTGAGTCGTCATGGTGTTGTCCTCTCGTCTGTCGCAATGATTGTTAGATCGTCCGGCTGCTTGTGTTTAGATGAAGAAAGCTTCAGATAAGGAGTTCGCATTTGCCTCGACGTTCTCAGGTGCTTCTAGATCCGCGTAAATTGCCGGTTCAGGCGCGTTCGGCTGCGAGCGTGGACGCTATTCTCGAAGCCACCGTTCAGGTTTTGCTGAGCGCGGGAAAGGAACGGCTCACCACGACAAGGGTGGCGTCGCGAGCCGGCGTGTCGGTCGGAACGCTGTACCAGTATTTCCCCAACAAGAGCGCGCTGCTGCAGGCTGTGTTGAAACGTCACATGGACGCGGTGATGGAGGCGGTAGAACGGGTTTGTCTGGAGCAGAGGGGCAATGCTCTGCGGCAGATGGCGACATCGCTGGTCGTTGCGTTCCTTGACGCCAAGATGAAGGATGCGAAGACGAGCGTCGCTCTCTATTATGTAAGCGCCGACGTGGACGGAGCGAAGATCATCGAGCGGATAGGCGTGCGGTCCAATAAGGCGATTGCCGGGATGCTGGCGACTGCCCGCGAGCCGCTCAACAGAGATACTCAACTGGTGGCTTCGATGCTGCAGGGCGCGATGGCCGCGGTGAGCCGGAGAGTGCTCGAATCGGGTGCGCCCGAGAAGCATCTTGCGGCTTTGCGAGATGAACTTATCTTCTTTGTGTGCGCATACGTGGAGGCCTGTTCGGCGCGGCCGCCGGCTACACCGCGAGCGAAGTCGATGGACTGAAGCTTTTCTGTCAGGTATCTTTCTCTGGCGAAGACTTGCGGAGGCCGCAGGCTTCGAGGACGCATAACGCGCGCGAAGGATGAGACCGGCATTGAATTTTTCCGCTGTAGACCTCGGCGCGTCGGATGCTGTTCTGGATCGCGCGATCTCGCGAACGACGCGGCGGCTGGCTCCCTTCCTGATGCTGATGTTCGTGGTCTCGTTCCTGGACCGCTCGAATATCGGCTTTGCCAAGCAGGCGCTCGAGGAGTCGGTTGGCATCTCGGAGGCGATCTACGCTCTGGGCGCGGGGCTGTTTTTTATCAGCTATTCGCTGTGCGGATTTCCCAGCAACCTGATTCTGCATAAGGTGGGGGCGAAGCTCTGGCTGGCGCTGCTGATGGTGGCCTGGGGAGTCGCGTCGATGGCCACCATGTTTGTCGGCGGCGCCACTTCGTTCTACCTGCTGCGGCTGCTGCTGGGAGTGCTGGAGGCCGGATTTTTTCCGGGCGCGATTCTCTATGTGACCTATTGGTTTCCGAATCGCGTTCGCGGACGGGTTCTGGGGCTGTTCTACCTGGGAGTGCCGCTGGCTCTGATTGTCGGCGGGCCGCTGTCGGGGATGCTGCTCGATATACGACCGTTGGCCAGGCTGGAGAGCTGGCAGTGGATGTTTGTTGTAGAAGGATTCCTGGCAGTCGCCGTCGGAGTCTTCGCATTCTGGTATCTGGACGACAGGCCGTCCCATGCCGCCTGGCTGCCAGTTGACGAGAAGCGAGCGCTGGTCGATGCGCTGGCTCATGAGGAGAAGGAGCGTCAATCGGTTGGGCCGGTGAATATTCTCCCCATGTTGCGCGATCCGCGCGTGCTCTATTTTCTATTGATCTACATGCTGATTCAGATGAGCACCTATGGGGCGGTCTTCTATCTCCCGGTGGAGATATCGACGCTGCTGGGAACGCCGGTGGGGTTTGAAGTTGGCGTGGTGTCGGCGATCCCTTGGATATGCACGCTGATCGCAGTTTATTTTTTGCCGCAGCTCGCCGACCGATTCAACCTGCATCGTCAATTTGCCTATCTCGTGCTGTTGATCGCGGGCTGCGCGAGCTTTGCCTTTCCCTCGACCGGGCCGCTGATGGGGGTTGTGATGCTGTCGCTCGCGGTCACCGGCTTTATTACCGTGCAGCCGCTGTTTTGGACCTTTCCAACGGGATACCTGTCTGATCGCGCTGCTGCGGGCGGTATCGCCGTGATCGGGATGGGCAACCTGGGAGGCTTTCTTGCTCCTAACCTGAAGGTCTGGGCCGATGAGTACTTCGTCTCGCAGAATGCGGGCCTGTATCTTCTGGCCGGACTGACGGTTTTGAATGCGGGATTGATCGCACTTCTCGGGAGTCGCAAGACGGCGAAGAGCGCAGATTGAGGTGAGCAGTCAGTGCTCGCAGGGGGCGGTCCTTTCCTTCTGCCTGCCGCTGATCGGCGGCCTCGGGATTTAGGGATGCGCTGTAAAATGAGGCTTAACGTTTGCTGACGAGGTGCATCCATGGCGAAGTATACGAAGAGCGCGGAGTCCGTCTCGCGCCTTACGCCCGAGCAGTTCGAGGTCACGCAGCACAGCGCGACCGAGCGTCCCTTTGAGAACGAGTACTGGGATCATGACGAGCCGGGGATCTACGTGGATATCGTCTCGGGTGAGCCGCTGTTCTCGTCGCTGGACAAGTTCCACAGCCACTGCGGCTGGCCCAGCTTTACCAAGCCGGTCGAAGCGGGGAACGTGGATGAGCGGCATGACGACACTTATGGCATGAGACGGACGGAGGTTCGATCGACACACGGGGATAGTCACCTGGGGCATGTCTTCGATGACGGCCCCAGGGAAGCGGGCGGGTTGCGCTATTGCATCAACTCGGCATCGCTGCGCTTCATTCCTCTCGATGAGCTTGAGAGTGAAGGCTACGGCAGCTATCTGAAGCTGTTTGAAGCAGGGAAGAAGGAGTAACGACATGGCCTCAAACGAGCTTGCGATTCTTGCCGGCGGCTGCTTCTGGGGCATGCAGGATCTGCTGCGGCGCTACCCCGGCGTGATCTCTACGCGGGTGGGATACACCGGCGGCGAGGTTAAAGATGCGACCTATCGCCGACACGAGGGTCATGCCGAAGCGATTGAGATTGTCTTTGATCCTGGGAAGATGACCTATCGACGGATATTGGAATGGTTCTTCCAGATTCATGATCCGACGACGCTGAACCGGCAGGGAAACGATATCGGGACCAGCTACCGTTCAGCCATCTTTTACACGACCGACGAACAGAAGCGGATTGCGGAAGAGACGATTGCCGACGTCAACGCCTCGGGTCTGTGGCCCGGCCGGGTGGTGACGGAGGTGACGCCTGCGGGAGAATTCTGGGAGGCCGAGCCGGAACACCAGGACTATCTGGAGCGCATTCCAAACGGGTATACGTGTCACTTTGTCAGACCGAACTGGGTACTGCCTAAACGTGCGGTCTAAAATCCCGGCATGATTCCGAGGCTTAGGCTATGCGGGCTTATCGGATGGGCCTTTATCGGCTTGAGGCATAGGGGAAGGAGATGCCCTTCTTCTTGAAGGCATCTTCACACAACGCGGCGTACCCAACATGGAGGAGAAGACAGAATGGAAATCAAGCGGAATGGTTCGCAGCCTTCGATCAAGGGGCCTTCGGATTGGTTCACGGGCGCGGTTCGTATCGATCCGTTGTTTCAGGCACCGGATCCCGCGCGCGCTCAAGGCGCCAGCGTCACCTTCGAGCCCGGTGCGCGCACGGCATGGCATACGCACCCGCTGGGACAGACGCTGATCGTCACGGCGGGCTGTGGCTGGGTTCAGCATGAAGGTGGACCGATCGAGGAGGTTCAGCCGGGCGATGTCGTCTGGTTTTCTCCGAATGAGAAGCACTGGCACGGGGCAACGCCGAATACCGCCATGACACACATCGCTATTCAGGAGAGGCTCGACGGAAAGGTGGTCGAATGGATGGAGAAGGTGAGTGAAGAACAGTATCGCAAGTGATCTCAGCCTGCTTGCATAGCAGTTACAGCAAACAATAAGGTCAGCCTGTATAGACTGACCTCGGTGTAAGTGTTTGATTCTTTGGATTGGTGCGGAGGAGGGGACTTGAACCCCTATGCCTTGCGGCGCTAGCACCTCAAGCTAGTGCGTCTGCCAATTTCGCCACCTCCGCATTTTTTCTCTTACGCTTGAGAGCGAAAAGTGCGGTGAGCAATCCGAAGCTTAGTATACCATCGCCCGGCGGGTCCGGGCAGGGCCGCAAAGTGTGGATTTCATTCCGGATGAGAGAGAGATACGAGGTCCGGGGGCGGCATATACCGGGCTTGCCAAGGGGGACATTTCACTAACGGCTGAGCCAGTTGGGGAGGGCGGGCCGTGGGGCGATATCCTGCCGATCGATTCACTTCATTTACAGTGACAATATGATGAAATTGTCGAAAGTTGACCTGGTCGGAGTTGGACTCAACGCCACGGACACCGTGATTCCCCTTGCAAATTACCCGGTGAGAGGTTCCAAGGTAGAGTTCAACGCCGCGGATGTCCTGCCGGGCGGACAGGTCGCGAGCACAGTGGTTGCATGTCAACTATGGGGAATGCGTACGCGATATGTTGGCAGCCTGGGTGACGACAGCGCCGCGTCGCTGCATCGCAAGGCGTTCGACCACGCCGGCGTGGAGACGCAGATTATCGCCGTGGAAGAGTGTGCAAGCCGGCAGTCGTTGATCCTGGTCGACGATGGAGGGGAGCGGACGGTGCTTTGGCGGCGGGACGAACGACTGGACCTGCGTCCGAGCGATCTCCAAAGGGAGTGGATCGTGAATGCGCGGGCGCTTCACGTCGACGGCTACGACACGGCAACGGCTACCGTGGCGGCGGCCTGGGCGCGAGAGGCCGGGATACCGGTCATCGCCGATCTGGATGAGCTTTATCCCGGGGTGGAGGGGCTCATCGAGAACATCGACTACCTGATCGTCAGCAGAGATTTTCCCTGCCGGTTGATGAAGGAAGCGGATCTGGAGACAGCGCTGCGCGGAATGCAGCTTCGCTATGGATGCCGCGTTACTGCCGCGACGCTGGGAGAAGGCGGAGTATTGGCCTGGGACGGAGAGCAGTTTTACTACAACCCTGCCTATCGGGTGCCGGTAGTCGATACGACCGGGGCCGGGGACACCTTTCACGCCGGGTTTATCTACGGGCTGCTTCAGGGGTGGCCGCTCGAACGCCAACTCGACTTCGCCTGCGCGGCTGCTGCATTGAACTGCACCGCCGTGGGGGCGCGGGGAGGCATTCGGACGGTGGAGACGATCGAAGATTTGATGGCAACCGGCGCGCGCTACGAGCCGATTTTTCTATGCGACGCGCGTGTCGAGTGACGGGCGACTCGGTCTGAGTCGAGATGACGTTTCTTCGCTGTTTTATTTCTGACGGGAATCCGCGTCCTTTTACGGATAGGGGATTTCCTCTTTGCTATCGCTCGGAGAGCGGATTCAGGTTGATGGGAGCTGGCGGCTCTGATCCGGGCTTTGGCTTGCGGGGCTTCTTGAGCGGAGGCGCGGAGCTGGGCGGGCGGTTCTTGCCGTTTCCGTTGCCGCTGCGCCTCTTCCCGGAGGTTTCGATGACGCTGCGCATCCAGTAGTTTCCCTCGGCGTCGACTTCAATGCCGTGAGTTTCGCGCTCGAAGCCGGGGAAGCGCTTGCCGAACTCCTCCATGGCGAGGATGAGGCGAATGACCGGGCTGTCGTTGCCGCCGAGACGCTCGCCGGGCATGGACATGGGGATGCCGGGAGGATAGGGAACCAGCATGACGGCGGCGATGCGACCGGCCATGTTGGAGAAGCGCGTCTTTTCAGTCTCGTGCCGGAGGAGCTTCTGATAGGTCTGCGCCGGGGTGAGGACGGGGTCGAAGTCCTCGTCGCAGGCTTCTCCGACGAGGTTGGGGAGATTGAGTTCGACCATGGCCGCGTGCATCTCGTCGCTCAACTCCTTGAGCGTGACGTTGCGATAGCGGGTGGGGTACTTGGAGACAAGGTCGGGGAGCGCCTCTTCGAGCGGGGCTTCGGTGTCGTAGAGGCGCTTGAACTCGAAGAGATTTTCGAGCAGGCTGCCCCACTTGCCCTTACTGGTGCCGACGGAGAAGAGGACGAGGACAGTGTAGTCGCCGGTGCGGGCGATCTCGACGCGGCGGGCGTCGAGAAATTCTGTGAGGATAGCGGCAGGGATGCCGGTCTCGCCGACCTTGCCCTGGGCGTTGACGCCGGGCATAAGGATGGTCACCTTGGTGGGGTCCAGCATGCAGTAGCCGTCTTCGATGTCGTCGTCCTGGAAGCCGTGCCACTCTTCGCCGGGCTTGAGCGTCCAGCAGTTGGGATCGGTGGCGAGCAGTTCGTCGGGGACTTCTTCGAAAAGATGCGTCTCCCCGGTGGCGGGATCGGTGACCTGTTCGGGCTGAAAGAGGCGGAAGAACCAGCCGTCGCCGTTGTCCTCGGCGTCGCGAAGGCGATGGGCGACCGAGGACATGGCCTTGCGGAAGGTGATGGCATCCTGGACGGTCTCGTTCATCAGCGTGGGACCGGCGGGATCGTCCATCATCGCGGCAGCAACGTCGAGCGACGCAATGAGCGGATAGAACGGCGAGGTCGTCCCGTGCATCATGAAGGATTCATTGAACTGGTCGAAGTCGAGCGGAGCCCGGGGGCTGAGCTTGACGTGGACCATCGAGCCCATGGAGAAGGCCGCCAGCATCTTGTGCGTCGACTGCACGGAGAAGAGGGTGGGGCGGTCGGGCATGTCGTCGGGCACGCCCATGGCGAAGCGTCCGCGATAGATATCGTGGAATTTGGCGTAGGCGTACCAGGCCTCGTCGAAGTGGACGCGGGGTACGGACTTGGAGAGTTCAGTGACGACTTTGTTCACGTCGTAACAAAGACCGTCGTAAGTAGAGTTGGTGACGACGGCGTAGGTTGGGTTCTGGTTGGCTACGCCGGCGCAGAGAGGACTCTTGTCGATGAGGCCGCGGATGAATTCGGGATCGAAGCGCTTGATGGGGACGAGGCCGATCATGCCGTAACCGTTGCGCGTGGGCTTCATGTAGACGGGGCGGGCGCCGGTGACGGTGAGGGAGTGGCAGATGGACTTGTGGCAGTTGGCGTCGGCGAGAACGATGTCGTCCTGCGCGATGACGCCGTGGCCGATGATCTGGTTGCTGGTCGAGGAGCCGCCGAGGACGTAGAAGGTCCAGTCGGCGCCGAAGATGCGCGCGGCGTTGCGCTCGGATTCGCCGGGAGGTCCGATGTGGTCGAGCCAGGAGCCGAGCGGCGCGGTGGAGATGCCGAGGTCCGAGCGCATGATGTTTTCGCCGAAGAACTTGTGAAACTCCATGCCGACGGGATGTTTGAGGAAGGCGACGCCGCCCATGTGGCCGGGTGCGTCCCAGGAGTAGGCGCCCTGGTCGTTGTACTTCTTCAACTCGCGGAAGTAGGGCGGCAGGAGTTGCTCGTGGTAGCGCTCGACGGCGAAGTCGACGCGGTTGGCGATGAAGGCCGGGGTGTCACCGAAGAGATGGATGTACTCGTGAACCTGCTTGACGACTTCGAGCGGAAGCTCGCTGACGAGGGTGCGGTCGGCGATAAGGAAGATGGGAATCTTCTTGTTGCGATGGCGGACGGCGCGGAGAATCTTCAACGCGGCGCGCTCGTCGAACTGGTTGTCGCCCTCGAGGTCCCAGTCCAGAAGGATGGCGCTGTGCGAGGGATCGGAGGTGACCAGCGAAAGGCCGTCCTCCGGCGTCGAGGTGCGGACGACCTCGTAGCCCTCCTGCTTGATGGCTTCGACCAGGCGTTCCATCGCACGATCGGAGACGGAGTCGGTTCCGCCCACTTCACTCGCAATCAATAAAACCCAACGACCTTCGTTCATACACCTCTCACTTCTAAATCAATGTTACAGGGAGTTTTGAGGTGGATATTCAGAGAGGGTGAATATTGCAGCTTCGGGCGGAAGGAGCCGGGTGGGTCAAGAGCAGGTGCAGTCGACGCAGCGGTGCTCGGCGCAGGTTCCGCAGGTGAGCGCCAGTTGCTTCTTTAGCGCCCGGCGCGCGCGATGAACGCGGACGGCGGCGTTGCCGGGAGTGATTCCGGCGGATTTGGCGAAGCTGTCGAGCGTGCTTTCGCCAAGATCGACCTCGCGGATGATCTCACTGTATTGTGGCTTGATGGCGGGAAGGACCTGCTCAATGCAGCGGCAGACGATGTTCTGTGTCGTTGCGTCGGCGGAGACCTCGGTGGCCAGGTCGTTGGCCCAGCGCTCGAGGGCACGGTCTTCGGCATCGCGGTGGCGGTAGTGGTCGATGACGGCGTTACGCAAAATGCGGTAGAACCAGGCCACGGCGGACTCGGTCTTGTTGAGCGTGGAGGATTTTTCCATGGCGCGAATGTAGGCGCTTTGCAGGATGTCTTCGGCGGTGGAGGGCGTATCGACACGACCCCTGAGGAACTGGAGGAACCGGCTTCGCTGAAGGATGAGATCGTCGATGGTTTTGGTCTGCATGGGGTTTGGATACTCTTGGATAACCGGCGCAGAGATACGCTCCGCGCCGGTTATTTTGATGCTGACTAGTTAGATGATGGACAGGCGCAATCGGAACCGCAAGGGCAGTCTGCTCCGCAGGGACATATATATGTGGTCATTTGATTCTCCTTTGGCCGGGCAAAGCGCCCGGTACTGTACCTGACGGACGAGAGCGACAAACCTTACAGTTTGAGATCCGGGAGATGAAATTCAGGCCTAAAAATGGCGTGAGAGGTCGGAGAAAAGGGCAAGCTCAAGGAATTGGCAGCCGGACGGGGGATGGTTGATATTTTCCCGCTCAAGCGCCCAGGTGAAGTCATGGGGGACAAAGATAGCGTTGAGGCCGGCGGCGAAGGCCGGGTTGATATCGGATTTGGGGCTGTTGCCGATCATCCACGTCGTGCAGGCCTCGCAGCCGTGATGAGCAGAGAGGCTGCGGTAGGCGGCGTGGTGCTTTTCCGGGAGCACCTCGACAGCGTTGAAGTGAGGGGCAAGACCGGAGCGGCGCAGCTTGTCGGTCTGCTCGGCGTGGTCTCCCTTGGTGACGAGGATGAGGCGGTGGCGGGTGGCAAGGTCGGCCAGGGTCTCCTCCACATGGGGCAGAAGTTCAATCTCCTGATCGGCGATGGACTGCGCGAAGCTGAGGATGCGGGCGTGCTTGTCGGGAGTAATGGGCTGGTCGGTGAGCTGCTCGAAGCAGGTGACAAGCGATTGGCGGAAGCTGTGCAGACCGTAGCCACGGGCGGCAATGGTGGCGTGCTCAACGTGATTGAGGCGTTCGCGAACCTGTTCGGCGTTGTAGAGGCGATGGTCGAGGTAGGAGATGAAGGAGGCGATAGCGCGCTCGAAGTAGACGTTATTCTCCCAGAGCGTGTCGTCGGCGTCGATGAGCAGCGTCTGATTGGCCGGGTGGCGGACGGGTTGGGCGCGGCGAGCCATCTGGCTGATTATAAAGCCGGTGGGCTGGGCTGGAGAGAAGACCGAAGAGAGATGACGCAGGAGGGAGGCAATTGCATCTTAACTTCCTACAATAACGGAGTAAGGAGCATCTCAATGAAGCGATCCATCACCCTGTTTGGCACCTTGTCCGCCATCTTGTTTGCCGGTGTTCTGCCGAGCCGCTTTGCAGTTGCTCAGGTTGCCGCGCCGAATGCCGCACAGGTCAAAGAGGCAGGCACGGCAGGGACGGAGCAGAACGAGGTGTTCCATAACACGCTGGCAAACTATCAGAACCGTACCGCGGCGGTGATTCACCGTTACAACTTTGACCTGTTCAATCCGCGAGACACGATTGCGCGCTACAACGTCTACGAGTTTAACCAGCCGGGCTTTACCTGGGGACAGGATGGCGGGTGGGCGGTACAGCACGGCATCTCGGAGAAAGGGACCTTTAACACTCGCGGAATCGGGCAGATGAAGGTCTCGAATTCGATCAAGCACGCAACCGGCGACTTTGCCGCGCAGTACACCTATGCCTGGACCGATGGCGGCGCGACTGCCAAATCGGACGAGGGCTTCACGCTGGATACGCGCTCGGGAGGCGAAAGCGATAGCTGGTTTCATGGGAGCGCGGCCGCGGGCGCGTCGCCGGGCACAACGCTGCTGCCCGTGACCTATGCGGCCGGGCTGCATTCGCAGGATGCCACAACCGACGGCGCTTATATGCTGGACATATCTAAAGGAACGATCTCCGGCATCGTGACCGGGCCGGAGAGCCTGGTGGAAGGAACCTCCGTCCATGTGATGCCGGTCTCGGTATCGCTGCCGCCGTCTACGGGGATTGGCATGGTGGCTACGTCTATCCCCGCGCCTCGGGTGAAAGTCGAGCCTGAAGAGATTACCCTCTCCGGCGTTCGGCTAATCAAAGGCTCCTTTACAGCCGGAAAGGCCTGCCTTGCCGGTGGGTGGTACCCGGAGCAGGTGCTGATTACAAAGGCCGGGCCATCGAGAAACGGCTTGCAGGACGTGACGATCATCCACAAGAACCCGAACGGCACGGATGCAAACAATCCGACATCGCTGTGGCAGGGAGGAGTATGCGGCCAGTATCTGAGCCTCGACCGCAATTTGCAGCGAGACGGATTTCGCACCAGCTATGAGGTCGTGGGTGCGATAGATTCCACTCATCTGGCCTACATATGGAATGCCATGGGAACTACAAAGGTCAATGTGCTCAATGTCTATCGTCCTCCGGTTGCCCTGGTGAACCTGTCGCGGAGCGGCGGAGTAGTTACGGCCAGCTTTGCGGGCGCGAACCAGTCCTATATCTTCGACCACGCAGAGACCGTCGTCATCGCGGACGCGAGCGATCCCTCCTTCAACGGCGAAGTGCATCGGCCGGAGTACGTCGACGATGTCAACCGGGTATTAAAATGGCCGCAGGCAGGCAGGGACGCGAAAGCATCCACGGCTACGATCGATCTTCCGCCCTCCTATTATGGCTTTCATCTCTATCCCGGAGCCGAGGTGCTGGGACCGCGGGTAGCAGGCGGCGTGCCTCTTGAACCGAACGCGGTAGAGTGGGCCGCGGGTGACGTGATCGAGAATCCCCACCACCCCAGCTTCTCGATGAATGGAAAGATGACGCAGCTAACCCAGCACACGCTGAGCAGCGGCTACAACTCCAACGGGCAGAGATGGGGATTTCAAGGGGCGGGCATCAGCGCAAACTATCAGCCTTCGATATGGTCGAACAACAACCCATGCGCCCTGTACACGGGCTGCGGCGGAACGCTGGAGCCGATTCGCTGGAACAGCTATCTGGGACCTTACCGGGAGTTGTTCAATATAAGGAATGCTCCAATGAATATGGGATCGCTATTTACAGTAGGATGCGACTCCCGTGGATGCGAGCATACGCCGCCGTACCAACTGTTCCGGTTGCAGAACGGCAGCATGGAGTACGACCCGGCAAACGGAAACTTTACCGTACCCCGCATGACCGCCGCCGCGTTCTACGGCGAGGTGAATGGTCCCGTGAGCACAACGCGTATCGAGTTGCAGGACCCAAAGGCTCCCGGGCTTGCGCTTGCGATCACGAATGCTGGAGGAAAGATAGTTGTAAGCCGGTCTAGCGGAGCGATTCAGGGGATGGAAGCTGCCGGGGCGCTCTCCGGAGAGGAGGCGCACGGTACGGCTGCTGGAGTGGGGATGGAGGCAGCGGCGATCGGAGCAGGAGCAGGGAATCGTGGCGGCAGTGCCGCTTGCGCCCAGGGATACACCTGTACGGCAGAGCGGGGACGCCTTACCGTGATCGCTCCTGCCGCGGGTGCACATGGGTTGATCGCGAGCGTGCGGACAAGACTGCGTGCGGGTGTAATCTGCACCGCCGCGCAGAATGGTGGGTCGAGCTTTGTTGGGATAGGGAGCGGGAGCGAGAGCGAGAACGGCTTCGACATTACGGCCGGCGTAATGCTGCACGGTACGGTGACGATCGACTATAGCTGCCGCTGAGCAGATGTGCCTTCCTTTGGGAAGGAGTCTCGACAGACTACAAATAGCGACGAAGAGGCATCGTTAGGGCAAACATAAAATCCATAAATGTATACAGTTGTGTATGTGTCGTGATATAAGACGGTCCGAAGCACGGAGCGCTCCAGCACGTGCTGTGAACAAGCTGTGCCCAGCCGTGGCGCGGAAGAAACTACGAGGGAGCCATTGATGAGTAAGAAGCCGGCCCTATGGGCTTTGCGTTGGTTCGTATCCGTTGCCGGAATGATTGCGATCTTCTGCTGCGTCGGCTCCGCGAGCCAGCCTGTGGGGGCCGCCCCAGCAAGCCGGATGCGGCCTATCATCGAGCACTTCAGGGCCGATCGCCGCAGCCTGTTGAAGAAATATGCGTTGCCGATTGCGCCCGAGCGCGCGACACGGATGAAGCGGTTCTACGACGACGAGTTGCAGACGCTGGCGAAACTCGACTTCGATGCTCTCAACCAGGAAGACCGGGTCGACTATCTGCTTCTGAAGAACCACGTGAACTCTGAGCTGCACCAACTGTCGATTGTCGGCAAGCAGATCGACGAGATGAAGCCGCTGCTTCCATTTGCCGGGACGATCATTGGGCTGGACGATTCGCTGCGGCGCATGGCGCCATGCGATCCCCAGAAAGAGGCTGGGCAATTGACGGAGATGGTGCGGACGATTGCGCAGGTCCGCAAGGCAGAGGAGGAGGGGCTGTCAGTATCTGCCAAGGGAAACGCGCAGTCAGGACAGGTTGCGCCGATTCGAGTGAACAAGATCGTTGCTAACCGTGCTGTGTTCGCCGTGCAGAGCCTGCAGCGAGCGCTGAAGCGGCAGTTCGACTTCTATAACGGCTACGATCCCCAGTTCACATGGTGGGTGGCGGAGCCATACAAGCAGGCCGATCAGGCTCTGGGAGACTATGCGAATTTTCTGAAGGAGAAGCTGGTTGGGATCAGCGCCGACGACAAGACGACGATCATCGGAGATCCGGTGGGACGCGAGGCCCTGATGGCGGAGCTTGCCGACAACATGATCCCGTATACGCCGGAGCAGTTGATCTCCATTGCGAAGACTGAGATGGCGTGGTCGATGCGAGAGATGCTGAAGGCGTCGAGGGAAATGGGCTACGGCGACGACTGGCATAAGGCACTGGAGCATGTGAAGACAATGCACGTCGCGCCGGGCGGGCAACCTGCGCTGATACGAAAGCTTGCGCTCGAAGGGATCGACTTCGCGGAAAAGAACGATCTGGTGACGATACCGGCTCTTGCAAAGGAGACGTGGAGGATGGATATGATGTCGCCGCAGCGGCAGCTCGTCAATCCGTTCTTTACCGGCGGCGATATTATCAGCGTCTCTTTCCCGACGGATACGATGACCTACGACCAGCGCATGATGAGCATGCGCGGCAACAATATTCCGTTTGCGCGGGCCACGGTGTTTCACGAGCTGATTCCCGGTCACTATCTTCAGGAGTACATGACGGACCGGTATCGCAACTATCGCCAGGTGTTCGCGACGCCGTTCTGGTCGGAGGGCAATGCCTTCTACTGGGAGATGATCTATTGGGACAAGGGCTTTGCCACGACGCCGGAAGAGCGAGTGGGCATGTTGTTCTGGCGGCTGCATCGTTCGGCGCGGATCATCTTTACGATGAGCTTTCATCTCGGCCTATGGACGCCGAAGCAGTGCGTCGACTTTCTGATCAACAGTGTTGGGCATGAGCCGGATAACGCCACGGCCGAGGTGCGCCGCTCGTTCGATGGCTCGGTGGGGCCTCTCTATCAATGCGCCTACATGGTGGGCGCGCTTCAGTTTCGCGCGCTGCATAAGGAGTTGGTTGACTCCGGCAAGATGACGAACCGGCAGTTTCACGACGCCATCCTGCATGAGAACGAGATGCCGATTGAGATGCTGCGCGCGATCCTGACCGGCCAGAAATTAACCAAGGACTACACGACCCAGTGGAAGTTCTATGGACCTGTTGCCGGAACGAACTAGTTGCCGGAGTTGGAAAATTCAGAGGAGTGCAGGCGATGGATAGACGGCGTTTTATACAAGGCATTGCCATAGCAGCCGCAGGGGTGAACGGCCTGCCTTCCGTGGCGGAGACGAAAGGTGAAGCCGGGAGATTACAGGCCGCCGGCTCGATCGCTGCCAAGGATATTGACGTAGAGGGCCACACGCTTCTTTGCAGCTTCAAACGGAATGCCGAGACGTGGAAGGCGTATGAGGACCTGCGGTCTCGCGATGGCGCTATTACGTTGATCTCGTCGAATGGCACGGGGCGCGTTCTGACGAAGAGTGCTGAAGCGGTGTTCGCGGAAGGCGCTCCGTATCTCGGCCTGAGCCTGAGCGAGATTGGGCTGTCCGGCCCGGATCTATTGGCCGAAGCGCTGCTGAAGGACGGAGATCCCGACCCGGAGCGAGTGCGTTCCGCCGCTCCTCCACAGGGGACTGAGGCGCTGCGCAATCCTCGCGCGCGCGTGCGCTGGAATACCTTTGTCGGTACAAGAGAGTGCGAAGACACGATGCCGGTCTACCCCGGAGGGAACACGAGAACGTATCATCCGGTGCAGTCGTTTCCCGATCTGCATGGAGAACGGGTAGAAAAGCGCTTAGAGGGATTGCTGGGCGGATGGATGCCCGCGGTTCGCAAGGTGATGCCGATCTCGGACGCGGCGCACGATGAGGTAATCGTCTTCGGCGATGTCATGGCACGAGACAAGTTCATCGTTCAGACGTGGCATCGGACGGTGCAGGTCGAGAACGGAAAGATTGTGAAAGCGGAGTATGGGTATAGCTACCCGGCCTTTCCTCCTCGGAGAGAGGACCCCGCGCCTGAGGCCTTCTATCGCGGGCTGCTTGAGTTCGCTCTCTACTGGGAGAGCCAGTTGCACGATGTAACTTCCGCGTCGCTGCCGGACAAGTCCTGGGTGGATATGTCGAAGTATGCGTTCGCGAAGGAGCAGATGGTGCGGCCGGGAGGAGTCTATCCAAAGTATGGAGCGGTCGACCGCGATTATTACGGCTCTGAATACGACGGCTTTCAGGATATCTTTACAAGCTCGCTCTATACGAATCTGGAGTGGGGACGCTTTGAGATGGCGGGGCAGGTCTTCGATAACTACTACACCGACTTTGTCGACGACAAAGGAATGATTAATATGCGCGGGCCGGAGACTGCACAGTTCGGATTGACGCTGTCTCTGCTGGCGCGATACTTCAATTACACCAACGATAGATCGCTGTTCGTCAAGCATCGAGCGAAGATTGAAGCTACCGCCGCGTTGTTGACCCAATTGCACGACGAGAGCCTGAAGCTGCCTGCCGACGATGCGGGGCATGGGTTGATTCATGGATGGAACGAGTCCGATGCGTGTCTTGCACCGCACCCGATGACCTGGTGGAAGCCCTACTTTGCCAACAGCGCGATGGCCGCGCGCGGATTGAAGGATATTGCCGGCACATGGAAGCGTCTGGACAAAGAGCGATCCGGCGGAACAGAAGATGAATGGATGCGGCATAGCGAGATGCTCTCGCAGGCGGTGACGGCCAGTGTGCAAAAGAATATCCGCCGTGACATGAAGCCTCCCTATATAGGACCACTACCGGGGGCTACGCTTACGTTTTGGGAGTCGCTGGAGAAAGAGCATCCCAGTCCGCAGCAGTGGGCGCATCGCGCTTATGCGGAACTGCTCCATGCGGATGTTTTACCTCCGGAGCTTGCCAACGTGGTGATCGATTGCATGCGTGCGTATGGCGCGATGACGCTGGGGGTTGTCGCCAATGTGGAACGGCCTCACGCGAGCGGACGCGACATGCTCGGCTTCATCTCTTACGGCTATGCCTTGATGCTCTTACGCCTCGACCGCATTGAAGAGTATCTTCTGTTTCTCTATTCGCATCGCTTTCACGACCATACAAGGGGGAGTTGGACGGCGGGCGAAGTGTCAGGCATCACCGGAGGCACGGCGCTGTTCTGCATTCCGGCTCAACTGACAATACCCGCGCTGGTGCGATGGATGCTGGTTCTGGAAGACTCGGACGAAGATCGCCTCTATCTCGCCAAGGGAATGCCAAGGGATTGGGTCGCTTCGGGCAAGGAGATCAGAATCGATCAGGCGCCGACACGATGGGGCCGGGTGGATTTCAGAATCCAGAAGAAGGATGCCAACCGTATTGTGGCGACTGTCGATTTCCCTGGAGAGAACAGGCCAAAGGAGTTGAACGTGAAGTTCCGTCTGCCTGTTCAGAACACTCTGACCGGCATCACCGTGAATGGACAGAAGGCGCAGATAGGCGGCCTGCACAAGGACACCGCAATCTTTGCCGCCGATCAGGCCAAGCACTTTGAAGTGGTGGCTGAGTTCAGTTAGAGGATGAGCTAAAGATCGCGCAAGAGGTAAGGAAGACAGAATGACACAAAAGATGTTGGTGTTGATTGCGTTGGCTCTGTGGCCGATGCTGGCCGCGAACCGAGCCGCGGCGGAGGTAACGCGCGCAGACTATGCGCGGGCGGCCGAGCTTTATCAGAAGAATCGCGGGTTGGCGCTGAATATTCCGGATCCTCCGATATGGCTGGGTGATTCGGATAACTTCGTTTATCGCAAGACAGTCGAGGGCGGTCACGACTTCATTCTTGTGGACGCGGCGACGCAGGTAAAAAAGCCTGCGTTCGACCAGGTGCGGCTGGCTGCCGCGCTTACAAAAGAAGGAGGAAAAGAATACAAGGCCAAAGAGCTTCCGTTTACGCGGTTTCGATTCGTCGATAAGCAGAGCGCCATTGAGTTTGTGGTGGATGAGATGCGCTGGCACTGCGATGTGAAGAGCTATGTCTGCTCGAGCCATTCGCTTCATGAAGGAGATGACGAGGACGGCTCCGACGGCGGTTATGACGAGACTCCCAAGGCGGCCAACAGCGAGAAGCGTGGAGAGGATTCACCCGATGGGCGGTGGTTTGCCTGTATCCAGAACTATAACGTTGTGGTGCGGGCGAAGAGCGGCTCTGAAAGGATCGTGCTGAGCACGGATGGTTCGGAAGGGAACTACTATTCGGCGGACAGCTTCAGTTGGTCGCCGGACTCGAAGCATCTTGTGGCGTACCGCATTCGTCCCGGCTATCGACGGCTGGTGCACTACATTGAGTCCTCGCCGGCATCGCAGCTACAGCCAATCTACTCGTCAATGGTGTATCCCAAGGCAGGCGATGTGCTTGCTTTGCAACAGCCGGTTCTCTTCAACGTGGAGACGAAGCAGCAATTCAATATCAGTAACGAACTATTTCCCAATCCCTTCGATCTGTCGCGGGCGGTGTGGTGGAAGGATGGCCGCGGGTTCACCTTCGAGTACAACCAGCGTGGGCACCAGGCGTACCGCGTTATCGAGGTCGATGGAACGAACGGTCATGCGCGCAGCCTGATCTCGGAGGAAAGTTCAACTTTTATCGACTATCGCCCCCTGGTGATGAACCAGACAGACACAGGAAAGAAATACAGATACGACGTAGCGGATGGCAAAGAGATCATCTGGATGTCGGAGCGCGACGGCTGGGCGCATCTGTACCTTCTGAACGGGAGGACCGGGGACGTTGAAAATCAGATTACGAAGGGAAAGTGGGTGGTCCGCGCTGTCAATTATGTAGACGAGCAGAAGCGGCAGATATGGTTTGAGGCCAGCGGCATGAACGCCGGGGAGGACCCTTACTTTGTCCATGGCTACCGGATTAACTTTGACGGCACAGGCCTGACGCCACTGACGGAGTCACCGGGGAATCATCATCTGGAGTATTCGAAGGACGGGAAATATTATGTCGATATCTGCTCGACGATCAACGATCCCCCGGTGATGAGTCTTTACCGCACGGCAGACAATAAGCAACTGGCTGTGCTGGAGCGAGCCGATATCAGCAAATTGGTTGCTTCCGGCTGGCACGCTCCGGAGGTCTTTACCGCGAAGGGGCGCGATGGCAAGACGGATATCTGGGGCGTGATCTATAAGCCCGTGAACTTCGATCCCACGAAGAAGTATCCGGTGATCGAGGATATCTATGCCGGGCCGCAGGGATCGTTTGTACCCAAATCCTTTACCAGCCGCAGCGAGCCGCTGACGGCGCTGGGATTTGTCGTGGTTCAGATTGACGGCATGGGGACCAACAACCGTTCGAAGGCCTTCCACGATGTTGCCTGGAAAAACCTGAAGGACGCCGGATTTCCCGACCGGATTCTCTGGCACAAGGCGGCTGCGGCGAAGTATCCCTGGTATGACATATCGAATGTAGGAATCTTCGGCACCTCGGCCGGAGGGCAGAGCGCGATGGGCGCGCTTCTCTTTCATCCGGAGTTCTATAAGGTTGCCGTGGCCAACAGCGGATCTCACGACAATCGCATGGACAAGATATGGTGGAACGAGCAATGGATGGGGTGGCCGGTTGGCCCACAGTATTCTGAGTCGTCCAATGTAGACAATGCCTATCGGCTGCAGGGAAAGCTGATGCTGGTTGTAGGCGAGATGGATAAGAATGTCGATCCGTCATCGACCTTTCAGGTTGTGGATCGATTAATCAAGGCCAATAAGACGTTCGATCTGTTCTATGTGCCGGGGGGAGGACATGGAGCCGGCGGAGCCTACGGGCAGCGCAAGCTGGAGGATTTCTTCGTTCACAATATCCTGCACCAGGAGCCGCCGGACTGGAACGCCGATGCTGCTACCCGATAGGATGTGCGGGTGGAACGCTTGCGAATGAATGCGAGGGCGCGGTGCTGCGGGATCGTTCCGATCCTGCTGGCCGCAACTCTTGCGCTTGCGACATCGCTTACCCGTGGAGTTTCAGCACAATCTGACAGTGTGGCCTCTTCGCAGAAGAAAGATCCCGCTGCGGAGACGGCATTGCAGAAGGGAATTGCCCTGACCCGGCAGGGTCGGTTCGAAGAGGCGATTGCTCCTCTGTTGCAGGCACGGGGGAAGGTGGCTGAAGAGTATGCCTCGGAGTTCAATCTGGCCCTTTGCTATCTGGGGACGGGACAATATGGACAGGCAATCGAGATATTGAACGGTCTGCGCTCAGGCGATCACGATACGGCGGCAGTGAACAATCTGCTCGCACAGTCTTACATCGGAAGTCGCGAGCAGGAGAAGGCGCTGGAGGCTCTGCAACGGGCCGCGGCACAGACGCCAAAGGACGAAAGCCTCTATGCGTACGTCGCTGATTCCTGTACCGATCACAACGAGTATGCTCTCGGTCTGCGCGTTGTTGAAATAGGCTTGGAGCATCTGCCGGACTCTGCGCGATTGCATTACGAACGGGGCATGTTTCTCGCGCGTCTCGACCGCCTGGAGGAGGCGAAGCCGGAGTTCGATCGCGCGAGCGACCTGGCGCCGGGTAGTGACATCGCCTATCTGGCATCTGTGCAGGAGGCTCTTTACGAAGAAGATTTTCAGAAGGCACTGCGCCTTGTTCGGGGAGCCATCGAAGCGGGACATCGCGACTATCAAATGCTCTCACTGCTGGGAACGATTCTTATGCATGTCGGCGCCACGCCCGGCGAAGCAACGTTTACTGAAGCTCGCAAGGCGCTGGAGGACTCGGTCGCGGCTCAGCCGCGGTATTCGACCGCTCAGATCGCGTTGGGGAAACTCTACCTGATGGAGGGCCGAACCAAGGATGCGGTGAGCCATCTGGAGATCGGCCGGAACCTTGAGCCCTGGAACCCCTCGGTCTACACCAGTCTGGCAACCGCTTACAGGAAGCTGGGGGAGCGGGAAAAAGCGCGCGAGTGCATCAGCGTGCTGTCCGCCTTGCTGCGCGGGAATGACAAGGCGGGAAGTCGCATTGTTCCTTAAAACGAACTGGAATGCACTTGATGAAACGGTTCTCTTGTCCCTGTAAATGTTGCAATAGCGTTGGATAGTTCAAAGACTCCAAAGTGGAGAGAACGGCAGATCTCTTTCGCAAATTTAGTATTTGACTTTAAATACATAAAAGAATACAAACTTGTACCTGTCGATTAATTTTTGATGTCGTTTCTGTTTGTCCGGGCAGATTCAAAGAGCCGAAAGACCCATGCCTGTAGATTTCGCGACCCTGCGGCAATAGAAGCGTAATCGTTTTCGCAAAGAGACATGACCGTGATGAGGACTTACTTTTTGGAGGCGTTATGAATCGTAAAAACTACCTATCTCTCCTTTGTTTTGCTATGAGCCTTGCATGCGCGGCGGGCCTTCTCTCGACTCCTACGCTCGCGCAGAGTGGATCGCAGGGAACTGTCATCGTTACGGTCAAGGATGTGAGCGGCGCCCTCATTCAGGATGCAAAGCTGGAGTTGGTGGACCTTTCGACCAATAGCGTCAGACAGGCGCAGACGGAGAATGACGGATCTCATCGTTTTGTGAACCTGACGATTGGCTCTTACCGTCTCACGATCTCAAAGACAGGCTATGCGACCAAGGTCTATAACTCGGTCGTCGTCCAGGCCTCACAGTCGAATACGATTGCCGCGGTACTTCCGGTGGGTCAGGTATCCGAGGTCGTCAATGTCGCGGGGGCTGAGACTCCGGTTCTACAGGTCAGTTCCAACGCTATCGGAATGGTTGTCAACATGAAGCAGATTCAGGATCTTCCGCTTCAGGGGCGCGACCTGACCTCGTTTTCACGGCTGGTTGCCGGATACAACGGCACGTTCAACGGGCTGCCGCTGAACGATCAGGGAAGCAATATCGACGGCGTGATCGGCAGTTCCAGCCGCATGAAGTTCGGTGGCAATACGCAGCCCGCGGTATCGCCGCGACTTGAGAACATCGAGCAGATGACGGTTCAGACCGACCAGCTAAGCCTGAACTCCGGCTTTGGCCAATCGAGCACCCAACTCAACTTCGTCTCCAAGCGCGGAAGCAACCGCTTTCATGGACGCATCTATGAAGATTTCCGCAACTCCGGATTGAATGCCAATAGTTGGTCCAATAACGCTGGCGGAGTGCGAAAGAACAAACTCATTCTGAATGACTTTGGCGGCAGCATCGGTGGCCCCATCTTTAGGGACAAGCTCTTCTTCTTCGGTAGCTTTGCCATGTCGAAGCAGCCCGGATCCTTATCGGCCTCAAACGACCTCTTTACCGAGGCCGCACAGCAGGGAAACTTCACTTATTCTGGAGGAACGGTCAACGTGCTCGATATCGCGCACAACTACGACCCATCGCTTCCGAACACGGTGAATGCGCTGCAAAGCGCCCAGTTGAAGGCGATCAATGATGCGGCCGGCAGCGGGGCGATCTCGCCGACGAGCGACCCGAACTATAACGAGATCAACTGGAACAACAATGCTCCGGTCACGAACTACTACCCCGGCGGTCGAATTGACTACAACCTCTCGGATCGAGTGAGGATGTATCTCTCGTTCCTCTACAACAAACACTCGCAAGCCAACGCGACGGCTGCCCTGTTTCCCGGTGCAAATTTTAACTATCAGGTTGCCGACAATACGTCGAAAAACTTCACGGCGTCGTACGGTCTCGACCTCATCATCACACCACGGCTCATCAACCAATTGAAGCTGGGATATCTCTACGACAACACGCAGTACGCTCCGGGAGTAAAGCCTTCCTACGCAACGCTGCCGACAGTGCAATGGAACTACCCCAACGCAAACGGAAACATGTCGGGCCAGTTATATCCCCTCCCGATCACAACCTTCTATCCCATTCTGAATGCATCGGATTCGGTAAGCTGGCAGCGGGGAACACATTCGATCTCATTCGGCTTCTCCTGGTACAGGGAGCAGGACCACTACTACAATCCTCCGGAGGGCTACCCGACCTTTACCCTGGGACTCGCGGATGGCGATCCTGCGCTCCAGGCCTTCACCAACTCCGGAGCCTCGCCAAGTCTGCCGGGAGCGAGCAGCAACGATCTGGCCAGCGCGGAAAATCTGTATGCCATCCTGACGGGCCGAATCTCGAATGTGAACGGGCAATTTGCCAAGAATGCGCACGACAACAACTTTCTCCAGGGCATAGGAGCCTATAACCTCAACGAACTTTCGAGCGCGACCGGACTGTTTGCGGAAGATTCATGGAAGGTTACGCCGGACCTGACGCTCAACTACGGCCTGCGGTGGGACTTTGTCGGCGACCAGCATGACCTGACGGGCGCCTATCATTCTGCTTCAGAAGGCGATGTCTACGGCCCGACCGGCGTCGGCAACCTCTTCAACCCCGGATCGCTCCAGGGAAATCCGAATCCGCAGTTGGAATCGAGAAACCACGTCTACGAGCCGTGGAAAGTTACGCCACAGCCGGCGATTGGCTTTGCCTGGAATCCGAAGATTGCAGACGGCCCCTTCAAGGCGCTGCTCGGCGGGGACGGCACGGTGATACGTGGCGGCTTCGCGCTGCGGCGCTTTACCGAACCGTATCAATACTACTGGAATCAGGCGTCGGACTATGGTTCCTTCTTCTATCAGAACTTCTCGCTCAACCCGAACAATACCGGGACGACGGGAACGTTTGCCCCGGGCAGCCTGACGCTCGGTCAGTCGCTGCCTCCCTATGCCGTCTCTCCTGCGACCTACGAAGAGACTTCTCCGCAGTCGGAGTTCACTTTTATCGGCGGTGCTCCAGGAGTGAATGGCATGGATCCCAACATCAAGCAACCGTACTCCGAGTCGTGGAACTTCGGGGTACAGCGTTCGCTCGGCAGTTCGCGTGTCCTCGAGATTCGCTATAGCGGGAACCGGACTCTCCACCAATGGATCGCAATCAATCCGAACGAAGTCAATGTCTTTGAGAATGGCTTTCTTGCCGAGTTCAAAAAGGCGCAGGCAAATCTTGCGGCCAGCGGCGGCACCTCGTTTGCCGGCACCGGCGCAAATGCGCTGCCCATCATGACCGCGGCGTTTGGAGGCTCGCCAACCGACTCCGACTTTACCAATTCTCAGTTCATCAATGATCTGCAGACGGGTAACGTAGGCGCGTTCGCGAGCGTGCTGAGCGGTGTCAATGGAACTCATCCCTACTTCTGTAATCTGGTTGGCAGCAAATTCGCTCCCTGCGTGACCAATGCCGGGTATACGGGAGAAGGAGCCGGATATCCGATCAACTTTTTCCAGGCGAATCCTTTTGCCGCCGGATCGTCGACGGGTTATATGACGGCCGCGGGCTACTCCAATTACAACGGCTTGCAGGTAGAGTTTCGGCAGGCTGCGTGGAAGGGACTCCAGTTCGACGCAAACTACACCTACAGCAAGAGTCTTGGCGTATCGACCCAGCAGGATTGGACCGGCGCGCTCAACGTGTTTTCTCTGCGCAATCTGGCTCAGAGCTACGGACCCAGCCAGTTTGATATCACTCATGTGACCCACGTGAACGCGACCTACGATCTTCCACTCGGGCGGGGCAAGCCGTTTCTCAGCAGCAACGCTGTAGTGGACAAGGTAGTTGGCGGATGGACGCTGGGAACGATTATGACCTTCCAGAGCGGTGCGCCCTTCCGCCTCATCGGCGGCTATAGCACCTTCAATGACTATGGAGACGGCGGCGTTACCTTGAACAATGTAACGCCGTCGCAACTGCAAAAGGCTGTGGGCGTTCACCGGGTTCCGGGCCACACGTTTGCCAGTCTGATCGATCCGAAGTATCTGGCAAGCGCAACAGGCGGCGGTGCGAACTCCTCCTACATCGCGCCGAACACAACTGCCGGATCTATCGGAAGGATCGTTTACCTTCATGCGCCGCACGGTTTCTTCGATGATCTTTCCGTAACGAAAGCTATACCACTGCATCGAGAACTCAACTTCCGTCTTCAGGCGGAGTTCCTCAACGTCTTCAATCACCCTGTCTTCGGCATTCCGTCCGGCGGGTTGTCGTCCTTCTCCGGAGTGCAGAGCAGTAGCTTTGGACTCGGAAGAGTTACCAACGGGAATGTGAACGGCGCGTTCGGCCGGGTTATCGAGCTTCGAGGAAATGTAGAGTTTTAGCCCTCGCATGAGGAGCCGAATGGCGCCGACGCGCTATTCGGCCTCCTACCGTCAAGCAGCCATCAAGCCTGAAATCCTGGTGATGGCCCTTACTTCCAGGAGCCTTGTCCCTCGACGACCGTGACATAGCGATCGATAGGAAGATCTTTGAACCGCTCTATCTTGCCGCTGGGATTTGGCCAGTGAATCTCGATCCAATCGATCTGCGCGTTCCGGCCAAGTCCTAAAACAATGCGCGGGTCGTGTGACGAGAGGTAGCTGCCTCCACCGACCTTGGTGACATGGCGAATCAGTGGTCCTGCCTTGTAAATGACCTTGGCGCCGATTGCGTCGATATTGGCCTTGCTGCCGACGAGACGAAGGCCCAGCCAATGATTATCTCGCCCGGCATTGTTGCGCAGCAGAAGTGGCGCGCCGTTATTGGTCGTCACCAGTACATCGACCGATCCGTCGTTATTGAAGTCTCCGAGCGCAAGGCCTCGGCCGGCGATTTTTTGGGAAAAGACAGGGCCGCTTTGCGCGCTGACGTTCTTCCACGAGGCCCCATCGTTCTCAAAGAGCAGCATCGGTTCGAAATAAGCCGTCCCTTGTTGATGGCGTTCGATCATCAGATCTGGGTGCCCGTTGCATAGAAGGAGATCCAGATTGCCATCATTGTTATAGTCGAAGAACTTTAGTCCCCAGCCGCTCATCGACGTTGTTGCGCGATGGATTCCCGCCCCAACCGAAGCGTCGTCAAACGTCTCGTTTTTGTTGTTGTGGTAGAGCGCATACGATTCGTGATCGACGTTGGCGACGAAGAGATCGAGCCACCCATCCTGATCGAAGTCTGCCGCATCGACACCCATACCCGACCTCGCCACACCGAAGGCGCTGTAGGCCACTCCCGATTGAAAGCCGATGTCTTCGAATCGTCCCTTGCCGCGATTTGCGAAGAGTGCGTTCGGCGCGGTGTCGTTGCCGATGAAGAGGTCTATCCATCCATCGTTGTTGATGTCCGCGGCGACGACTCCCCATGCTTTGCCGAGCGTACTTGCGATACCGGTTTGCCGGCTTACATCGGTAAACGTGCCGTCGCCATTGTTGTGATAAAGCCAGCTGGGCATGGGTTTGTAAGAGGTCGGCTTGCAGTAATAGCGCAGCCCCGCTGCGCGATCGCCACAGTATGGGTCGATGGCTTGGTTGAATTCTGCGAAGCGGCAGACGAAGAGATCGAGCCGGCCATCGTTGTCGTAGTCGAACCACACGGCGCTGGTGCCCCAACCATGCGCAGACACGCCCGCTTTCTCGGTAACATCGGTAAACGTGCCGTCTCCATTGTTGTGATAGAGAATGCTGCTGGGATATTGCGTCACGTAGAGGTCCGGGAAGCCATCGCCGTTGTAGTCGCCCACAGCCACGCCCATGCCATAGGCGTTGCCCAACACGCCAGCCTTCTCGGTCACATCGGTAAAGGTGCCGTCTCGGTTGTTGCGATAAAGCGCATTTCTCAACGGCGCTGAGGGCTTGTAGAAATCGCACGGACCGCTATTGACCAGATAGATATCCATCCAGCCATCGTTGTCATAGTCCAGAAATGCGCAGCCCGCCCCAACTGTCTCCGGCAGGTACATCTTGCTGGAGAGACCGGCCACATGCGACCAATGAATCCCGCTTTCGGAGGGGTCGACCAGTTGAAAGGCAGGCGGGCTGTTTGACGAGAGTGATGTGGAAGACAGTGCGTGCGCAACGGAGGGGACAAGGTGAGCGCCGAGTACAGATGACGCAGCCCCGTTAATAAATTGTCTGCGGGAAAGAGAAGGGAAGGAACAGCGCTGTGACTTCTGCATGAAGCTGAAACCTCAGCGGGGAGCCGCGTGTCCTTCAACCGTGTCTGTCTGCTGCTGCTTGCCTGCCATCTCCCTTTGCAGCGCAATCTGTTTTGACGAGGCTTCGCGATTGCCGGTTCGTGAATAGGCGAGAGCCAGCTGATAGTGTCCCGCGGGATCTTCAGGCTGCATCGCCGTGTACCTCTCAAGCGGTGCGATCGATTCCGCAAATTTTCCCGAGGACGTCAAGGACATTCCCAGCGCCAGGTAGGCTTCGGAGAAGCCTACATCCAGTCTGGACGCGCGGGTGAAGTGAGCGATAGCCTCGTCCCATTGGGCGCTGCGTCGCGCCAGTTCACCCAGCACGAATTCGGCGGCGGCATTCATGGGATCGACTTCAGTCTCCTTCTGAAACTCAACCTTCGCCTCGGCGGTCGGGCCGGAGGGTCCGGCTTTCGCGAGAAGAATCTGTCCGAGCCGATAGTGGATCCCTGCAGTATGGGGATTGCCTTCGAGAATCTTTCTGTAGATGACAGCCGCCTCATCATACTTTCCCTGGGACTCCAGCGCTTCAGCCTGCAGCTTTCTGGCTTGGAAAGAGGAAGGAGCCTTGGTCTCCAACTCCTGCGACATGCGGTCGCCAAGCTGAGAGAGATAGTGCGTCGCGATATATAGGACCTCGGGGTCACCGGGGAATTGCCGCCTTAACAGAAATAGCGTGTCCACCGCAGTCTGATCCTCCCCCAGCCCCATGGCGCATCGAACCAGCGCCATGGCCGCATGGTATTTGAGCTGCTTATCGGTGAGATGAGGCAAGGCTTGCTTCAAAGCGGGCAGCGCCTCTTTGCAATGTCCGCTTTCCACCAGCTTGATGGCTTGCTCGGTCGAAGATGGCGAGGAAACTGTCTTCGTTCCTTGCGCACAAACGCCCCTCGCCAGAACGGCGAACACCATGAGAGTGACCGGATACGCGATGAACCCGCACCCGGCGCGGTGCGAAAGATGGATGCCGGACTTGAATTGCAACATCACTTCAAGCTGCCAACTTTAGAGAAATAAGTGAACCCAAAGAATGAGACTTCAAAGCATCGATTCGCACGGTGTTAAGCAGCTTCTGCAATGGTCTCTATTTGAATACGAAGTTGCATACATAACCTCGTGCAGATGCAGATTTTATCTCAATGAATTGAGCGGAAGCAATGGAAATACTGGACGTAGCGTGAAGATTATCCTTGCCGTTTGTCACGCCCCAGGGCATCCATGGCTGGAACTCGCCCGTGACTAAAGTCCTATGCAATAGATATTCCGACGCTCAGGATAAAGGGTGGAGGAAGATTATGACACAGACAGCTCACACCGGCACCATGCAACACGCCTCGGATCTCATAGCATCCGAGTTGCCCGGCGCAGGGCAAAATCCTGACAAGATGCAGGGGCACTGGGTGCTGGCCCGTGTTGGCAAGAGAGTCCTTCGGCCTGGCGGCATTGAGCTTACCCGGCAGATGCTCCATGCACTCGCCATTTCTCATCGGGACCGGGTCGTCGAGTTCGCTCCCGGCCTTGGGGTGACTGCCGGGATGGTTTTGGAAAAGCACCCACAGGCGTATTGGGGCGTCGAACGCGAACCATCTGCGGCTCGCCAGTTACAGCAGCGATTTGGAGCACCGGGCGTTAGGATTGTGCAGGCCAGCGCCGACCAATCGGGGCTGCCTTCCGCCTGCGCGAGTATGGTCTACAGCGAAGCCTTATTAAGCATGCAGACTCCGCAACAAAAAAACCGTATCGTCGCCGAGGCCTGCCGCCTCCTGGGGGCTGGAGGGCGGTACGGGATTCATGAACTCTGCCTCCTGCCGAACAACATGCCGGATCATCTGCGCCAGGAGATTCAAACAGAGATGTCGAGAGAGATTCACGTCGGCGTGCAGCCTCTCTGCCGGGATGAGTGGATCAGGCTGTTCAACCAGAACGGCCTCAAGGTGACCTGGAGCAGCGAAGCGCCCATGCGTTTACTGGAGCCGCGACGACTGCTCCAGGATGAGGGGCTGTTACATAGTCTGGGCATTGCGTTTCGTGTGGCAACCAGGCCGGAACTCGGCTCGCGGATTCGCTCCATGCGGCGTCTCTTCGCACGATATAGCAAGCACCTTGGAGCAATCTCACTGGTTGGCGAACGCGGGTAGATGCTTGCGTGCAGTGGCTCATGTCGAACCTGGAAGCCCGGTTAACACGTACAAGATCCCCCGCGTAAAGTTGGAGAGCATGTACACAGCCCCTTAGAGCAAAGTAGTAGTTGGTGTAGAGTCTGCGGATTGCGTGTACGCGTTCGGAAGAGCCGTGGTGGAGAAGGGAGGCCCCTGTATCACTTTCGTATCACAGCGGCTTTTTATGGGTGCTTTTTGGTTGGACGTTAAGTCTTTTGTTTTGTTTGGTGAGAGCGCTGGGGCTCGAACCCAGGACCAACGCCTTAAAAGGGCGATGCTCTACCAACTGAGCTACGCTCTCAAACCACTCTCTAAAGTTAGCACATCCGGTGGCTAGTTTTGTGTGATCTCGCTTGCTCGCAGCCTCAGTCAAGGATTCCACCCTAATGCTGTTCCATATCAGAAGTGTCCGGCAGACGGCATACTTTTACTCGTTCATTTGCATAGTCGCATTCAAACGCAGTAGGGGAGCTTCGCCTCAGCACGACCCACATCACGCCCATGGGCCGCAAGGTAGCAATTCGCTGTGCATCGGACTCGTCGCTTAGTCGCATCTGCGCCGTGACTCCAGCCGTCCACGCGGAGGTCAGCCCCGGTGTAATGGAGGCTTCGCCGCCATCTTTGGAGTAGTCCGGCAGCATGCTTCTCTCCGCGATTGCCCGAAACGATTGCGCATCCTCGCCGGGACTGGTGATGTAGTGCGCATCGAGCGCGAACAGGGCATCCTTCGGCGTATTTTCACTGATCCACACGAAGGCCTGCTTCCATTGGTTATGCGGCGCGCGCCATGGCAGCTCAAGATGCGACGAGGAAGGAAATGTCTGTCGCTCCGCAAACAGCATGACCATCGCGAGAAGCCCGAACGTCGTCACCCAGCGCAGAACACGCCGCCGAAGCAACCGTTCCGCCAGTGTCGCTCCGACGAACAGAATCATCACCACATACACAATCTGAAAGATCCGCAGCGGCTGCAGTCGCGCAACCGCGTGAGTTGCCAGTCCCTGCCGCGCAAACATTCCCGCTATAACGATCGCGACGCCTCCGCAGACGACAGCCATCCGCGCCAGCGCCACTCTCGCGGCATCGCCCTCCCGGCGCCTTCCGAATCCAACCACCGCGAGAAGGATCATCGGAGCGATCAGGCCAAATTGCTCATACCAGTGCCAGCTTCCCGGAAACCAGTAGGACCGGGTCATTGCCGCGTGAGCATAGGCCGCGCTCTCCGGCGGTGCCATCGCCTGGATTGCCGCCGCTACTCCCAGCGCTGTCATGCCTAGTCCCGCCGTTCCCCATATCTGTACTTGCCCAAGGGAAGAGAGGATGCAAACCAGCACCAGCACGCAGCCGAATCCGTAGGCGGCCATCAAGGGATGCATGACCGCCGCAAGCAGCAGGGCCGCGGAGAATAGCGCGAATACCCCGCGTCGTCTCGCGAGTCCGCCGGCGGGTGGAAGCAGAAGATCGAGCACACAGGCCAGAGCCAGCAGCACGCAGGGCGTCGAAATGCTTCGAGCCGTCACGTAGGGGTCCATCAGCATCAGCGAGGTCCCAGCGATAGGCAACGTGATCCACGTCGCAAGCAGCATTACTGCGCCAACGCGCGCCACCCGCGCCGCATGGCATCGCGCCGTCAGCAGCCACGCGGCCAGCAGGGTGGTCCAGAAACTCGCGACGTGCAACAGCAAAAGTATTGTGCCCAGAGTCATGCGCGACCAATGCACCAACCCCACCGTCAGCGACCCGAAGAGCGAGAATCGCAGGTGTCCGGCAACGAATTCTGTCCCGTGTGGATATAGAGACGGATCGAGCTGCCGCTTGACCTCGGCCATGTAGAGGCCGCCGTCTTCGGCATAGGGATGATATCCATGCACTGCCAGTGCAAGCAGAGTCAGAGCCGTGACCACCTTGCAGGCGAAGCCCAGATCCAGCGTCGTGCTGTCGCTTGCCTTTGGCCGCGACGAGAGCGGCAATGTTACCGTTGCTGCCAAATTATCCGTTGCTCCTAATTCACATCAGATGCCGAAAACCCACCGGCAACCGTATATCAAGCGGCGAACGCACTGTAGATCAATCTTCTCTCAAAGAGAGACGATGCGCAGAGCAATGCATGGAAAATAGTGGCGGGAGATACGATATTTTTTTGAGATGCTAAGTCCGCGGCCGACGATACAATAGAACGATCTATGCCCCTATCCGCTGTTATTTTTTCCGCACCTAACCCGGGCCCTCTCTTCACATGAGCGCATCCTCGGGCACGCGCAATCTTTTGAAGACCATCCCCGGCCTTCTTATCAGCGCGTTCTTTCTCTGGTACACTTTTTTTCCGCATCCCGCCATCTGGAAATTGTCGGCGTCCAGTGGAATATCCCTGTCGCATATTCTCGCGCTGAGGATGGTGCATCCCGCATGGATCGCAGGCATCCTGGCATTTACCTTCGCCGGTTATGGCCTTCGCTGCGTCCGCTGGACGCGCATGATGCGCCCTACCGGAGCTTCCTTCACCGTCTGCGCCCGTGTCCTCATCACCTCGATTGCCGCCAACAACATTCTTCCTTTTCGCATCGGCGATGTGATGCGCATCTTCACCTACGCTCCGGACCTGAAAGCCTCTCCTTCTGTCATCCTCAGCACTGTCATCTTCGAGAAGCTGCTCGACATCTTTGTGCTGGTGTTGCTCTTTGTCGTCTTTATGGGACAGGATGTCAATCATCATTCCCGGCTTCTTGCCAAAATGATGCTTGCCGTCTCATCCATAGGCCTGCTCGCCCTCCTGTTCGGAGCCCGCACCCTGGGGCCGCTGCTTCGGCGGCTCTTCGCACGGCTTCCGCAGCATCCCTTCCTCAAAAAGCTCGAACACTGGATCAACTTGGCTCTCGACTGCATTGGCCAGATCGGCATCGTCGGTTCATTGCTGCTGTTGTTGATGTCTGCCGTCATCTGGGCCTGCGAAGGCATGATCTTCGTCTCGACAGCCAACCTCATCGGGCTTGTCGCCGGTCGTGCCGGCTGCTGGCAGGCTGTCTCCGTCGGCAATCTCTCCTACCTGATTCCCAGCTCTCCCGGAGGCATCGGCACCTTCGAGTGGGCGGTAAAAACCTCTCTGGTCAGCCATGGCGCGCCGGAGCCGCAGGCAGCGCTGTTCAGCCTCGCCGTCCATGCATGGCTTCTCATCTCGATTACCAGCGTCGGCACCGTATTTTTCTTCATGCATCGCATCAAATCCCAGAACCACAGGCCACTTCTCGAAGAGATTGAGACCTTGCCGGTGGAACTGCCGTAACAACCTTCGCGTAAACTCAATCCAGCCCCAAAACTTTAAAGCGGTGAAATCGAAGCATGTATCGCACAATCCAGCAATCTCTTCTGGCCCGCATTCAGGCCATTCTTCTGGCCAAATATGACATCGCGCTCGCGACCCTGGCGATCGAGCAACCGCCGAACATCGCCCTCGGCGAGGTCGCTCTCCCCGTGGCGTTCGAATTGGCCAAGCGGCTTCGCAAGGCGCCCCGCGCCATCGCGACCGAACTGGCCGCGGAATTGACTGCAATTCTGCCCGAGCTTGAGGGCATCGCCGGTGTCGAAGTCGCCGGAGCGGGCTATCTCAACATTCGCCTCGACCGCGCCGCCACGGTTCGCCGCATCGCCCGCGATCGGCACGCCGATATCGGTGGCCCCGGCTTCCGTCTGGTCGAGCACACCAGCATCAATCCCAACAAGGCCGCTCACATCGGCCACCTGCGCAACGCTATTCTCGGCGATACCTTCCAGCGATTGCTCCGCCCCGACAATTACAAGCGCGGCTACGAAGTTGGCGTGCAGAACTACATCGACAACACCGGCGTCCAGGTTGCCGACGTCGTCGTAGGCCTCGTCCACCTTGAAGGCAAGACCCTCGCCAGTACGCGTGAGTTGCTTGCCACGCTAACCAACGAGAACCGGCGCATCGACTTCTACTGTTGGGATCTCTACGCCCGCGTCTCGCAGTGGTATACCGCCGATTCCGCGCAGATCGCGGCCCGCAAGCAGCTCCGCCTCGACACTCTTCACGCGCTTGAAGTCGGAGGCAACGAGACGGCCGAGATCGCCGACCTCATCTCCACCGCCGTCCTTCACCGCCATCTCGAAACCATGGAGCGGCTCGGCATCGAGTACGACTTCCTTCCCCGCGAGAGCGAAATACTGCACCTCCACTTCTGGGATGCCGCCCGCGAGTTGATGATCGCCAAAGGCGTGCTCTACGAAGAGACCGAGGGCAAAAACAAGGGCTGCCTGGTCATGCGCCGCGCAGGCAACGAAGCTGGTGCCCCACGTCCCGAGTCTGGGACGTGGGATTCAATCACAGGTCCGGACGAGGACGCCAAGGTCATCGTCCGCTCCAACGGCACCGTCACCTACGTCGGCAAGGACATCGCCTACCATCTCTGGAAGTTCGGCCTGCTGCCGGGCAAGGACTTCGGCTACGCGAGGTTCCACGAGTACCCGACGCACACCTGCTGGATCTCCACCGCGGGCGCGAGCGATCCGGGCCATCCTGTCTTCGGCAAGGCCGACGCCATCTACAACGTCATCGACTCGCGCCAGAACGATCCGCAGAACAACGTCATTCAGGCGCTGCGCGGTATGGGCTTCACCGAGGCCGCCGATCGCTACACCCATTTCAGCTACGAGATGGTGGCGCTCACGCCGCGCTGCGCCATCGATCTCGGCTACGCCATCAGCGACGAGGACCGCGCCAAATCGTACATCGAGGTCAGCGGACGCAAGGGCTTCGGTGTCAAAGCCGACGATCTGCTCGACCAGCTTATCGCCGCCGCCCAGGCTGAAGTCGACACGCGCCACCCGGAGCTCTCCGATGAAGAACGCCGCACCATCGCCACCCAGATCGGCGTCGGCGCATTGCGTTACTTCATGCTGCGCTTCACCCGCAACACCGTCATCGCCTTCGACTTCAAGGACGCTCTCAGCTTCGAGGGCGAGACCGGCCCTTACGTCCAGTACGCCATCGTGCGCGCAGCCAATATCTTCCGCAAAGCCAATACCACCCCGGAAGCCTCTCTGGCAGCCATTGCCGATCTCGATCTTCCCGGCATCCTCGACAGCGAAGAGGGAACCAGCCTCTGGGAGACGTGGCTGCTCGCCTCCAAGCTAACCCTGATGATCGAACAGTGCATCGCCACCGCGGAACCGGCCTATCTCGCGAAGTACGCCTTCCAACTAGCGCAACAGTTCAATAATTTTTACCACCGCCACCACGTCCTCAACGAGACCGATCCCACCCGCAAAGCGCTCCTGCTGGCCACCGCCGCCGTTGCCCAGCGAGAGATGGTCCGCGCTCTCGGCTATCTCGGCATCGAGGCCCCGCCGGTGATGTAACGCGACGCATCACAAAATCCACCGCTGTTAGCGCGCTTCTCCTCCGAATGTAGCCTTGGTGATGAGAGCAAAACGCAGATCCCCTTCGGGAATGACAAACAAGGGAAGAACACACCTTCACAGTCTGCGCAAAAACTCCGGCCTTGTTAAGGGCACGGCTTTAGCTGTGCCGTCAGCCCGTCGTCAGCAAAGGGGCTTTAAGCCCCTGAGGTACTCTTGGACTGCATACAACCTCGTCCGTAGCCTGTTCGAGCAATCACCCACGCGCAATCCGCGCCTCTAAGCCGAGTAGCTTCGCACCCACTCCACGATCGACCGTACCGCGATGCCGCTCGGCCCCTTGGCGATCCACGGCTTGACCTCGTCGTTCCACGCGCACCCTGCGATGTCCAGATGCACCCACGGAGTATCGCAGACAAACTCCTTGAGGAACATCGCCGCCGTCGTCGCTCCCCCCCAGCGGCTCCCCCCTGTGTTCCGGATATCCGCAATCTGGCTCTTGATCAACTCGCGGTAGTCGTCGGTGCAGGGAAGCCGCCAGAACTTCTCGCCGGAGATCTCCACCGCCGCCTGAAACCTTTCGCAGGTCGCATCATCATTGGAAAACAAACCGGCATTCACCATGCCCAGCGCGACCACGCAGGCTCCCGTCAACGTTGCCGCATTGATGAGGTGTGTGCACCCCAGCGTCTTGGCATAGTGCAGACCGTCGGCCAGCACCAGCCGCCCTTCGGCATCGGTATTCACAATCTCAATGGTCTTGCCCGACATCGCTGTGACGACATCCCCCGGCTTGAACGACTTCCCATCGGGCATGTTCTCCGCCGAGCAGACCACGCCGATCACCTTGACCTTCGGCTTCAACTGCGCGATGGCGCGCATCGCGCCGATCATGGCTCCGGCTCCGGCCATGTCGTACTTCATCTTTTCCATGCCCTCTGCCGGCTTGATCGAGATGCCCCCGGTATCGAAGGTGATGCCTTTGCCGACCAGCCCCAGCACCGGCGTATCGCTCTTTCCCGAGACCGGCTCGTAGGTCATTACAATCAGCGCCGGGGGTTCGGGCGAGCCTTGTGAAACCGCCCAGAAAGCGCCCATCTTCAACTCGTGCAGCTTCTCCGTCGAGTAGACCTCGCACTTCAGTCCCATCTCCGCGCACATCGCGGCGGCACGCTGCCCCAGCACAGTGGGCGTCAACACATTGCCCGGCTCATTCACCAGCGCACGCGTAAAGTTCTGCGCCTCGGCCACGATGACACCTTCATCAAAGCCCTCTTGAATCTCCGCTCGCGCGGACCTCTCTGCCTCCTTCGCGACCACGGAAAGCGTAAGCAGCGAGGTATCCTTGCGGTCGCTCTTATAGGTGTCGTAATCGGCATCCGCCAGCAAAGCTCCCTCAACCAGAGCCCGCGACACCAGGGGGCCGGGCAGGGCATCGAGGTGCTCGTCCGACAGGGCATGATCTTCGGGAAAGGCGATCGCTATCGTCCGCAGGCTGCGTAATTTAGCGATGCGTACCGCGACGCCTCCGCCCTTGCGCACTTCGTCGACCGACAGAGACTTCGCCTTGCCCAGGCCGACCAGCAGCAACCGCTCCGGCTTCAGTCCGCCGGGAGCATGAAGCAGCAGCGTCTCTCCCATCCCTGCCTTGAATTCGCCCGATGCCATCACCTTCGCCGCGGCGTTCGTCACCGCGTCTGAGGTCGATAACAGCGCAGGCAAGGGCTCGGCGTCATCTCCCGTGGCAATATCCACCGCAAAGACAGCGAGCATCGGCACGGCAAATCCCGCCGCGTCCTGAAAGAGAAGCTTCATGTTCATGAAACCATGGTAGCGCGACTCTCAACCATTCGGCCCAGATAGGTATGGATAAGTCGGGATAAGCCACTGTCATGGATGCTTTTCACGGAGTTGTTACCGACGCTGACTTCGCGCCACCGCCGCTTTGGCTTCCTTGTCTGCTTCGCGGCGCCGTTCCGTCTCGCGCTTGTCCCAGTCCTGCTTGCCTTTGGCCAGCGCCAGCTCGCACTTCACCCGCCCCTTGCGAAAGTAGAGCCGCGTCGGGATCAAGGTAAACCCCTTCTGCCGCGTCAGCGCCTCCAGCTTGCGCACCTCGGCCTTGTGCAGCAACAGCTTGCGCGTGCGCAGGGAATCGTGGTTCATCGCGTTTCCATGCGAAAAAGGACCGATATGCGCGTTCAGCAGAAAGCACTCGCCATCCTTGAGCAGCCCGTAGGCATCCTTCAGATTCGCCTTGCCCTCGCGGATGGACTTGACCTCCGTGCCGCGCAGGGCGACCCCGGCCTCGAACTTGTCCGACAGGAAGTAATTGAAGCTGGCAGAGCGGTTGAACGCCGCGTCGCGCATCCCCGCGGCCACCGGGTCGCGATCCTTTGCCTTCACCGCCGGCTTCGGCTGGTGGGCGACGGTCGGATTGGAGAGGGAACGAGGCATGGAATCTTCTACTTTAACATGCTGCAAAGCCAAACCTCACCTGCAACCGCCAGCCGCGTCTAACCCTCGAAGCCTCCGTCCGAATGAAATTGACCGCACCGCGAATGTTATACTCACCCGAGCGCAACAGCCTGGCAGGCACGGCCCCCGCAGGCATCGTCCTTTGTTCGTGCGAAAGGGGTGCAGGCGCGCACTCCGGCAGATGCCGCACTCTTCACCGTGTAAAGGACGCAAACGGAAGCAGCATGGCTCGCGGCAAAAATTCCATTCTTCGATTACCGGCACTCACAGTCCAGACGCTTCTATTTGTCTTGCTCCTATCGGGCTTTGCTGCCTTTAGCCCGGCTCCGGCCCGCGCCCAGTCCGCCAATACATGGGACAAGCGCGGCCAGGAAGCCGAGTTGCGCAAGGACTATGACGCGGCCTATGAAGCCTACCGCCAGGCCACGCTCAAGAATCCCAAAGACCTCCGCTACAAGGCCCACTTCGAGCGCATGAGGTTTCAAGCCGGGGTCAGCCACATCGACCGCGGCCGCGTTCTGCGCCAGAGCGGCGACCTGAGCGGCGCGTTGAAGGAGTTCCAACGCGCCCGCGAGATCGATCCTTCCAACCAGACCGCCCAGCAGGAGATCGATCTTCTGGAGCATCCTGAGCCTCCCGGGGCAGCCGCTTCCGCATCCTCGCCCTCCGGCCACGTCTCCCGGCAGTCCGATCTGGTCAAGGAACTCAGCACCGTCGCCGGTCCCATCCAATTAAAGCCGGTCTCGAACGACCCCATCACCCTGCACATGGTCGAGGATGTCAAGGTGATCTACCAGGCCATCGGCAAGGCCGCCGGCCTCAACGTTCTCTTCGATCCCGACTACACCTCCAAGCGCATCCCCATCGATCTCACCAACGTTACCCTCTCCGACGCCCTGCGCATCGTTGGCACCATCTCCGGCACCTTCTATAAGCCGGTCACCAGCAATACCATCTTCGTCGCCCAGAATACCCGCACCAAGCGCGCCGAACTGGATGAGCAGGCCGTCCAGACCTTTTACCTCACCAATGCCAGCCAGCAGAACGACGCCAACGAGATCCTTACCGCCATCCGCAATCTGCTCGACCCCAGCACCAAGATCTACCTCGTCCCCAGCCAGAACGCCATCGTCATGCGCGCCACGCCGGACCAGCTTCTTCTGGCGCAGAAGCTGCTCAACGACCTTGACCGCGCCCGTCCCGAGGTGGTCGTCGACGTCGCCATCCTCGAGGTCAACCGCGACAAGATGCGCAAGCTCGGCCTCACCCTGCCCCAGCAGGTCAGCATCACTCCACAGGCGACGCCCGGAACGACGACCACCGGCAGCAGCACAGGAACCGGGACCGGCACCGGAAGCACGACGACGACGCCTTCCAACTTCACTCTAAACTCGCTGGCCCATCTCAATGCCACTAACTTCGCGGTCGGCATCAGCGGCGCGACCCTCGATGCCCTGCTCACGGACTCGGACACGCGCATCCTGCAGAATCCCAACATCCGCGCCACCGACGGCCAGCGGGCCACGCTCAAGATCGGCCAGAAGATTCCCATCGCCACCGGCTCCTACAACGCCGGAGTCTCTACCGGCCTGGCCAGCATCGGCGTCCAGACCCAGTTCACCTTTATCGACGTCGGCGTCAATATCGACATGACGCCGACCGTCCACTACGACAACGAAGTAACCCTCAAGATGAAGATTGAGGTCTCCTCGCAGCAAGGCTCCGTCACCATCTCGAACGTGACCGAGCCCATCATCGGCCAGCGCACCACCGAGCAGGTCATCACCCTCAAGGAGGGTGAGCCCGGCATTCTCGCCGGCATCCTCACCAAGCAGGATAACCTCAGCGTCAGCGGCACGCCCGGCCTTGGGGAACTTCCCTTCTTCAAATTCTTCTTCTCCTCGCGCAGCAAGGAAGTGCAACAGGACGAGGTTGTCTTCCTTCTCATCCCGCATATTGTCCGCGAATCGCTCTTGACCCGCCTCAATACCCGCGCCATCGACTCCGGCACCGGTCAGTCGATCGAGCTGCGCCGCCTCGAAGGCTCCGAGGAACCTGGCGCCGATCTGGGCAACCCCGCCTCCGGGGCAATGAAACCCAAGCCCACCGGGCCGCCCACCACTGCCGCCAATGCAGCCGCCGCCATGGTGGGGCAACTGGCGCAGCAGGCTCAGCCGCTCGCTCCCCCGGCAGCTTCTACCGCCCCCATGAACTTCAGCGTCGTTCCACCCTCGGTGCCTCAGACCGTCGGCAGCACCTTCCAGGTCGCCGTCATGCTCGACCACGGACGCGACGTCTACTCCGTCCCCTTGCAGATGCAGTACAACTCCAAGGTTCTTGAACTCGTCAACGTCGATGCGGGCAGTTTCCTCAGCCGCGACGGTCAGGCGGTAGCTCTCGTCCATCGCGACGACGGCAATGGCCTCGTCACCATCTCCACCTCACGGCCGCCCAACGCCAGCGGTGTCAGCGGGCAGGGAAACCTCTGCACGCTCACCTTCAAGGCCATTGCCGCCGGAGACTCCAACCTCGCACTGGTCAAGGTCGGGGCTCGTAACAGCGCCCAGGCCAATCTTCCGGCCGTCGGTTCCGAGGCCGTGGTGCATGTGAAGTGATGGCCTCGCCCCGCGCAAATCCGGGTGCCCCACAGCCTGCCCTGAGTTTGCCGAAGGGTCCGGCGCTTGAGGACGTGGGTTCCCATCCCCTGCGAGGCAACCCCCAGTCCGGCGTCACGCTGGTCGAACTCATCATCTGCGTGGCCATCATTGCCATCCTCGCCTCCGCCGCCATCCCCATCGCCCGCTTTCAGGTCAAGCGCGAAAAGGAGCGGGAGCTTCGCCGCGACCTCTGGGAGATGCGCGACGCCATCGACCACTACAAGGACGCCGCAGAAAAGGGAGGCATGATGACTAAGGCCGACAGCATGAACTATCCTCCCGACCTCCAGACGCTGGTCGACGGCGTCGACATTCAGGACAAAAAGGTCAAATTTCTCCGCCGCATCCCCATCGACCCCATGACCAACTCGACTGACTGGGGCCTCCGCTCCAACCAGGACGATCCCGATTCGACCACCTTTGGCGGACAGAATGTCTTCGACGTCTATACCAAGAGTGACGGAACCGCCCTCGACGGCACAAAATACAACACATGGTAGCCATGCCCTCATCTTCCCCACAAATACCCGGGTGCCCGACTCGTCTCAGTCTCATCGCGAAGAACCGGACCGGTACGCCTCAAAAGTTCGGGTGCCCCATCCATCGCAGTCGTATCGCGATGGGTGGGATCAATCAATCTCGTCGCGGAGAACAAGGCTTCACCCTGCTCGAGCTCATGATCGTCATGGTCGTGATCGGTCTGCTCGCCGCCATCGCCATCCCGTCCTACACCAACAACATCCGCAACGCCAAGGAGGCCGTCCTCAAGGAGGACCTCCACACCATGCGCACCGCCATCGACTCCTACACGGTCGACAAGCAGAAGGGCCCCGACTCGCTCGACGATCTCGTTCAGTCCGGCTACCTCAAAACCATGCCGGTCGATCCCTTCACCCGCCGCAACGATACGTGGATGCCGTCGCAGGGAGAATCCATGTCCACCATCGACCAGACGCAGTCCGGCATCGACGACGTTCACAGCGGGTCGCAATTAACCGGCTCCGACGGCACCGCCTACTCCACCTGGTAGCCGCGAACATCTCGACCCAAAAAACGCACGTCATCTCGACCGGAGCGTAGCGGAGTGGAGAGACCTCTGTATTCCACCAGTCTCCCTTAGGCATACCATTCATTCTTTGTCATTCCCGAAGGGAATCTGCGTTTTGCTCGAATCACCGAGACTCTCCCCGGAAGAGAATCCCTCCAGCCCACCACAAACGCACGTCATCTCGACCGAAGCGAAGCGAAGTGGAGAGACCCCTGTATTTCGCCTCTCCCCTCCACCGCCCCACTCCAACGCCCCCAACCTAAGCCTTCGGAACGTCCTTCAGCGGCACATGCACATACTTGATCGTCTTCCGGTTCCACGTATAAGTGATCTCCAAATCGCCGTGCGAGTTCTGGATCATCGCCGGATAGGAGAACTCACCCTCTGCATCTTCGAGCGTGGCGAAGATGTGAAAGTGCTCGCCATCCTTGCTCACCGCCAGGTTCAGAGGTGATCGCCCGCGCGTCGTATCGTTGAAGACCAGCACGATGCGTCCATCCTTCAGCGCGACCGCGTCGATGCCGGAGTTGTTGTTCGGCAGGTCGATGAACCGCGCCTGCGTCCAGGTCAGGCCATCGTCGTGGGAATCGGCAACGGCAATCTTCGAGGCCAGCGTCTGCGACCGCGCATACATGCGCAGGTGCTTGCCTCCCATCGAGATAATCGAAGGCTGGATGATCCCGACCGTCTTCCTCGGTCCTTTGTCTTTCGCCGCGAATCCCGGCGATCCCGGCGCGGGATCGGGCGCGGGCGTCTCGGCCTCGTCGACTGCCGCCGAAATAGTAATCGGCCCGATCTTGGCCCAACTCTTGCCGCCATCGCGGCTGCGCTCCACCCAGGCCGCCCAGGTCTTATAGGCCTCGAACGATGTCCCGCTGACGATCGTGCCATCGGCCTCGACCAGCGGCTTGGCGCGAATCGGTCCCAGCAGGCCGGCCGGCAAACCCTCAGGCTTCGACCAGGTCACGCCCTCGTCATCGCTGTACATCCTTCCCGCCGACCACGTGCCGGGGCTCGGCCCCACCTTGTAGTAGAGCCACAGCCGCCCATCCCGGGTGTGAAACAGCACAGGATTCCACGAAGGAATATCCTTCTCACGCTCCATCTCCACCGGCTTGCTCCAGACTCCGTTAATCCGGCGCGAACTCCAGATGGCCACGTCCGGAGCCCGTTCATGCGTGCCTCCAAACCATGCTGCCATCAGCCCGCCGCCCTTCAACTCCACAACGGTCGAGGCATGGCTGGAAGGGAAGGACGTGCTCCCCAGCGCGAAGATAAACTCTCCGGCAGGCCTCACCTGAGCGATTGCGGCTGCCGAAAGCACGACTGCCGCCATTAGAACCTTGGCTAAAAACAAGATGAACCCCTCTCTGAATTCCCGTGAAAATGGATCCGCAATAGGAAACCGCCTGCGATGTCCAATTCATGCGGATATTTTGCGAATGCCCATGATAGGGCATTGGCCATAAGTCTGGTGAACCAAATATGATGGTCCCCTAGGAACCTTTGAATCAACCGGTTCCGTTAAGGGCACGGCTTCAGCCGTGTCGCAAGTGCTTTGTTCGCAATGGGGCTTTAGCCCCTGAGGGAATCTTCGGAGGCTTAATCAAACCTCCCTTAGTCCAAATTAAGGAACCTCGCATGAATCAGATGTCTCCCACAGAATTGGCCAAGAAGCTCGGAGCCGGACTCCTCTCATTTCCCGTCACTCATTTCACTGAAACATACGCCTTTGACGAAAAGCCCTACCGCGAACACATCGAATGGCTGCTACAGTTCGCACCCGCGGGCCTGTTCGCGGCCGGCGGCACGGGAGAGTTTTTCTCGCTCACGCTGCAGGAGTTTTCGGCAGTCGTCTCGGCCGCGGTCGAGCAGACCAATCATCGTGTTCCGGTGGTAGCCGGCTGCGGATACGGCACCGCGATGGCGAAGGAGTTCGCCCACGCAGCGCAGGCATCGGGTGCGGACGGCGTCCTGCTTCTGCCGCCGTATCTGCTCAAGTCCGAGCCCGCCGGCATCATGGCGCACGTCGAGGCGGTGTGCGCCTCCACCAGCCTCGGTGTCATCTTTTACAACCGCGACAACGCCGTTATTAATGAACAGACGCTGGAGCAACTCTGCGACCGCTGCCCCAATCTCGTCGGCTTCAAGGACGGGCATGGCGACATCGAGCTGATGACCCGCATCTACGCCCGGCTCGGCGACCGGCTCACTTACATCGGCGGCCTGCCCACGGCCGAGACCTTCGCGCTGCCTTATCTGGAGATGGGCGTTACCACCTACTCCTCGGCGATCTTCAACTTTCTTCCGCAGTTCGCGCAGAGCTTCTACGCCTCGGTGCGGAAGCGCGATCATGCAGAGGTCTTCAAGCAGCTTCGCGAGTTTGTGCTGCCTTACATTGATCTCCGCAATCGTCGCAAGGGTTACGCCGTGTCGATCGTTAAGGCAGGCATGCGCGCCATCGGAAGGCCCGCAGGCCCGGTGCGCACGCCGCTCACCGACCTCGACCAGAGCGAGACGGAAGCTCTCGCCGCGCTGATTGCCGGCCGTTCCTAACCGCAGCGTCTCGATACCAAAGATCAAAGCAGCATAACAACGACAGGAGTGAGAACGATGGAAGTTACAGGTGAGATGCTGGTCGGAGCGCGAGCCGTTCGCGGCACGGAAGGCACGATATACGCCGTCAATCCAGCGACCGGAGAGAAGCTGACTCCCGCTTTTGCCGGGGGCTCGGCTAAAGATGTCGATGCCGCCTGCGCACTGGCAAAAGCCGCCTTCGACGCCTATCGAGCAACCAGCCTTGAACAGCGCGCTCATTTTCTCGAAACCATCGCGCAGGGAATCGTCGATCTCGGCGATCTTCTGGTCGAGCGTGTCATGAGCGAATCCGGCCTGCCGCGCCCCCGCGTGGAAGGCGAGCGCGGCCGCACCGTGGGGCAGTTGAAGCTCTTCGCCGCGCTGGTCCGCGAAGGCCGCTGGCTCAACGTCATCGTCGATCACGCCATGCCCGACCGCAAGCCCGCGCCGCGCCCCGATCTCAGGTCGCGAAAGATTCCCGTCGGCCCGGTTGCGGTCTTCGGCGCCAGCAACTTTCCCCTCGCCTTCTCGGTCGCAGGCGGAGACACCGCATCAGCACTGGCGGCGGGCTGTCCCGTCGTCGCAAAGTCTCACCCTTCGCACCTGGGAACCTCCGAATTGATAGGCCGCGTCATTCAGCGCGCCGTCGCCGATTGCGGCCTGCCCGAGGGCGTCTTCTCTCTGGTCTTCGGCGAAGGCAACGCCGTCGGCGAAGCCCTGGTATCGCATCCGGCGATTCAGGCAGTCGGCTTCACCGGATCGCGTCGCGGCGGCCGCGCTCTGGTCGCGCTTGCAGCCGCCAGAGAGGTCCCCATCCCCGTCTTCGCCGAGATGAGCAGCATCAACCCGGTCTTCGTCCTGCCCGGTGCCTTGGCGCAGAAGGCAGAGCAGATGGCGCAGGGCCTCGCCGACTCCGTCACCATGGGAACGGGACAGTTCTGCACCAAGCCGGGCATCGTCCTCGGCATGGAAGGCGTCGCCTTCGACCGCTTCCGGCAAGCTGCGGAAGCTGCCATCGCGGCCAAGTCCGCGACCACCATGCTCAACGCCGGCATTCATAGCGCCTACGAGCACGGCGTCGCGCAGTGGGCGGGCCACGACAAGGTCGACAAGCTCGCCTCCGGCCAGGAGCCTGCAAAGTCCTCCTTCGCCGGACAGCCCACTCTCTTCGCGACCAGCGCAAAAGATTTCCTCGCAACGCCGGAACTGATGGACGAGGTCTTCGGCCCCACCAGCCTCCTGATCGCCTGCGGCGGTGCGGACGATGCTGTTGCAATTGCCGAGCAGCTTGAGGGGCAGCTTACGGCCACTCTGCACATGACGGAAGAGGACACGGATCTGGCGCGCCGCCTCCTTCCTGTCCTCGAACGAAAGGCGGGGCGAATCCTCGTCAATGGCTTCCCGACCGGGGTCGAGGTCTGTCACGCCATGGTGCATGGCGGCCCCTCGCCGTCCACCTCCGACAGCCGCGTGACCTCGGTCGGAACCATGGCGATCGAGCGCTTCCTGCGCCCCATCTGCTATCAGGACTTTCCAGCGGGGCTATTACCTGAATCGTTGCAAGAGAACAATCCTCTCCACCTGTGGAGGTTGATCGATGGCAAGCTACAGCAGCCGTGAGCGCGCGGGAAAGACCGTCGTCGCCGCCGGAACCGGAAACCTGAAGCCGCTCTATGTGAAGCTGCATCCCGACGACACCGTCGCCATCATCGTCAACGAAGGCGGCCTGCCCGCCGGCGCGCGCTTCGACTCCGGCCTCGTCCTTACAGAAGCTGTTCCCGAAGCGCACAAGGTAGCCCTGGTCGACATCGCCGCTGGCGAGCCGATCCTTCGTTATGGCTCCATCATCGGATATGCGGAGCAGGCGATCCCGCGCGGCTCCTGGGTGCACGAGGGAATCATGCGGATGCCCGACCCTCCCTCGCTCGACAACCTGCCCATCTGCACCGCGGTCCCCGCGCCGCTGCCGCCGCTCGAAGGATTTACCTTCGAGGGCTACCTCAACGACGACGGCTCGATCGGCACCAAAAATATCCTCGGCATCACCACGACGGTCCAGTGCGTTGCCGCGACCGTCGACTTCGCCGTCAAGCGCATCAAGGCGGAGATTCTGCCCCGTTATCCCAACGTCGACGATGTCATCGCGCTCACCCACACCTACGGCTGCGGCGTCGCCATCAGCGCGCCGGGGTCGGAGATCCCCATCCGCACGCTGCGCAACATCAGCCTTAATCCCAACCTCGGCGGAGCCCCGATGATGGTGAGCCTGGGCTGCGAGAAGCTCCAGCCGGTGCAGTTGCTCCCGATCACCACGCTGCCCATCCTCTCCGACGCGCCCTACGTCGTCCGCATGCAGGACGAACAGCATCACGGCTTCGGCGACATGGTTGCCGCCATCATGACCATGGCCGAGCGGCGGCTGGTCCAGTTGAATACGAGAACGCGGGTCACGCGCCCTGCCTCCGACCTCGTCGTAGGAATGCAATGCGGCGGCAGCGATGCCTTCTCCGGCGTCACAGCCAATCCCGCGCTCGGCTATGCTGCCGACCTGCTGGTCCGCGCCGGGGCGACCGTCATGTTTTCCGAAGTGACCGAGGTTCGCGATGCCGTGCATCTGTTGACCGCGCGTGCAGCGAACGAACAGGTGGCACGCGATCTCATCCGCGAGATGGCCTGGTTCGACGACTACCTCACTCGCGGCTCCGCCGACCGCAGCGCCAACACCGCGCCCGGCAACAAGAAGGGCGGCCTGGCCAACATCGTCGAAAAGGCGCTGGGCTCAACGGCAAAGTCCGGAACCAGCGCGCTCGCCGGAGTCTTCGGCCCCGGCGAGCGAGTCACGAAGAGGGGACTCATCTTCGCCGCCACACCGGCCAGCGACTTCGTCTGCGGTACGCTGCAACTGGCTGCCGCGATGAACATGCACGTCTTCACCACCGGTCGGGGCACGCCCTACGGCCTCGCCATGGTTCCGGTCATCAAGGTCGCGTCGCGCACCTCGCTGGCCCAGCGCTGGGCGGACCTGATCGACGTGGACGCGGGCCGCATCGCCACCGGCGAGGCAACCATCGAAGAGGTGGGAGAGCAGATCTTCCGCCTCATTCTCGACGTAGCCAGCGGCCGCAAGCAGACGTGGGCCGACCATTGGGGCCTGCACAACGACCTGGCTCTCTTTAATCCGGCTCCGCTTACCTGATCGCCGTCGCTCGTAATTTAGAGACATTCTCTCTCAGGCGCAGCTTCCTTTGTTTGTCATTCCCGAAGGGAATCTGCGTTTCGCCGAATCTGGAGGAGAACCGCTCTAGTCGGTCGCAGTTCAGTCGGCCTGCTCCAAAGAAAATTTGTGGCGAACGTCCGACCCTCTCACCCAGAAGATGACATCTTCGGCGATATTGGTGGCATGGTCGGCGGCCCGCTCCAGATTGCGGGAGACGATGATCGCATTCAGCGCCTGACCGCTGACATCGGACTGCCGCTGCATCAGGTCGACAAGTTCGGTCTGGACAGCGCGGTTCATATCGTCGATCTCGTCGTCCATGGCGAGGACGGACTCGGCCAGCTTCGCGTCAGCCTCCAGCAAAGCCTGGATAGCGCTGCGAATCATAATGCCGACCTTATCTCCCATCTCCGAGATATCGATGGGCAGCTCAATCGGCGGTCCCTGGCGCAGAGGCAGCGTGCGCTGCGAGATATTGGTCGCCTGGTCGCCGATGCGCTCAAGGTCGCCGTTGATCTTGATGACGGCGAGGATAAAGCGCAGATCGATGGCCATGGGCTGTTCCTTGGCCAGCAGGTCGTAGGCCATCTCGTCGACGTCGCGCTCGGCGGAGTTGATGGCCTCCTCGATCTCTTTGACGTGGTCGCACAGAACTAAATCGCCGTTCAGATATGCCTTAATCGAAAGCGCCAGCGCCTGCTGGGAGAGGGCGGCCATGGCGAGCAGCTTGTCTTTCAGGGCAACGAGTTGCTGTTGAAAATTGATGCGCGGCATGGTCCCTCTCTTTAACTAATCTCTACTATTGTGACGTATGGAAGGCGAAGGAAAGATGAATTTCGCAGGCAGTAGTGAGATGGATACCTGCAAAGCGGCGAACACCCGCAACTTTCCTCTGTTTGTCATCCCCGACGGGAATCTGCAGCTTGCCCGAATCACCGAGACTGCATCCGGTGCCGCCTTTCTCTGTTTGTCATTCCCGAAGGGAATCTGCGTTTAGCCGAATCTCCAGAACTTTATCAACCCTACCGATAAAGCAGATAAAGCGCCCTGCGTCTCTTGAACGCCGCCAGATCGCCGGCCCATGCCGCCACGATGTCGCGGGGGTCTTCGTTGTTGCTAAGCGCAAGCATGGTGTTGACGCTGACCACGAGCCGCTGCGCCTTGGCGAAATCAAATTGCTTGGGATAGAGCCGTTGCAGCGCGGAGAGCAGTTCGACTCCCAGCTCCGGAGAGTTCAGCGCATCTCGGTCGGTCAGCGCAATGTGGACGCCGGGAATCGTCTGCCCGTGATACGGGTAGCGGTTCGAGTCTTCGTCGACGGGAAAGCTGGTGGCCGTGAAGGCGACTCCGGGAATGTGCCGCGCGGTGAGATAAGCGGCCAGTTTCGCCGCATTGATATACGGTGCGCCGATGTGCTCGAACGGCGTCGGAGTGCCACGGCCCACGGAAATATTGGTAGTCTCGATCATACCCACGCCGGGGTAGAGAATCGCGGCAGTCGAGCTGCGAAGATTGGGGCTGGGATTCACCCACGTCAGCCCGGTCTGGTCGAAGTATTCGCCGCGCCTCCAGTGCTGCATCGAAACCACGGTGAGATGAGCGTTGATCGGAACCTGAACGTTCGGCGAAGTTGGGCTGGGGAGCCGCCGCTCCTTGTTGATATACCCGGCGAGTTCGCCGAGGGTCAGACCGTGGCGAACCGGTAGCGGCATGTAGTTGACGTACGATTCAAGCCCGGCATCGGAGACCGGCCCTTGCACCATCTCGCCGCCGATGGGGTTCGGCCGGTCGAGCACGATGATCTCAGTAGAAGTCCGCGCCGCCACTTCGAGAAAGTAGCCGACAACCGCCTCGTAGGTATAGAAGCGCACCCCCGCATCCTGCAGGTCGATGACGACAGCGTCGAGCTTGGCGAGGTCCGCAGACTTCGGCCGCTTGTCGGAGTCCTTGGGGCCGTACAGGCTGATCACCGGAAGGCGTGTCGCCGGATCGGTTGCAGAGGCGACCTTCGCCGTGTCGAGCTTGCCGAAGATGCCATGCTCCGGCGAGAAGAGCGTGGTGAGCACAAGGCCGGGAACGAACTTCGGAGCCTCCGTCGCGAGCAGGTCGACGGTACGACGGCCTTCGCTGTCCAGGCCGGTCTGGTTGGTCAGCAGCCCCACGCGAAGACGATTTCCATGGCGTCGTGCAGCATCGGCCAGCGCGGCATAATGGGTCGCTTCAAGAACATCGATGCCGGTCAGAGTCTTGACGCCAACCTCATTGCTGCTCGAAAGGGACGTGCCTTGATTGACGCCGAGAACCTCCGCCGCCGCCGTTGCCACCTGACCCCGAAGAACGGAGATCGGCGGATTGCCGCGCGGATGAACAGCGTTCGAGAGCAGGATGACGTAGCTGTCGCTCGCGGGGTCCATCCAGACAGACGTTCCGGTAAAGCCGGTATGGCCGAAGCTGCCGATCGGGAACACCCCGCCGCGCGGACGCGAGTACGGTGAGTTGATGTCCCAGCCGAAGCCGCGCGTGGCCACCCCTTTGGTCGTCTTTCCGTCAGGCGTAAAGATGGTGGCAGTCGACTCCGCCGTCGCCGGCTGTTCCGGCTCCGTCATCAGCTTCAGCGTGGATTGCTTCAGCGGAAACGGGCCGGTATTCTTCGTGAGCTTATCGAGCAGCGCCTGCGCAAAGATGGCCGTGTCGGAGGCCGTGCTAAAGACGCCCGCGTGTCCCGCAACTCCGCCCATGCGGCGAGTGGTTGGATCGTTGACGACTGCGCGAAGCATGTGACCGAAGTCCGGATTGGTGGCCGCGGTCCCTTCGTCGTCGAAGGTCGTTGGCGCGATGTGGGGGACAAGCTGAAAGCTGTTCCAGTCGTCAGGGCCGCACGCTTTGATCGCCATCGAGACCGCGTGTCCACGAGGAGCGAGAGGATTAGCCGTCCGTCCGCACGTCTGCCCCATCGGCAGATACCTGGTGTGCGTCATCCCGAGCGGCGTGAAGATATGTTGCTGCGCATAGACATCAAGCCGCTCGCCGCTGATCTTCTCCACCAGCGCTCCAAGCGTAATGAAATTAATGTCGGAGTACTCGAAGTGCGTGCCGGGCTGAGTAACCAGCGGCGAAGCAAGCGCCCGCCGTATGCCTTCCGCCTTATCCGGAGCGGCAAGCCCCCACGCGTCCTTGAGATTCACGTCCGGCGGCAGCCCGGAGTAGTGCGTCAATAGCTCGCGGATAGTTACATTCTCTTTGCCGTTAGCCGCAAAACCCGGAAGATATTTTGCCACCGGATCATCGAAGCCAAGCTTGTGCTCTTCGTAGAGCTGCATCACGGCAACCGCCGTCGATAGGCACTTCGTCAGCGAGGCCATATCGAAGATCGTGTCTTCAGTCATGGGCTCGACGGTCGGTTCGAGCGAGCGATTGCCATAGGCATGCTCGAAGACCACCTTGCCGTCGTGACCGATCAGAACGACAGCGCCGGGAAGTTTCTTCGCCGCGACGGCATCGCCGATCAGCGTGCTCACGGCTGAGAAGTTATAACCCTTCGTAGGACTGGCCGAGGCCTTGACGAAGCCGCCGCGATGATGAGGCACAAAGCCCTGCGCCCGCGCCAAAGGTGCACTGCACGCGACAAGAACAAGCAGCGCTGCTGCCGCAACAGCTTTAGGCTTACCGCGGAAGACAAAGCTGGCAAGGCTGCCGATGACGAAGGTCGCCACCGCGCCGATAAAGACATACCATGTCCAAGCCACATGCGGAATCGTGACGAACCCCAACGAAATGGGATCGGGATGCAGCCACAGCAGAATATTCAGCGCAAAGCCGACGACCATCCCCAGAATGGCTCCCGTCTGCGTTGCATAGCGCGTCAGTGTTCCCATCAGGAAGACCCCCAGCAGCGCCCCATACGCGACCGACGCGATGGAGAGGCCGATCTCGACGACGTGCCCCTTGCCTCCGGCGTGAACGCTGTAGACGGCAATGGCAAACAGCACAAACGCCCACACTACCGTAGACGAACGCGAGATCAGCATCCGTTCGCGATCGTCGGCTGCGGGTCGCCAGTGCATATAGAAGTCTACGACGGTGGTGCTGGAGAGGGAATTGAGCGCGGCGCTCAGGTTCGACATAGCCGCTGCTAAGATCGCCGCAACCAGCAGCCCGGCGACTCCAACCGGCATCTGGCGAACGATGAAGGTAGGAAAGATCCTGTCGGCAGACTCGAAGACCGCCGGATGCAGACCGTAGAAGACAAACAGCCCCGCACCGATAAAGAGAAAGAGCGTGAACTGGAGCAGAATAATGACGCCGCTCGAAAGCAGAGCAACGATGGACTGGCGCAGATTGCGCGCGGCAAGCATCCGCTGGACCATCAGTTGATCGGTGCCGTGCGAGGCCATCGTAAGAAAAGTCCCGCCGATCAGTCCTGCCCAGAAGGTGTAAGTCTGGCTCAGGTTTAGCACGAAGTCGAAGAGTCGGAACTTGCCCGCAGCCGCAGCGACCTCGTGAATCTGCCCCCACCCTCCGGGAATATGAGTTCCAAGTGTAGCGATAGCGACGACTGTTCCGCCGATATAGATAACCATCTGAACCACGTCCGTCCAGATCACGGCGGCCATTCCGCCCTCGAAGGTATAGAGCAGCGTCAGCGCAGAGATAATGGCGATTGACAAAACATCGCGCGTGCCGATGGCAATGCCGACCACGATGGAGACCGCAAACACCCGCACCCCCTCCGCCGCCGCCCGCGTCAGCAGAAAGAGCAGGGCAGTCACCTTGTGCAGCGTCGGGCCGAAACGTTTGTCGATCAGTTGATAGGCGGTCAGCATCTCGCCCTGAAAATATTTGGGGAGAAAGATCATCGCCACGACGATGCGCCCGATCATGTAGCCGAAGACGACCTGAAGAAATCCGAAGTTGCCGCCAAACGCCAGGCCGGGAATGGAGATGATCGTCAGCGTGCTCGTCTCAGCCGAGACGATCGAGAGCGCGATAGCCCACCAGGGAATCGCCCGGTCAGCAAGGAAGTAGCTCTTCAGCGAGCGCGTGTCAGAATTCTTTTTCGAGCGAAACCGCAGCCCAAACAGCGTGATCCCCACCAGATAAAAGGCAACCAGGGCAAGATCGACAGGGTGGAGACGCGTCGGCACCGCCAAGGCTAAGGCTTGAAAACAACTCGTCAATGCGACTCTCCGGAATCTGCTGGCTTAACTTAGTGGTGATTATGATAACGGCTCAGCACCGGATTGGCCGAAATGAGGAGTACGCTTTTTAGGTTAGAACAAAGTAGCAGTTCGTGTAGAGTCTGCTGAGCCCTTTGTTTGTCATTCCCGAAGGGAATCTGCGGTTGCCTTCCTCCACACCAGCAGCAAATCTGATCGAGAATACAAGCTGCGCGATCCCACTCCCACCCCGTCCGGAAAATAGCGCCGGTTACCCACGAATCAGCGCCAACGGCGCGTTCTATACCGGCATGGGGTGCAGCCCCATGAACCCCGCGAGAAAAATTCGGTTGTGTTAAGGGCACGGCTTCAGCCGTGCCATAAGCGCTGTGTCTGCAGAGGGGCTTTAGCCCCTGAGGTCCGGCCTTTCAGTCCACGCGGAGTTTTTCCGCAGCCCCATCAGCCGTTCCGTTAATAGCCTCGCAATCTCTCCAACCGTCGGGCTTGCGATAATGGAAACATGAAGCGACGCGTCATCGAGCAGTACGAATTCGTTCGCAGGATCGGCGCGGGCGGCAGCGGCGTGGTCTACCTGGCAAACGACACCCTCCTCCAGCGCCCTGTAGTTCTCAAGCTCCTCAAGCGCGGCAATCTCACCGTCCAGCAGATGCGCTCCACGCAGCTTCGCGAGGCCCGGCTTGCCTCGGCCATCGACCATCCGAACGTCTGCGCCATCTACGAGGTAGGCGTGGCTCCGGCGGACTCCGACGGCGGCGAAGAAGCCTACATCGTCATGCAGTACATCCCCGGTAAATCGCTCGACAAGCTCATCGCCGAAGGCCCCGCCAGTCTGCAACTCACCCTCTCAGCCGGAATCCAGATCGCGGACGGCCTCTCCGCCGCGCACAATCTCGGCATCTTCCACCGCGACCTCAAGCCCGCCAACGTCATGCTCACCGACGGCGGACTCATCAAAATTCTCGACTTCGGCCTCGCGCGCCGGCTCGCTCCCGACAAGGCCGAGTTCGACCCCGCCGGCCCCGACAGCAAGCGCAATCCTCCCGGCACCGGAGCTACCTACACCGCTCGCGGCGGCACCATCGCCTACATGGCCCCGGAGCAGTTCGTCACCGGCCAGTCCAGTGTTCAGTCCGACATCTTCGCCCTCGGCCTCATCCTTTATGAGCTTGCGACCGGCCGCCATCCCTTCCATCGACCCGATGCGCCCGACTTTCAGAGCATTCGCGCCATCCAGTTTGCGGAACCTCCTTCAATCCGGGAGATAGCGCCGCATCTTCCAGTAGAACTTGAAAGCGTCATCTTCCGCTGCCTGGAGAAGCAGCCCTCGGCGCGCTTCGCCTCGTCGGCCGAGGTCCGCGAAGCGCTCAAGACCATCATGATGGCCATGCAGCTCGATTCGGTCCTCCTGCACGGAGAGTCCGTCTCTCTGCTCCCCGCGCAGGGACAGCAGAACCTCAACCGCAAGGAGACACCCGAGGAAGAGAAGCGCACCACCGGCCTCCTCTCCATGCTCGCCGAGCGCTTCCGCGAGTCCACCCCCGCCGAGGTCAGCACGCAGAACAGCATCGTCGTGCTGCCCTTCATCAACTACGGCCCCTCCGACGTCGCCCCTCTCTACGGATACGCGCTGGCCGACGCCATCGCCGCGCGGCTCGCCCGAATGCCGTCGCTGGTCGTCCGCCCATCCAGTTCGTTGATGAACGTTGCCACCCAGCAACTCGATCCGCTCAGTGTCGGCAAAAAGCTGCTCGTCCACTTCGTCCTCGCGGGCAACTTCCTGCGTTCCGACAAGGGCTTCGATCTCAACTGGCAGCTCCTCGACGTGCCCAGCCAGAGCGTCCGCGCCGGCGGCTCCATCAACGTCGCCTCCTTCGACCTGGTCTCGGTCCAGTCGGAGATCTGCAACGAGGTCTTCAGCACCCTGCAGGGCTTCGGCGACCTTCAGGGACCGCACGAAAGCCACCGCGCCACATCGCTGACCGACGATCTCTCGGAAGAATATCTGCAGGCCCGCGCCTTCCTCTCCTCCTTCATGACCCGCACCGGCAGCCGCGACGATCTCGATCACGCCCGGGGCCTCTTCGAATCGGTCGTCAAGCGCAACGAGAACTACGCGCCCGGATGGTCTGGTCTTGGCATCACTCACCTGCAATACGCCCGTCACGCTCTCGGCGGCCAGATGCATGTCCTCGAAGCCCGCCGCGCCTTCGACAAGGCGTTGTCGCTCGACTCCGGATCGGTCGAAGCCAATCTCTACCGCGTCTACATGCTCCTCTCTCGCGGCGAAAAAGAGTCGGCGCGCCACGGCATCGAGCATCTGCTCCAGACCGCGGGCAACGACTGGAACGTCCGTCTCGTCGCCGGCATGACGCTGCGTATCGACGGCATGTACGAAGAGGCGCTCGACCAGTTCAATGCGTCACTGCGCATGAATCCGTCGAATGCGGCCATGGTCTACAACCACCGCGCCCGCGTCTACCAGTACCAGAACCAGATGGAGCTGGCAGCAGACGAGATCCAGAAAGGCCTGACGCTCGAACCGAAACAGCCCATGCTGCGCATCTCTCTCGGCTACCAGCAGATGCGCGTCGGCGATCTGCCTCGCGCCATCGAGACGCTGGAGAGCGTCATCCGCGACGAGTCCTCGCTGCGCATCGTCTTTCCCACCATCGCCCTCTGCTACGTTCAGCTCGGCGAACGCGAGAAGGCCGCCAGCTTCATCGTCGACGAGACGCTCTCCGCCGCCGAAGCCGACAGCGAGATGGCCTATCGCCTGGCAACCTACTTCGCCGTCGAGGGCGACGAATCCGAGGCGCTCCACTGGCTGCGCCGCGCGATCTATCTGGGCAACGAGAACTACCCCTGGTTCAGCAAAAATCCCGCATGGCGCAAGCTGAGCGGACACTCCGACTTCGAGCGCATCCTTGAAGACTTAAAGAAGAGTTATCGCCGCAACCAGAAGAACTGGAAGCGCCTGCTGGAACAGGTACGCAACTAGGCTTTAGGGAGTGCCTGACGAATCCGTCTTGCCTCTGGGTACCCCAAGGCTTCAGCCTTGGGTCTCTCACATGAGCCCAAAAAGCGGGGCTTCAGCCCCTGGGGTATGCCCTCTTACGTGCCGCGGTCATAACCCAAACGGCCACACCCGCTGCACGGTCTTATAGAGCATCTCCTCGTGATCCGCAGGCGGCATGAAGTTAAGGTGATCGCGAAACAGCGCGACCGCCCTGGCATAGGAAACCTGCTTCAAACAGATGGGCCAGTCCGTCCCCCACATCAAGCGCCCCGCGCCGAACTTATCGTAAAGACGCTTCACCTGCACCGCCGCATCCGGATAAGGATAGGGCTGCTTCGAGAGCGACCACATGTGCGAAATCTTGACGAAGACCTTCGGATACCGAGCCAGATCCATCAGCATCTCCAGCTTCTTCGGCTCATCCAGGGGAGAATCCGCCATGTGATCGATCACCACCGTCAACTCTGGATTCTTTTCGATAAGAGGCACGAGGTCAGGAAGCCGCGTCACCGGCGTCAGAATCGTCATTGGCACCTTGAGTTGCGCACAGCGCTGCCAGAGTGGAAGCATCCGCGGGCCTTTGATCCAGTCCCCATCGGCTCCGGCAGAGGGACTCAGCCGAACCCCATGAAACCCCTCTTCCGTAAGCGTGCTCAGATGATCCGGCGCATCCGGGTCCTCCGGATTCACACGGCAGACGCCCTTGAAGTACTGCGGATAGCGCTTCAGCACCGAGGCGACGAAGCGATTGTCCCAGCGGTAGTGGATCACCTGAATCAGCACCGTCCGCGAAACGCCGTTCGCCTTCATCAGGCCGAGCAGTGTCTCCGGGGCAGCGTCTTCTGCCGGTGGATGCGCTCCCTCCGCGAAGGGAAATGCAGGATCATGCTTCCACACATGGACATGCGAATCGATCAAAATCGGCTCCGGCGCGGCGGCAGACGCGAACGAACTGGCCACGGGAAGAGTAGCGGAGGCGGCAAGCGATCCAGCGAGAAAGCGGCGGCGATTCATCAAAGCGAACTCCACAGTTCTCAGCTATCCACTACTAACTAATAATAATCAGCCCACGGCCCACGTCATCCATTGAGGGAATCGCTCGAGCGAGGAAAATCTTCAGGAAACCCGGAGCCATCTCCTCTTCGTTTTGTCATTCCCGAAGGGAATCTGCGTTTCGCCCGAATCACCAAGACAATATCCGGAGAGGGAATACCGAGTCTACTGCGCCGCTCCCATCGCCGCCACACCGCTGGCCGACACGCTGCTGATGGTATGGTTGCCGCCGAGCGGCTTCACAACCATCGGCGTCGTCAGGCTGAACACCAGCAGCGAATCCTTGGGCAGCGCCTCCTGGCGATCCTGCTTCAGCCAGAGAACTGTGCTTGCACCCGCGCCAATCCCCGCGCCGACCAATGCGCCAACCCCGCCGCCTATCATCGCGCCGGCAGCGGCCGCGCCGCCGGTCGCAACCGACATGGCAGCCAGCGTCGTCTTCGGGTGGTCTCTGCGCAGCAGCGTGCCTTCGCGGTCCACGCTGCTCTTATCGTACTGATCGGTGTCGATCAACTGCGCATGGATGACGTAGTGCGTCCCATCCGGCAGCGTCACATCGCGCGGCTCAAGATGCAGCGCCGCCCGGCCGGAGATACGGCGGCCGCTGCGAACCTCGGTCACGTTCCCTTCGATCACCGAGCCGATGGGCATAATCACGCGTCCCTTGTTGATGATGGGTTCGGTCAACGACGCCGTGAAGCGCGATCCCTCAACTGTGCTCGTCGTCGAAAGCGCCTGGTTGATGCGCGCCCGCAGCAGGGTTCCTTCGTTCAACTCGCCCTCGCGCTCGGGCACGCTGGTCACGATTCCGGCGTCGAGCGCCGCGGTATCGGCAACAGGCGTATCCGGGGTCGTCTCGGTCACAATGTTCGCATCCGGATCGAACGCAGCCGTATTGGTCTGTACCGGCGCTGGAGTCCCCGGGGCATGGTAGGGCACATACGGCCCATAGACGGTCTGGCTATTCGTCTCGGGAACCGCCGCCGACGGCTTGGCCTCGGGCACACGCGGCTTCAATACCGGAGCCGGGCTCTCTTCGTCGCTGGTCGTAATCACCGTCGACGGAGGCGTCGAAACGCCCATCCGCGCATCCTGCGCAATGACGGGAACTGCGATAAGAAGAAGTGCAGCGGTCGCGATCGGTAGTTTCATGGCGATTCCTCGGGAGCATTTTCAGCCCTTAAAGTTAGACAGGCTCTCCAATCAGAAGGTTAGAGGCTCTCGCCCTTTGAAAGGAACAAATCTGGCGAAAGGGAATCGAACCTGCTACTCCCACGCCGTCACAGGAATCCCCTGCTTTGCAGCGGGAATCGGGCCTTCCGGCGGCTTCCTCTCCGCTTTGCTAAAATCCAGTGAGTGAGCAATCCAGACGCAGCATGGGTGCAGGCCATCGCCACAGGCGATGGAGGCTCCATTCGCGTCGACCGCCGCCCCAAATTGAACGAACGCCTGAACCACCGCGTCGTCGACCAGCTTCAAGAAACTTCAAACTATAGGAGCAACATGACCGAGATCGTCTCTATCCACGCGCGCGAAATCCTGGACTCCCGCGGAAACCCCACCGTCGAAGCTGACGTCGTCCTCGACGGCGGAGCCAGGGGCCGCGCCGCCGTTCCCAGCGGAGCCTCCACCGGCGAGCACGAGGCCGTAGAACTTCGCGACGGCGACAAGGAGCACTATCTCGGCAAGGGCGTCCTCAACGCCGTCGAAAACGTCGAATCGATCCTCGCTCCCGAACTCACCGGCATGGACGCCTCGAACCAGCGCCTCATCGACGCCACCATGATCTCCATCGACGGCACCGAGAACAAGTCCAAGCTCGGAGCCAACTCTATCCTCGCCGTCTCCATGGCCTGCGCGCGCGCCTCCGCCGAAGCCCTCAAATTGCCTCTCTACCGCTACCTCGGCGGCGTCAACGCCTGCCTCCTGCCCACGCCCATGATGAACATCCTCAACGGCGGTTCGCACGCCGACTCCAACGTCGACTTCCAGGAGTTCATGGTCATGCCCGTCGGCGCCGAGACCTTCTCCGACGCCCTTCGCTGGGGCACCGAAGTCTTCCACACCCTCAAGGGCGTCCTCAAGAAGAAGGGCTACAACACCGCCGTCGGCGACGAAGGCGGCTTCGCCCCGAACCTGAAGTCGAACGCCGAAGCCATCGAGCTGATCCTCGAAGCCGTCCAACTCGCGGGCTATAAGCCCGGCGAAGACATCTCCATCGCGCTCGATCCCGCCGCCAGCGAGTTCTACAACAAGGAGACCGGCAGGTACGTCTTCAAGAAGTCCGACAAGTCCGAGAAGACCTCCGCCGAGATGGCCTCGTTCTGGGAGTCGTGGGTGCGCCAGTATCCCATCGTCTCGCTCGAAGACGGCCTCGCCGAAGACGACTGGGACGGCTGGAAGCTGCTCACCGACCAGATCGGCAACTTCGTCCAGCTCGTCGGCGACGACCTCTTCGTCACCAACACCACGCGCCTGCAGCAGGGAATCGAGCAGAAGATCGCCAACTCGATTCTCATCAAGGTCAACCAGATCGGCACCGTCACCGAGACGCTCGAAGCCATCGAACTGGCGCGCCGCTTCGGCTACACCTCGATCATCAGCCACCGCTCCGGCGAGACCGAAGACACCTTCATCGCCGACCTCGCCGTCGGCACCGGAGCCGGCCAGATCAAGACCGGCTCGGCCAGCCGCACCGACCGCATCGCCAAGTACAACCAGCTTCTCCGCATCGAAGAAGAGCTCGGCCAATCGGCCGAGTTCCTCGGCATCGAGTCCGTCAACTTCGGCGAGTGAGACCGTCCGTCCAGCGGATGGCTCCACAACCTGGTTATGAAATACAAACGCTTGAAGCTGCTCACACCATCATCGTGAGCAGCTTCAAGCGATCGACTCGAACGATTTCCCGTTCTCACGTCTACGGGAGCCTCTGATGAAGTCCGGTTCTGTTAATGGCACGGCTTTAGCCGTGCCGCAAGTGGCTTGACTGCAACGCGGCTTTAGCCGCTGAGGGCATCTTTCGAGACTTACTCAGACCATCCCTAGCTGAATCTGCGCCGGACAATACCGAACAGGCCCACGAGGCCGGTCCCGAGCAGGGCGACCGTAGAAGGCTCGGGCGTCACCCCGGTCGCTGCTTGGAATGTGGTTGGGGTACCGCCTGTGATCACCAGTGCTCCCAGGCTCGTGGCCTCTGCCTGAGTACCGTTTGAAATGAGGCCACCTGTGATGGGTCCGATCGCAGTATCGAGCGCGTAGCTCGTAAACACGGTCGAAGTTGTGCCAAACGCAAAGGATGTGGCTGGATCGTAGAAGGCCGCGCCGGGATAACCGGGTTCGACCGCAAAGCCAATCGTGCTGCTGGTAAACATGGCCGTCCCTATTCCTGCAATATCCACGGTGCTTACACCCGGATTGTTGGTGTATAGACTTCCATTAAAATTCACGTTGTCGGTATCGCCGACGAAGGTGAACGTAATGGAACTATTTGTAAAGGAAGTTCCTCCGATGCTTCCGCTTGCGAGCCCGGTGGTGGTGTAGGTGATAGGGCTGGCGAGAGCCGCCATGGGTGCTGCTAGTACAGCCACGAACGTAAGGGCAGAAAAGATCTTCGATGCAAAGGACATTTGCTTCTCCACGAGAGAAATTTGAGTAAAAATGGCCCGCCAAGAATCCCACATAAGCCTTTAGGAATCAATAGGAAAAGTGTTTCCATGAGAAGTGCAAACAATTGCAATGCCATCATCGTCAGAGCCAATCCGGTCACGCTCTCCACAACCTCTCGGGTGGCCCATCCATCTCAGTCTCATCGCGATGGATGGGATGTAAATCCTGAAGTAAATTTCGTGACGGCGCAGAGCAAGCCAGCGTCAAAGGCGCGATCCATACCAGCCCAGGGCGGAGCCGTTATGCTCATCTCCCGTATGACATCAAGCCCAGCCTCGCGCCGGGCTTTCGCATTCAATCCGCAACTGCCCCTCCTTTGTCATTCCCGAAGGGAATCCGCGTTTCGCGCCCCGCCCGCAAAGCAGATAAGCGGTGACTCTTGTTATCCTGACCTAAACCATGTCAAACAAACCAATCGTTCTCACCATCCTCGACGGCTGGGGCTACCGCGCCGAGACCAGCGGTAACGCCATCGCGCTTGCCCGCAAGCCCACTTACGACAAGCTGCTGACCACTTATCCCAACACCCTCATCCGCGCCAGCGAGCACTTCGTCGGCCTTCCCGACGGCCAGATGGGCAACTCCGAGGTCGGCCACCTCAACCTCGGAGCCGGCCGCGTCGTCCGCATGGACATGACCCGCATCGACGCCGCCATCGCCGACGAAAGCCTCTTCCGCGACCCCGTCCTCACCAACGCCTTCAACCTCGCCGCATCCCGCGAAGCGAACCTGCATCTCTTCGGCCTGCTCTCCGACGGCGGCGTCCACTCGCACCAGCGTCACCTCTACGCCCTCCTACGCATGGCCGCGAAGCACGGCCTCACCCGCGTCTTCGTCCACGCCTTCATGGATGGCCGCGACACCATGCCTACGAGCGGCGTCGGCCACCTCGAAGCGTTGCAGCAACAGTTCCGCGAGATCGGCGTCGGCCAACTGGCCTCCGTCTCCGGCCGCTACTATGCGATGGACCGCGACCTGCGCTGGGAGAAAGAGCGTCAGGCCTTCGACGCCATGGTCACCGGCAACGCTCAGGGCGGAAGCTATCAGGACCCCGTCGCCCGCGTCCGCGAACTCTACAACAACGACACCACCGACGAGTTCATCCCGCCCTTCACGGTCGTCAACGCAGCGGGAAAACCTGTCGGCCTCATCCGCGACAACGATGTCTGCGTCAACTTCAACTACCGCGCCGACCGTGCCCGCCAGATCACCCGCGTCCTCGCCCGCAACTGCGACGTCCCCAGCGGCCTCACCGCCGCCGACGCCAACGACCTGCCCAAGGCCGCCGAACTCGAAGCTGAGATCCCACGCTCCCGCGCGCCGAAAAACATTCACTACGTCTGCATGACGCAGTACGACAAGAACTTCAAGCTGCCCATCGTCATCCAGCCCGAGTCGATGGACAATCTTCTTGCCAACGTCATGGCCCAGGCCAACCTCCGCAACCTCCGCGTCGCCGAGACAGAGAAGTACGCGCACGTCACCTACTTCTTCAACGGTGGAATCGAAAAGCCGTTTCCCGGCGAAGACCGCGCCCTCGTCCCTTCGCAGAAGGTCGCAACCTACGACCTCGCTCCCGAGATGTCCGCCTCCGGCATCGCCGATGCGGTGGTCAAGGCCGTCAACGACACCGCCTTCGACGTCGTCATCGTCAACTTCGCCAACGCCGATATGGTCGGCCACTCCGGCAAGCTCGAACCCACCATTCGCGCCGTCGAAACCGTCGACACGCAACTCGGCCGCATCTATCAGGCGATCAAGCAGCGCGGCGGCTCGCTGCTCGTCACCGCCGACCACGGCAACGCCGAGATGCTCATCGATCCCGTCACCGGCGGCCCCCACACCGCGCACACCACCAATCCCGTGCCCTTCATCCTCATCAACGACGAAGCCGACACCAGCCATCACCGCATCCTGCGTCCCGGCGGCAGCCTCCGCGACATCTCGCCCACCATCCTGACCCTCCTCGGCCTCGAAAAGCCGAAAGAGATGACCGGCGTCAACCTGCAAAGCTAGTGCATCCTTGCGAAGGGGGAGCTATTCCCTCAGGCGTAGCTTCCCTTGTTTGTCATTCATTTTTTGTTTGTCATTCCCCAAGGGAATCCGCCTTCGCCTGAATCACCAGGGACTTCATCTGGAGGAGAATCGCTCCGGCGCATCTTTAATGTTTCTGCGATAGATCTTTCCGCGATAACAAAAAACGTCATCTCGACCGAAGCAGCGCACGGTTTCATCGTGCGCTGCGCAGTGGAGAGACCCCTGTATCGGTCGTTGCCTGTTCTTTTCCACCAACCATTTCACAAACGTCCGGGTGCCCCATCCATCGCAGTCTCATCGCGATGGGTGGGGAATGCAAAACCCACACCAGCCGCCGTTGTCGTTGCCTGTTCTTTTCCGCCAACCATTTCACAAATGTCCGGGTGCCCCATCCATCGCAGTCTCATCGCGATGGGTGGGAATGCAAAACCTACACCAGCCGCCGTTGTCGTTGCCTGTTCTTTTCCGCCAACCATTTCACAAACGTCCGGGTGCCCCATCCATCGCAGTCTCATCGCGATGGGTGGGAATGCAAAACCTACACCAGCCGCCGTTGTCGTTGCCTGTCTTCTGTCAGTCCATCGACGTTAAGCGCAAAGCTCTAAAACTCGCGCCGACCTTCCATCGCCCGCGACATCGTGACCTCATCCGCGTACTCGATATCGCTGCCTGCCGGAACTCCGGTTGCGATCCGCGTCACCCTCACCTCCGGCCTGCTCCTGCGAATCTCCCCCGCAAGATAGCCCGCCGTCGCCTCACCCTCGGTCGTCGGCGAGGTCGCCAGAATCACCTCATCCACATGCGGCAACCGCGCCAGCAGGTTCGCGATCCGCAACTGCTCCGGCCCCACGCCGCCGATCGGCGAAAGCGTCCCGTGAAGAACGTGATACACGCCCGAGTATCCCCGCGTCTTTTCAATGGTGGCGATATTCGTCGGCTCCTCGACTACGCAAACCAGCCTCTGATCCCGTGCGGTACTGGTGCAATAGCCGCAGGGATCGACGTCCGTAATGTTGTTGCAGATCGAGCACAGCCGCAGATGCTGCTTCAACTCGCGAATCGCCGCCGACAATCTTTCGGCATCCTCCGCCGAAGACCGCAGCACATGAAACGCCAGCCGCTGCGCGCTCTTGCTTCCGACGCCCGGCAGCTTGCGCAACTCTTCGATCAGCCGCGCCATCGGCTCCGCAAACTGCGCCACTAGGTCAACCCCGGCAGATTCAGTCCGCCCATCATCCCCGCCATGTTGGCCTTGATCGTCTCGTCGACGCGCCGGCCGGCCTCGTTCACCGCAGCAGTAATCAGGTCTTCGAGCAGTTCCAGATCGCTGCTCTCGCTGCCTATGGCGGCGGGGTCGATCTTGAGCCGCAGCACTTCCTTCCTACCGTTCATCCGCACCGCCACCATGCCGCCGCCGCTCGATACCTCGACCACCGTCTCAGAGAGCTTGCGCTCCATCTGAGCCTGCATCTGCCTGGCCTGCTCCATCATCTCTTTCATCTTGCCCAGATCAGAAAAATCCATTACTCCCCCTCACGTAAATCGATCACGTTCCGAATCTCGGCATCGAACAGCTTCTGCGCCTGCTGCACCACCGGATGTTCCATCGCCTTGGCCTGCGCGCTGCCGGACTTGGCCGCGCGCGGCTTCTTCGCGGCTTTGGCAGTCGCGGCTCCCGGCAGCAGCACCAGCTTCAATGCTCCGGCTTCACGCAACGCCGCGCGAACAATCTTCTCCGCCTCGGGATTGACCACCATCGGCAGCATGTTCTTCGAAAGCTCGGTCTGCACCCGAACCTCGCCGCCTTCCACGGTCCACTCGGCATCGGCCAGCGCATCCGCTGCCGAGCCTTGGCTCTTCGCGTTCATCAGAGCTTCTGTCGCAACACGCTGCAACTCCGCCGCCTGGGACGACGGGGAAGAACTCGCTTCTAAAACTTCGCTGGAAGCCGCGATATCGACGACACCGCCATCGACGGCATCAACAGGCGCAACCTCAACTTCCGGCAATGCCGGCACAACATCGGCAACGATAGTTGCAACCGGAGCCGGCACAAATTCCTTTACAGGTACGACTGCGGGCGCAACGTGCACAGGCGCAGCCGCCTTGGCTGGAGCCGGAACAGGAGCAGGCACGGGAGCGGGAGCCGCCACCGCAATCTTCTCAACCTCTCCGCCCTCAAAGCGCTTTCGGCTCTTATCCGCCTCAAACGGAGAGAATACAGGCTTCGCGCTCACCGGCGCCGCAGCGCTCACCACACGATTCGCCACCGGACTCGGAGCCGCAACCCGCGCCTGCGCACTCTGCGTTCGCGGCTGCGGCGCACCTCCGGCAACAGGGAACTGACTCAGTACCTCTTCGACCGGCAGCAGCCGCCGCAGATGCACCAGCTTCAGCAGCCCCAGCTCAAAGTGAAACCGCTGCTCCTGTCGATAGCCCAGCTCATCGAACGTCCGCAGCATCACCTGCAGAAATCGCGTCAACTCTTCTTCGCCGAAGAGCGCAGCCGACCGTCCCGCGCGCCGCTGCTCGTCGGGAGAAATCTGCAACAACTCTCCCGCAGCACCCTCGGCGTCGGCTCCGTCCGTGCCGATCCCGGCGATCTTCGCAATCACGCAGTTCCGCAGATAGCGCACAAACTGCCGCGCCAGTTGCGCCGGACTATTGCCCGCATCGAGCAGCTGATTCGCAACCGTAATCACCTCGGCGCTGCGATTTCCGTCGACTGCTTCCAGAATTTTTTCAAACACGGCGTTCGGAACCGTCCCCATCAGTTCGCGAATCTGCGAGGCATCGAGCACAGGCTTGCCATCCGCCACCGGCGCGCTGGCAATCGCCTGGTCCATGATGCTGAGCGCGTCGCGCATTGATCCATCGCCCGCCTCGGCCAGCAGCGACAGCGCGGCATCGTCAGCGTCCACGCCCTCGCGTTCCGCGATGCCGCGCAGCTCGGCGAGAATGTCCACCAGCTTCACCGCGTGAAAGCTGAAGTGCTGGCAGCGCGAGCGCACCGTCTGGGGAATGTCTTCGGGCTGCGTCGTCGCCATCATGAAGATGATGTGCTCCGGCGGCTCTTCGAGCGTCTTCAGCAGCGCGTTAAACGCCGCATCTGTAATCTGGTGCGCTTCGTCCAGAATGTAGATCTTGTACTTGTCCCTCGCGGGCTGATACCGCGCCGCATCGCGCAGCTCGCGAATCTCGTCGATGCCGCGATTGGTCGCCGCGTCGATCTCGATCACATCGACCGCATTGCCGTTGCGAATCTCGGTGCAGCTCTCGCAGACCTCGCAAGGCTCCGCCGTCGGCCTCTGCTCGCTGCCGATGGCGTTGCGGCAGTTCAGCGCCATAGCCAGAATGCGCGCAATCGTCGTCTTGCCGATGCCCCGATGCCCGCTGAAGATATACCCGTGCGCCGTGCGCCCCTGGGTCAGGGCGTTCATCAGCGTGACCGTCACATGGTCCTGTCCCGCGACATCCGCGAAACGCTGTGGCCGGTATTTCCTTGCAAGAACCTGGTATGCCATAGAAGAAGAAGATGCGCCCGATCGCCGCACCCTTATTGTATCGTCCGCAGCCGGGTCAGCTCCGCTTCGCCTTGCGCTCCAATCGCTTCGCCACCCGCGCCCGCCGCTTCAACTCGGCCTCGCTGAACATCGTTCCCCGGCACGTCGCCGCGCCGCAGTAGCAGTCGGCCTCCGCGTCGTCGCTATCGCAGAGGTTGTACTCATACGTCAGCTCCTCTCCGGCGGCGATATCGCGAACCGCGACGATATATACCCGCCCGCCGTGGTCCTCCGTCTCGCAATTAGGATCGCAGGAGTGGTTGATGAACATCGCCGTGCCAAAGCCGTCGATGACCATGCCGTCGTCCCCGCAACTAAACAGGTAGGTGACAAAGCGATCCTTGTATCGCTCGTCTGCGACTTCCTTGGTAAATCGAGGCCCCTCGTACTCGCACACCCGCGATCCCTTCTTAAAAGGTCGTGTCGTATAACAGCCGGCTGCATGAATCGACGAAGAGCGAATGATAAGACCTTGGGGCATAAGTGAGAGAACATCCATGAAGATCGGAGTGGAAGCACCCGAAAAAGCGTCGAAGCATCTCTAAAACAAGTACATCCGATGCTGACTATAACAAACTCCCGGACAGCATCGTCAAAGCATAAGTCGAGTAATCTAAAGTCTGATGTCTGCCCGCGCTCCATTCCGCATTCTTCTCGTCGCCGCCGCGCTCTCGACCGCGTGCCTGGCGCAGAGTGCCCAGTCTCCCACGCCGACCGCTCCGGCACCTGCTAAGCCATCATCACCGGCGCAGCAATTCCCATTTCCCGGCGAGGCTCCTCCTCCACCCGCAGCCCCGACCCCCTCTGCCCCCGGCCCCAACGCACCCGCGCCTTCGGCCGCCAGCGAACATCCGTTCCCTACAACCGAGGCACCGGACATGCCGGGTGAAGCCCCGGACAGCAGTTCCAGCAGCAGTAGCAGCAGCTCAAGCAGTTCGAGCAGCGACACCCCGGACACGCCCCCTCCAACTTCGGCACGCAAAAAACTTCCCAAGGTCAAGGACCTGCAAACTCCCGACGAGCGCGTCGATGAGGATTTGAGGGTCGCCAAGTTTTACTACAACAGGGATAACTTCACCGCAGCCTACATGCGCAGCAAAGACGCCGTAAAGACAGAGCCCGATTACGCCCCCACCCACTTCTCGCTTGCCCAGGCCGCGGAGAAGATGAAGAAGCTGGAGGAGGCCAAAGCCGAGTACAACACCTACCTCAAGCTGTCCCCCGAGGGTGACTACGCCAAGGCCGCCCGCAAGGCGCTCGCAGCGCTTCCTTAGCAGAGCTCCGACGATATCAGCTTCTGTTGAGAGCGCGTGCAGCTCTTTTGCTTGTCATTCCCGAAGGGAATCCGCGTCTTGCTCGAATCACCAACACTGCCCCTGACAGGAGAACCCTCCAGCTTCAATCAGTCCCCCTCACAGCGCCCGCAGCACCACCACGGTCTCGTCGTCGAAGTGCTCGATGCCATCCTGAAAGTCGGAGACAGCCTTCAAAATAGCGTCAACAATCGTTGACGCCGCAGCCGATCCGGGCTGAGACTCCAGCACATCGCGCAGCCGATCGGTGCCGAACATCTCACCCGCGCCGTTCTCCGCGTCCGTAATGCCGTCCGAGAAGAAGACGATCAGGTCCCCCGGCTGCGTGGAGAGGGTGAACTCCTCATACTTCACATCAGGGAAGAGACCCAGCGGAAAGCCCTCAGCCTTGATCGTCTTGACCGTCATCCCTTCCGACGAGCGCGACACGAACAGCGGCTGCACCGATCCCGCATTGGCGATCTGCAGCGTCTGGTTGGAGTCGTCCCACGCCGCCATCAGCATAGTGACATACTGCGAAGCGAGCTTGCGCTCCTGAAGCTGATCGTTGAGCGCGCCCAGCATCTGCGCCGGGGAGAGGTGCTGCGGAGCCAGCGAGCGCAGAATTCCGCTCACCAGCGCGGCATAGAGCGCAGCCGGTGCGGCCTTGCCGCTCACGTCTCCCACGGCAATCGCAATCCGCGCCGGCCTTCCGGGCGTGCCATAGTCGAGAAAGTCGTAGACGTCGCCGCCAATCGACCGCGCCGCCAGAAACTGCACGGCGATCTCGGCGCGATCGAGCCTCGGTGGCCGCGACGGCATCAGCCGAAGCTGGACCTTGCGCGCCATCTCCAGATCGCGCTCCATGCGCTGTTCCTCTTCGTGGATACGCTGGTAGAGGCGTGCATTCGCAATGGAGATCGCCACCTGCGCGCTCAGCGTCGAGAGCGTCCGCTGGTGGTCTTCGTTGTAGTAGTTGACCCGGGTATGCTCGAGGTCGAGCACGCCGATCACCTGCCCCTTATGGATAAGAGGCACGGCCAGCTCCGAACGCGTCTCCGGATTTTCGGCAAGATAGCGCGTATCCTTGCGCGTATCGGACGAAAGCACCGGTTCGCGCCGCTGGGCCGCGATGCCGATGATCCCCTGGCCGGCAACGATGGTGCGCTCGCGCGTCACGCGCTCGCCGTAGCGGGAAGAGAAGCGGTGTTCGAACTGTTGCGTGCGCTCATTCCAGAGCAGGATGCTGAACATCTGGAAGTCGATGACCCTTTTCATCAACTGGCCGATGCGCTCCAGCAGGTCGTCCAGATCGAGGATGCTGGTAATCTCGCGCGAGATCTCGTTGAGCACCGTCAGCGTCTGCGCCTGGCGGGAGACGCGGGTGTACAGGCGCGCGTTCTCAACCGCGATCGCCATCCGCGAGGCCACCAGTTCCAGCAGCCGCTGGTGCTCCCGGGTGAAGTACCCCAGCGTCTCCGACTCGAGATCAAGGACACCGATGACCTTGTTTTTCACGATCAGGGGAACCGACAGCTCGGAGCGAACGTTGGGGTTCACATTGATGTAGTGCTCATATTTGGAGACGTCCTCGATCAACAGCGACTTGCGCTGGAGCGCCGCCTGCCCGATGACGCCGCGGCCCAGCTTGATCCGCGTGCGCTCCACCTCGGCGGCATGGCCCGTCTGAAAGCGCATCCATAGCTCATTGGTCCGCTCGTTGATCAGCAGAATCGCGAAGATGCGATAGTCGATGACAGCGCGGACCAGATCCGCGACGCGATGCATCAGCGTATTGAGGTCCAGCGTCGTGTTGAGCGCGTCGGCAAGGCTGTGCAGAAAGTCGACCTGGAGCGGCTCGACCCGAACATTGGCCGGCTTTTCCTTCAACTCGCTGGCCTGCGCCGGAGGCCGGTAATCGCCTTCGAACTCATGCTGAACGGGATCTCCCTCCGCTGGCGCGGCAGGCTGGTTCGTTCGGCGCGACTTGTCGGCGATAGGCATAAGAAGAGGCGATCATACTACGGCAAAGGTTGAGGAGTGGAGTCTCCAGGTTGGTGCGGGAACACACCTGAAATAAACGGCTTGCGGTATTCAGAATACCGAAAAGTCTCTCTCGTTGCGATAGAAGAGACGATACCGGACAGCCCGCGGAAGGCTCCCGTTACATCGTTAAGGTTATGACTTCAGCCGTGCCGAGAGCGCCTCGTCATTTCAACTCTAAAAGCACATCATCTCGACCGGAGCAACGGGCAGCTTTATCGTCCGCTGCGTAGCGGAGAGATACCTTGTATTTCACCTTTACCCCCGCCTTGCCCATTGCTGCAATTGGTGTGCATCATCCACTGGAGCATCCTTTAGACAGTCTGCGCCGAAAGCTCCGCCAGAATCCTCACGCTGGCGCTGGCTCCGATGCGGGAAGCGCCCGCCCGCAACATGACGGCGGCGTCGGCCAGCGAGCGGATGCCGCCCGAAGCCTTCACCCCGGCACGGCGCCCGGCCGCTCCGCGCAGCAGCGAGATGTCGTCGGCCGTAGCCCCGCCGGTAGAAAATCCAGTGCTCGTCTTCAGGAAGTCCGCGCCCGCGCTCAGGGCGATCTCGGCGGCGCGCAGCTTCTCTTCAAAGTTCAGCAGGCAGGTCTCCAGGATCACCTTGACGATCGCCCCGGCGGCGTGAGCCAGGTCGACAACGCCGCGAATATCCTGGCGAACGACGTTATAGTCGGCGGCGGTCCCGGACTTCAGAAACCCTATATTGAGCACCATATCCACATCGTGAGCACCCTGCTTGACGACTCGCGCCGTCTCGTCGCGCTTTGAGCTGGAGAGCGTCGCCCCCAAAGGAAAGCCGACCACGACGCCAACCGGGATACCCGTCCCGGCCAGGGCGGCAACAGCCAGCGAGACCCACGTCGGGTTCACCATGGCGCAGGCAAAACGATGCTCCGCCGCCTCGTGGCAAAGCTGAAGTACCTGTGCGCGCGTCGCGTCAGGCTTCAGAAGCGTGTGGTCGAGAACCGCAGCCAGATTCTGCGGGGAAGAGAGTGCATGGGCCGAGAAAGCAGCAGCATCAAAGCTCTCCGGGCCGTTGGAAAGAGGTTCAGAGATGGACAGAGTGCTCAAGCGTTCTCCTTCGGCGAGGCAAGTCCCTCTGCCGCGTACTTTCTATCATACCGGCGCCAGGACTGGCCGGGGAGAACCTCTGTGGATGCCCAAAAAGCTCAGCTCATGTACAACCTGTGGAATCGCGAATAGATCATTGATAAAAATGAGATATAGCTCACAGCGTTCTAGCCGTTGAAGAGATCTTAGGGAGCCCGGAACCATCTCCTCTCAAAGCCGGCTCCTTCCGCTTTTCAGGGCAGCTTAGATCCTTTGTTTGTCATTCCCGAAGGGAATCTGCGTTTCGCCTGAATCGGCCAGACCGCATCCGGAAGAGAACCGCTTTAGGGAGACTCTGAATTAAGTCCGGTTTTGTTAAGGGCACGGCTTCAGAGCCTGTCCTGAGCGAAGTCGAAGGATGCCGTAAGTGACTTGCCGGAAACGCGGCTTCAGCCGCTGGGGGCATGTTCGGAGACTCAATCCGACCGTCCTTAGATCAGTTTCTACGAAGGTATAGAGTCAAACGTCAAGGGCCAACGGCCCGCCGCTATACCAGCATGGGGTGAAGCCCATCTCCCTTGGCCATCAATGGAGCAAGGGATGAAGGCTCGCCCTATCAATCATCGAGGAATCTGCTCGAATCAAACTTTCCCTGGCACAACGCCGATCAGGCCGGCTGAAAGCTGGCCGCCGAACCCCGCAGAACCGGCGCGGGCGACTGCACCAGTCTCTCGTCAGGCTGCGACTGCAGCCGGAAGCGATCGACCTGCTGCTCGAGCGCGACGGCGGTAGTGCGCAGCGATTCGATCCCCGCCGCGGTCGTCGCCATCTCGGTCAGGTTTTCGTGGCTCAGCGAATGGATCGAGTCGAGACTTGCGCTCGACTGATCCGCCGCCGCGGCCTGCTGCGAGGCGGCGATGGCAATCTGCGCGATCATGCGGTCGACCCTCTCGGCCATGCCGATGATCTTTTCTAGCGCCTCACCGGCCTGCGTCGTGGTGACAACGCCCTGCTCAACCGTCTCCGTGCCGCTCTCCATGCTGGCAATCGCGGTCCGCGTGCGGTCCTGAATGCCCTGAATCATGCTCGCGATCTCGCCGGTAGCCTGCGCTGTGCTCTCGGCCAGGCGGCGAACCTCCCCGGCGACGACGGCGAAGCCGCGCCCCTGATCTCCGGCGCGGGCCGCTTCGATGGCTGCGTTCAGAGCCAGCAGATTGGTCTTGCGCGCAATCTCGTCGATGACGGTGACGATCTGGCTGATCTTCCGCGAATCGTCGCCCAGCAGACCGACGGTGGCCGAGGTATCGCTCACGGCGGTGGCAATCGAGTGCATATTGCCCAGCACCTGCTTCACAATCGTTCCGCCCGAGCGTGCTGTCTCCGCGGCATCCCTCGCCGTCTCGGCAGCGGACTGCGTGTGCCGGGAGACCTCGGCGATGCTGGCCGACATCTCCTGCATGGCAGAGGCCGCCTGCTGCGTCTGCTGGCTCTGCTGGTCGATGCGGCGATGAATCTGATCGCTGGCCGTGCGCATGGACGCGGCACTGCCGGTCAGCGAGCCCGAGGTGTGGACTACCGTACCGATAATGCTGCTCAGGCTGGACTGCATCTTCTGCATCGCCGTGGCGAGGCTCCCGATCTGGTCCTGGCTGTTCAGGCTCAGCGCATCGCCCGTCAAATCGCCCGAGGCGATGGCGTTCGCACGCTCGGCCACCAGGTCGACGCCCCGCGTAATGCGTCGCGCCATGAACACCGACAGCAGACCGCCGACGATGGCGCCGAGGATCGTTGCCAGCCACAGCGTCAGCAGCGTGGAGCGGTTGGCGCGGCGAAGCTGCACCAGTTCCTCGTTGGTCTGCGACATCTGCGACTGCGCCATATCGGTCACGGTGGCAAAGAGAGATTTTTCCAGAGGCAGAATCTGGTTCTGCAGCGTGTCATAGGCCTGCGCCGTTCCCTGCGACGTCTTGGTCTCGTTCAACTCCTCGACCTTCTCTTCGAGCGGCTTCAATCTCGCCAGGCCGGACTGGAGCATCGCCAGCCGCGAGGCGTCGGCGCCAAGGTCGAAGTGAGTACTGTCAGCGCTCAGCTTGGCGACCGCCGCCTCCGCCATCGCGAACTGCTGCTTCCGCGCCTGCCGGAAGCTGGCCGAGGTGGCCGGGTCGAGACCGAAGAGCATGTACGATTCAAGCCCGCTGATGGTGCGGGTCAGGTGCGAGTCCACGTCCCGGCTCCCCATGATGATCGGCAGCCTCCGCGTGGTGACGACATCGGAGAGATGGTTGGCCTCCTCGATGCGGACGTGCGCCGTGTAGGCGCTGAGAAGCATGGCGATGACGAGAAAGCCGGTGCTGAGGCCGAGCTTGGATTCAAGTTTCATGGGTTGTCCTTACCGTGCGGTGAATTCCTGCTACAGAAGTTCCTGCCAACGCTCCCGGGCGGGAACTCCGACTAAGTCCCGTTTGTTGTTAAGATCGCGGCTTACAGGCTACGGAAAAACTCCGTCTTGTTAAGGGCACGGCTTTAGCCGTGCCGCAAGTGCTTCCTTTGCGAAGGGCTTTAGCCCCTGAGGTAGCTTTTCGTTACCTTTAGCCCCTCCTTTTACTGTCCGTCATTTCTGAAGTTGACCGTAATCTCCGACTCGGAGGTGTCGGGCCCGGGGGCGAAGTGCCAGCGCTTGACTGCATCCTCGGCCGCCGCCGTGAGCAGGGGATGGCCGGATTCGACCTTGGTCTTCGAGACCACGCCGTCCGGTTGAACCGTGACCAGCAGAACCACGGTGCCGCCGACGTGCATGCGGCGGGCAAGCTCCGGATAAGACGGAGCCACCTTGCTCACAACGTCTCGATGGGCGATGCCGGCAAAAGCCACTCCGGCGCAGAGGAAGAGACTTCCTACGAGGAGAAGGGGACGAGAAGGGCGAAATCGGGCTGCCAAGTAGAACCTCCGGGGTACAGAGGTCCTATCGGCAAAAACCGCCGCCGCTTTAGATCCGATCGATTCCCGCTCCGGTGCAGATGCCTTCGTTTGCCCCGAGGGAATTCTCCCCGGTACAGCCTTCTTTCCTTGCCATCCCCAAGGGAATCCGCTAGGCCATCATTTTTGGTTTGTCATTCCCGAAGGGAATCTGCGTCTCGCTCAAATCATCCACACTCCCTCCGGAAGAGCCAGCCCTGCCGGAAAATCAAGTCATCTCGACCGAAGGCCGCGCCGCAGCGGAGAATCCCCTGTATTCCCCTGCTACCCACACCAAACCCCGCAAAACACCCTTAGCGGCCTGCGAGCGCGGGTGCGGAGATCGCCGCGAAGGTCAGGTTCTCGGCAGTGCTTCCGCTGCCTTCCTTCCACGCCAGAAAGAGCTTGCCGTAGCTCGCCGTCAGGCAACAGGCGGGGTCGATCCCGAGTTCGGCAACCATCCTGTCGATCCAGTCAGGCGGTCCTTCCAGCTCCCCATAGTTGCCGATCGGGGTCTCGTCGATCACCAGATGCGCCGAGTGATCGCTGCCATGCGACCACTCCGAGCGGAACTTCTCGTACACAAAGACAGCCCTGTAGCCGAGCTGCTCGAAGACCTCTCCCAGCGCATGACCGTCGGCCACGGTCGTCTCGGTCTCGATACGGACCTTGTAGCGGCCGTCGCCGGGAGTCTCCTCCGGCACGCGCTTATGGGTCAGCGTGCACAGGTCGCCATACTGCCGGATACGCAGCAGTTGCGTCCGCGCCCGCAGATCGCGCCCGGCGGTGTCGTACAGAGTATTGTGCTCAAAGGTGCGGGGCGTATCGAGATGGAAGCCAAGCTGAGGAAGGCGGGCCTGAAGTGCGGCGGCATCGGAGACGGGGAATTTTAGCTCGATCTCTGCGCTTTGCATGGCTAAAGTATACGAGCTACCCGGTCTACGATCTACTTCGTTCGCGCCGCCTTCTCCAGCCGGTCGCGAATCGCCAGCCCCACGCCGCCGGCCTCGGGAAGCGGGCAAAGAATCACCGTCACGCCTCGCGCATCCAGATCGCGCAACCCGGCGAAGAGCCGCTGCGCCAGCGCCTGCCCGTTCTCCCATTCACCCCACAGGAAGACCTCCGCCGCTGCCGTTGCCGCCCAGCCCTGCGGAAGCATCACGCCAACTCGCTCTCCCCCGCGCGAAAGTTCTTCCGCCTTCGTGCTCAACTCTGCCGCGCCATCCACAAGAATCAGCTTCGCCCGCGGAGCGTAGTGGCGAATGCCTACCCCGGGAGAGGGCATGGCCGAAGGCGGGGCAGAAGAATTCTCGTCCCCCGCAACCGCAGAGCGGAAGACACGCGCCGCCCCGGCCACCGCCTCGATCATCTCCAGCGTCACCGCTCCGGGACGATAGATCAGCATCGGCTCCTGTCCCCCCTCCTGCGCCGGGTCGAGCACGGTCGACTCCACGCCCACCGCCGTCGGCCCGCCATCGAGCACAGCGTCAATCCGCCCATCCAGATCCTCGAGAACATGCACTGCGGTCGTCGGACTCGTATGCCCAAAACGATTGGCGCTGGGCGCGGCAACCGGCACCCCGGCGGCACGAATCAAAGCCAGCGCCAGCGGATGCGACGGCATGCGCACGCCCACCAGCGGCCTCCCCGCGGTCACCGCATCGGGAACCTCCTTCGTTCGCTCCAGCAGCAGCGTCAGCGGTCCCGGCCAGAAGGCCCCGATCAGCCTCTCCGCCTGCGCCGTAACGACCGCCACCCGCTCCAGCATCTCCCGGTCGCCGACGTGAACGATCAGCGGGTCCCACGACGGACGCCCCTTCGCCGCAAAGATCTTTGCAACCGCCGCGCCATCGAGCGCATTGGCTCCCAGCCCATAGACCGTCTCGGTAGGAAAGGCCACGGTGCCGCCCTCGCGCAAAATCTTTGCGGCGGTTTCGATGCCGGACGGCTGGAGCAGCATCGTCATCGCGCCGAGTCGACCAGTTGCCCGGCAAACGCGTCGAGCGAAAGCGAACGCAACAGGTTGCGGCGCAGGCCGCTGTAGACCTGGTCCAGTCCACGCGCCGCGCCTTCGATCCACTGGAAGGAGAGCGCCTGCGACAGCCGATCCAGCTCCGGACGCAGATCGGTATTGCGGATCAGCTCCGGAGTCCCCGCTCCCAGCAGCAGCAGGTCTTCGAGCAGCAGCGCTAGCGACCGCAGCAGCGCAACCGTCTTCTGCTGTCCCTCGGCCCCGGCGCGATAGGTCTCCGTCATCTTGAAGAGAACAGTATGATCGGGCTCGGACGAGGCATTGCGCAGCAGCACCAGCGCGTCCGCGCGCGAAGCTGTATAGGCAGCCAGGTCAAAGCCCAGCGCCTTGCCCGCCGCCCCCTGCGCCAGCCGCGCGATCAACGTGCGCTGCTTCGGCGGAACGTCGGGACGGCGGTCAGCCAGCAGCGTCTCAATCTCCTCAACCGGCAGCGCGCCCAGTCTCACCGAGGCACAGCGCGAGCGGATCGTCGGCAGCAACTCGCCGGGATTCTCCGCGAGGATCAATATATGCACCGTCTCCGGCGGCTCTTCGAGAACCTTGAGCAGGGAATTGGCCGCCTCCTTCATAAAGCTGGCAGCCGTCAGGATGAAGATCTTCTTCGGCGCCTCGGACGGCAGATAGTGTGCCCGCTGAATAATCGTCCGCACCTGGCCTAACTTAATCAGAAGTTGGGGCGGATCGGGAGGGACAATCAGGACATCGGGGTGAGGCTGAATCAGGACGCGCGTGTCCTTCTTGTCGGCGTCACGCATCTCTTCGCGGGTGGCGACCGCCTTCGCCACCTCGTCTTCAAGATTGGCCGCGCCGGCGATGCGGGTGCAGTTGTGGCAAACCCCGCAGAAGCTGGCCAGCGACTGCCCGTTCGACCACAGATCGCGCGGCTGTCGCTCGCATTCGACGGCCATGGCCAGCATGATCGCAAGCGTATATTTTCCCGCTCCACTCGCTCCGGACAGGATCAGCGAGTGCGGCAGCCGACCGGCGGCGATGGCGGTACGAAGATGCTCGACGGTGGAGGCGTTGCCGAGGAAGTCATTAAAAGTAGCAGGTAAAGCGCCGGCAGGAGTAGCGGGTAAAGCGGTAGGCTGACTCAACTCTGCTCCTTTCCGCGTCGACAGATTGATAGGATCGATAGGTCGATACCCGTCTAGTCTAGCAGCGGACTTGTGTGTTCCTCCCGCCACAGGCTCTCATGCATCTCTCAAAAAATAATTGTGAAGAATCCCTGATAAGTCAGGCTCTGTTAAGGGCACGGCTTCACACGCTGAGGAAAAACTCCGTCTTGTTAAGGACACGGCTTCAGAGCCTGTCCTGAGCGAAGTCGAAGGATGTCGAAAGTGTCTTGTTGCCGTGGGGCTTTAGCCCCTGAGGTACCGTTCTTCCATTGCATCCCGACTCTTTCCACAGCATGTTCAGCCGCTGAGGGCATCTTCGGAGACTGAGTCAGATATTCCCTAACAAGTTTCTAAAGATTGGCGCATATTGGTTCGGTGCAGTTATAAGTGATTGGAGTGAGGGGCAAACAAGGATGGCGCTAGCAACGATGAAGTCAAAGCTGGTCCGGCAGGTCAGGGCCCTCGTCAATCGCACCGTGGAAGAGAAGGCATACGATCTGCTCCTGCTGCAAGGCCGCATGGCCAGTTGGCAGGTTCGCTCCCGAGAGACGGTTCGATCCCTGCATGATATCGAATTCAAAGTATTCTCCCAGTTCGGCGAGGACGGGATTATCGATTGGCTCATTGAACGCGCCGCGATTCCGCCTCATCTTCACATCTTTGTCGAATTCGGCGTGCAGGCCTACATCGAAGCGAACACCCGTTTCCTGATCGAGAATCGCAACTGGCGCGGGCTGGTCATGGACGGAGACCCGGCGCTCGGTGAAAATCTCGAAAAAGATCATCGCTCGTATCGTTACGATCTGGCGGCAAAGTCCACGTTCATTACGAGGGAGAACATCAATAACCTCCTTGCCGAAGCCGGGTTTGCCGGAGAGATCGGCCTGCTGAGCATCGACGTGGACGGAAACGACTATTGGATCTGGGAGGCGATGGAGGCAGTTCGGCCCATCCTCTGCATCTGCGAATACAACGCAGTCTTTGGAGATTTGCATCCCGTCTCCATACCCTACGATGCGACGTTCCAGTGCGGAAGGAGCCACCCCAGCCGCCTGTACTTTGGAGCTTCCATCGCCGCGTTCCGTTCGCTCGCCGCGCGCAAGGGCTACAAATTCCTTGGAACAACCATGGTTGGTAACGATGCCTTCTTTATTCGCGAAGACTATGCCTCCCGGCTGGACGGAGCGTTGACGAATATCGTCGCCATGCCTTCCCGGTTCCATACGACCGGAGGTCCCTCCGATCAATCCGGGGAGATCGCAGGATACGACCGGTTCAAGGCGATATCGAAGCTCCCCCTGGTCAACACCGAGACAGGGAAGACCGTCACCCTCGACGAGCTAGGCCCGGCGTACAGTGACGACTGGCTACAGCAAGCAGGCGGCCTTCCAACAAGCCAATAACAGATCGGAACATCGATCCGTTCCTGCGTAGGCCGGCTCTGTTACGGGCATAGCTTCACAGGCTCCGGAAAAACTCCGGTTTAGTTAAGGGCACGGCTTCAGCCGTGCCATAAGCACCGTGCCCGCATTGCGGCTTTAGCCGCTGAGGGCATCTTCACAGCCCCAACCGGACCACCCCTAAGCCATCAGCTTGTCCGGTGTAATCGGAAAATCGCGCACCCGCTTGCCGGTCGCGTTGTAGATCGCGTTGGCGATGGCGGCAGCCGCCCCCGTAATACCGATCTCGCCTATCCCGCGCGCCCCCAGTGGATTGAACCGGAAGTCCGGAATATTGAGGCAGGTCACATCGATCTCGCCCACATCGGCGTTCACCGGAACATGGTACTCGGCAAAGTTCTCATTGACGGTACGGCCGTACTTCGTGTCGATGACGGACTCTTCGTGAAGCGCCATGCCAATCCCCCACACCAGGCCGCCAACCAGTTGATTTGTTCCCGTCTTGTCGTTGAGCAGCGTGCCGATGTCATAGGTGGCCACCAGCCGCCGCACCCGGACCATGTGCGTATCGGCGTCCACCGCGACCTCTGCGAAGACCGCTCCCCAGGAGTGCGACGTAAAGCTGTCGCGATCCTTGACCAGCTCCGAGGTAGCCGTCGCCTCGACCGGCGTGCCGCCGTTGCGCGCCAGCAGCGCGGTGATGGCCTCGGACTTGTCGGGCCCAGTCCCAGATGCAGTCTTGAGAAAGATCCTGCCGTCCTTCGTCTCGATTTCTTCGGCCGCAACTCCGTGCAAAGGGGACTGCGCGTCGCCGGCAGCCAGTTGCGCCAGCTTAAGCCTGGCCTGCGCCGCGGCATCGTAGACGGCGGGACCGACCGAGGCCGCGGTCGTCGATCCACCCGATCCGCCCGAGTGCGGCAGGGAAGTGTCGCCCAGCTTGACGTCCACCATCGCTGGATCGATCGAGAAGGCCAGCGCCGCCGCCTGCGCAAGGATCGTATAAGTTCCCGTGCCCAGGTCCTGCGTGCCGATGCCAACAAAGACGCGCCCATTCGGCAGGATGCGCACCACCGCCGACGACGGAGATCGTCCCGCGCCGTAGTTGGCCGTCGCCATGCCATGTCCGATCAGACTGTTGCCCTCGCGGTGCTGGCCCGTCCGAGCCACGCGCTTCGACCACCCGAACCGCTCCCCGGCCTGCGCGTAGCACTCCCGCAGATGCTTGCTCGACCACGGCTTGCCCTGCCGCGGATCCTTCTCCGCATAGTTCACCAGGCGAAGCTCTACCGGATCCATGTTCAGCTTTTCCGCCAGCTCGTCCAGCGCAATCTCCAGCCCCACGCTGCCCGTCGCCTCGCCCGGAGCGCGCATCCACGTCCCCATCCCCAGATTCAGCGGAACCACCAGATGGCTGGTCGAGAGCGATTCGCTGTCGTACAGCAGCGTCGTCTGATTGGCCGCGCTCTCCACCCAGTCCGAGATCATCGACGTGTAGCACACCGAGTCATGCTGCTGCAGCAGCAGCTTGCCGTCCGCCGCCGCGGCAAGTTTGATGTGCTGCCGCGTGTTGGGACGCGAGCCCACCGGCCCGAACATCTGCGGCCGTTCGAGCACCAGCTTCACCGGCCGCTCGGCTGCCTTCGCCGCCATGGCCGCCAGAATCGTATGCGACCACACGTATCCCTTGCAGCCGAATCCGCCGCCCGTATACGGGCATTCGACATGGACGCTCGCCTGCGGAATGGAGAACGCCCGAGCCAGCGCCTGCTGCACTCCGGAGATGCCCTGGGTTGAGTCGTAGACGCTCAGTCTGTCGCCCTCCCACCAGGCAATCGTGGCATGCGGCTCCATGGGGTTGTGATTCTGAATCGGCGTCGTATACGTCTCGTCGATCGTGACCGCAGCCTTCGCCGCCGAAGCCTCCGGATCGCCGCGGCGCGACGCGCCCCCGCGCTTCGGCGGACGAGCGTCGTTCAGCAATCCCTTGAAGTCGAGCTTCGCAGCCTCCTCCTTGTACGTGATGCGCAGCAGCGCCGCGGCTGCCTGCGCCTCGGGCAAAGAACGAGCCACGACGACGGCAATCGGCTGCCCGCTGTAAAGCACCGTCGCGTTCTGAAGCACGTTCACATTGCCCAGTTCGGCCAGCTTCGGCGCATTGAACGGCGTAACGATGCTGTGCACCCCGGAGGCGCGGCTGGCGGCTGCATCGTCAATCGACACCACCGTTCCGGCTGGGATATCGGCCTGCACGATATGGCCATAGGCAACGTTCTTCACGGGAAATTCGGCCGCATATTTAGCCCGCCCCGTCACCTTGGCAAAGGCGTCGTAGCGGTGGCCCAGTTGGCGTTCCTTCTGCTGCTCCAGCGGCGTGTCGATCATGCCTGTACTCCTTGCGGCCCCTCGGCTGCGAGCGTGAGGGCGCGCACGATGCTCTGTTTGGCCAGTTCGATCTTGAAGGCGTTGTGCTCGCGGGCCCTGGCCCCGGCGACGGCCAGCTCCGCTGCCTTCCTGAATGCAGCCGCACCCGCAGTTGTACCGGCCAACGACCTCTCGGCTTCAAGCGACCGCCACGGCTTATGCGCCACCCCGCCCAGCGCCAGCCTGGCAGACTTGATCGTGCTCCCGTTCATCTCCAGCCCCGCGGCGACCGAGACCAGCGCAAAGGCGTAGCTCTGGCGGTCGCGCACCTTCAGGTACCAGGAGTTCTTCGCGAACTTCGGCGCCGGCAGCTCGACCGCGAGAATCAGTTCGTCCGGCCTGAGATTCGTCTCGATCTGCGGCGTCTTGCCCGGAAGGCGGTGGAACTCGGCAAAGGGAATCGCGCGTTTGCCCTTCGGCCCCTCGACATGGATGGTCGCGTCGAGCGCGGCCATGGCCACGTTCATGTCCGAGGGATTGGTGGCAATGCACTCGGTTGCATCGCCGCTGCCGCCGGCGCTCGTCCCCAGGATCGCGTGGATGCGGTTGAACCCCGCAAGCGCCGCGCAGCCGCTGCCCGGGTTGCGCTTGTTGCAGGCAGGGAAGGCCGTGTCCATAAAGTAGTAGCAGCGCGTCCGTTGCAGCAGGTTGCCCCCGGTCGTCGCCATGTTGCGAAGCTGCGGCGAGGCACCGCTGAGCAGGCCCTGCGAGAGCAATGGGTAGTTGCGGCGGATCATCTCATGGTTGGCGAGATCGCTATTGCGCACCAGAGCCCCGATCAGAGCGCCGCCGCTGGGCGTGGCCGTGACCTGGGTCAGATTGAGCCGGTTGATGTCGACAAGGGTCGACGGATGCTCGACGCCGTCCTTCATCAGGTCGACGAGGTTGGTCCCGCCGCCCAGAAACTTGGCGTTGTGGGCAGTGATGGCATGGATGGCCTGTTCCGGGGCGGTGGCGCGCTGGTAGTTGAAGGGGTTCATGCCTGGGCGCTCCTGGCTGCCGCGCGAACCGCTGCGACGATGTTGGGGTAGGCTGCACAGCGGCAGAGGTTGCCGCTCATGCGCTCGCGAATCTCGTTGTCGGTCAGTTGAGGATTGCTGACATTGCCGGTCTCAAAAGACACCGTGCTCAACGTGCCCTGCTTCTGCTCCTCCAGCAGCGCCGTGGCCGAGCAGATCTGGCCCGACGTGCAATAACCGCACTGGAAGGCGTCATGTTCGAGGAACGCCGCCTGCACCGGGCTAAGGCCGGTGATGTCGTCTCCCTGGGCAAGCCCTTCAACGGTCGTAATCTCAGCGCCGTCGGCCACGGCGGCCAGCGTCAGGCAACTGTTGACGCGGCGGCCGTCGACGATCACCGTGCAGGCGCCGCACTGGCCATGGTCGCAGCCCTTCTTGCTGCCGGTCAGGCCAAGATGTTCGCGCAGGGCATCGAGCAGCGTGGTGCGGGTGTCCAGTGTAAGCGCCTCGGATTTGCCGTTTACCTTCAGCGTGACCGAGATCGTTTGCGGAGTGCTGGCGGTCGCGGCCTGGGCCGCCTCCGCCGCGGCGATGCGCGGAATGCCGGTTGCGGCCGCCGTGCCGAGGATGCCGGCAGCCTTGACAAAGGTGCGGCGCGAGAACTCGCCCGAGGGCGAGGCTGACTCTGTTTCAACAACCTCTTCTTCTTCAAGGGTGGAGCAGGGCGGCAGGCTCATGGACTTTGCCTCGGGTGCGGTTGGTCGTGCGGAAAGAGTCGAATCTCAGGTGAAACTGATTCATAGACGAATAGAGGCACGGAAAGGATGCCGTTCCGTGAATGCCTCGACGGCGATTCGTTTTGCCTGAAAAGAGTACAGCAGATTGGAGAAACAGGGTGCGTTTATTGGGGAAATGGCGCTGAAACGCTTGATTTATGGCGTTAAACGCAGTAGAATGAACATTACATAAGTTTTCCATGAGCCGCCGGACGGAGTGCGGACGATCATTTTAGAAGAGGGATTGAACAGACTATGGCAAAGCGTCGCGGAAATCCGAACTGGGGCAAGCCGGAGCCGATAGGCCCGGTTGTGCCGACGGTCACATCGTTCGAGCAGGTGGTAAAAGAGTTCAAACTGACGCCCGACCAGTACATCCGGTCGACACGGCTGCGTGAGTGGGCCCGTCGCAACAAGAATTCGAAGTACATTCCCGAAGCGCTTCTCGAAGCCTGGGGATTTGAGATTGAGTCGACTCTGTAAGAAACAGTCTGGAGCGACAAGCGCCGCCTGAAAATGGCGGCGTTTCTTTTTGCTCTGGGCGCTTTTTGCATGCGGCGCGTTCTTTCTGGGATGCTCTGAATAGAGTCAGGTTTTTGCCCTGTTTTTGTTGTCATTCCCGAAGGTGTAACTCTTTATCGGATCATGTTTGCTCTATTTTGTTGTCATTCCCGAAGGGAATCTGCGTTTCTTCCGGGCTTGCATGACTACACATGAAGGGGAACAGCTCGAAGTAATTTGCCGGCAACGCGGCTTCAGCCGCTGAGGGCATATTCGGAGACTTAATCGAATCGTCCCCTTGTGTCGAACGTATGATGTATAGAGTCGTATCGCAAAGAGTTGGGAGGGGTGGTCATGTTTGCCGAAGTTGCCGAGGCGGTCGCAGAGATACGAGCTGGGCGGATGGTGGTCGTCGTCGACGACGAGGACCGCGAAAATGAGGGCGACCTTACGCTCGCCGCGGAGTTCGTCACCCCCGAGGCCATCAACTTCATGGCCCGCTTCGGGCGCGGCCTGATCTGCCTCACCTTGACGGAAGAGCGCGCCGATTATCTGCGCCTCGGCCCAATGACCCAGGAGAACACCTCCCGGTTCGGCACCGCGTTTACCGAGAGCATCGAGGCCCGCGAGGGTGTCACCACCGGCATCTCCGCCGCCGACCGCGCGCACACCATCCGGGTGGCGATCGATCCCGGCTCCACCGCTCAGGACCTGGCCCGGCCGGGACACGTCTTCCCGCTGCGGGCGCGCAAGGGCGGCGTCCTGGTGCGGGCAGGGCAGACCGAAGCCGCCGTCGATCTGGCGCGGATGGCAGGCCTCATCTCAGCCGGCGTCATCTGCGAGATCATGAACGAGGACGGCACCATGGCCCGGGTGCCGGACCTGGTGAAGTTCTGCGAAGAGCACAAGCTGAAGATGGTCACCGTCGCCGACCTGATCCGCTACCGCCTGCAGAACGAGCGCTACATCCACCGCGTCGCCGAGTCCATGATGCCTACGGCGTACGGCGAGTTCCGCATGATCGCCTACGAGAGCGAGGTCGAGGGCGGTGAATCGCACGTCGCCTTGGTCTACGGCGATGTCACCGGAGACGAGCCGGTAACCGTGCGCGTCCACACCCACTGCCTGGCCGGAGACGTCTTTTCGACGACCCTCTGCGACTGCCGCGCCACGGTCGACAACTCGCTGCGCATGATCGCCGAGGCTGGTCGGGGAGCCTTGGTCTACCTGCACAACGGAACCAAGGGCTTCGGCATCGACCGCTCCGCCACCCCGCACCGGATCGCGTTTCACCGCGAGCAGAGGGCGCGAGAGCGGAGCGAGGACCGGAGGACGCTCCGTCAGGTCGGACTGGGCGGTCAGATTCTGTCGGACCTGGGAATTCACAAGATCCGGCTGCTGACCAACACGCCGACGCACGTTCCGGCCTTGCAGGGATTCGGGATCGAGATTGTGGAGCAGATTCCGGTGCCGGCAAGAGTTAAAGCATGATGATTCAGCTACATAAGGCGAAAATCTTTCATGTAACCGGAGAAACGTGCGTTCTCTGGTTACATAAGCCGAAATGTAACGAGTGAAACAAGGTTTCTCTGGTTACATCGGGAAAATCGGATCCTCGCAGGCGTCGCGTCCTCTGCTTGTCATTCCGAAGAAAACCCACCCTAAAAGGGCAGCTCTCCTGGTTTGTCATTCCCGAAGGGAATCTGCGTTTTCTCGAATCATCAGTGGTGAAGAGAGAATTCCTCGCTCAAGCTTGAATATACATAATATGTGTTATCGGACATTGTATCTGGAAGCGCCAGATGAGCACCTTCACCCAAATATAACCAGTCAATAGGCTTCTCCGTTAAACCTTGTGGTCATTCTCACCAATGCCCGCCTGAGGTAGTCTCATCTCAGATGCTCTCTGAGGTTGTGTGATCGTGCGACCGGTCTGGCTCGACAACCGATTCCGGCATGGATTTCGCCGCAGTGCATGCGTCCTCTCCATGCTGACGGCAGCCCTGTGTCTGCCAAAGCTGACCGCCCAGATGATCGGAAATTCCTTGGCTCCGCCAAATTCGTCCGCTCAAGCCACCACCCCAATCTCAGTCTCCGGCCGTGTCATGAATGCCATGACCAACCTGCCTGTATCCCGCGCTCTGGTAAGGTTCAGTGGTCGAGCGGTGCTCACTGGCCGCGAGGGTAAGTTCGAATTTGACCAGGTCACCGCTGCCAGCGGATTTTTTCAGGTCATCAAGCCCGGCTTCTACTCCAGCATCGACGCCGGCGGCTCGATCACCTCCTCCTGGAGAGCCAGCCAAACGGCCCCGATTGAGTTACGCCTGTACCCCGAGGCCATCTTCACCGGAACGGTGACGGCTCCGAATGGAGATCCTCTGCCGCATGTTGTAGTTAGCGCCCGCAGACGAGTCTACGACGGCTCCGGTCGAGGCTGGGTTCCAACCGGGCAGGCACAGACCGATAGCCATGGCCGATTCCGGGTTACGGTGCCACCAGGCGATTACAGGCTTGAAACCATGGCGGGGGCCAATCGCAACGCCAGTGGGCAAATCATTTTACCAGTGAGAGTTCCAGCAGAAGGCTCATCCATTACCTCTACTTCCGATTCGATCCATATTCGTAGCGGCGAAGAGTTGCGCTTCGATCTGCACCCGGCTGTCAGCAACGCCTACAAGGTGACGGCAACCTTCGACTCCAGCCTGGGACGCGGCTTTCCGAGAATTACGGCACGCTCCGGCAATGGGTTGAGGCTCCCCCTTCCAGTCAAGGAAGCAAGCTCTGACGCATCGAGTGTCGCCACGATGGAGCTTCCGAGCGGCACCTACACGCTTACGGCGAGCGTTCTGTCTCCCGATGGCTCGGAGCAGGCGCAGACGACCGTGACCGTGACCGACCGCGACGTCTCCGGCGTGATCTTTCATCTTGCTCAGGTGCCGGTGTTGCCGGTGGAGTTGCAGGTGGATGGATCTGCAACGTCTGATAACCAGCAGCCCAGCCTTCAGCAGTTGGGGCTGACGCTCGAAAATACCGAATCCGACGCAGAGCCGATGAACTCCACGATACGGCTGGTCACGCGAAGGGATCGCACGGTAGCCTTCACGGTTCCTCCGGGCAGCTACAGGCTGCGCGGACGTAGCAGCGGAACCTGGTATATCGAGTCCGCAAGCTATGGGGCGACCGACCTGTTGCAACAGGAGCTTACCGTTGGACCGGGCGTGGGCGGCACGCCGATCCGGATCACGGTGAGCGACCAGACGGCGAGCCTGCAGGGAGTGTGCCGGCTGGGCGGCGTTCCGTCCGACTGCTGGGTCTATCTGATTCCCTCGACTCCAAGCGCGGAGACGGTCTTTATTCTGCATGGAAATAGCACGGATGGCAGCTATCACTATGCTCATGTTCCTCCGGGAAGCTACCAGGCCGTCGCGTTTGCCGAGCGTTACACCGCCGACTACAGCGATCCGGCGACGCTGGTGCCGTTTGCCACCCGCGTCCGCGCCGTCACGATCAGCGCCGGAGAAAAGCCGACGCTCGATCTGGATGTAGTTCCCACAGCGGAGATGACGCGATGAAGCTGACTTCCCTGCTGCGGATCTTTTCCATCACGCTTCTGGCTGGATATTCTGCCGGACCTCTTGCCGTGGCGCAGAGCAAGGCCGCGCCCGCAAGATCCTTCAGCATTACCGGAACCCTGGTCAACAGCACCAACGGAGCGCCGGTTCAACACGGCTCCCTGACTGCGACCTTCGTCCCCCGAGGCAATGCGCCGAGCCGCCAGTCCCCTGCCCCGATCGGTCCCATCGACGCAGACGACCATGGCCGCTTCTCTATTTCCCTCCCTTCGGCCGGAATGTGGAGACTGGTGGCCAGCGCCCGCGGATACGTCACTCAGAGCTACGACGAGCATGAGTCCTTTTCGAGCGGCATTGTGCTGACGGCAGCTTCGCCCACTCTCGATCTGCGCTTCCGAATTGCGCCGGAGGCAGTGATAACGGGCAGCGTCCTCGACGAGGCCGGCGAGCCTGTCCGCAATGCCAGCGTCTCGCTGTTTGTGGTTCAGGCTCCGCGGCCGGACGCGGTGCCGCCGCCTCCGCGTGCTCGCGCCCGCACCTCGACCGATGACAGAGGCATATACGAGTTCGACGATCTGCTGCCGGGAGACTATCAGATCAACGTTCAGGCGCAGGTCTGGTATGCGATGGCCGCGCAGCAGAAGGGATTCAACACGGCAAACCAGCCGCCGCTCGATCCTTCGCTCGACGTGGCCTATCCGCTGACGTGGTATCCGGGCACGGATGATTCCGCCCAGGCCGAGACAATCAGCCTGGGCGCGGGCGACAACCGCCAGGCGGACTTCCAGCTTCTTCCCATCCCCTCGGTCCACCTGCGCATTCTGCCGGATGCGGCGACGGCGGGCGACCGGCGCATGCAGGCCTACCCGATGATCGAGAAGCTCTCTGCCGGCGGCAGGCTCGGCTACACCCCTTTTTCAGCGCACATCGATTCGCAGGGCGGCATCGATGTCGGCGGACTGGCGCCGGGACGCTACGAGGTGAGGCTGCAGGGACGAGGCCAGGCGGTCAAGCCGGCGCTGATCGATGTCACGGCGGGAGCAGTCCAGACGCTCGATATGAGTGCGGCTTCGACCATGGCCAGCGTCTCGATCCGTATCGATGGGATTGACGAGGCCGAGGCGAACTCGGTTCGCGTCAGCCTGATCGATCCCGGTAGCGGTCGCAATGCGGCGCGGGACGGCGCGGGAGGCTATTTTCTCAGGGGCGCGCTGCTGCGCCGCGGAGGGGCGGAGGGTGCGAGTCGCACAATGGAAGTTCCTCCGGGACGATATGAGGTCGTGCTGATGGGCAAGCCGAACCTGTACCTCACTGGGATCACGGCGCAATCCGCTGAAGCGGTGGGACGATTTGTCACGGTTCCGAGCGGGAGTTCGACCCTGAACCTGCACGTCGCCGATGGGCGAGCTTCGGTGACCGGCATCGCCAGCAAGGACGGCAAGCCTTCAGTCGGCGCGATGGTTCTCCTGGTGCCGGCGACGCTCGGCAATCCGGCGGGCCTCAACATCATTCGCCGCGACCAGACGAATACCGATGGGAGCTTCGATCTGAACGACGTGCTACCGGGCCAATACATCCTGATCGCGATCGACCAGGGCTGGCAGGTGAACTGGAAAGATCCTTCGACGCTAAACGGCTATATGCTGCACGGCGTTCCGGTGGAGTTGCACTCGGCAGCCAGCGTAAAGGAAGAGATCGAGGCACAAGCTCCGTAGAAGAAGCGAGACAGGGGAGATAGCGAGAGCATCTATTCTCTAAGTAACGCTTTTATTGTTTATGGGTATTAAGAAAATAGGATCGGAGACCGCGTCTCTGGAAGTCTTGTGGCGGAGAGACAGGGATTCGAACCCTGGATACCTTGCGGTATACACGCTTTCCAAGCGTGCGCCTTCAGCCACTCGGCCATCTCTCCGCAGTCTTGCGGGCTTTTTTGAATCTAACACAGTTGGGGGCCTTCGCACGATTGCGGGCACGTGTTGAAATGCCCAAAAAGAATGCGGCCGATCCTTCTCTCTAGCGCAGGGCGCGCCATCGTGCTCCGAGGTAGCGGTTCCAGTACATGAGCAGGCCGGTCACGCTCAGGACCGCGAGGCTGAGGCCTAATAGCGCCCAGAGTATTTTGACCGGCAGACCCCACAGGGTGCCGAAGTGCAGGGGATACATGAGCCAGAGGAACCAGTCGCCCAGTGAGTGGTTCTCGCCGTAGTGCCACACGGTAAGAAGTTCGCCGGTGTGACCGTCGAAGGTGTCGATATCGCGATGCGAAAAGTCTCCGGGGCTGAGGCGGTCTACATATAGCGTCACGTTACCGCCCGGCTTTTCCGGCAGCGCGATGCCGCTGAGGTATCCCGGTGAGATCGTCTGCCGGCGGGCGAGGATGTCTTCCAGACGCGCAACGGCCTGCCCCGGAGGCGGTTCGGGAGCGTGCGGCTCCTTCATGCCCACGAGCGGCGACACCACGTTGACTACCGCGCTCACTCTTTCGGGAAGCAGGAAGTAGACCGCGGTGATGCCCCACCAGGAGACGATGAACAGCGTCCAGATGCCGATGGCGCTGTGCGCGTCGAAGTTGATCCGCTTCCATCGATGATGAAACGCCACGAAGAAGCCGCGTTTCCATAGCTTGATGCCCGGCCACCACAGGACGACGCCGGTAATTGCGAGCAGAAGCAGGCCAATTCCCGCGATGCAGTTGACGATGAAGCCGGTTCGTCCCATCAGGAGGTAGACGTGCAGGTCAAGGACGGTGTCGATGAGGAGCCTGCCGTGCTGTTTGATCAGTGCCCCGGAGGCCGCGTCAGCGTAGACGGTCTTGTCCTTGCCGTGGGCGTCGGTCAGGTAGAGTCCCCACTGCGGGCTGTCTTTGAGCGGCGGGGTGATGAAGGTGAGCTTCGATGTGGGATAGCTGCTCTGTGCCGTGGCGATGACGGCACCGATTGGTGCGATGTTGGCTTCGTCGAAGGGCACATGCTCGAGCGAGGCGTGACGGATCTCATCCTGGAAGACGAGGATCGAACCGCTGAGGCCGATGATGATGACATAGACGGCGAGCAGGACGCCCAACCAGAGATGAATCTGGAAGAGCGCCCTTCGCAGCCAGACCTTTCGCGGATGATGGAGGATCGTATGAATCATCTGGGTCATCAGAAATTCCAGGACATGGTTCCGCGGATGACGCGAGGCTCACCCGGTTTTACATAAACATCGCTGTAAGAGCCGCTGAAGTAGCGACTGTCGGCGATATTATTTGCGTTGACCTGCCACTGCGCGTGGCCGCGGTGATAGGTGAGCGAAGCGTTGAGGAGGCCATAGCCCGGAAGCTGAAAGGTATTGGCCAGGTCGCCGGACTGATCGGTGTAGTGATTGCCTCCGAAGCCGAAGGTAAGACCCCGTACAACGCCGCGTGGGATCTCATAGGTGGTCCAGATATTGAAGATGTTCCTGGGAGCATTGATGGTCGGGGTGCCGTCGGGGAGAGTGGTATCGTGTGTCACCACGGCGTCGATGTAGGAGTACGCCGTGGTGATGTTCCATCCGGTGAGGGGATGCAGCGTTGTCTCGAGTTCGACGCCGCGGCTGCGCTGCTGGCCAGTGACCAGGGAGAAGTTCGGATGCGCGGGGTCGGACGAGGCAACATTCTTGCGATTGAGCTGGAAGATAGCGAGCGTAGTCATTGCGCGGCCTCTCCACCATGAGGACTTCAGGCCGCCTTCCCACTGCTGGCCGCGCTCCGGTGAAATATAAGTACCGGCGGCTGAGCCGTCGTAGACCTGGCCGGACTGCGGCATATACGACTTACTGAAACTGCCGTAGATGGAGGTTGATGGAATGAACTGCCAGGTGACGCCGAGGCGGGGCGTCAGGCCGGTTCCGTTCTGGTTGGGCAGGCCCTTGTTCTCGTTCTTGGAGAAGTCGACGCGACCTCCACCGGTGATGGTGACATGCTGCGGGAGACGGATGTGATCCTGCAGATAGATGCCGGTGTACTGGGTGACGGTCTCGCTTTCGGTGTAAAGCACGAGAGGCTGCACGGGATTGGCGCCGTAGACGGGCGCATACATGTCCAGAGGCTCGTCACCGCCGATATAGCCGCGGGCCGAAGATGGACTGCGGTAGAAGTCGAGGCCGAGCAGGGCGTTATGTTCCATGCCCAGGAAGCGGACACGGCCTTCAAGACTGGTATCTACTTCATGCGTCTGCCACGGACCATGCCAACTTAAAGGATAGCGATAGAGCGTACGCTGGTCGGTCGGATCGAGATAGTCAGGGTAGTAGATGCGATTCCACTCCTGCTGATACCAGGCAAAGCGGGAGTTCTGGCGCAGGGAGAGGTGGTCGCTGAAGTTATGGCGGAACTGGAATCCGAACTGCTGATTTGCCTGGGCCAACTGGTTGGCGTGGGCCTCAAGCTCGCCGTCGTAGGTATTGATGGGGATGACGCCGTTGGGATTGGGCAGAACCGTGCCTACGGCCGGTAGCGGCATGCCCTGGCGACCATTGTCGCGCTGAATGCGGCCAATCAGCGTAAGCGAGGTAGACGATGCAGGACGCCATGTCAGCGAAGGCGCGAAGTAATAGCGATGCCGATAGGTATGGTCCACGAACGTATTTGCCGAGTGGTAGAGAGCGGCAAGCCGTCCATAGACGGTGCGCGCGTGGTTCAGCGAGCCGCCGATATCGATGGCGGGATCGATGAAGTTGAACGAGCCGGCTGTGACCTGCACATGAGCGAAGCGATCCGGGACGGGCTTGCGCGTGACGATGTTGATGAGGCCGCCGAGAACACTTTGTCCATAGAGCGCCGACGAGGGTCCCTTGAGCACCTCGATCGACTCCAGCCCCCAGGTCTCTTCCATCATGCCGTTGCCGCCGCGCAGGCCGTCGATGTAGGTGTTGAACGAGGCGTCGAAGCCGCGAATGCGGTAGTAGTCCCAGCCGTCGTAATAGCCGCCCGGCATGACTCCGGCAACGTTTCGGAGTGCGTCGTCGAGTTTCACGACATCCTGCGAGTTCATCAAGTCGCGGTTGACGACGGTGATGGCCTGGGGAACTTCGGCGAGTGGCAGATCGGTCTTGGTGCCTCCGCTGCTGACCGGCGTGGCAAACTCATTGATCGCGGTTACGTTGACAACGCTCCTGAGCTGACCTAGTTGCAGCACGGGATTCAAAACGGTGCCGGACAGGCCATCCGAGACGTTGACGTTCTGGTCCAGATCGCTGAAGTTCGGCGCCGCGACCAACACCTGATAGTGGCCGGCGGGAACCGTGAGCGAATAGGCTCCGGCGGCATCGGCGGTCACGGTATTGCGGTAGCTTCCGCAAGCCACTGTGAGTTGCGCGTGAGCGATGGCGGCGCCGGTTGCATCGGTCACGACTCCAGAGAGGCTTCTGGCGGGGCTGTCGGGGGTGCTGGTGCAGGCGATCGGTGGATTCCCTGCTGCAGCGGGATTGCTGGAAAGAGGTTCCACGGGCCTGTCTTTAGCCCAGAGGCAACCGGCCGTTACTACAGAGAGCAGAAGTGGAGACAAGCAGACGCGAAGCATCTGCGAAAAAAATGGCATCCCATTCCGGGAAGAACGCATAAATACCCTTTCCGTAACCTCAAAAACGTTCCGATCAACCTGCCGGGTTGATCGAAGTAAGTCATGCCTGATCAATGAGTTCGATTTGCAGCCTCTCTCCTGGAAGAGAGGATCACAATATCGGACAACTTCAGTCCTTATTTAATATAGGACTTTATTGGTCCGAGTCAACTTCAGATCGATAATCGGGATCTTTTTCAGAGAGGCGACCTGGGGCGGTCGGTGGAATGCGACTGCTATGATGGCCGTTATTGTGAGTGGGGTGCGTATCGTATGAGCACAACCTTCGATTCCATCGTCATCGGAGCGGGACAGGCAGGGCCGCCGCTTGTCGGCCGTCTGACAGGAGCAGGACAGCGCGTTGCGCTGCTCGAACGAAAGCTCTTCGGCGGCACCTGCGTGAATACCGGCTGCATTCCCACCAAAACTCTGGTAGCCAGCGCTCGTGTTGCGTATATGGCGCGAAGAGCCGCGGACTTCGGCGTCCGGATTGGCGGCGATATTGCCGTCGACATGCGCTCGGTGATGGCTCGCAAGGAGGCTGTGTCCGGCAAGTCGCGGAAGGGGGTCGAGAAGTGGCTGCGAGGGATGGAGCGATGCACGGTGTATCACGAGCAGGCGCGTTTTCTCTCGGCGCACGAGATCCAGGCAGGCTCGGAGACGCTGAAGGCCGAGCGCATCTTTATCAACGTCGGAGGCCGCGCAAACGTGCCGTCCATGCCGGGGATGGACCAGGTTTCATTTCTCACCAACTCCACTCTGCTTGAACTGGAGACGCTGCCCCGGCATCTTGTCGTGGTGGGCGGAAGCTACATCGGCCTTGAATTTGCGCAGATGTATCGCCGCTTCGGCAGCGAGGTGACCGTGGTAGAAAAAGGGCCGCGGCTGGTGTCGCATGAGGATGAAGACGTCTCGGAGGCGATCAAAGGGATTCTGGAGGCGGAGGGCATTCATCTCCGTCTCGGTGCCGAATGCATCGGATTCCGCCGAACGGGCGAGGATATCGCCGTCGGCGTCAATTGCCAGGACGGAGAGCCTGAGGTGATGGGATCGCATGTCCTGCTGGCCGTCGGCAGAAGGCCGAACACGGACGACCTGGGGCTGGATCGGGCAGGAGTCGCCGTCGACGAGCGGGGTTATATTGTCGTCGACGACCAGCTTCGCACCAGCGTGGAAGGCCTCTACGCGCTAGGCGACTGCAACGGCCGGGGAGCATTTACGCATACGTCGTATAACGACTTCGAGATTGTCGCAGGCAACCTGCTGGATGGTGAGTCGCGGCGCGTCACGGACCGCATCCCGGCACACGCCCTTTACATCGATCCGCCTCTCGGACGAGCCGGCATGACGGAGGCGGAGGTGCGTGAGACGGGGCGGCCTGCGCTGATCGGCACGCGCCCGATGACGCGGGTAGGAAGGGCCGTCGAGAAGGGCGAGACCATGGGATTCATGAAGATACTGGTCGACACCGAGAACAAAAAAATCCTGGGTGCTTCGATTCTAGGCACGGGCGGGGACGAGGCGATTCACTGCATTCTGGATACGATGTACGCCGGGCAGGACTACACGACGCTCCAGCGCGCCATGCATATTCATCCCACGGTGTCGGAACTGATTCCGACCATGCTCGGGGAACTGAAGCCGCTTGAAGCGCGCTGACTTCCCTGCCCTGATTGCTTATCCCGGTAACTGAGCGGTGCGCTGTCCTTTGTCGAAATATTGCTCGATCTCCTCAAGCGTCTTGCCCTTGGTCTCCGGCAGAAAGAAAGTGGCGGTGATGAAGTAGAGCACCGTGCAGGCAGCCCAGAAGAAGAACATGGCGTAGTAGCCGTAGTTGCCGACGACCGGCAGGAAGACCGCGGCGATCAGGGTCGACGCGCCCTGGTTGATGAGCAGAGCGACGCCCATGCCGCTGGAACGGATGCGGGTCGGCAGCAACTCCGTAAGCGCGAGCCATACGACGACGCCGGGGCCCATCGCATAGCAGGCGATGAACAAACCGAGACAGATAGTGATCAGCCAGCCCGTGGTCTCGGGCGGCACCGATCCGTAGACGGCGCGCCTAATCACCAGAGGCGACTTCTCTTCGCTTCCCTCCGGCTGAATGGTCAGCGCCGATTCCTGATCGCTGCGCGCCGTGACCATCTTGTCTCCGGCTCCATAGCTGTAGAGAACGGTGATGATAGACGGGGCGCTGGAACGGGGTGCGTCGGATTCCATGCTGCTGAAGGGCAGGTTCAAACTGTCACCGGCGACTGCTGACTGCACGGTGCTCTTCAGGTCGATGCGTTTGGACTCGAAGCTGTGAAAGATGAGTCCGCCCGCGACCAGCGCGATGATGATGCCGCCGGTCCCGATCCTGAGCAGGAACTTTCGCCCTTTCTTATCGACCAGGGCGACGGCAACGATCGTCATGGCACAGTTGAGCACCTTGACCAGAACGTCACCCTGCGAGGCGTGGCCGGCCGTCATGCCGGCCTGCTTGAGGATGATGACGAGGAATCCGAGGATGGAATTGATGCCGGTGGTCTGGTTGCAGGCCAGGATGACGCATGCCAGCACAAACGGAACAACGTACTTCTTTTGAAAGATGGAGTCGGAGCCGTGGAAGACGCTCTTCTTCCTGCCTTGCTCTGCCGCGAGCATCTTCATCTCCTCCATCTGGAGCCTGGCTTCCTCATCGGAGGAGGAGCGAAGCAGCGATGCCAGGGCTTCCTGCTTTTTACCCTTGCGAAAGAGCCAGCGCGGAGTCTCGCTCAGAAAGAACGAGCCGAAGAAGAAGATGGCGCCGGGATAAATGACCGAGAGGAACATGCCGCGCCATGCATGATTTTCCGCAGCCCGGATCAGCATGGCGTTCCCGGCGGCGGCAGCGATGCCGGCCTCTGCCTGGTGGGTATAGAACAAGCCGATCAGCGCCGCGATCACGATGCCGAAGGTGAGCATGAACTGGAAGATGGCGGTGCCCTTGCCGCGACTCTTCGCAGTGAGGCATTCGGCGAGATAGAGCGGAACGACGACCGCGATGACACCGCCGCTCATGCCTTGAAGCAGGCGGCCGATAAAGAGCGAGACAAATCCCTGGGAGATGACGATCAGGCCCACGCTAGCGACAAACATCAGGCCGCTGACGATCATCATCTTCTTGCGGCCGAAGTAGTCGGCCAGAACGCCCGCGACGAGCGACGAGAGCATGCCTCCGCCAAGGACGGCGGCGACGATGAGCGAGGTTTGCTCGACAGTGAGGCTCACCGTTTTGCCGAGGTAGAGCAGCGCCGCGGCGATGATGCCGATATCGATTCCGTAGAGCAGGCCGCCAATGCCCGCGATAAAGATCAGATATCGGCCATAGCGTACTTTGCTGGAGGCGGTCGCCGTCATAAGGAAGAACTCTCGAATTCTCAGTCTAGTTGCCCAAAGCCTGATCGCTATACGGCGACCCATTCAATCTATCAACGGCGAAGCAGTTTCAATGCATTGTCGCCGTAGACCTTGCGCAGAACATCGTCGGGAAGAGAGATGCCGCAGATATTCCAGCGGCCCTGGCGCGAGGCGTGAGAGGGATACTCGAAGTATTCGTCATAGGTCTCCAGAAACCGGTAATAGAGACGATACATGGAAATCTCGGGCAACAGGTCCGTGCCGAACAGGATTCGGTCCGGATATTTGAGGAAGAGTTCGCGGGCGCTGTAAGGCTGGCGGCCAAGCTCCGGCGTTCGCGCGCTGATATCGACCGACAGGTTGGGATAGGTGTCGAGCAGATGGTGAAGATAGCGGAGGTCTTCTCCGCTACCTGCGAGATGTGCGCCGACAAATGTTGTAGCGGGGTGGCGAGCGAAGATGCGGCTGCGCTGCTCCAGCAAGTCGCGCTTCTTGACCGGGACGGTCGAAAAACCCCAGTCGGGATGAGCGGCCAGTTCTTCGTAGCGTTCGTTTTCGGCGTCGATGGGATCGAAGAAGGCGTCGGGGTCGGCGGTGTGGAACATCACTGGAAGCCGCAGTTGCGCGGCCTTTTCGAAGATCGGAGCGAAGCGCTCGTCGTCGATGCGGACAAGCTCTCCGTCAGCGCCTCGCACGGTGAGGCCGAAGTCCTTCCAGAATTTAATTCCGCAGGCCTCATGTTCGACCATAGCGTCGAGCCGGTCGCAGGTGCGGCTGACAAAGTCCTTGTGCGTGACATCGCTCCAGTCCATCCATCCGATGCTGGAGAAGCGGTCTCGCGCCGCGTGATGCAGACGGTCCATGGCATCGAGGCCCGCCTGCCCGGTCTGCATGGTGATGTTCACAGCGTGTTCGACGCCGCATGCGTCCATGATGCGCAACAACTCGTCCGGCTCCATCGAATCCAGATGATTGTGATAGTCGATCACGGGAAAGCGCGGCTTCTTGATGTCGTGAACCGGCGTCTTCAGTTGGGAGCGTGGGTGAAAGTCGCTGAGCCTGAGATCGACGTCGGCCGTCGCGGTGACCATGTTGACGAATTTATCTTCCGATTTGCTTTGATCCGGGCTCTTCATCTTGTTCCTCGATCAGGTTTCAATTTGTGTGCCGCCTTCAGGCCGGCAGGGTGACGATGCGGCTGAGATTGCGCGGATTGTCCGGGTCGAGCCCCTTGGCCAGTCCAAGATAGCTGCCGAGCAATTGCCCCCAGACAACGTAGACGACCAGCCTGGCTAACTCCGGCACCGGCAGGGAGAGCTCGATCAGCAGGTCCGCGGCGGAGCGAAGCTGCGAGGACGCGTCGTTGGCAATCGCCAGTGTCCGGCCTCCAAGCGCCTTCATCTCCTCAAGCACAAGGACCTCGTCCAGGTATCCCGCCTCCGAGATCAAGGCTCCGATCAGCGTGCGATCCGACACGATCGACTTGGGACCGTGTCGAAACTCGAGGGTATGAAAGTACTGAGCATAGCTGGTCGACGACTCCATGACCTTCAGTGCCGATTCACAGGCGATGGCGTAGAACGGTCCCTGCCCGAGAAAAGTGAAGTTGTCGAATCGATCCTGCGCGAAGCGTTCCACCTGCGGACCATATTTTTCGAGCAGGTCTTCGAGGAGATGCGGCAGCTTCTTCAGGGAGGTTAGAAACTCCCGCTCATCGGCGAACCAGGCGGCCACATACTGCAGCGCCAGCAGCATCGAGGTAAAGGAAGAGGTCATCACGGTGCTCTCTTCGACGATGGGAAGTTTGATGACGCGCGGGGTTGTCGTCTCCAACTCGTTACCGTCGCAGGTGATGGCCAGAAAGTCGATGCCGCGCGCGTTCAACCAGGCGGCAACCTGAAGAATCTCCGAAGTATGGCCGGAGCGGGAGATCAGAACGGGAAAGATCTGCGAGGGCTTGTTGGGAAAGACAAGCGGAGGAAAGATCGTGACCTCGGACGCGGGCACGGCATAGGCTCGCCTTGCATTGAGCAGGGTGAAGCTGCTGGCTGCCGCCTGTGCCAGATAGTAACTGGTTCCGCAACCGACAAAGATCCATGCCACCTCTTCGGGGATCTGATCTCCCGCGAGGGCATGGACATCCAACGTATCGAGATACTGCAGGCAAACATCCCAAGCCCTGGGTTGATGGTAGATTTCGCGCAGCGTATTGGCACCGGGCTTCATTCGGACTCCGTTTAATAAGGGTGGCTGGGGCAAATTCTCAATCTTCGTAATGATACATTGCGAAAGTAAAGGAAATTTCTGAGATTCTATATCGAAATAAAATAACACAATAAACTTATAAAGCTAATCTTCTGCCGGACACTTATTGAGGGAGCATGGCGCAGGTTTGGTTAGGTACGGGTAGCTCTCTCGGTCTTGGCCGAGCGATGGTTGAGGGCGGCCTTGAATATGCCGATTGGACCGAAGTTGCATTACTCTGAAACCTGACCTATGCCCCTGATCGATTCGCACGCTCATCTTGATTTCTACATGGAGACACCGCAGGACCGTGACGAGGTTTTGCGCAGAGCCTATGCTGCCGGCGTCCATACCATCCTTGCCATCGGCATCGGCGAGGGCCCGGCGACGATGCACCAGGCACTTGAGATCGCCCGGAGCGCTACCGGCGCCGGCCTTCCTGCGCTCTATGCCAGCGTCGGGATTCATCCGCAAGAGGCTGTGCAGGCCACTGCTGAGGCGCTGACTGAGTTGACCCGGCTGGCCGCTGATTCCAGATGCATTGCCATTGGAGAGATCGGGCTGGACTACTATCATGTGGACAATCCCGAACCGGCCGTTCAACAACAGGCCTTCGTCGCCCAGATGAAGATCGCCGCCGAGGTGCAGAAGCCAATTCTCATTCACTGCCGTACCTCCGAACTGGCCACGCCGGAAGCCAAGTCGAAGTTTGGTTCTGCCGACGCATGGGAGGACCTGCTTGCCCTGATTGCAACCCATTGGACGCCTCATCATCTTGCCGGTGTGATGCACTGCTTCTCCGGCACGGTGGATCAGGGCCGCCGCTCGCTCGATGCCGGTTTTTACCTCTCCTTTGCCGGCAACCTCACCTACCCAAAATCCCAAACCATTCGCGATGCAGCCGTCATGGCTCCGTCTGATCGCATTCTGGTCGAGACCGATGCTCCCTTTCTTGCGCCGATCCCGCATCGCGGCCAGCGCAACGAGCCTGCGCTCGTCGTTCATACGGCCGGAACCCTGGCAGCACTTCGCGGCATCTCAATAGAAGAACTGGAAACTGTCACGACTGAAAACTTCCATCGCCTCTTCCCCGCTACGGCCTGACATAATAAAGAGACAACAGCCAAAAAAGAGATCAACTAAGACGCAGAGGACAAATATGGCATCCGACAACAGCTTCGACGTAGTCAGCAAAGTAGAACTTCAGGAAGTGAAGAACGCCATCGACCAGGCCAGTAAGGAGGTCCATGCCCGCTTCGACCTCAAGGACTCCAAGTCGAAGATCGAACTGGAAGGCACGGAAGCGATCCAACTGGCCTCGCAGAGCGAGTACACGCTGAAGGCCGTCATCGAAATTCTGTCGCAGAAGCTGGTCAAGCGCGGCGTCTCGCTCAAGAATCTTGAATACGAGAAGATCGAGCCGGCTGCAAACTCCAGCGTCCGCCAGAAGGTTAAGCTCGTCCAGGGCATCCCTTCCGAGAAGGCCAAGCAGATCGTGGCACTCATCAAGGAATCGAAGAAGAAGGCGCAGGCCAGCATTCAGGGCGATACGGTGCGTGTCGTCAGCAAAGACCGCGACGTGCTGCAGGATATTATGGGGCTTCTTCGCGGTAAAGATCTTGGCGTCGACCTCCAGTTCACCAACTTCCGCTCGAACTAGCCCCGCATCCTTGGTACCCTGAGATACGAGTGAGCACGCTCTCCATCGCGACTGCAACCGAGGTCTTCGACCTCCTCCGTGACGACCTCGCCGCAATTGAGCGGGAGTTCGCCAAGCAATCCGCGTCGAACGTGGAAGTCATCACCGATATCGCGCAATATCTCATTGCGGGCGGCGGCAAACGCATTCGGCCGCTGCTGCTGCTGCTCTCCGCCAAGGCGCTGGGCTGCACCAGCCACAGCCGCATTCGGCTGGGCGCGGTGGTCGAGATGCTGCACACGGCGACCCTGGTCCATGACGACATCATCGACGAGGCTGAGACGCGCCGCGGACGTCCCTCCTCGAATACCACCTGGGGCAACTCCAAGTGCGTCCTTGCAGGCGACTGGCTCTACATGCAATCCTTCGCCACTGCCCTCGAAGAGCGCAACTTCCGCGTCCTCGACCTGCTCATCTCGTTGACCCAGCAGATGGTCGAAGGCGAACTGCTCCAGATCGAAAAGCTCGGCCACCTCATCAACGAGGAAGAGTACTTCGACCTGATCTTCCGCAAGACCGCCTGCCTCTTCAAGGTCTCCATGCAACTTGGCGGAGCCATTACAAACGCAAGTGAAGAGATTGAGTCGCAGCTAGGTGAATATGGCCGCAACCTCGGCCTCGCCTTTCAGATCGTCGACGATGTCCTGGATCTGACCGCCGCCGAAGAGGTTCTCGGCAAGCCGGTGGCCTCGGACCTGCGCGAGGGCAAGGCCACGCTGGCGGTCATTCATGCTCTCGAACGCGGCACTGGAGCCGACCGCGAGGCCATCCGCACGGTGCTCGCCGACCGCAGCTTCGAAAACGTCTCTCACCCGCAGATTCTCGAAATTCTGCACCGCCACGGCTCCATCGACTACGCCATGGACACCGCCTGCGCCTACGCCGAAGCCGCCCGCCTCACCATCGCTGACCTGCCCGACTCCGAAGCCAAGCGCGCCCTGCTGTGGGTGCCGGGGTTCGTGACGACTCGCGACCGCTAGGCAGCAGCCTGAACTGATACCCTTCAGTCCATGAGCTGGGTTACCAATATTGAACGAGCGAAAGAACTCCTACAACAAGCTGGTACTTGCAGATCAATCGATAGTCGTAGAGTTGCTACGTCAATGCGATGCATGAGTTTCGATGACGTAAGAAGTTGTACTAAGGAATTTGGCTCTCTTCTGCATCGACTGATGCAATTGTCAGCAGATGAGACGTGCCATTACATCGTTCTCGATCCTGATCCGAGATACTATTTCTTACACCTTGGAACAATATATTGAAATACTCAATGAGGATCCTGGGGGGAGTCCTGCTGACGCCGTAGGAACCAATTGCTATGAATGGGTCATCGTTCCTCCCTCTCATCGTTGGTTCGTTCATTGCCAGAGAAGCAGCGAAGATGCAGGCGGCCACCTCTGGCTTCCAGAGAAATGGATAGAAGACGCTCAGAATACTTACCGATGGCTGACGTACCCTTCCAAGCTAGAAGCAAACACGGACAGCACATGGCCCGCTTAGCACGTCAGCAATTGGGCACCGTCAGCTCCGAAGAAACGCAGCCCACTCTGGTACTGGCTCAAAAATCTCGAATCCACGCGTGTCTTTGACGGCGACTTTTGTATGCCCCTTCGGGGTTGAGTTATCAAAGACGATCGCTTCGTCCGCAATCTCAAGAGCCTTTCTGAGGTTGACAATGCTTCTCGGATAACGCCGCAATTGATCTTCCAGCGGAACATCGTGCCCGCCTTTTAGCACCCGAATCTTCACTCGTTGGATGTTGATGGACACATCGGCAGTCCCAACATAGAGAAGTACCACCAGATAACCAAGTGCCTTCGCGCGTGCCATCATATGCAAGTAGGTATTGCCTGATAGTGTCGTCTCGATAAGAAAGCTACTTCTACTCTTCAAATACCCTTTAGCCATTTCCAGCACCGATCGCCCCGCGTCAATCGGAGAAGCGCTTCGCACCCCAAGCCGCTGCATAGAGCGAGCCACCGCATCGGGATCAAGTACAGCGCACTCTTGAAAGCCTTCGCGCCCAAAACGGGTCAGTGTTGACTTCCCGGCACCATTCGCTCCGGCAACGACCGTAAACGTAGGCAACTAACCTACCTTGGGTTGCGGATTTACCGGGACGGTCTTCTCAGACAGTTTCCACTCGAGGATCTTGCTCTCAATCGACACACCCTCCTGGCAAACCTCGACGAGCCAATCAGCAAGCTTACGAATATCCCGTTTCATACCCGTATTTTACTCCTCGTCTTCATCCGCCTCAACACTTTCCTCGACCTCCAGATCCTTCACCACCATGCGGCTTCCCCGCTCCACCAGGACCTGAATTCGCCCCTCTGCCTCCTCCAACTCCTTCTTGCAGGCGTTGGAGAGCGTCACTCCCTCTTCAAAGAGGCGCACTGACTCGTCGAGGGGAAGATCACCCCGCTCCAGCTTTTCGACTACCTGCTCCAGCGCCGTCAACTGCTCTTCGAAGGTCGCCACTATGCCACCTCCGCTTCTATCAGACCAAGCACCTGCGCCGCTGCCGCGTACTTGCCAAACGGCGCGCTGACCTGGACCCCCTGCACCATGGGCCGCGCCTCGGCCAGCATCTCCTGAGCGATCTTTACGCCCTCTGCCCGCGCCGCCTCGGGCGAAGTTACAGCGGCCATGCGCGCCATGATCTCCTCCGGCATGCTGACGCGCAGATCGTTCTTCATGAACTCAGCGTTCCTTAAACTGGTCAGCGGCCATATTCCCGCGATGACCGGAACCCGGAACTGCTCGATCCGTTTCAGAAAAGCCTCTAGAAGCCGCAGATCGAAGACCGGCTGGGTGATGGCGTACTCCGCGCCCGCCTCCACCTTGTACGCGAAACGCCGTACCTCCTGATCGATGTCGGGAATGCCGGGATTCGCCGCAACTGCAACCGTGAATCCAGTGGACTCGCCAATCGAATTCTTGCCGATGTCCAGCCCGCAATTCAGATTACGCACGATATTTACCAGACCGATGGCGTCCACGTCGAAGACCGCCGTCGCGTCGGGATAGTTGCCCAGTTTGGGCGGGTCGCCGGTCAGGCAGAGAATATTTTTCAGACCGATCGAGGAGGCGCCCAGCAGGTCGCTCTGAATGCTCAGCACATTGCGGTCGCGGCAGGTGTAGTGCAGGATCGTCTCAATCCCGACGTTCTGTTGAATCTGCACGCACAGACTCTGCGCGCTCATCCTGGCGCTCGCCCGCGGGGAATCCGGCACATTGATCGCGTCGACGCCAAGCTTGTGCAACTCTGCGGCGCCGTTCAACTCCTTGCTGCAATCGATTCCTTTGGGCGGAACGATCTCCACCATAGAGACGAATTTGCCCGCGGCGATCATCGATCCGATCTTCGACCGCTCGGCCAGCGGCGGCGGTTCCACCTTGTTCTTGATGGTGGCCGTGCCGCCGGAGTCCGCGCGCTCGATCACCTGAGCGCCGGCATTCATCGCTCCCATCGCCCGCAGCGAACTCTTCATCGCCCGCGTGTAGCTTGGAGTCGTTCCGCAGCATCCACCGACGAAGCTCGCTCCTGCCTTCACCAGCTTGCGCGTGAAGCTCGCCATGTACTCAGGAGAGGTCAGGTAGAGCGTCCGTCCTTCGACCGCGCGCGGAATCCCCGCATTCGGCATCGCCGCCAGCGGCAGCGAGGTTGCCGGACGCATCCGTTCAATCACACTCAATACGGTCGCCGGTCCCGCGCTACAGTTGCAGCCTACGGCATCCGCACCCCATTCTGTCAGCTTCTTCGCCGCTGTCTCCGGCGACGCGCCGTCGAGGCAGTTCCCTTCCTCGTCAACGGTCATCATCACAATAACCGGGAGATTCGGAGCCTCGCTCCGTGCCGCCAGGAGGATCTGCTTCGCCTCCGCCAGCGAGGTCATGGTCTCAACGATCAGCAGATCGGCTCCCACGCCCGGTCCCCCCTCGGCGAGAGCCTGAATCTGCTCCGCAAAAGCCGCCCGCGCTTCATCTAGTCCAACTTTGCCCAGCGGCTCCAGACGGACGCCCATGGGGCCGATCGAGCCCGCGACGAATGCCGTACTCGACTGCTTCTCACGGATATGCTCAACACACTCCCGCGCCAGCTTCACGCCGGCCAGGTTGATTTCGCGGACTTTGTCCTGCAGGCCAAAGTGTTCCAGCCGGTAGCGATTCGCTCCAAAGGTATTGGTCTCAATGACTTCTGCGCCCGCCTGAAGATACTCCGCATGGACCTCCCGGACCAGGTCCGGCTGTGACAGATTCAGCTCGTCGTAGCAACGGTTGATGAACACGCCGCGGGCATAGAGCATGGTGCCCATCGCGCCATCGCACAGCACCGTTCCCCCCGAGAACAAGCGGTTTATTGCGCTGGATTTTTCCTTGTCCTTGATCTCAATACCGCCAGCCCCATCGCTCATCGTCGTCTCCGCGTATCTCATCATCCTAAGCCACCGGCCTTGTGCGCTCCAAACCCGTGCCTTCGGCGTTTCGCGGCGGCCTTCGTCAACCCGTTCATCCACCGTCCTTTGTTATACTCAGCCAATAGCAGTGGCCCGCAAAAATACGCCGCAGCGCTAAGGTTGGAGTTTGTCCACGTTGAAGAATCGAAGTCTCTTTGTCCAGTCCCTCAGCGCCCAGATCTTCTGCGGCCTGCTGATCGCCGTCGCGAGCCTCGCCCTTAGCTCCTGCCATAGCGCCGAGTACTACTATTACAAGTTTCCGCAGTACACCTTCGCCAACCGGCCGAAGCCGCCCAGCAAGCTTGCCCAGCGCGTCATGGTCTCCTTTACGGCGAATGGTACCCAGGGTGGCTTACAGATTCTCGACGCCAAGCGCGACATTCGCAGCAACATCCAGAACACCATTCCTACTTTTCCGGTGGCGGGGTACTCTTCGGGCTACCCCAACATGATCTTCAATTTTCCGGAACAGGTTCACGGCTACGTCTACTCGAAGACAGACGGAAGCCTGCAGATCATCGATTACAGCAAGGAATCCCAATCCGGCTCCGCCGGAAAGTTTCCCGGGTCTCCTTCGATTGCGATTCCGCCGACATTTACGCACTACTATGCGGCAGCAGAGGCGGCAGGCCAGCTCGTCGTCGTCGATAATACGACCGGGAGCAGCTACGGCCTCAATCTTCCTGACATCGACAAGGTATCGGTCAACCAGGGCGATACCGTGGTCCTGGCCATGGTGCGTAACTCCAACCTCATCTATCGCCTGGTCAAGCTGAACTCGAATCAGTTCCCCACTGCGATGCAGGCCATCCAGTCCACGGGCGCTGCCGACTGCCAGCCCGTCAATCTGCCTGTCTACTGCATTGTCCCGGTTAATCCCGGAGGATCGGCGAGCAACTTTGACCGCCCTGTGGGAGCTTACTTCTCGTTGGACGGATCGACCGCCTACATCCTGAACTGCGGTCCCGAGTGCGGCGGCACCACGGCCAGCCTTACCCTCCTGCGGACGGGTGTGCTCAACGTCAACACCATCCCGACCAGCACTCCGGACAACTCCGCCTTCATCTCCAATGTGCCGGTTCCCGGCGGCGTCACGGTTGCGCTTTCAGACGCCACGACTCTTTATGTCGCCGGTCAACAGCAGATGCCGGACGGTCTGTTTACAGGCTATCTCTCCACCGTCGATTTGGCCGCCGCAGCCAACAGCCCTTCGACCGCGGTCACGGGCAAATATCCCATCTCCGACGGCAACCACTCCAAGCTTCTCTTCGCCGACGACAATACTCTCTGGATAGGCTCGCAATTCTGCGCCACCGGCGAGCGGCAGAAGCTCGGCCAGAACTACAACTGCCTTACCCGCTTCGATCGCGGGGCCAAGACTGCCCAGATTATCCCCAATGTCACTCCGGGCGGTGCGACGACAGTTGCTTATCCGAACACGAATCAGAATCTCTACTACTACGGCGATTTGACCGGCCTCTGCTGGGTGCAGAACTTCCACAAGATCTATACGGCGTACGGCGGCCAGGTTCACGCCTTCAACACTGCGGACGGCTCCGAGATCGACAACCAGTTCATTACCGTTCAGGGCACTGCGCTTGACGTCGCGTATCTGGACGCCATCACCAACGCCGACAACTAGCCAGATAATCAAACGCTCTCTGCTCGATGTCGCCGCCATCGCTGTTCCTGGCGACGGCATCGAGCAAACTTTCGAGCGCACTGCGATCAACGGCTCCCATAGATAAAGTGAGACGCATGTGCGGGCGTTGAGCCGAACCCTTCATCAGAGGGAGTCAGGCTCATCGAAGACCTCATTGCCTGTTCCCGTCCAATCCATTAATTTTATTTAAATTCGTTACATCCGCAGTTCCATCGTGGGCGTACTCCAGATGAAGGCGCAACTCAGACCTGCATTCAGGAGAGTACTCACGTGGAAAAAGTTACCGAACGAATCAGAAAAGCGGTCTCCCGCCGGACGTTTATGGCGGGGGCCGGAACCGCAGCCGCAGCAGCGCTTCTTGCCGGATGCAGCAATGACAGCGCTCCTCCGTCGAGTGGCGGTGGAGGCACAACCCCTCCTCCGACCGGCGTCACCGACAACGACGTTCTGAACTTCGCGTTGAACCTCGAGTATCTGGAAGCGGAGTTCTATCTCTATGCCGCGACCGGCAGCGGCCTCTCTTCCACCGACGCAGGGAGCGGCGCAGGCAAGACGACGGTCTCCGGAAATATCGCGGCAGTTCCCTGGGCCAGCTCCGGGCTCGCTCAATACGCCAATGAGATCGCGCAGGACGAGGTCAATCACGTTCGCTTTCTGCAAAAGGCCATTACAGCCAATAAAGGAACACCCGTCCCGCGGCCGGATATCGACCTTAGCTTCTTCGCTCCGCTTGCCGTCGCGGCAGGAATTACGACTACACCAACGTTCAATCCCTTCACCTCGCCGCAAGGCTTTCTTATCGGCGCATTTGTCTTTGAAGATGTCGGTGTCACGGCCTACCACGGCGCGGCTCCCCTGCTCACGGACAAGACGATCCTGGGAGCGGCGGCCGGGATTCTAGGCGTCGAGGCCTATCACGCCGCCGCGATTCGCACCCTGCTCGTCGGTATGGCGGCAACGGCAAACGATCAGACTTACGTCGATATTGCCAACAAGGTGTCAACCCTGCGTGGAACGCTCGGCGGAGGCAATGAGACTGCGCTCACCAGCAAGAGCATCATTGCAGCCGATACCGGCGACGCCATCGCCTTCTCGCGAACCACCGATCAGGTTCTGCACATCGTCTACGGCGCAGCCGGCGGAGCAGGCCTCAGCAAGGGCGGCTTCTTCCCTAATGGACTCAACGGCACCATCAAAGCAACCGCTTCCTAAGGACGGATAAGACCATGGCAAATCAAGAGACTCAACAACTCGACGAAATCATCTCCAGCCGCCGCACCATGATGACGCTGGGCGGTGCCGCACTCGCCGGCATCTTCCTCACCGGCACCTCCAAGGCGCAATCCGCCATCTCCGACAACGATGTTCTCAATTTCGCACTCAACCTGGAGTACCTCGAAGCCCAGTTTTACAACCTCGCGGCCTTCGGCGTCACCATCGACAAGCTGCCGACTCCCATCCCCGTCTCCGTCAACGGCGGCACCGCGGGAAGCGTTGCCCTGAAGCCCAGCTTTGCCAAGGTCCCCTTCACCAATCCGCTGAACGCGGATTACGCCATGGAGACCGCCATCGAAGAAGGAAAGCATGTTACCTTCCTTCAGGGTGCGCTCGGTACGAACGCCGTCTCCATGCCGAACCTCGATCTCTACACCTCCTTCAATACACTTGCGATGGCCGCAGGTATCGGACCGGCCTTCGATCCGTTCGCGAACGACGCCTTCTTTCTCGTGGGCGCTTACATCTTTGAAGACGTTGGCGTAACGGCCTATCACGGTGCGGCGGGAGCCATCACCAGTAAAGATACTTTAGGCGCGGCTGCAGGCATCCTCGCAGTCGAGGCTTACCACGCGGGGCTGATCCGAACCGCACTCAATCAACTGGATGCCGGTGCGGGAACGCTGGCTGGGCTTACACAAAAGATCTCGGCAACACGAAGTAAGTTGGCTAATCCATCCGGCACTCCCGTCGACGACATCGGCCTTACCACCGCAAACGTCACGCTCAACGGATCCGCTTCCCTCTCCGCAACCACCTTCGTCGACGCGGACGCCAATAGCGTAGCCTTCGCGCGGACGCCGGCCCAGATCCTTCAGATCGTCACCGGCGGCAGCTCCACGAACAAGGGGGTCTTCTTCCCTGACGGGCTCAACGGAACTATCAAATAGTGCTTAACTAAGTTTGCCAAGGCCGCTTGCCATTCCAGCAGGCGGCCCTTTAACCTTCCGGTACGCTCTCGTCGATCGAGTCTGACGGGCCAATGATCTCAACCGTCACTACGCGGTTTCTGCCTTCTCTCTTAGCTCGGTAGAGCGCCGCGTCACTCTGCTCCATCAGCCGCTGCCAGGAGAGGCCACAGCCTTCCGACGAGGCCACTCCGAGACTAGCGAAGACGCGCACCGCCTGCCCCCGGTACGACAGCGCCATCAGATCCACCCGTAGCCGCAGACGCTCTGCCACTGTCGCCGCCTCGACGAGCCCCGTATCCGGCAGCAGAATGCAGAATTCATCTCCTCCAATCCGCGCTACCGCGTCCTGATCTCGGACAGTCTCCCGCAGGACCTCGGCTACCGCCTGTAAAACCGTATCTCCACCGCCATGTCCCAGCGAGTCGTTGACGAGTTTCAGGCCATCGAGGTCCATCATAACCACGGAGATCGGCGACTTCGTGCGGCCGCACCTCGATATCTCCCGCAGGGCGATCCGTCTGAGCGCCCAGCGATTTAGCAAGCCGGTCAATTCGTCTACCTGTGCATGCCATAAGAGGTCTATCCGCAGCTTCGCGGCCGAGAGGAACATGAAACCGAAGGCGATCACACTGTTCACAAGCAGACTTCCTGCCAGCCAAAACTTCGTCGTGCCCGCCATCAGGATCAGATAGTCCGGGGTGCCGAAGCGCATCATCACCGCAACCCGGATCAGCAGCAGAACCGCATACGCCGACAGCGCGATGCCGGTGACCCATGCAGCAATCCCCATATCTTCCCCGGAAAAAAGGAGGACTACCGAAACGGTCGCCGCAATCTGTGCCGCCTCGATGGAGCATGCCAGGAGCGGAGCTACCGGATAGATCGATGGGACAAACAGCAGATAGACCACCCCCACGAGCATCGCTGCCATCAGCACATATTGCAGAGAGCGCAGCAAGGAACTTCGATCCAGCAGGCTGGCAAAGCTGAAATGGAGCATCATAATACCGCTCACCGCCAGCAAACCACTCAATGCCGATACGGTTTGAAGACTCACCGGCAGCCACGTACCCAGTCCCAATACGAGCAGCCCTACCCCACGGCTGAGATTGGAAGCAGCAAACCAGAGCGCCCCTTTGGCTATCCCGGTCATGTGGGCACTCAACACGATCACGCCCGCATACAGCACATACAAAAGCACGTTCATCACAATGAGTGTGTGCGTGTCCATTTGTCTTCCCTGGGAACCGGTTCAATGCCGCAAGGCAATCATTCCTATGTCTTTGCTGCTGGACCAGCGAGCTTTAGCTGGCGAAGGGTGAATATATCTGCAAACGCTTTTCTACGCCAGTCGGAAACTTTTTGCATGATCGCTTTGAGTAACCCATATGGAAGAAATTGAGTGAATACTTCGCGCTTCCCGGGGCTGTATCGCTCGACGTTGACTTCCGGGCACACGCACTTCAATCGACGCATGAACAGCTACGTTAGACGCCAGTACCGCGAAACGATGGCGGTCAGTCGTTGGCTTTCTTTAGCGATCTCTTGAGGTGTGTATATTTACAGCCGCTCTGGAAAGAGGCAGGTCCCACCGGGCCTGCCTCTTCTAAAGCCGCTAATTGCCGGCTGGGGCAGGTGCCGGCTGGGCCGGTTGCTTGGTATAGCGGACTGCTCCGCCCTTCTCGTACTTCTCCATCAGGCTTCCCATATAGACCTGAAAGATCTCATTCTGCTGCTCGCTCAACAACTGCGCGCGCATCTTGTCGAAGTTTTTCGCGATATCGTCCGCGCTCGGTTCCTGCTTGTCGAGCACCGTGAGAACGGCACCGACCCGGCCTGCGTTGATAGGCCCGGAGATCGCACCCTTGGCCAGCGAGAAGGCGACCGACGCCGGACCGCTCATCGCACCCAGATCCGGGAGCTGAGCATCCCGGTTGACGAAATCACTGCTCTTGACCGGAATGTTCATCTCCGCGGCGGCCTTCTTGAGGTCGTTCAACACCTTGGCCCGGTCATCCAGCTTGTTGACCGCTGCACTTAACAGTTGTGGCACCTGCTGCTCGCGGTAGTCATTAAGGATGTGGGCCTTGTAAGCTGCGAAGTCCGGAGCGTGAGCCGCCTTGATGTCTTCCACCTGGAAGACGGCAAACCCGTTGCCGGTCGAAACCGCTGTGGGGTCGGCCCCCTTGGCAACGGTAAACGCCTGGGCCAGCAGCGAGGAACCATCCGCCAACCCTGCGACGACACCGTCCTTTGCAATGTAGTCCGTTGTCACAACGTGCAGGCCCTTTGCGGCCGCTGCCTTATCCAGTCCATTCTTCTTCGCGTCCGCGGCTAACTGCGACGCAAATCCCTGCTCGGACGCCCCAACCTTCTGCTGCTCCAGCACAGGGACGATCTCCGCTTTTACCTCCGAGAGAGGCCGCTCGTGGGCTGTCTTCTTATCCTCGACCTGGAGGATGTGATAGCCGAACTGCGTCTTGATGACACCCGACGTCTGCCCCGGCGCCAGTGAGAATGCAGTCTTGTCGAACTCCGGAACCGTCTTGCCCCGGTCCAGCCAGCCAAGCTCTCCGCCCTGCGACTTGCTTCCCGGGTCGTCGGAGTTCTTCTCCGCGAGTTCGGCGAAGTTCCCGCCGGCCTTGATCTGCTTCAGCAGGTCTTCCGCCTTCGACTTGGCGGCGGCATCCGTCTTGCTGTCCGCGCCCTGGGGAACGGAGATCAGGATGTGGCGAACCTTGACCTGATCCTGCACTTTATAGGCATCCTGGTTCTTCTTGTAATACGCCTGGATCTCCGCATCGGTGATCTGCGGCTTGCCGCCGGGCAGATTGGACGCGTCAAAGGCGACGTATTGAATCTTGCGGGTTTCCGGAATTGCCGTCGCGTAGCGAGTCTGATTGGTCTCGAAAAAGGACTGAAGCTCCGCATCGCTGGGATTGACCGTCTTGGCGATGTCTTCGGCCGAGATCACCGCGTAATCGAACTTGACCTTGGTTCCCTGCACCCGGTAGGCCTCGCGAACGGCGGCATCGGAGACAGTAACGCCGCCGGTAATCAGCGCCTGAAGGCGAGTCAACTCCATGTCGCTCTTTACCTTGGACTCGAAGTCGCTGCGGCTGGTCTGGAAGTTGCTCTGCACGAAGTTCATGTAGCCGTCGTCGCCGATATATTGCCCGTTCGGGAAGAGATACTGCGCGAAGGGCCCCGTCTGTAGCTCGCGACGAAGATCCTCATCGCTGACCTGCAACTTCATCCTGTCGGCCTCGCGCTTCAGGATCGCACGCTGAACCAGAACCTGCCCGGCCCGCTGCGTCATATAGGGCATCAGGAAATCCGGAAGGTGCTGCTGCTGCAACTGGCGCTGGGCCAGTTCCTGGACCTCGGTCTCCTTGACAGGAATGCTGTCGCTGGCGAACCGGCCCAGAAGACCCGGCCCCCGGACGACCGCATAGTTGCCGTTCGGCCCACTTTCGCCCGTATTGTCGAAGATGCCCGGGACAAGCGTAATCACCATGGTGACGCAGGCTACAGTGATGATGACGGCGAAGATAATTTTGATGACACGGTTGTCCTGCTGCAGAATGCGAATCATTTAGACGAGAGACCTTCACTTCGCCGCGCCGTCTTCCATACCGGAAAGCGGTCGCGTGCCCGGGATTTTGCGTGACATGGCGGCATCTCCTGCGACGCGCACCACGACATTTGCAGGGCAAGCAACAAGTATAAATCAGGAGGCCTTGCCCTAGTAGGGATAATATGCCGGCCCGTAGTAGTAATACGGGTAGGGGCGAGGATAGTGGCGACGCTGCATGGTGGGCCGCGCGATCGGACCAACACCCGAAGCCAGCCGGTTCATCTCGTTCTGCGAGACCGTCACCATGGGAACCTGCTGGGCCAAGTGGAAGGTCAGAATCGCCTCGGCTGGAATCATCGAATCGCCATGGCCCGATGCGGCCGAGACCCCAACACCGGCTGCTCCGCCAAGTCCGGCCCCCAGCAATGCGCCCGGTCCTCCCCCGGCGATGGCACCGATCATGGCGCCGAACGCGCCCAGGCCAACCGCGTTGCCAACCGTCTGCCCCGTCTTATCGGCTCCCTGATGGGTCCACGCATCGGAGACGACCGGGTAGGTCTGGCCGCCCAGCGTGATCTGGGTCAGTTGCAGCGCCAGTTCCCCTTTGCCCTTTAAGGCTCCGGCATTCTGCGTATCGACGACCCGGCCCTGCACCGCCGCTCCACGCGGAATCGCGACTGTGTTTCCGGCTACGACATCGCTAAGAACCACACCGTCGAAGATTGTTCCGGGAGCGGTGTTCCTGCTGTTCATTGCCTCGTTGATGCGGACGCGGATCAGCGCCCCTTTCGGCACCACGACCGATTCTCCGCCCAACTGATCGGTATAGGTTCGCGTATTCTCAGCCGACTGCCGATTATAGGGAGGTCCATAAGGCCGTCGATTCTGACTATCTGGCTCGTTTGGCCCCTGTTGAGGGGGCGCAGGTGGTGCTGCTTCCGCATTCGCGTTGCCGTCTTCCGAAGCACTCTGTTCCTGCGAATCCGGCGCGGGCGCGTAGGTTCCGTCGGACTGCAATACTGGCCCGCCATCGTCTCCGGCATTCTCCTGATCCTGCGCTGGAGCGCTCTCAGCCGTGGCAACCGTACCAATCGCCAGTTCGTCGATGACCTTCTTCACGCCCGGAGCGTCCGCCGCGACCTTCTCGGCCATGTCTCTGGAGGCTTCGTCCCGCACCGTGCCGCTCAACGTAACCTGGCCGTAGACCGTGGTTGTGCTGATCGACTGATCCGCCAGTTGCGGAACGCCCGCCAGTGCCTTCAGCACGTTGGCCTCGATCTCTGCGTCGGGCATGACCGCAGCCTTTTCCTGCGCAAACCCTGTCGCACCAACCATAAGCAGACCGGCCATCAGAAGGCCGGAGATTGAAAGTTTCAGCAAACCGTCGCCTAGCCGCATAAGTTCCTCGCTGCCGTCGTCGCGCCGCCAAACGCGGTCGCGCTGTCCTGCTACTTATAGAAACGCAAATCCGGTAAAAAAGTTACTGCCTGCCCTAAACTTTACTCCGCGCTCACCCGCTCAACAGGCATTCTGAGTCTCCCGCTGCTGCCAGACATCTATACTTAGACGTATGGCAACCGGACTCCCCACCACGCTAGGCCAACTCCGCAAATCAGAATTCACGCCCGAACGCCTCGCCCGCAGCGTCAAGGACGAGCTTCGCGAGAACCTCATCGCCAGGCTTCGCGCCAGGCAGCCGCTTTTCCCGGGTATTGTCGGCTACGAGGACACCGTCGTCCCCCAGATCGTCAATGCCGTCCTCAGCAGGCATAACTTTATTCTGCTCGGACTCCGCGGACAGGCCAAGTCCCGCATTCTGCGCTCGCTGACCACGCTGCTCGATCCCGCGTGTCCCTATGTTGCCGGCGCTGAAACGCGCGACAATCCCTACGCTCCGATCTCGAAGTTCGCCCGCGACCTTATCGCGCGACTTGGCGATGAGACTCCGATCGCGTGGCTCACTCCCGGCGACCGCTTTGTAGAAAAGCTAGCCACCCCGGATGTCACCGTCGCTGATCTCGTCGGCGACATCGACCCCATCAAGGCCGCCCGCAGCAATCAGGACCTCGGCTCCGAGCTGACTATGCACTATGGCCTTCTGCCCCGCGCCAACCGCGGCATCTTCGCCATCAACGAGGTTCCCGACCTCGCGGGAAAGATCCAGGTCGCGCTCTTCAACATCATGCAGGAAGGCGACGTGCAGATTAAGGGTTACCCTGTTCGCCTGCCGCTCGATGTAGCTATCGTCTTCAGCGCCAATCCCGAGGACTATACCGCGCGAGGCAAGATCGTCACGCCGCTCAAGGACCGCATCGGCAGCGAGATTCGCACCCACTACCCCGAGTCGATCGACGAGGCCATCACCATCACCACGCAGGAGGCCTGGTCGGAGCGCGCGGCGAGTAACATCCAGATTCCGCACTACATCCGGCAGATCGTCGAGCAGATTGCCTTCTCCGCCCGCGAGGACAAGAAGGTGGACAAGCGCAGCGGCGTCTCGCAGCGTCTACCGATCACCACGATGGAACTGGTCGTCTCGAACGCTGAGCGCCGCGCACTGCTCCACGACGAAAAAATCGCCGTGCCGCGCGTTGGCGACATTTATGCCGCGCTACCCGGCATCAGCGGCAAGATCGAGCTGGAGTACGAGGGAGAGATGCGCGGCGCCGACACAGTCATCCGCGAGATCATCCGCACGAGTGTGGCCAGTGTCTTTGACGAGTACTTCGCCGGAACCGATACTCAGCAGATCGAGCAGTGGTTCAATCTCGGTGGCACAGTCCAACTCAACGACGCCCAACCCGCCGCCGGATCGCTCGCCGAACTGCAACAGATTCAGGGCCTCTTCGAGAAGCTCTCGCCGCTCGAAATCAAGGGAAAATCGAAGCCTGAAGTAGCCGTCAGCGCAGCCGAATTCCTGCTCGAAGGCATGTATGCCCACAAGCGCATTAGCCGCAGCGAAGAACGCAGCTTCAGCGCCGCTGAAAAGAAACAGCGCACCAGCGACGCGATCAATTACGCCGAAAAGATGCGCGAGCGCGAACAGGAGCTTGACTACACGGCTAAGAACCGCACCCGCCGCGGCTTCAACTAAGGCAGGTCTTCATGAAGCGCATTCGCTACACCAAATTCACCGGCGACCTCTCCTCGAGCTTCGGCCTCGAAGACCTCATGCAGGCGCTTTCCGATTTCCTGCTCGACTCCGGCTTCAATGATCCCTACTCCCAGTTTCAGGAGATGAACGACCAGACCCTCGATAACCTGCGCGAGGCCATCAAGCAGGCTCTTGAATCCGGGGATCTTCTTGACGAAGAATCGCAGGAAAAGTTTGACCAGCTCAACGCCGACCAGGTCGAAGAGTTAGTCGACCAGATCATCCAGAAGATGCAGGACCAGAACTTCATCAACGCTGAGTTTCCTGAAGAGCAGCGTCAGGGCCAGCAAGGCGACGGCAACGCCGAGGCCCGCTTTGAAGTTACCGACAAGGGCATGGATTTTCTGGGCTACAAGGCTCTCCGAGAACTTCTGGGTCCGCTGGGCAAGTCCAACATGGGGCGCCACGACACCCGCCACGAGGCTTCCGGCGTCGAGACGAATGGCAGCAGCAAGCTCTACGAGTTCGGCGATACCCTCAATCTCGACCTTACCGCCACTCTCTCCAGCGTCTTCGCCCGCGAAGGCATTGCCACTGCTGTCGAGGGCGAGGAGAACGCGCCGCTCAACATCGAGTACAGCGACCTCTATGTGCAGCAGGCTGATTACACCAGCTCCTGCGCCACCGTTGTGCTGCTGGACTGCTCCCACTCGATGATCCTCTACGGCGAAGATCGCTTTACTCCGGCCAAGCGCGTCGCCATGGCGCTTGCTCATCTCATCCGCACTCAGTACCCCGGTGACACCCTCAATGTCGTTCTGTTTCACGACAGCGCCGAAGAGATTCCCATCTCGCAGCTCTCGCGCGTCAAGGTCGGCCCGCACTACACCAACACCCGCGAAGGACTGCGCATGGCGCAGCGCATCCTCGCCCGCCAGACCAAGGACATGAAGCAGATCGTCATGATTACGGACGGCAAGCCCAGCGCGCTCACGCTTCCCGACGGGCGCATCTATAAAAATGCCTTCGGGCTCGATCCGCTGGTGATCGAAGAGACGCTCCAGGAAGTCAGCCGCTGCAAGCGCAGCAGCATCATGATCAATACCTTCATGCTGGCCAGCGACTTCACCCTCGTTCAGTTCGTCCAGAAGGTGTCGGCGATGTGTCGCGGCAAGGCCTACTTCACCACTCCCGAGACGCTCGGCAACTACCTGCTGATGGACTTTATGTCCCGCCGCATGAAGACCATTCACTAAACATCTGGAGAAGTATGGGCGTTGGCTGGGCACATCTGGGAACGTCGATCGTCGCGTCCTTCCTCGCCTCGCTGGTCGAGTGCGTCGAAGCCCTGACGGTCGTCCTCGCCGTAGGCAGCGTGCGCGGATGGCGCTCCGCTCTCTTCGGCAGCGCGGCGGCCGTCGGGGTTCTTCTCGTTATCATCGCAACCCTGGGAACAGCGCTCACTCACATTCCCTTGCCGATCATCCAACTTGTCGTCGGCACCCTGCTACTGCTGTTCGGTCTGCGCTGGCTGCGCAAAGCGATTCTGCGGTCCGCAGGACTCATCCCGCTTCATGATGAGCAGGCAGCCTTCGCAAAGAATGCCGAGGCCATGCGGCATCTTGGCAGCGGACATACCCGATGGGACAAGATCGCCTTCGCCGCCGCCTTCAACATCACCATGCTCGAAGGCACCGAGGTTGTCTTCATCGTCATCGCTATCGGAACGGGCCACACTGGAATGCTGCTTCCCGCCAGCCTTGGAGCCGTCGCCGCGCTGCTCGTGATCGTCGCGCTTGGACTCATTCTGCATCGGCCACTGGCCCGCATTCCCGAGAACATGCTCAAATTCGTCGTCGGCGTTCTGCTCTCCGCCTTCGGAACCTTCTGGGTTGGCGAGGGCATGAACCTGGCGTGGCCAGGAGCCGACTGGTCGATCCTGGCGCTCATCGCCGCTTATCTGCTGCTTGCGCTCACTATGATTCCGCTGTGCCGCAGACAGTCGCAGGCATTGCATCAAGCCGCGAGGATCATTAGATGAAATGGATATCAAACATCTTCCGCGAGATCTTCGGCCTCTTCGTAGACGATGGCAGCTTCGCTCTCGCCATCCTGATCTGGCTCACTGTCTTACATTGGGCGGTGCCCTATCTCAGGCTTGCTCCTGCTGCTAACGCCGCGATCTTCTTCGTCGGGCTCGCTCTCATCCTCGCGGAGAGCGCGCTCCGCTATGCGCGAAGCTGTCACCCCAAGAGATAATGCCGGGTACTCCGACGGCTAAATGCGACTCAGCCAGCGCATCCATCCGCTTGCGGGGGTTTCAGCAGCCATAAACCGGCCGGTATCCCCGGTCACAGCGCCTGCCGCCATTCTGCCGCTGCGGACTGCGCCCTCCATCGTCGAGGGCCACTCCGTCGCCGTCCAGTCGCCCGCGAGATACAGGCCTGGCCATTGCGTAGCCTGATGCGGGCGGAAGGCATCCAGCCCTGGCACCACCGAAAACGTGGCACGCGCTTCCTTAAGGACGCCGCTCTTCAACAGCTTTGCCTGCCTGATCATGGGGAAGAAGAGTTCTATTTCTTCAAGCGCCGAGGCTAGGATTTGCTCCCTGCTCATCTTCAGTTCCGGCCATGACGCGCTGATGACCAGTTCCAGATAACTGCCGCGCTGTGCCGGCCAACGCCGGATGCGCGACTTCGCGAACATCCACTGGATTCGCGTGTCCAGCAGAACGGCGTGGTCCAGGTCGGTGATGTCGCGGTCATACCAGAGATGAATCGTCGTGATCGGCGCCGCAATAAATTTCTCGAAGTCCGCGCTGCGTCGAGCGTTGCTTTCGGTGGACAACTCAAGGCTCGCGAGCAGTTCCTGCGTTTGTTTGAATGCTGTCGCCAGAATGATGGAAGAGGTCGCATAGCTCTCGCTGCCGGAGTGAACCAGCCAGCGTTTGTCCGGGGTCTGTTCGATGCGATCGACGCCGGCCCTGAACTGAAGGTCAACACCTTTTCGCTGCGCATGATCTGCAACCGGAGTGAAAAACTCACTCAACGGGGCGGCCGGAATTCCCAGCCTGCCCGCCTCCGCCGATCGCAGAAAGGATTCGTGGAAGACCTTTCCGGCGTACTTCAGGGAGCATCGCTCGAAGGTGTCGTTGAGCGTCCCGACGATGATTGGCTCCCAGAAATGACGAATAGCGCGGTCCGTCTGTCCGGTGCGCTTCAGCCAGGTCGCAAAGCTCTCCGAATCGCTCACCGGATACCCGCGTAGGAACCGGGCCATGCCCGTTGCAATTCCGGCCTTGTCGCGCAGGTTGAGCATCGGTGCGCGTAGAAAACTGACTGCTCGATGCGCAGGTGCTGGAAGACTTCCGCTACGCAACACGCTTCGGCGGCCGTTCGGCTCAAGGAAGGTCAGCTCGTCGTACCAGCGAATGCTGCCGGCCATTCCTGCCTGTTGGCAGAGGTCCAGAATGTTGGTGCAGCAACCGAGAACGACGTGTTGCGAATCGATGGTCTCCTCGATGGCAGGATGCTCATACGAGTAGGCGCGTCCGCCGATGTAGGGCCGGCGTTCGAGGAGCGTGACCTTCGCTCCCGCTCCGGCAAGCGCCACCGCAGCGGCCAGCCCTGCAACGCCTCCTCCTACGACAATCACATCGTTGTTATGCGCATTGCTCATGCCGTCATCCGGTTACGCAGCGCCATCGCCATGCCTCGCGCAAGAATCATCAGCTTCGACGCCGTCGAGACGCTCACTCGCTGCGAGAACACATCGCAATCGAACTTCTCTATTTTGACCAGCAGATCGCGATAGATCGTGACCAGCACCCACAAAGCGGCACGACTGTCTCTGTCGATCAATGGAAGCAGCTTGTCAGCGGATGCATAATACTCCGCGGCCTTCGCCGCAACGCGGTGAAGCATCGCCCGCTCAGTCGAAGCGACGGGGACCCCCTTTGCAAGTTCTTCGACACGCTCCAGGCTTGTTCCAAACTCGTGCAGCAGGTCGAGCGGCAGATAGACCCTGCCCCGTTCGGCATCCTCTTTCACGTCGCGAAGGATGTTCGTCAACTGAAAGGCGACGCCGGTCTCCTCGGCCAGCTTCTCTGCTCGGACATCGGTATAGCCAAAGATGCGAATGCAGACCAGGCCCACGACCGATGCCACGAGATAGCAGTAATGGTAAAGCTCGTCGAAGGTCGCGAATGTCTGGGTTTTACCGGCATCTACAAGCTGCGAATTGAGGTCCATCGTGGTTCCCTGCACCAACTCTTCGAGCAGAGCGTCGGGAATCGCAAACTGTTTCTGCGTGTCGTTGAGCGCAAGAAAGACGGGATCGTCGGATAACCCGCTACTACGTGCAGTACGCCACGCCTCGACCCAGGCGCTCATCGTTGCCCGGCGCTGCTCGATGGAGACCGATTCATCGTCGGCGATATCGTCGGCTCTGCGCATAAAGGCATAGACCGCGCACATGGCATCGCTTTTGTGCTCCGGCAGGACGCGAAACGCGTAGTAGAAGTTCTTTGCCTCGCGCTGCGCGATCTCGCGGCAGGCGGCATAGGCCTGTGCGGTTGTCACCTGGCCAGCCCTGCCCGCATCTTTGCGAGGAAAGCTCCCGCCAGCAATTGCAGTTTTTTCGCCTTGGAGACGACCGGCCGGCCTCGCAGAACGTCGAACTTCTCCGCGGTAATTCCGTCGAGAATAGCGTCGCCGCCTTTGCGGAAGAGATCGAGCGTGACGGCAAGCTCCGGATCCACATGCCTGCTGATCACCCCTCCATCATGGAGCATGGCACGGGTTCCTTCGACAAGACTCTGAACCATCGCGGCAAACTCCGGCGTAAAGACGCGGCCGGCGATCTGTCCGTTCTCAACGCCGAACTGATCCATGGCCTGGGCCGGCAGATAGCGGCGGCCCCGGTCCGCATCCTCAACGACATCCTGCCAGAAGTTAGCCAGTTGCAGCGCGGTGCAGACCTTATCGGACAACAGCGCCAGCGGTTCTTCTCTGTATCCGCACACCCATAAGACCAGCCGGCCAACCGGGTTTGCCGAATAGTGGGAGTACTCGAGCAGCTCCTCCCAGGTCTCGTACTCGGTCTTCACCTGGTCCATGCGAAAGGCATGCAGCAGATCCGCAAAGAGCTCTCGCGGTACCTCGCACTCGCGCACCGTCTCGTGGAGCGCGACGAAGACCGGGTGAACGGACTGTTCCGGCGTGTCGTAGCACTCATTGAGCATCGATCCCCAGGCATCCAGCAGGCGCATCGCCACCGCTGGATCGTCCACCTCGTCGCCGAGATCGTCCGCGACCCTGCAATAAGCATAGATGCTCTCGAAGTGCGGCCTTACATCGCGCGGAAGAAACCACGTCGCCACATGAAAGTTCTCGTAGTGAGTGGATGCCAGATGGCGGCACCACTCCTGCGCCTCTTCGAGCGTGGGCCGTTCGAGCGGTGTCAGATACTCAAGCGGAGCTCCCAGCAACGCATGCTCGGGCATGCTTATCTCGCTCACTTTGGCACTCCATCGGGAAAGACGGCGGTCTTGATCCCTCCTGAGCCGCCCTTGCGATCCATCATGCGGGCGAAGACAGCAGGCACCTCGTCCAATTCCACGCGCTCTGTAATGTACTCGGCACACTTGAACCGGCCGCTCGTCACCAGATCAAAAGCGGTTCGGCAGGTAGCGGGCGTGTGATGAAAGCTGGCCTTGAGGGTGATGTCGCCATAATGCAGGCGATTGGTGTCGAACTGCACCTTGGTCCCGCTGGGCGGCCCGCCAAAAAAGTTCACCACACCGCCTTTGCGGACCATGTCCACGGCCCACTCCCATGTAACCGGCACGGCGACGGCTTCGATGACGATATCCGCTCCTCGTCCGCCGGGAGTCAATGCCCTGGCTGCCGCGACGACATCCTCGGTCTCGTTCACCTGCACCGTGCTTCGCGCTCCAAACAGCCTCGCCGTCACCGCCTGGTCTTCCCGCTTTACCACTGCAATTACGTTCACTCCGGCCAGTTCCGCGACATGCATGAACATCAGCCCGATAGAACCGGCCCCGATGACAATCATCGTGTCGCCCGCCTTCGTCCCGCTCTCTTCGATACCGCGAACCACGCAGGCCAAGGGTTCCGTGAGCGCCGCGTGTTCGAAGGGAATCCCTTCAGGGATAATCAGCGTATTTTTTTCGACGATCCGCGCCGGAACCCGCAGAAATTCCGCGTATGCCCCATTGTTGAACAAGAGGTCCTCGCACAGATTCTGCTGATTGTGGGTGCAGAAGAAACAGATATCGCAGGGCGCGGAGTTCAGAACGACCACCCGATCACCCGGACGAAACGCCGTAACGCCCTCACCCACCTCTTCGACGACTCCGGCGACTTCGTGGCCGAATCGCATAGGGGGCTTCAGCATACGGGCGTGATAGCCGCGCCGATAGACCTTCAGGTCCGTGCCGCAGGTGAGCGCCGCTTTCACGCGAACCAGCAACTCTCCCGCCTCCGGAGTGGGGATCACGATCCGCTCCAGTCGCAGGTCCTGCTTGCCGTACAGCACCGCCGCTCTCATTTCAGCCATAATCCATTTTATTTTCTCATTCCCCGGCACTATCTCCCTAACCTCGGGGAATAACTTATTCAATCCCTTGCAGGAAGATGCAATCTTCAACGCTACCCCCTGCATCTGATACAGTGAGCCTGATAACGACATGCCCCTTGTCTCTCCAGAGATCTTCGCCAAGCAAAAGATCGCCGCGCTTCAGGATTATTCGCTGCTCTCGTGGCGTGCCGTCACGAATATATTTTCGCGCCCTCGTTATTGGCCCGATATTTTTACTCAGATGGACTACATCGGCTTTGGGTCCCTGCCCATCGTCGTGCTCACGGGTTTCTTTACCGGGTGCGTTCTTGCCCTGCAGTCGGCCACATCGCTACAGCAGTTCGGCGCCGTAAGCATGACCGGCAACCTGGTTGCGCTCTCCATGGTCAAGGAACTGGGGCCGGTGCTGACCGGGCTGATGCTCTCCGGGCGGAATGCCTCGGGAATGGCCTCCGAGCTTGGCTCGATGAAGGTTACCGAGCAGATCGACGCGATGCGCGCCCTGGGAACGGATCCGATCCGTAAGCTGGTCACGCCGCGACTCTACGCCACCGTCTTCATGCTCTTTTTTCTGACCATCATCGCGGACGTGGTGGGCATCGCAGGCGGTGCAATTGTCAGCGTGGGCCTGCTTGGCCTGAGTCCATCGTCCTATCTGCATAACTCGTATCGGGCGCTGGTCTACGGGGATGTCGTCCAGGGGCTCGCAAAACCGATCTTCTCCGGCTTTATCATCGCCACGGTAGGCTGCTACTTCGGGCTGAAGACAAAGGGCGGAACCCAGGGTGTCGGCCGTTCCACCACGCAGGCCGTCGTCGTGTCCTCGGTCTTTATCATCATCGTCGACTTCATCGTCAGCCGGGCGATGATCGGCATCTTCGGCAGGTGACCCCGGCCATGCCCGCAGATCTCCTCAACAGCAACCGCTCACCGAACTGGAACGATGCCGGTCCTTCGGAGCCCGTCGTCGTCTACGAAGACGTCTCCATCGCCTTCGATCTGAAACCCGTGCTCGAAAATATCTCCTTTACTGTCCAGCGCGGCGAGACCCGTATCATTCTCGGTCCCGCGGGCACGGGCAAATCGGTTCTGATGAAGCTGGCCAACGGTCTGCTCTGCCCCGATTCCGGGACGATCCGCGTTTTCGGGGAAGAGATCACGGCGATGCGCGAGAAGGACATCTATAAACTCCGCTCGCGAATCGGCATGGTCTTCCAGGAATCGGCGCTGTTCGACTCGCTGTCGGTGGAGGATAATGTGGCCTACCGCCTCCACGAAGACCACGTTCCGGAAGACGAAATTCACAAACGCGTGGTCGAAGCGCTGAAGTTCGTCGAACTTGAACAGGCGATTAACAAATTCCCGTCGGAATTATCCGGTGGAATGCGCCGGCGCGTCTCGATTGCCCGCGCCATTATCTCCCATCCCGACCTGATCCTCTACGATTCCCCGACCGGCGGACTCGATCCCATCACGTCGACGACCATTATTGAACTCGTCGTCAAGCAGCGCGACGTCTCTCACGCGACTGCTCTGCTGATTACCCACCGCCTGCAGGATGCCTTCGCGCTCGCACGAAACCGCTTTAATAAGGAGACCGGGCGGATGGAACTCATTCCGGACGGGGGTATCGAAGACAGCACCAGGTTCCTTGTTCTCAACGAAGGAAAGATTGTGTTTGACGGGAACACAGAGGAACTGGTCCGCACGACCGATCCATGGCTCCAGGAATACATCTCCTGAACCGGTGGAGCTTTTCCAGTTCCCGTGGAAATTCGTAGCGATTAGGGTTTCGTAACGCCGCTCTGACCTGCGGTGTCCTTCGCCGTCTCCGGAGGCAGGGTGTAGATCACCTCTCCGGGCCGGGTGTAGTGCAGTTCCTCGCGGGCCTGATGCTCGATCGCATTCGGGTCGTTCTCCAACCGCTCGACGTGGCCCTTCATGATGTCGTTCTCGCGTTGCAGGTCATGCAGGCGCAAGGTAAGCGCCTGGGTCTCCTGCCGCTTCTTCTGGTATACCGTCAGCCCGTTTTGGCCGAAGATCACGTGGTAGGCCATCGCCAGCGCAAGTACCGCGGCCATGCCGGTCATCACCTTTCGCCACCCGCCGTGAACCCACGCGTAGAGCCGCCCGGCAAGCCCGGGGCGTGTCTTTGCTGCGGATGATGTGCCGGAGTGATTCATATCCCTGCTATCGAGTACAAATTTCCTGCCGCTCTCCGTCAAGTGGAAAACGTGCTCCCCTCGCCTATGTACCAAGTTTGTACCGGCCACAATCGCGGAAGACCGTTGCTCCGACAAGTGCAAGACCATGGAATCATCGCACAATGGGCTCATGAAGCCGAATTGCCTGCACGAACCGGCGCACCTTGGTATTCTGCTGTTGGCAGATGCGAATTCTCTTCATGATCTCGGCGGCCTCTCTTCTTGTTCTGCTGTGGGCGTCCGTGGCAATCGTCCGGCGCATCCGCAGCCATCGGACCGAAAGCCCCTCTTCGCCACCTCAGCCTGGCTTCAGCGAATATCTCTTCTCGGCTGTCGAAGAAGCGAAGACTCCTCGGGCTACTTCCAGGCAGCAGCAAGCATCCTCGAACCCGGCATCCCGCCAGGCCCATCCTTCCCTCGACGACGAGGCAACTTTACCCAAACGCGGCTAGCCGCGCGAAAGGACCTGCCCATGCAACCCATCAGCTCTTCCTCCACCGGCATGATGCACAACGTCAGATCGCTCCACGAGACGCTCCCGGGCAAGATCGCCATCTTAGTTGCCGCGACGATCTTCGTGGCCCTGTGCGCTCACGTGTCAATCCCGCTCTTCTTTACGCCTGTGCCAATCACGCTACAGACATTTGCCGTCATCCTCATCGGCATGGCGCTCGGCCCGGTTGCCGGATTTTCGACGATGCTTCTCTATCTCGCGGAAGGCGCCGCGGGACTGCCTGTATTCAGTCCTGCCGGCCCCGGGGGCCTTGCCCAGCTGCTTGGACCAACCGGAGGATTTCTCTTCGCCTATCCGCTGACTGCCGCCGCGGCGGGCTGGATCGTCCGTTACCTTCCGTCCGCCATGTCACGGTTCAGCCGAGCTATCCTCGCCGGCATCGGATCGAGCATCGTCACCTTTGCTATCGGCGCCGCCTGGCTGGCCTCCCTGCTCCACCTGGGCAGTGTGGCCGTATGGAGCCTCGCCATCGCTCCGTTTCTACTGGGAGAAGCCGCCAAAATTACGGCAGCCGCAGGAATCTTCAGTGCGTTTCAACGCTGGCAGCGCTCCTGATTCAGCCATAATTTTTCACGGTCTCAACCAATTATTTCGGGCCGCGCTTCACGTTCCTTTCTCCCGTTCTTCTCACTCTGCTAAGGATTGCCGAATCATGACTACCGCAAACGCCGCCATTCAAGAGATCAACATCGCTCATAGCCCCGACTCCGACGACGCCTTCATGTTCTACGGCCTGGCCACCAACAAGATCCGCGTTCCCGGCTTCAAGTTCAACCACACCCTCACCGACATCGAGACGCTTAACCATCGCGCCATCGACGAGGCCTTTTACGACGTCACCGCCATCTCCTTCCACGCGTATCCGTATCTGCAGGAGAAGTACACGCTGATGGCCTGCGGCGGCAGCGTCGGCGAAGGTTACGGCCCGATGATTGTCTCCACGCGCAAACTCACGCTCGACGAGGTGAAGAAGACGCGCATCGCCGTCCCCGGCACCCTCACGACTGCCTACCTGACGCTCAAGCTCTTCGCTCCTGAGATCGAGACCGCCGTTGTCCCCTTCGACAAGATCATCTCCGCGGTCCTCTCGGGCGAGTTCGATGCCGGACTTATCATTCACGAGGGTCAGTTGACCTACGCCAATGACGGCCTGGTCAAACTGCTTGACCTCGGCCAGTGGTGGCGCGACGAGACCGGTCTTCCGCTTCCTCTCGGCGGCAATGCCATTCGCAGGTCGCTAGGTCCGGAGACGCTGCTCATCACGACCAACGCTCTTCGCGACAGCATTCAGCATGCTCTCGACCACCGCGAGGAGGCCCTTGCCTACGCCATGCAGTTCGCCCGCGACCTCGATCCGACGCTCGCAAATCGCTTTGTCGGCATGTACGTCAATGACCGCACTTTGAACTATGGAGAAGATGGCAGAGTGGCCATCCGGAAGCTTCTCGACATGGGCTTTGACCGCGGCATCATTCCCATCCGCGCCAACGTAGATTTTGTCGGCTAAAGGATAGCTCCAGGAGCAATTCTCCTCGGCAAGCTGTGTTATCTTAACTAAGTCGATTGAGTGTGGCAGACCCTTTCCAGGGTGCATCTCTCAATCGCTTCCCCCTCATGCAATTGAGGTAAAAATGGACGCGTAGCTCAGTTGGTAGAGCATTCGACTCTTAATCGACTGGTCGTAGGTTCGATCCCTACCGCGTCCACCACTTTTTACTTATTTAGAATCAACAACTTAGATAGCACGACGTAAGAATTGCCTTACTTTTGTATTAGTTATACTGCGAGACATGTCCACCGGCTCGCTTCGAGACACCATCTCGATATCCTCAGTTCCCCTCATTACAATCTTCGTTCGACACTCCACGGACTGCGACCACAGCGATGACAACTTCTATAAACGCTGTAAATGTCGGAAGAGTCTCCGTTATTTCCACAACGGAAAACAGCGGATGGTATCGGCCAAGACACGAAGTTGGGGGCTTGCCGAGGAAGCCAAGCGGAAATTAGAAGATAAATTTAGAGCGGCTGACCCTAACAGGCCGATTGGGAATATTAGCGTTAACGCGGTAACGAGACCCACAATCGCAAAGGCTGTGGAGCTGTACCTCTCTGACAAACTCACCCAGGGGCTAGATCCCACTGCTCACAAAAAGCACATCAGGGAGTTGGGCCGTCTGACGGAGTTCATGGCAAAGCGTGGAGAGTTCTTTACGCATGAGATTGGATTGGCATCCCTTACGGAGTTCCGGGCAGAGTGGGAGAAGCTGTATCCCTCTTCCCTCACCCGTTCTAAGGTGCAGGAGAGGTTGAGAGGATTTCTTCGGTACTGCTTCAACGCCAAGCTGACTGACCATATTCCCCAACTTACTGCAATCACCGTAAAGCCCATACCAACACTCCCATTGACTGACGCCCAGTATCAGAAGCTGCTGGAGTCTATCCCTAAAGAATTCCGCTCACCCGATAAGGTGAGGCGAGTCCATGCTCTGATACGGCTGATGCGCTATAGCGGTCTGGCAATCCAGGATGCCGTCACGCTGGAACGAGAAGAGATTCAGAGGGACACCAAAAAGAACATCTATCGTGTGGTCACTAGCAGACAGAAGACAGGGACGCATGTATCAGTTCCCCTACCGCCCGACGTTGCGAGGGAGATCATTTCCGTGATGGAGTTGAACGGACACCCTGATTACATCTTCTGGAATCGCAGTGACGGTAAACCGAAGGCTGCTGTAGACGTGTGGGAACGCGCATTCAAGAGAGCATTCGAGGCAGCGGGTATGCCCGGTGGTCATTCGCATCAGTTGCGGGATACCTTCGCTGTAGGGTTGCTGGATAAGGGTGTTCCACTGGAAGAAGTATCGAAGCTGCTGGGCCATACGTCGATCAAGACGACTGAGAAATCCTATGCACCTTGGGTTAAATCGCGCCAGAACAGATTGGATGATTTAGTCGTGGGAACTTGGAAAGCATGAATCTGCTCCTAACCCGTTTAAATTCATTAACATCCATGCAGCATAGAAAACATTGAATGCAGTATAGGTTGCAAGTTATTGATTCTATTGTCTTTATTCCTTGACATTGCATTTATTGGATCGTACTCTGTCTTTAGAAAGTAAAAATCCTGCTGCACACAACGAGGTCTCACAATGTCCAATATTTCAGCCGACTATCAGCCCATCCTTAACCGCGCGATCGCCATTACATCCCAGATGCAGGCATGGATTAATGAGGCAGCAGAACTTGAACTGAAGGCTTCACTCATGCCCCTGACCACTCAAGAGAGAAAGAGATTGGCTGACCTTAACAGCGGTATTGATACCTGCGAGGTTTGCATAGAGGACGGGACGGCACTGCCCAACCAGCCTTGGATTACCCGCGCACTTAAGCCAGTAACCGAAAGGATTGCCATTGCCTGACACGACTAAACAAAACGAGCATTTACCCATCCACTTTCGTACACATGCCGATTGGCAGAAAGTTGTGATGGAATTGGCAGAGGCAACAAAAGGGTCAGATAGCGGTCCATTCGCATACTGGCTTGAGACTGGTTATCTAAACCAAAGGCTTTTGCCCGATGACGCGCACGCTGCTGCAACAGTGGCTGCAATCCTCGAAGGCATGAGCCACGGTGCCGACAATCCAAAGAATGATGTTCGTCCTCTCATATTGGGAGCGATAGCCTTCGCATACGCTCGAACGAACGATGTTCGAGCGGACAGCGGCGAACAGCCATACTCAATTTAAACTCCCCTTAAACGCAAAAATGCCCCTCTGTCCTTCCTCATGTTTCGAGGTGGGCAGAGGGGCTTTTCTATTGGTGCTTACTAATTAGGCGTGCATTTTGAGAGCAAGGGGCGCACTCTGACGTTGTACGGGCCATGCGGATATGGCCAAAGTTCCTAATGAGGTGTAGTTCGTGTGTTCGCGCCACTGCCCGCAGTCTTTCGTTGCTCTTCTTCTTGCTTTTGAATCAACCTAATGGCTGCATGGTAACTGGCTAGATAGAAATGGAACATCCATGCATACCAAATAGCTTTGTCATAGTCCGTCTTCTGATCAGGATCGTGGTGCCGTATGCCGAACTTATTCGCAATCTGAAAGAGGTCCGACGCATCTTTGGTACGTAATGCCCTATCCAGGCGGTCAGATTTTCTCAAATATTCGAACACGTCCGCTAACAATCGAACCGCTTCAATTTTGTCCGTATTTGCAGCGTGCCGCCCCCGCCATTTATGCAGGGCTAGTCGAACCTTCGAATCCACGTTCGCTTCATCAAATGGCACAACGTCAGCTATGAGAATCTCACGCAATCCTGGAGTTCCTAACGCTTGAACCTGCCCTGTCGTGTTCAACTCGAAACCGTCGCCCCACTGTGCAAGGATTACATTTGCGGCACGTCTAAACTCATCCTTGCCTGTCTGTTCGTCATACGAATAGTAATCGTTATATACGCCGGCACTGGTACATAGTTCCCCCCATTCGCCGGGCTTAGAAACGCGATCCCACAAGAACTCCACCATGTCTAGAATGTGATCTTCGGTGCGCATTTCTACTGTCCAATTATCAATCGGAAATGCTCTGAACCCAAGATAGAGAAGTGCATCGTCACCGAGAGACTTCGGTGAATCGTTCGCGGAAATGCCCGTCCTCTCTTTAAAATAATCCTTGCGATGGAAGATAGTAAAAAGCGAACTAACCCTGCTAAAAAAGTCCCGCAATAAGAGTTGCTGCGGATGAGTCCGAGCGCTGTAATAAGGGCGTGTCATTTTTCCTCGAAGTGAGCAGAAACCATTATTTCACCCTTTATTCTGGGTAGAATGCCGGACCGTGAGTTTCCGCTACTCGAAAAAATTATCGTGATGACACGTCGCCCATTTTCGCCTATTATTCGCCTATGGGCGGCGAACGATCCTCAACAGCTAGGCAGCGGGAAGAAGGCAAGATTTGCTGCTCCTGTAAATCTTGGCTGCCTGCCCCACACATCCCAGGCGAAAAATACTGCACCCGCTGTAAGCCTCCACTGAGGCCCGTATACGTGGCTTTTGAACAGAAGAAGGGATGGGAGGTCATTGTCTATGACAGCGCCTCACAACAACGTATCCGTACCCTCCAGTTTCAAGACGAAGGCAAACTCTTAGAGATGGTGAGGCGTGGCGGAGGATTGGCAAATCTTGAGGCTAAGCAGTCAATAGAGAGAGCCATCAGTGACGGCAAGGGTGGCGTATTTCTGAGACTCACACCGGAACAGTTTGCGAAGCTGAAGATACGTTGAATGAATTTGCAGATATTTGCTGACCCATGCGATGTAATACACCATATCTGGCATCCAATGTATACGATCGAAAACAGTTTATGGGCGGCTTACTATTTCTCAGACAAGCATGATGAGGCTGGTTTTGCGCTACCTACTAGGAGACCGGCATGGAATGGAAAGACTATAACGAAGAAAATATAGAGATCATTGTCTCTACCATGAAAGAAAATGGGGACACATCGGAGAATTTATCTGATGGAACAGGCTTCAGCCGCGATTTCGTTGACAAATTTCTTAAAGGCACAATGTTGCCAGGTCCAAAGCTCCAGGAGATAGTTCTGACTCGCTATGACCTAACGATGGCCGACGGCAAGGTGATACGCAAACTGTAATGTGTGGCCGCTACGGAAGACGCTCCGACAAACAGAAGATTGCTGAAGCCTTCCATTCCAAGCCATTTGCGGATGAGTTGTCTCTCGCTCCCGATGACGACATTAGTCCCGGGAAGACGGAACCAGTCATTCGCATGGACAGCGAATCTGACCGCATCATTGACTTGATGTATTGGGGATTCAAGCTGCCCACTCGGTTCGTGTTCAACGCACGGTCTGACTCTCTGCTGAAGAACGGATTGTGGAAGGCATCATTTGAGGAGCGGAGATGTATCGTTCCTGCTGATTGCTTCTTCGAATGGAAGCGCATTCACAAACGCGACAATCCCAAATATGAGATCACTGTGCCAGGGCGTGAGCCGTTCGGCATGGCGGGGATCTGGAGTGTTTGGAAGAACCCCAAGGATGGGAACGCAATGCCTACTGTTGCCATCATCACCACAGAGCCCAATGAGCGCATGGCTGAGATACACTCTCGCCAACCTGCTATCCTTCAGCCGCATGAGTACGAGGAATGGTTGAGTCCCAGCGAGCGTCCACCGCTCCATTTGCTGCGCATTCTGCCCTCAGAAGAGATGAACATTCGATTGCTGGAAACGCACAGTATGCAACTGCCGTTGAACAGCGGCTAAAAATATCCTGTGAAACACAACATCTTTAATGTTGACCATTCGTTCCCTCGCTCATCGTTTTGTTTCTTCACTTCCGTCCTCCAACAGTGCGGAAACTTTCGAGTCGTCTGGAAGTAAATCAACTAGAGGTATTTCAGGCGTACTCTTCCGTCGATTCCAATCTACTGTAATAGTTTCGATTACGCTTACGACCATTCCGATGGTAGCCATGATTTCCGTACTGGAAATATGCATATCGGGATGCATGGTTGGATTGCGATGAAGAGAAGAAATCTGGTCGATTGATGTCGTGATTCGTGGGTCAACCCCTAAATTTTGCTGCTTGAGTAGGTTCGAATATCCACCAAGCCCACGTTTCTTTTCAGCTTCCGTAAAAGGCTTTTGGCGAACAAACTCCGCGTAGGTCCTTACCATCGCTTCAACGGCACGAAAGAAATGGAACGCAGCAGCCGTCGAAAGCTCGAATGCGAGGCATCGACAACCGCTCGCCATATCCTGTTTGATCGACGGAACTAGTGCATAAACAGCGTCGGATAAAACAGTCTCTCCGCGCTCTGCAAGGAGGGTTGTAGAGTAAGCAGCCTTAGGTGACACGATGAACGTGTCACGAGTGCCGAAGTCTGACTGTAACGAAATCTCAAATCGCTCAAGCCCCTTATTAAGGGCTTGCACTTCCGCATATGTAAATTTTTGCTGATCCCGAAATGCGTCCTTGAGAATCTCTTGGAGAGCGGACAGCAATTCAGAACAAGAGGAATAGCTGGTTATCGGAGGAAGGGTGTCGTTGAAAGCAAAAATTCGCAACGCCTCTTCGGCCTGAAACAGCTCTCCATACATCCCTACAAGCGTCATCTCGGTCGTAATGCCGTGAAGAGGAATTAGCTTCTCGGCTAGGCGATAAAAATACGAAGTATTGATGCGCTTCACGTTGGTTCCTTGTAGAGATATTGAGAATTAATGAGAAAGCCAATCATACGCGAGCCGAAGGTTGCTGCCCAGATTGCAGGGAGTGCAGGTAGACAGAGGACCAAGGCTGAAAAGAGAACCCTGAGAGGTTCTTATAACCGTTTGGACAAGCTGGAAATTGGACTTAAGCGGTGTTTGAATCCTTAAACGAAATAAGGCCCTCACTGAATGCAGAGTATGCAAACGGTGAGGGCTAATTGGTTGAAGGGTGTAGTATTCGGTACGTCACCAAACATCAGATCACATGACCACTGGAGAATCACTTGAAGAAATTTGCATTGCTCTGCCTTATGGCCTTTACATTCACCGCTTGTCAGGCACAGAAGCCTTTGACTGGACGCATCGCTCGAAACTCTCACGTTTTCATCGAACCGATGGACGGTTTCGAAAACTATCTCAGCGCTGCAATTCTCAAGAAGAAAGTTCCAATCCTGATCACCGATGACAAAGCGAAGGCTGATTACATCATTACCGGAACCTCACATGTCGAGAAGGCAGGATGGGCCAAAACCATTTTTGTGTCTCCCCGGTCTGCGGCAGGTGCCAGTATCACTATGAAAGATGCAAGGACTGGAGATCTCGCCTTCGCCTATTCGGTTGACAAGTTCAATGCGGCCAGAGCGAATCAGAGCACTGCTGAGGCATGTGCAAAGCATCTAAAGGAAGCAATCGACAAAAAGTGACCTCCAAAAAATCCCTGCCTCAACCCGATGCAGAGTATGCAAAGAAATGAGGCAGGGAAATTTTTGCATCAAGCTAACTGCCATTACTTAAGAGTAATCAAGAATCTAGGGCATCAGGTGAAGGTGTTGTCTGTTGGAGAGGTGTCTGCCCCGTAGCTTGAGCCGATTGGTTGTTTGCTTGATTCATCACTTGCACAGCCAATGAGAGACCAACACCATTCTGATTTTCTATGATCTTGACTGCCTGTGTATGTGAGAGAGCGTTGATGCAACTGTGATGGAGGGAAAGAATTGCATCTTGGAGTTTCTGATCTCCTTCGATGAACTTTATCTTTATACCGAGTTCAAGCAGCTTATCAGTGTGAATGTGGCGAGCATGATTCTTAGTCAGAGCGTGACTGCCTAGCCCTTGAACGATGGCTTCGGCCTTTTCGTCTGCATTCTCCTCACCCTTAAACATCCCATCGCAGAGCCACCGTTTCACCATTTCATTTGACCAAGTGATAGCCTTTTGGCACTGTCCGATGAGGGTAGGATTATATTTCGCTACGATAGGCTGCCAAACTGCAAGTTTCCCCTGTAGTTCTTGTTGGTTTTGTGCACTACTGATCTCGTCAGTTGCCCTTTGAAATTCCTCAAGAATGCCATGCGCCGGGAGGAATCCAACTTGCGGATCGATAGGGCCAAGGTTGGAGTGCTTCCCCATCAGGATTTCGCTGCAAGAAAGAGAAATCATCGTTCCAGCCGACATCGCAAGTTGAGGAACTATGGCGCGAACATTTGACCCGAAAATTTGATGGATGTAATGAACGATCGATTCGGTGGCAGCAATATCGCCGCCAGGAGTATGGAGGACGATATCCAACCCCTTGGATTTATCTAGGTCATGAAATGCTGCCATGAATCCATTTTTGTCATTGTCGTCGAGTGCCATGTACTGATCGAGACCCGGTAGTCCACGCTTCTGCAACCAGCCGGAATAATAAATCACTAAATTTCGGTCTGTCAGCTGGGAGAGTTCGCGCATGTATTTCCTGCGCACCACGTCGTGCCCAGTCCCAATCGCGCTGACTTCCTTAATGATCTCGGTAAGATTTGGCATTAGCCTTGCTGACGTTCATTACTCTGGCGCGATACAACCTGAATAGGAACTTGCGCTGCCACGCCCGAATAGGGAGTGAAACACAGTGCAGTTCGCTTTTCTTCGGTCTCAATGTTAAGTGCCTCAAAGACACTTTGAATCTCGGCTTCGGAAAAAGTCTTCATAGTCATCTCAGAAAGACTACAGGAAGAATCCGACTTCGGGTCAATTTTATTTCTTTTTCTTTCCACTTTGGTTCCACAATGAAAAGCCCCAAACCCCTAATGTTTACGAGATTTGGGGCATTGCATTGGTGCTGATTATGTATTAAGCGTGCTGCGTCAGACTGCGAATCGGATGAGTTCCGGCATCGGTGTTATATCCACCCACACGACAGAACAAAACAAATCCAGTCTCATTTTTGAGTGCCAGCAATTCCGAAAGCCGCTTGATTCCGAACGAACCAGCCTTTCGCACAGTGTATTGCTTCAGATCACCGAACAGAATAGAAGTGCTCGAAGCTGCAATCGCAGGCCGCGATTCATCAATCACAATCGGACGGCCAAAGATCGAAGAGAACGGCTGGGAGCTTACGGGATCAGTTTGCAGAATGGGCTGCCCTGTAGTCGAGATTAGTCCCATCAAGGCGGCACGAGTCTTGCTCGACATAACCCAACTTGCATTTAGCGCGTAAGCCGCATCCAACGAGCCAAATAGATTCACGAGATCGTCGTAGACAATCGCGGTAGGACTCGCGGACGTTGCGCCAAGCGTGGAACCAAGAGCCTGCACGTTGCTTCCATTGCCGAGAGAGATCCATCCTGCAAGACCACGGTAATACCGAGTTGCTAGTTTGTTCTGAATCCAACTATCGAGATCAAATTCTGAATCCTGCAAAAGCTGATTGCTGATGGATACCAGACCAGAGGTAGCAGTGTCCGTGAGACTTTGAAAGCCAGATACCGTCGGGTCGTTCTCTGTGGTTGCGGTGGCTTCTGAGATCAGAGTCAAGCCCTGAGTCGTATCGTTTTCCATTGCCACATCAATCGGGCCACCTCCGCTTGTATTCAGCGTATAGACCGCATCAACCAGCTGACCGTAATTTTTCAGAGCTGCGTGGAAGATGGGATCAAAGCTAGTTGGAACGAGGACATTGCCGCCAGTGATTGGCGTAGCAATCGCGCCTGCTCCAAGGTCTCGCTGTTCCTGAGTGCGGATGAAGGAACGATTTTCAGGACTCACCTGTCCGAAACGCATCCATTCCTTGAACGCACGCTTTTGGCTCTTAACCGTCTCTTCAGACTTATCATCGTTGCCAAAGCCGGCACGGGGCGGGCGAGTGCTCCGCTGCTGGTCCTTATTGAAGGTCTCAACCGCTTGCATACGGGTGATGTCAGCAGTCAGCGCATCAGAATCAGCGATCATCTTGTCAAAATTGCTGCGGTCTTCAGTGGTCACCGTTTCCTTGGTAATAAGGGCCTGTGCATCCACCATCAGTTTGTTGCGTTTCTCGGTAGTCTCTTGAATATTCATGTGTTTCAACTTTCGGAATTTGAATTTGGGCGCAGGACAGCGACTCACCCCAGGGCAAGTGCTTCTCATGCAGCAACGGCAGACACACGCCATCGAAGGCAGCTAACGGGTAGCGTGTCTGCCGTCACAAACTTTTGTGTTGGTTATTTGCGCTTAGAGAGTTCCAAGTGCATGTGCAACTTGTGGCGCTCGGATTTATTCAGAGGTTTGCTGCGGTCTTCATCCTCGTCATCTTGAGCAGGACAGCCGTTTTCTGCGCATTCCTCGTCATCGCATGTGGGCATTGAACAGTTTTCGCAATCATCATCCAGGCATTCAGGACAATCGCAATCGCAGCCGTCTAAATTGCTACGGGTGATGAGTCCGCGAATTTCGGCAGGAGCACTCCGCAGATTGATTGAAGTTGCTGGATACGCTGCGAAGCTGGTAACAGAAATTTCAGCCAGGTTCACATCGAGCAGGGTGCGGACAACAGCACCATCAGGCGTAGACGCCCACTTGTCGCCACCTTCAGGAACATTGAACCCAAAACTGCATGAGGTCAGATTCCCAGTACGGATATTCTCGGCTGTATCCTCTGCAATCGCGGTGTTGGGTAAGGTGACCGTGAACGCCAGCCCCTTAGCATCCTGATTAAGTGTGAGTGTTCCTGCTGTAGTCCTGCCCAATAACTGACTGCTCACATGGTCTCTTAGCATCACCACGTCTGGAGATTCCCTCAGAGTTCGAGTGAACATGCCAGGATTGCAAATCTCTGTGAACCCACCAAGATCCACGCTAGGGCTGTTGAATCGGACAGCATAACCAGAGAGCACTTTAGAACCATCTGCACCAGTAGCTAATCTGATTTCTGTTGCTTTGATATTGCGTTGTTCTAACTTAGCCATTGGGCAGACCTTTCAGTGCTACATGCTCGGCAACGCTACGATGAGCGGTAAGCGATAGGGTTTTGGTGACTCTCAACAATTCTTGAGCAGAGATCGAATCAAGTTCTTCTGTTGTCCAGGTTGCCGAACGTTCAGTGAGTTTCTTGAGATAGGCAGCAATGGCCTTGGTTGGCTCATACGTCCAATCATTTGCCCATGTGTGTTGCTTGATAGCCTCAATCTTCGATTCAGCGATGGAGGACACAAGAGGTTCAAATATCTGCGTCACGGTCGATAGATCGCGTTTATCAGGTGTTCTGGCAGCCAGTCTGCCCACTGCATCCCTATAGAGACGCGCATACTGTGCAGAAGATCTTGCTGCATCATCAGAAACAACCGGAGCGGCACCAATCGGCTGATCTTGAACAGACTCTGTATCTAGCAGGAGTTCTGAGTTCTGCATGTTTACAGGAGTCCAATAGACATCTCCAACTGGACCGATTGGGTTCTCGCCCAACTCACGCCGCACATCATTTGTTGAATAGAATCCCCACTGCTTGCCTGTCGCATATCCTGCCATCGTTGAGGCAAAATCACCACGTAGACGCTCACGTAGATCGAACAGGATGAAAGATGTATTCGGTTTGCCGTTCGGAGCAGGTGGGAGGAGCTTGCGCCTAAACTCAATCTCGATGCGCTTTAGGATTGGCGTCAGGGAATCCTGCACGAACGAAAGACTCTGTTGCTCATGATTGGAATTAGACAGGCGGGTCAAATCCCCTACCATCGACGCTGGCACACGGAAGGCGGCAGCGATTTCACTACGGGAAAATGAACGCGAGGACAGTAGCTCAGAATCCTCTGCACTCAGCCCCAGCCGCTCAACCGTCAGGCCACCATCAAGAATGGCGATCCTGCCTTGATTCCCTCCAAGTTGCTGATCTTCCCAATCTGCACGCATCTTGGTCTTATCTTCGGGCTTAACCTTACTGTCAGTCGTGAGGGCTATAGCAGGGACGGCATTGTTTCTGAGCATTCGCGCTGAGAATTTCTGCTGCCCAATTGCAAGGCCCATTGTCTGACGCAACATTGCGACGGGGCTAACACCTTGAATTCCATCCCACGAAAACAGCACGACGTGTAGCATATCTTTCGCTGCTATGACGCGTGTCTGCCCAGGCCCCATACCGTCCCACGTTTTATATGCGAGATCGCCGTTCAATCCTAGGCGAACGGGTTCAGTCTTACGAGGGTCCAGGTTCCATAGCGCAACAGGATCACCAGCCGTACTTCGTTGGATCTCTGCGTAGGCATTTCCACGGAGCATTAAGTGTGTGGTTAAGGTCTCGAAGAACGAATAAGCGCTCGTCTCTGGGTTCGCCTCAATCTGCAACAGATGAGACAGCGGAGCATCAATGTCTTCCATCTTCCCCGTTGCAGTTTGCTTATAAACCTTGCAAGGCAGAGAAGAGATTCCGTCACTGAGCACGCGGCAGCATGTATAGACCGTGGCTATACTCAGGGCTGTTGCATCGTTTACAACCTCATCAGACTCATTGAATCGGTTTCCACCATCCAAAAAGGACCAGATCGCACCCAGATTCGACAGACCAATTCCTTGAGTCTCAAGTCCGTCTCGCTTCTCGTTTTGTTTTGCTGCCCTTGATTGAAGCCAAGGCAAAAATTTCATAGTTGTTCCGTTCAGATTGGAAAGAGGATGGAGGGCAGGGCCGCCACAAAGGGCTGACTAGATTCCTGCGGAATGCCTTACAAATTCGCTTGAAACGCATCGAAAGTAGGCGTAGTTTGGTACTTAATCACGACGCAGTTAGGTGGCCTGGTCCTGACTTTTCTATTAAATTCTGTAGATCTGCACACTATGTGCAGAATAGATTCCACATTTTGAAGCGGGGACGCGAGGAAGTTGCTTGGGCGTCGGTTCCAATCTAGGAAACTCCTGAGTTATTAATGGCCCCTACCCTTGCTGGACGAAAAGGTGCAACGTGGAGACGAAATCGCTGTTGGAAGCAATTGCGAAGCACATGGATTTGCTGGAGAGCATCACAGACTGGACATTCTTTTTCAGCCTTGCGGTGGGGTGGGCAGGTCTTCAGGGGAAAGAAGTAACCGGGCTGGGAATGACGTTTTCAAGGAACCAGGCGTTTCGCGCCGCTTGTTCCATTTATATGGCCGGGAGTTTAGTGGTTCTTTTCCTCTTATGGCGACTCGGGAGTCTTCTCACGCTGATCGATGCCAATAGCGTACCGGAAGCGGCTACGCGACTTGCAACGGACTCTTGGCTGATGAATCCGTTCTCGTTTTTTGGTCCTCATCCGTTCTACAATTCCATCGGCTATGGTTGTCTCATTTTTCTCTGGTGGGTGTGTACTGCATCCCTCTCTACCCTCACTGATGGGCTACTCGCCAGGTCAAATATCGTCCTACTCAGTTTTTTCCTCTTCGTTGGCGGGTTGGTTATTCTGGCTGTGAACCGAGTCGGTCACATTGTCCAATCCACTAAGTCATCAAAGATCGACGTTGCTTTCTACGATTCCTTTTGGCCATCTGGGTGGGAGCGTGTGATTGCGCCAGTCGTGGGAGCAGTTCTCGGCATACTGGCTTTTGCTGTCTTAAGCTTCTGGGTGCTCCGTTCACGTCGAAAGGTCGGACGCTCTACATAATAGGGCACCACAGCCCTTCACCGACGCAGAGCCGGTATGCACGCGTTGGGTGCGTTGGGTGCGTGGGATGTCAAGTTTGACGCACAAGTATGCGCGATGGAATGAACCAGGGCAGGAACGATTGTTTGCGCTCAACTGCCCTAATTCATCAGGTTGGGGAGAAAGACTACGCAGGAAGAGCGAATAACCACGTAGCGAAAAACCAACCCTGCTCGTTAGGTGTATGAGTCACCTACCGCATATTGAGATGATGGTGAAAGATTGCGTGAACGAACCGCCAAGTTAATTCAAGCAAAGAAAGGTCATCATCTCGTACCGCCGATGGCCACAGGTGGCGCAACCATCAGCAATGTTTAAATGTCTATTGTGTTTCTTCTGCCTCAAGGTTAATCAACTCATACTGAGTTTGAATGGCACCAGGCACCAGATGGACTAGCCCAGCAATCACCAATTCTCTTTGGGCAGATACAAGCTGTTCAAGACGAAATTTTGAGCGATGCGCAATATCTTCGTCATACTGCCACAACGTTCTCCGGGTGGTGTTTTTCAATCTGTTCCAGATCGTGGCATAAAGATTTCTGCCGTTCCTGCTCAACTGTGTGAGATACGCTTCGGGCAGAATCTGTTCTGCTTTTACAAATGTTTGCACTGGGACTTCGTTACTCATCCTGCTTGATCCTTGGTATGTAAATTATTTTGTTCAGGAGTTCAGGTGCGGTCTGGAGAGCATTTGTTCGCATGCTTTGATTGCGCTGCTGGATCTTGGCAGATTCAGCCAAAGCGAATTCAACGATGTTTTTTGGACTCAAGGCAGTGCGCCGTTGTAATCCTCTTTGCTTTGCTCTGTGGGATTTACTCAATGCGGTCTGCCTCATCCGCTGCCTGTTTCATCATGTGCCAACGGATGCGCTCACGGTCGAATTGGGCAGTCAGTTCTGGATACAATTTTTCAATTTCGTGAATCACTCCAGCCAGATCATTAATCAAGGCCAGGAGAATTCCTGCTAACCCTTGCTGCGCATTCTGTGCTTGCTTCCCCAAACTCCACTTGCTCATTGCTTCTGACTCAAGCTCATAGAGGTTTTCAACAATGCTGACTGACTCTCGAACGCCAGTCTTCAGAGTCTCCAGCCAATCGAGAGTGCATGGCTTATTGGCAGCACGTCTCCGCAGATCATGGCGAAAGATTTTGAGAACCATAACTAAACGGTCGCTGGGTTGGTTTCCAGGTTCATTGACGTAAACATTTTCAATGGTGCGGATGTAACCAGCAAGAAACTTAATCTGGTCTGCAATAGTCATGGTTCCTCCTTTGGAAGATGGCGGGATAAAAGTTGTTCTTCCCTGTCAAAGGTGATAACTCCAAAGTAGGGGGGCAATGTTTCTAAATTCTGCCGATACTCAATATTTATTTTTCAGGATGGGAATACACGCACACTTATGCGAAAACAACCGTACCTGCATAAGTGTGCGCAGGTGTTGGGGTATGTAAAGAATAGTAAGAACAGTAAGAAGTTAATAATAGTAAGAATATAAGAATAGTAATAATATAATTAACAAGGCATTTTAGAGCATATAAGTTATAGATTCTATAGATAGTTATCGGATTATGAAAGTGTGAAATATCACACTGAGAGGCAGGACGGGGCAGAAGTTTTTAGCGTCTTGTTGTGTGTGCCGCCCCGCCGTCCCTCAACTAGTCGAGCACCGCTCCTGTATCGTATGGGTCGTAGTCTTCCTGTACAGGCACACGCCGTGCAGGTGCAGGTGGTGTTGACGATGGTTTAGCCTCTAGTTGCTTCTTTAGGATTGCTAGCTCTGCCTCAAGCTGCGCTACTCTGGACGGTTCAACACTGTCCCTCCGCTCTATCTCCGCCTGTCCAGGGTCAATAGCAACCCCTGAGACAGGATGCACCGCAAAGTAATGCCAAGCTAGACCGTCTTTGCGATAGGAGAGCACACCTAATTGCTTCAGAAGTTTTCGCGACCTGCTAACTTCCTTTGCGCTTATGCTTCTATCTCCCCACATAGGGTTATTGGTAATTTGGTCATCAGTGAGCAATGCCCATGGACCTCTTTGGTTGTGTTGGATTCGAGAGTGCAATAGCAACCATAAATCCAGGGTGAAGCCATCTATCATTGGTCGCAATTCAAGCAGACGGTCTGGTACGAAAAAGTAGCTAAATCCCTTTTGAGTCTTATAGTAGTTTGGCAATTTATTTCTTTCTTTCGTCAATATCAGCGATGGCATTTACCCACTCGTTGCGCACACGTATGCGCTTGACTACCCCAGAAGCCTTAGCCTCAGCCAGAGACCGCATGCGCATTTTGGCTACACGCTGTCTCACGGCTGGCTCAGTGATATGAAGTAAATTACCAATCTCCGCATAGGAACGATTTGCTCGAATGAGCTTACAAATCCAAAGATCGGTTCCCTGAATCCAATCAGGTAACTCGCGGATGTACTGCTGCCTTTGATCGCGGTTTAGAAGAGGATTCTGTTCGCTAAAACCATCTTCATCCTCAAGCATGAGAGGCAGCCTGCCCGTGAATTCATCGCAGTGATTGCTGAACGTATCAAGGCTCTTGTTCTTGCAAACCTTATTCAGCCACTTCCAGAAATCCTCTGAATCACCCACGAAGGTCGATAAAGCTTGCCACACCTTCAGCCCTACTTCGTTGGCAGCGTCATCGGGAGTTATTGCTCCTTCGGCTTGATCTACCAGCTTGTAACCAATAACCCACTTTGCAAACCGAGTTGATTGGTCTATAACAGCATCCGCCGCGTATGGTTTATTTGCTAGGAAGTCATCGAATGCCGCTGTAACAGTACGCTTGTTAGCACGTAGCAGTATCTTAGGGCTATTAACAGGGGCAGGATCGTCCGCAATAGCCTCTTGCCGCTCCTCCCGCTCATCTGGTGATACCGTGACACCCTTGTTTTCGCCCTCAGCCTCTTCAGACGGATATTTTGCCTCTAGTGGCTCATCATCCTCTTCATGCTGAACATGTGTGCTTTTCGTTGGTGGCACAAGTTGAATCGGAGGATTGAAGACAGGCCACGGCGTCATAGCCAGACGGTGAGCCTCGGCCATACGCTCGGCTTTGTTGCTATACGTCCAGACGATGCGCTCCACCAGGCGAGGTACATGGATGGATGGCCGACAATTACGTTTGGCCAGGACTGCAATTCTGGCCTTGAGGTCAACATCGTAACGGGCTGCCTCTTCCTCAACATACTGTTGATAGGGATAGCTCGGTTGGTCGTACTGTGGAATGGATGCAGGGCTAGCCATTAGCTTCGTCCCACGCTGGCTTCAATGACGTAAGCCTCAAAGACTGTTCGCGGAATGCGAAGCACTCGATACCGGCGCGTAAACCGAGACTCGCTGCTGCCCAGGTCCAGCACGCCGTTACGCCGTTCAAACTTGCGGGTCACGGTATTGGTTGACACCTTGAGGAGTTCCGCTATTTCCTGCGGAGTGAGGTATTCGACATCTGCGGCGGCGTTGATATTGTCAATGACCAGAGAGCAGTTAGAAAAATTAAACAGAGATGGCGCTGGGTTCATTTGTTTCCTTTTGTAAGGTCCACGAATGGACGTAAACAGTCGGGCCTATCCCAAAAAGGGACAGACAACAAAAACAGGTTGTGTTTTGGTTCGTGGAATAACGCACCACGCTCGCTTTACCCCAGACCGATGCTCAGGCACTGGGCTTACGGAAACTTCTCTCTGCCGCTTCAGCTCCCTCTGGTCTTCCATAGTTCTGCCAGAGTTCCGGTTTTCACGGCTTGGTTACATCCCTCTCATCGAGGACACTCCCCCTTTTCGGGTCTTAGAACGAGACTAGCAGAAGTAGATTCGAATTGCAATACCTATTTTGCTTTTATGTCAATCCCCTATTTACGACCTCGCTCACCCCAGCTATTTTGCATTACTTTTGCATTAGCAATTCCTCGAAGGTGTAATTTATGACATTTCTGTACTAATAGAATCAGCTATTTAGCCTAGTATCAACACTACTACTAGGTTCGATCCCTACCGCGTCCACCAACTTCTATCAAAGAAAAAGCCACGCATCTCTTCCTGAGAAGCGTGGCCCTTTTCTTGTCGTACTGAACCTGCAGAGATCTAAAATGCGTAGGCGGCGCCGAAGGTAGTGACGAACGGGGTTAATCCATGCGCGGGAAATCCCGGTGTTCCATAGCTGGGCCAACGCTGCGCCTCAATATCCACGGCTCGAATGTTGAGGTGCCGTGAGGCTCGATATTCGATGCCGCCTCCAAGGGAATAGACGCCGAAGGTATCGGTGTGAGGATGAGGATTCCAGCCCGGCTGATAGACGAAACGACCCACCCCGCCCAGAGCCTTCGCGTAGATATTTATACGGCCCTGCCGTACCAAGGAAAATCTTGGACCAACGAGAAAAGTGTTCTGCCCAATATCGGTTGGCGTAAAGATGCTGATGTAATGTACGTCGGCTTCGATGCCGAGCCGCCGCCACAGATCGGCATCGCCATAGACAGTGAAGCCCTTAATGTACGTTGCGCTGTAGTCCGGTATGGCAAACGAGAACCCTGCTCCGACCTGAACGTGCCCAACGCGCGTCGCCATGGGGGTAGCCTGGGCATGGGAGTATGTCGACACGCCGAGCATGGATGCCAGGAAGCCAGCTAAATATAGTGATTTCAAAAATGGTTTCAAGACTTATCCCTCCGGGTAGAACGCAGAAAATGGATATCAGCTTTAGAGGCAGGGTGCTTCTAAAGCGTTGCCCGGCAACAATTAGCGGCTTTCGCAATATTTATAAAGAGAAGAATCCCGTCATTCTTTCCGCAATTTTCAGCCGTGGAAAAGAACAATTTGCCTACTTGATGCCCAATTTTTCCCACAGCGCATCGACGCGAGCCTTCACCGTGGGCTCCATCGTGAGCATGGCCGGCCATGGCCTGGTGAATCCCTCCGCCGGCCACTTTCGAGTAGCATCGATGCCCATCTTGCTGCCGAAGTTCGGCAGGCGGCTGGCGTGGTCGAGCGAGTCCACAGGCCCGAGCGTGAACTGGATATCCCGCTCCGGATCGATGTTGTTGGTCGTGCGCAGCACCACCTCCGCCACGTCCTGCACGTCGCAGTCTTCATCGACGACGACGATGCACTTGGTAAACATCGCCTGCCCCATAGCCCATATGCCGTTCATCACCTTGCGCGCATGGCCTGCATAGGACTTCCTGATCGAGACGATCATCAGGTTGTGGAAGACGCCCTCGGGAGGAAGATTGACGTCCACGATCTCGGGCAGCGTCATCTGCATCAGCGGCAGAAAGATGCGCTCGACCGCCTTGCCCATCCATGCGTCCTCCATCGGCGGCTTACCAACGATGGTTGCGGCATAGATTGGCTGCTTGCGATGGATGATCGCCGTGATATGAAAGACAGGGTAATCATCCTGCATCGTATAGAAGCCGGTATGATCGCCGAACGGCCCTTCGGTGCGAAGTTCGCCAAGCTGCACGTAGCCTTCGAGGATGTACTCCGCGTGAGCGGGAACTTCAAGGTCAACCGTCTCCGCCTTGACCAGTTCCACCGGCTTCTGGCGGAGAAAGCCTGCGATCAAATACTCCTCTACCTCGGGAGGCGCGGGAACGATCGCCGCAAAGGTCGTTGCCGGATCGGTTCCGATAGCCACCGCGACCTCCATGCGGTCGTTGCGAATCTTCGTCACCGTGGTCGCATGCAGCGTGTCCAGCGACGCAGCAGAAGTCGTACCGCCGGCCGTCAGCGCCATGAGATCGACATTCCCTGCAAGATCCGGAGTCGCGGCCCGCAACCGGTCGCGCATGTGTTCGGCTGCGACCTTCTGCCGCTGCCAGTGCATTCCCGTGGTCTTCTCGTCGTAGACCTGCATGCGGTACATGCCGACGTTGCGCTTGCCCGACTTCGGGTCGCGCGTCACCACGCAGGGCAACGTGATGAAGCGGCCTCCATCCTGCGGCCATGTCCTGAGCACAGGGAGATCGAAAAGATTGACATCCTCTCCGCGATGAATGACTTCCTTGCAGGGAGCGTCTTTGGACGAAATTACCTTCGGGAAGAAGCTGCCGACCTCGGCCAGCTTCGGAAGCATCTTCAGCTTGTCCATCAGGCTGGTCGGCGAGACCGGGTGGAGCAGTTCGCGAATGCGTCCGGCAATATCGTCCAGCGAGTCGGTCTCCAAGGCGAGCTTCATCCGACGATCGCTGCCGAACTGGTTCATCAGTACCCGAGCCTTCGGATGGCCTTTGACGTTTTCAAACAAGAGCGCCGGGCCGCCTGCCTTCGCCGTTCCCTTCCCTAGTTTAGCGGCGCGGTCTGCAATCTCGGCCATCTCCAGATCGGGATCGACCTCGACAGTGATGCGCTTTAGCTCGCCGGCTTTTTCCAGTTGCTTGATCCAGTCGCGAAGATCGTTGTAGGCCAATTCCCTCTCCTGCCGCAGCGCACTGCGGGCGAAGTTCTATGGTAACGGGTTCCGAAGAGGAAGTTCGGAAAGACTTCCGCGGGAACATTTTTAGCCCTCGGGTGTCTAACTCAGTACGGACGCATTCCTCGCAGATGCGCACCTGATCCGACGGTTTGGAGGGTGCATCTATGTTTGAGAACAGTCTCGTCATCTCTCAGGTCAACCGAGTTTCTTCCTCTCAACGCTGGACTGCCTTCGCCTCCATGGGATTGCAGTTCGCCATCGCATCCTTGATCCTGGCGCTGCCTTTGCTTCGCCCGGAGAAGATGCCGTTCCAGATAAGCGCACCAAGGCTCCTGATTCCCCTGCCGGTAGAGGCTCCTGTCCCCCTCAAACCAGTGAAGGCCTCCTCCGCTTCGGCAGGCATGACCGCATCCATCGCTGCACAACCGCGCATGGCGATGCCTATTTTGCCTGCGCTGTTTTCACGGCAGGCAGACGATCGGCCCGTCCTCTCCACGATTCCCTTTGCCATGGGAACGACCGATGGAGTTCCAAAGACTGCCGGCACAGGAACCGCAGTCGGCCCGGAGGTCGCGATCTCTGTGGCCCATCCTGCGAATAAACAGATAAGGATCTCCTCCGGCGTGGCCGACGGCTTGCTGATCACTCCGATTCGGCCGGTGTACCCGAGTATCGCCAAGGTCGCTCGTGTTCAGGGAACGGTCGTCGTTGCCGCGATCATCTCGCGCACGGGAACCATCGACAATATGCGGGTTATCAGCGGACCGGCTATGTTGCAGCGCGCTGCGCTCGACGCCATTCGCGCAGCGCGCTATCAACCATTCCAACTCAACGGCAGTCCTACCGAAGTGCAGACGACTATCTCCGTCAATTTCCGGCTGGGGAACTAAGCTGCGCCACGGGCAGCAACGGCTGCGCGTGGGGAACGTCTTCGACGTAGTCGGTCAGCGGATATCCCGCCGCTTTCCAGCCGTCGAAGCCACCCCGCAGCGGGCGTACGCGGTAGATGCCCATCTTGTGCAGTTGCATCGCCAGCTTCGCGCTCGTCTCTTCGCTGGGGCAGGTGCAGTAGAGGATCACGTCGCGGTCACGTGGGATGATCTCGCTGTGCTGCCGAATCTCGTTCGGCCCAATGCGCAACGCCCCCGGCAGCACGCGCGGATCAGGGAGGTAGTCGAGCGGGTGCCTGAGGTCGACGATGAAGGGAGGAATATTCCCCTGCTCCTCGGCAGCGTCCATCATGGCCTTCAACTCCGCTGGCTCGAGCCGCAGGTCGCGTACCTGCTGCAGAAACTTGCGCTGCTTAAGTAAGCGATAAGCGAAGAAGCCAAGCACCATCGCGATAAAGATGGCGAACGCGAAGTGGCTTAAAAGCTCGAAGAACGGTGCGCTCCGTTTTGCAAGATCGCCGAAGAAGCGGCCGGCCAGCAGAAACGTCTCCGCCCACAGAATCGAGCCTGCCAGGTCCCACATAAGGAATCGGTTATAGGGCATTCCCGTCTGACCGGCGATCGGCGCGGCTACGGTGCTGAGCCCGGGAACGAACTTCGCAAAGACCAGCGTTACCGGACCCCGTCGCAAAAAGTAGCCCTCGGTCTTGCTGACGCAGGTGGAGGCCTCGAACGACAATCGGCAAAGCAGGCGAAGAACACTGCCGCCATAACGCCGTCCCAGCCAATACCAGACTGAATCGGCAATGAGGCAGGCGGCAAGCACGGCCAACAAAGCATACGAGTGGTGAATGCGATGGGTCGCGCTCAGGGTTCCTGCCGTCAGAAGCACAGGGATGCTGGGAACGGGCATGCCGAGTTGCTCTACCAGGACCCAGAGGAAGAGGATCAGGTAGGCGTAATGCACGAAAAATGCGAGCGCAATCGGCATAGGGAGTATGTCATTGTAGATGAATTCGGGAGGGGTTTGGATGCGGTCTTCTTGATACGACCCGATTAAAGATAGACAGCCCAGCCGTTTTTAGCGGCTGGGCTGTGGCTGAAAGACTTCTCTCGCTTAGCCCCTGTCCAGAATCAAAGGCGTATCGACGAGGTGCTCGCTGAGGAACCACGACTGAAGCTCGTTAGGCCGCAGCACATCCCCGACGACCATATCGTTGGTACCGTCATCGCCCGCCTTGCTCGCTGCCGCGGCGATCTCGGAGCTGAGCTTCATGATGAGCTTGTGAGCCTCAAGCATCCGCGAGATCTGCACGGGCGCCGGCTCTCTGTCCTTTGGCACCTCCGGAATGCTCGTCATCTCAGCGACATCGGCCGGCATGGCCACACTGACTCCACCCAGAAGCTGGATGCGCTCCGCGATGGTATCGATGATCTCCACCTGCTCCGCATAGTGCTTATCGAAGAGCAGATGAAGCTGGTAAAAAGTCGGCCCGGAGACCTGCCAGTGATGCTTCTTGTACATATCGCGCAGGGTGCTCGAATCGGCAAGAAGCCTGTTCAGTTTGCCGACCATCTCGGCACGTACACCCGCACTCAATGGATGCGGGATATTTGCAATGACCGTACCGAACTTTTGCGTCTCTTGCGCGTGCGCATGCCAATGCGGCACAGCGATGGCTACATCTGCTTTTTTCGTAACAACTGCCATGATTCACCTCTCAAAACGATCTCTTATCACTATAAGATGCCGAGAAAAGCAGACTGGTTTCTTCCTCTATTTCACTGAAACATAAGGAGTAACAGAAAAGCCCGGACGCAGGGCATAATCTCCGTTTTCCTTCTGTAGATCGGTGAAGTCGATGCGCACCGGAATCCTCTGCACAACTTTGACATAGTTGCCGGTAGCGTTCTCCGGCGGAAAGAGCGACAGCTTGGAGCCGGTGGCTCCCCCAATCTGCGTGACCTTGCCGTCAAACTTGCGTCCGCCCAGAGCATCCACCTCAATCTTGACCGTCTGGCCGGGATGCATGTGCTGGATCTGCGTCTCCTTGAAGTTTGCGGTCACCCACAAGTCGGTCAGCGGAATGATCGTCAGCAGATCCTGCCCGATCGAGAGATTCGATCCTACCTGCACATTCTTCTTGTTCACGATTCCGGTCGCGGGAGCAGTGATATGGGTGTAGCTCAGGTTCAGACGCGCCTGGTCCACCTTGGCCTGCGCCTGTTGGACCTCCGCCTGCGCGGCGTTGGCCTTCGCCTCCTGTACTCTCACCTGCTGCGGCCCGTTGGTGCGGGACTCGCTGGCCTGAAACTTCGACTGCTCCAGACGCTGTTGCGCCTCGCGTACCGCCTCCCGGCGCGCAATGACATCAGCCTGTGCCTCAATCACCGCGGCGGAAGTCCCTGAAGCCTGCGCCACGGCGGCATCGAACTGCTGCTTCGAGATGACGTCCTTCTGCACCAGGGGTGTGTACCGATCCACGTCAAGCTTCGCCTTTAAAGCGTTCGCCTTTGCCTGATCGACCCGTGCCTCGGAAGCCTGCTCCTGCTTCTGTGCCTGGGCAACTGCGGCCATCGCGCCCTGAACGTCCGAACCGGTCGTGCTCAGGGTGGTGCGCACACTGGTGCTTGTGATCGGAACGTTGACGTTTGCCTGGATGGCAGCAGCCTTTGCGCTGGCAAGATTGGCCAATGCCTGCTCCAGAGCGACCTGATAATCCTTCGGGTCGATCTCGGCGAGCAACTGCCCCGCCTGGACCTGCTGATTGTCGTCGACGTACACCTTGATTACCTGACCGGTGACACGCGAGCTAACCTGATAGAGATTGCCGTCGATTTGCGCGTCGTCTGTATCCTCGGTGAAGGTGGAGTGCCAGTAAAACAGGCAGGCGCCGACGATGAGGAAGATCAGCACCGCAATCACGATAAATTTGCGCCGGGACGACTTCTCCGGCTGCATCTCCTCGTCATTACGGTCGATGCCCGCGTCTTCGCGCGGTTGAATGTGATCCGTTCCGCTGGTTCCAGCGGCCTGTCCGTCGCGATTTTGATGCTCTTGGTCTGGCAAGCTACTTTCCTCCGAGATAGTCTTTGTAGTTTGTCTGCGCCGTACCTAACGCCCGCGCCAGCGAAAGCTTGGCGATGTTGTGCTGATACAGCGCGCTAATATATTGATCGTTTGCCTGTTCCGTCTGAGCCTGGGCCTGCGAAACCGCCAGATTGTCGGAAACTCCGGCGTGGAATCTCTGCTGCGCGTCGCTCAGCGCCTCGTTAGCGAGTTCGACGTTGGAGTGTGTCGCATCGACCAGCTTCTCCGCCGCCTGAATGTCGAGCACACTGTCACGAATCTCCGCATTCACCTGCTGCACCTGATCGGCCAGTTTGGCCTTGGCCTCTTCATACTGGGCATCCGCCACCTGTTCCTGGCCGCGCGTCTTGGCAATCTGGAGAATCGGCGCGCTTACTTGTCCGGTCGCTGTATAGGTGCCGTGCGAGTGGCCCGGCGTCGTTCCCAGATCGCCATAGTCTCCGGAAAAACTCGCCACCGGAAGCTGGCTCGCCCATGCCGAGGTCTTTTCGGCGCGTGCTGCCTTGACCTTCTCCGCCGACGCTGCAAGGTCCTTGCGGTCTTTCAACGCCTGCTCGAAAGCGGCCGTGGGATCAACGTGATCCAAAGCCGCGTAGGGAACCTGATCGGTCAGCCGGAACTCCTGATCGAGCGGCAGACCAATGGTCCGCGCCAGCGCCAGCTTGTCCTTGGCCAACTGGTTCCGCGTGGAGATCAGCCGCTGCTCCTCATTTTGATAGTCCACCTGAGCGCGCAGCACGTCGAGCTTGGGGCTGGTTCCGGCATCGTGTGCCGCCGTCGCCTGGTCGAGTGAGACCTTCGATGTCGCCATCTCGGCGTTGACAGCTTCAATCCGCGCCGCGTCCGCGATGCAGAGCAGGTAGGCGTTGCCCACCGTCAGCACCACCAGGTTCCGCGCATCGGCGGCTGTCAGCTTGGCGCTTTCAAAATTATGCTTCGCGGCGATGTAATTTTGCAGAGCCGAAACATTCACCAGATTCTGGGACAGGTAGGCCCGAAAATCGACCACCTGAAACGGCCCGACGATCGGATTCAGTCCCGGAAACTTGAGCCCGAAGGCCGCGAGGTTTACCTGCTGCACCTGGACGCTTGCCGCCGCAGTCACCGTCGGCAGCAGAGCCTGCAACTCTTCCAGCCGCTGGCCGCCCGCGTTCTTCTGCGCCGAGGACTGGAGGATGATGCCGAGGTTGTTTCGCAGTCCCCGCTGGATGGCCTCATCGAGCGACAGGTCCATGACCGAGCCGGTCGACTTGCCTTCGACCACGCTGCCCTGGAAAGAACTCGATGTCGCCTCCGCTCCGTTGGTTCCCGAAGCTCCATAAAGCTGCTGCTGCGCGGTGGCGATCGGCGAACTGGTTGGCCCGGTGCTCGGTCCCGTGGCCGGGGTCTTCAGACCGCCCTCCTGCGCCATGGCCGATGGGAACCCGCTTGACAGGCTCAACAGCCCAACCCCGAGCACAGCGGCCATACTCCTGGCGTAACGCGCTCTCTTGCTTTGGCTCATATCTCTGAATGTTACCTGCATTCTTTCCGTCTACTTTTACGGTTTTAGCGACGCGAGGACGATTTTTCCGCTGTCGACACCCTCTTGTAGTGATCTGCGTATATTCAGATGCTCTAAGTTGCTTCTAATGTTCAAAAAAGTGTTCCTGCAAAAACCCGGGAAGCCTAATTTCGGGGTGACCTCGGCAACGAAATTGGCCAGCCTACGTTTGCCTTCGGTATAAATCATCCCGAACCTCTTCATCTTCCGCCAGATCTCCGGCTACACTTCTACTAAAAGCATTCAACAACTGTAAGAGGAATCAATATGTTTCTTGGAGTAGACGTCGGAACCGGCGGCACTCGCGCCATCCTTATCGACCGCGATGGCAAGGTCATCGCCTCATGCAGCGCCGAACATGCGCCCATCCACTCCGAGCACATCGGGTGGGCCGAACAGGACCCCAATGACTGGTGGCGCGCCGCCCGCGAGGCCATCGCCGGAGCCATGGCACAGAGCGAACTCGCAGGCAAGGAGATTGAGGCAGTCGGCCTCACCGGCCAGATGCACGGTTGCGTCATGCTCGACGCCGACGGCGCTGTCCTTCGTCCCGCCCTCATCTGGGCCGACCAGCGCACCCAGCCCCAGTGCGACTGGCTCACCGAAAAGATCGGCTTTGAGCGCCTGATCGAACTGACGGCCAATCCCGCCCTGCCCAACTTCACCCTGACCAAGCTGCTATGGGTCCGCGAGCACCAGCCGGAGATCTTCGCCCGCATCACCCATGTCCTTTGCCCCAAGGACTACGTCCGCTACTGCCTCACCGGTGAGTTCGCCATGGACATGCAGGAGGCCAGCGGCACCCTTCTGCTCGACGTCGCGCACCGGCGCTGGTCCACCGAAGTCGCCGAGGCAGCGGGCATTCCCATTAACTGGCTGCCCCGACTCTTTGAAGGTCCCGAGATCTGCGCCCGCATCAACGACGCCGGAGCCGGAGCGACCGGCCTCGCCGCCGGCACCCCCGTCGCCGCCGGCGCGGGTGACCAGGGTGCGGGAGCCGTCGGTATGGGTATCCTCGCCCCCGGTTCAGTGTCCGCCACCATAGGCACCAGCGGAGTTGTCTTCGCCGCCACGGATGCCCCCACCATGGATCGCCTTGGTCGACTGCACACCTTCTGCCACGCCGCTCCCGGCCGCTGGCACGTCATGGGCGTCACCAACGGCGCCGGCCTCAGCCTGCGCTACTTCCGCGACACCTTCGCCCCTGGCGACAGCTACGACGCACTCAGTGCACTGGCTGGCGAGGTCCCCGCGGGCAGCGATGGCCTGCTCTGGGCACCCTATCTCTTCGGCGAACGCACCCCGCACCTTGACCCCGAGGCCCGCGCCGCATTCGTCGGCATCACCGCCAGCCACACTCGCGCCCACTTCGTCCGCGCCGTGCTCGAAGGCGTGGCCATGAGCCTGCGCGATACCTTCACCCTCTTTCACGAGTTGCACATCCCGGTCGACAGCATCCGTCTCGGCGGAGGCGGCGCGCGTGGCACGCTCTGGCGTCAGATTCAGGCCGACGTCTACGGTCAGCCGGTCGAAGTCCTGCAGGCCGAAGAGGGCGGAGCCTTCGGAGCCGCGCTGCTCGCCGGAACCGGGGTTAACGCGTGGCCCTCGGTCGAAGCCGCCTGTGCCGCCACCATCCGTGTAGCCTCGACCGTCGAGCCACGCGATGCCGCCGCCATGGAAAAGGCCTACGCCCGCTACCGCAAGCTCTACCCCGCCCTGCGCGAGATCGGCAACGCCTGACCTATTCGGTAATCCTCTCTTAAATCAGCCACTCACGCACGGGTGCCCCATCCATCGCGCAGTCTGCGATGGGTGGGAATGTAACCCTGCCTTTGTCGTTAATTCGCTGTCTTTAATTCAGTGCTCATTGGGGTAAAGACATCTCACCTTCCCCCACCCCGCCACCTATGAAACACTGATCTTCACCTTATCAAGGAGAGCATCCATGTCAGATATCGGAGTTGCCGTCATCGGCTTTGGCCTTGCCGGGCGCGTCTTCCATGCCCCTTTCGTCAGCGCAGTCCCCGGCCTCAAGCTCGAAGCTATCGTGCAGCGTCGCGGCGACGAGGCCGCAAAGGCTTATCCCGGCGCCCGCATCCTCCGCTCGGTCGAAGAGGCGCTCACCGACCTAAATATCCAGCTGATCGTCGTCGGCACGCCCAACGAGACCCACTTTGCGCTGTCAAAACAGGCGCTCGAAGCCGGCAAGCATGTCGTCATCGACAAGCCCTTCGCAGCAAGCAGCGCACAGGCACGAGAGTTGATCGAGCTGGCCTCGTCGCGCGGCCTCGTCGTGGCACCCTTCCACAATCGCCGCTGGGACGGAGACTTCCTCACCGTCCGCAAGCTCATCGAACGGAAATCCGTAGGCAGGCTCGTCACCTTTGAATCCCATTTTGACCGGTTTCGCCCGCTGCCGCGCGAGGCCACGTGGAAGGAGTCGAGCAACCCGGCCAATGGAATGCTCTTCGACCTTGCACCGCATCTTGTCGACCAGGTGCTGGCTCTCTTCGGAGTACCCGAGGCGATCACCGCCAGCGTGCGCAGAGACCGCGACGCCACCGATATCGAAGACGCCTTCGACATCACCTTGCACTATCCCAGGTTGCTGGCTCATTGCCGCGCCACCATGCTGGCCTGCGATGCGGCACCTCGCTTTCTGCTTCACGGAACCCTCGGCAGCTTCAAGAAGTACGGCCTCGATCCGCAGGAGCCCGCGCTTGTAGCCGGAGCCAAAGTCCCGCCCGTCGGCGATGCACGGCAATGGCTGGCGGAGCCTGAGTCGGAATGGGGAACGTTGACGGTTGCTCCCAATCCAGCCGATCCTGGAACCCTGACCCGCACGCCGATCAGGACGGAGCTTGGAGACTATCGCGGCTACTATGCCAATGTCCGGGATGCCATCAACGGGAAAGCTCCCCTGGAAGTTCAACCGGAAGACGCCTACCAGGTCGTCCGCCTGCTCGAGATGGCGCGGATAAGTTCCGCCGAAGGACGCACCCTGCCTGTCAGTTTCTAGCGGTTAGATCCAGACAAAAAATAGCCCCGTCCTTATCTCCGTCGGATGGGACTATTCTTTTGTGCTACAGATCGGAGATCAGTTCGCTTGCCCGTAAGTGGCAGACGCGCCATGCTTACGGAAGTAGTGCCGGTCCAGCAGCGCCTGCGAGACGCCCTTGCAGCCGGGGCGCATCGTGAGCGTGCGATAGGCCATCTTCGCCACCGCTTCCAGCACCACGGCGTTGTGAGCCGCGTCGTGCGCCGTCCGGCCCCACACGAATGGGGCATGTCCGGCAACCAGGCAGGCGGGCACGGCCAGCGGGTCGATCCCCTTGAAGCGTCTCACGATGGCGAGCCCCGTCTCATGCACGTAGCGGCCGCCGATGGCCTCGTCCGTAAGCTCTTCGGTCACCGGAACCGGCCCGTAGAAGTAGTCTGCGTGAGTCGTCCCCAGGGCGGGAATCGCCATCCCCGCCTGCGCGAAGCTGGTCGCGAACTCGGAGTGCGTATGCACGACCGCCCCGATATCGGTGAACTCCCGATAAAGAAGCGTATGGGTGTCCAGATCGGACGAAGGCTTCAAATCGCCTTCGACGATCTTGCCGTTGAGGTCGGTGACGACCATGTGCTCCGGCTTCAGGTCGTCGTAGTCGACACCCGAAGGCTTGATGACCACAAGCCCCTGCTCGCGGTCCACGCCGCTGGCGTTGCCGAACGTATAGAGGACCAGCCCCCGCCGCACCAGTTCGAGGTTGGCTTCGAGCACCGATGTTCGCAATTCTCTGAGCAGCATAAACAAGCATCTCCCATCAAAAAAGCAGCGCCAGTTTCACGCAGTATCCCCAGAATATCCGAAAGACCGTTTTCGCCGCCGAGCCTTGATAGAGTAAGTGCATGAGCAACGACTCGAAGGCAAACGTCCAGTCTCTGCCCCTCGGTTTCCAATGGGGAGCGGTCAGAGCCGGCATCAAGGCGAGCGGAAAGCTGGATGTCGCGGTCGCCGTAGCAGCGAAGACAGCGAACGCGGCCGTGATGTTCACGAAGAATCAGGTCGTCGCCGCCCCGGTCACGGTCGGACGCAGACATCTCCAGTCCACGGGCGGAAGGGTGGGAGCGGTGCTGATCAACGCGGGCAACGCGAACTGCGCCACCGGAGAGGCCGGAATCGAGGCCTGCGTCCAAACCTGCGTTGCCGCAGCGGAGACGTTTCATTGCATCTTCGACGAGGTCTTCCCTTCCTCGACCGGCATCATCGGCGTGCCGTTTCCGGCAGAAAAAGTCATCGCAGCCCTGCCCATGGCGCAGGCCGCACTGGGCAGCACGTCAAGCCACGCGGAACTCTTCGCCCAGGCCATTCTGACGACCGATACCCGGATGAAGACCGCTCGCGCCGTGATCGACGTGGATGGAGCCGAGGTGAGAATCTTCGGCGCGGCCAAAGGCGCGGGGATGATCCATCCCCAACTCGGAGCGCCTGTTGGTCCCCCCCATGCCACCATGCTGGTCTATCTGTTCACCGATCTGGACGCCGAGAGCAAGGAGTTGAACGCTCTGTTGGCGCCCGCCGTCGAGCGAAGTTTCAACTGCATCTCCATCGACGGCGACACCTCCACCAACGACACGGTCCTTCTGCTGGCCAGCGGAGCCAGTGGCGTAAAGCTGAATGAGCGCGTCAGCGAGACCTTTGCCAATGCCCTGAACCTGGTCTGCGGATCGCTCGCGCATCAGATTGTCGATGACGGCGAAGGCGTCAGCCACGTCGTTACGCTGCACATCACCGGGGCGAGGACCGAGGCTGAAGCAAAGCAGGTGGCGAAGGCAATCGCCCATTCGCCCCTCTGCAAAACTTCGTGGTCGAGCGCCGATCCCAACTGGGGACGCCTGCTGGCGGCGGCGGGATACAGCGGAGCCGAATTCGATCCGGCAAAGGTCACCATCACGATTGGCGCCCAGCCGGTCTTCGAGGCAGGCATGCGTTCTCCTCGATTCGAGGAGGCGGCAGCCCATGCCGCGATGCAGGAGCGCGAGTACACGATCGCGCTGGACCTGGGGCAGGGCAACGCCGAATGCCGTTTCATCACCTGCGATCTCACGGCAGAGTACGTAAAGATCAACGCCGATTACTCCACCTAGAATCTATTTCCATAGTGAATCCGGGAAATAGCGACGTGGTCGATTATCAGTTGCTCCTTCTCCGATTCCCTTGAAAAAGCGGGGACTAGTGACGTTTGTGCCTCGACGCGTCTATCCTAGACACAGAGCTTTTTGGGGCGTTCACCTACAACCCCGGCAATTGGGAATATAAGGACTGCTTATGACGATGAAACTTGAAACTCCGGCCAAAACTGACTTTTCCGAAGAGATGTCCGAGTGGATTGAGGCGTTCGACGATGTCGTTGCCAATGACTGGGAACAAGGTGCCGAATTGCTGGTTGCCCTTCGCCAGCGGGCCCAACAGGCGGGAGTGCCCGCGCCCAATGAGCTGACGACCCATTATCTGAATACGATTTCCAAGCAGGATGAAGTTCCCTATCCGGGCGACCGGACGCTGGAGCGCCGGATTGAAGCTCTGATTCGCTGGAATGCGATGGCCATGGTGCATGGGCAAAATAAGAAGGATGCCGGCATCGGCGGTCATATCTCCACCTATTCGTCGCTGGCGACACTGCTCGAAGTGGGGTATAACCACTTTTTCCGCGCGAAGTACGGAGAGGAGCCGGGAGATTTCATCTACTTCCAGGGCCACGCGTCGCCGGGCGTTTATGCGCGGGCGTACCTGGAGGGGCGGCTGGACGACAGCCACCTGAAGAACTTCCGCCACGAGTTGCGCGACTCTCCCGGCCTCAGCTCCTATCCGCACCCCTGGCTGATGCCGAACTTCTGGAACTTCCCGACCGTGTCGATGGGCATCGGTCCTCTGAACGCGATCTACCAGGCACGCTTCATGCGCTATCTCGAGCATCGCGGCCTCATCAAGGAGACTGAACGTAAAGTCTGGGCGTTTGTAGGAGATGGCGAGACCGACGAGGTCGATACTCTCGGCGCAATCGCGGTCGCCACGCGCGAGAAGTTGGACAACCTGATCTTCGTGGTGAACTGCAATCTGCAGCGTCTGGACGGCCCGGTGCGCGGCAATAAGCGGATCATCGACGAACTGGAAGGCATGTTCCGCGGCGCGGGATGGAACGTCATTAAGGTGATCTGGGGCGCGGACTGGGATGCGCTCTTCGAGCGCGACCACACCGGCCTGCTGCTGCGCCGGATGGAGGAGTGCGTCGACGGCGACTTCCAGACCTTCAAGGCGAAGGATGGAGCTTACATCCGCGAGCACTTCTTCGGAAAGTATCCCGAGTTGCTGGAACTGGTCAAAGACATGACCGACGACCAGCTTCACCATCTGCATCGCGGCGGGCATGATCCGGCGAAGATTTACAACGCCTACAAGCGGGCGATGGAACACAAGGGCGGCCCGACGGTCATCCTCGCCAAGACAGTTAAGGGCTACGGCATGGGATCATCACAGGCGCGCAATGCCACGCACAACGAGAAGAAGATGGCTGATGCGGAGCTGGCCGCGTTCGTGAAGCGGTTTGATATTCCTATCCCCGAAGAGGCGGCGACCCACGGCACACCGTATCGCCCTGCAGAGGACGCGCCGGAGATCGTGTATCTGCAACAGCGGCGGCAGGAACTGGGCGGATATCTGCCCAGGCGCGAGGTGCCAAAGTCGGACTTCACCGCACCGGGGCTGGACTACTTCGCCGAATGGACAGGCGGCTCGAACAAGCGCGCAGTCTCGACGACGATGGGCTTCGTCAGCATCCTGCGCCATCTGCTGAAGGACCCGAAGATCGGCAAGCTAATTGTGCCGATTCTTCCCGACGAGGGCCGCACTTTCGGCATGGAGTCGGCGATACGTCAGGTGGGCATCTACGCTCCCGAGGGGCAGAAATATCAGCCGCACGATGCCGACATGCTGCTTTACTACCGAGAGTTGAAGGATGGGCAGATTCTGGAAGAAGGCATTACGGAAGCGGGCTCGATGGCTTCGTTTACAGCAGCGGGCACGGCCTATGCCAACTACAAGCTGCCCATGATTCCCTTCTTCATGTACTACTCGATGTTCGGATTCCAGCGAATAGGCGACATGATATGGGCGTTCGCCGACGCCCGCGGCAAGGGCTTCCTGATGGGCGGCACGGCGGGGCGCACAACGATGCTCGGCGAGGGGCTACAGCATCAGGACGGGCACAGTCACCTGCTGGCAAGCACGGTTCCCACCTGCCTCTCCTACGACCCGGCCTACGTCTATGAACTAGCCGTGATTGTGCAGGATGGCATTCGGCGGATGTATGAGAAGGGCGAGAGCGTCTTCTACTACATCACGATGTACAACGAAGACTATGCCATGCCCGCAATGCCGGAAGGCGCGGCAGAAGGCATCCTGCGTGGCCTGTACAAGTTGAAACCCGCGACCGGCGGTGAAGCGGTTGCCCAGCTCTTCGGCAGCGGAACCATTATGAACGAGGTGCTTCGAGCGCAGGAGATTCTGGCCGCGAAGTATAACGTTCACACCGACGTCTGGAGCGTTACCAGCTACAACGAGCTACGGCGCGACGCTCTGGGCGTGGAGCGGTGGAACCGCCTGCATCCATCGGAAAAGGAGCGCCAGAGCTATCTGCAGACGACGCTTGCCGGAACGCAAGGCCCTATCATCGCGGCCAGCGACTACATGAAGGTGATGCCGGATCAACTGGCTCCGTGGCTGACCACGCGGCTGGTTGCGCTGGGAACCGACGGGTTTGGCCGCAGCGACAATCGCGAGCATCTGCGCAGGCACTTCGAGGTCAACGCCGAGGCAATCGTTGGCGCGACACTGTCGAAGCTCTCCCGCGAGGGCAAGTTCAAGCCAAAGCAGGCGCAGAAGGCGATGGCGGAACTCGGCCTGAACGTAGAGACTATCGATCCAGCCAAGGCCTAGACGGCAGCAATAGTAATCGTCTTTATTTATCGAGGGTTCCCAGCGGAGCCCTCGATTTGTATAGAGATGGATGGAGGAACTTGCTTGAACGAGACTGCGCCGCACGAAAATCCACTGGTGCCCAACAAGAAACTGCTGCAGATCTATTCCGCAATCGTCGAGATGCGACTGCTCGACGAATATGCCGCCACGCTTCATCGCGAAAAAAAGCTGCGTAAACGACCGGGCTCGGTGAGCGGACAGGAGGCCTGCCGCGTAAGCACGGCCGTTGAATTGCGATCCGGAGATCTGGTGAGCGACGCTATGGCAGGTGCCGCGATGGGCCTTCTCTTTGGCGTGAAAGTTGATTCCCTGCTCCGTCACATCTCCGGCACTCGAAAGAAGAAAGAACGATCCGCTACGATCGCCGAAGATGCCATCGCGAGACGGCAGTTGCCATGGATCGGCGATGTGGAAGACCGATTAAGGCTGGCTCTCGGCGCGGCCCTCGCATGCAAGTCGTTGAAGCAGTCGAATATCGTTGTCGCCTACATCGATCGGACGGAAGTGCCGAAAGGCTTATGGAAGAGCTCCCTCGCGCTCGCGGGGAAGCTGGAGCTGCCTGTCATCTTTGTTGTTCTGCCGGAGAAAGGTAAGAAGAAGAGTGTCGCGATCGATCTCTGTGTCAAGGCACGATCGGCCGGAGTCCCCGGCATTCCCGTCGACGCAAGCGATGCGGTCGCCCTGTACCGGGTCGCGCAGGAATCCATCGGGCGGACGCGAGGCGGCGATGGTCCGGTCCTGATCGACTGCGTTGCTGCTTCATCGAGCGACCAGCGCAACGAGGAGATAACCGACCCAGTCGCACACCTGAAATATTTTCTGATTGGAAGGAAGATTTGTACCGAAGCCTTGGCAAATCATACCGGCGATGCGCTGCGTAAAAAGATTGCTGCGGCAACCCGCTGAACACACTGATGTGACCATCGATTTATGCATCTAAATGTTACGCAGATGCCAATATCGTGTCGTAACAATTCAAATCGAGATATCTGAGGTGTAAGTGCGGAAATTGGTCTATCTCCCCTTTGCTCTTCTGCTTGCTGGTGGCGCTTCTTCGGCTCTTTCTCAGACGCCGACGGAACCTATTCCAGCGCGGGAGGCGATTGCAATGGTTGATTCATCAATCATTACGCCACAATCTTCTCCCACGCCTCAAGATCAGTCGACTGTCCCTGCCGTACCTGTACCGCAGAAAGCGCCCGCGCCTGTCGTTCCGCCGCAGACGGCCTCGCCGCAAACGCCCTTCACGGCATACGCGCCTTATGGACCGCCGGTCGCAAAGAAGATCCCAACGGACCACTACGGTTCAACCTATATTCCTGTAGATAGCTGGGTGTATCCCGCGATGACCCGGCTCTATTCAATGGGGTTCCTCAATACGATGTTTCTGGGCATGAGGCCATGGACGCGACGAAGCGCGCTGCACATGCTCCAGAAGTCGCAGTACGACATCATCAACAGCGACAACGAAGAAGCGCAGGAGATTCTGGCGAAGCTGCTTGCGGAATTTGAGGCAGAGGTTCCCACGAATTTCAGGGATCGAGGCGCCGTCTATGGACTTGAATCCGCCTACACCCGATTGATGGGGATCAGCGGCTTGACGTTGCGCGACAGTTATCATCTGGGGCAGACAATTAGTAATGACTACGGGCGTCCCTACCAGACCGGCTTCAATAACATCACCGGCTTTTCGACAGTGAATGAGTTGGGGCGATTCTCGCTTCGCGTGCGCGGAGAGTATCAGCACGCTCCCTCCGCCGCCGGCTACTCCGACGCGTTGTCCAGCACGCTATCGAAGCTGGAATTCATCACCTTCGCGCCTCCAAACAAGCCGCAGGACACGATTCCCTCCGGCCCCATCGCCGCCGAGAACCCGTTTCGGCTGGTCGAAGCCTCGCTTTCGTTTCATCTGCTGGGCCACGAGATCTCGGCAGGCAAATCGGACGCATGGCTCGGGCCTGCGGCAGGCGGAGCGATGGCATGGTCAAACAACGCAGAGAACATCTATTCGTTTCGCGTGAATCGCGTCGAGCCGCTTAATATCTTTCTTTTGTCAAAGCTGCTCGGTCCGGTGCGCTACGACTTCTTTCTCGGGAGCCTGAAGGGGCACACCGCTCCGAACAGCCCCTATGTTCACTCCGAGATGTTTTCCTTCCGTCCCACGGTCAACTTCGAGTTCGGATTTCAACGGACCATCATCTTTGGAGGTGCAGGCCACGCTCCTGTGACCCTGCATACCTTCCTCAAGGGTTTCTTCGATTTCAATGACACCACCGCGTCGGAGAAGTTTTCGCGCGAAGACCCTGGCGCGCGCTTCAGCGACTTCAGCTTCTCTTATCGCCTTCCATTCCTGCGGCGCTACGCAACCCTCTATGCCGACTCGATCGCCCATGACGACGTAACACCGATCAGCGCGCCGCGTCGCGCCGCCTATCGCACCGGAATCTATATCTCCCAGTTTCCCAAGCTACCTAAACTTGACCTCAGGATAGAAGCCGTCACCACGGATCCCAAGGTGGGCCGAAGTCACGCAGGAACCTTCAACTACTTCGAGGTTGTCCAATTGCAGGGCTATACCAACAAGGGACTCATCATGGGCGACTGGATCGGCCGCGAGGCAAAAGGCGGTCAGGCATGGCTGACCTATCATCTTTCAGGCAATGAGTGGGTTCAACTCGAATATATGAACAAGAAGACGCCGCACGACTTCATCCCGGGGGGAACGACGCAGAATCAGTTCAAGGCGAGCATCGTGAAACGCCTTGGTCAGGATCTGGAACTCAATGGCTGGGTGCAGTACGAAGGCTGGAAGGCTCCGATCTATAAGACTGGTCTCCAGAAAAACACTACCGTCGCCGTACAGTTCACCTGGTTTCCCAAGCTGCACACCTATCCGCAGTACTGATAGGTAAACGACGATCAGGCGATTTCGCTCTTGAAGTATTGCAGCGACTTCAGCAGACCCTGCCGAAGGTTGATCTCCGGCTCCCAGCCTAGAAGTGTCCTCGCCTTTGTAATGTCAGGGCAACGTCGCGTGGGATCGTCCTGCGGTAGAGGCTTTAAGACGATATCGCTGCTCGAGCCTGTTACGGCAAGGACCTCTTTCGCACATTCGAGGATAGTCCATTCGACGGGATTGCCCATGTTGACGGGAAGATGTTCATCAGAGCGCGAGAGGCGGAGGATGCCGTCGATGAGGTCGGAGACATAGCAGAAGCTGCGCGTCTGCGAGCCGTCGCCGTAGATCGTGAGCGGCTCTCCTCGAAGCGCCTGCACCATGAAATTGGAGAGCACGCGTCCGTCGTCGATCTGAAGCCGAGGGCCATAAGTGTTGAAGATGCGCAGCAGGCGGGTATCCACTCCGTAATAGCGGTGATAAGCCATCACCGCAGCCTCGGAAAAACGCTTGGCCTCATCGTAGACAGATCGGGGACCAATGGGATTGACATGACCCCAATAGGCCTCGATCTGAGGATGCACGTCGGGATCCCCATAACACTCCGAGGTCGATGCGTGGAGAAAGCGCGCTCCGTACCTGCGCGCCAGATCGAGCATGTTGATCGTTCCCGCCGAACCGACGAGAAGCGTCTCAACCCCCAGCCGGGTGTAGTCCACAGGGCTGGCAGGAGACGCGAAGTTGAAGAGGAAGCTCACCTCGCCTGAATCAAAAGGTTTGCAGATATCCTGCTCCAGAAAGCTGAAGCGCGGCTCACTCGCGAGGTGGCTTAGATTCGAGGCGTGCCCCGTGCAGAAGTTGTCCACACCGACAACGGTATGCCCTTCTGCGAGCAGCGCATCGCAGAGATGGGAACCGAGAAAGCCCGCGGCTCCAGTGACTAAAACTCTTTGCAGCATGGATGTTTGTATACCTCTCTCCGGCTTTCGGAAAGCCTTTCGCTACCTTGCTAACAGGCCTCCGAAGCCAGATCTAACTGCCGCGTCGCAGAACGGAAGTGCCCCACCGTGAATCAGGCAATACGGCTCAGGCAATCTCCGTTGGCTGTTCTCATGGGAGCGGTTCCCTCGCCGGATACGCCGCCGGCCTCCCGATACTGATATAGGTGAACCCGTGCCGTGCCATCACCTGGGGGTCATAGAGATTGCGCCCATCGAGCACAATCGGGTAGCGCAGGATCCGGTTCAAGCGGTCCAGATCCAACGCCGCGAACTCCGGCCAGTCGGTGAGAATCAACAGGGCATCCGCGTCTTTGGCGGCCTCATACGCCGAATCCACATAACGCAGGGTATCGCAGGGTGCCAGGTGCTCCTGGGTTCGCTTCATCGCGGCAGGATCGAATGCCGTAATAGAGCAGCCTTCGGCCAGCAACATCTCAACCAGTTCAATGGCAGGCGATTCGCGAATGTCGTCCGTCTCTCCCTTGAAGGCCAGCCCAAGAACTCCGATTCTCTTACCTCGCAGGGTCCACAAGGCGGATCGAACCTTGCCCAGAAAGCGCTTCTTCTGCTGAGTATTGATCTTCTCGACTTCGCTCAGAAGATTAAAGTCGATCCCCATATGCTCCGCGACAGAACGGAATGCTGCCACGTCCTTGGGAAAGCAGGAGCCGCCATACCCGATGCCGGGACGAAGGAATTTAGGGCCAATCCGGCCATCGAGCCCCATGCCGAGAGCAACCTGCTCGACGTTGGCATTGGTAGCCTCGCACAGGTTCGAGACCGCGTTGATAAACGAGATCTTCAGCGCGAGAAAGGCGTTCGACGCGTGCTTGATAATCTCGGCGCTCTTGGTCGAGGTCAGCAGCAGCGGCGGAGGCGCGGCCGAACTGCACGAACCCGCAATGGCGTCAGGCCGTTGATAGTATTCGCCGCCGGTGAGTGGAACATAGATGCGGCTTAGGAGTTCCGCCGCTCGATCACTATCGGCGCCCACGACAATCCGGTCAGGATGCAGGAAGTCAGCGACCGCCGTGCCCTCGCGGAGAAACTCAGGGTTCGACACTACGTCGAAGAGGTTACGGTCCACGCCGTTTCGCTCTATCGACCGTCGCACCCATTCGTTGGTGTAGACGGGGACAGTGCTCTTTTCGACGATGACCTTATAGCTGGTGATCGACCGTGCAATCTCGCAGGCGACGGCCTCGACATAGGACAGATCGGCATCGCCGGTCTCGCTCTGCGGCGTTCCTACCGCGATGAAGATGGCGTCGCACTCTCGCGTCGCCTCCGCGAGATCGCTTGTGAACCTGATCTTCGTGTTGCGATATCGCTCCAGAAGCTCCGGCAGATAATTCTCGTGGATCAGGGTGTCGCCCCCTTGCAGGGCGGCCACCTTGCGATCGTCATTGTCAACGCAAATAACGGAGTGGCCCATCTCCGCAAAACAGACGGCGGCGACAAGACCGACATATCCAGATCCGACAACGGCAATTTGAATGGGATTGTTCATCATGGGGGAGATATCGTGCTTCCTGTTAGAGAATAGCTGAATTTGAAGATTCTGGCGGTAGCCTTCCAGCTATCTGTCCGGATGAAAAGATAGTAACTTTGGCTTCCTTACTGATGGAACCGTCTAGTAGACTAAAAGTAATGGGTCTTCAAAACACGCAGCCTTCAGCCGATGGGGATACTTCAGAACTGAATTCGCCTCGATTCGGTTCCGCGGTTACGGATACTGCCCTGTCTGACGCTATCCTCACGCTTAAAAAGCGACGGAAGATCCTTATTTTGGCGATTCTTCTCGGCCTGGGCTATGGCATCTACAAAGCCCAGACGCAGCCGAAGCTCTATGAAGCCGTGGGGCGGATTCAAGTTCGCTCCGGCTCCTCCAACGAGTACCGGCTGAGCGCAGTGCAGGCGCTGGGCGGAACCGATACTGCGTCAAAGATGCTAACGGAGATCGCAATCCTGCGCAGCGATTCGTTGATGCTGACCGTTGCTCGCGACATGAATCTAGCGAATAACCCGGACTTCATCGGCAAGGACGCGCCGCACGGAAACATCGACGACCCCGCCGTGCGCCAGGCCACGGTCCATGCTCTGCAGAGCGGCCTGCGGATCGTTCTTGTTCCCAAAACCGAGATCATCAACATCAGCTACAGCAGTCTGAACCCCAAGCTCGCTGCCGACATTGTCAACAAGGTCATCTCGGCCTACATTCAGCGCAGTTATGAGACCCGCTTCGCTTCGACCCAGCGCGTTTCGCGATGGCTTTCAAGCCAGTTGGACGATCTCAAGCAGCAGGTCGAAACATCGCAGGAACAGATGATGGACCTGCAGAGGAAGCTGGGCATCGTCGGCTTCGATCCAAATCACAATCAGATCAGTAGTTCGCTTGAGGATCTCTCCAAGGCAGCCGGCGAAGCGAAGATTGCGCGCATCATCGCAGAGTCGCGCTATCGCGTCCTGAGCGGCATGGACCCGGATTCGGTGGAAAGCTCCATCGACGCGGCGCCTGGAGCCGCTCCCCAGGAACTGACCCAGTTGCGCACGCAGCTTGCAACAGCAAGAGCAAGCTATGCGCAAATGCAGGCGACCCTTGGCCCGAATCACCCGCAGGCCAAGGCGCTCCGGGCACAGATCGACGAACTCTCCAAAGAGGTCACCAAAGAGCAGAATCGGCTTCTGCTTCAGGCCAAGGAGAACTTCGTTGTCGCCCGCGCCAACGAAGTTCAGACCAAAGCGGCTCTCGAACAGCAGAAGACAGACGCTTACAAGCTTCGGGACGACCTCATCGAGTACACGCTGCGGCAACGCGAGTTCGAGTCGAACAGGACTCTCTACGAAGGGCTCCTCCAGCGGCTGCGGACCGCCGGAGTCGAGGCAGGACTTGAATCGCTGGAGATCGACGTTGTCGACCAGGCGTTACCTCCCGCAAAGCCGACGCTCAAGCGCCGGTCGACGGTAGTTCTCACGGGGATGGTCTTCGGCCTGCTCGGCGGCATCATCATAGCTTTCATCGTCGAGAGCCTCGACACCGGCCTGAGTAGCGTCGCGGAGATCGAAAGCCTCATCGAGCTTCCCTCGCTCGCCGTTATCCCCAAGGCGCGCCGGCTCTCTGTCGAACAATCGAGCACCTTAACTCCAACGCAGAAGAATCTTAGCGTCCTGTCCCAGCCGAAGTCGCAGTTTACGGAGTCGTTTCGAGCGTTGCGAACCTCGCTGCTGCTGGCGACTACCGGGCATCCTCCTAAATTCATTCTGCTCACAAGTGCCACGCCATCGGAAGGCAAGACCACGCTCTCTACCAACCTTGCCTGCATCCTGGCGCAGGGGGATGCCCGCGTGCTTCTCATCGACGCCGATCTGCGCAGGCCGAGCGTTCATCATCGCTTCGGCATGAGCGGCAAGACCGGCGTGACCACCGTGCTTACCGGAGCCGCGCCGCTGGAAGAGGCAGTACAGACCGTGCCGGAGGTGCCGAACCTCGACATCCTGCCAGCCGGCCCCATGCCGCCCTTCCCAACCGAGATGTTAGGTTCGGAGGCAATGGATCAGCTACTCAGGCAGTGTGGTGATCTATACGCGTATGTCGTCATTGACACACCGCCCATCCTCTCCGTCACCGATGGCGTTATCCTGGCCCGTCACGCCGATGCCGTGGTCATGGTTGTCCGCCACGGCAAATCGAGCAAACACGTGGTTCGCAGGGCGCGCGATCTCTTGCTGCGTTCCGGGGCGCCAATTACCGGCATCGTACTGAATGCGGTCGATACGAACTCACCGGAGTACTACGGCTACTACGGATACTCCGGCTATTCCTATTCGAGCGGGGATTCCGGAAGCTGGGAGCCCCAGTCGGATTCGAGATCAAAAGATCGCAGAACCGGGGAGACCGACTAATGCAAAATGATCGTCTCAGACTGGATGTGCGCGTGGAAGGGTTGCGGAACCATGGCATCTGGAGCGCGCTCGCGATAGCCGCTGTGATCTTCGTGTTGTGCCTCTCTTCTTCGCCGGCTATAGCACAGTTCAGCGGCCCTGCGCTGGGAATCTCCGCGCCGGTCAATCCACCGTTGGAGCCGACCACCGACCCTGCAATTCTCTATCCGGCCAGCCGAGACATTATTCTCGATCGCGGGGATCTGCTGTCGATCCACCTCTATGGAACAACGGACTACCAGCCTGAGGCCAGGATAAGCCTGGACGGCACGATCCAACTGCCTCTCATCGGCAATTTGCACGTCGAGGGTCTTACTATCCATCAGGCCCAGGACCTGATCGCAAAGCGGCTCACCAGCGCAGGCATGTATCGCGATCCCCAGGTGAACATCCAACTGACGGAAGCCCCCAACCAGTCTGTCACGGTAACCGGTGAGGCACACGCTGTCGTCCCAGTAGCGGGGCAAAAGCGGTTGTTCGACGTTTTGTCCGTCGCGGGGGGACTGCCTGCAACTGCAAGCCATATGATCACCATCGATCGTCCTGGCGTAGCCCAGCCGATCGTCGTCGACCTCGGAACGGACCCGGCCAACAGCGCACGCGCAAATGTCCCGGTCTTTCCAGGAGATACTGTCGTCGTCTCCCGTGTGGGAGTTGTTTATCTTCTCGGCGCGTTCAAGAATCAAGGCGCAATCCCTATTCAACAGAATGCTCCACTCACCCTGATGCAGGCAGCAGCCCTTGGCGGCGGACCCGGATGGCAGGGCAAGCTGGGGGATCTGCGCATCGTGCGAACGGTGGGCCTCGATCGCAAGGTCGTCCAGGTTGACGCGGGCAAGGTCATTAAGGGAGAGGCTCCCGACCCCGTCCTGCAAGCCAACGACATCGTCCTGCTGCCGACAAATGCGATGAAGGCTGCGATCAAGTCGGGCGGCTTATCTACGCTGGTTGGCCTTGCCTCGATCCTTGCCGTCAGTATCCGGTGAAGAGGTCGGTCCACGCACTTGCGCAACCATCATGTTTGATTCGAGGAGATCGTCGATGCGACTTCCCCTCCCCTGCGAGCGGATAAAAGGATGACCGGCAAAGTAAAACTGGCCTACGTGGTAAGCCATCCAATCCAATATCAGGCTCCTCTCCTGCGCAGAATTGCTCAGGAGCCGGATATCGATCTGACCGTCTTCTTCGGTTCCGATTTCTCTGTTCGAGGCTACAAGGATGAGGGATTCGGCGTGGATGTGAAGTGGGACGTGCCTTTGCTCGAAGGCTATCGGCACGAATTTCTGCCTGTTCTGAGAGACAACGCCACGGTAGGTGTAGCCACTCCTCTGAACTACGGCATCCTCAAACGGCTGCGCGGAGGCCGCGGCGAGTCTCCCTTCGATCTGCTCTGGGTACATGGGTATGCGACCGTCAATTCGCTCCATGCCATGTTGGCGGCAAAGTCGCTGGGCATCCCAGTTCTGCTGCGCGGCGATATGTGGCTGAAGGACCGCCCGCGAAGCAAGTCAAAGCTTGCGGCGAAGGCACTCTTTTTTCATGCCTTGAAGAATCTGGTAGATGGCGTTCTGCCGGTGGGGACCTTGAATGCCGAGTACTGGAGCCACCACTTCGGCAATGACCTTCCGCAGTTCCTTATGCCCTACGCGGTCGACAACGACTACTTCCAACAGCGCAGCCGCGAGGCGGAGCAAGGACGCGGGCGATTGTTGAAAGAGTTGAATCTCGATCCCTCACGGCCGGTCATCCTGTTTGCTTCGAAGTTGCAGACTCGCAAACGCTGCACCGACCTGATTGCGGCTTACAACAATCTGTCGCCTGCTCCGGGAGTTGAGCCGCATCCTTACCTCGTGATCGTGGGGGACGGCGAGGAGCGCGCCGCGCTCGAACGGCAGGCAGCGGAGACGGGGTTCAGCGGAGTCCGCTTCTGCGGTTTCCGAAATCAGTCGGAACTGCCGGCCTTCTTCGATATCGCGTCGGTCTTCGTGCTGCCCTCGCGGCATGAGCCCTGGGGCCTGATCGTCAACGAAGTCATGAACGCAGGACGCGCGGTCATCCTCTCCGACGACTGCGGCTGCCAGCCGGACCTGATCTCGGACGGGGTGGAAGGCTGTGTCTTTCCCGTAGGCGATGTCGAAGCTCTAACTGCGGCGCTGCGCACCGTACTGGCAACGCCGGAGACAGCCGCTCAAATGGGACAACGCGGTCTGGAACGAATCCGAACCTGGAGCTTCGAGGAAGATATTCATAGTCTGCGTCAGGCCATCGCACAACTCACACGAAAGATCGTTGCCTGATACCTGTCTCGATTTCAAAACGGCATTTCACGAAAATGCTTCATCGTAATATTCCAAGTGGGGTCGATCACCGATGCGCATTCTTCACATTATGGGAACTCTGAATCCAGCCGCCGGCGGCCCCTCGCAATCGGTGCGGGTGCTGATGAGCTATGCTTCCATCGGCTACGTCGGCGAGGTAGCAACGTTCGACGATCCGGCAGCGTCCTTCCTGAAAGATATCGGCTTCCCTGTGCATGCGCTCGGCCCGGTCAACACGACCTTTGGTTACAACAGCCGCCTCGTTCCGTGGGTCAAGGCCAACCGTCACCGCTTCGACGGCGTTGTCGTCAACGGGCTCTGGCAGTACTGCGGGATGGGTGCCCGTCGCGCGCTCTCCGGAACCGACACTCCCTACCTCGTCTTCACCCACGGCATGCTGGACCCCTACTTCAAACATGCCTTCCCTCTGAAACACCTAAAAAAATGGCCTTACTGGCTGCTGTCGGAGTACTGGAATCTGCGCGGAGCCTATCGCGTCCTCTTCACCTCGGAGGCGGAAAAACGTCTTGCCGAAGAGAGCTTCCGGCTGCACCGCTGGAATCCGTACGTCGTTCCCTACGGCGCAAAGGGACCTACGGGCGATCCCGATCTGCTCAAGCAGACCTTCTTTGAAAAGTGCCCACAGGTGAAAGACAAGCGGCACCTGCTCTTCCTCGGCCGCATCCACCGCAAGAAGGGCTGCGACATGCTGATCGATTCTTTTGCCCAGGTTGCAGCCAGCGACCCCGACCTTCATCTGGTGATGGTTGGACCCGACCAGCAGCGATGGAGCGTCGAGTTGCAGCAGACTGCCGCCAGAGCAGGCATCGCGGACCGCATTTACTGGCCCGGCATGGTCACCGGCGACGCCAAGTGGGGAGCGTTCTACGCGGCTGAGGCCTTCATTCTTCCTTCCCATCAGGAGAACTTCGGCATAGCCGTTGCCGAGGCTATGGCCTGCGGAACGCCCGTCCTGCTCTCCGACAAGGTCAATATTGCCGAAGAGATTGCTAGTGACGGAGCCGGCCTAATGGAACTCGATACGCCCGAAGGCACTTTGAACCTGCTTCGAAGATGGATCGCAATGTCCCCCGGCGAACGCGGCCAGATGGCAGAAAAAGCGCTTCACAGCTTCCATCTCCGCTACGATATGCAGCAGACGGCGAAGACTATCATCCAGATATTTGAAGCGGCCCTTCAATCGCAAGCGAAGTCCTAAACCATGCCCAGGCAGATTCATTACAACGCGACCGAGCATATCTCGCCCGAGACGGCAGCCGATCCTTACCTGCGCCCAGCCTTTTCAGTCGGAAATCGAGCCCGCCGCGTTCTCTGGAACCTCTGCCGAGTCCTGTTGTACCGCACGTCGCCGCGTCCCTTTCATGCCTGGCGTGCATGGCTGCTCCGCTGCTTCGGAGCCACCATGGGGCGGAATTGCCATTTTTATCCCGCATCCAAGATCTGGGCTCCGTGGAACCTGGTCTGCGCGGACCAGGTCACCGCCGCCGATGGAGCCGAGATCTACAACCCTGCACCGATGATCTTCGGCTCTCACTCTATCCTCTCGCAGGATGCGTACCTCTGCGGGGCCACGCACGACTACGACGACCCCGCCTTTCCCCTGCTGGCCTATGCCATGACTATCGGCGCCTATGCCTGGATCTGCGCTCGCGCTTCGGTCGCACCGGGAGTCAACGTCGGCGAAGGCTCGGTTCTTGGACTGGGCTCCATCGCGACAAGAGATCTCGCTCCCTGGACCGTCTACGCAGGATCACCCGCCGCCAAAGTGAAAGACCGCCGTAAGCCCTCCTCGACCTGAGCAGCAGAATCACAATGCGCGCAGTTGTTCCGACACCAGCGCTGCCGCCCGTTCACAAGCCTCACGATCCACGTCGTAATGAGTGACAAAGCGCACCGCATCGGCTCCGATCGCGCTTGCCAGCACACCCTTCTGCTTCAATCTATCGCAGAACTTCGCAGCGTCGCCGTCGCGTAGACGAAAGATGACGATGTTCGTCTCGACCGCGTCCAGATCGATCTCAGCGCTCGGCGCTTCCGCGACCGCCTCTGCCAGCAGACGTGCGTTTGCATGGTCGTCTGCCAGCCGTGCCGGCATCTCTTGCAATGCAATCAGGCCCGCAGCCGCAAGAATTCCGGCCTGCCTCATGCCGCCGCCCAGCGCCTTGCGAAAGATGCGCGCCTGCTCAATCGCCTCCCTGCTGCCCACCAGCATCGACCCCGCCGGAGCGCCCAGCCCCTTCGACAGGCAGAACATCACTGTGTCGAACCCGCGCGTAAGTTCCGCCACGTCTACTCCGAGAGCGGCGGCAGCATTGAAGATGCGCGCTCCATCCAGATGCACCGGCAGCCCCGCCGCATGGGCTCCCTCGCATATCTCCCGCATCGCTGCCACCGGCGTTACGGTGCCGCCCGCCATATTGTGCGTATTTTCAATACAAATCAGACCGGTCTGCGCGCGATAGTAGATCTTCGGCCCAATGGCGCGGCTGATCTGCTCCCACGTCAGCCTGCCCCGCTCCCCCGCGACCGTGCGCAACTGGCAGCCGGAAAAGGCCGCAGCCGTAGCCATCTCCCAGTCCATCACATGCGCCCGCGCCTCGCAGATGACCTCCTGCCCATGGCGGGTGTGCAGCCTGATGGCGATCTGGTTGCCCATCGTTCCGCTCGGCACAAAGATCGCCGCTTCCCTTCCGAACTTCGCAGCGGCATCTTTCTCCAGCCGATTGACCGTCGGATCCTCGCCATACACGTCATCGCCCACCTCGGCCGCGAACATCGCCTCGCGCATCGCCTTGGTCGGCTTGGTCACGGTGTCACTGCGCAGATCGATCATGCTTCCCTCTCAAAAGTCTGAATTATGCGGCGGAGGCGATCAGCAGCCGACTGAAGACCTCGTTCGACACCATCCGACCCCGCGCCGTCAGTCGCATCCGGTCAGACTCCATCTCCAGAAGCCCTGCCTCGCGAACCTCCAGCAAGGCGGGCATCACGTCCTGCAGTATCGCCTCGCCAAACTCCGAACGTAGCGCATCGAAGCGCACGCCTCGATTCAATCGCAGCCCAAGGAAAAGCGACTCTTCAAACGCCTGTTCGCGGCCAACGATATCAAACTCCAGGCTGGTCTTTGGAATGCGTTGTATTGTCTCTCCCAGATAAGCGTCCATCTCGTCCGTGTTCGCAAACCGCACCGCTTCCGTACCGCGCAGCAGCATCGAGTGCGCGTCCAGTCCGAAGCCCATGTATGGCTGCCGCTGCCAGTATTTGAGGTTGTGCCGCGACTCATGGCCCATCCGCGCAAAGTTCGAGAGCTCGTACTGTCGCAGTCCGGCCGCATCGAACCGTTCACATGCCATCTGGTACCAGTCGGCGCTCTCATCCTCAGAAGGCACAGCCGCTGCATGATATCGCTCGCCCCCGGCAAGCATCTCCTTGCCCAGCCGCGACTCCTCATCGATCTCGAGCATATAGACGCTCACATGCGGCGCGGCGCTGGCAATCGCCTGTTCGACAGAAAACTCCCAACTCTCCCGAGACTGATACGGCAGCCCCGCGATCAGGTCAAGGTTGATCTCCGCAACGCCAGCAGCGCGAAGCCTTGCAATCTCGGCCTCGCACTGCAACCGCGTATGCAGCCGTCCCACAGCAGCCGTCTCCCTGTCCACAAACGACTGCACCCCGAAGCTGATGCGGTTCATTCCCTGCTCCACCAACTCGTTCAGCGTCTCATCCGCCAGTTGCCCCGGAGCGCACTCCAGCGTGATCTCGGCATCGGCGATCAGGTCGAATTCCCTCCGAAGCGCCCCGAAGATTCGGCGAAACTGCGATGCCCCCAGCAGGCTGGGAGTACCACCCCCAAAATAGACCGTATCCACCTGCCCCGGCATCTCCGCGTCAGTCCTCGCCGCCATGGCCCGAGCGCCCTCAATCTCATGACAGACGCGGTCCACATACCCCTGCATCCGCTCGGAGGCAAACACTCCCGAGGCAAAGTTACAAAACGTACACTTTGCCTTGCAAAACGGGACCGAGATGTAGACGCCAGCCGGGATTGTCATATTCTTTTTGAAGGGTGCTCCCGGTGTAATTGTTTCACGGACGTTGCCTTGCCGCACCTTCTGACTGGCGGGTACATCCAAACGTCAGGAAGGTTCTATCGCATGCTTGGAATTCTCCGCGCCGGCTCCATCGCAGGGGCTCTCGCCGCTCTTCTATCGATGCAGGTTCCTGCCTCCGCTCAGGTCGCGCCGCCGCAAAGCCGTACTCCTGTGCTTGTCGAGCTCTTCACCTCGGAAGGCTGCTCCAGTTGCCCTCCCGCCGATGCTCTGCTGGCACGACTCGTCAGCACGCAACCCGTGGATGACGTGGAGATCATTGCGCTCGGCGAGCATGTGGATTATTGGGATCAACTTGGCTGGCGCGATCGCTTCTCCTCACACCAGCTCACCGACCGCCAGAATAGCTATCGTCTTCGCTTCGGGATCGACAGCGTCTATACCCCTCAGATGGTTGTTGATGGCGCAGAACAATTTGTCGGCAACGATTCAGTTCATGCTCGCAGCGCCATTGTCCGTGCGGGAAAGGTTGCCAGGATCGACCTCGCTCTTGCCAACCCCGTCAGCGACGGACATCGCGTCGCGATCTCCGTATCTCTCGCCGCGCCGTCCAGCCGATTGCCCAAAGCAGATCTCTACGCCGCTCTGGTAGACCCTTCGGACACGACGGAGATCAAGGGTGGAGAAAACCGCGGCATCCAACTTCATCATGCCGCTGTCGTTCGCTCCCTGCAACGGATCGGCATACTGGAAGACCTGACCCGGGGACCGGTCAAGGCTACCCTCACTGCCCCGCAAGACGCCGTTCCCCTGAATATGAGTGTCGTCGTCTTCGCCCAGCGTTCCGGCACAGGCCCCATCGTCGGCGCGACCTCAATCGCCACGGCACAAGGGCATTCCAACGGTCCCATCCCATCCTCCAAGCATCTAGAATAGGAAGTTAGATGGCCGACGAACGTAAAACCAGAAAGCCGGAGAAGGAAGCCGCGAAGAAGAATCCGCAGGATGACGACATCGTCGGCAAAGCCTACGATGGCCGCCTCATGCGTCGCCTCCTGACTTATCTGCGGCCCTACAAGATTCAAACGGCCTTCTCCGCCGTCGCGATCATCTTTAAAGCCGGAACCGACGTCGTCGGCCCATACCTGGTCAAGGTTGCCGTCGACACCTACATGACGGATACTCCGCCTGAGAAGCTCTCCTGGCTGGCCCACCATCTCAGCCCGCGACCCATGACCGGCATTACCCAGCTCGGCCTCCTTTACCTCACCGCACTGCTCATTACCTACGCGCTCGAGTTCGCTCAGACCTACCTGATGCAGTGGACCGGGCAGAAGATCATGTTCGACCTGCGCAGCCAGATCTTCCGCCACCTCCAGCGCATGTCTCCCGCCTTCTTCGACCGACATCCCGTCGGCAAGCTCGTCACTCGCGTCACCTCCGACGTAGACGCGCTTAACGAGATGTTCACTTCGGGCGTTCTCGCCATCTTCGAAGACATCTTCGTCCTTGCGTTCATCATCATCATTATGCTGAAGATGAGCTGGCCGCTGGCTCTACTGACGCTGGCGGTCCTTCCGGTGATCCTCTACATCACCCGCATCTTCCGCAACCATGTGCGCGAGAGCTACCGTCGTATCCGCTCCGCCATCGCCCGCATCAACAGCTATATGCAGGAGCACGTCAGCGGCATGTCCGTGGTGCAGCTCTTCAACCGCGAGCAGCGATCCTTCAATGAGTTCGCCTCCGTCAACCGGCAGCACATGGACGCCTTCAAGGACGCCATCTTCGCCTACGCTCTCTACTATCCGGCAGTCGAGCTTCTCAGCTCCACCGCCATCGCGCTGGTCCTCTGGCGCGGCGGCATCAGCGCCCTCTTCACAGGAACGCCGCTCCCGGCAGGCCTGCCGTTCTACGAATATCTCCTGCACCCGATGCACGTGGCCGGCGCTACCGTCACGCTCGGCGTCCTCATTGCCTTTATCCAGTACGCGCAGCGTTTCTTCCGCCCCATCCAGGACCTCAGCGAAAAATACAACATCCTGCAGGCCGCCATGGCCGCCAGCGAGCGCGTCTTCAAACTGCTCGACTCCGAGCCCGAGATCGTCTCCCCCTCCGATCCCGTCAAAGGCGACAACTCAGGCCGGGTAGAATTCCGCAACGTCTGGTTCACCTACCAGACTCTCGACGAGGCGCAGCGCATTCGTGTCGCCTCGGCCACCGACGACGAGCTGCGCGGCTATGCCGACATCGAGTGGATTCTCATGGGCGTCAATTTCGTCGTCGAGCCCAACGAGACTGCCGCCATCGTCGGCCATACCGGCGCGGGCAAGACCACCATCATCAGCCTGATGATGCGTTTCTACGACATTCAGCGCGGCAGCATCCTCGTCGACGGCGTCGACGTGCGGCAGCAGGACATGCACGAACTGCGCCGCCGCTTTGCCATCGTCTTGCAGGACTCGTTCCTCTTCACCGGCACCATCGCCGACAACATCCGCCTCGGTTCTTCATGGATCACTGACGAGCGCCTCGAGCGCGCTGCCGACGAGGTCAACGTCGGCGACTTCATCCGCTCGCTTCCCCAGCAGTTCACCGAGCCGGTCCAGGAGCGCGGAGCCACGCTGTCGACCGGACAAAAGCAGCTCATCAGCTTCGCCCGCGCGCTGGCTCATGATCCGGGCATCCTCATCCTCGACGAAGCGACGTCCTCGGTCGATACCGACACCGAGATCCATGTACGAAACGCACTCTCCCATATGGTGACGGGCCGCACCTCCATCCTGATCGCCCATCGCCTGTCCACGATTCAGCGCGCCGATACCATTCTCGTCATGCACAAAGGCCAGCTACGCGAGCGCGGCACGCACCAGGAGCTGCTCACCCATCGCGGCCTCTACTGGAAGCTCTACCAGTTGCAATACAAGGACCAGGAGATGGGCACGGACAGCGCTCCCTTCACACCGGAACCCACTCCTTCAGGCCTATAGACCGAAGGCCCTCTTTACCCCTGCTTTGTACGTGACTCCACCACCGCCACTCGTTCGCTGATCGGAGATACCTGGCGAAAAACCTCCACCTGATTATTCGCGCTCAAAGCAGCAAATTCAGATCGCATCTCTGCCCGAAAAGCGTCCAGTGTCTTCATCACCGCATCATGCTGAATCTCACTCTGCCGCTGTAGGGCTTCCAGTTTGACAGTGTGAGCCTTAAGATCGGGCGCAACCAGATCCTGAATCACCTGTCGCAATGCAGTAACGATATCGGACATGGTTTCCGCCTTTCTCCACAATTGTAACCTTTCCACCTCCTCTCTCCCTCCAACCATTTAAGCTAATCCCATCGCTCTCTCAATTCCCAATCCGCGCATCTTCCTCTCTGCCGGCGAAGCCAGCGGAGACCACTACGGGGCGCAGCTCATCGATGAGTTGCATAACCGCCATGCCGGAGCCAGCTTCTTCGGCCTTGGCGGCAAAGAGATGGAAACCTCCGGCCTCGACCGCATCGTCCGCGCCGAAGACGTCGCCCACATGGGCATCACCGAAGTCCTCCGCCACATGCCGCGCATCTACGGCGAGTACCGCCGTCTTGTCGCCTCGATCAAGGAGCGCCGGCCCGACGCCGCCATCCTCATCGACTTCCCCGACGTCAACCTCCGCCTCGCCCGCGAACTCCGCAAGCTGAATATCCCCGTCGTCTACTTCGTCAGCCCCCAGCTCTGGGCGTGGAAGCGTAAACGCCTCCGCTGGGTACAGCAGCGGATCGACCGCATGATGGTCATCTTCCCCTTTGAAGAATCCTTCTACCGCGCCCGCGGCGTCGATGCCGCCTTCACCGGTCATCCACTCGCTTACCTGCCCTCGCCCACCATCTCGCGCGAGCAGTTTGCCGTCACATACATGGCCGCCAACCATGAGGACCCTCAATCAAGCTCGCATATGCGCAGGCATTGGATCGCGCTGCTCCCCGGCAGCCGGTGGAAAGAGGTCGAGTCCAACCTGCCCACCATGCTCGAAGCTGCCGCACTTCTAGGTCGGAACTATGATTTTTTGATACCTGTAGCAAGCACTCTCGACAAAGGAGCGATCAGCAACTTTGTCTTTCAGGGACTGCTGCCTCGCATGCAGTGGCCCAAAAGCTCCATCACTCTGGTTGACGACGCCCGCGAAGCTCTCCACCACGCACGCGCCAGCATCGTAGCCAGCGGCACAGCCACCGTGCAGGCTACCGTCATCGGCAACCCCTTCGTCGTCGTCTACCACGTCTCTCCCCTCACCTTTGCGCTTGCTAAACGCCTCGTCCGCTACCCCTCGGAGATTCCTGCCCAACTTGACCAGTACGACAACCTCCCCATCGCCATGGTCAATCTCATCGCCGGACGCCGCATCGTTCCCGAACTGCTGCAAGGCCAGTTCACCGCAGCCAACGTAGCCGCCACGCTCATGCCTCTGCTCTCAGACACCCCCGAGCGCGCCCAAATGATCGCCGATCTCGCCGAAACCCGGCGCAAGCTCATCCCCGCTTCCGGTTCAAGCCCTGTCACCGAGGTCTGCGACGCCGTCGAAGCCCTCCTCAAGCAGTCTCCCGCCACACGTGGCCGAATTTCCACCGCAAGCGTCTAACACTTTGAAGACGTTATAGCGGCCATCGCCAAGGCAGTACCATGTTTCTGAGGATCTTTGCCCGACATGCATTCACTATCCCGGCATCTCCGAGTTCTGGTCACGGCCCTGTTCCCTCTCTGTATGCTTACCGCCAGCCTCTGGGCAGCGCCCGTTCGTCCCCAGATACGCGTCACCGGCTACGTGATTCATGCCGATCTGGACCCTGCCACCCACCACCTCGCTGCCACTGCCGCCGTCACCTTCACCGCGCTCGAAGACGTCACCTCACCAATCTTCGAGCTGAATAATGGTCTCCAGATCACCAAGGTTACGGACGCCGGCGGCAAGGCACTCCAGTCCGAGCGCCTGACCAGCAACAGCACCGTACGCTTTAGCCTCGATGCTCCGATCCCCAAGGGCACCAGTACTACTTACAACTTCGAATACTCCGGCACGCTCACCGGCTCGGACACCAGCCCGGTCAGCGGAATTAAGATGGCCTCGATCGACGATCCCATCAGCATCCTCCTCTATCCCGGTGCATGGTTCCCCATGACCGGCCTCTATACCGACCGCTTCACCGCCGAGATGCACATCAGCGTGCCTTCCGGTGAGCGCGTGGTCGGCAGCGGCAGCGGCATCAGCGCACCCAAGAGCCTCCCCGGCAACCGCACCGAGTACACGTTCAACTGGGCCAAGCCCGGCTTTCCCGGAACCATCATTGCAGGCAAGTTTCTGGATCCCGGTTCCTTCCCCAACACCAACAACATCCACGTCTACGTCACCGAGAAGCACAAGGATGCCGCCGCCGACTTTGCCAGCACGGCAACACGCGAATTTCTCTATATGTCAGGCACCTTCGGCCAGCCTGAGTCTCCCATCCTCAACGTCGTCGAACTGCCCGACGATGCCGTCTCTGCCACCTGGGCGCCCGAGATCGCGGCCATCGGTGGCGCTCGCATCGCCGCCCGTAATGCCCAGCGCCTGCTCTCGAACACAATCGCCCATCAGTGGTGGGGCGGCGAGGTCTCCCCGGCCACCCTCAACGACGCCTGGATCACCAACGGCATGTCGCGCTACGCCGAGCTGATGTATCTCGAAGACTCCGCCGGCAAGGCCGCCTTCCAGTCCGCCATCACCGATGTCTCAGCCGGTGCGCTCGCCTACGACACTGTGCCCCTGACCTCGTTGGGCCGCCTCGATCCCTATTCGCCCCAGTTCCAGTCCATGACCCTCGAAAAGGGCGCGATGGTCTTCCACATGCTTCGCTGGGAGATGGGCGACGACGTCTTTCAGAAGTTCCTGCGCGCCGTCCTGTCGCAGTACACCGACAAACCCATTCGCAGTTCCGACCTCGAAGCCGTAGCCGAGGCCCAGTCGAACCTGCAACTGACGCCCTTCTTCTCGCAATGGATCGATGGCACCGGAGCGCCAAACTTCGGCGACAAATACACGGTCTTCCGCCTCGGCAGCAACAAGGGCTTCCGCACCGTCGGAGCCATTACCCAGGATCTCGACCTCTTCCGCATGCCGGTCGAGCTTCGCATCGAGACCGACGGCAAGACCGAGATTCGCCGCATCGTCGTCAGCGGCAACCAGTCGCAGTACTCCATCGAAACCTTCGGCCGCCCCCGCCGTATCACCATCGACCCCGACAACTGGCTGCTCAAGAGCACGCCCGATCTCGCCGTCCGTGTCGCTGTCCTGCGCGGCCAGCAGCAGGTTGCCCAGGGTGATCTCTCCGCCGCGCTGGTCGAGTACCAGAAAGCGCTCAACGCCAACAAGAACAGCTCGCTGGCCTCCTACCGCATCGGCGAGATCTTCATGATGCAGCGCAATTACCAGTCTGCGGCGAACTCCTTCCGCGACGCCCTCCGCGGCGACGGCGATCCCAAGTGGATCGAAGTCTGGAGTCACATTGAGCTTGGCCGCATCTTCGATATCACCGGACAGCGCGACCGCGCCGTCAACGAGTACCGCCTCGCCGTCCAGACCAACGACAACACCCAGGGTGCAATCAACGAAGCCCGCGCTCTAATGCAGAAGCCCTACAAACGGCCCGCACAGGACTAGCCGGCTAGGCTAGCGCCAAAGGCGCGATTCATACCAGCCCAGGGCAAACCGGGGTCCCCGGTGGGCGCTTTTGCCCGCTGGGGCGGAGAAGCCCTGGGTATGAGACCACGGTATGCATAGAGGGCTGAAGGCCCGATCTATATATCAGCCTTCGCCATGGCGCATCTCCCGTACACCATCGGGAAATTTACCCTGAACCGAATCGATGCAGAAAGGCCTCGCATCCACATCATGGACGCGAGGCCACTTCCCCAAATCACCTGAACCTTATTTCTTCTTTTTGCCCGACGCGACAGCAGCTTTTTTCGTTGCAACCTTCTTCGTCGCCGGCTTCGACCCTTTGGCCGTAACCTTTTTCGCCGGGGCTTTATGAGCAGCGCTCTTTGCCGAAACCTTCTTTGCCGCTGGCTTCTTTGCAGGTGCCTTTTTGGCCACATGAGCAGCCTTCTTCGCCACGGCCTTTACCGGCAGCTTCTTCACGGCGGCTTTTTTCACCGGCGTCTTTGCCTTCTTTGCCGGGGGAGCAGTTTTCTTCACAGCGGCCTTTACCGGCGGAGTCGCCTTCTTGGCTGCAACTGGAGCCTTCTTTGCCGCGGCTTTTGCGGGCTTCGCGGGCGCAGCCTTTTTGGCGGCAGCTTTTACCGGCTTGGCTGCTGCTGCAACCTCGGTCTCTGCAATAGCTTCCGCTCCGGCCTCAATCTCAACCGCCGCTTTTTTCCGGCTCTTCGCCGGCTTGGCGTCTTTTTTGGCCACGCGCGCCCTGCGCAGATGCACCGGAGGTGGAGGAGCCGGAGGCGAATACGGCTCCAGATACGCCTTCATCTCCTCATCGGTACCCAGCTTCGAATCCATCAACTCAAAGAAGAGTTTGTCCAGCAGATCGTCATACCCGGGCAGGCTGGGAACGATCCTCATCTCCTGCATTATGGTGTGCGGCAGTCGCTGACGGGCCTGCGGCCAGTCGTTATAGAAGCTGTTGAACTTCGCCTGCATCGCCGCGCCCTTCGCCGTGTGCGCGGTCCACAACACTGCCTCCGGCTTGGCGGAATAGAGAAGCTTCCACGCCTGCGAGGGAGCCGCCGCACCCTTGCCTGAAAACTCCGCCGCAAACTCCTTCGCCTCGCGCTCCAGAGCCTCGATCTCGCCGACAAATCCCTGCCGGGGGAAGCTCTTCTTCAGCGCCGTCACGTCCTTTGGAGCCATCTTCGCAGTCAACAGCGGAAAGTTTGCCACCGATCCCTCGGGGTAGATGCCGCGCAACTGCAACTGCGTCAGCGTAGCCCGCAGCCGTTCCAGTTCGGGAACGTTCACCTTCGCCGAGCTCAGCGCCGGGGCAAGGTGCTTCATCCATCCTTCGCTCTCCAGCCGATGCAGAACCCGCAGCGGGTCTTCCTCGTGGAAGATCTCCTCCGTCTCATATCCGCGATGGAAGGCGTCCATCGCCGAGATATATCCCTCCTGCCGCCCGGTCTCGTAGCGCTCCTGCGTCTTCTCGTCCATCTGCCAGCCCAGCCGCGCCATCAATCGCGCTGCCCGGATCATCCGCACCGGCTCCTCGATGAATCCGTAGTTGCTTACCAGCCTCAGTTCGCGGTTCTCGATGTCGGCCACGCCGTTCAATGGATCCATCAACAGCCCGTAGGAACCGTCATTGAGCGATAGTGCCATCGCGTTGGCGGTGAAATCGCGCCGCCGCAGGTCCTCAAGGATGGTCGCGGGCTTGAACACCGGCTTACCCGGCTTGGGATAGGTAACCGACAGCGTGCTGCCCACCTCCAGACGCACCCCGCCCGGAAACCGGACATAGAAAGCCTGCTCAGCCTCCCGTTCGCCAGAGATTGATCCTCCGGCTTTCTCTATATCTTTCTTTAGCTTGAGTGCATTTCCCTGAACCGCTACATCCAGATCCCGCACCGGCGAACCGCTAGTCAGGTCGCGTACCGCACCGCCTACCAGAAATACAGTAAGCCCTTTATTTCGCGCAACTTCGCGCACCGTCTGTAGAGACGCCTGCTGGGCTTGCGAGAGGCGGTTTTCAAGCAGGTAGATGTAGTCGGCCATATCTGCTGCGCACACTCCATGCCGGGTCTTACCCGGGACGCCGCTCGCCCTAAACTGAGACGAATCAACCGTTTAGAAAGATCTGTGAAGCTAAGCACAAAACGCCACTTTACCACATAGATGACGAATTGGCTACCCTTTCTGCACCTTTTTCGCTGCGTTTGGCCTCCGCCGTGCGACAATCCGCCAGGCCCATGTCTTCTTCCCGCAAAAAGGTCGTCGTGCGCCGCCTCACTGGGGAGACCGTCCCCGGATACCTCCCTCTTGCCGGTTTTCTGACTGCCCGTCCTCCCGAGCCGACGATCGACCTCCTCGACCTCTCCGGTCGCGTTATCTCTATTTTTCTCAAAGACATCAAGCACATCTGCTACGTCCGGGACTTCAACCTCAACGACGCCGTCAACCCCGAGCGGCTCACCCGCCGCACCTTCCTTGCCCGCCCTCGCAATGAGGGGCTCTGGCTCCGTCTTACCTTCCGCCCTCCATCTTCGGCACCTCCGCCGACCGCGACAGCCGCTCCTGACCAGCTTGAGGGGCTGGCCCCAATTGACTCCTCCCTGCTCGACGACCTGGTCACCGACGCGGGACTTCAGCTCATCCCCCCCGACACCCGTTCCAACACTCAGCGCATCTATGTCCCCCGGACTGCCATCGCCGATTTGCAGCTGATCGCCGTCATTACCACCCCCTCCCGCAAGAAGCTCCTACCCACTTCCGCAGCGCCCAGCTTGCAAAATGAGCTCTTTGACGCTCCTCTACCGCCCAACATCCGCCCCAACTAAACGTCGATCAATACCGAAGGTGAATAGCTTGCACGAGATAGGTAAAAACTCTGGAGCTGCCAGGGGCACTCAACCCAGCCCGGTCATCTCCATCGCGCTACAATCCGAACCATGAAGCTGGCCGATCTTGCTCAACATCTCGGCGCCGCGCTCGACGGCGATGCCGCCGCGGAGATTACCGGAGTCGCCGCCATCGACACCGCTGCTCCCGGCGACCTGACCTTCGTCGCCAACCCCAAATATGCCTCTCTCGCCCGATCCACACGGGCCACCGCCGTTCTCGTTGAACCGGAGTTTGCCGAGATCGCTGCTGCGACGCTGCGCATCGAAAACCCCTATCTCGCCTTCGCTCGCGCCATTGAACTCTTTTATCGGCCGCCGGAGTATGCGCCGGGCATCCATCCCACCGCCGTCATCGCGCCTACAGCAAAGATTGGGGCCAACGCTCACATCGGGGCCTATGTCGTCGTGGGCGAGCATGTTGTTCTTGGCGACAATGCCACGCTTCTGCCGCACGTCGTGCTCTATCCCGATGTCCAGGCCGGCAACAACTTCTTTGCCCACGCCCACGCCGTTGTCCGAGAGCACTGCCGCCTGGGAGACAACGTTATCCTCCAGAATGGAGCAGTCATCGGAGCGGACGGCTTCGGCTTTGCGAAACAGGCAGGAGTCGAATCCGGGAGAAACTGGTACAAGATTCAGCAATCCGGTCCGGCCGTCCTCGAAGACCACGTCGAGGTCCAGGCCAACGCCTGCGTCGACCGCGCCAGCATCGGCGAAACCCGCATCCACGCCGGGGCCAAGATCGACAATCTCGTCCAGGTGGGCCACGGCTCCACCGTCGGCAGCGATACCCTGCTCTGCGCCCAGGTGGGCCTTGCCGGGTCGACGACGATTGGCCGGGGAGTCATCCTCGCAGGCCAGGTCGGCGTCGCCGGTCATTGCACCGTCGGCGACGGCGCTATCGCCACTGCGCAATCGGGAATTCCCGGCGACGTCGCTCCCGGCAAGGTCGTCAGCGGCTACCCTGCCATCGATAACCGCCAGTGGCTCCGCTCCGTCGCCCTCGTAAACCGCCTTCCCGAACTGTTGCGCAGTCTCAAACTGTCTAAATCAGAGCCAAAATGACGGCACGAAGATGACTTCAGTCAGCATCTTCGCATCCAAACATGAGGTGATGCCTGATCCACCCGATACGCGAAACAGCAATGGAAGCGGCTCCGTGTCGCTGAGCCCTCCGCGTGTCCGCGTGCTTCTACTCGACGACGAACCCGACAATCTCTTTCTTCGCGCCACCATTCTTCGCCAGCACGGCTACGACTGCATCCCAGCCTCCACCATCGAGGAAGCCACCGAACTATTCAACAGCATCGATATCGCCGTTCTCGACTATCACCTCGGGGCGGGACAGTTCGGGACCGAAGCCGCCAACCTTCTGCGCCGCCGTCGCCCGTATGTTCCCATCATCATCCTGTCGGCAACCCTTGAACGCTTCTTCGGCGGAGCCGAGGATATGCACCTGCTCAAGGGCCATAGCTCAATTGAAGAGATTCTCGCCGCTCTCAGTTCCCTTGAAGCCAAGCACCGCGGCGCTCCCGTCGTCGTTGACGCCCGCGACTTTTTTTACTCTCGCATCGCGATGGCCATTGGCTCGGACGTGCTTGTACAAATCTTCGACGAACGCGCCATCTGGCTCTATTGCAATGACTCGGCAGCCGAATATCTGGGCCAGCCCCGCGACTGGTATGCCGGCCGGAGCCCTTCGCAGGAGATGCCGGCTCTGATGCGTAACTGGCGCGAGATCATCGAGACGGTTGCGCTTACACGGGAGACCTACATTGACCGCACCCGGCTCGGACTGCTCAACCGGCCCAAGCCGGATGAGGAGAACATTACCTGGAGCGTGCTTGCCTTCCCGGTCACGCTGCATGACGGCCGCAGCGGTGTTGTGCTCACCGCACGCATTCTCGATCGAGCCGCAGCAAGTTATTCCTGAGACCTGCATGGCGCTTTACAAGCCCCATGCCTGTTATCTTGAGATTATGCGATCCCTTGGCATCTCAGCGCTCTTCGCCTGCCTGCTCGCCTTAACTGGCTGTCATTCGGACCGCGTTCAGGCAACGGTCAGCAACCACACCAGCCAGCCGATTCTGTTGATGGAAGTAGACTACCCGAGCGCCAGCTTCGGCACCCAGAACCTCGCCGCCGGAGCGGACTTCCACTATCGCTTCAAGGTGCTTGGCACAGGCAAAATCACCCTCACCTACACCGACGCCGAGCACCACGACCATAAGTCCGAAGGGCCCTACCTCGTCGAAAAGGCAGACGGCCCGTTGCAGATTATCATCGCGCCCGATGGCGTTCATTGGCAGACAAGCCCCGGGACGAAGTTTCAAATGCCCCCCGCATCCTGATCGCTGTCAATCTTCTCCGGGCGTACGAGTCTCCAGGTCGGACTTTTTGGTCACGTCGATTTGAGGCGGCGTTATCCCCGCCTTCCGGCGACGTCCTCCAATCGCCAGAAAGATCACAATCGCCAATCCCAGCACAACGAGATAGAGAATGATCATGGCGTCCCTCCATCGGCCCTCGATTGCGACCACTCCTGTAAGATGCGTTCTCCGCTCCTTGCGGTAACCTGTCTCTATGTCGCGCGGATATTTCATTACCTTTGAAGGGCTGGACGGTTCGGGTAAGACCACGCAGCTCCGGTTGCTGGCTGCATCGCTTACCTCCGCAGGTCATCACGTGGTCAGCCTTCGCCAGCCCGGAGGAACAGCTCTCGGCGACCGTATCCGCGCCATCCTGCTTGACTCGCGCTCCGAAGCCTCGCTCGGACCCATCGCCGCTGCCACCGAGATGGCCCTGATGTTTGCCGACCGGGCCCAGGCTATCGCCGAGATTATCGAGCCAGCGCTCGCCGCGGGCAGCATCGTCCTCTGCGACCGCTACACCGACTCCTCGGAGGCCTACCAGGGCGGAGGGCGCCAGCTAGGTAGTGAACGCATCCTGGCCATGCACGCGGCTGCCTGCGGCAACTTGCAGCCCGACCTGACCCTTCTTCTGCTGCCATCGCTTGAGGCATCGCTTCGCCGCGCCCGCCGCCGCAATCAGCGCCATGCCAATCATCACGGCACCGACGAGAATCGCTTCGAGCGCGAGTCAGACGACTTTTACCGCCGCATCTACGAAAAATACGAGGAGATTGCCACCCGCGATCCACGGCGCGTCTTCCCCGTCCGCGACGAGAGCAGCATCGAGCAGATTCACACGCGCATTCTTGAAGTCGTCGCCGCACATCTTCCCTCGATGGCAAGCGATGTCACCAGAGATAGGTAGCTACAGCCCCAGCGCCCAGATCAGACGTAAATGTCTTCCCGTGGTAATGAACGCTGAATTTCTGAGAGTCCGGGCTGATATTCGCCACGATAAGAACCTTTTTGCCCTTCGGCGTCCTGAAGGCGACGTTTGGAAGCACATCGGATTCGCTGGAAACGATACGGACAGAGCCGGGCCGGACGAACTTCGATGCGTGGGCAATCGTGTAATAGGCGAGGTTGCGAGTGACCTTGTCACCGTCGATGGTGATGGCTCCCTGACACATGGTGCAGCCGCCGTTACTGGTATGCGGCCCGTTTTCAGGGTCGGCGGCGAGATTCCACAGCAAGACGTTGCGGCTCCAGTTGCGGGTTGCGCCAATAACGATCCGCGACACCGGGCTGGCAATCTTGAGCCCCTGAGAGCCGGGACGACTGACCACCATCTGCTCGGTGAAATATAGATTCTTCTTCGGGAAAGCATCGTGCACTTCGGTAAGAGCGTCGATCTTGCCGCCGTAGAGATGAAAGCCGGAGCCATCGACATACTTATATGCCGCCGGATCTTTGAGGATGGAGAGCGGGTAGTCAGGGCGGTCGCAGTTGTGGTCGTACAGAATGATCTTCGTTTTAATTCCAGCCTTTTGAAACGCCGGGCCCAAATCATTTTTGATGAACCGGTCCTGCTCGAGCGCTTCCATCACCATACTGGGTGTGTTCTTGGGATTGAGCGGTTCGTTCTGCACTGTGATGGCATCGATGGGAATGCCCTCGGCCTTCATGCCTTCGATGTACTTAACAAAGTAGGAAGCATAGGCTGCGTAGTACTCCGGCTTCAGTTCTCCTCCCTTCACATCGTCGTTGGTCTTCATCCATGCGGGAGCCGACCAGGGCGATCCGAGTATCTTGATCTTCGGATTGATCGCCAGAATCTCCTTCAGCACCGGGATGACGTCGGCACGGTCAGGACCGAGGCTGAACTTTGCCAACGTGGGATCGGTCTCGCCCGCGGGCAGGTCGTCGTAGGAGAATACGCGCTCGTTCATGTCGGACGAACCGATACTCACGCGCAGGTAGCTGATTCCGATGCCGTCGCCGCTGGTGGAGAATAGCTGACGGAGAAGCTCCGTTCGCTTTGCGGGCGACATGTGGACAATCAATTGCGCGCTGCCGCCGGTCAGGGCAAATCCGAAGCCGTCCATGGACTGAAATTTCTGATTATCATCGACCTCGATGGTGGGCGCCGGACCGGAAGTTCGAGCAAAGTGTAGGGAGGATTTCTGCTGCTCGAAGAGAGCGGTCTTATCGGGAGTAGTCAGCCAGACGGTGGCATTCTTTTGCGCCATCATAGTTAAGGGAAATAGCGTCGAAGCCGCGATCAGCAGGCAGGTAGAGATTTTAGAGCGCATAGAATTCCTTCTCCGAACTATTGAGGCAATACGGTAAAGGTCGTGTGATCGGTTGCGGTTGAGTCAAAGCCGACCCAGAGATCGAAGACTCCGGGCTCAATCGAGCGTTGACGCGTCTGCGTGCTCCAGAAGGCCAGTTCATGGGTGTCGAGCGGGAAGGTCACGGTCTGCTTCTCGCCGGGCTTGAGCGTGATGCGGCGAAAGCCCTTGAGTTCCCGCACCGGCCTCGACGCGCTGCCGGAACGTTGATGGGTGTAAAGCTGCACTACCTCGTCGCCCGCCACCGATCCCGTGTTCTGCACCTCGACCGACACGGTGAAGGAAGAGCCAGCCTTTACCGAGGACGCGCTCTTCCGGAGGCCGTCCAGTTTGAAGCCGGTGTAGCTGAGTCCATAGCCGAAGGGATAGAGCGGCGCGCTGGAGCTGTCCCAGTAGCGCGTATCGGGAGCTTCGGGGATCTGAGTCAGGTTGTGCGCGTAGTAGATCGGCACCTGTCCCACGCTGCGAGGCCAGGTCACCGGCAGTTTGCCGCCGGGGTTGGCATCGCCGAAGAGCAGGTCCGCGATCGCATTGCCGCCTTCGGTGCCGGGATACCACGCGTCGAGTATTGCAGGCACGTGCGACGAGGCCCAGGTGATATTGAGAGGCCGGCCGTTGAGCAGTACCAGGACAATCGGCTTGCCCGTTGCCACAGCAGCTTCAAGAAGCTGCTCCTGCCGCCCGGGAAGCGTGAGCGTCGCCCGCGAGGCGCGCTCACCGCTCATGTTCTGCGCCTCTCCCAGGACAAGCACTGTGACCTCGGACTGCTTGACGAGATCGATGGCGTGCGCAAACTCGGCATTCCGCTCCGCGTCTGTCTTGAGCGTGGGCTGCGGGCTGGGAAACTGGCTGTCGAAGATGGAGGGCTGACCTCGCTCAATCTCTACTCCCTTGGTTGAGGACACGGTCGTACCTGAACCGAAGCGCTTGCGGATGCCCTCGAGTACCGTAATTGTGTCGTCCGGATGCCCCGCAAGGCTCCAGGAACCCATAGTGTCAGGCCTGGAGTCGGCGAGCGGGCCGATGACGGCAATCGATTTTAGAGACTTGCTGAGAGGGAGCAGATTTCCTTCGTTGCGCAGAAGGACGGCGCTGCGTTCGGCCGCGGTCCTGGCGGCGCGGCGCTGTTCAGGAGTGACGAGTTGGGCGGCGGACTGCGACGGGTTCACGTAAGGGTGGCTGAAGAGGCCGAGGCGGTACTTCATGGTGAGGATGCGGCGTACGGCCTCATCGATCGTGGACTGCTCGACGAGGCCATCTTTGATAGCAGCGGCAAGATAATCGCGGTAGATATGTCCGGTCATCTCCATATCAACTCCGGCATTGACGGCGCGGACTGCGGCATCCTCCGGGCCGGATGCAAAGCCATGCGTCGTGAGGGCGCGCACCGCATCCCAGTCGCTCACGACAAATCCGTTGAACTTCCATTTGTCGCGCAGCACATCCTGAAGCAGAAATTTGTTGCCCGTAGCAGGGACACCGTTAAGGTCCATATAGGCGGGCATGATGGAACCGGAACCGGCACGAATCGCAGCCTCGAACGGAGGCAGGTACACGTTCCAGAGCTGTTCATCCGAGATATCCGAGGAGTCGTAGTCACGCCCTCCCACAGCTGCGCCATAACCCGCAAAATGCTTTACGCAGGCCAGGATGTGATTTGGGCTGCCGATGGCCGGTCCTTGAAAGCCACGAACCTGTGCAGCCGCCATCTGCGATCCCAGGAAGGGATCCTCCCCGGCGCCTTCCATGATGCGGCCCCACCTCGGATCGCGGGCAATGTCCACCATCGGGGCGAACGTCCAGTTGATGCCGACGGCGCTGGCCTCCCTTGCCGCCATGCTCTGAACCTGCTCGACCATGGCAGGGTCCCACGATGCTGCAAGCGCCAGCGGCACAGGATAGATCGTGCGGAAGCCATGAATCACATCGAACCCGAAGATGAGCGGGATATGCAGCCTGCTTTGATCGACCGCGATGTGCTGCAACCGGTTGATCTCTTTGGCATCCGTCAGGAAGAGGAAGGAGCCTACCTGGCCCTTCAGAATTCGCTGATCCGGTGAGACATCCTGCGGCTGGTTGAGCGCAATCTGGCTCATCTGGCCGATCTTTTCTTCCAGGGTCATCCTGCTCAGCAGATCGTTTACAAAGCGGGAGGTCTCCGCATCGTTCGCGCCGGTGTGGTCATTTGCGGGGGGCGGCTCCATGCGCGCCGATAAGGGCCGCACATAGAGAACGGCCATCAGGGCGATCGACAGGCTACTGATGATGAATGGAGAGATCACACCGCGTAAAGCGGAACGGAAGATCATTGGCGGCTCCTGAAGAGGTTCTAGCTTTAAAACAATCCTGTCGCGCGGGTGCAAATACCGGCCCAGTGTGCAGCCAGTCAGGGGATATCCTGTGGCGGTGTTGCGGAACAAGTTTAGACAAACGTTTGTCTTTTGTCCACTCTGAACTGCAAAGAAGAGATCAGGGCTCTATCGCGATGTACTGATAGTCTTGAATGGATAGAAATACCTCTGTAAACGAGGGAACTTCGGAACATCGTTCATGCCGAAAGCTTCTGCACCGCACTCACACACGACCCGCCGGACTAGCCTTAAAATGCTGGCCGAATACCTCGACCTGAGCCCATCGACGATATCGTTCGTCCTGAATGACGCGCCCGGCAGGTCCATTCCCGAAGCCACCCGGCAACGCGTCAAAGCAGCGGCGGCGAAGTTCAACTACCAGCCCAGCATGATCGCCCGGACCCTTCAGGGAAAACGCATGCAGACGATCGGCGTTCTGCTCCCGGAGCTGGGCGAAGGCTACCACTCTCAGGTGCTGAGCGGCGTCGGAGACCTGCTAATGCGGGAGGGGTTCTTCTACTTCACGGTCCATCACAGGCACAAGAAGGAACTGGTATCGGCGTATCCGGAGCTTCTTCGATCACGTGGGGTGGATGGCATTCTGGCGATTGACACCCACCTTGAAGAAGGCGCTCCCATGCCTCTGCCTACGGTGCTGGTTGCCGGACACACGAGTCTGTCGAAGGTGACAAATGTGATTCTCAACCACGAGCTTGCCGCGGAGTTTGCTCTTAAGCATCTTTACCAACTCGGCCACCGCAAGATTGCGTTTATGCAGGGGCAGCCGTTCAGTTCGGACTCCGATACTCGATGGGCCGCGACGCTGCATGTCGCTCGCGATCTTGGTCTCACAGTACGCGACGAGCTGACAATTCATCTGGAGAAGGACTCTCACTCACCCGAGATCAGTTATCCGGGTATCCGCCGCCTGATACGGAGCCACCACATTTTCACCGCCGTCCTCTGCTTCAACGATGTGTCGGCGATGGGCACCATACGCGCCCTGCATGAGGCAGGCCTTCGCGTGCCGGACGATGTATCGGTGCTGGGGTTCGACGACATTCAGTCCTCGCAGTTTCAGGTTCCCAGCCTGACGACGATCCGGCAGCCGCTACAGAAGATGGGCAGTACCGCTGCCCGGATGCTGCTGAAAAAGCTGGCAGATGAGACGACGCCTGAGTTGATACGGATCGACCCGGAGTTGATCGTTCGTGAGTCTACGGCGCAAGCGAGATCGTTGCAGAAAAAACGGGCGGCACGTTGAAGCAAAACATCGCTATCTGGCGGCAGCGCCACGTGGCACTGCCTTAGCGGCGGTGAGGGCTCCACCCTGAGTCAGATGGTAGAAGCGATCTCCGGCGACATTCTCAAATACCTGCCGGCCGCCGTTCGGCCAAAGCACTTCGACTTTATCGATGCGCGCACTGCGCCCCAGACCGAAGTGCAATCGCAGATCGCTTTGCGAGAGATAGCTGCCTCCGCTTCGCACCTCGTCCATCTGGCGCAGCTTGCCGGTTGTGACCCAGACGCGGGCGTTCAGGGCTAACCGATTCTGCGGGCTGCCTTCAAGAGCAAAGCTAACCCAATGGTTTGCCGGATCGCTTCCGGCCTCGAGGATCATCGGCCCGCCCGTAAGATTTTCCACGACGATATCGAGCTTTCCGCGGTTGAAGAGATCGCCGACGGCCAGCCCCCGGCTCACCTGCGGCACCTGTACGGCCTCGCCTGACTCCTTGCTCACATCTAGGAACTTGCCGTTGCGCTGGTTCAGGAAGACGAGTTTTGGCTCCTTGTATCTTGTCCCCATCTTTACGCTGTCCACCTGCGGGTAGACGTGACCGTTGACCAGAATCAAGTCTTCCCTTCCCGCGTTGTCCAGATCGAGAAAGGCATCGCCCCAGCCGACATAGGGCGAACTTGCGCGCGAGATCCCGGCCGAGCGGGAGACATCGGAGAAGGTCATCGCACCATCGTTGCGATACAACGTGGCATACTCGTCGCTGAAGTGGGTCACCACCAGGCTGAGGCGTCCGGTGTTCAGATAGTCGCCGAGAGCCAGTCCCATGTTGGCCTGCTCCGTGCCATCTTCGCTGACCGCGACACCTGCGTCGTAGGCCATCTCCTTGAAGTGCCCGTTGCCCTCGTTGTGATACAGGTAGTTCGGCTCGCCATCGTTGCCGACGAAGAGGTCGAGCTTGCCATCGTTGTCGAAGTCGGACCAGACGGCACCCAGGCCGAAGAAGTGGTTGGCATCGTCAACCCCAGCCTGTTTCGCAACTTCGGCAAACGTGCCGTCACCGTTGTTGTGATAGAGCGTGTCGGGCGATCCCTTGAGACCGCGAGGGCCGCACTGAACGGCTACTCCGTGATACTGGCAGGTCTTGCTCGATCCGAATTGCGGCAGGTCGTTCATGTCCAGATCGACATAGTGAGGAACAAAGAGATCGGAGTGGCCGTCGCCGTCGTAGTCGCCAAATGTAACGCCGGTGGCCCAGCCCGTATCCTTATCGAGTCCGGCTGCCTTGGTAACGTCGGTAAAGGTACCGTCGCCATTGTTGCGATAAAGGACCACGCCGCCAAAGCAGCTTACGATCAGGTCCGGTTTGCCGTCGTTGTTATAGTCGCCTACAGCTACGCCCATCGCCCAGCACGGATAGCCGACTCCGGCCTTTTCGGTGACGTCAGTAAACGTGCCGTCGCGATTGTTGTGATAGAGCGCGCTACGCGCCTTCTTTCCGGCGAGCGCCATGGAGACGCTGGGAGCGTTGGTGAAGTAGATGTCCAGCCAGCCGTCACCGTCATAGTCGATGAGCGCGACTCCTCCGCTCATCGACTCGACGATGTACTTCTGCTCGGGGCTGGAGAGGTGCTCGAAATGGATACCGGTCGAGGCGGTAATATCGGCTAGCTGCGGAACTCGCTGGTCCGTAGTGTGTTCACTGGAGGCTGCGGTTTTACCGGCTGCGCTGCTTTGCGCAGGTAGCGTTCGCCCACCTAGAACAAGACAGGCAACATAGCACAGAGTTGCGAGATACGAGGCAAAGTTCGTCCTGTGCCCGCGTCCCCTCCGTTGCTCGTTGCGCGCGACGTTCATCTACTTATCCGGCTCGTCCTGCGGGGTGTCGAGCCGCATCTCCTTGTAGATGGACCGCATCTTTTCTTTGATGCCCTTGTATTTCTGATATGCATCCAACTCGCGCCTGGCATCGTCGGGTCGCTTCAGTTTGCGGTAGGCGGTGCTCAGCCGAAAATGCGCGAGGACGTTGGTGGGGTCCGATGCGACCAGAGGCTCCAGCAGCGGGAGCGCCGATGCGGATTGATCCTTTTCGATGTAGACATGGGCAAGTCCCAGCGTCGCGTCCGCCTCTCCCGGAGCAAGTGCCAGGGCCTGTTTGTAGTAGGTGACGGCAGCGTCGAAGTTATCCTTCTCGACGGCAAGATCGCCCAGCCGAGTGATGGATTTCTCGTCCCGCGGGTTGGCTGCGACGGCGAGTTTGTACTGCTGCTCGGCCTCGCCGCGGAGCTTCAGGTCAGGCGATATACGAAGCGCTTCGGCCAGTTCATAGTGAATTCCGGGCAGCTTGGGATCGATGGCGAGCGCCTTGCGCAGGTTTGCAATCGTTCCTGGGTTGTCTCGTTCGCGGTTCAGTTCGTGCGCCATGGCCTGATGCATCTGGCCTGATTCAGGAGCCGCTACGGACAGATCGAGCATCGATTCGCCGGCAAGGTCGGAGTAGATACGGTAAGCCGCATAGAGGATTCGAGGATCATCCGGCGCACCCTGCCGCAGTGTCTCAACGACGGCTGCTGCCTTTGGCAGGTCCTGCGTGGCGGTGTACAGCTCGATCAACTCCAGGCCCGCCTCCAGCCGCACCCCCGGCTCCTTGAGCTGGCCTACCACTGCCTGCAGGTCGGCGCGCGCGAGGTCTGTCTGGCCAAGATTCCTCTCAGTCATGCCGAGCAAGGCACGAATCTTTGTCAGTTCCGGTTGCTGCTCCACCGCTTTGCGCAGATGCGGCTCTGCCTGCAAATAATCTTTCTGGAAGAAAAGGAGGACTCCCAGATTCGCCTGGGCGTCAGTATTGTTGGGGTCCAGGGCAACCACGGCGGCGAACTCCTTTGCCGCAAGCTCGGGCTTCTTCTGACTCAGGAACTCGTGTGCCTGGCGTTCATGTCCCTGAATCTGCTGCGAGACGGAACCCTGACCGGGCTGCGCCCCAGCAAGTCCCACTGCACACAGACTGAACAGAAGAAGAAACGAAAACAGCCTCATTCAGGAACCATTTGACCTCAGGAGAGATCATCCCATTCGATCGCTCATTAAAATGCCATGGGATGGCAAGTTACCCTGCCATCCCATGGAAGTTTATCAGAAGGAGAATCGCCCGCTCAGTTGCATGGTGCGACCGCCAACCGTGGTTCCTCGAATGGTCGAACTGCCGGTAACAACGTTACCGGAGGTGTCAACTTTTAGCGAGGAACTGGGCAGCCCGAAGCTGGGATGGTTGAAGATGTTGGTTGCATCCGCTCGAATCTGGAAACCCATATGCTCCCGGATGGCAAACGTCTTGCCGAGAGAGAAGTTCACCTGCGAGAGTCCAGGACCGTTCAGGCTATTTCTCCTCGAATTACCGAAGGTTCCCGGATCGGGCGCTGCAAACGCACTTTCGTCGAACCATTGGTTTGTCCCGTGATACTGGCTGTGATCAGCCAGATGTGGATGATCGACGACATTGGGGAACCAGCTTCCGGCCTGAGCGTAAGAGTTATTTTTGTCCATCGTCACCGTAAATGGCTGACCGCTTTGGACGACGACAGTCCCCGAACCCTGCCAGCCTCCAAAGATCTCATCGAGGAAGATGTTGTTGTTGAGGAACTGACGGCCTCTGCCGAACGGCAGTTGATAGACAAAGCTCCCTTTGATTGCGTTTCTCACATCGAAGTTGGAGTTTCCATAGTTTGCCGAAGGAGTGTACGCCCGCTGATACGTCTGAGCGCCGGCCCGGCTACCCCAGCCTGATGAGTCCATATCGTCGAGAAAGTGAGCCCACACATAGTTGGCGTTGAACTGCAGCCCATGCGTCATGCGCGTCTGAATCGACGCCTGCAGGGAGTTGTAGTTGGAGATGGCGTTGACTGTATTTCCGTTGATCTGGTTGTATTGGGTATAAGGACGGTAGCCCAGCGCTACATCATTGGGATCCAGCTTATCCTCAGGGATTTGGTTGATATCGACCGGGAATGGCAGGTCGTGACCATGGCTGGCCACATATGCTAGCTGAAACACCATATTTGTGTTCAGTTCACGTTGCAGACTCAGATTCCACTGGTATGATCCGCCGACCGGCGTATGGTACTTGTTGTAGGTTACGTTCTGATGGTTGAAAGCAGCCGGGTCAGTGGAAGCAGCGATGTACGGAAGGCTGGACCCATCCGAAGAGAGGATCACAACCGGCGTCACGCCATTGGATTGATCGGTAAGATTTCCTTGTGTACCGAAGGCTGACCCCATGCCGCCGGAATAAGTATCGAGGCTCCAGTTATACGCGTAGAGACCGAAGCCTCCACGCAGATTCGTCTTTGGGGTGACCTGCCAGGCAAATCCAAAACGCGGTAGGAAAGTGTTGTACACGGGCTTCTGAAGCGTCGTGCGACCGTTGGCGTGGGTGGACCCGTACCACATGGCTCCCATCGTGTCCGTAGCCGGATTCCTCACGTTAGGATCGAAGGCGCGCATATTGCCCTTGACCTCGCCCCAGCCCGACTGAATCTGGTAGCGCAAGCCGATGTTCAAGGTCAGGTTCGGACGGACCTTGTAATCGTCCTGAATAAACATCTGCGGCAGGCGCATTCTACCGCCATACTCCGGCGTAACCTGCGCGCTCCAGCTATGGGTTTGCCCGAGAAGGAAGTCTGCGTACGCCAATCCGGTCGTGCTGTCGCCCTGCGTCGATGAGGTATACACGCCGGTATAGCCCATAGTGCCGCCATTGATATTCCCCCAAGCGGTCGAGTTGTCGCGGTAGAACAGGAACTCGCCGCCGAAGTGCAGAATGTGCTTGCCGCGGATCAAAGTCACTACATCCGATGGATCGTAGACGTGCTCCTTATAGACTGCGTTGATGGCAGAGGTAAGACCGTAGTATCCGGTCACATTGACGATCGGGAAGACATCCGCCTTGGAAAACTGCCAACCCAGTTTGCTCGGGTATCCTCCGCCCAGCGATGCAGGGACGAAGAAGTTCAATTGGTTGGTATAACCCATGCGAAGTTCGTTGATCGTCGTCGGGCTGATGCTCCATACATCCGTAATCTGGGCGTTGTGGCGGCTGACGTCCTGAGACTGGCAGTTGATGGGACAATTGCCCTGACCGTTGGAGTAGGCTGGATTATCGCTTTCGGTCTCAGACATGGTCAGCCTGTTATTGGAACGGATATCGTAGTCCAGGCGGCCAAAATATTTGGTGAACGGCTGTGAATTGGGAACGTTATAGAAGAAGTTAAGAGTCTGTATGCCATTGACAGGTGTAGCAGGGACGTTCGCAGTTGGATAGTAGGCCTGAATAGCCTTGGCGACGGGATCGATCCTGCTCGCGGGAATGCGATTGCCATTTCCATATTCCTCCGCAAACGACATTCTCCCGATACAGGGGCAAGTTTGTGTCTTTCCGTTCGGAAGCAGCCGCGTGCCAGTTTCCTGAACCACCTTCGTTGTTGCCGGGTCATAGATCGTCGCCAATCCAGTGGCCGAAAAATCGCCATTCAGCGCAGCCGCGTCGGGAACCGTTACCGTGTTGGTTGAAGCTGCCCCATGATTGATGGTCTTGTCATAGTCGAAGAAGAAGAACAGCTTTTTCTTGATGATCGGACCCCCAACCGAGAATCCGAAGTTGTTGTAACGAACTCGTGAGAGCGCCTTTTTCCGGGTCTTCTGCCCAAAAGCATAACTGGCGGCATTCAGCGCGTCGTTCTGGAGATACTCATAGGCCGAACCGTGAAAGCTGTCGGTGCCTCCCTTGCTGATCTGGTTGAACATGATGCCGCCCACCCCATACTGAGCGGAAAAGGCGGATGCGCTAACCTGAAGCTCCTGAACCGTTTCGAGAACGGCGACGTCGGCGTTTGCGCTCGACGGCAGCGTGGTCGAAGCGCCGTCGGCGAGCACCGTGCTGAACGGCAGGTTGCCGTTCACGGAAGCAACCTGCCCCGGATTGGCCGCTCCCTGGGAGCCGCCTGGCGCGCCCGACGAGCCGGGCAACAGGATGGTGAAGTTCTCCCAGTTCTGTCCTGTTTGCGGAAGCTGTTGCAGCGTCTTGGCTTCGAGGGTAGTGGTCTGCTCGCCGTTTTCCGTATGCAGCAGAGGAACGTCCGTGCTGACGACGATCTGGTCGGTCACGGAGCCCACCTTCAGTTCGGCGTTGACCGTGGTATTTCCAACGTTGACCGTGATCGACGACCGTTCCAGCTTGGTGAAGCCGTCTTTGACAAAGGTGATCTTGTAGTTGCCTGCAACGATGGAAGAGGTATCGTACAAGCCATCGTTGTTTGTCGTGAGGACCTTGCTGACCCCGGTGTTGTTATTGGTAACCGTCACGGTCACGCCTGGGATCAAGGCTCCGGTCGTGTCTGTCACAAGGCCGCGAACGTCTCCCGAATTGGTGCTTTGAGCGAACCCTATTCCGAGATAACCAGTTCCCATCAGGACGACGGCGAGCATCAACGCTTGCCATTTAATTTTCATCGTATCGCCTCCAAAAATTTTGCAACTAAACGCATTTTTCTAGTTCTCAGCCATAAAACAGTCCTGCTTACTGCTTAGACAAACGTTTGTCTAAATAAAGTCTGAACTGCGCTAGCTATTAAGCTCCTTTGGCATGGCATCCGTCAAGCTTTTAATTTCAAATCAGGAAAACAAGCGCCTTTCAGGCTTCTCCTGGAACATGAAGGTCGTCTGGCGTCCTAAACTAGTCTCATGTTCCGAGTACCTTACGACGATCTCTACGAGGCCTTGTGCCGAGCCATGCAGCAACTCGGTCTCAGGCAAGACCGCGCTGCCCATTGTGCCCAACTTTTTGCCGAAACAACTCGCGATGGGATCTACACTCATGGGCTCAACCGCTTCCCGCGATTTGCGGCTATCGTGCGCAATGGCAGCATCGACGTGAATGCCGAGCCGGAGCGGGTGGCCGGCTTCGGCGGCATCGAGCGGTGGAACGGCCATCGCGGCATCGGCAATCTCAACGCTTATGCAGCCATGCAGCGGGCTATCGCTCTGGCCAGGCAACATGGGCTTGGTGCCGTGGCGCTGGCCAATACCAACCACTGGATGCGTGGCGGCACTTACGGCTGGCAGGCCGCAGATCAGGGCCTCTTCGCCATCTGCTGGACGAATACGCTCGCCAATGTGCCTGCATGGGGCAGCGCTGTCCCCGTGATCGGCAACAATCCACTTATCATTGCCATCCCGCGGCCGCCGGCGCATGTCGTTCTGGACATGGCAATGTCGCAGTTCTCCTACGGTGCTCTCGACTCCTATACCAGGCGCGGCGTTCCGCTGCCCGTTCCCGGAGGCTACGATGCCGAAGGAAACCTTACTACCGACTCCGCTGCCATCGAAGCATCGCAACGAGCGCTTCCGGTTGGCTATTGGAAAGGCTCAGGTCTTTCTCTGGTTCTCGACATCATGGGCGCCATGCTCGCCGGCGGACTCGCCACGCACCAGCTACCGCTTGACCCTCTTCACGAAGCCGGGCTCTCCCAGTTCTTCCTGGCCATCGATCCGGCGAACCTCGCCTCAGTGGCTGAACTGACCCACATTGCTGAAGGTGTTATCGCCAACCTTCACGATGCGCCTCCCATCGACCCGTCCCGTCGTCTGCGGTATCCGGGCGAACAGGCACTTCGACTTCGCGAAGAGAACCTCCGACTCGGCGTTCCCGTAGATACCGAGATATGGCAGCAAATTAACTCGATGAAATGACTTCGCTCCACGCAGAAGAATTGCCGTGTGTGGACAACAGTTCCAGGGTTTTTCTGATCTAACAGAAGATTGCGGAGAGATCAATATCGATGAATCCTTAGCCCAGGCAGTACCGACCACCGGGGGAGATTGAGTGAAGACTTCAGAAGTAATGCATGCGTGGGCTGGAATCCTCACAGGCAGACGTCCGTCGCTGTCGATTGAAATCACCCGGGAGTGCCCGCTTCGCTGCCCCGGCTGCTACGCCTTCGATGACGCGCATCTGGGCGGTGGCGGCGTTACCCTCCGCGGTCTCGCGGACTATAAAAGCGATGCCTTAGTCCAAGGTGTGCTCCGTCTTGTCGATTACCATAAGCCGCTCCACTTGTCTCTGGTCGGCGGAGACCCTCTGGTCCGCTATCGCGAGTTGGAAGTTTTGCTACCCGAACTGGACCGCCGCGGCATCCACGTCCAAATCGTGACCAGCGCTTTCCGTCAGATTCCCAAACACTGGGCCAGCCTTCCGCGGCTCAATCTGGTCGTCTCCATTGACGGACTGCAGCCTGAGCACGACGAGCGCAGGAAGCCAGCTACCTATGCCCGCATCCTCAAGAATCTCGAGGGTGCCCGCGCCACGATTCACTGCACCATCACCGGACAGATCGCCAGCCGGCCGCATTATCTTGAGGATTTTCTTCGCTTCTGGAGCGCAAGGCCAGAGGCGAGAAAGGTCTGGATGAGTATCTTCACGCCGCAGGTGGGTGCGGAGGGGCCAGAGATTCTGACACCCGAGGTACGTTCCGCTGTGATCGCGGAGTTGATTCGCCTCCGCCCTTTGTATCCCATTCTGGACATGCATGAGTCCTGTCTCAATGAGTTCTATAATCCTCCCCAGTCTCCTGACGAGTGCATCTTCGCCCGTACCACCCACACGATCTCCGCCGACCTGAAGACGGCAATTACGCCCTGCCAATTCGGGGGCAAGCCCGATTGCTCCCAGTGTGGCTGCATCGCATCCATGGGTCTTGCTGCTGTCGGACATCATAAGGTGGCCGGTAATCTTACTGCGGGGCGTATCTTCATGATTTCCGATCGTGTTGGGTCCGCTGTCAGAAAGTTTAGAAATCAGTCGAAAGGAGCCGCATAATCTCATGGCCCAATATCTGACCGAAGACCCTATACAAATCCATATCGACGGTAATAACTTGGGAAGGATGAGCACTCTGGAAATCGATCTTCGCAGGCAATTAGTCCGCTTCGGAAGATCCATGCACCGGCTCGGTTACGCCCCGGCTACCGCCGGAAACCTTTCAGTGCGTCTGGACGCGCATCGCATTCTCGCCACCCCGACAGGATGCAGCAAAGGTCTCCTGAAGATATCCGACATGGTCATCGTCGATATGGAGGGAAACAAACTCTCCGGTTTTCGCAATGTAACCAGCGAGATCGGGATGCACCTTGCTGTCTACAGGTTACGATCCGATGTTCACGCTATCGTTCACGCTCATCCCCCCGTTGCCACGGCATTCGCGGCGTGCAGAAAGCCGCTCGATGAGCCTATCTGCTCGGAGATTGTCATGACGACGGGCGCGGTTCCTCTGGCAGCTTACGCGACCACCGGCACGGAAGAAGTTGGCGCCAGCCTGGAACCCTTTCTCCCGACCAGCGATGCGATCCTGCTGGCCAATCACGGTCTACTCACTTACGGCGAGACCCTGCTCGACGCGTTCATGAAGACGGAGTCCGTTGAACACTTTGCCAATGTCTGTCTCCTCGCGCGCCAGCTTGGCGGAGCGGTACCATTGAGCGATGGCGATCTGGAAAAACTTGAGCGTGCACGGATGCGATACAAACGAAACGCGTCTGGAGAGCCCTGCCATACATAAAGTGCCCGAACCTCCCACGGCTTCTGGCAGTCCCGTACTGGCCTACAATTGAGTTAAATGTCTATCGCCGCTAAACGCGCGCTGCTTGAGACTACGCTTCGCGATCTCGGTAGCCTTCTTGTTGCCTACTCGGGCGGAACTGACTCTGCTTATCTCGCCTATGTGGCCCATCAGGTTCTTGGCGATAGCATGCTGGCGGTCATCGCCGACTCTGCTTCTCTGCCCCGAGCCGAGTTGGCTTCAGCTCTTGCCTTCGCTTCCGAACACAAGATCCCTGTCCAGATTCTCCGCACCGAGGAGCTAGACAACCCCGACTACCAACGCAACGATAGTCAGCGCTGCTTCTTCTGCAAGAGCGAGTTGTTCACTCGCATGGAGTCGGAGCGTGTAGCGCGTGGATTCGAACATCTTGCCTATGGGATGAATCTCGATGATCGCGGTGAGTTTCGTCCCGGCCAGCAGGCTGCCAGCCAGCATCATGCGGTCGCGCCCCTGGTCACGGCCCAGCTTAACAAGGCTGAGATTCGCCAACTCGCCCATGAAGCCGGGCTGAAGCTCTGGGATAAACCCGCCTCGGCCTGTCTCGCATCGCGCATCGAGTACGGCCGCCCCGTTACCCGAGAAAGTCTCTCCCAAGTCGAACAGGCCGAGGAGGCCCTGCACGCGCTTGGCTTCCAGCAGGTTCGCGTTCGCCATCACGGTGAGTTGGCCCGCATCGAGATCTCTCGTGAGGAATTGCCCCGCGCGCTCTCGCTCGAAATGCTTGATACGATCACCGCGTCGCTGCGCTCCCTCGGCTTTCTGTACATCACTCTCGATACTCAGGGCTATCGTTCCGGCAGCATGAACGCTGTCCTCCCCGTCGCGAAGATCCCCTCCAGTACAAACTAAGTACTACGCCTCATCTTTATTGCCACTTTTCATAATCAAGACGGGGTGGAGACGTCTGCAAGTCTTGCTGCCATCGTGAAACAATAGCCTCATGCGCATCGCCTACCTCGACTGCTTTGCCGGCATCAGCGGAGACATGTTTCTCGGCGCCCTTCTCGACGCAGGTCTTTCACCACAGGTTCTTCACGATACGGTTGCGTCCCTGAACATTGGGGCATCGCTCAAGATCGATAAGGTAGATCGCAGCGGCATCTCCTCTACAAAGATCTTCGTCCTGGATGGCGAGGCTAAAAAGTCGGCATCCCATGACTCCCATGCAAATGATCATGTTCACGAGCATTCGACTCAACACAATCACGCACACCATGAAGTCGCTCACTCCCACGAGAAGAAAAGCGATCATCATCACGGACGTCATCTAAGCGCAATTCGTAAAATCATCGACTTCAGCGACCTTGATTCAAAAGTCAAGAAGGCCGCTATACAGACATTCGAACTGCTTGGGGCTTCAGAGGCGAAGATCCACAATGTGGATGTCGAAAAGATTCACTTCCATGAGGTGGGAGCGGTCGACGCGATCGTCGATATCGTAGCTGCAGCCGCGGGCATCCATGCGCTGGCAATTGACCGGTGGTTCTGCTCGCCTCTGAACATCGGAGGCGGCATGGTCGACTGCGCCCACGGGCGTTTCCCTGTTCCCGCCCCGGCCACGGCAGACCTTCTTCGTGGCTTCCCCACATACTCTGCCGATCCGCAGATGGAACTCGTTACCCCGACTGGCGCAGCACTCATCCGTACTTTGGCTCCTGCCTTCGGTCCGCAGCCCACGATGCGTATTCAAAATATCGGTTACGGTGCGGGAGATCGCAACCCTAAAGGCTTTCCCAATGTTCTTCGCCTGAGTATCGGAGAATTGGAACAGGCTGGTGAGCCCGCTAGTGATACAGTCACTGTCCTTGAAACCGCTCTCGATGATCTCAACCCCCAGGTCATCGCTTATGTTGCCGAACAGGCGCTCCAGCAAGGCGCCCTGGACGTGATGCTGACGCCAGTTGTGATGAAAAAAGGCCGTCCCGGGACGCTACTGACCATTCTCTGCGATCCCGATAAAGTTTCTGTGCTCGAACAACTTCTTCTGCGCGAGACCAGCACTCTCGGCATCCGCATCCATCACGAGCGGCGATCCTGCCTCGACCGCAGTCACCAGTCTGTTACTACGCCCTACGGAGACATTCGCATCAAGGTAGGCTCGCTCGCGAGCGAAGAACTCAATGCAACTCCAGAGTTCGAAGACTGCCGTGCCGCCGCCTCGGCACATGACATTCCGGTGAAACAGGTCATTCAATCTGCGATCGCCGCATATCACGCGGGCAAATTAAAATGAATAAGCCGTCCCTGCTAGAACTGCTCGCTGAAGTCCAACTTGGCACCCTTACCCCGGAGCAAGCCTCCTCCCGCCTCTCCGTCCTTCCCTTCGAAGACCTCGACTACGCGAAGATCGATCATCAGCGCGCTCTTCGCACCGGCCTGCCCGAAGTCATCTACGCGGCAGGCAAGTCTGCCGCACAGACTGCTGAGATCTTCGGACGTATGGCCGCCACGGGCGCCGATGTCCTTGCCACCCGAGCCGACGAAGCTACTGCCGCAGCCGTTGCTGCCGTCTCCCCCGCCTCCGAATATCACCGACAGGCCTGCGCCATCACGCTGCGGCAGGCACCTACCACCGAGCCGTTGGGCCACCTCGCCGTCCTCTGCGCCGGGACCAGCGACCTTCACGCGGCCGAAGAAGCCGCCGTCACTGCAGAACTCTTCGGCACCCGCGTCAGCCGCATCTACGATGTCGGCGTCTCCGGCATCCATCGGCTCTTCGCGCAACGCGACTCCCTCGCCACGGCCGATGTCGTGATCGTCTGTGCCGGCATGGAAGGCGCTCTGCCCAGCGTCGTTGGCGGTCTGGTTGGCGTCCCGGTCATTGCCGTCCCCACCTCGGTCGGCTACGGCGCGTCCTTTGCCGGGGCGGCGGCGCTACTAGGGATGCTCAACTCCTGCTCTCCCAACGTCTGCGTCGTAAATATCGATAACGGCTTTGGCGCTGCCTACACCGCCACCCTCATCGCCCGCGCTGCTCACAAGTAACCTGAGGCTGCCTCGCCTGCATCCAAATCCGTAACATCCGGACATAGGGCAGGAGAGCACTTATGGAACGTAGAAACTTCCTCAAGTCAGCAACCGCCGCCGGAATCACTGCCGCCATCGGCGTCAGTTCCGGTCAGTCTATATCCTCTGCGCAATCTCTCAGCCCGGCTACCCGGCCCGAATCACCCGACATGGTCTACCGCGAGCTTGGCAAGACCGGCGAACGTGTCTCCGCCATAGGCCTTGGCGGCTACCACATCGGAATCCAGCCTGAAGTCAACGAGAGCATCCGCCTGATACGGCAGGCTATCGACCGCGGCATCACCTTTATGGACAACTGCTGGGACTACAACGGAGGTGCCAGCGAAGTCCGCATGGGCCAGGCACTCCGCGACGGTTACCGCAAAAGGGTCTTCCTTATGACCAAGATGGACGGTCGCACCGGTAAGGCTTACAACCAGCAATTAGAAGAGTCTCTCAAGCGTTTTCAGACCGATGTCATCGATCTCGTCCAATTCCACGAAATCATCCGCATGGAAGATCCTGATCGCGTCTTCGCGCCTGGCGGCGCTCTCGAAGCCGCGCTTGCCGCTAAACAGGCTGGAAAGATTCGCTATATCGGCTTCACCGGACACAAGGATCCGGCAATCCACCTGCGTATGTTCGAGACAGCACAGAAGCACGGCTTCCGCTTCGATACTGTTCAGATGCCGGTCAACGTGATGGATGCCCACTTCCGTTCCTTCACAAAGCAGGTCATCCCGGTCGCGCTCAAGCAAGGCACCGGCATCCTCGCCATGAAGACCTTCGGCGGCAGCTACATTCTGCGCAGCAAAACGGTTGAACCCATGGAGGCTCTTCATTACGGCCTCACTCAGCCGGTCTCCGTTGTCATCACAGGCGTCGAATCGTCCACGATCCTCGATCAGGCACTGCGAGCGGCAAAGACCTTCAAGCCGCTCAGCCAGACTCAGATTGCAAGTCTGCTTGATCGCACCCGTGCAGCCGCCAGTGAGGGAAAATTTGAACTATTTAAAACCAGCAATAACTTTGATGGCACAGCCGCCAATCCTAAGTGGCTCGGTTAAAAAATGACAGCCGTCACAATGGAGATGACGGCTGACGTTTGTTGCTCTTGAACTTGAGTGCCGTCTACTGATTCACGCCGCTGGCAAGGAATCCACCATCGACCACAAGAATCTCTCCAGTGACGAACGATGCAGCATCGCTCGCCAGAAAAACAGCGGAGCCTACTAACTCTTCCGTCTTGCCGAACCGGCCCATAGGCGTTCGCATCAGCAGTTCCTTGCCGCGGTCGCTCTCATCCAGCAGCTTCTGGTTGAGCGCCGTCCGGAAGACTCCCGGAGCGATTCCATTCACAGTTACGCCCTGCGAGCTCCACTCGACGGCCAGCGACTTCGTCAGCGCGCCCACTGCGGCCTTGCTCGCCGCATACGCGGTAACTTCCTTTAACGAAACAAAGGTATTGAGCGAGGCGATGTTGATGATCCGTCCATAGCCCCGCTCCAGCATGTGCTTTCCGAAGATCTGGCAGGCGCGCAGCGTCCCCGTCACATTCGTGTTCATAATGTCATCCCAGGTCTCTTCGGAGACAGTCAGCGTCGGCTCGCGCTTGATCTTGCCCGCACAATTGATCAGGATATCTACCTTGCCAAACGCCTTCAGGGTTCCATCGAGCAGTGCCTGCAAGGACGCACGGTCTCCTACATCCGAAGTCAGCCGCAACGCCTTGCGGCCTTTGGCCTCAATCGCCTTCGCGGCCTCTTCAACCTGTTCAGCACGCCGCGAACTGGCCACAACATCAGCGCCCGCTTCCGCCAGCCCAATCGCCATCGCCAGGCCAATGCCCGACGTACCACCAATCACTACGGCCGATTTGCCGCTCAGGTCAAACAACGGATGTCCCATCAAGTCTCCTTTTACTGTTATTCAATCGAGCGTCTACGCTCCAGTCTTCACGATCTTCCGGAAGACTGGAGCGGGTCCATTCCTGCGGCAAATAGTTAGCGCTGGATACGCGCCGATCCGCCGCTGGCAAACGCCTTGACCTGATCGAGAGTCGCCATCGTGGTGTCGCCAGGGAAGGTCGTCATCAGCGCTCCATGAGCCCATCCCAGTCGGATTGCCTGCTCCGGCTCCTGGCCGCTGAGCAGGCCATAAATAAAGCCGGCAGCAAAGCCGTCGCCGCCACCGACACGATCGAGCACCTTCAACTCGCAGGTGGGAGCATTGACCGTCTTTCCATTCACCCAGGCCACGGCGCTCCAGCTATGGTGGTTCGTGGAATGAACCTCGCGGAGCGTCGTCGCGACGACCTTGATATTCGGATAGCGCTTCACAACCTGGTCGATCATCGACAGAAAGACACTGGGATCGAGTTTGGAGGCCGACGCAACTTCAGGCCCTTCAAATCCAAGACCCTTTTGCAAATCTTCCTCATTGCCGACCAGCACATCGACGTTCTCGGCAATCGCGCCAAGCACCTTGTGCGCACGCTCGATTCCGCCGACCGTCTTCCAGAGCTTCTCGCGATAGTTGAGATCGAACGAGCAGATCACGCCGGCGGCGCGGGCTGCCTTCATCGCCTCGATCAGCAGTTCCGCCGTCGACTCCGACAGCGCAGCAAAGATGCCGCCGCTATGGAACCAGCGAACGCCCTGCGCAAAGATCGCCTTCCAGTCGAAGTCGCCCGGCTTCAACAGGGCTGCCGCTTCATTGCTGCGATTGTAAAACACTACCGGGGCTCGGACGCCGAAGCCCTGGTCGCTGTACACGGTTGCCATATTGGGGCCGCGAGTGCCATCGTGCTCGAAGCGCTTGTAGGTCGGCTTGACGCCCATCGCCCGCACACGCTCGGCGATCAAGTCGCCAATAGGGTAGGACACCATTGCCGAGACCAGACCTGTGTTCAGACCGAAACAGTCCGACAGGTTCGCTGCCACGTTGAACTCGCCGCCGCTGACATGAATCGCCGCCTGAGTCGCCTTGCGAAACGGGATGATGCCGGGATCGAGCCGGTTGACGAGTGCTCCGAGGGATAGAAAATCCAGTGTGCCCTTTTCAGGAATTTTAAAGCCGAGATCCATTGCGCCATTCTCCTCAATTTTCAATGCCCGAATCGGGCACGAATCTATTCCATCATAGCGATCTTTCGATCGACTTTCAGATGAGTGCCTAAGCCGTTCTAAAAAATAATCGAGCTATTTGCCGAGAAACACTGGACGAATGTGCCGTTCGAAGAGATTCGTCGTAACATTCCTCGCCACAACTTCTTCATTTGCCTCCAGTGCCTTCAGATAACGATCTCCCAGCTTCGCCGCCACCTTGAAGCCGACATGCAGCAACTGCCGGAAACTCTGGTTATACGCCTTGTTTCCCTGCTCGTGACGCAGAGCGGAGGTGTACTGCTCACTGGTCCATCCATTGACCACTTCGGGCTTCGGCAGCTTCGACGGATCGATGTCGATGACTGTCGCATAGGGAGCGCAAAGCTCTTCGCTATGCGCATATGCCTCGGAATAAACCTCTTTTGCAATCTCGAGGCCGGTGCCGCCAGCCTCGGCCAAACCGATCAGTTCCTCAAGCCAGGTCGTTCCAGCGGTCTTCATGTGCACCCCGACGTCGAATTTCTTTACCGCGTCGTGCACCGCCTTATAGATGGAAAACTTGTCCGACCCGGAGTGGATGCTCAGTTTCAGATTATCCGGCAACCCGTAGGTCTTGATCGCAAAGGCGATCGTCGCCAGATCCTCGTTGAACTCCTTGGTAAATTGCACAACATCGCCCACATAGTCCACGCCCTTATTGAATCGGCCCGTAAACTTCGGAGCGATCGTCTGGATGGGGATCTTCTCATCCGCAATCGCGGCCAGAATAATCAGCAACTCCACCGGGGTCTGGGGAGAGTCCGTCTCGTCCATCGAGACTTCGGCGATAAAGTTCCCCGCGCCCTTCTTCTCCACCAGGAAGCGATAGATGCGACCGGCATCCTGCACCGCCGCCAGAAATTTATTTGCCACACCCGTTACGAAGGCGGCATCGGTCTTGAATGGCTGGTCGATCTGCGGAATCGTCACCGTACCGACAAGCTCGGGATGCTTCTTCACAAAAGCCTCAACATCTTTCGCGTCGGCCGGTTGCCCGATCAGATCGGCAACGTCGAGGGTAAAGAAGTCGCAGGGCTCCAGAAAACGCTCAACCGTCTTCAGATTGATGTGATCCGCGTCCAGAAAGTAAGGCTTTGTCCATCCCAGTTCCTTGACCGCCGCGTCCGCGGCAGCACGGGTCTGACTCGGTTCCGATCCGATAATAAGGTGCTCCCGGTTCGACTTATTCCAGACCGGAATCACCTCGACACCCTGATCGGCGGCCAGAATACATGCTGCAAGCTGCGCCTTTGCCTGGTGCGCAAACCGGTCGCCCACACCCAACGAAAACTTCGGAAGCTTCAATCCTTCACTCATAAACCTTCTCTTCTCTTGAAATTTAATTGGTCTAACCAATTTAGACAGCACCAGCATACCGATTAATACGCTCAGTCTGCAAATCCCTAATCCTTGAAGCGGCCTTCGTAGGCCCACAGACCGAGGCCAGGGTTAGATATGTAGAAGATCTCTTCGCCATCCACCGTATTCCACCCATCTTCGAGCGTCTCCGGCTTGTACTTCGCCATTGCCTCGGCGAGATCGCCGTATTCGAAGTGAACGCTTTCGATCTCCTGGCGGGTCAAATGCCCCGGGCAGTAGCGAATCGTGAAGCGGCCCTCGCTGGAGCCATGGATCAGATGCGCCGCCGCGCTCAGATTTCCTGCCAGCGCCGGGTCTTCCTTAACGGCCTCCAGCGTTTTCGGAGTTCCGCAATAGCCATATTTGCGAATAAGCACATCGATCGCGGCGTCTTCGCCGAATTCGTGAACGCCAGGGGCAAGAACGATCAGTTCAGCGTTATCCGCAAGCGCCATACGAGTGCGGTAGACGCTCTTGTTTCCGAGCCATGTACTGCGAAATTCGTGCGGATCGAGGAAGACCACAGCCTTCTTGATCTCGCGATCCATCATCTTGAAGTTGACCTTCAGACTCAGCTCTGCTGCCAGCTCGAAACACTCCATATCATCGCCAACATACATGCCCCGAATTACCAGCTTGCCTGCGTCATTCTTACCCACCACGGTCTGAACGTAGACGATTGGCATGTCTTTGGCGAAGTGCTCGCTCGCATAGTTCAGCACCCGGCGCACGGGAGTATCCGCCCGCCCCATCATGCGTTCCATGCCGTACACAGCGCCAAGGAAGTGGCTGCGATGGATTCCCATCGAGCCGCCTGTTCCCACAAAAATGTTCTTGTTATAGTTCGCCATCCCCACCACTTCGTGAGGGACCACCTGTCCGATGGACAGGATCAGGTCATGGCCGCCATCGCGCAGCAGTTTGTTCACCTGCGCCGGCCAGGGGTAGTCGAGCTTGCACTCGCTCACTTCGTACATAAACTCGCCGGGAACCTCGCCCAGGGTCACGATATCGTTGCGCCAGTCATGCACACGGAACAAGCCTCGCGGAGTCGCTCCGAACATCGTAGCGATCTCTTCGTCGGTCATCGCTTTGTGCGTTCCCAGCGCCGGCAGAACATCTACCAGTTTGTCGCCGTAATATTTCCATGCCAGTTCGGTCAGAACGCCGCTCTGCGAGTGCATCCGGGTAAAGTCCGGCGGAACGGCCAGCACTTTCTTCCGTTCCCCCAGCTTGTCCAGAGCGCTGAAAAGGTTGGCCTGCACTTCACTCGGCGACATCTCGGTCGTCGGACTTCCCGCGGAAAAAAAGAGGCTCATATCTCTCATCTTACTCTGTGGCAATAGGTGATATACAGTCCAACGAAGGAGATATCCATGACCGAGCAAGACCTCCAGATCCCCATGCCAGACGGCTCTGCCGATGCTGTTCTTTTCTCCCCCGACCCCGCCGAACCGCTTCCCGGCGTCCTCCATCTGCCGGACATCGGGAGCATCCGCGAGGCACATCGCGGCATGGCGCATCGACTCTCCAGCGAAGGCTATGCTGTCCTTCTGGTCAATCCCTTCTACCGCACCAGCCGTCCGCCGGTCTTTCCATTTCCCCGCACGCCGGGCGATACACGGACCGTGCAGCGCATGGCCGAACTCATGGCTCCCCTGACACCCGAGGCCCAGCGGTTGGATGCCGCAGCTTATATCGACTTCCTCACCGCGCAGCCATCCGTGCGTCCCGGCCCGATTGGCGCGGTTGGCTACTGTTTCAGCGGAGCGCTTGCCCTGCGCACCGCAGCCGCGCGACCGCCACAGGTTGCCGCCGCAGCCTCATTTCACGGCGGAGGCCTCTATAAGGCTGACAACCCTGCAAGCCCGCACCTGGTTCTGCCGAAGGTGACTGCGCGACTCTACTTTGGACATGCCAGTAACGACAAGAGTATGGACGGCGATGCCGTCCTCCACTTCGAACGGGCACTAGCGGATTGGGGCGGCATCTACGAAAGCGAGACCTATGAAGGGGCCTTCCATGGCTGGACCGTTCCCGATAACCCAGTCTTCCATCCTGCCCAGGCTGATCGTGCCTTTGGCAAATTGACCACATTGTTCGCCGCAACACTTCGCTGAACGCTGAAGAAGGCCGGCAGACTCGCCGGCCTTCCTCGATATTGCAGATATCCTGACGTTACAGCTTATAGGCCTTTTTCGCCAGGTTCACCGTCAGGTCCTTCGCCACCTCAAACGCCTCGTCCTCATCCAATCTCCCCTCCGCGACGAGCCTTCCGAGGAAGGCGCAATCGATCCGGCGGGCCACGTCGTGCCGCGCCGGTATCGAGAGAAACGCCCGGGTATCGTCGTTAAATCCAACCGTGTTGTAGAAGCCGGCAGTCTCGGTGGCCTGTTCGCGGAAGCGCATCATGCCTTCGGGCGAATCCTGGAACCACCATGGCGGCCCCAGCCGCAGTACGGGATAATGCCCGGCCAGGGGAGCCAGTTCGCGCGAGTACGAAGTCTCGTCGAGCGTGAACAGGATCAGCGTCAGCCGAGGATCGTTCCCATACTTGTTCAGCAGTGGCTGCAACGCACGCACGTACTCGGTAGGCGAAGGCATGTCGGCGCCCTTGTCACGGCCGAACTTCTCGTAAACCGCCCTGTTATGGTTCCGCACCGAGCCGGGATGGAGTTGCATGGTCAGCCCATCTTCGACGCTCATCCCAGCCATCTCGGTCAGCATCTGTGCCCTAAAGATCTCCTGCTCTTCCGGCACGGAACGGCCTGAGAGGATACGCCCGTACAACGACTCTGCCGTGGCTGCATCGAGATCGGCGGTCCGCGCCGTCAGGTGCCCCTGATCGGTGGCTGTCGCTCCCATCGATTTGAAGAAGGCGCGGCGATTGCGCAGGGCGTTCAAATAGCCCTTGAAGGTGCCAATATCCTCACCAGTAATCTCGCCGAGCTTCTCAATGTTCTGAACAAACCCCGCATATTCCGCATCGACCACGGCATCGGGACGGAACGTGGGCAGAATCCTTCCCTTCCACCCCGATTCACGGATTGCCTTGTGAAACTCCAGCGTATCGAGCGGCGTGTCCGTGGTAGACAGCACCTCGATATTGAACTTTTCAAACAGCGCTCGTGGACGGAACTCGGGCGTCTCCAATGTCTTCGCGATGTGGTCGTAGTAAGCGTCCGCATTGCCTGGGCTCAACCGTTCCTTCAGGCCAAACTGCTTTTCAAAGGCATAGTCCAGCCACAGCCGCGTTGGCGTTCCACGAAATAGGTAGTAGTACTTCGCGAAGATTCGCCAGACCTCGCGCGGGTCCGACGATTGGCCGCCATCCACCTGTGGAACTCCGAGCGACTCCAGCGAGACTCCCTGCGAGTAAAGCATCCGGAAGACGTAGTGGTCAGGCGTGATAAATAAGGCCGCCGGATTGGGAAAGGCCTGGTTCTCCGCAAACCAGCGCGGATCGCAGTGTCCGTGCGGTGAAATGATTGGCAGGTCTCGCACTGCCTCATATAACTTCGCGGCTACCGAACGCGCCGCGCTATCCGAGGGAAATAACCTGTTCTCATCCAGCATCGTATTTATCACCTTTCCAAAAGCCATCACCCCTGAAGGAGCTATCCCTTGAAGCCTATCAAAATTGGTCGCACCACGAACAATGTCCCCCATGTCAAAGAAAAAGGGCACTCTTTATGAGTGCCCTTTTCCGATTTGCGGAAAACTAGATGAATTTTAGGGGATGTAGTAGCGCATCCCTGTGAACACCATATTGTTGGTTGCTTTGGGCGCGCCGCCAATGCCAGCCCACGTACCCTTGCTCAGATAGCTGTACTGGACTTCGTACTGAAAGCGGCCATACTTCGGACTGTTGTAGAAGCGGTACGTAAAGCCGCCCGTCCCTTCAAACACGCTGCGGGTCAAGGCCGAGCAGGACCCCGCCGGGGAGGTCGCCGCGCCGCTTGGGAGTCCCTCTGTGAAACAGTCAGAGTTGTTCTGCGAAGAAGGGGCATATCCGACCTCCTGTCCCTTCGAGTTCACATACAGGGTGCGCTGAACATACTCCCCGCCCGCATACCCGAACAGGTCAAGCTTCGGAGTCGGGTGCAGTTCGAGAGAAAACAGCCCCTGGTAGGCGTGCAGCGGCTCCAGAGTTCCATCGGGATGAACGGTCGCGTCGGAGAGGCCGGAGGTTCCGTAACGCCCTACTCCATCGCCACCCAGGAAGTGAACTCCGATGCTGGCGTATTTTGTAGCCTTGACTCGGGCATTGGCAAAGATGCCGCCCGCAAGCTTGGTATCGTTTTTGGCTCCGGCAGACGATGGCGGCGTGGCCGAGGCATCCGGATAGTAGCGATCGCGGAAGAACCGGAGAGCTCCGCCAACCTCAAAGTGGCCGAACTTCGGATCGAACGCGGCCTTCGCCACCAGATCCGGAGCAACGTTGTTGGTGTAGGTCGTCGTAGTGTTATAGAGACCGCCGTTGTTGCCCGTCCCACCGAAGAAATAGTTCGTCGGCCCATTCGCCCCGCCTTTGTCAAAGCCGGTAATTTGACCGTTCTCCAACGCCGCCGCAACCGTGGTGATACCTCCCAACTTCTGTTGGAAACGAATGGCAGGAAGCCGCAGCCAGCTAAAGCCGACATTGTATTGCGCGTCCACGTTCGCCGGCAGGTTCTCGGTGCCGTTGTCCGTGCTCTTCTTGGTCTCGGTCACAAGCGACCACATCTGTCCGCCGGTCACTGTAAACCCATTCTTGAATCCAGCCTGTCCCCAGAATTGACGCTGGCGCATCGTATAGCTATTGCTCTGGTTGTTATTGCTGGTTGTACCCGAAGACAGGAAGTCCGCCTCGATATAACCCTTGAGCTTTACCGAGTGCGTATCCCCTTCAAATAATCCTCCAATACGGCTTTGCCGGCCTGAGAAATTGAACTCGCTCATATGAGCGTTTCCCGCATTCGCAAAGGGTGTAGAAGTGAATGGTGTATTGATGTCGGCGTTCATTGCCCGCTGGCGCCAGACTGTTTCAAACGCGAAGAACGCAACCGGCGTAATTTTAATTCCTTTGTAGTGCAAGGCCAGCGGCTCGTCGATCTTCTTCGTCAGATCATTCTTTGTATCCGCGATCGTCTTCGCCATCCCGGTATTCGCCGACTTGAGATCCTTGACGTCGCTATTCAGCGCGGTTACGGCAGCCGTATTCGACTGCACGCTTGAACTCACCTTCTCTGCTTGTTCCGTTGACTGGGCGGCAGCAGCATTTGCGGCCTGCGCGTCCTGAGTGGCCGTCGCCAGCTTCGCGTCCTTATCAGCATTCTGCTGCTTCAGACTGTCTATCTGAGTCTGCATGGTCTGCAGTTGCTCGCGCAGCTCGCGGATTTCACGTCCGATCGCGCTCTCTGCGGGTGCTTTTTTCTTTGCGGCCCGTCTATGGGGCGTCTCGTTGGAACTGGCCGTTGCGCTCGTCTGCGCCTGCGCCGACATCACACAAAGAGCCAGCACCACTATCGTTATCGCTTGAAATTGCTTCGTCATGGAATCTCCAGAGTGGCACGGAACAGGCGGCGCACAACCCTGCGATCCAGTCTTTTGTAGGCCGAAGCACACGCAGCACTGCTCTTTGAAAGTGATCCTCGCAGAGGAATGTGAATAGAATGCGAATCCGCGTTCTATTCACATTCTTTTGACATTGCAGTCACCGCACAGCCATATAACCGCGCCCCACATCCGGCACTCCACAATCTCTCCTCCGGCTGATATACCGTTACACATGCTTCTTTACCGCTGCGGCCTCCTGCTCCTCGCGCTGACCACTCTCGCCTCCGCGCAGTCCTCGATCAAATTGATCCCCATGCCACGCGAGATTCATGCCGCAGCCGACCAACCGTTACCCAACGGCGTCCGCATCGTCTGTGCCTCTCCCTGCTCCGAGGAAGACCACTTTGCTACCACCGATCTGGCGACCAGCCTGCAACAGCGCAATATTGCCTCGGCTTCAGCGACCGGTTTCGTTATCGAACTCACTCGTCTTGCAACCCACCCGGTCGCAAACTTCACCGCCGAGATGAAGCCAGAAGGCTATGCCATCACTGCCAGCCATGACCGGCTCATCGTTACCGCCGCGACGGCTGAAGGGCTTTTCTACGGCGCGCAGACAGTCAAGCAGCTCATCGTGGGCGACGGCCCAAAAGCAGTCCTTCATGCCGCCAATATCCGCGATTGGCCGGCGATGAAGTACCGCGGCCTTGACGATGACCTCTCCCGCGGCCCAGTGCCCACACTCGACTTCCAGAAAAAGCAAATCCGAACCATTGCGGCCTATAAGCTCAACATCTACTCGCCCTATTTCGAACATACCCAGCAATATGCCTCCAATCCGCTCATGGCGCCTCCCGGCGGCAGCATCTCCGCAGCCGACGCCGCCGCGCTGGTTGCCTATGCACGGCCCTATCACGTGACCATCATCCCCGAGCAGGAAGCCTTCGGCCATCTCCATCACAATCTGACGTGGGAGCAATACGCCGACGTTGCCGAAACGCCGCACGGTACCGTCCTTGCCCCAGGCCAGCCCGGCTCGATTCCTCTCATTAAACAAATGTTCACGGAACTGGCCGCACTCTATCCCGGCCCCTTCCTCCACATCGGCGCCGATGAAACCGTTGATCTTGGCACGGGCCGGACCAAAGCCGACGTCGACGCCCGCGGTCTTGGAGCCGTCTATCTCGACTTCATGCAGCGTATCGTCACTGCTCTCCAACCGCTGCACCGCAAGCTGCTCTTCTGGGGCGATATCGCGCAGGACTCCCCGGACCTGCTTAAGAAGATGCCGCAGTCCTTCAAGGACTCCACCATCGCCGTGGCCTGGACCTACAATCCCGATCCACGCGGCTTTGACCGGTATCTCACGCCTTTCATCAACGCAGGCTTCGAGACCTGGGTTGCTCCCGGCGTTAACAACTGGTCCCGCGTCTACCCGAACAACAACTACGCTCTGCTCAACATTCAGGGATTTATTCGGGACGGTCAGCGGCTCGGCGCGACCGGCGCGCTCAACACCATCTGGAACGACGATGGCGAAGGCCTCGAAAACATGAACTGGTACGGCATCCTCTTCGGCGCAGCTGCGTCGTGGCAAAAGGGTGAATCGTCCATCCCGCAATTTCAGGACTCATTCGCCCAGGTCTTCCACGGCGACATGACCGGTAAGCTCAACGAAGCACAAAAGGAGATGATGCTCGCCCATGAACTCCTGAAGCAGCAGGCCAAGACCGGCGACGGCTCCGACGGCCTCTTCTGGCTCGATCCCATGAGCAAGGACGGCCAGGTCTACGCCGCCAAGATTCGCCCCTACACACACGATCTTCGCCTGCACGCCGAACGCGCTCTCACACTCATTGCACAGGCTCGTGCCGCTGCGCCGGCGCCGCCAAAGTCTTTTACGGCCACGGCAGCGCCTTACAATCCCGCCGACGCCTATCCCTCTGCTCCCACCAGCCTGCGTGAGACCGACGCCATCGACGCACTGGAACTCGGAGCCCGGCGCATGGACTTCATCGGCCTCAAATTCCAGTTAGCCGACGAGATCGCCCAGGGTTATCAGCGCGCCTACGACATGCGCACAACCACCGACCGCAAGCAACGCGTCACCGTCGCCCGCGAACTCTCCGACATCAACGGCGTCAACGGCCGCATCACCGACATTCGAGACACCTATTCCCTGCTGCGCGACCTGTACCAGCAGGCCTGGTTGCGCTCCAACCGGCCGTACGCGCTGCGCCCCGTGCTCGAGCACTACGACTACACCGTCGGCCTCTGGCTCGCCCGCAGCGACAAGTTCCGCACGGCGCAGCGCCAGTGGGCCGATAGCCACACTCTGCCTACGGCGGCGGAGCTTGGTATCCCTGCCCCGCCAACCACTTCAACGAGATAAGCGGGATAAACTAGCCTCGATGTCAACTACTCTGACCGCACGCGCTCTCCATACAGCACAAGGCACGATCGACCACCCCGTTATCGTCGTCGACGACGCCGGCCTCATTGCCAGCATTGAATCCGATCCAGTAAACCAATCGGACGACATCCTGACTTCGACCTTCTTTGACATCCACACTCACGGTGCTGCCAGTTACGACATTATGCACGCCAGCCCCAGAGAGTTAAGGGAGGTCAACCGATTCCTAGCCAGCAGGGGTGTTGGTCATTACCTCCCAACCACGGTTACGGCTCCCGTCGACCAGACGCTTTATTCCATCGAAGCTTTGGCAGACGCTATAGAAGCTCCTGCAACGGCAGGCGAAGCGCGGCCCATCGGCATTCACCTCGAAGGCCCATTTATCTCCCACGCCAAGCGAGGTGTTCATCCCCCAGCCAATATCCTTCGACCCGACATAGCGCTTTTCGACCGCTTCTACCAGACTGGTCGCGGGCATATCCGCCTCATGACCATCGCTCCCGAAATTCCCGGCGCTCTGGAGCTCATCGAACATGCCACTTCTCTCGGAGTCAAGATCAGCATCGGACACACCAACGCCACCTGCGAAGAAGCCAATGCCGCCATTGCAGCCGGAGCCGCAAGCGCGACCCATACCTTCAATGCCATGCGTCCGCTCGATCATCGCGATCCCGGGGTTATCGCCACGGTCCTCGACGACGACCACCTCTTCGCCGAACTCATCTGCGACGGCATCCACGTCGCGCCGGAGATGGTTCGCCTCTGGCTCAAGGCCAAGGGAGCAGATAAATCCATTCTTGTCACTGACAGCATGTCCGCAACCGGGATGCCTGACGGAACTTATACCCTCGGCACCTTTCAGGTCGAGGTGGCTAATGGCCGCGCCATCTCTAACGGCGCCCTTGCGGGCAGCGTTCTCACCATGGATCGCGCCGTAGCTAACCTGCAACGCTTCACCGGCTCTCCTCTCGGCACGGCAGTCCGTCTTGCGTCACACAATCCCGCAAAGCTACTCGGCCTCGAAGACACGATCGCGAACCCGCTCCCCGGCCAACCCGCGAACTTCAACGTCTTCGACGCCGCCGGGAATCTACAATCAATCATTCTCCAGGGCAATCGCATCCTCGTCGCCCCGCCCCAATAAGATGGGCTTCAATGTCATGGTGAGGTAAGCCAACGCTCCCGCCGCGGTAACGCAGGCACAGATCATCAGTGAGATGCGAAACGAGTGGGTTCGATCGAGCAGCCACCCGGTGATGATCGGCGCCGCCGAAGCGATTGCATAACTCCCCATATTCTGCAGCGCACCCACCTGCGCGGACAGCCGGGCAGCGGTCGAAACATGGATCAGATTCCAGGCAGCCGTGCCGGCGAAATGAACAAAGAAGACAGCCATACTGATCGCCGCAACCGCCATCGTAAGACTGCTTGCCTGGACGACCAGTGCGGTGCATCCGGCGGAGAGAACCATTCCAATGACAATGAGCTGCCGACGAAATGACCGGGCTTGTTCAAGATCGCGCACCTTCAGGTCGGTGAGGATGCCGCTGGTGAGCATTCCCACTGCGCCTGCTGCAAACGGTATACCTGAGATGATGCCGGTGGCGCCCAGCTTCAGGTGGTACACCGACGCAAGATAGCCGGGCAGCCACGTGAGGTAGAGCCACGCGGTGTAATTGATGCCGCCAAATCCCAGCATCATCCCCCACATCGTTTTGGTGCGCAGTAGGGCGAGCAGATCCGGATCGGCAAACAAGGCGCCAAAAGAACGGGACGCCGGTCTCGTTTGCGGAGACCCCGCCGCCTCGGAGGAGTGAGTACTGCGTCCATGTCCGAGGGCAAGCCATGCCGCGGCAAAAGCTACTCCCGCGATGCCGATGATGGCGAACATGCCTCGCCATCCAGCCCACAGCATCAACACCGTGAGCACCGGTGGAGCGATCACCTGCCCCAGGATCGTCGAAGCGTTCACAAGACTCATCGCGCGGCCCCGGCGCTCCGGCGCAAAGCTGGACTGGACAGCATCAAGCGATGCCGGAAAAAATGGCGACTCACCCAGGCCGAGCATGACACGGAGCGCCTGAAAGGCTCCATTCGACCGTACCAGCGACGTCACCATCTGCGCCGCCGACCACGCCAGCAATGCTGTGCCCAGCACGCGTCGGAAGCCGAATCGCTTGACCAGCGTACCCGCCGGAATCTGGCCCAGCCCATAGGCGAGCGAAAAAACAGCGAGCAGGCTGCCCATCTCGGTGCCGCTCAAGGACAACTCTTTGCGTATGACCGGATTCGCGATTGAAAGCGAGACGCGGTCGAGATAGTTGAGGATGCCAGTAAGCATCAAAAAGCCGAGGATCAGAAGCTGGCGACGTTGGCTCAGGACAGTTTGATCCCATTCATCGGCAGGGCGCATCAGTTCTCCACGGGTATTTCAGTCTGGATACCAGCCTAGAGGGAGGCAGCGTTAAAGTCACGCAACAGTCGGCCTCGATGATCAGGTGTCCCCTGTGCCGTTGCTCCGCCGCTTGAATCAAAAGGGCCAGACATGTATCTATGGAGGCATGGCCAACCCTGCGGAATTCAATTTAGCCGAGTCCATCGCGCTTCTCACGCGTACGCCTGCCGTCCTGAATGCGCTGTTGCGCGGGCTTCCCGACACCTGGGTGCGCGGCAACGAGGGAATCGACACCTGGAACCCATTCGATATTGTGGGCCATCTCGTCTTCGCGGAGCGCACCGACTGGATGCCACGGGTGCGGATTTTGCTGGAGAACGGCGAAACGCGGCCGTTTGATCCATTTGACCGTTTCGCGCAGGTGAAGGAGAGCGACGGCAAATCACTGGAGCAACTTCTGAAAAGCTTCTCTTCCCTGCGCAGCGAGAGTCTGTCTGCGTTACAGTCACTGAATTTAACGCAGGAAGACCTTGTACGCCGTGGGAGGCATCCTGCGCTGGGCGTGGTCACTCTTTCGGAACTTCTGGCAGCATGGACCGTCCACGACCTCACTCACCTCCATCAGCTATCCCGCACGATGGCCTATCAGTACCGTGACGCTGTGGGGCCATGGAGCGCCTATCTCGGGGTGCTTCGCTGCACCGGCCATAGTTCCTGATCGAAGCCGAAACAGTCAACGGCCGCCGCAAACCTCTGCGACGGCCTTTGACTGTTTAGCAATGTTCAACGATCAACCATTGTCAGGATGAACAACCCGGTAGCTTTCTCCACCTTTTGACCAGACCAGCAGCAGCACATCCTGTCCCGCTGGAACTGCATGGACGCTTGCCACTGCCTGATCGGCGGAGGTGACGTTGTGCCGGTTCACCTGAACAATCACGTCTCCGGACTGCAAGCCGGCCTCTGCGGCTGGGCTGCCCGGCCGAACATTCTGGACGGCCGCACCCTTCACACCATCGGGGACGTTGAGTTGCTGTCGCACATCCGGCGTCAGGTCGGACATGGCCAGGCCCAGCTTGCCCCGCTGGCTTGCAGAACCGTTCCCGTCGCCCTCATTGTCGGCAACCTGTCCATTGCCATGGAACTCACCCACAGTCAGGTCGATGGTCTGCGGAGTGCCTTCGCGCACGATGCCAAGATGAATCTTGGTTCCAGGTGTTACGTCGGCGATCGCCAACTGCAGTGCGCTGCCGTTAATCATCTTTTTACCGTCGAGTTGTTGGATGACATCTCCGTTGCGCAAACCTGCGCTACTCGCCGGAGAGCCAGGTGTAACCTGCGCGATGATCGCGCCAGTCGCATCCTTGAGGTTGAAGAAGTGCGCGTTCTCAGGCGTTACGTCATTCATGCTGATGCCCAGATAGCCATGGTGCACGCTACCGGTCTTGATAATCTGATCGGCGGTCGCCTTGACGATCTGCTCAGGAATGGCGAACCCCGCACCGGCGAACGAACCGCTGTTGGAGATGATGAAGGTGTTGATGCCCACCAGCTCGCCGTGCGAGTTGACCAGCGCTCCACCGGAGTTACCCGGGTTAATCGCTGCGTCAGTCTGGATATAGCCACCGGGCTTGCGGGCATTATCGGAGTACGGATTCTGCCGGTTGACCGCGCTCACGATGCCTCGGGTCACCGAGAACTGAAAATAACCGAATGGGCTGCCGAATGCGAGCACCGTCTGTCCCGGCTCCAGTTTGGTCGAATCTCCCCAGGCGACCGTGGGCAGATTGTGCGCATCGACTTTGATGACGGCGAGATCCGTCAGCTTGTCGATGCCAACCACCTTGGCGTCCAGCACGCGGCGATCGTGCAAGGTCACCCTGATCTTCGTTGCTCCATCGACAACGTGATCGTTGGTCACGATGTATCCGTCAGGTGAGATGATGACTCCGCTGCCAATGCCATGCTGCAACTCCGGCTGTTGCGGAACCTGCATATGACCGCCTCCTCCGTTTCCGAATCCGAAGAACTGCGCAAATCCGGGAGGAAGACCCTGCGGGGCGCCTCCCTGCATCGCTACCGACTGATCTTCTGCCTTGGAGGTTACCGCGACATTGACGATGGCAGGCGTGACGCGTGAAGCCACAGCCTCCATCGCATGATCGATTGCCGTAAGCGCGGCGACACTATTGTCGTCGAGCGGAGACGTCGTCACCGTGGCAGCATGAACACAGTCTTTGTGGAGGAAGATCGCCGAGCCGAACACTGCGACGACAGCCAGGCTTACAGGCAAAGTAAACTTTCGGAGTTTTACGACTAATTGATTAGTTGATGCGGACATAAGGCTCCTTCAATGCGGCACTGTCTGTGGTTAAAGTTGGATAATCAGCCAGCCGTCCCCAAAGGGGATGGCGGCATACGAGGATGAAAACTCAATTGAGGTAGCGTAAGCAGGCTGCGTTTCCCTCTTGCTCAAATGACGTGCGTTCGGTGCTGTAGACGGCGGCGTCGCCATGGTCAGCACGACGCGAGGCTTTGGAGAAACCTCGTCTGCCTTCGCTGTGTGCAATTGCGGCTGCGGCCACGGCTGAGTACTCCTGGCCTTCGCGCTCTTCGGCTTCTTCGCGGAACGAATGTGACGAACTGTAGACGAAGGCATGACTGCCTTCAACAGAGTGACGTGTGGCTGCGCCGTCTGGCGATAGACCACCGGCGTTACTTGCGCATCAGATGAAACAGAAGTAGCAGGCGGGATCGGAACAGGGGCGACGGCTTCCTCGACCGAAGCGACCGCAGCAGAAGGCGCTTCCGCAAACGAGACCAGCCCCGGAACTCGCGCCAGTTCCACTGCTCCTCCAGCCAACCCAAAAGTGAGGAGCGTAATGGATATCGTCGCCTGCAACGAAGACATCCTGCGCATCGGTCTCAGCAGACTATGAACGCGACGGGCCAACTCCGACTGGCGGCTCCAGGCGGACAGCGAGAGCGCGACCTTGCGGCAATGAATCCGATGCTCCGCCAGGCGCGTCAGGCAGTTGGCATAATCGAACGGCGCTGAGGTCGATGCCACAACACCGGCATCACATGCTAACTCGCGCTCCAGGCTCAGCCGGCGATCCAGCCAGAGCAACGCCGGGTTCAACGGGAACAGGGCAAGGACAACCTTCTGCATAAGGTTTATCCAATCATCGCCGCGGCGCAGGTGTTCGCACTCGTGCAGAACAATCTGCCGCAACTCAGGCTCCGTCAGCTTGCTGAACAGCCCTTCAGGGATCAGCAGCCGGGGTGCAAAGAATCCAATCACGCTGGGTGAGTCCACCTGGGCGGAAGTGCAGAGTTCCGCCTGTCGTCTGCACGTTTCAAACAACGCGAAGGTGTCGCCGGTAGTGGCGACAGGCTTAGCCTGCCTCCAGATACGGTGCAGTCGAAGCGTCTGCATCAATAGCTGAATAACGCGCACAGACATCAGTGCAGCCCAGATGCCCGCAATGACAAGGCCCCAAACGATCCCTACATGGATCACGGCGGAAGGCTCGGACGGTTCATGAACGGCGAGGACGTGAAGATGCAGCAATGGAATGGCAACCACAAGCGCGAAGGCAAATCCCCAGACAGCGAACCGGGCAGAAGCGCTCACGCGCGACAACAGGCGAAGGCAGAGAGCAACGAATGAGATCAGCACAATCCCCTGCCAAAGCCCGGAGACGAATGCCTGCGCGGTGAAGCGCGAGATTTCGAGGAGCAGGTTCATGGCAGCGCTCTCCATCCTCTTATGACTCCCCTTCTTCGGCTGCGGCTTCAGCCTCGGCGATGGCGCTCTTCAAACGCTGAAGTTCCTCGGCAGTGATCCCGCCGTCTCCGAGCAGCGAGAGCATCAACCTCTCGCGCGAGTTGTCGAAGAACCGATGCAGCACATGCCGCACCTCGGACTGGCTGGCATCCTGCTCGGCGACGCAGGGACTGTACAAAAATGCGCGACCCTCGGGGCGGTGCTTTACATAACCCTTCTGCTCCAGAACACGCACAGTCGTCAGCACCGAGGTGTACGCCAAGGGAGAACTCTCGGGCATTGCCGAGACCAGATCGCTGACCAGCGACTCTCCGCGCGCCCACAGGATGCGCATGATGCGAAGCTCGGCTTCTGTCAACGTATTGGAACGCTTTGGCGGCATCGTTTCGCTTACTCCCGTAACCGGAGCACATTGATGGGACGAGCAACTAGAAGATTAGTTAGCAGGGGAGATCTTCATGTGCAAGACGATGCGTTGCGGGCAGTCCTGCGGCTTCGTAGTTATCGCGAAAGACGTCAATTCGGAGCAGTATGATGGGCTTCGTCATGAAAAAGTTCATCAACCGGCCTGAAGACGTTGTCGAAGAGATGCTGCAGGGCTTCTCTGTCCTGTATCCGGGGTTGAGGCGTTTGTCCGGTCACCAGGTGATGGTCCGCGCGGACGCGGAGAAGGTGCGCAATCATCAGGTAGCGTTGCTTTCCGGCGGCGGCAGCGGACACGAACCGGCTCATGCAGGTTATGTCGGGGCTGGCATGTTGAGCGCCGCCGTGGCCGGAGAAGTCTTCACCTCGCCCAGCAGCGACTCCGTCTTTGCAGCCATCAAGGCCGTTGCGGGAGAGCCCGGAGCGTTGTTGGTCGTCAAAAATTACACCGGCGACCGCCTTAACTTCGGCCTCGCTGCCGAGATGGCGCGAGCCGAAGGGATTCCGGTAGAAGTAGTAATCGTGGACGATGACGTTGCCCTGAAAGGAACAGGACAAGGCACGGGCGCACGCGGGCTCGCCGGGACTGTATTCATCCACAAGTTGCTTGGAGCCGCAGCCGCCGAGGGCAGAAGCATGGCCGAGGTAGCAGCGATAGGCCGAGCGGCGGTCTCATCACTTGCCACTATGGGCGTCTCTTTTTCTGCTGGGACTTCTCCGGCAGTCGGCCGCCCCGGCTTTGACCTCGGCGAAGATGAGATGGAGCTTGGCCTCGGCATCCACGGAGAGCCCGGCAAGATGCGGAGCCGCCTCCAGCGTGCCGACGAGCTGACCGAGACGCTGCTAACAGAGATTTTGGAGCATGGAGAGTTCGGCGAGCAAAGACGTGTGGCCGTCATGGTCAACAACCTTGGAGCAACTCCGGAGATGGAACTCGCCATCGTGGCTCGCCATGCAGCGTCTTTTCTCCAGAGCAAAGGATTCACGCTCGAACGAATCTACGCCGGAACCTTTCTATCCTCTTTAGACATGGCGGGAATCTCGATCTCTGTTCTTGGTGTCGACGACGAGCGACTGCGCTGGCTCGACGCACCCACCGCGGCTCCGGCCTGGCCTAACGTGGCGAGGCAGCGTCCCGGCAGACCAGAGGTACGGACGCAGGTGAGAGGCAGCGAGAAGATCGCCTCCTCAACAGAAAATCCCCTACGTACGGAAGCCGGAAGAAGATCAAAGCAGGCCATAGAAGCGGCCTGCCGCGCATTGATCGAAGCGGAAACCGAGCTTACGGAGTTGGACCGCATCACCGGCGACGGCGATCTGGGCGCGAGCATGAAACGCGCGGCCCTGGCCGTGCAGAATGCGGTGGATTCGTACCCGCTGAACTACGCTCCCTCCACGCTCAAGGCGCTTGCGCATACTCTCCGCCGCGAGTTGGGCGGGTCATCCGGCCCACTCTACGGCGTATTTTTTCTACGCTGCGGCATTGTTCTGGAGAGCTCCGGCGCAGAATTGACGCAATGGACTGACGCCCTCGCTCAAGGATGCCGCGCCATCAGCGAGTTGGGCGGCGCCAGGCCGGGCGACCGAACCATGCTTGATGCACTCGATCCATTTGTAAAGTCTTTAACAAACGCCAAAGGACAAGCATCGCGCGAAATGCTCATGGGTGCCGTCGAAAGCGCGGAGCGCGGCGTCAAAGCGACCGCACAGATGAAGCCCCGGCTGGGCCGGTCGAGTTACCTCGGAGACCGCGTGCTCGGCTATCCTGATCCTGGAGCAAAGGCTGTCGCCATCTGGCTGCGCGCGGCCTCAGAAGCGTTTTTTCCACTCTAACTTTTCGAAATGGCGTCAATTCGCAAAAGGAAGCAGCCCTCCATGACCCCTCTCGTTACTCCTCTCTGGCTGTCTGAGCGTCTTGACGATCCCGGCCTTGTCCTTCTGGACGCCACACTTCCTCCCGTCGGAGTAGCGCCTCCAATCGACACTCACGCGCGATACCTGGCAAAGCACATTCCCGGCGCTATCTTTTTCGATATCGACGCTCTCTCCGACCACTCCACGCCGCTGCCGCATATGATGCCGGCACCTGAGAGTTTTTCTTGCGAGATGTCGGCTCTTGGTGTCGGTGATCAGATGACAATCGTCGTCTACGAGCAGGAAGGCGTCTTATCGGCTCCGCGAGCCTGGTGGATGCTCCGTACCTTCGGAGCACAGAATGTCCACGTTCTTGACGGAGGACTGAGTGCCTGGACCGAGGCCGATCTCCCCACGGAGACTGGCGTCGTTAACCGCGCACCCGCCACGTTCCGGGCCACGCTCCATCGCGATCGGGTGAAAGACTTCCATCAGGTCCAGCAGATGATCGCAGAGCACGCTCAGATTCTGGATGCCCGCTCCTCAGGCCGCTTCGCAGGAACTTTGCCGGAGCCGCGACCCGGCATTAGTTCGGGCCATATGCCCGGGGCCGCCAGCGTCCCCTTCACGGAGCTTGTTGAAGATGGCCGCTTGAAGACGGCCGCCAGGCTCAGTGAATACTTTGCCGCCAAAGGCATTCATCTGGACCAACCGATCGCAACGACCTGCGGTTCCGGTGTTACGGCAGCAGTCATCGCATTTGCTCTGGCCATTGCCGGAGCTACTGACGTCAGCCTCTATGACGGTTCATGGGCCGAGTACGCGCAACGTCCTGAAGCTGTAATTGAAAAAGATCGATAACCGGGTATCATCCAACGGGCATCTCTCGCTTGATCTACAATCTGGGGCATGTTTCTCAAGCAGTATTATCTGGGTTGCCTCGCCCACGCATCCTATCTGATAGCCGACGAAGCCAGCGCATCGGCCGTCGTCGTCGATCCGCAGCGGGACATTCAGCAATATCTGGATGATGCAGAACGACTCGGCGTAAAGATTCGTCACGTCTTTCTCACGCACTTTCATGCCGACTTTCTCGCCGGGCATCTCGAGTTGCGCGACCGTTGCGGCGCGGAGATACGGCTTGGCGCACAAGCCAAGACCGAGTACAAGTTCGCCGCGATGAAAGATGGCGACACGCTCGAGTTTCCCGGGCTGCGACTCCAGGTTCTGGAGACCCCTGGGCACACCATCGAATCGATCTCCATTCTGGTCTTCGATCTTGAGAAGAACCCGGAGAAGCCATACGCGGTCCTGACCGGCGATACGCTCTTTATCGGAGATGTCGGTCGTCCCGACCTGCGCGCCTCGCTCGGCTGGACGGCCGAGCAACTCGGCGGCTATCTGTACGAATCGCTGCACAACAAGCTGCTGCTGCTTCCCGACGAAACGCTGGTTTATCCGGCACATGGCGCCGGCTCTCTCTGTGGAAAGAACATCTCTTCCGATACAGTCTCTACGCTGGGCGAACAGCGGAGCTTCAACTACGCTCTGCAACGGATGACGAAGGAGGAGTTTATCCGGCTGGTCACGGTCGACCAGCCCGATGCCCCGGCCTACTTCACGTATGACGCCATCCTGAATACGCGCGAGTTACCCACGCTCGATCAGACGCTGAAACAGGCTCTGCAACCACTCAAGCTGGACGAGGTTCTAGCTTCTGGAAATGCCGGAACTCAGATTCTCGATGTGCGCGATTCGGTGAAGTATGCCAAAGCCCACCTCTCCGGCAGCATCAATATCGGGCTGGACGGATCCTATGCGACCTGGGCAGGCACGATGCTCGATCCAGGCCAGCCTATCGTCATCGTCGCCGATCCTGGCCGTGAAGAAGAGGCCGCACTGCGCCTGGGAAGAATCGGCTTCGATAACGTGAAAGGCTACTTGAAAGATGGAATGGCCGCGCTGGCGGAGCGGCCGGACCTCATCCAGACGACGGAGAGAGTCAGTCCTCCGATGCTGGCCGACGAACTGGCATCCTCGAATCCGCCCCTGGTCGTTGACGTCCGCACCCCAGATGAATGGGCCACCGGACACATCGAAGGCAGCATCAACCTGCCGTTGACTCAGTTGCAGCAACGCATTGACGAGGTTCCTCGCGACCGCAGAATTGCGGTGCACTGCGCAGGCGGCTATCGCTCCTCCATCGCTGCCAGCGTTCTCAAGCAACGCGGCAAGACTGACCTGATCGAGCTAGCCGGAGGCATCGCGGCATGGGAAGCCGCGAAGCTGGAGACGGTCGCGAGCTAAAACGAAACCAACAAGGTTTAGGAGCGCTCCTGACTAGTCTTCATGTGCCGGAAAATGCATCTTTATCTATTTTTTAATTTCCCATACTAATCTTTTTAATGGTACATATACCGTCATCATCGACAAAAGCAAGTAATACGAAAGACGGTAGCCGAAATGATCAAGAGAATCCTGTTTCTTTCTTTGACCTTCATGATGCCGGTCGCGATGTCTGCCCAGGTAGACAGCAGCACGATTGTTGGAACCCTCCACGATCCCGGGGGAGCGGTTATCTCTTCGGCTGACGTTACGATTACCGAGCGAGATACTAACTCTAAAACGGTGGTTCGGACCAATTCAAATGGGGACTATACCTCTCCTCCGCTAAAAGTAGGAACGTATTCCGTGGCGGTAGAAGCTCCGGGATTTCAATCTCAGACTCGGACCGGCATTACGCTGCAGGTACAGGATCGACGTCGAGTTGACTTCTCTCTATCCGTTGGTCAGGTGAGCCAGAATGTGACAGTGACGGACGAGTCACCCACGATCCAGACGGATAAATCATCTCTGGGACAGGTGATCACATCGCAGACGATGACAGCTCTTCCATTGAACGGCCGGGACTATCTGCAACTGGCGACACTGAGCGCGGGCGTGATTGCGACAAGTTCGGGGACAAACGGAAATACGGGAGGCGGCAGCAGTTCGGGCACCCAGAACAGCTTTGCGGCAAACGGTGCTCGCGGCACGATGAATAACTTTCTGCTGGACGGGATCGATAACAACTCGAACGATACCGGCGGCTTGATTCTGCGGACGAGCGTGGATGCGATCCAGGAGTTCAAGATTCAGACTAATTCTTTCTCTGCCGAGTTTGGACGAGGTGGTGGAGCGGCGATCAATGCTGTGACCAAATCTGGCACAAACGCATATCACGGCAGCGTATTTGAGTTCCTGAGGAATACGGCGATGGATGCGCGGCCATACTTTGAAGATCCAACGACCAAGGAAGGATCGTTTCAGCAAAATCAGTTTGGCGCGACGCTGGGTGGGCCGATTCTAAGGAATAAGCTGTTCTGGTTTGGCGACTATCAGGGAACGATCAGCCGAACGCCCACAACATATATCTCCTCGGTACCGGACGCCGCACAGCGCAATGGAGACTTCTCCGGACCGGGAAATCCAATCATCTATAACCCCGCGACGGGCAATCCGTTCCCAGGGAATATTGTGACGGGAATGGACCCCCTGGCGCAGAGAGTGATGAGTGTGTATCCACTGCCCAACCAGCCTGGCAAGTTGAAGAACAACTACGTTATTTCACCCATCGCGCATGACCGCATCGACCAGGGAGATTTTCGCGGAGACTACCGCGCCTCGGACAAGGATCAGGCATTCTTCCGCTGGTCGATGAGTGGGAAAACAGCTGAGAATCCCGCGCCATTGCCCGGGATTGCCAGCGGCGGCGGTTCGAGCACAGGGCAGGCGTCGGAAAATACGCTGGGATCGGCACTGGGGGAGACGCACATCTTCAACTCCTCAACAGTGAATGAGCTGAGAATTGGCTTCAACCACATCGACATCAATCGTGGCGTGCCGCCCGGGGGCAATGTCAAGCCGCCTGCAGACCTGCTGGTTCCGGGAGTGCCGGCCACACTTGCAAGCGGGCTGACTCTCTTTGTGCCGAGCGGATATCGACGTGTAGGCGCTCCACGCTATGCCCCGACGATCATCTCCAGTTCGGAGCGAGAGATTACGGACACGCTGAACATGGTTCGGGGCAAGCACACCATCGCGGTAGGCGCGTCGATGCGTTGGAGCCAATTCAACATCCTTCAGGTGCCTGCTCCGAATGGGCAGTTCTCCTTTAGCGGCCAGTTCACCTCAAACCCGATGGACGGGGCCGACGGGAGTCCGCTGGCAGACTGGCTGTTAGGGCTGCCAATCAATTCTCAAATTACGACCGTTTTCAAATTACACAACCGGCAGTACACGCCGAGTGCGTTTTTTCAGGACGATTACAAGGTGAGCGAGAAGCTGACCCTGAATCTTGGAGTGCGATACGACTATTTTTCTCCCATTGTGGAAGAGAATAACCATCAGAGCAACTTCGACTTTGCGACCGGAAAACTGATCGTTGCGGGCGTGGACGGCGCTTCTCGCAGTCTGGTCAAGCCGGATCATCTGAACTTCGTTCCACGAGTCGGATTCGCCTACAATGTGCATCGCGAAACTGTAATCAGCGGAGCGTATGGAATTTTTTATAATGGCCAGGAGATTCGGACGGCTGCGCCATTGCAGCTTGCCTACAACGCGCCCTTCTATTACCAATCGAACTTCATTAGTGATGGAGTGACGCCCTTGCTGACGGTCTCAGGCGGTTTTCCCCCATTCAGTGAAGAGAATGCTCTTTTCCCATCGGTGACGAGCGTGGACAGGAGGCTGAAGACTCCGTACTACCAGCAGTGGAATCTTCAGGTACAGCAGGCATTTTCTTCAAGGCTCTCTCTGAGCCTGGCCTATGCGGGATCCAAGGGAACTCACCTGCAGTCCGCAACCGACCAGAACCAGGTGAAGATTCCCGGACCGGGCGACGTTCAATCGCGCCGCCCCTATCCAACCTTCGGATCTTTTACGTCAATTCAAAATCGCGGCAGTTCGGTATACCATTCGGCGCAAGTGAAACTGCAGAAGCAGTACAGCCATGGGCTGAGCTTTCTCAGCTCCCTTACGTGGAGCAAGACCCTAAACGATCAGCCCGAAATATGCTGCGCACAGCCCTTTCCGCAAGACAGTTACAACGTAAGAGCGGAGCGGAGTCCGGCAGATTTCGACCAGCGGCTACGCTGGGCAAGCAGCTTCGACTACGAACTCCCATTCGGCTCCGGGCGTAAGTTCGCCGCCGCTAACCGCGCTCTGGACATTGCATTTGGCGGATGGCATGTGGGAGGAATCTACGCTCTCGCCAGTGGGTTCCCCTTCTCTCCTCTGATCGGGTTTGATCCTTCCAATACCGGATCACAGGGCCTGTTACGACCAAACCAGATTGGGAACGGAAGCCTGCCTCGTGGACAACGGTCTGTAAATCTTTGGTTCAACCCGGATGCATATACAGCGCCGGCTCCGTATACCTTTGGCAACGCAGGACGCAATACCTTGACCGGACCTGGGATCAATACCTTTGACGGATCGCTGCGCAAGGTATTTGCCATGGGAGAGACAAAAAACCTGCAGGTTCGCGCGGAGTTCTTCAACATGCTGAACCACCCTAACTTTGCGCAACCGGATGCCTACGTCGACGATGGACCTGGAGCAGCCGGAGTCATCACAGATACTGGAATTCCAATGCGACAGGTTCAGCTTGGGGTTAAATTCAATTTCTAAAGGAACAATTCTCCCGTAAGCATTGGGGGAAGGGTGAGAATATCTACCGTCTTCTGATGGAAAACGAAATCCCTCCTCTTCCCCTCACCGTAACAGGAGAATCGTTCCATAACGGGGACAAAGAGCCATAGGTTCTCTTCGGTAGTGCCTCAGTTTCAAAGTGAGGCACTACCTTCTCTTGCACCCCCTGGCCTTCCGCTCCTGAAATCTGGCATTCTGAAAGACCATGCCTCTTTTGTCTGCCAGCCTCCCTTCCATCGGTATCGATTTCGGAACTACCAACAGTTCCATCGCTCTTGCCACCCCGGAAGGCACGGTAAAACTCGTCTCCTTCCCCGCTGCCGCGGCAACCGTCGAATCGTTCCGCTCCGTCCTCTATCTGGAGCAGCACAAGCAAGCCGCGCGGACCCAGATCAAAAGCTTCAGCGGCCCCTCCGCGATCGAGCACTATCTCGACGCCGAACACAAGGGGCGCCTCATCCAGTCGCTCAAGTCCTACCTGACCAGCCGCACCCTCACCGGAACCGAAGTCTTCGGTCGCCGTTACACCATCGAAGACCTTATCTCCCGCATCCTCACCGACCTGCGCCAGTATGCGGAGCAGCAGTTCGGTCAGCCAGTCCGTCGTGCCACGGTAGGCCGCCCCGTCCGATTCGTCGGAGCGGATACCACCGAAGACGACGCCTTCGCCATCGAACGACTCCGCGAGGCCTTTACCCAGGCCGGCTTTGATTCTGTCGACTTCGAGATGGAACCCATCGCCGCCGCCTACTCCTATGAATCGACCCTCGACCACGACGAACTCATCCTGATCGGCGACTTCGGCGGCGGCACCAGCGATTTCTCCCTGATCCATGTCGGCCCCAGCATTCGCAAACGCGGACGCACCGCAAAAGATCTACTCGGCAACGGCGGCCTCGGTCTCGCAGGAGATGCCTTCGACGCCCGCATCGTCCGCAAACTCGTCTCCCCTGCCCTCGGGGCCGATTCGCTCGCCCGCTCGCTCAACAAGCTACTGCCCGCCGTTCCCGCCTGGATCTACGCCAATCTCGAACGCTGGCACTACCTGTCATTCCTTAAGACGCGCAATGTCAATCAGATACTCAAAAGCGCCCGCGCCAACGCCCTCGAACCGGAGAAGATTGAAGCGCTCATCACCCTCATCGACGAAGATCTCGGTTACCAGTTGCATCAGGCCGTTCAGCGCCTCAAGATAGAACTGTCCCGTAACGAATCGGCTCGGTTCGCCTTCCGTGACGGCAGCATGGATATTGAAGCCACCGTCATTCGCGCCGACTTCGAGTCCTGGATCGGCGAAGACCTGCAATCCATCGAACAGTGCGTGGACGGACTGCTCAAAACCACCGGCATCTCACCTAAAACCGTAGACCGCGTCTTCCTCACCGGGGGAACCAGCTTCGTTCCAGCCGTGCGCCGCATCTTCGAGTCCCGTTTCACGGCTGAACGCGTCCGCACCGGCAACGAGTTCACCTCGGTTGCCCGAGGCCTCGCCCTCCGCGCCCGAGAAGGCACTCTATAGGCCGTAAGGCGTCAGAAATGGGTGCCCCATGTCCGGATCTTCGGACATGGGAGAGTATGAACTCCGCCCAGCTTTGCTCCTGCCTGCTTGCGCTCCAGATGGAAAACTAGTGCCGCGTCCCATCTCCACGCTCCCATGGCCGTGGAGTCACCGGGTCATCCTGCCACTTCTGTCGCCGTCCCACCAGAAACATAACCAGTCCAAAGAGGAACATCACCGCGCCCCACCCGAGGTTCATATTGATGCCCATCGATTTCTCATAGATATCGCTATGCCGCGTAAACAGGCCGAAGATGGTCATCATTCCTCCGGTAATCAGGAAGATGAGGCCGAGCGGAATGCGTATGTCGAGTCCCATTTCAGGTTCCTTCTAAGCGAAGACAAGGTTGAGAACAATAAGAATCGCGATAACGCCCACGGCCAGCGTTGCAGGCTTCTGATACCAGCTTAGATGCCCCTCCGCGGGCTTCGGCGTCAGCGAGTAGACCAGCCCCACCAACTCGGACTCCGCACGCGGCTTCGTCGCCAGGCTCACCACCATGGTAACGACAAGGTTGACCGAAAATGCAAAGATGGCCGTCCAGAAGTTCTGCGCCATGTCGCTCGGATAATGATGGACAATCGCGAGCCAGCCGCCATGCATCCCCGGCGCCGCGTTGGTTGGAATCGTCAGCCCATGATGCAGCAGCGCCGCGCCCGTTCCGGCAACCAGTCCGGCAAACGCTCCGTGCCCGGTCGTTCGCTTCCAGAACATTCCCAGCAGAAAAGTGGCAAACAGAGGAGCATTGACGATTGAAAACACTAGTTGCAGCGCATCCATGATGTTATTGAAGTTGGTGACGGCGTAGGCCGCCCCAATCGATAAGACGACACCTCCTATCGTCGCCATCCGACCCATCCAGAGATAATGCGCGTCCGTTCCCCTTTTGTTGATATAGGCCTGATAGATGTCATATGTCCAAACAGTATTGAAGGCAGTAACATTACCGGCCATCCCGGACATGAAACTCGCCAGCAACGCCGTCAATCCCAACCCGAGAATCCCTGTCGGAAAGAAGTGCAGCAGCATTACCGGAATGGCGAGGTCATAGTTGTAGACCGGATCTCCCCTCGTGTCGAGGACCGGTTGGCCATTGATCGGGTTGATCTTCTGCGGGATAATGCCGTGCGGGTGCTGCTCGTCAAGCGGAAGCGCGTGACCGTCGGCAGAGGTCGTAGCAACGACAGCAGCAGGAGTGGTCGCCATCTTCGAGGTCACCGTCACCGCGATCAGGCCGGGCAGGATAACTAGAAAGGGGAAGAACATCTTGGGGATGGCTGCAATCAGCGGCACCTTGCGCGCCGAAACCTCGGAATCCGCTGCCATGGCCCGCTGGATGACAAGAAAGTCCGTGCACCAGTAGCCAAAGCTCAATACAAAGCCCAGTCCCATGGCAAGCCCGACCCACTCCACTCCTAAAGTATTGGTCGAGGCATGCGCCATACCTTGCCAGGAATGGGTCATGTTTGCCGGAAGCGTCCGCTTGATTCCTTCCCATCCGCCTACGTTGCGCAGCCCAATCCAGACCAGCGGAGCGAAGCCCGCTACGATAAGGAAAAATTGCAGTACTTCGTTATAGATCGCGCTGGTAAGTCCACCCAGAAAGATATAGCCCAAAACAATAATCGCCGAGAGAAAGACCGAGACGTGGAAGATGTACTGGTCGGGGATAATCCCGTGAAATAGCCCAAGCGTCTGAATCAGCAGGGCCATCGCGTACATCGAGATGCCGGAACTGAAGACGGTCATGATCGCGAACGAGAATGCATTGACCGCGCGCGTCTTTTCGTCGAAGCGCATCCGCAGGTATTCGGGCACCGACCGCGCCTTGGACCCGTAATAAAACGGCATCATGAAGATGCCGACAAACACCATCGCCGGAATCGCGCCGATCCAGTAGAAATGGCTGGTGATAATGCCGTATTTCGCCCCAGAAGCTCCCATCCCTATTACTTCCTGGGCCCCCAGATTCGCCGAGATGAAAGCCAGCCCGCACACCCACGCTGGAATAGAACGCCCCGCAAGAAAGAAGTCATTGCTGGTACGCATATAGCGCTTGAGTGCGAACCCGATCCCCAGAACGAAGACGAAATAGACCAGCATGATCAGCCAGTCGATGATGGATAGAGTCACGATAAACCTTATAAAAGCTGCCTTCAGATTGAGGTTCTGGCCAACTCTAAATTGTCTTAACTCGCCAAGTCCAGCGAAAGGATCACCTCCAGAATAAAACTGGAGGCGATGGCTGTTTCCCGCAAAAAATGCTAAAGACTGACGCTAAAATTGATGCCGAAGATAACTCCTCGTTCTGTCGTCGCATCCAAAAGTATCTTGTAGATGATCCGGCCCGATAACGCCCGAAGCTGACGACGATAGCAATAATATAAGTTATTTTGGCGTTTTTCTCTTTCCGCGTTCCCTTGCAAAACTGAGCAACCAGCGGAGCACCACTTGATTGATTGCGTTTTTCTCCTTGGAGCAATATCCGAATGGCATCGACGATCCTTCTTATTGACGACAATGCAGTGCAGGCAGCCACCCGGCAGGCCATCTTGAAACGCGCAGGATATGCCGCCATTGCCGTGTTTAATCCTCAGCGCGCGCTGGAGCAATTCGAGAGAGACGAATTCGCCGTCGGCATTGGCCTCGTCATTACGGACCACATCATGCCTGGAATGAATGGGGCGGAGTTCGTTCAGCGTCTCCGGCAGACGCATCCTACCCTCCCGGTACTCGTGATTAGCGGTCTCTACGAGGCCGAAACCGAGTATGAGGGGCTGGACGTCCTGTTCCGCATGAAACCTTTGCCGCCAGACAACCTGCTGGAAAGCGTGAAGGGCCTCTTGCAGTCTGCCTAAAGTCCTGTCGTAATTTTCCGTGCGGTAAACGACTTTTATTGCCGTTCTCGGTTCCGGCTTGAGAGAATGGGAGCATGCAATTGCACCCCATGCCTCAGTTTGGAAGTTTCATGCTGCTGCTCGGCCTCGCGTTGAGCGTCTATACGCTGCTGGCAGGAGCATTCGCGCTTTGGCGATTCAAGACAACCAATGCAGACGATGGCTCGGGAAGACTCGGCGAGACCGCGCGCCGAGCCGGCATTGCCAGCTTCATCGCATTGACCGGCGCTGCATTCGCGCTTGTCTGGGCAGCTTTTACTAACGATTACTCCGTCTCCTACATCCTCCACCACACCAACCGCGCGCTCAACCCGGCGTATAAGTTTGCCGCGCTCTGGTCCGGACAGGAGGGCTCACTGCTGCTGTGGGCATGGCTGCTCACAGCCTACGGATTCGTCCTCCGGTTGCGGCATCGGGTGGACGTTCGGCTGTCGGCCTTCGCGTCGACCATCCTCGCGGGTATCACGGTCTTCTTCCTTCTGCTGCTGAACTTCGCCGCTCCGCCATTCGCCATTCAACCGGGACCACTGGCAGCAGACGGCTTTGGCCTCAATCCTCTCCTGCAATATCCCGAGATGGTGATGCATCCGCCGCTGCTCTACCTCGGCTACGTGGGCTTCTCCGTTCCCTTCGCCTTCGCGCTAGGCGCGCTGATGATGCGCTACCCCGGTGAGAAGTGGATTCACATCACACGTCGCTGGACCATGGTGACCTGGCTGTTTCTCACCCTCGGGATCTTCATGGGCGCGCACTGGGCTTACAGCGTGCTTGGCTGGGGCGGCTACTGGGGATGGGATCCGGTCGAAAATGCCTCGCTGATGCCGTGGCTCACCGGCACTGCCTTTCTACATTCCGTCATGATGCAGGAAAAACGCGGCATGATGAAGAGCTGGAACGTCTGGCTCATCTTCTCGACCTTCATGCTAACCATTCTGGGCACCCTGCTGACCCGCTCCGGCATCGTCAGCTCGGTCCATGCCTTTGCCCAGTCCGACATCGGCAACTGGTTCTACGGATTCATCATCATCGTCTTTGCCATCTGCCTGTTCACCTTCTTCAAGCAGAAAGACCATCTCAAATCGGAGAACAAGCTGGAGTCGCTGGTCTCGCGCGAGTCCAGCTTCCTCTTCAATAATCTGGTGCTACTGGCAGCCTGTTTCACCGTGCTCTGGGGGACGCTGTTCCCCATCCTGTCGGAGTACGTGCAGGGCTCAAAGGTCACCATGGGAGCCCCGTTCTATAACCGGGTCAACATTCCCGTCGGCCTCTTTCTTCTGTTCCTCACCGGCATCGGGCCTCTTTTGGCGTGGCGCTCCACTTCCCTGCGCTCGCTCCGAAGGAACTTCATTCTTCCCAGCATCGCCATGGCAGTGGCTTTCGTCGGGTTGATAATCGCTGGTGTCCGGCCATGGAGCGCGGGCGACGCCATGGAAGCGACGATCTTCTCCCTGATCACCTTCTCCCTTGCCGCCGGGGTCATCACCGCGATTGCCGCGGAGTTCCTTCGCGGAGCCTTCGTCGTCCGGACGCAGACGCACAAGAATCTGTTTGCCTCGACCGTTCTGCTGGTCCGTCGCAATACCCGGCGCTACGGCGGCTATCTTGTCCACTTCGGCATCGTGGTGCTCTTTATTGGCATCGCCGGTGGCGCCTTCAATCAATCGCACGAGCAAGAAATGGGTTATGGCGATTCGGTGACGATGGGGCCGTACAAACTCGTCTGCCAGAGCTTCACCCAGGAGAGCAAGCCCAACTACGATACGGAATACGCTCTGCTCGATGTATATAGATACGGCAAAAAGATCACGCAACTGGCGCCGGAAAAGCGTTTCTACCTCGCCAGCCAGACGTCGTCGACGATGGTTGCGCTGCACTCGACACTGGCCAGCGATCTCTACGTCATCTATGAAGGCAAGAATCCGGAGACCGATCGCCCCATCATCAAGGTATTTCTCAATCCGCTGATGAACTGGATCTGGATCGGCGTGGCCATCGTCGTCTTCGGGACATTGCTGGCACTGGTGCCGAGCCTGACGAAGAACCCGCGGACACGAGCATCCTTAGAGCCTCCCCTGGCAGAAACCGAGGTTCACCATGTTGCTTAAGCGCTGGGCACAGGGATTGGCAGTATGCCTGCTCGCCGTAGCTATGCTCGGAGCCGGCGATTCGGGAGCGCGCTTCAGCAGAATTGGCCACCAGATGGTCTGCGCCTGCGGCTGCGGGCAGATCCTTCTGGAGTGCAACCATGTGAGCTGCCCCAGTTCAGGCCCAATGATCGATGAGTTGCACGCTCAGTTGGCGAGCGGCAGCTCCGACACCATGATCTTTAACGCGTTCGCGGCGAAGTATGGAGCGACTGTGCTCGCCGCTCCCATCCGCGGCGGATTCGACAACGTCGCCTGGATCGCGCCCTTCACCGTCTTTCTCCTGGCCACGCTGGGCACAGGCACCCTCATCTACTTTTGGAAGCGGCGGTCGCTTATGAACCCGCCGCCAGCCAGTGCCACCGGCCTGTCGAGCGCCGACAACGAGGCGATGCGCGAGCGTATTCGCCGGGAGACGGAGTACTGATGGGCGCAATAGCCGGAGTCGCACTGACGATTGGAATCTTCCTGTATATCTTCTGGCCGGAGCGCAACCCGTTCATTCAGGCCGACAAAACACGGGTCGACTATCTGCGCGAGCGTAAGGACGTCATCTACGAGAACCTGCGCGACCTGAACTTCGAATACCTCGCCGGAAAGTATCCCGAGCAGGACTACACGGAGCAGCGAGCCGGCCTGGAAGACGAAGCCGCCCGTGTACTTGCGGAGATCGACAGGCTGAATGCCCGCGGCGAAATCGGGCGTCGCAGCCGAATCTAAGCCGCGAATCCCGCGAACCAGCCAGATGAGGCAGGTTTGACGTAAGATTAACGCGTGACCCCTTCCTTTCGAAACCTACGACGTATTGCAGGAATTGCCACGCTCTTCGTGGCGTTTACCGGTCTTGCCCTCGCTGAGTCCATCACCGGCACCGTGACCAACAAGACGACGAACAAGCCCGCCGCCGGCGACGACGTTGTGCTCATCCGCCTGGCGCAGGGCATGCAGGAGGCTTCGCGGACCAAGACCGACTCGCACGGGCGCTTCACCCTGGACGTTCCCGATGCCGGAATGCATCTGGTGCGCGTGACGCATGACAAGGCGGCCTACTTCCGCCCTGCGCCGCCGGGAACGGAATCGGTCGAGGTGGATGTCTACAACGCCGCGGAAAAAGTAGCTGGAGTCACGGCTGAAGCTGACGTGATGCGCGTGCAGACCGACGAGAGCGGCAAGCGGCTGAATATAGTTGAAAACTTTTTTATCAAGAACGCCTCGGATCCGCCAAAGACGCAGTTCAGTCCCAAATCTTTCGAGTTCTTTCTGCCGGACGGAGCGGTGATCGAAGGATCGGCGGCGCTCGCTCCCGGAAGCATGCCGGTCAAGGCTTCGCCGATGCCGTTGGGCGACCCGAACCACTACGCCTTTGTCTTCCCTATCCGCCCCGGCGAGACGCGCTTTCAGGTGACCTACCATCTGCCCTACAGCGGCAGCTTCAAATTCACTCCGCGCATGACTATGCCGACCGATACTGTCGCCATCATGATGCCCAAGAGCATGACCTTCACAGCCGGCCCTTCGACAGATTACTCGCCTGTCACAGAAGAGATGACGGCGCAGACCTACGTGGCGCGCAGCGTAGCTCCATCGCAGCAACTGGACTTCACCCTGTCGGGCAGCGGGCAACTGCCGCGGGATACGCAGGCCGCGGCAACTTCCGGCCAGGGACAGACTACGGGAGGCCCGGAGTCCTCTGCGGCAGCGGACACGCGTCCCGGCGGTGGCCTGGGCAATCCCATCGATCCCACAGGAAACGACGATCCCTGGGCAAAGTACAAATGGTGGATCCTCGGCGCGCTGGGACTTGCCATGGCTGCCGGAGGGGGAATCATGTTGAAGGGCACTCCCGCGAAATCCACCTCTGCGCGGGCAACTGCGACCGTACCTCCGGGACCAAACGCAGCCCTCGCCGCCCTGAAGGAAGAACTGTTCTCGCTCGAAGCGGACAAGTTGCAGGGACGGGTGACCGATGCTGAATACGCTGAGCAGAAAGCGGCGCTCGAAGTCGTTCTGCGCCGCGCCCTTCAGCGGAGCGAACCTGCCGCTGAAGCGTCTAACATGACAGGACCTGTAGCATGAGGGACTGACCAATGAACACGTTCAAATCGACGCTTCTGCTCGTCGTCCTCACCCTCTTTCTCCTGTTCATCGGAGAACGAATTGGCGGACGCAACGGAATGCTTTTAGCGTTCGTGCTGTCGGTCGCGTTCAACTTCGGCACCTACTTTTATTCGGACAAGATTGCCCTGGCCATGTACAGGGCGCAGCCGGTAACCCGGGAAGAGCTGCCACGGGCGTATGCGGCGGTAGAACGGCTCACCGCAAAGCAGGGGCTTCCCATGCCGAAGATCTTCGTTCTGCCGACGGAGTCGCCTAATGCGTTCGCTACCGGACGAAATCCGCAGCATGCCTCTGTAGCCGTGACTCATGGCATTCTGGAGTTGCTCGACGACGAGGAACTGGAGGGCGTCCTGGCGCATGAACTAGGGCACGTGCGCAATCGCGACATCCTTACCAGTTCCATCGCCGCAACGCTGGCGGGAGCTATCACCATGATTGCCCGCATGGGCTACTGGGCGTCCCTCTTTGGTGGATATGGCGGAAGCCGCGACAGTCGGGAGCGCGGAGGCGGCTTTAGCAGCCTGTTCATGCTCATTCTTGCCCCCATCGCGGCGACGCTAATCCAACTGGCGATCTCGCGGTCACGGGAGTATGAAGCAGACGCCACGGGCGCTCATGTAACCGGTAACCCTTATGCTCTCGCGCGAGCCCTGCAAAAACTCGACGATTATTCGCGGCGGATTCCCATGCAGGCTTCGCCGTCGACGGCGCATCTGTTCATCGTGGCCCCGCTGCTGGGCGGTGGAGGTTTTGGACAACTCTTTTCGACGCACCCGCCGATTCCGGAGCGGATTCGGCGATTGATTGGACGGGATCACGTCTGATGATGGAGAAAATACTAAGAGCTTTGCGGCTTCTGGCCATGGTTGCCTGGGTAGGTGGCCTGGCCTTCTTTGCGTTCGTCGTTGCGCCGGTTGCGTTTCAACGCCTGGCAAGCCCGCACGAAGCCGGCCTGGTCGTCGGTGGAACCCTGCGCATTCTCCATTGGATCGGGCTGATCGGCGGGTCCGTATTCTGCGTGGCTACGGCAATCCTATGGCTACGGGCCGAGGTTCCGGCACGAGCGGGATTTGCGGCAGAGACGGCATTGACGCTGGTAATGCTCGCCATCACGGCTTACTCGCAATTCAGCATCCTGCCGACAATGGAGCAGGATCGCGCTCTCGCCGGCGGGGAGATCGAGACAGCCGCCATGACCAATCCAGCGCGGCAGGACTTCGAGCGGCTGCATACGTTATCGGAGCGGCTTGAGGGCCTCGTCTTCTTCTGCGGCCTCGGAGTGGTGCTCTTCCTGGCGCGAGAGTCCCAATGGCCGGAGACGGGTAAAATCAAGTTAATATGAAAATTGAAATCATCGGCCTGCCGATCGGTTCGGTAGTGGATGGCGGTGTGTTGCAGCATCGCCATGGCAACTAGCGATGTCCAAGCTATGGTTGAGCCTGGGGCTGGGACTGATCGCCGGCCTGGCGGACTATCTGGGCGGGGTGCTGCTCGTTCGACGATCTCCATCCGCAAAGTCTCTGCGATATTTCGTTGCGCTGGGGGCAGGCTTCATGCTCGCCGCGGCGCTACTGGAGATGGTGCCTGAAGGAATGGCGGTTAATTCAACGTGGGGTCCCGCGTTGATTCTGGTTGGATACTGCGGCGTGCATCTGCTGGAGCATTCGCTCGTTCCCCACTTTCACTTTGGCGAAGAGACACACCATCATGAATTTCTATCGGCCAAGACCAGCTATTCTGTGCTGCTTGGACTGGCGACCCACACGTTCTTTGACGGCGTCGCCATCGGCTCCGGCTTTGTCGTCTCGGACTGGCTGGGCTGGGTGCTCTTTTTTGCTGTCTTCCTGCATAAGCTGCCGGAGGGATTTACCGTTGCCAGCGTGATGATGGCAGGCGGGCAGAGTGGGAGAGCGGCGCTGAACTCCGCCCTATTTCTCGGCGCGACTACGGTGCTCGGCGTGCTCGTCATCAACCTGCAACCATCTCTGGTTCGAGTTGGGCTGCCGCTATCTGCCGGTGTGACCATCTATGTGGCTGCAACCGATTTGATGCCTGAAGTCAATCACGAACCGGGAATCAAGATGGCGCTGATCTTCTTTGCAGGAGTTGTGGTGTTCTTCCTGTTGAGAATGCTCAGCCCGGCTTAGAACACCTTCACGACCTCAGACGGTAACCTGAACCCGGGTCGCATGCAGTGTTTGTAATGCGACTACGCTCAATGTTCCCTGTTGCAGCGCCGAGATGCCCTCTACCGCGGCTCGCGCGGCAGCCAGTGTTGTGATTGTCGGAACCCTCGCCAGCACGGCAGCTCGTCGAATCGCCTGTTCATCGAAGAAGGTGTCCTGACCTCGCGGCGTATTCACAATTAGTTGAATACGATCGCCCTTGATGAGATCGACCACGTTGGGGCGGCCTTCCTTTACCTTGTAGACGCGCTCCGGTTGCAAGCCTGCCCGTTCGAGCACAGCCGCGGTTCCATGAGTCGCCACCAGATGGAAGCCCATCTCGACAAACTGCCGCGCCAGCGAAACGACGCCATCTTTATCGTGGTCATTCACGCTCAGGAAGATCGTTCCCTCCAACGGCAGCACCTGTCCTGCGGCGATCTGTGCCTTGGCAAAGGCCTCGCCGAAGTTATCGGCGACGCCCATCACTTCACCGGTCGACTTCATCTCCGGGCCAAGCACTGTATCTACGCCGGGGAACTTGCCCCATGGAAAGACCGGAGACTTCACAAAGTAATACGATCCCGTTCCCAGGTCCTTGCCGCTTGCCGTCGCCTCAGGCAGCAGTTCCTTCAGTTTTCGGCCCACCATCAGGCGAGAGGCAATCTTGGCCAAAGGAACACCGGTTGCCTTGGAGACATAGGGAACAGTCCGCGAAGCCCGCGGGTTGACCTCGATCACATACACCTTGCCGCGCTGGATGGCGAACTGGATATTTACTAATCCCTTTACATCGAGGGCCATGGCCAGCTTCCGCGTATACTCACGAATCGTGCCCAGCACCTCTTCGCTGAGGTCGACCGCAGGCAGGACGCACGATGAATCCCCGGAGTGAATCCCAGCCTCTTCGATGTGCTGCATAATCCCGGCGATCACAACATCCTCGCCGTCGCACAGCGCGTCGACATCGCATTCGATCGCCTCTTCGAGGAAGTGGTCGATCAGTACGGGACGCTCATGAGAATACTCTATCGCGGTAGTCATGTATCGAACGACTGCCTCATCGTCGTAGGCAATGACCATCGCCCGCCCACCCAGAACGTAGGAAGGCCGCACCAGCACTGGATAACCGACGCGATTCGCGCCCGCAACGGCTTCCGCCACGCTGGTCGCCATCGCCCCTTCGGGCTGCGGAATCTTCAACTCCTCAATCAGTCTTCCAAACCGCTTCCGGTCCTCCGCCAGGTCAATTGACTCAGGCGAGGTCCCGATGATCGGCACGCCGGCATTTTTCAGAGGAAGGCTCAGATTCAGTGGCGTCTGTCCACCAAACTGCACGATCATCCCAATCTCGGCTTCTGACGTGGCCTCATGCTCATAGACGGCGAGCACATCCTCCAACGTCAGCGGTTCGAAGTACAACCGATCGCTCGTATCGTAATCGGTCGATACCGTCTCGGGATTGCAGTTGACCATAATGGTCTCGTAGCCATCTTCGCGTAACGCAAATGCAGCATGGCAGCAACAGTAATCGAACTCGATGCCCTGTCCGATCCGGTTCGGTCCGCTACCCAGAATCAGAATCTTCTTGCGTTTTGTCGGAGCCGCCTCATCCTCTTCGTCGTAAGAGCTATAGAGATACGGCGTGTAGCTTTCAAACTCTCCGGCACACGTATCAACCATCTTGTACACCGGGAGCACGCCCAGCTTCTTTCGCAGCGCACGAACCTTCGCTGTTCCTCCCGCCCCGGTCAGTCCCCAAGATGCGGCCAGGCGTTCGTCCGAGATGCCCATCCGTTTAGCCGTGCGAAGCTGGTCCGCCGTAACCTCGTCGATCGATACTCCCCCGATAGCCTTAATCTCGTCGGTGATCTGCTTGATCTGATACAGAAACCACGGATCCATCGAGGTCATCCGCGCCACTTCGCGCACGCTCATTCCGCGTTCGAACGCATAGCGGATATAAGCAAGCCGATCAGGATGCGGTGTCACCAGCCGTTGCGTCAGCCTGCGCGGCTCGATATCGGCAGCAGTGGCCTTCTTGCCCGTTTCGAGCGATCGGACTGCCTTCATCAGCGCTTCCTTGAAGGTTCGGCCAATCGCCATGACCTCGCCGACCGACTTCATCTGCGGTGCCAGACCCTCATCGGCTCCAGGAAATTTCTCGAACTGCCACTTCGGGATCTTCACAACAACGTAGTCAAGCGTTGGTTCAAAGCAGGCAGGGGTCGCCTTCGTAATATCGTTCTGAATCTCATCGAGCGTGTAGCCGACGGCCAGCCGCGCGGCAATCTTCGCAATCGGAAATCCGGTAGCCTTCGAAGCGAGCGCCGACGAGCGCGATACGCGCGGATTCATCTCAATCACCGTCATGCGCCCGTTCAGGGGATTCACCGCGAACTGCACATTGCTGCCGCCGGTCTCGACTCCAATCTCGCGCATCACCCGAATCGCCGCATCCCGCATCGCCTGATACTCGCGGTCGGTCAGCGTCTGTGCCGGTGCTACCGTAATCGAATCGCCGGTGTGTACACCCATCGGATCGAAGTTTTCAATGGAGCAGATGATGATGACGTTGTCCTTGAGGTCGCGAACCACCTCAAGCTCGTACTCTTTCCATCCCAGCACGCTCTCTTCAATCAGGCACTCATGCACAGGCGAGAGATCGAGGCCGCGTGACAGAATCTCCATCATCTCCTCGCGATTGTAGGCAAGGCCGCCGCCCGAACCGCCCAGCGTAAATGAGGGGCGGATCACAATCGGAAAGCCAATCTTCGCGGCAAACTCCAGTCCATCGCGAATGTTGTTCACCAGTTGCGAGCGAGGCATGTCCAGCCCGATCTTGTTCATCGCGTCCTTGAACAACAGCCGATCTTCCGCCTTCTTGATCGCTTCCAGCTTCGCGCCGATTAGTTCAACGCCATATTTTTCGAGCACACCGGAATCCGCCAGATCAACCGCGAGATTCAGGGCCGTCTGGCCGCCCACCGTCGGCAACACGGCAAACTTGCCGGAGCGCTCCGCCATCATCTCGGACTCGACACGGATAATCTCTTCCAGATAAGCGGCATTCAACGGCTCGATATACGTCCGGTCGGCGACCTCGGGATCGGTCATGATCGATGCCGGATTCGAGTTCACCAGCACTACCTCATAGTTCTCCGCCTTCAGCGCCTTGCACGCCTGCGTACCGGAGTAGTCAAACTCCGCCGATTGACCAATCACAATCGGCCCCGAGCCGATCACCAGAATCTTCGCGATGTCATTCCTGCGTGGCATCTATTTCTCTTTCTCGACTAATTTCCGTGTGCCGTAAAAATGCGCGGCCAAAGCCGCGCGATGAGCTTTTATTTCTTCCACTCTTCCATCATCTTTCGAAAATCCCTGAAGAGGTAATGCGAGTCGTGCGGGCCGGGACTGGCCTCGGGATGGTACTGCACGCTGAACATCGGATCGGTCTTGTGCTTCAATCCTGCCAGCGTGTGGTCGTTCAGATTTGTGTGCGTCCGCTCCACATTCGCCGGCAGCGAATCCGGATCGACGTTGAAGTTATGGTTCTGAGCCGTGATCTCCACTTTGCCGGTCCGATGGTTCATGATCGGATGGTTTCCGCCATGATGACCGAACTTCAGCTTGTAGGTCTTGCCGCCCAGCGCCAACCCGAATAACTGGTGTCCAAGACAGATCCCGAAGATGGGAACCTTGCCTTGTAATCCCTTCACATTTTTGACCGCGTACTCCAGCGGCTCCGGATCGCCCGGTCCATTCGAGAAGAAGACCCCATCCGGCTTCATTGCCAGTACCTCTTCGGCTGGCGTGGTTGCCGGAACCACCGTTACCCGGCATCCTTCGCGCGTCAACATACGGAGAATATTCTGCTTGATGCCGAAATCGTAAGCGACCACGTGCAACGGCTCCGCATCGCTCTCATGCGCAGCCGTTAGTAGTGCATCGCCGGTCTGATTTCTGGGCTCGTTCGCATCCCACTCATACGCGGTCTTTGTCGTTACCACGCTGGCGAGGTCGGTGCCTTCCATCTTCTTGATCGCCCGCGCCTTGGCTACCAGCGCTTCGGTGTCCAGGTTATCCCCACTCGCGATCACACCGCGCATGACGCCATGAGCCCGCAGATGCCGCACCACGGCCCGCGTATCGATCTCCGCAATCACCGGCACGCCATAGCGTTCAAGATATTCGTCGGCGACCTGGGTCGAACGCCAATTCGAACTCATCGGCGAAAATTCCCGCGTCACCAGACCTTCGATGTAAGGACGCTTCGCCTCCGCGTCGTGCGGCGTTGTCCCATAATTTCCAATATGCGGATTTGTAAGAACCACGATCTGCCCCGCATAGGAGGGATCGGTAAAAATCTCCTGATAGCCGGACATCGATGTATTGAAAACAACCTCGCCAGAGCATTCTGCTCGCGCGCCAAAACTCTTACCACGAAAGATGCGCCCGTCTTCAAGCGCCAGTATTGCTTGCATTGCCTCTCCAGAGGAGTGGATTTTATAGATTCTAACAGCTTCTGGACACGAATACGACCGGGGTTCCGGTCGTATATCTCGTCACGGAGCACGCAGGCATAGGAAACTGGAATGAATTGGCGGGATAGCGCCGTTTAGCGCCCTGCGTTCTTCGCCAGCATCGGCACGCGTCCGGCTCAGGCTCACCCCGTGCATTGACCCAAGTACGGCCTTCTCCACGTTCGGTCTGTAGATCGGCAAAGCTTGCCTCGGCCCGGCGAGGATTTGCAGGCATCCCATCTTCCGAGCACAAAATGAAGGTCGGCCGCAATGCGGGACAGGGCAAAGCCGCGACCTGCCAGCCCTGCCCCTATAACCGAATACGTTTAAATCTCAGCCGGCTGCCGCTATCCGGCTGGATGGGTCATTTCTTGCTCGATACCGCTGTAATCACCGACTCGTAACTCGGCTCGGCGTGCTTGATGTGGTCGGCGACGCGCTGCCGTTCATCCTCCGTCAGCGACGGCAGCACCGCGAGGATGCGGCGGAGAGTGACCGAGATATCGTCAACATAGTTCATAGTGCGAATAGCTTCGCCGGAGAGAGGCATGTGTGCTCCTGAGCATTTTAGTTGTGCTTCCTCTCAGTCTAAATGCTGGAGCCCGGTTCTGCCCGTTTGTGAGCGTCTTCGGTCGGCTTGCCGGCATCCTCACCCTCCTTCGGAGCCTCATAGCCGTCACGATCCGTCATCTCCATCAACGCGGCAAGCTTCATCGCAAAGTCGGGGTGCAGAGCATCGAGATCATAGCGCCAAGTCCAGTTCCCAGCTCCCGCTGCCGGTGTATTCATGCGCGCTTCGCTGCCCAGATGCAGCACGTCCTGCATCGGAAGGATGCACACATTGGCGACCGACCGCTCCGCCGCGCGCATCATCGCCCACACGATGTCACCCTCGTGCTCAATCGTCTGTAGATATGTCTGCACATGGGCGCGTTCGACCTCGCCGATATCATCGCGCCACCAGCCCAGCGTTGTGTTGTTGTCATGCGTGCCGGTATAAACCACGGTGTTCGGTACAAAGCGGTGGGGAAGATAAAGATGACTTCCCCGGTCTGAGAACCCAAACTGTAGAATCCTCATCCCCGGCATCCCGAAGTGCTCCCGCAACTCGTCCACCTCCGGCGTAATCAGCCCGAGATCCTCGGCAATAAAGGGCAACTCTCCAAAGACCTCGCGCAACCGCTGAAACAGTTCGTGCCCGGGAGCCTTCACCCACTGCCCGTTGACCGCTGTCTCTTCGGTTGCCGGAATCGACCAGAACGCCTCAAACCCGCGGAAATGATCCAGCCGAATCGAGTCGTACAGAGTCAGGGCGCGACGAATCCGCGCCACCCACCAGTCGAAGCCGCGCTCCCGCATCACGCCCCACTTATAGAGCGGATTGCCCCAGCGCTGGCCTGTGCTCGAAAAATAATCCGGCGGGACACCGGACACCCGCACCGGTTTCAGGTCTTCATCCAGTTCGAAGAGTTCGGGATGCATCCAGACATCGGCGCTGTCATAGTTCACAAAAATAGCGACATCGCCCATGACGCTGATCCCGCGCTCGGCGCAGTATCCGCGCAGTGCGCACCACTGCTCGTTGAACAGGAACTGAACCGCCTGCTCTACCGCCAGTTCGCGTCCGTGAGAGTTCAGCATGGCTGTCAAAGCATCGTTCTTCCGGCATGCGTACTGCGTCGGCCAGTCATTCCAACTGACGTAGCCGTGCATCCGCCGCAGCACAGTGAACATCGCGTAGTCAGGCAGCCACGAAATATTGTCGGCACAGAACTTCTGAAAGCGAAGCCGCAGATCGTCCGACGCTCGCTCAAGAAAATTAGCGGCAGCCTCCTCGACGAGAGGCAACTTCAGCCGCGTCGCTTCCACGAAATCCGCAGCTCCGTTGTGCCCTGAGAGCCCCTCGATCCGATCTGCTCCGATCCACCCATCCTCTACCAGTCGCTCCAGGCTGATGAACAGCGGATTTCCGGCAAATGCCGATAAGGCCGAGTAAGGAGAACTTCCATATCCGGTCGGGCTAAGCGGCAAAACCTGCCAAAGCCGCTGCTTCGCCGCTGCCAGAAAATCGACGAACGCATAGGCCGCCGGCCCGAAATCTCCCACCCCGCCATAGGACGGCAGAGACGTTACATGCAACAGAACTCCCGATATCCGTTCAGCAATCATCGCTTCCCCACATCCCTCACTCTTCCCGCTGCAACCTATAGCGATTAGATGCAAAATCATCCACGACCGTAAAGTGTGAAAATTCTGCCTGTGGAAGAAACCCTCTTACCCCTCCGCGATGCCATACTCTTTGAGCTTTCGATAGAGCGTCGTCTTGCCGATCCCCAATAAACGAGCCGCCATCAGTTTGTCTCCGTTGAGTTGCCGTATCGTCTCCAGGATGGCCTGCTTTTCCATCTCTGCAATGGAGACGATCCCTGGTCTGGGCATCGCGCTATCCCCCGTGTCTGCTGCTCCGTCTTCATCCAGAGTCGCAGTGTGCCGTTGCATCCGAAAGTCCTGCAACTGCGTTGGGAGATCTCCCATATGCAGCACCGGCCCCGAAGACAAGGCACAGGCCCGCTCAATCGCATTCTCCAACTCGCGAACATTCCCCGGCCAATCGTACTCGGTCAACATTCGCAGCGTCTCGTCGGAGAACACCCGCTCAACCCCGGTCTCCTGCTGCATCCGTGCCAGAAAGTGCATGGCCAGAGGAGCGACGTCCTCCCGCCGGTTGCGGAGAGGCGGAATCCGAAGGTTGACCACATTCAAACGGAAGTAAAGGTCCTTTCGAAAGCGGCCCTGCTCCACCATGGCAGACAGATCGCGATTGGTCGCCGCCAGCACCCGGGCCGAGATTGGTCGCGTCTGTGTCGCCCCGACGGGACGTACCTCCTTCTCCTGCAACGCCCGCAACAGCTTCGCCTGCAGATCCAGCGGAAGCTCGCCGATCTCGTCAAGGAAGACCGTGCCTCCGCCCGCGGAGGCTAGAAGCCCCTCCTTCGCTCGGTCAGCACCGGTGAAGGCTCCCTTCACATGCCCAAACAACTCGCTCTCGATCAGCGTCGGCACCAGCGCTCCGCAGTCTACCGGAATAAACGGCTTGGCTGCGTTGGTGCCATTGAAATGGATGGATCGCGCCACCAGTTCCTTGCCGGTACCGCTCTCGCCGAGGATCAGCACCGGATGCGTCGAAAAAGCCACCTTCGACAGGATCCGGTACAGCTTCTCCATCTCGGGGGAACGTCCGACCATGCCTCCCATCCCGGCCTGCGTTCTCAATCGCTCGCGGAGTTGACGGCTCTGGACGTCCATGTGGTGGCGCTGCCCCGCTCGCTCCAGCACTCGTGTCAGATCTTCCAGAGCGAACGGTTTGGTGAGATAGTCGCTGGCACCGATTCGCATCGCCTCCACTGCCGACGACACCGTCGCAAACGCGGTCATCACCACCACCGCAGTCTCGGGATGGAGCATCTTCACCTGCTCCAGCAGCGACATGCCGCCACCGCCAGGCAGCTTCAGATCGAGCAGGATCAGGTCGATCTGGTGGTCCTTCAAAATCGCCTGCGCCGCCGTCGCATTGCCCGCTCCGACGACTCCGGCACATCCCAACTGCGCCGCAATCTCGCAGCAGGACTTTCGCACCATCTCATCATCGTCAACCACCATGACGTGCAATAAATCCATGTGCCCGGCAGCAGGATCCGTGTGTGCCTCTGCGCCAGTTGCATTGCCACCCAATGGTGTCAGGCCGATCAGTACGCCTGACGGTGTATCTTCATCCCAGCCCGCAATTCCCAACATCCATTCCTCCATCTTGTCGATTTTTCCCTGTCTTATGCCCAAGCCCTACTCGATGGGCCATCACCAGAAGCGAAACCCTCTTATCAACATTCTGCGTGAGCTATTTTTCCGACTCGGACTGCCCTTCGACGATTCACAACCGGTGCATGATCTGTTCGATTCGCCGCTACTCTCAAGTCCGCGGCTTCCCACGCGACGAAGATCTTCGTTCCCACTCCAACCCGGCTTTCGATGTTCAGGCAGCCGCCCGACATCGCCACCAACTCTCGCACTACGCGAAAGCCGAGGCCGTGCCCATTCGGCGAGGAGAGTGCGCCAGACTGCATCAATCGCCTTACCGTAGCCCCGCTTATGCCACAGCCGGTGTCCTCGACCGTCAAAACCACCCTCCGCCGTCGACCGTCCAGAACGCCATCGGTCCTCACCGAGACAACCCCTTCGCCTCGCATCGACTCCGCGGCATTCTTAACCAGATTAGTGAGAATCCGCTCCATCGCCTCCGGTCGTACATTGACCGGAGTCTCCGAGCCGGGTCCGCAGGCAATATCAACATCAATCGTTCGCCCCGCAACCCGGCTCAAGACGCCGTGGCATCGTTCCACCAACTCCGGCAATACCGTCCATTCCGCAGGGCGCGGCGCCAGGTTCATCCGGGCATGTTGCACCAGACGGCCGATCATCGCCCAACTGCGGTCGCTCAGCAGCCGCAGCTCCTCCGCGTACCCGCGATGCTCGTCATACAGCACTCCCGGCATCGCCAGCAGCTCTGAATAGAGGCTCAACGCCCCCAGTAGATTTCCCGCGTCGTGAGCCAGCCCGGCACCTTCCGCGACTCCCCCCATCGCGTCGCAACGTCGCTTATCCTCTCTCCCGTTGCCACGATCGCCGCGGTCCCACACCGCAAATCCTATCGGCTGTCCCATTGACTCTGAGGCTATCCTGCTCTGCATTGCCTGCATGTAGTAACTCCAATTGTCTCCTGCTCGCTTTATCGCTGCCGGTACACTCCTGTAATCACTTCAAGTGCCAAACTGGAACTCGCTCTCTAAGTCATTGCTTAGAAAGCGACCCCTGGTACACCGCCATCATAATCCACACAATTCCACGGCCAGACATTTTCCCAAATCGGAACCTCCTTTCCACTACCTCTCCCAAAAATCCACGAGATCTCCCATTTTTTTTGATTTCCATTATGGAACCGAGTCCGATTCTGGGACTTCAGTCTGATGCCATCAAAAGACCCGCTCTGCGAGACGCTCACTCGTTAAAAATCCGCACAACTATAATCCCTCCATGTCTCAAAACCCATCGCAGCTCTTCCGGCCCGACAATCGCGACGCCGACGCCCTCCGCCCCATCCGCATGACTCCCGGCTATATCGTTATGCCCGAAGGCTCCGTGCTGATTGAATCCGGCAACACCCGCGTCCTGTGCAATGCCACCGTCGAGCAGGGCGTTCCCGGCTGGCTGCGCAACTCCGGCCGCGGTTGGGTCACCGCCGAGTACGGCATGCTGCCCCGCGCCACCCTCACCCGCACCGCCCGCGAGAGCGAGCGTGGCAAGATCGGCGGGCGCACCCACGAGATCCAGCGCCTCATCGGTCGCTCCCTGAGAAGCGTGGTGGATATGAAGGCGCTCGGTGAGCGCACGATCATCCTCGACTGCGACGTCCTCCAGGCCGATGGCGGCACCCGCACCGCCGCCATCACCGGAGCCTGCGTCGCACTTGCTCTCGCGCTCAAAAAGCTGGTCGCCGCCGGGACGCTGAAGGCCTCGCCGCTGCGTCAGATGCTTGCAGCAACCTCGGTCGGCATCGTCGATGGCCACGTCCTGCTCGATCTAGCCTACGAAGAGGACTCGCGCGCCGAAGTCGATATGAACGTTGTCATGCTGGCGGACGGGGGGCTGGTCGAAACGCAGGCCACCGCCGAAAAAAACTCCTACACCCGGCAGCAGTTGGGCCAGATGCTCGACTACGCGGAAAAAGGAATCCACGAACTGCTCGCCGCACAACGTGCCGTGCTTGATGCCATATAGTTTTGCGGCGGAGAGTGCGGACTCGAAGCCTACATCCGTATGCGAGACGTGGGCACCCAGCTTTATGACCGGGACCGGAAGCCCCGCGATAGGCACCGCATCCACCCGGACACTACGCCGCAGGCAAACAATATGCGAAGATAGCCAAGCACATGGATTCCGATTCCGCAGACTCTGTCGACCTCGCTGCTCTCCTCCATAAGACCTTCGGCTTCTCCGCCTTTCGGACCAACCAGGAGGCCGTTTGCCGTGCCGCGACCGACGGCCGCGATGTGTTGCTGGTGATGCCTACCGGCGCCGGCAAGAGCCTCTGTTACCAGCTCCCGGCCCTCGCCCGGGGAGGCACCGCTCTCGTCATTAGCCCGTTGATCGCTCTAATGGACGACCAGGCCGCCAAGCTGTCCGCGCTCGGTCTCCGCGTGGCCCGCATCCACTCCGGCCTCAGCCGCGAGGAATCCCGTCAGGCCTGCCGCGACTACCTCGACGGCACGTTGCAGTTCCTCTTCATCGCTCCCGAGCGGATGCGCGTCCCCGGCTTCCCAGAGATGCTGGCGAAAAAGAAGCCCGCTCTGATCGCCATCGACGAGGCCCACTGCATCTCGCAATGGGGGCATGACTTCCGCCCTGACTACCGCACCCTGGGCGATTATCTGCCCGCCCTGCGTCCTGCGCCGGTCATCGCCCTGACTGCGACGGCCACGCCCACCGTTCAGAAAGACATTGTCGCGCAGCTTCATCTCTCGCAGCCGGCGCTCTTCATTCACGGATTTCGCCGCCACAACCTCGCTATCGAAGTCGTCGAGATGTCGAAGCCGCGCCGTAACGAGTTCACCGCCAAGCTTCTTAAATCCCCGTCCAACCGTCCCGCCATCGTCTACGCGCCCAGCCGCAAGGCAGCCGAAGAACTGGCCTCCGTGCTTGGAGGAAGCGCCGCTGCTTATCATGCGGGCCTCGAACCGAGTGTCCGCGAGCGTGTTCAGCGCCACTTTCTCTCGGGCAAGCTCGATATCGTCGTCGCCACCATCGCGTTCGGCATGGGCATCGACAAGGCCGACGTCCGCACCGTCGTCCACACCGCGCTGCCCGGCAGCGTCGAGGCCTACTACCAGGAGATTGGCCGCGCCGGACGCGATGGTAAGCCGTCGCGAACGGTGCTCCTGCACTCATATGCAGATCGCAAGATGCACGACTTCTTTCTTGAGCGTGACTACCCCGCTACCGGTGAATTAGCACGTCTGGCTGCCGCCCTCAATAGCGAATTTCAGATGCCCGACCTGCTGCGTCAGCGCCTCAGAATGGATGCAGAAACCTTCGATCGCACCGCCGAAAAGCTCGCTTCCCAGGGCGCAGCTGCGTTTGATATGGCGGGCAATATCCGCTCCACCGGCCAGACCAACTGGCGCAGCGGCTACGACACGCAACTCGCCTTTCGCCGCAGCCAGATTGACAGCATGGTAGCCTTCGCCGAGACGCCGCAGTGCCGCATGTCTGCGCTGGTCCAGCACTTCGGCGATACCGCCGACGGACTCCGCCCTTGCGGCCGGTGCGACTTCTGCTCGCCCGAGCGAGCCGCCGCGCAAACCTTCCGTCCGCCTACCGCGCAGGAAAACCGCCAGCTTCGTTCGATTCTCGAAGCCCTCGACAGCGGTATGGCTAAGGCAACCGGAAAGCTCCACGGCGACCTGGCTCTCGGCATCGACCGCAAGCAGTTTGATAGCTACCTGGACGCACTGACTCGCGCCGGACTCATCGCCGTTACCGCCGACGCCTTCACTAACTCCGAAGGAACCTTGATTCACTTCAAGCGAGCCTCCCTCACCCACGAGGGTCGAACTCTCTCCGGCTCCGATAGCCTCAATGCCCTGCTCAAAGACATAGAGACGCAAAAATCCACCCGCGGCACAAGTAAGCCGCGGAGGTCTGAGAAGAAAGCCACTTCCCAAAAGACAGATTCTACTGCCGCCTACACACCGGAGCAGAAAGATCTGGACGCTCGACTCCGCGATTGGAGAAAAGCCGAAGCAGCAGGCAATGGCCGTCCTTCCTTCCTGGTACTTACCGATGCCACCCTCTCGAACGTTGTGTTCGCTCGCCCCACAAGCATCGCCCAACTCCTCGACGTATCCGGCATCGGACAGGAAAAGGCGGATCGCTTTGGTGCAGCCATCTGCGCCATCTGCGACTCCCGAACCGCACCGGGAGAATATGGTGCACCTGCAGCGAGTCATTCTGCAGCAACCGAGCCCAAACTCTCGACGAAATCACCTACCCGCGTGGTCCGCACGGAAGACACGCCCTCTTCCGACGAAACATTCCACCGCCAGCGCGCCACAACCACAGCGCCTGCGGAATCTCTCACTGCCGAGCAGCAGCAGCTCGATCAGCGCCTCCGCGACTGGCGTAAGGACGCTTCTGAAGCAATGGGCATTCCGCAGTTCTTTATCCTCGGTTCCTCGACCCTTCGCAGCATCGTGCTCACACGGCCGCGCAACATCGCGCAACTGCGATCGATCACTGGTCTTGGCCCGGAGAAAGTGGAGAAGTACGGCACCAGCATCTGCGAGATCTGCAACGCATAGCTTTGGAGTGACTATCGCCGGTCGTTATTGCAAGGCGGCCGCGACAGGCTTGCCCGCCTTCTTCTCCACCGCATCCCAGTCCAGCCCAAGATAGGCGGCGAGTGTTGCCGCAACCTGGCTCTGCGTCACTGCCCCAACATTGGTCCGAACGCCCTTCCTTGGAACACCGCGGCCCATGAAACCCATAAAGATATACTTCGATTCCGGTGTCTTCTGGCCGTGCGTCTTCCACCCTTCCGGCGCGCTTCCTCTTCCATGATCGGTCAGGAAGATCATAGTGGTTTTTCCCCGATACTCGGGCATGCTTTGCAATTCGTCCCACAGCTGCTTCAGGTAGGCATCCGCCCGATGCGCCGAGTTCAGATACTCTCCATAATTACCCGCGTGGGCCCACTCGTCCGTGTCTCCCAGCGACAGAAACAGCACCCGGGGTTTCTTCACCCGGATGTACTCCATCGCTGTATGGAAGGTTAGGGTGTCGAAGGCCTCGTCCTCCCACATCCTCGGCGTCTCCGCCTTGATCGAATTCAGCAGGTCCAGTCGAGGCGTGCTCGGCGTGATTTTCAACGGTTCATATCCAGCGTTGGCCACACAGCCGCATTGTTCCGGATTCACCACTGCCGAGATCACATCCCAGGCTCCGAATGCAGCCACCTTGCCCTCCAATCCAGGCTGCTTATTCAGCCACCCCAACACCGTCATATTCGGATTCGGCTTATTGTCGTTGGAATCGATCCTGGGATCGCCATGCCCCGTCAGTGTTTCGCTGTAGCCGGGGTACGAAAAATCGAACCCGTTCGTCACAAAAGCATCCGACCCCTTATCGCGGTCTCCGTAGATCTGGCCCTGGGGAATGAACGTGCTCCACAGGAACGGCATCAGCTTCTCGCGGCGCTGCTCCGGAGTCGCGGCCAGGTATTCCTGCTTTAGTCCGGCCACGCTGCGCCCGTCGAAGTAACGCGCCGGAACCAGCAGGCTCTCGTCGGCTCCGCGAAAGACCTCCTGCCAGCGCAGCCCATCGGTCATCACCAGAATGACATGAGCATTCGTCGATCCTTCCGTTTTCGCTACTCCTCTCTGCGCCATCCCAGCCGTCGCTAATCCCAGCACCACCATCGCTTGAACGACCATCTTCCAACTACGAGGTCTTTCCATCTGCATCGTTCGTGTCCCCTATCCTTCGCCCGCCATATTCGCACATTCTTCAGCCATAAGCCACTTCACTTCATTCTCCAAACAAGTGTGTCTATTCAGCGAGAACCCGACGGCGAACGCTTCCGCCGCCGATTGCCGCCTCTCGCATCGAGTCGGCGTAAAACTGATAAACTGGACTTTCCCGCGAATTGCCTGAATCAACCCCTCAGAGCGCACCTCGCGGCTCCCAAGGAGATATCGTCATGGCAGACCACACCACCAACGGCAACTTCGGTTCCCCCTCGCTTCGGCTCAAGACCGGCCTGGCAGAGATGCTCAAAGGCGGCGTCATCATGGACGTCATGAACGTTGAGCAGGCCCGCATCGCCGAAGAGGCCGGCGCTATCTCGGTGATGGCGCTCGAGCGCGTTCCCGCCATGATCCGCGCCGAAGGCGGCGTCGCCCGCATGGCCAACCCAAAACTTATCAAGCAGATCATCGCTGCAGTCTCGATTCCCGTCATGGCCAAAGCGCGCATCGGCCACTTCGCCGAGGCACAGGTGCTCCAGACACTCGGCGTCGACTTTATCGACGAGTCCGAAGTCCTTACTCCTGCTGACGAGAGCTTTCACATCGACAAGCACGCCTTCACCACGCCCTTCGTCTGCGGAGCGCGCAATCTCGGCGAGGCCCTGCGCCGCATCGCGGAAGGCGCAGCCATGATCCGCACCAAGGGCGAGCCCGGCACCGGAGACGTCGTCCACGCCGTCCAACACATGCGCCAGATCGTACGCGAGATCAAAGCTCTCACGGTCCTCGACGATGCTGAGCTCTATAACGCCGCCAAAGTTCACGGCGCGCCATACGAACTTATCCGCATGGTGGCGAAGGCGGGCAAACTGCCAGTCCCCAACTTCTCCGCCGGCGGCATCGCAACGCCTGCCGACGCAGCACTGATGATGCAGCTTGGCGCAGAGTCCATCTTCGTCGGCTCGGGCATCTTCATGAAGGAGCGTGCCACGCCGCTCGACGTAGAAAATGATCCCAAGGAGCGCGCCGAGGCAGTCTCCCGCGCCAAGGCAATCGTCATCGCAACTACCCACTTCAACGATCCAAAGATCGTCGCCGAGGCCTCCGAGGCGGTTACCGGAACGATGAAAGGACTCGCTGCCGCTGCAATCGAGGAATCTGAGCTCATGCAGACCCGCGGCTGGTAGCGCCTCTCATGCCGCAACGCTTCAACTTCACTACAATTGAATCAACGGCATGTCACAAAAATCTATGACCATCGGCGTACTTGCCCTGCAAGGCGCGTTTGAAGCGCACGTCAAAGCACTCGATTCCCTCGGCATTGCTGCAAAGCTTGTCCGCACTCCGCCAGAACTGGCCGATCTCGACGGGTTAGTCATGCCGGGCGGCGAATCGACAACCATGCTCAAGTTTTTAGAGAAGAATGGCTTCTTCGACGTTCTTCAATCCTTCGTCAGACACACTCCGACCTTTGGCACCTGCGCCGGGTGCATCCTGTTGGCGAAAGATGTAAAGAATCCCACACAAAAATCGCTTGCGGCGCTCGACATCACCGTCGAACGCAACGCCTATGGACGCCAGATCGACTCCACTATCCTTACCGCGCCAACCAATCTTCCCGGCAATCCACTGGAGATGGTCTTCATCCGCGCGCCTCGCATTACCCGCACCGGCCCTGGCGTCGAAGTTCTCGCCAATCGTGATGGTTTCCCGGTGCTGGTTCACGAAGGGCACTTGCTCGCTGCTACCTTCCACCCTGAGTTGGGGGCCGACTTGCGAGTCCACCAACTCTTCCTCGATATCGTTCAAGCTCATCGCCCTTCTTAGCGCAGCTTGTCTCCGCGTTGAGCGATCCACGCCAGATTGAAACGCGCAAAGGCAATGCGTTCGTATGGGCTTGTCGTTCCTTCTTCGTAGAGAACCCCGATACTGCCGTCGCGCAGCGGAATCACAGTGGAATAGGCCGACGGCCCGGCATGCAGCGTGCGCGCCACCGGCCAGGTCCGGCCTTCGTCGTAGCTTACCTTCACACTTAGGTTCTCGCGCCGTGTGCTCGCCGCATTGGTGAAGATCAATACATCCGTCTTTCCCCGGCGGTACCGTGTAATCGATGCATTGCATCCCGGATCGATCAGCGCGGCATCGTGGCTCACGGGCCCGAATGAAACACCCCCATCGGAGGACCGGGCAATAGCGCGCGTCTTCCCATTGCGCATATTTTGCAGAATAACGCCGTTCTTCAATTCCACGTTGTGGCTCTCGTCCGTACCGTCGCCAATCGCCTCGCCATGTCTCCAGGTCTTTCCGTGATCGTCGCTATAGGCGTTGAACGAATGCACAATGCCTCGCTCGTCCCGTACCACAAGCGGTACAAGCAAGCGTCCGCTGCTCGCCTGAATGTCAGTCCCGGAGGCGGCAAACATGGCTTGCCACTGCGGCTCTTTGACCTGAGGCGTCAGGTCGACGGGGCTGGACCAGGTGGCTCCGTCGTCGTCGCTATACATTGCGTGAAACTGGAACGTAGTAGCCCCTGTTCTGGCTCCCGGCTTGGCTGTGTGGAACCCTATTCCCGGTGGCCCATAAGAATGAAAATACCAGACGCGACCGTTCGACCGGTCTAGCAGAAGAGATGCGTCGCCAACGCCCCCCTCTTCCACCGCGACGATGGTTCGCATGGGCTCCCAGTCTTTACCTCCGTTGAAACTACGTCGCATCACCAGTGAGATGTGAGCGGGCAAATCTCGGGAACTGTCCCTGCGGGCATCGACCACGGCAATCAACGTTCCTTTAACAGTCTCTATCAATGCCGGAATGCGGTAAGTGTTCACGCCATCCTCACCCTGATGAAAGATAACTCTTTCCGAAAAGGAGGCATGTTTCGCATAGGCAGGTAACGAGAGAAGAGCTATCAGCATCAGGGCCGAAAATCCGGATTTCATCTTCATCGGATAAGCCTGTCTCCGCCAATTTTTATATTTTGCGTACCTATAAAACGTCGCTCAAGCATAAACGCAGATCAGGCAACGTGCGTCTTCAGAAACGCCAGCGTTCTCTCACGAGCCAGCGCCGCCGACGGCGCGTGGTAGGCATTGGGATCTGCATCGCGGTTGAACGCATGACCTGCCCCCTCGCAAATGAAGACCTCCACCTCCGGATGCGCTCTGCGAACCACGTCGATCTGATCGCTCCCGATGTGCGAATCGGCACTGCCGATATGCAGCATGACCGGACAACTCGGCTCTTCCGCGGCAACCTTCCCGATTCCGCCGGGATAGTAGCCGACGCAACAGGAGGGCTGCATCTTCAACCTCTCACCGCGAGTCGCCGTAAGCCAGCTCATCAGCCCACCAAAACAGAATCCGACTACACCGATACCCTTCCCCGTCGCCTTTGCGACTTCGTAAGCAGCGGCTATGTCCAGCAGAGCCTTGTCGGGATCCAGTCGTTTCCACAATTCGCCGGCCCGCTTCGCGTCTTCTCCCTCGTACTTCAATTCGATCCCATGCCCAAATCGGTCGAATAACGCCGGCGCGATCACGACAAAACCGTCCTTCGCGTATCCATCCGCCACGCTACGGATATGGGCATTGACTCCAAATATCTCCTGAACCAGGATGAGCGCGCCGATCGGCTCTCCGGCAGGACGAGACACATACGCGCTCAAATCATGGCCGTCGGCCGTCCGTAACTTCATCCATTCACTCATATCTTCCACCTCAATCGAAGCGCAATGCATCGTAGCGCAATGCAGGCTTTAAGCAAGTAGATGCAAAATCAGCGCCTGTCGTCTATGGGGTCTTCCGCATAGTGACCCATCTCGGCGGTCCAGCGCAGAAAGCGAAGCAACTGCTTCTTCTCTTTCCAGAAGAGATTCCAGAAGTCCCCCGCGCGGACCGTATCCGCTCTTTGCCCGGAGTACGTCTCCAGCCGCCAGCGCAGATAGGCGCTTCGCCAGGGTCGCAGCCTGTCGCCGCGAGTCGCGTTCCATAAAAACCTGAGTGCTCCCATGAGGTTCCGCCTTAGGACAGTATAAAGATTCGGACAACCCACGCGCAGCAGCGGAAGTTTCGACGATATGGAGCCGCTTAGAGAAGGGGTAGAGCCTCGGCCCGTGCGCTTCGCCGGAGAATAAAGTAAACCGGCACGCCCGCTGCGACGATGGCGATGCCCGGCCATGTCGTCCCAGGACGGTAGATAAAGAGCGCCAGCAGGATCACGGAAGCACCTGCGATATAGATACCGGGCAACCACGGATATCCCCACGCACGATAAGGTCGAGGCGCATCGGGCCGGGTGCGGCGCAGGCGGAAGAGACCGAGAATCGTCAGAATATAAAAGAACAGCGCTGCCGAGATAACGTAGTCGAGCAGGTTGCTATAGAGGTTGCCATACTCATGCGTCAGCGGATTAATCGTTCGCGGCAACACCAGCACCACCGACCACAGCCCCTGAATCCACAGCCCCCACCCTGGGACTTTGGCCCGGTTCAACCTCTTCGCCGCCGGGAAAAACAAGCCATCTTTCGCAATGGCATAGCAGGCGCGCGCTCCTGCCAGCGTCAGCGCGTTGACGGTCCCGAAGGTCGAGATCATGATGGCTGCCGCCATCAGCGCAGGTCCGGTCCGAGGAAAGATGTTCTGCAAAACCGCTGTTGCCACGCGATCGCTGGGCGCACTTTGTATAGCACTGAGCGGAAGGCTGGCCAGATAAGCAACATTGCACAGCAGGTAGAGCACGATCACGGCTGAGGTCCCGATCAACAGGGACAGCGGCAGATTCCGGTGCGGATTTTTAACCTCTCCTGCGACAAAGGTAATGTCGTGCCAGGAGTCCGCTGAAAACAGCGAGCCTGTCTGCGAGATGCAAAGAGCGATGATCAATCCGAATCCGCTGGCCGCATCCAACCCCTGCGCCAGCGGCGATACGTTATGCACTGCCCAGGGGTGAGTGAAATTTGCATGTAGAGCTGTGCTGTTCGCGCACACAGTCAGGCCCAGCACTATCAGCGCTCCCAGCCCGCCCAGCTTCGCCACCGTAAAGACATTCTGAATGATCTTCCCGTACTGGAGGCCAAGGCTGTTGCCCGCCGCCAGCAGGACGATCACGCCGATCGCGAGCAATTGCGCGGTCGAGAGCGAGATCGCATAGCGGCTGCCCATATGAATCGGAGCGATGAGGTAATGCTGTTCGGATATCTGCGGAAAGAGCACTCCGGTAAATCGAGCGAATGCGATTGCGACGGCCGCGATGGTTCCAGTCTGAATCACGGTCCAGAGCGTCCACCCATAGAGAAAACCCCAGATGGGCGAGAATGCCTCGCGCAGGTAGACGTACATGCCGCCCGCGTAAGGCATCATCGCGGCCAGTTCGCCGTAGGAGAGCGCGCCCGCAACAGTGAGCACGCCGGTAATACCCCAGGCTACTAACAGCCAGCCCGGGCTTCCGATCTGCCGCGACATCTCGGCGGACACGATGAAGATGCCCGAACCGACCATGATGCCGACCACAACCATCACGGAGTCGAACAGGCCCAAGCCGCGCTTGAACCCCTGCGTTGAGGGTCCGATCTCTTCCGTTATCTCTGCCGGCATAGCCCTCTCAAGCGTTCAATTCGTTTGGTCGATCCATCGGCCATGCGGCTCCGTTCGGGGTTCTGCCCTGTCGGCAGAGACCCCGCTGGGAAAGATTACACTGTCTTCCGATTGACCTTCCAATAGACGGAGTAGCGCTCGTCCATCAATTGATAGAGCGGGATCAGGTGCATTCCTTCAGGCTGTCCTATAGTGCGGAACTTCAGCTTCTGACCGGGAACGACTTCGACAGAAGATGACGCATTCCCATCGGTAGAACTGACCTCCGGCATCGGAAGCTGCTTCATATCGCGTCCACGCGGCCCATTGGGCCCATAAATCCGCTCATGGGTCAGGCCTTCCCGGCCCATCTGCGCGGCAAGCACCAGCGGTCCATACATCGCGGCCTGAATGGTATGGTCATCGGGAAGCGGCGACGAATGCAGACTCATAGGAAGTGAGACCTCGACCTTGTCGCCCTTCACCCATCGCCGCTTGATCTCGGCATAGGTACTTGGCTCCGTGGCGATCTTCTGCGTTTTCCCGTTCACTTTAATGACGACATCCTTGGTCGCCCAGTAAGGAATACGGATCTTCAGCGCCATCTCTGTGGGCTTCTGTGGATTGAGCGTCAGCGTCGTCCCCTCCTCCTGCGGGAAGTTCGTCTCCTGCACGACGCTCAACTTCTTCTGCGGCCATTGCAGCTCCGATCCGATGAACAGATTGACATACAGGCTGTCCGCATCGTGCGAATAGATGGCGTCGTTTGCCTTCGAGTACTCTTCGACGCCTGTACCCGTGCAGCACCAGAAAGATTCAAACGGCGTGCCGAAGGTCTTCCAGTACCCCGGCTTCAGAGAGACGTAGTACATCAACATGCCGTCCTTGTCCTGAGTGCCGAGACGGACGTTAAAGAGCAGCCGCTCGTAATAATCCATAATGCGCGGATCGGCCGTCCAGCCATGCACATGCCGGCTCAGCTTCATCATGTTGTAGCTGCAGCAGCACTCCTCGGCCGCGGGGCCAAGCTGATTAGCCAGTTCGCCGGGCTTCTGCCAGCCTTCGCCATTGCTGGTGCCGCCGGTGGCGTAGGTATGTTCGTCGATCACTTCATGTAGAAAATAATCGGAGATCGTGTGATAAGTCGCATCGTCAGATAGCTCATACCCACGAGCCGCGCCGATTACCTGAGGAATATGCGTATTGGCATGCAGTCCGGCGAGGTGGTCCTGACGCTCGGCAAGAGGATCGAAGAAGCTTTTCTTACCGAAACGACGGGCCAGAACAACATACTTCTCCTTACCCGTCACGGCGTAGAGATTGAACAGTACCTCGGTCATACCGCCAAACTCAACCCGCAGGATCCGTTGAAACTCTTCTTCGTTGAACTGTTTTGCCCAGTTGTCCGCCCAGTCGGCCATTTGCTCGGAGGTCTTCAACCCTTGCTTGTTGCCGCAGTGAACATACATATCAAGATGACCGGCCATGATCTTGTGATAGGTGTAGAAGGGCGCCCAGACCTTCTGATGATTTTTGAGGCGGTCGTAGAATGTCTCCGGGTAAGCGCCAAGATAGCCATTCGGCTGCTGACACTTGGCTAGGTCTGCAACCAGAGCATTTGCCTTCGAGCGCAGTGCTTCGTCTCCGGTGCTCGAATACATCAACGCACACGCCGAAAGATAATGCCCCCCGGCAAAATGCCCGCGCAGTTCGCAGTCGGGAGCCTCCCATCCGCCGAACGGCTCGGCGCTCGATGGAATGCCTGCCGTGACCCGGAACATGTGCACAAGGCGATCGTTCGGCAACAGGTTGAGATATCTGCGATTGATCTCCATCGCGTCCAGCAGAGGACCGCTGCGCAGACTAACCTGCGTCATCGGAAACGACTGCACCTTCCAGGCGACCTTTTCGTATCCGATAGAGTTATTGCTGCGCGGCACATCGAGGACCGCGTCCTGGGCGAAGGCCACGCCGTTCCGTGTGATTGCCAGGATAGCCGCGGCCTGAGCCGCCGATGCGAGAAAACGTCTGCGGGAGTAGTGATCAAAATCCATCATTGCTTCTCTCCTGTCGAACATGCTTGTGGGAAATTCTTCTTCAATACGATCTCAGTGGCGCTCCGCTTCAGCGGCACGATCCATGCTCCGCGTTCCGATTGCAGAGTCTCTGCGGGACAGACGTTGCCGATACCTGCAATCTTCGCCGGCTGCTCGATGCGCAGACGCGCTGCCGGAGTGAACTCCGTCGCGGGAGCAAGCGTCAGTTGCAGCAAGCCGGTCTGTGGATCGAATTCGGCTCCCGTAAATTTCCCGGCATCGAGCGTGAGCCAGAGGCCAAGGGGCGCAATATATAGACGCGTGCGGAAAGAATCCAGCGTCTTCACCTCGACCCGTTTACCTTTGACCTCTACATTGCCGCCAAAGGCCAGCCAGCCGAAGCGAGGATCGTGCGTCAGATAAGTAGCTGTATTCCAGGCATGGCCGAAGAACCCTGAGCCATAGTCGCCGGTAAATGGATCGAACGCCAACATATCGGGAAATGCATGGAAGGCAGCGGATGCGAATCCCTCCTGGTCGATGTTGCTGAGCTCTCCCATCGTTCCGCCGTAGCCGACACGCAACAGGTAAAGATCGTCCGGATGCTGGCGGTACTCTGCGAGCAGAGGGATCGCGTTGATGCCAGAGCCGTAGTGATGCAACTGGCGTTCGAGCCTGCTGTACTTCCCGCCATAAAGAAAGTCCCAATATCGTCTCGCGCTGCCGTTGTAACCCCAACTGGGAATCGCCGGATCGTATCCGAGAATCGCATTGAGAGTTACTTCCGCCTTTTCTCGATAGCCAAAATAGTTAGTCCAGGCATAGACCTCTTCCTGTCCCGTGGAATCCCACGGCATCTCGCTGCCGAATGGATACGCCTCCTTGTTCCAGTGGTCGGCGCGGGCGCGCATTACGGCTTCGAGCGTCCCTGCCTGCGTCGTCATGCCCTCACGCTTGAGGTCCTTCAGTATCGCGACGAAGACATCCCCTTCCATCTGCCCATACTGGGTGTAGTACTTCGCGTACTTCATCATCGCCAGAGTTGTTTCATAGGCATGATCGAGATACCATTGCCACGGATGATTGGTCACCAACCCGGGATTGTTGCGCGACAGGCGATAGAGCACCCAATAGGCTGCGGCGACATGCGGATAGTTGAACGAGCGGTCGAGCTTCTCGGAGTCCTTCTTGTTCCAACTCGTCCAACTCTTCCAGTTCAGATCGCTTCGATAGTAGCCGGGAGGCATCTGATCGGGCTGATAGTAGAACAGACTCTTGCGGACGCCGTATTGATTGGGGCCATCTTTTTGCTGCAACTCGCCCCACAGAACGCCATCGACAAACTTCTCGTACTTGGCGATCTCTTCCTGCTTGGGAGAACCCAACTCCTTCATAGCAGTGGCAAGCCAGGTGCCTGCGCCGCCTTCATCGCTCAGACCCGCAATCCAGACGCGACTATCCTGCGTGATGATACGGTTCGCCTCCCGGTCGTAACCCATCGGAGACGGGCTGCGGTGAAAGGGGTCCTTCGGGTCAACGAACCATTCAGTGGTAGTCAGGAAGTGGCCAAGGTCGGTGACCGCCTCCGCCTCCGGCTTGATGACCATGTAGCTGATCGTCTGCAGCAAGCCATCCTTATAGGTAATCGAAAGACGCGCCCGCCCCCACGTCTTTCCCCGCAGAATATAGTCCTTCCAGCCTGCCGGAGTATCGGCAGCTTTCGTAATATCAATAGCTCCGGCAGGCTCAACCGTGATCGACCTCACCTGCTCCGGGTAATCGAGAAAGAGGTGTCCGTCGATATCCTTGGGCAGGATGTATCCCGGCACCCCGACCGCCACCGGACGTCGGTTGGCCACCAGTGTCTTCTCGATATGCCGGATCGAATCGGAGAGAAGAAATCTCACGCCATACGTGCGCGATTCGCCGGGCTTCAAGGTAAAGGTGGTCGCCAGGTTCCACGGCTTCGCCTTCTTCCACTCATTCTGCTGATAAGCCCCGCTATGCACCATCCAGTCGTAGAAGCCTTCAAAGGTCATGCCGCGAGGAGTGGGATCGTTGAAGATCTTAAGCGTGTGATTGGGTCCATGGCCATTGAGGATCGGGTTGTAGGCTTCAAACGGTGTATGCCCATCGGGCACAACCAGCAGAGCCGGTCCATGACCGCTCAATCGAGTGACCTGCAGGTAGCCGGCGTCCTCTCCTATGTAAGGATCGTAAAAGCTGCACAGCTCATGGGCCTGCTCCAGCGTGCGCCCATTCATATCATTGTTGAAGATCATCGGAATGCCGAGCGAGCCGATCTCCACCGGTTGGCTGCTCTTATTGGTCAGCTTAAAGCGCAGCGCCAGCCTGCCATCTTCGATTACCCATGCGCGAACAACTCGCACCGGAATATCAGGCGCCAGCGTCGGCGCAAGATCAGCCTCCGCCAATACCTTTCCTTTTGCAGGCAGCGCCTTGACCGGCTGCCGCGCAAAGGCGGTGGAATAACTCGCCCATGTTCCGCTGTCACCAGACCGGAGCCTCAGATCCAGATCGCCGAGGTGGTAATAGCCGTTTTGCGAGCGCTGGACAAGCAAGTCTCCGGGAGTGAAATCAAAATTCTGCGTGCTCTTCGGCTTCAGGGAGGCGATTGTTTGCGATGACTTCACCAGGGTGAGCGTGAAGTCAGGAGTATCGAGCGTAAGAAATCCCTGCTCCAGCATCGGGCCGGGAGCAAGCGGCACCTTGCTGCGCGTCTGCGCAGCCCCTGAAACAGACTGGCCACACACGAAGACCATAAGCATCGCAAACAGCAGGATCGAATTTAGAAAACGATTTCTCACGTTGCTCCTGTTTGTCGACCAGCGAGAACCTATTCAACACCACATTCCCTGGACTCTATTCCTTATCAGGAAGAGTAGAGCAATTGTATCCAAATTCGTATTTATAGCAAATCATTTATCTCGATGCAGATTCCGGCTCGTTTTCGCCCTAACTTACTCTGGCAGATGCCAGAGCCAAATCAAACGACCGGCTCCTCTGCGAACGTCTGCCTGACGCCTTCTTTAAGCACAGTAAATGGAGCAGCGTAGCCCGCAGCGCGAAGACCGGAGATGTCAGCCTGGGTGTAATGCTGATAGCGGCTTTTGAGATCGCCTGGGAACGGAATGTACTCGATCCGACCCGGGCCGTGAACCTGCATCAAAGCCTCAGCCACCGCCTTGAAGGTGCGGGCCTCTCCGGTTCCGGCGTTGACGATCGCGTGCACGGGCTTGCGCGGGCTGTCGGGAAGCAGACCACCGAAGAACATATTGATGTGGGCGAGGTCTTTGACGAAGACGAAGTCGCGGCGCTGTTCCCCGTTGTCATAGCCTCCCGAGCCTTCAAACATGCGGATTGTGCCGGTGTCTTTGAGCTGACGGGTAAAGTGGTGAATCACGCTGGCCATGCGGCCCTTGTGCTGCTCGCGCGGGCCGTAGACGTTGAAGTAGCGCAGGCCGACGACGGTACTCTTGATCTCCGGCAACAGGCGCCGAAGGTAGTTGTCGAAGACCAGCTTGGAGTAGCCGTAGACATTGAGCGGACGCTCGTTGGCCGGGACCTCCTTGAACTCCGTGCTCGCCCCGTAGACGGCGGCGGTCGAGGCGTAGACGAAAGGAATTTTGTGTTCCAGCGCGAAGTGCAGTAACTCCTTGGAGTAAGTGAAGTTGTTGTCCATCATGTAACGGCCGTCGTCTTCAAGCGTGTTGGAGCAGGCGCCCTGGTGCAGGATGGCGCGAACCCTGGCTCCCTCGAAATCTCCACTCTTCAGCGCCGCGCGGAACTCGCGCTTATCCATATAATCGGCGTACTCTGCTCCTGCAAGGTTAAGGAACTTGGGGCCACTCAAATTGGGAGAAGGGGCAAGATTGTCGACGACAAGGATATTGCGCTCGCCCGCGCGATTGAGCTGCTGCACGAGGTTACTGCCGATGAAACCTGCTCCGCCGGTGACGATAATCACGTTTAGTCCTCCTCGCTGGTTGCTGAATTGCCGGTCGCCGAATTTTCAGTGAGTTTGTTCACAATATTGGTCGTCGAGAAGCCTTCGACGGTAGAAACGATCTCGACGCGACCGCCTGCGGCGATAACCTCTTCATGACCGACCACGGTCTCGATCGTGTAATCGCCGCCTTTGACCAGAACGTTCGGCCTGAGTTCACGGATGATCTCAAGCGGCGTGTCCTCTTCAAAGAGCACCACGGCGTCCACAGCGGCGAGCGCAGCCATCACACGGGCACGCTCCCGTTCTCCGACGATGGGGCGAGTGGGCCCTTTGAGACGGCAGACGGAAGAGTCGGCGTTGAGGCCGAGAACGAGTTTGGAGCCGAAGCGGCGGCAGTCTTCGAGCAGCGTGATGTGGCCGACGTGGAGAAGATCGAAGCAGCCGTTGGTAAAGACGATGGTCTCGCCGGCTGCGCGCCACTCCGCTACACGCATCTTGACGTGTTCGAGATCGAGGATCTTCTGGCCCGCCGTAACACCGGAGCTGGGAGTCAACGCGGCGACAAGCTCGTGTTTTGCAATCGGGACCGTGCCTGCTTTGCCGACGACGATTCCGGCCGCAAGATTGGCGAGTTCGACGGCGGTCTCATTTTGCAGTCCACCGGCAAGGCAGGCTGCCAGAGTAGCGATCACTGTATCGCCCGCTCCAGAGACGTCGAAGACCTCGCGGGCTCGGGCTGGAGAGTGATATTTACTGTAGCGGTGAAGAAGGGTAATTCCCTTCTCGCTCATCGTCACGGTCAGGAACTGGAAGTCATGCTTGGAGACCAGAGCCTGAGCTGCGCTCAAAATCTCGTCGGTCTGGTGCGCAGGAACTCCAGTGGCCAGCGAAAGCTCGCCCAGGTTGGGACAAACAGTGGTCGCGCCTGAATATTTGCTGAAATCGGGAGTCTTGGGGTCGGCGAGGATAGGAACCTTCGCGATGCGGGCAGCGTTGATAACAGCGGCACAGAGTTGCGTGGAGAGAGCGCCCTTGGCGTAGTCCGACAGAATAACGGCATGGACCTTGCTGGCCAGCTCGGTAGCCCGGTCGATAAGCCTTCTTGATTCAATCTCGGGCAGGGTGTCACGACTCTCGATGTCGAGCCGGAGGAGCTGCTGATTGCGGCCCACGATACGGGTCTTCGAGATGGTTGGCAGGCTGCTGGAGACCACGCCAACCGTATCGACATTCGCGCGATCCAAAATCGCCTGTAGCTCCTTTTGTTCCATGTCATTACCCCAGAATCCACTGAGGATCGCCTGGCAGCCGAGGCCGGCGAGGTTCATGGCCACATTGGCGGCGCCGCCGGCCCGCTCGTAGCGCTGGGCATGGCGAATCACCGGAACCGGAGCCTCAGGCGAGATGCGGTCGACGTCGCCATGAATATAGCGGTCGAGCATGATGTCGCCTATCACCAATACCTTGAGCTGGCTGAATCCGCCTTCAAGCAGATTCAGAATAGAGTGCAGTTCGGGCAGCATACCTGGGAGGGCTCCTTTTATCCATCATCGCATTTTCTTGTGAAAGGAGAACATTAGCCGAGGATGGCGCAAACCTCGGTGAAAACCTCAGCGACCGTAATCGAGGTAATGCACTTCTTTCGCTCTACGATGCAGGTTTCGAGACCGCAGCCCCAGCAGTCGGTCTGATGGTAAAGGACGCGGTGTTGCCTGCCGTATGGAAACCAGACGCGAGGCTTGTTGCGGGCAGCGAAGATGGCGATGCAACGGGTCTGGGCGGCGGCGGCGAGATGCATTGGCCCACTGTCATGGCCGATAAAGATCTCGGCACGGGCAAAGGCAGCCGCGCTCTCGCGAGGGGTGAGCTGTCCGCAGAGGTTGACGACCGTGCCGCCGCCAGCCTCTCGCCACCCGTCGGCTGCGAACTCGCTGGCCTCACTCTCCTGCGGAGAGCCGCTGAGCGTCAGGACATGGCCGGGATGGCGTCTGGCTAACTCTGTCAACAGCGCGCGCCAGTTTTCGCGGCCCCAATCCTTGGACTGGACCTTGGTGCCGACGCTGACGGCGATCATCGGACGGCCCGCGGCCGGCTGAAGGGCTTCAACCGCGCGAGCCTGTTCTTCGGCGGTGAGATGCAAGTCCCAGTTCGCAGGATCGTCCAAGCGGGCGTCCCCCAGTTCGGCAAGGTTGCGAGCCAGCCGGGCGGCTTCGGGTTCGAGAGCCTGCTCAAGCTCCTGCCAGCGGTTCTGATGCATCTCCTCGGTCATCGGCACCCCGATGAGGCGGCGGATGCCGCAGAGCCGGAAGAAATTAGCGTCGCGACGGGCGGCTTCCATACCTCGTGACGCGCTCAGATATACAAGGACCTGCGGCCTCCAGCGAGCGATCTGCCACCAGAGTGAGAGCAGTTCGCGAGGACTGCGTGTGCCGACTGCATAGCGAAAGTAGCCGTGGACAAGGCCGCTGTCTCCCAGAATGACAGCGGCAGCCGGAGCTTTTACATTGACCGGGAAGTTGGTCAGCATGCGGCGCTCGGCCTGTGGAAATGCTCGCGCGACAAGGTGCAGAGAAGGAAGAGCGACGATCGTATCCCCGAGGCTGCCGAGGCGATAGATAAGGACCCGTCTGGTAGAAGATGGCATGATCTGTTTTTAGTCTGCTTGCTTCGATCGAATGGCGCAACCCTGTTGGAAGCCTTCCTGATAGAGTTTTCGTGGGCGTGAATGGGAGCGAAATGAAGACGTTGGACGCTTTTGCTATATCCGGGATGCAGGATGAGAGGACGCTGGCCTGGCATGGAACCGAGTCTGAGTTGCATGGCAATGGTCTGATGGAGCTTGCCATCTCGCAACACCGCGCCAACTTCGATCTCTGGCACGAAGAGGACAAGGCGCGTGATTCCCACGCGACAGACGCGGAGATTGCCGCGGTGAAGCATGCAATCGACAGACTGAATCAGCAACGAAACGATTTAGTGGAAAGGATGGATGAATCCCTTCTGGCTTTGGCCGGCGAGCAGAATGCCAAGGCCCCGCTGCATTCGGAGACACCGGGGATGATGATCGACCGGCTGTCGATTCTCGCGCTGAAGATCTATCACACTCGCGAAGAGACTCAAAGGCAGACGGCGACAGACGCCCACCGCGCCCGCAACGCTGCACGGCTGGCCGTGCTCGAAGAGCAGCGCCGGGACCTGGCCGGATGCCTTGATGCCCTGTGGGCCGAAGTAATCGCCGGGACTCGCCGCTTCAAGCTCTACCGGCAGATGAAGATGTATAACGATCCCGAATTGAATCCAGTCATGTATGGAAAGCGGTAGCAACGGCCCGCCGCAGTCCCTTCTGTGGGATGCCCTTTGTCGCGATATTGCAGACTTCACAAACCGGAGCGGTAAGCCGTAAACTTTCGGGGAGTTGACCTTGCGGCCGTAGGTGGGTATAAAACCGAGACGAGAATTTTTTTGAGGAATGGGCTCTCCGTAATGACGGGAGTCTCGGGAGCGCGATCCGGCGACAGGACTACCAATGACTCAGGCAAAGACGGCAAGTGCATCTTCGGCATCTTCAGGCAAACATCCGCGAACTCTGGCTGGCATCGTTCCACCACAGAACGACATCGCCCGTCAGCAAGCGGTCGCGCACTATGAAGCAGCGCTTCGACTCATGCAGGAGGGCAAGTACGATAAGGCACATGCAGCGTTCGACAAGATGCTGGCATCGGGCGCCGGTGAGCTGGCAGACCGCGTTCGCATGTACATCAATGCGTGCCTGTTGCAGGTTTCCAAGGGAAAGACCAGCTTCAAGAGCAACGAAGAGCGGTATGACTACGCCATCTCTCTGTTGAACAATGGGCACTACGAAGATGCTCGTCAGGAGTTCAACACGATCCTGAACCACAATGGCAAGGCTGACTACGCTTTTTACGGCCTGGCCGTGCTCGCGAGCATGACCGGAGACTCGCACACTTGTCTGGAGCATCTGACGGAAGCGATCCGGCAGAACCCGCAGAACAGGATTCAGGCGCGAGGAGACTCGGACTTTCAGGATATGGCGGACGATCCCCGGTTTACCGAGCTTCTGTATCCCGAGGTATAGGGCTACCCCTCTGGCCTAATGCCCTGCTTCCCCTAACTATCCTGATCGATCGATGCAGGGTAATAAACCGGCCATCCCTCGGCAACGCTAAGCTCCGCCAGCACCGGGGTAGGATTCACAGGAAACGCCCGCCGTGCAATCGCCAGCATCGCCGCATCATGCACCGAGTTGCCGAAGACCGCATCGGGAGCTGTAATACCCACGCGCGCCAGTGATGCAGCCTTCCCTTCGTCCGTCGGCACGTCACGGAGCAGATCCGTTACCAGACCATCACGGACCGTCACGCAGGCTGCCAGCACCCGATTCGGAGGAATATCGAACCGCTGAACCCCCTCTTCGATTACCCAGTCGCAGGTCGAGCTGACCGCCCAGATATCCGTTCCTCCGCTCCGCAGCTCCGCCACCAGCTCCCGCATCTCCGGGAAGATATTCTGCTCAACATGGCTGGCAAAGAACTTTTTTGCTGCCCGGCGCATCTCGTCCTCGCGGAGCCCCTGGTAAAGCTGCACCATCTCGCCGCAGATCGCCAGTTCCGAGACCTCGCCCCGCTTATAACCCCGGTACCGCCCATCGATCCAGTCCGTAGCCTCGCGCGAGACCAGGCCAGTGTCGATGGTCCAGTTCATGAAGGAGGAACCGGAGTCACCCGACCACAGCGTCCCATCGCAGTCGAAGACGGCGACCGCTGGAGCCAGTTCAAGGACCGCGGCGCGGAACTCAGCGGTACTGAGACGGTTGGCAATAATTACATCGCTTATATTTTCCAAGAAGAATACTCAACTTTTCTGCGCACGGCATCGCGCACGGTCAATTCAATCACTTTTAAATTAATTCCATTTTACAATCCTCCCCTGCCCCCACAGGTCGGAGCGAAGGAAGAGAAGCAAGAGAAGGACCGTCAATGAACGGAAAATGGCCGGATGAAGCTAGATTGGAGGAAGTCCGTTCACCACGTTGACTCCGGCAGGAGGACGAAATACGAAATCTTCATTCTTCACCGGGACGTTCTCTTCTATCCCCGTGAAAGTGAACTCGGTGATGGCCCCGCCTATTTCCTCGAGCCGCATTCGCTCAATCGTTCCAGCCGCCGTGACTCCGAGTGTCAGCAGCTTGACTCGCTGCTCCATCCCCTTCGGAACACCTGAGATTTTGAACCCCGCGCCTTCAGGCGAAACGGTCAGCTGATCCAACTCTTTTTTGAGTTGGGTATGCCCTAACAGGAACCGCAGGGGAGATCGAAGATCGTCCAACTGCTTCGCGGGAATCCTCTGCGCCTGTGCGTCTCCCGGCGTATAGAACCAGGCATACTTGCCGTCGAGCACAAAGACCTTGCCCACCGGCTTATCGTAGTTCCAGCGCATCCGGCCGGGCTTCTTCAGCAGCAGTGTGCCGGATTCCGTCCGGTCCATTCCCATCCCGGCATAGTGCTCCGTGTAGTGCGCGCGGAGAGACTTCAGATGGTTATAGTGGTCATCCACCTTGCGAATCAGCGCATCGCTATTCTGTGCGAACAAACGCGCCGTGCAGCAGACGAGAATTAGAAAAACGATCTTCTTCAGCATTACTGGATTGGCTGCGTGCAATTCGTCCCACCGGTGGGGTCCTGGCGAATGGTGTTGTTCTCGTCAGCGCAGAAGCCGTTGTCGCCGGTCTTGCCCACCGCGTCGGGCACAGCCGTAATCTCATAGGACGTGTACATATCCTGATTATTAATGGTCACCTTCGAGCAATTCGTGATCGCGAAGGTATACCCGGCCTTGTGTCCGGTTGCCAGATCGGGCGTAATCAACTGAGCCGCCTCCGGCGAGGGAGCGCCAGACTTGGGATCGCCGCCCAGTGTCGCCAGCGAACAGGAAAATCCGTGGGAGGGATATGCGGAGTTGTACTGTAGCTCCGCCTGCCCAATAGTCCGAACCGACTGGATCGCCGAGGTCTGGTTGGCCTGCTTCTTCAGCTTCAAAAGCTGCGGAACAGCCAGCGTCATCAGAATCAGCATCACCGACATCACGATCAGCAGCTCGATCAGGGTGAAGCCCTCTTCGCGTCGTCCTGCCCGAACCTGCCTCAGAGCGGTCATCTTCGTCATCAATCCCTCAGCTATCCAATTTCCAACACCGAACAAAACTTTACCAGACCGGATCATCAACCTGATTCAGCAGGCCAGATCTCCCCGCTCAATCTTCATCTCACCCAGATTCCCCAGCAGCGTCAGCGCAATCGCCTCGGGATGGAAGAGTTGTTGCGCCAGCGTCTGAATATCGGCCGTCGTGACAGCCTCGATCTCCTGGGTAATCTCGTCGACTCCAAAGAAACGCCCGAAGTACATCTCCTGACGCGCCAGGTTCGCCATGCGGCTACCCGAGCTTTCGAGGCCAATCACAATATTGCTCTTCAACTGGTCCTTGGCCCGCTTCAACTCTCCCTCGCTGACGGTGTTCTCTTTCAGACGCCGCAGCTCCTGCAGGGTAAGCTGAACCACCTTCTCGGTCTTGTCGATCGCCGTGCCCGCGTAGATGCACAGAGAGCCGGTATCGCGGAAGGGGTTCATCTCCGAATAGATGGCGTAGGCCAGCCCCTGATCCTCGCGAATCGTCTGAAAGAGCCGCGAACTCATGCCTCCACCGAGCATGGTATTCAGCAGATAAACCCCGTAACGGTCTGCATGGTTCACCGGGGGAGCCGGAACCGCCAGGCAGACCTGCACCTGCTCCAGAGACTTCTTCCGCTTAAGCGTGATGTGCGGCGTAGCCACCGGCGCAGGCAGTTTCGACAGCAGTCCGCCACCCGCGGCAGCCAGCGAGCTGAACTGCTGCTCCACCTGCGCCACAAAATTATCGTGATCCAGATTTCCCGCCGCTGAGAAGACCATGTTTCGCGGCGTAAACCGGCTGGCATAGAAATCGAAGACGATCTGCTGATTGAAGCTCGAAACCGTCTTCTTCGTTCCCAAAATGGGACGTCCCAGGGCATCGTTCTTCCAGAAGTTCTGGGTAAAGATCTCGTGCACCAGATAGTCAGGATTGTCCTCGTCCATCTTGATCTCTTCGAGGATCACGCCCTGCTCCCGCGCCAGCTCTTCGGGCGTAAACGTCGGATGCAGAACCAGATCGGCCAGCACATCGAGCGCCGGAGCCACGTTCTCGTCCAGCACCTTGATGTTGAAGCAGACCATCTCCTTGCCGGTAAACGCGTCCAGATTGCCGCCGATGGTGTCCACCTCGCGGGCAATCTGCTGGGCCGACCGTGAAGTCGTCCCCTTAAACACCATATGTTCCACAAAGTGCGAAATCCCGTTCACGGCGGCGTCTTCATCCCGCGAACCGGTCCCAATCCACGCCCCCATGGAAACACTCCGGACATGGGGCATGGCCTCCGTCAGCACCGTCAATCCGTTCGACAAAACGGTCTTGCGGATGTTGCGGGCGGCGGCATTTCTCGTCAAACCACTATCTTCAACCAGCGTTACAGACATGGAACTCCTTACCCTCCATTCTTTCACAGCAAGGGGTCCCGCTGGCCGGGCTCACCCATCCGGAGTAAACTAACCAGAGCCCGCCCGAGACAAGACATACCACTATGTTGAACAAAACAAACACCGTAGCCGAAGCCTCCCCGCAGCCCGGACCCCTCTTCGGCCAGTCGCTCGAAGCCCTCACCCACCTTATGGCAGGTCTCGGCCAGCGTCCCTACCGGGCCAACCAGCTCATCGAAGCCGTCTACCGTCAGCGGGTCGCCACCCTCGACGAGATCACCACCCTGCCCGCCAGCCTCCGCGACTCTCTGACCGCCGAGGGCTACACCATCGGCCTGCCCGAGATCGTCCAGACCGCCCGCTCCATCGACGGCACCGAGCGTTACCTGATCCGTATGGCCGACGGCGAGACCGTCGAGACTGTCTGGATGCCCGACGGCGACGGCGGCGAACGTGGCGACGGCTCCCTTGCAGCCGAAGAAGAGGAGAAGGAAGACGCATCCGGCAACTCCGCCGCCTTCCCCTACCGCCGCGCCACCATCTGCGTCTCCAGCCAGGTCGGCTGCGCCGTCAACTGCCAGTTCTGCCTCACCGCCAAGCTCGGCATCCGCCGCAACCTTACCCCGGGCGAGATCGCCGGACAGGTTGCCGCCGTGCTCAACCGCCACCGGGTCGATCTCGGCAGCAGCCGCGGTAACCCCGCCCCGGCACGCATCAACCTCGTCTTCATGGGCATGGGCGAGCCGTTCCTCAACTACGCCAACTTCATGGACGCTGTCCGCCTGCTGGTCTACATGCGTATCCCCGAATCGCGCATGACCGTCAGCACATCGGGCATCCTGCCCGGCATTCTGGACTTCGCCCGCGAGCCCGTCCGGCCCAAGCTCGCAGTCAGCCTCAATGCTCCCAACGACGTCATCCGCGAGTCCATCATGCCCATCACGCGCAAATGGAACATCGCCACCCTCTTCAAAGCGCTCTCGACCATCCCTCTGCGCAACCGCGAGTGGATCACCTTCGAGTACGTCATGCTGGGGGGAATCAACGACTCACTGGCCAATGCTGACGAACTGATCGCGCTGGTCAGCGGAATGCGCACCAAGATCAACCTCATCGTCTGGAACGCCGGCCCCGACATGCCCTTCCACGAGCCGCCCCAGGCCGGGGTCGCCGCCTTCCAGAAACGCATCATCGACGCCGGGATTCCGGCCTACATCCGCCGCCCGCGGGGCCGCGACATCTATGCCGCCTGCGGACAGCTCAAACGGACGGTCGAATCCCCCGTACCCGCTCCTCTAGTCGAGATTTCGTCTGCGGCCACTCTTCCCGGATGATCGAAAACCAGACGCTGTGCCGCTGGCTGCCATCGGGCATGATGAAGTGGTTGCGAAACCTTCCCTCCTCCACCGCTCCGATATTTCGCATGGCCTTCTGCGACTGAAGATTTTCGTGATGCGTCTTCAGAGCCACCCGCCGCAGCTTCAGTTCTTCGAAGGCATAGGTGAGCTGTAGCAGCTTCGCTTCGGCATTCAGTCCCGCGCCGTGAAGCTCCGGGGTCAGCCAGGTATGTCCCAGCTCCGCTGTCTCATGGATGCGATCGAGGTCCGAGAATCGTGTGCTCCCGATCACTCGGTTCTCCTGCTTCAAGATCGTAACCCACGGCAGCGAAGTCCCGGCCTCCTTCAACCGCAACGCCTTCTCCAGCCACCCGCGCAGGTCCTCGGGCGTTTTCACGATGACCGGCATGTAGCGCCAGATTCGATCGTCAAAGGCAATCTTTTCCAGTCCCGGCAGATGCCCCGGCGTCATCGGCTCCAGCCGTATCCTCGTTCCCTCCAGCACCGGCATCTCACTCATTGCTAGTCTCCTCACTCTCGCTCACAGTGGCTCTCTCAACGCTCGCAAGCCCCAGCAGCTTGTCCGCCACGCGGTCATAATCGTGCCGCAGAACATCGCCTTCATGCACGAAGTTCCCCGTCAGCGGCTCAACCCCCAACGCTCGCACGCGCTCCAGATCGGCCTCGATCGGTTCCTGTCCTTCGCGCTCATATTGTTCCAGCCGCTCTGCCGAAATGGGCGAGGTATTGATCAGCGCGTAATCGAAGATCGGAGATTTGGTCGCTCCCGCATGTTGCAGAATCTTCTCGATGTGCTGCGAGGCCGACAGTCCCAGAGACTCATTCGCCTGCGTCATCAGGTTGCACACAAATACCTTGGTCGCCCGCGAAGCTGCCAGCGCCTCGGGAATCCCGCGAACCAGCAGGTTCGGAATCAGAGACGTATAGAGCGATCCCGGCCCCAGAGAGATAATGTCCGCATTCGCAATCGCGTGCAGCGTCTCCGGCAGCGGATCGGCGGTCGCCGGCTCCAGCATCAACTGCACGATGCGCCGCTTGCTGGCGGTAATGTTCGTCTCGCCACAGACCACGGAGCCATCGTCCATCCGCGCTGCCAGCGTAACGTTTGCATTGGTTGCCGGAAAGATCCTTCCCCGAATCGCCAGAATCTGCGACGACATCTGCACCGCCTGCGCGAAGTCTCCGGTAATGTGCGAGAGCGCGGCGACGAAGAGGTTGCCGAAGCTATGCCCATCCAGATCCCCCTGATCGAAGCGAAACTGAAACAGCTTCGAAAGCAGGTGTTCATCCTCCGAGAGCGCGACCATGCAATTGCGCACATCGCCCGGCGGCAACATCTTGAAGTCCTCGCGCAGCCGTCCCGACGAGCCACCGTCATCGGTCACCGTCACCACTGCCGACAACTCTCGGATCACCCAGCGCGCATCCGGGTGGGATATCGCCGCATTCCCACCACCATCCTGTTCCCGGGGCCGCTTGCGGCGCTCCCGCATCGGTACATAGCGTTTCAACCCTCTCAGCAGCGTGGACAGACCTGTCCCGCCGCCCATGGCAACCACACGAAGCTCTCTGGCTCCCTCCTGGCCTGAAGATGTCATTCGCAATCCTCCCAGATCGTCTATGCCATGTTAGCGTCTCTGCGGCTCAATCCAATGCGTTGTTGCCCACCGGGAAGCACGAAGCTTACTCATCACCCTCATCACCCGGAGAAAACCTCTTTTTGCGGCCGCGGGAGTCTAAACTGTAGTCAGGTGAAAGATACGATACGCAAGCTTGATGAACGCGTCGACTCAGCCGTTCCACGGCCCTTGCGGCTTGTGGTGGCGGCGCTGATCCTGCGTGAAGGCGCGGGCGGGACCGAAGTGTTCATCTGCCAGCGCAAAGCCGATCAGCCGATGAGCCTCAAATGGGAGTTTCCCGGTGGAAAGATCGAACCGGGCGAAGGCCCGGAAGAAGCCCTCATGCGAGAGTTGAACGAAGAGCTTGGAATCTCGGCCATCATCGGCCGCCGCGTCGCGCAGATCCGGCACAAATACCGCAATGGCGGAGCCGTCGATCTGCAGTTCTTCATCGTCAAAGAGTTTCACGGGCCGCTGGAAAATCGAATCTTCAACGACATGCGCTGGGCTCCGCTGTCGACTCTGCCGGAGTATGACTTTCTGGCGGCAGACCTTGGCCTGATCCGGGATCTGTCAGAAGGCAAGTTGCTATAGAGCCCTCCATCAGGGATGCAGGCCGTTCCAGACCATCACCGCCGACAACGCAACCACGATCACAGTCGTCAGCCACGCAACGGCGTTGAAGAGCCGGGAGTTGGTGTGCTTGCCCATCAGTTCATGTTTATTGATCAGCCGCAGCATGAAGATCAGCACGATGGGAAGAAGCACTCCGTTGAGCACCTGCGACAAGATACTGAATCTGACCAGAGGAAAGTTCGGGATCAGCACGATGGCCGCCCCACCGGCCAACAGCAGCGTATAGAACCAGTAAAAAAAACGGGCCTCGCGAAAGCTCTTATCGAGGCCACTCTCCAGTCCCAGTCCCTCGCAGACGGTATAGGCGGTCGAGAGCGGAAGGATCGACGCAGCGAAGAGCGAAGCATTGAAGAGACCCGCGGCGAAGAGGATAAAAGCGTACTGCCCGGCCAGAGGTTTCATCGCTCCGGCTGCATCGGCCGGGTCGGCGATACTGCGGATGCCGTGGGTATAGAGCGTCGCCGCGCAGGCCACGACGATGAACCACGCAACCAGATCGGTGAAAAATGAGCCGACGATAACGTCGAGCCGTGAAGCCTTGTACTGGCGAACCGTAATCCCCTTTTCCACGATGGACGATTGCAGGTAAAACTGCATCCACGGGCTGATCGTCGTGCCGATGATGCCGATCGTCATGTAGACATACAGCTTGTCGCGCCACACGCCACGATCGGGCAGTTTCACCGTCTCGACCAGCGCCAGATGCCAGTCAGGGCCGCTGAGAACACCGGCGGCAATATAAGCAATATAGAAGACGCTGGCGATAAGAAAAACCTTTTCGACGCTCTTGTAGTCTCCCTTGACAACCAGTATCCAGACGAGAAAAGCGCAGACCGGAACACTGACGAATTTGCTTATATGAAAAAGCTGCATGCTGCCTGCGATGCCGGAGAACTCCGCGACAACGTTGCCGAAGTTGACCACGACCAGCAGAATCATCATGAAGAACGTCATACGCAGGCCGAACTCTTCGCGGATGAGGTCGCTGAGCCCCTTGCCGGTGACCACGCCCATGCGCGCGCACATCTCCTGCACCACAATCAGTGCAAGGGTGATGGGAATCATCGTCCAGAGTAGGGTATAGCCGTACTGCGCGCCCGCCTGGGAGTAAGTGAGGATACCGCCGGCATCGTTGTCGACGTTGGCGGTGATAAAGCCCGGGCCGAGCACAGCCAGAAAGAGAAGAATGCTCGTTCTCCATCTGCGCCACGATGCCATGCCTGTCCCCTGCCCTTTGTCTGTCAGCTGGCGAGGGATATATCCGCTCGGGCGCATGACTCTTCAAACTATATCTTCAGGCTAAATCAAAGTCCGGGAAGTTCCGGCAATCACTTTGCAGAGGCTGTGCGCAGGCGGTTAACAATAGTTTGAGCGCGATCGACGATGAGACTTACCTGCCGGTCATTGTGGTAGCCATCGCGGAGCGCTCGGGCACATCCGGCGGCAGCGATGCGTTCGCGAGCCTCCACATCCGGCAGATAGCGCCGGATCTTTTCCACCAGTTCGTCGTATGAGGAGAAGAAAACGGCCTCTTCCTCCTCGCGAAAGCGCTGAAGATGGCCTTCGGAGCGCTCGGCCAGCAGGAAGCCGCCGCAGCCCGCGATCTCAAAACTTTTATGAACGAACTCGTCCAGATTGGAATGAGTGATGAAGCTGAGATTGATTTTGGACCGCCAGATAGCCTCTCGATACTGCTGCCGGTACAACTCTCCCTCGCGATAGAGGCGCGCAAAGTCTCCTTCTCCCAGTGCCTTCTTCCACGCGCGGGCGTTGCCGGAGATGGTTACCCCGAACTCGTTCAGATTAGCCAACCGGCTCAGCGTTTCTGCGCGATTATCGTAAGGAGTTCCTACAAACGAGACCTCCCGATTGCGATTGACATCGGACCAGCCATCGGGAGGCGGGTACTGGATCGTAGGTTCGTAGGCTGTCTGGATCTTGATGACGTCTCGCGCGCCGCGCTGGCGATAATCGAGGATATTTTTGTCGCGCTGGACAACGTGCAGGTCGTAATGAGGGATGTCCTTCATGTAGAGCCGCCAGCCCGGATCCTGCCGCGGCCCAAAGGGGTTGTCGATCATGTAGCTCACGGTGGCGATGCCCATGGCCCTCATGCGATCCAGCGTTCCTGGGAGCATCGAAAGCAGCTTGTCCGTCCATAGCAGATCGGGCTTTTCCACGACGGCCAGATTAAGGAGATCGCGGTTCAGACGCGCAACCATAGGCCCCGTCGCGAGCCGCAGAAACACCTTCTGCGCTACCGGATTCCGGTATCGATAGTCATGCGCATTGACAGGAATGACCTTGTGCCCCAGCCGTTCCAGAGCCCACATGCGATAGAGAGAGGTATCGTTCGGGGTGAGACCGGCAACATAGAGAATCTTCATCGAAAGCGGCGCTTCCTTGTCCTTGGCTAGTTAAAGTTCTGGGTTGATTCAAGTTTAGAGATTTGCCCGCAGAAGGGCTATCACCTGTTCGGCATGGACGACTCCCACCAACCGCTTTTCGTGGTCGAGCACAGGCAGGGCGCGCAGGTTGTACTTGTCAAAGAGTTCGGCGACCTTTCGCCCGTTGGCGTCTATATCGCAGGTTACAACATGGCTGTGCGGCAGGTTAGCAAGCGGTGCGTCCGGCTTCGCCAGCAGAAGCTGGACGAGGGAGATCAGGCTCTCGATCCTGCCCTCGCTGTCGAGCAGATAGATATCGGTGACGGTCTCGATGTCGCCTTCGAAGCTGCGGAGTGCCTCGATTGCCTGGGCGAGGACAGCGGTCGATGGCAACGCGATATAGTCGGTGGTCATGCGTCCGGCAGCCGAGCTTCCAGAGAATTCGAGAAGTTCCTCTACCTCCTGCCGTTCCTCCGGCTCCATCTCCCCGAGAATCGCCTCGGATCGCTCCTCGGGCAACTCCAGCAGCAGGTCGGCGGCGGCTCCGGGGTCCATCTCTTCGACGATATCTGCGATCTGGCCGGAGTCCAGCGACTCGATCAGTGCCTGCTGCATCTTCGGCTTGACCTCTTCAAGCGCCTCGGCGGCGACCTCTTCATTGAGGCTATAGAAGAGCGCCTGCCGCTCTGCCGGAGCGAGGTCTTCGAGGATGTCGGCAATGTCGGAGGGGTGCATCATCGAAAGCCGGTTCTGCTCGATCTTGAGCTTCACCCGCCGGGCTGGGTCGCGGTCGATCAGATCGACAAAATTCCAGGGGATGAGGCTGGGACTGAATCGTGATGCGATACGCTCCGCGGTTGAGGTATGCAGCCCCTTCAGCAGGCGGCGGACTGCACCGCGCGTCCCGACCTCGACCTCTGCGATACGCAGCGACAAGGCGGCTGACCCCTTCTCCGATTGCTCCCATACCAGGTCCACATCATTGACACGAACAACCTTGCGGCCATGGACATCGATAATCTGCTGGTCGAGCAGGTCATGCTCCAGCATTAGATGTGCCTCACCGTCGGGCAACACGCTTGGAGCAGCCCCTTCGCGCAAGTGCAATTCATTGCGACTTGTAAGATTTAAGTCGGAGACCAGGATCAGCGAGGGCCGAGCGCTTCGCTTTGCCGCAAGCATCCTCACCGCCAGCCACTGCACGTGAACCGTATCGACGCCCGGAGCCACCACAAACTCGCAGACATGGCCCAGCACCACGCCCTGTGCGTTTTTAACGCTCGCGCCCATCAGGGCGGAGACACTGGTTCGCTGGTTCGGTTTCGTCATAGGCAATTCCGGCAGGATACGGTCTTCCACCTGGCCACGCCATGCAGAATTACGGTATTAAACCTTGAAACCGCAATCTGCATCCAACAAATTTACGATGCAAAACGGATTTATGCCAGCTTGCATCCGTATACTCCTCTTATTCGCATGGTAGCTCACATCGAGGAGCTCAAATGCCGAAGCCACAGCGCCAATCCGTCGAACCAATCAGTGGCCATGCTGGCGCAGGGAGAAGCTTTTGGAGAATAAGACAAGCCGGACAACCTTGACATTCGGGGAGTCCACAAGCACACTGCCATCATCGCTCTTGTCTGAAGTTGACGACCGGCGCGGGGATTCAGCAAGGAATGCATTGGCCGATTCAACGACAAGTCGCGTCAGCTTTACGCTCGACTCCTCCCTTGACAGCGTCAACAAGGTAGAGTTGACTGCCGAGCAGGTTGCGCAGCGTGCCGGGTTCGACGAAGACACCACGACCCATGTGGCCATGGCCGTTCGTGAAGCGGCAGTCAACGCCGTCCTGCATGGAAACGCGTATGACCCCTCGAAGCACATCACCGCGTCTTTTGAAACTACATCGGACTCGCTCATCATTCGCGTCTCCGACCAGGGCCCCGGTCTCGACCCGGACACCATTCCGGACCCGCTGGCTCCGGAAAATATCCTTCGCGGCTCCGGCCGCGGCATCTTTCTTATCAGGGCCTTCATGGATGAGGTACACTTTCGCCAGCTACATCCCGGCACGGAACTGACACTGATCAAACATCGCCAACCCGCACAGCCGGGGAACTAAGGAGACAATTACTCATGAGCATGAAAGTACAGACTCGCCAGGTGGACGGCGTCACCATTCTCGATCTAAGCGGCCGAATCACACTCGGCGAAGGCAGCGTGACCATTCGCGACGCGGTTCGCGACGTGCTTGCCAAGGGATCGAACAAGATTCTGCTGAACCTGGCCGATATCACCTACATCGACAGTTCCGGCATCGGCGAGCTGGTCAGCGCCTTTACGACGGTGAAGAACAGCGGCGGAGAGTTGAAGCTGCTCAATCTCACCAAAAAGGTCCACGATCTTCTCCAGATCACCAAGCTCTACACTGTCTTCGACGTCAAGGACGACGAGGCCTCCGCGATCTCCTCGTTCACGAAGTAATTCCGTTTTCCCAAAGAGAAAGGCCGTCGCCGAGGCGACGGCCTTTCTCTTGCCGCAACAACCTACTTTGAGAAATCGACCTTCGGCGCCTCGCCGTTTGCCGGATTGCCCCTGAAGTATTCATCCCTGTAGTGGAAGCCTGCCATGTTGGCCCAGATACTGTTGGGAAACTGTCGAACATAGACGTTATAGTCTTCGAGCGTCTTGTTATAGCGGCTGCGCTCGACCGCGATCCGATTCTCGGTTCCCGCCAACTCATCCGTCAACCGCGTGAACTGCTCATTGCCTTTCAGGTTCGGGTACTCTTCCTGCAAACGGAAGAACGGCCCCAGCGCAACGTCCAGCTTGGAGTTCGCCGCAATATTGCTCGCGCGGTCGGGAGCGCTGGTAATCGCCGCGCGGGCATTCGCAATGTTGGTCAAAACGGTGGACTCTTCGTTGACGTAGCCCTTGACCGAAGCGACCAGGTTGGGGATCAGGTCGAGACGGCGCTGCTGCACCACGTTCACCTGTGAATAGGCCTGGTTGATGGCCTCATTTTTCTGCACCAGAGTGTTCTTTGTGCTCACGTAGCTGCCGAACCCGAACAGTAGTATGAGAACGATGACACCCACAACGCCAAGCACGATCCATAAAGATTTCATTCATCCCTCGATTTCATTCGTGTAGTTTCGATGTTGTTCGCGGCAGATGCATCCGGCTGTACTCTATCATCCCATCCCGAATGGTTCCGCCTCTTCTTTCCATCCCTGTTTGTCTACATTCACATCCCTAGAAATCTCCGCTGGCACCGCCGCCGCCGGAACTCCCGCCGCCAAAACCACCGAAGCCGCCTCCATCGCCACCACCTCCTCCGCCCCCACGCCCTCCTCTACCGCCGCCACCCATCAGGCTCCCCAGCAGGAAAAAGATCAGGCCTAGATTTCCTGTTCTGGCCAGTATGAACAGCACAAAGAGAATCGCGCCGCCGCCGAGGATGACCTGCCAAAGACTGAGTTGGGCGGCGGGCGCCGGTTGACGTCCATACTGCCGCATGGGCTGCGTCAGCGTAACGCCTGCGTCCGCGGCGATGATCCGCGCAATCTGCCCCACCCCAAGCGGCACCGCGCGGTTGTAGTCGCCCTGCTGCGCGGAGGGCACCATGGACCGGCCTATATCCCCCACCTTCGCATCGTTGAGAATGCCCTCCAGCCCGTAGCCCACCTCGATCCGGCCACGCCGCGGAGTCATCACCAGCAGCATCAGAACTCCGCGATCCGTTCCCTTGGCGCCGACCTTCCACTTATCCTCGAGCGCCGTAGCGAATTCCTCGATCGACTGATCGCCGTCGATCTTCTTAATAGTGACGACAGCAATCTGGGCATGTGCCTGACGGTCAACGGCGGCGCACAGGTCATCCACGCTCTGTACCGTGGCAGGAGACAGAACGCCAGCAAAATCGTTGACATATCCTGTTGGCGCGGGCAGCGAAGCTACCGTCTCCGCAGTCAAAACGGCGGCCGGCGAAAGAACCAGAAAAACGATTGCCAGCCATCGGAACATGGGCTTCATTGAAGGACATTCTACGCTATCAGGCCAGTGGAAGCCGCAAAAGAAAAGGACGCCTGCGCGCCCTCTTCCCTCTATGCTGAAAGCTTTACTGGGGTGACGGCGAGGCCGGTTTATGGTGGTGATGTCCCGGAACCTCCACTCCCTTGCTCTTCGCCAGCTTATCCACCATCACCATGTGCCCGTAAATGACCCGTTGCCCTTTGACAACGATCTCTCGCAATGCCGGATTCTGGGTGCTGACAGACTCCATCCGGAAATCCCGCAGATCCTTATGGTGAGCCTTCACCATCAGCGTAAGGTACTCCGTATCGAATGCGTCGCCGGACAGGCCGTTGAGCTTGTCGTACTCCGCCTGACTTTCTTTATTCATGCGCTTGGGCAGCATGACGCCTGCAGAATCCGCGACATCCTCTATCTCCTTATTCAGCGCGCCATGATCCTCAACCATCTTTTGGCCAAAGGCCTTCACCTCATCGCTGCCGCCTTTCTCCGCGGCAAGTTGACCAAACTGAACTTCTGCAATTCCTCCCTCCGCCGCCCGACGAAGAAACATCTTGTCCTTCATCTCGTCCGTTCTGGTGCCGGTGCTGCCAACCGAGTCCTGCATGGCAGGCATCGCCGTTTGCTGTCCCATCCCAGGTTGCGGCTGGTTTGAAGGAACAGGCTGCCCCTGCCCCGACTGACCGGCCTGACTCACCGACGACACATAGACAGCTCCTGCCTGACCCAAAAGCGCAACCGGACAGAGCATTGCAGTCATGCCGAGCATCATGATTCGCATTGGATTGAAGTTCATTGCCTTTGGCTCCTCCGGCGGAAGTTATAACACGAACCGCCTCATCCCTTCTGGTTTGGTGTGCCGCCGCAAGTTCGGGTTGCCTCTCTGCCTGAATCGGCCCGGCACTGTATTCTGTCGGCTGGAGTCTATTGCATGACGCAGAATGCCACGCCGCCAACCGCACGCCAGGAACCTACGACAACGACACTGCACGGCCATACGCTCGAAGATCCTTACCGCTGGATGAGGGATAAAGATTCATCCGAGGTAACCGCTCATCTCGGAGCGGAGAACCAATATACGCTCTCCGTCATGGCGTCTACTACGGAATTGCAGGCGCGGTTATACGCCGAGATGCTCTCCCACATCAAGGAAACCGACGAGTCGGTTCCCTACCGCGACTGCGGCTGGTTTTATTACACCCGGACGGTCGAAGGCAGCCAGTACCCCATCCATTGCCGCAAACTCGCCTCAGGAGCAACATTCGACGCCAAGCAGCCCGAGGAAATCCTGCTCGACGTCAATAAGCTTGCCGAAGGCCAGCCCTTCATGTCCGTAGGCGCCATGAGCGTCAGTCCAGATGGGAACACTCTCGCTTACTCCACCGACAACACCGGCTTTCGCCAGTACACTCTGCATATTCGAGACCTGAAGACCGGTTCCGACCTTGCCGACACCGCCGAGCGCGTAGGCTCGCTCGCCTGGGCCGCCGATTCGCGCACGCTCTTCTATACCACCGAGGATGAAACGACCAAGCGGCACGACAAACTCTTCCGCCATCGACTGGGCGATCCGGCAACCGAGGACTCCCTCCTCTCTGAAGAAAAAGATGAGCGCTTCAACCTCGGCGTCGGCAAAACCCGAGACGGCAAGTATCTTCTGATGGAGGCTGGCAGTCACACCACCAACGAGTGCAGCTATCTGCCCGCCGATACTCCCGGCGGAGTCTTCCTCGTGATCGCACCCCGGCTCGACGAGCAGGAGTATTACGTCGATCATCGCGACGGACTCTTCTACATCCGCACCAACGACACCGGCAAGAACTTCCGCGTCGTCACCGTTGCGGTCGATGGAGGCGGCAGAGAAGCATGGAAGGAACTGATCCCCGAAGACGCAGATGCTCCGCTTGAAGATTTCGATGTATTCGACTCATTTGCCGTGAGTTCGCGACGAGAGCTTGGCCTGACGACAATTGAGGTCATCCGCTTCACAGACGGCGGCAAACTCGGCGAAACAGCAAAGATCAGCTTTCCCGAGCCTGTCTACACCGCGCAATCCCACGTCAACCGCGAGTTCGTCACCGGCGCTTACCGCTACAGCTATCAGTCGCTGGTCTCACCCGCCTCAGTCTACGACTACGCCGTCGCGACCGGGACCTCCACCTTACTCAAACAGCAGGAGGTGCCCGGCGGCTTCGATTCCACTCGATACGCATCGGAGCGAGTCTGGATCGACGCCGAGGATGGAGTTCGTGTTCCTGTTTCGCTCGTCTACCGCCGCGACTCTTTCCAGCGCGACGGAAAGAATCCACTCTATATCTACGGATACGGCTCTTACGGCTATCCCCTCCCCATCGGCTTCAGCCCCGCCCGCCTGTCGCTGCTCGATCGCGGCGTGGTCATGGCCTACGCCCACATCCGCGGCGGCGGCGAGATGGGCGACCCGTGGCACGATGCCGGCAAGATGATGGTCAAACGCAACACCTTCTCCGACTTCATCGCCGCCACCGAGCAGTTAGTCGCTAAAGGCTATGGAGCGAAGGACCGCGTCGCCATCGAAGGCGGCAGCGCCGGTGGGCTGCTTATGGGAGCGGTCGTCAACCAGCGCCCCGACCTCTTCCGCGTGGTGCTCTCGCACGTGCCGTTCGTCGACGTGATGAACACGATGCTCGATGCCACCTTGCCGCTCACGGTCGCCGAGTACGAGGAGTGGGGCAACCCTAACGAGCCGGAGGCCTTCGCCTACATGCGCTCCTACTCCCCTTACGACAACCTCAAACCCGGTCCCTACCCCGCGATGCTGGTCAAGACCAGCCTCAACGACTCACAGGTCATGTATTGGGAACCGGCAAAGTACGTCGCCCGCCTACGGACGCTGAAGACCAACGATACTCCCCTGCTGCTGCACATCAACATGGACGCAGGCCACGGCGGAGCATCCGGCCGCTACGACTATCTGAAGGAGATCGCATTCGACTACGCTTTTCTCCTGACGCAACTCGGCGTGGAGGGTTAAGTTGTAGCCTTTCGAGCAATCAGGCTTTGACAGTGACCGGTTCATCCACTGTGTCGCCCTCACCGGGAGCAAGGAAGAGATTGGTCTCAAGCCCATGCTGCCGCGTGTACAGGTCATAGTACCGGCCACCCATTCGATAAAGCTCTTCGTGGGTGCCCCGCTCGACGATCAGTCCCTGCTCGACCACCAGAATCTGGTCGGCCCGGCGAATGGTCGAAAGGCGGTGGGCGATCACGAAGGTCGTCCGTCCCTGCATCAGGAAGTTGAGGCCGTTTTGAATCATGGCCTCCGACTCCGAGTCGAGCGAACTGGTCGCCTCGTCGAGAATCAGGATGCGTGGATCGGCAAGGATGGCGCGGGCGATGGAAAGCCGCTGCCGTTGTCCGCCCGACAGCTTCACGCCACGTTCGCCGACGACGGTATCGTACTGCTCCTGAAATCGCTCGGCAAACTCGTCCACCCGCGCAATGCGGCAGGCTTCGAGAAGCTGTTCCTCGGTCGCGTCCGGGCGGCTGAAGAGAATGTTCTCGCGGATCGTGCCGTCGAACAGGAAGGTCTCCTGCAGCACGACGCCAAGTTGCTGCCGGTAGCTGCTGAGGCGAACCGAGGAGAGATCGATGCCGTCGACCAGAATCTGCCCTGTGGTGGCATTATGGAAGCCGCAGATCAGCGAAATAATGGTCGACTTCCCCGAACCGGACGATCCCACCAGAGCCGTAACCGTGCCCGGCTTCGATTCAAAGCTGATGCCGTGCAGCACCGGCTTGCCCGGCTCGTAGGCGAAGGTGACGTCCCGAAAGGCGATATCGCCGTGGATGATGCCGAGATTGTGGGCACGAGCGGCCTCGGAGTCTTCCTGCGGCTCGGCAAGAATCTCGTTGGTGCGGTCGAGCCCGGCGACAGCCTCCGTAAGCTGCGTTCCAATCGAGACCAGTTGGACGATGGGCGCAATCATGAACGCCAGGAACATGACATAGGTGACATAGCCGCCGGTGGTAAGGTGGCCGGCGACCACCTGGTGAGCTCCCAGGTACATCACCAGCGCTCCCACCACGCCGAGAACGGCAGTGGATGCCAGCGCCATCAGCGACTGCGCCGTCAGCGATGAGATGACGTTCTGCAGCAGCCGATTGGCTCCGGCGGCGAAGACGCTGGCCTCGCTGGCCTCGGCGTGATATCCCTTGACGACGCGCACACCGCCAAGCGACTCGGTGAGACGCCCGGTAACCTCGGCGTTGATCTTGGAGCGTTCGCGGAAGATGGGACGAATAACCTTGAAGGCACGTTGCAGGATAAGGCCGAAGACGACCAGAATGACGAAGGTAACCAGCGTCATCTTCACGCTGAGGTGAATCAGATAGCCAAAGGCAAACAGTGCGGTTAGAACGCCGCCGAAGAAGTCGATGACGCCAGTTCCGATGAGGTTGCGGACACCTTCCACGTCGGTCATGATGCGCGCAACCAGCGTTCCCGTCCGGTTCTCGTCGTAGAACGCGACCGGCAGCCGGCCGATATGCGCCTGCACCTTCATGCGCAGTTCCGCAATGAGACGCTGGCCTTCCTTCGACAAAAGCTGAGTCAGCGTATAGGAGGTGATTCCCTGAATAATCGTGGCCAGAACCACGACGCCGACGATGACGGGCAGCAGGTTGAGCTGGTGCTTTCCCATGACATTGTCGATGAGGTATTTTGTCGAAGCGGGCAGAATGAGGCCGCTCGCCCGGTTGATCACCATCAACAAAAAGCTGCCGCCAAGCAGCCAGCGACGAGGCTTAACAAGTTGCCATACCTCCGGCAACACTTTCTTGAGCTTTGGCTTGGGCCTGGAAGCGCTCAGATCGGCCGCAACCGATCGTCCTGGACCGCGAGATGGGCGATCGACAGCTTTCATACCGCCGCCGTATTTGGATGGACCGAAAGAAGACATAGACTGGCTTGAGCTTACGCCAGATTAGATGGGCGAGCCATCGGCATGGATTCAGAGCGAGAACTTCAGGAGCCGGGAGTTAGAGTCCTTTGGCGTCGCGCTGCGATGAAGGATCGAACGCAAAAGAGCACATAAAGCAGGCTGAACAACGACGTCGCAGATTTTTCGATCACTGCGGCGGGGTATTGGAAGTAAGCGCCCCGGCTGAGGCGGATCACATCGATATCGGCGCGGATGAGGCTGAGGAACAGAAGTAGCGCTACCGTGACAGAGACGTGCATCCACAACATGCGCTTCTTCGGGTTTTCCGTACTGGCGAGCGCACCGAAGATCACAAACAAAATCCCTGCGCCGGACGGAATCAGCGCGGTTGGGTGCTCGCTTCCGGTGAGAACATAACCGGCGACGCCGATCACAATGAGCAGGATTCCAAAGAAAATGGTCAACTTTGCCATGAGATTGCAGTGCTCCTTGTGCCCATAACGGGTAAAGCCGGGAATACCTGAGGACTCGAACCGTCTTTTGCTCCGGTCCTTCATCCCTCAGGATAAGCGAAGAGGATGTAACCCATTATAGCCATGTGCTTTCCGGCCAACTGACGCTAATCTCTCCTTATGGATTTCTGCTCGCCTGTCGCCAGCCCGCAGATTGAATCGAAGAAGAGACACAGAAATCCTTTTAACGCGCCTTCTGGATTACTTTGAACGGCTTGCCAGCTTTTCCATGCTGATGCATTCGCGCAAACCATGTACTTATCTTCAGGAGTAAACCCGGCCCATGAAATGGTTCAACTGTATCGTCCTGTCCTTCGGGGCATTCATTGTCCTTCCGGTTCATGCCCAATCGGCACCTATGTTCCTCCCCGCATCGCACGAGTTAGCATCTCTCACTTCATCCTCAAGCTCCAGCATCGATGAGATCGAGACCGCGCCATCTCAAATATCGTCAGCGTCACCCGGTTCAGGAGCCGTCCCAACACGAGCGCCCGGCCGTTTCGGAGTGGCCGCGTACGCTGGAATTAATGGCATCGGCGGCGATTTCGCTGTTGCCGTTGCCCGGCATTTCAACGTGCGGCTCGGAGCACAGTACTTTGCCTATTCCGGCTCATTTCAGGAGGAGGGCGCCGATGTCAAAGCAGCCCTGCGGCTCGGTGGCGGCAAGGCATCGCTCGACTGGTTCCCCTTCCACAATGGCCTCCACATCAGCCCCATGGTCGTCTTCCTGAACCAGACTGGGGTACGTGCCACTGTAATCGTGCCTCCGGGGCAAACGATCTCGCTCGATAGCGGCGATTACGTCAGCAGCCAGACCGATCCGCTGCATGGCAGCGCTTCCATCGGAGTCTGGAAGACCTCGCCCGGCCTGACCATCGGCTGGGGCAACATTATTCCGCGCAGCGGAAAACACTTCAGCTTCCCGGTCGAATTGGGCTTTTATTATGTTGGCCAGCCGACGCTGAAGGTTGATTTCACGGGAAGCGCCTGCGATCCATCCGAACCCGAACCGCTGGGCTGCCAGCCCGTACAGCAGGACGAAGGTTTCCAGCGCGATCTCGCCGCCTTCATTCGCCGCAACAACAATAACCTGAGCTACGCCTCATTCTTCCCAGTTGCTTCTTTCGGCATCGGGTACAGCTTCTAAGCTGTATAGTCCAGGCCTTTGATGGGTTGGATCGAGAGTAAGTGGGTTCGGATGGTTTTGCCGGAACAATGGCGAGAGCAGAGTGAGCATAAGCGGCGCCGATTCCATCTCTGTAGCGCCCCAGACTGCTCCCATAATCTCTTGTCCGGTTGCACCCTTCTGTCTCGCGCGCTGCGTGTGACTGCGAATGCAATAAGGGCACTGCGTTACGTGCGCCGCCGCAACCACAATGAGACCTCTACAACGGCATAGCCTCTTTCGGCCAGGATATGGAGCGGCGCATCCACTCCGAAGATCATCTGCTTTCTCCACGTGCTGTTGCAATGGAGAAGGAAGCGTGTGACGCTAAGAGTATCCCAACAGGCTGAGTTGGCTTGTTTTGGCAGCCCGGCCTGAAATCTCAGGCTATAGCCCGCGATTGAACAGAGGACGGCACTCAGGGATTTACCTCTGGGGAGAGTTCACCATGATCCAGATAAAACGTGTATATGAAGCAGCCGACAAGATGGACGGCACCCGGCTGCTGGTCGAACGGTTGTGGCCTCGCGGCGTTAAGAAGGAATCACTTCAAATTGAAGGCTGGCTCAAGGACGTAGGTCCAAGCACGGAACTGCGGAAATGGTTCAGCCACGACCCCGCCAAATGGGATGAATTCCGGCGTCGTTACTTTGTGGAACTGGAAGGCAATCCTGACTCCTGGCATCCGATCATCGAGGCTGCGCGCCAGGGAACAGTAACCCTTATCTACAGTTCACATGATACTGAGCACAACAATGCGGTTGCCCTCAAAGAATTCCTAAAACACCATCGATCCGGAAAGTAGCTCTGGATGAGCCTGCGTTACGAGTCAATCTGATTCTCGCTTCGGCCGCGCCTCCTTTTTCGATTGGGCTGGACGATCTGGGCATTATAGCGATGTAGTTTCACGGGATGAATCCTCCGCGCTTCCCTTGAGTTCGAAGGGCTAGTCAATGGGATCACTGACAATAGTTAGACTCGTTTGCTGCCTCACATGATGTGGCTGAAGAAGGCTTTCATTAACGCCGAGTCCCATCCTTCAATCCAACTAAGCGACAAATGATTGGTTGATAATCGGCCATAAGACAATGCCGTATCCCCATGATTGTGCAGTGATCTAAATCACTCTGTAAAATAGTCCACTGAGCAGCGGTCTCAGGTGTTTCAGAACTGCGAAGGAAGATTGCCAGACTGATGACCTGCCATGAAAGCGGCGAGCACAAGCAATACTCCTCAGGTTCGAGCAGGATATAAATAAGGCGGTAAGGGTTGATGAGTACAACGTCGGTGAATCAATATTCGTATCCTGCTGTTAGCTTCTGGCAGTCTACAAACGGCAAAAAGATCGTCATGGCGGTGACCGGAGCTTTAATGTTCCTCTTCGTGATTGGTCATCTCCTGGGCAATCTCCTGGTATTTGCAGGGCCGGAAAAAATCAACGCCTATGCCAACTTTCTGCACTTCGATGAAAGCCTGCTCTGGATCATACGCAGCGTTCTGATCGTAGCGATCATTTTGCACATCATGGCGACGATACAGCTTGGTCTGCGTAACAAGAGAGCGCGTCCTATTGCCTACTCGCGCAAAGAGGCCATCAACTCCTCCTATGCCTCGCGCACGATGTACTGGAGCGGCCCTATCGTTCTGGCGTTTATCATCCTTCACCTGCTGCAGTTCACCGCCGGCGCACTTCATCCAGAAGCGACCTTCATCGAGGGCGACGTCTACCACAATCTGGTATCGGGCTTTCAGGTTTGGTGGGTTTCCGCCTGGTACATCTTTGCAATTTCCCTGCTGGGCCTTCATCTGCGCCACGGACTGTGGAGCATGTTGCAGTCCGTCGGCCTCTCCCATTCCCTTCGCAGGGAGATAGCACTTAAACGTACGGCGCTGCTCGTCGCCGTTCTCCTCGTCCTGGGATACATTTCCATTCCCATTAGCATTATGCTGGGGCTCGTAAAATGACGCTTGATCCAAAGATTCCCTCCGGACCAATTGAGCAGGCGTGGGACAAAGCCCGCTTCGACATGAAATTGGTCAATCCAGCCAACAAGCGCAAGCACTCCCTCATCGTGATCGGTTCCGGGCTTGCGGGCGCGTCCGCCTCTGCATCGCTCGGCGAGCTTGGCTATAAGGTAAAGTGCTTTTGTTTTCAGGATTCGCCCCGGCGCGCGCACTCCATCGCGGCGCAGGGTGGCATTAACGCGGCGAAGAATTACACGAACGACGGCGACAGCGTCTATCGTCTTTTTTACGACACCGTCAAAGGCGGCGATTTCCGCTCTCGCGAAGCCAATGTTTACCGGCTCGCGCAGGTCAGCGTAAACATCATCGACCAATGCGTGGCACAGGGTGTTCCCTTCGCGCGCGAATATGGCGGCTCGCTGGCCAACCGTTCGTTCGGTGGGGCGCAGGTCTCCCGCACTTTTTATGCACGCGGGCAGACGGGGCAGCAACTTCTACTGGGCGCGTACCAGGCGCTCGAGCGTCAGATTCACGCCCGAACTGTCACCATGATTCCCCGGACTGAGATGCTCGACCTTCTCGTCATCGACGGGCAGGCGCGCGGCATCGTCACCCGCAGCCTGATTACAGGAAAGCTCAGCGTGCATATTGCCGATGCGGTGATTTTGGCCAGCGGAGGATATGGCAACGTCTACTATCTGTCCACGAATGCCAAAGGTTCCAATGTTACCGCCAGTTGGCGCGCGCACAAGCGTGGAGCACTCTTCGCCAACCCCTGCTTCACGCAGATCCATCCCACCTGCATCCCGGTATCGGGTGAATATCAGTCGAAGCTCACTCTGATGAGCGAATCGCTGCGCAACGACGGACGCATCTGGGTTCCTAAAGAAAAGGGCGACAAGCGTCCTCCGAACCAGATCCCGGAGGACGAGCGCGACTATTATCTGGAGCGGCGCTACCCGAGCTTCGGCAATCTTGTTCCGCGCGACGTAGCCTCGCGCAACGCCAAGATGGTCTGCGACGAAGGCCGGGGTGTCGGAAAGACCGGACTTGGAGTTTATCTTGACTTCTCCGCTGCGATCGCGCGGTTGGGCGAGCACACAATCCGCGAGCGCTATGGAAATCTATTCGAGATGTACCAGCGCATCACCGACGAAGATCCCTATAAGGTGCCGATGCGTATCTATCCCGCCATCCACTACACGATGGGCGGGTTGTGGGTGGATTATCAGTTGCAGAGCACTATCCCCGGCCTCTTTGTGTTGGGTGAAGCTAACTTCTCCGATCACGGAGCGAACCGGCTCGGCGCCAGCGCGCTGATGCAGGGACTGTCGGATGGCTATTTCGTCATTCCCTACACAGTGGGCAATTATCTGGCAACAAATAAATTCGCTAAGGTCGATGAATCGCACAGTGAGGTCCAAAGCGCTGTTGCTTCCGTACAGCAAACCATCGACAAGCTGCTGTCTATTAAAGGCAAGCGCACGGTCGACTCCTTCCATCGCGAGTTGGGAAAGATCGTCTGGGAGTACTGCGGCATGGCTCGAACAGCCGAAGGTCTCGACACAGCCATCGGAAAAATTCGTGCGCTGCGCGAGGAGTTCTGGCAGAACGTCACGGTTCCGGGCAGCGGCGACGACTTGAATCAAAGTCTCGAAAAAGCTGGCCGCGTGGCCGACTTCTTTGAATTGGCGGAGTTGATGTGCATCGACGCGCGAGAGCGAAATGAATCCTGCGGCGGACACTTTCGCGAGGAATATCAGACACCCGAGGGCGAAGCCCAGCGCGACGACGAGCATTATTCCTACGTCGCAGCATGGGGCTACCGCGGTCCCGGCCAGGCGCCCGAACTTAACCGCGAGCCGCTGGAATTCGAATACGTCCATCCCAGCCAGAGGAGCTACAAGTAATGAAACTCACGCTGAAAATCTGGCGCCAGAAGAACCGTAACGAGAAGGGCGCGTTCGTCCGCTACACCGTGGACGACGTAGACCCCGAGATGTCGATGCTGGAATGCCTCGATGTACTCAATGAAACCCTGATCGAGCGCGGCGAGGAACCGGTGGCATTCGACCACGACTGCCGCGAAGGAATCTGCGGCTCCTGTGGTTTTATGATTAACGGCGTCGCGCATGGTCCGGAGCGCGCCACCACCGTCTGCCAACTGGCCATGCGACACTTCAAGCCCGGCCAGGAGCTGGTCATCGAACCATGGCGCGCCAGGGCGTTCCCTCTCGTCAAGGATCTCGTCGTCGATCGCAGTTCCTTCGACCATGTGATTGAGGCCGGAGGATATATCTCCGTCTCGACAGGCCAGGCGCCGGACGGCAACGCCATCCTCGTCGGTAAAGATGTGGCTGACCGTTCGATGGACGCCGCCGCCTGCATCGGTTGTGGAGCCTGCGTCGCTGCATGTCCTAACGGATCCGCGGCGCTCTTTACCGGAGCGAAGATCGCGCATCTTGGCATTCTTCCCCAGGGTCAGCCCGAACGCGACGATCGTGGGCGCAGCATGGTCGTCCAAATGAACAATGAAAACTTTGGCAGTTGCACTAACATTGGCGAATGCACGGCTGCCTGTCCGAAGGAAATTCGGCTCGAAGTCATTGCCATGATGAATCATGATTATCTGAGTGGAAGCTGGAGAAAGCGCAACGATTCGTAACTACTATTCCCTGCTGTCGAGTGAGTATGAACCGAAGTCGGTTCCGGGGACAGCGCTGCTATTTAAGGATACAGAAGCACTGCAATATTGTAGGCCGTGAAAGGGCCTGCGTTTTTTTCTGAACACGCGCTGACGACAGCCTTGCGGTATCTCCCTGAATTCAGCCGGGACAGGAGCTGCGCTGGAAGCTCCGTTACATCGTGCGCAGTGTATCGCATGATGTACCACGGAGTGCTGGAGCCGGCATAACCGCTGTTCATGCTGCACGTCTGCCGCGCATCCTGCTCGCTCATTACCGTTCCGTTCGCGATCTTCATACCGGATTTGGCGACAAGATCTGACACGGCTGTCTCTTGCGCGTCAACAGTGAGCGGCATAACGTTGTTGGCAAAGTCTTCCACAGCGTAGTACTCATGGTCGCGCACAACGACCGCGATACCGACAGTGTCGACATTAGGATCGAGAATATTTTCGCGATGCCCCTTTGACCCCATCCAGAGGTCGTGAATCATAGCCGAAATTGGAGCTTGTGCAACATTCTCAGTGATCAGGCTAAACCGCGCTCCTGCGGTGGCTCCGCGCGCCGAGAGCTGAAGCTCCCCGGGAAACCGATGCGATATACCGCGATGCGCAGCCATCTCGCGAGCGTGGGCCAGAGCGGCCCGGGCGAGGATCGGATCGTGTCGAAGAGGTTTCAAGCCACGCGCGACGCGGTCCTGGTTCGCGGCCGCAAGTAAAAATTGTTCTGCAACGTTCGAAGGCGTATCGACTGTTGATTGTGCGAAGAGAAGAGGAGCAATCGCAAGAACGGCGATCCCAAGAAGAGATCGCCATCCTTGCTTATAGAGTTTTACCCATGTTTCAGATACTGAAACACGATGCTGCGGGGAGGGCTGCATGGAGAGATTCTAGGTTTTCAGGGTCGGTTAGGGGATACCACCTTTGGGTCATTCTTCCGCCTCTCGCCCAACCTCTACCGATTGCAAGCCTCTAAGCGAACTGACCTCGAACAGCCTCCCAGGTGAGCCGAATGCCATCCTTCAGCCCGGTCGTGTGGTGCCAGCCAAGCTTATGGATACGGGTGACGTCCATGAGCTTACGTGGAGTGCCATCGGGTTTGGTCGTATCGAAGACCAATTTACCTTTGAAATCAAGGATCTGGCCCACTGTTTCGGCTAGCTCTCGGATGGTGACGTCTTCTCCTGTTCCGATGTTGACCAATGGCGGTTGATCTTCGCTGAGAAGAGAGTTGTAACTGCTCTCGTCCAGATTCATCAGAAAGAGGCAAGCATCTGCTAAGTCATTTGAATAGAGCAGTTCCCGGCGCGGAGTTCCAGTTCCCCATACGGTAATCTCTTTCGCTCCGGACTTAACCGCTTCGGCGGTCTTTCGGATGAGCGCAGGCAGGACGTGAGAGGCGTTCAGGTCGAAGTTGTCCCCCGGACCATAGAGATTCGTCGGCATGGCGGCTAAGTATCTTGTCTTGTATTGCCTGTTGTAGCTCCAGCACATCTCGATACCGGCGATCTTGGCCAGCGCATAGGGACGGTTGGTGGGTTCGAGCGGTCCGGTCAGCAGGCACGACTCGGGCATGGGCTGTGGTGCCAGTTTGGGATAGATGCAGCTCGACCCAAGGAAGAGAAGGCGATCTATGTCGTTGATTCGGCTGGCTTCAATCACGTTTGTCTGGATAATGAGATTGTCGCGAATGAAGTCTGCCGGATAGGTATTGTTTGCCATAATCCCGCCAACTTTCGCTGCGGCGAGGAAGACGTATTCGGGCTTCTGTTTGGCAAAAAATTCGTTGACAGCCTTGGTATCAGTCAAATCGAGTTCGGTGCGAGTCCGAAGCAACAAGTTTGTGTATCCGCGTTCGGTAAGGGCACGGTGGATGGCCGATCCGACAAGTCCTCGATGGCCGGCAATATAGATGCGGGAGTCTTTATTCATAGGGAGGTGCGCAATGTCCTTTAAACAAATGTTTGCGTTCTCTCGTGAGAGTTTAAACCCCGGTCCTTCATCGATTAAGGACCAGGCCTTTGACGATCTTTCAGGCCTCCCGGACGTTGTAGGCATCGAAGCCGTGCCTGCGTACCAGAGCATCGCGCTGAGCATCTTTGAGATCGGAGGCGACCATCTCTTCGACGAGTTGGTCAAAGCTGGTTCTCGGGGTCCAGCCCAGTTCACGATGTGCCTTAGCCGGATCACCGAGCAGCGTTTCGACCTCGGTCGGACGAAAATAACGCGGGTCCACGGCTACGACGACATTTCCCTGCTTATCTGTGGCCTTCTCGTCGATTCCGCTTCCCTGCCAGGTCAGATCAAGCTCGAGAATCTTTGCGCAGCGCTGGACGAAATCGCGGACGCTGTACTGCTGTCCCGTGGCGATGACGAAGTCCTGCGGCTTCTCCTGCTGGAGCATGAGCCACTGCATCTCGACATAGTCGCGGGCATGGCCCCAGTCGCGCTTGGAATCCAGATTGCCGAGATATAGCTCATTCTGCAAACCAACTTTGATACGGGCCAGGCCGCGGGTAATCTTGCGGGTGACAAAGGTCTCGCCGCGCAAGGGAGACTCGTGATTGAAGAGAATACCGTTGCAGGCGTAGATGCCGTAAGCCTCGCGGTAGTTCACGCAGATCCAGTAGGCATACATCTTGGCCACGGCATAGGGAGAACGCGGATAGAAGGGCGTGGTCTCCTTTTGCGGAATCTCCTGAACCAGCCCGTAAAGCTCGGAAGTGCTGGCCTGATAGAACTTAGTCTTCTTTTCGAGGCCGAGGATACGGATGGCTTCGAGCAGACGCAGGGGGCCGAGAGCATCGGCATCGGCGGTGTACTCGGGCTGCTCAAAGGAGACCTGCACGTGCGACTGAGCGCCGAGGTTATAGATCTCGTCAGGCTGGACCTTCTGGACAATATGGATGAGTGACGAGCTGTCGGTCAGGTCGCCGTAATGAAGGATGAAGTGGGGCGAAGGGTTATGCGGATCCTCATAGATATGATCGATGCGCCCGGTGTTGAAGAGGGAGCTGCGGCGTTTGATGCCGTGAACTTCGTAGCCTTTGGCGAGAAGGAACTCGGCGAGGTAGGCGCCGTCCTGTCCGGTGACGCCTGTGATAAGGGCTTTCTTCAAAACGGGAACTCTCCTTTTTAGTGCCGGGGATGGGCTTTCACGATTTTACTTGAGTGGCAATTCTCAATTCCCTCCCATCGTCGCTTCATGATCAGCCGAACAAGCAAATATTGAGAATTTAATCTTGACACGCATACTGTTTGTCATACAGTATGTGTTACACAGTATGACTGCATCTACCCAGAACGACCTCTTCGACTCTCTCCGGCTGGAACTTCGCCGTGGCTGCCTGATCCTTGCCGTCCTGGCGCAGTTGCGAGCCGAGCATTACGGCTACACCTTACGCAAGGCGCTTGCCGACCAGGGGCTCGCCATCGAAGAGAGCACACTCTACCCCTTGCTGCGGCGGCTGGAGACTCAGGGACTGCTGACCAGTCAGTGGCGCGAGGAGGAGAAGCGGAACAAGCGCTTCTACCGGCTCTCCCCCGCGGGCGAAGAGATTTTGAAACAGCTGTTGGCAGAGTGGCGAGGAATCAATGCCTCGCTCAACGCCATTCTGAAGGAGGAATCATGAGCGATCTACTCGAACGGTATCTACAAGCTGTTGGACAGTACCTGCCCGCTCGTCGCCGGGCCGACACTCTTGCCGAGTTGCGTGCGAATCTGCTGGACGAGATGGATGACCTCGCGGAAGAAACCGGACAGCCTTTGACTGAAGCGGAATTGTCCGCCGTGTTGCAACGGCACGGGAGGCCGATCTTAGTCGCGGCACGCTATCTGCCTCAGCAATCGCTGATCGGGCCGGAGATCTTCCCGTTCTACTGGCTGGTTCTGAAGAAAGCATTCCCCTTCGTCCTATTGATCTATGCCATTGGACAGGCCATGTCCGTCATCCTCGGCCATACGGGGGGAGCGGGGCTGGGCGATGCATTCCTGCGATTTCCCGGCGTCGCACTCATGTTCTGGGCATTTGTAACGCTGTTTTTTGCTGCCTTCGAGTACGGATATGCCCACTACCGCCAAAAACTCTCGCTGCCCGGACAATGGAATCCTTCCGATCTACCGCCCCTGTCTCCCCAGGAGAAGCAGGCCTCCATGGTCGGCCGCGTGGCAGATTTGAGCGTCAGCGCGCTGCTGGTGGCATGGCTGCTGACGGTGCCCAATCGACCAGACTTCCTGCTGGGGCCTGTCATTGGACACCTCCAGGGCTTGCCGATCGGAATCTCTCCGGAGTGGCACATCTTTTATTGGAAGATCATGACGCTGCTCATCCTGCAACTCCCACTGAAAATCGTCGTCCTCTTTCGTGCGACGACGCGCTGGCGAAGAGCGGAATCTTTCACCGCGCAGATACTTGCTATCCTCGCGCTCGGAGTCCTCGTGCAGGCGCGTACCTATTTCGTTCCTTTGCTTACGCAAGGGGGATCGGCATATGTAGACTCCATCGCTTCTTTGAACACCATGCTCAATCTCAGTCTAAAAATTGGGCTGGCAGCAGCCGTTTTGAAGCTGCTTTGGGACATCGGCAGCATAATGCTGAACTTGAGACAAGATGGAAAAGTAGGCTGCCAATTCTGAATAGAGCGCCCACGATGCCCACAAGGGTCCCTGGACTTCTGATAAATCATTAGGACATGACCACAGCAGATCGCGAAAGCCTCGGACGGAGTTGGAAACGGCTTGACGGTGTGGATGTGCTTCGCGGTCTCGCGATTCCGAGTTTGGGGTCTTGGCCGCAACGGGCTCGACATGACCATCCTTGCCCTTGGAACTTGTATGTTGATCGCCGTGGCGGCTCAGACCCAATGGAGAAACCCGCGCCTTCTCAAACCGCTCGTCAAGCTCGGCCAACGCAGTTATGAGGTCTACCTGACCCATATGTTCGTGGTCTTCGCCCTATTCCACCTGTTCGTTGGCATCGGTAAACCAACGCGCGCTGTACCTGTCTTGTTTCTCTCCGTCATTCTCATTGCGGGACTACTGGGAGACGCGGTTGCACGCCTCTTCTCCGATCCGATAAATCATCGTCTCCGCGAACGTTTTGGAGATGGCTCCAACAAGCTCGGATCTGTTCTTGAGGCCGGAAGCAGCATAGAGACTAAAAACCGCCTCATTGTATAACGAGCTTCTTGAAACCTGTAATGCCTATCCGCCGATTCCCCGACGCACGCGCTAAACTCAATTCAGGCAACTATCTATCGCATGCGCATCTTCACCCGCTACATTCTCCGCGAGGTCACCTCCTACGCTCTGCTTGGCGGGGCGCTGTTTACGTTTGTACTGTTCATGCGCGACCTCGGCAGGATTCTGGAGCTTGTGGTCCGCGAGTCGGCCACGCTCGGCCAGGTTGTTTTAGTCTTCGCCTACACCTTGCCCAGTGCCATTACCTACACTATTCCGATGGCGGTGCTGGTCGGTATCCTTCTCGGCCTTAGCCGGCTTGCCTCCGACAGCGAAATTACCGCGATGCGCGCCAGCGGCATGGGGGCGCTCAGCTTTGTGCGTATCGTCTCTATCGTCGCCGCAGCGGCCCTTGGGCTTGGCCTGTTCAATTCGCTGTATCTAGCGCCACGCGCCGCGGCCGGTTTGCTGCGGCTGGGAGATGAACTCAAGTCTTCGCAGGCATCCTTTGAAGTGCAGCCGCGCGTCTTCTACGAGAACTTCCGCAACTACGTCCTCTATATTCAAGACGTGCAGCCCGCCGCCGGAGCTGCTCTGTGGCACCATGTCTTCGTCGCCGACCTCACCGATCCCGCGACTCCGCACATCACCACCGCCGAACGCGCCATTGTCGTCAACGGAACGCCGGGAACGCCCGATGCCCAGACGATCCGGCTGCATCTGATCGATGGAGGCCAGCACGATACCTCTGCGTCCAATCCGAACCAATACAACATCACTACCTTCGCTTCGACCGATCTTCCGATTGAGACCGAAGCCCAGGCAGACGCTCATCTCGGCCGTCTCGACACACCCATCCTCGCCTTGCCGCTGCACGAGCTATGGACACGCAGCAATCTGAGCAGCGTGCCCGCAAACCTCGCCCGCAGCTACCGCATCGAATTCCACAAGCGCTTCTCGTATCCCTTCGCCTGTCTTGTGCTGATGCTTGTCGGTGTCCCGCTGGGCCTGTCTTCCAAACGCGGAGGCAAATCAACGGGATTTGTGCTCACCATCCTGCTTGTCTTCGTCTATTACTTCCTCTCGTCGGTTGGAGTGGCATTCGCAAAAAACGGCAGGCTATCACCCTTCCTTGGGGTGTGGGGCGCAAACCTCATCTTCACCTTTGCGGGCGTCGTCCTGCTGTACCAGATGTCGCGCGGATCGATCGCGCTGGGCATCTTCTCCAGCATCGGAGCATCTCTAGGCAAGCTCTACACGCGAATCATGTCTCGCGGCAGAGCAGAAACAGTAGCCACCAGTTTGACGCCGGATGTAGCAACCGTTCTGCGCCGGTTCCGTCGCACATTCCGCATCCAGTTCCCTCTGCTGCTGGACGACTATGTGATGCGCGAGTACGCGACCAACTTCGCGATGATCCTGGCGAGCTTCTCAGCGCTCTCCATCATCTTTACTTTTTTTGAGTTGATCGGCGATATCTTCCGCAATCGCACGCCGCTGTTCACAGTGGGCGATTACCTTCTCAATCTCATTCCCTTCATCCTCTATAACGTCACACCGCTCTGTGCGCTGGTGGCGGTACTTGTGACCTTCGGCGCACTCAGCCGCAGTTCGGAGATCACGGCGATGAAGGCGACCGGCGTAAGTCTTTACCGGATCGTCACACCGGTTCTGATCGTCACCATGATGATCTCTGCCGGCCTGTTCGCGTTCGACGAACTCTATCTGCCGGCGGCCAATCGTCGCCAGGAGGCGTTGCTCTCTGTCATCAAGGACAAGCCGGCGCAAACATTCCTGCGTCCTGACCGCAAATGGATCTCCGGCCAGACCACGGCATCGGGCGAACCTTCGCGCATCTTCTACTACCAGTTCTTCGACGCGGACAAAAATGTCTTCGCCAATCTCAGCGTCTTCGAGTTTGCGCCGAACACGTTTGCGCTTCAGCGCCGCATCTTCGCCGCCAGCGCCCGCTGGGACTCGCGCGTAGACCGCTGGGTCTTCGACGACGGCTGGCAGCGAACCTTCACTGACGAGGCCGTGGCCTCCTACCAGCCCTTCACGGTAGCCACCTTTCCGGAGATCCATGAACAGCCCAGTTATTTCAAAAAGGAAAATATACCGTCGCAGGAGATGTCTTACGGTGAACTCTCGCGCTACATCTCCGACCTGAAACAGAGCGGCTTCGACACCACGCGCTTGAGCGTGCAACTCAACCGCAAGATCGCCTATCCGCTCATTACCCTGGTCATGGCCATCCTCGCGATTCCCTTTTCGCTCTCGATGGGCAAGAAAGGCAGTCTCGCCGGCATCGCGACCGCCATCGGGCTCGCCATCGCCTACTGGGTGGTAGCAGGTCTCTTCGAAGCGATGGGCAACGTCAACACGTTGCCTCCCTTGCTGGCTGCGTGGTCGCCGGATCTCCTGTTCGGCATCGCAGGTACCTATCTGCTGTTGCGTACGCCCACGTAATCCGATTACCGAAAGAAACGCGGCCATGGAGCGAATTTTTACGGTAGGATTACCCACGAACCGAAAATACCATTTCCAAGTAAGGAGCCAGCTCTAACGCTGCGCGAGGCTCATGCCGCCAACCCTGTCTGTCGCCATCATCACCCTCAATGAAGAGGAGAATCTAGCGCGAACCCTGACCAGCGTTAAGTTCGCGAGCGAAGTCGTCATCATCGATTCAGGGTCGACCGACCGGACCATAGAGATCGCTCGTTCCTTCGCAAACGCAAAGGTCATAGTCGAGGAGTGGAAGGGATTTTCCGCGCAGAAGAACTCCGCCATTGAACGATGCACCGGCGACTGGATTCTGTCTCTCGATGCCGACGAGGAGCTTACACCGGAGCTGCAGACAGAGATTCGCATTCTCCTCTCTGAACAGCCACACGCCGACGCCTATCTTCTCCGCAGACGCAACCTGTTTCTCAATCGCTGGATTCGACATGGAGGCTACTACCCCGATCCCAAACTCCGCCTCTTCCGTCGCCATGCTGCGAACTTTGCTCCTGCTGCCCGCTTTACCGAACGGCCCGTTCACGAGACCATCGCCTTCGAAGGCAAGCTCGAAACTCTCCACCACGATCTCATCCACCACGCTTATCCCACCATCGAGAGCTATCTCGAACATATGGATCGTTACAGCACGCTCGGCGCGCAGATCGTCATCGCCAAAGGAAAGACCAGCCGTTCGTGGCTGGCCTTCTATTGGAATATCGTGGCAGTCCCCGGCCTGACCTTTGCGTGGAACTATATCTTCCGGCTTGGCTTTCTCGATGGACGCGAAGGCCTGCTTCTACATCTCTACCACTCCACCTATACCAGTTGGAAGTACTCCAAGGCCTGGCAGACTACCCGCAAGCATTGGCAGAAGTGATTGGCAATCTCATCTCGCGCATCAAGCGCGAAGCCACGAAATCCGATTACCAGGGCAGGGACTCCTCCAGATGGAAGTATCCGCCCGTAGGTCCGTCCTCCGGCAGCGTAGCCAATCGAACGGATGTCTTCGCACCGTCGGCTATCTCGAGCGTAGCTCCCTTGCCACCCATCTCCGTCTTCACCCAGCCTGGGTCTGCTGAATTTACCTTGATCCTGGTGCCCGCAAGCTCATGGGCGAGATGGATGGTGAAAGAGTTCAGCGCCGTCTTGGAAGCGTCATAGGCAAACGTCTTGGCATTGTAGATTGGCGATCCCTCCGTGGCGTGCAGCGTCGACGATGCCAGGATGCTCGACAGATTCACGATACGGCCAGCCGTGCTCTTGCGTAGCAGGGGCAGCAGCGTCTGCGTTAGAGCCACAACTGCAAAGAAATTCGTATTGAAGGTCTGTCGAAGAACCTCCATCGAGGTTACGCTCGTCTCGTTCTCCGGGCGGCGATCGATGAGAACGCCCGCATTGTTCACGAGAATATCGAGTACCCCAAAATCTCGTTCAATTGCCTTCGCAACAGACGTATGATCCGCAGCAACATCGACATCCAGCTTCACCGCGCGCGCGTCAATCCTCTCTTTCTTCAGCGCCGACGCGGCCGCCTCGCCCTTCGACAAATCGCGCGATCCCAGAAGGACAGTGATGCCCCCAGCGCCTAATTGCCGCGCCGTCTCCAGGCCAATGCCCTTGTTTGCGCCTGTAATCAGCGCAACCCTTTTTACTTCAATTGCCATCAAGCTGCCTCTTTTCAAATCTCATTATGAGATGAGATGCGCCGCGAAACGTTCCGCATATTTTGGTGGAAGCGAACGCTTTTTCATATTGCCGTCCACCACAACATGCACCGTCTGCCCCTCACACAACAGAGTGTCGTCTTCCACACGTATGATCCTGTACCCAAACCGGATCACCGCGCCTCGGGCTGCGATCAGCCGCGTCTGTACCATTAGTTCGTCGTCATATCGAGCCGGAACTTTGTACCGCACCGCCACATCGACCACAGCAATCCCGCAGCCTTCTTCGCGCTCCATCGATTTGTAGTCGAGTCCCAACTGACGGATGAACTCCACGCGTCCGATCTCAAACCAGACCAGATAATTCGCGTGATACACCACACCCATCTGATCGGTCTCCGCGTAGCGCACGCGCACACGCGCCTCTCCAATCTGCTTCTCATTTATTGAATTCTCCATCTCTCCAGTCTATAGAACGCAGTTGCCACGACAGTGTTGCTCTTCCATCTCGCGGGCCATGAATTCCCGCGACGCTCCAGTATTCGCTTTTAACCGCGATTCAGGCCGAGCGAGATTCTCTTTACCTAAACGCATAAATAAAAATTGATTCGCATTGACTTTACAGACTTGAGTCACAACGTATATCTTGCGCTAATCAATTCCACCGCAAGAGTTAAGGAGGTATGTCGTGCCTTATGATCTCGCACTGTACGACTTGATCAGCCCCTACCTTCTACGCGGGGACACTTTTGGGCAATGGCACGCCGCCTTGTCCGTCCTTGCGGTGACCGAACACACCGTAACAGCTGACGATACAGGAATTGTCATCCGTGGCGTTGCGCATTTCAGCGGCGGGGTCCATCCCTTTATCGATCCCTCCTCCATGACCTTCGGCGTAGATGCCGAGAACGTAGAGGGACATCCAGCCAGCGACCCCGGACGTCGCGATCCCTGGATCGACGTTCGCGACGCTCACATCGACTTTCAACTCAGCGCGCCCCGCACTGCCTCGCAGAAGATATCGACTGCGGTGGCAGCGATCGGCGCGTCATCTTCCTTCACCTCCTCGGCCGCGGTCCTGACGGCATACGACAGCAATCCCGCCGACGCTCCCCCCTCGGACTATCCAAGCACCGAGTTCGTCCTGGACATGCTGCTCACTACGGTCGTCCTGCGCCCGCCGTTTCTGCGCGGAGCAAAGCTTGACCCCAGTGGCATCCTGCTCACCGATCCCGAGCACACCACCGTCCGCATCACGCTACCAAAGATCAAGGTCCGCCTCTCACAGGGCTCCGCAGCCAACGATCCGCTCAACGCCACGCTCCTCTCCGCCGGCGCCAGCAGTCTTGACGATCCCGGCGACCTGGGTGTCGCCGAGTTGATTACCATGGACCCGCCCTATGCCTTCATCGGCTCGTCCAGTTGCGTCGGCTTCGGCTTCCGCTCGGCAACCCTCGATCTCTCCGACAACTCGACGCCCCCTGACATTCTCGCGCAGTTCGGTTACGACGAAAGCTGGACCGGCCTTTACCTGCCCGAGGTACGCCTCTATATCGCACCCAACGGCGCGCAGGATCTTGCCTTCGACGCTGGAGCGCGCAACCTGCTTATCGGAATCGGCGCATCGGCCGGCATCACAGGAGATTTTGATCTTGAGATCGTGGATCAGGGCAGCGGCGCGCAGGTGAAGGTAAGTGCCCGCTTCTACGACGACGCCGGATTCTGCTACGCGATCACCCGTGTCAACGACGCCACCGCAACCGTCTCTCTGCCTGACCACACACGCATGGTCGTTGACATCGACGGCGGTCTGACGCCCTATACCGCCAGCGCAAAGTTCGACTCCGACGCTGATGCTCCGGGGCGACTCTTCGACCTCGACCTCTCCTCGCACGCCACGCGCACCATTGTCATCACGGCCAACGGAGCGCAGCCCGGAGCTACGCCGGTCAAACTGACCATCACGGCCAATCGCCGCCCCCCGTCCGCCGCTCTGCCACCAGGCAGCACATCGGCTACCTCCAATCCCGCCGCCGTGTTAACGACCACCTCCGTCACCCAGGGCAGCTCCACGGTTGGCGCGCCACAGTTCAAGCTCGTCTCCGAGACGGCGACAACCGTCACTATCGCGCTCGATACCGATTCGACCACCGCTGCGCAAACGGCATGGACCGTTGATGGCGTGGCCTCCGGAACCAGTTCCACCATCACCGTGAACGTAGCTCAGGGCGCTCCCGCCGTGCAGCTCAAGGCCGAGCTTTCAGGCAAACCTGGCGTCTCCGGCTTCACTGCCTTCTTCCGCTACGATCAGCCGTTCTCCACTCTCACCACTGCCGAAGTTAAGGCGTTCGGCAAACTGTCCGGTAATACACATACCTCGCCTGCCGTCGATGAAGGCCTCACCTCGTCGTGGACGCCGTCGTTCCAAGGCAAGCAAAGTAGCGATGCCGCCAGCGCCATTGCGCCCATCCTACAGGCTCTTGATCCCGGCACCGAGATTAGGATCGACGGCTATGCCAGCTTCGAGAGCGGCGGCCCCACGAAGCTCGACTACAACACCGCGCTTGCGCTGCGCCGGGCTGATGCCTTTAAAAGCCTCATCGAAACCCTGGCAAAGCCAAGGATCTTCACCGTCACCTCGCAAGCCGACATGACGAACTGGCCTAACCAGGGTGATCCAAACCGCAATCTTTTCTGGAAGGCTGAGGCTTCATGGCCGGCAAAAGACGCCCCCGGCTCAACCACCCTTGGCAATGTCTCACGCCCCAGCGCGACTCCGGTCACGCCTGTCCCCGTTCCCAACAATCCCACCAGCGCAACGCCGCCTCCGCCGCCAAGCTGGTTCAAGAAGATCGGCGCAAAGGTCCGCATCGTCAAAAACCACTTTGTCGCCTGCGAGATCAGCGGCAAATTCGACATCCAGACCGCGTCGGAAAATCAGCTCGCCAAAGGCGGCGTCGCCGGACAGGACATTCCCCAGTTCAAAGGCCTCGGCAGCCAGAACCCCGCCGACGGCATCATCGACATTCGCCTCGTCATCCAGATTGATGATGCCACCGACATCGTCACTGTCACCGGTTACTTCGGAGCCGACCCAGCAGACCGCGATGGCCTGATGATGACCGGCTGGATGCCTCCCAATCCGAAGGAGCCCCGAAACTACGGCCGAAACGTTCTCGGCATGGCCATCCTCTTCACCCCGCTGTTCTCGGCGGTCGCCGATGCAATCGCGGATGAGGGCGTCTGGGCTGACGTAGCCGAAAGCCTGCTCGCCGGCGGCGTCGTTGTCGGCATGGCAGCGATCCCGTGGATCACGGTCGAGCGCGTCATCTGGTACGGCGGCGAGATCGAGTTTCAGAACCGGCCCGAAGGTTCGCAGCTCATCATCCTGCTCGATCTCGAAGCCGCCATCTCGCTCGACATATCGCTTGGCGGCCAGCCTCTGCTCACTATCTCGCGCGATGCCCCGCTGGCCGTTCGCTACAAGGCCGCGGGCCTGCTTATCGGCAACCCTCCGGGACAGCCGAAGTTCCAGTTCCGCCCCATGTTCGATGCATCCAAGGGCTACACCATCGATGTCTCCAAGCCTGGAGCCATCAAGGTCGGCTCGGGGCTCGATCAGATCCTCAAGATTCTGGGCGCGCGCATCGCCCGCAATAATCCCTATATCTTTGAAGTCGATCTCGGATTCGCCATCGACCTTGGAGTTGTTTCCATCGAGCGCGCCCGTGTGCGTATGCAGCTCGATCCCGTCAGCCCACCCGAGTTGACGGCCTTCGCCGCCAGCATCGATATTCCAGGCGCCATCAAGGGCAGCGGCTATCTGGAGATCAATGACAACGAGTTCAAGGGCCAGCTCGACCTTACCCTCGTTCCCGTGCAGGTCCGCATCGCCGCCGGACTGGGAGTCGCCTCCATTCCCGTCGAAAAAGGCGGCCCCGGCACAAGCGTCATCGTCACGCTCGAAGTCGACTTTCCCGTGGCCATTCCGCTGGCCAACTCCGGCATGGGAATCTACGGATTCCTCGGCCTGTTCGCCATGAACTATGCTCGCAACGAGGACTCTATCGCGTCCACCAACATGGCTCCGGCGCTGGCCTGGCTCAGCGCAACCCACGGCGAGCCAACCAAGCTCGAATATTGGAAGCCGAAGATCAACACCTGGGCTTTTGGCGTGGGAGCCATTCTTGGCACCATGGGATCCAGCGTCATCTTCAACCTCAAGGGCGTCATTCTGCTTGAGCTTCCCGGCCCGCGCCTGCTGCTGATGATGAAGGCTAAGCTGCTGGCCGTTATGCCAGAGTTGGGCGGCGACGCCGAGGGCACCTTCCTCGCGGTCATCGATCTCGACTTCGGCCGCGGAACCCTCACCATCGGCCTCTCCATCGACTTTGACATCGATCCGCTGCTCACGATTAAGATCCCCGTCGAGGCCTTCTTCAACTTCAACGATGTCACCGACTGGCATCTCGATCTCGGCAAATACAACAACCAGATCCAGGCGACCGTTCTCCAAGTCTTCGATGCTTCCGGCTACCTGATGCTGTCGGGCAATGGCATCCCGGCCCACAATGGCCTCCCACCGGTCTTTGGCTTCTCCATCGCCACCGGCCTGCATGTCTCCTTCAAGTGGGGAGGAGGCTCGCTCTACGTCCAACTCTCCGCCGGGTTTGACGCGGTGCTCGGCTTCTCCCCGTTCCGCGTCGCCGGCATCCTCACGGTGCGCGGCTCGCTGCACCTGTTCATCATCGACATCAGCGCCTATGCCGATCTCTCGGTCGATATCGGCTCAGATCCCGCCGGCAACAACTATCACCGCATCCACGGCGAGATCTGCGGCAAAGTTGATTTCTTCTTCTTCTCCGTCTCGGGTTGCGTCAGCTTCACGCTCGGTGACAGCACCATTCCAATTCCCGATCCGCCTCCGCTGGTCACCTCTCTCAAACTCATCAGCCGCTCGCCCGCGCTGGTCACCGGCACCGGCGTCGACAAGCCTATCGACAGCGGCCTTGCCGATGGAGTTCCCGGCAACGACTCCAATCCCGGCAACCTCAAAGTCGTCCCCATTGACGCTATTCCCGCGCTGATGATGACCATGCCGCCCAGCCAGGCTGCCTCTCTCGCCTTCCTGGGACAAGCCCTTCAGGGAACGCCGGGCGTTCCCAACGCCGATGGCTTCGTGCAGCGCGGCGATGTCTGGTTCAAATACACCATCACCAACATTGAGTTGCTTGGCCCGCTGACCGCCGGTGCGACCCCGGCGACGTGGTGGGCCTCGAAGTCCGGCGCCGAAGCGCTCGAAGCCCAGCTCGCTCTTCTGAGTTGGGTGCCCGAAGCGACTCCAAAGGCTGTCGGCTCCAGCAAATATCTCGACGAAACCGTCACCGAGGTCTGGGGAACGGTCTGCCAGCCCGCCGCCCCCGCCGCACCCGTCCTCTATTCGTTCCTGCTCCAGATCCTCGGCCCCTCCGACTACGGCTGGCAGCTTACCGGCCTTCCCTGGCCTGATCCGCCGAACACCGTCCGCTCCGGCCAGCCCGACATCACCCTCAAGGTCACCGAGCGCTGGCGCTGCGGCGATCCCTTCATCGATAAGATGCGCGGAATTATTCCCGCCGAGGTTCAGGGAGCTTCAGTCCCCTGCCCCAGCCAGAAACCCACCCGCCCTCCGATCATTCTCAAACGCCCCCCCGTTGTTCTCAAACGACCTCCCATCGTCCTTGGTAAAGGTGCGGTGACGGCCGGCACCGAGGCCGCTGCACCAGCGTCAGCCTCTTCTGCTTCGGCAGCCACTCGGATCGCCGCAATCAACCCGAACCTGCTTCGCGCCGTCACGCCTACGGCCATCAATCCATCGGCAAGCGCAGCCGCCCTGAATATCATCTCCGCAACAACGACAATCGATCTTACCAAGGCACCTACGGTCGACAATCCTATAACGGCCATCAAGGGAGGAGGTGTCGAAGCGGTTCTCCCCACTGAGGTGCTCTCGCTGAGCGATGCCGTACAACGTTTCACCCTGGGACAAGCGGTCTCGCGCTCCGCGCTCAGTAGCCTCATCGACTTCCGCGACAGTGCCATCTCTCACATCCCGCCCATCACCAACGTTCCCCCGGTGAACATTCCACCCACGGTCTCGGCGCCGAAGTGCTTCAGCCGTGTCCTCGCCTCGCCTGTCTTCGACCACGGCGCGCTCATCGCCTTCGGCAATCAGAGCCGCCGCTCAATCATCAAGGGGGCATTCGAGAAGCTTCAATACAAACCCGGTCCTCTACTCGATGCCGTGGTGCTTCACACTGGAGCCTTCGAGTACATCCGCCTCTTCCTCATGGTTCCCTTGCGCTTCATCAATAAGGATCTGGTCGTTGCGGCCAGCGACGGCGCCGATCATCTCTCCAACCAGCACATCGTCACCGACGCGGACAGGGTTCCGCCCGCCTCCTTCCCGTCCACATGGACCGATTCTTCCGGTCCCTGGAATATCTTTATCCAGTTAATCGAAGAGCAGGCCGCCCTCAACGGGAGAACCTATGTGCCCGTCATGGTCGAGATCAAGGGCTCGCCCGATGCAGACCGCGTACAGATCGGTTATCTCCCCGAAGCTCAGAGGGTCCTCGAAGAGCTCTCCCTGCGGCCGTTCTTCGTCGCCGCCATCGAATTGCTTCGCACCAGCGAGGTCATCCGCCAAGACTTCGACAACACCGAGCAGAAGAAGAAGCAAGGCGTGCTTAACGCGGCCCTCGGCCTCGACAGCTCGGATAATGCCCTGCTCCAACCCAATCAGGACTATCAGGTCCGCATCACCTGGGACGCCTCGCGCGAGCGCCGACAGGCGGGCCAGCCCACCACCGATCAGAAGACCGTCACCGATCAGAAACAGTCCTTCTGGTTCCACACCGACAGCCAGCCACCGGCACGACTCGATCCCTGGGTGCTGGTCGCTCTGCCGGGCGAAGCCGAGCAGCACTACTTCGGCTCCGAGCCCATCAAAGTCGTCTTCGCCACCAACAACGTTGGAACTCTCTACGATGCCTATGGCAAGAAGCTTCAGGCCCGCCTGCGTCCGTCCAACTATCAGCCCGTCCCCTCCACCCCCACGGTGCCGCATCCCTTCCCGCTCACCCCGGCAAACATCAAGCCGGTTGTGGGAACCATCTTCTCTCCTTGGGAAGGCGCAGTCCGAGACCTCGCAGCCGGCAGCCTGCCCTGCATTGATGCCAATGGCTCTACAATTCGCCAATCCATGATTACCATTCCCATCCCGCTCGACCTCAACACCGACTACATTCTCGATATCGAGATGCTCGACAAGGCTGCGGACGATGGCGCCAAGGGCATGCTCGTCTGGCGTGGCTCCTTCACTACCGGCGGCTTCCCCACGCTTGACGACTTCGCCAGATCGTTCCGCATCGCTCGGCTTGTGCAGCGCGGCGTCCACTCCGACGATACCGGCAAGCTCCAGGCCATCGGAACCACCTTCGCCGCCACCGCCCCTCAAGGCTCGGAGTTCGACACCGCGCTCATCGCCGCAGGGCTCGATGCCCAGCCCTTGCCCAAATCGCCGCGCATCGTCGTCTTCTGGGATGCAGCCCTGCCCAATCCACAGCCCGCCGCCATCCTTATTGATTCCAGCGAACCTATGTGGCGCGATCGTCCTATCCCTATCAAGATCACCGATCCCGGCCCCGCTGCCGCCCAACGTTATGATCTCGATCCGCAGCCCTGGCTCTCGCTCGACGAGCAGGCTGGAGGCGACGCCATCGTTGATCGCATCGTCCGCGCTCCTGGCGGCCAACGCGCTCTCGTTACCCTCAAGCCGAACTCGCGTGGAAAGCACATCAAGCTGGCGCTTCGCCGCATCGCCCACACCGAGCCCTATCTGGACGGCACCGGAGCCACCGACCAGTTCTCCAACATCCTCGACCTGACGCTCACTGCTGCTCCCTGGGAGGAGGTGGACTAATGCCAAACTATATCGTCGATCCAACCCTCTTCTACGCCGAAGGCGCCGTCGTCAACTGGACCACCGCGGCCCGCCGTCTCGGCATCCAGCAGCCGGTCAGCCTGGCCTTTGTCGCGCCTGCCGCTCAGCCGGTCATTCAACTCCGCTGGATGCTGCGGGCAACATCGAGTCTGGCTTCCCAGCCGCCCATGGGATTGCCTACCGAGCCTTTCATGGTCTGGCAGAGGCCACATGGACTCAGAGATGAAAAGCCGCTCACGATTGAGCAGCGCAGCCTGCTCTTCAGCAATCAGGTCGCCGTCACATGGCCGGGAAACAGCATGTCCCACGTCACCGCCGTCGTCAATGCTTCCGGTGGTGGCCTGCTCATCGCCTATGCAGGTGCGCCTACGCTCTCGGACGTCGTGGGCTTCGCTATCGTTCCTGCCGGCGCCGGCGTCTCGGTCTCGATCGCCGCGCCGGTGATCGAAGGTCTGCTTTTCAGCAACAACATTTCTGTCATCAGCGTCACCGGAGTGGAATCCGGGCCACTCTCACAGGCCTCCGGATGGAAGCCCGTCGAACTCGTAGGCCTCCCCGTCAAACAAGCTGACTGGAGCGGCATCGGCAAACATGGCGAGCCGCAGGGCCTCACCGGAGCCTTCACCGATGCGCCCACCGCCGCCATCGCCCGTCTCAAGCGCGGTGCTCCGCCGTTCGGCTGGGCTCCCAATCTTGCCGCCGGCGTTCCCGCCCCGCCCTGGACCGCACCTGACTTCGCAAGTCTCGTCCACGAAGTTAATGTCAGCGCCCTCAACGACCTCAAGCCGATCGCCGCCACCTATCCTCCCAATCAACAGGGCGCGCAGAAGATCACCGTTCACCTGCCCCCGCCGGAGAACTCCTCCGGTCAGCAGATGAGCGAGGGTGGCAGCACCTCACAGATATCTCCTCTCGCCATGCTTCTGATGGCCGCCAGCACCGATCCCTTCCTCAATCTCGTGCTCGGCTTTGGCACCGCCTATCCCTACGCGCCCGAAAGCAATCTCAGGATCACCCCGCGCTACGACTACATGATTACCGCTCACTACGAGCGCGGTCTTGACGGCTTCTCCGACCCTGCCGACTACGCCGCCATCGTTCCCGCACCGGGAGCCGCGCTGCCGCCGCCACCGCCCGCCAATCTCGTCACTCCGGCCCTCGGCATTCTCCGTCCCCTGCTCACTAACGGCAGTTGGCGAGCCTCGACCCGCCTGAGTTGGGACCGCTCGCCCCTGGCACAGCTCTTCCGTACCGCCAGCTTCGCCGCAGCCCGCGCCGGGATCACGCCCCACATCAGCACCGAGGCGCTGATGGACAAGCGCGACAGCGGCGGCTTCCGCACCATCGCTATCAACAACGTCAAAACCGATCCTCCGGATCCTGAGTATTGGCGTATTCACGTGATCGACCGCGAGCTTCCTATCCCTGTCAATCCCGGTAGCCTCCAGCTCAAATACGGCGCGGCTATTCAGGACATCTACGGCCAATGGACGCCGTGGAGCACGGCCGATACTACCGTTCAGCAGCCCGCCGTCGACAGAGTCCGCATCGCCAAGGCCACATTGCTGCCCACTCTGCCCGCCACCGGCACCGTCTGTCCGGCGTCGCTCGAGATCGAGTTTCTCTGGGACTGGCGCATTCGTTCCCCGCAGCAGATCACCTTCGTGGGCAATCTCTACGCGGCAGCCACCACAGGATCACCACCGCCCAGCCTCAGCGTTCCCTCCGGTCTGCCCCGCTCCATCGGAGGTGGACAACCGGCCCTCATTCTCAACTTCAACGGCGCAGACCAGCCGGTTGCCGCGTCCGGCATGTCTATCATCGCCCTCAATGAAGCTGGCGATGCTCAGGTCGCCTTCGGCGCGGCCCAGGGGAGCAATCGCCGCTTCCGTGTCACCCTCTCCGGATTCTCGCTCGACTTCGGCCCCACCGGCCACGTCGGACTCGCCCTCTGGGCAAGGGCGCAGGAGCATATTGCCCCTCAGCGAACTGGGCCGTGGTCCGAAAATCCCACCGTCGTCAGTTCTTCCGATCCCCGGCCTCCTGTTGTCCCGGTCGCACATGTCCTGCTCGGCAGCCTGCCCGACGCCTCAGGTCAGTCTCATGCCAGGCTCAGTTGGACGGCGCAACCGAACGCCGGGGGGTACTTTGTCTACGAGGCGACGGAGACCACGCTGCTTCAGGCCAACCGTCTCCCCGAGGCCACGCCCGACCAGACCCTCGACGACCGCCTCCTCATCCTCAAAAATGCCTTCCACGCTAACCCATCCCGTCTTCCCTTTACCCGGATGAACGCGACGCTGCTCCAGGGAACCAGCACCGATGTCACCATGCCGCGCGGTTCCACCAGCATTCACGTCTACGTTGTGCTCGGCGTCAGCGCCGGGCAGGTTGAAAGCGACTGGCCAGGCGGGGCCACGCCCGAAGACTCGTTGATGGCTATCGCCGCGCCGCACATCATGAACCCGGCCGCTCCGACCATTGAAGTCGCCTCCTTCTTCGACCCCTCAGCCACGCCTCCGGCTTACAAAGCAAAGATCAGCATCGCTACCCGTCCCGGTCCGCGTCCGCGCAAGATCGAGCTTCATCGCGTCCGCGTAGACGACGCCGCGAAAGAACTCGACTCCATGGGCCCGGCTATTCTTCGTCTTCAACCCGCGGCTCCCGGCTGGAACGTTACCCAGACTACCGATTCGAACGGCCTCAGCTTCATCTCCACTGCTGCGGGACTGGACGCGCCCAGCGGTTCCTGGCGGCGTGTCTGGTATCGCGCGACCGCATGGACCGAGCTTGATCCAACCCGCGGAGGTCTGCCCGGACGCTCGCCCGCCAGCAACGCCGCATGGGTTGTTCTACCGCCATCCGATCCGCCGATGCTTTCCGTTTTCACCTTCGGAGCCGGTCCCACCCCCGCCAGCTTCATCGTCCAATGGACCTGCGCTTCGCCGCGAAGGAAGACCCCCCTGGGTCCGCACAAGGTTGCCGTCCGCGCCACGCTTCCTGGCGCTCCGCCCAAGACCGCTCCCCTCTTCGCTCTGGACTCCACCCTCGATCAACTCGACAATACTGCCCCGGCTGGGGTCTCCGGAGTCTGGATCGCCAGCGCACCCGGCGTCAGCCCGGTCGTCTACCGCGCCCTTATCTACCGCGCCAACGTGTCCGACGTCGTCAACTTCGCAGTCCGCATCACCGATCCCATCGGCCGAACCGGCGAGCAGTTGGCCACGATTCCAAGCGGCGCTGTCGATCCCGCTCCCGACCTCTCCGCTCTCCATGTGCAGAAGATCGCTGGCCCACACGCCCGCACTCTCTTAACCTTCTCTTCCAGCGTTCCGCTCGTCGCGCCGGTAGATGGCCCTTATGTCATCAAAGTAACCGCGGCATTCAAGAAGGCCATCATCTTCCTGCCCGCGATCACACGCACCATCGATCTGCCCGCCGGCTCCATCCCCACGGTCATGCATCCTGCCGGTCCCGCGCCCGATATCCAGATCGCTCGCGATGCCGGTTCTGGGCCGCTCCACACCTATACCGTGAGTTGTCTCGGAGTCGTTACCGGCTTCGACGTCAGGATTTCCGCCCCCGACGGACGCATCGTTCAAAAAACGCAGGTTGTGAGTTAACTATGGCTACCTTACCCATCACCACACTCACCCCCCAATCCGTTCAGCAGAGCTTGCAGTCCGATGGCCTTGACACCCTCGGCCTTACGACCCTTTCGCTCTCTCCCCGCTGGGCTGATACCACCGTCTCAGCCGCGGACTACGACGCCACGGCACTCACTCTTAATCTCGCCTCCGTGCGCCTTCCCTTCCGCGGCATTCTGGAGTACGCCTTCACTGTCGTCTCCTCCAACCTCGCCGCCGATCTCTCCGCCTCGGCGCTCACCCTCAAGGTCAAAGCGGGAGATGGCAACAACTTTCCCTCTCCGGATGCAACCGGCTCCATTCTGCTCACTCTCTTCAGCACCTCGACCTCAAAATTCGAGATCGTCGAATGCACCGCGCGCTCCGGCGACAACCTCACCATCACCCGCGCCGCCGGCGACACCACGGCACTCGACTTCAAGTCCGGCGATCCCGTCATCCTGCGCCTCACCACCGGCGCTCGAACGGATAGCTTCTACGACGCTGCCTGCAATCCGCTCAGCGGCCCCGCCGCCGTCTATCGTCTTCATCCTCAGGCAATACTTCGTCTCGCTGCTCTTGCCCAGACACGCTACGTCACCGGCAACAATCCGCTGCTGCTGCCTATCCCACACGCTATGGTCGTTCACGGACTGGCAGGCTTCAAATCCGCTCGCTGGTACGAGGCCGACGAGTTCATCGATACCGACAAGAGTGGCGGCAAGATCTCCTTCCATGACGCCCGCGGCCTCATCATCGACCCGATTTACGTCGCCTGCATGTTCACCGATCTCCAGACCTGGCTCACCGGTCTGCTCACCAGGAACCCCACGGCTCCGACGGTAGCCGGCGGTGTCAAGACCATCGCCGCGCTATCTTCGGTCACCCTTGTCCATTGCGTCGATCTGCATGGCGCCATCTACCAGCCCGCCGATCCCGGTGCGATCCTCGTCACCCAGGACAGCACGCCCACACAGACCGGCACTGTCCCCGCCTCCGGACTCTTCACGCTCGCCAATGGCGATGGACTCGCTGCCGCCTCCACCGACAACGGCCGCCTTCGTTGGGGCTGGGCTACCAACGGCATCCTCGCGCGCACTCGTCTTGTGCCGCCCGCCTTGGCTAACCCCCTCGCGCAGAAGTTCTATCGCGCAGCCATCGTCGACACCACGTGGGCGCTGCTCGGCAACCGCACCGCCACCGCCACTCTCGGCGTCAATCCCGACGACCAAACCATCCCCGCCGACATCCTTCCTATCGTGCGCGATCAGGTCATCATCAATTATCTGGCAGATGGCCCGGACACAATGGCGCAGGCGGAGACGCTGCTCACCCGTGCCAACCAGGACATGACGCTTGCTGTCTCTCCCAGCATCGACGCCGCCATGGCCGCTCCCACCGCGCTGGGCGCGGCCGCGCACTGGCCGGCCTTCCCCGCACCCAATACCGCCGCCGGATTTCCCACGCCTCTTGTCTCTCCCGCTACCGGTATCACCGCGGCCTGGGCAACGGGCGGAGACGGCCACGACGTCGTCGTCACTATCCCCGACGGTGGAGCGCCTGACGGGGCGCACATCCGCATCTATCCCCAGGTCTATGTCACCATCGCCGCCATCACCTCCGATGCGCCATCGTTTCTACGCGGAAACGGCGGCGCGGCCATCGCCCATAGCGGTGCGGCCACCCAGATATTTCTCTCCAACCCCTTCCAACTCGTCAGCGGCCAGCCGAATCCCTCGCCCGCCAACCTGACCATGGACATCGTCGTCGCTCCGCGCAACGGCAATCGCAGACTCTGTGCCGGGGTCACTTCACCCATCGCCGCCGGTCCCGCTTCGCCGCCAGCCGATCCTTTTGCCGGAGTCACCCTCACCGGCGCCATTCCACCTATCTTCAAGTCTGTCGCGCCCGATCCGCTCTTCGGTATCCCCACCACGGTCACGCCGCCCGGCGCCGCGCCCAGCGGCATCATCGACTTCCTCCGCTCGCTCGCCAGCGAAACTTCGCCCCGCCAGGGACCGCGTCTGCCCACGATGGCCCGTTTTGAAACCATCGTCGCCAGCGGCACAACCGGCGGCACACCTACGGGCACGCTGCAATGGGAGGCGGTCCTCTCCGGCAGCCGCTGGGCTCCCGAAACCCGCTCTGCCTTGCACGCCAGCGGCAATCCCGGCAACCCGGCAGGCCCCGACATCCACGCCCCCGGCATCCACGTCACCGGGGCACTTGCCTACGACCTTGCCCGCCACGCCATGCGCCGAGCACAGCCGATCATCCCCCTTCCCGCCCCCACCACTCCCGGGTGGCTCGTATCCATGGACGGCGACAACTTCAATCCACCGACTGACGCCACTATTACCAACACTGGCATCGGTGTCCTGCTCGAGACCACTCCAGCCATCTGCGAGACTCCTGAACTCAGTCTCGTCAATCCGCCAGCGCCGGGCGCAACCGTTCAGAATCTTATCGACGACCTCGCCGCCAAACTCGGCGTCGATCCTCCGCACCTCGACCTTGGCAACGAGCCACGCATGCAGAAGGAGTTTCGCCGCGAGGTCATCGTCTCCACCCACGGCCTCCGCGACTCGCTCTGGTCGCTCCACCGTGCCATTCACGACGCCCGCGAACTTATCTATATAGAGTCACCGCAATTCGCCCGCACCGCCTACCCCAGCAGCCCGCCCCAGCCGCGGGAGATCGACCTTGTCTCCGACATTCTCGCCGCTCTGCTTCTGCGTCCCAATCTCCGCCTCATTGTCTGCACTCCGCGTGAGTCCGACTTCGCGCAAAATTATAAGGGTTGGTCGCGCCAGCACTACAAGGCGCGCACCGATGCCGTTACCGCCCTGCTCGCCTCCGTCCCCGACCGAGTCGCGATCTTCCATCCTGTCGGCTTCCCCGGACGCACCGCCTTCATCCGCACCACTACCGTCATCGTGGACGACGTCTGGTGCCTCAGCGGGGCCACCCACATTCGCCGCCGCGGCATGACCTTCGACGGCTCCGCCGCTATTGCCTCCTTCGACCGCCAGATGGACAACGGCTACTCCAAAAACGTCCGCGCCTGCCGGCGTAACCTGATGGCCACCAAGATGGCGGTGCCCGCTCCGGGTGCTGCATCCCCCAGCGCGGACTGGCTCCGCCTCGGGCACCCAGCCTCCGCCTTTCAACTTGTCACCGAGTGGCTCAGCGAAGGTGGCCTCGGTAGAATCCAGCCCTTCTGGCCTGGCCCCGCCGACACTACCGTCCTGCCCGCCACCCCGGACATGGCCGATCCCGATGGATCCAACGGCGCCAGCTTCATCACTACGTTCGCTTCGCTCCTCGCCGAGGCAGGCGACTAGCCGCCAGCCACCGCACCCAGCACAATCAGGGGCTCAGCCGCCGTTACGACCGCCTCTGGCAGCGGCGCATCCGGCGACTCATGCGACAAGTCCTCTTCACAGGCAAAGAATCTCAGAAACGGCCGCCGCTGCTGTGTGTCGTGATCGCGAATCGTTCCACACAGCATTGGATAGCGCTCCTCCAGAGCATCGAGCACCGACCGCTGCGTGACCGCGCCAATCACGTCAAGCTGCACCTCGCCCTTGATCTGTGCCAGCGTTCGCAGATGGGCCGGGAGCAGGACTCTAATCATGAGAGCGTCTGCACCTCGACCGAGAGCACTGCCGGAAGATCACGCACAATCGGCGTCCAACTATCTCCCGCGTCGGACGAGGCGTACACCTGTCCGCCGGTCGTACCGAAGTACACGCCGCATGTATCGAGCGAGTCGACCGACATGGCATCGCGCAGCACGTTCACATAGCAGTTCTCCTGCGGCAGCCCCTTTGTCAGCGGCTCCCATTCATGTCCCCCAGCTCGGCTGCGATACACGCGCAGCTTTCCATCGAGCGGATAGTGCTCCGAGTCGCTCTTGATGGGAACGACATAGATTGTCTCCGGCTCATGCGCATGAACATCGATGGCAAATCCAAAATCGGTCGGCAGATTCCCGCTCACCTCCTGCCACGAGTCCCCAGCGTTGTCGCTGCGCATTACGTCCCAGTGCTTCTGCATGAAGAGCACGTCCGGCTTCGAGGGATGCATGGCGATGTGGTGAACGCAATGCCCAACCTCAGCCGTCGGATCAGGAATATGCTCCGACCGTAGGCCCTGGTTGATCGGCTTCCATGTCTTCCCCGCATCGTCGCTGCGGAAGGCTCCCGCAGACGAGATGGCAATATAGATCCGCCGGGCATCGCTCGGATCGAGAATAATCGTGTGCAGACACATCCCGCCCGCACCCGGCTGCCAGTGTGGACCGGAGCCATGCCCGCGCAGACCCGAAAGTTCCTGCCAATTCTGGCCGCCGTCGGTCGACTGAAATAACGCGGCGTCTTCGATTCCGGCGTAGACCGCATCGGGGTCGGTCAGCGACGGCTCCAGGTGCCAGACCCGCTTGAACTCCCACGGATGCGGCGTTCCGTCGTACCACTGGTGCGTCCCAGGTACGCCGTCGTAAGCGAATTTATTGCCCATCGCCTCCCATGTCTTGCCGCCGTCATTCGAGCGCTGGATGACCTGCCCGAACCAGCCGCTGGACTGTGATGCGTAGATCCGGTTCGGATCGACCGGCGATCCCTTTACGTGATAGATCTCCCAGCCCGCGAAATGCGGCCCGCTAACATCCCACTTCTCCCGCTTCGCATCCGATGTCAGGACGAACGCGCCTTTGCGCGTTCCAACCAGTACCCGCACTTTGCTCATCTATTGCTCCCTTCAATCGAAGATTGTGAAAATCGGTGAATGGCTACCTTCTCACTGGAAACAGTTCGCGTAACTGCATGTCGCGCAAAAGAAGTCCTGCCCAAAACAATATGCCTATGATGATGGGGAATATGCACTCAAACACCGGGTTGCCGACGCGCATGTGAATGGCGACTGCGCCACCGAGATAGCCGGTTAGTAGAACCACACCGAGAACAGCGGTGCGCGGAACAATATAGAGAACAACACAGATCAATTGAATGATGCCGAGGCAAATAGACAGACGCAGGGGAAATTCGAGCTGTGCGAATGCCTCCACGACCGGGGCCGGTTTCAGCAGATGTCCCACGCCGTCGAAGAGCATAAAGAGGACAGCGAGGACGCTGAGAATCCGCCCCGTCCAAAGCATCCCCTTCGCTGGTGCAGCCGATCGCATCTCTACCTGCATGAATCCTCCATATCGCTTTCATTTTTCCGTCGAATCTTTCCCGAACGGTGGCAGCAATGGCGCCGGATCCCGTTCCTGCCACCTTCGCCGAGCCTCCGAGAGAACAGCTTCGCGATTTTTCGCCATCTGTACCATTACGTCACACGGCGCTCCCGTCTCCTCATATTTTGCTCCCCAGATCAGCAACTCCAGCAGCACCGGCGCAAGATCGATTCCCTTTTCCGTCAGACGGTAGTTAATCTTCCGCCCGTCCGTCTCCTCAGCCTCTGCGGTAAGGATCCCCGCCGCTTCAAGCTTCTTCAGGCGGTCGGCCAGAATATTGCTGGCAATGCCTTCGCCCGACCTCTCAAACTCCCTGAACGTGCGATATCCACGGACCATCAGATCGCGCACAATCAATAACGACCAGCGATCCCCCAACATCTCCAGCGAAATACTCACCGGGCAACCGGACCGGTGCCTTACCCCATTCTTTTCAGACACAGTGGAACGCTATCAAATCTAACTTGCAAATTGCAAGTTTCTTTTCCCGGACGAGGTCCTTTGTCTGATTGAGCAGACATTGGGAATGCCATGCAATTAAGATTGAATCAGCCGTGAGGACCGCGACACAATCCGCAGATGCCCTGATTGTCATCGACGTCCAGAACGATTTCTGCCCCGGCGGCGCACTCGCCGTCGATGAGGGGGATCAGATTGTTCCCCTCGTCAATGCCATCGCGCAGAAGTTCGAGCATGTCATCCTCACCCAGGATTGGCACCCCCACCGGCACATCTCCTTCGCCAGCACCCATCCCGGCAAAAGCCACTACGAAACTATCCAGATGGCGCACGGCCCGCAGACGCTCTGGCCCGAACACTGTGTCCAGAACACCCCGGGCGCACGCTTTCATCCCGCCCTCGACATTCCGCACGCGGAATTGATCCTGCGCAAGGGCTTCCGCCACCACATCGACTCCTACTCGGCTTTCCTCGAAAACGACCACTTCACTTCGACCGGCCTCGCCGGATATCTTCGCGAACGCGGACTCCATCGCCTCTTTTTTTGCGGTCTGGCCTACGACTTCTGCGTCCGCTACTCCGCCATCGACGGCACCGCCCTCGGCTTCGAGTGCCTGGTCATCGAAGACGCTACTCGCCCCGTCAACCTGCCCAACTCCGTCGCTGAAACCAACGCTGCCCTCGCCGCCGCCGGCGTCCAGCGCCTTCGTTCCCGGCAGATCCTCGCATGAAGCACACGCCAGACCCGGCTCCGCCCTGGCTCGAGACCACAGCCGAAGTCATCGCCTGCAAGTACGAGTTCGGAGCAGGGCGAGCCCTCGCCTTCGGCATCCCCACCAGCAAACACTTCCTCATCACCTTCACCTACTACGCCCACGGCAAAACTTACACCGACGAGTTCACCTCCCGCACCTATCTCGAACAGGGCCGCACCTTCACTCTCAGTTACAATCCTCTGAACCCGGGGCAAAATACAAAATCTGCTTCACTCTCCGCCGGAAGAATGCCACTCTTCGCCATAGGAATCGCCGGGTCCGTCATCCTTTCGCTCATCTATTTCGGCATGCTGCGCGGCTGCAATTAGACGGGCACCCATCTCCCGCCCCTTTGCGCAAGTTACCATTTTGATTCCTTTCCGGTTTTTTTAGGCATTTTGCTAATAATCAACGGGTTTCCTCTTGACTGTTCAGTAACCCGGTGTCATCCTAGGCACATCTCACGCTCCGTTATCGGACGTGTGCTGCGGTCCCTGCTCTGGATCCGCCCGCTACGCACAACTTATGGCAACCATGATGGCGCCCGTCGAACAACGTGAGGTGTTGCGTTGTGATCATTGCAGTCTGGTGCAGTTTCGCCCGTCGAACGCACTTTGCCGCCGCTGCCACAAATGCCTCGAGGTCGAGGAGCCGAAACTGGCTCCAGCCCCCTTGGCGCTCGTCCCCCAACAGCCCGCGCAGGAAGGTGGCATCCAGGTAGCCGCCGCCGTCCGTGACCTGCGCCATGTGCGTAACCTGTCGCAGCGTCAACTGGCCGCACGCATGAATGTGCCGCGCACGTATATCTCCAAAATTGAGAACGGCAAGGCCATGCCTACGCTGTCCTCGCTCGATCGCCTCGCCCGCGCTCTCCAGGTGGACATCTCCACGCTGCTGCGCGATTCGAATAACCGCCATCGCGATGAGACTGCGGTTCTGATGACAGATCCCTTCCTCGCCGAGATCGCCGAGTACACCTCGCAGCTCGATGCTCTGCAACGCTCGATCTTCCTCAATCATGTCCGCGAATTAGCCGCCGGACGCCGTCGCACCGCCTAGTCCTCAAGCAGACCTCGCGCTGCATCTTCTCCCACAGGCAGGGGGAAGATGCAGCGCCTCTCCTTTGCCTGGATTGCCTCTACCACGACCGACCTCCGTTGCACACGCTTTCCCGGTGTGCTAGCGTCAGTCTTTGCGAGGTTGTTTTGCCGTCACAATCCCCCAATCGAGTCCCCAGCCGTCTCCACGAACTCTCCCCCGAGGAGCAGAGCGTCTACCGGCAGCTCGACCCCACCAAAATTCCGCAACACGTAGCCATCATCATGGACGGCAACGGCCGGTGGGCGGGTAAGCGCGCTCTCAAACGCTTTCTTGGCCACCAGCAGGGTGCCGAATCAGTCCAATACGTTGTAGAAACCGCCTCCCGCATCGATCTTCCCTTCCTCACCCTCTACGCCTTTTCGCTAGAAAATAACCTGCGCCGTCCCAAAGCTGAGGTCAGCTTTTTGATGAAACTGCTCAAAAGCTACCTGATCGGCAATGTGAAGCGGATGAACGACAACAACGTCCGCATGGCCTATATCGGCCGCACCCACGACCTGCCCACCGAGGTGCAGGAGACGATGCAGTGGGCCATGGAGTCCACCGCCAAAAACACCGGCACCACGCTTACCCTTGCGCTCAACTACGGTGCCCGCTCCGAGATCGTCGACGCCGTCCGCAAGATTCTCACCGGCCTCACCGCCGACGCCCATGCCCGGGGCTGCTCCATCGAAGACCTGCTCGGCGCCGGCGCGCTCGATGCCCTTGACGAGTCCAGTATCGGCCGCGCCCTCTACACCGCGCACATGCCCGATCCCGATCTGATCGTTCGCACCAGCGGCGAGCAGCGCATCTCCAACTTTCTGCTCTGGCAGATCGCCTACGCCGAGATCTTCGTCACCGACCGTCTCTGGCCTGACTTCCGCGGCATTCACCTGCTCGAAGCCCTTGCCGACTACCAGCGTCGCGACCGCCGCTACGGTGGACTCAACGACACCCACTCCGACGAGAAGATCGATACTCTCCAATCTGTCTCAGAACTTGAATCAGAGATTGCCACCGAACTTACCCCGCCCCACGAACTCACCCGGCGTTGAACCCTTCAACAACTTCTGAGTCTATGCAGAAGCAAGGCTGTATTCTCTTCAAGACCCATGAAACGCATTCTCACCGCCATCGCCCTCATCGCCGCCGTCTTCGCGCTCATCTTCTTTGGCCAGCTCTGGATGATTACGCTCTTCGCTGCCATCGTCGCCGAACTGGCCGTCTATGAGTACCTTCAACTCGCCGCGGTCGGCGCCGAAACCCACGGGGCCAAGCTCCGCATTCCCTTCTGGTGGATGTCGTTTGCCACCGCGATTGCCTTCGTCGTCACCCTGCCCAACTTCCCGGTCGAGGCCCAACTCCCCGTCCTCAGCGCGCTCACGCTTGCTCTCTTCGCCTGGAACGGGTTCCGATCCCCTCTCATTCAGGTGCTGCCGGACACGGCGCAAGGCATCTTCGGCCTCATCTACATTGCCTATCCGCTCACCCTGATTCCCCTACTCTGGAAAAAAGAGGACGGAACCGCGCTGGTTGTATTTCTCATGGTCAGCGTCTGGGTGGGAGACATCGCCGCGCTGTATATCGGCCGCCGCTTCGGCCGCCATAAACTCGCTCCGCGCCTCAGCCCCGGCAAGACATGGGAGGGCTCCGCGGCCAGCATCGTCGGCAGCGTGGCCGCTGCCACCCTGGTGATCTACATCGGCGACGTGCTCAGTTCGCGCGGCAACCTGATCCTCCACACCTCGCAGCCCATGTGGCAGTCCATATTGTTGGCGGCTGTCCTCAACGTAGCTGCCCAACTCGGCGACCTGCTCGAATCTGCCATCAAGCGCGGCGCCGGAGTGAAGGACTCAGGCACAATGCTTCCGGGCCACGGCGGAATCCTCGACCGCATCGACGCCCTGCTTCTCGCTACCCCGATCCTGTGGTTTGTCCTTATCCTCAAAGATGCCTTCGGCATGGGCAGGTTCTAACAACCATGTAGTGCTAAATCTGCGAAAATGATGCTTGTGAAAAAGCTCGCCATTTTAGGCTCCACCGGCTCTATCGGCCACAGTACTCTCTCCATCTGCGAATCCTTCCCCGACCGCTACCAGGTCATCTCCCTGGCCGCCGGGAAAAATGCCGACACGGCTTTTGAGCAGTGCGTCCGCTGGCAGCCGAAGGTTATCTCGATCGCCACGGAAGAGCTTGCGGGCAAACTCCAGAGCCGCCTCAAGGCCGCGGGTGTCACCGGCATCGAGATCGTCTACGGCACTGCCGGAACCATCCGCGTCGCGACACTACCCGAAGTTGATTTCGTGGTCTCCGCCATCGTCGGTGTGGCGGGGCTCGAAGCTACCTATGCCGCCGTCTGCGCGGGCAAGACCATCGGCCTCGCCAACAAGGAGTGCCTCGTCGCCGCGGGCGAACTCATCATCGCCGCCGCCAGGCAGCACAACGTCGCGCTGCTCCCCATCGACTCCGAACACAACGCTGTCCATCAGGCCATGCGTGGCGGTACACCGGCAGAGGTCAAGCAGATCTGGCTCACTGCCTCCGGAGGCCCCTTCCGCAACACGCCGCTCGCCGATTTCTCCAAGATCACTCCGCAACAGGCACTCAAGCACCCTACCTGGGTGATGGGACAGCGCATCACCATCGACTCCGCCACTATGATGAACAAGGGCTTCGAGGTCATCGAGGCCTGCCGCCTCTTCAACCTGCCTCCCGCGCAGGTCCGCGTCACCATCCATCCCCAGTCCACCGTCCACTCACTGGTCGAATTCGTCGATGGCAGCATCCTCGCCCAGATCTCCGTCACCGACATGCGCCTCCCCATCCTCTATGCGCTTAGCTACCCTGAACGCGTTGCGGTAGACGGAAAGGTCGATCTTGCCTTCGACCTCGCAACTCTCAGCCATCTCGATTTTTCTCAGCCTGACCTTGCCCGCTTTCCCTGCCTGCGGCTCGCCTACGAAGCCGCGGCGGCAGGCGGCAAAGCCCCCATCGCCCTCAACGCAGCCGACGAGGTTGCCGTGGCCGCCTTCCTCAATCCGGACCCCGGCAAGACCATCCCTTTTATGGGCATTCCGCGTACAATTGAGGCTGTGCTGATCGAAACCTCCGGCCCGCGCCCTGCCACCATCCAGCAAGTGCTGGAGGCAGACCTTGCTGCGCGAGAGTGTGCCAGCGAAGTGATTACCCGACAGACCACAGGCGCTCTTCGTAATCGATAGCTCCTAACTTCCTACTCAGCAACGAGGTTTCCACTCTCCCATGTCGACAGTCATTCAGCTTGCCATCGTCCTTGGCATCATGGTTCTAGTGCATGAACTTGGGCATTTTATCGTTGCCAAGCTCTGCAAGGTTCGCGTCGAGGTCTTCTCCATCGGCTTCGGCACCCGGCTCTTCGGCTTCAAACGCGGCGATACCGACTATCGTCTCAGCCTTCTTCCTCTAGGCGGCTACGTCAAGATGTCCGGCGAGATGCCGGGCGAAGCCAAAAGCGACGACCCCGGCGAGTTGGAGAACCATCCCCGCTGGCAGCGCGTCCTGATTGCCCTCGCCGGTCCTTTCGCCAACTTTCTGCTCGCCATCGCTCTGATGACCGGCGTCTACATGGTCCACAACGAGGTGCAGGCCTACATTCACGGCCCAGCCCACGTCGATTATGTTTCGGCCAACACCCCTGCCGCCCGCACCGGCATCCACTCTGGCGACACGATCGTCCACTACGACACCATCGAGAATCCAACCTGGGACCAGGTCGCCATCCGATCCCTGCTGAATCTCAACCAGACGATTCCGTTCTCCTACGTTCACGACGGTCAGCGGACCAATACCAAGCTCTTCGTCGAAGCCAAGGGCGGCGCTGAGAATTTCGCTCTGGACACCCTCGGCCTTATCCCCGTTATGCAGGAGGCGCCGGTCCAGGTCGCGTCGCTTGAACCCAATATGCCCGCTACCCGGGCTGGCCTTGAGCCAGGCGACAAGGTTGTTGCAATCGACGGACTGCACCTTCACTATGTTCCCGCCCTGCTAGCCTACATGCAGGACCAGGCGGGCAAGCCTTCCACCCTTACCGTTGAGCGTAATGGCAAGACCATCCCCATCAAGATCACTCCTGAGCTGGCCGATGTTGGCGACGGCACCAAGGACTATCGGCTCGGCTTCAGCGCGCTTCCCCCGCCCGTCACCGTTCAGCGTCTTCCTTTCGGCAAAGCGGCAGTTGCCTCATGGGAGTTCAATAAAAAAGGCTCCATGCTCATTGTCGAAGTCCTCAAGCGCATGTTCACGCGCCAGGTCTCTGTCCGCAGCCTCAGCGGTCCGATCGGCATCGGCCAGCAGATCCACCAGGCCGTCTCCATGCCTGGCTGGATGCCACTCGTCGGCCTCATGGCCTATATCTCGCTTAATCTCGGCATCTTCAATCTGCTCCCGATCCCTATCCTCGACGGCGGTATGATTCTCTTCCTCATCATCGAAAGCATCATTCGGCGGGATGTCAACCAACAGATTAAGGAGCGCGTCTATCAGATTGCATTTGTTTGCCTTCTGGTGTTTGCGACATTCGTCATCTTCAACGACATCACGAAGCTCTCTATCTTCAGCAAGCTCAAACCTTAGGGACGACACGAAAAAAGCGGCCGACAGATAACCTCTGTCGGCCGCTTTTTTCGTGTCTGTTCTACTTCGCCGAGCGTAACTCTGCGACGATCTCCCCGGCGGCCTTCCGCGCCTCATCTTCGCAATCTGGAGGGAAGCTGATTGCGCCGACGCGCGCGTGACCACCGCCGCCATATCTCTCGCAAATCTCCGCAAGATTCACCAGTCTTTCTGCCGGAAGAGTCGTCCATGGATTCGTTCCCACCGCAACCTTCGTTCGGAACGATGACTTGCTCAACCCAACGTTATAGATACCCTCCGGGTGCAGATAGTAAGGGATGAACTTGTTGTATCCCTCTGTGGGCTGGTCCGTAATGTCAAACTTAATCACGCCGTTATCCAGAGTGGCCCGCGAACCGATCAGTTCAATTGCCGCGCGATGCCGCTCCATCAGCGGCCCTAACAATTCCTGTACGAACGCCTGATCCAGTACCTTCTGCAAGGGCATCTCCGTGAGCAGCGGAATCAGCCGTGGCACCAGGTTGTCATCCGAAGAGCTTTCAATCGCCATCGTCAGCTTCATCGCCGGAGCGGCCATCTCGACCGCCGCGTGCGCGCTCTCGTATTTCGCTCCATCGACGATGTTCGCCCACTTGATCAACTCCGCAAGCGGAGTTGTATCGAACCCGAAATTGATCCGCGCAATATCGGCGATCAGGCTGGTGCAGGAGATATAGTTCGGGTCATAAAATTTCCGCAGCCGCTGCGACCCATCCTCCTGTCCCCGTTCAAAATCTTTCTGGTCTTCCGCCGTCAAAAATGCGCTCAGATGATGATCGAACCACCACGTCACCTTCGGCGATGCGGAATATTTGAAGTCGACAATCGCATTCTCGCCGTCTACAAAATCCCGCTCCTCGAACAGCGCCCCCGCCCGATGCACCAGCCCATGATAGTCATAGCGTTCTACGCCGCCGACGCACTCGCGATGAAACCGCGTAAACACCGACGCCGAGCAGGCCCCATCGAAACATTTATCGTGATAAAAGATCCGGCAATTCAAGCAGCATCCTCCAGGCAGGCACAGCCGATGCCGACGGTGCGAATCCTTAGCATAGCGCACCGGGCCCCCGAAGCCGACAAGCGGCCTCCTAGAGCTTCGCCACCTGGTAGCGGCTCTCTTCGAGGTCCAACTCCCGTTCCATCGTGCGCAGGACATCGTCGCTGATACGACCTTGATCGCGCAGCCGAATGATCGCCCGCCGCTCCGCTCTCACCGCACCCTCTGCTGTCTCGATCACGTGCCGGTACGTTCCGTTGTCCTGTTCCTCTCCATACCCCGACTCAACCTGCTCCAAACGGTGCCGGTAGCGGTCCAGCAAGTCGTCGAATGAGTGGAAGTAGCTGTCACCGCTCTGCTTTCGTCCTTCCTCCAGGTACCCAATCGCATCTTCAAGCGCGATCCTCCGCGCCTCTCTCTCCTCCGCGCTCATCCCCGTGGTACGGGCGAGTCCGAGCCCGCGAATCAGCGTGGGCAGCGTCAATCCCTGCACCACCAGCGTCACCAGGATCACGCAGAAGGCGAGAAATACGATCAGGTTTCTCGGTCCGAAGATTCTCCCATCCGCCAGTATCTCGGGAACCGAGATCGCGGCGGCCAGCGCCACCACTCCACGCATCCCCGTCCATCCGATGACAAAGACGTCGCGCGCGTCAGGCTGCTTCTCCACATGTCCCGTCCATCGCCGCAGCAGTGACGCCATCTTCACTGCGGGAAACACCCATGCCATCCGCAGCGCGATCAGTATCACGCTAAAGGCCACGCCATATTCCAACAGAGTCGCCAGCCCGTATTCGCCGCGAATGCCCGCCAGCACATAGGGCAGTTGCAAACCGATCAGCACAAATACCAGGCCGTTCATCATAAAAGTCAATGCGTCCCAGACCGACATCACCTGGAGGCGCACTCCCGGAGAAAAGAATGTGGCGCTCTTCCGGCTTAGATAAAGTCCGCACGCAACCACTGCAAGCACGCCTGAGGCCTTTGCCTCCTCCGCACCCAGATACGCGGCATAGGGAACAATCAGGCTCAGCACGATCTCGATCGGCCCGTTGTCAACAAATTTTTCCAGCCAGCCTACGACCAGGCCAATCAGAAGGCCGACGCCTACCCCACCCACAATCAGGTAGATCAGCCGCAAAATTCCGCTTCCCACCTCAGGTGCTTCGCCGCTCATGATGATGCTGATCCCAATCTCCAGCGCCAGCAGGCCAGTGGCATCGTTCAGCAGGCTCTCGCCCTCCAGAATCTCGACAATCCGCCGCGGCAATCCTATCGAGTGCGCGATCGAAGCCGCCGCAATCGGGTCTGTCGTCGAAACCACCGCGCCCAGCAGAAAACCCGCCTTCCAATCCAGTGCCGTAATAAAGTGCTCGGAGAACAGGGCCACGCCCCAGACAGTAAAGCCCACCAGCCCCACTGCCAGAAAAGAGATCAGCACCAGATTGTGGCGAAACTCTCTCCACGACGTCGCCCACGCCGCCGAGTTCAGCAGAGGCGGCAAAAAAATCAGGAAGACCAGGCTGGGGTCGAGCGGAATCCGCGGCATGCCCGGCACGAAACTGATGACCAGTCCAGCCACGACAAGCACAATCGGGTACGGTATCTTCAAGCGATGCGCAATGGCCGAGAATGACGCCACCATCATCAGCAGCAGCAGGATCACAATCTCTAACCCATGAAGACTCGCCCCGGAAGACATCCACCCACCCCCTTTCTTTAGTCTTTTCAAATAGCAATTGAGGCAAGTGCCGCCTCCGCTGCCATTCTCCGAGCATAACAGCGCCTCCCGTCATCTCGACACCCCTTATCAATCTGCATTTAGACTTTGGAGAAGCGCATGAATTTCAACGATCCGTCCCCATCCGAACCCAAACTGGTCACCCGCCGCTCCGCAGACCTGCCGCAAGATACCGCAAAGCGCGATCTCAGAGCAAGACGTCGCCGGATCTTCTTTCGAACCCTTGCCATCCTCTTCCCCCTTGCGCTTCTTCTCGTGGTTGCCGCCTTCATTGGAGGGCGATACTGGATTCGTAAAGCCATGCACGACTCCCTCCCGCAGATCGACGGTACGCTCTCCATCACCGGCCTCTCCGCTCCAGTCACCGTTCAGCGCGACGCCCACGGCGTCCCCCATATTCACGCAGACACGCTCGACGATCTCATCCTAGCGCAGGGCTATGTCACCGCGCAGGATCGCCTCTGGCAGATGGACGTCCTCCGCCGTCACGCGGCCGGAGAACTCGCCGAAGTTCTCGGCCCCAGCCTCATTCCGCATGATCGCGCCCAGCGCATCCTCCAGGTTCGCGCCGCTGCGGACCGCGCCGCCGCTTCACTGCCACCCAACCAGTTGCGCTGGTTCCAACGGTATGCGCAGGGAGTCAATGACTCCATCGCCACGCAAAGCACGCATCTCCCCATCGAGTTCCGCATCCTCCGCTACAAACCCGCGCAATGGACTCCCCGCGACTCCATCCTCGTCGGACTCGCGATGTTTCAGGACCTCACCAACGCCTTCCCGCAAAAGCTCAACCGCGAGGCTCTCTCGGCTAAGCTCCCGCAGGAGCTACTTGCCGACCTCTACCCCGTGGGCTCTTGGCGTGACCATCCTCCCACCCAGCCGATCATCGACCTCACCAACCCGGCAACCGACTTTACCGAGATTCCGCTCGACAAATCACAAAGCAGGCTTGATAAGCCAGTCCCTTACTCTGACTCAGTTCGCGATCTTCTTGCCCTCCAGCAGACCTTCGCTCCATTCTCAACCTCCTCCCGCTGCGAAGGCTGCACCGCGGGCTCCAACAACTGGGCCGTTACCGGAACCCGCACGGCGTCCGGCAGGCCGCTGCTCTCGAACGATATGCATCTGAACCACAGCGTTCCCGGCGTCTGGTATACAGCCGATCTTCACGCACCTACGCCCAACGGAGACTTCCACGCCGCCGGAGTCACCCTTCCCGGCTATCCCTTCGTCATCGTCGGTCACAATGACCACATCGCCTGGGGATTCACGAATCTCGGCGCCGACGTGCAGGACCTATATATCGAGCACACCCGCGGCTCCGGTTCCGCAGCGGAATACCAGACCCCCGACGGCTCCTGGCATCCCCTCTTCCACCAGCGGGAAGTTATTCATGTCCGCAACCGCTCCGACGTCATCCTCGATGTCGCCGCCACCCGGCACGGTTCCGTCGCCACGCCTCTCATCTCCGCGCTCCTTCCTCAGGAGAAGCGACAGATCTCTCTTCGCTGGACCATCTACGATCCCGCCAACATCACGCCATCATTCTTTAACATCGACTCCGCCATCGACTGGCCCTCTTTCATCTCCGCCTTCTCCACCTTCGGTGGCCCTGCCCAGAATGTCGTCTACGCCGACGACCACGGCAACATCGGCTATCACGCCGTCGGCAAGATCCCCATTCGCGGCAGTCTCGCGCAGCCCGCCGCGCTCAGTCCCGTACCCACCGACGCTCTGGACGCCACCCATGAATGGGCAGGCTACATTCCCTTCGACCAGCTTCCACAGACCTTCGACCCGGCAGGCGGCATCCTTGCCACCGCCAACGCCCGCGTCACGCCTGACGACTATCCCTACCCGATCACCCTCAACTGGGCTCCGCCCTACCGCAACGAACGTATCTGGAAGCTCCTCGGTTCGCGCGACCATCTCACGCCCGCCGACATGCTCACATTGCAAACCGATGTCTACTCCGACCTCGACCATGTCATCGCCCAGCGCCTGGCTTACGCCATCGACCACTCCAGCACAAAAGACAAGCGTATCCGCCAGGCCGCCGACATCCTCCGCAACTGGAACGGCAATGTAGACGCTACCGCCGCCGCACCCGCTATTGTGGACGCCACCCGCGCCGCTCTGTGGCCCCTCCTGCTCAATCCGCACCTCGGCCCCAACCCCGGCAACAACTTGCGGCTCTATACCTGGAACGAAAAGCCTTACGCCGAAGAACAACTCATCATGCATGCTCCCGCTCGCTGGCTCCCGGCCCACTACACCAACTGGAACGAGCTTCTCACTGCGGCCGTCAGCAAGGGCCTCCTCGACGGCCACGCTCCTTTCGACCTTGCAAAATGGAAGTACGGCCAGTCCCATCCCGTCGACATTGAGCATCCACTCTTCTCTCAGTCGGCCCTGCTCCAGTCGCTTGTCGGCATTTCCACGGGAACCGGGCCGCAGCCGCAGAGCGGCGACGCCACGACTGTGAAGCAGGTCGGTCGAAGCTTTGGCCCATCGGAACGTTTCACCGCTGACCTCTCCGATCTCGATCATTCCACCCTGAACCTCGTCCTCGGGCAGTCCGGCAACCCCGCCAGCCCCTGGTTCATGGACCAATGGCCGGCCTGGTACAAGGGCACCACCTTTACCCTGCCCTTTAGCAACTCAGCCGTAGATGCCGCCACCGCACACACCCTGACCCTGACGCCGCGATAACCAGCGGCGGGTCAGTCTGCAATTCCCCGCTGCGCTTGACTCTCAGACCCCGGCAGCCTGCTTCATCTGGGCGACGATGTCGGCGGGCTTCCATTCATTCGTGGGATACCAGGCAATCACCTTCCCATCCTTGCCGATCAGCACGGTCGAAAGCGAATGATTCAAGGTATTGCTATCGCCGGGCGTGACCCCGACATCAAAGTATTGGGTAATCGCAGGAAGATCCTTCTTCGATGGCACGGCAAAATCCCAATGAAGGAACTTCTCATTCGTATACTTCCCCGTGTAGGCCCCGCCATAACTGCGCAGTACCTTTGGCGTGTCATAGGCGGGATCGAAGCTGATGCTGAGAAGATGGGTCTGCTTATAAAGCTCCGGGTCGGCGGCCAGCGCTTGGTCCACCTCGGCGAAGTTATGGCTCATCCGCAGGCAATAGTCTGCAATGGGGCAACGGGTATAGATGAAAGTGAGGAGGAGCACCTTACCCTTGAACTGCGAAAAGCGAATGGTTCGATCGCTCTGGTTCAGCAGCTTGAAGTCGGGAACCTCATCTCCAGCTTTGGGAACGTGGTACTGGACAGCGGGCTTATAGTCGGGCCGGGCCTGCGAGATGATGACAATGTCGTCGAGACGGACGTTGCTGAAGTATTCTCCGTCCTTGTCGGCCAGCACAGTCGCCGTAATCCGGTCACCGGGGTGAAGCTCCGTGGCGACGATTGGGTCTTTGAGCTTATAGGGCATCGTCATCGCCGCCATGAAACCAGGAATCGCCTCGCCATCGATCGTCACGTGTGAGGCATCGGTGCTGACGACTTTGCCCCGCAGATGGAACGTTGCGGGAACTGCGGTGGAACTGGTGGTCGCGGGGGCTACCGGCTTGCGGCAGCCGGAGAGAAGCGATGCGAACAGAACAAGAAATAAGGCTTTACGCAGCACGGCGGATACTCCTTAATTGATGATAATGGAAGGGCCTGAGCGGGGGTTGCGTGGCGGATCAACTCAAGGTGGCTCCATCTGCGGCATTGATGCATTGCGGATTTGTGTTGACGGGGCTTGGAACCGCGCTGTTAGGTCCGATTCTGCCGCTGCTGACTATGCGATGGCATCTGCTGGATGCGCAGAGCGGCTTACTGCTTCTGGCGCAATTTTGCGGCTCATTCGCAGGCGGAGTGAGTGTCTCGCGGCATCTGCGGCGAAGCTTGCTGGTCGGGCTGGCAGCGGCGGCAGCAGGGTTTGGAATCTTCGCAGTGGCATCCGGACTTGCCGCGGCTTGCTTCGGATTGTTCGTGGGTGGATTTGGATTAGGCCGGATTATTGCAGCCACTAACATTCTGGCCGGACGGCGGTATACCAGACATCGCGGGTCGGCGTTGGCATTCCTTAATTTCTCGTGGAGCTTTGGAGCGATGCTCTCGCCACTCCTGGCGGCGTGGCTCATTCCCCACTTTGCCCTGCGAGAGATGCTCCTATGCTTTGCCTGCCTGTTTATGGCCGTTTGTGTGGCTGCCCTTATCGAGGGCGCATTCGCCGCAGAAGAGGTAACTGTCGAAGAGACCTCGTCCACCGGCAGGTTGACGATGAGATTATTCATCTACTTCATGGCGTTGTTACTTCTCTATGGAGGACTGGAAACCTGCCTGAGCGGATGGTTGACCACATATGCATTGCGCTATGGAGAAAAGACCCTGGCCATCAGTGAGTACACGACACTGCTGCTCTGGATGTCGCTCACAGCCGGCCGCGCCGGATCGTCGCTGGTGATGTTGAAGATCGGCGAGAAGACCGCGCAGCGTTGGGGGCTGGCGCTGACAGTAGCGTTCACCGCCGGTCTGGCAACGGCGCATTCCGCCATGATGATTGCCACATTCGCCGTGCTGCTCGGCTTGAGCCTTGCCCCGTTCTTTCCGGCCACCTTTGCGTTGCTGATGGCGGAGGGGCCGTCCGCCCGGCAGGCAGGGGTTGTCCTTGCTGTATCGGGACTGGGAGCTGCGGCGCTACCGTGGCTGATGGGTGTTGTTTCGACACGGACGGGATCGCTGCAAGTGGCGTTGGGATTGCCATTGGCCGCGGCGGTCGTACTGCTGGGAATGAGTTTGTGGAACAAGAAGAGTCGAGGTTTGACAAACTGATTTTTCCAACGGCAGCGGGCGTATAAACAAGAGATGGATGGTGAAATCTTGCTGCCGGTAGAGATTGCTCAGGCACTGGATCGCGGCGCGACGGTGGTGACCGGAAATCAGCGCGCAGCACGATCTCTGCGCATTGCTTTCGATCGCCGAAACCGCGCATTGCATCTCGATAGCTGGCAAGCTCCCACAGTGCTGGCATGGGATGCCTGGACGGCGGCTCTCTGGCATCAGCTTTTGATCGAAGGCTATGCATCAAAGATGTTGCTGAATCGGACTCAGGAACATGCCATCTGGCGAGAGATTCTGTCGTCGGATGCAGAGCTGCGTAGCCTGCGTTCAGTCGACTCTCTGGCAGAGATGGCGGCTGAAGCGTGGCGCCTGTTATGCAGTTACAAGGGCCAAGGAAAGTTACGTGGGTCGTCTGTGAGTGAGGACACAAGAGCCTTCGAACGATGGGCGCTGAAGTTTGAGCGTCGTATAAAAGCTGATGACCTTTTACCCCAGGCTCAACTCGAAGAGGCTCTGCAAATAGTCATATCGTCCAAACTGGTCACGCCTCCAACACTGAATTCCCTTTTGCTCGTTGGATTTGACGCGATGACTCCAGCCCAGTCGGGACTGGTTGACGAACTGCGTAACACCGGAGTCTCCATTCAAAAGTTGAACCTGTCAGTTACACCCGAGCACCGCCTGTTAATCCCCACGTCCGACGAACGCAAGGAGTTGAGGCTTGCAGCAAGGGGCGTGCGAAAGCTGCTGGAAGAACATCCCGAAGCTCATGTGGCCGTCGTTGTGCCTAGATTGGATAGGTTGCGAAGAGAGATCGACCGCGTCTTCCGCGAGATTCTAGCTCCGGAACTAGAAGATATTTCAGTCAATCAAAACTGCGATCCATTCGAGTTTTCCGTTGGAACAATGCTGGCGGACACTCCCATGGTCGCAACGGCCATGGATTTATTGCGCTTGCCCTTTGAGCCGCTGCCATTAGACAGAGTTACAAAATTATTGTTATCCCCCCACTTTGCGACGACTTCTGCAGAACACGGAGCTCGAGCTGAGTTCGACGCCTTCGAGTTACGACACGCAAAGATGTTGCGGCCCGAGATATCTTTGTCCTGGCTGATTAATGCCATAGCAGGTTCAAAACGACGGGCAAAGCTTTCCAGCTTGCTCGCTCGGCTGCGAGCCATGTCTGCAATATCGCAGAGGCAACCGCAGCAGGAACGCCGCTCTTATTCGGATTGGGCCGAGACAATGCGCGAACTCCTCTCGGGTGCAGGCTGGTGCACAGATTCCGGCAGAGACAGCCTCGAGTTTCAAACGCGGCGCAAATGGGAGAGTGCGCTGGACGAACTGGCAACTCTTGACTTTGATTCTCGGCGGATTGGATTCATACCGGCGCTGGAATCCTTGCAGCGAATTGCGAAACAGACCATGTTTGCACCGGAATCACGCGAGGCTCCGGTGCAGGTGATGGGGCCGCTCGAAGCGGCGGGCTCGACATTCGATGCGATCTGGTTTCTGCGCAGCGGCGACCTTGACTGGCCCCTGCCGAAGAGATCCAACCCGTTACTGCCCTGGCCCATCCAGCGAGAGTTGAAGATGCCGGGCATGGATGCCGAGCAGGATAGCAACGATGCGCGACACATGACCGAGCGAATTGCCGAGAGTGCAGCGATGGTCGTCTTCAGCTACGCTCAAGAATCGTCTGAAGGACCGCAGCGCCCATCCTCCGCGCTTAGCAGCTTGAAACTAAAAGAAGCAGAACCCGAAGAACTCGCCGTAACTGACGAAGAGCGCGCCATCGTTGCATTGGAGACGATCGAGGACACAGCTCGTTTGCCGGAGCTGCCCGATCGGGTTATTCATGGAGGTGCGAACATTCTTCGTCTGCAGGCTGCTTGTGGATTTCGCGCCTTTGCAGAACGGCGCCTCTGGTCGACAGAACTCCGCAGTACCGGCATGGGGCTTGATGCGGCAGAGCGCGGGACCATCGTGCATCTTGTGCTCGAAGCATTCTGGAACGCGGTGAAAACTCAGAGCGCATTGAAGAAAATGACTCTGGCGGAACGAGATGCTCTGCTCAATCAGAGCATCTCCGCGGCTTTGGAAAAGGCCGCGAAGTTAAGCGTAACCGCCTGGGACACGGCCTATCTGGACATGCAGCGCGAGCGGTTGCAAAACCTATTGCGGCCATGGCTGAGACTGGAACTGGAGCGGCCTCCTTTTGAAGTAAAGCTCAGCGAGAAGAAGCTGGAAGGCGTGCGCATCGGCCCTCTGCGGCTAAGCGTACGCGTCGATCGCGTGGACATCGGCAAGGACGGCGACATCATCATCGACTACAAAACGGGCGCGGCTGAACCAGCTGACTGGTTGTCGGAGAGACCGGACGCGCCGCAGTTGCCTCTCTATGCCGTGCTCTCGGACGCGGAACCGTTAGAGGCTATCGCATTCGCACAAGTCCGCGCCGGAAAAGACATGGGCCTGGAAGGATTCGCCACGAGCGAGGCTTCGGGAATACGGATGCCCAGGCAGCGACCGGCGAGCCTCGACGAGCAGGTGAAAGAATGGCACCGGATACTAACGTCGCTCGCCGAGGATTTTTCTAACGGCGATGCGCGGGTAAACCCCAAGAGCTTTCCCCTTACTTGTGCCCACTGCGCTCAGCGATTGCTCTGCCGCGTGGATGCAGCCTCCTTTGGAGACTTGGACAACGCACTCGCGACGGAGGTCGGGCGTGACTAAGCTGTTCATTGAGGGATCGGAACCCGAGACGCCACGCCGGAAAGATGCGGCAAAGCCTGCTGACTGGCAGGAGCGCGAGAAGGCGCTCGATATCGGAAGATCGTGGATCGTCGAAGCTCCGGCCGGATCGGGAAAGACAGGACTGCTGATTCAGCGTTATCTCAAGCTTCTCGGCGATGCCAGCGTGGAGCAGCCCGAGCAGGTGCTGGCAATTACCTTCACGGTGAAGGCCACCGGCGAGATTCGCGAGCGAATTTTAGCTCAATTGGAAGAAGCCGCACAAAACAAACCCTTACTAAGCGACAGCGAATTCGAGCGCAATACTCGGACGCTGGCCGAAGCTGCACTGCGACGCGACCGCACGCTGGGCTGGGGACTACTGGAGCAGCCGCGCAGGCTAAAGATACGAACCATCGATTCTGTATGCGCCGAGATTACCGCCTCGCTGCCCGTGCTCTCCGGCGGCGGCGGTGAGCGTTCTCCAGTGCTCGACCCTTCGGGGCTTCATCGCGAGGCGGCACGGCGCACCTTGATGCAGCTAGGCGGCAGCGACGCCGCGCTGAATGCCGCGCTTCGCTTGGTTCTCCTGCACCGTGATGGAAACCTGGCGGAGTGCGAACGGCTGCTGGCGGAGATGCTGTCGCTTCGCGATCAGTGGGGTGAACTCGTTCCACTTGCCGGCCGCGATCTTGATGACACATACCTGGATATGGCTGTGCTGCCCCGTCTCGAACGAACGCTAGAGCAAGCCATCTGTGCCGGATTAACCCGGCTTTCCCATAGCCTGCCCAGCGATATCTTGCGGGAGCTTTCACGCCTGGCTGGCGAATTGGGACACGCGGGCGGCTACAAAGATGCGACCTCTCCCATTGCAGTCTGCGCAGGCCTGCACACGCCGCCTCAAGAGGCCGTAGAACATCTTGCGCACTGGCGCGCACTAATTTATCTGTTGACAAAGAGCGACGGAGCTTGGCGCTCAGGCTTTCGTAGCAACTGGCTAAAATTCGATATCGATACGAATGATGGCGCGCGGCTTGGCGATCTTGTAGCAAGACTGCGCGGCCGCGATGACGTGCTGGCCGCAATCAGGGCAGTCCGTTACCTGCCTCCGGCGAAGTATCCGCAAGAGCAATGGCTGGTCACGAAGGCACTGTTCCGCGTCCTCAGCCGTGCAATGGTTGAACTGCAACTGGTCTTCGCCGAGCGCGGCGAGTGTGACTTCGCGGAACTCGGCCTTCTTGCCAGGACAGCACTACGTCGCGAGGATGGGCCCCATGATCTCGAAGCCGCAATGGGAATGAGGCTCCAGCACCTACTCGTCGACGAGATGCAGGACACCTCGACAAGTCAGTACGAGCTGATTGAACTGCTAACGCAAACCTGGGACGGGCACAGTCAGACAGTCTTTCTCGTAGGCGATCCCAAGCAATCGATTTACCTCTTTCGCCAGGCACGGGTCGAGAGATTCGTGCGAACCATGCACACAGAACAGATCGGCGATCTTCCGATAGGATGCCTCCGGCTGACGGCAAACTTCCGTTCGCAGCGCCGATTGGTTGACGCGTTCAATCGAGACTTTTCGCTGCTCTTTCCGCGTGAAGTCGACGAGTCGAATTCCGGCGAAGTGGAATACGTTGCTGCCAGCGCTGTGCGCGGCTCATCAAAGAGCAGCGAGCTTGACGTAGTATGGCATGGCGATGTGGTTTCTACGATTGATCCGGCGGCCGGCAAGCTGCACGCAAAGATGGATGCCGAAGCTATGCGTGGCATCATCGAGCAATGGCAGGAAAAAGCGCTGCCGGAGGGACGAACCGAACCGTGGAAGATTGCCGTGCTTGTGCGCAATCGCAATCATCTCCCTGAAATCATTAGCGCGTTAAAGAAGAGCAATGAGCGCGGTGCTTCAATTCCCTTCCGTGCTGTCGAGATTGAAAAATTGGGTGAGCTTCACGAGGTGCTCGATCTCTTTGCCTTAACTCGGGCCTTGCTGCATCCGGCAGACAGAGCGGCATGGCTGGCTGTCCTTCATGCTCCCTGGTGTGGTTTAGCGTTGGCGGAGTTACATCTGCTCGCAGGCGCTGACGACAATGCCTGGTCCGAGCGCTGTATCGGAGACATCATCGCCGAGCGAGGGCATCTGCTCAACGATGAGAGCTGCGAGCGGCTGGAACGGATATGGCCGGTGCTGCAAGCGGCTGCGGCTCAGTATGGCCGGTTGACAACATCACAATGGGTTGAGCGTACCTGGAGATCGCTGGGCGGCGACGCTTACCTGAAGTCTGACGAACTGGTGCACGTCCGGCGTTATCTACAATTGCTGGACGAAATCGAGCAAGAGACAGGCGCCATCGATCTGGCTCTGCTGAAGGCGCGGCTAGGCCGACTCTACGCAGAGCCAGTGAGCGATGGAATAGTGGATCTGATGACGATCCACGGAGCAAAAGGACTGGAGTGGGACGTCGTGATCGTACCTGGGCTGGAGAGGAAGGCGCGCACCTCCGGAAGCCGCCTGCTGACATGGAAGGAAGTCGCCTCTGGCGATGACGCTGCCGCGCATATCGTGCTGGCTCCCATAGTGGGCAAAGGCGAGGAATCGCGAGAACTCAATGATTGGCTCAACAGTATCGAAAAGTCGCGCGACGCCGCTGAAAGAAAGCGGCTGCTTTACGTGGCCTGTACACGTGCACGGGAGGAGCTTCACCTATTTGCCGCCCCCGATGCCAAATTGGACGGATCCCCAAGTCTTGCGCATGGAAGCCTGTTAAGCGCGGCATGGCCGGCAGCGGAGAGACATTTCATCGCAGCGCGGGATGCTTCGGACAGGATGCACAAGAGGATTCCTGTGTCCGACGAGACAGCACTGCGTTCTTCCTTTCCTGAAGAGTGGGTCGGCAGCCTTGCTGCCTCCTCACCGGAAAAGCCCGCGATATTGGAACGTCTTCCTCTCTCCTTTTCTCCCGGGCTGCGATTTGCTGAAGCACGGCGGCTTTCGCAAATATCCACGGAGACAGAGGCACAGACCAGTCATTTCGAGCGCCCGGAGGGGTCGTTCGAAGCACGCGCCTTTGGCAATGCCGTGCACGGATTTTTGGAGATCGTGATCCGACAACTTTCCCAAGATACCGGCGCGGAAGAGATGCTGAAACAGATTGCAGATTGGGGGCCACGCATCTCCTCGGTATTACGGAGCGATAGTCTGCCAGCGGCACGCGTGGAACGCCTGGTGGTGCGCGTAAGAAACGCGCTTCAAAATGCACTGCAAGATCCCGAAGGCCTTTGGGTACTTGGACCTCATGAAGATGCGGCGAGCGAGCTTGCGCTGACTTCGTGGACGGAGACGCGCCGCAGCGTGCGCCTAGACCGCATCTTTCGTGCTGGAGCAACACCCCAGGCTCAAGGCAATGATTACAGATGGATCGTGGATTACAAAACGACCACGCACGGACGTGAAGGTATCGAGGCATTCCTCGCCGGAGAGCGCGAAAAATATGGCGCACAGATGGACGCCTACGCGCGCATCATGAACGAAGCATCCGGCAAGATACGCCTCGCGCTCTATTATCCGATGATCCCGCGGCTGATCTGGTGGGCGCCGCCAGAAACAGATTGATCTAATCCGTGCGCGGAGTATGCCGGATGTCGAATCCTCGCACCCAGAAAATGATATCTTCCGCGATATTGGTAGCGTGATCGCCCACACGTTCGAGATTCCGTGCGATGATCAGTGCGTTGAGAGACTGCGGCGTTAGCTCGGGCCGCTCCTTGATGAGCGAGCTGAGAGCGTAGAACGCGGCATCATTCATCTCGTCGACCTGATCGTCGAGCAGTAGCACCGACTGTGCCAGTTCGGCATCCGCCTCGATAAATGCCTGGAGCGCACGGCGCACCATGCCGGAGGCCAGCGACGCCAGCTTTGGGATATCCACGGGAAGATCAGTGTTGGCAAAGGCGCCCATCTCGCGAACGCGAACGGCAATATTGACGGCCTGATCGCCGACGCGTTCCAGATCCGCATTGATGCGAATGACCGCAAGGATAAAGCGAAGGTCGATAGCCATGGGCTGTTCCATGGCAAGCAGATCGAGCGCCATCTGATCGATCTCGCGCTCCAGGCGGTTGATTGCAGGTTCAGAGCGAAAGACCAGTTCGCAGATGTCCAGATCGCGGTTGCTGTAGGCCTCGATAGAGCGCTGAATCGCCTGTTCGGCCATGCCTGCCATGATGAGCAACCGCTCTTTGAGATCGTCGAGGCTCTGCTGAAACTTGATGCGGATCATCCGAACCTCCCGGTGATGTAGTCTTCGGTACGCTTGTCGCGGGGGTTGGTAAAGATCTTATGAGTGGAATCGAACTCGACCATCTTTCCATTGAGGAAGAAGCCGGTGTTCTCCGCCACGCGTGCAGCCTGCTGCATGTTGTGCGTAACGATGACGATCGTGTACTGGCTCTTGAGCTGGAAGATGAGGTCTTCGATCTTGGATGTCGAAACCGGATCAAGCGCGGACGCAGGCTCGTCCATCAGAAGAACCTCCGGATCGACGGCGAGGGCGCGCGCTATGCACATCCTCTGCTGCTGGCCGCCAGAGATGCTGGCGCCGGATTTCTTCTTCAGATCGTCCTTCACCTCATCCCACAGAGCAGCCTGCTTGAGCGAGCGCTCTACGGTCTCATCGAGGATGCGGCGGTTGCGAAAGCCGTTGAGTTTCAGACCGCTGGCGACGTTGTCGTAGATCGACATGGTCGGAAAGGGGTTGGGACGCTGGAACACCATGCCTACGCGTCGGCGGATCTCCACCGGCGAAGCATCGTTGTAGATATCGAGATCGCCCATCTTGACGACGCCCGTTGCACGCGCAACGGGATTAGTCTCATGCATCCGGTTAAGGCAGCGAACGAAGGTGGACTTGCCGCAGCCGGACGGCCCGATGAGCGCAGTGGCATGGTTCGCAGGAATGTGGAGATTGATGTCCTGCAGGATGTGGTTTGTGCCGTACCACGCGTTTAGATTCTCGACCAGAATGCCTACTCCCACTAGCTTCCTCCCTTGAGTACGCCGCGGTTGGCATAGATGCGGACGAGCGTGACTGAGACCATAATCAAAACGATGAGAACCAGCGACCCCGCCCATGCCAGTCGGTGCCACTCGTCATAGGGCGAGATGGCATAAACGAAGATCTGGAGAGGCAGCGCCGCAATGGGCTCATTCAGCTTGAAGCTCCAGAACTGATTGCCAAAGGCGGTAAACAGCAAGGGCGCGGTCTCCCCCGCAACGCGGGCGAACGCGAGCATGCAGCCGGTGATAATTCCCGGCGATGCCGTTCGCAGGCTGACCGAAAGTACCGTCCTCCATTTGGGAACGCCCAAGCCCAGCGCGGCTTCGCGAATCGCATGAGGCACAGTCGATAGCATCTCTTCGGTGGTGCGCGTCACGGTAGGTATCATCATGATCGCGAGAACGATACCGCCCGCCAGCGCCGAAAAGTGCTTCTGCGGCATGACGACGAGTGAATAGATGGCGATGCCCATCACGATGGAAGGCACACCATTGAGCACATCGGCTGTAAAGCGCACGGCATTGGCAAGCATCTTGCCCCGGCCAAATTCCGCAAGATAAACTCCGGCGGCAATCCCTATCGGAATCCCCATGACGCTTGCAAGGATAAGAATTACCCCTGACCCAAGAATCGAATTCGCCATGCCACCGCCGGTTTCGCCGACTGGCGCAGGAACATGGGTAAAAAATGCCAGGTTCAGCGAACCTGCACCCTTGTAGATCAGATAAAAGAGAATCGCGGCCAAAGGAGCGAGAACAAGAACAGTAGCAAGTATGGCCAGGCCGCTAACGACGTGATTCGTGATCGCACGGCGCGCGGAATTGACGCGCATTCCCTTTGACTGGAAGTTCATCGGCCCCGGACGTGCAGGCGGAATAGGAATAGGCTGCGTACTCATATCAAGCCGCTCCCACCGGCGCGCCGCGCGTGACTGCCCAAACCATGAGCCGGGCGATTGCATTAACGATGATGGTGACAAGGAAGAGAGCAAGACCAATCTCGATCAGCGCGCTGAGGTAGAGGTCCCCGGTCGCCTCGGTGAATTCTCCCGCGATGACGCTGGCAAGAGTATTGGCTGGCGCGAAGAGCGACTTGCTGATATTGGGGTGGTTGCCGATGACCATGGTGACGGCCATCGTTTCGCCTAGCGCGCGTCCCAGGCCCAGCATAATCGCGCCTACGATGCCGATGCGCGAGTTGCGCAGAACGCCGACGCGAATCATCTCCCATCGAGTGGCGCCCAGTGCAAGAACGCCCTCGCGCTGACTGTTCGGCACTGCCATCATGATGTCCCGCGTCAGCGAGGAGATGATGGGCAGGATCATGATCGAAAGAATAATGCTCGCCGTGAACAACCCCACGCCGAAATTGGGGCCTTCAAAGAACCCGGTCCAGCCTAAAGTCTTTGAAAGAAATGGCCCAATAACGTCCCGCATGAGGGGGACAAGGACGAATACTCCCCACAACCCATACACGACGCTGGGAATTGCAGCCAGCAACTCGGTAAGGAAGGAGATTGGCGCGCGAAAGGCTTTCGGGCAAAGTTCCGTAACAAAGATCGCAACGCCGAGCGCAAGCGGCACCGCCATCAGCAGGGCAAGAAGAGAAGTCGCAAGCGTTCCAAAGATAAATGGAAGCGCGCCAAAGTCACCGGCGACAGGATCCCACGCCGAACGAGTAAAGAACTTCCAGCCGAATTCCGCCAGGCTGAGATGCGAGCGGAGAATCAGTATCCAGAAGATGAAGGCCACGATGGCGAAGATGCTGCACGCGCAAAGAAGCATTACCCCGGCGAAACTGCTGTCCGCAATCCGGCCGCTGCCACGCTTGCTGAGATAGTCGCGTATTAAGGAAGGCGCCGAGTCGCCTGTTGCAGACCCATCCGTACCGCCCACACCAGGCGCGAAGAATGATTGAGCCGGTATCGATGATCCTGGTTCTCGTTCGGTTGTCATACGGCTGGAAGGCACAATCTTGAATCCTGTGATTTTGAGACTCTATAGGTGATTGTATCCGGGCAAGAGCCAGAGACGCCGCACGGCCTTTCCAGCCGTGCGGCATATTGGTCTAGTGAAGATCGGCAATGCTCTTCCGAACCATGGCCTGAACCTGTGTCGGAAGCGGCGCGTAACCCATGGACGACGCTTCACTTTCGCCGTGATCGAGCATCCAAGTGAGGAAATTCTTCAGCGTCTCCGTCTTCGCGGTATTCGGGGAGTGCGTCGGAATCAGGAACCATGTGAAACTGCTGATGGGATAGGAAGTATCGCCTGAAGCATTCGTGATCGATACGCGATAGTCCGCCGGCATAGTTGAAGCAGCGGCTGCGGCTGCGGCAGTCACGCCGTCTGTGCTTGCGAGGACGAACTTGCCCGAAGCGTTGCGAACGGCGCCGTAGGTCATCTTGTTCTGCAACGCATAGATCAGTTCGACATAGCCGAACGACGAGGGCGACTGGCGTACCATGCCGGCAACCCCTTCGTTACCTTTTTGACCGATTCCCACCGGCCACTTCACCGATGTGCTCTTCCCGACCTTCTTTGCCCAGTCGGGGCTGATCTTGGAGAGGAAGTCCGTGAAGATGTATGTCGTCCCGCTGCCGTCAGAGCGGTAGACCGGAAGAATCGCGGTGCTGGGAAACTTGACGCCGGGATTGTCCTTCGCCAACCGCGGATCATTCCACTTCTTGATCTTCCCCAGGTAGATATCGGCGATCACATCGGGAGCAAGGTTGAGATTGCCCGTGACGCCCGGAATGTTATAGACAGGCACTACGGCGCCGAGCACGGTGGGGATGTGCATCACCGGAACCTTCGATTCGGCGATCTGCTGGTCCGTCATCGGGCCATCGCTCGCTCCGAAGTCGACCGTTCCCTCCGTCACCTGGCGAATGCCGCCGCCCGAGCCGATGGACTGATAGTTGATGTGGATTCCGGGATGCGCAGCCGCGTATTCGTTGAACCACTTCGAATAGATGGGATAGGGAAATGTAGCGCCCGCACCATTCAGGTTCTGCGCGCTGCTCTGACTTGCCGGTGTTGCGGTTGTGTTGGCAGACTGCTTGCAGCCAGTGACGCAGAATGCGAACAGCGCCACGGCGGCGATTCCTAAACTTATTCGTTTCACCTGATTACCCCGAAAATTGGATTCGACTCACCTTGAAGTGTTATCCAGAAATATTAATCACAGGTTACAAATCTATGAATGCTGGAGAAAAGCTTGATGCCTCGGCTCACTGTCCAGAGCCCGGCTTAGATTGTTTTGGCAAGGTGAAGATAAACGTGCTGCCATGATTCAATACGCTTTCGGCTCGAATTGCACCTCCATGCGCCTGCAGGATCCGGTGGGCGATCGCAAGCCCAAGCCCGGTCCCTCCGGATTCCCGCGAGCGGGCTTTATCCACCCGGTAGAACCGTTCAAATATCCGGCTAAGATGCTCAGAGGCAATTCCTTGGCCAAAATCGCGTACGCGGAACTCTACCGCGTTGGCAGGCTCTGGAAGCTCGCGCGCACTGATAATGACACGGCAGCTCGATGTGTTCCGGGCCTGCCCGTACTTGATTCCATTCTCAATCAGATTGCTAAGCACCTGCACGATGGCATCTGTATCGGCGAGCACCTCGGCAGAAGTAACCTCTCCAATCTCCAGCACCGCCTCCGCATCCTGAACCAACCCGCTCATCGCCTGCACCGCATCGCGAACCAGAATGTCAGCCCGCACCGGCACCGGATGAAGCTTCAACTCCGACGATTCAACCCGCGCCATCACCAGCAGATCCTCTGTCAGGCGATTCATCCGGGTCGCGTTCTTCAAAATCGTCGCCAGAAACTCCCGGGCTTGCGCGCTGAGGCTGGCCTCATGATCCAACAGCGTCTCGACATAGCCGGTAATCGACGTAAGCGGCGTGCGCAGTTCATGCGAGACATTGGCTACAAAGTCCCGCTGGATGCGCTCCACCTGTTCGATGCGGGTAATGTCGTGCAGAACAGCCACCGCGCCGCCGCCCGGCATGGGTGACGCGGCCACCTCGAGAATCCTGCCCGGCGCCAGCGACGTCGAGCGGCGTTCGCTCACAATGCGTTCATCCAGAGCCGCGCGCACGCATTGCAGTACATCCGGGTCGCGGATTGTCTGGACCAGTGCATGGCCAATGCGCACGCCGCCCCCGGACGAAGTATCCGGCAGCAGCTTCTGCATGCGCTGATTCGTCCATTGAATCCGTCCCGCCTGGTCCACGGCAACCACGGCATCCTGCATGCTGTCGATCATCGCCTCCAGTTCGTGGCGCGCTTCAGACGCCTCGGCAAGCCGCCGCTGCGCCTGATCCGAAGCAATCGAAATCGCGTCGAACAGTTCGTCGAAATCGGCGTAGCGGTTGTTGACCCCGCCCGCGGGTTGCTCCGGCAACGCGGCCGCGGCGCTGCGCAACTCTGAGATATTTCGCCGAATTGGCCGAACAAGCAGAAGAGCGCTGATGGCTGCGCCGGCCAGAACGCAAACGGCTATGCCGATCCAGCCGCGTGGAATCAACCAGACGGCGAGCGCTGCCACGACAGCCAACGCAATCGTCATCCGAACAAAGAACGAGAGAAAGAGGCTACGCGTCATGGGTTGTTGAGCCTCTGCGCTTAAGCCTGAGATGACTTGGGGATCTCAAAACGATACCCTGCTCCGCGCATGGTCTTAAGATAGCGCGGAGTTTCGGCATCGACCTCGATCTTTTCACGGATACGGCGGACATAGACGTCGACCGAACGCGGCGTTACAAAACGTGCATCGCCCCAGACCGCATCCAGCAGATGGTCGCGGCTGAAGACCCGGCCGGGATGACGGGCAAGATAGTCCAAGAGGCGAAATTCTGTTGCGGTTGTGGTGACCAGCTCCCCCTTGACGCGAAGCTGCATGGCCCCAGCGTCGATCTCCACGTCTTCAAATTTCAGGACCGACGGTGAGGTCGGACGCTCAAACCTGCGCAGCACAGCCTTGACCCGCGCCACCAGTTCGCGGGTTGCGAACGGTTTGGTGATGTAGTCGTCCGCGCCCATCTCCAGCCCTTGCACGCGATCGTTCTCTGCGGCGCGCGCGGTGAGAAATATGATGGGAATCACGCTCAGGGTGGGATTCTGGCGCAACCTTCGGCAAAGGTCGAGCCCGTCGCCGCCCGGCACCATGATGTCCAGCAGAAAAAGCGCAGGCGGCTGGCGGTCGGCATCGGGAACGATCTGCCCGATCGTTGAATAGGCACGAACAGTATATCCGGCGCTCTCCAAATGGTATTGGACCAGCCGTGAGATATCGGCGTCGTCTTCTAATACAAAAATCGTCTGACTCAATTTGTAACCTCGGTGTTACCGTCAGGTTAACCTACTGTGACCGCTGAATTGCTAACGTATGATGAATCGTAGGGTCAATTTCTATAGAACATTACCTTTCCCCTGCCCAGGAGTTATTCTGGAGAGTAGTTTCCAACCCCTCCCTATGACCGAACAATCACATCTCGTCCTCTGCGTCGACGACGAACTGATCGGCCTCAAGGTCCGCAAGATCCTGCTGGAACGCGCCGGCTATCGGGTTCTGACTGCTCCGGACGGTTCTGCCGGGCTGGATATCTTTTCTCGCGAGCCGGTTGAGGCCGTGGTGCTCGATTATTCCATGCCAGGCATGAACGGGGGCGAAGTGGCCACGAAGATGCGCCTGACAAAGCCTCATATTCCAATCCTTCTGCTCTCGGCTTACATGGGACTGTCGTCGGAGGTGCTATCGACAGTCGATCTTTATATGACCAAAGGCGAGGGACCTCCGGTTCTTTTGCAGAAGTTAAGCAGTCTCCTGCAACCATCGAGCGACGCGTAGAGCAAGAGGGTCTGTGAACCTAAGTCAATTCAATCGCATTCTGCGGCAGGTATTTTTGTTGCCGGTCATCGCGTTGTTATTGATGGCCGTCGCTTTGTATTTACAGATTCGAGGTGCAAATTCGACCGTCAACCTCATCCAGGAATCCAATGCGCGGATCGCCCAGGTAAGTCGCATTGAAAAGCTGATTCTGAACGAAGAGTCCGGCCTCCGTGGATATGAAAATACGTCAGACAATCGGTTCCTTCAGCCTTATCTGGCTGCCTCTTCCAGCCTGCAGGCGGAGTTCGACAGGATGCAGACGCTTCCGGGGCTGGATTCTGTCGAAAAGCACTACCTGGATGATCTCATCGAAAAACACCAACTCTGGCAGGACGCATTCGCACTGCCGGTCATCGCCACGATTCGTGCCGGGGGGCAGGTACGCGACGTTGACCTGAACCTGCGCGGAAAGATCATGATGGACGATATTCGTCAGGATATCGCCGACACGACCCATAACGCCGAACAGCGGCGATCGGCACGCATCGAACTCTGGCGCCGCCAGGTTCGCCAGATGGAGTGGTTCCTCCTGGCGCTCGCACTCTGCGTTGGCATCTCAATCGGCCTCTTTACCCTTAACCGTCTGCACGCCGTATCGAGTGCCTATAAAACGTCTCTCGATGTGCTCGGCCGGAGGGCAGAAGAGATCTTCCAGTCTGAACAGGAACTTCGAACCACACTGGCTTCGATCGGCGACGGCGTGATTACCTGCGATGCCGCGGGCCGCGTCCAGATGATGAATCCGGTCGCAGTCCAGCTCACGGGCTGGACGCAGGCTGAAGCCCAAGGCCAACCGCTGGAGGCGATCTTCCACATTGTCAATGAGAAGACCCGCGACATCGTGGAAAATCCTGTCGCCAAGGTCAAGCGGCTCAACCGTATCGTCGGCCTGGCCAACCACACCGTTCTCATTCGTAAGGACAAGACAGAGCTGAACATCGCCGACAGCGGCGCGCCCATTCGCGATCGCACCGACGGCATTGCCGGCGTTGTCATGGTATTTCGCGATATTACGTTGGAGCGCAAGACCCAGGACGCTCTGCTGGCGAACGAGAAGCTGGCAGTCGCCGGGCGTCTTGCCGCGACCATCGCCCACGAGATTCACAATCCGCTCGACTCCGTTTCCAATCTCCTCTACCTGATGCGCAACGGCGCTTCAAAAGAGGAATCGGAACAGTTTATGGATATGGCCGAACAGGAATTAGCCCGCGTCACCCAGATCAGCCGTGCCATGCTCGGCCTCTACCGTGAATCCAAAGCTCCCGTGCAGGTCGATCTCAAAGAGATGCTTCAGGAGATACTCCTGCTCATGGAGCATCGCTTCAGCGACGAGCGAGTGACGATTCATACGGACCTGCCCTCCTCCGTCTCAGTCGACGCCTTTCCTGCCGAGCTTCGCCAGGTCTTCACCAACCTCATTGCAAATGCGGCTGAAGCAGCAGGCCCAGGAGGAGAGGTTCGCGTCAGCATCACCCCACGAGGTCCGGACGCATATAGCAACGGAATCAAGCAAGAGCCGGGAGCTACTGTGTTGATCGCGGATAATGGCGCTGGAATTCCCGACGATGTTCGCCCCCGCCTCTTTCAGCCATTCTTCACGACCAAAGGCGAGCGAGGAACCGGCCTGGGGCTTTGGGTTAGCCGCGGCATCATTACCAAGCATGGCGGCAGCATCGAGTTGGACAGCGATACCGGCCATTCCACCCACGGCACCGTCGTCAGCGTCTTTCTCGCGACGAAACCCACCATCAACGCCGGTGGCGACTGATTCTGGCCGAATCGGCCGTCGTCAGGGGGATTTGTTCTTCAGCCGCGCAACTTCGCCAACAGGTCAGTCGGATGCACCGGCTTTGCCAGGATCTCGAACTCGTGGCCCTGCGCGCGCGCTTTTTCCAGCAGATCAGCCGTCGCGGCTTGTCCTGAGAACAAAAGAATCTTGCACTTGGGCAGCCGGCTTCGCGTAATGATCGCGGCTTCGATCCCGGTCATCCCGGTCATGATGACATCGCTGATCAGCATGTCCGGCTGAAAGCTGTCGAGCAGCTCAACTGCCTTTTCACCGCTGAACACCGCGCGGGCCTCAAAGCCTGCCTGATTCAGGATGATGGCGAGTGTATTTGCAATCACCTGCTCGTCGTCGGCAACAAGTACTCTGGGCTTAGGCGTAGTGGTGGATGTCGAATCTGCCATTCTTATGTATCCCCAAATCGGAAGTTCAATTTTCAGTTATAAATGCAACTGTGTCAGGCTTGGTTTGACGAACTGCCCTACACGCTAATGATACGCTGACCGCAGTGTCGATAGACGGACAGGCCATCTGAATTCATCGTTCAAATTCAATAATATTAGAAAAATATGCAGCCAGTGATTATCCGCGCCGATCAGGTCGAGAAATACTATCCCCAGCCGAACGAGAACCGCATCCAGGTCATCTCGCCCACGGACCTGTCGATCTCCGCCGGGGAGATCGTCGCGCTCCTCGGCCCCTCCGGCTCCGGTAAATCCACGCTCCTCAGAATGCTGACCGGCCTCTCGGCTCCCTCGGCCGGAGTCGTCTATTGGCACGAAAAGCCCATCGCAACCGCCGACGTCAACGTCTCCATCGTCTTTCAGAGCTTCGCGCTCTTTCCCTGGCTCACCGTCCTTGAAAACGTCGAGGCACCGCTCAAGGCACGCGGCATGGAGGCCGCAGAACGCCGCAAACGCAGCCTCAAGATTCTCGATACTGTCGGTCTCGACGGCTTCCAGGCGGCCTATCCCAAAGAGCTCTCCGGCGGTATGCGCCAGCGCGTCGGCTTTGCCCGCGCTCTGGTGGTCGAACCCGAGGTTCTCTTTATGGACGAGCCCTTCTCCGCGCTCGATGTGCTCACTGCCGAGAACCTGCGCAGCGAACTCCTCGAACTCTGGCAGAAGAAGACGATCCCCACCAAGGCCATCTTCATCGTCACCCATAACATCGAAGAGGCCGTCCTGCTCGCCGACCGTATCATCGTCCTCGGCCGCAATCCCGGCCACATCCGCACCGACTTCAAGGTAACGCTCTCCCATCCCCGTGACCGCAAGACGACCGCCTTCACCCAACTGGTCGACTACATCTACAAGGTGCTCACGCAGCCCGAGTCGAAGCCTCCCGCTCTGCCCCGCCCGCTTGGCGGCAAGCCCGCTCGCAACCAGCGCCAGATGCACTACCAGATGCTTCCCCACGCCCGCCCTGGCGGCATCGCTGGCCTGCTGGAACTGGTGCTCGACCATGACGGCAAGGACGACATCTACCGTCTCGCCGACGACCTCGCCTTCGAGATCGACGACCTGTTGCCCATCGTCGATGCCGCGCAACTGCTCGGCTTCCTCACCGTCACCGAAGGCGATGCGGCCATCACTCCCACCGGCGCCGAGTATGCCAACTCCGAGATTCTCCGCCAGAAAGAGCTCTTCCGCGCCGCCGCGCTCGAGAACGTCCTGCTCATCCGCCAGATTGTCCGCGCCATCGAGGCCAAGAGCGATCGCTCCGTGCCAGAAGATTTCTTTCAGGACCTGCTTGACGAGCAGTTCAGCGAAGAGGAGACCATCCTCCAGTTGGAGACCGCCATCAACTGGGGCCGCTACGCCGAGCTGTTCGACTTCGACGTCTCCCGCCGCAGGTTTATCCTCCCTGAGAAGTTGAACGAGACCGAGTCCGACTCCTCCGCGGAGATCGGGGCATGATCAACCTGCCGGACAGCTTCAGCGCCAATCGCAGCCGGCATATCTTCGCCCGCTCGCAGGCGCTCAGGCGGAGCTGGCCCTTCGTGCTCGATCTGGGCGTCGCCGGTCTTGGCCTCGCCTGCTTCTACGGCCTCATGCAGATCGCAAAGTACTGGTTTGGCCATCCCGAGCCCGAGATCGCAATCTCGCTCAGCCCCCATGCTCTGCCCCTGTACGCCTTTTATTCGGTCGTCCGCATCGGACTCGCGTACCTGCTCAGCCTCGTCTTCGCGGTCGGCTACGGATACGTCGCCGCCTACAGCAATCGCCTGGAATCCTTCATGATCGCGGGCCTGGACATCCTGCAATCAATTCCCGTGCTCAGTTTTCTCCCCGGCGTCATGCTCGCCATGGTCGCGCTCTTTCCCACCCGCCAGCTCGGTCTCGAAATGGGCGCAATCGTCCTCATCTTTACCGGCCAGGTCTGGAACATGGCTTTCAGCTTCTACTCCTCGATTAAGAGCATTCCTCGCGAGCTGAGCGAAGCGTCGAAGATCTATAGATTCTCCCGTTGGCAGCGCTTCATCCAGCTCGAGCTGCCCTACTCCGCTATCGGACTGGTCTGGAACTCGATCGTCTCCGTCGCCGGCGGCTGGTTTTTTCTCATGGCCTGCGAGATGTTCGTTCTGGGCAAGCACGACTTTCGCCTCCCCGGCCTCGGCTCCTATCTCCAGACCGCCGCCGGCGACGGAAACTATAAGGCCATCGCCTGGGGCTTGTTCACCATGATCGCGATCATCGTCGCCACCGACCAGCTCATCTGGCGGCCGGTCATCGCATGGAGCGACAAGTTCAAGTTCGAGATGGTCGAGACCACGGCCCGCGTCCGCTCCCCTCTGCTGCACCTGCTTGAGCACTCGCGCGCGCTTGGCAACCTGCGCAAGCGAACCATCATGCCCCTCAGCGAAGGCATCTACCGCCGACTGGCCCAGTCGCGCAAAGAGCGTCTGGCCCGCCTGGCTTCCACGGATTCCAAAAGAACATCGACGCGAGACCAATTGGCTGCATGGCTGCGCGCCCTGGCCCTCGCTGTCATGGTCGCCGCCGTCGTCTACGCGGCATGGCAGGCAGTCGAACTGCTGCGGCAGGTGCAGGCCGGCCAGTTCGGCGAAATACTCAAAGGTGCGCTGGCTACCTTCCTCCGGGTTAACCTAGCGCTGGTATTGGCCGCGGCGTGGACCATCCCCGCGGGCGTCGCCATCGGCTTCAATCCAAAGCTGGCACGGATCGCGCAGCCCCTGGTTCAGATCGTTGCCTCTATCCCCGCGCCTGCGCTCTTTCCCGTGATCCTGCTCGCGCTCATCAAAATGGGAGGTGGACTTGGTATCGGCTCGGTCGCCCTGATGATGCTGGGAACCCAGTGGTACATCCTGTTCAATGTCATTGCCGGAGCGATGGCCATCCCCTCAGACCTGCGCGAGGTCGCTACACTCTTCCGCTTCACCGCTGTGCAACGCTGGCGAACCGTTATCCTGCCCGGAATCTTTCCCTATCTCATCACCGGCATGGTCACCGCCTCCGGCGGGGCGTGGAACGCCAGCATCATCGCGGAGTATTTCAGCCTGAATAACCATACCTACCAGACGGTGGGCCTCGGTGCCGTCATCAGCGCCGCCACCGACAGCGGCCGGTTCCATATCCTCCTACTGGCTACCATCGTCATGGCATTGATGGTCGTCACCATCAACCGGCTCGTGTGGCGTCCCCTCTACCGCGTCGCCGAAACCCGCTATAAGCTCGAAGGCTGACATCCTCTGATTCCCTATCTCTGAATCCCAGGCCAGAGATAGGAAAATCACAGCACCCAGAAGCAGCACAATGAATGTCACAGTTGAAGAATTAGCGGCAATAAATAGAAAATAAATAGTATAGAAAATTAGCTTTAGTTCTAGTCTATTTCCTTATTGTTAGGGGGAAGCTTCGACCCGACAGAAATGACTCGACCTAAGACATTCAGAAAGAATTATTTACCGATGAAACTCCTGGGCCGCAATCTACCAGCAACTCAGAAACTGCCTTCACGCTGCTATCCTTACCAACGGAAACCAACAGGAGCACAGAACACCCATGATTGATCTCAAAGGCAAAGTCGCCGTCGTCTTCGGCCTGGCCAACAAGCGCAGTATCGCCTGGGGCATCGCCCAGAAACTCTCCCAAGCCGGGGCCACTCTCGCCATCTGCTATCAGAGCGAACGTCTCCAGAGGGATGCTGAAGGGCTCGCAGCGGATCTGCCCAATGCCCGAACCTTCCAGTGCGACGTCTCCTCCGACGCAGAGATCGAAGCCCTCTTCGCCCAGCTCAAAGAGACCTACGCCACCATCCATACCGTTGTGCATGCGGTAGCCTTCGCCCCCCCCGACGAGATTAAAAACGACTTTCTGCTCACCAGCCGCGAGGGCTTCCGCATCGCCCACGACGTTAGCGTCTACTCGCTGATCGCCGTCAGCCGCGCCGCCGTTCCGCTTATGACCGAAGGCGGAAGCATCCTCACCCTCACCTACTACGGCTCCACCAAGGTCTTCCCCAACTACAACGTCATGGGCGTCGCCAAAGCTGCGCTCGAGGCAACCGTCCGCTATCTGGCAGCCTCGCTCGGCTCCAGGAAGATCCGCGTGAACGCCATCTCCGCCGGCCCCATCAAGACGCTGGCCGCGCGCGGCATCGGCGACTTCACTAAAATTCTTAACGCCGTCGAAGAGCGCGCCCCGCTCCACCGCAACGTCGACCAGCTCGAAATAGGCAACGCCGCTCTCTTTCTTTCCAGCGATCTTGCCAGCGGCATCACCGGCGAAACCACCTTCGTTGACTGCGGCTACAACATCACCGGCCTGTAAGTGATACGAGTTCTACTGACAGGATGCTGTCAGTAGAACTCCGCTATGCTCCCCTCAATGCGCAGAACCGCCACAGGAAAGGGATCAAATGACTATCGCCGAAATTCTCCTCCAGGACTTCGACCACGAAATGGCCGGAACCCGCACCACGCTTGAGCGCATCCCAACCGACAAGCCCGACTTCAAGTGTCACGACAAATCGATGCCCATGGGACGGCTCGCCGTCCACGTCGCCAGCCTTCCCCAATTCGGAACCAGCATCCTCACCACGTCGGGCATGGATCTCGCCACAACCAAATTCCCTACCCTCGAATTTGAGTCGCGCGAAAAGCTGCTGGAAACCTTCGATACTCTTGCCGCTGAAACCCGAGCTGCACTCGCCAAATCCAGCGACGCCGACCTTCAGCAGCCCTGGAAGTTCAGCTTCGGAGACACGATCATCTCCAACGAGCCCCGCTCCACCACCTACCGCAACATGTTCTTCAACCACCTGATCCACCACCGCGCCCAGCTCGGCGTCTACCTGCGCCTCAACGACCTTCCTGTCCCCCCGCTCTACGGCCCCTCCGCCGATGACAGAATGGGCTTCTAACTACTCAATCCGAGTGCCCCATTCATCGCGTCTCTGTTTCTTGCGATGGGTGGGGATTCACGCGAAAGCGCGAACCATTTTCATTAGGACCTTACCCAGCCTTCTCGGTCAGTTCCGCCCACCGCTCATACAGCGCATCCGCAGCTGTCTGCGCCGATTCCATCTCAGCCAGAGCGTCCGTCAGCTTCTCCGCATCCGTGACTACATCCTGTCGCTCCATCATCTCGCGCGCAGCCTGTAGCCGCTCCTCAGCCTTCTCCACCTGCACTTCGATCCCGGCAAACTCCCGAGCCTCAAGGTAAGACAGCTTCTTCCTGCCACCAGTTGCCGGTGCAGCAGAGGCAGCGGGGGCAACGGCTTTCCCGGTCGCACCCGGAGCAATAGCCTCTTCCACCTTTACTCCCCGCCACTGCTCCCACTGCGAATAATCCGCGAACATCTCCGCGCCACCGCGTCCATCCAGTCCCAACACCACAGTCGACACGCGATCCAACATATAACGGTCGTGCGTCACCAATACCAGCGCACCCGAATATTCAAGCAAACTCTCTTCCAGAATTTCGAGCGTCGCGATATCCAGATCGTTGGTGGGCTCGTCAAGCAGCAGCAGATCGGCAGGCTCCAGCATCAGCTTTGCGATGAGCACCCGCGCCCGCTCGCCGCCGCTCAACCGCTCAACCGGCTGGTTCAACTGCTCGCTGGTAAACAAAAACTTCGTGGCATAACTGGCCACATGGACGACGCGGCCCTGATACACCACTGAGTCCGAATCCGGAGCCAGCGCCCGCCGCAACGTCACGTCCTCATCCAACTCCCGTGCCTGACTGAAGTAAACGATCTTCAGCAGCGGGGCCTTCTTCACCATGCCGGCTGAGGCCTCCAATTCTCCGGTCAATAGCCGCAGAAGCGTCGTCTTGCCGCTCCCATTCGGCCCTACCAAGCCCACTCGCATCCCCGATGTAATCAGGAAGTTCAATCCCTGGACGATCTTCCGGTCGCCGAGGGTGATGCTGACGTCTTCCAGTTCAACCAGCCGTTTTGTCTGCCGCTCCGTGGCTGAAAAGTCGATCCCCGCCGTCGCCGTCTGCACCCGGGAGTTCACTTCCTTCAACTGCCCGATCAGATCGTTCGCATTGTCGATGCGCGCCTTGGCCTTCGTCGATCGGGCCTTCGGGCCGCGACGCAGCCATTCCACCTCGATCTTCACGCGATTCTTCAGCGCATCCTGCAACTTCGTCTGCGCTTCCATGTAGGCTTCTCTGCCTTCAAGAAATTTCGAGTAGCTTCCTTTCACCCGCAGCAGCCCGTCCGCATACACGCGGTTCAATTCGACTATCTCCGTCGCAACATTCTCAAGAAAATAACGATCATGGCTAACAAGAACGCAAGCAAAAGAAGCCTCATTCAGCAATCCCTCCAGCCACGAAATACCAGCTAAATCAAGATGGTTCGTCGGCTCGTCCAGCAACAGCACATCCGGATGAGTCACCACGGCCTCTGCAATCGCCAGCCGCTTCCGCCAGCCCCCGCTCAGGGTCGAGGCTTCAACGTCGAGCGATGGAAACCCGATCTTCCCGCTGATCTCCCGCAGACGCCCTTCGCGCTCCGCCTCGGAGACGTGAGCGCGTCTCAATGCCGCCTCAAGCGCGTCGCGTACCGTCATTCCGGCAGCAAATTCAGACTCCTGCTTCACGTATCCGACACGAGCCCGCTTGCGAACCGCAACATCACCGGCATCGGCGTCTTCCTCGGAGGCCAATACCTTCAGCAGGGTACTCTTCCCCGCTCCATTGGGTCCAATCAGGCCAATGCGATCGCCATCTGAAACAGTAAAGGAAATTTCGCGAAATAAGGTGGTTGCGCCAAAGGCCTTGCTCAATCCCTGCGCGTTGATGATAGGTGGCATCTCCTCAGTCTACCGCGCCAATTATGCAGATAAACTCCCGAACTCGGATCAGGTCTTTCAATCCAGATCGAAATCCCGCAAAGGCCGCTCCCCCAGCGGCGTTTCCTTGGCCTTCTTCACCGCTTCGGCAAACTTCTTTGCCAGCACATCGTCTTTATTCTTCTGCGCGTCCACACTTTGCGCAAAGATCGAATCCCGACGAGCATCGGCCTCGCGTAGCGCTTTCGCAGCTTCGCCAAAGTCCTCGAACATCTTCTTCCTTGGAGCGGTGGTGTGCGCGATGATCGCTCGCGTCACCGGATCGATCTTAAGCATCGCACCGCAGTCCGGGCACATCACCTCAAATATCTCGTCGCTCATCCCCATGGCTATCACCTCAAACCCACATTCTAAAGCCGTCGCCGCCAAACCGTTTTGTTGCAGACTGGATTTGATCCTCGCGCCTCCTGCCCGGCATCAACCACGTCTACACGCGGATATTGATGGAAGGCGGGTGCGAGGGCTATTCTCATCTATAAACTGAGACCAGGTACTGCTTATTCATGGCGAAGTTTTCCTTTAAAGATTTTCGGACGCGCTACAGGGCCTTGTCTCTGCTGAACCTTGCTGGCGCCGGTATCTCCTTCCTCGCAATTGCGGCGCTGCTCATCATTGCGCAAAGGCCTGCTTATGCGCAGCAGGATGCCTTCAGGCGAGCGGTCGAGTTGTCGCAGGCAGGCAAGGCTCACGATGCTGAGCTTGCCTGGCGCCAATTGGCGCAGACCCATCCTCAAAACGCCGAGGTACACCTGGGTCTGGGTATGGCTCTGGCTCAACAGGGCAGCCTCCCTGAAGCTGCGCGTGAGTATCGCAAAGCGCTGACGCTCAATCCTAAGTTGCGCGGCGTCTCCTTCAATCTGGGACTGGCTGAATTTAAACAAGGGAACTTTGCAGCCGCGATCAAGCCGCTTGCCGCTGCGGCGAAAGAGAATCCGCAAGACAAGCGAAGCGGACTGCTCATAGGAATGAGCTATTTTGGGCTTCACAACTACGCCAAGGCAGCGCCTTACCTCCAGGAAGCTGCCGCCGCTCAGCCGTCCAATCTCGAACTGCATAATGTGCTGGCACAAAGCTGCCTTTGGAGCGCCCAGTATGCCTGCGCAATGGCTGAGTATGAAGCCATTCTGAAGGCGGACCCGGACTCCGTGCAGGCTCATATGCTTCTCGGCCAGGCGCTGGACAGCCTGGATAAACGCACGGAGGCGATTGCCGAACTTGAAACCGCTGCTCGTATCGCCCCCCATGAACCAAATGTGCACTTTGAACTCGGGTACCTTTACTTCACCAACCATGACTACGAGCATGCCGCGCCACAGTTTGAACTGGAGTTGAAAAATAATCCCGATCATGCACAGGCGTTGACCTATCTGGGCGATATCAAGATCCGCAATAACGACGACAAGGCCGCGGAGACTCTGTTGTCCAGAGCGATTCAGCTACAGAAGAATATTCGACTGGCCTATTTTGACCTGGGCATGATCTACGCTAAACAGAAGCGAAATCCCGAGGCCATTAAAGCGTTTCTGCGAGCTGAAGAGCTTGATCCCAAGGAGCCCGACGCTCATTACCGCCTGGGCAGAATCTACATGGAGCAGGGGCAAAAGCAGAAGGCCGACCTTGAATTCGCGAAGACAAAAGATTTACACAATAAGACGACAGAGTCGTTGATCCAGAAGGTAACCGGGAGCGCGGGTGTCCCACAGCAGCAACCCTGAAGCCGTTATCTCATCCGTAGGGCAATACTCTAAAACTTATCTGGTATTTAGAGCAGATTTACTGTTGGTGTGGAGGAAGGCAGCCGCAGATTCCCTTCGGGAATGACAAACAAAGGCTCGGCAGACTCTACACCAACTGCTACTTTGCTCCAGTGTGGCTCCGGTGCTCTATCGCGACAATGAGCCACAACCTCTTCAAACGTTCCATTGCCGAGATTGCGGAAAAGGAGTTACCGCAAGATACGGCGGGAAACAGCAGGGCGCAAACCGTAACTGCTCAATCAAGGTTCTATTCTGTCAGCGATCGAAGACTCATTTTGGATCTGAGAAAAACACACAGGCCGATCTTTTGAAATTCACTGGACGAACAGCCACGTAGAGCGAATCAAGGAGATGCCGTCAAATCGGCTCATCGCTGACTGAACACGAGAGGGCCACTTAAATAGAAGCGCCGCTCCGGGACGAGAAGAACGTCCCGGAGCGGCGCTGTTGTTAGAACAGCAACTTACCGCCAAACTGGAAGCTGCGTGCGTCCCAGGCTGAGGTAACCTGTCCGAAACTATCGTTCGTGGTGCTATAGCTAGTATTGAGGTTCTGGAATTGCGTGTGATTGAACGTGTTGTAGGACTCGACACGAATCTGGAGCCTGAGCCCTTCTTTCAGGATTGGAAACGACTTGAAGATGGACAGGTTGGTATTGAATCGGCCAGGGCCAACGACCTTGTCCTTTCCAGAATTTCCAAAGCCTGCATTGGGGCCGGGAGAGGCAACATCCCACGCATTGATAGGATCGGTAAATGCCTTCACATTAAAGTATTCCTTTTGTGTCTTCGGACCTTTGGTTGAGACACCTGGAAGGATGCTGGCACGATTGCTCGTTCCTCCGCCAAGGCCAAGCGTGTCGGGCCCTCCATAACCGATGGTGACAGGAGTTCCGCTATTCGCAATCGTAATACCGGAGATCTGCCAACCGCTCAAAGCCTGACGCTCGAGGAAATTACCATTCTTGAAAAACGGCACACTATAGATGTAATTTGCGCTAAAGATATGCCGCCGGTCGAGCGAGCCTGAACTGCGGTCATAGTCTGGGTTGAATGGGTTGGAGAGCCGCGCCAGATCGCCGTTTGCGAGATCGATCTCGTGCGACCACGTATAGGATAACTGCACCGTGAATCCGTGCTTGTTTTCCACGCGAAGTCCGGCCTGAAGCGAGTGATAGTTCGAGTTGGTAGTCTGCTCTTCCTGGGTGATGCTCGCATAACCGAGATACTGTCTGTACTGGTTTGCATCCGCTGTACCCTTCGCGACGGCTTCCCGTTGCGTGCTGTTCAAGGGTAGGGTGTTGATTGAGCGATCATCATTCTGATGCCACCCAGTGGTTCCCACATATTGAAGAATGCCCACGACGGAAGGAGCGACTTCTCTCTGCATCCCCAAACTGAACATGGAAACGCCGGGAGCAGGATAGGCATATGCCAGGTTAGTCATGCTAGCCGGATGAATGGCTTCTTCCGCAGCCTGACCAGTCTGATTATCCCTTGAAGGATCGGAGAAGTACACGTTGTTGGCGGATGGCTGGAACGAGAAGGGGGGATTGCCGCCCGCGTTGTAGACGTCATTTCCCTGTACCCGCTCAAAGAACATGCCATAACCCCCTCGAATCACCGTCTTGCCGTCGCCGGTCAAATCGTAGGCAAAGCCAATGCGGGGTTGGAAGGTGTTGTATGGATTTTTAACGGCTCCGCGCGGGAAGCCATCGACGCCGGCAATCTTCATACCGTTGAGGTAGAAAGGCGCCGGAGCACCCGCTGGCTGGCTAAAGCCAGGGTTTGTCGGGTCCAGAGTGCCATCCGCTTTAAGCGGGTTGCCAAGGGAAGCATCGTAGGCAGAAGGCACAAAATTGGCAAACCGATTGTCCCTTTCGAATGCATGCGGGAGCGCATCGAATCGAATGCCGAGATTGAGTGCCAGTTTCCTGGTTACCTTCCAGTTATCCAGAGCATAGACAGAGTAGGTATTGTTGACCCAGTGAGGAGTGTTGAGAGCCTGAAGCTGGGTGTAGGAGTTGGCAAAGCCCAGTAGGAAGTTGACATAGGAATCGTGAGAATAGGAACCCGGGGTGAAGCCATAAGTCCCCTGCGTATTGAACTGAAGCTGCTGATTCTTGATGAAGTGCATGTAAGAGAAACCGAACTTGAAGTTGTGCTTTCCATGCGACCACGAAAGATCGTCGCGGGTCTGATAGTCCATCGCCGCGTTCTTCCATGGGAAGTATTGCGAATTCCAGGTCGTACTATAAGGTGCGCCCAGGTCAATCTCCGGGAGTCGGTTCAGGGCGTTGTTGCCGGTAAAGAAGCTTCCGGCATCCCAGCCATCAGGCTGGGCAAAGATGCCGACAGGAGTAAATCTGAGCTTGTTCCCATCGAAGTTGAACGCCGTTTCATTCAGCAGGTTGGGAGAGATCGTCTGCGTCAGCTTGACGACAGCCGCCCACGCCGGGTTATCCATGACACTTCCCACTGTGGGGTAAGAGTCGTTGCTCCATAGCGGAGGATACTTGGTTTGCTTATTGGCGTCGTGAATGTAGTGGCCCATCAATTGAAGCTTTGAGCTGATAGCGTGGTCGATACGAACCAGGTCCTCGCGAACATAGGTAGGCGCGGCGATGGACGCGACGTACACGTTACTGCCGTCTGGAGAGTTTGGCTTCGGAAATGCGCCCGTCCCCATGAATCGAACTGCATTCGCATCGAGCAGATTGGCAGGAATAATGTAAGTTTTTTTATCATTGCTGGGATTGGGAAATGGATCACCGGGAGTTAGACCATCCGCGGTGTAAATTGCAAGCTTGGCTGGGTCGTTCGTAAAAGGAACAATTGGCGCCGTTCCCTTGGGAGGAAGCACATAAGCAAGGTCCTGCCCCATGGTCGGGAAGTCAGCCGCTGGAATTGTTGTGGTCCGGGTAGGAGCGCTTCCGCGGATCTCGCGGCGGGCCTCTTCGTTGAAGAAGAAGAAGGTCCGGTCGCGATGTGTGTTGTAGAGATGCGGAATAAAGAGAGGACCGCCGATGTTGCCGCCAAAGACATTCACTCTCAGCTTCGGCTTGGGCCTTCCTCCCAGCTTGGTAATGTAGTTGTTGGCGTCGAATTTTTCATTGCGGTTGAATTCCCAAAGTCCGCCATGAAAGCTTCGCGTACCGGACTTCAGGACCATCAAAATCTGGCCGCCGGAGCCAATGCCATAGTCAGGGCTGTAATTGCTGTTCAGTGTTTGAAACTGCGAGATGGCATCTTGCGATACCAGAATGCTGAAGCAACCGCCGCAACCGCGGTCGTAGATCTCTCCGCCGTCTACCAGGTAGATATTGTGGCTCGGGCGCGTTCCGTTGAAGCTGATTCCGTTGCCGGCAGTCAACGCATTGACGCCGTTGTAGTCGGGAAGATTGTTCGAGACACCGGTACCGAGAACGGCGAGGGCGGTGATATTGCGGCCATTGGTCGCCAGTTCGGAGACCTGGCTTCCCGAGATCAGGTTACTCACCTCGCTGGTTTCGGTCTGGACTCGCAACGCATTCGCCTCAACCGAGACGGTCTGCTGCGCGCTTCCCACCGCCAAAACAATGTTCTCCTGAAGGGTCTGGGCGACGTTCAGCACAATGCCGGTGGTCGAGGAGACCTGGAATCCCGGAGCCGTTACCGTAAGGTTATAGTGGCCGATGCGCAGTCCGGGGAAGTTGAAGATTCCAGCCTCGTTTGTAGTTCCAGTGCGTGTCTCGTTGGTCTCCGTGTTGACCAGTTTGATGGAAGCATTGGGGACGACCGCGCCGGAAGGATCAGTGGCGGTTCCATTGATGGTCGCGTTCTCCTGGCCATAGGCGAGGGGGATGGTGAGCAGGAGAGCCATCAGGGCTACACCAAATGTGAGTAAACGAGTGCGATACATAGGAATCACCTTCCATCTGCAGAGGCAATCTCTGCCTATTATTTTGGGTAAATGTTTACTTGATATCAATCCACTACATCCTCGGGTTGAATTTGGCCTCAATAATTTGCGCTACTTTGGTGACGAAAAGACTTTAGAGAGGAACTCACCACTCGTCAAGTGCTAAATCGATTTTGGGGGTAAAGCCACCTTATTTTCACATCTGGACAAAATAGGACGACATGTGTAATGCCGCGTGTTCTGCAAGACCGGGAGGTGCCTCAAATCATCCATTTACGGAGGATTGATCCCGGATAGAGTGAGTGCCCCTGTTGTATGTCAGCACATCCAACTCAGCACTGATCACCGATCAGATATTTTCTTGGATTAACGATTTGCACTGATCTCAGCCGTTCAGGGCGATTCTCATCTCGCCAGGAGATAGCTCCCTATTTACTTCATTTCTTTGTCTCCGAAAGAAATGGCAAGGGCGACGGCCGACGTTTAGCCAAGTGCAATCGAGGCGAGCAGAAATCCAGCCCATGATTCCGGGCTCGATCTTCTTTAGATATCGCTGGAAGTCCTGAAACTGGTTTGTGGCGGAGAGGGGGAGATTCGAACTCCCGATAGCCTTGCGACTATGTCTGATTTCGAGTCAGGTGCATTCAACCGGGCTCTGCCACCTCTCCGTATTTGAAACAAGTGTCTACAGCTCTTCTTCGATGTCAGCGTCGATTCCCTGCTGTTTTCCGAAAATCTCCCACCGTCCGCAGACCAACTCCAGACGTAGTTAGTTTACTTGCTGTTGTATGTCAATTGCAATCCGCAGTTCAAAAGCCCCGGTTCTCTGGAAAACGAGATTCCCTCAAGCGAGTCGAGCATCGTCAGCATGGGTGCTTCAACTCTTGTACGGAATTCCAATAGGCTTCTTCCGGAGCAGAGATGAGGGAGATACATTCCGGATCGAGGCATCCAGCAACTCCACCATGTGGAAGGTAGGCATCGCGTCCAGGTTGCGCCGGCGCAGGCCATTCATCAACTGGATCAGGCAGCCGGGATTCGCCGAGATGACAGCCTCCGATTTCGTTGCGAGAAGGTTTGTGACCTTGCGGTCGCCTAGCTCATTAGCCGCGTCAGGGTGCAGCAGATTGTAGACTCCTGCAGAACCGCAGCAGAGATTCATCTCTTCGACGTCCACAACCTCCAAGCCAGGAATACTGGCGAGCAGGCTGCGAGGCTGCTCGAATATCCCCTGGGCATGACGCAGATGGCAGGCGTCATGGTAAGCGATGCGCATTGGCAGCGCATGGCGCGGAGACTGCTGCGGCAGATCGCAGAGAATCTCCGAGATATCTTTGCACTTTGCGCTGAAGGTTGCCGCCCGTATTGCCCACGCTGGATCGTCACGAAGCAGATGGCCGTACTCTTTCATGGTAGAGCCGCAGCCCGCAGCATTGATTGCAATGACGTCAACGTTGGCGCTCTCGAAGACCGCGATTATCCTGCGGGCAAAGTCTGCCGCCTGGTCGTCGAGGCCGGAGTGAACCATCAGCGCACCGCAGCACTGTTGCGATGGAGGGATGAATATTTCACAGCCCTCCGCGGCAAGAACGCGCACCGTTGCCTCGTTCACATGTTGGAAAAAGACCTGCTGCACGCAACCTGCGAGCATTCCAACGCGGAGGCGAGGAGTCGCCTTGGGTTCGATGTGGATAGGCAGTCGTCGAAACAACGTAGCAGGAACTTGTGGAAGGAGCGCCTCCATCGACGATACCTGCTTCGGGATGAGCCGCAGAAGGCCGGTTGCGCGTACCAGTTTCTGCAAGCCGAAACGTTGATAGATGAGCAGCGGCAGGGCCAGAAGGCGAAGGCGATTGGCATAAGGGAAGGTCGCAAACAAGATTCTCCGGAAGAGGCTATCCGAAGTTGTGCGCGGGATATTGCGCTCTACCTGCGCCCGCGTATCCTCGATAAGCTTGTCGTACTGCACGCCCGAGGGACAGGCGGTCATGCACGCCATGCATCCAAGGCAGTTATCCATGTGCTGCTGGAAGCCTCGATCGAGCGGCGCTTCCCCAGCGGCGGCTTTCTTCATCATGTAGATGCGGCCGCGCGGAGAATCCATCTCCTCGCCCCAAAGCACATAGGTTGGGCATGCTGGCAGACAGAAGCCACAGTGAACACAATCGTCAATCAGGGCAGAGTCAGGCGGATGATGATGGTCAAAGCTGGACGGCTTCCGCTCTTCATTTGCAGAGAGATGAGCCATAGTTAAATTCCACCTAAAAAGACGCCGGGGTTGAGTATCCGATTCGGATCGAATTGCTGTTTGATCTTTTGCATCAGCGGAAATGAATTGGAGGGCGGATCCAAAAGATCGACACTCCCATTGGCGGGCTGCTGAAGAATAACGAGCGACCCACCACTGCCGGTGAACTCCCGGCGAAGTTGCAGGATCGCTTCTTCCCTTCCTTCCGGAAGAAAGGCCGTCATAATGCCCGTTGCTTGTGTAACAGCAGTCCCGCCAAAGCCGTGGGCCATCGATGTAAATCGAGCAATATCGGAGGGCAGCATCGTTGCCTTGATCGTAAAGCCATTCGCGTCGGCGAAAAGAAGATGACGGCTATTCCACACCTCGTTGGATGCCTCCTCGACAGAGAGCTTCGCTTTTTTAGCCATCTCCAGCAGCAATGACGACTGCTCTTTGAGAACTTCAGGAAGAGCCCCAAGCTGGATATCCAACCCGAAGCTATCGCCAACAATTCGTAGCTGAATACTCTGGGCGCTGAGATGAGAGTCGATCAATTGAAGAAGGAGGTCGCCGAGCGGCTCTACCGTCTGCGATAAGAGCGTGAAGCTCTGAGAGCTAACTGGGAGAGAGTGTAGGCGGAAGGTGATCTCCGTCGTCAGGCCAAGAGTCCCAAATGCTCCGATCATCAGCTTATGCAAGTCATAACCTGCGACGTTCTTAACAACCTTGCCTCCGGTACGGGCTATGGTGCCATCCGCAAGAACAACGGTCATGCCGATAATCAGATCCCGCAGACCGCCGTACTTCAGCCGAAGAGTGCCGGAATCGTTGGTCGCCATGACGCCGCCGACAGTTGCATGATCCGGCCATAGGGGGTCAAGCGCCACAAATTGGCCGTGCCGTGCGAGAGCCGCCTGCATGGAAGACCAGGGACAACCTGCCTGTACCGTGCAGGTCATATCCTGCCAGGTATGCTCCAGCAGCGCGTTCATGCGATGGGTGTGAAGAGTGATCTTCGAACTGACCGGATTGCCCCATCCCTTTTTGGTAGCGCCGCCAACGGGACTTACCGGGAGCCCGTTATCGTTCGCAAATCGCAGCACCGCGGCGGCCTGCGCTGCGTCTGCCGGCGCGACCGCAATTGCTTCCTTGGCGATGCTTACATGCTCAGAGCCGACGATTGTTCCTAGATGAGCGGATAGCATCTGCGAATTGGATAGTTGCTCAATCAAAACTTCTATATTCCCCTGTGGCCATCAAAAGTATTCGGCTGTTCCTTCCCTCTCCAGCGGATGAAGCTGGTAGGGTCCGGTCTTCTCACCGCACAGACGCGGTCGAGGAAAGAGTTTGTCCGGGTTGGCAATCTGCTGAGGATCGAATGCGCAGCGCACACGTTGCATCGTGTCGAGGTCCGGCTCGGAGTACATATACCCCATCGCCTGCTGCTTTTCCTTTCCGACTCCGTGCTCTCCGGTAATGGAACCGCCATGATCGACGCAACGATGCAGAATGCGCATGGAGAGATCGACCGCAATCTCTTCCTGTCCGGGGATCGAAGCGTTATAGAGAACAATGGGATGCAGATTGCCGTCACCGGCGTGAAAAACATTCGAAACAAGAAGGCCGGCCTCTTCCGCCATTCGGCCAATCTCTTCAAGGATGACAGGCAGCTTCGTTCGCGGGATGACGCCGTCCTGAACGATATAGTTCGGAGCAATTCGTCCAGCAGCGGCGAACGCAGCCTTGCGTCCCTTCCAGACGAGCATCCGCTCCCGCTCGCTCTGGGCCAGCCGATCCTCCCAGGCTCCATTTGTCTTGCAAAGCGAGCGCACCTGTTGCATCTGCGTCTCAACCTCAATCGCGGAACCATCGACTTCAACCAGAAGGAGAGCCTCTGCGTCGGGGTAGTTCGGATGTACGGAGGCCTCGGCGGCGCGTATGGAGAGGCGATCCATGATCTCCATGGCCGCAGGCAGAATTGCCGCTGCGATGATGTCCGAGACGGTCTGCCCGGCTGCCGCGATGGAATCGAAGGCAGCGAGAAGCACCTGCACCGTCTCCGGCTTTTTGGCGATGCGCAACGTAACCGACGTGGCGACGCCAAGCGTGCCTTCGGACCCCACGAAGACGCCGGCAAGATCGTAGCCGGGCGCATCGAGCGTAGACGCTCCAAAGCTCACCAACTCGCCGGTGGGCAGCACAACCTCAAGACCGAGGACATGCGTCGTCGTGAAGCCATACTTCAGGCAATGTGCTCCCCCTGAGTTTTCGGCCACGTTGCCCCCAATCGTGCAAACCGTCTGCGACGACGGGTCTGGAGCGTAGAAGTATCCATGCGGCGAAACCCGTTGCGTGACATGGTTGTTAATCACCCCGGGCTCAACGGTAATGCGTTGATTCGGAATATCCACATCGAGGATTCTGGTCATGCGGGAAAAGCTGATGACGATTCCACCCGCAGCCGGCAGCGCGCCACCCGAGAGCCCTGTACCTGCGCCTCGCGCTACGAACGGAATCCGATGCCGCGCACAAATCTTAACGACCGTCTGAACTTCGGCTGTCGAGCGCGGCAATACCACCGCAGCCGGAATCGTACGCAACGCCGCAAGGCCATCGCACTCATAGGTATGGAGCTGATTTTGTCCCACAATAATGCCATCCGCTCCAACTGCGGATGTAAGCTCAGCGAGGATAACGGATGAGAGCATGGCCGGCCACCGAATCTCTGGGGATTAGAGACCCTCCGCCAGAACCCGTTCGTAGGCAGGGACCGTCAGAAAGTCCATAAACTGTGGCGCTCGCACCAACTCCTGCATCAACTGCGCCGCCTGCAGGTAAGCCGCATAGCGTTCGGCATCCACTGTCTCCTTCGCATGGCGAAGCTCATCTGCGATGACCCGATCCACCATCTCCACGGTCACCGGCACGCCGTCGACCGTCACCGCATGATGATGGACCCACTGCCAGAGCTGTGCGCGGCTGATCTCCGCCGTAGCCGCATCTTCCATCAGGTTGAACAGAGGCACACAACCGATGCCGCGCAGCCATGCCTCCACATATCCCAGTCCCACCGCAACATTCTGCCTAACTCCGGCCTCGGTGATCGATCCCTTCGGAACCTCCAACAGGTCTGCCGACGTCGCGTGAAAGTCAGGAAGCTGCTTATCGATCTGATTGGGCTGCGGCATTACGCGATCGAAGACCTCCAGCGCAATCGGAACCAGCCCTGGATGCGCGACCCAGGTTCCATCATGGCCATCTGTGGCCTCGCGCTCCTTGTCTGCTCGCACCTGCGTCAACGCAGTCTCGTTCGCCACGGGATCGCTCTTGATCGGGATAAATGCGCTCATCCCTCCCATCGCGCTGACTCCGCGCCGATGACAGGTCTTGATCGCCAGCTTCGAATAGCTCCGCATGAAGTGCGTGGTCATCGTCACCTGTCCGCGGTCCGGCAGCAATACGCTCTGATCTCCGGCAAATTTCTTGATGTAGCTGAAGATGTAATCCCAGCGTCCACAGTTCAGCCCGGCCGAATGCTCTTTGAGTTCCCAAAGGATCTCGTCCATCTCAAAAGTCGCCAGAATGGTTTCAATCAAAACTGTTCCTTTGATCGAACCCTTGGGGATTCCCAGATCCGCCTCAGCCTTTACGAACACATCGTTCCAGAGCCGCGCCTCCAGATGGCTCTCCATCTTCGGCAGATAGAAATAAGGCCCCGATCCGCGTGCCAAAAGCTCCTTCGCATTATGAAAGACATACAGTCCGAAATCAAAGAGCGATCCCGACATCGCCTGGCCATCGACTTTTACATGCCGCTCCTCAAGATGCCATCCTCGCGGACGCACAAACAACACCGCGGGCTTTTCATTTAACTTGTAAGACTTTCCCGTCTTCGGATCCGAAAATGTAATGGTACGGCGTACCGCGTCTCGCAGATTGAACTGCCCCTCAACCACGTTCTCCCACGTAGGCGTCGTCGAGTCTTCAAAGTCCGCCATAAACACCTTCGCGCCGCTGTTCAGCGCGTTGATAATCATCTTCCGATCCACTGGCCCGGTGATCTCCACGCGGCGGTCCAGCAGGTCATCCGGCAACGGCGCAACCGTCCATTCGCTCTCTCGAATCTGGCTTGTCTCGGGCAGAAAATCCGGCCGTTGTCCTGCATCCAACCTCTTCTGGCGTTCTATTCTGGCAGCCAGCAATTCTCTGCGCCGGGCATTGAATTCGCGCTGCAATCCCGCCACAAACGCTACCGCCTCCGGAGTGAGGACCTCTGCACCTTTGTCGGTGATTGCCGCTGTAATCTCTACGCCATCCATAAACTGTGCCGCCTTCGTCATCCTTGCCACCCTGCTTCCTCGAATGCCAAACCTCGTTGCATAGCATGGTAGATTATCAGACCATTAAACAACTGTCACTTCGCGCCCTTATTTTGGCAATTCATCTGGATTTTCGCATCAAAGAACCTTTCTTGTCCTGGGGTTGGCTATCCTGCACAAGGCCGTGATCTATCGAGGCTCAAACGCTATTTCAAACAGAGATTGAGTTCAACCATTGAGTCAGGAATCCGAGCAACTCCTGTGGAGGCTTAAGCCACACATTCGCCTTCGTCTCTCGATACTCCGCCCGAACCAGAACCGAGAGCCCTCGATCTCCCAGCACACGAAAAGCATCTTCATCCGTGAGATCGTCCCCGAGAAAGGCTATGCGGGTATTCGAATCGAGCTCTTCCACAATCGTAGCTACCGCATCACCTTTGTTCGGCCGCGCCGACCGCAGCTCCAGCCCTCCCTCAAAACGTAGCAGCTTAATCCCCGGCTGTTCAGCAAGCCGGGCCCACCCTTCCATCGTGCGGGCCTGCACTCGTCCTATCTCAGCCTCCGACAGCCCACGCCAATGGACGGCAAGGCCGGCCTTCTTGATCTCGGCCAGCGGCATCAGGTCCGCTTGATTCAGCCATCTCTCCGCCTGCGCCAGCACCTCGGTGATCTCAGGTGCTATGGCTGTCTGCTGATAAGTCCCATCGGCCAGCAGATGATCCAGCCCATGTTCGCCCCACACTTCAAGGTTGCTCATAGGAGGAAGCAGAGCCCGCAACTCGCGAATGGGTCGCCCTGTAACCACGATGACCCTTGTCCTGCCCGATTGAATGATGCTCTCGACAATCTCCACAACCCCGGGATAAGGATAGGCGCGATTGCGATCCATCTGAAACGGAGCCAGAGTGCCGTCATAGTCCAGCAGAAGGGCCGACGTCGGCGCTACGCTCAATTGCTCCATAAAATCGGTGAGCAGTGTCTTTGTACTCTGCACGGCTACGACTCCTTTGTCGCCTTTTTCGAGATAAAAGCTTTTACGGATTTTGTGTTTTTTGCTTTTTTGATACGAAGGTCGCAGAGGTCGCCGATGAGGCTGCCCGCCCACCAGTAGATGTTGTGCTCCTTCACCGACTTCCGCATTCGCTGCATCCGTTCGATCATCTCGCCGATGTCCATGTTGAGCGCCTGGGCGATGGCATCTGCCGTCGACTGAATGTCATAAGGGTTAACGATGATCGCATCAAGCAAGTCCCTCGCCGCTCCGGTAAACCGGCTGAGGATCAACACACCTCGTTCGTCATGCCGCGCGGCCACATATTCCTTGGCCACCAGGTTCATGCCATCGTGTAGTGACGTAACCATGCACACGTGTGCCGCCCGATAGTAACGCCGTACCTCCTGATGCGTGTGCTGGCGGTTCAGAAACACGATCGGCCGCCATTTGCCGCGCCGGAAACGATCGTTGATGCGATTGGCCTCGGCCTCCACCTCCGCCTGAAAGTCAGCATACCGTTGAATACGGCTGCGCGTGGGCGCCCCGATCTGTATAAAAGTGAACTTGCCCTGATAGCGGGGATACCTTTCCAGAAAAGATTCGACGGCCAGAAAGCGTTCGATAATTCCCTTGGTATAGTCCACCCTGTCGACGCCAACGCCCAGGAAGGTTGCTTCGATGCCAAGTTCCGCGATCAGCGCGCTACGCTCTTCTTCGGCATTCCTCTCCCCAGCAGCAATTATCTCGTCGGACGATTCCACGCTGATCGGGAACGGCAGTACGGAGGACCAGTGGTTGTTGCGCTTGACGGAAAAATGCTCCCGGTCAACTCGCGCCTCGAGGACGCGATCGACGGTGTTGAGAAAGTTGTTGCAGTGAGCCTGAACGTGAAATCCAATGAGATCGGCGCCCAGCAAGCCATCCAGCAACTCCTGCTGCCACGGGCAGATGCTGAACGCCTCCGAGTTGGGCCACGGAATATGCCAGAAGATCGCGATTCTCGCATGCGGCAGTCGATCCTTCACCATGCGCGGCAGCAAGGCAAAGTGATAATCCTGAATCAAAACGACAGGATGTTCCTCACCCGCCATCTCCTCGACCAGCGCGTCGGCGAATCTCTGGTTGACCTGGTTGTAATGCTCCCAGTCCGACGCGCGAAACGTAGGGCGCGTATGCGCCATATGGCATAGCGGCCACAGCCCTTCATTGGCGAACCCGTTGTAGTAGCCCTCCTCTTCTTCTGCACTGAGCCACACCCGACGCAGCGTGTATCGCGGATCGTCCGGTGGAACTTTCAGCCGGTCGTTGCTATCCACAGTCTCCGCGTCCGCATTGCCACTTCCGTGCGCAACCCAGGTTCCGTTGCAGGCACAAAGAATCGGCTCAATGGCCGTCACCAGGCCGCTGGCTGGAACGGTAACCGTGATCGTGTTGCCCTGCCGATTATGGATGTACGGCTCGCGATTGGAGACAACAAATAAATTGCTGCCGTTCAACTTGCTGCGGACGTGGTCTGCCAGCCGTTGCGCAGTCCATCGCGATTCATTCGTGTTTCTCAGCCTGGCTTCGATCTCCGCTGCCTCTCGCGCCTCCTTCATGCTTGCCGCCAGCGGCGCCACCTCTCGTGTCAGGGGCAGCAGAAAATCCAGATCTCGCGCCAGCGGCTGCGCGACATTCCTCCCCGTGCGCAGCGCCTTCATCCACAATGCCGCTCTAGCGATCGGGCCGGTAAGACTCCAGCGTAAGATCAGCAGCGTGAGCCCAACGATCACCAGCATCTGGATCGCAATATGGACGAACACGCGGCCCCAGACGCGAAAGATCGCAGCGCGGATGTATGCCGTGTCGTAGACGATGATGATTCCGCCTGCCACACTCTTGTCCGCCAGGTGCAAAGGAGCAGCCAGCATATAGACTCGTCTGAAGTGCAGCCGCATCGATCCGCTTTCAACGCGGTTATCGCGTAGAGCATTTGTCAAGCCTGCCGGCGTATCCGATAGAACTGCGCTTAGATCGGGAGTCATCGCCAGCGAGGAACCGTCCGCATTGTAGATACCGATGCCCAGTAAATGATCCCGATTGCTGAAGCGCTGGACCATCTGTTCGAGACCGAGCCTGTCTCCGGCCTCCAGATAGAGTTCGGCATTACTGGCAACACTCTCGCCAAACGTCTCTGCCTTATGCTGGAGATCCCTGCGCAATGCGTCCTTTTCGGCCTGCACTTCATACCAGGATGACGCCAGGGACACCAGCGTGACACCCACAATTAACGCAACGATCAATCTCAGACTTAGAGCACGCATAGACTTGTCAATACCATCCGATGAGAAACAAAGATGAATGACTAGTTTAGATGCTGGATTCGGAACAGATGAAATTTCCTCAGCTATCGGTTGTCATCTTTGCAAAGATGGGCGGTTTTTTTCATACTTTGTAGCTGTCGCCATCAAGGGCGGCCTCCGGTCTGGAAGCGCAAAGCAGCCATGGCAAAGCCATATTGGGACCGCGCATTGGCCTCGCTGATAGCAGCCTGCGTCTGCTGCAACTGGGCCTGACTCAACTCCACAATCGAACTCAATCCGAGTCGATACCGCGTCTGCGACAGGTTGAGCGTGAGATTGGCCTGCTGCAACAACTCACCAGTCACCGTAACGCGCTGCGCGGCAGTTCTCGCATTGAGCCATGCTGTACGAACATCGCGGACCACCGCATCGCGCAGACCGCGCGTTCGTTCCGTCGCAGCCTGCACCTGTAGCGAAGCCTCGGACGCCTCCGCTGCGTAGCGGAAGCCGTTGAAGATGGGAACGCTCAAGTTGATGCCCACTGCTCCGTACCAATCGGAGGTGAAATACTGGCTCGATCCAACGGGAGTCTTTCCCACCACACCTAAGGCTCCGATCGTTGGCAGAAACTGCTCATGCTGTGCCCGGCTGAACTTGCGGGCCGCCTGCTCGCTCCATTGCAGCGACTGAAGATCGGGCCTGTTCTGAATTGCAGATGCAATCAGTGGCTCAACATCGGGTGGCAACGGCGCCGCATCGTTGGGAGATGCCACAAGCTTGTAGTTCATCTCCCGCTCATATCCAAGCACGGCGTCGAGAGCCGCTTTTGCGGCGTCGAGATTATTTTCCGCGTCCAGTTGCAGTAGCTTGGCTTCAGATAGATTTACCTGGGCAAAGCCAAGATCGATATCAGATTTCAACTTTGCCGAAGTCAGAGCATTCACCTGGTCGACCAGAGTCTGCCGCGCCGAAACTGTCTGCTCCGCGACCTTCAACGTCGCTTCCGCCTCAATCGCCCGGTAGAACACCTCGTCCGTGGCAAGGACGATATCGGCACGGCTTGCCTCCGCGTCTGCCATCCGCGCTTTCTCATTCAACTTTGCCGAGGCAACCAGATTTCGCGTGTGTCCGAAGTCCGTAATCAACTGCCTCAACTGAACGCCCATACCGGCGTGCTGCACCAGCCTCGAAGCTGTCAAGGAGCCAGCCGAAATACGGCTTCCCTCCTCTGCCTGCACTGCACTCAGATTTCCACTCATATCCGGCAATAAGCTTGAGCGGCTCTGCCGGACAACTTCATGCTCCGCCTTTGCCAGCAACTGGCTGACGCGGATTCTTGGATTATGTGCGAGAGCAATCTGCTCCGCCTGCTGGCGGGTGAGCAGGACCGGAGCACCCGCATTGGAAGAAGCATCCGCAGCCTGCGTCTGCGACGAGCCGGTAGCGTGGCCCATCTCTGCCGAGGCAAGAAGAACGTGATCTGCCGACGGCGCATCCGGCAGTATCGAGGCCGGGTGCAACTGTGCAGATAGCGCAGACGAAGCGGATACAGCAAGCAAACACGAAACAACAAAATTAAATCTAAGCATCATGCTGAACATCTCCCGCCGCGGCGACGCGCTCTTCCTTGCGATGAATCCACAGATACGCCGCAGGCACAACATAGACAGTGACGATCACCGATACCGTCAGCCCCCCGATGATTGCTCTCGCCAGCGGAGCATACTGCTCGCTCCCCGCCTCCAGCGCCAGCGCCATCGGAATCATCCCCAGAATCGTCGCCAGCGAAGTCATCAGAATCGGGCGAAGGCGAAGGCGGCAAGCCATCGCAACCGCCTCATCGATCGGCATGCCTTCGCCGCGCAGATTGCGAGCGACGTCGACGATCAGAATCGAATTCGACACAACGATGCCGGTCATCATGATGACACCCATCAGCGACATGACATTGAGCGTCGTATGGGTCAGCAGAAGAAAGCCGATGACACCGGTGATGCCCGGCGGAACCGCCAACAGGATCACCAGCGGATCGACAAAAGAGGAGAACTGAGCCATCAGAACCAGATACACCAGAATGATCGAGAGAATCAGCCCAATGCCAAAGCTCTTGAAGGACCGCCTCATGCCCTCGACCGAGCCGCGAACATTAATGCGCACTCCTTGGGGCAGGTCTGTGTGCGCGATGATCTTATCGACCTGGGAAGCGACTGCTCCCAGGTCCTCTGATGCGGGAGAGACATAGACATCGATGACTCGTTGAAGCTGGTAGTGATCGACCTCAGTTGGTGATTCGATCATCTTGATATCCGACACCGCGCCCAGTTGCGTGGTCAGCGTGGACTTCGTGCCGCGCAGCGGAATGTTCTTGAGGTCCTGTATCGACTCGATCTGCTTTTCCGGATATTGCACGGTCAGCAAGTAGTCGTTTCCGGACTTCGGATCGACCCAATAGCTCGGCGAGATCATCTGGTTCGAGTTCAGCGCGGTGATGACGTTATCGACAACCTCCTTGGACGAAAGGCCCAACTTGGCAGCCATCTCGCGATTGATATTGACGCGAAGCGACGGATAGTTGAGGTCCTGCGGGATCATGACGTCGCTCACGCCACTAAGCTGCCGGAACTTGGCGGCAAGCTCCGTGGCCTTCTCGTAGGATGCTTTAAGATTCTTACCGCTCACCTGGACGTCAATCGGAGCCGGAAGCCCGAGATTGACCACCGAATCCACCAGCCCTCCTGTCTGAAAATACGTGGACAGCTCCGGAAGATCGTTCGCCAGCTTATTCCGAACCAGGTTCATATAGGCATAACTTCCAAGATGATTTTCCTTGTTCAGGCTCACCTGAACCGTCGCCGTATCCTGTCCCGAGTTGCTCGTATACATCGACGAAAATCCCGGCGTCACGCCTATATTCGAGACCACAATTCCTAGGTCCTTCTTCGGAATAACTTCGCGAATATCTTTTTCCACGCGCTGGATATAGCGATCCGTCACTCCAATCCGTGTTCCGGTTGGAGCCTTGATATTGATGACGAACTGTCCAGGATCGGTACGAGGGAAAAAGGAGGTTCCCATGAGTGGGAAGAACGCCAGGCTCACGAGAAACACCCCAAGGACGCCAATCACCGTAGCCACAGGCCGAAGCAGGCTCTTACGAATCGATCGATCGTAGTGCATCAGCGTCTGGTCATAGCGGCGATTGAACCAGCGGACGAACCGCTGAAACGGGCTTCCCCCGCCATGATGCGCCGCCTGGTTGTGCGCGTTCTTGATGAACCGCGCGCAGAAGAGCGGAACCACAGTCATCGCCACGAAGTAGGAGGCGAAGAGTGCGAAGACCACCGAGAGCGCAAGCGCGGTGAAGAGAAACCGGCTCACTCCATACAGAAAAACCACGGGGAAAAAGACGATAGCCGTCGTAAAGGTAGCCGCCAGAACCGGCAACGCAACCTCTTCGCCGCCCTTTTTCGCCGCCACTTCCGGCGTCTCTCCCTGTTCGAGATGATGGAAGATGTTTTCGAGAACGACCACCGAGTTGTCGATGAGGCGCGAAAATACCAGCGCCAGCCCACCGAGAACCATCGTATTGATCGTCCCGCCGGCAACGGAGATGCAGAGCAGCGCGGCCACCGCCGAGAGCGGAATCGATAGCATCACACCAACCGTCGCCCGCATACTCCCGAGGAAGATCAGGATCATAAGGGCAGTCAGAACCAACCCGATGCCGCCCTCGTTCCCCAGATTTCTGATTGCGGTCCTCACATAGGTCGACTGATCGAAGACCACCTTGGCCACGAGCGTCGAGGGAACATCGACAAGGTGACTGACCGCCTTCTTGATCCCATCGACGATCGCAATCGTGTTGCTGTTGCCTCCCTGTTTCAGCACTGGCAGAAAGACCGACTTCTGCCCGTCGACGCGCACGATGCTGTTCTGAATCTGCTGCGCGTCGGCCGCGTGTCCAATGTCTCCGACCAGCACCGAGGCATTCCCAACTGTCTTCAGCGGCAGTTTGTTGATGTCCGCAATATCGGGGAGTTGGCTGTTGGTATAGATGTTGAAATCTTTCGGCCCGATCTGAACGTCGCCTGCGGGAAGAATCAGGTTCGACTCGTTGACCGTTCGCACCACATCCATCAGGCTTAGTTGATGTGCCTGCAGCTTCACCGGATCGACGTAGACCTGGATCTGACGGTACTTGCCTCCAAAGGGCGGCGGCACCGAAGCGCCGGGAATATTGGCCACCTGTGTGCGAACGGTATATTGCCCAACATCGCGAAGGCTTGTCTCGCTCAGTCCTTTTCCCTTCAAGGTAATCAGACAGACCGGAAGGCTGGAGGCATCGAACTTGAGCACCACGGGCGGCAGCGTTCCCGGAGGAAGCCGCCTCAGGTCCGCCATGGCAAGGTTTGAGATAGTACTTACTGCCGAATCGGGATTCGTTCCCGGCTGAAAGTAGACCTTGATCAGGCTCACGCCCGGCAGCGAGCGCGACTCCATGTGATCGATGCCGCTGCCCAGCGTGAAGAAGCGCTCGAATCGCCCGGTAATATCGGTTTCGATCTGTTCCGGCGGCATCCCGTTGTAAAAGGTCGCAACCACAACCACGGGAATGTCGATCTGCGGAAAGAGATCGACCGGCATCCGCGCTACGGCCGTAAATCCCACGACCGAGATGACAAGGCACAGCATGACGATGAAGAAGGGATAACGAAGAGCAAAACCTGTCATTAGTCAGCGTCTCCCGTTCCCGTGCCGGTTACGTTGACCGTCGTGCGCTGCGGCCTGACTTTCTCTCCCGCATGGAACATCGCCAGATTCGTGGCAACCACCTGATCGCCATCCTTCAGTCCGATCAGAATCCCCACCAGGTTAGCGGTCGAAACGCCGATCTTGACGTTCCGTTTCTCAAGCCGGTTATCCTTGCCTACTACCAGGACAAACGGCTGATCCCCGCTCTGGTCCACTGCCTGCACCGGAACTGCCAGCGCATTGCCTGCCCTGCGAACATCCAGCGACACATCGGCATACATCCCCGGAGTCAGGCTGCCATCGCCGTTCTGAATATCAATCTCGACCGGCATCGTCCGCGTCGACGTGTCGAGAGACGCCGCGTTCCGGGTTACCTTGCCGATCAATGTCTTTCCGGTAGCCTGGATGCGTATGGTCGCCACATCTCCATCGCGCACGAATCCGGCCAGTGACTCCGGCACCGGAATCCGCAGACGCAGCACATTCACCTGCGCCAGCTTTACGACCGGCATCGCGTTCGCATTCGACGTGCCCGCCTGAATCAATGACCCCGTATCGGCATAGCGCCACGTAATCACGCCGCTGAAAGGCGCTGTGATGCGCGAATAATCCGCCAGCGACGAAAAATGCTGCTGCTGCGCCTGCGAGACGCCGAGCGCCTGCTCTGTCGCCGAGAGCGCCGACTTTGCCGAATCCACCTGCGCCGCGGCGGCACGATCCTTGGACAGCGCATCGTCGAGCTCCTGCTGGGCAACCAGGCCGGGCCTCGCATCGGAGGCCTGCTGCAGACGCTGCGCCCCTGAATGGATCGCAGCATAGTCAGCCTGTGCGCGTGCAACCTCGCTCTTAGCGCGGACAATCTGTTCCCGCGTCTGGCGAACACCCGCGTCCGCACCCTGCACCTGCGCCGTCAACTCAGGGACGTCCAGCGTAGCGAGTATCTGCCCCGTCTTTACCTTGTCGCCGATATCGACGTAGATATGTCTGATATATCCGGCGACCTTCGCATGCAGTTCCACTTCCTGAAACGGAATGAACTCACCGGCAACATTCAGCGTGTTGCTCAACGGAACCCTGGCTGCCACGGCGACCGGCGCAATCGGCGCAGACTGTGCCGACTCGTCATCGCCCCCCGACTGAGAAGGGTTCCCTTTACAGCCAACAACGCTCAGACTTGCCACGGCAGACACCACCACAAACCCTGCCAGGAGCAGGGAAATTCGCTTGCACATGTTGTGAACACCTGTATGAATCGGATGCCGGCCATCGTGGAAATCCAGCCTGAGACTCTCCGGATAAGAGCCTGTAGCTGTGCGCTGAGCAACTGCTCAAGCAGACGCGATGTGCGTGAAATTATCTAGCGGCGAAGACGACAGGCGGTGGACGGAAGAAGAAGAAGGTTCGCTCCGGCTGTTTAGGGATCTGCGCTTGATGCCACGCATCTTTCAACGGCAGATTCGTATTCAGGATGCACAGCCCGGTAAGCATCACTCCCATTGCCAGAGCGAAGAGCGTAACCGGTCCAGAGTTTACCAGGGGATCGGTTGCCAGCTTCAGCGTCTCAGATGTGGCAGGCCTCTCCCTCTGCGACAGCAGCTTTGCGGCCGACATATGGGCATCGGGATTATAGAGTGACAGCTTATATCGAACACCCCACGAGAAAACCGCCAATGCAAGCAGAGCGATGGCGACCATCATCCAATCCGATCCGCTTCGTGCTGTCTGCTCTGCGTCCATAAAGAAATAGAGTCGGAGTCTTCCTCGGCAACCGAGAGCCCTGTTGCGTTGGACTTTCCCAATGAGCTTTTAGTATGGTGCAAATATTCGGATTTCGCAAAATGGCCCTTTTGCCTATAGCAAAACGTATCGTCATCAATAAATGATGACACCGGCAAAAATATCTGTTCGCATTGCGTCGCCGCCACAGCTCCCATACACTAAACCCAGTCTTAAATAACCGGAACGGGCGGTTAGCTCAGTTGGTTAGAGCGCCTGCCTTACAAGCAGGATGTCGGGGGTTCGAGTCCCTCACTGCCCACCATTTTTACCCTTCCGTCTGTGATATAGCTAACATGGCTCCCCGCCTCATCATCAACGCAGACGACTTCGGCCTTACCCCTGGCGTCAATCGTGCCATCGCGGAACTCCATCGTGCCGGAGCCCTTACCTCCGCGACTCTCATGGCTACCGGCGCGGCCTTCGACGACGCCGTCGCGATCGCGCACGCGAACCCATCCCTCGGCGTCGGATGCCACGTCGTCCTCACGGACGGCACCCCAGTCTCCCCGCCTGAAAGTATTCCTACCCTCCTTGGCCCCGACAGCAAAGCCTTCCGCCCATCCCTGCTCGACTTCATGCAGGCGCTCCTGCGCGGCTCTATCCGCGAAGACGAGATCGAGCGCGAAGCCCTCGCCCAGATCGAAAAGCTGCAACGCGCCGGCATCGGCGTCACTCACCTCGACACCCACAAACACACGCATCTCTTCCCCGCCGTATCCAGGCCGCTGCTGCGCCTCGCGCAACGTTGCTCCATCCCTGCGGTCCGCAATCCCTTCGAGCCGGCGTGGAGTTCCCGCCTCGCCCCTAACGCTCTCGTCCGCCGACTCCAGTTCCACGCTCTCAGTATCTTCGGCAAAAAATCGTTCCAGTCGCTGCCGCAACTCACCCATGGCCACATCCTCACCACCGACGGCACCATCGGCATCTCCGCCACCGGCCATCTCAACGCCGAATCCCTGCGCAAGATCTTTCACGCCATGCCCGAGGGCACATGGGAGTTGGTCTGCCACCCCGGCTACAACGATGCCGCGCTCGATGACATCGCAACACGCCTCCGCGCCACCCGAGAGATTGAGCGCGAAGCGCTTTTGAGTGAAATTCCGCAGGCAATCCGCACCCTTCCCGGCCTCGAACTCATCCATTACGGACAGATAGACGAACATAGAGACAAGCCCGGCATCGGCGACGAGAGACTCCCATGAAGATCGGCATCACCTGTTATCCCACCTACGGCGGCAGCGGAGTCGTCGCCACCGAACTCGGCATCGAGCTCGCCGCCCGCGGTCACGACATCCACTTCATCACCTACTCGCAGCCCTTCCGTCTCACTGGCCGCGAAGCCAACATCCACTTTCACGAAGTGGCCGTCTCCAACTATCCTCTCTTCGAGCACCCGCCCTACGATCTCGCTCTGGCCACGCGCATGGCCGAGGTCGCGGAGTTTTACGCGCTCGACTTGCTGCATGTCCACTACGCCATCCCTCACTCCGTCAGCGCCCTGCTCGCCCGGCAGATGCTCGCCGCCAACGGCCGCAGCCTTCCCTTCATTACCACGCTGCACGGAACCGACATCACCCTCGTCGGCCTTGACCACTCCTACTGGCCCATTACCCGATTCGGCATCGTCGAGTCCGACGGCGTCACTGCCATCTCCAGCCATCTCCGCGACCGCACCCGCGAAGCCTTCGGCGTCACCTCCGAGATCGAAGTCATCCAGAACTTCGTCAACTGCGACGTCTACACCCGCAACCCTGAACTCGTCGCCGCCATGCGTCCTCGCTTTGCCGCGGCAGACGAGCGGCTGCTGGTTCACCTCTCCAACTTTCGCCCCGTCAAGCGTATCCTCGACGTCGTCCAGGTCTTCGCCCGCGTCGCTGCCGCCATACCCGCGCGGCTGATGCTGATCGGCGATGGCCCAGACCGTAGCGCCGCCGAGCACCTTGCGCTGCAGCTCAAGGTGCAGGATCGCATTCACTTCGTCGGCAAGCAGGACAACGTCAACGAGCTTCTCCCTCTTGCCGACCTGATGCTCATGCCCAGTGAGATGGAGTCCTTCGGCCTCGCCGCGCTCGAAGCCATGGCCTGTAGCGTGCCCTCAATCGCCACCCGCGTAGGCGGCGTGCCCGAACTGATTAATGATGGGCAAGTCGGCGAAGAACCGAACGGCCTTCTCTTTGAAGTAGGAGATATCAGTGCCATGTCCGAAGCGGCCATCTCTCTGCTGCGTGATGACTCCCGGCTGGCCGCCATGTCCAAAGCCGCGCGCAAGACGGCCCAGGACCACTTCTGCGCCTCACGCATCATCCCGCAGTACGAGAGCTACTACGAGCGCGTCATCGCCCGAAGCCGCTCCGCCAGCTAGAGCGCTTTTAATGCTTCCATGAGGAGAAAGAAGCACGTCATCTCGACCGAAGCAGCGCACGGTTTCAATCGTGCGTTGCGCAGTGGAGAGACTCCTGTATTTGCTCCTTTTTGACTGGCAAACAACCTCTCTAACCCCGCGTCACCGCCCGAACCGCATCCCCCACCAGCCGTAGTGCCTGCCCGGCCGCATCTCCCACCGGTCCCCAGACCTCGGCGCTGTCGTCCAGAATCGGCATGCGCAGCGACACCTTGGTCCCCCGGCCCGGCCTGCTGTTGATCTCGACAACCGCCAGCTTGCCATAGAGGACGCTCATCCGTTCCTGCACATTCCGAATCCCGATGCCCGATCCCGGACGCACCAGCCCGCTCACCGGCGAAGCGCAGTCCCGCTCCGGGTCCATGCCCACACCGTCATCTTCGACCTCGACCAGCAGCATCCCATCCTCGGTGATCCGGCTGCGCAGAGTCACCGTCCCCCCGCTAATGCGCGGCTCCAGCCCATGCTTGATGCTGTTCTCAATCAGCGGTTGCAACAACATCCCCGGCACAACAATATGCAGCGTCTCCTCGGCAATCTCTTTCACGACCTTCAGTTTTTCGCCAAAGCGGACTACCTCGATATCGAGATAGTCGTCCGTAAACATCAGCTCTTCGCTGAACGGAACGAATGCCTCGCGGTCCTTCAAGAGCACGCGCAGAATGTTGCCCAGCTTGACGATCATCTCCCTCGCCAGCTCCGGTCGCGACCGCACCAGCGACGTAATGGAATTAAGCGTATTGAACAAAAAATGCGGGTTTATCTGCCGTTGCAACGCATCGAGCCTTGCCTCCAGCAGCAACCGTCCCTGCTCCTCCAGCTTGCGCTCAATACGGACAGAGTTCCATATCTTCAGCGGAATCCCTACCACCACCGGAGCGCTCGCGCAGATCAACAGCTCCACCCACCAGGAGTCCGAATGCAGCTCAAAAAATCGCCGAGGATAGAGCCGCGACAACATGCTCAGGCCAAATTCTCCGATCACAATCGAAATCAGCAGCAGGACCTGCCGGTCGAGCCTCGGATGGCGAAGATTCCGTGTAACCCATCGATAGATGCTCAAGTCGATCATCGGTGAGAAGGACCAGACATCCTCCGCCTTCGCAAAGCGCCCAAACATTCCCGCCGCCGCCGCAACCAGCAGATTAACCGGTAGCGCCAGATACTCGTGGTGAAGCACCGCCGGAACCGCCAACGCCGCGCCGCCCGCCATCGCCGCCCACGGGCCCACCAGAATCCCCAGCAGGATCGTCGTCTCGAAGGAGATGTCCGCCGCCAGAAAGTTCGGGACCAGGACCCGTACCCAGACTCCCAGTGTCAGCGGGACGCAGATCATCGTCACCAGTCCCGTCTTCTGCCGGAGAGTTCGCCGCGGAGCCAGCAGCAGGTCCTTGAACGTCTTTGCCCGCGCCAGCGAGCTCGACACCGCCGCCGCCACGCCCAGCTCGACCAGCAGCGTAATCAGGATCAGTTTGGGGTCGGCCTGTGTCACCCCCTTACTTTACCTCCTGGGCTGCATCAAACCCACACCGTTGCGAATCCAATGTCCATGCAGTCGGAAACGTATAATCGCACTATGCCCTTCACTTCCGTAAAGAAGATGGCCGACGCCGACTTCCCCACTCGCTGGGGACATTTCCGCATTCTCGGCTTCGAAGGCATCCTCACCAATCCCCAACCCTGCAACGAAGCCATGCCCGCCCCGGCCACCCGCACCGAATCCGCCGTAGCCTTGGTCATGGGCGACATCCATGCCGCTCCTCCCATCGTCCGCATCCACTCCCAGTGCCTTACCGGAGACGTCTTCCACTCGCTGCGCTGCGACTGCCGGCAGCAGCTCGAACTCGCGCTCGCCACCATTGCCGAAGCCGGCGCTGGCATCCTCCTCTACGAGCAGCAGGAGGGCCGCGGCATCGGCCTCATGGCCAAGCTTCGCGCCTACGAGCTTCAGGACCAGGGCCGCGACACCGTCGAAGCCAATCTCGAACTAGGCTATGCCGCCGATTGCCGCGCCTACGAGCTTCCCGCCGCGATCCTCAAGTCGCTCGGCGTCAAGGCTGTTCGCCTCATTACCAACAATCCGGAGAAGGTCGAGGCCCTCGTCTCCACCGGCATTGAAGTCACCGAGCGCATCTCCGCCGAGGTCCCCAGCGAGCCCACCAACAAGCGCTACCTCCAGACCAAACACGAAAAGATGGGCCACCTGGTCAGCTAGAGCAAATACCACCGGTGTTCTTTTTTGATTGTCATTCCGTAGCTCAAAGAGCATCTAGAATGACGCTTCGGTCCACCTTCTTATGCTGCGCCACATCGCGGAGAATCCCGTTCAGTGTTCCCACCCGCAACGCTTTATGAGCAGGAATGGCAAGTCGATGCGGCGACGGCTCCTGCGTCTGAAGAATAATATGGCTGCCCACCTGATTGACCTTCACGTAGTCCCATCGACGGCAAAGATGGTCGGCCAATTCCAGGCCACTTAAGTCACGAGGCAACTTCATGCGATTGCAAGCACTTCGTCGCGAACCATGTGCATACGAAGGCTCGCAGGCCTCGGCCTATCGAAATAAAAAGCCTCAGTCGCCTCCTGCACATTGGACCGTAATTCGTCCCAGGTATCTCCCTGCGTGAAGATACTTTCGCCGAGCGCCTCAGCGGTGAAGCCCCCATCTGCTTCCTGCGTAATTTCGAAGACGAGTTCTTTCATGGCTTCAATCTATGACATTGCGGACGTTATAACAAGTCACAAGTTCCCTGTTCATCGCCCAAGCTCTTTATCAAAAAACCCCGCCATAATCCCATAAGCCTCCTTCGACTCCGGCATTTCCGCATCGTTCCAGAAGGCATGCGGAAGCGCCTCGAAGACCACCAGGCGAGCATCCACGCCAGCGCGTAGAAATGCGCGATGCAGAATCGTTGTTCCGCTAAGCAGCATGTCGCGCCCGCTGGTGATGAACAACGTGGGCGGCAGCCCGTGCAGGTCGGCATACAGCGGCGACAGCACCGGATCTTCCGGGTTCGTCTCCCTCACATACTCCGGAGCGAGCGGAGTTTTGCCCGGAGGGTCGAGGTGCCCCGACAAACCCGCCAGTGCATACATCGCCTGCGAGTCACCCACATGGTTGAAGTCGCCGAATCCCGAGAAGATCCCCAGCGCCCCCGGCATCGGCAGCCCAAGCTGCTTCAGCTTCACCGCTACTTCGCCAGTCAAAATCGCCCCGGCTGAGGTTCCGTAGATGGCGATCTTCGCGGGCTTATAGGTCTTCAGCGCCTCTCGATACACCGCAACAGCATCGTCCACCGCCGCCGGAAATGGATGCTCAGGAGCCAGCCGATAAAGCACCGCGATTACCTTTGTCTTCGTCAGGTTCGCAATCGGCACACTCTCGGTCAGCGACCCCGAGTCCGAGTTGAACCCCCCGCCATGCAGATTGATCAGTACCCGATCCTGACGGTCGGCAGGCGTTTCGAGCGGAGTCACCACCCGCACCGGCACTCCCGCCATCTTCCCGTCAGCGACATGCACCGGATACAGCGACTCCGACAGCTTGCCCGCCCGCGCCTGCCACGCATCGGTTCCCGTTCGCCGCGCCTCCAGCGTTTCCGGCTTCGCCTCATCCGACCGCGGCCGCGCCAGCATCCGCTGCGCCTCCGGGCTGATCGTCGTCGGCACAGGAATGACGCGGGTAATATGCGCCGTCCCCTGGCTGTCGATTACGCTCGAATCGGTTTGCGTTCCGGCATTAGTCTGCGCCCATGCGGAGACAGTCCCGAGAAAAAGTATCGCGGAGATGCATAGACATGCCCCCGCCTTCCATTTCCAGCCTGTAAATAGGTTGCGCTGCATCGACGGCTCCTCTCAAAGCTCAGTGGCCCACCCATCATACAAACTGCCCCGGTCGCGCCAACGGAAAGCTTCCGGAAAAATGATTCAATGCCGCGTCGCAACCACGACCTTGCTCGTCGTCACCGCCTGCCCCACATGCCGATGCGTATGGTCGGCACAATGAATCAGCAGCGCCCCAACGGTTGTTGGCAGCATCTTCCGCCCCACACCCCGGGCCTCTTCATAACTCCCCGGCAAGATCAGCAACACCCTTCGCCGCGCCTCCGCCACCCCATCCTTGAAGAACCGCATCACTTCCGCCGTCGAGCCACCGGCGGTCAGTTCGGCCCGCATCGTCTTCAACTGCTCCTCGGTCAGTTGCCGGCCCTCCAGATACGTCAACAGCCGATCCAGGCTGCCCGCAATATGGCGCAGATGAAATGTCACCGGAGCAATCTCGAACGGCCGCGCATTCACCTCGGCATCGCTTAACCCCGCACACCACTTCTCCATATCGTCTTCGGCCAGCTCAAAGGTATGCAGCACCTGCCGCCGCACTGCATCCACTTCCGTCAACGTTCCCCGCAACCAGGGTTCGATATAGGCTTCTGCCATCGTGACAATTCCTTTCCTGTGCGGAACTTCCGCACGGCCTCCCCACTTTCGATGTTCATCCATCCACCAAGCGTCTCTGGTCCGCCAATGATCCTTCCCAACACCGAAAAGGAGAGAGCTTCAGCAAGACCCTTGTTTTCTCAGACTACGCCTCACCGCCTCAGAGCCCCTTTCGCTCCCGGAATGCCCTCACCACCGCGCCCACATCCTTATGTTCCGAGTCCACCGCGAAGTTCATCTCCTGAATCTCCTCCGCGCTCACCTTCCCGGCCAGCCGATCCATCGCCATCTGAATTCCCGGATGCCGCCGCAGCGAGTCCTCTCGAATCAGCGGCACGGCCTCATATGGTGGAAAATAATGCCGGTCGTCCTCCAGCACCGTAAGCCCCAGCGCCCGTATCGGTCCATCGGTCGAGTTCCCCGCCACCATATCCACCTGCCCTGCCCCCAGCGCACGGTACAGCAGCCCCAAATCCATCACTCGCGGAGCCTCTCGAAACTTCAGACCGTACGTCGCCTCCAGCCCTTTTAACCCGTCCGGCCGCTCCTGAAACTCGTAGCCCACGCCCAGCCTCCATCCCGGCGCCACCTTTACCGCATCCGAGATCGTCTTCAAGCCCAGCCGCCGTGCGTCAGCGCCGCGAATTACCATGGCAAACGTATCCTCGAAGCCCAATCCGCGCTCCACCCTCACCCCATAGCGCTCGGCATACAATCGCCGAACTGTCTCAAAGACGGTTGCCGCGTCGCGCTGCCCCACCGGCGGCAGCGGCTGCTTCAGGATCGCCGTCAGCGCCGTCCCTGTGTATTCGACATAACCATCGATGCGTCCATTGACCAGAGCCTGCTGGCAGATGTAACTCCCGGCCAGATAAAACTTGCGGTCCACCCGCTCGTGGGTGACCGCCTCGATCTCCTGCGCGACCAACTCCCCCAGAACCACCTGCTCGGTAAAGTTCTTCGCCCCAATCACAATCCGCGAAGACCGTGGCGGAGCACATCCGACAATCCCGCAGAAAACCCCAGCGAGGACAAGTGCCAGCACTCCGCAAAAAGCTCCGGCGCCCCATTCTTCGCGACTTAGCGAAGGGTGGGATCGACAATGCCGGGTTCTTATCAACTCCACCTCATCGCCGTATCGCCAGTTTCTTCTCCAGCCATCCCAGGCCCGCATCAGCCACTAAAGCCAGGAGAGCCGCAGGCACCGCCCCGGCCAGCACTAGCCCGTTATCCACGCTCGCAACCCCGCGAAAGATCAACTCGCCCAGTCCTCCTGCGCCAATCGCCGCCGCTATCGTGGCCACCCCCACACAGGTCACTGTAGCCGTCCGTAACCCCGCCAGAATCACACTGGCCGACATTGGCAACTCCACCTTCCAAAGCCGCTGCCACGAGGTCATTCCCAGCGCCTCGGCCACGTCGCCGAGCGCCGCGTCGACGCTTCCTATTCCCGCGTAGGTATTCCGCAGAATGGGCAGCAGGGCATAGCCTGTCAGAGCCAGAATCGCCAGCCGCGCCGCATTCTCTCCCAGCCACGGAACCGGCAGCAACAGACCGAACAACGCCAGACTCGGAATCGTCTGCACCACGTTCGCAAATCCGATCACCGGCTTCGCCAACCGCGGCCGTCGCGTCAGCAGAACGCCCAGCGGCAGCCCGATGCCGGCTGCCAGCAGCATCGCAAAGAGCGTCAGCCACAGATGCTCAAACGTCAGCCGTGCAATCTCCCATCCGTGCGATTCGAAAAACTGCATCATATGGATACCGCGCGATGTACCGCAGAAACATAATCTTTTACATGATGGTTTTCGGACTTTAAAACCTCGCTGGCCGGCAGGTCCGCAACCACGGACCCCTCAGCCAGAAACACCACTCTCTCAGCCAGATAAAGCGCCTCATCGAGATCGTGCGTCACCAGCAGAACGGTCTTGTCCACCTTCTGCAGAAGATCTCGCAGCATTGTCTGCATCTCCGCTCGCGTCAGCGGATCGAGCGCGCCGAACGGCTCGTCCATTAGCAGGATCTCCGGAGTCATCGCCAGCGCCCGCGCCAGACCCACCCGTTGCCGCTGCCCTCCTGAAAGCTGCCACGGATAGCGTCCACGAAACTCGGTAAAACCCAGCCCCACTAAGGCCAGTGTCTTCGCCGTCCGGGACGCAATTTGGCCCCGTGAACGACCAGCCAGTTCGAGCGCCATGCCTACATTCCGCTCGACGGTCATGTGCGGGAAAAGCCCTGTTTCCTGAATCACATAGCCAATACTTCGGCGCAGAGATACGGTGTCAAACTCCCCGGTTGCCTTATCCCCAACCCGAACCTCACCCGAGGTAGGCATCACCAGCCCATTGACCATTCGCAGCAGCGTAGTCTTGCCCGAGCCGCTTCTCCCCAGCAGGGCTGTGACCGTTCCCGCTTCCAATTGAAGAGAAATATCGCGCAGAAGAACCCTGCCTGGCTGGCCGTCAGCAGGCGGCAGAGCATAGCTCACCTTCGCGAACTCAACGCCAACCGCGGCCATGAGCCTGCCTATCCGGGCTTTGGAACTACTGTGCGGCCTCTGGATCGGCCTCGGCCCCACCCTGTTCGGTGCCGGCTGCGGAACGACCCTTCACGCGGACCACAGTAATCTTCTCGAAACCCTCTTTGAATGTCGGCGGACGTAGCCTTTCCGCCATCTTCTGCATGACGTCGTCGCTCACGACGCGGTCGCGCTTGCTGTTGCGCTCCATGCACACGGCCAGCGGCACGTCGAAGAAGACCGCCTGGACCTCGTAGCCAAAACTCTTCGCCATCTTAATCCACTGTTTGCGCTCGTGGGGAGAGAGGTTGGTCGCATCCACATAGTTCCACGGCATCTTGGCGATCAACCGTGCCCGCAGCAGGCTGCGCAGCGTCGAAAACACCAGCCCCTGGTAGCGCTGTTCGGTAATGTCGTCAAAAAGCAGGGTACGCAACAGATCACTCGACAGCGGTGTAACTCCCCGCCGCTTGTACCAGGTCGTCTTGCCTGACCCCGGCAACCCGATCGCCAGCACCACGTATCCCTTGGGCGACTTCGCTGCCGTCGGTTCCGCCGGCGGCGTTGCCGGATTCTCCGGCTGCGTCTCCATCACCACCTTGGGTTCGGCTGCCTTTTTCGATTCCGGAATAGCCGTTTCGGCATGAACCGACTCTGTAGCCGGCTCAGCTACGGCTTCGGCCACAGCCGTCACCGAGTCGGCCTCGACCGCTCGCACCGGCAAGGCGTCCGGATAGGTCGGCCGCAGTGGAGCAGGTTGATTCGCGGGCAGTTCCTGCCCGCTCTTGCCCGTGGACTCCGACTCATTCGGTCCACGTCTAGGGCGTCGTCTCATTTTTTCGCGCATCCAATCGCGCAGTTCGCGCATGTCACGCTTGTAACACACCGTCAAAGCCACCCGCAAATCCAACGTCTTACCTCTGCGTTTTGGTCGTACCTCCTATTTGCGAAGGTTGCCTCCGGGTGCTAGGATCGGTTTTGATGGGGCGTTCGCCGTCCAGCCGCGCTCTCAACTCTCACCAACGCATAAGTCAAACGATAGGAGCAACCGCGATCATGGCAGTAAAGGTAGGCATCAACGGCTTCGGCCGCATTGGACGCAACGTCTTTCGTACCGCTCTCAGCAACCCGGAGATTGAATTCGTAGCCGTAAACGACCTCACCACCCCGGCGACCCTGGCTCATCTGCTCAAGTACGACTCGATCCTCGGCAATCTTCCCCATGACATCAAGCACGGCGACGACTTCATCTCCATCGACGGCAAAAAGATCAAGGTCTTCGCCGAGCGCGATCCCGCCAAGCTCGACTGGGCCTCGGTAGGCGCACAGGTGGTCGTCGAATCGACCGGCTTCTTCACCGACGCCACCAAGGCCAAAGCTCACCTCGGCACAACCGTCAAAAAGGTGATCATCTCCGCCCCGGCCAGCAACGAGGACATCACCATCGTTCTCGGCGTCAATGAGAACAAGTACGATGCGGCGAAGCACAACGTTATCTCCAATGCCTCCTGCACGACCAACTGCCTGGCGCCCGTCGTCAAGGTGCTGCACGACACCTTCGGCATCACCAGCGGCATCATGACCACGATCCACAGCTACACCAACGACCAGGTCATCCTCGACACGCCGCACAAGGACCTGCGCCGCGCCCGCGCCGCCGCTCTCAGCTCGATCCCGTCGAGCACCGGAGCCGCCAAAGCCCTCAAGCTCGTCATCCCCGAGATGGACGGCAAGCTCGACGGCTTCGCAGTCCGCGTCCCTACCCCGAACGTGTCGCTCGTCGATCTCACCTTCGTCACCGAGAAGCCCATCGAAGCCAAGACCGTCAACGCCGCCCTCAAGGCAGCCGCCGAAGGCCCGCTGAAGGGCATCCTCGGCTACACCGAAGAAGAGCTAGTTTCGTCGGACTACAAGGGCAACCCGCTCTCCAGCATCCTCGACTCCAAGCTCACCAAGGTCGTTGGCACCAACACCGGCAAGATCATCAGCTGGTATGACAACGAATGGGGTTATTCGAACCGCGTCAAGGACCTCATCCTTTTCCTCGTGAAGAAGGGTCTCTAAGCCTCAACATCTCGGTTTAAACAAACGGCAGCGCAGTTCCATTATGGAGTTGCGCTGCCGTTTCTCTTTTCCAAGAAGGAATCTCCGACCGTCCGTGTGCACCGCAGTTCAACCTGCTTTGTAAATATAACGGCGGTATCTCGATGTATAAGAAATTTCGATGGATGGTTATCCCCCAAGGGTGTCATTGCCCACTCCCCTTTGCCTATCTACGATATTGGAATATCGTTTGGACCGGATTCGCGTACGCCAGGATTCAGTCGAAGGTTCAGGGACTCGACACACATGGCAACAAAGCGGTCTGATATCAAAACTGAGCTTCGGAAATCGCTGAAAAGCGGAGAGATTGTCCCCTACTTTCAACCTCTGGTTGAGATTCGAACGGGAGCCCTGCTGGGGTTCGAAGTCCTAGCCCGCTGGCCGCACCTCAGCCGCGGCGTGATCCATCCCGACGAGTTCATCCCCATTGCAGAACAGGCCGGCCTCATCGGAGAACTCACCGAAACCATTCTCTTGCAGGCGTTTGCCGCTACCGCCGCCCTCAACAGCAATCTTCACCTCTCGGTCAACGTCTCCCCCATCCAGCTTCGAGACCGATCTCTTCCCCGCCAGATTCGGCGAATCGCGGAGTACGGAGCCTTCCCACTCGACCATCTCACGATCGAGATCACGGAGAGCGCGCTGGTTGACAACCTCGATTTGGCCGGCTCCATCGCGAACGGGCTCAAGGATCTGGGCGTGAAGCTGGCACTGGATGACTTCGGCACAGGCTATTCCAGCCTGCGGAATCTCCAGGCGCTTCCTTTCGACGAATTGAAGGTCGATCGCAGCTTCGTCAATTCCATGATCGAGAGCCGCGACAGCCGCAAAATTGTCGCAGCCGTCATCGGTCTGGGGCAGAGCCTCAAACTGACTACCGTCGCCGAAGGCATCGAGAACAATACCCAGGCCGACATCCTGCGCTGGCTTGGCTGCGACATCGGACAGGGCTGGCTCTACGGTCCCCCATTTTCCGTGCATGATCTTCCCAAGGTCATCGCCGCTCCGATGCCGGCTACTTCCCGGCCTTTGCCGGGCTCTTCGGCCTCCGCCCTGGTCTCCTGCATGGAGCCGCTCCCCTCGCAGCGGCTGGCGCAGTTGCAGGCTATCTACGATGGTGCTCCGGTTGGCCTCGCCTTCGTCGATACCAATCTGACGTTCGTCAGCATCAATTCCCGCCTCGCTGATCTCGGCCACTTCTCTGCAGAGGCCCACCTCGGCCGCAAGATGTCAGAGATGGTTCACCCCATGGTCTATACGCACATCGAGCCATATCTTCACCGCGCCCTCGCAGGAGAGACGATTACGGGGCTGGAGATCAGAAAGCCCACCTGGCTTCGTGATCCCGATGACGTTACGCATCTTTCGTCTTTTCGGCCGGCACGCGACGAGGCCGGTGAGATTATCGGCATCTCCATCGCCGTCGTCGATATTACGGAACGCAAGCAGATGGAAGACGCGCTTCGCGAGAGCGAAGCTCACTACCGCCACATGATCGAGCTGAATCCTCATATCCCCTGGATCATGGGGGCAGACGGCAAGATCATCGAAGCCGGCCCCCGGTGGGGACAGTTTACCGGCCAAACAACGGAAGAGGCCCTGAATATGGGCTGGCAGGACGCGGTGTACCCCGAAGATTTGAAACAAGTAATGACGATTGTTGAAGCCTCCCTCGAAAGTGGCGATGCGCTTGACGTCGAATATCGCATCCACACCAAAGATGGCTGGCGATGGGTGCGTTCCCGGGGCAAATGCCGACGAGACAGAGATGGCAAAATCCTGCGCTGGTACGGTTGCACCGAAGACATCGACGAATGCGTAAGGCTGAAGCAAGCTCTGCGCGACGCACAGGCAGAACTGGCTGCACTCCAGAGCCAACACAGTTTCCACGAGACGCTTTCTCCCTCTAAATACTGATCCCTGATGGCCTGCCATCCGCAGACCGACCGCATCCTCTCGGTACAATAAGAACAGGCAGTCCTATAAGAGTAAGAGCAGGGGCAGACGTCCTTGCGGAAACCTGCCTTTACTGGCGCAGTCGACCGTCTTCAAAACGGTTCTGATCTCTATCGACGAAGTACAGTATTGTGCAGCGCCTTAGCACCCTACTCGCAATTGTTGAAGACGCTGAAGACAAAGAGAGGCTCTACCGAATGACCCGCACCAATATTCCTGGTACATCTCCTTACGAGCCGATCATCGGCTTCTCCCGCGCCGTCCGCGTCGGCAATCACGTCTACGTCTCCGGCAGCGGCCCCGTGGGGGCCGACGACGCCTCTCCCGCCGATCAGACCCGTGCGGCTCTTGCCATCATCCAAGCCGCTCTCGAAAGAGCCGGAGCTAGCTTCGAGCATGTCTACCGCACGCGCATGTTCCTCGCCCGCGCCGAAGACTGGGAGGAGATTGGCCGCGCACACGGCGAAGTCTTTGGCAGGATTCTGCCCGCCTCCACCATGGTCGTCGCCGCTCTACTCAATCCCAAGTGGCGCGTCGAGATCGAAGCTGACGCCTACATTCCCGAGGCCTGAGATTCCCTCAAACCACCTGCAATGACCTCCCGCACTTCGGTATCATCGAAGGAGCAGAAGAGCCGGGCAGCGTCTGCGGCCCACGTCTGAAGCCCACGATTGCCGAGGGTGCTCCTCCATCACAGGGGAAGCCCGTTGCAAGTCAGAACGTAACCATATTTTCGTTGTGAAGAGTTTGCAGCAATAACCAGGGGATTCCCCGGAGACGAAAGAAAATGAGCAAGCTGTCCATCCGCGATCTAGATCTCGCCAACAAGCGCGTCCTTATCCGTGTCGATTTCAACGTCCCTCTCTCCAAAGATGGGCTGACGATCACTGACGACACCCGCATCCGCGAGACTCTTCCCACCATTGAGTACGCTCTCCGCCGCAAGGCCAAGGTCATCCTCTGTTCTCACCTCGGACGCCCCAAAGGCAAGCCGGTTGCTACGATGAGCCTCCGCCCCGTCGTCGACCGCCTCCGCAAGCTGCTGGATGACATTCTCGACGAGGGCGAGAACGTAGCCTTTGCTCCGGACTGCATCGGCGAAGTTGCCAACGAGATGGCTGCCCAACTTGAATCCGGCCAGACGCTGCTGCTCGAAAATCTCCGCTTCCACCCCGAAGAAGAGGCCAACGACCCGGCCTTCGCCAAAAAACTCGCTAGCCTGTGCGATATCTACGTCAACGACGCCTTCGGCAGCGCTCATCGCGCCCACGCCTCTACGGAAGGCATCACCCACTTCGTCAAGCAGTCCGCCGCCGGGTTGCTCATGGAGCGCGAACTCACCTACCTCGGCAAGGCTCTCAGCCAGCCCGACAAGCCCTTCGTCGCCATCATCGGCGGAGCCAAGGTCTCCGACAAGATCCAGGTCATCGACAACCTGCTCGATATCGCCGACGCCATCATCATCGGCGGCGGCATGGCCTATACCTTCCTCAACGCACAGGGACAGACCACCGGCAAGTCACTCGTCGAGACCGACAAGATCGAGGTCGCCAGGGCCGCTCTCGATAAGGCCAAAGCGAAAGGCGTCCGCTTCCTGCTGCCCATCGATCACGTCCTCGCCGATAAGTTCGCCCACGACGCCAAGACCCAACTGCACGAGGGCACTCACCCCTTCCACGTCGATCTCATGGCCCTCGACATCGGCCCCAAGTCGATCGAACTCTTTAAATCGGAGATCTCCGACGCCCGTACCATCATCTGGAACGGTCCCATGGGCGTCTTCGAGATGCCCGCCTTCGCCAAGGGCACCAACGCCATCGCCTACACCGTCGCCGGCAACAACGACGCAACCACCATTGTCGGGGGTGGAGACTCGGTCGCCGCCGTCAAGCAATCCGGCGTCAGCGACAAGATCACTCACATCTCCACCGGCGGCGGAGCCAGCCTCGAATTCCTCGAAGGCAAGATCCTGCCCGGCGTCGCCGCTCTCACGGATAAGTAGTGACATAGATGGGAAGAGCAATATTTATTATCGTGGGCTCTGGAAGTGCAGCCATATTGTGCGGAGGGTTATTTTCTCTATTTTTCAAATCTGCACGACATCTATGGCCTTACACAATTGTTGGACCCACAATATCTTTACTCAGCATCTGGGTTTACCTGATGTTTCTTTTCTTCCTGTACGGTGAATCTTCGCTTCCTTCTCTGGATGCGAAATTCGCCGAGGCGGGAATGATAGTTTTACCTATTACGATCGGACTGTTCGGTGCCTTGCTAACTACAAGACTTTTGGCCTTGGTAAGGTCTCGACGATAGAAAATTACACATACTAGGAAGATTCGATACAAATGCGCAAACCACTCATAGCCGCCAATTGGAAGATGTACAAGATTCCTGCCGAAGCCACCGCCTTTACCGATGCCTTCCTCCCCCTCATCGCAAGCAAGCAGAAGGCCGAGATCGTCCTCTGTCCCTCGACGACGTCCCTGGCTGCAACGATCGAGGCCACCAAAGGAACTGAGGTCCGTATCGGCGCTCAGACCATGCACTGGCTCGATAACGGAGCCTACACCGGCGAGACTTCGCCCATCATGCTCAACGCCATCGGTGTCACTCATGTCCTGATCGGCCACAGCGAGCGTCGCCAGTACTTCAACGAGACCGACGAGACCGTCAACCTGAAGCTCAAGTCCGCCCTCGCTCACAAACTCGTCCCTATTGTCTGCGTCGGCGAGCACAAGGCCGAGCGCGAGTCGGGCAAGACCAACGATGTGCTCCGACAGCAGATCACCGTTGGACTTCAAGGCATCGACCCGGCAGCGGCTACTTCACTGGTCATCGCCTACGAGCCGGTCTGGGCTATCGGCACCGGCCTCACCGCTACGCCACAGATCGCCGAGGACGCGCACAAGTTCATCCGTGAGCAGATCGCCGAGGTCCTCAGCCCCGCCATCGCCGCCAGCACCCGCATCCTCTACGGCGGTTCGGTCAAGCCGGATAACGCAGCCAGCCTCTGCTGCCTCGAAAACATCGACGGCGCCCTGGTCGGCGGAGCCAGCCTGGACCCGACGAGCTTCGCCCAGATCATCGCAGGCGCATCCATCTAAAACTAAGCCGCAAACAGTATGCCGCGCCGACTCACCGAGTCGACGCGGCACTGAAACATCCCCCGAATCCCTGCCTTACCTTACAACTCCCGCCTGATCCATCGGCCAGTACACAAACGCAGCCTTTCCATAGATCAAGTTGCGTTCCACCGGCCCGAAGTCCCGGCTGTCGCTCGAGATCGAGCGATGGTCGCCCATCACAAAATACTCGTGAGGCGGAACCACCATCTCAGGCTGTGAACGCTCATCGGCGAAGCGCGGCGGCACATACTTCTCCACCACCTGCTTGCCATTGACGTAAACCGTTCCGTGATCGATACGCAGGTCGTCTCCGGGCAACGCAATCACCCGCTTGATGTAGCTCTTGGTGCGATCGCGCGGATAGAGAAACACCACGACGTCTCCGCGGTGAATATCCTCCACGTGGTAGACCATCTTATTGATAAAGAGGCGATCCTGATCCTTCAGCATCGGCAACATGCTGGTGCCTTCTACCCGCACCGGCTGATAGAGAAAGACGATGATAAAAGCCGACACCGCGACAGAAACCAGCAGATCCCGCACCCATGCCTGCCAGCCGGTCCGCGAATCGGGCTCCTTCTGCGAATTCAACTGCCGCCAATCCTGGCCCGGATCCGGACCCTGCTCATCGTTCTCCACGATATTTCCATTCCTCACTGTCTTAGACGCACGGTTCTCACTGGGCGGCACTCTGCCTCAATCGCAATGTTCAAACGATAAAACCGTCGTATCTGGCTCCGTCACTCTGCGCCAGCCACAGACAGGCAAACTATTGCCTCTCAGTTGCATCTTAACAGGTCAACAACGTGAATTGGGAATTGGCCTTACCTTTGGTGCCGCAATAGGGCGCGTTAGGCGCTAGAATTGTATTAGCAGTAAAAAGGACTCTTCCAGCAGGATTTTGAATGGCTACCCTTACCATGCTTGAACCGGCTTCCACGCCAAAACCCGAGAACGGTTCCCCCTTGGAGTTCCACGCGCTCACTACGGAGACAGCGAATACCGCATCCGAGGGCCTGGATACTAAATCTGCTTTGGAGATCGCGCGCATCATCAATCATGAGGACGCTAAGATCGCCGCTGCAGTCAAAAAGGCGCTGCCTGAGATCGCCATCGTCATGGATACCGTTGCTCGCTCGCTTCGCGATGGAGGCCGCCTGATCTACGTCGGCGCCGGCTCCAGCGGTCGCATCGCCTCCCTCGATGCCTCGGAGTGCCCACCAACCTACTCCACAGCTCCGTCACAAGTCCAGTACATTATGGCCGGCGGGCCAAAGGCTCTGGCCTCCGCCTCCGACGTCAACGAGGACTCGCCCGAGATCGGCCAGCGTGACATCGCCCGCCGCCGTCCTACTCGCAAGGACATCGTTATCGGCATCTCCGCCAGCGGCCGCACGCCTTACGTCGTCGGTGCGGTCGAGTATGCTCGCGCGCGCGGAGCCAAGACTGCCGCCGTCACCTGCAACCTGAACACTCCGCTCGCCGACGTGGCCGATACCACCATCGTCGCCGAGGTCGGCCCTGAAGTCCTCTCCGGCTCGACACGCATGAAGTCAGCCAGCGCCCAGAAGATGATCCTGAACATGATCACGACCGGCGCCATGACCCGTCTCGGTTATGTCTACGACAATCTCATGGTCAACGTGCACATGAAGAACGCCAAGCTAGTCGAGCGCGGCATCCGCGTGCTGATGACGGTCTGCGAGATCGACCGTGACACCGCCATCCGCACCATCAAGTCCGCGGGCAAATCCATCCCCATCGCCGTGGTCATGCTTAAGGCCAACGTCGACAAGATGGAAGCCGTCCGCCGCCTGAGCAAATCAGACGGCAACGTCCGCCTCGCCATCGACGACTCCCGCCTGGAGATTTGACCACGTAATTATTCGTATGCGCCTTGTACATTTCAACGCAACACCCGCCAGTTAGACTAATCCTATGGCAACCGGGCGGGTGATGGCGCTGGATGTAGGGAAGGTACGCGTGGGCGTGGCGCTCTCGGACCCGCTGGGCTACACCGCACAGCCGCTTCTGACGCTATGGCGCAAAAGCCGGGGCGAGGATATGCGCAGCCTGCTGCGGCTGATTCGCAAGCATGAGGTAGTGGAGATTATTGTCGGGAATCCCCTGCACATGTCGGGAGATGTGAGCCCGTGGGCGGCGAAGGTGCAGGAGTTCGCCGAAGAGTTGCGTAAACGCTCCACGCTGCCGGTGACACTGTGGGATGAACGGCTCAGTTCGGTCGCGGCACACGAGATTCTCAACGAAGCTGGACATAATTCCCGGAACCGCAAATATGTAATCGATCAGGTCGCCGCCGTGGTGATCCTGCGCGGATGGATGGAAGCAAAGGAACAGGCAACAGCGCGGGCAGCACTGGAGCAAAGCGGCCGTAGCGAAGAAGGACGTTGAAAAGCTCACTCTGAAAGGAGCGCCCCATGCCTCCCACTATCGGAAATGGAAAGATCTGTTACATCGATATGCCTGCTATCGACATAGCTCGTTCAGCCGGCTTCTACAAAAACGTCTTTGGCTGGAGCATCCGGCAGCGCGGGGATGGCGCCACCTCCTTTGACGATGGCGTCGGCGAGGTAAGCGGCACATGGACACTTGGCCGCCCACCCTCCACCCAGCCCGGGCTTCTCATCTACATCATGGTGGACAGCGTGGCCGCAACCATCGACCGGATCGCCGCCAGCGGCTGCGAGATCGTCCAGCCAATCGGGGCCGACGCTCCCGAGATCACCGCTCGTTTCCGCGATCCGGCAGGAAACGTCCTCGGCATCTACCAGAATCCCCCTCAAGAGATCTGAATCTTCGTCGGAGGCTCACTCTAAGCCCTCTCCGCCACCAGCGAAACCATGATTCCCCATGGATCGCGGAACCGTACCTTGCCCTCGCTACGATCCACAACATGACCACCTTCTTCCAAGCTGCGGCTTACTTCCTCCACATCGCCTTCCTCGGGAACCACCAGCTCCCACTCCAGCAGTCGCGGATCACCCGCCGCCGCGATGCTCGAACCTCGCGCCCAGGTGTTTATCCCTACGTGATGGTGGTATCCGCCCGCCGCCAGAAACAGCGCAGCATCGCCCAACCGGCTCATCACGTCCAGACCCAGCCCCCTATCGTAGAAAGCTCTGCCCGCCGCCATCTCACCTACATAAAAATGCATATGCCCGACCGTCGTCCCCGCCGGCAATCCCTCCCACTTCGTTCCCGCCGACTCCGCGATCAGCCCGGCCATATCCAGCGGGTCGACCGCCATCAGCACCTCGTCTCCCCTGTATCTCCACTCCGAACGGTCCCTGTCCGCATACACCTCTATCGTCAGGCCGTCCGGATCGACCAGATAAAACGCCTCGCTTACCAGATGGTCTGCCGAGCCCGACCGTACTCCCAACCGCGCCAGATGGTCCGCAAACGAACCCAGCGCCGCCCGCGTCGGCAGCAACACGGCAAAGTGGTACAACCCCAGCCGCGGCGAAGCCAGCGGGCGCAAGGTCGGCATCTCCTGCAACTCCAGCAGTTCACGATCAGAGCCATGGGCTCCCAGCGCGACGCGCAACCCCTGTCTCTCAACCACCCGAAATCCGATCACGCGCTCATAGAATGCCAACGACTCCTCCAGATTCGATACTGCCAGCCGTACCCTGCCCACTCGTGCCCCGGGTGAAATCCTGAACCGTTCCATATTCTTCATCACCGAAACTCCCCCTATCACCATCTCTTCAGATGCTCTTGCCCTGCCGGGAGTACCAGAGCAGGTACCCATTTCCACGCCGTCGCCCCGTAAACTGGCATGATGGACAAGTTTGTTGTACGCGGTGGCAACCCTCTTCTCGGCACCATCAAGATCTCCGGAGCCAAAAACTCCGCTCTTCCCTGCATGGCCGCCGCCATTCTCACCGAGGACGAGGTCATTCTCGAAAACATCCCCCAGGTCCGCGACATCGAGACCGAGCGCAGGCTGCTTGCCAGCATGGGCGCCGAGGTCGAACTCGGCTATGGGCGCGCCCAGCACCGCACCCGCATCCGCTGCGCCGTCCTCTCCGATCCGGTGGCCAAGTACGAGATCGTCAAGACCATGCGCGCCAGTTCGCTGGTCCTGGGCCCGCTGATCGCCCGCACTGGAGTCGCCCGCGTCGCCATGCCCGGTGGCTGTGCCATCGGAGGCCGCCCCATCGACCTCCACATCAAAGGCCTCGAAGCGATGGGCGCGACGATTACTCAGGAGCATGGCTACCTCGAAGCCCGTGCCGACCGCCTCAAGGGCGCGCGTATCGTCTTCGACAAGATCACCGTCACCGGAACCGAAGATCTGCTGATGGCCGCCACCCTGGCCGAGGGCGAGACCATCTTCGAGAACTGCGCCCGCGAGCCCGAGGTCACCGACCTTGCCGCCCTGCTCGTCGCCATGGGGGCGAACATCGAAGGTGCTGGAACCTCGACGATCCGGGTTCAGGGAGTGGCAAAACTCCACGGCGCGCGCCACCGCATCAACCCCGACCGCATCGAGGCAGGAACCTTCCTCATCGCCGGAGCAATCACCGGCGGCGATCTGAATGTAGACGCCTGCGAGCCCGCTCATCTCAGCGCTCTCATCCATAAGCTGGAGCAGTGCGGCGTCCGCATCGATGTCGGCAGCGACCACATTCGCGTCCGGTCGGGTGGAGAGCTGAAGGCCGCCGACATATCGACGGAAGAGTACCCCGGCTTCCCCACCGACATGCAGGCCCAGTACATGGCGTTGGCCACACAGGCCGAGGGAACGACGATCGTCACGGAAAATATCTTCGAGAATCGCTTCATGCATGTGCAGGAGCTGAACCGCATGGGAGCGAACATCACCGTGCAGGGGCGCACTGCGACGGTTCGCGGCAAGACGCCGCTGCAGTCTGCGGCAGTGATGTGCTCGGACCTACGCGCGTCGGCGTCGCTGGTGCTGGCGGCGCTGGTCGCAGATGGAGAGACCATTCTGGACCGGGTCTATCACATGGACCGCGGCTATGAGCGGCTGGAAGAGAAGCTGCGCGGCGTGGGTGCGCAGATTCGCCGGATGGGAGATGTCTTCGGCAAAAAGTAACGCCTGGCAACAAACGAGCGCCATCCTATGGACAACCCTTTGAAAGGCGTGGCTTTTGTTGGATACGGCATGGTAATTTGCATGGTAAGCGCGGACGGCGAGCAGCCACTCTTTCGCGAGCGGTCGCGATCAGTGAGAGCAAAGGTGTACAAAGGTTGCACCAATTCCAACCGTCTGCCTGGAGAACCATGACAGGAAAGAAAAAAATATCCGAGGCCGGCAAGCCGGTTACGCTGAAGATCCTTGCCGAGTATCTGGATCTCTCCCCTGCGACCGTCTCCATCGTGCTCAACAACTCGCCGGTGGCGAAGTCAATCTCCGACGCAACCAAGGCGCGGGTCCATGCGGCGGCAAAGAAGTTCGAATACCGCCCAAACCTTCATGCGCGGATGCTGCGCACGCGAGTCACCAATACCGTCGGCCTGATCGTTCCGGAGGTCAGCGAAGGCTACTTTACGGGCGTCATGCTCGGGGTTGAGCAGTATCTGCTCCAGGAGGGATTCCTTTACTTCACGGTCAGCCACCTTGGCCGTCCCGACCTTGTCGAGGAGTACCCCCAACTGCTGATGAACCGCGCCGTCGATGGCTTTCTGATGGTGAACACGGAGCTTCGCCACAAAGTGCCATTGCCTGTTGTCGGCATCTCTTCGCACAGCAAGATTGCCGGCGTCACCAATGTCGTGCTTGACCACGGCCGCGCCGCGAAGATGGCGCTCCGCCACCTATACGATCTCGGCCACCGCCGCATCGCGTTCATGCGCGGCTCACGCTATGTCAGCGACACCGATGCCCGCTGGGAGGCCATCGTCAGCATAGCGCAGGAGATCGGCATCACCATCCGGCCGGAGCTGTGCATTCATCTCGAAAAGAATTCGTGGTCGCCGGAGCTGGGTTATCCCCCGGTGCGTGAGCTGCTCGCGCGCACCCGGGATTTCACGGCGATGTTCTGCTTCAACGATACGGCAGCCATCGGAGCCATTCGCGCTATCGAAGATGTGGGCTTGAATTGTCCACGCGACATCTCGGTCATAGGATTCGACGATATCATCGTCGCCGAGTATCTCAATCCACGGCTGACGACGATACGCCAACCTCTGCACAAGATGGGCTGGACGGCGGCGCAGATGCTGGTTCGTCGCATCCAGTCGCCGGATGAGAGCTACCCCGAGTCGATCTGGTTCGAGCCGGAGTTGGTGGTCAGAGAATCGACAGCGGGTGTTCCCGAAGAGCGATCTGCAAAAGCGCACAGGAATAAACTCTAGGTCGATCGTATCGTTGGCAGAATCGACTACGCAGTTACGCTACGACTGAAGGGCCTAGCTGAACGCATTGCCAGAGACCACGCCATCTGCAACGGGATCCTCGAACCCCTCGACCGCAGCCTTCCGCGCGATCGGTCCGGCGTTCTTCTATTTCTTCGTGGCGGGCATCGCGACCGTGATGCTGGGACCACTGCTGCCGGCGTTAATCAGTCGATGGCATATCCAGGACGAGCAGGCAGGAACACTGTTCACGGTCGTGTTCGTGGGAGAGCTCTGCGGGGCATGGTTCGCCACGCGCAACCTTCGCCTCAGTGTTCTGGCCGGATCATGCATGACAGCAGCCGGATGCGTGTTGATGACGTGGGCCGACTTCGGCACAGCACACGTCGCGCTGTTCTGCGTAGGGCTGGGACTGGGCGCGGGGCTGACGGCGGGGAACGTCATCGTCGGTACGGCGGCGACCTCCTCCCGCACCCGCCTGCTGGCACTGCTGAACGTGGCATGGGGAGTGGGCGCAATCGTCTGTTCGCTGCTGGTGCGCGCCTGCGGGCCGGGACGTGTGCCGCTCTTCTTTCTTGTCCTTGCTGCCTGCCTTTTCCTTGCCGCCCTCTTTGCGATCAAGATACCGCGCACAGCATCTCAGACGACTGCCGAGGCTGACTCACCGGACCAGATCGTAAGGCGGACGAAGATGCCAATGCCGATGCTTCCCCTGTTCATCTTCTCGCTGGCAATGCTTCTGTACGTCGGCATCGAGAACTCCCTGGGCGGATGGCTGCCAAGCTACGGGCTCCGCACCACGACGCTGCTGGCCTCGTCGGTCGCACTGTACTTCTGGATAGCGGAACTGAGCGGACGCTTGCTGCTGGCCGTCCTGACGAGCCTGTTCGGCGAGGCAGCGCTCTACCGGGTGAGTGTTCTTGTGCTCATTCTCACGACGGCGGTCTTGATCGCGGCAACCCATCTCGGGTCCGGAGGGGTGGTTGCGCTCACGATCCTTAGCGGACTGGCACTCGCGCCGATCTATCCCCTGATCGTCTCGTTTTTCCTGGCTCGCACCGGCAATCATCCCGGACTCGGACCGGTCTTTGCCGTGGCCTCGCTGGGAGGCGCAACGCTTCCCTGGCTGACCGGCGCCATCTCTACACACTTCCATGCGCTACGAGATGGGCTGGCTGTCCCCGCCGTCGGGGCGATTCTGCTGCTGCTGCTCGCCCCCGAAATCACCAGACGTGCGAAACAAAGAGCCTGAGTTGGCTGCAACCAGTCTTCGGGAGTATTGATGAACCTGGATCGAGCTCTATCAAGGACAGTGCTCTGCGCAGTAGATTACTTTTTCCCGGCGCTTGCTTTTCCTGCCGGGCGGCGACCCTTCTGCTTGGGAGCTTTTTGCCCCTTGCCCCCAGCATGAGTGGAACGATGATGACCTGAGTGGCGTTGCAGCACGAGAGCCGCTGCTCCTCGCAGACGCGCCAGCTCGGGATCGGTCGTGACCACAATGCGCGGAGGCGTTCCTGCCAGCATCTGCTCGCCAAGTTCCTTCTCGACGATGGGTCCCAGCCGCGACCACGCCGAAGTGAGATCGCCGCTCAACAGGATCAGCTCCGGAGCGAGCGCCGAGGAGATCAGCCGCAGTCCGATACCCAAATAGGAAGCCTGCCGCCCGAGCGCCGCAGTAGCTTTTTTGTCCCCATCCTCCGCCAGATTCAGCAAGCCCTGAATTCCCGTAACGGCGATCTCCGGGGAAGACTCGGCGTAGAAGCGCAGCGCGGCGCGCGACGACGCGTACATCTCCCAGCAGCCGGTTCTGCCGCAACCACAGCGAGGGCCAAGGGGATCGATGGGAATATGGCCAAACTCGCCGGCGAGGCCGGACTTGCCGACGACCAGTTGGCCGTTAGCAAGAATTGCAGAGCCGACACCTTCGGAGATGGTGACGAGGACCGCATTGCGCACGCCGTCCATCCTGCCGAACCACAGTTCCGACAGCAGGCAGGCGTTCGCCGCGTTGTCCATCTCCACCTGCAGCTTCATGGCGCGTTCGATGGCGCTCTTGATGTCGTAGTCGTACCACTTCAGATTCGGCGCCAGGATCAGCCGCTGCGCAACGGGGTCGACCCGGCCCGGCAGGCTGATGCCGATGCCCTCGAAGGACTTGTCCCCATGACTCGAACGCAGATTCTTCATGCACTCGATCACCCGCTGCACGCCGCGCTCCGGGTCGGATGCGATGGGAATCACCTCGCGCGAAAGAAACCGTCCGTTCAGATCGACGACGGCGATGATCGCCTGGTGCGGACGTATGTCCGCCGCGATCATCGCAAGATTCGCATTCAGCGATAGCAGTGTTGCCGGCCGGCCCCTTGGCTTGCGCGACTCCGCCCCTTCTTCGATCCAGCCTTCGGCGATCAGTTGCTCGACGATGTTGGAGACGGTGCTGGGCTGAAGCCCCGACCAACGAGAGAGGCCAGCGCGCGCAATAGGCTGCTTGGTCCGGATAAGCTCCAGAACGATGTCGCGGTTGATGTCGCGGGCTACCTCGCTCGACGCCAGTTCAACGTAGGCAAGGTCGATTCGCCGAAAACCGCGCGAACCTCTCTTTCGTGCGTCCGGCACATTCCGATCTGACGGTAGAGTTTTCAATGGCTCGCGCCGTCCGCAGGCTGGACGCCATTGCCGAAAGCTATGTGGCCCGCCGCGCGAAGCGGCACGAAATCGGGTTCCCCATGGAAGTGTCTCTCACCGATATCTCCGGCGGCTGCGATCTTCTCCTCAAACACTTCCATAAGCTTCATCCACTCTCAAAATGCGCACACTGGCGTTGACTCCCGCTACAGATCTGGCAGAAGCTGCACCGATCTCATTGCCTTATAGCTTTTACTATAAGCGCCGCATAATGTCACTGCGATAATCCGCTTGACTCTCTTTGAACTGACCAGGCCACGCAAGCCGTCCACCGCTTGACACGAGCAACCGCGAATATCGTCGAGCGATCTATTCAAGCGTTTTAGCCGCTGCACATTCACTCTGTCAACCTCTTACTTTTTAAATTTGGATGCCCGCGTATTGCGATTAGTATGGGGGTCGTCGACCCGCTTGCAAAGACGCCGTCGCACAGACGACTCTTTGCTGAAGGCCACTGGAGAAACCGCCATGATGCCATCGCTTCGCACCCTTCTCCCGCTTGCATTGGGAGCGCTTCTCATCGCCGCACCGGCTACGCCTGCCCGTGCGCAGCAGCCTCAACCCGAGGCGCAGCCACCAATCTATCTGGGCACCGCTTGGTATCCCGAGCAGTGGCCCGAGTCCCGCTGGGACGCCGACCTGACGCTGATGCAACAGGCCGGCATTCGCTTCGTCCGCATCACCGAGTTCGCCTGGTCGTCGATTGAGCCGACCGAGGGCGTCTACAAGTTCGACTGGGTGGATCGTGCGATTGCCGATGCCGCACGCCATCACATCTTTGTGGTGCTGGGAACGCCGACCGCCGCTCCCCCGGCATGGCTAACGCAGAAGTATCCCGAGACACTGCGCATCAAGGAAGACGGCCGCCGCGACGAGCATGGCAACCGCCAGCAGTTCAACTGGGCTAATCCGAAGTATCGCGAGCTGGCCCGCGGCATCGCGGAGAAGATGGCAGAGCGCTACGGCCACAATCCCAACGTGATCGGCTGGCAGATCGACAACGAATACGCCGCCGAATCGTATGGCCCGGACGTGCAGAAGCAGTTTCAAGACTGGTTGAAGGCACGCTACGGCACGCTCGACAACCTCAACAAACGCTGGACGACCGCCTACTGGAGCGAGACATACACGGACTGGTCGCAGATTCCGATCGAAGAGGAATACGGCAACCCCGGCCTGCTGCTCAGTTGGAAGCGGTTTGTCTCGGACACGTGGCGAAGCTACCAGAAGAACCAGCTCGACGTAATCCGCGCCAACAGCGACCGAAGACAGTTCATCACCACCAACTTCATGGGCTGGTTCGACGGGTTCGACCACTATACGGTCTCGCAGGATCTCGACTTCGCCTCATGGGACGACTACGTCGGCCGCGGGCATCTCGATCCTAACCGCAACGGTGCCGCCCACGACTTGACGAGAGGCTTCCTGCGCAAGAACTTCTGGGTCATGGAGACGCAGCCGGGCTTCGTCAACTGGTCTCCGGTCAACACCGTTCTCGACAAGGGCGAGGTGCGCGCCATGGCATGGCACGATATCGGCCACGGCGCCGACGCGGTGAGCTATTGGCAGTGGCGCTCCGATCTGAATGGGCAGGAAGAGATGCACGGCACCCTGGTCGGTGCAGACGGAACTCCGGTCCCGGTCTACTCCGAGGTCGCGCAGATCGGCAAGGAGTTCGCGAAGGCCGGTCCTGCGCTGGCGGGGACCAGCGTCCACTCTCAGGTCGCGATTCTGCACTCGTACGACAGCCGCTGGGCCATCAACTGGCAGCGTCATAACAAGAACTTCGATCCGGTCGCGCAGATTGTGAGCTACTACAAACCGCTACGCGAGATCGCGCAGTCGATCGACATCGTGTCGCCGACAACACCGCTCGACGGCTACAAGCTGGTCGTCGCGCCGGGACTGGAGGTGCTGACGGACGCAGCCGCAAAGAACCTGATTGCCTACGTCAAAAATGGCGGGCACCTGGTTCTCGGGCAACGCGCAGCCATGAAAGACGGCGACAACGGACTCCAACCGGAACGCGGCCCCGGACCCCTCGTCGCCTTACTGGGCGGGCGCGTCGATCAGTTCTATGCAATTGACGACAAGCCGGAGGACACCGTTCCCGTGAGCGGAATCTGGGGCAATACAACGTCAAAGATCTGGGCGGAGCAACTCAGCACATCGTCGCCGGATACAAAGGTCCTGATGCGCTACGGCAAGAGCAACGGCTGGCTGGACGGGCAGCCTGCCGCCATCACTCGCAAGGTGGGCAAGGGACAGATCACCTACATTGGCGCATGGATGGACGATGCAGCCATGCTGAAGGCGGCACAATGGATGACCGAAACCAGCGGCGTAACGCCTGAGTTTGGGCCAGTGCCGAAGGGCGTCGATGTCTATCCCCGCGAGGGCGAGGGAAAGAGAGTCTTCATCCTCGTCAACTTCGACAAGACACCGCAGACCGTCAAGTTGCCCTCAACGATGCACAACGTTCTTGAGGACAAAGATGCCGGCACCGTGACGCTGGATCACTACGGGGTTGCCGTACTGGAGGCAAAGTAAAAAGGCGAAGTAAAAAAACTCCTTCGCCGGTTGGCAAAGAGGAGCCGGGTCTATTGTGCCCGGTCTCCTCTTGCTACTTACCGTTCCATTCAGACCTGGGAGTTGGGCGGCAAGTAAGTGAAGAATTCGGGTCTCGGCTAATGTCTAAGATGCCTTTGACACTGCGAATTGATCGCGAAGCTGGATGAAGCCGATAACGACGATTGCAACCATGGATGGCAGAAGAAATAGATACATAAGGTCTCCCTCACAGCAATTCAAATTTGCACAACGCATAAAACGGCATACTTCTCCGCTATGCCTCAGCACGGACATCGGGCTTAGCAGGAACCCGTGGAATCCGGGTTACCTGATCCGGGCGAAACTTCCGTTCTGCCGTTCCAAATGCACGTGCATTGCCAAATAAGAATGCCCGGTAAATGCACAAAAAATGCGGCATTACCGAGAGATCGCGGTAGGACATTGCAAGGTAGTGGGAAAAAGATTTACCTGCCCTCCGGGCAATGAGCAAACATTTTCGGAGGGCCTTTACGGCCTGGAGAAGTCCGTCATCTCAAACCGCAACGGTAAAAGAATCTTCGCTTCGAGTCACGGCGCGGTAAAGCGTATCGCGCTCGAACGGCACCCGGCCGGCTTCGGTAATCAGACGTACCAGGTCGGCGCGCCGCATTCCCTGGGGCGTGGTCGCTCCGGCGTCGTGGTAGATCTTCTCTTCGACAACCGTGCCGTCGATGTCGTCGGCTCCAAATCGAAGAGCTACCTGCGCCATCTTCGGCGAGACCATCTGCCAGTAGCTTTTGATGTGCGGGAAGTTGTCCAGCATGAGACGGCCAATGGCAATCTGCTTGACGTCGAGCATCCCGGTCGTGCGCGGGATATGAGCAAGCGCGGTATGGTCGGGATGGAAGGCAAGCGGGATAAAGGTCTGGAACCCCCCGGTATCATCCTGTACCTCGCGCAGCCTCAACAGGTGGTCCACACGGTCTTCGTCGTTCTCGACATGACCGTAGAGCATGGTCGCGTTGGAGCGAAGACCGAGTTTATGCGCCGTGCGCGCGGTCTCCAACCACTCCCCGCCATCGATCTTGTGGTCGCAGATAATGTGCCGCACGCGGTCGGCAAAAATCTCCGCGCCGCCGCCGGGCATCGAGTCCACGCCGGCATCCTTCATGCGCTGCAACGCCTGCGGAATCGTCATCTTGCCGCGCTTGGCCAGGAACGCCACCTCGACCATGGTGAACGCCTTGATGTGAACCTTGGGGAAGCGCTGCTTCAGACCGCTCACCAGGTCCATGAAATATTCAAAGGGCAGATCGGGGTGCAAACCGCCGACGATGTGGAACTCGGTGATCGCCTCCGAGTAACCCGACCCCGCCGTCTCCCAGGCCTCTTCGAGCGCCATGGTGTAAGTGCCGTCCTCGCCCTTCTTGCGCCCGAATGCGCACAGGCGGCAGGAGGCCATGCAGACGTTGGTGGGGTTGATGTGGCGGTTGACGTTAAAGTATGCCACGTCGCCGTGCATCCGCTCGCGGACCATATTTGCCAGCCACCCCACGGCCAGCACGTCGCCGCTGCGATAGAGAGTGACGCCGTCGTCGAAATCAAGCCGTTCGCCGCGCTGCACCTTCTCCGCAATGGGAAGGAGGGCAGGATCATCTGTCTGAAAGGAGTGCCGAGGGCGCGCGCCTGATGAGAGACTCATAGTACGATTCTATTCCTCTGCGGCACCCTGGGGAGAGCCCACGGCCCTACGGCTTGGCGATGGTCTCGGCCTTGGCGGCGGGTTCCGGCTTTGCCGATGCCTCGGTATTGCCCGAGACCGCTTCCCTCGACGCGACCATGCGCGGCTGAACAACGACGCCATCGAACAATGTCGCGCCAACCAGATGGTCTCCCACCGGCCGCGCCAGTCGCAGCGACCAGCCCGTATTCCAATATTTCACGGTCTTGTCCGGAACGTGGACGGCATAGACGATCGTGTTCCGGTTGTTCGCCGTGACAAGGATGCGCTGCGACGGTGCGTCGTAGAAGAGGCTGCTCACATCGTGGACAGTGAGATTCCTGACCGTATGCCAGGTCACACCCTCATTCTCCGTGTAAAACACTCCTTCACGCCCACCGACCCACAGGCCACCCACACCATCGACGGCCACAGCGCCAAGTTGCGTGGCAGTCGCCGGCAATGGGATCGACCTCCATCTCCTGCCGTTATCCGTTGTCAGGGCAACGGCATTCAGGTTGGCTACCGCAGCCATCGACCTGGCCGCGGCGACAAACTGCCAGTTCTGCCTCGCTAGACCCGGAGTCAGCGTCCAGTTCGATCCGGCAGTCACGCTCTTCAGCAATCCGTCCGAGGTGGCGGCATAAAGGGTATCGCCTGCGCGTGCAATCCCGTTGACGCTGCCGTCGAAGGAATCCGAACGTCCACGCCGCACGGCAACCGCTGTCGCTCGGCGCGCAGAACCTGCCTTGCCTCGCGATGGCGCGGCCTCGCGGGGAACCGCAAAAGAGATATTCTCGACACGGCTCCAGACCTGGCCCTGCAGTCGATAGATGCCATGCGAAGTACCGGCGATCACGGTCCCGTCTGACGCCTGCCCCAGGCTGTAGACATCGTCGCCATTCAGTCCAGCACTGGTCTGGTTCCAGGTAAGTCCGCCATTGTGGCTGACGAAGACGCCACCCCATGACTTGTCGTTCACTACACCCACATAGATCGTTGCGGCGTGCTCAAAATCCTGAACGTAAGCTACGACCTGACGCGAAGAGAAGCCTCCATTCGAAGGCAGAAAGCTCTTGCCGCCATCGTTGCTCGCCAGTACGCCGCCACGGTCGGTTGCCAGAAGGACGCGGTTTGTATTGGCGGGATCGACGTAAACATCGTTGACGATCACCTCCGGTCCGGTCGTGCGCAGCCAGGTCTTGCCGGAATCCCCCGAACGAAAAAGCCCTTCCGTCGTTCCCGCAAAGACGACGTTCAGGTGCTGCGGGTCCTGCATCAGAACCCGAGTCCTGCGGGCGGTCGAGGGAATTCCCTGTATCTTCTGGAACTTCTCGCCCTTATTCTCGCTCTTGTAGATACCGGAACACGCGCTTGCATATACCTGATTTGGCTGCACCGGATCGATGATGATCGAAAACACGTCGGAATCGTCGATGATCCCGTCCTTGATATTCTTCCAGGTCTTGCCGCCATCGGCCGTCTTCCAGGGCAGGTGCCAGGTTCCGGCATAGATGATATTTGGATCTAACGGGTCGATCGCCACGGATTCGACCTCGTGCAGTTCTTTGCTGCCCTCCGGACTGATGAGCTTCCAGTGCACGCCATTGTCGATCGAGCGATAAACGCCCAGCAAAGTGCCGGCGACCAGAATCTTCGAGTCGGATGGAGCGGCAGCGAGGGCGCGGATGGATTGGCCCTTCATGTCGTTGTCTCTGGTCCAGGTAACGCCGCCATCATGGCTGGTATACAGGCCGCCATCATTGCTGCCCAGAACCCAGGCTCCTACAAGGATGTGCCTTGGGTCGGCCTTGTCGATAACGATAGAATCCAGCGCCAGATCGTCGCGATCGCCGATGCGCGCAAGCCGCTTCCATTCGCGGCCGCCGTTGCTGGATTCGTAGATCCAGCCGTTGACCGCGCCAAGGTAAAGATGGGAGGAGTTCTGCGGATCGGCAGTCAGCGTTCGCGCGTCTCCGCCATCGGGTCCGAAGGGCAGCCAGGTCGCCGCATTTCCCCAAAGGCAAGAGAAGGCGAGAAAGAGAGCAAGGAAAGGGATTTGAAATCTGTACCGTCTAGTCAACGTAATTTATCCACTTCTACAAGTTCACTCTAACAAGGATAAGCTGAATCTCGCTCAACGCGCTTAACACAAAGGCTGACTGGGAACCAACCCAGTCAGCCTTTGTGCTTTGCTGCGATGCTGCGTTCTTATTACCTGCGACGACGCCGTGTCGGCTTCGTGTTGACAGCGCTCTCGTCCACAGCGGTGATGCCAGTGCTGTCCAGCGTGGCTCCGGCGGGGATGAGGGTCGTCGTCACAGTCTTACCGTCCTGAGTGCCGGTGTAGACCGAGATACGGCTGGCATCAATGCCCTTCTCCGTTACCAGGTACTGCTTCGTGTTGACAGCGCGCTGGGCGGCGAGAGTGCTGCCCTTCTTTTCGGTGCTGGCCGCGTTGCCTACGACCGCGAGCTTCGCGTCGGAGGAGCGCTGCAGGTTGAGGGCGACATCGTCAAGGCAAGCCTTGCCTTCGTTGTCAACCCGGGTCGGACGCCGCTTGTCGCGCTCGAAGTTGACCGAGCAGAGGCTGCTGGTCGTCGGAGCCGGAGGCGGCGGAGGCGCGCTGAGAGTGACGTTGGTGGTTGCCGATGCTGTCTGACCCTTATCGTCGACCACGTTGCAGGTGACGGTAATGGTGCCAGGCGCCGCGCCGGCCGTGCTCAGCGTTGCGGTGTTGCCGTTGCCGCTGACGGTGCCTTCGGTTGCGCTATAGCTATAGGTCAAAGGACGATTCTGCGGGCTGGAGCCTTCTGCCGTGATTGTGGAGGAATCTCCGGGGTTCACGGTTGAGGGGTTCGCCGAGCAGCTCACGGTCGGCGGCTGGAAGGCCTGGATCGTGTACTGAGCCGAGCAATCCGCCATCTGACCAGCCTTGGTGCCCTCTGAAACATGGCCCTTGGCCGTGTAAGTTCCGGGAGCGGCGTTCTTGGTGTCGATGTTGGCGATATTGGACGTGCCCGAGATGGTGCCGCCATCAGCGGTCCAAGTATAGTTAGCCGTCTTCTTGGGGTTCAGATTCAGAGCAGTGCCGGTCACTGTCAGAGGATCGCCGGGGTAAGCAGTCGCCGGGGAGACAGCGCAGCTGTAGGTGACGGGCGGCGGCGGAATGACATGGCCGAAGTGCGTCACGATACCGGTGCTCAGGTCAACGCCGTTGAGATTGGCGCGACCGCCCATGACACCACCCGTCGGGGGAGGCGTATAGGGGCCGAAGTTGGCATGGATGTAACGGAAGTCAGCTTCGAAGAGGCGAAGCGAAAAGCGATTGTTGAAGAAGGGCAGGTCGTAGTCCATGCCGCCGCCGGCCGTCAGGGTCGGACCCCAGGTATAAGGCTCGTGATAGGGCACCGGGCCTTCGCTGTTCGGGCCGCCAAGCTTGGCGCCGCCGACCAGTCCGTGGGCAAAGAGGGTAAAGTTCTGCATCGGAGCGCGGAAGATAGGACCGGCGGACGCGGAATAAAGGCCGTCGTTGTTGCCGTCCGGATGGGCAACGAAGTTGACTTCACCGCCGAAGTACTTGTTGAAGTAGTAAGCGCCGCTGCCGATGGCCCCGAGGTCGATCGAAGAGTAGTTGATTCCCGCGGGCTTTACCTGTCCGTGGGCGCCGAAGTAGGAGAACCCAGTGAAGATATCGACTCGCGAAGGGTTAGGCCCCACCGGGGCGGTTGTGCTGGGTGCTGTCTGTGCACCCAGACTTGCGACTCCAAGGCTGACTGCACATGCAGCCAGTACGAACCGGCCAACACTACGAAACGGGCGATGAACCATTGACTTCCTCCGCTAAAAATTCTTCCATTTATTACAAGCCTATTGGCTTGTTCAGTTTACTTCGATTCAGTAACGCTAACGCAGGTTGTTAGCATTACCAGTTAAAGTTACCTTCTCACTACCGTCTTTTCAATACTTTACCAGCCGAATCGCTAAAAAAATCCGATGTTCAGCCTAGGAACCTCGCAAGTAACCAAGCCTCAAAACGACTGCATTCAGTCCAGATTCAGGGTTTTCTTCAACGTACCGCGCTCCTGCTGAATCTTTTCCTGCAGCAGTGTGATCGCATATAACAACTGCTCCGGGCGCGGCGGGCACCCGGGAACGTAAATATCGACAGGAATTACCTGATTGACGCCCTGCAAAAGGGCGTAGTTGTTGAAGACGCCGCCCGACGTGGCGCAGGCGCCCATCGAGATCACCCACTTCGGCTCCGGCATCTGCTCGTACAGGCGCCGGATGACAGGAGCCATCTTCTGCGAAACCCGTCCGGCAATGATCATCAGGTCGCTTTGCCGCGGCGAGGGACGAAAGACCTCTGCCCCGAATCGGGCGATGTCATAGCGCGAACCGCCCATCGACATCATCTCGATGGCACAGCAGGCCAGCCCGAACGTCATCGGCCAGATAGAATTCTTCCTCACCCAGTTGATCGCCGAATCCACGGACGCCAGCAGGATGCCTTCAGGCTGGTCGTACCCCCAGCTCACCTCTCTCAGCTTCTCCTGGTTCTTGCCGAAGCTATCGAGGGAACCGAAGAGATACCGATCGCTCTTTTGCGGAACCGCCGTGGGGCGGCCATTGCTCGTTGTTTCGCCTGATGCTGTACTCATATCTCTAATAATAAAACCGATGGGCGTTTTCGATAGCTTTTTTCACATAGCTGGCAAATATTTGCGCAGACTATATTCATGGCATCTGCTTGGATGTCACTAAACATGCTGTCGTTGGCCGATAAACCCTAAAAATATCTAGCTAGCGCGCGTTTTCATGGATGGCTTTCAATAGCGCATCCCGCAGCAATCTCTCTTCGTCCGGGATCAGCTTTTCCCCGGCGCGGGTCACGTAGAAGACGTCAATCGCCATCTCCCCCTCCGTATCGACCAGTGCCGCTTCGATATTGCAGCCCTGCCGGGCCAGGGTCAGGCTCAGCGCGTGGAGCAGCCCCGTCGTGTCCTGCGCGACGACTTCAAGCAGCGTGCTGTGCGACGAGGCTGCGTCGTCGAACTCGACCCTCGACTCCACCACCACCTTCGGCGCCTTGCGCCTGCCGCGCCTGCGTCCGCTCAATAACTTCTCAACCGGCAGGACCCCGCTCATCACCTCGTGAACGCTCTTCACAAACGCCTCGTGTTCGGAGGCATTCATCTCGAGCGTGCGAAAGCTATCGGTAAAGCGAAAGCTGTCCACCACCACGCCGTGCCGATTGGAGAAGGCATCGGCGGTCACGATATTCATTCCCCACGCCGCCAGAGCGCCGGTCATATTCGCGAACAGGAGCGCCCTGTCCGGAGTCAGCAGCGTCAGTTCGCTCACGCCCGGAGCGTAGCGAAAATCCAGTTGGACTGCGTCTTCCGCAAAGCGCTTCGCCATTTGAAACTGCGTCCGTATCTGCTCCGGCGTCCGGGTCAGCACATAGCGCTCAGGAAACCCGTCAAGATACTCCGCCACCTCGGCCTTCTGTCCCGGCAGCAGCGCGGCCACGCGGTGAATCAGTTCCCTCTCGTCCTGGGCGCCGACCCGGTCCTCGTCCACATTGCGGTCCAGATAATTCGACGTCGCAATGTAGAGCCGCCACAGGTTCTCCGCCTTCCACGGCGTCAGCGCATCCGGATGCACCGCGTTGATGTCCGCATAGGTAAACAGAGTCAGCATCCGCAGAACCTCCGGCGTCTGCACCTTGGCGGCAAAGGCCCGTACCGTCTGCCGGTCGAAGATATCGCGGCGGGTGGCCTGCGACATCTCCAGATGATTCGCAATCAGGCTGCTGACCATGCCGCTCTCGTACGAGTCCAGTTCCAGCCGCTCCAGCACGCCTGCGGCCATCTTCATGCTCTCCTGCGCATGGTCGCCCGTGCTGCGGCCTTTGCCGGTATCGTGCATCAGTGCCGCCAGATACAGCAGGCCGGGATGCGGAAGCTCGCGCACCAGACGCGAAAACTGCGCAGCCCACTCAGCCAGCGGCCCCGTCTGCTCGCGCTCGAGGCTGTGCAGCGTGTCGATCAGGACAAAGGTGTGCTCATCGACCGTATAGCGATGGTAGGCATCGCGAATCACCAGAGCATCAATTCCATGGAACTCCGGAATCAGCAATTCCAGCACTCCTACCGCGTGCATCGTCCGCAAGGCGTCTCCGGCGTGCGGTCCGGTCAAAATCTTCTGAAGATGCTGCCATAGCGACGGCCCTTCTTCAAGATGCGCGGAGAGCACGGGAATTGCCTGGAGCAGGCGCTGCTCCGCCTCTTCGCCCAGCGTGCAGCCGCTACGAGCCATGACCTCGAACACATTCAGCACAAGGTCGGGGTCCTGCGCGGGATCATGCCCCGCCTCGCCGCTCCCATCGGTCACCAAGGCATCGAGCACAATCCGCCCGCGTTCCACGCGAAAGCCCTGTTGCGGCGACTCCGCACGCCGCTCCCTCTTCAACCCCAGCAGCTTCAGCCGCGGCTTGTCCAGGGGAGCCTCCTCCATCGCCTGTGCCACCCGCCGCTCGATCCGCCGTGCGTGGCGGAAGTAGAACCGCATCCAGTAAGCCGCATCCGCGCCGGGCAAAGTATCTCCCGCCGCCGCCGTTCCCAGGCCCATCCCGATGCCCGCCGCCGCGGCCGCATCCTGCGCCTGCCAGTCCAGCGAATTGTCATCGCGCTCGTGCCGATAGTGCAGGAAGCATCGCACCAGCCATAGAAACTCCACGGCCTTGCGAAACTCCCCATCCTCATCGGCGTTCCCGTTCTTCGACACACGGCCCCCCGCATCCGGCCCAATCCCGCGCAACAGCTTCATCCACTCGCAGACATGGATATCGCGCAGGCCGCCGGGACAGTCCTTGATGTTCGGCTCCAGATGGAAGAGGGTGTCCCCATATTTGGCGTGGCGCGCCCGCGTCAGCTCCGTCAACTGCGCCATCAAGCCCTTCTGCTCGCGCAGCAGAAGCTTCGGGATGCTCTGGCCTGACAGCTTTCTGTAGATCGCGGCATCTCCGGTGATGAGCCGGTGGTCCATCAGCGAGATCGCAAATTCGGCGTTCTCCTCGTCGAAGCGCTCGCACTCGGGCAGCCTCCGCGTCGTCGGAGAGATGTGAATGCCGGAGTCCCACATCTCCTGGTTGACGCGGCGAATCGCATCTTTCACATCCTTCTCCGCCAGCCGTCCGTCGAGCAGGAAAAGCAAGTCCACATCCGAGTAAGGAAATAGCTGCGCCCGGCCATAGCCACCGATGGCCACCAGCGCAATTCCAGTCGCCAGCCGCCGGTCGCGCTGCACCTCCTGCGCCCAGAGACTGCTCGCAAACTCGTCCTGCGCCTTCGACCGCGCGGCAATCGTTGCTGCCCCCGAAGCGCCCGCATCGAATGCGGAGCGAATCTCCACTATTCTCGCCTGGTATCTGTCCCGTATTCCGCTGTCAGTGGTCTCGTTTGTGCTCATGCCGTTTTCCTCTAAAGAAAACCAAAGCCCATAGAGGCTGCTGAAAGGCATTCATTCCCGATGGGAGAGAACATCTCCCATCGGGAACCCCAACCGTGGAGACGCTGCTAGAGCGCAGCCTCGCCCCGCTGGTCGTTGCGGATACGGATGGCCTCATCGATCTTCGACACGAAGATCTTGCCGTCACCGATGGTGCCCGTTCGCGCCGCCGTCATGATCGCCGCGATAGCCTTGTCCAGCATCTCCTCCTTCACCACCAGTTCCAGCTTCACCTTCGGCAGCAGGTCTACCGAGTACTCTCGTCCCCGGTAGAACTCCGTGTGTCCTTTTTGCCGACCGTGGCCGCGGGCCTCGGTGATCGTCATTCCCTCAACGCCGATATCGACCAGCGCATCCTTCACCGCATCCAGTTTCGATGGTTGAATCACCGCTTCAATCTTCTGCATATGGAGTATCCTCTCGCGCTTTCAGATTCGTTGAACTGCGGCCCCCACTAAGAACTAGTGAGCCCAATCGTAACCCTCTTCGCCGTGTTGCGACAGGTCCAGACCGATGCGCTCGTCTTCCTCGCTCACCCTCAGCCCGATCGTCTTGTCCACGAGGAACAGAATAATCAGCGTGCCCACGATCGAAATGGTCCACGCAAGCCCGATGCCGAACGCCTGGTGGAACAACTGGCGCCAGTTGCCCTCCAGCAGCCCGGTCGGCTTGCCGGCCCCAAAGATGGGATTGATCGCGCTGGTCGCGAAGACGCCGGTCAGCAACGCTCCCAGCGTTCCGCCCGCTCCATGAACGCCGAAGGCGTCGAGCGAGTCGTCATAGCCGAACCAGCTCTTCACCTTCACCACCATCGTGTAGCAGAAGGCACCGGCGATCAGGCCGATCCACAGCGCCGACATCGGCGTTACGAACCCTGCTGCCGGCGTAATCGCCACCAGCCCGGCCACCGCGCCCGAGATCGCTCCCAGTGCCGACGGCTTGCCCTGCCGCATCCACTCCACGGCCGACCAGCCAATCACCGCCGCCGCTGCGCCAAACTGTGTCGCCACAAACGCCGAAGTCGCCAGCGTGCCTGCCGAGAGCGCGGACCCGGCGTTGAAGCCGAACCAGCCCACCCACAACATACACGCGCCCACGAAGCTCAACACCACCGAGTGCGGCGGCATCGGAATCTTGGGGTACCCGATACGTTTGCCCAGATAGAGCGCCGTCACCAGAGCCGAGACACCGGAGGTCACGTGCACCACGGTTCCACCAGCAAAGTCCAGGCACGGCATCCGACCGGTCGCATTCAGCAGGCCGCCCTTGCCCCAGACCATGTGCGCCATCGGGCTATAGACGATGATCGCCCAGAGCACCATAAACACCAGCATCGCGGAGAACTTCATCCGTTCGGCAAACGCGCCCGTAATCAGCGCCGGGGTGATGATGGCGAACATCATCTGATAGACCATGAAGGTCTGCAACGGGATCGTCCCGGCGTAGGCCGGGTCCGGCGCCAGCCCCACGCCGTGCAGAAACATATTGTGCAGACCGCCGATAAAGGCGTTCCCGCTGCTGAATGCCAGCGAATAGGTCAACAGCGCCCACAGAACCGTGATAACCGCCATCATGGCGAAGGTCTGCATCATCGTTCCCAGGATATTTTTCTTACGCACCAGGCCGCCGTAGAACAGCGCCAGCCCCGGGCCGCTCATCATCAGCACCAGCGCCGCGGAGACGAGCATCCAGCCGTTGTCTCCCGCCGTTTGGGCCGCCGCAACTGCGGCAGCATTCTCGTCGGCCCGCTTCTCCAGCGCGGCAATCCGGTCTGTCTGAGATGTCGCAGGCGTCTGCGCCATCGCTGCCGATCCGTAGAGGATCGATCCGCCAAATATCAGAGTAAACAGAAGTGCGAGAAATACCTTGACCGCTCGTATGCGCATGTGTCTACCACTCTTTTCAGGATTTTTTTAGTGAAAGAGGTGCTTTGGTAAACCCGCGGACGTGGCGGTTGAATCAGGAGCACAACAAGCTTCGCTGCAACAGAGGAGCTGAAGCCACATTTTGTGCCGATGCATTTAATCTACACAAGAAGAAGCGTGATGCAAAGTAGAAAATTTATCTTCTCTCAATAAATCCGTTTTGAGATCACAAGCGATTGCAGCCTGCCTCGCCGTGTGCCCTACCGTCGAGTCGCTATCAGAGCCGCTATCGCGCCAGCAACTCGCGCACCATCTCTTCCCATTCACCACCTAGATCGCCCTCCGGCATCGGCCGCCCCGCTCGCCGGTACCAGTACGCGGCATTCCCCGCATCGCCCTCCTTGCGATGCAGGTAGGCATGAACCCAGGCTCCCTCCGCGCCCGGCACATCCTGGGCGATCTCGTGTGCCCTCTGCCAGTCGCCCTTGCCGTCCCACCAAAGCGCCAGCAAAGCTCCGGAAAACTCACCGCTATCCGCCGAGGTGAACTCTGCAACTGTCATCACTCTTCCCGCCATGATCTGTCCTGCCGGTCGTCAGTTCCCTGTCGCAGCCGCAGTTGCCGGCGCAGCATAGCCGCGCTCCCGCATCCACTTAATCAGCAGGTCAGGCCAGACGCTCAACTGCGGATTCCCCACCCCCAGCCCAGACCCGTGCCGACCGTGCTGAAACAGGTGCATCTCCGCCGGAACCCCGGACTTTACCAGCGCCGAATAGAACGCAACGCTATTCATCACCGGCACCGTCTGGTCATCCGTCGTCGAAAACAGAAAGGTCGGCGGCGTGTCCTTCGTCACCTGCAACTCATTCGACATTGACAGCACAACCGCCGGATCGGGATTATCCCCCAGCAGATTCCTTCGCGAGCCGGAATGCGTGAACGAAGCATCCATCGTAATCACCGGGTAGGCCAGGATGAGAAAATCCGGACGGCTTCCCTGCCGGTCGATTGGATCCGCCGCGCTGGGATTGCCGCTATCGAAGTGCGTTCCCGTGGTTGCAGTCAGATGACCGCCTGCCGAAAAGCCCCACATCCCGATATGATCCGGCGCAATGCCGTACTCAGAGGCGTTTGCGCGAACCATCCGCATCGCCCTCTGCGCATCTCCCAGTTCAATGGGATTGTGGTAAGTCGGCCCCAGCCGGTACTTCAGCACAAAGGCCGCGACGCCGCGCTGGTTCAGCCAGTGCGCCACATCCGAACCCTCCTTGGTCATCGACAGGTGCTCGTACCCGCCTCCCGGTGCAACAACAACACCTGTCTTCGTCGCATTCGCTCCAGAAGGCAGATAGATGGTCAGCGTCGGCTTATCCACATCCTGATCGCCCTTCGCTCCGGGAGCCCCATTGGGCCATAACAGGACCGTCGTCCCTTCCGATGCAGGCATACTTTGCGCCTGTTGGCCCTGCATCGTACCCACGCCCAACAACACCGCCAAAACGCTTCCGCCAATCCGCCGCAGCTTCATCCTCATAGGGTCTACATCTCCTGCCCTGCAAAGAAGCATCCTATTGCACGGCGAACAAAATTGTATCCCGCGTCTCTCTCCTCATGCAGAACGGGGGCGCAATTAATCGGGAAGCAGTACGCCCGCGATAAAATCACACAGCAGAATCACAAATCGAGGCAGCGATTCAGCCGGTCCTCGCGGAGACCCATGAAGGAACTCATTCAAAAGCAACTGGCCCAGTCCATCGCCACCATGCAGGCCGTCCTTGACGATCCTCACATCGCCGACACCCTCATCAGCATCGGCGATGTGACGGCCAAGGCCATGAAGGCCGGCCACAAGTTGCTCGTCGCCGGCAACGGAGGCTCCGCCGCCGATGCTCAGCATCTGGTCGCCGAATTCGTCGTGCGCCTCACCGTCAACCGTCCCGCCCTGCGCGCCGTCGCCCTCACCACCGACTCTTCCATCCTCACCGCCACCGGCAACGACTTCGGCTTCGACCATATCTTCGAGCGCCAGATCGAGGCTCTCGGCCAGTCCGGCGACGTCTTTCTCGGCATCTCCACCTCCGGCAACTCGGCCAACATCGTCAACGCCCTCACCCAGGCGCAAAAGATGGGCATCACCACGGTCGGCTTCAGCGGCGGCGACGGCGGCAAGATGCGATGCCTTTGCGAGTACAACATCGTCATCCCCTCCACCGTCACCATGAACATCCAGGAGTCGCATCTCGCCCTTGAGCACATCTTCTGCATGATCGTGGAGCGCTTCACCTTCGGTACCGACTTCGAGACCAGGCCCCAGATCCTCAGCGAATAGCCTTTCAGGCAACATTCCCCGGCGCGAACCCATCTGAACCAAGCGGGCGTATACTCGGCGTGTTTCTGAACCACCACTTTCAGCTTCAAGGAGATCAACCGATGCTAAAAGGCTTTCGTGACTTCGTCCTGCGTGGCAATGTTCTGGATCTGGCTGTTGCTGTCATCATCGGCGCGGCTTTCTCAACTATTGTCGCGTCTCTCACCAAGGACATCATCAACCCTCTGATAGCTGCCCTCGTAGGCAAACCGGATTTCTCCGCCTTGGTAGCGCACGTCAACGGCGGTGTCGTCACCTATGGCAACTTCATCAATGCGGTCATCGCATTTCTGCTGCTTGCCTTCGTCATCTACTTCTTTCTCGTGCTGCCGGCGAACAAGCTCATGGCCAGGGTTAAAGGCCCCGAAGCGGTCACCAACAAGACCTGCGCCGAATGCCTCTCCGAGATCCCCGTCGCCGCGCACCGCTGCAAGTTCTGCGGTCAGCCTGCTGCCTAGTTACCTGCTGCTTAGCTAAACATCGCACAAAAAGAAAGACCCGGCGAGCATCCTCTTCCGGGTCTTTTTTTGTCTCAACATATGGCTACACCGCAGGCTCCAGTTGCCGCCTTTGATCCAGCTTCGGCAGAAATCCGGTCAGCAGGCCGATCGCCGGCAGGTAAGCGCACAGCTTGTACACGAAGACGATGCTGGTCTCGTCCGCCAGTTTGCCCAGCACCGCCGCTCCAATTCCGCCCAGCCCGAAGGCAAACCCGAAGAACAGGCCGGAGATCATCCCCACCCGTCCCGGAACCAGGTCCTGCGCGTAGACCAGGATCGCCGAGAACGCCGATGCAATGACGAACCCGATGATCACGCTCAATATCCCGGTCCAGAAGAGGTTCGCATAGGGCAGCATCAGGGTGAACGGCAGGACCCCGAGGATCGAGCACCAGATCACCAGCTTGCGGCCTACCCGGTCGCCCACCGGCCCGCCGATCAGCGTGCCCGCCGCCACCGCTCCCAGAAATGCAAACAGATGCAGTTGCGAACTCTGCACCGACACATGGAACCGGTTGATGAGATAGAAGGTGTAGTAGCTGGTAATGCTGGCCAGATAGAAATACTTCGAAAAGACCAGCGCTACCAGAACCGCAATCGCGGACGCCACCTTCTTCCGAGGCAGGGCTACCACGTGCTCCGCGTGACGCGCCGGCCGCTTTTTCAGATGCGCGAGCCGCGCCTTGTACCATCCGCCCACCCAGACCAGCACGGTGATGCCCAGCAGCGCCGCCGGAGTAAACCACCCGATACCACCCTGCCCAATCGGAAGCACGATGAACGCGGCGAGCAGCGGCCCAATCGCAGACCCGGTATTTCCGCCCACCTGGAAGAACGACTGCGCCATCCCGTGCTGTCCGCCCGAAGCCATGTGCGCCACCCGCGAGGACTCCGGGTGAAATACCGCCGAACCCACACCGATCAGGGCGGCTGCCAGCAGCAGCAGCGGATATTTGTGCGCCAACGCCAGCATTGTCAGCCCTGCCAAAGTCACCGTCATGCCAATGGGCAGCGAGTACGGCATGGGCCTGCGATCCGTAAAGTGGCCAATGAAGGGCTGCAACAGCGACGCTGTAATCTGGTTGGTCAGCGTAATCAGCCCGATCTGACCGAAATCCAGATCAAACGAGCTTTTGAGAATCGGATAGATCGAAGGCAGCAGGGACTGCATCATGTCGTTCAGAAGATGGCAAAAGCTCACCGCCGTCAGCACGCGATACAGTGTTCCCTCTGCTGCGGGCCCGGGCGATTCGATCTCCGCACCCGCAATACTATGTGTCGACACTTCTTCACCTTTTAATTTCGCTTGATCTATCTATCGTATTGGTTTTGCCCCTCGCGATACAGCAGCATAAAAACAACGAATCCAACCATCATCTTCAATCGACTCCATTCTTCAGCGTCCCCCACGGAAGCGAGAGAATCCCCGGTTGCGATACTCTGAATCTTCACCCCGAGGACCTCATTTGATATCCCTCCGCGCTCTGGCCTGCCTGCCTCTTCTTGCCACCCTCGCCCTCCCGGCACAATCGCCGGCGCCGCAGCGCGTCTTCGGCTATCGAGACTTTACCCAGCAAGCCAAATGGGACGCGGCCTTCATGGCCATCCCAGATGCAAAGCTCGCCGGAGAACATCTCAAAATCCTCACCGCCGAGCCGCACTGGGCCAGTTCGCCCGAAGACTACAAGACAGCCCTCTACGTCGCTGAAAAATTCAAGGCTGCCGGCCTTGAAACCAGCATCGTTCCCTACAAGGTTCTTCTCAACAAGCCCGCAAGCATCCTTGTGGAAGCTTTCGACAGCAAAGGCGACAAGCTCATGTCCGGCCCCACGCCCGAGCACGTCGATCCTGCGAAGTACGGCGGCGATCCTTCCCAGAACGATCCCCGCATCCTGCCCGCCTTCAACGGCTACTCTCCCTCGGGCGACGTCACCGCCCCGGTCGTCTACGCCAACTACGGTACGCTCGCCGACTTCAAGAAGCTGGCCAGCCTCGGCATCAGCGTCAAAGACAAGATCGTCCTCGTCCGTTACGGGCAGAACTTTCGCGGTATCAAGGTCTATATCGCCCAGCAATATGGAGCGAAGGGCGTCCTCATCTACTCCGACCCCGCCGACGACGGCTACTTCCGCGGCGACCCCTATCCCAAGGGTCCCTACCGTCCCGCCTCCGCTGTCCAGCGCGGCTCCGTGCAGTTCCTGCCCATCTACCCCGGCGATCCCGAGACACCCGGCGTCGCCTCCACCCCCGATCTCCCCGACTCCGAGCGCGTGAAAGCGCCCGTCGATCTGCCCTCCATCCCCGCTAACCCGCTCTCCTACAAAGATGCCGCACCCATCCTCAAGGCCCTTGACGGCCCTGACGTGCCTCAAGGCTGGCAAGGCTCGCTTCCCTTCACCTACCACCTCGGTGGCACCGGCAAGGTCACCGTCCATATGCGTCTGAAGCAGGACTACGCCCGCCGCACCATCTGGAACGTCATCGGCACCATCGCCGGCACCGATCCCGCGCAAAAGGACGACTGGGTCATCGCCGGTAATCATCGCGACGCCTGGGTCTATGGAGCCGTCGATCCCGGGAGCGGCACTGCCGCCATGCTCGAAACCGTCCACGGCGTCGGCGCTCTACTCCAGCAGGGCTGGCGGCCTAAGCGCACCATCGTCTTCGCCAGTTGGGACGCAGAGGAACCCGGCCTCGTTGGCTCGACCGAATGGGCTGAGCAATATGCCGGCAAACTCCGTCAGGCCGTGGCCTACTTCAACACCGACGTCAGCGTCTCCGGCCCCAACTTCACCGCCGCCGCCGTTCCCTCGCTCAAGCAGTTTCTCCGCGAGGTCACCTCCAAAGTTCCCAGCCCCAAAGGCGGCACCGTATACGACCAATGGAGGGAGTCGCAGCTAGCGATTGCCGAAGTGCAGAGCCGCCACGCCAGGTCCGCCCGCTCCACCGGCGTCACCATCGATAACCTCGGCTCCGGCTCCGACTACACGCCCTTCCTCCAGCACCTCGGCGTGCCCTCCACCGACATCGGTTCCGACGGCCCCTACGGCGTCTACCACTCGACCTTCGACGACTACAACTGGTTCATCAAGTTCGGCGATCCCACCTTCGTCTACGAGCAGCAGCAGGCCCGCGTCTTCGGCCTCGAAGTGCTGCACATGGCTGACGCCGACGTTCTGCCCTACGACTACCAACTCTACGGCAGGGAGATCGTCGGCTACCTCAAAACAGCGCAGCACCACGCGGCAAAGTCCGGGCTGCAACTTGACTTCACCGCCGCCGCCGACGCTGCCCGGCGCTTCGCTGCGGCAGGCGCGGCCATCCGCAAGATTCAGGACCATCCGCCCGCCGATGCGACCCCGCTCAACCATGCCCTGCGCGCCACCGAAGAGGCTCTGCTGAATCCGGACGGCCTGCCTCGCCGCCCCTGGTACAAGCACACCATCTACGCTCCCGGCGAGTACACCGGATACGCTGCCATCGTCATCCCCGGCGTCAACGAGGCCATCGAAACTGCCGACGCGCCTCGCGCTCAGGCTCAGCTCGCCGCGCTCAGCGAAGCCCTCAACCGTGCCGCCGCCACCCTCGAAGCCGCCGCAAAATAGCCCACCACACAAAAGGAGGCCGCACCCCGAAGAATGCGGCCTCGATTCGTCTCTGGCAGCGTTATCCTCGGAGCGCCATCTGCTCGGCGACAATCTGCGTCAGGTCGGCCTTCTTCAGTCCGTGCTCCTTGGCATTGAACTCATCGACCTTGCTCGACCAGTTCATCGAACAGAACTTCGGCCCGCACATCGAGCAGAAGGAGGCTTCCTTGTAGTAATCGTCCGGCAGCGTCTCGTCATGCATCCCGCGCGCCGTATCCGGATCGAGCGACAGGGCAAACTGCTTGTCCCAGTCGAAGGTATAGCGCGCATACGAGATCGCGTCGTCGCGGTCGCGCGCCCCCGGCCGATGCCTTGCAATATCCGCCGCATGAGCGGCGATCTTGTAGGCGATGATGCCGTCCTTCACGTCCTTCTCGTTCGGCAGCCCAAGATGCTCCTTCGGAGTCACATAGCAGAGCATCGCCGCACCGTGCCAGCCGATCATCGCCGCGCCGATCGCGCTGGTGATGTGGTCGTAGCCCGGAGCGATATCGGTGACCAGCGGCCCCAGCACATAGAACGGAGCGCCGTCGCAAAGCTCGACTTCCTTGTCCACCTGCTCCTTGATCTTGTCCATCGGCACGTGCCCCGGCCCTTCGATCATCACCTGCACGTCGCTCTTCCATGCCCGCCGGGTCAATTCACCCAGCGTCTTCAACTCAGCAAACTGCGCCCGATCCGAAGCGTCCGCTACACTCCCCGGCCGCAGCCCATCGCCGAGCGAGTAGCTGACGTCATACTTCGCCATCAACTCTGTAATCCGGTCGAAGTTCTCATAAAGAAAGTTCTGTTTCCGGTGCGAAGTCATCCACTGCGCCAGAATCGCCCCGCCCCGGCTCACAATGCCGGTCACCCGCTTGGCCACCAGGGGAATGTACTCCAGCAGAACCCCGGCATGGATCGTGAAGTAATCCACGCCCTGCTGCGCCTGCTCTTCGAGCACCTCCATATAGATGTCGATATTCAACTCCTCCAGACGCTTCACCCGGGTCAAAGCTTCATACAACGGCACCGTCCCGATCGGCACCGGGCTGTGCCGTAGAATCTGCTCGCGGATCATCGGAATGTCGCCGCCCGTCGAAAGGTCCATCACCGTGTCGGCGCCAAAGTGCACGGCGGTATGCAGCTTCCGCAACTCCTCGTCTACGTCCGAAACAATGGCCGAGTTGCCGATATTCGCGTTGATCTTGCACAGCGACTCCACACCAATCGCCATCGGTTCCAGCTCAACGTGGTTGATGTTGGCCGGGATAATCATCGTGCCTTTGGCGACCTCGCTCCGCACCAGCTCCGCCGCGATCTTCTCCCGCTGGGCAACATAGGCCATCTCTTCGGTAATCAGCCCCTTGCGCGCAAAATGCATCTGCGACATATTCGTGTCGCCCGTCCGCTCGGCCTCGGCCTTGCGCTTTACGATCCATTCCGCCCGCCCCGTCGGCACCTTGTATCCATTGCCGTTGGCGCCATTTCCGTTTCCGTGAGTGCTCATTTTTTTCCCCAATTCGTACCGGTGTTATCGAGTAAGTATACGCCGCTGATCCGGCTCCGATTAGACCCGTTCAACCGGCCACACCATCAAACAAAACGGGCTCAGCGCGCCATCCTGCACGGCTCCGATAATCGACCTATTTTATAGAGAGCAAGCTCCCCTCTACCCAAACCGCCTCCAAAACCGTAGACTTATCAGCAGAAGCCATGTCCACCTCTAAGAAAAGCACTTCGAAGATCATCATCGCCGCAGTGATCGTCCTGGCCACGATGGGCTATCTCGCCTTCACCGGTGTCCGCGACAACAAGAGCTACTACGTCACCATCAACGAGCTCCAGGCGATGGGGAACAAGGCCTACGCGCGTCATCTGCGCGTCGCCGGCAATGTCGCTCCGGGCAGCATCCACCGCACCGGCACCTTCGTCGACTTCGAGCTGCTCGAACAGAATCACACGCTCAAGGTCAGCTACAAGGGCGTCGAGCCGCCGCCGGACACCTTCAAGGACGATGCCCAGGCCCTCGCCGTGGGCACCTATGGCAAGGACGGCGTCTTCCACGCCACGCAGCTTCAGGCCAAGTGCGCCTCCAAGTACGCCCCGGCCAAGCCTGCCACGCCTACCGCGGCGGCAGCGGCTCTGCCTGCCGACTTCAAAAAATAAATGGAGAAGTCCGCCCAGCCCATCCACGGCGCAGCTCCACCAGCCGCCGAACTGCTGTCCGTCTCCAAGATCTACGGAACCTTCGCCGCCCTCCGCAACGTCTCGACCTCCTTTGAAGCCGGCTCCTGTACCGTCATCGTCGGCGAAAACGGCGCAGGAAAATCCACCCTGCTGCGCGTCATCGCCGGACTCATCACTCCCAGCCGGGGCACCGCCACGGTCTTCTCCGAGCCGCCGCAGCAGCAGCGCCACCGCATGGCCTACATGAGCCACGCCACCATGCTCTACGACGAACTCACCGCCATGGAGAACCTCACCTACTTCGCCAGCCTCCACCGCGACGGCGGCTGCGCCTGCGTCGGTAATCCCGAGTCCGCCCTGCGCGCCGTGGGCCTCGACCCTCATCTCAGCCGTCCCGTCGGTCAATATTCGCAGGGCATGCGCCAGCGCGCCTCGCTCGCCCGCGTCCTCCAGACCGATCCCGAGCTGCTTCTGCTCGACGAGCCCTTCTCGAATCTCGATGTCGCCTCCGCCCACCACATGGTCGAGCTGCTCGCCGACTTCCGCACCTGGCCCGTCCATCCCGTCAACGGAGTCGCCGGAAGCCGCACCATCGTTATCACCACACACCAGGCCCACTTCAGCGAGCCCATCGCCGACGCAACCCTCACCATGCGCAACGGCCAGATCGTCGCCACCACGCGCAAAGACGCCGAGCCTGCCGCATGAAGAACGCGCCCGCCAAGACCAACGCCGCCCGCCTGCTCGACAGCCTCGGTATCTCCTATGAGCTGCGTGACTACGAGGTCGATCCCAACGACCTCACCGCCATCTCGGTCGCCCGCAAGATTGGCCTTCCCCCGGAACAGGTCTTCAAGACCCTCCTTGCCCAGACAAATTTGGGAGACCATCTCTTCGCCGTCATCCCCGGCGACGCCGAACTCGACCTCAAAAAGCTGGCTCACGCCGCCAACGCAAAAAAAGCCGAGCTGGCCTCGCTCAAGGAAGTCGAGCCTCTCACCGGATACATTCGCGGCGGCGTCACCGTCATGGGCGCGCGCAAGCCCTTCCCCGCCTACGCCGACGAGACCATCGAACTCCACGACGTTATCTCCATCTCCGCCGGACAGCGCGGCCTGCAAATCCTCCTCGCCCCCGCCGATTACCTTCGCACCGCCAGCGCCACCCTGGCCGATCTGACCAAATGAACTCATTCGCGAGCTATCTGGGCCACGTCCTCGGCCACCTCCGCAAGGACCTCCGCATCGAGTGGCGCTCCCGCGACTCCATCAACGGGATGCTCTTCTTTTCGCTGCTGGTCGTCGTCGTCTTCTCGCTGGCCTTCGACCCCACCGCCGCCGTCTCGCGCCAGATCTCGGGCGGCATTCTCTGGGTTGCTCTGCTCTTCGCCACTGTCACCGCGCTCAACCAGTCCTGGACCCGCGAGCAGAACAACCAGGTCCTCGAAGCCCAACGCATGGCCCCTGCCCCCGCCTCCGCGCTCTTTCTCGGCAAGGCGCTCGCCAACATGATCTTCGTCCTCGTCGTCGAAGCCATCCTGGCCCCGGTCTTCATCGTCTTCTACAACCTCCACGTCCTCGGCAATCCCTGGCTGCTCGCCATCATCCTTCCGCTCGGCACCTGGGCCCTGGTCGTCAACGGGACATTCTTCGCCGTCCTCGGCCTGCGCACCCGCAACCGCGAGCTTCTTCTCCCCCTGCTGCTGCTTCCCATCTCGCTGCCCGCGCTGCTCGAGATGGTTCAGGCCACTACCGGCGTCCTCACCGCCGAGCTCGATCCTCTCCAGATCAATACCTGGATCACCCAACTGGCCGGTTACGATATCGTCTACACCATCGTCTGCCTGTTCCTCTTCGATACGGTCCTCAACGCCGAATAACCCTTCCGGCAAGAAAGAAGAGGCCGATTCGCGATAGAATATGGCCATCGTGCCCCGATCCGCCATCATCCGCAGCGCCGCCTGGTTATGGTTTGTTGCCGCCCTTGCCGTTCTGGCGGTCGGCTTCCGCGAAGCCATCTTCATCGCGCCCACCGAGGCCACGATGGGCAACGTGCAGCGCATCTTCTACTACCATGTTCCGTCGGCGATCATGGGGCTGATCTTTCCCTACGTTAACTTCATCGCCTCGCTCGCCTATCTCTACTGGCGCCGCCGCGATCCCCTCAAGGCCCTCACCGCGGATGCGCTCGCGCTGGCCTCGGCTGAGGTCACCATCGTCTTCGTCAGCATCGGCCTGATGACGGGCATGTTGTGGGGACGCGCCTCCTGGGGCATCTGGTGGGCATGGGATGCCCGCCTCACCACCTATCTCCTGCTCTGGCTGCTCTACGTCAGCTACCTGCTGCTGCGCCGCTTCTCCTCGACCGGCGAAGCCCATACCCTGGCCGCCGTCATCTCCGTCTTCGCTGCCGTAGACGTGCCTATCGTCTACATGTCGATCCACTGGTGGCGCACCCAGCATCCCTCACCCGTCTTCAGCGACGGCGGCAGCATCGACCCCACCATGATGACCGCCTTCCTCTGGAACATCGCCGGCTGGGGCCTGTGGGGAGTCTTCATCATGCTCTTCCGGTTCGCGCTCGAGCGCCGCCGTCAGCTTGCCGAGCAGGACAACGCTCTGATCGCCATCGAAGCCTCTCTGGAGACCGCACCATGACCTGGCACTCGCTCTTCGACCTCAGCACCATGGAACACCGCCATCTCCTGATCGCCTATATCGCCGTCTGGACCGTCCAGATCGGCTATCTCGGCTGGATCACCTTTCAATGGCGACGCACCAAAAAGCCCCGCGATTAAGCCTCTGCCGCCGAACTCGGTAAGTGACCGATTCCCTGCTATCCTCGCCGGCCGTCCGGCATCGAAGCTCTCCCGCAGTCACCACCCCGTCACTCCCCCTTGCTCCCGCCATTTCTCCCCGATAGACTCGCAACAGTGCCGACCCCCCGCTCTCTCTTCCTCTCCCGATCGCTCGCCGCCGCCGTGCTGACACTCCTTGTCGCCTGCACCGGCTGCCGTCGTAGCCGCTTCCCCGACGTCCCGGCCGGATACCATGAGTTCGCCTACGTCAGCAACGGCGACTCCAACACCGTCACCGTGCTCGACCTCGTCTACCTGCGCCAGGATCGCACCCTCCAGGTCGGCTCCAACCCCACCGGGCTCGCCGCCAACCCCGTCCGCAACGAGGTCTATGTCGTCAATACCCGTTCCGGCACCATCTCCGTCATCGACGCAGAATCCAACCGCGTCGTGGCCACCATCCCCGTCCATCGCGATCCCTACTTCATCAGCGTGGACAGCGCCGGTCGCCGTGCCTACGTCGCCAACTCCGGCTCCAACAGCGTCAGCGTCATCGACCTCGACCAGCGCCGCGAGGTCGCCGTCGCCGGCACCGGCGAGCAGCCCGGCCTGGCCCGCATCTCGCCCGACAACCGCACTCTCGTCGTCACCAACCGCGGCAGCGGCAGCGTCTCCCTCTACAGCATCGCCCCCTACGACCAGTCCTCGCCCGCACACATCCTGCAATTCCGCGACGCCTTCTCCGGCTGCCCCGGAGCCACCGATGCCGTCATCCTCCCTGACTCCTCCAAAGCCTTCATCGCCTGCTCGGCCGGGCATCAGGTCATGGCCATCAGCCTCTCCGCCGCTCCCGGCTCCTGGGCCGCCAGGCAGGACCCCTCGCTGATGGACGATCATCTGCTCACGCTGCTCGACGTGGGCAAGACCCCCGTCAGCCTCGCCATGAAGCCCGACGGCGGCGAAATCTTCGTCTCGAACTTCGACTCCGACAGCATCTCCGAGATCAATCCCTGGACCAACGAGGTCGGCTGGACCCAGCCCATCGGCAACAAGCCCTCGCACGGCCTGGTCAGCCGCGACAACAGCACCCTCTGGGTCTCCAACTTCGGAGCCGACGCCATCGGCGTCTACAGCATCGACGACGGTAGGGTCTCGGCCAGCATTCACACCGGTTCCCGGCCCGATGCCCTCGCCTTCTCCGCCGACGAGCATCTTCTGCTCGCCGCCGACTCCCACTCCGGCGATGTATCCATCCTCCGCACCCAGGACAAGGCCGGTCCCAACCTCTTCACGATTCTTCCCGCCGGAAGCTCGCCCAACGCCATCGCCGTCAAGGCGTTCCGCCTGAAGTCCTAAGCCAGAAGGCCTGGCCCGGCAGCATGATCCGCAGCCGCCCTAAGCCTGCCGAGCCAGCACCAGCGTAATGTCGTCCGGCTGCTCCTCAGCCCCGATCCACGCATCGAGCGCCTGCATCACCTTGTTCGAGATCACATGCAGCGGCTGGTCCCGATACCGTGCCACCACCTCCATCAGCCGCGTCTCGCCGAACTCTCCAAAGTCGTTCTCCGGCTCCGTCACCCCATCCGAATAAGCCACCATAATGTCACCGGACCGCATCTGGAAGCGGTCCTCGTCATAGTGCATCCCATCCATCAGGCCCACGACCGTTCCGCCCTGATCTAGCCGGCGAATCGAGCCGTCGCGTCCCAGCACCAGCGGCGGCAACTGCCCCGCATTCGAGTAAGTCAGCATCGACGAAGCCGCGTCGTAGTGCGCCAGGAACAGCGTTGCGTACTTCTCCGGCTGTGTACTGCGGTAGAGATGACGGTTCAGCAGCGAAAGAATTCGTCCCGGCGACTGGAACAGCTCATCGCAGTTCCCCCAGTACTCCTCGTCCCGGCTCGCCATCAATCCCGCCATGCTCGACTCGCTGTACACCAGTTCCTCGCTGGCAAACCGGTAGGCCCGCACTGCCGAGTGCAACGTCGCCATCAGCAGCGCAGCCGAGATTCCCTTCCCGCTGATGTCGCCCAGCGCAATCCCAACCCCGGTCTCCCGCCGCGCCGGCACACCCTCGTTCGCCTCTTCGTGAAAGATCAGGAAGTCGTAGTAATCGCCGCTGACCGACCGCGCCGGACGGCAGACGCCATGCAACTCCAGGCTCGCCAGGTTGGAGACATGATGCGGAAACAGGTTCGACTGCACCTCCTGCGCGATGGAGATCTCGTTCTGCAGCCGCTCATTCGCCTTCTGCTCGACCAGCAGCCGCTGCAACGATCCGGTCATCGCGTTAAACGACCGGCTCAACTCCGCAAGCTGATCCTGCCGCGTCACTCCGATCCGATGGTCCAGCCTGCCATGGTCGATCTCCTGTGTCGCCTCATAAAGATCCGCCACCGAAGCTGTAATCGTCCGGCTCAGCCGAATCGCCATAAACAACGCCAACGCTTCGATCAACGCAAACACCACGCACAATGCGATCAGCCCATTGAGGATCTGGCTGGTCACGATGCCGCCGAGCGATGCGCCGAAGAGCTGCCGGTAGAGCAACGTGGGCCGCGAGTCCACCTCGATCAGGATGTTGTCGCCGTCTCCCGTGCCCCAATCGGTGATCGCGGTCTCGGAGCTGAAGCGCACGGGGATGTCCGCAATGTTTTCTCCTTGCGGCTCTTTGCCGCCCACAATCCAATTCGTACCGACGGCCAGCCTCTCCATGCCGGATACCTTGCCCGACGCCGCGGAGACAGATTTGTTGTCGGCGGCGGCCGCAGCCGCGCGGCGCTCCTCCGCCAGACTCTTCATCTTTCTCGGAAACAGGGCTGCCCGCCCCAGCCCATCCGCCATTGAGTTCATCAGCCTGCTGTCGACGAACACGCTGCTCTCCAGCGTGAACAACCTCCCATCGGCCAATTTTTTCTGATGCAGAACTACCAGGTACAGGTCGCCACCATCAAGCACCAGCCCCTGAAACGATCCTTCCTTCAACTGCGAGGCCCACGGCGGCAAGCCCATCGGGGTCTTCTCATCGATCGGGTCCAGGGGAATCGCCGCTCCATCGACATACGCCTTCGTCTCCGGGAGCAGACGCATCCGCGCCACGTCGGCGCTGGCCGCCACATCCCTCTTCTCCCTCTCCGCCGCCGAAGGACTCTCTTCGAGCACCTGAGAGATCAGTCCGGCGCGGTGCTCATTTGCTCCGGCCATCTGGCTCAACTCCGCCTGCAGGCGCGAATCGACCAGGTGGATCGCGAACTGTCCGGTCGCAATGTAAGCCGAGATCAGCACCAGAGTCACAAACAAGACCACCGGCGCCAACCCGATCAGCAGATAGGTCAGCACCAGCTTGTTGCGCAGGCTCCACAACATCCGCCGCCGCACCACTTGTATCAGCAGAGCCGCCCCGACCGCCACCAGAGCCACCCCAACGAAGATCTCGATCAGGTTGAAGAACGATCCCCACCGGCCTGGCAGCAGACGCAACAAAAGCAGCACGCAGAACCACAGCGAGAGCAGTAACGCAGCCCCCGCCAGTCCTGACGGCAAGCGCTTCGCCCACACCGGTACCCGTAATCTGATTGCGTCCAGCATTACGCCTTCTTCTCCTGCGCCTCTTGCTCTGCCTGCTGCCGTGCCTCTTGTCGCGCCGTCCACAGCGCATAGCGCGTCGCCGAAAAATGCGCTCCTGCCAGCAGCAGCAGGCCCGACAGAAACGCCCACATCATCAGCCCGACCGAGATATAAAAAGGCCCATATACCGCCTGGAAATCCAGCCAGGGCAAAGCGCGCATATACAGGTGCTTGGCGCCCTCCCAGAGCAGGCCCGTCACAATCGCCGTCGGCAGAACCGCCCGCGCCGGAATCTTCCGGTTCGGCAGCACCCAGTAGATCAGGAAAAACAGCATGATGCTGGCAATTCCGGCGCATATCTGCATAAAGAACAACGTAAAGAAGTGAAACACCTCGTTTTGCGTGTGCCCGAAGAAGAGCCAGGGCAGCACCGTCGCCTGCGCCGTCGTAAACGCTACTGACGCCATCGCCAGCACGCCCACGGTAAGCGCAAGCCCCAGAGACACAGCTTGATTACGAAGATAGCTGCGGTTCTGTTTCACTCCCCAGACATTATTAAGAGCCACCTCCAGCGGCAGAAACACGCCCGTCGACGTAATCAGCAGCATCACCAGCGAGAAGATCTCAGTCCGCTCGTGCGGGTGCGCCAGCAGTTGCATGTTGCGCATCACGAAGTCCTGTCCCGTCGGCAGAAAACCCTTCATCATCTCGCTGACCACGCTCTCCATCGATCGCGAATGGAAGACCCGGCGGCAGACCGTCAGCAAGAGCACGATAAATGGAAACAGGGACAGGATCGAGTTCGCCGCTACGCTGAACGCATAGGTATGCACCTCCGTCCGCATCAGGTAGTGAGCCAGCGCCACGATCTGCGGCCAGAAACCGCTCCGCGGCACCACTGGACGCACTTCCTCGATTGGCTTCGGCGGCAGCTCATTTTTCGCCGCCTCGGGCGCGGCCCCAGGCTCAGCGGTTTTAGGCGGAACAGTCTTCTCAGGAACGGTAGAGGCCATAGAATCATCGCGGCAGCCGCTGAAAAACGCTGCCGCTGCCTTTGATGCTAGCAGAGCGCGGCCGCCGCTTCAGCCCTTCTCCACAGCCTCGGCGATCCGTCCGAGCGCCCATCGCGCGCTCTCCGCCAGCACCTCGTCCTCGCCCGCGCTCCACGACTCCAATTGAGGCACAAATCGCTCCTCGCCGCTGTTACCCATCGCGATGGCAACGTTGCGGTGCAGCCGCTTCTTCCGCGTCCGCTCCACGGGCGAGCCCTTGAACCACCGTCGGAACGCGGGCGCATCCATCGCCGCCAGCCACCCCAGCTCCGGATTCACCATCTCCCGTCTCGTCAGCATTCCCTCGCGAGTCGCGATGGGAGACTTCCTGTTCCAAGGACAAACGTCCTGACAGATGTCACACCCGAACACCTGCCGCCCCATCGCCTCGCGAAACTCCTCCGCAATTGTTCCCTTTTTCTCAATCGTCAAATAAGAGATGCAACGCGAAGCATCCATCTGCCGCGGCCCAACCAGAGCATCGGTCGGGCATGCGTCGATGCAGCGCGTGCAGCTTCCGCAGCGGTCCGCCGCAACCTCCAACGCCACGTCCTCGGCCACCTCCAACGAGGTCACGATCACGCCCAGCAGCAGCCACGACCCCAGCCCCTGATTGATGACGCAGGCATTCTTGCCGATCCATCCCACGCCCGCCTTGGCTGCCGCCGCCCGCTCGACCAGCGGCCCGGTATCGACATAGCACTTCGTCTCGCACCCATACCGCTCGTGCAGCGCCGCCTCCACCCCGCGCAACCGGCCCAGCATCTCGTCGTGATAGTCCGAAGGCGCCAGCCTCTCGCCGTCTTCCGGATTCTCGACGGTTCTCCCACTCCACGCATAGCGGGCAATCCACCCGGTCTCGCTTCCGGCAGGCTCAATCGAGAGCGGGCCCTCGCCGTTATAGTTCACCGCGCAAACCACCACCGACCGCGCCCACGGCATGGCCACCTCAACGCCCGCGCGCAGCAGCACCCCCTGCTCGTTTCGGCGCTTCAGATACTCCATCTCCCCGGCCCGGCCTGCGTCCACCCAATCGGCAAACCGGGCTGCATCCACCTGGCCGTCCTCGCTCTCTGCCCCGTACACGGGAGCAACGCCGGCCGTGTCGAACCCTGCCTCGATCGCACGCTCCTGCAGCCACTCGTGAAAGTCTTCCGCCCACATCCCGCTCACGCCGCCAGCACACACCTTTTCCTGTGATTGTTCTGTTGCAATTGCTCAGCGAAGGCTCATGCCGAGATTTCTAATCCCTTACAGCCAGTAGTTCCCCGGACTCCACCGGCCTCGCTCCCGCAAGAATCGGCATCACCAGCCGCAGGATCACTGGCACAATCTCCTCGGCTTCCGGCCGGTTCTCCATTTGGACCCACTCCTTGACCGCACCATAAATCGCCCAGCTTGCCGTCGTGGCAATCATCCCCGGCGACACTCCCGTCGTGGATTCGGCCTTCGCCATTCCACCGATCAGGATGCGGCGAATCGCGGCAGTGATGGCCGCCTCGATCAACGGCTCGAAGGCGCTTTGGCGCTTGCACTCCGCCTTGCCGCCAAACTCCTCGGAGAGATAGTCGCAGGCTGCCAGGATGATGGCGCTCGCCGCCGACGGACAGGTGCCGTCATAGGCGACCTGGCGCTCGGCGAGCAGCTTATGGAACCCACCTCCCACCATGGCGTCCAGCAGCGCGAACTTGTCCGTGTAGTGATCGTAGAACGTGGCCCGGTTCACCGTGGCCTGCTCCGTGATGTCCTGCACGGAAATCTCGTCGAAGTTCTTCTTCTCCATCAAGGTCCGCAACGCGCACTGCAGCAGTTGCCGTGTGCGTCGGATGCGTGGATCGCGTACCTCACAATCGGAGATTGGCATGGGACCTCTTCCAATTAGAGGTTACCAAACAAGAAAAAGAATCCGATAAACAACGGATGTCGTCTATATAAGACGTCAAGTGTTGTTTAGACATCTTATGTCGATTAAAGGAGGCTTCCCCATGCCCAAACTGCTGCAACTCGACTCAAGCCCGCTTGAAAATTCCATCAGTCGCGAACTGACCCGCGAATTCGTCAAAAGCTGGAAAGCTGCCCATCCCGATGGCACAGCGATCTATCGCGATCTGGCCGCAAATCCCCCGAAACCGCTCGATGCCGCCTGGATCGCGTCCTCCTATACGCCGGAGGATGCCCGTGCGCCGGAGCAAAAGGCGATCATCGCCTCGTCAGAGGAGCTGATCGCCGAACTGGAACAAGCCGACGAGTATGTCGTCGGTGTCGCCATGCACAACTTCTCCATCCCCTCCGTACTCAAGCTGTGGATCGATCAGGTCGTTCGCAAGGGGCGCACCTTCTCCTACAGCGCGAACGGGCCGCAGGGCCTGCTCAGCGGCAAGAAGGCCACTATCCTGGTCGCCAGCGGCGGAGTCTACCAGGCCGGCACTCCGGCCGAGGGGATGAACTTTATCGAGCCCTACTTGAAAGCGATCCTCGGGTTCATCGGCGTCACCGACGTGAAGTTCGTCTCCGCAGGCGGAGCATCGCAGCTCAACGCCGGCAAAGTCGATCGCGAGACATTTCTGAAGCCGGTTCTCGAACACGTCCGGACCCTCGCAGCATAATCCACATCCCCACAGGAGAAAACATCATGAAAGCCGCCGTCCTGATCGCCCGCAACCTGCTTGGCCTGATCTTTCTGGTCTTCGGGTTGAATGGATTCTTCCACTTTATCCCGATGCCTCCGCCGTCCGGACTGGCCGGGCAGTACATGGGCGCGCTCTTCGTCTCCCATGCGCTGGTCGTCATCTTTCTGCTGGAGATCGCCGGAGGCGCGCTCCTTCTGGTCAACCGTTTCGTCCCGCTTGCGCTCGTGCTGTTGGGGCCGGTGCTGGTCAACATCCTGATCTTCCATTTTTTGATGGCCCGGGCAGGCCTGCCGATGGCGTTCTTCGTGACGCTGCTCTGGCTGATCGTCTTCGCCGGTGTGCGCCGAGCCTTTCGCGGAATCTTTGTACAGACCGTCGCAGCCTGAACGCAAAAACGCCCAGCCTGTCGCATGGTGCGCGAGCGGCTGGGCGTCAACCATCGTGACCAATCTCTGTTTAGACGGGTGTTCCCGGCAGACTCTTGCTCCGCTTGAGGAAGTAGAACCCAAGGCCGATTCCGGCCAGCGTCACCATCCCCGACAACCCCAGCAGCCGCAGCACCGCCACTGTATATGTGCCCGAAGATGGCTGATAGTTGCAGCAATACATCAGAAAGAGATCCTTGGCCGTGGCGATCTTCATGTGCGAAGCGTCCACCAGCGCCAGCCGGACATCCCGGCCCGAATAGTCAATTCCTGCAAGATATTGCGACATCTTCCCCTCAGGCGTAGCGAACATGACCACGCTCGAATGGGCGAACTGGTCCATCTTCCCGTCCGGTCCCGGAACCGGCACATAGTTGAAGCCCGTCGCTCCGCTCAGTGCCGCGATCGAGGCAGCCTGCCCGGTCAGAAAGTGAACGCTGTCGCCCGCGCCCGGCTGTCCCATTTGGGAGAGAAATGTCTTCTTCGCCGCGGCGGCATCCTCCGGAGTGTCCGTCGGATCGATGCTCGCGATCACGACGTCAAACTCCTTGCCTGCCGTCAGCCCGGTATCCTTCAGTCCCACCGCCAGGCCATGCATCACCTGCGGGCACATCATCTTGCACTTGAAGTAAACCAGCGCCAGCGCGATGGGACGTTGGTGGAAGTACGTCCCCAGCGTTACCTGCCTGCCAGCGTCGTCCACAAAGGCAGCGTCCAGCGGCAGCGGCTGATTGAGCCGCTCCACGATTCCCGCACCCTTCAGATACTCCGGAAGTTCCTGCGCCTTCGCGCCCAAAGGCTTCGCCTGTTGCGCGTAAGCTCCCGTGCCGCAAACCATCAGAACCGCTGCTGCCAGAACCGTAAACCGCCGTAACCCGATCAAAGCATCCCTCCAGCCAGACTCTCCCTCTATGCTACCTGTTTTGTCCGCATTTTTCCGGAAACGGCTATGCTTGAAAGAGCAGAAGACTGCAACAATCATCCATCAGGAAAACGGAGAAAGAACATGATTATCATCAGCGACGAGCATGTAGACCTGGCCACCGCGAGCGGCCCCATGCGCACCCACATCGTCCGGCCGGCAGCGCCCGGACGCTATCCCGGCATCGTCTTCTACTCCGAGATCTTTCAGATCACCGCTCCCATCCATCGCACTGCCTGCCTGCTCGCCGGACAGGGATATATCGTCGCCATGCCCGAGGTCTACCACGAGTTCGAGCCTGCGGGTACCGTCTTCGCCTATGACCAGACGGGCTCGGACCGAGGCAACACGCTCAAGACCACCAAGCCGCTCGAGAACTACGACGCCGACGCTCGCGCCGCGATCGACTACCTCAAGAGCCGCCCTGACTGCACCGGGCAGATCGGTGCGCTCGGCATCTGCCTCGGCGGCCACCTCGCCTTCCGCGCCGCCATGAACCCCGATGTACTCGCCACTGCCTGCTTCTACGCCACCGACATCCATAAGGGCGGCCTCGGCAAGGGGATGAAGGACGACTCGCTCCAGCGCGCTGCCGACATTAAAGGTGAACTCCTGATGATCTGGGGTCGCCAGGACCCGCACATTCCGCTCGAAGGACGGCTGACGGTTCTCGCCCGGCTCAACGAACTCGGTATCAAACTAAGCTGGCACGAGGTCAACGGAGCCCACGCCTTCATGCGCGACGAAGGCCCCCGCTACGACCCCGAGCTTGCCTACAGCCTCTACGGCCTGGTCTTCAATCTCTTCCATCGCAAGCTAGGACAGGGCGACGTGTCTGCCACCACAGTCGGCTCAACCGAAACTCGACATTAAGTTTTGCAGATGACAGCTCGAACAGCTTTCCTGTAGGTGTAATGCGGCCCCCGGCATCCATGGGCGTTTTCTTCAATGAAAACGCCGCGGAACGACGTCTCGGAATTCCCATCCACAGGAAAAGTGCTCTATCGCCAGCTTACGGCCAGATGCCAGCGCAGGTTTCTGTCCCGGGCCTTTTCGAGAACCTCGGCGTACTCCTTCAACTCGGACAGAACCTGCTTACCTTCGGTTCCCAGTTGCTGCGGGTCGTCGCGCAACGCCTGCAGCAGCACCTGGACCGTCTTCAGCCCGTCGGCAGGAGCGTACCACTGGGGCGGGGGAAGACGACGCAGCAGTTCCTGATCCCCCGCGCCCTCCTCGATCAGCAGTGCCATCGAGTTCTCGTCCGCCGAAAAAAATTCGATCAGCGGCCGCACACCGAGCGACAGCGACAGCTTCTCCAGAGCATCTTCGTGCCGTGCCAGCGAACGTCCGTTCACAAAGATGTCGAAGCCAGGATCGACGCCCTCCACCACGATGTACATAGAAGCAGCCATGAATCGCAGTGTAACGCCCCAATGCGCGGAAAATCTATCGTATCGACAAGGGAGAATCAGAATCCTGTTTCCGCGAAAGCAGAAGATATCCCGTCCCCGCTACCAGCAGAGCGACTCCCGCCGCTGTTCGCAGCGTGAAATCAGGCCGCAGCATCACCAGTCCCTCAAGCACGATCAGCAGAGGTACCACCAGGTACCGAGCGGCGAGACGCACGGGAGACATCTTCCGCAGCAGCCAGATCAGCAGGATCAATTCAAAAAAAGAGTAGAGAGACGAGAGCGAGAGTAGCGACGCGGCCTCCTCTCTCCAGCTTGCACCGGAGAGAGGACTGCAAGCCGCCAGAAACATTGCATTCGATATGCACACGACTGCAACCGCCTCCATCATCCCGACCCCGCGAAGCAGCCGGTAGATCCACGCACTCGCCACGCCAACCACAACAACAACTGCCAGGACCGCGCCAAACATGACCCTTGCGCGCACCGATACCGGTAAGCCGAAAGAGACCACCAGAAGCACGCCGCCAAAGGCCGCCAGCGCAGGAGCGAAGAATCGCCTGACTCCGAACTCTTCCCCCGCAACCGGCTCACGTCCCATCGCCGTGACCGCAACAACGAACGGAACCAGCCCAAAGAGCCCCGCCCGATTGACATCGGACACGCCATGCTGCGTCCAAGCCCGTACCGCGGCGGGCACGCCGAACAGCATGATGCTGACCCCGGCCAATCGCAGCCGCGCAGTCGCGTTCCTTTGCAGGCTGCTCCAAAGAGAACGATAGCCGACGATGGCAACGAGCCCCACAATTCCGTAGAAGCAGCTTTGCTTCACCAGCGACCATGGTCCGTCATTCGCTTCGAAGGGCAGCAGCCAGGAACTCGACACCAGCACACACAACGCCGCAAAGGCAGCCCATATCGTCCATCGGTCGTGCGATCGTCTTCCGGGCAGCATCCGCTGGAACCTCAAGATCAAAATAGATCGTCGGATGGAACAAAAGCAGAGAGGCCGCGCTGATGGCGCGGCCTCTCCGATCGTGCTCCACAACAATTACTGATTGCCGTTACCGCCATTGCCGCCGGGACGAGGAGCGCCGCCTGAGCCGCCACGGCGTCCACCACGGCGACGCCTGCCGCCGGGACGACGCTGGCCGCCAGGACCCGCGGGAACACTCGAGCCTGCAGGTGCAGGAGTTCCGTCCGCACGGTTGAAGTTCGGCTCATCGTCCGACTCCATCTCTTCGCTTTCGTTGTCGTCGAAGTCGTCTCCATCCTCATCGTCGTTCTCTTCAGAAGCGGCTGGGTGAGGGTGAGCGTCCGCCCGAGGATTCGGCCCGTCAGTGCCGACCTGCCCAGGCTCCGGCAGACCCAGCTTGGCACGCTGTTCGCGGAGAACCGCCTTGCGCGAGAGCTTGATGCGGTTGCCTTCGATGGAGAGCACCTTGACCAGAATCTGATCGCCTTCGCGAAGCTCGTCCTTGACCTCCTTGACGCGATGTTCCGCAATCTCGGAGACGTGCAGAAGACCGTCGGTGCCGGGAAAGATTTCGACGAATGCGCCGAACTCGGCCAGACGAACTACCTTGCCGAGATACGTCTTGCCAACCTCGGGCACGGCGGTGATGTCGCTGATCATCTGGATCGCGCGCGCCAGACCATCGGCATCGCTCGAAGCCACGTTGACCCGGCCGCTGTCGTCCACATCGATCTTGACGCCGGTCGCCTCGACGATACCACGGATAACCTTGCCGCCGGGTCCGATCAGATCACGGATCTTGTCGGTCGGAATCTGAATGGTGTGAATGCGGGGAGCAAACTGCGACTTCTCTTCGCGTGCACCAGAGATAGTCGCATCCATGGTGTCGAGGAGATTCAGACGGTTCTTCCGAGCCTGCTCGAGCGCCTCGCGCATGATCTGGGGGGTGATGCCCATGATCTTGATGTCCATCTGGAGGGCGGTGATACCCTTGCGCGTACCGGCGACCTTGAAGTCCATGTCGCCGTAGTGGTCTTCCGCACCTGCGATGTCGGTGAGGATGGCGTACTTGTCACCCTCTTTGACGAGGCCCATGGCCACGCCGGCGACTGCGCCCTTGATGGGGATGCCGGCCTGCATGAGTGCAAGCGACGCGCCGCAGATGGTGGCCATGCTGGATGATCCATTGGATTCCAGAATGTCGGAGACAACGCGAAGTGTGTACGGGCTCTCGTCCTCGCCGGGGAGGACGGCCTCAATCGCACGCCAGGCGAGTGCGCCGTGGCCGATCTCGCGGCGTCCGACGCCGGTCATGCGGCCTACTTCGCCGACCGAGAACGGCGGGAAGTTATAGTGCAGCATGAAGCGACGCTTCTGCTCACCCTGATAACTCTCCATGCGCTGTGCGTCGTCGGTGGTGCCGAGGGTTGCGCTTACCAGGGCCTGGGTCTCTCCGCGAGTGAACAGCGCGGAGCCGTGGACGCGGGGCAGAACGCCGACCTCGACCGTGACCTCGCGGATCTGGTCGAAAGCGCGATGGTCGGGACGGATGCGGTCGTTGAGGACTTGCTCGCGGAAGATGTTTTCGCGCAGCAGTTCGTAGTATTTGCTGAGCTTCTTCGCAGCCACGGCATCGCCTTCGGGAAGGTCGCGCTTGAGTTCGTCCTTGATCTCCTTGACCAGCGCATAGCTCTCGAACTTGGGATGCTTCTGCGTGTCGAGCGCATCTTTCAATCTCTCGCCGACCTTCGCCATCAGGCCTTTCAGATACTCCTGATCGGTCTCGACCGCGGTGACGAGACGCTTCGTCTTGCCTGCGCGGCTGACCAGGTCTTCGATCGCGGCACAGATCTTCTTGATCTCGACATGAGCGAACTCGATTGCGCCGACGACCGACTCCTCCGAGGTCTCCTTGGAACCGGATTCGACCATCACGATGCCGTCTTTAGTGCCGACGACCATTATGTTCAGCGTGCTCTGGGCGCGCTCTGCATAGGTTGGGTTGACGATGTATTGTCCATCGATGTAGCCGACGCGCACCGCGCCCACGGGACCGTGAAAGGGGATGTCGCTGAGTGCCAGCGCGCAGCTTGCGCCGTTGATGCCGAGCACGTCGGGATCGTTTTCCTTGTCCGCGGAGTAGACGAAGGCGACCACCTGGGTCTCATTGCGGAAGGCCTCGGGGAACAGCGGGCGAATAGGACGATCGATCTGACGGCTGGTCAGGATCTCCTTCTCGCTGGGCCGGCCTTCGCGCTTGATGAAGCCGCCGGGAATGCGCCCGCCGGCGTAGGTGAACTCGCGATACTCAACTGTGAGGGGGAAGAAGTCGATGCCTTCCTTGGGGTCGGGCGAGGCGACCGCCGTCGCCAGAATTACGTTGTCGCCGCTCGATGTAAGGGCCGCGCCGGAGGCCTGCTTGGCCATACGCCCCGTCTCAAATTTAATCTGCCTGCCGCCGGCAAGCTCAACTGTCACGTCCTGCTTCATAGTGCCCTCTTCTCTCGTTTATCTGTCAGTGAAACTTATGGATCGCGTCGTCCGCAATTTGTTTTGCGGGCACGAAAAAGCGCAGCCTCGCGGGGTCGGCTATCGAGCCGCCAGCAGGCTGCACTGTAATAAATTTTCCAGAGACAGCGACCGTCCGTTGTCAACGGCTATCGAAGCGACGCCGGCTCCGCTCATCGCCAGCGACTCCCACGGCAAGGTCTTGCCTGACCTTGCACGAGAAGTTGCAGCCGAACGAGAGCGGGCCGTGCATGCTTCCATAGTTTGAACGGTGTCTCCGGAGACGACGTGTTACTTGCGGATTCCCAGCTTGTCGATGACGTCCCGGTAGCGGTCAGCATCGCACTTCTTCAGGTAGTCGAGCAAACCGCGACGCTTGCTCACGAGCATGAGAAGCCCGCGGCGCGAACCGTGGTCCTTCTTGTGGGTTTTGAAGTGTTCCGTCAACTCGCCGATGCGTTCGCTCAGGATCGCAATCTGAACCTCGGGACTGCCGGTGTCTGAGTCGTGCGTGCGGAACTTCTCAATGATGTCTGTCTTTTTAGCGGATGCCAACACAGATTTCTTATACTCCTGATCTTCTATTTCACTCTTATCTTAGTGTCTGAGTAAGGATAGCATTGCGGGCGCAAGGCGGCAATCCTGCCCTTCCCCGCCAGCGTCAGCGTCAGGCCTGGGCGGCCTTCCCCTGCGGCAAAGACGGCTTCTCCCCGGTCCGAAGGTGAGCGGCGGGAAGGAGGAGCGTCACCACGATATTGATCGCGAACAGGCTTACCGCTGTCAGTTCAATGATTGCGGACACCGGTAGAACCTTCCACGCAGGCTTCCAGAGATTTTCGTAGGCCAGCGGCTCGGAACTGACGCGCAGAAAACATCCGGTCGTGAGCAGCAACAACGACCAGAACATGAGCCGCTTGCTCCACAGTATCTTCATACCGCAGAAGGCGGGCAGAATGCGCGGACCGATGACGAAGACCATCCCGGCGGCAAAGCCCACGGTCAGCGCATGTCGGCTCGCGCCCCACAGGCCACCCGCGTGGTCGAAGGGTACAGCAAGCAGCGCCAGCACGCAGGAGATTATCAGCCAGACGTAGGCGAGCCGCACAAATATCGGAAAGCTGGGATGAATATTCAGCAGCTTGGGCGGATGGATGGAACGCCGCCAGACATGAAGCGCGTCAATCGACAGCAGCGCCGCGAAGAAGAAGGCGACCGAGGCTACGGCGAGGAAATCGAAAAACGTGAAGACCAGACCGGCAAGGCTCAGACCATACGCCCACAGAAGCCGATCGCCATTCGCCGGCCTGAGCCCCGCAAAGATGGGCAGCCAGCGCGCATTGAATCCCCAGACCGTCGGCACGATAATGCCCCAGACGGCCAGCACAACAAACACCTGATCGAGGACATGGGGCAGAGCCGGAGTAGCTCCCGTGATCCCCTGCCGGAGCAGCACCACAAAGTTAACCGCCAGAGTCAGGAGAAAACAGATCGTCGACGCCACCACCATGCGCATCCACGGCTCAGGCTTCGAGGTGGTCGCCTTGGGACCATGCCTGCGCACGGCGTAGAAGAAGAGAAGAAATGCTATGAGTTGGAGCAGCCCCGATACCGGCAGCAGAATTCGCCAGTGCCACAGGACGATTCCCGCGGTCCAGCGCAGCGCAATACCCAGCGTCCAAAGCGTCCACGCAGACCACCCGATCCGCGTGGGGAAGATCATCGTGCTCTGCGTCTTGGTCAGCGAGTAGAGGCCGATGCCGATAATGAACGAGCCGATCCAGCCGAAGATCTGCGCCTGTCCATGGGCCTGCAGCCATGCCTGCGGAAGCGCCGACGAAAGGTGCGCCTCCGAGATATCAAGCAGGTTCCAGACGCCCAGAAAGGTACCCGGCAGCAGCATAAAAAAGATGCCGGTAACGATGAAGGCAGAGACCAGCCACTGGCTCTGCCTTTCCATCGCGATACGCTGGGTGTTTTTGTTGTCAAGTACCTGTAGCGGCGTGCTCATTCAGTCTCTCCGTCTCTGCCTGAGCGCGACCCCATGCGGCACGATCAGTGGGCCACTTCTACCTGGCCGTCGATCTTGGCATAGGCATAAGCCTCTTCTGTGACGACCGGAACCTCGATGAAGTTCTCCGTCAGCGGAGGCGACTGAATCTGCCACTCCAGGCCGGCAGCGCGCCAGGGGTTCGATCCCGCGACCTTGCCGTACTTGATCGACCAGATCAGATAGACCGCCGGCAGCAGGTATCCGAGGGCAAGGATGGAAGCGCCCGCCGTCGACAGCACGTTCAGCACCTGGAACTCAGGCGGATACGAGTGGTAGCGCCGCGGCATGCCGAGGTAGCCAAGAATGAACTGCGGGAAGAAGGTCAGGTTGAAGCCGATAAACAGCGTTGAGGCGGCCAGCCTTCCCATCGACTCGGGATACATTCTGCCGGTGATCTTGGGCCACCAGAAATGGAGCCCGGCCATGATGGCGCTGACCATTCCTCCCACCATCACGTAGTGGAAGTGGGCGACGATAAAGTAGGTCTCGGTCAGGTGAATGTCCATGCCGAGTGCCGCCAGGAAGATGCCGGTCATGCCGCCCGCCGCGAACAGGCCGATGAAGCCCAGCGCATAGAGCATGGGAGTGTCGAAGCTGATCGACCCCTTGTACATCGTTGCGGTCCAGTTGAAGACCTTGATCGCCGAAGGCACCGCGACCATCATGCTGAAGATCGAGAACACCAGCGCGGAGTAGTTGGAGATGCCCATGATGAACATGTGGTGCGCCCAGACGAAGAAGCTGAACACCGCAATGCTCACCGAGGAGAAGGCCACGGCCGTATAGCCGAAGACCCGCTTGCGGCAGAAGCACGCCATTACCTCGGAGATGATCCCCATTCCGGGAAGAATCATGACGTACACGGCGGGGTGCGAATAGAACCAGAACAGATGCTGGAAGAGGAGCGGATCGCCGCCCCGCTGCGGATCGAAGATCCCGATACCGCTGAAACGCTCCAGCGCGATCAGAACCATCGAGATGGCGACGACCGGCGTGGCCAGCACAAAGATAATCGACGTTGCGTAGTACGACCAGATAAAGAGCGGCAGACGGAACCACGTCATGCCCGGCGCACGCATCCGGTGAATGGTGACGATGAAGTTGAGGCCCGTCAGAATGGAGGAGAATCCGGCCACGAAGATACCCATCGCCGCGGCGATCACATGCGTATTCACATAGTGGGTGCTCAGCGGAGTCGTAAATGTCCATCCCGTGTCCACGCCGCCGAAGACGATCATGTACAGCTCGAGCGAACCGCCGGCCATGAACAGGTACCAGCTCGTCAGGTTGAGCTTGGGAAACGCCACGTCCTTGGCGCCGATCATCAGCGGGATGAGGAAGTTTCCCAGTACCGCGGGAGCGATCGGCACCAGGAAGAAGAACACCATGATGATGCCGTGGATCGAAAACAACTTGTTGAAGGTGTCGGCGGAGACCAGTTCGCCGCCCGGCGTCAGCAAATTCAGCCGGATCAGCGCCGCCATCGTGCCGCCGATCACAAAGAAGAAGCTGGTAGAGATGAGATAGAGGATCCCGATGCGCTTGTGGTCCAGGGTCAGCAGCCACGATTTGAGGCCGTATTCACTATTCAGGTAGTTCCGTTGCGGCAGGGCTGAGAGGTCTGTGGAAGCTGTGGCCATTGCGATCTCTATCTCCTTAATTCTTTGAACGCTAACGCGTCCTTATGTCGTACTCATCTTACCGGCAACCTGGGGCTGTGCGGGAACCGAGGCCTCCGGGGCAGCGGCAGGGGCTACCCGCCGAATCCGGATACGGAAGATATCCGGTCCACGTTTAATGTACTCCCATGCAGCTTGTCCTGGTCTCATACTATCAATTTGCATACTTAAAGGCACCGGATCGTGATCGTTGACGACGATAAACGAACCGCCGGTCGTCAACGCGTCCAGTTTCTGAAAGACCAGCGAATGGCGCAGCGGACGCGGCACGTCACGCAGATCCAACTCCTCCGCCTGGGGAGCCTCTGCCGCCGGCTTCGCCGCGCTCTGACCGGCCGCGAGAACATACAGGGCTGAATCTTCAAGCGCTTCAAGATGGTGCTGCGCCCCGGCGTCGATGCGGACGACCTCTCCCGCGCGCAGATCGATCGGGTTCCCATTCTCATAGAAGGTGATGTGGCCGGTAATCGCATAGACCGTGACCACAGCCTGGTTCGCATGCTCGGGAACCGACTGGCCCTTGCGCAGATTGAGCAACACCATGCGGTACCCCGGTTCGTTCACCAGCACCTTGGGGTTGAATCTGCTGTCGTTGTACTCAATCAATTCCTGCAAATTGTACTTTTGCATTGCGGTCTCCTGCGCTCGATTTCGAATCCACGTTTCTGCCCCAGAATCTACGCTACGATCAACCATGGCGATATGACATCGGTCGTAGGACCGGATTACCCACGGAGGTGCAATGGAAACGGAAAAGGCCGCCGCGCTGAAACACACGGTGCTGTTCGGGGATCTGAATGCAAAGGAGCTCTCGCAGCTTGAGGAACAGGCCGTCAGGATGCAGTTCAAAAAAGGAGAGCTGCTCTTCCTCGCCGGCGAGGAGGCGAAGGGCCTCTATGTCATCGTCGACGGCAAGGTGCGCGCCTTCAGGAACAATGCCGAGGGGCGTGAGCATGTGATGCACGTTGATAGCGCGGGCGCTGTCATCGCCGAGGTCCCGGTCTTCGACGACGGCCCCTACCCTGCCTCCGTCATGGCCGAAGAAGATTCCACCGTGCTCTTTATCGCCAAGCGGGACATGTGTGAGTTCTGCCTCGAACATCCCGCCTTCATGTTCAAGACGCTCAAGCTGATGTCCGCCAGGGTGCGGAGACACGCCGAGATGGTCGAGATTCTCTCCTTCCGCGAGGTCGGCCAGCGGCTGGCGCTTCTCCTTCTCTCCGAAGCGCAGGACGCGGGCGCTCCACCCAGCGGCGCGACCTCATTTCCGCTTTCGTTGTCGAATCATCAGATCGCCACCCGCATCGGCTCCGTTCGCGACGTCGTCTCCCGCGCTCTCGCCCGGCTGCAACACGACGGCCTGATCGCAATCAACGGACGAGTCATCACCATTCCCGATATCCGCGCTCTCAAGCACTACACAAAATAGCCCGCTCGCCCGGAGCCATTCTCAGGTGTAGCTTCCTTTGTTTGTCATTCCCGAAGGGAATCCGCGCTTCGCCGGAACGCCTACATCGCTCGATCGCGTCCTGGCCGGCTGAATCTGCGGAGATGCAAGGCGCAGCAACGGCATATCGCGCGCTTCGAGCGCCGACAGCCGCTCCTCAATCTGCCTGCGCAACGGCTCGACTGCGATGCCGCCGAAGACATCCGGCAGAGGCTCCATGCGCCTCTGTGCGTGCCGCAGCAACGACTCAGCGCCTTGTCGATTGCCGCGCTGAAGATGATGAAACGCGGCGGCCACCTGGATCAGCGCCTGCAGAAAGGTCTTCTCCGGCTCCGGCAGCCTTAGCCAGACAAGCTCCCAGTGCTCGTGGGCCAGAAAAAACTCCTCGGCACAATAGCAGCGCAGCCCTTCGGCAAGCTCTCCGCAACTCCAGTCAAGCTCCATCGTCATGCCCTTCCGAGGCTCGAAAGACTATTGTTGAGGCTTATCGATCGAGCCATCCGGCGTCGTCGGCAGAATCTGCACCAGCGATACCGGCTTCGCATTCTGCTCCATGGCCGTGTGCGCCTCGGGAGGCGGCGCATCCATCGGATATCCCGCGGCGATGATTGGCTTGTGCGTGTACTGCCACGCATAGTCGCTGGTGACCAGGACCAGCACCACCATGCCTACCACCAGCACCGGCAGCGTCAGCAACGCTCCCTCCGGACCATAGTTCCCGCCGGTCAGCCAATGCACTCCAACCGCGCGGGTCTGGACGATGCTGGAGAAATCGACGATGCCGCTCACCGGCAGGCCGAAGAGGATGCCCATGCTCGCATTCCAGGCAAAGTGCAGTCCCCAGCCCAGCCACAGACCATGCGTGCGCAGCCACGCCAGCGAGAGCAGGACCCCGGCGAACATGGTGATCAGAACGCTGATCCACGTCGCGTCCGGGTTGAAGGCATGAAGCAGCCCGAAGAACAACGACATCACCACGGTTGCGCCGGTCGGCCCCATCGCCTTGATGAGGCGGCGAAACGGATAGCCGCGAAACGCAATCTCTTCGACCAGCGCGCTGACCCCCAGCGTCGCCAGGTACAACACCAGCAGCCAGAACGAGCGCAGCGACCACCAGAACTCAACATGCAGCGTTCCGCCCAGCGCCATCGGCAGCACCGCAAGCACCACCAGCCCCCATCCCAGCGCCGCGCCGATCACCCACTCCCGCCCTCCCGTCGGCCGTTCCGGTAATCCCAGCACCTCGTGCAGAGACGCGTTTCGCTCTACCAGCGATTGCAGAAAGCTGAAGCCCAACGCCAGCAGAAAAAGCAGGAAGAGCACCGACAGCAGCGGGCGTTGGTCGCTGAGGCCAAAACGCACGGACAGGCCGGTCGCGGCGCGTCCCGCCAGCGACTGCGAGATAAAGAACCACGCGACCGAGATCAGGAAGAGCGCAATTTGCAGTGGACGGTCCGAACGGGTTGACGGTGTTGAGCTAAACGCCTTCAACAATACCTGCTCCCTGTGCTGCGTCCGCTACGAGGCGGTGGTATAGAACTGCGCAATATTGCGGAACTTGCGATACCGCTCTTCGAGCAACTCGTCGATGGGCAAGCCGCGAAGAGCCGCAAGATGATATTGAAGCCTCTTGTCAACCATTGCCATGGCGGCAGCAGGATCATTCTGCGTTCCGCCGGCGGGCTCCGGCAGCACATCGTCGACGCACCCCAGTCGCTGAACATCGGTCGCGGTGTACTTGAGTGCGTCGGCGGCCTGCTGCTTCTTGCTCGCGTCCTTCCACATGATCGACGCACAGCCCTCAGGAGAGATCACCGAATAGATCGCATTCTCGAGCATCAGAACCCGGTCGGCCACAGCCAGCGCCAAAGCGCCGCCCGAGCCGCCTTCACCGGTGATCGTGGCAATCGTCGGCACGCGCAGCCGCGACATCTCCAGCAGGTTGCGGGCAATCGCCTCGCCCTGACCGCGCTCCTCGGCACCGATGCCGGGATTCGCGCCGGCAAGGTCGATGAAGGTGAAGATCGGGTGCCCGAACTTTTCGGCGATCTTCATCGCTCGCAGCGCCTTGCGGTAGCCCTCGGGATCGGGGCTGCCGAACTTCCGCGCCACCCGCTCCTTGAGCGTGCGTCCCTTCAGGTTGCCGACCGCGAGCATCGGCTCGCCGTGGAAGAATGCCATGCCGCAGCTCATCGCCGCGTCGTCGCCGAAGGCGCGGTCGCCGTGGATCTCGCTGAAGTCGGTAAAAAGTGCTTCGATGAAGTCCATCGGATAGGGGCGCTGGGCATGCCGGGCCAGCTCCGTCTTGATCCACGCTTCCGGAACCGGTGCGGCTATGGGATGAGCGTGCGCTGCTCTGCTTGCTTCGTGTTCAGCCATAAGTCTCTTGGTTGTTTCCGTCTTGCCTCTTGATTGTATGGTATCGCGAGCCGATCCCGGCTGGAGCAGTTCTCCTGCGGGTGTATTCCGAGGCGGAAGTCTGGACGCCGTTGTTTCCCCGGGAAAAACGGCATTTCGATCCGCGTTCCGGTGCGCAGGAACAGGAGAACAGCTCTAGTCGATCACGCGAACGCCGCCGCGGCCCACCAGCTCTTCCACCTGGTCGATGAACAGCCGGTCCGCCGCCACCATCACGTTATGCGGCTCCAGCACAGCGCAGAACTCCCCCGGCTCTTCGAGATCGAGCAGCAGTTTGCCCTTGCCCGGCGCACCCAGAAAGATAGCATGAAGCTTCTCAAGCAGCGCTGCATCCGGATTGTGCAGCGGAACCTTGATGCGCAATGACTCCGGCAGCTTCAGCTTCACATCTTCGAGCGCCTGAATGCTCGAGATCGCCAGCTTCGGCGCCGACTCTTCTTCGCCGCGCAACACGCCGCGAATCACCACCGGCACGTCGATCTTCAACTTCTCCGCCAGCTTCTCGTACGACTGCGGAAACGCGATCAGCTCGATCTTCCCCACCGTATCTTCGAGCGCGGCCTGCGCGTAAAGCTCGCCCGACCGCTTCGACTTCGCCACCTTCAGCCCGGTAATCACACCGGCGATTGCGATCTCGTTCTGCGGCTCCTCGTTGCGGCCGCGACGAAAGGTCTGCGGCTCCGGCTTCATCTCAAGGGCAGTGGCCGTATCGACGACCTTCATGTTGCGCAGCTTCTCGCGGTACTTGTCCATCGGGTGTCCGGAGACAAAGAACCCCAGCACCTCCTTCTCATATTGCAACCGCGTGTGCTCGTCCCACTCCGCTACATTGGGCAGAGCCTCTTCGTGCCCGGCTCCGCCCGCAGGCACGTCCGAGTCGAAGATGCCGAACAACCCGTGCTGCCCCGCCGCCTCATCGCGCTGCGCCTTCTGCGCCCGCTCCATGGCTTTGTCCAACGCGCCCGAGACCTGAGCGCGTCCGCCAAAGACATCCATCGCCCCGGCCTTGATCAGTGACTCCAGAACCCGCTTGTTGAGCAGCCTCAGATCTACCTTCTCGCAGAACTCCCACAGGCTGGCGAAGCCGGTCTTCCCTGCCGTCTTCAACTCCTCACGCGCCTTAATGATCGACTCGATGGCATTATGGCCGACGTTCTTGATCGCCGCCAGCCCGAAGCCGATGGCATCTCCTACCGGCGTGAAGTTGGCGAAGGAAGCCTGCACATTGGGCGGCACAACCGAGATATTGATCTCGCGGCACTCTCCGATGTACTTGACCACATTTTCCGGCTTCGAGGTTTCACTGGTCAGCAGCGCCGCCATAAACTCCACCGGATAGTGCGTCTTCAGCCACGCCGTATGGTAAGCAAGCAGCGCATAGGCCGCCGAGTGCGACTTGTTGAACCCATACCCGGCAAACTGCGCCATCAGGTCGAACAACTTCCCGGCGACATCCTTGGGATGCTTGTTGGCAGCGGCTCCGGCCATGAAACGCTCGCGCTGCTTGTCCATCTCCTTGACGTCTTTTTTACCCATCGCGCGGCGCAGCAGGTCGGCGTCGCCCAGCGAGTAGCCGGCCACCACGTTCGAGATCTGCATCACCTGCTCCTGGTACACGATGACACCCAGCGTCTCGCGCAGCAGCGGCTCCAGATCGGGCAGCAGATACTCCACCGGGCGGCGTCCCCACTTGCGCTCGATGAAGTCGTCGATCATGCCGCCCTGAATCGGCCCCGGACGATAGAGCGCGTTGAGAGCGGTCAGGTCTTCGACCGTGGTCGGCTTGTAGCGGCGCAGTACGTCCCTCATACCGCCGGACTCGAACTGGAAGACGCCCGAGGTCAAAGCACGATGGAAGACCTGCTCATAGGTCTTCTCATCGTCGAGCGGCACCTTGGCCATCTCCACCGTCTCGCCCCGGTTCTGCAGGATCAGCTTGAGGCAGTCGTCGATAACAGTCAGCGTCGTCAGCCCAAGAAAGTCCATCTTGAGCAGGCCCATCTTCTCGACCGCCTTCATGTCGTAGGCGGTCACCAGCGCCTCGTCCTTGGTCAGCGTCACCGGCACCAGTTCGGTCAGCGGCTGCGGCGCAATCACCACCCCGGCAGCATGAATCCCGGCGCCGCGAATCAGCCCTTCCAGCCGCATCGCCGTGTCGATCACCTCTTTGACCCGCGCATCGCTCTCGTAGGCCGTGGCTAGAACGGGCGAGTCCTTCATCGCCTGATCGATGGTGATGCCGATGGTCGTTGGGATCATCTTCGCAATCCGGTCGACCTCGCCATAGGGCATGTCGAGCGCGCGCCCAACGTCCTTGATGGCGGCCTTGGCGGCCATGGTGTTGAAGGTGATGATCTGCGCCACCTGGTCATGGCCATACTTGCGCTTGACGTACTCGATCATCTCGCCGCGGCGATTCATGCAGAAGTCGATGTCGATATCGGGCATCGACACGCGCTCCGGGTTGAGAAAGCGCTCGAAGAGCAGTTCGTTCTGCAGCGGGTCGATGTCGGTGATCTCCATCGCATACGCGACCAGCGATCCTGCCGCAGAGCCGCGGCCCGGACCCACCGGAATGTTCTGTTCCTTCGCATAACGGATGAAGTCCCAGACGATCATGAAGTAGCCGGGAAACTGCATCTGCTTGATGCAGTCGATCTCGCGGTCGATCCGCGCCTGATAGTCGGCGATAGTCTTGCGCAGCAGCCCGCGCTCGCGCAGATGCGCTACTGCCGTATCGAGGCGCTTCTTCAACCCCTCCCGGCAGACCTTTTCGAAGTAGCTGTCCAGCGTCTCGCCTTCGGGAACATCGAAGACCGGAAACGGATTCTTGACCTTCGACATCTTCAGGTTGCAACGATCGATGAATTGCATCGTCCGCGTACAAACCTCGGGGTTCTGGGCGAAGGTGCGGAGCATCTCGTCCGCGCTCTTGATGTAGAACTCCTGGGTGTCGAACTTGAAGCGGTTCGGGTCATTCATGCTGCCCGCAGTCTGCACGCACAGCAGAATCTCGTGGGCGCGGCTGTCGTCGTTGGCGACGTAGTGGCTGTCGTTGGTCGCGATCAGCGGGATGCCAAGCTCACGCTCCATCTTGAAGAGCGCATCGCAGACGCCCTTGTCCGGCTCCAGCCCATGATCCTGAATCTCAAGGAAAAAATTGTCCTTGCCGAAGATGTCCTGAAAGTATCCCGCGGACTGTTTTGCCTCCTCGTACTTCCCTGCCATCAGATGCTGGTTGAGTTCGCCTGCGAGGCAGCCGGAAAATCCGATCAACCCCTTGGTATGCCGCGACAGAAACTCCTTGGAGACGCGAGGCTTGCGATAGAAGCCATGGGTCGCCGCCTCGCTGGTCAGGCGGACGAGGTTGCGATAACCTTCTTCATTTTCGGCCAGCACCAGAAAGTGGTTGTATCCGTCGGCCATCTCGCGGTGATCCGCCGTCTTCGAGAGGTAAAGCTCGCAGCCCAGGATCGGCTTGAGCTCCTTCTTCTGCATCGCGTTGAAGAAATGTACGGCCCCATAGATATTGCCGTGGTCGGTGATGGCGGCGGCCGTCTGCCCGATCTTGCTGACGTGCGCGGCCAGCTTGTCGACGTCGCAGGCTCCGTCGAGGAGCGAGTAATCGGAATGAAGATGGAGATGGGTAAACTCGGCTGCCATAGCCCTAGTTTAGAACCGCAGACAACAGAGGAAAACGCGGGCCTAATTAGCGGAACTCGTATTAGAATCGAGCGCAAATGGCCGGAATCTTTCTCTTCGACTCAGTTCGCCTGTGGCTGCATCGCAGAAGCCGCCGGAAGAAGCTGCAACTGGCCGCCAACTGGCCGGTCGTCGCCGCCGAGGTCAATCACTGGGCCGTTGTGCCCGCCGACGAGGATGCCAACACCTTCGGTGCGCCCTTCCAGATCGAGGCCGGCTTTCACTTCATCCTGAACGGCGAGTACTACGGCGGCTACCTCCGCAGCGTCGGTCTGGCCGGAGGCGAAGCCGAGCGGTTGGCGAAGGGCGCCCCCACCGTCAACGCCCGCTACAACCCCGCCAACCCCGACGCCACCGCCGTCTTCGCCGAGGACAATGCGGACAACCTTCCCTTCAAGGTCTTTTCCAGCTAGTCCACAAGAGCTTGGATATTACTCATGGTCTTTCACAGGCATATGCTTGCGCTCGAAGATCATGTCGACAGGCGCGGCGTTGCCCCATGTTCCATGGACTCTCAGCGTGTCGCCGTCTCGTTCCCACGACCCCTCGAAGACATCCGAGCCCGGCGAAAGCCATTCCCGCGAGATATTTAGAGTCTTCGTTCGTGGATCAGCGCGAAAATCGTGCATCTCGGACTTCCCATTCGGAAAGCGAAATACGACCATATGGGCGCGGTTGTATTCAAAATATATCCATGAGGGAAGTTTGGCGCTCTCGGGCTGCGCCTTTACAAGACGCCATGCTCCATCGATCGGCGACGGGGCACGGTTATTTACATTTGCTTCCCAATATGCCTCATGCGCTGTATAACCAAGCATTCCTGCGACGATGATTATTTGAAAACCCAGAATCCAGGGTCTTAATCTCGCCAGCAAAGCGAGGTCATCTCGTTTACGCATGAAAAACCGGTATAAGTCTGCTGCATGGAAGGCCAACACGATCAACAGAGCGCCGAGAACAAGAAATGCATTTCGCAGGGCTCCACTACCGGCCGGAAATCGGATCACCCATAAATCGATGCCTACAATATTGACGATGACAGGCAGCAGGAGAAGTACCCCGAGCAACGCGGTACGCCGAAAACAAAGCAGGCACGCCCCCACAATCTGCGCTCCTGCGATCACGGCAGAATAGAGCGGGGAATATCCGAAGTAGTACCACGTCAGCCAAAAGCCCGATACCTCGCCCATTGGTTTCGCCAGTTGTGAGTCAAGCACGGTGAACTGCGCTCCCATCACCTTGGCGAATCCATAGCTCAAGAGCATATAGGCCGCGTAGTATCGCATGGCCAGGTAAATGACAGTAAAAACAGTGCGGCGATTGTGTGTATTACTTCCCTTCATGCAATCGGACATCGATCCTCGATTAGGAACACCCGAGAACTATACCCTTCAAAATCATCTCCGGTAATTTGGGAGCATCGAGGTGATGTATTACATCCCCAGAAAGAGTGCAAAGGCGGCTGTGATTTCGGCCATCTCTGAACTCAACAGGTGACCGATCGCTTCGCTGACCTTTATGCGAGGCAGCGTTACCAGCTTGTCGATCATCACATCGGACGGCTGCCGCAGGCCGTTTCCATCCGAAGGCAGGATCGGTTTTCGAAATAATCCGGATGCCGGCTGCTGGTCCGTCGTCAGTAACGCAACGACGACCGATGCCGTATCGTGAAATCGGTCGGACTGGAGAACGAGCGCGGGTCTCGGCTTGCCATAGTCCCCCGGAGCCACCACGATGACAATATCGCCTCGGCTCACTCCCATCCCGAATAGTCCATTGCCTTTTCTATCCAGTCGAGAACTTCCTTCTCCTGCGGATCGTCACGAACAGCCAACGACTGGCGGCGAGCCTCTTCCGCGAAGCCCGGCCTGCGGGTATCCGGCACCCATATCTGGATAGGGCGCAGGCCCTGAGCGCGCAAGGCTTCGCGGTGCTTGCGCACACGCTCCCTCGCTGCCGCACGCTTCTGCTCGCGCTCGTCGCTGGCCTTGCTCTTCCCGGTGCTCGCGGCCTTCATAAGAAAATTGTTACATGTAACGTGCTGCCGTGTCGAGACTCGACTGATTCGTTCAGCAGGACTGCGTCAGGCTCGTCGCCAGTTCCACATAAAGCTCGACGCACTCCAGCAGCTCTTTCTTCGAGATCTTCTCGTCCGGCGTATGCGCCACATGGATGCTTCCCGGCCCCAGCAGGAACGGCTCGCCCCAGTTGGTCAGCGACGGGATATCGGTGGCGAACTTCGCGATCATCGTCGGCAGCTTGCCTACCTTGCGCATGCGCACATAAGTCATGTCGAGCGAGAAGGTCACCTTGGCCCGGTCGCCGACCGTCTTCAACACCAGGTCCTTGATCTCCTGCGACGGCCCCACCGTGCGGAACAGCAGATGAGCCTCCGCCTTGTCGGCAATCACGTTGGGTGCGCGTCCGCCCTCAATCAGGCCGATGTTCAGCGTGGACGGCCCAATCTCCGGTTCAATTGGCAGCGGCAGCGCCCGCACGTCGTTCAGCGCCTCCAGCAGCTTGTCGATCGCCGACTCGCCCAGCTCCGGATAGGCCGAATGGGCCATCTTGCCGCTGCAACGCAACTCGACCCGCAGCGCCCCTTTAGTGGCAAGCGCCAGCCGATTCTCCGTCGGCTCGCCGTTGATGAGAAACTTCGACCCCTTGGGGAATTGATTGGCCACCTTCGCTCCCGCCGAGTCGCGCTCTTCGCCCACGACAAACAGCAGCCCCACCTTGACGCCTGCGGCCCGCAGCCGGTCCGCCGCGGCGATCTGGGCGGCGATAATGCCCTTCGCATCGCAGGTCCCGCGGCCATGGATAAACTCGTCGTCCTCTCGTGCGCCAAAGTACGGCGGAACCGTATCCATGTGTGTCGAAAGCACCACATCCGGCGTCACTCCCGGCAGCGCCGCATAGACGTTGAACCGCTCTTCCGTGCCCCCGCCCGGGGTCAGGTTCAGCTCCGGCTGCTCAACCATCATCTTTTCAACGGCATAGCCTTCCGCAGTCAGAAATTCATACAAAAAAGCCCCGGCGCGGCCCTCGTGGTAAGTGGTGGAGTCGATATCGACTAACTGTTTTGTAAGCTGAATGGGATCAATCGCCATGCTTCCAGCATACGATATAAAGACAGCAACGAAGCTCTCCCCACCCGCCGGGCAATGCTAGCACCTCAATAAAATGACCACAAACAATCCCCCGAAAATCCGCTCCATCGACGATCTCCGCAGCCCCGCCGGCCGCCTCGAAGCCGTGCTGAACTCCGGTCGCGCCGACGCCCCCTACGCCGTCCTCGTCTGCCACCCTCACCCCATGGGCGGCGGCACCATGCACAACAAGGTCGTCTACCACGCCATGAAGACCTTCGCCTCTTTCGGCCTGCCGGTATTGCGCTTCAACTTCCGCGGCGTCGGCCTCAGCGAAGGCAGCTTCGACCATGCGCGCGGCGAAGAGGACGACGCTCGCGCCGCGCTCGACTGGCTAGACCGCAACCTCGGCCTCCCCATCCTCTCTGCCGGCTTCTCCTTCGGGTCTTATGTCAATCTTCGTGCCAGTTGCGGCGACCAGCGCGTCAAGGGCATTCTGGCGCTGGGCCTGCCCGGCCTCGTCGAAGGCCGGAGCTACACCTACGAGTTCCTCGCCCAATGCACGCAGCCCAAGCTCTTCGTCAGCGGCGACCACGACCAGTTCGGCGCTCGCGAGGTAGTCGAAAGCGCGGTCGCGTCCGCCGCCGAGCCCAAACGCCTGGTCTGGATCGAGGGAGCCGAGCATTTCTTTCAGGGAATCCCCGCGTCTCCCGGCCCCAAGCTCGACCGCATGCAACAGACGATTGCGCAATGGTTACAGGAGCATTTCGGCCTTACTCAATAGCTGCAACTTTCCGTATCTCTATGTTTACGGAATGAGTTATGATTTTCCGTAGACAATCGGGGCGATCACTTTCATCGAGCCAGCATTTTGCCGTGTATTAGTTTGGTGTGTGATGTGCTTAACATAAGCTGCTGAATTCTTATGAGGAACGGCTTTCAAACGCGGATTCTGGCGATCGCGCTGGCACTGGTGACCCTGGGAGCCTGTGTGCTTGCCGGGATCAACTTCAAGCGGGAGAGCCAGTTCGATGTCCCCACCGACGGCATCTGGTGGGTGGAGGCCTCGGGCGGCCTGCGCGCCGACCGCGTTCCCAAAGACTCCCCCGGATACCGTGCCGGCATCCGCAAGGGCGATATCCTCGTCGCCATCAACGACCACCAGACGCCCCGCCTCGCATCCTTGGTTCGCGAGATGTTCCATAGCGGCATCTGGGCCCATGCCACCTACTCGATCATGCGTCCGCTGCCGCGCTCCAGCGATCTGGCGGGCGCGACCAAGCTCGACATCCAACTGATCCTCATCCCCACCGACCGCTCCAGCAACCAGTGGCTGCGCTTCATCGCGCTGGTCTATCTGGCGATCGGAATCTACGTCCTGTTCCGGCGCTGGACCGCGCCCAAATCGACGCACTTCTACGTCTTCTGCCTGGTCTCTTTCGTCCTTTATTCCTTCAAATACACCACCGAATTCGATACCTTCGACTACATCATCTACTGGGGCAACATCGTTGCCGAAGCTCTGCAACCCGCGCTGTTTCTCCACTTCGCGGTCAGTTTCTCCGATGTCTTCGCTCCCGACCGAGCCCATCGCCTGAGGCGCCGCTTCCTCAGCGCGATCATCTATATCCCCGCGATCTTCCTGATCGGTCTGCAGTACTCCGCGATCCGCTATTTGTCGGCGACCGAGGTCCTGCGCCACCGTCTCGACCAGATCGCGGTAGCTTATCTCGCGCTCTACTACGTCATCGCCGCCATCGTCTTCCGCTTCCGCTACAAGCGGGCCGAGTCGGGCCTCGAGCGCCAGCAACTCAAATGGCTTACCCGCGGCACTCTGCTGACCATCACGCCGTTCACGCTGCTCTACGTCATCCCGTATCTCTATTTCTCCGGCACCTCGGTTCCGTCGCTGCTGACCAAGATCGCCGGCCTCTCTCTGATCTTCCTTCCGCTCACCTTCAGTTGGGCCATCGTGCGCTATCGGCTGATGGACGTCGACCTGATCTTCAAGCGCGGCGTCACCTACACGCTGGCGACCGCCTCACTCGTCGGCCTCTACTTCGTCATCGTCGCGGTCTCGGCAGAGATGGTGCGCGCCCGCCTGCCCAGCCTGCACGTCTGGGGCCTGATGGCTGCCATCGTCTTTACCGGAATCCTCTTCGAGCCGCTCAAGAAGGCGATCCAGGGCCGCGTCGACCGCGTCTTCGACCAGAAGCGCTTCGATTATCGCGAGACCCTGATCGAGTTCGGCCGAAGCCTCAACTCGCAGACCGATCTTCGCGCCCTGCTCGACTCCATCGTCGAGCGCCTGCCGCAGACGCTTCTGGTCACGCGCGTCGCCGTCTTTCTGGCCACGGAAAGTAACCGTTCTCTCCCCTCTTCCCCCTCTTCGGAGGCCCCGCGCTTCGAGCTGGCCGCCTCTCACGGCCTCGCCAATCTGCAGGCTGCCGACCTCCAGGCGCTCGATGTCCGCTTCCTCGACTTCGACCGCCCCGGCGCCAACAGCCACATCTTTCTCGAATCTCCGCAGCACGTTCTTCGCCTGCCCGACGCACAACGCGCCAGCGCCCGCGACCTGGACATGAACTACTATCTCCCCTGCCGCGTCGCCAGCCGCGAGGGCGCGGGCACGCGCACCGTCGCGGTCATCGGACTGGGGCGAACCGACAACGGCGACTACCTCTCCAGCGAAGATATGGAACTGCTCGAATCGCTGGCCGGCTACATCGGCATCGCCATTCAGAACGCGCAGCTTTACCGGCGGCTCGAACAGAAGATCGGCGAGTTCGAGCGCCTCAAGGAGTTCCACGAGAATATCGTCGAGTCGATCAACGTCGGCGTCTTCGCCGTCGATCTCGAAGACCGCATCGAGAGCTGGAACACCCAGATGGAGGTCATGTACGCCCGGTCGCGTGCCGAGGTGCTGCACCAGCCCGTCTCGTCCATCTTCCCGCCCGACTTCGTCGCCCGCTTCGACAGCGTGCGCGAGGAGCAGGGCACGCACACGCTCTACAAGTTCCGCCTCGCGCTGCCCGACGGCAACCTGCGTACCGCCAACATCGCCATCGCGCCTCTGGTCACCCGCGACTTCATCGCCGTCGGCCGCATCATCCTGATCGACGACATCACCGACCGCATCCAGCTCGAAGCCCAGTTGTCGCAGTCGGAGAAGCTCTCCTCCATCGGCCTGCTCGCCGCCGGCGTCGCCCACGAGGTCAACACGCCGCTGGCCGTCATCTCCAGCTACACCCAGATGCTCACCAAGCACATGAGCGACGACCAGCGCCTCGCTCCCGTGCTCGAAAAGATCACGCAGCAGACCTTCCGCGCCTCCGAGATCGTCAACGGTCTGCTCAACTTCTCCCGCACCAGCGGGGCCGAGTTCACCAGCATCGACCTCAACCATCTGCTCGGCGATACGCTCACCCTGCTCGAGCATCAGTTCAAGACCGCCCAGATTCACACCGAGATCAACCTCGATCCGCACCTTGCCCGCATCCACGGGAACCAAGGCAAGCTACAACAGGTCATCCTCAACCTCATGCTCAACGCGAAGGACGCCATGTTCGGCACCGCCAATGCGACCCTCAAGGTCGCTACCTTCAACGCCTCGGGACAGGTCTTCGTCCGCATCCAGGACTCCGGCGGCGGCATCGAGCGCGAACATCTGCACCGCATCTACGATCCCTTCTTCACCACCAAGACCAAGCCGCAGGAGGGCGAACACAAGGGCACCGGCCTCGGCCTCGCCGTCAGCTACGGCATCATTCAGGAGCACGGCGGCAAGATCCACGTCGAGAGCGAGCCGGGCGTCGGAACCGCCTTCCAGCTTGAATTCCCCGCCCTGGGCAGCAAGCCGGCCGCGCCTGCCGAAGGCTATACCAACAACCGTCAGGAGACGGAGAGGAAGACGATTCATGTCTGAAGCAACAGAGATGGCAGCGGAGTCGCTCCATCTGCAGCGCACGGCCCAGGCTGCCGGTACGCCCCACATTCTCATCATCGACGACGAAGCGGCCATCCGCGAATCGCTCGAAACCCTGCTCTCGCTCGAAGGCTTCACCATCACGATCGCGCGCGACGGCGTCTCCGGGCTGGAGCAACTGGCGCGCAGCGAGTACGATCTGCTTCTGCTCGACCTCGCTCTGCCCGGCGAGAGCGGCATCGACCTGCTGCCGCGCATCCTTGAGATGCAGCCCAACCTGCCCGTCATCATGATCACCGCCTACGGCACCGTGGGCAACGTCGTCGATGCCATCCGCGCCGGTGCGGAGAACTTCGTCCAGAAGCCGTGGGACAACGAGAAGCTGCTCGCCGACATACGCACCGCCATCGCCCGCCGCCGGGCTGAAGAAGAGGTGATCCAGCTCAAGCGCACGCTCAAGCAGCGCTACAACTTCGAGAACATCGTCGGCAAGAGCGAGCCCATGCTGCGCCTCTTCGACCTGATTGCACAGGTCGCACCCAGCCGCTCCACCGTCCTCATCCAGGGCGAGAGCGGCACCGGCAAGGAGCTGATCGCCAAGGCGCTGCACGCCAACTCCCCTCGCCGCGACCACCCCTTCGTTCCCGTCAACACCGGCGCCGTCCCCTCGGACCTGCTCGAATCGACGCTCTTCGGCCACGTCAAGGGCGCCTTCACCTCTGCCATCACCGCCAAGAAGGGCCTCTTCGAAGTAGCCAACGGCGGCACCCTCTTCCTCGACGAGATCGGCACCATGAACATGGACATGCAGGCCAAGATCCTGCGCGTCCTCCAGGATCGCCGCTTCATGCACCTCGGCGGCGTGCAGGAGATTCAGGTCGACGTCCGCATCATCGCCGCCACCAACGTCAACCTGCAGGAGGCCGTCCGCGAAGGCCGCTTCCGCGAAGACCTCTTCTACCGGCTCAACGTCATCACGCTGGAGCTTCCCCCGCTGCGCCTGCGCCGCGAAGACATCCCTCTGCTGGCCGCGCACTTTCTCAAGTTCTATGCCAGGGAGAACGGGACCGAGGAGCCCTCGCTCTCGCCCGAGACCATGCGCATCCTGATGGAGCACGAGTGGCCGGGCAACGTCCGCGAACTCGAAAACGCGATGGAACGCGGCGTCGTCCTCGCCACCTCGCGCACCATCACGCCGGACCTGCTCCCGGCGCAGTTGACCGGCAGCACCTACTCCGCCAGCCTGCTCGACCACAAGCCCGACGCCTCGCTCTTCGACCTGATGGAAGAGATCGAGCGCCGCATCATCTCCGACCGGCTCGAGCGCTGTCATTGGAACCAGACCGAGGCCGCGGAGTACTTCAAGATTCCGCTCTCCACCCTGAACCAGAAGATCAAGCGCCTCAACGTCGAGATCAAAAAGCGCACCCGCGACTAAGCGTCTTCTCTCAGGTGTAGCTTCCCTTGTTTGTCATTCCCGAAGCGAATCTGCGTTTGCTCGCATCACCAAGGCTGCCTCTGAAGAAGAACCGCGCTAAGGAATGAATGATAGATACAGGGCCTCTCCACTAGCGGCCTGCGAGCCTCCGGTCGAGATGGCGTAGCCTTGCGAACAGGTTCTAAGGCTGAATCACAATCTTCAACGAATCCGCCTGCGGATTCGAAGCCAGATCGATCGCCGCCACCGCATCCTCCAGCGAGAAGCGGTGCGAGATCAGGTTGGTCAGATCGAACCCGTTACGATAGCCATCAAACACCATCTGCGTGACCTCATCCTGAATTGCCACCGAGGCGCTGTACGAACCCATCAGCGTCTTCTCGTCCATGCAGACCGCAGCCGGATCGAACGGAGCCTCGCCATGCTGTGTCTGCGCAAACAGCACCACTCGGCCACCGGGACGAATCGCGTCCATCGCCACCTTAATAAGCCCGTTACCGCCGACCGCAAGCAGAGCGACATCCGCGCCGCGTCCCTCGGTCGCAGCCTTCGCCGCCGCCACCACATCGCCTCGCGCGTCGAGCGGATGATGCAGCCCGAACTTTGCCGCCACCGCATGGCGCTCCGCATAGAGATCGCTGGTCAGCACCGTCGCTCCGGTCTGCCGCGCCAACGTAGCCAGCAGAATGCCGATCGGTCCCTGCCCAATCACCAGCACCGTCTCGTCCTCCTTGAGGCCGAGCAGCCGGATCGCCTTGTAGCAGGTATTGACCGGCTCAAGAAACGCCGCCTGCTCAAACGGAATCTCATCGGGAATCTTCACCAGTCCGCGGCGAACGATCCAGTCCATCACGCGGATATACTCGGCGAAGCCGCCACCGGATGGAGCAAACCCCGCCGTGCAGCCGACCTTCTTGTAAACCTCGCACTGCGCGAAGGTCTGCTTGCGGCAGTAGTAGCACTCGCCGCAGGGAATGTGGTGATAAGCCATCACGCGGTCGCCCACCGCAAAGCCGGTGACGCCTTCGCCCACGCGCACAATCGTCCCCGCCATCTCGTGGCCGAAGACGCGCGGCGCATCGTGCGAGCCGCTGTGAATCTTCTTCAGATCCGTCCCGCAGATGCCGCAGGTATGGATCTTCACCAGCACTTCGCCCTTGCCGATCTCCGGCACCGGAATCGTCTCCACCCGAACATCGTTCACGCCGCGATAAACCGCGGCGCGCATCGTCGCCGGAACTGTCTCTGCCTGCTTTTGCTGTAGTGTCACGGATTTCCTTACGCTTTCTGTCGATACCAGTTTAGCTGGGACTCCAACTCTTTCGTGAGCGCCTCGACCGCACGCTTGCTGTTGCCCGCAAGCGCAAAGAGCTTTGGCCAACTCTGCGGTCGAAGGGCGGCATGCGTAGCAAAGGCCGCTTCGCGAAACTGCCCATCGCTCGTGGCAAACCGGCCAAGCTCCTGCATCTCGAACGATGCCTCATCCGAAATCGCTTTAATCACGCGGAAGGGAATCTCATGGGCTTGCGCCAGCCGCACCACCGTCGCCGCTTCCATATCGACGGCGCTGGCCTGATACGAATCATAAAGCCGCTGTTTCTCCCTGACGCTCGCGATGGCAGAGGTAGAGATCAGCGTTTGTTCACATAATCCGTTGGCAAATCGCTCTCCGGTGTCCGCGTCGATCACCACACCGGCACGAACGATATCGCCAACCCGCAGTGACGGATCGCATGCGCCCGCCAGCCCCACCGAGAGCAGCGTCGTCACCGGCTTCAGAGAGAGCGCAGCCCGCACGGCAAGCGCAGCCCGTGCCGCTCCCATCCCCGCGCAAACGGCAACCACCCCAACATTATTGGTATAGGCGATGATCTTGCCCGGCAGCCGATGCTCCTGCCATCCGCGAACGAGATGCTTCACCTCGCGCGGCAGAGCGGCGATGATGGCGGGGCATTCTGTCATACGAGATTCTTGTCGAACGCGGGAGCGTAGCCATGCGCGATGAACCAGTCGATCGCCGAGCGCAGCGCTTGGTAGACCGGCAAGACCTTGAAGCCGAGATCGCGCTCCGCCTTTGCCGACGAAGCGAACATCGTCTTCCTGCCCATGCGAACCGCTTCCACCGTCGCACGCGGCTCCTTGCCGCAGAGCCTGCCGGTAAAGTTTTCATCGAAGAACGCGAACGCCATCGCAACCGTGTGTGGCACCTTCATCGTGGGCGAAGGCAAACCCGTAATCGAAGACATGCGGTCGAGAATCTGTTTCAACGTCAGATTTTCTCCGCCCAGGATGTAGCGTTCCCCCGGCGTTCCCCGCTCCAGCGCGACAACATGCATGCGCGCAACTTCAGCGACATCGACGAGATTCAATCCCGTATCCACATAGGCCGGAAATTTCTTATTGAGAAAGTCCACAACGATCCGTCCGGTCGGCGTCGGCTTGGCATCGCCCGCGCCAATCGGCGTCGTCGGATTCAGGATCATCACGTGCTGCCCGGCCTGCGCGGCTCCAATCGCCTCCTGCTCGCCCAGAAACTTCGACCGCTTGTAGTGGCCGATCATGTTCGCGAGTCTGACCGGAGTATCTTCATTCACGATCGAGCCATCGCTCTTAAAGCCCATGGTCGCAACGCTCGATGTATAGACCACGCGCTCGACGCCGGCCTCACGCGCAATGCGAAGCAACTCCCTCGTCCCATCGACATTCGCCGCATACATCTGCGCCGGATCGCGCACCCACAGCCGATAATCCGCCGCAACATGCACCAGCGCATCGCATCCCACCAGCGCCGACCGCAGCTTCTCCGGCTCGCGCAGATCGCCGGTCACGGTCTCCGCATCGAGACCCGCAAGCGCGTCGAGCCGGCTTGTCGCCCGCGTCAACAGCCGCAGGCTCGCGCCTTCCGACGCATAGGCTCGCGCCACATGGCTGCCGACAAAGCCCGTCGCTCCCGTAAGGAATACTCGCAATTGCTGCTCTTTCTATACAGAGGGACGGCCCTCCGCCGCCCGCCTTCGATAAGCCGCCGGAGTCTCTCAAGAACCTCTGATCAAGTCCAGTCCTGTTAAGGGCACGGCTTCAGCCGTGCCGTAAGTGACTTGCCGACAACGCGGCTTTAGCCGCTGAAGGCATCTTCCAAGACTTAATTAAACTTTCCCCTAGAGTCATTCTCTCTCGCGCGTAGCTTCCTTAATTTGTCATTCCCGAAGGGAATCTGCACCTTATTTCAATCGCCCGGAAAATCCATCCGAGGAGAACCGCTCTAGTCCAGCTTCTCAGGATCGATCCGGATATTCGTCTCTCCCGCGGCCTTCTTCTCCCAGTACTTCTTGATCCAGGCCTCGAAGGTCTTGCCCGCAGCCGTGTCGCGCCCGCTGAAGACCAGCGCGGCCACATCCGAGTAGGCAACATTCACCTTGGTCTGCGCGTTCGACGGAATGATGCGGATAAAGGAGTCCGCCAGCGTCGAGCCCGATCTCCGGTCAAAGAGATAGCCTTCGATCTTTGTCCCGTCCTTGCGTGTGACCGTAATGTCGCCACGATAGTCGAACGCCTTCTCCAGCGCCTCGCGAATCTCCGCCTCGCTCGCCAGTTCCGGAACCCAACCCTCCAGTTGCTCGCTCTCGCGCCCGGCAGCGACTTCAATCTCATCGGGATTCAGATGGGACAGTTGTTCAATCTTTGCTGCGTCCTGTGTCTCGGTTGCCATGATTAATCTCCTGAGACTTCCTGCAGGTCATTGGATTCCTGCTTCACCGCGACCGGCTCCGTAATCTTCACCAGCGGACCGTGCGTCGGCTTCCACTCCACCAGGAGCTTCTTCGCGTCGTCATCCTTGTAGCTGCTGAAGAAGATGGCCTTGGCCGTCTGCAACAGCCCCTTGACCGAACCGAAGGTGTAGTTGACGCCGCTGGCCTCGTAGCCGGAATGAACCATGCAGTTGGCGCAGTGCGGATTACCCGACTCGGTGCCGTAGTTCGACCACACCGTCGTCTCCATCAACTCCTTGAAGGAATCCGCATACCCGTCCTGCAGCAGGTAGCACGGCTTCTGCCAGCCGAAGATGCTGAACGTCGGCATCCCCCACGGCGTGCACCGCAGGTCTTTCTTGCCCATCAGAAACTCCATGAAGATGGGCGAGGCATTGAACCGCCACGTCTTCTTGCGGTTCGACAGGATGGCGCGAAACAGCTTCTTCGACCGGGCGCGGCCAAGGAAGTGCTTCTGGTCAGGAGCCTTGTCGTAGGTGTATCCGGGCGAGACCATCATGCTCTCGACACCAGCCGTCATCAGCTCGTCAAAATGTGCGCGAACGCTGTTGGGATCGGCGCCGTCGAACAGCGTCGTATTCGTGGTCACGCGGAAGCCCGCGGCCACTGCGGCGCGCACGCCCTCCATGGCGATGTCGTAGCCGCCCTCGCGGCACACCGACATGTCGTGGTGCTCGCGCTGGCCGTCCACGTGAACCGAGAACGAGAGGTACTTGCTCGGCTTGAAGAGATGCAGCTTCTCTTTGAGCAGAAGCGCATTCGTACACATGTAGACGTATTTCTTCCGCGCCACCAGACCGGCCACGATCTCCGGCATCTGCGGATGCAGCAGCGGCTCTCCGCCGGGAATCGCAACCATCGGCGTGCCGCACTCTTCGACGGCTTGAAAGCAGGCCTCCGGCGACAGATCCTTCTTGAGAATGTGGGCCGGGTATTGAATCTTCCCGCATCCCGCGCACGCGAGGTTACAGCGGAACAATGGCTCCAGCATCAGTACGAGAGGATACTTTTTCCTGCCCGTCAGCTTCTGCTTCAAAACATAGGTTGCAACCGTCCAGGCCTGCGAAACAGGTACTGCCATCAGCTTTTCCTCCGATGAATCTCTTGTGCTTCCGACGACTTTGCCGCCTCATCTCCCATGGCACGCTGATACGTCGTCAGCGCCAGCAGCGGGAAATACTGCTTGTACAGGTGGTATCCGAGATAAAAGACCTTGGGGAATCCGGTTCCCGTGTAGTAGCTCTCGCCGTTGCGCCCCGGAACCAACTCGCTCCAGCTACCGTCCTCGTGCTGCTGCTCCGCCAGCCAGCGAATTCCCTTCGCCACCGAGTCCGAGCGGGTATCTCCGGCGGCCAGCAGGCCAAGCAGCGCCCACGCCGTCTGCGACGGTGTGCTCGGCCCGATGCCGCGCTGGTTGGGATCGTCGTAGGTGCCGCAGGTCTCGCCCCAGCCGCCGTCCGCGTTCTGCACCATGCGAATCCACTCGGCGGCCTGCTGAATCGCGGGCTCATGGTTCCAGAAGCCCATCGCCTCCAACCCTCGCAACACGAGGAATGTGCCGTAAAGATAATTCACGCCCCAGCGTCCGAACCAGCTTCCGTCCGGCTCCTGCTCTTTCAGGATGAACTGCACGGCCTTTTCGACGCGCGGGTCTTTGCGCGTATAACCGTACTGCGCCAGCATCTCCAGCATCCGGCCCGTGATGTCGACCGTCGGCGGATCGAGCATGGCATTGTGGTCGGCAAAGGGGATGTATTCGAAGATGCTCTTGGTATTGTCCTTGTCGAACGCCGCCCAGCCGCCGTTCCTGCACTGCATCGCCCAGATCCAGTTCAGCGCTCGCTGGCAGACCTCGTGCTGGTAGCGTTCGCGGGGATTGTCCACGAAGTTCAGCGCCAGCAGCACCTGCCCGGTATCGTCGATGTCCGGATAAAACTCATTGTTGAACTCGAAGTACCAGCCCCCCGGCTCGACGTTCTTGACCTTCTGCGCCCAGTCGCCCTTCTGGCGCACTTCCTTGGAGAGAATCCAGTCCGCGGCCTTCAACATGCGCGGATCGTCCTTGGCCACGCCCGCCTCGCCCAGCGCATACATCGCCTGCGCGGTGTCCCACACCGGCGGCAGGCAGGGCTGCATCCTGAAGGTCGGTGTCGGATAGTCCGGCGTTCCCTCCGGGCAATCGATTCCCAGCTTCTCAAACTCGTCGAGCGCGCGAATCATCTCAGGATCGTCGACCGAGCGGCCCAGGTAGCGCAGTGCGATGATGGAGTTCAGCATGGCCGGATAGATCGCCCCGAGCCCGTCGGACTTCTCGAACCGCTCCAGCATCCACTTCTCCGCCTTCTTCAGCGCGATCTTGCGCAGCGGGCGAATATGCACGCGCTCGAAGCCATGCGCCACGCGGTCCCAAAAGAGAAAGAAGTTGCCCCAACTGATCGGCTTCTTCTTGTTCCAGGGAAGGTGCAGGTTAGCATTCTCGCGGCCGCCCACGAACAGCTCTTCGATTCCCTGTTCCGGCGTCAGCTTCTTAAATGGCTTGTTGGCGTAGATGATCGACAGCGGAACCAGAATCCCCCGCGACCATGAAGAGATCTCGTAGATATTGAAGTAAAACCAGTTAGGAAACAGAACGATCTCGGGCGGAATCGCCGGCACCGCGTCGTACTCGTACTGCCCCATGGTGCAGAGATAGATCTTGGTAAAGGTGTTGCACTTCACCACGCCGCCGTTGGCCAGCACCCACTCCCGCGCCTTCACCAGCACAGGATGATCCTTCGACCAGCCCATCAGCTTCAACGCCAGGTACGCCTTCACGCCATAGTTAATGTTCGAAGGCCCGCCCGGATACAGGCTCCATCCGCCGTCCTCGTTCTGGTGGCGGAGAATCTCGTTGAGCGCCCTCTCCATCTTGCCGGGATCGCCCGTCCCCAGCAGCGTATGCACGAAGATGTAGTCGGACTCCAGCATGGAGTCCGCTTCCAGTTCGCCGCACCAGTAACCCTCGGGATTCTGCTGCCCCAGCAGCCACTCCTTGGCGCGGGAGATCGCGTCGGTAACATGCTCCAATCCGAGGTCCATCCGGCCATAGCGCGGCCGTGCCGTCTCAGTTGCGGTCCTCGGATTACTTGAAGATGTGCTCATGGATGACAAGCTCTCTGGCTGCAAACGTTCGCTTACCGGGACACCGGAGGAGCGGACGCAATCGCCTGCACAATTTCTGCCGGTAGACCGAACCGTACATTTTCCGGCATGACTTCCACCTCGTCGACGGAGCCATAGCCTTTGGTTTGTAAGTATTCCACGACATCCTTGACGAGAACCTCCGGAGCCGACGCCCCGGCGGTCACGGCGACTGTGCTCGCGCCATTCAGCCATTCCGGACGGATATCCTCCGCCTTGTCGATCAGGTAAGAGCTTGTGCCCAGGTTCTGCGAGACCTCCACCAGGCGGTTCGAGTTCGAACTGTTGCGTGAACCGACCACCAGTACCACGTCCGCTCCGTGGGCGACATTCTTGACCGCCGTCTGCCGGTTCTCCGTCGCATAGCAGATGTCCTGCGCGTGCGGTCCGACAATGTTCGGGAACTTCTTCTTCAGCGCATCGATCATGTGGCGCGCCTCGTCCAGCGAGAGCGTGGTCTGCGTCAGGTAGGCCACCTTGTCCGGGTCCGGAACCACCAGCGCCTCCACCTCTTCGACCGTCGAAACCACCTGGGTCACGGTTGGAGCCTCGCCCTGCGTTCCTTCCACTTCCTCGTGGTCGCGATGCCCCACCAGCACCAGCGAATAGCCCTGCTTGGCGAACTTGATCGCCTCTACATGCACCTTGGTCACCAGCGGGCAGGTGGCGTCGATCACCTTCAGCCCCCGCTCCTGTGCGCGTTGACGCACCGCCGGCGAAACCCCATGCGCCGAGTAGATCACCCGCGCACCTTCGGGAACTTCATCCAGCTCGTTGACGAAGATTGCGCCCTTGGTTGCCAGATCGGTCACAACATAGCTGTTGTGCACAATCTCCTTGCGAACATAGATCGGCGCCCCAAATGTCTCCAGTGCGATTTTGACGACATCGATCGCCCGAACCACGCCTGCGCAGAAGCCGCGCGGCTTGAGAAGGAGAACCCGTTTGGTCTTTGTTTCGCCGCCGTTCTGATCCACCGCAGCATGGTCAAGTGTGGTTGTAGTCACGTCTCTCAGTATACCGCGTCAGCACCGGATCTGGCGTCGGATTGAACCACGGATGGTGCAAAAGCAGGCACACGAACAGCTCCGGAAACCGACGCCCGGCCGCGCGGCCTCTTCGCCTGTGCCCGTTAACCACTCTCTTACAAGTCTTTTGTGGAGAATGACCTACAGATTTCCTCCGACACATCCGGCATGTCCGCAATTGCACTTCAAGGTCGTCATTCCCTTGGCGTTTTCGCAGTAGCTCGAGCAATATTTCTTGCCTGCTTCGGGAACGCAGCTACAGCCTTCCATCGCACACTTTTTGGGTTGATTCGTCATCGTCGATCCCTCCATGTCGATTTTCGAGCGCTTGCTGGTCTGTCGGATGCCTCGCACCACGGAGAAGGATGTGCCGTCAGAGTAATTCCCCTGCGGGTACCGGAGAGTTTGGAGACGAATAGCTCGATACCTTGGTTTTAATATTCAGATAGCGTACAGCACAACAACTTAGCGGATTTTGTATTTATAAGGAGCCCCATGAAGCGAATTCTTTGTCTATTGGTCCTGGCTCTGCCAATGATGGCGCAAACTCCCCTGAAGCCGCTGCCCTTTCCTGTTTTCAGGGCACTCGATCAGAGCGGCAAGCCACTTGCCGGGGGGCTGCTGTATAGCTATACGGCCGGGACGAGCACTCCCCAAGCTACCTATACGGATGCATCAGGGGTTACGCCAAATACGAATCCGGTTGTTCTTGATTCAACGGGTTCGGCTAAAGTCTTTCTCAGCAATTCTGCATATAAGTTTATCCTGGAAGATCAGTTTGGAGTCATCCAATGGACCGTTGATGATATTGTTGGCGGCCCAGCAGCGTCCATCTCGCCTACTCCTACAAGTAGCCAGACAATCACGCAGCCGGCAGGAACCTCGCTGAATGTGAATATCCTCAACAACGTCTATAACGCTGCGATGTTCTCTGGGAGTGATATCGGGGCCAAGATCAATGCCGCAATCGCCGCAGTCGGGTGTGGAACGGTCATCGTCCCAGCCGGAACCTACCCTTACACAACCACGATTATTAAACCGCGATGCATTCTTCTCAAGGGGCAAGGACTGATTGCGACTAAGCTCAACTATTCATCGAACTCCGGCGTCGCGATTGTCGTGGGCGATTCGGCGAGCGGGACGCAATACGGCGTAGGCGGAATTGAAGGCCTGGCATTTGTGGGCACGAGCACAGGCTTAGGGACCACAAACACGTCGGTGGGCCTGTGGATTGGTGGCGATCCGGCGTGGGGAGTTCCTTGCGGTGGAAGCGGGACTTCAGGCGTCATCCCCTGCAACTACAACGGAGACAACCAGGCATTCACCGGCGTCGGAGTTTCAGGATTCGAAATAGGGATGAAGACAGCCAACAACGCTTATGTCGATACCTTCACCAGTTCAAATATATTTGCGAACTGGTTTGGAGTTTCGCAAGCTGCCAATTCATTCAATGCGGGAGAAAACAATCGATTTGTCGCGTCGGACGTGTTCAACAATACCGGAGGGGGGTTCTTCTCCGCAAATAGTTGGAAGTTGTTTGGGACTTCAATTGATTTCAACAATGATGGCACATCGACGACACTGGCTACTCATGCGCAGATCATTGACACAGGTTATGAGTGTTATGGTTGCCATGCAGAGGGCTGGAGCGGAGCAATTTCTACAGGAAATCAACCGTTTAGCTGGTTCGGCGGCACGATCCTTCTGGACTCAACCGCGTCGATCATCGACCCTGTAATTGTTTCGAGTAGCGCTGCTAGTATTTCATCGATGATGACTGGAGCAAGTATCTTCTCAGGGCATGCCGTGACCGCACTGGCAGGAATGACTGGCGGGGGGCAATCTTCTGTCTACATTTCCGGATTGTCCGGCAATGGCAACGGCACTATCGCCGCGACACTTAGTCCTGGGAGCAACCCGGGGTTCAAATATCTCAATCCGAATTTCCAGTTTATCGACGGGGGCGGCCAGACCGTTAACGGTGGGCTCACTCTCGTGCAGAACTCTAGCGGATGGCAGGAATGGCGGAACACGAATACCAGCGTCGGTGGAGTAAAAATCACACCGCTCAATAATCATTCTATTTTTATCAATGACACCACTATCAATGCTAATTCCTTTGACTTGACCGTACATAAGATCATTCCTGCAAATGGGTATTCGGGCACTTGCGCTTCTGGAACCACGATTACCGTAGTAAGTGGAATCATCACCGGATGCGTATAGGAATTATTGCTGTATCTTTACGAACATGGCTAATATCGAGGAACTCCAGAGCATCGAGTTGGCGGTTTGGGACAAGCTCCAGCATGAGGATTGGCTTTCGAACTTATCGAATAAATTCTCAGAACTGCGCTGGCTATTGCCAAAACTCACGGCCCATGAGGGTAAATTTCACGGTTCGATTCTCGAATTAGGAGCTGGCGAGGGCTGGGCCTCCTCCGTCGTCAAGCGGATGCACCCCGAAGCACTTGTTATTGCCTCGGACATAAGCCCCGCAGCTATTGGCGGAATAGGTAAATGGGAAAAGATATTCGAGGCTAAAGTCGATGCTCAAATCAGTTGCAGAAGCTACTCGGTGCCACTGCCGGACAGCAGCGTGGACTTGATATTCAGCTTTCAAGCTGCGCATCACTTCATTTTGCAGAAAGAGACTCTTCACGAGGTCAAAAGGCTTCTCAGGCCTGGGGGGATTTGTATGTACCTCCATGAGCCTTCCTGTCGGGAATATATCCACCCAGCGGCCAAATGGCGAGTCAACCATAAGCGACCGGAATGCCCCGAGGACTTGCTCGTTATTGAACGTATGAAACGAATTGCTCAAGACCTCGGCTTTAATATTCAGATAGCGTACAGTACAACAACGCTGAATCGCGGCGTCGTCGAAGGGGTCTACTACAAAGCCTTGTCCGCATTCCCCTTTTTGTGCGATTGGTTGCCATGCACCGCCGATTTTATCTTTACGAAGCAATGATCTAAAAGAACACTCCCAAACAACCGCCCTTTCAGGCTCGTGTCCGATTGGTCTCACTGCCTAAATAGGGGAAATTGCTCTACCGGCTGCTCTTCAGCAGCTGCTCCGCATGTTTCATGCTGGTCTCGGTCAGCTTCGCCCCGCTGAGCATCCGGGCGATCTCCTGCGTCCGCTCGCTCTCCTCCATGCGCCGGACATCGGTCTGCGTCCGCCCCCGCTTCTCAGTCTTCTCAATAAGAAAATGCTGGTCGCCAAACGCCGCAATCTGAGGCAGATGCGTGATGCACAACACCTGCTGCCCCTCGGAGAGCGTCTTCAGCTTCCGCCCCACCGCCTCCGCCGCCCGCCCGCCGATGCCGATATCGATCTCGTCGAAGACCAGCGTCCGCGGCAGCGGCGCTTTCTTCTTTCGCCCCGCCCCGGCCGAAGCCCCCTCCTCCACCGTCACCTTCAGGGCCAGCATCACCCGCGACATCTCACCCCCCGACGCAATCTCGTGCAACGGCTTCAGCGGCTCGCCCGCGTTGGTCGCAATCAGGCACTCGACCCGATCCCATCCATGCGCCGTCCATACCTCCCGCGACTGTTCCGCCGTGACCTCAATCCTGAACCGTGTACTCATCGCCAGATCGTTGATCTGTCCCTCGGCCAGCTTCTCCAGCTTCTTCGCCGCATCCTTCCTGCGAGCGGTCATCGCAGTTGCCGCCGCCTGGTATACCGCCGCATCCTGCTCCTGCTTCGTCTTCAACTCCAGCAGCAGCGCGTCCCTGTTCTCCACCTCGGCCAGCCTCCGCGACGCCTCCGCGCCAAACGCGATCACCTCGGCCAGCGTCTGCCCATACTTGCGCTTCAGCCGGTCGAGAGCCGCGAGCCGGTCTTCAATCTCCTCCAGCCGACCGGGCGCGGCGTGAATATTGTCGGCAAAGTCGCGCACCCCGGCATCCACATCCTCGACCGCCGCCTTGGCCGCCGCCAGCTGCTGCGCAGGCTCCTGAAACCGCGCGTCGTAGCGAGCCAACTCTTCCAGATGCTTCACCGCCGCACCCAGCGTCGTCTCCGCCGAGTTCTCCGACTCATAGAGCAGCTCATGCGCACTCATCGCCGCCGTATACAGCTTCTCGGCGTTGCCCAGCACGCGCTTCTCGGCCTCCAGATGAGCGTCCTCATCCTCGGCAGCCAACTCAGCCTGCTCGATCTCTTTACTCTGAAAACGCCACAGATCGGCCATGCGCAGGCGGTCCTGCTCGGCCGATTGCAGTTCATCGAGCTTGTCCGTCGTCGCCCGCCACGCCGCGAACGCCTCGGCCACCGCGTCGGTCGATATCCCGCCGAACCGGTCCAGCAGAATCCGCTGCTGCGCCTGGTCGAACGAGCCCAGCGTCTCGCCCTGCGAGTGCACCAGCGCCAGTTCCGGCGCAAGCTGCCGCAACACGCTCACCGTCGCCGGCTGATTGTTGACAAACACCCGCCCCTTGCCGCCCGCCGCAATCTCGCGCCGCAGCAGCACATGATCGGCATCGGCATCGATGCCGTTGGCCTCGAGGATCGCCGTCACCCCCGGCGTCATCTCGAAGACGCATCCGACGACCGCCTTGTCGGCCCCATGCCGAACCACGTCTGCCGACGCCTTGCCGCCCAGCAGCAGCGCCAGAGCGTCGATCAAAATCGATTTGCCCGCGCCGGTCTCCCCCGTGAGCAGGTTCAATCCCAGCCCGAAGTTAGCGACCGCACGGTCGATCACAGCATAGTTTTCCGCGCGCAATTCCAGCAGCATGAAGGCCTCAGACGATGAACGTACCGCGAGAATAGCAAAAGATGGCAAACCTCGTGCAAGGCATCGATTTGCCGTCGCCGGGGCATCACGGCAGATGCCCCCTGCCTGCATTTCTCCGCAACCTCGATTTACACTAACGACTGGTGATCAATAACTATGCTCTGGACCTTCGCCCTTGCACTCCTCCAGGAAGACATCTCCAACTCGCTCCCCGCGGCAGCCTCCAACAGCGCGCTGGTCGAGATGGTTCACAACAGCGGACCTGTCGCCTTCACGGTGCTCGTCATCCTGCTCATCGGCAGCATCTTTTCCTGGGCCATCATGTTCTCCAAGTGGTCGAGCTTCCGTCGCGCGCAGATGCAGGGCCAGCGCTTCGTCCGCGCCTTCCGCAAATCCAGCCGCCTGAGCGAGATCGCCGCCGTCGCCGAGCAGTTCAAGCCCAGCCCGCTGGTCGCCGTCTTCACTGAGATTCACGACGAGTACCAGCGCCAGAACGGCGGCCGCGGCCTGCCGCGCAACCCCGTCGCCCTTGAGCGCGCCGCCCAGACCGCGTCGAGCGAAGCTCTCACCGCGATGGAGAAGAACATGACGTGGCTGGCCACCATCGGCAACATCGCCGTCTTCGTCGGCCTCTTCGGCACCGTCATGGGCATCATCGACGCCTTCCACGGCCTCGGCACCGCGGGCGCCGCCACCCTGCGCGCCGTCGCCCCCGGCATCTCCGAGGCGCTGATCACCACCGCCGCCGGCCTGGTCGTCGCCATTCCCGCCGTCATCGGCTACAACCAGCTCACCGCGCGGCTGCGCGAGTTCGCCTCACGCATGGACGATTTCGGCCGCGAACTGCTCAACGCCATCGAAAACTCTGCGCTACTCACGCCGCCTCCCACGCAACAGCCCCAACAACCCGAGGAGCCGCGCCGGAGGTCCTTCTAGCGATGGCCTTCTCCGTCAAGGGCCGCACCCAGACCTCGCTCGCCGAGATCAACGTCACGCCGCTGGTCGACGTCGTTCTTGTGCTGCTGCTCATCTTCATGCTGACCGCGCCCGTGCTTCAGTCCGGCGTCGTCGTCGCCATTCCCAAGACGCGCTCCGTCAACCAGCTCACCGAAGAGCGCATGGTCGTCACCATCGACAAGGACCAGAACGTCTTCCTTCAGGACAAGCCCGTCAACGTCAATGAGCTGCCTGCCCGCCTGCGCAGCGTCGGCACCGCCGAGCCATCCAAGCGCGTCATCTATCTGCGCGCCGACGAGCGGGTGCCCTTCGGCGCCTTCGCCTCCGTGATGGACGCAGTCAAGCAGGCCGGCATCACCAACATCAGCATCGTCACCCAGCCGATCCAAGCCAAGTGAGGACCGGGTCATAGCTACTCACCTCCAATACAGTCGCGACACCGGCCCCGGTGAGAATATGCGCGGCAACCTTGTCGGCTCGCTTGTCCTGCACGGCCTGGTCGCCGCGGTTATCTTCGGCTGGGCCTTCATCTTTCGCTCCTACACGCCGCCCTGGGGCGAACAGGCGTCGAACGCCGGAGCTATCCAGGCCACCATGGTCGCCTCGCTCCCGCTTCCGCCCAAACAGCGCGATCTCGACACCGGCGTGCTCACCTCGGAGAGGCCAAGTCCGGCTCCGCTCATCGCAAAAGAGAAGACCGAGCCGCCGCCCACGCCGCATGAGGTTCCCATCCCCACCAAAGCGGCGAAGCCTCCCAAAATCGCTCCCAAGGAAACCCCGCAGCCGCCCAAGCACGTTCAGCCCGTGCCGCCGCAGCCGCAGAAGGCTGCCACCGGTGACACCGGCGGCATCCGCATTCCCCAGGCGACCACGGATGTCAAGAACGGCACCGCCAGCATGAGCGTGCAGAATCGCACCTTCGGAGCCCGCTTCGCCTACTACGTCAACATCGTCAACCGCACCGTCGCGCAGAACTGGTACACGCAGGAGGCAGACCCCATCGCCTCGAACGGCAAGAGCGTCACCATCGTCTTCGATATCAACCGCGAGGGCATCCCCTCCAACGCCCGCATCGAGACCCGCAGCGGCTCCCCGACTCTCGATACCTCGGCCATGCGCGCCCTGCAGCGCGTCGACGGCTTCGGTCCGCTGCCCCAGGGCGATCACATTACCGTGGAGTACACCTTTAATTACCGTCGGCAATAACGTGTTTATTATCATTTGCAAATACCCTGCGTCTAAATATTTGCATCTACCATAGGAGAGAATGTTTAGCCCAGTCCGTACCTCCACTCCCACACCCGCGCGGCTGCCCTTCTGCATGGCAGTCCTTTGCCTCCTTGTGCTCGGCGCCTCCTCTCTGCACGCGCAGGACTGGTTCAAGACCGAGACCTCGAGCGGAGCCTCCAGCATCCGCATCGCCGTGGCCGATTTCAAGCCCCTCTCCACCGATCCCCAGACCGCCCCCTTCAAGCACACCTTCGATACCACGCTCTTTAATGACCTCACCAACGCCGGCATCTTCGACGTGGTCTCAAAGAGCCTCCAGCCGCAGTCCACCCCCGGCGCGCCGGCGGAGATCAATCTCCAGCAGTGGTCCACGGCTCCGGTATCGGCGGCCATGGTCGCCTTCGGCGGCTTCAGCGTTCAGGGCGGCAGAGTCATCTGCAACGGCTACCTCTTCGACGCCAAAAATACGCAGTATCCCCAGGTGCTAGCCAAGCAGTACAACGAGGCGGCCTCCGAGGACGCAGCACGCCAGATCGCCCACCGCTTCGCCGATGAGATCATCTTCCGGCTCGGCGGCGGCACCCCCGGCATCGCCGAGACGAAGATCTATTACGTCAAGATGGCCGGCGGCAACAAGGAGATCTGGGCAATGGACTATGACGGCGCCAATCAGCATCCCGTCACCCATCTCGGCACCATCTCCATCTCTCCCCGCATCTCGCCCGACAACTCGCGCCTCGCCTTCTCCTCCCTGGGCAAGAACGGCTTCCAGATCCGCATGTTCTCCCTTCTCCTCAACCGGATGGTCAACTTCCCCGCCGCCGGAGGCACCAACCTGTCGCCCGCGTGGTCACCCAACGGCAAGGATGTCGCCTACTCGTCGTCCCGCACCGGTGACCCCGAGATATGGATCGCCGACGCCAACGGCGGTCTGGCGCGCCGCATCACCAGCTTCCGCGGGCCCGATGTCTCGCCCACCTACAATCCCAAGACCGGCTCCCAGATCGCCTGGGTCAGCGGCCGCACCGGCCTTCCGCAGATCTACATCATGGACGCCGACGGCTCCGCCGTGCAGCGCATGACCGACGGCGGCTATGCCTCTTCGCCCTCGTGGTCGCCCAACGGCCAGTTCCTCGCCTTCGCATGGAATCGCAAGTACGGCCCCGGCGCTCCCGGCGGGCAGGACATCTACGTCATGGAGATCGCCACCAAGCGCTGGATTCAGCTCACCCACGACGGCGGCCCCTGCGACTTCCCCTCCTGGTCGCCCGACGGCAGGCACATCGTCTACGCCAATAGCGCCAACGGAAGGGCGTCTCAGACCAGGATCTGGTCCATGCTCGCCGACGGTACCCAGAAGCATCCCCTTACCGGCGCCGGCACGGACATGCCAAACTGGAGTTGGAAGTAGTTTTTCTGCCTGACCCGCGGACTCGCTCCGCGGTTAACCTCTGATTGTTTTGAGATACTGCTTTTAACATGGGAGATAGATGATGAGCGCAACACAAACCAAACTTCAACGGGCCATCGTGCTGGCCACCGCCGTAATCACAATTGCTGCCGTCACCGGCTGCCACAAGAAGAACAGCGGAGTGAACCCCAGCAGCCTCGGCCCAACGACCGCTTCCACCGGAGAAGCGCCGACGGCGACCATTACCGCCGATCCGCTCACCATCGACCAGGGCCAGTCCGTCGTCCTCAACTGGCGCACCCAGAACGCCGACACCGTCACCATCGACGGCATCGGCCCGGTCAACGCCAACGGCACCCAGACCGTCTCGCCGTCCACCTCGACCAACTTCCACCTCACGGCCAAAGGCGAAGGCGGCACCACCGACGCCAATGTCCGCGTCACCGTCCGCGTTCCCGAAGCGCCCACCGTTCCCAGCAACGAAGGCGACATGGGCAGCGAAGAGGTCTTCCACCAGAACGTCAAGGACGTCTTCTTCGACTACGACAGCTACGACCTTCGCCCCGACGCGCAGAGTTCCATCGCGCAGGCCGCCAGCTATCTCTCCGCGCACCCTGCCATCCGCGTCGTCATCGGCGGCTACTGCGATGATCGCGGCTCGGCAGAGTACAACCTGGCCCTCGGCGAGAACCGCGCCAACTCCGCCCGCACCGCTCTGGTCAACGCCGGAGTCGCGGCCAGCCGCCTGCGCGTCATCAGCTACGGCAAGGAGAAGCAGTTCTGCACCGAAGAAAACGAGAGCTGCTGGCAGCAGAACCGCCGCGCTCAGTTCTCTCTCGACCGCTAGACCGGGTCGTCGTTACTCACCGTCAGCCCTCGCGCTCTCGACTGCGCGAGGGCTGACAGCATCCTCAGAAAGCCGAGCCTATTTGCCATGGCCAAATACGATATCTCTCTTCCCTTTGCCCGCAAGCCGATCCGCATCGCCTCCGCAGCCGCTCTCGCAGCGGCCATGCTCTTTGCATCGCCCGCCTTTGCCGCCAACCGCGACATGGTCCAGTTGCAGACCCAGGTCCAGCAGTTGCAGAACGCCGTCGCCAGGCTTCAGCAGGTAAGCGCCGAGAACATGGGCGTACTCAAGGATCTAGTCCAGCAGAGCGCCGATACCGTCAACAAGATGTCGGCTAACATGGACGATCTGAAGAAGCAGATGCTCGTCCAGCAGAACGCGCAGAACCTCAAGGTCGATCAGGTCTCCAACCAGATCCAGACCATGAACGACTCCATCGATGAGGTCAAGGCGCGCATTGCCAACCTCGAAAAGGTGCTCCAGAACATCCAGAATCAGCAGCAGTCGATGAGCGCAACCATGCAGCCCGCAGCCTCCGGCCTGCCTGACGCCTCCGCTGCTACGCCCGGCGGCGCTCCCTCCGACGCCTCTGCCCTTCCCGCTCCGGCCACCGGCCCCGGCGGCAAGCCGCTCGCCGGAACTCCCATGCCGCCCGCCGATGCCGGCCCCGCAGCTCCTCCCGCCGATCAGCTCTACAAGACCGCGCTCGGCGATTACATGTCGGCCAAGTACTCGCTCGCCGCCTCCGAGTTCAGCGACGTCACCAAGTACTACCCCGACAATCCCCTCTCCGGCAACGCCTATTACTACCAGGGCGAGATCGCCTATCGCGGCGGCCACTACAGCGACGCCATCAAGAACTACGACAAGGTGATCGAGCAGTACCCGGCCAGCAACAAGGTACCCGTCTCGCGCCTGCACAAGGGCAACGCGTTGATCGAGTCCAAGCAGACCGCCGCCGGAGTCCGGGAACTGCGCTCGCTCATCCAGCGCTATCCCAACGCGCCCGAGGCAATGCAGGCACGCAGCAAACTCAGCGGCATGGGCGTCCCTGTCACTGCCCGCCGCTAGAGCACAACCCGCATAATCCGGGTGCCCCATGTCCCGCCTCTGGGACATGGGGTTTTCATTTCAACCTAAACAACTCTTGATGTAAGTCAGGCTCTGTTAAGGACACGGCTTCAGCCGTGTCCTTAACGCTTTGTCTCCCGCGGGCTTTAGCCCCTGAGGTACGGCTCTTCATTCCGCAACCCTGTTCCGTCGCTGAGGAAACCTCCAGAGACCCGATCAGAATCTTCCCTGACCAATCAGAAAACGAAGGAATCGATGCCGCGCTCCATTAACTCCGCAAACCATGCATCAGCGTCTCAACCTCTTCCCGCTCCGCTCCCGTCAGCGGCAGTCGCGGCAGCCGAGGCTGGCCGCCGCAGTAGCCATTGAAGTCGCAGCCGAACTTGACCCCAGCGACCCCCAGCTCCTCTTCCACTCTCTTCGCCACTGATTGCAACCGCTCCTGCTTCTCCTCCGCCAGTCCGCGGTCGCCATCCTTCCACGCCGCCAGCACCTCGTAGCAGGCCTGCGGCGCGCAGGCGGCAAAGGGTGGCATCGCGCCCACCGCCCCAGCCAGCAAAGCATCGAGCATCCGCGCCGTGCCTCCGGCCAGTATCTGAAATCCCACCGTCTTCGTGCGCGTCTTCAGAGAAGAAGCCTTTGACGCCGTAGGCGCAGCCACCGCCGTTCCCCCGCCAGTAAGCTTCTCCACCCCGAGCACCGTGCCCGTCGACGCCCTGTGCCGCGCAAGCATCCTTCCTGTCACCGCCGCAAACACGGCCGTCACCGTCACCTCGCGCTTCACCGCCGCCGTCGCCTCGCGGAGCGCGACAACACGGTCCGGCGCGGCATCATGCGCCACCATTCCGGCAATCCGGGGATGCCCCGCCAGTTCCGCAACCATCTCCGCCGTCAGACTCAAGCCTTCGTCACAGATCACCAGCGGAATCGCGGAGCGATCCGCCACCGCCTGAAAGTAGGTGAGCGTCTCCTGCGTCCGCCGCGCGTCGCCGCTCAACCCATATGGCCTCCGCACCAGCGCAGCGTCGTAGCCCAGCACCGCCGCAGCATCGACCACTGCCAGCGTTCCCTTCACGCTCTCGCGAAACGCTCCAGCCAGCATCACCTTCTCGGCGGCGGCAGCACTAATAGCCGCCCGCAACGCCTCCAGCGTCTCTTCGTCCGACAGCATCGCCGGCTCGCCATTCGCGCTCAGCACTGCCAGCCCCGCCGCCGGAGTCTTCGAATAAGCGGCGACATTCTGTTCCAGTTTGCGAAGGTTGAGCCGCCCATCGGGATAAAACGGCGTGGTCAGAGGAAGTTGAAGTCCTTCAAGCAGCATCCCTCTATTTTAGAGGGAACTCCCGAAGCCGTCCGGCCGGCGTCCTACTTCGCGCCGCCGACAGCATGGACCACCAGTTCCACCGTCATCGACTGCGTAAGAGCGCCGCCCGTAGCGCCGGTCGCCGTCGCGGTCACGGTGATCGGGTAAGTCTTCACCAGGTCGCCGGACGAATCGCCCGTGTTGATGCGGCTCCCGCAGCCCGAGCAAAACGCGCACAGCCCCAGCGTCCCCGCCAGAAGAACAGCCGCAGCCCCGATCCTTCCCCGGCGAAATCTTCGTAGGCGCGAGCGCCAGCCGATCACCGGAAACAGAAGCAGCCCCAACAGCACATCGGAACCGCGAGCGAGCGCAGCAGTCTGCGGCATCGTAACGGTCATCGTAAAGCTGGCCGGCGTCGCTCCAGGCGGCAGATAGGCCGGGTTGAACGCTGCCGTCGCCAGCGGAGGCAGCCCGCTCGCCGCCAGCGTAATGGGACTGGACAGCTCCGCGCCCGCAATCTGCACGGTGAAGTTGAAGTTCGCCACTCCCCCGGCAGGAATCGTCTGCGTAGCCGTTCCCGCCGCGCTCAGCGTAAAGCCTGGCGTCGTTCCCGGCCCCGGCAGGACCGTAATCAGCGTCGGCGCCGAAGCGCTGGCGTCGAAGTTCGCGCTGCCCGCATAAAACGTCGTCAGGCTATGCGTGCCGGGCGCAAGCGCGCTGGTGCTGAAACCCGCATCGCCATTCGGAAGCACCGCAGCGGTCAGCAGAGTCGCACTCCCATCCATCAGCGTGACCAACCCCGAAGGAGCTCCCGCTGTCGTGCTGACCGTGTGCGCCGTCAGCGCAATCGGGCTACCCGCCGCCACCGAGGTCGACGACGCGGCCAGCGTCGTCACCGTGGGCGCGGGCCTGACCGTCACGCTGGCAGCCACCGCAGTCAGCTTGTAATTCTTCGCCGCTGTCCCGCCGACAGCAACCGAGATGGGATAAGTCCCCACCGCAGGCGAAGCCGGAATCTGCGCCGTAAAACTCGCCGTAACGCTGCCATCGTCACGCGGCAGCAGGCCGTTGAAGCTCCCCGTCAGCGCGGGAACAGCCTGCCCATAAAGCAGCGTGACGGCATCGGGCGTGACCACGAGCGGACGCGGCAAGATTTGAAAGGCAAGCGGCTGGCTCTCGATCGCTGCATGAGTCGCGTCGCCCGAGTAAGCCGCCGTCAGCGTGTAAGCGCCCACCGGCAGCGCGCCCGCATCAAAGACAGCGGCATCGTCCGCCAGCAGGATGCCTCCCACCGTGGTCGCCGCAGCCGTGGAGTCATCGAGCAGCGTAAAGCTGACAGACCCAGTTGCCGTATTCGCGGCGGCGAGGCTGGCAGTCAGTTCTCCCGTGCCATAGACCATCGCAGGCGAAGCCGCGAGCGTCAACGCGCCACCCGCAACCGAAGACACACCCGCGATGGTATGAATCACCGGCGCATCCTCGGCGTCGAGCTGGCGAACGCGCCCATTCGCTGTATCCGCCAGCGTCGCCAATCCCCCAGGCGAGATCGCCGCCGCACCGGGTGAGTCCAGCGCTGCCGATGCAGCCGCGCCGCCATCGCCAGAAAATCCCTGCACGCCATCGCCCGCAACCGTGGTGATGGCGTGCGTCACCGCGTCGATGCGGCGAATGCGGTGGTTGGCGCTATCCGCAATATAGAGATTGCCGCCGCCGTCGATGCTGAGTCCACGCGGAAGCGCAAGCGCAGCAGCAGTGGCCGCAGTGTCGTCGCCCGAAAACGCCTCGGCCCCTGTGCCTGCAATCGTCGTAATCACGCCGGTCGCAGCCGCCACCCTGCGGACACGATGATTGTGCGTATCGGCGATATAAAGATTCCCGGCCGCATCGACGGCAAGCCCGGAGGGCGAGTCGATGGAAGCAGCCGTCGCCGCGCCGCCGTCGCCCGAGAATCCCTGCCTCCCATTGCCCGCAACCGTGGTGATAAGCCCACCAACGGCAGCAATCTTCCGAACGCGGAAGTTCTCCGTATCGGCGATGTAGAGGTTTCCAGCCTCGTCGAGCGCAAGCCCCGTTGGCAGGTCCAGCCGCGCCGCAGCAGCCGGGCCGTTGTCGCCCGCAAAGCCAGCGCCTGAACCAGCGACGGTAGCAATCAGGCCCGTCGCGAGGTCGATCCTGCGAATGCGATGGTTATGCGTGTCCGCTACATAGAGTTTATTGTCCGCGCCCAGCGCCAGCCCCTCCGGCGAATCCAGTCGCGCCGCCACCGCCGGGCCACTATCGCCCGAAAATCCCTGCGTCCCGGTCCCGGCAATCGTGGTGATAACGCCCGCCGCATCGACCCTGCGGATGGTGTTGCCACCCGTCTCCGCAATATAGAGATTGCCCTGCGCATCGTAGGCAATCGCCGAAGGAAGCATCAGCGGAAGCGCGGTGGCGGAGGTCTGCGCAGCGAGCGAATCAACCCCAAACACAAGAAGAAGCACGATCCAGAGAGGAGCGCGGACGCGGCGTAGCGAGGGTGTGATGCTCTGCGAACCCATGGGGAGACGATGCGGGACTCTGACGATACAGGCTGAAGTACTTCCTACTTTAGAGCATGTTCAGTATTTCTGTGACAACACAAATTCGGCATTTTGTAGCAACAAACGAGCGCATCCTCTCGGCTCCGCGACCAATTCAGTCATCTCGATCCTCCATCCACGCACATCATCTCGATTCTCTATCAACGCACGTCATCTCGACCGAAGCAACGGACAGGTTTATCGTCGGTTGCGCAGTGGAGAGACCCCTGTATTTTTCCTTCTTCGGAAGCAAAAGCCTCCATACCATCCGCGAAACCGCCCCGCCACTCTTGATTCAACTACGCGATCTCATGCATACTACGCCGTCTACTCAAAGCGATACACGCTCGCCTTCTCGACCTTGACCTCGCGCTGATCGAAGCGCCAGTAGCTTCCCTGGTCGCTCTCGTCGCCATTCAGCCTGCGTCCAGCGATCCACTTGCCGTCCTCGAACCTGCCCTCGTCGATCGTCCCGATGCCGACGCGCTGATTTGGCGAGCGAGTGCTGAAGGAGACGCGGAAGCCTTTGCCCGCGCCCAGAAACTCCTCCGGCCCGGTGGCCATCACCAGTCCAAAGCCCTCGTCCGTTCCGCGACCGAAGATCTCGTCGAGACTCACGTGGACCACATATCCGTTCATCGAAAAATCCACCGCGGGATGAGCCTTGTTGAGCAGAAAGCCATGCACCTCGCCCTTGCTCTGTGCTTCGAGCAGTTGCGGCGCCAGCGACGCAATCACGCTGTAGCTCTTGCCCAGGATGTTGTCCTTATCGTTCCACGAATCGATGCCGAAGGGCGAGAACCCCAGCGCGGCATGTTCTCCCACCGCATAGAAGACGTTGGCCGCGCCCACCGCTCCACCGGCGGTCTCGGGAACGAAGAGAGGATTGTCCGGGCGATGATAGCGATTGGCCCACCAGGTAAAGTTCGGCAGGTAAATATCCGGCCCATAGATATCCAGCGCCGTCCCTGCCGCCTTCCATATGTCGATCACGCGCGGCTGCGGCCCGCCGCTGGGATAGTCGCCCGGCGCCGTATCCTCGCTCGCCAGCCACGTATTAACATACATGGGCAGCGGATAGGCGGCCTTGCCTTTCGCGGCCACGGCCTGCACATAGCGGCCATAGTTCCACGCCATGAAGATCTCATCGGCCCGCGACGTATCGCCGAAGACCTGCGTCCACGTGCCCGTCGTCTTCTCGCCGTTCGCCAGCCACAGAGCGCGAAGCTCGGGGTCGAGCGCGTCTCTGTGCGCCTTGAGATAGCTCAGAAGCTCCGTGGGTACAGCGGCGTCGAAGGCTTTGTTGGCGGCGTCCGAGTGGTCGCGCGTATCGCCCAGCACGCCCACCTCGTTCTCCACCTGCATCATCAGAACAGTGTGATCCTTGCCGTCGACCTCGCGAAGATGCTGCATCACGGCAGCAAACGCGCGGGCGTCCGCATCGACGGTCGCCGGAGCCAGAGTGCTCAGAATATTGACAGGATTACCATTCTCGATCACGCGCGGAAAACGCTTCGTATCGCGCCTCACCCACACCGGAGCATAGCTCGACATGCCGTTCTTCCACGATGCCAGCCACAGGAAGACGACGTGAAGATGCTGCTCGCGAGCCTGCGCCAGCAGACCGTCGATCAGGGCGAAGTCGAACTTGCCCTCGGCCGGCTCCACCAACTCCCACGAGATCGGCGTGAGCACCGTATTGAGGGGGATCGCGGCCAGCTTCGGCCACTCCGGCTTCATATACTCCAGGCTCGACGAGCTGGAGTTATGCAGCTCCGCCGCCAGCATCAGGAAGGGCTTGCCATCGACGATCAACTGCGTCGCCGCGCCGCGCTTCTCCAGATGAGGAGCAGCCGCCGTCTGCGCATCGAGAGCCTTGACGCCGAAGCACGGCAAAAGGAGAAAAACAGGCAGCGCGAATCGACAAAAATTAGTCAATCTCATATCGGTTGCCCAATCTAACACAGCCGCCCGCCTCTACGCCGCGGAACTTCCGCTACTCCGCGACCGTCCGATTGCGAAGTTGTCCGAGCCCGCTGATCGTAACCACGACCTCTTCGCCCGGCTTGAGCCAGCGCTTGGGCGTGCGTCCCAGACCCACGCCCTCCGGCGTTCCCGTGCTGATGATGTCCCCTGCCTCGAGCGGCGTCAGGCTCGACAGATGCGCGATCAGCGCCGGAATCTTGAAGATCAGGTCGCTCGTATTCGAGCTTTGCAGCGTCTCGCCGTCGATCGTCAGCGAGATATCGAGCGCGTGCGGATCGGCCACCTCATCGGCAGTCACGATGGACGGCCCCAGCGGACAGAAGCTGGGGAACGACTTACCCAGCGTCCACTGCGAGGTCGCCAGCTGAATGTCGCGCGCGCTCACATCGTTGACGATCGTGTAGCCGAAGACATGCTGCTTCCAGTCCTCCGCCGCGATCTGGTAGCCCGGCTTGCCGATCACCACACCGAACTCCGCCTCGTAGTCCGGCTGCTCGCTGATCTTCGGCAGCACGATCGGCGCGTCCGGCCCCACCACCGAACTGGCCAGCTTCATAAAAACGGTCGGCACCTTCTGCACCGCCATCTTCGACTCGTCGGCGTGCTTCTGGTAGTTCAACCCGATAGCGAAGATCCGCGACGGCCGCGGAATCGGAGCGTGCAGCGTGACGGAGGACAACGGCAGCCGCGGCGCGTTGACGACCTTGGCGCGAATGTCGTCGAGCGCCTGCTCCCCGCTCTGGATGATGTTGCGCACCGAGCGGAAACCCAGCGAAGAGAGGCTCACCACCTCCTCGCCCTCTGCACCCGAAACCAGAACGCCCGGCGTGGGAACACCGCAATTGAGCAAATCGGCGGGCACCGATGCTCCCAGCGTGCGCAGTTGCAGGTTGGCGGCATCGGCGTTGACAGAGTAGGTGACGAGCTTCATTCGGTTGTGCTCCAGGCCGCGCCCTGCGGAAAGGCGAAGCGGGTTAGGGATTCTTGGTGAACCTCGATGCTGTAGCCGGGCTGTCGCGGCAAAAGGTAGCGCCCGTTGCGAATCCGGACCGGATCGACGAAGTGTTCGTGCAGGTGATCGACGAACTCGATCACGCGGTCGTCGAGCGAGCCTGAGACGCTGAGAAAATCAAAGGCCGAGAGATGCTGCACATACTCGCACAGTCCCACGCCGCCGGCGTGCGGACAGACAGGGACGTTGAATTTGGCCGCGAGCAGGATGATGGCAAGGTTCTCATTAACTCCGGCGACGCGGCAACTGTCGATCTGCACCACGTCCAGCGCCCCGGCCTGCAAAAACTGCTTGAACATGATGCGATTGTGAACATGCTCGCCGGTCGCGATCCGCACCTCGGGCACCTCGCGCCGTATGCGCGCATGGCCGAGGATGTCGTCGGGATTGGTCGGCTCCTCCATCCACCACGGCTTCAGCTCGGCAAGCTGCCGGGTGCGGGCAATCGCCTCGGCGACGCCCCACTTCTGGTTGGCATCGACCATCAGCCTGTTCTCCCAGCCGATCTCCTCGCGCACGATGTGGCCACGGCGCAGATCGTCCGCCGCATCGCCGCCCACCTTCAGCTTGAAGTGCGTCCAGCCCTCCGCCAGTGCCTCTTTCGACAGCCGCCGTATCTTCTCCTCGCTGTACCCGAACCAACCCACCGACGTCGTATAAGCCGGGTAGCCCTTCTCTTCCAGCGGCGCCAGCCGCTCCGCCTGCCCCGCCCTCCGCGAGCGCAGCAGATCGAGCGCCTCTTCCGGCGAAAGCGCGTCATCGATATAGCGGAAGTCGATGGCGCCGATCAGCCGCTCCGGCTCCATCTCCGAGAGAAGCTGCCACAGCGGCTTGCCCTCGGCCCGCGCATACAGATCCCATAGCGCATTAATCAGCGCCGCGGCGGCAAGCTGGATCACGCCTTTCTCCGGCCCCAGCCAGCGAAACTGCGTGTCGTCGGTCAGCTCCCGCAGGAAGGCGCGGAAGTCGTCGGTGATCGACGCCAGCGTGCGGTTCACCGCGTAGCGCGACAGATACTGCGCCGCCTGCACCACCAGGTCCGTGCCCCGCCCCAGCGTGAACGAGAGCCCATAGCCCGCAAGCCCGCTGTTGGTCTCCACGATGCAGTAGGCAGCCGAGTAGTCCGGGTCCTTGTTCACGGCGTCGGAGCCGATATGATCGCGCGATGTTGGGAAACGAAGATCGATGACGCGGACTGCGGTAATAAGGATGTCGTTCAAGGTGGCGGCTTCCTGTCGGTAGTTTTTTTTGAGAGTTCTCAGTGCGCGTCTACGCTGCGGTCCAGCCGCCGTCGATGGGAATCAGAGCGCCGTTGATGAACTCGGCCTCGCGTGAGCAAAGAAAGCGAACCAGCGTGGCGATATCCTCGGGCGTCCCCAGCCGTCCGATCGGCTGGCGCGCCACCAGCTCGGCGCGAATCTTTTCCTTCTCGTGGGCGTGGTACTTGTCCAGATAGCCTTCGACGAACGGCGTCTGCACCGTGCCGGGAGCGATGCAGTTGATGCGCAGCTCCTTCGGATAATCGACCGCGATCTGCCGCGTCATCGCCAGCACCGCGCCCTTGCTGGCGCAGTAGGCGAACCGCTGCTTCACGCCCACAACCGAGGCCACCGAACCGATATTGACGATCGAGCCGCGCGCAGCCAGCAGCAGCGGAAACGCCGCCTGCGTCACCAGGAAGACGCTATGCACGTTGACCTGCATCACACGGGCAAAGTCCGCCTCCGACGTGCGCGTAATGTCGCCCACCAGCCCGATGCCCGCGTTGTTGACGAGGATATCGAGGTGAGCAATGCCCGCGAGGGCGCGGGCAATCGAAGCCGAATCGGTCACGTCCATCGCAACCGCCTTCGCATGCGGCAGCTCGGCGGCAAGCGCTTCGGCCGCCGGCAGGTTGAGGTCGGCAATCACGACGTGCGCTCCGGCTCGGGTCAGCTCGCGGGCGGTCGCGGCGCCGATGCCGCTGGCACCGCCGGTCACAAGAGCGATCTTATTTTCCAGGCGAAATATATCTGTCATAGGCTGAAATCCAATTGTTGCACAAAACGAGAATACCGCATTCACGGGCTAGCTAAAAGTTACCGCAATTCCTAAACGCCACCGAATAAACGTCATCTCTACCGAAGCCGCGCGGCATCATCGCGCGGCGCAGCGGAGAGACCCCTGTATTTCTTTGCCTCGCTCCCGCCCGTTCACTGCGGAAACACTTTGCCATAAGAAAATGTTACTCTTCGATTGAATTTATCCCCGTTCTTCCCCGGGGCTATCGAACAAATCCAATCCGCGGAGCAAGAATGCCACGTTACTGCCTAGCACTGGACCTCAAGAACGACCAAGCCGCCATCGCGGAGTACAAACGCTACCACGTCAAGATCTGGCCCGAGGTCAAACAGAGCCTCTTCGACGCCGGCATCGAGGCAATGGAGATCTACCTCGCGGGAAATCGCCTCTTCATGATTATGGATACCAACGACGCCTTCTCCCTCTCCGCCAAGGCCGCCGCCGACGCCGCCAACGCCAAGGTGCAGGAGTGGGAGACCCTGATGGCTAACTTCCAGCAGGAGTTACCTCTCTCCACCCCGACTCAGAAGTGGGTGGTCATGGAAAAGGTGTTCGATCTCTCCGCCCAATAGGTACAGAATTCAGCGGCAAGAGTATGGTGGATAGGTATTTTGCCACCGGAAGTGAATGATTTCCCATCCGGCAGCTTTGCCCCGAGGTGCAAAGCTGCATCCAATGTCAGCAGCGGCTGGACCGTAGGCCGCTGCCAAATTTACGGAGGAAAGACCATGATGAGCACGAAACCGTTAAAGATGTGGGGCGCTCTGGCGCTGGGCGCAGCGATAATCCTGAGCGGATGCAAGAGTTCTCCTCCCGCGGGCACGAAGAATGCGGATGGGTCGATTACCAACGCCGACGGGTCGGTCACCTATCCGGCCGGGGTCAAGCCACCGGTCGTGACCAAGAACGCCGACGGCTCCATCACCAACGCGGATGGCTCCACCACCTATCCCGCAGGCACCGCGCCTGCGCAGGCGGCCAAGCGCGAACCCGCCGCTCCGGCAAGGCAACAGGCGGCAAGGGCTCCGGCTGCTCCAGCCCCCGCCCCGGCCCCGGCTGTGGCCGAGTCGAAAGTCGTTCCCAGCGGAGCGGCTGTGCGCGTCAGCATGTCACAGACGCTCAGCGCAAAGCAGAGCAACGTAGGCGACAGCTTCAGCGGAGTCCTCAGCGGACCTCTGTCCACAAGTGACGGCGGCACTGTCTTCAAGAGGGGCACCGAGGTGGCGGGAACAGTCGTCGCCGCCAAGGGCCAGGGCCGCTTCAAAGGAGCAGGCGACCTCGCGATTCAACTGACCTCGATCGCCGGAATTCCCGTACAGGCATCCACCTATGAAGAGGTAGCCAAGGGCAAGGGCAAGCGTACAGCAACCCTGACCGGAGGCGGTGCCGGTCTCGGCGCAATCATCGGCGGTCTCGCGGGCGGCGGCAAGGGCGCTCTGATCGGCGGCCTCGCAGGCGCGGGCGCGGGCGGCGCAGGCTCGGCTCTGACCGGCAACAAGGACGTCGTCATCCCCGCCGAGTCGCAGATCACCTTCCGCCTCACCGCTCCCCTCACCGTGAAGTAGCTTCATAACCGAAAAGTCTGAAAACCACGTCCCGATTCTGGGACGTGGTTTTTTGGATTAGAGCTATTTCCTCTCAGTGCAGATTCCTTTGTTTGTCATTCCCGAAGGGAATCCGCGTTTTGATCGAATCACTAAGACTACATCTGGAGAAGAACCGCATCTAGTCGCGCCCGATCTTATATCCGTTGCGCTTTTCCTGCCGCCGGCCATAGAACGATAGACTGAAGCCATGCCGCTGACCCCCGTCTTCCTGCTCTCCGCAACCGACGTCGCTCACTTCCCCGCTGAGTCGAAGACCTCGGGCGCGCCGGAGATCGCGTTCCTGGGACGGTCAAATGTCGGCAAATCCTCGCTCATCAACTCGCTGCTCGGCTCCAAGCAGGCGCACACCTCGTCCACCCCGGGACGAACCCGGGCCATCAACTTCTTCGCGCTGCACGAGGGCGCGGGAAGCAAAATGAAGATCGCGCCGTCGCTCATCTTCGCCGACCTGCCCGGCTACGGCTACGCCAAGATCTCGAAGTCCATCTCCGCTGAGTGGCCCAAATTCATTGAGCCGTACCTCGCCGATCGCGAGACGCTGGCGCTGTGCATCTGCCTGGTAGACACGAATATTCCGCCGCAGCCGAGCGACACCCAGTTGATCGACTACTTCAAGCAGACCGAGCGGCCCTACCTGGTCGTCGGAACAAAATCCGACCGGCTCTCCAACAACGTGCTGGCAAAGTCCATCGCCGCCTTGAAGCGAGAGCATGGGGTCGACGAGGTGCTCGCCGTCTCGTCCAAGACCGACGCCGGAACCAGGGCTCTCTGGCAGCGATTGATGGCCGTAGCTGGATAAAAGCAATAGAAACAGTAACTTAATAGAAAAGGTGGCTACAGATCTCTCTGTAACCACCTAAACACTGTTTCTCTCGTTACATGCCGTAATATTCCAGTCCCAGGTGCGTGATGAGATCCTCGCCCATGATGTGGCGAAGGGTGTTTTTCAACTTGGTGTGCTGGATGAAAAGATCGTGCTCCGGATAGACTCCCTGGGCATGTTGCGGCGCTTTGAAGAAGAAGCTGAGCCACTCCTGAATGCCCAGGCCGCGCAGGCTTGGAGTCCGTGCTGCAAGGTCCATGAAGAGGACCAGATCGAGCGCCAGCGGAGCGGCAAGGATGGAGTCGCGGCAGAGGAAATCCACCTTGAGCTGCATCGGATAGCCAAGCCAGCCGAAGATATCAATATTGTCCCAACCCTCTTTATTATCACCGCGAGGAGGGTAATAGTTAATGCGAACCTTGTGGTAAAGCTCCTTGTAGAGATCGGGGTAGAGGGCGGGCTGAAAGATGTATTCGAGCGCGCCCAGCTTTGACTCCTCCTTGGTCTTGAACGACTCCGGATCGTCGAGCACCTCGCCGTCGCGGTTGCCCAGGATGTTGGTCGAGTACCAGCCGCTGACGCCCAGAAGACGGGTCTTGAAGGCCGGGGCGAGCACCGTCTTGATGAAGGTCTGCCCGGTCTTGAAGTCCTTGCCGCAGATGGGAGCGTTCATCTTCTTTGAAAGCTCCTGTAATGCTGGTATATCAACGGTTAGGTTTGGTGCGCCGTTGGCGAAGGGGATGCCTTCTTTAAGCGCCGCCCAGGCATAGAGCATGGAGGGCGAGATGTTGGGATCGTCCTCGACCAGCCCCTTCTCGAAGGCTTCGAGCGTCTGGTGAACGGCGGTCGGCTCAAGGAAGATCTCAGTCGAGCCGGTCCAGATCATGACCTGCCGGTCGGTTTTGGTCTTGAATTCGGCGATGTCGTTGCGAATCTGGTTGGCGAGATCGCACTTGTTCTTGCCGGTCTTGATCTTCTTGCCGTCGAGCCGCTTGACGTAGTGCTGATTGAAGGCGGCGGGCATCGGCTCGATGGACTGGAGGAAGGGCTTGATCTCCTCCAACTGGTCGCGGTCGAGCACCTGTGCTGTCTTGGCTGCATCGTAGAGGTTGCCGCCGAAGATATCCCAGCCGGTGAAGACGAGATCGTCGAGCGGCGCGATGGGGGCGAAGTCCTTGATGAGCGGGCTGCGTCCTTCGGTGCGCTTGCCAAGCCGGATGGTTCCCATCTGGGTGGTGGAGCCGATAGGTTTGGCGAACCCGCGGCGAACGGCTTCTACGCCGGCGATAAGGGTGGTGGCGACGGCTCCCATGCCGGGAATCATGACGCCTAATTTTCCTGTTGCAGGTTTGATATCTGCCGCTGCCGGTCTGGCGGCATCCGAATCCGAGATAGACATACTGAGCAAAACCCTTCCATGAAGCAATTTTCCGCTGTGCGGAAGAGTCAGTATCGCGCAGCAAACACAGGGGGAGCAAATGAGTTGAGCGCTCCAAAACGGAGTCAGCGATAACCTGCCCCACATAAGCGATAACGTAGAAAATCCTTGAAAACCGGCCATCCGAGAGCCGATGCTCCATCTCGAATGAAGTTGGACAAAACGGAGTGAAGTGAGAGGCAGCACGTCGCCGCACGAACCGGGGCTCATTGGACACAGCGTTGCTTCTGAGAGAATGGAAGCGGCACTTTATCCATGAGAACTTTGCGAAGAATCCATCTGCGCGCACTCGCACTGATCGGCATCGCGTTGATGGTCGCGCCCATTGCGGCCCTCGCACAGACCGACGAAATCCAGGTCTACGACGCGAACATTGCGCCGCCAGGAATATTCGGCGTCATGGCGCACAGCAACTTTACCCCTGTGGGAAGGACTGAGCCCTCATACCCCGACGCCGTTATTGCCAATCATTCCTTCAACGGAGCATGGGAATGGGCCTATGGAGTCACTCCGTGGATGGAGCAGGGGCTGTATTTGCCCGTCTATTCGCCGTATTCCACCGGGCGCGGAGGGGCGATCGATGGTTTTAAAATCCGCGAACTGTTCGTCCGACCCAACGCGCAGCAGCACAAGCTCTTCTGGGGTAACAACTTCGAATTCAGCTTCAACTACCACTATTGGGAGCCGCGCAAGTACACGGCCGAGATAAGGCCCATCGTCGGTGCAAACCTCGGCAAATGGGAGCTTATTTACAACCCGATTGTGGATACGGATTACACCGGCGGCCTGGCGGGACTGGAGTTCAACCCTTCCGGACGGATCGTGTACAACCTCAACGACAAATGGGATGTGGCTGCTGAGGTGTATGACGGCTTCGGACGTTTTCGAAGTTTCGACAGCCTGCACGATCAATTCCATGAAGTGTGGGGTGCATTTGACCGCAACGGCAAGACCTGGAATATCGAAGCGGGCGTGGGCCGCGGTCTGACGGCTGGATCCGACCAATGGACGTTGAAGCTCATGATCTCGCGGGATATCAACAAGACACCCTGGCGCCTCCCCATCCACTTCTAATCCTTCCGTGTTGTATGCCGTTAAGGGCGTGGTTCCACAGTTGTGGAGTGCAGGATATCCAGTCGGAGACTCCGACTGGCACGAGGGGGTCATTCTTTTGGAAGAGGACCTGTTGCCCGCCTGAGGAGAAGCGGGAGGAGGAAGAGGATGGTGATGATGGTGGTGGCCATACCTCCGACGACGACGCGGGCAAGAGGTTGCTGGGCCTGGGCCCCGATGCCATTGGAGAGTGCAGCGGGGAGGAGGCCGAGACCGGCGGCAAGGCAGGCCATGACGACCGGACGCATCTCGTCGAGGCAGCCCTCTTCGAGGCCCTTCTCTGCACTCTTCTCGCGTTGAGCACGACGCACTCCTGACATGAAGACGACGGCTGCCAGCGTGGCAACTCCGATCAGGGAGGTGAAGCCGACCGCAGCAGAGATGCTGAAGGGCGTTCGTGTCACAAAGAGGGATACAGCTCCGCCGACGGCTGCGAAGGGGAGTACGGCGAGAATGATCAGGGCATCCTTCCAGTCGCTGAACTGGATATAGAGAAGGAGGAAGATGATGGCGAGCGAGATCGGAATGATGATGGCGAGACGGCGCTGTTCCTTTCTGAGCGCATCGAACTGGCCGGCCCAGGTGTAGTCGTATCCGGTGGGGAGTTTGATGGTGTGCCTGAGTTTGCTCTGGAGTTCGCTGATGGTGGCGGCGAGGTCGCGGCCCCGCACGCTGAACTTGACGGGGATGTAGCGGCGGCCTCCTTCACGGTAGATCATGAAGCTGCCTTCGCGGATATCCACATTGGCAACCTGTCCGAGAGGAATGCTGCCGCCGTCAGCGGTGGGAATCAGGATGGCGCGGATGGCGTCCGGGCTGCTGCGGTCGGCCTCGGGATAGCGCACGGTAAGGTCGAAGCGGCGGTCGCCCTGGATGACCTGCGAGATGGGTGCTCCGCCGACGGCTGCCTGAACGGCGGCGTTGATATCCGAGGAGAGAACGCCATAGCGGGCGGCCCTGGCGTGATCGATCTGGATCGTAAGCGAAGGCTGTCCGCCGATCTTGAAGATCCCAACGTCGGCCACGCCGGGCACAGACTTCATCACCTGCTCGATTTTGCCGGCCAGGCTGGTGAGCGTGTCAAAGTCATCGCCGAAGAGCTTGAGGGAGTTCTCGCCTTTGACTCCGGACATAGCCTCTTCAACGTTGTCCTGAATATTCTGGGAGAAATTGAGCTCGATACCCGGGAAGCGGGAGAGGCGACGACTCATCTCCTCGATGAGTTTCTCCTTGGTGAGGCCGGCGCGCCACTCGGAGGCAGGCTTGAGCGCGACGGAGACTTCGATGTTGTTGAAGGTACTGACGTCGGTGCCGTCATCGGGGCGGCCCATCTGCGAGACGGTCTGCGTTACCTCCGGAGATTGGGCGATGACTGCGCGAATCTGGTTGGCCAGATGGGCGGAGGTATCGAAGGAGATGTCCTGGGGAAGGGTGGCGCGGATCCAAAGGTTGCCTTCTTCGAGCGGAGGCATGAACTCTCCCCCTACAAAGACAAAGCAGAGAATACCGATGACAAGCATCGAGGCTCCGCCGGCCCAGATGGCAGAGGAGTGCCGGAGCGAGCCATGGAGGAGGCGCTTATAGTGTTTACGAAGAAAGCGGCTGAACCAGGTATACCCGTCGCCTGCCTGCTTCTTTGTATGTGCGGTGAGATAGCTGAGGACGGGGGCAAAGACAAGGGCGAAGATGAGCGCGCCGAGAAGAGCAAACCCATAGGTGACCGACATGGGAGAGAAGATCTGTCCGGCGACGCCCTGCATGGTGAAGAGCGGAATGAATGCAACGACGATGATCGCGGTCGAGAAGAGGACAGGAAGCGAGGCATCGGCAACGCCTTCGACGATGAGGGCCCCGGTATCTTCACCGTTGACGCGGCGGGAGAGCTTGCGGTGAATACTTTCGAGCACGATGATCGAAGCGTCCACGAGGATTCCGAAATCGATGGCGCCGATGGAAATGAGGTTAGCGGAACGATCCGTAAGCACCATCATCCCGAAGGCAAAGAGCACGGCAAAGGGAATCGTGACTGCAGCGATGAATGTAATGCGCAGGTCTCCCAGCATCGTGAGCAGGACGAGCGTCACGAGGATGAGCCCGACAACGATGATTTCGCGGACAGTGAGAGTGGTGCGGGCAATGAGGGTGGTGCGGTCATAGACCGCGCTGATATGCATGCCCGGCGGAAGGAGACTGCCGGAGTTGAGGCTGGCGATCTTTTCCTTAAGAGCTTTGAGAGCGGGTAGAGATTGTTCCCCTTTCTGGAGCAGAACGATACCGAGGACAATATCGTTCTGCTTATCGCGGCCGACCTGGCCGAGGCGGAGCTGAAAGCCTTCAGTCACTTTCCCGATATCGCGGACCGTAATGGGCGTGCCGCTCTTTTCCGCGACGACAATCGCGCCGATGTCGTCGATCGTGTGGACCTGGCCCAGGGCACGCACGTTGACGTTCTGGTTACCGAGTTGGAGATAGTTGCCGCCGGCGTTGGCATTGGAAGACTGAACGGCGCTGATGACCTGAGGAAGGGTGACGCCGAAGCTGATGAGTTTGTTGGGGTCGGCCTCAATTTGATACTGGCGGGTGGTTCCACCGAAGGTGGTGATGTCGATGATGCCGGGAACCTCTTTGAGTTCGCGGCGAACGAGCCAGTCCTGAGTGGCCTTGATCTCGTCGAGAGTATAGCCGCGGCCTACAAGCTGGTAGCGAAAGATCTCTCCGATGGGCGACCAGGGGGAGAGCTGCGGTTGAAGATTATTGGGCAGACTCAAGGTTTGCAGGCGGTTGAGGATCTCCTGCCGGTCGCGGAAGTTATCACTGTCGAAGTTGAAGTAGAGTTTGACGTCGGAGAGGCCGAAGACGCTGATGGAACGCACCTGGTCGAGGCGGGGCGTGCCGTTGAGGGCGGTCTCGATGGGTACGGTGACCTGCTGCTCCATCTCTTCGGCGGACCAGGAGGGATTTTGCGTGATGACTTCGACGAGCGGAGGTGAGGGGTCCGGGTAGGCCTCGATGTCGAGGCGCGTGAGCAGGTAGCCGCCAAGGACAAACATGACGGCAAAGAGGATCATGATGATGGTGCGGTAGCGGATAAAGAGACGAACGAGAGATTTCATGTTTAGTCTCCGCCGGTGGGGCGGAGAAGGGCTCCACCGGCTATAACAACCTTGTCGCCATCGTTGAGGCCACTGAGAATTTCAATGCTCTTCACGGAGCCTGATTGGAGAGAGCGGCCAACCGTGACGACGCGCTGATCGAATTTTCCCGAAGCGTTGGAGAGGAAGACAAAGGTCCGGCCGTCTTCATGCAGGACGGCGGTCGCAGGCAGGACGAAGACCGTGCGCACAGCGCCGGCCACCCGGATGGTGGCAAACATATCAGCCTTGAGCAGGTGTTTCGGGTTCGCCAGAACCACCCGCAGCTTGAGGGTATGGGTGATGGGATCGAGGGCATCGGAGACGTTGTTGATGCGGCCGGTCAGCTTGAGATCGGGGTAGGCGGGAACGACGATGTCAACGGTGCGACCGGTGCGAAGCGAGCTGAGATCGCGCTCAAAGACGTTCCCGACAATCCATACCGTATCAAGGTTGGCGATGGTGGCAATCGCGGTGGCGCTGTCGAGCGAGCGCTGCATCTCTCCGGCGGCGGTACCGATATCGAGGACGACCCCGGAGATGGGAGCGCGGAGGGCAACGATATCGGAGGCGCTGTTCTCAGCGAAGCCGAGTTCGTGAATGCGCTGACGGGAGCGCTCCAGTTCGGCGTGCGCGACCTGGTCTGTTGCCTGGAGTTCATCGAAGTCAGCCTGCGACAAAACGTCATGCGCGAGCAGGAGCTTGCCGCGTTTGAGGGCGCTGTCGGCACGGATCACTTCGATCTTCGATTTCTCGAAGTCCGAGCGTGCCAGCGCGATGTCGCTGCTCTGCAGTTGCGCGATGACCTGTCCCCTGGTGACGCTCTGGCCGGGCAGGATGTTAAGGCCGAGAATGCGGCCGCTCAGCGGGGGGTAGATATGGACGACGTGCGCGGGGTCTGCGGTGACGTGCGCCGGTACGTCGAGGTAGTCGGTATTCTGCGTGGAGTGCACGACCGTGGTTTCGACGTCGACATTGCCGGGCTGATTCTCAGCCGTTGGCGGAGCGTGCCTGCAGGCAGTCAAGGGAACGACAGAGAGCGCAAGGATCAACAGAACTTCGATGCGTATTTTATTCATGGCAGGATATCCGTCGCGGTCGCGAAGCTGAGTTGGTGAATGGCAAGCCAGACCTGAACGTTGGCGTTGAGGCCGCTGAGTTGGATGGAACGGTAATCACGCAGGGCTTCGAGGTAGTCGAGGAGCGTTGAATTCCCGCTGCGATAACTGAATTGCAGGTTGTCCCGAACGCGGACAGACTCATCGAGGTAGTGGGTGTTGTAGCGAATGGCCTGACGCCGGGTGGTTTCGAGTGCGAACCACGCCTGGTCCACATCGGAAACAACCTGATTGCGCGCAGCGATCACGGCGAAGCGGTTGGAATTGACCTCGTAGCCGGTGCGCTGCTTCTCACCCTGGTTGCGGTCGAAGATGCGCAGAGGGATGGAGACGCTGACCCCAAAGGTATTGTCGGTACCGTTGCGCTCGTATTCGCCGCTCACCGTAGGATCGGCGGTGCCGTTAGCGATGGCGAAGCGGGCGTTGGCCTGGGCGAGCAAAAGAGATTGCCGTGCTGCCTGATAGTCGGGGCGAGCGGCAAGCGCGCGCGTCTCGGCCTCTGCCATCGTCAAAGTCAGGGCGGGTGGCTCCAGCGTGCCCGTGACGTCGAAGGTTGGCGATGGATGATCGACGCCGAAGAGTTGCTGCAGTTGCGCGCCGGCCTGCTGCCTGTTCAGGCGGGCAGTGTCATCGTCGGATTCAAATTGAGCAAGCTGGAGATCGATACGCTCGAAGTCGGTGCGGGTAATATCTCCGGCATCGAGGCGGGCTTTGCTCAGGTCTACTGTCTTGCGATAGTCGGTGAGGTTTTCTTCGGCGATCGCAAGGGCGGCCTTTGCGCCGAGCATGACGGTAAAGGCCTGGCGGACGCTGAGGACAACCTGCCGCACCTGGTCGTGGAGCTGGCTCTCGGTTACCTGTGCGGTTGCGGCTGCGCCTTCCATCCGCCAGCGGCGCTTTTGTCCCCGCTCAAAGAGCCGGGAGACGTTCGCCGAGTAAAAGGAAGGGTTGCCGCTGCTATTGTTGACTTCAGGCAGCGTGACACTCTGCCCCAGCAGCGAGAGGGTCGGGTTCTGACGCGCGCTGGCGGTGAGCATGGTCGCGTGTTCCGCGGAAAGATGCTCTCGCGCCGCGATAAGCGACGGGTTGCCGGTCAGCGCAAGATCGACTGCCTGCTGCAAGGTAATTGGAGCGGTTGCGGCGCCGGGCGGCGGCGATGGTGGCGCCGCAAGAGCAGGGGATGCCATCAAAATGGCACAAAGAACGTACGAAACTTTCCGCGTCATACTGCCTTCGAGATCTAAAAAAAGAGGAAGAGGGGTGTCACAAATGAATCTCTGCTAGCGAGCGAAGAGCGCTGATGCAGGAGGCGGACGAACGCCAAAGGCTCGAATGAAACCAGCCAGAAGCATTTCCGCAAATACGCGGGTGCGTACTCGGGAGTAGAGGCTGAGCGCAGCCATGTTCAGGATAACCAGCAAGAACGCGGCCAACAGTCCGAAGAGCCCGGGAAGGATTGCCTGAGCAAGAGGCGCTTCGATGGATGCCATCACATGTTCCATCCTGACAGGCGTGCTCATGGCAACACGATCGTCCGTCATGGAGATGGCAGGAAACAGCAGCACAAGCAGGAGAGCAAGCGCCACTATGGTTGTCCATTGGAACTCAGTGTGGCCCTTACGGATCGACCAAACCCAACCTGCAATCAGAAGGATGGAGATGGTCGCCCATGCGAGATTGAGAAAAAGTTCCACGCTCGGATGAAGAATAGCACAGCCGGAACGAAGGCAACGCCGCAGCATGAACGATCTATGTTCAGCTCATTGCAGCAGTCCGCCGAAGATATCCCAGCCGGTGAAGACAAGATCGTCGAGCGGCGCGATGGGGGCTTCGGATTCTCCCGCCACCAGCGGACTGGATCCCTGAAGTGAAGAGTATTCGCAATGGACAGCCCACACATAGGAGCCAAGCCATCACAGAATCCTTCATGTCTAATACTTAAGTAAATACTTGACTATGTATCGATCCTCGATGGATAGTTAAGTTGCAACTTAAATAAACCAGGAGACAGAAATGGACAATCTGCAAATCACTCACGGCACATTCACCATCGAGAAGCGCTATCCCCATGCACCTGAGAAGGTGTTCGACGCTTTTCGAGATCCAGAGAAGAAACGCCGTTGGATGGGAGGCGAGCACGATCTACACTCAGTAGCCCGCAAACATCACGGAGCCGATTTTGAAATCGTTAGCTTCGAGATGAATTTCAAAGTTGACGAGTTTGAGCGTTGGACCTTCCGTGTTCCCGGCGGCGAGTTGATGCGCAATGACACCCGTTACCACCGGATCATTCCCAACCATAGCATCGTTTTCGTATACACGATGGACTGTGGCGACCGCCGTATGTCTTCCTCTCAGAACACCATCGAATTTATTCGAGACGGACAGGGTACGAAACTCGTGTTTACCGAGCAGGGCGTTTATTTTGACGGTCCCGAGGCCGCCCGCGGTCGTGAGGAAGGTACAACCGACATTCTCGGCAAACTCGGTGAAGAACTGGATCGGAACGGCTGATGAGAACAGCACACGACATCACCCGCGTCTTCAACGCGCTTGGCGATCCCACCCGCCGCGCAATCGTGGAACGCGTGAGCAACGGGCCCCTCTCGGTCTCCGATCTGGCGAAGCCGCTGAAGATGACCTTGGCGGCGGTCGTTCAGCACATACAGGTGCTGGAGGCCGGGGGGCTTGTTCGCACGAAAAAGGCCGGGCGCGTACGAACTTGCTCCCTCCAAACGAAGGGCTTTGATCTGGCCAGCGAGTGGATTGCCGATCGTAAGTCCCTTTGGGAGAGGAGGCTCGATAGACTAGGCGCAATGCTCGATGAGGAGAGTTAATGGATAAGGCGCATCGTGCCACCTCCAGAAGATTCGGCAGTGCCTCGCGCGATTTTTTGAACTAGCTTGCGATGTGCTGGATGGGACGTGTGATCTTCTGCTCTTCCCCATGGCCGAACCGGCTCTTCAGCTTCAGCAAGGGAGACTCCAGGTACCGGAACGAGAGCGTGGCGATCAGCAGGGTACAGGGCAGGCCGATGGCGGCAACGGCAATCGCGGTGACAGCCTGGCTGCGCGGACCCAGCAGGGAGCGCGCAGCCTGTTCGTACAGTCCAAGGAAGAGCACATGGTAGACGTACAGCCCATAGCTGATGCCTCCGAGCCAGCGTAGCCAGCCCATCTGCATCGCGTGGCGGAAGCGAACGCCGCTGATCGCGAGCACGATCATGGACGCGCCAAGAAGAGCAAGGAAGGCCAGGCCCGCGGTCGTCATCCGGGGAGCCGCAAGTTCAAAGCCGCCGTCAAGAATCCCGATGCCAAGGAGTGCGAGCATCGAGACGATGGCGCACCAGGGAGCCCAGCGCACGATCCGCTTCCACTCGCGTTCCGTGCCTCGGATGGAGAGGGCAAGCCAGGCGCCGGAGGCGAGTTCGCCGGCGCGCGAGAGCGTCAATCCGCTGAGGTCCTCAAATTGATAGTGAATGCCAATGAGACGAAAGGCCAGTGAGCCTGCAATCACCGCGACGCAGAGCCGCTTCGCGCTCAGACGCGAAGGGCAAAGGTGAACGACGAACGGCCAGACAAGGTAGAACTGCTCCTCTACGGCGAGACTCCAGAAATGGTAGAGCTTGAGACGGGTCACCAGGGAGTTTGGAAAGATTGCCGGGTAGTTTTGTAGATAGAGCGCATAGACTGCGAAATTTTTGAGATTGCGCAGGATTGCTCCATGCCATTCGGCAAAGCAGGCGGTCAGCACCAAAGCAACGATGTAGAGCGGGAAGATTCGAAGCGATCTTCGAATATAGAAGTTCTTCCACCAGTGCAGCTTGCCGCGTGCGTCCCAGAGAATGCCTGTAATAAGAAAACCGGAGAGAACGAAGAAGAGGGAGACGCCGGACCACCCGAATTTGGTGAGTACCCCCATGGCGTGAACCAGCGGCTGATGGGACTGCGCCCCACCTCCATAATGAAAAAAAACAACGAGTACCACTGCAAGACCGCGCACACCATCGAGAGCGGTAATGTGCTTCTCGCGCGTGACTTCGCCGGCATTAGTCTGAACCACCTGAGACTCCTCGGGTTTACTGAGCTGGATTCTGGGCGCGTCTGCTCAGATGGGTGCGAACGAACCAGGCGATGGCGATGACGATCAGCAGAATGATAACCAGGTCGGCTTTGTGAAGAATGCGGTGCAACAGCGAGTTGGGATCGTTCCAGTTCTCGCCGGCCTTCATCCCGATGTAGGCAAGCAGGAAGCACCACGGCCACGAGCCAATAAATGTGTACACGTGAAAGCGAAGCTGCGGCATGCGGGCGATGCCCGCGGGCAGAGCGATGAAGGTGCGGACGACAGGGAGAAGACGGCCGACGAGCACGGTGATGTCGCCATATTTGGCGAAGAATTTTTCGGTGCGGTCGAGGTCGTGATGGCTAAGAAGAACGTAGCGGCCATAGCGCTCGATCATGGGACGGCCGCCGTAGGCACCGATCCAGTAGGCAACCCACGAGCCTATGTTGCAGCCGATGGCCCCGGCGGTGGCCGCCCAGAAGAGGGTCATCTTGCCCTGGTAGACGGCAAAGCCGGCGAAGGTCATGATGATCTCGCTGGGCAGCGGAATGCAGGCCGACTCGATCGCCATCAGCAGCACGATGCCGGGGTAATGGATCGCCGCGATCAGTCCGGTGATGTAGGGCAGAAGGAAGTTGACGATTTTTTCTGTCATGGGCTACGCAGTGGGCGGGCCTCCTTAGTATAGCTGCGCCGCGGGCTTCTCTGCGGCGGCCCCGCTCTTTGTTACGATTGACGTATGTCCGAATCAAAATCCGATACGCCTGCCACCGTCCCTGCTTCGCCTGCACGTCCTGTTCGCGTGACCCACAAGGCTCCTGCCAACCGGCAGATCGTTGCTTTCAGCTTCTATAAAGTGATGCCGGAGTGGCGCAGGCTGCCCGCCGAGGAGAAGGCCGCGCACAAGGCCGCCTTTGCCGCCGTGCTGGCCAAGTGGGAGAGGCCGGGAGAGTTCATCTCGCTGACCTACTCGACGATCGGCACGCGCGGCGATGTGGATATGTGTATCTGGTCAATCGGCTATGCCGTCGACGAGATGAACCGGATGCGGAGCGAATTGCTGTCCAGCCCCCTGGGCGGCTACCTGAACACGCCGCACCACTATCTCGCGATGACCAAGCGGTCGCAGTACCAGATCGGCCGGGCGGACGAGAGCGAGGGCGAAGGCCGCGGCGCGATTCGTCCCGGCGGGCAGAAGTACAACTTCATCTATCCGTTCATGAAGACGCGGCCCTGGTATCTGCTGTCGGCGGAAGAGCGCAAGCGGTTAATGGACGAGCATATCCGCATCGGCCTGAGCTACCCGCGGGTGAAGCTCAATACAACCTACTCGTTCGGCCTCGACGATCAGGACTTCGTGGTGGCGTTTGAGACTAACTTCCCCGAGGACTTCGTCGACCTGGTGCAGCAGTTGCGCGAGACCGAGATCAGCCTGTACACGCTGCGCGACATCCCGGTCTTCAGTTGCGTGCGCCTGACTCCGGAAGAGATGTTGAACCGGCTGGGGTAGCTGGAGCGATGATGGCGCGCGCAAGGTCAGCGAAGACGGTTGAACCAGTAGCAAAATCCCCTGCGGGCAACCGGGCGCGGGCGATTGCGGCGAGCGCGCCCGCATCCGCGAAGAAGAAGCCGGGCAAGACAGTTAAGCCTCTGGCGCCGGAGCGCGTCTCGGCAATTCTGGAGATACTGGCGAAGACCTATCCCGGGGTGGTCTGCGCGCTCCACCATCGCAGCGCGTGGGAGTTGGTCGTCGCCACAATCCTCTCGGCGCAATGCACGGACGTGCGCGTCAACCTCGTCACGCCGGCGCTGTTCAAGGCCTTCCCTACTCCCAAGGAGATGGCTGCGGCCTCGCTGCCCGAACTGGAAGAGTTGATCCGCACGACGGGCTTCTTTCGCAACAAGGCGAAGTCGATTCAGGGCGCGGCCAGAACGGTGGTCGAGGAGTTTGGCGGCAAGGTTCCGAAGACGATGGACGAGCTGCTGCGGCTGCCGGGCGTGGCTCGCAAGACGGCCAACGTTGTCCTCGGATCATGGTTTAAGATTGGCGTCGGAGTTGTTGTAGATACGCATGTTATGCGTTTGACGACGCGGCTTGAGCTGACCCGCGAGACGGCTCCCGAGAAGGTGGAGCGGGACATGATGAAGATCATTCCCCAGGACCACTGGATCGCCTTCTCTCATGAACTGATCCATCACGGGCGGCAGGTCTGCATCGCCCGCAAACCGAGGTGCGCGGATTGCACGCTGGAGAAGCTGTGCAACTCGTCGGATAAGACTTGGACCTCGCACTGAGGCGGCTTCTCTACGAAAGAACTTACTTCTTCGACCAGTGATCCTCGATGGCTTCGACCAGCGCGGGTAAGGTTGGCTCGGCAGCCTCGACGGCGGGCTCAAGCCCCAGGTCGCGCAGCGCCTGCGATGTGATCGGGCCGATCGAGATCAGGGCGATGGAGGCGGGAAGGACCACGCCGGCGGCTTCGAGCAACGCAACGAGGTTGCGCGCGGTCGAGGCGCTGGTGAAGGTGATGGCGTCGGGCAAGGCGTCCGGCTGGGCGAAGAGTTGCTGAAGCTCTGCGATCGAGGCGGGCGGAATCCGGGTGCGGTAGGCGTCGGCGATGGTGAGATGCGCGCCGGCGGCGGTGAGAGCCTCGGGCAGAACGTCGCGAGACTCGGCGGCACGGACGAGCAGGAAGCGCTTGCCGACTGCCTCGGGGATGAGGGCTTTCGCGAGCGATTCGGCGACGTAGTGCGGGGGGACGAGATCGACCGGGAGGCCAATTCCCTGCACCGCGCGGGCGGTGGCGGGACCGATGACGGCGACCTTCGGGGTTGTGGAGACCCACGTCCGAGAGTCCGGGCGTGGGGCACTCGGGTTTTGCTGGCTGAGAAGCTGGCGACGCTGGTGGAAGACCTCGACGGCGTTGGCGCTGGTGAAGAGGAGCCAGTCGTAGCTTTCGAGCTGCTTGAGCGCGTCGTCAAGTGGAGCGTAGGTCTCCGGAGGGACGATCTCAATGGTCGGGATGAGGATGGGCGTCGCTCCGAGAGCCTCGATCAGCCGGGCCAGTTCGGAGGCCTGGCGACGGGTGCGGGTGACGAGGACGCGCTTGACCGGTCTGCTGTGGAGAGTAGCCATCTGCTTGCGATTGTAGACGGACCTTGAACGGCATTTGCGCCGGACAGGTTACAATCGCTGGCACTAAAGTATGGGCCGCAAGGAGATGCACGAAAAGCTCCCTACCGGACAAGGAGGAACAATGGCAGGAAAGTTCGAAATCAAGAAGGCGAAGGACGGGCAGTTCTACTTCCATCTCAAGGCGGGCAATGGGGAGAAGATCCTGGCGAGCGAGATGTACAGGGAAAAAGGCTCGGCCGAAAACGGGATTGAGTCGGTGAAGAAGAACGCGCCCGACGATTCGCGCTATGAGCGGAAGGAGACGAAGAACGGGCAGTTCATGTTCAACCTGAAGGCCGCCAACCACCAGATCGTCGGAACCAGCGAATCTTATACGACCACGGCGGCGCGCGACCATGGCATCGAATCGGTCAAGGCGAATGCTCCGGGCGCGTCGGTGCATGACGAGACGGCCTGAGCGCCGCGACTATTTGTTCGGAACTTTGCCTTCAAAGTCCGGCTCGCAGTGGACGCGGACCGGACTGAATGCATCGAACCCTAACAGAGAGGTTGGATATCTATGGCGACGGAAGGTTTTGCAGCAGATGGCACGATGTTGAAGGACAGCGCGCAATTTGATCTGGCGCAGGAGATGGCTGACGCGGAGCAGAAGAAGCCCTGGGCGGCGGGCAGATACACCAAGAGCCTGTTCAAGAAGTCGGACTTCAGGATCGTGATGATCTCGATGGAGAAGGGCGCCATCATCAAGGAGCATCATGCCGACGGAACGCTGTCGGTGCAGGTGCTGAAGGGCGCGGTACGGCTTACCGTCGAAGGCAAGGCATATGAGTTGAAGACGGGTGGGGTGCTGACGCTGGGCGCGTCGATTAAGCACGAGGTGGAGGCGCTGGAGGACACGGCGTTCCTGTTGACGATCTCGTGGCCGGACGCGGCGAAGCTACAGGCGATGGAGCACCGCGGGTATGGGACGTAATAGTCCCGATTAAAGTCGGCGGGGGTAAAGAAACTCAGGAGGCGAGCAGGTCGAGTGCGCCCCTGGAGATGAGGTCGTCGGCTAACCACCGCCCGAGCGCCTGGGGAGTGGTGTCGAGGCGAGCTTCGGTGTCAATCTGGACCATGGCTTCGCCGTCGGGCGCGAGCACCTGGGCGAAGACGCGCCACCTTTCAAACTCTGGGACGCAATGGATGCCGATGGGGATGGAGCAGCCGCCGCCGAGGGCGTCCAGAGCGGTGCGCTCGGCTTCGACGCAAAAACGGGTCTCGGGGTGGTTAAAGAAGGCGATGGCCTGGCGGATGTAGGCGTCGCGGGCCTCGTCGACCGGATAGTCGGGGCTGCGGGTTTCGAGGGCAAGAGCACCCTGTCCGGGGGCGGGACAAAGCTCGTCGGGAGAGAAGCGGTGGTGGATGGACTCGGTTCGTTGGAGGCGATCGAGACCGGCGGCGGCAAGCACAAGGGCGTCGCACTGGCCGGAGGCGAGCTTCTTGAGGCGGGTGTCGATATTGCCGCGCACCTCGACGAAGGTGACATCGGGGCGGAGGGCGAGGAGCTGGGAACGGCGGCGCGGGCTGGTGGTCCCGATGCGTCCTCCCAGGGGAAGCGTATTAAGTGACCAGTACGGCTCGCAGACCCAGACATCGCGGGCATCAGCGCGTTTGGGAATGGCGGTGAGGTCGAACTGAGGGGAGAGCGTGGTCGGCAAGTCCTTGAGGCTGTGGACGGCGAGATCGATCTCGCCTGAGGCCAGTTCCTCCTCGATCTCCTTAATAAAGATGCCTTTGCCGTCGAGGTTCGCGGGCGGCACGAAGCCGGGTTGCTGCATGCGGTCGCCGGTGGTGCGAATGACCTTGAGTTCGACGTGGTAGCCGGCGTCGCGGAGAGCATAAAGGACGTGGTTGGCCTGCCAGAGAGCTAGCTGAGAGCCTCGGCTGCCGATACGGATCGGGTTCTTTGGATTGTTGAACTCGCTGCTCATGCTTTCGACTTGCCTCGGTGCTCATTGTAGCATGAGGAGGCAGCGGAATAATTCGTTATAGTGCTGATACATAAAGGGATACGTCGTATTTTACTCGGCAGGCCGGGCACCGGTTCCCGAGAGACCGCTCCTGCCGGCTGCATGATTCTCAGCCGGCAGAGCGGGTTCTAATTAGCGGTGGCCACCGCCGCCCCGGGAGGCTCCGCCTCCATGCGGCGCTCCACCGCCCATACCCCTTCCGCCGCCGGGATAGGCGTGACCGCCGCCGCCACCGGGAGGCCGGGCGATCGGTCCACTGCCATGTCCACCCGGACGAACGTAGCCGCTGCCGGGACGGACGTAGCCGCGACCCGGAGAGACGTAACCGCGACCGGGATAGACGTATCCGCGGCCAGGTCCGTAGAAGCCTCTGCCCGGATAGACGAAGCCGCCGCCGTAGAGGTAGTAGGGCGAGTAGAAGCCATAGCCGAAGGTATTCCAATAGAGCCCGTTGCCGGGAAGCCAGGTATAGCCGAAGGGGCCTCCCGCCCAGTACCAGCCGGGGCTGAAGCTTCCGTATCCGGCGTACTGCGAGGCCAGGTTGATGTTGGCGTCGCCCAGGTAGGCCGAACGAAGACTGCTCCATTTATAGAGGTCCGTGGTCTTGGCCTGGTCCTTGTCGAAGCGCTGCGGCTTGTTCGGCTCGCCGTTGAGCGCGAGTTGACGTCCGCCCTTCACCTCGATGGGCTTGATGTTGCTCTGAAAGTCGTGGCCGGGATAGACAGCGGCCTTGCCGTCGAAGACTCGGACGGTGGAGTCGTTGGCGTCGAAGGCGTAGAGGCCGTTTTTGAGCAGCTGCGTCTGGCCGTTCTGGAAGTCGACGAGGATAGTGTTCTGCTTGTAGATCTGGTTGACTTCGACGTTGGCGCGGCCGCGCTCGAGCTTGACCTCGGTGTGGGTCAGATCGGTGGAGACCATCTCGAGGGTGCTGTTCTCTCCGAGCCGAAGGAAGATGCCGGGCGTGAGCAGAATCTCTACTTTGCCGTTGGCCGTGGCGATGACTTCGCCGGGCTGCATGCCGGTAGTGCCGACGGAGCCGGAGGAGAGCGTCTGGCCCTCAAGCGAGGCCTGACCTTCGACGTAATTTACCGTTCCCGGGCTGGCCGCGTTCGTGCTCTGCCCGAAGGCGGGCGCGCACAGAGCCGCCAGCGTGAGAACCAACAGCGCTTTGAACCTTGGCATTCGCATCATAAAACCCTCATCTCTTTAGATGGTCGAAAAGGCGAAAGGTCACATGAAAGAAGCCAGTGAAATTATTGCAATGGCTGGAGATAGGACGATACCGCAAGCGCAACTATTTTTGATATCCGGGGTTGCAATGTCACGGGGAACAAGCAGGGTTCAATACACTGAACCAATTGCCGGAGGCAGGGGCTAAACGGCAATCATGGGGAGAGCACCACAGCCAACCTTTGACCGGATCGGGATGCTGCACCCTGAATCTTAACCGCCAATCCAGCGAGATCGTATCGGCCTCAATGACTCGTTGAATACGATGCAACGGTGTTGCGCGAGATGACGAGGCAGCAATGAACAAATGGATGGTGGTTGCGCTCCTCTGGATCGTGACTTGTCTCAACTACATGGATCGCATGACGATCTTCGCGATCTTTCCTGTACTCCAGCGCGAGATGCATATCTCGAATGTGGCTCTGGCCTTGCTGGGAACAGTCTTTTTATGGGCCTACGGCATCAGCTCTCCTCTCTGCGGATATCTGGGAGATCGCTTCAATCGCAAAAAAGTGATCCTGTGGAGCCTGCTCCTCTTCAGTGCGGTAACCTTCGGGACGGGGCTGGCACAGAGCCACACGCAACTCATCGTGCTGCGCGTCTTTCTCGGGCTCTCCGAGGCGCTTTTTTTGCCGGCGGCGCTGGCTCACGTTGCCGCATTTCACACCGACTCGACCCGTTCCCTGGCGAATGCCGCGATCCTTACCGGCTTGCCGGCTGGGGCCGGCCTTGGCGGCTTCTACGGCGGCTTTATGGCCGAACATCTCTCGTGGCGGGCGAGCTTCTACCTTCTGGGAGCGCTCGGCCTGGCGCTGGCACTGGTACTGCTCCTATGGCTGCCAGAGAAAGATTCATCCTCCGGCGATGCGCTCGCGACTAAGAGCGATAAGGCTGCCCAGGAATCGCTGGCACGGAATCTGCTCGGAGTCTTTCAAAACCGCACCGGTGCCTGCCTGATCTTTCTGGCGTTCGCGCTGTCGCTGACAAGCTGGCCGACAGCCTCGTGGATGCCGACCTATTTCTATGAGCAGTTTGGCATGAGCCTCACGCAGTCGGGCTTCTATCTGGCGATGTTCACCTATATCCCTGCGCTCGCTGGATCGATGGCGGGCGGAGTGTGGGCCGATCGCTGGGCGAAGAGCAACGTCCGGGGAAGGATCTGGGTTCAGGTGATAGGTCTGAGCTTCATGGCTCCGACGATGCTGGCGACGGGATTCATTCCCTCGGTTGGCCCACTCAGCGCCAACCTGCTGGTGTACTCGGTTGCGCGGGGGATGCTGGAGGTGAACTCCATGCCGATCTTCAGCAGCGTGATGCCTTCCGATAAATGGGCGACAGCCTATGGACTTTACAACTTTGCCGGGACGATGGCGGGCAGCCTCGGAATTCTGGCGGTCGGATATTTGAAGAGTTCCTGGGGAATTGGGCGCAGCCTGTCGCTCATGTCGGTCGCGCTGTTCTGCGCGGTAGTCGTGATGGCGCTGGCCCCGATTCACATCACATCGAAATCGCGCACGGAGGGCAATGCGCTCTGATCTTCCGATGAAGTCCGCTCTGGCAAGCTGATCTTACTCGTCGGTGGGCGGGTCGGATTTGGAATTGGACTGGCCGGTGTAGAGGCGTTCCAACTCGGCGAGGGTTTGAGCGTCTCCCTGCCGGGCTGCTTCGCGGATGCCGGTGAGGGGATGGTGGAGGAACTTCGCCGTCAGCGAGCGGGTGAGCGCTTCGACGGCCTCGCGCTGTTCCGGGGTGAGGGTGGACAGGCGGGACTGCGAGCGGCGCAGCTCGGCCTGGCGCATGGCCTCGGCGTACTGCTGGAGGGACTGGATGACCGGGACCGCGTTGAGCGACTGGAGGCGCTGGAGGTACTTGTCGACCTCACCGGTGACGATGACCTCGGCGGCCTCGGCCTCGCGGCTGCGATCGGCGAGATGGGCCTGCGCGACCTGCTGGAGGTCGTCGATGTCGTAGACGAAGCAGCCCTCGACGTCGTTCATGCCGGGATCGACGTCGCGGGGAACGGCGATGTCGATGAAGAACATGGGGCGGTTGCGGCGGCGCTGGAGAAAGTGCTGGCCATGGGAGCGGCCGAAGATCTTCTGCGGCGCACCGGTGGATGTGATAACGATGTCGGCGCGGTCGGCCTGCTCGTAGAGGTGATCGAAGGGGATGACCTGCCCGTTGAAGTCTTTCGCTATCTGCTCGGCTCTGGACTGGGTTCGGTTCGCGACGAGGATGGAGGCCGCGCCCTGCTGGATGAGATGGCGGGCGGCAAGCTCGGACATCTTGCCCGCGCCGACGAGAAGGACGGTCTTGCCTTCGAGGGAGTCGAAGATCTTGCGGGCGAGATCGACGGCCACCGAAGCGATGGAGACGGAACTGGAGCCGATCTGGGTCTCGGTGCGAACGCGCTTGGCCACGGTGAAGGCGCGCTGGAGGAGGCCTTCGAGGGTGGAGGCGACGGCCCCGACCTCGCGGCCCGTGGTGTAGGCCTCTTTGACCTGGCCGAGGATCTGGGGCTCGCCGACGACCATGCTGTCGAGCGAGCTGGCGACGCGGAAGAGGTGGCGGACGGCCTCGCGCTCGCGGAACTCGTAGAGGTGCGGCTTGAGATCGGTGACGGGGATGCTGAGGTATTCGTTGAGGAAGTTGAGGGTGCCCGGATTTTCGGACTGCGAGGCGTCCTGCACGGTGAGCAGCTCGACGCGGTTGCAGGTCGACAGGATGAGTGCCTCGCGGATGCCGGGCTGATGGGCAAGCGCGCGGGTGGCGTCGGCCAGACGCGCCGGGGAGATGGCGAGGCGCTCACGGACCTCGATGGGCGCGGTGTTGTGATTGATGCCGAGCAGGATGACAACGGTTGAGCCCGGCGCTGTGGACGTTTTCATCATGGCGCGGCGAACCTGTGGACGACGGAGAGTTGGTTGGCCGCCCAGACAGCGAGGACGACCAGGAAAACGAAGCTGGAGAGGTAGACGGCGCGGCGTCCACGCAGGCCGGAGTGGCGGCGGATAAAGATCATGGCGACGTAGGCCAGCCACATGGCGAAGGAGAGCAGAACCTTGGGGTCGAGGAAGTAGGTCGGCCCGATGGTCTGCTGCGCGATGACAGTGCCGATGAGCAGGCCGGCGGTCATGCAGGGGAGGCCGAAGAGCAGAGTCTTGAGGGCGATCTGGTCGGTGGTCTCGAGCGCAGGCAGCCAGGTGAGGCCTCGCGACTTCTTTTTGAGGCGGCGCTCCTGCACAAGATAGAGGAGAGAGGCCAGAAGCGATAGGAAGAGCGCGGCGTAGGCGGCGAGCAGAAGGGCTACGTGGAGGAAGATCCAGCCGGCGTGGAGGTGATGGGGGAAGGCGGTCGCCTCTTCGCCGGGGCGAAAGGCGGGGAGCAGGCCGAGGAGAAAGCAGATGGGCAGCAGAAAGATGCCGAGGGAGATGGCGCGGTAGCGTCCGTAGATGAAGAGGAAGGCGATGGCGAGGACGAGGCTGAGGAAGGACTGCGCCTCATGGGTGTCGACGGGGAGGCGGTGGTGGGCCGCGTTGAGCATCTCGACGAGCGAGACGAAGTGGAAGAAGATGGCGGCAGTGGTGGCGGGGATGGCGATGTGGCGCCAGCGGGGACGGTCGTATAACGCCGCCGGAAGAACGGCGAGCGAGGCGAATGCGTAGAGAAGGACCGCGACTCTGAGCCAGAGGAGGGACATGGGTAGATTCGTTCGCTTTTTGGCGAATCTTAAGTATATCGGGTATGGAGGGATGAGGTATCGACCGCGCGGGGAAAGAGATACTGCACCTCAGGCTACGGGCTTGCTGGTTGGCTCGGGATCGCTGCTTCAAAGGTAAATGCGGCGTGTTGCTGGATGGAGCGGTTGTGAATCCCACCCATCGCGATGAGACTGCGATGGATGGGGCACCCGAACACCGAAACCCGGAGATTTTGGGCGAGCCTGGAAAAGACGGATAACGGCAGGCGTGGCGGTGGGTGCGGTATTCTGGCGTTTCTGCTTATGGCAATCGAAACGACAACGGAGACAACGCTGACACCGGTGATGCGGCAGTACTTTGCGGCGAAGGAGCAGTATCCCGACTGCCTGATGTTTTGCCGGATCGGGGACTTCTACGAGCTGTTCTATGAGGACGCGATTACCGCATCGCGCGAACTGCAACTGACGCTGACGGCGCGCGACCGGGAGAAGAAGCAGCCCATGTGCGGCGTTCCTTACCACGCGGCGGAAGGGTACTTTCAGCGGCTGCTGCGCAAAGGGTATCGCATCGCCGTCTGCGAGCAGATGGAGGACCCGAAGCAGACCAGGACGATTGTGAAGCGGGAGGTGACCCGGGTGCTGACGCCGGGGACGGCGGTCGATCCGGCGCTGGGGGCGGAGCAGAGTAATTATCTGGCCAGCGTTGCGGTACTCGATAAACGTGTGGGGCTGGCGCTGCTGGATCTCTCGACGGGAGAGTTTCGCGCAACCGAGTTTGCGGGAGCCGAGGGGTGGGCCGATGCAGTCGATGAATTGGGGCGGGTGAGGCCGGTGGAGTTGCTGTATCCGCAGGGTGGGCTGGCGGGAATGGACGGTCACTCCGGCGGTCGTTCGAGCGGTTTACTTCCCACCCATCGCGATGAGACTGCGATGGATGGGGCACCCGGAAGCTCGGGGCCGGATGAGACGAAGGAGGTCGAATCGGCGGGGCTGGATGCGATTCGGACGAAGACGGCGGTGGAGGATTGGGTGTTTACCGCCGACTATGCGGTGCCGCTGCTGCGGAATCATCTGCGGGTGCAGTCGCTCGACGGGATGGGACTGGGAGGGCATGAGACGGCGGCGGTGGCGGCGGGGGCGCTACTGCACTACATGCGGGCGACCAAGCAGGGGGGCCTCGAGCATGTGGATGGGCTGCGGTTTTACGAGCGGTCGACGTGCCTTGAACTGGATGCGGTGAGTGTAAGAAATCTGGAGCTTGTCGAACCGTTGTTCTCGGGGGAGTCGGCGCAGACGACCTTGTTTTATACGCTCGATGCCTGCTCGACGCCGATGGGCAAGCGGTTGCTGCGGGCGACGCTGCTGCGGCCTTCCAATGAATTGACAGAGATTGAAGCGCGGCTGGAGGCGGTGGGCGAGGCGACGGCGGATTTGCGGCGGCGCGAAGAGCTGCGGCGGTCGATGCATGGGGTGCTCGACCTGGAGCGGCTGCTGGGGCGCGTGGCGCTCGACTCGGCGGGGCCGAGAGAGGTGATGGCGCTGGCCGGGACGCTGGGATGCCTGCCCGGGATTCAGGCGGCGGTGGGGACGTTCGAGGCGGGGTTGTGGCGGAGGCTGGGGGGAGTGATTGCCGCTGCGGAAACCCATGTCCCAGAGGCGGGACATGGGGCACCCAATCTTGTGGCTGGGTCTGTGACGGCATTCGATGCGATGGAAGATCTGCACGAGATGATCGTGGAGACGATTGCGGAGGAGCCTCCGGCGACGCTGGCCGATGGCGGGGTGATTCGCGCGGGCGTGGATAAGGAGCTGGACGAGTTGCGCGAGTTGAGCCGGAGCGGGCGGCAGGCGCTGGCGGCGATTGAAGAACGCGAGCGGCAGCGGACGGGGATCGGATCGCTGAAGGTGCGGTTCAACTCGGTGTTTGGCTACTACCTTGAGGTGACGAAGGCGAACGCGAAGGCGGTTCCGGCGGACTATGAGCGCAAGCAGACGCTGGTCAACGCGGAACGGTTTACGACTCCTGAGTTGAAGGAGTACGAGACGAAGATTCTGACTGCGCAGGAGCGGTCGGGCGAGATCGAACGCAGATTGTTTGCGGAGCTGCGGCGGCAGTTGCTGGATGCGGCGAAGCGGATGCGGGAGACAGCGCGGCGGGTAGCTGAGATCGATATGCTGGGGTGCTTTGCGCATCTGGCGGCGTTGCGCGGATGGGTGAAGCCTGTAGTGGATGCGAGCGGCGTGCTGGAGTTTGTGGGCGCTCGGCATCCCGTGGTGGAGCGGCGGATGGAGGAGTCGGGAGGCGGGCGGTTTGTGCCGAACTCTGTGCATCTCGATGCCGATGCGGGGCCGGCGGTGCTGCTGATTACGGGGCCGAACATGGGCGGCAAGAGTACTTATCTGCGGCAGGCGGCGCTGCTGGTGGTGATGGCGCAGTGCGGCTGTTTTGTTCCGGCGGAACGGATGCAGGTGGGACTGGTCGACCGGGTCTATACGCGAATCGGCGCGAGCGATAACGTGGCGCGGGGGCGGTCGACGTTCATGGTGGAGATGACGGAGACGGCAGCGATTCTGAATACGGCGACGAACCGGTCGCTGGTGCTGCTCGACGAGATGGGGCGAGGGACGGCGACCTATGACGGGCTTTCGCTGGCCTGGGCTACGGTCGAGCATCTGCACGACAGGATTGGAGCGCGGACGCTGTTTGCGACGCATTACCACGAGCTAACACTGCTGGCGGAGCAGCTTCAGCGGCTGACGAATCTACGGGTGACGGTGAAGGAGACGCCTTCGGGGATTGTGTTTCTGCATACAGTGGAGGCAGGGGCGGCGAGCAAGAGTTACGGCATCGAGGTGGCCCGGCTGGCGGGATTGCCGGGGGCGGTGATCTCGCGGGCGCGCGAGGTGCTGAAGGTGCATGAACGGGCGGAGACGCGGCAGATTCGCGAGGCCGCTCCGGTAACGCCGCAGATGCAGATGACGATGTTTACGCCGCTGTCGCAGAGGATTGTGGATAGGCTGGGCGAGGTGGATGTGGATGGTCTGACTCCGCGGGAGGCGCTGAATTTGTTGGCGGAGTTGCAGCGGGAGTTGAAGGGATAAGGCTAGTCTGAAAACAAGCAACCGCAAAGACTAAATACAGGGGTCTCTCCGCTGCGGCGGCAAAAGCGCCGCCTTCGGTCGAGATGACGTTATTTAGGTGGGTTCAGGGTTGATGGATGGTGACGATGGCTAAGTCGATGGTCGTGGCGGGGGTGATGAGCGGGACTTCGGCGGATGGGGTCGATGTGGCGCTCTGCCGGGTCGCTCCGGCGCTGGACGAGGGCGGAACGCCAAGGGTAAAGCTGCTGGGCCATGCGGGGTTTAAGTATTCGAAGGCTGTGCGGGCGGCGGTGCTGGCGGCGATGGATGCGAAGGCGATCCCGGTCGCGGAGCTGTCGCGGTTGAACTGGCGGCTGGGGGAGATCTATGCCGATTGCGTGGAGAAGGCGGCGGCGAATTTCGGGGTAAAGGTGGGACTGGTGGGGTGTCATGGGCAGACGGTCTATCACCAGGGGGCGGCTGCTCGATTTTTAGGCAGCGATGTGCGCTGTACCTGGCAGATGGGGGAGCCCTCCGTCGTCGCAGAACGCTTGCGGGTTCCGGTGGTGAGCGACTTTCGTCCGGCAGATATGGCTGCGGGCGGGCAGGGTGCGCCGCTGGTGCCGATGCTCGATTATGCGATGTTCCGGTCGGCGAGGGTGAATAGGGTGTTGCAGAACCTGGGGGGCATCGGAAATCTGACGGCGATTCCGGCGGGGGCCGGGGTGGATGGCGTGATGGCCTTCGATACCGGACCGGGAAATATGGTGATCGACGGCTCTATGGCGCGGCTGTACAACCGCGGCTTCGATCGCGGGGGTGCGGTGGCTCGGCGCGGGCGCGTGATTTCGGCTGTGGTGGCGCGGGTTCTGGAGGGCGGGTACTTCTCTGCCCTGCCGCCGAAGAGCTGCGGACGAGAGGAGTTTGGGGCGGGGTTTGTTGCGGAATTTATTGAGCGATGCAGGAAGGCGGGAGCAAAGGATGCCGATGTGGTGGCGACGGCGACGGCTTTGACGGCGGAGTCGGTGGTGGAGGGGTATCGGAGGTTTGTGTGGGCGCATCTGGGGAGCGCCGCTCCGCTGGCGAAGACGGAGTTTGTGGTGGCGGGGGGCGGAACGAAGAACGCCGCGTTGATGGGGATGCTGCGCGAGGGGCTGGAACCGCTGGGGGTGAAGGTCCGATTGATGGAGGAGTTGGGGGTTCCGGCGCAGGCGAAGGAGGGAGTGGCGTTTGCGCTACTGGCGTGGCTGACGTGGTTTGGACTGCCGGGGAATGTTCCGAGCGCTACGGGTGCGCGGCGTGTGGTGGTACTGGGGAAGGTGACGCACGGATGAGCGATGCGGCCGGGCGGAGGAATGCGGTTCGCGCTGTTGCGCGAATGCCCACCCATGCGATGAGGCCGCATGAATGGGGCACCCGGCTGTGGTGCTGGGGAAAGTCAGCCATGGTTGAAAACGAGGAAAGAGCGAGATACAGGGGTTTCTCCACTCCGCTTCGCTCCGGTCGAAATGACGTTTGTTTCAGGCAGCGACAATACCTGCTTCTTATTGCCGCGATCATGTGTTGCGTTTGTCTGTGGGGGTGCAAAGGGCGAGTGGAAGCGCCGGGGACGGTGGTGATGATTATTGAGAGCAGCCCCAATAATCTTGATCTGCGGCAGGGGACGGATGCGCAGTCGGAACGGATTGGGGGGCTGATCTTCGATGCTCTGGTGCGGAAAGATGAGCACTACAATTTGCAGCCGTGGCTGGCTACGAGTTGGGAGCAGCCGGATGCCTTGACGTGGGTCTTTCATCTCCGCGACGGAGTACGGTTTCAGGATGGAAGGCCGCTGACGGCGGAGGATGTGGCCTACACGATCAACAGCCTGATCGACGGGACTCTCATCTCGGCGAAGAGCGGCAACTTTGCCTCGGTGGCGAGGGCGGAGGCGCGGGATCGGCTGACCGTGGTCGTGCACATGAAGCGGCCGGACGAGAGCCTGCTGTTCAACGTGAGCGATGGCCTGTTCGGCGTGGTGCCGAAGGGGGCGGGGAAAGACTTCGGACTGCATCCGGTGGGCAGCGGGCCGTTCCGGTTCGTGAGCGCGGTGCAGGACAAGGATGTGATTCTGGAGCGGAATCCGGATTACTGGGTGAAATCTCCCGAGCCTCCGGCGGGTGCGCACAGGATTGAGCGGGTGCGGTTCGAGGTGGTGCCGGACACGATTACAAGCGCGCTGGAGTTGCAGAAGGGCTCGGCGGACATGGCCAGCAACGTGGTGACGCTGGACATGGTGCACGAGTTGGAGCGCAATCCGAACCTGAAGGTCGAGACCGGGCAGGGGTCGCCGGTATTTTACCTGACGTTCAACGTCACCGATCCTCTGCTCAAGGACAGGCGCGTGCGGCAGGCGGTGGCCTGCGCGATGGATCGGCAGACGATCATCCGCGCGCTGTGGCGGGGGCAGGCGAAGATCGCCAATACGCTGCTTCCGCTGGGGCATTGGGCGGCGGCGACGGATGCGGAGATGGCGCAGTATCCGCATGATGTGGTGCGGGCCGAACGATTGCTCGACGAGGCCGGCTTCCCTGCCGGTAAGGATGGGGTGCGCCTGACGTTGACGTTGAAGACGAGCACGGACGAGTCGACGCGGCTGATGGCGATGGTGCTGCAACAGCAACTGCGGGCGGCGGGGATTCGGCTGAATATACGGTCGGCGGAGTTTGGGACCTTCTATGCCGATGTGACCCATGGGGCCTTTCAGATGTATGGACTCAAGTGGATCGGCAGCAATGAAGCGCCGGACATCTTCCGTTATGCGTATGGCTCGGAGAGCTTTCCGCCGAGGGGAGGCAACCGGGGACGGTACTCGAATCCGAAGGTCGATGCGCTGTTGAAGGAGGCCTCGGAGGAGACCGACCAGGGGAAGCGGCGGGCGGCCTACATCGAGGTGCAGAAGATTCTGGCCGAAGACCTGCCGGGGATTCCGCTCTGGTATCCGAACAATGAGGTGGTGCATACGCGGCGGGTTGGAGGGATTCGGCAGCGGGGATCAGGGAGCTTTGATTTTCTGCGGGATGCGTGGGTGCGGTAGGGATCGGCCGAAGTTGTTGGCACAATTTTGCATAATTTTATGCATATGTTTGCGGAGATCTATGGCTGCAACGATGCGAAGCGCCGTGGTAGCGCGGGGTTCTATTGGCTATCTACGTGCCTGAATGCACATGCTTGAATCCTTTCCCAGGAGCATTGATTCTGATGAGCTTCGACTTCAAACGGATTGCCATTCTGACTTCCTGCGCCTTTGCGATGGTCGTATTGCCTGGTGCGCGAGTCTTTGCGGACACCTATTCCGTGAGAGAGGTCGCGTATACCCAGGATGAGATCTTTGCGGGCGGGGACGACTTCGGGAACTACACCATCAATATCTCCAATCGGATGTTGAACAATCCGCAGTTTGACTGCGGCGGCATGGTAAACCCGATGTCCTGCTACGAGACTCACTACATCAACAGTTCAATCCCGGTGTTTACGACGGAACCACCTCTTCTCTGGAACGACCCTCATCCGATTGCCGGATCGGATTCATGTGCGCTGAATGCGGGATCAGGATTCCACCCCTATCGTATTTTTTGCGGCAACGGCCATATGATCTTCGCCGGAAGCTTCGACCTGCCGGACGGAAGCTATCTCCGCGGGATATGGGTGGGATCGAACCCGGACCTGTATGCGGATTATTTAGGCGACAGGTCTATCGATGGCGGCTTCATGACACCAAACGGGAACGCTTATTTTGTCGATGGCCTTCGCAACAGCCTGGATGTAGCTCTGAACCTGTCCGCCACGCCGGTTCCCGAGCCGGGCACGCTGGTGTTGCTGGGGACAGGGGCGCTGTCTCTGCTGGGGATCGCTCGCAGGAGATTTGCCCGGGGCTGATACGGTAAATCGACAGGTCTCCCTCTTGGATTTCCTCCGCATAGTGGGCTATCCGGACATAACATCCTTTGAGTAAAGTTGAGGGGAGCCAGGCTTTGCGCCGCTCACGAGTACTGAATGGATGGGGGTCTTAGAAGATGTGCCGAAATATCAAAATGCTTTTCAATTTCGATCCTCCCGTCACCGCAGACGAGATTCGAGATGCTTCGCTCCAATTCGTTAGAAAGATTAGCGGCTTCAACAAACCGTCAAAGGCAAACGAAAAAGCGTTCACGGCTGCAATTGATGCAATTGCTGAAATTTCGACTCAGCTACTTTGTTCCCTCGAAACAAATGCACCTCCAAAGAATCGAGAAGAAGAAGCGGCAAAAGCCAAAGCTCGCAGCGCGGAGAGATTTTCAGTTTAAGAATGCAGGGCACTTCCGGTTAGTTAAAGGGTATCCCCGAAGTCATACTCCGTATTCAGCATAAGGCCGCCATGAAGGCCTTATGCACGCTGACCTGAAGTGAATTCATCATCATGCTTGTACCGGCCGGACTTAAACGGAGTAGGGCTTTCCGTTGACGATGACGTTTTCCAGCTTGAGGTTGGTGACGCCGGAGGTGTTGAGCTTGTCGTTCTTGATGGTGACGTCAAAATCTTTCAGGAGGACGTCGCTGATCTCGGTCTGGCCGGGGTTGGGCTTGATGGTGCCGAAGGAGTTGAACGTGCCCTTGATGCCGATGATCTTCAGGTTTTTGACGATGGATTTGGGCGGCGCCATGCCCTGGAGATCGAAGTACTGCGACCAGGGCGCCATGTTGATGATGCTGCTCGCGGGGCCTTCGGAGGTGATGTTGCGAAAGGTGATGTCCTCGTAGTGCTGGGGAGTGTCGGGGCGCAGCTTGAGGGTTGCGATGCGGACGCGGCCGGCGATCTTGCAGTCCTCGGCGATGACGTCTCGAACAATGGTGGCTTCGCTGCCGCAGGTGAGAACGCCGCCGCCGCGCTTGAAGGTGCAGTTGCGGACGCGGATGCGCTCGACCGGAGGGCTGTCCTTGTCCTGCATGGCGCGCGGCCCCTTGGAGCCTTTGCAGGCAATGCAGTCGTCGGTGACTGAGAAGACGCAGCCGTCGACGGTGACGTCGCGGGAGCTGTCGATATCGATGCCGTCGGTGCTGGGAGCCTGCCTGTAGTCGTCCGGCACCTGGAAGTGGACGTTGCGCACGAGAACCCCGTCGTTGTTATAGAGATGACAGTTCCAGAACTGGGAGTCCTTGAAGGTGATGCCTTCGATCCTGACATCTTTCGAGCCTTCGATGAGTGCCAGACGGGCGCGCGGCAGGCCGGTGTTCGCAAAGTTTCTGTCTTTGGCTCGCCCTTTCCAGAACGCCTCCCAGACAGGCATGCCGGCACCGTCGAGGATGCCTTCGCCGGTAAGCTGGAATCCGTGGCAATTCTTCGCATTGATGAAGGCGGGGGTGAAGTGCTCCAGGAAGTGGCCTTCGATGCGCGTGCGCTGCGCGGGGAAGTTCGAGAGGTCGGTGGAACACTTGAGGACGGCACCCTCGGTCAGGCGAAGATGGACCTTCGGTTTGAAGAAGAGAGCGCCGGAGACGAAGACGCCTTTGGGCACGACGACTGTACCGCCGCCCCTGGCGGCAAGCTGATCGATGGCGGCCTGGATAGCCTTTGTGTTGACGGTGGAGTCGTCGGCGACCGCGCCGGATTTGGTAATAAGAAGTTCATGAGTGGACGCGGCGAAGGCTTTCGCAGCGAGCGGCCACAGAGAAGCCGAGGCGATGAGGGAGTTAAAGCGGCGGCGGGAGTAGAGCTCGATAGACATCAGCAGATCCTTAGGATAGTGGTCAGGGCCGAATGATCCAGGACCCGACTCCTGATCATCCGTTGCCGAGAGGTTTCTTGTCCAATACGAGTACAAATTGGAGGGTTTTGCCTGGCAAAGGCCTCTCAGCGCCTCCATCAATTCTTGTGCGTCCGTTAGAAGACTGGCTGCGCGAAACTGTGGTACCCGCCTACGATGCCCTCAAAGCCGACCTGTCTCGCGCCGTGTCTGCGACGCATGTGCATTCTGCCCTCTCCAAGGCACATCAGAAGGCGCTCGCAAAGAAGAGATCATGTCCTATTCCGTCGTCTTTACACCGGAGGCAAAAATCCACACCTGTCAGATCGAACTAAGTTATTGATTTTATTTTGGTTGCCCCCCAGGGATTCAGAGGTATTGAAAATAAATAAGATAGCCTAGATTTCCACAGTGATACCCTCCTCGATACCCGCAAAAGAATCCCTGACGTGAAAAACGACGGCAGCACACGTTGACTCTTGCGGCAAGTTGCGTGGTTCCTCGTCCTCCCAAACGGAGTAGGATGGAATAGGATTCAATCCTTGTTCTGGATTGGGAGGATTCCATGCGATCGACACAACAACTCAGTATCACGCTGCCTAACGAAATGGCCGATCTGGTCCGTGCAAAAGTCTCCACAGGAGAGTACGCCACTGAGAGCGAGGTCATCCGCGACGGTCTTCGGACACTTCTCGCTCGCGACCGTGCTGTCGAAGACTGGCTGCGCGAAACTGTGGCACCCGCCTACGATGCCCTCAAAGCAGATCCGTCTCGCGCTGTATCTGCGACGCATGTGCGCTCTGCCCTCTCCAATGCACATAAGAAGGCGCTCGCAAAGAAGGGATAATGCCCTATACCGTCGTCTTTACACCAGAGGCCGAAGCGCAGCTCGTTGAGGTGTATGGCTACATCGCTGCAGCGGCATCGCCGGAGATCGCCGCCCGCTTCACTGACGGCATCGTAACCTATTGCGAAAGCCTAAGCACCTTCCCCAATCGTGGGAACAGGCGTGAGGATATTTGCCCCGGCTTGCGTGTAACCAGCTATCGCAAGCGTGTCGCCATCGCCTTCGATGTGGAGGAGGACCGGGTCAACATCATAGGAGTCTTCTACGGTGGTCAGGATTTTGAATCGGCCTTATCAGACGACGAATGAGATGAGCAGATTGTGCAACCGCTTGTTGCACAATTTCGCCGCTCGGAAAAGCGCGCTGCCCACCCGCATTACTCCAGATAATCAGGTGTCTCACCCACGTCGTCATTCCATTTTGGAATGACGCTCGCTCAAAATGTCATTGGACGTTTGCGCCATCTGATCTTAGCGTTGCGCCTAGCTGACACACCGAGTCAGCGGAGGTGCAAAGATGCTCAGAATCCGCCGCGCAATCCGGTTGGGAAAGCCTCTCAATTGGTTGTCTAATCTCCCCGCCAAACGGTGGGCAAACCCCTTCTCCAAGCAATCGCTCCGACATGCCCTTCATGTCATGGGGCCGACACTTACTGCGCTCGTGTTTGCCGGAGTCGGAAGTGGTGTCGCTCACGCCCAGGGAACGATGGACTTCTCCGGGGCGACGACTCTCATGTCCACGTTCAAAACTTTCGCTATCTATGCAGGCGCTGTCATCTGCTTTGGCGGCTTGATCTTCGCCGGCATTCGCATGATGAGCGGGCGGTTCCAAGACGCTATTCCCGGCCTTTTCGGGGCGCTGTTTGGTGCCGGAGTTCTGGGATGGGGCGCGGGCTGGATCGGTTCTCTCACCGGCCAGAACATGTGAGGTGCGCCCATGACCAAGCGGGGAGAACCGTTACCGATCAATCAGGCGCTCAACCGGCCTCGGGCCAAACTTGGCCTCGACCTCAGCGCATGGATGGCGATTGTCTTCGTCTGCGTAACGGTTTTCCTCATTGGGTTTCGCCTCCTGGCGATGATGGCCTTCCCCGCGCTTACGGTCGCCGCGTGGCTCATCGTCCGCAAACACCCAAAGATGTTCCAGCTATGGGGCCTGAGCCTCGGCCAGAAGTCCTATTATGACCCGCGCAAATACTGAGCAAGCCAAATTCGTTCCGTGGTTCGCCAAAGCCGGGGCCGCGTGCTCGATTGTGCCAATCTCGCGCTTTATCGCCCCGAATGTGTTTGCCCTCAAGGGCGGCGGCTACGGATGCCTGTTTGCTCTCACTGGCATCGATGAAGAGGGATTGACCGACCAGGAGATTGAGTCGCGGATGCGGTCGATTGAAGGAGCATTGCACGGTTTGCCCGAAGGCGCGTGCCTGTATCAATACACCCGTGTCATGTCGGGCTATGAGCTGCCACGGCAGAAGGCGTACAGCAACCCCGTCACACAGGCATTCGTCGATGACCGGCTAGCGTTCCTTGAGAGGACGGCAGGTTTCCGTCGCATTGACCTTCATTGGTGCCTTACATTGGAGCCACCTAAGCTAAAGGCGTTCGAGCGTAGGCCGCAGGAACACTCCGCCAACACATCGCGGATGCTGGCAGAGCTTCAGAAGTCGGCAACGATTCTGGAAGGGCATCTCGGCAGTCTGTTGGGCCTGCGAATGCTGGACAAGAACACCGCATTCCAGTTCTTTTCTTATCTCTTCAACCTTGAGGAATGGGCCTCGCAGTCGCAGCTCCGCGACGATACCGGGGTAGACCGCCAGATCGTCAGCAATCCCGTCGCATGGCACCGCGATCACCTCCGCGTCGGCAAACGCTATGTCCAGATGTATTCGCTCAAAACGACGCCAGAGGCATCGAGGCCGTGTCTCTTCTCCGGTTTACTGACACTGGACTGCGATAGCGTCCTGTGCTCGACATGGCGGCCCAAGTCCACGGCGGCGGCGCGGCATGAGATCGACGCGCAAGAGAAGTTCATCAGCTTTTTCAAAGTCGGCGTGCTTACCCGTGTGATGAGCGGACGCGATATAGCATCGCTCGAAACCGGAGCAGGAGCGAAGGCCGCGAATAGCAGCGTCGATGACTTGAGCGTTGTCATCCGCGAGCTGGACAAGAAGGCGCAGGGCGAATACTCGCTGCGCTTGCTGCTCGCAGCCGACAGCGCGGAGCAGCTTCGTGACAATGCGCCTGCCGTGCATCGGATCTTCGTCGATGCTCGCGCCCAGGTAATCGAGGAGACGCTTGGCAATCTCTGTGCGTTCTATGCCATGTTCCCCGGCAATGGGAAGTTCAACGTCTTCCCCCTGTGGCTGTCCGAGGAACACCATGCGCGGCTGTCTTCCGTGTTTACCCCACACGTCGGCCATCCGCGTTCGGAAGACCTCGACTCTGAATACCTCAACGTATTCGAGACGCGCACACGGACACCGTTCTTTCAAGACGTTTATGTAGACGGAGTGCGCGTCATGCTCATCATCGGCCCCACGGGTTCAGGCAAAAGCGTGATTGGGAATGCCACCGTTGCGCTTGAGCAGAAATACGGTGGTTTCACCTACATCTTCGACATTGGCGGCAGCTATGAAAGCGTCGTCGAGCTGTACGGCGGTCGCGTTGACCGCATCGGGAAAGATGGCCCGCGTGTCGCATTGTTTTCTCTTGAACCGACCGAGAGCAACATTAAGTTCCTGTATTCGTTCATCAAGCTCCTATTGACCAATGGCGGCGCAGAGTTGGAGCCGGAAGACGAAGATGTGATCCACAAAGCCGTGCAGGATATGTACCTGCTCGACCCTGACAACCGCCGCCTGTCCAATCTCTTCCTTCCCAAAACGCTAGACAGGTATCTCTCGAAATGGGTTGGGAGAGGCATCTACAGCGCCATCTTCGATAACGTGGAGGACAGCCTCTCGCTCTCTCGTGTCCAGTGTTTCGACTTCCAGAGCGTCAATAACCCACAGTACGCCGACCTCATAGAGCCGCTGATGGTGTGGCTGCTGCGGCGTATCAACGACGTACTTTATGACCCCGCCAATCTTGGCGCTCCGAAACACATCCTCATCGAGGAAATCTTCTCTTCCATGAAGAATCGCCACTTGCTCGAAGGTGCGTTGGCTTCCATCAAGACCGTCCGCAAGAACCTTGGCGGCGTCACCATGATTGGGCAGTCGGCAGAGGATTTAGGCAAGAACGCTGACTCCATCGTGAACTCCTGCACGTCGTTCGTGTTTCTCAAAGACGCGACGTTCAATCGCAAACGCTACGCAGAGCTATTCAAGATGACGGACCAGCAGCTTGCACTGTTTGAGAGCTTACAGGACCGCGAGGCGCTGTACATGCGCCGCGACGGACTCACCAAGGTTGTTCGTTTCAATCTCGATGCACGCAGCTACGCGACGTTCTCCACCAAACCCAAGGACCGGGTGCGCCGGTCGAAGCTGATCGCGAAGTACGGACTCACCGAGGGTATTACGCGCTTTGCCCAGGGTGAGTCTGCATAACCGCCGAAAGGAACAGAAAGCAATGAAACCGCCAATCCTTATCTTCGCCACCTGTGGGCTTCTCTTTGCTGCCACCGCCGCGTTTGCCTCTGGCCCCGGTACTCCCGACGCAAAGCACCTCACGCCGAATGCGCCGCGTACCATTACCGTGTCCGAAGCGGACACGCCGCCTGTGGTTCGCGCCGGACTTCTGCAATCGACATTGATTCTCCTGCCCGCCGAGGAAAAGGTTGCAAACGTCTTCGCCGGTGACACGGTGGATTGGGTCTTCGATGGCGGCCATGTTGCCAGCCGCTTCATCAGCATCAAGCCAAAGGTCGCAGGCAGCACAACGGACGTGCATATTGTCTCCGACCACGGCAACGAATACACCTTGCAGTTACGTGAAGTCTCCGGCGACGAAGATCCCCACTTCGATTCCAAAATCTTCATACTTCCGGGTGACAAGGCCGCGAAGCAGAAACTGACCGAGCTACCCGTCTTCGTCCCCGCCGCCGAGTTGGATCAGGCCAGGCAGCAAATCGCAGCCGCGAAAGCAGCCGAGGCCGCCACTCTCAACGCCGAGCAGACAAAGGAGGAAGTCTACCGCAGCCAGTATCCCGGCTCGCTGCACTTTGACTACACATGGGACAAGTCGAAGGGCGAAGAGCTTGGCTTGCAGGAGATATGGCGTGACGACAAGTTCACCTACCTGCGCGGCCAGTTTCAGGAGACGCCCGCTCTCTACGAAGTGAAGGACAAAAAGCCTTCGCTTATCAATTTCGATTTCTCGAATGGCCTTTATACCGTCCCGAAGGAGTTGGACAACGGCTACCTCGCTATCGGCAAGCAGAAGGTGGAGTTTCACCGTGAGGGAGCGAGGTAGCCATGCCGGAACCGAATCAGAATGTCCCTGCGACCGTGCCGGAACAGCCGGAATCCAAACCTCCGCTGCGAAAAAGTATGCCGGTGGTGATTGCCCTGGTTGTCATCATCGGGTTTATTGGCATCGCCAATCTCGCCAGCCTCTTGAGCGGCAATAAGAAGAGTGCGCCGGTGAGTGCGATGCCGATGCGCCCGGCAGCGCCAAATGCACAGCAGGTAAACAGCTTCGAGTCGCAGCAGCAGTTGCAGGCGCAGCGCGACGCCGAGGCACGGCAGCATCAGCAGGAACTTGCCGCCGCTCTCCAGCAGTTGCAGCGGACGGAAGGTGCGCCCGGCCCGGAGGCGGCTGGCGCACCGCCGATGACCCCTGCGCAGCGCGATGCGATCTATGGGGACAGTCCCAATGCGCCGCAGCGCACCTCGAATATGTCTCAAGCTCAGGCCGAGGCCAAGCAGAAGGAACTTGCAAGAGAGAAACAGCAACAGGACGCCATCAACAGCGACACGGTTGCGATTGATTTTGAGCGTACCGCCCCATCTCCAGGAACGGCAGAGGCCGCCGCGCAGGAAACGGCTGCTATCGCAGCCGGCGGCGCGGCTCCGTCCAAGCCAGTCAGTACAGCGGCGAAGATTGAGCGCCAGAAAAACCCGATGGCCGGATATGACTTCGATACCTACGATGGCCGCCTCTATCGCGTCTTCGAGGGCACCGTGCTTGAGGGAGTTGTCACCAATCACATCGACGGCGGATTTAGCGGTCCCATTATGGTTTCACTGACAACTGACCTGTATTCCCACGACCATCAACAGCTTCTCTTGCCGCAAGGCACGCGGCTACTCGGCGACGTGCAGAGTGTAGGTAATGCACAGCAGCGCAAGATGTTCGTTACCTTCCATCGTGCTATCTGCCCAGATGGGTTTTCGTTGGAGTTTGCCAAGTACATCGGCCTTGACCAGATCGGGACGACCGGCCTCGCAACCAAAGTCAATCACGGCTACTTGCAGGCATTCGCCGCCGCCGCAGCCATCGGCGGCTTAGGTGGCCTCGCGCAGATCGGCAACAACGGAAGCGTTCTTGATCCCTCGGTGCAGATTCGTAACGGGATCTCCGAACAGTCCGCCGTGGAAGGTGAGCAGGTCTTAAACCATTTCTTAAATAGGCTTCCGATTATCACTCTCAAAGAAGGCTCGCGCGCCCGCGTGTATATCGGCACCGATCTCCTGATTCCGTCTTACGCGGAACACCACGTCGATCCCACGTTATAGAGAGGAGCCTGCAATGAATGACCGTTACGAACATCTGCTCCGCAAATCCCGCGATGCGAAGCGTGGAGGGCATGAGGCATGGTCTGTGCAATCCACCGGCGAGAAGGTTGCCGTCGCACTTGTCCTCAATCGAGCCGATTGGCTTTCCACGATCCAGTACACCGTCGCGGATGCTATCGAGCGGAGCGGTATTGAGTGGGTTGCAATCATTCCGCAGGTTGCCCGCCAGCTTGCAGAGGAGGAGTGACGGTCATGCAGATAATTCCTTTTCATCGGTTCTTTCAGATGTCTGGAATTATCGCTGCCATCCTGCTTGCCCTCCTGCTCTTTGGGACAGCCACCGGCAGGAATACGCTTGCGTGGATTTATCTCCAATCCACCGAAGCCATAACAAACACACCACATATTTCTCTGGACAGGCTCGATCCGACCTGCCCGCAGTGCATGTAAACACCAACCGCAGGAGGCAGCATGAAACTTACTCTCACCAAACGTCGGAAATGGCTCATCGGAGCGGGCGCGGCAGTATTGCTCACCGCGACGCCCAGCTTCGCCTTGTTCGGCATCGGCGATATTGTCTTCGACCCGACCAGCTACGCGAGCCTCGTATCACAACTCACTACCCTTCAGACGCAGTACAACATGCTGAAAAACAACATCACGCACTTCTCCGTGAAACAGCAGTGGCAGACGACGCTCCATGCCCTTGAAAACGTCAACGTCGCCAATATGTTCGGCGAAACGGCAGGCATGAGCATTGCGCTCAATACGAACTCGCCGTCCGCATCGAGTACGGCATGGAAGGCTGCCACTATCACCATGAACGGCAGCGCACCGACCTACCTTGCCAGTCAGCCTCTCGGCAGCTCTCGCACCTCGCAGCTTGCCTTGATTGAAACCTCCGATGCTGTCTCGCCGGACTGCCTTACGGCCGTCGGCCAGTACCGCACAGCTCGCAGTGAAAATGCGACGGCCAACACCTCGCTTCTGTCACAGCAGTTCGACGGCAGCGATTCCACCAACAGCGAAGTGCAACAGCTTAATCTTCTCAACGCTGCCGAGGCGCAGAAGATGGCCGAGATGCAGTCGCAGGGCACACTACAGGCTTGCCTTGCTTCGCAGATGACGCTTGCAAACATGGAGCGGCGGGACGCCCAGGCCGAAGACCTGAACACCGCCGTCTTCGTCCAGCAGCAGCGTTCGGTTAACGACACCAGCGCCGCCAATGAAGGAAGGACCTGGGACACCTATCTTCCCTAATCGGAGACCGCAATGCTGAAAGCGATCAATACGAAAATCCTGCTCGCCATCCTCGCGGTTCTCACGGCGATTGGTGGCGCGCTTACCTACCAGCGGCACGACGCAGCGAAAGCCGCCGCTGCCGCCGCCAAAGCAGCGACCATCCTTCAGCAACGGCAGAACGAGGTCGAGGAACGCAAAGCCGAGGATGAGGCGTTCCGGCGGCGTGTGGAAGCGGACAAGAAAAAACACAACTCCTCAGCCGCCCATGAAGGCAAGACCTGGCAGAAGTACATCCCCTAAACGCAACTGAGGGAGAGTAGCGATATGGTCTCCGTAGCTCTATTAGCGCAGGCGCTTCCGAGCGCAAGTTCCGGCGTCGATTGGCTGTACCAGTTCACCAACAACTTAACCAATCTGACGACGCAGAACGGTGGTGCGCTCACGCAACTTGGACTGACGGAGCTGGCCTGCATCTCCCTCTTTGTGCTCATTAGCATGGTCGTTAATTGGAATACGCAGAGCATGACACTTCGCTTCCATGCCCAGCCAGTCCACGCAGGCGATTTGGTGAACTTCCTTGTACGTCTCATCGTTTGCTGCCTGCTCCTGAACTATTGGGTGAATCCCTTCCCCGGTGCGACCTTCGGCATCAACCATTTCTTTTCGTACATCGCGCAGGCGATGGTTGCCGCCTTCGATCAGAACTCACTCGATAATCTGCTCCAGCTTTTCAAGACCGCTGGCGATAGTACCGCCATGCCGTCGCTCATGGCTCCGGTTCAGATCCTTTGCTACTTCGTCGTGCAGGCGCTTCTCGGCATTTCGTCTGCAATTCTGTTTGTGATTAATTGCAGCGCCTTCATCCTCTACGGCGTAACTGCCTTATTCGGTCCTATCTTCGTCCCGCTCCTAATGACAAGAACATTCCGAGCGAAGTTCTTTCACTTCCTCGACGTGCTTATCAGCTTTGCGATGATTCGGGCTGTAGCCGCCGCGTTCATCTTCGTGTGGGGCGGCTTTATGAACGCTTTTATCCAGCAGACTTTCAATGGAAATTACTCGATTGAAATGTGGCTTGCGAATCTCATTCCGTGCATCATGGTATTCGTCGCCTTCATCGTGAATATGCTCTTTATTCCGAGCATGACACAAGCGATCTTCGGCGGAGCGGCAGGGCTTACCGGAGCACCAGCGCAACTCGCTGGCGGTGCGGCTGCCCTCGCAATCAAATCGGGAGGATGAGCATGTGGAATTTCTTGTTGGGGTTTCTATTCGCGCGAGCTACCGGAGCATCACGAATCATTCGGCCCTTGTTGCTGCTTCTGCTAGCAGGGTCCATGATCGCCGGACTGATTTACGCTTTCGCGGTCTTTCATGCAGTCAATCAAAGGAGTCATTCTCCCCATGTCCACGCACACAGCAGTAGTCAATGAGCAACCAATACTGACGCCGGAGCAGGCAGTGCTCACGGACCAGATAGGCAATGAAGTCTACGCCTCTCACTATGCTGAACGGAAAACCTACCGTTTCATCCTCGCCTGTGAAACGGTCCTGCTATGCGGAGCAATATGGAGCAGCGTATCCCTAGCCCATCGCCCGGTCATTAACCGCTACGTCCGCATTGATGAAATGGGCCGCGCCCAGGCCATCCAGTACAGCGATCTTGACTACACTCCCCGCGAAGGCGAGGTGCGAACATACCTCACTGATTGGGCGAACTACCGCTACACGATCAATCGGGACACGATTGCCAGCAAGTACCCTCTCAACTACTACTTTCTTTCTCAATCGCTTGCCTCGCAGTTGATGACCGATGACAACCAGAACCATCTGGTTTCTCAAGTCATGGGCGGCCAGATGGAGCAGAGCGATGTAGAGGTGCGAGACGTAACGATTACCTCCATGTCTGTGCAGACGATTCAGCGGGCTAAGGTCGCCCGTGGCACAGCACTGGTAGCCATCGACAGAACCTATTCCCCAGACCACTCGCGCCAGCCCCGGACGGAGCATTGGATGCTGAGTGTGACCTACTATCTCAATCCGGCCCAGGTGAGCGATCAGGCCAAAATCTTCCCACAATTTGAGACCATCAACCCGCTTGGATTGACCATTACAGAGTTCCATGAGAATCGCATCTCCGTCGATCCAATCGCGCCAGGCGCTCCGGCTCCTACCGCGAGCGGAGTTGCCGTGCCGATGACAGGAGCGGCACGGTGAGCTTCGACCTGATACTGCCGTTCTTTCCCGATGAACTGCGGGCGCTGCTGCTGGACCCGTCCATCTCGGATCTGATGATTAATGGGACGCGCGGCGTGTACGCGGATCGCGGCGGCGTTGTCGAGCAAATAATGCTCTCCACGCCGTACACAAACGACCGCTTGCAGGCTGCGATAGAGCGCGTCGCCCGTTTACTTGGGCAAGACCTCACCAGCCAGAACCCCATCCTGAATACCCGCCTGCCGGATGGCTCCAGAGTCGCCGTTGTCGGTTCGCCATCATCCATCAACGGGCCGACGTTCACGGTGCGGAAATTCAATCGCTGGTTCACGTCCGATGAGCTGATTGCATCAGGCAGCTTGCCGAAAGAGATTCGAGACAGGGTTGTGGACTTCATTGGAGAGCGAAAGAACGGCATTATCAGCGGCGGAACTGGCAGCGGGAAGACGACTCTGATGAAAGCCTTGCTTGACCATGTGCCGTTGCAGGAACGGCTCATCGTCATCGAGCAGCCCGCCGAGTTGAAAATAACCCATCCGAACGCCGTTCGGTGGGAGGCGGTGGAAGCCATCCCCGGCCAGGTTGCCGTCACTCCGAGCCAGCTTGTAGCCGCCGCGCTACGCCATCGTCCCGACCGCATCATCATGGGCGAGATACGCGATGAATGCGGCTACGACCTCTTGCAAGCGATGAATACGGGGCATGGTGGAACGCTGTCCACCATCCATGCAAAGAGCGCGTGGGACGCGCTCAATCGTCTCTCCGACCTCGCCCTGAGTGCAAGGCCGAATCTTAACCACTCTTTCATCCGTTCGGAGACGGCCGAGGCCATTGACTTTGTTCTTTATTGCGAGCGCGATCATGCGGGCCGACGCCGGGTACGCGAGTTGATTCGCGTGAAGGGCTACAGCCATGCGGAGCAATCCTTCGAGACAGAGGACATCTACCGAGCCTCCACCACGGCAAGTGCGGCATGAGTTGAGGACGGAAACCCGAATTGGAGCGTCCGGCATGAATAACCTTCTTGAGCATGATGCGGCGAATACACCCTCACCGTTGGAGTGTGCTCTTGAGCATGGCCGCACCGAACTTCAAGACGAGCGAATACGGATGCGAGGGACGCTGCTTTGCCCGGAGATCGGGCAGAGAACATGGTTCTGGTTTGCCGTTCAAATGACATCGTCAGGAAGCGAAGGATGCGCGGTCGTTCCGGCGCGTGTCTCCCCAGAGTCATTCCGTCCATGTTCGGTCACTGCTTCGGGGCTTATGCGACGCCCGGCGGCAGGCTCGTTCTTCTGCTTTTACGGCTTTCAGAAAATCTTTTCGGTAAAAACTCCGCACAGAATGCGGACGAAAAGAGTTTCCGAACCTTCCGCAAATGCAGAACTTCGGCCTTGGGAGTCGCGCCCACTCGCTAGGCTTCGCCCGGTGTGACCCGAACAAGGTTCGGGAATTCAAAAACGGAGACACTACCATGTACCTCAATCGCGCTACCCTTATCGGCTACCTTGGCAACGACGCCGAGGTTCGCAACGGCAACAACAACCAGAACTTCACCACGTTCTCGGTTGCCACCAAGACCTCCCACAAGGACAAAGAGAGCGGCGAATACATCTCGCATACCGAATGGCATCGCTGCATCGTCTTCGGGAAGTTCGGTGAGTTCGCGGCCACGCTCAAGAAGGGCGCACACGTACAGGTTGAGGGTGAGATTCGCCACACCGAGTACACGCCTAAGAAGGCGAAGAAGCCGGTACGCACTGACAGCGTTCGGGTCACTTCCATCCTCAAGCTCGACCGCGCAGAGAAGGCCAGCGCGGACGAGCAGGAGTTCGATGAGATGCCCGCAGAGGAAGAGGCCGAATAGGCCCTTCCTCCACATGGCTGAGGCCCGGTCAATCACCGGGCTTCTTTTCCTGCTAAGGCCCGCAGCATCGCGCTCCAAAAGAGGTGCTTCCATGAATCTAGTCGCCCACCAATTCCTCAACCGTTGCTTCGCACCGGAAGAGACGATTGCTCTCCTGCTTCGCAGGGAGAGTCCAACCGTTCCGACGCAGCGCGTCGTCACACTGGAAACTGCGCTTGCCCCACGCTATCAGGCGTGGCTCTCGTATGAGAACGGCACCGGAGCGAACGTCTATGCCGCCGCGAATCCTCTTCGCCCTGGCAGCCGCAAGCGCACGAAAGAGTGCATCGCTTCCGTCCGGCATCTGTACCTCGACATTGACGAGGATGGCGATGCCCGACTCGCTGCGCTCCGGGCATCGCAACTTGTACCGCCGCCGACCTCGATTCTCTCCACATCTCCCGGCAAGTATCAGGTACTTTGGCGCGTCGAAGGCTTCGACTTTGCGGGGCAAGAACGGACGCTCAAGCTGCTCGCTATCGCCTTCGGCGGCGATCCCGCTTGCACCGATTGCAACCGTGTCCTGCGCGTCCCCGGTTTCCTGAATCGGAAATACGATCCTTCATACCGAGTCACGGTCGAATATCCCGACGATTCCATCTGGACTCCTGATGACTTCGAGCTTGATACGGATGCGGTCGATGCCATGCACTTTGTTTCCATCTCGACGCCTCGCAAGCCGCCGTTGAAGCACAGCCATTCGGAGAGCGATTGGGCATGGGTTTCCCATGAGCTTGCCCACGGCAAAGATGCCGTGAAGCTCACGCGGGAGTTGGCTTCGCTCCGCCTCGACAAGCCCAATCCTCTCTACTACTCGCAGCGCACCGTCGATATTGCTTCGGCTCGCCTTTGGCTCATCGAAGGTATCGCCATCGACGACGTAATCACCATGCTTGAGTCGCGCCGCTGCGCCGAGCTTTCCGCCGCACTTTGCTCCGCTCGTGCGCGGGAGATTGCGGCGACCGCACAGCGCATGATTGCCCACCGAAAGACAGTTTGATTTCAACCCTAAAGGAGAATGCAATGCCACTGCTGGAAGTCATCCAAACCCGCCACGTCAGCGCCTCGATTCGGCTCACCGATTCAACGGCTTTATTGGTCGATCAGTATGCCGCTTTCATCAAAGCGCCCGCAGACAATGTTGTCGAAGAATCCTTGAAGCATGTCTTCGCCAAAGACCGCGACTTTCAGGAGTATCTGAAGTCGCCCGAAGCGCAGCGGATTACGCCGACGCTTCGCGTGCGTCGTGCCAATGCCAATGATGGCGCGGAAGCATCACCGAAGAAGCCTGTTTCCACTGCATCATCAGCGTCCCAAACACCGGCAGTTGTGGCGGGATCGAGAGCATGATTCTCCGCCTGCATCCGTGGCAGTACCAGAGCGGTGCTTCGCACCGGATGTATTTCGACACTCCACCCCTAGTAGGGTCGTGCAGGGTGCACTTAGGTGCACTTGTTTAGAACCAACCACATAGCAAAATCGGGTGCACCTGGGTGCACCTGAGATTTTGAGGTGTTGCATGGCAATTCTCGATGCCGAAACCACCGCGGTTTCAGACGCCGACCGCGCAGCCAACAGGGTATGTCCCGTGACGGTGAAACTCACTCAGGAGGAGCATCGCGCCGTCACGGAACACGCCGAAGGATTGGGTCAGGCCCGCAGCGAATGGATGCGCGATGTCATTCTCCGCGAGTTGCAAACTTCTCCCAACGATCCTCTGTTGGAGGAAGTTGTCGGCATTCGCCTGCTCCTTATCAATGTCCTTCGCCCGCTCGCGGGCGGCCAACAAATGCCTTCTGAAGCGTTCGATAAGTTGCTCGAAAACGTCGGCACGCGGAAGCAGGAGATTGTTCAAAAGATGATTTCGGCACGGAGGAGGTGAGGCGATGGCAAAGATGACATGGGGCCGCAAGGAAACAATCATCTGGCCGCAGAACCGGCCTATCTATACCTACGCGGCTATCTTCTCCGCAATGATTCTGGCGGTAGTGTTTGTGTTTGGATGGCTTCGCTTTCTCACGAAGCCATTGCAATGGTTCTACGCTCCGGTCTACGTCCGCACGTCTGTCTTCGGCAGCTTCAGCCGGACGCACAAAAGCGAGTACCGGATGCTCTTTCTTACCGGCCACGGCCTGAAGGCGGGGCCGGTGATGAATGGGGATGTCGTGCATGGAAAGACACCGGAACCCGGTGGCCGTGTCCTCCCGCTGGCGCTCTCTGTCACGGCACTTCAGCGCGGGAATGACCTGCTGTTTCGCGGGCCGGTACGGAGCTACGTGGATGCCCGGCTCCATGAGTACCTGAAAGCCGCCGTCTATGAAGGACACGACGTGTCCGCCGTCCTGAAGCCGCCGATGCTTTGCGGGGCCGGCTTGTTTCTGGTACTGCTTCCGTTCGCCGTCACGCTGGACGTGAAGCGGCAAAAAGCGTTGAAGTACGGGCGGCGCTTGAAAGGCCCGGAACGGCTCACCCCGCAGGCGTTCAATCGCGCCGTCAAAGGTGACGGCATCGGCTTCAAAACGGACGACATGAAAGAGATGATTCGGATTCCCGCGAAGGCCGAAGCGCAGCACATGCAGATCATCGGGGACACCGGCGCGGGCAAGTCCGCCATGCTCTTTCAGGTACTCCGGCAGGTGCGGGGCCGGGAAGATTCCGCCATTGTGTATGACCCTGCCCGCGAGTTCGTGAAGCGATTTTATGACCCGTCGCGTGGGGATGTGATCTTGAATCCTCTGGACAAGCGTTGCCCCTATTGGGGGCCAGCCGAGGAGCTACGCAGCCGGTCGGAAGCGAAGGCCCTGGCCGCATCTTTCTTCCAACCTCCGCAGGACCGGAAGGGAGAGTTTTTCATCGAATCGCCGCAGAAAATCTTTGCCTTCCTGATGGCCTATGGGCCGACGCCGGACGAGCTGGTGCAGTGGATGTCCAACCCGGATGAGATTGACCGTAGGCTGAAAGGTACAGAGCACGCGCACCTGATTGACCCGCGGGCGCACCAGCAGCGGGCCGGTGTTCTCGGTTCGCTTGGATTGGTCGCGGACAGCTTGCGGCTGCTGCCGAAGAAGGGCGAAGGCAATGGCAGATGGACGGCAACCGAATGGGCCGAGAAGCGCCAGGGCTGGATCTTCATTACGTCCCTTCCAGCGGAACGTGAAGCCCTGCGTCCGCTGCAAAGTTTGTGGATTGATTGGCTGGTTTTGCGGCTGCTGAATGAGCCGACCAAAGAGCAAAAGCGCGTATGGTTTGTGATCGACGAGCTGGCGAGTTTGCAGAAGTTGCCGCAGCTTCACACGGCCATCACGGAGAGCCGCAAGAGCCGGAATCCGGTCGTACTCGGCTTTCAGGGAAAAGCCCAACTGGAATATCTGTACGGCCATCTAGCCGAGGTCATGCTATCGCAGCCCGCAACCAGCGTTTGGCTCACCACGAAGGAGCCAAATGCAGGCGAGTGGGTGAGCAAATTCATCGGCAAGGTGGAGATTGAACGCCTCCGTGAGACGCACTTCGACGGCACGCGGTCGGGCCACAACTTCACCATCGAGCGGCAAGTTGAGCCGCTGGTATTGGAGTCGGAAATCTCCGGCCTGCCCGACCTGCACGCCTTCATGAAATATCAAAATTTCGTGACTTACTTCTCGTTTCCGTACTTCGATATGCCTGAAGTCGCCAAGCCCTTCGAGCTGCGCGAACGCACCGACGACAAGCTACCATACGACCCCACGGCTTTGCGCGAAGGCCGACAGCAAGCGGAATTAAAGCAGGAGCCGGAACCCCCAGCGACCGCACCGGAGCCGAACGAACCTGCGGCGGCGCAGTCCATTCAACCGGAAACAGTCGTGACTCCTGATGTCCATGAGGAACATGCTGCCGTACACGACGGATGGAGTCTCTGATGCTGAATATCTCGAAACCGCTCTCCGCATCCCAGGCACAGAACTACCACACCAAAGAGTTCACCGCCGCAGAGCAGAACTATTGGAAGCAGGGCGACACCATTCAGGGCGAATGGCACGGCAAGCTGGCTTCTAAGTTTGGTTTGTCGGGAGCCGTGGGCGCGGAGGAGTTTGCCCGTCTCTCCGAAGGGCAGCACCCGCAAACGGGCAAGCAGTTGGTATTGCATCGTGTCGTTCACGAATACAAGAACGCAGATGGCAAGATCATCTCTCCGGTCGAGCACCGTGCCGGTTGGGATGCGACGTTCTCCGCACCCAAATCCATTTCATTGACTGCGCTTGTCGGCGGCGATAACCGGGTGCGTGAGGCACACCGGGAAGCTGTCGATGTTGCGCTGCATGAGCTGGAGAAGTACACGCAGGCCCGCATCGGCGGCAACAGTCCCGCCGAGACGACCGGCAAGTTTGCAGCAGCCAAGTTCGAGCATGACACGGCGAGGCCCGTAGACGGATACGCCGCGCCGCAGCTTCACACGCATGTTGTCGTGTTCAATATGACAGAGCGTGACAATGGAAAAATGCGGGCCTTGCAGCCGCACTCCCTGTTTGACAGCCAGCAGTTTGCTACCGCTGTTTACCAATCCCATCTGACATATAAATTGCGCGAGCTTGGCTATGAAATCGAAGCGGGCAAGAGTGGAGCACCTGACGTAAAAGGCTACACAGCGGCCTATCTTGAGGCATCCAGCCCGCGCCGCCAGCAGATAGAAGAAGCCCTCTCCCGCAGCGGTTTCACCGGGCCGGAGGCGGCGCAAATCGCGGCACACAACACCCGCGATAAGAAAGTGATTTTATCCCCCGATCAAATCCTGGCCGCACACAAACAGATTGCCGACGAGTTCGGCAATCAGGCCGACCGGGTTGTGGCCGAAGCCCGCGAACGCCGGAAGGAACAGGCGCAGGAACGGCCTGCAAATGAGCGGCAGCAGCAGGTGCGCGAAGCTGTGACCTTTGCCCGCGATAAGAGCTTTGAGCGGGAGGCCGTCATCGACGAACGCGCTATCTACGTGGACGCCTTACGCCGGGGTATGGGCGAGATGACCTACCCGGAGGTCAGAGCCAGCTTCGAGGCGCGTGTTGCCTCCGGCGAGTTCAAGCAAGTTCCGGCGAACGTGCGCGAAGCCGGACGCAGATTCACAACCGCGGCGACCATCAAGGCCGAGAATGAGATTGTCCAGAAGGTGCGGGATGGGCAGAGCCGCGCACCGCAGATCATGAGGATTGAAAGCGCAGTGCCGCTTGTGGACTCGCGCCCGCACTTCAACGCCGCACAGAAGAGGGTTGTTGAAGAAGTTTTAACCTCCTATGACCGCGTTCAGGGACTACAGGGGCGGGCAGGAAGTGGCAAAACTTCAGTCTTGGCAACCATCCGAGAAGGAGCCGAAAAGAACGGCTACGCCGTGGAAGGTTTCGCGCCGACATCAAGGGCGGCGAAGCAGCTCCGTGATGCAGGAGTTAAAGCGGATACCTTGCAACGCTTCCTTGTGGGCGGCGGCCTGCAGGCCGCCGGCGATCCCGCAAGCAAGCATCTCTACATGATCGATGAATCCTCTCTGGCATCGACGCAACAGATGCGCGACTTCCTCAACAAGATTGCTAAGCAGGATAAGGTTCTCTTGATTGGCGACACGCGCCAGCATCAGGGCGTCGATGCCGGAAAGCCCTTCGAGCAGTTGCAGGAATCAGGCATGAGGACCGCGCAGCTTGACCAGATCATGCGCCAGAAAAATGCCGCGCTATTGCAAGCCGTCGAGCATCTATCCAACAACGAAACCGCTGTTGGCGTCGAGATGCTTTCGCAGCAGGGACGGATTACACAGATTGAAGACCCGCAGGAACGTGTCGCGGCCATCGCTAAAGAGTATGCCGCACATCCTGAAAGCACGCTGATCGTTTCACCCGACAACGTTTCGCGCCGTGCCATCAATCAGGCCGTGCGGCAGGAGTTGCAATCTCTCGGTGTCCTGGATAAAACCGATCATTCCATGCGCGTGCTTGCGCCGCGCAACGATATGACCGGGGCTGACCGCGAATGGGCCGCACGCTACCAGCCCGGAGATGTTCTCCATTACGTTCGCGGCAGCAAAGAGTACGGCATCGAGGCCAGAAGCTACGCCCAGGTCGTCACTACGAACCCGGGTGAAAATCTCGTTACCGTGCGCAAAGAAGATGGTCAGCAAGTGACCTATGACCCGTCACGATTGCGCGGCATCGCCGCGTACCGCGAGATCGAACGCGAGTTTGCTCTTGGCGACAAAATCCAGTTCACGGCTCCGCAAAGAGACTTGCAGGTTGCAAATCGTGATCTCGGCACCATCCAGAGTATCGGGGATGACGGCAGTATCAGCGTTCGCGTGGATGGTACGAAAGACCGAATTGTCCATTTCGATGCGAACGAGATGCGGCACTTCGATCATGGCTACGCCGTTACGTCGCACAGCTCACAGGGCCTCACTTCCGAGCGTGTCTTGGTCAACATGGACACAGAGGTTCACCCCGACCTAATAAACAATCGCTTCGCGTATGTTTCCATTTCGCGTGCTTCCCATGACGCCCAGGTGTTCACAAACGACGCCGCAGCACTGGCCGAAAGCCTGAGCCATGATGTGTCCAAGGCATCTGCAATAGACTTCAGAACCGAACAACTGATCAAGATTACACCGGTTGGAACGAAGGCAGCTGCTCTGGCGCTAGGCTTGTGACGACCGCTAGTGTCAGAGAAGAATTAGGTCAGTTTTCAGTCGTGTCCTCAGAAGCAGGCGACAGCGCCTCTGGCAGGTTTTCGGCAGAAAGATTTTTTCGATCTTCAAGGTCACCGAAAAGCGAGAGTTCAGCCTCTTCCAGCTGAATCGTGCCCTCGTTGGCTCGATTGGTCGGATAGACCCGCCAACGGTTCTCCATCTTTCCTCGGTCCACAAAGCGGGTGTGAAACACCACGGCAGACACTCTCGATGATTTGCCGAAAAATCCGCGGCCATTCCGAAACAACGTTGGTTCGCCAATTGGGCCGCCAGGAGTTGAAGCAGCAGTGAGCCTTACGACGAGATCTCCATACAATGCCGACTCGATCGAGAAATCAGACAGCATAAATAGCTCACTCACGTCGAAGACAAGAATTCCACGGGAATTCTCTGGAAGTTGTGTCCTTTTCTTGCTAAGCATCTTCTTCAGTCTCTCGTGAGTCTGATCAGGCTCGGGTGGAGACTTATATGGCCTCCAGGCAGATGCCACCGTCTGTTCTTCATCTTTGCCGGTGTCATTAAAGTGCGCAATGATCTCCGCCTTTGCAACCATATCTTTTTCTTCAGCACTTAAACCTGTACCGGGATCAAGGATTGAGCCGCTAGACGAATGAAACAAGCGGGCATGTCCCCATTTCTTCTCCTTCATCACGGATAGCGCATTGACAATTTGATCGATCGCTTTTTTGAGTTCTCCGCTTCCGGCAATGCAATCATCTCCCACCGTTACTTCGACCGTATACCGTGATGGAGTCGCGCTGAGACGAGCGAATACCTCGGAGCTAACCGCATTAAACCGCTCATCGTCCTCGGAGTCACTGACTGCGCGAACCTCCACGAAGTACGATTTGTCAGCGATGTCAGCGCGGAAGTCTGGCCCCTTCGCTGGAGCTGTTGGCTCCAACACAAGACCGAACCCTTGTTCGAGAAGATGTACTGCCACTTCGATTTCCGCCAGAGTTGAAACGTATTCAGCTGCCAGCTTGCGAGCCAGCGCTGCTTTATCAAATGCCAACCTGTCGCTTCCCATCAATCTCTCGACAAGTTGATCTGTGTATTGCACCCAAGGATTCCCATCTGCCTTGCGATACCAACGCCCCAACAAGTGCTCTGACTTCTCTGACAGGATGTTAGCTTCTACCCACGCATCTCCCATCAGGGCACGCAGTGCAACAAATTCCGGTGTAACCATAGGTCTTGCCGTCCTCTCATGCGCGGCCTATTTAGCGATTCGAGCAATGCCTTCCGCAAGCTGGTGCAGGATTGCGCATCCAGCATGTGCCGACCACAGCTAGAATTGGCCACTACCTAAAGCGTTTGTAAGCGTGCTGAGCCATTCTCGCCAGATCCATGGCAACCATGAATAATAATAATAATTGTAATTCTCGTTGTATGATGATGAGTATTCGAGCAGGAGATGGATCAGATGGCAAGTGCAAAGGTTTCCGCGCTGACTCGGCAGGACATAATTGCAGCAGCCCAAAAATTTATGCAGACAAGACGGTTGCCGAAATGGACCGCCCTTATTGATGGAAGAGAGTTCCCGGCGCGCCCGCTTGTGCTTGAGGCCGCTGGGGTTGCGCCGAATGACACCACCAACTCTCATCAGGCGGTGGCGATCTTAAAAGACTTGGGATTTGAAACTCGGTACGAGGGAAAACCGGTCTAAATTCACGTGGCATAATGGCGAATAAAATGCGAAAATGAGACGACTATCCAAATCTGTCGAGATCTGGTTCATTTGGATTAAGGGCGAGAATGAGCGTGGCGGCACATAGCGAGTGGCGGGAAGAATTCGGCGTCGGACCGGCGGGCGCGAAAGGTTTTTTCGCCAGCAAAGCCGAACTAAGTGCACCTGGCGTGAACGCATCTCAGAGCCATGTCCTCCGCCGTGCCTTCGATCTCCTCCAGCTTGATGGCGTCTTATGTGCTGAAAGCACTCCCCTCGTCTATTTCAAACAGGTCAAGAGACTTGATAAACAGGAAATACTTAAACTTCACCGCACCTTTTGGAATCACGGCGGCGCCCCAGTCCTGGTTCTGATTGCCGATGACGAAGTTCATATCTATTCAGGGCTCGTCAAACCGGGAAGCCCTGGCACTGATACTCCGGGGCTGGTAGAAACCATTCAGAGATCTACGACGGCCATAAAGGAATTCCTGCCGTCGGTGGAAACGGGCACGTTTTTCACCCGCCACAGCACGCTCTTCGATCCAGCAAATCGTGTTGACCGGGAGTTGCTCGAAAATCTTCAAGCGACCCGCGACAAGCTCATCACAGCGGCCGGCGAAAAGCTCGATAGCAGAGTTCTAGATGCGCTCCTGTGCAGGCTCGTCTTCGCCTGTTATCTGTTCGACCGAGACGTTGTCGGAGAGGCTTACCTTCGCTCACTCGGTCTGCGTAACGCGAAGCATCTGCGTGATGTTCTTGGTGTTCAACACCGGCCACTGGCAAAGCGCCACCTTTACGAGCTGTTCAAGAAACTGGGGCGTGACTTCAACGGAGATCTGTTCAGCGACAACCTTGATGCAGAAGCGAGAATCGTCCATTCGGACTGTATCGATCCGCTGAATGAATTTTTCCAAGCGACGAACGTTGTCACTGGGCAGAAATCGTTCTGGCCTTACGATTTTGCGGTCATTCCCATCGAGGCCATCAGCGCCATCTACGAGCGTTTCCTGCACAGCTCCGAGAAGCGCGATGGCGCGTTCTACACTCCCAGATTCCTTGCCGAACTTGTACTTGACGTTGCGCTCTCGAATCAATCCTCTCTTCTTGGCAAACGCTATCTCGATCCGGCATGCGGCTCCGGGATTTTCCTGGTTACTCTGTTCAATCGGATGGCCGAAGAATGGAAGCGGACAAATCCAACCGCCCGGAACGACCGGCGGGCACGCGAGCTGAGAGAGATACTGTGTAACAGCCTTTTTGGGATTGACATTAATCCCACTGCCTGCCGAATTACCGCCTTCAGCCTTTATCTGGCATACCTTGATCAGCTTTCTCCACGCGATGTCCTTGAGCTCGGGGCAAAGGGCCACAGGCTTCCGAAGCTTGTCCATTATCCCGACCACGAAAACGGCAAGCCGGTTGAAGGGCACATTTGGTGCGCTGATTTCTTCGACGACAAATCCCAATATCCGACCGACGTGGACTTAGTGATTGGCAACCCTCCTTGGGGCAGCACCGCCGAAAAGAATACCCCGCCGGGAAAATGGTGCAGCGATCAAACGCGTCGATTGCCTTTGCCCGACAACCAAATCGCGGCCGCATTCATTTGGAAGGCTGCAGACCACGTGGACCCGAAGGGGCAAGTCTGCCTGATTGTTCCTCACAGCACGCTTTTCAATCACACCACCACCGCAACCGCTTTCCAGAAGCAGCTGTTCAGTGCGCACACGGTTGAGCGTGTATTGAACCTGGCGGATTATCGATTTTTCCTCTTCGCGGAGGCTCGTCATCCCGCATTGATCGTCACCTACCGAAAAGATCGACCTTCCAGCCTTCAGCAAGGAATCGAGTATTGGTCCCCTAAATCCGATTGGCTCGTCATGCAAACGGACGTAATAACGATTGCACCAGAGGACAGAGCCTATTTGAAGGTGGAAGATGTTCTCCGAGATTTGCAAGGCAAAGACGGTCCCCAAGTCTGGAAGCAACGATATTGGGCGACCGCGCGGGACCGCCGTTTAATCGAGCGCTTATCGCTTTATCCAAGACTAAGAGATGTAGTTAAGCAACCAAAGGATCGGAATACGACAAAGCGCTGGACTATGGCGGCTGGCTTACAGCCAGTCTCTGAAAATGATGATCCGGCCAAGGCAGAAGTCATAAAGCTGCCCGGAAAGCACTTCATTGAGGCATCGTCGGCTGCAAAGATTGATCTCTTCCTACTTCCTTCCGACTGCCGCGAACTTAAAGAAGCCGCATTCACCGTCCGGAGTGGCTCAAATAAGGACACGACCGTATTCAAGTCGCCTCATGTTTTGGTCACTAAGGGTTTCACGCGTGTTGCCTTCGCCAACTTCAATGTGTCCTTTCAAGATTTCCTGCGCGGCATTCACGGCCCTGAGAAGGACCGCGACTTGTTGGCATTCCTCGCGGCCTATCTTCGTTCCGATCTCGCGCGTTTCTTTCTGTTCCACACTTCGTCGCACTGGGGAATCACGCGGCAGCAGGTCCACATCGACGAGCTTCTCCGACTACCGTTCTGCCTGCCCGAATCCCTCGACAACCCGTCGCGCGGCAAGGAGATCGTCCAGGAGGTGAGCAGGATTGTGCACGACGCAACCTCTCAGGCAGACAGATATTTCGTCGATCGCGCAGGTATTGTCGATGCAGCTAGCACCTCGATCGACAAGCTACTGGACGAGTATTTCGACATCCTTCCGGTTGAGCGGGCTCTCATTGCGGATACCGCGCAAATCACGATTCCAAGTGTCCTTCCAAGTAGGAATAAGACGAATGTGCCGACAATTATGCCGGCTGGGGAAAACCGGAGGGACACCTATATCAAGCTGCTTTGCGATACCTTGAACGGGTGGTCGAAAAACAGCTCGTACACCGTGCGTGGCGTGTCAATCGCCTCTGAAAAATTAGGGGTGGGAATCGCCGTACTGGAGAAAACATCCCGGAATGCACCTTCGATGCAAAACCACGAACTCCCCGACATTCTTGTCGCGCTCGATGAGCTAAGGACGGCAGCGGGGCAGAAATTGAACAGCTTTGAGTTGCTTCGCGGGACGAAGGTCTTTAGCGGAAACAGTCTCTATCTTGTGAAGCAGATCGGCCAGAGATTCTGGAGTTCAACAGCCGCCCTAAATGACGCAGACGAAATAGCGGCCACCATCCTGATGCAGGCGCGGGGGGAAGTGTGACCACTATTGGGGCATCCGAAGAATGGGCCGACCTTATCGATTCCATGGTGCCGCAGATCCTTGAACTCGTTATTGCCAGCTGGCAACAAATGACCTCTCCGGTGGCGGACGAGAAGGAAGACGATATCACGATTGCCTTATGGCGAATACTTACCCAAAACCGCACTGCTCGCCATCTGATGTTTCAGATTCGACTTCAAGTGGTTGAATTGGACCCGATGCCGGGGGAAGATTTCGGCAGGATGGACATTGCCTTCATCCCACCGGTGCCCAGCGAAGACATCTATTTTTGCTTGGAAAGCAAGCGGCTTAACGCGATAAAGAGTGGCAAGACGCGTACCTATGCCTCCGAATATGTACGACTCGGTATGCTCCGATTCATTACCGGTCGGTATTCAAAAGCTGTGCAACACGGCGGAATGCTTGGATACGTTCTTGATGCGAAGGTGCCTGAGGCCATCAACAGTGTAGAGGAGAACATAAAACAGCGGCACAAGGAGCTGTGCATGGCATCTCCTGGCGTATTTCAACTGTCGTCCGTTGTGCCCGCCGACGATAGAGCGCGTGAAACCCATCATCAGAGAGCGCACCAGAAAAGTTGCTTCCACATCCATCATCTGTTCATGCCGTCGGCTCCCGTTTCTGCGACAACCTCAATGGTGCGAAGCGCTAATCGAAAAAGAAAGAAGAAGCGATCAGTTCCCGTCGGCCCAAAACCCTGATGTGACATATGTACTCCGCGATCGGCAAAAATCCACACCTCTAGTTAAAGCATTGATTCTGTGAAGAGAACGCGGAGAGACGACACTTGTCCAGCCGGGATAGAAGTGCCCACTAGTTCCGATGAAAAGTTGCACGCCGCGGCTGTGGGAATGTGTCATGAGAGTAGGATGCTTGTTCCCATCGTGAATTTTTTCTTTAGCAGGATGAGGTCTCCTCATCAACCATCCATATCCGCAAGCGAGGTAACTGACCAGTTTCTTGACCGTGGTTGTAAACCAAATCGAATGCTTCGAAAAATTTCCCTCGACTGCTCATCCCGGTGTAAACCTGCAATTCAGAATAATCAAGAGCAATACACGGAATCCCGGTTTCCTTAGAAAGTTGAAGGATCGGGAGGCTATACTCTCCGAACTCGTCGTTAAAAAGTTCTTTGACCACAATGAGAGCCCGTACTTGCCGGCCGCCCAGCTCAACTGGTACGACAATATTTCCTACTATCATCTCGAACGGAGATGCGGACCGCATATAACGGAGCGCACCTCGTACCTGATTGATTGCCTTCAGGAGTGCCTTCTTCGCAGTAGCTTTTTTACGGACGATTGTGTTGCGCAGCACTTGCTCCGTATTCGGACTGTCCTTCGCTTGCACGACAATGATCTCGGAATCCGTCAACACAAGGAGATCGGCAATTTCCTCCCGGTCCGTCACCCGGAGCGGGTTCATATAGATGTCCCTCGAATCGAAAAGACGTCCGAGCAAATGTGCAATGTCCCTCTCCTGAAAAGCCCCAGGCTCTTGACGTTCGAGCTGAGAGAAGCTAAAAGACTGGCCGCCCTGATAGAGATGGTTATCTGCGCGAGCATCTAAAATCACCAGGTCATCGGCAAAGTGGCTTTCCTGAAAATCGATCGAGATGGCATCCTGATCGTCGCTTTGCATTCGGCTCCCAAACCATAAATGAAGCTGCATATGTGTGAGTCGTGCCAGATTCAAATCAAAAGGCAGTAGGCGTCCCTTTTCCATGCGGTCCTTCGCAACTGGTGAACAGGTCAAGGAGCACGTATATCCGAGCCATTCGCGGTTTTGTTCGTCGAAAAAGTGAATCTCCAGAGTGGGCTGCGTCAGCATATTGACCACCTTGCTTGTGTCATCGTCCGCGAAGAGCGGCGTGTAGATAACGAGGGGTTCATCTTCGACATCGAAGAATGCCGACATGAGGCCAATAGTCTCTTTTCCTGAGAGCATCAATGGGACAACATAGATTTTGAATCCACCGTTTACCTTCGCCGCAAGCAACATCTCCTTGGTTGTTTTTATTACGAGCCTCGCAGTTGCATCGCCGGGCAGCGATAGAGGCCATAGCCCTATCCCGATCGAGTGGACGAAATGAGCGCTTTCTGGATGGAGTATCGTCAACATGGTCAATAGTCTCGTCTTCGTTATTCTGATGGCGCGTGGTCCACAGCAGTGAGGAGTTCGTATTCAGACAAAAGGTAAGAAATATAACTCCGGGTCAGATTGCAGAACAACTCAGCCTCGTGCTTCTTCAAACCTTCCAGATGTAGATGACGTCCGTGCCGGATTCCAGCTTCACCTGGCCCGGAGAGATACGACTGAAGTGCTTCGAGCCAGCGCACGACAGCCCCCATAACCGGGGCATCTCCTGCGGCTCGCTTGAGGCTTCTTGCAACTTCATTGAAATACGTGCCTGAAATTTCCTGTCCATTCAGATGGCAGCCTGGGAAGGAAAGCATGATTGATTCGAGAAGCCACCATATTTGGGCGACCGCTTCGTCACCATTGTTTTCCTCCAGCAATACCCGCGATCTCTCGATGGCCTCTCGAAATCGCGCCTGCGCTTGTTCCAGAACCGTTGTTGATTGCACTGGGATGACCTCGACCTGTTCCCGCAGGACAAGATTCGGAGGAGTAATGACATAACCAAGACCGTGCATTTCAAGCAATCTGTTCATCACCTGTACACTCGGAGCCGTTCTCGCCCCAAGTTGTTGTTTGATCTGTTCGCATGTCTCATAAAAAGCGGAAATGAATACAGGTGCGTTTTCCGCTGCGCTATCCATTGCTGCCCTTGCGTCCCCCGGAGCGAAATATAGAGACGAACTTCTGTAAACGGGAAGCCCCATCGCCTCGCTGAATTGTGCTCGAATCATGTAGTACACCTCTTCGGGATCACCGGTACGATTTGCGGCTCGCGTCAAAATTCCCCAAAAGTTCTCTACTGCATCCGGTGGAACCTTGCTGTTGATATAGGTGCCATCTTGAGGAGGCATCAGTTCCCAGGCGATATCGAAGGTGAGGCTCAATTGTTTTCTCCACCTTCCATTATGAGGGCCTTTTTCTCCAGTTCAGCCGCTTCGTGTCTTACGCTCCCACCTCGGCGACCTGGGCCAGATGTCGAAAAGTCTAATGAAAGTCGTGCGACCGCATATCAATCGGCCCAAGCTCCAGCACGCGCACAGCAGATGCCTTTACCGAAATCACACCGTCCTGATTTTGGAGCGTGCCTTCCAGAAGAAGAAACTTTCCCCGCGTCACGGCCATGCGGTACTGCTCATACACCTTAGGGTGAATAATCGCGTTCGAGATGCCGGTTTCATCCTCGTCACTGATGAAGATAAAACCGCTCGCCGTCCCCGGACGTTGCCGCGCAATCACGGCTCCGGCGATCCGCACGAACGTTCCATCCGGTAAATCTTTTAGGTCTGCGGCCCGCATGACACCTTCCGCATTCAGCCTGGCGCGGTGATACTCCATCGGGTGCGGCCCAATGGTGAAGCCGGTAATGAAGAAGTCCGCCACCAGCCGCTCATCAATTGTCATGTTCAGGAGCGGTGAGGAAAGGTCGATTTCAAATTCGTCGGGAATGTTTTCAAACAGAGGCCCAATGCTCTGTCCTGCCCGCTCTGCCCGCCATAGAGCCGTGCGGCGGTCGTGTTTTTCGCCCGTCCAGTTGAAGGCTCCGGCGTTGGCAAGCTGCGCTAACTCGGTTTTCCGGATTGCGGGTACGCGCCGCTTGAGATCGTATTCGGACGTGAACGGCCCATCGCTGATTCTTGCTTCCGCGATGGCTTGACCAGTCTCCTGCCGCAGACTCTTCACGTAGCGAAGCCCCACCCGCAGAGCGAAGGGATCACTGTATTGGCTGCTTTCCGTTTCTTCCAGACGTTCCAGCGTACAGTCCCACTCCGAACGCTGCACGTCAATGGGACGAATCTTTAGTCCGTGGAGCTTGGCATCATGGATGAGCGTCGATGGCCGATAGAATCCCATCGGTTGATTGTTCAGCATGGCGCAGGTGTAGGCGGCGCGATAGTAATACCGCGCATACGCACTCGAATAGGCAAGCGAGGCAAAACTGTGGGCGTGCGACTCGGGGAACATGAACTCCCGCACGGTCGAGAGAATCCGCAGAATCTCCGTCTGCGCCTCCGGCCCGATACCATTGGCGGTCATTCCGTCAATGAGGCGCGACCGCATCCTGGCGAGAATGGCGTCCGATCGCTTGCCTCCCATCGCCTTACGCAACTCTTCCGCTTCGCCGCCCGTCAGGTTCGCCGCCGCCATGCCAATCTTCATCACTTGTTCCTGAAATAACGGAACACCAAACGTCTTCTTCAGGAACGGCTCGAATGATGGATGCAGATATGTCACCGGTTGCCTGCCCAGCTTGCGCTGGATGTACGGGTTCACAAACTGCCCTGTGACCGGCCCAGGTCGAATGATGGCAACTTGCTGCGACAAGTCCTCGAAACATGCTGGGCGCGAGCGAGGCAGCGCCGACATCTGCGCTCTCGATTCAATCTGAAAGAGGCCCACCGTGTCGGCAGCCTGAATCGTCTTGTACACAGCCGGGTCTTGCGGGATCTGAGCGTAGTCGAGCGACACGCCGTAGTGCTTCGGCACTAATTCCAGACAATCCGCGAGCACGGCCATCATGCCGAGGCCCAGCAGATCGACCTTGATAATCTTCATGTCCGACGCATCATCCTTGTCCCACTGAATGACCGTCCTTGCTTCCATCGACGCCCGCTCAATCGGGACCACGGCATCGAGCTGGCCCTGGCAGATCACCATGCCGCCGCTGTGTTGTGAGAGATTGCGCGGAAGGTGCTGCATCCGCTCGCATATCTCCAGATACTTCACAACGCGGGGATTCTTAAGGTCGAAGCCCGCCGTCTTGAAGCTGGTTTCGAGTGTGTCTTTCGGCCCCTTCCATTCCCACGGAGTTTCGAGCGCCGAGATGCGCGAGGTTTCCGCTTCGGAGAAGCCAAGCACCTTGCCCGTCTCTCTGGACGCCGACCGATGGCGATAAGTGGTGACATTCGCCATCATCGCGCACCCAAGTTCTCCATACCTGCGATAGACGTACTGGATGGCGCGTTCGCGGTCGGTCTCGCTCGGCAGATCAATGTCAATGTCGGGCCACTCTCCGCGTTCGAGCGAAAGGAACCGCTCAAAGAGCAGATCAAGTCCAACCGAATCGACGATGGTGATTTCAAGCGCGTAGCAGACGACGCTATTTGCGGCACTGCCGCGGCCTTGCACAAGGATGCCGTTGTCCTTGCAGTAGCGAACGACATCCCACACGATGAGAAAGTATCCCGCTAGTCCCAACTGCTCAATCACTCGTAGCTCGCGCTCCGCTTGCTTTGCTGCCTTTGCGTAAAGCGCGGCATTGTTTTTCGGGAGGTAACGCCTGCGTATCCCTTCCTCGACACGCTGACGAAGAAACGAGTCCATCGTCTCCCCATCCGGCACCGGATAGGCTGGAAACTCATAGCCGAGATTCGTCATCTCGAATTCGAGCCGCGAGGACAGTTCGCGTGTATTCGAGATGGCTTCGGGATAGTCATAAAAAAGCTGCCGCATCTCTCGTGCGGATCGGAGATACCGCTCCGTGTTTGTGGTCAGCAGCCGTCCCGCCTTATCGAGCGTCGTCTTATGGCGAATGCATGTGAAAACATCGAGGATTTCACGCTCATGCTCCGTCGCGTAGTTCACGCCGCCCGTTGCCAGCAGCGGCAGATTTAATGAACGTGCAATGCGAATTGCCGCACGGTTGCGATGCTCTTCCTCACGGTCGAAGTGGCGTTGTATCTCGACATAGACATTGCTCCGCCCAAAGAGATGTACCAGGCGTTCGACGCTCTGCTGTGCCGCGTCGAAGCCGCCACGTGCCAGCGCAGCCGCAAGCGGCCCCTCACTGCCACCCGTCAGGCAGATAAGACCTTCATGGAACTCCGCAAAATCTGTAGTCAGTGCCGCGCCCTCTGCTTTCGTGCTCTCGCGCAACTTGTAGCGCGTGATGAGACGGCAAAGGTTCTGATATCCAATGCGCGACTTTGCCAGCAGAGGCAGGCGCACCGGCTCGACGGGATATTGATGCGGCAGATATTTGGCAGGCCGCAGCCGTTCGCCGAGGTCGCTTACGGCGACCTCCGCACCGATATGCGCCCGCACGCCTCGCCTCTGGCCTTCCATGTGAAGACGCGGCGCACCATACACGCCGTTGCGGTCGAGGAGTGCCATCGCTGGCATCTCCAGTTCGGCGGCTCGCGCAATCAGGGCCTCCGGCAGAGACGCGCCTTCGAGAAAAGAGAAGGCGGAGCGGCTATGCAGTTCCACATACTCAGTCATACGTCCCCTGCACATACCAGCAGCGCGACCGAGGATCGTAAGCGATGCGGCAGACGCGCTCCGCACTCTCCGCCGCCAATCGTACATCCCACTCTTCGCGGCACCAGTTAGACTCCGACCACCACTGCCCACTCACGCGCCACGGCCCTGCAATCTCACGAACGGTATACCGCTCTCCTCCCCAAAGGACGCGCACCGGCGCGTTCCCAACCAGCGTTACGCCGACTGTCTGCGGCGGACGGCAGACACGCAGCGCCGTTGTGATGGAAAGCGAGGATGGCACACTCTTCTTCGGAGGCGGCGGCGCGAACGGAACCATGCGAAAAGCATTGGGGCGGTGCTCGTCTTTAAGTTCCACGGAGCCGACACGATCCTCTCCCAACAGCTTCCGCAGCCGCGCCAGCAATACCTCCAGTCTTCCCGGCTCCGGGGCCTGGGGAAGAAACAGGCCATGTTGAGTGCGATACGGCGCGGCGGATTGTGCGTGCAGTTCCAGTTTCAGAATCGCGGCACTTGGTGGATGTGTTTCGAGATCGAGTTGCAACAGCTTGAGCAGTGTCGATTTGTCCTCGAGCGGCAAGGCTGGCCGGACAAGCCTTTCATGCTGCTCGCCTCCGTCCAGATGAAGCACGACGCGGAGCATCGCTATCGCAAGCGCCCTCGACTTTACGCGCTCCAGCAGCGCATCAGTCATGCGGGCGAGCAGGAACAGCAACGGCTCCAGCATTTCTACGGGAAAATCCAGTTCCATCCGCTCGATGAGACTTTCCTCGAAGTTCGGCTCCATCGGAAACATCAGGTGCGGCCATGCGCCGCGCGCCAGCAGATGCAGCCGCTTTCCGGCTTGTCCGATACGGGAGATTAAATCTGTCTCTGCAAGCGCGGCGAGCTGGCCGCAGGTGCGGATGCCCCATGCGTGAAACGTCTCCGCGTGCTCCACAGAAGGATTCAGAACATGCAGTGGAAGATCCCGCAACGCTTCGGCCTCGCAGCCTGGCGGCACGACAGAGACTCCATTCCTGCCACGCGCAAGACACACCGCCGCATCGAAGTTCTGCGACACAGCAATATTCGCCAGAAAGCCCGCCTCCGTGATGCGCTGGCGCAGTGTGTTTGCAAGCTGTGTCTCATCTCCAAACAGCCCATTCATCCCGCGTATATCGAGCGCATAAGTTCCGGGTAGATACTCGACATGCTCGATGCGCGGCGAGAACATGCACGCTGTTGTATGAAGCACCATGAGCGCCGAGATTTCATCCTCCGGCACACGGCGCACGACAGCTACTCCGGGGATCGTCTCGGCTTGCAGTCTCGTCATTCCGGCTTCGACGCCGGACGAACGCGCTGCTCTGTTCGCCGTAATCACCACCTCTGCCGGTGGCTCTCCCTCTACTAGCGCAAAGGGGTTGTTCCGCAGCTCCGGGCGTTGCTGCACCGCGACCTGTGCCGCGAAGTTCGGGGTATGAATGACGGCATACATCACCGCACCCTCGACCACAGTGTTTCCGCAGTCCACTCAGCCCGTAGAGGCGGCTTCTTTTGCTGGAAGCTGGAGCCTTCATTGCGGTTGCGCTCCCGCACCAGCGCGTAGCGTTGTCCCTCAAACAATGCCGTCTCTCCATTGCGGCTGAAAGATGGAATCTGAGCCGGTTCGCAGCGCAATGCGAGCGCGGCGCAACTGTTGGCACACAGAGTTTGTGTCAGAAGCACAAGAGCAGTGCGAGCCTGCTCTGCCGCAAGTCGATAGCGATACCACGTCGATAATGGAATCCGCGTCGCGTGCTGTGGCAGCACGTCACTTATATCGAGGACGATGGCCGCGAAGCTTCCGGCCTGAAGCAACAGGTCTGTCGCCTTTAATGCCTGTTCCAGCCGCGGCCACGGTTTATCCGTTACTCTCTGTCTGCGTTCCGCCGACAGCCGCAGCCATAACAACTGTTTCAGAACGATGTCAGCCGCAGCCGCCGACTCCGGCGAAAGGGCATCGCCCACATCGACCCACGCGCAAGCAGCGCCCGATTGTGTGATGGCCGCGATAGTCGAGAGCGCAAAAGAAGTCTTGCCCGTCGAGCGTGTGCCCACGATCTCCGAGATGCTGCCACGCGGGATGCCCCCGCCAAGCATCGTATCCACCTCATGAATCCCTGTAGAGAACAACTCCGGGGCCTGCTTGATCTTGAGTGTCAGGGCGGCAGGCACCCGTTTTGCAAGGGTGGTTTCGACTTGAAGGCGGATTGCGGCGGCGGCGGGCATAACGAAGTGTATTCGTCTTATGTTCGCCTATCCTGTCCGAGCGCTGTCAAATGACATTTGAACCGCAACTTGTGCAGAATGCTCTAACTAATTGCTCCCATTCAGTTTGAAGATCGAACGTTTTTGCGTCTGACGACTTACACTTAGCCCATGTGTGGCCGCTATCGCCGAAAATCCGACAAACAGCGTATCGCTGACGCCTTCGGCGTCACCGAGGGCATGGAAGACCTCGATCTCGGCCCGAAAGAGGACATCGCGCCCGGCTCCGTGCAACCCGTCGTCTCTGTCAACGCGGACGGCCGGCGTCAACTCGAACTGATGCGTTGGGGATTCAAGCTCCCCGACCGGCTTCTCTTCAATGCCCGTTCCGAAGGCATCGAGATTTCCAAGTTCTGGAAAGATGCTTTTCTCAAAGGCCGCGTCATCGTCCCTGCGGATGCGATCTTCGAGTGGAAAGAGATGCCCAAGGGACAGAAGAAACCGAAATACGAATTTACGTTGCCAGGCCAGGAGCCGTTCGGTATGGCTGGCGTCTGGAAACTCTGGAAGAACCCGAAGACGGACCATTGGGAGCGCGCGTTCGCCGTCATCACCGGAGAGCCGAACGAACTCATGCAGCCGATCCACGACCGCATGACGACCTTTCTGGAACCGCGTGACTATGCCGAGTATTTAGAGCCTTCCGACAGACTGCCACTCCATCTGCTCCGCATCCTTCCTTCCGAAAATATGCGAGCAGCCCTGGTCGAGAAGTCGCCTATCACCAATCGGCAAGTGAGTCTCTTCGATAGCCATTGACCTTGGGCGTCCCAGCCCATGACCCACCCTAGTTGCTTTTTCAATCCTGATCCGAAATCATGGATGCGGGACGGGCACGCACCGTCCTGGGGTGTGGAAACCCCAACAGTACAAAGGCGCGTTTTTGCGCTGAGGTATCCCTACGACTTTTGCGTCGGGGAGCCGTGGACGTATGTCCAGGCCCCCAAAGCTAAAGGTCCACGGAGCCGGGTACTGTCGGCTTTCCAACTCCCCGACCTGGGTTTATAGGGCATGTTTGCGGGGGCGCACCGCAGACGTTCTTCCCTAAATCCTGTTGAGGAGACACGATGGGGACTACTGCTCTTTTTCTCAGCTCGAAATTTCGCAGGGGCCATCCGTTCTCTTCCAATCCCCAGAGTGGGCCACTCCGCTACGATTGCCAGGGCCTCTTCGGGACAAATCTTCATCGCGGATTTCAAACCGTGCTCGTTACGGCAGCGCGCAGCTATTCCCTATGGAAACACGCTGGTATCTGCGTAGATGAGAAAGGATCTTGCATGGTCGAATGTCAGGAATTTGTTGGAAAGGTCGTCAGCAGCTTCAAACTCTACGAAGACTCCATCGAAGGCCCGGAAATCTGCATCGAGTTCACCGATGGCACCGTGTTCTCTTCCTGCTTGAAAACATCGACTGCCCTTGAAGCCAAGGTGACACGGAATGAAGGTGGGCATCCTCGCCTTCTTAAGGACTACTCCACTCCTCCTGTGTCTCGTTAAGAGACTTACGCCGAGCTGCGGGAGGCGTCACCTCCCGCGCTGCGACCGCTCTCGCGTTCTCCGCTTCCCACCTCAGCGGCCTGTTCCTGCCGCAACGCGACCCTGACAATTCATGCGTGCTGACGCACGCGCAGAAGGAAGACAAGCCTCGCTAAGGGGCTCTGCCCCGATCGCGCGGCGCAAGGGGCTTCCCCAATCTTCCGCGCTGCGCTTGTGCAGACCTCCGCTGCGCTCCGTCCTTTCCGCTCCAGCTTTGCTTCCGCTTCAAGGATGGGGAGACCCCTCCCCGTTGCGCCTTGCTACCCCCGCCTTCGCCAGGAGGCGTTCGGCATGTACATGCCGCGTTTCAACGCGGACGTGCAAAAGCAAATGCCGACCGGCAAAGGAGCAGACACCATGAGCAGCACAGCCATCACCAGCACCAACAACCAGCCCAAGACGGCGAAAGAAGTAATCGCCGCCAACGTCCAGAACCTCATCGAGCAGCTAGAGGCAGGACAGAGCGATGCACTCACAGCCTACCTAAACGCGATGAGTCGTTTTCATAACTACTCGTTCGGAAACATCCTCGAAATCGCACGGCAAAAGTCGAACGCGACCAGAGTAGCCGGGTTCTGGAAATGGAAGGAGCTAGGCCGCAACGTCAAGAAGGGCGAGAAAGGCATCCGCATCCTTGCTCCCATCATCGGCGTTCGTCGCAAGAAAGACGAGGAAGCCGAGAAGGACATCACCAAACAGAACACGGCGGTATTGGTTGGGTTCCGTTCGGCCTATGTCTTCGACGTCTCGCAGACCGAAGGAGCGGAGCTTCCCGAGTTGCGCGAGATCAGCGGCGACGTTGGAGAAAACAGAGACAGGCTGATTGCTTTCATTGAGCAGCGAGGCATCGAGCTTGTCTTTACCGAGCGCATTGCACCCGCTCTTGGCATGAGCTACGGCGGACGCATCGCCATCCTGCCGGGACAGTCCAAGGCCGAGGAGTTTTCAACACTCGTTCACGAACTGGCGCACGAGATGTTGCACAAGGCGGAGCGCCGCACCGCGACAACGAAGGTTGTCCGCGAAACGGAGGCCGAGGCTATCGCCTTTGTCATCGGAAAGGCCGTGGGTTTGGAGACACGTTCGGCCAGTGCCGACTATATCCACCTGTACCACGGCAACGCGTCGCTGCTAGCGGAATCGCTCGAAGTCATCCAGCAGACCTCCGCTGTCATCCTTGCCGCATTGCAGCCGCCGACTGCAGCAGAGGCGACGATGGCCGATGCAGAACTGGCGAAGGTGGCGTGATGCAGACCATCCTTCAAATCCTCAAGATGGCCGGTGGGTGGCACCCCGGCCTCTACCTCAAGATCGACAACCCGCCGTACATGGAGCTTGTCATCGAGGCGATGGACGAGTCCGGCCCGATGGGATTGCCCGCAATTTCCGTTTGTCACTACGGCGAACAGAACGGCGATGCCATGCGCGACCCGGAGATGTGCTTCGAGCTTGGCCTTGCAGGGGGAGCGCATCTGTCCGCGTTCTACTATCGCAACGATTACGCAGGCGTGGAGCAGTGGAGCCGGAACATCGTGAACGGGAACTACGTCCACCTGATCGCTCTCCACGAGCAGCACCAGCGTTTCGCAAACTCGTGGGATAACAACCTGCGATTGCAGGGATTCGCAGAGGCTTTCACGGACAAGTCGATTCGTGGCTAGTCCGCTCTCTTCGGAGCGGATAGAGCCAGTGTGTCCGCTCCGTTTCTATTCACCCTCAACCGCTCGAAAGGAGCATACCATCATGCAAACCCAAGTCAACAACGCTACCGAGTACCGCAATGTTTCGCTCTCGCTTCTCAGCGAGTCGAAGACCAACCCGCGCCGCATCTTCGAGGATGCAGCCTTGAAGGAACTAGCCGAGTCCATCCGCACCCAGGGCGTTCTCTCTCCCTTGCTTGTGCGGCCCTTGGATGAGCGCGGTTTTGAAATCGTCGCGGGAGCGCGACGGTATCGCGCCGCACAGATGGCCGAGCAGGATACCGTACCCGTCCGTATCGTCAACCTCTCCGATGCCGCGGCGTTGGAGGCTCAATTAGTGGAGAACCTGATTCGCGCCGAAATTCATCCGATGGAGGAAGCGCAAGGATTCCGCGCGTTGCTGGACTTGGACGAGCCGAAATACAGCATCGAGCAGATCGCGGCCAAGGTAGGCAAAACGCCCATCTTCGTAGCTTCGAGGTTGAAATTGGCTGATCTTATACCCGCAGCGGTGGATGCGTTCTATGCCGATGAAATCGGCGTAGGCCATGCGTTGCTGCTGGCGAAGCTGCCCGCCAACGTGCAAGAACAGGCGCTCTCCGCTTGCTTCAAAGAGGTATATAACAACGGAGCCAAGCCCGCTCGTATCCTGCTGCCTGTCCGCAACCTGCAATTCTGGATTGATAGCAACATCCTGTTAGTCCTCAAGGATGCGCCCTTCAACAAGCGGGATGCGCAGTTAGTTCCCTCCGTTGGCAGTTGTGCCGATTGCCCGAAGCGGACAGGACATAACAAACTGCTGTTTGGCGATGACCTCGGCAGACAGGGCGACCGCTGCACCGACCCAGGCTGCTACGCCGCCAAAGTCTCGGCGCATGTTGCCAAGACCATCGCCGCCAAGCCGGAGCTGGTGCAGATCAGCACGGCCTACGGTGCTCAAAAGGAAGGCAGTCCGGTACTGCCGCGCAACAAGTACACCGCCATTCAGGATGAAAAGCCGAAGAACAAGCAGCAAGCCCAGAGGCCGGAGTACAAATCCTGTAAGTTCACGACCGAGGCCATCGTCACTGAAGGTTCGGACGTTGGCACCATCCATAAGGTGTGCGCCAATGCGTCTTGCCCAGTGCATCATCCGAAGCAGCAAAACAGCCGCGACGATGAGAAGTGGAAGGCCGAGCAGGAGAGGCAGCGGAAGGAACAGGCCATCTCCAACGCGACCGGCCTCCGTGTCCTTGCCGCCATCGGGGACGCCGTCCCGGTTCGCCTGATGAAACGTGACCTGCTTTTCGTCATCGAGAAGTTGGTAGGCACATTGGACGAGAGCCACGTCGAGATGCTGGCGCGGCAGCACGGCATACGGCAGAAGCGCGACGATGGAGGCATTGCAAAGACCTTGGGTGCTTTCCTTCGCCGCGCCGATGAAGGTACGCTCTCTCGGCTGCTGGTAGAGTCCAGTATCCTTCTTGCGGCCTCGCGCTCGAATCCCACCTCGGTACTCCGCGATGCGGCCAGCATATACAAGGTGGATGCCGACGCCATCGCCACCAAGGTACGGCAAGAATTCACCGCCAAGGAGAAAGCGAAGAGGACGACGGGGCAGCCCGCAGCCAAAGGCGCAAAGAAAGCGGCATAGCTCTCCATTCATCGAGGGGTGGCGTTCGCTGCCCCTCATTTTTCGTCCGCAAAAAAGCGGCAGGGAGAACCCGTGCTGGTTTCTCCCTGCACTCTCTGCCCGCTTGCCTTCCGGCCTCCGCTCGCCGGCTGCGCGGACAGGGCGTTCGTTTTTCCGTGCTGTGGCCGAGTAGCGATCTACTCGGAGATAATCGACGGATCGAACACGGCAAAGGTACGACCCAGAGGTTATGGGCTTATACAGCCCGTCGGGTGGCAAATCAGGTTTGGCGCGGAGTGCCAGCACGCTCATGGGCGTCGATCGCGCATAACGCGGGGTGATCTTCGGCCACTCGCCGTTTCCTCCGCGAGTTGTGTCACGTTCTAGGCTATACCCTTCACAATCGGAATCTGCACACGAAAGATGGAGCCAAGGCCAAGGGTACTTTCGACCTCAATGATTCCACCATGCGCGCCTGCAATCGAGCGTGCGATCGCGAGGCCAAGCCCTGCGCCCCCTCCATCGCGGGAGCGCGCGCGATCAGCCCTATAAAACCTCTCGAAGATGCGGGGAAGCTCCTCTTCCGATATGCCGATGCCATTATCAGAGACCTCGCAGACAGCATTGGAATTTGTCTCCCTCAAGGAGACAGACACTCTGCCATTACACGGCGAATATTTCAGGGCGTTGTCGATCAAAATCGCGAACAATCGCGCCAGCGCGTGTGGATCTCCTCTTGCTTGAAAATCTTTTTCAGGCAGGCTCACGACGAACTCAATGTGCTTCGACTTGGCCAGAGCTTCGCAGCGACCACATGCCAGCCACACGGTTTCGCTCAAGTCGAGGACCGAGGGTTGCACACTCACTTCGCCGAAATCCGAGCGGGCAAGCGTCATCAAATCCTCGATCAGACACTTCGTGCGCACGGCCTCGGTGCGGACCTCCTCCAGCGCCTCTCGCCACTCTCCGTGTGACGCATTCGGCCGCAGAGCAAGCTCGGATGTCGTCAGGATCAACGCGATGGGTGTTCGGAGTTCGTGGGCGGCATCGGCGGTAAAGCCGGAAATTCTGTTGAAGGCTTTCTCCAACCGAGCGATCATGCCGTTTAGAGTCTCGGACAACCGAGCAAGCTCATCGCCGGTTCGAGGCACAGCCAAACGCAAACTCAGATTCCGGGCGCTGATCTCCCGTGCTGTGTTCGCGATCTCGTCAACCGGCGCTAGAGCCCGGCGGCATAGCCAATAGCCGATTGCCCACGAAAGCGCAAGAAGAGCGGGGAGGAACCACAGTGCTAGAGTACGAAAGCGACCCAGCATTGCATAGTATTCTCCTACTGGCTCGGCGAGTTCGACGACGTATGACGTGCCTTCCACCTGCACGTTAGCCGAGAGCGTTCGGAGTAGAGCGCCCGGCACCGGAACCGTCGCGAAGCGCGGTTTCGTTAGCTGCGCAACCGGAGGCGGGGAAATGTCATAAGGGGCAATGGAAGGGGAACGGTAGAGCCAAACACCCCGAGATCTCACTTGCAAAAGGTCGCCCCCGGGTCTGAGGCCAGATAGATGTGCCTCGAATTCGTGCGCCAAGCTATGCATATCCCGGTTGAGCAGGCGGCCCTCGATAAATGGTCCGATCTCCTCCAACCGGCTCGAAAGGTCGTTGTCGGCGGCGCGAGTAATTGTGTGGCGCATAGCAAAATACATCGCCACGCCCAGCGCACAGACTATCAAAGCGAGCATGGCTGTGAACCAAGCGGTCAGGATCACTCGAATCGAAAATCGTCTTATCACTCGCCGCCTCTTCCTACCCGATAACCGACCCCACGCACCGTCTGGATCAGTTGCATAGCGTCGTCTTTGTCGATCTTCTGGCGCAACAAGCTGATGAACGCGTTCAGGTTACTGTCTTCCCCGGACTCTTCGGTGTTCCAGACAGCCGCGATGATGGCATCACGCTCCAGCACACGGCCTGCGTTCCTCATCAGCAGCTCCAGCAGGGAGAATTCGGTCAGCGTCAATTCGATAGGCCGCTTGTTCCGAAAGACCTGATGAGTTGCCGGATTGAGTGTAAGATCCGCCACCTTGAGGACCGCTGGACGGGGAATGGGACCCCTTCGCGAAACCGCCCGCAAACGCGCCACGAGTTCGTTGAACAGGAACGGCTTCGTTAGGTAATCGTCCGCGCCTATATCCAACCCTTTCACTTTATCGAGTGGAGCGTCACGCGCCGTCAGCATGAGAACGGGTGTCTGATTCCTCCGCTCGCGCAGCCTGCGGACAACCTCGAATCCATCGAAACCAGGGAGCATAACATCAAGGACGATGACGTCAAACGTACAGTTTTGGGCTGTCTCAACGGCGCTTGCGCCCGTATAGGCAACCATAACGGCATGACCCTCGGCACGGAGGCCCTTTTCCAGCAACGCCGCCATTCGGGTCTCGTCCTCGACAATCAGAATCTGCATGGCCGGTTACTTCCTATCCTCGCAGGCGCTTTAGAATTTTCTCGAATTCTTCTTCATCGACCTCTCCCCGCGCAAAACGCCACTTCACGATTTCTTCTGGATTCTGGCGTATCAACCAAGACCGGATCAACGGTCTCACAGAGACGAGCACGAGCGCGACCAGCACTAAAACGAAGATAATCCAGATCAATTCGTGTGGCCACCACCATTCATGCCAATGAATCTCATGTGCCTGCATTCTTAATCCTCTCTGCGCCCGGCGGCGCGCCCATGTGAGATCAGAATGTGTATCCGAAGGAAAACTGTAATTCCCTCGGGGGGAGGGCCGAGACAGCGCGTCCAAAGAATGGTGAACTCAAGTTGCCGGTAAAGTCGGCATAGTTCACCCGATTAAGAACATTGAATGCATTAATAGCCAGCTTCAGCCCCGGCCCCTCGGTCTTTTTCGATTTGTTCAGAAAGAACTCGTGCGACCACCCCAGATCGATGTCCGCATACCCCGGGCCTTGCAGGCTGTTGCGCGGAACGCCGGATGGCCGCGCATCTGCACGCCCGTCGTTGTATTCGTCGATTCCTGTTGTTATCGTGTACGGCGCCCCGGTATAAAACGAAAGAGCGACGCCGAGATTTAGAAGCTTGCCAGGCCGCAACGTGCCCAACAGGTCGAATCGGTTGCGCCGGTCAGCATCCGACCGGCCCCACTCTCCCGTGAGGTCGTAGCTATTCGGTGGAAAGTACCAGATTCCTCCGGTATTATCGCGCGCCCATCCGAGTCGATATTGGGCCATTCCCGCAAAATACTTTGTCGCTTGGCGCCGAAGCGTAATCTCAATGGAATCGTCTGCGCCTCGCCCGGCAGATTCGAATTGCTGCAGAACGCCGATTGCAGGATCGGGCCGCGCCTCATAGAGCGGAGGCAGCGGTTGATTGAGGTCTCGCGACCGGAGCAGATGGAAGGAGCGTGACCCGATATAGGTAACGTCGAGGGTGGTCTTCTTGGCGAGATGGCGCTCCAGCCCGAAGCTGTATTGCAGGATAGAAGGCGTGTGGAAGTTCGGGTCAAGCCGCACCAGGCTGACCGGCTGATCTATGAGAGGATTATCCGGGCTAAATGGCTCTGGATATCCTGGGTTGGTAATCACATATTTCCGGAGGCGTTCGCCACTGAAATAGAGTAAATACGACTCCGGGTCGAAGTAGAGTAAAGACGACACCGGGGCGTGACCTATGCGGTCGTAGAATATTCCTGCGCCGCCTCGCAGGACAGTTTTGCGACTCTTGGACGGGGAATAAGCGAACGACACGCGCGGAGCAAAATCGTCCTTATCGCTGAAGATGTTCTGCCAATCGTATCGAAGGCCCACGGATACCGTGAGATTAGGACGGACTGTATAGTCGTCCCCGATGAATACCCCAAGGACTTTTTCAAAAAATGCCAGATGAGTATCGCCCTGCTGCAGCGTGAGGGAATAAGGACGTTGCACTTCATAATCGGCAAGGTTTGAGAAGTAAAATGTCCCTGCGGCATCTTGCCGGTTGTCGATTCCCACCCGGCCCCAGTAGGGAACATCCACGCCCATCTTGAGCAGGTGCTTGCCATGAGAATACAGCAGTAACTCATTCAGGTCGAAGTGCTCCTCGTCGCGCAAGTCATCAGCTTGGGCGCCGCCCCCAATGAATGCTCCCTGGACCACGATCTTCGGGCTCGATTGAAGGCTCGTCGTCGAGGCGTAGTCGTAATCCATGAGCAGATGAAACTGATTTACAAGTGAGGGAGAAAGTGTAGTTTCCTGGGAATAGACGATCCTTTCTTGACCAATTTTGTCGTTTGTGCCCGCTTCGGGGAGAGTGAATCCTCCCACGCCACTACTCCGCGCGCTATCGTCCTTGTGCGAAAAGAAGAAGGTTGCGCGGTTCGTGTCGCTGAAGCGGTGATCGATCTGTGCGGAAAATAGACGGTTATCGGTTGGGCTGGGAACGTTCTCCTGGATCGGCCCGGATGGCCCTCTTGCGAATACAACCGATTGCAGGTTCTCGACACTGTAATTCGCCGAAAGAAGAAATGAGGTGGTTTTGCTTCTGCCAAGTGGACCACCCAGCGCACCATCGAGTATTCGCCTCTGTTCAGAGGGCTTGACGAGAGAAAAAGCATTGCGCGCATTTAAAGCGGAGTCACGAAAGAGGAAGTTAAGGTTGCCATGATACTTGCTGGAACCTGACTTTGTGGTGACCTCGATTCGGCCTTTGCCGGGCCGGGCAAATTCGGCATCGTAAGGATCGTGGTTGATCTTTACCTCTTTGATGGCTGAAGAAGAAACCGATACATTCTCAGCTTGAACGCCATTTACGATTAACGCTGGACCAGCGACCCCCACGTCAGTGGGACTGAGGAAGCGAGAGAGCGCCGCAAGGTAATCTTCATCAAGGATCGGCAGCGTGTCGAGCAATTGGCTATTCATGCTGACGGCATTTGAATTCTCACTTGCCTCAACGTTATCTTCCTGGCTTCCTGCTGAGACTGTAGCCTGCTGGTTCACAGGAGCGATATCTAAGACAATGGTGAGCGGATCAAGAGCGCGTCTGTCCACCTGGATCGATTCCGCGAAGGGGCTGAACCCAAAATACTGTATATGGATTTCATAAGTGCCCGGAAGTACCGAATTGAACTCGAATTCTCCCCGGGCGTCCGTGTGAGTGAAACGCTTGGCAGCTTGGCCGCGTTCTTCCAGCCCGACTGAAGCTCCGGCGATCAGCGCGCTGTCCGGGTCTAAAACGACACCTTTCACGCTAACCTGTGCTCTTGCGGGGCTACTCGCCGCGGCGATTACAAGCAGCAGTAAAGATGTCAATGCCGGTACGCGGCAGCGAGGCATTGCGAAAGCGGGCATAGTCTGACCTCTTTCGCAATCATGGGCACAGAACCTTAAGAACTCGTCAAAGGGAGGAGAGTGACCGGCAGTGACATTTTTATGAGTGCCGTCGTCCGCAGAGAATCTTGGCGAAGGGCTTTGGCCCGCCGCGGAAAACTAGACCAGACGAGGGCTGGACATTAAGAGGGCAAAACTTGGGGTGAACCTGGGATCAAAGTGTTCTTGGCAATCATTTAGCCGATAGGGAGCGCAATCGGGCCGGCAGCCTTTGCACCTCGATCCGCTTCGTGAATTCTGAATTCTCATACTATCTACGAGGAGTTGTGCGGTTCGCTCATCATCCGCAGCAGCCTGGCTTACCCACATTCGGTTATAGCTTCGCATTCCGCAGCCGTAGAGAATTTGAGATTACCGATACAGAACTGAAGCTCATGGCAGCGGCGGCAATCACCGGGCTCAGGAGCCACCCGAAGATCGGATAGAGCACGCCCGCTGCGATGGGCACACCTAGCGCGTTGTAGATAAATGCGAAGAAGAGGTTCTGGCGGATGTTCCGCATCGTGTATTGGCTCAATCGCCTCGCGCGCAAAATTGCTCGCAGGTCTCCCTTCACAAGCGTCACGCCCGCCGCTTCCATTGCCACATCGGTGCCAGTTCCCATGGCGATGCCCACCTGCGCCTGCGCCAGCGCAGGTGCATCATTCACTCCATCTCCGGCCATTGCAACCAGGCCCCCTTTGGATTGGAGAGTTTTCACCACCTCGGCCTTTTGATCCGGCAGTACGTCCGCGCGATAATCGATTCCGAGTTTGTTGGCGACAGCGGCTGCGGTCGTCCGATTGTCCCCCGTAACCATCAACAGCTTGAGGCCACTTGCCTTCAGCTCGCGAACGGCTTCCGGTGCGGAAGATTTAATCGGGTCCGAGACTCCGAGGAGACCTGCGGCTTTTCCGTCAATACTGATGAGCATGACAGTTTGACCTTCGGTTCGCATTTTCTCGGCCTTTCCCTCCAGCGCAGCCGAACCGATCGATAACTCGCGAAACAGAGATTCATTTCCAGCGGCAACGTTTTTGCCGGAAACTGTTCCCACTACGCCTTTCCCTGTGATGGAGCGAAATTCAGAAACAGGCACGAGCGACAGCCCGCGCTCCTTTGCTCCGGTCACGATGGCGTTGGCCAGCGGATGCTCGCTGGCCATCTCTAAACTCGCCGCAAGTTGCAACAGCATTGCTTCATCAAATCCCGGCAGCGGAGCAACGGATGTGAGCGCAGGCTTTCCCTCCGTCACGGTCCCGGTCTTATCAAAGATCAGCGTATTCACCTTCTCGAAGACCTCCAGCGCTTCGGCATTCCGAATCAAAACCCCGGCGCCCGCGCCCCGGCCCGTACCCACCATAATGGCCATCGGCGTAGCCAAGCCCAGCGCGCACGGGCAGGCCACGATCAGCACGGCCACCGCGTTGACGAGCGCATGCGCAAAACGAGGTTGGGGACCAACCAAAAGCCAGACCACAAAGGTGATAACAGCAGCGGCTACTACCGCCGGCACGAAGAGACCGGAGACCCGGTCCGCAAGTCGCTGGATGGGCGCGCGCGTGCGCTGCGCCTGGCTCACCATGCGAACGATCTGCGAGAGAATGGTATCCGCGCCAACGTGCTCGGCCAGCATTACAAAGCCGCCGGTCCCGTTCACAGTGCCGCCCGTGACCTTCGCGCCCGTGCTTTTTTCCACTGGAATCGGTTCTCCGCTGATCATCGACTCATCGACCGAACTGTATCCGTCGAGAACCGTTCCATCTACGGGAACCTTTTCGCCGGGGCGGACGCGCAGCTTGTCTCCTTTGATGACCTGCCCCAGAGGAACATCGGCTTCGTTCCCATCCTGGTCGATTCGCCTGGCGGTTCTTGGAGCGAGGCCCAGCAAGGCACGAATTGCGCTATTGGTCCGGCTGCGCGCCCGCAGTTCCATTACCTGCCCCAGCAGAACAAGGGCAATGATGATTGCCGCAGGCTCGAAATACACGGCCACTTGTCCATCAGGCCCACGCAGCGAAGGCGGAAACAGCCCGGGAAAGAACGTCGCGGCCACGCTGTAGAGATAAGCCGCGCCGGTGCCGAGGGCAATCAGCGTGAACATATTCAGGTTGCGAGTCTTAACGGATTGCCAGCCTCGCACAAAGAAAGGCGCGCCGCACCAGAGCACGACCGGAGTTGTAAGCGCAAATTCCGCGAGAGTCCACGCACGGGAGACGACCCAGTGTGCGGCGATATCGCCGGGGAAAAACTGCGCGATCATAAGGGCCAGCATCGGTGCGGACAGCACAACACTGATCCAGAAACGGCGTGTCATGTCGCGGAGTTCGGGATTGTCCTCTTCCGCCGTGACTTCGCGCGGCTCCAGGGCCATGCCGCAGATTGGGCAGTTTCCCGGCTCGGAACGCACGATCTCCGGGTGCATGGGGCAGGTGTATTCGACCTTGGCGGCGGGAGCTGAGATGGTCTCAGGCTCCAGCGCCATGCCGCATTTTGGGCAACTGCCTGGGCCTTTTTGCAGCACCTCTGGGTGCATCGGACAGGTGTAGTCAATATCGAGAGTGTGCGCGGGCGCAGGCGCGGGTTTGTCAGCGGCGAGATATCTTTCCGGATTTTCGCGGAACTTTGCGGCGCATCCCTGGCTGCAAAAGTAAAAGTCCTCGCCCGCGAACTCAGCCTTTGCGGCAGCTTTTTCCGGATTTACAGTCATTCCACAGACGGGGTCTTTCACCGCTGCCGCTGTCTCGTTTGAAGAATAATGGCTCATCGTGCCTCCCTGATCGACCTCATACAGGCTGACGCACGAGGCCGCCCGGTCTTACAGTCTGGGATGACGGCAGGTGCAATCGAGGCATTTGCGCTCCGCGCAAACGCCGCAAACTTGGGTCAACTCGGTTGTGCTTCTTTGTCTTCACCTTTCCTTGCTTTTTTCTCTCCCCGTCCGTCTCATACTCGCTGCTACGGAATTTACCGGAAAGTCGTGGCTCGTCAGCGGCTTCGGGTACGCAGGCCATGTGCGAACGAGGCGACTGAGGAGTGCGGCGGACCCGGCAGCGGCGAGCGTAAACGGCAGAACGACATCGAGCGGGAACCACAGTCCCGTATGTAGCAGCAGCGGATACATCGCCAAAGCGACTCCGGGCGGGTGGTAGGCGCGAATCAGGTTCATTACGGCGAACGCCAGGACAGCGGCGAGAATGGCCATGACAGAGCCGCGCGCTACCAAGCTGAGCAAAACCCCGGTGGCGGCTCCCGCGACGGAGCCGGCAACGACGGCCCAAGGTTGGGCAACGGAAGCCTCCGGCAGGACCAGCAGGAGCGTGAGAGTCGCGCCGAACGGCGGCACGAGAAACAGTCCGATGCGGTTGTGCTTGAGGCCGGCGAGAACGGCGAACATTAGAAGAACCCACAGATAATGCGCGGCATTCCCGCGGAAGGTCGTTCCCCAGGAGCAGAGGACGCATCTACAGAGATTGCGCACACTCATTCGATTCACGATTGGGGACCCGCGCTGCGAACACATTTCCGCACCACTAGCCTTTCTTCTTAGTGCTTGCAGGTGCAGTCGATGCACTGGTGGGTGGCGCAGGTTCCGCAGATGGCGGTGAGCTGTTTGGCGACGGCTTTGCGCGCGCGATGGAGGCGCACGCTGGCGTTGTTCGCCGTGGTGTGCTGTGCGTGGGCGAAAGATTCAACCGAGTCGCCGCGGAGATCGACCTGCTCGATGGCTGCGCGGTATTCCGGCTTGAGGGCCTGCACGGCTTCGTTGACGCAGGCGCAGACCTCGGACTTGATCTCCGGCTCGTAGCTTTCCTTCCATTCGGCTGCCCACGAGTTCATTGCGCGGGAGTCGGAGGCCTGTCGGCGGTAGTGGTCGACGATGGCGTTGCGCAGAATGCGATAGAACCAGGCGACGGAACTTTCCGCTTCGCGCAGTTGCGCACCGCGCTCGATGGCCTTGAGATAGGCCGCCTGGAGAATGTCCTCGGCGGCGGGATCGTCGACACGGCGGCGCAAAAATTGCAGGAAACGGCTGTGCTGCCCGGCAAGGCCGGCGACTGTGTCTCGGGTTGTGGGCGCGTGCGAAGTCATGGCGAAGACCGCCGGGAAACGCGGCGCGTGGCCGCGCTGCCCGGATTCCATTGATGTTACGCGTGCTGGGCATGGGCCGTCGTCGCGCACGTGCAGTCGGTGCAGGGGCAGGGAGCGCAGGAACAGGTTTGGGTTGCGTTGGCGGGATCGGTTTTCTGTTTCATCTTCGATTCTCCTTTTCCTCTGCACGTGCTGACGCGCCAGGACGGAGAACCTTACAGTTGAAGGGGCCGCGGATGCGAATCTCGTGTAGATTCAAAGCCCGCGTTACTAGGGCTTAGTCCTCTAATCGTCGATTCCACGGTTACAGTCCAAAGCTGTCGCAACACTGCCCCGGATTGGTCCTTTAAAGGTTACATGCCACGCACGACAGTTGCCGCCTTATATTGCCGATCTCTTTGAGGAATTCTTAAGGTTCTGTGTCCATGATGGCGTCCAGGGAGGGACGTTTAAATGATGAAGACATTGAATCTCATGGCGATCAGAATAGCAACGGTAGGAGTCCTGTGCATGCTTCCGGCAGGGGCCTCTGCTAGCCAAGGAAAACGCGGGGCGATACCGCATGCGCCGCTGCTGAAGACCGTATTACCCGGCACGAAAAATTTGGAGGTCGCAGTCTACGAGACGGAATATGCTCCGGGTGGGATCAACCCGCGACATCTCCATCCGGCGGCGATCACATTCTATGTCGTGTCAGGGACGGGCGTTTGGCAGGAAGATGGGAAGCCGCCGGTAACGCTGCATGCCGGAGAAAGTTTGTTTGTTCCGGCAGGCACAATCCATTCCCACTGGAATCCGAGCACCACCAAGCATCTCCGCTTCTTGGAGTTTATCGTCGCCGAGAAGGGTAAGGGGCGTTCTATTCCTGAACCGCTGAAGAAGTGAGGCCCCGGGAAATTCGGCAAAGGGACGGGACGCTCTCGAACAAGTAGCGATGAGGCTCTCAATTGAGAATGAATGCTTCGATCAGCGCAGTAGGCACAACGGCACGAGATTCCTGAGGAGACTGTGTCCGCAATGAAAAACTCCAATAGCCCGCCCGCAGGGCTCCTGCACTTTCATGTGTGTTTGCATTGCCGCAGTCCCTTCCGTAGAGAAGAAGTGGAAGGTCGGGTACATACAACAGGGCTTTTTGTCTGCCCCAAATGCGGCAAAGAAGGGCCGTTGAACATCGAGATCCATGAGATCGACGGTGACGAATCTCAAATGCTCAAGACCGAATGAATCACATGGCAAGTGGAAGTTTTCTCTGAACAGTCTGTCCGACAATGCCAAACTTTCTTCCGGCAGCTTTGACGAATTCATTCACGAGTCGAGATTTGCTGTCCGCGCGCGCCGCAAGGCTTGTGACAAGGCGAAGACGGGGTTCAGCCAGAGGTCGCATCGTAATACCATCACGTGCAATTCTCCAAGCCGCAGAACGCGGCAAGAATGCAACTCCATGATGCTCACGAATCAGCTCAGAGGCTTCTTCGGGACTCGTGAAGTGATAACTGTCCGATGGATAGGCATTTCTGTCTGCGCCGACGGAATAAATCGTGTCGTATAGATGGGCATTTGCGTGCTTCCCGAGCAGTATCCAGATTCGCCTATGCAGTTGATCCAAGCGAATCTCTCTGTACGCTGCCAGTTCATCCACCATTGGCAGTGCAATGTAGATGGGATTGTCGGCGATATGTAGGAGGCTGAGTTGCGGTTTGGGAGGGACACCTGTTATTACGGCAAGATCGAGTGCCCCGCCGCTGACCTGACGGGCGAGTTCATTCGAGAAGTTGCTCCAGAGCTTGATCCTCATCTCGGGAAAGAGTGAGAGCTGGATGGATAGGAGCGTTGAAACGAGAATCGGTTCGGTGTAGGACGACTTGCCGATATTGAGAATTTCATTCGGGCCATCGAGGACAGCCCGAGCGGACTGCACCGCCCGTTCTGCATGAGAAACAACCTCACGCGCCTCGACGATGAAGACCCGCCCTGCCTCTGTGAGTTCGGCAACCTGATGGCTATGTTTGAAGACCTGAAAACCCAAGCCACGTTCCAGCTTGAATATCTGCTTGCTGAGCGTGGATTGGCTCATGTTCAGCCTTTCGGCTGCTCTTGAGAAATGAAGTTCTTCTGCAAGCACAATCGCTGATTGCAGCAATCGAATCTCTGGTAAGACCATGACTATCCTCCAGACGGCAGATTCTGGGAGGGACAGCAAACACTTCAATACAGCGGAATCAACCACCGAATGCAGTAATTGTAATCCTGAATCGTGTCGATTTGCGGCTGCATGAGCTTCCGCACTAGGAGTCGTCATTCCAAAAAGGAATGACGCTCACCCAAATTTTCATTGGACGATTTCCCGCGACACATGGAATCTCATAGGCAACACGTCTTCGGAGCCAATTGCGTTCTATAACACTCCGAACTGTTGAACGAGAGGTGAGTATGAGTCTGCGTTTCTCATCGGAATCGGAGGGTGCGAAAAGCACGCAAGGCAGCTTTAGAAACGAAAGCGAAAGCTCAAGCATTCTGAAGGACGTAATCTTTCTCCGCCTTCCCGAAGTGAAGGCCGTGACAGGCCTATCCAAGACAACCCTTTACACTTTGATACGGGAGAAAAGTTTCCCCGCACCTGTCCAGGTTGGACCGCGCGCTGTGGCATGGGTAAGGTCCGAAGTGAAGCAATGGGCGGCCAATCGTGTCCTCGCATCCCGAACTGCTGTGTACGTGGCAAGCGGAAAGCGGATGCCACACTCGGTTCGTCCAGCGCCGAAGACATCATCGAGAAGATCGGCTTAGGCCGCTAATGCTTGTCTGCCCCTTGCTAATTGTTCATCCAGATAGTCAGCCCACCACTGCATCATCGCTGTGCGCTGCTTCAAATACTTGGCGTGGTTGTAGGCCCCTTTAACCTTGTTGCGTTGGACATGGGCGAGCTGCATCTCAATCCAATCTTCCTCAAACTGACCGGAGTCATATAAGACCGTTGACGCAACTCCCCGAAAGCCATGACCAGTCATTTCGCCCTTATACCCAAGACGGTAGAGTGCAAACAGAATGGTGTTGTTGCTCATGGTCTTTCCTTTATCATTCGCGCCGGGAAAAACTTTCTTGCCTCTGCCTGTGCGCCAATGCAAGATCCGGAGGATTGCCACAGCTTGCGTAGGTAGCGGCACGATATGAGGACGCTTTTTCTTCATACGCTCCGGTGGAATCTCCCATCGCGCTCTGTCCAGGTCAAACTCCGGCCACTCAGCCTCAATGAGTTCCGATGTTCTGACCCACAGGTAAGCCATGAGTTGCAGAGCATAGATCGTGAGAATATCGCCCTCGTACTCCCACATCTTCAGCAGCAACGCGGGCAGGTCTTTTGCCTCTACACGCGCGAAATTTTCCTCTTCCGCTGGTTTGAGAACGTCACGCGGTTTGAAGTCCGCTGCGGGATTACGTGTCGCCCGTCCATTCGCAATGGCATAGCGGAAAATCTGACCGATGGTTTCGTGGGCACGTTTAGCAACGTCGCGCGCACCGCGTGCCTCAATCGGCAGGATTAGTTCTCGAACATCAGCGGCGGTAATGGCGTCGATGAATTTGTGGCCGATCACAGGAAAAACGTCGGCCTCCAGACGACGCATGACTGTATCGACATGACGAGGAGACTTGCCAACAGACCACCATGCCCACCATTTGCGGCCAATCTTCTCAAAGCTGTTTTCCGCTTGCCGCAGCCGGTCGTCAGTTTCTTTTTGCTTGGCCTCAGATTCCGACCTGCGTTCCGCCATCGGATCGGTGCCAGCTGCCAATGTCTTGCGTGCCGCGAAGTGCAGATCGCGAGCGTCCTTGAGCGAGACGACCGGGTATTCGCCAAATGCCATCATCTTCTCTTTGCCGTCGAAGTAGTACCGCCAGCGCCATAGCTTCGCACCGGAAGGAGCGATCAGGAGACAAAGGCCGCCGCCATCGGTCATTTTGTACGGTTTGCCGGCAGGCTTCGCGTTTTCAATCTCCCGGATTGTGAGTGACATCGTGAGCCTCCAAAATTGCGGGTACACTCGATACCCGCAATTTGTACTCACTATACCCGCATCCGTACCCGCAAGAAAGTCCGGCTTCCCCCGAACCCTATCGAACGTCCACGAACGCTAAATCGACGTAAGTTACACAAAATAAAACGCTCCGAGAGTTCGGAGCGGTTCAGGGAAGTTCGGGGAAGTATTGGATTGGCTGCCCCCCAGGGATTCGAACCCCGATTGATCGGTTCAGAGCCGACTGTCCTACCATTGAACGAGGGGGCAACGGGCGATGCTGGCGCCACGTAGTGCTTCTCGTCGGCTGCCTTCTAGAGTGTACGGGGCACGTGGATTCTGGTCAACGCCCGTCAGCTAGAATCCAGAGATGGACAACGAAATCGCACGGCTGTTTCTGGACTTTTCGTGCCGCAGGCTGGACATGGTGGCGGCTCATATGAAGACCTGTCTGGGGAAGTTGACGGATGAACAGATATGGTCTCGCGGCGGCGCGCACGAGAACGCCGTGGGCAACCTGGTGCTGCATCTCTGCGGGAATATCCGGCAGTGGGTGATGCACGGCGTGGGCAACGCCGAGGATGTTCGTGTACGCGCGGAGGAGTTTGCGGCAGATGGCGGCCAGAGCGGAGCGGCACTGGCAGAGATGTTTGCCTCGACCGTAGCGGAGGCGCGCGGCGTGATCGCTTCCCTGCCCGTGGAGCGACTGACTGAGCGCACCAGTCCGCAGCCGGGACGGCCCGAGGTGAGCGTACTGGAGGCGATCTATCAGGTGGTGGCTCATGCGCATGAGCACGTAGGACAGGTGATCCTGGCAACCAAACAGATGATCGCGACAGATCTGGATTTGACCGTGCCCCGGCCTCGTTGAAGCTCAAAACCTCTCCAAAGGCGCTGCCTCCAGTCGAGATGACGTAGTCTTCGTCTCGCTTCGAAAGGGCGAACCTATTCGACGGGGAGTTTGGCGTTGTAGCCGTCGCGGGCGATGATGGAGTACTTCAACGCCTTGCCCTTTTCGTCCTGCATGCGCAGCGGGTGGCCTTCGTTGTCGACCAGCAGCACCTTGATCTTGCGGTAAGAGCCGTCGTCCTTGGTGTTGGTGGGACGGTAGGTGAGCACGTACTGGTTGCGGATAGAGTTGTTGATCTCGGAAAAGATGTCAGGCAGCGCGCCCTGGAAGAGCGGGCTGAAGCTGAGACCGCCGGTCATGCTGGCGAAGGTCTTTAGCTGGTTCTGCGCCTGGAGATAGTTCAGGTCGGCCATGCCGCCGCTCATGCCGCCGCGGCCGCTGTACATCTCATTGAGCAGCGCGCCGGTGCCGATGGTGAAGATGGTGACGTTTGGCGTCGCTTTGACCTTGGCGAGGATCTTGTCGAGAGTGAGTTTGGAGAAGGTGTCGCGACCGCTGCCGATCAGGATGATGTACTTGCGGCCTTCGATGCGGCTGAGCCGGTCGAGCGTCTCGTAGAGCGCATCGAAGAGGTTGGTGTCGGAGAAGCCCGGAATGACGAGCGATTGGAGCGCCTGGGCGACGATATCCTTATTGTTGGTGAAGTCGGTCAGGATGTGGGTGTGGAGGTCGTAGGTGACGACGGCAACATAGTCGTCCGGCCGCAGAGTGCGGAAGAAGCTGTAGGAGGCATTCCGCATATCATTGATGAGGTAGTAGCTGTTGGCGGCGAACTCCAGCAGCATGACGGCGGTGATCGGCGTCTGCGTGGTGCGGACGCTGGTGATGGTCTGGGGTACGCCATCCTCAAGCACGAGAAAGTTGCCGGACTTGAGGCCGGGGACGAACTGGTGTGTCTTGTCGAGGATCACGTTGACATCGAGGTTGACGATGGGTACATCGACGCGGAGCGAAAAGGTCTCGTTGTTGGGATTCTTGACGGTGGGCTCGGCAGGTGCGGGCGGCGGTGGCGGCTCTTCCGCTTCCGGCTTCTTCCTGATGACGATGGGACCGGAGTCGGACTGGGGGCCGCCATCCTCGGGGGCCTGATCGGCTTTGGGCTGCTGGGGCGCGGCTTGAGACGGAGCAGAGGAGTTCTGCGCCCGTGCGGAGACAGGGGAGAGTATGAGAACCGTGAGCGCGAAGATAGTGGCCAGAAGCTGAAGTCGGTTCACGGCGTTGGTCATCATGATGAAAACTTTACTCCGGACTGTTGGACGATGCTGAGGGTTGCTGGTGAGAGGCGCCGCATCCGGCCGGCTTCGATCGCGGGTACGGCAGAACGCTAAAAAGAGTTTATGTTGCAATGTCTTGCAGCCAGCACTCCCCATCGGGAAATTTCTATCAACATTTTGCTCGTGTCGATGTTGTAGCATCAAACAGCAGATGCCGACGAGTACGTTAGGCATGCAAAGGAAAAGATTTCAAATGAGTGAAATACATGGTCTGGCGGCGCACGCGGCCGGTGCGCATTTGCTGCCTTATAAGTACGATCCGGGTGAGTTGCAGGCGGATGAGATCGAGATCAAGATCTCGCACTGCGGTGTGTGCCACAGTGATATTCACCTGATCGACAACGACTTCGGATACAGCAAGTATCCATTCATCCCCGGGCACGAGATTGTCGGAACCGTGGTGGCCGTGGGCAGCCATGTGCTCGATCGCACAACCGGCGAGCGCGTGGGCGTGGGCTGGCAGTCGGACAGCTGCGGCATCTGCGAGTGGTGCCGGCAGGGCGACGAGCATCTTTGCGCAAAGGCGCAACCGACCTGCGTGGGTCGGAACGGCGGATACGCAGATCGGATTCGCGTGAACTCGCGCTTTGCGATCCCGGTTCCGGCGGTGCTTGATAGCGAGAATGTGGCTCCGCTCCTGTGCGCGGGGGTCACGGTCTACAGCCCGCTGCGCAACCATGGGGTCCGGCCCTCGTCGCGCGTGGGCGTGATCGGGATTGGCGGGCTGGGGCATCTGGGAGTTCAGTTCGCCAGGGCGTTTGGCGCCGAGGTGACGGCATTTTCTACCTCGAAGGACAAGGAGGCGGAGGCGCGGGAGCTGGGCGCGCATCACTTCCTGAACACGCGGGACACGGGCGCGTTGAAGAAGGTTGCGGGATCGTTCGATTTTCTGCTCTCGACCGTCAGCGCCGACCAGGACTGGCAGGGATATATCAATGCGCTCCGGCCCAAGGGAGTTCTTTGCGTCGTGGGAATTGCACCCTCGCCGCTGCAGATTCAGGCGTTCTCGCTGATTGGCGGGCAGAGAGCCGTCTCCGGCAGCCCCTCGGGTAGCCCGCGCGACCTGCACGAGATGCTCGATATCGCGGCGCGGCATGGCGTGAAGGCCATCACCGAGCGCTTCGCCATGAGCAAGGCGAACGACGCGGTAGCCAGGGTGAAGAAGAATCAGGTGCGCTATCGCGCCGTTCTGGCGAATTAGAGCGGCATGATTTGGCGAAGGATGCAAAGGCGAAGGCTTCGGTCTTCGCCTTTCTTTTTAGCCTCTTGTGAGTCGATTCGAGGAACAAGACTCGCCGGATAGTAAGCTGAGGGTTCAAGAGTTCCTTCAAGGGTTCGATGCGATTTGAATTGTTCATTGCGGCGCGGTATCTGCGGGCCAAGCGGCGGCAGGCAGTGGTGGGGGTCATCACCATCATCTCCGTCGTTGGCGTGGCGGCAGGTGTGGCGTCGTTGATTATCGCGCTGGCCATTACCAACGGGATGCAGAAGGACCTGCAGGCGCGGCTGGTGGGCTCGACTGCACACGTCGAACTCATGCGGATAAAGGCAGACGGCATCCGCGACTGGAGGCCTCTGCTCGAAAAGCTGCGCAAGCTGCCGCACGTAACGGCAGCGGCGCCGGGGCTCTATGGGCAGGTTTTGGTCACACGAGGCGCGCGGAGTGGCGGAGCCTTGATTAAAGGCATTCTGCCCAAGGACGAGAAGACGGTGGGAGATTTGTTGCAGTCGATGGTGGAAGGATCGGCCAAGGATCTCGAACCTGTTGCCACAGTGAATGCCAACTCCACAGCAGTGCAGGCCGCACAGCCCATTCCTCCCATCGTGATCGGAAAGGACATGGCAGAGACAATTGGAGCCGGAGTCGGCGATACGGTACAGGTAATCAGCCCGCAGGGAGAGCTGTCCCCGCTGGGGTTAGTACCTCGCTATCGCGCTTTCCTGGTGGTGGGGATATTCAAGTCCGGGTTCTATCAATACGACTCAACGTATACGTTTGTACGGCTGGCTGATGCGCAGAGACTGTTCAGCGAGCCGGATCTGATCTCGGTGATCACCTTCAAGGTGGACGATCTCTATCATGCCGACAGGATCGGCACCGCAATTGAAAAAGCAGCGGGGCCGGGCTTCGAGACTACCAACTGGATGGAGCAGAACCGAGAGTTGTTCCGCGCGCTGAAGCTGGAACAGATCGTCACGTTCATCGTGCTGGCGCTGATCGTCTGCGTGGCCGCGCTGAATATCCTGATCGCGCTGACGATGATGGTGATGGAGAAGACGCGGGACATCGCCGTCCTGATGAGCTTCGGCGTGCGGGCCGAGCAGGTGCGGCGAATCTTCCTGCTGCAGGGGCTGCTGATCTCGGTGATCGGCACAGCGATTGGACTGGTCCTGGGCTACGGGCTGAGCTGGCTGGGAGGACACTATCACTTCCCTCTCGATGCATCGGTCTACTCGATCGACTACCTGCCGTTTGCCCCGCGGATTCGGGATGCTGTAATCGTGGCGGCGGTTTCTCTGGGGGTGAGTCTGGTTGCTACCCTGTATCCTTCGAGATCGGCGGCGAAGGTATTGCCTGCGGAGGCTTTGCGCTATGAGTGAACCACGGCTGAAGTACACGCGGCTGGCGCCGGACGGTATGGCGAAGATGCGGGAGCTTGGGCACTATTTGAATACCGGGACCGGCTTGCCGACGTCGTTGCTTGAACTGGTGAGGCTGCGCGCTTCGCTGATGAACGGCTGCGAGTATTGCATCCATGTCCACACGGCGGAGTTGCGGAAGTTGAATGAGCCGGTAGAGCGCATCGACGGCCTTGCCGATTGGCGGAGTTCGAGCAGCTACACGCAGCGGGAGCGGGCGGCCCTAACGTGGACCGAGGCGGTAACGAATATTCAGGACGGCCATGCCCCGGATGTGATCTACGACGAGGTTCGCGCGCACTTCAGCGATGTGGAGACGGTGAATCTTACGCTGGTGATTACGACGATCAATGCATGGAACCGGCTGGCGATCTCGCTGGGGGCTTACCCTGGCCATGCCGGGGCGGCGAAGGCGGAGGGATAGCATTTGGGACCAGCGGACAAGATTCGGCGGTCGCTGCGCTTCGGCGCAAAGCACACTGCTCCGGTTCGGGATGAGAGCGCCTGGCAGGCGGAGAGATTGCAGCCGCTGCCGGGCGCGGTCGCGCCGACGGCGGTGCTGCGGGCGGACGGCCTGACCAAGACCTATGCCGCGGTGCCGGGAGCGGCTGGCCGAGGCGAGCTGGAGCTTTTTCGTGGGCTGGATCTGACGGTCCACGCCGGGGAGATGGTGGCCATCGTCGGGGAGAGCGGCGCGGGCAAGAGTTCCCTGCTGCACCTGCTGGCCGCGTTGGACACGCCGACGGCGGGAGAGGTGTGGTGCGGGGGGAGCCGGTTGAGCACCTTCACAGTGGCACAGGCGGCGGACTATCGCAACCGTGACGTAGGCTATGTGTGGCAGTTTCACTATCTGTTACCCGAGTTCACGGCGCTGGAAAATGTCGCCATGCCTCTGCTGGCGCGCGGGATGGGGCGGTCATCGGCTTTGGAGCGGTCGCGAATCTGGCTGGAGGAGGTGGGGCTGGCAGATCGGGCCGGGCACCGCAGCGGCGAATTGAGCGGAGGCGAGCAGCAGAGGGTATCGCTGGCGCGGGCGCTGGTGACGGAGCCGAAGATCCTGCTGGCGGACGAGCCGACGGGCGATCTTGACGGAAAGACGGCGGAGGCGGTGTTCGGGCTGATTCAGCGGCTGCATACGGCCCACGGGCTGACCAGTGTGATCGTGACGCATAGTCTTGACTTTGCAGGTCGTTGCGGGCGGATGCTGCAATTGCGGGAAGGACGTCTGGTCGAGGCCGGAGCTTGATGCACCAGGTTTGGTGCCTTTTTTGCACAGACTTCATCTAATAGACAGTGCTAGGGTATTGCATAACTTTTGAGGGATTTCCGGATGTGTTGCACAGGCGACTACACTGATAGAAGCAGAATGGATGCTTCGCAAGCTGAAGTAGCCTGAAGGTCTTCGCGAGCGGTTGGCGCGGAGACGGTACGGTACCAACGGCGCTATGCGGCCTTCGGGCTGGGTGGTGTCCGGCGTTGAAGGGGAGAACATGTTCGAACGCTATACGGAGAAGGCGCGGAGGGTGATCTTCTTTGCTCGATATGAGGCCAGCCAGTTCGGATCGCCTTACATCGAGACAGAGCATCTGTTGCTGGGGTTGCTGCGGGAGGACAAGGCGCTGACGAACCGCTTTTTGCGGTCTCACGCTTCAGTGGAGTCAATACGCAAGCAGATTGAAGGACATACGACGATCCGGGAGAAGGTTTCGACCTCGGTCGATCTGCCATTGTCGAACGAATGCAAGCGGGTGCTGGCCTATGCGGCGGAAGAGGCCGAACGGCTGTCGCACAAGCATATCGGCACCGAGCATCTGCTGCTGGGGCTGCTGCGCGAGGAGAAGTGCTTCGCGGCGGAGATTCTGACCGAACGCGGACTGAGACTGCCTGCCATCCGCGAGGAGTTGCAGAGGACGACGCAGGAGAAGGTGCCGACGCAGGGCGGTAGTAGCAAGGGCCAGCGCGGCGAGCAGAGCATGCTGGCTGAGTTTTCCCGCGACCTGACCCAGAGCGCTCTCGACCAGCAGCTCGATCCGCTGGTCGGACGGGATGCCGAAGTCGATCGTGTGATCCAGATCCTGTGCCGGCGGACGAAGAACAATCCGGTACTGATCGGCGAGCCGGGCGTCGGCAAGACCGCCATCGTCGAAGGGCTGGCACAGAAGATCGCCGACGGCGAGGTGCCCAGCTTTCTCGCGGACAAGCGGGTACTGGCGCTCGACCTGTCACTGATCGTTGCGGGCACGAAGTATCGCGGGCAATTTGAAGAGCGCCTGAAGACCATCATGAAGGAGTTGATGGAAAACCAGAACTCCATCGTCTTCATCGACGAGTTGCATACACTGGTGGGCGCCGGATCAGCCGAGGGCTCGCTCGATGCTGCGAACATTCTGAAGCCTGCGTTAAGCCGCGGCGAGATTCAGTGCATCGGCGCGACGACCCCGGCGGAGTATCGCAAGTCAATCGAGAAGGACCGATCGCTCGAGCGGCGCTTCCAGGCGGTTAAGGTGCCTCCTCCGAGCGAAGAGGACGCTGTCAAGATCATCATGGGAATCAAGGAGAAGTACGAGAAGTTCCATGCGGTCAGCTACACCGACGATGCGATCACCTTCTCGGTCTCTCACTCCAGCCGTTATATTCCGGATCGTTTTCTGCCGGACAAGGCCATCGACCTGATCGACGAAGCGGGTGCGCGGGTAAAGCTGCGCCAGACTTCCCTGCCCGAAGAACTGACCGAGGTGCAGAAACGGATCAAGTTCATCGTGCATCGCATGGAGAACGCGATTGCGAACCACGAGTTCGAAAAGGCTCGGTTCTACTCGGACGAGGAGCGCAAGGAGCGGGAGAACCTGCGGACGCTGCGCGACAAGTATCACCTCGACGACTCTTCGGCGGGCATCGTGACGCGCGAAGATATCGAGGATGTCGTGAGCCGCTGGACGGGGGTTCCCATCACTTCTCTCAAGGAAGAGGAGACGCAGCGGCTGCTGCGCGTCGAAGAAGAGCTGCACAAGCGCGTGATCTCGCAGGACAAGGCGATCTCGGCGCTGGCACGGGCAATTCGGCGGTCTCGCGCGGGCCTCAAGAATCCGGCGCGCCCCATCGGCAGCTTCCTGTTTTTGGGGCCGACCGGCGTGGGCAAGACGGAGATGGCGCGAACGCTCGCGCAGTTTCTGTTCGGCTCGGAGAAATCGCTGATCCGCTTCGATATGTCGGAGTTCATGGAGAAGCACTCCGTAAGCAAGCTGATCGGCTCGCCTCCGGGATATGTTGGCTACGAGGAGGGCGGCCAGTTGACGGAGCGCGTGAAGCGCAATCCGTACTGCGTCGTGCTGCTCGACGAGATCGAGAAGGCGCATCCGGATGTGTTCAACCTGCTGCTTCAGGTATTTGAAGACGGGCAGTTGACCGACGGGCTGGGCAACACGGTCGATTACAAAAACACGATCATCATCATGACTTCGAACATTGGAGCGAAGCACCTGCAGAAACGGCAGGGGCTGGGCTTCCAGAGTGAGAAGGAAGAGATGGTGATGGACAAGATGGAAGAGCTGGTGAAGGGCGAAGTCAAGCGCACCTTCAATCCGGAGTTCCTGAACCGCCTGGACGAGATCATCATCTTCACGTCGCTATCGGATGCGGACCTGATGCAGATTCTCGAACTGCTGGTGCAGCAGCTCAACGTCAACCTGGTGCACAAGTCGATCACCATCTCAGTCACCGACGAGGCCAAGAAGTGGATCATCGAGAAGACTGCCTCGGATCGCACCTATGGCGCTCGCCCATTGCGCCGCGCGCTACAGAAGTACGTGGAAGACCCGCTGTCGGAGGCGCTGATCGGCGGCGGCATCGCACAACGGCCGGCGTTCCTCGAGGTCTACATGGAAAACAACTCGCTGTTCTACCGGCCAATTGCGTCGGATGGCGAAGAGAAGATGGCGGGTCTTGCATTGACCGCCGTTTAGCTGAAATAGCAGAGAAACAATACGCCCCGGCAATGTATGCCGGGGCGTATTGTTTAAGGCGGAGGAAGACCAGAGCCCTATGGATCGTCGTGAGTTTGCAGCCTTGTTGCCGGCATTGCTGGCTTGTTCCGCCGCTATACCGGAGGTCGCGCAGGCCCAGAGCAACCCATCTGCTCTGCCTTTTATCGAGTCGGGCGTGTTTCCGCCTGCGCCGCCGAAGTCGGGCAGCGTGAAGGAGCGCGTGTCGCGCCACTATGTCACCGGAATGCTGAAGGCCGGCAATGTGCGACTGGAGATGCACGAGACGACGCAGGCGGCGGGCGCTCCGCATGAGGCGATAGGAACGCACCTGCACAATGAGTTGTGGCTGGTGCGTGAAGGGACCGTGGAATTGATGACGAACGGCGTCAGCAGAAAGATGGTGGCCGGAGATGTCGGCATCTGCGTCGCCGGGGACGAGCACTTCATCAAGAACGTCGGCGACACGCCGGCAACTTACTTTGTTGTGACCGTGGGCCCGCGCGAATAAGAGAGATTAATGCAGGTCATCCCGGGGGAGTTCCCGGGATGACCTTTTCTGCCTGAAGATAGAAGGTCTGCATCCGTATGAGCGGTCGAAGTTATACAAGCGACTGCGCCGATTTGACGACGCTCTGCACCGCGTCGCCTGCCTTCTCGACCGCGGACTCGACTTTTCCGCGAGTACGCTTGAGGGCCTTCTGGCTCTCCTCGCTGAAGCGTTCCGCCTGCTCTTTGAGATAGTCTCCCGCGTCCACAAGGTAATCCCCCGCGTCCTCGACGCCCTTGCGCAGGCGCTTGCGCGTCTTGACCCCGGTTTGCGGCGCATAAAGAAGGGCGACCGCGGCTCCCGCGCTGACGCCGATACCGAAAGCTAACCAATAATTTTTTGCACTCATGCGCTACTCCCTTTTTTCGATTATTTCTTTTTTCTTCTTTCTTTCTCTGTTCGATTGGATTCAAAGGAGCGGCATCTGGTTGGTTTTTCCATTCATTGCCCTCAGCACTCGGATTGCCGCAGGCAGCAAGCACTTGGTAGCACCAATTGACTCTGATAGCCTGTATTTACCCAGGGAACCCGTGCGTACGAATCTCCGTACACACCAACATCGTCCAGCATGACAACAGCATCGGAACCCGGACCCATGGAAACAACGACCCTCCCGACCGAGCCCTATCTCGTCCCCGTCACCCCGGTAGCCCCCACCCCGCTGCCTGAGATCATCGAAGCCCTGCGTACCATCTCGCCGCTCAATGGCCTTACGGAAGAAGAGTACGGCTGGCTGGCCTCCCACGGGAGCGAACGCATCAGCGACAGCGACGCGCTCGTCTTCAATGAGGGCGAGCCCGCCACGCATCTGGTCTTCATCCTGCGCGGAGAGATCCACGTCCGCCGCCGGCACTCCGGCCCCATGGCGCTGTTCATCGGCCGCGCCGGGCAGATGACCGGCAAGCTGCCCTTCTCGCGCATGAAGACCTACGGCGGCGACGGCTACACCATCGGCCCCACGTGGATCCTCGACATCCACGAGTCTCTGTTTCCGGAGATGCTCGCCGCCGTGCCTTCCATGGCGCAGCGCTGCGTCTCGGTTCTCCTCGATCGCGTGCGCGAGGTGACGCGCATGGAGCAGCAGGCAGAGAAGCTGGCCGCCCTGGGCAAGCTTGCGGGCAACCTGTCGCACGAGTTGAACAACCCTGCCTCGGCCGCCCAACGCTCCGCCGCCAGCCTGTTCGGCGAACTCCGCCGCTATGGCGACCAGAAGTACCGCTTGGGCTCGCTCTGCCTCAAGGCCGAGCAATCGGCGGTCTACAAGAGCTGGCTGATTCGCACCCGCTCCAAGATGGCCGAATTCTCGAACGTGGTGAACGCATCGCAGAACCCGCTGGCTGCGGCAGACCGGGAAGAGCAGCTTACAGCATGGCTGACCGCCCATGGCGTCGCCGAGCCGTGGGAGATCGCGCCTTCGCTCTCGGAGACGAGATTAACCATCGAGCAACTCGACGACCTGGCCAGCCACGCCTCGCCGGAGCTGCTGCCCATCGCCGTCAGCACCTTCGCCACGTCGCTGCGGGTCGAGCGCATGACCGAGGCCATCATCGACTCGACCGTGCGCATCTTCGACCTGATCAGCGCCATCAAGGACTACTCCTACATGGACCAGGCGCCGATTCAGGACATCGACCTGGCGCAGTCGCTTGAAACCACGCTGGCCATGTTCGCCTCACGGCTGCAGGGAGTCGCCATCGAACGCGACTTCGACCCCTCGCTGCCGGCCATCAGCGCCTATGGCAGCGAGTTGAGCCAGGTCTGGACAGCGCTGATCGAGAACGCCATCGACGCCATGCATGCAAGCGGCATTCCCGGCGTCCTGCGCCTTCGCACCACCCTCACCGGCAGCATGGCCTACGTCGAGGTCTGGGACAACGGCCCCGGCGTCGATCCTGCCATCCAGTCGCGCATCTTCGAGCCATTCTTCACCACCAAAGCCCCGGGGCACGGGCTGGGACTGGGACTCGATACCGCACAGCGCATCGTCAGCCGCCACTCCGGCTTCCTCACCGTGGAATCAAGGCCCGGCGCTACCTGCTTCCAGGTGCGGATTCCGCTCGACCAGGCACAGGCTTACTAAAACGACAACGGGAGAGGCAATCGCCTCTCCCGTTGCCTCCTTGACGGTCTATTCTGGCCCGCCGACCTTATCCTTTTTATTTTGTTACTTCTACGCCGCGCCAGAACGCCACATGATGCTTCACATTCCGCGCCGCAGGCTTCGGATCGGGGTAGTACCACGCCGCATCCTGATTTTCCTGCCCGTCCACGAGGACCGTGTAGTAACGTGCCTGCCCCTTCCAGGGGCAACTGGAGGTGGTTGAACTCGGCTTCAAAAATTCGCGTTTGACCGATTCTTCCGGGAAGTAAATATTTCCCTCGACCGTCTCGAATGTCTCACTCTCGGCCAGCGTCTGGCCGTTCCATACTGCCTTTGCCATAATTCGCTACCTGTTTTCTTTTCAATAGGTTACGTGAAAACGACCGCTCAGGCGACCAGCGCAGCGGTGTTCTGAACCCTGAAGTCCACAACCTATTTGTAACAGAAATGAGGCTTAAAAGGAAGCCGGAGGAGGCTGGCTTCCAGCCAGCCTTAGGCCTGTGAAGGCGCGATTCCCAGCATCTTCAGGAAGGCTTCGTGCCTCGCCTTTGCCACCGGGTACCTTTCGATCAGTTCCGCCGTGTTCTTCATGAACGGATTGCCGGACTCCTTCTCGGTTACGGCGTGGAAGTGGTGGAACTTGGCGTAGACAAGAATGCCCTCGCCGTTGGAGTCCAGAAAGAGGTCCGCATCAAGGGCGCCACGCAGCACCAGCGAAGAGGTCATCTCCCAGTAACTCAACACTTGCCGCCAGGCAGCGTTGTGCTCCGACTTCGTGTCCCGGGATACGGCACGCAGCTCTTCGAGCGTCTTCGGCTGGAAATCGAAGACCATGAACCGCCTTGCCTTGCGCAATGTCTCTTCCCGCCGAAGCTCGTAAAGCCGCAATATCAGTTCCGCGTCCGCTGCCGTCGCCATCTATTCTCCCTTTGTTTACTGTCTTTTATTTGCCTGATTTATTTATGCTACGCTCTCCACCATCGGCCGGGTCTTCTCCGGGTCAGGCTTCTCGATGACCGGAACCGGAGCAGGCCCCGCGATCTTCTTCTGGTAGCCGCACTCGGGAGTAGTAGGCTCCTCTTCCGGAGCGCCCTTCTTCCGGCGCCGCTTGGGCAACGCCTCGCGGTTGTTCGGGCACACCAGATAGGTTCCCTTATCGTTCGTCACCTCAAGGAGATAGGTGCTGTCGCCCTTGGGGCAGGCCTGGTTGACCAGCTTCAGGTTCGAGGCGAAGTCGCACTTCGGATACTTCACGCACCCATAGAAGGTGTCGCCGCGCTTGGTCTTGCGGACGGCAATCTCGCTGCCGCACTTCGGGCAGGGGACATCGAGCAGCTCCTGCTTGATGTACTTGCACTTCGGATAGCCGCTGCAACTGATGAACTCGCCATACTGCCCATTGCGGAGCAGCAAGGGCTTGCCGCACTTCGGGCACATCTCCTCCAACTGCACCGGAGGCTTCTGCTGTACCTTCTGTGTCAGCTTGCGGATGGTCTTGCAGGGCGGGTCCTCGTTGTAGCCAGGGCAGGCCATGAACGGGCCCCACGGGCCGTTGCGCAGCACCATCACGCGGCCGCAGTTGTCGCAGAACTCCTCCTCGGGAACGTCATCGGCACCGGGAGCGCTCAGGTCCGGCTTGGCGGCGAAGTTCTCCTTGGTGAAGTCGCAGCTAATCGGCTCAACCGTGATCTTCTTTCCCTGCCCGACCGCCGCATTGATCGCAGCAACCAGTTCTTTTGTGTCCGCAACATCCTTTGAGAAGTCGATGACATCGTCCGTCGTCGCCTTCACGGTCATCGGAAAATGAAGCCCAGTTGTCAGCTTCTTCGTCACCGCCTTCGCGTCTTTCTTCCATGGTCCCATCGCAACCGTCATGGGCTTGACCTTGGTGAAGTTGCTGCACGAATAGAAGCTGCCGAACTTGCCCCACTTCAGAACCAGCGGGCTGCCGCACTTCTCGCAGATCTCGTCGGTGGCGTGCTCCATCCGCTTGACGTCTTCCATGTGGGTGCTGGCAACCTTCAGCTCCCCCTCGAAGTGGTCGTAGAAGCTGTTCAGCAGATCGGTCCAGCGCTCCTGGCCTTCCTCGACCGCGTCGAGTTCACCTTCGAGCGTCGCCGTGTATTGGGTGTCGAAGATGTAGGGGAAGTTCTTGACCAGCAGCCCGGTGACCACCGTTCCGATCTCGGTGGGCACGAACTTCGACTGGATCTTCTTCACATAGTCGCGATCCTGGATCGTATTGATAATCGAGGCGTAGGTCGAAGGCCGTCCGATTCCCTGCTCTTCGAGCGTCTTGACCAGGCTGGCTTCGTTGTAGCGCGGCGGAGGCTCGGTGAACTTCTGCTCCGGGTCGATCGACTGCATGGCCAGCGACTGGCCGTCCCTGACGCCGGGCAGGATGGTGTCCTCCGACCCTCCATCCCAGATGGCAAGGAAGCCGTCGAACTTCAGGACCGAGCCGCTCACGCGGAAGTCGTAGGTCGTCTTGCCGGCTTTGGCTGCAATCTCAATCGTCGTCTGATCGAAGATCGCCGGCATCATCTGCGAGGAGACGAAGCGCTGCCAGATCATCTTGTAGAGCCGGTACTGCTCGTCGCTGAGCCACTTTTTAATGGAATCGGGCGTGTACTCCACGCGGGTCGGGCGGATGGCCTCGTGCGCGTCCTGGGCGTCCTTCTTGCCCTTATAGTCGACCGGCTTCTCCGGAAGGTACTTTGCGCCCAGGGTCTTCTGAATATAGTTGCGCGCCTCGACGATGGAGTCGGGCGAGACTCTTGTGGAGTCGGTACGCATATAGGTAATCAAGCCGACCGTGCCGTCGGTGCCGACCTCGACACCTTCATAGAGCCGCTGGGCGACGCCCATGGTCCGGCGCACGTTGAAGCCCAGCCGCGAAGAGGCATCCTGTTGCAGCTTGCTGGTGATGTACGGGGCCAGCGGGTTCCGCCTGCGCTCCTTGCGCTCGACCTGAGCGACCGACCACTCCGCCGTCTTCAACTCCGCGACGACGCGGTTGGTCTCTTCTTCGTTGGGCAGTGCGCCGGAGAGGAAGAGTTCTTTGCCCTCCTTGTCCTTGCCGTTGGCAACTCGGGACGGAACTCCGTCGATGCCGGTGAACCGGGCGACAAACTCATCTTTGGGTGAGGATTGCAGCCTTGCGCCGATGGTCCAGTACTCGACCGGGACAAAGGAGTTGATCTCCAGCTCGCGCTCCACGATCAAGCGCAGCGCCACTGTCTGCACCCGGCCCGCGCTCAATCCGCGGCGTACCTTGTCCCACAGCAACGGCGAGACCTGATATCCCACCAAGCGATCCAGCACACGCCGGGTCTGCTGAGCATCGACCAGATTCTCGTCGACATCCCGCGCATGAGCAAAGGCTGCCCGGACGGCTTTCTGCGTAATCTCGTTGAAGGTGACCCGCCGTACCTTCGACTTGTCCTTGACCACAGGGAGCAACTGGATCGCCAGGTGCGCGGCAATCGCCTCGCCCTCGCGGTCGGGGTCGGGCGCCAGATAGACCATCTCAGCCTTGGTTGCCAGCTTCTTCAGCCGATCGACAACCTTTTCCTTGCCCGGGGAGACAATCAGCGTCGGCTCAAACGTCCGCTTCTTCAACTCCACGCCGATGTCGTTCTTCGGCAGGTCCATGATGTGGCCCAGAGAAGCCTCCACAATATAGTCGCTGCCGAGATATTTATTGATCGTCTTCGCCTTTGCCGGCGATTCGACGATCACAAGTGATTTAGCCATTCGTTCCCTTCATCCAACAAAAACGCATACCGTTGACCAGATGTTCCATCGTGCAGGATTCCAATGCGAACCTAACACGAGTTGCCGGAAATAAGCGAACCGGGCATCTCTGCAAAACTTCAGTCTGGGTACAAGAAACTATATCGATAGACTGTCTATCTTCAATTCCGTCTGCATCTTGGGCAAAGTGCATCCGGCTGATCGGCGCCCGGCAGCCCACTTTTCTCATTTAGAACGACCGGACATAATTCTTGCCGGGCAACTGCCTGACCCGGCCGCTTAGCTCCAGTTCGAACAGCGCTGTAAAGATCTCGGCCGATCCCAACTCTGCCTCCAGCCGCTCCATCAGGTCGTCGAGCTGCACCGATTCATCGTGCCTCAGATGATCCAGAACCATCTGTTCATGCTGCGGTAGCGGCGTATTGGTAAATAGAGATGCAGGTTTCGCCGATTTCGATTCATCCGGCGCCATCTCACCCGCCTCCGCTTCCAACTGACGCCGTATCTGTGAAGGCAGCTCCTCCCAGACGTCCTCCCATGTCGCGGTGAGCTTAGCCCCCTGCTTTATCAATGTGTTAGGACCCCAGGCGTTCTTGTTGGTCACGTTACCGGGAACGGCATAGACGTCCCGGTTCTGCTCCATCGCGCAGCGGGCGGTGATGCGGGTACCGCTGTACTCCGCCGCCTCGATGACCAGGACGCCCAGGCTCATCCCGCTGAGGATCCGGTTCCGAATCGGGAAATTCTGCGGGGCGGGAAATGTTCCCAAGGGATATTCACTCACGATTGCGCCGCCGGTCGCGACGATGCTCTCGGCCAGCTTCTTGTTTTCTTTGGGATAGACGACGTCGATGCCGGTGCCCCAGACGGCTACCGTCTTCCCTCCCGCCTCGATCGCTCCCTTGTGCGCCGCCGTATCCACACCACGGGCCATCCCGCTGAGGATGACGAGCCTGCGATGGGCCAGGTCGCGGGACAACAGCTCCGCCATCCCCGTGCCGTAGGGGGAGGGATGACGCGTTCCTACCACCGCAATTCCGGGCCGCGCCAGAAGATCCGCGTTCCCACGAATCCAGAGCACCGCAGGCGGGTCGTAGATCTCGCGCAGGCGCTCGGGATAGGAGCGGTCGTCCGGCGTCAAAATACTGCCGCCAGCCTCGGCCACACGGCTTATCTCGTCCTCGGCAGCCTCTTGCGCCTTGCCGCCGAAGATGAACTGAGCGGCCTCGGCGGGCATTCCGGTCGCCTCCAGTTCGGTCAGTGAAGACTCAAACAGCCGGTTCGCCGTGCCCAGCGCCTTGACCGCCCGAGCGATCCGCGTCGGCCCCATGCCCGGCGTCAGGGTCAACGCCATCCATGCCAACCGTGCCTTTTCCTGTATCGCAACCGTATCCCGCTCAACCCGGCGCATTCATCCGCTCCCTTTTTATCAACCCTCATTACTATAAGCACACGCTGTCCGGGCCACCGCCGGAGCCCAGCGGAAGGCCTCGCCTCCAGGCTGCCTACGCAGGATGGTTTAACGACTGGATCAGCCCGCGAATGTACCCGTAGCAGAACGCGAAGGACTGCAGGCCGCGGGGATCGCTCTCCGCCTGGGGCACGTGGTCGGGCATCAGCATGTAGGGATATCCAACCTCGCGATAGACGTGGATCGCCTTCACCATATCCACGTCGCCCTCATCCGGGTACATCTCAACGAAGTCGTTGCGGTGGCCGCGGATATTGCGGAAGTGGACGTTGAAGATCTTCTTGCGGGAGCCGAAGTACCGGATCACGTCATAGACCTCCCTGCCGGGATCGGCCAGCATCTCCGACACGGTTCCCTGGCAGAAGTTCAACCCGTGATAGGGACTCTCTCGAATCGCGATAAAGCGCTTCAGCCCGTCGACCGTGCCCAGGACGCGATTGACCCCCTGATATCCCTCCGGCGGTACGCCGGGGTCCTGGGGATGGCAGGCCATACGTACCTTGTACTCGTTGGCGACGGGAATGATGCGATCGAGAAAATAGGTGATCCGCTCCCAGAAACGATCCGCATCGACCTCTCCGGCAATTGTCAGCGGCGTCTTCGGGTGAGCCTCGGCAAGCTTCCATTGGCTGTAGCTGGCGTCTCCGCGCCCCGGCGTTCGACCGGTGCGCAGCACGCCGAGAATGCTCATGTTGTACTTGAGCATTGGCAGACCCGCCTGCGCGCAGTTCCGAATCATCTTCTGGATGGACTCAATATCACGGTCCCGTTCCGGGCTCCGGGCCAGCATGATGGCCGGGTGCTTCTCGTTGTCGATATAGCTCGAGGCCAGCACCGGCGGTACAACGCAATCGATTTCGATACCGTTGCCCGCCGCCAGATCCTTCATCCTGCTGAGTTCATCGACGGTTGCGTAGATGCGGCCGTCCGCAATCTGGGGATAGCCGCAGATATGGCGCACCCCATACCGAGCCAGGTACTTCAGGTGCTCGTCGCTGGTCGGCGCGCTCTGGCAGCCCAGCTTCATCAGCACAGGTTTGGGATGGGGTGAAGCCGTGGTTGTGGAAGCATTGGCACCACGGCCCAAGGCGACCGCGGCTACACCGGAAGAGGAGATAAACTCACGCCGATTCATAGGCTAGAAAAATACCACGATGCAACCATGCGCCGATACTGTACCTTCGTCATCGCGTCTCCCGGGCACTGCCCTGCAATGCTCCGGCCAGCACCCACGCGCCGCCGCTCATTGCCAGGGCGACAAAAGCGCTGGTCCACTCGTTGCCGCTGTGAGCCATAGCAACAACCCGCGGCACATGCAGCACGGCAACCCACGACAGGAACATCAGCCCCAGCAGAGCTGCGGCCAGATGGCACTGCCTATTCGTCGCGATGCTGAGGGCGGCGGCAAAGAATGCAACGCCCACGAAATACGCCCAGAAGAGATGACCGGGAATCCACGCTGGGATCAGGGTCGCAATGAACTTCGCATACAGGAAGTGCTGGACGCCGAAGACCACCAGCGCAGCCGCATAGAGCAGCCGGCTGACGATGAGGCCCTCCCACAGCCGGGAGCCTGGAGACTCCATCTCACCGGCCAGCACCAGGGCGACCGCGCTCAGAGCCAGCAGCTCAAATCCGCTCGTCCACGGGCCGGGATCGCGCAGATGCTCAAATAGACTCGGCACATAGACCAGCAGTACGCGCAGCAGCAAGGCCACTCCCAGCAGAGCCGCCGCCACTCTCGCCCACAGCCGCGTCGCAATGCAGACGCCGGCGGCGATGAAGCCCGCGCCGATCAGCCAGGCAAGGATGCCTGTCTCGGCGGTCCACGGAGGCCCGGGTGCCGGCCCGGCGGCCTGCGCGTGAAAGAGATACTGAAGTCCAAAGAGCACGATCGCAACGCCAAACAGAATACGACCAACCCTACTCAGTCCGTCCAAGGCAGAGCCCTCCAAAGAACTGATCGCGGCGCTTCCACGACCGAGGAGAATCCTACCTTAAGAATCGTCAGAATCTTCCAGGGGATCGTTTAATTCTTCATCGCATCGCTTGCACTCCATCATCCGCCCGATCCGTTCGGCCCGGGTCTCCTCGTGCAGCACCCACTCGCGCACCATCCATGGCGGATCGTGGCGCACATGCTGGCCGTGGCCGCACTCCAGCCGTGCCGCCCAATGGCCTTCCTCATCCTGATAGAACCCAACTACAGCTCGCTGCATCGAAGCCCTCCCGTCCACATCTATTAAACTAGACATCTATTAAATTAGATCTAGCTGTGCCTCAATCATCCCAGTTGCCCAAATCATCCCATCCCGTCCGCGTCGCCGCCATCAACTTCCTTAATCCCGCCCCGCTGATGTGGGACTTCGAGCACCCGCCGCTGGCAGCGAAACTCGCCGAACGCTACACGCTTCACTACACCAAGCCTGCTCTCTGCGCCGACGAGTTGCTGGCTGGGCGTGCCGATCTGGGCCTGATCCCCATCGCGTCGCTGACGCCCGATCTTGCCATCGTTCCCGGCTGCGCCATCGCGTCGCTGGACCGGGTGCGCTCCATCCAGCTCATAGTCAAGAGCAAGAGCAAAGAGAGCGAGGCGCTCGAAGCAGTTCGCACCATCGCTGCCGACACGGCATCGCGCAGTTCGCTGGCCTATGCCGAGATACTGTTTCGCAAGTTTCTAGGAACGCACCCTGCCTTTGTCCAGCATCCTGCCGACCCTGTCGCCATGCTTCGTCAAGCGGATGCAGCGCTGCTGATCGGCGACCCCGCGCTGCTGGCGCTCGAAGCCCGCGAGCAGATCGAGCAAGCCGTCGGCCCCTGCCAGTGGATCGACCTCGCCCACGAGTGGACGACCCGCACCCTCCTACCCTGGGTCGCCGCCGTGTGGGCTGTCCGTCCCGAAGCGCTGAGCCTGGGGCACATGGCCCCGGCTGAGCTTACGGACGATCTGATCCTCTCGCGCGACCACGGCCTCGCCCACATCGACGACCTCGTCCGGCAGTGGACACCGCGCATCCCGGTCCCGGCTGAGACCATCCGGCACTATCTCAGCCGAAATATCCATTACCGGCTCGATTCCGACTGCGTTCAGGCAATCGAACTCTTCCGCCGGTATGCCGCCGAGATCGACGCTCTCCCTGCGCTGCCCAATCTCCGCTTTCTATAGTCCACCGCGAGTTACCCAACTTTCATCGCTGAGATCCGCGGACTTCTGTTAGCGTCATATTGACCATGAAGCCCCCTGTCGGCATAGCAGGAATCACCGCAGCCGCAACAGAACCGGCGCAGAGGCACGCTGCCCTCTCGCCGCTGCCGGCCTTCTTTCTCGCGGCAACTCCCCGCCACTCCAACAAGATCTTTCACCTGTTCTTCGGCTTCGGTCTCTTCGGTGTCTTCCTCATCTCGATTGTCGATTCGTCGTTCGTTCCCCTGCCCGTCCCCGGCATCACCGACATCATGATCGTGCTCTTCGCCGCGCAGAAGTCCAACTGGATTCTGCTGATCCTCGCGGCGACCGCAGGCTCCGCGCTGGGCGGATACCTCAGCTACGAGGTCGGCCATGCCGGGGGGATGCAGTTTCTCGAAAAGCATGTTCCCGCGCGCATCTTCAAAAAAGTCTGCGAGTGGATGGAAGGGCACGCCGTGCTCGCCGTGGCACTGCCCGCGGTGCTTCCGCCACCGATGCCGCTCTCGCCCTTTGTCCTGGCCGCCGGCGCGCTCAATATGTCGAAGAAGAAGTTTATGGCGACCTTTACGCTGAGCCGGGGCGCTCGCCACGCCTTAGCGGCGTGGCTCGGCCTCTACTACGGCAGCCACGTGCTCCACCTGTGGAACCGTTTCTCCGCCAGATGGGCCACCACGATCCTGATTGTTCTCTGGACGACCATCCTAGTGAGTTGCGCTATCGCCTTCTGGAAGATCTACAAGACCTCCAGATCGGTCGGATCGGGTTTCTCGAAACGGCCGGACACCACGGTTTAGGGCGACTGAGTCCCGAAGATTCCCTCAGGGGCTAAAGCCCCATCGTAGGCACGACACTTATGGCACGGCTGAAGCCGCGCCCTTAACGAAACCGAACGGAATGAGAGGTTCCCTGAAGCCGCGCTCTTCAATCACTTGACGGCGACTTACATCTCCCAGCGCAGCAGCGTCGTGCCTACGGTATAGCCGCCGCCGAAGGAGGCCAGCAGCACGGTATCTCCCTTTTTCAACCGGCCCTGTTCAAGCGCGGTGTGCATCGCCAGCGGGATCGTGCCGGCAGTTGTGTTGCCGTATTCGCCGATGTTAATGATGACCCGCTCCTCGGGCATTCCCAGCCGCTCCGCTGTCGCCAGAATGATGCGCTGGTTCGCCTGATGAGGGATGAAGCAGTCCACGTCGTCGGCAGTCAGTTTGTTCCGCTGCAACAGCGTCTCGCTCAACTCGGCCATCTTGCGTACGGCTACCTTGAAGACCGCGCCACCCGATTGATGGACATAGTGCATCTTCCCGGCGACCGTCTCCGCCGTCGAAGGATGCAGGCTGCCGCCGCCGGGCATGTAAAGCGACGCGGCACCCGATCCGTCGATCTCGTGCACGAAGTCCACCATGCCGACCTCACCCTCTTCCGTCGGCTCCAGCAGGACCGCGCCAGCGCCATCACCGAACAGGATGCAGGTCGACCGGTCGGTGTAGTCGAGGATTGAGCTCATAACGTCCGCACCGATCACCATCACCTTCTTATGGACGCCGCTCTCGACCAGCTTCGCGCCCACCTGGAGGGCATAGGGAAAGCCCGAACAGGCTGCCGAGAGGTCGAACCCCCACGCGCCTTTTGCGCCCAGCTTGTCCTGCACCAGGCAGGCGGTCGCCGGAAAGAACATGTCCGGGGTCACCGTGGCGACGATGATCGCCTCCAGTTCACTGGCCTCGATGCCGCGGGCGGCCAGGCAGCGCTTCGCCGCCTCCACCGCGAGATCGCTGGTGGCCACGCCTTTTTCGACGAGGTGACGCTGGTGGATTCCCGTGCGCTCCACAATCCACTGGTTGTTCGTGTCCACCATCTTCTCGAGATCGGCATTGGTCAACAACCGAGGCGGAACGTATGCTCCCACCGAACTGATCTTCGCTCCTGCCCTCGTCTGCGGCTTTACGGTCAAACTCAAACTCGTCACCTCGTCTACATCTCAACCAGAATACAAAACTATTGCAGATCGGCCACTCTCCACGTCAACCTCGCGACCTGGGTCATGCCTACCGTGGAAGACGCGCCACCGGTTTCGGCAGACGCAACTCTACCGCATCCCATCATCCAAAGTTCAATTGTCAGGGGGAATCAGGGAGGAGAAAAGTGTACCGGGCGACCCACTGCGCCCATACTTGCCCGTTACCGTTGCTTCCTTCCGGACCTGGCGGGGTTGGCGGGATTACGTCGCGTAGGACCCGGCACAGGAGTAATCCTACCATCGACGGCCCCGATGCCCAAACCGTCCGGATCAAGACAGCTCTGACCGGAATTGCCAGCCAACGCTGGACCGCATACGCTTATTCATCATGCGACTTGTCCTACCACTTTTACTGCTCCTTCCCTTCGGCGTCCAGGCGCAGGATGTCCACGTCCGCGTCTCGCACGAGGTCAAGACCGGCATTGAGGGCACCACTTCCTTCCCGACGATCCAGATGGCGATGGATCACCATCCCTTCGCCGGGCCGGGAGGCCGCGTCTATATCGAGATCGCACCCGGCACCTATCGCGAGCGCGTCATCGTCACTCAGAACCATCCCAACATTACTTTTATCGGGATGGGCAAATCGCCGGAAGACGTGGTCATTACCAACTCGCTGAACGCAAAGCAAGCGGGCGGGACCTTCTTCACCGAGACCGTCGAGATCAACGGGCCGGGCTTCGAGGCCGACAATATTACCTTCGAGAACAGCGCCGGCAACACCGGACAGGCCGTCGCCGTGGCCAACCGGAGCGACCGCTCCATCTTCAAGCACTGCCGCTTCCTGGGCCACCAGGACACGCTCTTCGCCGACTATGGCCGCCAGTACTATGTCGACTCGTATATTGAAGGCGGTGTCGACTTCATCTTCGGCAATGCGACCGCCGTCTTCGACCACGTCGAGCTTCACTCCAACCGCCCCGGCTTCCTCACCGCGCAGTCGCGCACCTCGGCCGACCAGACGACGGGCTACGTTATCCTCGACAGCAAGGTGACCAGCGGTATCGACCACTCCGAAGGCTCGATGTCGAAGGGCGGCATCGGACTGGGACGGCCGTGGCGACCGTACTCGCGCGTCGTCTATATCAACACCGAACTGCCCGCCGACGTGCGTCCCGGGGGATGGGACAATTGGGGGAAGGCGTCCAACGAGCAGACGGCATACTACGCTGAATCGGGCAGCACAGGTCCCGGGGCCAATCCTCCGGCTCGTGTTCCCTGGTCGCATCAACTGACGGCGGCAGAGGCAAAACGGTTCCTGCCGACGACGTTCCTGCGCGGCAAAGATCGCTGGAATCCCGAAGCCGAAGCGAAAAAGCTTCCCTAGAACATAGCCTGCCTTAACTCTCAGAGATTCTCTAAGCGCTCACGGCACGGGAGTTTCGGCCTCGCTTTGGCCGGATGCGGCGCTCTTTGCCGCAGGAACGCGGCTGACCTTCAACTGGGTCTCCGATACGGCGATTCCCTTCCTTGCGGCGGCCATGCCCAGGACGCGATGCGCATACGTCGCCACCATCGAGACTCCTTCGGCATATTGCGCGTTGGGATTGCCCGCTCCGCCGTTGTACGCGCCTACCGCCTTTTCAACGTTACCGTCGAAGTGGTCGAGCAACTGGCGCAGCAGCAGTCCCGCGTAGGTCGTCAGCACGTGCGCGTCTACCTGGTTCAGATCGAGCTTCTTTGGGGGACGAAGCCGCTTCGGCAGAAGGTTGTAGTCGCGCTTGTCCTTGAGATAGAGCGCATGGACATAGCGCAGCGTCTCCCGCGTGATCTGCCACGGCCCAATGGAGTAGTTGCTGACCAGCACACGTCCTTTGCGCCGCTTGAGAACAATATCTCCCGGCTGCGCCCGCCGCTTCCAGACGGTGTGCTTCAGGTCACCGCGGACATCGAGGTAGTTATTCTCCATCGCGCCCACGCCGAGTAACATGCTCAGCGGAACCTGATAGAACTTTGCCACCTCGATCATGTCGGCGGCGAACTCCAGCGACTGCTCCTCCGACAGAGCCGCAGGGACGGGCTCGATGCGGTCGCGCACCCGGCGATCGGTCTTCACCTTGAAGAGAATGAACCTGGCGACCGCCGAGGTCAGGTACTCCGCCGGCAGCGAGAGCAGCCGCTCGCGCACGGGCTGGCTGTAGGCCGCATAGAAGAGGCTGGTCTGCTTCCTCCAGTCGCTGACCTGAATCTCGGGGACTGGCACCAGCTCAAAGCCGTCGATGAAGCCGCCGATCTCAAGCGTGGCGAGATACTCCGCGCCGTGGAAGACCTCGTTGGGCAGGATAATGTACAGGCGATACTTCGGCTCGCCCTTCTCTTCGACTGATGTCATCAGAACGTCAGCCGGATCGACGGTCTTGAGGCCGCGAAGATATTCAAAGCGGAGGTATGCCGTCAACTCGTCGTTGTACTGGCCGACTTCGCCCAGCAGATAGCCCGAAGGCATCTTCATCTTCACCGCGCCATCGTCCAGCCAGACGACCGGCAGGACCGGCTTGTCGATCTGCGGCATCGGAGGCACTCGCCATCGACGCACCAGCCACACCCCCGCCACGCAGACCGCAACAGTGCAGGCAGCGAACGCAATTCTCGCGAGGCGCTTCCAGATCAAGCCAGGTGCCAATCCGTTCTCCTCTCTTCGGTCAGGGGCGAAATCGCCAGATGCCCTTGTAGCACATTTACTTTGCAGGCCGCTGCGTTGCTTCATCATCTCCCCGCAAGACGGTGCAGCTTTCCCCCCGCAGAAGATGGAGATGAAAAACGGAGAATTCACACCAGATAGAAATTGCTAGACCAATGCATAAACTCCCGCTACGCTGAACCGACGAGAAAAAGCAGCATCGGCCTATTCGACGTCATCGCTTGCAAATCTATGATCTTTCCTCCAGTGATCGCCTTCCTTCTCTTTCCGGCCATGCTGCTCCTGCTCGAGCTTGGCCGCCGCCTCCGTTGCAAGCAGAACTGCGCCTCCGAAAGCAGTGCGATCGAAGGAGCGATCTTCGCGCTCTTCGGCCTTCTGCTGGCCTTCACGTTCTCGGGAGCCGTCAATCGCTACGATGCCCATCGCCAACTGGTCGTTCAGGAGACCAATGCCATCAGAACCGCTTATCTTCGCCTCGATCTTTTGCCCGCGCAGTCGCAACCTCCCCTGCGTCAGCTTTTCCGGGAATACATCACTTCGCGACTGGGACTCTACAACGCTGTCAGCAAAGAAGTCTCGCCAGAGAGCCGACGCCTGCAGCGCGAGATCTGGCGTCAATCCATCGCCATAGCAACGCCTGAGGCAAACCGGCTTCTCCTGCCTTCCATCAACTCCATGATCGACATCACGACGACCCGGCAGAACGTATTCGACATGCATCCGCCGGCCGTCGTCTTCTTTCTTCTGTTCGCCTTCAGCCTTGGCTGCGCCTTCCTGGCCGGCTACAGCATGGCTATCGGTCCCCGGAACTGGATCTACATTCTCACCCTGGCCGCCGCCGTCACCCTTACCATCTACGCCACCCTCGAGATCGAGTTCCCGCGACAGGGCCTTCTCCGCCTCGCCCATACCGACAAAACCCTCCTCAATCTTCGCAACTCCATGAATTAATATTGCGCCCGATGCGGCATCCTAAATAAACGAGAATGCTGACGACCGCCAATCCGCCCGTTCCCGTCCATCGCGGATACCTGGCAGACATCTACACCTTCGACTGGAAACAACTCTCCTTTCATACGCCGCTGATCGGCATGATCGCCATCGGCGTCTGCCTCTTCACAGGAGTCATCGTCGGCCATCCCTCCGCGGGCCTGATCGCGGGCGGCGGCGCTTTTACGATTGGCTTCGGCGTAAACCAGCGTATCGCCGACTCCCGCTTGTGGCCTATGATCGCCGCCACGGGAGCGATGTTCGTCTCCACCATGATCGGCATGCTGGCCGGACACCGCGGCTTTACCCTGGTGCTGGCCGCGGCTCTGTGGGGATTCACCTACGGCATTCTCACCGCGCGCGCGGCGGGGATCAGCTGGGTCGGCCAGCAGGCCGCCATCACGCTCTTCGTTGCCTCGGCCTTTCCCGCTGACCTGCACGCCGCCTTGCTTCGCTCCCTGCTGATCCTCGGCGGCGGAGCTCTGCAAATCCTCATCACCAGCCTCTGCCTGAGCCTGCTTCCCGAACTCGCCGCCAATCTTCGCGCTATTCGCCAGACCAGCAGCGAAGAGCTGATCCGTCTCTTCAACAGCGACGTCGCTCGGTACCGAGCCTATGTGAGGTTGCGTGCTATTCCTCAAACTCTCCTCCAAATCCCGACCTTTCCCTTCGCCATTCGCATGTCGGTGGCCATCGCCGTCTCGGCGGAGATCTACCGCCACATGGACGTCCAGAGCGGCTACTGGATTCCCATGACCGCCCTTCTGGTGCTGAAACCGGCCTTCTCGGAGACCTTCTCGCGCGCCTTCCTGCGTGTGGGCGGCACCCTGGCGGGGGCAGTCGTCTCCACCATGTTTCTCGTTCACATCCGCCCCGATCCGTTATATCTCGCGGGACTGGCTGCGTTCTTCGCGTTTTGCTCCTACGCGACCAACACCGTCAACTACGGCCTCTACACGCTGTTTCTTACGTCGTACATCGTCTTCCTGCTCTCTCTCAACGAGCTTCCCGGCCCGGTCATCGCGCACCGTCGGGCCATCTGCACGATCGCCGGAGGCCTCATCGCGCTCGCCATTCATGCCGACGCCATTCGCCGACTCCGCAATCGCCAACGCAGAACATTGCAGTCATAAAACTTCCCTCTCGCTTCGACGACTGCGATTCGAAGTGATGATGGGCCATTACTTGGCGAAAATCCGTTATGGCGAGACTGCGCTCAATGCCAGAAAAAGGCGAGTCGAAGTTGCAAAATTTTGCCTACAAATTTGAGACTACTTGATTGGGCTTTTCTCCCCTGAGTGACGAAAAAGCAAACGGCTGCGCGCACTTTGCAATCTCTGGCAGATATGCATTTTTTTGCACTTCAGGAAGAAAAATACTTCACGAAAACAATCCCGGTATGATCTGCATCTATTGACAGATATTCACTTAGGAGATTCCACGTGCGTAAGATTTTTGCATCACTCGCAGTCATGGCCGCGCTCGTTGCGGTTCCTTCCGTCCTTCACGCAACCCCGATCACCGGCCAGTTTTCCATTACCGGCGCATCGGTGACGGATGACGGATCCTCCCTCACCTTCGTCCCCGACACGATCGCAGTTGGCGCGGCGAACACTCTCACCGGAGACTTCACGACCCTGCTCTCCGCCTACGAGCCCGGCACCATCACCTCGAACTTCAGCTACGATCCCTATGTCGCCGGCAGCGGAGTCATCACGCTGACCAACACAGACGGAACGATCGTCACCTACACCCTCAACACCCTCTCCGAACAGAGCATCGGCAGCTACACGCTCTTCACGGGCACGGGCGTCCTCTCCACCAACGCAGCCGGTTTCGACAATACCGACGGCACCTTGCTGTTCTCGACCCAGGGCAACGGAACGGTGACCTTCTCGGCAACAACCTCGGCATCTCCGTCGGCAGTTCCTGAGCCGTCGACGCTGGCAATGCTCGGCACCGGCCTGGTCGGTCTGGCTGGAGTCATCAAGCGCCGCCTGGCATAACCATTGCAACACCGTGGCTTCGGCCACATCCGCATTCCGGGCGAAAGGGACAGATGGAAAGATCGATCTTCCCCTTTCGCCCGGGTTTTTTAAACGACTTGACAGCTAAATTGAGGTGAGCAGCGAACCGTACTATCAGCGGGAATCGCTATAATAGAAGTTAGTGACTCCCCCTGACATCCTCGAAGAGCCGTCGACGACAGCCCCTGCCCAGACCACGGCTAAACCTCGCCCCAGGATCGGCTTCGTCTCCCTCGGCTGCCCCAAAAATCTGGTCGACTCCGAGGTGATGATGGGGATGCTTCACCAGGCCGGTGGAGACATCACTGCCAGCGCCGACGACGCGGAGATACTCGTCGTCAACACCTGCAGCTTCATCGACTCGGCCAAGCAGGAGTCCGTCAATACCATCCTCGAGATGGTCCAGCACAAAAAAGCTCACGGCGGCAAAGCCCAGCGCCTGATCGTCGCCGGGTGCCTCGTCGAGCGTTACCGCGACGAGATTCAGAAGAATATCCCCGAGGTCGACGCTGTCGTCGGCACCGGCGAGCTTGAGGCGATTCTCGCTGCTGCCGGTCTGACATCGACCGGTCATGCCAACAATTCTCCATTTCATATCCTGAGCCAGGCTCAGATCGACCGCGCCCCAAGCGCCGTCAACCAGCACAGCCGTCCCGAGAGCGATGGCGCCCAGCTCCAGATCGAACACAGCGAGCCCATTGCGAGTCGCCCCGAAGGCGATGCCCGCGAGCGTGCCGGCCGCTTCTCTCGCGCCACCTGGGAGGGAGCTACCGCTGCTCTGCCCGAGTATCTTTACTCCGATACCACTCCCCGTATTCTGACGACGCCCAGGGCCTCGGCCTACATCAAGATCGCCGAGGGCTGCGACCATCCCTGCGGCTTCTGCATCATCCCGCAGCTTCGCGGCAAGTTCCGCTCGCGCCGCATGTCGTCGATCATTACGGAGGCCGAAAACCTCATCGCTCAGGGCGTCCGCGAGATCACCCTGATCGGGCAGGACACTACCTGCTACGGCGAAGATCTCGGCATCCCTGACGGCCTGGCTACCCTGCTCGACGCGGTTGCCGTCCTTCCCGGCCTGCGCTGGCTGCGCTTCCTCTACGCCTACCCCAACAAGGTGACCACGAGGCTGCTCGAGACGATCGCCCGGCACGACAACATCGCGAAGTACCTCGATGTACCGCTCCAGCATGCCAGCCCTTCGGTGCTTAAGCGGATGAAGCGCGGCGGCACCCCCGAGCACTTCCTAAAACTCATCGAAAAGGCCCGCGCCACGGTTCCCGGAATTGTTCTGCGCACAACCTTTATCGTCGGCTTCCCCGGCGAAACCGAAGCCGACTACAAGCAGCTTGAAGACTTTATCCGCGCGGCAGATATCGACTGGCTCGGGGTCTTCACCTACTCCGATGAAGAGGGTGCGGCTGCCTTCAACCTGCCCGCCGAACTCAAAGTTCCTAAACGAACCATCGAGTCCCGCCGCAACAAACTGATGAAGCTCCAGCAGAAGATCAGCGCCAGGTCCAAGGCAAAATGGGTAGGCCGCGAGATCGATCTGCTGGTCGAAGGCGAGTCCGAAGAGACCGAACTTCTCTGGGAGGGGCGCACCATGCTGCACGCCCCCGAGATCGACGGCAAGGTCTTCATCAACGACTTCGGCCCTCACGAAGCCCTCGTCCCCGGCACCTTCTACCGCGCCGAGATTACCGAGTCCCACGACTACGATGTAGTCGCCCGCATCCTCGACTAATCTCCACCACCGAATCTCCGGTATTCAATTGCCTCCCTGAGACTAGAATGGCGGTTTCAGTGCTGCTCTTCTCCTGACGGGGTAAGGCAACGAGCGAGAAACCTGCGGCTGGAGGAAGATGTCTGACTTCGAAGTCCTCAGAGCAATGCCGATGAGCGCACCGTTGCGCAGGATGCTTGTGCTGTGTTGCATGGGATTCTTCTCCTGCGCATCCGCCGCAGCACAACAGGCAGCAGAACCTCAGAGCACTCCCTACAAGATTGAAGTAACCGTCAGCAAGGTGCTGGTGCCTGTCGTCGTTCGCGACAAGCAGGGCCGCACGGTGGGCGATCTGAAAAGAGAGGACTTTCAGGTCTTCGATAACGGCAGGCCCCGTCCGCTCTCCGCGTTTATGGCCGAAGAGCGCATGGGAACAGAAAGCCGCCCCGTGAGCAGCTCCGAAAACGGGGCCTCCTCTCCCGTTCCTTCCAATTCCCTGCCGCAATCGTCGACCATGCCGCCGCGCTTCATCGTCTTTCTCTTCGACGATATGCATTTGAGCGCCGAAGACATTGTGCGTGCAAAAAGAGCCGGCACCAGATTGCTCTCCGGATCGCTGGTCGACTCGGATACGGCTGCCGTCGTCTCTCTCTCCGGAAAGATCAACAGCGGATTGACTCGTGATCGAACGAAGCTTGAGGACGCGATCACGAGCCTGCAACCACAGATTCTCTATCAGCCCGGCAACTCTGACTGCCCCAGCATCGACTACTATCAGGCCGACCTGATGGAAAATAAACACAACAGCGTGGCAATTCAGGCGGCTATCGCTCAGGTCTTCAGTTGTGATCCAGGCCTCGATCCCAGGCGCGACTATCCTATCGCCGAAAGGCTGGCGGAGGCGGCCGCCACGCGAGTTCTTACGGTCGGCCGTCAGGATATTCAACTATCCCTGGCTACGATCGGAGAGCTCGTGCGCAGGATGTCCATCCTGCCAGGACAACGCACCCTGATTCTGGTATCGCCCGGCTTCCTTACCGTTGAGCCGGACGCACGGGCTGCGGAGTCACGGATTATCGACTCCGCGGCCCAGTCCGATGTGACCATCAGTGCCCTGGATGCGCGCGGCTTGTACACAACATCCCTGACCGCCAGTGAGGATGTCCACGGGATTCCCGTACTGTCGAGGGGGGGATACAAGGCAAGCTCCATGAAGGCGACTGAGAACGTGATGGCCGAACTCGCTGACGGAACCGGCGGCACCTTCTTCAACAACAGCAACGATCTGGACGCAGGGTTGAAGAGACTCACAGAAGCGCCACAGTACGCATACCTCCTCGAACTTCCGCTCGACAACATAAAGCCCAACGGTGCCTACCACCGCTTGAAGGTGAAAGTGGATCGCAAGGATGTGCGGGTACAGGCACGTCGCGGCTATCTCTTGCCCAAGCCAATGAAAAACAATAAATAGCTACGAACGGGTCGAGACAACCGTGCTATCAATACAGCAGCACAGCCACTCGATACGTCGTAAATCCCTGCCCCGGCTGCGAACCGGGGCAGGCCCCCACTGCGGCCGAGTGATACGCTGCCCGCGACATCTGTTGCACCAACGCCTCCGGCAGTTGCCCTGGATTCGGTCCTTCCCAGTGAACGACCAGCAGGGCACCCTCTGCCGTGTCGCTCTGACTGTCACAATTTAACCGCGCCGCCCGGGTCATCCTCGCGGACGCTATCCCGGCTTTTTGCAAAGCTGCTATCACCTGGCTCTCGATGGCTGCCTGCTTCGGCGCTGCAACGGTCTGAGCGAAGTCTTCGACCGCGTACAGCAGTCCCTGCCTCTCGACCACCCCTATCCCGACCGCATTCATCTTTGGATTCAGAAGATTCGTCCGGTGTACCGGCGAGTTCACCCACCCCTGATGCAGTTGCGCTGGATTCTGCCCTCTCCCTGCCAGGTTCTCCGCGATCGCGGCGAAGAGAGCACCCTCTCGGGATGCGCGCGTGATGACATCCGCCTCGCCCGGATACTGGTGTTCGAGGTCTTCCGGCGCTGCCGCTATGCGTCTCGCATGGACCCGTGCCGCCCGTGCCAAAGCGCTGTCCCAGGCCAGCGGAGCCACCCCATGCTCCGCCCGAAACTGGTTGGCCATCCGCAGCAGCGCCCTCTCGGCAGGAGAAGCACCCGCCTGCGCCATTCCTGTAGCCGCTGCTATTAAAACGCTAAACAAAACAATAAATCTTCGGATCACACCTAACCTCAGCTCCACACAAAGGGTTACGATCTCTTCCCACACATCTCATCTTTGCCGAATTTGGCGTGCTGCGTTCCACCGTCTAAAAATTTACAATCGATATGCGATGCCAAAAGCGCTCTTCTGTCCTACATGCCGTAAAGTCGTTCTCGCCACCGGCGAGGACTTCCCCTTCTGCTCTGACCGCTGCCGCAAGATCGACCTTGGTAAGTGGGCCAGCGGAGACTACAAAATATCCTCTCCCATTCAGGACCCCGACGACCTCGAAGAACTAGCCCGCTCCAACGCGCAGAATCGTCGCGGCGACGACAGCGAGTAGCACTAGATCAGGGGGCGGCCTTCGATGTCGAGGGCCACATGGTAAAGCGCGTCGCGGGTGGCCAGGGCGGCGCAGCCGTCTTCGAGGAAGGCAAGGCCCACAAGGTTCTGACCGGAGACCGCCAAGGTTGCGACACGCTCCGGGGTGATGCGGATGATGCCGCGCTGGCCGTGGAGGCTGGCAGCTACATAGAGATTGCCGTCCACGTCGAAGGCCATGCCCTGAGCGCGCCCCAGCCCTTGATAAAAGACAGTGGTGTTGCCGTCGCGGTCGATGGCATGGATGGCCTGGTTGCTGCTGGTGGTGGGGCCGGTGACGAAGAGAGTGCCCGCGTCGTTGAAGGCGAGATGGTAGGCAGCGATGCTGGGCTCGAGCGTGGCGTAGACGAAGATCTCGCCGCTATTACCGCCGGCGTCGCTGGGGGCGATCTTGAAGATGGTGCCGGAGCGGTCGCCGACGAAGAGGTTGCCCTCACGGTCGAAGGCGATGCCGGTGGCAATGCCCATACCTTCGGCGTAGGTGGAGATGGCTCCCTCTGGCGAGATGCGGTAGACCGTGCCCTCGGCACGGGAACTGGCATAGAGGTAGCCGTCGGGGGAGAAGGCGAGGCCGGTGGGGTTGAGTAGGTCGCGGACGAACGGCGTCATCTGGAAGTCGCGCTGGATGCGGAAGATGGAGACCGGCATCGCCTGGCCACGGGAGCCGGAGAGGGTAGCGTAGACATTGCCTTCCGCGTCGACGGCGGGATTGGCTACGGGATGGAGGTTCTCCGCCATGGGGACGGCGACGCGGAGGTTCAGCGGATTACTCGGAGCACCGTTGCGGTACAGAACGATATCTCCCGTAATGGCGCCCTCGGGGATTCTCACCATAGCCCGGGTGGGACGGCTGAGAGTGACGAAGGCGGAGGTATCGCCGATGGTGGCGTGAGGCACGGAGTGGCCTACCGGGTCGAGGTTTGCACCATGCACTTCGGCTTCGCCTCCAGGCATGGCGGCGGGTGGATCTACACGGTCGAGATGTGGCGCGGTAATGGGGTGAAAGAGACTCATTGCTGAGTCTCAGGGTATGCGTTGCAGAGATCGAGCGCAAGGCAGCGAGGACAGGCCCACGTCCGAGAGTTCAACCGCGAGCCTCATATCTGTGGGTTAGAAAAACAGATGCGCCAGTTGGGCGAAGAGCAGAGCGAACAGACCGGCGGCTACGTCGTCGAGCATGATGCCGGTGCCCTCGGGAAGACGCTCCAGTTGACGGATAGGCGGCGGCTTGAGGATGTCGAAGAAGCGGAAGAGGAGCAGCGAGAGGATGGCATAGCGCCAATCGGCGGGGATGGCGATCAGGGCGATGAGTTGGCCGGCGACCTCGTCGATGACGACATGGCCGGGGTCTTCGCGGCCGGACTCGCGGGCGACGATGGTGGCGGCGGGAATGCCGATCAGAGTAGCTAAGATAGCCGCCACCGCCGTCCCGACGGCCAGCGCGAGCGGCGTGATCGGGAAGACGTGTGCGGCGATGAACCAGAGAAGGACAGCGGCGATGGAGCCGTAGGTTCCGGGACCGGGTTTGAGCAGTCCCGCTCCGAAGAAGGTACCGACAGCCCAGGCCCACAGCGTCTTCTTCTCGGCAGGCGGATGGAGTTGGATCGTTGAGTTAGCCATGAGGTTCAGGAACTAGTGTAGATGCGCGGATGAGGCATTGCCTGATGGCTGGCCGGTGATTGGCTGCGAGACGGTGGGCTTGTAATCGAACTGGAAACGCTGGGTGCGGTCGCCGGATTCGAAGCGATCGTTCCAGTCCAGTTCGTACTTCACCGAAGGCGGGTTATCCGGATAGCGCTCGCTCGCCGGGTAGGGATAGGAGGTCATCTCGTGGAACGGCATCTGCGCCACGGTGAAGGGCGACGCTTCATAGAAGTCCATGTCCTTGACGAAGCCGTTGGCATAAAAGAAGTAGTCGCGCTTCCAGTGGGGCGGCAGCGGTGGCAGGGGCGCGGCGCTGAACTCCGCGTCGATCTCTTCTCCGCTACCGAAGATGGCGTAGTGGTTATCGATCTGGTGGAGCAGCGGGGTCACTTCACCATACTTCGTATAGCTGCCGCGCTGCCAGTGGAACGGGCCGGTCGCACTGATGCGGTCGTAGCGATAGGTGAGATCACCGGAGGTCTTTCCCTGCACCTGTTGCGGATATCCGCGGAAGGCGAGGTGAGCGGTAGATAAGGGCAGCTCCGTCTGCCTCACGCCCTTCACGCTGTCGGGGCCGTTATCGACAAGAATCTGGTCCCAATAGATCTGCAGGTTGGTGGTGATGCGAATGCGGCGTGTGCCGACCGGCAATTTGCCGGTAAGGTCGACAACCATGGTTCGCGGAAGTCCGGCGGGAAATCCCATCTCGTTGACGACCCGCTTCCAGCTTCCGTCCGGCATCTGCGCCTCGATAAAGGGCGAGATGGGTTTCAAATCCGCCTGCCATGCAGCGTACATCGAACTGGCGCTGAAGTACTCGATGTACCCGTTCATAAAGAGGCGAAGAGGATTCTGACGGGACCACGCTCCCAGATCGAGCGTAAGGCTGTGCATATTCGCATAGCCCGCATAGCTGAGGTTGGTGAAGTTGTGGACAAACTCGTGATCGCGGGCGGTCAGAAGCGGAAGCACGTCGCGACCGTTGTCGTCCCACGCACCGGCAGGCAGACGTCTCGAAGAAGAAGCGACGACCGTTGCTCCAGAGGCAAAGGGCGGATCGTCGAGGAAGCGCTCGTCGGGATAAACTTCGGTTCCTTCGGGATGATCGACGGCGACCAGACGCAACTGGTCTATATAGTTGATCTCCTCCATGGGCTCGCCGAAGCGCAGGCTGAAGAGGCCGTCGCGCGCCTTGAGTTGCGAGCCGTCGACCTTGATCCACTCTTCGGGATCGGCATGGTTGGTGGAGACAGGCGAGATCCAATGACCGATGACGCCGGCGCCAATCACGTCGGTGACGAACTGATATTTACTTCCATCCCACGCAAACAGCACTGGGCACGAGCTTCCCCGGCGATCGAGTTCGGTCAGCGTCACCGGCTTGCCGGCGGCAACATCAAGCTCGTCCTGAGGGACGCCGGTTGGCCACAACATGCGGACAACGTCCGCTTTGTCGGCTTGCCCAAGTCCGACGAGGATCTCCGGCGGGCCCTGGCTCAGGTAGCCGGAGCCGCCGGCTACCTCAAACTTCTGTGAGCGGCCATTCGAGAAAACTTCTACCTTGGTGCCGATTGCCGTTTTGTTGTCGGCTAGTCCTGCAAGAGTCAGGCGCAGGGAGTGATTGCGACTGCCGCCTACGTTGCGCAGGACAACAGGCGGAGCGTTCAACTGAGTGACGATCAGATCCGCCGCGCCGTCGCCATCGATATCCGCAGCGATGACCGAGCGTGGATTTTGCAGCTTGACCTTGTTAAGCCCTAGTGCGTCACTTACATCTTCAAATCCCTGCGCGCCGCGGTTGCGCCAGACGTGTAGCTCAGGGCCGTTCGCCATCTCGACAATCGCGGCAAGATCGATCCAGCCATCGTTGTCGATGTCGATGGCGGTCAGTCCCCAGGCAGATTTGGCTCCGGAAAGAGGCAACGCGACCCGTTCGAAGTGCTCGCCATCCTTGTTGCGCCAGAGGCTGACGCCGGGAGCGCCCGCGTGTGTGACGGCGACATCCATCCATCCATCTTTATTAAAGTCGGAGACGAGAACGCCGCGTGTTGGAGTCAGGCCAGAGTCGGCATAGAGCGGGAGTACCTTGAAGGCGCCCTCCCGCTTATTTTCAAAGATGGTTGGCGAACTGCTATCGCCGGTAACGATCAGATCGACGGCGCGATCGTTGTTCAGGTCGGAGAGCGTGACCGCCGTCGTGTTTCCCTTCCCCGCAAGTCCCGTGGGCTTTGTCCATTCGGTGAACGTTGAGTTGCCGTTATTACGCCAGAGTACATCGGGCCCCGTACCGGAGCTTAGAGCCGAGCCGGTGATAAAGAGATCCACATCACCGTCGTGGTCGAAATCGACGAAGGTGAGTCCTGCGGGATGATTCAACTGCTGAATGCCTACAGTTTTGGTTACATCCTCAAACTTGCCGTGACCCAGATTATGGAAGAGAAGCACCCGGTCGCTCAGCGCCACGGCCAGATCGGGGTGTCCGTCGCTGTCATAGTCGCCTACGGCACAAGCTATTCCATGGCCGCTGGCGGTAAGCCCGGTCTGCTGCGCGGGAACCTCTTCCAGAGCGCCACTCTGGAGGCTCTTGTAGACGCGGATGGCGGAATCGCCGTCGCCCACCACAACGATCTTCTTCTGGCCATCGACATTGAGGATGCAGGCGCCGCCACCAGCCTGATTGGCTGCAAGAGGGGACGACGAGGTCGTGCTGCCGGCTCCGGCCTGGGCAACAAAGCTCACCGGAATCATGGGCCCAACCGCCTGTTCGGGAAGACGAATGTTCTGTACGGTCGCGTAGTCGCCCTGCTCTCCATAAGTGACGGCCAGCGGCGTGCCCACCTTCGTCTGCGTGATCGTCTGAAAGCGCTTCAGATGCTCACGCGCCTGGGCGACTTTTCCCGATCGCTGTAACGCACTGGCCAAACCGAATTGCGCGGAGGCATGCAATGGATTCAGACGTAGGGCCTCTTCAAATTCGCCGATAGCCTGGTCGTAGTCTTTCAAACTTCGGTAGAGCGATCCTAGATAGTAGTGGCTATCCGCATCCACTGGATTGAGCTTGATCGCATGCTTGAAGTCCTCGACAGCGACGTCGGACTTGCTCTCGGCCAGGTGGGCCAGCCCCAGGCAATACCAGATCCGCACATTGCCGGGATCGACCGTTGTTGCCTGCTTCAATGTCTCTTCCGCTTCGGGAAGCCTGCGCAGATAAAGCAGAGCGATTCCTTTATTCAATAAAGGAATCGCGGAAGCCGGATCGGCCTTGTGAGCCTCTTCGAACTTCTGCAGCGCCTTTTCCGTGAACTGCTGTCCCATCAGAGCGACGCCAACATTGTTCAGCCCTGCGGCAGCAGCCGAATCGTGAGCCTTTTCCTCGGCCCATCCGCGCTGAGAACCATGAAAGCAAAGGCCGAGAAGCAGAAGTCCGGCTAAAGATTTACGCCCCGAGAGCATACGCAGAAGATTGCGAGGAATAAAGTCACAAACTCGCGTTCCTCCTGCTGGACAGAGCTTGAGCGCGCGCAATCCGCGGTAGGGGAAGATAGTTTTCACTCGCATCGTTACCGCACATTGTAGAACACCATGGTCTTATTGATACATTCTCTCAGTGTGCGCTCGACAAGCGGATCCGGGCGCCCCTCGACGCTTCTCCGCAAGGCTTTTTGCAGGACACGTTGAAGAGCGTAGACTGGTCTGAAAAGGACGCCCTCCAGAGGACTATTCGTGCACCAATATATTGAAAGAGTCGTTGATCTGACCGCGCCGGAAGAAAACCAGATCTTCAATCTGACAACAGAAGAGGCAAGGCAGTTACTGCTCAACGGCCCTGCGGACGCGATGCGCGGAGTCGCGGGATCTTTCACGTTGCTGGCGCGAGCAGGCAAGACGGTCAAGATGGCGCGATCGCTCGACAGGCCGATGCGCTATTTTCTCGCAAAACGGAAAGAAGGGCCTGCCCTGATTGTGGCGTCCCGCATCGATGCCATCTATGACTGGCTGAAGAGCGAGGGACTTGAAGGGCAGTTTCACCCCAGCTACACCAGAATGGTGCCTGCCCATTATGTAGTCGAGATTCAACTTATAGGCTGTCCCGATCCAGACCCGGTCTATACACGTTTCTTCACGCCGGAACTGGGCACTCTGCCGCCCGATCTCGACCGGATCGGCGAAGCCTACATTGCGGCGCTGGCTGAAGAGATCTCCCAATGGCTTGACCGCGTTCCTCTTGACGCTCCGATTGGTGTTTGCTTCTCCGGCGGCGTCGATAGCGGTAGCGTCTTTCTTGCGGCGTACCACGTGATGAAGCGCCGAGGGATGAACCTGGGGCGACTGAAGGCCTTCGTTCTGGACCTAGGCAATGGTCCCGATGTGAAGCAGGCTCGCGCGTTCCTAGACGCCGTCGGGCTTGGACTCTTTCTCGAACCGGTGGAGGTGGATGCTTCGACCCTCAATGCGCAGGAGACAATTCGCATCGTCGAAGACTACAAGCCTCTCGATATCGAATCGGCTACGATGTCGCTGGCGCTGTGCCGCGGCATTCGCAAACGGTACCCGGACTGGCGTTACCTGCTCGATGGCGAAGGCGGCGACGAGAACCTGAAGGACTATCCGATTGAGGAAAATCCTGAGCTGACGATTCGCAGTGTCATCAATAATCAGATGCTCTACCAGGAAGGCTGGGGCGTAGGAAAGATCAAACACTCATTGACCTATAGCGGCGGCCTGAGCCGGTCGTACACGCGCACCTATGCTCCGGCGCATCACTTCGGATTCAGTGGCTTCAGTCCGTTTACCCGGCCCAATGTTGTCGCGGTGGCAGAGGCTATTCCTTTTATCGAGCTCACGGATTACAGCATCGAGAAGCTCTATGAACTCAAGGGCGAGATCGTCTCTCGCGGGATAGCAAAGGTGACAGGCTTGCAGATGCCTGCCTTCCCGAAGCGACGCTTTCAGCATGGTGCTTTGCCGGAAGACTCGATGCGCCAAAAGCTGCCGTACAAGGAAGCGGAGTATCGAAAACAGTTTCTATCGCTCTACTTGTAGGGGGCACGTTGACGTCCACGTATCCGCCCCACAGTGTCGAACGCGATCAGTGGATTCTTGCGCAACGTCCACCGCGTGAGAGCCTCGACCCTCGACGGCCGTATGCGTTTCTCGTGGAACGGGAGTGCTCCGCGACAAGAGAGTTGGTATCTGTAGCCACGATATTTCTAACGAATCGTGAGTGCCCGTGGCACTGCCTGATGTGCGATCTGTGGCGCAATACCCTGATCGAGACAGTTCCGGCCGGCGCGATCCCGGAGCAGATTGACTATGCTTTATCGCAACTACCATCTGCTCGACAGGTCAAGCTCTATAACAGCGGCAGTTTTTTCGACCGCAATGCTATCCCAACGGAAGACTATCCGGCGATTGCGACCCGAGTAAGTAATTTTGAGCGAACGATCGTCGAGAGCCATCCTTCTCTGCTCAAGGAAAATTGCCTGCGGTTTCGTGATCTTGTTCCAAACCAGTTAGAAGTAGCGATGGGACTCGAAACCGTTCATCCAGAGATCTTAGATCGTCTGAACAAGCGGATGACGCTGGATCAATTCTCTATAGCAGCCGAGTACCTGCACAGCAATGAGATTGATCTTCGCGCCTTCATTCTTGTTCAGCCTCCTTTTATGAAGACAGACGAAGCGCTTTACTGGACGGAACGCTCTCTGGATTTCGCCTTCGAGTGCGGAGCGACGGCGGCTACTCTGATTCCTACGCGTGCGGGCAACGGCGCGATGGAGGCGTTGGCGCGGCATGGCGAATTTACTCCTCCACGCCTGGATGTAGTTGAATCGGCGGCAAGCTACGGCATAGGACTGAAACAGGGGCGAGTCTTCGTTGACCTCTGGGACTTGCGCACTATTTCTGCTGCGTGCCGGAATTGCCATGCACGGCGCATTGAGCGGCTGCAAAAGATGAATCTTGGGCAATGCATCTTAGCTCCCGTCGACTGTGAGAACTGCGGGGGGCGTAGTTGACGCGCACTTACGATATCGCCGTCGTGGGATCCGGATTTGCGGGATCTCTCACCGCGATGATTGCGCACCGCATGGGGCGCTCTGTCATTCTGTTGGAGAGAGGCCAGCACCCACGTGTCGTTGTCGGTGAGTCATCCACTCCCCTGTCCAATCTTCTTCTCGAAGATCTGGCAACTCGATATAACCTGCCGAGACTTAGCCCACTGAGTAAGTGGGGTAGCTGGCAGGAACACTTCCCGAACACTACCTGCGGACTAAAGCGGGGCTTTACCTTCTATCATCATCAACTTGGCCATCCCGATGCTCCTGATCCAAATCGCCTGAACCAGCTTCTTGTAGCAGCGAGTCCTCATGATCGGATCGCAGATACGCACTGGTACCGTGCGGACTTTGACGAACTACTCGTTCATGAAGCTCAGACTCTAGGCCTCGAGTATGTTGACGAAGTCAAGCTCGATAAATTTACTGACCAGGGCAATGCCGTATTACTCGAAGGGAAGAAAGACGGGCACGATATCGCATTTCATGCCCGGTTCGTAGTCGATGCGACGGGGCCTCGAGGCTTTCTTCATCGTGCATTACATTTGCCTGAAGCTACTCTGCCCGACTACCCTTCGACGCAAGCGTTGTACGGTCATTTTTCGAACGTAAGTCGACTGGATCAAGAGCCTGGGTATTCGGGCTTAGGGACGCTTCCGTATCCTATCGACGACGCGGCAGTCCATCATATCTTTGATGGTGGATGGATATGGGTTCTCCGCTTCAACAATGGCGTAACCAGCGCTGGAGTCGCGGCAAGAGACGATGCTGCCGCTCCTCTCTGCCTCTCCGATGGCGAAGCCGCATGGAAAAGATTGATCGACTCAATTCCTGCAATCAAAGAGCAGTTCGCAGATGCGAGAACAGAACATCCACTCACACATGTGCAACGACTTTCATTTCTGAGTGGAAGAATCTGCGGAGAGAGATGGGCGCTGCTTCCATCGGCAGCAGGATTTGTGGATCCTCTCCTGTCTACCGGATTCCCACTTACGTTGCTGGGGATCAGCAGGCTCGCCGAGATATTCGAACATGAATGGAATTCACCGGATCTTTCTATACGACTGCGAGACTACGCCACGCAAACGAGGGAAGAGTTGTTCGCAACTTCGCGACTGATCGCAAGCCTGTACGCCAATATGAATAACTTCCCGGTCTTCACAGCTTTGTCGCTGCTCTACTTTGCAGCAGCCAGCTACTCCGAGACTGCGCGAAGGTTGAAAAAGCCGCAATTGGCTGCGTCCTTCCTTCTCCACGACCATCCGACTTTCGGCCCCGCATGCCGCAACTTATTCGAACGCGCTCTGCATGTGTGCATAGAGAAGGAGTCGGATCGATTGATTGAAGACATTCTGAAGGCAGTTGAGCCGATTGATGTCGCTGGACTCTGTAATCGTGAGCGGCACAACTGGTATCCCGTCGATCCGGATGACCTGTTCCGTTCAGCTCATAAAGTCGGAGCTACACGAGATGAGATCGCAGACTTGCTGCGAAGCTGTGGCTTTCAGCAATAACTTAAAACCATCTTTGCCATAGGGCTAATGAGATGGCACGGATTGCGATGACGCACGTGAAAATATAACTGGTTCGTCGGAGACGACCCCGCTGCCTTCCTTCAGGGTAATGAACTGATTTGGCTTAATATCGGAGATCGACTCTTTCTTTCCACTTGGCCAGGTGATCGACACACTTACAAGCTTTCCTTCCTCGGGTTTCCCTAAGCCGAAGGTCAATGGCAACTCGCTCTGCGAAAGATAGCTGGAGCCTGTCTTCACCATCTCGAAGTGCCGCAACCCTTTGTTCGTCCTGACCGTGACCTTCGCGCCGATGCCGTCGCGATTGGATCGCGTTCCAATGGTCTTAATCCGCAACATGTCGTTCTGGTTACCATTATCGTTACGCAAAAGACGTGCAGCGCCATTACTTGTTGTTATTACAAGGTCCAGGTCGCCGTCGTTATCGAAGTCCAGGTAAGCTGCGCCGCGTCCGACGATGGCCTGCCGCATGGCGGAACCGACTTTAGTCGAGACGTTTTCGAATCTTCCTTTACCCCTGTTCCGGAAGAGTAGTGGAGGCTCGGCGTAGTGAACCGTGGGCTGAACCACGCTGACATCATCGGCCACATGGCCATTGGCAGCGAAGATATCCGGCCAGCCATCGAGATCGTAGTCGAAGAAAAAGGCACTGAAGGTCAGCGATTTTGCGGACGCCGCGGCAATGCCTGAATCGGTAGCCTTGTCAGTGAAAAGGCCCGAGCCATCGTTCTGATAGAGCGCCATGCTCTCGTTAGTGAAGTTTCCAATGACCAGCCCCGGCCGCCCTGAGCCGTCGTAGTCGGCGGCATCGGTTCCCATGCCGGCGCGCGCTTTGCCTGCATCGCTGAAAGCTACGCCGGCGGAAAATGCCGTATCCGTGAAGGTCCCATTATGATTATTGTGATAGAGCTTGTTAGGCTGCGTATCATTCGTTACAAACAGATCAAGCCAACCGTCACTGTCATAGTCCAGCAAGGCAATGCCGAGCGACTTACTCGTCGGATCGTACAGGCCGACCTTCTTAGTTACATCCTCAAAGGCTCCGTTGCCTTTGTTACGATAGAGGGTCGCGCTTTGCCCTTTGTATGCTTCGGGCGTGCAATAGGATTTATGTGTTCCGTCGAGCGAGCAGAATTGATCGGTTGCGATCGACCAATCCACATAGTGCGAGACGAAGAGATCCAGTTTGCCGTCGTTGTCATAGTCAAACCAGACTGCACCGGTGGCAAAGCCGGAACTGCGCACGCCGGCCCTGGCGGTAACGTCAGCAAACTTTCCATTGCCGAGATTATGAAAGAGGTGACTGCCGTCGAGAGCTGTTATGTAGATGTCCTCGAAGCCGTCGTTGTCGTAGTCGGCGGCAGCGCAGCCAAGGCCGTACATCTCCGTCGCCAATCCTGCCTGACGAGTTACATCGGTAAACGTTCCGTCGTGATTGTTGTGATAGAGAGCGGGGTAGGATTTTGACGACTTATGGCCCGGCCAATCCATGGAGTTTACAAACAGGATGTCCTGCCAGCCATCATTATCGTAGTCGAGGACGCAGACACCGCTGCCCATCGTTTCGGGGAGATACTTCTTTCCAAAGGCCCCGCTGTTATGTCTGAAATGGATACCTGCCTGCGCGGTCACATCGGCAAATTGGATGGGACCTGAAGGCCGCGCCAAGACAGGCTGGGTACTCTTTGAGACTTTCTCCGGTTCAGCAGGACGATTAACCGCTGAAGGCTTGTTCTGTGTGGATTCAACCGACTGCTTTTGTTTGCAGCCGGCGACAAGCAGAAGCATGATGAGTGCAGGATAGGCAATAACTCGGAGTTGTAAACGCATCCATATTCCTTCATTCAGTTATAGCGAAAAACAAACTAAGGATTCACTATATTTGTGTTGAATGTCGCCGATACGCTGGAAGGCAAGCGCCGTGAGTTGAGCCACATTTCGATCAGTAATGCAATGGGTCCCACCATAAACAGTGCATAGAACGGCGCGTAGACGCTTTGATCGAGACGCAGCAGCATCTCTACCAACGCAACCATGAAGGCAACAATACATTGACCTTTCTTCGAGCGCACCGTGGTCTTCGGATCGGTAATCATAAAGAAGATGAAGAGTTGGTACTCCGGCCCGGTAACAGGCGATATCTCCGAGAGCAGAGGGTCGCCCGTGATCCACGTGCGCACGAAGGCCAGCGCAACAAACGAGACGACATAGACCGCACAGATATGAAAGCGGCGCAGACGCCAGATAATCACCGAGCCCAGAATCCAGATGACCAGCATAGCGCCAAGATTATTGCCCCATTGGATACTGAGCGTGGCGACGGATTCAGCCGCCAGAAAGAGCATCGCGGAGATGCCGAAGTTCGACGGATTCCAGATATGACGTCCGTTGATGCGCAGCACGTACTTGGAGGTGATTGCCAATAGGCTGCAGAGCACGTAGGGCCAGAAAAGAGGCGAGCGCAGTAGGATGCCAACACTGATACCGGTGATATAGGCGCTGGCAAGGTGCGGCCACTTATGCAGAAAGATGCGGCCCAGAATCAGTTCGGCCACAATACTGGTCACGATTGCCAGCAGCGTCTTCTCGTAGCTTTCGAGGATGCCAAACGAAACATTGCCCACTAGAAGAATGAGCGTGATGAAGAGCGGCGGCATGAACCGGTTATCCATGCTCAGCATCTTCTTCCATTGAATGCCGTTGTTGGGCGGCATGGGAGTCGTGATTGCGGACTGGCTCATTTGGGCTCCTCGATTTTATAGAGTCTGCCCGGTACAAGGTCATGCAAGGTTTGCACCTTGCCAGAAGGCCAGCGAATCACCGCACTCTCGATCTGCGGGTTCTTTCCCAGCCCAAAGTGGAGGCGACGGTCGTTCTGCGCGGAAAATCCGCTGCCACCGGAGACTTCCTGAATCTGCTTCTGCCCATTCCATGACAAGGCAACCTGCGCGCCGATTGCGCTGCGATTACTCTTCGTCCCTTCCAGTTGGAATTCGATCCATTGCTCACCCGGCGCCACGGTGTTCTTGTAGAGGAGGAGCGGGCCACGCTGATTGGCTACAATCACATCCAGCACGCCGCGATTCCATAGATCGGCGAGAGCGACGGCGCGGCCATCGTAGGTATCCGTTACACCGACCGCCTGCGCCACATCGACGAACTTGCCCGCGCCGTCGTTGAGCCAGACATGCTTCTGCTGATAGCCGGACAGGCTTCTCCCATCCATCGCCGGCCAGTTTTTAGCGTCGTCGATGATAAGAGAGTTTCCACCAGAGATTTTAGTGAAGTCATACCAGTAACTCTTCTTGCGATCGAGCGAGACATAGCCGTTGGTGAGATAGAGGTCGAGCGTGCCGTCGTTATTTAAATCCCCGAACTGTGCTCCAAAGCTCCATCCGCCCAACTCGACACCCATCGCGCGCGCAAGGTTCTCATACTTGATGCCGCTTCCCTTCGTGCCTTCCTTGGGCACCCACAGATTGTTTCCCTGGATCAGTACGCCGTCCTCCGAGATATTCGAAACGTACACCGCATATCTTCCCTGGTTGAAGATATCGCCGAAAGCGACGTTCATTCCGCTCTTGGGAGCAAATCCCACGCCACTCTGCGAGCCTGCTTCGTGGAAGCGCTTGCCATCATTAAGATAGAGCTCTGAAACGCCGTAGTCATTCGCGACAAAAAGGTCAGGGTGCCCGGTGCCCCGCAGATCGGCCGCGGCGGCGGCCAAAGCCCAGCGGCGGCTCTTGATGCCGACCTTTGCGCTTACTTCTTCAAATTTGCCATTGCCCAGGTTATGAAAGAGGTATTTTCTGCCGCCATTGTTGGCATATTCGAAACTGTTCGGCATCATCCTGGTCGATTTCAAGTGCCAGAGATCGACATCTTCCGGGTAATAGCCTCCGACAAATAGGTCGAGCAGACCGTCGCCATCGTAGTCGAACCAGACGGCGGTGTTCGCGTTGATCCATGGCGGCAGGCCCGCCTTATCGCTGACGCGCGTAAAACCGTGGCCGTGATCGTTATGAAACAGCTCGGGCCGTCCCCACTTGATCAGAAAGAGGTCCTCGTAACCGTCGTTGTCGTAGTCGCCCCAGACAGCGCCCATGGAGACGCCGGTGCCGGCCTTGTTGACGTCCGCGATGCCCAACTGCTCCGCCACGTCTTTGAAGGTACCGTCGTGCATGTTCCGGTAGAGATGATTTTTGCTGCCCTCCGCGCTGTTGGTCACATAGATATCGGGCCATCCGTCACGATCGAAATCGACGATGGAGACGGAGGCACCCATCGAAGCCACTTCAGGCATGATGTCGGCGAGTTTCGGATCGAGCGTAGGTCCCTGATGAACGAAATCGATGCCGGCCGCGTGAGAGACCTCCGTGAGATAGAAGCCGTGGTTTGCCAAGGCGGCGCTGGCATCGAGCTTTGTCCGTGCGGAAGCATCACGCCCGGACAATTTTCTCACCGCAAAAGGAGTGAGCAGCAATCCCACAAAAAAGATGCTGACCAGAATACGTGCAATGGGTACGCGCTTCATTGACCGGCTTTGCTCCTCAAGGCATTTTCAAAGATTCCCGGCGTGACGTAGCGGGTCTGGTAGGTCTGCCAGTCCTCCTTGTGATGCCGGTACTCCCAGTCGTCTTCCAGTTTTCCGGGTGGCACGTCGTAGTCTCTCCGTGCGTGATAGGGATACGGCAGCACAGTCTGCGAATTGGTCGAGTTGTAATCGCCATCCTTGATCCAGCCGTCGCCAGCAATCACGTAGTCGCGCACCCATCCCGCAGGGGGAGCCGCCGGAGCGGCAAATCGCAGCGACATCTCATCGCCTGCGTTCATGATGACGTAGCGATCGTCGATGCCTCCCAGCAGCTTGCGCACATCACCGTAGCGGGTATAGTAGCCGGGCAGGTCGCGCCAGATCTGCGTCGTCGCCATCAGGTGGTTATAGTCGGGAATCTCGGGTGACGATGCGTTGGCCTGATGGATCGTCGAGTAGCCGCGATAGTGCAGGTCGGCGAAGCTCGGCGCCAGACGATCGACCCTCAGCGGCGTATGAGGCAGTCCCCGTGCCCATTCGATGGAGTCCCAATAGATCTCCAGATTGGTGCGCAGGCGCACGCGGCGCGGCGTTCCCGGAACGAAGACACCCGTTAGATCGATCAGGCAGATTTTTTTTCGGCCGGCAGGAAAGCCGAGATTCGGACGCGCAACCTTCCAGCCGCCGTGCCCGTTCGGAACTTCGAGGCTCAGTGGCTGCGGGCGCTCATGGTGCCCCTGGCTCATGGCTACGTTGAGCGACGAATCAGATGGATGCAGCCAGCCCTTGGCAATCAGCCAGAGCGGGCCTGTTCCGGGCACGTTGTCGCCGAGATCGATCTCGACGTAGTGGTCGCGCGTCACTCCCTGATACTGCCCACGGCCAAAGTTATCGAGGTATTTGCCATCGAGCGTTCGCAGAATCGCGGTCACGTCCTGCCCATTGTCATCAATAGCACGGGCAATTGGCTGAGGCGTGGCGACAGCAGTGATTGCCAGCTTCACCGGAGGAACGGCAAAACGCTCGTCCGTAAAGATCTCCGTGCCCGCCGGATGATCGACCGTCATCAGTGCAAGATAGTCGTAGAAGTAGGTCTCCCATAGTTCGCCGGTAACGCGCAGGTCGTAAAAGCCATTCTTCGGGACCAACTCGTTTCGTCCAATCTTGTACCACTCCTCCGTCGCCTCGATGCGTGCCGATCCGAGGGAATTAATGCGCAAACCAATCGCCGAGCCCCATGGAACCGAATCTTTCACGAACTCCATCCCTTTGCCGTTGTAGGCAAAGAGGAAAGGGCAGGACCCCTTCAGGCGCTGCTCGGTCACGATCACCTGATCGGCCTTGAGAGCGAACTCGGCACGTACCGACCCGTTGGGCCAGACGATGCGCGCCACGTCCGCACCCTCCTGCTCTCCCAGTCCGAAATGAAGCTCCGGGCTCGTCATCGATTGCTTCTGCACCAGCAGCCCCGAACGGATCTCGATCTCGCCACCGATGCCGAAGGAGTTGATTCGCTGGTCTCCCGTGGCCTGATGCGCGCGAGGACGAATGGTCTGCCAATGATATTTTTTTGTTCCCCGGTTGACGGCATTAAAGGCGTGCCCGTCAGGAGCGAGTTCAAGCAGATCGAGTCGACCATCGCCCTTCAGATCAGCCACGCCGAAGACTCGCGCAGAGAGCGGCGCCTTCTTCATCGGCTGAAAGGCTCCATGCTCTCCCTGAAGCCAGATCAGAGGACTTTGCGTGGAAGTTACCGACGCCAGCAGTAGATCGAATGCACCATTATTGTCCAGATCGGCTACGCGCAGCCGCACCTCTCCAGCCAGATATCTCGCCGCGTCGGGAACAGTCGCCACCTCTGAAGTGGCCCACCCCTTACCGTCATCTGCAGTCGACAGGCTGGTGATCGCTCCGCTCTTGCGAACTGTAAGCAGACCGAGCGGCCCTCCATGATTCACATCGGCAACCGCCAGCGCGTCGACACCGGCAAAACCTTCCGGAACCGATTGTTCGTGGAACTTTCCGAGGCGATCGTTGAGGAAGACGTGCAATTGCCCTGAGCCGTCAATCAGCGCCGCATCGGGATTGCCATCACCGTTCAGATCGGCCCAGACGAACTGGCGAACCCCGGAGACGCCGCCAAAAGTATGCATCGGTTGGAACGTTCCATCGCCGTTATTACGAAGCACCAGCGGCGGCGCATCTTTGGCACCCACGACAATATCGAGGTCGCCATCGGCGTCGATGTCCGCGGCCCACGCTCCGGTATAGCTTCCATTCGTCACCGAGCGAGGCAGCTTCGTCTGCGCGGTTACATCGGTGAATATGGCGGGGCTGTTCTGTCGTTCGAAGCGCAGCCCTCCAGCACCCGCCAGAACAATATCCGTCTTGAAGTCATAGTTGAAATCAACAGGCAAGATACTCTCTGGGGTTGGAGCGGTCGCCGCTCTACCTCCCGGAAATGAGAGCGCCGCCCCGGTCGACAAACGCACCTCGTGCGCGTTGGCCACCGCGGTAGCGGGAGTCCCCTTCCCATCCAGAGAAATCGCTCCAACCCAGTTCCAACTGCCGACGGGGATATCAGCCAGCGGCTGAGGAATAAACGTCATCCCCTCATCGATGGCGGCAGGCTTGAACGACGGAGACTCCAGCCGCAGAAAATGCGTGAACGGCTCAGCCTCTTCGCCCGGTTGCGGCTTAATTATGGACAGGCTGGTGCGGAATTCCGGCACTTGCATCAATACATTTCGCAGAAAGATCGATCGCGTTGCCGCAGCCTTCGGGTCCGGCCCGGAGGCCGCCACCTGTAAAGCATCAAGCTGCTGACGAATGTCCGCGGGCCATGCGCTCGATTGCGCCGCAATTTTGCTTACGGTCGAGTGCAGCGTCGCGGCATCGCCGCGTTTGGCGGCAATTCGACTGAGATCCAGCAGCGCCGCGAGATTATCTGGTTGCACGGCCAGAATCTGCTCGATCAGCCGCTGATAGTCCACCTCGCTGGTCGCGTCTCCCCGGCGCTCCACCTCCGATGCAAGCTGATATGCCGCCCGCAAATTCTTCGGGTTGAGCCGGATTGCCTCGCGCAGGTTGGCGATAGCCTTGGCGGAGTCGCCACGGTTGCTATCGAGCAGCCCCAGCAGATAGTAGATGCGATCGTTCTTCGGAGCAAGAGAGCGGGCTCGGTCAAGCCTTTGCCCCGCCGCGTCAAAACTTCTCTGGCGTAGCGCAAGAATACCCCAATTAGCCCATGCGGCAGGCTCGCCGGAGACCAGCTTCGTGGCCTGTTCAAGCTTGCTGTCGGCCCTGACATCGTCCCCGACCTGGAGAGCCGCCAAGCCCACGTAAAAGTTGGAGACAAACTCGGCGTAGGTCGGGGAAGACGTGGCCGGCAGTCGCGCACCTCGGCGGCAGCCGACAGAAAGCAGTATCACTACGGTCAACATGCCTGTCGCGAGACGATTCCATTGGAGAGTTCTTCCGGTTGGCCGTGGCCGATCGTTCACGATGGTTTGATTGGATGCAGAGGTTCGCATAGGTCTTCGATTGAGGCGGCTGTACTGAACATATAGCATTCAAGCCACAATGGTCTTGCTGCCGGACTCAAGTTTTAAAACTCCGCTCAATCTTAAAGGCGCGTGCCGGCGGCATGGCGATGGATTTCGACTCCCGACGTAGGCCTTAAGATTGATATCTCTATCCACCTTAAGGCCGATGGAAGAAGTTAACTACATGAGACTAAGATCGGAAGGACAAAAAAGCAGCCTGCACACGAAAACACCGAAACCTCAGGCTCTCCTTCGTATTTCTATAGGACCATGGTTGATTTTTTGAGCAAGCGGCCAGCCGCAGCCGACTGCACTGGAGATTCTGAAGCTGCGCATGAATAACATTGGCAGCACGGAAAGGGATTGACAAATTTGAATCTGCGCGTTCGGCTTCGCCCGGTACTGTTCATTGCGGCCCTACTGGTTGCGTGGCAGATTGCCATCAACAGGGATTCGGTTCACCTCCTGCCCGGCCCCTGGGGAGTCGTCGGCGGCATCGTCGACCTGGTGCGGCATGGAGTCCTTTTCAAATATGTGGTTGCATCGTTGTTTCGCGTGACCTGGGGCTTTGCCCTGGCCGTCGTTCTGGCCATTCCGCTGGGGTTGACGATCGGCTGGTATCGTCGCGCCGAGATGGCGTTCAACCCCATCATCCAGCTTCTTCGCCCGATCTCCCCTTTGGCCTGGATTCCCATCGCGATCCTGTGGTTTGGCGTAGGCGATCTTGCGGCAATCTTTCTTATCTTCCTGGGTTGCTTTCTTCCCCTGCTGCTGACGGCTATCAACGCTGTACAGAGCGTTCCAGCGGTCTACATCAACGCAGGCCGCAACTTTGGCCTGAGTTCGTTTGACCTGATCTATCGCGTCCTCTATCCGGCGGTGACACCACAATTGATCGTCGGCCTGCGGATTACCCTGGGCATTGCATGGCTGGTAGTCGTCGCGGCGGAGATGATCGCGGTGAACTCCGGCCTTGGCTTCCTGATCGTGGATGCGCGCAACGCCGGCAACCGTTACGACCTGGTGGTTGCTGGAATGGTTCTTATCGGAATAATTGGCTTGCTCCTGGATATGGGAATACGGTCCCTTGAAAATATAAAGTCGTCGCGCTGGAGCTACTCGGAGGATTGATCGTGTCGTCAATGGAAACAGTTGCGGTATCTCCAGCCTTGCAGTTAAAGACAAAGCTACGCGCCGAGCACGTCAACATGGTCTTCACACGCGATGGCAAGAACACGCATGTGTTGAACGACATCAATCTTGAGATGGGAGATGGTGAGTTCGTCTGCCTGCTGGGCCCCTCCGGCTGCGGAAAATCAACCCTGCTCAATACCATGGCCGGCTTCCTCGCACCGACTAGCGGCGCGATCAAGGTTGATGGCGAAGTCGTGCAGGGGCCGGATCCCCGGCGAATCTTTGTCTTTCAGGAGCGCGGCGTCTTTCCCTGGCTTACCGTCGAAGGCAATATCGGTTTTGGTCTATTTAAGCTGTCACGCGAAGAGCGCGAGCGGCGCATCGCGCACTACATCAACATGGTTGGGCTGAAGGGCTTTGAGAAGACCTACCCGCCGGAGCTTTCAGGCGGCATGAAGCAGCGGCTCGAAGTTGCCCGCGCTCTGGCTGTAAATCCTGACATGCTCTTCCTCGACGAGCCCTTCGGCGCGCTCGACTCGATTACTCGACTGGTCATGCGCAGTGAACTGCTACGCATCTGGGAGGCAGAGCGCAAGACCATCATCTTCGTCACCCACGATATCGACGAAGCCGTTCAGCTTGCGGACAGGGTCGTCGTAATGAGCGCGCGGCCTGCGAAGATTCAGCAGATTGTGACCATCGATGTTCCACACCCGCGCGATATCAGCTCGCCGCGTTATCTGGAGCTGCGCGACGGCATCTTCAAACAGATCGGGCTGGCGCACAAACTATGAACTCACTCGCCGAACCGAAGAGATGGGAGAGATTCTTCTGGCCGCTGTTAGTCTCCGCGCTACTGCTGGCTGCGTGGCACTACTGCGTCATCTGGACAGCTACGAAGATCTTCCCTTCTCCCCTCGAAGTAGAAAGAGGAATGGCTGAACTGCTCCACGAAAACGTCCTCTGGGGCGACATCGTCGATTCGCTGCGCCGCGTGGCCATTGGGTTCGGCGCTGCCTCGGCCCTGGGAATTCCTCTCGGCCTGATCCTCGGCTGGTATCCCCAGGCCGACTACGTGGTGAACCCGGTGATGCAGATTCTCCGGCCCATCAGTCCCATCGCCTGGATTCCGGTTGCGATCATCTTCTTCGGCGTTGGCGATAACGCGGCGATCTTCCTCATCTTCCTTGGCGCCTTCTTTCCTATTGTTGTGGCGTGCATTGACGGCGTCTCCAATGTGCCGTCGGTGTACCGGCGCGCAGGCCGTAACTTCGGCCTTGCGCCCTGGCAATTGCTTACCAAGGTGGTCTTCCCTGCCGCGCTTCCACAGATTATTGTGGGCCTGCGCATCGCGCTCGGCATCGCGTGGCTGGTCGTGGTGGCGGCGGAGATGATCGCCGTCGAATCCGGCCTGGGGTATCTGGTCATCGATTCGCGGAACTCCGGAAAGCGTTACGACCTTGTGGTCGCGGCCATGTTGCTGATCGGGGTCATCGGCCTGGCGCTGGACATGGGCTTCCGCAGGTTCGAAAGAATTAAATCCGTTCGGTGGGGATTCCGCGATGAGGCTTAGAAACAAAATTCTCTTCTGGGCATTCGGATGGCTCGTGGCCGTCTCCGTATTGCACGGCTATTTGAACGTCAACTGGGCCGCGGTTCTCAATGACTATCGTCCAATGTCGGAGCGGAAGATGACGGTGGCCTACCTCCCCGTCACCTGCCAGCTCACCTGTCCCGTAACTGATTACATCTCGAAGTTCTCGAAGAACGGCGAGCTTTTTTTGCCGCGTATGTTTCAAGGCTTCCCCGAGATGAAGGAAGCGCTCATCTCGAACAAGGTGCAGGCAGCCTTTATCGTCGCGCCTATGGCGATTGCGCTCGTCGCCCAGGGCGTTCCCATCAAGGTCGTCTACCTCGGACATCGTTATGGCAGTGCCGTCGTTGTCCGCAAGGATGGCCCGATCAAAACTGTCGGCGACCTGCGCGGACGGACGGTCGCGATTCCGAGCCGCTTCTCCGATGAGCGTCTTATCCTCTTTCGCGCGATGAAGGTCTGGGGTATGAAGCCAGGCGACATCAAGATGGTCGAAATGGCTCCGCCGGACGTTTCGGGCGCGTTGGCGGCGGGGGCCATCGACGCCTTCTCCATGGGCGAGCCCTTTCCTTCGCAGGCAGAGATGGCGGGCTATGGTCGCGTGCTCTTTCAGGCGCGGGACTATTGGCCGGATTACATGTCCTGCATTCTCGTGGTGCGGCAGGACGTGATCGACCACAACCCAAAGGCTGTCCAGGTCCTTGTCGACGGAATCGCGCGGTCGGGCCTCTGGCTCGACAAAGGCAAGCCGGAGCGCGAGGACGCAGCCGACTTCGTAGGCCGTTTCTACTACAACCAGAAGCCCGCACTGCTGCGATGGGCGCTTACCAGACCTATGGACCGCGTCACGTACAGCCCGCTCGCACCGCGTAAGGCAGACTTCGACATGGTTCGTGACCTGATGATCGAAACCGGCATCCTGCATAAGAAGCTGGACTTCAGCCAGTACACCGACACCCGCTTCTCCGACAAAGCAAGCATTCAAACCGCATGGAAGTACCAGGCAGGCAGCGGTGTAGCGCAATAACAGCTTCAACGTTTATCGCTGCTCCTCCAATTGAATTTCCTCGAACTTCAAGGAGAGAACCAAAATGATTCGTCGACGATTTATCCAACTCCTTACGCTGGGCACCGGCAGTCTGGCGACGATCGGAGCCATTGAAACGACTGCGAAGAAGACCGTAACCTATCGCGTCACCGGCTTCACCTGCGTCACCTGCGCCGTGGGATTGGAGGTCATGCTGCGTCAGGAGAAGGGCGTCGCATGGGCCAGGGCAAGCTATCCCGATGCCAGTGTAGTCATCAAGTATCACCCTGGCGAAGTCTCGGAGGACTCGCTTAAAAACTACATCTCCAGCATGGGATTCAAGGCGCAAGAAGCAAAAGGCTAGCAGATTGAAATCTCTTCCAGTCGAACAAGGAAAACAATGACGGACAACAACTACGCACAACTTGCTGTATCGCTCAACGAATCGCTCGACCTTCGCCAGCCGCCTATCGCGATCAGCTTCACGGACGCTATCCCCAACGGCGTACATGGGCATGCCGACCGCGTCTCCGCGGGATGCAGGTTCTGGGAGGACGCCGCTACGGCATCGTTTGCTACGTCGGCGGCCGATCATAGCCTTTGCGCCATTGGAGTCTACACGCATCATCTAGAGCCATCGCCACAGCAGCAGACCGATTTAATGGATACGCTGAAGGTGCTCGGCGAACTTGAGTATGTCCGCGAAGAAGATCTTGCAATGATTCCCGTTCTCGCTTCGCAGCCTAAATATGTTGTCTATTCCCCGTTGGCTGAGACTCCGCTGCCACCGGACGTGGTGATGCTCTTCGTCAATGCCAGCCAGTCACTGATTCTGACCGAGGCGACGCAGCAGGTGGAGCATCAGACGCCGCCGGCGATGGGCAGGCCCGCGTGCGCCGTTGTGCCGCAGGTGATGAACACAGGCCGCGCGGCAATGAGCCTTGGTTGCTGCGGAGCGCGCGCTTATCTGGATATCCTCACCGATGGCGTGGCGCAGTTCGCCATCCCCGGCGCGAAGTTAGCGGAGTATGTTGCGCGCATCGAAGTGCTGGCAAAGGCCAATGCCGTGCTCTCCAAATTTCACCACCTGCGGCGCCTCGATGTGCAAGCAGGGCGAACGCCAACCGTGAAAGAGTCGCTGGCTGCTTTGTGAGCTTGAGTAGAACCTCTTACGTTGAGGAGATGGCAATAAAAATTGCCGCGCGCTCGGGTGCGGAATTACCGCCGCTGGAGAGCAGGCTCACTACAAGGCGATCGCTGCCAAACAGGTAGCATCAGACTCCCCTGACAACTACCAATCCGTCAGCGTGCCATCCAATTTGCGCGCAATGGGAAGATAGGCACGCTGGTAGGGATACTTTGCCGCGAGCTTTTCGTCGATATCGACCCCAAGCCCGGGCGCGCTGCCGGGATACATATAGCCGGCGTCAAAAGTGTAGTTGTGGGGAAAGACCTCGTCGGTGAGAGCGCTATGCGGCATGTGCTCCTGAATGCCGAAGTTGTGGACAGCCAGGCCAAGGTGCAGCGCGGCAGCCATAGTGACCGGTGAAAGATCGGTAGCGCCATGGAAGCCGGTGCGGACGTGATAGAGAGCGGCGAAGTCCGCTGTCTTTTTGAGCGGTGTGATGCCACCGCCGTGGACAATGGCCATGCGGAGATAATCGATCCACTGGTGGCGAACGAGATCGTGCGCGTCCCAGATGGAGTTGAAGACCTCGCCGACAGCAATAGGCGTCGTGGTGTGTCTGCGGATGACCTCGAAGCCCTCCTGCAACTCAGCGGGGGTCGGGTCTTCCATCCAGAAGAGGTGATACGGCTCCAGAGCTTTTCCAAGACGTCCCGCCTCGATGGGCGTAAGCCGATGGTGAACATCGTGCAGCAGATGAACGTCCGGACCCAGTTCGACGCGAAGCTTCTCAAAGAGCGTCGGCACAAAGTTGAGGTACTTCTCCGTAGACCAAAGGCTCTCAGACGGCAGGCAGCGTTCGGCAGGTTCGTATGGCTTGCCTGCCTTGGGCACGCCGTAGCTGCTGGCGACTCCGGGCACGCCGGACTGGGCGCGCACGGCAAGGTAACCCTCGTCCATGTGCTTGCGGACAGAGTCGAGCGCCTCGGGAATGTCGCGCCCGTTGGCGTGCGTATAGACGAGCACGCCGTTGCGGCTCTTGCCCCCGAGCAGATTGTAGACAGGCGTGTTGAGCGCCTTGCCCTTGATGTCCCACAGCGCCACGTCCACCGCACCGATCGCGGCCATGGTGACGGGGCCGCGACGCCAGTATGCTCCGCGGTAGAGATATTGCCAGATGTCTTCCGTCTGGAAGGGATCGCGGCCAATCAGGCAGGGCAGAATGTGCTCAGACAGGTAACTGGCGACGGCAAGCTCACGGCCATTCAAGGTTCCGTCTCCGAGGCCATAGATGCCCTCGTCGGTCTCGATCTTAAGCGTGACAAAGTTGCGATCGGGAGAGCAGACAATCAGGCGGGCAGCGATTATTTTCATGGTCTTGTGATCTCGATGTAATCGACGGGTGCAGGCTCGGCTCCATTGGCGACACCACGCAATACCAGTGTATCGCCGAGCGTAAGCTGGACGCCGTGCACGGTGAAGCGCGTGCTGGTGTGGCCGTCGAGTTTTTTATCGGAGACGGCCGGAGGAACGATATTGTTCGCCGCCCAATGAGCGATGGGCTTGCCGTTGAGCAGAAGCTCGTACTGCGCGGTTCCGGGGTGAATGTCAAAGTACTGAACGGCAATATTGTAGACGCCTGCGGGCCTGTCGAGCTTTGTGGTCAGTGTGCAGGCAACAGCGCGATTGCAGACCACCGCCTTGCCACCTGAAGCGGTCTCCCAAGGGGCAACGTCGACGGGAGTGTAACCGTCGCTCTGCATCGCTTCAGCTTCAATGCGATTGGGATAATGACCAACACGGCCCTTTGCATCGGGGATGCCCGACATGCGCAGGAACCACTCGCTGACAGCGTCACGCCAGACGATGGCATGGCCGGCCTGGTATTGGAAGAGAGCGAGCGTCCTCTGGTAACGCTCGTCATCGATCAACCCATGCAGCTTCTCCCACCGCGGAGCGTAGGTTGCAGCCGTAGCCGCGCCATCGTAATGCGAATCGTAGACGTGCTGAATCACGGTCTTTCCGCTGTGCAGAACGTAGCTGTAGGGAACGTGGTGCATGAAGAGCAGAAGCTCGTCCGGACAGGTGGCAAGCGACTCATAGACCTTCGCAAGCTCCGGCGGATACTGGCCGATATATCCGGTGCCCGTGGCCACGGTACGGTCCATCCCGATGCCCTTGTGGTCGGCGCGAATCCATTGTCCCCATCCGTTGCGCTCCGCCGATTCAATGCCAGGGCCGTAGTGAATGCCGATGATATCGGTCAGCGTGCCCAGGCCGAGCGGCCCGGTGTACTGCTCATAGGCATGCCACGAGTTGCGTTGTAAGTCGTCGATGGTGGAGGCGACCAGCGGATTGTTGCCGAACGTCAACCGCGTCCAGCCGTCGATAATCTGGTCCGTAGTGAGGTTGGGATTCCACGCAAGCTTGCCATAACCGTAGAGGTTGGCCATGGCCATGGGATGATGCAGCCAGTTGTCGTCGAGGCCGACATTGACGACGGCTACAAAGCCGCCCAGCGGCTGGTGAAAGCTCTTCCCTTCGACGATCTCCTTAACCGGCGTGCTGCGGTTTCCGGCACGCATGTCGGTGTCGAGCGCGATCTTCCACATCGGCACCAGAAAGACCATGTGCCGCTGTTGGCCGGTGTACTCCTGCGTGACCTGCAACTCGATGGCCTGGCTGGTATGCCGAAGCGCGGCGAAGAGCGGCGAGACCGGTTCACGCACCTGAAAGTCGATAGGACCGTACTTCACCTGAATGACGACGTTCGGCTCGAACTTGCCGTCGAGGGCACGGAAGTTATCGTAGCCCGCGCGGGCGCGATCGGCTTTGAGGTCGTGCCAGTCCAGATGGTGGTTGTAGACGAAGCCGCGATAAAGAACGATGCCGTGATGCGGTTGCAGGGCTCGCGCAAGCACGTTGGCAGCCTCCGCCGGGGTGCGTCCATATTGCGACGGGCCGGGGCGGCCCTCGGAGTCGGCCTTGACCACGAAGCCGCCGAAGTCCGGAATCAGCCTGTAGATCTCATCGGCCTTCTGCTGCCACCACGCCGCAACCCGCGGATCGAGAGGGTCGAAGGTCGGCAGGTGGCCGACGACTTCGGGACTCGAAAGATCGACCGACAACGACATGCGAACGCCCCAGGGACGCAGCGCGTCGGCGATGCGCGCCAGTTCGCGGAGCATCTCCGGCTGCAGGGTGCGTAGATCGGAGTTGACGTTATTGACGGTGCAGCCGTTCAGCCCGACCGAGGCCAGCAGCCGTCCGTACTCGGAGACGCGCGTGAGGTCGGCGCGCACATGGCCGCCGTCGAAGAAGATGCTGCGGCCCGCATAGCCGCGTTCGATGGAACCGTCGAAGTTATCCCACTGGTTAACCCAGCGAATTGGCGCGGAGGGAGATTCGAAGTCGGGCACGATCTCGCGCTGCTCGGCGACCTGCTCCAGCAGGTGAAAGACCCCATATAGCTCGCCCTTCTCGCTGCCGCCGGCGATGATCCAGAGATGGTGGCCGTGCTCATCAAGCCTCGATACCGCGAAGGCTTCGGGGGCAAGGCCCGCCGGCCGCTTCCAGTGCGGAATCAGCCGATGTAACTCCTCGGGTGTGCCAAGCACAAAGGCATCCGCATCAGGCAGCGTAGAACCTGTTTCAAAGTCCATGCCGAGCATACTGCGCAGACCTCGTGCCAGTTCGGCAGACGCATTGCGGCCTATGGGAGAAGTGTCAGTCTGCACAATCCGGTGAGGCAATGATTGATACTGCCGTAGCGCAGAGGGTTCCGTGATGCGGCTGTAACGAAGCCATCCGGCGGCGCCATTCTCAGCCTGCGCTATACCGCACATCGCGCAGAGAAGAGCAAAGAGAACGAGAGAACGGCGAAAGCCGTCCCCCCTCCGTCGACCGCCCGAATTCAGGTGTTCACACACTTACTGGTTCACTCCGCTGGCAAGATAGCCGCCATCAACTGCAACAATCTGGCCAGTCGTGTAGGCGCTCTCATCCGATGCAAGAAAGACCGCGGCGCCAACGAGTTCTTCGACGCAGCCGAAACGGTTCATGGGCGTTCTCAGCAAAAGCTCGTGACCGCGCGGTGAATCGAGGAGTTTGCGATTGAGGTCGGTAGGAAAGATTCCCGGCGCAATGGCGTTGACGCAAATGCCCTGCTGCGCCCACTCGATGGCCAGCGAGCGCGTGAGCGCCCCGACCGCAGCCTTGCTGGCTCCATAGGCGGCCACATCGCGGAATGCAACGAACGTCGAAAGAGACGCGATATTAATGATGCGTCCATATCGCTGCTCCAACATCGATTTACCAAAGATCTGGCATGCCCGGAGCGTGCCGTTCAGATTGACGTTCATGATGCTCTGCCACAGTTCCTCCGGTAGATCGAGCGTCGCCATGCGCCGGGTGATGCCGGCCGAGTTGACCAGAATGTCGACCCGCCCGAAGGAGGCAAGAACAACGTCGTGCAACTCCTGCAACGATCTCCGGTCCGTAACGTCGGATAGCACCCTCAAGGTTTTACGGCCCAGCGACTCCAGCGCGTCCGCAGTATCAACCACCAGATCCTTGGTACGCGACGAGGCGACGACATCCGCTCCAGCAGCGGCCAATCCCACAGAGATTGCCCTGCCGATACCTGAAGTACCACCAACGACGACTGCGCACTTCCCAGTCAGATCAAATACGCCCAACCCTATTACCTCGGCACCTTCGTTTGGATGATCCGCAATCCATTAGAACCCAATTTATTGCAGCTAGCAAATAAATACGGGTGCACGAGGAAACGAGGGATCCAATGAAATAATGGCCGTGCCGTGAACAATCGACCGAGCACTATTTACAAGTCATCTTTTTGTTTCCATGGAAAACTAATAGCGAATACGACCGCATCCGCAGTCATGTAAACGCACAGATTCATCAGGAAGACCTGCCGCAATGCAATCCAGCGATTAGAGCATCACAACTCGTCCCGTCGCCAGATCGTAGTATCCGGAAATAACTTTAACTCCATCGTCCTTCATTGCCTTTGCGATGACGGTGGAACTCTCCCGTAGAAGCTGCGCCTGGAACCTCGCGTTGGCCTTCACGGCATCCGCGACATCGTTGTGAGAATCCTTGATCGCCGGCATCATGTATTGGTACAGCGCGCTGATCTGCCCCGGAACTTCCTGGCCTTTCATGGCGGCGCTTACGGCACCGCATTTGGCATGGCCCAATATTAGAATCGCCTTGATTCCAAGCACCGCGACTCCATACTCCAGGCTGCCGGTGATCTCCGGCGTTATCATGTTCCCAGCTACGCGCGCCACAAAGAGATGACCGATGCTCTGGTCGAAGACCAGTTCTACAGGCACCCGCGAATCCGCGCATGACAGGATGGCGGCAAACGGCTCCTGCTTCTCTACCGTTCCGTCCTTCAACACCTTCAAATCGTGAGCAAACGAGGTCATCTTTCCCGACACAAAACGCTCGTTGCCTTCCTTCAGCTCCCGAATCGCCTCGTCCGCTCCCATCGGCCGGTTCGGCGATTGTGCCTGCGCCTCAGAGGCACTTATCATCGCTCCGCCTGCAACGCCTGCCGCAATTGCCGTCATGAAACGGCGCCGCGACCACTCTGCTCCATTCAAATCGTCCATTACTGCCTCCTGTGATGCCCAACCGAGCTTACAGCACGGGGGGTCGATTATCGTTAAGAAATGTATCTCCCTTCCCCGCCGCGCCTCATCGCCTTCGACCTTGACGGAACCCTGATCGACTCCCGCGCCGATCTGTGCAACTCCATCAACGCCGCTCTTGCCCATTTCAACAAGCCCGAGCTCCCCGAAGCGGTGATTGCCACCTATATCGGCGACGGCGCCTCCATGCTGGTTCGCCGCGCCCTGGGCGACCCGGAGGGCGATATCCACGATGAAGAATACGTTGCCGAAGTTCTTACCTATTTTCTCGACTACTACCGCATCCACAAGCTGGACTTCACTTACGTCTATCCCGACGTCATCGCCTCCCTCGAAGCCATCCGCTCCGCGTGGCCCGAAACCCTGATGGCAGTTCTCACCAACAAGCCCGTCAATCCCTCGCGCGACATCTGCGATCACTTCGGACTCTCGCGCTTTTTCTTCCAGAACTATGGAGGCAACAGCTTCCACACCAAGAAGCCCGATCCCCATGGCCTCCTCACCCTCATTGCCGAAGCCGGCATTCTCAGCGGTCGGACCATAGCTCCCGCTCAAACCCTGATGATCGGAGACTCGCACGTCGACGTCCTTACCGCGCGTAATGCCGGGGCCAGATCCATCGGCTGCACCTTCGGCCTCGCCCCTCAGACTCTCGCCGCCGCAGCGCCCGATGACCTTGCCCACAGCGCCGCCGACTGGCTCTCGATCCTCGGCATTGGGAATGAGCAGACCTCAGCTTAATCTCGCGACTAAAGTCTTTGACGCATCGGTACCCCGTTGCTAATCTTGCACCACCATGCCCGCTGCTGCTCCGATCCCTGGATCAACGACTACATGCTGCATCGTCGGCGGAGGTCCGGCTGGAATCATGCTGGGCTACCTTCTCGCCCGCCAGGGCATCGATGTCACCGTCCTTGAGAAGCACAAGGACTTCTTCCGCGACTTCCGCGGCGACACCATCCATCCCTCTACCCTTGAACTTCTGCATGAACTCGGCATCCTCGACGCCTTCCTCGCGCTTCCCCATCAGGAACTCACCGAGCTTGCTATCGCTATCGGCGGGCAGAAGATGACCATGGCCGACTTCACTCATCTGCCCACCAGGGCGAAGTTCATCGCCCTGATGCCGCAGTGGGATTTTCTCAACTTTCTCTCTTCCGAGGCGATCAAACTCCCCAGCTTCCACCTGCTGATGGAGCACGAGGTTACCGGCCTGATCGAATCGAACGGCCGCGTCGCCGGAGTCCGCGCCAACGCCCCGGCAGGCCCGGTCGAGATTCACGCATCTCTGGTCGTCGGGTGTGACGGCAGGCACGCTACCACCCGCTCCTCTGCCCAGCTTCCTCTCCACGATACCGGTGTGCCTATTGACGTTCTCTGGTTCCGGCTCAGCCGCCGCGACGGAGAACCCGAAAATGCCCTCGGCAACATTAACTATGGGGAATTCCTTCTACTGATCAATCGCGGCGACTACTTCCAGTGCGCCTTCATCATCGCCAAGGATTCTCTTTCCACCCACATCCAACCTGCCGGACTCCCTGCCTTCCATGAATCGCTCGTCCGTCTCGTTCCGTTCCTACAAGATCGCGTGGATGAGATCACCAGTTGGGACCAGCTCAAGCTTCTCTCCGTCCAGGTCAACCGGCTGACGCGCTGGTACAGCCCCGGCCTGCTCTGCGTCGGTGACGCTGCCCATGCCATGTCGCCCGTAGGCGGCATCGGCATCAACCTCGCCATACAGGACGCAGTGGCCGCCGCTCGTATTCTGGCTCCCGCACTCAAAAGCGGCGCCGTCACCGAACTCACCCTCGCCCAGATCCAGCGCCGCCGGGAACTTCCCACCCGCATCACCCAGACCTTCCAGGTGATTGTCCACTACTTCCTCTCCCGCTCGCTCGGCAACTTTGCCCCAGTCAAGCCGCCGCTACTGCTCCGCCTCCTCACTCCGCATCTTCTCTTCCGCCGGTTCATGGCGCGCTTCATCGGCATGGGTGTCCGTCCCGAACATATCAGCGCGTAGCTACTCTTCAAATCCCCTATTCCAGGCTTGAATCACTCTTGCCTCGCGCTCCCACCCCAGCACACTGACGCTTCCCGTTCCCAGCACGAACAACCTGCCTTCGCGTGCCCCCAACTCAACCCATCGCGCCGCCAGTATCCGCAGAATATGCGCATGGGCGAACAGCGCCACTCGCTCGCCATCGCCTGCCACAGCCAAAGCCCTGTCAATGACGCCATCCGCCCGCGCCCCCACCTGTTCCAGCGTCTCTCCGCCGGAAATCTCATGGGTCCAGACGGACCACCCCGGCGTCTCCGCCCGAATCTCCTCCGTCGTTCGGCCTTCTTGAATCCCGTAGTCCCACTCCCGCAGCCCGTTATCCACTTCAGCCACATCGCCGAATCCAGCGATCTCGCAGGTCTCTCGCGCCCGCTTCAACGGACTCGTCAGCACTGCGGCAAACTTCTCGCCCACAAGATAATTCCGCAGTTCCTCCGCCCGCCTGCGCCCGTGCTCGGTCAGCCCAATATCCGTCCGCCCGGTGTGCTTCCTGCTCAGGCTCCACTCCGTCTCTCCATGGCGAATCAGCCAAAGCTCTGTTCCTGCGCCCATTCACACCCTCCGCTCTCAATCCACTATCCTACAGAGATGGACTTCCAGCTCTCCACCACGTACAAGCCGCAGGGAGACCAGCCCCGCGCCATCGACGAACTCGTCAACGGCCTCACCGCCGGAGAGAAGGATCAGGTACTGCTCGGCGTCACCGGCTCCGGCAAGACCTTCACCATGGCCAAGGTCATCGCCGAGTCCAACCGCCCCGCCCTCATCCTCGCGCACAACAAGACGCTCGCCGCTCAGCTCTACCACGAGTTCAAGACCTTCTTCCCCAACAACGCCGTCGAATACTTCGTCTCCTACTACGACTATTACCAGCCTGAGGCCTACATCCCCGCCGGGGACCTCTTCATTGAAAAGGAGGCCACGATCAACGAAGAGCTGGACAAACTCCGTCTCTCGGCCACGCGCAGCCTCTTCGAGCGCCGCGACTGCATCATTGTCAGCTCGGTCTCCTGCATCTATGGCCTGGGCTCGCCGGAGGCCTACTACGGAATGCTGCTCCTGCTTGAAAAGGGCCAGAAGATCAAGCGCGAAGACATCACCCGTCGCCTCGTCGAAATCCTCTACGAGCGCAACGACGTCGACTTCCGACGCGGGACGTTTCGCGTCCGCGGCGACATCATCGAGGTCTACCCCACCTACGACGAGAACGCGTACCGCATCGAACTCTTCGGCGACGAGATCGACTCCCTCTCACAGATCGACCCGCTCTTCGGCAGCGTCCGGCAGCGATACTCCCGCCTGCCCATTTATCCGAAGTCGCACTATGTCGTCCAGCCCGAACGCAAGAAGGCCGCCTCCGACTCCATCCTCGAAGAGCTCTTCGAGTGGGAGGCCCAGCTCGAAAAAGAAGGTCGCCTGGTTGAGTCGCAGCGCATCCACCAGCGCACCCGTTTCGACCTGGAGATGATTAAATCCGTCGGCTACTGCCACGGCATCGAAAACTACTCCCGCCACATGTCCGGCCGCCTCCCGGGCGAGCCGCCGCCGACCCTGCTCGATTACTTCCCCCGCGACTTCCTCATCTTCATCGACGAGTCCCACGTCACCGTCCCCCAGCTCCACGGCATGTGGCACGGCGACCGCAGCCGTAAACAGAACCTCATCGACTACGGCTTCCGCCTGCCCTCCGCGCTCGACAACCGCCCCCTGCGCTTCGAAGAGTTCGAGTCGCGCACCGGCCAGATCATCTACGTCTCCGCCACCCCCGGCCCCTACGAACTCACCAAGTCCGCCGGAGTCGTCGTCGAACAGATCATCCGCCCCACCGGCCTCATCGATCCCACCGTAGAGATTCGCCCTGTCAAAGGCCAGATCGACGACCTGCTCGCCGAGATCCGCGACCGCGCCGCAAAAAATCAGCGCGTCCTGGTTACCACTCTCACCAAACGCATGTCCGAAGATCTGGCCAGCTACTACACCGAAGTCGGCGTCCGCTGCCGTTACATGCACTCCGAGATCGAAACGCTCGAGCGCATCAAGCTCCTCCGCGACCTGCGCAAGGGCGAGTACGACGTCCTGATCGGCATCAACCTTCTCCGCGAGGGCCTCGACCTTCCGGAAGTTTCATTGGTAGCCATATTGGACGCCGACAAGGAGGGCTTCCTGCGCTCGCAGGGGTCGCTCATCCAGACCATCGGCCGCGCCGCCCGCCACCTCGAAGGCCGGGCAATTCTTTATGCCGACAAGATGACCGACTCCATGCAGCGCGCCATCAACGAGACCGACCGCCGCCGCGAAAAGCAGGTCGCCTACAACGAAGAAAACGGCATCACGCCCACCAGCATCAAGAGCAACATCGAGATGGGCCTCGCCGGAATCCTCAAAGCCGACTACGCCGACCTCACCGACGAAGCCGAAGGCATGCCCGACTTCTCCACCCAGCAGGAACTCGACACCTACATCTCCAAACTCGAATCCGACATGCGCGAAGCCGCCAAAAAATTCGAATTCGAAAAAGCCGCCAAACTACGCGACACCGTCAAAGAACTCCGTACCAAAGAGTTCTTATTCAGCTGAGTACTTAGCTATTCCGATTTCATTAAAACGGTATCACTAATTTCATCTGCATCTATGTTCTCTGCGTTACGGGCCTCAGCGGATTATTGCTTGGGATAGTTGAACAATACGCAGTGCGACTTCACTTGCCGCCTCTTGTCGTCCCACGTCTGGAACCAGTGCGTCATTCGTCGTCGCATCATGGGCGCGCCATTTTCTTGAATTGGGTCAGGGTAAATCGACATATAGAACGGAACACCCCAAAGCCAAAATCGACCGCCGACTAGCTGGTTGCCGTTAGTTGATGCAGAGAATGAAAATGCACCCTCATGGAAGTCGATGACATGCTGTCCGTTTGACATCGAGTATAGACCCTTGGCGTCAGTAAACCTCTTGCGACCAAATGCGACCTCAACCAGCTCACGGGGCGGGGTGTGAGGCTTTGAAGCATCATCGCCAATCGTCCAGCCGTTGATGTGATTCAGATTAATCAAGGTCTTCAGACTCCAGCGTTCGAGACGCAGCATGTCAACCTGAAATCGCTTGATGTTCCACCGTCGCTCACTCAGTTTCCCGCGTACGTCGAACAGCGCGTATGCATCTCGGATGTTAATGAGGGATGCTTTCGCGGCCGAGTCCACTTCGCTTAGTTGACTGTTGTGCTTCTTGCAGAGGATTCGCTTCTTGAGCGTTTCCAGCCGCATCTGCTTGGGTTTATCTTTGCACCATGAGAATCCCTGAACTTGTATGTCGGCATGTATGAATACGGACTGAGAGATGTAATGTTCGTCGGACATGCCCTCAGCGCAGTCTCCGAGACAGCTTGCCCAACAGTTTGAGTAATCGGTGTTACTAGCCATCCCCGGTGCCCTTCCATCGCTCTTTCCGAGATCTACAACAGCGGCGTATTGAAATCCGCAATAAACTGAATCCCCGGCACATCCAGCCCCATCAGCTGCTTATCCCCGGTCAAAAAAAGATCAATTCCCGCAGAAGCCGCTGACGCGAGATGGATCGAATCTGCAACCTTCAACTTGTTCTTGGCCCGCAGCTTGCTGAAAGGCATCACCGCCCCGCCATCGAATGGCAGATAAGTGAAACCTATCTCTTCGATAGTCTTCTGGATCTTCTTCGCCTTCTCCGGCGAATTTACAGCCCCCGCCATCACCTCTCCATACGCAAGAAAACTCGTATAGAGCGAATCTCCCCTCTCGAATGACCGTTGCAGAAGATACTGCACCCGCTTCGAGTACGAAGGATTCCCCTCCAGCAGATAGATAATCAGCATCGAGTCCCAATAAATATTGCTCACGCTGCATCCTCATCCGAGCGCACCCATCGCACAAATTCCTCTGCGCCGCCATATTCCTTCAGCTCCTGCTTGAGCAGACCACGCAAAGACTCCGTCAACCGTTTCGCCCGAGCCGCTGCGTCTTCACCTGAATGCCCGGTCTTCCCCCCCCTGGGGTCTCCCGCCTCAGCCCCGACAACTCGATAATGCACGACCACAGTCGTGCTCAGCTTAGATGGCGGTCCATCGACGGATGTAATTACAAGCCCGTTCTCCCGCAAAAACTTGTCCGAGCGCAGAGCATTACAAACTTGCGGTGTGTTATTGACCGGAAAGCCAAGAGGAACTAGATCATCCAGCACGCTTCGAACCTTGATCGAAAAATCGGTGTGCCCAGACCGAAGTGCAGGCTTGACATAACGGTCTTTCGCAACAGACCTCACCTGATCGCTTAGCTTATATCCCTTCATAAAATACCCCTGTCTAGACAGACTAAAACTGTCTAGACAGATGATAGCAGGATTATGCGAGACATAAGCCCATCTTGCTTTTGCACCACTAACCCGCCTTCACCGGCACCAACCCATACTTCAACATCACCGCCCCCATAGCCCTAGGATCAGGTGGTCCACCCCCAGCCAGCAACCCACGAATCTCCCGAAAATACTCCGCCCCCAGCACTCCCGGAGTGATCGTGCAAAGCACCTTGGCCGGCTCATCGAACGGGTTCATAAAACCATGCACCTTGCCGCGTTCAATCCACACCAGGTCGCCCTCCCCCGCATCCATGCTCTGCCCTTCGAGCATGAACCTCAGCCTTCCGCTCACCCCATACCCCGACTCATCGAACCCCACATGATGATGCGGAACCGGCATCCCCGCCCCCGGCGCCACCGTCATCTCGAACATCGTCACCCCGCCGCCACTCGTCGGCCCATCCACCAAAAACCGCAGCACAATCCCACCCAGACGAATCTCCTCCACCTGCACTACACCGCTATTCATTCCGCTCTCGCTCATCGCATCTCTCGTTGTATGAATTTACCTTCCAGCCTTTATAGCATCCACCTCGAACTGAATAGAAAAATCCTGATCCGGCTGATACACTCCGCCCAAGGAGCTCGCAATGTCCCCTGCCAACGGCCTTATCACACACCCCAGCCCCTACTCCGTCGCAGAAACCCTCGACCGCCTCGAAGCCGTCCTCCGCGCGAAGAGCATCACCATCTTCGCTCGTATCGACCATAGCGGCGAAGCCGCAAAAGTCGGCCTTACCATGCCGCCAACCCAGCTCCTCATCTTCGGAAATCCCAGGGGCGGCACCCCCATCATGCTGGCCGCTCCCCTCTCCGCAATCGATCTTCCCCTCAAGGCTCTCGCCTGGCAGAACGCAGAAGGCAAAACCTGGCTAAGTTTCAACGACCCCTACTACCTTCAGAACCGTTACAACCTCAGCGACGAAGTCCTCCAACCCATCGCTGGTCTCGAAGCACTTATCCAACAGGCCATTGCCTGATATGAGGCGCGGTAGAGCAGCTCCGAAGATGGAGTATCTGGTAGCAATGCCAAGGTCAGGTGTGGGTTACCCGCTTAGGGTCTCTTGCCCAGCGCGTTGTTCTTCACTGCCTGTTGCAGCGGAACCGTTGTCGGCGTTGCCGCTCCGACATACTCGAAGATGCTATTTACATAGTTGTCCGTCGTCCAGACGTTTCCCGACGCATCGAGCGCGATGCCCACCTCGCCCGTAGCTCCCGCGGAGATGTAGCCCATCGACGGCGAAATGCGCGCGCCCGTTGCAGACAGCCGGCTGATCGATCCGTCCGTATTTGCGGTCCAGACGGTGTTGCTTCCATCGACCGCAACCGCGCTGACCGGGGCGGGAGTCGCATAGCCGGCGCCGGACTTTGGGGTTCCCGCACTATTGAACTTACTAACGGATGCGCTATTGAAGTTTGCCACCCACACGTCGCCGTTCGCATCCACCGCTACGCCCACCGGCCCGGCCGTTCCTCCGCCCATATAACCGGTCACGGTTGGCGAGGTGCCGCCATTGCTGAACTTCGAGAGGCTGTTGCTAAGGCCGTAGTTTGCGACCCACACGTTGTTCTGCGAGGGCTCAATGGCCACCGCATAGGGAACATCGAGGCCGCCTCCGGTAAACCGGGCCGCAGGCACACCCGACGGATTAAACTTAGTCACCGAATTGTTGACGTTCGCCGTGAAGACATTGCCGGACGCATCGAGCGCGAGGTCAACAGGCTGGCTGAGCCCGGAGGCGGTGTATCCCGCAGCGCCCGAGAGCGGAGTGCCGCCGGATGTGTGCTTGCTGACACTGGCGTTGCCCTCGTTGACGCTCCACACATTTCCGTCCACATCCACAGCGACCGACTCCGGATAGCTCAGGCCCCCGCCGCTGAATCCCTTTGCTCCGGAGAGCGGCTCACCCGTCGGGCTGAACTGGCTCAGGGTTCCGGGATCGATCGCGTTCGGCACCCACACATTGCCGAGACCATCGATCGCAGGCAGTTGAGGAGCATTCAAACCGCCGCCGGTATATTCGATGCTCAGAGTCCAATCGGAGGGAGCTCCCGAGAGAGTCGGCTGAAACATTCCCGAGGATGGCCGCAGAGCATATAGCTTCGCCGCGTTGTTCCCCGGATTCAACGCAATATCGAGAAGAGCGGACAGAGTATCTGTCGGCGCAGTCCCGCCCGGAGGAGTCGCCAGGGAAAAGAGCTGCGTGCATGCGCCGTCACCCTTTGTATTCACACAGGCTGCGATGATATTTGCCAGCGCATTGATGGTTGCCTGCGGCACCGTCCCATTCCCAGCCGGCGTCGTGGCTCGTGCCTGGCCGGTGCTCAGGTCGATCAGATTGGTCACGGTCGAGAATGCGTTGGCCAAGCCACGCACATTCGTGCTGCTGGTTCCGACCGCCGTGCTGCCCGGCGTCATAAACTGCGCCAGAGCATAGACCGAGGCCACCGACGAGACTTCACTCACGTTGATAACCGTCCCGGCCCCCAGACTTCCGCAGCTCCCCAGTGCCGACATCAGCACCGCTGCGTTATTCGTGCCATATCCCGCGTCTCCGCCCGTTGCCACCAGGTAGATCTCCGCATCCGGTGACGGACAGGTGAAGTCGTCTGCGATGCTGAACTTCCCCTGTTTGTCTGTGGTCACCGAGCCCGAGCCGTTCATCAGCGTCACTGCGCCCAAACCATAGCCGGAGGTGCCCGCCGCATACAAATTCACTGTTGATCCCACAACTGGCTGTTGTCCCCCACGAACGACGCCTGTCAGTGCCGCGCCCAACACTGAGCTTCCCCCTGAAGCTGCTCCGCCGCTGCCGCAGCCTGTCAGTATCAAGCTCATGCATAGCCCCAATGCCACACCAATCCCATAAACGGCGGGACGAAAACTCATAACGCTCCTCAGAAATTACACAGGTGGTTCAAAGCCTAAGGTAGCAATAGAGTCCATCAGCGGCTGTCCCACGTTCGAACAGCACGGTACAACCTTCGGGGGAGGCGAACCGGCAAAGTACTGCCGCTCCACGACATCCTGAAAGGATCAAGTGAGATGAGATCGAGATTGTTCAGACAACATCTATCGAAAGGCGAGAGAGTCCCACCGGAGGATGCTGCGATGCGCCGGCAGGTCCGCGCTCCCAGTTAGCGAAGTTCGGCGCTCACCTTGGTCACATGCTCGACCTGCGGCGTCACCATGGAGCTGGTGTCCTTCATCGCGGCGATCGCCTCATCGTACCTTCCAGCCACGGAGTTCGCGCGAATCTTCGCCATGTCCTCGAGCATTTTGATGCCATCCTTCAGGTAGCTCATGCGGCTGCGCTCGTCATGGCCCCAGGTCACCGGAACCTCGCGAACGACATATTTCAGCTTGCGGGCGATAAACAGTATCTCAGGGTCGAAGCCCCAGCGCTCGATGGTCTGCAGACGAAAGATGGTCTGCGCTGCCGCCCGCCTGAAGGCCTTGAAGCCGCACTGCGTGTCCTTGAAGGGGAGCCCCATCACGATTCGCGTGATCCAGTTGAAACATCGTCCGAAGAACTGGCGGTAGAGCGGCTGGTGGATCGTCTGCCGCGTCCGATCCATCCAGCGCGACCCGATTGCCACGTCGGCTCCGTCTGCCAGCGCCGCGATCAGGCGTTCTGCCTCTTCCATGGGAGCCGAGAGATCGGCGTCGGTAAACATCACGATCTCGCCCGCTGCCTGCAACATGCCATTGCGAACCGAATATCCCTTGCCCTTGTTCCCAGGATTCTGGATCAGGTGTAGACGCGGATTGTCCAACATCCAGCGGTGGACAATCGCCGCCGTACCATCCGTCGACCCGTCGTCAACAACTAGGACTTCGGCATCCCATCCCCGTGCCGCGATACAGAACAAGACACGCTCAAGCGCGCCCTCGATGCGCGCTCCTTCGTTATAGGCAGGAATAACAATACTTAGCTGCGGATGCGCCATCAGACTACCGAACTTTCGGCAAAACGGATTTCTACTGCGCGACAGGGTTGTAGGGAGACTACCGGTTCATCTTACTGCAATAATTAGACGCCCAGGCAACCATTTAGGACGCAGATCGTACAATTTTGCCGGGGCGCTCGCAATTTTCGTTCCGAGCGTCGTTTGAAAGGCGATCTCCCGCCCTTCCCTCGTCTTTGCTACACTCCTCACCATGCCGGAAGATTTCGTTCCACCGCCGCAGAATCAGGCTCCGCCGCCGCCACCACCCTACGCAGTGCCGCCGCCATCCTTTCCCCCACCGTACCCGAATTATCCGCTCCAGTACGTTCCGCCCCGGCGGCGTTCGCCCTGGTTCTACGTCGGCGTCATCGGTGGGTCCATCGCCACAGTCGTCCTGCTCTTTACCTTTATGGTCTGGATGACCGTGCGTTCCGCCACCGGATCGGCAGCACTCGACCTGGGCGGAGGAAGCCGTATCGCCGTCATCGATATCAGCGGCGTCATCCTCTCGCCGGAAGAGATTGACACGCAACTGCGCAAGTTCGGCGAGGACTCCTCCGTCAAGGCCATCATCCTGCACATCAACTCTCCCGGCGGAGGCGCGGCAGCTTCGCAGGAGATATACCACGAGGTTCTCCGCGTCCGGCAGGAGAATCACAAGAAGGTCATCGCGTCGATCGAGTCCGTGGGAGCCTCCGGCGCCTATTACATCGCCAGCGCCTGCGATCGCATCTACGCCAACAACGCCTCCGTCGTCGGCTCCATCGGCGTCATCATGGAGTGGACCAACTACGGCGACCTGATGCACTGGGCCAAGCTCAAAAGCGTCGCCATCCACGCCGGCGAACTCAAGGACGCAGGCGATCCCAGCCGCGACATCACGCCAAAGGAACAGGCCTACTTCCAAGGGTTGGTCGACAATATGTACGGCCAGTTCATCCACGATGTCGCCACCGGCCGCCACTCCACCGACGCCAAAATCAAGCCGCTCGCCACCGGCCAGGTCTGGACCGGCGAGCAGGCGCTCCCGCTCGGCCTCATCGACAAGGTGGGCGGCTTCCGCAACGCGCTGATCGACACCGCCCGAAGCGTCGGCATCTCCGGCGAGCCGAGCATCGTTCGCCCCGCCAAGAACAAGCGCAGTCTACTTGGCCTGCTCACCGGAGACGCAGACGATATTTTCCCCAATCCCAGCCAACTGCTGAACCGTGCCCCGGGCTTTTATTTCATGTGGAAGTAGAGTTGCGTCCATTCTCCTTTTCCACATTCACGGCAGGAATTTCGCGCCGCTCTGGAAAAAGAATCTATTTGCGCCCTGCCGCGTGACTTTTCGGCACAAATCTGCATCTGAATTCATGCAGCTTCCCTTATCGTTTTTCGTGGCGATTTCATTCCGCGGATCGCTTCCATCCCGTCTACAATCAACGAGAAGGAAACTATTTTGCATCGAAACTTTATCGCCCTCCCCAGCACGAAAGGATACCCTTCATGACCAAAGCCGACCTCGTAGACAAAGTGGTTGCCCTGGGCGACCTGACCCGCCGCGATGGAGAAGTCATCGTCGATACCCTCTTTGAGTCTGTCATTGGGGCACTCAAGTCCGGCGACAAGATCGAGATTCGAGGCTTCGGAAGCTTCCGTACGCGCCAGCGCAATGCCCGCACCGGTCGCAATCCCAAGACCGGCGAAAAAGTTGACGTCCCGGCCAAGCGAGTTCCCTTCTTCAAGCCGTCGAAAGAACTCCGTGATTCGGTCAATCCATCCTCCGCTCAGAAGGCCCCCACCGTTACGCAGGGCGAACCGGTCGACCCCCACCATCCACCTGCCATGTAGCCTGAGCACCCTCGGCTGCAAGGTTGGATACTGGTAGCATTACCAAATATGCAGCGCATATCGACTCTTGGCCTTCTTCTCTTCGTGGCCGTCGCGCTTCCTGTCAGGGCGCAGACCGATCCTGGACTTTCTGCCGCCACACCCGGATTCAGCGTTCTTGCGAAGCCTACAGACCCCGCTGTAAGCCCCTTTGCGGAGCCTGCGCTCACGCCCGGTGTTCTACTGCTGATGGAGCTGGAGGGCCGTTTTGAGAAGGCCGTCGCCGCCGGCGGAGGCAAGGCATTCGCCAGTTGGTTTGCCGATGACGCGGTTACCCTTAATAACGGGCGGCCCGCCGTCCTCGGCCGCACCGCCATCGCCGCCCAGGCGCAATGGGATCCGAAGACCTATCAACTTACCTGGACACCTCAGGGAGCGCGGATGGGGCCTTCGAACGACATGGGATTTACGTGGGGACACTACGAGGGCCACTCCAAAGACAAAAATGGGCAGCCCGTCGTCATCTCCGGGCGGTACTTTACCGTTTGGAAAAAGGTGGCCGACGGGAGCTGGAAGGTCGCGCTCGATGCCAGCGCCGACGAGCCCCCTGCCGCGGGCGAATGCTGCACCCTGCCCAAACCATAGTTCGCCGCGCTACCCCAAAAGTAGCAGTGCCAGCACTTACGGCTTCCCCTACCATCGAGAAGCCAGATGAGCCGCCCCCATATTCAGGACGAAGCTTTGCGAATTGAGACCCTCAGCCAATATGAGGTTCTCGATAGTGCGCCCGACTCCGCCCTGGATGAGATTGTCAGCCTGGCAGCCCAGATCTGCGACGCTCCTGTCGCTGCGCTCTCCTTTATAGGGAGTGATCGTATCCTGCTGAAGTCCCGTTTTGGCATCAAGTCGCTTGATACCTCTCTCGGCAGTCTGCCCTGCGAGACGGCTATCCTCGGCCGCTCGCTCTATGAGATAGACGATGCGCTTCTGGATCACAAGTATGGCCCTCAGGGCATCCTCCTCGATGGCCGCCACTACAGGTTTTATGCGGGAGCGCCGGTCGTTACGCTGGGCGGTGTCGCGCTCGGAGCGCTCTTTGTGCTCGACCTGCTTCCTCGCACACTCACTCCGCTGCAGTCCTCTGCGCTCGCCGTCCTAAGTCGCCAGGTCACCACGCAGCTTGAGCTCAGCAACAGGGTCCGCCAGATCAATCGCGCTGCCCGCTATCGCCACCGCGTCGAAACCGCTCTCACCGCCGAACGCAACTTCGTCTCCACTGTCCTTGACACGGTCGGTGCTCTGGTCATGGTCATGGACCCCGCGGGGCGCATCGTCCGCTTCAACCGCGCCTGCGAGATCGCCTCCGGCTACGACTTCACCACGCTGGTCGGACGCTATGCGTGGGACAAACTCCACCCCCGCCACTCCGTCCCCGAAGCGATCGAAGACTTCGAGCGGCTCCGCTCCGGCGACTTCCCTGCCACCTTTGAGAATGAATGGCTGAACCGCAATGGAGATCTCCGCCGCATCGCATGGAACGTCACGGCGCTGCGTGACGACAGCGGAACGATGACCTTCATCATCGCCACCGGCCTCGACGTCACGACGCAACGCGCCGCCGAAGCGACGCTCCGCGAGAGCGAGGCCCGCTACCGTCTGCTCGTCGAGGGTTCGCTAGGCATGGTCTGCACACACGACCTGCGCGGCGTTCTTCTCTCCGTCAACACCCACGGTGCGGCGACTCTCGGGCGGTCCGTGGCCGATATGGTCGGTCACTCGCTCGCCAAGTTCATCGTTCCCGCCCGCAAGCATCTGCTGCCTGCCTACCTGAAGCAGGTTACCGAAGAAGGGGAGGCGCAGGGACTTCTCCATCTCTTCCATACTGATACAGAGACGCGCGTTATTGCCTATCGGAACAAGCTGATTGTTGTCCCGGACCGCGACCCCTATGTTCTCGGATTCGGTATCGACATTACTGAGCAGGTTCGCGTTGAAGGGCGCCTGCGCGCGCTCACCAGTCAGTCCGATTCGATCCTCGAATCCGTTGGCGACGGTATTTACGCAGTCGATCTCGAGGGGAAGATTACCATTGTCAACTCCGCCGCGGCGCAGATGCTGGGCTACACCCAGGCCGAATTGCTCGGCGAGGAGATGCACTCCCTCATTCACCATACCCGGGCAGACGGCATGCCCTATCCCGCGCACGACTGCCCCATCCGCGTGAGCCTCGCTCACCTGGAGACCGTGCGCGTCTCCGACGATGTCTTCTGGCGCAAAGACGGCACCAGCTTCCCCGTCGACTATGTCGCCAAGCCTCAGATTGACCACACCGCGCTTGACGAAGGGACTGCCAAGGCCGTCGGCGTGGTGGTCGCCTTCACCGACATCACCGAGCGTCGCGCGCTGGACCGCATGAAGGACGAGTTTATCTCTACCGTCTCCCACGAGCTGCGTACACCACTGACTTCCGTCCGAGGAGCGCTTGGATTGCTCGCCGGCGAAGCCCTCGCCAGCCGGCCTGAAAAGACTCAGCAGATGCTCGACATTGCCATCAGCAACTCCGATCGCCTGATCCGCCTGGTCAACGACATCCTGGATCTTGAACGCATCGGCAGCGGTAAAACCGACATTCAGCCTATCCAGTGCGATATCGCCGACCTTCTCCGTCGCGCCGCAAGCCTGCAACAGACGCTCAGCCCGAAGCAGGAGGTCCAGATCACGCTTGCCGCCAACGGCGTCAGTGTCTGGGCCGATCCGGATCGCCTCTTTCAGGCGCTCAACAACCTCATCTCGAACGCCATCAAGTTTTCCTATCCCGGCGGCAAGATTCACCTTGCAGCCGGCAATCTCGACGAGAACGAAGCCATTGTCGAGATCATCGATCAAGGTCGCGGCGTCCCTGCCGACAAGCTGGAGAAGATCTTCGACCGCTTCCAGCAGGTCGACGCCTCAGACTCCCGCGCACTCGGCGGGACAGGCCTTGGGCTGGCTATCTGTCGCAGCATCATCGCTCAGAATGGAGGCCGCATCTGGGCCACCAGCAACGCCGATCGGGGAACGACCTTCCACTTCACCCTTCCCACGAAACCGTCCGCGCACCTGCGCTAAGCAGAAGAGACGGGAGCGAGCTTCCGCTCACTCCTCACCCTCCCGCAGCTTCGCAATCACGGCAAAATCCTCCAGGGTGGTGGTATCCCCTTTCACTTCGCCAGTCGCGGCCAACTCACGCAGCAGCCGGCGCATGATCTTCCCGCTCCGCGTCTTAGGTAAAGCATCGGTAAACCGCAGATCGTCCGGCCTCGCCAGCGCGCCAATCTCCTTGGCAACCCACTGCCGCAACTCCTGCCGCAACTCCTCGCTCGGTTCATTGCCAGACTCCAGCGTGACGAACGCGGCGATCGCCTGCCCCTTCATCTCGTCGGGACGACCTACGACCGCGGCCTCAGCCACCTTCGGGTGAGCCACCAGCGCGGACTCCACCTCCATCGTTCCCAGGCGGTGTCCACTGACGTTGATAACGTCATCGACGCGCCCCATCAGCCAGAAATATCCGTCGGCATCGCGCCTGGCGCCGTCGCCGGTGAAGTAGCTGCCCGGAATCTCGTTCCAGTAGGCCTGCTCATACCGCTCCTGATCGCCATAGATCGTCCGCGCCATCGATGGCCACGGCTTGCGAATCACCAGCAGGCCACCCTGGCCATCGGGAACCGGGGCGCCTGATCGTGTAACCACTTCAGGCACAATTCCGAAGAACGGCCGCGTCGCCGATCCCGGCTTGGCAGGCACCGCGCCTGGAATCGGCGAAATCATGATCGACCCGGTCTCCGTCTGCCACCACGTATCCACAATCGGGCAGCGCTCCTTGCCGATCTCGCGGTGATACCACATCCACGACTCGGGATTGATGGGCTCGCCCACCGTTCCCAGCAGCCGCAGCGACTCCAGCGAGTGCTTCGCCACCCACTCGTTGCCCCACTTCGTAAATGCCCGGATCGCCGTCGGTGCGGTGTAGAAGACCGTCACCTTATGGTCGTCGATGAGCTTCCAGAAACGGTCGTTCTCCGGCCAGTTCGGAGCGCCCTCGTACATCATCACCGTCACCCCGCACTGCAAGGGCCCATACACCACGTAGCTGTGCCCCGTCACCCAGCCGATGTCGGCCGAGCACCAGTAAACATCCTCCTCGCGCAGGTCGAAGATGTACTTGCTCGTCAGGTACGTCTGCACCGCATAGCCGCCAGTGGTATGCACCAGCCCCTTGGGCTTGCCCGTCGTTCCCGATGTGTAGAGCAAATAGAGCGGATCTTCCGCATCCATCCACTCGGGAGCGCACTCGTGCGCGGCCTGCAACATCGCCTCGTCCCACCAGATATCGCGGCCTTCCTTCATCTTGATCTCGGAACCCGACCGCCGATACACCACGACATTCTTCACCGTCGGGCACTTCTCCAGCGCCTCGTCCACAATATCCTTTAGCCTTACCTCATGGCCCCGCCTATAGCTTGTGTCCTGCGTCAGCACCGCGACGCACTGCGAATCGTTCACGCGATCCACAATCGCATGGGCGGCAAATCCCCCGAAGATCACCGAATGAATCGCTCCAATCCGCGCACACGCCAGCAGTGCGATCGCCAGTTCCGGACACATGCCCATATAGATGGCGACCCGGTCCCCACGCTTGATCCCCAGCCCCTTCAGCACATTCGCAAAACGTTGCACCTGGCCCAATAGATCGCCATAAGTCAATCGCCGAACCTCGCCAGGCTCTCCCTCCCATAGCAGCGCGACCTTGTCCCTGCGGGCTCCCAGGCCATGGCGGTCCACACAGTTGTGCGACAGGTTCATCTTGCCACCGACAAACCACTTGGCATCCTTGCCCTCGCCGTCGAGCACCTTCGTCCACGGCGCAAACCACTCCAGCTCCGCCGCCGCCTCTGCCCAGAACTCCTCCGGCTGCTCGACGCTATGGCGATACATCGCCTCATACTGCTCCAGACTCTTTACATATGCCTTCGCCGCAAACTCCGCCGGCGGGGGAAATACCCGGTTCTCCCGCAGACTCGAATCCAGATTCCTGCCATCTCCCAACGTCGTCACGAACGGCCCTCCATCGATTTATCTATCCACCAAAAGGTACGCTATGCACAAAGAGTGCGGCAACCCGCCTCCCGAATAGCGTTCTCATTTTTACTAGAGCAAAGTAGCAGTTGGTGTAGAGTCTGCCGAGCCCTTTGTTTGTCATTCCCGAAGGGAATCTGCGGTTCCTCCACACTAACGGCAAATCTGCTCTAATTTGGTTACTCAGGACTGCCGGAAGGCACCAGCCCGCGATCTTTCAGCATCGGCTCAACGCTGGGCTCCTTGCCCAGCCACGCTGCGTACATCTTTGCCAGATCCTCGGTGTTGCCCCGCGAGAGCACCATCCGCCGTAACCGGTCGCCGTTCGCCCGGGTCAGGCCGCCGTTGTCCTCAAACCACTGGTATGCGGAGTCGTCCAGCATCTCCGTCCACAAGTACGCGTAGTAGCCCGCCGCATAACCATTGCCCCAGATGTGCATGAAGTAGCTGGAGCGGTAGCGGGGCGGCACATAGCTGATCGCCAGATGCGTCTTCTCGAGCGCCTGCTCTTCAAACGCATCGGGCTTCTGCAACGGAGCATCGGCAGGCAGCGTATGCCACTGCATATCCAACTCCGCCGCAGCCAGCAACTCGGTCAGCGCATACCCCTGGTTGAACTTCGCTGCCTTCTTAATCTTGGCAGCCAGTTCGTCCGGCATCGGCGCGCCGGTCTTGTCGTGCTTCGCGTAATGCTTGAAGATCGACGGATAGCTCGCCCAGTGCTCGTTGAACTGCGAAGGAAACTCTACAAAGTCCCGAGGCACGTCAGTGCCCGACAGACTCGGGTACTCCGTATCGGCAAACATGCCGTGCAGCGCGTGGCCGAACTCGTGGAACATCGTGGTCACATCGCTAAAGCTGATCAGCGCCGGCTCGCCCGCCGCCGGCTTGGTGAAGTTGCAGACGTTATAGACCACGGGCAGTGTGCCCAGCAGCTTCGACTGGCCGACGAAGACGCTCATCCACGCGCCGCCGTTCTTGTTGTCACGCTTGAAGTAGTCACCGTAGAACAATGCCAGCGGCTTGCCATTAGCGTCGAAGACCTCGAAAACGCGCACATCCGGCTGGTAGACCGGAATATCCTTCCGTTCCTTGAAGGTCAGTCCATAAAGCTGGTTTGCGGCATAAAACACGCCGTTCTCCAGCACATTGTTCAACTCGAAGTAGGGCTTCACCTGCGACTCGTCGAGATCGTAGCGGGCCTTGCGCACCTGCTCGGCATAGAACTCCCAGTCCCACGGCTGCAATTTGAAGCCGCCTTTCTGGGCATCGATGACATCCTGAATATCCTTCGCCTCCGTGGCCGCCTTCGCCGTCGCCGCCGGAACCAGCGCATCCATAAACTTCAGCGCCGCCGCAGGCGTCTTCGCCATCTGATTCTCCAGCGTCCAGGCGGCGAAGTTCGGATAGCCCAACAGCTTCGCCTTCTCCGCGCGAACCTGCGCCAGCCGCGCAATCGTTGCGCGGGTATCGTTCGCATCCCCGCGTTCCGCCCGGTTCCACGACTTTTCAAATAGCGCCTCACGCGTCTTGCGATTGCTCAGCGAAACCAGGTCCGGCTGCTGCGTCGTGTTCTGCAACGGGAGCACCCAGCCCTCCTTCTTGCGCTCCTTCGCCGCCTCGGCCGCAGCGGCAATCTGCGAGTCATTGAACCCCGCCAGCGCGGCCTTATCCGTCGTTACATAGGCAGCGTCCTTGGTCGCGGCCAGCAGCTTGGTGATGAAGTCGTTCGAAAGCGTCGACTCCTCTTCATTCAGCTTCTTCAGCTTCGCCTTGTCGGCATCGGAGAGGTTGGCCCCGGAGTGCACAAACTTCTTGTAATAAAAATCCACCAGCCGCAGCGATTCAGCGTCGAGCTTCAGCGAATCGCGCTCCTTATAGATCGTCTCCACGCGATGAAACAGCTTCGAGTCCAGATAGATGGCGTCATCGTGCGCCGCCAGTTTGGGAGCTTCGATGTCCTGCACCTTCTGCAGCACTGGATTCATGTTTGCGCCGGTCACGCCGCTGAAGGCCATCATCGCGCGGTTGAACAACTGGCCGGTCTTCTCCATCGCGACCAGAGTGTTCTCGAAGGTCGGCGGGGCGGGATTATCGGCAATCGCCTTCATCTCCTTCAACTGCTGCGCCATCCCGGCCTCAATTGCAGGCTGGTAGTCGCTGTCCTTGATCTTGTCGAAAGGCGGCGCCTGAAACGGCAGCGTGCTCGGCGCGTAGAACGGATTACTCGGCCCAAACTTCGCGCCGGCAGCAAGCGCAGGCGTAACGGAACCCAGGGCAATGGCGCTAGCGGCAGTCAGAATACCCACCTTCGACATCGTGGACTTGTTCTTGCGCAAACGAATTGTGCTCATAACTGGTCATGTCCCTCACACCCTCGATTGTAGAGGACAGGCAATAGCGCGCCAATCGACTGCGCATCCAGCGCGGCAGACTCAGCCGGTATATTCTTCTTCCTGATTGGCGGCGACGGCAAAGATCCTATTGCTGTGGTGAGCCACCATATGTCCCAGCGCAACCGATCCAAGGCAAAGCACGACCGATAGCGTTACATTGGCCAGCGCACGGCTCCACTCGCCTGTCCGCAGCAGATCAAAGGTCTGAAGGCTGAAGGAAGAAAAAGTCGTAAACCCGCCGCATAACCCGACCATCACAAACAGCCGGATATTCTCCGGAGCTTCAAACCGGCTTCCGGGAAACGTCAGGGTCCCGAAGAAGCCGATCACAAAACAGCCGATCACGTTGATGAGGATCGTTCCCCAGGGAAAGGTCGTGCTGCTGTCGAGTGTCAGACGTGTAAGCGCATAGCGCAGAACACCGCCCAGTGCGCTGCCCACGGTAATCCAGAGATAGGTAGACATTCCTGCCCTCGTCGTATGCTCCGCTCTCGCGGAGCGTATGGAATTGGCAGGAGTCATCAGCCTCTCGGCGGTTTCGGGAGACCCCATTCCCTTCTCTCCGATGCTACTGCTCGACGCTTCCCATCGCAAATAAAAGTCACGGACGTCTACCCTGTCGCCCCTCTCGCCGCCAGCAACACCTTCAGTTCCTTCACCTCCGCCGACAGCGACCGCACCAGATCCAGTATTTCCCTGCGGTGGATCTCCCCCAAGTTGGGCGTCACGCCCTCCAGATAGAACGTCCCATTCGATTCGAGCACGCATTTCTCTACCTCGGAGAAGCTGTTCATTCCCTGCTTGTGCAATACGGACATCAGATCGTGCTCTGTCAGGGACTCCTTCTTCATCGCAGCCTCATCCGGCTTGCCATGCCGAATCAGGATCGTATCCGTACCTTCAACGACCGTGTTCAGCTTTGGTGCCCGGAACAGGACCAGCGTCAGCAGCCAATTGATCGCCAGCAGCGCGAACGCCCCGATGATCCCTCCCGTCACCGAGTTGTCGTCGCCGATCATCGCGTTCTGCACCGTGTTCGACAGACTCAGCAGCACCACCAGATCAAAAGGATTCAACTGAGCCAGCTCGCGCTTTCCGAACAGGCGCAGGAAGCCGATCAGGAACAGATAGACGATCATGGGGCGCAGCAGCTTCTCCAGAATGGGCAAATGAAGGTGAAACATGCTCTCGATCAAAGGAGGCTCCTTTTACTGCCATCGATTTATCACGTCTAAACCACACTTGCCACGTCAAACTCATGTTCATCGCACAAGCTTTAAGAGTAGCGTTGCTGATGCCACTTCCAGGCGCTCGCAATAATTGTGTCCAGCTCTGCAAATTGGGGCTTCCAGCCCAGCTCCGCCTTGATCTTCTCCGAGCTGGCCACCAGCACTGCCGGGTCGCCCGCCCTGCGCTCGCGCTCCTCGACGGCGATAGGCCGTCCCGTCACACGCCGCACCGACTCAATCACCTCGAGCACTGTGAAACCCTGCCCGTTGCCGATGTTGTAGATCAACCGGCTCTCGTTTTTCAGCGCATCGAGCGCCAGCAGATGTGCCTCCGCCAGATCGCGTACATGGATGTAATCGCGGATGCAGGTGCCGTCCTTGGTCGGATAGTCCCTCCCAAAGATCTTGATGTCCTTCCGACGTCCCAGCGCCACATCGAGAATCAGCGGAATCAAATGCGACTCCGGCTCATGCGCCTCGCCATAACCTTCGATCGCGCCAGCGACATTGAAATATCGCAGGCTCGCATATCTAAACCCATGGATGATGTTCATCCAGCGAAGCATCTGTTCTACAAGGAGTTTGCTCTCGCCATACGCATTTGTAGGTTCTAGTCTGGCATCTTCCAGGATAGGCGTCGTCTCCGGCTCCCCATAGCAGGCGGCCGTCGAACTGAAGACCAGCCGATCATGGCCGATTGCCAGCATGGACTCGAGCAGGGTCAGGGTCGAGGCCGTGTTATTGCGGAAGTAAACCTCCGGCTTCTTCATGCTCTCGCCCGCCTCAATCAGGGCCGCAAAGTGCATCACGCCATCAAAATGTTCGGCTTTCAAGACTTTTTCCACAAGAGGCCGGTCCGCCAGGTCGCCGAGCACGAATTCCGCGCCCTCCGCCACCGCCGATCTCTTACTGTGGCACAGGTTATCGAACACCGTCACCGAGTGCCCCCGGGCCAGCAAAAGCCTCGTCACCGTACCTCCGATATAACCTGCTCCACCCGTCACCAGGATCTTCATTTTGTCCTCCAATGTTCTCTATCTGGATACCACAAAAGTACCAGTGTCAATCAGATAGCGTTCCAGCACTATACTTGTAGTAGCGAAATGCAGAGCCCCGGCATGTGAACAGAAATCACTCCCCAATGCACGGAGCCTGCTACAACCTTTTACTTCTATTTTCTCGTCTGTCTACATAAGCTCTTACGGCGGTTGCGGTATTGTCTCCGTCGTCAAACAAGTTTATCGGGGCAGACCGGCGAAGTTCGGTCACTCGACAACCTCTAGAAGGAATCGTGGACTGTTGCACTTCGGTTGCACCGTCTTCGGCGTTTTCGCTGAGACGGCTTCCATCCTCCGCCTCCAAATGGGAGGCATTCTCGAAGGATCTTTATGGCAAAACCGCTTCGTAGTGACAATCCAGCGCCGCCGAACATGCAATTCAAGCATTTCGGTGTCCTCAATGACGGAAGCCAGAGCAGGTCGTCTCTGTTCACCTCCATCGTTATCAATGTTGTTATTGCGGTTGTCATCATCATCATCGGTGCGGTCGTAAAGACCACCGTTCTTCCACCGGAAAAGCTGGCCACGGTCATCGAGTTGCCGGTTAAGCCGCCGCCACCCGAACCCAAAATCGTCCCCAAGCTTCCCCCTCCGCCGCCGGTACAGAAAGCCGAAGCTCCCAAGATCAAGCTTCCGGAGCCGAAGTTGAACGAGCCCAAGCTCCCCGAGGTCAAGATGCCGCACCCGGCGCCGGTCGCGCTTCCCGCGCCGCCCAAGCGGATTCAACCGCCTCCGGCACCCCGCGTCGTCAATCTCGCGCAGGCAAGACCTGCGGCAGTGGTTAATAACTCTCCTCACCCCTCTCCCGTCTCCCTGGGGCGAGCCGATAATCCCATCGCGCCCTCCAATCGCCCTGCCGTCGCCGATGTGAATCTCGGAAATCGCGGACTGGCGGGCATGCCCGCTTCGAACACAGGCAGCGGTCCCGCCGCCAAAGCCGTCAGCCTCGGCTCCGGGTCTGCCGGCAGCCAAAATATGAACGGCAGGGACAATGCCGCTAACGCCGTGCGCGGCGTCAAACTCGGAGTCGCCGGTGCAACCGGGCCAATGAACTCCCATGGCCGCGCTGCGACCCCCGTCAGCATCGGTCAGCTCGCGCCTGCCCCGACACCTCGCGCCGAGACCCCCACCGCAACGCACTCCGGATCGGCTCCCAAGGTCTTATTCAAGCCTCGTCCGCAGTACACGGCGGACGCACTCAAGATGCACATCGAGGGCACAGTTTCCGTCCGGCTACGCGTTTCCTCCTCGGGTACGGTCCACGTGCTCGGGGTCACGCGCGATCTCGGCCACGGCCTCGGGGAATCCGCGGTCCGCGCCGTGGAGGGCACTCGCTTTGCCCCGGCAACCGATGCCTCGGGACGCCCCATCGACTGGGAGGGCATCGTCAACGTAGCCTTCCAGCTCGCCGGATAATCTTTTCCTGGTTGCCGCTTGACCAGATTGCACCAACATTTACGAGGCCAACCGCAAGGTGGCCGCAGGAGCCGCAAACAATGATCTTTGGGAAAAAATCCACCACCGGTGTGCTGCTGGCACTCTTCGCCCTCAGCACACTCCCCGCCAGTGCAGCCGCAGGCTTCCCGCACTTTGGAAAGAAATCGCAGGACCAGAGTCTGCCCACACGCAAGCTCACCGCATCGCAGACGGCCTTGATTGACAAGGCCATCGCACGCGAAAAGGTGGTGATCGCTACCCTCAAAGAGCGCGCTCCCCTGGTTGAAACCTACATCCAGACTATGAAGCCCGACGATGTCGTCAGCCAGGCTCCCGAGTCCGACCAGCACTTCCTCGGCCGTGTCGAGTTCGGTAACGTCATCGGCGATAACGGCTACGACGTTAACAAGCCGCAGAAGGGCGTGGGCGGATTCTTTAAGAGCTCTGCCTCTTTCCTCACCGGCATCGGCAACAGCCTGCACCTGAACTTCAACTCCACCGGCTTCGTTCAGATGTTGCTGATCGACTCCAACGACTTTGATCGGCAGCATTACGCCTTCAACTTCGTGCGCAACGAATTTCTCGGCAATACGCCCACTGCCGTCTTTGATGTAACCCCTATCGGCAAGAACACCCGCGGCCGTTTTTTCGGTCGGATCTGGGTTGAGACCGGCGAGGGCAATATTGTCCGCTTCAACGGCGACTTTGCCGGCACGGACAAGGGCTACAGCGAGTACTACCACTTCGATAGCTGGCGCACTAATGTTCAGCCTAATCTCTGGCTTCCCACCTCGTCTTACGTGGAGGAGAGCGACCCGAAGAGCCCCTCGCACACTTTGAAGTTCAAGGCCATCACCCACATCTGGGGCTACTCGCTCAAGGTGCCGACCAAGGACTCCGAGAATACCTCTCTTGAGGTCGTAGGTGCCACCGATGTCAGCAATGATGCCCAGGATGTAAGCCCGCTCGGCGCGCAGCGCGCATGGGTTCAGCAGGCAGAGGACAACATCATTGAACGTCTCTATCAGGCAGGCCTGCTTGACGCCCCCAGCGACTTCGATAAGACCCTCGGCGATCTCGCCAACAACATTCTTGCCTACAACAACATCACTCTTTCGCGCCCCATCCGCGTCCGCACCCTGCTCACGGAACCGCTGGAGTCGCTCGCCATCGGCAACACGATCGTCATCTCCAAGGGTCTGATCGATACCACCGGCGTCGTCACCCAGGACGGCGCGCAGCAGACCGGCAACCTCAACGCGATCCTGGCCTTCCAGATCGCTCACATCATCCTTGGCCACCGCCTCGACACCAAGTACGCCTTCAACGACCAGCTTCTCTTCCCCTCGGACTCCGTCTTTCAGCGCATCCCCATGCACCACACCGATGCCGATAACGAGGCCGCTGCGAAGAAGGCCATTGAACTGTTGAATGCCAAAGAACTGGTCAACGGGCAGCAGTACTTTGGCCTCTACCTGCAGCAGCTTCAGCAGCGCATCAAGGCTCTGCAAGCTCTCAATCAGCCGCTCATCGGCGACGGCCTCGTCAAGAGCGACAAGGACTCCACCTTCTGGCTACAAGCCTTGGAGAGCAAGAGTCCGAAGCTTGATATGAAGGATCTCAAGCAGCAGGCAGCCATGCCGCTCGCGGCATTCCTCCGCTTCGACCCATGGACCGATAAGGTCACCGTCATGCATACCGCCTACGAGCCGCTGCTCAGTCCGGCTGACAAGATGCCATTTGAGGTCATGCCCATCTATTACAAGCTGAGCTACTACCAGGCCCCCGCACCGGCTGGCACAACCGCACCCAACCCTGCGGCTCCCGCCGATGCGACTCAGCCGGGAACAGCAACGCCTCAACCGGCGACACCGCCGCAACAGTAAATACCGGAGAGCGTGGGAGATCAGGCTGCCGAAGCTGCCTCCCGCGCTCTTTTGATTCCTTTTGATATAGCCGGCCGTCTTTGAATTTCGTCGTCCTTTTGCCTACACACAAACTCCCCAGGAGGCAATCATTTTGAAGCTGCACACTCTCATCGGCTGTTTCGCTTGCGCGCTTGGCCTCACTACGTTCTCGCACGCGCAAGCTATCCCCACCGCAACCCGCTCAGGCAGTCTTCAGATCGGCGGCGGTGTAACCTATGCCCGCCCCGACTATGGCAGGCCCATTAAGGGCCTCAGTATCTATGGCGACTATGACTTCACGAAGCACTTCGGCATCGAAGGGGACATTCACTTCGTCAACCTGTGGACACAGGATGACATCGGCGAAACCTCCTACCTCATCGGACCGCGCTATCGTATGCACTATGGCCGTTTTACTCCTTACGTTAAAGGTCTGGTCGGCTTCGGACAATTCATGTATCAGTATCCCAGCATCTACCCATCTGCCGCGACCTATACCTACAAGATCTACGCTCTCGGCGGAGGAGTCGACCTGCGCGCCACAAAGCATCTGAACGTCCGAGCCTTCGATATCGAATTTCAAGGATGGCCGGGCTATCCTCCGGATGGACTTACGCCGATAGTAATGACAGTTGGCGCGGCGTATTCTTTCCACTAGGCTCTTCATCGTCGTTTAGTTCGAAGGCCGCCAATCACACGCCATTCGCAGACAGATCGCCGTAGGTTCGGCGATCTGTCTGTTTTCCGGGAGACCTCCTTGCTCACAAGAGTCCTCGCCTTGATGTGCCTGATCGCAATGGCATCGCATCTCCATGCCCAGGCCAAACCGACCGCCTCCCGCAAAGCTGATTTCCAGGTTGGAATCGGCTTCACGAATGCCAATTCCGACTATCTACCCAACCGCATCAACGGCGGCAGCGCCTACTTCGACTTTGATTTCAGCCGTCACCTCGGCATCGAAGGTGCCTTTCGCTTCGTCAAGGACGGGCATGGTTCGGAGATTTATGAAAAGACTTACGAGATCGGCGGCCGCTACCATCTCACCTATGGACGCTTCATGCCCTACGGCAGGGTGATGTATGGTCGCGGCGTATTCAATTATCCTGCCTACCCCGGATACCCCCACTCCAATCTCGCCTATAACCTCTTCGCGGGCGGGGCAGGCCTCGACTACAGACTGTTGACTCACCTCAATGCGCGAGCAGATTTCGAATATCAGCGCTGGTTGGGTTTTCCTCAAAACGGCCTGACTCCGAATCTGCTGACCTTCGGCGCGGCGTATCACTTCTGACGGACCAGCCTTGCGCAGCTTCGGCCGGGGCCTTAGATCCGAATCACCACATGACCGGGACAGTGGCTCTTCGCCTCGGTTACCAGCCGCTCTACCAGGCCTTCCCCGTGCCGAGCCAGAAACCACACCCCTGCAACCAACCGTTCCTGCGGATGCCCCTCAGGAAACAGATTCAGCGTGATCGCCGCAGCGTGTTTGCCCAGGCTGGCTTCCTTCTGCAGTTCGAATGACGATGCCATCCTCCGCAGCCTGTTCATCTGATACCGCATCTTTGATCCTGCGACGTCTGCGGTCCGCCCCAGCGACTCGTCAAGCCTCCCCATATACTCCGTCGCCGCCATCAACGCTTCATCGAGCGCATCGCCTGCCGCCGCAAACTTCCGCTTCGCTTCCATCGGCATTGCGCGAGCGCCCAGCCGCTGCGCCAACTCTTCCGCGGTCGTCATCGCATCCGGCAAGTGCATGCCGTGCGTCTCCATCACCGCCGCAATCGCCGGCTCCAGAATCGTCCCGCTCAACCGCGGCAACACCGGCGTCATCCGGCCCAGAATTGCCTGGTACAAGACCGCGCTCTGCGCGAAATACGCAATCTCCGACGGACCGCCGATATAGGCTGCCGTGGGGAGGATGGTGTCCTGAAAAACCGGCCGCAGCAGCGCATTCGGACTCAATCGCTCCGGCTCCTTCTCGAGAATCTGCAGCAAAGCCGCCGTCGAATACACGTGCCGACCTGCCTTCCACCCACCGTCCGCAGTGCGTCGGAGCGCCAGGCGCTCTCCATCTGCATTGCAGACCAGAAAGAGCAGGCTCATCTCCTCCGCCACCTTCACCTGAGCGTGGTAGCCCAATGACTCAAGCTCGGCAGTCCGCTGCAATAATCCCGCTTCCAATTCGTCGGCATGTTCAATCGCGTAGCGTAACGTCCCGGCCGCCAATGCGTGGAACTCGCGCGACGCGGCATCCATCACGATTAATCCCTGATCGGCGAATAGATGCGCCATCAAGCGCGCAAAAGCCCCACCCAGCGTCTGTCCTGCTGTATAGCACTCGCGCAGCGTCTCCCACACCGGGGCAAATCCCAGCAGTTCACCAGCCTGCTCGAGCACCGGCTCCATCTCCGTGCCCAGAACAATGCTGCCCACCTCGACCGCACCGTGCGGCTTGAATTCGGCCCGAAGCGTCTCGACCGTCGTCTTGGTCAGCAGCGCAGCCTGGTTGACCTCAGGTAAGTCATGGTCTTCGGTCGCCAGCCAGAATACCGGCACGTGCTCCACGCCCGACACCCGCGTCGCTTCCTCGGCCCGCGCCACTGCCGTCGCTGCCTTCAGGAGGGTCAGCAGCGGCCCCCCAAACAGTCCGACCTGCTGGCCGGTCACGACCGCCCGCGCCCCATGGCGCAGCTTCTCGATATTTGCCATTGCCGCGGCGCCTGCGCCGAACTCCGCACTCTGCCGTGCCAGCGCATCCGCCAGCAGCGAAGCATCGCCGCCCGCATGGGCTTCCGCTGCCCGCATCCAGCGGCTTGCCACCGGCCCATCCCCGTACCACCGCCGCACCGGCGAATCCGCCGGGCTATCGCCCATGGCGAGATAGCCGCGATAAAGCTGCGACACATGCGGCAACATTGTGATCGGGTAACACTCAGCGCTCATCGCGGCCACAATCCTCTTGCTGGCAGTTCGTTCCGGAGCCGCCCAGAAACTGCGGCACCTATCCACCTTACTATCATCATGTATCCGTTGGATGCCTAACCTCCAACTCACGATGCAGGATGATACCGTAGCTCTATGGCCATCTCGACGAAAAGATCTCCCGCCGCCAAGCCCAAAGCGCCTTCCCAGGCGGTCTTCGGCAAGCCCAAAACCTCTGCCAAAAAGAAGACTTCGGCAACAAAGGCCACCGTTCTCTCTTCGAAGCTCGCCTACGACGGCAAGGTCTTTTCCATCTTCACCGAGAAGGTGATCGAGCCCGGCTCCACAGAACCCCGCACCCGCGATGTCATCCACCACAACGGTTCCATCGTGGTTCTCGCCGTCGATGAGTCCAGGAATCCCAAAGACCCGGATATCATCCTCATCCGCCAGTATCGCCATGCCGTCGGTCAGTTTCTGCTCGAACTGCCTGCTGGGCGCATCGAGCCACGAGAAGCTCCCCTAGCCGCAGCAAAACGCGAGATGATTGAAGAAACAGGCTTCCGCGCCAGGCGCTGGACGGTGCTTACGAAATACTTTGCCAGTCCCGGCTTCCTCGGTGAGTCCATGCAGATCTACCTCGCCCGCGACCTTCGCGAAGGTGCAGCGAACCCGGAAGAGGACGAACATATCGAGATCGTTCGCACTCCCCTCTCCCAGGCGCTCTCTCTGATCGCCGCCAACAAGATCCACGACGGTAAGACCTTGATCGGAGTCTCCCTCTACGCCGCCGCTCGCCGCGAAGGTCGCCTCTGAGTGCGTGACACGATCCTGAAAGGATGCCCAAACCTTCTGCCGACCTCGGGTGATCGGGTCGGGCATCCATACCTTTGACATTGCCACGCGAACAAACTGCGTCGAAACCACCGATTGCTGAGTAGAATTCTCCACCCTGCAAGACAAAAACTCCCTCTATTTCCGAACAAAATACCCGGAAAACTCCGCGCCCAACTCCTGCGTCTGATTCAGATAAGTCGTGAGTCGCGCAATGCGCAACGCACTAAAAGGGAGCTGTTCAAGTGGCACAATATAAAGGCACCGTAAAGTGGTTCAATAACGCAAAAGGCTACGGGTTCCTCGGCCGCGATGATGGAGCCGACGTGTTCGTTCACTACAGTTCCATCCAACGCGAAGGCTACAAGAGTCTAAAAGAAGGCGACGAAGTAGAATTCGACATCATCGAAGGCAGCAAAGGCCCTCAGGCCGACCAGGTCAATCGCCTCAAAGAGGCTGTTTAATCGAGATCTTCGCCCGGCCCGCCCTTATGGACGTGCATCCGCATCACCTGCCGTTGCATACTGACTGAGCAGCCGGGCGAAGACTGCGCACAGCAGAATCGAACAGACCCGGCGCATCTACTTCATGGACAACATCACCATTGCGCGCCTGCTCGATGAAACTGCCGCGCTGCTTGAGATCGACGCCGCCGATCCCTTCCGCATCCGCTCCTACCGTCGCGCCGCCGAGGCCGTCGAACAGCAGACGACGCAACTCTCTACCCTGGTCGCTGAACCCAAACAGCTCCTCGCCATCCCCGGCATCGGCAAAGGCATGGCCGCCAACATCGTCGAACTGGTTGCCACAGGCACCATGCCGCTCCGGACAGAACTTCTTACCAAATACAAGCCGACGATGCTCGAACTCCTGCGGCTCCCGGGCATGGGGCCCAAGACCGTCGCCCTTGTCTGGTCCGCTCTCCAGGTCGCCGACATCGACGGGCTGGAAGCAGCAGCAAAGGCCGGGCACCTCACAAAGCTCCCCCGCATGGGCGAAAAGTTCACGACTAAGCTTCTCAAAGGCATCGAGGACTACCGCAAAAACTCCAGCCGCTTCCGCGTCGACCAGGCCCACGACCACGCCGAAAAGATCTCCGCCCTCATCCGCGCCTTTCCCGGCATCGAGACCATCACTCCCGCGGGATCTCTCCGCCGAGGCCGCGAGACCGTCGGCGACCTCGATCTGCTCGTCACCGGCCCTGCCTGCGAACCCGACGTCGTCGCCGCCGCGGTCGAGCACGTCGCCACGCTGCCGCTGATCGACAAACTCCTCGCCCGTGGTCAGAACAAGGTCTCCTTTACCCTGCGCAATAACCTCCAGGTCGACGTTCGCCTGCTTCCCCGCGCCAGCTATGGAGCCGCCCTGCAATACTTCACGGGCTCGAAGATGCACAACGTCGCCCTGCGCCAGCGCGCCATCAAACGCGGCCTCACCCTCAGCGAATACGCTCTGCTGCGATTGGAAGACAACAAGATTATCGCCTCTGAAAGTGAAGAGGCTATCTACAATGCTCTCGACCTCGACTACATCCCGCCCGAGCTGCGCGAAAACGGCGGCGAGCTCGAAGCCGCCGCTACCCACGCTCTTCCGCAACTCATCACGCTGGCCGACATTCGCGGCGACCTGCACATGCACACCGACGCCACCGACGGCCGCGACACCATCCGCCAGATGGCCGAAGCAGCACTGGCCCGCGGCCTCGCCTATATCGCCATCACCGACCACTCAAAGAATCTCGCCATGACCAACGGTCTCGACGACGCCCGCGCACTCGTCCACATCCAGCGCATCCGCGAAGTCGACGCGGAACTGAACGACAAGTACGAAGGTCGCATCCGTGTGCTTGCCGGCATCGAAGTCGACATCCTGGCCGAGGGCCAGCTCGACCTCGACGACAGCGCCCTCGCCCAGATGGACATCGTCATCGCCAGCGTACACAGCCGCTTCGACCAGCCCATCGAGCAGATGACCGATCGCATCCTCCGCGCCATCGAGAACCCGCACACCCGCATCCTCGGTCATCCCACCGGCCGCAAGGTCCTCAGCCGCGAAGCCTACGCCGTCCACATCGACCAGATCCTCAAACGAGCCGCCGAGTTGGGAGTGGCCGTCGAACACAACGCCTCGCCGGCAAGAGCCGACCTCAACGACCTGAACCTGCGCCTCGCCAAACAACACGGCTGCAGGATCACGGTCAACACCGACGCCCACGCCACCGAAGAACTCGACCAGATGCGCTACGGCATCACCCAGCTCCGCCGCGCCTGGCTCACCCCCGCCGACCTTCTCAACACCCAACCCACTGCCGCAGCCCTCCTCACCCAGCTCCGCCCCAAACCCTGACAGAATCTATCGAAATAGCGTCGCCTGAGGGAAGAGCCATCTCGACGGTGGGCCGGACAGTCCCTTTTGAGAATACCCCCCTTTAGAATCAATAGCTAAGGGAAACCCATCCTGGATCCTCCGGGAAAGAAGAGGGGTGCGTGAATTTAAATGGTGCAATGACCAGCAGTTCGCATGGGGCTTATGTGCATCTGAAAAGTTAAATTGCAGCTCCATGCTTGCAACTCTGCCTCCCCGGCAATCCAGATCAAACAATCCACGCCATACGCTGTATCCTAAAAACGTGGCTACCTCCGCGACAACCGATCACGTTCTGGCTCGCTCCAAGGCCACGCCTTCGCTGCTCGCCGACTACGCTACGCTCTTCAAGCTCCGCGTCTCGGCGATGGTCGTCATCACCGCCGGAGCCGGATTCTATCTTGGGAGCCTCGACAGCGGCATCAGCCCCTTCCATGTCGGGCTCATCAAGGCGATTGGCGGCATCGCGGTAGTTACCTGCGGATCGGCAGCCCTGAACCAGGCTCTTGAGCGGAAGACCGACCATCTCATGCGCCGCACCTCCCGACGGCCCATGGCTGCCGGTCGCATCAGCCTGCCGCACGGCCTTATCCTCGGCTTCGCCGCAATTTTTCTCGGCAGCCTCTATCTCGCCGTCGCCACCAACCTGCTTACCGGAACGCTGACTCTTCTCACCGCCATTCTTTATGTTGGTATCTACACTCCGCTCAAGCGCTTCACCGTCATCAACACCTTCATCGGAGCCTTCCCGGGAGCGCTCCCACCGCTTATAGGCTGGACCGCCGCCCGCGGCATCATCGAGTGGCCCGGCGTCGCGCTCTTCGCCATCCTCTTCGTCTGGCAGTTTCCTCACTTCATGGCTATCGGCTGGCTCTATCGCGAAGACTACGCCCGCGCCGGAATCCGCCTCACACCGACTCAGCCCGACGCGCTGTACGCCGCGCGCAGCACCGTCATTCAGTCGCTCTTCTACGCCATTCTGATGATTCCCGTCAGCCTCTGGCCCACTTGGCTCGGCGTTACCGGAATTCCTTACGCCGTCGCCGCAGCCATTCTCAGTATCGGCTATCTCTACTACACAATCCGCTTCGCCCGCATCGTCCGCGATCCGCTCTCGGAGGTCTCGCGCCGCTACGCTCGTGATCTCCTCCGCGCTTCGGTCATCTATCTTCCTCTGCTGATGGCTGCCTTGATGCTGAACGCGAAGGGACGACTTCTCTTTTAAATGACGCAGATGACCGAAAGCACTCTTCCAGTCCGAAACGACCTTCGTACTCCACCCGCGACGATCGCCGCCATCATCGCCGTCAGCGTGCTGACCAGCGCCTTTATCTGCTGGCTCGTCTACTTCCACACGCCGACCGATGTCGCCGGAACCCAGCTCCGTTCCCTGCCCCTGGTCAACGCCGTCCTCAACGGACTCTCGACTATCGCTCTGCTATTTGGCTACCGCTTCATTCGCACCCGCCGCATCCCGCTTCACCGCGCCGCCATGTTCACGGCCTTCTTCTTCTCCACCATCTTCCTCGGCTCTTACCTGGTGAACTTCGCTCTGCATGGCGAAACCCACTTCAATCGACTCAGCCCATGGTGGCCTTTCTATTGGAAGCTCCTGGCCTCGCACATCATCCTCTCCGTCTTCGCGCTACCGATGATCCTGATTACGTTCTTTCTCTCGCTCAGCGGCCGTTTCCCGGCCCACAAGCGACTCGCTCGCTATACCTTCCCTATCTGGCTTTACGTCTCCGTTACCGGAGTCATCGTCTATGCCATGCAATCCCTGATCCATTAAACTGATCCCGTTCCCTGCCCCTTATGCATTCAGATACACGCACACTTCTTCGCTCCGGCATCGGCATCTTCTCCACAGGAGTGATTGCCGCGCTACTCACCCTCACCGTCTTCGGAGGCGTCGGCCACCATGGGCCTCATACTGACGCCGGCTGGCTCTCGCTCATGCTCGCCATGGGATGCCTGCCGACCGGTCTCATGACGCTGGTCCTCGCCATCGCAAAGGTCTTTGGCGACCGCAGTCGTTAGCTTCTATCTGCTATCCTCAATCTTTCAAATCTGGAGCAAAAAAATGGCTAAAGGCGTTAATAAAGTATTTCTCCTCGGCAACGTAGGCAAAGACCCCGAAATCCGCTCTACCGCCGGCGGCATGACCGTCGCTAGCTTCTCGCTCGCGACTGCCGACCGCCAGAAAGACGCGCAAGGCAACTGGGCTGATAAGACTGAGTGGCACAATCTTGTCTGCTTTCAGCGCACTGCCGAGGTTGTCCGCGATTACGTCAAAAAAGGCACCCAGCTTTTTATCGAAGGGAAGATTCAGACCCGTTCGTGGGACGATAAAGAGTCTGGCCAGAAGCGCTATAAGACCGAGATTCTGGTGAACGAACTCACGCTGCTTGGCAGCAAGAGCGGTGGCGAGTCGAGCGGCAGCTATTCCAAGTCGAACACCGCGAGCTATGACCAACGAACTCCCGCCTCCCAACCGGACTATGCCGATACCGGCATCACCGACGACGATATTCCGTTCTAACACGGCTCTCCGTCCGTCGAAAAGCAGTAATTGCAGGCGCTAATCGTAGCACCTGCAATTACTGCTTTTCGGCTTATAGCCTGTCTAAATTGTTAGGGATTCACGATACTTTGGGTAGGCATAGATTCGATTGTTCAAGCACATTCCTCTCAATTGACCATCCAACATAACAGAGGTATATTTGAAGAGCGGGGTGGAGCAGCCCGGTAGCTCGTTGGGCTCATAACCCAAAGGTCGTAGGTTCAAATCCTACCCCCGCAACCAAAGAATCAATCACTTACAGACTTCGATTTCCCAAACAAGACCCCATTATCCCCCAATCGGAAATGGCTCCTCCTGAACAGTCCTTCTTCATTGAAGGACTGTGGTGTTTAAGTCCCCCTTTCTTACGTCCAGCGTTTCGCCAAACACCAGCCCTACGACTTGGCTATTGGCTTTGCGCTTCGAATCTGTCATCGCCCTTCCATAGACATTCATCGTCGTCTGGATAGAGGCATGACGCATCAACTCCTGCTGCACCTTCATTGGAGCGCCGGTCTCATCGAGCCATGAGCGATAGGTGTGGCGGAACGTATGCCAACCGATCCCTTCTGGCAGACCGATGATGTCGGCGACCCTGCGAAGCTGGCGCTTCTTGAGGCTCTCCTGGTGATACGGCTTCCCAGTCTGTGGGTTGGCGAATACCCAATCCCCATCCTTGGAATAGGTGCTGAAGCTCCGCCACCGAAGCAGCAGTTCTTCCAGACGCAGGTCGAGCGGAACGTAGTCCTTCGAGTATTCCGTCTTCGCCGCGTCGATCCGTCCACCGACAGAGCTGCGCTGAACCATGAAGGTGTGCGCTTCGAAATCGAAGTCGCCCCATTGCAGGCCCAGGATTTCGCTGATGCGAAGTCCGGTACATTGCGCCACCATCACCATCGTGCGGTACGGCTCCGCGAGATGCTTGAGCATCTCGAAGAACTGAGCCACTTCGAGGATTTGGGGCCGCTTCAGTCGCTTGCTTGCGTTCTTGACGCGCACCAGCGTGACGGGGTTCTTGCCAATTTCAATGACTCCCCATCGCTCCGCACACTTCAAGACCAGGTGCATCAGGCTCCGTATATGAACCTTCGACTTTGGAGCAAGCGGCAGATCACGCAGCCACAGCTCCATCGCCATCGGTTTCATCTTGTTTACGGGTTGTTCGTTCCAGCGCGGTCGAATGTGTTTCCGAATGTTCGAGAGATGCGAACTCCGCGTGGAGTATCGCTCTGGCAACTCATGCTCGATATATTTATCGAGCAGAGCACCGAACGTCGGCGCTTCCATTTCGGCGCGTGGAGCTTCCTCGTTGAGCTGCATCAGAATTGCTTGCGTTGCCTTACGTGCTTCGGCCTCGGTCCGATACAGAGCTTGTTCCCCAAGGATCATGCTCCGTCGTACCCGCTTGCCTTCCGGGTTGGTCTCGTAGTAACGAAACTCCCACACGTCAGAACCTCGCTCGCGCTTCCGTAGCCGCAGACTGCCATATTGAAACCGTGTCCGAACAAACATGGATTACCTCCTGTTAGTTGCGGGCACGAGTGGTACTTAAAGCGTACCGCTCGGCAGTGTCGGAGTCGAGTGTGGAAACGAAGCCATCATTCCGGCCCTCAAGGTCTGAACGGTGAAATCGCCAGAGCTTGCCGACACGGTACCCGATGACGCGACCGTGTCGGGCCAGACGTTGAAGGGTCTTAGGGTGAATGCGAAGGATAGCGGCGGCTTGATCGCTATCCAGGAACGGTTCCGTTGAAAACTTGAAATCGGACATGGCTCGTACGCCTCCTGAACACACGATCAAACTGTGCGTAAGATTTGTCCAGATGCCCACGAAGCCCTTTGGGAAGAGGTCTTTCGGACTCTGAGGCCTTTATTGTCGTTACAGTGTCTTCTAAGGAATTCTTGGGAACGCTTGGGACTCGATTCGCCTGTGGAAAACTAGCTAAAAATAGTTTAGAAGCAGTCCTGATCGTATCGAGCTAGGCATAGAAGCGATAGCTAGCTGATGGATACAACGCTGGAAACCAGCGCTCGACAACTGGCAGCGGGAATCCGAGTCGCAGACGCGCCACATGACTTGGGGAAACGAGCAGCCCCGCATCCAGCAGCTTCGATACGACCGTCCGCGCCATCCGCTCCTTGTATCCCGTAAGCGAGGGAGCCAGCCCGCGCTCAAACTCACCGGCAAGGAGAGCCTCACGCAGTAATGGAAAGCTGCCCTTAGGGAGACGACCCGCGCGCGTCTCGTCTTCGACGTAGATTTCCATGCGACGGAGCAACTCAGAAGGCTGAAGGATCGTGCTCATATACGAAACCTGATCGTTCGAGACACGCAGAAAGAATTCGCAAAAGCTATCAAGAGCCGCCTGCGAAAGATTCCCCCGACCATCCAGATCGCCACGACGTGAAGCATCCGCAGCCATCAGCAAGGATTTGTAATCACCCACATTCCGCGCAAGACCCCGCGCCACAGACCAGAGGCTATTGCCAACTCCGAGGCGACGCAACAGAGCATGCGACATCAATCGCGCCACGCGACCGTTGCCGTCGTAGAAAGGATGTATCCAGAGGAAGCGATGATGTGCAGCCGCTACGGCGGTTACTTGTCGCACTTTGGATAAACTCTGTGGGCTGTAGACCTGCTCGAAACGCTTAAGAAACCCAGGAAGCGCGGCAGCCGGTGGCGGTAGGTGCAGACCGACAACGACTTCCCCGTCGCGTAGCGCCCCAGGCGTAAGCCTTATGCGGCGCGTTGTCTCGGGATCTTCCACCCATAGCAGCTCATCTGGCAGACGACGGCAGAACTCGCGGTGCAGCCAGATGGCGTATGCCGATGAAGCCGGAAAGTCTTTCGGATCGTCGCCGTCGTCGATTGCCTTCTGCACTTCGATATGAGCGACCGCTTCGAGCTGCAGGGCTCTCTTGCGAGGTTCAGTTGAGTAGTCTTTATGCAGTGCGCGGTCGATGTCACGCGGATGCGTATCGTGCCCTTCGATGAGGTTTGAGTAGTAGCAGTTCATCGAACGAACCAGGTTGCCTACTGACTCAGTAACGATGGGATGAATCTGACCTGCCAGTGCATTGGAGCTGGAGATGAGGTCGAAAGCAATATCTTCCAGTACTCTACCTCCGTCCGATGGAAGCATTGGCTCCATCCAGGAAGGTGTCGGCATAGGCGCTTTTTTTGCCGGTTTCATATCCATCACAAAGTATACACCTGTAACAATTTAGACGGTACATTGCGGATTATATTGCCGGTATTAGTGCCGGTTGGCAGGAGCGATTCCGCGCATGAACTGGGGCTAAAATCCCAATCCTATACCTTGCTCAAACCCCATATCGCGGGGAGGCTTAAGCGCTTCGATGACCTGCTTCGGGTTCATCCCCGCATTATGCTCAAGCGACTGCTTCGACTGTGAAATCTCGTTTGCAAGCTCTATTGCGGACGGACGTGCCATCGAGACACCCAACGATTGACCAAGGCGTTCTACATCTGAAGTGACGATTGCAATCCCCCCACGGCCACGCGACGCAGCGACGTAAAACAGCTCCTGCTTCATAACGTCAGCGGAGATGATGACCTGATCGACTGTCTTACCTTGGCTGCGATGCGCCGTGACGGCGTAACCATGCGTGAATTCGCGATAGTTCGCCGGCACGCTTCGACCGTCTTCCAGATTAATAATGCCTCGCTCGACGCTCCGCACGGTCGTTAGCTCTCCGTTCGTTGCGCGGAATCCCGGCTCTTTGCGATTGCCCATCATCAGGAGCTTGTCCCCGGCAGCGACTTCAATCTCCGTGCGCTCATGCACGGAAAACGATCTTGCCTGTGTGAGACTGACGGACTTATCTTCACCACGCTCGTTCATCGTGTGGATGCTGGAATCCGAAACGCCAGTGACAGTCAACGCCTCATGCTTCTCTATACCGCGTGAGGCACGATGAAACACTAGCACCTGATCGGGTTGATAGTTGGAGATGTCCTTCTTCTGCGCTTCCGTCCACTGCAACGGAATATGTCGCTGGAGAGTTTCACCATCACCCAATACAGACCTCTGCTTCAGATCTTCGCGGATCGCCTGCGTGACGCGCCCAATCTCTTCATGCGTGGGCGCAACGACGAGCACCTTGCAACCAGGCTCTGCCGTCATCTCTCGATATACATCGGCCACTGCCTTCGCTCGCTCCGTGTAGGGCACCTCACGGAGGGCTCCCAAGTCTTGGAGCTTGGCAAAGCCTTGATCGGGCGATTGCCGGAAGGTTGTAATAGCCTCTCGATACTCAGGGTTCGACTGGCGCTGGATGCCGGTCAGGGAAACGCTTGTCATCCGCGACTCGCGCTCCAGGATTCGCAAAGCGTCAGAGGACTCCACGCTCTGTATCTGGCGCGTGTCCCCGGAGAACAGAATCCGCGCATCCTCGCGACGGGCCAGATCGAGCAGCCCTTCCATTTGCCGCCCTGAGACCATGCCTGCCTCGTCTACGATCAGCACATTTCCCCGAATGCTCTCCTGTGCAGTCTGGTCCTCCAGCAAACGAGAGATCGTCATCGACGATCCAAAGCCAACCTTCTGTAGCTCTTCGACAGCACTCCGCGTTGGAGCTACAGCCAAGACCTCATGCCCCGCCGCGTGCAAGCCGCGATCAATCTCCTGCAACGTAGCAGTCTTCCCGGTCCCTGCCGCACCGCGCAGATTGACTGCAAAATCTTGGGACGCAAGTATCGTCTCTACGGCGTGACGTTGTTCTAACCGGAGACTCACCTTCGGCTCAAAGTGATCGTTGCCACCCAGAGCCGGATAACGATGGATGCCGTGATCGACGACCGCAACCATGCTCCGCTCCCGTTCAAGGCTTGTCTGGGTTGCTACATTGCCGCCGACCTGAAGCAGCTTGCCCTGCGATACCTCAAACTCATAGCTCCCACGCAAATCGCCAAGGTCGAGCTTTCCCCTTCCGTGGCGCAAGGCCTCCGTCATCAATTCGTGATCCTTGGAGACAGTCTTCCGCTCGAATAGGTGTTCCTCCGCATGTTGAAGGGATTGGGCAGCAGAGGCGCGTTCAGGAACGAGCGGTTGGCCACGCTCGATAGAAGTCTCCCGCAGATCGAGCAGGTTTCTGTGCTCCTGTGGGGAGATACGATCTAGCTGTAGGCGATGAACCTCCGCTGAGTTGATCTCATGCAATTTGTCCGGTCTGGATTCCCGCACCAGCACAGCGATCTCGTTGTCCGTTGGTTGTCGCCCATGCGCAGCCGCGAATTGACGAATAGACTCATCCCGTTGGTCGCTGCGCTGTGAGTACCTTTCCAGCACGTCTCTTGAAATGCCTTTGATCTCGAACCCGTTATCGACTCCCTTTGCGTTCCGCTGACTCTCTATTTCGTATCCCAGCCCGCGCACCTCCCGAGCCAATTCATTCCGATAGACCTCAGTGATGTAGGCACGGCGCTCATACATCCCCGAGGCCTGGAGCGCCTTCCACCGACCCTCTACCCCGTCATAGCTCAGATTCGCGGCGACCGCGTGCGTATGGAGTTGCGGATCAAGCTGACGGCTGCTGTCATGTGTGTACGCCGCGACGACTAGATTTCCCGTCTGACGATCATGGTTCGCGCCATCCAAACGCACTCTTGCTCCCGCATACCGCTCCGCTTCCTGCAAGGCCACATCGACGGCGTGGCGATGCGCTTCCAGCAGTCTGTCGTCTCCGCCTACCAAAGCCTGTACGGAGACAGATTTCGGAGCCGAAAAGGTCAGGTCGTATAGAGATCGCGCCTTGCTCTCCACCTCTCCATCAGTTGCAAGCCGGTCCGCACTGTGGCGCGGACGCAGAAACTCGCCCGTCTCAGGATGCAGCCCCTCACGGACGGCTTCGAACTGCTGGTGCGTGACCGCGCCATTCAGCCCTAGCAATTCCGCTCCCCGACCATGCCACTCACCCTGCACCGTGCGATTTTGATCGAAGTAGTCGCTGTGCTCCAGATGCTTTTGTGCATAGCCAGCGCCGCCGGTCATTGCCCGAATCGTCAACATAGAGCGACGCTAAGGCTGTTCGAAATTGGAATGCAAGTTCTGTGAAACTTCCGCGCAGGTGCTCGGTGCGAAGTCTGACCGATTTCTGAGTGCCCACTAGCCCTGCCGCTATTCAAGGTTCGGGCTCCAACCTTTAACAGCCCGAGCCCTTATTATGGGTTCGTTCCCCGGACACGTGGCACAGTAAAACGGTTCGACCGGGCTGACCTCAAAGTGACATTCATCAAGCGCGGCGAATATGCCTTTTCAAATGAGGGCGTTGCGACTTATTCCTGTGAGGAATAACGAAGTGCGCAATAGTCATTGGACAGAATTACAACGTTCGATGAAGCTAGAGATGAGGGATTTGCACGAATAGGCCCTCCCATCACGGGAGATTCGCAATGGACTTCTCAAAGAAACCACCCGCTCGGGTCTCGGCAACCAGTGATCCACGTTTTGAGCCGCTGATCGACACGGAGCAAGCCGCAGCCCTCCTCAGGATTCACCCCAAAACCCTGCAGCGCATGGCGCGAAGAGGAGAAGTCAGAGGCTACCAGCTTGGAAAGCTCTGGCGGTTCCGTGCCTCCGATCTCGTCAAATCTGTTTCGGTCGAAGCCGCATCCTAGACTTCCGGGCGAGTGGGCTGACCGTCCATTGATGGTTTGGTCGCGAAGGAATTGACCTGCAAGCTGACGAACCCAACAGCAATGCTGATGGCTTCTTGAGGCTAGAACAGGCGAAGCAACTCCCGGCATCGCCCTTTCAGGACGGAGCCCTTTTGACGATGCATGTCAGGCAAGGGGAATTGTCTCGGCACTGCTGAGATAATCGCACTCCACCATCTTTTGCCAGCAGTCGCTTATCCTGTAGGGAGACCCGCAGAAAAGGTATCCCCAGAATGTTCGAACAGGCTTTTAAGAAGATCGACGACATCCTCCGCAAGGACGCTGGTGTTTCGTCCGAACTCGATTACATCGAACAGACCTCATGGCTTTTGTTCCTCAAATACCTCGATGCGCTCGAACAGGACCGGGCGCAGATCGCCGAGTTGCACGGCCAGCCTCATACGTTCTTGCTAGAGAAGGCATACCGCTGGCACTCATGGGCCACGCCGCTTACGGCCAGCGGCAGCCTTGACCACAACCGCGCCCTTATCGGAGATGACCTCCGCGACTTCGTTGACCAGAAGCTCTTCCCCTACCTGAAGGGTTTCAAACAGCGGGCGGAACGTCCCGACACCATCGAGTACAAGATTGGTGAGATCTTCGGCGAACTCAAAAACAAGTTCCAGTCCGGCTACAACCTCCGCGAAGTCATCGAGCTGGTCGATACCCTCCGCTTCAACTCGCAGACTGAGAAGCATGAACTCTCCGACCTCTACGAGGCCAAGATTCGCTCAATGGGGAACGCCGGACGGAACGGCGGCGAGTATTACACGCCCCGCCCGCTCATCCGCGCCATGCTTGCTATCGTCAAACCCCGTATCGGCGAGACGATCTACGACGGAGCTCTTGGCTCTGCAGGCTTCCTTTGCGAGTCTTTCGAGCGGCTCAATCAGGAGGCAAAGAACGTCGCCAACCGCAAGAAGCTACAGACCAGCACCTTTTACGGCCAGGAGAAGAAGCCCCTTGCCTATGTAATCGGATTGATGAACATGATCCTCCACGGTATCGAGGCTCCCAACATCATCCATACGAATACGCTGGAGCTGAACAACAACGACATCCAGGAGAAGGACCGGCACGATGTCATCCTCGCAAACCCGCCTTTTGGCGGTCGTGAGCGCACCGAAGTTCAGCAGAACTTCCCCATCAAGACATCTGAGACTGCGTTTCTATTCCTCCAGCACTTCATCCGTAAGCTCCGCGCCGGGGGACGTGCTGGCATTGTCATCAAGAACACATTTCTCTCGAACACGGATAATGCGAGCGTCTCGCTCCGCAAGCTTCTCCTAGAATCGTGCAACCTGCACACGATCCTCGACTGCCCCGGCGGCACGTTCCAGGGCGCGGGTGTGAAGACGGTTGTGCTTTTCTTCACCAAAGGCTCTGCAACGCGCAAGGTTTGGTTCTACCAACTGAGCCCCGGCCGCAATCTCGGCAAAACGAATCCGTTGAACGATGCCGATCTGGCCGACTTCATCTCGCAACAGGCGACGTTCGCAGACTCCCCGCAGTCATGGTCGATCGATGTGAGCACTATCGACAAGAGGACCTTCGACCTCTCCGTCAAGAACCCGAATGGCAATGATGAGATCGTCCATCGCTCCCCGCAGGAGATACTGGACGAGATCGCCGCCCTCGACCTCGAAAGCGCCGAAATCCTCCAGGGCATCCGAGGTCTGCTATGAGCAAACTCAAAAAGCCAGTTCCGCTCTATGAGGACATCCGGGCTTTGGTTCTGTCGGCCCGCCAGACCATCGCCCGTGGCGTTGACTTGCTACAGGTTCATACCAACTACGAGATTGGCCGCCGGATAGTCGAGGAAGAGCAGAAGGGCAAAAATCGGGCGGAATATGGTTCCGACCTTCTCAATGACCTTTCCGCAAGACTTTCGAGCGAGTTTGGGAGTGGATTTTCTCGCAGCAACCTTGAGTACATGCGCAGGTTCTATCTGGCATACCCGGAACGGGCCTTTCAAATTTCCCAGACGGTGTCTGGGAAATCCCGTGGGATCACAGTCAGTCAGAACGTTTCTGACCAATCGGGCGTAGCACGAATATCCCAGACACTGTCTGGGATATTGGCGAACGACCAGTTCCAGCCGCCCTTCTCTCTGAGCTGGTCGCACTACGTCTTCCTGATCGGACTGAAAGAGGCCGAGCGCAGCTTCTATGAGATTGAGGCCACCCAGCAGGGCTGGACGCTGCGGGAGTTAAAGCGCCAGTTCAATGCCGGCCTCTATGAGCGTCTTGCTCTGAGCCGCGACAAGGATTCGATCCGGGAGCTTGCACGCAAGGGACACCACGTCGCAAAGCCACATGACCTGCTCAAAGAGCCCTACGTTCTGGAGTTCCTTGGCCTACAGGAAAAGGCCAGCTACTCAGAGTCCGAGCTGGAATCAGCCATCGTCACCCACATCGAGAACTTTCTGCTGGAACTAGGCAAAGGCTTCCTCTTTGAAGCACGGCAGAAGCGGTTCACCTTTGATGAGGAACACTTCTTTGTAGACCTTGTGCTCTACAACCGGCTCCTGCGTTGCTATGTGCTCATCGACCTCAAGATCGGCAAGCTGACCCATCAGGACCTCGGCCAGATGCAAATGTACGTCAATTACTTCGACCGCTTCGTGAAGACAGAAGCGGAGAACCACACCATCGGCATCGTCCTCTGCAAGAAGAAGAACACCGCGTTGGTCGAGATCACCCTTCCGAAGGATGCCAACATCCACGCTCGCGAATACCAACTCTACCTTCCTAGCAAAGAAGAGTTGCAGCAGAAGCTGGAAGAATGGATTGGCAAAAAAGGGCTAAGCCATGAGTAAAGATACGTCGGGGAAGCTAAACGATGCCGCCGTGCCGTCAAACTTCAATACTTCCAAGCTGAACGCACCACGAGCAGCAGAAGAGTGGATGACTGTGCCGCTGAGTTCGCTTTGCACCATAAAAAACGGAAAGTCCGATACGCAGGACGCCACAGACGATGGCCTATATGCTTTTTTTGACCGGTCTAAGGTAATCAAGAAGAGCAGACGTTATCTGTTCGATTGCGAAGCGCTAATTATTCCAGGCGAGGGCACAGAGTTCATTCCTCGCCACTTCATCGGTAAATTTGATCTACACCAGCGGGCTTACGCTCTTTACAATTTCTCGAAGGAAATCAACGCAAGATTTCTCTTTTACTATCTGATCTATCAAAAGGATTATTTTCCTCGGGTTGCAGTAGGCGCAACCGTTAAGTCTTTGAGGATGCGTCATTTTGAGGAACTGCAGATCGCGTTTACATGTATTGAAGAACAAAGGCGCATAGCCGATACCCTTGATAAGGTTTTCGAAAGCCTTGAAAGGGCTCGCATCAACTGTGCCCTCAATCTACAGATCGTTCGTAGCGCGTTTGAAAGCTATCGCGACGCAATCTTCGTAACGAACGCCAACAGTCATTTCAAGCGACTGGATGAAGTCGCCTCGTTTAGAAACGGCGCCAATTTTACAAAGGCCAGTAGAGGTCAAACTGCAACGATCATTGGAGTTAAAGACTTTCGAGATAGATTTTTCACTCCGACAGAGGATTTAGCGTCAGTCACGATTGATGGAGATATAAATGAAGAGGATGTACTTAGAGCTAATGACCTGCTGACCGTTCGCTCCAATGGAAATGCTGACCTAATTGGTCGTACGATGCTCGTGGAGGAATGCCCGCACAATGCGCTACACTCCGGTTTTACAATCAGAACTCGTCTTATTACTGATGATGTTTGGCCAAGGTATCTTTGTCACTTCATGAGATCCCGAGCAACACGCAAACGGCTGACAAATGGTGGGACAGGAACAAACATCAAGAGCCTTAATCAAGGATCATTAGCAAGTCTGGTCTGTTCCTTTCCGCCCCTCGCTCAGCAGAAGCTACTTGCGAATCAATTAGATCGATTCTCCAATGCTACGGATCGCCTGCAAGGTGTGTATGAAGAAAAGTTATCTTTGCTGGACGGACTAAAACAGTCTCTGCTCCATAAAGCTTTCTCCGGCCAGTTGCATCAGAGACAATCGAAAGCGGCGGTCATCCCGTTTCCGATTAAGATATCCAACATATCACCGACCGATCTGCACATTGGAGTTCTTGCAGTCGCCTATGCAACTCACGAAGCACTGCACAGGGCATCCGATTTCGGACATGTCAAAGCGGAAAAGATTGCACATATGGTGGAGGCATATGTGGGAGTAGATTTGGGTCGGGCTCCCGTCCGCGATGCCGCCGGGCCAAATGACTTTCCTCATCTCAAGAAAGTCGAGCATCGGGCCGACAAGGCTGGATATCTCACATTCGCGCGTCAGCCGAGCGGAGCTTATAGGGTCACGAAGAAAGCAGGTTTTGATTCTCTCGTGACAAAGACCCGCACTGCGTTAGCGGATCGCAATCAAGACCTCGATAAGCTGCTCAACTTGATGACGCCAATGACCACCAAGCAAGCGGAAATCTTCGCTACGGTATATGCCGCTTGGAACAATCTGCTGATGGACGGTGAGCCCATCACTGATGAGCGAATCGTTCATGCCGCACGAGAGGACTGGCATAGCGATAAACTAAACATTCCTCGGGACAAATTCTTTACGGCCATTGCATGGATCAGAGCGAAGGGGCTTTGCCCTGAAGGCAAAGGGAAGAAGGTTGAGGCCAAGAAACACTAACGAACGATGCGCAACGAGTCCGAGACCCGAGCCGAGCTGATCGACCCCGCCCTCCGCGCCGCAGGCTGGGGCGTGGTTGCTGGCTCACGGATTCTGCGCGAGTTCAAGATCACCCAAGGACGCCTGATCGGGGCCGGACGGCGCACTGATCCCGATACAGCCGACTACGTCCTTGTCTATCAGAACCGCAAGCTCGCCGTCATCGAGGCCAAGCGGGAAGACCTCTCCGAATCCGAGGGAGTCGCCCAGGCCAAGCACTACGCCGGAAAGATGGCCGTCCGCTTCGCCTATGCGACGAATGGACTCAAGATTTATCGCATGGACTTGGGTAGTACGCCAGTTCAGGAGCCAGCCAACATAGATGAACCCGACGGCCCGATTGCCATCACAACTTCCGAGGGTCTGGTAGATCACTTCCCCACGCCGGACGAACTGTGGGCCGCGACCTTTGCCGTACCGAATGCTTGGCGCGAACGCTTCGCTCAGGTTCCCTTCGAGGACCGCTCAGGCTCATGGGACGTTCGCTACTATCAGGACACTGCCATTCAGAGAGTCCTTGAGGCAGTCGCTGATGAGCGCCAGCGCATTTTGCTGACTCTCGCCACCGGCACCGGCAAGACCGCCATTGCCTTCCAAATTGCATGGAAGCTCTTCCACGCCAAGTGGAATCTCTCGCGCCAGCCTACCCGTCGGCCCCGCATTCTGTTCCTCGCCGACCGTAACATCCTTGCTGACCAGGCCTACAACTCGTTCTCTTCGTTTGCCGACGATGCCCGCATCCGTATCGCACCGGACTCGATTCGCAAGTCTGGCAAAGTCCCTACAAACGCAAGCATCTTCTTTACGATCTTCCAGACGTTCATGTCCGGCACCGGCCCGGATGGCCGGCCAGCGCCCTACTTCGGCCAGTATCCACCCGACTTCTTCGACTTCATCATCATCGACGAATGCCATCGTGGCGGCGCGAATGACGAGTCGAACTGGCGCGGCATCCTCGACTACTTCGCCCCGGCAGTCCAGCTTGGCCTTACAGCCACTCCGAAGCGCCGGGACAACGTGGACACCTACGCCTACTTCGGAGAGCCGGTCTATATCTACTCGCTGAAGGAAGGCATCAACGACGGCTTCCTCACGCCCTTCAAAGTCGTTCAGGTATCCACCACTCTCGACGACTATGTGTACACCCCAGACGACACCATCGTTGAAGGCGAAGTAGAGGAAGGCCGTCGCTACACTGAGTCCGACTTCAATCGCATTATTGAGATCAAGGAGCGCGAGGACAAACGTGTCTCTGTGCTCATGGAGCGGATCGATCAGCGGGAAAAGACCATCGTCTTCTGCGCCGCGCAGCTCCACGCCGCCGCCGTCCGTGACCTCATCAACCAAAAGAAGACGAGCACCGACACGATGTACTGCTGTCGAGTGACGGCAAACGATGGCGCTTTGGGCGACCAGTATCTCCGCGAGTTCCAGGACAACGAGAAGACCATCCCGACGATCCTGACGACATCACAGAAGCTCTCCACCGGCGTTGATGCTCGCAACGTGCGCAACATCGTCTTGCTCCGCCCCGTGAACTCCATGATCGAGTTCAAACAGATCATCGGACGTGGCACGCGTCTTTTCGACGGTAAGGACTTCTTCACCATCTACGATTTCGTTCGCGCCCATCACCTGTTCAACGATCCTGAGTGGGACGGTGAGCCGCTTGATCCTGAACCAGACCCAGAGCCGCGACTGCCCCAGCCACCAGCTCCTCCCCCGGACGGAGAACAACCTGAGGGCGAAGACGACCCTGCGCCACGCCGTGAGCGCTTAGTGATTCGTCTGGCAGATGGAAAAGCCCGCGAGATTCAACACATGACAGCAACCAGCTTCTGGAGTGCAGACGGAAGACCCATCTCTGCCAATCAGTTTCTGGAATCGCTGTTCGGCACGCTGCCTGAGTTTTTCAAGGATGAAGATGAACTCCGCAAAATCTGGAGTAAACCCGATACCCGCCGTACTCTGCTGAGGAGCCTTGAAGGTAAGGGTTTTGATCGAACGCAGCTTGCTGAAATCCAGCGTGCGCTCGCTGCCGAACAATCCGATCTATATGACGTGCTTGCCTACATCGCGTTCGCTCTACCCCGTGCGACCAGACAGGAACGAGCTGATCGTGCGTGACCCTCGATTCAAGCGACGTTCCCAGAAAAGCAGCAGGCCTTCCTCGACTTCGTGCTCTCTCAGTACGTCACCGAGGGCGTGGAAGAGCTCGACCAGGACAAGTTGTCTCCGCTCTTGATCCTTCGCTACAACGCCATCTCCGACGCGATCCTTGAATTGGGTAAGCCTCCCGAGATTCGGGATATGTTCGTTGGCTTCCAGCAGTACCTCTACTAATCCAGAACAGACTTGGCTTAGACGGCAGACGTCCCTCTACGAAGGCCACCGGGAGACCGTTCTTCCACCTGAGGACGCGTTGAGATCAATCAGCCACCGAGATTTGAGGAATCACTCGTCACTGAATCACAAATTTACTGCTTTTTCCCAGCATCGCAAGAGTGTCTCTGCAAAGTCTCCAGATCGCACGGCAGAGCGTATATCTTCACCCGTCACGGGTACCACAAGAATTTGCTCTCGACTTCCTCGCAGCATTTCCTTGGTAATCGTATCGCTAAAGCCATTCCACGAGACCAAGAATCCCAATGTGCATCTCTGGCTCCGGTTTTCTAACTTGGAATGGAAGACGACGAACTCGTTCTTTCCGCACCTGCCTGACCAGTTCTTACATTCGACGAGAATTACTGCACCCTCGCGGCGCAGACGTGGCTCTGCACTATCGTTGAGTACCGAGATGTCTATTTCCTCGGTTTGAGTACGCAGACGCCCTGTGACTATAAATCCGGGAACGGACTCAAGAAGACGGCTGCAAAGCTCCTCGAGAGTCCTCCCTTTGCTGTCAGCAGAGTTTGCGCTTTCTACAGCTTCAACGAGTGCGTCAAGCGTTTCAGAACCCCAACCGGAAAGGCGTGATGCTATTTCTGCGATCCGCTGTCCGATTTCGTCCGCGGCGTGCTCCGCTGCCTCCTCCACCTCTTTGGCAACTTTCCGAATGATCTCGTATGCTCTGCCTAGATTTGTCTCGGAAGTATCGATGCGGAAGCGAAGCGCTATGTAGGCACCATCGTCGTCATAATCGGTAAGCTCGACGTCTCCGCGCAGCCGCTGCCGCGTCTCTACCGCACGCCTAACGAGATCTAGATATTGCTCCAGTCCTAGCGGCGAATACCAATATTTGCGCGTCATCGTATGGTCCGCTATGCCATATAGAACTGAACCGTCGCGGCCAAGCGATCCGCTCCAGTCAAGATGCAGCACTCCGTCTTTCATGCTTCCGACCTCAAGTGTGAGGCCGTCCGGCAGGTCATCCACGGTCAAATTTGATAATGCGGACGCTGGCAAGTTGGCCGGGGATTCGCCTTCTTCATTCCAATCCGCCAATAGGAGCTTTGCTTCTGTTGCGTTCATCCTCAATCCTCTCTTGCAACAAACATTGTTGATTATCAGGTTCCTAATGTCGAGAAAGTGGAGAAAGTGCTCACGGAGGACGCTTCGCACCCCTTTTACGGCCTATCGTCCGCTGCCCCCAAACCTACTCATCATCGGACAGTCCAAGCGGCCCGAAGAGCGAGAGCTTCACCTCAAGCTCGCCGTCAAGGCACACTGGAGCAAACCCGAGTTGGCGCGTCAGCTCAAGAGTGCGACCCTAGAGCGGACGATGCTCTCCGGCCTAAAACTCGCACCAGCGGTGCGAGTTTTGGCGCAAGACGCACGGGGACATTCAACGATACTGAACTGCCAGTTGTTCGTACAGACGAAGTCGCCCACTGTAAACTGTCGTTCAACAAGGAACATGCGGATATTCGTCGGTGTCACTGATAAAGAATGGTTCGACCTCCACGCCTCACGCGTCAACGTGGACGAGGTGAACTTTTGGCGGCCATCGCCTACGGCGACTTTCAAAGCCCTTGACCCTGGCGAACTGCTCCTGTTCAAACTACACGCACCCGACAATTTCATTGTGGGCGGTGGTTTCTTTACCAAGTTTCAGCAGTTGCCGGTCAATCTGGCGTGGGACGCCTTTCGTGAAGGTAACGGTGTCTCCTCTTTGACTGAGATGCGACAGCGTATCGGCAAATACCGGCGTGCCGTCATTCAACCAGCCGACAACCCCACCATCGGCTGTGTACTACTTGCGGAGCCATTTTTCTGGCCGACCGAACAGTGGCTCCCGTCGCCTCCGGATTTCAAATCGCAGACGGTGCAAGGCAAAGGCTACGACGGAGAAATCGGAACCGGTCGTGAGCTCTGGAATGAAGTTGAGCAGAGGCTACGATTACAGCCCATAGAAAAGTTGCATAAAGAAACGGCCACGCTGGCCGCAATCGAATCACATGGACTCGGCAAGCCACAGATCGTTCTACCAAGACTTGGACAGGGTTCGTTTCGAATCGTCATTACTGATGCCTATGAGCGGCGCTGTGCGTTGTCCGGCGAGCGGACACTACCTGTCCTCGACGCTGCTCACATAAAACCCTATGCGGTTCTTCAGCGCCATGAGGTCTCGAATGGCATTCTCATGCGCAGCGATCTACATCGGCTGTTCGACGAAGGGTACATCACCATCGACCCGTTGGACAGGCGAATCCAGGTCAGCAGGCGAATACGCGAGGAGTTCGACAATGGCAAGGAGTATTACAAGTTGCATGGCGAGCGCATACGCGAGCCTGCGCAGGCGAATTACAGGCCCCACTCTGACAACCTAGATTTTCATGCATATAGCGTATTCCGCTAACGGAGTTCTAGAATCGCTTCGTTAGCGGGTATCAGCTTTAGTTCTTAACCAACTTGAAACTGATTTGGTAACGGTAGAAGTCAATGCTCGGGACCATCGACAAGGCCCGTCGAATTCTCTGGTCATCTTCGAGTGCGATGATGATCCCTCTCACTCCTTGATCCTTTTCGGCCAACACTTCCTGTACGAAACTCATATACCGTAGCGTTTGTCCGACGACGGCATCGCTCGCCCGACCCTTCTTCAGTTCCACCACCAAGAGTCGCTTCTTATCTTTGCTGATAGCCAAAATGTCGAGAGGCCCAGTATCAGTCTGATACTGTTGTGCTGGCTCGCCATCTTCTTCGTAGATGTCGTACTCTTTGCCCAAATCTGTCTGCGCCCAGTTCTTTACCAGGAACTCTTCAAGATGAGCTTCGAGCGCGAAGGCCGAAGCATCCTCGACTGTGGCATCCGTCGAGATGAGCTTCGGAGCGGAGACGTCGCCAATTAGCTTCTCGATCTCTTCGGCGTATCGGGAGATATTGCTTACGGTACCGATCGATCCGGCAGAATTTTTCAAAGCCTCACTCAATGCGGCTCGATCAATGCTTACACTCAACCATTGAACAGGGCGGCGATGAGGGAGGATCTCCCCCGGCTGGTAGTAGTAATCTCCACTCACCTCGCCAACACGATACTGGCCGGAACCGTCGGGACAGAGGACGATGTCGCCCTTTTGAATCCCCTTGGCGACCGTCCATAAAGCACCACAAGCGAGTCCCGCACTGATCTTGGATTTATCAGGGTGATTCGCTAGATAGATCGGAATGAATTCCTGATTGAACATTCGCCATTCGTCGGGGAGCTTGCTCGTCAGGTCTTGGTTGATATCGAATCCGGCTCCGATAAACTTTCCGGCCAAACATTCTGGAGCGTAAATGCTTTTGCGTCCAAGCATGACGCGGTAGTAGCTCTTCATAGGAGTCGATTCCTTCCATCGAGTGCCAGCGGGCTTAACCCAATCTACTAGGTATGGCCTCGAATCGGCACTTCTGCCGGGATGCCAAGCAAGAGCGTAGAGGGCCAATCAGGCGCGCTTTACGCGCAAATAAGGAAACCAAACCCTCCTAAGGGCGCTGCCCTCGCGCGGCGCAAGGGCTTCCCCAATCTTCCGCGCTTCGCTTGTGCAGACCTCCGCTGCGCTCCGCCCTTTCCGTTCCACCTTCGGCTCCCTCTCCAAGGGTGGGGAAACCCCTCCCTTGCACCTTGCTACCCCGCCTTCGCCAGGTGGCGTTCGGCATGTAGGTACATGCCACGCATGGCATGAAAAGCAACGGCCAAGGCCAAGGAGGAAGCACCCATGAACACCACCGCTATCACCACCGCAAACCCCGTCATTCCGTTCACCCAGAACCCCAAAAATCCGCAACCAAAGCAGCAAACAACAAAAGAAGCAATTGCTGCCAACATCCAAGCCCTCATCGAACAACTGGAGCAGGGACATTCAGACGGCCTCACCGCCTACCTAACTGCGATGGGCAGGTTTCACAACTACTCCTTTGGCAACATTCTTGAGATTGCAAGACAGAAGCCCGATGCTACCCGCGTTGCTGGCCTCTATGCGTGGAACCAGCTTGGCCGAAAGGTCAGGAAAGGTGAGCGCGGTATCCGTATCCTTGCCCCTGTCATCGGAGTTCGACGGAAGAAGGATGCCGAGGCCAAGAAGGACATCCGCACCCAGAATCAAGCCGTGCTGGTAGGATTCCGCTCCGCCTACGTCTTCGATGTCTCTCAGACCGAAGGCAAAGCGCTTCCCGAGTTGTCAGAACGTGTGACCGGCAATGTCGGTGAATACCGCGAACGACTGGTAGACTTCATCTCCGCCCAGGGCATCCAGCTTGAGTTCAAAGAGAGCATTGCGCCAGCACTCGGAATGAGCTACGGCGGCAGGATCGCCCTCCTGCCCGGACAGGAGGCAGCCGAAGAGTTCAGCACGCTTGTTCACGAACTCTCGCACGAAATGCTGCATAAAGCCGAGCGGCGCACCGCGACGACGAAGACCGTGCGCGAGACGGAGGCCGAGGCCATTGCGTTTGTGGTCGGCAAGACGATCGGACTCAGCACGGGGCGGGCATCTGCCGACTATATTCACCTCTATCACGGTAATACGGCACTCCTTACCGAAAGTCTTGAAGTCATCCAGAAGACTTCCGCAGTCATCCTCTCCGCTCTTGAATCCAAGGCCGAAACAGCGCTCTCAGATGCCCCTGAACTGGCGGAAGCCAGCTAGAGCTACCCTCGGCGGGCGGCTTCCGCCGCCCGCCGTCATTCTATGGACACAAAAGAAATAGGTGGAATTGGGTGTACTATCGGGTACCGCAGCGGCCCCGTAGGCATCCCCTTGATTTCTCTTTGACGCGAAATCGCCCGTCTTCCCGCCCTGAAGGTCGCTCTCAGAAGAACGAGAGCGCCTGAATTTGCCCACCCGACGGGCTAAACACCAGCCCAAACTATAGCCGAGCCAGCCGCATCCTTATACTGCGGTTAGGATGCAAGAGCTGACCCAAGCAATCGCCACGGACATCAGTTGCCGGCCCGAAGGGACACCGATCACGGCAGCAGCATTCCTCCATCTTGGAAATCGGCCTGCCGTATCCCGGGCGCTCCGCGCGTTAGCAAAAGGAGGCGTCATTCTTCGAGCTGCACACGGAGTCTACGTTGCCCCCGTTGCCAGTCGCTTTGGCCGCCATGCGCCCCACGCTCACCTCTTCATTCACCAGCTCGCCGCTCAATCGGGAGAGGCCATCGCTCCCTTTGGAGCGGCCTGCGCCAATGCCCTCGGCTTGACCACTCAAGTTCCCGTCAAGATCGTTTATTGGACTTCGGGCAGAACTCGTTCGTATAAGCTGGGCAAACTGATGGTCTATCTCCAGCACGCTCCCGATTGGCAGCTCGTCCTCTGGGATGAACCTGCTGGAGAGTTGGTCAGAGCGCTAGCGTGGGCTGGCCCTGTCGACGCTGGTAAGGTGTTTCGTCAGATTGTCGAAAAGGTTTCCGAGGCTGCAATCCTTGAACTCCGACGGCACACATCCGTGTTCCCTCTGTGGTTCCAGACAGCCTTGCAACACCCCGGATCAGCTGCGCGTGGCAAGCAATAGCTCATAACGGGCGTATGCAGGACTCCGAGCGACACTCGGATCAGCGGAAGCGAAAAGCGCAAGTGAGGAAGAGACACCATCCCTAAGCCTGTCGGCTTAGGAATGCGGTGACAAAAATAGGACTCGAACCGACATCGAACGGGATCGAACATCGTTCGAGGTTGTCCGATAGCTGTTCGATGTTGTACGACATAGCAATTGAAGCATACAAAAACAAGAACGCCCCTTTGCCGAGGCATCGGGGCGTCCTAAAGGTCGCTCAGTGAGCGGTAGCCTTACGACGATTAGCTTACTAAAAATAGCAAGGGATTCGCCGCTCAAGTACACTGACAGAACTCTACCCGGCCCCCTATGATTCGTCAAGAGTTCATCAAGGAGTAACTGTGGATAGCAACAACCTAACCCTGGGTTTGGATCTCGGTGTCACCTCTATCGGTTGGGCGCTCGCAGATGTCGAGGGCCAACAGATCGTCGATGCCGGAGTTCGCATCTTTGAAGCGCCCATGGATGTCGCTAAATTCGAGGCTGGCGAACCAGGTGGCTCCAAAGCGGCAATTCGCCGCAAAAGCCGAATGCAACGCCGTCAAACCAGCAGACGACAGGCTCGCCATCGGGACCTCTACCTTGCTCTGCAAAGTGCAGGGATGCTCCCCTTCGCTGGCAAGAAGGCTGAAGATCGCCATAAGAAATTGACCGACTTCGACAAAGACCTGATGAGCGACAAGACGCGCGACGATCAGTTGGCGTGGGGGTGGAGGGAGCGCATCCGCGCCGAGGCCCCTACAATCGCCGACCCCGACCAAGTGATCTGCTACTACCTCCGAGCGAAGGCAGCCACGGAAAAGCTGGAGCTACCAGAGCTAGGTCGTGCGCTATATCACCTCGGTCAGAGGCGCGGTTTCAAGAGCAATCGTCGCGAGGGACGCTCGGGACTCACAACAGCCGATGCGAAGAAGGAAGAAACTGAGCGCAGCAATAAGCTAAACAACATTCGAACATTACAAGAGGAACTAACCGCGACTGGGCTTACTCTAGCCCAGCGACTTGCATTCATAAATCCCCATCAAGCCGCGATCCGAAACCGTAAACGTAGCGATATTGCGCCCATCGAAACTGGGCGACGCATGTATCAGGACGAGTTCAAGAAGATATGGGAGACGCAACAGGCTCACTACCCTGACCTGTTGACGGCCAACTTCTACAATCGCATCGAGCGCCTGATGTTTAAGCAGCGCGATGTTTCCGCTGGCAAGCCCGGCAAATGCGAACTGGAGCGTGATCCCCCACTGCCACGCGCTCCGAAGTCTTCGCTGCTGGCGCAGCACTTTAGGCTTGTGCAGACGGTTAATAACCTGAAGGCCGAAGGGATCAGCGGCACTGAGTGGCGCGAAAAGCAACGCGAGCTGATAGCTATGCTCTCCACCGTCATATTCAAAAAGGAGACCAAGAAGGGCACCCAGACCTTCTTTGGCCTGCCGTTCGCAGAGGTGAAGGTCCGACTCGGCCTGCACAAACGAACCAAGCTGAACTTGGATGACGATGAGGACAGCACGTACCTTCGAGGCAACCGAACAAACGCAATCATGGCCGATGCTTTCGGTGTAGAACGCTGGAGTGCGATGGAGGAGCAGGAGTGCCGCCGCATCGTCCGCAAGTGGATCACCGAATCTTCACCGGAGAAGCTTTTCCGCATTGCCAGGACGCAGTGGAATCTTGACGACGCTAAAGCCGAGCAGCTCGCCAGCCTTGAAGCCGAGGAAGGCTACGCCGCGCTTTCTCATGTGGCGATACTCAAGCTATTGCCCCACATGGAGCAGGGACTTACTTACTCGGAGGCCGTCAAGGAGGTCTACCCAAGCCAGCTCTCCGGCGGCGAGGCGTATGAGTTTCTCCCGCCGGTCGAAACTGATGAGCTGCCACGCATCCCCAATCCCGTCGTCAAGCGCGCACTCACAGAACTGCGAAAAGTGCTCAACGCGATCATCAGAAAATACAAGATCGAAACCGGGCAAGAAACATGGCGCCCAGCGCGTATCCGTATTGAATTGGCTCGTGACTTGAAGCGCAACGCCGAACAGCGCGAGAAGATTCACAAGGGAAACAAGGAGCGCGAACGCGAACGCATAACCGCTAAGAAATGGATCGAAGAGCGAGGACAGCGGCCAACCGACCGCCTCGTCGAAAGGGTTGCGCTCTACAAGCGCACTAGGGGCCAGTGCGTTTATTGTGTGCTGCCTCTCGGCGATATGGAGAATGTCTTCTCCGAAGACTCAGGCATCGAAGTTGAGCATATCCTTCCCCGCCGCTGCAACGACAATTCGTTCTCCAACAAGGTGCTGGCACACCGTGCCTGCAACCTCCGCAAGGCGGATCGCACACCGCGACAGGCCTGGGACCCAAGCCCGGAGTGGGACGAGATGCTGAAGTTCGTGAATGCTTTGAAGGATAAGGCTCTACACGATCGCTTCATCATCCAAACAGAAGAGGAACTGCAGAGCTTCACGAATCGACATCTCTCTGACACGCGCTACATCAGCAAGCTGGCCAGCGAGTATGTCGAGCTCCTCTACGGTGGGCGCGACGCGCAGCTCGATTGGGACGACCGAGTCCGCCGCTGCGTCTATGCCTCATCGGGCGCATTGACCGCAGAGATGCGCAAACGCTGGGGCCTGAATGGAATCTTGAAACCGAAACCGGTCAATACTGAGGCTGCCCGCCAGGAAACCAAGTCTCGCGACGACCATCGCCATCACGCGGTCGATGCCATCGTGATAGCACTCACCACAGAGTCCACAATACAACGCGCTGCCTTTGAGGCCCAGCGCCATGATCGGGCCAGTGGACACTTGCTTCCGCGCTACTTCCCTCCGCCCTGGCCGGCAAATGGCGAGATCGAAGAGCGGATCAGGAGCTTCCGAGGGGAAGTTCAACAGGCGGCAGAAAAAATCAAGGTTTCCCATCGCGTGGATCACGCGCTGAATGGCAAATTAAATGAAGAGACGTTCTACGCGCCGCCAAAACCCGGTAGTGACGTTGCGCACATCACCAAATTGGTCCATAAGTTGACACCATCGGATCTCAAGAATTTAGATCTTTTGATCGAAGACAAAAGTGTTCGAGAAGCCATCAGCGCACAACTCCAAAAAGTCGGCAATGATCCCAAGAGCCTTGAGGGCAATCTCCCGTATCTTGAAGGAAAAGACGGGAGAAAGACCCCCATACGCAAAGTGCGCTTAGCCAAACGCGGACTGACGTTAGAAACTCTGCGCCACGGCGCTGTCCTCAACGCTGAAAATCATCACATCGTAATCTTCAAGCGAATTGATCCAGTGGCAGGGGAGCTTTGGTATACGCCCGGGCCTGTTACAAGGCTAAAGGCCATGAGAGATCGGGCCCAGGAGGCAAAGCGGATAGCCCCTAAAAAAGGGCCCTACGAGATTGTGAACAAGAAGGATGGCGAGGGGTCAACCTATGTAATGCACCTGATGAAGGGGGATGCAGTGGAGATGCTCGACCCCGTCAACGATCTGCGGGATGTCTACATCTTCTCCAGCATGAGTGATGGAGATTACGTCTTCCTTCGCCACAGTGCTGTCGTTTCTTCCGCAAAGAAAATGGGGCTCACTCTATCCCAGATGAGATCAGAGATGCAGAAAAGTGGAGATCGAGTTCGTACCCGCCTCGACAGGCTCCGCGAATTGGAATGCGAGAAGATAACCCTTGATCCCCTCGGAAAGGTCATTTACAGCGCATGATTGATCGCATTGTCGAAATCGCAAATCCCGCACGTCTGAGCATCCGCGACGCACAACTCGTCATTGAGCGCCCAAAGGAGGAGCAATTGACTCTACCGTTCACGACTCCAGTCAGCGAGATTGCCGTACTACTGTTGGCGCATCCTCAAATCACCCTGTCCCAAGCTGTCCTCTCGCGCATTGCGGAGGCCGGCGGCTCTGTTGTAACCATTGACGGAAACTTTCTGCCCGCCTCTATGCTGCTCCCCGTGCAGAGCCACTTCATACAAACAGAACGCTTCGCAAAACAGATGGAGATGACACTCCCGACCCGCAAGCGGCTCTGGCAACAGATCGTCCGCGCAAAGATCAAAGCCCAGGGAGAACTACTGCGAGAACTCCATGGCAACGATCACGGACTCATTGCGATGGCTGCGCGAGTTCGCACCGACGATCAAGGGAATCTTGAAGCTCAGGCAGCTCGCAAGTATTGGGGCCTCATCTTTGGCGATAGTAAGTTCCGGCGCGGCTCTGACAAAGCGGATCAAAATCGTCATCTGGACTATGGCTATACGGTGCTGCGAGCAGCGGTAGCCAGAGCACTTTGTGCCGCTGGCTTGCATCCTTCAATTGGATTTCGGCATAAGAATCGCTACGACGCCTTCTGCCTTGCCGCAGATGTTATGGAGCCATTTCGCCCGCTCGTCGATAGGCGTGTGTGTCAGTGGATTTCCAAAGAAGATGCGGAAGGACCGTTCGACTCGAAGACAAAGGGTTGGATGATCGGCGCAACAACTTCGCGCTACATCCTCGACAGAGAGGAACGATCTTTGTTCGATATCGTCTTGCGAACGGCAAACTCTTTGGCAAAGTGCATCACAGGGGATGCTCGCGATCCTGAGATACCGAGCCTGCTCATTCCTTGCGAGGAAGAAGTTACGAGGAAGCGCGGAGTTCGCCGGGTCGAGGCTGAAGACGTGAGAACCGCTGTTGCTGCTAGCTAGGAATTACTTTATGGATGCGGTCGTGGATTGCTATGAAAGGACAGCTTCTTTCTGCGTATCGATCATTGTGGCTCATAGCCATGTTCGACTTGCCAACGGAGACGTTGGAGAATAAGCGCGACTACACGCGCTTCCGTAAAGGGCTGCTCAAAGATGGATTTATGATGTTGCAGTATTCGATCTACGCAAGGTATCTGCCAAGCGAAGAAGCAGCAGACTCGCACCGCACTACGATCCGGGCGATCATTCCGCCTCTTGGCCAAGTGCGCTTGATGACCGTGACTGACCACCAGTTCGGCAAGATGGAGGTGTTCTATGGACGAAAACCTCGTGAACCTGAGCCAGTTCCAGATCAGATTCTGCTTTTTTGAAGAGATAAGCCGCGCCGAACTCTCTGCTTTTCAGCGAGTTCGGCGCGGCCTAGTGTACTTGAGCGGTGAATCCCGGCCATCCCTAGCGTTTGTGTATCTGGAGGACAACGGCGGCATAGTGTACTTGAGCGGTGAATCCCGGCCATCCCTAGCCTCTGATCGCTGCGATGGCGGATCCTAGTGAGTGTACTTGAGCGGTGAATCCCGGCCATCCCTAGCTCATTCATCTCAATAGGTTCGCCCACGCGAAGTGTACTTGAGCGGTGAATCCCGGCCATCCCTAGCCGATAAGCTCCGAGAACTTCGCCTCAACCAAGTGTACTTGAGCGGTGAATCCCGGCCATCCCTAGCAATTGCCTGACGAGTATCGGATCGATCTATAGTGTACTTGAGCGGTGAATCCCGGCCATCCCTAGCGCCTCAAAAGCCTGCCCGATTCGTTGAATGAGTGTACTTGAGCGGTGAATCCCGGCCATCCCTAGCGCTAACAACCTATCCAACAACCTGTTGAAAGTGTACTTGAGCGGTGAATCCCGGCCATCCCTAGCACATGAAGGCGTATTGTCCAGATTGGGTCAGTGTACTTGAGCGGTGAATCCCGGCCATCCCTAGCGAGTTGGATCTTATCGCGGTTCTTGGCGTAAGTGTACTTGAGCGGTGAATCCCGGCCATCCCTAGCGAATAGGCAGCATTGTCCTTCGTACTCCCGAGTGTACTTGAGCGGTGAATCCCGGCCATCCCTAGCAGAAATTTAGCCTGATGATAACTGCTTGTGAGTGTACTTGAGCGGTGAATCCCGGCCATCCCTAGCTTGCTACCGGCCTTGGTCCTCAGCCGCCGTAGTGTACTTGAGCGGTGAATCCCGGCCATCCCTAGCGGGTGATCCTCTTACTTCCCCACCTGATGAAGTGTACTTGAGCGGTGAATCCCGGCCATCCCTAGCAGGAAATTGACTAGGTACGAGGCCGGAAATAGTGTACTTGAGCGGTGAATCCCGGCCATCCCTAGCGGCTGCAGCAGTGTGCGGGTTCGGTTCCAAAGTGTACTTGAGCGGTGAATCCCGGCCATCCCTAGCGGGGAAAGCCCTCCAGGCTATTGATCGTCTCAGCGCAAAGCCAGGGCAAAGGAACGGCATCGGCCCGGCGTGCCTCTCTGGAAAATAGCCTGAAGGGCTTTCCCCGCTCGAAATGAACCCACAAAACGAGTTGCAAATACTTGCCAATCAAGGACGAGCGTCTTTAGCAACTTTCACCGTCCGACATGCTCGGTTTGCTTAGCAGTCGATCCCTGAACGTGATGGCCGGCGGCCTTGGCCGTGGGTTCTTGAGCTGAGTTCGGGATGAAAGGCGCTTGCGGTGGAATAGGCGAAGATTGAGTTACCGGCGGGGGTTCAGAGTCTCGACATCCTTGTATTTCCATGCCCGCGAACAATCCGATGAGCATTGTTGCGCCAGTGACTATCGGAATCCAGATACGGAGCAGGTCTGTTTTGAATTCGTGTACCAGTTCATCCAGGGTCCGGGTTCGGCGTTCGATTGTCTGCACAATTTGGCGATTTGCGGATTCGACTCTAGCAGCGACGCCGCCGTCTCTGTCCGTCAGGTCACGCAGGGCCCCGATTAGCTGCTTTTGCGTATTCCCCATCGCAATAGATGTCGCCTGAAGTCCTGCCACGGTTTCAGGCATACCCGAACTCACAAAGTGCTGACGCAGACTCTCGCCAAGAATCTTGGCGATCTGCTGAGGGTCGAGACCGACTTCAATCTCAGAAGGCAGTTCTGCCAGACGACTCTCTATGAAATGGACGTACCCCAACATCTTCTCTTGTGCCTCATCGGAGAATTGAAGGTGTGCATCGAGCATCGCTTGGATACGCTCACGCTCATCAGCGATGTCCTTTGGCGTATGCCGCGTCAGCAATGCGAGGATGCCCATGGCTTCGAGGATGCGTAGCATCTCGTCATCTGGACTCAGAGTGCGGGTGTGAGCGAGAACACGATAGTAGGCGGTCTGCAGTTCTTCCGGTACGAGCCGAGCGAGAGAGTCGAACAAAGTCGACTCTCCCGCCTGTGCTTCATCAAGTTCATGCAACGTGGGAACGGTGCTCATGGAAGGAAGACCTCCTTTGTGCGGTCGAACTCGCTGAACAGCCTACGACGGTAGCTCTGCGCGCGCATTACGAGCGATGCTCGCTTCAGCTCATCTACAGATGCCTTGCGATCCGCCACATCTCCCAGCTTGATCCCGTGTTGACGAACTGGATTTTCCAGCTCTGCCAGTCGGAACTCCATCTGGAGGACAGTTGGAGAGAACGCCTCACGGAATCGCTTGGCTTGCTCCGTTGCCTTCCAGTAGGTGAAATCGGAGAGTGTACTGGTCGCATTCTCAACCACCACATACTTAACGCGATCCTGTAGACGGTTTGCCCACGCGAGGATGCTTTCTACACTTGCCGGGTCCGGCGTGACGACGCCAACAGCAGTAAAGCTGACGCCGGTCGCCGCTACATCCTCATACATGCTCTCGAACCAGTCCGCCGCCACCTGTCCGGCACCGGCTCCCATGTCGGCCAGGATGATCTCCGAACCGCTGTCGAGATGATCGACGAAAGCATCGAGGCCAGCAGGAGTATGAATGTTGACCTTCGTGACGGAGCCATTGAAGAAGTGCTTGAGAGAGCCACGGGCTTTGTTCTCTGTGTCCAGGTCAAGCAGTGTGACAGGAATCTCGTTTGCGGCGAACCATTCGGCCAGGGCCACCATGACGCCCGTCTTGCCGACGCCGCCTTTACCGCCCATTGTGAAGACCACGCGCTTCGCTGGCGTGGTTTGAGTCTTTGCTGCTTGTGTCATCGGGCACCTCCATCAGTGCTCAGGGTGAGGGGTTCGTTTTCACGGAAGACGAAGCGGGAACGCTTTGCCTCCTGCGCTGTGGGTTTGGCTTTGAACGCAGCGAGGCGGGCGCTCACTGGCGGTTGGGCAACCGGGAGCTCGACGGCAGGAAGCTCGAACTGCACCTGCTTCCGGTGACGGGCGCGGACTTTCACGAAGGAATGCAGTGTGCTGGGCGCGACCCGCATTCCAAGCCGTTCGGCGAAGAGCCGAGAAACCTCCCGATACGTCCGCCCCTTACGGCGGAGTTCTCGGATCAGTTCGCGGTGCGGTTCGAGTTTCGAACGCGGCGGTTTCGGAGGGAGGTCAGAGAAATCAGCCAGCAGAACTGCGGATTCGCAGACATTGTTTGATGAAACGTTCATGGCAGCTCCGTTTAAGTCCCCAATGGGGACTTATTGGTTCTGACGCCGATCTTTGGCGTCAACCGGCCATCTGGACTGGGATTTCCCAAAGGCCCACAGTTCAATTACCGGGGGCTTTGATTACTGAAATCAGGTACTTAGGAGCGCGACCTTTGGGCCTCGAAGAGTCTAGTTTAAGTCCCCATTGGGGACTCAAAAAGTTTGGGCAAAATGAGGACTTAAGACTTTTTTAAGTCCCCACTAAGTCCCCAATGGACGATTCCCAAATGTTCCTATTTGCTCCTAACCCTTTCCATATGTGCCACTTAGAGCCATTCCCGATTGTTCCTATGGGTTACCACTCGTGCCCTTTATTATCTAGGACTTACAGGGATTTGCGTCGTCTCATAACCCAAAGGTCGTAGGTTCAAATCCTACCCCCGCAACCACTTAGCGGAAACGCCAACCCCAGATAACCCCACGTAAGAGAAGCCAACAATTCTCCGTGGGGTTTTCTGCATTTCGGCAACGTTTCCCTTCATCGCTACGAGCTCCTCAAGATCTTGTTTACAACTGCTGTGTTCGCCTCGCGTTTGGACTCCATCAGGGCGTTGCCGTAGACGTTCATGGTGGTCGAGACCTGGGCGTGCCGCATCAGCTTTTGTTGAATGCCGATGGGTGCTCCCGTGTCGTCAAGCCATGAACGGTACGTATGGCGGAAGGTGTGCCAGCCGACATGGCCGTACTTGCCCGCCGCCTCCCAGCGCTCATCGTGAATCGGTAGACGCTTTCCGTTGGGCACCGGCGAGTCCGTGAGACACCAGACGCCGGCACCGGCCCCACACGTTGGACACGCCACGAGGCAGCACCATGCAGGACGGAAATAGTCCTGTTGGATGGGCGACGCATGGTAGTGGCGTCCCGTGACGGGACTCGTGAAGAGAAGATCGGATTCCTCAACCTCGATTCCGGTTCTCTCGAACGCCTCCCGGGCCTCTAGTTCGCATTGGCGTATCCAGTCCAACAGGATCGCCGCGAGGTCTGGATCGAGCGGCAACTCATCCTCGGAATACTCAGTCTTCACGAACTTGGCCCGCCCGTGGACAACCGCGCGGAAGAGCTGAATGCTGAGCTTCTCAAAATGAATGTCCGGCTTCTCGATCGCGAGAACCTCTTCGGCGCGTACTCCTGAACAGATCGCCACCAGCACCATCGTGCGATAGGGCTGGGGCACGAGTTCAAAGCCCAAAAAGAACTGATCGACCGTCAGGATTAGAGGCCGTTTGCGCCGCTTGCTGATCCCTTTGATCTCCACGAGTTGCATAGGATTGCGCTGCCTTTCGACCAACTCCCAAAACATCGCCTTCTCGAACAAGCGGTGCATGACAGCCTTGATATGGCCTTTGGTCTTCGGTGCCAAATCAAGGCCCTTCAACCACTCCTGGATCTTCATCGGCTTCATCCGAGAGAGGCGGGTGGTTCCCCACTTCTCGCGAATACGCTTGATGTTGCTGAGGTAGCCTGAAGCCGTTGAATAGCTCAGTTCGCCGATGTCATCGCTTCGTTCACCTGGGCGCACGCTCTTGATTTCAAGCAAGCGTTCTTCGGTGATGAAACGATCAAGGATGATGTCAAAGGTCGGGTCTAATACAGCGAGGGTTGGATTTTCATCATTAAGTTTGAGCACAAACGATCCCAGATGCCTTTCGGCAGCGGTCTGTGTCGGGAACTGTTCCACGCTCAGGTACAAGGATTTTCTCTTATTGGTTTCGGGGTCTTGGTATCGGTATTCCCAAGCCCATTGATTGTCTGCCCGCGCAACTTTGCGCAGGGTGCCGCGCTGAAAACGCTGCCGTGTGAACTTCAAGGACGCTCCTGTCCAGTCACAGCGGCCTGATCGGTTGTATTCGATTTTAGGCCTGTCTCCAGCCACGAATCCAGGGAACTTAAACGGAATCTCCAACGTTTTCCTACCTTGAAAGCGGGCACTTCTTTGTGGCGTGCCTTCCCCTCTAAGGTCTTCCAATGCATCCCCAAAACCGAAGCAGCTTCGTGAAGATCGAGCAATGGCTCGAACGCAGGAATTAGCCTGCGGGGGTTGGGCTTTGCGGTTGAGAGCATGGAACCTCCCGTCGAAGCGGCCCCGGCGTGGCTCAGGGCAGAGATAACGTACCGTGCTCCGAAGATGGCTCACCATGCGATACGGTGTCCAATTCACAAAGAGAGGCTACTTATCAACAGGAAGAATAAGGATCATTACGTTTACTTTTTTGAGCAAATTGCATCTAATCTCGCAATGTTTTAGCGGTGGGACGTTCAGCGCGCATCCAGTTCATTTGACACCGCTTATCGCTTCACCAGCGCGTCGTCCCATCCCATCTACTCAGAGTTTATGGGAGCACGTATGCTGCGAAATGAAACGAAATTGATGGAATCGGCCATCGCTCTTGCTGAAGAGCTGCACTATCAGCGGGCAGCGCGGAAGGTCCGTATCAGTCAGCCGATGCTGACGAAGAACATCCAGGACCTTGAAACCATTGTCGGCGGACCACTATTCATTCGGAACCGCAAAAGCGTGCTTTTAAATGATGCGGGACGGGCCTACGTCCAACAGGCGAGACTTTCCCTTCTCTACAGCGAGCGAGCCGTTCAAGCGGCCAGGGCCGTGATGCAGGACGTGGACGTGCCTTTCCATATCGGACGTTCCCCGTATACCGACCCATTCCTAACTTCGACTTTGATGTCTATCCACCTTCCGCTTTACCCGAAGCTAAGAATTGAATTAGCAAGCCAATACTCCGTGGACCTCGTTCACGATCTACTGGATGGCACACTAGATTTGGCGATCGCTAATGAACCTCCAGAATCGCCGTTGCTTACCCAAATTCAGATTGCGGACACACCCTTCTATATTGCGATGGCACGGAGAGACGCTTTGGCCGAGAAACCAGAAGTCACCTTTGCAGACGTGAATGGTCGCAGATGGATTCTTTTTGAACGTAGGCTGCATCCCCCTCTTTATGATCTGATCCTCGAAGCAGCAGAACGACGTAATGTGCGCCCCGGACGTATTCAGCACGTCACCGCCCCGGAAGAGGCATTTCCGTTTGTTGCGGACAGGTCTGCGGTCGCATTTTTGGTGAAAGCGGGAGCGTTGTTAATGGCTCGAAACGGAGTGACTATCAGGCCACTTGCGGAACACAACCTCCGCTTGCGTACATTCCTTGTTTCCAGGGCAGATAACGACTCCAAGATCGCTAGTGAGATCGTGCGGACGTTCGTCCGCAAAACTTCTGAAGTTAGCACTTATAAACAGTTACCACTTCCGATTTCGGCGTAAGTTCTACTTCTACTCCTCTCGTTTCGGCGCCGGACCGTTGCTGCCAACTATCTGAATCTCTATCTTGCCCGCCCATTCGCAACGGGAACACGATACGATTCCAGTCGTTATCGCGCGGAGATCTATATCCGCAAGGTTGATGACGTATTCACAATTAGGGCAGACGTGGACACTCTCCCAAGGTCCACCACCTCCCCCGTTGGCTCCGGTCTCGCTCATTCGCCTTCATCCGGTCTATCAGGACTCCCCAGAGATTCGGAGTGTGTTGGACGGCAGCATCGGAAAGGATGGTTCGCGCCATCTTATTTGATGGGCCATCGGACAAAAGCTTTGGGCCATCCTCTTGGCAAAGAGGATTGAAGAATGTTCACTTTCGCTTATGGCTTTGCGCTCTTCCAACGCTGCCAGTTCTTGCAGATCGCAGTCCCAGATTCGAATAAATTCTTCGTGGAACCCCTCCCCGCTGTTTTGTTGTCCGGCACTAGAGGGATCACGTAGACACCTCAATTCGAAAGCTACCAAATAAACTCTGCTGAAATAGCAAGACGAGAGCCAGATGACAAAACTTTACATTGGCTATTCGACTGACAGATTGGACCATACAGATCGAATTTCCGTTCCCCATGCCGGTCCGACAAAACTTGACAAAGTGAAGAGTGAAGATCGGTCTTCCCTGTTCGTATCCTTGATTGGGAAGCCCACTTTGTAGGAGCAGACATGGCAACTGTTGCGGTACCCATTACGTATGCGGCGAAACGTGAGACGGATATTCCCTGGTATTTGTGGTGCTTGGCGCTAGCTGTGACTTCAGCATCGATCGGTGGGAGATGGGATGTCTCCTGGCATCAATCGATCGGTCGGGACACTTTCTGGACCCCGGCGCACATTGCAATTTACCTCTGTGGTGTCCTGGCGGGCATCGCGTGTGGATACTTGATCCTCAAGGCTACGTTTCAGCGACCCACGGAACTGATCGCAACGTCTGTACAAGTCGTGGGGCTCAGTGGTCCTCTCGGTGCATTTCTAGCGGCATGGGGCGGGCTAGCGATGTTGACCTCTGCACCGTTCGATAACTGGTGGCATAACGCCTATGGGCTAGATGTGAAGATTGTCAGCCCCCCTCATACTTTGTTGATACTGGGCGATGTAGCGATCGAGGCTGGGGCATTGCTACTCGCTATGTCGGCCTTGAACCGAGCCGAAGGCCAGCCAATACTCTTTTCGCGATTGCGAAAGCTGGTACTGTACCTCTCCAGTGTTCTGCTCATGTCCGTCATGTTTTTCTGTATGGAGTTCACGCGCGACGTCCTCCTTCATACCTCTCTCCCCTACGTTGCTCTAAGCATCGGCGTTCCGGTGTGTTTTGCCGCAACGTCGCGAGCTTCTCGATACAAATGGGCAGCCACATCGATCGCGGCCCTCTACATTGCGTCCGTCATTGCATTCATCTTGATCCTGCCGCTATTTCCGGCGGAACCGAAACTGGGACCCGTCTATCAGCCGGTCACACATTTCGTCCCTCCACAATTTCCTATGCTTCTGCTTGTTCCAGCGATGCTGCTGGATCTTTTCTGGACGAAAATAGGAAGTCTCGGCAAGCTGTTGGCATCTGCGCTGAGCGGGCCACTGTTTGTCTTAAGCCTGCTGGCCGTTGAGTGGCCTTTTGCTAGCTTTCTCATGACCCCCGCATCCAACAACCGATTCTTCGCCACAGGTTCTCACCCCTTCTCCGTACCTCCCTGGGCACCAGTCGTGCTCCGCCAATTCATTCGCGGCGATCAGCCTTCCATGCTTATAAGAGGTCTAGGAATGGCGACAGTGTGTGCCGCGATCAGCGTGTGGCTTGGACTAACCGTTGGTGACTGGATGCGAAAGATACAGCGATGAAGAGATGGAAATGGTTGCTTTGTATCTTGGTGCTGGCTTCAGCGACATCCGGATACGCCCATGTGGGTAGCCCCGACGTTTACGCTGAAGGACAAGCAGGCGCCTACAAAATGTTGGTCGTGCTCCGCCCACCGCTCGTAATCCCTGGCGTTGCAGAGATTGAAGTACGAACGGAATCGCCTGTGGTTGACAGCATCACGATTACTGCGATGCCTTTAACTGGTGAAGCTGCGAAGCACCCTCCGGTCCCTGACACCATGCAGAAGCCTACAAGAGATGCTCAATTCTATGTTGGTCATCTTTGGATCATGAGTGCCGGGTCATGGCAGGTGCGCTTTGTGGCTAATGGCAAATATGGAGAGGGAATCTTGTCCATCCCGTTACCCGCGACCGCTACAATCACGCAGTCCATGCATAAGGGCCTCGGAACACTGCTTGCAATTCTTGGAACAGCTCTCTTGATAGGCATGGTGCGTATCGTGGAGGCCGCATCAACCGAAGCGATGCTGATACCGGGACAGGTCCGCTCGGCCAAGGATACTCGGCGAGGCCGCGTTGCCATGGCAATCGCATCGCTCGCTCTGATGGTGGCCGTTATTTCTGGAAATCACTGGTGGACGGTTGATGCCGCGGAGTATGCAGGTAACATCTACAAGCCGTTGGAAATGGCCTCTACCTTAGAAGAGGGAAATCTCCTTGATCTAAAGCTGCGCGATCCCGACTGGTTCCGTCCACGAAGCATGGACGACTTTATCCCCGATCACAATCACGAGATGCACCTGTATGCGATTCGGTGGCCGGAGATGGACGTCCTATTTCATTTGCATCCTGAACCGACCGGGACCGGGGAATTTCGACTTGCGTTGCCCTCTATGCCTGCCGGCGACTATCGAATCTATGCGGATGTGGTCCACGCTAGTGGCTTTCCCGAGACCCTGGTCTCTGAGCTGACTATTCCAACAGTCCACGGGCTTCCACTACGTGGCGACGATGCCGAAGGTAAAGCACTTCCGATCACCTCTGGCGCTGCTACTCGGAAGCGAGAGTCTGCGGCAGGCGCCGCGAAACAATGTACGGCGGACCGGCGTTTCACACTTCCAGATGGTTACACCATGATCTGGAGGACACTTGCACCACAGATTCCGAAGCAATCTGAGATATTTCGATTCGAACTCCTGGACCCGGAGGGGAAACCACCTCGCGATGTTGCCCTTTACATGGGGATGCTTGGCCATGCTGCGTTCGTAAAATCCGATGGAAGTGTCTTTGCTCATGTGCATCCCGATGGAACGATGGCGATGGCCGCAATGACTATGGCAAACTCCAATGCCTCAATCAATGATCAGAGTCATCCGAATGCGGTCGATACGGGAACCATGCTTGGGATGGATATGGATATGGTTAGCAGCGGACGGCCTAATACGGTCTCTTTTCCCTATGGCTTTCCGTCGCCGGGACTTTATCGGATTATCGTGCAAATGAAACACGGCGACACGATTGAAACCGGTGTGTTTGATGCCGACGTGCCAATGTCAACTCCATGAGGCTGATCCGCAGGGGTCTCGCTATTGCAATTTCATCACCTCAATTGGGCCGCTCCTGAAGGGAGGCTACATGCACTTAGAAACGATAATTCTGGTTTCGCGAACGCCTGAAGAGGTGTGGAGTTATCTAAGCGATTACTCGAATGTTCCTCAATGGGATCGTGGAGTAGAAAGCGTGCGCCATAACCCCGCGACTGCACCTGGAGTTGGGTTTGAGTTTTCGACATTCGGGATTGCAGATAAGAAAGGCGCCGGTCCAGAGCGCGGGAAGATGTCGTATCGCGTCAGCAAAGCTGATCCGGTAGAGGGAGCTACTGTGGAGTTAACCAACTCGGATGGCAACGCCAGATACTTCAAGCGGGCAGAATGGCGCTTCAAAGTTGATCCAGCTCCGGAAGGTGCATGGATTACGTGCGCTGCCCACTTTACGCTTCGATTCAGATACATCTTCCTGGCTCCCGTGTTCTCCATGATGAAAGGGGCAATACAACGTGACCTCGAAAGTCTTAAGAGAGTCTTAGAGTCTGTCTGACATTTGCATTATCTGATTCATCTTGTAGCTGGAAAGGTCATTTAGCCTCGCTATTGATGATCGCAGACATCGGTTGAAGTGGTCCCGCCTGATAGGCGAGACCACTTCGCCCTAACGCTTCAAATGAGCCGAACCATGGGCTGACAAGACCGGATTCACAATGGTGAATCGCGGGCGTACAGTTGAAAGCTGTGTCATGGAAGATCCGCTCGAAGGGTTCTGAAGTTGAATTGTCCCGATGGACAACTGGCTCGAGTCCGTTTCCAAGAGCAGCGCGGTGGAACTGTCGAGCACGTAAAGAGTCGAATTGAGCGCGGGGATATAAGAATTTGCATTTACCTGCATGCTGGGAAATGAAAGTGAGCCCCGACCGTTTGGATTGATCGAATAGCTTCCAGTTCCGAGATTCGCACCGGTAACCAAATAGCCAAGGTTGTTTGCATCATAAAGTCCAGACATGGTGCTTCCCGAGGTTGTAAATTGAGCGATCGAGTCGACCTCTCCATTGCCATTGACGCCAGAAAGATTCAATCCGTAGCCCTGAGATGCTTCTATCGAAGTCGCGCTCTGGACATAGAGATTGCCACCGGAAATTCCAAAGGTGGAACCTGCGCCATTGTCGGCTTCGAGCAGGAATGCGCCTCCATCGTATGGATAAGCGGCGAACGTATAGCTTGCTGCACCGAGTGTGTTGTTCGTCAGAATGCCGTTATAAATGCCATTAAGTGTCAACACGGTGCGCGGCCCGCTTGATGAAAGACTCCCGGTAACGCTTGGTGCCTCTGCGACGATTCCCTGATCGTTGATGTCTTCCAACCCGGACGTGATCTGGCTCGTTCCATTTGACATGAGCAGGCCGCCGGCGGCAAACGGCCCTTCAGAGACGTCCTCTCCGGAAAGAGCAAGCACCAGTGGACCAGATGGGAAAGAAGTATGCCCTGTTGAGGAGATCGCATCGCCTTCCATATAGCCTACGGAGTCGGTTTCGATGAACTTCAAATGGGTGGAATCAATCGCCCATACGTCAAAATGCAGTGTCCCAAATCCGAAGGCGCTTGTCGTAAGTTGAGAGGAGCCGGGCACCCCCACAAGAACGGAACCACTAATGGGAAGATTTCTCAGCCCCCTCGAGTTCCCGTTGTCGCCGAAATCCTGCTGTCCCGCTGTTATCTGGCCGTTGCCATCGAGAGTGAAGGCGCCAACCGTCGACAAAGAATTGACGACGGTAGAATCAACTCCATTGAACCCGAACGCATAAGAACCGGCGAGGCTGCTTTGTGCGAGGTTCGCGCTTTGCAGGTCGATAGCACCACTGCCGCTCCCGTAGCTGTCGAAACGTGTGATGGCTCCATGCGAGTTCGATGTAAGAACGAAATCGAGACCGAATTGAACATTCGTTCCATTGATTGAGACGGAGATGTTGCCAGTGCCTCTGCCATCTGATGTCACGTTGTAGGTTCCGCTTGTCGGCAGATGTGTGAAGGCATAATTGCTTCGCAACGCGGAACCCAAAGCGGGATCATCGATATCGATTGTGCCGTTCGTGAAGCCGCCGCTGCCGTTGGCTGTAACGCTTCCAAGAACTGAAAAATAACTTCCGTATCCGTTACTGGTGTCGTAACCAGAAAATGACACCACATACGTGCCATTTAGAGCGCTATTGGTGAAACTGCCGCCGGGTGGTGGGGTTGGTTGATCGCTTGAGCTTCCGCAGCCAGCCAGCGCGAATAGAGCAAGAATTGAGACGATGGGGACGATGATTCCAGGTATACGCATAGTGTTTGTTGTCCTCCGATTAGGAACTGCTCTGACATCGCGACTTCGCAATGTCAGTCAGTTGGTTTCTTGATGTGGACCGTGCATTGATGAGGTGGGTGATGCACCCGATGTGAGCGCACCGGCATGAATCGCCGCACCACTCAGAGAAACCCAGCTCAAATCAGTGTTATGTCAAGAATTGTCTGCGTTAGCGACATTCGAGGCGCTTATCCCGGTAGTCCTACGGACGGGCTTGTATCGACGACAACTTACCTGTGTTGAGCCCGAATCACGAAATTGTGCAGGAAGTTTGCGAGGAATTATTTAGAAATTTTCGCGATCTCGATCACTCGTATCAGAGTGCAGAGGCACCAGAGTTTCAGCGACGGATGACTTGCGTTTGCGAGCCGCCCCACTCTTCCGGATCGGTGTCCGATAGAGTCTGCGAGAAAGTCCAGCGATGTCCTGCGATGTCTTCGACCGTATATTGTCGCTCACCGTATGGATAATCCGTGGGCAGAGAAATCAAGTGGGCTCCGTGTCCTGTAGCAATTACGCTATGCCGATGAACATCTTCCACCCGCACCATCACCGAACCTATTGCTCTAGCTGAGGACGCATGTTCCTTCGTGATGACGATCGCACCATTATTTATCGCAAGCTGAGCACGGTGGTCGCCAATTCTTAAGCGGAGGGTAAACCCAAATGCCTTGCAGAGCCAATCGATGGCTTGGTTGACATCGGGATACGAAAGAACCGGTATGACCGTACATTCTGGCATCGAGCGATTCGTTAGCATTTTGTTCTACGCCTCCTTGGCTTAGAGAGAACAGCCGATAACCCAAGATCTCTTGTTGTGGACTGGACTATTCGCAAGCTTAATGAGGCTGCGAGTTTTGCCAAACGCAGCCCCAGTTGGATTAGGGCTGCGGTGGAGGTGTGACGGTTCGAACATTGTTCACCTGGCCGTTGGCAACATTTCGTTGATCGTTGTAGACACCTCCATTGGGACCAACAGCTGTCTTTGTGCTATTGAGCTGTCCGGGCTCGGCCGAGCGCTGCGATGTATACGTCGCACCGTTTGGCCCGGTTGCGGTGCGGCTGTCTGTGTACTGTCCATTCCCGGCTGTCCGCTGATTGGTGTACGTTGCGCCATTCGGCCTCGTCGCAGTTTTCGTACTCGTCAACTCTCCGTTCTGCACAGATTTCTGAGAAGTCCGAGCAGCGCCGTTTGGTCCGGTCATCGTTCGAGTGTCCGTGTAGTGGCCGTCAGACATCGTCCTCTGATTTGTGTAGCTAGCTCCATTGGGGCCGGTGGCTTGACGCGTGCTGGAGACCTGTCCGTTCTCTCGTGTTTGGGTCACGGAATGCGTGCCTCCGCGGGGTCCGATACGAGTTCTTCCACGGGTAATTTGTGCGGGGGCCATGCTAGTGCAGAGAAGGAAGCCTGCGATGGCAACGCTAAGTTTGGCTTGAGAGATCATGTTTTACCTCGATTTAGAAAGTCACGGAACCAAGCCGTGCATTCATTGAAACGCAACACCCTGTCGCATGTCGCTGTTTGAAATGTATGGATATGTAAAGTTTGCCTCGGACACGAGACTACAAATCTTTACCCGCAGACTCTTCGCAATCGGCAACCATTGACTGGCGTCAAGACCATTCAAGATGAAGCGGAACGAGGAGGAACGATGAACATTAAACAGCGGTTTGCGGGCGCCGCGGCTGTCCTCTTACTGACAACGGTGGGAGCATTGGGTCAGAACGGTATAAGCAATGGCGCAAAGCCAACGCAGCCATCTCAGCCGCAGCATGGCCCCGGAAGCAGCGAAGCCACTTCTCACTCCGTGGTCACCCTAAAGATTGCGGACGGCAGTCAAGGGGGATGGATATTCCTTCCGGCCAATCCAGGTCCAAGTACAGCGCCTGTCATCATCTTTTGTCATGGATGGGCAGCTATTTCCCCACACGGATACCAGGCGTGGATCAATCATCTTGTCATGCGAGGGAACATCGTCCTATGGCCCAACTATCAGAACAGCCCTCTAACACCGACGCGCCAAGCTCTGCCGAATGCTCTGGCTGGGGTGAAAGCTGGCTTGCGGGTGCTGCAATCAGGCAACTACAGCGTTCGTCCCGATCTTGATCGCGTCGTCGTCGCAGGCCATTCGGCCGGCGGAATGGTCGCAGCTGGAATCGCGGCCAGAGCAGTTGTCGAGGGCCTACCCAAAATGAAGGCTCTGATGTCAGTGGAGCCGGGAGATAGTCAACGGGGCGGGGTCGCCTCCGTCCCCCTGGCCGACTTAAGCACGCTTCCGCCCGACACGTTGATGCTCATTCTGGTTGGGCAAGATGACACTTCGGTTGGGACTTTCGACGGAGAACGAATTCTGCACGAATCCACCTCGGTTTCTCCTTTGAACAAAGCGCTCTTAATGCTTCACAGCGATGATCACGGTTCGCCCGCATTAATCGCAAATCACTTCACGCCGTACGCGGTGCTGAACGCCGACGGTACGTTTGCGAAGGAGCCAACCAAGGCTTCGTTCAGCAGAAACACGGCCTATATCGGTGTTGTCGACGCATTGGACTACATGGGGACATGGAGATTGCTCGACAGGCTCATGGATGCGGCGTTCGGAGGCGAGGGGAACCGCATCTTTCAGGACCCGAGTGTTCTTGATATGGGAACCTGGAGTGACCGCGTCCCAGTGAAGCGGCTCACCCGTCTCAATTAGCAAGCCCTACTGCATGTCGCTGCCTGCATGTTGCTGTCTACGCTCTTGCAACTGCTCCTTCCTCTGTTCCTTCATCTGTGCGTAGGTCTTTCGCTGATCGCTAGTCAGAACCGCCTGAATCTTCTTGTCGCTATCGGACATAATCGATTTTGCTTTCCTTGCCTTCCGCAACCGGCGACCCGAAGTATCGGCCATCAGTGCTCTCATCTGTGTTTGTCGATCAGCGATGATCGGAGTAATCTTGGCCTTTTGATCGTCAGTGAGATTGAGTTTGCTGCTCATCCGGTTCACTGCTTCTTCGGGGGTTGGCCAGCCGCCGGTAGTGGTTGGAACAGATTCGCTTGGGATGGGTTGATTGGCAGGTGGTGGAGTTGGCTGCTGTCCAACTGCATAGGATGCGCCAGTGGCGACAACAACAAATGCTAGACAAGCTACGGATAAGGTATTCGACTTCATAGTTCCTCCTTGATCGAATCTAGGTCAAAGACGGCTCCGAATGCCCATGAGAGCGTGTAAAGTTTTGTCCGAGCCAATGTATCCAGTACGACCTCCGACATACTGAATTTGTGCCAAGAATTATGCACACTTTACCGAACCGGAGCTTCTTCTATGGCTATGAAACCTGCTCGTCCTGCGTTTCGCATCTTCGACAATCATCTTGCAAAATCGTTCTACCTCGACTGGCTTGCATTTCAGTTGAGCTGGGAACATCGCCCCGAGAATGGTGGCCCGTCCATTATGGAAGTAAAACGTGACAACGCAACCCTGCTCTTATCGGAACATTATGGAGATGGGACGCCGGGAACGAAGCTGTTCATCGAGACCGACGGACTTGATTCACTCCATCAAGAGCTGACAAAGCGGAAAAATCCTTACATGAAACCTGGCATTGAAGACCTGGATTGGGGCAGGATATTGACAGTCATTGATCCCTTTGGCAACAAGCTCGTTTTGGTTGCGAAGGTAATCTCGAACGAGCAAGAGCTCTGATTCGAGGGAAAGGATAAATTCGGATGGGCACAATGAGCAGCTCGATCCTTCTCGTAGACGACGATACCGAGCTTTGTGAATCGCTCACGCGGCTTCTGGCAATGGATGAAATTGCCATTACCTCCGCCCACAACATTGCTACAGGAAAGTCTGAACTGAAATCAAAGCGGTACGATCTAGTTGTTCTCGATGTCATGCTTCCCGATGGCGATGGGCGCGTTCTTCTGAAAAAGATCCGCGACCGTTCTGATGTTCCTGTCATCATGCTCACGGCACGAGGGGATGCCGGCGATCGCATTGCAGGCTTGGAAAGCGGTGCGGATGACTACATTCCCAAACCATTCGTCCCTGGAGAACTCGTTGCGCGTATCCGTGCTGTTCTTCGCCGCCGTGTTGGTGGCAAAAGGGACACCCTTTTGGCGGGAGACTTGAAGATTGAAGTATCGAAGAGACGGGTACTACGTGACGGAGAAGAGGTTGTTCTAACTGCGGCAGAGTTCGATATCCTATTGGCTTTAGTTCGCCGTAGTGGCGAGTGCGTCACTCGCGATGAGCTTACCGAACAGGTCTTGGGCCGTCCCGTTGGTGTCACAGACCGGGCGATCGACAACCATATTAGCAGTTTGCGCCGGAAGCTAGGTGCGCAGGCAGGAGATACGGAAAGGATTCGCAGCATTCGCCACCTTGGATACTGCTACACAGGATTGACACATGCGTAGCCTCTTTCTTCGCGTGTTCCTTACATTTTGGCTGGCGTCCGCACTTGTGCTCTTGAGTTTAGCTGTCATTACAGCTGCGACAAATGCACGTCCTCTTGCCCACCGATGGCTGATGCATTCACTGGATCTCTATGCGAAGACTGCAATCGATGCATACGAAGAGGGAGGTTCGAAAAGACTCAATGAATATCTCATAGACATTCAAAGTGATGCGCTTACATCTGCCGTTCTTCTCGTGGACAATTCTGATGCTGCTGCGAGTCCAATGCCACCTGGCGCTGTAGATTTACTGGCCAGAGCTCGATCCGAGAAGCGTTCGGAATACTCCTTCGATTCTACGTGGCTTGGCGTAGTCAGGCAGACGCACGGCGATCATGTCTACTTCTTCATCGCCCAAGTGCCGCAAGTGAAGATGTTTGGGAACTATGTTGACCCAGAAAAAGGACCGTTTCGAACGGCCTTTGTGTTGGTCATTTCGGCGGCTCTCTGCGGTCTGCTTGCTCGAAGCATTACGAAGCCAATCAGAAGCTTGCAGAGGACTGCCATGGATATCGCAGGCGGGGATCTCACGGCACGCGCCTCACCCGCCCTCGCGGGTCGTACCGACGAACTTGCTTCGTTGGCCCATGACTTTGATCGCATGGCTGAGCGAGTTCAGCTTTTACTCGAACAGCAAAAGCTATTGCTCCGTGATATATCCCACGAACTGCGCTCGCCTCTAGCACGGCTAACTGTCTCGGCGGAGCTGGTACATCGTGGTGATCTCGCTGCAGCAGCTCGTATGCAGGCCGATATCAAGACCTTGGAGACGATGATTTCGGATTTGCTGACGCTTGCCCGGATTGACGCCTCGGATAAACACTCACGACGCGAATCAATTCACATAGGCCGATTGATACAACAAATTGTTAAGGATGCATCGTTTGAAGGAGAGGCTGAGGCAAAGACGGTCGTTCAGACAGGCGTCTTCGACCGCTATATTTCGGGAGACACGGGTCTCCTACACAGCTGTATCGAGAACATTGTGCGCAACGCGCTCAAACATACACCGGGAGCCGGGGTTGTGGAAGTGAATATTGCAGATATCTCCAACTTCCGAGGCCCAATGATCGTCATCACCACGAGAGATGAAGGTACTGGTGTCCCTGAAGAGGCTCTGGAGCAGATCTTCGACCCGTTCTTTCGAATCGCTTCTCAGAATTCTCACAAGCAAGGTGGCGCAGGTCTGGGCCTCTCCATTAGTAAAAGAATTGCGACATTGTATGGTGGAACAGTCGCAGCCCAGAACCTGCCCGGTGGATTTCAAGTGCAACTCTGCCTTCCAGCGGCTGTCAATCGTATAGGGAGGGGCCTGAGCTAACGCCAGAATCCTGCCACAAATACCCAGGAACCATTCCGTTCAACCCACCTGGGAGCGACCCAGACCACACCAGGGCGAGGCGGAAGCTCATATCTTCCGGGAACCCACACATACCGGGTACCTCCCCAGCGATAGTAACCAGGCAACCAGACATATCTTGGCCCTGGACGCGGTATTGGTCTTTCAACGATCACTCGGGGTGGACGCACGCGCACGACAACCTGAGACCATGCTGTTGATGCAGTGAGAGCAGCGGCTCCAGCTAACGTGATGAACAATTTTTTCATACCAAATGCTCCGAATTGGATTGGAGTGCATCACCACAAAAGCACTCTTCATGGTGACCGCTTCCATTCAGATAGACACGGATGTCCTCTGCCCCGATGCTGCTGTTTCTGTAAAGAAATGTCGGGCGTTATATTCGTTCCGAAGAACTCTCCGAACGACAAATCTTTACATGAAACTAAACGGGCCGTTTGGTAGACATTTGTTTCTCGACTCAACGTTTTGCTCTGAACTAGTGCCCAGAATGCTAGAACTTTTGCTCTAACAGATCGGACCGCACTCACACGAGCGGGTGGGTCCGGGATCAGGGGTCCAGGCGTGAGTGCTATTGGCCATTTCAAGTGATACTTGGACAAATGAAGACGACATCGATAGAGCGCACCTGCGTCTGCAAGGGCCTCAGCGATGGAGGGTGAAAGCGGGTAACTCCCGTTCATCAGTCACCAAAACGCTTGGATTAGGTAGCTACGGCTTCTCCTCGAAAGAACCACTCTACGCCGTATCTATCAGTAAGGCGACCGTACAGTCCGAATGGCATTTCTTTCAAGTCGACTTGGAATTCCTTATCTGCCCCATTAGACAGTCGGTCGAAGATGTCTCTAAGATCAGCAAGCTGATCGCCAGTGACGTAGATGGCCGTGGTGTTCCCTTGCTTGGGCATGCGGGTGGGATGCAGCCAATCCGTAGCCGAGAACTCAATTGCATTACTTTTCAGATAAGCGTTCGTTATTCTATCGTGTTTTTCTGCGGGAAATCCGTTCTTCATTGGCGTATCCCCGAGCCGCGTAAGGGAAAGACTGCCGCCGAAGCAGGTTTGATAAAACTCCATGGCATCAGCACAGTTGCCGTCAAAGAGGAGGAATGGGCTAATACGAAGCATTGAGATCTCCATACGATGAGCTATTGAACTTCATTGATTAGACATCACGGGCATGCAGGCAATGTAAAGAATTGTCGCCCAGCCTACGTGGATGATGAACCGCTCTGAGGTCGTGATCGGCCCGTATGAACAGTCAATGAGCGGTAAGCCCTGTCGGCAACAACTGACGTTCGGGGAATGACCACGTAGGCTGTCAAATTCGCCCCTCTCGAGCGATTGCCGAAAACGCTGAGCAACATGGGCACAAAGACCCCAGTGAGCGATTGGTTGATTGCCGCGACATGCTTTGCGTCCTCGGCAAGTAGTTTGGGCAGCCAGCCATGCGCCATGTGGGTAAAGCGGAATCCGGCGAGCATTGCGGTTAGAAAGGCTAGGGAGAACTTGGAGGTGAAGGTATCCGAAAGGCGCGTGTGGACGATGAACGCCCAGCCAATTGGATTGGGCCGGCCAGGAGCACGCGGCTCCATCAAAGGCCGAATACATTGCCGCAGACTTGTCTTCTCGACCAAACTAATCCTTGCAGTCACGCGGCGGACCATACATTATGAGGACTCATTTTAGTGGGCTGTTGCTGCTCGTACGAGCTCGGTGGTTTCGTAAGCGTCAGCGCCAGAATTGGGAGATTTGCTCGGCGAGGGCTTTGCCTTGGTTGTAACCTGCTTGAGCGGCGTGTCCACGCCTCGTCAAATCCATCATGTTCATGCCTGCGCCGAGTGCGTGTTCCGAGTCGCTATCTGGGAAGATTGTTTCTACTTTGTTGCCATGCGCACGTAATTCGTCGACCTGTGCTGAAAGATGAAGTCCCCAATCCCGTGGTTTTCGTGTTCTGTCGCCGAGTGGTGGAATAACCAGAACCCGCTTGTATCCGGCTGCCAGATCGACATTCACGTCGGCTCGGTAGCCGCCATCAATGTATCGTTTGTCGCCGATCCTGTATGCGAAGCCGCCGGCACAGCTCGCGGCGACTGCGTCCACCAAATCGACCCCGCTGTGGCGATGGAACACGGCCGGTTCACCCGTATCGGCATCGACCGCCGGAATGAACATCATGCGCTCCGGCCATTCTTGTCTGGGCAGGCGAGCAGCGACGGTATCACGCCACCGCATCTGCACAGAATTGTCCGATGACTCAGCCATTGCGAGCGCCTCCGCACCCAATCTGCGGCGCATATCGGACGCACCTTCAGCTTCATGAATGATTCGGCTTGTCTTTTCCAGATGGTCGGCTGATCCCTTTGGAACGCGCCCACCGTTAGATACCATTGAACCAGTTTGTTGCTGGGGCGCAGCCGAAAGGATGTCGGCAAGCAGTTTGGTCGGGAGCGCACTTGTTATCTGCGCCGCGGCCGTCGAGCCGGCCGATGTACCGATGATCAGATCAGCCTTGGTAACGTCTAATCCGCCATCAAACAGGCCGGCGATGATTCCGATCAACCACGCATTGCCTGCTGCTCCTCCACCGCCGAGTACCAGCGCTCGCTCATTCACGACCGCAAGGTGCGTAATGCGCCTGTGCGCAGCGGTCAAGTGAAAGCCATGCTTGCTAATGTCCTCCAGGCAGGCAGTCACATCAACGCCTTGATAGGGCTCGTCGTGGTACAACTCTATGGTCTTGAAGCTGGTCCACGGGCCATATTGCTGTGGGAGATTCGCCCCTTGCTCATCGAGCGAAAAGCCGAACACGCGGTTCTGGCTCCTGAATGCATGTACTTTCGCCATAGGTAGTTCTTACCGAGCTCTCTGAAAATCGGCTGGGACAAGTCTGCCCCTTTCATAGGTCCGTAGTAATCGAATCACCGTTTGAAAGGGCGGCACTTTCCCGCGAGATCGTTGGCCTTACCAACGATCTATGTAAAGTTATCATGAATCATTGGTAACGCCAACGGTATATTGTTGGTATCACCAATCTTTTCGGGGACGCGATGGACATCGTTCGACATGCCGGCCAGGCACCTTTACTGCGAGATCTGTCGTCCAGGTTGCTGAATCAAACTGCCATTTTGGTTGGCAGAGTCGTGGGCGAAGCTCTCGCCGTGGAAGGTACTCATCGCTACCAACTCGCCGCGCTTGCGACACTCGATGCCTTTGGCGCCCTTTCACAAGCCGAACTATGCCGGCGGACGAACATCGACCGCAGTGATATGAACGCAGTTGTGAATGAGCTTGAGAAAGATGGCGCAGTCACGCGCGCTTCAGATCCCGATGACCGCCGTCAGAATATCGTTGAGCTCACAGAAACGGGCAAAGATCGCTTCGCCCGCCTGAAGACTAGCTTAAAAAAAGCGGAAGATCGCGCATTGGCTCCATTGGCGCCAGCAGACAGACGAGAATTGATGCGTTTGCTTCGGATACTTCACGACTATCACGCGGCTCCGCCGCCTCCCGCAGAGCCCCGGTACTGAAGCTCCGTCAAGCCAAGTGATCGGTCTAACCTGGGCAAAGCCTAAAATAAGCACGCGGGTCCCCCGGATTCGGTGAACGACGGTATCTACATCCCGAGCGGAGCATCGTTTGACCACCAAACCGGGTGCCCACCTTCGCGAAACTAAGTGGGTTTGCAGAACTCCGAACGCAGCCGCAAGATGGAGTGACGAGGGACGCCCCCCGGAGAAGCGAGGAGTGAACTCTTCGCCCATTGGAAGAATTAAAGGAGTGCAGCGATTGCTCCAGATATCACGACTTATGAGGACTTGCCTGCGAACAGGGCGGACAGCGGAAGAATCCCGTTTGCCGCAGGAAGAGTGAACCGCTTCCCAGCGAAAGTCAGATAAAGGGATTTCGTTTCAAATGTTCTCTACCCCACGAACAGAGAACATCCAACACCGGGATCAACGTCCGTCCGTACGGCGTTAGGGAGTACCGCACTCGCAGGGGCAAGCCTTGCTCCAGATGACGTTCCAGAATCCCAGCCCCTGTCATATCCCGCAGATGACGAAGAAGCATCCGCTCGGTAATTTCAGGAATACTCTTCCGCAATTCGTTCGTCCTCATCGGCCCGTCCAACAGTCGCCAGAGGATTGTGCCCTTCCATCGCCCATCGATGACGCTTAGCGTCACATCGATCGGGCATGGTGAGATCTCCTTCTTTGAAACGCCCACAGATTACTCCAACTGACAAATTTGTCAGTGCTGCTTTTTGCATCAGTGCTCCATTCGAAAGCGTCTTTAGCGAAGAGTCAATAGGAGCCCTTATGCATTTGTTTAATATGGCTACCCTCCTCGTCATCCTTACGCTGGTAGGCGCCGAGTTTTCTGTATCCGCATTCGTGAACCCTGCCGCGTGGCGGCTCGAACCCGAATCGCAGTTGAAAATGTTAAGCCGTTTTGCTCTCGTGCTTGGAAAAGTGATGCCGGTCTGGTACCTGCTCTCTACCCTGGTTCTCGGTATCCAGACCTGGCTCTGTTGGCACACGCCTGAGCGCGCAATCCTGCTTACAGCAGATGCGATCTGGGTCCTTACTTCGGTGGCATCGATCTTTGCCCTGGTTCCACTCAATAATCGCGTGGCGGAAGGTGCTGCTGAGTGGCAGCGGATACATCGGATTTGGGACCGGAGACATCGAGTGCGTATAGCCGCTCTCGCCACCGCAGCCGTCCTGCTCACTTATGTAGTAGTCCGCTGAGGGATGCTCAGTCCCGGGAAACGGGCTTCTCGGGACACAGGGTGATACGGTCCGGCGTGTATCTTATTGGAAAAGATGAAGGGACCAAGAACAATTCATGAGCGATGAAAGAAAAGTTGGTGGAATGAGCAGGCGCTCTTTCCTTTCCGCGAGCGCGATGGCTGCTCCCCTTGTGGCAAATGCGCTGGCGACGCCTCTTAAGGCAAGCCCGCTGGACGCACCAGCGATATCAACACGAGGCGCGAAGAAACGTAACGTACTGTTCATTTGCTGTGACGATCTAACCCCGCGGATCGGGAGCTTTGGAGATCCGGTTGCGAAGACGCCTCATCTGGATCGCTTGTCACAACTCGGTGTGCGGTTCGAGCGGAACTACTGCCAATACCCGCTTTGCGGTCCTTCGCGTGACTCTCTTATGACCGGACTGGCGCCGGACACGACACAGGTCTGGGACTTGAAGACAAACTTCCGCGACACAATTCCTGAGGCGGTCACACTGCCACAACTGTTTCAAAAGAACGGATACTTCACGGCGCGGACGGGGAAGATCTATCACTACAACAATCCCAGCGAGATTGGAACCCCAGGTTTCGATGATGCTGCAAGCTGGCAGGTGGCTGTCAATCCTGCCGGATACGATCGCATCCATGATGAAGGGCTCGTGACTTTCTATGCGACTGAAGAAAAGATTGTAGAAGCAGCCGGCAAGGCACAGAACTTCGAAGGGGCTCCGCATCTGTCAGAGCATCGCAAGCGTTCGAACATTCCATGGTTGCGAGGAGGTAAGGGGCCGGGAGGGATTCGTATTGCCCAAGATGGGCGGACACCGATACTCCCGCTCAGTAAGAATGGAGATCTCGGTGTATCCATCGCCGGATACGCCTCAGATGGCACAGATGAAATGATGACCGACTTTATGGTGGCGGAGTCTGCCATCGCAATGATGGAAGAGCACCGGGATGAGGCTTGGTTCATCGGTTCCGGCTTCTTTCGTCCGCATGTACCGTTCATCGTGCCATCGAAATACTTCGATATGTATTCCCTGGATGAAATGAGGCTTCCGATCCTTGCTTCTGATGAGCTGAAGGTGGCCCCAGAACTCGCCTACTTATCCATGAATGCGAACTATGGAATGACAGAACGGCAGCACCGCGAAGCTATGCGGGCCCACTTCGCAGCCATCAGCTTTGTAGATGCGCAAGTAGGACGCCTGTTGGATACGGTGATGCGTCTGGAGCTGCTGGACAACACTGCGATCGTCTTCTGGTCTGATCATGGATTCATGGTTGGGGAGCACGGCCAGTGGGAGAAACGAATGCTCTTCGAAGCTTCGGCGCATGTCCCTCTTATCATTGCTGGAGCTGGAGTGCCTGCAAAAGGTAAAGCCTGCAAGAGAACTGTGGAGCATCTAAATATCTACCCAACTCTGTCAGAGATGTGCGAGTTGAACAACCGTCCCGCTAATCTGCAGGGTCATAGCATGCTGCCCTTGCTGTCGGATCCCGACGGACCGTGGGACCGACCAGCGATTACGCAGGTTGGACGCACTGTGGGATCACATGCAGTGATGGGATATTCGTTGCGGAGTGAGCGGTATCGTTACACGGCGTGGGGTAGTGCGGGCGTAGAGGGAGAAGAGCTCTACGACTACCAGACTGATCCGGGAGAAGTGAAGAACCTGGCGAAAGATATTGGGTCTGCTCATGTGAAATCGAAACTTCGGGCGAATCTTGAACACATCTGCGCAGCGAGAAGAGTCTTTGGAGATGTCACGAAGCGCGTTTCGTGAAGGAGATGAGGGCAGTATCACGCGATTTCGGCAAGCGATTGAGCCATCACGCTAACAAGGTCGATCTGAACAACTGTTAAGCAACGGAGTGGTGAGTCACAACAGGTAGCGATAAAGGCTCTTTGCGTCACTAATCCGCGTCCGGATTCCAGCTCAATGAGTGCATTGCCCTGTTGTCTCCAGTCGAGATTCAATATTGCACATAATGAGTCAACTCAAGCCGGGTTAAAAGGTTGAACCCAAACGCTTATCCACCTTTCGCCCTCTTCGGCCGAAGACACTTGATGAAACCATCAAGTTCTAGCGGTCGATAAGCTTTGCGTGTGTCGCGGGATATCGCTCCCCTTCCACCTTTATGGCAGAAGACCCCTCTTCAAGTGAGTGCAGGTCGTCAGCGGTCAACTCGATGGCAGCGCCCCCGAGATTTTCTTGTAGTCTTGAAAGCTTGGTAGTGCCTGGGATCGGAACGATCCATGGCGCTTTCGCAAGGAGCCATGCGAGGGCGATCTGAGCGGGCGTAGCCTGCTTTTGTTCTGCAAACTTGGTGATGACATCTACGAGAGCCTGATTCGCTTTGCGATTGTCTTCGCTGAACCGGGGAACAACGGCGCGGAAGTCGGTGCTGTCGAACTTCGTAGAGGAATCGATCTTGCCAGTGAGGAAGCCTTTGCCGAGGGGGCTGAACGGGACGAATCCGATACCAAGCTCTGCAAGGGTAGGCATGACAGACTTTTCGGGTTCGCGCCAGAAGAGAGAGTATTCGCTCTGCAGGGCCGTGACGGGTTGCACGGCATGAGCGCGGCGAATGGTTTTTGCGCCTGCTTCGGAAAGACCAAAGTGCTTCACCTTGCCTGCCTGGATCAAATCCTTAACGGCACCAGCAGTTTCTTCAATGGGCGTGTTGGGATCGACGCGATGCTGGTAAAGCAAGTCAATGGCGTCCGTTTGCAGACGCTTTAACGAGCCTTCGACGACCTGCTTAATGTGGTCGGCGCGACTGTTGGTTGCTGTCCACTTGCCATCGTTGCGGGGATCGGGCTCGAATCCGAATTTAGTAGCGATCACGACGTCTTTGCGGAAGGGAGCGAGAGCTTCTCCTACGACCTCTTCATTGACGAACGGGCCATACACTTCGGCAGTGTCGAAGAAGGTGACGCCGCGCTCGACAGCGGCGCGAATGAGCTTGATCGCTTCGCCCTTCTCCGTGGCGGGGCCAAGACCGAAGCTCAGGCCCATACATCCGAGGCCGAGTGCTGAGACTTCGAGGCGGCTCTTTCCTAATGTGCGCATTTCCATGATTTTTCCTATCACTACTCAATCGTTTGATGCTCGCGAGCTGCTTTGCTTCAATGCTTTGTAGGCCTCCTCACTGACCGACTCCAGCCCACTGTCTTGCCCTACCGCTGTCTAGATTCCGGTCATCTTGAGCATGGCCTCTGGCAGGCGAGTACCTTCGAGCGACAGCTTCGAGGTGGCTTCTTCAATTTGCTGGAGGTCGACCCCAGTCAACTGGACATCGACCGCCCCAAGGTTCTCTTCCATTCGTGAGATCTTTGTGGTGCCAGGAATGGGAACGATCCACGGCTTCTGCGCCAACAACCACGCTAAAGCGATCTGCGCTGGCGTTGCACCTTTGCGTTGTGCTGCTGCCTGCACGGCATGTACGAGCACCATGTTCGCTTTGCGAGCCTCAGGCGAGAAGCGTGGCACGTGATTGCGGAAATCGCTCGGGTCGAACTTCGTGTTCTCGTCGATCTGTCCAGTCAGAAAGCCGGCACCAAGAGGACTGAACGGAACAAAGCCGATACTAAGCTCTTCGAGCACGGGCAGCACAGCATCTTCTGGTTCGCGCCAAAAAAGTGAGTATTCACTTTGCAGCGCCGTGACCGGCTGCACAGCATGAGCTTTGCGGATCGTCCCTACTCCCGCTTCGGACAAGCCGAAGTGCCTCACCTTGCCCTCGGCAATCAGATTCTTTACCGCACCGGCGACTTCCTCGATCGGCACGTTGGGATCGACGCGATGCTGGTAGAAGAGGTCGATATGGTCTGTGCGAAGCCGTTTCAGGCAAGCCTCAGCCGAAGCTTTGATGTGGTCGGGACGGCTGTTCGCGCCCGGGCCGCGCTTGCCGGTCTCAGTATCAATATCGAAGCCGAACTTCGTAGCAATTACAACTTGTTCGCGGATTGGCTCCAGTGCCTCGCCCACCAACTCCTCGTTTGCGAACGGTCCGTAGGCTTCGGCCGTGTCGAAGAAAGTCACTCCCTTATCGTAAGCTGACCGCATTAGCTGGATCATCTCGCCCTTATCGGCGGCAGGACCGTAAGCCGAGGTCATGCTCATGCAGCCCAGTCCCAACGCCGAGACTTGAAGGTCGCTCTTTCCTAATGTTCTTTTCTCCACGATTGTTCACCCTTCCTACTGCAGTTGAGAGACGCTTAACTTGAGCATCCCGATTGTCCTTAGCCACTTGTCGACTTCCGTGCGGACTTCTTCAGCTGTGCCATCTTTGATGGCAAGCAGCTGTCCATCTCTTTCCGATCCTCCCCGAGTGGAGAAGCCCTGCAGCACAGTGCTTTGCGGACACAGTTCCCGCACGGTCTGAAAGGTGCTCCCGGGGCCGTATCCGCCATTGGTGTTGAACGGGATGATTGTCTTTCCCCGGAAACTATAATGATGCAGGAAGCTCTTCATGGGCGGGGGCAGCTTCATATCCCAAGTTGGAAAGCCGACAAAGACAAAATCGTATTGATCCGGTCCGTCGATCACTGTCTTGAGAGGCGGGAGATAGCCGGTCTCATTCTCGCGAACGACTTGTTGTACGGTGGCGTGATAGTCCGCCGGGTACGGCGTTTGCAATTCAAGAGCGACCAGTATTCCGCCAACCTTTTCGTGGATGATGTCCGCGACGGCCTTGGTGTTGTTCGTTCGAGACAGATAAACGATCAGAATCTTCTTCTCCGCGCGCAGCCCCTGGCCTTTCGCTGGCCGTTGTTGCGACCAAGCGGCCCCAGACAGAAAGCAAACCGCCACGAAGGCAATCATCGACAAGAAATCTATTCGTCTCATCATCCTGCCCCCCTCCATCTTTCGGATGTTCGTGGCTAATTCTTATTGCTATCCACTTTGACCGGCCTGAGCAGATGCGAGAACGTGAGTTGGACAAGCTTCCACTTGCCGTTTTCCTTGCTATAAACCTCAGTCACCATGAAGGGATTTGTGACTTCGTGCGCACCGACTACTGCCTGCAAATCAATGTCCTCTAGCAGGATGGCTGTGTTACCAAATATGCGAGCGTCAACTGCGTAAACGAAAGCCTTCTTGTACCAGATGCTACCGCTCTTAATGGTAGCTAGTTCTTGGGTTTTTCCCCAGGTCCCACCCATGTGAGTGAACATGGCTTTGTCATCAAATAGTGTCTCTAAGGAATCGACCTTTTTGTCTGCCATCCAATCCCACTTCATGTTTGAGAGGTCGATGACTTCTTGTTGTTCGGGTGTATGACTTGCGGCAGTCTTAATCGTCTCTGTTGGTGGGGCTGGCGATTGCTGCGCGTAGGACGATTGCGTCATCAGCATTGATAGAAATAGACCGAACAATAAGGTTTTCATGGCTCTCCCTCGATGTGTGTGGTTGCCCTGTTGAGGTACTTGAAATAGCGAGGCTGATCGTTCACGCTACGCGGATACAAGAAGAATTCTGAACTCAGGATTTCGGCGGCGCTTCCACACCCGAGAGTGCGAGTACCCCATCCGGCAAACGCTTGCCTTGGATTTGAATACTGGATACTGATGCGTTCAGCTCCTTCAGTTCATCCGGGCCGAGCTTAACCGAACTGCCGCCGACGTTTTCGATCATGTGCGCCATCTGGGTTGTGCCTGGGATTGGCACGATCCACGGCTTCTGCGCCAACAACCAAGCGAGAGGAATCTGGACTGGAGCGGCTTGTTTCCGTTCAGCCCACCTCTTCACGAGCTTTACGAGCTCAAGGTTGTGCTTCAGGTTTTCGGAAGAGAATCGAGGTTCCGCCGAGCGAATGTCGCCGGGTGCGAAGCGAGTGTTTTCGTCAATGGCTCCGGTGAGGAACTGTACACCTAGCGGACTCCACGGCACAAACCCGATGCCTAGCTCCTGGCACATTGGAATAACGACCTCTTCCGGTCCGCGCCAAAGCATTGAATACTCATTCTGTACGGCGGTGACGGGAAGCGCCGCATGTGCGCGACGAAGAGTGTTCGGACCCATCTCACAAAGGCCCCAGTGCAGAACCTTGCCCTCCGATATGAGGTCCTTAACTGCTCCGGCGACATCCTCAATCGGAACTTGTGGATCGACGCGATGCTGGTACAAAAGGTCAATCCGATCAGTCCGGAGCCGCTTGAGCATCCCTTCGACAGCTCTCTTGATGTGGTCAGGCTTGCTGTTGAGCCCCATTCGGAATTGGCCCGTGTCAGGGTCTATGTTCCAGCCGAACTTCGACGTGATCACGACCTTGTTGCGGAACGGCGCTATGCCTTCACCGAGAATTCGTTCGCATTCGAGAGGCCCATAAGCCTCAGCCGTATCGAAAAACGTGACCCCGTGATCGTAAGCTGCCCGAATGATATCGATCATCTCCGGCCGGTACGGCACGGTTGTCTCATACTTGCGGCTCATGTTCTGGACACCAAGGCCCACTGTCGAGACTTCGAGCGAACCCAACTTGCGTCGCCCATTTACGTGCGCTTGCACGCTTGGCTCAGCGATCGCGGGAGTTGAAAGCCCCTCTGCCACCATTGCGACCGCAGCTGCTCCAGTGATACCGAGGAAGGAGCGACGGTCGATGCCCCGCTTTATGTAGCTATCGTCGATGTTGCGCATGTTTTGAGCCTTTCGTCGGGTTTCGGAGCTGGCTTGCTGATTCATTCCCCTCTAATTCTCTTAAACCTAACGCTAAGGCGGCGGCCCGGCCCGGCCAGACACGACAATATGCCTGCAAGGTACGACAAACATCAGTCTGCGAAGTTGACACCTTTCGCAGGTACTTTGGCGTCCATTGCATGGCGTGTCATGGACAAGCGCAGTATCTTTAGAGTTGGAGACCAAGCGATGCTCAAACACTTCCGCGTTCCGGGACGCCTCGCTGTAAAGCTGGAGGAGCTAGGAGTTTCTGTGCCCACTGTGTTGCGCAAGGCAGGTCTTCCGCGTGACCTCTTCGAGCAAACCCGCGTGCTTGTCTCGACGGGGGAGCTATTTGCACTTTGGCGTGCCATCGATCAGGTTAGTTCGGACGCGCTCATCGGTGTGAAACTTGGGGTTGAAACAAAAACCGAACGCTTTCATCCGATGGCGATTGCGGCGCTTTCCACCGAGAACCTGGTTGCTGCGTCACAGCATATGGCCCGATACAAGAAGCTGACGGCCCCGGAAGAAATCCTTGTAGAACTCAACGCAGAGGAATTCACGGTCGGCTTCCGTTGGCTGCTTGCCGTCGATGATGAACCGTGGACTCTTACTGACTACTGCTTCTCCTGGATGCGTTCCTTAGCTCGGCATGGGAGCGGAACGGCTCTGAATCCTGTCAGAGTCGAGTACGTGCAGCAACGTTCCAACCCACGTCAGATCGAGCGTAGCTTGGGCTGCGAAGTCCTAATTGGCAGACCACGAAATGTGGTTGTTTTCCGCGCCTCAGATGCGACAAAACCGTTCGTCACCCGCAACGCCGAACTTCTCGACCTGCTCGCACCGCAATTCGAGGAGCAGTTGCGTCAGTACAAAGAAGAGGACAGCTTTCTGGAGCTGGTTCGCCGCACCATTCAGGACAAGCTCACTGGGCATCGCCCCTCGATCGACGCGATCTCGCAGGCTCTTCACATGGGACCGCGTACCTTGCAGCGTCGTCTGCAGGATTCGGGATCAAGCTTCCAGCGAGTCCTGGACGAAGCACGTCATCAAATGGCGCGGTACTATCTCAGCAACTCCGCGTTGGAGTTGAACGAAGCAGCCTACTTGCTGGGCTTTGAAGATCCCAATTCTTTCGGACGCGCATTCCGTAATTGGGAAGGGATGCCGCCAAGCGACTGGCGGGAAACGCATCGGCCAACAAAGGTAATGTGATCGCCACTTGCGTTGTTGCAGCAGATACACCTTTCCTTAGGCACACTCCCCTGATCTATTCCGTCGGGCGCCAAGAACGAGCAACGTGTCTGCCATCTCGATGAGTGATAAATCGCCATATCACTCAGCGAACACTGCCTGAGGCGAGAAACCGGCCTGATTCCGGATTGCTGGTGCACAACGAGCAAACCGGAGCCTAGCCGACCCCTACCTGCGGTGTCGGATTCAACTGGCCCATCGTGCTCTCTCGGTGCGAAGGCTCTCAATTGCATGTTCAAGCTGCCCGTCGATGCCAGATCTTGTTTGTTCCCAATCAAATTCAATCCGTTCGTCCGGCTCGATGGGAGTCCCTTCAAGAACAGTGCCTTTCCATGTGTAGTAGGCCCCGGTTGGCAACGCTAATCGGAAGCCCTGACCGACTTTTACGGAAGTAGCGGAAAGGAGTCTGCCAGCCGTTTTCTCACCGATGATTCTGGCCAGATTATTTTCCCGCGCAAACGCAACGATCATTTCGGCTGCACTCGCGGTATGGCGGTCCACAAGAAGATTTATCCTTCCGTGAAATGGCTTTTCACCCAATTCCTCCGTTTGTAGGACGATAGGCCTCTTGGCCAGCATTGCCGGAGCAAATTGCAATGCTAGCAACCAAAGCGCCGCCTTCGAACTCGGGATATTGTCGAAGCGGCGGAACTGCCGCTTTTCAGAATCAAGCTTCGACGTCACGTTTTTGGGAAGTGCGAACCCTACAGGAACCTTTCCGGGCGTGAGCAAGCTCATGACGCGAAGCGCCCCAATTCCTCCTCCGGTATTCCCGCGAAGGTCGATAATGAGACTGTCTATTTTGCCTAACTTATCGACCGCGCACGAGACTTCATTTGCAACCTCGACTCCGACCATCCCAGGGAACATCGCAACTTTTAGGTATCCCAGCCCATCTCCGAGATGCCGTGACTGAACGAGCGTAGGTTCAACGAAATGCAGCTTCTTGCCTTTGGGTTGCGCCACCTCAACTGCAACGGAGCGCCGCTGATCGTCTTTGCCCACAATCCCCAGAACAGTTTGTTTCCCCATCACGAAAACCGGATGCTCGGGTGGAGTAATGTCCCGGCCATCCACGTTCAGAAGGATGTCGCCTGGCTCAATTCCGGCAATCGATGCTGCCCCCCCAGAGTGAACATCCTGAAATATCCATCGTTTTCCGAACGGTGTTTCATCAGCTAGATACGTGGCACTCAGTGCAGCGCGGCTCGATGCTCTGCGAGCGCTGCCGTGAAAAAAGCCCAGGTGAGAGGTATGAAGTTCCGCCAGGAGGTCGCTCATGGACTGTTCAAAATTATCTGCGGTCTCTGCCCCTTCAATTGTTGAGCGGTGGCGTTCCACAGCAGCACGCCAATCATCGTCCAGCTTTTCCGGCAGATAGAATCTCTTCTTCAGAGCGGCCAGTACGTTGTCGAGAATGACACGGCGATCGCGTGTTGAAAGCTGGACAGATGATGCCGTTGAAGCAGATTGACCCTTTGTCATTGGGAGCTCCTTGAAGAGATATTGACACCTGACGCCTGGAACAGGCTGCCGCCCGGTTCGCCGTCGAGCACAAAACCCGCCCAATAGTACGGAGGTGATCCCGAATTAAGCATTTCAAGTTGCGCTTGCCTCAAAGCCTCCGCCCTTTCTTCGTGACGTCCCAGATGTTCATAAAAGACAGTCATCAGATGAGTGGTCGAGTGGTCCTCTAGCTCCCAAAGAGCAGACACTACGCTCTGCGATCCTGCCTCAATGAACGCGTTGACGATATTCGCGACTCCCTCTTCGCCAACAGGTCCTAGGCCCGTATTGCAGGCTGAAAGCGTCACCAGGTTGGCGTTGAGATGAAGATGTCTGATTTCACGCACCTGGAGCAGGCTGTCGTCTGTGGATTGTTGCTCGGGGGCGAAGACGAGAGCAGAGCGATCTGGGAACTCAGGATCAACATATCCGTGAAGGGCCAAGTGGACCACGTTATATTGACTGAGTGGCAGGCGTTTGAAATTAGTCTCGGTCGCATCTTCTCCAAGGAGAATGGTGTTCGGCTTCGGCAGGTCAGCTGCGATTGTTTCGACTTCATGCCGGCTCTCTGGCAGAGCAATGAGTTCCTTTCTTTCAGGTCCGGAAACTGCTCGTAGAACGCTGGCAAGGAATTTTCTCGGGGGCGATGAATTGGTTGTCCAGGCCGCCACTCCTACATATGGCAAATTGTCTCTGACAATTTGATTTTCGCGGTGCCTTAGAATGTGGAACACAGTTCCAGACGGAGCGACAGACACGACATAAGAGTTCAGAACATAGTGCCCACCGTTCGACAGAGCTGAAAAGGGCAGGAGGTGGAGCTTGCCGTCGGGCACCACAATCAACTTCTGCTTGTCCTTTAATTCTGGGATTCCACCCAGGAGACCGTTGAAAAGTTGTTGTGCAAGGGCCTGATCGTCCTTTCGTTGCAATATCTCAGACCGGTATCGCGTTACCTCTTGCGACAATATATCTTTCGACGGCAACGTGTAGCGATGGACAGTTCTATCGGTTACAGCGAGAGCGTAAGATTGCGGGCTATCGAGGACATATTCAACAAAGAGCTCGGAAGAGCGAAGATCGCGTTGCAGTTGCCGAAGCTCCACGGGTTTCGGCGCTGTATCGACTTCCGCTGAATCTGGGGTCAGTTGTTGCTCCGCTTGATAGATCGCGTTCAGTAGCTGGCTTCTAACGCTTGATTCATCGGTGTCGATCAATGCAAGGTTCAACTTTGTCAGGCGCTGCTCCAGAGGATTCGGATCGTGTGGCGCAATCACTTCGTGATGCGTCAATGCTTGTGCTTCTACTCGACCGCGCGCGCGTTCCATTACGCGAAACGCGTCAGCAGTCATGCCTTGGTTGCTCAACGACACGAAGTATCCCGAATACACTTCGCTCAGATCGCTCAAGAGTTGCCGTTCGACAGTCGGCGTCGGAACCTTACTCAGAAGAGCGTCAAGGATATCTGCGCTCTTCTCATATAACTCGTTTGATGACTTGATGTCCCCGATCCTGGCCATAATCTCTGCCTTAATGGCGAGATTCTTTGGAACAAAATACAACTCGTCCGGTATATGCTCGTTGGCCTCGATAGCTTCGTTAATCGCGGCTAATGCTGATTCCAAGGCCCCTTGATGCAGATACGCCTTTGCGAGGAGACCATCTACCTGAGTCAAACCGCGCCAATGCGATACCTGTTTTGCATATTGGGCAGACTGCCTGTAATCGGATATGGCCTGGTCCCAATTCCCCATGGCTTCGTAGACCCCAGCTCTGATTTGGTAGACGTCGGCGGTATGTTCGACGAGATGGTATCTGCCAACTCGCTCCATCTCGTCCCCGGCCAGTGCTAATGCCTCCTGACCTTTCCCGAGCCCGCTGAGAGCTCCGATTTTCGCGTTTATGGCAATGCTTGGATATGCCGCGCCGGGAGTATCTTTGGCGACTTCGATTGCTTCATCCAGTGGCCCAAGTGCCTCCTTATATCTATGGAGTTCCACCAGACCCGTGCCATACATACTGGCGTATCGAATATGAGCACCAGGATCGGCAGCTTTAGCCACAAACCATGCCTTAACCACATCCTTCTTCGCGGTCGCCATGTCTCCAAGGAGAAATGCCGCAATTCCTTGCTCGCCGACCGCTCTGGACGCGAGCAGATAATGGTGCCGCCGAAGCGCCAAGTCCTCAACGTGAGTCCACGTTTCTCGTGCCATTCCAGAGTCGTAGTTGACTTCGAGCATTCCGAGAATAGTCAATACTCGAAGCCGCGTTTCAGGTTCACGCGCCTCAGGTAATTTCAGATCCTTTGTCAGTATCGCGATTTGGGCGGGGATACCCACTGAAGATTCGCTGTGAGCCGGCATCTCGCTCACCTGGGCATAGAGCGCCTTGGAGGGCTGGTGTTTCTGTGCAAACTCGATTTCCGCTTGTCGGTAAAGAGGTTCTGCTGCTATCCAGTTGTTCAGCCACGACATCTCGTCGGCTCGCTTGAGGAGCGCCTCTGGAGAGGCAGGATTCCTCCGGCGGAGGACGTGGCATCCGACAACACTCAACAGGACGGCCAACAGCAAACCGGCAGCGATGCGGAGTTTGGGGAGGATAGCAGCTCGCATAGCCACGCAGTTATTTACTCGCTAATGGTGCCAGAATCTCAAATCCGGGTCAACATTCACGATCTGCCTGCCACCAGGTCTACAAAAGCGCCGAAGCGAACTTCTATCTCAGCCGCAGAGATTGCGGGATAACCAAGCTCATTCGCCAATGCCTCAAGTTCCGAATGCCAGTCCGCTGGGATTCGGCTGGACGGAGGAAAATCGTGCGTGGCCCGCTGAATGAAAACCTGTTTCGCTGCAAGGCGTACTGTCGTAATGTCCAATCTTCCCAGCAAATCAACCAATAGGATGTCCAGCACATCGCGGGCACGTCCTTGTGAATACGGTCCCGTGCAGGCGTGCAGCTTTTGGGCGACTTGCTCGCTCAGGTTCAAACAGCGAACCGGAGATGGTACTCGCAATCCCATTGCGGCAAGCCCCGGAATCGCAGGCTTCACGAAATCCACTGCACCCTCTCCCGATGATCCGAGATCAACTTCGATGGTTTGCCAGGCACGGGTTCTATACCGGACCGCCAGTTCCAAACGCACGGCGTCCACTTTGTCCATATTCAATGGTTTGCCCTTTAACTGAAACGTGAAATCGTCGAATCCCAGCGCTGTTGCATCTCGAAAAACCATTAATCGATCGCCGCGGTTGCCAGAGATGCCGATATCGATGTCTTTTGTCGCACGAGCCGCTTCAGCATATCGAAGCTCCATTGCAACACCACCCTTCAGGTAGTAGGTGTCAAGGATGCCCTCACTTACAGCCCGTTCCAGCACTCCGCAGAGCGCCAGAAAAGAGACCCATCGGCGAAGGCGCTCTTGTGCCAAGCCCTGTTCTCTGGCGACTCGCGCCAGCGTCTTCTCAAGACGTTCGACTGGCCGAGGAGTCATGTATCTTCACCTTGCTTCCGTTCGTTGATAGCGAAAGATCGTGTGCGGAGCGATTGATGATGTTCCGAAGTCCACTCGCCTGCGCGGTGCTGAGTAGCCCTTCGCGGAGCGCATCGGTGATGGCCTGCCGCGCGATATCAGTCCTGTGCGTTGTCGATAGAACATCCATAATTGATCGTTCCACTGTTGTTACAGGCATTCCCTCATGCTGGCTGATCTCCTCTCCTGTAAGGTTGGCCCGATGAATCATTATCCATTCAGGGTGTTCCCGGCGAAGACGTGCAGCTTTGGGAACGGTGAGATGCACTCGCGAAGGGTTCACATCCGAAATTCCGTGAAGGAGCAGCGCCGTCTCATGAGATAGGGCAACGCGCTCCTCTCCGTGATGACTTGCCCGTGCCCACAGTACCGCTTCGCGGTACTGTGCAAGCCGGTCTGCCGGATAGTGGGCAATGCGGTACACCCCTCGGCTCATCCGTTCCAAGCGGCCGCGCTGAGCCAATCGAACAAGTACGGAGTCTTGAATTCCCAAGGCGCGTGCTTCCTTAGATGTCAGCAGGCCGTCGTGCTCTTCAGCGAGTGCATATAGCTCGTCCATGCGGGTGCGTGGCATAAGGACAGTGTGCTACGGAACATCCATGAATGTCAATATAGTTCCATAATGGAATGATATTGACACGGGTAAGGGCTTAAACTCGCCTCATTCGTGAGCTTTCTTCATTCGGGCGGCTTGAATAGCTGCTTGCATTTATCGTTGGCAAAACCTAAACCCGTCGGGTGGGAGGGCATGGCGCCGCTTCCACCGGAAGCGGCAACGCCCTGGGCGGGAAGGACGGGCGCAAGAAAGGAGCCTGCCGGAAAGGTCAGGCTCCTACAGGGGACAACGCACAGCTAAGCGGCTTTGGCCTTCTTCGCGGTTTTTATTTGAGTCTTTATTACCGGCTTTCTGGCTCGTTGTGCTTGCTGTTTGGCCGCGAACTCCTCCTTCACTTTCAAGGCGATAGCATCGGTGTCTACCTTGTACGTCGTGGCAGCGTCATGCAGCACAGTAGCGGGATTCGTCCGTGAGGCGGCAAGCATGATGGTGGCCTCGACCAGAAGGCGGGAGAGTGTGCCTTCATCACCGCGACGGAGATAAGCCGTCAGCGTTTTGCCGATTCCGCCGTCGTCCCGTCTCTGACGAATACCATGTTGCCGCGCCAGCACTTCGAGACGGCGTTCGTCGATTGCTGTTACCAGCTTTTCAAGGATGAAAAGCAAGTCACGTTTCATCAATCGCACCGGAACGGCTGCGCTCACAGCGGCGAGCACACGGAGGCCGGTCGTGTTGGCGATAGCCTGTTCCCGGCGTTGCTTTTCCTGCTCGGCCTTCCATTTGGCGTCGTTTGCAGCCTTCTGCGGACGGGCCTTGGGATGATGCACCGGGCAGCTTGATTCGGTACATACCCTACGCAGTTGGCCTTTATCGATGCCTTCGGAGACGATGGCCTCGGTGGTGTATTTGCAGGTTTTGAATTCCGGCCGCGTGGCGTCTTCCTTGGTTGTGGGCTTCTCATGCCGAATTTCCGTGTACTTGTTGCGCGGCAAAGTGGCGCTCCCTTCCTTCTGCTGTCCATACGCCGTACTGATTTGCACGAGTTTGGGCTTGGCGCTTATGGCCTTGGCAACGTGTGCATCCACCTTGGCCTGATAGCAGTTCGGCGAAGTACACGCGTCCAATTTGCCAAGATCGGAGAATAGGAGCTTGTTATGCCCTGTTCGCATGGGGCAGTCCACGCAACTTCCGGCTGCTGGCACAAGCTGCCCGTCCCGCTTGTCGAACGGTGCGAGTTTCAGGATGAGCAGGACGTTCGACTCAATCCAGAACTGGAGATTGCGGACGGGGAGAAGAATGCGTTTTGGCTTCTGCCCTCCCGCACTCCAATCCTCCTTGAAGCAAGCGGCAAGCGCCTGTTCCTGCTGGCCGGGCTGGAGCTTCGCCAGTAGCAGCGCATGGCCGACGCCGATCTCCTCCCTATAGAAGGCATCGACGACCACAGGCGCAAGCTCGGTCAACTTCAAACGAGCCGTGACGTAAGCAGGATTCTTCCCTGTACGTGCGGAGATTTGTTCGATGGAGTATTTCGGCTCGTCAAGATTCAGGAGAGCGCGGAATCCCTGAGCCTCTTCCATTGGATGAACGTCGCGTCTCATCAGGTTTTCGACCAACTGCGCTTCCAAGGTTTCAGCATCGGTGAGATTGACGATGCGGACGGGTACAGTCTCAGCCTCGGCGATCTGCGCAGCGCGGTAACGCCGCGCTCCGGCGACAATCTCAAAGCCGCGCTCGTCCAAAGGACGCACAAGCAAGGGAGAGAGGACGCCCTGGGTACGGATGCTTTCGGCAAGTTCCTTCAAGGCTGCATCCTCGAAGATGCGGCGCGGGTTGGTCTTCGATTCACTGAGCAGAGAGAGCGAGACATTGCGGTATTCGGTAGCGTTGATAACAGTGGTTTCCATGATGAATAGCTCCTTTCGAGCGGGTTGCATTGCATAAGGTGGTGGAGCGGACGCGCTGCCCTGTGTCCGCTCCGCTGCGGAGAGGGTTTAGGCGCGTGGAGTCTGCTGCCGCTCGAAGGCTTCGGCGAAGCCCTGCAAACGCAGGTTGTCGTCCCACGTCTTAGCGAACCGTTCATGCTGCGCATGGAGAGCAATCAGGTGGATGTAATTGCCATCCACGATATTCCGGCTCCACTGCTCGATGCCGAGGTAATCGTTGCGGTAGTAGAACGCGGAGAGATGCGCTCCCCCGGCAAGGCCAAGCTCGAAACACATCTCCGGGTCGCGCATGGCATCGCCGTTCTGTTCGCCATAGTGACAAACGGAGATAGCAGGAAGTCCCATCGGGCCGGACTCGTCCATCGCCTCGATGACAAGCTCCGTATACGGCGGGTTGTCGATTTTGAGATACAGGCCGGGATGCCAACCCCCGGCCATTTTGAGGATTTGAAGGATGGTCTGCATCACGCCACCTTCGCCAGTTCTGCATCGGCTATCGTCTCGGTTGCGGACGATTCCAAGGCGGCAAGGATGACAGCCGAGGTCTGTTGAATCACTTCCAGACTTTCGGCCAACAGTGAAGCGTTGCCGTGATAAAGCTGGATGTAGTCGGCGGATGCGGTTCCGGTTTCGAGTCCTACGGCTTTGCCGATGACAAACGCGATAGCCTCGGCCTCCGTCTCGCGGACAACTTTCGTTGTTGCCGTGCGCCGCTCGGCCTTGTGCAACATCTCGTGCGCCAGCTCATGCACTAAGGTGCTGAACTCCTCGGCCTTCGACTGACCGGGCAGGATGGCGATGCGTCCGCCGTAGCTCATGCCGAGTGCAGGGGCGACGCGCTCGGTAAAGACAAGCTCGATGCACTGACGCTCGATAAAGGCAATCAGACGGTCGCGGTTCTCGCCCACATCGCCCGAAATCTCCCGCAGTTCGGGAAGCTCCGCGCCTTCCGTCTGTGAAACATCAAAAACATAGGTAGAACGAAAGCCAACCAATACGGCTGTGTTCTGCTTGGTTATGTCTTTCTCGGCTTCTTCGTCCTTTTTGCGACGAACGCCGATTATGGGGGCAAGGATGCGGATGCCTTTTTCGCCCTTCTTCACACTGCGGCCAAGCTCCTTCCACTTCCAGAATCCGGCAACCTTCGTTGCATCCGGCTTCTGCCTTGCGATCTCAAGAATGTTTCCGAATGAGTAGCTATGAAAACGACTCATCGCGCTGAGGTACGTGGTGAGTGCGTCGGATTGTCCGGCCTCTAGCTGCCGGATGAGGCTCTGGATGTTGGCGGCGATTACTTCTCTCGCCGTTTTAGGCTGCTGCTTGTCGGTGTTGCTGCTGGTGGCAACGCTGCTCATGGTGTTCTCTCCTTTGGCTTTTGCTTTTTCATGCCGTGCGGCATGTACCTACATGCCGCAATGAGAGGAACCGAATGAGGAGGGGCGGCAAGGCGCAGAGGGAGGGGGTTCACCCACCCGGAGCAGAGCGGAGGGCGAGCGCAGCGAAGGTCTGCACAAGCGAAGCGCGGAAGACTGGGGAAACCCTTGCGCCGCGCCAGGGCAAAGCCCTCAGCGGCTTGTCTTCGGCGTTTGTGCGCTCACGCGCACAGGATTTTCAGGCACGCGTTGCGGGCGGGAACGAGCCTGTCACGAATTTTTTAACGGATTTCAGATCCATGCCTGGCACTACTAACAGCGTGGTTCGTCCAATGCGACATTGGATATAGGAGCCATACGGAGGGATAACCCATAGAGCGACATATGCTGTGAATCAGATTGCACCATCTAGCATGAACGTAAGGCGGTCGCAAGGACAGACACGCCGCGTCGCAGCTCTGCCGGATTGCAACCCGCGAAGCCCAGCATCAGCGCTGGCGGTCGTTCGTATTTCACGATGAAGGTCGAGAGCGGCTCTACTTCAAGACCCAGTTTCCGTGCTTGCAGCGCTGCCTCGATATCGGACTTCCATGTTTTGAGCCAACCCAATGTTCGGATGCCTGCGGCAGCGTGCTCGACATCGAGCAGCCCGCTCAGGTGCTTATTGGCCGCGATTTTGAGAATGTCGTTGCGTTCCGCATAGTTTTGTCGCATGCGGCGGATGTGATGACCAAAATGGCCTTCAGTGATGAACTCCGCCAGGATGGCTTGTTCGAGCGTAGGCGGATGGCGATCAACGAGGCTACGGGCAGATGTAAACGGCTCGACGAGGCGCTCGGGCAGGATCATGAATCCGAGGCGCAACCCGTTGAAAAGTACTTTCGTGAAGGTGCCGACATAGATGACGCAACCGGACTTATCGAGCGACTGCAGTGCAGCAACGGGATAACCGGAATAGCGGTACTCGCCGTCGTAGTCGTCCTCGATAATCCATGCGTTCGCGCTGGCAGCCCAGCGCAGGAGTTCCAGGCGGCGGTCCACGGACATGGTAACGCCCATGGGAAACTGATTGGCCGGTGTGACATACGCCAGCTTTGCGTTGGGGGCAAGCTTTCGGCCTGCCTTGACGATGATGCCGTCATTGTCGACGGGTACTGGAACGATGCTTGCGCCTGTGGCGCGGAGTGTTTGCAGTGCGCCGGAGTAACCGGGATCTTCCATCCAGACCTGTTCGCCCGGCCCCAGCAGGAAGTGGCCGGCGAGAGTAAGGGCCTGCTGTACGCCCGAGGTGACGATGATCTGCTCGGCCGAGCAGTGCACTCCGCGTGACGCACCAACATACTCAGCGATGGCGCGACGCAAGGGTTGATAGCCTGCAGCGTGACCGTGACCATAGAGGGAACGCGGAGCTTTGCGTAATACCCTGGAACCAACGCGCGCCCAGAGATCCACGGGAAAGAGATCGATCGCCGCCTCGTAGGCGCGGAACGCCTTGCCGATGGCGTGAGATGCAGGGGTTACTTCCACACCTTTCAGAAATTCCTGCGCGCGTCTGGAGAACACAGCCTTCGATGTCGGCAAAGCGGGGGTCACGGGTTTACGCGTTAAGGGCAGCAACCCCTCAGGAACGCCTGAAGCAATGTAGGTTCCTGAACCCACTTCGGTGCGCGTGTATCCCTCAGCCTGTAGCTGGTCGAAGGCAACGGCCACGGTTCCCCGCGAAAGAGAATACTGCTTGGCCAGGCTACGCGTGGAGGGCATGCGAGCGCCGGGTTTCAACCTTCCGTCAAGGATGGCACCACGCAATTCCGTATACAGCCAACGCCAGAGTTGCTGCTTGCCGGATGGCAGGTTGAGTGAGAGATCCTGAAATGTTTCTTCTTTAGACATTGCCTGGCTCTGCCTCCCGTCAAAAGCACCCGCAAGTGGACTACCCCTTGTTTGCATTATGGACCTTCTATCTACGCCACACGACGCCTAGTGTGGAGTTAAGGAGATAACACCCATGCAAGCAACCATAGCGACTTTCAAACGAATTCTGGCGCTGTCCTTTCTCGGAGCCGCCACCTTTGCTTTAACCAGCCCCCTGATGGCGCAGGAAACTATCACGCCGATCATGACGCATACCCTGGCGGCCGCCCCCGGCAGTGAAGCTCTGATGTACACCGTCGACTTTCCTCCAGGTTTTTCGAGTTCCATTCACCGCCACGACGCGCAGGTGTCTGTTTATGTGCTGGAGGGTTCTGTCGTAATGCAGGTCAAAGGCGGAAAAGAACTGACGCTCAGTCCCGGTCAAAGCTTTTATGAAAACCCCAACGATATTCACGTCGTTAGCCGGAATGCCAGTAAATCAAAGCCTGCAAAATTCCTCGTTTTCTTGATCCATAAGAACGGTACGCCTCTGGTGATACCAGTCAAGTAAGCAAGGCTGTGTGCCAGTGTGCAAGTGGATTTAGAGAGTGGCGATGCCCACGAGGAGAATGAAATGTCTATTCAAAATAGAAACATGAGCTCAGTGGTCTTACGACTTGGGCTGGGTCTTGGTTTTTTATCAGCTGTTGCAGACAGGTTTGGACTCTGGGGGCCGTTTGGAGAGCGGAATGTCGAGTGGGGAAATTACTCACGGTTTCTCGATTACACGCAAACCCTCAATGGGTATTGGCCGACAAGTTTGATCCCGACCCTGGGCGCAGTCGCCACTGGCGCCGAGATTCTCTTCGGCCTTCTTATCATAGTTGGCTGGCATACACGCATTGCCGCACGGCTAGGCGGCGGTCTACTCATCGTCTTCGCCACGGCAATGACGATTTCGCTGGGAATCAAGGCGGTCCTGAACTACGCCGTTCTCACCGGGATAGGAGGTTCTTTCTTGTTGGCAAATTGTGACAATTTTCCGTTCAGCCTGGATGAGCTGCTGTCCCGCCGAACTCATTTCAAAGTGATCAGTACTGATGTTCCGACTAGTCGGGTCGCGGATTAGGCCTAGCGACATAGATAACCAAGGGTTCGCGGATTTAGTTCCGGCGACATAAAAAGGAGAGAAACATGAAAGTTTTCGTTGCGGGAGCAACTGGAGCGATCGGTCGGCCGCTCATCGCTGAGCTGATTGCCGAGGGTCACACGGTGACGGGTATGACACACTCTGAAGCTGGAGCGAGGAGACTGCGAGCAGCTGGCGTGGATGTGGCGATTGCAGATGCCCTTAACGGCGACGCTGTTGAAGGAGTGCTGCGAGCCTCTCATGCGGAGGTGGTGATCGATGAACTGACAGCGATACCGAGGACGCCCTCGGAGCTTTCGGCGCATGCGCATGTTGACCAGAAACTGCGCATCGAGGGCGGGAACAATTTGCACCGCGCTGCTCTTGCCTGCGGTGTACGGCGTTACATCCAGCAGTCGAGTGGATTCTTTCTCGATGCGAAGGAAGCGCTGGCCGATGAGAGCTCTCCGCTCGCTTTGAATGCGAGCGGAGGCATCGCTAAATATGCGCAGATGTATGCCTATCTGGAGCAGAGAGCGCTTGAGTCATCGATCGAGGGCGTCGCCCTGCGTTACGGATTCTTCTACGGGCCTAATACCTGGTACAACCCGGACGGAGGGGCAGCCGATGAGATTCGCAAACAGCTCTTTCCGGTGATTGAAGGGGGCAAAGCGAAATGGTCGTCCGTTCATATTGAGGACGCGGCACGGGCGACGGTTGCGGCTCTCACTGCTGAGCCAGGTAAGTATGTGGTGGTTGACGACGACACTTCTTCGGTGAGTGTATGGCTGCCCAGGTTTGCGAGCTTTGTGGGTGCTCCACCGCCACCGTTCACTACAGAGGACGAAGTGCTGCAGACTGCTGGTGAGGATGCCGTCTACTACCAGACGAAATTGTGCGGAGCCTCAAATGCGAAGGCAAAGCGTGAGCTTCAATTCGCACCGCGTAAACGCGAGTGGCTCAGCGAGTGATTCAGAAACGCTTTTTCGTTGACGCTTCACTCTGAAGCCTTTGCTGCCACAGATTTACGCATTTCATCGAGGGGGCGCGCCTGATAACCACGCCTCATCAGACCAACCACCAGCGATTTCACCTGGCGAATGAAGGCACGGAGCAGTCACATGGCATGGACACTACTTGGTATTGCCGGCATCGTCGAGATCGCCTTCGCTTTCGCGATGAAGCGGTCTGAAGGTTTCACCCGTTTGATACCTGCGCTGTTTACGGTCGGCACGGGTTTATTGAGCGTCTTTCTTCTTTCTATTTCGCTGCGCACACTGCCGGTGGGAACAGCTTATGCGGTTTGGACCGGCATCGGTGCTGCGGGCACTGCGATTTTAGGGATAGCACTCCTGGGTGAGTCCGCTGCGCCGATCAGAATTCTCTGTATCGTCCTCATTCTGGCAGGTGTGATCGGCCTCAAGCAAGTCTCTTAAATCACTACGTCCTGCCACAGTAGGACTCTGTAATTCCACTGAACTTCAGCAAAATACCCCCAAAGGAGATTCAAAATGACTGTTATCAAAGCCGCCGCCGTACAACTTAGTCCTGTCCTCTACAGCCGGGAAGGTACTGTGGACAAGGTCGTGAAAACGATCCTCGACCTTGGCACCAAAGGCGTGCAGTTTGCGACCTTTCCGGAAACCATAGTGCCGTATTACCCCTATTTTTCCTTTGTCCAGCGACCCTATGAGTCGGGCGCGGAACGTCATCGCCTGTTAGAACAGTCGGTGACCGTACCGTCGGCCACCACGGACGCCATCAGTGAGGCCTGCAGACAGGCGGGGATGGTGGTCTCCATTGGCGTGAACGAACGCGACGGTGGCACGATCTACAACACGCAGTTGTTGTTCGACGCAGACGGTACGCTGATTCAGCGTCGACGCAAGATCGCACCGACCTACCACGAACGTATGGTTTGGGGACAGGGCGATGGCTCGGGACTCTGCGCTGTGGATAGCGCCGTCGGGCGCATCGGTCAGCTGGCCTGCTGGGAGCACTACAACCCATTAGCTCGCTATGCCCTGATGGCTGACGGCGAGCAGATTCATTCGGCAATGTATCCCGGGTCCTTCGGGGGAGACATTTTTTCCGAGCAGATGGAGATCAATATTCGCCAGCACGCGCTGGAGTCAGCCTGCTTTGTTGTGAACGCCACGGCATGGCTTGATGCCGAGCAGCAGGCGAAGATCCTGAAGGACACCGGCACCGACAAGCTGGGTCCGATTTCGAGCGGCTGCTTTACCGCAATCGTCGCACCCGACGGCCAGCTAATCGGGAAGCCCCTGCGCTCGGGAGAGGGCGTAGTGATTGCCGATCTCGATTTCTCTTTGATCGACCGACGGAAACAGATGATGGACTCGCGTGGCCACTATAGCCGCCCCGAACTCCTGAGTCTCATGATCGATCGCACCCCTGTCGCTCATGTTCACGAGCGAAGCGAACGCTTCGCCGAGGTTGCTGCCCGCGAGGAGATCGGCCTCTAGGATCCCTCGTGTCGCAGTGCTGCATATGTTTCAGGCACGACAATAAAGATGAGGAATGAAGAATCCAAGAAGAGAGGATGTGTGTCATGAAATCAATAAAGATTGAAGTTGAACGATTTGATCTGGTGTCCAGCAAATCATTCGAAGAGGTACTTACTGAACTGGATAAGGGTATCGGGCGCCCGCTCGGAAGCAGATACTTCGAGCAGAAAGCCGCCGCTCAATCCTTCGAAGAATATGAGCAGCTTATCAAAAAGGCTGTCGGCCCATCTGATCTGATGGAATTTCTGCGCCTTGATCCAGGAGCAGTGTTTCGCAAAGACGCGGCTGCAAAACAATTCAAGATGGTGAGAATTATTGCTGGCAATCCGCTCATCATGAAAAAGATGGCTGAGCGTGTTCCTGACGCTGCCTCCTACGCTCCGGTCACCATCCTGGTGAGTGAACGCGAAGATGTGGTGCATATCTCCTATGACTCTATGAGCAGTTATCTGGCTCCTTACGGCGACGCACTGGCGTTGGAAGTTGCGAGGGACCTGGATGAGAAAGTCATCAGGTTGCTTGAACAGGCCGCAAGCTAATGCAGAACGGCACACCTCGTCAGGAGGTGTTGTTTCCGCTTGAATAGGTTCGCTTTTATCGGAGCGCGACTAGCGACAGCAATAAGTCGGTCCGTGCTGGCGATGAATAAGGGCACGAATAGCTCCTGACGCTCGGGATCTATTGTTCCTCAATGGCGTCGGATACCTCGCGCAAATCACCATCGCAACGCGGGAACATAACACCAAGCAGGGTATGCGTCCGAATTGACGAGTTTTGATTAATGACGATCGAAGAGACAGACCTGTTTGTTGTCTGATTTCTCAACAAGCATCGCTTGCATTTCAGGCGATGACAAAATGCGAAGAAGATGTACAGGCGGTCTGTCCGCCAACATCAGGTATTCCGCGTAGTCGCGTGGCTCCAAGAATGTCGTCATGCGGTCGTGGATCGGTTTTATGTGGAATTGAAGATTTCGATCAAGAACTCCAAAGGGAAAGGCCGTGCCGCACCCTTTTCAGAATGCTAAGTGCCAGGGTCTGTTGACACCAATGCTCTCCGTTTCAGGATAGCTCTTGTTAGAGCAAGCATGGTCTTGCCGTGGCTGACAAAGAGCCTCTCTGTCTTTAATAATCTAGGGAGCCTAGTGAAATGCCCAACCGACGGACAATACGCCGCCGACATTATTTGATGGCGTTCCCGCCTGTGGCTGATTGTCGAAGTAGTCATAGACGCTGAATCGAAGGTAAGGCCCTTGAGTCAATTTATAGTAAATGCTCTGGTTGAGTGTCATGCGCAAACGTCCGGCATTGGTCAGCCCAGGATATATCCAGGCTGATGTGGCAAAGTGGAGTGCGCTGAAACGGTAGAATTCAGCTTCCACCGCAACGACACCATCGATTGAGTGCTGCGTTCCCGCAGAGGCCTGTTGATTGATCTGATCGGTGTAAGCAAATCCAGCGACTCCATCCACGTTGGCATGACGCCCCATCATCAGGTACCTCGCCGCTCCCGCTCCTATAGTCGAGCGCAGCGCAATATCCTGCTTACTGCTCGAAAGAAAGTTTGCCATCGTACCCACATACGTCTTCGATTGCTTTTACCTGGTTGTACAACGAACTTTGGACGAGCATCTCGTTTGTGTTTTTTGCGTTGACCTGCGTTGCAAACTGATCGCTGGTGTTGATCTTTGCAACTCTGGTCGCGGTGATGTACGTGAGGCTTCCCTGAATCGTCGCGGCCTGCTGCGAAGTCGACCCGGTGAAGCTAAGACCAGCATCGATATTGCCGTGGAGATTCGTCCAAAGTGTTGAACCGAGTGGCTCGATCGCAGAGATCGCCGACAGCGGAATTTTCCTCTCAGATAGTCCTTCTCCCACAGAGAGACTTGCTTCTCTGCTGCCGTGAAGAGCGCCCTGAAGCCGAGCCCCCGAGGGCGCTCGCACAGCAAATGTCTGCGTGCTGTCGATCCTGTCAATCTCGCTCCAGTCAATCACTACCGCGTCCCTCGCGTAAGTTGGCTGAATTGTCAGATTTCCATCCTGCAACGAACGAATCTCTCCCGTGATCCTGTCTCCATTGTGAAGAAGGACGACGTCGTTCGAGCGCCTTGCCTGAGCGAACGCAGGCACAACGAAGCAGAACAGCAATAAGACTATGTGACTTTTAACGCGCAATGTGGAGGACAATTTCAGCAGGATACTTATCTAAAGAAAAATAGGCAATCACCATATAGAGTCATAGTCGCACTCTATATCCAATTGGTAACGTGAAGCTTCATTTAGCAAGGTGCTTTGTAAATATCTGCCAAGAGTGGAAGGATGTCATGCAGTTTATCCCCGTTCGGCTTCCGTTTATCGCTTCTGCGTTTTTGTTCTGTATGGGGATGCCGATTCAAAGCCCTGCTCAAACAACGCATGCGGCTGCGTTCTATGTTCCGCCCTCGCCACTCCCCGTCAGAGAACATGGCAAAGTGATCCGGTCTCGTCGCTTGACAGACGCCGCCGCCCTGCCAAGTGCCGCGCGCAATCTGCTTGTGATGTATCACTCCACCAGCGAAGATGGGAAGGATGTGGCGGTCACCGGTACGATTGCTATTCCCGCCGGAGATCCGCCTCCGGGAGGCTGGCCGGTCACAACGTGGACCCACGGAACTACCGGCATCGCTCCGCTCTGCGCGCCATCGCTCGATACTCCGAACGGGCCGGAACATCAGTTTCTAGGCATGCACGAAGTGGTGATGGACGACTATGTGAAGCGTGGCTACGTCGTCGTCGCTACCGATTACGAAGGACTTGGGCCTCCGGGCCTCCATCCCTTTCTGCAGGGGGCGTCCGAGGCGCACGGTGCGCTTGACATCATTCGCGCGGCCCGCGAGATAGACCCGCGCATCGGCGCTCGCTACGTCGCCATCGGTCATTCGCAGGGCGGGCAGGCTGACCTCTTCACTGCGGCGCTCGGACCTGCCTACGTGCCCGAACTGAAGCTTCTGGGCAACGTCGCCCTCGCGCCTGCCTCGCATATCGCGGCTACACTGCAAGCTATGATGCAGGCATCCACACCCTCCTACGCGCTGGGATATGCAATGTACGTGCTGGAGTCTTTCGCGTCCAACCATCCCGGCATCGAACTGAATAAGATCCTGACGAAACAGGCGCTGGACCACCTGCCAGAGACTCTGCATGCCTGCATCACGGCTACGGTCAGCAAGGGATACTGGGCAACGGCTATTCCGAAGAACCAGTTCCTTCCGGGAGCAGACCTTACATCCGTCCTGAAGGTCGCAGCGGAGAATGAACCGAATGAATTGAAGATCGGTGTTCCGACGCTGGTAGCGCAAGGTACGGCCGACGATACGGTCATGCCCGCCTGGACGGATAACGTGGTTGGTTCGCTCTGCAAGAGCGGAACGCCACTCGAATACATCGTCCAACACGGGGCTACTCACGAGACAGTCTTAACCTCTTCGACCGCCCAGATGAAGGCCTGGGTTGACGCACGGTTTGCAGGAAAAACGACAGAAAGCAATTGCAGTGCGCTACCATCTGCTGCTGCTCCCGGAAAATAAGGTTTCACCCGCTCCTATCTCCTGATAATCGGCTTCTCCATAACGCCCCTTACGAAGCGGAAGTTGGATCGAGACTGCCGAAATTTTATCTCACATCGTTTCGTTACTAATTCCGCTGAACGCTATTCCACTTAACTCATAGAACAAGTTCGTTCGGTTCTCCTGTGATGACGGCAAAAGTCCGCTCCCATAGCTCAGTCTTAGGATTCTTCCAGAGCTTCCAGAGACCGGCCATACCGAACGGTTCCCGGCCCGGCCCGGCAAACTCAAACTTCGGTTTCTTGCCGGATTTCACTTTTTCCCACTCATAGAAGCTGTCGGCGGGAACGATGCAGCGTCGCTCCCCGAATGAATCCTTCCAAAACTTTGAGCTTTCGATGCCCTCGGAGCGAGCATTGAAGAGCAGACGGTCGGGCAGTTTGAATCCCCACCGCATGAGTTCTATCTGACGCTCACCATCTTGATTGATGGCGACGACCGGCTGGATCGACCCCGGCGCAATATCATTCTCGGAAGCAAGGTCGAGTTCTTCGAGACCGGCGCTCACAGCGAACGCATCTGCGATGCGCTGTTTATCCGATTTTCGACGGTAGCGGCCACACATGAGCCTTAGTGTATGCCTAACAGGATAAAAGAATAAGCTGCGCAAGCCTCTTATGTGTAATCACTTAGCCGGAGCTTGCACAAGTAATGGGTCAAGTCTCAGTTGACAGAGACCAGCATGGATAGGCGAACATAAGGCGAAGAAGGTTCCATGCCCGCATCCGCCGCCCTCCGTCTCCAGATTGAAACCACGCTCGCAATTCGGGTGCCTGCTGCTCTTACCCTCAAGATCAAACAGGCCCCGGAACTCTTCGCAACAGGTATCAGCGAGGTCGATGCAGTCCTTGGCGGCGGTATTCCTCGCGGGAGCATCACTGAACTGAGCGGCACTGCATCGACGGGTAAGACATCGTTCGGACTGTCTGCCATCGCCGCCATCACGCGATCCGGTGCTGCGTGTGCCTGGGTCGATGTCAGCGATGCGTTGTCCCCGGAATCGGCGGCAGCGGCGGGCGTGGAGTTAAAACGGCTGCTATGGCTCCGCACGTCGGCAGAACGCAAAGAGCGCGTTACCGACAAATCGTGGTCGCGTCTGGAGCAGGCATTGAAGGCAACGGATTTGTTGCTTCAGGCCGGAGGCTTTGCCGCTGTCGTGCTCGATATGAGCGATGTGCTCCCGCAACACACGATGCGTATTCCTCTGGCAACGTGGTATCGCTTTCGACTCGCGGCAGAGCAGGCCCGCACTGCGCTCATCTTTCTTACGCAAGCGCCATGCGCCGGTAGTTGCGCGGCTCTCGTCTTACGCTCTGAACCAACTTGCATTCAACCTTTCAGCAGTCACGGCGAAACGCCTCTCTTCGAGCGCCAGCCGTACATGTTGGTACGGGAACGCAATCGCAATGAAGGTTCTCCCTTTCTCCAGAAGAAGCCGTCCGTACGAGCGGAATGGCACGCCGAAACGCTCTGGTCGCGGGTGCGGTAATGTACGCCGTCCTCCATCCTCCGAATTTCTTCGCACAGGCCGCCGCGCATCAGCGCCCGGAACTGAGGAAGCGGCCTTTTGCATTATTGGACGGCGAGCCACCGGCGGAGATCGTCGTTGCAGCAAACAAGGCAGCACGCGCTTTAGGCGTGGAAGCGGGCATGACGCGCCTGCAAGCAGAATCGTTCCCTGAAGTAGTTGCGCTTTCGCGCAAGTTGAAGGACGAAGCCTCTGCACAGATGATTCTTCACACCATCGTGTGCCTGTTCTCTCCACGAATTGAATATGTTGAAAAATATCCAGGCACCTATGCGCTCGACATCGAGGGCATGAATCGTCTGTATGGTGATGCCGAACAGCTCGCCACCAAGCTGCGCCAGAGCACGATGGCCGCTGGCTTCCTCGCAAACGTAGCCATCGCAGAGAACTTTCATGCGGCGGTGTGTCTCGCACTGGGCAGAACCGGCGTCTCGGTTGCGCTACCCGGCTGCGAAGCGGAGGCTATGCGGGATCTTCCTCTGCGCGTGTTGTCCTTGGAGCCACAGCATGAGGAGATATTTCAATCGTGGGGCATCCGCACCTGCGGGGAGTTGGCTGCTCTTGCCGAGACCGATCTGATTGCGCGTATCGGACAGACTGGCAAAAAACTGCATTCGCTTGCTCGTGGCGAGTGGCCGCACCTGATGTTCCCGATAGAGCCGAGCTTCGAGGAAGGTCTGATCGAACGCATGGAACTGGATCATCCGGTCGAGATACTGGAGCCGCTGTTATTCCTGCTTGCCCGCATGACGGATGCGTTGCTGGAACGCGTGAAGTTGAAGGCGCGGGCCATTGCCTCGTTGCGAGTGGTACTGAACGTCGATGGTGACAAGTTGCACGAGCGCATCGTCCGGCCAGCATTGCCGCTCCAGGACAGACCCACGCTGCTCAAGCTGTTGCAACTTGACCTGGAGACGCATCCGCCAAGTGCCGCGATTCTCGGTTTAGAACTTCACGCGCAGTCTGCCGCACCCTACCGCGCACAGCACGGTTTGTTTCTGCCGCAAGCACCGGAGCCGGGGAGGTTGGAGATCACATTGGCACGTCTACGGAAACTCGTCGGTGAGCAGCGTGTCGGCTCACCGGAGCTGACAGACGATCATAGGCCGAACGCCTTCCGCATGATTCCGTTCGCACCTCCTCCTCCGGCGAGGAGCGAGAAACAATCTCTGTCAGTTCCTACGGCTTTACGTGTCTCCCGTCCGCCGCAAGCGGTCGGCGTTGTCCTTACCGGCAATGCACCGGCGCAGGTCTTTTGGGAGGGGCAGAAATATATCGTCCGTGAGATCGCTGGCCCCTGGCGCGTGAGCGGACAGTGGTGGTCGGAAGCTAACTGGTGCCGCGAAGAGTGGGATGTGCGGCTGGGAACCGAGACCGCAGAGCGTGTATGCCGCATTGCCTTCGATCCTAGCTCCCGTTGCTGGTATGTGCAGGGGACATATGACTGAGTATGTTGAACTGCACGCCCGCTCCGCCTTCAGCTTTCTTGAGGGCGCGACTATGCCTGAGTTTCTGATCCAGCAGGCAGCCGATCTGGAGATGCCAGCGATAGCATTGTTGGACCGCAACGGCGTATACGGTGCGCCACGCCTTCATATGGAAGGTCGGAGGAGAGGCGTGCGGGCGCACATCGGAGCAGAGATTGGTGTGAGCGATATGGGGCAACGATTGCGGCCTGCCTCGTATCTGCCGCATCTGCACCCGATCGAACCTGTACGGCTGCCGCTGCTGGTGAATTCCCGCACCGGCTATCAAAACCTCTGTCGTCTCATCACCCGTTTCAAGCTGCGCGAGAGCACGAAGGCTGAAGGCGCTGCGCTTACAAGCGACTTTGAAGAGTACGGCGAAGGGTTGGTATGTCTCACCGGCGATAGTGAAGGGCCGCTGGCCGCTGCATTGGCAAGTGGCGGCTATGACGCCGCGCACAAAACCGTCGAACGGCTGGTGCATGTCTTCGGTCGGAAAAATGTCTATGTCGAGATACAGCGCCACTTTGACCGCGAGGAAGAGCACCGCAACCGGGCGGCGATTCGCATTGCACGGTCACTGAACCTGTCTCTCCTCGCCACGGGTGGCGTCAACTATGCCACACCGTATGAGCGCGAAATCCTCGATGTATTCACCTGCATTCGTCATGGCAAGACGCTCGATACAGCGGGCCGACTGCTGACGAGGAATGCCGAACGACACTTACGCTCCGCACACCAGATGCAGCAGCTTTTTTACGACTACCCCGATGCCATCTCGAATACGCGAGAGCTATCCACGCGCCTGCAATTTGAGTTGACCGGCCTGGGCTATGAATTTCCCGCGTATCCAGTACCGGACGGGCAGACGATGAACTCGTTTCTCCGTAAGCGCGTGGAGGAAGGCATCCGCAGCCGCTATCTGCCGAAGAATGATCCCGCCCTCTACGCCAAAGCAACGCTACAGGCAGAGCGTGAGCTGCGATTGATCGAGCGGCTGGGACTTGCCGGATACTTCCTTATCGTTTGGGATATCGTTTGTTTCTGCAAGAAGAGTGGCATCCTCATCCAGGGGCGCGGATCTGCCGCAAACAGCGTTGTCTGCTATGCACTCGAAATTACTATCGTTGATTCGGTCGGTCTGGATCTGCTCTTTGAACGGTTTCTGTCGGAAGAGCGCGGCGAGTGGCCGGACATTGACCTTGATCTACCGAGCGTGACCGACCGCGAGCGTGCTATCCAGTACGTCTATCAGCGGTATGGCGAGCTGGGCGCGGCGATGACGGCAAACGTCACGACATACCGCAGCCGCTCTGCGTCACGCGAGGCGGGCAAGGTGCTTGGGTTCGACAAAGAGACAGCGGGACGACTCGCAGGGTTGGTGAGCGCCTGGGAGTGGAAGGGACCAAGCGACACGCTGAAGGGCGGCTTCAAAACCGCTGGCTTCGATATGCGGAACGCACGGATAGCGAAGTATTTAGACCTATGTGAACGGATGCAGAACCTTCCCCGCAACCTCAGTCAGCACTCGGGCGGGATGGTGATCTGCCAAGGTCACCTCGATTCCGTCGTACCAATTGAACGCGCATCAATGGCCGGGCGCACAGTCGTCCAGTGGGACAAAGACGACTGCTCCGACATGAAGATTATCAAGGTGGATCTGCTCGGCCTGGGCATGTTGGCCGTGCTCGCGGATTGCCGTGAGCTGGTGCCGAAGCATTACGGAAAGACTCTCGATTATGCCCAGCTGCCGCAAGACGATGATGTGTACAAAAGCATTCAGAAAGCGGACACCGTTGGGTTGTTTCAAATCGAGAGCCGCGCTCAGATGTCGGCGCTTCCACGCACGAGACCGAAATGCTTCGCTGATCTGTCCATGCAGGTAGCCATCATCCGCCCTGGTCCAGTGACGGGCAAGTTCGTAAATCCCTATATTGAGCGACGGTTAGGCAGGCAGCCGATTACATACCTGCATCCGTCATTCGAGCCGTTCCTTCGCAGAACGCTTGGTGTCCCTCTTTTTCAGGAGCAGGTCATGAAGGTGGGGATGGTCGCCGCGAATCTGACTGGCGGCGAGGCGGAAGAGCTACGCAAGGCAATGGGCGGCAAACGATCCGATGCCATTCTTGTCAGGATGAGAGAACGACTGATTGAAGGCATGACCGCCAACGGCATCGCGTCGGATGTGCAAGTTGAGATTCTGCGGATACTCTCGACCGTCAGAGAGTTCATGTTCCCTGAATCGCACGCACATAGTTTTGCGTCTATCGCGTATTCGAGTGCCTACACAAAGTTTCATTACCTCGCGGCGTATACCTGCGCCCTGCTCAACAATCAGCCGATGGGCTTCTACTCTCCGTCCACGATCATCAACGACGCAAAGCGTCATGGCCTGAAAGTTATGCCCATCGACGTACAGTGTTCCGAATGGAATTGCACATTGGAAGAGTTGAAGGATACGGAATCTAAATGCAGCGATCCATTCGTCCTCAGAATCGGACTTCGGTATGTGAAAGGGTTACGGCAGGAGATGGGAAACGCAGTCGCTGAAGCGAGAGAATGCGATGGGCCATTCGCGTCGGAATACGATCTCAAGCGCCGGGTGCCTTCGATCCGAAAGGCAGAGCTGCTTCTGTTGGCGAAGGCTGGCGCATTCAACTGGACGGGCAAGAAGCATGACCGTCGCACGGCCCTCTGGCGGGCGGAACGTGCCGGACAGAGCGTGGGGCCGCTCTTTGAGAACATACCCGACAAATATGAAATCAACGACTCGTCACCCTTGTTGAGCATGACAATAGATGAGCGTCTGGTCGCGGACTTCTTCATTACCGGATTAACGATTGGGCCGCACCCGATGGCCTATCACCGGACGCAGATGAACGAAAACGGAGTCCTGAGTGCCGCTGATCTGAGGGCTATTCCCGACGGGACGTTTGTTCGGGTTGCTGGAGCGGTTATTGCGCGGCAGCGCCCTGGTACGGCGAGTGGCTTTATCTTCCTGAGCAATGAAGATGAAACAGGCATCTCGAATGCCATCATTAATCCAAAACTCTATGAACAAAACAGAGTGTCCGTCACAAGAGGTAAGTTTTTGGTGGTGGAAGGCGTTCTCCAAAACCAGGACGGTGTTATCTCCGTGAAGGCGTCAGCCGTTCGTGTGCTGCAACTCAGCGATGTCGATGTGCGGTCGCATGACTTCCATTGATATGCCTCGTCCTTGTGGTATCCCCTTAGCGGTTTTTGCTGTTGTTCTTCTCGGAGGGGCGTTGCTGGGAGGGTGGATCCGCTCCTTAGAGGTGGGGCCGGAAAGCATGCAGCGTCTGGAGATAGGCAAAGACTTTTCCCTTAACCGTGCATAGCAATAAGCGCTTCTGGCGACCATGGAGGAAGTAGCATCGAAGATGCTGCCCAGCCCAAAAGCGTCTGTTTTGAAGAAAACGAGAGAGATGAAACGTCCGCAGAGGTCGTCTAGCTTAATTGATCTGTATCGGGAAGTGGGAGCGACGATTAGCCGTAATTTTCACTGCTCTACTACTTCACTTTCGCGCCGTAGCGTAGAATCCCGCTAGCCGTAGAACGTGTCTTTAGGAAGAACCGAACTGCACAAATGATCGTTATCCTGCATTCACCTGACTGCATGAACATCGCGGAATCAATTGCAGCTGACCTTACGGCTGCGTTTAACGGACACGTCAGCGTGTCGCTGGCATCAGCGGATTCCTCATCTGCATGGCCGTCTGTTACGTCGTGGGATGATCTTTTGTTGGTGGTCTATAACGGGAATGCCTTCCCTGATTCTGGCAATGCCTTTATTGCTGACTACTTATCTTCCAGAACTAAGCCGCGGCTACTGCCGATTGCCGTGGATTCGGCCCACAGAAAGCCGCCGATCACTGCTGAAGCCATTAAGGCGCTCGAATACGACGTCTCTGCGAAAGGTAAGACCGGCAGGCTAGTTCATCGCGCTGGTTGCATGTTGGGCTTGCGCATGCAGGGTCGTGATAGCCAAATTTTCATTTCGTATCGTGCGACGGATGGCAAAGCCATCGCCGATCAACTCTATGCTCACTTGCTAAATCTGGGGCATAGCCCCTTCCAGGATGAGGCAAAGGAATTGGACGGAGACACTAAAATTCTTCCCGGCGAAGATGTGCAGCAGCAAATTAATGTCGCGCTCGCCAATGCCAGCCTCGTTCTGCTGCTCGATACGCCCTCGGCACCGACGTCCCCGTGGATAAAGATTGAAGTGGATACGGCGGATGCACAGTTGCTGCCCATTCTTCCAGTTTGCTTTGCGGAGGCAAGCGACTCTAAAAAAGGTCCCCGATTTCGATCTCTGCTTGCCTTGCGGAGATGGGTTTCTATGACGCTTCCTGATCCTGACACAAAAGCGCCCTTGACCGAGGACCAGCTCGATGAAATCGTGATGGCCGCTGAGAAGTATCAATGTGAGATCTTCCAGAGAAAGTGCCGCGTTCCTTTCCTCGTGGAGACGCAATTTGTGTCTCAAGGCTTTGACTGGAAAGAAGTCGATAAACGGCTCCTGATGTTCGAGTCGCTGAGGCGAGCAAGCGTACGGTTGAAAACCTCCGTACTGAGCCATTGCTCGATTTTCGATCAGGTTCATGTGCCTGCAGTTGAAATATTTCGCAAGTATCTGAGGGACACGGGACGTTCCAATTACTCACTCTTTATCTACGATGGAGAGCTTTTGTCGCCAGTGGAGATCGAGGACATAGTTCGCAACGAGACTGAAGAATTGATTATTCTTCATCATCAGGAACTTGCGACTCTGATCAGCTCGAATTTCACGGTGTTGGGGGCAGCATGAGTCAGACGAAGCTCGATGTGTCTCTCGAAGAATACGAGATTGGGTTGTCGGGTGCCATTCCGGAGATCGAGGCTTGGTCCGAGCCAGCGATGGATAGGGGCATATTGGAGTTCATTTCGCTTTTTTGTGGAATGGTCTTTAAGTACGGTGGCCGTATCGTGCATGGAGCGCACCCGGCGTTCACCCCCATAGTCCTTCGGCAGGCGCGGTTGCAAGCAGCAGATCGATCTCGGAAGCCGGTGACACTCGTTATGTCAGATCTGTGGGCGAAGGATCGCAACGTGGAAGAACTAGAGTCATTCAAAGACGTTGCCGAGCTGGTGATCACAAGAAAAATTGGTGACTCGGATGTATCTGATCCCGATACCCGCAATTGCAGCCTGGCAGCAATGCGGCGGGTATTGATTGACTCTCAGAACCTCATGGTCGCGGTGGGGGGTATATCCCACAATGGCGACGGATTCGTTGCAGGGGTTGGAGAGGAGATGGAGTTGGCTGGAATCAGAGGTATCCCGCGATTTTTGATTGGGGGACTGGGAGGGTTCGCCGGGGAGCTTGCGAAACAATTAGCTCCCTCGTCTCTACGTAACTCTCTTTCAGATGAAGCAAACTTTGAACTGTTTAAGACCAATGATGTAGCCGCCAGTGTAAATATCGTTTTCAATCACCTTGCGGAATCTAGAGCACTGGAACAGTCGGCCATTCAGCCGATTAAGTGGAATCCTGAACTTAGGGTGATTCTCGATCACCGGGACGGCACCATCCACAACGAAGCAACGCAATACATACTACAGGCCGTTGCAATTTGATCTTGCATGCCGTTTGAACGGGGTACACTTTCGCCATGGCACGAAAAGTCTTTTTTAGCTTTCACTATCAGCGGGATCTTTGGCGCGTAAACGTCGTGCGCAACAGTGGCGTAATCGATGGAGTGGCTGCTGCCGGATTTCACGATGCATCTCTCTGGGAGGAAACCGAGAGGAAAGGGGATGATGCCATCAAACGACTGATTAACAATCGTCTGGATGGTACGACCGTTACTATTGTCCTAATTGGCGCTGAGACCTTCGACCAGAAATATGTAACCTACGAAATCGAAAAAAGCATTGCCTGCGGTAACGGCCTTCTTGGAATTTATATCAATAACATTAAGGATAAGGATGGCCGCATCGACCCGCCCGGACAAGTCCCGACCGCATTATCGAAGGCCGGGGCACCTATCTATACATGGGAATATGGGAAATTGGGCCAATGGGTAGAGAGCGCCTATAAGACAGTAAATCCAGAGGAGGTCAATCGGTGGCATACCTGAAAGTCTCCGAAGCGCGAGCTGCGGCACAGCCAACGCTGGCCCGCCTTCAAAAAAGTGCCAGTGGTATCTTGAAACAAGAATCAAGATCGCTAGATGCGGCGAAAACATTTGATGTATTTCTGTCACATTCTTACCAAGACGCAGAAGTAATTCTTGGCGTAAAGGCCATTATGGAATCACTGAATCTCACAGTCTACGTGGATTGGATTGACGATTCAGGTCTTGATCGCACGAAGGTGACTCACAAAACAGCGGAGATCTTGCGACGAAGAATGCGCGCGGCTGGTTGTCTCGTGTATGCTCACTCGTCTAATTCCGGCGATTCGACATGGATGCCATGGGAGCTTGGCTATTTCGACGGCTTCAAGCCCGCGCATCTGTGGATTTTGCCTATCGTATCGGACTACGATTCCGAATTCAAAAGCCAGGAATATCTAAGTCTTTACCCAACGGTTGATAAAATTTCATCTCTTGCCGGTCACATAAATCTCGGGTTCACCGACGCGGGAGTACAAAAACGAGATATCCCGTTGGTTGAAGCCGCACGCGGAACGGGCGTTTATTTCACAGGGACCGGCTAGGATCGCGAAGGCTGGTCACGATTGCTCGGTGCGTACATCACCGTCGCGATTCATTGTTAAGCCATTTAGCAAAATTTTCAAAACCATTGTTCATACTCCAGTCATAGATGGGATACCAATTAGACAGATTGAATCCCTTGTTCCGGTACTGTTCGTCTACGTTCACCGAGTATGTCGCAGAACCGTCGATCTTGTCATACTTCACCCAGTCACTCCCGATCACTTCCCAGAGTGTTGCCTCTTTCCCATTCGCAGAAAACGTGACGCCCACCGACTTAAATGGGTTCGGACCAGACGCTTTAGTAAGTCCGTCCTTGCCTTTTATCGAGTTTATGTTTACTCCAAGAAGACGATTGCCGCGCTTGAAACTCTTCAAGATCTCGTATCTGACCCACGGGCGCGCGTAGGTGCTTGAACCAATCAAGACGCAGGTATTGGATGTATTGTCTAGGCCGTCGTTAATGAGACGCTTGAGTGCAATATCACCCTGCTTTTTGGCTGTCTCCCAGATCGACGCATCATAAAATCCTGCGGCTTCGCGATCAGGCTTCGTCAGCCAGTGATTCCTCACGACGTTCGCTCGGAAATCAATCACATCCTGATAGTGGAAGCTGAAGAACACTCGGTTTGCCATCGTGCTCTTTCTGACGCTTACCTGCCAGCATCTTTTGCGGCCTTCTCGACCCAATCAGGGAATTTATCGTGGTTCCATGTATAGACTTTGCCATGTTTGCTAATCCACTTTGGTCCGTGTCCTGTCTGATTCGGCAACAGTATTCCCAGAATCCCTTTTCCATCCTCAATACTTCTCTCCAGTTCATATTTGCACCACGGGCGAGCATGTGTCTTCTCCCCGATAAGGAAGCAGGTTACGCTCGTATGATTGAGGCCTTCATCGATCAATTTTTCTAAAGCAGAATTTCCTTTTGTTCTCGCTTCTTCCCAGAGAGATTTATCGTAAAATCCGGTGCTAGATGTCGGCTTAAATTGCCCGGAATTGCGGACTATCTTCGCATTCATGATGTCCGCATAGTGGAAACTGAAAAAGACCTTCCTTGCCATAGTGACCTTTCCTTCGTTTTGTTAGTTGATGTCAATCTCGGGGTCGATAAGATGTTGTGTCATTGTTCTTCGTCCCGTACAGCAAAGACCATGGAGTTGGAGCCGATTTAAAATGGGCGCGCGTTTAGACTTGGCTACTGGACAGTTGAATTTGAATCACTGGCGCGATGTTCGCCAATCTGCGGCATAGAATCCATCTAAGAAGCGCGACCTAACGGCGACAAATGTATCTTTAGCAACGTTTGTTCCGCGCTCGATCATATCGTTTAATGCGTGTGTATCATCAAGCTTTATTTCACTCGGCGTCTGCTGGTTTACTCGAAGATGACGAGCTTGAGTGAGAAGACCGTCTGCAAGGGTTGCTGCCGCATGCTCTTGGGCCGCGAAAAACAAATCGGCACTAGAAGGGGCCCAGCCTGCCTTTCCTTTCCCTAAATATTTAGTAAAATCTGCCTCATTGCCCATAGTACCGACGCTCAATACATCAATCCGATGTAAGGGAATCTTCAAATATCGAACCGCTTCCGTGATCGCTGGCAATACTGGGTTATTCGCCCAAAGGCCTCCATCCAAATACTTTTGGACCGCACTGTTGTCGTCAACAAGAGCTTCATCGAAATAAGTTGGTGCAGCGGAAGAGGATAATGCGGCGTCCACTGCGGAGATACCGTGGAACGCTGTGCGGTCAGCGGTGTGTTCCGTGACGATCACCTCGGACTCGCCGTGAACCGCCCTTACCGTCGGAATCACCAGGCGACAGCATGAATCCTTTGAAAGAGTTCGGTCTCCGAAGACGGACTCAAGTGTTTTCTGCAATGTCTGAGAGTCGTGTTTCGACTTTAACCAATGACGGAGGCTCCTGTCTTTGGGAAAAATTTTGGGCCCTTGCGTACGATAGAAGTTCAACATATCGCGTGGTGAGATGTTCAGGGCCAATCCAATGGCGAGGATGGCGCCGGTCGATGTGCCCGCGACAAGATCAAAGTGACGAACCAGGTCGTTGCCACCTGTTCGCTGTAGCATCTCATCCCACTTTGCGAGTACTGCCGCCGTAAATGCGCCCCGTAGTCCTCCACCGTCTAAGGCAAGGATCCGAAAGAGCCTCCCGCTCGGGATATCTTCACGCACAAGGGGTAGGAGTTTGATCTGGGATATGATCACGGACACAAGCTGTGCGACATCTGTGCTTTCGGCGAGCGATCGATTGTCCGCCTCGGAAATCCCATTTCGAAGCCTGGAGAATACGCTCGCGTTCTCTCTCAAATATCCCTGAATGGCCCCGCCAAAACCGGCAACTGCGAAGCCTGGCTTGCCTCTCAGTAAAGCTTCTTCAAATTCACTAGGAACTCCGGCACCTAATTTGTTTGTGTCGTACCATTTGCCACCAACTGCGACAACCACGTCGCACCGCTCGGCCATCCATTCCCGCATAGAGACAAGTGGCTCATTTTTGCTCTGGTACGAATAAGGGATGATCTCTACGACCGAGTATTCCCGGTGTCGAGCAATCTCTTCTGATTGGTCTTCGGTGGCAGCAAACTCTTGCGAACGGACGAGCGCTAGAGCATCTCGACGTCCTCCTGCTTGAATGAATGCGAGAGCTGCTGTTTTCAATGGCTCAATAAGCGTTGGATGACTTCCGTGAATCAGTGTTCCGCCTTCACTGAGTAGTGCGCCTGTCAGAGTTCGGACAAAGGATCGGATGCCGTCCGCTTGCTCCAGTGTGGCGTCGGCTGGAATCGATCCGGCTAAATGAACACGGATTCCGCGGAGAGGCAGATGTGGCTTCATGAACATTCCATTCCTTTTGCTCCTCACTTGTTTGTGCTTCTTAATTCGGTGAGATGAGAGTTCAAGAACCGTCACCACACTAATTGTCGTTCATCTTCGTTTTCTGTTGCGAGGCCCGGCTGGCGCAAGAGCAGAGATACAAACAGCCTTGATAGTCTTCCCAATCGGAACTGTAGTCCGACCGTTCGAACCTTTTTTTAGCGGATAGGCGAACACAAGGCGAATGCAATGATAATATGGAGGCCGCACTAGGCGATTCTCATGTACGGTTCTAGCTCGCGAGTTCGGAGAGGTCAGAATGGAACGAAAGCACGTTTTCATCAGTCACCACCACGCCGACGACAAAAAAGTCGACCAGCTCACCGAATTGTTAAATCGAGGGGGCAGCGATGTTCGAAATAGTTCCGTTCGCATGAAACCCGCTAACCAGAGGCGTATGGAGGAAGGTCGCGTTAAGGACGAAACAATTCGCCGCCTCTTGCGAATGAAGATCTCTTGGGCTTCAACAGTAGTGGTGATCATAGGGAAGGAAACGCACGCACGTCCTTGGGTGAACTGGGAGATTACGGAGGCGGCACAACAGGGAAAGCGAATCGTCGGCGTATACGCCCATGGGGGGACTGACGCGGAAATGCCGGATGCGTTAGAACAATACGGTTCAGCGATTGTCGCATGGAACACTGACAGCATCTTGGACGCGATCGACGGCAAAAATAACAACTTCGAAAACTCGGATGGAACCGCCAGAGATGTCGTACATGCCGGCACGAAGACGGTCTGTTAATTCGTGAGCAAACTTTACATGTACGTGGTTGATCGCGACTTCGGATTCGCACCTAATCCGTTTCATGGTTCTTGCACACTGGCAACTTGCGCACCGCGGGTCCGCGCGAAAGCGAAGTTGGGTGACTGGGTCGTAGGGATGGGCGGTGGCCGCCTGAAGGCCACTGGCCGTTGTGTTTACGCGATGCGCGTAACTGAAACCCTATCGTTTGATGAGTATTGGGCAAACGAGGCGTATTTTGACAAGCGTCCTGTGAGGAACGGCAGCAGCGTAATGATGGTTGGAGACAATATCTATTCGCGCAACGAGGTTGGTGGACCTTGGCAGCAGTTGGACTCACACCATAGCAATCCTGACGGTTCAGCGAATCCAGTGAATGTCAATAAGGATACGAGTGCTAATAGGGTGCTCATATCCCGCGACTTCCTCTATTTCGGAAAAGCTGCTCCATTCGTCACACCTCGCGTTCTAGAGCGTTTGGAGTACAAGAATCGGAGGGGCCACCGAGTGTTCGAGGACTCGAAATGTGCCGTGTTCGTCGATTGGCTTTTCGAAAATTATCGTAATGGCAGAAACAGATTGACCGGCGATCCGTTTGACTTTGATCAGAGCGCGAAGCGGTACTCCGGCATAGGAAGTACATTGCACTAACTGCCGCGTAATATGGCAAAGCTCCGAACTTTACAACAAACCTAGTGGAGAGACTGATGCTGAATAGCGATTTGGTGAAACTTGGGGTCGGACTGGTTGTATTCTCTGGAATTGTGTACGCGGCCACATGGGCTTTAGTGATCTGGAAGCCGGCGTATCTTGTAGGAAACATTTCCATCTTGTGGTTTAGGGCTCTTGCAAAGGCGTTGACGTTTGGATTGGTAATTATCACGTTGGCAGCGGTCGAACGCATTATTTCAACGTATGCGTTCTGGAGGTATTGATTGTTTCTTTCCACAGAGAGAATCCGCCAAAGATGCGATGCGGGCCCATCTAGTCTCATTACCGGAAACACATTTCTCGCCAAAAATGTGCGGCAAGCGTCCTATGATCTGCGGCTTGGACCTGCTTCGTACGTTGTCGGAGATGAAGCGCCCATTCAACTCAACGAAGAGAAACTGCGTTATCTAACGATCGCGCCAGGCCAATTTGCGCTGCTCACAACCCTCGAAGAACTCAACATGCCCAGAGATCTCCTAGCGTTTATTACGTTGCGTAACACTTACAAGATGCAAGGGCTCATAAACGTGTCTGGTTTTCACGTTGATCCAACGCATAAAGGTATTTTGGTATTTGCAGTTAACAATATAGGTCCGAGCGACATTCGGCTTCGACTTGGTGACGATACCTTCACGATCTTCTTCGCCGAAGTAGCTGGGCAGACTGAGGGAGAGCGAACACCCTTTGGCAATGATCTACCATTGCAGTACGTCCAACTTTTGGGCGGTTCCAGCATAACTCTATCGAAGCTTCAGAAGGAATTTGAAGAGCTTCGCTTTAAGCTGCTGCTCTATGCCCCGCTGGGTGTAGCTTTATTGATCGCGCTGATTCTCAATCTGATGAAGCACAACTAGGGAGGGATGGATGACATTGAATGAATATCAAACGGATGCCTCTGCGACCATCCAAGGGGAACATGCGGCGCCCGACAGCATCATCATTGCTCTGCTTGGCCTTGCTGGGGAGACCGGTTCGCTCCTCACCTTGTACAAGAAATATCTTCGGGACGGCTCGTCATTCGAGATCGTAAATAGTCGACTTCGTGAAGAACTTGGTGACGTGCTGTGGTATGTGTCTACGCTTGCAGGTCATTTCGATTTGACTCTAGAGGAAGTCGCTGCTTCGAACTTGGCAAAAGCCAGCGCTCGTTGGCTTCCATCGAATCCTGTCACTTTCAAGGTGCTTGATGAAGAATTCCACCCCGAAGAGAGGTTCCCGCGCTTGTTGAATGCCGAGTTTCACAACTCGGGGCCGACCCAGCGCCAACGTCTGGAGGTGCTAATAGACGGTCTCAAATTAGGTAGCAGTCTCACTGACAACGCTTATTCCGGAGACGATTATAGGTATCACGATGTGCTCCATTTAAGTTTTGCCACAGTTTTGGGATGGTCGCCAGTCTTACGAGCTCTCCTTAAACGGAAAAGAAAAAGCAATGCTCTGGTGGACGAGGTGGAAGACGGTGGTCGTGCAGTTGCAATCGAAGAAGGAATCGCTGCTCTTGTGTTCAATTACGCACGGCAGCATTCTTTGCTCAAGTCTGTTGAACGTCTCGACTGGCCTCTATTGCGTACTTGCCACGAAATGGCAGCTCACCTTGAAGTCTCTGTCCGATCGCTGAACGACTGGGAAGATGCAATCCTGCAGGCTTTCTCGATCTGGCGGGAGATGAAGGATCACAACGGCGGTACTGTAGTCTGTAACCTCGACAGTCGGCGTCTCCGATTCGTACCATCATCCAGTTTTTAAGCTTGTGATACTGGAAGACCCCACTTGGGAGGAAAGAATGGCTTCGGCAGCTCACCACTCGGCCGAAATTGCTGTTTGATTCTCGTTCGACCCGACAAACCCATTATGTCCGGATGGGCGACGCGGGAATATTTGTCAACTTCACAGAAGAGATTTTGACAGTCAATGAGCTGCAATGGCCGCCCCCAGAGCGTTCTAAAGGGCAAGTTGCGTCGCTGAAACTCCTTTGCCTGGGCTACATAAACAGCTTTGATCGCTTCCGAAGCCAAGTTCATCGGCATATCTGGAAAGCATTTTCGTAGACCATCGCGAGCGCCAGGCCCAGCCACAACGAATTCATCTTCACCGAAGTTAGAGATGTTGCTGTAGTTGATGTCAGTAACGAATTGATACGCTAAGAAGTCACCTAGCATAGGCTGCGCCCGAAGAATCCCGAATGCCATCTTCATGTTGGGCGCTTCGTGTATCTGTTTGAATATTTGTTCATCCATCATCTTCAGAAGCAACGCAAGGTGGGCATCATGCTTGCGCGCGTAAGCACCACCCCCTGACGGCATGATGTAAGCGGCGGAATAGATCCGAGTCCCACGACCAAGTTTCTCCGTAAGGAGTTGGCTAATCTTTGGAATTATGGTAGGGGACCAGTAAATCTCGCCGAAGGATTGTCTGAGGAGACTCCAGGTTTCAATCTTATTGAACAATTTGAAAAGCACGGTTCTAAAGAAAACCTGATCTGCTGACTGGTCCCCTCGGTATATTACTTCACGAAGCATGAATTGGCTGACACGATCTGCGACTCGATACGCATTTGTGAATTTATACGATTGAAGTATCGGATCATCCGAGTACGGAAAGACATTTGTAAGCCTTCTGGCATACGCCTCTTGCCTTGCAAAGGCGAATCTCCAGTATGTATCGAAGACCGGGGTGGTTTCCCAGTCAACTCCCTCTATCCGAAATGGTTTGCAATGTTTAGGCGCCCCGACGCTCGGAGCAACTTGTTCCGGGAGGAGCGTTAACTGTGTTTGGGCTCGCTTATGGATCACTTTTTGACGATACACTCTCTTCCGTCTGAGTTCCATGTGGTCGCTGCGCTTCCTTCCATCATGATCTCTAACAAGGCCTTCGAATCGTCCAAACCGCAGCGATCACAGCGTTATCGTTATACAGTCTGCATGACGCTGCTTCACTCAATGCGCGCATAGTGCAGGTCCGAATGACAGATACCGCAGAACAGGATTTCAATCTGCACATCGTTCTCGGTCGGATCGTGCCGCGCGATCACAGTGGGGTGAGTGGCGATGTCAAGTTGGCAGCCGAATAGGCTTTCGTGTTTAACATCTCCTAACCGTAGAGGTTCCTTACGCATGCCGCCCTGCAATGTGCACCATTCTCCCATCAAAGTACGCCAATCGACCGCTTCTTGACACCCTCTGAACTTGCGATTCGCCTCGAACCCTAGCAAAGAGCCAAAATATCCTTCTGTATCAACGAAGAGCATAAAACTATTCCATGACCTTCTTCGAGAGTCTGCTCGTACTCCTGCTCACCGCGATCGCTTTGCTACAACTGGCTAGCCGCCTGTCCCTTCCTTATCCCCACCATGTTTGCAGCAGTGGGCGGTAGTAGTTACCCTAATTCCAGGAACGCCAGTGATTTCCATCGGCCCGGCCACCAGCCTGGCTCCCTTCATTGCGCCAGCCGTCTTGGATGCGGCATATGACTTGCCGGAGCAGTTTCTTGAGACGATTATTGGCGAACGCATACACGCGAGCCAACCGGGCAGTTTCTTTTGACGCCGCAGACTCTGAATGTGCGAGAGCCACATAGAATCCACGACCTCAAAGAGCTAGCCCAAGGCCAGCGACGGTTGTCTTGCTCAAGGCTGCACTCTGTTCCAAACCGACACTTGCAGTTGGACGTTTAGCCTTACCGAAGTCAATCGCGGAAACTTTGCTCACGTCATTGCTCAAACTCTTAGTGAGCAAAGCGGCGTTATTTGTATAAATCTGAGCATCGTGCGAGGCACGCGAAACCGACACGTAAGCAAATCTATTATTCATAAGCTGCGGATGGACTTCGGTATCCATGTTCACCAACACGCGCTCGGACGTGAGACCTTGCGAGCTGTGTGAGGTCACGGCATAGCCGTGATCGAAGTGTCGCATCTCGTCCGCATCGAAGCGCAAGATTCTAACCTTCGCGCCATCCATGCGGACGCTGATCTTTCCATCATCCCCGATGTCCTGGATGGTGCCAAGGTCGCGGTTGGCGACCTGTAAGTCCCTTTGCGGAGCCGTGAATTGTATTTTGTCCCCGATAGCGAACTCCCGCTCAATATTGCGGTAGGCGGCGATGCCGCGCAGACGCGACGGGTTATAGGTGACTTGCTGGCCGTCTTGTTTTTGCACGGTGACAAGGTTCTCCTTCGGGTTCGTGGCTACGACCTGAGCATAACTTCGGGGTTCGATGTCATGCTCGTTGCTCCCACGGGTATAGTGCAGGACATCTCCCGGCTCATAACGACTGGCCCACTCTCTGTCTGCGCCAGTCATATCGTTGCGCGGCGTTAGCACGCGCATAGCATGGTTTTTCATATCCACGATGCCAAGGGTCTGCAACTCCTGCCGCACGGCCTGATTGATGTCCCGGCGCGAGGCGTTGTCGGGAGAAACGATGAGAGTGTTTTCGGGATGTTTGGCATAGCTCTTTGCGATAGCTGCGATGCGCTGCTCGGGGTCAACAATCTCCGTAATCCGTCCCTGCTGCGAGAGCAATTCGACGCCAATGGCAGTTTCATTGTTCGATAGATGCTCGACGGCTTTCAGCAGCTCCGCATCTTTCTGGCGCAGGATCTGGTCAAGCTGTGCCGTCCTCATACCAGCTTCCTGCAACTGCTCGAAGGGCTTTCCGGCATCGACGCCCTGATGCTGACGGGTGTCTCCAATCAACAGCACCTTATCCTGCGACGCAATCTTATTGAAGAAGTCGCGTATCTGTTGCGTCGATGCCAAGGAAGATTCATCGACCATATAGAGATGTTTCCGCGTTGGGTCATCGGCGGCCTGCAGGCCGCCGGTTGCGAGGAAACGCTGTAACGTATTGGCTTTGATACCGGCATCGCGAAGCTGCTTCGCCGCACGTGACGTCGGCGCAAAACCTTCCACGGCATAGCCATTCTCCTCCGCTCCCTGACGGATGGTTTCGAGCACTGAGGTCTTGCCTGAACCGGCCCGGCCCTGCAATCCCTGCACCCCGTCGCGTGATGTTAACACTTCTTCAATCACTCGTTTCTGCGCGGTGTTGAAGTAAGGGCGCGACTCGGTAAGCGGCACAGCAGACTCAATGGACATGATCTGCGATGCCCGATTCTGTCCGTCCTGCACCTTCTGGGCGATTTCACTCTCAGCCTTAATGGTCGCGGCGGTCGTGAACCTGCGGCCCGGCTTGTGGCTGTCATCGGCAATCTCTTTGAACTCGCCGGACGAGACACGCCCTTCGAAACTGGCGCGGACCTCCGGATAGGTCATCTCGCCCATGCCCCGGCGCAACGCATCCACGTAAAGGGCGCGTTCATCCACCACGGCCTCACGCTCGAAGCCCTTATCGCGGGCGAAGGTGACGGCTTCCCGTACCTGCTGGCGGCGCTCCTGTTCCGGTCGCTCCTGTGCCCGTTCTTTTCCGCGCTCCCGCGCCTCGGCCACAACTCTGTCGGCCTGATTGCCGAACTCATCGGCAATCTGTTTATGCGCGGCCAGGATTTGGTCGGGAGACAGGATAACTTTCTTATCGCGGGTGTTGTGCGCCGCAATCTGCGCGGCCTCTGCGCCGGTGAAGCCGCTGCGCGACAAAGCATCTTCGATCTGCTGGCGGCGCGGGCTGGAGGCGTCAAGGTACTCCTGCGGGTAGCCTTTGATGTCGGGCGCTCCGCTCTTGCCCGCCTCGATTTCATAGCCTAGTGAGCGAAGTTTGTACGTTAGATGGGATTGATAGACGGCGGTGGCAAACTGTTGGCTCTCAAACAGCGAGTGTGGTTGCAAGGCACGCATCTTCCCATTGTCGCGTTCCGTCATGTTGAAGATGACAACGTGCGTATGGAGTTGCGGTGCGGAGTATCCGTCCACCGGACGGGCGGTGTCATGCTCGAACTTTGCTGCCGCAAACTTCCCGGTCGTCTCGGCGGGACTGTTACCGCCGATGCGTGCCTGCGTGTACTTTTCCAGTTCGTTCAAGGCGACGTTGACGGCCTCGCGGTGCGCCTCGCGCACCCGGTCATCGCCACCGACAAGGGCGGTGAGTGAGATGGACTTGGGTGCTGAGAACGTCGCATCCCAACCGGCGCGATGCTCTACGGGCGAGACCATCTTCCGATCGGCGTTCCGGTACTCATGGACAACGCGATGCAACACCAACTGCTTGCCGGTTTCAGGATGTTGCCCCTCCGACAAACGGGCGAACTCCTCAGCTCCTACAGCACCGGAAAGTCCGAAGTTCTCGGCCAGCTTGCCGTGCCACTCGCCCTGAATGGTGTCGCCTTGTTTCCAATAGTTCTGCTCGGCGGCGGTGAACTCTTTGGTGTGGTAGTTCTGTGCCTGGGACGCGGAGAGCGGTTTCGAGATATTCAGCATTAGAGACTCCAACCGTCGTGTACGGCAGCGTGTTCTTCATGGACATCAGGAGTCACGACAGTTTCCGGTTGAATGGACTGCCCCGCCGCAGGTTCGTTCGGCTCCGGTGCGGGCGCGGAGGGTTCCGGCTCCTGCTTCAGTTCCGGCTCCGGTCGGCCTCCGCGCACGGCTTTGGGATCGTAAGGCAGCTTGTCGTCCCTGCGCTCGCGCAGCTCGAAGGGCTTAGCAACCTCCGGCATATCGAAGTACGGGAATGAGAAGTACGTTACGAAATTCTGATATTTCATGAAGGCGTGCAGGTCCGGCAGACCAGAGATTTCCGACTCCAATACCAGCGGCTCTACCTGCCTCTCGATGGTGAAGTTGTGGCCCGCTCTGGTGCCGTCGAAATGCGTCTCACGCAGCCGCTCGATTTCTACCTTGCCGATGAATTTTGAGACCCACTCGCCTGCGTTCGGCTCTTTCGTGGTGAGCCAAACGCTCGTCGCGGGCTGCGATAGCATGACCTCGGCCAGGTGCCCGTACAGGTATTCAAGCTGTGCCTTCCCCTGGAAGCCAAGCACTACGGGATTCCGTCCTTTCCTCCCCTCGGTGATCGCCGTATGAAGCTGCGGCAATTTCTGCAAGCTCGCCAGCTCGTCAATCACAAACCAGACACGCTTTTGCTCTTTCGTCGGCTCATTCAATAGCCGCAAAACCAGCCAGTCTATCCATAAACTCTGCAAAGGCCGGAGGGCTTCGCGCTCGGCAGGCAGCGAAGTGATGAAGACCCAACCCTGCCGCTTCTCAGCCCATTCCGTCGCCGTCCACACACCATTACCCTCTTCCCTCTTCGGGAGCAAGCGCAGGCTGTCCGCGACCAATCCTAGCGAGCCGAGAACACCGGCTCTCTGCTGGTGCGCTCGCGGGTCGATGAGATGTGCGTGTTCCGTTCCTTTCAGTCGGCGGTCGATCTCATCCGGGTTCGACATCCACTGCACCAGCTCGTCCGGCGTCGGGCCATAGGCCATCAGGAAAGCGAAGATTTTCTGCGGCGACTCGATAAAGAACTCGCCCTTACGGTCCTGCGGCGGCTGGAAGAGAGACGCGGCCAGGGCCTTCGCTTCGGAGCGGCTACGCAGCTCCTCGGCTGGTCCCCAATACGGACAGCGTTTGTCCAGAGGATTGAGGATTACGTCACCCCTTGATGGGTCATAGAATCGCTTCACAAACTCGCGGGCAGGGTCATATACGATGGCAGAATCTTCCCGGCCCCGCACCTGCCGGAGGACCTGAAAGAGCATCGCGGACTTACCCGCGCCAGTGTCCCCGATGATCTGCATGTGCTGCGCTTCGGCCTTCGCCGGGATGCGCAGCATGTCTTTCATGCCATCGGTTTTGAAGCCGATGCCGTTGCCCTTGACAGTGCGATTGAACGCCTGGGGCGTCAGGCGTTCCGGGCCTTTCAGCCTCCGTCCGTACTTCAACGCTTTTTGGCGCTTCACGTCCAGAGTGACAGCGAACGGCAGCAGTACCAGAAACGCTCCGACTCCGCAAAGCAAAGGCGGCTTCAGGATGGCGGATGCGTCGCGTCCGGCATAGACTGCGGCTTTCAGGTACTCATGGAGCCGGGCATCCACATAGCTCCGTACCGGCCCGCGAAAGAGCAGGTCGTTTCCGCGCTGAAGTGCCGTGACGGAGAGCGCCAGCGGGATGACGCGGCCACCGGGTTCGGGCGTCTTTCCATGCAGGACATCCCCATTCATCACCGGCCCCGGCTTCAGTCCGTGGCCAGTAAGAAAGAGCATCCGGTACTCGCTTCTGTGTGTCCGGCTAAAGGTGCCGAAGACAGAAGTGCGGACATAGACCGGCGCATAGAACCACTGCAACGGCCTCGTGGAGAACCGAACCCATCCATACACAAATACGACCGTCAGAATCATTGCGGCGAAGATCGCGGCATAGGTATAGATAGGCCGGTTCTGTGGCCAGATGATCGTCTCTTTGCGGCCCCATGTAGTCTTTGCCATGACGCTATGTCCTCCGTGCAGAGACCATCTTTTGAACAATCTCCTGCTTCCGCGTGCCGACGTGTTCGAGCAATTTATCGAACGCCTCGGCTGCGATTTGCTGGCCGCCCGCAAGCGGGCGAAGCACATTGATAAGCAACAGGCGGATGCCGACAACCTCCTCCAACAGAGGATCGTTGGAAGAGGTTTGCAGTTCGCGCAGGATGACGTCGCGCATCCATTCGCTGCGGGCCTGACCCAATTCCTCGGCGTGTTCCGTGACGGCGCGGTGCTCCTCCTGCGTGAGTTTCACCGTCACGGGACATACCCTGTTAGCTGCGCGGTCAGCCTCTGAAATCGCGGTAGTTTCGGTATCAAGAATTGCCATGCAACACCTCAAAATCTCAGGTGCACCCAGGTGCACCTGAGATTGCTATATGGTTGGTTCTAAACAAGTGCACCTAAGTGCACCCTGCACGAACCTATTAGGGGTGGAGTGTCGAGATACACCCGGTGCGAAGCACCGTCCTGGTACTGCCACGGATGTAGATGGAAAATCATGCTCTCGTACCTGCCACAACTGCGGGTGTTTGGGACGCTGAAGACGCTGCGGAAACCGGCTTCTTCGCGGACGGTTCGGCGGCATCATTGGCGGACGCTCTGCGCACGCGCAAAGTCGGCGTAATCCGCTGCGCTTCAGGAGTACGAAGAAACTCCTGAAACTCGCGATCTTTGGAGAAGACATAGGCAAGCGCCTGCTCCACAACATCATTCGCAGATGCGTGGATGAAAGCGGCGTATTGATCGACCTGAGAGGCGGTCGTATCGGTCAGTCGAATGGAGGCGCTGAGGTGGCGGGTTTGGATGACTTCAAGCAGTGGCATTACATTCTCCTTTGGGGGGTGAAATCAGGCAGACTTTCTGTGGGCAATCATGCGTTGTGCGGTAGCCGCAATCTCCCGCGCACGAGCGGAGCAAAGTGCGGCGGGAAGCTCGAAACGGCGGCGGCTTTCGAGCATCGTGATTATGTCTTCGATGGCGATGCCCTCGATGAGCCAGAGGCGAGCTGAAGCGACATCGACGGTGCGTTGCGCGTAATACAAAGGATTGGGCTTATCGGAGCGACGCGAAGCCAGCTCCCGCGTCATTTTCAGAGCGTCTTTGCCGTGAGCAAGCTCATGGGAAACCCATGCCCAATCGCTCTCCGAATTGCTGTGCTTCGATGGCGGCTTTCGGGAAGCGATAGCATTGCGGAAAAGCATCGCATCGACCGCGCCCGCATCCAGCCGGAAGTCATCGGGAGTCCAGATGGAATCGTCGGGATATTCGACGGTGACACGGTGGGCTGGATCGTACTTCCGATTCAGGAGACCGGGGATGCGAAGGACGCGGTTGCAATCGGTGCAAGCGGGATCGCCGCCGAAGGCGATAGCGAGCAGCTTGAGCATCTGTTCCTGAAGCGCAAAGTCGAAGCCTTCGACGCGCCAGAGCACCTGATATTTGCTGGGCGATGTCGAGAGAATCGAAGTCGGCGGTGGTACAGCATCCGATGCCCGGAGCATAGCGAGCCGGGCATCTCCATCCGTGTCGATGTCTATATATAGATGGCGAACGGACGCGATGCTTTCTTTAGTCCGTTTCCGACTACCGGGACGAAGTGGATTGGCAGCGACATAGATATTGGCTCCGGTGCCATTCTGATAGGCGAGCCAGGCGCGATAGCGCGGCGCGAGCGCGGTCTCCAGCATGACAACGCGCTGCGCCGGAGCGGCTGCACTCTCCCTACGAAGCAGGAAAGCAATCGTCTCAGCCGGAGCGAAGCATCGGCTGAGAAAACGGATGGCAACTTCATTCATAATGGCACCTCTTCAAATTGCCAGTGTTAGCCTTTTGAGTATGGTTACGGGCCTGAATCACGTCACACTGTCTGTCGTCGATCTGGATCGCGCATTCCGCTTTTATAGCGAGAATCTGGGGCTTCGCCCGGCAGCTCGCTGGTACAAGGGCGCGTACCTCACTGCAGGCGATTTCTGGATATGTCTGACCCTCGAATCGGACTTGTCGGAACGGCCCTTGAATCTGACATACGACCACATCGCGTTTACCGTATCGGCATCGGACTACCAGACGCTTTGTTCCCGGCTGATCGACGCCGGAGCGCAGCAGTGGCAGGAGAACCATAGCGAGGGTGACTCGTTCTACTTTCTGGACCCTGACGGTCACAAACTGGAGATCCATGTCACTGGACTTCAGAGTCGCATTGAGACCCTGAAGCGGACGCCCCCCAGAGAACTTGTTCTGTTCTGATGAACGGATTGATAGCGCATCTCGCTGGTTCTTTGCGACGCTCATAGCGGAACCCCTCATAGTGGTCGGAAGCCCGGGATGACCGGGCTTCCGAGGTAAGGAGGAAGGGCCTATGCGGCCTCTTCCTCGGTGGAAGCATCGTCGTCTTCCGGCGATGCCTTGGCAGCCCGATCCAGCTTCAGAATCGAGTTCACCCGGATCTCCCAGATGGTCTGTTCCGAGTTCGTCTTCTTGCTGTCGTACTTCCGGCTGCGCAGCTCGCCCTCAACCTGGACATGAGCGCCCTTCTTCAGCGTGGCGGCGAACTCTCCGAGCTTGCCGAAGGCGATGCAACGGTGCCATTCAGTGTGCTCGATGTACTTGCCGTCCTTCTTGTAGGAAGACTTGGTTGCCAGCGAGAGAGTGGTCAGGCTGCGGTTGTCGTTGGAGCGAACCTCTGTGTCGTTGCCGAGGAATCCGATGAGGGTGACTTTGTTCTGGTACATGATGGTGATCTCCGTTTCGTTGAAATTCCCGTATCCTGCTCGGGTCACACAGGCGAAGCCAAGCGAGTGGCCCCGGCTCCCAAGGCCGAAGCTCTGCATTTACGGAGGGTCCGTCGTAGATGGAAACCGTAACCCGCAGGGTGGCGTAGCCAAAGCAGAAGAGCGAGCCTGCCGCAGGGCGCAGGACAGGCCCGAAGCGTGACCCCGATCAGAGGACGGGATACGGGGCGGATGAATCCCCAATGCACCGAAGGCAACCTCTCTATCTCGGCGGCGAAAGTTCGCCATAACCGCAGCCTCTTTCCGAGCGGCAAAGGCTCCACAGAAGGACGGTGTCGGGTACGCTACGGTGCGCTCGCGACAGCTCAGGAGTGTCATGCTGGGCGCTTTCTGAGACGAGTTGGGTTGTACAGCCGGATTGGCAGCATGATGGAACATCGGAACGACCTCGGATTCGGGTTGGTTCTTTAGCTGGATGCCTGAGTTTCAGGCGGCGGAAGCATGATAGATTTCCTCCGTTTGGAAGCATTGGTCTGCGTGGGTGTATCCGGTCACGGTAATCAGCTCGCGCACTCGGCGGCGGCCAGTGTGATCGCGTTCACAATACAGTACGAAGTCGATAGCCTCTGCCGTCTCAGAGCGAATGAAAGCATGATTCAAATTGGCACGCGCACTCAGAGCCAAATCGGACAGCCGATTCAAAGCATCCCATGCGGACTTTGCATGGATCGTGGAGAGTGTTCCGCCATGCCCTGTGTTCATCGCCTGCAGCAAGTCATAGCCGCATTCGTCGCGTATCTCGCCCATGATGATGCGATCGGGACGATGGCGAAGCGCAGCGGCCAAAAGCTGGCTGGGAGTGATGGCAACCTGACCGGGAATAGCCTCGACGGCTTCCCACCGAACGGCGTTGGAATGCAGCACTTTCAACTCTGCCGGTTGCTCGATGACGACCAGACGCTCCTGCTGCGGAATGTGATCGAGGAGAGCCTTCATTAAAGTCGTCTTGCCACTACCAGTTCCGCCGCTGATGATCCCGTTCTTCTTCTCGTTCATAAAGCCGATAACGGCGTCTCGGACGCACTTTGGTAAACTGCCGGATGCAATCAGCTCATCGGTGGTGTACCAACGGTTGAATTTACGGATGGTCAGCGTCGGACCATTGATCGAAGATGGCGCGCCCACGACGGCGACACGCGAGCCATCCGGCAGGCGAGTATTGAGAATCGGATTCTGCGTCGTAATATCCTGGCCGAGGATGCGAGCGATACGTTCGATAGCCGCCTGTAGGCGTTCGTTAGTATATGGCGTTGACAGCGGAATATGCTGCACGACGCCATTCCGATCCACGAAGACCCCGGTCGTGCCGTTAATCATCAAGTCCGAGATGGACGGGTCGAGCAGTAGTTCGCGCAGCTCCTCGGGAAAGAACGGCAGAATGAGTTGATAGCTCATTTTTCGGCTCCCTGCGTTGGTTGTACCGCGATTGCGGGAGATACGGTGCTGGTTCCTGGCGCAATCTGATCGACGGAAAGACGGTTTTCGTGGAACTCGGTGATGGTCAATCCGAGCGGGTTGATCGTCTCGAATTGCGGGAAGATCTTGGCCTGGTCGCTGACTTGTTTTGGATTCAGATAGTAGGTCACGCTGATACCCCAATGCTCCGTGCGCGGTTCACGGGAGTTGCGTGAGGAGTAGAGCTTGTCGATGGTCACAAGCGCCGTGCCACGGGCAATCACCGCACCCTGCACGGTCTCCTCGGACATCGACGTGATAGTCACGTTCTTGACCTCCACGTCGCTCTGTTCGATCTGGCCCGCAACGACCTGGGAGACGAGGTGATTGGTATTATCCTCGGTCATCAGTTGCGAGGCGAGTGCCTGCGAGAGGAAATAGTAGTTGAGCGGGTATTTCTTCCCGATGGTGTCACGGCTTATGGTGTAGCGGTAATTCGCCCAATCCGTCAGGTACGTGCGTACTTCGCCTTCGCGGGGGCTGTAGTTAAGGTCACTATAAGCAATGGCCTGGGCGCGGCCCATCTCGTCAATTCTGATGTACCGATTTGCAATCGGACGGTGGGCCAATGAGAAGATGACTCCCATCGATCCGAGGAGCAGAACCGTCCCGCAGCCAATAGTGAGCCGATAGGCTTTCCGCTCGGCATAGTGTGAGGCATAGACCTCATTGCCTATGTGGTCGGTGAGCAGCGATTGCTCCGGTGTCAGCGATGCTTCAATGGGTACTGTGCGTGTGGACATGGGGAGCATGACTCCTTGTATTGACCGCTTGAAAGACGACGTAGGTGTATATAAGTCCGGCGATGATTAGCCCGATGGCGAATACCGTCACGAACGGGATAAACCATCGGGGACGCCGCACCCGTACTCGGCTGAGAAGAAGAAGCCAGATATTGCTCATTACGCGCCTCCGCCCTTCGCAAGAAATAAGGCAGTTCCGCCTACTGTATTGGGAGCCGAAGAGGTCAGTCCTGCGGCCCCACCAAAGATCGCCTGTGTCATGCTCGGAACAAAGAGCATGTTGATGATGAAAGCAATAAATACCATGATGCAGGGAATGAGGTTAGCAAGCCACATCTCCATCGAATAATTTCCATTAAAGGTCTGTTGGATAAATGCGTTCATAAACCCGGACCATACAAAGATGAAGGCGGCTGCGACGGCGCGAATCATTGCAAAGCTGATAAGCACATCCAGAAAGTGAAAAAACTTGGCGCGAAAGGTCTTCGTCATCAGCAAGGGTATAAAGACAGGGCCGAATAGCGCCGTCACGCCATACAGGATGAAAGCGCTGCAATTAATAACGAAGAGGATCGCGGATGCGATGCCTAATAGTCCCTGTACAACGAAGTAGCAAAGGATCTGAACCGGTGCCATGAGAGATGGCATAGCCGTATTGTCACCCGCCGTTTTGAACAGTTGCAGTAAGGAGTTAAGCGAGTTCTGGTCGAAAGCCGCAACCATCGCCTGTGCGATGTAGCTGAAGAAGTGGTTGATGCCAAAGCTCGCGCCGGGAAACGGGTTCACCCAATAGCTTTCGAGCAGACAGCAGACGATAAGCCGGAGTAGGAAATTGACCAGATCGCCTGCGTGAACGGGTTGAGCATGGAATCGGAGGGTCATGCTCGTGGTATTCCAATTCACGACCATGCTGATAAGCGTGAAGAGAGCGATGCAGCTCAGTTCCGTGAGTCCAAGCTGCGTAAGCGCCCCGCCGTTCTGTGTGGTGAGGTTGGTCAGATTGTTGGTGAACTGATACAGCCAATCGACCCCGGAACTCGCGCTCGGTAATACCTGCGCAAACAATGCCACGGAAACCATATCGTTACCCTCTCCCAAACAGGTTTAGGGAATGTACGTCTGCCAGGTCTTGCCTTCGTTGGCAGCGGCAGAGTTGTGTTTTTTCTTGTCTCTCTGCACCTGTTGCCGGAAAGCCTCGTCCCGTTGTTTTTGTTGCTGGGCTTCTCGTTGCTGTTGTTGAAGGATCGCCGCTGCTTTTGCTGCGGCGGCTGCGGCTTTCTCTGTCTCATGGCGTTGATAGCTAACAGCGCCGCCAAGAGCGATAAGCGCAGCGAGGATGGCGAGAAGGATCTTCGTATTGATGGCTTTAAGCATGGTTCCTCCATTCATGGAAGATAATTTTGCCACGTATTTCCCTCATTTGCGGCACTCGTGTCATTCGCCCCACGCTGCTGTTGCACGAATGCGGCGGTGTTGAGGTCAAGTGCGGCAGCATTCCGCTGTTGCATATTGGCGACAGCCATCTGCGATGCGAGGCAAGTTTGGAGAGCGCCCTGCGACTGCATCTCAGACATCTTCTGTGCCTCCGCCGCATTGAGTAGATTAAGCTGTTCCACTTCGCTGTTTGTGGCACCGCTGCCGTCAAGCTGCTGTGCAGCGAGAGAACTGTTGGCCATAGCGTTCTGTGCGCTTGCGGCCCGGTACTGTCCTACGGCGGTGAGGCAGTCGGGAGAGACCGAATCCGACGCTTCAATCATGGCAAGCTGCGACAATTGGGCGCTGCCCGGAGTCTGCCCTTGCAGGTATGTCGTCGTGTTGCCGCTGATTGTGACCGTTGCCGCCGTCCACGCCGTAGACGATGCGGTGGGCGAGTTGGTATTGAGAGCAGTGCTCATGCCATTGGTCTCGCCAAACATATTCTTGACGTTGGCGTTCTTCAGCGTATTGAGCGTCGTTTGCCACTGCTGCTTGATGGAAAAGTGCGTGACGTTATTCTCGATAGTCTTGAGCTGGTTGAGAGCGGTGGTTGCCTGGGAGACGAGACTGGCATAACTGGTGGGATCGAAAACGACGTCACCGATGCCAAAGAGCGCAAAGCTCGGTGTCGCGGTCAAGAGCAGCACTGCACCTCCGATAATCCACTTGCGCCGGTTCTTTATATTCACCTTCATACAACCTCCTTCTGTAAGTGACAGCTAAAGGGTGGGATTGACGCGATGCTCTGCATAAGACGGGATCAAAAGGTCGGTGCCGATGTATACGCGGGCACGCGACCCTTCCTTGAGCGTGATAATGGGCAGACGATTGAGGAAGTGGTTCAATACCTGCTCACCTTCTGTAGCGGACTGTGCGGAGATGCCGTTACGAATCTGCGTAGAGGGAGACAGAATCGAGCCATCATTGCCGATCTGTGCAAGACCGCCCAGTCCGCCAATGGCAGCGGCAGCAGCGAACGCCTGCAAATAGCCGTGGTCGACTTTGGTTGCAAGCCCCGCTGTCCCTATCTGATCCAGTCCGATGTATTTTGCAAACTCCAGCGAAAAGCCATCGGGACAGATGGCTCGGTGGAAGGTGACGAACATCTTGCGCTGTTGCGCGTTGCCGACGCTCTGCACATCGCCAAGCAGTCGTGTTCCCTGGGGCAACAAGAGCTGCTGGTGATCGTGAGAGTAAAGGTCTGTTGTCAAATCGACCATGATCGGGCCGCTGAAGCCGCCGTCAATGTGGTTGGTGACAACTCCTTCAAGCACAGTTCCCTCGAAGACCCGGAATAGATGGCCCTGGTAGGCGTCAAAGTCGTATGCTGCCATCGGATTCGTCTTGTTATCAGCTTTGGCCTCCACGCTGACAGGTTTTGCGGAAGTAGCGTCGCCGGCCACGTCCGTGGCCGTCTTTTGCGCTGCTTCTGCCGTGGTTACTTGCGGAAGCGCGACGACTGGTGCCGCCGCGCCGCTGGCGTGCTCGAAATCAATCGCTACGGTATCGCTATTGATGGCGTCCTGCTGCTGCTTTTCTCTGGCGAGTTGCTTCTGTTTCGCCTCGGCCTCTGCTTGCGAGACCTCGGATGTTCGGGCGGGGGCATTTGGGTTGTCGCCGTAGATCGCCGCACGCTGCGCTGCGGTCATAGGTGGCGCGCCTGCCGCCTCCGGACCAGGGACGCCCTGCGCCGCCTGAAGTTGCTGCATGGCTCCTGCCAACTCCTGCTGGTGCTCCCGCTCGTCTGCGTCGCGCCTAGCCTGCAACTGTTGCTGCGTCTCGAAACTCGTCACTTGTTGAGCGTTCGGCGCTGCCGGACGCACGGGCATGGCACTGGCTGGCGCGGCCTTTTTGTTGCCGCTGAGCAAACTGGACAAGTTTGCAATGCCGATGAGCGCAATGATCGCGACCAGGGCGATGACAACCGGCATACCCTTCCGCACAGGAGGCTTTGCTTCCGGCTGCTCGGGGACGGTCGCAGGGGGATTCTGATTCGGCTCCAGCATGGCTTAGTTCCTTTCTCCGGTGCGGTGGAACTCGACCTTTTGTTTGCCGATAGCAAGATAGCCGTGCTCCAACTCCTTCGGCACGGTATAGAGACCGTTATTGAAGTAAAAGTTGATGAAAGAGGGCTTTTTGTCCTTTACCTCATACAAGGCAGGCGTTTCCTGAAACTGGCCGCGCAGATAGGTAAACTTGTCATCGCGCCATATCTGCTGCAAGCCAAGTTCTTTGCCCTTCGCCTGGTCCCAGGTGTAGTCGAAGTGCAGAGTTCCGGGATACTGGCTCCGGTATTGTTCGATTTTGGACTCTTCCGATTTCCGTTCGGCAATCTCTGCGGCTTTTGCTGCGGCGGCGTCCTGCTTTACCCTGTCCAGCTCGGACGCAGGCACGAAGACGGGCAACTCGGCCAATTTGCCTTTTGCCGCTTTGTCTCCCGGTGTAATGAAGACTTTGGAATCGAAGTGAAGATCTTCATCGCCGGAGACTTCACGGAGTTGGAGCGTGTATTCATTGCCGTGGTCGGAGACGATATGTACGTCCGTGGTGCTGTTCGCCACCTTCGGTTTGATACTGATGAAACGGCTGGCGACGTGGCCGCCATCAAATACCCAATCCACAGTGTCACCGGCAAAGACATTGGCGACCTTTTCCTCAGCCGGTAGCAGGATGAGCGTCGATTGCAACAGACCAGCGCGAATCACGGGAGGGGTAGCCGCTTCGGATACGGTGATCGTGCGCGGTACATTTGGTTCAAGGTGTTTGGCTTCCGGCGCGGTAGAGCCGGAAGCCGAGGCAACAGCAGTAACAGCGAGTCCACAGGCAACGAAGATAAGGATGGGTGGTTTCACGGCTCTGTTCCTTTCGGTTATGCGGTTTCTCCCTGGGCAAAGCGCTCGATGCCTTCGGAGAGTCCATACTTGGCAATCAACTTCGACCGGCGCACCCGGTCTTTAGGCTTGGTGGAGAACACGGCGTAGCTGCGACTGTCGAGGTTGAGAATGACTACTTTGGTAAGGCCGTCTCGCCGCATATACAGCGCCTCACGGTCCTGCAAGCTCTCGAACAGAGCAAGCTGCTGCTCATTCATCTTGAACAGCTCTGCATACGTTTTCCGATTGAATGTTGCGTCTTTGAGAAATAGAAATGACGTGCAGGAGTTCACGATGCTGTCGGCGTTCTCGCCAAGGTCTTCGGCAGACTGGCCGATCATAGTCACGCCGCCAAGGTTCTTGCGAACGGTCTTGATAGAGGCGAGCGCCCCTTCCAAAAGCTGCTTATTCTTCATTGAGGAGAAAATCTCCTCGATCAAAATATGTTTCGGCACGCCAAGATTGACAGGGTTGTAGAGCACATCATTGATGCGCCGGAGGAGCCATACCATCAGAGGCTCAACGAGGTCGGCGTACTGCTCGTTGTTCACGCCCTGAAAATCGAAGCATTGCAGACGCGACAGTGAAAGGCTGTCGTCCACATTGTCGAAGACAGCATTGTAGACACCTTTGCCCACCCACTTCGAGAGATACCTATCGAGCTTCTTGGGCAGGAACAAATTGGAAAGGCGGCGATTCTCGGGGTCGAGCAGGTAAATATCCTGCACGGCCTTGTGGATCACATCGTCGTCTTCTGGCTCCAGTTCCGCGCCGCCGTTGGTGAGTAACAATTTGATGAACGAGTACAGGAACTTGATATTGCTCTCAGTCGGCTCCAGGGCAAAAGGATTGACTCGTGGGCCGTCTTTGCCTACACGGTCAACGCGACCACCGTACAACTCCACGACGCTTTCATAGCTGCCGCCAATGTCGAAGATAAAGGTGAAACCACCGTATTTCTGCTCAAGCGCGACGGCCATATTCCCATGAACCGACTTGCCCGATCCCGTAGGCCCGATGATGAGCATGGCACGCACGCCATCCACATACACGTCCTGAAAGAAGGGCGTCCGTGTGCGCGTCTCAAGGATATTCAGGTACTCGGCATCTAAATCTTCTGAGCGCGGGTGCCCGATGTGGGGAGCGAACACAGAGGAGAGCCTGGCGTGGTGATCTTCCGCCAGCCACAGCGGGAAGACATTGAACTTGTGATTGCCGGGAAACATCGAATAGAACGCGGACAGGTTGCCAAGCGTCTCTTCCATCACCTGGGCGCGGGCATCGACGAAGATACGATGCACAGCGGGGACGGTATCGCGTAGCTGTTCCGTGCTGTGAGCGGCCAGCAGTAGCCGGAGGGAGTATTCACCCTGGGCCTTCTTGTCGAGTGAGCGGATGACTTCGCTCAGGTCATCGACGCTGGTGTTGGCGGCCTTTGCCCCGGCTCCGGTTTCAAGGGATGCGGTATCGCGCCCGCTCATCACGCGAGTCAATACGCCGACTTTGAAAAACGAGATGAACTTCTCCTGCGCGTCGATCTCGCTGCGGGCGGCTGACGTGGACTTTACCCGCCACGTCGAGCACAACACACTGTCGCAGTCGAGCGTAAGCAGTCCGGAGAATAGGCACGGCCTCGATGCCTCCGGCGTTGTCTTGAGGGAGAACATCTGGACATGGCGCTTACCAATCTGGAGATGATCGCTGTGCCACGCCACTGGATTCTTTACAATTTGCCGGTCCACACCGGTATTGCTGCGAAGCTGGTCATCGCCAGCCCATTCCTCAAGATTGAATAAGTAACTGAAAAACTGGAAGACTTCACCTTTGCCGAGCAGCCGCAATCCAATCGTGCTGCCGAGATGACTTTGAACGATCGTGGCCGTCTTTTGGAGGTCGGCCAGCATCCGCGACGTGTCGGCGGCGTTCTCTTGCGGCTTGCGCTCAAACGCCTTTACTTTCGACGGCTCCAGAGTGAGGCACCAATGCAGGTCAATACGCCGAAAGGCCGCCGTCTTCTCAAGAAAGGTGAGGCGGTCGTCCGCGAAAACCTGCGTAACCGTGTTCCCATACTGCCGTTGACGTGGCAGCGCAAACCCAGACATGACGCGGGTGTACTGGTAGAGGCAAGAGCCTTCCGGCAGTCCACGCAATGCGCCCTCAATCGAGCGCATCCGCGAATCAAGCTCCTGGTCGGTGAGTCCTTCTTCGTCGATGCCGGTCAATGAGAACAGGCACCCATAGCCACCGCCCTTGAGCGCAAAGACATTCGGACTGACGAAGCGAGAAAGGGGAATGATGCTGCACGCAGCTCCGGCTTTTGCGAACCACGGTGTATTTTTTAGCTGCTCACTGTTTGCGCGGGTCATAGTAGGATTTCTGGTTGAGGCTGAGGCCCCATAGTTGGAACATCTTTGGGTGTTTGCGGATGATGAGCCATGCCCCGCACGCCATCATGGGAAAGCCGAATATGGCAATCATTCGGAACCCGACAAGGAAAACCGTTACGTTCACAAACACGATGGCCATCCATGTTGAGAGGCCGAGCCCCAGCTTGGCTCTGGGCCTGTTCATGGCCTGGTTGATCGGTAACGGTTCTCCTCGCTTGGTCATGTCGATGCACCTCCTACATCGACTGTCCGGTTAGGGAGCCAATCCAACCGGCACCCCAACCGAGCACTCCGGCACCGAACAGTGCGCCGAAAAGCCCCGGAATAGCGTCTTGGAAACGTCCGCTCATCATGCGGATTCCAGCGAAGATGAGGCCGCCAAAGCAGATGACAGCGCCAGCATAGATGGCGAACGTTTTAAAAGTAGACATAAGCGTGGTTGCCCCAGAGAAATCCATCGTTCCCTGAGCATGGGCAACAGTGGCAAAGGTTAGTGCCGTAAGTGCAGGCGCTAAGGTACGCATGAGGTGGGGTAGTTTTTTGCTGGAATTAGATTGCCTCTTATGTTTGCGAGGCGAGGGATTAAGTTGGCTTGTCAGGAACATCTGATCCTCCGAACGGCTTGAATGTTTGCCGTCATGACTCGGAAGGTAATGCGTCAGCAAAACTTCGTCCAAGACTTTATGTCTATTTCGCCATACTTTTTGTCTATGACTTCACCATTAGATAAGCAATTTCAATTGCTGGGGTCTGACGCTGCTCGAAGCTGGTTTCTTCCTATGCAAGTTCTTCCAATCCTCCTGCAGGAATCGCTCGATGAACGGCAAGGCGATATGGTCTGCACGGCTCTGGTGCACGAATGCGGTGTCTGTTGTCCAATTGATGCCAGCCATAGGCCGAGTAATGAGGCCCGATTCGAGAGGCAACAGTTGATCTACGAGAGCGAGGCCATAACCTGCTTTCACCATCCACTGAATGTCAGAGGATGTTCTCGCAGAATGTTCCAAGTGAAGAGGGATTCCCACGTCGGAGAACATCTCTACCAGTCGTGAGTGAGCCAACGGATGTAACTCTGGATCGCGAAATATCTTAATGCGGTCTGCAACTTCTTGAATGTCCAGGCGGGCTCTATTGGCAAGGGTGTCGTCAGAGCGCATGCAGACGGCCAATGGGGACTGCGCGATTTGTTGTACGTTGTACACTCCGGTATCAATAGGCATAGTGAGCACAGCGCAATCTAATCGGCGTTGATTCAGCCTCTGCAAAATCAGCATCGGATCTCCGCTCGCCAGTTGAATTTCGCATCCGGGAAACATCTCTTCGTACGACTGGCGAAATGTTTGCAGGAGGTTCGCATTGATGAAGGAAGAGAAGCCGAGCCGTAGCGGACGGACTTCGCCAAGATGAACTGCCCGTGCCATCGAAAGCATCTCATCCCGTTCTCGCAGCGTGTTGCTCGCATAAGCGATCACGATGCGCCCAGCATTCGTGACGCGAATACCATCGCGGCTACGCTCGAAGAGCGGAAACTTAATGTCGATTTCGAGATCACGAATTTGCTTGCTGAGTGACGGCTGCGCAAGAAAAAGGCGCTGAGCAGCGCGAGTGAAGTTCAATGTTTCCGCGACTGCCAGTATGTACTTCAAAAGCCGAAATTCGAGGTAGTCTGACATGGCCTAATACTCCGCTGGCTGCTGTCGATTCCGCTGACTCCACTGAAACACTGCGCGGTAAAACAGATGACCATAACTATGTTTTGGAATCGAACCGGAAGTGTCAATAAGGCACCGGATCGTAACCGGAAACCTTAAAGTGACTGTCGTCTATTAGCGTCTCTCGAAAATGCCATAGATAAAACCTTGGGCGATATAGATAAGAAGTATTGGACTCGCAGTCGCGGCACCGTCAAGCTCGAACCAGCAAGACGGCATGAGGTGCCCAATGGACAGAAGCTCTCCAGTTTCTCATTCGATTGGTAGACGTGAGTCAAATGGAATCGCACAATTTCCCAACGATCAGCAAACAAACTCGCCCTTACGAAAACCTCCCAGAAGCTTGACGGAAGTTGAGTCGCTGCTCACTGCCGAGGACGTAGCCAAGCGACTCAACGTCAGCACCGATTGGGTCTGGGATCACTCCTCAAGGAAGAAGCCCTTGCTTCCGGTGATTCGCATGGGAGACGGAACACTACGCTACCGTGCCAGCGGAATCGAAATGTTCATCGACGAACACGAACGGTTGACAGCACTACGTCGGCGCGCCGTCTAAAATAGAGGGTGCCCACTGTCTCCCCGCAGAAACAGAGGAATCATGGGTAAATCGCACCAGACGGGATGGGTGTCGATTCGCGGCAAATACTGGTACGGGTACTACCGCGAGACGGTACTTGATCCAGAGACCAATGAGGAGCGGGTCAAAAAAATCCCGATTCGACTTGGCCTCAAGACGCAGATGAACAAGCTCAAAGCGCGGAACGCGCTGCGAGAGGAGATCACCAAACGCAATGGGCAGGTCCCCGAAGGCAGAGTGCTGAAAGACAGCTCGGTCACCTTCGAGTGGTTTGTCCGCAACCGCTACTTTCCGCTACGGCAGGGAGACTGGCGACCAGAAACGGCAGTGACGAAGATGGACCAGATTGAAATGGACCTCATCGACAAGTTCGGCCCTTATCCGATGGACGTGCTCGACAAGTTCGTGCTGCAGACGCATCTGAACGCGCTTGCGGAACGCTATTGTCAGGATCGGGTCAAACAGGCACGGTCGTACTTGAAGTCAATCTTCGACGAGGCCATCGAGCAGGAGTTTCTCGCGAAGGACCCAACCCGCAAGCTGAAGACTCCCAAAAATCTTCGGCCCAAGGACAAGCGGGTTCTGACCTGGGAGCAGATGTGGTCGATTCTGGCGATTGCCGCCCGGAGAGACCGCCTTCTGCTGGCGTTGGATATGACGGAGGCGCTTCGCCCGAGCGAGCTGTTCGCTCTCCGTTGGCGCTCGTTCGATGGTGACAATACGTTGTTCATCACCGAGACCGTCTATCGGCGCAAACTTCGGCCGTATGGCAAGACTCCTGGAAGCCTGACAAAAGTCCACCTTCCGGAAGGACTCACTGACGAACTCCGAGCATGGAAGGTCGAGTGTGGGGACGTATCGCCCGACGACTTCATCTTCCCCAACGCGGACGGCGGCATTCTGGATTCCGCCAATTACCGGTTCCGGGTCCTCAAGCCTTTGGCGGACGCGCTGGGAATCGAGCGGCTGAACTTCCAGATTCTCCGCCGGACGATGGCGACCCAAGCCCAGAGCATGGGTTCGGTGAAGGACATCCAAGCGCACCTGCGGCATTCGCGGCCCGACACCACGGCCAACGAATACATGCAGGCGTTGCCGGCAAGCGTCCAGCAGATGGTCGGATCGGTGTACCTGATGTTGACGAAAGGAGGGGAGGAGAAAGAGTCTGAAAAACAGTCTTTTGTGGATTTGCCACAAAATGCCACAAACTTTTCAGTGGCACCACCTGTAAGTTGTTGATTTGATGGTGGGCACAGCAGGATTCGAACCTACGACTTCCACCGTGTGAAGGTGGCACTCTACCGCTGAGTTATGCGCCCGAATCGCAGCAGAAGTAACCTGAACCCCTTCCGGCGAGTCTGTTTGTCAAGAATATCATCTGTTCCCGTCGCCAGCCATGCATATTGCCCGAAGCTTTGGGGAGAGTCATTCAGGCTCGCAACTCACTGCTTCAGAACCCCATCCGGCGGTACAATAACCCAGCGCATGCCCGCTATCCCTCCCCACCGCGACCCTTCCAGTTCCCTGGGCTCACCCGACACCGGAAGAGCGGAAGAGAGTTTGCCGGAATTTGATGCGGAAGCGCAACCTGCGGACGAAGACGGGGTTAAGGATGACATGGCTACCTTGGCAATCAACCCGAGGCTTCTCGAAGGACTCCAGACCGCCGAAGTTCGTCGTTTCTCCGGCAATTTCAGTCAGATGGACGATGCCGCCATCATGCTTGCGCTGCGTGACGGCGATATGGCCGGGTTCGACTTTCTCATCCAGAAGTATCGCAAGCCAATCATTCATTTCATGTATCGCATGGTGCATAACCAGGCGGTCGCCGAAGAGCTTGCCCAGGAGGTCTTCCTCCGCGTCTACCGCTCCCGCGCAACTTATCGGGCTGAAGCACGATTCAGCACATGGCTCTATCGCATTGCCACCAACCTCGGTGTCAACCATGCCCGGGATACCCGGCATGAGCGTGCCGCCTCCATGGTGTATCTGGACGAGACCGACTCCGAGACCGGCATGACGCCGGACGTGGCTGATGCGACGCCCAGCGCTGAAGCCAATCTTCTTCGCCGCGAACGCCTCAACGCTATCCGGCAGCATGTTCTCGCGCTGCCCGAACGACAACGCATGGCCGTCCTCATGCATAAATACGAGGGCATGGACTACAAACAGATCGGCGACGTGCTCAAGCTGAGCGAGTCTGCCACGAAATCTTTACTCTTCCGCGCGTACCAAACCTTGCGGGACAAACTGAAGTCTTTTATTTAGGTATCAGGAATACAAAGGCGCGCATGGCATTGATTCGACGCGCTCAAGTAAGAAAGTAAGAAACGAACCATTGGAAAGGTCATCATGATCTGCCACGACTACAAATCCGCTCTTCCCGAACTCCTGCTCGATCCGGCTGCGCCGTCCAATGCCAGCGTTCGCGAGCATTTGAAGTCCTGCCCTGCCTGCAACGAGGAGTTCCAGTCACTCGAAGCCACCTTTACGCTGCTCGATAGCTGGCAGGCGCCGGAGCCGTCGCCTTATTTCGACCAGAAGCTGGCCGTCCGCCTGCGCGAAGAGCAGGCCCTCCCCGCTGCCGGATGGTTTGAGCGTATGAGAAGCCGCCTTCTCTTCAATACCGGCCGGCAGTTTCGCCCGGTAGTCGCAGGTGCGCTTGCTCTCGTTCTTCTGGTAGCCGGTGGAACCTTTGCAGACCTCTCCGGATTTCCCTATCCGGACAAGGCGCCTGTCTCCGCCACGGTGAATGACCTGCAGATTCTCGACAAGAATGACCAGGCGCTGCAAACAATGAGCCTGCTCCTTCAGGACGACGGTTCGTCCAGCATAGACAGCGTCGTCGCCACGCCTCCCAGAAGCTAACTCCACGTATTTCCCTGTGTTTATGATGGAGGAGAATAAAGCATAATCATCTTGCCCAGGCTATGAGTTCGCCGACGCACAAGTTTTACAGCCCTCGCCTGACAGCCATGCTCTTTTCAGTCAAATCCCGAGGCCTCTTCCAATCGGCACTTGCGCTGATCCTCATGACGGCCGTGCCGTCGCTCGCGGCGCCGCCCGATCGCGGTTCTAGGCGCGAGCAAGGTTCGCAACGCGAGCAGCGGCAGATGCAAAGGCCTATGAGAGATCAGGGGAGGAATCAGGCACCACCCCGTCCCAACCCGGGACAGCGGATGCCGAATGAGGGACGCCGTGGATCGGGACAGCAGGAACACCTTGAGCAGTGGATGAGCCGCCACGGCAATCTCCCGCTCGACCAGCAGCAGCGAGCCCTGGGCAATGAGCCGGGCTTTCGCCGGCTTCCGCCCCAGACCCAGCAGCATCTGCGCAACCGTCTGACCCAGCTCAACAATATGCCTCCGGAACAACGCCGGAGACTGATTGAACGCAATGAAGCGATCGAGCGTCTAACGCCGCCACAGCGGCAGCAATGGCGCGGTGCCATGCATCAGCTCGGGGTCCTGCCCGATGACCGCCGTCGTGCCGTCGCCCAGGCCTTCCGCGAACTTCGCTCGGTTCCTCCGTCGCAGCAGCAATCCGTTCTCAATTCCAATCGTTTTCGCGGGCAGTTCTCCGATCAGGAGCGCAGAACTCTCTCCGACCTGCTCACCGTCGAACCCTACCTGCCCTCTCCGCAGCAGGGTGGAGGCGCTCCGCCCAACAGATAAAGCGCGTTATTCAGACATCGAGGTGAATGCCGCCCAGGCATTCCGAGGCAGAATTGCTCAGGCAGGCGAGCCCTCGCCTGATACCCTTATCTCGTGAAGCTCCTCAACCGAGTGCTCTTCTACCTCTTCGCAGTTGTCTTTGCCATCGCACTGCTTACGGCAGGGGTCTATCTCACCATCCCCACGCACAATACTGCCGCCACCCGCTTCGATGCGATCATCGTCCTCGGTTATCCCGCCAACTCCGACGGCACCCCCACGCCCGAGCAGCGCGAACGCGTCCTCGAAGCTGTCCGCGAGTACAAAGCTGGAGTTGCCCCATACATCATCATGTCCGGCACCTCTGCCCATAATCAATACATTGAAGCCGATGTCATGGCGCAACTGGCCCGAAGCCAGGGTGTGCCGGCATCGGCGATTCTCGAAGATGTCCAGGCCCACAACACCATCCAGAACATCTACTATTCGGCCCGCATCATGCACGACCACGGCTGGAACTCGGCCGAAATCGTCAGTTCTCCCAGCCATCTCCCCCGCGCCGCCCTGATCGTCAACACCCTTAACGTCGACCAACCCGGCCTCTATATTAACTGGCGCACCCACGCCGCCCACTGGCCTCCCGAATACAGCATCTTCCGCGAAGCCGCTCTCTACATCGGCGAGGCACGAAACTGTCTCATCCTCCGCTTCAACGGCTTTCCCTCCTCCCAATTTCTTCCCCGCGACCCGGCGATTAATTAATCCGAATTGGCGCATCTGCAAGCCAGAAGTCTTCTTCTTCGGTTAGCATCGTTGTGCACCAGAAAGTAAACGTTCTCTCAATCTCTAAAGATTTTGCCCGCTATCTATTACCCGTAAGAAGGACGATCATCCATGCGCTTCGAAAAACTTGCTGCCGTCTTCCTCGTCGGCCTGCCGCTTGCCCTCCTCGCCCAGCAGCCCGCTACGCTTACCATCGACACTGCCAAGCCCATCGCCGCCGTCAGTCCCACCCTCTACGGCCTCATGACGGAAGAGATCAACTACTCCTATGATGGCGGCCTCTATGCCGAACTGGTGAGCAACCGCACCTTCCAGACCAACCGCGGTCCCAGCACCGCAGGCTGGACCATCCTGCAGAATGGCAATGCACGCGCCGCCATGGCGATCGACAAGACCACCGGCCCCAGCGAGGCACTGCCTCTCAGCCTCAAGCTAACGGTCGAGAGCGCCGCCCCGAAGTCCGAGGCCGGCATCGTCAACGGAGGCTTCTGGGGTATCGCCGTCCGTCCGTCCACGCAATACAAGGGCTCCTTCTACGCCAAGGCTGACAGCGCCGGCATCGGCGCCGTGACAGTTCGACTCATCAACGACAACACGGGAGCCGTCGCCGCCACCGCCACCGTTCCGGCCCTCAGCAGCGAATGGAAGCGCTACGAGTACACGCTCAAGACCGGCTCCGTCATCGCCTCTGCCGCCAACCATCTCACGCTCTCGGTCGACCATCCCGGAACCGCCTGGTTCTCGCTCGTCTCCCTCTTCCCGCCGACTTATAAGAACCGTGCCAACGGCAACCGCGTCGATCTGATGGAGAAGCTCGCCGCCATGCATCCCGCCTTTCTGCGTTTCCCCGGCGGCAATTACCTCGAAGGCGACCATATCAACGAGCGCTACGAGTGGAAGAAGACCATCGGCTCGCAGGTCGACCGCCCCACCCATCCCAGCCCTTGGAACTACCACTCCTCCGACGGTCTCGGTCTGCTCGAATTCTTCAACTGGTGTGAAGACCTGCACATGCAGCCTCTGCTAGCCGTGTATGCCGGCTACTCCATGCGCCAGGAGCACGTCGATCCCGGCCCCGCCCTTGAACCCTATGTTCAGGATGCCCTCGACGAGATCGAGTACGCCACAGGCAGCACCTCCACCAAGTGGGGAGCCATCCGCGCCAAGGACGGTCATCCCGAGCCGTTCAAGCTCAACTACATCGAGGTCGGCAACGAGGACTGGTTCGATAAATCCGGCAGCTACAGCGGACGCTACGCCCAGTTCTACAAGGCCATCAAGGCCGCCTATCCCAATCTGCAAATCATCGCCACCGCACCCGTCACCGGCATCCGCCCCGACATCATCGACGACCACTTCTATCGTTCAGCCCAAGGCTTCTTTGAGGACGTCCACCACTACGACAAGACCGATCGCAACGGACCCAAGATCATGGTCGGCGAGTGGGCCACCCGCGAAGGCTCTCCCACCTCCAACTTCGGTGCCGCTCTCGGCGACGCCGCCTGGATGACCGGCATGGAGCGCAACAGCGACATCATCGTCCTCGCCAGCTACGCTCCCCTGTTCGTCAACGTCAACCCCGGAGGAATGCAGTGGCCCAGTGACCTGATCGGCTACGATGCCCTCCACAGCTACGGTTCGCCCAGCTACTACGCCCAGGTCATGTTCAACGAGCACCTCGGCGACCATATTCTCGACGCCAGGCTCGACGCCGCCAATCCGCGTTTCTTCGAGTCGGCAACTCTCGACTCGAAGCGCCATCGCGTCATCGTCAAGCTGGTCAACGGTTCATCTCACCCGCAAGCCGTCAAGATCGACCTCTCCGGGGCGAAGGGCGTCCACAGCAAGGCTGCTCTCACCACGCTGAGCGCGCTCACGCCGGAGGCGACCAACTCCATCACCGACCGCACCCGGATCGTCCCTGTCGTCAGTTCAATCTCCAATGCCGCCTCTTCCTTCACCCACACCGTTCCGGCTTACGCTATCCAGATTCTCGACATTGATCTGGACTAGAGGGAGAAACCAAGACCTGAACGAAAGCATGAACAAAAAACCGGCTGGCCATCCCACATAATCTACAGGGGATGGCCAGTTGTTTTTTCTCTCCAACATCTACGGCAATCGCGGGACGGATTCAGGACTCCGCTTTCCTTTGAAAATTCTGCATCGTTTTTCACGGGAAGCTCATCATGCAGCGCCGCCCTCAAGTAAACTTTGCATCAAAGGACCATGTTCGCGCCTCTAACTATGTGTGCTTAAACGAACTACTTCTCCCCAAACCGAGCGCTTTTTACGCCAAACACCGTCGAAGGATGTAGATTAGCGAATGGCCGCATCCGCCACAGCGCCGCTTGACCAGTCCGCCCAGGTCACCCAGGGAGTCAATCCCTGGCTCATCGCCGCAGCCGTCATGCTGGCTACTTTCATGGAGGTACTCGACACCTCTATCGCGGCCGTCGCTCTACCCTACATTGGCGGCTCGCTCTCGGCTACTACCGACGAGGCCACCTGGGTTCTCACCAGCTACCTGGTCGCCAACGCTATCGTCCTGCCTGCCAGCCACTGGTGCTCGTTGAAATTCGGACGCAAGAACTTCCTCATGTCCTGTGTCCTTATCTTTACCATCTCCAGCTTTGCCTGCGGAGCTGCTCCCACCCTCGCCTTCATGTTGATCGCCCGCATCGTTCAGGGCGCTGGCGGCGGAGCGCTGCAGCCGCTCTCGCAGGCCATCCTGCTCGAATCGTTCCCGCCCAAAAAACGCGGAGCCGCGATGGCCGTCTTCGCCTTCGGAGTCGTCGTCGCCCCTGTCCTCGGCCCCACCCTCGGCGGCTGGCTTACCGACACCTACTCCTGGCGCTACGCCTTCTACATCAATATTCCCATCGGCATCCTCGCCCTCTACATGATCAACCGCTTCGTCCACGATCCGTCCTACATCAAGGACAGGAAGGCGCCCTTCTTCGACCGTTACGGATTCGCAGCGCTCGTCATCTGGACCGGAGCCCTCCAGATCATCCTCGACAAGGGACAGGAAGTCGACTGGTTCGCCGCCACCTGGGTTCGTTGGGCCTCGCTCGCACTCGTCGTCTCGTTCCTCTACTTTGTCTGGCACTCCTGGTCGCACAAGGATACGCTGGTCGATCTTAAGGTTCTCAAGGACCGCAACTTCGCCATCGGCGCCACGCTGATCTTCCTCTTCGGCATCGCCATCTACTCCACCGTGGTCGTGCTTCCGCTCTTCTATCAGGAACTGCTTGGCTATACCGCCTTCACTGCGGGATTGGTCGTCGCGCCGCGCGGTATCGGGGCCATCTGCGGCATGCCTATCATCGGATATCTGTCTAACCGGGCCGACCCGCGCTACCTGCTCACCTTCGGCTTCTTCACCTTCGGACTCACTACGCTCTACTTCGGCTCCATCACGCTCGACATCTCGCCAACAACCCTGCTGCTGCCCATTCTCATCACCGGATTCGGCCTCAGCTTTGTCTTCGTGCCCATCAACACCGCCGCCTACGGCACATTGAGCAACGAGCAGATCGGCAACGCCAGCGGTCTCTTCAACCTCATGCGCAACGTCGGCGGCTCCATCGGCATCTCTCTCGCCTCCACGCTGCTGGTCCGGCGCGCCGACGTCCATCAGAACTTCATCACCAACTCCGTTCCGCAAACCGGCCAGAACTTCCAGAACAGTCTCGCCGCCACCACTCACGCGCTTACCGGCTGGTTCGGCCACGCCAACGCCGCCCATCCGGCCGAGGCGATGCTCTACCGCGAACTCCAGCGCCAGGCACTAAGCTGGGCCTACGTCGACATCTTCCGCTGGCTCTCTCTGCTCAGCTTCGGCTGCATTGTCGTCGTATGGCTCTTCAAGAAGGTAAAGCCCGGCCGCGGCCCCGCCGGAGCACATTAATACGTTTGGGTACGCAGCACTCAATTTTTACTGTGGAGCACTCGGTGTCGGAGTCGAGCCGGTTCCACCCCCGAAGCCTCCCTTGGAAGGCTGGTTCCCCGTACCCAGGCTCGATCCGGAATTGAAGCCAAAGTCAGACTTGGAGCCGGCAGCCGACCCCAGGCTCGAAGCGCTGGTCGATGCCGGACCGCCGCCGAAGATACTCACCTTCGCCTTCATCTGCTCGATGCGAGGATCGTAGAGAAACTCCCAGGTCACGTAGGTTGTCTGCTCGTTCAGCACCGTAATCGAGTTCCCATCCTTTACCAGCCCTACGCCGATAAAGGGTCCGCCGTTACCGGTCAGGCTATCCGACCCATTCGACGATTGGCCTGCGCTTCGACTCGAATTGGAGGAGGTGGAACTGTTGCTGCTACCCAATCCGCTACTCAGGCCGCTGCTACCCAGACCAGAGCTTCCCAGCGGAGAGCCAAGGGACGAGCCCGCACCGCTCGATGGACTTCCAAAAGCCGGAGTCGAGCTGCCGACCGGCGTTCCCGTTCCACCAGATGAAGCCATTCCCGCTGCACTGCCCAGCCCGGAGCTCGCGATGCCGGCCAATGGTTCTCCGAAGAATCCCTTCACTGTCGTCTTCGCCTCGCCCAAATGGATCAACCGCCAGTCGTCCTTTCCGGTCATCGGATCGATGTATTTCCGGCGCAGAAAGCGTTGGTTGTTGGTCTTCTCCAACTGCTCGATGGAGCCGGGATAGCTCCCGATCTTCTTGTGATACATCTGGATGGCCCGCACGTATTGATTGCCGCGGTGAATCGTCTCCACCTCCTGCTCCCGCCGCAGTTCATGCGCCACTCGCGGCGCGGCCACACTCAACGCCAGCAGAATCAGAAAGATCGCAACTACCAGCCCGAGCAGCATGACGCCCTGTTCGCCGGAACGGTCCGGGCACTGCTCGGAGCGTGCGAGTTCACAATTGCAAACTGCGGTGTGGGGAAAGCGGGATGGAGCAGAGTTAAACATCTGGCACAGTAACTTAGTTCACGATCAAGGGCAGGGTCTGCGTATTGTTGTCGGTCATATCCTTGATTACGATGGAGTTAGCCGAGATCGTCCCAACCTGATAACGCCGTTGCACAATGTCCCCCGGCGAAGCCAGGAAGACGTCCTCCCCGTGCAGCAGAAACGCCCTGCGCACTCCATTGGCCGACGTCGCCGTGCCAAAAAACTTCAAATCGATGGGAGGTAGCGGCGGCGGACCGACCGGGCCAGTCAACACCGGAGCCACAGGCCCTTTCGGACGTGCCGCGGCGATTGCACGCGGAATGACCACCGGAGCCGAACTGGCGGAGAATATATTTCGACCGCTTCCAGAGTAGACAAGCGACTCGGTCACCAGCATCGCCTTCATATGCAACGTGGGATCGAGGTGCGTCGCCGACGTCCCAACATTCTTCGCCACACCGTTCTTCGCGGGAACCCTGGCCGGAACTGTGGTCACGGTCGCGGCGACCGGAGGCGGAATATCCGGCGACGAAAGCTCGCTGTACATATAGAACGCAGCGCCCAGCGCCAGCACTCCGACGACGGCGAGAATCCCCAGCTTCTTCTTATCTTCGGTTCCCAGCTTCATCGCGAGCTACCTCCGCCGGCGACTGAACCGCCATCGAGTGCTCCGTCCTGTAAAGACACTACGGTAGCTTTCTCCTTCACAACCGGCGCTCGCAGATACGTCGCCAGCCCCAGCCGCAGGCCAACGGTGCCTCCCTGCTCGCCGGTCAACGTCACTCCGCGCACAAGGAAGAACATCTTGTCCCGCTCCAATCCATTGATGAAGAGCATCAGCGGGCGATAGTCGCCGCTGAGGCTCGCGTCCATGCGGATCTCCGTGAGCGCGCCCGCGCTGTCGGCCATTACGGGCGCCTCGACATACTGCACCCGCATCAGTTTCACACCCTGCTTCTTTGCCAGTACGCCAAGTTCGCTGACCACATCGGAGTCGGCATAGGGCAGCCGATCTTCGTAAAAAGTGTCCGACTGCCCGGTCGCCCTGGCCAGCTTCGAGTCCAACCCCTGCAACGGCCGGGTAGCGATCTCCGCCGTCTTCATCACGACCGTCTGCTGCTCCATCGCCGCCGCATTCTGATTGGTTGCCGCTCGCCACGCAAAACCAATATGAATCAGCAAGTACAGATTCACCAATGCCAAGGCGGCGACCCCGGCATAGTAGAGGTTCAATCGCGTCAACAGATCGCGCGTCCGCTCAGAAACGTTCGGGGGCAGCATCCTGCGACTCATCAACCTCATCGCGAGTCTCCTGCGCCAGTCGCCTCGGTTGCAGCCTTACCCTTGGAAGGGGACTCCGGCAGCGGGTTATAGCCGCTCAAAATGTCGAACTCCACAGCTCCCGGCATCGCCGCCTGCACCACGTTGCCGCCCTGGCTTCCCTGCTTCTGCGCCGCCTCGTTGGCCAGCCGGGGAGAGACGAACCGCTGCGAGGTCTCAAGATTCCTGACCAGTTGTACCGCGCGGTCGCGGTCGCCGCTGACTCGCAGCCGAATATTGACATCGCCGTTCTTGGTAATCACCGGCTCGATGCTCGTCACCTGCACCCCAACCGGAAGCACCTTTTCAAGATCCATCATCACAGCGGTCCAACTGAAGCTTTTACGCGCAAACAGCGCGTTGAGAAACTGCGACCGTTCCAGCACCGCCATATTCTGCGGCTGCCGCATCCGCGCCTCGTTCATCTGGCGCTCCTGCTGAAAGTGGCGGGTTTTCGTCTTCAGCGCATCCATCTGCGCCTGTGCAACCCTGCCCTGCCCGTTCAGCGCGTGGAGCCAGAAGCCGAGCCCCACCGCCAGTACGGCCAGGGCAATCATCGCCAGCCGCAACCGGGCAAACAATGGCCGCAGCTCAACAAAAGGCTTTGTCGCAAGATTGACCGAGATCCGCATCAGTTCTTCAACGCTCCCCGCACGCCGGCCAGCCAGTTCCTGGGAACGCGCGCCGTCGCCGCGCCCGCCTCCAGCATCGCAACATCCACCATCTCCTGCACATGCAACCCGTCCAGCCCGTTCGCCGCCATCAGCCCAGCCAGCCTCTCCGCGCCCATGGTTCCCGCTGCCAACAGAGCCTCAGGCGAGGCTTGCAGCGTGTCCTCAAAGTAGGCAGCTGCCACGCTGACGGCCTGAACGACTTCGCGGCTTTCGGTCTGCAAACTGGCCTCCGCAGCCAGTTCTCGCGCCTCAGCCGTCATCACCACCGAGGCTTGCATGGATGCTTCCGCATCAAAGCGATCATAGCCATCCGGAGCCTGCCCGCTCCAGGATGCGTCCGGAGCATTATTTTCGACCACCACCGTCTCCACTACAATATCTTCCGAATTTGCACTTAGATCCAGGCTCCGATGCAACAGCAATGCTCCGCCCTTCACAATCGCCGTGGTCACGCTGCCCAGACCGGCGTTGACTACCAGCGCGGGAGCCTCCGCCGTGTCCAACCCAGCCAGCGCAGCCAGCGTACTCGGCAGCACGGCTCCCGGAAGATATCCGGCAGCCGTCACCACTGCCTCATATTCATCGAGGACATCCCTGGGCATCGCTATCGCCAGCACTCGCACCGAACCCCGTTCGCTGGCCATGACCTGATAACTCACCGCCGCCGTGTCCGCATCGAATGGCAGCAGCTTCTTCAGACGAAACCGCACTACCGGCAAAGCCTCCGTCATCTTCGATGGCAATTGGTCAAAATCCAGCAACAGAACCCGCACCGCCGCATCCGGAACAATGAGAGTGACATCGCGACCGCCGCTACGGTCCTGTCCTTTTCCAGCAATTTCGTCCAGGGCGGCTCGAATCGCCGCCACAACACCACCATGATCTGCGATGTTGCCTGCCTTCAACCCCGGCGCTACCGCACCCGCTGCCACATCGGCCCGGGCCACGGCGGTCAGCAGAGCAGCAGCATCCTCCGCGCGCGCAGCCACCACGCCCTCGGCCCTCACCTCAATGGCGAGCCGAGGCCGCGTGCCCAACGTTGTCGGTAAAAATTCCATGCCGTCCTAGCTTACCTTCCAAACCGCATAACCACTAAAGCAGTTCCCGGTCCTAACGTCCCGCCTCAATAAACGTAACCTTATTGATCTCGCGCAGCGTCGTCACACCCGCTCGAACGCGCTCCAAAGCCGAGTCCCGCAGAAATGCCATCCCCTTTTCCCGAGCTTTTTTGCGAATCTCGCTGCCCGGCCTCTTGGCCAGCAGCATCTCACGGATCTCGTCATCCAATTCCAGTAGCTCGTGAATCGCCGACCGCCCGCGATATCCCGTCCCGCCGCACTCGATGCAGCCGGAGCCTTCGCGGAAATTAAATCCGCGCCATTCCTCCGGCTCCAGCCCGCTGGCCAGCAGGTCGGCATCCGTGTAATGAACGTCGCGCACACAGAACTCGCAGACCTGGCGCACCAGTCGCTGCGCCAGAATACAGTTCAACGCGGAGACGAAGTTGTAAGGCTCGACGCCCATATTAAGAAAGCGGCCCAGCACATCGACGACATTGTTGGCGTGGACCGTTGTAAAAACCAGGTGTCCGGTAAGAGCGGAGTTGATGGCAATCTGCGCCGTCTCCGCATCGCGGATTTCGCCGACCAGAATCTTGTCCGGGTCATGGCGCAGGATCGATCGCAGGCCGCGAGCAAACGTCAGCCCCTTCTTTTCATTCACGGGAATCTGCGTGATTCCGCGAATCTGATACTCGACCGGGTCTTCGATGGTGATGATCTTGTCTTCTTCGCTCTTGATCTCGTTCAACGCGGCGTAGAGCGTCGTCGTCTTGCCCGATCCGGTCGGCCCGGTCACAAGCACCATCCCGTAGGGCTCCTTGATGTAACGGCGAAACCGCTCAAGATCACGGTCCGCGAAGCCCACTACGTCGAGCGACAGCTTCTTGAACTTCTCGCTCATCGATTCCTTGTCGAGCACCCGGAGCACGGCATTTTCGCCATGCACCGTCGGCATGATCGAGACACGAAAGTCGATGAGGCGGCCCTTATAGCGGACACGGAAACGTCCGTCCTGGGGCACGCGGCGTTCGGCGATGTCCAGCTCGCTCATGACCTTGATACGCGAAAGAATAGTCTGATGGTGCTCCCTTGCAATCGGAGCCATGGCCTGTTGCAGGACGCCGTCGATGCGGTACTTCACCAGCAGCGAATCGTCGAAGGTCTCTAAATGGATGTCAGAGGCGCGCCGCTCCAGCGCGGTAAAGATCGTCGTATCCACCAGACGAATGATCGGCGAGATATCGTCTTCGCTCGTCAGACGCTCGATGGAGATATTCTCATCGACATTGTCCTCGCTCGACAGCACATCGAACGCCAGCCCCTCGCTGGCCTCGTCGAGCACGCGCTGCGATTGCTCGGTCTTCTTCAGCAGTTCTGTAATCTGCGAGAGCGTTGCCACCCGCGTGACCAGCCGCTGCCCCAGCAGCCCCGAGATCTCGTCGAGCACCATCAGCTTCGAGGGATCGCTGACCGCAATCGCCAGCTTGCCGTTCCTCTGCTCCAGCGGGACGAAGTTGTAGCGGAACATCATGTCCACGGGAACGGTCTTGAAAAGCTCATGCTGAATCCTGAAGTTCTTCAGGTCGACAAACTCCGCATGATAACGCCGCGCCAGCCCCTGCGCGCGCTCCACCTCATCCACGCCCAACTCGTTGATGGGTATCGCCAAAGGTGCATTTGCCATACTCGTAAGACTCCCTTTTTCGGCATCCGTCACTGCTCGTCTTTCAACCCAAGGCCTACACTGTATCCATTATCTAGGAACCGCATCTTCTGTGGTATTCTCCTCCCTTGATATCGGACCTGACTACCACGGCTGTTGGAGGACTTCTGCATGAATGATCTCGCCACCCGTTGCTCCTCAATTCCACGCAAATCCATCGGCTGGTCCATTACGCTCAGCGTTTTTTTGATCATCGCGGGTCTTCTCGCGATGCTGCTGCCGCCCATCATGGGCCTTGGAGTCACGCTGTACATCGGCTGGCTGCTGGTTCTCAGCGGCATCACCCATTTCATCTTCGCCTGGAAGTCACACACCGCGGGCGCCGTGCTGTGGGAGATACTTGTCGGCCTCGTCTACCTTGTCGCCGGCGGCTACCTCGTCCTGCATCCACTGGCCGGGCTGCTGTCCCTGACGCTCTTTCTCGCTATCTACCTCATTATCGAGGGGGTCATCGAGATCATCCTGGCCTTCCAGATCACCCGGAGCGGCCGAGCCTGGATGATCCTTGAAGGAGTCGTCACCCTAATCCTTGCGATCATGATTTGGAGGACGTGGCCCTTCAGCACCATCTGGGCCATCGGCACGCTGGTCGGCATCAGCATGCTCTTCAGCGGCATCTCGCGGCTCATGTTCTCGCTGGCCTGCCGCAGGGTCTTTGCCAAAGCCGCCTAGCGGAAATCTATCAGAATCTACCAGATGGTTGGCACTTCTTTTGAAGCGTGAATCTTCTCATCTGCTGTCACAAGAGAGATTCCCGCAACTAGTGCAGTCGCGCCGATAAGTCTGTCCATTGGATCACGCGGATAAGCTTCCGTAAATTGAATTCCCCGTTCAGCGATCCTTCCGCTCACCGGCAGCACCACGAAGTTCGCTTCTACATGCCTCAAGAATCCCTCCAGCGAACCCGGAAGATCGACCCGCCCCCGGGCTGTCAGCATGGCAAGCTCCCATAGCGTTACATCAGAAATTGCAATTCCATCGCTATCCGCCCGGGCCTCGGCAATAGCAGCCACAGCCAAGGGAGACAGCCTCTTCTGTTCTCCCGATAGCCACACCACTACATGAGTATCAACAAGGATCACTTGAGAGCATCCCAATCTTCCAGCGGAACAACCGGAGAAACAATATCTCCCAGCACTTTTATATCGCCGAAATGGAAGGCCGCGAGGGGGTTCTCCTTCAACTCAATGGGCACTAGCCGTGCCACCGGCTTGCCTTTCTTTGTAATCACAACCGTCTCCCGTTTTGCCTGCACTTCATCCATCAGGGCAAGACACTTCGCCTTGAACACTCCGGCAGCTATTGTTTTCATCGCGTCACCTCACCATGGTCATTATACCATGGTCAAAATAGAATTAATGGGTCATCCCGCCTGCGCTCAGGTTGAAGATCGGCAGGTAGAGCGCAATGAGGATTCCTGTCACGACCACGCCCATGACGACCAGAATCGCCGGTTCGATCAGGCTCATGGCCGCTGTCAGGTTGGTCTGAACATCTTCCTCGAAGAACTCCGCGACCGAGTTCAACATCTGCGGCAGGGCGCCGGTCGACTCGCCGACCTCGATCATCTCGATGGCCAGTTCGGGAAACACCTTTGTAGCCTGCAAGCTGGCCGACAGCCCCTTGCCCTCTCGGACCGTTTCGACCGAGCGGTAGACGGCGTTCGCAATCTGCCGCGAATCGATGGAGCGTGCCGCGGTCTCCAGCGACGGCACCAGCGGAAGGCCGCCGGTGAGCAGAGTGGAAAGCGTCCGGCTGAACAGCCCCACCTGGTACTTCTGCCACACTCCTCCAAAAAGGGGCAAGCCGATCCTGATCCGGTCGACGGTCATGGCCCCGGCATCGGTCTTCATCCACCGCGACAATAGAAAAACTACCAGCGCGATCACCACCGCCGCATAGATTCCATAGTGTTGCGCATACTGCCCCATCTGGAGCATGGACATCGTCAGCCAGGGCAGATGTGTTCCCAACTGCTCATAGAGCTGCGCGAACCGTGGCACGACAAAGGTAATCAGGAAAATCAGGAGCCCCACAACCATCACAACGAGCAAAGCCGGATAGATGAGGCTGGCCTTCAGCTTCTTGCGGAAGGTGAGTGATACCCGCTGAAAGTCGAGAAAGCGCTGTAGAACTTCTTCAAGGTTTCCCGACCGCTCCCCCGCCAGCAGAGTCGTTGTATAGACAATGGGAAAGCCGCCCTGCGCCTCGAACGCCTGCGAGATCGACTCTCCGGTCTTTACCCTCGCCGCGACGTCTTCAAGTTGAGCGCGGAATTGAAGATCCTTCTGCCGTCGCGCCAGTAACTCCAGCGAGCCCAGAATCGGCAATCCAGCTCGAATCAGCGTCAAAAACTGCTGGTTGAAGACAAGAAACGTCTCCAGCTTGACCTTCTTCTTGCCCGCACCCCCCAGTGCGCCTCGCGCCTTCACCGAATAGACGTAATATCCCGCCTGGGTAAACCGCGCGCGAAGCTCCTCCGCTGTAGCCGCCGCATGAGTCTGCTCCTGCACCCGCCCCCGCTCATCTGCCAGCTTGATCACAAACTCAGTCATAGATAGGTAAAGCTCCGAAGGATAACTCCGTCCATCTTAGACGTTTCCGCCTTTGCAAAATGAACGTCACGTCCTCGACAAACTCCGTCTTCCCTGGCGAATCTCGCCCAAACAGCAAAACGCCCCAGCCGAAGCCGGGGCGTTGACACTGCAAATCTCAACTAGGCGCTGAAGGAAGAACCGCAGCCGCAGGTGCTCTTAACAGCCGTATTGTTCTCGAACTTGAAGCCTGAGGACTCGAGCGTCTCGACATAGTCCACCTGGCAGTCGCTCAGATACGCCGCTGAGGTAGCGTCGACAAATACCTTCAGATCGTCGAATTTATAGACCTTGTCCATCATGCCGCTCTGATTCTCGAACGACATCGAATACTGGAAGCCGGAACATCCGCCGCCGACTACGCCAATCCGCAATCCAGCGGGAACCGGATCCTGCGTCGCCATGATCTCTTTCACCTTTGCGATGGCTGAAGGCGTCAGTTTCACAGGCGCCGTTGAAGCAGGCGTCGCGGTAACGACTTCGGGGCTGGAGGTAACAGTCGCAGTGGACATCGGCAAATCTCCTTGTTTACTAGTCTACTCCACAGCAGCGCATGCCACCACAGCGGAGCGCTCATACCAATAGGATGCGCCTCCTGCTCTGCGGATGCACGAAACGCTGCTCCTTCCAATCTCCGGCTATCATCCAATCCCTATGCGTCCGCTTCTCTACCTTTCCAGCGCCTTCGTCAATACCTTCGGCATCACCCAGCCCAGCCAGAAATCGGCGGTACGCGCCGCCTGGTTTATCGCCGGTATGCTCCTTTTAGTGGTGGCGGTGGTGGCGGCAGCGGGTGGAATCGCTCTTCATCTCATCTTCCAACGTTGATTCCCGCCCAATTTCCACCAAGAAATTCCTTGCATTCTCCTTCCCAATCAGGCGTATGATCTCCGCAGGATGGCTTCGCGCTACCCTCCGAGCCCGAAACTGGACCCGCCCGGCATCGCCGAGCTTTCCCGAAACCGGACCCCTTCTCGAAGGGCGGAGGAACAACGTTATGAGCCACCTACCTGTTTTGCTCATCGTATGGGCTGCTGTCGCAGCCTGTTTCCTGGCGCTGCTCGCCTACCGCGGCCAGCTAACCCGTTATGAGGAGGACCAGCTCTTCCTCACCGACAACCACTCCAACGAGCAGGACGAACAGACCGAAATCATCCGCAAGGTCAACAAAATTAAGCCCATCGTCAACATCTTCGGCTATGCCGCGGCGTTGATGACTATCGGTATCGTCGGCATCTTCACCTACGATGCTTGGCAACACCTGCGGTAGTTACCTGTCAAATACCTTCACGTTGCCGGTGCTGGACATGACCAAACCGGCAATGTCTCCCTTATCTGCCTCAACTTCCGAGTACTCTTTCGCTGGCCAAGCATTTAGGCGTGGCGTGGGTTCGCGGCCTTGTGCGGAATCCCGGGACGTCATCCCCGCCACCCAACGCACCCCTCATCCCAGCACGGAGCAAAGAAATGGCCGGGGAGCAGACTTCCCCGGCCTTCATTACCTCTACCTCTCAAAAAAATCAGGCGTTGTACGTCGAAGACGAGACCCGCCCTCCGCGCCCGGTCCAGTTGGTGTGGAAGAACTCGCCGCGCGGCTTGTCGACACGCTCGTAGGTATGCGCGCCGAAGTAGTCACGCTGTGCCTGTAGCAGGTTCGCCGGCAGCCGTTCGGTCCGATAGCCGTCATAGAAAGCAAGCGCGGTTGAGAAGGCGGGCGTCGGCACGCCGATCTCGATGGCATGAATTACGCACTTACGCCACGACGGACCGTACTTGTTGAGCGCTGTCGAGAAGAAGTTGTCCAGCAATAGGTTGCTGAGATTGGGATTCTTGTCATATGCGGCCTTGATGTTGCCCAGGAAGACGCTGCGGATGATGCAGCCGCCGCGCCACATCAACGCGATGCCGCCCATGTTGAGCTTCCAGCCCATCTCCTTCTCGGCAGCGCGCAGCAGCATGTAGCCTTGCGCGTAGCTGATCATCTTCGAGCAGTAGAGAGCACGACGGACGTCCTCGACGAACTCCTTCTTCTCCGAGATCGTCCTGGCCTTTTTCGGTCCTTCGAGCACCTTCGAGGCGGCGACACGCTCTTCCTTGAGCGCCGACAGGCAGCGCGCAAAGACGCTCTCGCCGATCAACGTCACCGGCTGGCCAAGATCGAGCGCGGAGATGGCCGTCCACTTCCCTGTTCCTTTTTGTCCCGCCGTATCCAGAATCTTGTCCAGCATCGGCTCGCCATCGTCGTCCTTCTTGGCAAAGATCTCTGCTGAAATCTCGATCAGGTAGCTGTCCAGTTCGCCCTTGTTCCACTCGTTGAAGACTTCGGCAAACTCATCGGCCGATAGCCCCAGACCATCCTTCAGCAACTGGTAGGCCTCGCAGATCAACTGCATGTCGCCATACTCGATGCCGTTATGAACCATCTTGACGTAGTGTCCGGCGCCGTCTTCGCCCACCCAGTCGCAGCACGGAGTTCCATCCTCCACCTTGGCAGCAATTGCCTGCAGGATCTCCTTCACGTGCGGCCATGCTTCCTTGTTGCCGCCCGGCATGATCGACGGGCCGAACCGCGCGCCCTCTTCGCCCCCGCTGACGCCGGTACCGATGAACAGAATTCCCTTGGCCGCAAGATCCTTGGTGCGCCGGTTCGAGTCGGTGTACAGCGAGTTGCCGCCGTCGATGATGATGTCGCCCTTGTCGAGGTACGGCAGCACCTGCTCGATCGTCTGATCGACGACCTCGCCTGCCTTGACCATAATCATCACGCGGCGCGGGCTCTTGAGCAGCTTGCACATCTCTTCGATCGAGTGCGCGCCAACCACCTCGGTTCCCTTCGCCTCGTTGTTGATGAATTCGTCGACTTTAGAAACCGTCCGATTGAACACCGCGACCTTGTAGCCATGGTCGTTCATGTTCAGTACAAGGTTCTGACCCATGACGGCCAGCCCAATCAATCCAATATCACAAGTTGCGTCTGCCATTTCAATCTCCAAAGCGATCCGTTCGTTCGCATCGCTGAATGTAGGATGTAATTTTTTGTCGGCCCATTGTCATCGTGGAAAGTGGTCCGGCCAAGGTGTCTTTCTATCATAAGGCAGCAACGCCAAGATAGGCCATGCATCGGCCATCAAACCGCCTCGCCGCCCTTATCAACTTTCCCTGCACGATCCGCATCTCACAGGCATGAGCGCCAAGACGATAGACTCCACGCCACAAGAACCGCCTGACCCCATCCCCGATCCGGAACCGGCCTCTCCCTCCCTTGACGAGCCCGATCCTGGGGTCTTCCACCACAATCCCACAAGGCCCTGCCCACCGCCTGCCAGCTAGTCATCCCTCAGAATTCTTCTTATTGTCAAGAAGGAAGGCCGCAAAACCGATACGCTTAGAGAATAAAATACCCATGAATCTCTTCATCCTCCGCCATGCCAGCGCCGGAACCCGCCGTGCCAACCCATTGCTCGACATCAAGCGCCCGCTCGACAAAGATGGCAAACGTTATTGCCTTCAGCTTGCCCACGTGCTCAATGCGCTGAAGATTCAGTTCGACCTGGTCGTCTCAAGCCATCTCAAGCGCAGCCTCCAGACGGCCTCCCTGGTCGGCACCGAAACCGGCTACGAGTCGGCTATTCAGATCTCCAAAGCCCTCGCGCCCGAAGCCACGCTGCGCGACTTTCAGCGGCTGCTGCACGACTGCCGAGGCCGGGAAAATGTGCTGCTGGTGGGCCATAATCCCAATATCAGCGCCTTCCTGGGATCGCTGCTCGTCCCCGCCTCCACCCATGCCGTGGCTCACGTCCGCCTGCGCAAAGGCTCGCTGGCCCGGCTTTCGATGGCACGCGGACCTGCTACCCTCCAGTCGCTGCTCGACCCCCGCACCGTCCGCGCTCTTTACGCCACCTCGACAAAGAGCTCCCGCCGGAAGACTTCCTTGAAATAATCCGCCTCCTTGCGAAGCGACCAGGCCTCCAATTCCGCTCCGGTACGGCCCGAAATCAGATCCAGAAGCACCCGCTTCGGATAGACGTGCACCCGCATCCGCACCGCTGCGGTAGCCCGATCCTGGTTCAAAGCCACCGCCAGCCGCAGCAGGACGACCGCACGCCTCACATGCTCGTGCTCCTCCGCGGGAATCGTTCGCATCAGCCGGTCAGACGGATCGGGCCGGGTCTTTCCCATATAGCGCGCGATCGCGCTCACAATCGTGCGCTGTTCCGGCGAAAATCCAAAGATTTCCGAGTTGGCGACGATGTACTGCGTATGACGATAGTGCCCCTGATGGTTCATGAACTTACCGACGTCGTGCATCATCGCCGCCGCCTCCAGCCACAGCTTGTACTCCTCCGGCAGTTCATGCACGCGGGCCAGCGCGTTGAAGAGTTGAACCACATGCTCGCGCACCGGCTCGACATTTTTCAGTTGGACACCGTACCTGCGGCAGACTTCGAGCACGCCCGTCCAGCGCTCATTCTCTATCTTCTGATGGACCGAGGTCCGCAGGTCCACGTCGGCCAGCATCTGTGCCAGGATGCCGTCGCGCAGCCCCAGCGTGGAGTAGCGAAATCCCTTCAACGCCATCCGCTCCAGCAGGCTCGCATATACCAGCGCGCCGCCGATGATGATCTCGGACCGCCGCGGCCCGATGCCCGGCACCACCGCCCGCTGGGCGTTGTTCATCTTCAACAGCTTGTCGGCCAGCGATCTCACCCCCAGCGTGCTCGCTTCATTGGGCTTGCCCCGCAGAGACTTCTTCGCTGCGGACTTCTTCGCCGACGGCTTCTTCACCATCGCCGCGCTGGCCTCAACCAGCGCGGCCGCCGTTCCCGAGGTCGCAATCACCAATCCCACACGGGGCAGTCCGAGCCTCTTCTCGCCCCGTTTCAACTCACGGTCGATGAACTGTCTCAGCCGCGCGACATCCTCCTTCACCGGAGGATCCATCCGCAGGAACTCCTGCTGCAGCCGTACTGCGCCCAGGGGCAGGCTCACCATCGACTTAATCCGCGCATGGTCGGAGACCGTAACCTCGCAGCTTCCGCCGCCAAGGTCGATCAGCAGACACTTGCCCCGCGCACCCGGCTCATGGGTCATCACCCCGAGATGAATCAGTCGACCCTCTTCCAAGCCGGAGATCACCTCAACATTCCATCCCGTCGCCGACTTCACCCACTCGGTAAACGCATCGGCATTGCGTGCATCCCGCATCGCGCTGGTCGCCACAACGCGAACCTTGTCCGCCGCATGAAGCTGTACCGCCTTATAAAACCGCTTCAAGGCGCGAATCGTCCCGGCCATCGCCTCGGGCGAGATCGACCCGGTCTGAAACACGCTCTCGCCCAGGCGCGTGACCTCACGGTCTTCATGCAGGGTCTTCAGCCGGTGCATCTGCACCGACGCAATCTTCAACCGGCAGGAATTCGACCCAATATCAACCGCGGCAAACGTAGGCATTGCTGTTCAACCACCTCAGAAAAAAATTCACCCGCCACAAGCAAGATACATCCACCGGGCCATTTCTCTACCCTGCGCCTCCATGCCTTGCGTCGCTTGAACCAACCTTAATGCGCGCAACCAATTTATGCTTGGAGCAGCACATTAAAATCATGGCTAACCCGACCTTCCCCGTATCGCTCACAGAATCCCCGACAACTTCCCGCAGCGACAGCCCCCGCCGCTCGACGGCCATCGCCATCCTGCTCGGGCTCTGGCTGATGATCTTCTTCGCCTCGCTGTTCGCTCCGCCGCTGCTCGACGATGCCGACGCCACCCATGCCAACGCCGCCCGATACATGGCCCTTACCGGAGATCTGGTCACGCTGCACGTCGACGGGGTCCGCTATCTCGAAAAAGCGCCGCTGCCCTACTGGCTTGACGCCCTCAGCTTCCGCATCTTCGGCTTCAATACCTTTGCCGCTCACTTCCCCCAGTCCATCGCAGTTTTGCTGCTGGCCCTGCTGGGTTTCCACTGGGCCGACCGAGCCTTCGGCAGCCGCACCGCCTTCTACACCGGCCTCGGCGTCCTCACCTCCATCGGAGTCTTCCTCTTCACCCGCATCTATATTCCCGAGGTACTGCTCACTCTTTTTCTCTGCACCTCTCTCTATTGCCTCCTCCGATCTTTAGAAAGCAGCCCTCTCGAAGATAGTGGCAGCGCGGGTTCGGGAACTCTTCCCTCCGTCGCCTACCCCTACCTCATGTGGGCATCGCTTGCCCTTGCGGTGCTCACCAAGGGCCTGGTAGCTATCGTCTTTCTCGCCGGGACGGCCATCGCCTACCTTGCCCTGGCCGGGGACTATAAAAAGTGGCGTGCACTGAGGCCCCTCACCGGGACGCTGCTCTTTCTGGCCATCGCCGCTCCGTGGCACATCCTTGCCGGCCTGCGCAATACCGGCGGTATGAATGGCCACGGCTTCTTTTGGTTCTACTTCGTCAACGAACACTTCCTCCGCTTCCTCGGCAAGCGCTTCCCCAAGGACTACAACAAGCTCCCCGGATACCTCTTCTGGAGCCTTCACCTGGTGTGGCTTTTCCCCTGGAGCCTCTTCTGCGGCGCACTGATCCAGCAGGCCTACCGCGCCTTCCAGCGCTATGCCAACGCCAATCCGCTCTTTGAAAGCCCCAACTTTCTCTGGCAACCGTTCGCGGTCGCCATCGGCGGAATTCTCCTCAGAGATATTGCGCACATTCCTTATCTCTTCACCTTATCCGTTGCGCTCGTTGTCTTCTTCGTCGATTCCCTGCGCCGCCGTCAGAAAAAATCCCCTGCCCCTGCGGCGCTGCTCAGAGCCGCCACCTTCCAGCAGCGCACCACCGTCATCCTCACTCTCTACTCCGGCCTGGTCCTGATCTTCTTCTCCATCTCCACCAATCAGGAGTACTACACCTTCCCGGCGTATCTCGCGCTTCTCATCCTTCTCGCAGCGGCGCTGCACTATGCGGAAAGCACCTTTGCCACCGATAAGGCCTCTCGCCGCTGGATCACCTTCGGCCATATTGCATTCATGGTCATTGGCTTCGGCGTCGCGCTCACGCTCGCCTACGGGCTCTGGCGGTCGCGCCATCTGCCCTTTGTCCCGGATATAGGAGACCTTCTCGCTCACCGCGACGTCGGCAACTATACCCTCTCCATGTCTCACCTCTTCGACCTCACCGACGCCAGCTTCGCCGCTCTGCGCCTGCCCGCCGCGCTGGCTGCGATCACCTTCTGCCTTGGCCCCGCCATCGCATGGCTGCTGCGGACCAAAAAGCGCCATCTTGCCGCTACCACCGCTGTCGCGCTTACCTCCACCGTCTTTCTTATCGCGGCGCACATCGCCCTTGTCCGCTTCGCGCCGATGCTCTCCTCCAAGAAGGTCGCGGACTATATCCAACATCTCGAAGCCAGCGGCGCCATTTCGCGTAACAACACCGTCCTGCTGTACGGAGACCAAAGCTACGGCTCCTCCATTTCCTTTTACCTCGGCCGGCAGGTCGATCTCGTCGAAGGCCGCACCACCTCGATGCTCTTCGGCTCCACCTTCCCCGACGCTCCGCCCATCTTTCTGACTAACAGCGATCTTCTCAAGGTCTGGGGCACCGGCGACCGCAAACTCCTCTTCGTCCCCCTCGAACGGCGAGACGATGCAGACAAGCTCCTCGGCAACAACAAAATCCTTCTTGAGGAGACCTCGGGCAAGGCCCTCTTCACCGACCGCCCCCTCAATCAACCATAGAGCGTATGCTCATGCCCGATCCCGAAGATCGGCGCCATACGCAGCGCGACCGCGCCCAGTTCCAAACCACACTTGAAGCTGGCAAAATCCGCCCAAAACACTCCATGCGACACTAGCCCCCATTCCTAAAGCACCTGTGAACCAAGACACCACCCAACTCGCCTCATTTCGCCGCTGCTGCTGGAGTCTCCGCTCCGTCGCCATTCTCGTGCTGGCGTGGCTCATCCTCCAGATTGGGGGCCTCTTTACCCCCGGCTTGCTCGACGACGTCGACTCCATCTACATCGAGATCGCCCGCGAGATGCTTCGCCGCCACGACTTCGTCACGCCCTACATCGACGGCATCCGCTTCTTCGACAAGCCTCCCCTCATGTTCTGGATGGCGGCCGGCTCCATGCATCTGTTCGGAGTCCACGACTGGGCCGCGCGCCTTCCGCTTGCCCTCTCCGTTCTAGCCCTCTTCCTGGCCGTCTACGCGCTCGGCATTCGCCTCTTCCGCGACATCTCTCCGGCAAGTCATCCCGACCGCGGAGGTTTTTATGCCGCCCTCGCCGTAGCCACCAGCATCGGCCCCTATCTCTACACCCGCTTCTACATCCCGGATATCCTGCTCGCGCTGTGGATGACACTGGCTGTCCACCTCTTCCTGGTCGCACTCGATAGGATCCACGAGCAGGCATCGCCTCTGATCCCCTGCCTCGCCTTCGCCGCCGTCATGGCGCTCAATGTCCTCACCAAGGGCCTTATCGGGCTGGCCTTCCCCATCGGCTTTGTCCTCCTCTACCTGGCCTTCACCAGACAGCTTCGCCTGCTTCCCCGCTTTCACCTGATCTCCAGTGCCGCCGTCTTCCTCGCCATCGCCGCCCCTTGGCATATCCTCGCGGCTCTCCGCAATCCGGCCATCGCATTGCCTCCCAGGCTTGGGCTTCCCGCAACCGGAGGCTGGGCTTGGTTCTATCTCTACAACGAGCACATCGCGCGCTTCCTGGGCAGACGCATCCCTCACGACTACGGCCTGGTTCCCATCCCCATCTTCTGGCTCCTCTGCGCGATCTGGATCATGCCCTGGGCCATCTTCCTGCCGGGAGCGATCCGCGAACACATCCGCGTCCTTCGCCACAAGCTCCCCGCCACCGACCCGCGACGCGAAGCCGCGCTCTCACTTCTGCTCTGGGCGATCGTCGTCCTCGGCTTCTTCACCCTCTCCAGCCGGCAGGAGTATTACGGCCTGCCTGCGCTACCCGCGCTTGCCCTGATGGCCGCGGGACTGCTGGCACGAGCCGACTCCCGCTTGCAGGATTCAGCAACCTCCGCCAACCGCAGCGCCCTTGCCTGGTCGGCGTGGTTCCTCGTCCCCCTCACCGCCATCATCGCTGCCATCTGCGGATACTTCGCCCTTTCAGCCCCACATCCGGCTCCCGGTACCGACCTGGCTTCGCTGCTTGCGGAAAACCCCGCGTTCTACAACCTCTCGCTCGGCCACATCTTCGACCTCACGGGAGCCGCGATGGGGCTGTTCCGTGGGCCCCTGACCGCCGTGGCCCTGGGCATGATCGCCCTCGGACCCATTAGCTACCTGCTGCGGCGCAGAGGCCACGCGTATGCCGCCAACCTCATCCTGGCCGCGGCCATGACGGTTACGCTGCTCGCCGCCCATGTGGGACTGGCCCGCTTCTATCCCATCATCGGCTCCAAGGGGCTGGCTCATGCGATCAACGAGCAGCGAAAGGTCGATCCCAGGGCTGACGACCTCATCGTTCTCGACGGCGAACTTACCTCCGGCTCCACTCTCATCTTCTACACGCGGCAGCAGATCCATCTGATCGATGGCCGTGTCAACGGCCTCTGGTACGGCAGCTTCTGGCCCGACGCTCCGCACATCTTCGAGACCGAATCGTCGCTTCGCCAGCTCTGGGTTGGCCCCCGCCGCATCTTCCTCTTCACCTACAAGCCCGCCGCGCGCACCCGCGATCTGGCTCCATTCGCACCGGTTCATACGTTGGCTACAGCCGGGGGCAAAACGGTCCTCACCAACCGCTAAAGCAGCGGCAAATATTACTGGCGAGCCGAGCGCCTCATCTTGCCGTCTTCGACCAGTTCGTAGACCTCGCCACGCCATAGAATCCGGTTGTTCCCATAGCTCAACAGCCAGAACAGCATCCCCATCAGGTCGCGCAGAGGAAACAGAAGCATCGTCTTTCCGACGCGCCGCTCGCGCACAACGTCACGGCAGACCACCCACGCCTGAAGGCTTCGTCCCGCGATGCTGCCCAGCAGAGCGCACCACGCCAGCACAGGCATCCTCAGCAACAACGCTCCCGCCCACGCCATCAACCCGAACGGCACCCCATATGTCAGGCAGGTGCCGAGATGCCCCTTCGGGCGGGAAAAGCGCGTGCTCTTCATCCACCGCACCTGATGCTTGATGGAGTCCACGAACCCGGTGTGAAGCACCATGTGGTCGATGATGTGCCCGATCAGCACCACGCTGTAGCCTCTGCGAGCAATCCAGTTTCCCAGCACGAAGTCGTCGGCGCAGTAGTCCTCCATGGCCTCAAAGCCGCCGATCTCGGCAACGCATTTGCGCCGCGCGACCATCGTCGGCCCCAGCGCGAACTGCATCGGCTCGGTCAGGCTCGCCGCGCAGACGCCGGAGCTCATCTCGATGGTCATCCCCACCGCTTCCAGCTCCGACCATAGACCGTTCTCCACCGCCACGCCGCGATAGAGACACGTTGCGCAACCTACCTGCTCATCGGCAAAGGGCAGAACAATTCGCCGCAGATAATCCGGGCTAACCCGCACATCGCTATCGCTGACGATCCATAGATCGTGCGTGGCGGCCTTCGCCATCACCGTCAACGAGCAGACCTTCGCGTTGGCTGCCCACGGCTCTCCGCTGGTTAGAAATCTGGTCGTGATCGCCGGATACTCAGCGGCGACCCGCCTTGCCACGGCGAGTCCCTCATCCGACTCGCCCCGCGCGCAAAAAAGAACTTCTACCCTCGACACCCCATCTTTTTCAATTACATCTCCTGCCATCGCGACGTGCTTTAGATAATCCTGCTCAAAAAACGTACGGAGATTCTCTTCCAGCGACGTTTCGTTGCCGTGCAATGGCTTGAACAGGCTGACCGCCGGCAGAAACTCCGGCGGCGTCACCAGCAGCGCATCCTGCCGCGCGGCTTCGCGTCGAAAGCGCCGTGCCCCTTTCACCACCATCCCGAGAAAGACACTCGAAGTCAGCAGGCCAAACAGTCCCACTGTCAGAAGCGTCCACTCTACCGCAACCATCACGTGCATTCGACCTCACTCACCCTGCGGCCTGTCTTCGTATCGCCAGGCCTTCATTGCCAAACTCCGCCGTGCATGAAGTCAATGTGCGTTTCCGGACGAATCCGGAGCTTCGACTTTGCCCCCATCCCTCAGCCGATAAATCTTACCCCGGTAGTAGAACCTGTCGCTCGCATAACTCCCCAGCCAGAGCATACTCCCCAGTAAATCCCGGACAGGATAAATCATCGTGCCTCGCACCCAGTCGGGATCGCCCAGCACCCGCAGAATCGAGCCTGCCTGCAACCATCGGTTGATCGCCATCCAGGAGAGCCAGACCAGACCCCACAGAGCATGTCCGCTCAGCAATCCCCAAAGTAGGCCCAGCAATCCAAACGGCATGGCAAAAGTAAGCCCGCTGCCCAGATGCCCCCACGGCCGCGACCGCCGCGTGCTCTGCATCCACCGCAACTGGTTGCGGAACGAGAGACCGAGCGAAGTGTCCGGCACCATCAGACGGATCACATGCGTCGCCATCCGAACACCCGCTCCCTGCTCCGCCAGCCGATGACCCAGCACAAAATCGTCCGCGTAGAACTGTCCCAGTTCTTCAAACCCGCCCGCATCCTGAAAGGATCGCTTCCTCACCGCCATGGACGCTCCCAGCGCGAACTTGGTCCCCTCCAACATATCGGCCACCAGAACGCCCGAGGTCATCTCTACGCTTTTGCCCACCGCATCCAACTGCCCGGCAAAGCTCGCTGCCGCGCCTCGATCGACCGTTCCCAGATACACGCACGAGGCCAGGCTCACATGGGGGTCCTTCAGATTCTGCACCATCCGCCGCAGATAATCCGGCGTCACCCGGACATCCGCATCGCTGGTAATGAACAGCTCATGCCGCGCCACCGAATCCAGCTTTGCCAGCGAATACACCTTCGCATTATGAAACTGTGGCAATGGCTCGCCACAGGTCACAAACCGCGCATCGACCTGCGGATACCGCTCGGCCACCCGCCGTGCCAGTTGAAATCCCTCATCCGTCTCGTGGCGTGCGCAGAACAGCAGCTCAAACTCTGGATAGTCCTGCTCAAAGAACGACTCCAGGTTCCGCTCCAGCCCCTGTTCCGTTCCATGCAGCGGCTTCAGGACGCTTACGGGCGGCAAAAATGTTATCTCTGCCTTATTCTCCCGGCTCTTGCGGGCCCCAAATCGCACTGCCGCCACCATCACCATCAGGCAATAGATCGTGGAAGTGACCGAGCCTCCAAGTGCAACCCAGAATATAACTTGCAGAAACAGACTCATCTCACCCTTGCAAAACCGTGATTCTTACATCTCTTTAAATTTTTTCGCCTGAACGCCGGGCTATTCTCCCAGAAATTTAAGCCCGAGAATCCCGGCGACGATCAGTCCCAGGCAGACCAGCCTGCTCAACGCAGCAGACTCCCCGAACAGCACGATACCCAGCACCACCGTGCCGACCGCGCCAATCCCCGTCCAGACGGCATACGCCGTGCCCAGCGGCAAACTCCGTGTCGCCACCCCCAGCAGGCCCATACTCACGACAATCATGATCGCCGTCGCCAGCGACGGCCACAGCCGCGTAAACCCCTCGGAGTATTTCAGCCCAATCGCCCATCCTGTCTCGAACAAACCGGCAACCACGAGGATCGCCCAAGCATACTGTCTCATCTGTTAAACGGTAGCATCGTCTGAACGTTTAGGATCATCCGGCCCGCCCACCGGCAGCCGGTAAAACGGATTACTTCTTCTTCCCCGTCTTCACTGTCTTTCCCGCAACAACCTTTCCGGGCATCACTTTTCCCGAGACGACCTTTCCCGGCACCACGACCGGACGCCGCAGCGGAACAAGGCCCGCGCCCGGATCTTGCTGCTGCTGCATCCGCGACAGCATCTCCGTCCGCACGTAGTCGACGAAACCCTGCATCTGCCGATTCATCTCTTCCATCCGTTCGCGCATCTGCAGCACAATCGCGATACCGGCGATATTCACGCCCAGATCCCGCGCCAGGTTGAGGATGAACTCCAGCCGCTCCAGATCTTCATCCGTATAGAGGCGCGTATTGCCCTCGCTTCGCGAAGGCCGCAGCAGTCCCTCCCGCTCATACAGACGCAGCGTCTGAGGATGGATCTCGTACATCTCCGCAACCGAGGAGATCATGTACGCTCCTTTACCCTTTCGTTTCGTAGCCATAGCGTAAACCCGGCACCTGTTCCTTCCTCGATGATCTAGGTTCTCTCACCCTGTTCCCGCTTTCCCGATGGAGCTTTCTTCTTTGCGCGAATAAGCGTCAGGGCCGTCCCCTTGTGTATTGCAACATGGTCGCTCTTGTCGCTCGCGATCAAATACTGGGGCTCCTCCTTGGAGGCATGATGGATATAGCCCTTGATGGTCACATTGGAGGTGACCTTCTTCTTGATAACGCCGCGCACTCTGCCGGCTTCTGAATTCCATTCCACATGGTCTCCGGCTTTGAACGTCTTTGTCATCGCGGTCCCTTCTTTAGCCCACTCTTCCGGCGGTCACACACCTGCAAATAGAGCAGCTCGCGGGTCATCCGGATTGAGTTTCGCCAGTTCGCGCAAAATCTCTTTCGAGCGCTCGTCCTGCACCCTGGGAACCACGATCTTCACTTCGACGATCTGGTCTCCGCGAACCCCTTCCCTGGCAGCGCTGGGCACTCCCTTCTCCCGCAGCCGCAACTTCTGCCCCGCCTGCGTCCCTGGAGGAATCTTCAACTGCGTTCTGCCGTCAATCGTAGGCACGTCGATCTTTGCGCCCAGCGCGGCCTCCGTCATCGTGACCGGGACCGTCACATAAATATCGTCGCCCGTCCGGTTGAACACCGGATGCGTGCCCGCCTTGATGATCAGAAACAGATCGCCCGCAGCGCCGCCGTGCATCCCGGCATTGCCTTTGCCCGCCAGCCGGATGCGCTGTCCATCCCGCGTGCCCGCCTTGATGCGGAACTCCAGCGGCTCGCGCCGCGTGACCACGCCCGCGCCCTCGCAGGTCGCGCAGACGTTCTGAATCTTGCCCGAACCGCCGCACTGCGGGCACTGGATGTTGAACTTCATCCGCCCGCCCATCTGCGTTACCTGGCCGCTGCCATGGCACTCCGGACATTCAATGCTGCCGCCGGTCGTCGACTTGCCCTTGCAACTCGGGCAGATCTCCTGCCGCTGAATCTCCAGCCTTGTCACGCCGCCGCGCACCGCGGTCCAGAAATCTATGCTCACCTGATATTCAAGGTCGGTCCCCGGCTGCGGCCCACGCGATGCCTTCTGGCCGCCGTTGAAGATTCCTCCGAAGATGTCCTTGAAGCTGCCGCCAAACCCTCCACCGGACTCTTGCTGCCCACCACGCGCACCGGCCTGGAAATCCGAGAAGTCGAAGCCGCCAAAATCGAATGGAACGCCCTGCCCGGCACGCCCGCCGGATCGCGCTCGCCCGCCACCGGGAAATCCGCTGGCCCCGTGTCCTCCCCGAGCCGCAGCCTCAGCCGCCGCCGGGTCGATATTGTCCGAGTAGAAGCCGAACTGGTCGTAGATCTTCCGCTTCTTGTCGTCACTGAGAACATCGTTCGCCTCGGAGATCTCCTTGAACTTCTCCTCGGCCTTCTTGTCGCCCGGATTCACGTCCGGATGATATTTACGCGCAGCTTTCCTGAACGCCTTGCGAATCTCCTCCGCTGTCGCTGTCTTTTTGACGCCCAGCGTTCCGTAATAATCCTTTGCCTGTGTCGTCGCCATAATCTTCTTCCATTCTGCAACAGTGCGCGGTCTTCGCGCTTCGAAATCGAATTACCCCTTCACTTTGTATCGGCCGCCTGGCAGATCGGACACCAGAACAGATTCCGGCCTGCCATCACCTCGGTCAAAATCTTCGTCCCACAGACGAAGCATGGCCTACCCTGTCGCCGATAGACATAGTGCGCCTCTTCCTTGAGCGCCATTCCCTTTCGGTGAGGGCGGTCCGCCGGCTTCGTCGTCACGATTCGCCGGTCAACCATTCCCGCCTTCATCAAAGTACGCGCATCCTTCCATATCGACCGCAGGAGCTTCTCCGTCACCCGACTGCCCGGAGTGAACGGATTCAGCTTCGCGCGAAACAATAACTCCGCCCGATAGATATTTCCGATTCCCGCCGCCACGGATTGATCCATCAGCAACGCTCCTATTGCCTTCCTGCTCTTGCCAATCTTCGCGATCGCCTTCTCGGGCCCATCTCCATTCAGAGGGTCGGGGCCCAGCCGCTCCAGCAGCCGCTCCCACATCTGCTGCGTGAATACGGAGCAGTCCATCGGCCCGCGCAGTTCGACCCAGGCGATCTTCTCCGGCGCCAGGTGCCCCGAGCCGTCATCCTCGGAGTACCAGCCATGCCGCTTGCTCACGCCCGGCTCGGCCACACGCTTCACCGCCCGCGCATTCCACATCCGCATCCGCAGTGCGCCGCGCACCGCAGGCAAAGGTCCCGAACCCTCCGTGAAGTCACCCTGTAGGCCCAGATGCACATGCAAGATGCGATCCTTGCCGAAGTCATAGCCCAGGTGCTTGCCCACGGCCATCACGCGCGCGAGCTTGCGCCCGTCGATCACCGTCACATCGGTAAACCGTCCCTGCGGCCCATCGACCCGCACCGGCCTTCCTCCGAACGCCGCCGTCTGCCTCTCAGCCCATCGATGGATCTCATTTCCTTCCGGCATCGGTCCCGGCCGCCTTTCCTATCAACACAAAGCTAAACACAAAGCGATGGCGACGGCGCTGGTCAAACCCCAGAACTACCGTCGCCATCTGTTGCCCTGCAAAACCCTACCCGTACAGACTTAGTTCCAGACCTGCTTCGCTTCGATGGCCTCGATCGAAAACATCTGATCCGGCTCCATCTGCTGCATCCGCTGCATAAATTGCTCAGCTTCGGCCCGGGTGTCGAACATCATGCGGTTGTACAACTGACCCGCCCTCACCTGGTCGCATCTCCACATTGTCTCGCTCATCGCCATCCCTCCAAGCAATCGATTGAGTTCCAGGTTCTCAAACCACATCACGTTCGCGTACCTGTCTTCCTTGTCTGATCTCCTTCTATTCACTTCAACACCTTTCCTGGTAATAAGACGCACTCTACACGTCAAGTATTCCCAATGAACCCGATAAAACGAGAGGCGCACCTTATCAGGAACGCCTCTCTTTTTCTACGCAGCAGTAACCTCTCCGGATTACTTATTTCTTTTCATCGACATCGACATACTCTGCATCGATGACGCCTTCGTCCTTCTTCGGCTCCTCCGTCACGCCTTCGGCAGCGGTCGCTCCATCGGTCGGCGCGGAGGCAGCCGCAGCTTTGTACATCGCCTCGGCCAGCTTGTGACTTACCGCGGTCAGTTTGTCCTTGGCTGCGTTCAGATCAGCCGCGCTCGGCGTGCCCGCCAGCGTCGACTTCGCTTCAGCCAAAGCGCTCTCAACCTCCGTCTTGTCCGACTCGGCTACCTTGTCGCCGGACTCCTTCACCATCTTCTCGACGTTGTACACCAGCGAGTCCAGGCCGTTGCGCGCCTCAACCGCGTCGCGCTGCTCCTTGTCCTCGGCGGCGTGAGCCTCGGCGTCCTTCGCCATCCGCTCAACTTCTTCCTTGCTTAGACCCGAAGAACTGGTAATGGTAATCTTCTGGTCCTTGCCGGTCGCATTGTCCTTCGCCGTAACGTTCAGAATGCCGTTAGCATCGATGTCGAACGTGACCTCGATCTGCGGCACGCCGCGCGGAGCCGTTGGAATTCCCGAGAGCTTGAACTTGCCCAGCGTCCGGTTCTGCGCCGCCATCGGACGTTCGCCCTGCAGGACGTGGACCTCGACCTCGGTCTGGTTGTCCGCCGCCGTCGAAAACGTCTCCGTCTTCTTGGTCGGAATCGTCGTGTTGCGCGCGATCATGCTGGTCGCCACGCCGCCCATCGTCTCAATGGACAGAGTCAACGGGGTTACATCCAGCAGCAGCAGGTCCTTGACTTCGCCGGCAAGCACACCGGCCTGAACCGCCGCGCCAATCGCCACGACCTCGTCCGGATTCACTCCACGATGCGGCTCCTTGCCGAACAGCTCCTTCACCAGTTGCTGGATCTTCGGCATACGTGTCTGACCGCCGACCAGCACTACCTCGTCGATCTTGCTGGCATCGACGCCGGCATCCTTCAACGCCTGCTTGCTGGGCCCGATCGACCGCTGCAACAGATCGTCCACCAGCGACTCCAGCTTGGCGCGGGTCAGGTTGCGAACCAGGTGCTTCGGTCCGCTCGCGTCCGCGGTAATGAACGGCAGGTTGATCTCCGACTCCTGCGCCGTCGACAGCTCGATCTTGGCCTTCTCCGCAGCATCCTTCAGCCGCTGTAGCGCCATCTCGTTGCCCTTCGCATGCAGGTCGAGGCCAGTGTCCGACTTGAACTCGCCGATCAGCCAGTCGACAATGCGCTGGTCGAGGTTGTCGCCGCCCAGGTGGGTATCGCCATTGGTCGACTTTACCTCGATGACGCCTTCGCCGACTTCGAGAATCGAGATATCGAACGTACCGCCGCCGAAGTCGTATACCGCAATCGTCTCGTCCTTCTTTTTGTCGAGGCCGTAGGCCAGCGCCGCCGCCGTCGGCTCGTTCACAATGCGCTTGACGTCGAGCCCGGCGATCTTGCCGGCATCCTTCGTCGCTTGCCGCTGGGCGTCGTTAAAGTATGCCGGAACCGTAATCACGGCCTCAGTGACGGAGGTCCCCAGGTAGTCCTCCGCAGCCTTCTTCAGCTTCTGAAGAATCATCGCCGAAATCTCCGGCGCCGTGTACTCCTTGCCCTGCGCAAGCACCGCGACGTTGTCGCCCTTGGCGACAACCTTGTACGGCACCATCTTCAATTCATCGCCAACCTCGTTCAAACGACGGCCCATGAACCGCTTGATCGAGTAAACCGTGTTCTCGGGGTTGGTGATCGCCTGCCGCTTGGCGACTTGGCCCACCAGCCGCTCCCCGCTCTTGGTGAACGCGACGATCGAAGGGGTAGTCCGCCCGCCTTCCTCGTTGGGAATCACCTTCGCCTCGCCGCCTTCCATCACGGCCACGCAGGAGTTCGTCGTTCCCAGGTCAATACCGATAATCTTTGCCATCTATAGCTCCCCATTCCGGGCTCGCAGCCCGCCAGTTTAGTCAACACCCCAAGAATCTCACCTTGAGTCACTTACTGTCAATATATCTGATGCCAAAAACATCATCAGGTTGCATCTTGCTCGAACTTATTGGGCAGATAAATGCCATCGGCTCTTCCGAAATGAGCCCACTTGAACTAAACTAGGACTATATCTGTCGCATATCAAGCAAAGTGCTCATAAAACAAAGATGCCACCCAGACGAACGCTTCTCCACTACACCCGCTATACCCACCTTTACCTCGGCGTCTTCATCTCGCCCGCCCTCCTCTTCTTCGCCTTTACCGGCGCGCTCCAGACCTTCAGCCTGCACGAGACCACCCGCGGCAGCTCCTACAAGCCACCAGCCTGGATCGCCACCCTCGCCCAGATTCACAAAAAGCAGAACATGACCGTGCCGGTACGAAAGCTTCAACCCGTTCCGGTCCCGACGGCGAAGCTCCCTGCGGGCAAGCCCGAGCCTCCCGCCATCGCCTCCAAACCGCATAACGCGATGCCCCTCAAGCTGTTCTTTCTCGTGGTCTCAGTCGGCCTCTTCACCTCAACCGTCTCGGGCATCTATATGTCGTATCGCTATGTGCGCAACAAGCCTCTAGTCACATCCCTCCTGATCGCCGGGACCATCCTTCCCATCGTCCTCGCATTTCTATAGGCATGCGAGCCAAAACGAAAGGCCCAGCGAGATGCTGGGCCTAACTTATTCATAATAGTCATGTTACTAGAAGTGATAGGCAATTCCGAGCGCCGGAGATGAGACCACCTGATAGCGGTTGGTCTTGAAGATGTCCCCAGGCAGGCCAAAGTCCGGCGTCTTGGCGACGAAGCCGCGGTATTCAACGCGAATGTCGAAGCTGGGGCTGATCTCATAGGCGACGCCGGCTCCGAAGAGGCCGCCGATGTTCATATTCTGTTTGGCGTCGACCTGGTAGGTTCCGCTGTCCTTGAGCGGATGATAGACCATCGCGCCTACGCCGATCTCGGCGAACGGGAAGAAGTTCCCGTAGTTCCGGCTGTAGACATAAGCGGCGCTGTACTCCGACTGGAGCGTATGGATGCCTCCCTGGGCCTTACCGAAGACGGTGTACTTCTGCGTATTCTGCGCGTACCCGTAGTTCAGTTCGAGCGCGCTGCGCGGCGTCAGCATATAGCGGTAGCTGGCCAGAAGCCCGATCGTCGTGGTGGTGCTCTTCTTCACGGCATTTCCGTAAACGTCGGGGGCAAATGCTCCTGTGGCGCTGATGCTCACGTCCTGCCGGCTTTCCTGCGCATAACCGGCTACCGCTGTCAGCATCAACGCTCCCAGCAACAATAATGTCTTCTTCATTCTTCGCTAGATCCCTTCAAATTCGCCCGTTATGATCTTCGACGCTGTCCCGCAGGCAACGCGCTTTGAACCCTCACGGAGCGCCGTAGTCTATTGTCCTTCATTGTAACCGCACCCGCGTCCATCCGACGGCCTCGGACGCAAGAAGGCCGGGGGACATTAAATGCCCCCCGGCCATTTCCTTCCCGGCTGCCTTTATTGCTGCGGTGGCGGAGGAGGCGGAGGAACTCCTTCCCCTCCACGACGATTGTGCCGGCGCTCCTTCATCTTCGTCTGCATGGCGTCGAACTTCGTCTTCTGCTCGTCGGTCAGCACATTGCGGATCTTGTCCTGCGAGGCCTGATGAATCGCCATCATCTGGCTGCGCTTGTCTGCCTTTGCCGTGGCGGTATCGGCGCGCAGCGCCTTCATCTGGCTCATGGTGTCGGCATCAATCGCCTTGACTTGTGTCACCTGGTCCGGTGTCAGGCTCAACCGCTTGGTCAGCATCTCAATCCGGCGTCCTCCGCGGCGTCCGGCCCTGCCATGTCCTCCCGCCTGCGGGCCCATGCTGTCCTGCTGCTGCGGCGGAGGCGGTGCGGCGCTGTTGTCCTGCGCCATCAACATCGGCGTCGCGCTCAAGGTGGCCGTACAAAGTGCCAGCACAGCTACCCGCATCATCGGATGATCGAACGTAAGTTTGTGGAACATCGGTTTGTGAAATATCGCTATCTTCATCGGGTTTTCCTCTCCTGCTGCATCCACCGGAGAGGAACTCTCCGGCGCGTTTGTCTACGGGTACAAACGCGCTTTTGTCGCAAAGGTTTCTCTCGTTCCGCAAATATCGCGGCCTCCCCCGTTTATCCGCCGCGCTCGTGCTGAAAGCAGTAGGGATCGCCGTGTGCCGCGGCGTAGGCCTCCACCACCTTCAGAAAAGCAACCGCGGCGTGAGACAGGCTGGCGTGTTTGCGATAGACGAGACGCAGCTTGCGCTCGATCTGCAACTCCGGAATCTGCACCTTGACCAGCGCGCCGCTTTGCAACTCCGTCCGCACCGTCAGCCCCGGCACCAGCGCCACTCCATTGCCCATCTCCACAAAACGCTTGATCGCCTCCAGCGACGGCAACTCTACACCCATGTGCAGAACTGTCTTATGCCGCTTGAACTCCTGAATCACCTTCTGCCGCTGCGGTGACGTGATGTTGTGGGCGATGAAGTTCTGCGTTCCAAGCTGACGGATCGACACTGTTCCTGCCTTCGCCAGCGGATGCTGCGGGTTCACGACGAACGCCAGTTCATCGCGATAGACCACCATCGACTTTACCTGCGCGTCATCGGGACGAAACGACAGCACGCCGATCTCTACCGAATGCATCAGCACCTCGTCCGAGATGCGGCTGGCGAGCGCCCGCCGCACCGCCAACTTGATTCGCGGATTCTGGCGCCGAAACTCGTCGAGCAGCGGCAGCAGGTACAGGCACGTATATTCGTTGGCCGCCAGGTCCAGCCTGCCCCGATGCAGCGACCGCAGTTCCGTCAACGCGCCCGACGCCTCGTTGCGCAGGTTCAACAATTTTGCCGCATACTCGCGCAGCACCTCGCCGGCATCGGTCAGAGTCCCATCCCGCGACGACCGCTCAAAGAGCACCTCTCCCAGCTCCCCTTCCAACTTTGCGATTGCCTGGCTCACCGCCGGCTGGGTCCGATGCAGCCGCGCCGCGGCCCTTGAAAAGCTGCGCTCCTCCGCCACCGCCAGAAAGGTCTCCATCTGTACCAGATCCATTACTTACCCCACTCCCAAAAGATTCGGCGCTCTTGAATACCTGAATTAGAATTACTGATATATGTGGAACTCATCATAAGCCTGCATTATGATAAGGTCCAGATCGAGAGTGCCGACTTCTATGGTTGATCAAAATAAAATCGTCTTCTTCGACACCACCCTCCGCGACGGCGAACAGTCACCCGGCTGCACCATGCACCATGACGAAAAGCTGCGCATGGCGCATCAACTCACGGACCTCGGCGTCGATATCCTCGAAGCCGGTTTCGCCATCGCCTCGCATGGCGACTTCGAGAGCGTCCGCGCGATCGCCTCCGAGATTCGCGGTCCGCGTATCGCTTCGCTCGCCCGCTGCAAGCGCGAGGACATCGAAGCCGCCGCCCGCGCCACGGAGCCCGCCGACCGTTCCCGCATCCACATCTTTCTTTCCACCTCCGACCTCCACCTCGCGGCCAAGCTGCAGATCACCCGCGAGCAGGCGCTCGACCAGATCGCCGAGATGGTCGCCTTTGCGCGCACCCTGGTCGACGATATCGAGTTCTCGCCCGAGGACGCCACCCGCACCAACCCCGATTTTCTGGTGAAGGTCTGTGAGGTCGCCATCCAGGCCGGGGCCACCACGCTCAACCTGCCCGACACTGTCGGCTATTGCGTTCCGCAGGACTACGCTGACATGTTCCGCATGGTGCGGGAGCGCGTCCCCGGAATAGAGAACATCGTCCTCTCGGCGCACTGCCACGACGACCTCGGCCTCGCCGTCGCCAATACCATCGCTGCCATCGATGCCGGTGTCCGCCAGGTGGAGTGCGCCATCAACGGCATCGGAGAGCGTGCCGGCAATGCCGCGCTCGAAGAGATCGCCGCCGTGCTTACGGTGCGACACGACCGCTTCCCCTTCCAGCACAACATCGTGATGAATCAGATCTTCGCCACCAGCCAGATGCTCTCGCAGTGCATCAGCTTCGGCGCCGCCCCTAATAAAGCAATCGTGGGAGCCAATGCCTTCGCTCATGCCGCCGGAATCCACCAGCATGGCGTGATGGTCAATCCGTTGACCTACGAGATTATGACGCCGGAGTCGGTCGGCGTGCCCAAGAACTCGCTCGTCCTCGGCAAGCACAGCGGCCGTCGCGCGCTGGAGCATCGCTTCGTCGAGTTAGGCCACACGCTCTCGAAGGAGCAGCTCAACGAGGTCTACGCCCGTTTCACCGAACTTGCCGACCGCAAGAAAACCATCTACGACCAGGACCTGCTCGGCCTTCTACAACCCGACCGTGCGGCCGTCACCGTCTCCTGAGTTGTGCCAGCAAGCGCTGGATAGCGTGGGGCCTCAAGCCCCAAGAGGTACAAGGTTATGCGTCTGAAGATTGCAGTCCTCGCCGGCGACGGCATCGGCCCCGAAGTCACCCGTGAAGCAACCAACATTCTCCGTGCCGTGGCGGAGCTTGGTGGGCACGAGTTCACCTTTGTCGAGGGTCTTCTCGGCGGAGTCGCCATCACGGCGACCGGCTCCCCGCTTCCCACCGCCACGCTCGACGCCGCGCTGGACTCCGACGCTGTGCTGCTCGGCGCGGTTGGCGATAACAAGTTCAACGCTCTGCCCCCGGACAAGCGCCCCGAAGCGGGCCTGCTGCAAATTCGCCAGGCTCTCGGCGGTTTTGCCAATCTGCGCCCCTCCATTGCCTACAAGGCTCTCTCCGCCAGTTCGCCGCTGCGCCCTGAGGTTACCGAAAACGTCGATATTCTCTTCGTCCGCGAACTGCTCGGCGGTCTCTACTTCGGCGCGCCGCGCGAGTGGAACAAGGAGACCAACGAGGCCATCAACACCATGCGCTATACCCGCGACGAGGTGGTCCGCGTCGCCCGCGTCGCCTTTGAGCTTGCCGGCAAGCGCCGCAAAAAAGTTACCTCGGTCGACAAGGCCAACGTCCTCGAGGTCTCGCAGCTCTGGCGCGCCACCGTCACCGAAGTGGCGAAGGACTATCCCGGCGTCACCCTCGAACACCAGTTGGTCGACTCCATGGCGATGCACATCATGAATACCCCGCGCAACTTCGACGTTGTGCTCACGGAGAACCTCTTCGGCGATATTCTCTCCGACGAGGCGGGAGTTATCACCGGCTCGCTTGGAATGTTGCCCTCGGCCACCATCGGCGGCGCAGTCAATCTCTATGAGCCCGTCCATGGCAGCGCGCCCGATATCGCCGGAACCGGAAAGGCCAACCCGCTCGGCGCGATCCTGACTGCTGCCATGGTGCTTCGCCACTCCGCCAATCTCGAACAGGACGCCCGCGCCGTCGAGCAGGCTGTCCACCAGGTTCTCGATGCCGGCTACCGCACCGCGGATATAGCGCGCGGATCGCAGGCCGGCCAGCAGACCGTTACCACTCAGGAGATGGGCAAGCGTGTCCATCAGGCGCTCACCGAATCGATCGACCGCCGCCAGTCGATGCACGCCGTCTGAGTACTCTTATGAAGCCCAAAGCAAAAGCAATTCTTATCAACAGTTCCATAGTCGCCGCTCTTATCTATCAATATTGGAAGGGGACTCCTTTCAGCATCATTGTGATTACAGGAATTCTGCTCCTCGTTGTCGCCAACCTATCGATGATGTTCGCGGCTAAGAAACGTTCCGCCCCCCCAGCTAAATAACCTTAAAAATGCGCCGCTATCTCCAACTCGCCGTCATTCTCCTCCTCGCCGCAGGAGCAATGGCCACGAACGCAAACATCTTCACGCACAAGGAGAAGAAGCCCAAGGAAAACGTCGAATGGCTCTGGCAGTATGGGCCGCCGCCCGCCGAAGGCCGCGAGAACGCGCTCGTCCTCGACCCGCACTTCCGCCCCTTCCTGGCTCAATACCTGACGGCGCCGCAGACCTTCTGGGCAAAGAACAAGACGCTGGCAGACACCGCTCTCGACTTCCTCTCGGTCCCGGGCAAGGTCATCGCCGACCAGAACCGTTATCTCTCGATCACTGGCTGCGTCTTCCGCTTCTGTCCTGATCGCGGGCTGCTGTGGGTGGATATGGGGCTCCCAAAACCGCTGATTGTGTTTGCCGCGATTAACTGGATTCAACAAAATAAGACGCCGGACCAGCCCGGAGCCGAGTACACACTCTGGGTCTTCAGCAACAGCGCAATTGACTCAGACCATATACCGGTAGCATTGAAGCGCAGCATCGCCCGCTGGACGGCTGAACCGCCGCTCGGCAGCACCATCCTCCAGACCATCACTACCGCGATTCTTGTAGATCCTGACGGCAAGCCGCAACAGATTGCCCCGGCAGCCATCGGAGCCAACACCATCGAGCCACAACCTGAAGCAAAGGCCAAATCATGACCATGACAGCAAAAACACTGTTTGAGAAAGTATGGCAGCAGCATCTCGTCGCCGAACCGGAGGGCGAGCCTTCGATTCTCTATATCGATCTGCATCTCGTCCACGAGGTCACCTCTCCGCAGGCCTTCGACGGCCTTCGTCTGGCCGGCCGCAAGCTCCGCCGTCCCGACCGCACCGTGGCGACGGTGGACCACAACGTTCCCACCAGCAGCGTCGCGGACCGGCTCCACATCGTCGATCAGATCGCCTCGAAACAGATTGAAGCCTTGCGTAAAAACTGCGCCGACTTCGGCGTCGAGCTCTTCGACGTGCAGTCCCCCAATCAGGGCATCGTCCACATCATTGGCCCCGAACTCGGATTGACCAAGCCGGGCATGACCATCGTCTGCGGCGACTCCCACACCTCGACGCACGGAGCCTTCGGCGCTCTCGCTTTTGGAATCGGCACCAGCGAGGTCGAGCACGTGATGGCCACACAGACCTTGCCGCAATCGAAGCCCAAGACCTTCCGCATCAATATCGAAGGCGACCTTCCTACCGGCGTTACCGCCAAGGACATCGTGCTGCACATCATCGGCGAAATCGGCACTGCCGGAGCCACCGGCTACGTCGTCGAGTATGCCGGCTCCGCCATCCGCGCCCTTTCGATGGAAGGTCGCATGACCATCTGCAACATGAGCATCGAGGCCGGGGCACGCGCCGGAATGATCGCTCCCGATGCCACCACCTTCGCCTACCTCATGGGCCGCCGCTTCTCGCCGCAGGGCGCGGCGTGGGACGAGGCCGTTGCTCACTGGTCTGAATTGAAGACCGACGAAGGAGCGGCCTTCGACCGCGATCTTACCATCGCTGCCGCCGAGATCACTCCCACCGTCAGTTGGGGAACCAGTCCCGGCATGGTTACCGGCGTCAAGTCCACTGTTCCTCTGCCCGACCCCAACGCCAGCGAAGCCGACCAGAAGGCCTTCGAGCGCGCGCTCGAATATATGGACCTCAAGGCAGGTACGCCCATCGAGCAGATCGCCATCGACCGCGCCTTCATCGGCTCCTGCACCAATGCCCGCATCGAGGACCTCCGCGCCGCCGCCTCGGTGGTTCGCGGCTATCACGTCGCGACAACCGTCCGCGCGATGGTCGTTCCCGGCTCGCAGGCGGTCAAGGCTCAGGCTGAGAAAGAAGGACTCGACAAGGTCTTCACCAGCGCAGGCTTCGACTGGCGCGAGCCCGGCTGCAGCATGTGCCTGGGCATGAACCCGGACATTCTCCAGCCCGGCGAACGCTGCGCCTCGACCAGCAATCGCAACTTTGAAGGCCGTCAGGGACGCGGCGGCCGCACTCACCTCGTCAGTCCGCAGATGGCCGCCGCCGCTGCCATCGCCGGCCACTTCACCGACATTCGTAACTGGAAGTTCAACGACGAGTCTGCCCAGAAGGAGGCGAAATAATGCAGCCAATTAATGTCCTCACCTCCACCGCTACGCCGCTCGACCGCCCCAACGTCGATACCGACCAGATCATCCCCAAGCAGTTCCTCAAGCGCATCGAGCGCACCGGCTACGGCGAGTTCCTCTTCTTCGACTGGAGCCGCATTCAGGAAGGCGCGGACGCGGGCAAGCCTGATCCCACATTCGTCCTCAACAACCCTGCCTACAAGGGTGCGAAGATTCTGATCGCCGGAAAGAACTTCGGCTGCGGCAGCTCCCGCGAGCACGCCGCCTGGGCGCTCACCGACTTCGGCTTCCTTGCTGTCATCGCTCCCAGCTTCGCCGACATCTTCTTCTCGAACGCGGGGAAGAACGGCATGATCCTCGTCCGCCTCCCGGAGTCAGATGTCGAACTCCTGATGCGTCGGTCCGAGCAGAATCCCAACCACAAGATCACCATCAATCTCGAAGCCCAGACCATCGTCGACGACCAGGGCTTCAGCGCCAGCTTCGAGATCGATCCGTTCCGCAAATACTGCCTGCTCAACGGTCTCGACGACATCGGTCTCACCTTGCGCCACGAATCCGAACTGGACGCCTATGAATCCAAACACGATGCCGCATTTTGGCTCAAACCCCGCCCTACAGCCGCTTAATTCCCGCTCACTTGCCGATTTGCTAACCGCTTCACCTGAAAGGCTGCCACATGTCGAATGAAGTAAACCCGAAGAAATACAGTGTTCCCCTGACCGAAGGCCCCAACCGCGCCGCCGCCCGCTCTTACCTGCGTGGCGTCGGTTTCAGCAAAGAAGATCTGCACAAGCCCATTATCGGCATCGCCAATACATGGACCGAGATCGGACCCTGCAACTTCCATCTCCGCATCGTGGCCGAGGCTGTCAAGAAAGGCATTCGCGACGCGGGCGGCACACCGATGGAGTTCAACACGGTTACCATCTCGGACGGCATTACCATGGGCACGCAGGGCATGAAGGCGAGCCTCATCTCCCGCGAAGTCATCGCGGACAGCATTGAACTCGTCGCGCGCGGCAACCTCTTCGATGGCCTGGTCTGCATCGCGGGCTGCGACAAGAACATGCCTGCGGCCATCATGGCGCTGGTGCGCCTCGACATTCCCAGCCTGATGCTCTACGGCGGCTCGATTGCTCCCGGCCACGTTCATGTCGGCGCCGACGGCAACCCCGCTGCCGACCAGTCGAAGGACGACGGCAAGCTCATCGACATCACCATCCAGAACGTCTTCGAGGCTATCGGCTCGCATGCAGCCGGCAAGATCAACGATGCCCAGCTCGAAGCCGTCGAAGCCGCTGCGTGTCCCGGCGCGGGAGCCTGCGGCGGCCAGTTCACCGCAAATACCATGGCCATGGCAGCGGAGTTTCTCGGCATCTCGCCGATTGGACTCACCGGCGTTCCGGCGATGTCTCCGGAGAAGACCGCCGCATCGCGCGAGGCCGGCCGCATCGTCATGGAAATGGCCCGCCGTGATCTTCGCCCCAGCAGGCTCATCACCCGCGACTCGCTCGAGAACGCCATCGTCGCGGTCGCCGCTTCGGGCGGAAGCACCAATGCCGTTCTGCACCTGATCGCCATCGCCAACGAGGCCGGACTTCACCTCACGGTCGACGACTTCGATATCATCAGCCGTAAGACGCCACTGCTTTGCGACCTCAAGCCCGGCGGCAACTACGTGGCCAAGGACTATCAGGACGCGGGCGGCAGCCGCCTGCTCGCCAAACTGCTGCTCGAAGCCGGGTTGCTTCACCCCGACACGCTCACCGTGAATTCGAAGACCATCTCGGAGGAGGCTGCGGAAGCCGTCGAGACTCCGGGCCAGCCGGTCATTCACCACCTCGATAACGCCATCAAGGCAACCGGCGGTCTGGTTATTCTCAAGGGCAATCTCGCTCCCGAGGGCTGCGTTATCAAGGTCGCTGGACACGAGCGCCTCAACCACACCGGTCCAGCCCGCGTCTTCGAGAACGAAGAGACCTGCATGGAAGCTGTCGAGTCGGGAAAGATCAAGCCGAACGACGTTCTCGTAATCCGTTACGAGGGACCGCGCGGAGGTCCGGGAATGAGGGAGATGTTGGGCGTGACCGCTGCGGTTGTCGGCATTCCCGAATTGGCACATACGGTCGCGCTGCTGACGGATGGACGTTTCTCAGGCGCGACTCGCGGGTTGATGGCCGGTCACGTCGCTCCAGAAGCGGCGCTTAAGGGGCCGATTGCTGCCGTGCGCGATGGCGACACGATCACCTTCGACATTCCCAACCGCAAGTTGACGGTCGAGATCTCCGACGAAGAGATCGCCAACCGGTTGAAGGACTGGAAGGCTCCGGAACCGAGATTCAAGCGCGGAGTTTTTGCAAAGTACGCTAATTCAGTAAGTTCCGCGGCGCATGGAGCGGTCACAACTTAGTGCTTTTGGTTCGGGCTCAAGGCATTCGGTATGTACAGAAAAGTGAATTGAGTTCGGACCTTAAAGCAAGAGATTGGCAGAGTTAAAAGCAGAAGTAACAGCGGTAGAGGCAAAGCACCTAATGGAGGGCAATATGGCAGACAAAAATCAGCACCCGCAACTTACCGGAGCAGAGATCATCTGGGCCACGCTGGCCGGCGAAGGCGTAGACCAGGTCTTCGGCTATCCGGGTGGAGCCATTCTGCCCGCCTATGACGCGCTGCGCAAGTTCCCGAGCATCCACCATATTCTGGTGCGGCACGAGCAGGGAGCCTCGCACATGGCCGACGGGTACGCCCGCGCCTCGGGCAAGGTGGGCGTCTGCATGGCGACCAGCGGGCCGGGGGCGACGAATCTGGTGACGGGCATTGCCACGGCCATGCTCGATTCGATTCCCATCGTCTGCATCACCGGGCAGGTCTCGTCGAAGGTGCTGGGCTCGGATGCGTTTCAAGAGGTTGACATTACCGGCATCACGCTGCCCATCACCAAGCACAACTGGCTGGTTACCCGCGCCGAGGATATCGCGCCGACGATCCGCGAGGCCTTTCAGATCGCCCAGTGTGGCCGGCCGGGGCCGGTCCTGATCGACATTACCAAAGACGCCCAGCAGGCGACGGCCAGCTTTGACTTTGCCGCCGCTGCGCCCGCTCCCCATCGCCCGCACCCCATGCTGCGCGCCGAAAGCTCGTCGATCCGGCAGGCCATCGAACTGATCAAATCGTCCAAGCGGCCCGTCATTCTCGCGGGGCATGGCGTCCTGCAATCGGGGGCCGAAGCCGAGGTGATCGCCTTTGCCGAGCGCCAGCAGATTCCGGTTGCAAGCACGCTGCTCGGACTCGGGGCCTTTCCGACCACCCATCCGCTTTCGCTGGGCATGATGGGGATGCACGGCGAATCGTGGGTCAACAACGCGATCCAGCAGGCCGACCTGCTGCTCGCCTTCGGCATGAGATTCGACGACCGCGTGACCGGCAATCTCGCCAGCTACGCGCCCAACGCAAAGAAGATTCACATCGAGATCGACCCCAGCGAGATCGATAAGAACGTCAAGGTGGACGTCGCCCTGATCGGCGACCTGCGCCAGACCCTGAGCCTGGTCCTGCCGCTGCTGCCGACGAAGAAAGACGCTACCTGGATCAAGGCCGTCAACGCCATGAAGGGCGACGCCGCGGTGCGTGACATTATTAACCTGCCGGATAACGGCCACCTCTATGCCGCGCACGTCATCAATGACATCTGGCGTGAGGCCCATGCCGCCGGCCGCGCTGACCAGACGATCATCGTCACCGATGTAGGCCAGCACCAGATGTGGGAGGCACAGTACTACAAACACGACGCCTCGCGGACGCTCGTGACCAGCGGAGGCCTCGGGACCATGGGTTTTGCCCTGCCCGCGGCGATCGGAGCCAAGGTTGCATGCCCGGAGAAGGACGTCTGGGTGATCGCCGGGGACGGCGGCTTCCAGATGACCGGCTGCGAGCTTTCGACCATTGTGCAGGAGGGGCTGGCAATCAACATCGCCGTCATCAATAACGGCTTCCTCGGCATGGTGCGGCAGTGGCAGGAGGCCTTCTACGAGAAGAACTACGCCGCCAGCCCCATCCTCTCGCCCGACTTCGTCAAGCTGGCGGCGGCGCATGGAATTGACGGCGCGACTGTCAACAAACGCAAGGATGTGACGCCCACAGTCACGAAGGCGCGGACCAGCGGCAAGGCATTTTTAATTAATTTTCAGGTGGAGAAGGAAGATGGGGTTTATCCGATGATCGCTCCGGGGAAGGCGCTGCATGAGATGGTGCGCCGGCCGCAGAAGGATCCGTTATTGGAAACGGCGGAGGATGAATGATACGAAGTTTTTGGATCGCATCGATCATTTCACTGATGCTAGGGCTTGCTTCCACAAGTAACGCCGCTCAGATTCGCATCCAGTTTCTGAACGGCAAAAATGGCAAGCCTATTGCAAAAACGAATGTCGTTGTAAACAACATAACTACCCATAAATTAGTAGGAATTTTAAGGACGGACGGACGAGGTTTCGTAAGTATTGATGTCGATAGACGATCGCAAATTGAAGCACTTGTAGAACGCTCATTTCATCAAACTTGTAATCCCAATAAGGATAAGTATCAGTCGTATAGCGCAGAACAGATTCTCTCACAAGGAATCGTGGAACCGAACGAATGCGGGGCGACGCTTCCTCCTCCAACTCCGGGAACTCTCGTCAGGGTCTTTCGACGCTCAACCTTCATTGAGGCGCTCAGGGGAAACTAGAATGTTTCACAGCTTCGTGGCCCTAATAAACGACAAACCCAAACATTCATGGGATTTCCCCCCATGTTGGTATAAAATCCCGCCTTTGGCGCTTCTGTTTGTGCTGATATCGATGTTTACACTCGCGCCCGCGTTCGCAAAGACGCAGGAGCACAATGCAAAAGGCCAGCCGCATGACACGAAGGCACAACAGCACATCGTAAGCATCAAGATCATCAACGCGAAGACCAACAAGCCTGTCACGGACGAGAAACTGAACGTGGCGCTCAGGGTAGACCAGATCGGATCCGTTGCCATGCCGACGGACAAAGACGGCATCATCGAGGTGAAGACCGGCGACGCAACCACGATTCGCATTCTCTCGAACATGTACGCCGACTGCCGGTCGCGGGGAGAGCTTTATACCGACTACTCGATCACCGAGATTCGCAACAATGGCATTACCACGGGCAATCTTTGCAGCGATGCCAGACCGAAGGCCAAACCCGGAGAGTTGATTCTCTTCGAGATTCCCCGGATCGATATCCCCAGGTACCCACATCCACCAGCGTCTCACGCACCCATCATCCCCGTTGAACCCAAGGAGAAGCCGTAAATGCTCCACACCTTTGTTGCCCTTGTTTCAGATAAGCCCGGCGCTCTGACCCGCGTCGCCTCGCTCTTTCGCCGTCTCAGCATCAACATCGTCTCGCTGACGGTGGGGGAGTCCGAACGCGCCGACGTATCCCGCATGACCATCGTTTGCGAGGCGCCGGAGAATGCGGCACACCGCATCAAGGCGTCACTCTACAAGCTCGAGATTACCGTTGACGTGGATGAGGTAGGCCGCAGCGAGGGCGTCATTCGCGAGCTTTGCCTGATCAAGGTCGCCGCCGGGCCAAAAGAACCGAACGGGCTGCACTCGCGCTCGCAGATCTTCGAGCTGGCCACGGTCTTCCGCGCCCGCGTGGTCGATCTGGCGCCGGAGTCGATCATGCTGGAGATGACCGGGGCGGCCAGCAAGATCGAGGGGCTGATTCAGGTATTGCGCGAGAGCGGCTACACGATTCTTGAGGTTTCGCGCACCGGCCGGATGGCGATGCGGCGAGGCAAACACACCAGCCGGGTGCTCAAGGCGCTTGGCACGAACGGCACCGCTGGCACTGTATCGAATGAGACAGGCGCCAGCGATCTTCCAAGCGAACTCGACGACAACTAAAGGTCATCGACCATCGATTCCGCGGAGGAAAGGCAAACTTCAGGTCAAACCAGGAAAACGATCGTTCGGGTTTGTTCTTTTTCTCAGTAAAACCGTGCAATTGGTGGCCGTCAACTGATTCACTGAGCTACCATTAACCCTAAAGGAAACGAACACAATCATGGCTAAGGCATACCACGACGCAGACGCAGATCTTTCTCTCATCCAGGCGAAGAAAGTCGCCATCATCGGCTACGGCTCGCAGGGCCACGCCCACGCACTGAATCTCAAAGACTCCGGCGTCGATGTTCGCGTCGGCCTCCGCACCGATAGCCCCAATGCCGAGCGCGCGCGCAAGGCAGGGCTCCAGGTTGGCACGGTTGCGGAGGTGTCCAAATGGGCTGACGTCATCATGAACCTGACGCCGGATCAGACCGCGGCGAAGGTCTACCACGCCGACATTGAGCCAAACCTCGCGCCGGGCAAGACGCTGATGTTCGCGCATGGCTTCAACATCCGCTTCCGCACCATTACACCGCCCGCCGGGGTCGACGTGTCCATGGTGGCGCCCAAGGCTCCCGGCCATCGCGTTCGCGAGGTCTTCACCGAGGGCGGCGGCGTGCCGGCGCTAGTGGCTGTCGAGCAGGACGCCAGCGGAAAAGCACTCGCGCTCGCGCTCAGCTACGCCAAGGGCATTGGCACCACCCGCGCCGGCGTACTTGAGACTACCTTTACCGAAGAGACCGAGACTGATCTCTTCGGCGAGCAGGCAGTGCTCTGCGGCGGAACCTCCGCGTTGGTCAAGGCAGGCTTCGAGACGCTGGTCGAGGCGGGCTATCAGCCGGAGCTGGCGTACTTCGAGGTACTGCATGAACTGAAGCTGATCGTCGACCTGATGTACCGCGGCGGCCTGGAGTACATGCGCTACTCGATCTCGGATACCGCCGAGTGGGGCGACTATGTTGCCGGTCCGCGCATTGTCACCGCCGAGGTCAAGAAGGCAATGAAGGGACTGCTCAACGACATTCAGGATGGAAGTTTCGCCAAGAAGTTCATCGAAGAGAACGAGACGGGCCGCCACGAATTCTCCCGCATTCGCAAGCAGGAAGCCGCGCACCAGATCGAAAAGGTCGGCGCGGAGCTTCGCAAGTCAATGCCCTTCCTCGATCCTGTCGTGGTCGTCGATGGCGCGGTGAAAAAAGCATAGGCAGCTCCATCGTCAAAGACTAGAGCAGATTTGCTGTTGGTGTGGAGGAAGGCAACCGCAGATTCCCTTCGGGAATGACAAACAAAGGGCTCGGCAGGCTCTACACCAACTGCTACTTTGCTCTAAACAGGTGTCTCCGCTTCGACTTTTTTCATGGTTGAAGCGGAGGCCTTGAAAACGTTCTTCGTTCTCGGGTAAATCCTACAAAGTAAGACCGAGCCAACTTGGCTCGGTCTTGCTTTGTCAACAGGTGCGCCGTCTTCTATTGATGAGCTACCGGTTGTGATCCGTCAATTGCAGCAGGCATCACCGATCCGAGAACACCTGGGGTCTCTTCCTGCAATTCAGGAAGTTTCTCTTCGAGAGCGATCTGGAGCACTTGATCCATCTCCTCCACAAAATGCAGCTTCATCGAGGTCTTCAATAGCTCCGGCAGTTCAGCCAGATCCTTGCGATTGTCTTCCGGAAGAATCGCCTCGAAGATGCCTGCGCGATGTGCCGCCAGCAGCTTCTCTTTCAAGCCTCCAATCGGCAGCACCTTGCCCCGAAGCGTAATCTCTCCGGTCATGGCGATGTCGCGGCGCACCTTGATCTTTGTCAACGCGCTCGCGAGGCCAGTCGCCAGAGTAATTCCGGCCGAAGGTCCATCCTTGGGAATGGCGCCCTCAGGCACATGGACATGGATATCGACATTCCGGTAGAAATCTCTCGCTAGCCCCAGATGGTTCGCTCTTGACCGTATGTAGCTCAGTGCGGCCTGTGCGGACTCCTGCATGACGTCACCAAGCTGGCCAGTTGCTGTTAACTTGCCCTTGCCGTCAAGGACCTGCACTTCGGTCTGTAGAATCGTGCCGCCCATCTCGGTCCATGCCAGACCGGTGACCAGCCCAACCTCGCTCTTCTCATGAACCTGGGAGTCACGGAACTTTGCAACGCCCAGAATCTCTGCGATGTTCTCGCCAGTGACGGTCTCCTGGTGCCTGGCTCCGTTCTTTACGACCCGCCGCGCAATCTTGCGGCATACATTGCCGATCTCACGCTCAAGGTTCCTGACGCCGGCCTCACGAGTGTATCCACGAATAATCTGTCGCAGCGCGTCGTCTTCAAACACCGCCTGCGCCTCCGTCAAGCCTGTAGCCTCACGCTGCTTCTTGACCAGATACTGCTTCGCAATCTCCAGCTTCTCCAACTCCGTATAACCGTGCAGCCGTAGAATCTCCATCCGATCCTGTAGCGGCCCCGGAATCGTATGCAACACATTTGCCGTTGCGACAAACAACACCTGCGACAGGTCGTACTCCACGTCGAGATAATGGTCCTGGAACGATGTGTTCTGCTCCGGGTCGAGAACCTCAAGCAGCGCACTGGCCGGATCGCCACGGAAGTCCGAAGCCATCTTGTCGACCTCATCGAGCATAAATACCGGATTCTTGGTTCCGGCCTTCTTCATCGATTGAATGATCTGTCCCGGCAGCGCTCCGATATAGGTGCGCCGATGTCCGCGAATCTCCGCCTCGTCCCGCACACCTCCCAATGACATGCGCACAAACTTGCGTCCTGTCGCCTTGGCAATCGACATGCCCAGCGACGTTTTGCCCACGCCCGGAGGCCCGACGAAGCACAGGATTGAGCCCTTGGGGTTTTTCACCAACTGCCGCACTGCCAGAAATTCGAGGATGCGCTCCTTGATCTTTTCGAGTCCGTAGTGATCTTCATTCAGGATCTGCTCGGCATGCTCAATCGAGCGAATCTCCTTCGATCGCTTCTTCCACGGCACCGCCAACAGCCAGTCAAGGTAGTTGCGCGAGACGGTGGACTCGGCCGACATCGGCGGCATCGCCTCCAGCTTTTTAAGCTCCTGCAAGGACTTGTCGAGCACGTCCTTCGGCATTCCTGCCTCTTCGATCTTCTTCTTCAACTCATCGAATTCGGACTTTTCGCCGCGACCAAGCTCCTTCTGAATCGCCTTAATCTTCTCGTTGAGGTAGTACTCTTTCTGAGCCTTCTCCATCTGCCGCTTCACGCGAGACTGGATGGTGCGGTCCATGTTCAACTTCTCGATCGCGAGGTCCAGCACATCGGCCACTCTCGATAGCCGCAGTTCGGGGTCGAAGACCTCCAGTAACTGCTGCTTCTCTTCAATCGAAAGCTGAAGATTCGCGGCGATAGTATCTGCCAGCTTCGCCGGCTCATCGGAGCGCACACTCGCCGCCATGGTCTCGTAGTTCAAAGACTGTTGCAACTTCACATACTGCTCAAACAGCGTGTGAACTCGCTGCATCAACTGCTCGACCTGTGGCGTCAGTTCCAGATGAGTCTGTCCGGTGCGCACCGTTGCGACAAAGAATCCGTCGACGTCGTTGATCGCAGTCGCCCGTGCCCGCTCGACTCCCTCGACCAGCACTTTAATGTTGCCGTCCGGCATCTTCACGCTCTGAACGATATTGCCGATCGTGCCCGTCTCGAAGATGTCGTCGACGTTCGGTTCGTCCACCGAGGCGTCATGCTGGGTCGCCAGGAAGATCTTCCGGTCGCCCGACAGCGCCTCTTCGAGAGCACGCACGCTGGACTCGCGGCCCACCACAAACGGCGTCATCATATGGGGAAAGATGACCATGTCACGAATGGGCATCATCGGTAGCTTGCGAACGTCGCCGCTCAGTACTTCTTTGGTTTGATTTGTCATTGCTCTCCCATTAGACGATTGAACATCGATAACGATGCACACCGTCCGCGGCTGCAAATCATTGTAAATTGTAGGGGGATGGAAGCGCGAAAACGCCGTCTGCAGACTTGGCGCCGCACGGGTATCATGGAAAATTCAGACCGGCGGAATCTGTATAGCAGATGAAATGCCCGTTCCCAGGGGAAGGTCTGATTAAGTCTCGGAAGATGCCCTCAGCGGCTAAAGCCGCGTTGCAGTCAAGCCACTTGCGGCACGGCTAAAGCCGTGCCCTTAACAGAACCGGACTTAATCAGAGGTTCCCTGGAGCAATTCTCCTGTTACTGTGGGGTGGAAAATTCCGAGGAGTGCCGCTTTCCTTGAGAGAAAGCGGCCAAGATTTCGAAGCCTCCCTGTACCGACAGGAGAATTGCTTTAGCCGGCCTTCTCCAGCAACATTGGCAACGTCAGGCTGTGCTTCTTCACCATCTCCGCCGTGATCGACAGTTCCTTGACTTTTTTGTTGCCGGGAACGAAGTACATCAGGTCGAGCATCAGCTCTTCCAGGATCATCCGCAGTCCGCGCGCGCCGACCTTTCGTTGCAGTGCTTCGCGGGCAATCTCCCGGGCTGCCTCGTCCGTGAATGTTACCTTCACACCCTCGTAGTCGAAGAGCTTCGTATATTGCTTAAGAATTGCATTGCGGGGCTTCGTCAGAATTTCGATCAGCGCTGCCTCATCCAATTCGTCAAGAATCCCCAACACTGGCAGCCGTCCCACAAACTCCGGGATCAGACCATACTTCAACAGGTCCTGAGGCTCAGCCTGGCGCAGCAGTTCCGCATCGCGCTGTGCCCGGATCGGCGTTACCTCGCCATCCTTCGCATCCGGATCTACAACAGCCTTGAACCCAAGCGCCTTTTTGCCGACACGTCGTCCAATCACCTTCTCCAAGCCGACAAATGCCCCGCCGCAGATGAAAAGAATATTGGTCGTATCGACGGCAGTGAACTCCTGGTGCGGATGCTTGCGTCCGCCCTGAGGTGGAACGTTGGCAACGGTGCCCTCCAGCAGTTTCAAAAGAGCCTGCTGTACGCCTTCGCCCGAGACGTCTCGGGTGATGGACGGGTTTTCGTCCTTGCGTCCGATCTTGTCGATCTCGTCGATGTAGATGATCCCGCTTTGCGCCCGCGCAACGTCTCCTTCAGCCGCCTGCAGCAGCTTCAGGATGATGTTCTCGACATCCTCGCCGACATACCCGGCCTCCGTAAGCGTTGTCGCATCGACAATCGCGAACGGCACATCCAGCATCTTTGCCATGGTCTGTGCCAGCAGGGTTTTGCCCGATCCCGTCGGCCCCACCAGAAGGATATTCGACTTCGCCAGCTCCACATCGTTGCCGCGAGTCTTGTTCATCTGAATCCGCTTGTAGTGGTTGTAGACTGCCACGGCCAGCTTCTTCTTGGTCTGGTCCTGCCCGATCACGTACTCATCCAGAAATGCCTTGACCTCCTGCGGCTTGGGCAGGTGAGCCGGAGCAGCGCCCGGCTGCGCCTCAGTGCGGTCGTCTTCGAGGATCGAGTTGCACACCGCAACGCACTCATCACAGATGTATGCCCGCGGATAATCCGATGGCGAAGAGATGAGCTTGGCTACTGCGTCCTGCGACTTGTGGCAGAAAGAGCAGCGGAGAGATTCGTCTGTGCCTCGTGACGTTTTCATAGGTGCGGCGACTCCTGGCAATCCGTGCAGTGTATAAGCAGAAGTTTACACCCCTTTCACCCTTGAAATCGAAGCCGGGGTGCCTGCCGCTATACATCGAATTGGTCATAATGAGAGCGAGCCCGGACACATCGGTCCGGGCTCACTCTGTTCTGGTATCGGTTTATGTCCGGGGCCGGTCGATAATATCGTCGATAATCCCGTATTCCTTCGATTGCGCGGCCGTCATAATGAAGTCCCGTTCCACGTCCCGCTCAATCCGCTCAAGCGTTTGGCCGGTGCTAGCGCTCATCAGTTTGTTGGTAATCTCGCGAATCCGCAGAATCTCCCGCGCATGGATGTCGATGTCGGTTGCCTGCCCACTCAGTCCGCCCATCGACGGCTGATGGATCAGTATCCGCGAGTTCGGAAGGGCAAACCGCTTGCCCTTTTTCCCCGCCATCAGCAGAAAGGCTCCCATGCTGGCCGCCTGGCCAATGCAGAACGTGACCACATCATTTTTGATGTACTGCATCGTGTCGTAGATCGCCAACCCAGCCGTAATCGAGCCGCCTGGAGAGTTGATGTAGAGCTGGATGTCCTTCTCCGGGTCCTCGCCGCTTAAAAACAGCATTTGCGCGATGATCACATTCGCGATGTTGTCATCGATCGGTGTTCCCAGGAAAATGATGTTGTCGCGGAGCAGACGGCTGTAGATGTCGTAGGCGCGCTCGCCCCGACTCGTCTGCTCAATCACCATCGGCACTAATCCCATAACGCTCTCTTTCTAAAGATCTTTAAATAAAAGCTTCTGTTTTATTTTTCTATATATCTACGCCGACAGCTTCTCGTAGAGCACGCTTCCCGTCTTCTCCCGCCGCATCTGTTCGCGAATCCGTGCCAGGCCGCCGTCCTGCGCGAGCCTCTCCCGCAGCGTCTCCAGCGGCTCACGCGACTGGATCGAAAGCATCAGCAACTCCCGGTCGAGGTCTTCCTCGCTCACCGTCACGTTCTCTGCTTCGGCGACCTTGTCGAGAATCATCGAGACCTTTACCTCGTTCACGGCCTGGTCGCGCTGGGCAGCACGCAGCCGTCCAAAGTCCAGCTTGCGCATGTCGTCAGCCGTCATGCCCTGCTGCGCCAGAGCGCGCAGTCCGCGGTCCAGCCTTGCATCGACCTGCTGCTGCACGAACGATTCCGGAACAGGAAAGTGATACCGCCCGATCAGTTCTTCGAGCATCTTGTCCTTGGCGCCATTCTCCAATGCGTTCTTTTTGCGGTCGGCAGCGTGCTCTCGCAACCCCTTCTCGAAATCATCCCAGCTCTCGTAGTTTCCAAGCTGCTTGGCAAATTCCGCATCCCGCTCCGGATAGGTCTTGCGCTTGATGTTTTTCACGGTCACGTCGTAGCCTACCGTCTTTCCTGCAAGACGGTTATCTCCAAAGTCGGACGGATAGTCCACCTCAAACTTCAGTTCCTGCCCCGGCTTCGCTCCGCGTAGCGCGTCGTTGAACGCGGCCAGCGTATTCTTGCCGCCAACTTCGATCAGCACATCCTGGCCCGTGATCGGCTCGCTCGCAGAGGCGTTGGTCACGCCCTCCTCGGTCACAGTCTGCGCCAGGTCCTTTACTTCGCCGCGAAACTCGATCTCGGCCCAGTCGCCATCGACCAGCGGACGGTCTTCCTCCACCGGCTCGACTGTTGCATGGCCATCGAGCACGCGAGCAAGCTCGCCTTCATATTCTTCATCCGTCAGCGCAGTCTCGGGTTTCGTCACGCGAACGCTGTCATATCCCGCGATATCGAACTCAGGTGCAACCTCAAACGCGGCCTTGAACTTCAACGGCTGCTCGTCGGCGAGTTGCATGTCCAGCAACTGCGGCTCCGACACCGGGCGCAGCTTCTGGTCGTCGATCGCCTTGCGGAACGGCGCCGACACCAGGCTCTCCAGAACTTCCTGCCGAATCTCCTTGGCGAACTTCGACCGGATCAGAGACTCGGGCACCTTGCCCGCGCGGAAGCCGGGGATACGTGCCAGCTTCTGGTAGCGTTTGGTGACCGTCTTGAAGGTCTTTGAGACCTCGTCGGCTGGAACCTCCACTTCAATCTCACGCGTCAACTCCGGATTCAGCGAAGGAGCCGGCTCGTGCTCGTGGTCATGCTGATGGTCATGTCCATGTTCGTGGTCGTGGGTCTGTTCCAGCTCAGACGGCTGCTCGGCGATATCGTTGGTCTCTGTCATTTCAGTCGGGGTCAATCCATGCCTTCCGGTGGTCGCGTGTATATGCCGCTTCATCTGCCTTGATGGCTGGCCGCGCGGCACGCGCCTCTTTACTACTGTACGAGGCTTGGTTGTGGAGGGTCAAACCTGCTCGCCTACCCCATCGTCGGTTATCCATCAACATCTCAGTGGGGCAGGCTCTACAACATCCCCGGCGCCTTTCCCGTCAACGGGAATATCTCCAGCCTGACCCTCCATTGCACCGTCTGTCCCGGTTGCAGCACGACCATTCCCGTGTCTTCCCCCTTCTCCCATTCCCGGCCAAAGGGGTCGTCAAAGTTGAACTCCGGATCGATCGAGACAAAACTCTCATCGGCGGGCGCAACAACCCGCATCGCTTTGATGGCAGGGCTCAACGCGGTGATCCGCAGTCCGTAGTTGCTCCTGGGATCGCGCAATTCCGCGACAGGTCCGCTATCCATCAGCCCCTGTTTCAGGTGGACGAAGCTGTCGTCCAGGCTCATTGTGCCCAGCCTCGCGCCGCTGCCCCCGGTAAAGTCATACGGCGTATCCGCCACCGGCAACAGTCTGCCGCTGGGCATTCCGCTTCGCCGGTCGATCTCTTCATGAAGAGCGCTTGGGAGCTTCAGCAGCGCATTGGCGCGATCTTTGCTTAGAATTGCGAACCGTGTATGCCAGCCAATTCCTATCGGCTCTGCCTGTTCGCCGGTATTCTGTGCGGAGATGCTGATCTCCAAAGCACGGCCGCTAAGTTGCACCGTTGTCGTCACCTGGGTACGCGACAGCCAATGCCCGTCAAAGTCCATCGCATCGTAGGTCGCCTGTGCCTGCCCGCCATCCGGCATTACGGTCGTCTTAATCGAGTCGGCAGGCCGCTTCAGCAGCAATCCGCCTGTCGACACCGTCCCTGAGGCATGGCCACCCTCTTCCCCACTCCGTGGCAGGTTGATTCGGTGTCCCCGCCAATTTACAATCAGGCCGTTTGCCGATTCCGCTCCCCGGATGCGGCCAGCCCACGGGATCTCGATCGCTCCTCCCATGGTCAGGCTCGCGCTTCCGTCCGCATCTGTCCCGGTGCCGCTGAGCAGTTTTGCCGCCTCGTTCAGGGGTGGAGAGGCAAGCAGATTGACCTCTCCCATTCGTGGAATGTAGGCCTCGATCTGAAGCACATTCATCCCTCGGCCCGGCAGCAGGGTAGCCGAAAGGAACTCCGGCATCTCCATCCCTGTAGTTCGAGAGCGCGACAGAACAATGGCATCCTGATCGCCTGGCTTCGCCGCCGCCGGAAGGCGCGGTGCCGCACTGTGTCCCAGCTCGGCCTTTATTCTCGAAAGATGCCCGTGCCCTCGCTCCTTCAGCGCGAAGCCGATCAGCAGAAGTATGGCAGCCACCGCAATCGTGATAAACAATCCCGAACGCTTCACTGCGGCCTGCCAGGCACGATGCCGGGCCTCCGCAAACCTGCTCCTCAATAGCGAGGCGTACATTCGACTCAATCTGGGATCTTCCAACGAAACCTCAATCTATATTCATTCAGAGTGCATCCTATGAGCATTTCCGTGAAAATGCGCTCTCTGTCTTCTGCAACTATCATGGGATGCAGTGAGCCGCTCCAAAGTTTATCTGCTTTCTCCTCGTTTGCAGCAAGTTCGCGAATCCATCATTGGCTGCGAACTTTGCCCCCGTCTTCGCGACTACTGCCGCGGCATCGGTGAAACCCGCCGCCGCGCCTATCAGGACCAGACCTACTGGGCCCGCCCCGTTCCCGGATTCGGAGACCCCCGCGCCCGCGTTCTCATCCTCGGTCTTGCCCCGGGAGCTCACGGGGCCAACCGCACCGGCCGGCCCTTCACCGGCGACGGCTCCGGCGACTTCATGTATCCCGTTTTGCACGAGTTGGGCTTTGCCAGCCAGCCCAAAGCTACCTCCCGCGAAGACGGCCTGACGCTCCGCCACGCGTGGATCTCTTCGGTCATACATTGCGCCCCGCCCGGTGATAAGCCGACGCCACAGGAGATTCGCAACTGTGCCCCGCACCTGGCGGGCGAGATCGAGGCCTTGCCTCGCATTCGCGTCGTTGTCTGCCTAGGAAAGATCGCCTTCGACGGCTATCTCGCCTATCTTCTTCACACCGGCGTCATCGCCCGGAAGTCGGCTTATCGCTTCGCGCACGGCGCCCAATACCTTCTTCCCAACGGGCTGCATCTGCTTGCCACCTATCACCCTTCCCTGCGCAACACCAACACCGGGCGTCTCGATCGCCCCATGTTCACGCGAATCTTTCTGCGAGCAAGGGAGCTTGCCGGTCTGGCTACGTAAAAACTCTGACTGCCGAATTATTGGTCCTCATCTTCGTGAGCGAGGGATAACTGAAGTATCTCTTCAGGTTGACACATTCTAGCGGCTGTCATGAAGTTCAAGCGAGTTGTTTGAAGACGCTTGCGGTCATGTGGCGTCGAGCTGTTCGTAGTCAGGTGCTAGTTGGAGAAATCTGGCGGCCCAGGCAAAACACAACCTGTGATTTACGCGCTCAGTCCGTGCTGCTGAATTTTGTAGAGCAAGGTGCGATAGCTGATATTAAGGTTCGCTGCAGCCCTTCGCCGATTCCATCCCGACGCGGACAACGCATCCTGAAGCATGCGGATTTCGGTTTCATTCTTGACGATGTTGACCGCGTCTTTCATGCCTAGAGCTGCGGCCGACTGCTTCGCCGGAACTTCGGCACGAAGCTCTTCCATGGGAGCTTCCTCGGCATGGGACTTCGCTTTGGTCCGCAGGTAGTTATAGGCAGCTTCTTCGTCTCTGAGGATGAGGGTGCGGGTAACGAAGTTGCGCAGTTCGCGAAGGTTTCCCGGCCAGAGATATTCCTGAGCTGCATCGAGGAGTCGCTCGGGGAACATGAAAGGCTGGCCCAGTTCCAATGCTCCTCTGCGGAATAGCTCTCCCATGAGCAGAGGAATCTCTTCGCGGCGCTCACGAAGCGGGGGGATGGTAATGGTTAGGGTATTCAGGCGATAGTAGAGATCTTCGCGGAAGCGCTTCTCCGCGATTGCATCCTGCATACTGATATTGGTAGCCGCAAGCACGCGGACATCGACGCGGGAGGCTGACCGGGCGCCCAACCGGCAGAAAGTGCCGTCCTGCAGGACGTGGAGCAGCTTAGCCTGCATCTGCGGACTCATCTCACCAATCTCATCGAGCAGAAGAGTTCCCTTGTTTGCCAACTCGAACAAACCGGGTTTGGATTTGGTCGCTCCCGTAAACGCTCCGACCTCGTAACCGAAGAGCTCGCTTTCGAGAAGCTCGGTGGGCAGCGCCGCGCAGTTAATGTTGAGCAGCGGCTTCTCCGAGCGAGCGTGGTACTTATGTAGCAGCAATGCCACATTTTCTTTGCCCACCCCGCTCTCTCCCATGATGAGCACGGGAATATCGACAGGAGCAAGAACGCGTATGTCTCGATAGAGCCGCATCATCGCGGGCGAGGCCGCCAGGAAGAAACGATTGTTGTCCAGTTCTTCCAGATGATAGTGTGAGCCGTTGGCCGAAGCCCTCGTGGGCGAAGAGGAGGTTGTGAATGCTTCGACTTCAAGCCGACTCGTCAGCTTGTCCACATCTTCGCGCAGCAGAGGCAATGTCAGCGATGTATTGATCTTCCATCTCTCTGCAAACTCTTTCCATGAGGTGTCGTCAGCGACGGAGAGGATGCATAGCTTATCGCTATGGATATTTTGCATAAGGGCAGGGATGAAGAGGTCATCTCCCTGGACGTGAGTAGCAATATCGATCAGGAGGAAATCAGTTAAGAATCCATGCTGCAAAAGCTGGAGCGCCTCCGACGGGGAAGAAACGCAGATGGCCTTATGGCCTTCGGATTCGAACACGCGATAAACGGAGTTGCAGATAGTAGCGTCTTCACTAATTGCCAGAACTTGCATTATGTCTTTCATCGAAGTACCTCAACATAAATACAGTCAACAAAGCGTAGCTAAGGCACGGTCGTGAGCGAGACGGAGTGTTGATTCAGGAAGCGAATCAGACACAACTGCCGGCAGCCGACTTAACTACAACCACATTTTTTCAGGAGCCCAGGGAACCTTTGCAGAAGCCCAACAAGAAAGCCCACGCCAATACCGACACGTCAGCACATAGTAGAACCGCGAGTGTGCCCCTCATCTATAAACAGTTCATGAGGTGCACAGAATCTATCGCGTTAGTAGAAACGCGTCAAACTAAAAAATAGGAAAACATATCCCCACATGTTTGCATAATTTCGTCACATCATCTAAGTGATAGAAATGCAATGGCTAACCATGGCATCGAAGATATGTTCAAGACTGAACGGGCTAAAAAAGTGATAAAAATATGCGAATTAAATTAGGAATTCTATCGAACAGTCTTGCTGCAACACCTCCAAATATTGCAGAAGGCGTGTTCAAGAAAAGCATATAGGGTTCGCCATTCAGGACGGATAGATCTGGTCCGGCCGAGTCGATGAGACTTCACGGTCTGAGAGATTTTGGCTGGGCCTTGATTTCATACCGTGTTATATGTTGCAGGTCAGCTTGTGATTTCGCTTTCTAAATTCAAGGTTTCGAGGATCGCTATTTCTTATCGGGCAGAAGTTGTCATTATCGGTGCGGGTATCGTCGGCCTGGCAACAGGCCTTGAATTGACCAGCCGTTTTCCTGGCATCTCGTTGGCCATTGTTGAGAAGGAAGCTGTCATTGCAGGCCACCAGACCGGGCACAACAGCGGAGTGATTCACTCCGGCATTTACTACAAACCAGGTAGCCTCAAGGCGAATCTGTGCGTTCAGGGCGGAGCAGCGCTCCTGCGATTTTGTGACGAGAATGCAGTACCGTATGAAATTTGCGGCAAGGTCATCGCGGCTACAGACGAGAGCGAGTTGCCGCGTCTTGAAGAGTTGTACAGGCGCGGTATGCAGAATGGGCTGGCAGGCGTGCGCATGCTGGCTGCGGAGGAGATTAAGGAACTCGAGCCTTACGCCGCTGGGATTCGCGGTATTCACGTTCCCGGGACCGGCATTGTGGACTATGCCAAGGTGGCGGAGGCCTACGCAAGGTTGATCCGGGAGCGCGGCGGAATCATTCACCTGTCGCATGAAGTTAAAGCGCTCAAACGATCGGAGGCCAACACGCTGGTTGAAACGACGCAAGGAACAATCCGGACAAAACTGGTTATTAACTGTGCCGGCCTTCAAAGCGATCGTGTAAGCCGGATGGCGAATGCCTCGCTCAATCTGACGATCATTCCCTTTCGAGGAGAGTATTACGAGGTTGTTCCGGCCAGACATCACTATCTGAAGGGACTGTTATATCCGGTGCCTGACCCGAGATTCCCATTTCTCGGAGTGCACTTCACCAAACGCATCGGCGGAGGTGTAGAAGCAGGCCCTAACGCAGTGCTGGCGTTGAAGCGCGAAGGATATGACAAGAGCTCGTTTAGCGTACGTGACGTTCTTGAGTATGCCAGGTTTCCTGGGTTCTGGAGGATGGGTGCAAAACATTGGCGGATGTCGATAGGGGAGTATCGCCGTTCCTGGAGCAAAGCGGCTTTCACTCACGCGCTGCAGCGCTTGATGCCGGAATTAGAAGCCGACGACCTGACGCCGGGAGGCTCAGGTGTTCGCGCCCAGGCTCTGGACACTCATGGAAATCTGATGGACGACTTCCATTTTGTTCATGCAGATGGCATGGTTCTCGTGTGCAATGTGCCGTCGCCCGCAGCTACCGCATCGCTTGCTATCGGCAGATATATTGTGGATACGACGATCAAACATCATAGCTCCGACCTAAGCCGAAAAAACTAATATCAGGTTCAGGGGACCCATCACTGTATGTCGGATCTAGCCTCTTCCCACTCAATCAATCCAATGCTTTAGCAAGGTGTCAAGCCACCAAAGGTAGCTTGATATCGATGAATGCGAGCTTATCGCGATAGTTTATCCCTTGCAACTACTCATCAGGGAGATATTAAAAAGTAGAGCTATCATTGATCATTCGCATAGTTTATGACCCAAAAGAGGCATTTGGTTTATCTACAGATTATTGCTTGCCCGAGGTAATTTTGATATAACCACAACAAGCTGTCAGAAACCGATAGTTAATCAGCTACTCCCTGGTATTGCTGCACCTCCCCCTTGGAAGATACAGACTGAACAGTCCTAATGAGATTTTTTGAAATCTCTATGGCATTTATTGTGTTGTCGCTTTCCAGGAAAGCAATATCAATTCAGACGATTTGTATGAAAACCGGGAACCAGAACCGACATCCTTAGCAGCCTCATACCTGCTGGGGACTAGTGATGAGATATCCCACCCGCACTCGTATTGCCTTTCAAATTGGACCATCTGCAGTCATTCGTGATCCAACATGACCTTTTTCTTTTCCCATTGATCTGCCTCTAAATCCTGCAGCGCAAGCTTTAAGAGGTGATGGTCGTGCCAATTCGTTCTCGTGTTTTATCGCTCTCCGGTCCCACGGCGCTAGCTTCCACGAACTTCACTGAGCAAAAGCTATCAAGGTTGAATACTCTTTCCAGTCATTCGAAATCCAGATTATTTCGATCCCTTAAGTGGGGCCAGATCTTTCTGCTGATGCTGACCTGTCACCTACTATTTTCCACTGTAGGCTGCGGGGCAGGCGTGGCTATGTCACCAGGTGGGCTCCATGTATCGCCAACCATGGTTGACTTTGGCGATGTGCCTGTCAATCAAGAGGTTGGCGGTAGCATTCTGGTTTCAAACAGCAGCTCTGTGCCGATGATGATCTCTAAAATGAGCATTACCGGCGGCGCATTTTCTATCGCGAGCAAGAACGATCTGCCGATGAGCATTCCCTCAGGCAGCAGCCTTCCCTTGAAGGTAAATTTCACCCCCGCAGCCACCACAGACTATTCCGGTCAACTTACTGTAATGGATCGATCCGCGTTTCCCATGGCGCATATTCAACTCCATGGTCATGGATCTTCACGGGGGTCTCATGGCTCTGCGCAGTTGACCTTGAGTGCTACCTCTCTGAGCTTTGGCAGCATTGCCGTAAATGCAGCGACAACGCGTTCGCTGACACTGACCTCGACGGGAACCTCTCCGGTAACGGTCAACTCTGCCACGATTACAGGAACGGGCTTTGCCATCGTCGGTGGAAGCCTGCCGGCGACGCTTAATCCCCAGCAATCGGTGACACTCCAGGTGCAGTTCAAGCCGGTGGCCATAGGAGCAGCGAGTGGGAAGATCCTGATCGGCAGTAGCTCCGCCATTAGCGGAATGATTGTGGTCGCGTTGAACGGTACTGGAGAGGCAGCGGCTAATCCGCAGCTGACGGTGAGTTCGACCAGTCTGGCTTTCGGCAATGTTACGGTGAACACGGCCAAGGCGCTTTCCCTGGTGCTGACCTCGACGGGAACCTCCCCGGTGACTGTCAACTCTGCCGTGATCGCAGGAACGGGCTTTGCCATCGTCGGTGGAAGCCTGCCGGCAACACTGAATCCTCAGCAGTCGGTGACGCTCCAGGTGCAGTTCAAGCCGACCTCAGCCGGAGCAGCGACCGGGAAGATCACTGTTGGCAGTAATTCCACCAGTGGCAGCACAACGGGGGTTACGCTGAGTGGGACCGGAGCGGCCGCCGCTAACCCGCAGCTGACAGTCAGTTCGACCAGTCTGGCTTTCGGCAATGTTACGGTGAACACGGCCAAGGCGCTTTCCCTGGTGCTGACCTCGACGGGAACCTCCCCGGTGACTGTCAACTCTGCCGCGATCGCGGGAACGGGCTTCGCCATCGTCGGTGGAAGCCTCCCGGCAACACTGAGTCCTCAGCAGTCGGTAACGCTCCAGGTGCAGTTCAAGCCAACCACAGCCGGAGCAGCAACCGGGAAGGTTACGGTTAGCAGCAACTCTACCAGTGGCAGTACGGCTACTATCGCGTTGAGTGGGACCGGCGCGGCAGCGACGAATCCGCAGCTTACGGTGAGTTCGACCAGTCTAGCTTTCGGCAATGTTACAGTGAACACGGCCAAGTCGCTTTCCCTGGTACTGACCTCAACGGGAACCTCTCCTGTGACTGTCAACTCTGCCGCGATCGCGGGAACGGGCTTCGCCATCGTCGGTGGAAGCCTCCCGGCAACACTGAGTCCTCAGCAGTCGGTAACGCTCCAGGTGCAGTTCAAGCCAACCACAGCCGGAGCAGCAACCGGGAAGGTTACGGTTAGCAGCAACTCTACCAGTGGCAGTACGGCTACTATCGCGTTGAGTGGGACCGGCGCGGCAGCGACGAATCCACAACTGACAGTGAGTCCAACCAGCCTCGCGTTTGGCAGCGTCACGGTGAATACGGCCAAGGTGGTGTCCCTGGTGCTGACCTCAACGGGAACCTCTCCTGTGACTGTCAACTCTGCCGCAATCGCGGGAACGGGCTTCACCATCGTCTCTCAGACCTTTCCGGCGACACTAAATCCGCAGCAATCGGTAACGCTCCAGGTGCAGTTCAAGCCGACGGCAACCGGAGCAGCGAGTGGAACGATCACGGTTGGAAGCAACTCCACTAGTGGCAGCACAACGGCAGTTGCGTTGAGTGGAACCGGAGCAGCAACAGATCCGCAGTTGACGGTGAGTTCGATGAGCCTAAGTTTCGGGAGTATAGCGGTCAATACGGCTACAACGTTGTCGATCACTCTTAAATCAACGGGAACAACTCCGGTAACAGTAAACTCTGCTGCCATTACGGGAGCCGGCTTCTCCACAATTGGCGGCAGCTTCCCGGTTACGCTGAATCCCTCGGGAACTGCGACGATTCAGGTGCAGTTCAAGCCGACTACTGCAGGGGCGGTGACCGGAAAGCTGACGATTAGTAGCAACTCGGGCAGCGGCAGCACGGTAGCTGTGAGTTTGAGTGGAACAGGCACGGCTACTGCGCATCAGGTTGACCTCAGTTGGACAGCCCCGTCCAGCACACCCGATCCTGTAAAGGGCTACAACGTCTACAGGTCGACAGGAAGTGGAGCAATGACGCTGATGAATTCATCCATCAACACAACCACCAGTTATGTGGATAGCTCCGTTGCCAGCGGCACCAGCTATAACTACGTGGTGAAGAGCGTCGGCACAAGCGGCGTGGAGAGCGTCGGATCGAATCAGATTGAAGTAGCGGTTCCGTAATACTCACTGAGGCAATTCTTTACCTATCTCATCATGGGCTGGCAGTTTCCAAGACCTCCTGGAGAGCTGCCGGCCCATTCACTTTAATCTCGTCCATCCTCGCTCCCCCTTTCGCTGCACATTGTCAATCCCATAGAGGCATCCGGAAGCTCCGGTCCATGAAAGTAATTGGAGGAGCTCCGTCTCCAGCTTTTCCAGCGGCCTCGCTCTCAGCGGACACCTCCCCCTTGCAAACCACACCGGGAAGAGCACGGCGAGTCATTTTTTGCATTAAAACATGCAGCTAGATGTCAATTAGGGCAAGAAAATCAGCTCGAAGTGTGCAAATCCGTGTCGACTTTTAAAGCGAGGGAAAGAATCTATAGACATCAGCTTCGGCATGCAACGTGCAGAGGTCAAGTCGAATTTTCTATGGCTTAAGAGCTGTTGCGGCGATCTGCACCTTGCTTTATGCGAGGTTCATTCGGCGTATACGGGCAACGAAGTGATTCTGCACTGTACAAGGTTGCTAGGGTCCCCGAAGACAACACAGGCTACTAATGGCAGTCAATGCCCCCGGCACTGCAACGTATCGCATGGCGGCAGGTTCGCCGATCAGACCGCGCTAAGTAGACAGGTTGAATCCGGAGGTCAGCTACCTGGAAAAGCGAAGAGGCTATGTCTAGTCTATTGCGGTCCGCATCAAATCATCCCAGATTGCCTGTCCTTGTTGTGTTTTTGGCAGCATTATTCGGTTTAGCCGGGCAGGCGCACTCTCAATGCAGCAGCCCTGCAAACGCCATCGTGGCGGAAAACTGCCTGCCAGGCAATCCAGCCAGCGAGTGGGACATCGGCGAAGGGAGCATCGGCGATCCGACCATCCAGGGCTTTGCTACCGATATCAGCGTCAACCAGGGTGGAACAGTCTTTTTTAAGATAAGCACCCCCGCGTCCGCATACACGATCAATATCTATCGCATGGGTTATTACGGGGGCATGGGGGCACGTAAGATCACCACAATCACTCCTTCGGCACATCTGCCGCAGATACAGCCAGCCTGCTTGAGCGATGCGACCGTTGGTCTTACCGACTGTGGCAACTGGCAGGTCTCCGCCTCCTGGCAGGTTCCAGCCAACGCCACCTCAGGAATCTACTTCGCTCATCTCATACGAAACGATACTGGCGGAGATAGTCATATCGTCTTCATCGTAAGAAACGATTCAAGCCACTCAAATATCTTGTATCAAACCTCCGACGAAACCTGGCAGGCCTACAACTATTACGGCAACGGAAGCCTGTACAGCCAGGGAACGCCGGTCTTCGACCTTGCAGACCGCTCTTATAAAGTCAGTTATAACCGCCCTTTCTATGTAAGGAACTTCAACCAGGAGTGGGATACCTGGGCCTTTGGTACAGAGTTCGCGATGGTCCAGTGGCTGGAGATGAATGGCTACGATGTGACTTACTTTACTGGGATCGATGCTGCTCGCAACGGTCCGCTGATGAAAAACCACAAGATATATATGGACTCGGGTCATGATGAATACTGGTCCGCGCCGCAGAGAGCCAATGTTCTGGCGGCCCGCGATGCCGGGGTGAACCTCGCATTCTTCAGCGGGAACACGATGTTCTGGAAGACGCGTTGGGAGAACAGCATCGATGGCTCGAACACCGCTAATCGAACACTGGTGTGCTACAAGGAGACGCTTGCCTTCACGAAGATTGATCCCTCGGATCCGCCAACATGGACAGGGACATGGCGCGATCCGAGTTTTAGTCCACCCGCGGACGGGGGCTCGCCCGAAAACTCGTTGGTAGGAACCCTATTCATGGTTAATGGTACTGGCCCCGACAACGACGGCAGCCTTACCATCAAGGTTCCGGCTGCCGATGGAAAGATGCGGTTCTGGCGGAATACAGCTGCTGCCAACCTCGCGCCCGGCTCGAGCTACACACTAGTGCCCGGGAGTCTGGGCTACGAGTGGGACGTCGACGCCGACAACGGATTCCGGCCGGCAGGGACATTCGACCTTTCCACTTCGACGTACACAATGACGTCCGACCTCCTTCTGGACTATGGCGCGACTTACGGCGCTGGTACTGCGACTCACCATATGACGCTGTACCGCGCGCCAAGCGGCGCTCTGGTCTTCAGTGCAGCAACGATTGATTGGGCGTGGGGGCTCAGCAGCAATCACGACAACCTCTGGTCATTCAACTCTCCGAACCCGGACCCCAATATGCAGCAGGCCACGGTAAACCTGTTTGCGGATATGGGAGTGCAGCCAGCGACGCTGCAATCGAACCTGACTCATGCGTCGGCATCGACTGATACAACACCACCTTCTTCTAACATCACGTCTCCTGCCAACGGATCAACCCTCACTATTGGCAGTACAATCACGGTCACAGGGGTGGCGAACGACTCCGGTGGAGGAGTTGTAGCCGGAGTCGAGTTTTCGTCCGACGGCGGCACAACCTGGCATCCTGCGGCGGGACGTTCCAGTTGGAGTTACTCGTGGACGCCTTCGGTGGTGAATTCCACAACAACGCTGATGAGCCGTGCCGTCGATGACAGCGCCAACCTCGAAACGCCATATGGCGGAGCGACGGTCAACGTGCAGCCGCAGGTCTGCCCCTGCAGCATCTGGAGCGGGTCCAGCACGCCAGCAAATCCAGACGGGAATGATCCGACCCCGATTGAAGTGGGAGTCAAGTTCCGCGCCGATGCGGACGGCTCGATTCTCGGCGTTCGCTTTTACAAATCGACTGCGAATACGGGAACTCACATCGGCCATATCTGGACCAGTTCGGGTACTTTGCTGGGAACGGCAACATTTTCGAGCGAAAGCAGCTCCGGATGGCAGCAAGTCAACTTCTCCTCACCGATTTCGGTACAGGCCAATACGACCTACGTCATTTCTTATTACACTCCCACCGGGCACTATGCGGCCGACCCGTATTTCTTTGCGCAATCCGGCGTTAACAATGCTCCGTTGCACGCACTGGCGAGCGGAGTTGACGGTCAAAATGGCGTCTTCCTCTATCCGCCAACCGGGGTTCAGGGCGGATTTCCCTCATCCAGCAATCTCTCGGCAAATTACTGGGTAGATGTTGTCTACACCTCATCGAACACTTACGACATTAGCGGAACCATCTCCGGCGCCGGCGGAGCTGGAGCAACAATCACTTTGAGCGGGACCGAGGCTGCGACGACTATCACCGATGCCTCCGGCCACTACAGCTTCAACGGCGTGGTCAACGGAACCTATACCGTAGCTCCGTCCAACCAGGGCGTCACCTTCACGCCTACCAGCCAGTCAGTTACTGTGAACAGCGGGCTTGTCAGCAACGTTAACTTTACCGCGGTAGTGAGTAATCCGTTGAGTATCTCGGGAACAATTGCTGGAGGCGCCGGCGCTACAGTTCAGTTGAGCGGCACGGCAGTGGCAACGACCACCGCGGATGCTTCGGGGAACTATTCTATCGGCGGGCTGCTCAATGGAAGTTACGCACTTTCCCCAGTTGAAAGCGGCTTCATCTTCACGCCGGGCAGCCAGAACGTAGTCTTGTCAGGCTCGAGCGCTACGGGCATAAACTTCCAGGCACAACTATGCAACTGTACCTCCATCTGGCAGCCAACAGCCACTCCCGCGCTGATCGACAGTAATGATGCCACTCCCATCGAAGTTGGCGTAAAGTTCCGCGCGGATACTCCGGGTTCAGTGACGGCTGTGCGCTTCTACAAAGCACCCACCAACGTTGGCTCTCATATCGGGCATCTATGGACAAGTTCCGGCACTCTGTTGGGTACGGCGAACTTTACCAGTGAAACCGCGTCCGGCTGGCAGCAGATGACCTTCCCGTCGCCGATCCAGATCGCCGCAAACACTACGTATGTCGTCTCCTACTACGCCCCTTCGGGACATTACTCAGCGGATACAAATTATTTTGTGACCGCGGGAATCGATAGTCCTCCGCTTCATGCGCTGGCGAATGGCGTGGACGGGCCGAATGGCGTCTATCTTTACACCTCAAGCCAGACCGGAGCATTTCCGACTAACACTTACTCGGCAACCAATTACTGGGTCGACGTTCTCTACGCGGGGTCGCAAGCCTCTAGCATCGGTGGCACCATTGCGGGAGGCGCAGGATCGACAGTCACACTGGTCGGCGGGAGCGGCGCGACGACAACCGCAGATAGCTCCGGAAACTACGTTTTCAATACTGTATTTCCCGGAACTTACTCGGTCGTCCCAAGCCTGGCCGGAAAGGTATTTGTTCCCGGCAATCAGAGTGTAACCGTCACGAGCGGCAATGTGACCGGAGTCAACTTTACGGTTCCGCAGAGTTGTCCATGCAATACCATCTGGGCACCCTCGGCGCTTCCGGGCACGGTCGATTCAGGCGATGCACTGTCTTATGAGCTTGGAGTTAAGTTCCGCGCTGACTCGGACGGCTACATCCTTGGAGTCCGGTTTTATAAGTCAGCGGGCAATACCGGACCTCATATCGGACATCTGTGGTCGCCGAGTGGAGATGGAAATCCGCTCTCCGCCGCGACATTCGTCAACGAGAGCGCATCAGGCTGGCAGCAGGTTATGTTTGCCAACCCCGTTCCGGTCAGTGCAAATTCAACTTATATCGCCTCTTACTTTGCGCCAGCGGGTCATTACTCTATCGACTCGTCATTCTTTGCTACAACCGGCATCGACACTCCACCATTGCATGCTTTGGCCGCTGGGGTCGATGGAGCGAACGGGGTCTTCTCACAGTCATCGACCAGTACTCTACCAACAAGCAGCTTTAACGACAGTAACTACTGGGTTGACGTTATCTACGCAACCGCGGCGACGCATAGTCTTGGCGGTATCGTCAGTGGCGTGGGAGCGGCAGGAGCCAACATCACTCTAAGTGGCACCTCAAGCGCCAGCACTGTGACTGACTCGTTTGGGAACTACAGCTTCAACAGTCTTGCCGATGGAACGTATACCGCGACTCCCAGCGAGGCCGGATATGTCTTCACTCCGGCAAGCCAAACGATTACGATCAATGGCGCGCATAATCTGGCAATCAATTTTGCTTCGGCGCTTCCCAGCTATGTGATCTCCGGCACCATCTCTGGCGGGCCGGGGATCACAGTATCTGTTACCGGCCCGACTAACGTAAGTACAACCACCGATTCCTTCGGAAACTACAGTCTACCGGCGGTTCCGAATGGCATTTATACCGTGACTCCCAGCGGCGTGGGATATTCCATCGCTCCAACCAGTCAGAACGTCACGGTTAATGGAGCCAACGTCGTCTCCATCAACTTCACCGCAACCTCAATCGCCTACGCGATCAGTGGAACCATCAGCGGAGGTGGAGGAGCGACGATAACTCTGACCGGAGGAAGCACGTTGACAACGACGGCGGATGCCTCTGGAAACTATAGCTTCGCCGGCATTCCGAGTGGAACTTATGCAGTCACTCCGGCACAGACTGGCCTGGTCTTTACGCCAACGAGCCTGGCTGTGGCAGTTGCCGGAGCAAATGTGGCGGGCGCGAACTTTGTTGTTCCTCAGAGTTGCCCATGCGACACAGTATGGCAGCCCTCCACAGTTCCCGCCGTTGCCGATGACGGGGACAACCAGAGCATCGAGGTTGGAGCTAAATTCCGGTCCGACACCGGCGGATACATCACTGGCATCCGATTTTATAAAAGTGCGGCGAACACCGGCATTCATCGGGGCAATCTCTGGTCCAGCACAGGAACGATATTGGCGACGGCGATATTTACAAACGAGAGCAGTTCCGGATGGCAACAAGTATTCTTTGACTCGCCCGTCCTGATTACTGCAAATACAACGTATATCGCTTCGTACTTCGCGCCAGCTGGGCGATACTCCGGCGATGCTGGTTTCTTTACAAATGCCGGCGCGGATACAGCTCCGCTGCACGCTCTGGCGAATGGCGTCGATGGCGCAAACGGCCTCTATCTCTATGGATCGAGCAGCGCATTCCCAACCAGCAGCGGAAATGGTGCAAACTATTGGGTTGATGTAATTTATTCACCTGTCTATAGCATTACAGGAACAATCAGCGGTGCAGGGGGAGCGGGCGCAACCGTTACCGCAGCTGGAGCGATGGCAGAGACCACTATCGCCGACTCATCAGGGAACTATAGCTTTGCCGCCGTGACGAACGGCAGCTACACCATTACCCCCAGCAATGCGGGATCTGTCTTTACTCCTGCAAGCCAAAATATCGTCGTAGGCGGAAGCAATGCGACGGTTCCGGCCTTTACCGCCACTACGCAAACCTTCACCATCAGTGGAACCATTAGCGGCACTGGAGGCAATGGAGCAGCCGTCAGTCTCGGCGGAGCAGCGACGGCAAACACAATCGCGAATGCCTCTGGAGGTTATAGCTTCTCGGGTCTGACCAATGGATTGTACACGGTAACGCCAACAAACTCCGGATTCGTCATAACCCCATCTAGCCAGCCGGTCGCAATCAATGGGGCCAATGCGACGGCGAACTTCAACTCGGCCGCGCAGACCTTCACCATCAGCGGCACCATCAGTGGAGCCGGAGGCAATGGGGCAGCTGTCACTCTGAATGGAACCTTGGGGGCGACAACGACGGCAAGCGCTTCCGGCACATATACCTTCAGCGGTCTAACAAATGGCTCGTACACTGTAACGCCCAGCAGGGCCGGGTATATTATGACGCCGGCCAGCCAGACGGTGGCCATAAGCGGCGCGAACAAGACCGCAAACTTCACCTCCGCGCAGACTTACACCATCAGCGGAACAATCAGTGGAGTTGGCAGCTCAGGAGCTACCGTTAGCCTGACTGGAGCGACCACCGCCACAACCACGGCGAATGCCTCGGGAACTTACAGCTTCTCAGTGCCGAATGGCTCCTATACTGTCACCCCAAGCAAGACAGGCTATGTCTTCACTCCCGCGAGCCAAGCAGTAACCGTAAGCGGGGGCAACAAGACCGCAAACTTCAGTTCAGCCGTACAGACCTTCACCATCACCGGCGTCATCAGTGGTGCCGGCGGGTCAGGAGCTACGGTCAAACTGACTGGCTCCTCGACGGCGACGGCAACGGCAAACTCTTCCGGCGCGTACACCTTCAGTGGATTGGCAAACGGGTCGTATACCGTATCGCCTAGCAAGACAGGGTACATCATGACACCGGCCAGCCAGTCAGTCACCATAAGCGGGGCGAACAAGACTGCAAACTTCACATCAGCGCAGACCTATACCATCAGCGGGACGATCAGTGGAGGAGGTCGCTCGGGAGCTACCGTTAAGTTGACCGGATCCGCCACGGCCACGACAACGACAAGCTCTTCAGGTGCATATACGTTCAGCGGCCTGGCAAATGGCTCTTACACTGTAACCCCCTCAAAATCAGGTCACCTATATATTCCCGGGAGCAGATCGACAACGCTCAACTCCCGGAACGTGACGGGGCTAAACTTCATTTCCTTCTAGCATTTTTATCTTCTGATGAGATTCAGATCCTAAGTCCCTGAAGTGACTCGATGATGTAGTCTTGCTCTGCATCCGTCATCTGGTGGAAAAGCGGAAGGATCAAGCCTGTGTCGGTTGTGAGATCTGTATTCGGCAAGCGATTATTCCAGCGCTCTGAGCGGTAAGGCAGTTCGTGATGGATGGCCATGATGCCACGTCGCGTCGAAATATTTTTATCAAGCAGAATCTGCATCACGGCATCACGCTTGGACGCCATATCCCGGGTGAGACGAACCATGTAGGACTGGTAGTTAGGGATACAGTTGGTGGGGACCATCGGGGTCTGCAGCCAGTCAATGACTTGTAGTGCCTGCGTGTAGCGTGCCGCCAGGCAGCGCCGTCGCGCCAGAAGATCATCCAAACGATTGAATTGAATGATTCCCATGGCTGCCTGCATGTCGGTCATGCGGTAGTTGAATCCAACCTCGTCGTAGCTCTCTGTAACAATCCGTCTCGCACCGTGGCGAGCCACATCGGAGAGGCTCATCGCATGCTGCCTGGCTCGACGAAGCCTTTCAGCGATACCTTCATCATTGGTCGTGATCATTCCCCCTTCGCCGGTGGTCAGGATCTTTCTGGGATGGAAGCTGAAACACGCTATCGTACCCAGTGGTTTGCCAATTAATGCTTGATCGTATTGAGAGCCAATTGCGCAGGCGGCGTCTTCGACGACAACAAGACGATGCTTTGCGGCCACATCTAAAAGCTCATCCATCTCCGCGGGCAAGCCAACCTGATGAACGACGAGGATGGCTTTGGTTTTGGGAGTGATTACCTCTTCGATGCGGTGCGGATCGAGATTGTAAGTTGCGAGATCAATATCGCTGAAGGTTGGAGTCGCCCCGGTATACGCGATTGCGTTGGCAGTAGCGATAAACGAAAGACTGGGACAGATGACCTCGTCACCCGGACCAACGCCGACGGCCAGCAGAGCAAGATGAAGCGCAGTCGTGCACGAGGAGACGGCCACCGAGTAGTCGCAACCGATGTACTCCGAAAACCGGGCTTCAAACTCGGCGACGCGCGGCCCCTGAGTGACCCAGCCTGAGCGGAGCACATCGACCACCGCCTGTTCTTCCTCGACACCGATATAGGGACGAGCGACCGGGATCGTGGCCGTAACAGGAGTCAATAACGTAGTCATCGCGAACCTCCGACTTCCGCCGTCAGAGCCAGCTTCGCTTGATCGCGCCATTGGATCAGGGACCTGAGACCAGTCTCGAGGTCAACCCGAGTCTTGAAACCGAGCAGCTTTTCAGCCTTCTCCGTTGCAGCGCGCCGTGCCTGAACATTGTTGACCTTTCGCGCCTCATGATATTCCGGCTCAAGATGCGAGCCCGTTATTTGAAGCAGCAAATGGCAAAGCTCGTTCAACGTGGTTTGCACGCCGGTTCCCACGTTAAAGACCTCGTCGGTAACCTCGCTGATGAGACCCTCCACATTGATCCGGGCTACATCTTCCACATAGACGAAGTCCATGGACTGCGTACCATCACCAAATATCTTCGGAGGCTGACCTGCCTCGATTGCATCCATCCAGCGGACTAATACTTCAGTATAGACACCATCGATATCCATACGTGGTCCATAGAGGTTGAAATAGCGGAACGCAACGTAGGGAAGATGGAACATCTCATAGTAGGCGCGAAGCATCTGCTCGTTAGCGACCTTGCCGGCTCCGTAGAGAGTACGGTTGTTGAAGGGGTGGCTCTCGTCCATCGGGAGATAAGAAGGATTGCCATAAACCGAGGCCGAAGATGCCGCTACAATCTTTTTTACCCCGTGCCGGATCGCGCTTTCAAGAACGTTGGAGGTTCCGTCGATGAGTACTTCGATGGCTTCGCGAGGAGCTTCGGCGCAACGAGTAATGCGCAGGGCAGCCTGATGAATCACGTAATCGACGCCGCAGATCGCGCTATCTACCGTCTCTTGATCGCGAATGTCGCCTTCGATGACGAGCACATTGCCGATCTCTTTTGCGTGTTCCAGATTGCGCAGATTGCCGCGGATAAAATTATCCAGAACACGTACCTCGGCTGCGCCTGCTTCAAGGAGCTGATCCGCTGTGGAACTTCCTACAAAGCCGGCTCCCCCGGTAATCAGTATCTTTGCTCCTTGTATAGGATTCATTTGACCCTCTCTAAGTTGATAGTGCATGGCCGCAAGATCGATCAGCCGTCTCTCGTACAAATCTTCTGACTTCAACGTGCGCGATCGTTACTGATTGCGGCGCCGGATAACACGGGCGGGCACGCCTGCAACAACCGAGTACTCCGGAACATTCTGGGTGACAACAGCACCCGCCCCCACAATGCAATGAGGGCCGACGTGGACTCCGGGAAGGATGGTCGCGTTCGTGCCGATATCCGATCCGTATCCGATGACGACAGGCGCGATGTTGAGCTCGGTTGTAATGATGGGAATGTCGATTGGTTCGCCAGTATGGGAGGAGCCAAGCACCTTTGCTCCCGGCCCCCAACCCACATAGTCTTCAAGCACAAGATTTCTGGCATCAAAATAGGAGTGGGGGCCAATCCATACGTGATTGCCAATGCGGCAGGTTCCATCGAAGCGTCCTTGTATCATGGTTTGAGCCCCGACAAACACGGAGTTGCCAATCTCTATGGTTTCGGGATGCTTGAGCACCACGTCCGGTCCGATCTGCAGAGCATGTCCAGCTGTCTTGCACATCGCGCGAAATATTACGCGCCGCAGTTGAGATTCAAAGGAGCCCTCTTCACTTCGATACCGAGAATAAAGAGCAAGAAGTTCGGTCGGCGTATGGCTTTGTTTTAGATGCGCCGCGAAGTCCCATTCCCACGCCGGATCGAAAACAACCTTTGCCCTTCCAAACACGGCTGGCACTGTCTTCGTCTCTGCAAGAAGCGCGGAATTGTATTCAACTGACATAACAGCTCTCCCGCAACTCTGAAACAACTCGCTCCAAACAATCTGCCTGGATGCCGGGATACATAGGGAGCGACAAAATCCGGTCTTTCAGCCTCTCCGTCACCGGAAAGTCACCTTCTTTGTAGCCAAGTGAACGATAGGCCTGCTGAAGATGCAGCGGGACAGGATAGTGTAAGCCTGATTCGATACCCGACTCGGTGAGACGCTGCCGCAGGTTGTCCCGATTGTCAGTTTGCACCACGTAAAGGTGGTAGACGTGGCGGTTGTAAACCATCTCGACAGGTGTCTCTACGTCCGTGCCTGCTAAGGCCTCATCATAGGCAGCCGCAGCCGCGCGCCGCTGGTTATTCCAGAGGTCGAGATACCTGAGCTTAACAGAAAGAATTCCTCCCTGAATTCCTTCCATACGCATATTGAGCCCTGGAAATATATGCTCATATCGCTTCGGCGAGCCGTGGTCGCGCCATAAGCGAATGCGGTGAGCCAGTTCATCATCGTCGGTAGTTACGGCTCCCCCTTCTCCGCAAGCGCCAAGGTTTTTTCCCGGATAGAAGCTGAAGCATCCGGCCACACCGAATGTACCTGCCTTCCGTCCCTTGTACTCCGCCCCATGAGCCTGACAGGCGTCTTCAATCACCGGGATGCCGTGACGATTGGCCACCTCGAGGATGCGATCCATGTCGGCAACTTGGCCATAGAGATCGACAGGAACAATTGCAGCGGTCTTCTCTGTGATTGCTGCCTCAAGCAGATCGGGATCCAGGGTAAATGAAACTGGATCCACATCCACGAATACCGGGCGAGCGCCTACTGCGGTGATAGCCTCCGCAGTTGCAATGAAGGTATGCGGAACGGTGATCACTTCATCTCCGCTTCCGATTCCGAGCGCCGCGAGAGCCAGTTGGATCGCGGCAGTGCCGTTATTAAGAGCTATACAGTGCCTGGTTCCTATATAAGCTGCGAAGTCCTGTTCGAACCTGTAGACCTCGGGACCCAGGATAAAAGACGAATTATGGAGAACCCGGTCGAAGACTTCACGGAGTTCATCCCCGATCTCGTTATGCAGCGACTTTAAATCAACAAAGGGAACTTTCATTCTTCCTCCAACTTTCTCAGGAACCGTGCCGGATTTCCTGCGACGATCGTCCTCGGGGAGACATCTCGCGTGACAACACTGCCAGCGCCAACAATGGCAAACTCTCCAATCGTGACACCGCACAAAATTGTGCAACTGGTACCAATCGAAGCGCCACGTTTCACAACCGTCTTGACTACCTGCCAGTCGGCTTCAGTTTGAAGCGCTCCGGCGTCGCTTGTCGCGCGTGGATATCTGTCGTTGATAAACGAGACGTTGTGGCCGATGAAAACATCATTCTCGATCTGAACGCCCTCACAGATAAAGGTGTGGCTCGACACTTTAACATTTGTGCCAATCTCAGCATTCTTCTGAATCTCGACGAAGGTGCCGATCTTGGTGTTATCTCCAATCGAGCAGCCGTACAGGTTCACGAACGCAAAGATCCTTACGTCCCTGCCCAGCCTTACATCAGGAGCAATGCGACTGAACTCGGGCATGAGTCGTGATAGCGACGCATCCGTTACCGCCGAGCCGTAATCGTCGGAGAGCACATCGATGCTGATCTCAGGACGGGACATCTAGGCGGCTCCGCGGCTGAGTGCTTGACCTTCGGAAGCAAGCTGCACAAGCTTGCCACGCTGCTTCATGGAAAGAGACGCGCTTTCGAGGATGCGGACGACTCTTAGGCCCGCATGCCCTCCGGTAATTGGCTCCGCGCCGGTATGAATACACTCGGCAAAGTGTTGTATTTCCACTTTGAGCGCTTCAGAAACATCCAGCTGAGGCGCGAACATGTCTCCTGATCGATAACCTACCAGCGCCTTGTACAGAGAGTCAGAAGATTGGTTTACAGTAATTCCTTTATCGTAAACTTTGACCTTTTCGCTAGGCTCCATATCGTCATAGACGATCATCTGCTTGCTGCCACCAAGCAGAGTGCGGCGAACTTTGACCGGTGAAAGCCAATTAACATTAATGTGCGCAATCAGGTTTTCCTCAAAGAACATGGTGAGATAAGCTAGGTTCTCCGTTCCGCCAAAGACATGGGTAATTCCCGTCGCGGCGACGGCACAAGGCACCGACGGAAGTAGGAAATCCATAATGGCAAGGTCATGCACGGCAAGATCCCAGATCACATCGACATCTCTCTGAAACAAGCCGAGGTTAATGCGCGTCGAATCGTAATAGAGAATGTCGCCGAGAGTTTTAGACTCTGCTATGGACTTGATCTTACGGACAGCCCCGGTGTAAACGAACGTATGGTCGACCAGAAGCGTCAGATTTCGCCGGTCCGCCTCGTCAATCAGCCGAAGAGCCTCCTCTGAAGAGGATGCCATCGGCTTTTCGACCATGACATGTTTTCCGCACCGCAAGGCCTGCATTGCCAGCTCATAATGAGTATGAACCGGCGTGGCAATTGCGATTGCATCAATCTTCGGGTTATTCAGAAGATCGCGAAAGTCCGTTGAGACCTCGACAGAAGGATAACGGAGCTTTACCTGTTCAAGGCGATCCCGCCGCATATCACTTACCGCAACAAGCTGCGTCTCCGCGACTTCGAATATATTGCGGACCAGGTTTGGCCCCCAATATCCGTAACCTACTACTCCTACGTTGATCACGCTTCCTCCAATGGACTGCATAGCCTGTGCACTGATATGTCACTTCCATGCAAGTGCCTGCGCTATACAACACATATTGCGTCAGACTTTGCTGCCGGACAAACATCATTTATTCAGCTTCTTTGTTACTCGTTGCAGGATCCCAAGCGCCTAAAGAGAAGCATGTGAGCTTCCAAACGTTTATCGTTGCTAGTCCCGGCATGAACATTTTTATCCTGTTCGCACAGAGGCTTATGCCTTTCGAGTCAATACGCATGTCAGCTAGACTTCATTGCAGAGCAGCAACTGCGGCACGGCTCGCGCTGCAAGGGTGAGGTGAATGAGCCGTTTTGTGACCTGATGCCGCCGCCTGGTGGCAGTCCATATGCAATCTCAACTGACAGGATTACCGGGAGGCATGTCATATTCTGAAGGTCGGTCTGCTGCCTTGGAACTAGCAGAACTGACAGATTGCCCCGACGGCAATCCAACCTCTTTGATCTTGTACAGTAAGGCGCGATAGCTTATATCTAGAGACCGCGCAGCCTTTCTTCGGTTCCAGTTATGTGCCTCCAGCACCCCCAAAATAATCTTCCTCTCCAGGCATTGCGTGGCCCGCTTCGTCTGGACGCGCAGAGGTGTGGTCAGACTTACCGCCTCCGTCGATAAGGGGTAAGTGCCTTCCGGTTGCTGGCTTGCAGCCAATATGTGCTCTTCCCCACCTAAAACGACATATCGCTTCGCTATATTTTCCAACTCGCGAATATTGCCCGGCCACCGATAGGACTCAAGCATCTTCATAAACGACGAGCGGAGCGGATTGCATTTGATTTGAAAGCGCTCGGAATAGAGCCTGATAAAGTGATCCATCAGAATGGGAACATCGGTGATTCGTTCCCGAAGAGGCGGCATCTGGATTCTGACAACATTAATGCGATAGAACAGGTCGATTCGAAATCGTCCCTTGGCCACTTCAGCTTCAAGGTCACGATTCGTAGCACAAATAATTCGAATATCGATAGGGCGCTCACTCGCTCTACCGCACCCCGCCACTTGAAACTCCTGAAGCGCGTATAGTAACTTCGCTTGCAAAGGTTGATCCAGTTCCCCAACTTCATCCAGAAATAGCGTCCCCTTGTCTGCCTGTTCACATCTTCCTGCCCTGGTTTCCAGAGCCTCTTGTGGCAGCGAGCGCTGGTCATAACTATAGAGCTCGTTTTCAAAGAATTGATGCGATATCGCCGGACAACTTACTTTGAGGAAACGATTTGCACGGCGCGCGCTCCAGCGATGCAGCAACCTTGCGGCCAACTCCTTGCCTGTCCCGCTCTCACCCATGATCAGGACAGGAACCTCCGTCAAAGCCGCTTTTTGCAGCTGATTCCAGATCCGATGAATAGCCGGTGAGTCGCCTATGAGGGCTTCATCCGGTAGAGCGCCGCTGTCGAACATATGTCCTCGATAGATAGACCTATGCACGTAGATAACCACAGCATCGTATTGCAAGGCGCTTAATCCATTCGCCTTTCGCAATAGGATTTCTCTACAACGCCGGCACTCCTATCGCGGATATACGATTCCTGTCGATTTCCGCAGTGAATGCCCATTTGGGCTTCGTTGGCACAAATTAGCTACTTGGTTAGTTTCACTTACTGGCCACATAAGCCAACGGTTTCCGTCCGCGCTGTCGCTTTACGTGTTCGGTGATCAGATCAATTGCAAGCGATTGCAACTCCTGCTGAACTATTGCATATTCTGCTTCCAATCTTCGCCTTGTCGGCAATGAGAGAGATGCCAATACCTTCGTTTACGCCTGCCAAGCCGATTACCCGCTGGCCTCCAAGGGGCAACTAAGGAGGGTGTGGACCGACGGAGGCATCTCCGGTAAGGCAGTACACTTTTCTGCACACTGCGCAACCAACTGCAGACCTATCCTTACCCTTCGCAAACTTTGTACCGGTAAACACCGGCAGGTCTGTCGGAATTGCGCGCCACGATATGGCCCTTTGTTTGCTCATTGAGGAGAAGCGGGAACTGAGTCATGGAGATAATGCGCTGTAACCATTTCGTTCGTCAATTTATCGTCCTGGTGGGCTTAGGCATCGGTGCAAGCAACGGCGGCGCTCAAGCACTGATCAGTGCCGGCACCAAGACAACGTCGACGGAGGGCGCAGGCCACCCGGCGACCAGCGTGGGCACGACTTCGTCCCGCTACACTCTGGGCGCTGCAGATGTCATTCGCGTTAATGTCTGGAAGAATGCCGACCTGTCGCAGACCGTGACCATAGGTCCGGATGGCTTCGTTTCTCTTCCACTGCTCGGAGATGTGCACGCTGCCGGATTGACTGCGGATCAACTTGCAAAAGATCTTGCCACTAGACTGACCAGCTATGTGGTCAATGCCCAGGTGACGGTGAGTGTAACAGAGATCCGGAGCAGGCTGGTATTCATCACCGGACAGGTCGGCAAACCGGGTGCCTACCCTCTTATTACGCCAATTACAGTGCTGCAACTTATCGCGCAGGCCGGCGGGCTCAATACCTTTGCGAACCGCAAGGGCATCTTTATCCTGCGAGGAACCGCTGCAAATGCGCAGAGATTGAAGTTTAACTACACTAGCGCCATTCACGGCGACATCAAGCAAAACATCAACCTTCAACCGGGCGATACGGTAATCATTCCTTAGGAAAGAGTCATGAGTCAACGAGGACGCTCCCGACTTGTCGTCATGCTATCCGTTGGACTCTTTGCGGGCACAGTTCTTGCGCAGGTGCCCGCAGATAACTATAGAAATGCAACAGTTGGCAGCGGCGATTTATCCGCCACAGACAGTGACAATACAACTTCGGATGCGGCAGAGGAACCGCAGCCACAGTATGCGGCAGCACTGGACGGCACGGGGTTGATCTCTCTGAGCAGCCGGATTCCAAGCCACTTCCTCTGGGGGGCAACGGTCGCCGGGGGGTGGGACAGCAACCCCGCAAATCTGGGGAATGGAGTGGCTTCCGGCATGTACACCTTGAACCCTTATGTGGGTGCGCAGATTAGTACGCCAAAGACTCAGTCTCTGTTTCAATATCAGTCGACAAATACGGGCTTCACCTCCAACTATGCCAGACAAAGTATGAATGTCGCGTCCGCAAGAATACTGGGGAACCTGAATGAACGCTTGAGCCTGGACCTGAAGGCGATGGGAAGCTATGGGCAAGACTCCATTCGCTTTCTTGGATCGCAACAGACAGTAGCTGTAGGAGAAGTCGCCGGCATAGGACCAGGCTCGGCGTCATATCTTCCAAATGCCGGAACGGTAACCTATGCGGTCCAGAGCATCGGAGCAGTCTACAGAAAGTCTGAACGAGACACCGTCGAGCTCTCTTTCTCCAACTCCTTTAATCATTACAGCAGCCTCGGCGAGAGCAATAGTGTTGCGACTTTTAATCTTGCCTACGCAAGAGATTTGTCGCCCACGCTAGCTGCACTTGCTTACGGGCAAGGCTCAGCTTATTACGGATCGCTTCGTTGCAAGAGCTATGGAAGCGGCGCAGGGCTGAGGTGGCAAGCCAGCGAAAGGACCGCAGTCGCACTGAGCGGTGGTCCACAGCTCAATACATCAGAGTGCGGAACCCAGCAGGGCTTTGCCTACAATGCATCATTTAGCACGCAGCTTACTGGAAAATCGCACCTGTATCTGCTCTCTGCTCGCCAGCCCACCGCGTCCTATCTCGGACCTGGGCTATGGCAGGATAGCGCATCGGCTGGATATCAGCGACAGGTTACAGCCATAGGAACGATCAGCCTCGATATTGGTTATGTTGCCAGCAAGACGTTGACGACAGTCAATTCTTACCGCGGAACTTACGTCGACTTTATCTATGGATATCATCTCAGTCATGGACTAAGAGCTTCCTACAGTTATCGGGGATATTTCGGTAACTACGGAGGGACAGGCTTAAGTCGCAATGTGGCAATGTTTTCAATGGTGTGGACTTCAGAGGTCAATCATGACGTGCGATAAGTTCACTGAGTGACAGGAGAATCATGAACAGGAATCAAATGCAACAGAAGAGTTCGACAGTGTCCGTCATCCAGTTGATTGGCGTCATGAAGAAGCGCGCACATCTGGTCTTCCTGTCATCCCTTCTGCTTGCGGCAGCTGGAATTGTTGTGACTTCTCTGTTGCCAAACATCTATCGTGCGACCACCACAATCCTTGTAGATCCTCAGAAGATTCCTGAGAAATATGTCACCTCGACGGTAACCACCGACCCAAATGCCCGAATGAATACTCTCACGCAGCAAGTGCTCAGCGCCTCGCGCCTAGAGGAGATTATCGATAAGGACGATCTGTATCCCGATCTCCGAAAAAGGAAGTCCCGAGAAGAGGTGCTCGATTTTATGCGGAAAAAGACCAAAATCGAGATTAAGCCCAGCCCTGAGCCTGAACAGGGCTTGAGCAGCTTCACTATCTCCTACGAAGACAGAAACCGGGTACTTGTCGCGCAGATCACAAATCAGCTCGCGGCCAGTTTTATTGACTGGAACCTCAAGGCCCGTCAACAACAGGCGATCAGCACCACGCAGTTTCTTGGGAGTGAACTTCAGCGGGCTAAAGAAGGTCTCGAAGGCCAGGAGAGTCAGCTCGAGACTTTCAAGATGAAACACGCGGGCGCGACACCCGACGAGCTCAACTCTAACTTGCAGGCACTATCGCGTCTGCAATCTGAAGCGCAATCGAATGTAGATGCGGTCAGCCGCCTCGACCAGGAGCGAATCCTGCTTACACAGGTGAAACCGATAGACTCACAGTCTGCACCGCTCACCGATCGCGACCGTCTACTCCAAGAAAAACAACGATTGGAGAGCGAACGCTGGAGTCTGAAGAGGCAATTCACCGACACCTATCCTGACGTTATTTCCGTGACCGAGCAATTGAAGAATTTGAATGCACGTTTGGCGACCATGCCAGCGCCATCTAAAGATTCTATCGAGTCCTACGATCCCAACACGCAGGTAAGGCTCACGCTGATTGAAAAGGAGATACAGCGCCATAGGACGCAGATAGCCGCTCTGCAAAAGCAGATGCAGACCTATCAATGGAAGGTGGATTCTGTTCCGGTACTTCAAACTCAGCTTTCTGAGCTGACTCGCAACTATGAAGCTTCGAGGCAAAACTATCAATCGCTGCTTGATAAAACCTTCTCCGCCGGCATGTCGGAGGAACTTGAACGAAAACAGCAGGCAGAGCGATTTACGGTTCTTGATCCTGCTAAAACACCAGAGAAGCCTGTCAGTCCCAAACGCATTCCTATCATGCTCGCAATCCTTATTGCCTCAGCCCTGATTCCTGCGGGACTCGTGATTGCGATGCATCTGCTGAACAAGTCTATTAAATCTGAACCTGAGTTGAAGGACATGCTGTCCGCCGGGGTCCCCATTCTGGGAACGATTCCTCCGATTGAAAACAAGCTCGATCTCCGGCGCAGGCGATACATAAATGTTCAGACAATAATCGTCTCTCTGGCCACATGTATCGCACTTGTAATCTTTCTGTCGAAGGTAAGGCCGATCCTATGAATTCCATCCTGGGGTTACACACGTCAAACACAATCCGGCTAATGAATACAGCGTCTCCGCGATCACTGCCGGTGAAACGTATCGCAACGCCTCTGCCCATAAAGAAATCTCGTCTGGTCTTCGTGACCGAACCCGCTGGTCTTGCCGTAGAACAGTATAAGATTCTGCATCGTCGCCTGTGCAATCAGCATCCAGAAGGAGGCGTAGTCCTGGTCACCAGCCCAAGCCCCGGCGAGGGTAAGACCCTGACCTCCATCAATCTCGCCTGGTGTATGGCAGAAGCCGGTCGGCATACATGTCTGGTCGATATGGACTTCCGCGCGCCCGGAGTTACGCTGACGCTTGGCTGCTCCAACGAAGAGGATGGCCTCGAAGAAGTGCTCACCGGAAGACGCACCGTTCATCAATCGATGCGTCAGGTTGGAGACCGCTCCCTGTATGTCTTAGGAATAAATAAGGCTCTTGCCTCTCTTGGAGGGCTCTTGTCGTCGGATTCCATCGTTCCGCTTATTACTGAACTTCGAGCAATGTTCCATTGGGTGATCCTGGACTTCGCGCCGGTGATCCCCATGGCCGATGTCGGCGAGGTTCTACCTCACGTCGATGGAGCAATAATCGTCGTCCGCTCCGGAAAGACGGACAAATCCCTAATCGCTCCTTCTCTCGAAATTCTTGGCTCGAAGATATGGGGTGTCATCCTCAATGATTCTGTTATCAACGGCAGCGCATACTACGGCTACTACGGAATGAAAAAGGGGTAGCGCGCATCGATGACGGTAAACGGCTATTTCCCTGGTCTCAATCAATGCTTTTTACGCCTTCAGACCGAGGCCTTGCCATGAACCGCACCTGGGCGGGAAAGAGAGTCGCCTCGCAGCAGCGTTATTACGAGATCATTTTGATGTTGCTGTTGCCTCTGGCCGGAGGTTCCGCCCTGGCGCAGATGACGATGCCGATCTCGGCCCAGGGTCAAAGGGTTCCCCACACATCAATCCACCCTAAAGCTAGCGGGGGCGTGACACAGGTGCATCCCGAAGATAAGCCCGGTGTCGTCCGCACCTACTATATTGCGGCAGACGAAGTAGATTGGGACTACACACCGCGAGGAAGGAATTTAGCGGGCCTACCTCATGTGGAGAGTGCAGAGGATGAAGCTCCAGGAGCGGGCAGCCATCGTATCTATCACAAGGCCATCTATCGTGAGTACACCAATGGGACTTTCAAGACTCTCAAAATTCGTCCGCAGCAGTGGGAGCATCTCGGTATTCTCGGACCTTTAATCCGTGCCGAGGTGGGAGACATTATTCGCGTCGTCTTCCGGAATAACACGCACCTTACCGTCACCATGCATCCTCATGGCCTTTCTTATAAAAAAGATGCAGAGGGCGCCTTGTACAACGATGGAACGGCGGGAACGGTCAAGGCAGATGACAAAGTCAAACCCGGGGACACCTATACCTATCTCTGGACTGCACCCGAGAGCAGCGGCCCGGCGGCGATGGACGGCAGCTCCGTCCTCTGGATGTATCACTCGCACTTTGTGGAATCTACCGATATCAACACCGGCTTGATCGGTCCTATTATTGTTACCGCGCGCGGCATGGCCCGACCCGACGGTTCTCCGAAAGATGTAGATCGTGAGTTCATCATCGACTTCGCCATCTTTGACGAAACCGACAGTTGGTTCTTCGAACGCAATGTAGGCAAACAGGCCAAAACATTTCACTCGAAAGCTCTTGACCCTGCACTGCGGGAAGCGAACGCGCTTTACACTATCAACGGCTATATCGAAGCCAATCTTCCACTGTTGACGATGAGAAAGGGGGAGCACGTTAGGTGGTATCTGCTCTCCAATACCAACGAAGACGATATCCACATGGCCCACTGGCACGGAAATACGGTGGTCTGGAACAGGATGAGGATGGACTCGATCTTTCTCGGCCCAATGGCGATGGCCACAGCAGACATGATTCCCGAAAATGAAGGGACTTGGCTCCTTCACTGCCACGTCAGCGACCACTTCAAAAACGGAATGGTAGGGCTTTATCAGGTGCTTCCATGATTCCGAATCATCTTCGGTGTGAAGCGACTGGCGAGAAGTATGCATCCACCTGCACATCCACTCCTATTGTTGAGGCTGCAGATCGCGGCATAATCGTCCCCGGTCAGCACTCGGCCATCCGGATTTTTGCTGGAAGATTCAGACGATAAATAAAACAGGGCACTCTCTTGCAGACTTTCTATCTATCTGTGCTTTACACTTTGGCGCACATTCCGCATTGCCAGCTGCTAATCCCATCTTTTGGCAGCTTATCGCCTGGGGGCGGCTCTTGTCGACTACTTTCGTTTTGATTCCAACACCCTATCTTCCTTCTCATCTATCAACAGCCAGTCACCGCCAGCTTTAGCCCTTACTGGCACTTCAATTGCTTAACTATTTTATGCAAGAACGTTGATGTTCCAGACGACCTGAACTTTTTCCACAGTGACTCGCTGTAAGTCACCAACGCGAAGCGTGGTCTGAAATCGGCGCCCCGGGAGGGAGTATGAGCTGTGCCGCAAATCTATTGTCCAGCTTGACTCCAGTTCCAGACTTGTCTTTGATCGATCTTTCACGGTGGTATGCCGTCTATACCTATCCACGGCATGAAAAATCGGTGCTGGAGCACTTTGAGTCAAAGTCTCTCGAAGCATTTCTTCCGACCTTCGTAACAGAAAGCCGCTGGAAGGATCGGCACGTCCGCCTAAAGACGCCGGTGTTTCCCGGCTACGTCTTTACTCGAATCAATGCAAGCCAACGGAACAAGGTATTGAGTTCGCCCGGTGTGATCCGCATACTGTGCTTCAATGGAATGCCTGCTCCCATCGATGATGCAGAGATTGAATCGGTAAAGCTTTGTCTGGAACGAGGTTTGGTTCTCGGACCGTGCCCCTTCCTTGAAGTAGGCGATCGCGTCCGGGTGAAATCGGGAGTACTGGAGGGTCTGGAGGGGCACATCTCGCGTCGCAAGAATGATCGCAGGCTGGTAGTTCCCATCACTCTGATCCATCAATCGGTGGCTATCGCAATCGATGTTCAGCTGTTGGAATTGGTCACCGCCGAAACTGATGTCCGAGGCAGGCATTTGAGAAGCCCGGGGCCTGAGCGAAGACTGTAGCAAAGGGAAATTCAACGGCCAAACAACGAAGCACCCTTTTAGTGCGTAACCGCCGCTTAGACACAATCTCAATCGATCGGCTGACAGAGTCGGCACAAAGGATTTTTGGATGGCTACCAACAAATCTGTTCTCCTCCCCTGGATAAAAAATCCATCTTACGGCGATGACTCCACTCCCCCTGTTGGAAAACAGCTACAACTCGCTGTCATACAGGAGGCAGCCTTTGTTCAGATGCTTAGACTTGAACGCCGGCGTACGGAACGCTCAGGCAAGCAATTCATGCTTGTCCTGATCAGCGGAGAAGAGTTCCGGGCTGGATCCGGAACCACGCTTCTCAATAACGTGGTGGCCACAATCTCTTCCTGTACCAGAGAGACCGACTTCCTGGGATGGTACGAGCGCGATACCACGCTCGGCTTGTTGATGACTGAAATTGGTCAGGCGGATACGGCAACCATCAACATCATCGTTCAGAAGATTTCGTGTGCTCTTCAGAACGCGGTCAGCCCCGAAAGCTTTCATCGGTTGACCATGATCTTTCGACTCTTTCCTCAGGAAATAGAAAAGCGCCCCAAAGAGAATGAGCCGTTTAGTTTCTATCCCGACCTGTCTCGCCGTCATGCTATTCCCAAACACGGCGCCCCCGTCAAGCGGGCAATGGATATCGTCGGCAGCTTCATCGCGCTGCTTCTATTTCTCCCTGTCCTTGCATTGATCGGTGCGCTTGTCAAACTTACGTCCAAGGGGCCGGTCCTGTTCTGTCAAAAACGCATCGGCCAGTACGGAAAAGAGTTCACCTTTTTCAAATTCCGCACCATGCATGCCGACAACGATCCTGCGATTCACCGCGAGTATGTTACCCGGCTGATCGCGGGCGGCGGGGATCTGGGTAATGGAAAAGGAATCTACAAGCTTATCAACGATCCCCGTATCACACCTTTGGGCAGGTTTCTGCGGAGATCGAGTCTCGACGAACTGCCCCAGTTCATCAACGTGTTGATGGGCGACATGTCCCTCGTCGGACCTCGGCCGCCGCTCCTCTACGAATATGAGCGCTACCAGACATGGCACAAACGCCGCGTGCTCGAGCTGAAGCCAGGTCTCACCGGACTCTGGCAGGTCGAAGGAAGGTCGCGCAAAACCTTTGATGAGATGGTTCGGATGGACCTCAGATATGCACATATCCACTCAATCTGGGTGGACCTCAGAATCATTTGTCAAACTCCGAGAGCAATGTTCTCAGGGCGCGGTGCCTGCTAGCTCCTCTCTCCAAAGTAAAGTCATTGTTCCCTTATGGCATCCGTATCTGTAGAGCATAACGCGCAAGCTGCCTCCGACCTTCCTTCTCCGGAGTCGCCCTCTGTTGAAAAGAGAACTTACGGTCAGATATTGAAGTCGTCCGCACTTGTCGGCGGATCCTCCGTGCTGAACATTATTATCGGCATTGTTCGCACCAAGGTCATGGCGCTCCTGTTGGGGCCGGCTGGATTTGGCTTGCTCAGCATCTATGCCTCAATCGTGACTCTGACGCAGACCTTTGCGGGCATGGGCGTCAACAGCAGCGGAGTGCGGCAAATCGCCGAGGCAGCCGGCTCAAACGAGCTGGGACATATCGCGAGAATCACATTCATTCTGCGTCGAATCTCTCTGCTCTTAGGCATTCTGGGCGCGCTCTTCCTTGCAGTCTTCTCCCGGCAGGTCTCTTCACTCACCTTTGGAACCACGCAGCACGTTACGGCTATCTCCTTGCTCTCTGTCGCTGTGCTCTTTACCCTCGTCTCTTCCGGTCAGGGAGCATTGATTCAGGGGATGCGGCGCATCTCCGACCTCGCCAAAATGGGAACGCTGGGGGCACTTCTCGGCACGCTCTGCAGCATCCTTCTGGTGTACCTTTTCCGCGACCGTGGCGTCGTCCCTTCCTTAATCGCGGTCGCTGTCATGACCGCCTTTACTTCCTGGTGGTACAGCCGCAAAATAAGAATTCAGATTCCTTCACTAACCGCCGCCGTCTTCCTGCACGAGACCGGCGCATTGCTCAAGCTTGGCTTCGCATTTATGGCCAGCGGCCTTATGACGATAGGAGTGGCTTACGCCATCCGAATCACGGTTCTGCGGAAGGTGGGCTTTGAGGCAACGGGGCTCTATCAGGCCGCATGGACTCTCGGAGGCCTTTATGTCGGATTCATTCTGCAGGCCATGGGAGCGGATTTCTATCCTCGCCTCACGGCACATGCCAACGACAATCCTGTCTGTAATCGTCTCGTCAATGAGCAGGCGCAGGTAGGCCTGCTTTTGGCCGGACCAGGAGTTCTTGCAACATTAACCTTTGCGCCTCTGGTTGTTGCTCTCTTCTACAGCGCCAGATTCGGTGCAGCCGTCGGGATCTTGCGGTGGATCTGCCTCGGGACTATTATTCAGGTCGTAAGCTGGCCGATGGGATTCATCATTATTGCCAAGGCGAAACAGACGCTCTTTATTATCTGCGAATTGGCGTGGGCCATCGTCAGCCTTGGACTTGCATGGGTCTGTCTCAATTACTTCGGCCTCGACGGCGTTGGCATTGCATTCTTCGGCTCCTACATCTTTCACGCAATTCTGATCTACGCCGTCGTCAACCACATCAGCGGCTTTCGATGGTCGTCCGCCAATGGACGGCTAGGCATTCTCTTCCTCGTTGTTATCGCCGCCGTCTTTATTGGGTTCTATCTGCTTCCTTTCTTTGCTGCCGTTTTTCTCGGCGCCACAGCGACAATATCGCTTGGAGCCTACTCCGTGCACACACTTATCACGCTTGTCTCCTTCGATCAGATACCGATGCAAATCAGGCGTCTTCTAATTAGCTTCGGCATGGCCCCCCGCTCCGGAAGCCTGCAACCGTAAGAGCAGTCTGATTCAATCAAAAATCTTCCTCAATCCAGCATCTCGCAGAATAGTCCCCCCAACAGCCTCCGCGATGAATACTCCCAATCTATCCATCATTATTATTAATTGGAGATCTCAAGCATTCGTCCGCGATTGCCTTGCGAGCATCTGCGCCAACATCGGTTCTCTCACCCATGAGATTCTTATCGTCGATAACGCCTCCTTCGACGGTTGCGGAGAGATGGTTCGATCAGAATTCCCACACGTCCTCTTTATCCAGAGCGAATACAATCTTGGCTTTGCCGCAGCCAATAATCTCGCCTTCGCGCGCAGTAGCGGACGCAATATTCTATTCTTGAACCCCGACACCGAAATACGAGGGACCGCAATACAGGAGCTTGTCTCCGCACTTGAGTGCTTGCCCGACGCCGGAATGGTGGGAGCGCGCCTGCTCAACTCCGACGGTTCGCTGCAAACAACCTGCATCACTGCCATCCCGGCCATCCTCAACCAGACATTGAACTCACGCTATCTGCGGCGTACTTTCCCTCGCTGGAAGATATGGGGGATGCGAGCCCTCTTCGAAAACGTCACCACCCCAGTACCAGTAGAGGCCATCTCCGGCGCCTGCATGCTGGCCCGGCGCGAGGTCATTCAACGCGTAGGCGGCTTTCGTGCCGACTACTTCATGTATGCGGAAGACATGGATCTCTGCGTCGCTATCACGCAGGCGGGCTGGAAGATCTACTACGTTCCCGACGCCGCGATTACACACCACGCCGGCGGCAGCAGTGTCTCCCGCAGAGAGAGCAACTTCAGCAATATCATGCTAAGGCAGTCGGTGACGCACTTCTTCTGGATTTATCGTGGCCCCCTTTACGTGGTGCTCTATCGCCTCAGCCTGGCCGGTATCTCCATGCTGCGAATTTTCGCCTTGCTTATTTTCTTCCCCGTGATCGTCAAGCGATGGAGCTACAGCAGGGCCTCTCATGTACTAAAAAAGTGGTGCGTCATCTTCTTTTGGTCGTTGGGAATCACTCACGGAGACACCGGCTATTGCCGGCACGAAGCATGATGAAAACGCCGTCACGAGTATCACCCCACCATACACAGCACGCCACTCTCACAACGATCGCTTCTCCGAGTGAAGAACGTACTCCACATACCCGATGATCCTAATTCTCTGCATGCAGTTCGTCATCGTGCTCAGCCTGGTAGTTGCCGCCCGCCGGAGCCTTGAGAATGCGCTGCCAGTGTTCTGCTTTTTTCTTGTCCTGATGCCCCTCGAAGCGCGCTTGGTGATTCCAGGACTATTTGATTTCAACACTATGCGAGTATCGCTTCTTACCTTGCTGTCCCTCTACCTCTATCACGGACGCCAAAGCAGTGATGATACTCCGTTGCCTTTAAAACGGCTCATATTCTTACACGTCAGCTGGGCTGTCTGCTCAACCCTATACTCTCTGTCTGTAGCCACTAGCGCTAAACAACTTATCTCACAGGTTATTGAATATTACCTTCTATACTTTTTTTTCGTAAGAATCATCACCAAGGTCAGTACGATCTACAACATCGTATTTGCCATGGTCATGGCAATCGGGATTTGTTCCATCTTCGGAGTGGTTGAAGTGTATGCGCGATGGAGCATCCTTAGAATATTTCCCCAAAACCTATGGATTACCTACAACGGCGGAGTCGATCCTCTCTATATTGAATGGGGACGAGGACTCCGCATCCGCTCAACCTTTCCACACCCTATTCTTTTTGGCGATGCCTTGGCCATGACCATCCCCCTCACCTTATATTTGCTAAGCATTTGGGAGAGACGAAGAGATCGCATCTTACTCTGGATAAGCCTTGTACTCATGTTCTGGGCCATCTACAAGACCTCCAGTCGCGGTCCATGGATCGCAACCGTACTTTGTGGAACTCTCCTCTTCATCATGGTTCACAACCGGGTAAGAACTTATCTGTTGGCCATCGCCCTGATGGCAGCGACCGTTCTGCTAGTCCGACCCGGAGTATGGGCAACCATTGCGGGTCTGTACCACGCGTCAACAGACGCAAGCAGTCCAGTGGGATCGTCTTATCTCTACCGCGATGCACTCAACAATGCAGTAAAGACTGCGGTCGACAAAGAACCAGGAAGAGCGTTATTAGGCTACGGCCTGGGAACCTTCCGCGAACTGGGCCTCGAAATCAATTTCCTCAACACAGTTCAGCGGTGGTATACCTGCGATGACAATTGGGCGGTGTTCTTATATGAAACCGGCTATATAGGCCTGTTCCTCATCGCATCTCTCCTCTTCGCAGCTTTGTGGATCGCCTTCAGGACCTACTGGCAGTTGCCCCCCCCAGAGAGCTACTTCAGCGCTGTCATCTTTATTTCGCTGAGCGGATTCTACTTTCTTCTTTTGAGCGTTGCGGGATACAGCTGGGGCCAGCAGGGATATATGGCATGGATTCTGATCTCGATATCAGTCAGTTATTCGCGGATTGCATTGCAAGGCGACGCCGAGCAGGCGGAAGACGAAACCACGGGAGAGATGGAAGAACAGTATGAACTGCACCTCGCATGAGATCGTGATTGACAAACCGACCGCTCCAACTGCCAGGCCCGCGTCTCAGCCTCATCGAAGGCTCCGGATTTGCATGGTAGCCTATGCGTTTTATGAGAGCGATACGCGAATCCTACAATATGCCACCGCGTTGGCGCAGCGAGGAGATAGCGTCGATGTGATCGCCTTGCGGCGCGGCAAGTCGTTCCCCGCGTTCGAAGTCCTTCACGGCGTCAACGTTTTTCGCATCCAATGCCGCACTGTAAACGAACATGGCCTCTTTGCGTACGCCAACCGGATCGCACGATTTTTTATCCGCTCCAGTTGGTGCCTATACCGCAACCAGCGCCACTATCCGTACGACGTCGTCCATGTCCATAACGTTCCCGACTTCCTTGTGTTTACTGCCCTGTCCGCAAAATCGAAGAGAAAGCCTGTCATTCTGGATATCCACGATCTACTGCCCGAATTCTTTGCCAGTAAATTTGGGATTCGCCATGGCTCGTTTATCTTCAACTTTCTTACCCTCATAGAGAAATGCTCGGCTTCGTTCGCCACCCACGTCATCATTGCGAACGATATCTGGCGAGATCGTCTGGTGGCTCGGTCGTCGCACCCCGCCAAGTGCAGTGTCGTCCGCAATCGTCCCGACCTCAGTATCTTTCAGGCAGAGTCAGTCCGAAAGAAGGGATCCGACAAATTTCTCCTTACCTATCCTGGTTCGCTCAACTGGCATCAGGGATTGGATATTGCAATCCGCGCATTCGCCAGTGTCGCCGATCAAATGCCCGACACGGAGTTTCACATCTACGGCGAGGGTCCGGCCAAGCCTTCACTCATAGAACTCGTCGGCCAGCTCGACATACAGGATCGCATCCTCTTTCACGATTTTCTGTCCAGCCGCGCTATCGCAAAGGTCATGGCCGCCACTGATCTTGCAATCGAGCCAAAGCGCACCAATTCCGCTTTCAGCAACGAGGCATTAAGTACCAAGATTCTGGAATTTATGTCCTTAGGCGTTCCAGTCATAGCCTGCCGAACAAGAATTCACGCCTACTACTACGATGACTCCATCATTCAGTACTACGAAGACGATAACGAAAAGGAGTTGGCCGAACAGATGCTTCGCCTGAAGAACGATCCCGGCCTGCGCGCCCGATTAGCCACGAATGCTCAGATCTATGTGCAAAGCAACACTTGGGACGCTCGCAAACACGAATATCTTGAGCTCGTCGACTCACTTGTGCACCCAAAGGTACAAGCCAATGTCACCTAATATACCCATGAGGAAGTACGTCATCATCACTCCGGCACGTGATGAAGAACAATACATCGAGAGAACAATCCACGCAGTTGCCGGCCAAAGTATTCGACCGGCTCAATGGATCCTTGTTAACGACGGATCCTGCGATGCGACCGGTGAGATTATAGATCGGTATGCAGCCTCGCATGCGTGGATAACAGCGGTACACCGCTCCAATCGAGGTCACCGAGAGGCAGGGGGCGGGGTCGTTCGCACGTTCTACGACGGATATGCCAAGCTCAAGTCTATGGATTGGGATTTTCTTGTTAAGCTGGATGCCGATCTCAGTTTTTCGCCAGATTATTTTGAGCGCTGCTTTGCCGAGTTTGACTCGAACTTGTCGCTGGGGATTGGTGGAGGCGGCGTCTATCATGAAGTCGCGGGGCAGCTCAAGTTGGAGCACACTCCAAAGTTCCATGTTCGTGGCGCAACAAAGATCTACAGACGGGAGTGCTGGGATGAGTTGGGCGGACTGTTGCCCGCGCCTGGGTGGGATACGGTCGATGAACTGAAGGCCAACATGTTGGGTTGGACGACTCGCAGTTTTCTGAAGCTTTGCGTCTCCCACTATCGCTTTACCGGTTCTGCGGATGGCGCATGGAGAAATAGCATAAAGGACGGTCGAGCGAATTACGTCGCCGGGTATCATCCCCTCTTTATGTTGCTCAAATGCGTGCGGAGACTGGCGCGTAAGCCTTACGTCAGTGGTTCAACAGGCTTAATGTATGGCTTTCTCAGTGGCTATTGGAAACAAACACCGCAGGTGGAAGATCGACAACTTATTCATTACACACGAGATCAGCAGATCCGGCGGCTACTCCTGCAAGAAAGTATCTGGAAATAGGTTGCCGCAGTGGTCGCAGATCGTGGCCGCCGAACGATACAACAGATGACAGATCCACTGAAATGCGTTGGCAGGAGGAAATGAGTGAATAGTGAGATAAGTTCAGCGACGTCTCGATTGCAAACGAAAGCTCACAACGATCGTGTGCGCGAAGTATTTGAGAATACGTCGCACTATCTGAGAACAAGACGTGTGGACATATTGTTCCGGATGGAATCGGTGCGGGCCTTCGCGGAGAAGGTTCAGTGGCAGCACATGCTGGACATTGGCTGCGGCGATGGCTCAATTTCCTTGCCGCTCCTGACAAGCTCCCGGCACCTGACGCTGATGGACTTGTCGGCGAGTATGCTAAGACTCGCCCAGGACAGGATTCCGAAGGGTCTCGCTGGAAACGTCGTTATACGTAACGAGAATTTCAGCGAAGCTGTATTCGATGACTCCGTACCTTTTGACCTGATCGTTACTGTCGGCGTGATGGCTCATGTCAATTCGGCGGATGCCTTTCTTGCGAAGATCCGACGACACCTGCGTCCGGGAGGCAGCCTAATCATCGAGTTCACCGACTCACGACATATTGTGGGCCGTGTGGGACGATTCATGGGACGCATAAAGGAGCGATTAGCTCCGGCAAGATACGAGACCAATAAGCTGGCTTCCGGAGAGGTAGTCGCGCTATTTGAAAAGCACCAACTTAGATTGGTCTCCACTTTCCGATATGCCCGAATTCCTCTGCCTGGCATTGACAAGATACTGAGCCACAGAGTGCAGTACCTAATAGTCAGAAGAATATTCAACAATTGCTGCAAGAACACAAATGCCCAATTGGGCAATGAATACATCTGTTTGCTGGCCGCGGAGTAAACATGGTGCGGACAGTCACAGGAATTGAATGACCATATCATCCCTAGACCCGCTTACTGACCCCCGTTGGCCACGATTGATCGCTGAAAATCCTCATTCCTCCATCTTCCACACAAGGGAATGGCTGAATGCTTTGCATCTTACATATGGATATGAGCCTGTGGCTTTTACCACTCGTCCGGGGTCAGACTTATCCGACGCGCTGGTCTTCTGCAAAGTAAAGAGCTGGTTGACGGGAAAGCGCCTCGTCTCGCTTCCATTTTCAGATCACTGCCAGCCACTGGCTGACGCTGAAAATCTTCAGGAGATCTTGTACTACTTGCACAATCAGCGCGAGACTCAGCAACTGCGGTACATAGAGCTCAGGCCCGTATTGAATGATCTAATCCTTGATGTTCAAGATCAATTCATGCCTAGCGAACGGTTTTGTTCTCAAGTGATTGATTTACGCCCAGACTTGGAGACAATATATAAGAGCTTCCACAGCAATTGTGTCCGCAGAAAGATCAAGCGGGCTGAACGCGAAGAGCTTGTTTACGAGGCAGGGCGCTCAGAGGAGTTGCTGCAAAAGTTTCGCTATCTTCTGCTGCTCACACGTCGTCGCCATCAGCTTCCGCCGCAGCCGCCATCGTGGTTTCACAATATCCTTCGATGTCTCGGCAGTCTTGTAACCATTCACGTCGTTTCCAAAGATGCTGCGCCGGTTGCCAGTATTCTCACACTCACTCATAAGGGTCGGATGGTCTATAAATATGGATGCTCCGACACGAAATTCAATGCGATGGGTGGCACCTCGCTCCTGTTTTGGAAGGCAATTCAGCAGGCTCACTCTGCGGGCATCGAAGAATTTGACCTGGGCCGCTCCAGCTACGACGATCCCGGTCTCATTGCCTTCAAGGAACATTTAGGAGCAGGTTCATCAGAACTTATCTATTACCGTACGCCCCCTTTTAGGGCGATAAAGGTACGGCCCAAGTCATCTATATCACTCTTGCCGCAGAAAGCGCTGGTCCATCTACCCGACTCTCTATTCACGGGTGTCGGTCAGTTGCTTTATCGTCACATAGGATAGCCGTCCATTTTGTCTTTCGATCCCTTTTCATGAACCAAGCCTTTCTTGACTACTACCGTTGTCCCGGTTCTTTTGCAAATTTTGCGCTTGCTGCTAAACAGCCCAGCAGTAAGGACGAGGGTTACTTCGCTTTTGGCTCTGGACTCACCTGCTATGGCAACGCCGTTCGCACATGTCAAAGAGAAACGGAACTGCTGCCGGACGCACTTGAAGAAGTTAAAACCGAAAACAACACCTGCATTCTTCCATTCGATCCTACGGAGATCGCCGACAATCTCAGACTCGAACGCTACGTCGAGCAAAAGAGTTGCTCTGGCAGAAGGGCTCTTATACGTAGCATCTACTATGCATTGAGACCTGCGCTTCCTGTCTTCCTGCGCCGTCACCTGCAACGCGCATGGCTGAAGGGCTGGGATCAAAAGCCATTTCCGCAGTGGCCGGTAGACAGGTCGGTCGATCAACTATTCGAAAAATTAATGCTGTTGACGCTGCAAACCGGCGCTCACCAACGAATCCCATTTATCTGGTTTTGGCCTCAAGGAAAATCGAGTTGCGCGATCATGACCCATGACGTTGAAACCGTCGCAGGGCTTCGGTGGACCACTCAACTCATGGATCTAAATGATTCCTTCCGGATCAAGAGCTCATTCCAGATTATTCCTGCCGCCAGATATGTAGCCGACCGTAAGACTTTGCTCTTCATCAAAGAACGAGGATTTGAAGTTAATATCCACGATCTTAAACACGATGGACACCTTTTTGATTCTCGTAAAGCATTTGAGACTTCCGCCTTGCAGATCAACGAGTTCGCCGTCCGCTTCCAAAGCAAAGGATTTCGAGCGGGCGCCCTCTATCGCAACCAGGAGTGGTTTGATGCATTTCGATTTTCCTATGATATGTCGGTACCGAATGTGGGACATTTGGATCCTCAGCCCGGAGGTTGCTGTACGGTCATGCCATACTTCGTAGGCGATATCCTCGAACTTCCCGTAACGACCATTCAGGATTACTCGCTCTTCAACATTCTTGAAACTTACTCGCTAGACCTTTGGAGCGCACAGATCGATCAGATCATGCAGCAGCATGGACTCATCAGCTTTATCGTGCATCCGGATTATCTAGACAAACTGGAAGCTAAAGCTGCTTATACAGCATTGCTCTACAAGCTAGCCACATTGCGTGCAGAGGCAGGATTGTGGATAGCTCTTCCTGGCGAGGTTGATGAATGGTGGAGACAGCGAAACCAGATGACACTTGTCCCCAACGAGGACGAATGGAAAATTGAAGGTTACGGCGCCGAAAGAGCCCGAGTGGCATACGCGACCCTTGAAAACAACCGCCTGACTTATACCTTTGTGTAAATTATGAATAGCCTCCATGCGATAACAGAACACGTCAATACCCGTATGTCATGGCTTGCGCTCTGCGTACTCACCCTGGCAATACATGCATTTGCCGCAGATGTTGTCTACATTGGCAAACCCGATGATGACTCCTACACGCGGCGGCAAATCGAGACGGCCTCAACCTTCTATGGTTTGAATGTCAATTCCAGTGGAAGTGTGCCCTCATTGCTGAGCTCAATTTCAAACCCAAAGACAGTCGCTATCATCATCAACGCCGCGATGCTTCCCATTCTGGACTCCAAACAGGTCTTTGCGCTTATGCGGCACCGAGCCCAGCCAGTGTCCCTGCTCATCGCGGGTATCGACGACAGCACCGATACCGGCGCGCTGAAACAGTGGTCTCTCGGAGCGGTCACAGGCAGCCGCAAACTGGACACTGCACAGGCTGACGGCCAATACGAAGTTGGAGATGTGAGCGAGATCACGCGCCAGTTAAGCAACAGTACGCTTCCGTTTAACCGAGGTCAGATTTTCTATCTGGTTCTGACTCCTACCACAGTGACACGATCCATTATTAGCGCGCAGGTGAAGAGTGCAACGCTTTCCGTCTTTGCTCGCACTACGGTCATGGGTCAGAGCGTATTTTTCTCGACCTCGCAGCAGCCCACAGAAATTCCGGTTACCGCTGACCCCTATCGACAGCAACATCTCTTCGCAGCAATCGCCGCACCGATGATGTTTTTGCGCTACGCAGGCGGCGACAAGGTGTGGCACAGCCCTGGCGACTATGCCAACCTAACGATCGACGATCTCTGGCTGCGCGAACCCTATGGGCACGTCAACTATGAAGAGCTTTTACAGCAGGCACAACAGCATAACTTTCATGCCACCGTAGCCTTTATCCCCTGGAACTTCGATCGAAGCCAGCCGGCGGTCGTGTCTCTATTCAAAGCACACCCTGACCGGCTCTCCATCTGCGTCCATGGCAATAACCACATTCATCAGGAGTTCGGTCCCTTTGAAGAACATCCGTTAGAGAAGCAGGTAGAGGATATCGACCAGGGGCTTGCCCGGATGGAGCGCTTCAAGGAACTTACCGGCATACCCTATGCCGCAGTGATGGTATTTCCTCACTCTGTCGCTCCTCGTGCCACCTTTGCCGCACTCAAGGACGCCAATTTTCTGGCGACTGCTAACTCTCTCAACGTCCCATCCGACGCAGCCGCACCACAAGGAGCGGAGTTCGCGCTGCGAACCGCTACCTTGGACTTTGCAACTTTCCCCAGCCTGCGCCGCTATTCGGCGGAGAACGACATACCCCGGCCCCAACTGGCGATCGATGCCTTTCTCGGCAATCCCATGCTGTTCTATGTTCACGAGAGCTTCTTCGCATCCGGCATCGGCGCCTTCAACCGAACCGCTGATACCGTGAATCAGATTCAGCCCGATACCCATTGGCGAAACCTCGGCGACATCGTGCATCATCTTTATCTGGAGAAGTTGCGCGACGATGGCAACTTCGATATCCGCTCTTATTCCGCGTCAATTGAGATCACAAACACCCACCACCGCGATGCGAGCTTTTATATCGAAAAAAAGGAAGATTTCTCTTCTCCTCTCGTCGTCCTGATTGATGGCCAGCCATATCCCTATCAAAAGACTGGCAGAATACTGTGGTTACAGGTACCCATTTCCAATGGGGCAACCCGCCAGGTTGAGGTCAAATATGGCCGCGAGATGAATCTGGCGAGCATCGATATCTCCAAGCATTCCATCAAGATCGCAGCCATTCGCTTCCTTTCCGACTTTCGTGACAATGAGGTCTCCGATACCCATCTCGGACGCTGGTTTATCCGCTCCCATGTTGCCTACCGCACCGCCTGGAATGCGGGAGCAGCTATAATAGTTCTATTCATCGCACTCTTCCTTGTGATTGGTTACAGGTACCGCAATAGAAGGGCATCAAAGCGCAAACAGGTCTTCGCCCTCCCCGGCAAGATACAGAGCAAATGACTGTTGAGCAACAAAGAATAGAAGTCTACTTGAAACGCTTTGAATAATACTCCGCCACATGCAATTCCTGTATCTTGAGCGACAATGAGGATAGCTCATCCTATCCGTTTGCTATCTTCGCCTTGGGTTGTAAGTAATCCTTCCGGCTTAGCCGGAATATAAAGCCCTATAGGAGATTGCATGCAAGGCTGAATATTCGAGAGCAATGATTCACCGCATCTTATCCCTCGTGGATCAAAGGTGAATCTTCAGCGATTGCACTCATACGTTATGCGAAAACTTAGACTCCCCGCTTTAATCGTTATCCTTGCGTCCATGACCGCCAGTTGCTTCGGCGCTAACTATTATGTACGCAAGGGAGCCGCTGGAACCAATCGAGGAACCGACTGGACGAACGCCTGGAACGAGATGAACCAGATCAACTTCTCTACCCTCGCCTGTGGAGACACTGTCTGGATTGCAGGCGGCACTTACACAACAGCACTGAGAGGAAATAAGACCTGCACCTCTGGAAATGTACTGACATTCAACCGAGTCCAGGCAACTGACGCCGTTCCTGCAGCGGCCGCGGGCTGGAATGCTGCTTACGACAGCCTCGTGAGCGTTCCCAACATCGATATCCCAGGTCCGTCAGCTTACATCACCATCAGCGGGCGGATCCCATACGGAATTCTGGTAGCGATTCCGGGGAGCAGCGGCGATGGCATCGACGGCGGCGAAGGCAACGGAAGCGCCCAACCCATCGACCACATCACCTTCACCTACATCGAAGTTTATGGCCCCGCCTGTGTTGTTGCCGGCAATTGCACTGGTGGCGGCGTCATCGGCGTCAATGTAATGCCTTACTGTCAGGGTGCCAATCGCACCAACCTGGTCTTTGACCACATGAGCGTTCATCGCGTTGGCGAAGCCTTTCGTGGTTGCGGCTGGGATAGCAGCTTTGTTCAGTACAGCCTCATCTACGACACTCATAACGACGGTCAACAGCACGAAGACATTCTCTACTCCAACCCGCCTTATCAGAATGTGACATGGCGGTATAACAAGATATTTCAATCTCCCAACGACGGTCTCTTCTTCGAATACGGCACTGGAGCGGTCAACTTCGCCTTCTATGGAAATGTGGTCTATCACTCCGGCGGCTGGCTCCTGTGCTTCAAAACCGGCAGTAACTACGGCCCTGTCTACATCTACAACAATACCTTCGAAAACGACGGCACCTTCGGCGACTATCAGCCCGCCTGGCTAGGCTTTTCAAATATGGTTCAAGGAAGTGAAGTTGCAAACAATGTCTTTGAGAACGTCACCTCGGATGCTCAGAGCGCGCCTCCTAATCCAAACCACAACGCTTACAGCCTCAGCAGCGCCAACGACGGCGGAAGTGGATCCATCTCCTATGACGTCGGAACTCTCGGCGCAAGCAAGATGTTTGTGAACGAATCACCGAGCAACCCAATTGCCGCTGACTTTCACCTCACTGCAACAGGAGCATCAACCTTTGCTTCCGGTAAAGCTCTTCCAGCTCCTTACAACATGGATCCGGATGGAAATGTTCGCGGCTCTGGAGGCAGTTGGACCATAGGCGCCTACCAGGCGTCCGGCACGACCCGTCCCGCGCCGCCGACAAACCTGAATGGAGTTGCCCGGTAAGGCCGTCTCTTGCCTGCAAATCGATGGCCTACTTTCGGCCTAACCTCCTCTGACGCGCACCTCATTCATGCGTGTCAGGGGAGCATCCTGCAAACTGCACCTCTATTACTCCGAAATCCAATATCTCACAGCAAATTTCGTTGCCCCTGCCTCATATCTGAACTGCGGCGGTATATTCTCCCATGTACGAAACCGAAGCAAACTCCGCAACTGAGTCACTGAAACAGATCCCACTCGGAGGAGTCGCTGCGTTTGCAAACCTTCAGGGTAAGGTCATAGCCCGAACCGTCCTGCCCTGGAGCGAACACTGTACCGAGTGCGCATGGCCCACATGCTATTCGACCTGCGATCTCTACAGCCCCCGCGAAGATGGACGATGCCGCCGCTTCATCGATGGTATGGTCCGCATCGACTGTCCCGAGTCGATCAACGGCTACCTTCTAAAGATTCGCTTCAAACAGTGGGGCAAGCTCTGGACCCCAGGAAGCCTCAATCTTCGTCCCATCCAAAAGGCTGAACGGATCGAACGTCGTGACCATCGCATCGGCAGTGTTCTCTACCAGATACCGCTGCCGTCGCCCGTCAAAAACAGCATCATCGGCAAGCGATACAGCCTCAAGAAACGCCTTGCGGTCAGAGAGGTAAAGACACACCAATCACCAACTGCGTTCCTTTTGGAGTGCTACAACCCTGCAAGCCACCCCATTTCTCTCTCCATCTCCGTTCGATCGCACCATAAAGAACAGCTCATTCCATTTCAAAAGCTCATCTGTATCGAGCCCGGATTTCAACTCGTCCGCATCCCATTCGATGAGATATCGAGCATCGTCAACCTCGACTCGCCCTTTAACATCGAGCTCATTCCCAACGGGACCGAGAAGGAAACCACTCTCTACTTTGGTCTGATGGATTTTGTTCGGGAAGCTACTGCGCCGCAAGTAGAGGCCAAGAAAATTAAGTGTGTCGTCTGGGATCTGGATAACACGCTCTGGGATGGCGTTCTGGTAGAGAACGACCCTGCGATGTTGAGATTGAAGCCTGACATGCTCAACATCATCGAATCACTGGATCGGCGCGGCATTCTTCAATCCGTCGCCAGCAAAAACAATCATGATCAGGCGGTCGAAGTTCTCAAGCAGCTTGGCATCGATCATTTTTTCCTTTACCCACAAATCTCTTGGTCTCCCAAAGGAGATGCGATCCAGGCCATCGCTCGCGAACTGAACATCGGCGTGGACGCGCTGCTGTTTGTAGACGATTCCGAATTCGAATTGCAACAGGTCCGCTCATCCTGCCCCGGTGTCCGCACCCTCGACGCCCAACACTACGCCTTGGTTCTCGATATGCCCGAGTGCCAGGCGCCAGCTACCGTCGATGGCATCAGTCGCCGCCAAATGTATCAGATCGAACAAGGCCGAAAGGAGGTTGCAAGCACCTTCAAGGAAGATTACAAAGCATTTCTGAAGCACTGCGACATCAAACTCACGATCACCTCGCTCGATAGCGACAATCTTCAGCGCGTGCATGAACTCACGCAACGCACCAACCAGATGAACTTTTCGGGAAACCGCTACAGCCGTGATCTCCTCTATGAGATCTTGCTGACACCCCATCTCGATACCTGCGTGCTCACCTGCGAAGATAGATTCGGCAGCTACGGCATCGTGGGCTTCGCCGTCATCGACAACCGCGAACCGCGCATGACTGATCTGATGTTCAGTTGCCGCATTCAATCCAAGCGTGTCGAACATGCATTCGTAGCTCACATCCTCCATCACTACATCGCTTTCACCGGCAAAGACTTCTATGTGAGCTATCGCAAGACTCTCCGCAACGAGCCATCCGGACAGGTCTTTGCCGATATGGGACTGCAAGAAATCGCGATCGTCGATGGCGTCACTTCCCTGGTCTTTCCACATCATGCTCAGATCACGGACGACGGCATCATCACGATCCTCACGCGGACCCCTCTCACCCCGGTAGGACAGCAACGATGAATCTACGTTCTCAACTTGGAAGAGTTCGCGCTGAGATGCTTAGCTCCGTCCACTCACGCCCCCTGCCTCTGCGCAGTCAGGGCCCCGTCGTATCTTTTTGCTTTGACGATTTTCCGCGCACAGCCTACACCACCGGCGGCGCCATTCTCAAGAGCTTCGGCGTACGCGGTACATACTACGCAGCGCTCGGCCTGATGAACACGACGAACAACCTCGGCGATCAGCTCCGGCAAGAGGACATCGACTCACTTCTTGCCGACGGGCACGAACTCGGCAGCCACACCTTCAATCACATATCCTGCCGCACCGTTTCGCTGAGGCTGTTCGAAAAGGATGTGCTGAGGGGACGTCAGGCCATCCGTGCGCTTACTGGTTGTGACGCCGGAAACTTCGCCTATCCTCGCGGCCATGTCTCGATCCGCTCAAAAAAAAGGATTGGCGCCCTCATGAGCAGTTGCCGCGGGATCTACGGAGGAATCAACGGTCTCTCGGCCGACCTCAACCTTCTGCGTGCAAATAGCTTGTACGGAGATGTGGATCAGCGCGCCCGCTTCGAGTCCTTACTCTCAGAGAACGTAGCGCGTAGTGGCTGGCTCATCTTCTATACCCACGATATCCGTGAAAGGCCCTCTGCCTTCGGCTGCACACCCGCGCTCTTTGACCAAACCGTAGCCCTGGCCGCGGAAAGCGGTTGCCGCATCGCTTCCATCAAAGAAGCTTTAGCCATCTTCAGCGAACCAATTCGACAGCCAAGTCATTCATAGTTGATATCCTTTGAAAACTGTAACCGGGAACATACCCTATGAGTACGGTCGACGTTGTCATTCCCTGCTATAACTACGCCCGCTATCTAAGTGGATGCGTCCACAGCGTTCTCTCGCAGCCCCGTGTCGATGTTCGTGTCCTCATCATCGACGACGCCTCCTCCGACGAAACCCCTATCGTCGGGCGCGCGTTGGCTGCTGCCGACGGCAGAATCACCTTTCGTCGCCATGAAGCCAACCATGGTCACCTCGCCACCTACAACGAAGGTCTGATCGGCTGGTCTACTGCTGACTACACCGTGCTTTTATCGGCTGACGATCTTTTGGCGCCCGGCTGCCTGAGCAGAGCGGTCAGCATTATGGATGCCTCTCCAAGGATCGGAATGGTCTACGGTCGCACCATCCACTTCGAGCGCGAATCCGATCTGCCAGAGATCGATCCAGGCGGCTTCAGCTTCCGCCAGTGGTCAGGAGCTGACTGGCTCAGGCTTCGCTGCCGCGCAGGCTATAACGTCATCACCTCTCCCGAGGTCGTCGTCCGCGGAGAGATTCAGCGCGCCGCCGGAGGGTATCGCCCTGAGCTTCCACACGCCGGCGATCTGGAGATGTGGCTTAGGATCGCCGCGCTCGCCGACATCGCCTACGTCAATCGCATACCGCAGGCATTCTATCGCGTGCACCCTGAGAGCATGATGCGCACCGTCTATCGTGGAAGTTTTCTCGACCTGCGGCAGCGCAAGGCCGCTTTCGACAGCTTCTTTCAGCACGACGCAGCCTCTATTGCAAACGCGCACAATCTGCGGAATCTTGCCAATCGCAGCCTTGCTCGTGAGGCTCTATGGGATGCCTGCCGTGCGTACGATCGCAACGAAGTTGCAGTCTGCCATGTTGAGGAACTGGTCGACTTCGCCATAACGACCTATCCGAACGCGGCCTCCCTCCCGGAGTACGCGGCGCTCCGTCGGCGACAATGGCTCGGGCCTGTCATCTGCAATCGAACCCAGATATTCGCCGCACCGGCCCTGCTTCGCAAAGTTCAACGAGCCGCGCTGAAGCAACGCTGGAAGCACCAAGGCGTATAGCCGCCACTACGCCGGCGCGGCATTTTAAATATCGCAACAATCATCGGTATAGATTTCGGTTCAGACTTCGGGGGACACGTTGAGATCCACCATCGCGCAAACCAGACTCCAGATGCATCGCCGCTACCGTCAACTCCGTAATCTATGGAACGACGAGGGCGCGCACGCAGTTGCCAACCGCTTGCGCAAAGCCGCTGCAGGCTTGCTTACGCCAAAGACCTCGATATCCCCCGTACGCAGTGCCGATGTCATGGCCATCGATCTATTGCGTCCCTTCCAGCCCACCATTCCCGCCATTATTTCGGGTCAGCCGCTCCTCGCCAACTGGGTGACAACCCCACCGTCCCCCGGCTCGGGCGGGCACACTACCCTCTTTCGCATCATTCGATATCTCGAGGCCCACGGCTATCGCAATCGCGTCTACTTCTACGATGTCTACGGCAGCGATCACCAATATTATGAATCAGTCGTTCGCGACTACTACAACTTTCACGGCCCGGTCGCTAACGTCGACGCCGGCATGGAAGACGCGCACATCGTCATGGCTACCGGGTGGCCAACCGCCTACCCGGTCTTCAACTCACGCTGCACCGGTAAGCGTTTCTACTTTGTGCAGGACTTCGAGCCTTACTTCTATCCCGTTGGCGGCACCAGCGCGCTAGCCGAAACCACCTATCGCATGGGCTTTCACGGAATCAACATCGGCGAGTGCTTTGCCGACAAGATCCGCGCCGAATTCGGCATGAGAGTCGATACATTCCGGTACGGCTGCGACATCTCGCAATATCGCCGCTCGCCCGCATCTTCTCGCTCCGGCATCGTCTTCTATGCGCGCCGCGAGAGCGCCCGCCGCGGCTTTGAGCTTGGACTCATGACGCTTGAGGTCTTCGCTGCCCGCAATCCCGGTGTGGAAATCCACATCTACGGCGACAAGTTAGGAAGACTCCGCTTTCCCTACATCGATCACGGCCACGTCACGCCTGAGCAACTTAACCGAATCTACAATCGATGCTTCGCCGGGCTCAGCCTGTCGTTTACCAACGTCTCCCTCGTTGCGCTGGAGATGCTCGCAGCCGGATGCATTCCTGTCGTCAATGATACCGTCCAGGTCCGCACCGACCTCGACAACCCCTTCGTCTATTACGCGCCACCGTATCCGCAGGCTCTGGCAGCACAACTCGAATCCGTCATCGCCACCCACGACTTCGACTCGCTCTCCACCTCGGCTGCCGCCAGCGTTCACTCCACCACATGGGACGAATCCGGCGCTACTGTCGACACCATACTACGCCGCGCCCTTCAGGAGTCAGCATCCCTTCAATCGATGAGCGAGTCAGTATGGGAATCGTCACCTGCGACGCCTAGAGGCAATCGCCGAGGGGCAAGAGCATCGCTGTCTTGAATGGCATGGCATCAGCCGATTGCCTGACGTGGAAGGAGTCAAGCCGAAGAGGAAGAAGTTCGACAGCTATCCTATCGGCTTCTTCCATATCGATCTGGTTGAGGTGCGCACGGCAGAAGGCAAGCTCGACCTCTTCGTCGCTATCGACCGCACGTCCAAGTTCGCCTTCGCCCAACTCATTGAACGAGCCGGCACCAGAGCCGCATCTTCCTTTTCTGGAAGCGAACACCTCAATGCTTATCTCTTAGGAACCATTCACCCATGCATGTAATGCTTTACCGCACGAAAACCAGTCTTAGCCCGGATTGATCTATCCAAACTAATCTTCGTATCAATTTTGGAAGAATGGTGGCCGAGGTCGGACTCGAACCGACATGAGGTGGCCCTCGGAAGATTTTGAGGGATTTCGATGGTGGCGGGTATCGGAATCGAACCGATACGAGATTGCTCTCGGGGGTTTTTGAGACCCCTGCGTCTGCCAGTTCCGCCAACCCGCCAATGCCTCTATTAGACCATACAAAGCGCAGATTCGCAGACGGGTTGTCGTTACTGTCAACTTCACACTAGAAGCACGCCTTCAGGAAGGTTCATCTCGAAGATCGGCGGCAATCCGAAACGCTTTTCAGAGAAGCCAATGTTTACTTCGACTATAGAGCGAGTTTCAGAGCGGGCGAACTAACCGCTCGTTTCACCAATTCCGCGAATGATGCTTTGCTTATAAGCCGCATCTTCGCTTCGACCTCTTGCATGGTCGCAAAATTCGGGTCTTCGCGTGGGGTTGATCGCTACTTGGTGGAATGACGCGATTCTTATGGTAATGAATTGCCTTAAAAAAAGTCTCGTGGTCGTTCTCTGGGATAATGGGGTATTCGCCTTCTCTAAAGAACCGCTCGATCTCAAAATTGAGATTGATGATGTTCTCATTGGCCCGCTTTAGCTTTTCCCCGATGCCGCTGAAGCCTTGCACTCAGCGATACTAGCATTTACTTGACGAGAAGGGATATTACCAAATTTCTCTTCAGCGGAGCCGGCGGCCACTAATTGTGGAATCCTTCCGAATTGCCGTGCAATCAGATAAGTAAGAGCTTCGGGGAGAATGGAAATGGCTTTGATTGTTATCTGCGTTTCGGCGTTGTGTCTCGCCATCTTTGTCGGGGTGAGGATCAAGCGCGCCAGGGAGCGGCATGAACTGGAGCAGTACACCATTGGACCGGATACTCTGCATGACCTCTTAGCTGCAAACGAGAAGGTTCGTGTCTTCGACGTACGTGTGCCACTGGACCTGCTTGCCTACTCCGAGATTATTCCGGGAGCGACGCGCGTTCCTCCTAAAGAGATTATGGAGAATCCGTCGCTGATCCCGAAGGAGGAAGATGCGGTTGTCTACTGTACCTGCCCGGACGACAAGACTAGTCGAGAGATTCTGCTACGCGCCCGAAGCCTGAATTTCTGCCGGCTCAAGATCCTTCGAGGCGGTCTGGCAGGATGGAAGGCGAGAGGGTACCCAGTGGAGCCATATAAGCAGGCATTTCGGCTGGATACGGGGGTATAACTTGCGGGGCTTACTGAGCGCTTAGAGTTTTGGGAAGCGTTCCATCGCAGCGATGTATGAATATCGGATAGTTCATGGCCTTGGTAATTAGAGCCATTTTCCTACAGGTGTAACTCTTTATCGGATCATGTTTTGCCCTATTTTATTGTCATTCCCGAAGGGAATCTGCGTTTCTTCCGGGCTTGCATGACTACACCTGAAGAGGAACAGCTATAGCTAACGCCATTTATTGGATTGGTTCCGCCTGAGACAAGGCACTGATTGGATATCCAACGAATAGACTCTCAGGTATATCCTGATTTATGCAATTTTGGGCCTGTTTCTTTTGTATGTGTCTTTTTCCTGCCTCGATGTGGGCCGCAGGGCGCAATGCGCTGGTCGCAAATATTCATTCCCCAGTGATCCAGAACACACACGCGGATACTGATCATCTATCCAGGATGCTGGATAGTGCAATGATCCGCCGCTTCGTACGGCACGGTTATCTTGTACCTGTGAAATCGAGTACACATTCCTGGTATCTGCACGCAGTTCCTTCTACAAATCGCTATTGCCGGCCATGGACGCGCCTGTTTTTGAAGAGGCTAAGCGGTCAGTTCCATGCCAAATTCGGAGACCGGCTTCGCATCACAAGCCTGGTACGCTCGGTGGAGAGCCAGATTGCGCTTGCCCGACGCAATGGCAATGCCGCAAAAGCGTTTGGCCGTTTACGATCTTCGCATCTGACGGGAGCCACGCTCGATATCTCGAAACATTCCATGACCGCCGCCGAGCAGCGCTGGATGAGGAATGTCCTTTTTTCGCTCAGAAGGGCGGGCTACCTCTACGCCATTGAGGAGTTTCAACAGCCGACCTTCCACGTCATGATCTTTCGGAACTATCTTGATTATGTTGCGAGCATGGCCCGTTAACGGAGACGAGAAGAGGTTCCCCTATAGTGACGATGATCTCAACCAGAGACACCACTGACGGCTATTACTCCGCAGGGTCGTAGTTCAGATTCTGTCCGAGCCAGCGCTCGACCTCTGCTACGCTCATTCCTTTGCGCTCGTGGTAGTCCGCGACCTGATCGCGATCAATTTTGCCAAGGCTGAAATATCGAGATTGCGGATGGGCAAAGTAGAGACCGCTCACACTCGATCCGGGCCACATCGCAAACGATTCCGTAATCTTCATCCCTGTGTTTGCCTCCACATCGAGCAAACTCCAGATCGTTCCCTTCTCCGTGTGATCGGGGCACGCCGGATAACCGGGCGCCGGCCTGACTCCACGATACTTCTCATGGATAAGATCCTCGTTGCTCAGGCCTTCCTGGCGACCGTAACCCCATTCATCCCGCGCTTGCTTGTGCAGGCATTCGGCGAAGGCCTCGGCCAGACGGTCACCGATCGCCTCCGCCATGATGGCGTTATAGTCGTCATTCTCTTCCCTGAACTTATCGCACAACTCTTTCGCCCCGATGCCACTGGTCACCGCGAAGGCGCCGATGTAGTCAGGTAGACCGGTTTCCTTCGGAGCGATAAAGTCAACGAGTGACCGGCACGGCTCGCTTCCTTCCCTGTTTGCCTGCTGGCGGAGGAAATGGAACCGGTCGAGCACAGTCTTGCGCGTGTCATCCGTGTACAGCTCGACATCGTCGCCTACGGCATTGGCGGGAAAGAACCCGTAGACGCCGCGGGCGGTGATCAATTTCTTCTCGATGATGGTGTCCAGGAGCGCATTGGCATCCTTGAAGATCTGGCGCGCCTGCTCGCCCTGAGTCTCATGCTCGAAGATGCGCGGGTAAACGCCCTTCAGTCCCCAGGCGTGGAAGATCGGCGTCCAATCAATAAACTCGCGCAGAGTTGCCAGCGAAAAATCGTGCAGCGCACGCACGCCGGTAAACGATGGCGTGGGCACGTCTTCGGCGCGCCACTCAATCGGAGTTCGGCGGGCACGCGCGGTCTCCAGTGAGACGACGCTCTGGCGCGGCGAAGCGTGAGCTTTGCGGAGCGCCTCATACTCGGCGCGATGCTGAGCGACGAATGCGGGCTTGCCCTCGTCACTCAAAAGACTGGTCGTAACGGGGACTGCCCGGCTGGCATCCAGCACATGGACCACCGGCTCGCTGTAGTTCGGCGCAATCTTGACGGCCGTATGTGTCCGTGTCGTGGTCGCTCCACCGATGAGCAGCGGCAGCTTAAAGCCCTGACGCTCCATCTCGCGGGCCACATGCACCATCTCGTCGAGAGACGGCGTAATCAGGCCGCTCAAGCCGATCACGTCCACCTTCTCGGTCTTAGCGCGTTCGAGGATCTTTTCGCAGGGGACCATCACCCCCATGTCGATGACCTCGAAGTTATTGCAGGCCAGGACGACGCCGACGATGTTTTTGCCGATGTCGTGCACATCTCCCTTGACCGTCGCGAGCAGGATCTTTCCCTGCGCCTTGACCACTTCGCCGGCCGCTGCCAACGCAGCTTTCTCGGCTTCCATGAACGGCGTCAGGTGGGCTACGGCCTTCTTCATCACGCGAGCGGACTTGACCACCTGCGGCAGAAACATCTTGCCGGCTCCAAACAGATCACCCACCACGCCCATGCCGTCCATCAACGGGCCTTCGATCACCAGCAGAGGACGACCCAGCTTCACGCGCGCTTCTTCAGCGTCCAATTCGATGTACGTATCGATGCCCTTGACCAGGGCGTGAGAGAGGCGCTCCTCCACGGTGCCGCTGCGCCATTCTTCGGCCTTCTTCTCACTCACGACGACGCCGACGTTCTTCAGCTTTTCGCCATGCTCCACCAGGCGCTCCGTCGCGTCAGGACGGCGATTGAGCAGCACATCTTCGACCAGTACCTTCAGCTCAGGCTCAATCTCGTCGTATACCTCGAGCATCCCGGCATTGACAATGCCCATGTCCATGCCCGCTGCGATCGCATGGTAGAGAAAGGCCGAGTGCATGGCTTCGCGAACCTTATTGTTACCGCGAAAGCTGAACGAAATATTCGAGACGCCACCGCTCACCTTCGCATGCGGCAGATTGTCCTTGATCCATCGCGTGGCCTTGATGAAGTCAACAGCGTAGTTGTTGTGCTCCTCCATGCCCGTGGCAACGGTCAGAATATTGGGATCGAAGATGATATCTTCGGGCGGAAAGCCGACCTCGTCGACCAGAATTCGATAGGCGCGCTCGCAGATGCGGATCTTTTCTTCGTAGCTTGCCGCCTGCCCCTGTTCGTCGAAGGCCATCACCACCGCCGCGGCACCATACTTCAGCACTGTAGCGGCGTTCTGACGAAATTTCTCCTCGCCTTCTTTCAGCGAGATCGAGTTCACGATGCCTTTGCCCTGCAGGCACTTGAGTCCAGCTTCGATGACCTCCCACTTCGAGGAGTCCACCATAAACGGCACCTTGGCGACTTCCGGCTCGCTCGCCAGCAACTGCAGGAAACGCGTCATCGCCGCGACGCCATCGATCATGCCCTCATCCATGCAGATGTCGAGCACATTCGCGCCATTCTCGACTTGCTGCCGGGCAATCGCGACGGCTTCCTCGTATTTACCTGCCTTGATGAGTTTGGCAAACTTGGGTGAACCGGCCACATTGGTCCGCTCTCCGAGGATCATATAGACGCCAGGCTGCTGGGTGAATGGCTGAGATCCCGACAGGCGAAGCGGCCTCGTCTCCGTGGCTTGACTCTTATTTACGTCCTCGGGCACTCTTAGGCTCTCCTCTCGCCGGCTGCAGATGCCTCGGCAGGGACCGCTCCCAACCTTCGCGGCGGCCGTCCCTCAAGCGCTTTCGCAATAGCCGCGATGTGCTCGGGCGTATTGCCGCAGCAACCGCCGGCAATGTTGATCAATCCTCCCCGCGCAAAGTCGCCTAGGTAGCGAGCCATGTCCTCCGGCCCGAGATCGAACCCGGTCTCCGAGAGAGGGTTCGGCAAACCGGCGTTGGGGTAGCACGAGATCGCCACATCCGCCTTCGCCGACAAGTCGCTCAGGAACGGATACATGAGATCAGGACCGATGGAGCAATTAAGCCCCACCGACAACGGCTTCACATGCTGCACCGCATTCCAGAAAGCCTCGGTGGTCTGCGCGGAGATCATCGTCTCGCCGCCGCGCCCCACTGCCGCCGAGATCATCACCGGCAGTTCCCTGCCCTGCGCGGTAAGGCCATCCTCATCGAAGACCTCGCGGATGGCGACTAGCGCGGCCTTGGCATTCAAAGAGTCAAAAATTGTCTCCACCAGGAGCAGGTCTGAACCACCCGCGATGAGGGCTCGCACCTGCTGTGCATAAGCGGCTTTTACCTGATCGAAGGTGACGACGCGAAAGCCTGCATCGTCGGCGTCGGGAGAGTTGGACAGAGACACCGTCAGCGGTCCGATCGCTCCCGCTACGAAGCGCTGTCGCGAGGTTGCTGTGCCGACGCGATCGGCCCATTCCCGGCATTGCCGCGCCGATTTTTCATTGATCTCCGCGGCCAGGCTGGCGAGGAAGGGATCTTCGATAACTTTCTGATAAAACTCAGGGTCTTTGCGGCCGCCGTGCTCCCGCGGGTCCTCCACAAAGAACTCGCTCTGGGTAATGCTGGTCGCGCCGAATGTATTTGTCTCGATGATGTCCGCACCGGCCTCCAGAAACCGGCGATGGATATCGCAGATCATATCCGGCTGCGTCAGGGAGAAGAGGTCGCCGTTGTTCAGCAGATCCTTCGTCGAATCCTTGAACCGCTCTCCGCGAATATCGGCCTCTTTCATGCCGTAGGTGCGGATCGTCGTGCCCATCGCTCCATCGATGATGGCGATTCGGTTTTCGAGGATCTTCTGGAGAGGATGTTGTTGATCTGTCGTCATTTATTTTTGATGATCTTAGACGCGGCAAAGTCGCAACAGCAGACCTCGCTCTACCCATTCCATCGCGGTGCGTATTTCCATTATAGCGACCCGCCGAACGGCCCCTCGGTTGAGCCGGGTTAAGTCTTGTTCACACTGGAATCGAAAATACACTTAGCTGCGGTTCTGAATCGTTCGCTCGTAGACCCGCACGTATTCCTTCGCCGGCTCATCCCAGGCAAAGTGCTGCGCCATTCCACGCTGCATCATCCGTCCCCACGCTTCCTTGTCGCGAAAGACCTCCAGTGCGCGCAGAATTGCGTCCATCAGTGCGGCCGATTCGTAGCCCCAGAACTTGAAGCCGTTGCCTGCGCCCATCGGCTGCTCGTCAATCGTGTCTTCAAGCCCTCCCGTCGCCCGCACAATCGGAATCGTGCCGTACTTCAGGCTATAGATCTGGTTTAGACCGCACGGTTCATAGCGCGATGGCATCAGAAACATATCCGACCCTGCCTCCACCTTGTGCGCCATGACGTTGTCGTACTTCACCTGTACCCGCACCTTGTCCGGATAACGTTCGGCCATCTCGACCAGCAGCCGCTCGTAGTACTCTTCGCCGCTGCCGAGCATCACCAGCACGATGTCTTCCTGTACCAGCTTGTCCATGATCTCGACGATGAAGTCGAAGCCCTTCTGCGTGGCAAAGCGCGACACCACGCCGATGACAGCCGTCTCTTCCCGGACGTTCTTCAACCCGAAGGCATGGAGCAGATCGCGCCGGCACTCCTTCTTCCCTGCCAGGTTGTCGGCGGTATAGTGCGCCGCGATATTCCGGTCGATCTCCGGGTCCCACTCCTCGTAATCGACGCCGTTGAGTATGCCGAAGAGATCGCCGCTCCGCTGTTGCAGTATCCCTTCCAGCCCATTGCCGAACTCCGGCGTCTTGATCTCCTCCGCATAGGTGCGGCTGACCGTCGTCAGGGCGTCGGAGTAGACGATGCCACCTTTCAGGAAGTTGACCGTGTCGTTCTCCTCCAGCTTCTCAAAGGTGAACATGTCCCATGGCAGCAGCAGCGTCTCCATCGTTCGCGGCGGAAACCATCCCTGGTAGCCCGCATTGTGAATCGTCAGCACCGCCGGGACGTGACGCAGCACCGGGTCAAAGTAGTACGTGGAGCGCAGCAGCACCGACAACATCGACGCCTGCCAGTCGTGCACATGGAAGACATCGGGCACGCCCAGAATCTTCGACGCCTCGATGACAGCACGGCACAGCAGCCCAAAACGCTCCGCGTTATCCGGATAGTCCCCCGAGGGCGTGGAATAAAAACTCTCCCGATCGAAGAACTCCGGGCAGTCCACAAAGTACATCTGCACCCCTTCCGTCACGCCGCCGTCGAGGACCCGAACGAAGCGGTTATACGACGGATACGGAATCGTCACGCTCTCGATAATGATCGGAGGATGGGGCACGGCCTTGGCCACCTGACGGTAGTAGGGGATAAAAACGCTGACCTTGTGTCCCAGCTTCACCAGCGCCCGCGGCAGTGCGCTGACCACGTCGGCCAATCCGCCGGTCTTTGCCAAGGGAGCGCACTCCGATGCTGCAAATACGATATGCATTTCAGTCGTCCTTTACCTTCTCCACTAAACCGTTAGTCTATACAAGACCGCACAGTCATAACACTCTTCCTTGTTAGGATGCGATGAAACGCAAACCCAGGCTCGGCCAGAACTTCCTCGTCGACGATACTGCTCGCCACGCCATCGCCGACGCGCTGGGCGACCTCGGCAATCGTACCGTCATCGAGATCGGCCCCGGCCACGGCTCCATCACCGAAATACTCGCCGGCCGCTGCCGCCGCCTGATTGCGCTTGAACTTGACCCCGCTCTTGCCGCCGAACTGAGCTTCCACTTCCGCAATCAGCCGCATGTGGAGATCATCGAAACGGATGTGCTCAAAGCCGATCTTCGCTCCCTGCTGTGCGCTGGCGAAACTGCCGACGCAATTGGAAATCTTCCCTACTACATCACCTCCGACATTTTGTTGAAGCTCTTCGCCGCTGGCCGCGACGGGACCATAGCCCGCTCCGTCCTGATGATGCAGCGCGAGGTCGCCGACCGCGTCTCGGCCGCGCCCGGGATCCGCGACTACGGACTTCTCTCCGCCACCGCGCAGATGAACGCGCAGGTCGAACATCTCTTCACCTTGCCGCCCTCCGCCTTCTCGCCTCCGCCCGAGGTCTACTCGACCGTGCTGCGGCTCCACTTCGCACCTCGTTTCGCCGAACTGGGCGTGGACGCCGTCGGTTTCGACGTATTCCTCAAACAAATCTTCGCGCAGAAACGCAAGACCCTGCAAAACAACCTCCGTGCCGCTGGATATTCCGTCGAACAGCTTGCCGGGACATGGCCCGCAAGCATACCTCCACAAGCCCGCGCCGAATCGCTGTCACTGGAGTCGATGGCGGAGCTTTACCGCGCGCTGCCGCCGCTACAGATCCCGTAGATCGCTGTAGATCGCCGACTGACGCGACCGACCCTACTTTCGCTGCATCGGTGCCGGTCCGCTCGACCGCGCTGGAGCCGATGGCGGCGGGGAATAGTGCGGCTGCGGCGGGGGCGAATAATGCGGTTGTTGCGGCGGAGGCGAGTACCTCGGCTGCGGCGGAGGCGTATACCGTGGCTGAGCCGGAGCCGTGTAACGAGGTTGGGCCGGAGCCGTATAGCGCGGTTGCTGCACCGGCGGGGAAGAACGCTGCACCGGAGGCGAGACGCTGCGCGGCACGGGTTGCGATGGCGTCACCTGCTCCGGCTGCGGACGTGTCTGTTGCGGCGCGGACTGCGACGGTTCAGGCCGCGTCGGCCTCATCGGAGCTTCCCTGCCCTCGGTCCCCGTTCGCGGAGCTATCGGGCGCACCGTCCCAGGATGCACGTTCGGTGCTGTCGCCGCCGGATTCGCGGGCCTGCCCAGAACCGGCCTATGGTTGACGCTGTCTATCGGGAAGTCCCGATGCAGCGCCCCTCCTTCGGTACCTCCCGGACGGACCGCTCCAGTTGCCCCCGGGGTCAAAACCGGCCTCACCGGCTGCACGGTACGACCCGCGATGGTGCGCGGCCCCCTCACCGGACGCATCTGTACCGGATTCGGGACCACCGGACGGCCTACTTTAATCGGATGAACCCCTCCCGGACTATGCACAGGCACAGGCCGGAAGTGATAGTTCTGCGGAGGCCGCGTCACGTTGATGACATAGCCTCCTCCACCGCCCCCGCCGTAACCGCGCCCAAATCCCCAGCCACCATAGCCGCAACCATTGCCGGGTAGCCAGCCCCAGCCGAACCCGTTCCAATAGGACCAGGTGCCGCAGCGGAACGGCGTCCAGCCCCAGTTATAGCCCGAGGCCCATACGTACCCCATGCCCGGATACCACACCCAGCTTCCATAGCCATACGGATCAAACGCAGGGTCCATCGCCACATTAGGCTGCCAGACCTCGCCCTCGCCGGGAACGTCGTACCAGCTTCCGTTGGCGTCGAGATCCGACCATCCGTAGCCCGCTTCCCCGGCATATTTATCGCGCACGGCGGTCTGGTCCGACGCCTCCTGAGCGGCGGCCTGATCACGGTCGTCGTTCCATTGGTCCCACGAATTCTGCGGGATGTCCTTCGCCAGCCTGTAGCGTCCCGGGTTGTCGGCATCCCCGGTCAGCGTCTCGCCTGCATTGACGTTCGTCCGGTAGCTTCCGCCACCCGAGGAACCGGATCGCTCCACCTGCGCCGTCCCATCCAGCACCGAAATCGCGGCTGGCGGCTTGTCCATCTCGATGCGGACCGTCGTGTTGGTCACAGGAGAGATTACCGTCCCTCCCGCGTCGATACCGTAGGCAAACTTATCCGCCGAGCGCAGCTCCGCGTACGCCAATCCGTATCCGAGGGTAAGGTTCGTCTGGAAGTTCCCGCTTCCATCGGCAGTCATCCCCGTGAGCGCGAGTGAACTGTTCGGCGTCAACCGAACCACGCTGCCATCCTCGAATTCGACCTCGGCCTGCCCGTCCGCACCCGTCGTCAGCCGCACGCCCTGCGCCAGAGGCATGTTCAACTGCGCGTCCGTGCTGCCGGTGTTGTCCACCTGATCGACGGTAACGCTACCCTGAGTGAAGCTAAGCCGCGCAGAGCGCGCTGGCGCGTCCGCTGCTCGCGCATCTCGCGCAGAGCCGGCAAACAGCAGACAGCCTATGGCAAGAGTGGCGGCGCAGCCCGCATATCGCATCCCGAACCGAGCACGATCGTTCATAACCACCTCCGGCCGCTACCAACTTCTGTTGCATTAGACGCGAATCTCCACTCGGAGCTTCATATCTTGTTGCCGCCCGCTCGCTCCAGCAGTTTGGCCACCCGCAATCGTACACGTTCCATGACGGCAGGATCGCCGGCGATCGAAGAAAGTACCGGCGCAATCGTGCCGAACTCGATCGCCCGCCCGGCGGTCGCCGCCTGTTCCAGCGCGATGGTCTCCGCATCGAGTCCCAACCGGTCGTAGCGATGCAGATAGGCCAGCCTCCGGCCTTCGTCCATGGTTTCGGCGATGGCGAGGAAATCGTCCGTCAGCATCTTGATCTGCTTGTTTTCGGAGTAATTGTAGACACAGGAGCCCTTGCCGTCCGTGCCCGTGTAACTGAGAGTCTTCTCCCCCGTATTGGCGATGTTCTTCGCCTTCGAGGCACAGTCCATATCAAAATACTTCAGCTCCCGGGCCGCCTTGAATATCTTCGCTACCGTCACCGGAGTCAGGTTCAAGGTGCGGTCAATCTGCTTCGCCGACGCGTAGCGCACCGTCCCGCGGTCGGATGGCCCCTCCACCTCTTCCGCCCGGTAGCTTCCGGTCCCATCCTCGCGCACGTGAAGGGTAAACTTCGGCACGGGCAGGCCGGGACGTTCGATATGGAAGCTGACCTCCGCCGGCGTCGCTGCCGCGGCGGCCACAGCGGGAGGCTGGGCGAAAACGGCCGGGATGCCGGCCGCCAGCATCGCACCAACCGCAAATCGAGCAGCCAGCCTCATCGGTGAACTCCGTGGCGCGTCCCTGAACGTGATATCTGCTGCGGCGCCCCCTGCAACAGAAGCGTCTGCGCCGTGTGGATATGGCAGATAGCGATGGCGAGCGCGTCCGCCGCATCTGCCGAATCGAGCTCCTCGTCGATCTCGAGCAGGCGTTTCACCATGAATTGCACCTGCTCCTTGGCCGCGAGCCCATAGCCCACGACTGAGCTTTTGATCGACAGCGGCGCGTATTCGGCCACCGGCAGACCGCAGGTGGCGGCGGCCAGCATTGCCACGCCGCGAACCTGTCCCAGTTTCAGCGCGGACTTGGCGTTGGCGGAGAAAAAAACTTCTTCGATGGCCACGATTTCAGGCTGGTGCAAGGCGAGCAGTCCGGTCAGTTCGCTGTAGACCTGGGCCAGCCGCAACGGGGTCTTCTCTTTCTTGTTCAGCCGGATGGTTCCGGCGGCGAGATGCGTCAACCGCGGCATCCGGGCATCGCAATCCACCTCGACGACACCATAACCGGTGAACTCCGTGCCGCAATCAATGCCAAAGACCCGCATGGGCGAAGTTTACTGCATTTCGAACTGTGCGCCAGCTATCGAGATAGAGTCGCAGGCCAGCTATAGTGGATAACTAAATTATCTATTATCGAAACTATTTAAATCATCAAACAAATAGCTCAACCCGCACTTCGGGAGGCTACCGGGAGATGCCCTCCAGCGGCGAACTGGCCGTGGCATAGAGCTTACGCGGCATTCGGCCCGCGAGATACGCCTGCCGCCCTGCCAGCACTGAGTGCTGCATCGCCTCGGCCATCAGCAGCGGGTCCTTGGCCTGGGCAATCGCGGTATTCATCAAGACGCCATCGAAGCCCAGTTCCATGACCACGGCGGCGTCCGACGCCGTGCCCACTCCCGCGTCCACGATCAGGGGGACCTCGGTGATCAGTTCCCTCAGAATGCGGAGGTTTGCGATGTTCTGCAACCCCAGGCCACTGCCGATGGGTGCTCCGAGCGGCATCACCGCCGCCGCTCCGGCATCGATCAGGCGCCGGGCATAGACGATATCGTCGGAGGTATAGGGAAGCACCGTAAAGCCCTCCTTGACCAGCACCCGGGTTGCCTCGAGCGTCGCCTGCACGTCGGGGTAGAGAGTACGCTTGTCGCCGATGACCTCCATCTTCACCCAGTCCGAGAGGCCGACCTCGCGGCCCAGTCGGGCGGTGCGGATGGCCTCCTCGGCGGTGTAGCAACCTGCGGTGTTCGGCAATAGGAAGTAGCGCTGCGGATCGATGAAGTCGAGCAGCGATTCGGTGGAGCGGTCGAGATTGACGCGCCGCACCGCGACCGTCACCATCTCGGCGCCGGAGGCCTCGATCGCCGCCTGCGTCTCCGCTCCATCCTTATACTTTCCGGTACCGACGATAAGACGCGATTGAAAGGCTCTGCCAGCAATGACCAGGGGGTTCATGGATACCATTCTAAGGCCGCCTTGCAAATAAAACGCAAACGGTCCGCGCTCTGAAAAGAGTTGCGGACCGTCTGGCGGTGATCTGTTGAGATTGACTTGAGGCGTCCCTACTCGGACTTTGGGCCTCGGCGGAATTACCGGTTACAAGCAACGCCAGGACTAGAGCGAAGGACGCTCTAAGCCTCAGTCACCTCACGTACGCTGGTGCAACTATTACCGTCAATTTTCATAGGCTGGATCATCCTCCTTTCCCGTGTAGGTCGAGACTACTACCGGGTCCGGGCAGAATCAAATGCAACAATATCGCGCGGCCAGTACATCCAGCCGCATCGGTCGCGGCATCGAACCCAAAGTCGCGCATATCTTTGCAGTGAAAGGTAGTTACGAATGAAGCCTGCAAGCATTATTGGATTTCTGCTGATCATCCTCGGTGTCATCGGCTTTGCCGTCGGCGGCATCAGCTTCACGCACCAGAAAAAGGATGTGGATCTCGGACCGCTCCAGGTTTCACACGAACAGAAGGAGACCGTACCCATCTCACCTATCCTGAGCACGATTGCGCTGGTGGCGGGAGTAGGACTGGTCGTAGTGGGAGCCAAAGCCAAATAGTTGATTCCGGCACCTCGTCCGCGGCGTTACTTCAGGTACGCGCGGACGAGGTCGATCAGTTCCTCCCCTAAATCCGGGGTCAGAGGAGCGCTTCCATCCTGCAACAGGTGCAAGCGTATGTGATCCTCCAGCACCTCGGCCATGAGTCCGTTAATCCCCCCTCGCACCGCGGCGAGCAGCATCAGCACATCGGCGCAATGATCCTCTGCAGCGAGTGTCCGCTCCAGAGCATCCATCTGTCCGCGAATGCGTTTCAGGCGATTCAACAACTTCGTGCGTTCTCTAGAATTCTCCGTCATGGCGTTCATTCCTCGGATCCTCAAATACCCTATGGGGGTATGCTATAACAATCAGACTGGCTCCGGCAGATTCCGGGTAGATCAGACGCATCTTCGGACAGAAAAGAAGACGATTCGCATGGCTATTCGCACTCCATTCATGGGCAGGCCCGAACATAAAATTCCGATGACGCAAAGCTGTTGTTTGAAACCTCTGATCTTCGGGATGCTTCTGCTGGCGTTTGGCGCCGGCACGATCCCGGCTCAACGGACAGCCGATCGAGTGCCGGCCGATCTGCTACCAGCCGATGCGACCCCGCAGCGTGACGCCACGCCTGCCCCGGAGGGCTCGCCTGCCCTCTTCCCCCATCCTGACCACTCGCGTTTCCTGATCTCCGGCCAGACAAACATCATCTTTCAGGGGTATGGGCCATTTCACTCCCCTTATGAGGGGACAAACAGCTTCCTTGGCCGCGGCGAATACAAGACCTCGCTGCTGGGAACGCTTTTTCTGGGAGCGCAGATCAGGAAAAGTCCCCGGAGCAGTACCGACATCATTCTGGATGTGGAGTCGTCGGGCGGCCGCGGGGTAAGCCAGGCGCTGGGGCTAGCCGGGTTCACCAATCTCGATGTGGTGCGCAACCCGGACCTGGGATCGAAGCCCTATATCGCCCGTGTGCAGTTGCACCAGACCATCGGGTTTACCAACAAACTGATCGATGCCGACCGGACTCCATTCTCGCTGTCGACCAAAGTGCCGGAACGCAGGCTGGAGTTTCACGTCGGCAAGATGAGCCTGCCGGACTACTTCGACGCCAACAGCGTCGGCAGCGACAGTCATCTTCAGTTTCTGAACTGGACTATCGACAACAATGGAACATGGGATTATGCCGCCGACACGCGCGGCTACACCTACGCCGCCGTAGCAGAGTATGACGACCAGAACTGGTCCGCTCGCTACGGCGTGGCCTTGATGCCAACTGTCGCCAACGGCATCGACCTTGACTGGAACCTTCGTCGCGCCAGCGCGCAGAACATGGAGTTCGAGCTACGCCGATCTCTGCTTGGACGGCTCGTTGACCCGGATCGCAAGGGAGTCGTCCGTGTGCTGAGTTTTGTGAATCACGCGCACATGGGCCTTTATCGCGACGCGGTGAAGGCCTATCTCGATGGCACCGACAAGGTGCCCGACATTACAAAGCATGAGAAGGATAGTGCGGTGAAGTACGGCTTCGGGCTGAATGCGGAGCAGGAGTTGACGCAGAATCTGCGCGTCTTTCTCCGCGTCGGCTGGAACGAGGGTCAGCACGAGTCGTTCGCCTATACCGAGGTCGATCAGACGGTCGAGTTCGGTGGCGATTATGCGGGCCGAAGCTGGTCGCGACCCAATGACAAGCTGGGTCTCGCCTTTGTGAGCAATGCCATCAAGCGCGATCACCAGAACTACCTGCGCCTGGGCGGGTTGGGCTTTCTGCTCGGCGACGGCAACCTGAACTATGCGCGCGAAGACATTGTGGAGGGCTACTACAATCTGCACGTATGGCGCGGGGTCTACTACGCACTGGACACGCAGTTCATCGACCACCCCGGCTACAACCGGGACCGCGGCCCGACGCTGGTGTCGGCGCTGCGGATGCACATCGACTTTTAGCCTTCGCCGTATACTTTCAAACGTGACCCCACTGATCGTGTATGAAGCCGTTGGCTTTCTTCTGGGCCTGATCTTAGGCAGCTTCCTGAACGTCTGCATTGCGCGGCTTCCCCGAGGGGAGTCGGTCGTCCATCCACGCTCGCGCTGCCCCAATTGCGGGGCGGCGATTCGCTGGTACGACAACATTCCCGTCGTAAGCTGGCTGCTGCTGCGAGGCCGCTGCCGGGATTGCAAATTCGCCATCGCAGCGCACTATCCGCTCGTCGAGATCGGACTGGGGCTATGGTTCATGACGCAGGCGGCGGAGATCTATTCGCTCGTCCACTTCACCCATGCCGGGTTGAGCACCTCGGACCTCGTCTCCGGCGTCATCGCGCAGTCCAGCATCGCTATCCTCGGCTTTCTGCTGATCGGCCTGATGGTGATGGACTGGCAGACGCAACTGCTGCCGGACGCATTTACCTTCGGCGGCATCGCCCTTTCGTTCCTCCTCGTCAGCGTCCGTTCTTTTCTGCTTGCGCCCGACGAAGACGAAGTCCTTCTCAGCAGCCACCATATTCAGCTCAGCAGTCCGGGCAGCTCGTCGGCACAAGGCAACGTTTTTTTAACCGGGCCGGAGAGGTTACTCAGCGACTGGATGTTCTCGGTCTTCTGCGCTGTGATGATTCTTCTGCTGGTTCGATGGATCTACCGGTCGCTGCGTCATCGCGAAGGCATGGGGCTGGGCGACGTAAAGCTGCTCGCGCTGATTGCAGCATTCCTCGGCTTCTGGCCGGCGATGCTCTCTCTGTTCATTGGTGCACTGGCGGCCAGTGCGTATGGGCTGATCCTGCTGTCGCGTGGCAAAGCCGGAGCTACCTCGAAGCTCGCCTTTGGCAGTTTTCTCTGCGCTGGCGGACTGATCGCCGCGCTCTATGGAGAGAAGCTCATTAACCTATACAAAACGCTGCTCTAACGAGGCGGCAAATGCTGCCGCTAACTTGACACTTGACCGCTGCAATCTTAGAGTCGAAGATGGCCATGCAAAGTTACCCCTACATATGGAATTACCTGCCCCTGGTGCTACAGATTCTGGTTGCGCTGGGCGTCGCCTGCGGCATGGTTGGGGTCTCTTTCCTCATCGGCAAGCGTAAGAATTCACGGACCAAAGCCGGCGCCTACGAGTGCGGCATGGACCCCATCGGCGATGCCCGCGGACGCTTCTCGGTCCGCTTTTATATGGTCGCCATGCTCTTCATCCTGTTCGATGTCGAGGCTGTTTTCATGCTTCCCTGGGCAGTGATCTTCCGCAAGCTGCCGGTAATCACCGGGTCGCGCATGTTCGGCTTCTACGAGATGCTGGTGTACCTCGGCTTTGTGGCCGTCGGCCTCTTCTACGTGTGGAAGAAGGGCATTCTGGACTGGGCAAATGACAAGGGAGATCTTTAATGGACGCCGCACTCACAGGCATCGGGGCCGTCTTCGAGGCCCATGCGGACAATGCTGCGGTCAAGGCGCTGTCGGAACTTGCCACAGATGCAAAGTTCGACCGCGGCGAACTCACGATTACCGTTTCGCGGGAGAATATTATTGCTGCCTGTGAAGCCGTCAGGCAGGCAGGCTATACCTTTCTCGAAGATGTCACCGCCGTGGACTGGTATCCGTCGGAGCCGCGCTTCCAGATCACCTATCACATCCTTTCGATGGCGTTGAAGACGCGGGTTCGGCTCGCGGTCAGGCTGAACGGGGACGATGCCGTCATCGACAGCATCGTCGACGTCTGGCCCTCGGCCAACTTCTACGAGCGCGAAGTCTTCGATCTGTTCGGCGTCCGCTTCAGCGGCCACCCCAACCTCCGCCGCATCATGATGCCCGAAGACTGGCAGGGACATCCGCTGCGCAAGGACTATCCCGTGGAGGGATACCGCTAATGGCTCCCATTGCCGCACCCGAGATGTTGAACCCCGGCGTCGAAGATGTACTCGCCGATACGAAGACCCATCAGGGCGTGCCTCCGCCGCAGGACCAGACCATGGTCATCAACATGGGGCCGCAGCACCCTTCGACGCACGGCGTGCTTCGGCTGGTGCTGGAGATCGACGGCGAATCCGTCGTCTCTCTGGCGCCCGATATCGGCTACCTGCATACCGGCATCGAGAAGACCTGCGAGGCCAAGTTCTACCAGCAGGTCGTTCCGCTGACCGACCGCATCGACTATCTCTGTCCCATGACCAACAATCTCGCCTACTGTCTCGCGACAGAGAGGCTGCTTGGGCTGGAGATTCCGGAGCGCGCCCAGTATCTCCGCGTTCTGCTTAATGAACTGACACGCATCCAGTCGCATCTGGTCTGGCTCGGCACGCACGCCATGGACATTGGCGCGCTCACCGTGTTTCTTTACTGCTTCCGCGAGCGCGAAGAGATTCTCCGTATCTTCGAGGCTGTAGCCGGCCAGCGCATGATGACCAGCTACTTCCGCATCGGCGGAGTCAGCATGGAGCCGCCGCTGGACTTTCACAAGCAGGTGCAGAACTTCCTGAACATCATGCCGGACCGCGTTCAGCAGTACGAAGACCTGCTGACGGCCAACCCCATCTGGATGGGGCGTCTCAAGGGCATCGGTCTTCTCTCCGCGGCAGATGCCATCGCACTGGGCGTAACCGGGCCGCCGCTGCGCGCCTCGGGCGTGGACTGGGACCTGCGCCGCGATATGCCCTATAGCGGCTACGAGAAGTTCAAATTCAATGTGCCGGTCTCGAACGACTGCGATGTCTTTGCCCGCTACGCGGTGCGCATGGACGAGATGCGCGAGTCGGTCAAGATCTGCCAGCAGGCGCTTGACGGAATGCCGGAGGGCCGCATCGTCGCCGATGCGCCCAAGATCATGCTGCCCGATCGCGAGCAGATGAAGACGCAGATGGAGGCGCTGATCCATCACTTCAAGCTTGTCACCGAAGGCTTCGGCGTTCCGGCGGGAGAGGTCTATCAGGCGGTCGAATCGCCGCGCGGCGAGATGGGCTACTACGTCGTCTCGGACGGCACCGCCAAGCCCTACCGCGTTCATATGCGCAACCCGTCCTATGCATCGTTGCAGGCGCTGGAGACGATGTGCAAGGGCCGCCTGCTCGCCGATGTGGTTGCGGTGATCGGCTCTATCGACATTGTTCTGGGAGAAATAGATAGATAGTTAGAAATTTCATGCCGTTATAAAAGAAGGAAACGAATGTCAGAAGAAGTAGGCAAGAAAATCGCCGTCCAGTTTGGGGAGCAAATCGCCAACGCAAACCCTGAATTCGTCGCCAATCAATATCGCGCTGCTTTGAATGCACAAATTATGTCTTCATTGCGTCAAGCAATTTCTCAGGCTGTGAGCGGATTCAATCAGAGCGCGCCTGCCACGCTTACGTTGATAGATGGCGTTGACAGACTCGTTTTTAACTTGCAGGGACAATTAACGCTCACTCTGAGGTTCCGCGATCAGTTGATCGAATTACGGCCAAGTAGGTCAAACACGGCCAACCCAACATCTTCCGAAATTGCAGTCACAGCAGCCGATAATGACTTCAATTACCAATTCGCTTCTTCAACTCCAACTTTTAATACTCCTGTGCTTTCTAGAGATGAATTTGTTGCATGTGTCATCAGGGCTGCTTGTGGCCAACGCTGCGACGCGGAGTAACACGTGACTCTCGCCGCCAACCTCCACACAGAACTTTGGACCTCGTGGGCATCGTTGCTTCGCTCCTACGCTGCCGCCCACGGACTCAGCAGCAAACGCCACGCCGTAGTTGAAGTAGGAGCAGAAGAAATCACCCTCCGCGTCGGAAGCCGCTGGCTTCGCTTCACGCACGAGATGATTCAAGATAGCGAAGGTAATAAGACCGCTTTCAGCCTCCAGGAAGATGGAACGGTTAAAATGAACGGTATCGCCGAAGAGATGGACCTTGCCGCCGAGAGGCTGGCGCGGGAGATGATGCAAAGTGAGTGAAGTCGCCAATACGATTTTTTCCCCGGAGCTGGCTGCGCGCTTCGACCACCTGGTTACGATCTACCCGATGCGCCGCTCGGCCCTCGTTCCCATGCTGCTCTACGCGCAGGACGAGATCGGCTATGTCTCGGAGGCGGTTATCACCGAGATTGCCCAGCGCATTGGGCTGCTGGAGTTGGACGTTCGCAACGTGCTTTCGTACTACTCAATGCTGCGCACCAAGCCCGCGGGCAAGTACAACGTGCAGGTCTGCACCAACATCAGCTGCATGTTGCGCGGCGGCTACGAGATTCTCGACCACTGCAAAGCGAAGCTTGGCATCGGGCACAAGGGCGTGACGCCCGACGGCGTCTTCTCGCTCGAAGAGGTCGAGTGCATCGGCGCCTGCTGCTGGGCTCCGGCCATGCAGGTCAACTACGACTTCCACGAAAACCTCACCCCCGCCAAGGTGGATGAGATCCTTGAAACCTACCGTAACGGCCAGGGAAAGGACGTCAAGTAATGCCTACCCTCGTCTCCCATCCCGATGAAGTCAAAGTTCTCTCCCGCCGCTTCGGCCAAGGCGCGGCCGATATCGACAAGTACCTTGAACTCGACGGCTACAAGGCGGTCCAGAAGGCCATTGCACAAGGCCCGGAGAATATGGCGGCCTGGATCATCGACACCATGAAGGCCTCGGGCCTGCGCGGACGCGGCGGCGCGGGATTCCCTACTGGCCTCAAGTGGTCATTTGTGCCCAAGCAGTCCGACAAGCCGAAATACGTTCTGGTCAACGGCGACGAGTCCGAGCCCGGCACCTGCAAGGATCACGTTCTCTTCCTGCACGATCCGCACGCCGTCATCGAAGGCACCATGATCGCCGGCCTCGCCATCGGCTCGAAGCTCGGCTTCATCTATCTGCGCGGCGAGTATCGCTATCTGCTCAAGATCGTCGAGAAGGCGGTCGCCGACGCCTACGCCAAGGGCTTCCTCGGCAAGAACATCTTCGGCTCGGGCATCGACTTCGACATCATCACGCAGACCGGCGCGGGCGCTTACGAGGTTGGCGAAGAGTCCGCCTTGATGGAGTCACTCGAAGGCAAGCGTGGCGTGCCTCGCATCAAGCCGCCCTTCCCCGCCGTCGTCGGACTCTACGGTGGCCCCACGGTCATCAATAATGCCGAGACCATAGCCTCGGCGCCGCACATTCTTCTAATGGGCGGCGAAGCCTATGCCAAGCTAGGTAGCGAGCGCAACGGCGGCACGCGCCTGTTCGGCATCAGCGGCCACGTCGAACGCCCCGGCATCTACGAGCTGCCGATGGGCTACAACCTCAAGAAGGCTATCTACGAGGTAGCAGGCGGCATCAAGGACGGCAAGAAGCTCAAGGCGGTCGTTCCCGGCGGCTCGTCGTGTCCGGTGCTGCTGCCCGAAGAGATCGACGTGGGCCTCGACTTCGATCAGATGGGCAAGGCGGGCACCATGCTCGGGTCAGGCGGCATCGTCGTCCTCGACGAGACGGTTTCCATCGTCGAATTCGCCATGCGCGTCATCAGCTTCTACCAACACGAGTCCTGCGGCTGGTGCATTCCCTGCCGCGAGGGAACGGACTGGATCAAGAAGACCCTCACCCGCGTCTATGCCGGCGGAGGGGTGAAGAAGGATATCGACAGCGTTCAATATCTCGCCGAAAACATGATGGGCCGCACCTTCTGCCCGCTCGGCGACGCTGCGGCGATGCCCACGCTGGGCTTTGTCAAGAAGTTCCGCAAAGAGTTTGAAGACTATATCGAGGGCCACAAGGCCGGAACCCCCGTCATAACCGTGCAGGATCTCGTGGGAGCACACTGAAAGCTATGCCAGACGTAACCCTTACCGTAGACGGCAAAAAGATCACCGCACCCGCCGGCACTCTGCTCATCGATGCCTGCAAGTCCGCCGGCATCGAGATCCCTGCCTTCTGCTACTATCCCGGCCTCTCGCTCCAGGCGGCCTGCCGCATGTGCGTCGTACGCATCGAGAAGATCGGCAAGCTCCAGACCGCCTGCACCACCACGGTCGCCGAGGGCATGATCGTCCACACCGAGACCGCCGAGATTGCGCAGTCGCGCAAGGCGATGCTCCAGTTCGTCCTTGCCAATCATCCGCTCGACTGCCCTGTCTGCGACGCCGGCGGCGAGTGCGAGTTGCAGGACATGACCTTCAAGTACGGCGCGGCCGACAGCTTCTTCACCGAGCCGAAGAATCACCGCGAAGAGCAGCAATGGTCGCCCGCCGTCTACTTCGACCGGCCGCGCTGCATCCTCTGCTACCGCTGCGTCCGCGTGTGCGGCGAAGGCATGGACGTCTTCGCGCTCGGCATCCAGAACCGTAACTCTGCCTCCGTCATCGCGCCGAACGTTCCCGCCGACATCTCTCCCGACCACGCCGCTCACCTGGACTGCGAGCAGTGCGGCATGTGCATCGACGTCTGCCCGGTGGGCGCGCTCACCAGCGGAACCTATCGCTACAAGACGCGTCCGTGGGAGATGAACCATGTCTCCACCATCTGCACCCACTGCGGCGACGGCTGCAAGACGACCCTCGGCGTGCGCTCGACCTCCGACGGCAGCGAGATTGTTCGCGGCGACAACCGCGACAAGAGCGGTATCAACGGCGACTTCCTCTGCAACAAGGGGCGCTACTCCTTCGACTTCGCCAACAGCGACGACCGCATTACCCACCCACTCGTTCGCCAGTCCAATGGAGAACTAAAGCCGGTAAGCTGGGAAGAGGCCTTCGACCACATCGGCAAGCGCTTCCGCGAACTGCGCGACACCCGCGGCGGCAGAAGCATGGGCGTCATAGGCGGCAACCGGCTCACCAACGAAGAGGCCTACCTCCTCCAGAAGTTCGCACGCACGGTGCTGGGCACCAACAATATCGATCATCACCGGACGGCGGATTACGCGGCATTTGCCCAGGCGCTCGCGGGACAGGCAGATCGTACAGCCTCCCTGCGTGACACGCTCAAGGCACCGGCGATTCTGCTGGTCGGCGGCGATCCCACGAACCAGGCTCCGGGCACGGCGTGGAATATCCGCACCAACGTTCGCCAGAACCGCGCCCGGCTCTACGTCGTCAACTCTTCCGAGATCAAGCTGCGCCGCCAGGCCAAAGCGTTTGTTCGCCTCGCGCCTTTCGGCTACGACTCCTTCGCGGCATTTCTCACGGGCGACGACGCAGCTGCCTCCGGCGCTGTCTCCGACACCAACGCGCTGAGCGCATTCCGCGACACGATCAAGGCGGAAGAAAATCTGCTGATCGTCATCGGCTCCGAGCTTCGAGGCGCGGAACTGAAGAAGCTCATCGACTTCGGCCTCACCATCCCAGGTGCGAAGTTCGCTCTGCTCGGGGGCTATGCCAACTCTCGCGGCGCCGCCGACATGGGCCTGCTACCCGACTTGCTCCCCGGCTACACTCCGATAGCCGACACCAACAGCTTTGTCGAGTACAACGCGCCTGCCGAGCCCGGCCTCGATATGCTGGAGATCTTCGACGCCGCCGGCCGCGGCGAACTCTCCGCGCTCTATGTCGTCAACTCCAACCCTGTTGCCCGTTACAGCGTCGATCCTGCTGCGCTCAAGAACACCTTCGTCGTGGTGCAGGAGATGTTCCTTACGGAGACGGCGGCGCTTGCCGATGTGATTCTTCCCGCCGCGAATCTCTATGAGAAGTCCGGCTCCGTCACTAACAGCTATGGCGACCTCCAGCAGGTTCGCAAGGCTGGCGACCGCGCCGGGGTCCGCACCGACTTCGAGATGATCGTCCGTATCGCCGACAAGATGGGCGCGGATGTGCGCAAGCTCGTTCCCTTCGGCAAGGGACTCCGCGCCGACATGGGACAGTCGCGCGGCGCGCAGTCGGGCGAGGCGGATCGTCACGCCGTATGGCTGACGGCCAACAATCTTGAGCCGAAGCTCAGTCCCTTTGACCCGTATGCGATTCTGGATGAGATTCAGCGTCTGGTCCCCGGCTACAACCTGCTGCGGCTCCAGCTTCTCTCGGGCAACGACCAGCACCTGCAACCCGCCGCCTCCGGCCTTGTCCAGATCAACACCCGCCGCGATCTTGTTCTGCCGGCGAACGATGCACTGTTCACCTCCGGCACGCTTGGGCGCTACTCCGCCTCCATGAACGACCTCCGTCAGCACCAGGAGGGACAGAAGTCCGCACAACTCAGTGAGACCGCAGCCGATTGACTCCAACATCGGCAAATCGAAAACCCGGCACAAGCTGCCAACAACCGCAGGAAACGAGCTAACAGCTAACGCCAGGAGCTAAAAGCTAAAATCGTGAGCCATCTCAGTCCGTTCCAGATATTTCTGCTGCTCAGCATCGTCAAGATCGCCGTCGTCCTCGTCATCCTGCTGACGACGGTCGCCTATACGGTGCTGCTGGAGCGCAAGGTACTCGGTCACATTCAGAACCGCTGGGGACCCTCCCGCGTCGGTCCTTTCGGCCTTCTGCAACCGCTCGCCGACGGTATCAAGCTCTTTCTGAAAGAGGATCTGATGCCTCTCGCAGCCGAGCGGCCTCTGTTTGTGATCGCTCCGATCATCGCGCTCACCTGCGCTCTTATCTCCATCGCCGTCGTCCCGTTCGGCGCCGTCCACCGCATTCATGGCGTGGACATCTTCGCTATCACCGACATCAACATCGGCCTGCTCGTTATCCTTGGCATTACCTCGATCGGGGTCTACGGCATCGCGCTCTCCGGCTGGTCGTCGAACAACAAATTCTCCCTGCTGGGCAGCCTTCGCGCTACCTCGCAGATGGTCAGCTATGAGCTTGCTCTCGGCCTCTCGCTGGTCGGCGTTGTCCTCCGCGCCCAGTCGCTCAGCCTGCGCACCATCGTCGAAAGCCAGTCTGCCCACGGACTACTCTCGTGGAACTTCTTCGGCGGCTACCAGTTCGTAGCCTTCTTCATCTACCTCATGGCCGCCTACGCCGAGACCAACCGCGCGCCCTTCGACCTGCCCGAAGCCGAATCCGAGCTTGTCGCCGGATATCACACCGAGTACAGCTCCATGAAGTTCGCCATGTTCTTCATGGCCGAGTACGCCAACATGGTGATCGTAAGCTGCGTGGCCACGCTGATGTTCTTCGGCGGCGCCTCCAGCCCCTTCGGCAATCTCATCCCGGCCTTCGGCGGAGCCGTCGTGCAGGCGCTGCTTCCGGTCTTCTGGTTCGTCGTCAAAGTCTTTGCGTTTCTTCTGCTCTATATATGGGTGCGTGGTACGCTGCCTCGTTTCCGTTACGACCAGTTGATGAGTTTCGGCTGGAAATTTCTGTTGCCTCTGGCGATGGCCAACATCATCATCACCAGTCTCGTTCTCGCGCTGCACGGCTAGCCTCACCGCCGGGCTGCTTTACAATCGGCAGATAGCCACGACCTTCTGCTCCGTTTCAACAGATTCAGGAAAGACTTGAGCGGTTCATCATGCAACTGGCACTTTTCATAATCTTTGGCGCGCTGGCCGTAGCGGGAGCTCTCAATCTCCTGTTGCAGCGCCACCCCATCAACAGCGCCCTGTCGCTGGTCGTCGTGATGATGTCGCTCGCGGTCCTCTACTGGTCGCTGGGGGCAGAGTTCCTCGCCGCCGCGCAGGTCATCGTCTACTCAGGCGCCATCATGGTGCTCTTCGTCTTCGTCATCATGCTGCTCAACGCGGGCAAAGAAGAAAAGACCACAGGCAGCCGCGCCGCCTATATCGCCGGCTTTCCCGGCGCCGCCGCCATCTTCTGCCTGCTCACCTTCGTCTTCCTCTCGGAGCAGAAAGCGCTCGGCGTTGCCAATCTCGGGGGCCATCTCAATAGCGGCCTCAACAACATCGAGGAGTTGAGCCGAGTCCTCTTTACCAAGCTGCTGCTTCCCTTCGAAGTCACCTCCGTCCTCATCCTCGTCGCCATCCTCGGCGCAGTCGTTCTCGCACGCAAGGAGGACCAGTAAGACTATGGCCGCACAAGTCCCTACCGCCTATTACCTTGTTCTTGCCGCCATCCTGTTCTCGATCGGCGTCGGCTCCTTTCTCATCAAGCGCAACATCATCACCATCTTCATCTCCATTGAGCTGATGCTCAATGCCGTCAACCTTACCTTCGTCGCGTTCGCGCACCAGTGGCACCAGATCAGCGGCCAGATCTTCGTCTTCTTCGTGATGGTGGTCGCCGCCGCCGAAGCCGCAGTCGGGCTTGCCATCATCATCGCAATCTTCCGCACCCGCCAGACCCTGAACGTCGACCAGATCGACCTGATGAAACTATGAGCCCTCAGACTTCCTTGATGCCCGATTATTATCTTTGGCTGATTCCGCTGCTTCCCTTCGCCGGCTTCCTCCTCAACGGAATCCTCGGCCGCAAGTTGCCTCGCGCCGTCGTCACGGCGATTGCCCTGATCTTTACCGCCATCCCCGCGGCCATCGTCGCCTGGCTCTGGGTGCTGATGAAGGCCCCCAACGCTCCCGAAGCGATTCACGCCGTCAGCCGTCCCTGGATTGCTATTTCCGGCTTTCAGGTCAACTTCGACTTCACCGTCGATCACCTCACGCTGATCATGCTCGGCGTCGTCACCGGCGTAGGCTTCCTTATCCACCTTTACTCTGTCGGCTATATGGCACACGAAGAGGGCTACTGGCGCTTCTTTGCCTACCTCAACCTGTTCATGTTCTTCATGTCCGTCCTGGTACTGGCCAGCAGCTTCCTTCTGCTCTTCGTCGGCTGGGAGGGCGTGGGCCTCGCATCGTACCTGCTTATCGGCTTCTACTTCAAAAAAGATTCGGCCTCCGACGCAGGCAAGAAAGCCTTCATTGTCAACCGCATCGGCGACTTCGGCTTCCTGCTGGCGATGTTCCTTCTCGTCGCCCACTTCGGCAATCTCAACTTCACCGACGTCTTCGCCACCATCTCGCAGCATCCTGAGTGGCATGGCGGAGTGCTTACCGCTATTGCGCTTCTGCTTGTGCTGGGAGCCACGGGAAAATCCGCGCAGATTCCGCTCTACATCTGGCTGCCCGACGCCATGGAAGGCCCCACGCCGGTCTCCGCCCTCATTCACGCGGCAACCATGGTCACGGCGGGCATCTACATGGTCGCCCGTTGCCACACGCTGTTTGACCGCTCGACCACAGCCCTGATCGTCGTCGCCATCATCGGCGCAGCCACGGCCATCGTAGCTGCCTCCATCGGCATGGTGCAGAACGATATCAAGCGCGTTCTCGCCTACTCCACCGTTTCGCAGTTGGGCTACATGTTCCTCGCCTGCGGAGTCGGGGCCTACGCCGCCGGCATCTTCCATCTCCTGACGCACGCCTTCTTCAAGGCGCTGCTCTTCCTCGCCGCCGGTTCCGTTATCCACGCGCTCTCGGGCGAACAGGACATGCGCAACATGGGCGGTCTGCGCAAGCGCATCCCCGTTACCTTCTGGACGATGACCTCCGCCGTCTTCGCCATCGCGGGCATCTGGCCCTTTGCCGGCTTCTTCTCGAAGGATGAGATTCTCTACCAGACCTTCCTCTCGGACAATCCCATCTCCAAGCTCCTCTGGTTCGTGGGCCTGGTCACCGCCGGCATGACCTCTTTTTACATGTTCCGCCTCTGGTTCAAGACCTTCTTCGGTGAAGAGCACTTTAAAGAAGCCGCGCACGACGAGCACGGCCACGCTGCACACGGCGTTCACGAGTCGCCGTGGATCATGCTTCTCCCTCTCGTCATCCTCGGCATCCTGTCGCTCGTCGGTGGCTGGATCGGCGTTCCCGCGGCATTCGGCGGACACAACGAGATCGGCAGTTTCCTTTCCCCCGTCTTTGGAGGGGAGCAGACCGCGGCATCCACAGCGGGTCACGGCCTCGAACTTACGCTGGCCGCCATTTCTCTACTGACCGTAGCCGTCGGTTTCTTCTTCGCCTATGTCTTCTATTACAAGAAGCCCGGCTCCTCGGCGGCGTTCGCTCTCAAGGTCAAGCCGCTCTACTCGCTGGTCGCTAACAAATACTGGGTGGACGAGATCTATGGCGCCGTCATCGTCACGCCGTTGCTGATGTTCTCCCGCCTGATCCTCGGCGGATTCGTAGAAACCGGTCTGGTCAATGGCTCCGGATCGCTTGCAGGAGCCACCACCCGAGGCCTCAGCACTGTCACCCGCCGGATTCAATCCGGCAACATTCGCTCCTACGCCGGATGGCTTGCGCTGGCTGCAGCCGCCGTGCTGGTCGCCATGATCTTCGGCCACTCGCTCTGGATGCACTAAAGGAAACGATGAATCACCGAAAGACTCGATCAACCCGATGAACATAGACCACTCCATCCTGACCATCATCATCCTTATCCCGCTCGCCGGCGCAATCCTGCTGGCACTGCTGCCGGACAAGGGAAAGCTGATGCCATGGGGCGCGCTCGCCGTCACGCTCGTCACCTTCGTCTGCACGCTGCACCTGCCCTTCCACTTCGACTATGGCGCTGCCTCCGGCAGCTTCCAGTTCGCGACGGACCAGCAGTGGGTCGCCTCTCCCGCTATCCGCTACCATCTCGGCGTCGATGGCCTGTCGATGTGGCTGGTTGTGCTGACCGGACTCCTCGCTCCGCTCGGGGTCCTCGTCTCCTGGCGCGTCATCGACACTCGCAAGAAGACCTTCTACATCCTCTTCCTGCTCCAGCAGGTCGCCATGCTCGGCGTCTTCGTCTCGCTCGACCTGCTTCTCTACTACTCGTTCTGGGAACTCTCGATCGTTCCCATGACGCTGCTGATCGCGAGCTTCGGCCGCACCGAAAACCGCCGCCGCGCCGGCATCAAGTTCTTCCTCTACGCCTTCATCCCCTCGGCGATCCTGCTGGTTGGCATCCTCTGGCTCTACGCCAGAACCGGAACCTTCGACCTGCCGCGGCTTGCAAACCTTGCAGCAGCTCACGGCATCTCCGGCAACTCCACCGCGCTCTGGCTCTGCTCCCTGGCCTTTCTGGTCGCCTTCGCGGTCAAAGTCCCGGTCTTCCCGCTGCACGGCTGGCTCTCCGACGCCATCTCCGAGGCGCCCACCGCCGCCGTTATGGTGCTTGCCGGAAAACTCGGCCTCTACTCCATCCTGCGCTTCTCCTTCGGCATCTTTCCCGAGCAGTCCCACCGTATCGCTCCTCTGCTGATCGCTCTCGGAGCCATCGGCATTGTCTATGGAGCGCTGATGGCGCTGGTCCAGAAAGATCTCAAGCGCCTCTCGGCATACGCTACCCTCAGTGCCGTCGCCTTCATCATCCTCGGCATCTTCAGCTTCACCGTCTCCGGTCTCGATGGCGGCATCTTCCATATCGTCAGCGAGAGCCTCACCGGCGCGGCCTTCTTCATGCTCCTGGGCTTCCTCTACGAGCGCTACGGCACCTACGACATCCGCGAGTTGGGCGGCATCGCCTCCAGGCTTCCTTGGATGGTAACGATGTTCGTCATCATGACCCTTTCTCTGGTCGGCCTGCCCATGCTCAATGGCTTTGTCGGCGAATTCCTCATCCTCGCCGGCTCCATGCAGTCGGTCTTCGCGCACCATGTTGCGTGGACCGTCTTCGCTACTTCAGGCGTCATCCTCAGCGCCTCCTACATGCTGTGGATGATCCAGCGCGTCTTCTACGGCAACCTCGGTGTCAAGCCTGAAAACATGACTGCCTGGGACATCGACGCCCGCGAGCATCTGGCCATGTGGCCGCTGCTCATCCTCTTCCTCGTCATGGGAGTCGCCCCCCCGATCTGGCTTCGCGCCATCGACACCGCCGGAGCCCGCATCGCCGCCACGGTTCCCCAACCCCAGCAGGCCAACTCACCCTTGAAACTCGAAGCAAACACCGCAGAAGGAGGCCAGCGCTAATGCAAAGCCTCTCGCCCAATATCCTCGCCCTGCTGCCTGAGTACATCCTCACCATCGTCGGCGTCCTCATCATGCTGGCCGAGCCGCTGCTGCCGCCTGCCTCCAGCCGTAAGCCCCTTGGCTGGCTTGCTATCCTCGGCACCGTGGCCGCGGCCCTCGCCAGTTGGTGCCAGTTGCATCTCGGCACGCTTACCGCCTTCTCCGGCACCGTCCAGGTCGACACCTTCTCCGTTTTCTTCCATCTGCTCATCTCCGCCATCGTTCTGGTCACGCTGCTCATCTCGCTGGACTACTTCGAGGGCAGCGCCCGCCACGCCGGCGAATACTTCGCTCTCATCGTCTTCAGCGCCGTCGGCATGATGCTGATGACCTGCGCGACCGAACTTCTCCTGGTCTTCGTCGGCCTCGAGATCTCGTCGATTGCCACCTATATCCTGTGCGGCTTCCGCAAGGGCAGCGCCACCGGAGCCGAATCCTCCATCAAGTACTTCCTGCTCGGCTCCTTCGCCACCGCCTTCTTCCTCTACGGCATCGCGCTGGCCTTTGGAGCAACCGGTTCCACCAGCATCGCCGCCATCGCGGCCGGACTCGCCACGACGACTACACCGCGCCTCGCCTTCCTTGCCCTGGCGATGATCCTTATCGGCCTCGGCTTCAAGGTCTCTTCCGCGCCGTTCCATGTCTGGACGCCGGACGTCTATCAGGGCGCGCCCTCGCCGGTCGTCGGCTACATGTCCACCGCGCCCAAGGCCGCCGCGTTTGCGGTGCTGCTACGCATCACCTTCTCCGCCTTTGGTCCGATGGAGCATCGCTGGGCCGTCCTGATGTGGATTCTGGCTGCGCTGTCGATGACCATCGGCAACCTCGGTGCCATGCTCCAGCGCGACGTCAAGCGACTGCTGGCCTACTCCAGCATCGCCCACGCCGGCTACATCCTGGTCGCCTTCACGGCACTCCGGTCCGAGGGTATCGCCGCCGTCTGCTTTTACACCGCGACTTACGCCGCCATGCAGGTTGGAGCTTTCGCCGTCGTCACCCAGGTCACCGGCTACGACGAGCAGATTCGCAGCATCGACGACTATACCGGGCTCGCGCTCAAGCGCCCCGTGCTCGCCGCCTTTCTCGGCCTCTTCCTGATATCGCTGATCGGTATTCCCTTCACCGGCGGCTTCTTCGGCAAGTTCTACGTCTTCTCGTCCGCCGTTCACTCCAACCACGTTTGGCTCGCGGTCGTGGGCCTGTTCAACAGCGGCATAGCCTGCTTCTACTATCTCCGCCTGCTGGCCGCGCTCTACACCCGCCCCGCGACCGAGAACACTCGCCTCGATCGCAGCAGCCGTAGCCTTGGCGTTCCCGCAGGCATCGGGCTAACCCTCGCCGCCGCCGCCACGCTGGTGCTGGGCATCTTCCCCGGCCACTTCCTCAATCTCGCCCAGCGTGCCGGCGCCGCGCCCGCCCCGACTTCTGCGGCGAGTACTCCGGCAACTGTCCCGCCAGCAGCGGTTACCTTACCCATGCAGTAAGCTCCACAACTTGAACTGCCCTGGCTAAAATCAACCTTAGATGGATAGAAACGAGTCCGGCCTTGTGTCGGACTCGCCGTTTTAACTGGGGTCGGCTTCGAAGCCCGAGCGTATTTCATTTATTTTCAAAGCTTTAAGATCGACGACCGGGAGTACCCCTGGCCTTATTTTGGCTTCAAAGTAGCAGATTTTGCTTCACTCACCGAGCATAATGCGCTGGATGCGATGTGCGCGGCCAGTAGCTCCGTCGCACTCGATCAGCGCAGCGCACATCTTCGGATTGCCCTTGGCCGCTTCGAACTTGCCCGGCATTCCGGTGAGGAACCGGTTGAGGACCAGTTGCTTCTCGACCCCAATCACGGAGTCGTAAGGGCCGGACATGCCGACGTCGGTCTGATAAGCCGTGCCGCCGGGCAGGATGCGCTCGTCGGCGGTGGGAATGTGGGTGTGGGTGCCGAGGACGGCGGTGACGCGGCCATCGAGATACCAGCCCATGGCGACCTTCTCGCTGGTAGTCTCGGCGTGCAGGTCGAGCATGATGACCTTGGCCGTGATCTTCGAGAGCAGCTCGTCGGCCTTGCGGAAGGGATCGTCGCAGGAGGACATGAAGACGCGGCCCTGAAGGTTCAGGACGGCGTAGCTCTGTCCATTGCCAAGCTCGCCCTCGTAGACGCCGAAACCAGGCGTCCCGGCGGCGTAGTTGGCCGGGCGGATAATGCGGCGGTTGCGGTCGCGCGAATCGGCCGGGACCGCCATGTACTCGAAGATCTCTTTTTTGTCCCAGATGTGGTTGCCGGTGGTGATGACATGCGCGCCGAGGTCGAAGAGCTCTTCGGCGATGGAGGGCGTGATTCCGAAGCCTCCAGCGGCGTTTTCGCCGTTGATGACCAGTAGGTCAACGGCGTTGGTTACAAGGACGTGGGGCAGATGTTCGCGGACGATGTGGCGGCCGGCGGAGCCGAAGACGTCGCCGACAAAGAGAATATTCACTTAAAAAGTTTACATGGGGAGGATTGGAGAATGGTCCTGGCTCCGTAGTACGCGGTATTGCGGCGGCGCTGGGTGTGGTAGCTTTTTGTTCATGGCACAGAATGCGCGGTTTGCGTTGAGTTTGCGGGTTTTGGGGGTGCTGGCGAGCGAGCCGGACCGGATGCACACCTCGGCGGCGATTGCCGAGACTCTGAAAGAGAGCGCGGTGATGGTGCGGCGGTCGTTTCTGCTGCTGCACAAGGCCGGGTTGATCGTGCAGCGCAAAGGACCGAACGGAGGCGCGAAGCTGAAGGTTCCAGCCAAGCAGATCGGGCTTGGCGATGTGTTCAACGCCGCCGCCGGAGAGTGGCTGGCAGTAGACGACAAGGCCCTGGACGGGCTGATGAAGAAGGTTCGCGGCGACGCGGTGACGGCGATGAATGAGCACTCGCTGTCCGGAGTCGTGAAGAGATTGAAGAAAGTTTAGAGCACTTCCCTTTTGCTTGTCATTCCGCAACGCAGCGGAGGAATCTGCTGTTTTGTGGTGCAATGTACCCGTCTGAACGCTGGTTGTTATCGCGCATCAGTATGAAATACAGGGGTCTCTCCACTACGGCGGCAAAAGCGCCGCCTTCGGTCGAGATGACGTGCGTTTGGGGGCGGACAAAAAAATTACCGGTCGAACGTCAGGCTATTCGGCGGATTCTCCGTGGGGCTTATCCGCGTCCGGCTGCTGCTTTTTGACTTGGGGACGGAGCAGCGGGAAGAGGATGACGTCGCGAATCGACTTTGAGCCAGTGAGGATCATGGTCAGGCGGTCGATGCCGATGCCTTCGCCTCCGGTGGGGGGCAGGCCGTAGCCGAGGGCGCGAACGTAGTCCTCGTCCATCTGGTGAGCTTCGTCGTCGCCCCGGTCGCGCTCTTCCAATTGCTGCTCAAAGCGGCGGCGCTGGTCTTCGGGGTCGTTCAACTCGCTGAAGGCATTGCCCACCTCGAAGCCGCCGATGTAGAACTCGAAGCGCTCGACCCAATCCGACTCGTCGGGCTTCTGCTTGGACAGGGGCGAGACGGCGAGGGGAAAGTCATAGATGATGGTCGGCTGAATAAGGTGCTCTTCGGCAACGGTTTCGAAGATGGTGGCGATAGTCTTGCCGATGGGTTCTTTGGGATCGTAGTCGATGCGGATCTTTGCGTCGCGGAGCTGCCGGATCAGAGCGGCGATGGAGTCATTCGAAGCGAAGGAGGTTGGCTCCGGCTTCATGCCTGCAGAGTGTGGCCAAAATTCGATGATGGCCTCTCGCATGGAGAGCTTCGTCCACTTGCTGAGATCGATCTCGACGCCGTTGAAGTTGGTGATGGTGTGGCCGTTTACTTCTTGCGCGACGCAGATGATGAGTTCCTCGGTCAGGCGCATGAGGTCGTGGTAGTTGGCGTAGGCCTGGTAGAACTCCAGCATGGTGAACTCGGGGTTGTGCTGCGTGCTGATGCCCTCGTTGCGGAAGTTGCGGTTGATCTCGTAGACGCGGTCGAGGCCGCCGACGACCAGGCGCTTCAGGTATAGCTCCGGCGCGATGCGCAGGGAGAGATCGAGGTCGAGCGCGTTGTGATGGGTCTTGAAGGGCTTGGCGGCGGCTCCTCCGGCGATGGTGTGCATCATCGGGGTTTCGACTTCGAGATAGCCGCGGGAGTCGAAGAAGGTGCGCAGGGCGCGGAGGATGGCGGCACGTTTGACGAAGACTTCGCGGACATTGCGGGTCTCGGGCTCGGCGGTCTCCGGGGTCTCCGTGGAGGACTGGGGCGCTCCGGACGAAATGCGGGGATCCTTCGCTTCGCTCAGGATGACGGCGGAGGCGGGGGACGATGTAGCTGATTGCTGCTTGGCGCTGTGGCCGGTATTCATGAAGAGATCGACGTAGCGCTGGCGGTAGCGGAGTTCCGTGTCTTCGAGGCCGTGGTACTTGTCGGGCAGGGCGAGCATGGCCTTGGTGAGGAAGGTAAGTTGCTTGACGTGGACCGTCAGTTCGCCGGTGCGGGTGCGAAAAAGATAGCCGCGCACGCCGATATGGTCGCCAAGGTCGAGCAGCTTGTAGAGGGCGAAGGCGGTCTCGCCGACGTCGTCCTTACGAACGTATATTTGTAGCCGCTGGCCTCCCTGCTGAAGTTGAGCGAATCCAGCCTTGCCCTGAACGCGGATGGCCATGATGCGTCCGGCGATGCTGACCTCGATGGGTGCGCGGACGCCCTCAAGCTGCTCGGCGCTCATCTCTCCGTAGGCAATGCGGATCTCGGGGATGGTGTGGCTGGTGGAGTAGCTGTTCGGGTAGGTGGCCTGGGCGTAGCTGAGGCCGGACTGCCGGCCGAGGGCGGCGATCTGCTCCAGCTTCTCGCGGCGCAACTGGTATAGGTTCTGCTCAAACTCGGACTCGAACACGCGGATTCCTTTGGCTAACGGTCGTTGAATTCTCAGTATAAGCGGTGGCGTCCGCTGTGATGTAATGGGGAGCGATGGCCGACGAAAAACCACAAAACGGCAGGTCAGGCGGAGGCGGCAAAGGTCCGCTGGGCGACCTGGTGAAGGCCGAATCGATGATCCAACTGGCGATTGCGCTGCCGGCGGGGTGCCTGATCGGCTGGCTGATCGGCGCATGGCTGGACAAGCACTTTCACCAGGGCTGGATGTCGATTGCGGGCATCGTGCTGGGCGCGGTGGCGGGCTTTGTGCAGATCTTTACGACGGCCTCGCGCTTTTTGAAGAATGACAAAGAAAAATAATGAACGAAGGTGATTTTTTGAAGGCAATCGACAGTTATACCGACGCGGACTTCAAGCGGACCATCTGGAGCGCGCTTCGGCTGCTGACGATCATTACCGTGGTGGCAGTCCCGCTGGTGTGGTGGAAGCTGGGCTGGCCGAGCGCGGCGTTGCTGGTCGTAGGCGCGGCGATCTCCGGCTCGGGGCTGTTCGAGTGGCTGCGGCTAATGTCGGCGGTAATGGTAAGGATGGACGGCGGGGGTGCGGCGCGGCCGATGGCGATGGTGCTGGTGGGGTTCTTCCTGCGGCTGGCAGGCGCGGTGGTGCTGCTTTATGTTAGCCTTAAGTTTCTGAATGGTTCGGTTTATGCGCTCGCCGCAGGCCTTGCACTGGGAGTCTTTGCACTCGCGGTGGAGGGGTTGAGGCTTATGAAAGCGTGGACGATGTAGGCCGGGCTTGCAGGAAGAATAAAGGCTTTTGTTTATCTCTCTTTATGCCGACACAGCTATTGATTACACAATTTCTAAATGCGCACTTTGCCGGACCGGTGAATTCCCTGCTCCAGGCGCTGCATGTCAACACCATGCTGCAGGCGCTCCATGTTCAGCCGATATCGCCTACGGCGCCGATTACAAACTCGTTTGCCATGGAACTGCTGGTCTTCGTGGTTCTGGTGGCCTACTTCGTCGTGGTGCGGCTGACGCTGAGCGTTGAGAAGCCGGCGGCAGTACAGCATCTTGCCGAGATGACCCATGAGTTCGTCTCCGAGCAGGGTGACCAGATCATTGGGCATGGCTCGGAGCGGTTTACCGGCTACCTGACGGTGCTGCTGCTGTTTATCCTGCTGTGCAACCTGCTGGGCCTCATTCCGGGCCTGGAATCGCCAACGGCGAACGTCGTGGTGCCGTTGGGTTTTGCGCTGGTCACCTTCATCTACTACCACTACCACGGCGTCCGGGCGCACGGCTTTGCGTACATCAAGCAGTTCCTGGGGCCGGTCTGGTGGCTGTATCCGCTGCTGCTGCCGATTGAGATCATCTCTCACTTCGCGCGCATCCTTTCGCTGACGGTCCGGTTGTACGCCAATATGTTTGCCGGAGACCTGCTGTCGCTGGCGTTCTTCTCGCTGGTGCCAATCGGCGTTCCGCTGGTGTTTCTTGGATTGCATCTTGGCGTGGCCGTGGTTCAGGCCTACGTCTTCTTCCTGCTGGCAGCGATCTATCTGTCGCTGGCGGTCGCGCAGGACCATTAATCTTGAGTTTGCCGCGGAGGGCCTCCCTCTCCACGGCAGGTAACAACGTCGCATAGCGTGAGGGTGCCAGCACGGTGAGCATCAACCACCCACTGGCGGCGTATCTGACGGGAGACAGGAGTAACACCATGCAGAAGTTGCAATATCTGTTTATGTCGTTGGCCGCATTGCTGCTTGCAACGCCGGCTTTTGCGCAGGAAGCTGCCGCAGCCAGCCCGGCTGCCCAGTGGGTTCCGCTGGCCGCCGGTCTGGGCATGGCGCTCGCCGCCGGACTTTGCGGTCTCGGTCAAGGTAAGGCAACGGCTTCGGCTACCGAAGCTCTGGCGCGCAACCCCGGCGCTCGTCCCGGAATCTTTATCTTCCTGATTCTCGGCCTGGCGTTCATCGAGTCGCTGGCACTGTTCACCTTCGTTATCATCTTCCTGAAGGTCAAGTAGAAGCTTTCGGGTTAGATCGGTTTATAGCAAAGCCTCCGCTGATTGCGGAGGCTTTGCTATTCCAGGAAGCCAGTTTCGCTGATGATAAGCCAAAAACCGGCCATAAATCGCTCGCGCTCAGAGATCGCTTTTCCCACCACCGGATCAATGAGAGGTCTGGAAATGGAAGAGGCAACCCGAAGGCTGCCTCTTTTATTCCACTGGTTGATTGCTACCGCCTACGGCGATGCGCCGGGGCCGGCTTCTTCGCTGGAGCCTTCTTCGGCTCAACCACCGCCGAATCGCTCATTACGATCATTACGGGGCCAGGGGCAGCCGCAGGCGACGCAGGAGCGGGCGTTGTTGCCGCAGGAGCAGCAGGAGCGCCAACAGCAGGAGTCTCTCCGGCCGCAGGAGCGGCAGGTGCTACCCCTCCCACCGTGTAAGAAGCGTAGGTTCCGGAGAGCGTCACCTTGGTGCCCGGTTCCGGCACAGTCTTCAGGGGCTCCTTCATATTGAAGGTGAAGTCAGCCGCCTTCGACTGCACAGCGTCATCGGAGACCGAAGCCTGGATTGCGTTCTCTGTGGCGGAGACCACAGTCACGTCAGGCAGTTGAACCGACTTGCCCTTGACCGTGTCCCAGACCTTCGCGGCATCTTCCGGCTTGCCGTTTTGAAGGATGAACTCCTTGTCGCTGACCGCCAGAGTTGCCAAGTCAGGAGTCGAGGCGATCACCTGCGCCACGATATCCGCAGGCGAAGGCGCGGGCTTGACCGAGAAGGTGGGCGGTGGAAACAGGTTGGTCTGCACCGCGGCGGTAACGGAGTCATAACCGTCCGCGTTGCCATGGTACTTCTTGTAGCAATAGGTGGCCACCTTGAGGAACTCGGACTTGTACGGCTCCGGCGCAAAGGCCGCGGCGCGCGAGGTGAACCACGTGCAATTCAGGTAATCGGGCGGGGTCGACTGATAGTAAGCCAGACCGAGCAGATAGGTGTCCTGCAACGTCAGCCCCGGAGTCGTCGTCGCAGCCGGAGGCGAAGCCTTCAACTCCGCGGTGTAGTTTGTGATCGCGGTCTTCATGTCCTTCTTGTTAGCCGCATCGGCAGCGATCGCGCCATAGAAACCGGGAGTCACGCTGGTCTTCATCTTCTCGAAGTCGGCGTCGCTCATCTCCTTGGGCTTGGTCGCCGCCAGTCCCTTTTGCGCAAAGCCCGCAGCCGTGTCAAGCGCCGCCTGCTTTGCCGCGGGATCCGTCGCCTTATCGGCTTCCTGCTTGCGGAAGTAAACCTCAAAGGTTAAAGCCGCGAGATTATCGGGCTGCACCTGCAACAGGCGATCTGCCGTACTCAGAGTTTTCGTCGGATCGAACGAACTGTAAGTCGTCATCAACATCTGTAGCGTGGACGCCTTCACGGCGGAATTCGGATACGCCGTCAGATACGATTCCAGAGCGGCAGCCTTCGTCTGCGGCGTCGACTGGCCGATCGCATCGTTATAAGCCTTATATTCTGCCGGGGACATCTGGACCCCGCCACTCGACTGCGCATCCGGACTTGCCGGCGCCTGCGCAATCACACTCCGCCCACCAACCGCGATGCACGCAACCGCCAGGAGAGACGCAACGACTACCTTGTTCATTCCATACTCCTCAGTAAGTCTCTTTCATATACCGACACCGGCACTTCCGGTCAAGTCATTACAACATAACCCACAACATGCTCTATGGCGAATCGGGCTGTATTCACCCGTCGTCGTTGATCAACGCTAACCCTTCGATCTGTTCGGTTGAAGTCCGAATTTTGTGTCCTGGGGTAATGATGCGGATTATAGAAACGCCGTTGTACACATGGCAAGTCCAGACCTTGCTCTCAAAGCCCTCCTACGCTAGGACTTGTGTTAACATCTCGCGAAGACTGCATGTTTTCCAGCCCTCCTGCTGGGATGAAGCCAGGCCCAATTCCTGCCATCGCTACCCATTCATGGTATTACTGACGCCTTATCCACAACCGGTAGTGTTGTAACCGTTGATTCCGGGCCCTGCCGCGGCTAAAGTTGATTCAGTCTCAATAACTAGGGACGAGACCCGATCCACAACTCCCCGGTCTCGCCCGAGAGGTGCCTTTGCTCAAGCTCAAGAAAGTCCAGATACTCGGCTTCAAATCCTTCTGCGACCGTACTGAGGTCCAACTCTCCGGCGAAGGCATCGCGGCCATCGTCGGACCCAACGGCTGCGGCAAGTCGAACATCTCCGACGCCATCACCTGGGTGCTGGGAGAGCAGTCCGCCAAATCGCTGCGCGGCATCAAGATGGAAGACGTGATCTTCGCGGGAACGCGAGACCGCAAACCGACGGGCATGGCCGAGGTATCGCTGACCCTTGTCGATCCCGAGGTCTATGACGGCGCCAGCCTGGACGACGAACCCGAAGTCGTCATCGACGATGCGCTGCCCAGCGATTGGGATGAGACGACCTTGCGCCAGCAACGAGCGGAAGAGACCGAAGAGGCCGTCGCTGAAGCGCAGCCTGGCACCGTCATCGAAGGCGAAGCAAAAGGTCCGCAGATTGTGCCCGCGTCAACAGAGGTCGAAGGCGAAGCCGGCACAGCCGCAAACAATAATGTCGTGCTCAAGATCCGCCGTCGCAAGTTCGGCCGCGCTCCGGTCCGTGCGGGAGAGCTCACCATTACCCGGCGGCTGTTCCGTTCCGGCGACTCCGAATACCTTCTGAACGGCAAGATCTGCCGTCTGCGCGATATTCAGGATATCTTCATGGGCACCGGCCTCGGCGGCGAGTCCTACGCGATCATCGGGCAGGAGCGCATCGGTCAACTGCTCAGTTCGAAGCCTCTCGACCGGCGCGGCATTATTGAAGAGGCAGCGGGAATTACCCGCTTCAAGACCAAGAAGCGCCTCGCCGAACTTCGCCTCGAATCGGCTAAACAGAACCTCTCACGCGTCAACGACATCTTCGACGAAGTCACCCGGCAGATGACCACTCTCAAGCGCCAGGCGTCCAAGGCCGAGCGCTACGGCGCGCTGCGCGACGAGCTTCGCGCCCGGCTTCGCGTCGTGCTTGCCAGCCGCATGTCGCAGTTTGACGAGGAACAATCCGCCACCACGGAGAAGATTACCGCGCTGGCCACGCAGATCGATGCACAGTCCGCGGCTGTCGAAGAGATGGACGCCGAGCATACCGAGGGCATCCGCACCGGCTACACCGTCGACCAGCAGATCCGTGAAGCCGGAGCCCAGGCCAACCAATCCGCCGTCGAGCTTGAGCGCATCGCCGCCCGCACCGCCGCAAACGCCGACCGCATTACCGAGTTGACGAGCCGTCTTGCATCGGGCGCAGATGACCTCGCTCAGGCTCGCGAGCAGCTTGCTGTGCTGAGCGGAGAGCTTGAACAGCACCGCAGCTTCCTCGAAAACGCGACTGCCGAATCAACTGGATCGCGCGAAGCCGCGCAACTCCATCAGGAGCAGGCGCAGGAGGCAGTGCGAGCCCTCGCTTCCGCCGAGCAGCAGGCCGAGCAGAACCGGCGAGCCACCATGCAGCTTGTTCAGCGCACCTCGCAGACGCGGAATGAACAGGCACAGGCCGAAGCGGCACTGGCCGGCCTCGACCGTGAAGCCGAGCGGCTGCTCTCGGAGTCCGACATCGCGCGACAGGAGCTTGAGACGCTTGGCTTACAACGCGGTCAGGTCAAGCTTTCTTTCGAGACTGTCACCGAGCGGCTGAAGCGTCTGGAAGCAGAGATTGCCGACCTTCGCCTTCAGATCGAGGCTCGCCGTTCCGAAGAATCGCAGAGCAAACGCCACGGCGACCAGCTTCGCGGCGAGGTGGCCAGCCTCAATGGACGGCACAGCTCGCTCGAAGCCCTGATCCGCGAGCACAGCTACTCCACGGATACGGTGCGCAACATCTTCAAGCACAACGCCAGCAATCCGGGGCTCAATGGCACGACTCCGGTGGGTACCCTCGCCGACTTCCTTGAAGTCGACGGCAAATACGAGAGCGTTGTCGATGAATTCCTGCGCGACGAGCTTAATTACATCGTCGTCAAAAGCTGGGACGCAGCCGACGCGGGCATGAACCTGCTCAATACGGACGTCAGCGGGCGCGCCACTTTTCTCGTGCACCCCAATGACGCTCAGGCCAACTTCCCCTTCTCCGAAGGCATGACCAGCGCCGCCCAGACCACCACTGCGGGCATTGAAGGCGTCGTTCCGCTCAAGGACTGCGTCCGCGTCCTCGACGGGTTCGGCAAGTCGCTCGAAGTCATCCTGCCCAAACTACGCGAGGGCTATGTCGCGCCCGACTCGTACACGGCGCGGTCGCTGGCGCTGTCGAATCCGCAGTCATTCTTCCTTTCCCCCACCGGCGAGACCTTCCACAACGTCACTGTCACCGGCGGGCGTCCTCGCGCGCAAGGACCGCTGGCACTCAAGCGTGAATTGACCGAAGTGCAGCACAAGATCGAGAAGTCTGAGCAGGAGCTGGCGCAGACCGATCTGCAGACCGCCGATCTCCAGCATCAGATTGCTGACCTGAACGCCACCATCGAAAACAAGACCAACGAGCGCCGCGAGGCCGAGCGCGAGTCTGCCAACTCCGGCGCGGCCCTGCGCCAAATGGAGACCGAGACCGCCCGCATCGAACGCCGCCTCGCCGACTGGTCGCTGACCAGCGAGCGCAACCGCGATGCGCGGAACCAGAAGATCGAACTTATCGACCGGCGCAAACAGGAGGCCACGGCATTCGAAGCTGAGCGCGCTACGCTCGAAGCCTCGCTCGCCGACCTGCAGGCACAGCTTGAAGAACTTCGTGCCCAGCGCGAGCAGTTGCAGCAGGCAGCGGCTGCCGCCTCAGCCGATCTTGCAGGTTTAGAAGAACGGCGACGCAATGCCCAGGCTAACTTCGACCAGACTACGCGTCTCTACAACAGCCAGAATCAGCGCATTCAGCAGCTCGACCAGCAGCTTGCCTCTGCCGCGTCGGAAAAACTCCGCCGCGAGGAAGAGACTGCCGCGCTGGCCACACAGCACGCAGAGCTCACCGAACTCCGCGCTACCGCTGTAGCCGAGGGCGCACGCCTGACCGAAGAGGCAAATGCCCTTCGCGCCGCGATGACCGAACTCGATGGCCGGCTTCGCGCTCTCCGTCACGAGACTGAGTTACTCCGCGAGCAGCGCGCCGCGCTCACTGCCCGCGCTGCCAAGCTGGCGTCCGACATTGAGCACATCGAGGCGACGTGCCTCAACGATCTCGCCGTCGAAGCCGTCTCCCTCCGCGAAGACGCGGGCATCATCCGCATCGAAGGCGAAGCCCTCGCCACCGAGGAAGAGGAGTCACGCGCACTGAAACAAAAGCTCGAAGCCATGGGGCCGGTGAACATGATGGCGCTCGAAGAGTACAACGAGACAACGCAACGCCACGGCTTCCTGGAAGCCCAGCGCAAGGACCTGCTCGACTCCATCGAAAATACTCAGGCATCCATCAAGGAGATCGACGACGTTTCGCGGCTCAAGTTCGACGAAGCCTTCAAGGTCATCAACGAGAACTTCAGCACCACCTTCACCAAGCTCTTCGGCGGCGGCCAGGCATCGATGCGCCTTACCGATGCCGAGAACTCCGCTGAGAGCGGCATCGATATTCTTGCCTCCCCTCCGGGCAAAAAGTTGCAGAACATCCTCCTGCTCTCCGGAGGCGAAAAAGCGCTCACCGCGCTGTCCCTGCTGGTCGGAATCTTCCAGTTCCAGCCCGCGCCGTTCTGCATTCTCGACGAAGTTGACGCGCCGCTCGACGAGACCAACGTAGGTCGCTTCGCCAAACTGATCGCCGATATGTCTGCGACGACCCAGTTTGTCGTCATCACTCACAGCAAGCGAACCATGGCTCAGGCCGATGTCATCTATGGCGTGACCATGCAGGAGCCCGGGGTCAGCAAGATCGTCAGCGTCAATCTGAATCGCCGCGCCGTAGCGTAAAGCTCCTTATGAAGAGCTCCCATGAGATTATTTGCCCAAAATCTGGACGAAACCCTTAATCTAAAGTCATGCTCCCGCTCACGTTTGCCGCATTCGCCATCCTGACCGGGGCCCTCATCCTTTTGCGGCTGCGCTGGACACGCCTCTCCCCGGAGATACAGCGGTTTCTTATCGTGTGCTCCTGCACCATACTTGCTCTCGTCGGCGTTGCCAAGGCTACCCGCTGGAGCACGTCCTCAACCCACCTGAACGCCGCATTTTATTGGCTCGTTATCGCGAGTTATGGGATTCTGCTGGTTGTCTTCACGCTTTTGCGGCCGCGCTGGCTCACTACAATCATCGCCATCGTCCTCTTTATTCCCATTCTCTCGGCCAGCGCGTTTCTCCCGCTCGCCGAGCTGTTCAATCCTGACCAGCACACAATCGTCGACATCGGGCCTAACCTCACCAGCGACCTTGCGCCCTGGGGAACTGGAACCGCGCCGACCTCCGGGTATGACCTCAACATCTACTCTCATCCCTCGTGGACGCGCTTTCTTCGTCATCGCAGGCAGGGGTCTCATTACTACAGCGGCCAGTGCGATTCCTCACGGGCCACGGCCACCCTTCAGCCCGACGGTGAGCACGTTCTCATGTCCTGTCCGGCGGCTCCGAACCAGCCGCCCGACGCTGCACGAAGCCTTGTAGTAAAGCTCTATTGAATTTTCTGCCTGAAAATCGCCACACAGGAGTGATACCGTCATTTCAATGAACGAACCCAGCCAAGCCCTTATCCAGACCAGCCTCGGCGACCTGCCCCTCGCCGCTCGCGGCAAAGTGCGCGATATTTACGACCTCGGCAACAGCCGGCTTCTCTTTGTCGCTACCGACCGCATCTCGGCCTTCGACCACGTCCTCGCCACTGGCATCACGGACAAGGGCCGCATCCTCACCCAACTCTCGCTGTTCTGGTTCGACCTGCTCAAGGACGTCGTAAAAAATCACCTCGTGACGGCGGACGCTGCGCAATTTCCCGCATCCTGCACGCCGTATCTGGAGCAGTTGAAAGGCCGCAGCATGTTGGTCAAACGAGCCGAGATGTTCCCGGTCGAATGCGTCGTCCGCGGCTACCTCTCCGGCTCCGGCTGGAAGGACTACCAGAAAACCGGCTCGGTCTGCGGCATTACCCTCCCCGCCGGCCTGCTCGAATCGGATAAGCTGCCGGAGCCCATCTTTACCCCCGCAGCCAAGAACAACGTCGGCCATGACGAGAACATCTCCTACCAGAAGATGGTCGACACGATCGGCGAAAGGCCCGCGGAAGACCTTCGCGACCTTAGTATCAAAATCTATGAAAAGGCCCGCAATCACGCCGCCGGCAAGGGCGTGATCCTTGCCGACACCAAGTTTGAGTTTGGCCTCATCGACGGCGAAATTACCCTTGCCGACGAAGTCCTGACTCCTGACTCTTCCCGCTACTGGCCCGCAGAGACCTATAGTCCCGGCGGAGCACAGCCCTCCTTCGACAAGCAATACGTCCGCGACTATCTCGAATCCATCCACTGGAACAAGCAGGCTCCCGCCCCGGCGCTGCCTCCTGAAGTTGTCGAAAAGACAAAAGCCAAGTATCTCGAAGCCTTCCACCTGATTACCGGCCGCGCCGATCTATAGCCCGAGGCCTCTATGAGCCTGAATTATTTCGACTGGTTCCTGATTGCCATCCTGACCTGGTCCACCATCACGGCGTTCCTCCGTGGATTTCTGCTCGAACTGTTCGCTTTGGGAGGCCTCATCGCAGGTATTCTGCTCGCCTCCTGGAATTACCTTGCCCTGGCGGCTATCTTTGAGCGCATCATCACCACGAAGACAGTAGCCAACGTTACAGCCTTTCTTCTCATCGCCATCGGGGTGATGATTCTTTGCGCGCTAGCCGGACACGCCCTCCACCGCACCGCCAACGCCATTGGACTTGGCTTCTTCAACCGTCTCTTCGGAGCCGTCTTCGGCTATCTCCGCGGCTGCCTGCTCTGCGTAGCTATCCTGATGGCGATAACCGCGTTTCTTCCGCCAACGAGCGCGGTCTCAAAATCTTCTCTAGCTCCCTATTTCCTTGCCGGAGCTCATGCTGTATCCTTCGTTGTACCTCACGACCTTCAGCAGCTTATTCTGAACGGCGCGGAACAACTCAAGCACACTGCACCCGATTGGATCAAACAGCACGAATAGAGCGACAATGAGTATGCATTCCAAATCTGGATCCCGAAGCGAGGACACTATCTTGAAGCGCGAAATGGACGGCCTCATCACGCAGATGCACAGCGCCGGAGTCCCCTATGCGGATGCTGTTCGCCAGTTCAAGAAGCGCTACATCCTCGAAGTGCTCGCGCACCATAAGGGCAACCAGTGCAAGGCCGCCGACGAACTCGGCATGCATCGCAACACTCTCAGCCGTACGCTGGCCGAGCTTGACCTGGACACCGCGGCCATCCGCAACGGAATGCGCCGTCCGCCCAGCAGCGAGCGTCCGCGCGTTCAGAGCATTGCAAGCGCCCGTTAGCCATCTTTGCCGTCTAACCCAGCAGTAGATGAAGCACCCCACCCACTCCCGGCTCGGCAAAATCTCTCGAAGCACTGCTGTCTGCGCATTTCTCGGCCTTTCGGCGGCAGCTTTTGCGCAGTCCCCGCCTACCAGCCCGACTTCTGCCCCGGCCCATCCTGTCGACGTCTCACCTGCCCTGAGCACAAGCCAGCGACGTGAGGCCGAAAATGCCTATCTCGCCGGGGCACGCCTGCTCGACCGCAACGACCTTACAGGCGCCGAGGCACAGTTTTCCAAGGCGCTGGAACTCAATCCCTCCAACCATGACTACATCATGGCTGCGAATGTGACCCGCGAGCACCGCGTCACCGAACTCGTTCAGCAAGCCGGGAAGGCCCGCCTTCTGGGGCAGACAAAAAAAGCTGAAGCTTTGCTTGCCGAGGCCAGTCTGCTCGATCCGCAAAATCCGATAGTCACGCAGCATCTCCCGCAGGAGTCTGTCTCCGCCAGGTTCCATCCCGAGATTGAGAACCACGCCGAGCCCTGGCTCGAAGAGGGCCCATCCATTGCCGGGCCGGTGATGCTGTTGCCCAACTCCAGCACGCAGACATTCCACATTCGCTCAGATATTCAAGCCACGGTTCGCCAGGTTCTCTCCAGCTATGGCATCCGGGCAGTCTTCGACGATTCCATCGGGCATCAGAATCTCCGCTTCGACCTGGAAAATGTTCAATATGCACGAGCCGTGCCTATTCTGCTACAGATGGGTGGCCTGTTTGCCGTTCCGCTCGACTCCACCAGCGTCATCATCGCCAGCGACACGCCGGAGAACCGGCAGCGCCTCGAACGCCAGTTGCAGGAGACCATCAGTATTCCCGGCATGACTCCCCAGGAGATGAACGACCTCGGCAATGTCGTCCGCAACGTATTTGATATCAAGCAACTATCAATCGAAAAAGGACTGGGCAACCTCGTTCTTCGAGCTCCCGAAGACACGCTGAAGGCCGTCAATCTTACCTTGGCCGACCTTCTCGACGGCACCAGCCAGGTGATGATTCAGCTCAAGCTCTACTCCATCGACAAACGCCGTCAGCGCAATATCGGAACCCAGCTTCCCCAGCAGGTAGGGCTCTATAGCGTCTCCGGTGAGGCGGCCAAGATCGTCAACCAGAACCAGGATCTGGTCAACCAGGCAATCGCTGAAGGTCTGGTTCCGGCGGGCGCAAGTAATATCGACATTGCGCTGGCCCTCATCGGTTCCGGTCTGGTTAAAAGCTCACTGTTATCTTCGACGGTCGGCTTCTTCGGCGGCGGTCTCACTCAGACGGGCGTTACTTCGAATGTCTTCCCCACCTTCAACCTCGCCCTCAACTCCAGTAACAGCCGCGCGCTTGACGACATCCAGCTTCGCGTCGGAGATCGCCAGACCGCCAACTTCCGAGTCGGCACCCGCTACCCCATCACGACGTCTACATACAGCACCGGCGGGGTCGCGAACTCATCCGCGCTGGCCGGCATCAATATCAATGGCGTCAGCGCTTCAAGCCTGCTCTCCCAACTGGGCGGGAACTCCACCGGAGTCACCATTCCCCAGATTCAGTACGAAGATCTCGGCCTCACTCTCAAAGCCACTCCGACCATACAGAAGTCCGGCGCGGTGAGCATGCATATCGACTTCAAGATCGAGGCGCTGGCCGGCACCGCACTCAACAATATCCCTGTCCTCAATAGCCGACAGTTCGTCTCCGACATCACCGTAGACAACGGCACCACCGCTCTGCTGGTCAGTACGCTCACCAAATCGGAGTCTGCTGCCGTGAGCGGCATCCCCGGGCTCGGCGAGCTACCCGGCTTTCAGACCGCTGCCGCCGACAAAGTCGCCGAAACCGATTCCAGCGAGCTGGTTCTGCTGATTACACCCCATGTCGTTCGTCGTCGCTCCAACACAATCGCGGGTCCCCGCATTGCACTCAACCTGCCGCAGCAACCAGACTGAGACCGCCTTTGACCGGCAGCCATACTGAAAATACAGTTCCGTGCTGCTTCCCCCGTCGCGTCCTTGTGTGAATCGATCCCTCGTGTTTTTCGACGATTCCCTTGCTCACCCATAGCCCGAGGCCTGTCCCCATCAGCTCTTTTGTAGTTTGAAATGGCTCAAACAGGTGCTCCATGATATACGGACTGATTCCCTCGCCAGTATCACCCACCGTCAACCGAACACCTTTGCGGCCATCCATCCAGTTGGTCTGCGGATGCAGTCGAATCAGCAACCGCCCTCCCTCGTTCATGACATCCAGTGCATTTCGGATCAGATTATTGACCACCTGACGAATCTCGCCCTCTAAGCCCGTCACCAGCGGCGAATTAATCAGCTTCATCTCAACGCTGAGGCTACGCACCAGCAGTCTGCCTGTGTAGAGGGCCATCACCGTACGAAGGAGGTCAGCCAAGTCAATCTCCACCGGCTTACTTTGCTGCCGATGAAAACGCAGTGTCTGGAGCGTAATCTCCGTTACGCGAGCCAGTTCGTCCTGCGCGATCCGCGCATAGTCTTTGACCTCATCTATCGAGTCCGACTTCTGCACCAGATACAGCAGGTTGGTAATCGACTCCAGCGGATTGTTGATCTCATGCGCGATCGACGACGCCAGTTGCCCCACCGCCGCCAGTTTCTCCGATTTCCGCAGCGCTTCATCCTGCAATCGCGTCTGCGTCACATCCGTATTTACGGCTACCCCGCCTGTAACTTTTCCGCCCTGCATGATTGGCGCAGCTACACTTCGAATCCACCGTCCGGGTGTACTCACCGTCTCGGTCGAAGACTTGCCTGCCAGCGCTCCTTCCAGAGTCTTCAACTCAGATGGAAACTGCTCTCCACTCATCTTTCGTGCCCAGTGATTGCTGCGGACGTTCCCATCGAGTGAGGCGATATATACCCCATGCGGCATGCTCTCAATCACTGCATTCAACTCCGCCGTCCGCTGCTCGGTCAACTCGCAAGCCTTGCGCAGATCTTGCTGCTGCTGCCGCAACTCAGTCACATCACGAAAGGTAACGACGACTCCAAAAATTTCCCCTTCAGCCGAAACCGGCTGCGCTGAAATCTCTGCAATAAAGCTGCTTCCGTCCTTCCGAAAAAACATGTCCGGCAGATTGTTGATGGGCAGGTTTTGCTGAAACACCGAGTAGATAGGGCACTCCTCGGCGGGGAATCGTCCGCCATCCGGGAGATGATGATGGATCATCTTGTGAATATCGCCACCCACCAGCTCTTCGCTCTCAAAACCCAGCAGTTTCAATGCGATACGGTTGACAAAGGTACAGCGGCCTTCTCGGTCCAGACCCCAGATCCCTTCACCTGACGAATCCAGAACAGCCTGCCATTCTCGCATCGCCCGCTGGTCTGTTACTGATGGTGCCATCATCTCTGCAACTCCGCCATCATCTCTGCAACTCCGCCATCATCTCTGCAACTCCAATAGACACTCACTCCTCACGCTCCCGTCTACAGTTCAGATGCAAAATTCTTCACTTTCGGCCACCTCATGTTCCAATACCCGAATTGTCCTCTTCAGCGCGTTGACCATCGACAACATGCTGGCTATACTTGATCCTGTGAGAGCGGGAGTAGCTCAGTGGTAGAGTGCTTCCTTGCCAAGGAAGATGTCGCCGGTTCGACCCCGGTCTCCCGCTCCAAGAAAGCCCTGCCCGCTACACTCCACCTACAATTCAGCCGGGCTATAATCTCGATAGCCCACCCAGAGGCGCGGTACCCAAGTGGTAAGGGAGAGGTCTGCAAAACCTTTATGCGTCGGTTCGATCCCGACCCGCGCCTCCAATTTCTCTCAAACACTTATAACGACTGCCGAGGCAGCGACGCTGCCACGGCGCTGCCAACTAGAGGCAAATCGCTGGAAATGATTGAAGTTTCAGCCTCCGCGGTCGCAGGTGCTCCGCTCAGCTGTCCGCTCACCAACGATGCCGCCGAGTCCGCCGACTTGTCGAGGACGCGCGCATAGTAGATGAGAACGGTATTGGGCCGCGAGTGGCCAAGGCGCTGTTGCACCGCCTTGATCGGAGTGCTGGCCTCCACCATCTGTGTCGCTCCCCAGTGCCTCAGCAGGCGCCAGGTGATATGCGGCAGGCCGAGTTCTCTGGCCACCGGCTGAATGCGCCGTGCCAGAAGAGTCTCGTGCCAGATGGGGCCGGACTTCATGATCGAACCATTCTTAATGCGGTTTGGAAACATCCAGTCTTCCTCCTGCCCGTTGACGCGTTCCTTCAACGCGAGCAGACGTTCGACGTCGGCCTCTGTCAGCCGGATCGGACGATTCATGCGGTGGTACTTGGGTGTGTGCAACTCACCCTGGTTGACCGCGCGAACGATCTTCAGCTCGCGCTTCTCCGCATTGAGATCCTTCCACTTGAAGGCGATCTCCTCCGGACGAATCGAGGTCACGGCAATGAGCCAGGTCGCGGTGGCGATCGGCTCCTCCAGACGATTGATCAGCAGTGAGAGTTGATTGCCTGTCGGGAGTTCTGGCTCTTCCTTGATTCCCTCCGGCGGAAGATCCGCGTTGCGGGCGGGATTGGACGAGATGTATCCGTACTTCACAGCGGCAACGAAGATGGAGCTCAAACCCCACTTCAGGTTCCTGAGGGTTTGAACCGCCTTACCTTCGCTTGCCTTCTGGTTGATGAACTGCTGTACCGCCTCCGGGGTGATTTCAGACAGCTGCATCGGGCCAAACTCAGGGAGGTAGTGTGCGCGGATATTGGTTTCGTATCCATGCACCGTAGTTCCCTTTTTGTTGACCAGCTTCAGCGTGCGGTATTTTTGGATGAAACCGCGAAATGTCATCATCTTTCTCGGGCGGGACGAGCCGCTGTTAATGGGTTCAAGGATGACGCCCAACTTCTGCCGCGCGGCTTTCTCCGAGAGTTCCTTCTCCGTGCCAAGGTAGACGGAGCGCCGTCGGCGCACCTTCTGCCCCTCCTCGTTGATGATGTCCTCTCGATAGAAACCCTCCCAGTAGGGTGGACGTACATCCTTACGCAACCGGACGCTGCCGGCCTGGAATCGCTTTTGTGCCAATTTGAAATGCCCCTTTCCATTGGTTGGGGCACTTCCGTCGGATGATTCCAGCCTAGCACCGGTCCAATGCCGCTCGTGCTTGTGGATGTAGTGGAAAACCTGCTCCAGGTCGAACCGGAGGGATCTCAGGCCCAAGCGGACAACTGGCAGCGGCTCCCTGCTGGACTCCATCGTCCGTTGGTAAATCCAACTGGGGCTCACTTTAAGGACACCGCACAGTTGCATCACTGTAAGCAGTTGAGGCAATCCAGCGCCTTTCTCCGGGTGCGCTGGTGGGTGTCCGAGTTGTGTCGTGGTCGAACCCATCTTCCAACCATCCATAACCGAAGGGCCAGCCCTAGAGGGCATAACCCGAGAGTTCTTAGGTTGTAAAACAGGTCTAAAACTCGGTCAAATTTGCATGGGTGCTTTCGGGCAACCATATGCAAGATAAAGGTTTGGTTCGCTCGCGGCGGTTTTCTCTTTCCAGAGCAGGCACTTCAGTTCTCCCTAATCCAATCCGCGCATGACCCCTTCTCTGGAACCTCGGGACTATGCCTAATATCTCGCGTTACCAGAAAGACCTCCCATGCATCGGCTTCGCACCTTGCCGACGGACGAGATGCGCGCGACGATTGCCGACCGATATCGGCAGTCAACAAGCGAGCCTTTTCGATAGCCAATGCGCGGCCTAGACCTCTTCTGCCGCTGAGCTGTTATGGTCCTCAGATCTCCAGCGGAGGTTCGAAAGCCGTCTTCCCTCTCTTGAACTTCGTCGTGGGCTATCGATTTGAGCGGGTGCTCTCCCAGCGAGCAATCACCTAAATGATGAACGCGACGCTTAGGGTGAATGCAGGGTGGTGCCCGCGTGTTACCTAAATGACTCGGAATCTTTTATGTGGGTCTAGCTACAATGAACCATCAACCGGCTTCTGTTTCAAGACGCCGTTGTAGAGCACACCCTTTTCAGGGGGAGCCTGAATGCCCGATCCGCGGGACCTACTAATCTGCCTTCTTGATTACATCAAGGAGCAAGCCAAGCAGATCGACCTGGCAGGATATCGACTGGCGAACGCAAGGAGCCTCCTGCGCCAGCGCGGCGACATTGCCGGTTTGCCTGGCGTCGAGTTCGACATCAAGTTCGTCGGGGACATGTCCGGCTCAGAATCTCGCGGCTAGTCGCCGAACCGCTTCTTGCACTTCAACTCGTATATAAAGCACTGTTCCGGGTCAGCACCGATCTCAATGGCCCACCTCCGTCGATAGATGAGGCGGTGCTGGCGAAGCAAATCAATCAGCGTGTGCAATCGGCCGAGTTGTGCGCACCTGCTTTGTAGGCAAGGGTACCGGTGCCATAGAAGAGTGGGATGACAGCGGAACGATGATGCTATCGTCTCAAGTATATTCGACTATTGTAATATTCATCTATGCATGACTCATTAAGGCGATTCAAGGCTGACATCTTTCAGGCGCTCGCTCACCCGACGAGAATTGCCATTCTGGAACTTCTCAGCCCAGGAGAACTCTCTGCCGGTGCTTTGATCGAGAAGCTCGACATGGAGCAGGCTAATGTCTCGCAGCACCTTGCTGTGCTGCGAGCGAAACAGCTTGTGTCTAATCGGAAGGTCGGAAACCAGGTCTTCTATTCGATCCGAGACCCCATCCTCATTGATGTTTTGAATCTGATGCGGGCCTACTTCCACGCCCATCTCAAGGAGTCATTGAGCATGCTGGACGAGATGGAGAAGCCGCTGGAGACTGTCCGATGAGTTCGTCGCAAGGGTGGCTTCCCCGTTCCATCGAGTGCCTGCGGGGTTATACAGTTCCGCAATTTTCGCATGATGTTGTCGCCGGATTGACCGTGGGTCTGGTTGCACTACCCCTGGCAATGGCCTTTGCGATCGCGTCCGGCGTGCCCCCGCAAGCTGGCCTATATACCGCAGTGGTGGCTGGCTTTCTGATCTCCGCGTTGGGGGGATCACGTACCCAAATTGGCGGACCTACTGGTGCCTTCGTCGTTATCATCGCAGGAATTGTCGTAAAGTTCGGCCTGGGCGGTTTGGCGCTGGTCGGAATCATGGCAGGCTTTCTTCTGCTCATCATGGGTATCACGGGCCTTGGCTCAGCCGTCAAATACATCCCGCGCCCGGTTACGATCGGCTTTACCAACGGCATCGCACTGCTGATTGCTTCCACCCAGATTAAAGATTTTTTTGGCATGAAGACGCCGCCAGTACCCAGCGAGTTCCTGGCCCGGATCAGGATGCTCCTTCACTACGCCGGGACTACGCGGTGGCAGACCGTCGCGATGGCTGCGGCTTCGCTCGCCATCATTCTGCTGTGGCCGCGACTGACCAAGCGGCTCCCAGGCTCCATTGTCGCCCTCTTGCTGTCGACCGCTCTGGCAGCAGCCTTCCACCTGCCTATCGAGACTATCGGCAGCAAGTTCGGCGGCATTCCGCAGGGCTTCCCACACTTCACCCTGCCCTATTTTCATGCAGAACATATTCTCCCTCTGCTTCCATCGGCCTTCACGGTGGCGCTGCTGGCCGCGGTCGAAAGCCTGCTCTCCGCAGTCGTTGCCGACGGCATGAGTGGAGATCGCCACAACTCGAACGTGGAACTCGTCGCACAGGGCGTTGCCAATATCGCATCTCCGCTCTTTGGAGGCATTCCAGCAACTGGCGCGATCGCCCGCACAGCAACCAACATCCGTTCCGGAGCACTCACCCCGGTAGCGGGCATGGTCCATGCGCTTACCCTGCTTACCATTCTTCTGGTTGCCGCCCCGCTGGCTCGCTTTGTGCCGCTGGCAACACTGGCCGCGGTGTTGTTCGTGGTGGCGTACAACATGGGGGAGTGGAGGGAGATCGGCACAATCCTTCGCCTGTCGAAGACCGATATCGCCGTTTGGTTTACGACGTTTACCTTGACCGTTTTTGCCGATCTAACGGTAGCCGTAGGAGTCGGGATGACACTGGCGGCACTCCTCTATATCTACCGAATCGCGGAGACGACGACGGTTGCACCGGTCACGCGCGAATACTTGGAAGATGGGCAGGCGCACATTCTCCAGGACAAGGACATTCCGTCCAACGTAACCATTCTCCGCATTCATGGGCCGTTCCTCTTCGGGACGACCGAGAAGCTTGCAGAGGCCACCAGGGATTTGAAGCCATTTGGAGACGTCGTAATTCTGCGCCTTCGGAATATGACGGCGCTCGACGCAACAGGCATCCACGCGCTAGAGCAATTCTCTGATCGTCTGCATAAGGCGGGCAAAATACTTCTTCTCTGCGGTGCGAGGGATCAACCGTCGCGGCTCATCTCTGGCTCCGGTTTTCTGAAGCATGTGGGAGCCGAGAATGTTCTGCCTCACGTTCAGGCAGCTCTCGCTCGCGCGAGAGAAATCCAGGGTGACTTCGCGGGGATCGGCCGGGAGTTAGCTCTTGAGTTGAAGCATCGGCCACTTTAACTGCGTGCTTCAACTAGCGTAAATCTACTCCGGAGACATATGCATTGCAGCCGTTACTAAAATTGCTGGCTCATATCGCGAAAGCATTCGACATATCGAGCACATCGGATAACGCCCGAGCGCCCATTTCGTGGAAACAAAAGCAGCACAAGTCGGCCACATCTTCTCCCACCCGAGATAAGCCTCCCCTCGGCGATCGACACTGAGCAAATGCTCCCTTCGCGAAGGCAACATTTTGGCAGGCAACTTACAAAGAGAATTGGGTCGGAGCAAATGCAGGAATAGATGATGGGCCGCAGGGTGAATCGCATCGGCCAGAGGAGGTTTGCCGAGGTTCGTCCGCATGTCTATCAGGACGGCGACAGCGTGACCATGCAGTTCCAGATCGGTGAGATCCAGAAACGAGATGCTTGTGAGCAATCCGAATTTTCTGGTGCTCTCCTATACCCGAACCATGATGCCTTCCTGCTCTTTCACGAGGCTTCCGAACGCATCGCAATGCTGCTGTTCAGAACACACCTCCGTGCTGTTCTCACAATCACCACCCGATACAGAGCTTTCCTAACTGTGGCGTGACCTATGTCACTGCATCGGAGAACGAACTTCCGCCATCCATGCGCACGCTGCTTGCCGACCTGTGGAACGACTTCAAGCTCTTGGAGATCAGGATCGAAGAACTCTCGAAGCAGATTCAGCGCAGCGTGCAGTACAGCGATACTGCCCGACGACTCATGACCGTACCCGGCATCGGACCGCTTGCGGCCAGTGCTCTTGAAGCCTCAGCTGGCAACGGTCATCAGTTCGCCAACGGGCGGTTCTGCTCCCGTACCGTAAGCGATAGCTGTCCTCAAGCTGAGCGGATCTTGATAGTCGTGGCTCGGGCACGGCTGAGATGTGAACAAGGCGATATCCTGAATCGCAAACCGCAACCGGGCGAAAGAACAAAGTTGAAGAGGAACTGCGGAGGAGCGTGTCTGACGCCCTTTCGCGGCCCACTCGCACCACTCTCGGGATGATTCTTGATCGCCCTGTCCATCTTGCTCGGCAAAAGGTCCCACCCCAAGTCACTTGGAACTAATAAGTCGCGTCTTTTCGTGCCAGATGGAATTATGGCGAGGGACAGGTCGCGTTGCGGCAGTCGTCAAGATAGACTCTCGTTTCCCGAAATCTGCTGGTGCGTGCGGGAAGCAAACAAACGTCATTGACCCTTGTTTGCCAGAGGATTTATGCTTCGGTTTGGCAGAAAAAGCCTTCCGTGGTCGACCTTCCCAAGCTTGGACGTGGAACGATAGAATCACCAGGACTTAAGTCACAGACTCTACTCTCTGAGGGCGTAAACTTGCGGCTATGGTAAACGGCCCCAAACAGTCCGCGACGCTTCGATTGGCGCTCGGATTTGTGACCCTCTCGGCGCTCTGCGCCAGCTGTCTCGTCGTTCTTTTGCTCAGCCCAACGCAATGAGGCTATGGTTCCGATACCCGCATGAATAAAGATAAACGCGATTTTGCCCGAGCCAGAGGCTCAGATACAACCCATGCGACCATGTGGGGCTTGCTTGCCACCGTATCGCTGATTGGCGGGATTTACATCGGGAGTCGCGGCCTGCGGGACTTTGATCCTGCACTCGTGTCCTACGCTGGAGCGACCCTCTTCGCCGCCTTCGGTTTGGCCTATCGATTTTCGATGTGGCTGCGTCGCCCGCCCACTCGCCTCTACTGGTACCGCGGTTGGCAGATCTTTACGAAGCGCGGCAGCCTTGGCAAGAATCTGGCGCACCTCTTTGAGATTTTCATGAGCAACTTCATCTTCCAGCGCTTCATTGAGCGCAGATCCCACATGCGGTGGACGGCGCATTGGTTTCTCGCCTGGGGATGCCTGCTGGCGGGTGCGATCACGTTCCCCCTGTCCTTCGGTTGGATTCACTTCGAAACGGCGACGAGTTCTCAGGAGATCTATCGAGCTTTTCTTTTCGGGATTCCCGTAGGACAGTTTCCGGTACATTCCGTGATCGCCGAACTGGCCTTCAACGCGCTCGACATCGCAGCTATGATGGTGCTGATTGGAGTATTCACGGCTTTGTGGCGGCGAGGCCGAGACCACGGCGCAATGGCCGTGCAACAGTTTGCCGACGACTTGATGCCGCTGATTCTGCTCTTTGCGATCTGCGTTACGGGACTGTTTCTCACAGCTTCTACACACCTGATGCATGGCTTGCACTACACGTTCTTGTCTCAACTCCACGCGGTCACTGTGATTGTCACTTTGGTATACCTTCCCTTTGGGAAGTTCTTCCATATCTTCCAGCGACCTGCGCAACTCGGTGTGGACTTCTACAAGCGGGCAGGCAAGGAAGGCGAGCAGGCGGTTTGCATCCGCTGCGGGAACGAATACGGCTCGCGGATGCAGATGGACGATATGAAGCGACTGCAGGCAGCGCTCAATATTCACTATCAGTTAAAGGATGGGTCTCACTATCAAGACATCTGCCCCAAATGCCGCCGCAAGAACCTTGCGCTGACGCAGGACAGTATGTGGAAGACCCTGGTAGAAAAGGGTGAGGGTTCTTAGGATAAGCATGGCAAAACTTTCTACTGACATTCCTGATCTCGTTGAAGTTTTCGGCCCAAGTCTAAGCCGCGTTCCCGCCGGAGGCTGGTCGGATACTCGCGAGGACGACAAGCTCGTCAAAACGCACTGCTGCTTCTGCGGCCAGCAGTGCGGCATTCAACTCCGTGTGCGGTCGAACAAGATTGTCGGCTTCGAGCCCTGGGAAGACTTTCCTTTCAATCGAGGAAAGCTCTGCCCCAAAGGCGTCAAGCGGTACATGCAGGACGAACACCCCGACCGCCTGAAGAGTCCCCTTGAACGTGTCGAAGGTTTGGGCTTCGTTCCTGTGGAGTGGGATGCCGCACTCGATCGTGTCGTGAGCGAAATCAAACGAATCCAGGAGACGTACGGTAAGGATTCTTTCGCCATCCTCACCGGCGCTTCGATGACCAACGAGAAGGCTTACCTCATGGGCAAGTTTGCCCGCGTTGCGCTGCAGACCGCGAATATCGACTACAACGGTCGGCTCTGCATGGTCTCGGCCGGAACCGCATCGAAGAAGGTCTTTGGAATCGATCGCAGCGGGAATCCCTGGAGTGACATCATCGCAGCCGACGTGATTCTTGTTGCCGGAGCGAACATCGCGGAGTGTGCACCGATCACGACGGACTATATCTGGCGGGCCCGGGACCGAGGAGCCAAACTGATCGTCATCGACCCGCGCATGACGCCAATTGCGCGGAATGCTGACCTCTTCATCCCTGTTCGGCCTGGCGGAGACATCGGCGTCTTCAATGGAATGCTGCACATCATGATCAAGCGGGGATGGATCGATCAGGAGTACATCGCCAAGAACACCATTGGTTTCGAGGAAGTGGCCCGGACCGTCGAGAAGTACACACCGGAATATGCCGCGAAGATTGCGGGCGTTCCTGCGAGCATGATCGTTCGGGCGGCTGAATTGTTTGGGCCGGCGAAGACGAGCTTCGTCATGCATGCGCGCGGCATTGAGCACCACTCCAAAGGCGTGGAGAACTGCATCGCGATGATGTCCCTGGCGTTGGCGAGTGGACGGCTTGGTCGCGAAGGTTGCGGTTACGCGATGATTACAGGCCAGGGTAACGGCCAGGGAGCGAGGGAGCAAGGCGGAAAATGCGACCAGTTACCCGGCAATCGCAAGATCGATGATCCCGAAGCGCGGAAGTACATCGCAGGCGTTTGGGACGTTCCAGAAGAATCGATCCCAGGGAAAGGCCTCTCGGCCATTCCGCTCGTCGAAGCCATCCATGCAGGTAAGATCAAGGGCTTGCTCTCCATCTGCTTCAATCCAGTGGTTTCGCTGCCCGATGCTAACTTCACGCGCGAGGCGCTCGGGAAGCTGGAGTTCTATACCAACATCGACTTCTTTCTTTCCGAAACCGCCCTGCATGCCGACATCGTCCTTCCCGGTTCGCTTATGGAAGAGGATGAAGGTACGACGACCAATGTTGAGGGCCGCGTCATTCGTCATCGCAAGGTCGTTTCCCCACCCCAGGGCGCCTGGGAAGACTGGAAGATTCTTTGCGAGATTGCGCGTCGGCTTGGTAAAGGCGACAAGTTCAATTACGCAGGACCGCGCGAGATCTTCGACGAACTGCGCGTCGCCTCAAAAGGCAGCGTGTCTGACTACTACGGCATGACCTGGGAGAGGATTGAGGAGAACAACGGACTCTTCTGGCCTTGTCCGACTGCCGATCATCCGGGCACACCGCGCCTTTACGAAGATGGCAAATTCGGACACCCCGATGGCAAGGCCCATTTCATTCCCGTCGAATGGCGTCCATCGGTCGAAATGCCCGATGAGGAATATCCGATTGTCTTGACGACAGGACGCGTGGTCTCTCAGTTTCTGTCGGGAACACAGACACGTCGCATCGGTGCCTTGATCGATCAGATCCCGCAACCGTTCTGCGAGATGCATCCGCAACTTGCAACGAAATTGGGCATCGTCGATGACGATTATGTGAAGGTGGAGAGTCGGCGAGGTCATGTGGTTGTTCATGCCAAAGTAGTGAAGACCATCCGCCCTGACACAGTATTCGTTCCCTACCACTGGCCGCATGACCGCTCTGCGAACAACATGACTATCCGGGCACTTGATCCTCAGTCCGAGATTCCGGAGTTCAAGGTCTGCGCCGTGCGAGTGATGAAGACCGAACGGCCAACAGACCCGGTTGCAGAGCTTGAAGTCCAAGCGGGAGGAATCCGATGATCAAGAACGAGTTCTTCATCGACTATTCACGTTGTATCGGTTGCGAGGCCTGTGTTCAAGCCTGCGGCGAATGCGACACCCATCGTGGGGTCTCGTTGATCCACCTGGAAACGATCGAACGCCGCGACAGCGTGCAGACGGCACCGCAGGTTTGCATGCACTGTGAAGATCCGATCTGCGCCCAGGTCTGCCCGGCCGATGCCATCAAAAAGACGCCGGACGGTGTGGTTCAGAGTTCACTCAAACCGCGTTGCATTGGTTGCTCAAACTGTGTGGTGTCTTGTCCTTTTGGGGTTCCCAAGTATCAAATCGATGTCGATCAGATGATGAAGTGTGACATGTGCTACGACCGCACGAGCGTCGGTAAGAAGCCGATGTGTGCGACTGTGTGCCCGTCAGGAGCTCTGACCTTTACGACAATGCAGGATATCCAACGGACCCGCCAAGGTGTTCCCGTGAATGAATGGAAGTTCGGCGCTGAGGTCGTACACACGAAGGTCTATGTCATGGTTCCTCCGGAGATGACACGCGTGGACATTGGCTTGATTCAGATTCAGACGACCGCAGCGGCTTTGCCGAGCGATCCCTACGATGTGGCATTGATGTTGGAGAGCTAGGATGAATGAAAAGAGCGAGAGCTGTAAGAAATGCGGGGAGAATACGGCTGATCCGCAATGGAAGAAAGACTTTCCCATCGAGTGGGAAGGCGACCACTATGTGAGTCGTCGCGAGATGGTCAAGTTCCTCACCCTTGGGTCAGCCATTTTGGCGGCCGCAAACTGGTTGGTGGCATGGATATGGCATCGTCGTCGTGACGGGACCTTCCAAGCCCAAATGATTGGATCGGTCGCGGACTTGGAACGCAACAAGTCAATATTGTTCCGCTATCCGACAGAGAAAGACCCTTGTATCGCGGTTTGCACACTCACCGGCGAACTCGTGGCGTATTCCCAGGTTTGCACGCATCTCTCCTGCGCCGTGATCTACAAGGAAGAGGAGCTTTTCTGCCCGTGCCACAACGGCGTATTTGAACTAAAGGCAGGCCGCCCGACGGCGGGTCCGCCTACTCGTTCACTGCCACGGATCGTTCTGGAGAAGCGCGGCGATCAGCTCTTCGCAACCGGAGTGGAGGTGACGGCATGAGTGTCCAGCGGCAAGGTACCACGCTCTTCACCGCCATCCTTGTACTGGTTGCAACAGGGGTGGTGGTCCAGCTCTGGTTGTTGACCGTCAGTATGGAGGCGGTCGCACGCCATGACGTCCATACCGCGATTCCTGCGGCAGTAAGCTCAACCGTACTTTTCGCGATCAATATGGGCTTCCTGCGTTACGTTCTCCGCTTCGACCGGTCTCTCCACCGCTAATTGGATTATTTCCGTCGGATACTGAATTCGTGGCCAGTCTCGTTCAAGCTTTACTTATCTAATACAAGTGTGCGCGGGGAAAAACTCGCGCTCTTCGACAAGGATATGGTCGGCATAGAGGCCTAAGGCTGCCTGTCTGGCCAGGAGTGCCGTACGATCGTAGTCTTCCAAGGTCCCTGATGATATCCATACGGTGTAACGCCAATCGACTGATGCGTGTAAATCAGCCACGTCCATGGTCACGCTGAAGTCACGCAAGGGCATCACTGATTCGCCCCATACATTGCGGACGCGTCGCTGCACATGCGAAGATGATGGAGTGAAAGCAGCTATTCCCCCATGGGAGCCGTTGTCAGAGCCGGTGCTTGCTGATCAGCGCGGTACGTATGATCGGATGCGCGCCGCATGCCCGGTGGCCGAATCGCCTCGTGGTGTCACGCTCTTTCGACATGCCGATGTCGTCGCCGCGGCGACCGACCCGGCTACGTTTTCCTCGGCTGTATCAGTTCATCGCATGGTGCCGAACTCCCTGGACCAGCCTGAGCATACCCTGTTTCGGGCGGCGATCGACCCTTTCTTCACGCCCGAGCGCATGGGAGCGCTCGAGCCGCTCGTCCGGAGGATCGCCCACGGGATTATTGGCGCGTTGCCGCGTGACGCTACTGTGGATGCGGTCACTGAGATCGGGTACCCGCTTGCCGTGCGCGCACAGTCAGATTGGCTGGGGTGGCAAGGCATCGAAGACGAACTTCTCGTGTGGATGGCTGAGAATCATGCTGCGACCCGTTCGCGTGACCGATCACGCGCGGTCGCGGTGGCCGCCGCGTTCGACGACATTGTCCTGGCACAGGTGGAGCTTCGGCGGCGGATGGGGAGTGCCGCTCCGAAGGATCCCACGACCGAATTACTCGCGGTCACGGTCAACGGAGGGCCGTTGCCGGATGCCGATATCGTGTCCATTCTTCGTAACTGGACGGCAGGTGACCTCAGTTCTATAGCGGCGTCGGTTGGTGTCGTTATCTACTTCCTTGCGACGCGCCTCGATGTGCAAGAAGCACTTCGAGAGCAGCCCGGCAATCTGGCTGCCGCTGTCGACGAGATGTTGCGGATCGACGACCCGTTCCTCGTCAGCCGTCGTGTGCCGACGGCCGCGACCTGTGTTTCCGGATTCGTGGTCGAGTCCGGCAAGCAAATCTACCTGAACTGGACGTCGGCTAATCGCGACGAGAAAGTGTTTGCGGACCCGAATGCCTATCGGCCCGAGGAACACGCGGCGGATAACCTGGTTTATGGCACGGGCATCCATGTTTGCCCGGGTCGTCCTCTGGCGACGCTGGAACTCGTCGTGGCTGTACAGACGTTGCTGGGAATGACAACCCGTTTCGAACTGGCGGTCGACGAGGAACCTATCCGAGAGACCTACCCGCTTGGCGGTTGGCGGTGCGTGCCCCTTCGGCTCTATTGAGAGGACTGATCGCAGCGAATATCTGGACTCTGATGAAGATTTTCAACAAGGCGGTAAAATCGGGTTCAAGGCCTGAGCATAGCATTCTGCGACCAAGTTCAGAGATTGCCCTTCAGAAGCGCTGAAATCACATCTGCCGCACTGTAGTGGGAACTATCTTGAGGCAAAACTTGTGGGATGCTGTTTAGATCGTCACCAGCAGTCACCAGGCCATTTTCGACTCGTCGTCCATTCCTTTTCTGCGGATAACCGACGTTCGCCACCAGCGCATTACAGAGACACTTCCTGCCCACCGTATCTTCCACTTTGCCGCCCTTCGCAACATAAAGGCTAACTGGCTCGGAGGCGCAGCGATACCCGATGGTCCCCTCTGGTGTCCGGTAAGGCTCGCGCAAAAATCCAAGATCGCAGATGCGCGGCCTCGCGGCATAGACTTCCGGTTCGGAACAAGTGCCATCCAACTTCGCAACCTTAAACGGAAACCCTGTTGGCGATGCCAATGGGTCCGTGAAAACCTGTGCATTGCCGGCAGTAGCCTGGGCTAGCAGAGGACGCTTATAGTCCTCTCGCAGTCCAGACTCCTCTGTAAACTCGAACGCAGTTCCTACCTGGACTCCAGTTGCTCCCTGCGACACAGCTTCACGCAGTTTCTCCGGGTGTCCATAGCCTCCAGCCAGCCAAAAAGGAACGCCAAGCTCACGTAGCTTTTCTACGTCTACGGTGTCCCGTTCCCCATAAACCGGCTCGCCTTCCTCCGAGAGATGCATCTTCCCCCGCGGCGGCGCATTATGTCCACCAGCCGCGCTCATCTCGACGACCAACCCATCGACTCTGCCGTTCGACCTTTTGAGCATGGTGATGGCCAGCGTGTTGGAAGACACAATGGGCAGAAACCTGGGTCGCACTAACGGAGCAGGATTGCCCTCCATGAAGTCGCGCGGATCGAAGTGCATGGTTGTGTCATCGTCCTCCCCCGCGCCGGTCACGTGCACTGAGTACTCCGCAACTTGGTGCTCGACGTAGCGATCGAGCACACCGGGAATTTTTAATGGGATCCCCGCCCCCATCAGGACATAGCCCGCACCAGCCAGCATCGCGCCGTAAATGGTTGGCAGATGCGCTACCTGGATCTTCTCGAGGTAGTTGATTCCTACTGGATTGGAGTGACCTTCACGGGCCAGAAAGACTTCGACGAAATTGCTGATGATATCCAGTTCAATCAACTCACGGGGATTGTCCAGAGTGTGCGCGGGCGCCAGCAAATACGGTGTCCTATCGGCCTTGCCCCCGGGGATGAAGTACTTTTGCCAGACGCGCTCGGCCATAGCTGGAAAAGGAAAAGCATCCAATCCCCTCCGCATGTGCCCGCCGGGATCGCCATCCTGGAGACGTCGAGCCAGAATCTGATCCAGCGCGGTTCCTGACACTACTCCAAGCTGACCGGTCCGCGATACAGCCTGAGCGAGCCGCCAATTCGATACGCCTGCACCCATGCCACCCTGAATAATTACCGGATACTCTGTCATGATGGCTTTATCTTTTCATTCAGCGGCACCGCCGAACGTCCTAGTTTTGTAATTTCTATAATTACCTATTGCAGCCTCGGAACCTTATATGGAAATGCCTTGCCAGGTTGCCTGGAACTCGTGTGATCTTTGTCACTGCACATGCCAGATAAGTAGTTGATCGTGAGTGATAATGACGTGAAGATATGTCAGAACCCCATGTCTAAACGACATGAATGAATTCGGTTGCTATGTCTTCTTAATGTGAATGAATCCTTGGATGATGAAATGAAAAAGATAGTAATCATTGGCGGTGGAATCACTGGGCTGATGACAGCATTCTTTCTAGAGGAATATGCGCGCGACGGGGTCGACTATACAGTTATCGAAAGTACGCCGAGGCCAGGAGGAAAAATTGTTTCGACACACGAGAGCGGTTTCATTGTCGAAGGTGGGCCCGATTCATTCCTGACCCAGAAGAAAGCCATGTTGGACTTATGCCACACGTTGGGGTTGGATGATCAGCTAATCGGTTCGAACAATGTGGAACATGCTACCTACGTCTGGAGTCAGGGGCGGCTGCATCCCATGCCCGAAGGCATGATGCTGATGGCCCCTACCATGATCCTTCCATTCTTGCGGTCAGGGCTGATCTCATGGCGCGGCAAGTTACGCATAGGAATGGAAATATTCATTCCAAGACGCCTCAAGGATGAGGATGAAAGTCTGGCCAGTTTCGTGCGTAGACGGCTTGGTGCGGAGTTGCTCGACAAGATCGCCGCACCGGTAATGGCGGGTATCCATGCTGCAGACCCTGAAAAGCTTAGCCTGCAAAGCACCTTTCCAATATTTTCAGAGATGGAGAAAAAGCATGGCGGCCTCGTTCGCGCAATGATCAAGAAGCGATGGGCCCAGGCCACGCATGGCCCGCAACACGGACCCGCCCCGATGTTCATGACCTTGCGTGGAGGTTTGCAGCAGCTTTCAGATGCAGTCGTTTCCGAATTACGCCCCAACGCCCTTCGGCTAAACTGTCGCGTGTTGAGCGTGGACTCCCACATTAATCAGTACAAGCTTGCATTGAGCGACGGATCGCAGATCCTGGCGGACGACATAATCTTCGCTACCCCGGCCAATGTAACTGCCGATCTGATCCAACAAATCGATTCCGAGTTGGCAACCAAACTGCGTGCGATCCGTTATGTCTCCACCGCAACAGTTTCACTGGGATTCAAAAGTAGGGAGATTGAATTTCCGCTGGACGGCTTCGGCTTCGTTGTACCCCATGGCGAGAGCCGAAAGATCACCGCCTGTTCCTGGGCTTCCTCGAAATTCAACCATCGTGCACCGGAAGGATGCACCCTCATCCGTGTATTTGTTGGAGGGGCATGCGCCGAATCCCTGGCGGAACAAGATGAGACGCGATTGGTAGATCTCGCTCGACAGGAATTGCGCACAATTATGGGGATCACCGTGCCCCCCGTATTGACCAAAGTCAATCGCTGGTACAAGGCAATCCCGCAGTATGACGTAGGCCATCAGGCACGTATTTCCGAGATTAACAAGATAGCGGCACAGCATCCCGGTTTGTATCTGGCAGGCTCCTCCTATCATGGCGCCGGTATTCCCGATTGCATTCAGAGTGCTGACAGGATTGCACGATTGATCGCACAGAAAATGAAGCCCCAGCGGGAAGAAAGTCGGATGGTCACGATTTCGTGAGAGTCGTGATGCCCGGCCAAATTGTGCATCGATCAGAGATTGAGAATGCTGGAAAACAATTCACACTGATCCAGGCCTGGGTATTACAGAAAAGCTTTTGCTCGAAAGCCGTCAGGCATGGTTTTTACGCTCCCTGCAACACGTGAAGTGTTGTTGCCGTTTTCACGATTCGAGGCGATGGAACATAGCCCTTGGGCACGTAGGAGCAGCAGGGCTCCTCCGCGTGCGGATTTCCAGTGAGCGCATAGGCACGAGATCGAGAGCCTCCACAAATCTCTTTGAACTCGCAAGCACCGCATTTTCCCTCCAACCTGGAGGTATCTCTCATATCGCGGAACAACGTAGACTCTCGGTAAATGGAGGCCAGCGGCTGCCGGCGGATATTGCCCGCCGAAAGTGGAAGGAACCCGCTTGGAAAGACCTCACCCGTGTGTGAGATGAACATAAATCCTTTGCCGTCGTTCAGCCCTCGTGGTGCGCGCCCAACTGAATCGGCGGCTCTTTCTGGTCCGAAAGGCGTAACTATGCCAGCCCTCCGTTCGCCGACCCGCTGCTGTAACACGAAACGACGATAGTGTTGCGCTTCAGTAGTTTTGATATCGAAACTCGCGGTTGCGGAGAGACTGTAGAGCTTTGCGAACACCTGCTCGAATTCGTCTGCATTCAGCAGATCGTCCAACTTTCCTCGGCCGGTGGGCACCAGGAAGAAAACACTCCATAGTGTAATTGGCAGGGTCTCCATGAGCCCTACAATCGCGTCAATCTCGGCGATGTTCCGGCGACTGAAGGTGGTGTTGATCTGTACGGGCAGCCCAGTCTCATTTGCCCAGCGGATTGCATCGAGGGTTCGCGCAAAGGAGCCTGCCATTCCCCGAAATGCATCGTGCGTGGCTGCACTCGCGCCATCCATGCTGACAGCAAGCCGGGCCAAGCCAGCCTGTTTCAGCCGGTCGATAATCTCTCCAGTCAGCAAAGGAGTGGCGCTCGGCGTCAGAGACACACGCACGCCAGCTTGATGCGCGTGCTCGATTAATTCAAACAGGTCAGGTCGCTTGATCGGATCTCCACCAGTGAGCACAAACACGGGTACTTTCATGGATGAGATCTGGTCAATGAGATGACTGCCCTCATCCGTAGTGAGTTCCATCGGGTGGCGATTGGGTTGAGCTGACGCGCGACAATGGACACATGCCAGATCGCAGGCCTGAGTCACCTCCCAGATTGCAATGAAGGGACGCTCGTCAAAATTAATCGTGTTGATTTGCTGGTTCATCGTTATTCCACAATTGATTATTGTCTTTGGTATTCTGCTGATCTTTCGTGAAGAAGAGATTTAGACGCACCGAACACTTTACGCTGCAGAATCAGGCCGTCAAACGCGAAGCCCCTCCGGAACTTCGCGTTTGGCCATGAGGGGTATTGTTCCTCCGCGCAGCAAGACATTCCAATAAAGCCATGGCAGACCGTACTTTTTCAATAACCACATGTCGTAGCGCTCCTTGAACGTGTTGATGAAGGGGATGGCTGGGGCGGGGCGGTGTGTGTAATCGAGTTCGCACAGCAGCATGCGGCCGTAGGCGGTGATCACCGGGCAGGCGATGTAGCCGTCGTATCGCGCCGTCGGTTCCTGGCCTCGGATAAGCGCGACGAGGTTGCTTGCCACCACCCGTGCCTGGCGTGAAGCCGCAGCGCCCGTCTTTGCGTTGGGAGTGCCTGCCACGTCACCGAGCGCAAACACGTTTGAGTAGTTCGGATGCTGCAGGGTATATTTGTCCACCTTCACCCAGCCCTCTTTTGGCGTGTCGGGGTCAGCGAGCGGACTGTCGCGGACGAAGTCGGGCGCACTTTGCGGCGGGACGACGTGCAGAATGTCGTAGGGAATGGTGGTCCGTTGTTGCGCGGGATCGCCCTTGAGTTGGAATATTGCCTCCTTTTTTTCAGGACGAATCTCGATGAGTTCCTGTTTGAAGCGCGTGTCGATACCGTAGCGCGCGACAACTTGACTCAATACCGCAGCGTACTCCTTGACACCGTAGATGGCGGGTGTGGAGCAACCGTAAATTACGTTTACATCTTTCAGGATGCCCTTCCGGCGAAAGTGATCGGCAGCCAGATACATAATTTTCTGTGGGGCACCAGGGCATTTGATAGGGTTGTTCGGCATGTGGAACAGAGCGGTGCCACCCTTAAAGTTTCGGATCAAATCCCAGGTCCTGGGGGCGAGATCGTAGGAGTAGTTGCTGGAAGCATCGCCGCGCTGAATCGCATCGGTCAGACCGGGAATGGCGTTCCAATTGAGTTGAATACCCACTGCCACTACGAGGAAGTCGTATCCGATGCGCGCGCCGGAGTGGGTGATGACGTACTGCTTTTCCGGATCAATTTCCGTGACCGCGTCTTGCACCCAACGGACTCCCTTCGGAATATAGCGGGCTTCCGTCCTGGCACTCGTTTCCTTCTGTACCAATCCGGCGCCTACCAGTGTCCAAATGGGCTGGTAGAAGTGTTGCTCGGAGGGCTCGATGATGGCAATTCCCGTCTGACCAGCCCTTTGCAGCAGGCTGGCTGTGATGATTCCGGCAGTTCCACCGCCAACGATAACGATCCTACTATGTGTTGTCTGAGAGTTGATATATTCCGACATTCTGTTCTCCCTGATCGCTCCTGGCGATTGACTTGGATTGCACAAGAAAACCATTCCAAGAGATACCCACAAACTGTTTGAGTGGAAGTTGGTGAGCTTTCGATAGGGATTAATTGGCAATCACAGCCCGGCTCACGCGGAATCGTGTGGGCGGAGACAACAAGCCGTAAAGGAGTGGAAGCCGGCTGGCAAAAATGTTCTACGATTCATGGATGACTCTCTCCAAATTCATCTGCTGAAAGTACTCCACACCCAGCAGCGTCGGCTTGCCACAATGTATCGCCGGGTGTGCAACTCCAGAACTTCCGGGGGCATGGCCCATTTGGAAGCCTGTGGGTAGAGCGTCTCCTTCGCCAGATAAAAGCAATACTTGCAATCCAGATTGCAAATCGGGTTCGATTGGTTTTGCTAGAACATGAACCGGTGCAATGCTCATCTACTCTCTCGCTATCCACGGTTCTCGAAGGACGAGATCGAACCGATACACAGAGCATAGGTGGCTCCCGCCTTACGGTCTGTGACCTAGATCACCGATGTTCTGTGGAATCAGTGAAGGCCATGATAGAACCTCCCTGTAATCTCGATCTTATGCCTTTCATTTGAAGTGGCTTGAATCACATGAGCGACATCCCATCTTTTGTGTGTCCTTCAATGTTTGGAGCTCTTCGCCTGTCTAATCGTGATCCGCCATCATGGTGTGCCCGATCTTTTGTACCAGCTGGATTGTTAGTGTAACGCAGCTTTTCAAATATCTGGATAGGTGCCGGATGGGATGTGCGTAGCGATTTCCAGCTCTCCACGCCCGGTGAAATCCGTTTGAAGCGCCCAGGTTTCGGGTGCCGGAGAGCGATAACCGAGCGACGAGTGCGGTCTGATGGTGTTGTAGTGAACCCGCCAGCGTTCGGCCAGGACCTGCACCTCTTTGAGCGAGTAGAAGATCTCGCCGTTGAGGAGCTGTCACGCAACTTTGAGTTGAAGCTCTCGCAGTACCCGTTCTCCCATGGACTGCCGGGTTCGATGTAGAGTGTCTTCGCCCCCGTATCAGCCAGCCATTTCCGCAGGTCTTTGGCGACGAACTCTGGCCCATGGTCGGAACGGATATGTTCCGGCACACCCTTCAACACCATCACGTCCGCCAGCGCCTCGATCACTTCGGCGCTGCTCCAACGTCGCTCCGGACGCACCAGCAAGCTCTCCCTGATGTGCTCATCGATCAGATTCAACATCCGCACCATCCTTCCATCCTGGGTCTTTGCGCTGACGAAGTCATCGCAAAGACATGATTGACATGCTCCGGCCGCAACCGCGCACATGACCCAGTCGTTGAGCCACAACCGCCCTCTCGGCTTCTGCTTCTGTGGAACCTTCGGCCCCTCACGACGCCAGATCCGCTCCACCCGGTCCTTGCCAACATGCCAGCCAGCCCGCTGGAGCAGTGCCGTGATCCTGGCGGTATCCATAGCGACCATACTGGCTGGCCAACGTTACGATGGCCTGGGGGGTGTCTTCGTCGTCTCGCTGCATCGGCCGGTAGCGCTGGGTGCCGCGTGGCTGCTTCACCACACGGCACGCCAGCCGCTTCAGCTTCGCGTTCTCCTGCTCAAGCTCCTTCAGCCTCCGCGCCTGATCCACCTTCAATCCGCCATACTCCTTGCGCCATCGGAAGTACGTTTGCTCAACGATCTCCGCTTCCTTGCAAGCCTGCGGCAACGTCTTCCCGTTCGCCACACCAACTTCAACCTGCCGCAGCAGGTTCACAATTTGCTCCGCTGTATGCTTCTTCCCTCGTGACATCGAACGCTCCTCTTGTTCCAGTTTTATCGCTTCTCAAGTGGTACAAAAAGAGCCGGGCATTCCGGAAGGGCTTTCGATTAACGGCGGTAACCGTGTGTAGATAAATATCCGTGTCTCTCCATACGATCGTGTCTCCCACGTCCACGACAAAAGCTGTGGCTCGTATGAGAATTTGTAGCTCATGGTCACTACGTGTACCAAGGGGTATCCTTATCACACCATCAGGTGAGGCCTATTTATGGACGGCATCCCGCAAGACAAGCAAATCGGATTAGTTAATCGGCTGACACAAGCATGTGGCGGCAGTTACACGTCGGAAGTGCGGCGGCGTTATTTCATCACTGGTCCGCAATGGGCGGCTTCCTATCAGGGACAAGCGGTCTTCCATGCTCCAGTACGATCGCCGATTACGTTCGAGACGGTGATCGAGGAGTACAGCAAGATCGGCCTCGGCTATTGGTGCACGCACGACACGGATGTTATCCCCACCAATGACCTGTTCACACCAAGGCAGGAAGAGATCGTCAGCCGCATCAAAGCCACGCTGGCAAAGCATGACATGAAATGCTCCATGATCACCTCTGAGACATTTCACCACCCCGTATGGGCCGCCGGTCCCGCGGCGGAATCTCCGGACATTCGTGAATACACCAAACGCCGCCTGACCAATGCTGTTGCCATTGGCCACGAACTGGGAGCGCAATTTTGCGTTTACTGGCCAGGGATGCTGGGCTATGCCATCCAGGGCGCAATCGACGAAACCCAGACGCTGCGCTGGTTTGCCGATAGCCTCAATGCGGCTTGCGATGCGGACATCGAGATCGCGAGAAAGAAAGGGCGGCCTACCCTTAAGCATTGCCTCGAAGCCAAGCCGTTCGAGCCCCAGGCCGAGATCTTGCTGCCCACCTCGGACTCCATGCTGGCCTTCATCTCCTCCGCGCTCGTCAAGCATCCGGAGATGGTGGGCCTCAACCCGGAGTATCTCCATGAGTTGATGTGGGGAGCCGCACCGCGAGCCTCCTTGGCCCGTGCGTTGCTGAGCGGCAAGTTATTTCATTTTGATATCAACGACGGCTATCGCCTGAAGCACGATGTCGATATTGCGATTGGCCTCGTCAATCCGCTGGACTGGCTGAATGTGCTCGTTCTCTTGCGCACCCACCATTACAACGGCCCTTTCAATCTCGACTACAAGCCGCCGCGGACCACCAGCAACCACGGCGTTTTTTCCGTGAGCGTGCCCACTATGGTAGACCGCTTTATCACGCTCTGGGAGATGGCGGGAGATGTCATCTCGGATCCGATTATCAAGGAAGCAACCGATAGCCTGAAGGCGGGCGGAGCAGGAGCGGATCCGGGAGACGTGGACTCGCTCGTCAGGGCCAACAAGGAATTGCTGTCGCTTCACGAGTTGATCGGGCATCGCCTGTTTCAAATTCTGATCGGCGCACACCGAGGCCGCACGTACAACCTCTAAAGGAAGGCACGGCTGAACCGCGGATAGAAAGAGGAGTTTCAGCTTTCTGACTCCGTAGAGGAAGGTCAGATACTACCTTCGGTTGCACATCGGCCTGTTTCACAGCGAGGAGCGTAAGGTGCGCTCCTCGCTTTCGTTTGTTGTTTGGCTATACCTTCGACCTTTGCCCAACTATCGATACCGCTTTGATGAGGTTGGACTCGACGATGAACTTTGCCTGTTGCTCGCTGCAGTAGGCGAGTTGTTGGGCTTGGAGGGGGATATGGATCGTTTTGGTTTCGTTGAGCTGGAGGGTGACGCGTTGGAAGCCTCTAGCTCTTCCCCGGGCGCGTTCGACTTTGGGCTTGAGGTGCTTGACGTACGGTTGAACGACCTCATCGCCGGTGCGCGGTCCGGAGTCCGTGACGTTTACGTCCACAGTGATGTGACCGCTCTTGGTGAGGCGCGTGGTGCCCGCCTTGAGATTCGAGAATTTAGAGGTGGCGTAGCTTAGGCCGCATCCGAAGAGGTAAAGTGGCTCCCCCAGGTTGCGACGGACACTTTTCGGGAGCACACAGTGGTCACCGATGCCGCATCGGAACTCTTCCGAGACATCTTCGGTGTGGAAAAGAACCACTCCCGGCTCGTAACCGGCATTACCAGCCTCCCTCACGGCTTGTGTGTCGAACTCGAAGTCAGCTTTGAGGTCGCGGCCGAGCGAGACTGGTTTTGTTTCGGATCGACAAACGCGATGGTTGGTTGATGGCCTAACGTTTTCGTAACCGTATCAGTCCATCCAGGCTAAGCTTGTAGCCCTCATAATCCGCGAGCAGAAATGCCGCTGCGGAAGCAGTGTAGACGGAGAAATCAAAAGGCGCCTTGATGCCGAGGGCAAATGTCATCGCCAGGGCGAACAGGAGAAGCAAGACTCCGCTGAGAAACGCTGCTACCCGCGTGAACCATCCGATCAGGAGAGCCAAAGCGAGCGTAGTTTCCGCAACCGTCGCGGCCCATGCCAGTGTCGGCCCAAGAGATATCGGCAGGATCGAGGTCAGACGCTCCGTATAGGCGATGAAGTGAGAAAAATCGCCCCAGCCCACCTGTGGTTGACCGATACTTCCCCACAATCCAAAGCGGTCGGCTACGGCGGAGAGAAATGCTGTCGCCAGCGCCAGCCGGAGAAAGAGTGCGCTGAAATCTGCAAGACGCCATCGCTGTTCCATAAAGCACCTTTATCACGAACTCGTGACTTATCCGGTTTGGTTACTTCACCGGGACGAGGGACGGAGCCCCCTTGTCTTTCACGAAGAAGACAAGGAACTTGGCCGGCTTGGTTTTGCTGGCATTGCGGCTGACCACATGGATGTCCTCAGGCGACTCATAGAAGGTCTGTCCAGGGCCGAGGGTCAGTTGCTTGCCGCCCTTCACCTGCATGATGACGGTTCCCTCAAGCACGTAGACAAAGACATGGGCGTTGTGCCGATGGATGGCACTGTCCTCTCCGGGAGCGTACTCCACGGTGAGCATCACGCCTTCCTTACCAGGGATGCCCGTAAGATCTTTCTGCATCAACGGTGTGACCTTAGCCTGTTGAGCCGCTAACGTGCCCGTCACCAGGCACAGGAAAACCAGTAGCCTCTTCATCGTTTTACTCCTTCTGCTTCGTGCGCTCTGAAGATGAACGGGTTCCATTCCCGACTATCCAGAAGCTCTTGGCATCGTGACACCTTTTCTTCTGCACATAAGATCTCACTGCTACTTAGTCTAGGACGTTCTCCTTAAATAAACTCGGCATAGCCCAACTCGCGGAGTGGAGTACGATTTTCATAATGAATTCTATTCATGGGATATCGGCAATAGGCGCAATTGTAGGCTTTGTTGGAGTGATGACGTGGCGCGTTCGCGAGGGCCGTACTGCGGTGACGGCTCGCAAGATCCTTATCCCTCCCCTGGGCATGGCGACGGGGTTTTGCATGTTCGTGTTGCCGGTCTTCCGGGTTCCCTGGATGTGGGCAGTTGGAGCATTTGTGATTGGGGCTCTAGTGCTGGCAGAGCCGCTGATTCGCACGTCGAAGTTAACGTTCGACGGTCAGACCGTGATGATGCAGCGTTCGGCTGTGTTCTTTCTGGTGGTGACAGTGTTAGCAGCCGTTCGCTTCTTTGCACGGGGATTTTTCGATAAGGTGCTGACGATGCAACAGACGGCAGGGCTGTTTTTTGTGCTGGCGTTTGGGATGATTCTGCGATGGCGAGTGAGTATGCACTTGGAGTATCGGCGAATGACGGGGAAGCAAAATCTGCTGGCTACGGAGATCGAGCACGGAGAGTTGGAGAAGAAAGCGTAGCGGCGGGGTGCCTCACAACTCCAATGCGGCCAGCATCGAATTCGTGCTTAGGGACGAGAGAGTGGTTTGCCGAGTATCTGCTCGACGTCACGAACCTTACCCTGGAGACGGCCGGTAGCACCCTTGCGATCATCCAGGGTGATATTGGTGAGTACACGTGGAGCCAGTTCGAGCACGCGGCGATGACAGCGGAGGATCACATCAAGCACCTGTTCGGAATCGCCCTCTATCACGGTGTGCATGGGGCCGAGTTGATAGGGCAGGCCGGAGTCGTCAACGATGGCCAGAGCCTCGGCGACGATTTCCTTGACGCCTTCCCCGGCACCCATGGGAACTACGGAAAAGCTGGCGAGCATGATTACCTCCTGATGACAGTATAGAAGGTGATTGAGTTCACTCGCCCATATCGCGATCGGCCTGATCTCCGATGCAGTTTCAAGACAGATGGAGCCCCACGGCCAAGCCCCCTTTCCCCACCACCTGCGGCTCCAATGTCACCGCTGTCTGCTAGGCCTCAAATTCTCTGAAGCAAAGCAGATCAGCCTTTGAAGGCTCCTAAGCCGAATGGGCCCCAACGTCCGGAAGCCGTGTCGGCGCAGACTACACACAGACCACTACGCTTTCCTTTCCTCCGTCCGATACTGTGGTCCAGAACACAGCTCCACGCTGTTCTAAAAATCACTGCCTGATGGAGAGTCATCCTAACTGTAACCGCAGGGTTCAGGGTTGTGACTCTGTGGGGTGACCTATGTCACTGCATGGGCACCGAACAGCGGATATTGTCGAAGATGAAGTGAGGAGGTGTTGTTATGGTTATTACGTCAGAGACATCGGTACGCGATATCGCAGTTGGGTATCCAAGTGCCATTCCGGAGTTCGAGCGGATCGGGATCGACTACTGCTGCCATGGTCAGCACACCCTGGCAGAGGCATGCACGAAACGCAACATAGAGCTTGCACCGGTGCTCGAGAAACTGGCAAGTTACCAACAGCGCAGCGTAAAGCCGGTGGAAACCGAGTGGCTGCATGCTCCTTTGAAAGAACTATCTGAATACATCGTCAAGAAGCATCACGCCTATACTCGTGAGCAACTCAAGCTGATCGACGATCTGATGGCCAAGGTAGAGCAGCGCCACGGAGCCGAGCATGTCGAGGTCTTCCAGTTGGGTAAAGCTGTCGCGGTATTCGGTTCGGAACTGAGGCATCACACCGAATGCGAGGAGACAAACCTATTTCCTTATATTTCGGCATTAGGAACCGAGCAGCAACCAGAACTGCCGGCGCCGGCAAAGGGCAGCGTCAAGATGCCTATCACTCGCATGATGGCGGACCACGATCAAACGGGTGAGGAGCTCCAAACCATACGAACATTGACTAACAACTACACCCCGCCAGCCGATGCGTGCCCGACGTGGCGTGCGCTGTACCGCGCAATCGAAGAACTGGAATCGGATCTGCATCAACATATTCACCTGGAGAACAACATTCTTTTTCCGCGTGCCTTGAAACAGGCAGAGGTTGAGGCCCAGAAAACGAGCGTGAACTAGGTCATGCAATGAACGGAACCATAGGGGGATAAGGCAGATTCTCTCAAGTGGATGGCCAACACGCCATAGCCAGAAGATAGAAAGGAGAGCATGGGCGCTACGTCAAAGTTATTGCTGATCTTCCTTCTTCTGGCTGGCGGAGTGGGATCGGTTTTCGTTGTTGTAGCGCTATCTACGCGTCAGCCGATCGAAGATCAGACTGAAATGCACCGTCGCGGATATGCCGTTCGGAGCAAATGGTTCCTCTTTGTAACACTCTTCCTCCTGGCGGCTTTCGTGGCCACCCTCCCCTTTTTTCCCTATCTTTCGAGAGTGACGGCACAAGGTCCAGCGCTGAGGGTGCCGGTGATCGCCCAGCAATTCACTTTCATCATGCCTTCCCACCTACCGTTGAAACAGCGAATTATTTTTGAAGTAACCTCGCGAGACGTCAACCATAACTTCGGGATCTATAACTCGAAAGGTGAGCTGATCGCACAAACTCAGGCCATGCCGGATTATGTGAACAATCTGGAAGTTACCTTCCAGAAATCCGGACGCTACACGGTACGATGTCTGGAATACTGCGGAGTTGGCCACGCACTGATGGAAAAAGAGTTCACGGTCGGGGGGTACTGAGTGATCTCAACCAACGATTCCGCTGGCCGCAATGTGATGAAGCTCTACCTCGCTTTCGGTCTGATCATCGCAGCCGTGATGATGCTCGTAGGCCTGACCATGCGCATGGCCCAGGCACAGTGGCTATCGATTCCGCCGGATGTCTTTTATGAGTTGCTAACCTTGCACGGCGCCGGAATGATTATCGCGCTCGTGGTGTGCGCGATGGGCGGGCTATGGTTCCTCATGCGCCGGCGAATCAGTCTTAGCGCACCGCTGGCGGTAGCGGCGTGGGCTCTGCTCATGCTGGGAGTGGCAGGCGTCGTGATATCAGTTGTGTTTGGGCACTACGCCGGTTTATACACTTTTCTTTATCCTTTGCCTTTTATTGGCAGTTGGCCCGGCTGGGCCACGGGCGTATTTCTTATCGGCATGATGCTGATCAACATTGGGTGGATGATCTGGTGTTTTCAAATATTGGGAGCCGTTTTACGAGCGTATGGGGGTCTGCGCGGAGCTCTGGGGTGGAACTTTGTCTGGTGCCCTAAAGCATTCGCAGCCGCGGGTCACGAACCTCCACCGCCCGAGGCATTTCCCGCCGTGGTTGCGGGCCTGGATGGGCTGATCACTGGCATGGTTGCCATGCTCCTGGGAGTCGCCCTCCTGGTACGATGGATCGATCCGCGCGTGCTGATCGACCCTCTGTGGGCGAAAAACCTTACGTATCTCTACATGCACGCTTTGGCCAACCTGATTATTTACATGCTGGCCGCGTTTATTTATGTCGGCTTATCCTATGTGACCAAACGCGAATACCATACTTCGAAGGTATTCGTAATTGCCTGGTGGAGTTCGCTGGTCTTTATTTTGACCAATTACTTCCATCATCTTTATATGGACGTTTCTTCCCAGCCTCAGATCCTCCAATATTTTGGCGAACTATCCTCGTATCTGACGGCGATTCCAGTGACTGCGGTGACGGTGTTCGGCGCCCTGATGCTGGTGTGGCGGTCCCGGACGCGGTGGACCCTCGGCGCCGTCTTTATGTATTCCGGTTTGATTGGCTGGGTCGTCGGTGGCATTGGCGCGGAGATTGACGCCAGTGTCCCGTTCAACCTGCATCTGCACAATACACTTTGGGTGCCGGCTCATTTCCATACTTATTTACTGGGAGGCTGCCTGCTGTTTGTAATGGGTTGGGTGTTTCTCCTGCTGGAATCGCGCAGCGAGCACAGTACAAGCAAACTGATGCGCTCGCTGATCTTCACTCTGTCGTTTGGAGGCATGGTGGTCTTTCTCCTCGGATTCTACTTCGGCGGTGCAACCGGAGTACCCCGAAGATACGACACGCAACCGCTGCCGGGACCGCTGATCGCCCAGTTCGCTACGATCGGGGTCATCATCATGCTTCTCGGCTTTACTCTAGCGTTTTTCGAAGGGTTGCGGCTCCGATCAGGCTTTTCAGCAGACCGTATGTTGTGGCCTCAGAATTTGAGGGATGACATCTCATGAAGTCTCGCGATTCGATTACACGAATGACATTGGTTGGAACGGGAGTTGTTGGCGCTGTCATCATGGTTGGCGGGATTGCAGCAACTGTACACATGGGGATGACGAGCATTCCCGTCCACCATCTACTGCATGCCGGAATGACCCTGGGTGCGGGGATGCTGGCAATTGCTATGGCTGCCAAGCTTCCGGCACGACACTCCGAGCGCAGCGCATGGATCATTTGGGCAATTCTGGCACCCATCCTTGGGTTGATTCTGATGTGGCCATCGGAATATGCCTACCTCATGGAGCACCACGGGTTGCACATGCTTGACCACCTGGGGATTATCGCCTTCAGTTGGCTGGCGGTCTTCGCGGCCCAGGCTTATGTGCGAGGCCTGGGATGGCCGATGTTGGTGCTGATGGTGGCCATGAATGCCGCAGCAGCAGGCGGATTTGGCGTAGCTCCGGCCCCCAGTGCGTTGCTGTCTCTTCCGCTATCGACCGTTACTGCTGAAAACATGGGAGGCACGAACGCCCTAGGAGTCCAAGCGACGTCGCTTCATGTTCTGGGAGAGCAGGTGGCTCAAAACATGGGTTGCGGAGCATGTCATCAAGTCGATGGCACCAAGGGCATCGGACCAACATGGAAGAACCTCGCAGGCTATCCGCAAAAACTCTCCGATGGCACTACGGCGGTCGCCAATTATCAATTTTTGAGGGATGCCATACTCCACCCCGAGCATTTGCAGTTGGAGGGCTTTCCACCGAATAGAATGCCAACAACCTACGGCGCGATGCTATCCGGCCCCGCGCACAGCGATGAACGCGAGCTGAATGCGATTATCTGGTACATCAATAGCCTTAGCGACCGTTCCACCTCCGCGAGTCAGCCGCCGGTGCCGGACGAACTCGAGAAGTAAAGACGATCATCGCTTCAATTTGGAATGTCTGTCGAAGTCATCGGGGCCTTAGTGGGAGTAAATATGCGATACGTTCCGATTTCATGCGGTGAGGATGTTTCGATGTGGTAATCCCCTTTGCATGGGATCCTCCACAACTTTCAACCTGACTTCCGCATCCGGAATGAACAGATTCAGGCAATCACCTGTTCCCTCTCGCCAACGAGTGAGATCGCTCCGAGATGTTCTCCATACTGGGCGAAGAGCCGCCGCATGGAACGAAACCTCGAACCGAGTTCCGGCCTGGTTGCCACACGGAATGCGATGCGCAGACTGCCCATCAGTCCTTCATCCTGTAGCAGCCGGCGCGGCTCCAGCAAATGCATGGGCGCTTCACCACTCCAGGTCACCTTGAGTCCATTCTGTCTGAACAACCTGATCCACTCATCCCGGCAAAGCGGCTGCACCCCTACATGGATATCTCTCGACATAGCTGCCTGAATCTCCTGACGCAGAGAGTCCGGTATATCGTTCGGCAGGAGACAGAGTTCATGAATCCCGTACCGCCCCCCGGCTGCCAACAAGCGGCAAGCCTCGGCGACGATACGATTCTTTTGCTGCGGAGTCTGCATACTTAATAATGCTTCGCTATAGACCACGCTCGCACAGGCGTCGGGCAGTCCCGATTGTTCGGCGCTGGCCTGCACAATCTGAGTGCTGGGTCCGGCAAACCGCTGTTGCAATTGGTGAGCCGCAGACGGTTCGCGTTCGACGCCCCAATACGCCCGGGGATGCTTTTGTAAAACCATCTTCGCCGTCACACCAAGTCCTGGAGCGAACTCGACAACCCGGTCCTGCGGACCAATTGCGAGGGTATCGAGCATTTGCCAGGTAAGCTCGATTCCACCTGGCCGCAGCACTCTCTTTCCAACGCGAGCCAGTACCCAGTGTCCCTGCATCTTGTCGGGATGTTGTCCCGCGCCAGGTAATTCAGACGGGGCGAGATAGGAAGCACGCCCAATGGCACCAGTATGAGAATCCTGCATCATGATTTCCTCTGCTCTTCATCTTTGGCGTTGGAATCCATGCTGCATAGGACTTAAGTCACCGATGTGCTCAAGTGATTGGTGTTGAAGGGGATCTGCAACTCACAGGCTAACCGGCTTTCTGTTTTGCCGCGTGCACGAATCTTCCATCAAGTCAGGGTATGAGTTTTAGAAGGATCCATCTTCGCCTTTGCTTGTAGAGCCGAGGCATTGAGGATTGTGATGCGATGTCCATGGATGGCGATCAGATGCTCATTGACGAATCGGCGTAGAATCCGCGTGACGACCTCGCGCACCGATCCTAGACGTGAGCCGATCCTTTGATGAGGATCGGGTAGAGAGAAGGAGACGCCGTCCTTGACATCGCCAGAGATTGCCGCCTCTTCCACCAGCATCGCCGCCAATCTCTGGGTAACATCCTGCAAGGAGACTCGTTCGAGCAGTGTTGCCATCTTTCTAAGCCGGCTGGCCAGGACGCCCAGGGCTGCAAGCGCCGCCTCCGGATTTTGGAGCAGAACATACCTCACATCTTCTTTTGCAAGGAACAGGACCACGGACTCCTCTTCGGCGATTACCGTGGAAGGATACGCTCCATTATCGAAGACCGGAACTTCCGCAAACGTGCCGCCGGCGCGTTCCACTCGGATGGTTTGTTCACGCCCGTCCTCGTTTTCGCGGTAAGCCCGGAGCGCCCCGGAGATAGCCACATACAACCCTCGGGCCGTTTCTCCGGCAACGAAGAGAATTTCTCCTCGATGCAGGTGCCGTTCCACAGCGTGGCTGGCGAGCAGTTTCAATGCTTCAGCTGAAGCGTTGGCAAATAGTTCAGTTCCATGCAGTATTTCTATTCGTTCCTGCGGCGTCATACTTCCACCTCTGCTGAGACCTGTGCACTTGTGACTCAGATTACGACATTCTGGTTTACAGGGTGTGATCGAACACTTTGAAGGGGAATAGCCACTATACGTCGGAGCAAAATAGCGCAGAGCACGCAAATTGGGGGCACGGCGGCTGGATGCTCCGCACCCAGACACCGTACCCGAGAGTTGTTACATCGAGAGCAGCCTGGTTTGTACCATGGTCAGTATGCGAGATCATCCAACCGAGTTGGTGTAAATGGTCGTATCGATGGTTGGTGGAACACACTTCCACCGAAGGTGATTCGATGATGTCTCGCTGAGGTCCGGGCTACAAAGCACTACCCCAAGCGTCGCTCATCGCAACATACAGTGCATCGTCGATGATGCAAAGTAAGGCAGGCAGTTCCGTACTGGACTCGATATTATCAACCCTCCAGAGACTCCACGCGCGGGAACTCTTGAGACGGGCCGATGCGCTTATCTGTGCTCGTTTCCTCCGGTACAGTTCCAACCTGTTTTCCAATATTCAACGATCGTTCGTGCGAGGGTATTATTTCTTCACAGCCCTACCAAGCTTCTGTTCGACCCGACTTACCGCACCCTCAATCTCACCCGTTCGCTCACCATAATCGTCAAGTCTCATCATGGTAAGGACCCGCTCAGACTTTTTCCGAACCTCAAAATGGCACTCCTTCGCCAGACTCATCAGTTGGTCCCACGTACCTTCGACCAAAGTACCAAATGCAGTCATTCGGTAGTCGAGGCCACTGGCCTCTATGATCTTGACGAGGCCCGCAATATCGCTGCTAATCGAGAGATCCCGTCCGCGTGGAATTATCGTGAGTTCCAATACCATGAGATTACTCCTTGACTTCATTGATGCACGAGATCCTATCACCCTCAGAATAGGCGCAACAGTCGTTCTCTAATCGAATGCTTACACCTCCTGCCAAGCATCGGTAAAACGTGTTGGCCTCTGATCAAAGAAAACGTGTAGCGTACATCGGCCAGACAGAGAAGCGAATCAGATCAGGGTGTGATCGCGCCATAGTTTGTTTCACCAACCTTTAAAGTTGAGAGACGGCTTCTTCACCCCGCGTGGCAGTGCCAGTCGCTACGCCAGAATTTCATTATTGACCGGACATCTGCCGAAGCTTGAGGTACTTGCCAATCAGCAGCGTAGTGGGATAGAGGACCTGCTCTTCATTCTGTGCGTGAAGCATCAGAGCCTCGGCGAAAGCAAGCACCTCCGGCTTGTGTTCCTGACGCGCTGCCGATGCTAAGGCCTTCAGTGCCGACTGAATTTGCCGATGCTCCTGGATCATCTGCTCATAATGTGCCTGGAGTTGGGCGGCCATCTTAATGGCCTCATCCATCTGCTTGCCGCTTAAGGGTCGATCATCCGCGATGAACTCCAGCAGTCCCAGGGGTGGCATAGCGTAGGCCTCTTCTGCCTCGAAGTGCGGCAGGAGTGCATCCGCCACCACCCTGGCGCTAGCCTCCGTTTTTCCTCCCGAGGCGAGCGCTTCATCAAGCTGGTGATGGAGGTGTTTGTGTTCCTCCAGTATGGATGAAGGAGTGGCGAACGACGGGCTAGATATAGATATCCCGGATTCATTACCCTGTTTGTGATGTTGAGCAGGAACACTCTCCATAGCGAACGCCACAAAAAACGCGAACGCGATGGCAATGTGACTTCGTTTCATAAAAAAGCTCCTTACAGCGAGTCCGCTGCCCCATGTGAGGTTTCGGAGTTCCCCATTGTAGCCAGTTTCGCGGGGAGCACTTAAGCCACCGAAATACTAATCTATGCATAAAACCGGATTTTGCCAGTGATGCCGGCCACAAGCCTTAGCGGCGCCCATCACATCGTAAGTTTGAGTAAAACATATGATGTCAAACCTCGAGATGGAGGGCACTTAATTGTGAATCCTTTGCTTTCGGTGCGCGATTTGACCGTTGGCTTTGGTGATCGCACGGTAATCCGCGGCTTGAACTCCGAGGTGAACGCGGAGATGCCTTGGCCATTATTGGCCCGAATGGCTCCGGTAAGACAGTGTTGCTCAAGGCTCTGTTGCAGTTGATACGATATGAGGAGGCTATCCTCTGGTCACCTGGCTCCCGGCTTGGCTAAATGTCCCGCGAAAGATCGCCGCAGAAGTAGCACTCGTGCGTGATGGCGCCATGATACACATTAAGTTTGATCTCGCCACCACCACCTTCGCCATTCTCGTATGCCGGGGGTGCGAACAAATCAAACATCTCCGTAGAGCTTCCCTAGGATTCACCCTCATCCACCTTTGCACTCTGCCACAAGGGATAAGGCAGCCCTGCCATCCGGTTGATCACGAAGGCCTGCACCGTCAGCAGCACCACCGCCACCTCAATCACCACCAAGAGGTACGGCGTCGACAGAATCCCCAGCGCAACAATCAGCGTCGTCGCGCCCGCCGGAGGATGGTTCACTCGCAGCAGCACCATGAACGCCCCGGTAAACGCCAGCGAGAGCGCCGCAGAGAGAATCCTCGGCCAGTACACCCCGTCGTGAAAGTTCGGTGCCCCATGCTCCAGGCCCGCCGCCCAGAACGCACCATACCCGCAAGCCAGCCCGATGGCATGGCCCAGAATCGCATTCCGCGGACTTGACGATTGACCCATCGGAGAAAAGAAAAACAGATACGCCGTCGGCCCCAGTGACGGAAACACAAACGCCGTCTCGCTCACCACGGCCAGCAGAGCCAGCAACGCAATCGTCACAAACCCATTCACAAATACATACAGCGTCCAGATCAGCAGCGGAGGAAAGTGGTTCAGCAGCCAGCTCAAACGCAGGTGAGCCAGCGCCGTACTGACATTCTCCGAGCCAACGCGCGGAGGCCGAGGTTTAGATCTCTGGGGCATCAGATATTAGGTAACAGATCAAAGTATTCGTCGTCTTCGTTGCTCCCGCCCTCGCCCTTGCCCACGTCCTTTTCGCTGCCGACAAACTCGATCCGTTCAATCCACTTCACCATCTTGTAACCTAGTTGATTTTCGACCCGCAAACGTAGCGGAGAGCCATAGGTCTCCGTCAGCGGCGCACCATTCATCTCCAGCGCAAGGATGCACTCTGATTTCAACACATTCTCCAGGCTCTGGGTATCGTAGTACTCCGCCCCATACAGCGAATAGCCGAACGAGAAGAACGCCAACACCTGCGCCGAAGGCAGCGGCCTCACCAGTTCCACCAGCTTCCGGATTGGCACTCCACCCCATTCTGCCACGCCGGACCAGCCCTGGATGCAGTGGTGCATGGTAATAAAGTCCTCCATCCCCAGCGCCCTCAACTCCTCCAGCGAAAGCTCCACTGGATTCTCGACCAGTCCACCGACCTTCAGCCTGTAGTCGGCAAACTTGTCCGCTACCATCGCTTTCCAGTCCTCCCGCACCGGCAGCTTCCCATTTGGCCAGAAGTGCGGCGAGATATGGTCTTTCGTATACTTCTCCGCCGGCTGAAAGCGGTTCAGACTGGCAAGCAGCAGAGGATACGCCACCGCCTTCTGTGCATGTTGCAAAGCACGCGGATGCTTCCACGAAATATAGTGTGCCGCGATCCACGAAAGCATTACCACCGCAATCCCCACAAACCCCAAAATCATCCCGATCGGATGCAGGTTGTCCGTCCCCATCACGATGTGGTTCATATTCCGCCGAAATCCGGTAATCGAGATTAGCGTCACATGCACCACGATGAACGCGAGAAATCCGTTCAACAGCAGAAAGTGGATCGACCGCGCCGACTGCCGCCCTCCAAATAGCCTCGGATACCACTGGAACCGGTTTACCAGCGCCGGCGACATTGCCAGTCCCGTCATGATCGAGAGCGGTGCCATCACAAACACCGTCGCGGCATACGCAATCTGCTGTAGAGCGTTATACCCATAGAACCCATTCGGCTCCGGTGGGAAGTGGAAGTTCGCATAATACACAAACGTTCTCCACGCCTCCGTCACTGTATCCCACGATGTCGGGACCAGACGCATCCACTGGTCGGTCGTAAATAGGCAAACAACAAAAAATATCCCGGTCAGAATAAACCCATACACCGTGATGAAGTGCCACGATCGCGCCACTCCCACGGTGTGCCGGTATCCCGGCAGCGCAACCACCGGCGATATGTATCGCGCGTCATCCTTCGCCGTCCACACGCGGTCTTTCGGGACGCGGATCGGCGTAAACCGAATCCACTCCGAACCGGGTGTGCAATCGTTATTGAAGTAAAGCCGCGGATGGTCCATCAGGATTGACAGCCCGCTCCGTATCAGTAGCATCAAAAAAAGGAAATTGAAAAAGTGGCTCCACCGAACCCACCCGGGAAACCCATGAGGCCCGCTCATCTGCCCTTCGATGAATTGCGGCAATGCCGGCAGCTGCGGAAGGCCATAGAGCATCACCTCCACCAACGCAATCACTACCGGAACCAGAACCAGGGAGAAAAGGACAATCAAAACCGAGGGCCGTATCCAGATACGAAATCGGCGGTCCTCAGGATAATGTACGGCACGATGCGCACTATCGAAAGAGATCATGGAGTTGCCTCCAGCTTAGTATGCTCTTCAGTCTTCAACCGGTTGGTTTAAATCTGTACTTGCGTCCGATTAGCGGTCTACGAGTGGATCTTCATCGCTCAAATTTTCGATGTTTGACTCGGGCTCAACACAGAGCCGCTCGGAGCTACGCTGCCTTTCCGACGAGGAGGTGAGTAACCAGCCAAGCACGAACTACCACCGCCTGCGAAGAGATGCAGAACCAACTCATTCGGCCATGAAACTTCGAACGAGCGGTACCAGAGCTGTCATTCGCTTTGGTTATAGCCCTCTGTGGAGTACCCTGTGTCCGATGGGTAGAAAGCCTGCGTCTTTGCATGGGTCGAAGGACTCATCAATGTTCGGCCAGCCATAGGACATGACAGATACGCGGCCATGTTTCAGCACCCAGTATGCTCCTCGCATCCGGGCTTGAACTTGGCAGCTGCTTCCTCGCACCACTTCTCCCGACCGGCCTCACGCATGAACTATCTTCCGCGAACGCGGTCACTGTGACGAAGATCACAATAACCGCATATACAAAACACTAACCTCGTTTCTATGGAGTCATGAAAGCGTAGGATCCGCGTTCAAGCGACAAATAGCACGAAAGGCGCCTAAACATAGCAACCTCTAGATCCCACGGCAGTAGCGGAAGGAACCTAGCGATGGAAACGCCAACAAAGCCTCTTGATGCCTTCTGGGATCGGTCGCTACTCGAGTTGTTCCAGCTTCTTCAGGCGACTCCTAATGGTCTGACATCAGAAGAAGCCAACCAGCGACTCCGTCTCTATGGCCCTAACAGTCTGGATCACGAATCCCGTTTCGCTGCATTGTTCAGCTTTTTGGGTCTCTTTGCTAATCCGCTTGTGATCATCCTTGTCGTTGCCAGCGCCATATCTCTTGCTCTTGGCGAGCATATTGGTGGACTCATCATCATTGCCATTGTAATGTTCAGTGTGCTTCTGAATTTTTTGATGGACTTTCAAGCCCGCCATGCAGTTGAGGAAATACAGAAACAGATTGCCATTACAGCGATAGTAATGAGGAACGGTCAATTCGTTGATCTACCCACAGCCGATCTGGTTCCGGGAGATGTCATCCAACTCAAGGCAGGAGATCTTGTACCTGCGGACGCCCGACTACTCGATGTAAAAGATCTCCACGTGCGCGAATCTATGCTAACCGGGGAGTCTCTGCCGGTAGAGAAGACGATTGCCGATCTTTCAAGAGAGAAGCACGGGATTGAGGATGCAAATAACTGTGTCTTCCTGGGCACCGCCGTCCAGACAGGGATAGGAACCGCAATCGTTGTTCGCACCGGAAAGCGCACGGCCTGTGGCGAAATCGCACATCGTCTGGCGATGCGGCCACCAGAAACTGAGTTTGCTCGAGGCACACGCCAATTCGGAATGATGCTTACCTGGGTAACCCTGTTGCTGGTCCTTTTCGTTTTGATGGTGAACATCATCTTTCACCGTCCGGTGCTTGAATCTTTCCTGTTTGCGGTTGCGCTGGCAGTCGGAATGACACCAGAAATGATGCCGATGATCATTACAGTGACTCTGGCTCAGGGCGCGAAACGGATGATGAAGAAAAGGGTTTTGGTGAAACAACTCGCGGCTATCGAGGATTTTGGGAGCATCGATATTATTTGTACCGACAAGACAGGCACACTCACCGAAGGAGAGATAGTGCTTGATCGGCACGTGGATTATCAAGGCAAAGACAATGAGAATGTGCTGCAACTCATTTACCTAAACAGTCATTTTGAGGCGGGTATCAAGAGCCCTCTTGACGATGCCATTTTGAAGCATGATGCCCCCTCCGTAGTGGGTTACGAAAAGATGGACGAAATTCCCTTCGACTTCAATCGCAAGCGCCTCTCAGTGGTGGTGCGCTACGGTGACGACTACCGTCTCATCACCAAGGGCGAGGCTGAGAGCGTTTTTGCGATCTGTGAAACAGTCGCTATTGATGGTGTTCCTCAACCGTTCGATGATAATCGACGGGCAGAGGCAGAATGTACGCTTAAGAAGCTAAGCGCAGATGGATATCGTGCACTTGGTGTAGCAGTGTCAAATGTAAAAAGCCAGAACCTGTATACCGTGACAGCCGAACATACGATGACACTGGTAGGGTTCGCGGCGTTTCTTGATCCACCGAAAGAAGGAGTTCTTTCCGTCCTTGGAGCACTGAAGCACAATGGTATTTCTGTGGTCGTCATGACGGGTGACAATCAGTACGTTACTCAAAAAGTAGCCCATGAAGTAGGGCTCAGTGTGGACCGCATTCTCATCGGAAACGAAGTCGACGCGATGGACGATGCCTCCCTTGCATATCAGGCAGAAAACGGCGCGATCTTTGCCCGTATGTCGCCCGAACAGAAGAATAGAGTCATCCTTGCACTTAAAAGCCGCGGACACGTTGTCGGTTACCTGGGAGACGGAATCAACGACGCACCCTCGCTGCACACTGCGGATGTCGGAATTTCCGTCATGAATGGTGTGAACGTGGCTAAGGACGCTGCCAAGATCATCCTCATGGAAAAGGATCTTTCAGTTGTGAACGATGGAGTATTAGAAGGAAGGCGCTCTTTCGCCAACATCATGAAGTACATCATCATGGGCACCAGTTCAAACTTTGGCAATATGTTCAGCATGGCTGCTGCATCGCTCTTTCTGCCATTCTTGCCGATGCTGCCGAGTCAGATACTTTTAAATAATTTCCTTTACGACGTGTCGCAAGTCAGTATCCCCAGTGATAATGTCGATTGGGCCGCAAAGCAACGACCTAAACGATGGCGGATTCAATTTATCCGGCAGTTCATGATGATCATCGGTCCCATCAGTTCCATCTATGATTTCCTGACCTTCGGCATATTACTCTGGCTGTTCCATGCGTCCGCAAATGAGGCGCTCTTCCATACCGGTTGGTTTGTGGAATCCTTGGCGACCCAAACTCTCGTAGTGTTTGTGATCCGAACGCAAGCTAATCCTCTCAAGAGTCGCCCTAGTCGGGCACTGTTGTTGAGTGTACTGTTGGTGGTTATTGTGGCAGTTGTACTGCCATACACTGCGCTCGGGAGATTGCTGCGCTTTACAGCGCTGCCCATATCGCTACTGGGCATGATTGCACTTCTGACCGTTACATATCTACTTCTCGTACAAGTCGTGAAGACCTGGTTCTACCGTAAGCACGCTCTGCTTTGATAGTGTTCCATGATATGTAATTCGCCACATATGGGCAGCTAATTGTTCGTGAGAATCACCTTCAGAGCACCCTCTTCAGATGCATTGCCAAATGTTTCATAGGCCTTTCGGATGTCGTTAAGGTCAAAACGATGGGTGACCAGTTTGTTCGGTTGTAGCTTGCCCGATGAAATAACTTTCAACAGCATGGGCAGACTAGTGGCATCGACAAGACGTGTTGTCAACGCGATATTGCGGTCCCAGAGCTGTTCAAGGTGTAGGGTCACTGGTTTACCATGAACGCCGATGTTTGCAATTCGTCCACCTGGTCCGACGATAGCTTGGCAGATATCGATTGTTTCGGGTATCCCAACAGCCTCAATAGCGACATCCACCCCGGCACCACTGGTCAGTTCTAACAAATGTACAGTGGACTGCCCATCTGTGCTGTTTATTACATGAGTCGCACCAAGCCGCATCGCTACCGATAAACGCTTGTCGTCTACATCGATCATGTAAATTGCAGCCGGTGAATAAAACTGCGCTGTAAGCAGAACTGCGAGTCCAATGGGGCCGGCACCAACGATAGCGATTGAATCTCCTGGCTTCACTTGCCCATTCAAGACTCCACATTCGAACGCAGTTGGAAGGATATCGCTGAGCATTATCAGAGCTTCTTCATCACCTCCCGCTGGAAAGGGATAGAGACTTCCATCGGCGTGTGGAATGCGAACATACTCGGCCTGGGTTCCGTCAATAGTGTTACCCAGGATCCAGCCCCCACGCCTGCAATGAGATGGCATGCCTCTTCTACAAAACTCGCATTTCGTGCAAGAGGTAATGCACGAGATTATGACCTTATCCCCAACCTCAAATTCTGTGACTCCTGCGCCGATCTGTTCGATTACACCAATACCTTCATGTCCAAGGATGCGCCCATCAGTCACAGAAGGCACATCTCCTTTCAAGATGTGAAGGTCGGTTCCACAGATTGTTGATGTCGTCATTCGAACAATCGCATCGCCCGGGTCCCTGATCGATGGAACTGAATGATCTTCCCATGCATACCAGTGAGAGCCATTGCCAGCTCTGTGATAGACCAGGGCTTTCATGGTGGAGACAGGAGCAATAGAGGCAGCTCCGGGGTTCAATTCATGTTCAAATGTTGCCATGCCGATTACCTCATGAACTGGGTCGAATAAGTCTTCAAATTACGGGTTTCACTCGTCCCGATCGATTGGCGGCCGAGTAAGTCTGCACTCGGGCACGAGCACGCTCAGCTATAAAAAACGCCGCACCATCCATTTTGGCCATGCGAGCAATTCAACATGCTGAAAGATGTTCCAGGACATCTGGCTGCATCACCGTAAGAAGGACGCCTTTGAAGGTGATCAAATTGTCGCGACGGAAGCGACTCAACGTACGAGTGACCGTTTCACGCGAAGTGGAGGTCATGGACGCAATTTCCTCATGCGTGAGTGGCAACGCCACCCCCTTCGTGCACTGGGGGGTTGATTTCTCTGCTGTCCAATCGAGCAACAGGCGAGCCACCCGTCCAGCCGGAGACGCGGGAAGCGCAAGCCGACGGACTTCATTAAAACCGCTGCAACATTCCTGTGCGAGAGCTCTCGCTGCACCGACACTGGCTTCTCCATATTTCTGCAGCATTTCCATCAGCGGGCGGCGATTGATGACCGTGACCTGGCACGGTTCCAGAGCCTCTACGGTGACCTCATGAACGCCTTCGGACAAGATCGCACTCAGACCGAGCACATAGCCCGCATCGACAACCCGCAGTATCATTGTCCGTCCCTCACTCGATGTCGTTGTGAGCTTTACCCGGCCTCGGCAAAGAATGTAGACAGCGTCGCATCGGTCTCCCTGACGGAAGAATGTCGTTCCACGCGGACATTCGGTAGAGATAGAAACAGATTCCATGAATGCCAGGGCGTCTTCGCTAAGGTTGCAAAATGCATGCTGTTTTTTGGGGGTGCAGTTTTGGCAAGTTTTCATCGCTATGCTCCAGGGTTTATGACTTCCCTCGAAGCATCTCTATCGCCAAACCACAATATCATTTATTTTCAATAAGTTATAAAGATTATGCTCATAAATAGAGGGCCTGACTGCGTCAAGAAGCCCAACTCATTTGCGCCATATGGCGCAGCTGTGGGTTGGTCTATAAGATAAAACTCAGCCCCGAGGCAGCGTTCTATGGCTGATTTCATACAGATTGTGGTGATCGATGACAATGTGCGCAGTCTTGAACTGCTCTCAGCGGCATTGAATCGCGACGGAATCCATGTCCACACTGCCAATAGCCCGGAACTGGGCTTGGAACTCATTCGAAAGCTCCGCCCCCGTCTCGTCATTACCGATCTCGTTATGCCCCGTCTCACCGGCTTGGAAGTATTGGATCGGGTGATGATGATCGACCCGGCAATTGACGTTGTCCTTATGACTGCGCACTACACAACAGAAACAGCGGTCGAGGCTATACGTAAGGGAGCAGCAGATTACCTCGAAAAGCCGGTGCAATTGGCTCTTCTTCGTGATCGTGTCAATAGGCTGCTGGATACAGCGCAACGGAGACAGAGAGCTCTCAAGACTGATGCTTCCGCACCTGATGTCCTGAAATTTGAAGGCATGATTGCGCGCAGTCCCCAGATGTGGGAGGTCTTTGCAAGGCTACAGAGAGTCGCACCCCATTACCGTTCGTTGCTCATTAATGGCCCAACCGGCTCTGGTAAAGATCTTCTGGCACAAGCGCTGCATCGCCTGAGCGGTGTTAAGGGAAGATTCGTTGTCTTGAATTGTTCTGCTGTTGTAGAGACTCTCTTTGAGAGTGAGCTGTTCGGACATGTACGAGGCTCATTTACAGGAGCGGATCGTGACAAAACCGGACTTTTCGAAATCGCGGATCAGGGAACGCTATTTCTAGATGAAATTGGCGACATGCCGATGTCTACACAGGCCAAATTATTGCGAGCGGTTCAGAACCAGGAGATTACCCGCGTCGGTTCACTCGACAGCCGCCGCGTGAATGTCCGCATCATTGCCGCCACACATAAGAACCTGCCGTTGGCCATCCGAGATAAGGAATTTCGTGAAGATTTGTACTACCGCTTGTCAATGGTTGAGATTGCCGCTCCTAGTCTGCAGGAGAGAATGGAAGACCTGCCTTTGCTTGTCCGGCACTTTGTACAGCGCTTTTCTGAGGAGTATAGCAAGCCCATTCATGGCGTAACACCTCGAGCCATGCTTTTGCTGGAACGCTATACGTGGCCAGGAAACGTGCGCGAACTCGAACACGCTATCGGTCATGCCTGCATGATGACAACTGCCGACAGGATTGACGTGCCAGAACTCCCAGAACGACTCGTACAGGCATGTAAATCAGGGTTGGACCGTCCTAATGGCATGCCTGATACATCGGCTGCTCCTCCTGTCGAATCAAATATGCCTAACGGCGCAGGCGGCTCACAATTGGCTGTACAAGAATTAGAACTCATCGTTCGAGCCCTTTCCGAGGCAGGTGGAAATCAATCACAGGCGGCTCGTCGGCTAGGAATCGGCCGAGATGCGCTCCGCTATAAGTTGAAGAAATATAGCATCGAGCATCAAATAGGTGACTTCGGTCTACGTAATTGATTGCTTGTTTTGCAGCAAAGCAGCTACAGCCTCTCGTAGTTTTGCCGGTCCGATCGGTTTGACGAAGCACGCATCAAAGCCAGAATTCAGGATCCGGTCCTTCTCGTCGGGCGATGCGCTCGCTGTCAATGCCATGATTGGGATATCCTGCAGAGCTCGTTCTTTTCGCAATTCTTCCACTACGCCAAATCCATCCCTCTTCGGCATGTGAATATCCAAAATCACCAGATGAGGGCTCAATTCAAAGGCCATCAAAAGTGCCTCTTCTCCGTCAGCAGCTTCCACGACTAAATATTTGTCATCGAGGATTGCGCGCAGAAGGTCGCGGCTGCTTTGCTTGTCATCCGCGATCAGTATGACTCGTCTAAGGCTGGTAATCTCATCAAGTTGCACAATAGGCCTGCCGTATTCCAACTTCATCGACTCCTAGTCTTACAGCAGACCATGAAATGCAGACGTGATTTTCATCACATCACTTTCGGAACAGTAAAATGAAATCGACTCCCAGAACCTAGCTCGCTCTCAATTTTGATTGAGCCCCCATGCATCTCAATCAATTGTTTGCAGATAGCCAACCCTAGACCAGTTCCTTCGCGGACGCCACTTGTGGCATAACCCACCTGATAAAACTTTTCAAAGACTTGTTCTAATTTATCTGCCGGTATGCCAATCCCCGTGTCCGCGATCGTGACACGGACAAATTGCCCGTCTTCCTCCGCTTGCACTGTGATTTTTCCCCCCTTCGGAGTAAATTTCACCGCATTTCCCAGCAGATTGTAAAACACCTCTTTGAGGCGCATCGGATCAACGGCAACCAGTCCCTTGAAAATATCATGACTTTCCAAAGCCAAGGACTTCATTATCGCATTAGGACGGATCGCATTCACCGCGTCTGAAACCGCATCGGCAAGAGAGATATGTTCGATCCTTAGCGACATCGCTCCCGCTTCAATCTTACTCAAATCCAGAACATCGTTGATTAACTCAAGAAGGTGTTCTGAGTCCTCTCGGATGTGCTGGAGATAACGTTTTTGTTTAGAGTTCAGAGCACCTTCCCCCTCTTCACCCAGCAGCTCCGAGAAGCCCATAATGGTGTGTAGCGGTGTCCTCAACTCATGGCTCATGCTCGCCAGGAATTCACTCTTCAAGAGGTTGAGACGTTCTGCTTCTCTTTGTCGAGCCTCCAGTTCCACCATGTAATTTTCCTGCAGAGAGCGCATCTGAATCTCAGTCTGCCGACGATCGCTCACATCACGGATGACTGCTGTGACGTTAACGCCATCGTCTCTCTGGGAGGGACTCAGGCTAATTTCAACCGGGATTTCAATCCCATCCTTTCGCAAAGCGGATAGTTCCATACCGCGACCCATTGGACGCACCTTCGGAGACTTGGCAAAGGAGGCTCTATGCTCTACATGACGTCCCCGCGCCGCCGATGGAACAAGGACGTCCACATTTTTACTGAGCAACTCCTCTCGTGTATAGCCAAACATCACCTCCGCTGTGTGATTGGCCACAAGGATTTTCCCGTTTGGATCGACCTGAAGGATCGCATCAGGGGCATTTTCTATCAGTTCCCGAAACTTTGCCTCGGCGAGCACGATCGCTCGCGTTTGTTCTTCCAGTTCGCGGGCAATCTTTCGTTCTGTGATATCAAAGCTGGTCTCCAGAATCTCCCAGCCGCCAGTTCCCTCTTGACGCTTCCGTCGACTTAACATCGTTCGACGCACACCATCGCGGGTTAAATTGGTCAGTTCGCCTTCCCAATTCCCTTCTGTCTCCAGCGCCTCGCGCACTAATAATTCCGATTCGAGAAACTTCGTCTGGAGGAGTTCGCAACCGACCCGTCCGATGGCTTCTTCAGCAGGCCATCCATAAACCCGCTCTGCACCCTTATTCCAATACAGAATGCGATCGTCCATCGATAAAACAAGAATTGGTTCGTACACCTGATCTAGAAGGCGAGCCTGCCTGAGGAGGGTTGCATCGGCAACGCTTCTGGTTGAGACATCGCGAGACATCTTAGAAATCCCGATCAGCCTGCCTTCCGCATCGTGAATGCCGGATAACGTGAGCGAAACGAATATCTGGCTACCGTCTTTGTGACGTCTTGTTGTCTCGTAATGGTCAACACGTTCCCCACGGCGGATCTTTTCGATGAAGCGGGATGTATCCTCTTCATTCCCCGGCCACGCCAATAAAGAAATATGCTTTCCAAGCACTTCGGAAGCTTCATACCCAAAGATTCTCTGGGCACCCTTGTTCCAACTTGTCACTATGCCTTCAAGGGATTCACCAATAATTGCATCGTCAGAAGATTCAACAATAGAGGCAAGCCATTGTTGAGCGTCCCGTTTATAAGTTAGAGCTTCCGGGGAAGTCTCCTCGTCGATCTGCCGGATTGGTCGCTGCACGGGGGGCATTTTTACCATGGGAACGTCATAGCTGTGCATTTTACGGCTACGTCAGCAATATGAACAACTTTCAATGAACCCGTTGCCATATTGCCCATAATCAAATGCGGGTTCGACCTTCATACACTTGTGACGATCGTCTTTCGAGTGACGGCTGTCACAGCATGATTTTTTAGCACGTCGTAAGTTGATTGCGGAGGTGACCATGGTCAATTCCTGCGTCAATCCGGATTGCGGTACTGCGCTCAAGACCCTTAACGGCGGTCATCTCTATGCTGTCGAAAGGCGGTCCGCGAACACCGAGTTTTTCTGGCTCTGCCCAACCTGCGTGACCGGGTTTATCTTTTGTCTGGACTTGAAGAACTCTCCTGTTGTGAGACCGAGATCTGACCGTGAACTTCGTCGCCCACCTGACCCAGATAGCCGCCTGCTGCTCGTTTCCGACCTCGGGGAGTATACATCGTCGTATCAAGTCACCCGTCGATATGAATTAGCCTCTTCCGGAGGGTCAGGCTATATCAACTTTCATCATGATCCAATGCAGCACGAACTTTTATTGAATCTGTAAACAGCGCGGAAAGGAGCAGAAGCCTATGCGAGCATCAGTCAATGGGTCGGCACAGCCATTTACCACAATCCTTTTTGCGAGCGACCTCTCTGCCGCATCGCAAGTGACCTTCCACGTCGCTCTTTGCGTGTGCGCGGCATTCAGAGCGAGTCTTTCTATTCTGCATGTCTTTGAGTATCCCAAGGCCAGCGCATCCGAACCGCGAGGTCGGATACCTGAATCAGGCTCCCATAAGGAAGGCGCTCTAGAATCACTTGAAAGGTTCCGTGAGGAAGCGAATCAAGCAGGTGTGCGGTGTGAAACGATAATAGCTAGCGGAATCGCGTCGCTAGCAATTCTCAAGGTTCTTTCACAGAACAAGAATGATCTGGTCGTTCTTGGGACAAGTGCTCCTCATGGTTTTGAACGACTTGTCTTTGGTTCAACCGCCGAAGCAGTTCTGCGTGAAGCCACATGCCCAGTATTGACGGTGGGTCCCCATACAACGAATCCGGCAATGGCAAATTGGACTGAAGCCCCAGTGGTCTTTGCGACAAACTTCCATCGCACTACGACTCATGCCATTCGCTATGCTGCAACGTTTTGTAAGACGACGCGATCACCATTGCATTGCCTCCACGTGCTTCCACAAGCGCTTGAATCCGGTTCTCCAAGCCAGATTGTTCCGCAGATCATGAAAGAGGCCTTGTGTCATATTGCTGCTGAGAATAACGTGGAGACCACTTCCGACATTTACACAATTGCATATGGCAGCGATGTCTCAAAAGCAATAACCGAGTATGCCAGGCAGCACAGAGCGCGGCTAATCGTCCTCGGCATTGAGCAGTCCTCGATCCTTGCGTCACATATTTCTACTGACATTGCGTATCGCATCATCACAGAGTCTCTATGTCCTGTACTTACGATCGCCTTCGCGTCGGAATCGCCACCGATCCTAGCTGCAGCCTGCTTGTGAGGATTCAATGAGCAAACTGGTGTAAATGTTTCACGCTCCGAGGAAACAGACTCAAAGAAACGAAAGTGTGATCTCAATGCCTCAAGAATCAGTTGACAAGAGTTCTCTCTTTTACTTGGTGGGCGGTGGAGTCGCATCGCTTGCAGCTGCGGCCTTCCTCATTCGTGATGGAGACGTACCGGGCAAAAACATTGTCGTCTTCGAAGAGTCAGAGAAAATCGGCGGGAGTCTTGACGCAGCCGGAACTTCTAGGACTGGCTACGTTATGCGTGGCGGCCGAATGATCGAAAGTAAATATCTCTGTACATATGATTTATTTTCCTCGATTCCGACTCTTGACGACAGCAAAACGGTCACAGAAGAGATCTTCGAATGGAACAGGGTGATGAAGACCTCGTCGAAATCGCGTCTCTTTCGAGAAGGGCACAGGGTAAATGCTCCCAAATTTGGCCTCAGCGAAAAGCATATTCTGGCAATCGAACGCCTCGAACTCCAACCAGAAGTGATCCTAGGACGGACCAGCGTCTCCGATCATTTCGAATCTTCATTCTTTAAAACAGATTTCTGGTTCATGTGGTGTTCCACCTTCGCTTTTCAGCCCTGGCACAGTGCGGTTGAGTTCAAACGCTATCTGTTGCGCTTTACACACATGGTTTCAGGATTCAACACGCTCGGCGGGATCATGCGAACGCCCTATAACCAATACGACTCTATGATACGTCCACTCCAGAGGTGGTTGGAAGCCCGCGGTGTGCGATTTGAATATGCCACTTCCGTCACAAATCTGGGCCTTTGTCATGATGCTGAGGGCTATTGTGTGGATCGTATCATTTGTGAACAGGAGGGTCGCAAAAAGCAAATCAGAGTGGAGGGAACGGACTATGTCATTGTTACATTAGGATCGATGACAGAAGATTCCAACTTGGGGTCCATGGATTCGGCGCCTGTACTGAAAGGCAAGGCTAAAGGAAGATCCTGGACTTTGTGGGAGAAGATCGCCGATGGCCATCCTCAATTTGGCCGTCCAGCCAACTTCGCCGACCATATAGACGAGTCCAAATGGGTCTCTTTCACCACAACACTCCATGACCCGACTTTTTTTCGCCTCATCGAAGACATGACAGGAAATGTTCCGGGAGAAGGAGGCCTTGTAACGTTCCCAGACTCTAATTGGTTAGCGTCAATCGTCTTACCTCAACAACCCCATTTTATTGGACAACCAGCTGATACTCAGGTCTTTTGGGGCTATGGCCTTTCTGTCGACAGACCCGGCAATTTTGTAAAAAAGCCTATGTCTTCATGTACCGGCAGGGAGATTATGATCGAGATTATGGGCCACCTAGGGATTCAAGCTCATGCCCAACAAATCCTGGATACGTGCACCTGTATTCCCTGCATGATGCCCTTCATCACCAGCCAGTTTTTGCGTCGAGCCAAAGGTGATCGTCCTCAGGTAGTACCGAAGCGCTCAAAGAACCTTGCCTTTGTTGGACAATTCTGTGAACTTCCGGACGACGTAGTGTTCACCATAGAATATTCAATCCGCACCGCACAAACTGCAGTCTATGCATTGCTGGGTCTGCGTAGGTACCCTCCCCCCGTATACAAGGGGCATCACGATCCACGCATTCTACTTAAGACTTTCTTCGCCTTGCATGATAGACCAGGAGGCTTACTCAGCTCTAACAATCTATAATTCGAAACCATTTTCGGCAGGATTTCTGCCTGGAGGATGACAATTATTCATTTTCCAGCCAATGCTTTTAATCCATTATCTTCCGCGCCACACTGCCATCTTCTCGCACAGCGTCGGCCAGATGCAGCATAGCTGAACGTAAAAACTCCTCACAACCACAACATTTGAAGATTGCACATTCAAGCATGTCAAATTCCTCCTCACAACAAATTGCGAATCGCTGAATCCATGGCTTGAAGGGCATATAGCTTCCCTCCATACCCTCACCAAACCTTTACTTGTCGTGTCCTGAAATCTAGGAAGCACAGACTGTCAGCACCGGACATTCCGCCTTCATAAGCACCTGACCAACGGTTCCCTCTACTAAGTGGGCGTACCACGTTCCGCTGTGCTTTGCACCAAGAACGATCAGATCGGCATCGACCTTCTTGGCAAGTCCTAGAATTCCTGGCGCAACTTCTCCAGTCTCGACCACCCGTTCAGGGCTAATCCAGTCATAGGTGGATCTAGGAATGAGCTGTTGCAAAGCTTCCTCAAACTTCAGCTCCAATTCGGCTGTTTTGCAGATGTCCTTGCCTGGTCGGTCGAGCACATGGCACAGGTAAATTTTTGCAACGCTATCCTGGGCAAAGCTCAGCGCAACGGCGGCTTCCAAGGCAGCACTGGAACTGAAATCCGTCGCGAACACTACCGTATGGAACGAAAAGCCTCCTTTTGGAGCTAATTTGGCATTCGGACCGATCGTCAGGACAGGGCAGCTTGCATGCCTGATCATTCCCTCGGCACACGAACCAAGAATCGCCTTGCTCAGTCCATGACGTGCGTTCGTTCCGGTAACGATTAGATCGGCCTTGAGTTCCCTGGCAAAACCGACAACCGTCGCCGCTGGGTTGTGAGATTCCATCGTGTGCGCCGTCGTTCGTACTCCCGCGGAGGTCATATCGTCAAGAAGGCGTTCCTGGTTTTCTGCACTCGTGCGACGCATCTCATCAATGGGCAGTCCAACAACTGCGGCTTCGGACCGAGGAGCAACCGACAAATCAATCACATGCGCGAGCGACAGGCTCGAAGAGAAGCGCTTTGCTAATCCCTGCGCGTAGCTCGAGGCCTTTTCAGCAGAAGAGGAAAAATCCGTCGCCAAAACGATCCGATCCAAAGTGAGTCCAACTTGATCCCCGATTACCGGCATGTGCCACCTCATTGCTTGAATTTGGGTAATGCTTGTTCGAAGACTAAGTCTGTCGAACCCGAACCGCCGTGAGCCTCTACATACAGGAGCGTAATCGCTGTCACGCGGTTTGACTGTGACCTCGATCACACCTACCTCTTCGCATGTGACCGGTGTCACGGCGGGGTAGGGCGCACTGGACCTATGCTGATTCGAGAACGTATCCCCGCACCCTCGCGGTGAACTGAAGAGGCGCACTCATGATTCCTGCTCATAGGGCTCCGGGCGGTCCCATCCAGATGGGAATCCTCACTCCAGGTAGTATTCCTTTCGCTAGGATCCTAGTTGGCATCGACTTTTCCGATCCCGCCGCACGTGCATTACAGGTGGCACTTGCAGTCGGAGAGATTTTCGCGTCGGAAATAGTGCTTATTCATGCCGTTCCTAATGTATATGGACCACAGACATACCCGATGAGAGCTGAATTTCTGAGAACGAATCTCAATCGAGCCAGGGAAAGGATGGATCAACTTATCGCTGACGAGCCGCGGCTCTATCAGTTGAGCGCGGCTACGATGGTTGCTTACGGAAGCCCTGTCGGGCTTATTCAACAAGCCGCAATCGACGAGAATGCTGATTTGATTGTCGTCGGATCCCGCGGAACATCTGGAATAGAGCGACTCGCGCTTGGATCAGTAGCTGAGACTATTCTGCGCAAGGTCCCCTGTCCTGTGCTCGTCGTCGGACCAAACTGCGCTGCCGTGCAGAATCCATTTCGCTCCATTTTGCTTGCTACAGATCTCGAAACAACCGGGTTACGCCCGGTGCAGTATGCCAGGGCGTTAGCCAAATGTGCTCTGAGTAGCCACCTAACATTACTCCACGTAATTGAGAGAAACCCTCATACCCCAGGCCCCGATCCCGAACTGTTCGAAAATGACCTTCGCAGGGAACTCCAGCGGTTAAGTCCACCGGATTCCGGACTCAATTGCAGGCCCAGGATGCTACTCGAACACGGCAGACCGCCTCAGGTAATCGTAGATAAAGCTAAGGCAGAGGGAGCGAGCCTGGTTATCGTTGGCCTGCGCCAGCCGGTAACCTTGTCAGATCATGTTCCCTGGTCCACGCTCTCGCATATCGTCCGTGATCTCGAATGCAGCGTTCTCGTGATCAAAAACTCATTCCATTGACGCCCCCGATGTCGAGGCGCCACTGACTAGGCGTATCAGGAGCTTTATCTTACGTCATCCAAATAGCAAGAGAAGGTGGACACTGGCCATCCAGGGTTATCCAGAAGAGTGAGGTAGTTGTGAGATACCAGTCTCTCTCATAATCGCACGGCAATGGCGAGCAATCATGAGATCCTCTTCACTGGCTACAACGCAGACTTGTACCTTGCTGGTATCTGTCGAGATCGTCCCGTAATGCGATTCGTTTCTGAGATCGTCGAGATCAAAGCCTAGAAAAGCCAAGCCTCTACAAACATCACTTCGCACGCGAACACTGTGCTCACCAATTCCTCCAGAGAACACCAGCATATCCAAGCCTCCAAGTATTGCCGCATAGGCGGCAATTGTTTTTCGAATGGAAGTACAAAATAATTCGATAGCCAGTTGCGCTTCCTGAGTTCCTTTGGCAGCTGCAGCTTCAATATCGCGCATATCTGACATGCCTCCCGATAGCGCTCTCAGACCGGCATTGTGATTCAGCAGGGCTTCGAGCGAATCTGTGTCCACGCATTTCGTTCGTAAAAGATAAAGCAACACTCCGGGATCAAGATCGCCGCTACGGCTACCCATTGGAATCCCACCTGTGGGCGTAAGACCCATTGTCGTATCGATGGATCGACCTTCACAAATCGCCGCCAAGCTAGCACCATTACCCAGGTGAGCGATTACAGTACGATGGGGCAGATCGCTACCCATCTGCTGAATGATCGACTCATACGAAAGCCCGTGAAATCCATAGCGCCGAATGCCTTCGTCGTACAGCTCCCGCGGCAGGGGAAACCTTGCTGCAACTTCCGGAATAGTATGATGAAAAGCGGTATCGAAGCACGCAAATTGCGGAACCTGTGGGTAGATACGTTCTGCTCTTTCTATCAATTGAAGTGCTAGAGGGATGTGAAGCGGCGCGAAATGGGTGTATTTGCGTAGCTCTTGAAGAACCCCCCCTGTAATCCTTTGGTGAGCGATTAGATGAGGACCACCATGAACCACTCGATGTCCGATCGCACGAAGTCTCCCCTGAAAGGTTCCTGCAATCCAGTGTGCGGCTTTGCTGAGAGCGTCCTGCTGCGTTGCAAACGAACATTTTTCGGACCGCAGCGTCCGCCCGTCGTCGTCCAGCAACTCGAGTGTGCCACTGCTCCGTCCAATCCCGTCCGCTACTCCACTTAAAAGGAGCTGCTCTTCGTGATTTCCTTCGTTGTAGATTCCGAATTTAAGGGAGGAAGACCCTGCATTTATGACCAAAATAGCTGAATCGGACACGTGCGAGCCAACTTTCTGAAGGGCTGAAGGGGAAAATGCATTTCTGCTCCGACTATGGACATGCTGGTATATCTACTTACAGCATATTGTGACGAACGTCACTGCCTATAAGCATGACCATTTAGCGACCTTCTGGCACTCTAATAAATACTCAATCCTATCCGTAGCACACCCTCTTCCCTATCCCTCATCTGAGCGGCTATAAGGATAGATAACTTTAGATCTAAACGATCACCGTTTCAAAAAGTGAGATACCTAATCGAGTACTCACGCCTTAGAAGAGGAAATAAAATGCACCGGCCGCGATCGCAACAATGGCGATGAGTGCCCCGATAACGTACAACAAGTAACTAAGCGGGTAGTCCTCGACAGCACTCATAGTTTCACCTCGTGGCTTTCAATGCGACATATTTGGAGATATCTGACCAACCAAGACAAGGTCGATCGAAACTTCTTTGGCGACACGGAACACGAACGTGCTTGGATCTTTCATACCCCATTGCACGTAAGGAATGATGAAGTGTGTCTTCGCAGTACATCGGCTCCCTTCAACATGAAGTTGCATTGGCACGCTCAACATGTGAGGAGAACCATGCAGTGTGAGGATTCCCGAAACCTCAATTGTTGAATCGCCGGTTGGTGCAATACTGCCGACCATACGTTCGGGCCTAAAGGAAGCGACTGCAAACTGGGGAGCACCGAGAATGGTGCTGTTCATCCGTCGATCTCGTACAGCATTCCCGCTTGTACCGCTACCTGCCGCAACCTGGATGTCCCCCGAAATCTCGGAACTCTCTGGATTGAAACTGACATTTCCACTAGATACGCGGAAAGTACCCCGCACTGTATGCAGGACATCTCCAAGGTTAAAGGCAACCTCACTCTTGTCGGGCGCAACCATAAATGTCCTGCGCTGTGCCGCGAGAGGAACACAAAGTAACGCCACAGATAGCAGTTGAATGTGTCTTCGCAGAGTCAAGCAAGCCTCCTAACGGCTGAGTAGCCGAAATCCAAGATTGAGCAAACCTGATCGGCCCCACACGGTCAGCGGAGTCGCGCTGACATGGATGGAAAGGATTCGTTGAAACAGCCGGGGGTCTCGCTGGAAGGTTGAGAAAGATCTTCTGCGTACCATTCCGAAACGCCCCATCAAGAGCATGGACTGCGACATAAAAGTGGGAACTCGTCGAATTTGACGGTGAGCCTCTTCGTATAGGCTCAGATCTCCGCGCTTCAGCGCTTCACATAGCGCCACTGCCTGTACGAAGGAGAGTGCCAGGCCCTCACCTGCGATAGCATCGACGGAACCCGAAGCATCGCCCACCAGCGCCACTTTGCCAGTCGTAACCCGGTCGTAAACGTGTCCCGTCGTTAGTGCTCCTCTCTCCGAACTTCCATGTTCAACCCCGCGGAGGTGGGCAGCCAATTCAGGAAACAGCGGGAGCGCGGCATCAACGGAACCAAGCCGATCCTTCGTCACAATCACAACGCAGATTTCGTCTTTGCCGACAGGGGTGACATAGGCCTGCCCTATCGATGACCAGTGAATCTCCATGAAGTCGCTCCATGGAAAAATCTTGTAATGCCGTCTCATTCCGATTCGACGGCTCAAGCGTTTCCCCGCCTGCAGACCAGACAATTTGCGAATACGGGAGTTGATCCCATCAGCCCCGACGATCCAACGAGAACGTATCTGTTCAGATCCCGCTTGCACCAAACCATCGTCTGCACTCAGAACCTGCGTTCCCCAACGAAACTGCACACCCAACACGGTAGCTCGACGATGCAAAAGATCATGGAGGAGAATGCGTCGTATCCCGTGACCGACGCCTTGCGGAAACGACGCCTCGACTGACTTGCCATTTTCAATAAAGCGTATCCCCCGGAAGATGCCGGTTTCAACGCCTTCGAAGGTGATTCCCAATTTTGCTAAAGCAGCAATACTGTCCGGCATCATTCCCTCTCCGCACGCTTTGTCAATTGGCGGCTTGAAACAATCTGCAACGATTACCTCGAGTCCCTGTTGTCGAGCCGCAATCGCAGTCGCCAAACCAGCCGGTCCACCTCCGCAAATAAAAACATCCGTATCGTACATGGGCGCCTGTAAATTATTTGAATCGATCGCAGACGAGAGTCGAAGATTCAATTAGCCTTCCTGTGCTAGTTCAAGACTACGTAGAAACCGCGCACCGACCGAGCTTAATTGCATCGGACCAAAAAGTTCCAGAGGAGTGCATCATCGCCACGACATCGTTGATCGACTTAATAAAATAGTCGATCTGCCGTTCCGAGATAATCAAGGGAGGAGCTACCTTGAGCACCATAAAGTTGTTTCCACAGATCTGGGTAAGAATGTTCTTGTCGTTGAACATCCTCATAACGATCATCTGTCCAAACATGGCGGGATTGATGGCCTTGAACGCTTCGAACGGTAGCCGCAGTGCAAGCGTGTGGGGAGCTTGAAACTCAATTCCGCAGAGCAAACCCTCGCCACGAATTTCTTTCACCATCTCGAAAGAAGCCAGCGCACGCCGTAGATTCTCACGCAACTCCAGGCCAATGCTTTGGGCTCGTTCAGCAAGACGCTCATTTGCCAGTACGTCGAGCGTTGCAAGCGCGGCCCGCATTGCGAGGGTGTTCTCACTGAAGGTTGACGTATGTATGAAGGCTCGTCGCAGAGAATGATAGACGGAATTGCAGATTTCATCCGTCATCAGCACCGCCGCGCACGGCACCAATCCTCCGCTCAATGCTTTAGCCATGACAATCATGTCCGGTTCGACACCGTAATGATGTGCGGCAAGAAACTTGCCGGTGCGCCCCATTCCCGTCTGAACCTCGTCCAACACGAAGAGCGTGCCATGGCTTTGGCAAAGTCGCTCAACACCTTTCAGGTAGTCCGGAGGCGGGACAACAATACCCGCCTCTCCCTGGATAGGCTCAAGTACAACTGCAGCAACTTTCCGCGTCGCAATTGCTTTTTCTATTGCGGCGAGGTCTCCGAATGGTACCTCTGTTGTGCCGCTTAGCATCGGGCCGAAACCTTCACGCCAGAATTGATCCCCCATCAGCGAGAGCGCACCACAGGTCAGGCCATGAAAGGCTCCGGTTGCGTAAACGATCTCGGTTCGCTTTGTAAAAGCCCGCGAAAACTTGATGACGGCCTCGATTCCCTCACTTCCTGAGCTACAAAAGAAGGCCTTCGAAACCTTGCCGCCGGCCCTCTTGCAGAGAGCTTCAGCCAGAGTCCCTGCGCTTTCGACGATGTTGCTTTGCAACATCGCCGGCCCTTCAGCTTGTAGTTCGTCTATCAGTTGCTGAACGATGTAGGGATGATTGTGTCCGGTGTTATGAACACAATATCCCGAGAGAAAATCGAGGATCGTTCGTCCCTCTGCCGTCTCAAGTTCTGCACCGGTACAGCGGGTATAGTGAAGGTTCATCTGGAGCAGATTGGCAAGCTTTGCCCACTCCGGGTTGACATGACGGGCATAGGATTCTTGTCCGTTAGGCGCGACCGCGTCGGCTTGGCGATTTAAGTGCTTAGGTGGCCTTGAATTCATAATTCCGCCTTGTGATCGGCATAGAGCGCCAAGGTTACAATTAAGTCTTAATACATTAAGACTTAATCTGTCAATCTCTCTAAAGGCAATCATTTACTTGATCGAAAAGTGCCACAGTCTGCTCATAGGCAAGGGAAACTACCCGAATCGCTCAAGAAGTCTCCCGGAATTTTTCTGGGGCTTTGATGCTACCCTAGTCGAAACGAGGACATGGTGTGACGATGCCAAAGTCAAAGAAACCCCTACTTCCCACGCCAGCAGAGATGCGCTTACTCCATGCATTGTGGGCTCTCAGGGAAGCGACTGTCGAGCAGATCGTCAATACGTTCCCTCTATCGGAACGTCCAAACTATAAGACGACACATACATTATTACGGATCATGGAAACCAAAGGTTTCATTGAACACACAGTCAAGGGTAAGGTCTTCTCTTTTGTCCCAACCGTGAGCGAATCGGAGATCGCCAGGATGTCTGTGAACAGGCTTCTCAAACAAAGTTTCAGCGGATCCGCGAGGGGACTGCTCGTAAATCTTCTGGAGTCGGAGACGCTGCAGAGCAGCGACCTGAATGAGATAGAGGATCTCATTCGCAAGTATCGCAAGAGCAAAGAGGCAGAGGAGGCACCCCAATGAATCTCTTTGCAATGTCGCCCGGCGTTGCTGTCGCTTTTCTCTCTACCTTTTGCGGGTTTCTCCTCAAAGTCAGCGTTGCATACCTCTTTTGTTGGCTGCTCACTCGAATTGCCACCGCAGCTACCATACGTTTCGTAGTATGGCTTTCATACCTGACATTGACCGGCGCCTATTGGATCTACTGTGTCGCGCAAGTCTATTTCAACAGCATGGCATTCACCATTGGCATGACGGGATCGATGGCGTCTTCATCTGGACTGACATGGACGCTTTCAACGTCTGTTGCCCAAATCATTGGCAGTCTCCTTAGCTCAATATTTCTCATCTACGCAGGTGCTCTTCTTGTGATAGTGTGCCTCGGAGGTTGGAAACGCATTCAGCTTGCTCGCGCTCTAAGCTACCGCACGGCTCCGCCAGAGAAACTTACAAGAACATTCGAGACCATCAAATCAGAGATGCGCGTATCCGATTGCGGCCTGTGGCTCCTTCCAGGACTGACATCCCCGGCAACCTTAGGTTGGCTGAAGCCCGCCGTATACCTCCCCTTCGAATGCGGCGGCGAAGAACAACCCGGGCTGCACAGTGTTCTCCGACACGAACTTTCTCATGTAAGGCGCAAAGACAGTTTCTGGGAATCTGTCTCGCGGTTCTGCCGCCTTCTGGTCATTTTTCATCCCTTTGTTCATAAAGCGTTTGCAAGACTTCGCTTTGAGCGGGAGTTGGCGTGCGACATGGTGGTCATCCGAACACACCCGGAGAAACGTCATCTATACGCGGATACTTTGGTGCATTTTGGTTGGAAGACCGCAGCGGCCGAACAGCGGGATTACATCGGTATCGGTTTTATTTCACAATCTGCCATCCTGAACGCTCGGGTGAAATCAATTCTAAAGGGGGAACGCACCTACTCCAGGTGGTCCCTTAGTGGACGCGCCTTGCTCAGTACTTGTGTTCTCTGGCTCTTCGCCGCAGCGGTTCCGGCCCTTTGGGTCGGCTTTAGCCTGACTGCAATTCCGCGATCCGTAGCAGCGGCGCCTGCCAATCTGCATCCCATCGCCCAAATTCGCCACCCTCACCGAATCAGCTTGATTTCACGATTTACCCCACAAATAAAAAATACTGCAAATCTCGATAGGGATCCCCTGCTGGAACCATCACCTTCCATCTCCCATGCTGTTCAGTACCATATTCAGAACGAAGACGAGCCAATGTCGAACCCGGCTCAAGAAGGCGGGGGATCTGGTGTCGAAACTGTCGAGAACTCTAACTCAAGTATCTCTCCACGTCGATCGAATCTTCCTTCAGCAACCTCTGTTTTGACCGATACCGCCGTGCGACTAAGTCAGATGGGGATAGGACATGATCACGACCATGATCACGACTAAGCCTTAGGAGCATACGCAACTCCCCCACTAGGTCTAGGCGTGCGCCAACGTCGCATTCATCTACCAGGTGAGATTGATCTTCTTTAGGCGATTGCGAAAAAAGGGCGATATCCATATCAGTGAGAGCACCCTACTACTCGCTTCCGGGCATACGCATCCCACTGTTCATCGTCTTTGCGTACCTACTGCTACTTCTTGAAGCATATCCGGGCTTTTGCTGATTAGTGCAATTGACGCAGATATGCCACCAATGCTTCGAGGTCATCCTGCTTCAGATCGACAGGCATCATCCCGCCATTGATCATCTTGCTGTCGGGTGTACGCAGCAACGCGAGCAGTTGTGCGTCTGTATATTTCTGGCCAACGCCCGTCAGTGGACCCGCGGCTGCTGTTCCAATTCCTGCTTCTCCGTGACAGGAGTTGCATGATCCAGCTTGAAAGAGAGCCAGCCCCTTCACTACCTCGGGGGGCGCGGATGCTAGCGCGGCTGCTGGACTTCCCGCGGCCGCTTCCGGGACGAAGGGTTGCTGCATAAAAGCCTTCGCATCTTCTTCCTGCTTGTGCATCTGCTCCGCTACCCCGGGATCCTTGGCGTCATCCCGGTGGCTGGCCACCCCGAGAGAGACATAAACAACCAGGAATAGAAGGAACGCACCCACGACAATTGGACGACGCCAGGGGCGACGCTCAAGCCGTCGATCGAAGAAGGGGAGAGCGGCGAAGATTAGTGCGAGCACTGCTGGCAGAAGGATGCCGCCAATCAAAGACCAGTGGCCACTCAGGTATTTGAGCCACTGAAAAAATGGCAGGTAATACCATTCCGGACGCGGTAGAAAGTGCGTATCCGCGGGATTGGCCGCGGGGCCCAAATCCATTGGAGTCTTGAGTGCGATAGCGGCAAGAATACCAATCAATACCACCGCAAAGACCGCATCCATGGCAACCTGGCGTGGATAAAATGGCACAGCTGGCAGCCTGGGGTGTATTGGGTCTTCCTCGATCGGGCCGGCAGCGCCTGCTTTGCGGAAGAAGAAGACATGCGCCGCAATAAAACTAATCAGCAAGCCCGGCAACACGAAGACATGCAGCACATAAAAGCGGGAGAGTGTTAATGTTCCCATCTGGTTACCGCCGCGTATCAACTGCTGCAAGGGTGGCCCAATCAATGGGACTTCTGCGATGAGGTTCGTTCCTACCGCGCTGGCGAAATATGCCTTCTCGTCCCAAGGCAGGAGGTACCCGGTGAAGGCCATGCCAAGCATCAAGGCCAGCAGGATGCATCCGGAAAGCCACAGCAATTCGCGGCGTCCCTTGTAGGAGCCATAGACGATGGTTTGCCCGATGTGCAGCACAAGCAGGATGATGATGCCACTCGACCCATACGCATGGATGCTGCGGATGAATGATCCTGAGGTGACCTCCTTCACGATGTAAGACACAACGGTGTGTGCGTGGTCTGCCGACGGCACATAGTACAAGGCGAGAAAGATTCCGGTAATGATCTGAGAGACAAAGAGGAACAGCAGTCCGGAGCCAAAGATGTAGGCCCACCTGGCGCCACCCGGAATGGGCTCATCGAGCGTCTCGTGCAGAATGGAGTCTATGCCCGTGCGCCGGTCGAGCCAGACGTCCAGCCGGGTTACGACGTTGTCTTTGTCGGTGGGCTCAGATGTGGGTTGGTTCGTCATCGATATACGCCTCACGCCATGGTTTCTTTGCTGGAAACTAATTGACGGAAATACTGGTAGCGCACCTTCAACACGCCATCCTCTACTTTGGCTTCCAACGAGTCCATCGAACGAGGAGGTGGGCCGGCGATGCGTTCCCCATCTGCGGTGAACAATCCTGCATGGCAGGGACAGATGAATTTGTTCTGATCGTCTACCCAGCGAACTGAGCATCCCAGGTGCGGACAGATGGGCGACAGGATACGAAACTGGCCAGCCCTGGATGGCAACACGTAGACTGCCGTCTGGGAGGAAGTGGTCTGCCAGGCATCGCGACGTTCCAGCATAATGGTCTTGGCGACTGGCGCGGTGATGGCCACAAAGTCCTGCACCGGACCTACCTCGGACCATGTGTTCGCTGCTGCCCTCCTGCGCAGCGGATAGGTCACGAAGCGCACGAGAGGAACAGCGAGCAGCGCACTCACTCCTGCTCCGCTCAATCCAAAAAGAGCAAGCAGGAAGGACCGCCGGTTCTTCGGTTCAACCTTGACTCCTTCATTCGTCTGCGGTGTCAGTTCCATCAAGCCCGCTCCTTTGTCTATTCGGTTCTGGGAAAGCTGTCCTGTGTGAATTCGGCTCGCGTTCGCGGATCTTCTTACTTCTTCTGCAACGAGTGAATATGTTCCACGAGATCGGTGATCTGTGCGTCCGTAAGTTTTCCCGTAAAAGCTGGCATCTTGTTCTTGCCGTTTTTGATGACGGCGACAAGGTCCGTATCCGACTGCTTTAAAACGTCGGGTGAGTCGAAGGGGTGAGCCTTCATGGCCTTACCGGCAGGCGTGTTGCCACTGCCATCAGCGGCATGACACATCTGGCATTTCGCCTTGTAGGTATCGGCTCCAGAGGTTTGAGCGAAGCTTGTGAGGCTCACAGAAAAGGCGATCAGGGCAATAGCCCCGGTATGGGTAGTGTATTTCAGCATGGGTAGTACTCCTCTTGATGGAAGAAAGATAAAGATGACGGTCGTATGGGATAACTAGAAAGCATAGTGAACTCCGAGCGTGCAGACGTTGCCTCGAAAGCTGCGGGGAAGCGTGGGGCCAATCGGAGTTCCTTCTCCGTAACTGTAGTAGTTGTAGTCGGTTTTCCAACTCCAGTTGGGGGCAATATCTACAGCGAGATTTGCGTACGGCGATTGAAACTGCGACTGAAGTGAGCCGTTCACCTGGCGGATGTTAATGAAATCGCTGTTTCCGTTGACGGCGGTCATGCGATATCCCCCATTGAAGCGGACTCGCTTGATGGGAACCAACATGAATCCGATCGAGCCGAATTGCGTGGGTGCGTTGTAATAGCCGGCGCTGAGCAGCGGAGTTCCAGCCGCTACGCATACTGGCGGCGCAATTCCCGCCGAAGGTGGAACGGGCGTAGAGGCGTAGCACTCAAGGGTGCTGGAGTATACGTCGTCGTAGGCGTAGTTGAGGTCGAGTGACCAACGTTCACTGGGAGAGATCGACGTTCCGAAGGAGAAATCGCGATTGTGCTCCAGATGATTGACGGTCTGAACATTGTCGCGGCTCTCGCGGATATTGACGGTCCCGGCAAGGATTAGCCATGGGTGCGGCTTATAGGTGGTTCGCACAATGTAGTGTTGCATCTGGCGCGGGCTGATACGTGTAAAGGCATTGTCCGCGTACATGGCATCCACGTTGAAGTTGACGCGCCACTGAGGCGTGGGCCTGAGGGTCGCTCCGAAGAGTCCCCAGTTCTCGTGGATCGGGATGAAATCTCCGCCAGCGTCTGTGATGATGCGGCTGCGGTAACGATAGCCAAGCGAAAGGCGTGCACGCGGTGTAGCATCCCAGGCGACGACGAATGTATCGGTCTTGGTCTTCTGATTGATGAACTGATAGTCCGACGCTGTGGATGTGGTGACGGTCCCCGGAGGCGCCAGCATCGTGGTTCCCGCATAGTTGGTTGTCGTAAAGCTGTTCGTCCCAGGCATGCGGAAGTCCCAGAAGTCGAAGACGTCTGTGGCCGCGATCGTGGGAGTGATCTGCCAGGTGACGCTGTAGTCTCCGTTCACGTTGACGCGGCGTGTGTGGGAGGAGCCGGTTACCAGGGTTTGACGGATCTTCGCGCGCGAGTCAAGGCCATTGAACAATTCGTTGAAGTTGTTCAACGTGCTATTCCCACTGCTGTACAGGAGCCGGCCATTCATCGTGACGTGGGGAATGGATGCACTCTGAAAGCGTAGCTGCTCGGTGGGAAACAGAGCGCGTGTAGGCGCAGAACGGTTGTAAGAGAGAAAGCCGCTGCACGCTGGGTTGACCGTTCCAACCGGGCTGAAGGGGGCCGCGCAGGGAGAGTTCCAGACTGAAGAGAGATCAATTCCCAGACTGACGGGCGAGCCATTCGAGAGCTGGTAATTGAGGCCCGTAAGTTGCCAACTCGTGTCGCCCTTGTAGTGGGTGATGAATTCGTCGTAGCTGAACGTAGTGTGCGAGACTGACTTCCAGTCGATTCCTGCCGTCCAGCTATCTGTGGAGTTGCGCCAGAATTGTGTGAGCAGAGCTTCAGTTCCAACGTGGAGCGTGCTGTAAGAAGGTCCCTCGCTGATGTTGTGGTTGTAGCTGAGGCGCACGCTGACAATCGACAGCGGAGCCAGCGTGAGGTTGAGGTCGGTCATACGGCGCACGGTGTTGTAGAGATGGGGTGAATCCAGAATGGGAACGTAGGGGGTCGACGCAGGGGGTATCAAAGGATTGGCCAACAGGTTGTAATCAAAATATTGACGATCACGGCGAAAGCTTCCCCTGAAGTCATAGAGTTTTCCCTTGGCGATATTGAGGAACGAGACGCTATTGGGATCGCCTCCATAGCCGAAGCTGCTTGTGGAAAGGTGGTCGAAGAGGATTGCATGCGAGGGGTCCACTGCGCGGAGGTCGAGGGATTGATCGAGAATCCGCGGCCCCGACTGGAGGTTGACCATCGTGTTTTAGACTGCGCCGCTTCCGGAGTGATCCGCGATGTGCCCGCCTAGATCGACGGACTGATGGATCACGTATCCGTAACGGATATTGTCCCCGGGCGTTGGCGGTGCAGGGGTTTGCGCGGTAGCTGAAGCCGGAGCCTGCGCGATGGCTCGAGGAGTAGCGGCAACAGCTACCGCAATGACAGACAGGAGCAAAGTGCTGCGTCGTAGATTCAGGAGGAGCGACATCATGGAAATTGCGCTCATCATGTGACCGTCCCTACTTGAAGAAAACACTGCTGGCGTTTGAGCCGTGAATCTGAACGTGACAGTTGGTGCAGGCCTGGTACTGATTGGCCTGGTTGTGGAATGAAGGCGTTCCCGGTGCGGTAAAGTTCATCGACGCGGAATGACACTGCAAGCACAGCGAGTTGACGTTGCCGCGGTTGAGCAGCCTTGCGTTCGGCGATCCGTGAGGAAGATGGCAGGAGGTGCAACCTTCAAGCTTCAAAGGAGGATGCTCGTAGACAAACGGGCCCAAGGTCTCCGCATGGCATTTTGTGCAAACCGCGTTCTGATCCGCATTCGACCTCAGGAGCTTGTTCTGGAAGGTGCCATGGGGATTATGGCAGTCGCTGCAAACCATCAGGCCTTCATTCACCTTGTGGTGAAAAGGCTGGGCGAACGCTGCCTTTACATCGGTGTGGCAGCTGTAACACAACTTCGGCTCCTCGACCTTCAACAGATGCTCCCTACTCTGGAAGGAATGGTTGCTATGGCAACTGATGCAACTGACGCCGGCTGCGCCATGAGCAGACCGATCGAAGTTGGCGTGCGTCCCCAGATGGCAACTGAGGCACTTCTCATCGACCTGTTTGGAGGTTGCCTTGGTGAAGCGAAATATCTTGGCCACGTCACCACCCGACTCCACGTGGGCCTGGGCGGGGCCGTGGCAGCTCTCGCAGGTCACGCCTTTGCCGTCGTGCATCAGCGCGAGCTTCGAATGAGGATTGGAGGCAAACTTCTTTGAGAGGTCTTCATGGCAGAGAACGCAGGTCTCCGAGCCGACGTAATCTGTTGAATTTGATACTGCCTTTTGAGAAGATGTTGCACCCTGCGGCTGTAGCACGCCATACGCTTGCGCGAACGCGATTCCCCCTGCCCCGCTCATCCCTACTAGGATCGCTAGCGTATAGAACCAAAGCCGCATATGCAATTTACCTCAAAAAGGGCAAGCGAAGAGTACCGACATGCCTAGGTTTCCCTACCTGCTTGAATACCGAGTGAAGAATACGATTCAAGGCAGGAAACCGGCTGTGACGCGCGTCACAAGGCTGCAAAAGAGATGCAGATCGATCAGTCCTTTGCCCCAAACTCAGGCAGCCGCACAATGGACAAATTGCCCATCATTCGCAAAGGTATGAAAATTCAAGCGAGCCTGTTGAGAAACTCAATCTATCGTATTCAACATCGCTTGTTGCTTGAGCTCGCATAAGACAATTCTCTAGTGGATAACCCGTAATCCCCTATTAAGCCTGTTTGAACTGGCTTCGCTTCGCCAGAATTCAGAAGAGGCTTGTGAGGAATTCTCTATCCCGCAAGGATGCCAAATGCCGCTATGCTACTTCCGGTTGGATTGGAAGTCAATTGCTATCTAGATATTTTGTTCCGATAATGCAAGAAAAGAGCAGATCGGTCTTCATTCCCACACGGACTATAGATATTTGTGATTACCGTCACAGCCTTGTAGAAACAACTGGCCTCTCATAGAAGGCGAACGGGACTTAGCCTGATCAGAGTGCCGGTTGGTTAGAGGTAATCGAACGAGCACGAAATGTCCACCCATTGTGCTCGACTACTTGGATTATCAGTGGAACGTGGTTTTTGAGATTTATCGACAGGTCATAAAACTCCAGCATCCGGAGGAAGCCATGAAGATTAGCGATAAGGTTAGGAGCGACATTGCAGAGATTCTGGCCGGGAAGACGGCACATGATGAACATCGGTTGACGATGCTACGCGAAGTAGAGTCTGCTTTGAAGAACAAGGCGATTGATAAGCGCGAGGTGTTGACGAATACGGAAGAGGTACAAATTCTGACGACGTTGATGAAGCAGCGAGAGGAATCGGTGGAGTCGTCCACGAAGGAGGGCAGATCACAGTTAGTAGAGAAGAACCGACTGGAGATTGGAATTATTGGTAACTATCTGTCACAAGCTTCGAGTGAGCAGGACTTCCGGAGGTTGGTGCAGGGGGCAATTGCTCATCTGCAAGAGGATGCCCGTGGGGTGAGGCCGGGACCAAAGGATATGGGGACTGCTCTACAGGTGGCTCAGCAATGGATTCGGGCTGCTGGTTTGTCGGTCGATGGAAAGATGGTGAGTGAGATGGTGAAGGCGGAGTTAGAAAAATAGTCGGAGAGTGGTAACCACGACTATAGTCTCCTCTGGCTCCTCACCTGGAGCATTTTGGAACGATGCTGTCGTAATAGAATGGGGGCTCTGCGGCAAATCAATGTCCCTACTGCTGAACTATCGACCCAACCGGTTGCTGACATTTCCTCCATCGTTACTGCGTCACCGCCTATAGTCGGAGTATGCAGCATTATTAGCCAGCAGTTTCTCGATTGGCATCCTAAGGATGTGATCTCAATATCGGGAACAATCGAGTTAAGAGCAGGAGTGTGAAAGTTATGGAACTATCCCCGAACCAAGAATCACTATTGACGATCCACAATCAGGTATTGACTACTCAAGAGCTCCAGAGAATGGATGCATACTGGCGTGCGTGCAATTACCTTTGTGCTGGGATGATTTATCTGCGTGATAATGCACTGCTTAAGCAGCCATTACAGCCGGAACACTTCAAAAATCGATTGCTTGGACATTGGGGTTCCGATCCTGGCCAGAGCTTTGCCTGGGTTCACCTGAATCGTGTCATCCGTAAATACGACCTGAACATGATTTATATTTCTGGGCCCGGCCATGGAGCACCTGCAGTCATATCCAACTGCTATCTGGAAGGAACATATTCAGAAGTCTACCCTGATAAAACTCAGGACGAAGAGGGCATGTTAAGGCTTTTTCGCGCCTTTTCTTTTCCAGGGCAACTTGGGAGTCATTGCACGCCCGAAGTTCCTGGATCAATTCACGAAGGTGGCGAGTTGGGTTATAGCGTCTCCCATGCCTTCGGTGCGGCATTCGATAATCCCGATCTTATTGTGAGCGTGGTGGTGGGCGATGGCGAGGCCGAGACAGGGCCATTAGCAACTTCCTGGCACTCTAACAAATTTCTCAATCCTATCCGCGACGGCGCCGTGTTCCCTATCCTGCACCTGAACGGCTACAAGATAAATAACCCTACGATATTGGCGCGCATCTCCTCTGAAGAACTTACAGATCTTTTTCAGGGATATGGCTGGATGCCATATGTCGTCGAGGGAGACAATCCGGAACTGATGCATCAGAAGATGGCTGCGACAGTGGAACACTGTGTCCAGCAGATTCGGTCTATTCAGGAAAAAGCGCGGAGGACGGGTAATCCGGAACGTCCTCGGTGGCCGATGATCATCCTGCGAACACCGAAGGGATGGACGGGGCCTAAGGAGGTTGATGGCCATAAGGTCGAGAACTTCTGGCGCGCGCACCAAGTGCCGGTATCAGATGTGAAATCGAATCCGGAGCATCTGAAGATCGTCGAACAGTGGATGCGCAGCTACCATCCCGAAGATCTGTTCGACGGTCAGGGGAGGCTAATCCCCGAACTGAGGGAGCTTGCCCCTACTGGCGACCGTCGTATGAGCGCCAATCCTCATGCGAATGGAGGAAACCTGCGGAAGCCGCTTAATCTTCCCACTTTTTGCGACTACGCGGTGTCAATTGAGCAGCCCGGCTCCAAGAAAATCTCGCCCACTGAAACGCTGGGCAAGTTTCTGCGTGATGTAATGCGCCGCAACATGACGAACTTCAGGCTCTTCAGCCCGGACGAAAATGCGTCCAACCGTTTGCAGGATGTCTACCAGGCCAGTGTAAAGACCTGGATGGCAGAGTTCTTACCAGAGGACAGCGATGGAACAGCGATCGCGCCGGACGGACGTGTGATGGAGATGCTCAGCGAGCACACACTGGAAGGCTGGCTGGAAGGCTATATCCTCACCGGTCGCCATGGCATCTTCAATACCTACGAAGCCTTCGTTCACATCATCGATTCGATGTACAACCAGCATGCAAAGTGGCTGGAAAAGTCAAAGCTGGAGCTCGATTGGCGAACCCCTATCTCATCGCTCAATCTCTTGATTACCTCGCTCGTCTGGAGACAGGATCATAATGGATTTACACATGAAGATCCCGGCTTTCTGGATGTGGTCAGCAACAAGAGCGCGGATATCACCCGCATTTACCTTCCCCCCGATGCCAACTGCCTGTTAAGCGTTGCGGACCACTGCCTGCGCAGCAAAAACTATGTCAATGTGATTGTCTCGGATAAACAGCCCCACCTTGTGTATCTCGATATGGATGCTGCGATTATCCACTGTACGAAGGGCATTGGCATATGGGAATGGGCCAGCAATGATATGCGCACTGAGCCGGATGTTGTTGTGGCAAGTGCTGGCGATATCCTGACACAGGAAGCTCTGGCTGCCGTGGCTATTCTTCGGGAAAGATTGCCAGATCTCAAGATTCGTTTCGTTAATGTCGTTGATTTGTATCGCCTGCAGCCAGACTCAGAGCATCCGCATGGGCTATCTGATCGCGATTTCGATTCCCTCTTCACCAAGGACAAGCCGGTGATCTTTAACTTCCATGGATATCCATGGCTTATCCACAAGTTCACCTATCGCAGAACGAATCACGCCAATATCCATGTTCGCGGATACAAGGAGAAAGGCAATATCAATACGCCGCTGGAGTTGGCGATCCGTAACCAGGTTGACCGCTTTAACCTCGCGATCGATGTAATCGACCGCGTTGCACGATTACAGGAGCCGGCCGCTCACCTTAAGGAGTGGCTAAAGGGGCAGATTATCGAAAGTATTGCCTATGCCTACGCCGAAGGGCAGGACAGACCCGAGATCAGAAACTGGAAGTGGCCTACAGACCTGGCAGAGAGACAGGCGAGTTCATCAAAAACATAGATGGCAGTCGATGGTCCGCGGAAGATCTCTTCCCTTGCAGTCCGAGCGACCTACATCCTCATGCTTCAATGCTTACTGAAAAGGACGGAGGTAACTTTATCATCCTCTATCCTGCGGCTTATTGTCAGCGATCTCAGCTTCACCGCGAGAGCCAGGTCTTGTTCATAAATATCAGCAAGAAAATACACCGTATCATCTTCAGCCGCGAAACCTGTTGCATAAACAATAAGAATCGGAATGGGACGGGCGACTTCGGCGGACATCGTTCGTGAACCGTACATCGTCTCCACGATTTTTTCTTTCGTCCAGCCCGTGTTTCTCCTCAATACCCACTGGGCCAGCGCAGTAGGCTCAGCAACGCGAATACACCCATGACTGAAGTCCCGACGCGTTCGATCAAATAGCGATTGCACAGGCGTTCCATGCAAATAGACATTGTACGTATTGGGTAGCGAGAACTTGACCAACCCGAGAGCGTTGCGGTCCCCAGGGAGTTGCCGGATACGCGATTTCCTTCCCTTTTCACGCACAACTTCATAGCCATGTTTCTGAAGATAGTGCGGATCACGACGCATTGCAGGCTCAATCTCGTGGCGCTGGATGCTTGGAGGAATATTCCAGTATGGCCTGAAGATTACCGAAGAGATCTGATTTTCAAAGACTGGAGTACGTCGATGATAGGCTCCTCCAACAATTACCTTCATCGCCAGCGCAACATGAAGCGTGGCGTCGTAGGCACGCAGCTTGAACTCGGGTATGTTAACAACAACTGGAGGCTCTGCGAACGTTCGCGAAACCCAGCGCCAACGCTCTAGCGTCATCGCAAGCTGGGCGACCCGATAACTGACAGGGATGGTCAGTTGGTTATACGTTTCACGATTCAAAGTGCCGTTGGGATCTAATCCATGTCTCAATTGAAAGCTCTTCACGCCTCTCACGAGCGACTCGTCGTATACATTTAGCGCAACTTGTTGTTGGCTCGGAGGCAGATCACCGTATCTGAGAAGCAAGGAACGCAAAGATTCGGCCCCCTCATACTCATCTCCAACATGGACCAACTCTGTGAAACGAGGCAAGTTGATCGGGGACATCTGAGCTAGGACAAGATAATTTCGCAAAGCCTGCTTCGTTCGCTGATACCCGGGAGCGATGGGCTCCAGAGACTCGTACTCCCTCGCGGGGCTCACGGCTTGAGAGACATGCCACAGAAACTCCGTGGGGCTAAAGTCCTGACAATGAGGTACGAGATCCGCGTGGACCGAATGAGGATCGATACGTCCGCAATAAAGATCTGTCGCTAATCGTAACGCTGCAATGGTTAGCTTTATCTCCATGATTGCCAATTCAGAAACCCTGTCCACGGAATTCGTTGCGGTTGTTGGTACTGGGGCCTGCGAGATGACATAGTCTTCCAGATTAAGTCCCTCTTCAGGAACCTTCTTCAAGACGTCCAACATAGCTACCGCTGCGGGAGTGAGCGAGCCTCTGAAGACCCATGCAGCAGCATATCCACAGGGTCTATAAAAAGCATCGACGAGCCTTGCATTCGAGGGATCTACCAATGCTTCCTCCTTTGCAATATTTGTGCGAAGGAGATCATCTTCCGCCGACAGAGCTGTCGAGCGTGAAATTGGTGGGCAATACCCTTCAGGTATGGCAGCCAGACCGCTCGAGTAGCAACCTAATATGCAAAGAGCCAGCACGGCTATTTTCATTCAATAATCCCATTATCCCAACACGACTTAATTCGAGCAGATGGTCATCACGGGGCATTCTGCATTAGCAAGCACATGCCCAACCACGCCGTCGGCTAAATGAGGGAACCAGCTCGAACTACGTTTGGCACCCAAGATGATGAGGTCGGCTCCTACCCTTCTGGCTAATCCAAGAATATGAGGAGCAATCTCACCCAATTCCACTACACATTCTGGAGTACACCAGTCAAAGGTCGCTTGTGGGACCAATTTTTGAAGAGCAGACTTGAATCTAATCTGTAGTGCAAACGTCTCGGAGATATCGCCCTCGGCCCGCTCTAGTACATGGCACAGGTAAATCTTTGCCCTGGTATCTTGAGCGAATGCCAGCGCTACCGCGGCTTTCTCGGCCGTGCTGGAGTTAAAGTCTGTCGCAAAGACAATCCTATTGAAAGCAATATTCCCATTCGGAGGAGCCTTAACTTTTGGTCCAACCGTAAAGACAGGACAGCTTGCATGTCGCAAAATGCCCTCCGCGCACGACCCTAGGATCGCCTTGTTCAATCCATGGCGCGAGTGCGTACCAGCGACGATCAGATCGGCTTTTAGCTGCTCTGACAGACCTACTATCGCCGCAGCCGGATTATGCGACTCCAGCGTCTGGGCCGTGGCGTGAATCCCGTCAAAAGTCAGGTCGCTAAGCAGTCTCTCTAGATTCTCGCTGCTGGAACGACGCATATCATTGATGGGCAGCCCCACTACGGCTTGCTCGGAGCGAGTGGCTATTGAAAGATCTACGACATGAGCAAGAGTAAGGTTTGAAGAGAAGTGCTTCGCTAACGCCTTTGCATAACCAGTTGCCGACTCAGAAGCCTCAGAGAAATCTGTTGCCAAAACAATACGGTCTATTGTCAGTCCTACTTGGTTTCCAATTACAGCCATAAATCACCTTTCCATTCATGCGGAACAAACCATTCTCACCATTCGTCAACAATAGGGTATTGGCTATGACTTTTTCACGATGTGACTTCATGCACGTGAACAGGTGATGGTCATCACATCGCCCGGGACGTTGACCCGTACACTTACAGTTGTTTGACAGATGCGAACGGTATGCGGACGACACCATGTTCTGGTGACATATTCACAAGTTGTAGCTGCTAACGATTTCCTCGCTTAAAGCAATGCAGGAGACATAACGTGAAAAACGATGTCCATTTTTGGATTGCGATTCTGGTTCGTGGCGCATTGGCGCTCGTTGTGGGGAGCGCCGTCATGGTGATCCCGGATATGGCTTCCACATTGCTATTGATGCCCTTTGCCGTTGCGGTTTCAATTCTATGTCTTGCGGCATATGGTGTACTGGACAGTACGATCATTTTTGTCAGCAGCTTCATGGTCTCCACCAGAAGTCCACAAATTGCTCTGCGGCTTCAAGGTGCTTTCGGTGTGCTGGTCGGACTCCTTCTCTTCTTTGTTGTTTATAGCCGCTTCCCTCTTCATTGGTTTCTATACCTCATTGCCTTCCAGGCTCTTTGTACGGCCACGGCAGAATTTATTGTTGCGCGGCATGCTTTTACTCGAGCGGTATCGCGGTGGAATTACGCGGCTGCAAGTGTAGCGTTGCTCTTCCTGATTACTTATTCTGCAGCTGGTGCAGTCTTTGGTGAAGGCCTTTCATCCCGCGAAGTCGCCTGGCTTATCTACGGATATCTAGTGGCGTTCGGTATGGCGCAGTGTCTGACGGCAGCACGGATGTTGTACGCCGATTACCGGGTTGTTGAGTTGTCACACCCACGGGGCCTATAAGAAACTGGAGGAGAAAAATGGCGCATTCACAATTAATCTTCCCTAAAGGCCTAACGGCAATACCTCAAACAATTTCCGAGAGGTATTCATCACAATTTGAGATGTCAGAGGCTTCGGACTGGTCAGTGGAATTACTAACTGGCGCCTTTTTTGTCCTTAAGATTTTAATTTTCCTCGCTATTGTTTTGTGGCCTTGGCAAGTTGCGGAATAGGATCGATACCATGAAAGCGGCAATTTTAAGAGTCCCGGCTCCTCTTAATGAAGAGTCCCTGAAGATTGAGGAGATTCCCATGCCTATCCCTGGGTTAGGACATGCTCTTCTTAAGATCCACGCCTGCGGTGTGTGTCGTACAGACCTTCATATTGTGGAAGGTGAGTTGCCCAAAAAACTCGACTGGGTCATCCCGGGCCACCAGGTTGTTGCGGAGATTATTTGGTCTCCCGATCCCGGCTTTCATAAGGGCGACAGAGTGGGTGTCTCGTGGATCGGCGGCACAGATGGTTCCTGCCGTTTCTGTCGAACAGGCCGAGAGAATCTTTGCGATCATCCCAGCTATACCGGCTATACACAAAATGGAGGGTTCGCGGAGTATATGACCGCACGAACTGACTTTCTGTTTCCTTTGCCTAATACGCTCGAAGACCGCGCCACTGCCCCCTTGCTCTGCGCCGGCATTATTGGCTTTCGAAGCCTCAAGATTGCGGAAGTGAAGCGGGGCCAGCACGTTGGCCTTTTTGGCTTTGGTTCGTCGGCGCAGCTTTTATTTCAAGTACTCAAAGCCTGGGATTGCCGCGTCTATGTTTCTACCCGCGAATTGCATCACCAACGATTGGCACATACTCTAGGGGCAGACTGGGTCGGCGGTGGGACGGAAGTTCCACCTAAGCCCTTGAATTCTGCAATTACCTTCGCCCCCTCAGGGGATGTTGTGGTAGCGGCATTACGATCAGTCGATAAGGGCGGAATCGTCGCCATCAATGCGATCCATCTGGATCGTATGCCGCAGTTTGACTATGACTCGCTCCTCTGGGGTGAGAGACAACTCCGCAGCGTGACAAACATGACCCGGCAAGATGGAACAGATTTTCTGAAAGTCGCTTTCGAGATTGGTCTAAAACCCGCAGTAGTGACCTTTTGCCTGGATCAGATCAACGAGGCTCTCCTTGGGCTAAAGGAAGACAGATTGAGTGGCCCGGCGGTCATTCTCCCAAATGAACATTGACTGAACATAATGGCACCTGCGTCAGGAAGAGCAGATTCGTTACGGCGATCCTATTCCGTTCTACTGTCACCCCACGCCTTCGTTCATCGCGATACCCACTCTGTTCGAATTGAGGTCCAAAAAGCGAAGTTTGCGCCTTCTGAAATATTTCGCGATTTCACTTACCCATAAGACACTGCTTGCGGTCAAAACACAGAGTGTCCAGTCCGCAAGATTCAGGGAGACGATGCCAAATACAAGCCGAAGATAAGGGACATTGAGAAGAATCACTTGAAGTCCTATAGATAACAGTATGGATCCCCAAAGCCAACGGTTCTTGAACATGCCACGAAATGCACTATCAGAATACGAACGAGCGCTCAGCGAATTGAACAGTTGGAAGAAAATAAGCGTGGTGAAAGCCATCGACCGTCTATGCAGTATGGAGTCATTACCTGAAAGAATAAAGAAGATCAGTAATGTTCCTATTGTCATGACAGCCGCCACGAGCAACAGATCACTAAACATCTGACGACTAATAATGTTGCCAGTCGGGCATCGTGGAGCGCGACGCATGATATCTGGAGATGCGGAATTCACTCCGAGCGCCAATGCAGGTGCGCCATCCGTAACGAGATTAATCCAAAGAATCTGAGCCGCCGTAAGCGGCAACACGAGTGAGTGGATCGAACCGCCGTTTTGGAAGGACAGTATGATGACGCTTAGGAATAGCGTGAGAACTTCTCCCAGATTGGTGGCCAGCAAATAGCGTAGAAACTTTTGAATATTATCGAAGACGATCCGACCTTCTTCAACAGCTGCAACAATTGTGGAAAAGTTATCATCAGTGAGGATAAGGTCGGCAGCCTCTTTCGATACATCTGTCCCGGCAATGCCCATGGCAATTCCTATATGGGCGGCCTTCAAAGCTGGCGCATCGTTCACCCCATCACCCGTCATAGCGACGATCTCATTGTTCTTCTGGAGGGCATGGACAATTCGAAGCTTGTGCTCTGGGTTTACTCGTGCGTAGACGCCTGTGACGCTAACGACCTGCTGCAAATCAGAATCGGACATTTGATCGAGTTGGGGTCCAGTCAGTACAGCTTCAATCGAGATGATTCCCAAATCGTGAGCAACAGCCGTGGCGGTACGTGGATGATCCCCGGTAATTAATATTGTGCGGATCCCTCCGAGCTTGGCCCGCTCTATTGAATGACGAACTTCCGGGCGTGGCGGGTCCATCATACCGATCAACCCAAGAAATGTTAGTTGCTGTTCAAGACCGTCTTTGTCGATATCCGCAGAGTTTGTGACCTCCATTTTAGTCAGCAAACGAGTTGCAACGCCAAGTGTACGGAATGCACGTGACGTTAGCAGATCATTGCGCTGGAGAATCTCCTGGCGACGCTGAGGTCTCAAAGGACGTACAACACCGGAACAATATTCATTTGTACAGCGATCCAGAAGAATATCGGGAGCTCCTTTGGCAAAAAGAGTTATTTCTTCGGCACTCTCCCCAAATCTGTTTAGAGTGCTCATCATCTTTCGTTCTGACGAAAACGGAAACTCCGTCAGACGCGGATAGAGACTTTGCATAACTGAAGGCCGAACCTTCGCTTTCCACGCAGCGGTGAGCAGCGCAGCTTCCGTGGGATCTCCTTGAATCTTCCATCCATCTGCGGTCTGCTCAAGTTGTGCATTATTCACCAGTGTGGCTGCGAGAAGTAATTGGTATACCTCCTGCGCCTGAAGCGCAGACAATTGCTTTCCCTCGTCCGCCGAAAGGCGTCCCTCAGGGGCATATCCGTTCCCAGAGATATCGGTCTGGCCGAACGCAGTAACGATTGCCCGAACGGTCATTTCATTGCACGTCAGGGTCCCGGTTTTGTCCGAAGCAATCACCGTCGTAGATCCCAGGGTCTCTACCGCTGCTAGTTTTTTGACTATGGCTCCTTTTCGTGCCATACGCTGCACCCCTATCGCAAGCACCAGCGTAATGACAGCGGCAAATCCTTCTGGGGTGGCCGCGACTGCTAAGGCAATGCCGAATAGCAGAATTTCTATAACCTCGCTAACGCTCTGCACACCTTGGGTAACGAGCAGAGCTGTAACGACGACGCCAGCTATCAACAGGACAGCTGCACCTATCTGTTTGCTCAAAAGCACCAGACGTCGTTGCAAAGGTGCGACTTGATTCTCTTCCGTATCCAGTAGCTTTGCGACTTTCCCAAACTCGGTCTCCATACCGACAGCAGTAACGATGGCTCTTGCATTTCCCGAGACGATCATCGTCCCCGCAAAAAGCATGTTCTGGCGATCTCCGAGTGCCGCGCTATGTTCAATCGAATCAATGAGTTTGCGAATAGGCAGGCTTTCGCCTGTTAGCGAAGATTCCATGGTGAGTAGAGAAATAGCCTGCGTCAGACGGGCATCCGCTGGAACGGCATCACCTTCACAAAGCACTAAGAGATCTCCGGGAACAACATCTCGAACCAAGATGCGCTGCTGAGTACCATCGCGAATCACAGTAGTTTGTTCAGGCATCATCTTCGTCAGGGAAACCAATGCGCGTTCCGCTCGGTCTTCCTGGACGAAACCCAGGACAGCATTTAATGCAACGATTGCGAGAATAATCAAGGCTTCATAGGATATTGCGTTTCCCTCCCCGATCTTCGATACAAGTATCGACACGGTGGCCGCAACAAGGAGTAAATATACCTGCGGATCACGGAATTGAGCGATAATGCGCATCCATGCAGAAACACGGGATTTTGAATTTAGTGTGTTCAGGCCATAACGCTTCTGGCGTTCTCGTGCACCTTCAGCTGTGAGCCCCGCCTGAAGATCGGTTTTCAGCTCAGATGCAACTATAGAGATCGGCTGTTCGTGAGGTGACTGGTGAATGGGCGAGTCGTCGAGTCCTGACATATCGATCAACCGCACTTTCAGTTCCTTTCGGCGCTCAAAGATACCTTCGGCTCCTGCGGAACTTCGGTTTTATCATTCTTATCCATAAACATGGAACACCATCAAATGTTTCTGCTCGCCGACGTAAAGTCTGTGACGACAGTCACAGGACTAAGAGAAGATCAGTCTGTACTGTGTAAAGCATAGATATGGAAAGGTGGCAGACTATGAGTCCCAGCCAGATTATCTTGGCAACTGATTTTTCGCCCGCCTCATCAGCGGCGCGATCTATTGCTGGAAGAGTTGCCCGTATATTCAACGCCAAGATCTTGGTTGTGCATGTCTTCCAATATGTTGCTCGCCATCAGTATCAGGTACCGGTCGGCTGGATGATCGAGGGCATTCGGAGAGATGTTCAACAGAGGATGAGCGAAACCAGAAAGGTCCTCACTGATCTCGGGATCGAAACGGAGGGGATGCTGATCGAGGATGGATTTCCTTCAGTGGAGATTCTCAATATCCTTCAGTCATACAAGAACCCACTTCTCGTTATGGGAACCCATGCGGTAGGAGGCATGGATCGCTTCCTCCTTGGATCAACCGCGGAAGAAGTTTTGCGCCAAGCATCGTGCCCTGTCATTACGACAGGGCCACATGTGATTTATAAAGAAAATGATGGTCCGTCCTTTCATCGCGTGCTCTATGCCACAGATTTCAGTGAGGCATCTCTTGCTGCAGCGCCGTTCGCAGCGATGATTCAAGAATCCTCGTCCGCATCTCTTCGAGTTCTTCATGTATCAGCCGATCCGGAATTTAATGGCCCGCCTCAAGATCAGAGCTTCGATTTCGTCCGTAGAGCTCTTCATGGTGGCAAAGGCGAAAGCACGGCACTCACGGCGGAATATATCACTTTACATGGAAGGGATATAAGCCAGGCAATAACAAATGAAGCTGAACGCTATCCCGCGGATCTTCTGATCCTTGGAGTACGTCGAGCATCTGCGTATGCCTCGCATCTTGCGCCCCGGTCCGCTTTTCAAGTGATTGCCGCCGCGCCATGCGCTGTCCTAACCATATCTTCATAAGTGCGTTTGGCACCGGTTACTGATAGGGAAAGAACGCTATGGGAAACAGGAAAGAGCCACCGTGCCACAATATGAGATTCATGTGGAACCGCATCTCCGTTGCAGTGTCGTCTCTGGCTATCATTCTGCATCTTCTGCTGCACTATGCATTTCATATCAACGGCAGAGCCTCGACGTTCCCCTTATGGTTCGCAGTGATTGTGGGCGGGTTGCCGCTGTTATACGATCTTTCCCGGCAAGTGCTCAAACGGCAATTCGGTTCCGATTTTCTGGCAGGGCTTTCGATCATTACGGCCACTCTGCTGGGAGAACTCCTGGTTGCAACAATTATCGTCCTGATGTTTTCGGGAGGACAGGCGTTAGAGGAATACGCGACCCAGCGCGCATCCTCGGTTTTGAATGCGCTAGCCAAGCGCATGCCCAACCTGGCTCATCGCGTTATAGATGGCAAGGCGCATGAGATTGCCGTTACTGACATTGCTATCGGTGATCGCCTCATAGTCTTCCCGCACGAAATATGTCCCGTGGATGGGACCGTTGAATCTGGGACTGGAACGATGGACGAATCTTTTCTGACAGGCGAGCCATTTCGCATGCGCAAAATCGCAGGCTCTCAGGTGATCTCCGGCGCGCTGAATGAAGATTTTGCTCTTACGATCGTAGCCGACAAGCGTGCTGTTGATTCACGCTACGCACGCATTATGAAGGTAATGCAGACAGCTGAACAGCATCCTCCCCAAATCCGTCGTCTGGCCGATCGGTTAGGTGCTATTTATACGCCGATTGCGGTCGCTGTGGCTTTGGTCGGATGGTTGATGAGCGGCAGTCCGGAACGGTTTTTGGCTGTCATCGTTATCGCCACACCCTGCCCCCTTCTATTGGCAATTCCCATATCGATCATTGGCGCTATTTCGCTCTCGGCAAAACGTGGGATTGTCATCAAAAAGCCTGTCGTGCTCGAACAGGTCGGACAGATTCAGACGATGTTCTTCGACAAAACAGGCACATTGACCCACGGCGAGCCAGTTGTCACCGACACCGTCTGCTTTTCCGACGCCGACCCCATCGATGTCCTTCGCCTGGCAGCAAGTCTCGAGCAGTATTCGAAACACCCGCTCGCGACCGCCATCCTTCGCGCTGCCGAAGACAAGGGTGTTGTTCTGCAAAATGTGGAGGACATCAGCGAAAAACCAGGCGAGGGCTTGACGGGACATGTAGGAGGACAGAAGATCCTCGTCACGGGAAGGCGCAAGCTCCCCTCTGAAATGGTGGCTCTTTTGCCACCGAGCACCTCAGGCATGGAGTCCATCATCGTTGTAGATGGCCGCCTGTTCGGTCTACTCAGATTTCATGACCGTCCCAGAAAAGAAGGAAAGTCCTTCATTAGCCACCTTAAACCGAAGCATCATGTGAAGCGCATGATGATCTTGTCCGGAGATCGTGACAGCGAGGTCCAGCATCTTGCCGCGATCGTCGGGATTACAGATGTTCGTTCGAATCTAACCCCCGAAGAAAAACTCAAGATCGTGCGCCTCGAAACGGAGAAGGCGCTGACGCTCTTCGTTGGAGATGGTATCAATGATGCGCCCGCGATGATGGCGGCAACTGTAGGAGTGGCATTCGGTCAGAATAGCGACATCACGGCAGAAGCGGCCGGAGCCGTGATTCTTGAACCTACGCTCGGTAAGCTCGACGAGCTTCTTCACATCGGAATGCGAATGCGGCGAATCGCGCTCCAAAGCGCGATTGGAGGAATGCTACTGAGTTCACTCGGAATGGTCGCCGCAGCCCTCGGTCTTCTTTCGCCGCTCGTGGGGGCGATCGGCCAAGAGGTAATTGACTTGCTTGCTGTACTCAATGCGATTCGTGCATCAGTTCCGACAAAAGATCTGCAGGATTTCTAAAAAAGCGGCGAGGATACGACATGTGATCGAGGTCACAGCCCATCAAGCATGTAGGCGTTAGCTTTGTTCGATAGTTATAGCAGGCAGAATAATGCGCTGAAAGATGCACAGTTATGCAGTACGAACTTAGGCTCCATCGATTGCTTCTAGCTATACTCGCGACAGTCGTCACGGGGGTTGCCCTCCTTTTCTTTTATCTAAGTTCACACCCTGTTGACGTATGGCTCGAGGCAAGCATATCGCTCATCGTCGTGATTGCTGTCGCTACCGCACTCGTGTACATGGGAGTAGCAGAAGGAATTGTGGCCCTTCAATTCGGCATGAGGCACAAGCGGGAATTATTAGGCTATCTCTTGCTTGGCCTGCTCTCGGTTAGTTCCGGCTTATATCTTGCCATATCCAAGGTTGAATCTTTGCAGATAATTGCCTTGGTCGTATCACCGCACGCCTTTCTATTTGGGATCGCTGAATTGCGGATATCACGCCATCTACAGCACCATCCGAAGCAGCGACGAGCGCTCCTGTTCTTTGGAGCATGTGAGGTTGCGCTTGGACTGGCACTCGTTATAGGTAGCAAGATGTCAACCTACCAAGTGGCTACGTTACTAGGCTATGGAGCAGTCATCACCAGCCTGCAATTGCTGGCATTTCTCATCTACCAGTACCGTCGGGCTGAACGTGAAATATCCGGGCGAATATTCGATAGAACTTGAGCATAGTTTAGTTGTGACCTAAATCACCATCCGTACTGACGCGAAGCGATAATCTGAGCTTCGATCGTAATTATTAATCGCTATTGTGGCTTGAGAGGTTTGCTTATGAAATCCAAGGATGCAGCCGCCTTTCCTTCAATCGATCAAGAGTCGCATTTGGCCACAAGCGAAATCACTTTCTCGCGGATCCTTATTGCAACTGACTTCTCGAAACCCGCGACCCAGGCTTTGAAGATGGCAATCTTGATCAGCCAGACATTCGGAGCAAAGCTCTACTTAGTACATGCCGCAACTCCAATCGGATACGGGATCGATCCAGTTCCCATTCCCATCGAAGTACTGAATGCCGACCTGGATACGGATAAGGAACAGATCAATCAACTGGTATTGAGCGAGCCTGGGCTCAGCCAGCTAAAGCCCAGCATAACTGTTGCTTATGCTGAAGCGAAAGATCTCATCAATCAAGTCTCGCGCGAAGAGAAAATAGACCTGATTATTGTGGGGTCTCACGGTGCCAGCGGACTCGAACGGTTGGCTCTGGGATCGGTTGCCGAGGCGGTGTTGCATCAGGCGAGTTGTCCGGTCCTGATCGTCGGACCACAATGTAAGCCGGAACAATGTCCGTTTCGATCTATTCTGTTTGCGACCGATCTGAAGACGACCGGGCTGCGTGGAGCACAGTATGCCACAGGGCTTGCAGAACGCTTTCATTCGAAGCTCACTCTTCTTCATGTGATGAAAGAACAACCCATGCCGCACGTCCATCAAGCTGAGCTCATCCAAAATCTTCAGGGACTAATTCCTCCGGATGCAGAGTACTGCTGTAAGGCGCGGCTACGTGTCGAGTACGGCAAGGCGGCTGAGGTCATTGCCGCGATTGCCGAATCAGAGTCTGCCAGTTTGATCGTCATTGGACTTCAAGAACACCTTCTTGGAGACCACGCTCCTTGGTCAACCGTGGCTCGGGTGACCCGTGAAGTCAAGGCCGCCGTGCTGGGTGTCCGAGGTCATTACGTTTGACGTGTATTTCAGAATTGCAAGATCAGTTTGTTTTGTGTTCGGGTGAGAGGGCAGCGGAGAGGCGTATGCCGAGCAGTCCGAAGAGAAACAGAATCGCGATAAGGGAAACGCGAGGATAGAAGCTGGGAGTGCGATAGGCTTCGACGGCCAGAATGAGGGTGGCGAGGGTGAGTAGGGTAAGGGAGATGGCGCGATGAAAGCGCTGCATACCGTACTGTAGGCTCTCTACGCTCTTGCGCTCGATGGTGCGGCCGTTGTTAGAGTCGGTGCAGGCGGCCTTGCTGGGGCAACTGTTGCAGATGTCGGCAGGAGCACGATAGGTGACGGTTTTTTTGACTGCATCCGAAAAGACCGGGAAAAGGTGCTGGTCCTGGGGGCACTCCCAAACGTCGCGGTCGGAATGATAGGTAAAGCCAACGGTGCTGATGGTAGCGGAGCGGCGATGTGCGTGGCCAGCCACCAACTCCAGGAGAAGCGCGATGAAGGCGAGGAAGAGCGCGTATCCCAGGTAGAGGATGAATTCGATGGAAACGCCATGCATGGCTTCAGCGCTCCTCAGTTTGGGTGGCGACCTCGGAGAAGAGGATATCCTGCGGTCCTTGGATCGAGCTGCCTTTCTGCATGTAGCGAACACCGAGCGCGGCGAGGTAAAGCACAGGCAAGGTGCCCCCGAGAATAAATACGATGTCGCCGGGCATCCGCATCCATTCGAGCACGGCATTGGTATGGTTTCCGATGTAATTCAGGGTGCGGGCGTCGTAGTAGCTGACGCTGATGGAGTGGTAAAGCTGGAGCACACCGAGAGGAAATAGGGTAGCGAAGACCATCCAGGCGAGACCGAGGTTGAGCGACCAGAAACTGATACGCGCAGCCTTGTCCGACCAGTGCTTCTCCGGGATGATATAGCGTAGGCAGAAGAGTGCGAGGCCAACCGAGAGCATCCCGTAGACGCCCATCATGGAGGCATGAGCGTGGTTTGCAGTGAGCGCTGTACCGATCTCGTAATAAGAGACGATGGGCAGGTTGATGAGGAAGCCGAAGACTCCCGCGCCGAGGAAGTTCCAGAAGCCGACAGAAGCGAGGAACATGACAGCCCAGTAGTGAGGGAACGGAGTGGAAGACTTTGACTCCTGTGCAATGCCGAGTTGCAGGAAGCTCCAGGCTTCGAGCGTGAGGATAGTGAGGGGAATGACTTCGGCCGCGGAGAAGAAGGCTCCAAGCGCCATGTGCATCGCAGGCACGCCGGAGAAGTAGACGTGATGCATGGTGCCAACGATGCCGCCCGCCGAGTAGAGGACAACATCGAGATAGATCATCCGTAGCGCAGTGCGTTCGTGGACGACACCGAGCAGAACGAAGATGTAGGCGACGAGGACCGTGGTGAAGAGTTCGAGGAAGTCCTCGACCCAGAGATGGACGACCCAGAAGCGCCAGAAATCGGTAGTGGTGAAGTGGTCGCCAGGGTTGGCCAACAGACCGACGGCGTAAAAGGCAGGGATCGACAGCGCGGAGAAGAAGAAGAGCCAAGGAAGATTGCCGGCAGATTCGGAACGGAGACGGCCGCGAAGTCCACGATAGAGGATGGCAACCCAGAAGAAGAGTCCGACGATGAGAAGGATCTGCCACAGGCGCCCGAGGTCGAGATACTCGAAGCCCTGATCGCCGAACCAACTGCTGATGGTGCGTCCCTGCATTCCGGCGAATTCTCCGAGAAGACTGCCGACAACCACGATGACGAGCGCACCGAGCAAGGCATAGGCAAGCGATTTTTGGCCGCGAGGCTCGTGCCCCGTGATCATCGGGACCAGAAAAATGCCCGCGGCAAGGTAGGAGGTAGAGACCCAGAAGATGGAGAGCTGGAGGTGCCAGGTGCGGACGATGTTATAGGGGAGCCAGCGGCCGAGGTCGATGCCGAAGAAGGTCTGCAGGTCGGCGCGATAGTGTTCGGACGCTCCTCCGAGCATGGTCTGGACAAGGAACAGCGCGGCCATGACGAAGAAGAACCACGCACACGCATTTTGCGCGGGCGTGAGGACGACGTCGTCGGGGGAGCGGAACGACATGCTTTGCTGCTCGCGCCCATGCCAGCCCATCATGTTCCATCGGCCAAACATGGCCAGCAGCAGGCCCGTGCCGCCGAGCAAGGCGGCGAGCGAAAGCATGCTCCATACAATTGCGTCTGCCGTGGCGTGGTTGTTGACCAGCGGTTCGGGCGGCCAATTGTTGGTGTAGGAGTAGTCGTGGCCAGGGCGTGTGGCGGCAGCAGCCCATGCCGTCCAACTGAAGAAGGCGGTGAGCTGGCGAATCTGTTCGGGGTCGTGGATGACGCTGGGCCGAAGCCCGAATTTAGTGGTGGGTTCACCGAAGAACGAGGCGTAGTAGGCGCGATTCTGCTCGAAAGCCTGTACCTGGGCGTTGGTGTAGACGAGGACGCCGCTGGACTTGTCGTAGCGATTGGCCTTGAAGTCCTCGATAGTCTTGCCGCGCGCGATGTCGGAGTTGCCGCCGCCGTACGTTTCAATACTCGACAGCGCAGCACGATGAAGATACTCGGCGGTAAAGTCGGGGCCAAGATACGCGCCGTGTCCGAAGACGGAGCCGTATTCCATCAGGCCGTTTCGCAGGAAGATGCTTTGGCCGGTCATGACGTCGGCGCGCGTAAAGAGGACGGCGCCGGTCTCGCTTTTCACGACTTCGGGAATGGGAGGCTCGTCGTTATAGGTGTAGTAGGTGAGTACGCCCATAATGAAGAAGCCGATGATGAGGACGATGGCTGCGGCTTGAATCCAGCCGTTGGAGATCATCAGCGGCCGTTTTTCGTTGAGCTGCATTCACTAACTCCTGTTGGTTGACCAGATACTCTCATGCAACTTAGCAGTCGGGGTAAATATACGCCGACTTTTGTTTCTCGAGAGAAAAATATGAAATCAATGACCATTCAGCCTTATATTTACCGTTCTGGGATCTATCGTCGGAACCCGGTGAAAGAAGCACTCCTTCCATCCTCGCTGAGCGCTCGTACTGGCTCTTCGCCAGTCATATCTCCGCAGTCGATACATTCTTTGCCTGACTATCAGATCAACGACGTCGTATCTCGAGTTGTAGGCACCCAGGCTCAGTCAATGTCATATCCCTGGAGAACCAATAGTCATGACAGGACACTCTGCCAGCGCAAGAACGTTGCTCACGATGCCATCCTCGAATCGTGTCAGCAGACGGGGGCCTTTCTTGGCTCCTAGAACGATCAACTCCGCCTTGACTCGTTTCGCGGTATCGAGAATTCGTGAAGCAGCCTCTCCATATTCAACGATGCAGTTGGAATAACACCAATCATAGGACAAAGCAGGCACGAGCTTTTCTAGAGCTGCCTCGAATTTAAGTCGCTGCGCCGAAGCATCAGGACTCGTCCGCCCTGGATGTTGCATGAAGTGGCAGAGGTATATCTTGCCGAGGCTATCCTGTGCCAACGCAACTGCTAAGGCAGCTTTTCTAGCGGCATCGGGAGCTAAATCGGTAGCGAAAATAATCGAATCGAAGGAGAAATCGCCATCGGTCGGCTCCTTAACATTCGGCCCGACAGTAAGGACTGGACAAGCCGCATGACGGATCACGCCTTCAGCACAGGAACCAAGGATGAGCTTGATCAATCCACGTCGTGCATGGGTTCCCAAAATAATAAGATCGGAATCCTGCCCCTCGGCTAAACTGACGATCGACGCTGCCGGATCGCGTGATTCCAGCATTTGAGTCTCGACAAGCACCCCGGAACTGGAAAAATCATTGGCCAATCGCCTCAAGCTTTCGCTGCTGGCGCGGCGCATCTCAGCAATGGGTTCTCCTACCACCGCACGTTCAGGACGAGATGCCACCGAAAGATCAATTACATTCGCAAGCGTTACCGCCGACGAAAACCGCTTCGCTACGGCACAGGCATAGTTTGCCGCAACATCAGAAGCCAAAGAGAAGTCAGTCGCGAGAAGAACACGGTCGATAATCAGGTTTATTTGATCTCCAGTAATGGACATAATGCACCTCGATAACTAACGCAAATCCAAAACCAAACGCAGACGATATCGATACAGTAGCGCACATGGAACACTCACACCTGTGATCAAGTCCATATCCGTACGTGATAGACGTCACAGACAACTGGCCCAGCTTTCGCATTCAACTCAACTTCAACTTGGCATCATCCCTCAGCTCTTTCACGAGCAAATCTTATAAACTTGGAGAAGTAAAACTATACGTTCATGAATCGCGTTCAACGATTCGGCTTCGGCGCATGATCCTTCAGGCCCATTGTGCGGAAAATAGCCATCGCGGGGCACCAGCCGGTGAAGGCGGATTGGAACAAATTTAATCCAACAAACACCGTCAAGAGATACCAGTAAGGTGATACATAGTGAGCGAGGGCAAGGGATAAGAGGACAATAACACCAGCTAACAGTCGGACGGCACTTTCGACGTTCATGGGTTCTCCTTTTCAATCGAACATTTGATAGGGTCTCGACGAAGCTCCAGCGTGCTCCGAGGTCGTGGCGTGAACAGCAGTCGTAGCATCTCGTTTCTTGATCATGTAATAAAGGACAGGAACCGCGAGCCGCGATAGTAAAGTTGATGCGACTTCGCCAGCGATGAGAGAAAGTGCCAGCCCTTGAAATATGGGATCGGAGAGAATGACGCTTGCACCGACGACCACGGCGGCTGCGGTTAATAACATGGGCCGAAACCGAACTGCACCGGCATCGATGACCGCTTCGGCAAGAGGCATTCCCTGCATGCGACGAAGTTCAATGAAGTCAACCAGGATTATGGAGTTGCGAACGATGATGCCCGCGCCGGCAATAAAGCCGATCATTGAAGTGGCGGTAAAGAATGCTCCTAGCATGGCGTGAGCCGGAAGAATTCCTACCAGGGTGAGCGGAATAGGAGTCATGATGACCAGAGGCACGAGAAACGAGCGAAACCACCCGACCACAAGAACATAGATAAGAATGAGAACTACGACAAATGCCATCCCGAGGTCGCGAAATACTTCAAGCGTGATCTGCCATTCTCCGTCCCACTTCATGGAGTAATGGTCGGTCGACTCCGGTTGCTTGGAGTTGTAACGGGCCAGCGTATAGCCCGCTGGAAGCTGGAGATGATCGAGAGCCCGATTCATCTTGAAGATCGCATAGACGGGACTCTCTTCCGCGCCCGCGACGTCGCCTGTCACATAGACGACGCGCTTCAGGTTCTTGTGGTAGATGCTTGGCTGCAAGACTGTCTGGCGCACCTGCGTCAGCTCACGCAGGGAGACGAGGCTTCCGTCCGTCCCGGTCAGCTTGATGTTTTCAAGCTGTAGCAGGGATGAGCGTTGTTCGCGCTCCATCTGTACCTGGACCGGCACGGGATCACGAGACTGGTCGTCATGAATAAGACCGGCAGATGCCCCGGATTCAGCAATCTCAAGCGTCTTTGCCACGTCGGCCACTGCGATCCCGCGCAGTGCAGCTTTTGCTTTATCGACGGTAAAGACGAGGCGCAACTGTGGGTCCTCGACGTACCAGTCAGTATCGACGACGCCCGCGGTCTGCTGAAAGATCTGCTTGACTCTGCGTGCTACGTCGAGTTGACCGGACATCTCCGGACCGTAGATTTCCGCGACCAGAGTCTGTACAACCGGCGGCCCAGGAGGCACTTCGCTTACCTTGATGCGCGCGCCAAATGGCAACGCCAGTTTCACTAGTTCCGGACGCAGCCGCTTGGCAATTGCGTGACTTTGTACACTGCGGTTCTTGATGGGTAGAAGGTTCACTTGTATGTCGGCCTGGTTCGGCTGTCGGCGCAGGTAATAGTGACGGACTAGGCCATTAAAGTTATAAGGACCAGAGAGCCCAACGTATGTTTCGTAGTTGACCACTTCAGGCTGCTGTGCAAGGTAATGACCAAGCACCTGAGTCACTCTCGCGGTCTGTTCAAGTGTGGTTCCATCCGGCATGTCAACGACAACCTGGAATTCACTCTTGTTGTCGAAGGGAAGCATTTTGACTTTGACCAGTTGGAGTGGAACGAACGCGACTGCTGCCAACAGCAGTACGACTACACTAGTCAGAAACAATAGACGATAGCGGGACGAGCGGATGAGCGGTGACATAATGCGCCGGTAGAGGCGTGTACTCCAGTTCTCCTCACCGTTGTGCGCTTCCTCGTGCTCCGAGGTGTGTGCTACCAACCGCATCGCAGCCCATGGAGAGACCATAAATGCGACCAGGAGTGAGACGAACATGGCAGAGGAGGCACCGATTGGAATGGGGCGCATATATGGGCCCATCAGGCCCCGCACAAAGGCCATTGGTAAAATCGCAGCGATAACGGCTATCGTTGCCAAAACGGTTGGATTGCCGACCTCAGCGACCGCTTCGATGGCGACTTCACTCAAGGGGCGCCCACGGTTCTCTGGAAGCCGGAAGTGACGGACCATGTTCTCGACGATCACAATCGCGTCGTCGACCAGAATTCCGATGCTGAAGATAAGCGCGAAGAGGGTGACACGGTTGAGCGTGTAACCATAGAGATAGAAGGCAGCGAGCGTCAAGCCCAGCGTTACGGGAATGGCCAGCAGCACCACACCGGATTCGCGCCAGCCGAGAAATATGGCGATGAGGAGCGTGACGGAGAACGTAGCCAGCAACAGATGTTCCAGGAGTTCATCGGACTTCGCCTTGGCCGTATCACCGTAGTTTCTGGTTGTTGTTATATTCAGGTCCGCTGGCAGCGTTGTCTTCCGCATTCCAGCGATTCTGGAGAGCACTGCGTTGGCGACGTCCGTTGCGTTCGTTCCTTTGCGCTTGGCTATCGTGATAGTCACGGCAGGCAGTTCGCCGCCAATCGTCATGTTGGCCGTCTTGCCTCCGGCACCTGCGCCGAACGTCACATAACTTGCCGGTTCTTCCGGGCCGTCGACAATTTCCGCGGCGACATCGCGGAGATAGATTGGGCGGCCATGATCGACCCTGACAACCACCTGCTCCAGATCTGCTTTGCTATGGAAGAAGTCGCCAGCGTCTACCCTGAACTGCTGATTGCCGGTGGCAAACTGGCCCGCCTCGACGCGCACATTGGCCGCCTGCAGCTTCGCAACTACGGCTTCGGCCGAGATCGAATAGGCGGCCATCCGATCGTTGCTTAACATCACTCGCATGGTGCGCGGCTGCCCTCCAATAATGGTGGTTTCGGAGACATCCGTCACCTGCTGAATACTGTGTTCCAGGCCTGCCGCGAGCAAACGAAGCTGATAGGAGTTGTAGTTCTTTCCCCACAGAGTCAGCGTGAGGATCGGCACATCGTCGATAGAACGCTGCTTCACCATCGGTTGCGAGGCACCCGGCGGAAACCTGTCCATGTTGGAATAAAGCTTGCTATAGACCTTGACCAGGGCATCTTCTTCCCGCTCTCCGACCAGGAAACGTACAATGACGAGGCTGTTTCCGGGGCTGGAGGTGGAGTAAACGTATTCGACTCCAGGGATTTCCCGCATCAGTCTTTCGATAGGAACAGTGATTCGCTGTTCGATTTCGCTGGGTGAGCTTCCGGGTATGGATGTCGTCACATCGAGTATGGGAACGATGATCTGCGGCTCTTCTTCGCGGGGAATGACCATGACTGCAAATGCTCCAAGCAAGAGCGAAGCCACAATGAATAGAGGAGTCAGCTTTGAGTCAAGGAAGGTTGCCGCAATGCGGCCGGCGATGCCAAGGGAGTTCTTCACTGCCGCACCTCAACCCGGCTGCCGCCCAATTCACGATCTCCGGGATTAAGCACGACAATCTCTCCGGCACTGAGCCCGGACAGCACTTCTACCTTGTCGTCGCGCCTAGCACCCAGGGTTACATAGCGAAGAGAGGCAATGTGGTTGCCGTCGAGAACCCAGAGGGAATTCAACGAACCATGCGCAACGACTGCCGACTGCGGAATCAAAAGCGCAGAGAGGTTCCCCTTGCTGATCGCTGCTGTGCCAAACATTCCGGAGCGCAAGCCGTGAGCCTCGGGAAGATCGATCTTCACCAGAAAGCTGTGACTGGCTGGATCGGCAGCAGGATTGACCTCAGCGACGCGTCCAGTCAATGACTGGGGCGTCAGCGCAGCAATCTCAACTGGAACAGGCATCCCTTTCTGCAAAAACCTGACCATGGATTCGTCCACGGTCGTATTGAATTGCAGGACTCCGGCTTTCTCCATTTCGAGCAGCGGCATCCCCGGCACCGCCATTGCGCCGGGATCGACATGCCGGACTGTGACGAAACCTGCAAACGGGGCGCTGAGTTGGGCATAGCCTACTACCGTGCCAGCACTGCCCTCCGCCGCTTTGGCCGCCAACATCTGGGCACGCGCCGATTCGAGCCTCGCAACGGCGACCTGCGAGCGACGCTCCACCTCGTCGAACTCCTGGCGGCTGACGGTCTTTCGTTCGCGCAGGAATTGATACCGTTGCAGCGTCGAACTGGCCAGGGACGCCTCCGTCTGCGCAACCTGCACATTCTGCTCACTGCTTGAAACTGCGGCGCGCGCGTGATCCATCTCAAAGCGCGCCTGGGTATTATCGATCGTCACCAGCAATTGTCCGGTGCGCACAGCATCGCCTTCATGCGCGGCAATCGACGTGATGCGTCCCATGACCTGTGCAGAAAGGACCACCGACTCCCGTGCATGAACCGTGCCAATAGCTTCCACGCTGCTCGATACCGGTTGCTCCTGAGCATGGGCGATGGAAAGACCGGAAACGACACGGGTCACAGCAGCCTCGGGTGCCTTATGTGTGCATCCGGCAAGTCCCAGAGCAGCGATTGCAAAAAGAACGCCGAATTTATTTCCGAATCTGTTCATTGGAGGTCTCCGGCAATGTCTTGTGTCAATGTCCCCTCTGCAAGTCTGAGTTTTGCGTAGGTCAGGGTGTTGCGAAACACAGCCTGCCAGTAGTTGGCATGGCTTTGCCTGTCGGCGTCTTCGACGCGAAGCAGGTCGGTCATCGTCGCCAGGCCAGCTTGATAGCGGTCCTGAAGGATACGCAGGCTATCCTCGGATTGGCTCATTGAAGCGCGTGCCACCACCAGCATCTGTTCTGCCGATTGATGTTCGTAATAGGCGCGAGTCACCTCCATTCGGATCTGCTGATCGGCCGACGCGGACGCAGCGTCAGCCCGCCGTAGGCCGATCCTGGCTGCGGCCAGGTTCTCCCGCTTCGCTGCGGGAAGAATATCGATGCGGAGTTCTGCCCCGGCAATCCAGTTGTTTCCGCCCGAGTTTGCCAGAGATGGCCGGTCTGTCTCCCATGAGCCGAAGGTATTGATCTGCGGTCCAAAGGCAGATTTTGCTGACTGTACTGCCGCACTCTGGGCGTCGCGCTGTAAGGCCAGGCTCTGACGGTCAGGTCTCGATTTGAGCGCAAGATCGACTGCCTGGTCCAGGGGCTCGCCGTCGAATCGCCGTTCCGTGAGCGGCACAAGCAGCCGTTGCCCAGCGGGAATAGATGCGCCCATGGCGACCTCAAGTTCGGACAAGGCAATCTGCACTCTGCCTTGTGCGGCGATTAGTTCCTGTTGACGCTCTGCCAGGTAGGCAGCCGCGGTCAGTTTGTCGGCATCGACAGCAAGGCCCGCTTCGACCCGGGTTTCACTCAAGAAAAGCAACGCTTTTGCTGTCTCAGCGTTGTGCTGCAGCACTTCGACCTGGCGCATACCGAACAGGATCGATTCGTAGGCTTCCACCGTGCGAAATATGATCGACTGATCGGACCGGGCAGCCGCGACTGAATAGCTTTTTACAAGCAGATCAGATCGCCGAATTTCAAACTGGGTGTGCCAGGAATCGAACGCCATCCAATTACCGGAGAAGTGCGTGGCGAAGTCGTTAATCGGCGTAGGGCGATTCAGTCGGTTCAACACAAAATCGTTTTGCATAAATCCCTGTTGCCTCAGTCGAGTGCCGAAGACATACACAGGGTCGTTGCCGCGCGTAACCGCTTCACGAAACATAAGATTGGGCAGCAGTGCTGTCCGCGCCAGTCGCGAACCAGACCGGGCCAAATCGACCTCGGTTCTGGCCACTTCCCTATCGGGATTCCTGCCCAGAGAAATTGCCACCGCATCCCGCAAAGTCAGCGGAGCGACCTGTTGCGGCAACCCGCTTGCCCCGGAAAGGGCCAGAAGAATCCAAACGGACCAAAATCGTACATGAAAAACGTATCCCATCAATCTCCTGTCGTACGGCGCCATCGACATGAATATTCCTCACCGAAAATAGATGCAGTGATGCATGTCACTTCAAAGGCAGCATTGTTGCCTCCGAAGTCTTGGAAAGCACTGTCAACAGAAGAAAGACATGAAATGGGGAAACGTTACAGCCTGGCGAGATTTTTTTGCGGAATAGGCAAATCGAGCATCCGCAGATATTCTTTCGTAAGCAAAGACCGTAGATCTGCAGCGATCCGGGCATCACATTCGATATCGAGCTTTCGGCAACGGTCAATGGCCCGGCGCAGATCGCCGATAAACGCTATGCAGGCTGGGCATGCTTCGATGTGTTGGCGCATCTGGTCACAGTCCGGCACGGCTAATCGGCCATCCAGGTACTCGGAAAGGTTTGCGAATATCTCTCTACATTGCGGGGATCGGCGGGAAGAAACTCTCCGTCGCGTAGTTTCGCGCTGTCCCGTAGCGGGTGGTCGTTTGCCCGGGGCTTTTTCAAAGACTTGCGACATCGCTTTCCGCACCGAGAGGCGTGCGCGATGCAGTCGAACTCGCACCGTGCCGGGCCGCAGGTCAAGAACCAGGGCAATCTGGTCGGTATCCAGATTCTCGATGTCGTGCAGAACGAGAACGATCCGATACTCGGGTGGTACAGACAAAATGGCATCGTGCAGCAGTCGGTTCTGCTCCCCTTCCAGGATCTGGCACTCCGGGTCTGTTCCAGGCCGTTGCAGCATCACATTTAATTCCGCATCGTCGGGCATCAACTCTTCAAGCGACAAGGTGTGCTTGGGAGCATAAACGGATTTGCGTCGTGTCCGCCAACAGCGGTTCCTGGTCACTTTATAGAGCCATACAGCCAAAGCGCTCGGGTCAGTGAGCTTTGAGAGGTGCGGTACTGAGCGCATTAGCACATCCTGCATTGTGTCCTCTGCATCTTCAGGATGCCCGCAAACCTTCATGCTGAAGGCGTAAACCGTTTGTTGCAGTAGACCGATGGCGTCGTTCACCGATTCGGAATCGTTGCTTTGTAACAGCTTGATTGCTTGGATCAGTTCTGGGCGCATCGTTTGATTGGACGGGCATTAGGAACTACAGGTATAGCTAGGCTAGCATCCCGCCACTAGCGATGGCACTTGACGGTAAGACCGCCGGAGCAAACCTCTGCACTCGCAAGACGTACACTAGGCGCGGCACGATCCTTAGCGGTAGCGGACGAGACAGAAATCTTCAAACTTCTTAAATAGTTTCGCTTCAACCCAAGCTATTTTGACCCGAAGTACCTTTAATGATGGTCTGAAGTAGTGGTGGATTTGTCGGTGCTTATAGGTGCTGGTTGGGTTTTGCTCGGTCTGGCACTGATAGGCCTGATCGCCCCATACGTCCGTCTCTTGGCCGCGCAGCAGCTCGCCCAGCATGCGGCTGGCGGTCACGTTGGCTGCCGTCGCCACCGACCGGATCAGTTTGGTATCCGCATCCACGCCGACATGTGCCTTCATGCCGAAGCACCACTGCTTGCCCTCCTTCACCTGATGCATCTCCGAGTCGCGTTCCCCGCTCACGGAGGTAGTTAGCATCCTGTTACCGTCGTTTCGCTACCGGGTTTAAAGGCCGTCCCATCTTCCGTTTTAAAGGGTGGCAGGCGGTAGGGGTAGCTGGTACACTTCGATCGTGCGAACTTGTATTTCTATGTTGATGAATTTTGTACTGGTGCTTACATTCCTGCAAGCGCCGTTTCAGCACGTTCATGAGCATGAGAGTACGCAGCGTCATTCCCACGCCTTCATCCATACGCATTTTCCGGATCATCATTTTTCGACTTCGAAGTTGGGGGAATTCCGCGCTCTTAATCCTGACGATGATGCACATTTTCGGGATTGGTTTGCGACCACAGTCGGTGATTATGCCGTGCCGCTGTATATGCAAACATTTAGCTATAGTTTTAAGCCAATCTGGTCTTCCGACTCTCACGTCGAATCCCTGATCTTGAGCGGGCATGATCCACCTGGGTTATTGCGTTCCGCACCTCGTGGTCCTCCCGTCTAATCCTGCTCGCTGCTGCGCCTTCTGCACAGGTCGCAATCGACTGTGCGCGTTCTCAAGATTGACCTGAAATCGGTCTTCTTCGGTGGACGAAGGCGCTATTGCCCATTGCTGCCCGCTTTCCGTCGGCAGCTCTCAGCGAAGTCTATGCAGGCTCATTGTGAACAAACAATTTCTGTTATTCGTACTTGCCGCCTCGTTTCCGTGGCCGACGCTCTGTCATGCGCAGACAGCGCTCTCATCCACTGAAGCCGTCAACTTTGCCCTTTCCCACCGGCCAGAACTGCGAGCCGCGAACGCCCGTGTAAGCGGATCAGAACGTCTACGAACGCAGGCGGGCCTGATCCCAAATCCACGTTTTGTATTCCGCAAAGAAGATCTTCGTCCCGAGACATCGGCATTCGGCGAAAACTCGCAAACCTATTGGGAAGGCGAGCAGATCCTGGAAATCTCCGGAAAACGTGGCGGTCGAATTGCGGTTGCGAACCAGAGTATTGAGCAAAGGCGATTAGAGGTCGATCTGGTCCGGCGTCAGATTGCTCTCAACGTCCGCGAAAACTATTGGAAGGCAAAGTCCATGCAGGCGCTTGCCCATCTCTACGATGAGAATGCAAGATACTTCCGACAGGTCATCGACTATCATGAGGCGCGCTTCAAGGAAGGTAAGCTGGCGGAGGTCGATCTACTCCGGGTTCGTCTGCAAGGCCAACAGATTCAAGCTGCGGCAGCGAATGCACGGTTGGATTCCGAGAAAGCAATCCTCGTGCTGGCGCAGGAGATGAACGCCGCGCCCAACCCCGCATGGGTACTTTCCGATGATCTGGAGACTCTGGAAGAGCCAAGAGCGATTCCGGCTGGTTCTGACGCGCCCTCGCTTCGTACTGAGGCGCAGATTGCAGAGCAGTCCATTGCGCAGGCCAAGGCACGGACCCAGTTAGAGAGAGCAAATGGCAGGCCCGATCTTCTGTTTACAGGTGGGTACAAACGGGATGCCCAACTGGATGCACCACTGGCGGGAGTGCAGTTCGATCTCCCTCTGTTCAATCGGAATCAAGGCGCAGTGGCTGCCTCGCGAGCCGACGAAGACGCTGCGAGAGAGACCTACCAGGCCACACGCAACCGCCTTGCTGCGGAGCTTGCTCTGTCTCAGCGCGAGTACGAGATACGCCGGGAGCAATATCTTCAGGTTTTCAAACCACTGCGAGACCAGGCAATCGAAATCTCGGATATCAGTCGCGCCGCATATCAGGCTGGGGGATTGGATCTGCTGCGCCTCCTCGATGCCGAACGAGCGCGAGTCGACGCACAGCTTAGCTATGTTCGTGCGCTCGAAGGGTTTCATCTCAGTGTCGCTGCACTTAACTATGCGGAGGGAATGGATCAATGAAAATTATAGGAAATGCCGCATGGGCATGCATTGTGGCCTGCAGTCTCTTAAGCGGCTGCCGCGATGCAAAGCAGGATATAAAAACCGAGGCCAGCACACAATCCGAAAGCAAAGGGACTTCGGATGAAGTAACTCTGACGAGGCAGGCACAGGCCGAACAGAAAATAGAGGTCGCGCCCGTTGAGTCTGGAGTAGCCGTCGTTGCACAACAAGCTAAGGGCAGAATTGCCCTACCGGATAATGCGACATGGCGCGTCGGCGTTCTAGCAGACGGCAGAGTAGAAAAGGTGTACTTCAATCTCGGCGATTTCGTGATGAAGGGGCAGGTTCTTGCACGGATGCACAGTCACGACATGCATGAGGCCCGAGCCGCATACGCAAATGCGGTTGCGGAGCGCACGCGCCTTCAAGCTGGGGAGGCTCTCGCACAAAAGAACTACGACCGCAGTCAACGACTCTATGCGCTGAAAGCCGAATCTGTCTCACAGACGGAGACGGCGAAACAGGAACTGGTTAATGCTCAGACTGCTGCCCGCGAAGCGGACAACAATGTCCATCGCGAAGAGGCTCACCTTGAAGAAACACTCGGCGTCCGTGCAGATGCCCCATCGAACCGTTCGGAAGACGCCGACTTAATCCCCCTCAAGGCTCCCGCGAGCGGACGAATTCTTCAGAAGAGTGTCACACCAGGCGCGACTATTTCAACTACAACCGATGCCTTTGTCATTGGAGACCTTAGCCGTCTCTGGATGCTGGCCTCGGTAGATGCAGCGACACTCTCAAAACTACATCGCGGGCAGCCTGCGACTGTGACTGTCCCAGACGTGCCGGATGCGACCTATTCCGGTAAGATCACGAACCTTGGGCAGGAGTTCGATCCCACCACCCGCCTCATTCAGGTGCGGATTGAAGTCGCTCACCCGGATTCTCGCCTACGGCCCGAAATGCTTGCCAATGCAGAGTTCACCACCGGAGCCGGTACTGCAACGCTTCTGGTTCCCCAGGAGGCGATTCAGCAAGTGAACGGCCAGGATGTCGTGTTCGTTCGCGTCGCCCCCGATCGGTTCCGAGTGCAAACGGTCCAAACCGGCGAGAACATTCAGAAAAAGGTACGCATTCTGCAAGGTTTGAAGGCTGGGGAGCAGGTCATCACACAGGGGAGCTTCATCGCCAAGAGTCAGCTTTTGAAGTCATCGATAGGAGACTAGGCATGTTGAATCGCATCATCGACGTTGCACTCTCGGCACGCTGGATCGTTCTGATGGCCGCCCTGGCGCTGATCGCAGGCGGTTCTTATGCGATCTACACAATGCCAGTCGAGGCGTTTCCGGACCTAACTAACAATCAGATCACGGTGATTACCGAAGCTCCGTCCATGCCTCCGACTGAGGTAGAACAGCTTGTCACATATCCCATCGAGCAAGCCATGATGGGTATGCCCAAGCAACAGGAAGTGCGCTCACTGTCCAAGCTGGGTCTCTCGATCATCACTGTCGTCTTCGATGATTCGGTGTCGATGTACTTCGCTCGGCAGATGGTCAACGAGCGTCTTCAGCAAGTGACCGATCAACTCCCCAAAGGCATCCAGCCGCAGCTTGGCCTTCCTGCAACTGCCTTCGGCGAACTCTATCAATACACCCTCAGCGGCCCCATGGCTGCGATGGAACTCAAGGATGTGCAGGAATGGCAGATCAAGCGGCAACTCCGAACCATTCCGGGCGTGGCCGAGATCAACAATTGGGGTGGCGAGGTTAAGCAGTACCAGATCGTTGTTGATCCTGCCGTACTGACCCAGTATGGGCTCACATTACATGATGTTGCCCAGCGCGTTTCCGAGAACAACGCCAACTTCGGCGGTGGTTATATTGAACACAATAACGAGCAGTACACTTTGCGCGGCGAGGGGCGCGCGTCGGGTATCGAGGACATCGGCAACATCGTCCTGCTATCGAGCCGCGGCGTTCCCGTACTTCTAAGTGATGTCGCCAAAGTCGGCATCGGTCCGGCCCCGAAGATCGGAGCCGTCCTCCGCAATGGGGAAACGATCTCAGGCATGGTCATCATGCTCAAGGGCGAGAACGGTAAGCGTGTCATTGAGCAAGTAAAAGAAAAGATCAAGAGCATGCGTTTACCGGCTGGCGTGAAGATCTTACCGTTCTATGACCAGTCCATCGTCATTGAGGGCACGATTCACACGGTCAAGAAGAATCTCTTCGAGGGCTTCATTCTCGTAACTGTGGTTTTGTTTATCTTCCTTGGTAATGCTCGCGCCGCGCTGATTACGGCTTCGATCATTCCTCTAGCGATGTTAATCAGCTTTATCAATATGCGCATCTTCGGGTTCAGTGCGAACCTGATGAGCTTGGGCGCTATCGACTTTGGCATGATCGTCGATGGTGCGGTGGTTATGATGGAGAACTCTATTCACCGGCTGGAGGAACGTAGAGAAGGCGAGTCAGGACTTGACGCTGTTCGATCAGCAGCTCATGAAGTGGCACGTCCCATGGTTTTCGGCGTCGTCATCATCATCGCTGTCTATCTTCCGATCTTTTTCTTGCAGGGTCTCGAAGGCCGTATGTTCCAGCCCATGGCCTTTACGGTCTGCTCGGCGCTTTTCGGAGCACTCTTGCTCGCGCTTGCCGCGATACCAGTCTTCACCACGTTCGCGTTCGGCAAAGGTCTTCCTGCCAAAACTGGAGTTGCAAAGGCAGGCTGGATTGACTGGCTTGGAGAACACTATCAAAGCTGGCTCGCCACCGTCATTCGTTACCGAAAGGTCACGGTTGCAATTGCCCTGTTCATCCTCACGGTGTCGATCTGGTCTCTGACTGTGATTGGCACGGAGTTCATGCCCAAGCTCGATGAGGGATCGATTCTTGTCGAAACGCGCAAGCTGCCGGGAATCTCACTTACGGAATCAGTAGAGATTAGCAAGCGAATTGAGACTCGGCTTCGGGCTTTCCCCGAAATCGCTGATGTAGTGATCAAAATCGGCCGTCCTGACTTCGCAACGGAAGCTATGGGGATCAACGAAGGGGACACCTATCTCTTGTTGCGCCCGATGAAAGAATGGCGTCGCTTTCATACCAAAGAGAAGCTGATAGAGGCTATCGATAAGGAACTCTCCCAATTTCCCGGACTGGCTTATAACTTTACGCAGCCAATGGCGATGCGTGTCGATGAAACCGTATCCGGAGTGAAAGCGGACTTGGCCATCAAGATCTTCGGCGATGATTTCGACCAGCTCGACTCCCTCTCTCAGCAGGTTCTTCATGCCGCCTCTACGGTACGCGGAGCTGCAGATACGCAGATTCAACTCACCTCTGGTGTTCCCGATCTTACCATCAGCATTGATCGTGGAGCATTGGCTCGTTACGGCCTGAACGTCTCGGATGTAGAGCAGGCTGTCGAAGCAGGCGCTTCGGGCTCCGTCGTCTCTCAGCTTATCGAGGGTCAAAAAAGATATGACATTGCGATGCGGCTGCCGGAGTCGTATCGCGCAAATCCGCAGAGTATGCGGAACATTACTCTGCGCTCTTCCGGCGGCGCACAGGTGAAGCTGGATCAGGTGGCAAAGGTCCGTGTTGTCCGGGCCGCTGTGGAGATCGACCGTGAAGAGGGTCAGCGGCGAATGGTGGTGATGTCAAACGTCAGAGACCGAGACCTTGGTAGTTTCGTCAAAGAGGTACAAGCGAACATCGCGCGCGAAGTGAAGCTGCCGACAGGTTACTCCATTGAGTTTGGCGGTCAGTTCGAGAATCAGCAGCGTGCGACCAAGCGCTTGATGATGATCATTCCCGTTGTTATCTTCCTTATCTATGTCCTGCTTTACCTTGCCTTGAAGTCGTTCAAACAAGCTCTCCTGGTAGTCGGCAACATTCCGTTCGCGCTAGTCGGCGGTATCGCGGCACTCTGGCTTCGAGGCATGAATTTGAACCTCTCGGCTTTGGTAGGCTTCATCGCTCTGTTTGGCGTCGCCATGTTGAACGGCCTGGTCTTGGTCAGTTCGATCAATCAGTCGAGAGAGTCCGGCCTGACGACTTACGACGCCGTGCTGGCCGGCGCACGTCGCAGGCTCCGGCCCGTTCTAATGACAGCGTGCGTTGCAAGCTTCGGCTTTATTCCAATGGCGTTCTCAGCCTCTACGGGATCGGAGGTGCAACGGCCCCTTGCGACGGTTGTGATCGGAGGGCTGGTTACCTCCACTCTCCTGACCCTGCTGCTTCTTCCTGTTCTTTACGAATGGGTTTTCGAAAAGGAGGCTTTCATGGAAAACCGACAGGGTAAATTTTCAAGTTGAGGCCAATTCAACAGAACCTATGAATTGAGGTGACGAAAACGTTTCAATTTTTAAGAGCCTGACTCAGCCCGGCCGTATGGCGCTCGGGGAGGCGCCATACAGCTTTTCGGAGGCGGAACGCCGCTTGCAAAGTTGTTAGTGCGAACACTTACGTAAGCATAGAAAGCTCGTACAACACCTTTTGGGGGGATGCTCACCGCGAACACGGTTACGAAGCAAGATATGCGCCCAAGGTGACAGGTTTTAATTAGTGGTATCAAACAACTGGCCTGTTTGTTACTGGTATCCGATTTCTCAACGAGCATCACTTGCATTTCATCCGACGGCAAAATGCGAAGGAGACGCGCAGGAGTTAGCGTCGATCACAGGCAACGGGATAGAGTTGGGCGCGGATGGGCAGCATCGCGCACTTTGGCGCTGGCTTCCGTTCATCTCGCTCTTTCTCTCGAAGACAAGAGCTCTCATCTGCGGCCAGTTCGGCCTGCACTCCCCACGAACGACCACCTGCTGTGGCTCAAGCTCCTTCAACTCGATCTTGAGGCGCATCCCCCACAAGCTCACATCCTGCCTCTCAGGTTGACAGCGGAGTTGGGCAGCACCAGCAAGATTCAACTTGGATTGTTTTCTCCGCAGTTGCCTGAGCCCGGGGCGGCTCGATGTTAAGCTCGCACGCATCCGCGCGATCGTTGGCAAAGACTGCGTAGGCCGCGCGGTCCTCAAAGACGCACAACAGGCAGCGCCCCGGCACAGCAAAAGGCGTTGACTTCATCTCGTCCGCGGCTGAGACCGGCATTTTCAACATCATCGTGCCAAAGAAGTTCTTTGAAGCCAATAAATTAGCCATTAAGCGGTGCAAGTTTTTTCTGGTCGAAGGAAAGCTTCAGAGCGAAGATAATGTAGTCCGCATCCAGGCGAAACGAATTACCCAGCTATCTAATAACGGATTGGCGCTCGCTTCGCACGACTTTCATTAGCTGCCGGAAACCGAATCACCTGCATTGTGAAGCTACTGATTCCAACTTTCGATCGGCTCATGCCAGATCATCATGTGACGAACGAGTTGCCGCCCCTCCCGCTTCAGGCATTGTTCTGTGGCCCAAGCAGCCGGGATGGCGATCGCCAACAGGAGTATCGAGCAGAGCACGGTAATGGCAACATCCTTCGCCGTCGTCCGAGGCGCATAGACGCGGGCTCCGCGCCAAGGACATGCATCACTTCCTGCCATTTCTTCAGTCTTCGGTGGATTCTTCCAACTCTTCCAGATCGACAATACTCGGGCCAAACTCCTCTTCATCCTGATCATCTTCGTCATCCTCCTCATCTTCGCCAGGATCGCTGTCCGCCGCGTTCGCAGCGGCGAAGGCGGCTCTCTCTCGTTTGTCACGACGAACATCCAACAGTTGTTCTCCGATCGTGTGCTTCGGTGAGAAGCAATACTGGAGGTAAGCCTCGAAGAGCGCCTGATTGCGAATACCGCGCTTCAAGAGGTCTTGTTGATGCTGTTTGTAAAGCTTTGTCAGCGCTTCCGGCGTGATGATGTAGAAATGCCGCTTCCCGCGACTACCAACGCTCGCCTCCAGCCACCCCTGTTCAATCCATTGGACGATCTCGCTCTTGCGAACGCGAAGCACGGTAGCCAGGCTTTCTACGGAGAAGAGATCGCACCGAATGTCCCGCAGGCTTAGTTGATTTCTGCGAAGCATGTTGCGAATCGCCTTAGGAGTTCGGTTAAGCTTCTTCGCAACCTGTTCTACCGTTCCCTTGACCAATTCCTCACGAACGATGTCGAACTCAGACTCAGTCCATCGACGGTACTCCACTTTCCCTTTGAGCCCATATTGAATGACAAAGCGCCAGCATGCATCCTTGGAGCGGCCCGAGTGGCGCTGAATCCGGACCACGAGTTGCTCGAGCTTGTTGCCAGAGAGCACTTTGGCTTGAGCTACCATAGCCATAACTTCCGTACTCCACGCTGTGGATCGCTCGGGCAATTTAGGGAGGGTTGCCATGTGCGCCTCGGTGACCGATCTTCCGGTGACTAGGATAGTTAACTTTTTATGGTCGTCCAAGGTGCGCCACTGTGTGGAGAGAGAATTCTTCTCGTTCCGCTAGATGTCCAATGTCGCCTACGAAGACCCCTATTTCCTGATGGAATGCGCTTCCGCGCTGCCGAACTGAGGATCATTCCGTACCGCACTACATTTCCGAACCTTGTGTTGATTTCAACGGACTCCATGGCAGCGTTCTCTGCCTACTAAAGGCATTTCTGAATGTGTTTTGGGGCAGGTTTACGACGATTTCTTTCCGCGGGCTGGCGAAACCGTGGCCTATACTACTGGTTAACTGGTGGTCAATCCTCCTCGGGTAGACGCGCGTGAATGCCGCCAAAAGGTCGTAGCTGGGAAGAGCTGACGTGGAGTTGGGCCTATTCGACCGGGCATCCCGCTTCTGATCAGAGGTTGGAGGCCGCTGCTCAGGCAGCTTGGCCCTACACGCTTCTTTGTGCCTGGACCTACCTGAACGATCAGGCCGCAGCCCATGACCTTATGGACCATGCAATACAAAACACCTCCGGTTACATTGGCCGGCATCCCGATTGTCCAGACAAAAGACTCTCACAGCGCGTAAAGAGTATTATCAAGCGTCGCGCCCGGCAACTAGCCGCAAAGAAGAGTCGAGAAGTTCAATATGGATCGGCGCTCGATCTGGAAAACATATATGTTGGTCAACCAGAGGTAGAGCAAAGAATCTACGCGAACGAACTGTTTGCGAGGCTTTCGCCACTTGCGCAATCCATCGTGCGCTGGCGTTGGCTAGGATATTCGTGGAGGAAGATCGCTGACGACCTCGACATGGACCATACTGTGGTGCGACGTGCTTATTTTCGGGAGATGGAGTCTTTGCGCCACGCTCTCTCTCGACCTGGAGATTCCTCACAATGTGGCTGAATTTGACCAAACTTTCACGCCGTGAAAATCGCTTTGAAGCCTGGGTTGCGCAGCGTCATCAGGAGCGCGTGTTTACTGGGGGCGAAACTGTTGCCGGACCTTGCCCTGATGATGCCTTTCTCAAAAGTTTGGCCAGAAAATCCAGACGTATCCAACTATCAGACCCTAGAGTCGATCACGCAGTGAATTGTTCCATTTGCATGAGACGATTACTGGAATTGCGACGCGAGGATCATTTGCAACGGAGACGACTCGTACTGACAGTCTCAGTTGCCTCATGCCTACTGGTTGCCGTCGTGTTTGTTGTATTGAGTCGCCGTAGAGGCACACAGGAGCAGGTGGCTGGCGTAACTGCAATTTCTCAAACCCTGGATCTCTGGAATACGGGAACGTTTCGCGGAGAACAGTCGGGGCAGTTGCAGGTCGTTCTGTTACCCGCAGCGCTGGTGAAGGCAAAAATCATCCTCCCCCGCTATAGCGAACCGGGGCGGTATGATGTCGCCGTGACCCGCGATAAAGAAGGTCGTGACTTACTGGCCCATGGCAACGGAGTGGCAATCGGCACCGGAGATCGAAAAGAAGTCTCCGTCTATCTCGATTTGCGGAGATCTCAACCCGGGTCGTATTTCCTTTCAACGACCCATGAGCAGGATCAAGCGTCCTACTACTACCCGCTCCAAATCAGATAGTCAATCGGTAGAACTATCTAATTTGCTGTTTTGCCGATATTCACGATTCTCACATTATCGCCTTGAGTTCTCTCACTGCCGATTCTATCGATGGCATGTTCGAGTTGACCGTCAATACCAGTTCTTCTCTGCTGCCAATGAAACTGAATCAGTTCGTCCGGCTCGATGGGTGTTCCTTCAAGAACAGTGCCGTTCCATGTGTAATAGGCGCCAGTTGGCAACGCCAGTCGGTATCCCCGACCCACTTTCACGGAAGTAGCGGAAAGGAGCCGACCAGCAGTCTTCTCACCAATGATTGTGGCCAGATTGTTCTCTCGCGCAAACGCGACGATCATTTCGGCTGCACTCGCAGTATGACGATCCACTAGGAGAATCACCTTCCCGTGAAACTGCTTACGGCCCAGTTCTTCCGTCTCAAGCACGACGGGGGCTTTGGTGAGCATCGCTGGCGCAAACTGGAGTGCGAGGAACCACAGTGCCTTTTTAGATGCAGGGATACTGCGAAAGCGGCGAAATTGTTGTTTGTCCGATTCCAGATTCTGGGTAACACGGCTCTTTTCGAGTGCGAATCCAACTGGGATTCTACCGGGTGTGAGCAGGCTCATGACGCGAAGAGCACCGATTCCTCCTCCCGTATTCCCGCGAAGGTCGAGGATGAGACTGTCAATCCCTCCCAACTCTTCAACTGCCCGGGAGATTTTGTTTGCCACCTCTATTCCAACCATCCCAGGGAACATTGCAATCTTAAGGTAGCCCAGCCCACCTCCAAGCTGTCTCGCTTCAACCAATGTGGGCTCGATAAAATGGAGCTTCTTCCCCTTTGGCCGTGCTACGTCGACTATGGCGGTGCGACGTAGATCGTCCTTTCCAACAATTTCCAAATCCGTCTTTTTGCCCATCACAAAGACCGGATGTTCGGGTGGAGTAATATCGCGTCCATCCACCTTCAGAAGAATGTCCCCTGGTTCAATTCCAACGATAGACGCGGCACCTCCTGAGTGAACATCCTGAAAAATCCAACGTGTCCCGAACGGTGTTTCATCGGCTAGGTACGTGGCGCTCAACGCAGCCCGGCTCGAAGCTCGTCGGGCGCTACCGTGAAAAAAACCCAAATGAGACGTATGAAGCTCCGCCAGGAGATCGCTCATGGACTGTTCAAAACTATCTGCGGTCTCTGCTCCTTCAATTGTTGAGCGACGGCATTCCACAGCGGCACGCCAATCATCGTTGAGCTTTTCCGGCAGATAGAATCTCTTCTCCAGAGCGGCGAGTACGTTATCGAGAATGACATGGCGATTCCGTGTTGAAAGCTGGACTGATGATGCCGTTAAAGCAGATTGCTCGTCTGTCATTGGGGGCTCCTTGAAGAAATATTGTCAACGGACATTTGGAAAAGACTGCCGCTGGGTTCGCCGTCGAGCACGAACCCCGCCCAATAGTACGGAGGCGATCCCGAATTCAGCATCTCAAGTTGTGCTTGCCTCAACGCCTCCGCCTTCTCTTCGCGACGCCCGAGATGTTCATAAAAGATAGTCATCAGATGAGTGGTAGCGTGGTCCTCTAGCTCCCAGAGAGCAGACACTACGCTTCGCGATCCTGCCTCAATGAACGCATTGACGATGTTCGCGACTCCCTCCTCGCCGACAGGCCCTAACCCCGTATTGCAGGCTGAAAGCGTTACGAGGTTGGCGTCGAGATGAAGATGCCTGATTTCTCGCACCTGGAGCAGGCTGTCGTCTGTGGATTGCTGCTCGGGGGCGAAGAGGAGAGCAGAGCGATCCGGGAACTCAGGATCAACATATCCGTGAAGGGCCAAGTGGACTACGTTGTACTGACCGAGTGGAAGGCGTTTGAAATTGGTCTCCGTCGCATCGTCTCCGAGAAGGATGGTGTTCGGCTTCGGCAGGTCTGCTGCGATTGTTTCGACTTCATGCCGGCTCTCTGGCAGAGCAATGAGTTCCTTTCTTTCAGGTCCGGAAACTGCTCGTAGAACGCTGGCAAGGAATTTTCTCGGGGGTGATGAATTGGTTGTCCAAGCCGCTACTCCTACATATGGCAAATCGTCTGTGCCAGCTTGATCTGCGCGGTGCCTCAGAATGTGGAACACAGTTCCGGACGGAGCGACAGACACGACATGAGAGGTCAGAACATAGTGGCCACCGTTCGACAGAGCTGAAAAGGGCAGGAGGTGGAGCTTGCCATCGGGCACCACAATCAACGTCTGCTTGTCCTTTAATTCTGGGATTCCACCCAGGAGACCATTGAAAAGTTGTTGTGCAAGGGCTCGATCGTTCTTTTGTCGCAATATCTCAGACCGGTATTGCGTTACCTCCTGCGTCAATATATCTTTCGACGGCAATGTATAGCGATGGACAGTTCGATCGGTCACAGCGAGAGCGTAAGATTGCGGGCTATCGAGGACATATTCAACAAAGAGCTCAGAAGGGCGAAGATCGCGTTGCAATTGCCCAAGCTCCACGGGTTTCGGAGCTGTATCGACTTCTGCTGAATCCGGGGTCAGTTGTTGCTCCGCTTGATAGATCGCGTCCAGTATGTGGCCTCTAGCACTCGATTCATCGGTGTCGAGCAATGCAAGGTTCAGCTTTGTCAGGCGCTGCTCCAAAGGATTCGGATCGTGTGGCGCAATCACTTCGTGATGCGTCAATGCTTGTGCTTCTACTCGCCCGCGCGCGCGTTCGATCACCCGAAACGCATCAGCGGTTCTGCCCTGATTGCTCAGTGACGCGAAATATCCTGAGTACACCCCACTCAGATCGCTCAAGAGTTGGCGTTCGACGGTCGGTGTCGGAACCTTGCTCAGAAGAGCGTCAAGCATGTCCGCGCTCTTCTCATATAGTTGGTTTGACGATTTGATGTTTCCGAGCTTAGCCATGATCTCGGCCTTGATCGCAAGATTCGTCGGCACAAAATACAACTCATCGGGGGTATGCTCGTTGGCCTTGATGGCCTCGTTGATAGCGGCCAGTGCCTGTTCCAACTTCCCTTGATGTAGATAAGCCTTTGCGAGAAGACCATCTACTTGAGTTAAGCCGCGCCAATGCAAGACCTGCCTCGCATATCGGGCCGACTGACCATAATCGGACACGGCTTGATCCCAATTGCCCATACTTTCGTAGACGCTAGCCCTGGTTTGGTAAACGTCGGCAAGATGTTCGACAAGATGATAACTGCCTACGCGCTGCATCTCCTCGCCCGCCAACGCTAATGCATCCTGGTTTTTGCCAAGACCGCTGAGTGCTCCTATTTTTGCGGTGATGGCAATAGTCGGATAAGCCGCGCCGGGAGTATCTTTGGCGACTCTGATTGCCTCATTCAGCGGACCAAGCGCCTCCTTATATTTGTGAAGCTCGACCAAACCGGTGCCATACATGCTGGCATATCGAATGTGTGCACCAGGATCAACGGCCTTTGCTACCATCCATGCCTTGACCACATCCTTCTTTGCCGTCGCCATGTCCCCGAGAAGAAAGGCTGCAATTCCCTGCTCGCCGACCGCTCTGGATGCGAGCAGATAATGGTGCCGCCGAAGCGCCAAGTCCTCAACATGAGTCCAGGTATCCCGCGCCATTCCAGAGTCGTAGTTGACTTCGAGCATTCCGAGGATGGTCAAAACGCGAAGCCGCGTCTCGGGATCACGCGCTTCAGGTAATTTCAGATCCTTTGTCAGTGTGACGATTTGGGCTGGAATACCCATTGAAGACTCGCTGTGAGCAGGCATTTCACTGACCCGCGCGTAGAGTGCCTTGGAGAGTAGGTGTTCCTGTACAAACTTAATTTCCGCTTGTCGGTAAAGAGGTTCTGCTGCTATCCAGCTGTTCAGCCACGACATATCGTCGGCTCGCTCGAGGAGCGCCTCTGGAGAGGCAGGATTCCTCCGGCGGAGGACGTGGCATCCGACAACACTCAACAGGACGGCCAACAGCAAACCGGCAGCAATGCGGAGTTTGGGGAGAACAGAAGCTCGCATAGCTACTCAGTTACTTACTCGCTAATGGTGCCAGAATCTCAAATCCGGGTCAACATTCACTCATATGGACACTTATGTCGAAAGGGCGATCTCGCTCGGTAGCGTTACGCAGGGAGTACTTCACCATGCAACGCGCTCAATAGTGGTGCTCAGAGCCCAAATGACATCGAAGACAGGCGGAAGAGTGCCCTATTCCCGGAGTATTTGAGCTGTTGGAGTATAGGTTATTTTCGGTTTGACCGTTAAACGGAAATCATCAACCTTCGGACACGTCGACTTGGTTGAGCAGCTCCAGTTCGATGAAATCCTCGAGGTTAGCAAACGGGGAGCCGAATCTCTTCGGGAGAGGGCGAGAGAGATGTTCACCCCCCATTCCAACTTCAATTTCAGAGAGACGGCATCTCTGACCTTCGCGAACTCTACCGAGTCAGTTGGACTTCAGGTCGCTGACATTCTCGCGGGATTCTGTATGCGATATGTGAAGGGCTTCTTCACCGAGCTAGAGCAGGGCAAAACCCATCGCTCACCAGACATACGACCTGCTGCGGCGCCATACCGATCCGGCAAACGGGGTTGGTGTCAACTTAGTCGTGCCGTCAAACTGGGCCGCCGCTTTGAGTCTCTTCAGAGAAGAGCAGGGCAAATCTTCGAAGTAGCACTGGTCAACGCGCACAATGCGATGTGGGTGACTGCTACAGGGGCTATCGCTACCCCTGAAAGACGACGGCAAGAAAATCAAAGCAAACGAGCTTGCAGCCCTACCGTTTCTGAATCGGCCGCAACGGCTTCCTCAACAGGAACACGCCACACACGCTTTTCCACCATCGTACTCGTATGCTCGAGCGCTCCGAGCGGCTCGATCCCCATCATATTCAATCGCTCGCAAAGCTCATAGACAACTTCGTCCCTTCGCAGGGTCCAAGTTGAAGCGAAGCAACGCCAGAAGACCAAACCTGCTCTTTCAAGGATGCGTTGTCGGTTCATGTCGTGCGCCCACTTGTCTGGGCCGTGATATTCGTCGCCATCGCACTCTATGGCAAGTCGCACGTCGCCTGCGCCCTCAACAACCATGTCGATCCTGAAGGCTCCTGTCTTCACCTGGGGAATGACTCTGTATCCGCGACGGGTGACCTCGGTGTACACATCACGCTCAAACCCGGATTCGCAGAGGTCAATAAGCTTGGTGGTGTCTTCGGTATTGAGCACCATCGGCTTGTCGAAGTGAGAAAGCAGACTGGCCCGAATGTCCTTGTCCGAAAGGTCAGAGGCGACGACAGAGCGCACCAGGTACATTCGGTCCTGGGCACGGCTCGCCGCAACGTTGAATCTCTGGTCGAACATGCTTCCGGACAGCGCCTTGCAGTTCCTCGCATCGGCAACCATCGAAAGGAACATGATGTGTCGCTCGCTTCCTTGAAACGCCCGTGCATCTCCGCAAAGGAACTTCCGCCGCCGCAGTTCGGCCGCATCGCATCGTTGGGTGACCACCGAATCGATATGCTTTGCCTGATCGCTACCGAGGAGAGAGACGACACCGATGGTGCGGTGGGCGAATTTCTCATTGGCGAGAATAGCGCTGATCTCATCTGCGATCGCCCGCGCCTCGTAATCGTTCCGGTCGTGCGCATCGCGCATCCCGCCTTCGACGTGAATATCGACCAGTGGAGGCTCGATGCGCTCGGAGGCTCGCGCGATTCGGAGCGGCAGAATCTGGTTCTGATAGAACGTCCGGTTCGAGTACGCGATGATTGGCGGCACACAACGGAAGTGTTCCCGGAGCATCACCTGGTCAGCGGCAAAAACCCGCGCAGCCAGATCGTATAGTGATTTCTCTGGCGTCATCTCAGCCTTGAATGGCTGGTCGGTAAGGAACCGATCCAGCAATTCCTGGATGCGGGTACTTTCGATGAACCCGCCGTCGGGCGACACCTGTTTATCGTCACCGACAACCAGAATCCTTTTGCCACGAAGGATCGCAGGCAACGCCCAAAGGTCTGACTGGCTCGCCTCATCGACGATCACAAGGTCGAACGCTCCGATATCTGCTGGCATAGCCTCGGAGATCCTGCTGTGGTTCATGATCCAGCAAGGAACTGCTCCGGCCGCGTCAAACATCATTTCGCGAGCGTCCCGCCGGTAGCGGGTGGCGTTCGGTCCAGTGCCTTGGCCGATTCTTCGCACTGCGGTCGCATATCCCGCTAATGCCTGGAGGACTCGCGGCGTTGCGTTCTCTTTGGTGGCGAGCCATGCAGCTTTTGCCACCATCTCTTGGTAGAAGCGCGCAAGGCCGCCTTCCACGTCGCGTCGCCGACGTGCCAGGGTTAGCAATTCTTCTCTCGCCTCGATCTGGTCAAGGTGCGTCCGCACTCTTGCCCAGTTCCAAGCATCTCTCCACGTTGTCGGGAATGTGGTGTCTTCGCCTGACGCTGAGATGGGCACGGAGCGGACCCGCGCTGCCAGCTTCGGCGCACCTGCCGCCTCAATCCTGTTGGACGCATCGCCCACAAAAGAGAAGTAGCTGGCGAGCGCAGCGATGCGTCGCAGCTCCTCGATCAGTTCCGCATATTGAGCGCCGGCGCGCTCCCTGGCGATCTGCTCATTGCCAAGCGTGTCGCGTACAAATGCCCGTAGCGTATCCGAGACGGGTCCCGATTTCCCAGCAAGTTTCTCCTGAATATCGCTCAACTGGATCGCAGCGCTGGACAGACCTGCGAACACAAGATGTTGGGACAGTTCCTTGCGAATCTCCTCAAGGTCGGAGCGGCCTGTGCGTGTTCTCGCCTCGAAGCCGTTGTCGAAAACCTCTGACGCACGTTTTCCAAACTGTAAGTCGAAATGCGTACCCAGTCGATGCGCTTTTCGAGCCGAGAGTGCAACCAATTCGAGCTGCCTCAGGGACGTGAGTCCACCAGCCAAAGCAGGAACAGAGAGTAGTTCATGGATTGCGTTCCACCGCGTCTCGAACGTCAATACCTGTTCGTGGAGCGCAATCCACTCCTTTACCTTTCGCCACTCATCCCGGTTTGCCGGAGCTCTGCCCTGAACGCGCACCTCGGCGATGTACTCCTTCGCATCGCTGGTTCCGATAGACAGGAAGCTAAACGGCTTGCCTGTCTCGACTGCTCGCGATACCGCCTCCGCCGTCTTTCCATCCTGGAGTGCTTCGCTCGGGAAAATGACCGGGAATTTGAGAAACTCAGCTCGCGCCTCGACCAATGCGTCCAGATCTTCGAACAGAGACTCCAGAGCAGAACGCTCTGAGGCAAAAGAAGCCTGTCCGCACCTCTTCCTCAGTTCGAAGGGCCATGACTCACCGACATCCTGAAGCTCGTCGGTGAGTTCGATCATCTCTTCGATCAGTTCGACAAACGAGCGAGCCGCTTCGAATACGTCAGGTGTATTGGCCTTCAGAGACGTCAGTTGGCCGCTCCGTACTTCCTCTTCGATAGAGCCCCGTTTGACCAGAACGTCATGCAAATCGCAGATCGATGCAACGGATGGAAAACTGTCTGCCGACGGGACGCGTGAGGTCACATAGACGAGATCTTCGCTAAGTGACCGTCGAGCCTCGCGGAGCCGGCTTGCTTCATCGGACGAAAGAGGCGGAGCGTGCAGCGGCAACAGCGTGATCTCGTCGTCAAACCAGCCATGCCGGTCTCTGCCTGAGACCACCAGTTCAGCGAGTTTTTGGGCACGCATCTCCACGCCATCAACCTCGATCGCAGAGAGCTGCTGTTGCGCAATCTCGTCGATTCTTCGGTCGATCGAAATCAACTCCAAGTGAGCACGGTCAATGGATCCGCGAAGGCGCTCAATCTCCTGGCGGGTCAACTCTGGGTTGATCTGCGAGACCTTGTGTTGGATCGCTTCGATGGAGCCCTGGAATTGGCGGATGCCGTCCCGGTCACTGGTAAGCAACGCAACAGTAAGCGCGCGTACTTCTTCGGGAATCTTGTCCTGCAAGACGGAGAGTGCTGCCTCACCGCGGGATGTGACGAGCACACGCTTGCCGCTCGCAAGATAATGGCAGATAACGTTTGCGATAGTGTGGGTCTTGCCTGTCCCCGGCGGTCCTTGAACGGTCACACCCGGCGCCCGCTTCAGCCTTTGCACGATGGTCACTTGCTCATCGTTGTAGGGCAGCGGGAAATACAACTCCTCGACCTTGCCCCCTGCACCCGTAGTTCCACGTCCTGACAGCCCACGGAATGTAATCGCCTCAAACTTGATCGGCTCATCAGACGACTGCGTTACGAGCGAGAGCGGGCCTTCATGGATCGTGCAACCTCCTTCGAGCTTCTCTTGGAGACGCTTGAGATCTTCGAAGAGATAGTTGACGGCCCTTGGTCGAGAGAGCAATACCCAAGCGTCCGTTACGACAAGGTGCGAGCTTGCCGGCGGAGCCGTGCCATTCTGGTTCAGAACTTCCTTGTACTGACCCTCGCTGTCCAAGTTGCCGGCAATCAGCTTGAGCACGTCAGAGTAGCTTCCGGGATCGAAGGGCGTCGTCGGTCGGTCCTTTTGCCTCGTCAGCTGGGCAATGGCACTTCGCTCGACTTCGATGGTTCCCGAGACCTGGCAGGCAACAAACGCATCGAGTTCAACGCTGGTCTCTGTCGCCCTCGGGCGGATCTCGATTGCCATCGATCGATCGTCAATCGAAAGCTCCATCGCTTGGGTCAGAAGAGGATATTCAAACGCGATGGTCTCCTTCTCCGTCTTCAGTAGCCACGACGAGATCCCGATGCCCCAGATCAACTCTTGCGGCTTGCTAGTCTGTTCGGCCTCCATCTGGTGCATTAATGTGAAGAAGTCGCCGTAGAGCGCTATGGTTCGGCGGCGCGGTCTCTCCCCTGTGGCCCAGTTTGTCCACAATGCCGAATACGCGGAAAGGGCTTCGGCAGCTGCCGCCTTTGCCTGCGCTTCGACTTGAGTTATATCGATCGGCTCGTTTCGCGCCTTGGCCGACTGCACACGTTGATTGATTTGCCTGGTGAGCGCCGCCTCATCGATCGACGGAGGCGGGCCATTCGGATCGGGGCTAAACCGGAGCAGCGCTTTGTGTGCCGGTTGAGGAGGAGGTGGTGGTTCGGCGACCAATCGGGGAACTCTGAGCCAGATATGGTCCCCAGCCACCTTGATGTCGAATTCGACACCGGGCAAACCGACAAGGTCGCCACGCTGACGCTGAAAGGTCTTCGCGTTCGCGAGTCGGTATGCTGCCGGATTGATCTGCTTGGCTTGCTCCTTGATGTAATCAAGAAGGCAGATTAGTAAGTCCCGCGGATCAGGCATTCAGTCTCCCCCTGAACTGGGTGTGCTCTACGGCGCCGTCTTGAAGCAGGAGGCTGTTGATGATTTATTGTAGCCAGACCAGCATAAGGGATTCCAGATCATTTAGATAACCGGAACACTTCTAGTGCTGATGTCGATCACCTTTAGGCTACCCGCAGGTGCGTTCCGCGCCGCACTTCTGCTCCCGGAACCGCTTCGTTCTGCGCCACCGCTGCTTTGATGGCGTCGTTGTCGGGTCGGGCCTCCTGGATGGAGGATTCCAGCGCCTTAGCAAGTTCATCGGGCAGCAGTGGAAGCACCGTCTCCCAGACAACTCCGGTGACGCGCGCCTCAATCCTGCAGTAGCACTTCGGCACCGCTGCCTGGTCGGTGATCCTCACCGAATCCTGGCTGTTCTTCTGAATTCGCAGGGTGAACTCGCGGCCTTCGATCTTTCTCAGTTCCCGGCTCATCATGTAGAAGAGGACCATCGACTTGGTCCGGTCCACCTTATTCGCCGCAGCGCGAGCACGATCGCCAAGCCGCGCAGCCTCGGCCCGGCAGTATTGCTCGCGGGCCTCCATCATGCGAACAAACCGGCCGATCCGATCGACCTTCTCGCCGTGAATTTCACAGAACTGCCGGAAGCGGCACAACAACTCTTCCGATGCTTCTCCCTCAGCTTCCACCTGCTCCTCAATCTGATCAAGCAGATCATCCAGTTCATGGTCGATCTCAAACAAGAAATCGGATTCCACAACGGTCGTCATCACTGAATCTCCTTTGAAATGTTTTGTCAGGGGTTACAAGGCAGGTTGCGAATCGGGAGTGTCACGCTGCCATGCGCTGAGGAACCGCGAGGCTTCTGGCCGCTCCATAGGCGAGGGCGTCGGCCCGGCTTTGCCACGGATGCCCGTTGTGCCCCCGTAGCCATTTCCATCGAACGCGGAGCTCGAGGTTCAACTGGAGAAGCTGCAGCCATAGGTCCCGGTGCTGGAGTGCCGCACCGCGCCGGTTCCGCCATCCCTGACTCTGCCAGCGGAAGACGAAGCCGCGCATCCCGTGGATCAGGAGCTCGGAGTCCGAGTACAGCTCGATCCGCGATCCCGTTGGTATCGAGCGAAGGGCCTCAACAGCCGCGAGAAGTTCCATCTCCGAGATGTTGGTCCATGGGTAGGCCCCGGACATCTCCCGCCGTTTCTTGCCCTCGATGACAACGGCACCCCAGCCACCAGGACCGGGATTGCCGATGGCCGAGCCATCCGTAAAAATGCGAATGATTCTTTCCATGCTGACCTTCTTTCTCGAATCGACCGGGGAATCAGGCCGCCTGCATAGGAACGACCTGACCGAACGGTGCTCTGCGGCCTCCAGTCGAGGCCCATAGAACCGGGTAGGCAGGTTCGGAGTCTGGGAATGACCCGTAGAGATCGGTGAGGAAGACGAGAGTCTGGGGCTGCACGCCGTGCTCGTCCAGCCACTCGAAGCAAGGCCCAAACTCGGTGCCTCCGCCGCCCACGGGGTTGAGCGAAACTCGCTCTCCGGCTTCGAAGGTCTCGACCTTCTGAACCACCGCGTCGAAGTAGAGGACATAGACGCGTTGCGGCCGCTGGCCTTCGAGGATCGAACGAACCTCGGCCTCGAAGAAGCGCAACTGCCGCGCGTTCACAGAGCCGGAACAATCGACGGCGATCGCAACCTCGCCTACCCCTTCCCGCACCACTCCGGGCAGGTAGAGACCGGCCCAGATGTGGCGCCGGTTGGGACGCATCCAGCTATAGTCCGCGGGTGTGGTTTCGGACCAGGCCCGGCGCAGCAGCTCCCGCCAGTCGACGGCCTCCTCGGCCGCTCCGTCGAGTGTGCGCTCGATGCCACCCGGAACTTTGCCAGCCTGCTTGGCAAGCGTGACCGCCTGGTTGACAGCGATGCTCCACTCCCTTGCCTGCTCCTCGACCGTCGGGATTTCCTCGTCGGCCGTGGGTGCATCCAGCACCTGTCCGATCCCGCCTTCTGTAACCGGGGCTGAGGGTTCGCCGGAGTCACCTGGAGATGCGTGAGGAGAAGCGGTTGCTTCTCCTGCGGTTTCCTGCGTGTCGTCTGTATCGCCTGGCTCCTGCTCCTGCTCCTGCTCTTGCTCGGTCTGGAGCTGGTTGTAAATCTGTTCGGCGCTCATCTCGCGGAAACGGTCGTCTACGAGAACTCCCTCCGGCAGATGAAGACCGGCGTCCAACAGGATAGGGTTGATGGCGTAATCGCAGGCCTCGTTCCACCGCTTCGGGTCGCGGCCGGAACGGCGCAGATGATGCTGTAGTCCCGGATGGAGTACCTCGTGCGCCAGGACGCCGCAAAGGGTCGCGGCATTGAGTGTGTCCACGAAGTCGGGATTGTAGAAGAGAGAGACCCCGTCAGTGGCCATGGTCTTGATCGACCGGCTCTCCCGTCCCTGCAACCGGAACAGAAGAGAGCCGAAGAAGGGATGGTCGAGCAACAGGGTGGTCCGCGCCTTCTGGAGACGTCGTTCGATGGTTGTCAGCACCTTCATGCCGCAGCTCCCATGTAGGCCGACATATGGTCGAGGATGTTTTCCACGCTCGGTGTCGGCTCGGGCTGAGGCGCTTCGCGATCCTGCAAGAGACCGTCCATCTGCGCCACGATGTTAGCCGCGTCAGCCGCGGTCGTGACGCGCAGAAGGTCATGCTTCTTGAGGTCCTGCGCCGAGTAATTGCAGAGCCTCTGCTTCACCTGTTCTGCAAACCGATTCAGGTCCTCGTCGCCCTGAACATTGAGACGCGGAAGAATCTCCACCAGGTCGAAGACGTTAGTCACCAGCGACCCATGGAAGCGGGACTCCGGTTCGTTCAGCCGGTCCACCATGCGGGAGACCACCTCGCGCAACCGCTTCCACAGGTCCTCTGTCCCGCGAGCCAGCGACAGACGTACATTCGCATCGATCTCGCGGGAGACACGAGCCTGCTCCTCGGCCGACATCTGCACTCGGAAGTCCGCGCCCGACGGTATCGGCAGAATCTCGAGCTTCACGCCGAACTTCGTCCGCAGCTTCTCGACAGACGGATAGTCTTCTTCGCGGAACAGCCCGTTCAACTCCGGACGCACCTGATCGATGTATTGAGGATAGACCGCAAGAAAGCTGTCCACTCCTTGCTCGAAGCCCGCCTCGAACTCCCGCATCCGCTCCATCAGGTCGAAGTAGAAGTTCGACGGCAACAAGCGAAAGCCCTCATCGGACCAAGGAAGAGTGATCTTGTAAAAGTGCTGCCGAATCTGGCCTGCCAGCGTGCGCAGTTCGTCCAACTTGTCTGCACCGCGCAGGAGCTGCTTGTTGTAGCGTCCGGCGCTCTGATGGGCTCCGTGCTGATCGGCGACATCTCGGCTGACCTTACGATCGTGTTTGACGGCCGTCCAGATGCTGATGTGGACAGCCGCCAGCATAGCGCGTTCGGTAATCATTGCAGTACCTCCCGGTATTCCACGCCAAACCGGATGAACTCCGGCGTATGGGTGATGGCGACCTCTCGTGCGGCCGCGTCGCGAACGGCCATGACTCGCATCTCGGTCGGCATGCGGTCGAGATAGGTAAGTCCTCTGCCGATGGAGTTGTCCGTCATGACACGGCCGAGCGCCGTGGCAACGGCAATCTGTGCCGAGGTCTCCGTGGGGACTGGGGCCGACGCAGGATTAAGAAGGATCTCGTCGATGGATGGCAACTGACGGAACTGCCGGAGGAACCCTATAAGTTCCGAAGCAGCTCCTTCGCCTACCGTCCCATCAAGGAGCTGCGCCTCGAATTCGCTGGTACCCGAAAGCAGGACCGCGTTCCGACGTTTGGCGACACCGCACAGGACATTCGAGGCCATCTCCCAGGATCGCGGAGTAGGCCACGCGTTGGCGTCGGCGGTTGTATCAGCCGCGTGCAACAGCTCCGGCTTGAACCGCAGAAAGGCAATGATCTCGGGACGGATGCGGGCCTTGACTGCCCATGTGCACCAATCGTCCAGGTCGGCCTCAAGCTCGAGATGCACGAACCGGTTGCGCAGCGGTCGCGGCATCGCAAAATGGACACCACGTTCCGAGGCCGGATTGCCGGCGGCTATGACGACCCATCCATCCGGTAGCACGTACTCGCCAAGCCTGCGATCGAGAACGAGTTGATAGCACCCCGCCTGGGTCATCTGCGGAGCGGAGGTCAGTTCGTCGAGAAAGAGGATGCCCTTCCCCGTGGTGGGAAGAAACTTCGGCGGCACCCATTCGGTTTGGTCCGAGGCAATACGGGGCAGACCACGAAGGTCGACAGGGTCGAGTTGCACGGCTCGCACATCGAGAAAGTTGTAGTCGAGATCGGCGGCAACCTGTCCCACGATTTGAGATTTGCCGACGCCGCATGGCCCCCAGATATGCAGGGGCACACGCTCGCCAATGAGCGCGTGAAGCGCTTCATAGAGCTTGGAAGGTTTCATGGATTTTCCTTGTGACGGGAAGATAATTGTTCACCGGGCCTGCGGAAGGCGTCGACCCGGGGTAAAACCTCTTTCTTGCGGATAAACTGGTTGTGGATGGAACAGCAGCTTTGACCGATATTTTGGCTTCACCACAAGAATACGAACAGCTCCTTGGGGCTCTCAAAGAGCGAATCCGCACAGCTCAACTCGATGCGCTGCGCGTCGTCAATCAGGGGCTGATCACTCTCTACATGGACATCGGTCGGATGATCGTTGAGCGGCAGCAGGGAGATACCTGGGGCAAGTCGGTGGTGGCCAATCTTGCCCGAGACCTTCGGGTGGAGTTTCCGGGAGCCAATGGCTTCTCTGCCGCTAATCTATGGCGAATGAAGATCTTTTTTGAGGCCTATGGGGAAAGTGAAAAACTCGCACAGCTTGTGCGAGAAATAGGCTGGTCGCACAACATCACGATTCTTGAGAAATGCAAGAGCGATGGGGAGCGGGAGTTCTACATTCGTAGTTGCAGAAAATTTGGGTGGACCCGCAATGTCCTCGTTCATCAAATCGACAACCGGGTCTTCGAACGAACGCTGAACAGCCAGAACAACTTCGACACAGCGCTGTCGGACGCTGTGAAAGTCCAGGCCAAATTGGCGGTAAAGGACGAATACACCTTTGCCTTCCTCGATCTCGAGGAGCAACACAGCGAAAGAGAACTTGAGCGCGCCCTCACCGGCCGCATCGAGGCCTTCCTTCGAGAGATGGGGGATATGTTCACCTTCGTTGGCAGCCAATACCGGGTTCAGGTCGGTGATCGCGAGTTCTTTATCGATCTGCTGCTCTTTCACCGACGGCTCCGATCCCTGGTGGCTCTTGAATTGAAGATCGGAGAGTTCGAACCGGAATTTGTTGGGAAGATGCAGTTCTACCTCTCGGTCCTCGATGAAACCGTCCGATTGACTGACGAACAGCCTTCAATCGGGATCATTCTCTGCAAATCCAAAAACCGGCTGGTAGTGGAATATGCCTTGAAACAGGCCTCGGCACCGATTGGGGTGTCGGCCTATTCTGTAACTCCGGATGTGCCCGGCAACCTTCGAGGTCAACTCCCGAGTCCAGACCAGGTTGCGTTGCTGTTGGCCGGATTCGAGGACGAGCCGTAGTACTCACAAGCCATTAGCGATGAATGACTTACAAAACTCGCACACGCTGTGCGAGTTTTACAGGGGAACAAATTGAGGCAGTGGGGAGGGGGTTTTCGATCCTCGCTCGAGATAGAAGCGACCCTATTCAGGCAAGACGCCCGTAATCCCGGACGCTCTTGATATTTCCCTGATTGGCCTTGAGATATCGAGATCGAAATGAAACCCGGGGAACCGGCTCAAGATAAAGGAATGTCCCATCGGTGAACCGGACTTCGACTGCCTGCTGCCCAGTCGCGTGGCCCGAGTAACGAATATAGTCCACGACCTTGCCGGAAGCCTCCGTGAAACGCACGCTACGATCCGGTCCAGGATCTGAGGAGCATCCCAGCTGCAGGCCCCGGCCGATTTATATGGAAATGACTTCACTATAGCCGCAGCCGGGAAGGAAATGACGGAGGGACAACCGGCATTCTCCGTGAGTTATCGCGATTGAAAGGCATATCTCGGATCGTACTGTCCCAAGACGGAAAGCAGATTTACCGGTTCATCGGCCTCTTCGATAACGACGCCGCTGGACGCAATGCTGCGCGCACCTCAAACGCATTGAACACTGATATTTTCGAGTACCGGGACGTTTATAGGCTTCGCCCGATCATGCCCAAGACCATAAATTACGACATCAAGGCAATGAAGAGCCTTTTTGAGTCTGAGAATCTTCAATATGAGAAGTTGGACTGGGAGTGCGAGGATCTTCTCCCTTCCTCGTTTTGTAGAGGCTTTCGTATCAGAGCAGCCAAGCGCTCTCCGAGCCCGCATAAAGGCGTCTGGGCTTGAACACCGCGAATGGAGTGTAGACGGCAAAGCAAGACTCCATAGATACGTGTCGCAGTATGCCGTGCACGAGGACCTTGCCTCCGTCATTGACGTCATCCGTTGCCTACGTTCCCTGCTGGGGCTCCCGGTACTCTGACGTGATTACGGGCGGGGGGCAGGAGGAGGGCCATGACACTGCGCCCGAAAATTTATCTCCGGAAGACGGCAAGTGGCCGCCGACCCAGCCGGTTTGTTCTAGATTGACGACTTCAGGGCAATGCACTCATCGAGGAGCCGTCGGTTCGTGTTCCGAGCGGTTCGTCGGCAATCCGGAAGTTATACGAGGCAACTCGCTTAGCGATTGGTGATGGTAAATCGGCATAGAAGAGTTTCGGCTGGTTATTGAGAGTTTGGTGGACAGTCCCACGGAACGCAGAGTCCAGGCTCATTGTTGCGGACACTGCCGACGAGCGGGTCTACCGGGTGCGCTTCGATCTCGGCAGCCTCGTATGGTCTTAGCAAGTCAATCGGAGGGCGGTCAGGGCCTGCTCGATCCAACCATCGGGCGTAATCGGAGGGCTTCAAGATCACTGGCATTCGGTCGTGGACGGCTGTTATGTGGAATTGAAGATTTCGATCAAGAACTCCAAAGGGAAAGGCCGTGCCGCACCCTTTTCAGAATGCTAAGTGCCAGGGTCTGTTGACACCAATGCTCTCCGTTTCAGGATAGCTCTTGTTAGAGCAAGCATGGTCTTGCCGTGGCTGACAAAGAGCCTCTCTGTCTTTAATAATCTAGGGAGCCTAGTGAAATGCCCAACCGACGGACAATACGCCGCCGACATTATTTGATGGCGTTCCCGCCTGTGGCTGATTGTCGAAGTAGTCATAGACGCTGAATCGAAGGTAAGGCCCTTGAGTCAATTTATAGTAAATGCTCTGGTTGAGTGTCATGCGCAAACGTCCGGCATTGGTCAGCCCAGGATATATCCAGGCTGATGTGGCAAAGTGGAGTGCGCTGAAACGGTAGAATTCAGCTTCCACCGCAACGACACCATCGATTGAGTGCTGCGTTCCCGCAGAGGCCTGTTGATTGATCTGATCGGTGTAAGCAAATCCAGCGACTCCATCCACGTTGGCATGACGCCCCATCATCAGGTACCTCGCCGCTCCCGCTCCTATAGTCGAGCGCAGCGCAATATCCTGCTTACTGCTCGAAAGAAAGTTTGCCATCGTACCCACATACGTCTTCGATTGCTTTTACCTGGTTGTACAACGAACTTTGGACGAGCATCTCGTTTGTGTTTTTTGCGTTGACCTGCGTTGCAAACTGATCGCTGGTGTTGATCTTTGCAACTCTGGTCGCGGTGATGTACGTGAGGCTTCCCTGAATCGTCGCGGCCTGCTGCGAAGTCGACCCGGTGAAGCTAAGACCAGCATCGATATTGCCGTGGAGATTCGTCCAAAGTGTTGAACCGAGTGGCTCGATCGCAGAGATCGCCGACAGCGGAATTTTCCTCTCAGATAGTCCTTCTCCCACAGAGAGACTTGCTTCTCTGCTGCCGTGAAGAGCGCCCTGAAGCCGAGCCCCCGAGGGCGCTCGCACAGCAAATGTCTGCGTGCTGTCGATCCTGTCAATCTCGCTCCAGTCAATCACTACCGCGTCCCTCGCGTAAGTTGGCTGAATTGTCAGATTTCCATCCTGCAACGAACGAATCTCTCCCGTGATCCTGTCTCCATTGTGAAGAAGGACGACGTCGTTCGAGCGCCTTGCCTGAGCGAACGCAGGCACAACGAAGCAGAACAGCAATAAGACTATGTGACTTTTAACGCGCAATGTGGAGGACAATTTCAGCAGGATACTTATCTAAAGAAAAATAGGCAATCACCATATAGAGTCATAGTCGCACTCTATATCCAATTGGTAACGTGAAGCTTCATTTAGCAAGGTGCTTTGTAAATATCTGCCAAGAGTGGAAGGATGTCATGCAGTTTATCCCCGTTCGGCTTCCGTTTATCGCTTCTGCGTTTTTGTTCTGTATGGGGATGCCGATTCAAAGCCCTGCTCAAACAACGCATGCGGCTGCGTTCTATGTTCCGCCCTCGCCACTCCCCGTCAGAGAACATGGCAAAGTGATCCGGTCTCGTCGCTTGACAGACGCCGCCGCCCTGCCAAGTGCCGCGCGCAATCTGCTTGTGATGTATCACTCCACCAGCGAAGATGGGAAGGATGTGGCGGTCACCGGTACGATTGCTATTCCCGCCGGAGATCCGCCTCCGGGAGGCTGGCCGGTCACAACGTGGACCCACGGAACTACCGGCATCGCTCCGCTCTGCGCGCCATCGCTCGATACTCCGAACGGGCCGGAACATCAGTTTCTAGGCATGCACGAAGTGGTGATGGACGACTATGTGAAGCGTGGCTACGTCGTCGTCGCTACCGATTACGAAGGACTTGGGCCTCCGGGCCTCCATCCCTTTCTGCAGGGGGCGTCCGAGGCGCACGGTGCGCTTGACATCATTCGCGCGGCCCGCGAGATAGACCCGCGCATCGGCGCTCGCTACGTCGCCATCGGTCATTCGCAGGGCGGGCAGGCTGACCTCTTCACTGCGGCGCTCGGACCTGCCTACGTGCCCGAACTGAAGCTTCTGGGCAACGTCGCCCTCGCGCCTGCCTCGCATATCGCGGCTACACTGCAAGCTATGATGCAGGCATCCACACCCTCCTACGCGCTGGGATATGCAATGTACGTGCTGGAGTCTTTCGCGTCCAACCATCCCGGCATCGAACTGAATAAGATCCTGACGAAACAGGCGCTGGACCACCTGCCAGAGACTCTGCATGCCTGCATCACGGCTACGGTCAGCAAGGGATACTGGGCAACGGCTATTCCGAAGAACCAGTTCCTTCCGGGAGCAGACCTTACATCCGTCCTGAAGGTCGCAGCGGAGAATGAACCGAATGAATTGAAGATCGGTGTTCCGACGCTGGTAGCGCAAGGTACGGCCGACGATACGGTCATGCCCGCCTGGACGGATAACGTGGTTGGTTCGCTCTGCAAGAGCGGAACGCCACTCGAATACATCGTCCAACACGGGGCTACTCACGAGACAGTCTTAACCTCTTCGACCGCCCAGATGAAGGCCTGGGTTGACGCACGGTTTGAAGGAAAAACGACAGAAAGCAATTGCAGTGCGCTACCATCTGCTGCAGCTCCCGGAAAATAAGGTTTCACCCGCTCCTATCTCCTGATAATCGGCTTCTCCATAACGCCCCTTACGAAGCGGAAGTTGGATCGAGACCGCCGAAATTTTATCTCACGTCGTTTCGTTACTAATTCCGCTGAACGCTATTCCACTTAACTCATGCAGTGAGTTCGTTAGGATCGGTGGTGATGATGCTGAAGCTCTGGAGCCAATCTTCGCTCGCGGGGTCTTTCTACGCGTCCCATACTCCGCCGAAGGCGAATGGCTCACCGCTTCGCAGAGCGAAGGCGTAGGGCTGCTTGGTCTTCTCATCCAACCGCTTCCATTCGTAAAAGCCATCTCCGGGGATGAGGCAGCGCCTTCGATGAAACGGAATACGCCATAGCGGTTTTGAAAGAAGAGTTTCGGCCTTTGCGTTGATGGTTGAGAAGCCTTTGAAGTCGGCAAGAGACTTGGCGAAGTTTGGCACCATGCCCCATCGCATCGCTACCATCTCGCGCTCTCCGGTGTCGCGGTTATTGCGGATGACCGGCTGCATGGTAGTTGGCGCGATGTTGTAGGAGGGGGCCACCTCCAAAGGCAGGTCCTCGAAGACTCCAAGGTGGAACGCTTCGGCGATTCGCTGCTTGTCTGATCGACGGAAATATCTGCCGCACATATTCGCCCCCCGTAGCCCAACCCTTGCATGAAATCTCTGCACCCTAAATAGATTATCTTCAACCACTTGCAAGGCGATTGCACAATTCTCATTGCATTTGCCATTTGTACATCATGGCGCGGTAGGCGAATATAAGGCGAATACTATGCGAACTGCCGCCACCCTCCGTACCCAAATCGAAGCTGCCTTGGCAGACCGAATCCCGTCCGCCCTCACGCCTGCGGCTAAGACAATCCGTGAGGTCATGCCTACGGGGATTGTAGCGATTGATGCCGTCTTGGACGGGGGACTTCCGGTTGGCGCGGTAACGGAGATAATTGGCGCGGAGTGTTCCGGGAGAACGGCTCTTGCCCTATCGTTCTTAGCGCAGCTCACGAAGGCGGAGAGAGTCTGTGCGTGGATCGACGTGTCGAACGCGCTCAGCCCTGAGTCCGCCGCTGCATCCGGTATAGACCTGAAACGGCTTCTCTGGGTTCGCTGCGGCGTACAGCCTGCCAGTCAATCTGCGTCACCTCCTCAGAGCGACTTCGCACTACCAGAGAAGTATCTTGCCCCGCCCGCAGCGAAAAGAGGGCTGCACGGTGGCGGTTTCGGGCCGCATCCTCGGACTGAAACAAAGGGCCTATCCGATGGAGTCAGCGATTTGCTCCGAGGCGATGCCGTTGCGCCTCGGTGCGCCGAGCCGCAACGCAAGATTCGGGTTGAACGAGATGCTGTTGAGCCGCACACCTTCCGGCCTGACAAACGCCACAGCCTTTTAACCCGTACAGCAAAGCCCTGGTCGAGGATCGAGCAGGCATTGCGTGTTACTGATTTGCTCGTGCAAGCCGGTGGATTCAGCTCAATCGTACTGGACCTGGGAAGCGTTGCGCCCGAGCACGTCTCGCGCATACCGCTTGCGACGTGGTTCCGCTACGGAGTTGCTGCGGAGCGGAGCCGAACGAGCGTCGTTCTGCTGACGCAACACGCTTGCTCGAAGAGCAGCGCGGGTCTTGTTCTGCGTCTTCAAGCAGGATCGGCGCTCTCCGCGGAGAGCACAGTGCTTGCCGGACTTGAACGCCATGTCGAAGTATCGCGCCAGCGATTGAACGAAGCCTCGGTGAAGGTCGTTCCATTTCGTAAGCCTCCGCAACGCGCGAGCGGTGCCGGTTGGCAAAGCAGAACAACATGGGCAGGCATCCGATGAACCGTGCCGGCGAACTGTATGCGTGTCTGTATGCGAAGGAGTTTCCGGCGCAAGCGGTCTTACGATTGCGGCCAGAGCTGCGAGAGCAGCCCGTCGTTGTTATTGAAGGTGAACCTCCACTACAAACGGTTTGCTCCTTCAATGCGAAGGCCCGCTATCTGGGCATAGTTCGTGGAATGACGAGAGTAGAGCTGGACACCTTCTCCCCGTTGATCGTGCTTCCACGATCACGAACGGAAGAGGTCTCGACACACGCGGTCATGCTGGAATGCGCGGGCGCCTTCTCCCCGCGCGTGGAAGATCGTAGCGATGGCAGCGCCTTTCTCTGCGTGATTGATATTGCGGGGACGGAGAAACTGCTTGGCCCACCTGAAGTGCTGGCGCGGAAGCTGCTACGTCGTGTGCAAGTTCTTGGGGTGAGTGCGTCGGTTGCGATTAGCAGGAACATCTACACAGCCCTGTCCTATGTGCGCGGCTCATCTTCGCGCATCGCCTTCATTGCATCCGGCAATGAAGGCCCAGCTCTCGCCCCGTTGCCACTCAAAGTTCTGGACATATCCAGTGAGCACGCGGAGACATTTGGACTTTGGGGTATCCGCACACTCGGGGCCGTGGCCGCCCTTCCAGAAAAAGAACTGATTTCGCGTATAGGGCAAGAAGGCAGACGCCTTCGCCAGTTGGCGCGCGGTGAACTGCCGCATCATTTCGTGCCCTATGAAGCGAAGTTTGAACTCGAAGAGCGAATGGAGTTGGACACGCCGGTTGAGGAGCTTGAACGTCTGCTTTTTGTCGTCAACGTGATGCTGGAACAGCTCATATTCCGAGTGACGGCTCGTGTGCTTGCACTCGCTTCGGTCACGATCACATTGTCTTTGGAAGGAAATGCTGTACACACCCGGACGGTGCGGCCTGCCTTACCGACGAATGACCGTCCCCTTTGGCTCAAACTGTTGCAACTTGACCTTGAGGCACATCCGACACAGGCCGCGATTGTTGCGGTCACACTCACCGCCGAACCCGGTAGCACCAGCAAGGTGCAGCTCGGCTTGTTCTCTCCCCAACTGCCAGAGCCGATGCGTCTGGATGTAACGCTTGCCCGCATCCGCGCTCTCGTGGGGGATGAGTGCGTTGGCAGTCCCGTACTCCGAGACACGAATCAGCCGGACGGCTTTCGTGTCGAGCCCTTCAAAGTGCCGTCAGTCCATAGTTCCTCGTCCGTGACCGTTAGCTCTTCGGCAGCGATGCGGCAACTCCGCCCACCGGAGAGGGTGTCGGTCACGCTGCGTGATCGGCAACCGACATCCTTCGTCTTTCGAGATTGCAGGTATGAAGTAGAACACGTCTACGGACCGTGGCTGGCCGAAGGCGATTGGTGGAACCGTCAGACCTGGGCACTGGAGCAATGGGATCTGATTGGCCGGTCCAGTGCCCCGTCTGGAGAAAGCACGATGCTCTGTTGCTGCCTGGTGCGTGATCCGAAAGAGCAATCGTGGCAGGTGGTGACGCTCTATGACTGAGCAATACATCGAACTGCACTCCTCAAGCGCCTTCAGCTTCCTTGAAGGCGCTTCGCAGCCTGAGGAGCTTATCAAGCGGACCGTCGAACTGGAGATGCCCGCGATGGCATTGCTCGACCGCAATGGTGTCTACGGGTCAGCGCGATTCCACACAAGCGCAAAGCGGAATGATGTCCACGCTCATGTCGGAGCCGAGATCGCGGTGTTGAGCTTCGGAAACCGGCTTACGCCTCCCGCGTGGCTCCCACACCTGCATCCCGCCGAACCCGCGCGGCTGCCCTTGCTGTGCGAATCGCGGGTCGGCTACCAAAATCTTTGTCAGCTCATCACCCGCTTCAAGATGCGGGAGAGGGTCAAGTGCGAAGGTGCGGCTACATTTGACGACTTGCAGAAATACTCTGCCGGCCTGGTCTGCCTTACCGGAGGCGACGAAGGCCCGCTGGCCGCCGCGCTTGTGAGCGGCGGAGAGGAAGCGGGCCGTGAGACGGTCGAACGGCTGGTGAGGATTTTCGGAAGAGACAGCGTTTACATCGAAGTCCAGCGTCACCGTGAACGTGAGGAGGAGTGGCGCAATCAAGCGGCAATCCGAATCGCCGAATCTTTGAAGCTGCCAGTCCTCGCCGCCAATGGAGTCCGCTACGCCACGGCATACGACCGCGAGGTACTGGATGTCTTTACTGCGGTGCGCCACCACACCGATCTTGACCACGCCGGTCGTCTACTGGCTCTCAACAATCGGCGGCATCTGCGTCCTGGGCGAGAGATGGCTGCACTCTTCCGTGATGTGCCGGGAGCGGTGGCAGAGACGTTTGAACTCTCGTCTCGTCTGCGATTTCAACTCGACGATCTTGGTTATGAGTTTCCACGATACCCGGTGCCTGACGGCGAGACGATGGATAGCTTTCTCAGAAAGCGAGTCGCCGAAGGCGTGATGCGCCGGTACGGGCCGAAGAATGACTCCGCGCTTCTGGAGCGAGCGAAGAAGCAGGTCGATCACGAACTCGATTTGATCGCGCGGCTCGGTTTCGCCGGATACTTCCTGATCGTCTGGGACATCGTTTGTTTCTGCAAGAAAAATGACATCCTGGTTCAAGGTCGGGGCAGTGCGGCGAACTCTGCCGTCTGCTATGCGCTCGAAATAACGGCTATCGACCCCGTAGGGATGGAACTGCTCTTTGAGCGATTCCTGAGCGAGAGCCGGGGTGAGTGGCCGGACATCGACCTCGATCTTCCGTCCGAAGACAAGCGAGAGCAGGCCATCCAATATGTCTACCAGCGATACGGCGAACTCGGAGCCGCTATGACGGCGAACGTCATTACCTATCGCGGCAAGTCTGCTGCGCGAGAGGTTGGTAAAGCCCTCGGCTTCGATCAAGAATCGCTGGGGCGATTGTCTGGTCTCGTCAGTCAGTGGGAGTGGCGCGGCAAGACCGATACGATGGCGCATTCGTTCCAAAATGCGGGGTTCAACCTCAAGCACCCACGTATCGCCAAGTACCTCGAACTCTGTATGCGCCTTCAAGACCTGCCGCGCCATCTCGGACAGCACTCTGGCGGCATGGTGATCTGCCAGGGCCAGTTGAACTCCGTCGTGCCGCTCGAACGTGCGTCCATGCCCGGTCGCACCGTTGTCCAGTGGGACAAGGAAGACTGCGCCGATCTCGGCATCATCAAGGTAGACCTGCTTGGCCTTGGCATGATGGCGGTCTTGAAGGACTGTATCGAACTGATACCTCGGCACTATGGAGAGTCCGTAGACCTGGCCCAACTGCCGGAGGATGAGGATGTTTATAAAGTCCTGCAACAGGCCGACACCGTAGGCATGTTCCAAGTGGAGAGTCGGGCACAGATGGCATCCCTGCCTCGGAACTGTCCCACACGCTTCTATGATCTCGTCGTACAAGTCGCCATCATTCGGCCCGGCCCCATCGTCGGAAAGATGATGCACCCTTATATGCGGCGGCGGCAGAAGAAAGAGGCCGTGACGTATCCGCATCCTTTACTGGAACCTGTACTCAAGCGGACGCTCGGCGTTCCACTCTTCCAAGAGCAACTGTTACGCATGGCGATGACAGTTGCCAATTTTTCCGGCGCTGAGGCGGAAGAGTTGCGCCGCGCCGTAGGGATGCGGCGGTCCTGGGAGCGGATGAAAAATCTCGAAGGCAAGCTCCGTGCGGGCATGACGACCAACGGGCTTGATGCTGCGACGCAGGAGAACATCATTCAGAACATCAGTTCGTTCGCGCTGTACGGTTTTCCTGAGTCCCATGCGGCCAGTTTCGCGCTCATTGCGTATGCCTCGGCCTACTTGAAAGTGAAGTATCTCGCCGCGTTTACCTGCGCGATCCTGAACAATCAACCGATGGGCTTCTATATGCCCGCTGTACTGGTGAAAGACGCGCAGCGGCACGGGCTGCGCGTTAGGCCAATCGACATTCAGGTGTCTGATTGGGCTTGCACCATCGAACATGAGGTCGATGGTACGCTCTCGTTGCGGATGGGCCTGGGCTACGCGAAGGGTCTGCGGCGTCAGTCCGCAGAAGCCGTCGTTGCGACTCGTTCGCGAGACGGCCACTTCCGCTCTGCGGAAGACCTCGCGTTGCGCGTCCCCCTGCTCAACCGCAAAGAGCTGACGCTGCTGGCGCGGGTGGGCGCTCTCAACAAGCTCGATGGAATCGAGCATCGCCGCGATGCACTGTGGCAGGTAGAACGCGCCGGCAAACTGGAAGGGCCGCTGCTCAGACAGACAAGCGATTGGCTTCGGGAGGCCTCCGGTGCTTTGCCTCTGGAGCAGATGAATACGGAGGAGCGCCTTGTGGCCGATTACGCCGGGACTGGCCTCACCGTTGGGAAACATCCGATGCACTATCGACGACAGGAATTGCAGTCGAGGAATATTCTCTCGGCCGTAGAGCTTCGCCGATGCCGGGACGGTCAGTTCGTGAAGGCGGCGGGTTGTGTCATTGCCCGCCAGCGGCCAGGCACGGCCAAAGGGTTTATCTTCCTGTCAATGGAAGATGAAACCGGCATTGCGAATGTCATCGTAACGCCCGACCTCTATGAGAGGGAGCGGCTGACTGTGGTTCGGAGCAAATTCCTATTGGTAGAAGGCATTCTGCAAAATCAGGATGGGGTAATTCATGTGAAGGCGACGCGGCTCTTCGCGCTGGTTGATAGTGCGATGGAACTGCGCTCGCATGATTTTCATTGATCTTGTTACTATCACTTCCCAGATGCCGACTTGCACTAAGACTTCATGGTACCGATCAGCTGTCAACGAGTGACTCGGCGATTTACCATCAATCCAGAATCCTTCACAGCGAAATAACGCGTCTGGTTACCAATCCAACTGCGCAACCGACGTCTACCGTGACAGCAAGGAAGGATCGCGTAACTAATTGAAATCAGGAGCCCCGGATGGGCCGCTTTTTGAGCCCCGAGACCCCATTGGAACCGGTTATTGCACCCTTATCGCACCCACGTCCTCTGTCCACCAAACCTCTGTCCAAATCTCTGCCTTAAGGCAAAGGTCTTGGGTTCGATAAGGACCTCCAAGCACGGAATTGTAGGCCCAAAGGTGGCATCCTCCTGGAGCTGACGGACGGGCAGTACAGAAAATTGACCAAATAGCTTCAGATTAGGGAGTTCACGGCTGACTCAGATCGTCTCTGGGCTCTTTGAAGCTTTATCTTTAATGATGCAAACAATTTTGCATCTGGAGCCGCGCCCCTTGAGTCAACTGTCGATACAGCAGTACCTGAATAATCTCGCGAAACTCATCAAGGTATCCGGGACTCACCGGGAATCAGTCGTGCGCGAAGCGTTCAAAGACTTGCTGAAGGGCTGGGGCCGTAGCCACGAGTTGATTTTCATCCCCGAATACGAAATCGTCACAAAAACCAAGGAGAGGCGCTATGTTGACGGAGCCCTTCTGTATTCACTCCGTGTCCCTTTTGGCTACTGGGAAGCCAAAGACACCAGCGACGACCTAGATGTTGAGATCGAAAAGAAGTTCAAGGCCGGCTATCCGAAGACCAACATCATCTTCGACGACTCCGTACAGGCGGTTCTCTTCCAACACGGTGAAGAGGTCATGCGATGTTCCGTCGAGGATACGGTGGCTCTTGAAAAGCTGCTTCGCCTATATTTCGGCTACCAGCGACCCGAGATTGAAGAATTTCGCAAAGCGGTCGCTCAGTTCAGTGCCGACCTGCCCGAGGTGCTGGAGGCCCTGCGCACAATGATTGCCGAGGCCTACCGTACAGAGGCGAAGTTCACCGAGGCTTCTGCTCTCTTCCTCACTCATACCCGCGAGGCGATCAATCCCAACCTTGAGGATGCCGATGTCAGGGAGATGCTCATCCAGCACATTCTGACTGGCGAGGTCTTCCTCGCAGTCTTTCCGGGTACCACATACCACGAGGACAACAACGTCACGCGCGAGCTCTTAAAGTTGGAATCCACGTTCTTTACCGGAAACACGAAGTTCCAGACGCTGAAGGGGCTTGAGCCCTACTATGCTGCAATCCGCAAGACGGCGGCACATATCGTTACCCACCAAGAAAAGCAGACCTTCCTTAAAGCTGTCTATGAGAATTTCTACAAGGTTTACAACCCTAAAGCCGCTGATCGGCTAGGCGTGGTCTATACCCCTAACGAGATAGTCCGGTTCATGATCGAGAGCGCCGATTACCTCTGCGAAGAATCTTTTGGCCGCAATTTGATTCACGAAGACGTCGATATTCTCGACCCGGCCACTGGCACGGGTACCTTCATCTGCGAACTCATCGACCACTTCGCCGGCCAGCCGAAGAAGCTCACATCAAAGTACGGTACGGGCCTGCACGCGAACGAGGTTGGGATCCTGCCCTACTATGTTGCCAACCTCAATATCGAAGCCACGTATTCAGCCGCGACCGGGTCGTACGTGGAGTTTCCTGGTCTCTGCTTTGTCGATACGCTGGACAACACCTTCGCGCTCCAGAAGCACAGCGGCCACATGGACAACCTGTTCGGCACGCTTTCCGATGACAACGTAAAACGCATTAAGGCGCAGAACAAGCGCACGATCAGCGTGATTATCGGAAATCCGCCTTATAACGCGAACCAGCTCAACGAGAACGAGAACAACAAGAATCGTCCCTATCCTGAGATCGATAAGCGCATCAAGCAAACCTATATCGCGGAGAGCAGCGCTCAAAAAACCAAAGTGTACGACATGTATGCGCGGTTCTTCAGGTGGGCGAGTGATCGCATCTCGGATAAAGGGATCGTCGCCTTCATCTCGAATCGCAGCTTCATTAACAGCAGGACGTTTGACGGCTTCCGCGCGGTAGTCGGGCAGGATTTTAATGAGATCTATGTGCTCGATCTCGGCGGAGACGTCAGGGCAAATCCCAAGCTTTCGGGGACCACGCATAACGTCTTCGGCATCCAGACCGGCGTTGCCATCAGCTTTATGATTCGCAAGCCCAAGAGTAAGGGCTGCAAAATCTTCTACGCCCGGCGGCCCGAGATGGAGACGGCGGAAGACAAGCTCTCATTCCTGAACCACACCGCCATTTCTGATATCGACTTCGAGGAAATCAAGCCGGACGCACGCAACAATTGGATCAACCTCGCTGATAATGACTTCAACTCGCTCCTTCCGCTCGCGACAAAGGAAGTCAAGGCTACGAAGAAAGAGAGCCGCGAAACGGCTATCTTCAAACTCTTCTCACTCGGAGTCGTCACCGCGCGCGACGAGTGGGTCTACGACGACGACAGCGCGCACCTGGCGAAGAAAGTCGAATGGCTGATAGAAGCATACAACGCCGATCTGAAGAAGCTGGGTGATGTCCGGGACGCGAAGAACCTTGCAGAGCTCCTCGATGACTCAATCAAATGGACGCGCGCCGTCAAGAATGATCTTCGTAAAGGCACGAAATTCGCCTTTGATAAGAAGCAGATCATTACCGCGGTTTACCGGCCCTTCATCAAGGAAAGCCTCTATTTCGACAAGCACTTGAATGAGATGCAATATCAGTTGGGTTCGATGTTTCATGAAGAGCCAAACCCGACCATCACCTTCCTGTGCGTCTCGTCATCAAATCCGCTCGCCGTCCTCGCCGTCGAGCAGCCGTTTGACTATTGCCTCCTCAAGCAGGGCAATGGTGGGACGCAAGCTGTCTCACGCTGGTACTACGACAAGAAGGGGAGGAAAACCGACAATCTAACCGACTGGGGCCTGGAGCAGTTCGTCACCTACTACAAATCACAAGGGGACACAAAGGGAGGAAAGATAACGAAAGACGCGATTTTTGATTATGTCTACGCTGTCCTGCATGACCCGATTTACCGCGAGACGTATGCTCTTAATCTGAAACGGGAGTTTCCGAACATCCCACTTTACCCCGACTTTTGGAAGTGGTCCGCATGGGGTCACAAGCTAATGAAGCTGCACATAGGATATGAAACGGTCTCTCCTTCGCCACTGAGGATTGTTACCACAACGGCCAAGAGAAAGCCCGGTGTGTCGCTGAAGCCGGTCCTGAAGGCGAACCGTGCAGCAGGAGAGATTGTCCTCGACAGAGAGACCAGTCTGACAGGCGTACCAAAAGAAGCGTGGGACTATAAGCTCGCGAACCGCACTGCGTTGGAGTGGGTGCTGGACCAGTTCAAAGAGAAGAAGCCGAAGGACCAGACTATCCGGGAGAAGTTCAACACTTATCGCTTCGAGAGGTACAAGCCTGTTGTAATTGAGCTGCTGAAGAGGGTTGCTGCGCTCAGCACCGAGACGGCCAAAATTATTGCTCAGATGGAACGGGCCGAAAGGTAGCGGCTAACTGATAGAAATCAGGAGCTAAGAAGAGCAGTCGCCTCGACGCAGTGATACCGAGTGCCTGATTTAGCTTCGGTTTTGATTCTTCAGACGGTCGAAATTGGCTTGATTGAAGAGGTTAGGCTCGTCATCTTCAACTTGTTCCTCAACATCCTCGTCATTTATCCTCGGAACAGCCGCCGTAGCGCTCGTCAACGGCTTCCTTTCGACTAGCTTTTTCGAGCTGCTCTTCGGTGCTCTCGTAGCGGCTGATGGTAGCCTCATACCCAGCAAGCCGCCCTCATCGGTTTCATCCGTCAGGCGCATACGCGTGAAATCCGCTATGTCGAACCCCTTTGAAAATTCACTTTGTGGTAGTTTGTCCGAGTTGAACGTGCAGATGTACTGGAAGTTCATCTGAGCCGCCTTCTCAGCTGCCAACTCGAGGGCGGCAGCTACCTGCCTGTCGTCGACATCTGCAAACAGGTTGCTATCATGAATTAGAGTGATAGACCCGGGGCGCTTGGCTGCCCATCTTTCGGCGAGCATGAGGTCGTAGCAGAAAATTTCCATGTTCGATATACCGGTGCTGCCCTTGCGGTCGATCTCCGAGCCGAAACTGAAGCCGAAATCGCCGATATCGATCAGCAACCGACCTGGAGCTTTATAGAGCGCTTGCGAGTTTGCGTCGAACAACTCCACGGCTTTTGTCCGCTCTGGCAGTCGTGTCTCGTAATTGGCGCGGGCTCGTTGTTCAAGCGTCGCAATTCCGATCTTCAGCGCTGCCTTCTCCTGTTCAAGCTCTTTGACTGCAGCCAGCTTCGCTTCGATTGTTCTAAGGCGCGAGACCTGCTCAGAGTGGGCTTGCTGCAGGTTGGAATATTGGTCGAGAGCCCCGTGCGTATTCAACAGAGCGAGAATTTCAGCCTGACGGTCGTGCTTTCGCTCCAGCTCAGACTTCCGGCGCGCAATTTCAGCTGAGAGTCGATCCGTTTCTGAGAGCAGAAACTGCTTCCTATTCTCGACCACTTTCGTATGGAACGCCTCGACCTCGTCCAACTCGCGCTTCACAGCAGCTGGGAATGCTACCTTGGCTTGCTCGTAAAGCTCCTGAACGCGACTAGCTGAAGATTCCACCACTTCCCGCACGCTGTTCTTGTACATATTGAGTGCCTGCGAATCGACAGTGTTGTCGTCGCTGAGGCTCTTGATCTGCTTGCTTAGTTCATCAGCCTCACGCTCAAGCTCCCGATACTGGGAGAGCACCCTAAACTTGCTCAAATCCTCTTTCGTTCTGTGAACCAGGTCGACCAACCGAATGCGTTCGGCCTCAAGCTGGCCCCGCGATCCCAGTACCGATCCCAACACTCCGCCCTTGATAACTTCCTGCAACGCCGAGATCGACTTCTTGCGATCTTTCAGCACTTGCCAGTCACTAGCGTCTTCCCAATCCATGCCAAGCAAAAAAGCATTGTTGATTTGGATGTCCCAGCTTGGTTGCACACGGAAATGCCTGAAGGGATCATTGAACGCATCCTTGTCCGACCGAATGAAGTACGAGATCACACTTCGGAATGAGGGCGCGTACTTGCGATCCGTGTCCACAGGCACGCCTAGCCAGTATTGACCGAGAAAGCGAGTCCAGTCCGACACGGAAAGTCGGGCGGACTTCTTGCCGCGGTCTTCTGGCAGAGGCAGGTCCGAGACGTCACCAGCTAGAGTGACAAAGGTTGGATTGTCGAGTCTCCGTGTCACGGAGAAGATTTTGCCGTTCAACTCGAACTCGAGCGAAAACTCGTATTGCGACAACATTGGGTGCCACAGCCGGCTCGATGCGCTAGTCACCTTGCCACCAAGACAGAAATGGATGACGTCGATGAAGGTCGATTTGCCCAGCCCGTTTCGCGTGTCCTTCTTGGTCGAATCCTTGGTGCGATCCGCGAGGATGATGTTGAAGTTGGCCGTCAAGTCCACTTCCTTGAACGTGGTCAGGCTCGAAGACACTTTCCTGATCATCGGCTACGCACCAGGACGTCGTTTTCGATGCTAATGGCCCCGACTGCGAATAAGAGGCTGAGCGCGGCGGCAAATCGTTCAAATGTGGCAATTTCTTCAGACACCCTGCAGCGGTCCCAAAGACCGGTGATCGTCGACGGCTTGTCTAGCTTGCGCAAGACCGTTGCGCCCACGCCGAGGAGCGAGCTTCCGAGAGAGACGTGCTTGTCAGGCATCAAGTTCATTTCTCGAAAACCTCACAAGCTTCGAAGTAGTAGCCCAGGATAGCCAGACCGGCGGCCTGGCTTCGGAGATCGGTGCGCCCCAACGTCGCGAACCGGAGCATCTCTTGGAAGAGTTCATCGCCTGCGATCTCTGTCAGCTTGAGACGCTCGTACTCTTTGATGAAGCCAGATCTCAGTTGAGCAGAGAAGTTGTTATCGTAGCGCGTGAACACGTCGATGAAATTTCGAACAACGTCCGCTTTCGCCAGCGCGATCGCTAGATAGGCGTGTGTGATTAAGGATAGCTGGTTTTTCTTCAGCTTCTCGGCCGGCGGAATGACGGTCAGATCCTTGCCGGGTGATCCTTCGTGGGTAATGAGCGAGCCTGTGATCATCTGCAACTCGGCGAAGTCGATCTGTGGCATCGCGTTCCGCAGCGCGTCCGTAACCCTCTTCTCTGTGTCGTATTTCCACTTCTTGAGAATTTTGGCGGTGAAGGTAGCGGGTTGCTTATCGATTTCCGTGTGATGGTTTGGGCACATCAGCATCAGGTTCGGATAGCTATTTCGCTCCGACAGTGTGAGGGTGAGAAGCGCCCTTGGGCCATCATCCTCGTAGGCATGGATGTGCGCGACTTCGCCAATAATGACTGCCGGGTCTTCGGGTGTTTCCGGCCTCTCCGTCCGGATCGGACAGCCCAAAAAGGAGCACTGCCCTGCCGAATACATCCAGATCAGCTTCTGCTGGGAGAGCGGGATCTGCTTCCGAGGAGTTTTCGTGGCGGCGGTGGGCACGCACCATTCTACATTCTCAATCCGGGCCTTCTGTACCCAGTGATCGCGTTTCATGCGACGCGTACATTTATAGAAATCAGTTGCACAGCGAAAAGAGGGCTCGGGACACCATTCCTGAACCGAAAGTCAGATGATGGCCCTACGGCGACTAGCAAGCACTTGAGACCGAAAGCACCAAGACCTGGAGCGGCATCTGGTCATGGAATTGAGGACCAATATTTCAGGGAAGACTGTTTAGATAAGCGATAATTGCGAGATAGGCTTCCGCCAGGTCGGCTTTGATCGTATCGCGCTCCCTCACCTTGAGATGCTTCGTCTTCTGGCCGGTTCTGAATTCGAAAGGATGGCTGTCGGGTATACCATTACGTCTCTCATTCGTAGATAAAAATGTCGCCGCGATCAACGGGAACTCACACGCGAACGGCGCCTGCGGTTGCAACATTACTCCGAACGATACCCATTGGTTATTTCGATTTCTGCGTGACATGGCGCCGGGCAAGCCCTGCGCCATCAGAACATCCTGGAAGGCACCAAATAAAGCATCATTAAAAGAATTTTGCGAGGCGAGCCAGCCGGAACGATCCGTCGAGAATTTGTTTTCCGCAGTAAGCAGAAGTTGTAGGGCGTGCTGGTAGTTCGATCCCAAGAGCTTGCGCCAAGCACGCCACGGTCGCAGCTTGTACGAAATCCGCATGATCTCGTCGATCTGATCAAAGGCGCGCGAGCTGGATCTGTTGCTGATGAGGCCGAGACCATGAAAGACGTTTCGAACCTCCGGGGCCAGACCGGCGATAGATATGCCCATCTCTCTCAGCGATAATCCCCGATCGACAATCTCCTCCGCGAGCGTCATGCCAGGAGCCGGCTGAGACCGACGGCAAAGCTCCGCCGCGAAACCGCCCCTCGAATAATCCTCGTTGAGTAGGTACGGGATCAGGAGCGATTGGATGTAGGCGCTTTTGGATCGTACCCGTATAAGCGCGTGAAAGGTCGAGTAAAGCCCTTCCTTTCGGCATGTCAGAAAGAAGACGCAAAGCGCCCTCTGCATCGAAAAGGAGAGATGGCCGCGCCTCGCTTGCGCGGTAGCTACTGGCAGCAGGTCCTGAAGGTCCTCCGGCCGCGCCTGGCGCGACGCAATCATCCACAGTTCGCCCTGAACGTAGTCATGTAGGACACCCTTCTTCAGCATGGCCATGATATGCCGCACGATCAGTCGAGACTTCGAATAGTTCTGAAGAAACGCCGCAAACGCGTCAATGTGTTCGGGATGTGTAGACAGGAGCTTGAGCGACTTGTTCAAGATCGTTCGCGACGGCCCGCTTCGGTAAAGCACGAAGCGCAGACGGCTTTTGTCGATCACACGCAGCGGTCGACCGCCGATCGCATCATCGAAGACTTTGAGCGCTTCGGCTTCGTCAAGATCGATCTCGTCAGCCTCCTGTCCAGTCGACTCCGCGATGCTCGGCAATGTGCCGAGGGCCTGCGACACGTCTCTTGCATACGAAACTTTGAACTTCGACCCCTGTGGGATGAGGCTCCAGCGGCGGCATTCCATTTCGAGGACAACGGCGGCGCGCCTGACCTCATCCTCAGTCTTCGCAAGAACCCGGATGTCGTCGACATAGCGGATATACGGGATACCGGCTTTCACCATGGCCTCATCGAGCGGCAGCAAGAAAATCTCTGCCAGGAAGTCGGACGCTATGGGCCCTTGTGGTATCCCATGATCCACCGGAATGCCGTTCGCGTCGGACGTCCAGACGCATAGCCATTTCCTGATCAGATCCCATGCTTCGTTGCTGCCGCCCGATGGTGAGACGATACTTTGCAGGGCCCGGTGGGAGATTGTTTCATAGAAGGCAGCCAGATCGAAATGCGCGATCCAGTGATTGCCCGCGCCGAGGTGCTGTGACAGACGCAGCTTGAAATCGTGATAGGTCCGGCGCCAGTCCACCAGAAAGAAGATCGAATCAGGGTTTGAGTTCTGGACCGAACTGAAAACTAGCTTGCTTTCAACCGCGCGGCGGCGCTTGAACATCTGCTTTGCCACTTGGTTCGTTATTGCCTGCAGAACGATCTGATCATCGAGAGATAGCAGGGTCAGCGGTCGCAGCATTCCGGACGCCTTCGGCATATACATCCGGATTGGGCTCGTGGGCTTCCATGCGCCTTTGAGTTTTTCATGTAGAAGCTTTAGGTTCGCAGTCCGACCCGGCTCATATGCTCCGTAAAGGTGGCGAAACATCCGTTTGTGCTGAAGATTTTTCGCCGTTGTAATGCGAGACCAGGCGAGGTCAAGGTTGCGAAACGAGATGAGCGAAGCCTTGCTGATCATGCATGTGCCACCAATGGGGGAAATCAAATTGTAGCTGCCGCCGCGCTTGAAGGGAAAGGTTGGTGTGTCGTTTCTTTCCTGCTCTGGAGTCAGCTCAAAGCTCGCCGTTCTTGATGTCTAAACACGCGTTGACGAGGAACATTGGCCGAATGGGGCTCAGAGGTCAGAGGTCATGGGCTCCCTAAGGGTTCGATAAGCTCTACCGGGAATTGCTTGTGGAGCTGAAACGAGCGCACGAGTTCGATGCGTTTGTTGGGGTTGCGTGATTTCAAACTCTGCAGCGGGACGGCAGAGGACGTGGGTTCAAGACCTCGGCCCAGGCTTAGGCATACCCTCCATCCAACGATCGACGTTTGCGACTCAGCCGAGCCTCCGATTTCAACTGTTGGTAACAGGCCGAATCACTCTTCCAGGACTTCCACGTCTGGAAGCGCGCATTGGCGATGATGCACGTTTTGATATACAGCCGCAGAGGCGGAGTCGGCGGCATCAGCGGGAGCGAGATCGCACGAATGTGGCAGCCGGACGACCGAGCCATTGCGTTATGGTCATGACTCTTGGAAACCCGATGAGTGGCCCACTTGCAAGGTTGGTAAGCATACTCGGGGTAAACCCAGGCAGTTCTTTGGCAACCTGTTGCCAAGACAGGTCTCGCCGGCCGCGTTCCTGCTCGAGAGCATCATAGATCGCGCGCGTATCAAAACGAAGGGTTCGATCTGGCCCTGCCTCGGGCAGCTGTTCATCGGGACTAGGAATGCACCTCGGACCGGTAAGAAAACTCTCAGGCGTACGCCCCAGCCATCGAAGTGCCTGCACTACAACTGCGCTCGTCACAGATCGCTTTTTCAACATGTCTCGAAGCGTTCCGGGATTAATCGGTATCGAGGGTGTTGATTCGAACGGCCGATTGATCTCCGCCGCGAGTTGCGCCCAACTCAGGCCGCGAGCGCGCCGCTGCTCATCGAGCTCAGCATGGTGAGCACACATGTTAAACAGGTTCATAGGCAGACTCTTATATTCACCCGCTGATTCGACGAGGTCATAGCTTCGCTGTGTACAGTCTATGGCCACGAGGTGGGCTTCCCAAAATGTCCGTCGTTCCTAAATTGTTGCGTTCAGACCGAGGCGCTCATTGCGCAGCTCAGATGCAAAGCGCAACTTGGTTTCAAGTAACCAATGATGTAACCAATCGTGACCGCATCTTTGGCCAACTAGCACTGTCGGAGGCGGCGTCCTCTCATATCCGCATCGGCATGACGACATACTTCTGCTGATATTCCGGGTTGAAAGTTTCAGGGGTGATGACGGCAGCCGAGGCGCCGTCCTTGAGGCCGAATCTCACTTCGCCCTCGACCCCGATCGTCTTTAGGAAGTCGACGATATAGTGGCCATTGAAGCCGATCGTCACCGCTTCCGCTGTGTAGCTCAAAGGCAGAGCCTCCTGAGACTCCCCGCTGTCCGTCGCAGAGGCGCTTACGGTCAGCGAGTTGTTGTCGAGGCGGAATTTGACCGCGCTCGATCTCGCATCGCTGAATTCGAGAACTCTCTGCAAAGAGCCCATCAGGTCGGCAGCTCCAATCACCACCGAGTTGGCCGTATCGCGTGGAAGGATCGCTTCATAGTTCGGGAACTGACCGATCAGCTTTCTCACGCTGAAGGTGCGGTGCCCGATCTGGAAATAGTAGGTGCTGTCGTCCTCGCTGAAACCGACTGATTCTTCCTTGCTCGATCCGATCAGCGAGAGCAGGTCTCCCATGCAGTCTTTGGGCAGGAGGACCTTCTTGAAACCGTCGATTGCAAGGCTGTCTTCCTGAACCTCGACGAGCGAGAGCCTGCGGCCGTCGGTCGCCACCATGCCCATCCGATCTTCCCGCAACAGCAATAGCGCCGCATTGAAAAGGTAGCGGTCCTCCGAGTTCGCGACCGCGAACAGGCTTTGGCGGATGAGGGTCTTGAGGCCGCGAGAGCTGAGGCGCAGCGGGGTCACGGAAGGCGTTGGCGTTGAAGGGAAAGATTTCGGAGCCTGGCCTGCCATCTTGGTGCGGGAATGGCCTGCCGCAATCTGCATATGGTAATTGGCGAGCAGCTTCATGCTCACCCTCCCCTCGGGCAGGAGTTTGAGGTAATTGAGCAGCTTTTGAGCCGGGACGGCGGCCTCGCCGAGGGTCTTGATTGCCGCCGGGCATTCGGTTGTGACGGTCCTCTTCAGGTCAGTGCCGGTGATTGAAAGAATTCCACCCCCGGCAGCACGGATAAGAAGGTGCGTGAGGAGAAGTTGAGTGCTTCTGTTATCCGTGACTCGGGCTGCCGCACTTACTTCAGCGATCAGTTGATTGCGGTCGGCGACGAACTCCATGAGCGGAACATCGAGGGGTATTTCTGCGGGAGGTGCGGGTGCAACGGTAGCAGTTGCCATGTCGTGCGCATTCCTTTCAGGATGGATGGGAAGGTAAGAGAAACTGGACCCGGCCACGCACCCGACGCGGTATGGCAAGCTTCACCATCTTCACAGTGTTAGGCTTGCTCTATAGGGGGAAGGATGAGCATATCCGGAGCGGTAAATGAGTTGAATAAAGAGATCGACCGGCTTACGAAATTCCGTGACGCGCTGTTAGAGGGCTCGCCGGGTATAAACGTGACTCACGCCGCAACCGCTAAGCCAGGCCGGAAACCCGGGCCCGCCAAGAAAGCCGCAGGCGTGAGGAAATCAGCCTCGGTCAAGACGTCTTCCCTGCCGAAGAAGAGAACGCTGTCCGCAGCTGGAAGAAAGGCGATTTCCGAGGCCGCCAAGGCGCGATGGGCCGCGAAGAAGAAAGCTACCTCTACGAAGTAAGGCTCGGGCGGTGAGGGCGATGCCTCTCACTCCGCCGCTTTACTCAATCAGGCCCACACACATCGAAAGACGGACTCAGGCTGCCTCGTCGATGGTCTCGTCCTCGTCCGTTTCGTCCTCTTTGATCTCGGTGAGGATCTCTTCCTCATCCTCTTCGCCGGGTTCAGCTTCTACTGGTGCTGCCGCGACCGAGGCCGGTGCTGACGAGGCGGCAGGCATGTCGAACAGGCTTGCAGTCTTCGGCGGAGGTGGCGGCGCGGGTTCCGTTGGCTCTTTCGCGGGCTGGGCCGGCTTCGCAGCGGTGCCGGTGGAAGTCGTTGCATCTTTCTTGACCGGCGTCTTTGACTTCGACCGGGCTTCAGCCTGGGCTGCCTTTGCCGCTGCGTCCATCTCCTCTTTGGCCTGCTTAAGCGTGTTCTTCAACTGAAGATGAGCAGCGACAAAGTCGACCAGGGTCGGACCAAGCTCGGCGTCGAGTTCCTCGGCCGTGCCGGTAATGGTTAACGGCGTCGTGAGCGCCTTATTCTCGTCCTCTTTCAGCTTCTTGGGGACGACGTTTACGCGGATCTGATCATCCTCGGCGAAGGTGATCGTCATCAGGACTGCTCGATGCCGCAGTACGGGTGCAAGTTCCTTGAACATTTCAGAGACTCCTTTGTTGAACTACCTCTGTCAGGTTGGTTGTTTTGGCAGGCGTGCCTCCACAATCTCGGGATCGTCCCAACGCAGCGTGTAGCGCTCTCCGAGAGTGAGAGATTTGAGGTAGGCTTCGGGATCGTGATCGCGCTGCCAGAGCAGGCGATACATCGCATTGACCGCGGCCTTCATGATGCGCTTCATCTCATCGTTCGAGATATGGGAGAACTCGGGGTTTTGATCGCAGACGCTGCAAACCTTTCCGGCGTGCAGGTCTTCGATAGGGCCGTTGCGGAAGGCGAGCGCAGTAATTGCTTTGGCCTCGATAGCAAGAGAAGGATCGATTGGAGATTTCATGGCGGAGCCTCTTGTACGCTCCACCATAACGCGAATCACTCAATGCTTGTTTGAATTCCGCGCATACTTCAGTGAACGTCTGCGCGTGCGTCGCCACAAATCTGGATCGATAGGGATCGCGGACATGTGGCCCGTCGCAGCGTTGAAGAAAGCTCCGTGATGTTTCAGCTTGCCGTGACGGAATAACCTTGCGAGCATCGCAAGGGCGCTCGTAGCGAGTGTCTGGTTGATGAAGGGCTCCTGACGATCCAGAGCTTCAATGGCCGAGCAGCTCGGCAGCGGGTCTTCTCCCCCCTTCGCATCGACGATCTCTGGATAGAGTTCACTCACGGTGCGCAGGCGCTCGGCCTTTCTGTGGTTTCGCGCATTCAGGGGCTGGCCGAGGACATATTGTCCGCTCGCCGCGTTGTTTCCGAGGTCGAGCCATTATCTAAGCGATTTTCTCTATATGTTTGATTCCGTTTCTGGAAGCCGGGATGGGGGTGCAGGGGCAAGGGCGGCATTTGAGCGCCTTGCCCCTGCTTAACGCCTATAGTGAATCTACTGTT